>Ga0209579_10000002_pt1 | contig 1599576 bp, 1555 predicted proteins | sample Coa_R1_2_FD_187152 | JGI IMG/M metagenome (GOLD analysis project Ga0209579, IMG submission 187152) | Surface soil microbial communities from Centralia Pennsylvania, which are recovering from an underground coalmine fire - Coalmine... | ecosystem: Environmental > Terrestrial > Soil >...
CGTGCGCCGATAACTGTCAATTATGGTGCATACGAAGCTTGGAGCGGGTGACTGGGTCGCACTCTCGCGCATCTTCTTGTCGTTCGTGTTCCTCCTTTCTTTTCGTTCCGAGACCGGTGCGGGTCTGACGTTGGCAATCGCTAGCGCTGTGGCCGCCCAAGTGACAGACCATCTCGACGGCTATCTCGCCAAGCGCTTGAATCATGTTTCGGTACTTGGTTGGGCATTTGATAGCTATGCTGATCGCGCGTTTTATGTGGCCGCGATCCTGGCATTCGAACGCGAATACAGCATCAGCGAACTGATTGTCTGGCTCTTTGTCCTTCGTGAATTGGCATTCTATGCGTTAAGAATTCTAATAGGGGACTTTAGGCTGATCTCGAAAAAAGCCCGGCCCTTGGCGCTGATTCACGCTGGTGTAGTTAGAATTGCAATTGCGGTAGGGTGCATTGTTCCGCTGCAGATTATGCCGCCCAAACTTGAGACCCTTGCCGTAACGGGCATTCAAGGCATGATCGGAATCGCAACTCTGTTAGGGTTCATGACATTTTACTGGTTACTCAAAACAGATGCGCGAGCCGCAACGCATTGAATGCCGCAGGTAGCGCCACCGCTACGCGAACAAGCGTTATGCTCCACGCCGCAGACAGGCTATACGCGTTGAATCGAACGTTGTAGTTGAGCAAAAGGTCATATGCTGCAGCACCATGACGTTCGGACCGGGTGCGCCGAAAACTCTCCAGTTTTAGTCGTACCTCCTGAATTCGAATTGTTTTTTGTATCTCTCTCATAGCGAACATCGAGACAAATATTACCAAACCACTTCCGAATCCAAACGCCAGGACGTTCGCCAGCTCCAACTTTCGATGCGTATAATATGTAAGCGATGCTTCCGCCAATATCACCGCGGCCCCCACGATATAGAGTAGATTTGAGAATCCGAAGAAAGCATATCCCCCCGATTTGTCGGGATGCTGAGGGTTAAACCAGGACATGCCTTTTTGGCGGACACGGCGGGCCAGAGTCCGGACGCAATATACGTGAATAATCAGCAGAGAGACGAAATATGGAATTACAAAACACCACGAGATCGCGAGGCTTACTCGCTGTGCCGCAAAGCTCCAAATGAAATGCGCGCTATCAAACGTTTCATGTCCGTAGTGGTTGGGCTCGAAAAGTTTCACCGTTTGATTCAAAAGGGCCAGGGAGCCAACGAAAACTGTCGCTGAAAAAAGACCGGACAGCCAATGCCTTCCCCTGAGGACATGGTACCAGAGACGTAGTCGATAGTAGCGATGCACAACCGCTCGGTTGGTGGACGGCAACTTGCGTCCAAGCCTGCTTGTGCGACGCGCGCAGATGACGGACAGAGAAAAAATTATGGCATCCCCTATCGGGATGGATAGCGCACCGGGGTGTTGCAGCAGTCCTGTTCCACTGGATAAACGCAACGAGCAATCGAGCCACGCCGCACCAAATAGCAAGAGATACCGCGCACCGCAAACAGCTAGCGCCGCAGCTATCGCCACCTGCGGATTGATCTGGAGCAGCCGCTGCAGAGAGACCATAATTGACAGTTATCTCAAGTGGTACGCACCCACAAAGAGATTTCTATGGCTATCGAGCTTGCTCGCCATGGTTTTTCGCCGCGCGCCTCGGGGAGCCCAGCTACTGTTTTCTCTATCGGCACCGCGAACTTTTCTGTATTCTCGTCCAGCTAGAACATCCAAGATTTCCATGTGACGCAAACCGCCTGTTCGTATCCCAAAAGGGGGGAGGCATGAGAACAGTTGAAACCAAATTGGCCGTTCTGACGATCGGCGACGAGCCCAAGCTTTCCCTCGCGATCGCGACCTCCGGCGGTGAGATTCGAGTATCCCTCCTCACCGACGACGCCGCAGCGCCCAAGGACTTTGTCGCCCGGCCCAGCTCGCCTCCGTACAATCTTCAGAATGCCGGCGCCGCCTTGGCGGAAACCGTCACTTTGGCGAAGAAAGTCGATACGCTGATCACGATTTTGCTGCTCAATAACTCGCAGCAGCCGTCCACGGCACATGTGGAAGTGGCCTGTTATAGCGGAGATGGAAATACAGCCTTGGTTCCGATCGTCGACGAGCAAGCGATCGTGTTGGCGGTCGGCCAAAGCTGGAGTGATCGCGTACTGATAAAGATGGCCTGAGCGGCGCCGATGAACGCTGTGAACCCAAGTTCCGTTCTCGACTGGCTGAGCGGGCTCGTCGTCAAGAGCGGCCGAATGGCTTGGCAGCTGCGCGACCAGGATGGTTCCGTGGTCGATCTGGAGCTGGCGCTCGGTGCCGACGTCCTACAGTGCAAATTGGGCACGCCCAAAAGGGGCAACCTTTCCATTTCCGGCGATCGATTGATCTGGCAACCGCCCACGGGTGCGGCCGTCGAGAAAACATTGTCCGACCCGGGCGTCCTCAACATCCTGCGCGCGGGCCCGCAACTCAATCCCAGTCGGATATTTCAAACGCTTTCTTCGCTCCCGATCGGCGATCTTCCCGATGTGCTGGATTGGATAGGGAATATCTCCGCCGACGTGACCGTGTTGGTAATTCCGGGGATTTCGGCGTTTGGCATCAAAATCCCACCGCTGAGGCTAGGCGGATTGTCATTGCCGGCGATAGGCGGCGATGTATCGCTTCGCAATCTGGCCATCGACCTGTCAGGAGGGCACGTCGGATTTGAGCTGAGGATTCATGATGCGGAGGCGTTCCCGGGGCCCGATCTCGCTGTCGACTTCGGCTCGGTATCGCTGACGATCCGGGAGGCAAGCTTCAAGCTCGCGGCGGACGTAATTTTCGACATTTCGAGCGGGCAGGGGATCGTGACCATCGATTGGCTCACGTTCTCGGCGCAATCGCTCAGCGGTTCGTGCCAGGGCGCCGGCGGTCAAAGCGCGGATCTCGATACCGGGATATTGTCCGGCCAGGGCCGGTCTATCGTTTTCGATATTGGGCAAAGCGGCGTCGAAGTTCCCAGTGGCGAGTTCGACTTCATGTCGGATCAAGCGAGTGTCACTTTGAGCAAGCTCGACGTCGGGCCGTTGAGCGCGGCGGACTGCGTGGCCGACACCAAGGGCTTAGGAGTGCGAATCCGCCTCTATCCCGGCGGCTCGAAAAGCACTCTTTCACTCGATAAAGCTGACATCAGCGTGAACGCGCCGCAAATCGCGGGCTTCCCCTCGACCTCGCCGGTGACGTTTCAGGGCCCGATCCAGGTGAGCGCACGCGGCGTTGAGCTGACCATCCCCCAGCTCGTTCGCGGCGACGGCATCGTCGATGTCGAGGGAACAATCGACCCGCTGTCGATCGCTTTGTCGGGGCTGACGCTCGATCTTCAGAGCCACGCAACCATACGCGCCGAGGCTGCCGTCAACGGCGCCGACCTGCGCTTCGCCGCGATGTTGAAGTTCGCCAGCGCCAAAATTTCGTCTCCGAGCGCCCCCGCGCCGATTTCAATTTCGAATGCCCGCGCCAAACACGCCGAAATTCAGCCTATGGGTATTCTCGATGTGCCCAAGCGGATTCTGAAAAGTCAGGGTGTCGACGAGATCAGCCTGACCATCAGCATTCCCCCGATTCCGGTAAGCCCCGCCCAAGAGATCGCGTGGCCCGCGGACGAGCAGGCATATCTCCATGATCTTTTCTCTCTTTTGCGGAGCAATGGTGTCAGCGTTCCGTCTTGGGCCGACGACGTAGTGAACAATATCGGTCCGTATCTCAGCTTCGACAGCGCGCTCGGGCTTCTGGGCGGCGCGGTCAGCTTTCTGGCCGGGCTCGACGGTACTTATTTTTTGGTTGGGGTACGGCAAGTCGTCGTAGCGATCGATGGACCCAAGACAGACGATCGAACCCTCACGTTCAGAGTCAGCTCCGGCTTCAAATATTTCGGCGCCAGAATTGCCTATCACTATCCGTCACCGACCTGGGATGACCCGTTCCGCCAAGCGCATGATCACCAGGATTTCACCTTTCCCGCAGATCTTGCTCTTCCGGACTTGATGGTCGAGACGAACGTTTTCTTTGACGCCGCAGCAAAGCGCATTCGGTTGACGGCTGTCAGTCTCTATTTCGATGTTGGGGGCGCGGCCGGAGAAATAGTGCAAAAATTGGCCGAGGCCTACTATCACGTGACGGACGTGATCCAAGGGATCGTCAACGGCATAAATGCAAGCCTGCCGTCCGGCCTTCCGGATACATGGGACGTTGCCGATCTCTCGATCGAAAAGACTGCCGGTGTCGTGAACGGGTTTTCCATAACAATGCGCGCCACTGAAACCGATTTCGACACAATCTGAGGGCCTTGGTCATGCGAATCCTGACAATCGTTTCGACCCGGCCAGCGTCGGGTGTCCTGGTCAATGGCGCGCCCGCACCCGCCTTGCCGTTGATGCAGTCCATTCCGCTGGATAGACTGGCCGGAGTGGCGCTGAACGTTCAGTTCGACCCACCACAGCAGACGGGACAGCCTGCCGTGGTCTCGGCGCAGGTCGTTCTCGCGCAAATGGATAACGGCGCATCCGTGGCGGTCGCGCGCAATCTTTCGCCGGCCGACACGGCGAAGCAGGCCCAGATACAGGGTATCCGTGACGGCCTTGTCGCGAAATTGAAGGACGACACGATAGCCGAAGTCCTGATTACTTATGCGGAAATCGCTTAAAGAGGGTCGAGAGACCGTCCACAGAGTGGTCTCGTAGTGAAGTCGGCTCTGTTTTTGTCCCGCATGATTGATCGCCATGCGTCTGTCACTTGCGCCCCAATATTTTGCGACAATGAAAGGAGCCTCTTAGGACCCCTAAGCCCCCGTCAGTCACAGCCGCCCCCAAGCACGCCCGCCACTAGCTCGCCCGTCGGGAAAAGCGGAAAGCACATATTGCGACTGCACTTCGCCGCCTGACGCGTTGATAATGGAGCAACGTTCGCCATCGCCTTTCCGCTGCACCAGCCTTCTCAAGCAATTGCGCCACTGCCGTTCGATCATGCGAAAGCGTAGGTGGAGGTGCAAGTAAAGGCCGTCACCGTCGGCGTAGTGGCCGGGTTCGGTTATCTTGAGGACTTTGAGGGCAGACAGTCGATGAAGCAGGAGCACCACACCTACCTCGGTGCCACCCGAGTTCGAATCCCAACCCCTCACGTTAAAGCCATACTTGGTCACAAGATCGCCGACCCATTTGTTACCAGCGTCATGCTCGAGTGGCCCGGACAGAAGCCGCCGGCTGCCGAAAATAGCTTTCATGTATCCGTTTTCTCGGGCTTAACAAGCACGAACTGGGCAACATCAAAGGCGCCGCCTCTTTTGTCGAATATCCATTGGACTGATCCAAGATAGAAATACCAAATCCGATATGCCTGCCTCGCAATTTTGTCCACGTTCGCTGGCGGATTGCCGTGCTGAAGCGCGGTATCTCTCAATATATTGAGACACTTTTCTTCGTTGCGAACCAGGTTGTCCAGCCAGCTTCTTAGGGTTTTCAAGTAGGCGCACCCGTCATGCCGGTAATAACCGTCTAGGAGTAGATCGACGCCTTCAATTCCTTCCATTACCTCGGATATCTTGGGAACATAGCCCCCAGGAAATACATACTTGTCGAGCCAACCATTTATTGAAATTGATTCTCGCTTCACTATGGAGTGAACTAGAGCGATACCGTGATCCTTTAGTAAGCGACGCACAGCGGAAAAGTACCGCCCGTATTGCTTTTTTCCCACGTGCTCAAGCATGCCGATGCTGACAATTCGATGGTAGATTGAGCTTTCGCCGGAGCGAAAATCGGCGTAGTCGGCCTCAAAGAATCGAATCCGCTCCTGATCATCTTTTGAGAGCTTTTGCAGTCTGCTTCTTGCATAGGCGATTTGGGACTTTGCGATCGAAATTCCATCGAACTGGCCGTTCGTTTTTTGAGATGCAAAAAAGATGAAGCTTCCCCAGCCGCACCCGATGTCCAGCGTTCTGAGATCGCTGCCACCAGTCGATTTCAAACGCTCGAGAGTGGTCGATAGTTTCGCCACTTGTGCGTGTTCCAGGTCAGTGTCGACTTCGCTGAAAAAGGCACACGAGTAGGTCATTCTGGAATCTAAGATGAGTTCGTATATGCGAACATCTTCGTTGTAATGTTTTTTTACCTCTCGAAGAGCATTCGCATTTATGTATTGCCTATAAAAATATCTTAGCCGAGAAGTGAGGCCCAATAGAGAACCATGATTGTTTATACCTCCTCTTCTCCGGTTGCCCACCAAGACGACAAGCTCTGATAACTCGCCGCTCACAATGTACCAGTGGCCAGCGACAAAGGCTTCAGGCAAGTAGACAGCCGGATTGCGTAGTATGAGTAACATGCGGATTAGCCCCGGCGGCGCTATTCTGAACCCGCTCGGTGCGCGGCCGAGCTTTCGAACGTCGCCGTCCAGAAAATCTACATCAAATGAGATGTCTCGAAACAGAAATCCAAATAGCTTGAAAATCAACCATCGCTCGAGAGGACCTCTTACGGGCTCATAATCCGCATCCAACGCGCTTTTTGAATTCATGTTGACGGTAATCGCTGGTGTTTGACGTTGCCACTATAGCGGGTTTTTCCCAGGAGCGCATTTTGTTCGGGACGAGCCGCCGGCGGCTGGAGCGTCGATCTGCGCGACATCCCAAGGACGGCTTTTCGGTGCTTGAGACTGCATTGGGCAACGGTAAGAGGCTTCGCCTCTTGGTTCGCTGTTTCTTCAATAGGTTTGTCGCTCCTATTCGATGACGACTTCGATCTGCTCCATATACGCAGCGGGTGTATTCTGCCCATCAGCACGCCCCTTTCTATGGGAGGTTGCAAAGGCTAATTGCGTATAGCAAAGTAGGCTGGAATCGCGGACCGCAGCTCGGGGCTTCGTTTGGCTTGATGCGTAATGGGGGACAATATGGACCAGACAACAATCGATAGCGATAATCTCCCTTTCCTAGATGCAGAGTATCGAGAGCTGAACAATCATGTTCGAGAGTGTTGGAAATATATATCGGATCTGCTGAGGGGTTTTTTGTTCCTTCAGATAATTCTGCTCTCCCTGGTGTTCCTGGGTGGGAACACAATAAAATTGGAGGGGGTGAATGTAGGTGTGACGTCGAGTCAGAGCATCGTGCGTAGCAACGAGGGCGGCAAAGGTGGCACTTCGGAAACTGTTGACAGCATTAGGTTTAGAAAGCTCGCAATCCTGCCGTTGATATTTGTCGGATTGATGGCGTCTGCCGGGGCAGCGGTGCAAAATCAGCGGCTCTTTGCGAATGCAACAAACTTTGTTCGCCGCGCGGCTTTCATAGAACGCATGGGACAGTTCCCGCGCGATGAGCGGCTGCCCCCGTCGGAGAGAACTTCGCCGGCGAACGAATATATGAGCGCGGCTCTATATTCGAGTGGCAGAAGAGTGAATCTTGGAATGTTGTTGGCAGGGACATACGGATTCTTTGTACTGCTATGGGCTTACTACACAGTTATCCTCATCAGAATAGATTTCAACTTCTGACGACATCAACCATCGGCGAGCGGGTTCGCTGGAGATCGTCCACTTCTTATCTGAGGTTAAACGGTTCGCCCTCAGCCGACCGCCGGCAAGCAGCCCACTTTGTAGTTTGCCGGCGCTTAGCGCCGAGCACATCTGCGCGACCATAAGCTGTCTGAGCTCGCGGTGGTTAACCTCTGCAACGTTGTGCGTGATTTCGAGTCTATAACGCGCCAGCCTGATTTCCGGCCGTGCATTGGGTATCTTGATGCTTCTAAAAAGTGTAAGATGCCGATAACTGATGCATCGCTCACCATGAACCGGCGATGCAGCAAACGTAAATGTTTACACCTACGCCTTGGATCCTGCGCACATGCTCGACTTGTCTGAAATAATATATGCGTTTCTCGTGGCCGCGCTGCTTATTGTCGCCGGATATCAAATATATTTTCTGCCGCAGAGAATTCCGGTGAAGCGGGCCAAAATAGGCAAAGCGTCGATTGTCGATGAGAGGATTCCGTTCCGCCCCCATTGGGTTTGGATTTATTCGTTTGCCTACTATCCGTTTGTGTTGTCTGCCATCCTAACGCTTTCCAGCATAAGAGAATTCTATTTTATTTGTATAAGCTACGTTGGGTTGCTTTTTTCCCACGTTACAATTTCCTTTTTTTACCCCATACGAACTCCGGACGATTGGAGATCATATGGTGGCACTTCTAACTCGGTACGGTTCTTGAAGTTTGTTCAGCATGTTGACAGGGGTGGGAATTGTTTTCCGTCGATGCATGTAGCTGTTGCGGTTTTGACGGCAATTCACATAACTGCGAACGGCTATGACAGGGCAGGCTATTTGATTTTTCTTGTTTGGTTTTTCCCTATTCTGATATCAGCTAGTGCTCTCTACACGAAGCAGCATTTCGCCGCGGACGTACTACCCGGGTTTGCGCTTGCTATATTCGGATATTGTTTCTATCGGTACGCACTGAGTCATTTGCCGTTGGAAGATCCTAAGACGGTGCTTGCGAGCTTCTTTGCTCTAGGAGCCTGCGTGAAAGTCTTCCTTCTATCTAGGTACCGAACTCTTTCTCGGTGGTTGGCAACCGTTTGGAGCCGCGAGATTCTGAACCGCCTTCTCCGGCTGTCAAAGGAGGCCACGCGAACTCGATCGCGCAGTGGCTGGCTTGGGTCCGTCGAGTGAGTTGTTATTTTGGCGAGCTTCTGTCATTCCTGACAGAGGAGCACCATTTTTGTAGTCAATCTGACGTTGCCCCTGCGGTTTGATCCGGGTTGAACTGGAGTCTGGCCCTTTTGAGGAGGACCAGACGATGAAGCGTTCACGGTTTATGGAAGAGCAGATCATAGGGGTTCTGAAGGAGCACGAGCTGGGCGCCAAGACGGCGGATCTGTGACGCAAGCACGGGATCATCGAGGCGACGTTCTACAGCTGGAAGAGCAAGTTCGGCGGTCTAGACGTGTCGGATGCCAGCCGGCTGAAGGGGCTGGAAGACGAGAACCGCAAGTTGAAAAAGCTCTTAGCGGAATCGAACCGCCTCTAGTCTAAGGCGAGCCGATGAGCGATATTCGACGCATTCTCAGACGAATTGCCCATGGGTCTGACCGCCAACACTTTCGAGAGGTTATGTACCGCAGCTGCCGCAGCTATTTGCTGTGGACTGGCTCATGCGCTCGGCGTGAGCGAGCCGGTCTTTCTGGCAGAAGCAGTCTTAGGTGGGATTGGGCTTGCCGCTGCGTTGAAAAGCGAAAAGGCCGAAAGCGCGGACGCAGTGATGCGTAAATCCATAGAGCAGGCGGCGGCCGACGCGATGGATTTCAGCAGTCGCGAGTCGCAGGAACCTCACTCGGGCGAGATCGAATATGCTGCGGCTGTCCTTAACGACAACCTGCCCAAGATTATGACGGCAAGTGGCGTTCATCGCGAAATAGCTCTCGCGGGCATGAATCGCGACAAATTCATATCAATAATCTTGGCGCGCGTCGCCAGTCTAAGTCCGTCCCTCGGAATCGACAATTCCGAAAATCAACACGCGATCGGCTTTTTGAGATCGGCTATAGGAAATGCGTTTGACCGAATTCGGTGCGATCCACAAATCAATACTTATGTCTATGAGGCAATGCTCGGGTCGCTCGACCGCATCGAATATTTGCAAAATGAACTGCTGGAAGGGCAGGAACATATTGCTCTGCAGCTGGATAAGCTCGGGGCGACTCAACTTGCCAAGCTTGATACGTTGACCATAAGCGTAGAGAAGGTTTTGGCCGCAGTTGGCAAAGCTAACAAGCAATCTGAAGGGTTATCGGAAGATGACCTTCGACGTGTACTCCAGCAATTCGGATATGGAGAGCATGCAACCCGAGAGCAGGCGCTAGACCTTCTCGCCGATTGGGCGAAAACATTGGCTTCGAGCCGAGCGCGGTACGACACGTTGCTTTTGGAATTGGCGCCGTTTGTCGACGAGACGGCTCCCGAGGCCGATATAGCGGTTCCGGATTTGGTGACGCGTGCATTCAAGCTCGCAAGTTCCTTGAACGCGGAATATTCGGAACGAAGCCTTCACCCGAACGCATTGCCCCGTTCTGTGGCGGACCTGTTCACGATTGTTTCGGATCGATATCGAGAGATGTTCGGAAACGAAATGGAGATGCGAGAAATTACGGCAAGCGGCGTAGCAGACAATCCTATCATTCGGTCGATGATACTCCGGCATCGAGATGGAAAGGCGATAGTTGTGGTCCAATCGATAAGCGATAGGGCTTTGTTCAGGCTGACCGCGTTGCAGGCCGCTGTCGAACCCATATTGGAGGGATATGGTTCGAGAAGCGATGCAGATCCCGTCGTTAGCCTAAGAGAGCAAATTATCGAAAAAGGACTTGCCTATGAAAAACGTGCTGCGCCGATTGTAGCCGAAGTTCTGGAACGGACTATTCCCGAATTGATAGCACTAGAACTGATTTTCCCACTTTCCGACCGAGAGAAGTTCTATTTTGGGTCGACACGAGGCGATTGGAAGCGCTCTGCCGTTATAGCTGCCGACATCTATGGACTACCACTAGCGGCGGCGGAATTTTGCCTTAGCCCGATAGTTATGTCTTACCTACGGCGATTTCGTGATGCAGCCCTTATCCTTAACCGGCAACAGAGTTAATGTTCAGGCCGGCCGGGTTAGCGGCGCCCTCAAAATCGCGCGACAAAGCGACACCAATAACTGCGAATTATAAAAGACAGCGACGTTGTGCACCGCTAACGACGTGTGCACAAGCTGGCTACCTTGACCTCCCTGCGGTCTTTTTTTATTCCCCCAACACGCAAAGACTGGGTAGCGCTGCCTCCAGAGCACCACCATTCTCCATCAAAGTTGACAGATTCATCCACAATTACCTCGACGTCAGGCGAAAATCCGACAACTGGTAGCGGGAATGGCAATTCTATTCCGCCGCTGCTGGGCTGTCGTCGTTTTGCCATCCGTGTGGATCATAGGCCAGGAAGCTCTTGCCGTTGATCGGCCCGTCGATCGCGCAAGAGGCTCGATGCGGTCGACACGCGGCGCTGCCAGGAAGGTCAGCGTCCGCCATTGGCCGAAGGGAGCCTTGGCCAAAAGCCCCTAGCCGCGCCGGCAGTAACCATGGTTGGCCGCCCGCTCCCTATTTCGCGCTTGGCGCCGCGACCACTTCACGCGCGCGAAGGGCTCACTCCAAACGTCTCGGTGACTTCGCGCACCGCATAACCGGCCGCAACCCGCCGAACCACGCGCTCCGGCAAATCCTCAGGATATGCCCTGACCATCCCTGCCGGCCTCAAATCCAGCCAGCATCTCGAATTGGACTTGCGATCACGCGGGAAACCCCTCAGCGATTCAACTCTCGTGAATCACGCTCTAATTCTTCGGCTCTACCCACGTCACCAAATAGGTGTTGCCCGAAAACAGATTGAAATCGTAGTCATCGGTCAGCACGGAGGTAGCTTGGTATCTGTCCGCGTCCGAGAGGTCGCTAACCGAGCAGACGTTTTTCACGCCGCCCGCATATTTGACCGCCGAGTTGACGATGACGAGCTTGGGATGCGCGTTTTCAGCTAACGACGCCTGAGGCAGTTCGACTCCAAACACTGTCACTATGTGTGAAGTCGAATAGCTCGAGCCCTGAACTCGCTTGAAGGAAAGGAGCACTGGTGTTTTGACCAGTGCGGCCGATAGGGTCGTTCCCAGGCTTTCCGGATCGGTCACGTTTGTCTTATCCCCCACGAAGCGCATCGCAGAGTCGAGATCGTTGAACGATTTCCATTTCACCGTGAGGGCGTTGCTTGTGACCTTTTCGACGGCGGCGCGCCAGTCGTCCCTGATGGGACCGTCCGGCCGCTCGCTCTTCGGGTGCTGAGATACGCTATCGTCGATCGCCTGACGGAGGTTCTCTTCCAGGTCGCGCAGCTCGGTCGCCGTTCCCGCTTGATAGGGGGATGTCGGCTCGAAGGCCATCGCGAGTCCGAGAGAATAGGACTGACAGGTGTTCGAAAACGCTTGCGGCGCGGGGTCTATGACGATGTCGATCGGTCCGGCGGTCGCTTCGCAGAGCGAGGTGCATGCCAGGAAGCCGGCGAGAAGAACGCCGGCGCGGAAACTTTTCCGATATGGTCGATGCATTCGCGCCCCCAACGCCTGTGCAACGGGATGATACAAGCGATCCATGTCTGGTACCATTCCCCTCGCGGGCCGCTCCCACGACAAGTTGAAAATTCCGATGTGGATAAGTTCCACTATCGATTGATCCAGGGAGTTTTTTCTCGGAACGTGTCCCGTCACAGGGGGATGCGGCGCATCGAGCGTCGCATGTTTCCGGCATTCGTCACTAGCGCATCGATCAACCAGGGGAGCGCGAAGGGATGTCCGGGCAACGCGGCATATCCGTGTCGTTGATGATAGCGCGTCTGTTTCGCCGCCCGGCAGCGGGAGGCGAGGACGAGCAGGATCGCCGTGGAATCACATTCAACAGGCGGTGGTTCCTCGGCGGCGTCGGCGCCAGCATCGGAGGAGTGGCGGCGCTTCGAAACGATTTGCGCGTCGAACAGATCGGACGCTCCGTACGGATCAGCTATGCGGGACACGAGAACACCATAGACGCGACGCTCTTCGGCGCGCGCGCGCAAATTCAAGTTCATCGCGATGCAGGCCGATACTGGTTGCGACTGACGAAAGCCGTGTTTCCCGGCACCAGCCTGCGCGCGGACTTCGTGGCAGCGATCGTTCCCGAGCTGTTGCAGTGGACCTTGAGGATCAGGATGCCCGCGTTGCGCTTCGGCGCGGCCTCGCCTTTGGCCGGCTGGCTTTCCGGCACCGCGCCGCTGGCCTCGTCGGCAAGGCTAGTCGGCATACGCGCGGGCGCCAATGTATTTCGGTGCTCCGATTGCGAGCTTGACGCGACCCTGGATCAAAGGCTGCGACTTTCGCTCGAAGCGAAGGGCGCCCCCATCAGACTGGACGGCGTGCTGCAAGCCAGCGGCAGGTCGCTTTCCCTTCAGCCCATGGGCGACGGCAAGCAATCGCTGCCGGCCCGCATCTCCACGATGCGGGAAGGGCCGATCACGCATCTGAAAATGCCGGATGCGCAACTTCTAAACCGCGCAATAGTCCTTGGGCGGAGCGGGGATGCCGAAAGCATAGAGCTGCTGGCCGAAGGTGCCGTGCAAATCGAAGCGAGCGCGCGCGCCGGCGGCACGAGCAAAGACAGCGCGCTGGCGGTGGAAGGGTGCGGGCAGCTCATCATCGACTCCTCGCCTCTGGACGGCAAGCTGCGCAGCGCGATCGAGCTCGAGCGCGTCGTATTGGCGGTGCTGGGCGAGCGGCGCGACGGCAATTTGCTGATAGCGGGAAGGCTCGCCAGACGGGCCCATGACGTGATGATACCCGGCGGCAGCGCCAAGATCGCGGGAGACGACAGCAACCCCTTCCAACTGCGATTCACGGCGGGTCGGGCCGGCCGAGTCGAGATTTCCGCCTTGCTTCATGAATTGTGGGTGCCCATTCGCGACGGCGATCGGGCTCTGGCGACCTTCCCGGCGCAACCCATCAGGATCGTCGTTTTGGATTCGGCGACCGGCGCCGGCGGCTTCGCGCTCGCTTCCTTCGACGCGGGCGATGGCGGAGCGCGGCTAATACCAGCTTCCACGAACTGCAGGGTCGATTTGAGCAATCCCGTCTGGAATGGTTGCGACGATTTCGTCGACGGCGCCGGCAGCAGTCTTCCGCCGCACTATATCGGCATCGGTGACAACCCCGTTACACAAGTTTCGGTCAACAAGGCCAGCATCAACGTTTCGCGCGGCACCGACCTGTTCAATTTGACCTATCAGTTCGACGGCTTCGATCTCCTCGTCCATGAGTACAACCCCTATATCGTGCGCAAGCAGAAGGCGGGCCCGGCGGTGGGTTATGTCGAGGCGCGGATAAAGGTCGTCTTCGATTCTCAATACATCGGCGAAGAATGGCGCGTGGACCCGGGGAACGCGCCTGCCACCGTGCATCCCTCCACGCGCGCTCAACTATCCGGAAAGTCGCGGATCGGTTTCAAGCTCCCGGCGACCAACAGCGCCGATGACGACAGTCCGACCAACTGGGCGAAGCGCGAGCTCAGGGTCGAGACGCTGACGGAATGGGGCGAGCTCTGCCGGATCGTGAATGCGCGCGCGCTTGAGGCGAGCGCGACATACCAAACGCAGCTCGGGGTGAGCCATATCGGCGTCGGCACGAGCCCTCTCGACGCGCTTAGCAGCATAGCCGGGACACTGAAAGAGCCGGGCGAGTACGATACGGCGCTCGAGATGATCGACAAGCTGCTGCTGTCTCCGGCTGCTTCGGGCAAGTGGCTCACTCCCTCGGCAAGCCTCGACGAACGCAACGCCGAGCTATGGCACGCGCGCCTCGACGACGGCGGACGCAAGAGCGTTCGGGCGATCTGGTCGCGGCATATGAAGCAAGGTCAATTCAATTGGCCTGGTACCGAGCCCGATCCGACGCGCAACGATCCGATGCGCGCCATTCCCGACGTCCTGCAATGGGAGATCGTCGCGCAAACCTCCATCTACGGTCTGCCCGCGCTACGCCGGATCGTCCAGCGGGACAAAAACGGCAACCCTATTGCGGATGCTGACACCGACGGCGCGGACCTGCGCATCTACGCGCCAAGCCGCGTCATCCGTCCGTCGGAGACATACACCTATCTCGATCTCCTGGAGACCGACAAGAACAAGAAGGAGATGGGCATTGCGCTGGCGTCGCCGTTCAACGATGCGGACATCATCCTCAGCGCGATGGGCGGCTCGCTCAATGCCCAATGGATCGGCGAACCGCCTATGCTGCGGTTCGAAGGCGGCTATGCCGACCAAAATCTCAAGAATTTCGCTCTCCCGAGGGGGTTCAGTCTCGAGCGCCTGACGTGCCTGACGCAGTACGGCCGCGAGATCGAGGTCGAGACCTACGAGAAAGGTTATCTGCTGCCTCTCGGCTGTCGCGCCGCTTATGTCGTGCTGACGGAACGCAAGATCAGGCCGCTCGACGATGGCAGCGGGTTTGCGGCGGTCCCCATCAAGCGCCAGTTCATCGTCGTACAGAACCCGGTGAAGCGTTTTCCCGGCATCCATCAACCCTATGACGGCCACGATTTCCCCGCGCGGAAGGCGGTGATGATCACCCGTAGAACGCCGGATCTCAAGGAGCCGGAGAACGCGGACGATTTTTGGCCTGCCACCAAGGACGGCAAGGACGTCGAGTTCGAGTGGACGGTTGACGACGACACGGCGCCCATCGTCAGCAACATGAAATTCGTCTCCAATCGTGTTCTCTCGGTTCCCGACACGCCAGACTCCAAGATCCTCAACGCCCGCCAAGTCAGGGACGAGTACAACAGCGCGGCGAACGAGACGCGGCGGAAAGCGCTGCTTAAAGGGTCTCATCGCCGTTACGCGGAATCGCTGAAGGACGGCGACACATCCTTCGACACCAGCACCTGGCTCATGGCCGTACGGGGCCGCCACGACGATGCGGGACAAGAAATATTCGTGATGGACGGCGTCATGGAGGGGGCGGATCAGCCACCCTTCTATCCGAGACTGCTGGAAGCCGACATCAACATACAGTCGCTCGATCGCCTGCTCGGCCGCCAGCACGGCCTGATCACGGTGCAGTACAATTCGGAGTATGTCCGGAAAGGATTCACGGACAACGTGCTAACGAGCGGCATCTACCTGGATGTCGTGCGGCCCTGCATCAAGATGGACGTGGGCAACCAGGGCAATGCGACGGGCGGGGTGGCGAAGCCGAGCACGTTGGTGGCGGCTCTGTCGCGGGTCACGGGCCTCATGGGCGGCACGGGACCGGCCGCCTGCGACGCGCCGCCGCCGCCATCGAGCGATGGCCTGCCCGACGCCGTTTACAATTTCAAAGAGGCAGAGAGTGGGACATTCGATCCCGGGTCTTTTTTCGGTGGTGCGGATGCCAAGCTGCTCGGGCTGATTTCGCTTTCGTCCATCCTCAAACAAGTGGCTGGCTTCACAAAGGCGCCTCAGCTGCTGGAGTCCTACGGCTATGGAGTCGCGGACCTCGATGGAAGCCCGCTTTTCGACCAGCTGCGGAAGAAGTTCGAAAGCATAGCGGCCACGCTTAGAGCCAATCTCAGCAAGGTCCGCGTGTTCCTGAACAGCGCCGTCGGCAAACACACTTATGCCGATCTCTATCCAGATCTCGTCAAGAGTCTGGACGGAACGATTGCGTCCATAGACTTGGCCGTCGCTGCATTCGATAAGCCCGGCGCCAGTCTGGCAAGCGTGACGGGCCCCGTGTCGAACACCGTCCTCGCTTGCCGCGCGTTGCAGAAAACCCTAGAGCAGACGCTGAACGATCCGATTCCGCCGCTCGCCATGGAGGCGATACGGCACGTAGTCGACGCATGGGCGGATGTACGGACCGAGATATTGGCCGACTACACCGACGACGTTCGGAAAATATTGCAGTATCGCGATGCGCTGGAGAGCGACGTCTGCACCCGGCTGAAGGAGCTCGACGACGTGCTGCTCGGCGGCACATCCTGCAGCGCCGTGTTCGCAGATCCTCGTGCCTTCGCGTGGAAGGCCGCCGAGGTCTTGCTGGCCGAAAAGTTCGCGCAACCTCTGGCGAACATTCTCGTCGGGGTCGAGGATCTGCGGAAATCCTTTGAAGAGACAGCGACCGAGGACGTCGTTGCCACCGTCGTAGGCGGCGTCACCGCTGTCGCTGCCGGCATCGGCGCGCTCGACGAATTCGTCGCGGACGCCGAGCATGGCGCCCAGGTCCTGTGCGACCAGATCGCGATGCTCACGGCCTTCGTCACGGATTTCGTGGCGAACTCGTTTCCCATGAAGCCGCTGAAAGATGCGTTCTCGGAACTGACGAGCCTGATCCAGCATCCGAGGATCAGCGACGATCTGCTGGTCGCCTTCGAGACGACCCGGTCCGCGTTGGCGAGCGCCGCGACAACGGTGGGCCAATCGATCACTGATCTCGACCGGGCGCGAAGCGATCTGCTCGCGCTCCTTGCCAAGCCGGCGGATCTCTGTGTCACGCCTCAATCCAAAGCTCAGCTGCTCAGCGGCATTCAGTCGGTCATGAAGCTCAAGCACAAGCTCGTGCTCGACATTAAGACTTTCGGCAGCAACCTGTCGCTACCGGCGCCGTCCTCTCCCGAGCCCATGGCGAGCATCATCGCGGCGTCGGTCGCCGTGCTGACCGCCGCCACCGGAGCGCCGCAATTCGACGAGGCCAAGCTCAGGTCCGATCTCGAGCCTCTGCTCGACGACGCCACTTTCAAGACGCGCATCGATACGGTAATTTCCGACCTGCGCGATACGGCGAAAAAGATTTTGATTGAAGCGGCGACGGCACCCGAATTCGTCAAGATTGCCCAGAACGTCGAGCAATACGCGGCAAATCAGGAATGGGAGCTTTGCGTCAGGGTCGCGGAAGCCTTCGTGCCTCTCGATGACGCCTTCGCCCGTCCCGGAAACGACGTCGTTCTCCAGGCGGTGAAGATCTTGATCCCGCTGCACGACAGCGCCGCCAAGCTTCTGGGAGATCTGATCGCGAAGCTGGACGGCAACCCGATTATCGACGCGGCGATCCTGCCGAATATCGACCAGAAGCTCCACATGGCGAACACCGACATCGTCGCGGACAGGCGTATGCTCGGCAAAATCGACACGGCATTGAGCGCCAATCTTTCGGATGTTTCGGGCTTGGCGATGGCACGCGGTCTTTTCAAGACCTGGTCCGGCAGCCCCAAGGAAATCGGCGTCGTCTCCGCTTTCAACACGCTGGCCGCAATGGTCGAGGCGCTCTTGCGCGGTCACCTGAACGACGTCTTCGCGGTCCGTTTGGACGTGCGGCAGCTCGCCGATGACGCGGTAAAAGGGTTGCGGGACCTCGCAATGGCGCTGGTGCCGACCAGCGCGAGGCTGGAATACAGCTGGCAGACACAGCTCCAACCCTATGGCGGTGTCTTCAAACCGTGGAGTTCGACCCACGAGCATGCCGGCGAGGATGACCTGTACATCAGCTCGGTCGTGTCGGTCGATTTCGCCACGGGAGAAAGGCGGGTCGAGGTCAACGGCACGCTCAAGCCATTCACGGTGAGCCTGTTGGCAGGCGCGCCAGCGGTTCTGGACATCCTTTTCAAGCCGATGACGTTCACCTCCAGGAACGGCTCGGCGCCGGTCTTCGACGCCAAGATCGACACCGTGACGCCGCTGGCGGCTCTAAAATTCCTCGAAGCCCTGGCACCATGGATGCAGAGCAAGGACGGTGGACTGTATATCCGTCCGACCTTCACGCCGCATATCGGTATCGAAGCGGGATACGTCTTCGATGCAGGCGTGATCACGGTCGGCTCGCTGGAGTTCATCAACGTCTCTTTAGGCGTCGGCGTCAACCTGCCGTTCTCCGACGGTGAGGCGGAATTCGTCTTCAAGTTCGCGAGTTACGAGAATCCCTTCCTGATCGCCTGTCCGCCCTATGGCGGCGGCGGCTATGTGGAGCTCAGGGCCAACGCCCGAGGGATCCGCTATTTCGCGGTCTCTTTTTCGTTCGGAGGCGTGGCGGCTCTGAATTTCGGTCCGCTGAAGGCGCAGGGGCGCCTCGTCGCCGGAATCCAGATCGAAGACATCGTCGGCGATCAAGGTAAGCGCATAGTCCGCTTTGCGGGGTTCGTCCAGGCTGTCGGCGAGGGCAGCATCGCGTGCTTCAGCCTCTGCGTCTATGTCGAGGTGAGAATCCAATCGGAAGGCGGCGACAGCGTCATCGGCTCGCAGACTTACGGCTTCGAGTTCCGCATCGGCTTTGTATCGGTCACCTACAACGTCACCGCGACGTATACGATCAAGGGCGGGAGCGGCGGAAGCCCGAACCAGCAGCAGAGCGCGATAGCGTCGGATGTCGCGGATTGCAGTAATACGCAGTATTGGAGCCTCGCGCCGCGCAAGGCGCGCGAATGGGGTCAGTATTGCCAGAACTTCGCTATGGAATTGCTCTGAGGGGAATGGGCGATGGCGGACGACAACGGATATATCCATATCGGCTGCGTCGCCATCCCCGACGGATTGAGCGGGAGCGATACGGCTCGCCTCAGCCTAGTGCTGTCTCCGCATTGGGGCGACGACAAGGATCCGGGTGACGGTTCCACAAAGAGCCGCGATATCGAGCGCTGGCCCTACACGATCAACGATCTGGCGGCCAAGATTACCGTCTATCGGTCGAGCGACTTGAAAACGCCGCAAGCGGGCGTGCCGGTCGGTGGAGCGGGGCATAGCTTTTCGTCCGACCTTTCGCCTTATGCCGGCGAGGGCGCCAAGTACGATCTCAAGCAAGCAAAGGATCGTTGGCAGGATATCCTGCAGGAGGTTTACGGGGCCGACACGGTGAAGCGCGCCGTGCGCAAGGGCGCCGATGCCGCTAAGCAGTCCGCCAATATCGGCAAAGCCTATCCGGCGGCCGAGCTTGCCGCACAAGCAACCGAGTTCCACGCCGAGGTGACAAAGGCCGCCGCCGCCCGCATCGCTGCCGGCCTTCTGGGCATGGACATGGCGCAATTCGGCGATTGCGCGCCTAGGCCGGATACTCTTTTCTGGCTGTCCCTGCACAAGGTTATCAACGGCACGGATGATGACGCTGGCAGCCATGCCACAAGACTGGCTGGCTATTCGCGCTCGGCCGACGTCGATCTGCCGGCGTTCGCCCGTTCGATGCAGCAGTTCAAGGAATACTACGACGGCCTCGGCAGCGAGCCTTGCGACGATGTCGAAGACTCGGATTTGCTGCTCGGAAAGCTGGCGGGGATCATGGCGTATCCGACGCTGGCAAAATTTCTCGGCATGATCGTCGACGTCGATATCCCGGTGACCCTGTTGTCCGTAGCGCCGGGCCCAAATCCGACTGAATTCGCGCTTCGTGTCGGAATGGACAACGATGTGATCAAATCACCATGGATCGCATGTCGCTATGTTCCAGCCAGCGGCAAAATTCCGGCCTATTTCGGTCCGAAAGGTTCCGGAGATGCCTATCGGGACGGTCTGCTCGACCTGACCGTGCTGACCGGCGATAAGAAGAAAAAGCGGCGATTTGCGCTTTCCACCATCAATCCAGGCGCCCTGGCACAGAGCTATGTGAGCCTGTCCGACGCGCAGCAAAAGGCGGACAAAGGCGGGCTTCCCCGCTACCAGCCGTTGCCTTTCGACGAAAAGAAAATCGACAACGGCGCCCGGCTCGGCCTGCCGGAGCATCACTCATGCGGCATCGTTCTATGCGACACTGAGCCGCCGACAGTACGAGCCACGGGTGGAGTGCTCTATGCGGAAGACGTCGTGTTCGGCTACCGCATCGACGCCGCTCTGGGTCCGAATGTGACGGGAGACGACGGGTGGCGGCGTTGGCGGCCTCTCGTTGCCCGACAAATCGGATACGGAGCGACCATTCCCGGGGAATTCCTGCGTCTCGATCAAGTCCGCAACGTGAGCCATCGCGACGACGGCCATGTGCGCCCGGGGCTCAGTCAGGGCGGCGTCCGGTGCGAACAGCTGTTCATGTGGTCGGGAGAGAGCCTTGGATTGCCGGTGCCGGATACGAAGGCCGAGTCGCTGCCGCAGAAGCAAGGCGAGCCCAAACAGCTGCGCATTCCTCTTGCTGCCCAATCCGGCATGCTGCCGATCGACCTCGAGTTCTCATTTCCTCCCGAAAGCGAGCGTCGGCCGGTGCCGCTGCGCGAAGGGCGCTCCTATATGTTCGGAGCCAGGCTCTGCACGATGAATGGCGGGGGCATCTCGTTCGACGATGCCCGCACCCGCTATACGATAGCGGAGACGAGGAGCTCGCTGAGCATCCCGAAGGGTTTGCCAATATTGGGGCAGCAGAATGCCGGCCAGCCGGCGGACGATCGCGCCCCCGATGCGCCCTATGCCTTCCTTCGGCAGAGCAAGGTCCGTGCTCCCGAATTGCTGATTCCTTGCAAGGAAAGCTTGATCGGCGCGGCGAAGCCGGACGAGGAATGCCCGGGTGAAAGCGGCGAGCGGCTCGTCATTCGGGCGGGGGTTTTCGGTACCGCGCCGACACGCACGCAGCGCTGCATCGTTCCGCCGCGTGCCGCTTTCGAGCAGCTCGAACAGTATGGAAGCTTCGACAGCGCCAAGGACAGGGCCCGGCCAGTTCCCGCAGGCATGTTCGAGGTCGACGGCGCGCTCAAGATCGAGACGGTCGGGGACAACGCGATGTTTCCGCTCGCGTTCCAGAAGACCTGGGGCGAGCCGAAGAACGAAAAGATCAGCCGCGGGGCGGTTCTCGCGATCAGTTCCGACGCCCCACCTCCGGTCGGAAGGTACTATCCCGATCCGATGGCGCGCACCGTCGGCGCGCGCATCAAGGACACCGCGCAATCCGCCAAGCTCGATTTCTGGGGCGATTCGCTCACGACGGCGCAGCCGATCATCGTCGAGTTGAAGGCAGGCAACGAGATCAAGCTGCAGCCCCGCACGAACGACCCGGGAGACACGGTGCTCGACGTGCGCGGCAGACCCAGTCCGGCTTTTCCATGTTTTTCGGTTCAGCTTCCGCGCGGACATAGCGTCGATCTCGAGCTTTGGCCCGTGCTGGATCCCACCGGCGACGCGGCTTGCCACCAGGCGGTTCAGCGCTTGCAGGCCGACGTGCCGAACGCGGACGTCGCCGCCATCATGGCGGCCGCCCCGTTGTCGCCATGCGTCTACAGCCGCACGATCCGGCTCACCCATGCGGTAGAGCGGCCCGATCCTTTTCCGAAAGATCCAATCTCGATGCAGGCGGTGGTAGTGTGCGAGACGGCGCACGATCCCAAAACGCCTTCAGCGGCATGGACGGCTTGGGCAAAGGCGAACGGCGCCGCGAAGACGGGCGCCTGGCCGAGCCAGGAAGGCGGGAATACGACCTACTTCGTCGGCACGCTCGGCATTCACGGCCCGACGACCGGCGCCGTGCGCTGCGCGGCGGAATGGGACGACTACACCAGGGATATCGTGCACGAAGAGCACGTTCCTGGCGCGGGCGGCAAAACGGTGCGGAAATTCGTCAAGCGCATACCGATCGCTTCGCATCGGCTTTTTTCGATCGCCGGTATCGACGAAAAAGCCATGCAGCTCGATCTGCTAAATGACGATGCTCATGCATTGCGCGGCCTCGGTTACAGCTTCACCAACGGCGCGGCGAGGAAGCTCCGTCTGCGAACTGTCGCCACCTCGCGCTTCACCGATTGTTATCCGCCGGACGATACCGACGGTCTCAGACGCAAAGACTGCGGAAAATACGAAGCGGAATCCGCTCCTGTCGGGAGCAACACGGCCGCGATCTGGGTCCCTTGTGTTTTCCAGCCTCCGAAGCCGGAGATCGACAAGGTCGTGCCGGTTTTCCATTGGGACGACCGCACGGACCGGAATAAGAAGCGTCGCGAGATCGACTGGGCCCGCACAGTTTCGACCCGCGTATATTTCAAGCGACCCTGGCACGTTTCCGGCCAGGGCGAGGCCGTGGCGCTTCTTTTCGCGCCGGACGGCGCAGACCCGTCGCGCACCGACGAGTTCGTGACAAAATGGGGCGCCGATCTCATTCACCGCGCCGGCAAGGTCGCGACGGAAAACGTTCCAAAGGCTGCGGTCCGCAATCTCCCGTTTCTTTCCGACAAGATCAGCCTCAAAGCGGCCGACGGCCGCATCGAGGTGCTTGTCGCGCAGTGTGAACCCACGCTCGACGAGGCGAGCGGGCTGTGGTACGTCGATGTCGATATCGACCCCGGAAACGCCTACTTTCCGTTCGTTCAGATGGCACTCGCGCGCTATCAAGCGAATGCCGTCGATGGGTTTAAACTTTCGCTTCCGCAGCTCTTCTGGGCGCAAATTCCGCCGCGCCGCGATATTCAGGTCAAATTGAGCGGCGGCGATCTTCAGGTGACCTATTCCGGCGTCAGCTACAATAGAGGGCCGGAAGGCACGAACCCGTTGCTCAAGCAATCCACCGTCAGGATGCGCGTCATGGTTCGACCCGATCGGGACAACGGCACCTTCGTGCGATGGATCCCCGACCCGCGCGGTTCGGCGCAGACTGTACCTAGCAAATCTGGCTCGCATTCGAACTTCTGGACCACAGTGTTGAAAGCACATCAAAATCTTGGCAATTGCGGTGTTCTCATCGAGGAATTCGAGAGCCTCCCCGATGAGAACGGCGCCGTGGCGTCCAGGCCGCCGTTTTTCTCTAAAATTTTCGATCTGCAGAGCTTCGCTTCGTCTCAATGATGACTCTGAAGTTCGACACCTCACGCTATCAGAAGAGGGGTTCTATTCCAAAAAAAACGAATTTGACCCGACACGCGGACTGAATAGTTCCGACGTTTTTAGAAGTCGTCAAATCGCGCTGGCGCGAGACCGCCGGTTCGTCCGGCATTTCCTGGATAGTCTCGCAAATCCTGAATTCCACTATGCGCTTGGGTATTTCCCGTCTGCGCCAATCTACCGGACCAATGGCGGCATGATCGAATGGGCGGGATCAGCATTTGGCACGTATTGGCGGTGTCGCCCGCATGCAGCCGCAGATGTGAGCGCGGCTGTTTCGCGGCGTTCGCGGAAACCGGCAGTTCGGTCGCGAGCGCGACCCTGTGCTGGCGCAACTGCTCGAATAGAAGATAGAGCGTCATCATCTTGGTAAGCGATGCTGGGTGACGAAGCGCTCCCGCATTGCCCGCGTAGAGGACGGCGCTCGTGTGAGCATCGATGACAAGCGCGGCATCGAGGTCGGGATCGGTAAATCTTCGCAGATGGTGCGATCTCTTTGCCTCCTCCGGTCGCGACGAACACCAGCATCGCGGCCGCAATGGCGCGCGCGCCCGCACTTTTGGTGGATCCATCGCCATCTTGCCCCTGCGCTATTGAAGCGTGCGGGGGGAGCTAGCGCAAATTGGGAATATCTCCTTTGGCGCCCTGCTTGGCCCCTAAAAATGCGGTCCGGTAGAGACTACGAGAACCTCGGCGTTTTGCAGTGCAACATGCTCCAGGACGCGACAATCTAGACAGAGCATAGTTGCTGGAAACGCGCTGCTGCACCATCTCAAAATCATGCGGTGCGTCCGGCGTCCGCGAGATCGGCGAGCCGATGTTGGTGGTTCGGAAAAAATTGCTTATCGGCGTACAGGCCCTCGCAGGAACTTGATCCGTTTCGCGCGCGAGGCCGAAAGACCCGGTTCTCAGTTGCAAATTCTACGTTCGGTAGTTCCGAGCGGACGCGGCAGTTCTGTCATGTCCTTGTCTCTTTACCACCACCCAACGGAAAGCCTCGTCACGAGTGACGAACCCTTATATCCTCGGTTATCGGGGTGGCCGGTCTTCACTGGGGTAGTGCATGATCCATACATTGACGGCGGCGCAAGCAGCCGAGGAATACGGCAACGGCACGCTGCCGGCGAATGCGTTTGTCGAGGATACGGCGGCGAATATCGTCGAATTTCTCGACACGCTCGAGCAGATCGCGCTTGCCGGAAAGTTGAGGGCTATCGAGCTCTCCGGCGGCACGGTTTTGAACCTTGACATGGCGCAGGTCCACAACGATTCCGACGCTCTGTTGAAGATCAGGCGCGGCTATGAGCTGGCGATCCAGGACACGGCCGCCAACGTGCTGGCGGGCTTGTCCGATCTCGAGCAGTTCGCGCTGCATGGCCATCTCCAGTCCATCACCTTGACGGGTAGCGGCCATCCGACGCTCAGCGTGACGTCCGCGCAGGTCCGTCACGATCTCGCCGTGCTTCTGAAGATTTCCGGCGCTGCGAACGTGATCGTCACGGACGGACACGCCGCCATAGCGGCGAACCTCGACGTTCTTCAGAAGCTCGCCGGTTCTGGCGAACTCGCTTCGATCAATATCACCGACAGCGGGGCTATGGCCGTCTCCGCCGCGCAGGTCCGTCTGGATGCAAAGGCGCTCTCGGCGATCTCCGGGCCCTACCAGCTCGTGGTGAAGGACAGCAGCGCCGACGTCGCCACGTATCTTCTCTATCTGGAAAGCGCGGCCAAGGCGGGCCATCTGCAGAAGATCCTGCTGACGGATTCCAATCCTATATCGCTCACGTCGAAACAGTTCTTCTCCGACGGCGATGCCATCGCGAAAATCAGCGGCACTTATTCTTTAACGGTTACGGGCGTTTCCGCGGCGAACGCGACGACCGTGGCGGCCAACGGCCACGTGACTGAGCTTTTCGTCAGCGACACCGCGGCACACATCCAGCAAAACCTGTCCCAGCTCGAAACGCTGACCACCGGTGGTGCCCGGGTGGAGTTCGGCGGCTTCCATCCCGCGTCGGACGTGCTCGCCGGGATAACGCTCACCGACGGCGGCACGCCGACGCTCTCCCTTTCCGAGAGCGATCTGTCAGGCGCGGAAGGCGTGCTCGGCTTGATCACCTCGTCCTTCGTTCTCAACGTGACTGGTGTCTTGGCGTCTGATGTTTTGGCGTTGTCGAACAATGGTCTGATAGCGGAGCTTAGCGTTGTCGACAGCGCGTCGAGCATCGCCGCTCACATGTCCGATCTTGAGCAGGTGGCGTATGTTGCCGCCAAGCTCGGGACGGTGACGGTGACGGACGGGACCTATACGAGCTCGGACCTGAGCAACGATGCGATGGGGGTGTATGCGCACTTCACCAGCGCGCTGATGCTGGAGATCACGCCCACCAACGGCTCCAATTTCAAGGTGGACCTGTTCGGCCAGCTGCTGGACGATGGCCCTGCGAGCGTGGGGATCACGGTGCCGGTGGGCATCACGGTGCTGCCCAACTCGCAGTTCGTGGAAGACTACCTGCTTCAGCTGCAGAGCGCGGCCGACCATGGCTACCTGGCGTCGCTCACCCTGCCTGAGTTCCTGCGCGTCGAGGACATGAACACGAGCGAGATGCTGCAGCTCGACAACCCCACGATCCTGCAGGCGATGTTCAGCACCGGCGAGTTCTCCGCCTACACCGAGACGTCGATCAGCGTGGCGCAGGCGCTTTCGTATTACAGCTCGGCGCTGTCGACGGCGGTGGAGGGCGGCATCAACGCCCGGGTCGAGTACCTGAACGGCGTCACCGTGGCCGTCAACGACGCCGCCATGATCGCAGGCATCATCGACAGCGCCGCCAACCTGCAGGCCAACCTCGACAGCCTCACAACGGCGCTGGGCGGCCGCGCCTTCACCCTGCCCATCCAGCTCACAGACACCCTCCCACCAACCATCGCCGTCTCCGTCGCTCAAGCAACAAACGACGCAGCCGTGCTGAACGCGATCACATCCTCGTACCTGCTGTCGATCAATGGCTCGGCGTCCGCACTCGACAGCATCGACCTGTCGGGCCTGACCAACGAGAAGATCGAGCTCGGCTTCACCAACCTCAATCGCGACGTCACGGTGGAGGGCGGCAATATCGTCGACCTCAACCTCGCGCACCTGCTGGTGGCCAACGATGTGATCAGCGTCGAGGCTTACGCCTCGGGCGGGCAGACCGGCACCGAGATCGACCTGACCGGGACCGACGGGCTGGCGCACAAGATCATCCTGATCGGCGTCGATCCATCGTCTCTCGTCGTCTACACGCCGTTCGACACGGGCACGGCGCTGGGCGGGCACGGCCCGCAGGTGACCGGGGGCGTCAGCGTGGCAACCGCGCTGGGCGGCTCGGGCCTGGTGGCCATCACCGACACGCTGGCCAATGTCCAAGCCCATCTGGACGCGCTCGAAGCCATTCATGCCCGCATCACGGGCATCGGCTTCTCCAATTCCGGCACGCCGACGCTCACCTTGAGCGAGGTGCAGGTCACCTCGGACAATGACGTCCTGCAGCTGCTCTCCGGCAATTACCATATCGCGCTGACCGGCGTGGCGGCGCTGGATGCGGCCAATCTTGCCGGACGCACCGACGTCTTCTCCGTCGCGGTCGCCGACAGCACCGCGGATGTCATCGCAAACCTCGACGCGCTGGAGCACGTCGCCAAGGCCGGCAAGCTGTCAACCATCACGCTCACCGATTCTGGAACGCCGGCCATCTCGCTGACCGAGGCGCAGCTCTTCACCGATCAGGATGCCCTGTCGGCGATCGGCTCCAGCTTCACACTCAACGTGACTGGTGTGTTGGCGTCTGACGTTTTGGCGTTGTCGAACAACGGTCTGATAGCGGAGCTTGGCGTTGTCGACAGCGCGTCGAGCATCGCCGCTCACATGTCCGATCTTGAGCAGGTGGCGTATGTTGCCGCCAAGCTCGGGACGGTGACGGTGACGGACGGGACCTATACGAGCTCGGACCTGAGCAACGATGCGATGGGGGTGTATGCGCACTTCACCAGCGCGCTGATGCTGGAGATCACGCCCACCAACGGCTCCAATTTCAAGGTGGACCTGTTCGGCCAGCTGCTGGACGATGGCCCTGCGAGCGTGGGGATCACGGTGCCGGTGGGCATCACGGTGCTGCCCAACTCGCAGTTCGTGGAAGACTACCTGCTTCAGCTGCAGAGCGCGGCCGACCATGGCTACCTGGCGTCGCTCACCCTGCCTGAGTTCCTGCGCGTCGAGGACATGAACACGAGCGAGATGCTGCAGCTCGACAACCCCACGATCCTGCAGGCGATGTTCAGCACCGGCGAGTTCTCCGCCTACACCGAGACGTCGATCAGCGTGGCGCAGGCGCTTTCGTATTACAGCTCGGCGCTGTCGACGGCGGTGGAGGGCGGCATCAACGCCCGGGTCGAGTACCTGAACGGCGTCACCGTGGCCGTCAACGACGCCGCCATGATCGCAGGCATCATCGACAGCGCCGCCAACCTGCAGGCCAACCTCGACAGCCTCACAACGGCGCTGGGCGGCCGCGCCTTCACCCTGCCCATCCAGCTCACAGACACCCTCCCACCAACCATCGCCGTCTCCGTCGCTCAAGCAACAAACGACGCAGCCGTGCTCGGCAACATCTCCTCGACCTATCTGCTTTCGATCAGCGGAACCGCCGAGCAACTTGACGGGCTGACGCTCTCTCCGGCGGCAAACGAGAAGGTCGAGCTCGCGCTCACCAGCCTCGATCACGACATCACGATCACTAGCGCCGTTTTCGACGTCGATCTGGCGAAGCTTGCCGTCGCCAACGATGCGGTCACGGTCCAAGCTTATTCCTCCGGCGGCCAGACCGGCACCGAGATCGATCTCACCGGCACCGACGGGATGACGCACAAGATCATCATCCTCGGCGAGGATCCGAATTCGCTGGAAGCGTACGCGCCGATCGATTCCGGCATGGCGGCAGGCGGGCACGGGGTACCGATCACCGGCGGTCTGACCGTCGCCCAGGCGCTCGCGGGCTCGGGTCCGGAAGCGATCAGCGATACCGCCGCCAACGTCGCGGCCAATTTGGACGCGCTTGAGAGCATTGTCGGACAGATAACCGGCATCGGCTTCACGGATTCCGGAACGCCGGCCCTCAGCCTGACCGAAGCGCAATTCTCGGCCGATCATGACGTGCTTTCGTTGCTCTCCGGCAACTATACACTCAACGTGACAAACGTCGCCGCAGCCGATGCGCTCGCTATCGCCGCCTACACCGACGTGAACGGAATTTTCGTGGCTGACACCGGCACGGACCTCACAGCGGAACTCGACCAGCTCGAGCACATCTTCAAGGCCGGCAAATTGGAGGGCGTCACGCTCACGAGCGGCACTCTCGGCACGCTTACCGAAACCCAGCTGCTGGCGGACTCCGACGTGCTGAAGCTTCTCGGCAATTCAGATGTCTTCTTCCACTGAACGGAGCGTGCCCAATAACATGCTTCGCCCCAAAAACGGGCTTGGTGGCCCGCAACCCAGGGGTCAATATTCTGAGGCGGTCGCTTTGGAAAACGTTTTTCGACGGCGCGAGTGGTTTGGCTGCTCCGGCTTGAGCATCGCACCATGAGCAGAGTTGGACCAGATTTACACCCTGTACCAGTCGAAATCCCGCAAACGGCGACCCTCGGAGTAGCTCGCGGATTTCCGCGCGGCGCGCCGACATTCCGCGTGCTCTGCGTCTCCGACGGTGCCGCGGAGACTCCCGCTTCAGGGAATTTTCGCGCCCTCTGGCCGCCAGTCTCCACCTCCGGATCGGAAACCTCCAGTTCGGGTCCGAAGTGGAGGTCGAAGTTTCGTGCCCAGCCCGCCCCGCTCGCGGATCGAACTTCTGCTGTCCGAGGCAAGATCCCTGTTTATCAGGGAATTAACAGGGAATTTTCAGGGCTCAAATGGCAAAAGCCTGGCGCTAGAAAGTGCATTTTATGCCTGGCACCATTGAGTCAAACGACATTCGCGAATTTTTGCAGCTCCGAAAATAACAGGGAATTTCAAACCCGGTAACAGGGAGTTTTCCGGCAATATCAGGGGAACGCTGTAAGCGTCGCTTTCTGGCGCGCTAGTTTCGGATGCGGTGTTCCAATTTGTTCTCGTCTGCGGATTTGCAGGTTGGAAGGGGCGATGGCGGATGAGCGGCGGCGCCCGATGCGGTATGGGGCGGCGTTCCGCCGGGTGCATCGTAAGGCGTGGCGGCTTGAATCAGCGCGAGTTTGCGAAGCGCAGGGCCTTTCGCTGGAGCCGTTCGGCAATCGGCGCGCGCGGTTCGAGGCCGAGCCACATACATTGCCGAATTGACGGGGGTTCCTGGTTCGAAATATTCAGACCAGGTTGACTCAACGACGCAGGCGCCAGCCTATCTCCGCGAACCCTCTGGCCGCGATATTTGGCGTAAGCTCGCAGGACATCCAAAGCGAATGGCAGAATTTGAGCGGCGACTGAGCTACTCCTAAGCAACGTCGGACAATGGCCACGAAGAAGGTAAGAATGGCCTGTCCGTGAATATTTTGCTGTATTCTGTTCACGGGGACGCAATCGAGGCGAACCTGAACCTATCTTCGTTTACTCTAGCGCGGCTGGCACACGTTCGGACGTGACGGGTGCGTGACGGGTCCAACGGTCCCCCGGTTTTGCGATGTAGTTCTGAAACACATATCGCCAAGGGATGAAAGGGATGAGCACAATGACCGGTCCGATCTCAAAGAAGCCTTTGCGTGTGTCTGCATCGACCTGATTGGCGAGCCACAGCGGCAGTGCGATGCCCACGAGCCAGATCGATTTCCACAGGATTTCGTAAATGAGCAGGGGAAGCATCTTAAGCGGATATCGCACACCCACGATTGAAAGGCTCGCCAGCGCCAGAAGAAAGCAATGCGCTACTCCGGTCGCCTGAGTCCAATGGCCATGATGAAGGAACAGCCGTATCTGGATAAAGCCTTCCGCGACCGCAAGCAGAGCATAGAGGGCACGTAGCAGGTATAAGCGGAACAGCGATATGTTCATTGTTGCAATCCCCCTGGGCGCGATATTTCTCCAAATCGTGCTCTCAGCGCGATCGTGCCCTGTCGCGCAAGCACCTCACCTACGCATGTCAGTCTGAAGCCAGACGCACCTGTTTCGCCCATCCCGTCAGCCTCACGCGGATCATCCAGAAGATGAGAAGGCCAAGCGGCAAGAGCATCGGCGCGAGGAACATCGGCGGAATATGAAACGGTCCCGGCAGGAGCCGTGCCAGGCCATTGCCGAATCCAGACCCGAAGGAGAGGAAGAGAGCCGTCAACATGCGCCAAAGATGGCGTGCCACGCGAGCCGGACCTTCGATTCCGCCTTGAAGGACCAACCTCGCATCTCCTATGGCCGCCACAGCAGCAATCGCGGTGACCATGTAGGTGGCGAATAACAGCTGCCCCTTAACTCCGGGCACGGCGCCGGCCGCTGCGGCGATGGACAAACCGCTTAATCCCACGCAAATGCACAGGCTTGCCGCCAGTGCGAATTTCTCGGCGCGGCCAACGGTGCGTTGCTTTCGTCTCACGATCAGCCAGCCCGTGGCAACGAGATAGAACGTGAGAATTGCGCCCAGGAGATTCGACATCTGACCGGGTATGATGATCGCGAGCCAGGCCGCGAAGGTAGCCATCACCAGCATCGAAACAACGAACGTCGTTCCGGCAGTGCGATGAAGCCTTTCGCCTTTCCGTGCGAAGGCTGCGACGGTGCCCGATACAAGCCCAACAGTGCCGCAGCCAACGTGAACGACGTAAGCGAGGCTGGTCGCATCGTGAAGTGCCGTTTCGGGGAAAGGAAGGTTCACGGCTACGACCGCTCCTTGACTTCTACGTTGACATATGTCAGTACTGTCTGACACATGTCACAGCGGACAGATAAGAATGTCAAGTCGTTGAACGGTAGCCAGTTGCTGGCGGCACTGAGCGCTCTCGCGATGCCTCACAGACTAAGGATCATTGCAGCGCTTGCCTTGGGTGGCCGAAACTATGTCAGCCAGCTCGCACGCGAAGTTGGCATCAGCCGACCGCTGCTGCATCTGCACCTGCAAAAGCTGCAGGAAGCCGGCTTGGTCACAAGCAAGCTCGAGCTTTCGAGCGATGGAAAAGCTCTCAACTATTTCGAAGTCACGAGCTTTGACATTGCACTTACGCCTGAAACGATCGTCAAAGCGGTAAAGACGCTTAATTGAGGTTCGAACGGAGATCCCAAAATGGCTGCGTATATGTACATGCCCACGCTCTTGCTGATTCTCAGCACGGTCTTGATCGTTTTTGGAATGAAGTACGTCTCCGAGGCACTGCAAGCACGCTCACGCGCGGCCAACGAGCGCTCATTTCGACTCTTTGCCGAAGACGCTCACGCAATCCAATCACAACACGTTGCATTGCTCTCGTCGATCCAGTCATCAATTTCGGACATCGGCACACGACTTGGCCAAGTGGAAAGGATTCTGAAGGAGGTCGGCTGAAGACTCTGCCGCGAGTCGCCAGCAAGGGGGCCACGAACACGGGCGTTCATTGGCGAGTTCTCGCAGCCTTGCTCGCAGCGCCGTATCGGGCAGTCTCCTCGACCGATACTCATCACCAATCGCGCTCGTGTTAGCAGAGTTGTCTGCTAGCGATAACTTGGAGTTATTGGATATAACTCGTCGCTCGGCTCACGCGATACAAGATAGCCTGTCGAACCGTGAGTTCGATCTGTCCTACGGCATCGAGGATTTTAATGCCGCTAGCGGTTCAGCGAACGCAAAAGGATCGACTGCATCTGTTTGACGAGCTCGGGCGATAGAGTGCCTAGAACGCCGCGGTCCGCTGGATCGAGATGGGCGGCAGGATCGCCGTTCGTGCCGAACACGTAGTGATCGAACATCGTTCGCCAGACGGCGCGCTGATCTCGCGGCAGGCTTTTCAACGTCAACAATGCGTGGACGAGGCAATTGAACGGTGAGCTCAAAGGGGCCGTCGCGTCGTTCCACCAGTAATTGACCAGCAGGTTGAAGCCGTCCAGGGATTTGACGTGGTGCCACCACATGTAGGGAATGTAGATCGCGTCGCCAGGCTCCAGCTCCGCCTGCATCGCGGCATCCAGCGCGTATTCGAAGCGCGGATAACGCGTGAAATCCGGCTCCTCCAGCAGCACCATGCTGGTCGGCGGTCCGGCCGGCGTGTGCTCCAGCGGCCCGATGTAGAGATTGGGAAGCTGCTCCGGCGGAAACAGGGTGAAGCGGCGGTGCCCCGCCACGACGCAGGCGATGTTGTAGTTGAAATCGAAGTGCGTCGAGACCGTCACGGAGTTTCCGATCCACACGCGCGGTATCGCGGAAGGGGGCGGCAGGCAGGTCGCGTTCTCCTTCGCAAACCCGGGCAGGTAGTCGGGCAGGGGCACGGACTGGATCGCGATCGCTGGCTGGTCCGCCGCGTTCTCATGCGCCAGGAGCCAATCGATCACCGCACCGATGGGTTCCTGGCGAAAGACGAAATTGAGATTGCGCAGATCGCCGTCCTTATAGAAGAACCGGCCCTTGATCGAGGAAGGCCCCACAAGCGTCTGCGCAGGTTTGCCTGCGTCAAATCGCTTGATATAGGCGGCGAGCGCTGCGGACGATCTTGCGCCTTCGCGCACGGCGGGCCAATCCACCGCCAGCCCCTTCAGCACCGCCGGCTTGTTCAAGGGCACGATGTCGCGCTGAAACGAGGTGACATCGACGTCTCGCCATTGCGGTATCGCAGGCAGAACTCGCCCCATGAAAGACGCCCTCATCCGGCTCGCCTTCGATCTGTCCCGGGCGGCGCCGTCTCTCAGCATAGTACATCAATTCGAGATGCGGACCATAGACGAACGATTTCCCGCGATGCTTCGCACGGCGATCTCCGAGGCGTTATAAGAAGGCATGTACGTAGATTCCCATCATCACGTCTGGTCGTTGAAGCGCGGCGACTACGGTTGGCTGAGCGAGCGGTCGGGGCCGGTCTTGTATCGCGACTACATGCCGGCCGACCTCTCGCCGCTGCTGGCGGCGCACGATATCGACAGAACCGTTCTGGTGCAGGCGGCACCGACGATCGCGGAGACGGAGTTTCTTCTGGGGTTGGCGCGTCGGAACCCGTTCATCGGCGGCGTCGTCGGCTGGGTGGATTTTGAAGCCGGCGACGCACCGCAGACGATCGCGCGCCTCGCACGTGACGGAAAACTGCGCGGCCTTCGGCCGATGCTGCAGGATCTGGAAGACGATGCATGGATTCTCCGCCGTGAGATAGAACCCGCCATCTCGGCGATGGCAGATAGCGGCCTATGCCTGGATCTACTGGTCTTTCCGCGCCACTTGCCTCATGTCGAAAAGTTTCTCTCCCGGCATCCGGAGCTGCGTTGCGTCATCGATCACGGCGCCAAACCCGCGATCGCTCGTGATGAAATCGGGCCTTGGGCGACACAGATGGGCCGAATCGCGCGCGGGAGCGCCGCGTTCTGCAAGCTCTCCGGCTTGGTGACGGAAGCCGGCCCCGGCTGGTCGCTCGCGGCTTTGCGGCCCTATGTCGACGTGCTGCTGGACGCGTTCGGGCCCGAAAGGCTGATGTGGGGAAGCGATTGGCCGGTGCTGAATCTAGCCGCCGGCTACGGGGATTGGTTCGCTGCCGCACGTGCTTTGACGGCGGGCGTCGATCCGCCGGGCCGCGACATGATCTTCGGCGGCACGGCCAAGCTATTCTACCGCATCCGGAACTGACCGGTCGTCACGCCTCGACGCCGACAGGGATCGCATAGCCGGCGCGCGGGAGCAGCAGGCGCAGCAGCGGCCCCGTCATCACCGTCGTCGCCACTGCCATGATCACGAGCATGGTGAACACGTTCTGCAGGATAAAGCCGAGATCGAAGCCGATGTTGAGCACGATCAACTCCATCAGCGCGCGCGTGTTCATCAGCGAGCCGAGAATGGTGGATTCCTGGTGCGCGAAGCCGGCGATCCGGCTGGCGATATAGACGGGGATCATCTTGCCCAGGATGGACGCGGCCAGCACCAGCGCTAGCCACTGCCAGTCCGATGCGCTCGTCAGGCCCAGTACGTTCGTGCGCAGGCCCGTATAAGTGAAGAAGACCGGTAGGAAGAACACCAACACGAATTTTCCGATCTGCGCGCGCCAAGCCTCGACGAAGGCCTTGTTGTGGTGAAACAGCAACCCGGTCAGGAAGCCGCCGAAGATCGTGAAGATGCCGAGGAAATACGTGCATATGCCCATCGCGAAGATCAGACAGACGATCACCGTCATCAGGTTCGGCGGAAGCTGGCCGCCCTTCACCGGGAATCTGGTCAACAACCAGTTCACGGACGGCCTGAGCGCAAACCAGGCGACACAGGCCAGAAGAGCAATTCCCCCGATCTGCCAGCCGATCGCTGTCATGGAAAAGCGGGCCGAGGCGTAAGCCGAAATGCCCGCCAGCAATATCCAGCCCGTGACGTCGTTGACGGCGGCGGCCGAGATGGCGACCACGCCGATCTCCGTTCGCGTCAGGTCGAATTCGCGCAAGATCCGGCCCAGGATCGGCACCGCCGTGATCGCGAGACCGACGCCGAAGAACAGGCTGTAGGTCAAAGGATCGATGTGCGGCGCCAGATAGGGCGCGGAAAGATGCCCGATCCCGAAGCCCAAAGCGAAAGGCACCGCCACCGACGCCGCCGCGATTCCGATCGTGCCGTTGCGGTTCTTCGGGCGCGTCAGGTGGCCAACTCGAAATCAGTTCCGATCTGGAACATCAAAAGGACCAGCCCGATCTGGCTGATGATGGTGATCGGCGCCGACGCCTTCGCGCCGAACAGGAACACCGAAGCGCCGGGAAAGAAGTGGCCGAACAGGGATGGGCCGAGAATCAGGCCGGCGAGGATCTCCCCGATCACCCCGGGCTGACCAAGCCGCCGCAGAATCTGGTTTCCGGCGCGCGCCGCCGCCATCATCACGATCAGCTGGAGCAAGGTGACGAAAAGCAGGTTCTCGGTCTGATGGACGGATGAATGCACGGCGCCCCCTCGGCGATTGTCGGTCAGCCGGAATATTGCTCTTATGATAGCGTTACCAAAAGTTTATTGAAAGGGGCCGAGCGCGCGAGTCGGAGGCAGTTTCCAAGCTTGGTTTACGCCGCAGCGCAACGTGTGGCAGCTTGTGGAAAGACGTGGATAACGCATCCAGGCCTTCCATATGGTTGGCGCCTACGCTCAACGACTATGACGACTCACCAACCACGGCCTAGACTACCCGGCGCTAACTGGCTTTCACGATGACCCGAAAAATTCCATCTCAGCAAAAGACCGGACGGAAGAATCCCGCCGCCGCGACCATCCACGACGTGGCGCGTCTTGCCGGGGTCTCACCGATGACCGTGTCACGGGTCGTGAACGGCGAGAAGAATGTGCGCGAGGCCACGCGCGCGAATGTGCTGTCCGCCGTCAAGGATCTGCAATACGCGCCGAATGCGGCGGCGCGCACCCTGGCAGGCGCCGGCGGCGCGCGCATCGGCCTTCTCTACAGCAACCCGAGCGCCGCCTATCTGAGCGAGTTCCTCGTCGGCGCGCTGGACGAAGCGAGCCGCGACGGCGCGCAATTGGTGCTGGAGAAATGCGAGGCCGAGGACGTGGCGGCGGAATGCACCGCGATCCGGAAACTGGTGAAGGGTGGTGTCGCGGCCGTCATCCTGCCGCCGCCGCTGTGCGAATCCGTCACCGTCATCTCCGAGCTGAAACAGGCCGGCGTTCCCGCAGTATTCGTGGCCACGGGACGGTTTCGCGGAGAAGGCTCATGCGTGCGCATCGACGATTTCCGCGCCGCTCACGAGATGACGCGATATCTGCTGGACCTCGGGCACAACCGCATCGGCTTCATCACCGGCCACCCCAACCAGACGGCCAGCGGTGAGCGGCAATTCGGGTTCGAGACGGCGTTGCGCGAAGCCAACGTCAAGCTCGACAAGACGATGATCGCGCAAGGCTACTTCAGCTATCGCTCCGGGCTCGCGGCGGCTGAGAAGCTGCTGTCGCGCAAGATCCCGCCGACCGCGATCTTCGCGAGCAATGACGACATGGCGGCCGCCGTCGTGTCGGTCGCCCATCGCAAGGGCATGGACGTGCCGCGCGATCTGTCGGTCGTCGGTTTCGACGACACCGCCATCGCCACGACGGTATGGCCCGAGCTCACCACCATCCGTCAGCCGATCGCCGCGATGGCGGAGATCGCGCTGGAGCTGGTCGTGCGCGAAATCCGCCGCAGCAAGGAAGGCATCGAGATAAAGCCGCTCGACCATTTGGTCGTCCACGCCCTCATAAAACGGCAATCCGCAGCCGCCCCAAGGGACTCGGCCTAACCATCGCCCACGAAATGACTTGAGCCGACGCGATGTTAGCGATAACAATCGCGTTCGGCCAGGGTTTGACGGCTGGTGGGTATGGGCGGGAACAACAGGTGCGTCTGATCGGTCATCTGCCGGGCGATTGGCAGGAGGCGATGTTGCTTGGCCGCCTCCAATCGGCCGAAGGGCCGACGCCCGTCCTGGTGAAGGACGGCCGCGTTCTCGATGTATCCGCGCAGGCGCCGACCTCGGCGGAAGTGCTCAGGTTGTGGGGGGAAGGCGTACGGCCGCCCGGTCGTGATCTGGGTGCACTGGAAGATATGGATTTCGCGTGCGCCTGGGAGGACGCGGATGCTCCCCTGAAGCTTCTCGCGCCGATCGATCTGCAGTGCATCAAGGCGGCGGGCGTGACCTTCGCAGTCTCGGCGATCGAGCGGGTCATCGAGGAGCGGGCTCGCGGCGAGCCCGCGCGCGCCGATGAGATTCGTGCAGGTCTGCGCGAACGGGTCGGCGCGGACATCCGCGCTGTCAGGCCGGGATCGGAAGAGGCCAAGCGGCTGAAGGCTGCGCTCATCGCCGATGGTCTGTGGTCGCAATATCTGGAAGTGGCCATCGGTCCGGACGCGGAAATCTTCACCAAGTCGCCGGTGCTGTCGTCGGTGGGTTGGGGCGAATGGATCGGCATCCGCTCGGATTCGGCCTGGAACAATCCCGAGCCGGAGATCGTGATCGCCTGCGACCGCAAGGGTCGCGCGCTCGGAGCCGCGCTCGGCAACGACGTCAATCTGCGCGATATCGAAGGGCGTAGCGCGCTGCTGCTCGGTAAGGCCAAGGACAACAATGCCTCGTGCGCCATTGGGCCTTTCATCCGCCTGTTCGACGACACGTTCGCGATGGACGACGTGCGCATGGCCGAGATCGTTCTCGAAGTCCTGGGCGAGGACAATTTCCGCCTCGAGGGCAGGAGTTCGATGAGCCTCATAAGCCGCGATCCGCTCGACCTGGTGGGCCAGACGCTCGGCAGGCATCATCAGTACCCGGACGGCTTCGTGCTGTTCCTAGGTACGATGTTCGCCCCGATCGAGGATCGCGGCGCACCAGGCGCCGGGTTCACGCATAAGACGGGCGATATCGTGCGCGTCGCGTCCGACAGGCTCGGAACGCTCGAAAACAGGGTCGCCTATTGCGAGGATGCGCCGGCGTGGCGCTTCGGGATTTCGGATCTCATGGCCAATCTCGCGAGCCGCGGGCTTCTGGGAGGCGCCGCCGCATGAGCCGGACGAAATCGCCACAGCATGCAATCAGCGGCAAGTGGGCATGACGATGCAGCACGCAACGTACAGCTGTCTGCGCGGAAAGCGCATCGTGATCACCGGCGGGGGCTCGGGCATCGGGGCTGCGTTCGTCGAGGCGTTCGCGCGTCAGGGCTCGCAGGTGATTTTTCTAGACATCGCCGACAACGAGTCGCGCTCTCTGGAACGGAAGCTGTCCTCGATCACGCCCACGCCGCGGTTCATGCACTGCGACCTGCGCGATGTGCATGCGATCGAGAGCACCTTCGCCCAGATCACGGACAAGTTCGGCCCCGTCGAGGTGCTGGTGAACAACGCCGCCAACGACGACCGGCACGCGCTGGACAAGGTGACGGCGGAATATTGGGACGAGCGCATCGCGACCAATCTGCGCCACGTTTTCTTCTGCACCCAGGCGGTAATGCCGGCGATGAAAGCGGCGGGCAGGGGGATCATCCTCAACATGGGCTCGGTATCGTGGCACCTCGCGCTCGCCGACCTCACCGTCTACCAGACGGCGAAGGCCGGCATCGAGGGCCTCACGCGCGCGCTCGCCCGCGATCTGGGAGTTCACGGAATCCGGGTCGCATGCATCGTGCCCGGCGGAGTGCGTACGCCGCGCCAGACGCGGCTGTGGCACACGCCCGAGGAAGAGGCGCGCATCCTCGAGCAGCAATGCCTCAAGACGCGGGTCGAGCCGGAAGACGTAGCCGCCATGGCGCTGTTCCTCGCCTCCGATGGCGCGCGCATGTGCACCGGACATGAATATTTCGTCGATGCCGGCTGGCGCTGACATGCTGCCGCGATGACCCAGGAGCGCAAGCCCAAGCGGCCGTTCCGCTCGCGCGAATGGTTCGACAATCCTGCCCGCATCGACATGACGGCCCTCTATCTCGAGCGCTTCATGAACTACGGCATGACGGCGGACGAGTTCCGCTCCGGCAGGCCCATCATCGGCATTGCCCAGTCCGGCAGCGACATCAATCCCTGCAACCGCATCCACCTGGAGACCGTCAAGCGCGCGAAGGATGGCGTGCGCGACGCAGGCGGGGTGCCGCTGGAATTTCCCACTCATCCCATCTTCGAGGAGTGCCGGCGTCCGACCGCAGCCATCGACCGCAATCTTGCCTATCTCGGCCTCGTCGAGATCCTTCATGGCTATCCGCTCGACGCCGTCGTGCTGACGACGGGTTGCGACAAGACGGCGCCGGCGGCGATCATGGCCGCCGCCACCGTCGATATTCCCGCCATCGTACTTTCCGGCGGCCCGATGCTCGACGGACATTTCGAGGGCGAGCTGGTCGGCTCGGGCTCGGTGATCTGGAAGAACCGGCGGCGCCTCAGCATGGGCGAGATCGATGAAGACGCGTTCATCGAGGCTGCGGTCGCGGCGGCGCCCTCGCTCGGGCACTGCAATACTATGGGGACCGCGTCGACGATGAACGCGGTTGCCGAAGCGCTGGGACTGTCGCTGCCCGGGTGCTCGGCCATTCCCGCGCCTTATCGCGAGCGCGGGCAGATGGCCTATGAAACCGGCCGGCGCATCGTCGCGATGGCCTATGAGGATCTGAGACCGTCGCAAATTCTCAACCCTGCGTCCCTTCGAAACGCCATCGCCGTCATCGCGGCGATCGGCGGCTCCACCAATGCCCAGCCGCATCTGAACGCGATCGCCCGTCACGCCGGTTTCGAGCTTGCGCCGCGGGATTGGGTCGGGTACGGCCGCGACGTCCCGCTGCTGGTGAACATGCAGCCGGCGGGAAAATATCTGGGCGAGCGCTTCCATCGCGCCGGCGGCGTCCCTGCCGTCATGCACGAATTGCTGCGCGCGGGAAGGATCGACGGAACCGCGTTGACCGTTACCGGAATGAGCGTGGCCGACACCCTCGAAGGCCGCGCCAGCAAGGACCGCGAGATGATCGCCGCCTATGAGGCGCCGCTGCAGGAGCGTGCCGGCTTCATGGTCCTAAGCGGCAATCTGTTCGATTTCGCCATCATGAAGGCGAGCGTGATCTCGCAGGAGTTCCGTGCGCGTTATCTCTCGCGCCCCGGCCGCGAGAACGTGTTCGAGGGGCGCGCTGTCGTCTTCGACGGTTCGGAGGACTATCACGCGCGCATCAACGATCCGGCGCTCGGAATCGACGCGCAATCCATCCTCGTCATGCGCTCATCGGGACCCGTCGGCTGGCCCGGCTCGGCCGAGGTCGTGAACATGCAGCCACCGGACGCGCTGTTGAAACAAGGGATCGCCAGCCTGCCAACCATAGGCGACGGCCGGCAATCCGGAACCTCGGACAGCCCGTCGATCCTGAACGCGTCGCCGGAAAGCGCGATCGGCGGCGGCCTCTCGTGGCTCAGGACCGGCGACATCATCCGGATCGACCTGAATGAAGGACGCTGCGACGCATTGGTGCCTGACGACGAGATCGCGCGGCGCAAGCGCGGGGCACCCCTTGCGATCCCGGAAAGCCAGACACCCTGGCAGGAGCTGTTCCGCGCGACGACGGGCCAGCTCGATACCGGCGCGGTCATGGAGATGGCGGTGAAGTACCGCGCCGTGGCGCGCAAGACGCCCCGGCACAATCATTGACGGTGCCGTGGCGCCTTGTAGTGTCCCGGTTCGGCCGCTTGCGCATTGGTAGCGCTACCATTAGGGTCGGGGAGCCGGAGGACGAGACCGCAGAGTCCTCAACTCCGGTCGAGGAAATCGCTGAAGCTTCGGCACACCGGGGGGCCTGATGGCGAAAGCCAATTACGCGCTTGTCACCGCATTGACCTTGAGCGCGACGCTCGGGGGATTGCTGTTCGGCTACGATACCGCCGTCATCTCCGGCGCGGTCAATGCGATCGACGTGAATTTCATCGATCCGCGCGGCCTCGCCGAGGGCGCGCGCAACTGGCTGTCCGGTTTCACCATCGGCTGCGCGCTGCTCGGCTGCGTGATGGGTGCCGCGCTCGCCGGACCGCTTTCGACCGGGATCGGGCGCAAGGGCGGATTGTTCATCGCGGCGCTGCTGTTCTTCATCTCGTCCCTCGGCTCCGCGTTTCCGGAAGTCTTGTGGGGCGCGTTTGGCGCGCGCGGCGCGGACGCGCTGTGGCCCTTCATCGGCTACCGCCTGATGGGCGGCGTCGCGATCGGCATGGCTTCGATGCTGGCGCCGATGTATATCGCCGAAATCGCGCCCGCGAAATCGCGCGGCCTGTTCGTGACGATGCAGCAGATCGCGATCGTGGGCGGCATCAATCTCGTCTACTATGTGAACTACCTCATCCAGACGCGCGGCGACCATGCATGGCTGATGTCCACGGGCTGGCGCTACATGCTCGCCTCCGCGGCGTTGCCGGCCGCCCTGCTGCTGGTCTGCATGCTGCTGGTGCCCGACACGCCGCGCTACCTGGTGATGAAGGGGCGCATCGACGAGGCTTTGAAGCTGCTTCAGCGCCTGGGCGGCGACGATCCGGCCACCACGCTGAAGGAGATCGAGGGCACGCTCGTGGTGCGCAACGAGCGCATCATGAAGTTCGGTGGGCTGGTTCTTTTCGTCGGCATCATGCTTTCGGTGTTCCAGCAATTCGTCGGCATCAACGCCGTGCTGTACTACGCGCCGCTGATGTTCGAGAACATGGGCGCATCCACCGATTCCGCCTTCCTCCAGGCCGTCATCGTCGGGGCCGCCAACACCATCTTCACGCTGGTCGCGTTCTTCACCGTCGACATACTCGGCCGCAAGCCGCTGCTCGTCATCGGCGCGCTGATCATGGGGGCTGCGATGATCACGCTGGGTGTCCTGTTCGACCGGCACGCGGTCGGGTTTTGGGCGGTCGTCGCGGTCGTCGTCTATATCGCGGGCTTCGCCCTGTCCTGGGGCCCGGTGGTCTGGGTGCTGCTCGCCGAGATCTTCCCGAACTCGATCAAGGGCAAGGCGATGTCGCTCGCGGTGGCCGCGCAGTGGATCTCGAATTTCCTCGTGACCCAGACCTTCAAGGTGCTGGATGGCAGCACGGCGCTCAACACCATGTTCAATCACGGTCTGGCCTATTTCCTCTACGGCGGCGCGAGCATCCTGGCGGCGCTGTTCGTGATCCGCTACGTGCCCGAGACCAAGGGGCACAGCCTCGAAGCCATCCAGCTTCTGTGGCAGGGCGGCCGCGCGGCCTGGGCGAAGAAAGCGGCGCCGTGACGTCTCCTGTGACGCGGAATGTTTCCATCCTGGCTGTCGCGCTGGCGCTTTCGGCGTGTTCGTCGCTGAACCTCGTCTCGGAAAAGCCCGAGGCTGCGGCGCTGGACGCGACCGGCGCGGTGATCCACCCCGCGCTCTGGCCGACGGGGCATAGTGGCGTCGCCGCCGACGCGAAAGTCGATGCCCAAGTCGCGGACCTTCTCGCGAAGATGAGCGTCGAGGATAAGGTCGGGCAGATCATCCAGCCGGACATCAATTCCATCACCGTGGACGACGTGCGAAAATACCGCTTCGGCTCGATCCTGAACGGCGGCAATTCGGGACCGGGCGGGAACGACCGCGCGCTCGCACCCGAATGGCTGAAGGCGGCGGATGCGTTCTGGGCGGCCGAGATGGACGCGCCCGAGGGCCGTCCCGCGATCCCGCTCATCTGGGGATCGGACGCGGTTCACGGCAATTCCAACATCATCGGCGCGACCGTCTTTCCGCACAATATCGGATTGGGCGCGATGCGCGATCCGGACCTCATGCGCGAGATCGGCGCGGTGACGGCGAAGGAATTGCGCGTCATTGGCGGCGACTGGACCTTCGCGCCGACCATCGCGGTGGTGCGCGACGACCGCTGGGGCCGTACTTACGAGGGCTATTCCGAAGACCCGCGCATCGTGAAGGACTACGCCTCCGCCATTGTCGAAGGCATCCAGGGCAGGCCCGGTGACGCCGATTTCATGGCCGGCGCGCATGTCATGGCGACGGCCAAGCACTTCCTGGGCGACGGCGGCACCGACGGCGGCGTCGATCAGGGCGACAACGTCTATGGCGAGGAAGGCCTGCGCAACGTCTTTGCGCCGCCCTACGAGTCCGCGATCGCCGCGGGCGTGCAGACCGTGATGGCGTCCTACTCGACCTGGCGCGGCCAGAAGATGCATGGCAACCATGCGCTGCTCAGCGACGTGCTGGTCGGGCGCCTCGGATTCAACGGCTTCGTCGTCGGCGATTGGAACGGCTATGCGCAATTGCCGGGCTGCTCGAAAGAGAGTTGTCCGCAGGCGCTGCTTGCCGGCATCGACATGTACATGGCGCCCGACGGTTGGAAGGCGCTCTACGCGAATACATTGGCGCAGGTGAAGTCCGGTGAGATTCCGATGGTGCGGCTGGACGAGGCGGTGACGCGCATCCTGCGCGTGAAGCTGCGTGCCGGCGTGTTGGGGGAGCCGAAGCCGTCCGCACGGGCTTATGCGGGGCAGTGGGATCTGCTGGGCGCGCCGGAGCATCGCGCGGTCGCACGTCGTGCGGTGCGTGAATCGCTGGTGCTGCTCAAGAACGAGAACCGAATCCTGCCGCTGCCGCCGAAGCTGAATGTGCTCGTCGCCGGCGATGGGGCCGACAATCTCCCCAAGCAGAGCGGTGGCTGGACGATCTCGTGGCAGGGCGACGGCAACAGCCGAGCCGATTTCCCAAACGGCTCGACGATCTTCGAAGGCATCCGTGATGCGGTGAGCGCAGCGGGCGGAACGGCAACGCTGAGCGTGGACGGCAGCGCAGCGGCAAAGCCGGACGTGGCCATCGTCGTGTTCGGCGAGAATCCGTATGCGGAGTTCCAGGGCGACCGCGCGAATGTCGACTACCAGTCCGGCAACCGGCGTGACCTGAAGCTGCTCCAGGAGCTTAAAGCGCGCGGGATTCCCGTGGTGTCCGTCTTTCTTTCGGGCCGGCCGCTTTATGTGAGCCCCGAGATCAACGCGTCCGACGCATTCGTTTCCGCGTGGCTTCCGGGCTCGGAAGGCGCGGGCGTCGCCGACATGCTGTTCAAGAAGGCGGACGGCACGATTGCCTATGATTTTCACGGCCGTCTCTCTTATTCCTGGCCGCGCGCACCGGAGCAGACGCCACTCAATGTGGGGACGGAGCCTTACTATCCGCTGTTCGCCTATGGCGACGGCATGGACTACGCCCATCCCAGGAATATCGGGATCATTCCGGAGGCGCCGGAGCTCCAGGCCTCGATCGCCAATACCGACCGCTATGTCGAGGGCGGCCAAGCGCTCGCGCCGTGGAAGCTTGCCGCCACGCGGGACGCGATCACCGTCACCGGGCCCAAGATCAATCTCACGCGCAACACCGACGGCGACATGGCTCTGGTCGTAACGTTGCATGTGGGCAAGACGCCCACGGCGCCTACCTCGCTGGGCGTAGCCGGCGGCGTGGTGGACGTGACAGAGATGCTGCGCAGCGCGGGCGTTACCGCGACCGTCGCGGTGAGGCTCTCCTGCTTCCGCGCGGCCGGGGCCGACATGCGCGCCGTCGATACGCCGCTTCTGCTTTCGTCGCGCGGCGGGGTTACGGCGACGATCGTGTCGGCGGGGCTTTCACCGGGCGTGGGGGCGCCCGTCTGTCCGCCCGCGCCGCAGACGTGACCGCCATCTCGAACGGCACCGCCGGCAGCGCCGCCGGATTGTAGAGATTGCACACCGGGCTGTCGGCCCAGCAGAAGCGTACACGCGCGGGGAGGATTCCTTTCGGCGCGTCGAGCACGACGCTGTCCTTCGCGACATGTGCTTGCGCATAGTCGCAGCGCTTCGCGTCGCAGAGCTGGAACCCGATGGGCCGCCGATCCCCATAGACCACGAGCGGCGTGTTGGAGAAAGCGACGACGACCTGCTTGCCCTTGCGGGTTGCGCTCGCGGGCATCGGTCCGGAATCGACGACGGTCGCACCGTAGATCAGCCGTTCGGCGTTGAGGGCGAGGCGCCGTCCCAGCTCCTGCTTGTTGGTGGGATGGATGTCGTAACGGTCGCCTATGTCGACGGTAACGGCGAGCGCGGCAAGGCGGTCGGCGGCGACCGCCTTGCGCTGCGCCTCGCGCAGATTGGCCCAGGACGAATCCGCCGGCCCGCCGGCCGCGTCGCCGAAATCGGGAAGCTGCGCGATCAGGAAGGGCAGGCCGGGCTCGTCGAACGCGCCGCGCCAATCGGCCATCAGCCCGCCGAGCAGGCGCGTATATTCCTCGGGTTCGGCCACGTTCGCCTCGCCCTGATACCAGAGCACGCCGCGCAACTGATAAGGCGCGATGGGCGCGATCATGCCGTTGTACAGCAGCGTCGTTCCGGTCGCGTCCGACCATGGCGCATGCGGCGCCGCGCGCGTCTCGATCAGCGGCGCGGCGATCCTGTAGCGCCAGCGTTCGGGGAGCTGCAGCGTCTCGCCGCCGGAGAATTTCAGTGTACGGACGGACGGAGAACCCCACAACCCGCCGCCCCCGCCGGTGTCCAGCACGCCGACCGCGATGATGTTCGCGCCCGGCTTGAGCGTGCCCACGGGCAGCGCATAGACGCGCGGCTGGTCCCAGCCTTCTGAGCCGCCGAGATGGACGCCGTTCACCCAGGTGTCGTCGATGTCGTCGACGGGACCGAGCGACAGTATCGCTGGCTGCGCCGCCTGGACGGGCGTCAGCTCGACGGTCGTGCGGAACCAGGCGATCCCGTCGAAATTCTTGAACGCGGCGATGCCGGAGCTTTCCCACCAGCCGTTGAGCTTCATCGTGTCCCAATGCGAGTCGTCGAAATCGGGCGCGCTCCACGTCGGCGAGGCCATGTGGCCGGGATCGTGCGCCATCCACCACGCGTCCATCAGCGTGCGCCATTTCGCGCGCGCCGTGTCGGGCGTCTTCTGATATTCGGCGAGGATCGCGAGGGTGCGCTCGTAGCCGCCCACCGCGCGCGTGCCGCTGTCGCTGAGCCAGGCCTGGATGGTCGAACCGCCCCAGGAACTTTCGATCAGGCCCAAAGGCACATTCACGTCCTTCTGCAACTCCCGTGCGAAAAAGAAGCAGGCAGCCGAGAAATCCTTCACTGTCGCGGGCGAAGCGGCCGCCCATTTCGCGCCGGCGTCTGTCGTCGCGACGGGGGTAACGCTGCCGGCACGCGCAAGATGGAAAAGGCGGATCGTGTCGTTGGTGGAATTGGCGAGCTCGGTGTCGGTGTTGGACGCCGCGCGAACCGGCAGCTCCATATTCGACTGGCCGGAGCACAGATACACGTCGCCGACCAGGATGTCGTGCAGCGTCTCGCTGTTCTTTCCCGATTGCACTGTGAGGTCATAGGGGCCGCCGGCCGCGAGCGGCGCAAGCTCGATGTGCCAGGCTCCGCTCGTGTCCGCAATGGCACTCGCGGTTTCGCCCGCAAGGGTTGTGCTGACCGTCTGCGACGGCAGTGCCGTGCCCCAGAGGCGGATCGGCTTGCCGCGCTGGAGGACCGCGTGATCCTGGAACGGCGGGGCGAGAAGCGCGGCCTGCGCCGGGCCGCACGCCAACAACGCCGCGAATAGCGCTGGCCACAGTCTCTCAAACATTCTGTCCCCACCCCGGCTTGCCAATGGTAGCGCTAACAATCTAGCGTATCGGCGGCCGCAGACAACACCTCGGGGTCGGATGTGAACGGATTCAAACTCACTGCGGCATTGTGCGCCTGTCTTCTCCTCGGCACCCCTGCCGGAGCCGCCCCAAGCCAGTACAAGAATTTCCGCGTCGCGGTCTATGTCGTGGTCAACGCAACCGAGGCGCTGTCCGACGCGGACGAATTCGCGCGGGAATACGCGCGCGTCGCGTCCCAAGTGAAGTTCGACCGTGTCTATATAGAAGTATATCGCAGCCACAATTTCGCGAGTGATGCGCAGATCGAGGCGGTGAAATCGTTCTTCCGCGCCAAGGGCATTACCGTCTCGGGCGGCGTGACGCTGGCCGCTGGCGGGCAGGGCGGCCAGTTCGGCACCTTCGATTACGAGAAGGCGCAGGACCGCGCGGAATGCCGCAAAGCCGTCGAACTCGCCGCGCGCCATTTCGACGACATCATCATGGACGACTTCTTCTTCTATAACTCCAAGAGCGATGCCGACATCAAGGCCAAGGGCAAACGCAGCTGGACGCAATACCGGCTCGACACCATGCGCCGGGTCTCGCGCGAGCTGGTGCTCGGCCCTGCCAAGGCGGCCAATCCGCGCGTGCGCATGATCATAAAATATCCGAACTGGTACGAGCATTTCCAGGGGCTGGGATATGACCTGGAGAAGCAGTCGCAGATGTTCGCCGGCATCTATGCCGGCACCGAGACGCGCGACCCCGAGATCACCGATCAACTGCTCCAGCAATATGAGAGTTACGAGATCGTTCGCTACTTCGGCAACATCCGGCCCGGCGGCAATGGCGGCGGTTGGGTGGACACTTTCAGCACGCGCTACGCCGACCGCTATGCCGAGCAGCTCTGGGACACCCTGTTCGCCAAGGCGCCGGAAATCACCCTGTTCAGCTGGGGCGGCCTTGCGGACGCGCACGCCATCGAGCCGGGAGAACGGCCGTGGAAGGACCAGAAGACGAGTTTTGACTGGAAGGCCGCAATGTCGTCGGTGCCCAACGCCGGATGGGCGCGCGTCGCGGGGGCAGCGCTGGAGAATGTCGATCCGGTGATCGGGCTCCTCGGCAATCCGACCGGCATCGCGAGCTACAAGCCCTATCAGTCCAGCAGCGACGAGGATTTCCTGCAGAACTATCTGGGCAATATCGGCTTGCCGGTCGAGATGACGCCGGTCTATCCGGTTGAGGCGCGTACGGTCCTGCTCACCGAGAACGCGAAGGCCGATCCGGGGATCGTGGCGAAGATCGAAACTTCATTGCGGGCGGGACACAATGTCGTCATCACGTCCGGCTTGCTGCGCGCGTTGCAGGGCAATGGCATCGAGGACGTCGTCGAATGGAGCGTCACCGGTCAATTCGCGGCCGTGCGCGATTTCCTCAACGGTTACGGCGCGGGCAACGGCACGAGCCTGAATGATCCCGGCCGCGAGGCCAAGGCGATCGTGTTCCCGGAAATCCATTTCTACACCAATGATTCCTGGCCGATCGTGCGAGACGTCGCGGGCGCGAAGGGCTACCCGCTCCTGCTAATGAACCGCTATTCCAACGGGATCATCTATGTGCTCGCGGTACCGCAGAACATCGGCGATCTCTACGATTTGCCGACGGGTGCATTGACCCAGATCAAGACTTATCTGCAGGACGGCGCGGCCGTTCGCATCGACGCGCCGGCGCATGTGAGCCTCTTCACTTATGACAACGGCACGTTCGTCGTGGAGTCGTTCCGCGACACCGCCATGCCGGTAACGATCTCGCTGGAGGGAAGCGGTCGATCGCTACGCAACGCGATGACGGGCAAGCCGCTGGTGCCGGTTGCGGAGCCGGAGACGCCGCGCCGACAGCTTCAGCCGTCCGCGCGAACGGCTTTCGCAACGATGGTCCCGCCCCATAGCTGGCAAGTATTCCGCGTCGTGAAATAGCCGTGCTATGCTCGCGCTCATGAGCGGCAGGCTTTCGCGGCGTGCATTGCTGGGCTGTGGCGCAGCCGCCTGGACTTTTCCGGCCGCGGCTCTCACCGGCGAAACGGCCTTCGTCGAAAACGCGGTCAATCTTATGACGATCGGCGTGTCGGTCGCGGGGCAGGGACCCTATCGCTTCGTCGTCGATACCGGCGCGGACCGCACGGTGATCGCGCAGGAGGTTGCCGAGGCGCTGAACCTGCCGCGCGGAGACAAGGCGGCCGTCGCCGGTATAGCCCGCACGGTGGTTGCCGACACCGTGCACGCCGGCAGGCTCCGCCTGGGTGCGATGGAGACGGAGGAATTGAACACGCCGGTGCTGCCGCGCACATGGCTAGGCGCGGACGGCTATCTCGGTCTCGACGTGATCGATGGTCACCGGATCATCTTCGATTTCCGCAACCGCGTGATGACGTTCGGCGGGGCGCCGTCGAGCTACTTCTTCGACTACGTCAAAGCGGACGAGACCGTGCTGCACGGCAGTGGCAGCGGAGGGCATCTGCGTTCCGTCGACTGCCGCGTGGACGGCGTCCATGCGGCGACCTTCCTCGATACCGGCGCGGACGTTTCGGTGGGAAATTCGAAACTGTTCGAAGCGCTTTCGCGGGCGGGCAATGGCTTCCTTCCGACAGAGCCGGTGATGTTGAGCGGCGTCACCGGCGGCAGCGTCGCCGGCCGCGCGCTCGCCATCGAACGGGCGCGGCTCGGCGGTTTCGACCTCAGCACCAGCGGTCTGGTGATCGCGGACCTGCCGATCTTCGAGCTGTGGAACCTCGCGGACAAGCCGGCATTGTTCATCGGCATGGATTTCCTGAGCCATTTTTCCAAGCTCACGATCGACTACGGCCGCAAGCAGTACCGCCTCGAACTCGCAAGCCTCATGCTGGCGAGCCAGACGTAGACCGCCAATAGCTGCCATCCGGATAACGATACATCTCGGCGCTCTCGCGCAGGAATTCCACGCTGAAGCCGGGCTTCGCGCTCGGCCAATACGCGCCGTCGTGCACGTCGACGGGGTCGACGAAATGCTCGTGCAGATGGCCCGCAAACTCGACCATGCGATCGTCGCGCTCGCCGCCGATCGCGATCAGGTCGATGGCGCCGATATGCTGCACGTATTCGCACAACCCGACGCCACCGGCATGCGGGCACACGGCCTTGCCGAACTTCGCCGCCATCAGCAATACGGCGAGATTCTCGTTGAGGCCGGCGAGCCTGCAGGCGTCGACCTGCACCACGTCGATCGCGTCGGCCTGCAGGAACTGCTTGAACATGACGCGGTTGTGGCAGTGCTCGCCGGTGGCCACGCGCACCGGCCGCACCGCCTCGGCGACCCTGCGGTGGCCGAGTATGTCGTCGGGGCTGAGCGGTTCCTCTATCCACCACGGATCCGTCGACATGAGGTGACGTACGCGGGCGATCGCCTCGTCGATCTCCCATACCTGGTTGGCGTCGATCATCAGGTGGCGGCCGCCGCCCAATTCCTCGCGCGCGATCCTGCAGCGCGCCAGGTTCTGTGCGTCGTCCCTGCCGACCTTGAACTTGAGCGCCTGCCAGCCTGATGCCACCGCCTCGCGGCACAGCAGGCGGATCTTCTCGTCGCCGTAGCCGAGCCAGCCGGCAGAGGTGGTGTAGGCGTCGAGCCCGCCGGTCTTCATGCGCGCGAGCCGTTCGGCGCGCCCGGCACATTTGTCCTGCAGCAGCTCGACCGCTTCCTCGCGCGTCAGTGCGTCGGTGATGTGGCGATAGTCGATGAGCGTGGCGATCTCCTGCGGGCTCATGTCGCAGACGAGTTGCCACACCGGCTTGGCTGCGACCTTCGCCCAGAGGTCCCATGCCGCGTTGATCACCGCCGCGGCCGCAAGGTGCACGACACCCTTCTCCGGTCCCAGCCAGCGCAACTGGCTGTCGCCGGTGACGCGGCGGGAGAACGCAGCCATGTCCGCTTGGATCTCCTCCAGCGACAGGCCGGTGACGAAGGGTGCGAGCGCGCGGATCGCCGCCGCGCAGATCTCGTTACCTCGGCCGATGGTGAAGGTCATGCCGTGACCTTCAAGGCCATCGACCGAGGTCTTGAGGACGCAAACCGCGGCCGAATAGTCCGGATCGGGGTTCATCGCGTCCGAGCCGTCGAGAAGCTTCGACGTCGGAAAGCGCAGATCCAGCGTTTCGACGCCCGTGATGCGGATCATGCGTCCGGCCTCACGGCGCTTTCTTGGGCGGCGGCGTGTAGGGGGTGAACCCGCCGAGGAAGCAGAAATTGTTCCGCCGCAGAACGGTGAACTTCTGCGTGTTCTCGCAGATCGTGCCCCCCTCGATGTCCCATTTGACGCCGTTCTCGAATTTCAGGCCCGGACAGGTCGTCTTCAGCGTATTCTTCCACACCTTGCCGTCGTTCATGTAGATCAGCAGCTCGTTGTCGCTGAGCGACGTCGTATGGTCGATCTGCGTGGCGGTAAGGCAGATGTCCTTCGCTTGCGCCGCGGCCGGAACCGCAAGCAAAAGTGCGAGAACGAATATTGTAGGTCTCATGGCGTTTTTCCTCCTGTGCGCGTGCATTGTGCCCCTTCAGTGATTTCCATGGCCGTCATTTCACCGGATCGCCGTAGAATAAGCCACGTCCGTCCGTGCCGAGATAGACCCTGCCGAAGATGCGCGGGTCGCCGCAGATCGAGCGGAAGCGGCGGCCATATTGATGCGCGTCGTCGTTGATCCGCTTCCAGTCGCGGCCGGCGTCGTCGGAGCGCCATACGCCGCGGATCTGACCCTGCCAGCCGAACGAGAACAGCGCTGGATAAGTCGAAGCCGGGGGCGCCTTGCCGAAGCCGAGCGCCTCGATGTTCATATGGATGACGACTTCGCGGAACGATCTTCCGCCGTCGGCCGAATGCAGCAGCCTGCCGGCACCCGTGCGGAACCACAGATCGCCCGCGATCCCAGGCGTCGCCATCAGCGGCCACTGGGCCTCGCGCCAGGTGGGCCAGTCGGTGTGGGGATCGACAGAGAGGCCGGTCGTATCCAGCGTCGCGAAGGTCGCGCCGCCATCATCGCTCGCGCGGATCGTGCCGTTGGCGAAATCCACAGCATAGAAGCGTTTCGAATCGACACGGTCGGCGACGACATGCGCCCACATGGGAAGCGTGCTCAGCGCTGTCCAGGTCGCTCCTCTATCGCGTGTCAGAAGGGGAACCGGCGTCATAACGACGAAGGTTGCTCCGTCCGCGGAGACGACGACGGCTGCATCGCCCTCGGCATCGTAGTGGCGTGCTTCGATCTCGCCTTTGTCGTTGGTGCCTCTCAAGGGCGGCACGACAAGCGGTGCCCAGCTTTTCCCGCTATCGAGCGAATAGGCCAGGGTCGGCGAATAGCCTTTCGCGCGCGGCGCGGCCGTGCCGCCGCGCACCAGCACGTTGGGCGCCATCCCGGCATAGTCGATCGTGTTGGTGTTGGAAAAGATCGGATCGGTGAAAAGCGTGTCCGGCGAGCGGTCGAGATCGTCATGCACGAAGCCGGCGATGTCGCCGAAGCCGCTGACGAGATGCGGGCCGGATGCCGGGCTGGTCAGGGCGAGGATCGCCGTCTCTTCCACGCCTGCAACCCACGGCTTCCAAATCAGCGGCTGGCGCGCGTCGGCGTTCCGTAGCTCGTCCGTCGCGTAGACGGTCGCACCGGTTGTGTAGGCGACATGACCGGAGTCGAAGGGGTCGATGGCCAGCGCGGCGATCCACCAGCCGAAATCCGCTTCGGTGTTTCCCCATTGATGGCCCCAAATGAGGAAAGGTGTCGCCGATACGTCTCGGTGGCTGAGCTCCTCGAGGCTTTTCCAAGTGATGCCGCCATCGGTCGTGCGCCACACCGTGTCCTTGGGATGATAGCGGTTCAAGGTCGCGACAACAGCCGTGCCGGGATGCGCGCGGTCGGCATCGATCGCCATGTAGCCGCCCGGCGGGCGCTTTGCATCCCTGTCCGGCGTGATGTCGGTCATCCTGTTCGATGCGACGTCGAGCTTGAAGACGGCGCCGTCGGTCGCGCCGTTCGGGCCGATGCTATTGGAATAGGCGATATAGACGGTGTTCTTGCCGTCGAACGCGGCTTTCACCGGAAGCAGGTCCCCGCGCGGTTCTCCCGGGACCGGCGTCCAGCTCTCGCCGGCATCGTCGCTGCGGAACAGGTGCCGTACGCCCGGATCGGCGCTCGCGACGACGATGGTGCGCGTGGGTATGTTCTTCTTCTCGCCGCTTGGGACAAAGAGCACAAAACTCAATCCGGCGTTGGGCGCATCTCCCCGAGGCCGTATACCGAGGCCCTTCTGCGGAAAGGACAAGATGGGCGACCAGTTCGCCCCGGCGTCGGCGCTCTTTTCGAGCCCGTCGTTGCGCGAGCCGAAATAGAGAAGGGATGTGTCGTTGGGGTCGACGGCCAGCCTCTCTCCCAGGCCGCGGCCCGCCTCGTTGCCGCCCATCTTGAAACGCGTCGGGAATATCTGCCAGTGCGTGCCGCGGTCGCGGCTTCGCAGGATGGCTGCGGCTTCACGCGTTCCCGCCGCGAGATAGACGACGTTCGGATCGGCGGGGTCGGGCGCTATGCTTTCGACTTCCATATATTCGCCACGGTCGATGCCGTCTTCGATCGGTATCCATCGCTTTGCACGATCGTCCCAGCGATAGGCGCCTCCGATATCGGTGCGCAAATAGGCGAGCCCTTTCTCCGCCGGGCTGAAGGCGATCCCCGGCGAGAACCCGCCGCCGCCGACCGTCACGTTCTTCCATGTATAGGGTTCGTCGGCCTGTGCCGCGCCGGCGGCCGCCAACAGAAAGAATCCCAGACAGCGAAAGGCGGAAATCACGTTTCAATCCGTTCTGGTAACGTTACCATAACCATCGTCCAAATCGGCCGGACGTGCAAGAATGACGAGGGGACGAGCCATGCGTTCAAGCTTTGCGATCGTCGTGCTGCTGCTCTGCGCGGCAGCGCCGGCGCGCGCCGCTTCCGTGCTTACGCTGTGGTACGAGCGTCCGGCGGCGGATTGGGAGCGAGAGGGCCTGCCCATCGGCAACGGCGCCATGGGCGCGATGATCACCGGCGGCGTCGCGGAAGAGCGCGTCCAGTTCAACGAGAAGACGCTGTGGACTGGCGGACCCGGTTCGGCGCAAGGCTATGATTTCGGCCTGCCGGACCGTTCGTTGGCCGGAGCCGTCAAGCAGGTGCAGGCGCAGATCGCGCGTGACGGCCGGATGGAGCCTGAAGCGGTCGCAAAGATCCTCGGTCACAAGGCGCGGGGTTACGGCGATTATCAGAGCTTCGGCGATGTCGTGTTGGTGTTCGCCGGGCTCGATGGCCCTGCATCGAACTATCGCCGCGAGCTGGACATCGAGCACGCGGTCGCACGGGTGAGCTTCACCGCGGGCGGCGCACACTACACCCGAGAGTATATCGCGAGCTTTCCGGGTCACGTCGTCGTCGAGCGCATCTCCTGCGATCATCCGGGAAGAATCGGCTTTCGCACGTCGTTCGCGATCCCCGAAAACCGCACGGTTTCGTCATCCGCGAGGGACGGGCTCATCACGGCATCGGGCGCGCTCAAGGACAACGGCTTGAGATATGAGTCCGAGATGCAGGTCATCGCGTCGGGCGGAACGCGCAGCGACGGCCCGGACGGCAGCGTCACGGTGGCGGGCGCCGACAGCGCGGTGCTCATTCTGGCCGCGGGCACGAACTATGCACTCCACTATCCGGACTATCGCGGACCCGACCCGCACGCTGACGTCGCCGCGCGCGTGCGCGAAGCGGTCGCGCAAGGCTACGACGCGCTGCTCGTCGATCACGAGCGCGACTATCGCGCCCTGTTCGATCGCGTGACGCTTGATCTCGGGCAGGCGATGCCGGACGTGCCGACCGACAGGCTGCTCGCACAGTACCGGGACGGCAGTTCCACCACGGACCGCGCGCTGGAGGCGCTGTATTTCCAGTACGGACGCTATCTTCTCATCTCGGCATCCCGCGCCGGTTCCCTCCCGGCCAATCTGCAAGGCGTCTGGAACGATTCTGCGACGCCGCCATGGAACGCCGACTATCACGTCAACATCAATTTGCAGATGAACTATTGGCTCGCCGAAACCGCCAACCTTTCCGACACCACACCGCCTTTCTTCGCGCTCGTCGACGGTCTGGTGGCGCCGGGACGGCTCGCCGCGCGGCGGATATTCGGCGCGGAAGGCTGGATCGCCAACCTCAATACGAATCCGTGGGGCTATGCCGGGCTGATCGATTGGCCCACTGCGTTCTGGCAGCCGGAAGCCGCGGCATGGCTGGCGCAGCATTATTACGAGCACTACCGCTTCTCGCGGGACCGGTCGTTTCTCAAGACGCGCGCCTATCCGTTGATGAAGGAAGCGGCGCAGTTCTGGCTCGAGGCGCTTGTCACGGATCCGCGCGACGGAAGACTCGTCGTCTCGCCGAGCTATTCGCCCGAGCACGGCCCGTTCTCCGCTGGAGCATCGATGTCGCAGGAGATCGTGTTCGACCTGCTGACGAATACGTCCGAGGCTGCGGGGCTCTTGGGCGACAACGCTTTCCGCGTGAAGATCCGCGCGGCGCTTGCGAAGCTCGATCCCGGATTGCGTGAAGGCTCCTGGGGACAACTGCGCGAATGGAAAGAAGACTGGGACGACCGTTCGGACGATCACCGCCATGTCTCTCATCTTTTCGCGCTTCATCCCGGCCGGCAAATCTCGCCGGGAGCGACGCCCAATCTCGCCGAGGCGGCGCGGATGTCTCTGCTGGCGCGCGGAGACGGCGGCACCGGTTGGAGCAAGGCCTGGAAGATAAATTTCTGGGCGCGCCTTCGGGATGGCGATCACGCGCACAAGATGCTGGCGGAACAATTGCGGGGAAGCACGATGTCGAACCTGTGGGATACGCACCCGCCCTTCCAGATCGACGGGAATTTCGGCGCGACCGCAGGCGTGGTCGAGATGCTGCTGCAGAGCCAGAACGGCGAGATCGACATCCTGCCAGCTCTGCCCACCGTCTGGGCCGCCGGCGGCGTGAAAGGTCTGCGGGCTCGCGGCGACGTGACGGTCGACATCGATTGGTTTCGTGGTGCAGCGCAGCGAGTTGTTGTGACGGCGGTACACAGCGGTGAGGTCGTCCTGCGAAGCACGATCTTTCAAGGCAAGTTCGTTTTCGGCGGAAAGCGGCCAATAGCCCTGAAAGGTGCGGGAAACTGCCGTCGGTTTTATGCAACGCGGGGAGAGCGTTACGTGATCGAGCGTGCTCTCTGATTGTGCGGTGCAGCAAGAGAAAAGCGGCAGGCGTTACAAATTTGCGGCGGTTTTGAGCAATTTTTCTCAAGGGGACTAGTGACGCTCAAGAATCTATGATACCGCTACCATTGATGAGGCAGCGGGGGGCCACCTTCTCAAAAATAATCGCACGGCACGAGTGGACGGCGGGCTTCGCCGTTCGCCTGGAGGCGCGAGAAAATCCGCGAATGTTATCGGGGTTTTTCGAGCCTGCGTGAGCGTAATCCGCGATACTTCCGGGTTTCGTTTCGAGTTTCGGCTTCGGGCGTGTGATCGATAACACTGCGAGCGCGAAATCAGGCGCCGGGGAAACCTTACGGAGGGATTGCAAGTGTTCAGGACTACTCGGTCGACAAGAATAACGTTGCATGCGGCACTGTTGACGGGCGCGTCCGCGTTCGCGATGGCGCTTTCTTCGGCGGCGTTCGCGCAGAGTTCGGGATCGGTCGCCACGGGGCAGGCGGTCGCTGACGCGACCAAGAAGGGCGACATCGAAACCGTCGTCGTCACCGGCACGCGCGCCAGCCTGAAGACCTCGCAGGGGATCAAGAAGAACTCCGATCAGGTCGTCGATTCGGTGACGGCCGTCGATATCGGCAGCCTGCCGGACCGCAACGTGGCCGACGCGCTGCAACGCGTCCCCGGCGTCACGCTCCAGCGCACGGACGCCAACCGCGACCCGGTTCGCTACGGCGGCACCGGCAACGGCATCTACATCCGCGGCCTGGCCTGGGTGCAGAGCCTGACGAACGGGCGTGACGAGTTCTCGGCCGCGAACGGCCGTGCCTTGAGTTTCGCAGATGTGTCCGCCGACCTGCTGTCGGGTGTCGACGTGTACAAGAACCCCGATGCGGAGATGATCGAGGGCGGTGTCGGCGGCACAGTCAACCTGAAGACCCGCAAGCCGTTCGATCAGGACGGCGAGTTGCTCGCGGTGTCTGCCGACTACACGGACGGCGATCTGATCAACAAGGGCACGCCGTCCGTCAACGGGCTCTACAGCAATCGCTGGAGCACGCCCATGGGCGAGATCGGCGCGCTGATTTCGGTCGACTACCAGGACCAGACCAACCGCACGAACGGCTTTTCGCTCGATCACTATGACTGCGTGGACGTGACATTGATCGGCAGTGCGGCCACGCGTTCCCAGCGCGACTCCGATGCTTGCAACTCCATTCCGGAGGCGAACCGGCGCTATATCCCGGACTATCTCGGCTGGCGCCAGATCGATTGGGAACAGAAGCGCCTGGCGTTCGACGGCTCTGTCCAGTGGCGTCCGAATGCGGCCTGGGAGGTGACTGCCGAGGGGTTCTATTCCAAGGCCGACCCGCACGACACCGAGCACACGCTGCCCTTCGTTCCGCAGCCGGAGAACTATCTCGGCGAAGGCTCGTATGACTATCACTACAACAAGAACGGCGTGTGGACTGGCGGCACGATCAACGATATCGCGAGCGGCGGCATCGATACCCGCATCGGCCAGCATCACGACACCAACGCCGATTTCTCGCTGAACGCCAAATTCAACCCGAACAACAACTGGTCGTTCTCGGCCGACGCGCAATATGCCGAATCCTCGGCGACGAATTTCAGCATGACGGCGTTCACCGACAAGATGGATCCGTTCGACTGCACCGACGGTTCGGTGGGCACCTGCGCGGCCACCGGCGGCGCGACGAACGGTTATTCCGGCGAAAACCTGACGATCAACCTGTCGCCCACCGGCGTGCCGCAGGTGTCGTTGAGCGATCCCGCGGGAATGAAGCAGCGCGACAATTACTATTACGGCGCCGCCATGGACCACATGGAGGACAACTTCGCCCATTCCTGGGCCTATCGGGCCGACGGAACCTATACTTTCGACGACAATTCGTGGCTGAAGACGGTCGATTTTGGCTTCCGCGGCGACGACAAGCAGGCCGTAACGCGCCAGACCGGCTACAACTGGAGCATTCTCAGCCATCAGGGCTGGGGCGGTGGGCCGACCCAGTTCCTGAACAGCACGGGCTACGACGCCAATCACCAGAACGCGGGCCTGCCCAACCAGGTGGGAGAGTTCGATTTCGGCAGTTTCTTCGGCGGCAACGGCCCGTCGGCATGGTTCATCAATTCGTCCCTGCTGCGGCAACCCACGTCCAACATCTATTCCTATCTCGTGGACACGGAGTCGATGGGCTGGGGCTGGGTTCCTTATGCCACGCAGCACGGCTGTCCCGCCGGACAGGACGTGAAGTGCCTGGCCATCTATGGCAGCGGCAATCCGGAGGCCGACAACGTCAGTGCCGGCATCAACAATCAGCACGAGACGACCTACGCCGGCTACACGCAGGTCAACTACTCGCACGAAAATTTCCTGGGCACGGGCGTTCCCGTCGACGGAAACATCGGCGTTCGCGTCATCCAGACCCAGGACGCCACGGCCGCGGGCAAGATGATCCTGCCGGCGGTTCCCGGCCTCTGCGTCACCGATCCGACGCTGGGCGATTGCCCGACTGCGATCCAGTTCATCAATGGCGGCGGGTCGCAGACCTTGTCGCCGGCGACGGATACCTACACCGACGTCCTGCCGAGCTTCAATTTCCGGGCACATATGAGCGACGAGCTCCAGCTGCGGCTGGCGTTCTCGCAAGGTATCGTCCGTCCCGACTTCGCCAACACGCAGAATTTCCAGACGCTGGGAATGGCCGTCGGTCCGGACGGCAAGTTCGACGACGCCCCGAACAACATGCCGTTCTCGGGCTCGGCGGGTAACACCAACCTGAAACCGATGCATGCCAACAACTACGATGCCAGCCTGGAATGGTATTTCGCGCCCACCGGCAGCATGACGCTCGCCCTATTCCACAAGGATCTGTCGGACTACTTCCTCACGGGCACGGTGGGCGTGCCGGTTACCAGGAACGGCGTGACCGAGACGTTCGGCCTGATCGAAACGGTCAACGGCAGCAAGGGCAAGGTCGAGGGCTTCGAGCTCGCCTATCAGCAGTATTACGACTCGCTGCCTGGTCCTCTGAGCGGTCTCGGGCTGCAGGCGAACTACACCAAGATCTACAACAGCGGCGGCGCCAATCCGACCGTCAACCTGTTCGAGACGGTGGAGATCGCGAACGCCCAGAAACCGTTGCCGCTCGAGGGCATGTCGCCGGACAGCTACAACGTCGCGCTGCTCTATCAGAAATTCGGGATCGACGCCCGCCTGGCCTACAACTGGCGCTCGACCTTCCTGCTGACGAGCTCGGCGGCGAATGTCAATCAGCCGGTCTGGTCCGAGAACTACGGCCAACTGGACGGATCGATCTTCTATACCTTCATGGACCACTACAAGATCGGCATCCAGGCGACCAATCTGCTCAAACCCACGACGCATCTGGACGTCGGCTATGCCGACTTCCATCCGCGCTACGATTGGATCGAGACCGACCGCAAGATCGCACTCGTGCTGCGCGCGCAATGGTAGGGGCTCGCAGGCTCTAGCGTTGGGCGGCGCAACGATACCCTTCCGGTGTTCTGTCGAGGTTTCGATGGGACACCGGAGGGGACCCATTCACGGGGTACGTTCGCGCACCGGTGGCTGCCGGCGCGGCGGCGGAATGAATGCCCGCGAATGAATTTCGTGGTGTAGCATCGTGCCCGTCGAACGCATCGTTTCGTGCAGACGGAAAGTCGCAGAATGACCGCCATCGCGTCGCCAAGGCCCATCAGCAAGGTCGTCATCGTCGGCGGGGGAACGGCCGGCTGGATGACGGCGGCTGCGATGCAGAAATTCTTCCAGCCCGGCTTCGCCAAGATAGAGCTCGTCGAATCCGAGGAGATCGGTACCGTCGGCGTCGGCGAGGCGACGCTGCCCACGATCTACATCTTCAACAACCGGCTCGGCATCAACGAAGCCGATTTCATGCGCAAGACGATGGCCACCTTCAAGGTCGGCATAGAGTTCTGCGACTGGGGGCACATCGGCAATCGCTTCTTCCACGGCTTCGGCGATTTCGGCGCGCCCATCGACGCCATCACGCCCTATCAATACTGGCTGAAGCTTCGCGGCCTCGGCGTGGACATGGACCTGGGCGAGCTCTGCGTGCCGTCCGTGATGGCGCAGCTGAACCGCTTTGCTCAGCCGCATCCGGACCCCAAGAACCCGTTCTCGGCGTTCCTCTACGCCTATCATTTCGATGCGATGCTCTACGCCCGTTACTTGCGGGAATATTCCGAGCAGCTCGGCGTCAAGCGCACCAACGCCAGGATCGTGGATGTGAAGCTTCGCGGCGAGGACGGCTTCATCCGCTCCGTCGTGCTCGACGACGGAAGCGAGATCGAAGGCGATCTGTTCATCGATTGCTCCGGCTTCATCGGCCTGCTGATCGAGAAAGCCCTCAAGACGGGTTACGAGGACTGGACGCATTGGCTGCCCTGCGACCGCGCGCTCGCGGTGCCGTGCGAAAGCGCGGGCCGGCTGACGCCCTTCACGCGGTCGACGGCGCGCGAGGCCGGCTGGCAGTGGCGCATCCCGCTGCAGCACCGCATCGGCAACGGCTATGTCTACAGCAGCAAGTTCATCGGCGACGACGATGCGTCCCGTACGCTGCTCGCCAATCTGGACGGCAAGACGCTCGCCGAACCGAGGGGACTGCGCTTCACGACCGGACGGCGCCGCAAGTTCTGGAACAGGAACTGCGTCGCCATCGGTCTTGCCGCGGGATTCCTGGAACCGCTCGAATCCACCTCCATCGCCCTCATCCAGAACGCCATCGGCCGGCTGCTGGAGCTGTTTCCCGACCGTGATTTCCATCCCATGCTCGAGGCGGAGTTCAACCGCCAGTCCGAGCAGGAATTCGAACGCGTGCGGGACTTCATCATCCTGCACTACGCGTTCAGCAAGCGAACCGACTCCGCGCTTTGGGACTATTGCCGCGGCATGTCCCTGCCGGACAGCCTGAAATTCAAGATCGATCTGTTCCGCGCGCGAGGCCGGCCGGCGATCTACGACGGCGAAGGCTTCAAGGAGCCGAGCTGGATCGCGATCTACAACGGCCTGAACGTCACGCCGCAGGCTTACGACTCCCTGGTCGACCGGCGCAGCGAGGCGGACATCCGCAGCCTGCTCGAGGAGCGCCGGACGGCGTTGCGCCGCATCGTGGAGACGATGCCGACCCACGAGCAATTCATCGAGCGCAACATCCAGGCGAAACCCGCGAAGGTGACGTGAGCGATAACCGGCCCGCAAACGACATCGGGACGCCGCGGCACGTCCGCAAGATCGTCATCGTCGGCGGCGGAACCGCGGGCTGGATGGCGGCGGCGATGCTGTCCGTCCTGCTGCCGGCCCAGCAGCGCGAGATCGTCCTGATCGAATCCGACGAGATCGGCACCATCGGGGTCGGCGAGGCGACGATCCCGATCATCCTGAACTTCAATGCCATTCTTGGGATCGACGAGGCCGATTTCGTCCGCAAGACCCAGGGCTCGTTCAAGCTCGGTATCCAGTTCATCGACTGGCGGCACAAGGGCGACAGGTATTTCCATCCCTTCGGCCGCTACGGCGGCGATTTCGGGCCGGTGCCGTTCCACCAGTATCTGCTGAAACTGCGCGCCATGGGAGAAGCGCCCGATCTGGACGACTACGTCCTGTCGGGCTCCGCGGCGCGCGCCAATCGTTTCGACCGGCCCGCCGCGGGAGCAGGCTCGGTGTTCTCGACCTACAGCTATGCCTACCATTTCGACGCGTCGCTCTACGCAAGATACCTGCGCGACTACGCCGAACGGCGCGGCGTGATGCGCGTCGAAGGCAGGATCGTGGATGTCGCGCTGCGCGGCACCGACGGCTTCGTGGAGAGCGTCGCGCTCGAAGGCGGCCGGCGCATCGGCGGCGAGTTCTTCATCGACTGCTCGGGCTTTCGCGGCCTGCTGATCGAACAGGCGCTCAAGACCGGCTTCGAGAGCTGGACGCATTGGCTGCCCTGCGACCGCGCGGTGGCCGTGCCGTGCGACAGCGCTCCCGTGCTGACGCCTTATACGCGGGCGACGGCGCGCGACGCGGGCTGGCAGTGGCGAATTCCCCTGCAGCACCGCATCGGCAATGGCTATGTCTACTCAAGCGCGATGCTCGGCGACGATGAAGCCGTTGCGACGCTTATGGCCAATCTCGACGGCAAGCCGCGCGCCGAGCCGCGCATGATCCGGATTAATACCGGCCGCCGCAGGAAGGCATGGAACAAAAACTGCCTGGCGCTGGGTCTGGCCGCCGGTTTCATGGAGCCGCTGGAATCGACCAGCATCCACCTGATCCAAACGGGCATCGCCAAGCTGGGCGCGTTCTTTCCCGATCTCGACTTCGATCCGTTGCCGATCGAGCAGTACAACAAGCGCGTCGCCTACGAGTGGGAGCGCATCCGCGATTTCCTGATCCTTCACTATCACCAGACCGAACGCGAGGACACGAAGTTTTGGGCCTATTGCCGGAACATGTCGATCCCCGACACGCTGCGCAACAAGATGGAGATGTTCCGCCGCCATGGACGATTGATGGTGGAGCCGGACGAGTTGTTCAAGGAGGCGAGCTGGCTCGCGGTGATGCTGGGGCAGGGGCTGATCCCGCAGCGTTACGACCCGCTGACCGATGCGTTCGACGAGGGCACGATGCGCGGCCTGATGGCCAACATCCGAAGCGCGGTCCGCCAGACGACCGAGCGTATGCCGCTTCATTCCGACTTCATCGCCAGGAATTGTCGCGCAGACGCGCTGCCGGCGTGACATAAGGGAGAACACTCATGAAATGGCCGGTTCAATTCGCCGCTCTCTGTCTCGCACTGGTCGTGCTGGCGACGCCCGCCTCGGCGCAGTCCGGCGGCGCAGGCGGCGCGCTGCAGAGCTCGGGCGCGCAGCCGCTGGGCGATCACATGGGCCAGAACAACATGACCCAGGACCAATTCAACCAGCTGAGCGACTATGTGGACCAAGCCAAGCGGCTCACAAAGGAAGACAAGGCCAAGGGCAAGACCAAGGATGATCTCAAGAAGGAGGACAGCGCGGCGGCCGCCGATCTCGCCCAGGCGCTTGCCGTGCCCTGCGAGGTGACCGACGCCGAGCTCGTGGCGCAAAGCTCCGCCGGCATGAAAGGCTATGAGGCCGCGTGCGGCAACGGCATGGGATATTTCCTGGTCTCGGAGCCATCGAAGCAACCTTACGGCATCTCCTGCTTCACAGCGCGCGCCAAACACGACCTTGACGCGGCGAAGGGCAAGACCGCCGATGCGCAGTGCCAGCTTCCGGCGAACGCCGACATCGACGCCGTCGCCGGGCGCGTGCTGGCGGGCCTGAACGTGACGTGCGCCGTGCGGAAGCTATCCTGGATGGGGCGCAGCGACACCACCAACTCCGAATACAACGAAGTGTCCTGCGCCGATGGGAAAGGCTACATACTTGTCACTCCCGAGCCGGGCTCTGCCACTGCGCCGCATGCGCTCGGCTGCGCCGACGCGGCCGTGCAGGGCATCCGTTGCAAGCTCACTGCCGTGGCGCAAAGCGCCCAACCGGCGCTGACGCTGCAGACGTTCAAGGACGCGCTGAAGCAGCACAACGTGTCCTGCGACGCCGGCGGCGAGCGCGTGATCGGCCAGGAGAACGTGCAGAAGCGCTACGTCGTCGAGTTCAAATGTCCGCAGCAGCCGCGCGGCCTGGTCGCATTCATTCCGATCGGCGCGAACACCACGCCGTTCGAGACTACCGATTGCGCGACGGCGGCCAAGCGCGGTCTGGCCTGCAAGTTGAACGCGGCGCAGTAACGGCGCACGGTCTTGCAAAGTGGTCTGGGGCGCGGCATGGTAACGCTACCATTGCGGCTTGAAAGCGGATTCCATACAGCCGCGACCGCGGGGCGCGGGAGGGACGAAATGCGGGACTCCAACATGTGCCTGCGCGCGCTTGCGGCATGCCTGGTTCTTGCTTCGATGAGCCTGCCGCCGGCACAGGCCGCCGCGCGCAGGCTGCCAGCCTCGGCGTCACGTTCCATGCCGCAATTCGTGGAGCGCAACGGCCATTTCGCGCTGATGGTGGACGGCGCTCCATTCCTCATTCTTGGCGGTCAGGCGAACAATTCGAGCAACTACCCGTCCATGCTGCCCAAGGTCTGGCCGGCGATGGAGAAGCTCCACGCCAACACGCTCGAGATCCCGGTGGCTTGGGAACAGATCGAGCCCGCGGAGGGACGGTTCGACTTCTCCTATGTCGACACGCTGCTGAAGCAGGCGCGCGCCCATGGTCTGCGACTCGTCCTGCTTTGGTTCGGCGCCTACAAGAACACGTCGCCGAGCTACACGCCGTCCTGGGTGAAGCGCGATCACGCGCGCTTTCCGCATCTCGTCAACAGCAAGGGAGAGACCTGGTACGCGTTGACGCCGATCGCGCAGGCGACCATCGACGCCGACTCGAGGGCGTTCGCCGCGCTGATGCGGCATCTGAAGGAGAACGATCCGCAGCGCACCGTCATCCTCATGCAAGTCGAGAACGAGACGGGCACTTATGGCAGCGTGCGCGATTTCTCTCCCGCCGCACAGACGTTGTTCGACGCTCCGGTGCCCGAGGCGCTGCTCAGGAAATTCGGCAAGCAGCCGGGGACCTGGTCGCAGGTGTTCGGCAAGGACGCCGACGAGTTCTTCTACGCATGGTACATGGCGCGTTATGTCGGCAAGGTCGCGGTCGCGGGCAAGAGCGAATATCCGTTGCCGATGTACGTGAACGTGGCGCTGCGCGATCCGATCAACGACCAGGACCCGAATACCTATTCGAGCGGCGGTCCCGAATGGAACGTGCTCGACATCTGGAAGGTCGCCGCCCCGGATATCTTCCTCGCAGCGCCCGACATCTACGAGCCGAAATTCGACGTCGTGATGGCGCATATCGGCCGTTTCAAGCGGCCGGACAATGCGCTGCTGGACGTGGAGATCGGCAACAAGCCCGCCCATGCGCGCTATTTCTTCGCGATCCTGGGCAATCAGGGATTGGGCTTCGGACCTTTCGGCATGGATTACACCGGCTACGCCAACGCGCCGCTTGGCGCGGGGCCGATGACGGATGAGGGGCTGGCGCCCTTCGCCGCAAACTACGCCCTGCTCGGTCCGTGGCAGCGCGAATGGGCGAAGCTCAGCTTCGAGAACGACGTGTGGGGCGTGGCCGAGCCCGATGACGGCCATCAGCAGACCATCAGTCTGGGACGCTGGACCGCGACCGTCACATACGGCCAGCCGCAATTCGGTCCGACCAAGCCGGCTCCGCTTGCCCCCGACGCGGCGCCGAGCGGCGGCGTGCTGATAGCCCGGCTGGGTCCGGACGAATTCCTGCTCACCGGCCGCGACGCGCGCGTGGAATTCTCGCTGACCGAGAAGACGGCCGATCTCCACTCCATGTTCGACCGCGTCGAGGAAGGCCGTTTCGAGAACGGGAAATGGGTTTTCGATCGCATGTGGAACGGCGATCAGACGGATTGGGGATTGAACCTGCGTGCTCTGCCGCAGGTCCTGAAGGTCAGCCTCGCCACCTATTGAGAGACGCCGATGTTGGGGATGTATCGGAAGGGGTTGGCCGCGGCGCTGCTCTTGCTCGCGAGCTCGTCCGCCATGAGGGCCGACGACCGCGGCGCCTGGCGGCAGACCGACGACGGCGTGATCGTCAATCCATCGCGGGGCGCCGCGCGCGCGGTACGGCTGCTTGTCGCGAGCGACCGCGTCATTCGGGTCACGGCTTCGCCGACGGCCGAGATCGATACGTCGAAGAGCCTGATGGTCGTGGCGGCACCGCAAGCGGCAGTGAAATTCCATGTGATGCAGAGTGGCGACATCCTGACGCTCAGCGCGCCGCGAGTCTCCACCGACGTCTCGCTCACGAGCGGCGCCGTCAGATTTCGCGACGCGAGCGGAAAGGTGGTCCTCGCGGAAGAGAATTCCGGGACCTTCGCGCCGGTGAAAGTAGAGGGGCAGGACTTCTATGCGATCCGCCAGGAGTTCAATCGCGGCACGGACGAGGGCTTCTACGGCCTCGGCCAGCACGAGAACGGCCAGTACAATTACAACGGCGAGGACGTCGACCTCGCGCAGCACAACATGGACATCGCCGTGCCCTTCGTGGTGTCCAGCCGCAACTACGGCGTCCTGTGGGACAACGACGCGATCACGCGCTTCGGCGATCCGCGCGAATACCGTCCGATCTCGCAGGAACTGAAGGTCACCGACGCCGAAGGCAAGCCCGGCGGCCTGACCGCGCGTTACGCGGTCGACGGACAGGTGAAGGTCGCGCGCGACGAGAGCGACGTGAACTATCAATACATCAAGGATCTTGCGAACTGGCCCGTGTCACTGATCGACCTGACCGGCAACAGCCCCCAGATCGCGAAAAACCAGACCGTCACCTGGGAGGGCAAGCTCGAGACCGGGAAAACCGGCGTCCACAAATTCCGACTCTATGTCAGCTCCTATGTGAAGCTCTATGTTAACGGCAAGCTCGTCATCGATGCATGGCGTCAGAACTGGAACCCCTGGTACCGCAATTTCGACGTCGCGATGACGGCGGGCGTGCCGGTCTCTGTCCGCATCGAGTGGATCCCGAACGACGGCTATATCCGCCTGCTGCACGCCGATCCGCTGCCTTCTGACGAACGTCACGAGCTGTCGTTGTCGTCGGAGGTGGCCAAGACCATCGACTACTATTTCATCGCCGGCCGGGACTACGACGATGTGATCTCCGGCTATCGCGGCCTTACCGGCAAGGCCGCGATGCTGCCGCGCTGGGCCTATGGCTTCTGGCAGAGCCGCGACCACTACGAGACCCAGGACCAGCTTCTCGACACCGTGCGCGAATACCGCAGGCAGCACCTGCCGCTGGACGTGATCGTGCAGGACTGGCGCTATTGGGCCGATCCCGCCTGGGGCTCGCACGAATTCGAGGCCTCGCGCTACCCCGATCCCGCGGCGATGGTGAAGGACGTGCACGATATGCACGCCCATATCATGATCTCGGTGTGGCCGAAATTCTATCCGACCACGGACAATTACAAGGAGCTGGATGCTGTCGGCGGCGTCTATCACGGCAATATCGACGCGGGCGCGAAGGATTGGGTGGGTCCGGGCTACCTCTCGACCTACTACGATCCCTACAACGCCAAGGCGGCCGATATCTATTGGCGCCAGATCCAGGACAAGCTGGGCCAGCTCGGCTTCGACGCCTGGTGGCTGGACAATGACGAGCCGGACATCCGCTCGAATTTGAGCATCCCCGAACGCGAGGCGATCATGGGGCCGACTGCGATCGGGTCTGGCGCGGAATATTTCAACACCTTCCCGCTGGTGCACGTTGCGGGCGTCTATGATCATTGGCACGCGCTGCATCCCGACACGCGCACGCTGCTCTTCACGCGTTCGGGTTATGCCGGCATCCAACGCTATTCCGCGGCCTTGTGGAGCGGCGATCTTCCGGCGCGCTGGCAGGACCTGCGAAACCAGGTGGCGGCCGGGCTCGGGCTCTCGATGGCGGGCGTGCCCAACTGGACCTTCGACATCGGTGGCTATGTCGTCGAGGACCGCTATCTCCATCCAGGCGAGGCCGATCTCGCGGAGTGGCGCGAAATCTATACGCGCTGGTTCCAGTTCGGTGCCTTCGTGCCGGTCTTCCGCAGCCACGGGCAGGGGCAATTGCGGGAGATCTACAACGTCGCGCCGCCGGGCAGCGAGGTCTACGAAACGCTCGCCCGATACGACCGCCTGCGTTACCGCCTGATGCCTTATATCTATACGCTGGCGGGCGAGACCTATCGCGACGACTACACGATGATGCGTGGTCTGGTCATGGACTTCCCGTCCGACCCCAACGTTTCGAATTTGGCCGACGAGTACATGTTCGGTCCGGCATTCCTTGTCGCGCCCGTCGGCGAATACAAGGCGCGGTCGCGCGAGGTCTATCTGCCCGCGAACGCGCGATGGTACGATTTCCACACGGGCAGGCGCTTCGACGGCGGGCAGAAGGTCATGGCCGATGCGCCGCTCTCGCGCATGCCGCTGTTCGTCAAGGCCGGATCGATCGTGCCCGTGGGACCGGCCGTCGAATACACAAGCGAGAAGCCCGCGGCGCCGGTCACGCTGTTCGTCTACACCGGCGCGAATGGACGGTTCGAGCTCTACAGCGACGACGGCGAGAGCTACGCCTATCAGAAAGGCGGCTTCGCGCGCATTCCCATCGCCTATGACGACGCCCATCGCCGGCTTACGATCGGCGCGCGGCGGGGAAGCTTCAAGGGCATGGTCAAGAACCGTGTTTTCAATATCCGTTGGATCTCCGGGCCCGGAACGGCCGATCTCGACGCCAAGCCGGACAAACGCGTCGCCTATTCCGGAGCGGCGATCGTCGTAAAGCGGCCGTGAGCGCTCGAGAAGAGCCCACGGCGACTCCGCCGTCGCGCACGGCGCTGACGGCGTTCGTCCTCATCGTGAGCCTGTTCGCGTTCTGGGGACTGGCGAACGGCTTCAACGGCATCCTGGTCAAGCAGTTCCGCAAGGCCTTCACGCTCGACTACGGCGAGGCGATCCTCGTCGATACCGCATTCTATATCGCCTATTTCGTGTTCGCGATTCCCGCGGGCCTCTTCATCCGGCGGTTCGGCTACAAGTCCGCGGTGGTCTTCGGCCTCTTGCTCTACGCAGCGGGGGCGCTGCTGTTCTACCCCGCGGCCGCCTTGCGCGAGTACTACGTGTTCCTCGGCGCACTGTTCGTGATCGCGAGCGGGCTGGCATTCCTGGAGACGTCCGCCAATCCGCTGGTGACCCTTCTAGGGCCGCCGGAGACCGCGGCGCGGCGGCTGAACTTCGCGCAGTCCTTCAACGCTTTCGGCCCGATCAGCGCGGTGCTCATCGGCCGCAGCTTCATCCTGTCCAACAGGGAGTTCACGCCCGCCCAGCTCGCGGCGATGCCCGCCGCGGACGCCACGCGCTACTATGCCGGCGAAGCCCATGCCGTGCAGCTTCCCTATCTCGTGCTCGGCATCGTCGTGCTCTTGTGGGCGCTGTTCGTCGCCTGCGTGAGTTTTCCGCCCATCGCGACGAATGTCGAGCCGCAGCAGAACGCACCGCCGGCCTCGCTTCTCCTGCGCAAGCCGCATTTCCTGTTCGGCGTCGTGGCGCAATTCTTCTACGTCGGCGCGCAGGCGGGAACATGGGGGCTCATCATCCCTTATGCGCAGCACGCGATCCCGGGCATGGCGGAGCGTTCGGCGGCCTATTGTCTGCTGGCGTCCTTCGTCGCGTTTGCGGTGGGTCGGTTCGCGGGCACCGCGCTGATGGGCCGGATCGATGCGAACCGGCTGATGACGTTGGCCGCGCTAGCCAATTTGGCGCTGACGCTGGTCGCCGCGCTGGCCGGCGGCTGGATCGGGCTCTGCGCGCTGGCGGCAACGAGCTTCTTCATGTCGATCATGTTCCCGACTATCTTCGCGTCGGCGATCCGCGGCTTGGGGGCGCTGACCAAGATCGCATCCTCGTTTCTCATCATGTCGATCATCGGCGGCGCGCTGCTGCCGCTTGCGATGGGACAGATTGCCGACCGAAGCGCGCTTCCCTATGCGATGCTGGTGCCGACGCTCTGCTACGCAGTCATTTTCGCGTTCGCGCGAGGCTCGCGCGGTCATGCGTGAGCCGCTTCCCGTCCATGGGTTTGGCGGTGCCGCCATCGGCAACCTCTACCGCGCGGTCGCCAACGAAGAGGCCATCGCCGCGGTCCACGCAGCGCTCGACGGCGGTTTCGGCCTGATCGATACCGCGCCCTATTACGGCCACGGCCTGAGCGAGATGCGGATCGGCGCGGCGCTTGCCGCGTGGCAGGGCGGGCGTCCCGTGATTTCAACGAAAGTCGGCCGCGTGCTCGAGCCGGCGGAACCCGGCGACGCCGGCGATTTCGGCTTCGTCGAGCCGCTGCCCCTGCGGCCGCGCTTCGACTATTCGCGCGACGGCATAAGACGCAGCCTGCACGACAGCCTCGCGCGACTGGGCGTGCAAAAGCTCGACATCGCCTTGATTCACGACATTGGTGCGCTCACGCACGGCGCGTCGGCGGACGTGATCCTGCGCCAGGTCCTGGGTGAGGCGCTTCCCGCGCTGCGGGACGCCCGCGCGGAGGGGCTGGTCGACCGCATCGGCATCGGCGTGAATGAATGGGAGGTATGCCTGGAAGTGCTTGCGCATGCCGATATCGACGTCATCCTCCTGGCCGGGCGCTATACGCTGTTCGAGCAGCCGGTCCTGCGGTCGCCTCTGTTCGACGTCTGCCTGGCGCGGGGGATTCGCGTCATGGCCGCCGGGGTCTTCAATTCGGGCCTTCTAGCGTCGCGGCCGTCTCATACGAGCACTTACGACTACAAGCCCGCGTCCGACGAAGCAGTCGCGCGCGCCGGGATGCTGTGGGGCATCTGCGCGCGGCATGGCGTGGCGCCACAGGCAGCGGCATTGCAGTTCCCGGCAGCCCATCCTGCCGTCTCGACCGTGCTGGTGGGCGCTCGCAGTCCGGTGGAAATCGCCGAAATATTGGCGTGGCGCGGCATGAACATCCCGGCGGAGCTTTGGCGGGAATTGAAACAGGCGGGCCTCATCGCCGACAATGCGCCCGTTCCCGATCTTCAGGAGAAGCAGCGTTGCGTTTGAAGGACAAGATCGCCGTCGTGACGGCGGCGGGCGCGGGCATCGGCCGCGCCACGGCTTTGGCGTTCGCGCGTGAGGGTGCGCAAGTCTGGGCCGCCGATATCGATGCAGCCGCGCTGCGGTCGCTGGAGCCGCATGTCCGGACCATCCCACTCGACGTCCGGGATGAGGGCCAGATCGCGGGGGCTTTCGCAAAGATCGGCCGCCTCGACGTCCTTTTCAACTGCGCGGGAATGGTCCCGGGTGGAACGGTGCTCGACGGCGAACTGGGGATTTATGGCACGGCTTGGGACCTGAACCTGATGTCGATGGTGCGGACCATCCGTCATGCCTTGCCGGCGATGCTCGAGGCGAAGTCCGGCTCCATCATCAACATGTCGTCCATCGCCTCGAGCGTGAAGGGCGTTCAGAACCGCTGTGCCTACAGCGTCACCAAGGCGGCGGTGATCGGGCTGACGAAATCGGTTGCGGCCGATTTCGTGACCGGTGGCGTGCGCTGCAATGCTCTTTGCCCGGGAACCGTCGATACGCCTTCCCTGCGCGAGCGGATCGCGGCGTCGCCGGAGCCCGAGGCCGCGATGCAGGCCTTCATCGCGCGCCAACCGATGGGGCGCCTGGGAACGGCGGAGGAGATCGCGGCGGCGGCAGTCTATCTCGCGAGCGACGAGACGAAGTTTCTGACCGGCCAATGCCTCGTCATCGACGGCGGTTGGACGGCGTGAGCGTGTCCGGCCTTTAGTCTCCGCACCGCGCGAGGGAGACTCGAAACAGGGAAATTTCGCCGGCTTTATCCCTGCTGATGCAGGAGATCGCCGTGAAGTTCCTCATCGGTCGGCGAGGGCTGAAGCGGTTGCGGCCTCCTGAAAGGAAACCAGCTTCTGTCTCGATTCATCCCACAGTGCCAGACGAATACCGCGTAGACTTTCGCCGAGCGTCACGCGGCCGACCGTTTGCAGTTGGGGGTGATCGCGCAGCGCCTCGCGCAGCCGGTAAAAGGGGATGCGGCTCGACAGGTGATGGATGTGATGAATGCCGATGTTGGCGGTGAACCACCTGAACAGGGCTGGCAAGTCGTAGTGCGAGCTTCCCAGGAGTGCCCCTTCCGGCAACGACCAGTCAGGGTCGCGCGACCAGACCACAGCCTCAAACTGATGCTGGACGTAGAACAGCCATACACCGATCGATGCGGCGAGCAGCATCACCGGCAGATACACGGCAAGGAACGGCCCGGCGCCGATGAACCAGATGCAGACCGCTGCGATCACGGTTATTCCGAGGTTCGTGGCGGTTACGTTCACCCAAGGCCGCCAGCCCTGGCGCATCTGTTCGAACGGCAGACGGTGCTGGAGGAGGAACAGATAAGCGGGCCCGATCCCGAACATCACAACAGGGTGGCGATAAGCGCGATAGGCGAACCGGCCCCAGGGCGAGCGCGACAGATACTCGCTCAAAGTGAGGGTGAGAATATCCCCAATGCCGCGCCGGTCGAGATTGGCCGAAGTCGCATGATGAAGTGCGTGATTGCGCTTCCAGTAATCGTAAGGCGTCAAGGTCAGAACGCCGATCACGCGGCCGATCAAGTCGTTCGCGAAGCGCCGGCCGAAAAAGGCGCCGTGGCCGCAATCGTGCTGGATCATGAACAGCCGGACAAGAAACCCCGCTGTCGGGATCGCGAGCAGAAGCGTAAGCCAGTAACCCACGCCAAGAGAGAGCCACATCAGGCCCCAACCCAGCGACAGGGAGCAGCCCGTTACGCTGAGCTCGAATACGGCGCGCGGCCAGCTTGGGTCGCGGTATCGAACGAGCGCTTGGATGAGAGACCCGCAGAGGGGAGTTGGGTTCGTGCCCGGATCGTTGCCGCTGGCTCCGGGCACGGCCCGAGATTCTCTTTTGGCTGTTGACCTCGGCATAGCCGCCTCCTGCAGACGCTATGAGCTGGGCAGGAGGCGCGAAGAATTCTTGTCCTCGACGCCTCCACCCAAAGCAGGCGAGTCTTACGCCGCTTGCAGATTGACGGCTTTTGAACCTTTGGCATCTGGCTGAATGTCAAAGGTCACGCGTTGACCTTCTCCCAGGCTGCTCAGGCCCGCCATCTCAACGGCCGTCGCATGGACGAACACGTCCTTGCCGCCGCCCTCGGGCGTGATGAAGCCGAAGCCCTTTGATGAATTGAAAAACTTCACTGTTCCGATCGTCATGATTGCACCTGGTTAATCGGGTTTCGCCCAAGCAAAGGCCCGGCGCCGCCAGCGGGGACAATCAGATTTGAAAGTTCGGCTGTCTCGGCCAGGCGCGCTTGTGTGCGAGTGGGGAGTACAACAGTGCGCTTCAACTGACAGAACGCCGCGACTAGCTCTATATGGGCGCTTGCGCCGTCCAATACAAGGCTGGGGATCGGCCAGGCCCGGCTCACCTCAATCAAATTGCGGAAAGACCCGGCATGTAGCCATCCTTGATTTGCGATCCACTGTCGAGCGCTGAGCTTCGGCGTTGCGGCGGCCGGACCGATGCCGTGTTCTTCACTCCCGAGGCGGTGGGTTCAAATCCCGGTGAGATGATCCCAGACCTGCATGAGGCGGATCTCTTTCCCGCGGGTTTACCATTTCGTCAACATCGTCTTCCGTCAGGCTGAACCGCGCCGACGGTGCGGATGGGCTATGGCAGAAGAGCATCGATCTCGGCTGACGGGCCGGGCACGGCCATGGTTGAGATTACGTCCGTGAAATGCGCGCGAAGCCAAGCACGGAATATGTTCGCCGGATTGCGGAATTATGCCTGATGTAGCATATTCCCCCGGAATTCGATCGATCGCGGGTTTCGTGGCGGCTGCCGCAGTGGGACATTCGGGAATCCGGCGCATGGGCTTGGCGCGGCGTCTCGTCGTGCTTGTCGTGGCTTTCACCCTGGCGCTGCAATGCTATATCGCCCAAACGCATATCCACAGCCTGCCTCAGGGCCTCGACGGTGCCGTCAAAGCCGCGACTGAACAGTCGCCGGCACCCGCAAAGACACCCATCGATCATGGTCCGATGGAATGCCCGCTTTGCCAGGCCGTCATGCATGCCGGTGCGGTCGTCGTATCGGCGACGCCGATTCTCAATCTGCCTCTCGCCTGGGTCAGAACAGTCAGGCTTACCTTCACGGTGCGGCCGTCGTCCGACGTGACCGCACATGAGTGGCAGAGCCGCGCACCGCCGCGCCTTTAAACCCCAAAGCTCTTTCGAGTCGCGCTGGTCACGGTGACGCGCGGCCATTTTTCCAAATATTCGGCACTCGCCCTTGGCGTGGGCCGCTCGGAAAATCCAAGTTCCATGAAAAGCACGAGAATCAGGCGCGCGAAGCGCCGCACCAAGACCCATATGAGCGAATTGAGCAAAGAGCGGATTTTGGATTCGCTCGCCGATTCGCCACGATCACGGACAGGGCTGCTCCTCGCGGCTCTTGCCTGTTTGATGATCGCAGGTTGCGCGGTAGGGCCGGATTTCAAGAAGCCTGCCGCACCGAATGTCAGCAACTATACCCGCGAGCCGCTCTCGACCACCGTCGCGAGCCCCGATGTCTCCGGTGGCGAGGCCCAGCACTTCGTGGAAGGAGGCGACATTCCTGCGGACTGGTGGACCCTGTTTCACTCCAAGCCGCTCAACGACCTCATCGAACAGTCGCTCGCGAACAATCACGACCTCAAAGCGGCGCAGGCTGCGTTGTCGGTGGCGAGGGAAGCCGCCCTGGCGCAGCGAGGGGCCTACTATCCCAGCGTCACCGCGGGCTTTTCCGCCAGCCGGCAGCAGCAGCCGGGATCGCTCGCCCCCGTGCCCATCAACAACTCCTTCCAATACGACCTGTTCACGCCGCAGGTCAGCGTTTCGTATACGCCCGACATCTTCGGCCTGAACCGGCGAACCGTGGAGTCTTTGGACGCGCAGGAACAGTCGGTTCGCTTCCAGATGATCGCAGCGCATATCACGTTGAGCACCAATGTGGCGGCTGCCGCGATCCAGGAAGCGTCGTTGGAAGCGCAAGTCGACGCGACGCGCGAGCTCATCGCCGCCAACACCGACATGGTCCGGATCCTGCGATATCAGCTGGACAAGGGCTACGCCGGCCGGCTCGATCTTGCCGCGCAGCAAGCGCAACTCGCGCAAGCCGTCGCCGCGTTGCCGCCGCTCCTCAAGCAATTGGCTCAGCAACACGATCTTCTGGCGGTTCTGGCAGGCCGGTTTCCGAGCCAGGCGCCTGCCGAAAAATTCGAGCTTTCGAGTTTGAATTTGCCGCAGGATCTTCCGGTAAGCCTTCCGTCCGCGCTCGTGGCGCAGCGTCCGGACGTGCGCCAGGCCGAAGCCAACATGCACGCGGCCAGTGCCCAGATCGGCATCGCCGTCGCGAACCGGCTGCCGAATATCCAACTGACCGCGAATGCCGGCAGCACGGCGCTGGCCATCGGCCAGGTGTTCGGGCCGGGCACGGGCTTTTGGAGTCTTGGGGCGGCGCTCGCGGCTCCCGTTTTCGACGGCGGAACGCTGATGCATCAGGAGCGTGGCGCGCGCGCAGCCTATGTCGAGGCTTCCGAACAATATCGCAGCACCGTGCTGGGCGCCGTCCAGAATGTCGCCGACACGTTGACGGCGCTCGAACAGGACGCCGAGGGGCTGAAGGCGGCTGCCGCCGCCGAGGACGCCGCCAGGGTGACGCTGGATTTGTCTCAGCGGCAATATAAGGACGGCTACGCCAGCTATCTTTCGCTCCTGAGCGCCGAGCAAGCCTATCAGCAGGCACGCATCAATCTCGTGCTGGCTCAGGCCAATCGTTACGCCGACACCGCGGCGTTGTTTCAGGCGCTCGGTGGCGGGTGGTGGCATCGCGCGGATCTGACCAATGACAAACATGGCCAATAAATCGATTCATCGGAAATTTCCGCGCGCCGGCGCCGTCGCCATCCTGGCAGCGGCGGCATTCGTGTCGTTCGCCGGCTGTTCGCCCAAGACCGACAGCGGTGAACAACCGTCTGTGACGGCCAGCAACGTGACCCTGACGGCCGCCCAGCGGCAGCACATCCGCCTCTACACCGTCGCACCGTCGCGGGTCCGCAAGACGATCGAGACTTCCGGCGCGGTCGATTTCGACAACGATCAGGCAACGAGCGTGCTGGCGCCTTTCTCCGGTCCGGTATCGCGGCTGCTTGTTTCCCCCGGTGACCGGGTCAAGAAAGGCCAACCGCTGGCGGTGGTGGATTCGCCTGACTTCGCGGCGGCCATCGGCGCCTACCGCAAGGCCCTCACCGCAGCGCAGACGCTGCGCCGGCTCGCCGACATGGACAAGGATCTCGTCCAGCATCAAGGCGTTTCCCAGCGCGAGGAGGCGCAGGCGCAAACCGATGCCGCCAGCGCCGAGGCCGATCGCGAGGCCGCCCGGCAAGCGCTCGTGTCGCTGAACGTCGATGCCCGAACCATCGAGAACATTCGCAAAGGCCGCGCGGTTTCGCACGTCGAGGGCATCATCCGCTCACCGATAGCGGGGACCGTGGCCGAAAAGCTGATCACGCCAGGACAACTTTTACAGGCCGGTACCACGCCGTGCTTCACCGTCGCCGATCTTTCGCGCGTCTGGGTCATGGCGCAAATCTTCGATTCCGATCTTTCTTCCGTCAGTGTCGGCGACACGGCAGAAGTGGAAGTCGGCACGGGTTCAGCTCATCTCGCCGGAACGGTGGACAACATTTCCGCCTTGGTGAACCCGGATACCCGTTCGGTCGTTGCGCGCGTCGTCGTCGAAAATCCCGGAAACTCCCTCAAGAAGCAGATGTATGTCCGCGTGGCGATCAAATCCCGCCAGGAAAGCGACGGGATGCTGGTCCCGGTTTCAGCGATCCTCCGCGACGATGAGAACCTGCCGTTTGTCTATGTCGCCCAGCGCGACGGCGCCTTCGCGCGACAGCATGTGACCCTGGGTTATCGCACCGGCGACCAGTACGATATTGCCGCCGGCCTCAAAGCCGGTGATCGGATCGTGGTCGACGGCGGTATCTTCCTCCAGTTCATGCAAAGTCAATGAGCGACGATCTGCCGCCAATGCCGCCACGCACGGCCTCGATCATGAATCGGGTCGTGGCCTCTTCGCTGGGGCAGCCCCTTCTCGTCGGGCTGGTGACGCTCATTCTGCTCGTCGCGGGGACGCGCTCGCTCGACCGCCTGCCGGTGGATGCCTATCCCGATCTTTCGCCGCCCCTGGTCGAGATCATAACCCAATGGCCCGGACACGCCGCGGAGGAAGTGGAGCGGCTGATCACCGTTCCGGTCGAGATCGGGATGAACGGCATTCCGCAGACGACCACCATCCGCTCGATCTCGCTCTATGGATTGTCCGACGTCATCATCACGTTTCGTGACCGCACCGACAACAATTTCGCGCGCCAGGAAGTCTTCAATCGCATGTCGGGCCTCAGCCTGCCGGGCGGCGTGGCGCCTTCCGTGTCGCCGCTGTCGTCGCCTTCGGGACTGATCTATCGCTACGTCCTGCAAAGCCCGGACCGGTCGCCGATGGAACTCAAGACCCTCGAGGCCTGGACCATCGAGCCGCAATACAAATCGGTTCCCGGCGTGGCTGACGATTCCGGCTTTGGCGGCGGCACGATGCAATATCAGGTGCTGCTGGATCCGGCGAAGATCGCGGCGATCGGCATGTCCGCGCCGCAAGTGGAAGCCGCCCTGGCGGCAAACAACAGCAATGCAGGCGGCGGGTTCTATACGCAAGGTGCCCAATTCTACTACGTGCGCGGCGAGGGGCGCCTGACCACGGTTGAGGACATCGGCAACGTGGTGCTGGCGGTGCACAACGGCACCCCGGTGTTGCTGAAGGATGTCGGCCGGGTGGTCATCGGCATCGCGCCGCGCCTGGGCGAGTTCGGCTACGAGAAACAGGACGACGCCGTCGAGGGCGTCATCTTGCTGCGCACCGGCGAGAAGACCCAGGACGTCCTGAACAGGGTCGAAGCGAAGACCAAGCAACTCAACGAACAGTTCCTGCCCAAGGACGTCAAGATTCTTCCGTTCTACGACCTGAGCAGCCTGATCGCGCTGACGACCCAAATCGTGGAGCAAAACCTGCTGCGCGGGATGCTGCTCGTCCTCGTGGTCCTCATTTTCTTCCTGTACGATTTCCGGGCCGGGCTGATCGTCGCCGTGACCATTCCGTTGTCTCTGTTGTTCGCGTTCGTTTGCCTCGATATCCAGAACGCCTCCGCCAACCTGCTTTCCATCGGCGCGATTGATTTCGGGATCCTTGTGGATGGCGCGATCTTCATGGTGGAAAACATTTTCCGCCAGATCGCCGCGCGCCAGGGAACCCGGTTCGATCTTCTGGAAATCATCAAGGACGCGGCGGCGGAGGTGGATCGGCCGCTCGTCTATGCCGTCGCGGTGATCGTGGTCAGCTTCCTGCCGATCTATGTCTTGTCCGGGCCTTCGGGCACGCTGTTCAAGCCCATGGCCGACACGATGATCTTCGCGTTGGTCGGATCCTTGATCGTCACGCTGACCCTGCTACCGGTGCTGTGCTCGTGGTTCATGCGCAAGGGCGTGCGTGAGCGGCACAACGTCGTTTTCGAATGGATCAAGTCGGCCTATGTCAAAGGCCTCGATGCTTGCCTCGCCCATCCGTGGTGGACGATTTCGGCTTCGGCGATCCTGCTGGCGGGCTCCCTGCTGCTCATCCCGTTCGTCGGCGCCGAGTTCATGCCGCATTTGGACGAAGGCGCACTGTGGGTGCGCGCGACGATGCCCTACACGATTTCGTTCGACGAAGCGGCGAAGGTCACGCCCAAGATTCGGGACATATTGCACTCATTTCCCGACGTCACCACCGTGACCTCGGAACTGGGCCGGCCCGACGACGGGACGGATTCGACCGGCTTCTTCAACGTCGAGTTTTTTGTCGGTCTTAAACCTTACGCGGAATGGACCGGCCCTTATCGCACCAAAGCCACGCTGATCGAGGCCATCGACAAGAAGCTCCAGGCCTTTCCCGGAATCATTTTCAACTACACGCAGCCCGCGGAGGACGCGGTGGACGAGGCGGAAACAGGCTTGAAAAGTGCCCTGGCCGTCAAAGTCTTCGGTTCCGACCTGGACACGCTCCAGCAAAAGGGCAAAGCCATCAAGCAAGTGCTGGAGCGGGTTCGCGGAATTGGCGATGTGACTCTCGTGCAGGAGTTGGGGCAGCCCAGTCTGGCCATAAAGATCAACCGCGCCGCGATTGCGCGCTACGGTTTGAATGCCGACGACATCAATGGCGTGATCCAGACGGCTATCGGCGGGGACGTAGCCACGCAGGTGGTGCAGGGAGAAAAGCAGTTCGATCTCGTCGTCCGCCTCGAGCGCCAGTACAGGGAAAACCCCGAGGAGATCGGAAATATCCCGATCGCAACGCCGGCCGGGCAACAAATCCCGCTCAAGGAGTTCGCGGACATCCAGGTGACGAACGGCGCCTCGTTCATCTACCGCGAGGACAATTCGCGGTATATCGGCGTCCAGTTCTCGGTGGAAGGACGCGATCTGGCCGGCGCGGTCGGCGACGCCATTCAGCAAGTGAACGCGAAAGTCACTTTACCGCAGGGCTACCGCTTGGACTGGGGTGGCGAATACACGGAATACACGGCTTCGCGCGCGCAAATGAACGTCATTCTGCCGCTGACCTTGTTCCTGATCTTCCTTCTGCTTTTCGTGCTCTACAGCAATTTCAAGTTTCCGTTCATCACCGTGCTCGGCGTGCTGCTGTCCGCCCCGGTCGGCGGCATCGTGGCGCTCTGGGTCACCGATACGCCGTTCTCCGCGTCTTCCGGCGTCGGCTTCCTCGCCCTGTTCGGCGTCTCGGTTCTGACGGCCGTCGTCTATATCTCCTATGTCAATGAGCTCCGCCGCAACGGCACGCCCGTCGCGGACGCCATCAGGGAAGGCGCGATCCTGCGGCTGCGTCCGATCATGATGACCGCGCTGGTGGCGGCGCTGGGCCTGTTGCCCGCGGCGCTGGCTACGGGTGTCGGCACCGACACCCAAAGGCCATTTGCGTTGGTCATTGTCAGCGGCCTTCTTACGCGGCTGTTGATCAGTATTTTCCTGATGCCGGCTCTCTATGCCCTTGTGGCACGTTCCGGAGACCGGCTGGAAGTGTGAGTCCAAATTGGCGACGAAAGTGCAGGGCGGTATATGCGAATGCCGCCGCACCAGTCGGATTCCAGCGAATTCCTCTCAGTCGCTTCCGGAAACCTTATTCGCGGACGTTGTGGCGGAAGCTCCTCGGTGCAAGACATGCATAACACGCCGCCGCTAACCACGCTCACCGCCGAAGCTCCTGTCCAATCTCAATCATCACACTGGACGATCCCTTTCGCTCGACGCGAGGCCATGGCGGCGAAATGGCGGGCCTCAATCTCTGCAACCATTGCATGGCCGCCTGCCGATCGCGGCACAATGATCCTATTGCAATGCAATATGCTGCAATGAGCTGCAATTGCGGAGAGTGGAATTCACTGAAATCTTGTCCTGTACCATCTCCCACCAGTTTCCGCGCGGCGGCTGGCGGGCTTGCGACATCGCCTTCACGGCTAACCTAGCCGTTCACGTACGATCTCGTAGAACAATGGAACGAAGAAGATCGCAAGCACCGTCGCCGACAGCATGCCGCCGATGACGCCGGTGCCGATGTCGTTCTGGCTGGCCGCGCCCGCGCCGGTCGAGACCGCAAGCGGGATGACGCCGGCAATGAAGGCGAGCGACGTCATCAGGATGGGACGGAGCCTGAGCCGCGCTCCTTCGACCGCGGCGTCGCGGATGGATTCGCCGCGCTTCTGCGCGTCGACCGCGAACTCCACGATGAGGATCGCGTTCTTCGCCGCGAGACCCATGGTCGTGAGCAGGCCGACCTGGAAGTAGATGTCGTTGTAGAGGCCGCGCGCGGTGGCGGCGAGGATCGCTCCCACGATGCCGAGCGGAATGACAAGCATCACCGAAAGCGGAATGGACCAGCTCTCATACAGGGCCGACAGCAGGAGGAAGACGACCAGCGCCGAAATCGCATAAAGCGCTGCGGTTTGGGAGCCGGCCTGGCGTTCCTGATAGGACAGGCCCGTCCACTCCAGGCCCACGCCCTTGGGAAGCTGCTGGAAAAGTCTCTCGACTTCCTCCATCGCGGTGCCGGAGCTTTTCCCCGGCGCAGGCGTGCCCTGCAATTCGAGGGATCCGACGCCGTTGAAGCGCTCGAGCTTCGCGGGACCCAACGTCCAATGATAGGTGGCGAAGGATGAGAACGGCGCCATCTCGCCCGACGCGCTGCGCACATACCAGCGATAGAGATCGTCGGGCACCATGCGATAGGGCGCGTCTGCCTGCATATAGACCTGCTTCACGCGGCCGCGATCGACGAAGTCGTTCACGAACAGGCCGCCCCAGGCGGTGCTCAGCGTGCTGTCGATGTCGGCCAGCGGCAGGCCCAGCGCGGTCGCCTTGTCCTTGTCGATGTCGATGTGCAGCTGTGCGGTGTCGTCGAGCCCGTTGGGGCGCACGCCGGCGAGCAGTGGGTCTTTCGCGGCCAGTTGCAGGAACTGGTCGCGGGCCTTCATCAATCCATCGTGACCCAGATTGCCGCGGTCCTCCATTTCCACGTCGAAGCCGGACGATTGGCCGAGCTCCTGGACCGCCGGCGGCACGAGCGCGAACACCATCGCGTCGCGATATTTGGAGAAGCTCCCCATGGCGCGCTGCACGACGCCTTCCGCGTGGTTCGATGCGCCGGAGCGCTCGTTCCAGGGCCTCAAATGCACGAAGGCGATGCCGGAATTCTGGCCGGCGCCTGCGAAGCTGAAGCCCGCAACGATGAACGTGGTCTCGACGTTTTTTGCCTCGTCGACCATGTAGTGGTGCTCGACCTGCTTGGCGACGGCGAGCGTGCGCGACTGCGTGGCGCCGACCGGAAGCGTGATCTGGGTGAGAACGATGCCCTGGTCCTCTTCCGGCAGGAACGCGGTCGGAAGGCGGATGAAAAGCAAAACCAGGACCACGATGATCGCGCCGTAGATGAGCAGCGCCGGGCGCACCCAGCCGAGAAGCCGCTCCAGCGCGCGATGATAGCGGTCGCGGCCGTACTCGAAGGTCTCGTTGAACCAGGTGAAGAAGCGGCCATGCATCTCCTTGCCGCCCTGTGGTATCGGCTTGAGAAGCGTGGCGCACAACGCGGGCGTCAGGATGAGCGCTACCGTGATGGACAGCACCATCGCGGAAACGATGGTGACCGAGAACTGACGGTAGATGACGCCGGTAGATCCGCCGAAGAACGCCATCGGCAGGAACACGGCCGAGAGCACCAGCGCAATGCCGACGAGCGCGCCGGTGATCTCCTGCATCGATTTCTTGGTGGCTTCCTTGGGCGAAAGGCCTTCCTCGCGCATCAGCCGCTCGACGTTCTCCACCACCACGATGGCGTCGTCGACCAGAAGACCGATGGCAAGGACCAGCGCGAACATGGTGAGCGTGTTGATCGAATAACCGAAGGCCGCGAGGACGGCGAAGGTACCCAGCAGGACGACGGGCACGGCGATCGCCGGGATCAGCGTCGTGCGCCAGTTCTGCAGGAACACGAACATCACGACGATGACGAGGATCGTCGCCTCGACCAGCGTCTTGATCACGTCGTTGATCGAGAGGCGGATGAAGGTCGTGTTGTCGACGGGAAAGGCGAGCTTCACGCCGGGCGGAAAGGTCGCGGCCAGCTCCGTCGCCTTGGCCTTCACCGCGTCGGCGGTCTTGAGCGCGTTGGCACCGGGCGCGAGCTGGATGGCGATGCCGGCCGCGGGCTTGCCGTTCATGCGGCTGACCACCGCATAGCTTTGCGCCCCCAGCTCGACGCGGGCGACGTCCTTGAGCCGGACGATGGCCCCAGTCGTATTGGTTTTGAGCACGATGTTCTTGAACTGCTCGGGCGTCTCCAGGCGCGATTGCGCGGTGACCGTCGCGTCGAGCTGCTGCCCCGGGATGGTCGGCTGGGCACCGAGTTCGCCGGCCGAGACCTGGACGTTCTGCGCCAGGACGGCGTTCTGCACGTCGACGGGTGTCAGTGCGAAGCTGTTTAGCTTGAACGGATCGAGCCAGATACGCATGGCGTAGGGCGAGCCGAACACCTGTGCCTGGCCGACACCCGACACGCGGCTTAGCGGGTCCTGCATCTTGCTCGCCATGAAGTCGGAGATGTCGATGTTGGTGTACCGTCCGCTGTCGTCGTAGAGCGCGACGACGAGCAGGAAGCTGCTCTGCGATTTGAGGACGACGACGCCCTGCTGCTGCACTTCCTGCGGCAGGATCGGCAGCGCCTGCTGCACCTTGTTCTGCACCTGCACCTGGGCGATGTCGGGATTGGTGCCCGGCGCGAAGGTCGCGGTGATGGAGACCTGTCCGTTGGAGCTGCTGGACGACGAGAAATAGAGCAGGTTGTCGACGCCGGTCAGCTGCTGCTCGATCACTTGCGTTACGGAGTTCTGCACCGTTTCCGCCGCGGCGCCCGGATAGTTGGCCACGATCGTCACGGCGGGCGGTGCGATGGTGGGGTATTGTGTGATCGGCAAGGTCTGGGTCGCCAGCACACCCATCAGCGCGATGACGATCGCGATCACCCAAGCGAAGACCGGCCGTTCGATGAAGAACTGCGACAGTCCCATCAGGCACCTTTGCCCGATTTCGCGAACGACGCGGGCACGGGATGCACGGGCGCATCCGGCATCGCTTTCTGCAGGCCTTCGACGATCAGCCTGTCGCCGGGCTTCAGCCCATCCGTGACAAGCCATTTGTCGCCGACGGCGCGCGACGTCTTGAGCAAGCGCAGCCGCGCGACGTTCCCGGCGTCGACGACGAGTGCGGTGGGGTCGCCTTTTTCGTTGTGTCCGACGCCTTGCTGGGGCGCGAGGATCGCGTTCTGCTCCACGCCTTCGATGATGGTGGCGCGCACGAACATGCCCGGCAGCAGGATGCCGTTCGGATTGGGGAAGATGGCGCGTAGCGTCACCGCGCCCGTCGTCTGATCGACGGTCACCTCGCTGAATTGCAGATTGCCGGCTTGCGGATAGCTCGATCCGTTGTCGAGCGACAGCGTGGCCGGCGTATCGGAAGGCTCGCTGTTCACGCTGCCATGCTGCACCGCCTGCTTCAGCGTGAGCACTTCGTTGCTCGATTGCGTGATGTCCACATAGATGGGATCGAGCGTCTGGATCGTGGCGAGGGCCGTGGTCTGGTCCGCCGTGAGCAGCGCGCCTGCCGTCACCGATGACCGGCCGATGCGGCCCGCGATGGGCGCCGTGATCCGCGTGTAGCCGAGATTGATGCGCGCCGCCTCGACGTTGGCGAGCGCCTGCTTGTAGGCGGCGACGGCGTCGTCATAGTCCTGCGGCGCGACCGCCCCCTGCTTCACCAAGGCGGCGTAGCGCTCCGACTTCGCCTTCGCGGTGGCGAGGGCGGCGGCGGCGTTGTCATAAGCTGCTTTGTAAGGCGCCGGGTCGATTTGATAGAGTGCCTGTCCTTTTTGGACCAGCGCACCTTCCGTAAATAGGCGCGCCTTCAGGATGCCGCCGACCTGCGGGCGGACATCCGAGACCGCGTAAGGCGAGGTGCGGCCGGGAAGGACGGCGGTCAGCTGCACCGGCTCGGCCCTGATCACGACGACGCCGACATCGGGCGGCGGACGTTTCGGAGGGGCGCCCGGACCGCATCCCAAGAGTGAAAGCCCCGCGAGGCCGGTAGCCAAAACGCTGCGAATGGTCATGGAAACTCAAATCCGAAAGGCAGATGCAAATGGAGCGCGCCGGAGCAATCCGACACGACCTAAGTAGTCTTCGCAACTGCAATATTCTATGTCCAATGTACGATTTTATCGGGGACGGGGGAACGATTTCGCTTCCCGCGAAATTGCTTTCGCGAAAGCCAGCGGCCCTTTGCTGCGTTCTACCGGAAAATTCCGAAGCAGAAATCCACGCAGAACTTCAGAAAAGGTACCGCCGCCGCAATGATAGCGATCACGACCAATGCCAGTCCGACCAGCGCCAAGTCGCGCGATCGTTCCGGTTCATGGTGATGAACCAGCGCCATGGCTTCCTCCGCGCGGACTCTTTCGGCCCGCCTTGGAGGGATGTTGCGCGCCATCAGGCGCAAAATCCACACAAATTTTATGACTTTGGCACCGGCGCCACAGAGGCGTGGTTCACGCTGTGGAGTCAGTTTGAACAGCGTGCCGCCGCTTCCGTTCGCGCCGTCGTCCGACGTCGTGCCATAGATGTTGCCGCTCCGGTCGACGATCACGGGCGTCCCCGGGCCTCCGCCGTTGGTGCAATTCTGTTCGCTGCAAAAGCTGTACAGCACCTGCTCGGTCCAGCCGTTGCCGTGACTCAGCGTGTAGACTGTTCCAAGAATTCCCGCGCCGCCGATATGGGGCGTGCCCAGGAAGTTGCCGCTGGCGTCGAGGGCCGGGCCCGCTGCGGGCTCGAGTCCGTCTTTGCAATTCGTTTTCGAGCAGAAATCGTAAATCACTTTGCATTTGTCGCATCGTATCGGCCTCGCCTGGGCGTCGACGGCGTCGTCAAGTCGCGAGCTTACCCTCATCCATATTTGCCAGCGTGAAAAAATTCAGGTTCAATGAGTGGTTGCGTCACCAGGGGCCCTGGTCGGGCGAGAAATTCTCCGGATCAAGACCAAGGAAAGCATCCCGGTCCAGTCCGGTTTCATGATGCCGAGCCGTCCAGACGGAAATTCCAGTCATGTTCGAACCTCAATCGGTGAACGAGTTCGGCTCCGATCTTCCCGAGCCGATCTCCCGGCATGTGTGGAGAGAACGCTATCGTGCTCACTCGCCCGAAGGTCACCCGCTCGAAGCGGAGATCGGTCAATCCTGGCGCCGGGTCGCACGCAGCATTGCCGCTTCGGAAAACGACAGCCATCGCTGGGCGGAGGAATACCGTCAACTGTTCGATGACTTCAAATTCCTTCCAGGAGGTCGCATCCTTGCGTCCGCCGGCACGACCCACCGCGCGACGCTGTTCAACTGCTTCGTCATGGGAGCGATCGAGGACGATCTCGGCGCGATATTCAGTCATCTGCGGGAAGGAGCTCTTACTCTCCAGCACGGCGGCGGCGTTGGGTACAACTTTTCCACCCTTCGGCCGCGAGGCGCGCTGATACGCGGCCAGGGGGCGACTTCATCCGGCCCCGTCTCGTTCATGCAGATATGGAACGAAGCGTGCGCGACCATCATGAGCGGCGGCGCGCGGCGCGGCGCGATGATGGCTTTGCTGTCGTGCAGCCATCCCGACATCGCCGAATTCGTCGCGTCGAAACGCGTCGGCGGCCGCCTCACGAATTTCAACATCTCCGTGGGGCTGTCGGACGCATTCATGGCGGCGGTCCGGCGTGACGAGACATGGCCGCTCGTTTTCGACGGTCAGGTTTTCGCCGAAGTGACGGCGCGCACCTTGTGGAACCAGATGATGGAGGCCGCGTACGAGTCGGGAGAACCCGGCGTTGTTTTCCTCGAACGCATGAATGCCAGGAACAATCTCTATTATTGCGAGGAGATCGTCGGCACCAATCCGTGCGGCGAGGTTCCACTGCCGAACTACGGGGCCTGCCTGCTTGGATCGTTGAACTTGGCGGCCTTCGTGCGCGATCCGTTCACTTGCCATGCGCAGCTCGACGAGGCCCGGCTCGTGGAATCCACGCATAAAGCCGTGCGGTTTCTGGATTCCACCATCGATCAATCCCGTTTTCCTCTCCCGCAGCAGAGAGACGAGGCCCGCGCGAAACGGCGGCTTGGTCTTGGCATCACCGGTCTGGCCGACGCGTTGCTCATGTGCAATGTCCGCTACGATGCGCCCGAAGGATTGGAGCTCCTCCAGCGCTGGATGTCGCATGTGCGCAATGAAAGCTTCAGGGCGTCCGCGATGCTTGCCGAGGAAAAGGGCCCGTTCCCGTTGTTCGATCGCGACAAGTTCCTGGACGGCGCAAACGTCCGCAGGCTTCCCGCTGACATTCGCGACCAGATCGCGCGTGGTGGAATCCGCAACGGCGTCCTCAACTCCATTGCTCCGGCGGGTTCGATTTCGCTTCTGGCCAACAACGTGTCTTCGGGTGTGGAGCCGATATTCAGCGCCGACTGCGTCCGTCGCGTCAGGACATCCGACGGCTCGTTCCAAAGTGTCCGCGTGACGGACTATGCCGTCGCCCTGTATCGCGGGATGCGCGGACAGCGCGACGGCATTCCAGACGCATACACGGACGCGTCGTCCATCGGCGTTCGGGCGCACATCGCCATGCAAGCCATGGCACAGTCATTGACGGACGGCGCGGTGTCGAAAACCGTGAACGTTCCGCAGGACTATCCATATCCGGAATTCGAGCGTCTTTATCTCGAGGCGTTCGACGCCGGCTGCAAGGGGTGCACGGCTTTTCGGCCCAATGGCGTGCGCCCATCGATTCTACATGGTCTCGACAGCTTGGACGCCAAACCCGAGGGCGAATGCCGCCAACCGGAGCGGGTGGAATGCGCCGTATGCCTCTGAACCTTGCTCGTCTCGCCGAAGGGCAGACGCTTTCGTGACGGCATGTATAGCGTGATGCGCGTGCCACGACGCTAGATGTCGTGCACGGTGATAACACGACATCAAAGGCCGTCATTTCACCCGAAAATCCGTATAAGGCGCTTTTATTGCTTGTTGCCAGGTGAAAGCGAAAATAGGATTGTACTTCTTGAGGTTGATCTGTCGAAGCAGGAGCTGAAGGAATGCCCGCCCCGCGATTCTTCGCACGCGAAGAGTTTTTCGGCTGGCTTCTATTCGACCCGCGCACGCATCAATACGTCGTCCCGGTCACCTCGGCGGCGATATGCGCATTTCGTAGAGTCATCGAAGACGGCGACCTTCCGTTGGCGGACGAGTTGCCCGGCGACGACCGCGATCACGCCGCCGACATTGCCCGCTGGCTGCGCGACAACGATTGCATCCCGGGCTCGATCCGCATTTCCTGCCGCGCGCCGAAGCCCGGAATGCTGTCCGCGCCGCTCAACGTCTATTTCGACTTCACCAGCATCTGCAATCTCGCCTGCACGATGTGCTACGACGAGCCGAAGCGGGCCGGCACCAAGCGTAGTTCGGAGCTGACCGTTGCCGAGATCGACGGCGTGTTCGCTCAGCTGGGCGAGATGGGGGTGTTTCGCGTCGATCTCGCCGGCGGCGAGCCGACGCTCCTGCCGGACGTGCTGGAGGCTTATCTCGCGGCGGCGGACAAGCATCACATATCGGTCAGCATGACCACGAACGGCACGCGCCTTTCCTACGATCTCTCGCGGCGCATTCTGGGACACGGGCTCAAGACGGTTACCGTCAGCATCGACGGCCACGATGCCGGCATGAACGACCGTGTCCGCGGCGCGGGTGCTTTCGAAAAAGCGGTCCTCGGCCTTCAAAATCTTCTGACGGCCAAACGCGATCTGGGCAGCGATACCGTCATCGCCATCAAGAACACATTCCGTCCGACCATCACTGCGGAGGAGATCGGCGGCTTTGTCGAGCTCGGAAGGAGCTTGGGCGTCGACAAGGTCAAGTTCAACTCCATGCGGCCATCCGGCGAAGCGGCCGCGGACAGGGAGCTGATCTCGGCAGTCCCGGCCTACTACGCGGCGCTGCGCGAGATGAAGCGCCTGGCCGATCTGTCCGACGATGTCGAGATCAGCGGGCCCGTGAATCCGGCCACCTGCTTCGGCGGGCGCATCTCTCACCTGACCGACTGGGGCTGCGTCGCCGGCAAGGAGCTCATGACGATCGACTCGATCGGAAACGTGCGTCCCTGCTCGATGATGAACGATTTCGTGGTTGGCAATGTGCGCTCGAACTCTCTTCGCGAAATCTACTTCAACAGCCGTATCAACTCCCTGCGAAATGTCGAAAAGGCGGAGTGCAGTTCGTGTTCCGCCTTCATGACGTGCCGCGGGGGATGTCGCGTCCGCAGCCAGGCCGCCGGGGACTTTTTCGCCAAGGATCCGTTGTGCCCCAAAGACGCCGGTCAGGACATGGTGCATGCCGCGGAACGTGCTCGGCCATTCCAATACCTCGGGCTTCCACATTCGCTCTGAAAGGCAAAGATGATGGCAAAGGTCAGGGTCTCTCTTCCCACGGTCTACGATCCGCGCGAATGGCCGCAGCCCTATTCCGCCGCGTCCATGTTCCTGGCCGCCGCCGCAGAGCGGCGTCCGGCTTTGGGCGAACGTCTGGAATTCGATTTCCAGAGCTTCGGCAGCAGTTCCGATCCCGCCGAATTCGCGCGGGCCATAGTCGCCGCGAAGCCGGACATCCTGGGGCTCGGCATCTATACCTGGAACGAGACCGTGCTCGAGACCGCCATCCCGATCATCCATGCCCTGTCGCCGCACACCCGCATCCTTCTTGGCGGTCTATCCGTGCTCTACAGCGATGCCGAATACTTCAGAAAATTCCCCGAGGTCGACCTGTTCTTCCGCGGTGACGGCGAGAAATCGTTCCCGGACGTGCTGGAGCATTACGTCGACGGCACTTACGAGGAAGTGCTGAACGGCAACATCCTCATCAGCGGCGTCGCCTCGCACGCGAACTTCCCGCAGCGGGTGAACGACCGCTCGGCCGTGAAGATGCCGGAGGTCGTGTCGTACTATCTGCGCGACGAGAGCGGGACCTGCTTCTTCGAGCGTCACGCGGATCAACATTGGAACTGCGTATGGTGGGAGCTTTCGCGCGGCTGCGTCTATACCTGCGCATTCTGTGGCTTTGACGCCCAGGAACTCGGGTTCCGCCATCACTCCGTCGAACGCGTGCTGCAGGAATTCGACGTCTTCATCGAAAAGAAAGTGAAGCGCGTCTTCATCACCGACGCCATTCTCGGCGGCAAGCGCGCCAACGCGAAGGAGATCCTCAAGGGTCTCTCCGAACCGCACCGCCGCGACCACAACATGTACATCTACGGTTTCATCCGTCCCGAGCTGGTCGACGAGGAGTTCGCACGTCTTCTGCACACGTCGAATTTCGCGTTCGTCAATGTCGGGCTGCAGACCGTCAATCCCGACGTGCCGAAAGAGATGCGCGCCAACAACCTTTCGCAGATCCGTAAGAATCTGCCCTGGTTGAGCCGCTACGGCGTGCGCTACCAGACGGACCTGATCGCGGGATTCCCCGGTGACACCTATGACGGCTTCCTGGATTCGGTGCGCTTCATCATCGAGGAAGCGAAGCCCACGCGCTTCCGCGTCTACCAGCTCAGCGTTCTGCCGGGAACGCCGCTCTACCGGCTGGCGAAGGAAAAGGGTCCTGAATGGGTTACTTACGACCCGAAGGACGGGTCTGTGACGAGCTCCTACAGCTGGGACGGTCCCGAGCTGAAGCGCATGCTCAGCTTCGCGAACTTCTCCGTCGCGCTTTACAATTATTTCACGCAGCACGACTGGCTTGGCGACGAAGACCGCTTCCGCAGCCTCGATCTTTTCCATCACCTCTATGAGCGCACCCTCCGAGATGAGGAGGAGTTCGGCAAATGGGATCAGAAAGCCGCCTCCTTGAACCAAGACGAGGAGTCGAATATGTGGATCGAGGCGTTCCTCAAGCGCGAAGGCATAGAGCAGCTGCATCTGCCGAAGAAGAAACGCTCCAAGACGCGCGCTTCGATACCGGTCGAGATGCACGATCCCGCCGCTTATGCGGCCGCCTATATGCGGGCCGATTCGGTCTACGACTAGAAGCCATGGTTATGATCCACCGCTACGATATCGCAGCGCCGGAGGCCCGAAACCTCGAAGCTGTCGCCGTTCGCGTGGGAAGCGTGATCGTGGTGGATGAGCTGGAAAGAGTGCTTGTCGGGCAGCGCCATCCGGCCGAGGAGTTCGAGTCCGGCAGATGGGATCTGCCGGGCGGCAAATGCGAGAGCGGCGAGCCCTACGAGGCGACGGCGCTGCGCGAATTGCGGGAGGAGTTCGGCATTGCCTTGTCGCCGGACGACCTGCACTATTTGCGCGGCTATTGCTGCGTGTATGACGACCGTATCGTCAACGCGATCTATTTCAGGGCCCATGTGGAATCCGACGCGCGGATCCTCATCGCGGCCGATGAGTTCTCGGGTGGCGGCTTCCGGCCCCTTGCGGAGGTCGCCCAATGGGACCTCGCCTTTGGGCAACAGAGTGTCATTCGGGATTACCTCGCCACTATCGGCAGGTACAATGAGGAAGGACGCAGCCATGGCATATCAGAGCAGTAGACAGGCGAGTCTCAAGGTGCGGAAACTGGCCAGCGCGGTGGCCGCGCGGCTGGGCCGCGGCGGAAGCAGCGCATCGGGCATGAATGCGCGCTTGGTCAGCGCCATAGCAGGCAAATTGGCCGCCGCCCGGGGCGCTTCCGCCCGCGCCGCTTCGGCCAGGACGGCCTCCGCCAAGAACGTGACGCTTGCGAGCATGGTCGCCAAGAAGCTTAGCGCCGCCCGTAGCGCGTCGGCTCGCGCCGCCGCAGGCGCCGGCGCCTCGGCCAAGAGCGCATCGGCGAAGAACGTTAAGCTCGCAAGCCTGGTCGCGAAGAAGCTTGGTGCCGCCCGTGGTGCGTCGGCTCGCGCCGCAGCAGGTGCCGGCGCCTCGGCCAAGAGCGCATCGGCGAAGAACCTCAAGCTCGCGAGCCTTGTCGCCAGGAAACTCGCCGTCAGCGGGGCGGGAGCGAGCCGCGCGGCGCCCGGCGGTGCTGCGCATGCGGACGTCATCAACAAGCTCGCCAGCAAAGTGGCCCACCGTCTGGGCGGCGGCAAAACCAGTTCCGATCAGGTGCGCGAACTGGCCGAGCACTTCGAACGCATCGCCGGCGCGGCGGGTTCCGGCGGCGCGGCGCAGGATGACCTTCCGACCTCGGACGAGACCGCGAGGGGATCGAAGTAGCCCTTGGCATCGACCGGCGCAGAGAGTGCGGGCCGCTTCGTCTGGCTCCTTGCGCCGACCGCGCCGCCTTCCAGGTCGCCGCGCTCGGAGGCAGAGGCGCGCGATGCCTGCGCGTTTGCCTACGACAATTGGCGCGTACTGCCGGCATTGCTGCCGCGGCTTGAGCGCTGGCTCGGCAAGCGTGCGTCTGCCGCGCTGCTCGATCCGCTGCGCCATCGCGCCGCAGCGGCGCGGGCGTTGGCGGAGCTTGAAGAGACCTGCCAGCGGCAATTTCGCGACGCGTTCGAGCGCCGGGACATCCCGCACGTCTTTCTGAAATCGAGCGCCGTGCGGTGGCTGGCCTATGATGATCCGCACGAGCGCTGTGGTTGGGACGTCGATATCGGCGTGCCGCGGACGGCGCTCAACGGCGCACGCGCGGTCGCGCGCGACCTCGGCTATTTCGAAGCCGAAGGCTTTGTCGATCCCCCTTGGTTTCGGCGCGCAAATCCGGCGCTCCGTGCCGAGGTCGAACGCGATCACTACGAGCTCGGCTTTCTCGTCCGCCGTATCCGCGTCCGCGGTCTCGAACCGGCGGTGGAAGCGGCGATCCGTGCCCATGTCACGGCCGGCGGCCGCACGTCGTGGCATCTTACTTCCGGGGGAGACCTCGCCTGCTACGTCGTCGCCGATATTCATCACGGCATATCGCCGGAGATAAGCGTCGATCCGATCCTTGCCGCGAGCCGCGACACCGAGGTGCATGGAATGCGGTTGTGCTTGCCGCGTCCTGCCTGGCTTCTCATGCATCTCATCTACAAGATCTATTGGGAGGGCGTGCACGAGTACGGCAAGGGCGGTTACCAGTATGCCGATTTGTGCCGGCTGGTGCCCATCGTCGACGACGGGGAGGTGGAATGCCTTCGTGCCATCGCCGCCCGCTTCCGCCTCGAAGCTGCGGTGTTCTTCGTGCTGCGCAGACTTGAGACCGAATTCGCGCTGCCGCTCGGCGCAGCGCTGCAGCGGGTGCTGGCGGATGCGTCGAGCCCGGGAGACGGTCTCGACCCCATCGCGCAAAACGATCTGGGCGACATGTGGGGAAAATTATGGGGCGGACGGTGAACCCGTGCCCGCGCTCAGTTCCAGCCTTGCGATCGCGAGGTCCGCTGCCTCCTCGGCGCAGATGTCCGTGGTCTCCACACGGGGCAGGCCGAACTTTTCCGCGAGACGATCGAAGCGGTGGGCATAGCGAGGCAGGCGCTCAAGCTCCTCGGGCGGCGTTCCGCGTGCGCGCAAACGCTCGATGACTCTGGCGATGTCCGCCCACACCAGCAGCGTAGGCGGATATGGGTGCCAATTGGGCGCGAATTCCTCTGAAATGTGGACCAGGATGGACATCCAGTGCCGGTCGAATACGAGAAGACGCGCGTCGTCGTTGCGCATCAGGGTTTCGCGCATCGCCCGCCTTGCGAGGGCTTCGGCCGCGCCTCTATCATTGCCTTCGTTCAGCGAGCGGATTCGCAATCCGGTCTCGCCGTCGAAAGCCTTCACGCACCGGCCGCCGAGGCGAAGCGCGATCTGGTTGGCGACCGACGTTTTGCCCGATCCGTCCACGCCTTCAATCGCTATGATGCGGACCGTCATGCGGGCGCCGCAAAAACGTCTCCGAGGAGACTAAGATCCAGATGGGCGGCCAATGCATCGGCCCAGGCCGAATAGGCGATTTCGTAGTCGCTTCCCTCTCTGCCGTCGATTCCGTGATCGAGGCGCGGAACCAGGCCGAGGATCGGCAATCCCGTATGCCGGGTGGCGAGGCTGGCGGCGTGCCGCGCGGCATCGTCGTCGGGAACGTCGCTTAGGATCAGCCCTCTCACCCGGCGCCGCAGCTCGGGTGCCATGCAGGCCAGCGTCCCCACGAGCGCGGCAGCCGCGCCGCCGTTCGAGAAGCGCGCGACGAGCAACGCTTGCGCGCCGCTTTCGCGCAACACCCGCTGGTTCGCCCAATCCTGCTCTTCGTCCGCCTCGATCGGGCTGCCGGCACCTTCGATGACGATCGCCTCGAAACGCGAGCGCAATTCTTCGTGCGCGGCGCGGATTGCCGTGCCGATTTGCGCGCGTTGCCTGGCGGACAGACGCTCGAAGCGGATTGCATCGCGGTTGAGAAGTTCGACCGGGCCCGCCGGTTCGCCCATGACGACCATCTCGCCTGCGCCCGCGCCCGCAGGCCAGATCGTCACCGGATTCATCGTCGGCTCGGCCGCGACGCCGGCCGCGCCGATCAGATGGATGGCGCCGGCGGCGCAATGCGAACGGCCCATGCCCGCAGGCGATGCCTCCGGGTGCATGACGGCGATCGCCTTGAAAGGCGCGACGTGGACGCCGCGGTCGCGCAGCAGTCTGGCCAGGCCGAGCGCCACGCAGGTTTTCGCGGACGCCGGGCCGGTCCCAAGGACCATCCATTCTAGCGGCTTCATGGCAGAGGCCGGCCCTCTCTTAAGTCCGTCCGGACCGGCGCTCCGCCCGGCCGTAGATGAGGTCGAGAGTCTTGGAAACCAGTTCGCCGGCGTCCTGCTGGGTGGATACCGGCTGTGGTGTCTGAGGCAAGCCGCCCCGCGGCAGGCGGCTGAGCACGGTCTGTATCATTTCGCGCTGAACCGAATCCAGCCCGCGTCGCGTTGCGGCGACGGCCTGTTCGGGCGTAGGCAGCGGCGGCACGGGCAGTCGCTCCGGTGTATCGGCGCGGAACCCGGATTCACCCATGATAAGGCGCTCGAACGAATTCGCCGCGCTGTCGCGCCACGTCAGGAAGTTCTTGAGATCGAAGAAGCGCTTGAGCGTCGCCGGAATCGAGGCGTGCTCGTACACGGTCGTGTTGAGGCGCCGCGCGATCCATGGCGAAGCCAGCACGGCCGGAACACGAAAGCCCAGACGCGTGAAATCGAACGGCGGCGCGATCGAATTGAGTCCGTCGGGATTGGGCACACCGCAGGGCGGGACGACGTGATCGTAGAAGCCCCCATGTTCGTCGTATACCACGACCAGCAAGCACTTTTTCCAGATATCGGCGTTGCCGCGCAGGGCATTGTAGACCTTGGCGATAAGATGCTCGCCCATGCGCACACTGCCCGGCGCGTGCTCGTCATTGGCCAGCGCCACGCCGGCGTCGCCGAGATCGTAGTTGATGAAGCGGGGAATGATGAACGTGTAGTTGGCCATGTCGGAGGCGGCGACGTCGCCCTCGAACCGCTCGAACCTTCGCATCAAATCGTGAGATTGCGGGACGCGCGTGAGCAGCAGGAGCTCGTTGACGTCGGAATGATAGGCGCGCCAGGAGAGGCCGGCCTCCATGAGGCTGTTGTAGATCGTCTTGCAATTGAAGTCCTGCGAAGTCCGGTTCGATGCGCACCCCATCGACGTCGCCGCATGGGCATATAGCCGGTTGGGCAGAGTGACGCCCGGCACGGAAGAGAACCAGTGATCGCAGAGCATGAATTCCTCCGCGAGCGTGCGCAATGCCGGCAACTGTTCCGGCGCAAAGCATTGCATGACCGGTTTGATGTCATCGGGCGAGGCATAGAACGTGCTGGGATCCGAAGAGGCCGCCTTCAGGCTTTCCACAAAGGCCTTGACGAAGCCGCAGTTTCCGGCGGGGTTGTCCGCGCCGGGTTCCTGTGTTCGCCCGGTGAGCTGCATATTCGCGGCGGCTAGCGTGTGCGGAGGGCCTTCCGAGAGCGTGTTGCCGTAAAATTCATACAGCGCCCCGTCCTGGACGAAATATTTCTGCGACGCAGGATCGAAAGGATTGATGCGATTGTATTCGCGTCCGGTCAGGCCCTCGAGTTGCGACAGATGGCCGGCGCGAGGCAAAAAACCCAGCATGTGATCGAATGCCCGGTTTTCCAGCATCAGGACGATGATGTGCTCCACCGGCGAGCGCGTCCGTAGCGGCGAGGGTGCCCCCATTTTTGTTCCCTTTCGGGAGATATTTCAGCACCTTCCGGCCTGCATAACAATCTCTAACTGTTTCAAGATGTGATCGTGTTGAAATTGAATCCCGGCTCGGCATGGCTGCTCGCTGGGCGAGAGAAAGAGCGCGACCCATGCCGCTGCGTGACGCGCGGCTTTTTTTGGTGACGGCGATCAATGGCTCCCCGCTTTTCCATTTATGCCGATCAAGGATATGCGTCATGCGGTCATTCTGGTGAGGATGGCACGGGCGCCAAACACGGCAGTCGAGAAACAGGCCTGCAGCAGATAGCCGCCGGTAGGCCCCTCCCAGTCGAGCATTTCACCGATGGCGTAGGTGTCTTGTACGGCTTTGAGCATCAGCGTGTCGTCGACAGCGTCGAAGGAAATGCCGCCTGCAGTGGAGATGGCACGAGTGAGCGGCTGGTGGCCGGTGAGCATCACCGCAATGGATTTGAGGCGCTCGGGCGGCGTGCCGGTCTCGCGCAGGAGATTGGTTTCCATCGGCGAAAGACCGACGGATTTGCGCAAGTAATTGGCGCGCGAGGCCTTGCCTTGTGGGCGGGCGAGGCGGCTGGCGATCTGTTGCTGCGAGAGGTCGGGACGCAAGTCGATGTCGAGGGAGATCGGGTTCGCGCCGGCGAGGGCTTCGCGCAGCATGGACGACAGTGCATAGACCGCACCGCCCTCGATGCCGTAGCGGGTGATCATGGCATCGCCGCGCGCGGTGTGGTGGCCTGAGCGGAGCATGACGTTCTTGAGCGGCTCGCCGGCGAAGCGGGTGCGGAAGAGTTCGCTCCAGGCCACGTTGAAGCCCATGTTGGCGGGACGCAGCGGCGCGATCTCCACGCCCCTCTCAGCCAAGAGCGTTGTCCAGCCGCCGTCGGCGCCCAGCCGCGGCCAGCTCGCGCCGCCGAGAGCGAGAACCGTGACGTCATGCGTTTCGGCGACATCGCCCGCCGGCGTATGGAAGCGCAGCGCACCGTCCGACCAGCCGCGCCAGTCGTGGCGCAGGCGGAACCGGACGTTCTGGCGGTTGAGGCGGTCGAGCCAGGCGCGCAGCAGCGGCGAGGCCTTCATGGCCTTGGGGAAAATTCGGCCGCTGGACCCGGTGAAGGTATGGGCGCCGAGCGTGTTGGCCCAGTCGATCAGCGCGAGCGGCGGGAAGGCTTCGAGCATCGGGCGCAGATGCGCGGACGCGGCGCCGTAGCGGGCGAGGAATATGTCGAGGCATTCGGAATGCGTGAGGTTGAGGCCGCCGCGGCCCGCCATCAGGAACTTGCGGCCGACGGACGGCATGCGGTCGTACACGGTCACGGTCACGCCGCCCGCGCTCAACGTCTCCGCCGCCATCAGGCCCGCCGGCCCCGCGCCGATCACTGCCGCCGTCTTCGTCATGGCGAATGTATGCATCCTTCCTTTCGCGGCTACCATCGTTTAAGGCTCCCGCCATGTTGCGGGTGTCCGAAATCAAGCTGCCGCTGGACCATGGGCCGGAGCGGCTTACGAGCGCGCTGCTCAAGAAGCTGCGGGTGACGGCGAAGGATCTGGTGAGCGTCTCCGTGTTCAAGCGCGGCGTCGATGCGCGCAAGAAGCAGGCCATCCTGTACACCTATATCGTGGACGCCGAGGTCGCGGACGAAGCGGATGTGCTGCGGCGGATGAAGAACGATCCGCATGTGACGCGCACGCCTACCATAGAATATCCCGGCGCCGCGCGGGCGCCGCGCGCGACGTTCCAGCGGCCCGTGGTGATCGGCGCGGGGCCGTGCGGTCTTTTCGCGGCGCTGATCCTGGCGCAGGCGGGATACCGGCCGATCGTCCTGGAACGCGGCAAGGTCGTGCGTGAGCGCACCAAGGACACCTGGGGGCTATGGCGCAGATCGGTGCTCAATCCGGAATCCAACGTGCAGTTCGGCGAAGGCGGCGCGGGCACGTTCAGCGACGGCAAGCTCTACAGCCAGATCAAGGATCCGCGGCATTTGGGGCGCAAGGTGCTGACCGAGTTCGTGAAGGCCGGTGCGCCGGAAGACATTCTCACCGAAGCGCATCCGCATATCGGCACCTTCCGGCTGGTGACGATGGTCGAGAGCTTGCGTCAGACCATCGAAGGGTTGGGCGGCGAGTACCGATTTGGGCAGCGCGTCGCCGACTTCGACATCGATGACACGCGGCAGGTGCGCGGCGTGGTGCTGGCAAGCGGCGAGCATATCGCTGCGAACCACGTCGTGCTGGCGCCGGGGCATTCGGCGCGCGACGTGTTCCAGATGCTGTACGACCGCGGCGTGGACATCGAGGCAAAGCCGTTCTCCATCGGCTTTCGCATCGAGCATCCGCAGTCGATCATCGATCACGCGCGCTATGGCAGGACGATCCCTGAGCTCGGCGCGGCGGAGTATCGGCTGGTGCATCACGCCGCGAACGGACGCTCGGTCTACAGCTTCTGCATGTGCCCGGGCGGAACGGTGGTGGCGGCGACATCGGAGGAAGGCCGCGTCGCGACCAACGGCATGAGCCAGTACTCGCGCAACGAGCGCAACGCCAACGCGGGGCTGGTCGTCGCCATCACGCCGGACGACTATCCCGAGCATGTGCTGGCTGGGATCGATCTCCAGCGCAAATGGGAGTCGCGCGCGTTCGAAGCCGGTGGACGGACCTATAAGGCGCCGGGACAGCGCGTGGGTGATTTCCTTAAGCGCCGGCCTTCGACCGAACTGGGCGCGGTGACGCCATCGTATCGGCCCGGTGTGCACCTGACCGATCTATCGGACTGCCTGCCGGATTATGCGGTCGAGGCGATCCGCGAGGCCATTCCCGCATTCGCGCGGCAGATCCCCGGCTTCGCGATGGACGATGCAATTTTGACGGGCGTGGAGACGCGAACCTCGTCGCCGGTCCGCATCAAGCGCGGGGCTGATTTCGAAAGCCCGAACACCAAGGGGCTCTATCCCGCGGGCGAAGGCGCGGGCTTTGCCGGCGGCATCCTTTCGGCGACCGTCGACGGCATCAAGGTCGCGGAAGCGGTAGCGCGCTCGATTGCAGATCAGGCCACGCGGTCATGAAGGCCCGGCCGCCCGTGTAGTCCGCGATGAACCGCACGTCCGCAACGCCACAAGAAGCGGTAGCAGCCGAGTGTGCTAACAACTTTGCGGAGATGCCGGCTGGCCGTCCAGATCGAGCGGCACGAAGCGGCAATTCCTTTTACAGTTGACTCACTCTGGGTTCTCCAGAAAGTGGTAGCCGCGATCTGGCGTTTCCCTGCGCACCCACCATCGGACGTTCGTTATGAAACCCAAGGCTCCCCCGCCCGCCGCGGCGCTCAATCGGGAAATCGTCGACGACCGCGATGGCCGGTTGAGCATCCATACCCAAGAGATCCGCCTGACGCAGGCGCATCTGCCCTATCAGCCGGTGGAGGGCAAACGCCTGCCGTCGACGAAGCACTTTGCGGTGTTCGCCGACCGGATCGTTCTCGGCGGCGTGCTCCAGAATCCCGGCCGCGACATCGCGCTGAACGCGCGAGAGATCATCATCGAGAAGCCCGCCACGCTGGACGTCGGCGGTGCCTTTGCCGACAAGGATTTCGCGCCCGGCGAGTTTCCGGTCCAGAAGGATGCAAGGCCAGGCGCCGCCGGCACCGACGGCGCCGACGGTACCGTCGGCGGCAACAGCGGCAGCATCACCATCAACGCGCGGCTCCTTTCGAACAGGATTGCGGGAGCGCGCCCATTGGCGGTGACCGAGGTGGCGGCCCTCGGCGCGCGGGTCTTTTCCGAGCACCCGCCCAAAATCGACAACGCGAGCAATCTCGGGCGCTTCGAGATCGGCAAGATCAAATATTTCGCCGACAACGAGATGCCGGTTTCGATCGAGGACGCGCGGATCGAAGGGTTCGCCAAGCTGTCGGTGGAGTCGGCGCGTTTCGACGGCAGCACCGGTCGTATCGCCATGCGCCTCGATCTTCCGGCCTTGACCGTCACCGCTCAGGAAAGCGGCAAGCGCATCGCGAGCGAGCCGTTCGGCTGCAGAGTCGACGCGATGGCGAAGATGGGAGTCGGCGGCAAGATCGGCGCGGTCGAAACCCAGCTGTCGCTGATCTCGAGCAAACCGATCAGCGTGCCGACCAGGTCGGTCCCCGGAAAATTGTCCGACGCCGCCCTTGATGCCGTCGGGAAAAAGATTGCCGCGCATCTGCGCGATGCCGCGGTCGAACCGCTCATGAAGGGGCTTGGCGAGGCGCTCAGCAAGACCACATTGATGCTGCTCGCCGGCGGCGGCCGCGGTGGACGCGGACAGGACGGGCATGCCGGCGTTCAGGGCGAAAAGGGCGAGGACGGCGCCAAGACGTCGAAACACGGCGTGGATACCGGAAGCGGCTACGGCTTTCCGGATGAGGCGATCGGCAAGAGCGGCCACCAGGGCGGGCAGGCCGGCTCGCCGGGCGTTTCCGCCAACGGCGGCAACGGTGGACGGGTCGAACTGAACGTCATCGACCCTGTCACGGCGGATATCGTTTACGACATCAGCGGCGGCGAGGGCGGCGTCGAGGCTCGCTCCGGTGCACGCGGTCCCGGCGGCCCCGGCGGCCGGGGGTCGGTGTGCAAGATGTTCAACCAGAAGACCGGACGGCCGGTCGAGGACCAGAAGGCGCCTGACGGCAAGACGGGGCCGGAGGGACCCGTGGCCAAGCGTGGCGGAAAAAGGGGAGAGGCCGGCAGCGCCGGCGCGCGGTTGCAGTTCAACGGCAAACCCTTCGCAAGCGGCCAGGTTTCGCCGCTGTCTTTCGCGGCGCTGGCACAGACGCTCAGCCTCAGCCAGCTGCTCATCGCTCAGAACGCGGCCGACATAGATTTTCTCAACGCGAAGAACGAGGCCGATCTCGCGGCGGTGGCCGGGGCCTATTCCTGGCTCATCGACATCAACCAGCCTTACACCGCGGCCGGGACCGACGACGCACGCGTGTCGGCGAAGGAGAAGAAGGTGCGCGGCGGCATACACAACAGCGCGATGGTGTCGCTGATGCGGCTTCAGCAGGGCCTGGATTTCTACGGATACAGCTGCAATTGGACGCCGGTGCTGAACCTCAAATACCTCTCCGACAGGACCGCCGACATCATCAAGATCGGTGAGGTGGTGGAGATGCAGTACGGAAAATATCTCGCGGAGGCGGCGACCAACAAGGAACGCATAGATGCGTTCAAGACGGCCAAGGAGAAGATCGACACCAAGGTCAAGGACTGCGACGACGAAATCAAGAAGATCGCGGAGCAGATCGAGAATTTCCGCACCGAGATCGCGGACTGCTCCAAGGACATCGTGCGCCAGCGCACGGTGCTGCTGGAGGGGCAGCTCAAGTTCAAGGACCAGCTGATCAAGCATCTGCGCGAGGAAAGCGAGCTCGGCCTGACGGATTTCCTCGACATCCTGGGCACGGTGGTCGGCGCCGTCGGCGGCGTGGTCGGCGGCGCGGGCGGCATCAAGACCGCGATCGATAAGGTCAAAAAGGCCGAGGAGTTCAAGAACCAGGTCAAAGGCGTCGTCGAGGTCTTCAAGAAGGCGAAGGCCACGATCGACGGCATCAAGAAGGCCTATTCCGCCGTCAAAGACCTCATCGACGTGGATAATCCGAACGCCGCCAAGATCATGGTCGACGGGACCGAGCTCGACGACATGCTCAAGAAATATCTGGGCAAGTTCGACGCCGCCGGCGAGCTGCGCAAGGCGCTGGACTACTATCTGAAGCTCTGCCAGGCGCGCAACATGGCCGCCTACAACTACACCACGCAGGTCGCGCAGCTCCTCACAGCGCAAACCCAGCGCGATCAGCTCCACAGCGGCATCCAGCACATCAATGCCGAGATTGCCGCGCATGGGAACAACGTGCTGCCCATTTATACCGCCTATCTCAGGGACGCCTATGAAGACGTGCAGCGCGACCTGCTGCGCAACATCTATCTGGAGAATCGCGCCTATCAGTATTGGTCGCTGCAGGAGCGGCGGCTCGAGACCGAGAATCTGAACGTCGCCACGCTGGCCGACACGCATCGGCGGCTGATGAAAGCCATCGACAGCTTCCGGGAGGAGAACGAGGAGTTCGACGATTTCCGCCAGAAGGTGAAGATCTCGGCCGACCGCTACCCCAACGAATTCGCGGCGCTGCCTGATAGGAAATCGCTCGCCTTCACGCTCGATATCCGCGGCGAGAAGGGCTTCGGGAATATGAGCTACATCATCGCGCGCTCGTTCAAGCTGGTCTTTCCCGACATCGTCATTCCCGACAAGCTCGAGGAAGAAGAGGGAGAAAAAGAGGAAGAAGAAGAAAGGGTGCTGTCTCTCAACCTGATCCATGGCGGCCAGGCTGTGCTCAACAGCAACACCAAGCTCGACAAGCCCGGCGCCCTGCATGTCTTCAGCCACCGGCCGCGCGTTCGCCTGTACAAGATCGATTACAACAACAAAGACAACACCGCCGGCGGCAGCCTTGGAGACAACGCCCAGGGCTATATCGGCCTCAGCCCTTTCACCATGTGGCGCATCGACTTCAAACTCGATGGGAACGAGTGGCTGGACCTGAAGACCATCAAGTCCGTCGAGCTGACGTTCGAGGGTCGGATGCTGGGTCCGGGACGAAAGCCGCCCGGCACGCCGCTGTAACCCGATCGCCGGCGCGGCCGGCTATTGCCGCGCGGCGGCTGCCAGTCGCTCTGCGCTCCACCCTTGACGGGAGCGCAGTTCGCCCTCAGTTCACGCCGTACCCGTTGAAATCCCTCGAACCTCCTGCCTCCATATCGTGCCGAAAGCGCCGCGAACCGGGCGCATGTTCTTGACAAAGTATCTGCCCAGGCAGATATTGTTTTGGCAAGGTACATGGTGGGGCGATGGCCAGACCGTTCTATCGCGTGGAGGGGTTCGAGGCCCGGCGCTCGCTGGGCTATCTGATCCGGCGGCTGCACAATCTGGTCGTGCCGCGTGCCGAGGCGCTGTTCGCCGACGCCGATTTCACCTTCTCGCAATGGGTCGTGCTCATGGCGGTGCGCGACGGCATCGCGGACACTTGCGGCGAGATCGCGCGCCACATGGACCACGACACCGGCGCCATCACCCGGCTCGTCGATCAGCTCGAGGCGCGCGGCTTCCTCGTCCGCAGCCGCTCGACCTCCGACCGCCGCGTGGTCCATCTCGAGATCACGCCGGCGGGCAGGGCGCTCGCGAAATCGCTGCTGCCGCGCATCGTGGAGTTCTGGAACGAGGTGCTCGAGGGCTTCTCCGCCGACGAGGCGGCGCAACTGATCGCCTTGCTCTCGCGCCTGATGGTGCGGCTGGAGGCGCAGCCGCTTGCAACGGCAAAGGCGGCGAAATGAAGAAGCTTCTCTGCGCCCTCCTTCTCGGTTTCCCGCTCGCCGCCTGCGTGTCGTCGCCGTCCACGACGCCGCAGGAGACCAAGATCGTCTCCAACACGCTCGGCTTGAGCACGGCCGAGACGCCGAAGATCGATGATGCCTGGTGGAAAGCGTTCGGCGATCCCACGCTCGATTCCCTGGTCGGCCGCGCGCTTCAGGGAAGCCCGACGCTGGCGGCGGCGATGGCGCGCCTGCGCGCGGCCCAGTCGGCGCTCTCGGCCGCCACTGCCGCGACCTATCCGCAGGCGACGTTCGATGGCAATGTCGTGCGCGAGCGTCTGAGCAAGGATTACATCATCCCGCCGCCCTACGGCGGCACGACGCGTTGGGTCGGAACGCTTCAGGCCAATCTCTCCTATTCGCTCGATCTGTTCGGCAAGGAGCAGGACCAGATCGACCGCGCCGGCGCGACCGCGAAAGCTGTGGAGCTCGACGCACAGGCGGCGCGGCTTCTGCTCGCCGCAAGCGTGGCCGAGGCCTATATCGCGCTGTCGCGTGCTTGGGCGTTGTGCGACACGGCCGATGAAGCCGTGCGGCAGCGCGAGGGTGTCCTCAGGCTCTCGACGGGGCGCGTGCGGGCCGGCCTCGATACGCCGGCCTCGCAGAAGCAGGCCGAAGCGCTTCTGGCCATCGCGCGCGAGGACCGGATCCGCGCGCGCACGGTGCGCGACATCGCTGTCCATCAGATCGCGGCGCTGATCGGCCGCGGCGCCGATGCTTATGACATCGCTCGGCCGAAGCTGAGCGAAGCCGCGTTCAACCTGCCCGATGCGCTTCCCGTCGATCTGCTGGCGCGGCGTCCCGATATCGCCGCGGCCGAGGCGCGCATCGACGCCGCGGTGTCGGGCCGCGAGGTCGCCCGCAAAGCGTTCTATCCCGACGTGAACCTGATCGCGCTCGCGGGGACGGCGGCGATCGGGCTCGGCCCGCTCTTCTCGTCGGAAGCGGGACAGTATGGCGGCGGGGCGGCGGTCCATCTGCCGATCTTCGACGCCGGGAAGCTGCGCGCGCAGTTCGCGGGCGCCACCGCCGATCTCGATGGCGCGGTCGCCGATTACAACGGCTCCGTCGTGAACGCCGTGAAGCAGGCAGCGGACGGCATCACCAATCTTCGCGCCGTCCAGGACGAAGCGGCGCAGCAGCGCGCGGCGCGCAAGGCGGCCGAGCAAAGCTTCGATCTGGCGACCAGGCGCTACAGGAGCGGGCTCAACCCGCTGCAGACCGCACTCGATGCCCAGGCCGTTCTGATCCAGACGGAGCGCGACGACGCGGCGCTCGCCGCCGACACGGCGTCGGCGCGCGTGACGCTGCTGATGGCGCTGGGCGGCGGTTTCGACGCTGCGAAAGCGAATTCCAAGGACGACGATCATGAGCAACGCTGAAACCCCCGCGCCCAAAAGCAACCGCCGGCGCCTCCTGATCATCCTGGCCGTCGTCGTGGCGGTTGGAGCTGTGATCTACGGCCTCTATTGGCTGTTCTATGCGCGGCATTTCGAAAGCACGAACGACGCCTATGTCGGCGGCGACATCGTAGCGATCACCAGCCGCGAGAACGCGACCGTGCTGGCGCTGCATGCCGACAACACGCAGAGCGTCCGCCGGGGCCAGCTCCTGATCGAGTTCGATCCCATCTCGGCGAAGGTCGCGATGGACGCGGCCGAAGCGAATTTGGCGCACACGGTGCGCAGCGTGCGCACCGACGTCTCCAAGGTCGCCCAGGCGCGCGCGCAGCTGAACGCCGCGCATGTCGCGCTGGCGCAGGCACAGAGCGATTCCCGCCGCCGCGCTTCGGCCGGCGATGCCGTGTCGGGTGAGGAGCTCAACCACGCGCGCGACGCCGTGCAGGCCGCGCAGGCCTCCGTTGCGGCGGCCGAGAGCAACCTCGCCGAGGCCCAGGCCACGGTGGAAGGCACGGCCGTCGCGCGCAACCCGGACGTGCTCGCGGCGATCGCACGGCTGCGCCAGGCCGCGATCACGCTGGGGCACATGAAGCTCTATGCCCCCGTCGACGGCGTCGTCGCGCAGCGCACGGTGCAGATCGGCCAGCAGATCGCGCCAGGCACGCCGCTGATGGCGGTGGTGCCGCTGCAATCGGTGTGGATCGACGCGAACTTCAAGGAAGGCCAGCTCGAGGACATGCGCATCGGCCAGACGGCCGAGGTGACGGCGGACATCTATGGCGGCGGCGTGACCTATCATGGAAAGATCGTCGGCCTCGGCGCGGGCAGCGGCAGCGCCTTCGCGCTCCTGCCGCCGCAGAACGCGTCGGGCAACTGGATCAAGATCGTGCAGCGCGTGCCGGTGCGCATCGCGCTCGATCCGAAGGAGCTGTCGGAGCATCCGCTGCGCGTCGGCCTGTCGGTCGATGTGAGCGTCGACGTCCGCGACAGCTCCGGGCCCGCGATGGCGTCAGGTGCGGCCGTCCATGACGTCCGCGGCGACGCGGGCAGCGACGGCGGGGCGCAGACGGACGCGCTCATCCGGCGCATCCTGGCCGAGAACGGCGCCTGAGATGAGCGCGCCGGGCGCAGCACCGCTCCCGCCGCTCAAGGGCGCGCAGCTCGCGATCACCGCGATCGCGCTGGCGCTCGGCACCTTCATGCAGGTGCTCGACACCACGATCGCCAACGTCTCGCTGCCCACCATCGCCGGCAATCTCGGCGCCTCGACCGATCAGAGCACCTGGGTCATCACGTCTTTCGCCGTGTCGAACGGCGTCGCCGTGCCGCTCACCGGTTGGCTGATGCAGCGCTACGGCGTGGTGCGCGTCTTCGTCCTTGCCGTGCTCGCCTTCACGCTGGCGTCGTTCCTTTGCGGCATCGCCTGGAGCCTGAGCGCGCTCATCGTCTTCCGCATCCTCCAGGGCGCGGTGTCGGGCCCGATGATCCCGGGCTCCCAGGCGCTGCTGATCTCGATCTTCCCGTCCGACAAGCGTGCGACCGCGCTCGGCATCTGGTCGATCACGACGCTGGTCGCGCCGATCATCGGTCCGATCCTGGGCGGCTACATCTCCGACAATATCCATTGGAGCTGGATATTCCTCATCAACGTGCCGGTCGGGCTGATCACGGCCTTCTTCTGCTGGACCAATCTCGCCGGCCGCGAGACGCCGACGCGCCGCTTGCCGATCGACCGCGTGGGCCTGGCGCTGCTCGTGATCTGGGTCGGCGGATTGCAGATCATGCTGGACACCGGCAAGGACGCCGACTGGTTCTCCTCGCCCGCGATCGTGATCGAGGCACTCGTCGCCGCGGTGGCCTTCGCCGCGTGGCTGATATGGGAGCTGACGGAGAAGTTTCCCGTCGTCGATCTGTCGCTGTTCAAACATCGAAATTTCGCGCTCGGCACGATCGCGTTCTGCCTGGGCTACGCGGTCTTTTTCGCCAACGTCCTTTTGCTGCCGCTCTGGCTGCAGACCAATGTGGGCTACACCGCGACCTGGGCGGGGCTCGTCGCGGCACCCAGCGGCGCCGTCGCGGTGCTGCTGACCCCCATTGCCGCGCGCTTCATGTCGCGCGTCGATGCGCGCATCCTGGCGACGATCTCGTTCCTGGCCTTCGCGGTCTCCTATTTCATGCGCGCGAACTATACCGGCGACGCGGGTTTCTGGGATTTCGTCTGGCCGCTGGCGGTGCAGGGCATTGCGATGAGCACCTTCTTCGTCGCCATGCTGACGATCTCGCTCGACGGCATCGCGCCGGAGCGCATCCCGTCGGCGTCGGGTATCTCGAACTTCACACGCATCACCGCCGGCGGCTTCGCCGCCTCGATCACGACGACGATGTGGGACCGCCGCGAGGCGCTGCATCAAAGCCGCCTCGCCGACACGTCGAGCGCCTATAGTCCTTCGATGCAGCAGGCGCTCGACCACCTGCACCATCTGGGTTTCACCGATCCGCAGGCCTATGCCGTCCTGGCGCGTTCGCTCGCGACCCAGGCCTATACGATGGCGTCGGACGACCTGTTCTGGATATCAGGCTGGCTCAGCATCGCGATGATCGCGGTGGTGTGGCTGGCCAGGCGTTCGGTGAGCGGCGGCGGCGCGCCGGTGGCAGCGGATTAGAATTTCGGCGGATGTTTTTCTATTTTAGGGGATGCGTTCCTCGCCGAAGGACGCGCCGTCGTTCGCAAATTGCAGCGTTTGGGGCGGGCCCGGCACCACCGAGCAGGATTCGCTGCGCGATCCCGACGGCCATGGCTGGTATCTCGACCGCGTCCGCTTCGAGGAGCGCGGACGCATGGCCGTCGTGCGTCCGCTTTGACGGTGGCCCCGAAGCAGAGTTGCTGCCCCGCGAGGGATTCTGATCAGCCTGTGTGGTGGTTGATCAGGTTCAAGATCGTCGCATCGAGGCTGTACGGTCCCGCACCGGCCGAGATGACCATGATCAACATGAACGCATATAGGGTTTCCGGCAGGTAGAGCCAGTCATCGATCCGGTCCGCCTTGTCGATCGGCTTGAGTGCTTTGATCCGCTCCCGCCCTGATGTCGCGCCGGCGACGAGGATGATGACAAGAAGTCCAAGCGCAGCGAGCGGCGCGACGAGCCCGATGACAACGGCGCCGCCGGCGGAGAATTCGACGAACGGCACCCGCCATTGGTTGATCCCGACCGCAGGAACGTGCAGGGCCCTCAGCTCGTCGGCAAACTCTCTGTGACGCCCCGTGTCGAACAGCTTGTGATACCCGGAGAACATGAAGAACATCCCAACCGCGACGCGGTTGAGAGTGAGCGCGATGTCGGTCCACCCGACGCCGCTGAACAAGATATGGATCATTGCGATCCCGCCGTTACATAACGTTGCATCTTCGCCCCAACAGCGCGAAGGTCATGGCACGGTGACGCTGCACAATGCATCGATCGAGTATTTCCCTGCACCGGTGACATACAACAGCAAGAAACCTCCCATAATACTGAGGTTCTTGTAGAAGCCCTCCATGCTGGCGAGCTGATCCGCGCCCACCACCGTCCAATAGCGATGCTCAACAAGCGAAGTTCCCAGCGTATAAAAGGCCATGAGCGCGGCCGAGGGACGTGTGAACGCGCCGACAGCGACCGCGAACGCAACCGGAAGCTCCATGAAGACCGCGATGGCGGCGGCCAGCACCGGCGTCGGAACGCGATCCTCGACCATCTGACTTACCGTGCCCGGCCAATCCCTCACCTTTCGCCAGCCGAAAATCAAAAACAATGCCGCGAGAAAAAGTCGTGCCGCGAGAATGACCACATCGTCGATGTCGTTCATCATGACGCTACCGTTTGAGCAAACCCTTCGAACATCGACTGGTGAGAAAATCAGCCGTAGGTGAAGTCCGGCTTGCTCTGCCCGACTTCTATAATATAGCCGTCGGGATCGCGGATGTAGCAGCGCGTCTCGCCGTACTTGTCCTTCGGTTCCGTGATGAACTCAGCTCCCCGGCTTCGCCATAGCTCATAGCATGCTTGGATATCCGCAACCCGGATGTTCATGAAGCTGCTGACCAAATCGGGATCGGCGGGGACGCTGAGCGTCACGGACGGCTTGTCGGGTGTCGGGCCGCCGCCGACGTTGACAATAAGCCATGTGTTCGCGATCTGAATGTAACCCGGCGCGCCCTTGCTGTCGCCTCTGCTCAGGATACGACTGCCGAAGACCGTTTCGTAGAACCGAAGCGACCGTTCGATATCGGAGACGGTGAGAAAGTGCGCGACGGTAATCCCATCCCGCGGCGGCATCTGATAGCTTTTCTGCTCGACCTGGCTCATGGAGGACTCCAATTCGGATATGGCATCCCTTCGCTCGCCAGAATACGACAGCGCCCCAAAACTTCAAAAGTCATCTTGTAGGAAAGTGTGTCGCCCGACTAACGGGGGTTTCACGATCATGACGCTCGCGCATCGAGAAAGCCCTCATGGTGCGCTTCGGTGCGCTATCGAGGTCGGCAAAAAGAAGGTGATCGACCGGTTCGTGCAGAGGACACGAGCCGCAACCACGCCTGCGGTGTCCCACAAAATCTCCAACCGCATCAATTGCTTGAACTCGCATAGGCAGGTGTGAGTTACGCCTTTGCGGAAATACTGCCCGCCAATTCTGCAGGCTGTAGACGAAAGATTCTGCGGGAAAAATTCCGCATCCGCCGATAAGATGGCGACATCCATGCGTACTGGCTCATCGCGTTCCGAGTGAACTATCCCCTCGTGTTTTCGCAAAGGAGAGCCGTCATGTCCGATCCGTCTTCCCGGCCCGACCGGCGCACCATATTGGCTGCCTCCGCATTTGCCGGCGCATTCAGTCTCGTTCCCACGGACCTGATTGCCGCCGCCGCGGGCGGCACAACCCCCAAGGAGCACAGGATGGCCGCAACCAATGCCGCAATCCGCCCGTTCCACTTCGAAGCGTCAAAAGATGAGCTCGCCGATCTGAAGAAACGCGTTGCCGCGGCCAAATGGCCGGAGCGCGAACTGGTTGCGGACGCCACGCAAGGCGTTCAGCTCGCAACGATGCAGAAGCTCGCGCGATATTGGGCGACGGAGCATGATTGGCGGAAATGCGAAGCCAAGATCAACGCCGTGCCGAACTTCATCACCGAAATCGACGGTCTCGACATTCATTTCATCCACGTCCGCTCGAAGCATGAACATGCGCTGCCGATCATCATCACGCATGGCTGGCCCGGCTCCATCATCGAGCAGATGAAGGTCATTGGTCCGCTGACCGATCCCACGGCGCATGGCGGAACCGAAGCGGACGCCTTTCACGTCGTGATCCCGTCTCTGCCGGGCTACGGCTTCTCGGGCAAACCCACGAAGCCGGGATGGAACCCCGTCAGCATCGCAAGAGCGTGGGCGACCCTCATGCAGCGCCTCGGCTACACCAAATACGTGGCGCAGGGGGGCGATTGGGGCAACGCCATTTCCGAGGTGATGGCATTGCAGCAGCCGCCGGGATTGCTCGGCATCCATACCAACATGGCGGCGACGGTTCCGCCGGATGTTTCGAAAGCGCTTTCCGCGGGCGGTCCGCCACCCGTCGGACTGTCGCCGGAGGAAAGGCATGCGTGGGATCAACTCGACGACTTCTATAAGAATGGGCTGGGCTACGCCCAGGAAATGTCGAACCGCCCGCAGACGCTCTACGCACTCGCCGATTCGCCGGTCGGCCTTGCGGGCTGGATACTCGATCACGACATCCGCAGCTACGAGATGATCGTCCGCGTCTTCGACGGCAAGCCCCAAGGGCTGAGCCGTGACGACGTCCTCGACAACATCACGCTCTATTGGTTGACGAACACGGCAGTCTCTTCGGCGCGCCTTTACTGGGATACGGCGCACAATCTGCCGCCGGGCGGCTTCTTCGACGTGAGGGGCGTCAAGCTTCCCGTCGGCGTGAGCGCGTTTGCGGAGGAGATCTATCAAGCGCCGAAAAGCTGGTCGCAGAAGGCGTATATGAAGCTCCTCCACTACGCCAGCCATCCCATCGGCACGCATTTCGCGGCCTGGGAGCAGCCTGCGCTGTTCGTGTCCGACCTGCGCGCAACATTCAAATCGTTGCGCAAATCCATCTAGGGCCGACGGCGCGTCAAACACGTGAGGATGGGAAGATGATCAAGCTGCAGATCAACGGTCAGGTCCGGGAGGTCGATGTCGTCGAAGACACGCCGCTTTTGTGGGTCTTGCGCGACGTTCTAGGGCTGACCGGCACGAAGTTCGGCTGCGGCATCGCGCAATGTGGTGCGTGCACCGTCCATGTCGACGGCAAGGCGGTCCGCTCCTGCCTCCTTGCCGTTGGCGCGATCGGAAATCGGGCGGTCACCACGATCGAGGCCGTGGGTCAAACACCGGCGGGCGCCAGGGTGCAGAAAGCGTGGCTCGACCTTGAAGTCGTGCAATGCGGCTATTGCCAATCTGGACAGATCATGTCGGCTGCCGCCTTGCTCGCGGCGACGCCCCATCCCGACGATTCCGATATCGACGCCGCGATGGCGGGAAACATCTGCCGCTGCGGCACTTATGTGCGGATTCGCGCCGCCATCAAGAAGGCGGCGGGAGAACGGCAAGCCTGATCTGGAACTGGGAAAGGGAATTGGGTCATGACGATTCACACGGTTTCCGGACCATCGCGGGCACTGTCGCGGCGCACGATACTGCGCGCCGGCGCTGCCGCGGGCGGGGGGCTTCTGCTGGGCTTCTACGCGCCGTTCGCCGATGCCGCCGCTGCAAACACAAGCGGCGCGGCGCCGAGCGACGGCGGGCCGTTTGCGCCGGACGCCTTCATCCGCGTCGACCGCGCCGGCAAGGTCACGCTGATCATGCCGCAGGTGGAGATGGGGCAGGGCGTCTATACGTCGCTGTCCATGATACTGGCGGAAGAGCTCGATGCCGCGTTCGCAACGGTGGCCGTCGAAGCGGCGCCGCCGAGCGACGCGTTGTACGGCAATCCCATGTTCGGGATCCAGGCGACCGGCAATTCCAATTCCGTGCGCGCGTTCTGGAAAAAGTTGCGGCAGGCCGGAGCCGGCGCGCGCGCCATTCTCATCGAGGCCGCGGCGTTGCAGTGGAAGGTCGATCCCGCAAGCTGCACCGCTTCCGACAGCGAAGTCATCCATCCGCCGACGGGTCGCAAGCTCGGCTACGGCGCTCTCGCCGATGCGGCGGCGAAACTGACCCCGCCCGCCAATCCGCCGCTCAAGAACCCAAAGGACTTCAAGCTGATCGGAAAGCCGCTCAGGCGGCTCGACACGCAAGACAAGGTCAACGGCAAGGCGCTCTATGGTATCGACATGCTGCCGCCAGGCGTCAAATTCGCCGCGATCGCGGCGTGTCCGGTCTTCGGCGGCAAGGTCGCACATGTGAACGATTCCGCGGCCACGGCGATGCCGGGCGTTCGCCAGATCGTGGTCCTGAGCGATCTCGTCGCCGTGGTCGGCGATCATTTCTGGGCGGCAAAGCAGGGCCTGGAGGCACTCGACATCACCTGGAACGACGGGCCGAACGCTCACGTCAATTCCGCGCAAATCCGCAAGGACATCAAGGCCGCCAGCGAACATGAGGGCGCCGTCGCCAAGAGCCGCGGCGACGTGGAAAAGGCGCTCAAGGGCGGCGACCCGATAGAGGCGCACTACGAAGTGCCCTTCCTCTCCCACGCACCGATGGAGCCCATGAACTGCACCGTGCACGTGCGTCCGGACGGCTGCGATGTATGGGTCGGGACGCAGGTCTGCGCGCGCGCCCAAGCCATCGCCGCCAGGGTCACCGGTTTGCCGCTCGAGAAGGTGACGGTGCACAACCAGCTCATCGGCGGCGGCTTCGGACGCAGGCTGGATGTCGACGGCATCGAGAAATCCGTGCGCGTGGCGCAGAAAGTCGACGGTCCGGTCAAGGTGGTGTGGACGCGCGAGGAAGACATCCGGCACGATTTCTACCGTCCGATCTACTACGACCGCATCACCGCGACATTGAAGGATGGCAGAATCGACGGCTGGAAGCACCGCGTCACCGGATCGTCGATCATGGCGCGCTGGTTCCCGCTTGGCTTTCAGCATGGCGTCGACATCGACGGCGTCGACAGCGCGATCGACGAACCTTACGACATTCCCAACATGCGGGTTGAATTCCTGCGCCACGAGCCGCCGGCGGTGCCGACCGGCTTCTGGCGCGGCGTGGGGCCGAACAACAACGTCTTCGCCATCGAAAGCTTCATCGACGAGCTCGCGAGGAAGGCCGGCAAGGACCCGCTGGACTTTCGTCTCGCGATGCTCGGCAAGACGCCCCGGCTGAAAACGGCGCTCGAGCTCGCCGCGAAGAAGGCGCATTGGGGCGATCCGTTGCCGCCCCGCGTCGGACGCGGCATTGCCGCACAGATTTCCTTCGCCAGCTTCATCGCGACGATCGCGGAAGTGGAGGTCGACCGCGAGGGCGAAGTGCGCCTGCGCCGCATCACCTGCGCGGTGGATACCGGCATCGCGGTCAATCCCGACACCATCGTCGCGCAATTGCAGGGCGGACTGGTCTTCGGCGTGACCGCTGCGTTGTATGGCGAGATCACGATCGACAAGGGTCGCGTCCAGCAAAGCAACTTCAACAACTACCGCATGCTGCGCATCGACCAGACGCCTCCCATCGACGTGCACCTGATCAAAAGCGGCGAAGCGCCCGGCGGCATCGGCGAGACAGGCACGACGGCGGGACCTCCGGCGGTGCGCAACGCGATCTATGCGGCGACGGGCATCGCGCTTCGGCGGCTGCCGATCGATCGCGAGGTCCTGGCGGGGAGGAAGCAGCCATGAATTGGTTCAACCGTCTCAGCGCCGCGAAGCGCACTCTGATCGTGATCGCCGCGGCGGTGGTCGTGGTGATCGCCGCCGTGTCCGGGTGGATGGTGCTCGGTCCGGGACCGATGGATTTTGCGGGCGGCAGGCGGGTCGCACTCGCCGATTATCACGAGGCGGACCCGACCGGCGTGCCGCCGGAGCTCGAGCGTGCAAGTCTTGTCCAGCGCGGCGAATATCTGGAGCGCGCCGCCGATTGCCGAAGCTGCCATACGGCCGTGGGCGGAACGCCCTTCGCCGGCGGCCGCGCTTTCACGATCTCGATCGGCACGCTCTATTCGGCGAACATCACGCCGGACAAGGAAACCGGCATCGGCGCGTGGAGCGACGCGGCGTTCCTGGGCGCCATTCACAAAGGCATCGACGACGAGGGCACGCCTCTTTATCCGGCGATGCCTTCCGCCTCGTTCACCGGCATGACGGATGCGGACGCGCTGGCCATCAAGGCCTATCTGTTCAGCCTCAAGCCGGTGCACAATGAGGTGCCGCAGAACAGTCTGGGCTTTCCTTTCAACCAACGCTGGCTGGTCGGCGTGTCGTCGTTCTTTTTCAACCCCGATAGGCGGTTTGAGCCGAATGCCGATCGCAGCGCACAGTGGAATCGCGGCGCCTATCTGGCAGAGAACCTCGCGCATTGCGGCGAATGTCACACACCCCGCAATCTGGCTTTCGCGCTCGACAACCGGAAGAAATTTTCCGGCGAGTTCCAGGCTGGTTGGCGCGCCTACAACATCACCGCCGACAAAGAGTCCGGTGTCGGCGCGTGGAGCGCGGCCGAGCTGGCGCAATATCTGTCAACGGGCCATGCCGACGGGCGCGGCACGGCAGCAGGGCCGATGGGCGACGCGGTGGACAACAGCCTCAAATACCTGACGCCCGGCGACATTGCGGCCATCGTGAGCTATCTGCAGACGGTGCCGGCGATCGCATCAACCGACCTGCCCGCAACGAAGGCAAGTCCGGCGCCCGCGTCGCATCGCGAGGGCGTCGTTGCGGACGGCAATCCTCACGGCAAGCAGATATTCGAAGGCGCCTGCGCGAGCTGTCACGGCTGGACGGGCGTCGGCCCGCTCACCCGTTATGCCACGTTGACCGGCGCGCGTGCGGTCAACGATCCGACAGCAACCAATGTGGCGCAGATCGTCCTGAACGGCATGGCGCGCGACACGCCGCACGGCAAAGTTTTCATGCCGGCCTTCGGGAACGCCTATTCCGACACCGAGGTCGCTGCCGTTGCGAACTACGTCACCGCGCGTTTCGGCGCACAGCCGTCCGGCATCACGGCGAAACAGGTCGCCAAGCTCAGACAGGAGAACTAGGATGAAGATCAACCGGCATGGCTCGGCCGCCTGGGAAGGCGGCATCAGGGACGGCAAGGGCGCGATCTCGACGGAAAGCGGCGCGCTCAAATCCTATCCTTACGGCTTCGCAAGCCGCTTCGAAGGCAAGCCGGGCACGAACCCCGAGGAATTGATCGCCGCCGCGCATGCGGGCTGTTTCACGATGGCTCTTTCGTTGATTCTGGGCGAAGCCAAGCTTGCCGCCGAACACATGGAAACATCGGCTCAGGTGACTTTGGAACAGGTTCCGGGCGGATATGCGATCACCGCGGTTCACCTCACGCTGAGCGCAAAGATCCCCGGCGCCGATCAGGAAACGTTCGAGAAGCTGGCGGCGACGGCAAAGGCGGGTTGTCCGGTCTCCAAGCTCCTGAAGGCCGACATTACCCTCGATGCGAAACTGGTGAGTTGAAGCGATGCCGCCGACCCATCAGCCGGATGAGGACCGTTTCCACGCCATTCGATCGGAGGACGTTCAGTGGAAACCGTTCCCCGCCTTTCCGCCGCAAGCGCGTCTTGCGATCCTGGTCGGTGATCCCGCCAAACCCGGACCCTATGTGATCCGCGTCAAGCTGCCCGCCGGTACGAAGATGATGCCGCACAAGCACCCCGAGGACCGCATCTACACGGTGATGTCGGGCGTGTTCTACATCGGGCTGGGAGAAGTCTTCGACGAGAGCAAGCTGACCGCGTTCGCGCCGGGCAGCGTCGTGGTTCTTCCGGGCGGCCAGCCGCATTTCCATTGGGCCAAGTCCGGTGAATATGTCACCCAAGTCAGCGCGATCGGCCCCCTGGGCTTGGGTTACATCGACTCGGCGGACGATCCTCGCAATCGGGCTGTCTGACCCGCAGCGAGCATTGGTCAATTCCTATCGAACCGCGCAAACCTGCGCTCTGCCAGCGGTTGGCTTGCCGAGCATAGTGAAGGGCCGACACCCGCGACTTCGGCGTCAGTGCTTCGCCGTCATGTGTTTGCGCTTTCCGGCGAAGTGTTTGTTTTTGTTTTTGGTGAACGGTGGTTTGCCGGCACGCTCGCGCGGCGCAGCGCTTGCGGCGCTGTCGCGCGCCGTGTCGCCACCCGGACCGTCCGGCGCGGCGAAGATGCGCACGCCGCCCTTCTTGCGTGCGGCGACATGGGCCGCGAAGGCGTCGGCGACATCGGAAGAAACTTCGAAGCGCGTTTCGCGCTCGTAGACGCGAATAGCACCAATGTCTTTCTTGGTGATCTCGCCCTGACGGCAGATTTCCGGCAGCAGCCATTTGGGATCGGCATTGCGCTCGCGCCCGACGGTAATCTTGAACCACACGCCGTTTTCCATGTCGCCGGGACGCCGCGGCGCATCGGATTGCGCCCCTTGCGCGTGTTTTTTCGACGCAAATTGCTTCGAACGGAGCTCGCGCTCACCCTGTGTTTCGCGACCGCCCCGATGCTCGCGCCGCGGCTCGAACACCTCTGTGATCTCTTCCGGCGTGGGCAACGTCGCGCGGTACATCTTCACGAACGCCGCGGCGATGTCGCGCGGATTGTGCGCGGCGAGAAGGCTGTTCGCCATCGAAAGCTCATCATCGCTGCTGGGTTCGGTGAGGATCGGATTCTGCAGCAACCGGTCCTGGTCCAGTTTGCGGATGTCTTCGGCGGAAGGCGGCTCGGTCCAGGTGAATTGTACCCGCGCGCGAGAGAGCATCTCCTCCGCACGGCGGCGGCGTGAATTGGGCACCAGCAGGATACTGACGCCCTTGCGTCCCGCGCGCCCGGTGCGGCCGCTGCGATGCTGCAGAACTTCCGCATCGTTCGGCAGATCGGCATGGATGACCAGGCCCAAATTCGGAATGTCCAACCCGCGCGCCGCAACATCGGTCGCCACGCAAACGCGTGCGCGGCCATCGCGCAACGCCTGCAGCGCATGGTTGCGCTCGCCTTGGCTGAGTTCGCCCGAGAGCGACACGGCCGCGAAGCCGCGCTCGCGCAGGATCGCCTCCAGATGCCGCACCGCCTGCCGCGTTGCGCAGAATACCAGCGCATTTGGCGGGTCCATGAAGCGCAGGAGGTTGACGATGGCGCTTTCGCCCTTGTTGGCGGCGATGCGGAGGGCGCGATATTCTATATCGGCATGTCCTTCCGTCGCGCCCAGCGTTTTGATGCGCAACGCATCGCGCTGATAGTGCTGCGCCAGAGTGACGATGGCTTTTGGCAGCGTCGCCGAGAACAGCAACGTGCGCCGCGTCGGGGGCGTCGTCTCCAGGATGAATTGCAGATCCTCGCGAAAGCCCATATCGAGCATCTCGTCCGCCTCGTCGATCACGACGGCTTTCAGCGCCGAAACCTTCAGCGCCCGCCGTTCCAGGTGATCGCGCAAACGTCCGGGCGTGCCGACGACGATATGCACGCCGTCCTGAAGCTGGCGCCGCTCACGGCCGGGGTCCATGCCGCCGACGCACGCCACGACCCGGGCACCGGTATATTGATAGAGCCAGTTCAGCTCGCGCTGCACCTGCAGCGCCAGCTCGCGTGTCGGCGCGATGATGAGCGCGAGCGATTCGCCCGCGGGGCCCAGCGTGCCGGCGCCGTCGAGCAGGGTTTCGGCCATGGCGATGCCGTAAGCCACGGTTTTGCCGGAGCCGGTCTGCGCAGAGACCAGAAGATCGCGCTCCCCCGCATCGGCTTCGAGCACGGCTGCCTGCACCGGCGTTGCTTCTTTATAGTCGCGCTCTGCCAGAGCGCGGGCGATGGCGGGCGGTGTCTTGCGGAATGCCAAAATGGAACCTTTGCGAAGAGGCGCCTCATGGCGCGCCTCTCTTTATCGCGATTGGGCGGAAAAGACAGCAAAAGGGTGGAGCCGGGCCGGTCCGGATCAGGATTTGTATTTTCGCCCCTCGCGCGGGGGCTCGGAAATGTTGCCGGCCTTGCTTGTCGCGGCCCAGACGATGTGCCGGGCGCCCCGGCCTTTGTTGGCGCGCACTTCGATTTCCTCCACGGCAAAGCCCGCCCGCCCTAGGCGGCCGGCGAACGCTGCGTTCGGCGCCGCCGACCATATGGCCAGCAAGCCCCCGGGCCGTAGTGCTCTTCGCGCGGCTTCAAGGCCGCGCGAATTGTAGAGCCTGTCGTTCGCGCTGCGGCTGACGCTATCGGGACCGTTATCGACATCGAGTAGAATCGCATCGAAGCCGGTTCGCGCCGATGAGATCAGGTCGCCGACATCGGCTTCGCGGATACTGATCCTGGGGTCGCTGAGGCAATCGGCGGTAAGCTTTGCCATGGGTCCGCGTGCCCAGCCGATGACGGCAGGCACCAGTTCGGCGACCACAAGCCGCGCGTCGGCGCCAAGCCCCGCCAGAGCGGCCCGCAGCGTGAAACCCATGCCATATCCGCCGATCAACATGCGGCAATTTCGGCGGCCGCGAACGCGATCGCACGCCAATTCCGCGAGCGCTATCTCAGAGCCGCTCATCCGACTGCTCATGAGCACCGTGGCGCCGGCTCTTATGGAAAACTCGTCACCCCGTTGAAAGAGGGTGAGCGTGCCGTCACCGCCAGGTACGTTTGCCGTATCGAGCTGGACCCAGGGAATCATCGAAAGCCTGCCTTCGTGGAATCTTACTTCACGTTGGCCGGAACGTCTTGCGAAGGCCAGATGCTTGTTACGGGGCGTCAAGGAGCGGTTGGCGGCCAGGACGGCGCGCCGCTGCCGGCATCGAGGAATTCGAAGGCCACGGCGGTGTCCACGGACATGACGCTCAGGCCGGGCAGCATCGGCAGGACAGGGCCGCCATAAGGCTGCATCAGGCACAAGAGTTGCGGATTGCCGTTGTCAGTTGCAAGCGGGAACGCCGTGAGCTCCAGATATTGCGAAAAGCCGCGCTGGTAGTGCGCGGCCATCACCTGCCATATGCCGCATGGGTGGTCGAACATCAGTCGGACGCTCTCGGCGGCGCCCCCGTGGAATTGCGGCGACAGGAATTCCAGATAGTCGCGGCCGGTGATGTCGCTCTGTACGCGTTCGCGGACGCCTTCCCCGACCAGGCGAATCCGCGACCATGGCGAACCTTCGGCGGAGATGTCCAAAAGCACCATGTCGCGCAGCATCGCCGCAAAGGGGCGCAGGGAGAAATCCCCGCGCGCCGGCACCCGGTTGCGCCTGGGCAAGGCGAGCCAGCGCTCCTCAAATGTCTTGCTGTCCTGCGAGCGGCAGAACGTGCCCACCTCCCGCGGGAAGAAGAATCTCTTTGTCGGTTGCATGGTGTGTGCTCCTACGCGACGTTTCGAGCGGTCGCAGCTTCGTCCGGAAGCTTGTGGTTAGGCGCATGGGCTGCGCTTTCGGCGGGAAGGTAGATTTCCACGCAGGTTCCTCTGCCGGGTTGGGTTTTCAAGTTCATCGTGCCGCCGGATTGGCGGATGAAGCCGGCGCAATTGCTCAGGCCCCAACCAACGTTGAAATGCGAAGCCTTCGTCGAGAAACTGGGATCCAGCGCGCGACCGGCAATGTCCGGCGTCATCCCCGGCCCACTGTCGGTGATGCGGACGAGAATGTACCGGCCGCCGCGCAGCCCACCCATGGCGTTCGCGTCGAGGGTCAGATGCAGCACGGCGATCTTGAGCGTACCACTGTCGCCCATGGCGTCGACCGCGTTGGCAACGAGCTCCTCGACCGTCTCGCGGAATTTTCCCTGATCGACAAACGAAACGCAGGGTCTGGATTCCGGAACGAAGGCCATCTCGATGGATTGGGGCACCGTCCGGCGCAGCCGCCCGACCGCGTCTTGCAGCAAGCCCGTGACGTCGGTGAGTTGGCGCTTCAGCGGCTGCCGACCGGCGAAGGCCTGGAGCCTGGCGGAAAGCTCGATGCCGCGCTGAGCGGTGCGCACCACGTCACCGACCATCTCGGCCGGCGGGCTGCCGTGCTTGAGATGCTCGTCGAGCAGCGCGAGATTGCCGGCGACGGCGGTGAAGATGTTGTTCAGCTCATGGGCGACCGCGCCCGCGAACTGGATCAACGCCGTCATTTTTTCCGATTCCGACACGTGCCCCTCGGCGGCTTCTGGAGAGGTGCTGATACTTCGGGTGCGGGGAAAGCGCGCGCGTTCAGAGGGATAAGCGCGCTATACGGAAGTATAGGCGCGGACGAGGAGGGGCTAGACCAGCCCGGCCTTGGCCGCCATGACGGCGGCGTCGGAGCGGCTGCGCGCGCCCATCTTGCGGAACACGCCGCGCAGGTGAAGCTTGATCGTGACCTCCGCGAGCTTGAGCTCGCGGCCGATCTCCTTGTTCGAGAGCCCGCGCGCGACCGCGCGCAGGACCTGCTCTTCGCGCGGCGTCAGAAGGACGAGCCAGTCCGCGCCGGGCTCGGCGCTTTGCTCCGGCGCGTCGCCGCCGAGCAGGATGTCGGTGGGCATGCTGGTGCCGCCGGAAAGCAGGAGCTTCACGGCGTGCGCGAGATAATCGCCCGTCGCGGTCTTGGGAATGAAACCGCGCGCGCCGGATCGGAGCGCGGCGCGGATGTCCGCGCGCTGCGCCGTTCCTGAAATCACGGCGATCGGGATCTGCGGAAAACGTCCGACGAGATCGGCGATCGCATCCACCGACATTCCGGGCATATGAAAGTCGACGAGGAACAGATCAAATGCGGCGTTCGGCTGCTCCGCCGCTGTCCGCAACTCGTCGAGCGACGACACCTGTTGCACGACCGCTTCGGGGAAAAGGCGCTGCATCTGCGTGGAAGCGGCATCGCGATACAGCGGATGATCGTCGGCAACCAGGATTCGCATGCCAGCCCAATGCCAATTCGACAACATTATAACCCGATGCAGGTGGAAAATGCATCAGCATTGCTGCACACGCTTCCGTTACTCCTTGTTTCCCTTTTGCATAAGGGCGCGCAGGCCCAGGGCGATCTGCCGGGCGTCCACGGGCTTGGCGAAAAATCCGTCGGCTCCGGCCGCGCGGGAGACGGCTTCGTTGGCGCCGTCGCTGTATCCCGTGCACAATATGGCCTTGATCGCGGGCCTGATCTCCTTGATCCGGCGGATCAGATCGAGCCCGCGCAGACCCGGCATGACCTGATCGGTGATGACGACGTCGAACGCATAAGGATCCTCGGAAATCGCGGCCAGCGCCTCGAGCGGGTCGTTGACGCCCACCGTCTCGTACCCCAGCCGTTCCAAGCCGATCGCGAGCATGTCCGCCATGTCGCGCTCGTCGTCGACGATCAGGATACGCTCGTTGCCGCGAAGATCCTGCGGTGCGTTCGGCGCGTGCCCGGCGTCGCCGGCCACTTGGCCCGCCAGGGGGAAATAGATCGAAAACACGGTTCCCCGTCCGGCGACCGAGCGCACATGACAGGCGCCTCCCGTGGATTCGACGACCCCATGGACGACGGCAAGGCCAAGTCCCGTGCCCCGGTGACGGCCCTTCGTGGTGAAGAACGGCTCGAAGATGCGATCGAGGGCGGCGGGAGCGATCCCCTGGCCGTCGTCTTCGACCCGCAACACGCAATAGGGGCGCCCCGACTGCACCTCTCCGAACGATCTTTCGTTGGCCGCGTCGGTGCCCTTTTCGATGTTCTCGATCTCGCCGCCTGTTGCCGGCCCGGTCGCGATCGATATCGTTCCCGCGCCGCCATCGAGCGCGTCGCGCGCGTTGAGGCATAGGTTGGTGACGAGCTGCATGATCTGGACGGAGCTGCCGAACAGCGGCATCGGGCCCTCGGCGAGCGCCAGGTCGAGCGTCACCAGCGGCGGTATAAGGCCTCCCAGATATTCGCGGTTGCGTTTGAGCAGCAGTCCCAGATCGACGACGCCGCGTTCGACCGTCTTGGCGCGGGCGAAGGCCAGGATCTGCTCGACGAGTTCCTTGCCGCGCTCGCAGGCGCCCAGGATCCGCTCGGCAAAGCCATGCTCGGCGGATTGAGCCGGGAGATCCTGAGTCAGGAATCCGGCGAAGCCCAGGATCGAGCCCAGGATGTTGTTGAAGTCGTGGGCGACGCCGCCGGCGAGCTGGCCGATCGCCTCCATCTTGGCGCTTTGCTGAACACGCGCTTCCAGCCGGCGCCGCTCCGAAAGCGCTGCGTTGCGCGCGCTGACGTCGTTGATGCGCGTGAGGATCCCGCCGCCGGGAAGCCGCAGGCGCTGGATTTCCAGATCGTGCCCATCATGGACGATCTCGTGCATGTCGCTGGCGGTCGTCAGTTCCGTATCGGGACGAGGGAACGATCTCATGCCGTCCGCCGCCTTCGCGCTCAGCTCGCGCGCCGCGCGGTTGGCATATTGAAGCGTGCCGTCTTGATCTTCCGCGTAGATGCCTTCGCTCACCTGCTCCAGCGTGGCAAGCGTCTCGGCATTGCGGCTGGCTGCGAAGAGCAGCGCCACCAGGCTTGCGACGGCGCGTCCGAACGCGATCTCCTGGGTCGTCCAGTGATGCGGTTGGCGGAATGCGAACGCGACCGCGCCCAAGCCGCGATCGTGCATGAACGTGTCCGCCGCCAGCACGGAGCGAATGCCTTGCAGCTCGAGGAACGGCAGGTTCGCGAGAGGAATTGGGGACTCGAAAACGTCGTCCACGGCGACCACGAGGTTTTTGCGCATGGCTTCCACATAGCCGGGCGCCTGGTTCACCGGGATGTCCGGCCCGGCGAAATGCCTGGCGCCGGACCGGTCCCAGATATCCATGATCTTGAAGGTCTTCGAGTTCTCGCCCGCCTGCAGGATGGCGGCGAGGTCGGTCTGAAGCGTCTCGGCGCCGATCTCGACGATGCAGCGGATGCGCTCGCTCTGGGTCTTGTCCGGCAGCAGCGCCTCGCGGACGATCCTGCCGAGCGCGGCCTGATTGACCTGCAGGACGCGCTCGCGAACGGCGATGTAGTCCTCGAGCTGGAGCCGGCGCAGCAGGATCGCGGCGACGATCCAGATCTCGGCGATGGCGAAGCCGCGATTGGCCCACATGCCCGCCACCGATATCCCCGCATCAGGAACCAGGAGCGATCCGATCAGCGTCAGGAATGTCGTGAGCACGGCACAGCCGACGACAAAGCGATTGCCGAAGCGCACGCATAGCGCCACGAGGGCCGCATAGCCCACGCCGTCCACTTCACCGCGCGGCCGGGAAATGTCGAACAGGAAGAGCCCGGCAATGCCGGCCGCGACGACGATGCCGATAGCGACGTTCAGGGCGCGGGAGTATTTGCGCTCGAAATCTTCAAGGTCGATTTTCGCCACGCTCGATTCGCCCCCGGTTCTTTCCCGCCAGTATAGCCGTTATCGCATGGTGGTGCTCTCGGCCCGCGGTTCCTAGCCGACCTGCACGCGCAAGAGCTCGCCGATGCTGTTGAAGAAGACCCGTGGCGTCAGCGGCTGGGTGAAGACCTTGGCCGCGCCCAGCGCCGCCGCGCCGCGCATGTAGATTTCGTCGATCTCGCTCATTCCCGGGACCACGGCAATGATGGGCAGGCCGGGTGCCGTTTTGCGCAACGTTCGGAGCAACTCGAACCCATCCATGCCCGTCATCAGCATGGCGCAGACGAGAAGGTCGATCCCGCCGCAGCGGATTCGTTCCAGCGCTTCTTCGCCGGTTTCCGCCAGGACCACCGAAAAGCCCCGGCTCGTGAGCAGATCCGCCGTGATGGCGCGCTGAAGGGCGTTGCTTTCGGCAACGAGGGCCGTGTGACCCGATCCGTCAGCGGTGCGCAATTCGCCGCTGGGCGTGGACTCTTCCGTCGACAGCATGTGGCTCGGCTCCATCCCGCAGCACGCACGGAGGTTTCACCTCGTCATAGGCGACGAGACGGCGAATGTCCCGAGGGCATCGGAATAGCGGCCCTATACGGAAGTATGGGCGGCGTCTAAGCGCGCAACTCCGACAGCATGGGCGCGGTGTCCTTTATGGCGCGAATGCGGTCGATGCCCTGGCGCATGTCCGACATGATGAACTCGGCGCGCCGCATCGGCCCGCTCGCGGCGGGGGTGGGAAACAGGCGCCGCCAGGCGTCCATCTTCACGCTCAGCGCGCAGAGCACGCCGCCGATCGACACGTGATAGCTCTTGATCAGCGTCTCGATCTTGCGGAACCGCTCCGCGGTCAGGTCGTGCCACATGTCGTTGGTGCTGCGCTCGAAGCTTTCCAGCCGTCCGGTGACGTTGGCGGTCAGCGCATTGATGGTCTGCTCGACGAAGTCGAGGGTCTTCATCATGTTGACGTCCTGCTTGAGCTGGTGGTTGGTGCGGATGTCGTGCGTGCACTCCAGAAAGGACTGTATCGGCGGCAGGATCTGGTCGAGGCATTGGCGGTAGTAGGACAGCGACATGAAAATGTCGGCATAGTCCTCCAGGAAATTCGGGATCGCGGGGATGGCGATGCCCAGCTTCTCCGCCATGCGCGAAAGGCGCTCGCGCACCGTGTCGGCGGGGCAATGGCGCATCAGCCCGACGAGATCGGTGAAGCCGCCGACGCTGGCATCCGTGCCGAAGATCTCGGCGACCAGCGGCTGGGTGAAGGTCGACATGTAGGCGCTGAGCGAGGCGATCTTCCCTTCCGAGAGCTTGAGCGCGGACGTGTCGGTGATGGCGATGCCGCCGCCGCGCAGCAGGATCCTGAGGCTGTAGACGTCGAAACTGGGAAGCAGGGAGACGTTGTGCAGCATGACGAGATCGGGATGCTGCGGGTTGCCCTCGAGCCCTACCATCTTCGCCGCGCCCTGGACGGTGGTCTGGCCGCTGCCGCCGCCGGGTGTGCAGAAGAATTCCACCATCGTGTCGAGCAGGGGGTTCTTGACCATGCGCGCCCGGCGCAAGGCCGCGTTCTCGATGGGCAGGATCGAGATCGGCAGGATGTGGAGCGCATCGCGGTCGGCGTCCTCCTGGTCCGCCCCGCATTCCATGGGCGTTGCCGCGAGCGCGCTCATGACGTCGGATCCACGACATCGAACAGCGAGTCGATTTCGCTCTGGGTCGCGGCGTTCCTCGCGAGTTGCGGGCCGTTGAGCAGCGCTTCGTCGCGACTGGGCGCCGTGCCGCCGTTCGACGCCGCGATCGCGTCGCCGCACGCACGCGTCAGCGCATCGACCCGGCTCTCGATGTGTTGCAGCGCGCGGACCACCTTGGTGATGCGTTGCCCGGTGATGTCCTGGAACGCGGACGCCTCGTAGATGCGCGTCGCGGCGGCCTGCAACGCCTCGCGCGTCTTGGGATCGGTGCCCATGGCGACGGCCTCGACGCACTCCGCCGCGCCCATGATCTCGTTGGCGGCGCGCGCGGTCTCGTTGACGATCTCCTCGAGCTCGTCGGCCGTCGAGGAGAACGCCGAGGCGCCGCCCGGCTTGAGGGTGGCGATTTCCTCTCGCGTCATCCTGATGTGGAACGAGACATATTCGAGCACGCTGACCAGCGGCTGCTTCTTCTCGCTGCCGAGAGCGTGAAGCTCACGGATCAGGCGGTCGAGATAGATATGCGCGTCGTCGATGCGCAGCGTTTGTCCGGCGCGCTGGGTGCCCCCGTCGGGGACGATGATCGCGGCGTTCATTTCACTGTCCCCCGAACACGCTGCCGATTTTCGCGCGCAGCGTTTCGGCGTTGAACGGCTTGACGATGTAGTTGGAGACACCGGCCTGCTTGGCGGCGATCACGTTCTCGGTCTTGCTCTCCGCCGTCACCATGATGAAGGGCGTGCGCCGCAGCTGGGCATCGGCGCGAACATGACGCAGCAGATCCAGGCCCGTCATCGGCGTCATGTTCCAGTCCGAGATGATGAGGTCGGCGGGATTGCGTTTGAGGATGGCGAGCGCTTCCTCGCCGTCGGTCGCCTCCTCGACGTTGTTGAAGTCGAGTTGGCGCAGCAGATTGCGCAGGATGCGCAGCATCGTGTTGTAGTCGTCCACGATCATCACCCGCATGTTCTTGTTCAAGCTCATCGTCTTCTCCTCTCAAACCGCCGCGCGAAGAGGCGGTAATGCCATTGCCCTGCCGGCCGCGGGGGCGGGCGAATAGACGCCGCGAAGTCCCGCGACGTCGCCGTATCTGTCGCTGATGCCGAACACCGATTCCGCGCCGCCCAGGATCAGCGCGCCGTCGCGCGCCAATTGCCGGTGGATCGCGTCGAGAACGCGCGCCTTGGTCGGCAGATCGAAATAGATCAGCACGTTGCGGCACAGAACGACGTCGAACTGGCCGAGCGGCGCCAGGCTTCCCAGCAGATTGAAGAGGCGGAAATCGACCATGCGGCGCAGCTCGGGCTTGATGCGCCATTGCTCGCCGACCTGCTCGAAATGCTTGACCAGCGAGTGGATGGGAAGTCCGCGCTGAACCTCGAAAGTCGAGAACGCGCCTTCCTTGGCGCGGGCAACGACGCTGGGCGAGATGTCGGTGCCGACGATCTCGATGCGCCAGGCCGCGAGCGCGGGAAAATCGTCGCGCAGCATCATCGCCAGCGAGTAGGCCTCCTGGCCGGTGGAGCAGGCCGCGCTCCAGATGCGCAGATGCTTCTGCGCGGCGCGACGCTCGATCAGGCCGGGCAGGACCGTCTTTTTCATCGCCTCGAAAGGATGGCGGTCGCGGAAGAAGGAAGTCTCGTTCGTCGTCATCGCGTCTACGACTTCGCCGATCAGCGCCTCGCATTTTCTCGCACGCATTTGCGCGATGAGTCCGTCGAGCGAGGCGATTTTGTGCTTGCGCGCGATGGGCAGCAGTCGCGTCTCGAAGAGGTAGATCTTGTCCGGCGTGACGATCAGGCCGGACCGTTCGCGCAGCAGCGCGGCGATGTAGCTGAAATCCGCGGCGTTCATCGACCTGCCTCCGAGAAAAGCGCATCCAGCCGCGGCGCGATGGCGGCAAGCGGCAGGACTGCCGTGCACAGGCCTGCCTGCGCGACGGCGCCGGGCATGCCCCACACGACGCTGCTCGCTTCGTCCTGAGCGAATATCGTGCCGCCGGCGGACGCGATCTCGCGCGCGCCGTCGAGACCGTCGCTGCCCATGCCGGTCAGCATGACGGCCGCGGACTGCGCGCCGAACGCGCGCGCCACGCTGCGGAAGAGGGGATTGACCGAAGGGCGGCAGAAATTCTCGGGCGGCACCTTTGTCAGGCGCGCCGTGAGCTGGGCGCCGTGGCGCTCGATTTCGAAATGAAAATCTCCGGGCGCGAGATAGATGCGGCCGGGCAGGACCGGTTCGCCGTGCACGGCCTCGGCGCAGGGCCGTCCGCTCGCACGCGCCAAGTGCTGGGCGAGGACGGTGGTGAACGTCGCCGGCATGTGCTGCGCGATCACGATGGGCGCGTCGACCTTCGCCGGGAGCGCTTTCAGGAGCGCCAGAAGGGCCTGCGGACCGCCGGTCGAGCTGCCGATGGCGAGGATCTTCGGATCGCGTCCGCTTGGGCCGCGCAGCTTGAATGCCTGCGGCTTCGGCGACGCGACGCCAGTGGGCGTGCGCGCCGGCGCTGCCGACGAACGAGGCCCGAGAGCCGATATCTTGGCCAGGAGTTCGCGACCGAAATCGTCGCTCGCGTTGAGCTTGCCGGTGGTGGGTTTGGCGATGTAGTCGGCGGCGCCCAGCGCCAGCGCCTCAAGGCTGATCTCGGCGTTCTTCCGGCTGAGGGTGGAAGCGATCACGACGCGCGCGCCCGGATCGGCCGCGCGCAGTTTCGGCAGCGCGGTCAGGCCGTCCATCACCGGCATCTCGATGTCGAGAATGACGACGTCCGGCTTGTGGCGCGCGATCTGCAGCACCGCCATCTGCCCGTTGCTGCAGGTGGCGGCGATCTCGATCGCCGGATCGCGTTCCAATATCCGCACGATGAAGCCGCGCACGACCGCGGAATCGTCCACGACCATCACGCGGATGGCCGGGCGGCGGACGTCCGTGGCGGGCGCGGTGCTCATGCCAGACCGAGCTGCGCGAGCTTGTCGAGAAGCACGTCGCGGCTGAACGGCTTCATGATGTACTCGTCGGCGCCGGCGGCGAGCGCCTCCTGGATCTTCGCGATCTGGCTTTCCGTCGTGCACATCACGACGGCGGGACGCTTGGGCATGTCCAGGGCGCGCAGCACGCGCAGGCAGCTGATGCCGTCCATCACCGGCATGTTCCAATCCAGCATGATGATTTCGGGCGTATGCCATTCGCAGTACTCGATGGCGTGCAGCCCCGTCGCCGCTTCGGCAACGTCGAAGCCGAGGTCGCGAAAAAAGCCCGCCATGACGCGCCGGATGGCGCTGGAATCGTCCACGACGAGACAGATGCGCTTGGTGTTCACGCGGCTTCTCCCGTTGTTGCGCCGAACCAGGTCGAGAAGTTGCGTTCGACATAATGTTCGATATCGACGAGATCGGTCGCGCGTCCCGCAACGATCGCGCTGCCGAGCAGCCCCTCGCGGCTTGCCGTGAGCTCGATGGAAACGTGGTCGCTCGCGATGTCGACCACCTCGTCCACGACGATGCCCAATGCCCTGCCGGCCTTGTCGAACACGAGGATCGGCTGCTTGCCGCTGTCTTTCCACGGATGATCCGAGTCGATCGCGATCAGCGGCATCAGGTGCTCGCGATATTGCACGACGGGGCGGCCGCCCACCCGCTCGATCGTGCGCGCGTCCACCTCCTCGATGCGCGCGACGCTGTCGAGCGGCACGGCCTTGAGCGAGGCGCCGCCGGCACGGAACAGGAGCAGCGAGGTCCGGGCGCCTTCGCGCTGCGCGCCGGCGCTCTGCGCCGCGGCGGCCGCGGCCATCGCCGCCTTGCCCTGGCCGGCGGCGGCGGAAATGCCGTTGGGATCCAGGATCATGATCACGCTGCCGTCTCCCAGGATCGTATTGCCGGCATAGAAGGGATTGCCGCGCAGGATCGGCGCGACCGGCTTGACGACGATCTCTTCGGTGTCGAAGACGCGATCGACGACGATGCCGAAGGTCGAGGCGCCGACTTGCGTCACCAGGACGAATTCGTCGTTTTTGCCTTGCCTGGGTGCCATCTCGAGCAGCGTGCGCAACGGCACCAGCGGCAGCAGCCGGTCGCGCAGGCGAAGTACCGGCGCATTCTTGATCGTCTCGATGCGTGCGCCCGAGCGGGCGCCGGCGCGGACGAGCTCGATCACGTTGATCTGCGGGACGGCGAAGCGCTGGCCCGCCGTCTCGACGATCAGCGCGGAGACGATGGCGAGGGTCAGCGGGATCTTGATCAGGAACGTCGTGCCGTGGCCCGCTTCCGACGTCATCTCGATCGTGCCGCCGATGCGCTCGACGTTCGTGCGCACGACGTCCATGCCGACGCCGCGTCCGGAAACGCTGGTGACCTTTTCGGCCGTGGAGAACCCGGCGCGGAAGACGAATTGCAGGATCTGCTGCTCGCTCATGCCCGCGAGCTCGCCCTCGCTGGCCAGGCCGTTGGCGAGCGCCTTGCGGCGTATGCGCTCGGCGTCGAGCCCGCGCCCGTCATCGGCGATGCGGATGAAGATGTGCCCGCCCTCGTGATAGGCTTCGAGCGCGATCGTGCCGGTCTCGGGCTTGCCGGCGGCGAGGCGGTCGGCGGCACTCTCGATCCCGTGATCGGCGGAATTGCGGATCATGTGCGTCAGCGGGTCCTTGATCATCTCCAGGACCTGGCGGTCGAGCTCGGTATCGGCGCCGCGCTGCACCAGCTCGATCTTCTTGCCGGATTCGACGCAGAGATCGCGCACGATGCGCGGCAGCTTCGCCCAGGCGTTGCCGATCGGCTGCATGCGCATGCGGGTGACGCCGTCCTGCAGCTCGGAGGTGATGTGACTGAGGCGTTGCAGCGGAATCTTGAACTCGCCGCTCTTCTGCGAGCGCTCGAGCTGCATGAGCTGGTTGCGCGTGAGCACCAGCTCGCTGATCAGCGTCATCAGGTTCTCGATGACGTCGACATTGACGCGGATCGACGAGGCGGCGAGCGCGGATTCCTTCGCCTCCGCGACCGGCGGATCCTTGATGGGCTGCGGACGTGGGGGCTCGGCGGGAAGGGCGATCTCCGGCGCCGCGGCCGGTGAATACAATTCCGGCACGCTACCGCTGAGGGCGTGTGCGACCTCGGCCAGCAGTTCGGCCGCGACCGGAAATCCGGCGTCGTCGAATACCGGAGGCGGTTCGGCGGGGTCGGATTTGCGCGGCTCGGCGATGGCATTGATCTGGCCGATCAGTGCGCCGTCGTGGCCCTCGGGTTCCTTGCCCGCCGCTTCCAGCTCCGCGAGCAGCCGGCGGATGTGGTCGATGCAGCGCAGGATGATCGTGACCGCGTCCGGCGTCACCGGCAGCTCGCCGTCGCGGAACTTGCCGAGCACGTTCTCGCCCGCATGGGCGATGGCCTCCAGGCGCGGAAGACCCAGAAATCCGCAAGTTCCCTTGATCGTGTGCATCAGGCGGAAGATGTTGCCCAGGATCGTCGCGTCGCTCGGCTCGCGCTCGAAGCGCACGAGCTCGACGTCGAGCGTGCCGAGGCTCTCGTTGGTTTCGGTCAGGAATTCGTTCAGCAGATCGTCCATCGCGCTCACGCCTTGCCGCGGATGTTGAGAAGCCGCTCGACGTCGAGCGTCACGAGCAGTGTGTCGCCGGCGCGGAACACGCCGTCGACGAGTTCGCGCCACGTAGGGTCGAGCGTGGCGGGGCCGCGCTCGCGGTCGCGCTCGTTCAGGTTGACGACGTCGCCCACGCCGTCGACGAGCAAGGTGTAGAACTCGCCGTCGCTCTCCACCGTCACGCATCTGCGCGTGCTCGAGGCGTCATCCGGCGCCGCGTCGAGCGCCAGCCGCGTGCGCATGTCGATGACGGTGACGATGCGGCCGCGCAGATTGATGAGGCCGCGAACGTCCGGCGGTCCCAGCGGCACCCGTGCGATGGCATCGGGGGTGAGGATGTCCTGGACCCGCATCACCGGCACGCCGAAATAGTGATCGGCGACGGTGAAGGTGACGTAGGCGGCCTGGTCTTCGTCGGTTCGGGTCTTGCCGGCTTCGGCCATGGCATGCGCTCCGCTTTCGATCGCCGCATCGCGGCTTTGGGGAAGGTGAGGACGGGCAGACCGGAAGGCTCCGCGGGATCGCACCGGGGGATCGACAGCACTGAGCCTGCCGAGCGATCCGATCTGTCACCGTCCTCGTTCGTTGCCTCGCGGGTCTAGGCCGCTTTCACGCCCGCGAGGAATTGCTGCACGATGTCCTTGAGGTGCCCGGACTGGCCGGTGAGCGCCTGCGCCGCGGTCAGGACCTGTCCGGCGGCGGCGCCGGTGCCGTTGGCGGCTTCGGTCACGCCGCCGATGTTGGACGAGACCTCCTGCGTGCCCTTGGCGGCTTCCTCGACATTGCGCGCGATCTCCTGGGTCGCGGCGCCCTGTTCCTCGACGGCGGCGGCGATGGCGGTCGCGATCTGGTCGATCTCGCCGATCGTCTTGCCGATCGTGGCGATGGCGCGGACGGCGTCCTGGGTCGCGCCCTGCACGCCGGTGATCTGCGCGCTGATGTCTTCGGTCGCCTTCGAGGTCTGCGTCGCGAGGTTCTTGACCTCGGCGGCGACGACCGCGAAGCCCTTGCCCGCCTCGCCGGCGCGCGCCGCCTCGATCGTCGCGTTCAGCGCGAGCAGGTTGGTCTGATCGGCAATGTCGTTGATGAGGGCGACGATCTCGCCGATCTTCTGCGAGGCGCTGACCAGGCCTTGGACCATGTCGTTGGCCTTGCCGGCTTCGCTCACGGCGTTGGCCGCGATCTGGCTCGAATGGCTGACCTGGCGGCCGATCTCGGAGATCGAGGACGACAACTCCTCCGTGGCGGACGCGACGGTCTGAACATTGGCGGAACTCTGTTCGGACGCGGCGGCCACGGCGCTGGCCTGTTTGGTGGTCTCTTCCGCCGTAGCACTCATCGATTGGGCGGAGGACTCCATCTGCGTCGCTTGCGAGGCGACGGCCTGGACGACGCCGCCGACGCTGGCTTCGAAGCTGCGCGTCAGCTCGTCCATCTTCTTGGCGCGCGCTTCGGTGCGGCGCTGCGCCTCTTCCTGCTCGGCTTTCAGACGGTCGGCTTCGATCATGCTGTCCTTGAAGACCTGCACGGCCGACGCCATCCGGCCGATCTCGTCCTTGCGCCCGACGCCGTTGATCTCCGTCGCCAGGTCGTGCCTGGCGAGCTTGCCCATCGCGTCGGTCATCTTGCGGATCGGCGTGGACACGCCGGTGACGATCAGCAGGCCGGCGGCGACGCAGAGCAGCGCGGCCGCGGCCAGCGCGGCCATGATCCAGTCCCAGGCCGACCTGTAGGTCGCCTCTATGGTCGCCGTTTCGGCGCGCGCGCCCTTGACCTGGAATTCGATGAGCGTGTTGAGCGCGGCCTGGAAGTCATTGAAGCCGGTCTTCATTTCGCCGATGTAAAGCTGCCCGGCCGCCTTGCGGTCTTTTTGCGCGACTTCGAGGTAGTTGCGGTTCTCGGCGAGATAGGCGTTCCACAAGGGCTGCACGCGATCGAACAACTCGCGTTCCTCACCCGGATTGATGGTCGGCGCGTATTCGGCAAGGGCGGCATTCACCTGCGGCAGAACGTCCTTTTCGAGGTGCTCGGTCTCCCGGGCGACCAGCGCCGGCGTGGGCGCCAGTCCGATCGAGCCCTGGACCTGGCGGTAGCGCATGGTCGCGGCGCTGAACGCGCCGAGCGCATGGGTGGCCACGAGCCAATTCTCGGTGACGTCCGTCGCGCCGTCGTTCACGATGGACAGGCGCTGCAGCGAGAACGCGCCCAGCCCGGAGGTCACGATCAGGATCAGCGCGAAGGCGCCTATGATCTTGGAACGGATTGAGAGGTTGTTGAAACGGTTCATGGCGCACTCCATCTGGCGAGTGCAGACTGGCGTGCGCAGGTGACCGGCGATTGTCGCGTCCGCGTCGAAACATGTCCGAATGTGTCCGTGCGCACCGATGGCTGTCGCCGGGTAGCCCTTTCGTAACCAATTCGCGTTATCCCCACTGCTTGCATCCGGGGCGGATTTCCATGGCGTTGAGCAAGAATCTCGCGATTGTGGAGGACGACGCCGACATCCGCGCATTGCTGGAAAGATGCCTGGGCGCCGACGGCTACCGCGTGACGTCCATGCCGGCCGCGGCGGGGCTGGACGAAGTCCTGGCCGGCGGCGACATCGATCTCGTCATCGTCGACGTCGGGCTTCCCGATGCCGATGGTCTCGCGCTGACGCGCCGCATCCGTCAGGACCACGATCTGGGCATCATCATCGTCAGCGGCCGCGGCGATCTGACCGATCGCATCGTGGGCCTGGAAATCGGCGCGGACGACTACATCACCAAGCCGTTCGAGCCGCGCGAGGTCCTGGCGCGCGTGCGCAGCGTGCTGCGCCGTGCCGAGCGCCGCAAACCCGCCAAGGAAGCAGGCGAACCACGCCGCAGATTCGCGTTTCACGGCTGGACCATCGACCTCACCTCGCAAAGCCTGATCGACGCGGACGGCGCCCCGGTAGCGCTCACCAGCGGCGAATACAAGCTGCTCGAGACGTTCGTGACCCACGCCAACCGGGTGCTGAGCCGCGACCAGCTGCTGGACTTCGTCTGCACGAACGACGCACCGGCCTTCGACCGCAGCATCGACGTGCGCATCGGCCGCCTGCGCAGGAAGATAGGCGACAATTCGGCCAAGCCGTCGCTGATCAAGACGGTGCGGAACGGGGGCTATATGTTCGCGGGGGCGGTGACCGCCGCCTGACGCCCGCGACCCGCCAGCCGCTTGCGCACATACATCTCGGCGTCCGCCCGTTCCATGGCGCTGTCCGCGCTTTCACGGCTCGTCAGCTCGAACACGCCGCAGGAAAACGCCAAGCCGATCGACGTTCCGTTCCACAGCGCCGGCGAAGCACGAAGCTTGCCGGCGACGGAATCGGCCTTGGCATGCGCCAGTTCCAGAGTCGCGTGACAGAGCAGTATCCCAAACTCGTCGCCGCCGAGCCTGCCCACCACATCGCTCTCGCGCGTGTTGAGCAGAAGCAAATTGGTGAAATGACGAAGCGCCGCATCGCCGGCGGAATGCCCGAGCGTGTCGTTGACCGATTTGAAGCCGTCCAGATCGAAATAGATCAGGCTCGCCGGGGCGGCGTAGCGCCCGACCGCGGCGATTTGGCGCGACAGCGCCCGCATGAAGGCCCGCCGGTTGAGGATCGGCAACAGCGGGTCGAGGTCGGCGGCCTTTTCGATTTCTTCCAGCGTCCGGCGCGTCTGGCGAAGCTGGGTCCGCAGCATGTCGAGCTCGACGGTGAGGGCGGCGATCGCGTCGCGCACGCGCGGCGTATACTCGTCATCCGGAATTCCCCAGATCTGCGCGAACATGCCGGACGCGGCCAATCGGGAAGATTTCGATGTGAGAAAGCTCGTACTCGTGCCCATGGTTGCCTTGCTGGTTCGTCGCCGCTGGTTCATGAACAAGAAAGACCCGACCCGTGTTGACATATCTCAACCGCGCACCGTCCGATCCGGAAGTTGCCGCAATACGGGCGCGGAACGGCGGTCCGCGCTCGGGGCTGAAGAACATGGTTTACGGGCGGTTCTCCTATCCGTCCGTATACGTCGCTGTATCCCATAGCGACAGCGCAATCGCGGCGGCTTTTCGCTAACCAGCGCGAGTCGAATCGGGGTTTAGGGCAAATGCTTGCAGTTGTTTCAGGATCGCACTTGGTGGACTCGCGGGAGCCGCGCCGCCCGAAAAACGCGGACTTGTCCAAGACGAGGGTGCTGGTAGCGGCTTGCGAGGGATCGCATCGCAGGACGCTCGCCGCCTTTTTGGAAAGCCGCGGCCACGACATCGTGATCACCAGCAGCCCGCTGGAAGCCGTTGCCATCGCCCAACGGGATTGCCTTGCGATGGTGGTCACCGGCCCGACGATGCCTGGAATTTGCGGCTATGAGCTGACCCGCACTCTGCGTCGGCTGTTGCCTGAACTGCCGGTGATTCTGATGTCGGCGGGCGCGGACTGGCTGGACGATGCCCTGCTCGACAATGCCACGGCCATAGGCGCCCTCGCGGCCGAAAGCGGCGGCGTATGCCCCGGCGCGAAGGACCCGCAACCTGGCGACGCAGGGCACTTGGCAAAATTGACCCGGCGCGAGCGTCAGGTGCTCGATCTGATCCTGTCGGGACACGCCAACAAGGCCATAGCCTGGCGGTTGTCGATTTCGCCGCGCACCGTCGAACACCATCGCGCGAGCGTCATGCGCAAGACCAGCTCGCGCAGTGTCGCCGACCTTGTTCGCCGTGTCTTGTCGGACTGCGAAGCGGCCCCTGCAACGGCGATGCCCGACGCCTTGCGCGGGGGAGAAAATCCTCGCGCGGCGAACTGAGACGTGCTCCACCGTGATGCGCACGCTTATTTCAGCAACGCATCGAATTGCGGACGCAGCGCGGCCGACAGCTCGTCCAGCCTTATGCCCGCGACGCGGCCGATTTCGACGCTCAGCACGCCAGTCTGCCGGCGCCGACGACGCCATTTCTGCCTGAAGATCGGTCGCGGCCTTGCGACATGCCTGACTCGAGGGCTTCAAAGAGGTCTGATAAGCTGCCAGGGCTGACTAAAGGGGGTGCTTTTCCCGAGTTCTCCGAACATTTGGCGCAGCGGGAATGTCCAGGAAGGGGCGGGTGAATTCCTGATGGCGATGCCGAAGATATTTCTCTCATACAGGCGTGCTGACAATCAGGCCCTTGCCGGCCGACTCGCGGATAGCTTGCGTGCTCGGTTCGGCCGGCGCTCCGTTTATCTCGATATCGATACGGTGGCCCCAGGTAGCGATTTCCGACAGGAAATCTCTTTCGCCATAGCGGGCTGCAACGTCTTGCTCCTGCTGATAGGTGAGAATTGGTGCGCGACTGAAGCAGGCGGCGGGAGCCGCATGCTCGATGAAAACGATCTGGTTCGCGTCGAGATCGAGAGTGCTCTGGACAACAACGTGCCGGTCATTCCTTTGCTGGCAGGCAATACGCAATTCCCCGACTCATCAAACTTCCCGCCATCGCTTCAGTTCCTGAAATACAAGAACGCTGTTCGGATTGACGATGGCGTCGACTTTCATGTCCATGTCGACCGACTGGTACAGCAAATTCGATCCAATTTTCGTACCCAGGAACGCTCCGCCGGATCTGGTCCTGCGAAGGGAAATTCTTCCGTGCCCACAGATGCGGCGAGGGCCGCTCTCGACCCGATATCCGTTCAAGGAAATGCGTCAGCGGCTGGGAGGGTGCATGAAGACAGCAGACTGAAGGAGCGCAGGATTCCCATATCCTTTCTACAGGGGGTGGCGCTCACAGGCTTCCTTGTAGCATTGAACTCGCTGCTTGCCGCGCTCGGAGCGATGCTTTGGGGTGACTTCTACTATTGGCCTGCTTTCATGGTCTATGCCCTGGCTTGCGGCTATTTCGGAAGTTGGGGAATCGTCGTCGCCGTGCTTTCCCCGATTTCTTCCTGGCTGCTGCTGGGTGGTCCGCCGCCTTATACGACCATACCTTCGGACATCGTTCAGTCCGTCATGGTACTGGCGGCTTTTCGCCTATGGGACATCGATCCGAGCTTGGCGACAAACAGTGACCGGTTGAAATTCCTCTCGTCTGGCGTCGTGTTGCCAAGTGCCCTCGGCGGAGCGCTGGCGTGGTTTCTGCAAATCTGGTCGCACACCGGCGGCGCAGACATCTCGATTTGGAAATACACCGCATATTGGACGCTCGAGAACACGATACCGGTGATTTTCCCCGGCATCTGGCTTCATGGCGTCGTCTCGACTCTTCGGCGGCCGTTCGAATGGAACAGGGAAAGCTATTCTACAAGCTGGGTCGGTCGTTCCTTCGAGTACACGGCGCCATGGGTGGTTTCGCTCTTCATCTCTCTGAGCATATCGCTATATCTGATCAACTGGGCCAAGATTCACAATTTCTCGAGCGTGGGCCCGGCTCTCTCCTTTTTGGTGGTTTCCGGGATCGTGTCGATTCTCGTCGCCGTGGGATTTTCGGTGCGCCATGCGCGCCAAACTTGGCATCTCGAACAGGCGGTGCGACGCTTCATGGCGAGCCGCCAGGACGCGGACCGGATTCTGGCAGGCCGAAGCAGCCCGCAAGAACGAAAGCTGGTTTCGATTGTGGTGCTGAAATTGGGCAATTTCGAAGAAGCATTTCGCGGCGCGCGGCCGGCGAAGGTTATTGAATGGTTGAATGATTGGTACGGGCTGATCGCCGAGGCGGCCGATCGTTTTAGCGGGCAGGTCGATAGCTTCTCACCCGAAAAAACGGTGATAGTGTTCGACGCGCGAGAACAGGAGCTGCACGCGGATTTTTCACTGCGGTGCGCGATGGGGTGCGTCAGCGAAATCCGCGCTCTGAACGCGCGATTTGCGGAAGGTGGGATGACGAGTTGCGTTTTGGGCGTGGGAATCCATACGGGCCCGGCGATCGCCGGCGAAATCGGCCCTCACGATCGCCGACGCTATACGATCATCGGAGAAGCCGTGGACATAGCCGAGCGTCTGTCACAAGAGGCGGCGGCCAGTGCCGAGCTCACCGGTGAAATCCTGCTGTCATCATCCACGATGCGCCAGGCAGGCATCGCTTCGGAGTTTTCCGACCGCGCCGGATTGATCGATCGCGGTCCGCTTCCGCTGGATGGCTTCGATCCCGTAAACTTGTATGTCGTCGAAAGCTTTGCGCTCCTGGAGCGGCAACTGACGTCAAAATAGCATCGGGATCGCCGATTTCGACCCGCCGGGCTGCGGACGCCCCGAGGCCGGCGCGGCTTCGTTCCAGCAGTCTCCGCGTCTGCCGGCCGGGATTTCCGGCCTGTCTTCCTGAATCCAGCGTCGGATTCCTCTCGAGCGCTTGCGGATTCCACAACCTTGGAAAAAAGGCTATGCTTGCACAACGTCTGCGGGTGGGGCTGCCTATGTCGAATGTTCGTTCAATCGCTGCTGTTCTGCTTTCGGGAATGCCGCTTCTGGGGCTCTGCGCCTGCGTCACCAGTCCGCATAGCCGAACCGCCGCCGAGTCGTCCGATCCCGTGACACTGAGCGGATACGCGGCCTCGGCGGGGGAGACGATCACGATCCAGGCGGTCGATCAGAATACCGGCAACCTCGTCACGCTCAATACCGTCAAGGCGGCAATGACGGGCACGTCCTACAAGACATCCGGCGGGACGCCCTACACGCTTTATCCGTGGTCGTACCCGGCGGGCGTCGTGGCCACGCATTTCTGGTCGCCGCAATCGATCGTTCCCGGCCTCGCGACCGGTCAGGGGCATCTCGAACTGTTCGCCTCGGCCGGCGGCTCCAACTTCGACACGTTCAGCCAGGCCGCGGCCGGCTCCGTGAGTTCGGCGATTTCATCCGGCACGGACCCGGCGACGGCCGGCAACATGTACTCGGACGGCAAGTCCACCGTGTTGTTCGATCAGACCGGCGTGAGCTTTGGCGCGGCGGCGCCTTGGACGAACGTCCAAGGCATGATCTCGAACTCCAACTCGCCGTACTATTCGCCGGTCGCATGGAGCGTCGGCTCCTACACGGTCGAGGGCAACAAGAAGATCTACGGCCTGATCTGCACGCCGACGACCGGCGGTCCGTACCCGGTGGTCATCTACAATCATGGAGGAACCGATAGAGGCAACGTCGACCTCGGCGGGACGGACCTCGGCAATGGCGGCGGCCTCACCGGGACCGTGACCGCTTCCGGCTGGACCAGCCAGCCCTATGTCACGACCACGGCGGCGCCCGGCGGCGTCGCCATCTTTCCCGACAGCCTGGGACAATGCGTGGACTGGGCCAAGCGCGGCTGGATCTTCGCGACGTCTTCCTATCGCGGCGAGCAGGTGCATATCACCTCGGCGAGCCCGGCTTTCCCTGCTTCGTCCACCTGGACCTCGCAGGGCAATGTCGAGCTGTGCTCGGGCGAGGTGACCGACGTGCTGGCGCTGGCCGATCTCCTTGCCAATCACGCGAGTTCGATCGCCGTCGGCAGCGCGAGCCAGCAGGTGAAGCTCAACGCGAACGGCAAGATGCTGATGTACGGGTATTCGCATGGCGGCTGCATCACCTACCGCGCCGTCGAGCAGGGCGCGCCGGTCAGCGCGTTCTCCGTCACCGAGGGGTTCACGGACTTCCGGCTGACCTACATGAACGGGTTCAACAACGCCGTGCCCGCGCACAACGCGGCGCTGGCCGCCTTGGGATCCGGCGCAGGCAACCCGACCGCCGGCAACCCGGCGAGCGGCTTCTACTATCCCGATGCAAACGGCGTGATGGGCTACAACTGGCGCTCGGCGCACTATTTCGCGTCGCGCGGCGATCTGGGCATCCAGAAGTTCAAGACGATGCCGATCCTGATTTTTCACGGAGACATCGACGTCGCCACGGTCAACGGCGCTCCGGCCCTCAACCCCGTCTTCCTCGACGAAGCCGCCGAGTTGTCCGCCGATATCGGAGCGACGGACATATTCGTCGGGCCCGGCGGCAGCGTTGCGCCGCCGACGAGCGAGCCCTGCATCTCCGGCGCAGCGGGAGCACCGTTCGCCGACCCGAACAACCCGCCCGCGCTCGCGTCGTGTCCGATCGCGTTCACCGCGATGGATACGGGCGATCCCTGCCTGAGCGCGAGTCCTACCGGCATCTTCACGCTGTGCAAGGTCCTGCTGCTGCCGCTGTCGCCGCAGCAGCTTCACTACCTCGTCGTCTATCACAACATGAACCACGTGAACGGGGGCCTCGCGATCAAGGAGACCTTCAACCGGTTCGCCGAGCAGAATTTCCTCCGGCAGCCGGGCTGCGACGGGCTCGAAATCGACTGCGCGTCCGATTGAGCGTATTGCCTATCCGAGGGACGCGTTTGCTTCGACCCGCTTGGCCCAGGGGCTGAGAGCCAGCAGCAGCGCGCCGGATAGAAGACCGACCGCGCCCGTGACGGTGAAGAATACCGCCGGCGTCAGCACGCTCCACAGCGCGCCGACCGCTCCGGCCGCGAGGTTTCCGAAGAAGGCCGCCATGAACCACGCGGCGATCGCGGTCGCGGCGAAAGCGCGCGGCGCGAGCCTGCCGAACAATCCCAGCCCGACCGGCAGGATGAACAACTCGCCGATCGTATAGATGACGAAATAGAACACGAGCCAGAGCCAGTTGGCGCGCGCCACGCCTGCCCAGGCTGCGACGCCCGCGAGCAGCAGATAGGAAAAGCCGACGATGAACCCGCCCGTCGCCATCTTGGCGACGGTGCTCTGTTCGCGCCCGCGCCTGGCTGCGCGCGACCAATAGGCGACGATGACGGGCGTCAGAAGGAAGATGATGAGGGGATTGAGCGACTGGAACCAGGTCATCGGGATCGAAAGGGTGGCTCCCACGTGGCGATCGATGCCGCTATCGGCCCACAGCGCGACGGTATTGCCGGATTGCTCATAGGAGGCGCGGAAGATCACGACGATGGCGATCACCGCGAGCAGCAGAAGATAAGTCTGCGTCTGCGAGCCTCGGCCTTGCGCGGGCGCGTCGTCCCCGGAAGCGGCCGCGTCGTTGGTCTTCGGCAGATAGCGCGATCCGGCAAGGTAAGTGACGAGGCCGATCACCATGCCGATGCCCGCGAGCGCGAAGCCCCAATGCCAGCCATAGATCTCGCCCACCGTGCCGCAGACGAAGGGGGCGAGGAACGCGCCGAGGTTTATCCCTACGTAATAGACATTGTAGGCGGTGGCGCGGCGCGGGTCGTCGGGCGCGTAGAGCTGGTTGATCTGGCTGGCCAGGCTCGGCAGGAACAGGCCGTTGCCCGTGGCGATGGTGGCGAGCGCGACATAGAACAGCGGCTCGAACGCCATCATGAAATGGCCGAGCGCCATGATCGACGCGCCGATGATCACGGCGCGCCGGCGTCCCAGCCAGCGGTCCGATATCACGCCGCCGATCAGCGGGGTGAAATACACGAAGGATGAATAGAGCCCATAGATGTAGGACGAATGGGCCTGCCCGATCATCAGTTCCTTGGTCATGTAGTAGACCAGAAGCGCGCGCATGCCGAAGAAGGAGAACTGGTCCCACATTTCGGTGAGGAACAGGATCGTCAATCCGCGCGGATGGCCGAACCATGTCTGGCCCTCCGTCTCGGTCCGCATCACGTGCCGCTCCGCTTGGCGGCGCCGATGCCGAAGCGTTGCGGGGAAAGCTGCGAAAGATAGATGCCGGCGATTTCGTCCGGTACCGCGCCGTCGCGCAGGAGAGACGCGGCGAGCCGCGCGGCGGCAGGCGCAGTCTGGATACCGTAGCCGCCCTGTCCGGCAAGCCAGAAGAAGCCCGGCAGGACCGCATCGAAGCCGATCACCGGCGAGCGGTCCGGTGCGAAGGACCTGAGCCCCGCCCAGCGCTTGCGCACGCGCCGGATCCGCAAATTCGTCACGTGCTCGATGCGGTCGATCGCCGTGGCGACGTCGATCTCTTCGGCCTGCACGTCGCAGGGATCGGTCGGCGTCTCGTCGGCGGGAGAGATGAGCAGAAGCCCGGCATCGGGTTTCATATAGAACGTCTCGTCGATGTCGATGACCATCGGCCAGCCTTCGCCGCGCACATTGGGCGGCAATTCGACAAGCACGGCGGTACGGCGGCACGGCTGAATGAAGAGCGGCGCCGTGCCTGCGCTTTTCGCCACAGCATCGGCCCAGGCCCCCGCCGCGTTGACGATCATCGGCGCGCGCACGATGCCGGCGCCTGTATCGATATGCCATTCGCCGGCGCGATGGCTGAGGCCGCGCGCCTGGGCATCGACCATGAGCGTGCCGCCAAGGTTGCGGAACTGGCGCAGATAGGCCTGATGCAACGCATGCACGTCGACATCCGCCGCGTCGTCCTCGATGACCGCGGCGGCGACATAATCCGGCCGCAGGATCGAGCAGGCGCCGAGCGCCTCTTCGCGCGTGATCCGGCGGATCGAGGAGGCGAGGTCGGCGTTGGCGGCGAAGTCATCGAGGCTCCGCATCTGCTGCGCGCTCGCGATATGCAGCGCGCCGCGCTTGCGCACCAGCGGGTGCTCGGCGAAACCCCGCGGCGGGGCGTAGAAGAAGTCGCGGCTGGCGCGGGACAGCGCCCGCACGGCGGCGTTGCCGTAGATTTCCGAGAAGAGCGCGGCGGACCGGCCGGTCGAGTGGTAGCCGGGAAAGTCCTCGCGCTCGAGCAGGGCGACGCTGTGCGTCTTCGCAAGTTCCGCCGCCGCCGAAGCGCCCGCGATCCCGGCACCGATGATGGCGATGTCGAAGGTCTGGGTTGTCATGCCGGGCTCGAACGCTCTGGATATCGCCTCATGCTGTCGTTTTCTGGCGGCAACGGCCGTATCCCCTGGAGGCGATTGAAACGCAGCTCTTTTTACTTTAGAGAAAATTTTTTCTCAATTGGAAAATCACGTCCATGCGCGTCTTCGTCGCCGGCCTGATCACCGAGACCAACACCTTTGCGCCATGGCCCACCGGCCTGCGCGGCTTTTCGGAAGAGGGACCCTTTCGCGGCGACGCGACGACGCGCGGCCGGGACTCGGAGATGGGCGTGATGGCATGCGGCTGGCGCGATCTCTGCCGCGCGCGGGGCTTCGAGTTCGTCGAGGGGCTCTTCGCCTTCGCGCAGCCTTCCGGGCGCACGGTGCAGAGCGTCTATGAGGATTTCCGCGGCGAGATCCTCGCCGATCTCAGGGACCGGGGGCCTTTCGACATGGTCCTGCTGTTCCTGCACGGCGCGATGGCCTCGCAGGATTGCGACGACTGCGAAGGCGACATCCTGGCGCGGGTGCGCGAGGTCGTGGGGCCCGATGTTGCCGTGGGTGCAGAACTCGACCCGCACTGCCATCTCACGCCGCTGATGGCCGAAAAGGCGACCGCCATCGTGCTCATGAAGGAGTACCCGCACACCGACTATCTCGAGCGCGGATGCGAGCTGTTCGACATCTGCGCGGGGGCTGCACAAAAGACGCTGAAACCCGTGTCGCATCTCTTCGATTGCCGCATGGTGGGCTTCTATCCCACGACCACCGAACCGATGCGCAGCCTGGTGGAAAAGATGAAGGCGGCGGAGCAGCGTCCGGGCGTGCTGTCGGTCAGCTTCGGGCATGGTTTCCCCTGGGGCGACACGCCGGAGACGGGCTCGAAAGTGCTGGTCATCGCCGACGGCGACGCGGGCTTGGCGGGCAAGGTGGCAGCCGGGATCGGCCACGCGATCTACGATCTCCGCCGCGAGCTTTTGCCCAGGTTTCCCAAGACCGTCGAGGCGATCTCCATCGCGCGGGAATCCAACGGCTGCGTCGTGCTTGCCGATACGGCGGACAATGCCGGCGGCGGCGCGCCCAGCGACAATGTCTCGCTGCTGAAGGCGATGCTCGATGCGGGGATCCGCAACGCGGTCTTCGGCGGCGTATGGGATCCGGTCGCGGTGCGCATCTGCGCAGAAGCCGGGCTCGGCGCGACGCTTGCGTTGCGCATCGGCGGCAAATGCGGCCCGGCCTCGGGCGAGCCGCTTGACGTGAGGGCTACGGTGATGGCGTTCCGCGCCGATCACGACCAGCAGGGATTGGGACCGGCGCGCTCGGCGATGGGTGACAGCGTTTGGGTCGACGTCGAGGGCATCGCCGTCGTGCTGATGTCGACGCGCACCCAGATCTTCGCCCCCGATGCCTTCACCGGGCTCGGCATCGACCTCAAGGAACACAGGATCATCGCGCTCAAATCGAGCTGGCACTTCCAGGCGCTGTTCGGTCCGATGGCCGACCAGCTTGTCGCCGTGTCGACGCCCGGCGCGATCCAGATGGATTTCGCTGCGATCGCCTATCGCAAGAAACGCGACCTCGATTACTTCCCGCGCAAGCCCGACCCGCTAGGGCGGGGGTAGGGTCGCTCTGTTTCGCTTGAACCACAAACAAGCTGTCATGGCCAGCGAATGCGGGCCACCCAGTCGGGTTCTGCACAATCTAAGGGAAGTTCGCGCGGAGGCGCGGAGTATGCGGGGTTGAGCTTTTCTCCGCGATCTCCGCGCCTCCGCGTGATTCATTTGGGAAAGAAGCGATGTGTCACCTGGGTGGCCCGCATTCGCGGGCCGTGACAACTTTTTATTGACGCCGCTACCGCTTCTTCTTCCGCGGCTTGCCGTCGCCGTCGCGGCGGACGGCTTCCATGAGCTGGGATTCGGGGCCGGAGCAGATCGACAGGACGCGGCAGGCGCCCGAATCCGCTGCCAGATAGGCGTGGCCCATGCCGCTGTCGAAATAGAGCGAATCGCCCTTGCGCAGGGTCAGCGGCGCGTAGAGCTCGGAGTGGAACTCCACCGTGCCTTCCAGCACATAGGCGTATTCCTCTCCGGGGTGGCGGATCATCTCGCCGAACTCTTCCAGCGTGCGCGCATAGATATCCGCGATCACGGGCACGAAGCGCTTGTTGAGGAAATCCGCCGCCGGATAGATGTGGCCGTAGTTCTCGGTCTCGATGACCGAGCCCTGGCCCGCCAGCGTCACGCAGCGCCGCCCGCCCACTGTCGAGCCGTTCATGCCGACGATCTGCGGCGCGAAGAGCTGGGAGATGTCGACGCCGAGCCCCGTGCTGATGCGCGCGAGCTTGTCGTAGGTAAGCGACACGCGGTCGTTCTCGATCTTGGATAGGGTGGAGATCGGCAGATCGGTGCGCTTGCTGACTTCGGCCAAGGTCCAGCCGCGCTGGACGCGCAGCGCGCGCAGCGCCGCGCCCGGCCGCGCGCCGCCGCGCGGCGCTTCGGTCTTTTCGGCCGCGGCCAGCTTCTTCGCAGTCATCTGCGGGTGTCTCCCATGGCCGCAACATTACGTGCGCCCCGGGCGATTGTCGAGTTTAGCCCGAAGGGAAATATGTTGCGGAATTGGAAAATTTGGACCATGCTTTGGCACTTCAGCAAGTCCAAGGGGGGAACATGAGAACGCGGGCCTGGCGCAGGAGCGCGCTGTTGATTTCGATCTCGACGCTGGCCTTCGCGGCCCAGGCGTCGGCCGCCGAGACCATCGAGACCGTGGTCGTGACCGCCAGCAAGCGCGCGGAGAGCGTGAAGAACGTGCCGATGTCGGTCACGGTGCTGGGACAGGACGAGCTGAACAAGCTCAACGCGCGGTCCTACGAGGACTACGTCAGCAACGTGCCGGGCATGAACCTCATCGAATCGTCGCCCACCCATCCGCAGATCGTCCTGCGCGGCATCAATGCGGGCGGCGTCGGCTCCACGATCGGCACCTATCTCGACGAGACGCCCTACGGCTCGAGCAGCGCGCTCGCCAACGGCACCGACACCGCGCCGAACCTCGATACGTTCGACATGCAGCGCGTCGAAGTGCTGCGCGGACCGCAGGGCACGCTCTACGGCGCCAGCACGCTGGGTGGGTTGCTGAAATTCGTCACCAACGCGCCCGATCCGACGGGCTTCGCGACCCAGTTCGAGGCGGGCGGCACGACGCTCGACAATGGCGGCTCCGGCGGGTTCGCGCGCGCCATGCTCAACGTCCCGCTCGCCGACGATCTGGCCGTGCGCGTGGTCGGCTTCGACAAGGACGATCCGGGCTGGATCGACGATCCGGGTCGCAATCTCAAGGACATCAACGGCGTCAGGAGCTTCGGCGGCCGCGCCGCCGTGCTCTTCCGGCCGTCCAGCAAGATCAGCATCAGGCTGAATGCGCTGACGCAGGAGATCCACGCCAACAACGACGCGTCGGAAGACGTCACGGTGGTCGGCGATACGCTGGTCCCGAAATACGGCCTCTACGAGCAGGAGCGCACGGTCAACTCGTACAGTGCGGTGCGCTATGCCCTCTACAACGCCACGGTCGACTGGGACCTGAATTGGGCGTTGCTGACCTCTGCGACCAGCTACGGCTCCCTCCACGATTTCCTGTTCACCGACGGCACGGGCATCTATGGCGCCGACGTCCAGGGCTTCCTGCGCGTGAACAAGTTCACGCAGGAGGTGCGGCTCGCCTCGAACCCGAACAGCGGCCCGCTGGACTGGCTCGTCGGCGGCTACTACACGCACGAGGACGCCGCGCTGCATCAGGACATCGTCTTCGTTCCGCACGGCACGCCGCTCGGCTCGCTCGAGCTCGATTCGTCCTACATCGAGACCGCGGGCTTCGCGGACGCGACCTATCACTTCTCGCCGAGCTTCGACGTGAGCGTCGGCGGGCGCTATTCGCACAACAGCCAGGATGCGCTCGAATTCGGCCTCGCCAGCGCCGCCGGTGCGTCCACGGGCAACGTCTTCACCTGGTCCACCTCGGCGGATTATCATCTCGACGATCAGACGACGCTCTATGCCCGCATCGCGAAGGGCTACAGGCCCGGCGGTCCGAACGCGCTTCCCATCGGCGGCGGCAGCGGCGCGCCCGCTTTCTTCGGAGCCGACTCGCTCACCAACTACGAGACCGGCATCAAGAGCGATCTCCTGGACGGCAGGCTTTCGTTCGATGCCGACGTCTATTACATCGATTGGAACGACATCCAGCTGTTGACGGTCATCAACAACACCGGCGTCGACATCAATGGCGGCTCGGCGCACAGCTATGGCGCGGAATGGGACGTGCAATGGCGCCCGGTGGACCACCTGACGCTCGGCTGGAGCGGCGCCTATACCAGCGCGAACCTGACCTCCAACACGCCGCCGATCGTCGGCGGCCTCAACGGCGATCCGCTCCCTTGGGCGCCGAAATGGACCTCGACCGTGAACGGCGACTACCGGTTCGCGCCGATGGGGGATTGGGCGCCTTATGTCGGCGGCAGCTGGCGCTACATCGGAGAGCGCGCTAGCGATTTCCAGTTCATGGCTTCGCAGGTCGTGCTGCCCGCCTACAATACGTTCGACGCCCGCCTCGGCGTGGATTGGCACGATTGGGAACTGGAGCTCTATGGCAAGAACCTGTCGAACGCGAAGGGGTATACTGCCTTCTCCGCCACGGGCACGTCCGCCGCGTCGGGATTGTCGGCGACCGCCGCGCTCACCGCGCCACGGCTGTTCGGCATCGTCCTGCGCGCCAAGTTCTAGCGTCCGCTTGAACCGCGCGTGGGGTAGAATTGTGCAAACCGGAAAGACCGCTGGAACATGATGCTTAGGAAGATCTTCGTCACCGGACTCGTTTTGACGGCGCTCGCGGCTTCAGGCGCGGTGCTCGCGGCCCAGCCCACGACCGGTCCCGCGCCCGCCCAGCCGATCACAGCCGCGACGCCGCCGGCACAGGACACAGCCCCCCCGGCGGCGAAAGAAGAGGCGCACGCGCTCACGGCCGACGACCTGCGCGGCTTTCTCGACGGCATGATCCCTTACGCGCTGCACCGCGGCGACATCGCCGGCGCCACGATCGCAGTGGTGAAGGACGGCCATCTGCTGTTCGCGCAGGGCTACGGCTATGCGGATCTCAAGACCAAGCGCCCCGTCGTCGCCGATGAGACGCTGTTCCGTCCGGGCTCGGTGTCGAAGCTCTTCACCTGGACCTCGGTGATGCAGCTCGTCGAGCAGGGAAAGCTCGATCTCGACCGCGACGTGAACGACTATCTCGACTTCAAGGTGCCGGAGAAATTCGGCAAGCCGATCACGCTTCGCAACATCATGACCCACACGTCCGGCTTCGAGGAGACGCTCTCCGAGCTGTTCCTTCAGAAGCCCGAGCAGCAATACCCGCTGCGCGAATACCTGATCCGCCACATGCCCCAGCGCATCTTCCCGCCGGGCAAGGTCGTGGCCTATTCGAACTATGCGACGACCATGGCGGGCTACATCGTCCAGCGCGTGTCGGGAGAATCCTTCTTCGACTATGTCGACAATCACATCTTCAAGCCGCTCGACATGGAGCATTCCTCGTTCCGCCAGCCGGCATCGCCCGCGCTGATGAAGGCGATGGCGACAGGCTACAAGCAGGCGTCCGACCCGACGCCCGTGCCTTACGAGGTCGTCGAAGCCGCGCCCGCAGGTTCGCTGGAATCGACGGCGACCGACATGGCGAAGTTCATGATCGCGCAGCTGAACGACGGCCAGGGCGAAAGCGCGCGCATTCTCAAGACCGAAACCGCAAAGGAGATGCACACACGCAACTACACGCTGGCGCCGGGCCTGAACGGCTTCGACCTCGGCTTCTACGACGAGGACCGCAACGGCCACCGCATCATCGGCCATGCCGGCGACACGGTGGCCTTCCACAGCGACCTGCATCTGATCCTGGACGCGGACACCGGCGTCTTCATGTCGTTCAACAGTCTGGGCAAGGAGGGCGAGGCCGGCCGCGCGCGCACCGACATCTTCCGCGCGTTCCTCGACCGCTATTTCCCCTTCACGCCGCCGGAGGAAAAGACCGTCGCCGATCCGTCGAAGGACAATGCGCGCGTCGTCGGCTCCTATCTCGCCAGCCGCCGCAAGGAATCCGCGCTCAGGCTGATCTTCCAGCTCGGCCAGACCCAGGTCGCCGCGGCGCCGGACGGCACGATCATGGTCGACGCCTTCAAGGACCCGAGCGGCGCGGTCAAGAAATGGCGCGAGGTCGGCCCGCTCACCTATCGCGAGGTCGGCGGCCAGACCCATCTCAAATTCGTCACGGATGCGGACGGCAACATCGACTATCTCGACACTGACGACTTTCTGCCTGTCGAGTTGCTCCAACGTGTCCACGGCCTGGAGCAGATCGGCATGCTCAAGCTGTTCGGGCTCGGAACGCTTGCCGTCTGCGTGCTGACGCTGGCGCTCTGGTTCGGAGGCTGGATCGCGCGGCGCCGGTTCGCCCGTCCGCTCGAGATGACGCCGCAGCAGGCCAGGCTCCGGCTCGGCGCCCGGCTCGGCGCGCTTCTCTATATCGCAGTCGTGGCCGGGTGGGTCGGGCTGATCACCGCGGTCACCATCGACGAGACGCTGCTGCTCGGCGGCGCCCTGAACGGGTGGATCGGCGCGCTCTATGTGCTCGGCGTGGTCGCGGCCGTGGGCGGGATCGCGATGATCGCCAACGGCGTGCTGCGCCTGATGCGCGGTCCGGGCGGCTGGCTCGCGCGCACCGGCGACGCGGTGCTGGCGCTGGCGGGGCTCTACGGCATCTGGGCGATCTACGATTACGGTCTCGCCAATTTCCAATTCAATATCTAAAGGGGTTCGCAGTGAGACGACTTCTTCGTGGCGCCGTGCTCGCGGCGCTGCTGGCGGGGGGCGCGCATGCCGCCCCGCCGGCCGATCTCGACGCCTTCGTCGCCCAGTCGATGAAGACTTTTGGGCCGCCCGGCATGACGGTCGCGGTCGTCGAGGACGGCAAGGTCGTGCTCACCAAGGGCTACGGCGTGCGCTCGATCGCCGGACCAGCGCGCGTCGACGAGCACACGATCTTTCCGATCGGCTCGGAGACCAAGGCCTTCACCGCCACGGCGCTGGCGATCCTCGTCGACGAGGGCAAGCTCAAATGGAGCGACCGCGTCGCGGACAAGCTGCCCGGCTTCCAGATGTACGACCCTTACGCGACGGCGAACATGACCGTGCGCGACCTGCTCACCCATCGAAGCGGGTTGGGCCTGGGCGAGGGTGACCTGCTGATCGTGCCCTCGACGACGCGCTCGCGCGCCGACATCGTCCATGCGCTGCGCTATCTCAAGCCCGCGACCGGCTTCCGCGAAAGCTTCGCCTACGACAACATCCTCTACATCGTGGCCGGCGCGCTGGTCGAGACGGTCTCGGGAGAGACCTGGGAAGGTTTCATCCAGAAACACATCTTCGCGCCCGTCGGCATGAAGGACGCCATGACGGCCTACGACATCCACGCCAAGAACGGCATCGCGCTGCATGCGCGCACCGACGGGCCGATCCGCGGGCTGGGTCCGCAGCACGTCTTGCTGCACGGCCTCGAAGGCGGCGCCTCGGCGCCGGCGGGTGCGATCAATGCGAGCGCGGTCGACATGGCGCTGTGGATGCAGGTCCAGCTCGCGCACGGCAAGCTCACGAACGGCGGGCGCCTCTACAGCGAGGCGCAGGCGGCCGAGCTGTGGAAGCCCGAAGTCGTCGTCCCGGCGGATGCGTTCTCGGTGGCGATCTCGGCGATCACGCCCAAATTCCAGGACTATGCGCTGGGCTGGTTCATCGAGGACTATCACGGCCACACGATCGTCGAGCATACAGGCGCGGTCCTGGGCGCGGTCGCGGCGCTCTATCTGATACCGGAGAAGCATGTCGGCATCGCGGTGATGATCAATTCCGAGGACGGTGCCGCGCGCCGCGCCGTCGCCTTCCGCCTGATGGATCATTATCTGGGCCTGCCGGACCAGGACTGGAACGCGACGCTCAAGAAGATCGTCGATGCGATGGTCGCAGGCGGCCAGAAGGCGCTGAAGGCTGAGCCCGAACAACTCCGCCCCAACGCCAAGACATCCATCGCGCCGGCAGCGCTGGCCGGTGTCTATGCCGATCCCTGGTACGGCACCGCGACGGTCTCGGCGCGCGAGGGCGGCAAGCTCTGGATTCGCTTCGACCGTACGCCCCGGATGGAAGCCCCGCTAACCCATGTCGCGGACGACACCTACAAGGCGGACTGGACCGACAAGACGATCGAGGCGGCCTATGTGAAGTTCGACGGCAAGGACGGCAAGGTCGTCGCGGTCGAGATGCGCCCGGTCTCGCCGCTCGCCGATTTCAGCTTCGACTATCGCGATCTTCATTTCACGCCGGCGCACTGAGCTGCAGGCTTATGCCGGTCGCCGTAGCGCGCGACGGCGACCGCCTTCAAATTCGAAGACGGTCGCCGCCGGAACGCGTGTCGATGTGTCGAACGTCAGTGCGGCAACAAGGGTTGCTTCTGACCGAGGTCCAGCGAGCCCAGGCCGGTGGTGAAATCGAAATCGGGCAGGGCGGTATAGAGGCCGTCCGTGCCGACCAGGATATCGTTGAAGCCGTCCACCTTCTGCGTCACGCCTGTCGGGCCTCCGGTCGAGCCGGCGGCTGGATAGCCCGCATAAAGCCTCGGCGCCGCGAAGCCGAGCACGTTGCCGTAGGAGCTCTGCAGCCGCGCCCAGGCGCCGGCGGCCAGCGGCGACGACAGGCTCGTGCCGCCGATGATTTCCGACTGGCCGTTGACGTAGACGACCGCGCCCGTGTTGGGATCGGCGTCCATCGAGATGTCCGGAATCGCGCGGAACGTCACGGGCAGGCCGTTGTTGGTCGGAACGATGGTCGATTGCCAGTAAGGCGAATACTCGAACTGGCTGATGCCGCCGCCGCCTGCATACCAAGCGACTTCGCTGGTGTAGCCGCCATTCTTGTTGGTCAGCAAGGTCGTGCCGCCGACGCCGATCACATAGGGCGACGTCGCCGGGTAACCTACGAACGGTGCGCCTGCCGGTACGCCGTTCGGCGTGCCGACCGAGCAGAACGATCCCGTATCGCCGGTGGAGGAGAACATCGTCTGACCCTGGGCCGCGGCCTCGAGGAACACCTGATCGTCCGCCGCCATGGAGCCGTCGAGATAGGGGAAGAACTCGCAGATCCCGAAGGAGGCGTTGCCGACCTGGGCGAGATCGTCGGTCGCCCAGCGATTGAACTCGAGCGTGGTGTCCTGATCGGTGAGCGATGTCGTGTCGTAGATGTAGAGGTTCTTCACCGTTCCGGCCATGCCGCTCGTGTACTGGGTGTCGAGATCCCATTCGTCGTCGCCGGCGGTGTCCGTGCTCGCGAGTCCAACCGGCACGACCGTGACCGGCACCTGGGGAAGGCCCATCGCCGCCTCGAAGGTGCGCAGATCGGGCGTCACCTGGCTCACATCGCCTTCCGCCATGATCGCGATCGAGGTCTTGCTGGCTTTGGTCACATGGATCGCGTCATACGCCCGCCAGTAAGTCTGGGGATTGTAAGTGAAGCGCAGGCATCTCGGCTTCGAAACGTCGCACTCGGTGATCGGCGACGTCGCGGTCACGTTGTTGAGACCGAGCACGGATAGAACGATACCGTTCAGGGCTTGCGGAACCTGCGCCGGAGCCGTGTTGACGAACACCTCCTTGCCCTTCTGGCTGAAGCGGGAAAGGCTCGTGTTGAAGGCCGCCTCGATCTGCGCGGCGGTGCCCGTCGCGGTGATGAAGAGCCCGTTCGGCGCGACGGAAATGTTGCCGAGCCCTGCGCCGGCGAGATAGCTCGACACGGCGCTCACCGACGAGGCGCTCGGCGCGTAGCCGGCGTTGAACTGCGCCGGCGTGATGTATTTGTTGAAATTGGGAGAGCCGGGCGTCGCCTGCTGTTGGACCAGGCTTTGCAGGGCTTGCGTGTTCTGCATCTGCAGGGCGACGGTAACGCGCAGAGGCGTTGCCGGATCGAGCGCGCCCAGCAATTTCGCCTTCACGAGCGGAATCGCTTGCGTATGGGTGTTCGTCCAAACCGGTAGAGCATTGGAAGAAAGCGTTGACGCGAGGCAGAAAGAAGCCGTCGCGGCGCCTGCCATGAGGCGCCACCTAGAGATAGCCATGGTGCTTGAACCCTCTCAATTCCCGCAGACAACGATGTCAGCAGCGGATGGTTCCCGGCTAAGTCATTTTTTGAGACGGATGGCGGTTGCGGGGGCTTGCCGCGGGCGAATGCATTCTCCACCCACTACAGTGGGAAAATGCCGTGACGAAGAGCCGAAAGTTTGAAATAATCGCGACGCGTGAACGGGTTTTGAGACGCCGCAATGATGCGAGCCACTCATCTCGCCAGGAATTCGGCGCTGCAGTCCGGCGCGACTCAGTCCCTTTTTGCGCCGGCCCTTTTTGCGCCGGCGCGACGCGCCTTCGGTTCGAAAACGCCGGGCGACGCACGCGCGAGCGACTACGATTTCGCAAAGATCGCGGTGAACGGCCTCCCATTGCAACGCCGGCTCGCCGTTGGCGATGCACACGATCCGGCGGAAGCCGAAGCGGATCGCGTCGCCGAGCGCGTGATGCGGATGCAGGACACCGCAGCGCCGATTTCGGTGGCCGGGGGCGGGACCGTGCAGCGAAAATGCGCGAGCTGCGAGGAAGAGGCCGGAAATATCCAACGCAAGGCGGAGGGCGGCTCTCACGCCGGCGAGGCGCCTCCCATCGTTCATGACGTGCTGTCCTCGTCGGGCCAGCCGCTCGAGCCGGCGACGCGGGCCTTCATGGAACCTCGGTTCGGCCATGATTTCTCGAATATCCGCGTGCATGCCGGCGAGAAGGCGGCGCGATCGGCGCGGGCCGTGAATGCGCGCGCCTATACGGTGGGGCGCGATGTCGTGTTCGGGCACGGGCAATACGCGCCGTCCACTTCCGCCGGAGCGCAGCTTCTGGCGCATGAACTGGCCCATAGCGTTCAACAGGGCGGTGCGGGCTCACGAAGCACGGTGCGGCGCGATACTTTCGACGGCGGTGCCGGAACAACTGCCAAAGACAAGGATCGGCCGCTGATCGGCTATGCGGGGCCGATGCCCTTCACCGCCAATCCCGGCGGAACGATCGTCCCGAATACCGCGAGCGTCGCCCAGAATTGCGCGGGCGATTCCACCAGCATCAACAAATACATCAATTGGCCCAATCTCGGCATCGAAATTCCCGGCGTCCAAATGCCCGCCGATTGGGCCAAGGCCAACGCCTTCGTCCCCACCGGCTGCACGCGCGTCAATTGCTCCGGAGTCGACGTCAACAACACGCGCTGCAAGAAGGGTGAGCTGGATTCGATCGTGTTTTTATACCAGTGGCCCGAGACGTTCACGAACCGGGGGACAGGCCAGAAAGTCGCCGGGACCCAAAGCGATTTTCATATGATGGGCCGCGATGCCGGTACTTTGCCGAGCGGCTGGCACTCCAAGATGGACCGCCGCGAAAAGGTCGTGGACATCCGCGATCCGTTGCAGAGTCTCCACGACGCTTATCCCCACACGTTGAAGCCGGATCGCGTCGTCTCGAAGCTTTGTTTCTGCTGCGATCAGAAGCAGATGGCCATTATATGAATCCGCTGCCGACGGAACTGAATACAATTCAAGGGATGTCGGAGTTTCTCGCGACGCGTATCGGTGGCGCGGCGCATTGCGACGAAATCGCGGCGCTCATGGCGCCGCTGGCGACGGATTCGCGTTGGGTTTATTTGGGAGGGAGCGGCGCACGCCAGCGGATATACCGCGTTTCGCCGGAAATGTGCGTCGTTTTTCAATTCGGTCACGACGACGTATTGGTGGCCTATGGCGTTTTCCCGAGCTCCGAGTTGGAGGCGCCGTCCATCGGACGGGGCTTGATACTCGTCTCTCCAACTTCGCCGGGATCGGAAACGACGTCGTGACTTGAGCGCGCGCGCGGCGGAACCCGGCAAGTTGATTCAGCGGGGTCCCAACAAGGCCTAGCCGGCTCGCAGAATCCGACCCGATCGGCCGCCCTGATTCCCACGGTCAAGTTTTTGATGCGCGATGTCATGTCCATCGGGCGCATCGGCCTTATCTATAGCTGGGTACGACTGCCATGGCGGGGCTGAACACATGACGACGCTATCGATTTCCCTCATACAAGCGGGAAGCCCGCCATGGGTCCATGCCGCCGTCGTATCGCTGCTGGTTCTGCACATAGGCGGTGGAAGCATCGCGATGCTTTCCGGCGTTGCGGCATTGTCGGTTCGCAAAGGCGAGCGTCTGCATCGCGTGTTCGGAACGGTGTTCTTCGTCTCCATGCTGACCATGGCCGCCATGGCCACCTTCCTGTCCGTCTGGATCGGGCAATGGAACAACGTGATCGCGGGCGTCTTCGCGTTCTACCTGGTGGCCACGGCCTGGGCGACCGTGCGGCGAAAGGAGGGCACCGTCGGCAAATTCGAAATGGGAGCGATGATCGCCGCCTTCGCCGGTGCCGCCGGCATCCTGATATTGGGGTTGCAGGCGCTTGCCGATCCCAAATCCATCCCGGGCGGAGCGCCGGTGCAGGCCTATTTCGTTCTGGCGGGGATGATCGGCTTTGCCGCCGCCATGGACCTTAGGGTCGTCCGGCGCGGCGGGGTTTCCGGCGCGCAACGCATCACCCGGCATCTGTGGCGCATGTGCCTGGCGTTCTTGTTCGCCTGGGGCTCCTTCTACGGCCAGGTGATCGTCCGCAAGGGCTACATCCCGGCCTTCCTGCACCACTCGCCGCTGCTGTACATCCCGATCCTGGTGCCGCTCCTTGTCCTCGTCTTCTGGGTGGTCCGCGTGCGCTTCACCAATTGGTCCAAGAGCAACCTAGTACCGCTGCCCATCCCCTGACGCGCACGGTTCATCCCTCCGGGCGCACGTTTCGTCACTCGATGCTCCGTTTCGGCGTTCGGTCTCGGCAGGTTCAGGCTGCAGCGATGGGCGGGCCCGGTTTTGGACCAGAGGATCGACAGACGGGACGCGCTCGAAGCCTTGCGGCGCCGTCCGGAGGCCGACGAACCCCGCCGCCGATGGCCTTTCCTTCTGGCCGCGGCCGTATTCCTTCCGGTCCTGGCAGCTTCCGCGGCATGGTGGCTTTTCCGGCCGCAAGCCACCCTGGTCCATGCCGCAACGGTGACGTCGCAGGGCGGGCAAGGCGGCGGGGCCGTGCTCAACGCGTCCGGCTATGTCGTAGCGCAGCTTCAGGCCACCGTGGCGGCCCAAACCACGGGGATGATCACGGACGTCCTCGTCCAGGAAGGGGCACATGTGGCGCAGGGACAGGTCCTGGCCCGGCTGGACGACAGCGCGGCGCAAGCGCAGGTAGCAGCTGCGAAAAGCCAACTCGCCGCCGATGAGGCGCTGGTGCCGCAATACACGGCCCAGCTGGAGCGGGATCGTCTGATGCTGGCGCGCACGCGCACGCTGGCGCAGCAGGGCGCCGCGAACCAATCCACGCTCGAAGCTGCCACCGCCGCCGCCCAGACGGACGAAGCGCTTCTTGCCCATGCCAGGGCGCAGGCCGACGTCGACCGCAATAACGTGACGCTTGCCATGACGGCCCTGTCCTACATGGTGATCCGCGCGCCCTTTGCGGGAGTCGTCACCGAGCGTTACGCGCATCCCGGCGAGATGATCTCGCCGCAAGCGGTGGGCGGTTTCACTCAGACCGGAATCTGCACCATCGTCGACATGGCGTCGCTCGAGGTCGATGTCGACGTGAACGAAACGCTGATCACCCGGCTTCACACAGGCCAACGCGCGACGGTCGTGCTCGACAGCTATCCCGACTGGCGCATCGCGGCGCATGTGATCACGATCGTGCCGACGGCCAACCAGCAAAAGGCGACCATCAAGGTGCGCCTCGGCTTCGACAAGCCCGACCCGCGCATCCTGCCCCAGGTCGGCGCCCAGGTCTGGTTCGAGGGCGCCTCCAACGGCGCGGCGGCACCGGCCGCGATCACCATACCGGCGTCGGCGGTGCAGCACGAAGGCGGCCGGCTTTTCGTCTATCGATTGGACGACGGCGTGGTCCACATCGTCGACGTTCGTACGGCACCGGCGGGACGGGGCGAGGTGCGCGTCCTGTCGGGACTGAAGGATGGGGACCGCATAGCGATCTCGGCCGAAGGTTTGCTTACAGAGGGCAGAAAGGTGCGCGAGCAATGACCGTATCGGGGCAAATGCAGGAACCGCTCATCCGGCTGTCCGGCGTCACGAAATACTACAAGCGCGGCGCCGAGAAGGTGGAGGTGCTGGAAAACCTCGACCTCGACGTGCCGAAAGGCGACTTCCTCGCGCTGATGGCGCCGTCCGGCAAAGGCAAGTCCACGCTGCTCAGCCTGATCGGCGGCATCGACCGTCCCAGCGCCGGCGAGGTGACCGTCGACGGCAAGTCGCTGAAGAAGATGCGCGACAGCGCGCTCGCCGCCTGGCGTTCGCGCAATATCGGGTTCGTCTTCCAGCTCTATCACCTGATGCCGGCCCTGACGGCGGCGCAGAACGTCGAGCTGCCGCTGCTGCTCATGAAGATGAGCGCGGCGGAACGGCGCAAGCGCACGCTGGCGGCGCTTGCCGTCACCGACATGGACGACCGCGCCAATTTCAGGCCGGCGGAGCTTTCGGGCGGCCAGCAGCAGCGCGTCGCCATCGCCCGCGCCATCGTGACCGATCCGCCGATCCTGGTGTGCGACGAGCCGACCGGCGACCTCGACCGCAAGACCGGCGACGAGATCCTGCGCCTCCTGCAGACCCTCAATACCGAGCACGGCAAGACGATCCTGATGGTGACGCACGATCCGCACGCGGCAGCGCGCGCCGGGCGCACGCTGTTCCTGGCGAACCGCAAGCTGGCCGAAGAGCCGGAGGCCTAGAGGTGACGGACAATTCGCTGACCTTCACCGTCTTCCGCCGGCACAAGATGCGCACCCTGTTCACGGTGCTGTCGGTGGCGGTGGCGTTCGCGATCTTCCTGGTCCTGGCGACGCTCTATAACGGCTTCGCGGGCCTGGTGAACTACGGCCGTGCACAGCGGCTGGACGTGTGGATCGACGGCTTCGGCAATCTGCCGGTGAGCTATGCCGCGAAGATCGCGTCGCTGCATGGCGTCAAGGCCGTGGCGTACCAGACGAGCCTTTTCGGCTATTTCCGCGATCCCAAGAACAGCGTCGCCGTCGCCGGTGTTCCCTTCGAGCAATACCTGACGGTGTTTCCGGAGCTGTCGGTGACCGGCGCCGAACGGCAGGCGATGCTGCGGGACCGGCAATGCGCCATCGCCGGGGCGCCCTTGGCGGACAAGATGGGATGGAAGACCGGCGACACGATCCCGGTCTCGGGCGGACCGGCGCAGAAGAACGGCAGTACGACCTGGTATTTCCATCTCTGCGGCATCTTCAAGAGCACGCTCCCCGACACCCTGATGCAGACCCTGGTGGCGCACTACGCGTATCTGAACGAGGGCAATGCGGACGCAAGCGCGCGCGACCATGCCGATCAGATATTCCTGACGACCGAAGATGCGCGCGACGTCCCCGTGGTGGCGCGCAGGATCGAAAGCACATTCGCCAACGCGCAGCCGGCGGCGATCGCGCTGCCGGATGCGCTGCTCTATCTGAGCGTCGTGAAGTCGTTCGGCGACGTTGGCCTGATCATCACCGCCATCGGAGCCGCCGTGTTCCTTTCGATGCTGCTCGTCACCGGCAACGCGATGTCGAATTCGGTGCGCGAGCGGCTGAACGAATTCGCCGTGATGCGCGCCCTGGGTTTCGGCCGTCGGCGCGTCGTGCGGCTGGTGCTGCGGGAATCGGGGTGGATCGTAGGCGTGGGGGCGGCGCTGGGTCTGCTGCTCGGCTGGAGGCTGTGCCTGATGATGGCGCCTGTCGTCAGCGACACGCTGCCCTATTTCGCCGTGACCTGGCAGGCGGTGGCGGCTGGCGTCCTGCTGGCCGCGCTCTTCTCCATCCTGACGAGCATCCTTCCGGCACGGCGCGTCACCGCGCTGGAAGTCGCCGACACGTTGCGGAGGATCTGACCTTGGCCGTGATGCATGAGATCTCGTCGCTCTGCCGATGGAACATCCGCGGTCTTCGCAGCCGTCTGCGCAACGCCGCCGTCGTCCTCATCGGATTTTTCCTGGTCGTTCTGGTGTTCGTCGCCGTGCTGTCGGTGCGCGACGGGATCCTGCAGAGCGAAACCAGGCCCGGCACCGATCAATTGGCCATCGTCACCAGTCAGCACGGCACGATGGATGCGGGCGCGCTCGACACGGTGAACCAGGCGCCGGGCGTCGCCCGCGTGGACGCCAAGCCGCAGGCCGCGGCCACGGATTCCGGTCCCCTCCTGATCCGCAACTGGCGGCCGGACATGCTGGGCCTCGCCATCATCCTCGCGATCGATCCGGGCAAGGCGGGCGTGATGCCCAACTTCCATGTCGTCGAGGGACGGCTGATGCGTCCCGGCTTCAACGAGATGATGATGGGCGAGGGCGCCAAGCGGATCTATCCGGAATATGCCGCCGGGCGGACGGTCCAGTGGCAGCGCCGCGAATGGAAGGTCGTCGGCGTCTATTCCACCGGCAGCCTCACGCGCGATTCCCAGTTCCTGGTCGATCTGCACCAGTTCCAGGGTGCTGCGAAGTCGGGCGACAAGTTCTCCGAGATCTATGTCCGGCTGGTGTCGCCTTCGGCGTTCGCCGGATTCAAGAAATACATGGAAGGACAGCCGAGCCTGGCAGCGAGCGTCAAGACGATGGCCCAGGAGGACGAGGAGGTCGGCAAGCGGTTCCGGGAAATCCTGGCGATGGCGGCCGGCATGATCACGATCCTGATGGCGGCGGGGGCGACCTTCGCGGCGCTCAACGTCATGTATGCCAATGTCGCCAGACGCAGCGGCGAGCTTGCGGTGCTGCGCGCGGTGGGCTTCTCACGCGTGCCCGTGCTGGTCGCCATGCTGTCGGAGGCCGTGATCCTGGCGCTGGCGGGCGGCGTCGCCGGGGTCGTCCTGGCCGCGCTGGCGTTGGACGGCCTGGAGGCGAAGACGCTCATGGGCGGCTGGCTGGTGTCGTTCCGCCTCGCGGTCACGCCTTCGGCGATCGCGATGGCGTTGGCGCTCACGCTCGGCATGGGATTTGCGGGCGGCCTGTTCCCGGCGATCCGTGCCGCGCGTCGGCCTATCGCGATCGCCTTGCGGGAAGAATAGCGTCACCCCATTTTCGCCTGCGCGATATAGCGATCGATGACGCCGTCCAGCACGTCCAGCGGCACGCGCCCGCAATCGAGGCCGGCCGTATGGAAGCCCTTGATGTCGTAGCGCGCGCCGAGCGCCGCCTTGGCGCGTTCGCGGGCCTTGGTCCAGACCGTGTGGCCGATCTTGTAGCTGCAGGCCTGACCCGGCGTCGCGCAATAGCGCTCGACTTCACGGGCGGCGAAGCTCGGCGCGTTGCCGCCATTGTCCACGAAATACTTGATCGCCTGGTCGCGCGTCCATTTCAGGCTGTGGATGCCGGTGTCCACGACGCAGCGGTTCGCGCGGAAGAGCTGGAAATTGAGATAGCCGATGCGGCCGAGCGGATCGTCGTCATACATGCCGATCTCGTCGGCAAGCTGCTCGGCATAAAGCGCCCAGCCTTCCGCATAGCCGGAGAAGCCGATCGTCTTGCGCAGTAGCGGCAGGGTCTTGTTGGAGAGCGCAAGACCGCCTTCGAGCTGATGGCCCGGCAGGCCCTCATGGAAAACGGTGGTGGAGAGCGCCCATTTCGGCCACTCCGAACTGTCATGCAGATTGAAATACACGATCCCCGGCCGCGAGCCGTCGATCGCGGGCGCCTGGCTGAAGGCCGAAGCGGCGCCGGCTTCCGTCGCGCTCGGCACCCTGCGCACCTCGAACGCATAGGACGGCACGCGCGCGAACACGGAAGGCAGCTTCGGCCTGATCTCCGCGAGCCGCTGGTTGCAGTAGGCGATCTCATCGGCCTTGCCTGCATCGGTGTTGGGATAGATCGACTTCGGATCTTTGTAGAGAGCAAGGATGCGCTCCGACACGGTGCCTTTCGTCATACCCTGGGCCTTGAGCAGCGTGTCGATGCGCGCAGTGATCTCGGCCGCCTGGTCGAGCCCGAGCTGATGGATCTGCGCCGAGGTCATGCTGGTGGTCGTGGCGGAACGCAATGTCGCCACATAATATGTATCGCCGTCTTTCAACCTCCACATCCCGGGATCGGACGTCGCGGTCGCGCGCATGGTTTTCGCCTGCGCGATCTGCCGGTCCATGGCGGGGCCGATCTTGGCATCGTAGACGGCGGCGGCCGTCTTCGCGTAATCGTCCGATAGACCCTTGGCCTTCGCGCGCGTGGCGATGGAGGTGACGAGCAGCGATTTGTCCGCCGCAGTGCGGAACGCGGTCATCTGCTCGAGCGCGCGGTCCAGGAGGAAATCCGGCGGCGCCACGCCCAGCGCCGCGTCGTGCTTCATGCGCTCGGTGTCGCCGTCGAGCTGGCCCGCGAACGCATCGAGGCGGGAAACATAAGCGTCGCAATCGTCCGCGGTCTCGATCTTGTGCTTGGTGTCCATGAAATCGGGGAACGACTGATAGACGCCGGTGAGCTGGCTCACGACATAGGGCGAAGGCCCAAACGCGGCGCCGCCGAAATCGAAGGCCGCGATCGCCGCCCGGGACTCACCCACGTAAAGGAGCGTGTCGTAGTTCACCTTGTCCATGCCGGCGAGCTTGGACGCGTCGATCGCCTTCAGGCGCGCAAGCTGGGAGGCATTCAGCGCCTTGGCATGGGCCGCGCCGGCCAAACTCTCATCGCGCAGCCTGGACTTGAGGCCCGCATTCGCGCCCTTGTCGAAGCCGAGAAGCGTGGCGCTTTCCGGATTTTCGTTCAGGTTCTCCTGGAAGAACGTGTTCATCAGCGCACCCAACTGGGCGGCGGAATCGGACCCGGCCGCAAAGGCTGGAAGCACGGAGCAGGCAAACGCGGCAGACGCGGCGGAAGAAAGAAGTTCTCGGCGGCTGAGCATGGAAAATCCCCCTTTTGTCCTGGGAAGCATATACGCGCTCAGCGGCCCGGTTCGCACGCGGAAATGTCGCAATTTGTGTCGATGCCCTCAGCGACCCGCGCGGACGCGCCGCGCTTTTGGCTCCGTGGCGCGAATGCGCAGCCGGTATTGCGGCACCACGCTGACGTCCGACACGGATGCGGTCTGGCTACCCTCGACCATTTTCGCGACGCCGCCGTCCAGATAGATCGGCGCGTCGGCGCGCAGGGGAAGGACGGTGAGCGTCAGCGGGCCGGCGATCTGGGCTGCGAAATGCTTCAGGCCGATCTCCCACACGCTGCCGTCGAGAAAGCGGTCGTCGAGCATCTGCGTGCCCGCGAACAGGCGCGCGACGTCGCCGCGGGCGCTGATGCGCAGGAACGCATCGTCCTGTGCCGTGAGCCCGGAGCGCGATATGGCGATCGTCCAGGCGGCGGATTTCGCGAACGTCTCGGGCATGGGCTCGTGGGCCGTGTTCGCCGGCAGGCCTAGAACCAGCGGCGGAACCGGCAGCGCGTCCCTGATCTTCGCGAGCGTGACCGAAACCGTCCGCGCCGGAGCGCGCGCCTCGAACGTCTGGAATACGCCGTCCTGTCCCGACGCGGCGATGGCGATTTCGGCCGACGGCGCGTGCGACAGCGCCGGGTAGACGGCGAATTTGAAGACCGGATCGCCTGTGGCGAGAAGCTCTAGGCCGTCCTTGCCGGCCACGGCCTGCGCATCCGTCCGTATCAGGCGGGCTTTGCCGTCGAGTTCGGCGAGCGAGATGTGTTCGGCTTCGCTTTGCGTCAGGACGAGAAGCCGCACCGTCCCGGCAGCCGACGTCTTGACGTCGACGATCGCATCGGTTCCGGGGCGCAGGCCGGAAAGCGTGAGGCGGTTGGTCGACGGATCGCGCGAAGCGTCGCCGGACGGCGCATGCACGGACGCGGCCCCATCGAAAGCGAGCTCTACCGGAATACCGTCTATGGCGTGGAAAACGTAGACGGGGATGTTCCCGTCCTGCAATCGCGTCACCGGCTGCGCCGTCGCGTAAACCAGCTTCGCGCCCGACAGATCCATGTTGATCGGCCAGATGAAATAGGCGCCGGAGGCGATGTCGATCGGCCGGCCCGGAAACGTGACCGTTCCGTGCGGCAGGCGCACCGCGAACTGGACATCCTTCTGCACCGCCATCTCGTACTGACGCACATGGTTGTCGACGAACAGGAAACCGCTGTCGCCGAGGCTGCGCACCGAAAAGCGCGGCGTCGAGAGGTCGCCGGAGCCTGTCGAGACGACGTCCGGCCGGTGCACGGTCATCGGCGCCAGGTCCGCTCCGAAGGACTGAAGGAAATAGTGGAAAGGCCTGAGCTTGCTCATCACCGCATGCTGCTGGCCATAGGCGCCGAGCGGCGCCTGGAAGTCGTAGTCGATCATCGGCAGGTCGTTATAGGCGCCGATGGCGGTGTTCTCCTCCAGCGATCCGTGGTCGGGTGAATTCTGTCCGCCGTGGAACATGTAGTAGCCGTAGAGGTTGACGCCGGAGCCGAGCTGGACGGGCAGCATCGCGGCGGTGTCGTCCGGCTGCATGATCGGGCGGCGGCGGTACATGGTCGGCACGCCGCCGCCGAACTCGGCACCGAGAAAGGGCGTATGCGCAATATCGGCGTCGGCATCGCCCGGCAACGTGTTCACGGTCTCCGCACCCAGATTGCCGCGTACGCGGCTGTCGAAGCGGAAGGCGTAGACTTCGGACGGCGGCAGCTTCTGCGTCGACAGGCCCCAGGGCTCGTCGGCATAGCCGCCGAAGACCGGCGTCACCTCATGGTGCGGAAACACCGTGTTGTCCCAGCCGGTGACCGTGTAGAGCGGAAGGTCGAACCCCGCGGCGAGCGCGATGCGCTTCAGCGCCGCGATGTGGTCGCGTCCCTGACCCGGGCCGGTGAGGTTGAATTCGTTCTCGAGCTGCATGCCGACGATGGGGCCGCCGTCCTTCCACAGCTGGCCTTTGACCTGCGCGGCGATCTCCCCCCAATAGCGCGCGACATGGCGCAGATAGTTGGGATCGCTCGTGCGTGTGGGCATCGCGTGCACGACCCAGTCGGGAATGCCGCCGAAGCGCGATTCCGAATGTACCCAGGGGCCGGGCCGGATGAAGACCTTCAAGCCGAGTTGTCCGCACAGCGTCACGAAGCGCCGCAGGTCGCGATTGCCGCTCCAGTTGAATTGCCCGTCGGTTTCCTCGTGCTGGTTCCAGAAGATGTAGGTCGACACGATGCTCACGCCGGCGGTGCGCATCTTGAGGAGTTCCTCCTCCCAGTCTTCCTGCGGCACGCGCGTGAAGTGGAACTCGCCCATGACCGGCAGCCATGGCTTGCCGTCCATCGTCAGATAGCGGCTGTTGATCCCGACCGTCTCGCCCTTGGGCGACGTCGCGGTGCCGAAATGCAGGTATCCGGTCTCGGGCGGCGCCGGCTGCTCGCGCGCGTCGACGCCGAGCAGGGCGGCGCTTGCGCGCGGCACGCCGCAGAGCATAAAGATGGCGCACAACAAGGCCGTGGTCGCGGCGATCTTCATGGTCATTCCCCCCTTTGCGGCTATTTATCATACAAATAGGATCGGCGCGCAAATGCAAGCATCGGAACGCATCGCGGTCGTGACGGGAGCGGGAAGCGGGATCGGCCGCGCGGTCGCGCTCGCGCTTTTGGGAGCGGGCCATGCCGTCGCGCTCGCCGGCCGCCGCAGGGACGCGCTCGAACAGACCGCGTCACGAGCGGCGTCCGGTACGCGCGCTCTGGTGGTTCCGGCCGACGTCACCGATGAGGAGTCCGTCGCGGCGTTGTTTGCCTGTGTGACCGCGCAATTCGGCCGGCTCGACCTGCTGTTCAACAATGCCGGCATGGATGCGCCCGGCCAGCCGATCGACGCGCTGACCTTGGCGCAGTGGAACGCGGTGATCGGCGTCAACCTGACCGGCGCGTTTCTCTGTGCGAGGGCGGCGTTCCGGCAGATGAAGACGCAGACGCCACGCGGCGGCCGCATCATCAACAACGGATCGATCGCGGCCCAGGTGCCGCGTCCGCGCTCGGCCCCCTATGCCGCCAGCAAGCACGCCATCACCGGCCTCACGAAATCGCTGTCGCTCGACGGGCGCGGCTTCGACATCGCCTGCGGCCAGATCGACATCGGCAACGCCGCCACCGACATGACGCAGGCGATGTCGAAGGGCGTGACACAGGCGGACGGATCGGTCCGCAGCGAGCCCAGATTCGACGTCCGCCACGTCGCTGATGCCGTGCTCTACATGGCGAACCTCCCGCTCGACGCCAACGTGCAGTTCATGACGCTGGCCGCGACGGCGATGCCCTTCATCGGGCGCGGCTAGGCAGGCGGCTCCGCGCGGCAGTTGCGCGCGATGAAATCGCGTTGGCTGGCAAGACCGTCGACGCAGGCGCGGATGGCGGCGCGTTGTTGCGACAGGTGCCTCTTCAAACGGTCCGTGTCCAGCACGTCGGTCAGGGGATCGTAGCTTTGCGGCTGGACGAATTGCCCGGTCAGCACGGCGAGCCAGTTGGAGAGAATGAAGAGCTCCTCGTCATAGACCGCGACATGGCCGCCGCTGCGGAACAGCTCGATCTTGTGCCGGAGCGTGTCCGGGATCGCCATCGTGCGGCAATAGTTCCAGAGAGGAGAATCGTCGCGCTCCGTCGCGCAATAATGCAGCACGATGAAGTCGCGGATCCGCTCATATTCGTAAGCTGAAAGCCGGTTGAACTCGGCCGCGTCCAGCGGATCGAAGCCGCGATCCGGAAACAGCGTCTGCAGCTTGGAAAGCCCGGTCTGCACCAGATGGATGGAGGTGGATTCGAGCGGCTCCATGAACCCGCCGGCGAGCCCGAGCGCGACGCAATTCTTCTCCCAGAACGCCCGGCGCCGCCCGGCCTTGAAGCGCAGGAAGCGCGGCTCGGCCAGCGCTTCGCCGTCGAGGTTCGCCAGAAGCGTGGCCGCCGCCTCGTCGTCGCTGATGAACTCGCTGCAGTAGACGTAGCCGTTGCCGATGCGGTGCTGCAGCGGGATGCGCCATTGCCATCCGGCCTTGCGCGCCGTCGAGCGGGTGTAAGGCGTCAGCTCTTCGACGCTCGCGCACGGCACGGCGGCCGCGCGGTCGCAGGGCAGCCAATGCGACCAGTCCTCGAACCCGACCTTGAGCGCCTGGCCGATCAGCAATCCCCTGAACCCCGAGCAGTCGATATAGAAGTCGGCGCGGACGCGCTCGCCGTCATCGAGGACGAGCGCATCGATGAAGCCGTCCTCGCCGCGCAGCTCGACATCGACGATCTTGCGCTCCAGCCGGGCGACGCCGCGCGCCCTGGCATATTCGCTCAGGAAACGCGCGTAGAGGCTGGCGTCGAAATGGAAGGCGTAGGACATGCCCGACAAGAGCGCGCGCGGATCGGCGCTCGGACGCGAAAACTTGCCCTGCATCGCGGCCACGGCTGCGAGCGCGTATTCGCCGATGTCGGTCTGGTCGCCAAGCGCGCGCGCCCTCAGCCAGCATTGATGGAACGGGCGTCCGTCGAGATCGGCGCCGTAGCGGCCGAAGGGATGGATATAGGTGTGGCCGAGCCGGGCCCAATCGCGGAACTGGATGCCGAGCTTGAACGTCGCCTGCGTCTTGCGGACGAACTCGTCCTCGTCGAGGCCGAGGAAGCGGTTGAAGAGCTGCATCGGCGGGATCGTGGCCTCGCCGACGCCGACCGTGCCGATCTCGGGCGATTCTATGAGACGGATGCTTTCGAGTGCGCCGTTGCTCACCCGCGTGAGCGCGGACGCAGCCATCCAGCCCGCGGTGCCGCCGCCGACGATGACGATCGAGCGGATCGGGCCTTGCGCCGTCATGCCGCCCCTATCCGCGCCAGGAACGTCCGATGGTCGGGCATGGAATTTGCGGCTTGCCGGATCGCCGCGCGTATCGCCTCGGCGCGCTCCTTCAATTCGGCGATGCCGAGCTTGTCGGCGAAGGGATGATAACGCCGGGGGAGAACATCCATGCCGGCGAAGACCGACAGCCAGTTGGGAAGAGAGAACGCTTCGCCCCCGTAGGGCGCTATGCGACCGCGGCTCTTGAACATTTCGATCTTTGCCGCGAGCGAGTCCGGCAGTTCCATATCCCTGCAGTAATCCCAGAACGGGGAACTGCGCCTCGCGCTCGAGCAATAGTGAAGGATGAGGAAGTCGCGGATCTGCTCGCTCTCGATGATCGCCAGGCGATTGTATTCGTCCGCGTTGGCCTGGCCGTGGCCCCGCCCGGGAAGCAGCCTCAGCAGTCGCGAGATGCCGGTTTGCACGAGATACGTGTCGGCCGCTTCCAGCGGCTCCAGGAAGCCGGCCGCGGCGCCGAGGGCGACGCAGTTGCCGCTCCACATCTTCCTGCGCCGCCCATTGACGAATGCGGTGGAGCGCGGCTCGCTTTCGGTGTTCTCCGGGAGCATTCGCCGCATGTCGGAGGTATCGAGGAAGCGGCTGCTGCAGACGAGCCCATGGCCGGTCCGGTGCCGCATCGGGACCGACCATTGCCAGCCTGCTTCGTGCGCCGTCTTGCGCGAATGGGGCATGAGCGCGTCCGTCTTCGATGAACTCCATGTGATCGCGCGGTCGCAGGGCAGGAAGCGGCTCCAGTCTTCATAGCCGGTCTGCAGAGCCTGTTCGATGAGCAGGCCGGCGCCGCCCGAGCAATCGATGTAGAGGTCGGCCGAAAGTCTTTCGCCGCCTTCGAGCAGCAGCGCATCGATGCCGCCGCCGTCTGCGCGCACGGCCACGTCAACCAGGCGGCGTGTGTTCGCTCGCACGCTGCGCGCCGATGCGTAGCGGCGCAGGAACTCGCGGTGAAGCGCGCGGTCCGGATGAAATCCGTATGAGAAGCTCGAGAACACGGAACTCGTATCGGCGACCGGACGGGCAAAACGGCCGAGCGAGGCGGCGACGGCGGCCAGTGAATATTCGCCGAGCGGCGAACCCTCGCCGTGACGGCGCAATTTGAACCAGCATTGGTGAAAGCCCAGCGTCTCGATGCTCGTGCCGAACTGGCTGAACGGTTGGAAGAACGTGCCGCCGGGCGCCGGCCAGCCGGCGAATTCCGTTCCGAGCTTGAACGTCGCTTTCGTCTGCCGGACGAATTCGTCTTCGTCGATCCCCAGCTTCTCCAGGAACAGCCGTGTCGCCGGGAGGGCTTCCTCGCTCAAATCGAACGGTTCGTCCTGCCCGCATTCGACGACGCTCACCTTGCCGGCGTGGTGCTTGAATTCGCCGGCGAGCGCCGCCGCCGCCGTCCATCCCGCGAGGCCGCCGCCGACGATGGCGATGCTCGGCAGATCGCTCATGATGGCGGCGCGGCGCGGCAGTTCGCGGCGATGAAATCCTCATGCGTCGGCATCGCCGCCGCGGTCTGGGCGATGAGTGCCTTCACGTTATGAAGCCGCCGCCGGATTTCATCGACGCCGAGACTGTCGACCAGGGGGTCGTAGCGGCGCGGCCAGACATGCTGTCCCGTCAGGACCGAAAGCCAGTTGGACTCGACGAAAAGCTCGCGGTCGGAGAACGTCACCCGGCCGTTGCTTCTGAACAGGTCCATCCGATAACGCAGGCTATCGGGAATTCCCATGTCGCGGCAGTAGCGCCACAGCGCGGAATCGTCGCGTTCGGTGGCGTGGTAGTGCAGGATGATGAAGTCGCGGATCTGCTCGTATTCGGCGATCAGGATACGATTGTACTCGGCGGTGTTCGTGGGATCGAAGTCGCGGTCGGGGAATATCGCGAGCAGTTGGGTCACGCCGCTCATGACGAGATGGATGCTGGTCGATTCCAGCGGCTCCATGAAGCCCGATGCGAGCCCCAGCGCGACGCAGTTCTTGTTCCAGAACGCCGCACGGCGGCCGGCCGTGAATTTGAGGAAGCGCGGCTCGGCGAGCGCTTTGCCGTCGAGGTTGCGCAGCAGCGTCGCGGCGGCCTCATCGTCGCTGATGAACTTGCTGCAATAGACATAGCCGTTGCCGGCGCGATTCTGCAGGGGAATGCGCCATTGCCAGCCGGCTTCGTGCGCGGTGGAGCGCGTGAACGGCGTCAGCCGCTGCGTATTTTCGCAAGGCACCGCGGCCGCGCGGTCGCAGGGCAGCCAGTGCGACCAGTCGTGATAGCCCGTCTTCAGCGCGCCTTCTATGAGCACGCCGCGAAAGCCCGAGCAATCGATGAAAAAATCCGCCTCGATCGTCTCGCCGCCGTCCAGCACCAGCGCTTCGATGAAACCGTCCTCAGCGCGCAGCTTCACGTCCACGACCTTCCGCTCCATACGCACGACGCCGCGCGCCAGGGCATATTCGCGTAGATACGCGCCATAGAGCGCCGCGTCGAAATGGAACGCATAAGACAGGCTGGAGAGAACCAGCTTGGGATCCTGGGCCGGCCGGATGAACTTGCCGAGCTTGGCCGCGCTCGTGGACAGCGAATAGTCGGCGAGCGGCGTCTTATCGCCTAGCAGTCGCAGCTTCATCCAGTAATGATGGAACGCGACGCGGTCGATCACCGTGCCGTAAGTGCCGAAGGGATGGAAATAGGTGTGTCCCTGCCGGCACCAGTTGCGGAACTCGATGCCGAGCTTGAACGTCGCCTGGGTCTTGCGGATGAAGTCGTTCTCGTCGAGGCCGAGCAGCGTATTGAACGCGCGGATGGGCGGGATCGTCGCCTCGCCGACGCCGACGATGCCGATCTCCGGGGATTCGATCACACATATCTTCGTGAACCCGTCCTTGAGGGTGCGGGCGAGGGCGGCCGCCGCCATCCATCCGGCCGAGCCGCCGCCCAGGATGATGACGGAGCGGATGCGGCGGTCGGAGCCTGTCGCCTCCATCGCGTTACTCGACGAACGGCGCGGTGACGTGGCGCCGGCCGACGAAGAAGGCATCGCCGACGAGCCGGAACGGCCGTCCGTCCACGTCCGAGCGCCCAGCCGCGATCAGCTCGGCGAAACGGCGATAGATGGCTGCATATTCGACATGCGGGTCGCTGCTGCCCGGCGCCACGCTGGTGCCGTCGATCATGAGCTTGTCGCCGCCGTCCGACAGGCGCAGCGCGCCGGCTTCGGTCTCCACGTCGATGTCCCAGCTCTGCGTGCCGGTCTGGCGGAAATCGAACGCGGCGTCGATCCTGATCCCGTCCTCGGTCGCGAACACGATGTCGGCGGCGATCGGCGACTTGCAATTCGACGGGATATGCAGATCGGCTTCGCGCACGAAGAAGGGCTGGGGAAGGATTTCGGTGAGGATGGAGATCGCGTTGATGCCCGGATCGAACACGCCGAAGCCGCCGGCCTGCCAGATCCAGGCCTGGCCCGGATGCCATTGGCGGACGTCTTCCTTCCACGTCACGCGCACACAGCGGAGCTTGCGCGAGGACAGCCACCGCCGCGCGGCGGCGACGCCCGCGGCGTGGCGCGAGTGCCAGGTCTGATAGAGCGTGCGTCCGGCGGCACGGCCCAGCTCGGCGAGGCGGTCGAGCTCCGTCGCGGTCGCACAGGGCGGCTTTTCCAGGAGCACGTGCTTGCCGCGCGCAAGCGCCAGACGCGCCGTCTCGAAATGCGCCTGGGGCGGCGTGCAGATCGCGATCGCGTCGAGATCCGGACATCCGTCCAGCATCGCCTCGGCGGTCGTGAAATTGGCCACGCCTTCGACCTCAGCGTTGCGGCTCGCGCAGGCGGCGAGCTCGAAATCCGCGCTCCGGCGCAGCACGGGAATGTGCTGGTCTCTGGCGATCTTTCCGATTCCGACGACGCCGATGCGCTTCACCAATGATGTCCCCCAAATGACGATGCTGTGCGACGATGCTATGGCTTGGATGCGTTCGGCGGCGGCGGATTGGCGGCCACGGCCTGCATCAGCGCCTCGCGTTCGGCGCAGCCGGACGGACAAAGCCTTCCCAGCGTCGTCAGCTCGTCGGATGCCATTCCATATTCCCGCGTCAGCAGATAGAGCTTGCCCAGATATTCGTGCAAAAGCTTGTTGTCGGCGTCGATCGCCAGCGCCTGCTTGTAGCAATCGAGAGCCTTGCCGAACTCGGCCGTCTGCTCTGCGCCCGAAAGCGTCGCCGCCAGCATGCGGTGCGCAAAGCCAAGATAGATCAGGGCCGTCGCATCGCTGCGCCGCTTCCTGGCAGCCAGTTCCAGATGTGGGATCGCCTCGTTGTACTTCTGTTGCTTGACCAGGGCCGCGCCCGCCGCCAATTCGTCGTGGACGGACGCGCCGGAAGAATTCGTGTCGGCCTTCATATTGTCGTAGCCGTAGTCCTGACCCTGCTGTTCGTAAGTGCCTTGGCTTCCGGTCGGTGATGAAACCTGGGCAGCCGCGGACAGGCACAGGCAGAGCGCAATCCCCAGCACGGTGGCCGGCAGCGGCAGGCTGCGCATGATTTCCTCCGGGATCTGTTATTATAATACTTATCTTATAATAGTCTCGCGATCCGGAGCAACCGTCGTCGCGCCGGTCTATCCGCGTTTCAGGAACCCGCGCGCGTCGAGCCATTGATAAAAGAGCGAGGTCCAGTTGGAAACGGCCGGCGGGTTGCTGTCGCGGATGCCGAAGCCGTGACCGGTCCTGGTCAGGACGTGCAGCTCGGCGGACGCGCCGGCCCGCTTGAGATCGAGATAGAGCTGAGGAACGCCTTGCGAGATCGCGGGGTTGTCGTCTTCGCCGCAGAGCAGAAACGCGGGCGGCACATCCTTCGACAGATGCATGCCTTGCGGGATGGCGGGATAGATCAAGCCGAGAAAATCGGGCCTGGAGCTTTCGCGATCGACCGGGTCGGTAGCCGCCGCCGATCCGGCATCGAACCGCGTCCCGACGAGTGCCGCCAGCTCGCCGCCGGCGGAGAACCCCATGATCCCGATCCGGCCGGGCGCCAGGTTCCACTCCGCGGCGCGGCTGCGCACCAGGCGGATCGCGCGCTGGACATCGGGCAGGGACGCGCCGTCGATCGTGTAGCTCGATCCGTCTTCCTTCGACAGGCGGTATTTCAGCACGAAAGCCGCGATGCCGTGATCGCTCAGCCAACGGCCGACGCGGTAGCCTTCGTGGTCCATCCACAATTCGCGGTGACCGCCGCCAGGCAGCACGACAATCCCCGCGCCGCTCGCCTTCACCGGAAGATAGGGCGTGATGGACGGCTGGTTGATGTTGGAGACGATGTGCTCGCCTTGCGGCGTGAGGCGCACTCTTTCAGGGGCGGTCTTGCCTTCCGATCCCGGCGCGCCGCCCGGCCACAGGAGAATGGGGGAGGGAGCGGTTTGTCCCTTGCTCGCCGGTGCGTATATCGTGCAGGCGAGCGCGACGACGATACGTCCAAGGGAAGCCGGCCTGACGATGCTCATGGCGTGCAAGATAGAGCCGCGGCGCAACGCTTTGCAATGCGAGGCGTCGCATGAGCGATGACATGACGGGAGAATTCCGCGTCAGCGCGCGCCGCGCGATCCGTACGCTCCGCGTCGGTCGCGAAGCAAGCCCTGTCATCGTCGTCGACGACTATCTGGCCGAGCCGCGCGCGCTGGTGGATTTTGCCGCCACGCATACGCGCTTCGGCGCGCCGAAGAACTGGTATCCGGGGCTGCGCGCCGAGCCGTTGCCGAAGGCCTATGTCGTAGAAACACTGGGCGCGCTGCATCGCGTCATCGGCGAAACCTTCGAGCTTCCCGTCGCGGGCAGCGTTCACACCAACACCTATTTCGGTCTGGCCACCACCGCGCCTGCGGACCTGTTGCCGCTGCAGCGCCTGCCGCATTTCGATACGCCCAATCCCCGCCAGATCGCGCTGCTGCACTACCTCTGCGACGCGGCGCATGGCGGTACGTCCTTCTTCCGTCACCGCGCGACCGGTTACGAATCCATGAGCGAAGAGCGCGTGCGATCCTATTTCGACTGCGTGGAGCGGGAATTGCGCGAAGGCGGGCCGCGGCCGGCCCGCTATGCGTCGGGCGACGACGACCTGTTCGAAGAGATCGCGCGCATCGATGCCACGTTCAACCGTCTGATCGTCTATCGCAGTTGCGTGCTGCATTCCGCCGATGTGAACGCAGCGCTCGGCCTGAGCCGCGATCCCCGTGCGGGACGGCTGACCGCGAACACGTTCATCAGCTATCGATAAGGCAGGTTCGCCGCGATTTGAATCATGACCAGACTGTCATGGCCCGCGAATGCGGGCCACCCAGCTGGGTTCTGCACTCTGAAGCAAGGTTTGTTCGGAGCTTTTCTATGATCGCAAGAGCAGGCGTCACCTGGGTGGCCCGCATTCGCGGGCCATGACAAATTTGTACCGTGGTTTGAAAGTCGCCCTCAGCGGCGCGACGCCCGTGCCGGTGCGAGCAGCACGCGCTCTCCCTTCGCGTCGATGCCTTCGCCCTTGCGGATGAGATGAAGCGCCTCTTCGATCAGGTCGCGCATCGCGGCTTCGGCGCCGGCCGCGTCGCCCTTAAGGATCGCGTCCGACACTTTCTTATGGTCGTTCACGCTGGCGAGGCGCACGCCCTTGACCCGGTTGGTGGTGCGGATGCTGAACCGGAGCGCGGTCTCGATCAGCTCGCGCAGCTGGGCGTAGAAACGGTTGCCGCTGGCGCGCAGGATCGAGATATGGAACGCGATGTCGGAGGTCAGCGGGTCGTCCTCGCCGTGCTCGGCGGCGATCATGCGGTTGAGCGCGCGCTCGATGGCTGCCTTTTCGCCGGGACCCGCTTCCATCGCCGCCATGGCGGCCGCGGCGGGCTCCACGGCGAGACGGATCTGGGTGAATTCGATGAGGAGCGAAAGCGAGAATTTGCGTTCGAGCAGCCAGCGCATCACGTCCGGATCGAACAGGTTCCAGCTTTCCTCCGGCTGCACCCATGTGCCCTGCCGGGGTCTCGCGCCGAGCAGTCCCTTGGCGGTCAGCATCTTGACCGCCTCGCGCAGGATGCTGCGGCTCGCGCCGTACTGCTTGCACAGATCGGCCTCGACCGGGAACGGATTCTTGCCGGAGTATTTTCCCGTGACGACCGCGATGCCCAGATCCTGGACGATGCTGTAGGTCAGGTTCTGCCCGCGCCCCGGCGAAATCACGTTCCTAGGGTGGTTCGACATCCCGACGCCTGCCCATATCAAGCACGAAGTGATTCTCGGCCAAGCCGATACACCCCATCTTGTACACGAAGACGTCTCCGGCGCTAGGCTCATGGGCGAGTTGGCCGGCGGTCAAACCGTCGCGTGCAGAGGTGACGAACAGAAGGTCGAGGTCGGGGCCGCCGAAGGCCGCGCAGGTCGGCTGGCTGGCCGGGACCTCAAGGACGCGCTCGATAGCGCCGTCCGGCGCATAGCGCACGACCCGGCCCGCCCCCCAATGCGCGCTCCACATGTAGCCCTGCGCGTCGACGCAGGCCCCATCCGGGTGTGCGTTACCGGTCGTCTCGGCAAAGACGCGCCGGTTCGCGATCGCGCCGGTGAGGGGGGCGAAGTCGTAGGAATAGATCTTCTGCAGCGGCGAATCCGCGAAATAGAACCTTTTGGAATCGGGGCTCCAGCAGATGCCGTTGGAGATCATGACCCCGCTCTCGCGCCTCGTCGCGCGCCCGGCGGCATCGACGCAATAGAGATTGCCGCGGCCCGAGCGCGGCTCGGTCTCCTCCATCGTCCCCGCCCAGAACCGGCCCTGGCGGTCCACGCGGCCGTCGTTGAAGCGCAGGCCCGCGAGCGCCGCATCCGGGCGGGCGAGCCATTTTTGCGCGCCGCTGCGGGGATCGAAGAGCGCGATCCCGCTCTCGAACGCCACGATGATTTCCGGCCTGCCCTGGATGAGGCCGAAGGAGCCGATCCGCTCCGGCGCGGAGAACGATTCAAGCGCGCGCCGCGCCCAATCGTAGCGGTACAGCTTGCGCTCCTGGATGTCGGTCCACCAGAGCGCCTGCCCGTGGACGTCCCATTGCACGCCTTCGCCCAGCGTGTTGCCGGCGCGGATGATGTCGATCGGCTCCATCGCGGTCTCTTACCAGAATGTGTAGTAGAGGGCGATGAGGACGGCGATGACCACCGCACCGGCGATGTTGAACGACCAGCTCGTCGAGTAGTCGATGTCCATCAGGTCGATCGTCGAGGTCTTGGCGCGCCTGGGCTGCAGCAGCGAGACGAGCATCGCCGCGCCCAGGCACATCAGGAACACGTAGCCGATGCGGTTCATGAACGGCACCTGCGGCCAGTATTTCCAATAAAGGAACGAGAACACCACTGATCCGACCGCAGCGACGAAGGCGCCCGCCGTCGTGGCCCTCGGCCAGAACATGCCGAGCACGAAGATGACGACGATGCCGGGCGTGACGAAGCCGGAATATTCCTGGATGTACTGGAACGCCTGCGGCAGGTTTCCGAGAAGCGGCTTTGCGGCGAGGATCGCGACGATGAGCGCCACGACGGCCGCGATCCGCCCGACGACGACGAGATGCGTCTCGCTCGCATTGCGGAACGCGGGCTTGTAGAGGTCGATGGTGAAGATGGTCGCGATAGAATTGATCTTGGATCCCATGGACGCGATGATCGCCGCGATCAGGGCCGCGAAGACGAGCCCGAGCAGTCCCGGCGGCAGCAGCGTCATCAGATAGGGATAGGCCATGTCGGCGCGCTCGAGATGCGGCGCCAGCACGCCCGCCGCGATGCCGGGCAGGACGACGAGCACCGGCATCAAGAGCTTCAGGAACGAGGCCAGCACGATGCCCTTCTGCGCCTCGCGCGTGTCCTTCGCCGCGAGCGCGCGCTGGATGATGTACTGGTTGAACCCCCAATAGGACAGATTCATGATCCACATGCCGCCGACGAGCACCGACAGGCCGGGCAGGTTGGAATAGTTGGGATTGTCGGGCGACAGGATCATCTGGAACTTGCCGGGAAGCTGCGCCTCGAGCGTCTGAAAGCCGCTCACGACGCCGGCGATGCCGCTGTGGCCCGAGATCTTCTCGAGCGCGATGTAGACGATCACCAGTCCGCCGAGAACGAGCAGGCTGACCTGCACGATATCGGTGAGGGCCACCGCCTTGAGACCGCCGTAGAGCGCATAAGCACCGGCAAAGACGCCCAGCGCGATCAGCGCCAGCTGGATGTCGATGCCGGTGACTGTGTGGATCGCGGTCGCGCCCAGCCACAGGATCGAGGTGAGGTTCACCAGGATGTAGAGAGCAAGCCAGAACACGGCGGTGACCAGGCGGATGCTGTGCCCGTAACGCCGCTGCAGGAATTCCGGCATCGTGTAGATCTGGTTCTTCAGGAAGATCGGCAGGAAGAACTTGCCGACGATCAGGATGGTGAGCGCCGACATCCATTCGTAGGAGGCGATGCCCAGCCCGATGACGTAGCCCGATCCCGACATGCCGATGATCTGCTCGGCGGAGATGTTCGCCGCGATCAGCGACGTGCCGACCGCCCACCACGGAAGCGCCCGGCTGGCGAGGAAGTAATCCTTGCTGTCCTTGACGTGCCCCGCCTTCTCGCGCGAGACCCATTGCGCGAGCGCGAAGATCGACACGGCATAGACCAGCAAGACGGCGATATCGACGTAAGACAGACTGCTCATCGGCACTTCCCCCTGAGTGAGCGCGTCAGCGCGCCTTCGCCTATTTCATTTCGGTGCGGCACGCCGGACGGCTTCGACCAGCTTGCGCGCGCGTTCGGAAATCTCATGCGTCGTGTATTCGGGGCGGAACAGTTCCGAGCCGAACCCGAAACCCGCCGCCCCGGCCTGCAGCCACTGCGCCACCTGATCGGCGCCGATGCCGCCGACCGCGAAGATGCGCGCGGTACCGGGCAGCACGGATCGCAAGGCTTTCAGATGTCCGGGGCCGTAGGTATTTGCCGGAAAGAGCTTCAGCCTGGATGCGCCGGCCGCGATGGCCGCGAAGGCTTCGCTTGCCGTCGCGAAGCCCGGCATGGCGATCATCTTTCGCTCGAGCGTGCGGCCGATGACGGTTGGATCGGTGTTGGGAGAAACGATCATCGTGCCGCCCGCGGCAAAGACGCGGTCGACGTCGCCGCGCGCAAGCACCGTGCCCGCGCCGCAGATGCAGGCATCGCCGAAATAAGCCGCCAGCCGCGCGACACTGTCGAACGGTTCGGGAGAGTTGAGCGGGACCTCGATCGCGCGGATCCCCGCGTCGTGCAGGATCTGGCCGATCTCCAGCACGCGGTCCGGCGCGACCCCGCGCAGGATCGCGACCAGCGGCAATTCGTCGAGCAGCGCTTCAGGCGGCATCGGTCACGCCTTCAAGGACACGATACAGCGCGCTCAGCCCGGCAAGAGACGCCGTGTCGCCGTCGATGTTCCGCACCGCCACGTCGCGCGTGCGAAGCGCCTGCGCATAGAGCTCGCCCAGGCGCGGCGTGCTGACGACCACGACGCCGTTCGACTCCGCGAGATCCGCGCGGAAAAAGCGCTTCGCGCCGGAGACATCCTGGCCGATGATCAGGCCGGACAGATAGTCGGCGGCATCGCGCTGCTTGATCTCCCCCTTGAGCTGCCCGCTGCGCACTTCGAACAGCAGGTGGATGAGCTCGCCGTCGGGGTAGAGCTTGATCTTCTCCAGCGCGCGCTTGAACACCGCCCCGCCGGCCGCGCCGTCTACCGTCTCCTTCGAATTCACCAGCACGCTGTGGTGGTAGAGGATGTCGTAGAGCTCGCCGCTCACCGCGGTGAGGAAATGCTCGATGACGCCGTCTTTCAGCGATACCCATTTCGTGTGCGTGCCCGGCATGCAGAACACCTGGCGGCCTTGCGCCAATTGCGGCTCGAGGCGCAACGCGCCCAGGATCTGCGTCTCCTCGCCGCGCATCACGTCCGGCGCCATCAGGCGGTTGCGGCAGGACAGTCCGGGCGCGATCGTGATGCTGTGGCCGTTCGCCTCGAAGCGCAGCGCGCCGGCGGCGATCATTTCCGGCCGGGCGGGGCAGGGCAGATAGCGCACCTCGCGCCAGCCGATGGTCGAGCCGACCATGCCGCACAGAACCGCGGGCAGCGCGCCGTACTGCTTCCAGGGTTCGATCTGCGCGAAGAACGCGCCCGCGACATCGGCTTTCACCGCGCCGACGCCCGGGCCGTTTCTGCTTTCGAGCACGCGGCCGCCGCGGTCGCAGAGGCTCAGCCGCAGATGGCTCGTCCCCCAGTCGCCGGCGATAAAGGCCGGAGCCGGCATCAGTGCGATTCCCGATCCACGACGTCACCGCTGCCGCCGACCAGGAAGTCGAGATCGCATCCGCGGTCTGCCTGCAGCACGTGGTCGTAGTAGAGCTTGTAATAGCCGCGCCCGTATTTCGGCGCCGCGCGCGTGCGGTTCCATTCCGCAAGGCGCTTCGCCATCTCGGCATCGGATATGAGCAGATCGAGCTTGCGCGCCGGGCCGTCGAACGCGATCTCGTCGCCGTTCCTCACGATCGCAAGCGGCCCGCCGGCCTCGGCTTCGGGCGAGACGTGGAGGATGACGCTGCCGAAGGCCGTGCCGCTCATGCGCGCGTCGGAGATGCGCACCATGTCCTTGACGCCGCGCGCCAGCAGCTTGCGCGGCAGCGGCATGTTCCCGACCTCAGGCATGCCGGGATAGCCCTTCGGGCCGCAGCCCTTGAGCACGAGGATGGAATTCTCGTCGACATCCAGCTCCGGGTCGTCGACGCGGGCCTTGAAGTCCTCGATGGATTCGAAAACCACGGCCGTGCCGCGATGGCGGTACAGCGAGTCCGCCGCGGCGCTCGGCTTCATGATCGCGCCGTCCGGGCAGAGATTGCCCTTCAGCACCCAGATCCCGGCGGTGGCGCGCACGGGGTTCGCCACCGTGCGGATCACGTCGCGGTTGAAGCACTCGGCTTCGGCGATGACCTCTCGATGCGTCCGCCCCGAAACCGTGAGGCCGTCGAGCGCGAGCCAAGGGGCGAGCTCCTTCATCGCCGCGGGGAGACCGCCGGCGTAGTGGAAATCCTCCATCAGGAAATGGCCCGACGGCTGCAGGTCGACGATCAGAGGTATCTCGCTCGACAGGCGGTCGAAGTCGATCAGGTCCAGCTTCACGCCCAGCCGACCGGCGACGGCGAGCAGATGCAGCACCGCGTTCGTCGAACCGCCGATCGCGGCGATCACGCGGATCGCGTTCTCGAAGGCTTCGCGGGTGAGGATCTTGGAAAGGCGCACGTCCCGGCGCGCGAGGTCGACGATCGTGCGTCCGGTCTCGTGCGCGAGCGCTCGCCTGCGCGAGTCGACCGCCGGGATAGTGGCATTGTAGGAAAGCGACAGCCCCATCGCCTCGACGATGCTGGCGAAGGTCGAGGCGCTGCCCATCGTCATGCAGGTGCCGGCGCTGCGCGACATGCCGCTTTCCGCCGACATGAAATCCTTCAGCTCCATCTCGCCGGCGCGCACGGACTCGCTGAATTTCCACACATCGGTTCCCGAGCCGATGTCCTGGCCGCGGAACTTGCCGTTGAGCATCGGCCCCGACGACACGACCATCGTCGGCAGGTCGACGCTGGCGGCGCCCATCAGCTGGCCGGGCGTGGTCTTGTCGCAGCCCCCCAGGAGGACGACGGCATCGATCGGATTGCCGCGGATGGATTCTTCCACTTCCATGGCCAGGAGATTGCGGAACAGCATCGCCGTCGGCCGCATCTGCGTCTCGCCGAGCGACATCGCCGGAAACTCGAGCGGCAGGCCGCCGGCCTCCCAGACGCCGCGCTTCACGAACTCCGAGATGTCGCGCAGATGCGCGTTGCACGGCGTGAGCTCGGACCAGGTGTTGCAGATCCCGATGACGGGCCGTCCGTCGAACACGCTCGACGGCAGGCCTTCGCTCTTCATCCAGCTGCGATGGATGAAGCCGTCCCGTGTCTGCGGGCCGTAGTTCTTGGCGCTGCGAAATCCCGGCTTTTGCGACGGCATGAAATCTTCCACCCACTCCCACCTTCAAGCGGCTGGAATATACATATCCGGTCCGTCCCGAAGCTGTTGGATTTATATGATAAATATCTTTACTGTAAAGTCACGCCGGTTCGAAATCATGGTTTCCCGCCCGCTTCGGGTCCTTGTTCAGAGGCGATCGCACCATGTCGGTTGACGGCGATCCCCACAGTCGCGAGCAGCGTCTGATCGGCGAAATCGCACAGGCGATGCGAAGCGGCGATATCGCGCGGGCATCGCAGCTCGCCGACCTCGCGCTGGCGCAAGGCGTCAGCCACGCCCTTCCATACCAGGCCCGCGCCGTGCGTCTCGACACGCTCGGCAGGGGAGACGAGGCCCTGCGGAATTTCGAGATGGCGCGTACCCTCGCTCCAGGCGACCCCATGGTCGTGAATGGCGCAGCACTCTGTCTCGGCCGCATGGGAAGGCTCGCTGAATCGATGGCGGCCTTCGACGATGCGCTCGCGCTCGATCCCAATTTCGCGACGACGCATTTCCATCGCGGGATGGTTCTGGAGATGCACGGCGAGTTCGGCGCGGCGTGCGGCGCTTACCGGCGTGCCGTCGAGCTCGCGCCTGGCTATGCGGCGGCCTGGGCCGGATTGGCGACCGCGGCGCATTCCCGGCAGGCGTGGAAGGAGGCGGGGATGGCCGCCGCGCGTTCCCTGGCGCTGGATCCGCGCCAGCCGCGGCTCGCGATCCCGCTCGCCTTCGCGAAGATCCAGGAAGGCGCGTTCAAAGCGGCCGAGAAACTTCTTCGCGAACTCCTGAGCCAGCCCACCTCCGTGCCTCGTCATCTTCATGGCATCGCGCTGGGTCTGCTGGCCGATGCTCTGGATGGGCAGGGCAAGTTCGGCGAGGCCTTCGTCTGCTACACGGCGCAGAACCGGGAGAGGCGCGCCGGCTATATCAGGCCTCCCGGAGCGCCCGACATGGCCGCACTGGTGCGCGGCCTCACGGCATTCGTCGAACGGACGCCGATGATGGGTGCGGCGGATGCGCAGGGAGCGGGCCCGCATGCCTTCCTTCTGGGCTTTCCGCGTTCCGGAACGACGCTGCTCGAACAGGTCCTGGCCGCCCATCCGGACGTGGTGACACTGGAGGAAAGCGACGTCCTGGACGCGATCGCGGAAGAATTCCTGTGCGATCCGCCCGGCTTCGATCGCCTGGCCGCGCTTGATGGGGACGAGCTTTTGCGCGTGCGCGAGCAATATTGGCGCAACGTCCGCGCCCACGGCGTCGGGCCTGAGGGAAAGGTTCTCGTCGACAAGCTGCCGCTGAACACGATCAAGCTGCCGCTCATCGCCAAGCTGTTTCCGCAAGCCCGGATCCTGTTTTGCGTGCGCGATCCCCGCGCTGTCGTGTTCAGCTGCTTTCGCCGCGCGCTTCCCGTCAATGCGTCGACGGTGGAGTTGCTGACGCTGGAGGGCGCGGCGAAGTTCTACGATCGCGTCATGACGCTCGGCGAGGTCTGCCGCAGCACGCTGCCGCTCGCGTTCCATGTCCAGCGCCTCGAGGATCTGGTGCAGGATTTCGAGGGCCAGACGAGAAAGCTGTGCGCGTTCCTTGGCATCGAATGGGCGGATGGCCTTCGCGATTTCGTGCGCCTCGCGCAAGACCGGCACATCCGCTCGATCAGCGCGTCCCAGGTCCGCCGCGGCCTCTATGGCGATGGGGCACAGGAGTGGAAGCGCTACGCGCACCAACTCGCTCCCATCCTTCCGCTTTTGCGTCCCTGGGTGGAGTTGTTCGGCTACGAATCTGTCTGACCGGCGGCAGGATTCGCAGGCGGCAGGCGCGCGGCGAGAGGATGATTTCGAGCCATGCGCTCGTTTCGCCCCCGCGGCGCGCGAGCGGGAAACCGGCGAAAGGTGAAATCATTACAGGGCGTTGCGCGTCGGAAATTCCACATGCGCGCTGTTGCTCAAAAGCCCCGCAGACCTTCCTTGACATCAATAAGCCGATTTATATTATAAATGGCATTGCAAGCTGACCCCGCGTGTAAGAGGGGCGGCTATCTAGAGGGGGAGGTAGCCTGTGAGGTCGGTCCATAGCATGTTGCTGAGCGGGGCTAGCGCCCTCGCTCTTTGTTCGGTCGTGACGTCCGCCGCGCTCGCGGATGACTCCAACATCGAAACGGTCGTCGTCACCGGCGTGCGGGGAAGCCTGCGGGACTCGCTGGCGGCGAAGAAGATTTCTCCCCTGGTCACGGACAACATCTCGACCAAGGACATCGGCCAGCTTCCCGACGTGACGATCGCGGAAGAGCTGAACCGCCTTCCCGGCGTGAACACGACGCGAGACCGCGGCAACGCGAGCCAGGCGGCGGTTCGCGGCCTGGGCCCGCGGCTCGTGTTCGGCCTCGTCAACGGACGCGAAGTCGCGTCGTCGGAGCCGTCGCAGGACGTTCGCTGGGAAGTGTATCCTTCCGAAGTGCTCTCGGGCGCGCAGGTCTACAAATCGCAGTCGCCGGAACTCATCCCGGGCGGCATCGCTGCGACCATCGACATCCGCACCATCTCGCCGCTCGACTATGACGGACCGTCGATCAACATGCGGGTCGGCCCGACCTACAACGACGAGGGCGCGGATCTTCCGCATTACGATCCCTGGGGAATGCGCGCGAGCGGCGCCTACATCACGCATGTGACGTCGAATTTGGCGATCGCGCTTGCCGCGAGCTATCAGAAGGAAAAGAACGGATTCCCGGATTTCCGCACCTTCGGCTGGAACACGCCGGACAATTCGGGCGCGTCGACGTCCAATCCATCCGGCGCCACCGGAGATCTCAACAGCGACGGCGTTCCCGACAACACCAATTGGGGCTTGGTGACCGAGGTCAAAGAGGTTCAGCAGGACCGTCAGGCTTTGTCGGGCGCGGTGGGTTGGCAGCCGATGAGCAACCTCCAGGTCAAGGCGGACATGCTGTATTCCGCCTACACCATCCACGAAAACCAGTTTCAGACTTGGTACGCAAACAATCTGGGCAACTGGAACAACAGCCGTCACGATGTATACAATTGTTCGACATGCTCCTACACGATCGAGGACGACTCGGTGGTCTCCGAGAACCTTCAGAACATTCAGCAGAACGGACCGGACTTCTTCTTCCAGGGACCCGACTACCAGAGCGAGATCGCGCGCTACAACGAGCGGCACACCCTCTTGGTCGGCGGTCTGAATCTCAATTGGACGAGCGGCGACTGGAACGCCAAGCTCGATCTGTCCCATTCGGAAGCGTGGCGCAACAACAGATGGTCGGCGATCTATCTGGACACGCAGTGGGCCACGGGTATCGCGTACAACCTTACCCCCGGCCAGGCGCCTAGCGCGCATCTGTACGGTCCTGATCCCGCCAACCCGGCGATCCAGTCGGTCGGCGGTCTTTCACACGACATCTTCAACGATCCCGGCGGCCGGAACGGCGAAGTCGATCCCGAGCACAGCACCGATCATCTCTCGGCCGCCGCGTTGGACGTGACGCGCGCCTTCGCAGGATCGTTCCTGACCGCGATCGATTTCGGAGGTCGCATCTCGGAGCGTGCCAAAGGGCACCGGCAATGGCAGTACTTTCCTTCGCCCGTTTCCGCGATGAGCCTCGCGAATGCGGGGTTGGAGGAATTCACCGTCAATGCGTTCAACGCGCCGGCGAACGTCTGGGGCGATTGGGACAAGCTATTTCCGATGATCTACGGACCCAATGCGTCCGCCATACCGGCCGGCTCCGAACTTCCGCTGAGCCATACGAATGTCACGGAGAACACGGACGAAGGGTATGTCAAAGCCGACTTTGCGGGCAATTTCGGAGGCGCGCCGTACACCGGAAGCCTCGGGGCACGCATCGCCGCAGTGGACACCGAGAGCGTGGGCTTTCAATGCCTTGGAGGCTCGGGCAACTACTGCTTCGGCGGCGTCATCGCGCCCGTGGATCTCAAGAACCACTATACCGATGTGTTGCCGGACCTGAACATGGTCTTGCATCTGTCGGACGAGACCCAGCTGCACTTCGGCGCGGGGATCGCCATCTCGCGTCCGCCTTTGGATGCCTTGACGACGGGCTTCTTCCTGACGGCCAGCGCCCCCTTCACCGGCGGCGGCGGCAATCCGCTCCTGAAGCCCTACAAGGCTGATCAGGTCGACCTGTCCTATGAGTGGTACTTCCACGACGAGTCGATGTTCGCGGTCGCGCCCTACTTCAAGCATCTCGAAACCTACATCACGGCGCTGTCGTCGACGGAGATCATCAACGGCAACAACTACCTCATAACCACTCAAGGCAACGGCAAGGGCGGCGACGTGGAAGGCGTCGAGCTGACGCTGCAGACCCGCTTCTACTTCCTGCCGGGCTTCTGGAGCGATTTCGGAACCTACATGAACTACGCTTACGCGAACTCCGACATCAAGGAAGTCGTGCCCTCGACGGTCGGTTTCGGAGAGACGCCCTACTCGATGGTGGGTCTGACCAAACACACCGCGGAGATGGATTTGTTCTATGACCGCGGCGGTTTCGAGGCGCGTGTGGCGTACAAGTATCACAGCCCGAACACGGTGGCGCCGACCTGGGTCGGAACGACGCTGAAGAAGGACGACGCCGAGGGCATCCTCGATGCCAGCCTCTCCTATCAGTGGAACGACAACATCGGTCTGCGCTTCCAGGCACGCAACCTGACCAACCAGGTCAATCGCTACACGAGCGACAACAACCCGGTGAATCTGTCGAACGACGGCGGCTATCAGGTCTATGGTCGCTCATATCTGTTCGACATCTCGTACAAGAACTGAGGAATCCCGTTGGTAACTCGGTGGGGTGGCGGCAGCGTCACCCCACCTTTTTCTTTTTCAGGGGTGTGCGTGCGATGCGGGCGATCGGACTATTTTTGATCCTTTCCTCGCTCGCCGCGCCCGCCGCCGCCCGCGAGGTCTATTTCGGCGGCGACCTGTCCTTCGCCAACGAGATGAACGATTGCGGCGCGGTCTATCGCGACAACGGCACGCCCAAGGACGTCTACGCGATATTCAAGGACCACGGCGCCAACCTCGTGCGCCTGCGCCTGTGGACCGAGGGCAACGAGGGCAAATACAGCAACCTGGCCGACGTCGAGAAAAGCATCCGCCGCGCCAAGGCCGCCGGAATGAAGGTGCTTCTCGACCTGCATTATTCCGACAGTTGGGCCGACGGCGACAAGCAAATCATCCCGCGCGCCTGGGCCGGGATAAGTGACCGCACGGCGCTGGCGCAGACGGTCTATCGCTACACGCTCGACACGCTGACGGCGCTGGACCGCGAAGGGCTGATGCCGGAGATGGTCCAGGTCGGCAACGAGATCAACCAGGAGATGCTCGGCCAGGCGGATTGGAAGGGGCGTCCCATCGACTGGGAACGCAATGCCGCGATCATCAATGCGGGGATCAGGGCGGTGCGCGAGGCGGGTGCGAAGTCGCAGGTCAAGCCCAGGATCATGCTGCACATCGCACAGCCCGAAAACGTCGAGCCGTGGTTCGCCGCCGCGACGAAGGCGGGCGTCACCGATTTCGACATCATCGGCATCAGCTATTACGGCAAATGGTCGAAATACTCCGTCGCCAATCTGGGCACCGAGATCTTCCGGCTGACCCATCTCTACAAGCAGGACGTCATGGTGGTCGAGACCGGCTATCCATGGACGCTTGCCTGGCACGACAGCACGCCGAACGTGCTCGGCGAGGACGGCCTCATCCGCGGCTATCCCGCGACGCGCGAGGGGCAGAGGAAGTTCCTGCTCGACGTAACGGCGGCCGTGCTCGACAATGGCGGCGACGGCGTCGTGTATTGGGCGCCCGACTGGGTCTCGACCGATTGCAAGACCCCGTGGGGCAGGGGATCGAGCTGGGAGAACGCGACGCTGTTCGATTTCGACGGCGAGGCGCTGCCGGGCCTCGATTTCATGAAACAGCCGGGCAAATGAGAAGGCGCGGGGGGCGTCCATGCCACGCGCCGGTTGTGCTATTCCTAGTGCATGAGTGTAGACCTGCGGCCGATCCGCGAATGGCGAGACGTCGACGTCGCGACGTTCCGCGGCGAGATTCTGCCCGCCGGCCAGCCGGCCGTGCTGAGGAGCGTCGCCGGGGACTGGCCGGCGGTCCGGGCGGGCCGGCATTCGCCGCGGGCGCTCGGCGCATATATAAAGTCGTTCGACCGCGGCGCCCTGGTTGAAACACTGACCGGCGCCCCGTCGATCGCAGGGCGGTTCTTCTACAGCGACGATCTGAAGGGCCTCAATTTCGAGAAGCGGCCCGAGCACGTTTCAGCGACGATCGATCGCCTGCTCGCGCAGCCCGGAGCGGAGGGCGCGCCTTCTCTTTATATTCAGTCGGCCGCCATCCCGGACTGCCTGCCCGGCTTCGCGGACGAGAACAGGCTCGCGCTGCCCGGCGGCGGCGCGGTGCCGCGCGTCTGGATCGGCAACGCAGTGACCGTTTCGACGCATTACGACCTCTCCGACAACATCGCCTGCGTCGTGGGCGGACGCCGCCGGTTCACGCTTTTTCCGCCCGGGGAGATCGGCAATCTTTATGTCGGGCCCATCCACTTCACGCTCGCAGGCCAGCCCGTGAGCATGGTGGCGCTCGACGAGCCCGATTTCGAGAAGTATCCACGTTTCAGGGACGCGCTCGCCTCGGCGCAGACTGCCGAGCTCGAGCCCGGCGACGCCATCTATATCCCGTATTTCTGGTGGCACCATGTGCGTTCGCTCACGGGCTTCAACGTGCTGGTGAACTATTGGTGGAACGACGCGGAGCCGCGCTTCGGGCTTCCCTACGACGCGCTGCTCCACGCGTTCCTCACCATCCGCCACCTGCCGCCCGATCAACGCGCGGCCTGGCGCGCGGCGTTCGATCATTACGTCTTCCAGACCGGCGGCGATCCGGTGGCGCACCTGCCGCAGGACGCGCGCGGCGCGTTGGGACCCATGACGCCAAGCCTCGCGGCACAGATAAAAGCCGCGCTGCTGCGCCGGTTGAACCGGCCCTAGGCAAGGCGGAAATTTCCCTCCGGCGCCGATCCGTGCTATTTATATGATAAATAGCGAGAGCGGCGGTTCGCATGGCTTGGCGCCACGCCTTTTGGTTTTGCGCAGGCGCGGCAGGGTTTCTGCCGCCGGCCGCGCATGCGTTGGATCCGGCACTTGTCGAGATGCGGCACGGGATGGCCGACGCGCGGTTCGTGGAAATCTACTCTCCCGCGCAGCGCGCCGAGGCGTTGCAACGTGCGTTGCACCTCGCTTCGCCGCCCGAGCTTGGTGTTTCCGTCGCGCTCACGCCGAATGCGCCCTTCGCGCGGGACGGCTCGCATCTGTCGTTCTGGAAACCGTCCTTCGTCATCGGCACGGAAGCGGGCGGCGAGGCCGGGATAAATTTCTGGGGCCTTCGTCAGGAAGGCCACATGAATGTGGGAGTTGCGCCCGCCGGTCCCGTCGCGCTGGATTGCCGGCTGCTTTCCGCCGGAAGGATCGCTTACAAGATATATGCGGGAGACGCCCTGCGCACGCAGGCCGACGCAGCGCTGCAGGACGGGCATTTCCTGCTGATGCTTTCGCCGTCGCGCCCTGGCGAGCCGATCTCGGTCGAGCTGTGGCCGTCGCCCGGCACCGAGCCTTTGGGGATTTTCGGTTGCGACGTCAGTGCGGTGGAGCAACGTCCATGAAATACAATCGGCTCGGCAATACCGGTCTGTTCGTTTCCGAGATATGTCTCGGCACGATGACCTTCGGCGGGCATAACGCCTTCTATCGCACCTTCGGCGATCTCGGGCAGAAGGAGGTCAACGCCATCGTCGCGCGTTCGCTCCAGGCCGGCGTCAACCTGATCGACACGGCGGACATCTATTCCGACGGCCTGTCGGAGCGCCTGCTCGGCCAGTCGTTCAAGGACCTCGGCGTCAAGCGCTCGGACGTCGTCATAGCCAGCAAGGCTTATGGCCGGATGGGCCCGGGTCCGAACGATATCGGTGCCAGTCGCGGCCACATCATGGACGCGGTCGAACGGAGCTTGGAGCGGCTCCAGACCGACCATATCGATCTCTATCAGATCCATGCCCAGGACATGAGCACACCGGTCGAGGAGATCATGCGCGCCCTCGACGATCTCGTGTCGCGCGGGCTGGTGCGCTATGTCGGCTGCTCGAACTGGCAGGCCTGGCGGACGATGCAGGCCCAGGGCGCCGCCGACAAGCGCGGCACTGCGCGCTTCGAGACGATGCAGGCCTACTACTCCATCGCCGGGCGCGGCATCGAGCGCGAAGTCGTGCCGATGCTCGAGAGCCAGAAGATGGGCTTCTTGGTATGGAGCGCGCTGGCCGGCGGCATCCTGTCGGGAAAGTTCGGACCTGACGGCAAGGGGCCGGACGGCGCGCGCCGCACGACCTTCGATTTTCCGCCCGTCGACAAGGAGCGCGTCTGGCCGATCGTGGACGCGATGCGCGAGATCGGAAAGGCGAGGGATGCCAGCCCCGCCCGCATCGCGATCGCCTGGGTTCTGTCGAAACCTTACGTGACCAGCGTCATCGTCGGCGTGAAGACGCTTGAGCAGCTCGAGGACAATCTGGCGGCCGCGAACGTCGTCCTGTCGGCGGACGAGATCGCGCGGCTGGACGAACTGAGCGCACTGCCTCCGGAGTTTCCGGGCTGGATGGTGGCGCGCCAGAACCTCGACCGTCGGCCCAAACCCAAATAATGGAGGTGACCATGAAGATGTTTGCCGTTGCTTTCGCTGCAAGCTGCTGCGCGCCGAGCTTGGCCGCGGCCGATGAACCGAAACCCGTGCCCGCCAGCGAGGTCTGCTTGCAGGCGGGCCACATCAACAATACCGTCGTCGTCGACGGGCGCACGATCCTGTTCCATATGAACGACGGGAAGGTCTGGAAGAACACGCTGGGCAGCGAATGTCCCGGCCTGAAATTCGAGCGCGCGTTCAGCGAAGAGGTCCGTGGCGGCACGATCTGTTCCAACCGCCAGATGATCCGCGTGATGCACAGAGGCAATTGGTGCTCGCTGGGCGCGTTCACGCCGTACACGCCGCCGCCCACGCCCAAATAGGCGCCGCTCACGCCGCCGATATCGCGATCCTTGCGGGAGAAAGCGACGGCGCCGACGCGGAAAGAAGCATGCTGCCCGGCGTGCCGTCGGATTGCACCAGGACGAGCGCCATGCCGCCGAACGCCTTTCGCCGACGTCCGCCATAGGGTTCGATGCTGTCGGGGCGGCCGCTGTCGACGCCGATGATCCGGCCGCGGCCGCGCAGGTCGAACGCGATCTCGTGCTCGGCCGTGGGCACCAGAAGGCCCGCCGCATCGAGCACCTCGACGGTCACATGGGCCACGTCGCTGCGGTTGGTCTCGATCCTATCGCGGTCCGCGGTCAGCCGGATGGCGGCAGCAGCTCCCGTGGTGCGGACCTCGAAAGTCGACACGATCTCGCCGCCCCGGATACCGACGGCCTTGAGCGTCCCGGGCTCGAAGGGCACGTCCCACGAAAGATGGAGATCCGCCGTGGTCTGCAGCGCCTTCGCCCGCGGCGGATAGAGCGGCCAATGCTCGATCATCCCGGGGCGCGGAAAGGCATATCCCTTCACGCCGAAGCTTTTACCGTTCAGGAACAGCTCGACCGTGTCGCAATTGGTGTAGCAGGTGACGGGGATGATCGTGGCCTCGTGCCCGTGCCAGTTCCAATGCGGCGAGAGGTGGAGGACGGGCGTGCTCGTCCATTGGCTCTGATAGAAGTAATACGAATCCTTGGCGAAGCCGCACGTGTCCAGCACGCCGCTCGACGCCAGCTTCGACGGCCAGCGCGACTCGCCCAGATAGTCGATGCCGGTCCACATGAAATCGCCGCTCACATAGTCGTAGGTCTGGATGAATTTCTGCAGCTGCTCGGCCTCGATGCGGTTGTTGCTGATGCGCTCGCCGAAGATGGCCGGTTCCTCGCCCAGATGGTCGAGGACGCGCAGCCCTCCCAGGCCGGGGCTCTCGGTGCCGATGAATCTGCGCGCCGGATGATCGTGGCGGTCGATGCTGTAGAATTTCTCGCGGCGATCGCGCCAGCGGTCGACATAGTTGTAGCCAACGACGTCCAGCTTCTCGAGGAACTCCGGCAAGGCAGGTTTCGGCTCGGCCGCGATGTTGTCGCACGCGACCGTCACCGGCCGCGTCGGGTCCTTGGCGTGGAAGATGTCGAGCAGCGTCTGCAGCGTCCGCGGTCCCTCGGGATCGGTCTGGTCGGGCACCTCGTTTCCCGCGCTCCAGATCACGATCGAGGGATGGTTGCGGTCGCGCTCGATCATGTCGGAGAGATCGCGCGCCGCCCATTCGTCGAAATACATGTGATAGCCGTATTGCGGCGTCTGCGCCTTGGGCTGGCGCCATTCGTCGAAGGCCTCGGCCATCACCAGAAAGCCCATCCTGTCGCACAGGTCCAGGAACTCCGGCGCCGGCGGGTTGTGGCTGCAGCGGATCGCGTTGCAGCCCATCGCCCTCAAGAGCGAAAGGCGGCGCTCCCACATGCGCTCGGGAACCGCCGTGCCGACCGCGCCGCAATCGCCGTGCAGGCACGCGCCGTTGAGCTTGACGCGCTCGCCGTTCAGCAGGAAGCCGCGATCCACGTCGAAACGCGCGTCGCGTATGCCGAAAGTGGTGGTGACGGTGTCGGAGCGCCCATCGTCGCAGCGCAGCGCCGACACGGCGCTGTAGAGAAGCGGCGACGCCGGCGACCAGAGCCCGGGCGCCGGGACCTGCATCTTCTGGACGAAGGAGAACTCGCCGCCAGCGGCGATCCGCGCGCGCGTGGTCGAGGTTTGGGCTGGCTTTCCGCTCGCATCGACGAGTGTCGTGTCCAGCGTGCACCGCTGCGCCTGCGCGGTTTCGTTCACGGCGCGCGTGACGACCTCCACCGTCGCGCCGGTCGCCGAGACGTCGTGGGTGCGCACGCATACGCCCCAATTTGCGACATGGACCGGTTCCGTCGTCACGAGCCAGACGTGGCGGTAGATGCCGGAGCCGGAATACCAGCGCGAGTTCGGCTGCAGCGAATTGTCGACGCGGACCGCCATTATGTTCGGTCCGTCTTGCTTCAGATGCGGCGTCAGATCGTAGGCGAAGGAGATATAGCCGTAGGGCCGCTGGCCCAGAGGCTGTCCATTGATCCACACCTCGCTGCGCTGATAGACGCCGTCGAACAGGATGCGCACGCGCTTTTCGGCGGAAGGGAGTGTGAACGTCTTGCGGTACCAGCCGATCCCGGTGGGCAGGTATCCGCCCGAGCCGCCGGCGGACTCATGCTCGTCGTAAGGCCCGGCGATGCTCCAGTCGTGGGGGAGGGCGACGGCGCTCCATGCGTCGTCGCGGAATTCGGGCAAATGGGCACCGGGGAAATCGCCTCGCGAGAATTTCCAGCCGTCGTCGAAATTCGCTTTTCGTTGTGCGGCCGAAGCGTCCGCCCGGGCAGGACGGGCCAAGCCGGCGCCGGAGACGACGCCGGCCGTCGCCGCCGTGCCAATGAAGTCGCGTCTGGTGAAGTTTGCGGACATGGAACGCCTATTGTTTGAAGCTCAGCCACACCGATTGGACGGCCACGTGGGGAGAGCCGCCACCGCGATGCACAACGAGTTCCAGACGCTCGACGTTCTCGATCGCGACGCGGCCGTGCGGATTGCGATGAGCCGGCAGATCGCGCCAATAGTCCCACAGGCCGGGGAAGGGGCTTGGAGTGAGAACGCTACGGCCCGCATGGAGGTCTTTCAGCGGAATGGAAACATCCGACCACACACCTTTGGCAGCTGCGTTGCCGTGCCAAGCCATCCCGTCCTTCTCGATCAGGGCCACGTCGAGGGTTTGCGCCGCGCCGTCGCTCTTCAGCGTGACATGCAGCGTGCCGGCGGCATCGGTTTTGCGCGCGGCCACGGCATCCCCCACATAGAGCGAAGCGGCATATAGTTCGGGCGTATCGGCGCCGAGATCCGGCACGCCGAAATCGAGCGCGAGCTCGCCCGCGTCGCGGCCCGGCACGACGCTGAACAGCCCGCCGCGCACGCTCTCGTGCGGCCGCACGAACGACAGGCGCTTGTAGTCGATCTTGGGATCGAACAGCCGGAGCGGCGCTGCGGCCGGCGTCACGCGAAACGTCCAGACCGTGTCGCTGAAGAACGGCCATGCGTCCGGGCGTCCCGATACTGCGCTGGGGAAGGTCGAGCTTCGGTCGCCCGTCGTTACGCTCACGGCATAATCGTAGAGCCCCGGCGCCAGCTTTCCGGCATCGGCGGCATAGTCGTTGCCGCGCGACCGCGCCATGGCGACCGATTTTGCGAACCTGCCCGCGCCTGCCGGACGCAGCCATAGCTCGACCTTGTCCGCAAGCGCGTCGTCGGCGACGCGGGCTGTGATCCGCACCGGCGCTCCCGCCTCGAATTCTTCCGGCGCGAGCGGAAGGACGAGGTCGGGATAGGATTGCGGCTTGTTGACGTGAAATTCGTCGAAGCCGACGCGATCGATGGATGCCGGCAGGCTTGCCTTGTCCACCGGCATGGCACTCAGCAGCCACACGCCGGGCTCGACGTCGAAACGCGCCTGCCCGGCGCGGCGCGCCGCTGCGTGCGCGTCGTTCGGAACATTGATCGGCGAGGCGATGAACTGCGCGCCCAGATCCGGCAGGTTCACGCGCATGGGCCATGTGCGATAGAGCAGGCGGGAGACGATCTTGTCCGGTCGCGGCTGCTCGAAGGGGTCGCGGACCAGGACTTCATCCGGATAGACCTCCAGCCGCCAAACGCCATCGCGCACCTTGTCGAGGAAATAAGCCCCCGTCCCCTCATAGTCGACGATCGGGGACGAGCCGAAGCCCACGACGCGCTGCAGCGTCTTGGGATTGCGCGGAGGCGTGCTTGTCGTGCCGGCGTTCATATAGGCATCGGCGGCGACCAGTTCGCTCAAATTCTCTTCGTAGCTGACGCGGAAATCGCCGAAGCCGAGATCGTCGGGATATCGGCCGTAGGATTTGTAGCGCGGCAGCCGGCGCATCGCTTCGGCGGCGATGATGGCGCTGACCGCCTTTCCCGGCGTGTGGACCAGATTGAGGAAGTGTGTCTGCCAGCCGAGATTGTAGGGCGCGGTCTCGAGCTGATCGTAGGCGAACATGGACGCGAATTGCGCGCCGACCGCGCGATAGGTGCGCGCCATCGCGGGATACATGTAGTTCGTGTTCATGTCCGCGGTGTCGAATTCATAGACGATGCGTGGCTTGCCGTTCAGCTTGGGGCGCAGCATGTCGGGATAGGAATCGACGGCTTGCAGGAAATTGCCCTTCAGCGTGCGGCCGGCGACGAGGCCGGACGGATACCAGCCGAAGCTCGCGCCGTCGACGTCGGACTCCTTGATCGCCTCGGCGATGCGGAAATCCTGCGAGACGTTGAAGAACGTGATCTTGTCGGTGCCGGTGTCGTGCACCGCCTTGACGAGCGCGTTGATATAGGCGACCGAGCCCTTGAGGTCCTCGGGATGATGGATCGGCTCGTTGATGACCTCGACGAACAGCAGAGCCGGCTCGTCCTTCAGCGCGGTGCCGGTGTAGGGGTTCACATGCTTCAGGAGCTGGCCGATGTAGTTCGCCTGCGCGGCGATCGACCGCTTGTCGGTCCCCATCACGGCTTTCTCGAACCAGCGCGAAAAGCCGACATTCTGTGTCGGCTTGTCCATCTGGTCCGGGAAGGCGGGACTGTAGCCGTGGATCGGCGTCAGCAGGATATAGATGCCGCGCTCGCGCGCCTTGGCGACCAGGTAGTCGAGCAGGTCGACGTGATCGTTGACGATCAGATTGCCTTGGGCGTCCGAATTCTCCCAATCGCCCCAGGAGCACAGACGCAGCGCCGTCCAGCCCATGCGGGCGAACTGCGCCATGTCCTCGTCGATCATCTTCTTGCGGTCGCCGCCGACGAGCCCGGCCATCCGGTAGTCCGAACCGGACATGAGGCAATAGTTCGCGCCGAACAGCGCGACCTCTTCGTCGTTGTCGCGCCAGCGCACGACGCCGGACTTGTCGAGATAGGCATGACGCGTGGCCGCCTGGGCGGCGGCTTGTTGCACGCTCGCCGACAACGCCAGGATCGCAGTTGCGATCGCCGCGGCAAAAAGAACGCGCATCCCCCGCTTCCCTTGATCAGGCGCAGGTATTATAAATAATATAAATAGCGCCGCCAGATGGTTTTTGGCTTTGGCGGTCTTGGCGCGGCTTAGATCGGCTCGCGGTTCCGGCGCAGCCAGATGGCTCCGGCGACGAAGACCGCGGCCAGCGCGAGGCCCACCCAGAGGCCGGGGCTGCTCAGGAAGTGCAGCGGCGTCAACAGCGCCAACGGGTCTTCCAGCCGGGCGCCTTTCTTGTAATAGACCGCCTCGGAAAGGAAGCCGCTCAGCCGGTAGTCCAGCAGAGAAAAGAGATAATGCGTGTCGACGGCGACCCGTTCCGCGATGCACAGGCCGAGCGGCGGCAGGACCGCCCACAGGATGGCCATGCTCCGCGCCCAGCTCGAGACCAGGAGAAGCCAGCCGCAGATCGGCGCGTACCAGAGCGTCATGACGACCACGGCATAGATCATCACCAGCGACATCTTGAGGAACGGCCAGTGGCTCCACAGGATCGAAGGGCTCATCCCGTTCGCCGCCAGGGCCGCGCTTCCGAGCAGAAGCATGACGAGCTGCGTGGCCAGGGCGATGGCAAGGACGACCACCGGCAAAACGACCAACGCCACGGCCACCTTGGACAACACCGTCGTGACGTTCGATACGGGAAGGGATTTCCAGAACAGGATGCTGCGATCGCGCCGCTCGTTGTAGAGCGCGCCGAGGCAATAGAAGAACCCGACGATCAGCCCCGCGCCGGCGATCGAAACCGCCACGATGGCGAAGGGTGCGCCCAAGGCGAGGCTCTGCTGGAGCGGCGTGAGCGACGCCGTTTCGCGCACCAGGTGCGGCAGCTGAACGATCCTGATGAGGAAGCCGAACATGGCAAGTCCGGCCACGATCAGCGGCGCCATGTAGATCGCGCGGTATTCCCACAGCTCGCGGCGCAGCGACCAGTAGAACGGCCGCGTCGGCGACAGCGCGGCGGGTGCGGCCTCGCGCGGCTCGAAGGCGGCAACGGTCTCAGACGAACTGCTCATGCGGCGACTCCTTGCGCCCGACCGTCTTTTTCGGTCATCAGGGCTACGAACAGATCGGCGATGCTGGGCGTGCGGACCTCGCCCAGCGCCGCGAGCGCCTCGCGGTCGGCGCGATCGAACAGCATGATGCTGCGGCCGAGCACCTGGCGCTCGTGGATGGGCTTGAGCGCGCGGGCCTGGGCGATATTTTCAGGCCGCACGCTCAGCTCGAGATAGCGCGCCTGGTAGTCGTCCATGCTGCAGTCCAGCACGATCCGGCCGTGATTGATGAACATCATGTCGGTGAGGATCTGCTGGATCTCCTCGACCTGGTGGGTGGTCACCACGATGGTCCTGGTGCGGTCGAAATAGTCGTTCAGCAGCGTGTCGTAGAATTGCTTGCGATAGAGAAGGTCGAGGCCGAGCGTGGGCTCGTCGAGCACAAGCAGCTTCGCGTCGACCGCCATGATCAGCGCCAGATGCAGTTGCGTCACCATGCCCTTGGACAATTCGCGGACCCTGCTGGCCTTCTTGATCTGGGTGCGGGCGAGGAACTGCTCGGCCTTCGCGCGGTCGAACCGCGGATGCACGCCGGCTACGTAGTCCAGCGCCTGCCATACCCGCATCCAGCGCGGCAGCACCGCGACGTCGGCGATGAAACAGACGTCGCGCATCAGGTGATCGCGTCCGGTCCAGGGATCCTGGCCGAGCACCTTGAGCGAGCCTTCATAGGGGATCAGCCCAAGTGCTGCGTTGAGCAGGGTGCTCTTGCCCGCGCCGTTGGGACCGATCAGTCCCAGGATGCGGCCTTCCTCGATCGTGAGATCGATGCCGTCGAGCGCGACCGTCTGGCCGAACGCCTTGCGCAGTCCGCGTGCTTCGATGCATGCCATGGGTTCAGCGTCCCGTTGTCGGTTTGACGGAAAGAAGATCCTGCGGCGACAGACCCAACCGCTGGATGGTCGCGTAGATCGCAGGCCATTGCTCATTGGTGAAACGCTGCCGCTCGACCTGCAGCAGGATCTTGTGCGCGCCGGTCTTGACGAACAGGCCAAGGCCCCGGCGCTTCTCGACGATCTCTTCGTCGGCGAGCTGCTGATAGGCCTTGAGCACCGTGAGCGGGTTCACGCGGAATTCGGCCGCGACATTGCGCACCGACGGAAGCGGATCGCCTTCGTCGAGGACGCGGTCGAGGATCATCGCGATGACCCGGTCGCGAAGCTGGCGATAGATCGGCTGGCTGTCATTCCAATCGTCGTCCATCGCGGGTTCCGGTCGGCCTTGGTTGGGGTTCACGTAAGACGTCTTAATGCGCGCCGTTCGGCAGATGGGACAGAGCAGAGTGCGCGACGCGATCGATCGGCGAACCGGCCGTCTGCAGGTGGGTGATCTCGGCCGCCGCTTTCAGAAGACGGGCATTCACCCGTTCCGCATCCGCCCAGGCCGTGGGACCCAGAGAGAAGCCCGCCAGGGCCGCGCCGAAAGCGATATTCACTAGCGTTTGCATGGGGTTGTACCCTGTCTCGCGTCGGGGAAGATCAATGGGTGATCTTCTGCAGTACTGTTATATATAACTATAACACCAATGCACGCAAGAGGGCTTTCGACTTTATTTTGAGCCGATGGATGAAGCGGATGTTCAGGCCGTCTTGGGCGCCGGGCTGCGCGCGGCGTGCAATCTCCAGAGCCCGTAGAAGACCGCCATCGCCAACAGGAGAATCCCGCCGCCGATGAGGGGGCGGTGGCCGATCCAGGCAAGCGCGATGACCACCAGCGATATGGGAAGCCCGATCACCGCGGCCGCGAACACCGCCGCGCCTCGCACGATCCCGCCCAGGAAGGGCACAAGCGATGCAACCGTGGAGATCGGCCCCAGAAGCAGCGCTAGGCCTAAGACCGTCGCGAACGTCCCCACGCCGCGGAATATCCAGGTCAGCGTCGACTCGGCGTGCCGCTTGTTGGCGATCATGATCGCCGCCGGCTGGTTGCCCATCGCCGCGAGATGCACGGCGTAGCCGTTGGCGGTGACGAAGGGCGCAAACCCGCCATGGCTTTGCGCGGCCAGGACGGAGATCGTCGATCCCGCCGGCAGAGCGCGATAGGTCACGCGCATGTCGCCCGTCTTGGGCGCCGCCGGGTCGCCTTTGAAAAGCCCGCTGCCGCTTTTCGTCCAGCCTGCCGGCGCGTCCGGTGAGACCGCCTGGCTGAGATCGAGCTGATGCAGGGTATCGGTGTCGAGCGTGAAGCCGCCCAGCTTCGCGTCGCTCGCGGCGAAGAGCTGCGAGCGCAGCGCCATCGGCGGGTTCGCATGTCCTTCGGCATGGTGGAACAGGGAAGAATCGATCGGCGAATCCGACCAGCTCTGCGTATAGGTGTAGGTCGTCGTCGTGGTCTGGCCGCCGCCCAGCTTGTCCGATGTTTGGCTCTGCGATTTTTCCTGCCATTGATACATCTCGGCGGTACGCGCGACGGCGACCTGGCCGGGGAAATTCACGGACAGGTCCGGGTCCGCGACCGCCGCGCTTGCGGCAACGCTTCCCACCACATGGACGAGCTTGCCTTCATTCGCAGGCGAGGGGGCGTCGCTCTGCAGCTCGACCGTCTCGCTTGCGGCCGCGTTGAGTCCCGTGATCGCCTGGACCGCGCGGCCTTCATTCCACCACAGCAGCATCACCGCGACGACGACGATCACCGGCCCGAGGAGAACGCCGGCGAAAGAGCCGAAGACGCGCGAGAAGAATCCGCGCGAAGTCGTTTCCGTAAAGACGTCCGGCATGCGGCCCCCCGTGCTGATCGATCGGTGCCACGCTAGCCGAGTTGCAAATCGGCATAAAGGACCGATCACGTCGGCGTCGTCTGGCGGCAAAGATAGATTACGGAAAAGCAATGCCGCCCCCCGAGGACACGGGCTGCGAACGAGTCCAGAATGCGCACGGCATTTGATCGAGGGGAATGGGATATGCGCTCTCTCTATGTTGCCGCGATCGCGGCCTTCATTGCGGCAAGCAGCGTGGGAGCCTCGGCGGCCCCGCAGGTGAAAGCCACGCTCGCTTGCAAATTGGGCCAGGCGATGGAGCAGGATCACATGCTCGACATCCAGAACACGACCAAGGCTGCGCTGCCGGCCGAGACGATCGTCAACCTCTACCTCACGGCGACGCCGAACGGCGAGCAGTTCGATTGCTTCGCGCTCACTTCGCCGCTCGCCGCCGGCGCGCATCTGAGTCACATGGAGAAGGTGACGGTGGGAAACAAAGGGATGGCGTGCAAGGCGTACCTCTCGGCCAAGTATCCCGCGATCAGCCACGGCGCCGACGGCAGCTCGTCGACGCAATGCGATTATTGAGGCGGTTCGCTATCGCGACAGGCCCCTGATTCTTTCCGCGGAAACTTCGGTGGTCCTGAACGGGTTGGGGGCGGCGGACACGCCGTCCATGCACACCATCACACCCAGTTCCCGGTTGTCGTGCGTTTCGGTGTGCCGAAGCGGCGAGAATATCTGGTCCACCTCAATCCTGATCTGGACATCCTCGTGCCGGAACTCTTCCGGTACCGGGATCAGATTGTCGCCCCATTGGCCGGCGCCGACATTGGCGCTCACTTCTTCGTTCCACGGCAGCCGGAGCTTCGCCGTCTGCGCCGGCGCCACGGGGTTCGTCGTCTTCGCGAGCCGCAGATTGACCTGCCCATCGACCGGCCTCACGCACACTCTTGCGATCCGTCCCGTCCAGCTGAAGGGGCCGAGCCGCGGGCTGTTCTCGAGTGCCCAAAGTCCGGCCTCCAGATACGGATCCGCATTATAGAAGTCCTGATAGGCCAGCCATGGCTTGAGCGCCTCGAAGCCGGGCGTCCCGGGCGCCCTGCTGAGCGAGCGGCCCTCGATGGGAGAGGCGGTGAGCATGAACTTGAATTCGTCCACGCCGATCTCCTCGCGCAGGCGCAGAGCCTGCGCGATGCACTCGTCGGAGTCGTTCCAGTTGAACACGAGGTAGCGCCAATGCACCGTCGGCTTGGTCTTGCCGGCGCGCCGTTTCGCTTCGACGAGACGCCGCATCCCGATCATCGCTTTTTCGAACGACCCGGCCTTGTGGTAGCGGCCATAGGTCTCCTGGTCGACGCCTCCGATCGTGAAGCAGATCCAGTCGACGAGACCTTCCTCCACGATCCGCTCCGCCAGGCCCTCGCGCGCCAGCAGGATTCCGTTGGTGCTCGTCGTCACGCCCAGCTGCGGATTCACTTTTTTCGCATAGGCCAGCATGTCCAACGCCTTTGGATGCGCAAACGGCTCGCCATAATTGTAGAAGAGCAGGCGCTTGATGTGCGGCCCAACCTCGTCGATGAGCTTGGTGTAGAGCGGCCACGCCATGAAATCCTCGCGGCGCAAATGGAACGCCGCGTCATTGGCGATGTTGCAGGTCTCGTTTGTGCAGCGGATGTTGCATTTTATCGTCGGCTCCAGGACCAGCCTCCTGGGATAGGGGCTGCTCGGCGTCAGATCCTGGCCCTGCGCGCTCTGGTGCATCGTGCATTTGAAGCACTTCTTGCCGGAGAGCAGCTCCTCGCGCCTCTTCGCGATCGCGGCGCCGGCGAAGATCTCGCGCAACGATGCCGATTTCAGGCTTCCGTGGTTGCGCAGCTTGAAAGGATCGTCGAGTCCGCAGGTGACCGTCCCGTCGCAGAGGACCGTGACCGTATTCCAAAGCCACTCGCAATGGAGCGGAGCCTGAGCCTGGGCCGGGGACGGCGTCGGGCTTTGATCGACGACGGTCGAGGTGCTCATACCCAGTGCTCCTTGTCGGTCACCTAGAAGAGCTCCCGGCTGCTGCCGCGCGACAAGCCCTTGACCTTCAGCGCGGACACGTCCGCGGTTCGATACGGATTGGGGGCGGCGGAGACGCCGTCCATACATACCATCACGCCCAGTTCCCGGTTGTCGTGGCTGTCGGTATGCCGAAGCGGCGAGAATATCTGGTCGACCTCCAGCGTTATCTGCACCTCGTCGTGGAACTCGACGGGAACCGAAATCAGGTTGTCGCCCCATTTGCCGGCGCCGACATTGGCGGCCACCTCATGCTGCCACGGCAGGCGCAGCGTCACCGCTTGCGGCGGCGCGACCGGGTTCGTCGTTCGCGCGAGGCGCAAATTGACCTGTCCGTCGACCGGCTTCATGCAGACGCGCGCGGTCCGCCCCGTCCAGCTGAAAGGGCCGAGACGCGGACTTTTCTCGAGCGACCAGAGGCCGGCTTCCTGAAGCGGGTCCGCCGAATAGTCGTCCTGGTATGCCAGCCACTGCCTGATCGCGGCGTATCCGGGCGTTCCGGGCGCGCGCCTGAGCGACCTGCCTTCGATCGGAGAGGCGGTCAGCATGAACTTGAACTGGTCGACGCCGATTTCCTCGCGCAGGCGCAGCGCTTGCGCAATGCATTCGTCGGAATCGTTCCAGTTGAACAGCAGGTAGCGCCAGTGCACCAGCGGAGCGGACTTGCTTAAGCGCCGCTTTGCCTCGACCATGCGCCGCATTCCGTCCATCGCTTTCTCGAACGATCCGGCCTTGTGATAGCGGACATAGGTCTCTTGGTCGACGCCGCCGATGGTGAAACAGATCGCGTCGATGAGGCCTTCCTCGACGATGCGCTCGGCCATGCCGTCGCGGGCCAGCAGAATCCCGTTGGTGCTGGTCGCCACCCTGATGCGCGGGTTCACCTTCTTCGCATAGGCGAGCATGTCCAGCGCCTTCGGATGCGCGAACGACTCGCCGTAATTGTAGAAGACGAGCTCCTGGAGATGCGGTCCCGCCTCGTCCATGAGCTTGGTGTAAAGCGGCCATGACAGGAAATCTTCGCGGCGCAGATGAAAGGCCGCGTCGTTGGCGATGTTGCACGTCTCGTTGATGCAGCGGATGTTGCACTTGATCGTGGGCTCGAGCATCAGCTTCTTCGGGTATGGGCCGCTCGGCGTCAGGTCCTTGCCTTCGGCGCCGTCGTGCAGGGCGCATTTGTGGCATTTATGGCCTGCGAGCAAATCCTCGCGCCGCTTCGCGATCAATGCTCCGGCGAAGATCTCGCGCAGCGACGACGATTTCAGGCTTCCGTGATTGCGCGTCTTGAACGGATCGGAGCATCCGCAGGTCACCGTCCCGTCGCAGAGCACGGTCACCGAATGCCAAAGCCAGTCACAATAAAGCGGCGCCCGGGAGGGAAGGGTCGGCGGAGTTTGACCTATGGTGGTCGATACGCTCATGCCCAGCCTGCTGCGCGGTAACGGCGGCAGTCTGCCAGACCGCTTGCAGCTTGTGTAGGTCCGCGGGTTTGCATTGCACACAAATCTATCTAGGCGTGTGCAACTGCCGCGGTGAGGCTGGAAAACGGCGGTTGCGCGCACTAGGGTACCGCCACGGTGGATGGCGCTGCTTGGGGTACGTGCCTGGAACTTGAATTGCACGCGAATTTGGGGCGCATCAACTCCGCATGAACTCCGCCAGCGACGCGCGTCCAGGCCAATCCCCTTCGTCCGGCGGGGTGCGCCCGTTTCACGTGGTTTTCGACGTCAGCGACGTCGTCAACTATTTCCGCAGCGCGCGGCTGCCGACGGGGATCCAGCGCGTGCAGATCGAGGTCGTCGAATATGCGATCCGCGACACAGGCTTTGAATTCTCGATCGCTTGCTTCACCAAGGAATCGAACTACTGGATCGAGATTCCGCGCGAGCTGTTCGCGACCTTGTCCAGGATGAGCGTGGGCGATTTCGCGGAAAGCGCTTGGGCCACCCTGGCCGAGACCCTCGAAGCGGTGATCGCGCGGGGCACGCTGTTCAAGTTCCCGTTCGGCGCCGTCCTGCTCAATCTCGGCAGCTCGTGGTGGCTGCACAACTATTTCCTCGGCGTGCGCTTCGCCAAGGCCAGGTTCGACATTCTATATGTTCCGTTCATCCACGATCTCATTCCCATGGCGATGCCGGAGCTTTGCGTCAGCGAGCTTCGCAACAATTTCGAGGAATGGATCGAGAGCGTCTTCGTCCACGCCGATTATTTCCTGGTGAATTCCCGCAACACGCTCGCGGATCTGCGCACTGCCGCGCGCCGCGCAGGCGCCGAGCGCGAGGCGGCGGTGATCACGCTCGACGCCGATTTCCGCAACGCACCGACCGCGGGCCGGCAACAGGAATCCGGCGAAGAGGCGACGCTCCAGGAGCTGGAGCTCGAGCGCGGCGGCTTCGTGCTTTTCGTGTCCACGATCGAGCCGCGCAAGAACCACGCGCTGGCGTTCGCGGCGTGGCTCAAGCTTCTGCGCCGTCACGGCGAGGAGAACTGCCCCAAATTGGTGTGCGTCGGCCAGCGCGGCTGGCTGAACAGCGAGGCGCATGCGCGCCTGGCGGCGAGCGACGAGCTCATGCGCCAAGTCGTGATCCTTTCGAATATCTCCGACGTCGTGCTGGGCAAGCTCTATGAGGGGTGCATCTGCACGCTCTATCCCAGCCTCTACGAGGGCTGGGGGTTGCCCGTGACCGAGTCGCTCTGCTTCGGCAAGGTCCCGATCGTTTCCAACGTCGCTTCGCTGCCGGAGGCGGGCGGGGCATTCGCGGAATATTTCGACGTGAACTCGGAGCGCGCGTTCCTGGAAGCGGTCGAGCGCATCGTTTTCGATTCCGACAACCGGCGCGCGCGCGAGCGCAAGATCGAGGCCGAATTCCATCCGCGAAGCTGGCAGGTGATCGGCGCCCAGATCGTCCGCCAATTGCAAAGTTGGGCCGAAGAGACGCCGGCCCGCGCGCCGCAGGAGATCCCGGACGACAGCATTTATCCGGTGCCGGTCAAAACCGGGGTGTTCTACAGTCTCGCAGGCGAAAACCAGGGCGCGCGCGGTCGATATGCGCGGCGCGGCGAGATTTTCCGCAACGGACGCGGCTGGTGGTGGGCGGAGCCCTGGGGTTGCTGGATCCGCGAACGTGGGCCGGCGACGCTCGCTTTCGTCGTCGAAGATGCGCGCGATGCGAGGATCTGCGTCTATCTCGGCCTGAGAGGCGTGCAGGGCCAGGACGGGACCGGCATCGTCCATACCTCCGACGGGCAGCGAATTTCAGTTCCGTTGCGCGGCGACGAGGAGAGGACCGTCGCGATCACGCTCGATGCGGGACCAGGGCAGGAGCGGCAGGTCGCGCTCACCTTCACGTCCAGCGTCGTCGCCGATTTCCGGCCACCCACCAAGGGGCGCGACTTCCGCGTCTGCGGCCTGGGGGTCAAATGGTTTTACGTCTGTCGCGAGGACGACGTCAAAGCCCGCATCGATCTGATGGGCACCGTGCTGACGGAAGAGGCGGCCTGGATCGGGTTCAAGAGCGAGAGCTGAGACGTGCTGTTCACCGTCATTCCATGGATATTGCTGGCAGGCGCGATGTTGATGGCGGCGCTGTTGTGGCGCGATCGCCGGCGTCTGCGCGCGCGGTTGGCGCAAGCGGAGATCCGCCGCCTGCGCACCCAGCTCGATCCGCATTTTCTCTACAACACGCTCAACGCGATCTCCGAGCTGGGCTACAACGATCCGCAGCTGGCCGACCAGGTCATCACCCAGCTCAGCCAGCTGCTTCGCAAGTCGCTCGCCGACGGCGAGCAGCACGAGATCGCGTTGCGCGACGAGATCGCATTCCTCGAGCACTATCTCGGCATCCAGAAGGTGCTGCTGCGCGACCGCCTGCAATATGGTCTGGACATCGATCCCGCCGCCCTCAGCGCGCGTCTTCCCGGCATGGTCATGCAGCCCCTGGCGGAGAACGCGCTGACGCATGGCATGAGCGCCGACGGCATCGCCCGCATCCGCATCCGCGCTTGCCGCGACGGAGCGAACCTGATCCTGGACGTGGAGGACGAGGGGCCGGGGCTGTCCGGCGCCGGCGGGTCGCTCGGCATCGGGCTTGCGAACATCCGTGCGCGTCTGCGCCACGTCTACGGGGATGCGGCCGTGTTCGCATTGCAGCCTCGCGAAGGCGGGGGTTTAATGGCGCGCATCAGCTTGCCGTTCCATGAAGGCTTCGCGTTCCGTGAAACTCAGGACCTTGATCGTCGATGACATGCCGCTGTCGCGCGCGCGCGTGCGGCGCTATCTGAGCGACGAGCCGGACGTCGAGGTGGTGGGCGAGTGCGGCGACGCCGACACGGCTATGACGGACATCGACCGCCTCAAGCCCGATCTCCTGATGCTGGACGTGCAGATGCCGGGCGCGAGCGGCTTCGAGCTTCTGGGCCGCCTGCCGGCAGACAAGCGCCCGGCCGTCGTGTTCATCACCGCGTTCGAGGAGTTCGCGGTGCAGGCCTTCGCCGCCGAAGCCGTGGACTACCTCCTCAAACCCTTCGATCACGAGCGGTTGCGGCAGGCTCTGGCGAAGGTGCGCGCGCGTCTCCAGCCGCGGCGGGCCGGCGATGTCGCGGCACGCGGTCCGCACCTGGACCGCATTCCCATAAAGTCGGTCGGTCGGACGGATTATGTCAGCACTTCCGCGATCGATTGGGTTGAGTCGGCTGGAAACTACCTCTCATTGCATTGCGGCAAGGACGTGCATCTGGTGCGCGAAACCATGAGCCAGTTCGAGGCGCATCTGGATCCGAAGGTGTTCCTGCGCATCCACCGCTCGACCATCGTGCGCACCGACGCGGTGCAGTCGGTCGAGCCGCTGTTCAACGGCGACCGCTCCGTCACGTTGCGCGACGGGACCAGGCTCACGCTCAGCCGTTCCTACCGCGAACGGGCGCGGACCGTGCTCGGGGATATCTGAAGCCAGGGAAAGCCAGCCATGCGGAAGCTCGACATCGGAACTGCACTGTTGGCGGCGTTTGCCCTGTGGACCGGCGCCGCTGAGGCCCATTCGAGGCATCTGCATCCGCAAAACCTGCCGCCCGTCGTCCTGCCGCCGCCAGCCAGTGCGCCCTACATGATCGCGGTCGATGCCGATCCGGCGCACGCGCTCAACCGGTTCGCGCCCAGCGCCGCGTTTGGAGCGGGCGTGGACGGGGTTCCGTTCCATGCCGTGCCCGAGATCTACACACCCTCCAATGTCGGCCAGATGCTCGGCGCCGGATTGGGCGCTGTCAGCTATCGTCTGTATACAGAGCTGTCCGTTCAAGACTGGCACTGGAATCCGCATGGCAGTTTCTCCGGCGGCGACAGCGGCTATTGGACGAGCAGCGCCACACCCGGAAAATCGATCGTCGACACGTTCGGATACCGACTGCCGCGCCGCGGCTTCACCCACGATCAGGGCAATGACGACGACTATTCGCGTCTCGACGACGGCGACCTGACGACGTTCTGGAAGAGCAATCCGTACCTGACGCAGGCCTACACCGGCGATCCCGACAGCGCGCATCCGCAATGGGTGCTCTACGACCTGCGCGGCAAGCAGCGGGTGAATGCCGCAAAGATCTGGTGGGGCAGTCCCTACGCCGTCCAATACGCCGTTCAGTATTGGACAGGCGGCGATCCGATCTACGACCCGGCGCACGGCATGTGGGCGAACTTCCCCAATGGCGCGATCTCCAGCGGCAGCGGCGGCACGGTCACGCTGTCGCTCGGCGACGCGCCCAACGCCGTGCGCTATCTGCGCATCGCGATGACGCAGAGCTCCGGCACCTGCACGACGCCGGGTAGCCCGGATCCGCGCGATTGCGCAGGCTATGCGATCGCCGAAGCCGGCTTCGGCACGATCGATGGCGGCAATTTCACCGACCTCGTGGAGCATCGTCCGGACCGCAAGCAGACGGTGACCTATGCCTCTTCGGTCGATCCGTGGCACGGCAAGGAAGACCGGGTGCGCGATCAGGAGCAGCCGGGGCTCGACATCGTGTTCCAGAGCGGCGTCACGCGCGGCATGCCGGCCACCGTGCCGATCCCGATGATGTACAGCACGCCCGCGAACGCGGCCGCGGAGATCCGCTATCTGGAGACGCGCGGCTATTCGATCGCCCGCGTGGAGATGGGCGAGGAGCCGGACGGACAGTTCGTGACGCCGGAAGACGAGGCGGCGCTCTATGTCCAGTTCGCCGTCGCGCTGCACGCCGTCGATCCCAATCTTCAATTGGGCGGGCCTGTGTTCGAGGACAACGCGCACGACGTGAAGGCCTGGCCGCTCGTCAAGCACGGCGAGACGTCATGGGTGAAGCGCTTCCTCGCCTATCTGTCGGCGCATGGGCATTTAAGCGATCTCGGGTTCTTTTCCTTCGAGCACTATCCGTTCGGCTCCTGCAGCAACAGCAAGGACGAAGCCAATCTCATGCGCGAGCCCGGCCTGGTGTCCAATATCGTCTCGGTGTGGCGGCAGGACGGTCTTCCTGCCGGGCTGCCCATGTTCATCACCGAGACGAACTATTCGCAGAACGAAACCGATGCCGCGCAGGAGGTCACGGGCGGGCTGTGGTACGCGGAGATGGTCGGCTCGCTGCTTTCGACGGGAGCCAATGGCGCGTTTTTCTACGAATACGAGCCCATCCCGCTGAGCCCGGCCTTTCCCTGTCACGGCTGGGGCAGCTATGGCGTACTCGAAGGCGATGCCAAATATCAGGCCCAGGCGCCGCTCTCGCAGTATTTCGCGGCGCAGATGCTGACGCAGGACTGGAGCGTGCCGGGGTCAGGCACGCATGTGCTCTATCCGGCGTCCATCGCGGGCGGCGATTCCTGGGTGGCCGCCTATCCGCTCGCGCGGCCCGACGGGCTTTGGTCGCTGCTGCTGGTCAATCGCGATTTCGAGAATGCCCACGCCGTCGAGGTGCAGTTCGATACGACGGGCGGCACGGCCTGGTTCTCCGGCAGCGTGACGCAGACCCAGTTCGGGCCCGCGCAATATGCCTGGATCGCGAAGGGCCGGCACAGCTATCCCGATCCGGACGGGCCGCCCTCCACGACGGCCGTTTCGGGAGGATCGGGCGCGACTTACAACCTGCCGGCCGCAAGTCTCACCGTTCTGACGGGATCCATCGGCACGCGATAGAGCGCCTAGTTCCCACCCGCGCGCGTCCAGGTTTCGGTGCGGCAGAACAGGAGGCGGCAGCCTTTGACCTTGAGCGTGCCGGGCGCGACGAGGGTCAAAGTCGAGTCGTGGGATTCATCGCCGGTCTGCGGATCGTAGACGCTGCCGCCGCGCCATTGCGGCGGCCCCCCGCTGTAGCCCTCCAGAAGCAGGATCCCCTTCACGCGCCGCGTCCGCTTCGCCGGATCGGGATTGTTGACGTCCGTCTGATCGGGATGGGCGCGCAGCTGATCGCCGTCGACGACACGCCCGCAAAGCGCCGCGCCGCAGCGTTCTATGAGCACACGGCCGTTGTTTTTCTCGGTCGCCCACAGGCCGAAAATGCCGGACGCCGAAGCGGCAGGCGGCGTCGCCAGAATCGCGGCGGACAGACAGACGAGATCAAGCCGCCGCATCGCCGGCCGCCAGAACCGTTTCCACATCGGCGATCAAGGCACGGTCGTCGACCTGCCAGGGATGGAAGTTCGGCTTGTAGTAGGCGAAATAGCCGGGTGCGGCGCGCCGCATGAGGCCGGGCTCGAGCCAGAGATAGCGAAGGAGCGCACGCCGGCTGCGCAGATCGTCGATGCCGTGGTGGCGGAAGAATTCGCGCGTGCCGAACCAGAGGAACCGCAGGAACATGATCGTGCTCAGCACCATCGAGACGCATCTGATCCACCAGCGCCGCGGCCGCGAGAACCGCCGCGTCGCCATGAGGAACGTGTCGAACGCGACCGCCTTGTGCTCGATCTCCTCGATGGCATGCCACTGCCACATGCGCCGGATCTCCGCAGGCGCGCCGGCGAGATCGCGGCCGTCGGAAAGAACGGCATGAGCGAGGATAGCCGTGAAATGCTCGAGCGCGATGGTGGCGCAAAGCTGGTTGAGCCGGGGCAGCTTGCGGCCGAAATCGAAGCGTTTCTTGAGATAGAGTTCGATGCGGCTGAAATCGAAGCCGTCTTGTGCGATGCGGGCGTTGAAGACGAGATGCTCGCGGCTGTGGACGGCCTCCTGGGCGGTGAAGGCCGCGATCTGGCCGGCGAGTTTCGCGTCGGCGCTTTCGCGATAGGGGCGAACGGAATCCATGAAGAAGCGTTCTCCTTGCGGGAACGAGGCGGAGAGCGCGTTGAAAAAAGCCGTGGCGATCGGATCGCCGCCAAGCCAGAAGCGTGGCGCAACGGGCAAAGCGCGCGCGAAGGCGATGTCGCGCGGACGGATGGCGAGATCGGCCGGCGTTTGCGTTTCGCCCGACAAAGCACGATCCTTTAACCTGTTAACCCGATCATAGCGGCATGCTGACAACAATGTCAATTAAGCGGAAGAAGACGCGCAAATCCCGGACGGCGCCGCGCCGCCGCCGCTCGGCGCCGGAGGCGCGCGGCGAGATGCTCGCCTCGGCGCGCAAGCTTCTGGTCGAACGCGGGCCTGATTCCGTGACGCTGAAGGCCGTGGCCGACGATCTGGGCATGTCGCACACCAACGTCCTGCATCACTTTGGCACGGCGGGAGAGCTTCAATCGGAGCTGATGAGCGCGATGGTGCGCGACCTCGCGGCCGCCCTGATGGGCGTGGTGTCGCATCTTCGCTCCGACCAGGGTGCGCCTCGCGCGCTGGTCGACATGGTGTTCGATGCTTTCGACAAAGGCGGTGCCGGCCGGCATGCGGCATGGATCGTTCTCTCCGGCAATCTCTACCTTTTGGAGCCGGTGCGGCAGGCGGTCGACGAGCTCGTGAGCGCGCTCGAGGAGAAGTTCGCCGATGAGAAAGGCGATCCGCACCGCGGCGTCACCTCGGCGGTGCTCCTCGTGGCTCTCATGGCGTTCGCCGATTCCGTGATCGGCGAGCAGGTCAAGGAGATGGTCGACCGCGAGCCCACCTCCGCAAGGAAGGTCACTGCGTTCCTTCTGCCCAAGTTTTTCCTGTAGAGCGCTGCTGACAATTTCTCATCATGTTGCGCCGCAGCGCCGTGCTGCGCCGCACCGAAGCAGGTTTTCCGCCGCCCCAGCCGTCACCTCTATGCCACGGCTGGCGGGAAAAACTTTTTTGGGCGGCGATGGTGGAACTACTGACATCAGTGTGCGTTGCCCCTCCAATCGCCAAAAAAGGCGGTAGGTCGGGCGCGTCCGCTCCCGATCAGAGGGAGGGACTCCGATGCCGAAAAGCTCGCGCCTGCACGTCGCCCTTGTCGCAGGCACGGCCGTGGCGGCGCTCATCGCCGGCGCCGCCGACGCGCAGCAGGCGCAGCCCGAGCAGGCACCGCCGCCACCGCAGAAGCAGCAGCAGTCCACGGGTGGCGTCGAGACCGTCGTCGTCACGGCACAGAAGCGCCAGGAAAACATCCAGAACGTTCCGATCGCGATTTCCGCCTTCTCTCAAAAAGAGCTGAAGTCGGAGCAGGTGGCCGGCGGCCCCGATCTCGTCAGGGAGGTGCCGAACCTGACCTTCTCCAAGACCAACTTCACCGGCTACAACATCCAGATCCGCGGCATCGGCACGCAGGCCATCTCGGTCACGACCGATCCGGCCGTCGCCATCGCCTTCAACAACATCCCCTTCATCCGCAATCATTTCTTCGAGCAGGAATTCTTCGACGTCGACGACGTCGAGGTGCTGCGCGGGCCGCAAGGCACGCTCTATGGCCGCAACGCGCCCGCGGGCGTGGTCAACATGGTCTCCGCCAAGCCGACGGACCAGTACGAGGGAAATTTCTCCGTCGACGTCGGCAATTACAACGAGCGCCGCCTGGAAGGGATGGTCAATCTTCCCTTCGACGAGCACCTGCAGCTGCGTATCGCGGGGGAATGGACCTCGCGCGACGGCTACGAGCTCAACGCGCTGACGGGGCAGGCGATCGACGGCCGCGACCTGGCGTCGGGCCGCGCGACCTTGCACTACGAGCCCACCGCCCAGTTCAAGGCGGATCTGGTCTACGAGCATTTCTGGGAGAACGACGACCGTGCGCGCTCCACCAAGCAGCTCTGCGAAAAGGATCCCGGCCCGTCGGTCGTCGACGGCCCCGCGGGCCCGCAACAGGTCACGTCCGCGAATTTCGGCTCGGAATGGCTGACGCAAGGATGCCTTCCCGGCTCGCTCTATGCACCGAGCGCGTTCGAGACGCCGAATGCCGGCGGCATACCCTTCGTCACCGCGCTGGAGCTGCTCACGCCTTATGTCGCGCCGGGCACGGATCCGTATGCGGGCGTGGTGCAGCCGCGCGATCTGCGCGTCATCGATTCGCTGCTCGATCCGAAATACAAGGCCAGAAGCGATACGCTGGAATTGAACGTCGACTACGCGCTCACGCCTAGGCTCACGCTGACGTCGCAGACCGGCTACAACAGCGACTTCCTGTATTCCACCGAAGACTACAACCGCTTCAACACCGGCCCCATCTTCATCGATCCCGGCCATCATACGCTGGTCGGCCGCGACGGCGAATATTGCGATCCGCAGCTCGGCTGCTCCGACACGATGGTGGGGCAGGACGTCTCCCAGGAGAACTCGGAGCAGTTCTACCAGGAGCTCAGGCTGACCTCGAACTATGAGGGCCCGTTGAACTTCGTGGTGGGCGCCAACTATCTGCACTACCGCACGTCGGAGGACTATTACGTCTTCTTCAACGCGCTCAGCCTGTTCACCGAATACGTGAACTCCATCAACGGCGGCGACAAGAATCCGAGCAACGCCGGCCACATCCCGTTCGACCCGGCGCTGGCCAACAGCTGCAACCCGATCCCGGCCGATCCGAACAATCTTAACCAGACGCTTCTGGGATTGGGCTGCGCCTATATCGATCCTCATTCGCTCGCCAATGTCGACGGGCAGGGCCACAACTATTTCCTCAGCATGAATCCCGCGCGCATCAATTCCTGGGCCGCGTTCACCGAGCTCTACTATCAGGTCGCGCCGACCTTGAAGCTCACCGGCGGCCTGCGCTTCACCGACGACCAGAAGGACTTCACGGAATTCCCGAGCTGGGCGGGTCTGGCGTTCAAGGGCATTCCTTCGGCCGGCGTCCTCTCGCAGCATTGGCAGGAACTGACGGGCCGCGCGGTCGCGACCTGGACGCCCAAGACCGATTTCACCGACGACACGCTCGTCTACGCGTCCTATTCGCGCGGCTACAAGGCCGGTGGCGCCAATCCGCCGGGCGTCGTGCCGATCTTCAGTGGCGGCGTCGATTTCAGCTCGCCCAGCGACCTGACGCATCCGCTCACCTTCAAGCCGGAATTCGTCGACGCCTATGAGCTCGGCACGAAGAACGCCGTGCTCGGCAACACGATGACGCTGAACGGCGCGTTCTTCTATTACAACTACCAGAACTACCAGATCTCCCAGATCGTCGACCGCACCTCGGTCAACCTCAACTTCAACGCCACGGTGAAGGGCGCCGAGATCGAGTCGACCTGGGCGCCCGTCGACGGCTTGGTCTTCAACCTGTCCGCCGGGTACCAGGACGCCACGCTCGCGGGCGGGTCCGAGGCGATCGACCTGATGGATCGCACCAACGGCAACACCGACTGGATGGTGGTGAGGCCCTTTATCACCGCGACGTCGAATTGCGTTCTTCCGACCTATGTCGTCAACGAGCTGCTGGCGCATGGCGGGCTGACCATCGCCTGCACCCAGGCCTATAGCGAGGATCTCGATCCCGTGACCGGCAAGCCCTACGTGGCAAACCCGGACCCGGTGAACCTGCCCGGCTATATCGGCTTCGATCCCAAGACGGCGCCGAACAACGGCGAGGGCTTCGCCAAGAACCTCACCGGCAACCAGCTTCCGAACACGCCGCATCTGACGCTGTCGGCGGGCGCGCAATACACCAAGCCGATCGGAAAGGACTGGACGGCCACGCTGCGCGGCGACGTCTACTACCAGTCCGACTCCTTCGCGCGCGTGTTCAACGACAAGCCCTATGACCAGCTGCGCGGCTATACAAACGTCAACATGTCGCTGACCTTCGCGAACGCGGACGGCCTGGACGTCATGCTCTATGTGAAGAACCTGTTCGACACCACGTCCATCACCGGCGCGTTCCTCAACAGCGACGACACCGCGCTGACCACCAACGTCTTCGTGACCGATCCGCGGCTGTTCGGGATCCGGATCACCAAATCGATCGAATGAGATTTTCCGGAGCGACGCGGTCGCTCCATAACCTGGCGCGCGGGCGCCGATCAACCAAGGATGAAGCGTCATGAAAACTGCCATCGCCATCATCGCCGCCGGCCTCGTGTCGTTTGGCCTCGCCGGCAACGCCTATGCTGCTTCCAAATATCACCTTGAACCGGAAGGAACGACCTTCACCGGCACCGGTACGACCTCGGCGACGAAGAACGGCGTCACGCTGCAATGCAAGGCGAAGTTCCAGGGCCATGTCGACGATACCGGCGTCGGCTTCGTCGACAGCGGCACGTTCAGCGGTCAGGTCGGCTGCAGCACCGTCGGGCTCAGCAATCTGCCGTGGCAGTCGAACGCCCTGACCGCCAAGTCGGCGCAGATCAACAACGTGACCTTCACCTCGCCGATCGGCAATTGCGGACCCGGCAACATCAAGGTGGGAATCAAGCTGGGCAAGATCAAATTCACCAACGTGCCGCTCACGGGTGGTTGCACCGTCACCGGCAGCATCAAGACGTCGCCGGCGCTCTCCATCGTCCACAACTGAGCGCTTGCGATCCGAACGGCCAACGGCGGCTCTCCCCGCCGCCGTTGGTGACGCTCGTCACTTCTTGCAGAGCGCGTTTTGCGCGGGTATCGGCGGCGCGACGAGGCCGACGTTCCAGTTCCAGGCGAGACTTCCATTCGCGCGGCGGCGGCAGACGACCTCCTCGTTCAATTCGTACATGCCGGGGAGAAGATGGTCCGACGGCACGGGCGCGTCCTCGAACGCCATATAGGACCTGTTGGTGCCATAAGGCTGCCACGCAGGCTCGCCCGCGGCTTGCGGGTGTCCGGTGCGCACGAAGCTGCTCCAATAGTCGAGCATGGCGTCGGAAAGCTTCGCCTCGGCGGGCGTGGAAGGCGCCTTCGGCCAATGCGGCGGCGTGCGGTCGAGCGTGCCGAACATGTAGGGAAGCTCGCTCGCATGGAAAGCGTGCAGCCCCGCCGCGTCGGCGGCCGGGACGCCATGGTCGAAATAGTAGAGGTATGAGGGCAGGCCGAACCGCGTCTGCGCGGCGACCAGGCGTTCGGCGGTCCAGCCGTAAAGGCCGTCGCGCGTCGTGGCCCAGATGCTCTCCTGCATGTCGCTGCTGGGATAAAGCTTCAGGAACCGGTCCGCGAGATCGAGATAGCGCTCGCGGATGGTCTTCTCGTATTCGGCGGCGTTCGCGGGCACGGGCGGCGACAGCATCCTGAGCGAACGGATCTCGCCGCTGTTGAAGCCCACCAGTATCGGCACCGGCGCCTGATAGCCGCCGTCGAAAGCATCGACGAGCTGGCGCGGCAGGATTTGTCCGTCGACCGTCCCGAACGGCGGATAGCCCGCGGCTGCCGCCGCGTTGGTGATCGCAGCCCCGTCCATCGCGCGCATCGCAGCCAAGCTCGGCGCGTTCAGCTTGCCCTGGAGCCACACGCCCAGATCCTCCTGCGGAATGCCGCCGAAGCGCTTCGTCCGTAACTCGGGCGTGGAGATCATATAGGCGCTCTGCGCGATGGCTTTCGCGAACAGGTCGTGCGCGCCGGGCGCGGCCATGAGGTACATGACGCTCAGGCCACCCGAAGATTCTCCCGCGATCGTCACGTTCTCCGGATCGCCGCCGAACGCAGCGATGTTGTCATGCACCCAATGCAGCGCCTGGATCTGGTCGAGCAGGCCGTAATTGCCGGATGTCCTGAGCTGCGAGGCGGCGCTGAGTTCGGGATGCGCGAGCCAGCCGAGCACGCCGAGCCGGTAGTTGATCGAGACGAGCACGATGCCGCGCGCGGCCCACTTGGTGCCGTCATAGAGCGCCTCGCTGCTCGCCCCCGTCGTCAGCGCGCCGCCATGGATCCACACCATCACGGGCGCGTTGTGCGCGTCCTTCGGCGCCCACACGTTCAGGTACAGGCAGCCCTCGCTCATCGGCCCGATATCGGCCGTGTAGATGCTCGCGATCCGCGCCGTCGGCTGGAAGCAGGCGGGCCCGAACGCCGTCGCTTTTTTCACGCCATCCCAATGCGGCAGCGCCACAGGCGGCTTCCAGCGCAAGGTCCCGATGGGCGGCTGCGTGTACGGAATGCCTTTGAAGACGTTCAGCGCGCCTTGGCTGATCCCTTCCAGCTTCCCGGCCGGCGCGTCGGCGATCGGACCGGGTTCCGCGGCTTGAGACGTCGAGGCCAGACAGGCGCAGACGGCGGCAAGGATCAGGCTTCTCATCGCGGGGCTCCAGGTTCTCTTCGAAGCACGAAAGCTAGCCAAATGAACAGTGCGATGGCCAGACCGTAGAACGGCACCAGCGCATAGAACGCGATCTGCAGCGAATGGTGCGGATCGGCGGCGTGGAAGTAGTCGCTGACCGCGCCGACATAGGTGGGCCCGAGCCCGAGCCCCATCAGGTTCATGATCAGCAGCAGGAGCGCGCCGGAGAGCACGCGCTGCTGGGGCGCGACCTCCTCCTGGACCAGCGCGACCGCCGAGGAGAGATAGAAGTAGTTGAGAAAGGTCGGGCCGATCAGAAAGGCAAGCGCGAGCGGCCAAGTCGGCGCCCAGACGTAGCCCAGGAACGGCGGAACGGCGAGGGCGAGCGTCAGCGCCGGGATGACGGCGTAGGCCTGTTTCGAGCGCCGCGTGAAGCGGTCGATCACGCGGCCCGACAGGAAGATGCCGCCGCCCATGCCGAACGCGAGGACGAGGGCGTAATAGACCGCGACCTCGCGCAGCGTCATGCCCTTCTCGCGGATGAGGAAGAGCGTTGCGAAATTGCCCGAGCCGTAGGTGATGATCTGCGTCGCCCCGCCGCCCAGCGCCGCCAGCACGATGGCGCGGTGCGAGAAGAACATCCTGAGCGTCTGCCGGAATCCGGCGCGCGGACCCGGAGCGGGCTTGGGATCGAGCCCGCCGCGAACGGGCTCGCGCACGCTGAGCAGCAACAGCAGCGACGCGGCCACGCCCACCGAGCCGAGCACGATGAAGGCGTCGCGCCAGCTATAGGCGGCGGCAATATAAGCGCCGAACGCGACGCCGAGCGCGGCTCCGATGGGCGGCCCCATATTGTAGATGCCGAGCGCCGTGCCGCGCCGGCCCGACGGGAAGTAGTCGGAGATCACGGCATAGGAGGGCGGCACGCCGCCGGCTTCGCCGATGCCGACCGCCATGCGCGCCACGGCGAGCTGCGTGTAGTTCGCGGCCAGCCCGCACGCCATCGTCGCCGCGCTCCACAGCGCGCAGGCAAGCGACAGCAGCCACACCCTGTTGGTCCTGTCGGCGACCCAGCCGACGGGAATGGAGATGAGGCAATAGAAGAGCGCGAAGTAGAGCCCGCCGATCAGGCCGAGCTGGCCGTCGCTGACATGCAGGCTGTCCTGGATGGGCTTGGCGAGGATGCCGAGCAGGGAACGGTCGAGGAAGTTCAGGACGTAGACGAAGGTCAGCACAAGAAGCGCGATCCAGGCGCGCGCACCCGGCACCTTCGGCCCCGCGGCCGGTAATTTGCCTGCGCTCACGAATCTCCCCTCGGCCCATCGGTTCGAACGCCGATGTTTCGTCCACCATGACGCCGAACGGCCGGGCTCGTCAACGCTAACACGCGTGTGAATATCTTAACGGGCGAGGCTCAAGCGTGGCGCGCAAGCATCACCCCTCCCTTAAGATATTCATACGCGTGTGAATGAATATTGACCTCCGCCCGCCTTCCTGTCAGCGTCGCCGAGCGTGCCGGAGAGCACGTTGACCGCCGGGAGGCGGAAGGGGAGGGATCACATGAAGCGGGCTCTGTATCTGTCGGCATCTGTCCTGTCGCTCGTTTGCTGCAATGCGGCATACGCGCAATTGCAGGTGAGCGGGGGCGTCGAAACCGTCGTTGTCACGGCCGAGCGACGGTCGGAAAACCTGATGAAGACGCCGATCTCCGCCGACGTGATCAGCGGCGGCGATCTCGCCGCCAAGGGCGTCGTGACGGTCGACCAGCTCCAGTTCATCGCGCCGTCGGTCACGGTCGACAATTTCGGCCAGGGCATCGACTTCAACATCCGCGGCATCGGCAAGGGCGAGCACAATTCGCAGACGGCCACCGGCGTCATCACCTACCGCGACGGCGTGGCGACGTTCCCGGGCTATGTCGCCGAAGAGCCGTACTACGACATATCGGACATCCAGATCCTTCGCGGACCGCAGGGCACCTTCGTCGGCCAGAACGCGACCGGCGGCGCCGTCTTCGTCGATTCCAACAATCCGGTGATCGGCGGCGGTTATGACGGCTACGTCATGAGTGGGTTCGGCAACTACGACGACGGCATGGTGCAAGGCGCGGTCAATATCCCCGTCAGCGACGATTTCGCACTGCGCGTTGCAGGCTTCGGTGACGCGCGCGGCAGCTTCTATTCCATCCAGGACACCGATCCGGCGGACAATTGCCCGCATCAGAAATATGCGAACTGCAAGCCGGGCTACAATCCGGGCGACGTGCGTTGGGGCGCGGGCCGCGTGAGCGCGCTGTGGAAGCCCAGCGAGCCGCTGACGGTGTTGTTCAAGGTCGACGCGGACTATCTCGACAACGGCGCCTATCCCTCCGATCCGTTCGAGGACGGTTTCCACACCTACCAGGGAGTCGGCGGAACCAACACCCACTACACCGACCTCTTCCATATCACCGCCAATGCCCCGCAGAGTGCCATGGACCGGTTCGTGCGCACGTCGCTGAAGATCGATTATGTGCTGCCCGATGGCATCACGCTGCGATCCATCTCCGGCTATCAGACGGCCAGCACCGATTATACGGCCGACCTCGACGGCGCATCGTTCGTCGATCCACACTTCATCCTTACGCCGACGCTCGGTGTCGCCTATGGCGTCGACAACTTCACCTTCTTCGACAAGGTCGGCGAGACGATCTACTCGCAGGAATTCAACGTCATTTCGCCGGATACCGGTCTCGTCACCTGGGTCTTCGGTGCGTATACCCAGGCGAACACATACGATTTCGAAAAACCCTACCAGTTCGTGATCGGCGAGCCGGCGACCAGTCTGGCCAGCATCTACGCGCTGCAGGGCAACAATCCGAACCAGGCTTATGCAGCCTTCGGCCAGGCCAGCCTCAATCTGAGCAACGGCGTGCAGCTCCAGCTCGGTGGGCGCTGGTCGGACAGCCGCTCGAAGAACGACGTTCAGATCCTGCAGTTCGGGTCGTTCCTGGCCGACCAGCAGCACACCGAGTCGAGCAGCTTCGACTACAAGGGCTCGATCAACTGGACGATCAACGACGACCAGTTCGTCTATGCCTTCATTGCGACCGGATTCAAGCCTGGCGGCTTGAACGTGCCGGTGGGGCTTGGCGTTCCGGCGCCGTTCGGGCCGGAGCGGGATACGGAGTACGAGGTGGGCTGGAAAGCGACGTGGCTCGACGGCCATATGCGCACGCAGCTCGACGGCTTCTACAACGACTACAAGAACTTCCAGGTCACGATCGGCTACCCGCTCTTTCCCACTTTCGGGTTTGAGGTCAACGATCCGAACGCGTCCAAGATCTACGGCTTCGAAGCCGAAACCCAGGCCTCGTTCGGCAACTTCGCGTTCACCGGCGGCATCGGCCTGATGCACAGCTCGCTGGGCCAGTTCTTCGCCACCGATCCGCGCATCGCGTCGTTCACCGCTTGCGATCCTGCGACGGGACCGGCGAGCTCGTCCTGCATCGACCTGAAGGGCCATCCGCAGACCTACGCGCCCAATTTCAGCTTAAATCTCAGCGCGCAGTACACGTTCGACGTCGGCAACGGCGACAAGCTGACGCCGCGGGTCAACTACGCGCATGAGTCCGATCAGTGGGCGACGCTGTTCGACAACTCACTGCTCGGCGACCATCTCGCCGCGCGCGATATCCTGGGCGCGCAGCTCGACTGGACGCACGAGACCTACGACATCACGCTTTACGGGACCAACCTGACGAATCTGCATTATGTGGCGGCGCTCAATTCGGGTCTTCGCTTCGCGGGCTTCCCCCGTCAGTACGGAATCCGCTTGACGAAGCTGTTTTAAACGGGGGGCAGACGGCCGCCGGCTGTACCAGCCGGCCGGCGGCCGGAATACCGGTTCAACCGACAGGCCCATGCAATCCTACGCCCTCACAGTCGACAAATTCCTCGACCACGCCGCCAAGTGGTCGCCTGATCGCGAGATCGTCACGGCCGGTATCGGCCGCATCGGTTATGCGGCTCTGAGGGAGCGCAGCAACCGGCTGTCGGGCGCGCTCCTGGCGCTGGGTCTGCGCACGGGCGACCGCGTGGCGACGCTGGCGTGGAACACGCAACGTCACATCGAGATCTATTACGGCGCGATGGGGGCGGGGCTGGTGTGCCACACGCTCAATCCGCGCATGACTGCGGCCCATCTGGCCGCGATGGTGAACGAGGCCGAAGACCGCGTGCTGGCGGTAGGCCAAGGTCTCGAAGAGCTGGCGCGCGAGCTCGCGCTGCGCTGCCCGAGCATCGAGGTGATCGTATACCTGGAAGGCGCGCGCGCCGAGGGCGGGTTCGCCTATGAGGCGCTGCTCGCCGAGTTCGGACGGGAGACGCGCTGGGGCGGGTTCGACGAGAATGCCGCCGCGGGGCTTTGCTACACGTCGGGCACGACGGGGGCGCCGAAGGGCGTGGTCTATACCCACCGCTCCAACTATCTCCACACGCTGCGCGCGCTGCAGGCGGATTCGATCGCGCTGACCGCGTCCGATTGCGTCCTCGTCGCCGTACCGCTGTTCCACGCGAACGGCTGGGGATTTCCGTTCGCGGCCCCCGCCGCGGGCTCCAAGCTCGTCCTGCCCGGCCGTCAGACCGACGGCGCGCATCTGGCCTCGCTCATCCGCGCGGAAGGGGTGACGATCGCGGCCGGCGTGCAGACGGTGTGGCACGGCCTCCTCGACCACCTCGACGAGACCGGCGGCGAGGTGCCGAGCCTGGAGCGCGTGATCATCGGCGGCTCGACCTGTCCGGACGCGCTGATCCGGCGCATGGAAGAGCGTCTTCGGGCGCGCGTGCAGACGAGCTGGGGCATGACCGAGCTTTCGCCTCTGGGCACGGTCGCGCCGGCGCAGGGACGCGAGCGCGCCATCGCCTCGGGCCGCCCGCCGGTCGGGCTGGACCTGAAGCTCACCGATGCCGCCGGCGCAACCTTGGCCGAGCAGCGCAACGTCACCGGTCACCTGAAAGTGAAAGGCGCGAGCGTCGTCGACCGCTACTTCAAGGCCGAGAAGGACGCGCTCGACAGCGAGGGCTATTTCGACACCGGCGATCTCGCCAGCATCGACGGCGACGGCAACCTGACGATCTCGGGCCGGTCCAAGGACCTGATCAAATCCGGCGGCGAGTGGATCAACCCGGTGGAGATCGAGACCATCGTGGGGCGCCTGCCGGGCGTCGGCCTGGTCGCCGTCATAAGCCGGCCCGATGCCAAATGGGGCGAGCGTCCTCTGCTCGTCGTGGAGCCGCAGAAGAGCCACGTCCTCGACGACAACGCGCTCCTGGAGGCGCTGCGCGGCAACGTCGCCGATTGGTGGATCCCCGACCAGGTGATCCAGGTGTCGCATATGCCGCTGGCGGCAACCGGAAAGATTGACAAGAATCGCCTTCGCGCGGAATACACAAGGGCCTGAGCGGGCGGGATGGGGCCGTCCAGCCGCGGGCTGGAAGCAGGCTTCCAGCATACCCAACGAAGGTCGGATTGATGACGCGAGCCAAGGCGAAGCTTCCCCGCAAGAGAACGGTCAAGAAGTCACCCCGGACAAAGGCCGAGCAGCGCGCCGAGACCCTGGAGCAGATCCTGGACTCCGCCGAGCTCCTCTTCTCCAAGCACGGGCTCTATGGCGTGACGCTGCGCGACGTGGCGTTGAAGGTCGGTGTCCACACATCGCTGATGCACTATTACTTCGAGGACAAGTTCGCCCTGTTCAAGGCGGTCTTCGTCCGCCGCGCGGAGGTGACGAGCGCGCGGCGCATGAAGGCGCTGGAGCAATACGAGAAGGACACCGGCGGGAAGCCGACCGTGGCGGGCGCGCTTCACGTGTTCCTGGACACGGACTTCGATCTCTACACCAACGGCGGCGAAGGTTGGAGGAACTACGGCGCTTTCGGCTCGCAATTGTCCAACACGCCCGAAGGTGCCGCGATGTTCGACCAGCATTTCGATCCGGTCGTGCTGCGCCTGATCGGATTGCTGCGCAAGGCGCTGCCGGACGTGCCGGAGGAGGACATCTTCTGGGGCTATCATTTCGTGACCGGCAGCTTCATGCATTCGCTGTCGCGCAGCGGCCGCCTCGACCGCCTCTCGAACGGACTGTGCCGCTCGGGCGATCTCCCGTCGGTGAAGGCGCGCATGGCCGATTTCATGGCCGCGGGATTTCTGTCCTTCGTCGGAAGCAGGAAGAAATCGCGATAGTTCGCTCAGCGCTTCAGGTGATGGTCGATCAGGGCGTCGGCCGCCTCGATGACGACGCGCGCCGGACCGCCGGCGCCGAACAATTGTCCCGACGCATAGACGCCCTCGAACAGAAGCAGCAGCGCGTCGCCCAGCCGGTCGGGCTTTCGCGCGCCCATGCGCGCCGCGAGCGCGGTCAGGCGCGCGCGGAAGCGGCCCTTAATGTCGCTGGCGACCTTGCGCGCGGGGTGCTTGCGGTCGGGATATTCGACCGCGGCGTTGGTGGTGCCGCAGCCGCGATAGTCGCGCTTGGCGGACTTCGCCTGGAGCTGGACGAGCCAGACGCGCAGCTGACCGCGCGGATCCGAAGGATTGGCGGCGAGCGTCGCGTCGAATCGCGCCAGACCGTCCTCGCCCATATGGCGCAGATAATCGGCCGCGAGCTCGTCCTTGGAAGGAAAGCTGCGATAGAGGCTCGGCTTGGTGACGCCGGCATGGCTCACGATTTCGTCAACGCCGACGGCGCGGATTCCCTGGCGGTAGAAGAGGTCGCGCGCGCTCTCGCGGATGCGCTCGGCCGCCCGTTTGGGCGCGCGCTTGGGCGGCCTCGGGCTTTTGCGCGGGGAGGGCAGAGAGGCCTTCGCTTCGACGCGTTTTGCCACGGTTTTCCGCCTTGACGATGTTACCGAGCGGTACCTATATAGCCCGCAGGTGACGTACCGATCGGTAACATAGATCGGGGCGCCGCAGGGTCAAGGGGTTGATCTGCGGCGCGTCCGCGCCGCCCGAAGCCGGTTCGTGCGCCGCGAACCGCAATCGTCGCCGCCGGGCCGCAAGCCCGGCGGTCATGTATTCTTGTGGCGAGATTGAGGCGCCCCGCATGACCTGGATCGTTCGTGTCGCGCTGGAAAAACCGTTGACGTTCATCGTCATGGCGATCCTGATCGTGATCGCGGGCGTGCTGGCGGCGTTGCAGACGGCGACCGACATCTTCCCCGACATCCGCATCCCCGTGATCGGCGTCGCGTTCTCCTATACCGGCCTGTCGCCGGACGAGATGGCGGGCCGCATCGTCACGCCCTATGAGCGCGGGCTGACGACGACGGTCAACGACATCGAGCACATCGAGAGCACCTCGATCCCCGGCATGGGCATCGAGAAGATCTATTTCCAGCCCGGCGTCGACATCCGCACCGCGACCGCGCAGGTCACCTCGATCTCGCAGACGACGCTGAGGCAGATGCCGGCCGGCGCCACGCCGCCGCTGATCCTGAACTACAACGCCTCGACGGTCCCGATCCTGCAGCTCGCCTTCTCCGGCCAGCACATGTCCGAGCAGCAGGTGCTGGATATTGCGCAGAACTTCGTGCGGCCGACGCTGACGACGATCCCCGGCGCGGCCATTCCCTATTCCTATGGCGGCAAGGTGCGCCAGCTGCAGATCGACCTCGACAGCCAGGCGCTGCAGGCCAAAGGCCTGTCGGCGCAGGATGTCGAGAACGCGATCGCGGCGCAGAACCAGATCCTGCCCGCCGGCACGGTGAAGTTCGGCGCGATGCAGTACACAGTCAAGCTCAACGACGCCGCCGAGACGATCGAGGAGCTCAACGATCTTCCGGTCAAGTACCAGAACGGCGCCACGACCTACATCCACGACGTCGGCCATGTCCGCGACGGCAACCCGCCGCAGCAGAGCGTCGTGCATGTCGACGGCGCGCGCGCGGTGCTCACCACGATCCTCAAGACCGGCTCGGCCTCGACGCTCGACATCGTGCAGGGCGTCAAGGACGCGCTGCCGAAGATCGAATCCACGCTGCCGTCCAATTTCAAGATCAGCCTGTTCAACGACCAGTCGATCTTCGTCAAGGCTGCGATCTCGGGCGTGGTGCGCGAGGGCATCATCGCCGCCGCGCTGACCAGCCTGATGATCCTGCTGTTCCTGGGGAGCTGGCGCTCGACCGTGATCATCGCGATCTCGATCCCGCTCGCGATCCTGAGCGCGCTGGCGGCCCTTTGGTGGACAGGTCAGACGCTGAACATCATGACGCTCGGCGGTCTCGCGCTCGCCGTCGGCATCCTGGTCGACGACGCGACGGTGACGATCGAGAACATCAACTGGCATCTCGAGCATGGCAAGGAGGTGCGCACCGCGATCCTCGACGGAGCGCAGCAGATCGTGCAGCCGGCCTTCGTCTCGCTGCTCTGCATCTGCATCGTGTTCGTGCCGATGTTCGCGCTGAAAGGCATCGCGGGCTTCCTGTTCGTGCCGATGGCCGAGGCCGTCGTGTTCGCGATGATCGCGTCCTTCATTCTGTCGCGCACGCTGGTGCCGACGATGGCGATGTACCTGCTCAAGCCGCATGCCGAGGATGGGCACGGCGCGCCGCGCGGCAACACGCTTGCGCGCTTCCAGCGCGGCTTCGAGGCGCGGTTCGAGAGCTTCCGGGGCGGCTACCGCAACCTGCTCGCCATGGCGCTCGCCAACCGCAGGCCGTTCGTGCTCGGCTTCCTCGTCTTCGTGCTGGCGTCGTTCGTGCTGGTGCCGGCCCTCGGCTCGAATTTCTTCCCGGCGGTGGACGCAGGCGAGATCACGCTGCATGTGCGCCCGCCCGTGGGCACGCGCATCGAGCATGCTTCGGTGATGTTCGGCGACATCGAAAAGGAGATCCGCAAGACCATCCCGCCGCGCGAGATCTCCTCGATCGTCGACAACATCGGCCTGCCGACCAGCTCGATCAACACCGTCTACAACAATTCCGGCATGATCGGCTATCAGGACGGCGACATCTACGTGACGCTCGCCCCCGACCACGGCCCCACCGCGGACTACGTTCGCACCCTGCGCGAGAGGCTGCCGAAAGCATTCCCCGGCACCGCGATCTCGTTCCTGCCGGCCGATATCGTCAGCCAGATCCTGAACTTCGGCGCGCCCGCGCCCATCGACATCCAGGTCGCCGGTCCCAGCGCGGCCAAGGACCGCGCCTATGCGCTCGAGCTGCTCGACAAGCTGCGCAACATCCGCGGCATCGCCGACGCGCGCATGCAGCAATCGTTCCAGAACCCGCAACTTCGCGTCGACGTCGACCGTTCGCGCATGGCCCAGCTTGGCCTCACCGAGCGCGACGTCACCAACAGCGTCGTGACCTCCATCGCGGGAAGCTCGCAGACCGCCCCGACCTTCTGGCTCAATCCCAAGACCGGCGTGTCGTATCCGATCGTGGCGCAGACGCCGGAATATCGCGTCGACAGCCTGGCGGCGCTACAGAACGTGCCGGTGACGGGCGCGTCGGGCGGCTTGCAGATCCTGGGCGGGCTCGGCACGATCCACCGCCAGCAATCCGACGCCGTCGTGACTCATTACAACGTCATGCCCGACATCGATCTCTTCGCGACGACGCAGGACCGCGACCTGGGCGGCGTGGCCGCCGACATCCGCGCGCTGATCGCCGACACGGCGCACGACCTGCCCAAGGGCGTGACCGTCACCTTGCGCGGCCAGGTGGTGACGATGAACACGGCCTTCTCCGGCCTGTCCTACGGGCTGCTCGCGGCGATCGTGCTGATCTATCTCTTGATCGTGGTGAACTTCCAGTCCTGGCTCGATCCCTTCGTCATCATCACCGCGCTGCCCGCGGCGCTGGCCGGGATCGTGTGGATGCTGTTCGCGACGGGAACGACGCTGTCGGTGCCCGCGCTCACCGGCGCGATCATGTGCATGGGCGTGGCGACGGCGAACTCCATCCTCGTCGTCAGCTTCGCGCGCGAGCGTCTGGCCGCGACCGGCGACGCGATGCTGGCGGCGGTCGAGGCCGGCGTCACGCGCTTCCGTCCTGTCCTGATGACGGCGCTCGCCATGATCATCGGCATGGCGCCGATGGCGCTGGGCCTGGGCGAGGGCGGCGAGCAGAACGCGCCTCTCGGCCGCGCCGTCATCGGCGGCCTCGTCTTCGCCACCTGTGCGACGCTGATGTTCGTGCCGGTGATCTTCAGCATCGTTCACGGCCGCGAAGCCACGAAGTCGCGCGACGTGACGTCCACTCCGGAAGAAGCTTATGCCTGATAATCAAGACATGCTCCGCTACGTGCCGCCCAAACGTCTCAGGCTCGCGGGCATTATCGCAGCCGGCGTGGCGGCGCTCATCATCGTCGTCGGCATCATCACGCGTGTGACCGCCGACCGCAGCGTCGCCGCCTGGACCGACACCAACGCGCTGCCCGTGGTCAGCGTGATCAATCTCGGCCAGGCGGGAAAGGCCGGCGATCTTACGCTTCCGGGCAACGTGCAAGCCTACAACAGCGCGCCGATCTATGCGCGCGTCAGCGGTTACCTGAAGAAGTGGTATGTCGACATCGGCGCCAAGGTGAAGGCGGGACAGCTTCTTGCCGAGATCGACATTCCCGACCAGGACCAGCAGCTCGCCCAGGCGCGCGCGGATCTCAACACGGCCATCGCCAACCAGAAGCTCTCCGCGCAGACCGCCAAGCGCTGGAACGCGCTGGCCAAGAGCAACGCCGCGGCGCCCCAGGACGTCGACGAGAAGAACGCCGATCTCGCCGCCAAGACCGCCGCCGTCGCGTCCGCGCAGGCCAACGTCGCGCGGCTGCGCGACCTCACCGAATTCGAGCACCTCACGGCGCCCTTCGACGGCACGGTGACGAGCCGCTCGGTCGACGTCGGTTCTCTGGTGACCGTGGGCACCGGCACGCCCGGCGCCACGCCGCTCTTCACTGTTTCGGACACGACGAAGCTGCGCATCTATGTGAACGTGCCGCAGAACTATTCCGCGATGATCGCGCCGGGCATGACGGCGAAGTTCACCGTGCCGGAATATCCCGGCGAGACGTTCACCGCCGCGCTGGCCGCCAATGCCGAGGCCGTCGATCCCACGACGGGCACGGTGCTGGTCCAGCTCCGGGCCGACAACGCGCAAGGCAAGCTCAAGCCCGGCGACTACGCGCAGGTGCGCTTCGACCTGCCGGCGACGGCGAACGCGATCCGCCTGCCCGCGAGCGCGCTGATCTTCAACGACGACGGCACGGCGGTTGCGGTCGTCGGTCCCGGCAACCGCGTGAGCGTGAAGCCGGTCACCATCCTTCGTGACTACGGCACCTCCGTCGAGATCGCGTCGGGCGTGACGCGCCAGGACCGCGTCATCGACAACCCGCCGGACGCGCTCAAGCCCGGCGACGAAGTACGCGTGGCGAAGAGCTGAAAACCTGCCTAGAGTGCGTCCCGCGCCTGCGGGGGATTCATGGGTCTGCATCGACGGCATGTGTTGAAGGGGCTCGCGGCCGCATCCGCGCTCGCCGCCGTTCCCGCCATATCCGAGGACAAGTGGAAGACGCTCGCCGCCGACGTGCGCGCCCAGATGAAATGGGCGTGGCAGGGCTACGGGGAGCGCTGCTTCGGCCAGGACCAGATCAAGCCGGTGAGCGGCGGGGCGCAGGCGTTTTTCTTCCCCAAGGGCCCGCCGATGGGCCTCACCATCGTCGAGGCGCTCGACACTCTGTATGTGATGGGCCTGGACACCGAGGTCGCGCAGGGCGTGCGCTGGGTCGCGGACAACCTTCGTTTCGACATCGACGGCGAGGTGCAGGTCTTCGAGACGGGCATCCGCCTCGTCGGCGGATTGCTCTCCGCTTGGTGCGCGACACGTGAGAAGAAGCTGTTGGCGCTGGCGAAGGACTTGGCCGACCGCCTGTCGCCGGCCTTCACCAAATCGCCGACCGGCATGCCCTACCGCTTCGTGAACCTGAAGACCGGCGCGGTGCGCGACAGCCAAAGCTTCCCCGCCGAGATCGGCACCTATATCGCCGAATGGGGCACGCTGGGACGCGCGGTCGGCGACAAGCGCTACTTCGACATGGCAAAGCGTTCCGTGAAGGCGCTGTTCGACCGGCGCTCCAGGATCGATCTCGTCGCCGACACGATCGACGTCGAGACCGGCGCCTGGGTGAGCCGCCGCGCCAGCGTCGGGCCGCCAAGCGATTCCTATTTCGAATATCTCTGGGACGGCTGGCAGCTCTTCGGCGATCCCGATTTCAAGCGTTGGTACGATGTCCACGCCGCCGCCATCGCCAAGTACCAGGCGCAGATGTCGGATGGAAACCTCTGGTTCCCGCAGGTCGATTTCGAGACCGGCACGGTGATCGACCATCACCAGAGCGAGCTCGCCGCGTTCTATGCGGGGCTTCTGGGGCAGGGCGGCGACATGGCGCGGGGCAAGGCCTATCTCGCGTCATGGGCCGGGGTGCAGGCGCGCTATGGCGTGCTGCCCGAAGGCTACGACACCGCCAAGGCCGCGCCGGACCGTATCACCAACGAGCTTCGTCCAGAGTTCGCGGACTCGTGCCTCAACCTCTTCCTGCTCGATCCCGACGACCGCTACCGCGAGCTTGCGCGCGTCCATTTCGAGAAGATGAAGGAGACGAGCCGCGCGGCCTACGGCTTCACCATCATCGACGACGTCACCGCCTCGCCGATGAAGCAGGGCGACCTTTGCCCCGGCTATTGGTGGAGCGAGCAGATGAAGTACTACTGGCTGCTGTTCTCGAACACGGATCGTTTCGACTACAAGACCAACTATCTTTCCACCGAAGGGAACATCCTTGTCGGCATCAAGTAGCGAAGCGGCGCCCGCGCGGTTCAATCCGGCGTTCGCGACCGTCACCACGCTGTTCTTCATGTGGGGCTTCGCGACCGCCTCGATCGATCCGTTGGTGCCAAGCGTGCGCGCGGTGTTCAGCCTCTCCTATACGGAGGCGATGCTCACCCAGTTCGCGTTCTTCCTGGCCTATGGCGTGATCTCGATCCCGGCGGCGTTCGTGCTGGAGCGCACCGGCTACGCGCGCACGATCCTGATCTCGCTGGGCGCGATGATCCTGGGCTGCCTGCTGATGCCCGCGGCGACACATCTCGACGCCTACGTTCTCGTGCTCGTCGCGCTGTTCGTCATCGCCGCGGGCATCACCCAGCTCCAGGTCGCGGCCAATCCGCTCGCGGCGCTTCTGGGCAAGCCGCAAGGCTCGCATTTCCGGCTCACCTTGTCGCAGACCTTCAACTCGCTGGGCACGGTCATCGCGCCGCTCATCGGGTCGTATATCGTACTGCGCGGCGGCGTGTTCGGAGCCCATGCGGGCGCCGACATGCGCGGCGCCACGCTGCGCAACATCGACACGCAGTTCCTTATCATCGCGGGCGTGATCGTGCTGCTCGCGCTCTTCATCTGGCGCCTGCGCCGGCTTCTGCGCGTGCCGCAGGAGGAGCAGGAGGCGACCGCCTCGCCCTTCGCGGCGTTCGCCTCGCGCTGGGCGCTGTTCGGCGGGCTCGCGATCTTCCTCTATGTCGGCGCGGAAGTGTCCATCGGCAGCATCTTGATCAACTTCCTGCACCAGCCGGCGGTCATGAATGTGAGCTTCGAGCAGGCGGGCCGGCTGCTCAGCTTCTATTGGGGCGGGGCGATGGTGGGCCGCGCGCTGGGCAGCCTGGTCCTGATCCGCGTGCCCGCGAGCCGCGCGCTTGCCTTCGTCGCGGGCGCGGCGCTGCTGCTCTGTCTCGTCGTGACGCAGACGGGCGGCAGCGTAGCGGGTTATGCGGCGATCGCCGTCGGCTTCTTCAACTCGATCATGTTTCCCACGATCTTCACGCTGACCTTGGAGCGCGCCGACGCGCCGACATCGTCGACCTCCGGCTTGCTGTGCATGGCGATCGTGGGTGGCGCGGTGCTGCCGGTGATCACGGGCCTTGCCGCCGACCGCGCCGGGCTCGCCATCGCGTTCTTCGTACCGCTTGCCGCTTATGCCTGCATCCTGGTTTTCGCGCTCGCAGGGTCGCGCCGTCATGCCGTTTAGGAGTTTTGCCATGCGGATCGCTCTCGCCGCGTTCCTGCTCGTCCCCACCGTCGCGTTCGCCGACTTGGCGGGCGAGGTCAATCCCTTCATCGGCACGACGAATGGCGGCAACACCTATCCGGGCGCGACCCTGCCCTTCGGCATGGTCGCGTTCAGCCCGGAAGAGACGCCGCTGCCGGGGCGCAGCTATCCGATCGCGGCACCCGGCGGCTATGAGTGGCGCGTCAGCGGCATCAAGGGGTTCAGCCTCACGCACCTCTCGGGCACCGGCTGCACCGGCGCGAGCGGCGACATCCCGATCATGCCGGTGACGCGCGACGTCGAGCTTTCGCCCGCCGCCGACGATGCGTTCTCCATGTATTCGAGCTGGTTCGCGCACGACCATGAAACGGCGTCGCCCGGCTACTACAAGGTCGCGCTCGACAACGGCGTGACGGTGGAGCTGAGTGCCGCGCTCCGTGCCGGTGTCGCGCGCTTCGCCTGGGCGAAGGCCAAGCCCGCCAATCTCCTGTTCCGCACCTCGGATTCCGAGATCGGCAGCAGCGACGCGCAGGTGACCGTCGATCCGGCGCGGCGCGAGGTGACGGGCAGCGTCACGAGCGGGAATTTCTGCGGCTATCTCTCGCCGGACCGGCGCGAGAGCTATTACACGCTGTATTTCGTGGCCGAATTCGACCAGCCGTTTGCCGCGGGCGGCGCATGGCAGGACACGACGCTGACCAAAGGTGGGACTAAAGCGCGCGGTGGCACGACCTATGGCGACCGCGGCCATCCGCCGGGACGCAAGGGCTCGGGCGCGTGGATCACGTTCGACCCAGCGAAGACGCCGGTGGTGACGATGCGCGTCGGCATCTCCTATGTCAGCCTCGCCAACGCGCGCGCCAATCTCACGGCCGAGATTGCGAAGGGCGCGACCTTGGATGTGGTGCGCGATGCGGCGCGCAAGGCGTGGAACGCGCGGCTGGGTGAGATCGCCGTCGAAGGCGGCACCAAGGACGAGCGCGCGGTGTTCTATACCGCGCTCTATCACGTGCTGCTCGGCGAGAACACCTATAGCGACGTGAACGGCGATTATCTGGGATTCGACAAGAAGATTCACAAGGTTGCGGCGCCGCAGCAGGTCCAATACGCGAACTTCTCGGGCTGGGACGTCTATCGTTCGCAGCTTCAGCTCGTCACCTGGCTCGATCCGAAGACCGGCTCCGACATCGCGCAGTCGCTGCTCAACCAGGCGGAGCAGAACGGCGGCGTGTGGGACCGCTGGACGCACGTGACGGGCGCCACCAGCGTGATGAACGGCGATCCGTCGCCGCCGTCGATCGCCGCGATCCATGCCTTCGGCGGACGCGAATTCGATCTCAAGGGTGCTTATGCGTCGCTGCTCAAGGCGGCGACGGTGCCGACCGCGCTCGATCTCGACCATCGCGGCTGTCCGGTGCAATGCGTGGGCGAGCGGCCCGGCCTCGACCAGTGGCTGAGGCTGCACTACATGCCCACGAACGCGCCCGGCTGGGGCAGTGCCGCCGACACGCTCGAGCTGGCAGCGGCCGATTTCGGCGTCGCGCAACTGGCCGAGGATTTGGGCGACGACGCGAACGCGAAGCTGTTCCGCGCGCGCGCGGGCTGGTGGCGCAACCTGTTCAATCCCGCGACCGGCTACATCCAGCCGCGCAATGCCGACGGGAGCTGGAAGCCGGTCGATTTCAGCACCGAGAACGACGACGACTATGTCGAGGGCAGCGGCGCGCAGTATCTCTGGATGGTGCCGTTCGATCCGGCGGGCCTGTTCGCGGCGCTGGGCGGCACGGACAAGGCGCAAGCGCGCATGGACCGCTTCTTCTACAATCCGGATGGCAGCCTCGCCGTGACGAAATCGGGCTACGACCACGCCGAGCTGGACAACGAGCCGTCCATCGCCTCGCCCTGGCTCTACGATTTCGCGGGGACCCCGTGGAAGACGCAGGAGATCGTGCGCGCGGCCATGAAGCGGATCTGGATCGACGCGCCGAACGGCATATCCGGCAACGACGACCTCGGCGAGATGTCGTCCTGGTATGTGTGGGCGGCGCTGGGAATGTACCCGCTCTATCCCGGCCGCGCCGAGATGGTGCTGGGCAGCCCCCTGTTCACGCGGGCGATCGTCGACAGGCCCGGCGGGCATGTGACGATCGCCGCCGAAAACGCCGGCATGGACGTACCTTATATAAGCGCGATGTCGGTGAACGGTGCGGCCAACACAAAGCCGTGGCTTCCGGCGTCCTTCGCAAGGGCGGGCGGAACGTTGTCTTATACCTTGTCGCGAACACCCGACAAGAATTGGGGCGCCGCTGCCGCCGACGCGCCGCCGTCCTTCGGGCCGTAGGCGCTCAGCGCCCCGCCTGGATCACGCCGGTGAACTTGCCCGTCGGGTCCTCGCCGGAGAACGTGTCGCCGACCTTGTATTCCTTGATCGGGAAGCAGGTCGGCTTGGCACCCGGCGCGGGCGGCGGATCGGTGAGCGTGAAGCAGCTCTGCCCGTCGGCATCGGCCCAGCTGCCTCTCAACTCCTTGCCGTTCGGCAAGGCGATGGAATAGGAGTGGTCGGCGTTGACATAGACCTTCACGACGCGGCCGTCGCCATAGGTCGAGACGATCGTGCCGTCATAGACGCCGGTCCACGTGTCGGCGATCGCGGGCGATGCCGCGAGCAGGGCGAGACCCAAGAAAACGAGTTTGCGCATTCCTTCCTCCCTCAATCCTCTTTCAACGGCTGGCCGAGCAGGTCTTCGGCGCGGTCGATCTTGATGAGCACGGCCCAACCCTTCTTCTCGGGATCGGATTTCTTCTCGGGCTCGATCAGCCGCTCCCACACCTTGTCGTAGACGGGTCCCGATTTGTGGATGCTCGCGGTGCCGTAGAGCCGCGCCAGCCCGCCGATGGGCAGCACGGATTTGGCGCCGAGGTTGAAATAGAACACCGTCACGTTGGTGCCGTCGCCCAGCAGCGCCGTCGTGCTGCCGCGGCCGCGCTCCCAGATCGAGATGTGCTCGTTATCATAGACCTGCGTGCTGCCGCGCGGCGTGATCTGCGCGAAGCCGTTCTTGAGCACGGTGCCGATCAGGCAGGTATGCTCGGGGAAAGCGCCGTCGATCAGGGGCCAGATTCTCTTTGGGATCACGGTCATGGGTACCGCCTAGCGATAGGTGTTGTTGGAGGTGTGGTCGCCGCCGAGCCATTTCTTGAGCTCGGCATGGGCCTGTTTGCGGCGCGTCGCGTTGATCTCGCCCGCCTTGGGCGCGTCGAGCGTGAACTCGACGATCATGCCGTTCGGGTCGGTCGCATAGACGGAGCGGCAATAGCCGTGCTCGAGCACGAAATGTCCGGGCTCCTTGTATCCGGCCTTCTTGAGCCGCTCCTCGATGCCCTTCTGGGTCTCGGCGTCGACGTTGAGCGCGATGTGATGGAACGGCGAGAACGGCATCTGGGGGCCGAACTGCTCCTGGTCTTGCGGCTTCTCGAACTGGAAGAAGGCGAGCGCGCCGCCGTCGCCGAGCCCGAAGAAGCAGTGGCAATAGGTGCGCACCGCGCCGAACAGCTCGTCGGACTCGCTCCAGGTCGCGACCAGCGGCAAGCCGATCACGTCCTCATAGAATTTGCGCGTCGCCTCCATATCCTTGGTGACGTAGGCGGTGTGATGCAGGCGGCTGGGAAGCGACATGTTCAATTCCTCCAGAATTTCTTCGATGCCAGCGCCGCGCCGTCGGCGAGCGCCTTGAGCTTGGCCCAGACGACATCGGGATCGACGCCGCCCTGGCCGACATGGATGGAGAAGCCGCAATCGACACCCGCCATCACGTTCTCAGGCCCGAGCACGCCGGCATAGCGCCCGATGCGCTGGGCGACAAGCTCGGGATGCTCGATGTAGTTCGACTGGCATTCGATGACGCCCGGCACCCAGACCTTGCCCTCCGGCGCCTTCACCGTCTCGAACATCGCCCATTCGTGGGCATGGCGCGGATTGGCCGCCTCGAACAGGATGGTCATGGGCTTTGCGTGGCCGAGCACGTCGACGATATCGCCGAACGGAACGTCGCAATGATGCGGGCCGGGATAGTTGCCCCAGCACATGTGCAGGCGAAGCTTCTCTGCCGGAATGTTGCGCACCGCATGGTTCAGCGCCTCGAGATGCATGCGCATGCGCTTGCGGAACCCAGCCAGGTCGAGATCGGCATATTGCACGTGCCGTCCCATCGCGAGGTCGGGGCAGTCGAGCTGCAAGGTCGCGCCGTGCTCGACGACGGTCTCGTATTCGAAGCGCATCGCCTCGGCGATGGCGTGTAGATAGTCCTCGTGGCTCTTGTAGTGGTCGTTGCGGAAGAACAGCGAGATCACGCCCGGCGAGGCGGCGCTGGAGAACGTCATCGCGCCGCCGGCGGCAGCGTTCAGGTTCTCCATGTCGAGCACTGGCGAGCGCTTGTCGGCGAGCGCGATAGAGCCGTTGCAGGCCGGCGCCTTGCGCGCCTTGCGGCCCGGATCGCCGAAGACGCGCGCGGCGCTGCGCGGGAACTCGACCAGATCCTGGAAGACATAGGTGTTGCCGCTGCCGCCGAAGCCGCTTAGCCGGTCCTTCACATAGGTCGCGTAGCTGGGCTTGGACATCTCGCCGTCATTGACGATGTCGACGCCCGCGTCGCGCTGGCGGCCTACGATGTCGAACACCGCCTCGCGCACGCGCGCATCGAGCGCCGCGGCGTCGACGGGAACGCCTTCCTCCTTCGCGAACATCATGCGGATGAGGTCGTCCGGCCGTGGAAGGCTTCCCGTGTGCGTCGTCAGGAACCGGTCGGTGCTGCGCTGCATCTTTTTCGATTATCGAAGGAAATTTCGCATATCAGCCTATCCGCGGGACGCCTCGAATTCAATCCGGCGCCGTCTCGCCGTCATAGCGGATCGCCTCGGCCGCCGCGTGGCTGAGGATGAAGCCGATGGGACGCTCCGCCTCTTCGCGAAGGTGGGCGAGAAGCCCCGCCGTGCGCGCCAATATGGAGATGCTCTTGAGCGCGCTCAATGGGAAGCCGATCTCGAGCAGGATCGCCGGGATCGCGCCGTTGATGTTGATGGGAAGCGCCCGGCCCAGCGCCTCGGGCAGCACGCGCTCTATCCGGCGCAACATCTTTATATACGGCCCATTGAGCCCACGCTCGTCGGCGAGCTTGAGCAGCACGTTCGCGCGCGGGTCGCCGCCGGCATGCTGCGGATGGCCGAAACCGGGGATCGGCGCCTTCTTCGCGCGCATCTCGCGGATGCGAGCCGTGACCTGCGCCGCATCGGCCTTCGCCGCGACGAGCTCATGCAGGAAATGGCCCGCGACCTCGGCGCTTCCGAACACGACCGAGCCCGAGCCCAGCAATCCCGCCGCGACCGCGCCCTGGATCGCTTCCGGCCCCGCCGCATAAGTCATGCGCGCGGCCTGGACGCTCGGCACCAACCCGTGCTCGGCGATGGCAACGAGCAGAGCGTTGACGAAGAAGCGCTGGTCGGGCGTGGGATCGCGGCCCATCATCAGCAGGAAGAAGTAGTCGGAGAAATCGATCTTGCCGATCAGGTCGCGGCAGAGATCGCGGCCGCGCACGGTGATCGACGCCGCGTCGGCGGTCGAGATGGCGGTGAGGGGCGTATCCTGCTTGCCGATGCGCATCCGAGGGCTCTCCTGCATTTGCCGAATATCGAAATTGACTTCGATATGCGGAAAAATCTAGTCTCGCACAATGATCAAAGTGCTTGAAGGTGTGCGCGTCGTCGAGATGGGCACGTTCATCACCGGCCCCGCGGCGGCGATGTTCCTGGCCGACATGGGTGCCGACGTGATCAAGGTCGAGCGCCCGGAAACCGGCGATCCCTTCCGCGCCTTCAAAGGCGGACTCTACAGCCCGCACTTCCAGACCTACAACCGCAACAAGCGCAGCCTGACCTTGGATACGCGTGAGGCGCCGGACCTCGCAGCCTTCGACGAGATCATCGCCGAGGCCGACATCTTCATCCAGAATTTCCGCCCCGGCGTGGCGGAGGAGCTGAACGTCGGCGCCGAGCGGCTGCAGAAACTCAACCCGCGCCTCATCTATTGCGGCATTTCGGGCTTCGGCAGCGACGGGCCGGATGCCGGCCGTCCCGCCTACGACACGGTGGCGCAGGCCGCGAGCGGGTGGCTGAGGCTGCTCATAAACCCTCAGAACCCGCGCGTCGTCGGCCCCGCGATCGCCGATTCGATGACGGGGTTCTACGCGGCCTTCGCGGCGCTGGGCGCGCTGCACGAGCGCCAAAAGACGGGCAAGGGCCGCCGCGTCGACGTCTCGATGCTGGAGGCGATGTGCCACTTCAACCTCGACGACTTCACGCATTATTTCCAGGCCGGCGAGGTGATGGGGCCGTACAGCAGACCCAGCGTGTCGCAGTCCTACGTTTTCGAATGCGCGGACGGCAAATGGATCGCGCTGCACATGTCCTCGCCGCCGAAATTCTGGGAGGGCTTGGCCAGCGCCATCGGCCGCCCCGACCTGTTCGAGGATCCGCGATTCGCCGACCGCCCCGGCCGCATCGCGCATCAGGAGGACCTGATCGCGCTGATGGCGCCCATCTTCAAGACCAAGCCGCGCGCTGCGTGGTGCGCGGCGCTGGAAGAGCAGGGCGTGCCCTACGCGCCCGTCTACGATTCGACCGAGGCGCTCCAGGACCGGCAGGCCAGGCATCTGGGAATCCAGGTGGAAGCGGAACATCCCACGATGGGCAGGTTCCGCACGGTGCGTTTCCCGGTGAATTTCGATGGGCAGGCCTTAAGCGAAGTGACCGCGCCGCCCACGCTCGGCGAGCACAACGCCGAAAAAGCACACCCCGGCAAGATCTGGCGTTCTTCCAAATAGCGAAATTGACTTCGAAAAGCGAAAGGACCTAGATTCCTCACAACGGAGGAGTCCGCGGGCAGCAGGTCCGAGAACGGGATCGCGGGCCGCGGGACAGGAGAGGGGCACTGTCATGACGCGCTCGCACAAGCTCGGAATCTTGCTGGCCACCACGGCGCTCGTCGCAGGCGCCCTGCCGGCATTCGCCGAGGACCAGATCGAAACCGTCGTCGTCACCGCGCGTCAGCGCAGCGAGGACATCCAGAAGGTGCCGGCGCAGGTCACGGCCTTCACCTCGGAAGAGATCGCGGCCAAGGGCATCAGGAGCCCGGCGGATTTCCTGAGCGCGGTGCCGAACGTCACCTTCATCCCGACGCAGAACGCGGGCACGAGCTTCATCGTCATGCGCGGCATCAGCCAGGCGCGCAACAGCGAGCCCTCGGTCGCGATCGTCGTCGACGGCGTGCCGATGACCCAGCCGGCCGAGTTCAACCAGAACCTTCTCGACATCCAGCAGATCGAGGTGGTGAAAGGCCCGCAGGGCGGCCTTTACGGACGCGACGCGATCGGCGGCGCGATCCTCATCACCACCAAGCAGCCGACCGACGACTGGCAGGCGCAGTTCACCTCCGGCTACGACAGCGGTCCGGGCGGACGCATCGACGGCGAGGTCTCGGGGCCCATCACCGACACGCTGAAAATGCGCGTTGCGGCGTCATATCTCGACACCGACGGCTATCTGCGCAACATCGACACCGCCGACCAGTCGGCCAGGAAGAACGCCGATCCGGTTCAGGATTTCAGCGGCCGCGTCACGTTCCTGTGGAAGCCTGACTCCGATTTCACCGCGGATCTGCGGCTCTCGGCCGATCTTCTGACGACGCGCGGCCTCTACTACATCGTCGCACCGTTCGGCTCGCCCAATTTCAACAACCCGAACTACACCTCGCAGCCGATCGACATGAACAATTCCGGCCTCGACGACCGCAAGATCTACGACGCGGCGCTGAAGCTGACCGACAATGTCGGCAGCGGCACGATCAGCTCCATCACCGGCTACAGCACGGTGTGGGAAATCCTCACCGGCGACGGCTATCCGTTCAATCCGTTCGGCCACTCGGCGGTGGGCTTCGATTTCGGCCAGGCCCAGTTCCTAGACACGCGCACCTTCACCCAGGAGGTGCGCTACACCTCGCAGGCGAACGAGCGCTTCCGCTGGATCACGGGCGGCGAGATCTTCTACACCCAGCGCTACATCTCGACCGGCAACATGTGGGACGGCCCGACGGATTCCGGCGTGCAGCCCGTGTTCCGCGATCCGAACCCGCAATTCGGCATCGATTCCTTCGCGCCGCAATCGCAGATCAGCTTCCTTGCCGACGGCCAGAACCAGTTCGCCTGGGCGGGCTATCTCGACATGTCCTACGACGTGACGGACACGGTCGAGCTCTCCGCCAATATGCGCTACGACAACGATCACCGCGAGAACATCACGCTGACGCCGCAGGAATTCCTCGACGCCAACCCGGTCACCGGCCGTCAGGCGATTCCGGCGACGACGGGCGAGAAGCGCTCGCACACCTGGGACGCATTCCAGCCGCAATTCATCGTGAAATGGCAGGCTGAAGACAATCTCAGTCTGTATGCGGACTATAGCCGCGGCTTCCGCAGCGGCGGCTTCAACCAGACCGGCGTGGCGCAGGCCTCCGAGGCCGCCGGCTTCGACAATGTCGGCGACCTGTTCAACGCCGAGACCGCCGACACCTTCGAGGGCGGCTTCAAGAGCAGCCTGCTCGACGGCAAGCTGCTGCTCAACGGCGCCGGCTACATCACCGAGGACCACAACGACTATTACTTCGTGTTCCTGGCCTCGAACTCGACGCAGAACCTGGGCAACATCAAGAAAGTGCAGTTCGTGGGCTTCGACCTCGATCTGACCGCGCGGCTCGATCAGAACCTGCTGCTCAACGCCGGCTTCGGCTACACCGACAGCGACGTGCAGGAGTTCCCCGGACCGTCGAGCTCGCTGGTCGTGGGCTCGCGCGCGCCGCTGGTCTCCGACTACACGTTCGACGTCGGCCTGCAATACGACAAGCCGATCGAGGACGGGTTCATCTTCCACGCGCGCGCCGACTACAATCTGATCGGGCCCACGACGTTCGTGATCCCGGTCCCGGCGGCGGGCGAGCCCGTGCCGATCGCGCGCGATCCGGTGAACCTGTTCGACCTGCGCGTCGGGCTGGAGCGCGACAACTGGCAGGTGACGGCCTGGTCGAAGAACCTGTTCGACACCAAATACAACACGGAGTACTCGACCGGCGGCTTCCTGTTCAAAGCCGATCCGCGCTCCTGGGGCATCGAGCTGACGAAGAGGTTCTGACGGGGCCGCTCAGTCCGGATGGACCGAGCGCAGGAGATAGGGCTGGCGGCGCAGCGCGGATTCGATGAAGCGCGCGGCGTTGCGCAGCACGGGCAGGCGGGTGCGGATCAGCTCGTCGCGTCCGGCCCGCGAGGTCGAGGTGGAGCAGTTGATCGCCGCCATCGACCGCCCGCTATCGTCGAGGATGGGCACGGAGACCGACACCAGGCCGTAGTCGAGCTCGTCCTGGATCGCGGCGTAGCCGGTCTTGTGCGCCTCGGCGAGGATGCGCTTGAGCTCGGTGCGCGACGTGACGGTATGCTCGGTGAACGACTTGAAGATCGCGGTGTTGAGGTAATGCGCGCGCACATTGTCCGCCTCGAAGGCCAGGATCGCTCGGCCCATCGACGTCGCATAGGCGGGATAGCGCGTGCCGATGCCGGCGGCGAGCCGCACCATCCTGTTGGTCGAGACATGCACGAGATAGAGCACGTCGTAGCCCGACAGCACCGAAAGCGACGAGCTGTCGCCGGTCTCGTCGCGCACGGCCTGGAGATGCGGGCGCACGAGCTCGCCCAGGCTCATGGAATCGAGATAGGCCGAGGCGAAGCTCATCACCTCGGGACGCAGCAGGAAGTGGCGCCGGTGCTTGGCGACGTAGCCGAGCTTGACGAGGGTGTTCAGGCAGCGCCGCGCCGCGGCCGGCGACAGGCTGGTGATGGCGGCGACCTCGCTCAGCGTCATCTGCGGGTTGTCGCGGCCGAAGGCGCGCAGCACCGACAGCCCGCGGTCGAGCGTCGAGAGATATTCGGTGTCGTTGTTGGGCTTCTTGGGCGGCGTGCGCTTCTGCATCGTGTGTCCGGTCGTGGCCGGTTTCGTTATCCGGTTGCCGCGATCCGGGAAACGGACGCCCGCGAGTCGGATATCGAAACCGCCCGTTTCTATCATGGAGAGCAACGCTGATGCTACCGATCCTGCCGACCAGCCTGGTCGGCTCCTATGCCCAGCCCGACTGGCTGCTCGACCGATCCAAGCTCGCCAAGCGCTTCCCGCCTAGGGTGCGCGCGATGGAGCTGTGGCGGATCGGTCCCGAGTGGCTGCAGGAGGCGCAGGACGACGCCACGCGGCTCGCCATCCTCGACCAGGAACGCGCGGGCCTCGACATCATCACCGACGGCGAGATCCGGCGTGAGAGCTATTCCAACCGCTTCGCCACCGCGCTCGAAGGCGTGGATCTCGACAACCCGGGCACCGCGCTCGACCGTTCCGGCCATCCCAATCCGGTGCCGCGCGTCACGGGCAGGATACGCCGCCGCGAGCCGGTGGAAGTGCGCGACCTCAAATTCCTGAAGGCGAACACCTCCAAGCCCGTGAAGGTGACGGTGCCGGGACCGTTCACCATGTCGCAGCAGGCGCAGAACGATTTCTACAAGAGCGAGGCCGAGATGGCGCTCGACTACGCGGCCGCGGTCAATGAGGAGATCAAGGATCTCTTCGCCGCCGGCGCCGATTTCGTGCAGATCGACGAGCCCTATATGCAGGCGCGGCCCGAGAAGGCGCGTGAGTTCGGCGTCGCCGCGGTCGAACGCGCGCTCGACGGCGTCAAAGGCGCGACGGCGCTGCATATCTGCTTCGGCTATGCCGCGATCATCCACGAGCGGCCGAGCGGCTATTCCTTCCTGCCGGAGCTGGCCGCGACCTCGGTCAAGCAGATCTCCATCGAGACGGCGCAGTCCAAGCTCGACTGCGCCGTGCTCGAGAAGCTGCCCGGCAAGACGATCATCCTGGGCGTGCTCGACCTGTCGACGCATGAGGTCGAGACGCCGCAGATCGTGGCGGAGCGCATCGCGCGCGCGCTGCCTTTCGTGGATGCCAGGCGGATCGTCATCGCTCCCGATTGCGGGCTGAAATACCTGCCGCGCGAGGTGGCTTTCGGGAAGATGGCGGCGATGGCACAGGGCGCCGAGATCGCGAGGAAGACGCTTGCCGCGTAAGGTTCCGCTCGTCCTGCTGCCCGGGATGCTCTGCGACGGCGCGTTCTGGCGCGCGCAGACGCGCGACCTCGGCGACATCGCCGATTGCCGCGTCGCGGGCTATGGCTTGGCCCACGATTTCGACACCATGGCGGACATCGTGCTGGCGACCGCGCCGCAAAGTTTCGCGCTCGCGGGCCATTCGATGGGCGGCCGCGTCGCGCTCGAGATCGTGCGCCGCGCGCCGGGCCGCGTGCGCGCCCTGGCGCTGGTCGCGACCGACTATCGCGGGCATCTGAGCGAAGAGGCGCGCGCGGCGGAAGCGGCGCGGCGCGACGCGATCCTGGCGAAGATCGCGGCCGACGGCATGGAAAGCTTCGCGCGCGGCTGGACGCCTCTGGTCATGGCGCCCGCGAACATGGGCGACGCGGCGCTCGTCGAAGATGTCGTCGCGATGATGGCGCGGCAATCGCCGGAAGCCGCGGCCGCTCAAACGCTGGCGGGTCTCATGCGCCGCGACCAGACGGATATCTTGCCCACGATTTCCTGTCCCACTCTGGTTTGCGCGGGGTGGGAAGACAAGCTTCGGCCGGTCTCCATCCACCGCGAGATGGCGGCGCTCGTCCCGGAAAGCCGCCTGGCGGTGATCGAAGGAAGTGCCCATATGATCGCGATGGAACGGCCGGATGCGCTGACTGCGGAGATGCGGTCCTGGCTTGCGCGCGTTTAACGCGGTCCTTCCCACTGTCTTGCCCACGATAATTGTGGGCGCAGAATTTATTGACGATCCGCGGTCCGCGCGTCAGCCTGCTCCGGCGCAGGGAGGACTGTCGTGGACGGTGAGACGCTGATCGCGGAAATCTCCGACTATTGCCACCGCAACGGCCTGGCGGAGACGACGTTCGGCCGTCTCGCGGTCAATGACGGCAAGCTGGTGGGCCGTCTGCGCACCGGCGGCCGTGTCACGGGCGAGACGCTGACGCGCCTGCGCGCGTTCATGAGCGCCATGCATGCGCCGTCGCGCACGCGATCCCTGCCCGCCGCGCCGCGCGCAGCGATGCCGGCGCCGTCTTCGCAGCCGCGCGACGCGCAGGGGAATTTCCGCTTCTACGACAACCGCCAGAAATATCTCCTGTTCGTGACGACCTGCAGCGAGAAATGGGTCGTCGCCGACCGCATCGGCGCCGAGCTCGGCAACATCCATCCGCGTCCGCCCTCCGTGCGCCTGTTCGATGCCGGCGTCGGCGACGGCACGGTGCTGTCGCGCGTGATGCGGGCGACGCACGACCGCTTTCCGACCATGCCGCTCACCATCGTCGGCAAGGAGATCAGTCTCGAGGACGTGCGCCTCACGCTCGAGAAGATGCCGGACCGCTTCTTCGAGCACCCTTCGACCGTGCTGGTCATGACCAACATGCACTATTCCGAGGCGCCGTGGCTGACGCCCAGCTCGGTGGAGGCCGCGACGAGCATGGTCTGGCGCGAGGTCGCGCTCACCGGCCACACCGGTCATGATTTCGAGCAGCAGATCACCGAGCTCCAGCCGTTCCTGGCGCAGAACTGGGGCACGCGTGCGCGGCCCGGGGCCGGCAGCCTTACCTATGAGAAGCCGGTCGTGCTCGTGATCTACCGCGACGACTATCGCTTCCTGCTCGATTCCGTGATGCCCCGGCGCGGCGCCGCGCGCGCCGACTACGACCTCGTCATCGCCTCGCAGCCTTATCGCGCCCGCGCCAGCGTCGAGTTCAAGGCGAGCCGCGTGATCGCTCCGCTTGTGCGCGCGCTCGGCCCCGGCGGACGGCTTCTCGGCATGCACAGCCATGGCGGCGATCCGGGGCTGGAGATCATCCAGAAGGTCTGGCCGGGCGAGAACCCGTTCGTCACCGACCGCCACCAGCTTCTCGCGGCGGTGAAGACGGCGCTGGGCAAGGAGGCGCGCAATATCGGCTTCCACGCGGGCTCGGACGCGCGCTCGCTGTTCCGCTACGACATGCACACGCTGCCGACCGAGGTGAGCGCGAGCATCGGCACGTCCACGCTGCTGGCGGCGTGGAACGCGGCGATCTACGTCGCGCAGATCGAGGACCAGCGCCTGGCCGACGTGATGTCCAACAACCTCTATCTGGAAGCGACGCGCGAGGTGCTGCAGAAGCACGGCGGGCTGTGGTTCTGGGACGAGTCCTACGTCATCACGCGCAGGCGGGATCTGGGATAGGCGTTCACCGCCTCAGCCGCGCGAGCACGCGGGGGATGGCCGCGTCGTTGAGCGGCGCCATGACGTGCGCGCCCGCGACGCCCTGTATTTCGCGCATCTCGTCGACGAAGTCGATGCAGATCGCCTCGCCCTCCGCTTTCGGATCGGCGGCGCGCTCCAGGCGTTCCACGATCCAATCGGGGATGAGCGAGCCCTTGAGATGGCTCACGATCCAGCGCGCTGACTTCGCCGACGCCAGCGGCGCCACGCCGACGAGCACGTGCAGCTTCGAAAGCAGTCCTTCGCGCGACAGCGCCTCGAGGTAGCGGCGCAGGACGGCGGTGTCCATGCAGAATTGCGTCTGCGCGAACTGCGCGCCGGCGTCGATCTTTTTCCTCAAGCTCGCGGGCTTCCACCCATCGGGCGGGTCGAGCGGAGAATCGGCTACGCCGAGAAAGAAATCGGGCTCACCCGCCACCGCGCGTCCGGTGGGCAGCGCGTGGCGGTCGCGGATCGCGGCGGCGGTGGCGATCAGGCCCGCGGAATCGAGGTCGAACACGGGCATCGCATCGGGCTGGTCGCCGGCCTTCGGATCGTCGCCCGTCAGCGCGAGCAGGTTGACGAGACCGAGCGCCGCCGCGCCGACGAGCTGGCTCTGCAGCGCGATGCGGTTGCGGTCGCGGCAGGTGAGCTGAAGGATCGGCTCGATGCCCTGCTGCCGCAGGAGATGGGCTGCGACGGTGGAATCCATATGCGCGCGCGCGCCCGCGCCATCGGTCACGTTGACCGCGTCGGCCAGGCCTTTCAGCGGCGCGGCGCGCTCGATGACATCCTTCGGATCGGCGGAGAGCGGCGGCGATATTTCGGCCGTCAGCACGAAATCGCCGGCGCTCAAACGGTCCCGCAAAGTCGACGCCACGGATGGATCCTCCCGGCGCCGACTCTACAGTTCCACGCACGCATTGCCGAACGAAATGTCGGCGCGGCCCACATTGCGCGGTCCCACGGCCGCCCATGCTCAGCCGTGAACGGTCTCGCCATGGAGGTTGACGTCGAGGCCCTCGATCTCGACGTCCTTGGACACGCGCAGGCCGATGGTCCAGTCGATCGCTTTCAGGATGATCAGCGTGGCCACGGCGCAGTACACGAAGGTCGCCGCGACGTCGTAGAACTGGATCAGCATCTGATGGCCGTTGCCGTCGATCAGCCAGCCCTTGCCTTGGCCGTTGATCGCGTTCGAGGCGAAGACGCCGGTCAGCATCGCGCCCAGCGCGCCGCCGACGCCGTGCACGCCCCACGCGTCCAGCGAATCGTCATAGCCGAACAGCCTCTTCATGTGCACGGCCGAGAGATAGCAGACGACGCCCGCGGCCAGGCCGATGAGCAGGGCGCCCATCGGATTGACGAAGCCAGAGGCGGGCGTGATCGCGACAAGGCCTGCGACCGCGCCCGAGATCATGCCGAGCACAGACGGCTTCTTCGCCACGATCCACTCCGCGCCCATCCAGGCGAGCGAGGCGGCGGCGGTCGCGATCTGCGTGGCGACGGCCGCCATGCCCGCATTGTAGCCGGAGGTCACCGCCGAGCCCGCGTTGAAGCCGAACCAGCCTACCCAGAGCAGCGACGCGCCGATGACGCTGAGCACGAGATTGTGCGGCGCCATGTTGTCGACGCCGTAACCCTTGCGTGGGCCGAGCACGAGACACGTGACCAGCGCGGCCGTTCCCGCGTTCAGATGCACGACCGTGCCGCCGGCATAGTCGAGCGCGCCCAGCGTGCCGAGCCAGCCGCCGCCCCATACCCAATGCGCGATCGGGCAATAGACGACGATCAGCCACGCCCCCATAAAGGTGATGAAGGCGGAGAATTTCATGCGGTCGGCGAGCGCGCCGGCGATCAGCGCCGGGGTGATGATCGCGAACGTCATCTGGAAGAACATGTAGACGGATTCGGGGATGGTGCCGGCGAGCGCGCTCACCGATTTGACGCCCATCGGCGCCAGGAACAGATATTTGAAGCCGCCGAGGAACTGGTTCGTGCCCGCGTTGCCGTTCGGCGTGAAGGCGATGGAATAGCCGATGATCATCCACAAGATGGTGATGACGCAGGTGGCGCCGAAGCTCTGCGCCAGCGTCGCCAGCACGTTCTTCTTGCGCACCATGCCGCCGTAGAAGAGCGCCAGTCCCGGGATCGTCATCATCAGGACGAGCGCGCTGGAAGTCAGCATCCACGCGGTGTCGCCGCTGTTGAGCGGATCGACGGGCGCGGCCGCCAGGGCCGGCGTCGCGCCCGCGGCCAGCAACGCGCCCGCGCCGGCGAGGTGTTTGATCGTGTTTTTCATTGTGGGAGTTCCCTTCGATTCTGAGCGTGGGTTCTAAAGCGCGTCGTCGCCTTGCTCGCCGGTGCGGATGCGCAATGCGGCTTCGAGCGAGGTGACGAAGATCTTGCCGTCGCCGATCTGGCCGCTGCGCGCCTTGGAGGCGATGGCCTCCACCGCGGCGTCGGCCATCTCGTCGCGGACCGCGACCTCGATCTTGAGCTTCGGCACGAAGGAGATCGCGTATTCCGCCCCGCGATAGATCTCGGTGTGGCCCTTCTGGCGGCCATAGCCCTTGACCTCGGTCACGGTGACGCCCGAGACGCCGGCGGCGGTAAGCGCCTCGCGCACCTCGTCGAGCTTGAAGGGCTTGATGATGGCGGTGATGAATTTCATGGCGCATCCTCCTCAAAAGAGAATCCCAAGCTCGAGCATCGCGCGCGCCTGGTCGGTATCGAGACCCGCCGGTCCCAACCCGGTGCCGTGCCGGAACAGCACGACCGGCGGGCTGCAGGCGACGGAGCAGACATCCGTCACCGAGCTGGTGTCGTCGAGATGGACGTAGGAGAACTCGGCGCGGGCGAAGAGCGTCTTGTGCTGCCAGGTGGGCGTGATGGTGAGCGAATAGGCCTTGCTGCCCGGGCCGTAGAGCACGCCTGGCGTGTCGAAGGAGCGCGGATCGCCCGGACAGCCCGCGGGGCTGCCGCCCACGCCGCCGGCATCGTCGAAGACGAGGTTGCAGGGATCGCCGGACTGCGCGGTGTATTCGAAGCGGCCCGCGACGCTCCAGCTGGAATTGAGCGTATAGCTGCCCAGCAGCCCCACGCCCCAGGTGGCGGCGCCTTTGCAGAACGACGGCGCGTTGTCGAAACAGGCGATGGCGGATTCAACGCGGCTGTATTGGAGGTAGGGATTGACCAGCCACGGCGCCGCGTTGAACGTGTAGAGCAGGTTGTAGATCTGCCCGTTGTTCTGCAGCGTCGGCGTCGCGAAGTCGGGACGCGCGTTCGTGTGGCCGAGATTGCCGCCAGCCGCGAAGGTCAGCGTGTTCTGCGGGTCGATGGTCCAGCTCGCCAGGCCCGACAGCCAGTTGTAGACGTCGGAATAGTAGCCGTCGTTGAACGACAGCGAGAGCGACACCGGCCCCGCGGCGTAGTTCGCCTGCACGCCGCGGCTGATCGCGGGCTCCTGGTTCCAGAGCAGGCCGCGCTCGATGTTCATGTTCTCGAAGGTGAAGGTGTATTCGGCGCCGATCAGCGTCGGCAGCTTGCCCGCCAGAATCGAGAAATCGTCGGTGGGCGCGAGCTTCAGATATGCCACCGGCACCGCGCCGAAGAAATCGCCGGTCGATTGTTTGGTGGAGATATAGGACGCGCCGAGCGAAGGCAGGGTGTAGGCGCCCGCCTCGACGAAGAACTGCACCAGCCCGTCGGTCTTCTGGATGAAGACCTGGCCGTTGCTCAAATCCGCCTCGGTCTCGTTGTCGCCGTCGAAGGCGCGAGCGGCATTGCTCTGGTAGAAGGCCAGCCCCGTGACCGCGCCGGTCATATAGATCTTGCCGAAGCCTGGGATGCCGGAATCGGACAGGTCGATGCTGTAGAGGTTGGCGTCGGCCACCAGCGGGCCGGTCATTGCCGGGGTCGGAAGCGGATCGGCTTTTGCACTGCACACCATGAGGCTCAGGACACTCATGACGGCAGGCACCTTCCGCAGAAGGACATGCATCTCAATCTCCTTTCGAACAATTTCGTTGTCCTGAGCGTTTTCCCCTGGACATGAACTTTCGAGGATTCATCGCCGCCAGCAATAGAGAAGGCGGCCAGACCGGTTGCTGCGGCGCAACAGACTGGGGACAAAGTCCTCCACGCCGAACCGTCTGCGCAAAACGCGGGCAGGGCGCTGCCCGGTTGGGCAACGCCCTGCTCGATAGGCGTTGTGTCGGTGGCTTAGGCGCGCCGCGCGGGGAGGAATCGGCTGAAGCGCAGCAGGCCTGCGGAGATCAGGGATACCAGCACGCCGACGGGGAATATCTCGGCGAAGGTCATAGGCCAGCGGTAGAGCGGATTGGCGTATTGCACCTTGAAGTCGTTCATCTCGGCGACGAACTTCGCCAGCGCCGCGCCGCTGACCCCCGCCGCCTTCTTCTGGGCGATCATGGCCTTGGCATAGGAGCTCGCGAAATCCATGCCGGTGATGGCGCACGCGGTTTCCCAGGCGACGACGTAGAAGAGCCCGGCGACGAAACTGATGCCGAGCCCCAGCACAAGCGCCCGCCAGAAGCCGATCACCCCGCCCAGCTCGACGTCGCGGTAGCGCTTGATCCCTAAGAACACCGCGCTGAGCGCGACCAGCATGATCGTGTAGCCCAGCAGCATGCTGTGGGAGAGCGGGCCGTGATACCCGATGGTGATGGCGGAAAGCGGGATGCCGACGGCCAGTCCGGCGATGGTGCCGTAGGTGAGGATGTTGCGGAACATGGGTGCCCCCTGTTGGTTGTTTCGGCCGCGATCAGGCGCGTTACGGCCCCGCGAGACAATCGCCCGAAAGGGTGATTGGGACGAAATCGCCCGGAATACCTGCCCCCCTCTCGTCATCGCCCGCTTTATGCGGGCGACCCACGGCAAACTTGCACCATCGAGCGGACGTCCGCGGGTGGCCCGGACAAGCCGGGCCATGACGATTTGGGGGAGGGTGGTGAGCTCACGGCAATATCCCCAGTTCCCTTGCCTTGTTGATCGCATCCGTCCGCCGGCTCGAGTCCAGCTTCTCGTACAGCCGCGAGACGTGGGTCTTGACCGTGTTGGGCGAGACGTTGAGGTTCGCCGCGATCTCCTTGTTGGAATGGCCGGCGGCGAGCTCTTTCAGGATCGTCAGCTCCCGCGGACTGATGCCGAGCGCGGCCTGGGCCTTCGGGTTGCCGTCGAATGCGGCCGGCTTGGGCGCGCCCAGCAGCCTTGTGCCGAGGAACACACCCAGGCCTAAGAACCCGAGCGCGATCAGGAAGATATAGATGTCGCCGGAATGCGCCCGCGCCAGAAGCTGGTAGTCGAGCCATTGCAGCGCCAGCGTCCCCGCCGCCAGCGCCGCGCCATAGATCGCAACCCATTTCCACATCGACAGGCTCAACGCTTGGGCTCGCTCTCCTTGAGCAGCTCTTCCAGCCGGTCCTTCCAGAACACCGCCCAGGTGTGCGTGCCGTGGCCGTGGGTCTGCTCGCTCAAGGGCACGAGCACGAAGCGGCCGCGCTTGATCTCGGTGACCTCCTTCTCCGCGATGCCGAGCTCGGGCGGGTTGATGAAATCGTCCGCCGAGTTGACCCACATCACCGGCGCGGTGATGAGGCCGAGCTTGGGCGAGGGATCGTAATCGCGCGAGGCGTCGACCTGGTACATCAGGTCGTTGACGTCGAGGGTGGTGAGATAGCGGTTCATCGCCTCGTCGACGCCCGAATCCACCGCGTCGCGCGTGGGCCAGGTCTTCTGCATCGGCAGCGGCGCTGCGCCCGCGATCATCAGCATGTCGGCGGCGGTGCGCAGGCCTGCGCGGGGCTGATCCTTGTACTCGCCGTTCGCCCAGGCGGGGTCGTTCCTGATCGCGTCGATCGTCATCTTGCGCCACATGCGGTTGCGGCCCGCGATCTGGACGGGAAGGCAGGCGAGCGGCATCAGCGCATCGACGAAATCGGGATAGGTCTCACCCCAGACGAAGGAATGCATGCAGCCCATCGACGTGCCCATCACCAGGCGCAGATGGTCGACATGCAGCCCCTTGGTCACGAGTGCATAATGCGCCGCGACCATGTCGTCGTAATCGTAGTGCGGGAAGCGCGCGTGCAGTCCGTCGCTGGGCTTGGACGATTTGCCGTGGCCGATGCCGTCGGGAAGGATGAGGTAGTACTTCGCCGGATCCAGCAGCCCGCCGGGCGCGAACAGCACGCCCGAGAATTGCGGCCTGAGGAACTGGTGCCCGTCACCGCCGGTGCCATGCAGGATGAGCACCGCGTTGTCGACATGGCCATGGCGATCCTTATGCGGCGCCCCCAGCGTGGTGTAGTGCAGGCGCAGATCGGGGAGCGTCTCGCCCGAGCGGAACTTGAAATCGTGGACGACGAAATCGCTTTCCTTCGTCACGGGGTCTGCGTGCGCGGCGCCACAGAACAGCAACAGGGCGCACGCGGCGCGGTCAAGAAGCTTCATGCGGATGTTTCCTCCCGTTTACCTTCCCAAGCCTGCACCACCACGCAGGCGACCGCGTTCCCCAATATATTCGTAGCACTTCTTCCCATGTCCAGGATGTGGTCGACGGCGAGGACCAGCAGCAGCCCGGCCTCGGGAAGATGGAAATAAGGCAGCGCGGCCGCGACCACCACGATAGAGGCGCGCGGCACGCCGGCCATGCCCTTGCTCGTGACCATCAGGAGCAGCAGCAGGCTCAGCTGCTGCATCGCGCTCAAATCGATGCCGTAGGCCTGCGCGATGAAGACGACCGCGAAGGTCTGGTACATCATCCCGCCGTCGAGGTTGAAGGAATAGCCCAGCGGCAGCACGAAGCTCACGATGCGCCGCGACAGGCCGAGGCCTTCGAGCCGTTCGAGCAGCTGCGGATAGGCGGCCTCCGAGCTTGCCGTCGAGAAGGCGATGAGCATCGGTCCGCGCGCGGCGCCGAGCAGTTTGAGGTCGCGGCGGACAAGATAGGCCGCCGTGAGAAGCAGCGCCCACAGGATCACCAGCGCCACGAAGAACCCACCGACGAATTTCGCATAGACCACCAGCACGCCCGCGCCCTGGGTGGCGACGGTGGAGGCGAGGGCCGCGAACACTGCGGCGGGCGCGAACAGCATCACATAGTTGGTGACCCGGAACATGATGCCCGCGATCTGCTCGACGAGGGCGACGACGGCCTCGGCGCGCTCCTTCGCGGCGGCGATGGCGGTGCCGACGAAGACGGAGAATACGACGATCTGCAGGATCTCGTTGTTCGCCATCGCCTCCGCGATCGAGCGCGGCACGAGATGGGCGATGAAGTCGGTGAGCGACATGCCGCCTGCTGCTTGGCCCCCGCCGCCGCTCGGCAGGTTCATGCCGATTCCGGGCTGGAACAGGTGCACCATCGCAAGTCCCAGCGACAGCGACACGATCGAGGCGAACAGGAACCAGGCGAGCGCCTTGGCGCCGATGCGGCCGACCTCGGACGCGCTTCCCATATGGGCGATGCCCGCGACCAGGGTCGAGAACACGAGCGGCGCGATGATCATCTTGATCAGGCGCAGGAAGATGGTGGTGACGAGGCCGAGGACGTCCGTCGCGAGGCCAAGTTGCGCGGGCGCGAGCCAGGCATGGCAGCCCAGCCCGAAGGCGATGCCGCCCACCATCCCCGCGACCAGCCAGAACGCGAATTTGCGGTTCACCCGATGTCTCCGGTCCAGCGCAAGGCGATCCTCATGCCGCTTCAGCTCATCAAGGTGGCATATATCGCCGTGTTGAACGCGACGATGAAGTCGATTTCTCTCTTTTTCGTGGAGCTTTTGCCGATCGCCAGAAGGCGGCCGGGCAGGAACACCAGTGCTGTCGTCCTGTCGACGTCCAGCTCGCCTATCGCGGCTTCATAAGAGGTGGCCGCGAAATAGGCGCGCAGCCATTGGAGCCGCTCGCCTTTGTGGCCCTTGCGGTCCGGCGGCAGCAGGATGACGAGCTTGTGCATCGCGCCGACGGCGTCGATTCTTTCCAGCTCCCATTTCACGGAGTCGGTCCGCCCGGCGGCCAAGACGATCAATCTTGCGCCGACGATCCATTCTTCGATGGCGCCCTGCCATGTGTCGTTGGTATGGAACGCCTTCGCAGCCCCGAGTGGAGGAAGACGGCTGGCGGGATTCGCGAAAGTGACGAACGGCCCGACTCCGCGCGCCAAGGGCGCCATCGCCTCCTCGATGGTGCGCGCGCGCCATCTGGGCACGAAGCCGGACGCACGCAATCTGACGCCATCGTCGACGAAAGACCGCAGGAAGACGACCGGCGCGCGCTTGTCATGCGCCATGAGCCTCTCGGCGCTCCAGGCATAGTGCCTGCGCCACATGTACCACGCAGCCGAACCCGCGATGAGGAACGGCAGAAGGCTCACCTGCCTGAGCAGAGCGGAAGCCAGAAAGGCCGTGATCAGGATAAGCAGGAAGAGCGAGAAATACACCGTGGCGCGAATGGGGTTCTCCGGCTTATGAAGCAGCGGAAGTGCCTGCCTGTTGGAGGCAAGGAACGCGTTGACCTTTCGGTTCATCTCCACGGGCGTCGGCCCCAGCATCGTCGGCGGAGCGACGAGGAGGCGGATGGAAGGCCAAGCCAGCCAGGCGAGAAATCCGCCGACGGCCAGAAGGCCGGCGATGACCATGGGAAGAAGGGTTGCGTACAAGCCATCCGAGCCGTCCGCGGACAGCCACACCGCAACGACGGCGGTGCCCGCCAAAACACCAATGAAGATCAAGAAAACAACGTGGGCGACGCGATCAAGCCGCTTCCTCGTGATGTAGCAAGAGAACATGGCGACCGAAACCATGGCGATCACGTACGCCGTCTTTTCGCCGACAGTCACGCCCGCTGCCAGGAGGCCGAGCAGCAAATACATCAGCAGGGGAAACGTCGAGGGCGCGGAATAGAGATTGGCCGCTGCTCTCGCTGCCAGAGAGATGTCGACCCGCGTCAGCAGGGCATGCTTTGCGACATCTTCCATGCCCGCCCCCCGCGCTCGGCGATTGCCTTATCGCCATTAGACGAACCGGGATAAATCTGGTCAAGTGAGCATACATTCCGTGATGGATGGTCGATGAAAACGATCCTTGCGTCTTTGATTCTGCTGACGCTGGCACCCTTTGCCGCCCGCGCCGCGACCTTCACCCTCAACGCCGCGCCGGACACGGTCGCCTGGGGCAACTATGACGCGACGCGGGCGCCGGTGCTGCGCATCAAGTCGGGCGATACGGTCGTGTTCCGCACGCTGCTCACCAACAGTCCCATCGGGCTGGAGAAAGCCGGCGTCGCGCCCGGCGACGTCGAGCAGGCGCTGCGCGACGTCTTCGCGAAGGTGACCGACAAGGGGCCGGGCGGGCATATCCTCAACGGCCCCGTCTACGTCGAAGGCGCGGAACCCGGCGACACGCTGGAGATCCACATTCGGAAAATCGATCTTGCGATCCCCTATGCCTATAACGGCTTCCGCTACGGGGCGGGCATCCTCACCGACGATTTCCCCTATTCGCGCATCAAGATCATCCCGCTCGACAGGAAGCGGATGGTCGCGAATTTCGGGCCCGGGATCGAGATCCCGCTGCATCCGTTCTTCGGCAGCATGGGCGTCGCGCCGCCGGCCGATTTCGGACGCTACGATTCCACGCCGCCCACGATCAACGGCGGCAACATGGACAACAAGGAGCTGGTCGCCGGCACGACGCTCTATCTTCCGGTGTGGAACAAGGGCGCGCTGTTCGAGATCGGCGACGGCCATGCCGGCCAGGGCAACGGCGAGGTCGACGTCACCGCGATGGAGACCTCGCTCATCGGCACGCTGGAATTCGTCGTGCGCAAGGATTTGCACGTGGCTTACCCGCGCGCCGAGACGCCGACGCATTACATCGCGATGGGCTTCGACGACGACCTCTCCATCGCAGCCCACAAGGCCGTGCGCGAGATGGTGGACTTCCTGGTCTCGGCGAAACATATGAGCCGCGACGACGCGTACATGCTCGTGAGCGTAGCCGGCGACGTCGACGTCACTGAAGTCGTCGACCGCAACAAGGGCGTCCACGTGATGCTGCCGAAGGGGGTGTTCAAATAGCGCCTTTTGCCACCCAAACTGTTGTCTTTGCGAGTTCTTCGAGAGCATCGACCCATGGCAGTCGCGTGCTTTGTGGCGGACCGAGCACGGAAAGCTCCGTGCAGGCGATTATGAATCCATCGGCACCGGCGCGTTCGAGCGAGGACGCGACATCGTCGTAGTCGCGCTTGATTTCATCGGTCGCGCGGCCTGCCTTAACTGCGCGGATGACGCCCAGCATGCGCGCCTCACCTTCATCATCGGGAAATAGCGCGATGTAGCCCTTGTCCTCCAGGCGATGGGCGTAGAGCCCGACTTTTTGCACTGCGGGTGAGGCGAGCATGCCGATCTTGCGTGGCCTTGGCGAAAATTCTCCAAGCTTCGAAATTGCGAGGCCAACCATATCGATCACCGGAAGTTGGACGGCCTCGGCGATACGCGGCAGGTAGTAGTGCGCGGTGTTGCAGGGGATGACCAGGAATTGGGCACCTTGCCGCTTCAGGCCGAGCGCCATGGCGATCAGGCTAGGCAGAGGATCTTCGCCATTTCCGTCGACGAGGGCTGCGAGCCGCGACGGAATCTTCGGATTGTTGTCGACGAGGACGCGGATGTGATCCACATCGTCCGCGGCCGGAGTGGCGGCTACCACGCGGCGCAGGAAATCGACCGTCGCCTCCGGCCCCATGCCGCCGATGACGCCCGCGATCATTTCCGGCTGGCTCATGACGGCAGATCGAACGCGTCGGGATAGGCGAACAGCCCCGCCGATCCGCCGGTGTGCAGGAACACGACGTCGCTGTCCTTGGCGAAGAAGCCCTTGCCGACGAGATCGATCAGCCCGTGCATGCCTTTACCGGTGTAGACGGGATCGAGCAGGATGCCTTCCAGACGCGCGAGCAATTTCACCGCTTCCGCCATGCCCTCGGTCGGGAGGCCGTAGCCGGGACCCACATAGTCGCAATTCGCCGCGACGTGCTCGCGCTTCACGATGCCGGGCACGCCAAGATGCTCGGCGGTGCGTTCACAGAGCGCGAACACGGCCTGCTCCTGCTTTTCCTTCGGCGCGCGCACGCCGATGCCGAGCACGGGGATGCCGGAATTGATCGCGACGAGCCCGGTGACGAAGCCGGCCTGAGTCCCGGCGCTGCCGGTCGCGTGCACGGCGTGGGCGAGCTTCAAGCCGCGCTCGTTCGCCTGCGCCACCAGCTCGAAGGCGCAATTCGCGTAGCCGAGCGCGCCGACCGCGTTCGATCCGCCGCCCGGGATGACGTAGGGCTTTTTGCCTTTCGCGCGCAGTTCGGCGGCGAGCGTCTCCATCTCCGCATTCATGTCGGTGCCGCCGGAGCGTTTGGAGAGATGCGCGCCGTGCAGGCGGTCGAGCAGGACATTGCCGTTCAGCGTGTAGTCCGGTGATTGGAACCCGGTGCGGTCCTCGAGCAGCAGATGGCATTCGAGCCCGAAGCGCGCGGCGGCGGCGGCGGTCTGGCGCGCATGGTTCGACTGTGTCGCGCCTTGGGTGATGACGGTGTCGCAGCCTTTCGCCAACGCGTCGCCGATCAGGAACTCCAGCTTGCGCGTCTTGTTGCCGCCGCCCGAAAGCCCGGTGCAGTCGTCGCGCTTGATCCAGAGCCTGGGTCCGCCCAGATGCTTCGACAGCCGCTCCATCGGCTCGAGCGGCGTGGGCAGATGGGCGAAACGCTGGCGGGGGAAACGGGAGAGATGCACGGCGGCGCTCGGTTCGGATGGCGGCGGAGTGTGGCCAATCCGCGCTGTGGCGGCAAGCACGCTTCCACTTCAACCCTCCCCTTGAGGGAGGGGACCGGTCTCGCCGCCGTCACCCCTCCCCGAAAAATGCTTTGCATTTTTCGACCCTCCCTCAAGGGGAGGGTCAATGATGCTACTTCGGCGGCCCCGAGATCCCGAGCGAGGCGCGCAGGTCGGAGGCCTTCATCAGCTTGCCGTCGCGCATCACGAGCTCAACCTGGCGAAGGTCGCCGATCTTCTTGGACGGATCGCCGTCGATCAGAGCGAGCTCGGCGAGCTTGCCCTTGGCGATCGAGCCCGTCTTGTCCGCCATGCCGTAGACGACCGCCGGGTTGATCGTGGCGCAAGCGAGCGCCTCTTCCGGCGTCAATCCTGCCTCGACATAGAGCTCGAGCTCGCGGATCAACTCGAAGCCCACGCCGTCGGTGCCCGCGAGCAGGCGGATGTGGCGGCGCTCGAGCTCGGGGATCAGCGCCTTGAGCTTGGCGAAGCTCGCGCGCATGTCGGCGCGCGACAGATCGGGCGTCGGCGCCATCGCGGTCTGCAGGAAGCCGCGCGCGAACTGCGACGGCAGCGTGTCGATATAGGGCGCGTCGGCGGCGGGGTAGGTGCCCGCGTCGGGGACGTAGAGGCCCTCGAACGTCACCAGCGTGGGATCGACCGCGATGTGGCGCTGTGCCAGCTCGTCGAGATAGGCCGTCATCGCGGGCGAATGCAGATCGACGTCCTTGGCGTATTTGCCGGTGCCGACGAAACGGTTCATGCCGTTCGAGTTCTTGACGATGTCGTCCGGCATCGCCTGCATCATCACGAAATTGATGTGCGTGATCTCGTCATAGCCCGCGCGCACAGCGTCCAGCGGGCGCATGCCGTGCGGGATGTGGCCGTGGACGTGCAGGCTGAGCTGATGGGCGAGGTCGGCCATCGGCTTGACCCAGGCAGGATCCATCGAGCCGTAGATCTTGATGCCGAAATAGCCGCTGTCCTTGGCGCGGTGCACCGCCGCCAGCGCCTCGTCGACATTGTGCACGACGACCGCGACCTGGGCGGTGTAGGGCCCCGGTCCGTCGATCAGGAGCGAGGGCACGATGCGCTGGCCGAGGAGCTGGCCATCGTCGATGCGCTTCTTGCGCGCCATCAGTTCCTCGGGCTGGTTGCCCGGATCTCGCACGCTGGTGATGCCCGACGCGAGCAGCAGCGGGCCGGTGGAATCGTCGCCATAATGCTGATGGTTGTCCCAAAGGCCGGGCACGAGCGTCTTGCCCGCGCCGTCGATCACCTGCGCATTCGCCGGGATCTTCGCGTTCTCGCCGACTTCGGTGATGCGCCCGCCGTCGACCACGACCGTCTCGTGGTCGCGGAACTTGAGCGCGTCGGAGTCGAAGAGCTTGACGTCCTTGAACGCGACCGGGCCCGCGGGCGTCTTGGCGATCGCGGCCATCAGCGCGGGCGCGCGCTTGGCGAGCGCATCGTCCTGCGCCTTGCTCATCGCCTCGCCGGCTTTCTCCCAGCCCTCGGGCAGGAACGAGACCACGCCGGCGACGCCGAACAGCTTGTCGCCGTCCATCCACACCGGCTGCGGCGAGAGGCCGAAGCCGGTGATCCCATAGGCGGTCAGCGTCTTCTTCTCCTTGCCGTTGGAGACCTCCAGCGTCGTGAGCTTCTCCATCGCGCCGCGGCCGGACGGCAGCAGGCCGACCGAATGGTCCGGCGACTTCATCATCTTGTCGATGATCGGGTTGAAGGAATCGATCGTGCCGCCGAACGCGACATAGACGAGGTCGGGCGAGGCCTTGCCCGTGCCGTGATCGACGGGGCTGGTGAAGGTGTACGTGCCGTCCTTGACCTCGTAGCTCTCGGCCGCGTCGCCCTGCGGGGTCTTGCCGCGCACGACGATGCTGGTCAGCGAGCCGTCGGGCGCGAAGCGGTTCTGCTCGTCCGTCTCGCTGACGAAGCCGCGCAGGTTGAAGCTGAAGCGCGACCAGTGCGTGCCGTCGGGCGTCGTCCACATCGATACCTGGCCGTGGCGCGAGGCGCCGTTGCTGGAGGTGAGCGTCCAGACTGTTGCGTCTTTGGGCGGCTTGGCGAGCTGGTCGACCGGCGTCTCGGCGAGAGCCTGGGACGCGCAAAGCGCCGCACAAGCGAACAGAATGCTTCGGATCATGAATAACCCCTCGATGTGTGCGCCATATCTCGGTACGGCGCGCACGGGCGTCAATGGCGATCACGAAGATTTTGGCTATGGCGGTCCGATATAGCCGTACCAGGCGGCTTTGGGTGCGTCTGCGAAGAGCGCGCGGCGCACCTTTATGTATAGCTGATTGCCCCAGTCGTAGTGCCAGAAGACGAAGGGATCGTTGAGGAAACCCTCCGCGCTCATCGCCCAGTGGATCAGGCGCCGGTTCCACAGCCTCCCGTCGTCCGCAGCTATGCGTCCGGCGATCAGCTCCCGCTCGAAATAGTCATTGGCGCTCTCGGGACAGATGTCCTCGAAGCGCACGCCCATGTCGAGGACCTGGCGCGTGGCGCGGTCGCGCAAGGTGAGATCGACCGAGGCGCCGCAGGTATGCGCGGGCCAGGTCGACGGATCGGTCTCGTCGAAGGGCGTCGGATCGAAGACGTGGTCGAGCGCGTAGTCGCGGCAGTCCTCCTCCGTGGCGCCGGGGTCCGCGCGTGCGTGCTCCTGCCAAAAGAAATCCCACAGCCCACGCTGGCACTCGATGGTGCGGTAGCCGTCGAGCACGAGAAGCTCGGCGCCGAACGGCGTCAAGTGCGTATTCACCTGCGCGAGCTTCTCCGCGGCGGTCTTGCGCAGCCACATGTCCTTGCGCGCGCCCGCGATGGCGCAGTGATAGGGCCAATTGGCGCCATCGTCGCGGGCGTGATGCGACTCGTAGGCGACGCCGACGCTCTCCAGCCGCACAAGCGGATCGCGGAAGCGCGGATCGTCACGATCGAACGCTATGACGGTGTAGTCGCCCGCATAGACCTCGGGCTCGATGATCGGGATCTTGTGGTCCAGCTCGAACATGCTGCGATCATAGCATGGCTCACGCGCCCTCGCATGCGGCGGCGATCTTCTCGGAGAAAAAACTCTGCGAGTAGCTGCCTTCACGGGCGACCGCGTCGCGGATCGCGTTGCGGGTGGCGGCGTCGAGCTGCCGGAAGATCCCGGCGAGGCGCTCACCGCCGAAGGACAGCAGCCGCGCAACGAACTTGCCCGTGTAGCGGAGCTCGGACCGGCGCAGGAACGAGACCAGCTCGCAGTCCTCCGCCAGCCGCGAATGGTTGATCTCGCTTTCGAGGCCGGGATGGCGCCGGCCGATCTCCGGCGCAACATCGACGATGAGCAGCCAGTCGAGGCTGCGCGGCTGCGCGCGCGCAAGCAGCGCGCGCATACATCGCATCTGTGCGCCGGTGACGTTGATGTCGTTGACGAAGACGACATGACGGCCGCGGAAGGCTTGCGCGTCGAACCGGATGTCCTGCGCTTGCGCCGATTGCGACTGCAGGCGCGCCTCGCAATCGAGCTTGGCATAGTCGCCGCGAGCCCGGAATTCCTCCTCGCTTTCGAACGGCTGCGGATTTTGCTCCAGGCGAAGGGTCTCGAGACCGGCGGGGAGGCCGAGACGCCGAAGCTCGGCATACACGGCCTCGCAAAGAAGGTTGGCGCCGCTCGGAAGCGAGGAGACCGGCGGCGAGGTGAACACCAGCCCGCCGCCGCGCCGCCCGCGGTACAGACGTGCCGCCAAAGGGCCAAGCAGCCGCGCGAAATGACGCACGGCGTCCAGATCGCCGAACTTCATGGCCGGATAGCGCGCGAGGACGGGATGGTCGAGATCGAAAGGGTAGGTCGCAATCCTATGCAGTGCCGACAACAAGGGAATCTCCTCAGCTCCCCTTGCAATCAGCACGGGAGGACTGGAACGCTCGAACCTGCGTTTGGGTTGCCGCTTTTATCTCGGCGGCGGTTCGTCGATGAAGCCGTACCAGGCGGCGGCGGGGGCCTCGAGGCCAAGCTCCTTGCGCACCTGCACGTAGAGCTGGCTGCCCCAGTCGTAGTGCCAGAACACGATCGGATCGTTCTGGAAGCCCTCCATCGTCATCGCCCAATGCAGCAGGCGCCGGTTCCACAGATGCGGATGGTCGGGCGCGATGCGCCCTGCCGCCAGTTCTGTCTCGTAATAATGCGCCGCGCTGAGCGGATTGATGTCCTCGAAGCGCCCGCCGAGATCGAAGCGCTCATGGGTTTCCGGATCGCGCAGCGTCAGATCGACCGCGGCGCCGGTCGCATGCACCGGCCAGGTGGTCGGATCGTCGGCGTCGAACCGGTTCGGATCGACGGCGGATTCGAGCGCCAGCTCGTAGCGTTCCTCCGGCGTCGCCTCTGGCATGCGGCGCCCGGCGTCGGCGAGGAAGAAGTCCCACATGCCGTGCTGGCATTGCATGGTGCGGTAGCCGTCGAGCACGACGGTCTCGGCGCCGAAGGGCTTGAGGCGGCGGTTCACGCGCAGCAGCATCTCAGCGACGGTCCGGCGCAGCCAGACGTCCTTTCGCGCGCCGGGCACCGCGCGATGGTAAGGCCAGTTGCCGCCGTCGCCGCGCGCGTGATGGGACTGGAACGCGATGCCGAACGCGTCGAGCGGCACCATCGCCTCGCCGTGGCGCGGATCGGACCTGTCGAGCGGGATCGACGCATAATCCGCCGTCATCGGCCCCAGATGGACGATCGGAATGGCGTAGTCCAATGCGTACATGAAGCTCTCAGGCGGACTGCCTGACCTTCAGGTCGTCCCAGTAATCCTTACGCTGCATCTCCTTCGGCAATTCGCCCGGCGCGAGCGGCACGTCCACGACGTCGACGATGAAGTTCTTCTCCAGCGGCGACGCCCAGATGCGTGTCGACAGGTTCACCTTGGAGATCTCGAACAGGATCGAATCCTCCTCGGTCTGCGCGTCGGTGCCGAGGCGGTCGGAGAGCTCGTAGAAGGCACGCGGCACGAAATCCTCGCGCAAGCGGACGGAAGCGGTGCGCTTGCCGTCGCTCACCCACCATTCGAACTTCATCGCGCTGTTGCACTTCATGCCGCAATTGTCGTCGAGCATGACCTTGTAGCGGTCGCGGCCGACGGTGTCGGTGACGTAGTCGATGGCGTCGCGCACGCCGGGGCCGGGGTGGGCACCCACGACGTAGAGATCGTCGCGGCTCCACAGCCCGTCCTTCGACAACGCTTTCGCCGCGGCCTGCATCGCGCGGTAGCCGACGGCCGTGCCCCACCACAGCGAATTCATGTGATGGGTCATCGCGCCGTCGTAATCGAGCTCCTTGACCTCGCCCTTGTCCTTGATGCGCACGACGGTGGCGTCGACGGGGTCCATGGCGTCCTGTTTCATCGTTTGTCCTCTTTTAGCAGATGCGCGGAAGCTGCTCGCCGACGAGCATGTCGACGATGCGGCGTCCGCCGAAAACGGTATGCATGACGACGCGGCCCGGCCGGCCGTCGGTGGCATGGCCGATGATCGCGGCCTCGCGTCCGAGCGCGTGGTTGCGCATGGCCGCGAGAGCGGCATCGGCCTGGGCGGCAGGCACGGCGGTGACGAGCTTGCCCTCGTTGGCGAGATAGAGCGGGTCGAGTCCGAGGATCTCGCAGAAGCCGCGCACCTCGTCGCGCAGCGGCGTCTTGTCCTCGTGGATCTCGACGCCGATCTGCGAGGCGTCCGCGACCTCGTTCAAGACCGTGGCGATGCCGCCGCGTGTCGCGTCGCGGATGAAGCGCGTGCCGGGCGCGGCGGCGAGCAGGTCGGCGATCAATCCGTGCAGCGCCGCGCAATCGCTCTCCAGCGGCGTCGCGAGCTTCATGTCGCCGCGCGCATTGAGGATCGCGGCACCATGGTCGCCGAGCAGGCCGTTGACCAGGAACGCGTCGCCGAGCTTGACGCGGTCCGCGCCCAAATTGATGCCTTCGCGGATCACGCCGATGCCGGTGGTATTGATGAAGAGCTTGTCGCAGGCACCCCTGTCGACGACCTTGGTGTCGCCGGTGACGAACATGACGCCGGCCTCGCGCGCGGTCCTGGCCATCGAGCGCGCGATCTCGCGCAGCAGCTCCACCTCGATGCCTTCCTCGATGATGACGGCGCAGGAGAGATAGAGCGGCACCGCGCCGCCGACGGCGAGGTCGTTGACCGTGCCGCAGACCGCGAGCTTGCCGATGTCGCCGCCGGGGAATTTCAGCGGATGGATGACGTAGGAATCCGTCGTCATCGCAAGGCGGTCGCCATAGGCCGCGAGATCGGCGAGGCGGAACCGCGCCTGGTCCTCCATCGTCGCCAAGGTCTCGTTGTCGAAGGCCGAGATGAAGACGTCGTCGATCAGATCGCGCATCGCCTTGCCGCCGCCGCCATGCGCCATGGTGACCTTGGGCACGTTCACATGGCCCATGCGGCGCGGCGTCTTGTGGAGCTGGACGACGTTCATGACAGCGTACCCGTCTTGAGCATCTCGGCGCGCTTGGTGTGGATCTTCTCCACGTCGCCGTACTGGTAATAGGCCGCGCACGCGCCTTCCGACGACACCATCAGCGCGCCCAAGGGCGTCTCGGGCGTGCAGGCGCCGCCGAAGACCTTGCACTCCCACGGCTTGATCACGCCCTTCAGCACCTCGCCACACTGGCAGGATTTCGGATCGGCGATCTTGATCGACTTGACCGAGAATTTCCGTTCGGCATCGTAGAGCGCGTAAGCGTCGCGCATGCGCACGCCGGAATGGTCGATGGAGCCGAGGCCCCGCCACTCGAAGAACTCGCGCAGCTCGAAGACGCGGCCGATGGCGTCCAGCGCGACCGCGTTGCCGTCCTCCGGCACGACGCGGCTGTACTGGTTCTCGACGACGCTGCGCTTCTCGTCGAGCTGCTTCAGCACCATCCAGATCGCGTGCAGCACGTCGAGCGGCTCGAAGCCGGCGACCACCAGCGGCTTGCCGTATTGCTCGGCGATGAAATTGTAGGACGCGTTGCCGATCACCATGCTGACGTGACCCGGGCCCAGGAACCCGTCCAGCGTCAGCTCGGGCGAATCCAGGATCGCCTTCACCGTCGGGATGATCGTGATGTGGTTGCAGAACAGCGAGAAATTCCTGACCCCCTCGCGCTCCGCCTGCAGCACGGTCATCGCCGTGGACGGCATCGTCGTCTCGAAGCCGAGCGCGAAGAAGACGACCTCCTTGTCCGGGTTCTCTTTCGCCAGCTTCAGCGCGTCGAGCGGCGAATAGACCATGCGCACGTCGCAGCCTTCGCTCTTGGCCTGGAGCAGGCTCTTCTTCGAGCCCGGCACGCGCATCGCGTCGCCGAAGGTGGTGAAGATGACGTTCGGGATCTCGGCCAGCGCCACGCAGTCGTCGACGCGTCCCATCGGCAGCACACAGACGGGGCAGCCGGGACCGTGGATCAGCTCGATGGCGTCGGGCAGCATGCTCTCGATGCCGTAGCGGAAGATCGCGTGCGTGTGGCCGCCGCACACCTCCATGATCTGCAGCGGGCGATCCATGCCGGCATGCAGCTTGGCGGCGAGCGCATTGATCTCGGCCAGGAGTGTCTTGGCCTTCTCCGGGTCGCGGAATTCGTCGACATATTTCATGTGTTCTCTCCCATCGAGCCGCGCTCGTCGGCCAGAAGCGTGTGCACCAGGTCCCAAAGGACGTGGAAGATCGTGACGTGGCATTCCTGGATGCGGTGGATGCTGTCGGTCTCGACGACGAGGCAGTGGTCGATCCCCATCTTCGCCATCTCGCCGCCGCTCATCCCCGAAAGCCCGATGGTGGTCAGCCCCATCTCCTTGGCTTTGGTGAACGCCTTCACCAGGTTCTGCGAATTGCCGCTGGTCGAGAGCCCGATGAGCACGTCGCCGGCGCGTCCCTGCGCGATGATCTGGCGGACATAGATGTGCGCGAAGCCGACGTCGTTTCCGACCGCGGTCAGCATCGTGCGGTCGGCGGTCAGGTCGATGGCCGTGAGCGCCGGGCGTCCCGCCGTCACCGGATGCATGAACTCGACGGCGACGTGGGCCGCGTCGCAGCTCGATCCGCCATTGCCCATCGTGAACATCCGCCCGCGGCGGCGATAGGTGTCGGCGATCGCGCCGGCGGCGTCGATCACCGCCTGACCGTTCTTGGCGAAGAACGCGTCGATGGTGGCGCGATGATGATCGACCTTCTCGCCGACCGCCGCGAGCAGCGCCGCGTTCATCTGCGCCGGGTCCTGCTTTCGCCCGTGCAGGAAGGGATAGAGCGATTTGAGCGTGGTGTTGCCGCTCATGCCGAGCCTGCCATGGCGGCGAGCTCCTGCTGCACCTCGCCGAGCTCGTTGAGCACCTGCAATGTCGCGGCGGCTTCGGCCTCGTCGATGCGGCTCATCGCGAAGCCGACATGGACGAGCACCCAATAGCCCACGCAATCCTCGATCGGCTGGCCGTCGTCGACGACGCAGGCGACGTTGATCTCGCGCCTGACCCCGCTCACCTCGACGAGGGCGAGCTTGCGCCCGGGGTCCGTGATGGCGACGATCCGTCCGGGAATTCCAAGGCACATGGTTCTATCCTCTTATTTCGCGCGCGGCGGCGATTGCCGCTTGGCCGAGCGACAGCCCGCCGTCATTGGTTGCGATGTCTGCTTGGGAGAGCGCCCGAAGTCCGCGGCTCTCGATCATCCTTGTGCAGACTTCCAGCAATGTCTTGTTCTGGAAGCAGCCGCCGGAGAGCACCACCGTATCGCCCGGCGCGAGCGCGACCGCGAGATCGGTCACCGCGGCGGCCAAGCCGTAGTGGAAGCGCGCGGCGATCTTCGGCACGCCGACATCGGCGCGGATATCTTCGAGCAGGCTTTCCCACAGCGCGCGGGGTTCGCGCAGGTCGAAGACATAGCCTTCCTCCGGCGCCTCTATGGCGTCCTCCAGCTCGATGGCGGCCTGGCCTTCGAACAGCGCAAGGTCGGGGCACAAGCCGAGCGCGGCCGCGACGGCATCGAACAGGCGTCCGCAGGAGCTCGCGGGCGGCACGTTGATGCCGGCTTCCAGCATCCGGTCGATGCTGGCGCGCGGCTTGCTCTTCAAATAGGAGACGAGCGGCAAGTCGCCGAAGCGCTCCTCGAATCCATCCCAGCCGAACGCGGCGACGAGATGGGCATAGGTGTTGCGCCATGGCTCGCGGATCGCCTGGGCGCCGCCGATCATCGCCACGGGCTTGAGCGAGGCGAGGCGCTCGAAGCCGAGATAGTCTGTGCTCAGGAACTCGCCGCCCCAGATCGTTCCGTCCGCGCCGTAGCCCAGGCCGTCGAGCACCACGCCGAGCACGGGCGGCGCGTCGATGGGCAGACCGTTCTCCGCCATGCAGCTGGCGATATGCGCGTGGTGATGCTGCACCTCGTGCATCGCCACGCCGCGCGCATGCTCCTTGGCGAGCTTGGTCGAGAGATATTCGGGATGCATGTCCGCCGCTATGGCGCGCGGACGATGATGATAGAGGTCGCGATAGAGCGCGAGGTTCTTCTGGTAGTCGTCGAAGGTCGCGGCGTCCTCGAGATCGCCCTGGTGCTGCGACAGGATCGCCTGGCCGTTCTTCACCAGGCAGAACGTCGACTTCAGCTCGCCGCCGAAGGCCAGGATCTCGGGCGCGTCCTCGAACCCCTTGGGAAGCCGCATCGGCGCGGGGGCATAGCCGCGCGCGCGGCGGATGAGGCGCGGGCGTCCGGCCATGACGCGCACGACGGAATCGTCGATGCGGTTGGCGATGTCGCGGTCGTGCAGCAGGACGCGGTCGGCGATGGGGCCGAGCTTGGCGCTCACCTCGTCGTTGCCGGTGACCTGCGGCTCGTGCGCGATGTTGCCGCTGGTCATCACCAGTGGCGTGTCGAACCCCGCCATGATCAGCAGATGCAGCGGCGTGTAGGGCAGCATGAAGCCCAGCGTCTTCAGCCCCGGCGCCACGCCCTCGGGCAGGCGCTCGCCCGATGCGTTCAAAAGGACGATCGGCGCGGCCGGGCTCTGCAAAAGCGCAAGTTCGCTTTCCGACACGCGCGCGTAGCGGCGGATCGCGTCCACGTCGCGCGCCATCAGCGCGAAGGGCTTGCCGAAGCGCTTCTTGCGGCTGCGCAGCGTTTGCACGGCCGTGGCGTTCGTCGCGTCGCAGGCGAGGTGGAAGCCGCCGAGGCCGCGGATGGCGACGATCTTTCCGGCGCGCAGCTCGCGGACGACTTCGCCGATCGTCCCCGGCGAGGGCTCGCCGCCATCCAGCCAGACTTTCGGGCCGCAGACGGGGCAGGCGACAGGCTGCGCGTGGAAGCGCCGGTCGGCCGGATCGCGATATTCGCGCGTGCAATCCTCGCAAAGGGGGAACGCCGCCATCGTGGTGTTAGCGCGGTCATAGGGCACGCGCTTGACGATCGAGAGCCTGGGCCCGCAATGGGTGCAGTTGGTGAAGGGATAGCCGAAGCGCCGCTCGGCCGGATCGAAGATCTCGGCACGGCAGGCGGGGCAGGTGGCGGCGTCCGGCGTGACGTTGGTGCGCGTCTCGCCCGCGACGCTGCCCGCGATGACGAAACCGTCGAACGCGACAGCCTCGCGCAAGCGGCGGACTTCCATCCGCTCGATTCGCGACAGCGGCGGCGCCTCGGTCTCCAGGCTCTTCACGAATCGCGCGATGCGCGCCGTGCTTCCGGTAGCCTGGATGAGCACGCCGGCGCTGTCGTTCAGGACGTGGCCGACAAGGCCGTTCTCCTGCGCCAGGCGCCAAACGGTCGGGCGGAAGCCGACACCCTGGACGGTGCCGCGAACGCGAATCTCGACGGTCTCGACGGCGTGCGGTTCGCCCGACACCACATCGGCCGTGTTTGCATACATATTGCCCCACTCCGCCCACGCAGGCCCTTGAACGCGGAACAGTCCTCTCATAACATCACAACCTTACGGCGTTGAGAAGCCTATTCTACTTTCAACGGAACGATTCCGGCGAAGGGCTCCGGACGAGACGATTTCAAGGGGCGCTATGAGGGGCACTGCGAGATTGTCGAGCGCGTATGCGCACAACGTCCTGGGCGAACCGGACGTCGTGGCGAGCCGTGCCGCGATGCCCGCGCGGGGCCCCGCCAATGGTCCAGGGCGCGAGCTCCTCGACGCCATCGCGCGCCAGAACAAGGCGTCGCTCGCCGACGACACCGACAAGTTCCGCAAGATCGGCGGCGGCATCGCGCTGCATTGCCGCGTGGACCTCGAACGCCGCCGCGTGGCGGACGCGGCATCTTTCGCGACGCTGTTCCGCGGCTACGAGACGCTGCTGATGAAGCGCGACCTGCGCGATGCGGGGCTGATCAGCGCGACAGCGTCGGGCATCTGCGGCGGCGTGCATGCCGCGACTTCCGCGCAGTGCCTGGAGATGGCGCTCGGCATCAAGCCGCCGCCGCTCGGCATCCTGGCGCGCAACCTGCTGCTCGGGTGCCAGTATCTGAACGACAACCCGATGCATCTCTTCATCCTGTCGGGCCCCGATTATTCGGAAAGCGCGATCCGCGCGACCAATCCCGAGATCTGGGCGAAGGCCGAGCACGCGCCCGCGGCGCATGCCGCCACGCATGGCTTTGCCACGATCGGCGCGATCATGACGGAGCTGAACCGTCCGGGCGGCCGGCTGTTCGCGGAAGCGCTCGACATGATGCGGCTGGCGCGCGCGGCTTACGCGCTGCTCGGCGGGAAGTATCCGCATTCCGAATCGATCGTGCCCGGCGGCGTCACGCTCTCCTTCAGCGTGGAGCAGCTCGATGCGTTCGCGGCGAAGCTCAGCCCCTTCCGCGACTATGCGCTGCGTTGCGCGCGGATCTGGGACGACGTATTCGATTTCCTCTATGCGTGCGAGCCGCGCTACCGCGATCTCGGGCGCGGCCCCGCCAATCTCGTCGATTTCGGCCAGTGGGACCACGAAGCGTTCTACGACGGCACTTACGAGAACTGCGACGTCTGGGGCGAGAAGCGCTGGTCGACGCCGGGCGCGGTCGTCGACGGCGCGCTGGTCACGACCAAGCTCAGCGCCCTCAATGCCGGGATGGAGGAGTTCGTAGACCGTGCCTTCTACGATTCGTGGGAGCGCGCCGATCACGCCGCCGATCCGCTGGGCAACGCGCTCAGTCCCAACCATCCCTGGAACAAGACGATCCGCCGCAACCCCGCCAAGCCGGGCGCCTATAGCTGGGCGCCGTCGCTCGCCTGGGACGGAAGCGCGTTCGAGGTCGGCGCCTATGCGCGTCTCTATATATCGGCGCTCGCGGCGAAGATGCCCGAGAGCCGCTTCATGCATTCCACGGGTACGAGCCTCGTCTTCGATGGGCTGGAATGGCGCGTTCCCGAGATCTGGAACGCCTTCGAGCGCAACCGCGCGCGCGCCTATGCCATAGCCTTCAATCTCGCGGCGGTCCTGGAATGCCAGGCGCGCGCCAAGGCGCTGATCGCGCAGGGCGAGACGCGCATGCGCAGTGCCTTCGACCTGCCCGGGCCGGGGCGGCGTTTCGGCGTCGGCTTCGGCGGCGCGGGGCGCGGGATGCTGGCGCATTGGGCGGTGCTCGAAGGCGCCGAGCTCGCCAACTATCAGGTCTCGATCCCGTCGCGCATCAATGCGGGGCCGCGCACGCCCGGCGGCCAGCCGGGCGCCGTGGAGCAGGCGGTGCTCAACACCACGATCGTCGAGTCGAACTGGACGGCTGCGGAGGATTTCGCCGGCATCGATATCGTCCGCGCCATCCAGAGCTTCGATCCCTGCATGCCTTGCAAGGCGGAGCTGAGCTTTTTGGGCACCAACTTCACCGCGGCCAAAGAGGTGACCAGCGACGGGCTCATTTGAGCCTCGCCGCAAGGCTGCAACGCAAGGAGAGAATGCAATGTCGGTACAAGCCAGGAAACATCTCGAAGAATTGCTTGCTTCACGCATCAACGCGGCCGGCGCCCATTGCGGCGGCGACCGCCCGAAGCCCCAGCCTAAGCCCCCGGGCGTCTGAGGGGGATAGTGCCGGAAGCCGTGCTTCCGGGGCATTCCAACCCGGCCGCCAGGGAAGCGGTCACATCACCAAGGAGATCACGATGTCGAAAATGGCCACGAAGCGTCTCGAAGAGCTTCTCGCTTCGCATGTCGCCGCCGCGGGCGCGCATTGCCACGGCACCAAGAAGCCGAAGCCGAAGTAGGGTTCGTTTCCGGGAGAGGCGCCTTTCGCCTCTCCTTCTTGTCGAGATCCGGCGGCCGTTTGGAGCGGGCGGGCGTGAACAGGTTGCACACCAGCATGCGCGCAGCGGCCCCGGAGGACACGCTCAGGCTTGCCAAAGCCTGGGCGAAAAGCGCGCGCATCCGCGCGGTCGAAGAAATCACCCATCTGGATTGCCTGGACGTTCCGATCTTCGTCAGCGAGCGCGAAGCGGCGCTGTCGGACGGCTTCACCTTCGGCAAGGGGTTGGCCGCGATCGAGTCCGAGATCGGCGCCCATATGGAGGCGATCGAAAGCCATTTCGCCGAGCCCGGCGCGGCCGTGATCGAGACGTGCTGGGGAACGCCGCGCGATCTGGCCCCGGCTGTGCGCGGCGCATGCGCCGACCCGGTGTTGGCGTTCGCGCCTCTGCTGAACCGCCGCGCTGGGCCCGACCAGCGCCTTCTGCTGGCGCGCGCGCGCGACGTCGAGACGGGCGCAGCCGCCTGGGTTCCCGCCGAGCTGGTCTTCTATCCTGCCCCCGATGTCGGAACCGAATTGTACGGCGCGTCGACCAACGGTCTTGCTTCCGGCAACACGGTCGCGGAGGCGAGCCTGCATGCGCTTTTCGAGCTCATCGAGCGCGACATCTGGTCTATCGAGTTCGTGCGCGACGCCTCGCGCCTGGTCGCGGCTTCGAGCCTGCCGGACGAGATCCGCCGGATCGTGGAGAAAGCGCAGCGCCACGGCCTCGATCTCGTCGTCCGTTCGGTTCCCAACGATTTCGGGATGCCGTTCTTCGCGGCGTTCCTGTTCGATCCGGAGCTTCCGCAGCAGCGCTTCTTCAACGGCGGCTGGGGCTGTCATCTCGATCCTTCCATCGCGCTGACGCGCGCGGTCACCGAGGTGGCGCAGAGCAGGGCGGCTTTCCTTCATGGCGGGCGCGCCGCCCCGCAATGGGACGGAAGCGGTCCCGAGGCCGACGGCGTGCGCGCCCAGATCGAACGGGTGTCGAACGCCTCCGCGCCGGTTGCCTTCGCCGACATCGAGGAGCCGGGCAGGGCATCGTCGCTCGAAGGGCAGTGGGCGCTCGCGGCTGCCTGCCTGCGGCGCGTCGTCGACACTGCGATCTGGCGCGTCGTCTACACGCCGGAGGAAGGCCCGCTCCACGTCGTGCGACTGATCGTGCCGCTGCTGGAGCATTTCTCGAAAGAGACGATGCGCGTGGGCCCAAGGCTGCAGGCCGCCCTCGAAGCCGACGCCGAAGCCGCGGCCTGACACGATACGCGAAGCCGATCTTCCCGTCCCGCGAAGGGAGGAAAGTTCTGAACATATGTTCCGTACACGGAAAATATTTTACCTCGACCCCTTGAACTCCCGGTTGCAATCGCCATTTTCAGATGCGGAAGTTGCAAGAGGCATGTTTGCCGTTGAACTAGGCGTCGCTTGGGCGGGTCAGACAGGGAAGGGCGCAAGTCCAGGCGCGCCCGCGTGGAACGCAAGTTCCCGTAATCCCGCGGACGAATGCGAAGATGTCTGTCCGCTGCTTCTTGATTGGGCTCGCGGCTGTTCGCCGGAGCTTCGGAAAACGAAAGGCCCGCGGGCAGCGTCCCCCTGCGGGCCTTTTTTTGTTGTCGTCGTCTTCCAGAGCGGGTTGTGATCATATTGAATTACGTCGTCATCCTGAGGTGCCCGGCATAGCCGGGCCTCGAAGGATGACATCGCCACGGTGCGTGCTTCGAGGCTCGCTCCGCTCGCACCTCAGCATGACGAGATTGGAGATCGGTATGCCGAGTCCAATCGATCACAACCTGCTCTACCCCCCCGGTTTGACGTTGATGAAGGGCGTCGCGTTGCCGGGGATCATGGTCTGCGGCAGGTGGCCGTCCCATTTCTCCGCGGTCACCAGCGCCGGCAGGCCCGGGTTGTCGCGCAGCGCGTCGCCGCGCGCGCGGATCGCGGACGCTTCGGCCTCGCCCTGCGCCTTCACCGAATAGGCGTTGGCGTCGGCGCGGGTGCGGGTGGCGGCCGCCTCGGCTTCGGCCTGCTGCTGGCGCACGGTCGCTTCCATGCGCGCCTCGACCGCCTCTTCGTATTTGCCGGAGAAGTCGATGTTCTCGATCTGCACGGATTCGATCGACAGCGGCCCGTGGATCACCTTGCGCAGGGCGATCGCGAGCTCCGAGTTCAGCTTGGCGCGGTCCTGCACGGCGCTGGCGGCGTTGAACTGGCCGAAGATGTTCTCCGACCAGGTGTAGACCTGCGGCGTCACCAGCCGGTCGATCATGTTCTGCACCGTCTTGTAGTCGGTGTAGACGGTGCGCGCGTCGGTGACGTGGTAGTTGACCGAGACGCGCAAGGTCGCCGGCTGCTGGTCGCGCGAATAGGTCTTGACGTCGTCGAAGCGGCCGTTCTGCGACTGGATGGTGATGTGCTCGACGGTCTCGAACAGCGGGATCTTGAAGCCGAGGCCCGGCTCCGCCTCGCTGACGACCGCGCCGTTGCGCAGCACCACGCCGCGCTCGCCCTGGTCGACCGTGTACCACGAGCCCGAGCCGAGCACCGCGACCAGCAGGATGACGAGTCCGATCAGGACCAGCGATCCGACGCGCTGCATCCCGTGCGGCTGCATGTGTTTATCGAACCTGTCTTGAATGCTCATCGCTCACCCTCCGATTCGTGTGGAATGATCGAATGTAGGGATGGTCTCAGTGCTTTTCCAGGAAATGCATCAGATCACGGTTGAATTGGGCCGGATCCTGGAGGAAGGCGAAGTGGCTGACGTCGGGCTCGATGAGCAGGCCGGCGCCCGGCGTCCAGTCCGCCATGGTGCGCGGCTGGTCGTGGTTGACCATCTCGTCGTGGTCGGCGTCCACGATCCAGGTCGGCACCTTGATCCTGGCGAAGTCGGCCTTCGTCCAATGCGGCTGGGAGTTCCACATGCCGGTGATCTGGGCGAGGAAGGATTTGTACTCCTTGGGCGTGGGCGAGAGCATTTCGTACTCGCGGCCGGCGCGCGGGATGTACTGCGCCACCACCGGGCTGTGCGAGGCGTCGCTGACGCCGCTCGGATCGATGTTGGCGGCGAAGGCGAACAGTTTCGACAGCCGCTCGGGATGATGCATGGCAATGTCGAGGCCGATGATCGCGCCGTCGCTCCAGCCGACGAGGGCGACCTTCCTGATCTTGAGATAATCGAGCAGGCCGATGACGTCGCCCGCCATGAGATCGTAGCCGTAGGGCTGCGCGTTGCGGGTCGAGCGGCCATGGCCGCGGCTGTCCATTACGATCACGCGATAGGAACGAGAGAAGGCGCGGACCTGGTTGCCCCAATAGTTCGAATTGGCGAGGCCGCCATGCACGAACAGCACCGGCTCGCCTTTGCCGAACTCCGCGTACCAGATGCGCACGCCGTTCACCGGCGCAGTGCCGCTGATGTCGGCTTTGGGCAAGGTGGGCGTCGGCGGCAGCGTCATCCATTGCTGCGCCTGGGCGCTTGTCGCCAAGAACGCCGCGAGCGCGAAGATCCAATTCCTCATGAGAAGCCCCCGTTGCCGCCGCCGATCAATATCACACCCGGAACGATGAGCGCGATCGCGAAGCTTTTGCGCAGCAGCGCCGATCTCGACATATCCTCGCGGCCCAGCGCCGGGAAGAACAGAGACAATCCCACGCCGAACAGGAAGACGAAGAACGAGGTCGTGCCGCCGATCGCCTGCACCAGGCTGACCGGGCCGAGCAGCGAGGCGTAGCGCGCCGCCAGCCCGCCGCCGAGATTGATCAGCTCGTTCGCCGCGTTGATGCCGATGACTGCGCCGGGGTTCTTGGCGAACATGCCGAGGAACTCCCGCCGCACATGCGGGATCGCGAGCATGACCGCGCCGAACACCGCCTCGCCGGCGAAGTTCCAGAACGTCACCGGCCAGAACGCGTCCTTGATCGCGAACAGCTTGAAGATCACCGCCGAGCCCGCCAGCGTCGCGCTGCACAGAAGGATCGGCGCCACGATGCTCATCTTGAACCGCAGGCGCCGGCCTGGCTCATACGACACCACGAGCGCGCTCGCGATGATCAGCGCGGCGCCGAGAAGGCGCGGCGCGGTCGGATGCTCATGCAGGACGAAATAGGCAAAGGCATAGGTGAACAGCGTCGAGGTCTGGAACAGGGGCGCGATGACGCTGGCTTCCTCCTGCTGCAGGGCGCGCAGGTAGAAATACATGGCGGTGAGATAGAGCAGCCCCGACAGCGACGTCACCGCCACCCCCGTCGCCCCGATCGTGAAGACGTCGACGAAGGCGGCGATGAACGGCAGGCCCAAGAGCCCCAGGAGCGCGGTGAAGATCAGCAGCGCGCCGACGCCGCTGTCCTTGAAGAAGCGCTCGACGAGATATTTGTCGATATGAGTGGATGCGGCCCAGAGCACCGGGCCGCAGAAGGCGAGGAGAATCCACGACATCCACTGAGGTTACGGGCTCACTTGATCTTCTCAAAGTCCGTCGTCCAGTTGACCTCCCAGCTCTTGCCGCCGTCGGGCGAGAAGGCCTGCTCCCAATGGCTCCTGGTCGGCGAGAGATTGTGCCAGGTGAAGCGCACCTTGATCGGCTTTCCGCGCAAAGTGTCGTCGGCATAGAAGGTGCCGATGCCGTGCTCGAAATGGCCCTTCACCGGCGGGTCGATGTCGGCATGCGGGCTGCGGCCGTCGACCCACCAGATCTCCCACTCGCCGGTCTTGGGGTCGTAGGCGCGCAACGTCACGCCGCTGTAGCCGCCGCCCGGCACGTCGAGCACGTTGTCGTCGACATTGGCGTAACCGCCCATCAGCAGCTCCGCGCGCTGCGTGCCGTCGAACTCGATCCATTCATGGCTTCCCATGAGGCGGTCCTTCAGACGGCGGTGATGGGCGCGCCATTCGCCGGCGATGAAGTCGAAATCGTGCAGCCCGCTCAGATTGGTGCCGGGCGGGGCATGCAGCGGGATCTCTTCATAGGCGCGCGCGGGCGCGGCGCAGGCGAGGATGGCGAGCGTGCAGGCGATGAGGACGGGTTTCATGACGTCGGCTCCTTGTTTGAACGCCCGCAGGCTAAGGGGCTAAACATGCCACCCAATGTCATGTATTATCGGCGACGATAAAAAATGCTCGCCAGCCGCCTCCTGTCGATCCTGATGCTGCTCCAGACCCGCGGCCGGATGAGCGCGACCGCGCTGGCGGGCGAATTCGAGGTCTCGGTGCGCACCATCCACCGCGACATCGACCAGTTGAGCGCGGCGGGCGTGCCGGTCTATGCCGAGCGCGGCCGCGACGGCGGCTTCCAGCTCGCCGACGGTTACCGCACCGAGCTCACCGGCCTTTCGCAATCCGAAGCCGAGGCGCTGTTTCTCGCGGGCCTGCCGGGGCCTGCCGCCCAGCTCGGCCTCGCCGAAGCGCTGGAGCTTGCGCGGCTGAAGGTCACGGCGGCGCTGCCCGCGAAAGTGCAGCCCGGCGCCGACCGCATCGCGGCGCGCTTCCATCTCGACCCGGTCGGCTGGTTCCGTGCCGCGGAACCGCTGCCGTCGCTGCAGACCGTCGCGCGCGCGGTGTGGAACGAGCGCTATCTCGCGCTCGGCTATCGCCGCGCCGGACAGAATGCGCTCCAGCAGCGCAAGCTCGGCCCGCTCGGGCTCGTGCTCAAGGGCGGCACTTGGTATCTGGTCGCGCAGAGCGGAAAGTCGATCCGCACCTATCGCGTCTCGGCGATCTTTGATCCGCAGATGCTGGACGAAGCCTTCGCGCGGCCGCGCGCTTTCGACCTGCCTGCCCATTGGCAGCGCGCGTCCAAGGATTACGAAGCCAGCCTATATGGCGGGACTGCGGAGGTGCGTTTGTCGACGCGGGGCCTGGCGAGGCTGGACACGCTTGGCCACACCGTTGCCGGAGCCGGGCATCGCACCGCGAGCCGCCCGGACCGGCAAGGCTGGGTGCGCTGCACGCTGCCGATCGAAACGGTCGAGGTCGGCGCGCGCGATCTTCTGCGGCTCGGTGAAGATGTGGAGATCGACGGCCCGCCTGCGCTGCGCGCCGAGATGGACAGGCTGTTGAGCGCGATGCTCACGCGGCATCGTGCTCGGCGATCGCGCGCAGGAAGACGGCGCCGAAATCCTTGAGCTTGGCGGCGCCGACGCCATGGACTTCCGCGAACTCGCGCTCGCTCGCTGGCCGCCGCTCCGCCATGTCGATCAGCGAACGGTCGGAGAAGATCACATAAGGCGGCACGCGTCGCTCACGCGCGAGACGCAGGCGCAGCTCCTTCAGGCTCGCGATCAGCGCGCGGTTGTCTTCGGGCTGCTCCGCGAAACGCTCGGCGCGGGCCTCGCGCTTGGCGCGGACGCGCGGCTTCGTGGGGCGGCTTTCGAACGTGCCTTCGCCGCGGAGCAGGGCGCGGCCCTTCTGCGTCATCTCCAATCCGCCATAGCCTTGCGCGTCGTGGCGCAGGAGGCCTGCGCCCGCCATCTGGCGGATCAGCGATTGCCATTCCTCTTTCTTGCGCGTGGTTTCGCCGAGTGCCTCGATCACGCGCACGGCGCCGAAGCGTTCGCCGGTGTCGCGGACGGCGGCGAGCACCTTGCGCGCCTCCTCGGTGCTGTCGATGCGCTCGCCCGGTTCGCGGCAGCGGTCGCAATTGCCGCAAGGCTCCGACGCCTCGCCGAAATAGGAGAGCAGGATCTGGCGTCGGCACCCCGGCGCCTCGCAATAGGCAAGCAGCGTGTTGAGCCTCGCATGCTCGCGGCGCTTGCGGTCCTCGCCCGCATCCTCCTCGTCGATGAAGACGCGGCGCATGCGGATGTCGTCGAGCCCGAACAGCATATGCGCCTCTGCCGGCTTGCCGTCGCGCCCGCCGCGCCCGATCTCCTGGTAATAAGCCTCCAGGCTCCCCGGCAGGTCGGTATGGAAGACGAAGCGCACGTCGGCCTTGTCGATGCCCATGCCGAACGCGATGGTGGCGACCATCACGATGCCGGGCTCGGTCATGAAGCGGTTCTGGTTCGTCTCGCGCGCGGCCTTCTCCATCCCGGCGTGATAGGGCAGGGCCGTGATGCCCTGGGCCGTGAGCAGCTCCGCCATCTTCTCGGTCTTCTTGCGCGACAGGCAGTAGACGATGCCGCTTTCGTCCTTGTGCCGCGCGAGGAAGTCCAGGAGCTGGCGGCTGGTGTTGCTCTTGCCCTCGACGGCGAGCGTGATGTTCGGCCGATCGAAGCCCTGCACCACGGCGAGCGCGCGGTTGTCGAAGAGCTGCAGCGCGATGTCGGCGCGGGTAACCTCGTCGGCCGTTGCGGTCAGCGCGACGATGGGGACGTTCGGGAACAGATCGGCGAGCTTGGCGAGCGCGCGGTATTCGGGGCGGAACGCGGGGCCCCACTGCGAGATGCAATGCGCCTCGTCGACGGCGATCAGCTTGACCTCCAGCTGGGCGAGCGCGGCCAGCATGCGCTCGGTCATCAGCCGCTCCGGCGCCATGTAGAGCAGGCGCGTCTCGCCCGCCGCGGCCCGGCGCCACGCCGCTACGTTGTCGTCGCGGGAGCGGGAGGAATTGATCGCGTCGGCGGCCACGCCCGCCAGGCGCAGGGCCGCGACCTGGTCCTGCATCAGCGCCACCAGCGGCGACACGACGACCGTCAGCCCGCCCAGCATCAGCGCGGGGACCTGGTAGCAGAGCGATTTGCCGGAGCCCGTGGGCATCACGGCCAGGACGTTGCGGCCCGACAGCACGCCGTCGATGACCTCTTCCTGGCCCGGGCGGAACGAATCGAAACCGAACACGTCCTTCAGGACGTCGTGTTTCGCGTCTGCATTACGGAGCGGCAGGTTCATCCGAAACTTTCGTGGGCGAGGTCCGTATATTGTCCCGGCGCCGCCCCTCGCATAGCCTTTCCCCCGGGCTGCGCCGTCAGACGCGCAGAGTCGAAGGGAGCGCCTATGAATAGCCGAATTCTCGGTCTCGTCGAGGCCGTGCTGATCGCCGTCATCATGATCGTGGTGCCGGGCTATGCGATTGTCGGGGGGCACGGCACTTCGACGCACATCATCGGGACGATCTTCACGCCTCCCGAGCATGGTGTCGTCAAGTCGTGGACAAACATCGACGGCGCGCGCATCGCCGCCCAGGCGCCGGGCGAGTGGCTTTCCAACGGCCGGACCTATTCCGAGCAGCGTTTCTCGCCGCTTAAAGAAATCGACACGTCCAACGTCGGCAAGCTGGGCGTGGCCTGGGAATACCGCACCTACAGCGTGCGGGGCCTGGAAGCGACGCCGATCGAGGCCGACGGCGTGCTCTACATCACCAAATCCTGGAGCATCGTGACGGCTCTCGATGCCAGAACCGGCAAGGAGCTGTGGACCTTCGATCCCAAGGTGCCCGGCGGCACGGGCCGCTATGCCTGCTGCGACGTCGTCAACCGCGGCGTCGCGATCTGGAAGGACGGGGTCTTCGTCGGCACGCTCGACGGGCGGCTGATCAAGCTCGATCCCAAGACCGGCGCGGTGAAGTGGAGCATCGACACGGTCGAGAACCACGCGCACACTTATACGATCACCGGCGCGCCGCGCGCTTTCGACGGCCTCGTGGTCATCGGCAATGGCGGTGCGGAATACGACAGCCGCGGCTATGTCAGCGCCTTCGACGCCGACACCGGCAAGCTCGTGTGGCGCTTCCACGTCGTGCCCGGCGATCCGTCCAAGCCGCAGGAGAACGCGGCGCTCGAGGCCGCGCTCAAGACCTGGGACACGACCGGCAAGTACAAGTTCTGGGACATCGGCGGCGGCGGCGCGCCGTGGAATTCGTTCGCCTATGATCCGCAGCTCGATCTCGTCTATTTCGGCACCGGCAACGGCAATCCGTGGAACCGCGAGCTGCGCTCGCCCAAGGGCGGCGACAATCTCTATCTGTCGTCGGTCGTGGCGCTCCACGCCAAGACCGGCGAGTACGCCTGGCACTACCAGACGACGCCCGGCGACACCTGGGACTTCGACTCCACAGCCGACGTCGTGCTCGCCGACCTGAAGATCGACGGCCAGATGCGCCACGTGCTGATGCACGCGCCGAAGAACGGCTTCTTCTACGTCATCGACCGCGAGACGGGTAAGCTGATCAGCGCGCAGAAATTCGCCACCGTCACCTGGGCCGATCACGTCGACCTCGCGACCGGACGCCCGGTCGAGGCGCCGGGCGCGCGCTATGTCGACAAGATGGCGGTGGTCTTCCCAGCGGCGACCGGCGCGCACAACTGGCAGCCGATGACCTTCGATCCGCAGACCGGGCTCGTCTACATCCCCGCGATGGACTCGGCGGGCATCTATGCCGGCCAGAAGGATTTCGCCTACCACCACGGTTCGTGGAATCTCGGCGTCGACTTCGCGGCCGTGAGCCAGGCCGTGCTCGACGCGATCAAGGCGGGCAAGGTGCCGCCGCCGTCGGTCGGTTACATCAAGGCCTGGGACCCGGTCACGCAGAAGGAAGCTTGGCAGGTCGCGATGGGCGGCGCGTGGAACTCGGGCTTGCTGTCGACCGCCGGCGGTCTCGTCTTCGGCGGCGATGCCTATGGCATGTTCAGCGCCTATGACGCGAAGGCGGGCAAGAAACTTTGGTCGATCGATCTCAAGACCGGCATCCTGGCGCCGGCCATGACCTATGAGCTCGACGGCGAGCAGTACATCGCGCTGCTGGCCGGTTGGGGCGGCGCGGGCGGCCTCTCGGCGTTCAAGGACCCAAATACGGCGCTGTCGAAATACCAGACCGACCAGGGCCGCCTCTTCGTCTTCAAGCTCGGCGGCAGGCAGCAGGTCGCGGCGCTCGCGCCCGAAGGCGTGCCGCCGAGCGAGCCGCCGCCGCAGACGGCGGACGCGGCGACGATCGCCAAGGGCTTCACGCTCTATCACCGCAACTGCCTCGTCTGCCACGGCTTCTTCGCGCAATCGGAAGGCGAGGTGCCCGATCTCAGGCTGATGCCGAAGGAAATCTTCGCCCAGTTCGACTCCGTCGTCCTCGACGGCGCGCTCGCCGACAACGGCATGGCGTCGTTCAAGGACGTGCTGTCGAAGGACGACACCGCGGCGATCAAGGCCTACATCCTCGACCAGTCGCACGCGGCCTGGGACGCGGCGCATCCGAAGAAATAGCCAAGGAAGCGCTGCGGGGTCGTCGATCTTCGGGATCGGTCAGCTGTTCTTCAGGAGTTCGGCCAGCCGATACCCTTTCGCCTCTAGTTGGTAGAGTCTGCTGCCGGTGACCTTGCTGATGCTTTGCTTCACCAAGCCGCGATGGGTCAGCTGGTCCAGCGCCTGCGCCGTCTCCGAGTGGTTCAGTTCGGCTTCCTTCCTGATTCCGCTGAGCGAGCGCCGGGTATAGTCCTCGTTTGCCAGAGCCCGGACGACGCGTTTTTCCTCGTCCGACAGTTCGTCCAGCAGTGGCTTCAGATCATCATTGTTCGCGGCCGCCGCAAAATTCGCCTCTGCAGATGTCGGCGGAGTGGCGCCTTCCGCCTTGCTGTCTAGATCGGCGATGTTATCCTTGATCTCTTCCTGACCGGCTTTGAGATTCTTCGTTTCGGCCTTGAGAGCTTTTTGCTCCTGACGGATGACCTGATTGGAAACCGATTGGAGGAATGATCTCGAGTAGAACGCAGCTATCAAGCAGAAGCCCGCTAGATACACCAGATTGAGATCGGGTAGCTTGCCTGCCTGCGCATCGCTCCAAAGATTGTCCATCAGCTTGCTTTGCGTGATCAGCAGGAAAATAGGCACGCAGAGTGCAGCCACGAGGCCGATCAGGACGTCTGCTTTCCAGGGCGGGCCGGCCGGCGGCGCATCGCCGGACGGGGCTGACTGGGTATTTAGGTGACCCGCTGCTCCGCCGACAAGTCCGGCAATAAGCATCACTCCGACGATCCATAGCATTGTATGCCCCTTCTCGGGCTAGCACCCATGCGAGATGACGCGATCCGCTGTAATTATACGCACTTTTGCCGGGCGAGCGTGACCATCGTCACGCGTGCCTAGATTTCGGCTGCACCGTAGCAATACGACATTGCCTGGAGCTGGAACCGCGCCATGCGCCGCAGGCTCAGCGCCATCGGGCCTTCGACCGTTTCCAATGCGGCCAGAAGGCTGAGGAAGTGCAGGCGGTTGGCGTGGCGGATGGTGTCGAAGGCTTCTTCGTAGCCCGACAGCCCGGCCTCGCGCATGATCTTGTAGAACACGCTCTTGCAGAGCCTCGGGAACTGCCGGTTTCCGATCATCAGGAACTGCAGCTTCGCCGTGCCTCCTTCCATCACGTGTTGAGGAACCCAATACTGCGCCGTGGGCGACAGGTTTCCGAGGTCGCGGCCGATCCGCACGGGGTTGGGTCCCACCTTGCCGCCGAGCGCGATGCTGAACGCCTGCGGCTGCTCGGCGGCAAAGCCGAAGATCATGAACATGCCGTGCGGATCGAAGCTTGCGTATCGGATCAGCACTTCGCCGGGAAATGTGCCCTGGATCGCAATGCCGTTCAGCGTGAGATAGGTCGCGCCCGCGCCGTGGTTTGCAAACTCCACGATCGGCATCACCACGTTGCGGTCACGATAGCGGATGCAGCGCGCGGCGATGAACATTTCCTGCACCAGCGCATCGGTTGGTTCCTTGAACCAGTCGCCGCAGTGATATTCGGACTGCAACTGCGCGCGCAGCTCAGGCGGCAGCGCCTGCGCCTGCTCGAAGACGCGCTCCGTCTCCGCCTGGCCGCCGCCGCCCCAGGAGAAGCCGTTCTCATAGGCCTCGAGGAACGCGCGTTCGCGCGCGCCGATCCGGGCGTCCGGCGCGACGCGGAATGCGCAGTTCTCGAACCGCGTGTCGGCGGTCGCGATCAGGAGGTTGTCGGGGATATGGACGGCGACGGGCCGCGCCGGGTCGACGGGAAACAGGCCGCGCCCGAAAGGGCCCTCGCGCAAGCAGATGTTGTCCGCCGTTCCGCCCAGCGCACGGAACTCCGCCAGCATCTCGTCCCAGCCGCTTTGACCCATGCGCCCGCCCAGTTGACTTGTCCGCGGGAACTCTAACACTAAGAAAACGGTTGCTGCGCGGCAGCATGCCGTTTAAGGAACGGCCCCACTATGAGCGACCCGGCCCATGAGCACCGCCAAACCACAGCGCCCCAAGGCGCGGCTTCCGCGCGGCTTTCGTGACCGCACCGCCGCCGAGATCGCGGCGGAGCGCAAGGTCCTCGACACCATCCGGACCGTCTACCAATCCTACGGTTTCGAGCCGCTCGAAACCCCGGCGTTCGAGTTCACCGACGCGCTCGGCAAGTTCCTGCCGGACGTCGACCGCCCGAACGAGGGCGTCTTCTCGCTGCGCGACGACGACGAGCAATGGCTGTCGCTGCGTTACGACCTGACCGCGCCGCTGGCCCGTTACTTCGCCGAGAACTTCCAGGACCTGCCCAAGCCCTTCCGCCGCTATCAGGTGGGCCAAGTGTGGCGCAACGAGAAGCCCGGCCCCGGGCGCTATCGCGAGTTCACCCAATTCGACGCCGACACGGTCGGCAGCAATTCGCCCTCCGCCGACGCCGAGCTGCCGATGATGGTGTGCGATGCGCTGGAGGCGCTCGGACTGAAGCGCGGCGACTTCGTCGTGAAAATGAACAGCCGCAAGCTGCTCGACGCCGTGCTCGGGTCCGCGCAGGTGGACATGGCAAAGCGCGGCGCGGTCCTGCGCGCCATCGACAAGTTCGACCGTCTCGGAGAAGACGGCGTGCGGCTTCTTCTCGGCCCGGGCCGCAAGGACGAGTCCGGCGATTTCACCAAGGGCGCGGAGCTGAACGACGACCAGATCGCGCAGGTGATGGGCCTGCTGCACGGCAAGGTCGATGGCGGGATGGACGATCTGAACGCCATATCCGCCATCCTGACCGCGAGCGGCTATGGCGAAGACCGCGTCCGCGTCGATACCACCATCATCCGCGGTCTCGACTACTACACCGGCCCGGTGTTCGAGGCGCAGCTCACATTCCCCATGAAGAACGAGGACGGTGAAGAGGTCGTGTTCGGCTCGGTGGCCGGCGGCGGGCGCTATGACGACCTGGTCGCGCGCTTCACGGGGCAGCAGGTTCCGGCGACCGGCATCTCCATCGGCGTCAGCCGGTTGATGACGGCACTGCGTTCGCGCGGGCTCACCGGTGACTTGAAGCCGCTCATCGTCGTGCTGTCGCTCGACGATGCGGCGCGGGCTTTCGCCACGGCGCGCGAGCTGCGCGAAGCGGGATTCCGCGCCGAAGCCTATGTCGGCAACAAGAGATTCGGCGATCAGCTCAAATATGCCGACAAGCGGGGTGCCGCGCTCGCGGTCATCGAAGGCGGCGACGAGTTGGCGAACAAGCTGATCACGATCAAGAACCTCGCGGCCGGCGCGGATCTGGCGAAGTCGATCGCCAGCCGCGCCGAATGGCTGAGCGAGCGTCAGGCGCAGAAGACCGTTGCCCGTGACGATCTGACGAAGGAAGTGCGCGCCGCGTTGGGTGTGAGATGACGCTCACGCTTGCGATCCCGTCGAAAGGCAGGCTGCAGGAACAGGCGGCGGAGTGGTTCGCCGATGCGGGTCTTGCGCTCAAGAAGACGTCCGGCGCGCGAGGCTATCGCGCGACCCTGGCCGGCCTGCCGGACATCGACGTGCGCCTGCTTTCGGCATCGGAGATTGCGGCCAGCCTGGTCGCGGGCGACGTGCATCTGGGGATCACGGGCGAAGATCTGATCCGCGAGACCGCGCCGGAACTCGCCGCGTCGGTCGCGCTCATTCATGCGTTGGGCTTCGGCTACGCGAACGTCGTCGTCGCGGTGCCGCAGGCCTGGATCGACATCTCGACCATGGCGGATCTCGACGACGTCTGCGCCGCTTTCGCGCACCGGCACCGCCGCCGTCTGCGCATCGCGACGAAATACGTGCACCTGACGCGCGCGTTCTTCGCCCATGCCGGAATCTCGGACTACCGCATCGTGGAGAGCGCGGGCGCGACCGAAGGCGCGCCGACAGCGGGCTCGGCCGAGGCCATCGTCGACATCACGACGACGGGTGCCACCTTGGCGGCGAACGGGCTCAAGACGCTCGAGGACGGCACGATCCTGGAGAGCCAGGCGCAGCTCGCCGCAAGCCTCACGGCCGACTGGGACGCGAGCGAGCGCGGCGCTGCCCGCGCGTTGCTCGTGCGGCTCGGCGCCCGCGAACGTGCCAAGGCGAGCCATGTGCTGCGCGTGCGCCTGGGCAAGGACGCGGAACGCAGGATCGCGCAAGCCAAGGTCACGATGCTCTCGCGCGGCGGCGAGGAATATTCGCTGCTCTGTCCGCGCGAGCGGCTGATGGAGGCGGTGGCGGTGCTGGGCGCCGCGACCGTGCACGACGTCGATTATGTCTTCGATGGCGCGGACATCCTCGACGAGAAGCTCGCGCGCGCGCTTCTTCTCAAGGGCACTTCAGCGTGACGTTCCACCCCGGCGGATCGGCAATGGAATGTCTTGTCGCCTCCGTGGCTGAAGCCGCCGTGCACCTATCACCTACGTTGCGCAAAAACACCCGCGCTGCTTCGATTGCTGCTTGACTGTTGAGATCGCTTCGCTTCTTTGAAAGTTCGTGGGTGGCGGTGATCGACAGATACTCTTCGCCGCCAGGCGTGCTGAAGTAAGCGATCGACCAGCCATATCCTCCGCTTTGAACACTTATCGGGTCCGTCGAACAGCTCGCGAGGAAAATCGCAAGCAGCGCTGCAACGGGCCGCATCGCTTTCCCGGCGGATATTGCGGGCACCTGGCGCATCTATTGCGGGGAGACCGGTCCCGCCTTGATGTCGGGATCGTTCAGGTGCTCGGCCTTCCAACGCATCATCATCGAGATGCGGCTGCGGCCCGAGGGATGGTCGTAGAACACGAACTCCTCGAGCGGAGAGGGATCGAGCTTCCTGTATTCGCTGAGCTGCAGCGCGGCTTCCGCGAAGCCGTCGGGCTGGCGCGCGGCGTTGATGCCGAAGATGTCGGCCTGCGCCTCCGTCGTCCGCGAGATCGTGTTGGTCAGTGGCGTCGCGGCAAGGAAAAAGAACGTCAGAAGCGCCACCAGCGCGGGCAGGCCGGCGGGATCGTCGATGCCGCGCACGTCCCATATGCCGCCGAAGATCCTGGCGAGCACATTGAAACCCCACGCGGTGAAGCCGAAGGCGAACAGCATCACAAGCCCGTTCAGCACCACGAGCCGCATGCCGTGATCGAGGACATAATGGCCCATCTCGTGGCCGAGGACGGCGAGGATCTCGCGCTCGGTGGAGCGTTTGAGCAGATTGTCGTTGAGCGAGACGCGCGTCGTGCTGAACATGCCCGAGACGTTGGCGGAGATGCGCTTGGACTGCCGCGACGCGTCGAACTCATAGACATTGGTCACCGGAATGCCTTCCGAGCGCGCCAGCGACAGGATGTGCTGCTTGACCGGGCCGTCCTTGAGCGGCGTGTAGGTGTTGAACAGCGGCGCGATATAGACGGGCGCGATCATGGCGGCGAAGATGCCGAAGACGAGGCTGATGACCGTTGCCCAGACCCACCAATATTGTCTCGTCCTGCGGATCACCGCATAGACGATCGTGCCCAGGATGACGAACACGACGAATTCGATCGCGAAGGAGATCGCATATTCGCCGAACCACTGGCCGAAATTCTGGTTGGACAGGCCGTAATCGTGCTCGCGGAAGAAGCCCTCATAGATCCCGAGCGGCAGCGTCACGACGGTCGTCAGCACAAGATAGAGCGCGATGTAGATCGGTGCCTGGACGAAGCGCGAGCGCGTGACGCCTTCCGCGATCTTGCGCATGCGCGAGGAGATGCGCAGGAAGAGCAGCAGCCCCGACAGTGCGATGGCGACGAGCGCATCGATGAAGAGCAGCACGTAGCCGCCCTCGAAATAGGAGTCCGATTTCTTCCGCGCGTCGCCGCTGATGCGCGCGAGATAGGCGTTGGTCGCCTTGTCGGCGTCGAATTGCGCGGCCGTCCCGGCAGGCGGCAGGGCATGGACGTCGATGGTGGAGGTGGGTGCCGCGCTCGGTCCCGCCTGCGCGGCCGCGGGCCCGGCCATGACTGCCGACAGCACGATCATCGCCAGCATGGCGATCAAGCACGACAAAGACTTTGCCATCGAATCCTCCCGTTCCTGTGGAAACCTTAACAGAGGGCCGCTTGCTTTTGCCACCTGCCCCGGGTCTCTTACCGCCATGCGATGCTATGTTGCGTTTTCACTAGCCGTTTTGATCTTCCCCGCCGCCGCGACCGCCGCGTCGGACATGGGCGAGGGCATCGACAATTCAAGCCGCTATCAGCAATGCATTCAGCTCACCAGGATCGACGCGCAGGGGGCGTACAACCAGGCGCTCGCCTGGCACAGCGCGGGCGGCGGCAGCTCGGCGGAGCATTGCGGCGCGCTGGCGCTGGTCCAGCTCGGCCGCTATGCCGAGGCCGGGCCCAAGCTCGACATGCTGGCGCAGCAGTTGAGCCTCAAGCCGCCGCTGCGGGCGCAGCTCTACGATCAGGCCGGCAATGCCTGGTTGCTGGCCGAGGACGGCGCGCGCGCCGAAGTCTCGTTCTCCAACGCGCTGGTCTTCACGCCGCACGACGTCGATATCCTCGCCGACCGGGCGCGAGCGCGCGCGATGCGCAAGGACTGGGCCGGCACCGACGCGGATCTGAGCGCGGCACTGACCTCCGATCCCGACCGCACGGATCTGCTGGTGCTGCGTGCCAGCGCGCGGCATGCGGCGGGCAGGAAGGCGGACGCGCGGGCCGACATCGCGCGCGCGCTCGCGATCTTCCCAAACTACGGCGACGCGCTGGTCGAGCGCGGGGCGATGAAGTACGAGGACGGCGACGTCAAGGGCGCCGATGCCGATTGGCAACAGGTCGTGAAGCTCGCGCCCAAGTCGCGCGCCGCGGCGCTGGCGAGCGAATATCTCAGCCAGACGGGCGCGAGATAGCGTCCCACTCGGCGCGTACGCCTTCGTCGCATTCTTTTGGCCCCCGCGCCTCCTTCAGCGAGGCGAGGCTCGTCTCGTCCAGCAATCGCGACAGCGCCCACACCGCCATCGCGCGCACCAGCGGCGAGGGATCGTCGAGCAGCGCCTGCGCCGAAGAGGCGAGAAGCGCATCGCCGCTGTTGCCGATGGCGATGAGGACGTTGCGCACGAAGCGGTCGCGGCCGATGCGCTTGACGGGCGAGCCGCTGAAGAGCTCGCGGAAGCCCGCATCGTCGAGGCTCGCGAGATCGGCGAGCTTGGGGCGGCGAAGTTCGGCGCGGGCGTGGAAGCGCGCCTCGCGGGCGACCTGCGCGAACTTGTTCCACGGGCACACGGCGAGGCAGTCGTCGCAGCCATAGATGCGGTTGCCCATCGGCTCGCGGAACTCGCGCGGGATATGGCCTTTGTGCTCGATCGTGAGGTACGAGATGCAGCGTCGTGCGTCGAGCTGATAGGGCGCCGGGAACGCGCGTGTCGGGCACACGTCCAGGCAGGCATGGCATTGGCCGCAGTGGTCGCTCTCCGGCGGATCGGGCGCGAGCTCCAGCGTCGTGAACACCGAGCCCAGGAACAGCCACGAGCCGAACTCGCGGCTGACGAGATTGGTGTGCTTGCCCTGCCAGCCCATGCCTGCGGCTTCGGCGAGCGGCTTCTCGAGAACCGGCGCGGTGTCGACGAAGACTTTCACGTCTGCCGTGTAGTCGCGCGCGATGCCGGCTGCGAGGCGCTTGAGCTTCGTCTTCAGGACGTCGTGATAGTCGCTTCCTTGCGCATAAACGGAGATCGCGCCCAATTCCTTCTGCGACAGCACGGCCAAAGGATCGTGGCCGGGTCCGTAATTGGCGCCGAGCACGATGATGCTCCTGGCCTGCGGCCACAGCATGTGCGGATCGCTGCGGCGCTCGGCATTGCGCTCCAGCCAGTCCATCGTGCCATGACGGCTTTCGCCGAGGAACGTCGCCAGGCGCTCGGCGGCGTCGGGCGGCGCCGCGGCGGACGCGAAGCGGACGGCGTCGAAGCCTTCGGCGATCGCGCGTTCGCGGATCGCGTCAGAAATCGAGTTCGGCATAGTTGGCGACCGGCGGCTGGCCGGGCAGGCGGTCGGCGAGCAGCGAGCGGAAGGACGGCCGCGACTTGATGCGCAGATACCATTCGCCGGCGGCCGGGTATTCCGTCCACGGAACTTCGCCGAAATAGTCGAGCGCCGACAGATGCGCCGCGACGGCGAGGTCGGCGAGCAGGCAGTCGCGCGCGACGAGGTTGCCGTTCGCCTCCGCCGCCTTGCCGATCACCGGCAACACCGCCTTGAGCGCCTCGCGCCCCTGGCGGACCACGTTCATGTCGGGCGCGCCGATGGTGGGGGCGCCGGTGAAGCGCTGCGCCGCCTTCTCGTAGAGGATCTTGCGCGTGGCGCGCTCGCCGAGTGGCCCCATCGCCCAATCGAACCAGCGCAGGGTCTCGGCGCGGATGGCAGGGTCTTCCGGCACCAGCGCCCGCTCGGGATAGGTGCCTTCGAGATGGTCGATCACCGCCCACAGCCCGGTGCAGCGCGTGCCGTCGAGGTCGACGAAGACGGGCAGATGCGCGTGGGGGTCTTCCGATGCCGAGGGATCGAAGCTCAGCCGCTTCTCGCCCAGCATCAGGCGGGCGACGCGCGAGGGCGGTGACAGGGTCAGATGAATCAGGCGGCGCATGGCCGTACAATGTAATGAAAGGGCAGGGGCGGGGCCAGCCTAGCGCGTGGCATTTGAACCCTCTAGTGTCGGCCTGCGGGATCCAGCAGGTTCGGAGAGTTCGATGAAGGCGATGTTCACCGGAGCACTCGTTTGCCTTTGCGCGGCCGCGCCGGCGCCGGCGCAGGAGACACCCGCCTGGCGGGGTTACGGCGGCAACGCCCAGCACACCGCGCCTGCGCCCGCGAAGGGGCAGAAGATCCACAGCCTGCATTGGAAGACCGCGATCGACCTGAACCCGCAATATTCCGGCGGCGAGCTCCTGATCCATTACGGCTCGCCGATGATCACGGCCTCGAACACGATCCTGATCCCGGTCAAGACCGGCGCCGATAACGGCTTCCGCATGGAGGCGCATGCGGGGGCCGACGGCTCCGTGGTCTGGAGGACGGACACCGACTTCGTCTTCGCGCCGCACGACTGGACGCCGAGCTTCCCCGCGCATCTGACCGCGCAGAACCGGTTCTACTACGCGGGCGCGGGCGGCACGGTCCTGTACCGCGACACGCCGGACCTCAAGACCGGAACCCACGGCCGCATCGCCTTCTACGGCAATGCCAAGTACCGCAAGAACAAGACCGTCTTCGACCAGCATGTCATGATCGACACGCCGATCACGGCGGACGAGGCGGGCAACGTCTATTTCGGCTTCGCGGTGACGGGTGCCGTGCCGGGCAAGCTCGAGAGCGGCATCGCCCGCGTCGGCGCCGACGGCACCGGCACCTGGATCTCCGCCGCCAACGCCGCCCAGGACAGCGAGATCGTCGAAGTCGCGCAGAACTGCGGGCCGGCGGTATCGGCCGACCAATCGACGATCTACATCGCGGTCAGCGACGGCGAGGCGGGCTATCTCGTCGCCCTCGACAGCGCGACGCTGGCGCCCAAATCCAAGGTGCGGCTGAAGGATCCGGCCGCCGGCACCGACGCGCTGCTCTACGACGATTCCTCCGCCTCGCCGACGGTCGGTCCCGACGGCGACGTGTTCTACGGCGTGGTCGAGAGCAATCCCGGCGTGCATAACGGCCGCGGCTGGATGCTGCATTTCAGCTCCGACCTCAGCCAGTCCAAGACGCCGGGCTCGTTCGGCTGGGACGACACGGTCTCGGTGGTGCCGACGAGCGCGGTGCCGTCCTATACCGGCTCGTCGCCCTATCTCTTGATGACCAAGTACAACAACTATTACGGCTTCGGGAACGGCAACGGCCACAACGAGATCGCGATCATCTCGCCCGACGAGACGCAGAAGGACCGCTTCAGCAACGCGACCGTGATGAAGGAAGTGATGACCAAGGTGAACCCGACGCAGTTCCCGGGCGCGCCGGCGGGCGTGGTCTACGAATGGTGCATCAATTCCGCGGTGGTCGACGCGGCGGGGAAGGCCGTGATCGCCAACGCCGAGGACGGCCACACCTATCGCTGGGACCTGGCGAAGGATTCGCTCACGCGGCTGAAGCTGAATGCGCCGCGCGGCGAAGCCTATACGCCGACCGTCATCGGCCCGGACGGCACGACCTACGCGATCAACAACGCCAAGCTCTACGCGCTCGGCGACTGACGCGGCAAAGCCCACGGGCGCGTGTGCGATGCACGTTCCCGAGGGCCAGCCGGTTCGAAGCCTCCGCCGCCGCCCGCCATCGCAGTCAAGCGACGACGTACGGCACATCGGCTCCGCCACGGGCTTCGCTGGAGGGATGTTTCGCGTTTCCGGGTCGAACAGCTCATTCGACGTTGCCGCCCGTCCCGTTCGGGACACCACTAACCGCTACTCGTCCTCATCCGGCGCGGGTGCGCATGGACCTGACACCCTTGCCCTGTCTGTGCCCATGCCCGCCTCGCAGCAGCACCATCGCAGCGCCGCGCCGAGGGTCGTGGGAAATTCCTCGCAAACCGCTTCCTCTCACAATCGACACGCGTGAGATATCGTGTCTGCAATCACAGGTTCAAGAGGTTCGCGCGGGAAAATTTATGACAGATAATCAGTGTACGGATGTTCTGAACGTAGGTGCCAAAAAAATAGATGTCATGGCTCGCGAGTGCGGGCTACCCAGGTGGATTGTCCACAATCCATAAGGGCTCACGCGGAGACGCGGAGATCTTTTCTTCCCCCGCGACTCCGCGTCTCCGCGTGAATTTTCTTTCCTTCACTCAAGACGTCACCTGGGTGGCCCGCATTCGCGGACCATGACATTAGGGTGTCTTGACTTATTCCAATATTTCCGGAATCATTGAAATATGAACTCCGACGTCGCCATCCGCCGCTTGTCCGCTATTGCCCAGGAGGGACGGCTTGCCGTGTTCCGGCTGCTCGTGAAGGCGGGACCGCAGGGGCTGGCGGCGGGCGACATCGCGCGGAAGCTGGACACGCCCGCGAACACGATGTCGGCGCAGCTTCTCGTGCTCGCCAATGCCGGGCTCGTCCGCGCGCGGCGCGAGGGCAGGTCGATCATCTATTGCGTGGATTTCGAGGCGATGGGCGATCTTCTGGTGTTCCTCACCGAGGATTGCTGCGGCGGCCGCGCCGAGATCTGCGCGCCGCTGGCAAAGGTCGCGTCATGCTGCAACACCGGAGGCAAACATGAAACGCCTGCACGTTCACGTCGCCGTGGATGATCTGGAGACGTCCATCGGCTTCTATTCGACGTTGTTCGCGGCCGGGCCTTCGGTCGTCAAGGCGGACTACGCCAAATGGATGCTCGACGACCCGCGCGTGAACTTCGCGATCAGCGCGCACGAGGGACGCGCGAGCGGTGTCGACCATCTGGGCATCCAGGTCGAGAGCGACGGCGAGCTGCGCGAGCTCTCCGGGCGGCTGAAGGCGGCGGGCGAGACGACGCGCGACCAGGAAGCCACGACCTGCTGCTACGCGCAGTCCAACAAGGCCTGGGTGAACGATCCGACGGGCCTGCGCTGGGAGACGTTCTTCACCTTCGGCGAATCTGTGACATACGGTGAGGACGAGCCGAAGATCGAAGCGGCGCCGGGCGCGGCCCCGTGCCGCGCGCCGGCCGCCAAGACGAAGTGCTGCTGATGCGCGACGCGCAGCCCGATCGCCCATACAACGTGCTGTTCCTCTGCACCGGAAATTCGGCGCGCTCGATCCTGGCCGAGGCGATCTTGAACAGGATCGGCAAGGGCAAGTTCATGGCCTTTTCGGCGGGGTCACAGCCGAAAGGCGCCGTGCATCCGCAAGCGCTCGGTCTGCTTGAGCGGCTTGGTTATTCCACGAACGGACTTCGCTCCAAGCGCTGGGAGGAATTCGCGACACCCGATGCGCCGGTCTTGGATTTCGTATTCACGGTTTGCGACAACGCCGCGAACGAGGTCTGCCCGGTTTGGCCCGGCCAGCCGATGACGGCGCATTGGGGCGTGCCGGATCCGGCCGCCGCGGAAGGCACCGAAGCCGAGATCGCGGCCGCGTTCCGCGAAGCCTATTTGATGCTGCAACGGCGCATCGAGCTGTTCGCCAATCTGCCCGTGCGCGGCCTGGACCGCATGTCGCTCAAGAGGAAGCTGGACGAGATCGGGCGGACGGCTGACGCCAAGGCGCAGGCCTGAATGCCCGCGTTCGGGATGAGCCGGCGGCTCGTCGCGGAAGCGATGGGCACCGCCTTTCTGCTGGCGGCGGTGGTCGGCAGCGGCATCATGGGCGAGCGCCTGGCGGGCGGGAACGCCGCCGTCGCGCTGTTGGCCAACAGTCTGGCCACGGGGGCGGCGCTGGTCGTGCTCATCAGCATTCTCGGCCCCATCAGCGGCGCGCATTTCAATCCCGCGGTGACGCTCTTTCTCGCATTGCGACGCGAGATCGCGCCGCGCACGGGCGCCCTTTACGTGGCCGCTCAGCTCGTCGGCGCGCTCGCCGGCGTGTGGGTAGCGCATGCCATGTTCGCGATGCCCGTCGTCGAACTGTCCACGAAGCTGCGCGATGGTCCCGCGCAATGGCTGGCGGAGTTCGTGGCCACCTTCGGGCTCATGGCGACGATCGCAGGCACGGCCCGCTATGTTCCGAACGCGGCCGCCCAGCTCGTCGGCCTCTATATCACGGCCGCGTATTGGTTCACGGCGTCGACGTCCTTCGCGAATCCGGCGGTGACCTTCGCCCGGACGATGACCGACAGTTTCGCCGGCATCGCGCCCCATTCCGCGGTGCCGTTCGTCGCGGCCCAGTTTCTTGCCGCGGTCGCCGCCTATGGCATATTGGGCTGGCTTTTCCGGCCAGCCCAACGCCTTAGAATTTCTGCCCGACCTTGAACGCGATCGTCCTGGGCTGGTTGGAGATGATGTAGGGCTCCGCGCCGCAGACGCCGGGCGTGCACTCCGAGTAGCGGTAGAGATTGGCGCGCTCGTCGAACGCGTTCTCGAGCAGGATGTCCGCCGTCCAATTGTCGCGCGCCACCCCGAAGGAGAAGTTCGCGACCGTGTAGGCCGGGTTCTTGCCCAGGATGTCGCGCTCGACGGTGCGCAGGTCGTTCCACGAGCTGCCGTTGTACATCACCGTGGCCTGGACGTAGGACGGCCAGCCGAAGGCGTCGAAATTGTAGCGCCCGGTCGCGTTGGCCTTGAACTTCGGCGTGATCGGAAGCTGCTGGCCGTTGGGCGCCTGCAGCGAGCCGGCGGCGGCGCAGTCGGTCGGGTCCTTGCAATAGGGCTGGGTGAGGTGCGCGTCGGTAAAGGCGGCCGATCCGCTGAGCGTCAGGTCCTGGGTGGCGCGCCAGTCGAGCTGGCCCTCGATGCCCTTGCTCTGCGCCTGGCCGGCATTGGCGATGACGGTGACGGAGTTCGGTCCCAGGAACGAGAACTGGAAGTCCTTCCAGTTCTCCAGGAACACGTCGCCGTTGAAGCGCAGCGTGTTGTCGAACCAGCTCGTCTTCCAGCCGACCTCGTAATTGGTGAGGAAGTCGGGCCTGTAGGGCTGGTCGGTGACGAGCGCGTTGCGGTTCACGCCGCCGGGACGGAAGCCCGTCGACCAGGTGAAATAGAGCATGCGGTCGTCGTCGACCTGCCAGTTCAGATTGACCTTGTGCGTGAAGCCGTGCGCGTCGGTCTTCTTGTTCAGGTTCTGGCAGATATGATCGGCCGTCGGATCGGGGCAGCCGATCATGCCCGAGGTGGAGCCGACGTCGTTGTCGTACTGGTCGCTGTAGCCGAAATAGCCGCGCAGCGAATTGTCGGATTCGAACAGGCGCCCGCCCGCGGTCAGCGTCAGGTTGGGCAGGATGTCGAACGAGGCCTCGCCGAACGCGGCATAGTCGGTATCGACGCGCCATTCCTGCGTCAGCCAGATCGTGTCCGCGAAGCCCGGCACCCACAGGTTCTGGGCGAGGTCCTTGATCGTATAGTCCTGGAAGATCGCATGCGTCTGCTGCTCGTAGAACAGGCCGGCGGTGTAGCGGAAACGGTCGCTCGCGGGCGAGGTGACGCGCAGCTCCTGGCTGTTCTTGGTGAAGTAGTCCTTGCCGATGATCGTCTGCGCCGGGTCGATGAGGTTGCCGGCGTTGTTGACGATGTACTGGCCGTAATACTGGTCGTAGAAGAACGAATAGTCCGAATATTCCAGCACCGAATGGATGTGGCGGCCCATATAGGCGCCGGCATAGGTGAGATCGAGATTGGCGATCTTTCCCTCGATGGTCAGCGCCGCCTGGTACCAGCTGTCGTTGGAGTATTCGGGGCCGAACTTGATGACGTCGAGGTCGCCGGCCGCGGGGTTGAACGCGTAGGAGCCGTGCGCCTCGGTCTTCTGGCCCATGAAGGAGGGCGTGATCGTCCAGTTGTTGTTGAGGTCGATCTTGAGCGCGGCGCGGCCGCCGAAGATGTCGGTGTCGTTCTCGTCCTTCTTCAGGAACGGCGCGTTGGAGACCGAGATGTTGCCGACGGGATAGGTGCGCACGCCGTTGACGATGCCGGCCGCGGCGTCGGTGCCCGCGATGTTGTCGACATAGCCCGCGTCATGCTCGTCCCAGCCGACGATGCGGATCGCGGCATGATCGGACAGCGGGATGTTGATGAAGCCTTCGCCCGTGCCGCCGATGCCGCCATGGTCGATGTCGTTGACCTCGGCGTCGTATGCGGCCGAGAAGCCCGACGGATCGGGCTTGTTGGTGATGACGCGGATCGTGCCCGCTTCCGAGCTCGCGCCGTAGAGCGTGCCTTGCGGACCGGCCAGGGCTTCCACGCGCGCGATGTCGTAGGTGTGGATGTCGAGCGCGCCGCCGATCGTGGTGATGGGCTGCTCGTCGAGATAGATGCCGACGCTGGGCTCCGAGCCGGAATGGTTGCCGTCATTGCCCGAGGTGATGCCGCGGAAATAGACGTTGGCGAAGCCCGGATCGTTCAACCCGCCGCCCGCCGCGTTGGGCGAGAAGGAGACGCTCGGCAGCATCGCCGCGTAGTCGGTGAAGCTCTGGATGTGGAGCTCCTCGATCTTCTGCGTGCCCAGCACCTGGATGGCGATGGGCACGTGCTGCATGTTCTCGGTGCGCTTTTCGGCCGTCACCACGACGGTCTCGATGCCGCCGCTGTCGGCCGCGAACGCCACCGTGGTCAGCGCCGTCGACGCCAGCAATGTCGAAAGGAACACGCCGCGCGCAGTTCCGATCCCGCTCATGCAAATCCCCTCAAAAAGAATACTGCCCGTGGACATGTCATGCCGCCGTCGCACCCCTGTCAAGGCGAGCGGTTTCGCAACTGCGAAGGAGTGTGAATTCCGCAACACCGGACGACGTGATTCGGTAGCCCCATCGTCATGGCCGGGCTTGTCCCGGCCATCCATAAACTCACTGCGAGACCAGGGAGTATGGATGGCCGCCACGAGGGCGGCCATGACGAAGGCGGCTAATTTTGATTCGTGCTGCTCAAAATTCCGCCATACCCGGATACGTCTCGACCGCATCGCCGAGCGCGTCCCTCAACTCCCCCAGCAACGGCTCGAACCGGCGCCATTGCTCGACGCCGTCAGTGAAGATCGGCTGGCGCACCTGTTCGGAGCTGGCGGTGCGCACCGCGCGCTCGGTTTCGTAGAAGCGCAGGCACTGCTCCTCGAACGGCAACCCGCAATGGTCGAGCAGGCGGCGGATCTGCGCTTCCGGCTCGGCGACCATGTCCTCGTACAGGACGCGATGCACGCGGCCGGGCAGCACGGCGTCGAAATGCGCCATCAGGCCCGCATAGTCGCGCCAATAGCGGCCGAGATCGCCGAGGTCGTAGCTGAAGGTCTGGCCGCGCGCGAAATGCTGCTTGAAGTTGGACAGGCAGCACGCCATCGGATGGCGCCGCGCGTCGATGATCCTGGCATTGGGCAGGATCAGATGGATAAAGCCCACATGCAGGAAATTGTTCGGCATCTTGTCGACGAAGAACGGTCGGCCGAGTTTGCGATGCACGCGGGTGCGCGCGAGATAGTCCTCGCCGATCTCCCGCAGGCGCGCGGGCTCGATATCGGCGAGCAGCTCGGGATAGCGGCTCTGCGCGCGGTGCAGCGTGTGGCCGTCGAGCCCGCGCGCGAGCGAGGCGATGTCGGACAGCTCCATCGTGCCTTCCACCTGGGAATGGCTGGACAGGATCTGCTCGATCAGCGTCGAGCCCGCGCGCGGCATGCTGACGACGAAGATCGGATCGCGGGCCTCGCTTCCCGTGCCGCGCCGCGACGCGAAGAACTCCGGCGTGAACGTCGCGCGCGTGCGGCGCAGGTGATCGCTCAGCGCCTCCGGCTCATATTTCACGGATTTGCGGCGCAGCGCGTTGGCGAGGCGGTATTGTTCGAAGGATTCTTCGTAGAGACCTTCGTCCTCCAGCGCCTTGCCGAGCGCGAAATGGAGGTGGAAGCGGTCCTCGTCCTCGATGTCGCTTCGCGCGATCTGCTTGCGCATCGCGGCCGTGTCGTCCGCCGTGAAGCGGAAGGTCTTGAGGTTCGCAAGGCTCCACCACGTCTCGCCGAGGCCGGGCTCGAGGCCGAGGCTCTTGCGATAAGCAGCGACTGAATCGCCCTGGCGGCCGACGGTCTTGAGCGTGTGGCCGTAGCTCATCCAGCCCTTGGAAAGGGTGGGGCAGTCCTTGAGCAGCGACTCGTAAGCCGCGATCGCCTGCTCGAACTCGCCGATGCGCACCAGCGCCGCCGCGCGCAGCGCGCGATAGCCGGGATTGCGCGGATCGCTTTTGAGCAGGACGTCGATTTCGGCGATGGCGTCGAGCGATTTCTGCTGGCGGTGCAGCACCATCGCGAGGTTGTGGCGTGCGGCGGTGAAGCCCGGTGACAGCTCGATCGCGCGCCTGAGCAGCGTCTCCGCGTCCTGATAGGCGCCGAGCCGCGCGCCGGTCTCCGCCAGCATGCGGATCGCCGCGATGTCGGTGGGGCGGTTTTTCAGATAATCGCGCAACAGCCGCTCCGCGACCGCGAGGCGGTTGTCGCAGAGCGCCGCTGCCGCCTCGACGAGCTTGGGATTGCGCGTCGAGGCTTTCAGCGCGCGCGCATAGGCGCGGTCGGCCGCCGCGTCCTCGCCGCGCGCGCTCAATATCTCGCCCAGCGCGTAATGCGCGTCGGCGAGACCGGGATGCTTGCGCACGAGCGGCTCCAGCACCTGCCGCGCGCCCGCGTCGTTGCCCTGCGCCCAACGCGCGCGCCCCAGCAGCAGCAGCGCGCGCGGCTCGCCAGGGACGACTTTCAGGATCTCGCCCGCCTGCTCCTCGGCGAGGGCGGGGCGCACGCCGAGCAGCTTCGTGGCGTTCGCGAGCGCGGTGGAGAGCGTGCCGGTTTGCTGCGGTTGATCCATGCGAGGGATGAGAGGTTTTGAGTCATGGGCTGTCAAGAATGACGACCCTCCCCTTGAGGGAGGGTCGAAAAATGCGAAGCATTTTTCGGGGAGGGGTATGGCGCAGACGGCTCACCCCTCCCCGAAAAAATCTTCGCTGCGCTCGATTTTTTCGACCCTCCCTCAAGGGGAGGGTTGAAGATACCTACCTTCTATCCCGGATCATCTCCCGCGCCGCATTGTGCCCCGGTGCGCCGCTGACGCCACCGCCGGGGTGGGTGCCGGAGCCGCACATATAGAGTCCGGGTACCGGCGAGCGGTAGTTGCCGTGGCCGAGCACGGGGCGTGCTGAATAGAGCTGATCCAGGCTCAAGACGCCGTGCATGATGTCGCCGCCGATCAGGCCGAAGGTGCGTTCGAGGTCGAGTGGCGAAAGGATCTGGCGGCCGACGACCGAGGCTTTGAACCCCGGCGCCATCTTGTCCACCGTCGCGATCATCAGGTCGGCGACTTCCTCGCGCGCGTCGTCCCAGGAGCGACCACCCGGAAGCTCCGGCGCGACCTGCTGGCAGAACATGCTGGCGACGTGCTGGCCCTTCGGCGCGAGGCTGTCGTCGAGCGTCGATGGGATCAGTACCTCCACGATCGGTTCCGTCGACCAGCCGTGCTCGCGCGCGGTGATGTAGGCGCGGTCCATGTAGTCGAGGCTCGGCGCGATGATGATGCCCGCCGTCATGTGATCGCCGTCTTCCGGCTTGCAGGTGAAGCGCGGCAGCTCGCTGAGCGCGACGTTCATGCGGAACGTGCCCGAGCCGCAGCGGTAGTGCTCGATGCGCTCGCGGAAATCGTTGGGTAGCACGCCCTTGTCGACGAGCTTGAGGAACAAGAGCTTGGGATTGAGGTTCGAGGCGATCATCTTCGCGCGGAACACGTCGCCTTTCTCGGTCGCGACGCCGACCGCGCGGCCGCCCTCGACGATCACCTCTTTCACCGGCGCATCGGTGCGGATGTCGACGCCGAGCGCGGCGCAGGCCTTCGCCATCGCCTGGGTGATCGCGCCCATACCGCCGATGGCGTGACCCCACGCGCCCTTCTTGCCGTTCACTTCGCCCAGCACGTGATGCAGCAGCACATAGCCCGAGCCGGGCGTGAACGGGCTGGCGTAATTGCCGACGACGCCGTCGAAGCCGTAAGCCGCCTTGATCGGCGCGCTCTCGAACCAGCCGCCCAGATAGTCGCCCGCCGATTGCGCGAACAGCGCCAAGAGGTCACGCCGCGCCGGCATCGAGAGCTTCGCGAACGGGCTTCCCTGGCCCGCGGCCTTCAAGAGTTCGGGGATCGCACCGAGCCAGCCGCCCTCGGTCACGTTCGGCGGCGTGGCGAGCATCAGCCCGCGCACCAGATCGGCGATCTCGCCGATCCGGTCGTTGTAGGGGCCGAGCATCTCGGCGTCCTTGTTGGAGAATTTCGCGACGCTCTCTTTGGTGCGCGCGCCGCCGGTCTCGAGGTATTCATGATCGTTGAGCGGCAGGAAATTCTGCAGCCGCCGCTCGACGACGCGCAGCCCGTTTCCGCTAAGGTCCATGTCGGCGATGATCTTCGGGTTGAGCAGCGAGACGGTGTAGCTCGCGACCGAATTGCGGAATCCGGGATGAAACTCCTCCGTCACCGCCGCGCCGCCGACGACGCCGCGCCGCTCCAGCACGGTCACCTTCATGCCGGCGCGCGCGAGATAGAAGGCGCAGACCAGGCCGTTATGCCCGGCCCCGATGATGACGACGTCGGAAGAATTCATTTCACGCACCAATCCAGACCGTTATCCACGACGCTCAGTTCCTGCCCGCGCAGATGCACGGAGCGGCCGGCAACGTAGCGTCCCGGATGGTCGGCGCGCCAGTGGTCGGGGTTGGGCAAAACCGCCGCAAGGCGCGCGGCCTCCGCGCGGTTGAGCGCCGAGGCGCTCTTGTGGAAGTAGGCCTGCGACGCGGCCTCGGCGCCGTAATTGCCGTGGCCCCAATCGACGAGATTGAGATAGGCGGTGAGGATGCGCTTCTTGGGCCAGAGCGCCTCGATCATCACGGTGAGATAGGCCTCCAGCCCTTTGCGGATCCAGCTGCGGTTGGAGACCAGGAACAGGGTGCGCGCGGTCTGCTGGCTGATGGTGCTGGCGCCGCGCAGCGGCTTGCCCGGATGGCGCTTGTGCTCGGCGATGGCCTTGTCGATGTCCTTCCAGTCGAAGCCGTTGTGGGAGCAGAAATCCTGGTCCTCCGCGCCGATCACCGCGCGCGGAAGCGCAGGCGAGATCTCGTCATAGGAGCGCCAGGAATACTGCACCGGCTGGAGCGTGACGAGATCGATCAGCATCTGCGGCGTGCCGGGGATCGGCACGAAGCGGAAGACCAGAAGCAGCAGCACCGGCAGGGGCAGGGCGAAGACGAAGAGGACGGCGAGCACGCGCCTGATCCACGGCGTGCGCGCGCCGCCGCCGTGCCAGACCCAGCGCAGGGACGACGCCGCGCCGCGTCCGATGCCACGAATCCATTGCCCCATCCGGGGCATGATACATCCGCGGCAAGTCGGCGAAAATCCGGGGCGACTCTACTTTCGGACGAATATCTATCATTTCGTCCAAAGCGGGATTACACTGCGCGCGATTTTCCAAGGGGAGGGCATTGCATGTCTGAACACGATCATTCGAAATGCGGCCACGATCATTCGGGCGGGCTCAGCCGCCGCGGTTTCGGCACGCTCCTTCTGGCGGGAGCCGCGTCGAGCGTCCTGCCGGCCGGCGCCAAGGCTGCCGCGGACTGTCCGAAAGTCACGCCCGTTCCCGCGCTGGCGGTGATGTGCATCGACTACCGTCTGGTCAACGACTACACCGGCTTCTTCAACGGCCCCAAAGGACCGGGACTCAAGAAATACGATCTCGTATCGCTCGCGGGCGCATCGCTCGCCTGCGGTTCGCGAACCACGTTCAAGGAGACGGTGGAAGGTTTCTACCAGCAGGTCGGCGCGGCATGGACGCTGCACCGGATACAGAACGTCGTGTTCGTGGACCATCTGGACTGCGGCGCCTTCAAGGTCGAGTTCAACCGCGGCTGCGATTTCGCGTCACCGGAGGCGGAGCGTGCCAAGCACATCGAGGTCATGCGCCACGTCGTCGACGAGTTCCCGAGGCGCATCGCGAACATGCACTTGCCGAAGATCGGCCTCGACTTCTGGCTGTTCCGGAGCGGAGTGAACCCGGGCGAGCCCGAGCACATCCCCGACCCGCACGCCGCGCATTAGCGGACGTTCGGAACCGATACTCTTCGGCCGAAGCCTGTTCCAAACCCGCATCGGCGAAGTATATCAGGGGCATGAGTCCGTTCCGCGCGGTTGCGCTCCTCTCGCTGCTCGTCGCGGCGCTGCCCGCGTTCGCGCAGGAGATGCCCGGCATGGACATGTCCATGCCGATGGCCGGCGCGCTCGGCCCGTATGCGCTGACGCGCGAGGCGTCGGGGACGGGCTGGCAGCCGGATGCGGTGCCGCATGATGCGTTCCATGGCCGGCTCGACGGCTGGGAGCTGATGGGGCATGCGCTGCTGAACGGCGTCTACGACAGCCAGAGCGGGCCGCGCGGCGGCACGCAATGGTTCGTCTCGGGTTGGCTGATGGGCGCGGCACGGCGCGATCTGGACGAGGGCGACGTGCTCAACCTGCGCCTCATGCTGAGCCCCGAGCCGCTCATGGGCGCGCGCGGCTATCCGCTGCTGCTCGCGAGCGGCGAGACGGCCGACGGCAGGACGCCGCTCCTCGACCGCCAGCATCCGCACGATCTGGTGATGGAGATGTCGGCGTCCTATGCCCACGACATCTCGCAGAGCGATGGTGTGTTTATTTATGCCGGCTATCCCGGCGAGCCCGCGCTCGGCCCGCCGGCCTTCCCGCACCGCGCTTCGGCGATGGACATCCCCGAGGCGCCGATCACGCATCACTTCCTCGACTCGACGCACATCACCTTCGGCGTGGCGACGCTGGGCTATGTGCATGACGACTGGAAGCTCGAGGTCTCGCAGTTCACCGGCCGCGAGCCGGACCAGCAGCGCTTCGATTTCGACGCCGCGCGCTTCGACAGCACCTCGGCGCGGCTGAGCTGGAACCCAAACGCGAACTGGTCGCTGCAGGCGTCATGGGGATTCCTGAAGAGCCCCGAACAGCTCACGCCGCTGCTCGACGAGACGCGCCTCACCGCCAGCGTGCAGTATTTCACGGCCCTGGGCGAGGGTTCGCTCGCGGCGATGCTCGCCTGGGGGCATAAGCGGCTCAGCGACGGCGAGAACCTCGACGGGTTCTCTCTCGAGACGGAGTACAAGCCGGACCGCGCCTGGACGGCGTTCGCGCGCGCGGAGACCGCGGACAGCGACGAGCTCGTGGCGCCTGCGCTCGCCAGCGTGGGCAAGCTCTCGCTCGGCGCCATCCACGACTGGCCCGTGGGGGACAAGACCGTGCTCGGCCTGGGCGCGCTCTATGATCTCGATTTCGCGCCGCGGGCCTATGGCTCCGATCCGCACGGCGCGATGGTGTTCGTGCGCCTCAAGGCGGGCTGATTTGCGTTGCGTTAACCGCGCGGGCGCAGAATGACGTGCTGCTCGCGGCGAGACGGCCATGGCTCGGCACGCTTTAGCCTTTTCGGAACTGCGCTCGCGCAACGCGATCGCGCTCGGCGACGTCGAGCATCCACTCGTGCGCAAGGCGCTCGACGTGTGGGACGCGGCGCGGGCCGCGCGGCCCATGCCGGCGAAGGCGGACATGACCCCGCGCGCGATGCTGCCCCTGCTCAAGAACACCGCGCTGCTGCGCGTGCTGGACGGCGGCGCGGAGTTCGTCTTCCGCGTCGTCGGCGACCAGATCCGCATCCAGCAGGGTGCGGCGATGCAGGGCAAGACCATGGCCGAGATCGACGCGACGCTCCCGGGCCACGGCACGGTCCTCAAGCGCATCTATCAAAGCGTGATCGCGGCGGGCGCGCCGCTCGCTTTCCGCGGCTGGTACCTGCGCCCCGCCGATCGGCATCCCTTCTGCCACGAGGTGGTGATCCTTCCCGTGGCCGACGACGGCAGGACGATCGACCATCTCTTCGTGGTGGCGGCGTAAACCCTGATTGTCATGGCCCGCATTCGCTGGCCATGACATTCGGGGAGGTCGCTATTTCACCGCCATGCGCTGCGGGCGCGGCGCTTCGCGGCCGGCGCACTGCTCCACGCCAGCGACGGCGTGCTAGAAGCGCTGCGAAACCATCGGATTCGCTCCATGCGCCGTCTTGCCGTCGCCGTCTGCGGACTGTTCCTTCTCGCCTCTCATCCCGCCTTCGCGATCACGCTCAAGAGCTGCCACGTGCCGGAGGTGAAGGAAGCGGTGCTTTGCGGCGTCTTCGAGGTGCCGGAGAACCGCGCGCTCAAGGGCGGACGGCTGCTGCCGCTGAAGGTGGTGGTGCTGCCGGCGCGCAACAAGCCCGCGAAGGAGCCACTGTTCTTCCTCTCCGGCGGGCCGGGCGAGGCGGCGACGGAAGCAGCCCCTGGTTTCGTGGGCCCGGAATGGCTGCGCAAGGAGCACGACGTCGTGTTCGTCGACATGCGCGGCACGGGCGAGGGCACGAAGCTGCAATGCGACCTCGGCGGCTCCGACGCCGATCCGCAGGAATATATCGAGCCCCTGTTCCACGAAGGCGCGGCTTATGCGGCCTGCGCGAAGCAGCTCGCGAAATCGGCCGATCTCACGCAATACACCACGACCATCGCGATGCGCGACCTCGACGAGCTGCGCAAGGCGCTGGGCTACGGCAAGATCGATCTCTTCGGCGGCTCCTACGGCACGCGCGCGGCGATCGTCTATCTGCGCCTCTATGGTAAGAACGTGCGCGTGGCGATGCTCTCGGGCGTGTCCGCGCTCGGCGACCGTTCGCCGCTCTATCACGCGGCGGCGGCGGAGCGCGCCTTCGAGATCCTCGCCGCGCAATGCGCCGCCGACGCCGCCTGCCACAAGGCGTTCCCCGATCCCAAAGGCGATCTCGATGCGATCCTGTCGCGGCTGCGCGCCAGGCCGATGCCGGTCACGATCACCGACCCGCACACGCACAAGAAGCTGACATTGATGGAAACCGCGCCGGCGTTCGGCGACGGGTTGCGCCTGATGCTCTATGACGAGGACACGGGGCGGCGCGTGCCGCTGCTGCTCGCGCGCGCACGCGCGGGCGATTTCACGCCCTTCGCCGAGCTCGCGCTCGATCACGGCCGCGGCATGAAGGAGAGTATCGCGCTCGGCCTTCTGCTTTCGGTGTCGTGCAGTGAGGACGTCTCGCGCATCCGCCCCGAAGAGGTCGCGAAGGAGACCGCCGGCAGCTTCATCGGCGACTGGCGCGTGAGGGGGCAGATGGCGGCGTGCAGCGTATGGCCGACGCCCGCCCGGCCGGCGGACTATGCCGCGCCGTTCATCGCGGACGCGCCGGTGCTCTTGATTTCGGGCAATCTCGATCCCGTGACGCCGCCGAGATGGGGCGAGGAGGCGCGGAAATACTTCCCCGACAGCGTCCATATCATCGTGCCCGGCGCGCATGTCTCCGGCAGCGACTGCATCGCGGACATCACGCGCCGCTTCATCGAGACCGCCGATCCCAAGCGCCTCGATACGTCGTGCGTGGCCAAGACCAAGCTTCCGCCGTTCGTGGTGAAGTGAACGGCGCTGCCCCACCAAGTTGTCATCCCGGCCAAGCGATGCGTAAGCGTCGCGCAGGGCCGGGACCCAGGGTGCAAACGGCGTACTGGGTCCCGGCACTCGCTACGCTCGGCCGGGATGACAGTTTTGGCCGGATCAGATTGCAGCTACTTGCTCTGGGGCGATAGCGCTACTCCGCCGCCACGCGCTCGTCGCGCAGTGGATGTTCGAGCCGCAGCGCCATCTCCTTCGGCACGACCTGCCAGAACCTGGCGGACTCGCGGTCCCAATCGGCGAGCAGCTCTGCGGCGAAGGTGGAGCTCGTCTCGACGTGGTGGCGCTCGACGAGGGCGCGCAGCACGCGGTTCCAATGCGGCGTTTGGATGCGCTGCCACACGACGCTGTCGGGATTGATGTGGTCGGCGAAGCGGGTGTCGGCGTCGTAGACGAAGGCCATGCCGCCAGTCATGCCGGCGGCGAAATTGTCGCCGATGAGGCCGAGGATCGCGACCGTGCCGCCGGTCATGTACTCGCAGCCGTTGGCGCCGCAGCCTTCCACGACCGCCACGGCGCCTGAGTTGCGCACGGCGAAGCGCTCGCCCGCCTGTCCCGCGGCGAACAGATAGCCGGCGGTCGCGCCGTAGAGGATCGTGTTGCCGGCGATGGTGTTGTCGCGCGGGGCGAACCGCGTCGACACCATCGGACGAAGCACGATGGTGGCGCCCGACAGGCCCTTACCGACATAGTCGTTGGCGTCGCCGAAGACCTCGATCTTCAAACCCTGCACCGCGAACGCGCCGAGCGACTGGCCGCAGGAGCCGCGCAGGCGCAAGGTCAGCCGCGCTTCCGGCAGTCCCGTCATGCCCCATTTGCGCACGATCGCAGAAGATATCCGTGCGCCGATGGAGCGCATCGTGTTCCTGACGGCGTAGGTAAGCTGCATCTTCTCGCCGTGATCCAGGAACGCGGCCGCGTCCTTTTCGATCAGCGCGTCGAGCGTGTCGGGCACGTCGTTGCGGCCGTGATGCGGCGCGTGGCGCCCGCTCGCGCCGGGCTCGGAGCGCACGAGCAGCGGATTGAGGTCGAGATCGTCGAGCTCCTCCGCGCCCCGGCTCACCTGGTGCAGCAGGTCGGTGCGGCCGATCACCTCTTCGAGCGTGCGGAAGCCGAGCGCGGCCAATATTTCGCGCACGTCCTCGGCGATGAAGCTGAAGAGATTGACGACCTTCTCCGGCGTGCCTGCGAACTTCGTGCGCAGCTTCGTGTCTTGCGTGCACACGCCGACGGGGCAGGTGTTCGAATGGCACTGGCGCACCAGGATGCAGCCCATGGCGACGAGCGAGGCGGTGCCGATGCCGAACTCCTCCGCGCCCAGCATCGCCGCCATCACGACGTCGCGCCCGGTGCGGATGCCGCCGTCGGTGCGCAAGGTCACGCGGTGGCGCAGATTGTTCAGCGTCAGGATCTGGTTCGCTTCCGTCAGCCCCATCTCCCACGGCACGCCCGCGTATTTGATCGAGGTCTGCGGCGAGGCGCCCGTGCCGCCGGAATGGCCGGAGATCAGGATCACGTCCGCTCGCGCTTTCACGACGCCGGCGGCGATGGCGCCGATGCCGGTGATCGCGACGAGCTTCACGCAGACGCGCGCGTCGGGATTGATCTGCTTGAGGTCATAGATGAGCTGCGCCAGGTCCTCGATCGAATAGACGTCGTGGTGGGGCGGCGGCGAGATCAGCATCACGCCCGGCGTCGAATGGCGCAGGCGCGCGATCATCTCGGTCACCTTGAAGCCGGGAAGCTGGCCGCCTTCGCCGGGCTTGGCGCCTTGCGCGATCTTGATCTCGATCTCGCGGCATTGGTTGAGATACTCGGCGGTGACGCCGAAACGGCCCGAGGCCACCTGCTTGATCTGCGAATTGGGATTGTCGCCGTTCGGCTTCGGCTTGAAATGCGCCGGGTTCTCGCCGCCTTCGCCGGAGTCCGACTTCGCCCCGATCCGGTTCATCGCGATGTTGAGCGCTTCGTGCGCCTCGGGCGACAGCGCGCCCAGCGACATGCCGGGCGTCACGAAGCGCTTGCGGATCTCGGTGATGGATTCGACGTCCTCGATGGGGATCGGCGCGGGACCGGCGCGGAACTCCATCAGGTGGCGCAGCGACACGGGCGGCAGCGCCTTCACGCCTTCGGCATAGCGCCGATAGGTGCCGTAGGAATCGCTCCCCACCGCCGATTGCAGCATGTGGATCAGCGTCGCTTCATGCCCATGGACCTCGCCGTCGGCGCGCGCCTTGTAGAAGCCGCCGATCGGCAGTGCGTCGTCGTCGAAGGCGCGGTCGTGGAGGCGGGCGGCCTTCGTGGCGATACCCGAGAGCCCGATGCCGGAGATGCGGCTCGGCATGCCGGGGAATATCTCCGCCACCATCGCGCGCGACAGCCCGACCGCCTCGAAATTGTAGGCGCCGCGATAGGAGGAGAGCACAGCGATGCCCATCTTCGACATGATCTTGAGCAGCCCCGCGCTCACCGTGTCGAGATAGCGCTTGACGCAAGGGCCCAGACCCATCTTCCCGAACAATCCACGCGCATGGCGCTCGGCGATGCAGTCGAGCGCGAGATAGGCGTTGACCGTGGTGGCGCCCACGCCGATCAGCACCGCGAAATAATGCGTGTCCAGGCACTCCGCCGCGCGCACGTTGATCGAGGTGTAGGTGCGAAGCCCCTGGCGCACGAGATGGGAATGCACCGCGCCCGTCGCCAGGATCATCGGGATGGCGGCCAGGTCGCGCGCGATGCGCTCGTCGGTGAGCACGAGATGGTTGTAGCCCTGGCGCACCGCGTCCTCGGCCTCGACGCGGATGCGCTCGATGGCCTGCGCCAGCGCGCCTTCCTTGGCGCTGCCCTCGGACACCTGGAACACGCAGTCGATCTCATAGAAGCGGCCTTCGAGGTGGTCCTTCATCCGCTCGAACATGCCGTTCGACAGGATGGGGCTTTCGAGCACGAACACTTCCGCCTGGCTCTCGTCCTGCGCCAGCACGTTGCCGAGATTGCGGAAGCGCGTCTTCAAGGACATCACCCGCTCCTCGCGCAGGGAGTCGATCGGCGGGTTGGTGACCTGACTGAAATTCTGCCGGAAGAAATGCGACAGCGGACGATAGCGCTCCGACAAGACCGCAAGCGGCGTGTCGTCGCCCATCGAGCCGATCGCCTCCTTCGCGTCCTCGACCATGGGGTGCAGGATCAGCTCCAGGTCCTCGAGCGAATATCCGGCCGCGACCTGGCGGCGCAGCAGCGCGTCCCTGGGCAGCACGCGCGGCTCGGGGCCGGGGCCGATGATCGGCTCGAGCTCCACGATCTTGCGCGTCCATTCCTCATACGGATATTCGGTCGCGAGCTTGTCCTTGATCTCGCGATCCTCGTAGAAACGTCCTTCGTCGAGATCGATGGCGATCATCTGGCCGGGGCCGACGCGGCCCTTGCGCGCGATGCGCGTCTCGTCGAGCACGACCATGCCCGCTTCCGAGCCGCTGTAGAGGAGACCATCATCGGTGACGACGAAACGTTGCGGGCGCAACCCGTTGCGGTCCATGCCCGCGATCACCCAGCGCCCGTCGGTGGCGACGATCGCGGCGGGCCCGTCCCACGGCTCCATCACCGCGTTGGCATAGGCATACATCGCGCGATGCAGCTCGGGCATCGTCGACGCCTTCTTCGACCACGATTCCGGGATGAGCAGCGTTTTCGCCAGCGGCGCCGAGCGGCCGGCGCGCACCAACACCTCGAACACGTTGTCGAGGGCTGCGGAGTCCGATCCTCCCGCCTGGACGATGGGCTTGATGTCCTCGCCCGCCGTCTCGCCGAACAGCTCCGACGCCATCTTGAACTCGTGGTTCTTCATCCAATTGACGTTGCCCTTCAGCGTGTTGATCTCGCCGTTGTGCGCGAGCATGCGGAAGGGCTGGGCGAGGCGCCAGGTCGGGAAGGTGTTGGTCGAATAGCGCTGGTGGAAGATCGCGAACGCGCTTTCGAAGCGCTCGTCCTTGAGGTCGGGATAGAAATTGGAAAGCTGCTCGGCCAGGAACATGCCCTTGTAGATCAGCGAGCGCGTGGAGAGCGAGCAGACGTAGAAATCCTGGATCGAGCTCTCGCGCACGCGCTTCTCGATGCGGCGGCGGCAGAGATAGAGCCTACGGTCGAGCGTCTCCAGGCTCATCGCCTCGCCCGCGTCGAACATGATCTGCTCGATCTCGGGGCGCGTGGCGTTGGCCTTCTCGCCGATGACGGAGATGTCGACCGGCACCTGGCGCCAGCCATAGAGATGGAAGCCGGCGCGCAGAATTTCCGACTCGACGATGGTGCGGCAGGTTTCCTGCGCCGCGTAGTCCGTCCGCGGCAGGAAGATCTGCCCGACCGCGATGCGGTTGGAGCGCAGGGAGCGGCCCGCGTTCGCGACCGCGGCGCGGAAGAAATCCTGCGGCACCTGCAGATGGATGCCTGCGCCGTCGCCGGTCTTGCCGTCGGCGTCCACCGCGCCGCGATGCCACACCGACTTCAGCGCCTCGATGGCGCCGAGCACGACGGCGCGCCGCGGCTTGCCGTCGATGGCAGCGACGAGACCTGTGCCGCACATAATTCAACCTCCCCCTTGAGGGGAGGTCGAAGCGCGAAGCGCTTCGGGTGGGGGTACGGTGCGGGGCGCAGAACCCCCACCCGAAAAGTGCTTCGCATTTTTCGCCCCCCCCTCAAGGGGGAGGTTGGATTGCATCTTTCTCATTCCGCCGCCTGCATCGCTGCCGTCTTCGCTTCGATGTATTTGTGGATCTTCTCCGCCCCGACACGCCCGTCGCGGATCGCCCACACCACCAGCGATGCGCCGCGCACGAGGTCGCCGCCGGCGAAGACGCCGTCCTGCGCGATCAACTCCGTCCATTGCGGTTCGGGATCGAAGCCGAGCGCCTTGATCACCATGTCGGCCTTCAGCGTGAAGTCGGCGCCCGCGATCGCGTCCGGCGCGCGTCGTCCCGAGGCGTCGGGCAGGCCCAGGCGCTGGCGCGAGATGCGCACGCCGTCGGTCTCCAGGCTCTTGGGCAGCGTCAGCCACTCGAAGACGACGCCTTCCTCCTCCGCGTTGATCACTTCGCGCAGCGAGCCCGGCATGTTGTCGCGGTCGCGGCGATAGAGGCAGGTGACCGAGTTCGCACCTTGCCGGATCGCGGTGCGCACGCAGTCCATCGCCGTGTCGCCGCCGCCGATCACCGCGACGTCCTTGCCGTTCGCGTGCAGCACGCGGCTACCGCGATTGGATTCGATCAGATAGTCCAGTGCGGGCACGCCGGGGATGCCGGCATCGCGCGCCTTGTAGGCGCCGGCCGCCACGAACACCGCGTCATAGCCCGCGCGCAATTGCGCGAAGGGAACGTCGCGGCCGATCTCGCACTTGAGCTTGAACTTGATGCCGCCGTCCGTGAGGCGCTTGACGCGGCGCTTGACCACGTCCTTCTCGAGCTTGAAGTTCGGGATGCCGTAGACGAGCAGGCCGCCTGCGCGGTCGTGGCGGTCGAACACCGTGACCTTGTAGCCCTTGAGGCGAAGCTGCTCGGCGCAGGCCAGCCCCGCCGGCCCCGCGCCGACGATCGCGACATGCTGCGGACGCTCGCGCTTCGGCTTCAGCGGTTTGACCCAGCCTTCGTCCCAGGCGGTGTCGGTGAGGAACTTCTCGATCGCGCCGATGGTGACGGTGCCGTGGCCCGACTGCTCGATGACGCAGTTACGCTCGCACAGCCGGTCCTGCGGACAGATGCGGCCGCAGATCTCGGGCATGTTGTTGGTGGCCTGCGAAAGCGCGTAGGCCTCTTCGAGCCGGCCCTCGGCGGTCAGCTTCAGCCAATCGGGGATGTTGTTTGAGAGCGGGCAGTGCACCTGGCAGAACGGCACGCCGCATTGCGAGCAGCGCGAAGCCTGCTCGCCCGCCTTTGCCGCCGCGTAGTCCGCATAGACCTCGTAGAAATCCCGCGCGCGCGTCTCGACAGGGCGCTTTTCAGGCCAGTCCGCCTCAAGGGTCAGAAACCGCAACATTCGTTCACTCTGTTCGACTCAATAGGAATAGTCTTGCCAATAACTCGCATATGGCGATTAGAACCTGATTAAAAGTCAGCTATACTGTCCTATATGGAATTTACCCCACACGGCGGCGATCCGCCGCTTTCACTTTCTCCTCTATAAGACAGCTATGCTGACTAAAATCCGACTGCATCCAATCCAGAGGCTGGTCGCATCGCAATGAGAAGACGGGCGGAAACCGGGGAGTAGACGATGCGAACGGGAATTTTGGCTGCCGGACTCGCGGCGGCCTGGCTGAGCGCGACTGCCGTGGCCGCGGCGCCCCCCGACTATCCCGCGCTGTTCGAGAAGGTGTGGTCGACGGTCGACGAGAATTTCTACGATCCCGGCTTTCACGGCGTCGACTGGAAAGCGGTCGGCGCACGCTATCGCGCCCGGCTCGTCAGCGTGCGCGACGACAAGGGATTCGACGCGCTGGTCTCGGCTATGCTCAAGGAGATCGGCACCTCGCACATCTACATCGTGCCGCCGCAAGGCTCGTCCGCCTCGGGCGCGGGCATCGGCGTGCGCTTCCAGGAGATCGAGGGCCAGCAGGTCGTGTGGCAGGTGGCGCCGCTCTCCGACGCGGCGGTCCGCGTGGGCGACAGGCTCGTCTCGCCGCGCGCGGCGCTGGTGGGAGAGATCGGCTCGCAGGCGAAAGCGCGTTTCGAGGATTGCAGCGGACGCGCGCGTGGCGTCACCGCGCACCGCATCGGCGCGTTCTGGCCGCCTCAGCATCCCGCCTTTGAATGGTCGGCGACGAAGCTGGGCGAGGGCAGGCGCATCGGCTATCTGCGCATCGACCGCTTCGACGACGGCGCAGCTGGCCTCGCCGACCGGGCGATGGCGGAGCTCCATGACACCTCCGCGCTGATCATCGACATCCGCGCGAACACGGGCGGCAACGCCTCCGCGGTCCGCCTGCTCAGCTATTTCTCCGGTCCCGCTGCGCCCAATTTCGCGTTGTTCGCGCGGCCTTATCTCGCGCAGCTCGGTCGCGCCGTGACGCGCGCGGACGTGTTGAACGCGGCCAAGGTCAGCGGCGCCTATACGGACGAGGGCGTGTTCGCCGCCGTGTCCGCGCATCAGGGGGCTGCGACGTTCTGGTCGGAGGATGTGGGGCCGAAGCGCTATGCGGGTCCGGTCGTGGTCCTCATCGGCGGCGATACCGGAAGCGCTGCCGAAGGCTTCGCCTGGGGGATGCGCGCGCTGCCGCAGGTCAAGTTCGTCGGCCGCGCCACCGCCGGCGCGCTCTTGAGCGCGCAGGACTTCGACCTGCCCGGCGGCTGGACGCTGACGATCCCGGTCCAGGGCGTTTGGGGCCCCGACGGCGCCGACTACCGCGACCGCGCCGTTGCGCCCGACATTGCCGTCGCATGGACGCGCGCCGACATTTGCGTGGGACGCGATCCGGATATCGCGGCGGCGCTGGCGGTGTTGAAGCCGTAAGTTGTTTTTGAGCAAGCCTCGAAAGGCGACGTACCTGAATCGCAGATGTATTGTACCCACCGAATCATTTGAGCGCGGACGATGGGCGATCTGTTGAGCGCGGTGCTGCTGGGCATCGTCGAGGGGCTGACGGAGTTCATTCCGGTGTCGTCGACCGGGCATCTGCTCGTCGCCGAGCGTTTCCTGCATCTGCCGGGCGAGCGCTGGGACGCGTTCACGGTCGTGATCCAGCTGGGCGCGATCCTCGCAGTCGTCGCGGTCTATTGGCGCAAGTTCTGGGACGTGCTGATCGGCCTGCCGACCTCGCCCGACGCGCGGCGCTTCGCGGGCAGCGTCATCGTCGCCTGCATCCCGGCCGTGATCGTCGGCCTGTTCGCGGCGAAGTACATCAACGCCTTCCTGCTCGATCCCGCCTTCGCCGCGCCCTTCATTGCCTGCTCGTGGATCGTGGGCGGCATTCTCATTCTTCTGCTCGAGCGCATGGCGCCGGCGCCGCGCTATCTCGACGGCGACAGGCTTCCCTTGATGAAGGCGTTCCAGATCGGGCTCTGCCAGCTCGCCTCGCTGATCCCCGGCACGTCGCGCTCGGGCTCGACGATCCTGGGCGGCGAGCTTCTGGGCGTGGAGCGAAAGGCGGCGACCGCCTTCACCTTCTATCTCGCCGTGCCGATCATGGTGGGCGCCACGATCGTCGAGCTGCGCCACAAGGCGGCGTTCCTCACCCGTGCCGACACGATGAACATCGCGGTCGGCTTCGTCGTGTCGTTCGTCGTCGCGCTGTTCGTGATCAAGGGATTCCTGGCGATCGTCGGCCGCTACGGGCTGAAGCCCTTCGGCTGGTACCGGATCGCGGCGGGGCTCGCGCTTATCGCTGCGCTGGCAGCTGGCTGGTAGCCGGCTCCTCGAACTGGCCCTTGGCGCGGAAGCGCCAGAGATAGGATGGCACGATCGCCTCCAGCGCCGTCGGCGCGATGCCGAGCTCGCTCATGCCGGGCGCGCCCGCATGCACGACATTGTCGGTCTTGAGCAGCTCGACCTGATCCATCGTCAGAAGCGGCTCGATGCCCAGAAGCGCCGAGCCCTGCAGGAAGAACGCCTTGATCTTCGCCGCGAAGAACGGGATCGGCACGAGCAGGCGCTTGCGGCACGTCTGCGCGAGCACGACCTGCATCAATTCCTTGAAGCTGTAGACGGTGGGACCGCCGAGCTCGTAGGTCTTTGCGCGCGTCGAAACATCCTCGACGCATTTCAGCACCGCGGCCGCCGCGTCGCCGACGAAGAGCGGCTGGAACTTGGTGTGCCCGCCGCCGACCAGCGGCAGTGCCGGCATGAGCCGCGCGAGCCAGGCGAATTTGTTGAAGAACTTGTCCTCGGGCCCGAAGAGCAGGGACGGGCGCAGGATCGCCGCATCCGGGAACGCCTCGCGCACGGCCGCCTCGCCTTCGCCCTTGGTGGCGGCATAGCGCGCGCGCGAATCCGCGTCCGCGCCGATGGCCGAGACGTGCACCAGCGTGGCTGCGCCCGCGGCGCGCGCGGCCTCAGCGATATTGGCGGCGGCTTCGACGTGCAGGCCCGCGAAGCTCTGCGCGCCGCGCTGATAGAGGATGCCCGTCAGGTTGATCGCGGCCTGCGCGCCTTTGAGGGCGGCCGCGACCTGGCCGGCGTCTCGCGCATTGCACTTGACCACCTGGATCTGGCCGACCGTGCCCATGGGCAGGAGGAAATAGGCGCTCGCGGGATGGCGGACCGCGACGCGGATGCGCCAGCCCGCCTTTGCCAGCGCGCGCACCACATGGCGGCCGAGGAACCCGGAGCCGCCGAAGACCGTGACGAGAGCGTTGTTCATGGGCGCTGTGTAGCCTTTTGCCGGGGCCGGACGCTAGCCTAATATGGCCGCGCAAAGGAGGGGCGATGAGCGCGAAATTTGCCGCATTGCTCGCCGTCTTGGCGGCCGGTCCGGCCTTGGCCGACGGCGCGGTGATCGTGCCCGATCCCGCCCATGTACCGCCGATGATACGCGGCGATGTCCCGGCCGGGCACTATCAAAACTGGCGGGGCGATCTGTCCTGCGGCACGAACGCGTTGCGCGCCGTGTTCCACGTCGCGAAATTGTATGACGGCACCCAATGGGCGCCGATGGTGAAGATCGGGCTGGGGGAAGAGCACGCCAAATACACGGCGCAGGAGTTGCGCGATACCCGCCGGATCGCGCTGCACCTCGTCCGCTTCGATCCTGCCGGGTCGCTGGAGGTGGCGGTCAGCCTATATGCGACGAAGGAGATCAAGCGCAGCACCTACAAGGTTTCCGGCGCGCTGGGACAATCGATTCCGGTCGAGATCCGATGGGACGAGAACGGCGTCATCAGCTTGGACGTCGCCGGGAAGACGCTGAACGGGACGCATCTCGATCGCGCGCCGGCGTCGATCGATTTCGTCTTGTCCGGCGTGCAGGGACAGATCGGCGGGATCGAGGTCGGACGCATCGGTCCGCCGAGCACGGCCTGTCCGCAGGCGGCGGCGCCTTCGGTCAATCCTTGATGTATCGCCGTTCGCCGGATTTCGGCTCCATCCACACGCGGATCATGGCGCCGGTGTCCTCGTCGACGAAGCGCTCTTCGGTGGCGACCCAGCCGGGGCCGGGGCTGCTTCTCTCGAGCGGCTTGTAGGTGAGCCGTTCCCAGACCGTGCCCAGAAGCAGCAGCGTGCCGAAGATCATCGGCACGATGGCGCCCGGCCACACGCCCGTCGCGAGCGCAACCAGGCCGCAGGCGATGCAGAAGACGCCGGCCGCGACGACAAGACTACGCAGCATTGCCCGCCTCCGGCTCGATCACGACGGCGGTGCCGTAGGCCACGATCTCGCTCATGGTCTGACCGATCTCCGACGAGTCGAAGCGCATCATCACCACGGCATTGGCGCCCATCGCGGTCGCGTTGCGCACCAGCCGGTCGACGGCCTGGCGCCGCGTCTCCTCCAGGAGCTGGGTGTATTCATGGATCTCGCCGCCGACGATGGAGCGCAAGCTGGCGACGATGTTGCCGCCCAGCCCGCGCGAGCGGACGACGACGCCGAACACCTGGCCGAGCGTCCTGGCGCGGCGGAATCCGGGGATATTCTCGGTGGTGGTGACGATCATGGGCACAGCGCCTCCCTCAAGTCTCTCCCCAATATGGGGTGTGCCGGGCGCCTTGATAAGACGGTTTGACAGGTTCGCCGCCCGTCCCTAAACATCCCGCCCCTGCCGTGCCCAGATGGCGGAATTGGTAGACGCACTAGTTTCAGGTACTAGCGCTGCAAGGCGTGGAGGTTCGAGTCCTCTTCTGGGCACCAGGCTACGCTGCGCAGCAGCGGAGCCTGCCGCGGCGTAGCGCGCCAGCGCGAAGCCGGGCCGTGAATCGGTTCGCGCAGCTACGCCCCGGCAAGCCGGTCTTCGCTTCCGCTACGCGGAAGCTACGGCTCGGCAAGCCGCGACTTGTCGCGCCGTAGCTCGTAGAGCATAGGCGGAAGGCAGACTCGTTGCCGCGGTCGATACGCTGTCGCTATCGACCGGCTCGGCAAGCCAGTTTTCGCTCCCAAAGCCTGCCGCGCCGGTCTCAGTCGGCGGGTCCGTCATCGGCGCCGGGCGCCCTGCGGTTGGGATGGCGCTTTCTCTCCTCGGCGGCGAACGCTTCGAGCTCCAGGGCCACGCTCTCCATCTCCTCGCGCGTCCCGCGCGTTCCCATCATGTCGGTCAAGACGTCCTGAAGAGGCGGGGGAATCCACGCCGCGCGGAAATTGTGGAAGCGCTGCGTGGGAGCCCATTTCGTGGCGTAGCCGCCGCCGCGCGCCATCGCGGTCCACACGAAGCGCTCCCATCCCTCTCCGCCGGTTCCGGTGACGATCCAGGACTTCGCGTTCAACCGGAAAATCTGATCCGGCTCCAACACGTTCGCGACGATCCCAAACGCGCCTGGCGCGCCGGTGCTGGGATCGCAGACGTCGTCGACCATCCGGTTCCTCCGGGCTTTAAAGTCTTCGAGGGCTTCCGCGCAGATGGTATATCAGGCCACGCAGCCGCCAAGCACGGAGTCCCGAAATGACCGACCTTTCCAAAGCCGGCACCTTCACCCTCGGGGACCGCAGCGTGAACCGCATGGGCTATGGCGCCATGCAGCTCGCGGGCCCCGGCGTGTTCGGGCCGCCCAAGGACCGTCCCCAAGCGCTCGCCGTGCTGCGCGAGGCGGTGGCGAGCGGCGTCAACCACATCGACACCAGCGATTTCTACGGCCCCTTCGTCGTCAATCAACTGATCCGCGAGGCGCTTCATCCGTATCCGGACGGTCTCACCATCGTGACCAAGGTCGGCGCGGTGCGCGGGGCGGACGCGTCGTGGAATCCGGCGCAGAGCCCGGCCGAGCTCACAAGCGCGGTGCACGACAACCTGCGCAATCTGGGCGTCGACGTCCTCGACGTCGTCAACCTGCGCATCACGGGGGCGGTCCACGCGCCGAGCGAAGCCTCGATCGCGGAGCGGTTCGAAGCGCTTGCCGCGCTTCAGGGCCAAGGCCTCATCCGGCATCTGGGCTTGAGCAACGTCACATCCGCGCAGGTGGCCGAGGCGCGCGGCATCGCGCCCGTCGTGTGCGTGCAGAACCACTACAATCTCGTCCACCGCGCCGACGATGCGCTGCTCAACGAGCTCGACGAGGCGGGCATCGCCTATGTCCCGTTCTTCCCGCTCGGCGGATTTTCGCCGCTCCAGTCGCAAGCCTTGTCGGACGCGGCCGCGAGCCTCGGCGCGACACCGATGCAGGTGGCGCTCGCCTGGCTGCTGCAGCGCGCGCCCAACATCCTGCTCATCCCGGGCACGTCGTCGCTCGCGCATCTGCGCGAGAACCTGGCGGCGGCGGAACTCGCGCTCCCGGAAGACGCGCTCGCGCTGCTCGACGAAATCGGCGGATAGAGCGGACCCGAATTGCATCGGCCTCTCCGGCTATGTACCGTTGTCGCATGCCAGATCCTCTGCTTGTTCTAGGTGCGTCGGATGCGGTCGAGATCCGCAAAAAGAACCGCTACTCGAACTGGGGCGAGCGCGGCGCGGCAAATCGCGTCGAACCCATAGCGCGGCCGGACTTCGACGTCCCGTTCCGATTGGTGCCGGGACAGAAGATTTTCACCGTGGGCTCGTGCTTCGCCCGCAACGTGGAAGCCGAACTGCTGAAGCGCGGGTTTCAAATCCCGCTTCGTGACGTATTCGGCCGCCCCGAGTTCGCCGGTGTGGAGTTCGCCGCCCTCAACAACTACGGCGTAGCGAGCATCTACAACGAGTTCGCCTGGGCGTTCGGCGACGAACCGTTTGTGGAAGAGGACCACATTTTCGAGGTGGTGCCGGGAAAATTCGCGGACATCGATTCGCCTCCAACGCGCAAACCGGAGCCACGCGACGTCGTGGTTCAGCGGTGCGCCTCGATCCGGTCGCTATATCGGCTCGCCGCCACCTGCGATGTCACGATCATGACTTTGGGCCTTGCGGAAAACTGGTTCGATACCAGGTCGGGCCTCTATCTGAACCTTTCTCCGCGGCCCTCCATGATCGCCGCAGAACCCGCCCGATATCAGCTGCACGTTCTGTCCTATGCCGACGCCTACGGATATCTGCGCAAGTCCTTGGCGATCCTGCATCGCGAAGCTCCGGCAATGCGCGTCATCCTCACCGTATCGCCGGTGCCTTTGATGAGCACGCATCGGGACATGGACGTCCTTGTCGCCAATACCTATTCAAAGGCCGTCCTGAGGGCCGCCGCGGAGGAAGCAGTCGTCCGGCACGATTTCGTGACATATTTCCCCAGCTATGAAGCTTTCGTGCTCAGCGATCGCAAGTTGGCCTGGACCGACGATCTCGTGCATACCAATGAGGATCTCGTCGCATTCAATGTCAGCCGCATGGTCTCCGCGTTCACATCGGGCCGGAAGGCCGACGACTGCACCGAGATCGAGCAGGCGGCCGTCCTCGCCGATGCGGATCCCGAAAAGGCGCTGGCGTTGCTCGTGGGCAAGGACGATCTTTCGGCGTTGCCGGTTCGTGTACGAGCTCTTATCGCCTTGGGACGGCCGCGAGAGGCCCATGACTTGGTCGAGCCGTATTGCACGCCCAAGCTAAAGTCCCGGATTGTCTGGCAGACATTTGTGAACGCAGCGCTGGCGACGCAAAATGTCGCACTTGCTGAATCGGCGCTGCGGCGCACAAAGGCGTTATACCGTCACGCCCTGATCGGCCAGGAACAGATGATAGTGAGCTGGTTCCAAAGCCGGGACCGACCGGATCTCGGCGACGAATTCCGTCCATCCTAGCGTGCGGGAAAGAGCCTACCCCACGCCCGTGAAATTCGCCTTGCGCTTCTGGAGGAACGCCGTCACGCCTTCGCGGAATTCGGCGCCCTTGCCGGCTTCGCGCTGCGTCGTGCGTTCGGCGCCGAGCTGGTCCTCGAACGAATTGTCGAGCGCGCCCCAGGCGAGGCGGCGGATCAGGCCCAGCGTCGCGCGCGGGCCGTCGGCGAGCCTTTCGGCAAGCGCGATCGCGGTCTCGACGTCTTTGCCCTCCGGCACGAGGCGGTTGACCATGCCCCATTCATAGGCCTGCGCGGCGGGGATGCGGTCGCCCAGCAGCATCGCCTCCATGGCGCGCGCGCGGCCGGCGGACGCGGCCAGCAGATAGGGCGAGCCGCCGTCGGGCACCAGGCCGATATTGCGGAACGCCTGGAGGAAATACGCCGTCTCGTCGGCGACGATCAGATCGCCCATCAGCGCGACCGAGCAGCCGACGCCGGCCGCAGCCCCGTGCACCGCGGTGACGAACGGCATCTGCAGATCGCGCAGGCTCATCATCATCGGGTTGTAGTGGGATTCCAGCGCGGCCCCCGCGTCGAACTCGCCGGAGCCGCCTGCGCCGCCGCCGCCGAGGGCTGCGCCGGAGCAGAACGCCCGGCCTTCGCCCGTGATCACCAGCGCGCGCGCGTCTTTGAGATCGCGCAGCGCGGCGCGCACCTCTTCGACCATCTTGACCGACATCGCGTTCAAGGTCGCGGGATCGCTCAGGCGAAGGATCGCGATGAGACCGGAATGTTCCAGATTGACAAGCGCCATGTTCGACCCCGTTCGTGGAACGTCATGCAATCTCCACGTGGGCGTGAAATCAAGGCACTTCTTTGTTACGCTGGGGCAGCCTTCTTCGACCCCATGAACCGGCGCGCCGCCCGCGCCATGAAGGGGACGAAGCGCGGGCGCATGAGGCGCTTGTCGTAGATGCCCAACCGCCGGTCGTTCTCCCGCAGGCACACCTCGATCAGTCCCGCGACGTCGATGTCGGCGCCAAGCTGCTGCGCGCCGTTCATGGTGAAGTTGTTGTCCTGCTGGCCGTTGCTCACATCCGACGCGATGCCCATCCGCTCCCAGATCAGGAACGCCCACACGCCCAGCACCTTCATCTCGAACCACGGACGGCGCCACAACGGCATGTTGCGCCGCCACCACGCGACCCAGTTCACGAAGAACAGGATATGGCGGCCTTCCTCCTGCACCACCGGCTCGAAGGTGTCGACGAGCTCGGGCGGGAAGTAGCCGGTCTGCTTCGCGGATTCGAACAGACCGAACGCGAAGAAGCTGTCGATGCATTCGCTGTAGCCCGTCACCATGAACGCCCATTCCGGATCGCGCGGGCGCTCATAGGGCGGCTCGGGCGCGAGCTCGATGCCGTAGGCCTCGACCAGATTGGAGAGCACATGGCGATGGCGCCGCTCCTCGAAGCCGTTGAGCGCGATCGCCTTGCGCAGCAAAGGATCGTCGACGCCCTCCGCATAGGTGTTCACGTAGAGGCCGGCGCGGTTCTCGGTCTGCACCGCGATGTCCCAGATCGGCAATCCGGTTATGCGCGCCTGCGTCTGCGCGTCCAGCTTCGGCCAGTCGATCACCGCGGGCTTGTAGGGATCGAACGTGTCGAGCAGCGTCTTGCAGAACAGCCGCTTGTGCTCGTCGCTGCCGAGCCGGATCGGACCGTCGTCCGGCCAGGTGCCGGTGCCGGTGGTCAGGTCGGGCGGAATGGCGAAAGCGGGACTGCTCACGTTCGGCTCTTTTCAGTTGACGCGCACATGCGCGCATTCTAGCCCCCCGCAGCCTTGTGCTAAAGGCTCAGGGGCGAAATCGCAAGGACTGTAAAATGACACAAAGCCCGACGGAGCTTTTCGATCTCGGCGGCAAGGTCGCGCTGGTCACCGGCGGAAGCCGCGGGCTCGGGCGCGAGATGGTGCGGGCCTTCGCGCGTGCCGGCGCCGATGTCGTCATCACCAGCCGCAAAGCCGAAGCCTGCGAAGACGCGGCCGCCGAGGTGCGTGCGATGGGACGGCGCGCACTTGCCCATGGCTGTCACGTCGGGCATTGGGACGCGCTCTCGGGATTGGTCGACGCCGCGTATGGCGAATTCGGGCGCGTCGACATCCTCGTCAACAATGCGGGCATGTCGCCGCTCGCGCCGTCTTCCGCCGAGACGAGCGAGGAATTGTTCGACAAGGTCGTCGGTGTGAACTTCAAGGGACCGTTCCGCCTTTCCGCGCTCGCGGGCAAGCGCATGTTCGACGCGGGCGGCGGATGCATCATCAACATCTCGTCGACGGGATCGATCCGCCCGCAGCCGGGCTTCGGGCCCTATGCCGGCGCGAAAGCCGCGCTCAACGCGCTGACGACGGTGTTCGCGCTCGAATACGCGCCGAAAGTGCGCGTCAACACGATCATGGCGGGACCGTTCCTCACCGACATCGCCAAGGCGTGGACGCCGCAAGCGCGCGAGCGCGCGCACAACATCCAGGGCCGTCCGGGTCAGCCGAACGAGATCGTCACCGCTGCGCTGTACCTGGCGAGCCCGCACTCGACCTACACGACGGGGTCTGTGTTCCCGGTAGACGGCGGGACGCTGTAGATCACCGCGCCGGCAACTTGCGCCATTCGTTGATCACCAGGCCGATGGTGAAAAGGTCGAACAGGCCGAAGCCGAAGGCCCAGAGCGAGTGCTTCTGCGCGGCGTGATAGAAAAGATAGATCACGAAGCCCGTCAGGATCACGCAGGCGGGCGCGAAGATCCAGCGCCGGTCGCGCAGCAGGTTGTACGCGATGCCGGCCTTCAGCACGCCATGCGCCACCAGATAGAAGACCGCGAAGCCAGCGGTGCCGGCGAGGCCCGCGGCGCCGTTCTGCACCGCGCGCGCGATGTGGTTGGAGGGGTTCGCCTCCAGCTCCGGCGTGGTGAACCGGGCGATGAAGAAGAAGAGCCGGTCGGGGCCCATCGCATAGATCAGCGCGCCCAGCGCCGTCTCGATCACGCCGTCGATGCCCTTGATCGCGACGGTGATCAGGAAAAGGAGATGGGCCCAGGAAAATCTCTTGGTCGTCTGCAAAGCGGTCGCCCCCACGGTCGGCGCGATCTTAAGCGGCCGGGGCGGCCAAAGCCACCGCGCGGCGCGGAACCGCTTGGCCTTTGGTTCATTACCCTCCCATGAAGGGATTGCTTGCCTCGGACGGGATATTCTTCCTGCGGACCTTTCTGGCCAATCCGCTGCGCGTCGCGGCGCTCCTGCCGTCGGGCAAGCGGCTGGCCGCGATGGTGGCCGCGCAGATCGATCCCAGGCCTGGCGGGGCGGTCCTGGAGCTCGGCCCCGGCACGGGCGCGGTCACAAGGGCGATCCTGGAATCCGGCATCGCGCCCGGCGAGATCGCGGCGATCGAGAGCGACGCGGATTTCGCCGCGGCGCTGCGCCGCGATTTCGGCCGTATACGGATCATCGAGGGTGACGCGTTCGCGTTCCCCTCGCTGCTGGCGCGTGCGGGCGTCGCAACGCCGCTCAGGACCATCGTCAGCGGCATCCCGGTCTTGAGCCGCTCGCTCGGCGTGCGGCGCAAGCTGCTCGACGACGCGATGGCGGCGCTCAGGCCGCAGGGTCCGTTCGTGCAATTCTCCTACGGCACGGAGCCGCCGATTCCCGCAGGCGAGGGCGTCGACGTCCGCCGCGCCGCGATCGTCTGGCACAACGTTCCGCCGATGCATGTGTGGGTCTACCGGCGCGCGCTCGCGGCTTAACGGGATTTCATCTGCGACAATGCGCGCCGCGGCGGATGACACGATCCGTTGCGCGCCGCGCCGCGCGCGTTCTATTCGCCAAGCGAACGCGGCTCTCGCGACACATTGCTTCAATGGGATCATGAAAAGTTCCCTAAGCGCGATTGCGGCGATTTTGTGCGGCGAAGTTTTTTCTTGAATTGAACGTTTCGAGACGCCAAGTCTCACCGGCGCGCAAATCGCGCAGGTTCACGACGCAGCTTGAGAGGTGCGTCCTTTAGGGAACCGGCCGCAGACAAGGCGTCCAGCCTCGCGGTATCCGTCCACCCAACGAGAGAGCGCACATGCCACTTCGACATGCGCGCGCGGAAGCTTTCGTCTCTGCGCGTAACGAGTACCGCATCCAGGCCTTCAACCTGGCATTCCTGTTCCTCCTCGGCGCGGCCGCGCTTTGGGCCGCGCACGGCATCGCGCCGCATCCGGTGCCGGCCGCCAGGCTCGTCACCGTGGCGTTGCAGGCGGCCGCGCCGAAGCCGCCCGAGACGCAGGTGGTGACGCCGCGGCCTTCCGCCTTCGCGGTCGAGTCCGCGATGACGTCCGGCGAACTGATGAAGCGCTGGAACCCGATCGTCGCCGAGGCCTCGAAGAAGTTCGGCGTTTCCGAGGTCTGGATCCGCGCCGTGATGCACATGGAGAGCGGCGGCCGCACGATGCTGGGAGAGAACCAGCCGATCGTCTCCAGCGCCGGCGCGATGGGGCTGATGCAGGTGATGCCCGAAACCTATGCCGACATGCGCGCGCAATACGGGCTCGGCGCCGATCCCACCAATCCGCGCGACAACATTTTCGCGGGCACCGCTTACTTGCGCATCCTCTATCGCAAATACGGCAACCCGGGCATGTTCGCCGCCTACAATGACGGCCCTGGCGCGCTCGAGGATCATCTCTATCGCGGCCGCCCGCTGCCCGCCGAGACGCAGGCCTATGTCAGCGGCATCGCGGGGCTGACGGGCTCCAAGGTGCCGCTCGGTGGCGCCAAGCTCGCCCAGCTCACGCGCCCCGACGGCGCGCCGCTCATGATCGACCGCGCGCAGGTGCGCTCGATCCGCGCCGTCGAGCCCGGCGAATACGCCGACGGCGTCCAGTCCGTCGTCACCATCGGCAGGAAGCGCCAAGGCGTGCGCGAGACCGTGCGCGAAGCGACGGCGGCGATCGGGTTTATTTGAAGTCGTTTTTCAATGCATCGCCGCGACGGTGGCGGGGACCGGCGCGAGGGGGGCTGCGACCGTCATCGCCACCAGGGGCGTGGGCGCCGGATCTTCGGCCAGATCCGCTGCCGCGGGGGCATCGCTCGAGGCCGTCGTCATTGGAGCCGCGCTCAGCGCGGCCAGATCGGTCTTGGCCTGCGCCAGCATGTCCGGCGTGATCTGGCCTTTGGACATGGCCGCGATCTGGTTGAGCGTCATCGCCTTGAAGAAGGGATACATCGGATGGTCCCTGAGGCCGGGGAAGTCCTTGTCGAGGACGGTGCAGCCGCCGGTGCTGTCCGCGATCGTCTCGATGGGTAGGTCCAAGGGAGAGGACGCCTGTTGCGCTGCGCTTGCGTCACTCGTTTGCGCCGCGACCGGCGAGGCCATCAAACCCAGCACAGCGACGGGAACCAGGATGCGCACCGACCTCATGACGCACTCCGACTCAACAAGCTTGGTTACGATAGTACAACGCCGGAATGGAGATAAGGGTTGCCGCGCCAGCCCTATTTTTCGGTTTGCGGACGGGCGAAATGGATCACCGCTTGGAACCGCCGCGCGAAGGCCTCGTCCGCGAGCGCGCGCAGGTTCGTGGCGATGATGACGATGCCCGGATATTCCTGGATGCGCTGCAGCAAATAGGCGCGCTGGCGCCCGCCGCCGCCGCGCTGGGCGAGAGCGGCCTCGACCTTTTCGATCAGCAGAAGCCCGTGCTCCTGCGCCGCCTTTTCGAAGACCGGGTCCAGGTTCGCCTTCGTCTCCTCGGCCGTCTTCGCGACCAGCTTGCCGAGATCGGCCCGGTAGGCGGGGCAGCCTTTCTGCCGGGCGATCAGCGCCGCCACATCCCGCAACAGGCCGAGCTCGCCGATGAACAGCGCCATGCCGTGCGCTTCCCACTGCACGATCTCATCGATCTGACGCCTGACCTCGGCGTCCAGGACGAGATCGTCCCAACTCGACGCGGTGGTGAGCGGCTCTGCTGCCATGTTTCCAACTCCGGCGATCCGCTAGAGTGATAGCGCGATTTGCGGGTGCGAAGAAATGAGGACGGCGGGGCTGGCGGTTTTGTGCGTCTTGCTTGCGGCGGGCGCGGCCGCGAAACCGCTGCCCGCGGGCGATCACAAATGCCCCAAGAAGGCGATCTGCGGCAGCCTGCTTCGGCCGCTCGACCCGTCGGGGAAGGTGAAGGGCCAGCTCGCCATCGCCTATCGCCTCTATCCGCATACCGACCCGAACGCACCGCCCAAGGAAACCATCGTGGCGCAGGAAGGCGGGCCGGGCTTCGCGACGCTGCGCTCGTCCTACGGCTATCTCGTGCTTTTCGCGCCGCTGCGTGCCGATCACGATATCCTGATGATCGACGCGCGCGGCACGGGACCGACGGCGATCAACTGTGCCAGCGTGCAGCACTCGCCGGTGCGCACCCCGCATGACATCGGCGACTGCGGACGCTCGCTCGGCCGCGCGGCGGATTTGTACGGCACGCGGCTGGCGGCGCAGGACATGGCGGCGGTGCTCGACGCGCTGAACATCCAGACAATCGACTATTACGGCGACAGCTACGGCACGTTCTTCGGCCAGGTGTTCTCGGCGATGTATCCGAACCGCCTGCGCGCGGTGGTGCTCGACGGCGCCTATCCCGTGATCGGCGAGACGCCGTGGTACAGCCACGCCGGCGAAGTCGTGCGCAAGGGCTTCGACGAGGCGTGCGAGCGCGCGCCCTATTGCGCAAGCCTTAAGGGCAGCTCGCTCGAGCGGATCCGCCAACTCGTGAGGACCGTGCGCGCGACGCCGATCACCGGACGCGCGACCGACGCGGAAGGCCGCATCCGCACCGTCACCGCCGATCCGGGCAGCGTCGGCAACACGCTCTATGACGGCACCGAGGGACCGGTGATCTATCGCGACCTCGACGCCGCGGCGCGCGCCCTGTCCGAAAACCACGACACCAAGCCGCTCCTGCGGCTCATCGCCGAGAGCAACGGCAACGAGGACCCGACGCCGCCGCACGACTATTCCTACGGCCTGTTCTCGGCGGTGAGCTGCATGGACTATCAGCAGATCTACGACATGAATTCGACGCCCGCGCAGCGCCGCGTCCAGCGCCGCACCGCCATCGCGGGCGAACGCGAGAGCGACCCCAAGGTCTACGACCCCCTCACCATCGATGAGTTCCAGACAGTGCCGTTGGACATCAGCGTGCTCAACCTGTGCATCGACTGGCCGATCCGCAACCCGCCCTACGCGCCGGGCGCGCCGATCCCGGACGGCGATGCGTTCACGCAGGCTCCCACGCTGGTGATGAACGGCGAGCTCGACATGCTGACCACGGCGGCGGAGGGCGCGATCGTCACCGCGCAATACCCGCACGCGCAGCAGATCGTCGTCGCGAACTCCTTCCATGTCGACGCCATCGACGATTACGACGATTGCGCGCAGGAGATCGTGCGCCGCTTCGTGGAGACGCTGGACGCGGGCGATACGTCCTGTGCCGCGAACATCAATGCCGTGCGCCTGGTGCCGTTCTTCGCCGTGCACGCCGCCGACGCGCTTCCCGCCCAGCCGCGCGACGCCAACACCGCCTCGCCGCACCAGCTCTGCGTCGCGTCCGCCGCCGTGCAGACCGCGGGCGACGTGATCGCGCGCTGGAACATCAACTACGGCGGCAAGGGGCTCGGCCTGCGCGGCGGCGCGTGGAGCTACACCCAGCCCGATCTCGTCGCGCGCTGGACCTTGAACGGCGTGCGCTGGACGAAGGACCTGGCCGTCTCCGGCAGCGCCGAGTGGGACCAGAAGGACGGCGCGATCCGCACGCATCTCACCTTCACCGACCGCGATGGCGAGGCGGGCGATCTCACCGCGTCATGGAACGACCGCGACCACGACGCGGTGGCCGTGGTGAAGGGCGCGATCGGCAAGCGCGCCGTGGACGCGACGATGCCGGCGCCGTAGGTGGCTGCCCCTCATGCTTCGACAGGCTCAGCATGAGGGAATGCTACAGTGTGCTCAGACCCTCACCCTGAGCCCGTCGAAGGGTGAGCTTGTCTTGGTGAGGTAGCGCTCGCTATGACTATCGCATGAGCAAGGCCGCAGACGATCTCGACCGCTGGATGCGCACCTCCTTCGTGGCGATGAACACGGAGCTGGAGGAGTTGTATTTCGCGCAAGCCGACCGCGCCAATGTCGAAGGCGTGGGCGACAACATAAAGAAGACGCTCGCGGACGAGGGGCGCGCGCTGATCCGGCCGCTCGCGGCCGAGGGCAACACCAATGAGGGCTTCGATCGCGCCTTCGACGTGCTGGGGAATCTCGGGCTGTTCCTCGGCGCGCTGCGCCGTCACGAGCTGACCAATCCCGCGCGCGATGAGCAGTCGCCTTTCGCGGAGGCCTCGGCGCTCGGCCTGCATATCGGCGCCTCGCTCGGCGTGGCGCCGCGTTTCGCCACGGCGCATCTGGCCACCCACAACCGCGCGATCGACGGCGTGCAGAAGAGCTTCACCGCGCTCGCGGACGAGTTCGTGTTCATCGACTACAACACGATGGGGATCCTCAGCTACAAGCGCGCCGCCGACGCCTTGATGCGCATCCCGCCGCTCGGCATCTCGAACAAGTCGACGCTGATGCTGCTTGGGAACGCGCGCGATGCGCTCGCCGACGTGGCGAAGACGAACGACATCCTGTTCGAGAAGCTCGACAAGGACCGCTTCTTCTATTGCGTGCGGCCGTACTACAAGCCCTATCGCGTCGGCCGCCAGGAATATCGCGGCGCCAATGCGGGGGATTTCTCCGGCATCAACCAGATCGACCTGTTGCTCGGCCTGGCCAGAGCCAACGATCCGAGCTATTCGCAGCTTCTCATCGACAAGATGCTGTTCATGATCCCGGAAGATCAGAAGAGCCTGCGCGCCTGCCTGATCCATCCGCCCCTGCTCGACCAGTTCCTCGACGCCGCGCCCGCGTCGTCGGACAAGGCGTGGTTCAAGGCCAATGCGCGCGCGTTCCTGGAGGTCTGCGAGGCGCACGGCCACGCCGCGATCCAGCATCACAACCGGCTCTTCGAGAGCTTCATCGTGAAGATGTCGGACGCGCTGGACCAGAAGCACCACGCCCAGCTCACCGCCAGCGGCCCGCCGCTGCCGGTGCTCGCGCGGGCGCTCGAACGCCTGCGCGACCTGCGCTGCGCCGCCAAGCGCGACGATCTCGAGACCGCGCATGACAAATTGGAAACGCTTAAGAAAGCAGTCGGCTGGTAAGAACGGCGCGCTTGGGCTATGGAAGGCGCATGAAAGTCAAACTCCACAAGCAAGACTTACCCGATGGGCTCGATCTCGGTCCCGTCGTCGCCATCGACAGCGAGACGCTCGGCCTCAATCCGTATCGCGACCGGCTTTGCCTGGTGCAGCTTTCCTCCGGCGACGGCACGGCGCATGCCGTGCAGTTCGCACCGGATGGTTACGCGGCACCGAACCTCAAGCGCATGCTGGCCGATCCGAACGTGCTCAAGCTCTTCCATTTCGCGCGGTTCGACATGGCGATGTTCCGTCGCCATCTCGATGTCGTGGCGGCGCCGGTCTATTGCACCAAGATCGCCTCCAAGCTCGTGCGCACCTATACCGACCGCCATGGTCTCAAGGATCTCGTGAAGGAGCTTCTGGGCGTCGACATCTCGAAGGAGCAGCAGAGTTCCGATTGGGGCGCGGCCGAGCTCACCGACAAGCAGCTCGCCTATGCGGCCAACGACGTGGCCTATCTGCACAAGCTCAAGGCGGCGCTCGACATGATGCTGGAGCGCGAGGGGCGCACACAGCTCGCCAAGGCCTGCTTCAATTTCCTGCCGGCCCGCGTCGCGCTCGACCTCGCCGGCTGGCCCGAAGTCGACATTTTCGCGCATTAACAAAGACTCACCTGCCCCTTGAGGGAGGGTCGGGTCGGCTTGAATGGCCCCCTTCCTTGGGCCAAATTGGCCTGGATTTTGCCTTGTCGTGACGGCCTGGCGGGGGACGGCGCGAAAACAACGGGTGGCGGATGCGTCCCGCAAACGTGAAAGCCGTTCTCACCGACCGTGCGCGCGCGATGGGCGACGCGCGCGCGGCAAGGCGCGTGTTCGATTTCGCGGGCGAGGCGATCCGTTCCCTCGGCGAGGCGCTGGACGGCGAGTTCACGCGCGCGGTCGACGTGCTGCTCTCGGTCAAGGGCAGGGTGGTCGTCAGCGGCATGGGCAAGAGCGGCCACATCGCCCGCAAGATCGCGGCGACCTTGGCCTCGACCGGCACGCCGGCGCAGTTCATCCACCCCGCCGAGGCCAGCCACGGCGATCTCGGCGCGCTGACGCGGCAGGACGCGCTCCTGATGCTCTCGTGGCGCGGCGAGACGGCGGAGCTTTCCGACCTCATCACCTATGCCAAGCGCTTCGGGATCCCGCTCATCGGCATGGCGAGCAACGCGGAATCGACGCTGCTGCAGGCTTCCGACGTGGCGCTGGTGCTACCCGCTGCGCGCGAGGCGTGCCCGATGGGGCTCGCGCCCACGACGTCCACGACCTTGATGCTGGTGCTCGGCGATGCGCTCGCGGTCGCGCTGATGGAGCGGCGCGGTTTCTCGGCCGACCAGTACCGCGACTTCCATCCCGGCGGCAGCCTCGGCCGCGCGCTCATCCGCGTCTCCGATCTCATGCACACCGGCGACGAGATCCCGCTGGTCGGCGAGAAGGATTCGATGCAGCACGTTCTCGTCGCCATCGCCGAGCGCCGCTTCGGCTGCGTCGGCGTGACCGACAAGAAAGGCGCGCTCGTGGGCATCGTCACCGACGGCGATCTGCGCCGCCACATGGGCCGCGACCTGCTCGACCGAAGAGCCGCGGACGTGATGACCCGCGCGCCCAAGATCGCCCATCCCGACCAACTCGCGGCCGAGGCGCTGGCGCTGATGAACGAGAAGAAGATCACCCAGCTGTTTGTCTTGAACCCTAAGGACAAATCGAAGAAGCCGCTCGGCATCCTGCACATCCACGACTGCCTGCGCGCGGGGCTCGGCTAGTGGCGCGCGCCAAGGCTCCTCTCGCGGCACCCGCGCCGGCCGCGCCGCGACGGACGCCGCGCGACTGGACCGCGCGCGCCCGCGGCACGGCGCTGGACGCGATCCGCTACAGCCAGTTCGTGGCGCTGATGAAGCGCGCGCTGCCGATCGCGACCGCCGCGATCCTGGCCGCGGTCGTGGTCTATTCGCTGCTGCCGCGCGCGTCGGACCGCATCTCGATCCAGGCGAAGACGACGGGGATGATCAAGAACGATTTGGCGATGGAGAAGCCCAAGCTCACCGGCACCGACGACGAGGGCAATCCCTACGTCATCACCGCCGAGATCGCGATCCAGGAGCCCAAGGACATCCATCACGTCCATCTGCAGAAGGTGGAGGCCGACATGACGACGAAGGATGGCCATTGGATGAACGCCACCGCCGTGGCCGGCTTCTTCGACATGGACAAAGGCCTGCTCAATCTCATCGGCGGCATCGCGTTCTATTCCGACTCCGGCTACGAGTTGCACACTTCGACCTTGGACGTGGAGATGAAGAAAGGTCTCTATCACGGCAGGAACCCGGTCACCGGCCACGGGCCGTTCGGCGCGATGCGCGGCGACCGCTTCGAGTTCGACCGCCTGAAGCAGATGCTGCACCTGACGGGCCGCGTCCACACCACGATCCTGCCTTCCGCCATGAGGACGCATCCCAAATGAGACTGGGCCAAATGAGACGCTGGGTCCCGATTTTCGCATTGTTCGCGCTTTGCGCCGGGCCCGCGTCCGCGCAGGTCACGACGGGGCTGGGCTTGAGCCCCAAGGACGCCAACGCGCCGATCCAGGTCTCTTCGGACAATTTCGACGCGGACCTCAACGCCAAGACCGGCGTCTATACCGGCAACGTGATCATCGTGCAGGGCGACATGACGCTGCACGCCGACAAGGTGCGCATCAACACGGTCGCGGGGAAGCCCGACAAGATCTACGCCAACGGCAACGTGCTGTTCGTCGCGCCCAACGGTAACGCGAAGGGCGACGCGGGCGTCTACGAGGTCGCGCCCCGGCTCATCACGCTGACGGGACGCGTGGTCCTGAACAAGGAGAAGAACGTGATGCGGGGCACGACGCTGGTGGTCAACCTCGTCACCGGCATGGCGCATCTCAACGCCAAGGGCATGACCGGCAACCGCGTTCAGGGATTGTTTACCCCACCGCCAAGTACCCAGTCGAACAACAAGCCGGCTACGCCACAAGATACGCAAAACCCCAATCCGTAAGGTTCATGTTTCCTTAAACACAGATAGGCATGGTTCTTGCCATGGCACAAAGGAAGACCGCCAAACGCCCCGCCGAAGAAGCTCTCGTCCCGCCGCGCCCGCGCGTCGTGGAAGGGGGAAAAGGCCTCGTCGCGACGCGCATCTCCAAGAGCTTCAACAAGCGGCCCGTCGTGCGCGACGTGAGCCTGTCCTTGAAGCGCGGCGAGGTGGTCGGCCTGCTCGGCCCCAACGGCGCGGGCAAGACGACGAGCTTCTACATCATCTCCGGCCTCATCCAGCCCGACGCCGGCAAGGTCGAGATCGACGACACCGACGTGACGCGGCTGCCGATGTACCGCCGCGCGCGGCTCGGCATCGGCTACCTGCCGCAGGAGGCCTCGATCTTCCGCGGGCTCACCGCCGAGCAGAACATCCGCGCCACCGCCGAGCTGGTGGAGCAGGATCCGGGCAAGCTCGAATCCATGGTCGAGGAGCTCTTGGCCGAATTCGGCATCAGCCACGTGCGCAACACGCCCGCCATCGCGCTGTCGGGCGGCGAGCGCAGGCGCGTGGAGATCGCGCGCGCTCTGGCCACGCATCCCTCCTACATCCTGCTCGACGAGCCGCTTGCCGGCATCGACCCGATCGCGGTCGGCGAGATCCGGGCCCTCGTCATGCATCTCAAGGACCGCGGCATCGGCGTGCTCATCACCGACCATAACGTGCGCGACGCGCTGGAGATCATCGACCGCGCCTACATCCTGCACGAGGGCCAGGTGATGAAGGAGGGCACGCCGTCCGAGATCGTCAGCGACCGCGAGGTGCGCCGCGTCTATCTGGGCGAGAAGTTTTCACTGTGAGCGACGAGTAGCGTCATGGCGTTGGGGCAGCGTCTCGAGATCCGGCAGGGGCAGTCGCTCGTCATGACGCCGCAGTTGCAGCAGGCGATCAAGCTGCTGCAGCTCTCCAACATCGAGCTCAACGAATATTGCGAGCAGGAGCTGGAGAAGAACCCGCTCCTGGAGCGCGACGACGGTCCGCCCGAGCCCGAGCGCGAGCACGCCGAGGCCGAGGCTCCGGCTGCGGAGACGCTGGACGCGGCGCTGGCGCGCGAGGATTTCTCCAAGGCCGAGGACATGGACGCCTCGCACGAGGACAAGTACGACAGCGGCGAGGCGCCGATGCCCGCAGCCCCCCTGACCGATTGGACCACGGTGCGCGGCGGCCAAAGCTTCGACGGCGAGGACGGCGGCCTCGAATCCTCGGTCGCCGCTGGCGGCTCGCTCAAGGATCACCTCGAGGAACAGCTCGCCATCGCGGCGCTGACGCCGGAGAGGCGGCTGGTGTGCCTGGCGCTGATCGACGCCGTGGACGAGGCGGGCTATCTGCGCATCGATCTCGACGAGCTGGCCGGCCGCCTGGGCACGTCGCGCGACTGCGTCGAAGAGGTGCTGCGCGTGCTGCAGGGCTTCGATCCCATCGGCGTCGCCGCGCGCGACCTGGCCGAATGCCTGTCGCTGCAATTGAAGGCCCAGGATCGTCTCGATCCGGCGATGGCGGCGCTGCTCACGCGCCTCGACCTCGTGGCGCGGCGCGAGACGGCCGCGCTCTGCGCCATCTGCGGCGTCGACGCGGAAGACATCGCCGACATGGTGGCGGAAATCCGCGCGCTGACGCCCAAGCCGGGCCTCGCCTTCGGCACCGAGCCGGTGCAGCCGGTGATCCCCGACGTCTTCGTCAAGGAGGGCCCCGACGGCCTCTGGCACATCGAGCTCAACGCCGACACGCTGCCGCGCCTGCTCGTCAATTCGCGCTACTACGCGAAAGTGTCCAAGGGCGCGCGCGACAAGGATTCGAAGAATTACCTGACCGAGTGCCTGAACAACGCCAACTGGCTGGTGAAGAGCCTCGACCAGCGCGCCCGCACCATCATGAAGGTCGCGAGCGAGATCGTGCGCCAGCAGGACGGCTTCCTCACCTATGGCGTGCGTCACCTGCGGCCGCTGAACCTGCGCACCGTCGCCGACGCGATTCAGATGCACGAGTCGACGGTGAGCCGCGTCACCTCGAACAAATACGTGGCGACGCCGCGCGGCGTGTTCGAGCTCAAATACTTCTTCACCGCCTCGATCCAGTCGGTGAACGGCGCGGAAGCGCACTCGGCCGAAGCCGTGCGCGACCGCATCCGCGAGATGATCGAGAACGAGGGCAAGCGCGAGGTTCTCTCCGACGACCGCATCGTCTCGCTGCTCACCGCGGACGGCGTCAACATCGCGCGCCGCACTGTCGCAAAGTATCGCGAGGCGATGCGCATCCCGTCTTCGGTCGAGCGTAGACGGCAGAAATTCGGGGATTCGACTGGCGCCGAACTTCGTTAATTGCAAGCGTTGACATTCCCCAAGGGCAAGCCTAAACAGCGCCGCCTTTTCGACCGAGACTATTCAAGAAGGGGCCGGTCAGAAGCCTTGAATCGTTCAAAACAGGCCGCGAAACCGAAAGCGCCGCAATACGTTTTGGCTTAGGGAAAATGGTGTTGAATCTTAAGCCCTCTCGCGCCAAAGGCCTGCGCTTGCCGACCGCCCATGCTGCGGCGCGGCACTGCTTCGTCGTCATCAGAAGGTCATAGATGAATATCTCCGATCTGCTCAAGCCGGATGCCGTCTTCGCGTCGTTGAAGGTGCGCAGCAAGAAGCAGCTGCTGCAGGATCTGTCGGCGCGGGCGGCGCAGATCAGCGGCATCGACGAGCGCAAGATCTTCGAGACGCTGACCGAGCGCGAGCGTCTGGGCTCGACCGGCGTCGGCTCCGGCATCGCCGTCCCCCACGGCCGCATGCCGGACATCAAGACCATCGTGGGCGTCTTCGCGCGGCTGGAGACGGCGATCGACTACGACGCTGTCGACAAGCAGCCGGTGGATCTGGTGTTCATGCTGCTCGCGCCCGACGACGCCGGCGCCGATCATCTCAAGGCGCTCGCCCGCGTCTCGCGCCTGATGCGCAACCAGGCGACCTGCGAAAAGCTCCGCGCCGCGACGAAAGCGGAAGCGCTCTACGCGATCTTGACGGAACCCACCGCCAGCGCGCGCGCGGCGTGATATTCGCGAATAGCGAATAGCGAATGGCGAGTAGCGAATAGTTACTCGCGTTTCCCCATTCGCCATTCGCTACTTCGCTATTCGCCTTTTCAGTGCACGCTCACCGGCGTCAGGTTGTTCTGCACCGCGGCGCCATAGGCCGAGGCATAGCCGTCCGTGTAGCCGAGCACGCTGCCGTCGACGGCGTGCAGCACATAGAGCTTGATGCCGGGCGGAAGCTCGATGCCCGGCGGGATGATGCCGAGGCGGTGCGCTTCCTCCGAGCCCGTGGGCTTGATGTAGGCGATGCGGGTCTGCTCCGCGCCTTCAGGCGCATCTTCGTATTCGAAATCCTGGGTCATGACAGACCTCCTTCCCCGCTCCGGCGCCTCCCGGCGACAACTGCGGTATTGTTGTCGCCCGTCCTTATCTCAACGGTCCTTACCACCGGTTCCGCCTTCGGCCGCGTCAGCTCCACGGTCAAAAGTCCGTTACACAGTTCCGCGCCGGTCACCTCGATGCCCTCCGCGAGAACAAAGGAGCGCTGGAACTGGCGGGCGGCGATCCCCCTGTGGAGAAACGTCCGATCCGTCTGTTCGTTCTGTTTGCCCTTGATGACGAGCTGGCGGTCCTCGACCGTCACGTTCAGCTCATCGGGCCCGAAGCCGGCAACCGCCAGCGTGATGCGCAGGCTCTCGTCGCCCGATTGCTCAATGTTGTAAGGGGGATAACCGTCCCCCGCCGCCTTCGCGGTCCGCTCGAGCAGCCGGTCCAGGTGCTCGAAACCCAATAGAAACGGGCTGTTGAAATAGGCAGTTCTGCTCATACCCAAAGCCCTCCTTCAAGCGGCTCTGCCGGCCTCGCCGGGTACTTCGTTGCGGCCCCGAATGGGCACCGTCATGCATACAATGTGGGGACGTTGGCCGCCCGATCAAGGGAAACCCGTCCAAATCATGAACCTCCGGTTTCAAAGCACCGGAGGCACAGTTCAGGCCACTTTAATTTTGCTTATAGTCAAACGTATAATGTACACATGAATGCTAGGCAGGTGCTCCAGGCTTTAGGGGCGGATGGCTGGGTCGAGGTGCGCTCCAAGGGCTCGCACCGCCAGCTCAAGCATCCCTCCAAGCCGGGATTGATGACGCTTCCCATGCACGGATCGCGAGACTTGAAACCGGGCACCCTTGCATCCATCGAGCGGCAGGCCGGCCTCAAGCTCAGGAGCAGATGAGATGGCGACGAAATGGTACCGTGCGATCGCGTACCAGCAGCCCGGAGACGGGCCCGAGGACGGCTGGGACGTGGTCTTTCCCGACTTGCCGGGCTGTGTGAGCCAGGGCGAGACGGCGCTCGACGCGATGAAAAACGCGAAGGAGGCGCTCGCTCTGCATATCGAAGGCATGGTCGCGGAAGGGATCGAGCTTCCCGAAGATTCCCAATTGAACACGAAGGATCGGGAGTGGGTGACGCAAATTCCGATGCAGAACCCCGCGCCTGCGCTGCTGGAAACGACGATACCTGGAAGGAATGTCCGCCTCGACGTCACGATGGACCGCGCGCTGGTGGAGCGGCTGGATTCGGCCGCCGCGCGCGAAGGAACGACGCGCTCCGCCTACCTCGCGCAGGCCGTGCGCGAGAAGTTGCAGCGCAATCGGGAACTCGCTTGACCCGGAGCGATCGCTTCCTTCCCAGCGTCCTCCTCGACGACGCCACGCCCGGCTGCGAGCGCCTGACCCGGTTTGCGGGCTTTTCCGGCGCGGTCCGGGCCGATGCGCCTGGCGAGGTGCCGCAGGCCTTCGCAGCCATCGCGCGGGCCCTGGAGCGGGGCCTGCATGCCGCGGGCTATTTCTCCTACGAGCTCGGCTATCTCCTGGAGCCCCGCCTGCGGCCCCTGCTGCCCGCGCGGCGGAGCGTGCCGCTGCTCTGGTTCGGCCTGTTCGAGCGCATGGAGCCGGCCGTGCCGGACCCGGGCGGTCGCGCCTATGCCGGGCGGCTCCGGCACGAATGGGACGCGGCCGCCTATGAGCGCCGCTTCGCCCGCGTGCGCCGCTACATCGCGGACGGCGACATCTACCAGGCCAATCTGAGCCTCCGTTCGCGTTTCGCGTTCGCGGGCTGTGCGCGCGCGCTCTATGCCCGCCTGCGGGCGCAGTCGAACGCGGCCTATGGCGCCTTCGTCGACGACGGCGAACGGCAGATCCTGTCGCTGTCGCCCGAGCTGTTCTTCGCGCTGGACGCGGATGGCGGCATCACCGCGAAACCGATGAAGGGCACGATCGCGCGCGGCGCCGATCCCGCGTCCGACGCCGCCGCGCGCGCGGCGCTGCTGGCCAGCGAGAAGGACCGCGCGGAGAACCTGATGATCGTCGACCTGCTGCGCAACGATCTCGGCCGCATCGCAGAGCTCGGCAGCGTGCGCGTCGAGGGGCTGTTCACGGTCGAGACCTATCCGACGCTGCACACCATGGTCTCCACCGTGCGCGCGCGGATGAAGAAGGGCGCGGATGTCGAGACCATCGCGCGCGCGCTCTTCCCCTGCGGCTCGGTGACCGGCGCGCCCAAGATCCGCGCGATGGAGATCTTGAGCGAATTGGAGGTGAGCCCGCGCGGCCTGTATTGCGGCGCCATCGGGCATTTCTCGCCGGACGGATCGGCGCGCTTCAACGTCGCGATCCGTACACTGACGATCAGCGGCGGGGAGGGCGAGCTCGGCATCGGCGGCGCCGTGGTGCAGGATTCCGGCGCGCATTCGGAATATGCCGAATGCCTGCTCAAGGCGCGATACTATGAGGCCGCGCGGCGGCCGCTCACGCTGATCGAGACGCTGCGCTGGCAGCCGGGCGAGGGCTTCGTGCGGCTGGAGCGCCATCTCGAACGGATGGCGCGTTCGGCGGCCTGTTTCGGCATCCCTTTCGACCGCGCGCGGCTCGTGCTGCCCGAAGGCTGCGAAGAAACGTTGCGCGTGCGCGTGGCTCTCGACGAAACAGGCATGTTCGATGTGACGACCGCACCGCTTGGTCGCGATCAAGCGCGTTGGACCTACGCGATCTCGCCCAATCGCGTGCCGAGCTGCGACACGCTCGCGCGCCACAAGACGAATTGGCGCGAGCCTCTCGAACTGCTGCCCGGCGTCGACGAGACGATCTTTCTCAACGAGCGCGGCGAGGTCGCGGAAGGCAGCCGCAGCACGGTTTTCGTGCGGCGCGGAGGCGAGCTTCTGACCCCGCCGCTCTCGTCAGGCATCCTCGACGGTGTGCTGCGCCGCGAGATGCTCGAGCGCGGCGAATGCCGCGAAGCGGTGCTGATGCCGGACGATCTGGAGGAGGGGGAAGTGTTATTCGGGAATTCATTGCGGGGATTGATTGCGGGAGCGCTGTCATCCTCCCCCGTAAGGACGGGGGAGGCTTAAACCGCCTGCGCCGCCAGCGTGCAGAGCTGGGCGACGGCCAGCGGCAGCACCCAGCCCTCGGCTTCGGCGGTGCGCTCGAGCTTCGCGGTATCTTCTTGTGCGATCTCGGTCAGGCTCTTCTTCGCCAGCCGCTTCTTGAGCTCGCTCGCGACGTTCTCCTCGCTCGCGTCCAGATGCACGGCGCGGCCGACGACGGCCGCCTGCTCGGGATCGGCGAGGCGGTTGACGAGATCGGCGTACTCGCCGCGCGCGCGGTGCTTGAAGAGCCTGGGGACTTCATAGATCGCGCCCGCGATCAGGGCGACGCCCGCCGCGGCGGCAGCGCCCACGGTGAAGGTGCGGCGCGAGATCCTGGGCGGCGGGCTCATGCGAACTGCTTCCTGAGATGCGTGGCGAGGCGCAGAGCCAGCGCCACCAGGTTCATCGTCGGGTTCGACGCGCCATAGGTCGGGAACACCGAGCTGCCCGCGACGTAGAGGTTCGCCACCCCATGCACCTTGCAATCGGCGTCGACGACGCCCTGCTTGGAATCGGCGCTCATGCGCGTGGTGCCCATGTGGTGGTTGCCCCAATCCATCACGTGCTGCCAATCGGCATGGGTCTGCTGGTTGAGCCGGATCATGCCGATGCGCGCGGCGAGAAGCTGACGGCCGAGCTCCTTCATCGTCTCGCGGTAATGCGCGAAGTTGGAATCGGCGACGTGCATGGCCAGATGCAGGCGCGGCATGCCGAGCGCGTCGCGTTCGCCCGTAAGCGTCAGCCGGCGGTTCGGGTCCGGCGCGAGCTCCAGCCCGCAGCCCATCGAGAACGCCTTGGCGTTCGCGGCATCCACGCCCAGCGCGTTCGCCGTCGTCGCCACCGCCGCCTGGCCGAGCTCGTCGAGCTTGACCTCGTTCTCCACGGTGGTGAGCGAGCCGGGCAGGCTGCGCGCGCGCTGATAGTCCTCGGTCGGCGAGAAGGTCGCGCGCAGGATCGCGCCCTTGAGGATCGCGTTGCCCGTGTAGAACGGCGCGAGCTGTCCGTCGAAAATGACAAGGGTGGCGGTGTCGCGTGGAATCGCGTGGTCGGCGAAGAAGCGGCCGACGACATCGTTCTCGTTGCCGATGCCGCGCGCGGCGACGTCGTTGGAGGCGAGCAGCAGGCGCGCGTTCTCGATCGCGCCCGCGGCGACGACGGCCAGTTTCGGCTTCACGCTGAACGTCTTGCCCGAAAGCGTGGCGACGTCGATGCGCTCCAGGCTCGCCGCGTCCGGGGCGAGCCGCAGCGCCGTGACGTTGGCGTGGACGTAAGGGGCAAGCCGCGGGATGCGTCTCAGATCCTCGCCGTAGCGATGGCCGAAATGCGTCGGCAGCACGCTGTCGCGCGTGCGGCTGAACTGGAACCAGCTCGTATAGACGCCGCCCTCGGCCAGCGTGAGCGGCACGCCCAGGCTCTGTGCCCAGGTCTCGCCCTTGTCGTAGACGAAGGGGCCGGCCTCGACGAGCGACTGGGCCCGCTTGAAATAGGGCGCGATCTCCTTGCGCGCGAACGGCCAGCCCGAATGGGGCATCCAGTCGCGCGCCTCGAAATCGATCTCGGAGAGGGGCCGGCACCAGCCGCCCCAATGGTTGGAGCTGCCGCCGAGATAGCGCAGCCGCGAGCTCTCGAGCTTCAGATACGGATAGCCGCTCTCGCTGCCCGCATAGAGGTCCTGGGTCTTGCCGTCGAAGCCGAAGGCGCCGCTCTCCAGCATCACCACGCGCAGCGGCGTCGGCGCCAGCGCGAGCGCCAGCGAGATGCCGGCGGGCCCGCCGCCGACGATCGCGATATCCGTGTCGATGGTCGTGCCCGCGGGAACGGTGCGGGCGTCGATGAACGCGGTCAAAACGTGCCTTTCAGTGCCCCCTGACAGGCGAGGCTTAAGATAGCCCGCCCGAACCGGGGAAGTCTTGTTCAACCTTTGTCATCCTCCCCGTACTTACGGGGGGGTGCCGAGCGAATGCGAGGCGGAGGGGGACTACCGCCGCGACACCTTCCTGTGCAAACGCACACCCGGCGTTTCTCCGTTCGTGAATTCGACGCCGGCGGCTTCGAGCACCGCGCGAAGCTTCTCACGTGTGTCCTCTGCGACATGGGGCGACGATTTCGAATCGCTTTCCGCGCGCTTCACGGTCGGCACCGAGACGCCCGCCCGCGCGGCAAGCTCGCTTTGTGCCATCCCGATCAGCGCGCGCCCCGCCCTTATCTGTCCCGCAGTGAATTTCATGATTGATCCCTTTGGATCATTCGGCTATGATCCCAAGGTATCTAAGACCTCGACATGGAGCAACGCGCCATGGCCATGGATCGCGCACGGCCGGAATCTGCCCGGACACAGGCGCTACGCGAGAAGGTCGCCTTGCTGACCGACAATATCGAGGAGATGTTACGCGGCGCGTTGCATCTGGCGCACCTGATCTCGCTCGCCGATCCCGCGATCGATGAGGATCGTGCGGCTATCGCGTCAGTTGCGTCGGAGATCGGAGGATGCGCCGACACGCTGACGCATGTGGCACGGGATTTGTCGTTGGTCTGTCGGGAGCGGCGCGGGCGCAAAGGCTTGTCTTAAATGTGAAGGGGCGGTGAGGAAGATCAGGCCGGTGCTAGAGTCTCTTGGTCGCGAAGGCCCGTCCGGAATGAGACTTGAGGTACTTCTCGAATGCAATTGCCCGTTTTCGGTCGCTGAATGCGACGTAGGTGTTTAGTCGCCAGGGCTTGAATTTCGAGGTGTGCGGCACCTTTCCCGAATTGTGATCCTCTAGACGGCCGCGAAGATCGTCGGAGAAGCCGGTGTAGAAGCGATCCGGTTCAGCGATGCATTGCAGAATGTACACATAGGTCAGGCACCCCTACCTATGTTGCGAACGTGGCTTTGCGGAATTTACACCTAAATTGCCTGATTCCAAGCGATGCCTGGCCTGCCAGGGCGTAGCTGCGCGAACCGATTCACAGCCCGGCTTCGCGCTGGCGCGCTACGCCGTGGCAGGCTCCGCTGCTGCGCAGCGAAGCCTGGTGGAGCCAAGCGGGATCGAACCGCTGACCTCCTGCATGCCATGCAGGCGCTCTCCCAGCTGAGCTATGGCCCCAATTCAGGGATGGGACGAACGTCTAGCGCTCGTCCTTCTCTATATCCGCGTCGATGATGTCGGTGACGTCGTCCTCGTCGTCTTCCACTTCGGCGAGGAGGGCGTCGTCGGCCTCTTCCTCGTCGTCTTCAACCTCGATGTCGGCGACCGCGTCCTCGTCGTCGGCGTCGACGACGGACATGCCGGCGGCTTCGGGCTCGGGCTCCTCTTCCACGACCTCGTCGTCGTCCTCGGACATGACGACGGGCGCCTCATCGGGCACGGCCTCGACGATCTCCTCCTCGGCTTCGGCCTCCTCGGTCTCCTCCGTCTCCTCGTCGTCCTCGGCCTCGTTCAGGACGGGGGCGACGGCGACGGGCTCGGGCTGGCGTGCGCGGCGCTGCTTGTAGAGCGACTCGGGCTCGAAGCTGAAATGGCATTTCGGGCACTCGATGGGCCGCTTCGTCAGGTCGTAGAAGCGCGCGGCGCATTGAGGGCATACGCGTTTGATTCCGAGTTCTGCCTTGACCAAAGTGATGCTTCCCGCGTGAAGTCCGGTTTCCGAAAGGGGGGTCGTTTGCCACTTCTGGCCCGGCCTGTCAAAGACGTTGATGGACGCTTCCCAAACCCCAAGACCGCTGACCGCCCGCCGCGCGGGTCCGCTGGCCGGAACCGCCCCGGTTCCCGGCGATAAATCCATTTCCCACAGGGCCCTGATCCTGGGCGCGCTCGCGGTGGGCGAGACCAGGGTTTCCGGCCTGCTGGAGGCGGAGGACGTGCTGGGCACCGCCAAGGCGATGTCGGCGCTCGGCGCCGACCTGCTGCGCGACGGCGACGGAATGTGGCGGGTTTGGGGCAGGGGCGTGGGTGGCCTGGCCGAGCCCGATTGCGTCCTCGATTTCGGCAACAGCGGCACCGGCGCGCGGCTGGTGATGGGGGCGGTGGCGACGACGGCGATGCGCGCGGTGCTCACCGGCGACGCGTCCCTGCGCCGCCGGCCGATGCGGCGCGTGCTGGAGCCGCTCACCCTGTTCGGCGCCGAATACGACGCGCGCGAGGGCGGGCTGATGCCGGTCACGCTGCGCGGTGCTGCGCATCCGCTCGCCATCGAGCACGAGGTCGCGGTCGCCTCGGCGCAGGTGAAGTCGGCGCTGCTGCTCGCGGCGCTGAACGCGCCCGGCCGCTCGCGCATCGTCCAGCGCGCGCTGACGCGCGATCACACCGAGAAGATGCTCGCCGCGTTCGGCGCCAGGATCGCGGTCGAGGCGCTCGACGGCGGCGGCGAGGCGATCGAGATCACCGGCGAGATCGATCTCGTGCCCGCCGTGGTCGACGTGCCGTGCGATCCGTCCTCGGCCGCGTTCCCGCTGGTCGCGGCGCTGATCGTGCCCGGCTCGGACGTGCGCATCCCCGGGGTGCTGCTCAATCCGCGCCGCACGGGCCTGATCGACACGCTCAAGGAGATGGGCGCCGACATCGCGGTCGAGAACGCGCGCGAGAGCGGCGGCGAACGCATCGGCGATCTCATCGTGCGCGCGTCGTCGCTCAAGGGCGTCGAGGTGCCGCCGGAGCGCGCGCCGTCGATGATCGACGAATATCCCATCCTCGCCATAGCCGCCGCCTTCGCCGAAGGCCGCACGGTGATGCGGGGCCTGGAGGAGCTGCGCGTGAAGGAAAGCGACCGCCTCTCGGCCATCGTCGCCGGCCTGCGCGCGAACGGCGTCGCGGTGGAGGAGAGCGAGGACGGCATGACGGTCACCGGCGGAGAGGTCGCGGGCGGCGGCACCGTCACGACCCACATGGACCACCGCATCGCGATGTCGTTCCTGGTGATGGGCCTGGCGTCGCGCGATGCCGTGACCGTCGACGACGTCTCGATGGTCGCGACGAGCTTCCCGGAGTTCGAGGAATTGATGCGGGGGTTGGGGGCGGAGTTTTTGGTGGCCGAGCCATGAGCATCGTAGCCATATCTCTCCCTGCAGTCCTCGCGCTAATGGGTGTGTGGATTACGATATGGCCCGTGTCTGGTTCGGCGCGGTCAAAGGCAATTTGGTTTTTTGCTTTTGGCATCATTGGTTTTTTTTCGACCGTCGCGGCTTACGTTGAATCTACAGATCTCGACAAACGGCTTGAAAATATCTCATCTGCACAAACAGGTGGAGAATCCTACGCTTATGTGGTGCCTCAAGTTGAGGCCGCGCAACTGAAAATTCACTTGGTGACGTGGAACGCCGGCAAGAATTCTTTGAATGGCGTGGCTCTGAAACTGGTCAATTCACGGGCATTTTCGGATGGTACTTTGGAAGACCAACCCTACATTGATGTGGGAGTGTTGGCACCAAACGGCTTTCGAGAATTGGAAGAAACGATAGTCCCACACCTCGATAAGAGTGGTGTCGACACCTACATAGCTTACATCTCCGCGCAGAATGGAATGGTCACGGAAATTCTGCAGTTCAGGAAGGGACGGTATGCCGTCCCTTGGGCCTATAAATTTCGAGTTGAAAAGCAGCTTCCAGTTTCCGGTCACCCGAATGCCTTCACCAATTTGGTCTTGCAATCTCGTGGGTGGTCAGACGACTTAGGTGAAGGAAAGCCCATTGCGCACGGCGAGTAACTCCATCGTCATCGCCGTTGACGGCACGGCCGCGTCCGGCAAGGGGACGCTGGCGAAGCGTCTCGCGCGGCATTTCTCGTTCGCGCATCTGGACTCCGGCTCGCTCTACCGGCTCGTGGCGCTTTCGGTGCTGGAGAGCGGGGGCGATCCCGCCCAGGCGGCCAAGGCGATCGACCTGTCGCGCATCGGCGATGACGCCATCCGCAGCGACCGCGCCGGCAAGAAGGCGTCGGAGGTCTCAGCGATCCCCGAGGTCCGCGCGGCGCTGCTGCAGTTCCAGCGCGACTTCGCCGCGGAGTTCGATGCCGTGATCGACGGGCGCGATATCGGGACGGTGATCTGTCCGGATGCCACGGCGAAGCTCTTCGTCGATGCCAGGCCGCAGGTGCGGGCGAACCGGCGCTGGAAGGAGCTGCAAAGCCTTGGAATTCCGCGCGAGGAGGCCCAAATCCTGGCCGAACTGGTCGCCCGCGACCGGGCCGACCGCTCGCGCCCGATCTCGCCCATGAAGCCGGCCTTGGACGCGGACTTGCTTGATACCAGCGATTTGGATATAGACGCCGCGTTCGCGGCAGCCTTGGCTTTGGTGTCCCCAAAAGTCGAGGCGGCGCTCAAGGCGCGGCCAAGGGGTTAAGGAGACCCGGCGGCGCTTCACTCCGAGACCCGCGAACCGATCCCAAAACCCAATCCGCCCGCGCGGACGCGCGGGAAGTCCGTCACGCCGTAGCCGAAAGGCGAAGGCGGACCGGCATCAACGTTTGAACGAAGGAACCGTATGGCCCGCCAGTCTGCCACCATAAAATCCGATACCGCCGCCATGTTTCATCCCAGCCGCGCCGATTTCGAGGCGATGCTGGAAGAGAGCTTCATCGGGCGCTCGCCCGCGGAAGGCTCCGTCATCACCGGAACGGTGGTCGCGATCGAGAACGATTTCGCCGTCGTCGATGTCGGCTTGAAGACCGAAGGCCGCGTATCCTTGAAGGAATTCGCGATGCCCGGCCAGCCCGCGAAAGTCGCGATCGGCGACCAGGTCGAGGTCTATCTCGAGCGCGTCGAGAACGCGATGGGCGATGCCGTGCTGTCGCGCGACAAGGCGCGCCGCGAGGAGAGCTGGATCAAGCTCGAGCGCGCGTTCAACGAGCAGACCCGCGTCGAAGGCGTGATCTTCGGCCGCGTCAAGGGCGGCTTCACCGTCGACCTCGACGGCGCGGTCGCGTTCCTTCCCGGTTCGCAGGTCGACGTCCGCCCGATGCGCGACGTGGGCCCGCTGATGAACCAGCCGCAGATGTTCCAGATCCTCAAGATGGATCGCCGCCGCGGCAACATCGTCGTTTCGCGCCGCGCTGTGCTCGAAGAGCGCCGCGCCGAGGAGCGCACCTCGCTCGTGGCCTCCTTGGCCGAGAAGCAGATCGTCGAAGGCGTGGTCAAGAACATCACCGACTACGGCGCGTTCGTGGACCTGGGCGGCGTCGACGGCCTGCTCCACGTCACCGACATCGCCTGGAGGCGCGTGTCGCATCCGACCGAGGTCTTGAGCGTCGGCCAGACCGTCACCGTGCAGATCATCAAGATCAACCACGAGACGCAGCGCATCTCGCTCGGCATGAAGCAGCTGCAGACCGATCCCTGGGAAGGCGTCGGCGCCAAGTACCCCGTGGGCGCGAAGTTCAAGGGCAAGGTCACCAACGTCACCGACTACGGCGCCTTCGTGGAGCTGGAGCCGGGCGTCGAGGGCCTCGTGCACGTCAGCGAGATGTCGTGGGTCAAGAAGAACGTGGCGCCGTCCAAGATCGTCACGCCGGGCACCGAGGTCGACGTGCAGGTGCTGGAGGTCGATTCCAACAAGCGCCGTATCTCCTTGGGCCTCAAGCAGACCCAGGACAATCCGTGGGAAGCCTTCGCCAAGGCGCATCCGCCGGGCAGCACGATCGAGGGCGAGATCAAATCGATCACCGAGTTCGGCCTGTTCATCGGGCTCGATCAGGACATCGACGGCATGGTCCATCTCTCCGACCTCTCCTGGGACAAGCAGGGCGAAGAGGCGGTCAAGGCCTACGAGAAGGGCCAGACCGTCAAGGCGCAGGTGCTCGACGTCGACGCGGAGAAAGAGCGCGTCAGCCTCGGCATCAAGCAGCTCACCGGCGATCCGATCGAGAAGGCCGGCCCGCTGCGCAAGGGCAGCGTCGTCACCGTCACCGTGACCGAGGTCAATGACGGCGGCGTCGAGGTCGTGCTGGAAGGCGGCGCCAAGGCGTTCATCCGCCGCGCCGACCTGGCGCGCGACCGCGGCGATCAGCGTCCCGAGCGCTTCGGCAAGGGCGACAAGATCGATGCGCTCGTCACCTCGGTCGACAAGGCGAGCCGCAAGATCTCGCTCTCGATCAAGGCGCGCGAAGTGGCCGAGGAGAAGGAAGCCGTGGCGCAATACGGCTCGTCCGACTCGGGCGCCTCGCTCGGCGACATCCTGGGCGCAGCCCTCAAGAAGGCGACCAAGAAGGGCAAGAAGGAAGACGACGCCGAGGAAGACGAGGAATAGCCGTCGCGTCACGTCGAATAAGGAAAGCCGCGCGGGAGCGATCCCGCGCGGTTTTTTTCGTGAGCACGTGAAGGCCGTCACGGCGCGCGCTTCTGCGCGTGTATCAAGCGCTCGCAGCAGCGCCTGAACGACTTCCAGGCGTCGCGCACCATCCATATCGATCCCGAGCAGGAATATTTCGCCGTGTCCTTCGGCTGCAAGATCGGGCGCATCGAAGCGACGCGCAGAAAGAGCAATCATGGCGCGTCCCGCTGACGGGCAAGTATTGAGATATGACACGGCCGCGCGGGAGCTATGCCGTGCGGTCATTCTCTTTGCGCACAAAAAAACGTGACGCATCACATAGTTGTGTGGCGCAAAAATCCCTTTTTGATTGAGTTATCGTTCGTCTCCCTCAAGATGGAGACATCACCATGAAATCGACTCTTCTTCTGGCAACGGCACTCGCGGCCTTCACGTTCAGCGATGCGGCATGGGCCGCCAGCATGCACACAATGGTCTTCACCAGCAGCGGCACCTTCACGATCCCGGCGACGGCCGCGGCCGGCACCGAGTTCGAGTTCACCGTCATCGGCGGTGGTGGCGGCGGCGGCGGCTGCTCCACCGGCATCTTCCAAGCCGCGAGCGGCGGATCCGGCGGCGCGGGCTTCGCTTCCTACAGCGGCTTCACGGCCAGCCAGACCATCGCCGTCACGATCGGCGCCGGCGGCGCGAACGGTGCCTTCGGCGGCGGCGCGGGCGGCGGCGGTGGAACGAGCAAGCTGGTCTTCGGGACCACCACCATCGCGCAGTCGACCGGCGGCGGCGGCTCTCCCGGCCAGACCGCCGGCACGATGGTCGCGGGCACCGCGGGCGCTTTCACGGCGGCGGCGGGGGCAAGCGGGCTGACCCAGGCCGCGAAGCTCGACTACGGCGCGGAAGAGGGCACGGTCTTTCCGTTCAGCGGGATCGGGAACTGGACCTACACGATCCCGGGCGGAGGCAATCCGCTCGGCCACCCCGGCACGGTCAACAGCTATAACGGCGTGCTCGGCGGCGGCGGCATGGGCTGTCAGTATGTGGGCTCCCCCGGCGGCGCGGGCGGCACCGGCGTGGTGATCGTGCGCTGGGCGGTCTGAAGCCAACGGCCGCGCGGGAGCGATCCCGCGCGGCTGTTCGTTTCCTCTATCGCGTGAATTCGTAGACCGTGCCGTGGGAGCTTTCGCCGCCGCCGGCGGCGACGCCGAAGAGCTTGCCAGCGCCGTCCTGCAAGGGCGCCGCCACTGGATTGGCGCCGGCGCTGCAGCCGTTGGGGCAGAAGCTGAACAGCGTGTGCATCGTGGCGGCCATGCGGAAGAGCGTCCCAGCGTTCGTTTTGCCTCCGTAGAATGTCACGCCGTAGATGTCGCCGGAAGGCGTCAACGTGATGCCGGAGGGCGCGAAGCCGTCCGTGCAGCGCGGCGTGCGCGCGCAAAACGCATGGAGCACGGAAAACGTATCGTCGGACGCGATCTTGAAGAGCGTGCCGCAGCCGCCGCAGTAGAGATGGCTCGTCACGCCGCCTTGGCGCGCCGTGCCGAAAAGGTTGCCCCCGGCGTCGACGATGAGGTCAGAGGGGAACTTGCCGTCGGCGCAATTCGGCGACGAGCAGAAATCATGCAGAACGCTCTCGCTGTACGCGTTGCCCGAGCCAGGCGTGAGCTTGAACACCAGGCCGGCGTTCTGGTTGCCGCCGTTCGCGATGCCGTAGAGATTGTCGGCGCCGTCCAGAACCGCGAGCTGCGGCGCGCTTCCGCCCGCGCAGGTGCCGAGGTCGGGGCAGAAGGCGTAGAGCGCCCTGAACTTCCAGTCCAGTTGGTGGTGGCGCAGCGAATAGACGGTGCCGTTGCCGTATTTTCCGCCGCGGCTCGCGACGCCGTAGAGCGGCGAGGTGCCGTCATAGGGCGCGCCCGCATACGCGCCCGCATAGGTGAAGCCGCTCAGCGGCACCGCGCCCGCGACGCAGGTCGGCTGGCCCGAGCAGAAGCTTTGAAGAACGGCGTACGACCATTTGCTGTGCCCGGCGGACCGCGGCGACAGCATGAACGCAACGCCGGAATTGACGTCGCCGCCGCTCCACGTGGTGCCGTAGAGGCGCCCCGCGCCATCGATGACAAGGCGCCCAAGCGGATAGCGCCCGTCGGCGCAAGCCGGCAGCGCGCAGAACTCGTAGAGCGAGCGGTAGCGCGCCGTGCCGCGCTTGGGATGACGTACGACCTCGTAGATCACGCCGGCGGAATTGATGTTGCCGCCGCTTTGCGTGGTGCCGAAGAGATTGCCTTGCGCGTCCGCGACGAGGCCGCCTCCTGGGGCGGCGCCGTCCTGGCACCCATTGAGCTCGCAGAAGGAATAGAGGGTGCTTATCCCCGCCGCCTGCGCCGGCTGCGCGAGGGAGCTGAGGGCCGCGAGCGTCGCGGCGCAGAGCGATGCCGCGAACGTCTTCCATGCAGCGAGGGCGGCTTTTCCGCGCGTCGGTTCGGTTCCAAAGCAGCGCATCCTTGTCTCCCGTGGAAATCGTCGCCTCACAACGCTAGCACGCGAAGGCCCCCCGCGCGATCCGTGCGAATACGCGTCAAGGCGTCAGCGCGAAGACCGTGCCGCTGCCTTGGCCGCCGCCCTCCGTGGTCTTGCCGAACAGATTGCCCGCGCCGTCCATGAGGACGCCGGCGATGGGCCGGCTGCCTTCCTTGCACGTCCCGCTGCAGAACTCATGAAGCGTTTGAAAGCCGCCGCCTTCGCCGATCTCGAAGATCGTTCCGCTCCGGCTGCGGTTTCCATAGCCGTTCGTGGTTCCGAAAAGGTTGCCGTTCGCGTCCGCGATCAGTCCGCCCATGGGCCACACGCCGTCATGGCAGCCGGGCAAGGAGCAGAAAGTGTGCAGCAGCTGGAAGTCCCAGGCCAGCCCATCGGGGGTCAGTTTGAAGGCCGTGCCGCCGGCGTTGCCGCCCTCGTCGTCCGCCCCGTATAGGGCGCCGCTGCCGTCGATCACCACCTGCCCGCGCGGATCTTCGCCGTCGGTGCAGTTGATTTGCGCGCAGAACGCGTAGAGCACGGTCTCCTTCCAGCTCGGCGTGGCCTGCTGAAGCAGCATGATCGCGCCGGCGCCGTTGCCGACGCTCTCGCAGCCCAGGCGCTGGGTCTCGTACACATTCGTGCCGGTCGTCATCACGATGGCGTCGGGGGCACAGGCCGAATTGTAGTTGATGAGGACCGCGAACGACCAGCCGCCGGAACCCGGCGTCAGCTGGTATGCCGTTCCGCTGTTGTGGCTGCCGCCCGTGTACGCCACTCCGGTGAGCGGCGAGACGCCGTCATAGAAGGCGCCGGCCGCCGCGTTCGGATAGGTCAGGGCGGCGCCTGGGCCCGCGCCGTCGGGACAGGAATCGTTGGCCGGGCAAAATCCGTAGAGCACATCGAACGCGCCGCCGGGCGACAGACGGAAGACCTCGCCATGGCCGGTCGGACCGCCGGTCTGCGTCGTGCCGTAGAGGTTGCCTGCCGTATCCGCGATCAGTCCGCCCCGCGGGAAGGAGCCGTCCGTGCAATTGGCCTGCGCGCAGAAGCCGTGGATCGTCTGGTAAGTCCATTTGTTGTGCCCGGCGCGCTGGTGCAGGCGGAAAACCGAGCCCTCGTGATTGGCGCCGTCCTGATCGTTGACGCCGTAGATATCGCCGGACGGGCTCATCGTGAGCCCGACGTTCGAGAAGTCCCTGGTGCAAGAGGCGGTCTCGCAGAGGTTCTCGATGATCCGTGCCTTTACTTTGGCCGCTGCCGGCGCGGCGCCGAGCCCGGCAAGCAAGGCCAGCGCGAGCGCGGCGCGCAGATTGTTTCCAACACTGTTCATGACTCACTCCCCCACGAGGCGTTCGTGCGCGCGGCTACTGCTTCAATTTGTAAACCGCGCCGCTGTTGTATGCTCCGCCGACCGGCGTCGTGCCGAACAGATTGCCGGCACCGTCCAGCAGGGGCGGCGAGAACGGTTCCCGGCCGGCTTCGCAGTCCGTCTTGCAGAATGTGTAGAGCGTGTGCAGCGCGCCGTTGAACCTGTACACCGTGCCGTTGTTGTTGTTTCCTCCGTCGTCCGTGGTGCCGAATATCTCGCCGGATGCGCTCAGCACGACGCCCGTGGGATCGGCACCGTCGGTGCAGCCTGAGTTCGAGCAGAAATTGTAGAGGACCGAATAGGTCCCGTCCGATGCGATCTCGAAAAGCGTGCCGCAGCCGCTACCGCCGCAAGTGTCGCCGCCGAGCTGGGTGGTGCCGAAGAGGTTGCCCGCCGTATCGATCGCCAGGCTCGAAGGTCCTGCCCCGTCGGAGCAGTTCGCCGCCGAGCAGAAATCGTGCAGCACGGTTTCGCTCCAGAACTTCGAGCCCGAGACGGGCGCGAGCTTGAACGAAACGCCGTCGTTCTGCGCGCCGCCGTTGCGCGTGGACCCGTAGACATTGCCCGTGGCGTCAAGGACGGGCTGGCCGTAGGGCTCAACGCCGCCCGCGCATGTTCCGGCGTCCTTGCAGAAATTGTAGAGGGTCTGTTGGCGCCAGCTTCCGCCAGTCTGCAGCGTGAGGGAATAGGCGACGCCGCGCGAGAAGTTTCCGCCGGAGGCGGTGAAGCCGTAGAGCGCGGAATGGCCGTCATAGAGCGCGCCGCTGGAAGCGCCCGCATAAGTGAATCCGCCCGATGGTCCGCTTCCGTCCCTGCACTTGGGTTGGCGCGAGCAGAACGTCCAGAGCACGGTATAGGTCCACTTCTTGTGCCCGGGATTGGGCGAGAGGCGATAGGCTACGCCGCCATTCGTGGTTCCGCCGCCCCCCGTGACGCCGTAGAGGCTGCCTGACGTATCGATCGCGAGCGGTCCTGACGCCCCTATACCGTCGGCGCAGTCCAGCTGCGTGCAGAAATTGTAGAGCAGCCGGAAGCGCCATTTGGCGCGGTCCGGGTTGCGCACGAGTTCGTAGGCGACGCCGAAATCGTTCGGAATGCCGCCGCTTTCCGTGACGCCGAAAAGATTGCCGTTGGCATCCATGGCGAGCCCGCCCGCCGGGTATAGGCCGTCGGGACAGCTTGCCTGAATCTGACAGAACGAATGCAGGTTGCGGATCGCGCTCGCGGGCACGGCCAGCGCGCAAACGCCGACGAGCGCCAGGACCAAGGTTTTGCCCATCTTCATCGCGACATCCTTTTCCTCACGGCGTCAGCACGTACACCGTGCCTTGGCCGTGCGCGCCGCCGCCCGTCGTCGTGCCGGTCAGGTCGCCGGACCCGTCGATCAGGAGCGGCGAGACCGGCTGGGCGCCGTCGGCGCAGGAGGCCTGGCTGCAGAACGTGTAGAGCGTGTGGTATTGCGGCGCGAGCGAGAACAGCACGCCGCCGCCGTTGTCGTTTCCGCCCCCGACGGTGGTGCCGTACAGGGTTCCCGAAGCGTCGAGCGTCAGCGGCGATTCCGACTGGCTGCCGTCCGCGCAGCCGCTGACGCTGCAAAACGTGTAGAGCAGCGAATATTTCGAATGCGCGCCCTTAGGGATCAGCCTGAAGGCCGTGCTGTTCTCGCCGCTCTGGCCGCCGCTGGACGTGACCCCGAACAGGTTGCCCGTGGCGTCCAGCGTCACGCCTGCGAACGGGTTCGATCCGTCGTGGCAGGCCGTCTCCTCGCAGAACCGGTAGAGGATCGTCTCGGCGAAGGCGCCCTTGCGCTTGGGCTTGAGCTCGAAGACCGTGCCGCCATTGTTGGCGTCGCCGCCGCTCGCGGTCGTGCCGAAGAGATTGCCGGCCGCGTCCACGGTCATCTCCGCCTCGGGCATCTCGCCGTCCGTCGTGCAATCGGGCGTGCAGAAATCGTGGATGTCCTTGTACTTCCACTTTTTGCGGTGCGGGGTCAGCGAGAACGCGACGCCGAGGTGGTTGGCGCCGCCGAAGATCGTCGTGCCGTAGAGCGGCGAGGTGCCGTCATAGAGCGCGCCGCTCGCCTGGCCCTGATAGGCCAGCCCGTTCGGACCCTCTCCGTCCGCGCAGTCGACAACGCAGAAGCGGTAGATCACCTTGTACGTCCACGCGGTGCGGCCGGCGTTGGCGACCAGCTCGAAGACGACGCCGGCTTGGTTGCGGCCCCCATGGAACGCGGTGCCATAGAGGTTTCCCGCGGTGTCCATGATGACGCCGTTCTCCGGCGAATCGCCGTCGGGGCAATTGGTCTTCGTGCAGAGGTTCGCGAGCACGGTCTCGGTGCCGTCGGGCGTAAGCTCGAACACCGCGCCGCCGTCATTGGTGCCGCCCGCCGACGCCGCGCCGAACAGGTTCCCCGACGCGTCGCGCACGAGGCGTCCGTCGGGCTGGCGCCCGTCGGGACAGCCGGACGTCTTGCAGAAGCTGTAAAGCGTCGTCAGCGTCGCCGCGGAAGCCGTGCCGTTCGGCAGCATGGCGGCGGCCAGCAGCGCCAAACCGGCGCCGCGCAGGAGAATGGACATCGCGCTTACTCCTCACCCCCGCGCGATCCTATCAATCGCGCAAGAGTTGAGCAATGAACGGGGCCGAGGCTACGGCGAAAGCTCGTAGACCTCGCCCGCGCCGTTGGGACCGCCTTCGGACGTGGTACCGAAGAGGTTGCCCGATGTGTCCGGAAGCAGCGGCGAGTCCGGGTGCATGCCGTCCTTGCACGCGCCCACCTGGCAAAAGGTGTAGAGGACCTGGAACGTCGGGTTGAGCGCCCAAGCGGTACCGTCCTGCTGTGTGTTGCCGCCGCCGAACGAGGTGCCGAAGAGGTCGCCTTCCGGATCCATCGTCAGGCCCCAGTTCGATCCGTCGCCGTCGGAGCAGTTGCCGCCCGCGCAGAAGGTATGCAGCACGGTGTATTGCGACGTCGCAGGATCGAACTTGAACACGACGCCGGCCGTGCCCAGCAAGTCGCCCGCGGCGTCCATGAGCAGGGGCGCGTTGGGACCGGCGCCGTCGGTGCAGCCCCGCTGCGAGCAGAAATTGTAGAGGGTCTTCTCCTTCCACTTCCTTCCCTTCGGGCTGAGCTCGAAGATCGTGCCGGCGGCAAACACGCCGGCGCCTGCCGCTTTCGTCGTGCCGTAGAGATTGCCGCTCGCATCCATGATCATCGCGGCTTCGGGCGTCGCGCCGTCGCTCGTGCATTGGTCGGTCGAATTGGGCGAGCAGAAATCGTGGATGACCGTCTCTTTCCATTTCTTCTTTCCCGGCGCGGGCGGAATGAGCGCGAAGACGACGCCGCCATCGTTCGTGCCGCCCTCGATGGTCGTGCCGTAGAGCGGCGAGACGCCGTCATAGAGCGCGCCGGAAGCCTGGCCCTGATAGGTCAGCCCGTTGGCGATCGAGCCGTCGTCGCACGCGGTCTTCGAGCAGAACATGTAGAGAAGCTTCGCTTTCCACTTGGTCTTGCTCTTGTTGGGGATCAGCTCGAACGCGGCGCCGGCGTCGTCGATGCCCAGAAAGCTCGTCGTGCCGTAGAGGTTGCCGGACGTATCCATGATGACGCCGGTGGTGGGCGCGCTGCCATAAGGACAGGTGTCGCCGGTGCAGAAATCGAAGATCATCTGCTCGGTCCAGCCGCCGCCGCTGCCCGGCGTCAGCTCGAAGACGCCGCCGCCCCCTTGGGTCCCGCCGCCGTCCTCGACGGTGCCGAAGATGTTGCCGGACGGATCGCGCAGCAGCGGCCCCAGCGGCTCCTCGCCATTGGCGCAGTTCGCCACCCCGCAGAACGCGTAGAGGACCTTCTGCGTATAGGCGCAGGCGCCCGGCGCCCCCATCAGGAGCAGCGGGGCGGCGATGAGGAACGCGAGCGTCGCGGATTTGAGCGGCATGGGCGCGCCACCTTTGGATGACGCGCCCTTGATATCACGGACGCGGGAAAGTTTCCGCCGCCGTCTACTCGATCAGCTCGAACAGCTCGCCGCCCTGGCCGTTGCGGCCGGCGTTCATGAAGGCGCCGAACAGGTCGTCATTGGCGTTCAGCATCAGCGAGCCGGTCGGGTTGATGCCGTTGGAGCAGACGTTGTTGACGCATTTGATATCGTACATGTCGGTCATCGTCGTGCCGTTCAGCTTGAAGAAGTTGCCGTTGTGCTTGAGGCCGCCGATGTTGGTGCCGCCGTAGATGTTGCTGTTGGGGTCGAGCACCAGGCCTTCCGGCATGCCGCCGTCGGCGCATTTGGCGAGCTTGCAGAAGGAATAGAGCGTCGTCTCCGTGGCGCCGCTCGACGTCAGCTTGAAGATGACGCCGCAGCCCGTGTCCGCGCATTTGCGGTAGGTGAGGCCGCCCGTCGACGTCGTGCCGTAGAAATTGCCGTTGGAATCGACGGCAAGCCCCGTCGTGGGCGTGGCGCCGTCCGCGCAATCCGTCTCGCCGCAGAAGGAGTAGATCGGGGTTTCTCCCCATGCCCCGCTCACGCTGGGGATCAGTTCGAAGATCACGCCGGCGTTTTGGGGATCGCGGCCGCCCGTCGACGTCGTGCCCCAGAGATTGCCGTTCTTGTCGATGGTGATGTTGCCGCCGGGATTTGCGCCATCGCTGCAGGCGTGGAGGCGGCAGAATTTGTAGAGCTGGCGTTGCGTGCCGAACTCTTGACCCGCCGGCGGCGGAACGAGCTGGAAGATCAGGCCCGCGTCGGAGTCGCGGCCGCCATGCAGCGTCGAGCCGTAGAGCGCCGCCACGCCGTCATAGCTCTGGCCCTGGTCCTGGCCGGCGAAAGTCAGCCCGCCCGTCGGCGTGGAGCCGTCCTCGCAGCCGCTGAACTCCACGCAGAACTGATAGATCACGCTGTAGTGGTAGTGCGTCTTGGTGTCGTTCGGCACCAGCTTGAAGACGACGCCGCTGTTGGCGGGGCCGCCTGCTGCCGTCGTCCCGTAGAGCGTGCCGTTGGTATCGATCACGAGCCTGGTGTTGGTGGGAGTCGCGCCGTCGACGCATTGCGACTGGTCGCAGAAATTGTAGAGCTTGCGGTAGCGGTAGCTCGACGTGTCCGGATTGAAGAGCAACTGGAACAGCGTGCCGCCGCCATGCGTGCCGCCCGCCTGGGTGGTGCCGTAGATGTTGTGCGAGCTGTCGGTGATCAGCGTGCCCGAAGGGGTCTGGCCGTCGGGGCAGCCCGTATCGGCGCAGAACGATTTGAGCAGCTTGAGGGTGGCCGTCGCGTGCGCGGCCGTGGCAAGGCCAAAGGTCAGCGCCAGCGCCAGGGGGATTTTTCTGAACATTTCCATGACCTTCTTCGTTGCTGCCCAAGGTAATCCCTTGATCGGGGCGCCGCGTCAAGAACGGATTTGTGGCGTTTTCGGGAACCCGCGGAAATCCCGGAAATCGAGGCGGCGGTTTGCGCCGCGCGCGCTCCGTCAAGCGGCTTTGCGCGCGGGCGCGTCATACCAGCACATGCCGACCCGAGCCCCCAAGAGCCATGACAGCAAGAGCCATGACGGATTGAGCGAACGGCGTTCGCGAGCGCGAGGTATAATCCGTACACAGACTAACCGTTCATCCTGCATTCATCTTCGTGGCCCGCGCATTACTTAAAGATAAGGCTGACGCCGCAACGGATTGGGCGCGGGCCGCGTTTATCCCATGACCTGGTGGCGCATCGTCAGGGCACGGGGTGACGCGCGCACGATTGAGTTCATATCAAGGAGGAGTGCGTGCCCATGCGTTGGACGAAATATCTCGGCGCCGCGAGCGTCATCTGCCTGTCGACTTCCGCCTTCGCGCAGGATGCGACGCCCGACGCGGCGCGTATCATTTCCGACCCGCTCTATCTGCCGATGCAGGGGCAGGTCTACGGCGCGACGAGCTATGATTGGGGCTCGACCTCGCTCAATACGTTCAACGCTGCGGGGGCGCAGACCAGCACCTCGCACGTGACGTCGAACGACATCGGCCAGCAATTCCAGTACGGCATCACGGACGATTTCGTGCTGCGCCTGGATTGGGGCTACGACACGCGCGCGACGAGCCGCCATCTCGATCCCACCGGACTGGTGACGCGCTCCAGCTCCGGTTGGACCGATCCCGATTTCGGCATCACCTGGCGCGCCGTCGACCAGGCGGCGGGCGGCCCGTTCAGCTTCGACCTGCGTGCCGACTATTCGCCTGATGCGTTCCCGGCCAGAAGCGCGAATGCCGACGAGAGCGGCACGGTCGGACGCGGCGGGCAGGAAGCCGATTTCGGCTTCACGCTCGGCCATGAGACGCGCGACTTCACGATCGCGGGTCTGTTCGACGCCAGCTGGCTCGACACGCGCACGGTGCTGAACCAGAACACCGGCGACAACACGCTCACCGATTCGCAGTGGAACTACCGCCTGGGCCTCACCTCGCAATGGCGCTTCAGCCCGGTGCTGTCGATGAATGCCGGCGTCGGTCATACCTTCTCCAACAGCACCCAGGTGTTCGACGATTCGAACGGCCTGCTGCATATCGCCCATGGCGGCGACTACACCGACCTGAACGTGGCGCTCAACTACCACTTCATCCCGAACACGGTGGTGGGCTCGATCGGCTACGAGCACAATTTCTACCAAAACACGAGCAACACCTTCCCGACCGCGCCCGCGGACAACACCTTCACCCGCAACCGCGACGAGGATGTCGTCGGCGTGACGATGCGCTATGTGCTGAATTAGGAGTCGACCCTCCCTCCCGGCTCCGCCTAAAGGCTACGCCGTGGCCGGAAGATTCTCCTGGCACGCCGTAGCGAAAGCGAAGGCGGCAAGGGAGGGTTGCTTATTTTCCCGAACCGGGGCTCTTTGCGGCTGCAACAGGGCTCCGGTTCGCTTTCCTTGAGCAGGCACGACTGGATCATCGCCGGCGCGGGCTTCACCGGCGCGGTACTGGCCGAGCGGATCGCCTCCCAGCTCGACAAGAAGGTGCTGGTCGTCGACCGCCGAAGCCACATCGCGGGCAACGCCTTCGATCACAAGGGCGAGCACGGCATCCTCGTCCACAAATACGGCCCGCACATCTTCCACACCAACGCCGAGAAGGTGTGGCGCTACCTGTCGGCCTTCACCGCCTGGCGGCCTTACGAGCACCGCGTGCTCGGCCACATCGACGGCAAGCTGGTGCCGATCCCCTTCAACCTGGATTCGCTTCAAGCGCTGTTTCCGGCGCGTGAGGCCGCTTCGCTCACGGCGCTCCTGATCGAGACGTATGGCGAGGGCAGGAACGTGCCCATCCTGAAGATGCGCGAGAGCGGCGGCGCGCTCAAGGCGCTCGCCGATTTCATCTATGCCAAGGTGTTCGAGAACTACACGCTCAAGCAATGGTCGCTGCGCCCCGAGGAGCTCGACCCGAGCGTCAGCGCGCGCGTGCCGGTGCGCATCAGCCGCGACGACCGCTATTTCCAGGACAGCTTCCAGTCGATGCCCGCGGACGGCTACAGCGCGATGTTCGCGCGCATCCTGAAGCATCCCAATATCGAGGTGGCGACGGACACCGACTTCCGCTCGCTGCCCGAGCGGGGCGCGAACGTGATCTTCACCGGACCGATCGACGAGTATTTCGGCTACCGGTTCGGCGCGCTGCCCTATCGCAGCCTGCGCTTTCATTTTTATGCACGCGACGAGCGCCAGGCGCAGCCGGTCGGCACGGTGAACTATCCCAACGACCACGCCTATACGCGGATCACCGAATTCAAGCATCTCACGGGACAGGAGACCCCAGGCACCGTGCTCGTCGAGGAATATCCGCAGAGCCACGAGCCCGGAAAGAACGAGCCCTACTATCCGATCCCCACGCCGGGCAACGCCGAGAGGCTCCAGCCCTATCTCGACGCCGCGCGCGCGCTCGAGGGGAAGGTCTGGTTCGCCGGACGGCTCGGCGACTACGCCTATTACAACATGGACCAGGCCTGCGCCCGCGCGCTCGCGCTGTTCGAGAAGCAGATCGCGCCGTTCGTGCGGGGGGACGCATGAGGAAATATCTCCTCATCGTCCGCGCGGGCGACAAGTCGCTGCATCCGGGGTGGCTGCAGGGTGCGCGCGATTTCGATCTGCACGTCAGCTATTTCGGCGCGCGGGAAGAGCCGTTCGGCGCGCTGCCCGAAGGCGTGACGCTGTCGCGCGAGGCGGGACCGAAATGGCTGGGGCTGAAGGCGTGCCTCGAGAGCCATGGCGGCTTCCTCGACCGCTACAGCCGCATCGGCTTTCCCGACGACGATCTGGCGGCGGATGCCGCGTGCTGGAACACCGCGCTGCGCATCCTGGAGGAGACGGACGCGGCGCTCGGCCAGCCGGCGCTCGATCCGCTCTCTTTCTATTCCTACGACATCACCCTGCGCCGCGCCTGGCTCGAATACCGGGAGGTCGATTTCGTCGAGCTGATGGCGCCGATCTTCCGCGTCGATTTCCTGAAGAAAGTGCTGCCGACCTGGCAGCTCAACAAATCGAGCTGGGGCCTCGATATGGTCTGGCGCGACATCGCGCGCCGTGACGGCGACAGGCTCGTCATCGTCGATGCCTGTTCGGTGCTGCACACGCGCGCCATCGGCAAGGGCGCGCAATACAGCGCCGGAAACATGCAAGGCGCATCGCAATATGACGAGTATCGCGAGCTGATGGACGCGCACGGCATCACCGATACGTCGCGCCACGCGCTCAAGGGCGTGCGCATGGACGGGCGCGAGGAGACGAACCTGTTCCGCCTGAACCGCCATCTCACCTGGGCGGGACTCAGGCGCAAATGGCGCGCTGCGCGCGGCACGACGCTGGTGGAGGGCCCGCGATGATCTGGATGAAGGCGCGCAGGCTGCTCTTCGTGCACAATCCCAAATGCGCGGGCACCGCGATCCACAAGGCGTTGACGGCTGAGTTCCCGGATGCGGACGCGATGTGGGGGCGGCGCTACGATTGCGCGCGCGACGAGATCCGCGATCTCGCCCATATGCGCATCGGCGAGGCGCGCGCCGCCTTCGCCATCGACGGCGCGTTCTCGAGCTTCGGCTTCGTGCGCGATCCCTATGCGCGGTTCCTGTCGTCGTACGTGCATCTGAAGCATTGGAACAAGGACTTCGCCGCGCTCAGCCAGGAAGAGCTCGCCTTCGACCTCCTCGACGAGGAACGCATCCGCTTCGACTGGAAGTTCGTCCATTTCGCGCCGCAATACCGCTTCTTCTACGAGGGCACGACGCGCGCCGTCTCGCATCTGTGGAAGGTGGAAGACCTGCCCGCCGCCTGGGACGAGGTGCGCGCGAAGTTCGCGGTCGCGGCGCCGCTCACCGTCGAGAACAAGCTCGACGCCCCCGCGCCCGCGCTGAGCGAGGCGGTGATCGGCCGCCTCAATCTTCTCTATGCGCGCGATTTCGCGCTGTTTTCCTATGCCAAGCGCGCCGGCGGCGCGCGCGAGCCGCGCATGCTCTACCGCAAATTCGCCGCGCTGTGGCCCGAGCGGCGCGGATTGGACATGAGCGACAAGACGGACGTCTAAATCGCCGTCCCGGTTCGAGACGCGCGGCCCGCCTTCGATTCAAATTGCTGCTGCCCGGGAAATATCTCGTAACGGTAGAGTCTGATCAGGACTCGCCCTTAGTAATTGTTCCATCGAAAGTGGAAAAGCGACCGGCGGAGCTTCAGCGCTCGCGGCGAGGGAGGACCACCATGAAGAAGATTTTCGCGACGACCAAGCTCACGTCCATTGCCGCGGCCCTGTTCTGCGGGTTTCTGTCGCTCTTCGCCGCGCAACCCGCGGCGGCGCAGGCCGTCGACCAAGTTGCCAACATCGCGGCCCTGATGGCCAGCACCAGCGGCGCCGCCGGCATCAGCGTCGCGGGCTACAACACGGCCGGCGACGGCGGCGGCGGCGTGTTCGCGCTCGTCACCACCTGCACGACGAATGCCGGAACCTGCTTCACGGACGGGTTGGGCAACCACTATCAGCGCCAGAAGCCGCGCTGGGACGTCGCAGAATGGGGCATCTTCGGCGATCACGTGACGAGTCAGACCTCCGCGATGGCCAACATGTTCATCGCGGCGTCCAACGCGGGCGTCAACACCGTGACCATCGCCAACAACGGCGCCTATCTCTTCAGCACCGGGCTTTCGATCCCGACGCATATGACGCTGCACTGCCTCAACGCGCACAACGATCTGCCGGTCAACGGCAGCGGCGTGCCCAACGGCGATCACGTCAACATTCCGTACCTCCTGCTCATCCCGACAGGTCAGACGATCAGCCTGAGCACCAGCACCAGCACCAGCAGCAGCGGCGGGACGATCGACGGCTGCAACGTGGAGAACAACAGCGTCTATGGGACGGCCAATCCCACCAGCACGACCTGCTGCTATCAGGAACTTCTGGCCATCACCAACGCCTTCGGCGGCACGGGCGTGACCTGCGTCAATGACGGCTGCACGTTCCGCAACGGCATGATCATGGGATTCACCACCGGCTTCACGGCGACCGGCTTCGACACGGTCAACATCGAGAACGTGAACGTCGACGCCACCAATTGCTACAATCTGAAGAACTCCCATCTCGTCGTGGGCCAGTTCCTCAACTTCGGCTGCTACTCGCTGCTCACCGCGGAGCAGAGCGCGGGATTGCAGGTCCTGGGGATCCAGTCGGTCACCAACAACGGCGGAAACTATCAGATCACGCTCTACTCGGCCTGCGTCGACGCGACCAACAATTGTCCGCGGACCGGCAACACGGTCTGGATCGGGCGGCCCGCGAGCGGCAACGCCGTCACCGGCGCCGAGAGCCTGGCGGGCCTTTGCACCTATCAGCGCATCGACGATTCGAACGGCATCTGCACCAATTCGCAATTCGCCTCGACCGTGACCACCGGCACGACCACGAACGGCTCGACCGAGATCACCGCGATCGGCACGCTGGCGCATGTGCGCAAGGATCAGGCGGTCTCGGGCACCGGCATCCCGGGCGGCGCCACGGTCGTGGCGGTCTGGCCCAGGCAGAACATCGTGTGGATCAGCGCCGCGGCGACGGCCTCGGGCTCGATCGCGAACCTGACCTTCGCGGACAACAGCTACTCGGTGACGGGCGTGACCAACTCCTACGCGCTCAGGCCTTTCGCGAACTACCGCAACGGCGTCGGGGTGAAGATCGACGGCACGGCGAACTTCAAGTTCTCCAATTGCGAGGTCTACACGCACCAGATCGCCTATCAGCTCATCAACGGCGCCGCGAACAATTCCTTCACCGGCTGCGCCGCCGAGGACGAGACCGCCGATCTCGACAGCAACCATATCGGCCTCGACATCGAGGACGCGTCCAAGACCAACAGCTGGTACGGCGGCAACATCCATTACGGCGCGAACCAGAGCGTCGTCATCCTGAACAACCAGAACGCCGGCTCGGCGGTGGGCGCCAACTATATCTACATGCCCGACACCGGCAGCGCGCAGGACGCGACGGCGACGCTCGACAACGAGGCCGGCAATCTCGTCGCCTCGGTCTCGGCCGGCACCGACACGAGCGACATCTTCGTCGCCGACGCGACGCGCAACCTGGTGCTGTTCAACACCTACCAGCCGAGCACCAACGTCTGGTATCAATCGGGCACGGCATTCACCAACACGCAGGGCTCGCACAACCTTCTCAACAGCAACGCGCCCTTCTTCGTCATGCCGTTCCTGAACAACGTGACCGCGCATTCGGGCGGCGGACAGACCAATGCCGTGGCGCTGACGGGCCAGGTGGTGAACATCGCCTCGGCCGCGGCGGACGGCGACAGCGTGGCGCTGGCGCCCGCCACCGCCGGCGCCTGCCAGACCGTCACCGATTCCGGCAATCACATCGTGGCGGTCTTTGCAGCGCTCGGAACGAGCGACACGATCAACGGCATCGCCGGATCGACCGGCGTCGTGCTGGGCTCGGGGCAGACGGCGACGTTCTGCGCGGCCCATGACGCCAAATGGTCGGCGTTCATCCCCTTCACCGTGCCGCTCACCGCCTCCACGCAGACCGACCGCGTGGGCACGACGACGCCGACATCGGTCGCCGGGCTGATCACCGACGTCGCCGCCGGCCATACCTACAATTTCGACGTCCAGCTCCTCGTCAACGCGGATGCGACCGGCGGGATCCGTGCCCGCATGGGCGGCACGAACACGGCGACCTCGATCATCTATCACATCGAGTACCAGTGCGACGCCACGACGGGGTTCGTCGCCATGGCGACTTTGACCAATCAGACGACCCAGACCGGCGCCGTCACGTGCACGGCCGGCATCCTGCATCTCAAGGGGTCGATCGTGGTCAGCGCCGGCGGAACCCTGACGCCGCAGATCTCGCAGGTGGCGACGACCACCGGGACGAGCTCGGCGCTGATCGGCTCGACCGCAACCTACACGCAGGTCAACTGACCTGCGCTAGGCAACGGCGGCGCTTCGTGTAGAGCAGACCCAACCTGCTCTACACGAACGCGTATGCGGTGATGGCGGCGCCGGCGACTCCGAGCAGAAACGCGGCCGCCCAGAACGGGCGGCGCTTGGTGATGATGGCGACGGTGGAGAGCGCGATGCCGATCTCGACCAGCGTCGCGGAGACGGTCAGCCTGTGATGGCGGTGCTCGTGCTCGGCGCTTTCCGCGACCAGCTTGTCGCGCTCGGCCTCGAAGTCCAAAGCGCGCGCCTTGACCTTGGCCTGCTTGTCGGCTTCGGACTTGGATTCCTTCTTGAAGTCGTCCGCGCGCGGTCCGCCTTCCAGTGCCCCCATGCCGTAGAGGTTCTTCTTGATGCTGTCGGCCTCGTATTCGCCCCAGGCATCGGTCGCCTGGTCCTGCTTGAGCACGGCCTCGCTCGACGCGGTGATGGCGAGGCCGCCCTCGACGGTCTCCAGGCTGGAGGCCGCCGCGGCCAGCACCGCCAGCACGGCCACGGTGATCGCGACCCGGGTGACGAAAGGATCGCTTTCGTGGGCGGCATGCTCGGCATGCTCGGCGTGCTCATGCGCCTCGAGGGCGGGATCGTGCGACATCTTTACGGCTTCCCTTGGCTATCGGACCCGCCTGTTAGCAGGCCAAGATGACGCCCGCCATCCCAATCCGGGAGGTTTGGCCGGGGGCCGGCGCCATTTTGCGTGATTCGTGTCACATAGCCGGAAAATCCTGCGCTTTCAGTGGCTTCCCGTTGACGTGCCGTCCGGCCTCTGACAGGTTAACCCTGTCGGAGTCGTGTTGGGATGCGTCTGCGACAAGAGGGCAGTCCCGGCAGGGGCACAGGGGAATGATCAAATCGGAACTGGTTGCGCGGCTTACCGAGCGCTATCCGCACTTGTATCACCGTGACGTGGAACGGATCGTGTCGACCGTGCTCGACAAGATCACCGACGCGCTCGCGGCCGGCCATCGCGTCGAGCTGCGCGGCTTCGGCGCGTTCTCGGTGAAGACGCGGCCGTCGCGTCTCGGGCGCAATCCGCGCACGGGAGAGCCTGTCGCCGTCGACGAGAAACGCGCCCCGTTCTTCCGCACCGGCAAGGAGCTGCGCGAGCGCCTCAACATGAACGGCAAGGCGGAGTAGCTATTGCTCCGCCGGCCGCAAACTCAGCCGGATATCCGCCAGCGTCACCATAAGCGTCATCGGGTCGAGCGGGGACGGGTCGAAGCCTAGCTTGGTGTAGAACGCCTTGGCTTCTTCGCAAACCGCGTGCACGATCATGCCGCGGATGCCGATGGCGTCAGCCGCATTCAACACACGCAACGCGCCGTCTTGGAACAGCGCCCGGCCGACACCCTTTCCCTGATAGGCGCGATCGACGGCCAGCCGGGCGAGCACCGCGACCGGCTCGGGCATATTGCGGCGGAACCGGCCGGAGGCATTGGCCGTGCCGATCGCACCCGAAGCGAGCGCATAGTAGGCCATGACCTCATCCGCTTCGCAGACGACGAAGGTCCGGGACGCGCCGCTTGCCTGATTGGCGCGTGCGCGCCGCTTCAGCCAGTCGTCGAGAGATGGGATTCCGGAATCGAATGCGCTCAGTTGGTGATGATCGGCAAGCGGCTGGGGCGCAGAGATCGCCACGCTATTTTTGCTTCCATGGCGGAACCGCGCTCAGGCTGCGCTTGAGCCGCGCATTGGGTTTGGGTGGCGCATCGAGGCGCGCCAGGAACTCCGCATGGGCGGCGGGACTGACCGCGAACAGGGTGCGGTCGAGCAGGGCGTCTTCCGCCGCGCGTCGCGTGGCTTCCAAAATGAAGTCGGTGCGCGATTTTCCGGTGAGCTCGGCGGCGCGGTCGATCAGGCCGCGTTCGGCGGGCTTGATGCGGATGTTGAGCGTCTCGCGGCGGGGGGCGGCGGTCATTTTCACCTCTTTCCGCGGATATAGCATGGCGTAATGACAATGTCATTACGAATTGCGCGGCTTGTGCGAAAGCCCCGGCTCAATGGCAATGCGCAGCAGGCGCCCTACTGCAGGCGCTTCTGCTCCGCCAGGATGGCGTCGAATTTGGCCTGCAGGTAGGCGCGATGCCCGTCGCTCAACGTTCCGCCGTCGGCTTCGCGCAGCTTCAGCCCTTCCTCGCGCAAGCCCAGCAACTCGGTCTGTATCCTTTCATAGGCGTCGTAGCGCGTCCCCAGCTGCAGCCGCGCCGCGCCCGAATAGGGCGTCGGCTGGAGCCTGAGATTGGGATGCACCGTGCTCGCACCCGTGGCGTGAGCGGCAGTGCCGAACAGGACGGCGAGGGTGAAAACCGCATATCTCATGAACCGATCCTCCGCTACTCCGGCGCCTGGGCTTGCGCGTTCAGCGCGTCGAGCTTGGCTTGCAGATAGGCGCGGTGCTCGGCGGTCAAGGTGCCGCCGTCGGCCTCGCGCAGCTTCAGGCCTTCGTCGCGCAGCGCCAGGAGCTTGCCGCGCAGCTCGGCCTGGCGCTTGGCGTGCTCGCGCTCGGCTTGGGACATCTGGTCGGTGCGCAGCTGCGCCTGCGGCGCGGTTGGCGGCGGCGACGACATCGACGGGCCTATCATGCTGCCCGCCGCGGCCGGAGAGCTCAGCGCCGCGAGCATCGCTGCGATCACGACGGGTTTCATCGCCGTTCCTCCGGTTGTTTCCCATCCGGTTGCGCGTCCTGGAGGTTGATCCCAACCCCGCGCTTGCGCAAGCGGCTCCGGCGCCTTAAAGAGCGGCTCGATGGCGCGATTCCAAAACCCTGTCTTCGTCGCGATCGATACTCCCGATCTCAAGCGCGCCTTGGACCTGGCCAAGGCGGTCCGGCCCTATGTGGGCGGGCTCAAGGTCGGGCTCGAATTCCTGACCGCGCGGGGGCCGGACGGTGTGGCGGCCATCGTTGAGATGGGGTTGCCGGTCTTTGCCGACGTCAAGTTCCACGACATCCCCAACACCGTCGCCGGCGCCGCGCGCGAGATCGCGCGGCTGGGCGTGGCGATCTTCAACGTCCACGCCTCGGGCGGCGAGGCGATGCTACGCGCCGCGCGCGAGGCGGCGTCCTCGGTCAATCCGGCCGTCAAGCTGATCGCGGTGACCGTGCTCACCAGCTTCGACGACAAGGACCTCGAGCCGGTCGGCCAGCTCGGCCCCGCGGCGGATCAGGTCGTGCGCCTGGCCAGGCTGGCGCAGAGCTGCGGCCTCGACGGCGTGGTGTGCTCGGCGCGCGAGATCGCCGCGGTGCGTGGGGCCCTGGGTGCGGATTTCCTCATCGTCGTGCCCGGCATCCGTCCTGCGGGTGCCGATCTTGCCGACCAGCGCCGGGTGATGACGCCGGTAGAGGCCGCGCGCGCCGGCGCCGACATCCTGGTCGTCGGCCGGCCCATCACCGGCGCCGCCGATCCGGCACAGGCCGCGCGCGCGATCATGGAGAGCCTCGATCATGGCTGAGAAGAAGAAAGCCAAGGCCAAGGCCAAAGCCAAAGGCAGCGAGAACAAGACCAAGGCCACCTCCGCCAGCGTGTCCGGCTTCATCGCCGCCATACCCGACGCGGCCAAGCGCGCCGACGCCAAGACGCTGGTCAAGATGATGCAGGAAGCGACCGGCGAGAAGCCGAAGCTGTGGGGACCGAGCATCGTGGGTTTCGGCTCGCATCACTATGTCTACGAAAGCGGCCGCGAGGGCGACATGCCGGTCGTGGCGTTCTCGCCCCGCAAGCCCGCGCTGGTGCTCTATATCGCGGCGACGGATCCGCCCAACAAGCCGCTGCTCGCCAAGCTCGGCAAGCACGCGACGGGCAAGGGCTGCCTCTACATCAAGAAGCTCGCCGACGTCGACACCAAGATCCTCGAAACGATGATCGCGCGCGCCGCGGCGAGACGCGCGTGAGCACCGTCCTCTACGGCGCGCCGGGCACCGCGAGTATGTGCGTGCATTGGATGCTGATCGAGCTGGGCGTTCCGTTCGAGTTCGTGACGCTCGATTTCGCGAAGAACGAGCAGAAGGATCCCGCCTATCTCACGATCAATCCGAGCGGGCAGGTGCCCGCGCTGGTGATCGACGGCGCGGCCCATTGCGAAGCCGCGGCGCTGCTGATGATCCTGGCCGAGCGCCATCCCGAGCGCGGCTTCGCGCCGGCGCAAGGCGCGCCCGATCGCGCTTCCTATCTGCAATGGATGATCTTCCTCGCCAACACGGCGATGCCCGCGTTCCGGCTCTATTTCTATGCCGATGAAGGCGCGGGGCCGCAGAACGCCGACGCCACCAAGGCGCAGGCCCGGGCGCGCATCGAGAAAGCCTGGGAGCGGATCGACGCGCTTCTCGCCGACGGGCGGCCGTTCATGCTCGGCGAGCGGATGAGTGCTGCGGATTTCCTGCTGACGATGCTCACGCGCTGGTCGCGCAACATGGGGCGCACGGCGATGGATTGGCCGCATCTCGCGCGCTACGTCGCGCGGCTGCGTGCTCTGCCGTCCTATCGCGAGACGCACAACCGCGAAGGGCTCGAAGGTTGGATTTGACTAAACTATTATAGGTTGTTTCCGAACAATTTCTAGACTACAAGGTCCCGGCAAGCTGTCTTGGGGGACTGCCATGCGCGCAGATCGCGAATGGGTAAAGCGTAACCTCGGCTTCGATCCTATCGAGACGCCGCCGCCCGCCGCGACCTTCGCGCGCGCCGTGGCGCCTAAGACGTCCGAAGACTTTCAGCGCGAGATCATCGACTTCGACTCCGAAGGCACGGAGGGACGCGAGTTCCTCGCCTTCTCGACGGCGACGGGGCTGTCGCGCTTCACCGACATCCCCTGGCCCAAGAGCCTGGCGCCGCAGACCGCGACGAAGCTCTCGCCGAAAGCGGGCTCGGCCCTGCCGCGTGCCGACGTGCTCGTCGTCACCTGGACGGTGGACGAGGGCCACGCGCTCAGCCGCGTGCTGACGCCGGGCAAGGACTCGCGCAACGACTATCTTTCCTACACGCACAATTACGCGAAGATCTCGCAGGACATGCGCAATGGCTGCCCCGCGAAGGAGGCCAAGCGGCTCGGCGCCTATTGGACGACGAAGATCGGCGGCAAGTCGGTCGTGGTGTTCAAGTCTGACTCGCACATGTCGCAGGACGGGCCGAAAATGCCCAATATCGAGGTCTGGCGGCAGATCGTCGAGGAGGTGCGGCCGAAGCTCGTCATCACCACGGGCACGGCCGGCGGCATCGGCACCGACGTGGAAGTCGGCGACGTGCTGGTGAGCTCCATCGTCACCTTCGACTGCAATTCCAAGTTCAAGAACTTCAAGGTCGACGGCGAGCTCATCGCCCACGACCACTATTCCAGCGCGGCCGCCAACACCAAATACTTCACCAAGGCGAAGGACCTGTTCAAGGCCAACGCCGCCCAGCTTCCCAAGGACAACACGCGCCAGCCCAAGATCATCAAGGCCGGCGCCCGCTCGCTCAAGACCGGCGTGCTGACCACCGATTTCTTCGGCTTCGACACGTCGAGCAACCATTACGGGCTCAAGGGCCTGGGGACGGTGTCGGAGATGGGCGACGCCGTGCTCGGTCTGGTCGCGAAGGAGATGGGCGACAAGGCGCCGCCCTGGCTTGCGATCCGCAACGTCTCCGACCCGCAGATCGCCTCGGGCAGTCTTTCGATCACGGACCAGGAGAAGCTCGCGGCCCAGATCTACAAGGGCTTCGGCCGCTGGAGCTCGGTGTGCAGCGCCATCGTGTGCTGGGCGAGCATCGCGGCACTCTGACGGATTTCAGGGAGGGGCGAATTTCAGCGAAAGGGAACGCCATGAACGACATCATCCGCGCGGCGCAGGCCGGACAGGGCGGCTCGGTCACCATCGCCTGCATCAACAAGGCCAAGACGCCGCTGGGCGTCGATTTCGACAAGCTCACCGCGGCGCTGCAGAAATGCTACGACACGTATTTCGTGCCGATCTGGGGCTATCCGGTGAAGCTCTACAACACCAAGGAAGCCAAGCCCTCGGACTGGCAGCTCATCTATTTCGACGACGCCGACCAGGCGGGCGCGCTCGGCTATCACGATCTCACCAAGAAGGGCCAGCCGGTCGCCAAGATCTTCGTCAAGACGACGATCGACGACCACGAGCAGGTGAGCGTGACCGCGTGCCACGAGCTGTTCGAGATGGCGATCGATCCGGTCGCCAATCTTTGGGCGCAGGCGAGCGACGGCACCGAATACGCCTATGAGATGTGCGATGCGGTCGAGGAGGATACGTTCGAGGTCGACGGCATACCGATGTCGAACTTCGTGCATCCCGCCTGGTTCGAGCCGTTCAAGCATCCCGCCGGCACGAAGTACGATCATCTCGGCCGCCTCAAGGCGCCCTATTCGATGACCAAGGGCGGTTACATGATCCTCATGCAGAACGGCAAGGTGTCGCAGAAATTCGGCTCGAAGGCCAAGGAGAAGCGCTTCGCCGAAGAAGACCGCCGCGGCCACCGCAGCGAATACCGCAAGCCCGTCGGCAAGGGCTTGAGGCTCGGCCCGAACAAGGCCAACCGCTACGTGCTGCGCAAGGGCGAGAAGCCGAAGGCGTAGCCCACACCGTCATGGCCGGGTCAAGCCCGGCCATGACGATTAAAGCTGCTTCTAGTACTCGTAATCCCCATGCCGCGCGTCGCTGATCGCGTTGTCGGCGCGGGCGAGGCCGGACGAGACGGCGGTCCGGTAGCACGGCTCCTGCGGCACGGCGGGAATCGGGAAGCGCGCTTCCAGCGTCTCGCAGACATTGTGCGCCGCGTCGCGCACGCGGCTCCTGAGCTCGCGCGCGCCGTCGCGCGTGGTGAGATCCAGATCGTCGTAACGCACCTGGACCGTGAGCTTCGTGGCCGAGGTCGGCGCCATCGAGCTGTTGTCGGGACGGATGCGCGGCGCGATGACCTCGATGCTCTCGTTCGGGCCTGCGCCGTAGGAGTTGTCGTAGTCCTGCGCCAGGACGGCCGAACCGGACAGGATCAGCGCGCCGGCGGCCAAAAGCGATTTCATCAACATATGAGTCTCTCCCTGGTGGTGGACGCGCCAGCCTTAACCGTCGTTTCCAACGATCCGCGACGCCGCCGGTTCCAGAGCGGCGCAAGGCCGTTCCGTGACGCAATTGCGACCGAAACGGGGCAGCCACGGTTTGCTTGATTTCGCAAGCGGGCGGGGCGATAAGCGCCACCCCATGGGCGTGCTGGTCAAGATTTGCGGCATCAACAGCTTCGAGGCGGCGGACGCTGCGGCCGAGGCGGGCGCGGATTTCGTAGGCCTGAATTTCCACAAGAAATCTCCGCGCAATGTGGTCCCGGAGCAGGCGCGCACCCTCGCGGCCCGTCTGCGCGGACGCGTCAAGCTGGTGGCGCTCTTCGCCGATGCCGGCGATGCCGAGATCGGCGTGGCGATGGAGGCGGCGGTGCCCGACTTCCTCCAGCTCCACGGCGGCGAAACGCCCGCGCGCGCGGCCGAGATCCGCTCGCGCTTCGGCGTGCCGGTGATCAAGGTGTTCCAGCTCGCCGATGCCGGCGACCTCGCCCGCGTCGCCGAGCACGACGCCGACATGCTGCTGTTCGACGCCAAGGCGCCGGCCGGCGCCGCGTTTCCCGGCGGGCACGGCGCTTCCTTCGACTGGCAATTGCTCCGTGGACGGAATTTTTCGCGGCCGTGGCTGCTCGCCGGCGGGCTGAACGCGGGCAATGTCGCGCGCGCGATCGCAACGTCCGGGGCCGCGGGCGTCGACGTGTCCTCGGGCGTCGAGACCGCGCCCGGCATCAAGAGTGCGGCGATGATCCGCGAATTCGTGAGGCAGGCGCGCGCATGAGCATCCCTCCCAATTCCTACCGCAGCGGTCCCGATGCGCGCGGCCATTTCGGCGGCTATGGCGGGCGCTTCGTCGCCGAGACGCTGATGCCGCTCGTCCTCGATCTCGAGCGCGCCTATGGCGAGGCCAAGGACGATCCCGCCTTCAGGGCCGAGCTCGGCGCGATGCTCAAGGACTATGTCGGGCGCGAGAGCCCGCTTTATTTCGCCGAGCGCCTGACCGAGCGTCTGGGCGGGGCGAAGATCTATTTGAAGCGCGAGGACCTCAACCACACCGGTGCGCACAAGATCAACAATTGCCTGGGCCAGATCCTTCTCGCGCGGCGCATGGGCAAGACGCGCATCATCGCCGAGACGGGCGCGGGCCAGCACGGCGTGGCGACCGCGACGGTGGCGGCGCGCTTCGGGCTTCCCTGCATCGTCTATATGGGCGAGGTCGACATCGAGCGGCAGAAGCCCAACGTCTTCCGCATGAAGCTGCTCGGCGCGGAAGTTCGCCCCGTCAAATCCGGTTCGCGCACGCTGAAGGACGCGATGAACGAGGCGCTGCGCGATTGGGTCGCCAACGTCCACGACACGTTCTACATCATCGGCTCGGCCGCGGGGCCGCACCCTTATCCTGAGATGGTGCGCGATTTCCAGACCGTGATCGGCAGCGAGACGCGCGCGCAGATGATGGTGAAGGAGAAGCGGCTGCCCGATCTCGTCATCGCCTGCGTCGGCGGCGGCTCGAATGCGATCGGCATGTTCCATCCCTTCCTCGACGACGCCGAGGTCGCGATCCACGGCGTCGAGGCGTCGGGCGACGGCCTCGACACCGAGCGCCACGCGGCGACCTTGTCGAAAGGCTCGCCCGGCGTGCTGCATGGCGCGCGCTCCTATCTGCTGCAGGACCGCGACGGGCAGATCCGCGAGGCGCATTCGATCTCGGCCGGCCTCGACTATCCCGGCGTGGGGCCGGAGCATGCCTGGCTCAAGGACCAGGGCCGCGTGCAGTATTTCTCGGCGTCCGACAAGGACGCGCTGGAAGCCTTCATGCTTCTCTCCAAGCTCGAAGGCATCATCCCGGCGCTGGAATCCGCACATGCGATTGCTCACGTGATGCGCACCGCGCCGCAGATGGCGAAGGACAAGCTCATCGCGGTGTGCCTCTCCGGCCGCGGCGACAAGGATGTCTTCTCGGTCGCGCATGCGCTGGGGGAGAGGATATGAGCAAGCACCGTCATCCGACCCTCCCCTTGAGGGAGGGTCGAAGCGCGAAGCGCTTCGGGGAGGGGTATCGCGCAACCTGCTCACCCCTCCCCGAAAAATGCTTCGCATTTTTCGACCCTCCCTCAAGGGGAGGGTGGAAATGAGCCGTATCTCCTCCCGTTTCGCCGAATTGAAAAAGGCCAACCGCTCCGCCTTCGTGCCGTTCATCACCGCGGGCGATCCGGATTTCGACACCGCGCTGGCGCTGCTCAAGGCGCTGCCGAAGGCGGGCGCCGACCTGATCGAGCTCGGCATCCCGTTCTCCGATCCGATGGCGGACGGGCCGGTAAACCAGGCGTCCTATCTGCGCGCGCTCGCAAGCGGCATGACGCTGCCCAAGGTGCTCGACATGGTCCGCAAGTTCCGCAAAGAGGACAAGGCGACGCCGCTGGTCCTGATGGGCTCGTACAATCCGATCCACGCCTACGGCACCGCGCGCTTCGTCAGGGACGCGGCCGAGGCGGGCATCGACGGGTTCCTCATCGTCGACCTGCCGCCGGAGGAGGACGAGGTGCTGCGCGCGCCGGCATCGGTGCACGGCCTCGACGTGGTGCGCTTCGTCACGCCGACGAGCGATGCCAAGCGCCTCGACACCATCCTCGCCGGCGCGAGCGGCTATCTCTACTATGTGTCGATGGCCGGCATCACCGGCACCAAGCCGATCGAGGCTGAGGACGTGGAGGCCTCGATCGATGCTTTGCGCGCGCGCACGCGCCTGCCGGTGACGGTGGGCTTCGGCATCAGGACGCCGGAACAGGCGGGGCGCGTCGCGAGGTTCGCCGATGGGGTCGTGGTCGGCACGGCCATCGTGGAACGGGTCTTCCGCAATGTTAATGATCCGCGCCTGGCCGCGAATGTGACGGAATTCTGTGCCGAACTGGCGAATTCCGTGCATGCGGCGCGCGACAAAGATGTGTAGTATCGAGTCATGAACTGGATCGCCAATTTCGTCCGCCCACGGATCAAAGGCCTGATGGGCGGCTCGCGCAGCTCCGACACGCCGGAGAACCTGTGGCGCAAATGCCCGTCCTGCGGCGAGATGATCTTCCACCGCGACCTGATCGCGGCGCAGCATGTCTGCCCGTCCTGCGGCTTCCACATGCGCATCGGCCCGGCCGAGCGCTTCGCCTATACGTTCGACGGCGCACAGTTCGAGGAGCTCGCCTATCCCACCGTCGCCGCCGACCCGCTCAAGTTCCGCGGCGAGAAGAAATATCCCGACGAGATGAAATCGGCGCGCGCCAAGACGCAGCGCCAGGAAGCGCTCACCGCCGCGCGCGGCACGCTGGAAGGCATGCCGGTGATGGTCGCGGTGCAGCCGTTCGACTTCCTCGGCGGCTCGCTCGGCATGGGCGTGGGCGAGGGCCTGGTGCGCGCCATGCAGGCGGCGGTCGAGGAGAAGCGGCCGTTCATTCTCTTCGTCTCCTCCGGCGGCGCGCGCATGCAGGAGGGAATCCTCTCGCTGATGCAGATGCCGCGCGTGACGATCTGCGTCGACATGCTGCGCGAGGCGGCGCTGCCCTACATCGTCGTGCTCACCGATCCGACCTTCGGCGGGGTGAGCGCGTCCTATGCGATGCTGGGCGACGTGCAGATCGCCGAGCCCGGCGCGCAGATCGGCTTCACCGGCGCGCGCGTCATCGCCCAGACCATCCGCGCGCAATTGCCGGAAGGCTTCCAGCGCGCCGAATACCTGCTCGAGCACGGCCTGCTCGACATGGTCGTCAAGCGCCACGACATGCGCGAGACGCTGTCGCGCATCGTGCATCTGATGATGAAGCGCTCGCGCCCGAAGAAGGCTTCGCCGCCGCCTGCCATCGTCAACGCCGTGGTTTCGCGCGGCAACGGCCACGACAAGGCGGGGCAGGCGTGAGCCTGTCCACCGCGCGGACCGATGCGGTCCTGGCGAGGCTTCTGGCGCTGCATCCCAAGAAGATCGACCTGGTGCTGGACCGCATCCAGCGCCTCTTGGGCGAGCTCGGCCATCCCGAGCGCCGCCTGCCTCCCGTGATCCACGTCGCGGGGACGAACGGCAAGGGTTCGACCTGCGCGTTCTCGCGCGCCATGCTGGAGGCGCAGGGCCTAAAGGTCCATGTCTACACCTCGCCGCATCTGGTCGAGTTCCGCGAGCGCATCCGGCTGGCGGGCGAGCTCATCAGCGAGGCCGAGCTGGCCGCGACGCTGGAGGAATGCGAGCGCGTCAATGACGGCGCGCCGATCACCTTCTTCGAGATCACGACGGCGGCCGCGTTCCTCGCCTTCGCGCGCCACAAGGCCGACGCGCTGGTGCTCGAGGTCGGGCTGGGCGGCAAATACGACGCGACCAACGTCATCGCCAAGCCGCGCATGACGATCATCACGCCGGTCGGCCTCGACCATGCGGAGTTCTTAGGCGAACAGATCTCCGGCATCGCCGCGGAGAAGGCGGGCATCGTCAAGCCCGGCGTGCCGCTGATCGTGGGCCCGCAGGAGGACACGGCGCGCGACGTGATCCTGCGCCGCGCCGACGCGCTCTGCGCGCCCGTGCAGATGTTCGGCCAGGATTTCTTCGCCCATCAGGAGCATGGGCGGATGGTCTATCAGGACACCGACGGCCTGCTCGACCTGCCGATGCCCAAGCTCATCGGCCGTCATCAGATCGAGAACGCGGCGGTGGCCATCGCGGGGCTTCGCCGCGCCGGCGCCGATTGGAGCGACGACCGCGGCATCGAGCGCGGCTTGCGCAGCGTCGACTGGCCCGCGCGGCTTCAGCGCCTGACGCGCGGCCATCTGATCGAGCTCGCGCCGGACGGCGCGGAGGTATGGCTCGACGGCGGCCACAATCCGCATTGCGCCGCCGCGATCGCCACCGCCATCGCCGATCTGGAGGAGCGCGGCGAGCGCGCGCTCTATCTCGTCACCGGCATGCTGCGCACCAAGGACGCGTCCGGCTTCTTCGCTCCGTTCCGCGGCCTGGCGCGCCACGTCGCGACCGTTTCCATCCCGGGCGAGGAGATGAGCTACGGCGCGGGCGAGCTCTACGACCGCGCGCGCGGCGCCGGCCTCGACGCGGCGCCCGCCGAGGACGTCGAGGACGCCATGCTGCAGATCGCCGCCTGGGCCCGCGCCCACGCCAAGGAGCCGCCGCCGCGCATCCTCATCTGCGGCTCGCTCTACCTGGCGGGCACGGTGCTGGCGGAGAACGGGTAGCGGGCCGAGCTTGCCGCGGGTCGATTAGACTCACATCCCGGTTTTGCGGATATCATTGCGGCATGAGATATAATTCCGGGGGACTTTCTTGCCCAATTTGGACAATCTCACCGGTATCTGGCATGGGCTCTATACATATCCACGCGCGCTTCAGCGCGTGCTCTTCGATGCGACGCTGATCGAGAGCGGCGCTTGGCTTTCAGGTTCGACGCATGAGATCTGCGGCTCGGGCCCGGCGAAAGGCCAGACCATCTGCGCCACGTTGCTCGGCAAGCGGAGGGCGGGTCTTGTGACCTTCACGAAGACCTATGACGGTAGCGCGCCTGGCCATGGGGTCGTTGAGTACGAAGGTATGCTGAACGCCGACGCGAGCGAGATCGAAGGGCGCTGGTCGATCCGCCGCAACTGGTCGGGCAAATTCCTCATGATCCGCTCGACCGGCAAGACGCAAGCCGTCGAGCACAAGGCATTCGAGCGGATTTAGAGCCAGCCGCTCCAAACGCATGAAAATGCGGTAATCTCCTCCCGCTTCTCGGGAGGAGGTATCATGCGCAATCTTACGGCGATGGCGTTGGCGGCCTGCCTTGTGTCCGGCGCGGCGCTCGCGGTCGATGACGGTCAATACTATACGCTCTACACGCAGGGTACCGCGTCCAGATCGCTGACCTGGCACGCGTGCAAGGGCGGCAGCTGCTTCGCATCGGGCGAGCTCGGTCCGTTCCGGCATGCCTGCGCGGTGATGGCCGGAAAACCCAGGGTCGTCGGCAACGTCGAGACGCGCGCGATCTATGTCGTCGACCAGCTGCGCTCGCCGGAGCCTTTGCACCTGTTCGTCTATACCCGCACCGACACGTTCAGCGACAGCGGCGACGACGTCGAGATCGCGCAGCGCGCCGATCTGGAGACGGACGTCGCCTCGCATCAGCCCAAAGGCGGCCGCTGCGCGATGGCGGGCAACGAACAGATCCTCTTCGTGGGCTTGAGCGGCGGCGGTTTCGTGAAGGTCGACAAGCACACGCTCGCGATGTCGGAGTCGACGGGAGAGCCGATTTCCACCATCACGGCGGACAACAACGGCTACCTCACGCTCGGCACGGCGGACGGCCTGTTCCACACCTACGACAAAAACGGCTTCCTGGTGCAGAGCGGAAGCGACACGCGCTTCGCGAGCGACACCAGGAACGCGTTCGTGCTTCCCTGACGCCTAGCGCTTTTGGAACGTCGCCATGATGTCGGGCCCCGACGCGCCGCCGGCAGCCGGGCCATGCACGATGTGATAGGTGCCGGAGCCCACCTCGCTGCTGGTCTCGCCGTCCGAGCTGAAGACGAACACTTTGCCGGCGCCGGCCTCGGGCGTCGTGAAGTACCACGTCACCACCATGTTGTTGGTCGTCTCGCTGATGACGACGCCGCGCTTGCGGTCCACCTTCGCGACCGTGCCGCCCTCGATCGCCGAGCCGCAGCCGCCGCGCGTTCCCGCGACGAGAAACCTTTGGACGTTCAGGGTGAAGGTATTGCAATGGCCGTCGATGGCGACATTGAAGGTGTCGGCCTCGGCCGCCGAGCCACACAAGGCGAACAACGCCGCCAGAGCGATTTTCCTGATCATGGTTTTCCCAGTGCTGGTTTTCTGTCCGGCGGCAAAACGCGCGGCCGCCGGAATAGTAACGCTTTGCGAGGGAAAAAGTCACGCCAGCCCGGCGATCCAGTCCTCGTAGCGGCGGTCGCCGATGCGCGGGTCGGGGCTGCGGGCGTCGCGCGCGCCCCTTGCGCCGCCGCCTTCGCGCGCCTCGGAGGGCGTGCAGCCGAAGCGCTCCTTGAAAAGGCGCGCGAAATGGGCGGCGTCCGTGAAGCCCCAGCGCCACGCGATCTGGGCCACTTGGGCATGGCGGCCGCGCTCGCCGACGAGCTCGGCCAGGCAGCGGCGCAGGCGCTGCTCGCGGATATAGAGGGCCACGCCGCCGCTCTCCCTGAACAGGCGATAGAGCGCGGAGCGCGAAAGCCCTAGCGCGGCGCCGAGTTCGTCGGGGCCCAGGGTCTGCTCCATGAGATGGTCCTTCACGAAGCGCTTGGCCTTGAGCTCGAGCGCGCGTTCGGCAAGCGCGGGCGCGTCGCCGGCCGCGAATTCGGCGCCGTTGAACGCGGTCGCGATCAGCTCGGTCAGCGCGCGCGACGCCGATCCGGTCTGGCCGGGGGCGAGGTCGGGCAGGCTGTCGAACAGGTTGGGCAGGAACTCCGCCAGCAGGTGGCCGCCGCCGCTTTCGGGCGAGGGCATGGCGGCGTGCAGCGAGTCCGGCCGGTCGAGCAGCGGCGCCAGCCGCGCGCGCGGCACGATCGCGCAAAGGATGTCGAAATCGCCGTTGGCGCTGTCGAGCGTCTCGCCGAGATCGAAGCCCACGATGCGCTTCTCGCCGCCGTGCAGGGAGCGCCGCCCCAGCTCGATGTCGGTATGGCCGCGCACGAAAAGCTGGATCATGTAGCTGTCGATGCCGTCGCGCGCGATGCGCCCGCTCGGACGGTCGAATTTCTGCCCGACCGCGCGCGGCCGCGACAGCACGATGTCGTCGAGCAGATAGCTTTCGACGTCGCCCTGGAAGCGGGCGGGATCGTCGTTCGCCGCCAGACGCGCGTCGAGGAACACGCCGACGCTCTCGCGCCAGGCGGCGAAGCGCTCGTCCGGCGCCAGCGTCTCGGTTCGGAAGTAGGAAGCCGCAATCCGCGCGCGCGCCACCCGCGCCGCCTTGGCGGGATGGATATCCAAGAAGTCGGGACGTACGGACAAGCCAACCCCCTCGGTCCCGCGCACCGGACCGAAATATAGTCCCGTTCGTCGCAGGGCGACACAAGTTTCCAAATGAGGGGGAGTTCATGAGATCATCATTGGCGCTGGCGGCGGCGGTGCTCGTCGCCCTGAGCGGCGCGGCATCAGCGAAATCGAAGACGCAGATCGTCAGCCTTGACGGCCATTGCGACGTGCTTACGCTGAAAATCGACAAGACCAGTGTGGCGGGCACCGACGACCCGGACTGCGCCGAAGGCTTCGGCGCCGGATTCATCGGCAAGGTCAAGGGCTTCGGCAACGCGATCGTGGCCGGCGTCCAGTTCGCCGAGGAGCCGGGCGTGCAGTTGGTGCTGCGCGTCCAGTACCCGCTGGTCACCGGCGGGTCGTGGGACCTGTCGGCCACGAGCGACGGCGTGTCGTTCTCCGAGATCGAATCCGGCACCTACACGGTCCAGGGCACCGCGGCCAAGGGCGCGAAGGGATCGACCCCGGTCATTGGCGTCATGCGCAAATAGAGGCGCCCTTCAGCGCGCGAGCCTCGCCGTCAGCGGCGGAAGCACGAGCAGCGAGGTCAGGAAGTAGGCGTGGTACCAGATCGGGAATTTGGCCCAGATGACGAGCAGGTGATACGGCGCGAACGGCGCGAGCATCACAAGGGCCAGTGCCCAGGGCGCGACGCGTGAATCCGGCGCGATCTTCGCAGTCGCCCACGCCGCGATGATGAGCGCGACCGTGCTCTCGGCCAGCCGGGCCAGCATCATGGGCAGGGTGAACGCCATCGCGCTTAAAGCCGCCTGGTATTCCGGCCATGCAGCCCGCATGACGCGGTCCGCGATCGAGACCAGGACGATCCAAAGCACCGCGCCCGCGACCACGGCGCCGATTGTCTTGAGCATGACGAAGCCCCCTGCTTGCGGCGCCAGGCTAGCCGGAGAGAGAAGCGGCGTCTTGTAGGAAATTTCCCCTGCCCAGCGAGCCTCGAAGGGCGACGGGCCGCTAGGAGCGATGCGCGAACTACGCCTTTGCCGCGCCGGAGATCGTGTTGGTCGAGACCGAGCTCTCGATCCATTCCTTGATCTTCGATTTGGGGAGCGCGCCGACCTTGGTGGCGGCGACCTGGCCGCCCTGGAAGATCATCATGGTGGGGATGCCGCGCACGCCGTATTTCTGCGGCGTGTGGGGGTTCTCGTCGATGTTGATCTTGACGATGGTGACCTTGCCGGCGAGCTCGTCCGACAGCTCCTCGAGCGAGGGTCCGATCATCTTGCACGGGCCGCACCATTCCGCCCAGAAATCGACGACGACGGGGGTCTTGGAATTGATGACGTCGTTGGCGAACGATGCGTCGGAGACTTTGAGGGTCATGGGGACTTTCCTGGGTTGTTCTGGTCTTGAATCTAGGTAGCCGGCCCCCCGAAATCAACGCCCGGCGGCGCGGGCGGCAATGCGCGCCATTTCCGCGTCCAAAAGCGCTGCGGAGAGCGGCATCAGGCTGGGGCCTTCCGTCCACACCAGCGCGCAGGCGATTCGGCGGCCGGGGAAGATCTTCGCCGCCGCCGCGCGGTAGAGCGCCATCTGGGTCCTGTAGATCCGCGCCAGCTCGTCCTCGTGCCGGGGCGGCGGGCGGCTGGTCTTGAAGTCGACGATCAGGACCTCCGTGTCCGAGACGGCGAGGCGGTCGATGCGCCCGTTGATGCGGCCGAGCCCGTCCAGGTCGGCGACGAGGCCGATCTCGGCGCGGCTGCCGGCTGCGAACGCCGCGGCGAAGGCGGGATCGCTCAGTACACGGAGCGTTTCGTCGGCGAGCGCCTCCGCATGGTCGGCGTCGCGCGCTTTCAGATAGCGCAGCGCGGCGGCGCGGCGCCTGGCCTTCGGCAGCTCGGGCAGGCGCGCGAGCAGGGTGTGGACGAGCTGGCCGCGCCGGAAGCGGCGGTCGTCGCGTGGCGGCAGGACGGCGGGCTCGTCCATCTCGGCCTCTTCGGAGGGGCGCACGAAGCGCGGCGCCGGCCGCTCGACGGGCGCGGGCGCCGTGACCCAATCGTCCAGCTTGAGCGGCGCGGCTTCGAGCGGCAGGCGCGGCTCGGCCTCCTCGTCCGGCGCGTGGCCGAGGACCAGGACGGTCTCGCCGTCCTCTTCGACGGGCACGGCGATGCGCTCGGCCGCGGCGCGGCACAGCGCGTACCACGAGCCGTCCCTGATGCCGCGCCGGTTCTCGAAGCCCGCGATATAGAGCCGGTCCTTGGCGCGGGTGAGCGCGACATAGAGCAGGCGCCGGTGCTCCTTCAGCGTCTCCTCCACCGCCAGCGCCTTGGCGCGGCTCACCGGTTCGGGTGCTGTGCCTTCGGCGAGCGGGAACAGCACGCCATCCTCCGTATACAGAAGATGGCCCTTCGAGCCGGGCTGCTCGGGAAGGGTGGTGGTGTCGGCGAGGATGACGATCTCGGCCTCGAGCCCCTTGGCGCCGTGCACGGTCATCACGCGCACCTCGTCGCGGCCGCGCTCCATGTCGCGCTTGACCTCCGCGCCGCCGCGCTCGACCCAGCTCAGGAATCCCTCCAGCGACGGCGTGTTCTGCGCCTCATGCGCGAAGGCGTAGGAGAGGAACTCGTCGATGGCGTCGTTCGCCTCGTGGCCGAGCCGCGCCAGGAGCCGCGCGCGCATGCCGCGCACCGTCAGCGCATGGGCGAAGAACTCGTAAGGCGGCGCGAAATCGGCGCGCGCGCGCATCTCGCTTAGGAATTCGTAGCACGCCGGGAACTCGTCGCGCCGCCGTTCGAGCGCGCTCCACAGCGTTCCCTCGCGGCCATGGGCGAGGGCGAACAACTGCTCCTCGCTGACGTCGATCATCGGCGAGCGCAGCAGGGCCGCGAGGTTCAGATCATCCTCCGGCAGCAGCACGAAGCGGCCGAGCGCGATGAGGTCCATCACCGCGATCTGCTCGGTGAGGCGGATGCGGTCGGCGCCCGCGACCGCGATGCCGCGCTCTTTCAGCCGCCGGATCACCTCGCTGCCGAACGGCTCGCGGCGCGGCAGCAGGATCATGATATCGCCCGGCGCGATCGCCTTGTCGCGGCCGGGCAGCCGGGTGCGTCCGTTGGTCCAGCGCCGGATCGCGTCGGCGATCCGAATCGCGAGCTGGACGACGGGACTGGTCTCGGACTCGACGTCGACCGGCCGCCACACGTCGGGCTCCGGCGCGCCGGAAGGCTTGATCGGCGGCCACACTTCGACGCGGCCCTTGGCTTCGAGACGCAGCGGCGTGTGGGCGATCACGGCACCTTGAGACGTGAGCCCCGCGCGCGCCAGCGGGTCGGAGAACACCTCGTCGACGAAGGTCAGGATCTCCGGCGCCGAGCGGCGCGAGGTCGGAAGCTGCGCCTCGACGAAATCCTGCCCCGCGGCCTCGACATGGGCACGGAAGAATTTGCGGTTGACCTCGAACTGCGTCGGCTCGGCGCCCTGGAAGGAGAAGATCGACTGCTTCTCGTCGCCGACGGCGAAGACGGTGCGCTCGCCCGCGCGCACGCCTTCGCCGGCGAAGAACTCCTCCGTCAGCTTGCGCACGATGGCCCATTGCTCGGGCGAGGTGTCCTGCGCCTCGTCGATGAGGATGTGGTCGAGGCCGCCGTCGAGCTTGAACAGCACCCATTGCGCCGTCGTGCCGCGTTCGAGCAGCCGCAGCGTCTCTGCGATCAGGTCGTCGTAGTCGAGCACGCCGCGCAGCCGCTTCTCGCGCGCATAGATCGCGCGCGCCGCGTCCGCCAGCACCAATGTCGCCTCGGCCAGGCCCGCCGCATAGGCCGCGCGATGATATTGCTCGGCCTCGAGAAAGCACGAGCACAGCTCCTCCAGCGCCGCATGCAGATCGGGCCGCGCTTTCACGAGCGCAGACGTCGCGAGCCGTGCGTAGCGCTCGCCCTTGCCGGTCAACAGCATGTCGCGGAAGAGCGCGAAGCGCGCCGGTGCGTCGTCTTCCTTGAGCGCCGCCGCCAGCGCCGCGCCGCGCTCGACATCGGTCTTCGCGCCGTTCGCGAGCCAGCTTGCGACGGCGCCGAGTTGCTCTGCCTGTCCTTGGATAAACGCGGCGAAATCCTCCGCGACGGACCCCGTCGTGTCATCGGCGCCCGCGCCATGGGCGACGCGCAGCTTCTGCGCCATCTCCATGCCGCTGAGATTGGCGATGAAGCGGTCGAGCTTGCGCCGGTCGTTGCCCAGCGCCGCGTCGAGCAATTGCTGCATGCGGCCTTCGCTCGTCTGGGTGACGAGATGCGACGCGGCGGCGGCGAGCGCCACGTCGCCGCGCCCCGCGCGCTCCAGCACCTGCGCGCGCGCGTCGGCGAGAAGGTCGCGCGCCGTGCGGTCGTCGAGCACGCGGAAGGCGGGCGCGACGCCGGCCTCGATGGGAAAGCGCGACAGCAGGTTCTGGCAGAAGGCGTGGATCGTCTGGATCTTGAGGCCGCCCGGCGTCTCCAGCGCCTGCGCGAAGAGGCGGCGTGCCTTGCGCAGCTCCTCGCGGCCGTGCGCTTCGGCGCCGACGGTGGCGATCTTGATGCGAAGCTCGGCGTCGGGAAGCATCGCCCATTCGCCGAGCTGGCGGAACAGGCGGTCCTGCATCTCCGCCGCCGCGGCCTTCGTATAGGTGAGGCAAAGGATGCGCTCCGGCTTGGCGCCCGCGAACAGCAGCCGCGTCACGCGGTTGGCGAGCGTGTGCGTCTTGCCCGCGCCGGCATTCGCCGCCACCCAGGCCGAGCGCGTGGGATCGGATGCGGCCAGCGCCGGATCGCGCGCGCTCATTCGCCGTCCTCCGACCAGCCGCCGAGCGACCATTCGCGCACGCGCGCTAGGTGGTCGTAGTCGCCGGACACATTGGCGCGATAAGGCTTGACGCGCGAGTGATAGGGGGTGTTCGGATCGTCGAAGAAGGCGACGCGCGCGCTAAGCTTCTCCGCCGCCTCCGCCGCGATGGCATGCGCGTCGACCTTCACCGGGCGCAGCTCGCCGGGCTTGGCGCCTCCGGCGAAGCGGATATAGACGAGCTCGGCCGCGTCCATCCTCGGCACGCCTTCGAAGCCGCCGCTTTCCAGGATCGCGGCTTCGAGGGGGAGCTGGGGCGCGAGAAGCTCCTTCACCTGCGGGTTGGAGGGCGGCGCGCCGGTCTTGTAGTCGAGCACCGCGGCGCCCCCGGATTTGAGCGCGTCGATGCGGTCGGCGCGGCCGTAGAGCTTGAACGCGCCGAACATGCGCTCGCCCCTGATCTCCAGATACGAGGCCGCGATATCCGCGCGGCGCTCGCGCTCGACGCCGACGAACCAGCGCGCCGCGTTGACGAAGCGCGGCCGCCACAGCGCGAGGACCGATTTCGGCAGGTCGGCGAACAGCCCGTCGGCGATCTCGACAAGGCGTCGTTCGGCGTCGGCGGGCAGGGCGCCGGGAAATTCCTTGATGAACTTCTCCAGCGCCTTGTGCACCAGGTCGCCGCGCTCCATCGCGCCGATCTCGGCGTCGAGCGGATCGAGCGGCTTCAGGCCGAGCACGCGCCTGGCATAGATCGCGTAAGGATCGCGCAGCCAGGTTTCGATCTCGGTGACGGAAAGCGCGCGCGGACGCGCCTCCACCGGCGGCGTCGGCGCGGGGCGTTTCATGCGCGGCGCAGGCTTGGGCTCCTCCAGCCGCGCATGGATCGCGACGAAATCGGTGCGGGAGCCAAGCCGGTTCGCGAGCCCGAGCCCGCCGGTGAGCTGCATCAACCGCTGCAGCCAGCGCGAGGCGATGGCCGGCGCGCCGTCCTGCTTCATCGCGCGCGTCAGCAGCACGTCCGGTCCCGCCGCGAGCGTGGAGAAATCGTGCGCGGCCAGCCCGATGGCGCGCTCGGGCTGCTCCAGGCCCAGCGCCTCGCGCATCGGCCGCGAGAACCACGGATCGGCCGCGGCGGCTTGCGGCCACGTGCCTTCGTTCAAGCCACCGAGCACGACGAGGTCGAAATGCAGCAGCCGCGCTTCCAACGGCCCCAGGATCGAGAGCCTGGGATGCTTGCCGTAGGGCGGGCGGATCGCGATGCGCATCGCAAGCTCGCGGAACAGCGGTGCATAGGCGCCGGGCTCGATGGCGTGAAGGCCTCCGGCGGCTTCGATGAGCTCCGCGCTGAAGCTCTTCGCTTTCTCGCCCGCCTCGGTGCGCCATAGTTGCTTTTCATCGGAGAGTTTCGCAGCGGCGTCGAGATGCAGCCCGACCGTGGCCGCGAGGTCGACCGTGCCGCCCGACAGCGCCTCGCCGAACGCGCGAAGCGCATCCGCGACCGTGTCGAACCATGTGCTGGACGCGCGGCGGCGGATGCCGTCGAGGCCTGCGTCCGGGCGCGGACCGCGCAAGGCGATATCGAGCTTGCGCGCGTTGTCGCGGAACTCTTTCGTGTCGCCCATCGCCGCGAGCGGATGCTTCAAGAGCGCCAGCACCGGCGCCGGCGCGAACTTCGCATCGGCGGCCTCGGCGAGGAGGCAGAGGAACGTGCCCGGCGGCGTATGCGCGAGCGGCGTGCCGGCGGAGTCGTCGATGTCGACGCCCCAGCGCCGCATCTCGCTCGCGACGCGGCGCGCGAGCGTGCGGTCCGGCGTGACGAGGGCGGCTGTGCGGTCCGGCGTATCGAGCGCCTGGCGCAGCGCGAGCGCGATGACGGACGCTTCCTCCGCCGGATCGGCGGCGTGGATCAGCGCGAGGCCTTTCAAGCCCTCCGCGACTTCGCCCGTGCCCTGCTCGGCGAGCGCGCGCCAGGCGTCGGTCGTGGGCGCGGGGCGCAAGGTCTCGCGCAGCACCAACTCGCGCGCGCGCGACGGTGTGCCGCCGTCCCACTCCGCGACATCCTCGCGCGCGATGCGGATGCGCGCGAGAAGCTGCTTCATCCCATATTGCGGATGGCCGGGGTCGAGGCCGTTCCAGCTGTCCTCGTCGAGATCGCGGTCGAGGCCGGGCAGCACGACCATGCCGCCCGGCAGCCGCGCGATGGCGGCGAGCAGCTCACCGGTCGCGGGGATGCTGCCCGTCGAGCCGGCTGCGATCACGGGGCCTTTCGATTTCAGCTTACCCGCGAGCGCGCGCAGCAAGGTGTTGCGGCGGTCGGCGGGGTTGAGGCGGCGCTCGTCCTTGAGGATCTTCGGCCAGAGCTGGTGCAGGATGTCGAGCAGGGTGACGACGTCCTCCCAATGCGCGGCGAGCGATTTGGGCGCGAGCTCCCGGATCTTGGAAAGATCGCAGCCCTGAATCTCCATCTCGTCCATCAGGCTGCCAAGCGAATGCGCCAGCGCCGCGGCCTGCGCGAAGCCCAGCGTGCCGCCGCGCCGCTTCTCGTCCCAGCGGCGTATCAAGGTCGCGAGCAGGAGCTGGCGGCGCATCGGCGCGATGGCGGGCGCAAGCGCGATGTCGTCGTCGCCCGCGTCGAACAGCAACTCCTCGTCATCGACGTCGCCGAGCGGCTTGAACTCGGGCAGCAGCGCCGCGCCGCCGAGCACGCGCGCGAAGCTGTCGGCGAAATTGCGCGCCGCGCGCCGCGTCGGCAGGTAGATCGTGGCCTCGGCCAAGGCGAGAGGGTTCTCGTCCGCGCCGAGCCGCGCGATCAATCCCCGCGCAAGCGTGTCGGCGAAAGGCACGCTCGCCGGGATCGAAAGGACGGTGGCGTCAGGCCGGGACAAGGTCGCCCAGGAATTCATCGGCCTCGCGCACCGCTTCGGGCGTGCCGACATGGATCCAGACGCCGTCGAGGCGGATGCCGTAGAGCCTCTCCCGTTCGATCGCCACGTCCCACAGCACGTTCATCGAGAACGAGGCGCCGGGCGCGTGATCGAACAGGCGCGGATGGACGATCTGCACGCCGGGATAGGCATAAGGCGAGAGCCTGAGCGGCGCCACGCGCGTGAGGTGCCCTTCGCCGTCCATGTTGAAATCGCCGGTGCCCTCGAAGCCCAGCGACGTCACCATCGACGCCATCAGGAGCAGCGCGTCCATCTCCGTTTCGTCCCAGCGATCCTTCATGCGCTCCAGCGCGTGGCCGAGGCCCTCGACCCACACCGAATCCGAATTGTGCACGAAGAACGGCTCGCCCTCGAAGTTCGGCAGCGCCTTCAGGATGCCGCCGCCGGTCCCCAGGATCTCGTCGGTCTCTTCCGAAACGCGGATCTCGACGTCCTTGCGCCTGGCGAGGTGCGCCTTGAGCATGTCGGATTTGTAGTGCGCGTTGACGACGATCATCGTCACGCCGGCCGCGACCAGCCTGTCGATGGCGTGATCGATCAGCGCCTTGCCGCGCACCTGGACCAGCGGCTTGGGACGGTCATTGGTGAGCGGGCGCATGCGCGTGCCCAGCCCCGCCGCCATGATCATCGCGCGCGTGGGTGTTTTGCCGCTCAAGCCGTCGCTCCATCGATCTTCCCGCGGGCCTCGCGCGGGATCGTCTTGTCATACCATGATTTCAAGGGCGCGAGCGCCGGATGCTCGAGGTCCTTGTTCAGATAGCCCCACACCCGGGGCAGATAGGAAAGATAGCGCGGCTTGCCGTCGCGCTTGTGAAGGCGCGCGAAGATGCCCGCGATCTTGGCGTTGCGCTGCGCCGCCATCACCGCCATCTGGGCACGCGTCGCGTCCTCGTCCGCGCCGGTGGCGGCCAGGTAGCGCTTCGTCGTGGCTTCCGCGATCTCGGGCGGCACGTCGCGGCGCGCGTCCTCGACAAGGGAGATGAGATCGTAGGCGCGCGTGCCCGCGACCGCGTCCTGGAAATCGATCAGTCCGACGCGCGCGAGACCCGCGCGCTCGGGCAGCCAGATCAGGTTCTGCGCGTGGTAGTCGCGATGCACCAGCACCGGCGAGGCCTCGCGCGCGGCTTCGAGCGCGCCGCGCCACAGCGCGCGATGCTCGGCCACCTCGTCCTCGCGCGCCTCGCGCCTGAGGCCTAAGGGCAGGAGCCACTGCGTCATCAGATCGATCTCGGCAAGCTGCGCGGTCTCGTCATAGGGATGCAGCGGTTTGCCGGGCGGCAGCATGGCGGGCGCTTCCCGCGCCTGCAGTGCGGCCAGAACCTCTGCGGCGGATTCATAAAGCTTGCGCTCGTCGGCGCCGTTGGTCAGCACGTCCGCATACAGGTCGTCGCCCAGATCCTCGATCAGCACGAAGCCCTGGCTGTGATCGGCGGCGTAGATCTCCGGTGCGCTCAGGCCCAGGCCGCGCAGATGGTTGGCGACGGCCGTGAACCGCGCGGTGTCCGCGCCCGCGAGCCGCGCCACCGCATTGTAGCCGAGCGCGCGGCGCTCTTCGGGCGTCGCGCCGGCAGGCGCGGCAGGCGTCTCGGCGGTTTGTGGTTGATCCATGAGCATCGCCTTGCGCGCGCCCTGCTTCACCCGCGCATAGGAGCGCGTCGAGGCGTCGCCCGGACGCGGCGCGATCTCGGCCCCGCGCCAGCCGGCGGAGTCGAGGAACGCGCGCGCCTGCTCCAGCCGCTCAGACATGTGCCGCCCATTTCGCCGGGCCGCTCAGCTTCGCGTCGCGCGACACAGGCCCCGTGATGCTGAGCGCGACATGCAACGTCTGCGCGGGCAGGCGGCCGGCGGCGCGCTCCGGCCATTCGATCAGGGCTGCGCCTTCGTCGAGCGCGTCGTCGAGGCCGAGCTCGCCCATCTCGCGCGCGTTCGCGATGCGGTAGAGATCGTAGTGGCGCACGGTGAGCCTCGGCGTCTCGTATTCCTGGACGAGGGTGAAGGTCGGGCTCGGCACCTCTTCGGTCACGCCCAGCGCGCGCAGGATGGCGCGGGCCAGCGTCGTCTTGCCGGCGCCCAGATCGCCCTCCAGTGCCACCGCGTCGCCGACGTCCAGTCCCGCCGCGATACGCGCGCCCAGGGCCTCGGTTGCCGCCCCGTCAAGGAGCCGCGTCGTGCGCTCAAAGGCTTGAGAATCCTCGCTCATCGGCGCCGTTGTAGCGGTTGCCGCGCCCGGCCTCAACGCGCTGTTTGCGCTCGCTGCGGGGGCATGTTAGCCGCTTGGGCATGGAGCGTGTCGTCATCATCGGAGGGGGGCAAGCGGGCTGCCAGGCGGTCGCGAGCCTGCGTGCCGAGGGCTTCGCAGGGCCCATCGCCATGGTGGGCGACGAGCCTTATGCGCCCTATCAGCGCCCCCCCCTGTCCAAGACTTATCTCATGGGCACGATGGAGCGCGACCGGCTGTTCCTGAAGCCCGACGCGTTCTATGCCCAGGCCGATTGCCAGACGATTTATGGCGTGCCGGCCGTGTCGATCAACCGCGATGCCAAAGAGGTCGCGCTCGCCGACGGGCGCGTGCTCGGCTATGACAAGCTGCTGATCGCGACCGGCTCGCGGGTGCGCAAGATCAAGATTCCCGGCGCGGACCTTTCCGGGCTGCACTATCTGCGCTCCATCGCCGACGTCGACGCGCTCAGGCCCGCGTTCCAGTCCGCCAAGACGCTGGCCGTGGTGGGCGGCGGCTATATCGGGCTCGAAGTCGCCGCCGTCGCGCGCAAATACGATCTTTCCGTCACCGTGATCGAGGCGCTCGACCGCGTGATGGCGCGCGCGGTGTCCAGGCCGGTGTCGGAATTCTACGAGAAGGTCCACCGCGAGGCGGGCGTCGTCTTCCACATGAACACCGCCGTCGAGGGTTTCGAGGGACGCGACCACCTGACCGGCGTGCGCGCGGGCGGGCGGGTGTTCGCCGCCGACATCGCGCTCGTCGGCATCGGCGTGGTGCCGAATTGCGAGATCGCGCAGGATGCGGGCCTCGAATGCGAGGACGGCATCCGCGTCGACAAGTTCTGCGCCACCGCCGACCCGGCGATCTTCGCCGCGGGTGATTGCACGCGCCATCATGGGCGGGGCGGCGACCTCATCCGGCTCGAAAGCGTGCAGAACGCGATCGACCAGGCCAAGCACGCGGCGCTGGCGATGGTGGGCAAGCCCACGCCCTATGGCGAGGTGCCGTGGTTCTGGTCGGACCAGTACGATCTCAAGCTGCAGATCGCGGGGCTCGCCAAGCCGGATGACAGGATCGTCATGCGCGGCGATCCCGGCTCGCGGAAGTTCGCCGTCTTCCACCTGCGCGCGGGCGCGGTCGCCGCCGTCGAGGCCGTGAACGCGGCGCCGGAATACATGATCGGCCGCAAGCTGATCGCGGACGCCGCTCCTGTGGCGCCGGAGCGTCTTGCGGACACCGCCATACCTATGAAAAACATCGTCTAGCTGGGTTTCAAGGAGCATCCATGCCGAAGATCAGATATGTCGACCATGACGGCAAAGAGCGCGAGGTCGAGGTCGCCGCCGGGTTGAGCGTCATGGAAGGCGCGGTCAAGAACCTGGTGCCCGGGATCGACGCCGATTGCGGCGGGGCCTGCGCCTGCGCCACCTGCCACGTCTATGTCGACGAGGCGTGGCTTTCCAAGCTCGACCCGAAGTCGGACATGGAAGAGACGATGCTCGACTTCGCCCAGGAGCTCCAGCCCAACTCGCGCCTGTCCTGCCAGATCAAGGTGACGCCGGAGCTCGACGGGTTGACGGTGAGGACGCCGAAGAGCCAGCATTGAACGTAAAAACTGTGAAAAATATTTCCACAATCAGTACTTGAATTGTCGTTTCACGCTTCCTATCTGGCTCCGGAGGTCTCTCTTGGAGGAGCGATCGGAAACGCGATTGGGTTCTGTACAGAAGTCGTGACAGCGCATGCGTTCAATCGGGCGACAGCGGGGGACTCGCGAAAAGTGAGGTTCGAATACCCGCCTGCGCGCAAATCGCTTGCGAACGCGAATTCAACGATCAAGCGGTTGCGGTTTGGGTGTAGGCGCCACGAGATGTTGATGCGGCGGAGCGGCCCTCATGCTTCGACGGGCTCAGCATGAGGGACTGTGGGCAGTGTGCGTTTGGCTCCGCCCCTCACCCTGAGCTTGTCGAAGAGTGAGAGCCGCGAGTCCGTTCGTTCATGCTCTTACGTTCTACTTCCCTTCGCGCTCGACCGAGCCGCCGCCGTCGATGGCTTCGTTCACCTGCGGGTCGCCGCGATAGGAAATATGGCCGCCGCCGTCGATCGCGGCTTGGAGATGCTTGGTGGCGTTGACGTGGATCTTGCCGCCGCCGTCGATCGCGGCGGTGACGGTCGCGGCGCTGATCGCGGCCGCGTCGATGTCGCCGCCGCCGTCGATCGCCGCGGCGAAGCGGTCGCGCGCGGGAAAGCCGGTTTCCGCCACGATGTGGCCGCCGCCGTCGATCGCGGCGCCCGTGAGGTCCGGAGTCACGATCTCGATGTCGAGGTCGTAGCGGCCCGCCGGGCAATTGTCCTCGCACACGTCGATGACGAGCTTGTTGCCGTCCTTGATGCGGAACTTGGTGATGTCGGCGCTGCCCTTGATCAGGCTCACGCTCTGCGCCGCGCCGTGCTTGACGGTGACGTGGCCGCCGCCGCGCAGCTCGATCTGGTCGAAATGGCCGACCTGCACCGGCGTGGCGGCGAAGGCTGCTGACGAGGCGAGGAGACTGGCGGCAATGGCGAGCGTGATGCGGGTCATGGGGATTCTCCAAGGGTTTGGCGCTTGCGCAAAGATAAGACGGCCGCACTAGTTTGCGTATATCGCGCGCGCCGCGCCCCGCCATGCGGCAGCGGGATGGCTTGGATCAAGCCGCGGTGCGGCTGTGCTCCGGCGGGCCTTCGTCGTGGATGCGGCGGGGCAGGTGGCAACGCACCAGCGTTCCCCCCTCTTCTCCAAGAGAGCCGCTTTCGATCTCGACCCAGCCGTCATGCAACTCGACGAAGCGGTTGACGAGGGCGAGACCGAGGCCGGCGCCGGCGCGCTGGCCCGAGCGGCTCTTGGCGGCGAAGCGCTCGAAGACGTTGGCCTTCACCTCCGGCGCGATGCCGGGGCCGGTATCGGCGACGGCGATCTGCACGTCCTCGCCCTGGATGCGGCCCGAGAGCGTGATCGTGCCGCCGCGGGGCGTGAACTTGAACGCGTTGGAGAGGAGGTTGAACACGATCTGGCGCACGCGCCTGTCGTCGGCGAGGAACTGGCCCGCGTCGGCCGGCACGTCGACGGCGAGGGTGAGCTCGACCTTCGCCGCCCATTCGCGCGCGTGCTGGGCGACGTCCTCGAGCAGCGCGCGCAGGTCGATGCGCGTGAGCTCCAGGCGCAGCGCGCCGCTCTCGATCAGCGACAGGTCGAGGATGTCGTTGACGAGGCTGGTGAGCGTGTTGGCGCCGGCTACGATGTCGGCGACGTATTCGGTCTGGCGCGGATTGAGCGCGCCCGGGATGCCGCTGGAGAGGTGCTCGGCGAAGCCCAGGATGGTGTTGAGCGGCGTGCGCAGCTCGTAGGAGACGTGCTTGATGAAATCGGATTTCAGGCGGTCGGCCGCCTCCAGCGCGTCGTTGCGGTCGCGCAGCGCGCTTTCGATGCGGAAGCGGTCGGTGACGTCGACGAAGGTGACGAGGATCGCGCCGTCGGGCAGCGCCGAGAGCGCGAGCGACAGGATCGTGCGGTCGTTGCGCTCGATCTCGCCCAGGTCGCGCTTGCCGGCGGAGCCCGAGACGATGGCCTGGATCAGGCCTTCCCAGATCTCCGCATCGCCGAACTTCTCGGCGCAGGCGGCGGCGACGCTGCGCACATGCGGCTCGCCCGCGAGATCTTTCGCCGGTAGGTCCCAGATGCGCGCGAAGGAGGCGTTGTGAAGCTTGAGCCTGCCATCGGGCCCGAACACCGCCACGCCCTCGTTCAGCGTGTCGAGCGTCGCGGACTGGACCTTGATCAGCGTGTTGTAGGAGCTCTCCAGCGCGATGCGCGCGGTCACGTCTTCATAGAGGAAGGTGAGGCCGCCGAAGGGATGCGGCTGGGCGACGACGCGCAAGGTCTTGCCGCCGGGGACATGCCACAATTCCTCGGGGAGATATTCCTGCGCCGCGCCGTAGAGCGCCATGCGTTCGCGCTTCCAGGCCTGGAAGTCGCGCTGCTCGGCGAGCTTGCGGCCCTCGCGCAGGCGGTCGAGAATCTCGCCGTCGCTCGGATGGGTGTCGAGCCACGTCTCGGGCAGGCCCCAGAGCTGGGCATAGGCGCGGTTGTAGAAGGTGAGGCGCTGCTCGCGGCTGAAGATCGCCACCGCGGTCGCCAGCCTGTCGAGCGTGTCGGAATGCGCGTCGAGATGCTGCTGCAGCTTGGCGTCGGCCTGGACGTTCTCGGTCACGTCGACCGCGCTGCCGACGACCGTGCCGTCGCCCATCGGCTGATGCGTGAAGGCGAGCGCACGGCGCTGGCCGGCGATGACGGCGAAGCGGCGCGTCTCCTGGACCTGGCCGGCATTGCGCGCCATCGCCGCGAGGTCGTGCTCGGATTTCTCCAGCGAGGTCTGCGACGCGAGCGCGGCCTGGGCGCTCGCAGCCCCGCTCGCCTCGACGAAGGCGCGGTTCGCCCACACCAGCGACAGCGCGCGGTCGCGCAGCCATACCGGCACCGGAAGCGCGTCGAGCATGGAGCGGAAGTCGAGCGACTCCGCGCGCACCTTCTGCTCGGGCTCCAGCCACACCGCCGCCATGCCGCCGACGGCGCGGCCGCGGAAGTGGATCTTGTGGCCGTTGCGGTCGCGGGCGCTCAAGCCGAAGCTCTCGGCGCGTTCGCTCAACCCGTCGAGCGCGCGGCTGAGCTCGAGCGCGTCGGCACCCGCGAGGCAGGAATCGATCGCCGCTTCCGCGCCGCCATAGGAATAGGGACCGGAGCCGTCGCGCCCCCACACGATCAGCGCTTCCTTTGCCGAGGACAGCAGCGCGTCGCGCTCGCCCACCGCCGCGCGCGTGCGGGCGCCCGAGACGCGCAGCGCGCGCCGGAGCCGCGCGGTGGCCTTCTGCTCGGCGATGGCCCAGAGCCCGGCCGCGATGGCGAGCGCCACCGCGCCCGTCGTCACCGCCGCCAGAACCAGATCGCGCTCACCCAGGATCGGCAGCGCATCGGCGAAAACGGGTGTAGGCAGAGCGCCGGCCAAAAGCGCCAGCGCCCAAATCCATCCCTTCCTCGCAACCCCCGATTCCCGTCGCATCTTCCGCGAATCACTGTGGAATCAATACGATACTCAGAACGACTGAGTCCGGATAGGTATTGTGGTTAATAAAGTGTAAAAATCCTAAATCTGGTCAGCGGGACAAGATTTAGTGGGTTCCGGTCAAAACGTGGGAGTTCCCATGCTGGCGCCGTCGAATTGGATGACGCGCGCGGCCGCCAAAACTTCCGGCGCCAGCAGACGCGCACTGACGCCCATGCGGTCGTAGGTGGGGTCCACGGCCCGCCAATGCGTGACGCAGCCGCAATCGGAACAACGGTGGAGGGTGAGATCGCGATCGCCCCATTGGTAGGTATGGGTCGGCGCGGCCTCGGTGATGCGCACCTGCTTTGGTGAGTAATAGGCCCAGAGCGTACCGTTGCGGCGGCAGATGGAGCAGTTGCAGCTCTTCACTTCTTCCGGAGCCGTGTCGAGTTCGATCCGAACCTTGCCGCAGTGACAGCGCCCCTCAACCACTCGAACCTCCAGAAGCAAATCGGGCGGCACTTCTAGCCGAAGGCGCCGCCCGTTGGTGTCAGTAGCGGTAGTGATCCGGCTTGAAGGGGCCGGCTTCCGGCACGGAGATGTAGTCGGACTGCTTCCTGGTGAGCTTGGTCAGCTTCACGCCGATCTTGTCGAGGTGCAGGCGGGCGACCTTCTCGTCGAGCGCCTTGGGCAGGGTGTAGACCTTCTTCTCGTACTTGCCCTGGTTCTTGTAGAGCTCGATCTGCGCCAGGGTCTGGTTGGTGAAGGACGAGCTCATCACGAAGCTCGGATGGCCCATGGCGTTGCCGAGGTTCACCAGGCGCCCCTCGGAGAGCAGGATCATGCGCTTGCCGTCGGGGAACTCGATCTCGTCGACCTGCGGCTTGATGTTGTTCCACTTGAAGTTCTTGAGCGAGGCGACCTGGATCTCGCTGTCGAAATGGCCGATGTTGCAGACGATGGCGCGGTCCTTCATCGCGCGCATGTGATCGATGGTGATGACGTCGACATTGCCGGTGGCGGTGACGAAGATGTCGGCGCGGGGCGCGGCGTCCTCCATCGTCACGACCTCATAGCCTTCCATCGCGGCCTGCAGCGCGCAGATCGGATCGACCTCGCTCACCAGCACGCGGCAGCCGGCCTGGCGCAGGGATGCGGCCGAGCCCTTGCCCACGTCGCCGAAGCCCGCGACCATGGCGACCTTGCCCGCCATCATCACGTCGGTGCCGCGGCGGATGCCGTCGACGAGGGACTCGCGGCAGCCATAGAGGTTGTCGAATTTCGACTTGGTGACGCTGTCGTTGACGTTGATCGCGGGGAAGAGGAGCTTGCCTTCCTTCTCCATGATGTAGAGGCGGTGCACGCCGGTGGTCGTCTCCTCCGACACGCCCTTGATGTTGGCTGCGATCTGCGCGAACCAGCCCTTGGGCTTCTCTTTCAGCAGCCGCTTGATCAGCGCGAAGAAGACTTCCTCTTCCTCGTTCTCGGCCTTGTCGAGGAACGCGGTGTCGCCCTTTTCGGCGCGCAGGCCGTGATGGACGAGCATGGTCGCGTCGCCGCCGTCGTCGAGGATCATGTTGGGCGTGCCGCCGCCGTGCCAATCGAACAGCTTCGCGGTGTAGTCCCAGTAGTCGTTGAGGCTCTCGCCCTTGATCGCGAAGACCGGCGTGCCGCTTGCGGCGACCGCGGCGGCGGCGTGGTCCTGCGTCGAATAGATGTTGCACGAGACCCAGCGCACGTCGGCGCCGAGCGCCTTCAGCGTCTCGATGAGCACTGCCGTCTGGATCGTCATGTGCAGCGAGCCCGCGATGCGCGCGCCCTTCAGCGGCTTGGACGCGCCATATTCCTCGCGCGTCGCCATCAGGCCCGGCATCTCGGTCTCGGCGATGGAGATCTCCTTGCGGCCGAAATCGGCGAGCGAAATGTCCTTGACGGCGTAATCGTGAGCCATGGCGGGAATCCTCATGAAGCAAAAGCCGCGCGGGTATAGCAGCGGCTTTTGCCCGAGTCCAGGAGCATATAAAGAAATATGCATGTCTTTATCTGATAGGGTAACCCCTTCAGCCGAAAGCGGTTTTCGTTCCGGCTTGCCGCGCGGTGAGGCCTCGCCCATGCGTCCGCGCGGGCTTGCCGAGGATGGCGTCGAACGCGCCGTCGAGCGTGGGATGATGGAAGACGAACCCGCTCGCCAGCGCTTTCTGAGGTGTCAGGCGCTGGCCGCCCAAGAGAAGCTCGTCGGCGAAGTCGCGCGCGACAAGGCGTAAGAGACCCGCAGGCACGCGGAAAAGCGCGGGCCGGCGGAGCGCATGCGCGAGCGCGCGGGTGAACTCGGCATTGCGCACGGGATTGGGCGACGTCGCGTTCACGGCACCGGACATGGCCGGGTCGGCGATGGCGTGCAGGATCAGCCGTACCAGATCGTCGTGCTCGATCCACGCCATCCATTGCCGGCCTGAGCCGATCGGGCCGCCGAGCCCCCATTCGAAGACGGGAAGGAGCTGGCCCAGCATTCCGCCTTGCGAGCCGAGCACCAGCGCGATGCGAAGACACACGACGCGGACGCCGAGCGGCTCGGCACGCCGCGCGGCTTGCTCCCATGCATCGCAAACCTCGTGACCGAACCCGCCGCGGGCTGCGGACCACTCGTCGAGAACTTCATCGTCGTAAAGTCCGTACCAGCCCTTGGCGGAGGCGCTGACCAGCACCTCAGGACGGCGCTCGAGACGCGCGATCAGGCGTACGACGTCCGACGTCATGTCGAGGCGCGAGCGCAGGATCTTCTCGCGCTTCGCCCTGGTCCACAGTCCGTTCGCGATCGGCTCGCCGGCGAGATTGACGATCGCGTCGATATGCGCGCCGTCCGCGATCTGGTCGAGATCGGTGATCAGCATGAAGGGCGGACGGAAGAGCGGCGCCTTCTTCGGATCGCGCACCAGCGCGATCACGTCGTGGCCATAGGCCGACAGCACCTCGCAAAGACGCCGTCCGACGAAGCCGGTGGCACCGGTGACGAGCACCGTCGTGCGGCTCGCGAGCGCGGGCGCGATGGAAGCGGCGGGATTGCGGGTGAGGCGGGTGACGCGTCGGGCGGCGAGAAGATCGCGCGGGCCGCTGATCGCGGTGCCCAGCGCCGCCGCGGCCGCGAGCCAGCTGAAGATGCCGTATTGCGTGAAGACGACGGTGCTCGGCTGCCGCGACCACGCCAGAAGCACTGGAACGAGCAGCGCGAGAATCGCGCCGTAGTTCAGCGCGAGCAGCGTGTGGGTCACGCGCTCGGTCGCGGGCAGCGCGCGGCTTCTGTCTTCCTCGACGAAATCCATCAAGGTGATGACGGCTTCCGCGAGCAGCAGGCCGATCACGATCATCGCCCAGATGCCGTGCATTTGCGTCCATCCGAAGAGCGCGAACAGCACGGCATAGAAAAGATTGCGGATGCCGTGCAGCACGAGCTCGTATCGCTGCGACGCGCGCCAGGCCAGCCGCTCGGTCATCTCGTGATGATAGAAGGTGTCGAAACCGCCCATGGCGATCTGGATGGTGATCAGGGTCCACAATACTGTGCTCATGGCGTGGCCTCATGGAATTTCGCGACTTGGCGGATCAAGGTGCCAAGCCGCGGATGGGTGACGTCGAGGGTGAAGGTGAACCAGCCCCCGCCGAGCTCGGCATGCGTGACCGTCAGCGCGCCGGGTGTGAGGATGCGGGGCAGGGGAATGCGCAGGCGGCCGAGGCGCAGGAAATAGCGCACGCTTCGGAACACGAGCGCGTGGTGCTCGACGCCGACGCTGAGCGCCATGCCGACCCCGCCGCCGACATGCTCCTCCAGGCCGGTGGGCCCGGCGAAGAGCTTCGTCGAATGGATGACCTGCGGCCGCGCCTGGCTACGCGCATAGAGCCGCGTCCAGTTCTGCCCGCCGCTGCGCGCGTCTTCCGTCACGGTGACGATGCTTGCGGCACCTTCGCGCACGTCGCCCGGGAAAGGCTCACCGATCAGCTTGGCGAGGAAGGCCAGGATGCCGCCCGCGAAGCTCGTGCGGATCTCGGTGACGCAGCCCTCGTAGACGGTCATCTCGCCCGGCGCCATGCGCTTGGAGAAGCGCGCGCGCACGGCTTGCGGCAGTTCGGCCCATTGCGCGTCGGAGAGAAGCGCGCGGAACCGCAGATCGCCGAGCGGTTCGCATGCCTTGGGAGGAGCTTCCAGAACTCTCAGCGCATTGCCCGCCGGTCCCATGACATCCTCCCTGCTTTCTATTTGACCCGCTTCATCGGCAGGAGATTGACGATGCGCGCGCCAAGCCTGATCAGCGCGGCGAGCTTCCCGCTCGGTATGCCCTGCATCTGGTCGTACCAGCCGGAGACTTCCCTGGTGAAGGCGAGCATCGCGTTCAGGCGTTCGCGCGCGACCGCGCTCACGCGCGGGTCATGCGCGGCCTCAGTGACGCAGGCATCGAGCGCCTTGACGGCGGGATCGATCTCGCGCTCCTTGCGGCCGGAGGCGATGCGGCGCGCGATCTCCCATACGTCGGTTTCGGCCTCGAACTGGTCACGGCGGTCGCCCATCACCGGCACGCGCCGGATCAGGCTCCAGGACAGCAGCTCCTTGATCGAGTTGGAGACGTTGGAGCGCGCCATGCCGAGCGCGTCGGAGATCTCCTCCGCGGTGAGCGGCTTTTCCGAGAGATAGAGCAGTGCGTGGATCTGGCTGACCGAGCGGTTGACGCCCCATTGCCCGCCCATCTCGCCCCAGGCCAGGACGCAACGCTCGATGGCGGGGCGCAGGCCGGTTCTGTCAGATATTTCTGTCATGACAGAAATATCTGACAGTTCGGGATGAAAGTCAAGCCTCTTCGTCATGGCCGGGCTTGACCCGGCCACCCAGCGAGCGAGCGTCCGCGAGCGAAACGACTCTGGATGGCCGCCTCAAGAGCTCGCCCTTGGGCCGCGCCTTTGGCGCGGTCCCGGAGCGGCGACCATGACGAGTTGTTACGGCTTCTTCGGTGCTGCCGGTGCCGGTGCCGGCGTCGCAGGCGCAGCCTCGGGCTTGGCGGGCTCAACCGCGGCCGGCGGCGTGCCGTGCATGCGGTCCATCCAGCCGCCCATGCCCTTGCCGCCCACGCCCGGGCAGATGAAGGCACAGACCACGCCGGCGATGGCGAGAAGCCACAACAGCCAGCCGAGGATCGTGCCCACGAGTTTCACGATGCCGCTCGCCCTCTCGGCCGCGAACAGCACGAAGAAGCCGATCACCGCCACGCCAAGCGCGTGGAAAATCATTCCGAACATGTCGTGCATATGCATTGTACGCCCCCTTCCAAATCGCCCCGGCCGCCCGGTTGGGCAGCCTGACGGCGCAGAATATACCTCATCCGCGACGACGGCGTGAATTCTAAGGACCGTCGACGCGAAAGCCCTTCGCGCGCAACAGGTTGGGCACGCCATGGGGGCCGCCCAGATGCGCCGCGCCCACCGTGATGAAATAGGTCTTGTCGGTGTTGAGAAGCTCGGAGATCTTCACGACCCACGCGCGGTTGCGGTCGTCGAGCAGGAGCTTGCGCGCCTTGGGATAGCGCGCCAGGTCGCGGCCCATGAGCTTGTCCAGGCGCTTCACGTCGCCATGGATCCAGGCGTCGAGCAGGGGGCCGACCTGCTCGCCCGACGAATGGCCCTCGGTCTTGAGCGTGGCTTCGAAGGATTGCAGCTCCGTCTTGAGATCGGCGGGCGCGAGCAGCGCGAGCTGCTGCTCCACGGTCTCCAGCCCGATCACCGGGCGGGTGTCTTTGGAGTCGCTGCCCTGAAGCTGGTTTTCGATGCCGGACTTCGCGGAGTAGCCGTGCTTCTGCATGTCGGCCACGTCGATGGTCAGCGCCGCCAGCCACGGGCGCATGCGGTCGACCGCGGCGGGCGCGATGCCGAGATCGGCGATATCGGCGTCGAACTCCTTGCGCGTGTCGGGCGTGAGCAGCTCGCGCAGGTGCTGGCCGGGCGGGAGCGTGCCGCGCTCGCGCACATAGGCCTGGACGCGCTCCTTGAAGCCTTCGTCCATCGCGAGCTCGAAGACCAGCACATCGGCTTTCGCCATCGCCGTGTCGATCTCCTTGGTGTGCCAGTCGACCTCGGGCGGAAGCGCGTGGATGGAGCCGAAGAGATAGGCCGTCCCCTTCGGCCCATGCACCGTCCACAGCGCGGGGTGCGCGGGAATCTGCGCCATCACCGGCTCCGCGTCTTGGGCGAAGGCGTGGGCGCCGATCGCGAGGAACGCCGCCAGTGTCAGTGCGGCGCGGCGCAGCATCAGCGGTACCCGTAAGGCGGGATCTTCTTCGCGAGGTCGCGGTAGCGGTCGCGCAGTTCCGTCTGGCGCGAGGTCATCGGGATCGCGTCGCCCTTGATGAAGACCGCGCTGGGCGCGCTCGTCACCTCCAGCGGATCGCCGTCCCAGATCACGACGTCGGCATCCTTGCCGGGCTCGAGCGTGCCGTAGCTGTCGGCGATACCCCAGATCTGCGCCGGGTTCCTGGTGATCGCGGCGAGCGCGTGATCCCATTTCATCCCATTGGCGACGGCGTTGCCCGCGATCTGGGTGATCGTGCGGGCGTAATGCGCGGGGCCATCGTTCTGCGGCTGGAACGCGACCATGACGCCGGCCTCGTCGAGACGGGCGGCACCCTTCAGCGTCGCGCCGAGGTCGGAGAAGCTGGCGGGCAGGTTGATGTCGTTGTCGATGACGACGGGCACATGCGCCGCGGCAAGCTCCTTGGCGCATTCCCACGCCTCGCCGCCGCCGACGATGACGAGCTTGAGCTTGTTCGCCTGCGCATATTGCAGCACCTGGCGAATGGTCGAGACGCGCTCGGCATGGACCATCAGAGGCTCGCGGCCCTGGATGACGGGGCCCAGCGCGTCGAGATCGATGCGCGCGCTGCGCTGGTCGCGGCTGCCGCCGGGACGGTGATAGCCGCCGCGCTGCGCCCAGTATTCGCGCGCGTCGTCCATCGTCTCGCGGAACTTGGACCAGATGTCGGGGCGCGCGTTCTTCTGGCCGGCGCCGCCGGTGGGCTCGAGCTCCACCAGCACGCCCGCCTGGCGCTTGACGATGAGATCGGGGCCGAGGCCCAGATGCATCACCGCCGCCGTGCCGCAGAACGTGCTGCCGCAATCGACCGGCGCGGTCAGCGAGCGCGTCACGCCGCGGATGCGCGCCACCGGGATCAGCGTCGAGCTCGGATTGATCGCGTCGGCGACGTCGAACGCGGCGCTGTCCTGCGCCTGGTTCGACGCCTCGTCGTTCGTTTCGGCGACGAGATCGACCTCGGTGATGCCCAGCGGCGTCCACGACACCATCAGCCCCGGCGTCACCGGCTTGCCGTGCGCGTCGATGATTTTGGCGCCGGGAAAACTCAGGTTCGCGCCGACTTGCAGAATTTTGCCGCCGCCGATGAGAACATCACCGTCCGCCAGCGTGCCTGCCGCGCCCACGGTGTAGACGTGCCCATGTTTGACCAGCACCGTCGGTTGGCTCGCGTTCGCATCGACGACGATTTCATACATCATATGCTGTTTGCCCGCCGGCTGCGCCACCGCGGCGGAACCGACAAGCGCAAAAACCGAAGCTGCGATGACGTATCTCATTGTCCCGCTCCCCCGGTGTGGGCGTTGTCTTCCTGACCGAGCTCGAAATCGCTGCGCGGCGAGTTCTTGGGATCGTCGCGGTCGTAGGTCAGCGCGCCGTCGATGAAGACCTTCTCGGCGTGGGTGTAGACGCTGAACGGATCGCCGTCCCACATCACCACGTCGGCCATCTTGCCGTTCTCGAGCGTGCCGGTTTGCCCGAGGATGCCCAGCGCCTTCGCCGGATTGCGCGTCATCCACGCCACCGCATGCGCGCGCGTGATCGGATAGCCCATGCGCCGGCCCGAAGCCATCGCCTTGGCGACTTCCTGGTTCAGCCGCTGGATGCCGAGCGGATCGTCGGAATGGATCATCGCGCAGGCGCCCGCATGGTCGACCATCGCGATGTTCTCCGGGATGCCGTCATAGGCCTCCATCTTGAAGCCCCACCAATCGGCCCACATCACCGCGCAGATGTCGTTCTTCTTGAGCAGGTCGGCGACCTTGTAGGCCTCGGCGGCGTGATGGAACGCGGCGATGCGGAAGCCGAACTCCTTCATCACGTCGATCATCGTCGCCATCTGGTCGCCGCGGTAGCAATGCATCTGCACCGGGATCTTCTTGTCGAGGACGAGCGCCAGCGTCTCCAGCCCCAAGTCGCGGTCCGGCGGATCGCCAGCCTTGGTCTTCCAGTATTTCTGCCACGTCGCGCGATAGGCTTGCGCCTTCGCGAACGCCGCGCGATAGCCCGCGACGTCACCCATCCAGGTCTGCGGCCCGCCCTTGTCGCCGTAGACGCGTTTGGGGTTCTCGCCGCACGCCATCTTGAGGTCGTAAGGCGCGCCGGGGAACTTCATGCCCTGCGTCGTCGTCGACCAGACGTTCTTGAGCACGACCGAGCGGCCGCCGATGAGGTTGGCCGAGCCCGGCAATATCTCCATCGCGGTGACGCCGCCCGCGAGCGCGCGCGAGAAGCCGGGGTCCTGCGGCCAGACCGAATTCTCGCTGCGCACTTCCGCGGTCACCGGCTTCGTCGCCTCGTTGCCGTCCGACGTCGCTTCGTTGGAGGGGCTCGGATAGACGCCGAGATGCGAATGGATGTCGATGATGCCCGGCGTGACGAACTTGCCTTTGCCGTCGATCACGATGGCGCCCGCGGATGCGGTGAGGTTCTGCCCCACGCCCGCGATCTTGCCGTCCTGCATCAGGACGTCGCCGTTCGCGATCTCCTTGTCGGTGGCGGTGAGGATCGTCGCGCCCTTGATGAGCACAGGCTTCGACGGGCGCGGATGATAGGTCGAGGGGAAATCGTCGGCGGGGAATTGGTCGGCGACCGGTCCGCCGTCGCCATGATGCAGTCCCGGAATGAGCCACCACGCCAGCACCAGCGTGGCCACGACGATCGCCGCGGCCCCCCAGGCGGGCAATCCTTTCATCGAATTCATCCACCCCTCCAGCCAACGCGAGCAGAGTGGCCCGCGCATGCTCCTGGCGCAACCGATTTGAGGGAATCTGCGACAGGACGCGAAACTTCGCCCGGTAAGCTCCGTCTTTAAGGCATGGACAGCTTACGCACGGAGACAAAGCCATGATTCGACACAAATTCCTTGCTGCCGCCGCGTTCGGCCTTCTGGCCGCCCTGCCGCTCAGCGCACAGGCCCAGAGCATGGGCCATATGGGCGGCATGCATGGCGGGCATTCGCAGTTCCTGATGCTGCTGCATTCGGCCAACCTGACCCCGGCGCAGCAATCGCAGATCCATCTCATCATGGATTCGCACAAGGCGCAGATGCGCTCGCTGCATCAGCAGCTGGAAAGCCTGCATTCGCAGATCTCGGACAAGCTGCTGTCGTCCGGATCGGTGACGTCGGCAGACTTGAAGCCGCTGGTCGACAAGGCCTCGCATATCGAGGCGACGCTGAACCAGAGCATGACCGACACCGCGCTCTCGATCCGCAATGTGCTCACGCCCGATCAGCTCAGCCACGTCGCCCAGGTCCACGACAAGCTCCGCAGCTTGCACACGCAGGTCCAGAGCCTGATGGGCCACGGCGCGCCGCAAGACGACGGGAACGACTGAGCTCAGAGCGCGTGCGCGATCCCAAGCCGCTGCCGGACGACATGGCCGCGCTCGTGGCAAAGGCAGCCGGCGGCTGCCGGCAAGCGGCGCAGGCGCTGATCGTGCTCCATCGCCAGCGGATCGCGCGGTTCGTGATCGCGCAGACGCGTGACGAGGCGCATTACGAGGATCTCTGCCAGACGGTCTTCGTGAAGATGGTGCTGGGATTGCCGCGGCTGCGCGAGCGCGAGCGCTTCGAGCCGTGGCTGTTCCAGATCGCGCGCAATGTCTGTCGGGACCATCTGCGCGCGAAGCTCGGCTGGCGGCGTCTGTTCGTGCCCTACCGGAGCGAGCATGACGCCGCCGCCGCGCCGCCGGAGACGCAGCCGGATGCGTCCAGATCGATGCAGAAGCACATCGAGCGGCTGCCCGAGGCCCAGCGTGAGCTGCTGCGCCTGTCGCTGGACGAACGCAGAAGCTACGAGGACCTCGCGCGGCTGACGCGTTCGAGCGTGTCGGCGGTGAAGTCGCGCCTGCACCGCGCGCGGGAGAACCTGAAGACACTCATGCTGGCGGGAGATTCCGAATGAGCCGCGAAGACGAATTGCCCTTCCGCGCCGATTTCACCGAGCGCGTGCTCGAGGCGGCCGACAGGATTTCGCTGCGCCGCCGCCGTACGCGGCGCGCTGCCGTCGCCGCGGCGGTTGTGTTGCTTGCGGGCGCCGGCGCATTGCGCTTCGTTCCCATGCGCATGCCGGCGACGGACGACTCGCCTCATCTCGTTGCGGGCTTCGACACGGCGGCGGCCGACGATACGCAGGCCGAGCTGACGGACTATATGTTCCCCGAGGCCGCAGACCTGACGCAATTCTCCGAAGAGTATGCAGGCGCGGCCGACGACGATCAGGCGCTGTTCGCGGAGGATGGTGATGACAGTGGGAGCTAATCCTCCCCGAACTTCGCTTCCGCCAGCGCGACGAGGGCTTTGAGCGCGTCCTGCGCGTCCTCGCCCTCGGCGCAGATCTCGACCTCCGTGCCGAAGCTCGCTTCCAGCATCATCAATCCCATGATCGAGCGGCCGTCGACGGTCTGGCCGCCTTTGGCGACCGTGATGTGCGATTGGAAGCGCGCCGACGCCTCGACGATCTTGGCCGAGGCTCGGGCGTGCAGGCCCTTCTTGTTGATGATCTTGACGGCGGCGCAATGGCGCAAATCAGACCCCATGGCCCGCGAGGTCGAGCGAGCCCGCGCGCATGTATTTGCGGCCCGCTTCGATGGCTTCTTTGACCGCCTGTTCCAGCGGCACGCGTCCGCGCACCTCGACGAGCTTGATCAGGCTCGGCAGGTTGACGCCGGCCAGCACCTCGATCTTGCCGCGCTCCAGAAGCGTGAGCGCGAGATTGCACGGCGTGCCGCCGAACATGTCGGTGGCGATGACGACGCCGCGGCCCTGGTCGATGGATTTCGCGGCGGCCGCGATCTCGCGCTGGCGGCGCTCGAGGTCGTCCTCCGGCCCGATGCAGACGGCACGCAGATGGGTCTGCGGGCCCACCATGTGCTCCATCGCGGAGATGAATTCCTGCGCCAGCCGGCCATGCGTGACCAGAACGATGCCGATCATGTTGAACGCGCCCCAACGCTTTCGCGAAACAGATTCCGCTCGTACGCCGCGGCGGCCAGCAGGATCTTCGCGGGCGCCGAGGGGTCGAAGGCGGCAAGTCTTAGCAAAGGCAGCGGTTGGGACAAGTCCCATGGCGCTTTGTAATCTTCACGTGGCGGCAGGCGCGATTTCGCGCCGTCGAGCGAGACCGCGAGCGCGACGCGGGTCCTGGGCGCGCAAGGCACCTGGACGATGCCCACGCCGCGCACCTCGATCAGTCCGCGCAGGTTGGCCGGAGCGCGCGCGATCAAGGAGCCGTCCGTAAGTAACAAATCCGTGCGGTCGTCGCTGACCAGGATCGCGCCGCGCTCGATCAGGCGCAGCGCCAGGTCGGATTTGCCCGCGCCGCTCCTGCCCATGATCAGCACGCCCGAATCGTGACGCGCACCGAAGCTCGGCGCCGCGCGCGCCAGCACGACGCAGGTGGCATGGATGTTGACGACCTTGGGATGCTTCATGCGATCTCCGCGAGTGGCAGCATGACGACGAAGCGCGCGCCGCCTTCGGCCCGGTTCTCGGCCCAGATGCGCCCGTTCGTCGAAAGCACGATCTGGCGGGCGATCGAAAGGCCCAGGCCCGAATTCTTGCCGAAGCCGTGCTCCTGCGGTCGCTCGGTATAGAAACGCTCGAAAATGGTTTCGAGATTGTCGGGCGGGATGCCGGGCCCGCCGTCCTCGACCGTGATGCGCACCTGGCCGCCCTCGGCGCGGGCGGCGATTTTGATCGGGACGCCGTCGGGGCTGAACGAGACCGCGTTGTCGATCAGGTTGCGGATCACCTGGCCGAGCCGTTCGTCGCGGCCGATGACGATGGCGTTGGCGGGCAGGTCGATGTCCAGCTCCATCGGCACGCGCTCCGAGAGGTCGGTGTAGTTGTAGACCTCGACGATGGTCTCTAGCAGGTGCTTGATGTCGACGGCGTCGCTCGTCTCGCGGCTGAGCTCCGCGTCCAGGCGCGAGGCGTCGGAGATGTCGGTGATGAGGCGGTCGATGCGCTTGACGTCGTTCTTGACGATGGCCATCAGCCGCTCGCGCGCCGCGTCGTCCTTGGCGCGGGTCAGCATCTCCACCGCGCTCTTGAGCGAGGTGAGCGGGTTCTTGATCTCGTGGGCGACGTCGGCGGCGAAGCTCTCGATGGCGTCGATGCGGTCGTAGAGCGCGCGTGTCATCGCCGAGAAGCTCGCGGCGAGGTCGCCGATCTCGTCGTTGCGTTCCTCCATGCTCGGGATCGTCTCGCGGCCCATGTGTCCGCCGCGGATGCGGTCCGCGGCATCGGCGAGCGCCAGCACCGGCCGCGCGATGAAGCGCGACAGCAGCAGCGACGAGGCGAGCATGACGCCGATCGCGACGACGAACACCTCCAGCAAGGTCGCGCGTTCCTCGCGCAGCACGTCGTCGATGTCGCCGCCTTCGGTCGAGACCATCAAGACGCCGTAGATCGCCTTGAAGCGTTGCACCGGGGCGGCCACCGAGAGCACCAGCTTGTTCTGGTCGTTGACGCGCTCGCCGCTCGCGATGTCGCCGGCGAGCGCCGACGTCACCTCGTGATAGACGCGGCCGTTGTCGCCGGCCTCGAAATAGGGCTCGAGCTTGGTGAAGGGGCGCACGCCGGTGACGCCGTCATAGACGCGGTCCCAGAATTCGCGGATCTGGCTCCAGGTGCCGATCGCGGGCAGCTCGCCCGTCTGCACCACGTTGCGCGCGAGCAGGTCGCGCGTGTCGATGGCGAGCGTGCCGTCGGTGAGATAGAGTCGACCGCGCAGTTTCGTCGGCGCGATGAGCTGGCGCAGCAATGGCTCGGCCTGCTTGAGGACGAGCTTGTGGTTGTCGGGATCGGTCGCGTATTCGGCGAGCGAGCTGGCCGCGATCTGCGCCTGCACCTCGATGCCGTTCAGCCGCTCGTCGACCAGGCCGATGCGCGACCACTGCACCGCGACGACGCCTGCGATCAGGACCAGCAGCACCAGCCCGTTGACGAGCATGATGCGCCGCGTCAGCGCCGAATAGCGCGCGCGCCGCCTTGGCTGATCCGGCGTCGTCATGGAGCGGGCTTAGGTCTCGCGGTAGCGGTAGCCGACGCCGTAGAGCGTTTCGATCGCGTCGAAGTCGTCGTCCACCTGCTTGAATTTCTTGCGCAGCCGCTTGATGTGGCTGTCGATCGTCCTGTCGTCGACATAGACCTGATCGTCATAAGCTGCGTCCATCAGGCTGTCGCGGCTCTTCACGAAGCCGGGGCGCGCCGCGAGGCTCTGCAGGATCAGGAACTCGGTGACGGTGAGGCGCACCGGCTTGCCGTCCCAGGTGCATTCGTGGCGCTGCGGGTCGAGCGCGAGTTTGCCGCGCACCAGCGCTTCCTTCTTGCCTTCGGGGCCCGGCACCGGCGTCTTGTGCGGGTCGGCGCGGCGCAGAACCGCCTTCACCCGCTCCAGCAGCAAGCGCTGCGAGAAGGGCTTGCGGATGTAATCGTCGGCGCCGGCGTTCAGCCCCATCAGCTCGTCGATCTCCTCGTCCTTGGAGGTGAGCAGGATCACCGGCAGATCGCCGTTCTGGCGCAGGCGGCGCAGCAGCTCCAGCCCGTCCATCCGCGGCATCTTGATGTCGAGGATCACCAGGTCGGGCGGCGAGGCGGTCAGCGCGGTCAGCGCCGAGGCGCCGTCCGAGAAGGTGCGGATGTGATAGCCCTCCTGCTCGAGCAGCATGCTCACGGAGGCAAGAATGTTCTTGTCGTCGTCGACCAGTGCGATGTTGGCCATGCTCTCCCAGCCCGGTAGCGGCGCGGCGTAGTATAAGGTTCTATGATCCAAAGCAAAATGCGCCGGAAAGATGTCCGAAGCCGTCAAAAGTTATGACCCGCACCGTTTCCGCAGCACGGTGCCGTTCTATGCCCGCTACCGCATGGCCTATCCCCAGGCCCTGATCGGCTGGGTGATCGCGCTTGTCGGGCTCGAGCCGGGCGACGCGGTGCTGGACCTGGGCTGCGGGCCGGGCACGCTTGCCGTGCCCTTCGCGCAGGCCGGGATGCGCGTCACCGGCGTCGATCCGGAGCCCGCCATGCTGGCGGCGGCGCGCGCGACGGGGGCGCCATTGACCTTGGCTGAAGGCAGCTCCTTCGCCATGCCAGCCGGCATCGGCCCGTTCCGGCTGGTGACGATGGGACGCTCGTTCCACTGGATGGACCGCGCCGCGACGCTCGCCAGGCTCGACGGGCTGGTGAGCGCGGGCGGCGCGGTCGCGCTGTTCGACGACGAGCACCCGCGCACCCAGGAAAACCTCTGGCGCCGCAAGCTCGACGAGATCGGCCGCCGCTACGGGCGCGGCGACGAGGCCCATATCCAGGAGCGCGACAGCGCCCACTACCGCAGCCACGCGTCCCATCTGTTCGACTCCGCGTTCAACGATTTGCGCCAGGTGTCGATCATCGTCCGCCGCGCGCTGAGCGCGGACGACATCGTGGGGCTCGCCTTCTCGCTCTCGACCTCGTCGCCGCAGAAGCTCGGCGATCGCGCGCCCCAGTTCGAAGCCGACCTGCGCGCCGAGCTCGCCGCGCTGTCGCCCGACGGCCGCTTCAGCGAGATCGCGGAGATGAACGCGCTGGTGGCGAAGCGCTCGATTTAGTGCGGCGGTGGCGGGTTCGCCAAGGCGTCCTGGTCGCGGCCTTCCTTGACGAGGTCGTCGACGACGGCGACGAAATCCTGGCCGGTCATCGCCTTGATGATCGCGGCGCGGCGGCGGAGCTCTTTGGCATAGACGCGATCGAGATAGATCTGGGGCGAGGGGAACAGGCTCGAATCCCCGCCGACATAGAGAACCCCGTCCGCGACCTCGCCGATGGTGAAGCCTTTGGCCGGGCGTGACGCGGTCCAGCCGGGCTTGGTCATCGTGAAGGACGCGTGCTCGATGTCGCTGCCATGCGCGGCTTTGAAGCTCGGCGCTGGGCCCATGCGCAGCGCCTCCGCGGCGGCGGGCGCCGGCACGGTCACGATGGAGAACAGCGCGCCGGGATGACGACGCTCGATGGTCTGGGCGGTGCGCAGGCCGTCGGCCTCGTCGCTCGTCTTCTTCTCCGCATGGAACTCGCCGGTGATGAGCAGGGCGTGGTGGCGCTTGGCGATCACCTCGCGCTCGACCATATCCGCCATCGCGGTGTCGCGGTCCGCAAAGGGTTCGAGGTCCTTTGGCGTCTCGATCTTCGACCATTCCAGCGGCGCATCCGCCAGCACCAGGCGGACCGGATGCGCGCAGAGATGCTTAGCGTTGATGTCGCGCACCGTGTCGTAGACGGCACGATAGACCGGCGTGTTCCAGGTGAGCGGCACGGAGGTCTCGCGGTACATGCTTGTGATCTGCGTCTCGGTGAGCGCGCCGCCGGACGTGTAGACGTCCGCCAGCGTCTGAAGCCGCGAATTGCCGAACTCGACCGCGACGTCGTCCACGCGGCAGACGAAGCGCGGATCGCGCAGCATCTGCTGGAGGAAGGTGTGGATCTGCAGGCTGCGATGCAGCTCGCCGATCTGCACGACGGAATGCGTGTCGAGCTGCTTGGCGATATCGGCGATGGCGTCGGCGCGCGCAGGAACGGAGGCCGCGAGCAGGAGCATAGCTGCGGCGGCGAGCGGGACCGCGCTCATCCTCAGACGAACTCGACCTTCAGAATCTCGTAGGACCGCGCGCCGCCGGGGGCTGCGACCTCGACCGTGTCTCCCTTGGACTTGCCGATGAGAGCGCGCGCGATCGGCGAGGAGATCGAGATCTTCCCGCTCTTGGCGTCGGATTCGTGATCGCCGACGATCTGGTACTTGCGCTTCTGCCCGGTGTCCTCGTCGATGAGGCCTACCGTCGCGCCGAATTTCACCGTCGAACCCGACAGGCGCGATACGTCGATCACCTCGGCGCGGCCGATCATGTCCTCGAGGTCCAGTATGCGCCCTTCCATGAAGGCCTGGCGCTCCTTTGCCGCGTGGTACTCCGCGTTCTCGGAGAGATCGCCATGCGCGCGGGCCTCCGAGATCATCTTGATGATCGCGTGGCGCTCGACGTTCTTGAGCTGGTTGACCTCGTTCTCCAGGGCCTTGAAGCCCGCGGCGGTCATCGGAATGCGTTCCATGGTTCGTCAAATCCTGCTGAAGCAAAAACGTTCCCGCCGGCCTTGGCTTGGCGCCTCGGGCCGGAGTGGTCACGCGTGGTTTTTCCTAACCCCTTGATTCTGGCCGTGTATCTCTATCCGGCGGATCGGGGAGGGGGAGAAGTATAAGACTGCAGGGGTGCAACCTCAAGGGAGCCGGCCCGAAGCGCCGCGATGGCCTCGGTTGCGGCCACCGCCCCCGCCAGCGTCGTGTAGTAGGGGACTTTCATCGTCACCGAGGTCCGGCGGATGGAGGCCGAGTCGGCCAGCGCCTGCGCGCCCTCCGTCGTGTTGAAGACGAGTTGCACCTCGCCGTTCTTCAGCGCGTCGACGACGTGCGGGCGGCCTTCGAGCACCTTGTTGATGCGCGCGACCTTGAGGCCCGCCTCTTCCAGCGCCTTCGCCGTGCCGCGCGTGGCCACCAGCTTGAAACCCATCTCGCACAGCGCGCGCGCCGGCGCGATGGCGTCGTCCTTGTCGGTGTCCTTGAGCGAGATGAAGACGGTGCCTTCCGCGGGCAGGCGCAGTCCGGCGCCGATCTGGCTCTTGGCGAAGGCGCGGCCGAAATTCACGTCCAGCCCCATCACCTCGCCGGTCGAGCGCATCTCGGGCCCGAGCACCGCGTCGACGCCGGGAAAGCGCCCGAACGGCATCACCGCCTCCTTGACCGAGATGTGCTTCGGCGCGGGCTTGGCGAGCTTGAACGAGGCGAGCGTCTCGCCCGCCATCACGCGCGCGGCGATCGCGGCGACGGGGGCGCCGATGGCCTTGGCGACGAAGGGCACGGTGCGGCTGGCGCGCGGATTGACCTCGAGCACGAATATCTCGTTGCCCTGGACCGCGTATTGCACGTTCATCAGTCCACGGACTTTCAGCGCGCGCGCAAGCGCCACGGTCTGGCGCTCGACCTCGGCGATGATCGCGGGCGAAAGGGAGTGCGGCGGCAGCGAGCAGGCCGAGTCGCCCGAATGCACGCCCGCTTCCTCGATATGCTCCATGATGCCGGCGATGAAGACGTCCTCGTCGTTGTCGCAGATCGCGTCGACGTCGATCTCGATGGCGCGGTGCAGGAACGCGTCGATCAGCACAGGGTTGGCGCCCGAGATGCGGAACAACTCGCCGGATTCGACCTGGGCCCTGAGCTGCGTCTCGTCGGTCACAACGACCATGCCGCGCCCGCCGAGCACGTAGGATGGACGCAGGATCACCGGATAGCCGATGGTCCGGGCCGCGGCGACGGTCTCTTCCGCCGTCATCGCGGTCGCGTTGCGCGGCTGCTTGAGGCCCAGCTCGTTGAGCAGCACCTGGAAGCGCTTGCGGTCCTCGGCGAGGTCGATGGCGTCGGCGCTGGTCCCAAGGATCGGCACGCCCGCCTCGACCAAGGTCCCCGCGAGCTTGAGCGGCGTCTGGCCGCCGAACTGCACGATCACGCCGGCGAGCGTGCCGTTCGACTGCTCGATGCGGACGATCTCGAGCACGTCCTCGGCGGTGAGCGGCTCGAAATAGAGGCGGTCGGAGGTGTCGTAATCGGTCGAGACCGTCTCCGGATTGCAGTTGACCATGATGGTCTCGAAACCCTGTGCCGACAGCGAGAACGCCGCATGGCAGCAGCAATAGTCGAACTCGATGCCCTGGCCGATGCGGTTGGGGCCGCCGCCCAGGATGATGATCTTCTTCTTGTCGGTCGGCCGCGCTTCGCACTCCATCTCGTAGGTCGAGTACATGTAAGGCGTCAGCGCCGCGAACTCCGCCGCGCAGGTATCGATGCGCTTGAACACCGGGCGCACGCCGAGCTTCGCGCGGAGCGCGCGCACCTCAGGCTCTTTCCTACCCGTCAGCTTGGCGAGCCGCGCGTCGGAAAAGCCCATCGATTTGAGGCGGAACAGCTCGGCCTTGTCCGCGGGCAGGCCGTTCGCCGCGATCTCGGCCTCGGTCGCGACGATGGCGGCGATCTCGCCCAGGAACCAGGGATCGTATTTGGTGATCGCCGCAATCTCTTCCACCGGGAAGCCGAGCCGCATCGCCTGCGCCGCGACGCGCAGACGGTCCGGCGTCGGCCTAGCGAGTGCTGCGCGGATCGCGGTCTCGTCGGAGGGCAGCGCGATCTCGTCGAAGCCGGTCAGCCCCGTCTCCATCGAGCGCAGCGCCTTCTGGATCGACTCCGCGAAGGTACGGCCGATCGCCATCGCCTCGCCGACCGATTTCATCGAGGTGGTGAGCAGCGGCTCGGCGCCGGGGAACTTCTCGAAGGCGAAGCGCGGGATCTTGGTGACGACGTAGTCGATGGTCGGCTCGAACGAGGCCGGCGTCGCCTTGGTGATGTCGTTGTCGAGCTCGTCGAGCGTGTAGCCGATGGCGAGCTTGGCCGCGATCTTGGCGATGGGAAAACCCGTCGCTTTCGACGCCAGCGCCGAAGAGCGCGACACGCGCGGGTTCATCTCGATGATGACCATGCGCCCGTCTTCCGGGTTGACCGCGAACTGGACGTTGGAGCCGCCGGTCTCCACCCCGATCTCGCGCAGCACGGCGATCGAGGCCGTGCGCATGCGCTGGTATTCCTTGTCGGTCAGCGTCAGCGCGGGCGCCACGGTGATCGAATCACCCGTGTGGATGCCCATCGGGTCGATGTTCTCGATGGAGCAGACGATGATGGCGTTGTCCGCCTTGTCGCGGACCACCTCCATCTCGAATTCCTTCCAGCCGAGCACCGATTCCTCGATCAGCACCTCGTTGGTCGGCGAGGCCTCGAGGCCGCGCTGGACGATGTCGTAGAACTCCTCGCGGTTGTAGGCGATGCCGCCGCCCGTACCGCCGAGCGTGAAAGACGGGCGGATCACCGCGGGCAGGCCCACGAGCTTCAGCGCCTCGCGCGCGCCGCTCTGCGATTCCGGCGCCAAGGCCATGATCGGGTTGTTCTGTGCGTCGTAGAGGAAGTTGCCGTCCGCGTCCTTCTTATGGCGCAGCTCGCCTTTCAGCGTCCTGCCCTTCGGCACGTCGAGCCCGATGCTCATCATCGCCTTGCGGAACAGCTCGCGGTCTTCGGCTTTGTCGATCGCGTCCGCGCTCGCGCCGATCAGCTCGATATCGTACTTGTCGAGCGTGCCGCGCTTGCGCAGCGACAGCGCGGTGTTGAGCGCGGTCTGCCCGCCCATGGTCGGAAGCAGCGCGAAGACGCGGCCCTCGGGCACGTTCGGCCGCTCGCGGGCGATGATTTTCTCGACGAATTCCGGCGTGATCGGCTCGATATAGGTCGCGTCCGCCATGTCCGGATCGGTCATGATGGTGGCGGGGTTCGAGTTCACCAGCACCACCCGGTAGCCCTCCTCGCGCAACGCCTTGCAGGCCTGCGCCCCCGAATAGTCGAACTCGCACGCCTGCCCGATGACGATAGGCCCCGCGCCGATGATCAGGACCGTGTGGATGTCGGTACGTTTGGGCATTTCTACTCGCGCGTGAAGAGGCACGCGCGTGGGGCGCGGCCGAAAGCCTGACTTGTAGGTTAAGGGGACCGTTTAGACGGGGATGCGCGCCGCCGCAACCCTGTTTTTACGGTTTCGCCGCCACTCCGGGAAAGTTCGGGCAATTCGCCGAAAGCTTCGCCCAGACGGCCTCGACATCGGCTTGGGAGCCCTTGCGCGCGATATCCGCGGCCGTGGCGTTGTCCAGGATGTTGGATTCCTCGCGCATGACTTGGAAATCGCCGCCGGAATCAGGCTGGTAGAGGATAAGATATCCACAGTGCCGGTCGGCATTCTCGAATCGGCTGGCGAGATCGATCGCGGCGTAGACTCCGGGAATGGGCGCCGCCTGCGAATCCTTGGTCCAGGTGACCTTGACGATTCGCCGTTCTATCGGGGCGCCGAGCTGAACGCGAAGATGGGCGACGTCCGACCTGAATTCTTCCAGTGAAATATCTTTCTTCTGAAGATCGGCGAAGAACTTGTACGCGTCCTCGGCACGGCCCGCGTCTTCGGCGGCGAGATAGGCCCGGGCGGTTCGCTCCGCCACGTCGCTTTGTTCGATGGTTGGAAGCCAGCCCGGGGCCGAGTCCGACGTGATGTTGATCTCGCGCGGCGCGTCGGCGTGCGCGGAAAGCGTGAGTCCCAGACATAACGCTGAGATCAACGGGAATTTGCGCACTCTCAGCTCCGCCACCGCAGCGTCGTCTCTTTGAGCGGATTGACGAACGGCGCCCCGGTCGCGGTCGATTCGGACCAGGCCTTTTTGAGGCGGTGGTACCACATCGCGGGGACGTCGGCGTCCTGGATGAGCATCAGGCGGGGGTCGAACTTCAGACCCTCGCGCTGGAGTTCGACCATGCGCCGGTCGTCGCCCAGGAAGGTCGGGCCCATCGCCCAGAAGAACGGCTTGATGAAGCCGAGCCAGGCCGGCCAGTAGAAGATCTGCGTCACCTGCGTCGTCTGCTCGTCGATGGGCGTGCAGGTGGTGAGCCCCGTCACCGCGATGCGGCGGCCGAGCAGGCGGCCCGTGATGTTCTCGAAGCGGATCGAGGGCAGCTCGAAGGTGATCTCGGTCGCGACGTCGCCGCCGAGCAGCTTGTAGGCCTTCTTGCTCGGCGCATGGCGCGTCATCACGAAGCCGTTGGGGAGCGGGGCGTAGTGCTTCTCCTTGACGCGCGGCGTGACGCGCCACCACCAGCGCCCGTGCACGTAGGGCGCGTGCGCGGGATCCATCAGGCCGATCACCGCGTGATCGATCGCGCAGCGAAAGGTCTGGCTCTCGCTCCAGCGCGGACGGCTGCCTGCGGCGGCCGGAACGCGTGGCGGCTCGTTCGCGGGGGCCAAGGTCTCGCGGCCGGGTGCCGCCATGTAGACCCAGATAAGACCGTCCTGCTCGCGCACGGGATAGGCGCGCGCGCGGATGCTTTCGGGTTTGATCGGCTCGCCGCCGACGAGCGAGGGGATGAGCGAGCATTGCCCGTCCGCCTTGAAGCGCCAGCCGTGATAGGGGCATTCGACCGCGCCCTCGGGCATCACGCGTCCGGCGGAGAGCGGCACGCCGCGATGCGGGCAGATGTCTCGCAAGGCGAATGCCTCGCCGTCCTTCATGCGCCCGATCAGCACCGGCTCGCCCAGCAGCATCACGCGCTTCATGTCGCCGCGCAGCAGCGGCCGGGCGAGGCCCGCCATGTACCAGAGGTCGCGGAGATAGAGGTCGTCGGACATCGGGTCAGGACCTAGCGCGTGGGCGCTGGATTGTCGACTGGGGCGGGGCGGCGCTCACCCTTCGACAAGCTCAGGGTGAGGGACTGAGCCAAAGCGCACGACTTAAGCAGTCCCTCATGCTGAGCTTGTCGAAGCATGAGGGTAGCGCCGCTGCCTCAGGGATTCTGCTGCATCGGGATTTGCATCGGCGATGGCGCCGGGCTAGGCGCCGCCGCGCCGCCCTTCGGCTTGAGCAGGCTCTCTAGCGGCGTGGTGAACTGCGCGCCCTTATAGTCGGCGAGCTTGAACGCCCAGCCGTTGACGCGGGTCGCGATGGCGCGCGCCTGCTTGGCGATGTCGGGCTTGCCGGACTGGCTCATGGCGTCGAGCTGGGCCCAGTACTCGGTGCCCTTGTGCGCGACGTCGGCGGTGACGGTCAGGCCGTCGAAGGTCCTGGTCGTGACGCGCGCCGAATTGGTGAAGTCCACCTCGCGCGACGGCTTGACGTCATCGAAGGTGAAGCCGGTGACGGCGTAGGCAGGACCATCCGCCGCCGCGTCGCTCGCCATCTCGCGGCCCGCGGGCATCGAGGCGAGCTTGAAATGCATGTCCGTGGGCTTGTCGCGCTGGACCTCGTAGGAGCTGCCGTCGGGCAGCGCCACCGCCGTCGACTGGACGCGCGTCTGGTCGAGGTCGAGCACGCTCTTGTCGAGCCAATTGTTCACGTCGCTGCTGAACTCGCTTTCGGCGCGCACCAGCCAGCTCTGGTTGTCGCCGGGCTTGCGCACGAAGAGGCCGACCGCGCCGCCGGGGTCGCCGATGTCCTCGCTCTTGCCGACGATGAGGCGGGCGAGCTCGTGGCCGTGGTCGTCGCTTAAGCTGATCTCGACGCCGTCGCCGCCCTTGGCGGGATCGTCGAGGCCGATGGAATGGAACCACTCCGGATGGTCGGTCTTGGGCTCGATGATCTGCATCGCCGCGAGGCCCACCAGCGTCTTGTTCACTTCCTGGTAGGAGGCGGGATAGTCGTTCTTCTGCGCGATCAGCCAGGGCGCCACCGCGCCGCGATTGGGACGGAAATTGACGTCGAACGCGCCCTTCTTCGACACGATGTGGATGTGCGCGATCTGATGGATGCGCGCGGCCAATCCGGGGAAGACTTCCGAGCGGCCGCTCGGCGGCGAGGTCTGCGCCGATTGCTCATAGAGCGCGAACAGCGCGAGCAGGATGGAGACGATCGCAGCGCCCGCGAGATAGGCGAGGTTGCGGCGGCGCGGATCGGAAAGCATGGACTTCATCTCAGGCACCCGCGGCCTGGGCCCGCTTGCGCCGGCGCAAGCCCGCCAGCACCAGCGCGAAGACCGAGATCAGGACCGGCACCAGCGCGATGTTGATCAGCGCCAGCCTCGAGCCAAGCGCGTCGATGTCCTTGCGCAGGTTGTGCTGTACGTCGCGCAGCTGGGTGCGGGTGTCGATCAGGTCCTTGCGGAAGTTCTCGACCTCTTTCTGCTGCTCGGGCGTGAGGCCGACCTGGCCCTGCTGCGCCTCTCCCCCCTGCTCGAGCTCGTGCAGGCGCTGCTGCGTCTCGGTCAGGTGCTGCTGCAGCGCCTTCTCCTTGGCCTGGAACTGGCTCTGCGCGTCTTCCTGGATCTTGCGCACGACGGTGAACGGGCGCTGGCCGCTCTCGCGCGTGCGCAGGCTGATGAGGTCGCCGGAGCCCGAGAGATTCTCGATCGAGTTCAACACGAACGCCGCGTTGTCGGCGAAGGGGGCCGCGATCTTCTTGCCGAGCAGCGTCTGGACATGCACCCAGAAGCGGTCGTCGAAGACGTCGCTGTCGGCCATGACGACGACGTTGATCTTGCCGGTCTTGATGGCTGAGCCGGGGAACGCGGTCTTGGCCTCGCCCGAGACGCGCGCGGCGATGACGAACTTCTCGCCGGTCGGATTGACCTCGGCCATCAGCTCCTGCGGGTCCTGGGTCGCCTTCACGACGGAGGAGGCGAGCAGCGAGGCCTGGTCGGACGACGTCACCAGCGGCGCGAAGGTCGTCGTGGCACCTTTCAGCGGATGCAGCGCGCCCACGGTCGCGAGATTGAGCGACTGCAGGTTCGCGGTGACCGGGTCCTTGTCGGCGAAATTGTCGGGGCCCAGATGCATCCACACCGGATAGAGCGTGGTCGGGTTCATCGGGTCGCGCGTCTGCACGCGCTGCGCCAGCGCGCGGTCGGCGACGACCTTCGCCGGATCGAATCCGATGCCCCAGGCCTGGAACAGCTTGGGCAGGTTGGACGAGGGCGGGCTCTGCGGCGGCTGGTAGGGATTGGCGCCGGCCTGGGAGATCTCCGACAGCGGGTCGACGAAGACGAGCGCGCGGCCGCCGCGCAGCACGAACTGGTCGATCACCTGGAGCTGCGCGTCGTTGAGCGCGGCTGGATGCGCGATCATCAGGACGTTCATGTCCTTCGGGATCGCGGTGAAGCCCGGCGGCAGCATCTGCGTCTGATAGGTCTGCGCCAGTTCCTGATAGGTGAGGTAGGGCTGGCCCTGGCCCTGCATCGCTGCCTGCATGCCGCCGGGTCCGAACTCCATCGGCAGGCTGGTGACGATGCCGACGAGCGTCTTCTTCGGCGTCGACAGGCGGTAGATCAGCGAGGAGATGTCGTATTCGAGATACTGCTCGCGCTCGGGCGAGAAGTAGGCGATGACCTCTTTCCCATCCATGCGGTTGGTGCCGACGAGGCCGAAATAGACCGTGTCGCCGCTGTCGGTCGGCGCTCCGGTGAGGCCTGCTCCTTGAGCTTGGTCCTCGGCCTCGGTGAAGGGCTCGGGATCGATCTCCTGGACGACGACGTTGCCGTGGCTGAGCGAGGCGTATTCGCCGAGCAGGTCGCGCACGCGCTTGGCGTAGTCGGCGGTCTGCGCGTATTCGGACGCGACCTGCTTGGAATAGTAGAATTTGAGCGTCACCGGCTCTTTGAGGTTCGCCAGGATGTTGCGCGTGCCCTGGGCGAGCGTGAACTGGCCGTTGGCGGTCAGGTCGAGCTTGGCTGTGGTGAGCGCGGTGTCGGCCGCCATGTTGACCGCGACGAAGATCACGATCGACAGCACGATGGCGAGGACGGCGTAGGCGTGGCGGGACAACGGTTTCATCGCCTCACCCCGTCTTCTTCATGTCGAGGACGGCGACGTTGATTGTCAGGAACAGCGCGATCAGCGTGAAGAAGAAGATCAGGTCGCGCAGGTCGATCACCCCGGCCGTGATCGCGGAGAAATGGGTGAGGAAGCTGAAGGACGAGATCGCGCTGATCAGCGAGAGCGGCGCCCAGCCGCGGAAGAAATCGATCACCAGCGGCGCGCCGGAGATCGTGAACAGGAAGCAGACGACGACGGTGACGACGAAGGCGATGACCTGGTTGTTGGTCGTGGCCGACAGGCACGCGCCGATGGCGAGGTAACCGCCCGCCATCAGGAAGCTTCCGATGTAGCCTGCGAGGATCACGCCGTTGTCGGGGCTGCCCAGATAGTTGACCGTGATCCAGATCGGGAAGGTGAGCGCCAGCGCCAGTCCCGTGAACGCCCAGGCCGCGAGATACTTGCCGACGACCGAGGCCCAGAGGGGAGCGGGCAGGGTGAAGAGAAGCTCGATCGTGCCGTTGCGGCGCTCTTCGGCCCACAGCCGCATCGCGATGGCGGGCACCAGGAACAGATAGAGCCACGGGTGATAGGTGAAGAACACGTTCAGGTCGGCCGTGCCGTTGTCGTAGAAGCGGCCGATGTAGAACGTGAACACGCCCATCGCGAACAGGAAGATCACGATGAACACATAGGCGAGCGGCGTCGCGAAATAGGCGGCGAACTCGCGCTTGAAGATGGGCCAGACCTGGTTCATGCGGCGGACTTGCTTGCGCGTTGGGTGTCGTGGGTGGTGATGGCGCGGAACACCTCGTCCAGGCGTCCGGCCTCGGCATAGAGCTCGCGCACGTCCCATTTCTCGCGGACGGCGAGCGCGCTGACGTCCTCGATGAGCAGCGCGCCGCTCTTGGGGAAGGCGGTGATGCGCACAAGGCCGTCGACGGGCGCCGTCTGCTCGGTCGAGGCGACGGTGGGCAGCGCCTTGATCTTGGCGATCGCCGCCGGGGCCTGCTCGGCGGGAAGCGACAGCGTCACGGCGTTGTGGTGGCGCGAGCGGGCCAGAAGCTCGGCCGGCTTGCCGTCGGCGACGATGCCGCCGCGGTCGATGATCACCGCGCGCGTGCAGATCGCCTCCACTTCTTCGAGAAGATGCGTCGAGACGATGATCGCCTTGGTCGGCGCCATGGCGCGCAGCAGCGAGCGCACGGAATGTTTCTGGTTGGGATCGAGGCCGTCGGTCGGCTCGTCCATGATCAGCACCGGCGGATCGTGCAGGATCGCCTGGGCCACGCCGACGCGGCGCTTGAAGCCCTTCGACAGCGTCTCGATGGGCTGGTCGAGCACGCCGGTAAGCTCGGTCTTGGCCACCGCCTTCGCCACCGCGCCTTTCGCCGCATCGCCACGGAAGCCGCGGATCTCGGCGATGAAGTGCAGGAACTGGCGCGCCGTCATGTCGCCGTAGGCGGGCGCGCCCTCGGGCAGGTAGCCGATGCTCGCTTGCGCGGCGATGGTGTCGGTCTCGACGTCGTGATCGCACACGCTCACGCGCCCTGAAGTGGGGGCGAGGAAGCCGGTGATCATCTTCATCGTGGTCGACTTGCCGGCGCCGTTGGGGCCGAGGAATCCCAGCACCTCGCCCTTGCCGACGGTCAGGCTCAGATCCGAAACGGCCGTCACCTGGCCGAAACGCTTGGTCAGTCCTTCGATTCTTATCATCGGTGGGTTTTGCGATGTGGAAAGGTCGCTTTCCTTAGAGAAAACGGGAGGTTCCCGCAAGGTTCTGAAAGTTAAGGTTGGGACATTTCTATCGTGAGCTTGACTTACTTGATCGTTCAATCAAGTATCGGTCATGGCGGAAGACACCAAGGACCGGCTGGTCATGACCGCGATGCGGCTGTTCTCGGAGAAGGGGTACGAGTCGACTTCGGTCGCGGACATCCTGCGTGCCGCGGGGGCCAATAGCGGCAGCCTCTACCATTTTTTCGCGACCAAGCAGGAGCTTCTGGTCGAGGTGCTGCGCCGCTACCGCGACGGGATCGCCCCGATGCTGCTCGCCCCGGCCTGGGAGGGCGTTGAAGATCCCATCGAACGCGTCTTCGCGTTGCTGGCGCAGTACCGCCGCGCGCTGGTGAAGAGCGACTGCTTCTACGGCTGCCCGATCGGCAACCTGGCGCTGGAACTGCACGAGCCCGATCCGCCGGTGCGCGATCTCATCGCGATCAATTTCAACGGCTGGGTCGACGCCATCGAGCGCTGCTATGCCGCAGCCGGCGCGCGCCTGCCGGACGACCTCGACCGCCGCGGGCTCGCGATCTTCACGCTGACGACGATGGAGGGCGGGGTGATGCAGGCGCGCACCCACCGCACCGTCGACGCCTTCGATCGTTCCGTCGCGATGCTGCGCGACTACATCACGCGCCTCCAAGCCGAGGCGAAAACAAGAAGGGGTAAGTCATGAAAGCATTCTTGATCGCGTTGTCGGCGGCGCTGCTCTGCGGCACCGCGCAGGCGCAGGTGAAGGACACCTCGTTCCGCGACGCCGACGGCCATCGCGTGCAGCAGCTCGAGCTCGTCGTGAACGCGACACCCGCCAGGGTGTGGGAGGCGTTCGCGACCGACAAGGGCTTCTCGAGCTGGGCCGTGCCGGTCGCGCATATCACGCTCGGCAATGACGGGATGATGGAGTCGTCCTACAAGCTCGATGGAAAGATCGGTGATCCGGACAACATCAGGAACCAGATCGTGGCCTATGTGCCGCAGCATCTGCTCGTGATCCACAACGTGCATGTGCCGAAGGGCGCGCCGTTCAAGCCGGAATTCATCGACAAGATCCGCACCGTCATCGAGATCGACGATCTGGGCGGCGGGCGCACGCGCATCGTCGAATCCGGCGTGGGCTACGGCGAGGGGCCGGGCTTCGACGATCTGTACAGGCATTTCAGCGCCGGCAATGCCGAGGAATTTTCCGATCTCGCCAAATATCTCGCGAGCGGGCCGGTGGACTGGAAGACCGAGCTCGCGCCGGTCACCGCATCCGTGAAGAAATAGGGGGAGTTTCAGATGATCAATCCCAAAGCGCTCCAGGGTGCGCTCGTCATCGGCACGGTGCTTCAGGTCGCGATGGTGGTCGCGGGCCATTTCGTGCCGTTCGTCGCGCTGCATGTGTTCATGTTCGGCGGCATGGGGATATCGGCGGTCGCGGGCCTGATCTACGGCCGTGCGGCAGCGGGCTATGGCGCAGCCGCGCTCGGGGCCGCGATCGCGGGCGGCGGCTGCGCGCTGATCGGCATCGCGCTGTCGGTGCTGATGGGTGATACGCAGGCGGTGATCCTGGGCCTCGGGACCGCGAGCTCGGCGGTCACGGGCGCCATCGGCGGCGTGCTCGGCAGGCTGATCCTGGGCCGCGCGGCGGCCGCGGCCTGACGCCCCGCCTTCGATCTGCCATCCTTGGGCGTGAGACTCGCGCACGAGGAGGCCGCATGATCGATGCCCGGATACTGCAGCGCGCTCTGCTCGTCGGCACGGCGCTGCAGGTGGCCATGGTGCTGCTCAGCCATTTCTCGCCCTGGGTGCGCGAGCACGTGCTGCTGTTCGGCGCGATGATGATCTCGGCGACGGCGGGCTATCTCTACGCGATGGATTACGGCGCGGGGTTCGGACGCGGCATGCTGGGCGGCGCGATCGCGGGCGGGGTATGCGGCGCGGTCGGCGTCGCGGCCACGGTGCTGCTCAAGGACGCGCCGGTCGAGATCATCGCGCTGTGGACGGCGATCTTCGCCGTCACCGGCATCGCCGGCGGCTTCTGGGGGCAGGTCGCGGCGAGGATGACTCGATAGAAAACCGCCCGTTCCATCCAAAAACGTCATGGCCGCCCTTGAGGCGGCCATCCAGAGTCACTTCGCTCGCTGACGCTCGCTTGCTGGATGGCCGGGTCAAGCCCGGCCATGACGTGTTGTTGCTTCAATTCACCGTCACGCTCACCGGCGCGGACGCGATGCCGTTGGCGACGACGACCAGCGAGCTCGCGCCCGTCTCGATGCCGCTCGGCACGTCGACCTGCGTCGTCACGGTCAGGCTGCCCGTGGCCACGCCCATCGAGCTGTGGTCGTGCGTGCGCGCGTAGGTCACGTGGTTCGTCGCGTTGTTGGTGATGCGCACCAGGGGATAGTTGGTGAAGGTCTGCAGCTCATCTCCGAACGAGTTCGCCTGGCTCAAGCCGTTGAACTGGGTGCCGGCGATCTGGAACGTCGTTCCGTGCGTGATCGTCGAGGGGCAGTTCGTGATCGCGGGCGCCCAGGAAGGGTTGGGATTGCCGGGCGAGGCATAGACCGACTGGCCGCCGATCAGGATCTCGCCGGTCGGCAGCACCATCAGGCTGTTGCCGGCCGCGTTGAACGAGGTCGTCGTGATCGACGTGCCGTTGAACTCGTAGAGCTGGCCGCTGAGGCCCTCGAACAGCGCGTGGCCGTTCGGCAGGAGCGACGCGAACGAGTCGCCGATGTCGTCGCGATTGGGGATGTCGGGACCCGAAGTCCATGTCCCATTGCGCAGGATCGCGGTGTGCGCGGTCGTCTCGTTCTTGGGGATCGAGCCGGTCGCGAAGACCGAGCCGTCGGGCATCAGCAGCGCGGGCCCGATCTCGCCGGGCGGATGATACTTCTTGCCGTTGCCGAACAGGATCACCTTGCAGCATTTGGGGCTGTTGAGCTTCTGCGGCGTATTGCCCATCGACGTCCAGTTGCCGGTGGCGGGGTCGTAGCTTTCGGTCTTGGGACCGTCCTTGACGTCCTCCACCAGCACCGTGCCGTCGGGCATCAGCGTCCAGGTCTCTTCCGAATTGAAGTCGTTCTTGCCGACGGAAGGCAGGTTCGTCCATTTCATCGTCTTGGGATCGAGCACCGCCATGTTCTCGTTGAGCTTGTCGCTCAGGAGATAGCGTCCGTCGGACAGCACCAGGGACGAGGAATCGCCGATATAGGGATAGTGCCTGGGCGCCTTGACCGGCGTCCAAGTGTTGGCGATGGGATCGTAGATCGCGCCGAGGTTGGTCAGGCTGAAGGTCGAGCCGGGATTGTACTCGCCGCCCTCGATGATGAGCCGGCCGTCGGCCAGCACCGCCGCTGCGAACGCGTAGGGCTGATAGCCGGACGGCAGATCGGCCATGCGCGACCACGTGCCCTTCTGATAGCTGCCGTTGACGTCCGGCGTGAGCTTGAACCAATGGCTGCCGTCGTTGTTGGACTGGGCCATGACCGTGCCGTCGGTCATCTGGAACGTGATGTCGGCGCCTTCGGGTGCCGGGTGCAGCAGGTTCGTCATCGTCTGCGCCTGGCCGAGGCCCGGCATCGAAAAGACGCTCAGCGCGAGCGCGGCGGCAAAACTACGGTACATGTGATCTCCCCTTGGGATGGGACTAGCCCACTTCGGCGCGCACGCTATCGCGTTGGCCGGACGCTGTCACAGGGGGTGGGGTGTCGGCTGACCGATCAGGACCGCTCCTCAGCGAGGGGCTGGGGGGCTTAAATCGCCGAAAAGCTATCCCTCAACTCGATCAGCCGACGACCCGAACATGGGAACCGATAAAGGCGGCGAAAAGGTCCAAACGTGGCCATTTCGTGGCTGGGCATTACGGATTTTTCCGTTTACGCCGTGCGAAACGCAAGGTTTCAACCTTGTCACACATTTGACGCAACCCCGCCTGCGCGCCATCATCGCAGGCGATGGTCGAGGAACCCATAGCGTTCCTCCGCGCGGAGACCGGCTCGCAGCCCGCGCGGAACGTATCCGGCGGCGGGCCAGCGGCGCAGGTACGATTCGACCGCGCCGAGCTCGACCGCATTCTCAATCTTTACGGCCGCATGGTCAGCGCCGGCGAATGGCGCGACTACGCGATCGATTTCCTGAGCGAGGTGGCGGCGTTCTCGGTCTTCCGCCGCTCGAGCGAGATGGCGCTGTTCCGAATCGAGAAGCGCCCGCGGCTGCGCAGCCGCCAGGGTCAATATGCCGTGATCGAATCCGGCGGCCACGTCCTCAAGCGCGGCCACGACCTGGCGCAGGTGCTGCGCGTGTTCGACAAGAAGCTGATCAAGGCGCTCGCGGCGCAGAGCTGAACCAGGCGAGCGCGTCCTTCTCCACCCGCTTGATCCAGCCGTTCTTCTCGTCGTTGTAGGCATTGACGTCGTCGGAACGCACCGACGCGGCGCGTATCTTCTCCATCTCGTATGCCTTGGCCAGCAGCGGATGGGCGCGCAGGTAGTCGCGGAAGGCGAGGTGGCGCGGCATGTCCGGCCAGCCTTCCTGGTAGCAGTGGAGCTGGAAGAGGCGGTTGCCGGTTGCGGGATCGCGCAGATAGCAATAGCGCCTGCCGGGCAGCCCGAATTCGCCGAACCATTTGTAGCCGAGCGCGCGCACCGTGGCTTCCTGCGCGTCGAGGCGCGTGATGTCGGTGACGATGGGGATGAGGTCGACGACGGGCTTGGCCATGATCCCCGGGATCGCCGTCGAGCCGATATGGTGCACGGTGACGAGCAGGGGGCCCAGCGCGGCTTTCAGGCGCGCGGATTCCTCGGCCGCCATCTCGGCCCAGCGCGGCGAATACGGACGAAGCTCGACGTGGAACGGATCGGGCGTGTCGATCGGCATACCGGTCCCGTGCTTCGACAGGCTCAGCATGAGGGTTCAGCCCGGACCCTCACCCTGAGCTTGTCGAAGGGTGAGAGCCGTGAGTCCGCCTGAAAATGTCCTGCCCTAGCGGCGGTTGCCCATCAGGCGCAGGAGGAAGAGGAACATGTTGAGGAAGTCGAGGTAGAGGTACAGCGCGCCGCTGATCGCCTTCTTCGTCGCGGCCGAGCCGTCGTCGCCCTCGTAGTACAGGTTCTTGATGTACTGCGTGTCGTAGGCGGTGAGGCCCGCGAAGATGCCCACGCCCACGACCGAGGTCACCCAATAGATCAGCGGCGAGTTGAGGAACATGTTGACCAGCATCGCGATGAACAGCCCGAAGACGCCCATGATCAGGAACGAGCCCATCGCGGTCAGGTCGGTTTTGGTCGTGTAGCCCCACAGGCTCAGCGCGCCGAAGGCGGCCGCGGTGATGAAGAACACCTGCGCAATGCTGGCGCCCGTATAGACGAGGAATATGACCGAGAGCGAAACGCCCGTGAGCGTAGCGTAGGTCCAGAACACGATCTGCGCCGTGACGGCGCTCATCCTCTGCAGGCCGAACGAGAGCACCAGCAGGAACGCCAGCGGCGCCAGCATGATCACGAACGTCAGCGGCGAATGATACAGAATCCTGCCGATTTGAGGGTCGCTCATCGCGGCCGCCGAGGTCAATTTCGCCGCCACACCGGTGAGCACCAGCCCGACGAACATGTAATTGTAGACGCGCAGCATGTAGCTGCGCAGCCCCTGGTCGATGGCGCCGTCGGCGACGCGGCTGCGTCCGCTCAAGGCGCGATTGTCGAAGTCTGCCATGGTGAATCCTTCCTTCGCCGGCCGCACGGACCGGTTCGCGTATTATATCGTGCGGCGGACGAAAAGTATCAAGCTCGATAGGGTGCATGAAAATGGCGCAATCTCCCGTCTTTATCCGTGACTGCCGCGGCCACGAGGCGCAGGTCGCCGAAATGATCCGCGCCGCGTTCAAGGCGCGCTTCGGCAGGGGGGACGAGGAGGTTGCCATCGTTCAGGAATTGCGCCGCGCCGGCTGCGTCGTCGCGGAACTTACGGCGCTGGAGGACGGCGAGCCGGTGGCGCATGCGATGTTCAGCCGCGTCGCCGCCGAGCCGTCATCCTTGCGCGCGGCCGCGCTCGGTCCGGTCTGCGTGCGCGTGGACCGGCAGCGAAGGGGGATCGGCGATTCGCTCATCCGCGCCGGGCTCGCCGATTGCCGCAAAGCCGGGATCGAGGCGGTGATCGTGCTGGGCGATGCGTATTATCGCCGGTTCGGATTCCGCGCCGAGCTGCTCTGTGGCATCGCCTGTGCCTTCGCGGGTGAGCATCTCCAGGGGCTGGAGCTTCTGCCCGGCGCGTTCGCGGGCGTGCGCTCGCTTGCCTACGCGCCCGCCTTCCAAGACGCTGCCGGATAACGAGTCGGGACCATCGATGTTCAAGCGCCTGTTATCCGTCGGCGGCTACACGCTGCTCTCGCGCGTCGCGGGCTTCCTGCGCGACATCCTGATGGCGGCGGTGCTCGGCTCCGGGCCGTTGTCGGATGCGTTCTTCGTCGCCTGGCGGCTGCCGAACTCGTTCCGCGGCATCTTCGCGGAAGGCGCGTTCAACGTGGCTTTCATCCCGCGCTATGCGGCCGCGCGCGAGAAGCGGGGTGAAGAGGCCGCGGCCGAGTTCGCCGACAACGTCTATTCCTGGCAGGTGGCGGCGCAGGTCGTGCTCCTGGCCATGGCATTGGCGCTGATGTACTGGATCGTGCGCGTGATGGCGCCGGGCTTCTCGGCGCATGCGGGCGAGACGGAGCTCGCGACCGCGCTGTCTCGTATCACCTTTCCCTACCTGATCCTTACCGTGATCGCGGTGCAGCTTTCCGCGATGCTCAACGCGCATGGCAAGTTCGCCGCCGCCGCCGCGTGGTCGATCTTCCTCAATCTCGCGATGATCGGCACCTTGTTGGCCGCGCGCTGGTTTCCCAATGCGGCTTATGCGGCGGCGAGCGGCGTGCTGCTCGCGGGATTTCTGCAGATCATCTTCATCGTTTGGGCGGCGGCGCGCAGCCACCTGCGTCTTCGCTTTGTCCGGCCGCGCTGGAATCCCGAGACGAGGAACTTCATGGGCGCGCTCGGCGCGGCCACATTTGGCTCCGCCAGCGTGCAGATCCAGCTTTTCTTCGACACGCTGATCGCGAGTTTTTTTCCCGGCGTACTGACCGCGGTGAATTATGCCGACCGCATCAACCAGCTCCCCCTTGGCGTGCTCGGGATCGCGCTCGCGACCGTGCTGCTGCCGGAGATGTCGACTTTGATCGCGAAGGGCGACGAAGCCGGCGCGCACGCGGCGCAGAACCGCAGCGCCGCGCTCGGCCTGTTCCTGACCTTGCCCTTTGCCGCCGCGTTCCTGCTCGTGCCGCAGACGATCATGCGTGGCATCTTCGCCCACGGCGCGTTCCATCTCGATGCCGCAGACGTGTCGGCGTCGGCGCTTGCCGCCTATGGCGTCGGGCTTCCCGCCTTCGTGGTGGTGCGCGTGATCGCGGCGACGTTCTATGCGCGCCACGACACCGCGACGCCGGTGCGCGCGACCTTGCTCGCGGTCGCGGTGAATGTCGGGCTCAAATTCGTGCTGGTGTGGGGACTGCACCTTGGCGCCGCGGGCGTGGCGCTCAGCACCTCGCTCGGCTCCTGGGCGAATGTCAGCCTGCTCCTATTCCTCGCGCATCGGCGCGGGCTGATCGAGATCGACAGCGTCTTCCGGCGTGCCTTGGGGCCGAGCCTGCTCGCCGCGGCGGCCACGGGCGGCGCGGCGCTGTTGGGCGCCATGCTCGCGCCGCATGTCGTCGTGCATGAGGGGACGCTGCAGCGCGAGGCGGCGCTCGGGCTCGCGGTGCTGTTCGGCATGATCGCCTATGGCGCGGTCGGGCTTGCCTTCCGCCGCCGCCTGCCCTTGATGCGCGCATGAGATTGTTCGTCGCGCTCGCGCTGCCGGACTCCGCAGCCGACGGCCTGCTCCTGATGCAGGCGGGCGTGCCCGGCGCGCGCTGGTCGGAGCGCGAGCAGCTTCATGTCACCCTGCGCTTCATCGGCGAGGTCGACGGGCGCGACGCATACGCGGTCGACGACGCGCTGTCCGCGATATCGGCATCGCGCTTCACGCTTCAGCTCAAGGGCGCGGGCGAGTTCGGCGGCAAGCACCCGCGCGCGCTGTGGGCCGGCGTCGCGCCGAGCGACGCGCTCGTCCATCTCCAGCGCAAGATCGAGACCGCCCTGCAGCGCATCGGCCTCGAGCCCGAACAGCGCAAGTTCACGCCGCACGTGACGCTGGCCTATCTGAAGGGCGCGCCGCGCGAGCGCGTGATGGATTTCGTCGTTCAGCACGCGCTCTATGCCGGCGCGCCGTTCGAGGTACACGAGTTCACGCTCTACTCCAGCCACCTCTCGCCGAACGGCAGCCTTTACGTTGCGGAGCGCACTTACGCGCTGCGCTAACCTTCTATCGCTTCCATGTCCTCGTCCGACAGCCCGAAATGGTGGCCGATCTCGTGGATGAGCACATGGCGCACGACGTCGCCCAGCGCCTCGTGATGCTCGGCCCAATAATCGAGGATCGGTCGCCGGTAGAGGAAGATCATCGTGCTGAGCGCATGCACGTGGCCGGCCTCGTGCGCGGCGAGATCGGGGCCGGAGAACAGGCCAAGGATGTCGAACTCGCTCTCGAGCTCCATGTCGCGCATGACCTCCTCGTCGGGGAAGTCGGCGACCTGGAACGTGACCGCGCCCACGAGCGCGCGGAACTCCTGCGGCAGCCCGGCGAAGGCGTCGCGCGCCAGCGCCTCGAAATCGTCGAGCGAGGGTGCTTCGGTCCGTGACCAATCCATGCGCCGCACGTTAGGATGAAAACAGGAGGCCGCCCATGAAAAAACTCGACCCCGCCGCCCGCGCCGCAGCGCTCAAGGACCTGCCGGAGTGGCGCGAGGTGCCGGGCGGCGACGCCATCGCGCGGAATTTCGCGTTCAAGGACTTCAACGAAGCCTTCGCCTTCATGACCCGCGCGGCGCTGCTCGCCGAGAAGATGGACCACCATCCCGAATGGTCCAACGTCTACAACAAGGTCGAGGTGACGCTTACCACCCACGATGCCGGCGGCGTGACCGACAAGGACGTCGCGATGGCGAATGCGATGGAGGACTACGCCACGAACCGATAGCCCGCGCCGTCGCTCACGATGCGGCCGGCGGTCGGCGCGGCGAAGTGGGTGCCGATGACGAGGCAGGGCTTGTCGGCCCATTCGCGGATCATGGTGCGGCGCCGCGCGGCACCGGCCTGCTTGTCGCCGTCGAACTCGGACGTCCAGTCGGGGCGGCTCACCTGGCAGGGATGGTGCATCATGTCGCCGGTGATGAACGCGGTCTCGCCCCTGGATTCGATCGCGACGCTGACATGGCCGGGCGTGTGGCCCGGCGTCGGCACGAGGCGCAACTCGGGCGAGATGCGGTGGTCCATCTCGACCGTTTGCGCGAGCCCCGCCTCGAAGATCGGCGTAACGGAATCCGCCATGATCTGCGGCGTCTCGTCCTCGTTCACGTCCTTCCAGTGCTCGTATTCTTCGCGACCGATGAGATAGCGCGCGTTCGGGAAGGTCGGCACAAAGCGCTCGCCGTCCTTCATCGTGTTCCAGCCGACATGGTCGACGTGAAGATGCGTGCAGACCACGGCGTCGACCGTCTCGCGCGCGAAGCCGGCCTCGGCCATCTTCTCCAGGAAGTTCGTCTGCAAGGCTTGGCGGCGCGTGAGATAGCGCGGCTTGTCGTTGCCGACGCAGGTGTCGACGACGAGCTTCAGCCCAGGCGCGTCGACACACAGCGCGTGGATGGAAAGCATCAGCGCGCCGTCCGGCGTCACGAAATGCGGCACGAGCCAGGGCATCTCCTTGAGCGCCTCGGGCGTCGCCTCTTTCAGGAAGGAATGCTTCGGGGAGTAGGGAACCGGCAGCTCCATCTCCACGACGCGCGTGACCGTCACGTCGCCGATCCGCCAGGTGAGCATTGGGCGCCTTTCGATTGCACGGCGCGAGCATGGCGGTTTTGGAAGCGAAAGACGAGGGCGTCAGCCGTGCGGACCGATCGGCCAGGGCCCGACGATCAGCGCCAGCCGCCCGGCGGCGATGAACAGCGCCGCGACGATGAACCTGGCGAGGAACGACGCCTCGACATTCGCCGTGCGCTTGAGAAGCCACGCGGTCGCGGGGCACAGCGCGATGCCGGAGAACATCGCGTACCAGCCATGGGTGAGCGGCAGCGCTCCCTCGGTGAGGATCAGCCCGAACCCGCCGCCGCCCGCGACGACGAACCAGGCCCAGCCGACGATCCAGCCGAGCACGACCGGCGCCCGCTTCAACATCCGATCCGCGGTGCTGGTGTTTTCGTTCATCGCCGGCTCGCTCAAATGCGTCTGCCCGGATCGAATAGCTGCGGGTGGGCGAGGTCAATATTTTGGATTCAGACTAGAGGGGGATCAAAACCCAGCTTGTCATGGTCCGCGAATGCGGGCCACCCAGGTGGGTTCGGCACGATATCGAAGAATTGGCGCGCGGAGACGCGGAGGCCGCGGAGTCGAGCTCGACCTCCGTGGCCTCTGCGTCTCCGCGTGATCTCTTTGAAAGAACACGACAGATGTTACCTGGGTGGCCCGCATTCGCGGGCCATGACATTGAAGGTAGCTATGCCTTCTTCACCGCGTTGCGCACCAGATCCTCCACCACGCTGGGATCGGCGAGGGTCGTGGTGTCGCCGAGGTTGGAGACGTCGCCCTCCGCGATCTTGCGCAGGATGCGGCGCATGATCTTGCCGGAGCGCGTCTTGGGCAGGCCCGGCGCGAACTGGATCACGTCGGGCTTGGCGATGGGCGAGATTTCCTTCGCCACGAACTGCTTGAGTTCCTCGGCCAACGCATCGCTCGCGCTGACGCCGGTCTTCAACGTGACGAAGGCATAAATGCCCTGGCCCTTGATGTCGTGCGGATAGCCGACGACGGCGGCCTCCGCGACATCGTGGTGCGCGACCAGCGCGCTTTCGACTTCCGCGGTGCCCAGGCGATGGCCCGAGACGTTGATCACGTCGTCGACGCGGCCGGTGATCCAGTAATAGCCGTCCGCGTCGCGCCGGCACCCGTCGCCGGTGAAGTACTTGCCGCGATAGGTCTTGAAATAGGTGTCGATGAAGCGCTGGTGGTCGCCATAGACCGTGCGCATCTGACCGGGCCAGGAATCGAGCAGCACGAGATTGCCGCTGGCGGGACCGTCGAGCACGTTGCCGTCGGCATCGACGAGCTGCGGCTTGATTCCGAACAGCGGCTTGGTCGCGGAGCCGGGTTTCAAATCGGTGGCGCCGGGCAAGGGGGAGATGAGGATGCCGCCGGTCTCGGTCTGCCACCACGTGTCGACGATGGGGCAGCGCCCGTCGCCCACCACGCGGTGATACCACAGCCACGCCTCCGGATTGATCGGCTCGCCGACGCTGCCGAGCAGACGCAGCGATTTGCGCGAGGTCTTCTTCACCGGCGCCTCGCCGTCGCGCATCAGCGCGCGGATCGCGGTCGGCGCGGTGTAGAAGATGTCGACCTTGTGCTTGTCGATCACCTCCCAGAAGCGCGAGGTCGACGGGTAATTCGGCACGCCTTCGAACATCAGCGTGGTCGCGCCGTTCGCGAGCGGGCCGTAGACGATGTAGCTGTGCCCCGTCACCCAGCCGACGTCGGCCGTGCACCAATAGACGTCGCCGTCGTGATAGTCGAAGACGTATTGATGCGTGAACGCGGCGTACATCAGATAGCCGCCGGAGGTGTGCAGCACGCCCTTGGGCTTTCCCGTCGAGCCCGAGGTATAGAGGATGAAGAGCGGATCCTCCGCGCCCATCGGCTCAGGCGTGCAATCCGCGGATACCTTCGCCGCCGCGTCGTGATACCAGACGTCGCGGCCCGCCTTCATGCTGATCGCGCCGCCGGTGCGCTTGACGACGAGCACCGTCTTCACGCCCGGGCATTTCTCGAGCGCCTCGTCGGTGTTCTTCTTGAGCGGGATCGGCTTGCCGCCGCGCACGCCCTCGTCGGCGGTGAGCACGATGGTCGAGGCGCAGTCCAGGATGCGGCCGGCGATGCTGTCGGGCGAGAAGCCCGCGAAGATCACCGAATGCACCGCGCCGATGCGCGCGCAGGCGAGCATCGCATAGGCCGCCTCCGGGATCATCGGCAGATAGATCGTGACGCGGTCGCCCTTCTTCACGCCGCTCGCTTTCAGCACGTTGGCGAAGCGGCAGACTTCACGGTGCAGCTCGGCATAGGTGATGTGGCGGCAGTCCTTCGGGTCGTCGCCTTCCCAGATGATCGCGGTCTGATGGCCGCGCGTCTCCAGATGCCGGTCGATGCAGTTGGCGCTGACGTTCAGGCAGCCGTCCTCGAACCAGCTTATGTGCAGGTCGTCCGGATTCCACGAGACGTCCTTGACCTTGGTGAACGGCACCATCCAGTCGAGCCGGTGCGCCGCCTCGCGCCAGAAGCCTTCCGGATCGCCGATCGACTCCGCATATTTGCGCTCATAGGCGGCGCTGTCGATCAGCGCGCGCTCCTTCCATTCTTTGGGCACGGGCAACAGCGTGTCGGACATGCGGGACCTCGGCGTGGCCCGCGATCTTGGACATAGCGGCCGCTGCCTTCAAGCCGCCTTTGGGTGCTATGGTGGCGCAGCCACAACGATATGAGCGAGGCCGTTTGGACCGCAACGACGATATGGAAAGGCTGATCGCGGGCTATTTGAGCTTTCGCGAACGCCGCTGGCCGGCCGAGCGGGAGCGCTATTCGGAGCTGGCCAGATCGGGCCAGCGGCCGCGCACCCTGGTCATCGCCTGCAGCGATTCACGCTCCGATCCCGCGACGGTGTTCGACGCCCGGCCGGGCGAGCTGTTCGTGGTCCGCAACATCGCCGCGATCGTGCCGCCGCCCGAGATCGACGGCGCGCATCATGGGACGAGCGCGGCGATCGCCTTCGCGGTGACGATCCTCAACGTCTCCAGCGTGCTGGTCATGGGGCATGCGCAGTGCAGCGGCATCGCGGCGGCGCTCGACGGAAGCATCGGCGAGGGCGTCCCGTTCCTGCGCTCCTGGATCGACCTGCTTGCGCCGGCGGTCGAGAGCGCGTCCCGCGCGGAAGCGGGCGTGGAGCGGCATGCCGCGCTGGAGCGCGCCAGTGTGCTCCTGTCGATGCGGCGGCTGATGAGCTTCCCGTTCGTCGCGGAGCGCGTCCGGCAAGGGAGCCTCGCGATCCACGGCGCCCGCTTCGGCATCGCGGACGGCAAACTGGAAATGTATGACGAGGCCACGAAGGCGTTCGTTGCGGTTTAGAGCAAGTTGTGACCCGTTGTAATCACAAACAAACTTGTCATGGCCCGCGAATGCGGACCATGACATTGAATCTGATTGGATCGACTTGAAGACAACCTGTTCTACCCCGCCCGCCGCTTGAGGCGGACGCCGCGGCCGCCTTCGCTGCTGGTCGCGTCTTCGCCGATCAGCGCGATGCCCAGCACCTCCAGGGCGCCGATCAGCTTCATCAGCGAATCCACATTGCCGCGGATGACGCCGTCGCTGGCTTCCATGCGCTGGATCGTCGGCACCGAAAGGCCGGAGCGCTCGGCCAGCTCGCGCTGGTCTATTCCGGCGAGCGCACGGGCGGCGCGCAACTGGGCGGCGGTGATCATGAAGGGCTCATTCGCTCGGCCGGCGTTTCCACGAACAGGCCGAGGCTACTGCATCGAGCGCGCCCAGCCGATATAGGTCTGATAGTTGTGCTTGCGTATGTATAGCGATTGCGGCTCCATGCCAACGCTCGCCACGTCGTCGATCTTCTCGAAAGCACCGGTTTCCAGCTTGCGATATACGGGTACCACGCGGGCGATGCTCTGCACGAACCAGGCGATGGGATCCATACCCGCGCGCGCGCCTTCGGCGACGGTGGTGATCACCATGCGCTCGCGCTTTGCCGCTTCATAGGCCGCCGCCGCGGCCTCCATCACTGACATCATTTTTTTCGACTCCTCGGCCGATAGATGGGCTGGTGCCGCAGGCTGCCGCCGCGCACGCATAAGGCCGACCGCAAGCAACGACACGGCGAGCAGGGCCAACAGCGTCCAAAGCACGTGTGACGGCGACAGAAAGGCATCCATGCCGCTTCCTCGGGTGTTATGTATTTATTGTATAGAGTGATGTTTTAAACATCTATAAGCATTCCACATGACTTAATATGAATAAATATTACGCGCGCGGATTTAACCGTGTCCCGGCGGGAAATCTGCGGGGAAACGCGCCGTCGGGAACCTGCCCGGCGATGAGAAAAAGAGTGCCGGCGAACCCGCTCTATTCGCCGACGATTTCCTTCGTGTCCTGTCCCGGCAGCGGGGGCGGGCGGCGGATGGAGGCCGGTGTCCTGGAAAACTTCACCGGCGGGCGCATCGCGCGCCAGCCGCCTTCGCTCGGGTGCTCGCGAACCTGGAAGAAATCCACCGCCTTCAGGTGCGGATCGTCCAGCACCGCGTCGAGCCCGTTGGCGCGCATGATGGGGATGCGGTTGTCCTCGCCGAGCTTCATCCATTCCTCGACGGTGTGCGCCATCGCCGCCTCGCGCTGCATCGCGTAGTAGACGCCGACGCGGCTGCCCTTGGGCGCGGAGAGGAAACGCTCGCTCTCATAGGCGTTCGGGATGCCGCCGAGCTCCATGAACTTCGCCGACGCAGCCCGGCTCACCGGCTGGATGCAGATGTGGCCGTCCTTGCATTTGAGCGGGCGGCGGTCGGAGGCGAGCGCGGGGGTGTGGCCCATATGGCTGACCGCGGGCTCGAAGGTCTCGCCGTAGAGATGCTCGAGCAGGATGAAATGCGTGAAGCATTCGAACATCGGCACCTCGACGAACTGGCCTTCGCCGGTGCGGAGCTGGTGATAGAGCGCGGCCAGCGTGCCCCACAGCGCGTGCTGGCTCGAGACCTTGTCGGCGACGAAGCTCGGCAAGAGCCGCATCTCCTCATTGCCGTCGACATGCGGCAGGAGGTCGGCCGCGCCGCTCGCGGCCTGCACCAGATCGTCGAAGGCCTGGCGCCCCGCATAAGGGCCATCGGAGCCGTAGCCCACGCAATGCACGTAGACGATCGACGGATTGAGCTTGGCCACGTCGTCGTAGGAGAAGCCCAGCCGCGCCATCGCGTCGGCGCGCACGTTGTGGATCAGGACCTGCGCGGTCGGGATCAGAGCGCGCAGTTTCGCGGCACCTTCCTCGCTCTTCAGGTCGAGCACGACGGAGCGCTTGTTGCGGTTCATGCTCATGAACAGCGCGCTCATGTTCTCGCTTTTGGCGTGCTTGGAGCCGTGGCGCTGGCGGTCGCCGCCCGGGTTCTCGATCTTGATGACATCGGCGCCCAGATCGCCCAGGGTCTGGGTCGCGTACGGCCCGAAGATGAACTCGGTGAGGTCGAGGACGCGAACGCCGTCGAGCGGACCCTTCTTGTCGGACATGGAACAACCTCGGATATTGGAATAGCTTGTCCCGGGGAGATTACGGCATGGCGGCGAAGGCACAAGCGGGCTGGAAGCCCTCCATTTCCGACGAGAAGGTGAAGGCGGCGACGGGGCGCGGCTGGATGGGCTGGTTCGTCATCCTGAACCGGATCGGCGCGACCGCGATGGCGCACAAGGACGTCGCGCGGCTGCTGCACGAGAAATACGCGGCACCCGGCTGGTGGTGCCAGATGATCACCGTCGAGTACGAGCGCGCCCGCGGCGGCCGTGCGAAGCACGAGCGTCCGGACGGCTACTCGGTCAGCATCACCAAGGTGATGCCGGTGGGGCTCTCCGCGCTGTTCGCGGCCGCGACCGATGCCGGGACGCGCAAGTGGTTACCGCGGGGCGCTTTCGTCGAGACCTCGAAGACCAAGAACAAGTACTGGCGCGGCACATGGAAGAAGGACGCGCGCTTCGAGGCCGGATTCTACGCGAAGGGCGCGGGCAAGGCCCAGATCGCGCTGCAATTGAACAAGCTCGCGAACGCCGAGGACATCGAAAAGGAACGTACGGCCTGGAAGAAGGCGCTTACGAAGCTGGAAGCATTGCTCACGGATGCGCGCTCGAACTGAAAACGGAACCGTGTCTGGACGGGGCGTCCAAGGGAGCTATAGTTCTTCCATCAGCAATTGAAACGGATGGACAATCTAAGGATGCAACTTCATCTTTCGTCGTGGCCTGAGGTTCAGGCGTATCTGGAGCGTTCCAAGGCGATCCTCATCCCGATCGGCTCTACCGAGCAGCACGGGCCCAACGGCCTTCTGGGCACCGATGCGCTGTGTCCCGAGATCATCGCCAGCCGCGCGGGCGACGAGAGCGGCATCCTGGTCGCGCCGACCTTCAACGTGGGACAGGCGCAGCATCACATGGCGTTCGCCGGCACGATCACGCTGCGGCCCTCGACGATGATCGCGGCGATGCTCGACTGGACGCAGTCGCTGACGCGCCACGGCTTCGAGCGCATCTACTGGCTGAACGGCCACGGCGGCAACATCAACACGATCAACGCCGCGTTCTCTGAGATGTATCACGGCATCACGTTCTCGGGCTTCGGCGACCGCTCGGGCTCGAACCATCCGCCGCTGCGCTGCACCTTGCGCAATTGGTGGGAGCTGCCGGGCGTGGGCGAGCTCTGCCGCCAGCTCTTTCCCGTGGGCGAGGGCCATCACGCGACGCCGTCGGAGGTCTCCGTCACCTATTTCGGCTATCCGCAGGCGCAGAAGAGCGTGGCGATGACGCCCAAGATCGCGCCCGTCGGCCCGATCTTCGACGCCGAGGACTATCGCCGCCGCTTCCCCGACGGCCGCATCGGCTCCGACCCGAGCCAGGCCTCGGTCGAGGCAGGCGCCAAGATCGTCGGCGCCGCGGTCAAGGCGGTGATCTCCGAATTCAACCAGTTCGCCGCGGCGGCTTAGGCCGCGCAATGGGGGCCACGTGATCGAGCGGCGCAGCCTTCTTGCCGTCGGCGCGGCGGCGCTGGCGTTCGCGGCCACGGGCGCGCGCGCGGAGGTGAAGACCGGCGGCGTGAAGATGATCGCGGTGCCGGGCGGCAATGTGTGGACCAAGCGCGTCGGCCGATCGCCCATCAAGGTGCTTCTGCTGCATGGCGGGCCGGGCTTCAGCCACGACTATCTCGAATGCTTCGAGGATTTTCTCCCCGCGGCCGGCATCGAGTTCTACTATTACGACCAGCTCGGCTGCGGGAATTCCGATCACCCGAACGACGACCGTCTGTGGACCATCGCGCGCTACACTGAGGAGGTCGAGGCGGTGCGCAAAGGGCTCGGCCTCGAGAACTTCATCCTCTACGGCCATTCCTGGGGCGGGATGCTCGCGATCGAGTATGCGCTCAAATACGGCGCTCACCTGAAGACGCTCGTGATCTCGAACATGACGGCGGGCATTCCAGCCTATGTGGAGCACGCGAACGCCATCCGCCGCGCGCTTCCCGCCGCCGACCAGGCGACGCTCGCGAAATACGAGACGCTGAACAAGATCGACGCGCGCCCCTATCAGGCGGTGATGGACAAGGTCTATGCCGAGCATGTGCTGCGCCTGCCGCAACCATGGCCGGAGCCCGTGACGCGCGCGTTCTCAAAGCTCAACGCGCACATCTACAATCTCATGCAGGGCCCCAACGAGTTCCTGATCAACGGCAGCTTCAAGAGCTGGGACCGCTGGGCCGACCTGCCCAGGATCAAGGTGCCGACGCTGGTGATGGGCGCAAGATACGACGAGATGGACCCCGACCAGATCCGCCGCGAAGGCAAGCTGATCCCCGGCGCGAAGACGTGGATCAGCGGCAAGGGCAGCCATCTGTGCATGTACGACGACCAGGACGCCTACTTCGCGGCGCTGGTGCCGTTCCTGAAGGGACAAGGCTAGCGGCGGGGCTGACGCCGGCGTTCGTACCCGCCATTGAAGCTGACGTTCACGCCGCCGCATTGGCTATCATCCATCACGTCGAGCTCGCCGTGGTTGAGTGTCAATATCGCGATGCACATCAGCGTCATCGATCCCGGCTCCCGCTCGTCGATCAACAATGTATCCCCTTTGGGCCGCACCTCGCCATCGATCTCACCGTCACGGATGTCGGAAGGCTCCCGGCCTTTCCAGATCGCATTTCCGTCGACCGACAGCTTCGCGCCTTCAAGCTTGATGTCGATGCTTGCATCCTTGTCGCGGACCCAGTGCCCGACCCAGGCTGCAAGCGGCGGCTTGGGGGCATCGGGAAGGACGTGGAGCGCGGTCATCGGCAGCCAGCCATAGACGCCTTCGGCCTCGATGGGGTACAAGACGCATTGCCACGCGCCCTTCTTCTCGCCGAGCAGCACGACGTCGTCGCGCACGAGATAGGAGCGAAGAACGCAGCGCGACGCTGCGGACGGACAGCCGTCGCCGCTGCTGAGGAAATGGGCGCGCGTGGGCGCGATCCTGCCGAGCGCGGGGTTGAGAGGGACATTGCATTCGGGATCGGCCATGCAAGCGCCCGTCGAGGCGAGCAGCAGGGCCACGGCATGGACGATCTTCATCGCGGCCTCCATTCATAGCGCGCGTCCGGCGTCTTTTCCTCATTGTGCGTGCCGTCGGTGAGCTCGACAAGCGCGAAGCCGTGGCGCTCGTAGAAGCGGCGCGCACCTGCGTTCGCTTGGAAGGTCCAGAGCTGGAAACCCTCGGGGTGTTTGTCCAAAACGTGACGGAGCAGCGCGGTTCCGAAGCCTTCGTTGTGATGACGGGGATCGACGTAAAGCTGCTCCAGCCAGCCGTCGTGCCAGCAGGCGAGGCCCGCGACCGTGCCGTCGCGGATGGCGAACCACACCTCTTTCTGCGCGATCAGGCCGCGCAGGAAGGCGCGGTCCTCGTCCGCAGTGTGGAGCTTGGGCACGAAGCGCATGCTCGCGAACGATGCGGTGAAGACGGCGGCAGCCGCCTCGGCATCGGCGGGCGTGGCGCGGCGGATCATGCGTGGCGCTCCGGCCGGGATGTGCCGGGTGAGGCTAGCACATTTGCCGTGCGCTGCGCGCAATCGGCGCTATGCTCCAGGCCAAAGGGAGGGTCCCATGATCGACGGCGCGCATGTCATCATCTATTCGAAGGACGCGGAGGCGGACAAAGCCTTCTTCAGGAACGTGCTCGAATTCGGCCATGTCGATGTCGGGCACGGCTGGCTGATCTTCAAGCTGCCGCCGGCAGAGGTCGCGGTTCATCCGTCCGACGAGAACGGCCTGCACGAACTCTATCTGATGACCGACGATCTCGATCTCGAGATGACGAAGCTGAAGAAGGCCGGCGTCGCCTGCGAGCCGGCGTCGGATCAGGGCTGGGGGCGGCTGACGCGCCTGACACTGCCCGGCGGCGGCAAGATCGGACTCTACCAACCCCGCCACGCGCGGCCTTAGGTGAGCGCGAGTTCCAGCACGCGCAGCGCTTCGGTCGGTTCGGTAAAGCCTTTAAGCCGTGGATCGGCGAGCGCGGCACGAATACCGTCCAGGATCGCCCGCACGAACTCGCCTGCGCCGCAATCGGCCGTGAATTCGAGCGCGCCTTCTGACAGCGGGGCATCCGACATATCTGGAAAGGAATAAACGTTGATCGACACTGGGCCGCCGCCTGCTGCGTCGGTGAGCGTTATCGCAACGATCCGCCATTCCGCCGGCTCGCGATCGAAACTAACGGTCGTCCGATAAGCGCCGGCTGCAATCATCAGCGCAAGTCGCGTCAGATCGCCGAGCGCGTCCGTGAGATCGGAGATGCCTGTGAGCGTGAACGCGCGCCCGCCCAGGCGCAATTCGCAATCCGCCCAGCCTTGGCCGGTGGGTGTGAACGTCATTGTGGCCGGCATGCGGTGTCTCCGGGCATCTTGACTTAATGTAACATAAGCTCAACATCCGCGCTGTCCCAGGGGCGCTCCGCAGAGGAGCTGAGATCGCAATCCCGCGAGTCCCTTTGAACCTGATCCGGTTAGAACCGGCGTAGGGAGAGGTCCAGTGAACAAGCCCGTCCTGAATCCGAAAACCGTCGACGTCACGAGCGGCCCGCTTCCCGGCTCGCGCAAGATCTACGACCGCGGCGTGCCGTTCCGCGAGGTCCGGCTTTCGGGCGGCGAGGCGCCGGTACGCCTCTACGACACATCCGGTCCGTATACGGACGAAGCGGCGCGGATCGACATCGAGAAGGGCCTCTCCGCGCGGCGCCGCGAATGGGTGCTGGCGCGCGGCGACGTCGAGGACTATGACGGCCGCGCGCGCAGGCCCGAGGACGACGGGCTCAGGCGCGGCGAGCTGCTTTCCGTCGCGCAATTCGACAGGCGCGGCTTGAAGCCCTTGCGCGCGAAAGCCGGCCGCAGCGTCACCCAGCTCCACTATGCCCGCGCCGGCATCGTCACCGAGGAGATGAAGTTCATCGCCGCGCGCGAGAACCTCGGCCTGAGCCGGCTCGCGGACGGCAATTCCTTCGGCGCGAACATCCCTTTGGCGATCACGCCCGAATTCGTGCGCGACGAGGTGGCGCGCGGCCGCGCCATCATCCCTTCGAACATCAACCATCCCGAGACCGAGCCGATGATCATCGGCCGCAATTTCCTGACCAAGGTCAACGCCAATATCGGAAACTCCATCGTCACCTCGGGCGTGGCGGAGGAGGTCGACAAGCTCGTCTGGTCGATCCGCTGGGGCGCCGATACGGTGATGGACCTCTCCACCGGGCGTCACATCCACACCATCCGCGAATGGATCGTGCGCAATTCGCCGGTGCCGATCGGCACGGTGCCGATCTACCAAGCGCTGGAGAAGGTCGGCGGCGTCGCCGAGGAGCTCACCTGGGATATCTACCGCGACACGCTGATCGAGCAATGCGAGCAGGGCGTCGACTATTTCACCGTGCATGCGGGCGTGCGGCTCGCGCACATCCCGCTGACCGCCGAGCGCGTCACCGGCATCGTGAGCCGCGGCGGCTCGATCCTCGCCAAGTGGTGCCTCGCCCATCACAAGGAGAACTTCCTCTACACGCATTTCGAGGACATCTGCGAGATCCTCAAGCAGTATGACGTGTCGTTCTCCCTGGGCGACGGGCTGCGCCCCGGCTCGACGGCCGACGCCAACGATGCGGCGCAGTTCGCCGAGCTCGAGACGCTGGGCGAGCTCAACAAGATCGCCCAACGCCACGACGTGCAGGTGATGATCGAGGGCCCCGGCCACGTGCCGATGCACAAGATCAAGGAGAACATGGACCGCCAGCTCGCCGCCTGCGACGAGGCTCCGTTCTACACGCTGGGGCCGCTGGTGACCGATGTCGCGCCGGGCTACGACCATATCACCTCGGCGATCGGCGCCGCGATGATCGGCTGGTTCGGCTGCGCGATGCTCTGCTACGTCACGCCCAAGGAGCATCTGGGCCTTCCCGACCGCGACGACGTGAAGGCCGGCGTGATCGCCTATCGCATCGCAGCGCACGCCGCCGATCTCGCCAAGGGGCATCCGGCGGCGCGCCTGTGGGACGACGCGATGAGCAAGGCGCGCTTCGAGTTCCGCTGGCGCGACCAGTTCGCGCTCGCGCTCGATCCGGAGACCGCGCAGGCCTATCACGACGAGACCTTGCCCGCCGACGGCGCCAAGGTCGCCCATTTCTGCTCGATGTGCGGCCCGAAATTCTGCTCGATGAAAATATCCCAAGAAGTCCGCGACGCCGCGCGAGGCTCGAACGATTCGATGTCCACGGCCGAGATCCGCGCCGCGATGGCGAGAAAGGCGGAAGAGTTCAAGCAGGGCGGCGGGGAGATTTACGTGCCCAAGGAAATATTTTGAGGCCAGATGGACAATTCTACCGACGTCCTCCGTCGTCGCGTATTCGAGGGGATGTTTGGAGCGCGTCAGTTGAGCGTGTTCGAAATGCTGCAAGCCATTGCCAGGTATGCCGAAGGGCAGGAATATCGTTTTCTGAACATGGAGGATTTCAAGAGCGTTCTTGTGGACAATCCCATGCTCGGTCAACGCATATACTGGCGGGAATTGTTGGACAGAGCGCATTTCGCTGCAACTAGCAGTGCGATCCGCCATGTGAGGTGGTTGCATGGGTGTTTGGATGCAGTGCGTGACGGCAACTATTTGATCTTTTGTTCCGCATTTCGAGGCCTATTGGAGTCATCTGCGGATTCGTTTGAAGGGCTCTTTCGCGCACCGCAGTGCTTTGCGGAAAACAGGAAGAGGATCAAGCAAATCCTTGAAGGCGCGAATACAGGAACTGAACTTTTCATTTCCGGAGAACTGGAAGATTCATTGATTCATTTTTCTCATGCACGGAAGAAAAATGCCCATGGAAAAGCCTTTCCGGAAAGCCATAGGGCGAAGCAGGTGAGGGAGTACCTCCGGATTCTTGAGCAAGGTCAGCTGCCAAGTGTAGTTGAATGTTATTCCGATCTTTGTGAGGTGACGCATCCGTCTGCGTTCAGCGTTCTTGCTTATGTACATGGCGAGAAGACCGTCGATGCTACGATTTGGAAAATTGCCACTGAAGCAGATTGTGAACGGATTGCCGCATTCACGGTGGAATACAAGCCTCTGATCAAAGATTTGATGATGTTTGTGCTCAATCCCGTACTTTTGACGCTGTACGCTTTGGAGAGATTTCCCGGCGCGCGCCCAGGTTGCCCCGAGGTGGTGGGTGCCGATTTGCGCGCAATTCCGGCATACCAAAAGTTTATAAGCTTGTTGGATGAATAGTTGACACTGGATGTGGCTTGGCTCTGAGTCGTTGCTCTTCGCAGATCATCTCCTTACGGGCCGCGCACTACGCCTTGAGATAGCCCTTCTTCCTCAGCCACTCGATCAGGATCTTGTCGATCAGTGACGACATCGAGCGCATGTCGTCGGCCGCTGCTCTTTGGAGCGCGGCCTTGATCTCAGGCTGTACGCGAACGCCTAGGGACGGAGTCTTGACCATGGTGTTTATTACCGACAATTGGATTGACATGAAAGGTCATTGTAGGTAGAGATTGTCGCACCGCCAAGCGGCCCGCCGGGATGCAGCAACATCCCGACGGACCTAACCCGTGCCAAGGAGATCCCATGGCCCAGGCTGGTTACCAGTCTATCACACGTCGCGGCGTGCTTGCCGCACCCGCGTTGGTCCCCGCTTTATTGCCCCTCAAGGCTTGCGCCGGACCCGATCCGATTTTCGCCGCGCTGGCGGCGCACGCCGCGATTCATGCGGAACTTATTGCGCTTTTTGAAGCGCAGGACGCGGCGGACCGGGCGCTACGTGCTGCGAACGAAACAGGCTGGACGTCTTTGGCGGCGCGGCTGGATGCGCTGTGTGCAGCCGAGGGTCCGCTGGGCTTCGTGGAACGCGACGCGGCCGACCGAATCGTTGCCACCGTTCCGCGCACGCTCGCAGGGGCGGCGGCGTGTCTGCGCTACGTGCGCGAACGCTTCGCCATCGACGGCTTTGGGCTTTACGAAGAAGACGGCTACCGCGCGCTTCTGCTATCAACGGAGCGTGCAATTGATAGGGCGCTGGCCTGAGCAGCCAACACTGTCACTGAATTCGAGGCGACGCTTGGCATTGTTCGGAAAGATTCATACCCTGCTGGAAAATCGGAGGCGCGAACGATGCGACGCATATTAGCAGCTGCATTAGTGGCTCTTTTTTTGCCGACAGTTTCCTCTTCCGCGGTTTTGCCGTTCCCGCCGAGCTTCCACGCCCAGCAGATTACGACCAACGGCACCGCGCTCCATGTCCGCGTCGGAGGTCACGGCCCGGCGGTCGTGCTGCTGCACGGCTTCGGCGACAGCGGCGACATGTGGGCGCCGGTGGCGGCGAAGCTCGTCAAGGATCACACCGTCGTCGTGCCCGATCTGCGCGGCATGGGGCTGTCGGCGCATCCCGACACCGGCTACACCAAGAAGAACGAGGCGGTCGATATCGCGGGCGTCATGGACGTGCTGAAGATCGACCGCGCCGAGCTCGTCACCCACGACATCGGCAACATGGTCGGCTATGCGCTCGCGGCGCAATATCCCGCGCGCATCACGAAATGGGTCGTCATAGACGCGCCGCTGCCCGGCCTCGGCAATTGGGCGGCGCAGCTCTCCAATCCCAAGACCTGGCATTTCAATTTCCATGGCCCGGACGAGGAGCGGCTCGTCGCCGGCCGCGAGCGCATCTATCTCGACCGCTTCTGGAACGAGCTGTCGGACGATCCCAAGCGCATCGACGAGGCGACACGCCGGCACTATGCCAAGCTCTACGCCATGCCGCACGCCATCCACGACGCGTTCGAGCAGTTCGTCGCGTTCCCGCAGGACGGCGTCGACAACCGCGCCTTCCTCGCGAAGGGCAAGCTCACCATGCCCGTGCTGGCGCTCGGCGGAGAGAAATCCTACGGCGCGGGCATGAAGACCGAGCTCGACTTCGTGGCGACGAACGTGTCGGGCGGCGTCATTCCCAATTCGGGCCATTGGGTGATGGAAGAGAACCCCGACGCGACGACCAAGCTGATCGTCGATTTTCTCGGCAAGTAGCGTCTCTCCCCTGAAGGCGATGAGCAAGACGCGCTTCGAGTTCCGCCGGCGCGACCAGTTCGCGTTCGCGCTCGATCCCGAGACCGCGCAGGCCTGTCACGACGAGACCTTGCCCGCCGACGACGCCAAGGCCGCGCATTTCTGCTCGATGTGCCGCCCGAAATTCTGCTCGACGGAAAATCAGCCAGGAAGTCCGCGACGCCGCGCGGGGGACACCGGCCGCGCGGCTCGGCTACTTTTGACGAACCACAAACACCACGCGACGGTTTTTCGCCCGGCCGTCCTCAGAGGTGTTTGGTGCAATAGGCATCGTCTGGCCGAACCCCTTGGTGGTCAGCCGCGCCGGGTCGATCTTGTGCGCCGCGAGGTACGCACTCACCGTTTTTGCGCGATCTTGCGAAAGCGTCCAATTGTGGTCGGCTCCGCCCTGATCGTCGGTGTGACCCTGTATCTCGATTTTCATCGTCGGGTACTTGGTGAGCGTGGCAACCAGTTTATCAAGCACCTTATCGGACTCGGGCTTGAGGGTCGATTTGTCGGTATCGAAATTGACGCCCTCCAGTGAAATTACCTGGGCCAGTTCGAACGGAACGTCCTGCATGGTTGTAAATTGCTTTTCCTGGGTTTTGTTTTCGGCAATCGCTCCGGTCGTCGAAAATTGAACTTGGATTTCGTCCGCGTCGTTTGCGCCCGTGCGCGGGTCATAGCCCTCGATGATCTGCGTCTGAAAAGCAATCCCCTGATCCGACTTGTAGGTCGCGGGGATGGTCATCGTGATCGCGCCGCCCTCTACCTTGCAATCGATATCCGGCTTGTTTTCCTTGACCGCCGACACGTTCTTGCCGTCCTTGTGATCGAACGTCAGGCTCGCGATTTGCGAGTCGCCGGCGAAGGCCACTACGCTCGTCGGATACAGATTCGTGTTCACACCGCTGCCCAGCTGATCGAAGCCGTATGCTGATGCGCGAACCGTCAACGGCCCGCTTGAGGGAAAGGCTATCGTGACGGCCTTCGTCCTGAACAGGTCCGGAGTGCGCAGTGCTTCGCGCTTGCCCGTCTCGCTGTACATGAAGTAGCCCACTCCGACATCCCACCCGTCCGCCAGGCCGGTGCTTTCGCCGGCATTTCCCACGGCGGCGAGCATCTGGTCGGGCATCTTGACGTCGCTTTCCGCGCCATCGCTGCGGATCCAGCCCAGAAGCTTCATGTTGTCGAAATAGATTTGCGCGTTGACCTTGATTGCGGTGGTGATTTCCGACTGCTGCTTCGTTTCATACGGGTCGATGTTCTGAACGGCGTCGCTTCTGTAGCTGTTGGTTATGGCCTTGATCTTGTTTTTCTTGAAGGTCGCGGGAAAGTCGGGATACCAGGCGACGTATTGGATCCCTGCGTTCTTCCTCCTGATTCTTTCTTCTTTGTCTTTTATGCTGTAGTAGCTCGGATCGAGGAATGGCGGCGTTTTTCCATACTTCTTTTCGTTCTCGGCGAAGAAGTCGGAGCGCTGCCTGAGCATGCCGAGCGTGAATGCGAGGGCTCCCGCCTCCAGCACGCTGAGCGGATGGGCGCTGCTCGGCATCGGCAGGCTGAGATTTTTCAGGACGTTCTTTCCAAAGCCGCGTTCGAGAATGTATTCGACGTCGCCGGCTTCCAACTTCTCCTTCGTTTTCTTCTTGTCGAGCTCCGCCTTGGCCTTCGCCCCGTCGTCGTCGGGCTTTCGGGCGACGGTTTGAGCAATTCCGGTTCCTTGCTGCACGACATGAGCCAACTCATGCGCCAGCAGCTCGTTTCCGCTGCGCGTGGCGGGCGCGTACTCGCCGCAGCCGAACACGATATCTCTTCCCGAGGTGAAGGCGCGCGCCGATATTTCGGCGGCGGCTGCGTGTGCACGTAGGCCGGTATGCACGCGGATCTGGCTGAAATCGTGCCCGAAACGCGGTTCCATGAAAGCGCGGCTGGCTGTGTCGAGCGGCCGGCCGGACGAGCGCAGCACCTCATGGACGATGGGCGGCGCGGGAATGCCGGCGCTGCCTGCCGTCCGGCCGGGGGATGACGCACCAACCGGCGGCGCGCCGTCCGGCATGCGCATCGCCGTTTCGGCGGCGCGGTCGGCTTCCCGCTCCAGGGGATCGTCCGTCTGCCCGATCGTGAGCTTGGGCTGGATGCGCAGGCCGCCGAAATCGAAGCCGGGCCAAGCGGAAGCGGATCGTTTTTCGGTCGCCGCACTGGATGGCGGCGGAAGGGTGCGCTCGCGGCCGTCCGGCGCCGCGTTGGCTGGTCCTCTCCGGATAGCGAATTGCTGCATCGGTTCCCCAACCCGAATGAACAATCTTAACTATCGTTCATCATTCATGCAAGGAATAGTAGTTTTCCCGCAACCTGCTCCGCGACAGGCCATGCCTTCGACGTCTATTCCCGGAACAGCGCCGCCGAATAGCCGCGGCTTTCCCCGAGCGCTGTCATCACCGACGGCCGCGGCTTGAGGACGCGGAACTCGGGGCCGTCCTCGACGACATCGAACAGCGCCAGGATCGGCTGGTAGCGCAGGCGCCGGTAGTCGTGGACCACGATCGCCGTCTTCTCGTGGCAGACCAGCGCCGCGATGAAGGCGCACTCCATGCGCCTGCGTCCGTCGATGAAGATCAGGTCGAAGTTGCGGCCGAGCCTGAGCGGATAGGTGGAATAGGCGAGCTCCGGCGCCAGCGATTGCGGGCCCGCGAGGTCGAGCGCCATCTCGCGAAGGAAGGCGGGACGCTCGCGCCCGGCGAAGATCGCTTCCTGGTAGGGCGGATTGGAGTCGATGGTGAGCAGCAGCTCGAAATCCGGCAGGCGTGCCGCGTGCGCAGCCAGGATCTGCGTCGTCAGTCCGCTGCCCCATTCCAGCACGCGCGTCACGCCCGCCGTCGCATAGGTGTCGAGCACGCGGCGGAACTCGGAAACGTAGAGCGGTTTGAACTTCGCCGGCGTGACGGGCTTGCCGTTGAAGGTGAAACCGAACGCCTCGTCCATCGTCACATTCCCGTGCCCGCGCAGCACAGTATAGGCGCGCTTCAACCCGCGCCATCGCCCGCGAGCCCCGGCTTGCTCAATGAACCGCGACCCTCACGTTGACTTGGCCGGACGAGCTCGGCGCGACATCGCCGTTTCCGCCATAGACGGCGACGATGGCGTGCGGCCCGGGAGGAAGCACGGCCGTCGTGAACACCGCGACGCCCTCGGCGTCGGGATGGCCGTGGCCGAGCTTGGTGCGGCCCTCGAGGAAATCGACCTCGCCGGTGGGCTTTGCGGAACGCGCGCTCACACGGGCCGTGCAGGTGACCGTCTCGCCTGCGCGCGGCTTTTCGGGGACGCATTCCAAAGCCGTGGTGGACGGGATGCTTCCCGTGCCGCGGCTCGGAATCGACGTTGGGATGCCGCGCGGACCGTTGCGGACCATCGCGATGGTCTGTGCGGAGATGTCTCCCGGCATCACCGTCACCGTCGACGTGCCGGCCGCCGGATTGCAGGGGCCCTGCATCGCGGGCGGGATGGTGCTGCAGCCGGACATGGAGGGTCCAGCACCGGCGGCCTCGCTGATCAGGACCGTGCCTGCGGTCACCTCGATAGCGGGCGAACAGGCGCCGGCCGGCACCGTGAACGGTCCGAGCTTGCCCGGGTCGACATGGAACGTGTAGTTGCCCTTCACGTCGCCGGTCTTGCAGATCTCGAGATAGCCGGTGTTCTTGTAGTCGGTGTAGGTCACCTCGGTGACGCCGCCGGCGACGGTGACGTTGACGGTGCCGGCGGCGAGGTTGGGTGTTCCCGAAAGCGCGGAAGGCGGGGCGACCGTGATGCTCGATACCGCGGTGCCGGAGGGGATCGTCTCGCTCACCGTGGCGGTCGCGCCGACCGCGGCGGTGGTGCCGACGACGCAGTACCCGCCGGGCGGCGGACCTGCCGGCACGCTGAACGACGCCGAGCCGGCTCCGAAGGTGAACGGCGCGCCGACGGCAATGCCCGGGCCCGCGACCTTGCAGACTTTGATTACGGCTTTGCCGCCCGCAGGCGTGACGCCGCGCGCCAGGATATAGGGAAACCCGCTGACGGCTTCGCCGGTATCGACGTCGGTGCCGCTGATGGTGTGCGGCACCGCGGGGTCCGTGGCGATGGCGAGCGGCGTGAAGCTCGGATCCCAGGTGTTGAAACCCTCATGCACGGAACAGCCCCATGCCGACAGCGTGCCGCCGGAACCGCCGGTGAGGCCGGTGAGCGCCGGGCTGGATGCGATGATGGACACGTTGCCGAGACAGGGCAGGCCACCCTGGACCGAGAACGCGCCGGGCGTCGCGCCGAGCGCGTCGAGCAACGGAACCGGCGTCGACGCCGCCGCGGACAAGTAGTAGCAACTCAGCGAGATGACCGCGCCGGTGCCGTGCGCGGCGTAGCCGGCGACGGCGAAGCGGATCGACGATGCCCACAATTGCACGCCGCTCGTGCCGTTGACGCCGGTGTGGTACGACAGATCGGTGCCGATCAGGACGACGTCGCCTCTGACGCGCGTGGCGAGCGCTGTTTGCGCCGCCGGCGTTTCCGCCCAGGCCGTGGGACCGGCGCCCGAGCATGTGGGATCGCCGAGCACGATCGCCTTGTAGTTCGGATCAGCCAATTGGGTCAGCCAATCCGCGGAAGTGGACGCGACATGCGCCGTCAGCCCCAGCCCGTTCACGGATGCATAGCCCGGAACCGGCGTGCTCGTGCCCGTCGTGACGACGCTGTTTTCGATGCCGCTGGTGGCCGTCGGGCCGAGGATCAGAACGTCGGCCGTCGCAAGCGCCGGCGTGATGGACGCGCCGACCGCTCCCGAAATCAGCGCGAAACAAATGACTGTGCGGCGAAAAAGCCTTTCGAAGACCATGGTGCCCCCCACCTGTTCGAAGATGTTTTTCGGAAAAATGCGCTCCCCGACTTTTTGGTTTCTCAGTTATGGAGAACTCATTAGCTAAGCAACTATAGGCTGCCAACGCCAAAACATGAAGGATTTTTTACAATTCGTGTTTTCTTATAATATTCAATACCATAGCCGCGCACGTTATGCCGTGGTCACCGGCCGGTGGGCGCAGACTGCATCAAGCGGACAGGGCTCGCAGACGGGCGCCGCGCGCTTGCACAGTGCCTTGCCGTGCTCGCGCAGGACGGTATAGGCGCGCTTCAGCCACGCGCCATCGCCCGCGCCGGCCTCGTTCAACGCCGCGACGGCCGATCTGTAGCTCTGCGCATAGGACTTTCCCTCGCTTGCGAAGCCCAATCGCACCAGCGCGCGCAAGCCGTTGGAATCGACGCTGGCCACGGCGGCGATATCGCAGAACAGCAGGATGCGGTCCGCGCCGGGATCGCCGACGGACGGGAATTTCTTGAGCAGCGCGCGCGCCTTGGCGAGCGGCAGCGTGTGGAGCTTCTCGGCGAGCTTGCCGTCGCATTCGGCGATCGCGAGGCGGCCGATCTCCACGAGACGCTCGGCGCGCTTCTGCGGATGCATGCCGCCGCGCCTGGCGATGTCGGAGAGCACCGGCATCGGCGCGTTCGCGATCTGGTGCGCTTCGAGGCCGATCTTGCGTTTGAATTCGTCGAACAGCGTGCGTCGCCGCGCGTCGTCGATCAGGTAGCCCACATTCTCCCACACCAGGATCGCGAGCGGATCGCTGAGCGGCGTGTCCGCGGGATGGACGCGCGCGAGCTTGGCGATGGCGGCTTTGAGGGAGATGCCGGGCTCGCCGCGCACCGTCGTTCTAGCGCAGGCCGCGGCGCCCGGTTGCCGCGTGATAGATGACGAGCACGATGACTGCGCCGATCACGGCGACGAATATCGAGCGCAGATCGAATCCCCACGGCACCCGGTCGCCGAGATAGGAGAACAATCCGCCGCCGACGAGTGCGCCGACGAGGCCGAGCACCATGTCGATCATGCAGCCCTGGCCCCTGGCGCCCATGATCCGGCTCGCGATGAAGCCTGCGATCAGCCCGAAGAATATCCACCCCAGAACGGACACGCGGTTGCCTCTTGCCTTCGGCTCAGCCTATCACCGCGACCACGATCATCGCCACCGTGGCCGCCGCCATCACCGCGGTCGAGGCCCAGCCGAGGATGCGAAGGCTGGGACCCGCCGTGAATTTCCCCATCATCTTGGCGTTGGTGGAGACGACCATCATCGCAACCATCATCGGCACGGCGATCACGCCGTTGACGACTGCGCTCCAATAGAGCGCCTTGATCGGGTCGAGGCCGGAATAGTCGATGACGAGGCCGAGCGCGACCGCGGCGCCGATCACGCAATAGAAGCCGACCGCCTCCCACGGCTTGTTGTCGAGCCCGACCTTCCAGCCGCGCGTCTCGCCAACCGCATAGGCGGCCGAGCCCGCGAGCACGGGGATGGCGAGCAGCCCTGTGCCGATGATGCCCAAGCTGAACAGCAGGAAGGCGAACTTGCCCGCCAGCGGCTCGAGCGCGCGCGCCGCATCGGCCGCGGTCTGGATGTCCGTCTTGCCGGCGGCGTGCAAGGTCGCGGCGGTCGAGATCATGATCGCCAGCGCCACGATGTTGGACACCGCCATGCCGACGATCGTGTCGGTGCGCATGCGCGCGAAGGCGCGCTTGGCCTGGTGCGGCACCTCGGTGAGCGGCTTCTGCGAGGCATTGTGATTGAGCTCCTCGACCTCTTCCGCGCTTTGCCAGAAGAAGAGATAGGGGCTGATCGTCGTGCCGAAGATCGCCACGATGGTGGTGGCCGCCGCGGGCGACAGCTCCGCATGCACGCCGATCATGCCGAGCCCGACCGCGCTCCAGTCGAGATGGATCATGAAGACCACCGCGACATAGGCGAACAGGCTCAGCGTCAGCACGGTGAGGAACCGCGCATAGCGCTTGTACGGCACGAACATCTGCAGGATGACCGAGAACACCGCGAAGGCGATGGTGAACTCGTGCTCGCCGAAGCCCGCCACCAGCCGCGCGCCTTCGCCCATCGCCGCCAGATCGGCGCCGACATTGATCGTGTTGGCGAGGAAGAGCAGGGCGACCAGCGTCGTCACCAGCCAGCGCGGCATGACCTTGGCCATGTTGGCCGCCAGCCCCTTGCCCGTGACGCGTCCGATATGGGCACTGATGAGCTGGATCGCCGCCATCAGCGGAAACGTCAATACCAGCGTCCAGAGCAGCCCGAAACCCGACTGCGCGCCGGCCTGGCTGTAGGTCGCGATGCCGCTCGGATCGTCGTCGGCCGCGCCGGTGATCAGGCCCGGACCGAGCTGATGGCCGAGCGCGATCGAGCGCAGCCGGTGGCGCAGCGACGACGGCCGGCGCGGTGGCGCGCTCATTCCATCGTCACGACGACTTTGCCTTGGGCTTTTCGGTCTGCCAGCATACGGATCGCCTCGCCCGCGCGCGCGAGGGGGAAGCGCGCGGAGATGTGGGGCTTGAGCTTTCCCTCCACTGTCCAACGCATGATCTCGGCAAGATGTTCCTGATTGCGCTTGGGCTCGCGCGCGGTGAAGGCGCCCCAGAACACGCCCTGGATGTCGCAGCTCTTGAGCAGGGTCAGGTTCAGCGGCACGCTCGGAATGCCCGCCGTGAAGCCGATCACGAGATAGCGGCCCTCCCAGTTCATCGCGCGCACCGCGGGCTCGGCGTAGTCGCCGCCGACGGGATCGTAGAGCACGTCCGCGCCCTTTCCGCCCGTGGCCCTCTTGATCTGCTCGGAGAATTCCTTCTGCTGGTCGCGCGTAAGCTTCCCCGTCGGATAGACGAAGCCGTCATCGGCGCCGTGCTTCATCGCGAGGTCGACCTTCTCTTGCGCCGACGCGCCCGCGACGACGCGCGCGCCGAACGCCCTGCCCAGCTCGACCGCGGCCAGCCCCACGCCGCCGGCCGCGCCCAGGACCACGAGCGTCTCACCGGCTTTGAGCTTGGCGCGGTCCTTCAGCGCGTAATGCGACGTGCCGTAGGTGAGGACGAGGCCCGCGCCGGTCTCGAAACCCATGGCGTCGGGCATCGGGATGCAGCGGTTGGGATCGGCCAGGATCACCTCCTGCATGCCGCCGTTTCCGATCGAGGCGATGACGCGGTCGCCGGTCTTGAAGCGCGTGACGCCTTCGCCAAGCGCCTTCACCACGCCCGCGATCTCGGCACCGGGCGCGAAGGGCAGCGGCGGCTTGAACTGGTACTTGTTCTCGATGATCAGCACGTCGGGGAAATTGACGCCGCAGGCCTTGACCTGGATCGCGATCTGGCCTGGCCCCGGCTTGGGCTCCGGGACGTCGCTCAGGACCAGCGTCTCGGGCGGCCCGTATTCCTTGCACAGCATGGCTTTCATGACAGTCTCCAAATGGCGGTGCCGCGACCTTAGCGGGGAACTTTAACTAACAAAACCGCGTTGAAGGGCTTATGATCGTGTCGTGGGAGGGGTCCCGCGCTTTCGAGGATCGAATCGCATGTCCAAGAGGCTCGCTTTCGCGGCGCTTGCCGCCACGGTCGTTTCCGGCCACGCCATGGCTTCGGGCACCTGCCTGCGCCAAGCCAACATCTATAACTGGAATTCGCTCAACGACACGACGGTGATCGTCGAGGACGATTTCCATCAGAAGTTCAGGCTCACGCTCATGACGCCGTGCCTGAACATGCAGTTCAAGGAACATCTCGGCTTCAAGACCTTCGGCGGCACCGCGCTGTCCTGCGTGAGCCGCGGCGACGAGGTCATCGCCGGCAGCCAGATCGGCCCGCAGCACTGCCCGATCAGCAAGATCGAGGCGTACACGCCGGACATGGAGAAGGCGGACAAGGACGCGGCGGCAGCGAAGAAGGCGGCTGAACACTAGCTTAAACCGTCATGGCCGGGCTTGACCCGGCCACCCAGCCAGCGAGCGTCAGCGAGCGAAACGACTCTGGATGGCCGCCTCAAGGGCGGCCATGACGAACGGGTACTAGCGGAGCACCTCCGCCACCCTTCGCTCGCCCACGACGGTGCCGACCGTGTTCGTGACCGGCACGCGCAGGATTTTCCGCGCGGCATCGTCCCCGCCCAGCAGGCCAAACTTCTCCAGCACCGCCGCCATCGCCGTATCCGCGGCGCGGCCCGCGCCGTCGTCGATCTTGATCACGATGCCGAGGCCGAGTTCGGGAACGATGCCGGCGAAGAAACCCTCGGCGCCCGTCTTCACCGCGGCGCGGCCCTTGGCACTGCGCATCAGGATCGCGCAGGTGCGTCCCGTGCCGGAGACGAGCTCGGGATGTGCCGTCATCGCGCGGACGACGCGCTTGCCGCGTTCGCCGGTCAGGCCCGCGAACGCGCGCGCCTGGGCGCCGAGTGGCACCGCGAAGTTCGGCGCCGCGCAGCCGTCCACGCCCCAGGGGAATTCGCTGTCGATGCCGGTGAGCTCGGCCAGCGCCTTGGCGATCGCGCGCTGCACCGGATGATCGTGATGCTCGTAGCCCTTGGTCGCGATGTCCCAATGCCGCGCGACGGTGAGGAAGCCCGTGTGCTTGCCCGAACAGTTGTTGAAGATGCGCGTCGGCCTCTCACCGCGCCTGATCATGTCCTCCGCCACCGGCTCGTAGCGCGAGGGATGAGCGCCGCAGGCAAGGTCGCTCTCGCCGCAGCCGATGCGCGTGAGCCACGCCGCCACGCGCGTCGTATGCATCGGTTCGCCCGAATGCGAGGCGCAGGCGAGCGCGATCTCCTCGTCGCCGAGGCCGAACGCGTCCGCCGCGCCGGATTCGATCAAGGGCAGCGCCTGGATCGGCTTGAGCGAGGAGCGCGGATAGACGGGCGTGTCGAGGTCGCCGAGCGCGAACACGATCTTGCCGGCGCTATCCGCCACCGCGACCGAGCCGCGATGGACGCTCTCGACGATGGGGCCGCGCGTGAGTTCGACGAGGATGGGATTTGGCATCAGGGTTCGTAGCCTAAAATCTCGAATTCCACACGGCAAGTTTCCTGCACCAGGCTTTTTTGCGCCGCGCTCAGGATCTCGCGCGCCGGACGGCGGTCGGGGCGCGTCCTGGCCTTCAACTGGGGCAGTGTCTGCGGGATGGCGATCCCCAGCCGCTCGCCGACCTCATCGAGATCGGCTTTGAGGTTCTCCTGACGAAGGAACGCGTCCACCGCGACCTTGCCGTCGATCGTCCAATAGGGATGTCCGGCATAGGCGCCTTTGCGCAGGACGCGGTCCAGATGGCGGTCGACGTAGAGGCTGCCGTCCCGGGACGCGCGGTAGAAGGCCTGCGAGACGGCTTTCTCGTAAGGATGCCGCTCGGCCGTCAGCTTGAAGGCTCCCGCCCAGAACGCGGGGTCGATCTGTCCGCGCGCCTCCTGCGCGCTCATATGGCTGTAGAAATCGCCCGCGAAGCTGCGATTGGCGCGCCGCTCGCCGCCGCGCGCGAGCTTGGCCTCCTGCCGCTGGCGGTGGAGCGCGTCCTCGTCCAGGCCGTGTTCCGATCCGGGATGCTTGTAGCCGTCCTCCTGTGTGATGATGTCGCCGTCGGCGCAGGCGGCGGCGAGCACGGCCTCGACGGTGGAGCCGGCCGTCTTCTTCGTCTTGACGAAGATGAAGTTGCGCGAATAGGAAACGATCATGTTCTACAATCTGTCATGGCCCGCGACTGCGGGCCACCCAGTTCGGTTCTGCGCTTTGATTCCGGTTGCACGCCATTAAAATAATACTACTACCGACATCCGCCGGGTTTCACCTGGGTGGCCCGCATTCGCGGGCCATGACAATAGGGATTTGGGGGGACGAATGCGCGGCTATTTCGCGGTAGGCGTCGACGGCATCTCCAAGCCGATGAACCTCGGCAATCTTTTGCGTATCTCCCATGCGTTCGGCGCAAGCTTCTTCTTCTCCATCGCGGCGCAGGTCAGCCTCAAGGAGGCGCAGTCCGACACCTCGAAGACTCAAGAAGCGCTGCCCGTCTATGCCTTCCGCTCGGCGGCGGATTTCCGGCTGCCGGTCGGCTGCCGGCTGGTGGGCGTGGAGATCACCGACGACGCGGTCGAGCTGCCGCGCTTCCGCCATCCCAGCCGCGCGGCCTATGTGTTCGGGGCGGAGCGGATGTCCCTGTCGAAAGACGTGCTTTCGCGGTGCGAGTTCGTGGTGAGGATCCCCACCCGCTTCTCGATCAATGTCGGGATGGCGGGCGCCATCGTGATGTACGACCGGCTGATCTCTCAAGGCAATTACGGCGAGCGGCCCATGGCGCCGGGACGCGCGCAACCCGCCTTGCCCGAGCGGCACGAATGGGGCGCGCCGGTCGTGAGACACAGGAAATGACAAGCGCGTTTTCCCTTGTATAGTGCCGCCCGCTTCCCCATTTGAGAATCAATGCCCGCCGCCCTCAATATCTCCCATCTCCGCAAGGTCTATCGCAGCGGCACGGTCGCGGTGCAGGACCTTTCCATGAGCATCGCGCAAGGCGATTTCTTCGGCTTCCTCGGCCCCAACGGCGCCGGCAAGTCGACGACGATCCATTGCGTCACCGGCATCGCGACCGTCACCTCCGGGACCATCGAGATCTTCGGCATCGACGCGGTGAAGAACTATCGCGAGGCGCGGCGGCTGATCGGGCTGTCGCCGCAGGAATTCAACGTCGACCAGTTCGCGACGCCGCGCCAGATCGTCGACTGGATGGGCGGCTATTTCGGCATGAGCGCCGCGCAGCGCAAATCGCGCACCGACATGCTGATCGAGCGCTTCGACCTGACCGACCACGCGAAGAAATCGTTCCGCGAGCTTTCCGGCGGCCTCAAGCGCCGCGTGATCCTGGCGCGCGCGCTCATCCACGATCCGCAGCTCCTCATCCTCGACGAGCCGACCGCGGGCGTCGACGTCGAGCTGCGTCGCGATCTGTGGCGCTACCTCCAGGAGCTCAACGGCGACGGCAAGACGATCCTGCTGACCTCGCACTATCTGGAGGAGGTCGAGCGGCTGTGCCGCACCATCGCGATCATCGCGGGCGGCAAGATCGTGCGCAACGGACCCAAGGCCGAGTTCATGAGCGGCGGGCTCGAACATGCCTACCTCACGGCCACCGGCGCCGAGCCGGACCACATCGCGGGAGCGGCCGCATGAGCGCCGAGACGAGCGTCGAAGAGATCAAGCTCCATCCCATGGGGATCAACTGGATCGGGCTCGGCACCATCGTGCGCCGCGAGGTCTCGCGCATCATGCGCGTGCCGATCCAGGCGTTCATCGCGCCGTGGATCTCGGCGCTGCTGTTCATCTTCATCTTCGGCTTCGTGCTCGGCGGGCGCATCAAGGAGATCGGCGGCCACCGCTATCTCGAATTCGTCCTCCCCGGCATCCTGATGATGAACATCATCAACGCCGCTTTCCTGCAGTCGACCTCGGCGATCTATTTCCAGCGCTTCCTGCGCTTCATCGAGGAGACGCTGGTGGCGCCGCTCTCCTATGTCGAGATGATCGTGGGCATGCTGGTGTGCGTCGTCATCCGCTCGATCGTCACCGCGCTCGGCATCCTGGTGATCGGGGCGTGCTTCGGCGTCATCGCGGTCGACAACATCTTCGAGTTCCTGTTCTGGGTGGTCGCGGTGTCGATCATCTTCGGCGAGCTCGGCATCATCATCGGGCTGTGGGCGAAGAATTTCGAGCAGCTCAACATCCTCAACGTCTTCTTCATCGTGCCGCTGTCGATGGTCGGCGGCGTGTTCTCGACGATCGGCATGCTGCCGCCCTACCTGCGCTTCCTCTACTACGGCAACCCGTTCTTCTATTGGATCAACGGATTGCGCCACGCGATGATCGGTTTCCACGAAGGCCCGCCGGTGGTCGGCTTCGCGCTGACCTTGGGGCTGATCGTCTTCCTCAGCCTGGCGACGCTGCGGCTCTACGCGATCGGCTACGGCTTGCGGGAATAGACGCCCGCGCCGCGACCTCGCGCGCGTGCACGGGCTTGGCGCACTGCGAGCAGGTGAGCACCGAGCGGAAATCGTGGCCGCATTTCAGGTGGCGGTGGAGGACGGGCGGCCCGTCCTTCGTCGCATAGTGCTTGTCGCCCCAATGCACCAGCGAGATGAGGGCAGGGTAGAGATCGAGGCCCTTGTCGGTGAGCCTGTATTCGTAGCGCGTGGGCCGCTCCTGATACGGCACCTTGGAAAGGATGCCGTGCTCCACGAGCAGCGCCAGCCGCTCGCTCAAGACGCGGCGGGCGATGCCGAGGCTGTTCTCGAAATCCTCGAAGCGGCGGACGCGCAGGAACGCGTCGCGCAGGATGAGGAGGGTCCAGCGGTCTCCGATCACCGCGAGCGTGCGGGCGAGGGAGCAGTGTTCGTCGCTTAGAGATTCCCAGCGCATTGGGCAATTGTACCTTGACTCAGTTCCTTTTCAAGACTTATAAGTCTTAAAAGTGAACTTTTAGAGGCTCGCCATGCCCAAGCGCAATGCGACCGCCGCCGTGATCGGGGCGGGGGACTATATCGGCTCCGCCATCGCCAGGCGCTTCGCGGCCGAGGGCTATACCGTCTTCGCCGGACGGCGCAGCGCCGACAAGCTCGCCAAGCTCAAAGCCGAGATCGAGACCGCCGGCGGCGAATGCGTCGCGCGCGGGCTCGACGCGCGCAAGGAAGAGGACGTCATGGCGTTCCTCGCCGAGGCCGACGCTCACGCGCCGCTTGAGGTCTGCGTCGTCAATCCCGGCGCCAACGTCCAGTTCCCGATCGTCGAGACCACCGAGCGCGTGTTCCGCAAGGTGTGGGAGATGGCCTGCTATGCCGGCTTCCTCGCCGGGCGCGAGTCCGCCAAGCTGATGCTGGCTAGGGCTAAGGGCACGATCCTTTTCACCGGCGCCACGGCATCGGTGCGCGGCGGCGCGGGCTATGCGGCCTTCGCGAGCGCCAAAGGGGGCCTGCGCAACCTGGCGCAGGCGATGGCGCGCGAGCTGGGGCCTCAGAACATCCACGTCGCGCATCTCATCATCGACGCCGGCGTCGATACCGAGTTCGTCCGTGAGCGGATCAAGGCGCGCGGCGGCGACCCGGACGCGCTGCCGCAGGACACACTGATGGACCCGCAATCCGTCGCCGACGCCTATTGGTACCTGCACAGCCAACCGCGCGACGGCTGGACGTTCGAGATGGATTTGAGACCCTACGCGGAGCGCTGGTGATGGAACGCGTGCAATTCCTCTTCGACTTCGGAAGCCCCAACGCCTATCTCGCGCACAAGGTCATCCCCGATATCGAGAAGCGCACTGGCGCCAAATTCGAATACGTGCCGATCCTGCTCGGCGGCGTCTTCAAGCTCACCAACAACAAGCCGCCGATGCTGGCCTTCGGCGAGGTCAAGGGCAAGCTCGCCTATGAGCAGCGCGAGACCGAACGCTTCATCAAGCGCCACCACATCGCGAGCTATAAATTCAATCCGCATTTCCCGGTGAACACGCTGGCGCTGATGCGCATGGCGGTCGCGGCGGAAGGCGAGGGCGTGCTTGCGCCTTATGTCGAGGCCGCGTTCCATCACATGTGGGAGGCGCCGAAAAAGATGGACGATCCGGCGGTGATCCGCGCGGCGCTGCTCGAATCCGGGCTCGACGCCGACCGGCTGATCGCAGCCGCCGGGACCGATCCGGTCAAGCGGCGCCTGCTCGCCAATACGGAAGACGCGGTCGCGCACGGCGTCTTCGGGTCCCCGAGCTTCCTCGTCGGCGAGGAGCTGTTCTTCGGCAAGGACCGGTTGCGCGACGTCGAGGACGAGATCCTGGGACGTTAACGTTTCCGAACCCGATTTCAGTTGCCTTGGGGGACCCGCGCGACATAGAACCGCCGGAATCTTGTCGCTTCCTCGCGGCGCCTCAAGGAGAACGGGCTTCATGACCGGGTACAAGCGTTTCCTGCTGCCTCTCGCCTTCGCAAGCCTGGCCGGAACGTGCGCGAGCGCGGATTCGCCCAGCCTGATCGGCTCCTACAAGGACTGGTCGGCGTTCCAGACCACCACCAACGGCACCCGCGTCTGCTACGCGATGGCCAAGCCCAAATCGATGGAACCGAAGAAGGCGGCGCGCGATCCGGTGTATTTCCTGATCAGCGACTGGCCCGGCCGCAGGGCGAAGGCCGAACTCGAGGTCGTCCCCGGTTATCAGTACAAGGACGGAAGCACCGTCACCGCCGAGATCGGCAAGGACAAGACGCCATTCTTCACCAAGAACGACGGCGGCGCGGGCAGCGCCTGGGTCGACGACGCGGCCGCCGAGCAGAAGCTGGTGGGCGCGATGGAGCACGGCGCCAAGCTCGTCGTCACCGGAATCTCCCAGCGCGGCACCACGACGCATGACACCTATTCGCTGGGTGGGCTCTCGGAAGCACTTGAAAAGGTCCACGCGGCTTGCGGGATGTGACATAGGGCGAGTGGCGAGTGGAAAGCCACTCGCTATTCGCTATTCGCTATTCGCCGCGTTAAACTTGACCCAATGGAAACCCGAACCTCCCTCCTCGGCCTTTCGCCCGACGCGATGAAATCCGCGCTCGTCTCCGCCGGCGTGGCGGAGAAGGCGGCGGCGATGCGCGTGCGGCAGCTTTGGAACTGGGTCTATGTCCACGGCGCGCGCGATTTCGCGCAGATGTCGAATCTGGCGAAGGATTTCCGCAAGGCGATGGACGCGTGCTTCACGCTGGCGCGGCCGCAGATCGTCACCGAGCAGATCTCGAACGACGGCACGCGCAAATGGCTGATCCGCGGCGAGGGCGGCCAGGAATTCGAGACCGTGTTCATCCCGGAGCCCGGGCGCGGAACGCTCTGCGTGTCGAGCCAGGTCGGCTGCACGCTCAATTGCCGCTTCTGCCACACCGGCACGCAGAAGCTGGTGCGCAACCTCACCTCTGCCGAGATCGTGGGCCAGGTGATGATCGCGCGCGATGCGCTCGGCGACTGGCCGAGCACGGGCGAGAACCGGCGCCTGACCAACGTCGTGATGATGGGCATGGGCGAGCCGCTCTACAATTTCGACAACGTGAAGACCGCGCTCGCCATCGTCGCGGACGGCGACGGGCTCGCGCTCTCCAGGCGGCGCATCACGTTGTCGACCGCCGGCGTCGTGCCGATGATCAAGCGCGCGGGCGAGGAGATCGGCTCCAGCCTCGCGATCTCGCTGCACGCCGCGCGCGACGAGGTGCGCGACGTGATCGTGCCGCTGAACAAGAAATACAAGATCGCCGAATTGCTCGACGCCTGCCGCGCCTATCCGGGCGTCTCGAACGCGCGGCGCATCACTTTTGAATATGTGATGCTGAAGGGCGTCAACGACAGCCTGACGGACGCGCGCGAGCTGGTGCGCGCGATCCGCGGCATCCCCGCCAAGATCAACCTGATCCCGTTCAATCCCTGGCCCGGCGCTCCGTATGAATGCTCCGACTGGGAGCAGATCGAGAAGTTCGCGGAGATCGTCAACCGCGCCGGCTACGCCTCGCCGGTGCGCACGCCGCGTGGCCGCGACATCATGGCCGCCTGCGGCCAGCTCAAGAGCGAAAGCCTCAAGCAGCGCGCCAGCGAACGCATGGCCGAGATGCGCTCCACCGAACTGGCGCGGATGCCGGGGTAGCGCTTCACTTGTCTGCAAGACCTTTAGATGATTCACGCGGAGACGCGGAGCCGCGGAGGTCTTTTTTCCGCGTCTCCAAGTCTCCGCGTGCGATTCTTCTGATAGATCAGCTCAATGTCACCTGGGTGGCCCGCGTCCATACGCTGTCGCTATGGACCGGGCCATGACAGCAGGAGCTAGCGTTTGATAGCCGCCGTCGCCGACACCGCGCTCTTCTCCCCTCGCTCCGGCGCAGTATCGATCGAGTAGGTCCCGTCGAGGGCGTCGGTGAAGGTGATGCCGTTGGTCGTCTGATAGAGGTGGAACGTGCCGCCGGTGACGAAGGGATAGGACAGTTCCAGCATCAGCTGCACGCCGGGGTTCGATTGGTCCTGCAGCGCGACGTCGACGGATTTGCCGAAGCCCTTGACCGTGGCGAGCAGCCCGCCGCCGAAATTGCCGCTGCAGCTCGGCGTGTCCTGCACTGCCGCGAGAACGCCGGTGACCTGGATATGATAGATGTTGCAATAGCCGTCGAGCGAGATGTCGTAGACCTTGCCGTGCGCGCAGGCCGCGCCGGTGGAAGCCAAAAGCGCGAGCGCGCCGAGCACCAGGATCTTCTTCATCGCGTCCATCCGGATCGGGTTTCGCCGCAGGTTCTGCGGGCGGCCGTGCCGGACGGGCAAGCGGGTACGGCGAGCGAGGCTAACGGGCGGTTGCGACTGCGATGCCAATTTAAACTGCTTCCGATCGGCGCGTGAACGCTGCGCCGCGGACGCGCGTGACCGAAATCCCGGTAGCGCGGCATCTTCGCCGCTCCCGGCCCGCGGCGTTGATTAAGAACGCGGGAAGCGGACGGTGAAATTTCTTGTCGTCGTGCCGCTACCGGGCATCGCCCGGCGCCGCCTTCAGCGCGGCATGTCCGATCGCGTCCTTGAGGCGGTCGTTGCCCCAGAAAAGTTCCCCGCCCGCGATGAAGGACGGCGCGCCGAAGATGCCGCGCGCCCGCGCTTCCTCGGTCCGGGCTTTCAATCGCTCCTTGTTCTCAGGCGTATTGGCGGCGGCGAAGGCGCGGGCAGGGTCGATCTTCAAGCGCTCCAGGATTTCCGCCAGCGTGGCGTCGTCGGAGATGTCTTTGCGTTCGGCGAAATTGGCGGCATAGACGGCGCGGCTGAATTCGGGCGTCCATCCTTCCGCCTCGCCTGCGAGCGCGAGCCGCGCCGCCTTAAGGCCGGCTTGCGGAAACCGCGCCGGCGGCAGCGCGAGCGCGATCTGCTCCTTCGCGCAGACGCGCTCCAGGTCGCGCCACATGTAGCGACCCTTGGCGGGATAGAGGTTGAACGGCGAATCGTTCCAGCCCTGGTCCGCGAAGATCGGCCCCAGCAGGAACGGCCGCCACGCGACCGCGACGCCCGCGGTCTCCGCCAGCCGCTCCACCCGCATCGCGGCCGGGTAGGAATAGGTGCTGGCGAACTCGTACCAGAACTCGATGCTTCCCATCAGTTTTTGGCCATCAGTGTTGGGCTATCAGCGCTTGGCCCGCGCCTTGCGCGGACGCACGCCCGGCAGCTCGCCGCCGATGAACTCGACGCCGGCCTCCTCGAGCGCGTTCTGGATCGCGTCGAGATTGTTGGGGATGAGGGGCGGGACGTCGTCGGCCGCTTCGGCCCGGCGCACGGTCATGACGCCGATCTGGGCCTGCTCGGCCAGCTCGTTCGCGGACCAGCGCACGATGGCGCGCGCGGCGCGGATCTGCGTGCCGGTGATTTTTTGTTTTTGCCCTCTTGATACTTTTTCGACCACCTGATACAACCTCGGAATGCTCCACCTGATCGAATATCTACCATAGGATCCCGCCCATGGCCAACCCGAACAAGACCCGCACCAGCGCCCGCAAGCCCGCCCGCGAAATCCGGGCCGAAACGTTGCGCGAATCCGTCTTCCTGCTCTCCAGCGAGATGGAGGAACCGCTGCGCCACGCGACGCAGATGGTGCGCCTCATCGGTCTCGTCGACCCCAAGGACGATGACGACAAGGAAGCCATCGGCTTCGTCGCCCACGAGGCGGTGATGAAGCTGCACGCCGTGACCGACCGCCTGCGCGAGCTGTTCGCCGCGTGCGGATAAAGGCGCGGTTTGGAACTTATCCTCCTTGAACCGGCGGCGCGGCGCTCCATCTTTGGGACGGCCGGAATCCAAGCGGCGAGGATTGAGCCGCTCCTTCATCCTTCGACAGGCTCAGGATGAAGGGTCTGATGGGGGGTTTTTACGTTCCCTCGCCCTGAGCCCGTCGAAGGGGGAGCTCCGGCGGCGGACATTTCGCACCCGCAATGAAGCAAGGCGATTGTCGCGCCGTCTCAGGAAGTTGATCCAGGGACAGGGAGGTTGAACCCAAATTTTCCGAAATCGAGGAGGAGGGGTAGGCGAAAGCGGCAAACAATTCTATTGCTCTGGATCGGCCCCGATGGAGAGATTTCGTGCCCGCCCCGAACATCAAGAAAGTCGTCCTGGCCTATTCCGGCGGCCTCGACACCTCGGTCATCCTGAAATGGCTGCAGACCGCCTATGGCGCCGAGGTCGTGACCTTCACCGCCGATCTTGGCCAGGGCGAGGAGCTGGAGCCCGCGCGCGCCAAGGCAAAGCTCCTCGGCATCAAGCCGGGGAACATCTTCGTGGAGGATCTGCGCGAGGAGTTCGTGCGCGACTATGTGTTTCCCATGTTCCGCGCCAATGCGCTGTATGAGGGGACCTATCTGCTCGGCACGTCAATCGCGCGGCCCTTGATCGCCAAGAAGCAGATCGAGATCGCCGAAAAAGTCGGCGCCGACGCGGTAGCCCACGGCGCGACCGGCAAGGGCAACGACCAGGTGCGCTTCGAGCTCGCCTATTACGCGCTCAAGCCCGACATCAAGGTGATCGCGCCGTGGCGCGAATGGGACCTGACCAGCCGCACCAGGCTGATCGAGTTTGCTGAGGCGCATCAGATCCCCATCGCCAAGGACAAGCGCGGCGAGGCGCCGTTCTCGGTCGATGCCAACCTGCTGCACTCATCGTCCGAAGGCAAAGTGCTCGAGGATCCGGCGGTCGAGCCGGATTCCATCGTCTATCAGCGCACGCTCTCTCCCGAGGAGGCGCCGGACAGGGCGACCGTCGTCGAGATCGGCTTCGAGCGCGGCGATGCGGTGTCGGTCGACGGCGAGACGCTTTCGCCCGCCACGCTGCTCGCCCGGCTGAACGCGCTCGGCCGCGCCAACGGCATCGGCCGCCTCGATCTGGTCGAGAACCGCTTCGTCGGCATGAAGTCGCGCGGCGTCTACGAGACGCCGGGCGGCACGATCCTCATCGCGGCGCACCGCGCGATGGAGAGCCTCACCCTCGACCGCGGCGCGGCGCATCTGAAGGACGAGCTCATGCCGCGCTATGCCGAGCTGATCTACAACGGCTTCTGGTTCTCGCCCGAGCGCGAGATGCTGCAGGCCGCGATCGACAGGAGCCAGGAATTCGTCGGCGGCACGGTCCGGCTCAAGCTCTATAAGGGCAACGCGACCGTCATCGGCCGCGCCTCGCCGCATTCGCTCTATTCCCAGGACCTCGTCACCTTCGAGGACGACCGCGGCGCCTACGACCAGAAGGACGCGGCCGGCTTCATCAAGCTCAACGCGCTACGCCTGCGCACGCTCGCGATGCGGAAGAGGAAGGCCGAGAAGGGTTGACAATGGTACCATATGTGTTACCAATGAGATGATTGAGAGCCGGGAATATCTCGACGAAAACGGCCGCAACCCGTTTGCGATTTGGTGGGACGCGCTCGATGATTTCGCACGAATGCGGCTTACGACCGCTCTGTTGCGGCTCTCGGCCGGCAACAGATCGAACGTCAAGAGCGTTGGGCAGGGTGTGAATGAGTTGAAAGTGGATTTCGGTCCGGGCTATCGCGTTTATTTCGGTTGGGACGGTCTGCAGCTGGTCATATTGCTCGGCGGTGGCACCAAGAAGCGGCAGCAGGCCGATATCGTCGAAGCGCGGAAGCGCTGGCTCGATTACAAGCGCCGCAAGGAGGCGTGATATGCCGTTGACGCACGATTTCAAGGAAACCGTCATGGAAGACATGCGGAAGAGGCCACGCTTCCGCGTCCTGATGTTGCGCGAAGGCATCGATGCGCTCCTCGGCGGAGAGCTGCAACTCGGCAAGGAGGTCCTGCGCGATTACATCAATGCCACGATGGGCTTCGGCGCGCTTGCGCGCGAGGTGGAGATTCCGCCCAAAAGCCTGATGCGGATGCTGGGGCCGGCCGGCAATCCGCAGGCGAACAATTTGTTCGCCATTATCGGCGCTCTTCAGCGACACGCCGGAATAGAGTTGCACCTGGAGGAGCTGCCACCGGCGAATAAAGCGCGGACCAAGAAGCGCAAATCCGCGCGCGCGCCACGTCCCGAAAGCATTCGATATCCGGAAAGTTCCGGCGCGGCGCATGGAGCGTTGCGCGAGACGGGCAGGGTTTTCAAGAGGCGATGACATGAAGGTCGCGAAGCCGCTGATGGCCGTTCTGCTCGCCGCTGCCGCCACGGTGGCCATGGCCGTGCCGCGCTTGGCGATCGACGACCTCGCGGGCGTCTATAAGGACCGCTTCCAGAACGGATTGGTCGACGGCACGCACTATATGTCGGAGAACATCCTCGAGATCGTCAAAGTGTCGCCGGCGGAAGCTTATGTGCGCGTGCATCTCGAGTTCTACAACGGCCATCTGTGCGCGATTTCGGGCGTGGCCAGGCAGGAAGGCGATGTGCTGGTCTATCGGCCGCGCCAGGACACCGGCGCGCAATGCGCGCTCGGCCTGCGCGCGTCGAACGGCAAGCTCGCTTTCTCCGACCCCGACGGCAATTGCCGGGCGCTCTACTGCGGCGCGCGCGGCAGCTTCCAGGGGATCGGTTTTCCGCTGAAGAGCCGCCGTCCAATCGGGTACATGCAGCGGCTCTTGAAATCACGCGAATATGCGGACGCGATGGCGGAGCGCGGGGGAAAGAAATGACGGATTCCAACGCCGAACAGATCGAGTATTGGAACGGCGCGGCGGGCGAGCGCTGGGCCGCGTTCCAGCCGGTGCTCGACCGCGCGCTCGCGGCGATCTCGGACGCCGTGCTCGCCTTCGCCGCTGGGCGGCCGGGAGAGCGCGTGCTCGATATCGGCTGCGGCACGGGCACCACGACCTACGCGCTCGCCAAGGCCGTGGGGCCGAGCGGCAGCGTCACGGGCGTGGACATCTCGCGCCCCATGCTCGCGGTGGCGCGCGCACGCGGCGTGGGCGTGAACTTCCGCGAGGCCGATGCGTCGACGCGCCTCTTCCATCCCACGCACGACCTCCTGTTCTCGCGCTTCGGCGTGATGTTCTTCGCCGATCCGCTCGCCGCCTTCGCGAACCTGCACAAGGCGCTCAGCCCGCATGGGCGCTTGGCCTTCGTGTGCTGGCGCGACGTGAAGGAGAATCCCTGGGCGTCCGCGCCCATCGCCGCCGCCCGCCCGCTGCTTCCGCCGCAGGAGCCCGTCGACCCGCTCGCACCGGGGCCTTACGCCTTCGCCGACGACGCCCGGCTGCGCCGGATCCTGAGCGACGCCGGCTACCGCGACATCCGCATCGACAAGCTCGACACCACGATGCATATGGGCGAAGGCGTGGACGAAGCGGCCGAACAGGCCCTGCGCGTCGGCCCGCTCTCCCGCGCGGCAGCCGGCCTCGACGACGCAACGCTCGACAGGATCCGCACCGTCGTGCGCGAGGCGCTGAAGCCGTTCGCGACATCTGCAGGCATCTCACCGGCTGCGGCGTGCTGGCTGGTGGGGGCGAGGGCATGACAGCGCGATTTTAAGACCGGTCGCTGCGCGGCAGGGCGTGTAACAGCGCGCGATGCATCCGGCAGAAGGCGAGAAGACGTTCGCCGGCAGCGAAAACGCTTTCGATCGCCTCGATTTGATCCTGGAATGGCTCGGTCAGGTGGACAGCTGGGACCTCGATCCGCACCACAGCCGTCTTGCCGGCCCGATTCACGCTCATGCCGTCTTCGAGCAGATGGGATACGGCTTGCTTCAAAGCTATTTCGCTACAGAAGTCGACGACGAGGTCGACGCGCTTGGATTGATCTTTGTGACGGATCTCGATGCGCCTGTCCTGCGCCAAGGTCTTCGCGCCGAAAATGGGCCAGATGCTGCCCAGACCTTTGGGGCCCGCGCTCGGCAGCGCGACTTCGAGCTGCGGCCATTTTTCGCCGGAATAGCGCAGATAGTCGTTCCAGAAGTTCGTGGCCGCTTCGTTGACTATCATCTCTCTGTTCCGGGGCGACGCGGCATGACGCAGGATTTCTGCGCCAGTTGCGGCGTGCAAAGTCTTCTGCTCCTCGAGCCATGCAGCGACTTCTTCCAACGGCAAAGAGGCGGTCCAACCGAGTTTCGTGATGAACGTCAAATACGACGCGGGCGCCACGAGCAGCGTTCTGAATTCGACCCACCATCCGTTTAGCCTGCCGGTTTCTCCACGCTCGGAATATCGTTCGGCTTGCCGAGGCTGCAGCCGCGCCGCGATCTTGTCCTCGATCATCAGAGCGACGCGGGTGCCGTCCGGCTGATCCGCAACGAGTAGCACGTCCGTTTCTCCGCTCATGGAGTCGAAGGTATTGCGCCACGCGCCGACCAGAGTATGGCCGGTGAAATCCTGGTGGTATGCGTAGTTCAACAACCGGCTTCTGAAGCCCGGATTGGCGCGTATCTCGAAAAGAAGAACGAGATCGACGTCGGATTCCTGCACGGCGGCGATGGGCCATTCGGGAAGTGAGGCCGTTCGCCCTTCCACGTCATCACACGTCCAGCGCCGCTGTCAGCGCGTTGTCCTGGATGAATTCGCGGCGCGGCTCGACGAGCTCGCCCATCAGCTTGGTGAAGAGGTCGTCGGCTTCGTCGGCGTGCTCGACCTTGACCTGGAGCAGCGTGCGGGCGTTCTCGTCGAGCGTGGTCTCCCAGAGCTGCTCGGCGTTCATCTCGCCAAGGCCCTTGTAGCGCTGCATGGTGAAGCCTTTGCGGCCCCACTCGAAGATCGCGGCCAGAAGCTCCGACGGCGAGCGCGCCTCACGCTCCTCGTCCTTGCGGCGCATCGTGCCGGATCTGAGATAGGCCGATTGCAGCTCGGCGGCCATGCGGTCGAGCTTGCGCGCATCGGCGCTGCCGATCAGCGCGCCGTCGATGGCGACGGCCTCGCGCACGCCGCGCACCTCGCGCCAGAACTTGAGGCCGCCATCGGGCGTCGGCTCGCCGTGCCAGCCGCGCTCCAATTCGTCGGAGAGCGCGTCGAGGCGGTGCGCGATATAGGTCGCCGCGGCCGACGCCTTCTCCTTGTCGTTCAGGATGTCGGGATTGAGCGCCCCCGCGATCGCCGCCTGCTCGAGCAGGAAGCGCGGATAGTGCTGCGGGAAGCCTTCCAGCGCCGTCTTGGCCGCGCGCGCCTTCTCGACCAGCGCGTCGAGATCGGCGCCGGCCACCGTCTCGCCGGTATGCAGCGTGAACGACGTGCCGCTGGAGCCTTCGGCGATGAGATAGTTCTCCAGCTCGCGCTCGTCCTTGAGGTAGCGCTCGGATTTGCCGCGCGTCGCCTTGTAGAGCGGCGGCTGGGCGATGAACATGTGGCCGCGCTCGATCAGCTCCGGCATCTGCCGGTAGAAGAACGTCAGTAGCAGCGTGCGGATATGGGCACCGTCGACGTCGGCGTCGGTCATGATGATGATCTTGTGATAACGCAGCTTGTCGGGGTTGAATTCCTCGGCGCCGATGCCTGTACCGAGCGCGGTGATCAGCGTCGCGATCTCCTGGCTGCCCAGCATCTTGTCGAAGCGCGCGCGCTCGACGTTGAGGATCTTGCCGCGCAGGGGCAGCACCGCCTGGTTGGCGCGGTTGCGCGCCTGCTTGGCGCTGCCGCCGGCCGAATTGCCCTCGACGATGAAGAGTTCGCATTTGGACGGATCGCGCTCCTGGCAATCGGCGAGCTTGCCTGGCAGCGAGGCGCCGTCGAGCGCGCCCTTGCGCCGCGTCAGCTCGCGCGCCTTGCGCGCCGCCTCGCGCGCCAGCGCGGCTTCCATCACCTTGCCGACGACGGACTTCGCTTCGGCGGGATGCTCCTCGAACCAGTGGCCGAGCTTTTCCAGCACGACGCCTTCGACGACGGGACGCACCTCCGACGAGACGAGCTTCTCCTTCGTCTGCGAGGAGAATTTCGGGTCGGGCACCTTCACCGACAAGACGCAGGTCAACCCTTCGCGGCAATCCTCGCCGGTGAGCGCTACCTTGTCGCCCTTCTTCGCGCCCATGCTCTCGTCGGCGTATTTCGTCACCACGCGCGTCAGCGCGGCGCGGAAGCCGGCCAGATGCGTGCCGCCGTCCTTCTGCGGGATGTTGTTGGTGAAGCAGAGCATGCTCTCGTGATAGCTGTCGTTCCAGGTCAGCGCGGCCTCGACGGAGATGCCTTCGCGCTCGGCCGCGACCATCACCGGCTGCGGGATCAGCGCGTTCTTGGTGCGGTCGAGATATTTGACGAACGCCTCGAGCCCGCCCTCGTAGTGCAGCGTGACTTCCTTTTTCTCCACGCCGCGCTGGTCGCTGAGCACGATGGTGACGCCGGAATTGAGGAACGCAAGCTCGCGCAGGCGATGTTCCAGCGTCGCATAGTCGAACTCGACCTTGGTGAAGGTCCGGACACTGGGGAGGAAGGTGATTTCGGTACCTTTCTTCCCCGGTGCATCGCCGACGATCTTCAGCGGCGCCACCGGCTCGCCGTCGGCGAAGCGCATATAGTGCTCCTTGCCGTCGCGCCAGATGCGCAGGTCGAGCCATTCCGACAGCGCGTTGACCACCGACACACCCACGCCGTGCAACCCGCCCGAGACCTTGTAGGCGTTCTGCTCGAACTTACCGCCGGCATGGAGCTGGGTCATGATGACTTCGGCGGCGCTGACGCCTTCCTCGGCGTGGATGCCGGTCGGGATGCCGCGGCCGTTGTCGCGCACGGTGCAGGAGCCGTCGGCGTTCAGGATCACGTCGATGCGGTCGGCGTGGCCGGCCAGCGTCTCGTCGATGGCGTTGTCGACGACCTCGTGCACCATGTGGTGCAGGCCCGAGCCGTCGTCGGTGTCGCCGATATACATGCCGGGGCGCTTGCGCACCGCATCGAGGCCTTTGAGGACCTTGATGGAATCGGCGCCGTATTCGTTGGGGTTGGGCAGGGCGGGGGAGGACATGGGGATCACTCGGATATAAGGCTGGTGCGCGAATCCGCAACCTCGAACAATTGGGCTTTGCCGCTCAGACCCGCGAAAATCGCCATATCTGTGCCGGTCATCCAGGCCTGTGCGCCGAGCTCCAGGATCTCGTCGAACAGCGCCGCGCGGCGGGCGGCGTCGAGATGGGCGGCGATCTCGTCCAGCAGCAGGATCGGGCTCAAGCCGCCGCGCGCCCGCGACAGCTCGCGCGCATCGGCCAGCACGATGGAGATCAGAAGCGCCTTCTGCTCGCCGGTGGAGCATTCGCGCGCGTCGGTCCGTTTTTGCGTGTGGCGGACGGCGAGATCGGTCAGATGCGGGCCCACGGTGGTACGTCCGGCCTCGGCGTCGCGGATGCGTGCGCGCGCCAGGCTATCGCGCAGCGCCGCCGGATCGATGTCGTTCTCCAGCGAAAGCTGGGCGGCGGGGAAGGCGCCGATGCGCTCCTCGAGCGCGCGGTTGAGGCGCGCCACGGTCTCGTTGCGCGCGCGCGCCATGGCGATGCCCGCCTCGGTCATCTCGGATTCCAGGCCGTCCAGCCACGCCGGATCGCGCGGTCCGAATTTGAGCAGCCGCGCGCGCTCGCGCATCGCGGTCTCGTAGCGCGTCGCGTTGCGGGCATGGCCGGAATCGAAGCCGAGCACGAGACGGTCCAGGAACTTGCGCCGCCCGCTCGCGCTTTCGATGAAGAGGCGGTCCATCGCGGGCGTCAGCCACAGCATCTGCACGACGTCGCCGAGATCGGCCGAGCTCTGCGCGGCGGCGCCGTTCATCCGCACCTGACGCCGCTCGCTGCCTTGCGTGGAGACGAGGCCGGTGCCGATCTCATAGCTCTCGCCGCTGCGCGACACGGTGGCGGCGACCGCCCAGAGCGCTTCCGACATCGCGGACGGTCCGCGGCGCGTGTGCTCGGAGAGACGCGCGCCGCGCAAGCCCCGTCCCGGCGACAACAGCGAGATCGCGTCCAATAGGTTCGTCTTGCCCGCGCCGTTCGCGCCCGCGAGAACGACGGGCGCCGCACCCGTCGCGATCTCCACGCTCGCATAGGAGCGGAAGTTGGTGAGGCTCAGCCGGGCAACGGAAAGCCTGCTCTCCCGCGCGGGGAGCGGATTCACGTCGTGGCCCAAAGACTGCAAATTCACACCCGCATGGGCATGAGGACATAGAGGGTCCGGCTGTCCTCGGTGTCTTCGATGATCGTGGGCGAGCCCGCGTCCGAGAGCAGGAAGCGGACTTCCTTGCCCTCGATCTGGCCGGTGATGTCGAGCAGGTAGCGCGCGTTGAAGCCGATCTCGATCGGCGAGGCGCTGTAGTTCGCGCCCAGCTCTTCCGTCGCCGTGCCGCTCTCGGGATTGACCACCGATAGCGTGACCTTCTCCTTGGCGATGTGGAGCTTCACCGCACGGGTCTTGTCGGCGGAGATCGTCGAGACGCGGTCGACGGATTGCGCGAACTCCTTGCTCTCGACCGACAGCACCTTGTCGTTGCCGGCGGGGATGACGCGCTGATAGTCCGGGAACGTGCCGTCGATCAGCTTGGACGTCAGCTCCAGCCCGTTGAAGGTGAACTGGATCTTGGTGTCGGAGAGCGAGATCTCGATGGCGCCGTCGGCGTCGTCGAGCAGGCGCTGCAGCTCGTTCACGGTCTTGCGCGGCACGATCACGCCCGGCATGTCGGCGGCGCCCTCGGGCAGGTCGAGCTCGAAGCGCGCCAGGCGGTGGCCGTCCGTCGCCGCCGCGCGCAGCGCGTGGGTCTTTCCCTCCTTGGCAGCATGCAGGTAGATGCCGTTCAGGTAGAAGCGGGTCTCTTCCGTGGAGATCGCGAAGCGCGTCTTCTGGATCAGGCGCTTCAGATCGTCCGCGGCCAGGCGGAAGCGGTGGGGCAGGGCGCCCGACGCCATCTGGGGGAAGTCTTCCTTGGGCAGGCAGGCAAGCTCGAAGCGCGACGTGCCGGCGCTGACCGCCAGCCTGCCGCCTTCGGCGGTCAGGAGCTCGGCCTGGACCTGCGCGCCGTCCGGCAGCTTGCGGACGATGTCGTAGAGCATGTGGGCCGGCGCCGTCGCGGCCCCGTTGCGCAGCACGTCGGAGGGGATCGTCTCCACGATCTCGATGTCCAGATCGGTGGCGGTGAGCTTGAGCTCGCCCTTGGCCGCCTCGATCATCACGTTCGAGAGGATCGGGATCGTATTGCGCCGTTCGACGACGCTCTGGACGTGGCTCAGCGCCTTGAGAAAAGCACCGCGTTCGACGTTGATTTTCATGGCTCTTAGGACTGCCGTTCCGCTGGTTGAAATGCCCCAAACCGGGAACCGGCCGAAAGCGCGGAACCCCTTGATTTGCCTGGGTCCAGAAGGTCACGGACTCAAGCAGGGGACTATATCAGGCGGGGGGCAAAGAAAACAGGTTTTTGAGGGCAAATCGGGCACCGATTTCCGCCTTAGGTACGGCTCAAGAGGCCGGCCAGTTCCCGCTCGGAAAAGCTTACAGACCGGCCTTTTCGCGTATATGTCAGGACCTCGATCTTGAGCTTGTTCAGAACGCCGGAGAACGCCGGCAAGGGGGCCGGCAGGACCAGCACCTTTCGAAATCGCCGGCCCAGCAAAGCTTCATAGAGCAGCAACTGGCCGATGCCTTGCTGGACGGACGACGCGGCCGTATCGCTTTTGATCTCGAACAAATGCGCGGGCGTCTTGAGGTCGGGCCCGAATCGTCCAACCCGTCCATTCGAGTGCGCGACACCTCGTGCATCGATGCGGTCCGCCAGCGCAGCCCATACGTCGGCATGCCAACGATAGGCGTCGCGCTCCTCCTGGGCAGGCAAGCTGTATCCGCCGGTCAGCTCCGGCGACAGCTTCGCCCGGCCGCTCTTCGGGGTGTGCGATGTCCGCTCGGAGCGGTTCGCATACATTGTGCGCAGTCTTGCGCATTCGTCGACGAAACGCGCGGTTTGAAGGACGACCACCTCGGGCCAGTCGTCGAGATCGGCCACACGATAATATTCGTAAGGGGCGACGTCGCCGGTCGACAGGACGACCGGTTCCGAAGCAAGTCGAACCGAGCGTCGGAAGCGCTCCGCGTCGATGTTGAAGCCGGACATGTGCAGGTGACCGCGATGCAGCATCCAGCGCTTGCCGTCGTCGTCTCGCGCAACGAGCCCTACGACATTCCTGTAAGTGCTCGACAGCGGCGGGTTCACCTCGACGACAATGTTCGATCGGAAGCGGAACGGGAGCCTGCCGAACACATTCCAGTATTTTTCGCCCGACGTTTTCCTGTATCGCGTGAACCTACCCCAAACGCCGGGTGCTTCATGCCAATATATGTCTCCGCTCAGGCCAGGGAAGATCCGCGCGCCATGTGAGAATTTCCTGCGCCAATCGCCGACAGCGGCCTTGACGGCCCGCCGGTCGGCGATTTCGCGCAGCATATTCAGGCACCACGCGACAGCATCGATTGGAGAAACTCGACTTGCTGCTTGAACTTCGTGTCCTCGACGCAAAGCGCCTCCACTCTGCGGCAAGCGTGCAGCACGGTCGTGTGGTCACGGCCGCCGAAGCGCCGGCCGATCTCGGGCAACGAGCGCGTCGTGAGTTTGCGCGAGAGGTACATCGCCACCTGCCTCGGCCGCGCCACGCGGCGCGCGCGCTGGGGCGAATGGAAATCGCGCACGTCGAGTTCGTAGTACTCGGCTGTCTTGCGCTGGATGTCCTCGATGGAGGTCTTGGCTGAAGGCGTCAGCCGAAGCCCGGCCGCATCATCCAAGGTCGTCAACGTCACCGGCTTTTTGGTGAGGTCGGCATAGGTAGCGAGCTTCGTGAAGACGCCGATCATCTCGCGCGGCGAGGCGTCTTCCATATCGGCGATGCGTTCGAGCACGTCGTGCGGCAGAACGACCTCGGGACGGAGCTTGGCAAAGTCCTGAGCCCGGCGCTTAAGGATGGCCAGCCGCGTCGGCCGGTCGGGCTTGCCGAGCGCGATGACGAGGCCGCCGGCCAGGCGCGACTTGATGTCGGCGCCCAGGCCCTCGAGCGCGCCGGGCGCGCGGTCGGCGGCGATGATCACGCGCCGGCGCAGGTCGGCGAAGGCGTTGACGGTGTAGAGGAACTCCGACGCCGTCGCGGTCGAGCGGCAGATGTGCTGAAGGTCGTCGACGATCAGCACCTCGGCGGTGCGCAACTCGTCCTTGAAGGTGAGCGTGTCCTTCCTGTGCAGCGCGCCCAGGAAGTGGCGCATGAAATCCTCGGCGCGCAGGAACAGCGTGCGTTTGCCGCGATTGCGGAACTCGAGCGCCGCTGCGTTCAAGAGATGCGTCTTGCCGAAGCCGAACCCGCCATGGATGAACAGGTGCGGAAAGTCGTTGTTCTGGCCTTCCGCGAAGGCGCGCGTGGCGCTCAGGCCGAACTCGTTGGCGGGACCGGCGACGAAGCCGTCGAAGGTCTGCTGGGGATGCAGCATGCGCGTCCACAGGCCCATGCCCGCGTCGGGCGCTTCGTCGCGCGCCGGCACGTGGCTCGCCACCGCGGCGGCGCGCTCGCGGGCGACGTTGCCGCCGATGGAAACCTGCGGCTTGGTGACGACGATGGCCACCGAGGCGGGTGTCGCGCCCGCTGCCTGCAAGGCGCGCTCGATGCGGTCGGCATAGCGCTCGGCTACGCGGTCGCGCATGAAGGACAGGGTGGCGCCGATGCGCACCTCATCCCGGTCATAGGCCTCCAAGGTCAGAGGCCTGATCCACGCGTCGAAGATCCCATCGCCCAGTTCGCGGCGCAGCTTCTCGCGCGCCACCGCCCACGCGGCGGGCCATTCCGGGCCCGTCGTCTTCCCAGTCATCTCAACCATGTCCCAACATCCTGCTTCTTGTCCGGCCAGCGTTTGTCGCTTGGGCCGGCGAGCCTTTTTCTTTGCCGGAGTGTCCCCCGGCCGTCCCCTTCACTGCCTCAGCAGCCCACCCGTCCTCGTCTCATTGTTGCTCCCTCTCGCTCGTGGCGCCTTCGGTCCGGGTCCCCGCAAGTCATTCGATGTCTGCCCGTGCCGAAAAGACGACAGTTAACCATGGCGCGACCATTGGGCCGCACCCGTCTCCAGTCTTCGTCGATATTTTGTTTAGGGATTACTGTACGAGAGCGCGCCAAAGGCCTCGAAACGATCGAACACTCTGATTTTATTGTTCTTTGTCTTCGACATTTCAGCTCTCATGACCAGTAACTCGGTTAATTTGCATGATCCAAAACCGCTGGACAAGGAGAACGAAAGGTGACTATGAAGAAAATGATTCGCTCACAACCCTTTGTGACGTATACGGAAAATCCTATTCCCGCCGAATCAATCACTTAGGCGGAAGCTGGTGTATGAATTTAGTGTCGTTTCGATGACACATCTGCATACGGACAATAAAAGCGATTGATTTTACTTGGGAAACGGCCCGCCACGAAAAGCAGGCCGGGCGCGGCGGCGGAGCCGGAGCCTATTTCGCCAGCTTCGCCAAGCGCTTGGTCAGACGCGACACCTTGCGCGCACCGGCATTCTTGTGGATCACGCCCTTGGAGACGCCGCGCATGATCTCGGGCTCGGCCGCCTTCAGCGCCGCCTGGGCCGCCTTGGCATCGCCCTTGGCCAGCGCCTCCTCGACCTTCCGCACGAAGCCGCGCACGCGGGTCTTGCGGGAATGGTTGATGAGGGTGCGCTTGGCGGTGGTGCGGGTGCGCTTCTTGGCGGAGGCGATATTGGGCATCGGCGGTCCTTGATAGTCCTTTGGGAGGCGGGGTCTTTAGCCCGCGCGGCCTTCCCGGTCAATGCGGTGCCGCGCTTGTGAGGCCGCTTCCGCAAGACGTGAGTTGAGGCGAGGGGCGGGGCTGCCCGAAGCTTGCGCCATGGCCAGATATATCGCGCTTCTCCTGATCCTGACGTTCGCGGCACCCGCTTGCGCCGAAACCATCGTCAAAAGCTCCCTGCGCTATGCCGGGCACGACCGGACCTACTATCTCCAGATCCCCGACCGCGCCACCGCGCCCGCGCCGCTGGTCCTGCTGCTGCACGGCTCGGGCGGCAACGGACTATTCATGGCCGAGCAATGGCATGACGAGGGGGCGGCCCAGGGGATCATCCTGCTGGCGCCGGATTCGCTGCACCAGGATGCCGGCTGGGATCTGCACGAGGATGGGCCGGGCTATATCCACGCGCTGATCGCGGCCGTGGCGGCAACGCACCCGGTCGATTTCCGAAGGCTCTATGTCTTCGGCCAGTCGGGCGGGGCGGTCTACACGCTGACCCTGGCGATGCTGGAGTCCGAGTATTTCGCCGCGGCCGCATTCCACGCCGGCGGCTGGCGGCGGCCGGCCGAGTACAAGGCGATGGACTTCGCCGCGCGCAAGATCCCGATCGCGATGTGGGTCGGCGACCAGGACGAATATTTCTCCGCGGCCTCGGTGCGCACGACCCAGCACGTTCTGACAGAGGCCGGCTTTCCGGCCGAGCTCAACTTCCTTGATGGCCGCAGGCATTCCTACAAGGACGTGCCGGGTGACTTCCACGACCGGGTGTGGACGTTCCTGAGCAGCCACGTGCTCGATGGGGCGCCGAGGTACGTGGAGTACAAATAATTCCTCCGCCGCAAAGCGGGGGAGGAAAAAACTACTCGTCCTTGAACCCCGGCTTGCGCTTCTCGGAGAAGGCGGACATGCCTTCCTTCTGGTCGTGCGTCGCGAACATCGAATGGAACACGCGGCGCTCGAAGCGCACGCCCTCGGACAAGGTCGTCTCATAGGCGCGGTTGACCGTCTCCTTGGTCATCATCGCGATGGGGACGGAGCGCTCGGCGATCGTCTTGGCGGCCTTCATCGCTTCGGCGACGAGCTCGGCCGCAGGCACGACGCGGCTGACCAGGCCGGCGCGCTCGGCCTCGGCCGCGTCCATGTTGCGCCCCGTCAGGCACATCTCCATCGCCTTGGATTTGCCGACATAGCGGGTCAGGCGCTGCGTGCCGCCGATGCCGGGCATGACGCCCAGATTGATCTCGGGCTGGCCGAACTTGGCGGTGTCGGCGGCGATGATGACGTCGCAGAGCATGGCCAGCTCGCAGCCTCCGCCCAGCGCGTAACCGGCGACGGCGGCGATGACGGGCTTCCTGATCGCGCTGATGCGGTCGTTGGCGTCGGCGAAGAAATTGGCCTTGTACATGTCCATGTAGGATTGCGGCGCCATCTCCTTGATGTCGGCGCCGGCGGCGAAGGCGCGCTCGGAGCCGGTGATGACGATGCAGCGCACCTCCGTGCCGCGATCCCAGCCCTCCAGCACCTCGATGAGCTCGCGGAGCAATTCGCTGTTCAGCGCGTTGAGCGCCTTGGGCCGGTTCAGCGTGATCAGGCCGACGCCGTCTTCGATCTTGGTCAGGATGTTCTGGTATTCCATGGGGCAGGGCTTTCGTTTTTCGGGGCGCATCCCTAGCGAGGTTATTGGCCCGTGTCGACGGGCTGACAGTCGCGGTGTCCGGCCGCGGCGCAGTCCTGCATGTCCGAATAGTATTTCATCGCCTTCACCAGGACGATGCCGAGCAAGACCAGCGCCACGACCGCGGCAAGGACGATGAGGTTCGTGCGCGAGCGCCGGGCGTCGTCCTCGTCCTCAGACATCCGGGCGGCCTCGCGCTTTCTTCAGGCTCGCATGGCGCTTCTTGCCTTCGAGGCGGCGCTCCTTGGATGCGCGCGTCGGCCTGGTGGGTCTGCGCTTCTTGGGGATCACGGCGGCCTCGCGGATCAGCTCGACGAGCCGCGCGCGGACATCGGCGCGGTTGCGCTCCTGCGTGCGGTATTGGCGGCCGGTGATCACCAGCACGCCGTCCTTGGTCAGCCGCGTGCCCGACAGCGCGATCAGGCGCAGGCGCACCGGCTCGGGCAGGGACGGCGAGCGCACGACGTCGAAGCGAAGCTGCACCGCGGTCGCGACCTTGTTGACGTTCTGGCCGCCCGGGCCGGCGGAGGCGATGAAGCTCTCTTCCAGTTCGGATTCGGCGATCGAGATCGCGGGTGTGATGCGAAGCATGGGCGTCTTTTTAGCGGCCTCTTGACATGCAACCAAATGGTTGCCTATAAAGGCGCATGAGCATGGATGCCGCGTTCAAGGCGTTGGCGGACAAGAGCCGGCGCCAGCTGCTGGACCGGCTCCACAACAAGAACGGTCAGACGTTGGGCGAATTGTGCGAGGGACTGGAGATGTCGCGCCAGGCGGTGACGAAGCATCTCGACATCTTGGAGGCTGCGAACCTCGTCGCCACGCAATGGCGCGGGCGCGAGAAGCTGCACTTCATCAATCCCGTGCCGATCTTCGACATCGCCGACCGCTGGATCGGCAAGTTCGAGCGCGGGCGGCTGCGCGCGCTGAGCGACCTCAAGAAAAGCCTCGAAAGGGAAGACACATGAGCCAGTTCGTCTATGTCACCTACATCCGCGCGACGCCCGAAAAGATCTGGGAAGCGTTCACCACGCCGCAGTTCCAGCGCAAATTCTGGTTCGGCATGCATCAGGACAGCGATTTCCGCAAAGGCTCGCCCTGGCGCATCGTGTTCGAGGACGGCCGCACCGCCGACAGCGGCGAGATAATGGAAAGCGATCCGCCGCATCGCCTCGCGATCAAATGGCGCAACGAGTTCCGCCCCGAGCTGCGCGAGGAGGGCTATGGCCACTGCCTGATGACGCTGGAGGAAGACGGCGAGACGACGAAGCTGACCATCACCCATTCCATCGAGCGCGAGAACTCCAAGCTGATCGAGGCGGTGTCCGGCGGCTGGCCCAAGATCCTCTCTGCGCTCAAATCGCTGCTCGAGACCGGCAGCGTGCCCCCGATCACGCATCAGCGCGCCAAGGTGTGAGCATGGGCACGAAGTTCGTCTATGTGACGTATATCAGGGCGAGCGCGGACAAGGTCTGGGAGGCGCTCACCAAGCCCGAATTCACGCGCCGCTATTGGGCCGGGACCACGCAGAGATCGGAATGGAGGCGCGGCGCGTCCTGGGGCGCCTATACGCCGGATGGGCGGCTGTGGGATTCGGGCGAGATCCTGGAAGCCGACCGGCCGCGCAGGCTCGCGCTCACCTGGCGCAAGGAGAGCGACAAATTCCCCGAAATGCGCGCGGAAGGATTCTCGCGCCTCACCTATGTGCTGGAGCAGCAGGGCGACACGGTCAAGCTCACGCTGACGCACGAGATGGACGTCGACAATTCCAGGCTCATCGGCGCGGTGGGCGAGGGCTGGCCGATGGTGCTGGCGAGCCTTAAAAGCATGCTGGAGACCGGAGAGCCGCTCGCAGGCTCGACGAAATGGCCGGAGGGACTATGAGCGTCACCCCATTCCTGATGTTCGAAGGCAAGGCGGCGGAAGCGGTCGAGTTCTACATAGCACTTCTGGGCGGCGAGATTTCGGCCATGGAGCGCAGGCCGGACGGCGGCGTGCAGCGCGCCGCGTTCACCCTGCGCGGCCGCGAGTACCGGGCGTTCGACAGCCCGGCGAAACACGATTTCACGTTCACGCCGCGATCTCGCTGTTCGTGGAATGCGCCGACGAAGCGCAGCTCGACAAGCTCTTCGCCGCACTGAGTGCGGGCGGCAAGGTGCTGATGCCGCCGAACAATTACGGCTTCAGCCGCAAATTCGCCTGGTGCAACGACCGCTTCGGCGTGTCGTGGCAGATCAATCTGGTTTGAACGGCGGTTCAACGCCTCGACAAGCTCACCCTTCGACAAGCTCAGGGTGAGGGGTGGTGCAGACGGCACACTGCAACGGCCCCTATGCTGAGCTTGTCGAAGCAATGGCATCGTAGATCCTAAGTGCTTAAAATAATTACACTTTTGCCCCTTGAACTCTCGATTGCACGCACCAAATTACTCCCTGAATAGTTGCACGGACCAAGCATGACCGTCTTTCATCGCGGTCTCGGGTTCGGCCGTCCGATGGCGCCGATCCGAGGAACGCGTGGGCTCATACAGGGCAAGGGTGTCGGCTCACGCGCACCCATGCGGAGTTTTTCCGCGAAGCCCGTGGACGACGCGAAAGCGCCGTTGTCGTTGCGACCCTCAAAAGGACCTGGGCCGGCCGGCTGGAACGTCGTGGGCCATGAAGCCCCTGGACGGCTCGCGAGGACTCATCGGACCTCGCGGGCCGTTTTTGTTGGTGCCTACCTCTGGCACACCGGGCAATAGAAGCTCGATCGTCCGCTCTGCACGATGCGCTTGATCGTGCCGCCGTCCTTGCGTTGGCAGAGCTTGTTCGCGCGGTCGTAGACGGCGAAGCGGTGCTGGAAATAGCCGAGCTCGCCGGAGACCTGCTTGTGGTCGCGCAAGGACGAGCCGCCGGCCTTCACCGCCTCGCGCAGCACCGCCTTGATCTCGCGCACGAGCGTTTCGATCTCCCCGGGCCTGACGCGCCGCGCCAGGCGCCTGGGCGAGATCCTCGCGCGCCATAGCGCCTCGCAGACATAGATGTTGCCCAGGCCCGCGATGATGCGCTGGTCGAGCAGGGCGGATTTGATCGGCGTCTTCTTGTTCTTGAGCGCCTGGCTAAGGAACGCCGCATCGAATTCCGCCGACAGCGGCTCGACGCCGACGTCCTTGAACAGCTTGTGCGCGCCGATGGCCTCGGTGCCGATCAAGGTCATCAGCCCGAAGCGGCGATGGTCGTTGAACACGATGCGCGCAGGCGCGTCGGTGTCGAAGACGACGTGATCATGCTTGCCCGTGCCCGCGCCGTCATCCGCGCGCTCGTAATAGAACTCGCCGAGCTTGCGGTCCGCGCCCTGTGCATAGACGCTCATGCTGCCGCTCATGCCCAGATGGATGACCAGCGTCTCGCCGCCATCGAGCTCCACCATGATGTATTTCGCCCGCCGCCACAGCCGCGTCACGCGCCGTCCGGTCAGCCGCTTGGCGAAGCCTTTGGGAAACGGGATGCGCAGATCGCCGCGCCGCGTCTCGACATGCGTGAAAACGCGGCCTTCCAATGCGGGCTTGAGGCCGGTCATCACGGTCTCGACTTCGGGAAGCTCGGGCATTCCTTAAATCCTGTCATCCCGGCCAAGCGAAGCGCAGAGCCGGGACCCATGGCGAAACGTCACGGTGGGTCCCGGACTGCTTCGCTGCGCTACGCATCCGGGATGACATTAGTGTATCGTGCGCCGCAATGAGCAATGCCGATTCATCCACCGCCTCTTTCGGCTACCGCGACGTGCCGGAAGCCGAGAAGGAAGGCCTCGTGCGCGAGGTGTTCTCCTCGGTGGCGCGGCGCTACGATTTGATGAACGACCTGATGTCGGGCGGCATCCACCGGCTGTGGAAAGACGTGATGGTGGAGTGGCTCGACCCACGCCCAGGGCAGAGCTTCCTGGACGTCGCGGGCGGCACGGGCGACATCGCGTTCCGCATCGCGGACGCCGCGCGCAAACGCGGCGGCGAGGCGCAGATCGCCGTCTGCGACATCAATGCGGACATGTTGGGCGAAGGCGTGCGTCGTGCGCAGGCGCGGGGCGAGCACGCGATCTCCTGGATCTGCGGCGATGCCGAGAAGCTGCCGATCCCCGATGCGAGCGTGGACGCCTATACGATCGCGTTCGGCATCCGCAACGTGACGCATATCGACCGGGCGCTGACGGAAGCACGCCGCGTGCTCAAGCCCGGCGGCCGGTTCCTCTGCCTGGAATTCTCGCGCGTCGAGGCGCCGGGGCTCGATGCGCTCTATGACGTCTATTCGATGAGCGTGCTGCCGCGTATCGGTCAGATGGTGGCGGGCGACGCGGAGGCCTATCGCTATCTCGCCGAAAGCATCCGCCGCTTCCCGCCGCAAAAGGAATTCGCGCGGATGATCGAGAAGGCGGGGCTGGCGCGCGTGAAGGTGCGCAACCTGACCGGCGGCATCGCCGCGATGCATTCGGCGTGGCGGATATGATGTTCGGAGATTTCTTCCGTCTCATCCATATCGCCCGCACGCTGGCGAAGCACGACGCGCTGGTGCCGCGCGAGTTCCTGGACGCGATGCCGGCATCGGCGAAGTTCGCGCGCTTCATGCTGGGCCTGGGCCCGAAGAAAGACCGCGACCTGCCACCCGGACAAAGGCTCGCGCGCGCGCTGGAGAGCCTCGGGCCGGCGCACGTCAAGCTCGGCCAGGTGCTGGCGACGCGTCCCGATCTCGTCGGCGACGACATCGCGCTCGCGCTCGGCCAGCTGCAGGATCGCCTGCCGCCTTTCCCGACCGATGACGCGAAAGCCGCCGTCGAGCGCGATCTCGGCAGGCCGCTCGCGGCGATGTTCTCATCTTTCGGCGAGCCCGTGGCTGCCGCGTCGATCGCGCAAGTTCACAAAGCCGAGACCGCCGACGACCCGCCGCGCCCCGTCGCGGTGAAGGTGCTCCGGCCCGGCATCGAGCAGGAATTCGCGCGCGATCTTTCCGCGCTCGCGCTCGCCGCGCGCATCGCCGAGCGCGTCTCGAAGGAGGCGCGCCGTCTGCGTCCCATAGCCGTGGTCGAGACCATCGCGGTCTCGGTCGCGCTGGAGCTCGACCTGCGCATGGAAGGCGCCGCGGCGTCGGAGCTCGCGCAGCGCACCAAGGCGGACATCGATTTCCGCGTGCCTGCCATCGACTGGGACCGCACCTCGGGCCGGGTGCTGACCAGCGAATGGATCGACGGCATCCCCGTGCGCGACGTCGAGGCGCTGAAAGCGGCGGGGCACGATCCCAAGCACATCGCCGAGGTCGTGGTGCGCAGCTTCGTGCAGCAGGCGCTGCGCGACGGCTTCTTCCACGCCGACATGCATCAGGGGAACCTGTTTGTCGATGCGCAGGGACGCCTGGTCGCGGTCGATTTCGGCATCATGGGGCGGCTCGACCCGACCATGCGACGCTTCATGGCCGAAACGCTGGCCGGGTTCCTGGCGCGCGACTATGAGCGCGTGGCGCAGATCCATTTCGACGTCGGCTTCGTGCCGCCGCACCACTCGCTGGAGACCTTCGCCCAGGCCCTGCGCGCGATCGGCGAGCCGATCTTCGGCAAGTCGGTGCGCGACCTGTCGATGGCGCGGCTGCTGCAGCAATTGTTCGAGACCACGCGCCGCTTCGACATGCAGGCGCAGCCGCAACTGGTGCTGATGCAGAAGACGATGGTCGTGGTCGAGGGCGTCGCGCGCTCGCTCGATCCCGATTTCGACATCTGGGAGACGACGCGGCCCGTCGTCGAGCGCTGGATGATCCAGCAGATCGGGCCGGAGGCGCGCTTGCGCGAGGTGGGCGAGGGGATGAGCGCGCTCGGCCGCCTGGCACGCGACCTGCCTCAGCTTCTGCGCAACGCCGAGAACGTCTCGAACATGCTCGCCGACGGCGGCTTGCGCCTGCATCCCGACACCGCGCGCGCCATCGCGGAAGCGCAGATCACGCGCACGCGCCACGTGCGCATCGCGCTGTGGATCACGGCGGCGAGCGCGGTGGGGATTTTGGCGGTGGTGTTGCTGTAATCCCAACTTGTCATCCCGGCCAAGCGATGCGGAAGCATCGCGCAGGGCCGGGACCCAGGGTTCAAGCGGCACGCTGGGTCCCGGCACTCGCTGCGCTCGGCCGGGATGACAATTTAGATTGTTGTACTACCCCGGGTTCTTCGGGGGCACGGCGACGACGGCGGGCGTCTGGACGATGCGGTACTGGCCTGCTTCGCAGTCGTTGCTGTGGCCGGTGTCGACCACATAGACGCTCAGGTTCACCGTGTGGTTCTCGAGATCGGGCGCGTCGGGCACCTTCAGGTGCACCGCGCTGCCGGTGACCTTCTCGTTGAGCGCCAGGATCTTCTTGTAGCCGGGCGACTTGTCGCCGGGCAGGGCGGCGATCGTCAGCACCACGCGCACGTCGGAAGGATCGGCCACGCGCTCGATCGCGTCGCAGGCGATGGCGACGTCGTCGCCGGGCGCGAGATCGGGCACCGCCTCGGTGTTGTTCTCGGGCGGGACGATCTGCGTGAACTTGGCGTTCGGGTTCGGCGTCTGCGCGACGACGGGCGCCGCCATCAGCGCCGTGCCGAGCAAAACCGCACTCCCGATTCCGATCCTGACCATCGCCTTGTCCTCCCCGGCTCAGGCTAAGCCGTGAGTCTAGTTTACTCGCCTCTCGCGCCCTTCCCAATAGGGCTCGCGTAGTTCCCGTCTCAGGACCTTGCCCGACGGGTTGCGGGGCAGGGCGTCTATGAAGTCCACGGATTTGGGCAATTTGTAGCCGGCGATGCGCTCGCGGGCATGGGCGATGATGTCGGAAGGGGCGGGCGCAACCCCCGGTTTCTTAACCACAATCGCCTTCACGGCCTCGCCCCAGCGCTCGTCCGGCACCCCGATCACGGCGACGTCGGCCACCCCCGGATGGCCCATGATCGCGTTCTCGACCTCGGCCGGATAGATGTTCTCGCCCCCCGACACGATCATGTCCTTCACGCGGTCGTGAATGTAGAGATAGCCGTCCTCGTCGAAGAACCCGGCGTCGCCGGTCGAGAACCAGCCCTCGCCGCAGATCGCCTTGGCGGTGGCGTCGGCCTTGTTCCAATAGCCCTTCATGACGTTGCCCGAGCGGATCTGGATCTCGCCGACCTCGCCCATGGGCACCGGTTCGCCGTTGCCGCCGACCACGCGGATCTCGTGGCCGGGCGCGGGCCTGCCGCAGGAGCGCAGCTTGCCGCGCGCGGGCTCGTGGTCCTCGGGCAGAAGGAACGTGCCGCCGCCCGTCGTCTCGGTCAGGCCGTAGACCTGCAGGAACTCGCAGCCGAAGACCTCTTTGGCGCGCAGCAGCACTTCGTCCGATATCGGCGAGGCGCCATAGGAGATGTTTTTGAGCGAGGAGAAATCCGTGGCCGCCGCAGCCGGGTTCTGCAGCACGAACAGGATCAGCGCCGGCACCAGGAACGCGTAAGAGACCTTCTTCTCGCCGATCAGGCGCAGGATCTCGGCCGGATCGGTCTCTCCCAGCACGATGCCCTGCGCGCCCTGCGCCAGCGCGAGCAGGCCGATGTTCACGCCCGCGACGTGGAAGAACGGCATCGCGATCAGCACGACGTCCTCCGGCTCGTAGCGGCCGAGCGGCGCGCTGCCGAGGCAGGAGAAGATCGAAAGGTAGTTCGCGTTGGTCAGTTGCACGCCCTTGGGATGTCCGGTCGTGCCCGAGGTGTAGAGCTGGATCACGTCGTCCCCCGGCCCCACGGACAGCATGGGATCGCGCGTCTGCTGCGCGTCGCGCCAGGTCTCATAAGACGGCCAGGAAGGGTGGCCGCCGTCCATCGCGATCACGTGGCGGAGCTTGGGACAGTCGGCAAGGATTTTCTCGACGATCGCGTAGTACTCAAGGCCGACGAAGATCGCCTCGCAGCCCGCGTCATTGAGCACATAGGCGATCTCGGGCGGGGCGAGGCGCCAGTTCACGCCGACGATCACCGCGCGCGCCTTGAAGGCGCCCAGCAGCACCTCGAAATAGCGGTCGCAATTCCTGCCGAGATAACCCACGCGCGCGCCGGGCTTCTGGCCGAGGCCGGCAAGCCCCTGCGCCACGCGGCTGGCGCGCTCGTCGAGCTCGCGATAGGTCGTGCGGCGGTCCTTGAAATCGAGCGCGGTGGCGTCCGGCCGTTCGGCCGCGTGCACCCGGCTGATATCGGCGACGGATTTCAGCCGCGAAAAATCGAACATCGGCGTGCCCTTCCGAGAAGTTTATTCCTCATCTTCCGCCGATTTGCGGCGCTTGCGCAAAGCGTGTTTCGCCGCACGCTCTTCCTTCAGCCGCGCCTTTTCGGCTTTTTGCGCGCGGCGCTCTTCCTGCGTCCGCTGCCGGTTTGCGATTTCGGCCTGCCGCGCCGGCTTGTGCGCGTTCCGCGCATCATCGATATGGGCGACGTTGGTCTCGCGGTCGATCGGGAACGGATAGAACCAGTCCGTGCCGGTGGGGGCAACGCGCTTCCAGTGGATGTTGAACGGCACGCCCGCCAGCTCGCGATCGTCGATGTTGCGCATCCGCCATTCCTTGGATGCGCGCATCAACGCGACCGTCGGCTTGTCCAATTCGTATTCGCCCTGGGCGCCGCAGATCACAAGGCAGTCGTAGTCCTGCGGCAACTGATCCAGCACCTCGCGCGAATAGCTCGACGCATACACGTAAGGCTTGCCTTGGCGCTCTATCTCCTCGCGCAGATAGGGCACGCTCGAGTGCTGGCCCGCGACGCAGAAGCTGTCGAATTTCGAGACCACGGCCTCGATGGCGTCCTTGGCTACGACGTGGGAGCAGAAATGGCCGAGGTCGTTTCTCTGGATCTTCTCGGCGGCCACCGTCGGAAACGCCTTGAGCGGCTTGCGCTGGCGGTTCACCCATTTGAGGAAGGCGCGCGCGAACTGCTTCGGATCGAGGCGCCTGGCCTTCTTGCCGCCTTCGGTGTTGGAGCGGTAGTCCCATTCCTCGGTGAATGCATCAAAGCCCTGCACGAGAGCGATCTTGAAGATCGGCGTCTTCAGATACGCGCTCAGCATGTCGAGCACCTTGGTGCGATGCTCGAAGGCGAGATCCACGCCCGCGACGAAGGTGAGCGGCAGCGTGTCGTGGTATTGCGGATAGCGCTGCCAGCGGACGCTGATGAAGTCGCAGGCCGGATCGCGCTCGAGGTTGTGGGAGAGCACGCCATAGGACTGCCCGCCGCTGATGAACATCTCCGCGGCGTCGTCGACGATGATGGCGCTGGCCGATCTGAGAGCCGCGACGGCGCGCTCGACGGCCGCGAAATTGCCGCTCTCCGCGCGGGCCTGGAAATAGTCGTGGAAGATGAGATCGGAAAGGATCACCGGCGACGGCGGCAGGCAGATATGCTCGAAGGTCACCGGCATGCCCAGCTTGCGCGAGATCCTGTCGATGTCCTCGTCGCGCAGAAGCGCGAAGTTCGCGCGGTCCGCGAGCGACACGATGCGGATCGTATCGGGCGCGTCCGCTTCCGGCGCGTCCTTGGCCGCGGAAAGCGCCTCGGCGAATTGCGCCAGCGTCCATTTGCCGTCATAGGCGACGCCCGTTCCGGTGAGCACGATCCGCAGCAATTCGAGCGAGAGCGAATCCAGCATCTCCTCGACGGGCTTCTCCCGGTCGACATGCGGGAAGGACTGGCGCAGGTCTTCGACCGGATCGACGCGGCCGCGGCGGCTTTGGCGCATTTGTCCGGCCAGGATCCAGTCGGCGGCCGATTTCTTGCGGTTGAACTTGCCCGACGACGTCTTGGTGAGGAAGCGCGGCGGCACGAATTCGATTCCGACGTGGTCGAGGGCCGTTGCCTCCCGGAGCGCCTTGGCGATGTCGGCCTGGTCGCGGCGCAGGAAGAAGTCGTCCGCTTCGATGAGCACCTGCGGCTTCTGCGTGCCGAGCCGCGCGTCGTAGACCTGCACCGCGGCCGCGCGTCCCTTGATCCAGGGAAACAGACGGTTCAGCGCGAGGTCGATGTCGGAGAGCATGTATTTGCGGCCGGCCTGGATCACCAGATCCTGCTTGCGGCCGGTGACGAACAGCTCGCCGTCGATCAATTGCCCCAGATCGCCCGTCGGATAGAACCCGTCGGCGTCGCGGATGTCGCCGCCGCCCATATAGGAGACGAGCGAAGCGGGGCTCTTCACCCAGATCTCGCCGTCAACCTCCTTGATCTCGACACCGGTGATCGCGCCGCCGCAGGAGACGACCTCGACGCCGTCGATCTCGCGCGTCGCAAGTCCGCGGCGCAGGCTGACGGCGAACACGTTCTCCGCCATCGCGTAACAGGGCGCGAAGCTGTCGGGGGCCGCGCCCGTGACGTCGACGAACTTGCGCGCCGTGTGCGGCGACACCGGCTCCGAGCAGCTGATCCACCAGCGCATGCAGGGCAGGCGCCGCGGCTCGAGCCGTGCCATCACCTCGAAGCCGAAATTGGGCATGTAGCAGACGGTCGCCGTGTGACGCTCGATGGCGTCGAACAGGAAATGCGGCTTCCGCACCCAGCTCATCGGATCCATCATCACCACGTCGACGCCTAAGAGCATCGGCATGACGAAGCAGGCGATGTAGCCCATGTCGTGATAGAGCGGCAGCCAGGACGCGATCCGGTCCTGCGGCCCCAGCGCGAGCGAGGCGTCGAAGTCGCGCACATGCGCGAAAAGCTGCGTGGCGCTGAACTCGATGGCCTTGCGATGGCCGGTCGTCCCCGACGAGAGCTGTATGATCGAGAAATCGCAAAGGCTGAAGGCGGTCGCGTCCTTGCCCTTCACATCCGCGAGCTCGTCCTGCGAGACGATCGCGACCTCGACACCGCTTTCGCGCAGGATCTCGGCACAGTTCGCGTCGCTGACGATCGCGCCGATTCCGGCGATCGCGATGGTGTTGCGGATGGAGTCCGACCAATAGGCCCGGCTCTGCTTGCGGGTCGGATATTGCAGGATGAGGGGGCGCAGGCCCGCGACGAGGCAGGCCAGCCAGTTCGTCACCAGTTCCCGCCCCGAACGGTAGGCGAGGCCGGTGACGGTTCCCGGCGCGGCCTTCGCGCCGAGCCGCTTGGCGATGGCGCGGATGCGGGCGGTTTCGGAGGACAGCGCGACGCTTTCCTCCTTGCCGTCGTCATCGATGAAGGTGAATCGAGGCAGGCGCCTACTGTCCAGCGCGGATACCTCCCGGTGTTGATTCATCTACCCAAGGCCGTTTGTCGTTCCCCGGTCTACTTGGCATGCCGACCGGGCGGCGGGCAAGATTACAGGAAATGCAAGGACATGCCCGCCGCCTCTGGCTCAGCGGCTCAAGTACCAGAAGCGCCAGCACATGGTCACCGCCGCCACGAACAGCGCGAAGGCGAGCCCGATCCAGATGCCCAGTCCGGCCATGTGCAGCCCGAAACCGAGCAGGACGCAGACCGGGAAGCCGGCAAGCCAATATGACGCGCCGGCGATCCACATCGGGGCGCGCGCGTCCTTGAGCCCGCGCAGCGACAGCGCGGCCACGACCTGCAGCCCGTCGAAGATCTGGAACGCCGCGGCCACGCGCAGGAAGACGGTGGCCAGCGCTATGGCTTCGGCGCTCTGGGCCGAATCGGAGGCGAAATAGAGCTCGGCGATCTGGCGCGGAAACAGCGCCAAGACCACGCTCATGGCCGCCATGAACAGCACCGCCAGCCCGAGCGCGGTGTATCCCGCGCGGCGCACGCCCTCGCGGTCGCCCGCGCCCGCCGCCAGCCCGACGCGGATCGTGGACGCCATCGCGATGCCGAGCGGCCACATGAAGGTGTTCGACGGCACGTTCATCGATATCTGATGCGCGGCGACACTCGCTGCCCCGAACGTCCCCATCATCAGGGTGGCCGAATTGAACAGCATCGCCTCGAACATCATGGTCAGGCCGATCGGCATGCCGAGCCGGAACACCTCCGCGAGCTTCTCCCAATGCGGCCGGAAGAAGCGGCGGAAGATGCGATAGTCGCGCAGCTTCGGCGTGGCGAGCACGACCGCGAGCAATGCCAGGAACTGGAAGGTGTAGGACGAGGCGCTGGCGATGGCGGCGCCCGTCAGCCCCAGTTTCGGCATGCCGAAATGGCCGAAGATCAGGGCGTAGTCGCCCGCGAAGTTGAACGCGATGCCCGCGACCATGACGACCATCGGCGCAAGCGGCCGCCCCAGCGCCGTCGAGAAGTTGCGCAGCACCTGGTAGAACAGCGAGAAGGGCAGCCCGATGCACAGCGCCGCCGTGAACTGCCCCGCGCCGGCCGCGAGCTCGGGCCTTTGATGCAGGAGCAGCATCACCGGTTTGGTGAACAGCATCAGTCCGATCAAGGGCAGCGACACGATCGTCACCGCCCAGAAGCCCATGCGCACGACGGAGCGTACACCCGCGCGGTCATTGGGGTTGGCGCCCAGGATATGGGCGATCATCGGGGCCACGGCCGCGACGGGACCCGCGGCGAAGAGCCAGCAGAAGAAGAAGACGGTGATGCCGAGCGCCGACGACGCGAGCGCGGTCTCGCCCACGCGGCCGAGCATGATGACGTCGGTCGTCATGATCGCCATCTGCGCGACCTGGGTGAAGATCAGGGGCAGGGCGAGCTTCAGCGTCTCGCCGGCTTCGTCGAACCAGGCCTGCAGACCGTGGCCTTCGACGCGACGGCCGGCATGGGCGAGATCGATCTCTACAAGTTCAGCAGTCATGACACGGGCATTTCTTTGTCTAGGGCCCGGGCCCGGCTTCACGAAGGGCATACGCGAGATACAAAAAAAACCCTCCAAAGCCGGGCTCGGGAGGGGTGAACGTCAGAACGGATCAGGTTTCCCTAAAGCGCGTTCTCCTCGCGAGCCGGTGCGGCAACCGCCGCGCCCGAAGGGGCGGCGAGGCCAAGCACGAATTTCGTGACACTGCAGCGCATCGGTTCTCTCAAGGTGCCGCCCGGCCCCATGCCGGAGGACGCCGAGTGGGTACGCCCGGAATCGCGCGAAGTCAACCGAGGGGCGCGCAAATCCGCCCCCTGTTGCGCGCGGTACACAAACATCGATTGCAAAAGGAGGCGTGGAGGGTGCTATCTTGGGTGGGGGAGTTCAGCGTTGCGCGTTAAGCTTGAAAGCCGCGAGAAGATCAAGGCGACGTTGCGGACGGCGCGTCCGTTCGACGGGTGGCCGCAGGCGGCGATCGACTCGCTGGCGCGCGAATCCGAGCTCAGGCACTACGCGCAAGGCGAGATCATCGAGGAACGCGGCAATCCCGCGACCGGTCTTTGGGTCATAGGCACGGGCAGCGTGTGCCTCTTCCACAGCACCGGCGACGGCAAGTATTTCCTCAACGCCGTGCTATGGCCGGGCGATACTTTCGGCTTGTTCCCGGCGGTCGACGACTGGCCCGCGCCGCTCAGCTATTCGGCACGCCGTGAGGGCCTGATCGTTTTCATTCCGCGCAACGCTCTGTGGGCCGCGCTCGGTGACGCGGACCGGTTGCGCGAGATGGCCATTCTCGTGGCCCGGCGCGCGCGTCTCGACATTGAGGTGCGCATCTCCACGTCTGTGGACGCGCTCCCGGCGCGGCTGGCCAAACTTCTGGCGTTCCTGCCGCGCCGTTCGAACGTGATGAATGAGGAGCCGCCGGTGGAACCCGATCCTTCACCGATCGACCTGACGCAGGACGAACTCGCCAACATGCTCGGCGTGTCGCGCCAGACGCTCAACCGCACGCTCGGACCGTTCCTGCGCAGCCGCATCGTGGTGCGCAACGGCCAGGGCATCCGGGTGATCAACTTCAAAGGCCTGCTCGCGATCATGGAGCAGGCCGAGCCGCTTCCGGACGTGTGGCGCAGGGAGATCCTATCCTGGGACGAGCGCATCCGGGCGAGCGCCCCGGAGCAGCGGCCGGCGCTGGCGCAGCCGATCCAGAACGCCGCTGAGCGCTAGTATCCGAGCTCCCTACGATAGCGCTTTTGGCCGGGACGCTCTGCGCCTAGACTTCCGCCATCGCTATTGGAGGAAATCATGGACTTTTCGATTCCGAAGGACATCACCGATCTTCTCGCGCGTCTCGACGACTTCATCGAGCGCGAGATCGTGCCGCTGCAGCGCCGGGACGACAACGACCGCTTCTTCGATCATCGCCGCGAATGGGCGCGCACCGATTTCGAGCATGGCGGGCTGCCGCGCAAGGAATGGGAGGCGCTGCTCGGCGAGATGCGCAAGCTGGCCGACAAGGCGGGGTTCCTGCGCCTGGCGCTGCCCGAGGAGTACGGCGGCAAGAACATCGGCAACCTCGCGATGGCCATCATCCGCGAGCATCTGGCGGCCAAGGGGCTCGGCCTGCACAACGACCTGCAGAACGAGACGTCGATCGTCGGCAACTTCCCGCAGATCCTGATGATGCGCGATTTCGGCACCGACGAGCAGAAGAAGACGCTGCTGCCGAAGATGCTGGAGGGCAAGGCGCGCATCGCATTCGGATTGACCGAGCCCAAGCACGGCTCCGACGCCACCTGGATGGAGACGCGCGCGGTCAAGGATGGCGACGGCTGGCGCATCAACGGCGAGAAGATGTGGAACACGGGCGTCCACGTCGCCACCCACGACATGGTGTTCTGCCGCACCTCCGGCGAGGACGGCGACGCGCGCGGCCTCACCTGCATCATCGTGCCGATGGACGCAGAAGGCGTGAAGATCGAAGAGTATATGTGGACCTTCAACATGCCGACCGATCACGCGCGCGTGTCGTTCAAGAACGTGTGGGTGCCGGAGGGCGCGGTGTTCGGGCCGGTCGACAACGGCCTCGTCCTCGCGCGCCATTTCGTGCACGAGAACCGCATCCGCCAGGCGGCGTCGGGTGTGGGCGCGGCGCAGTACTGCATCAACGAGAGCGTCGACTATGCCAACGTGCGCAAGCCGTTCGGCAAGCCCTTGTCGCGCAACCAGGCGATCCAATGGCCGCTGGTCGAGCTGCAGACCGAATGCGAGATGCTGCGCTGGCTGATCTATCGCACGGCGTGGGAGATGGACCGCATGACGGGGCCGGAGATCCAGCTCTATCTCTCCGACAAGGTGTCGATGTGCAACTACCGTGCAAACCGCCTGGTCTGCGACGCGGCCGACCAGGCGATGCAGACGCATGGCGGCTGGGGCTATTCGCGCCACAAGCAGTTCGAGCACATCTACCGCCACCACCGGCGCTACCGCATCACCGAAGGCTCCGACGAGATCCAGATCCGCAACGTCGCCGGCCACATGTTCGGCTTCATCGGCAAGAACCGTCCGCGGGCGTGAAACCGCTCTGGACCTGTCCGAAATGCGGCCAGACCTTCGTCACAGCGAAGGTCTGGCATTCCTGCGTGAACGTGCCGGTCGAGGCGCATTTCGCGGGCAAGCAGCCCAGTCTGCGCGAGACGTTCGACAAGCTCGTCGCGCTGGCCGAACGCAACGGACCGGTCACGCTGCGGCCGGTCAAGACGCGCATCGCGCTGCAGGCCAACACGCGCTTTGCTTCTGTGACGGTCAGGAAGAACGACCTGCATTGCCATGTCGTGCTCGACCACGGCAAGGCGCGGCCGCCGGTGCGCAAGGTGGACAAGCTCAACAACAACTATGTGCATGTCTTCATCCTGGCGGCGCCGGCCGACGCGGATTCGCGTGTCGCAGGACTGCTGAAGGAGGCCTATGCCGTCGATCGCAAACGCCATGGAGCGCGCGCCGCATGACCGTCCTCAACATCGCCCATCGCGGCGGGGCCGCGCTGTATCCGGAGAACACGCTCGCGGCGTTCCGCTATGCGGTGGCGCGCGGATGCGGCGGCGCGGAGCTCGACGTGCAGCTCTCGAAGGACGGCGAGGTCGTGGTCTATCACGACTATCGCCTCAAGCCCGAGATCACGCGCGGACCGGACGGCAGGTTCCTCGCGCGCCCGACGCCACGCATCAAGGACATGACGCTCGCCGAGCTGCGCGCCTTCGATATCGGGCGCTGCGATCCGGCGAGCGAATATGCCCGTACGCATCCCGACGTGAGGGCGGTCGACGGCGAGCGCATCCCGACGCTTGCCCAGGTGATCGCCATCGCAAGGTCGGCGTCGAAGCCGTTCCATCTTTTCGTCGAGCTGAAGACGTCCTTCGCCGACCGCGATCTTTCCGCCGATCCGCGTGCGCTCGCCGATGCGACGGTGAAAGTCCTGGGCGACTACCTCGACCGCACCGTGTTCGTCGGCTTCGATTGGCCGGGGCTGTTGCGCGTCAAGGAGATCGCGCCGCAGGCCGCTTGCTGGTTCACGACGCTGGCCGCGAGCTGGTTCCGCGACGGCGTGCCGCCGGCCGAGGACGATCCGCCGGCGGAAGCCGCGCTCCTGATGCTGCGCCATTGGGCGGCGAGCGGGACGTCGCCATGGGCAGGCGGCTTCGACGCGGTGAAGCATGAAGGCTCGATCCGGCGCGCGATCAAGGCGGCGGGCGGGCAGGGCTGGTTCCCCACTCTCACGGACATCGATGCCGCGACCGTTGCGGAAGCGCGCTCTCTGGGTTTGAAGCTCGGCGCCTGGACCGTCGACGATCCCGCGCAGATGAAGCGGCTGGTCGCGCTCGGCCTCGACGCGATCTGCACCGACAGGCCGGACCTGCTGGCAAAGGCGATGCAGGGCGGATAAGTGTCTCCCATCGCAATCCGGAGACTTTCATGGCCGCCTTGTTCGACAAGCTCGCGCTCAAATCCGTCACGCTGAAGAACCGCATCGCGGTGGCGCCGATGTGCCAGTACTCGGCGGATGACGGCGTCATCAACGACTGGCACCTCATCCATCTCGGCTCCCATGCCATCGGCGGTGCCGGCCTCGTCGTCGCCGAGGCCACCGCCGTCTCCCCCGAGGGCCGCATCACGCCGGGGTGCTCCGGCATCTGGAACGATGCCCAGGCCGGGAAGTGGCCGCGCGTCATTGCGTTCCTCAAGAAGCACGGCGTCGTTCCCGGCATGCAGATCGCGCATGCGGGGCGCAAGGCATCCGCCAATCGCCCATGGGAAGGCGACGATCACATGAAGCCGGACGATCCGCGCGCCTGGCAGCCTATCGGCCCCAGCGCCGACGCCTTCGGCGCGAATCTGCCGCGCGTGCCCATCGCGATGACGAAGGCCGATATCCGGCGCGTGCAGGGCGATTTCGTCGCCGCCGCCGAGCGCGCGCTCGCGGCGGGATTCGAGCTGCTCGAGCTCCATTTCGCGCACGGTTATCTGGCGCAGAGCTTCTTCTCGCCGATCGCCAACAAGCGCACCGACGAATATGGCGGCAGCTTCGAGAACCGCATCCGGTTCCTCGTGGAGACGTTCTCCGCAGTGCGTGCGGTGTGGCCGGAACACCTGCCGCTCGCGGCGCGTCTCGGCATCTCCGATTTCACCGACGACAGCCAGACGGTCGAGGAGAGCATCGATCTCATCAAGCGGTTCAAGCGGGGCGGGCTCGATCTCATCGACGTCAGCGTCGGCTTCAACACGCCGGACATCTCGAAGATCCCGTGGGGTCCGGCTTTCATGGCGCCGTTCTGCGAGCGCATCCGACGCGAGGCCGGTATCACCACGGCGTGCGGCTGGTTCATCCGCGAGCCGGTGCAGGCCGACGCGATCGTCCGCGACGGCCAGGCGGACCTCATCATGCTCGCGCACGCGATGCTCGACGATCCGAACTGGCCCTACCACGCGGCGCGCGCGCTGAACCTGCCGGACTTCAAATGGGTGCTTCCGGCGCAATACGCGCACTGGATCCGGGCTTAGCCTCTCGGCACGCCGGGGACGCCGGTGATGTCGTGCGCCCAAGGCAGCGCCGACTCCGTCCAGATCTGCCGCTGCGGCGGCAGGGAGGCCGCCTGCTTCAACGCCCCCAGGCGCAGGTTGAAGAGCGTCTGGTTCTCCGCGGTGGTCGCATAGATCGCAGATCCGCAATCGCCGCAGAACGCCTGAAGCCGCTTCACGCCGCTGTCGGCGGTCTTGACATAGGTCTTGAGCGTGCCGCGCAACAGGCGGAAGTTCTCCACTGTCGTCGGAACGCTCGCGCGCCAGGGCGAGCCGGAGAATTTCTGGCAGTCGGTGCAGTTGCAGATCGCGCTCTTGAGCGGATCGACCTTCGCCTCATAGGCGATGCGGCCGCAATGACATTCTCCGTCGACGTGCATGGCTTCGTCCTGCGAAAGCGCCGCGATCATCCGCGAAAAGCCGCGCACAGGTCAATTCCGCATTCGGCCGCGTTCCGGCGGCTCGGCGGATGTGCGACATATCTGCGAACGCGGAGGCGGACATGCGGACCAGAGACATCTCCTACACGGTGGGCGACAAGGCGTTGACCGGCTATCTCGCCGAGCCGGATGGTGCGGGACCACGGCCCGGCGTTCTCGTCTGCCATCAGGGCAACGGCCTGAGCGAGCATTCGCGCGAGCGTGCGCGCATGCTGGCGGGTGAGGGCTACACGGCATTCGCGCTCGACATGTACGGCGAGACCGCGACCAGCCGCGAGCAGGCGATGGCGCTGCTGCAGGGCTTGATGAAGGATCCGCCGGAACTGCGCCGCCGCGCGTTCGCAGGGCTCGAGGTCCTGAAGTCCCAAAGCGGCGTCGACCCTTCGCGGCTCGCGGCCGTGGGATACTGTTTCGGCGGCGCGGTGGTGCTGGAGATGGCGCGGGATTTGAATGCGCTGAAAGCCGTCGTCGCGTTCCACCCCGGCATGTCGGGGCCGGTGGCGCTGCCGGACAAGGACGACCGCCCGGTCGGCCCCAAGGTGATGATCTGCGCCGGCGCCGACGATCCGCTGATCCCGGCCTCCGCGCGCGAGAAATTCGCCGAGCTGATGAACGCCGCCGGCGCCGATTGGCAGTTCATGTCCTATAGCGGCGCCGCGCACAGCTACACCGACACCTCCGTCGACGCGCTCGACATGCCCGGGTTCAAATACCACGCGCCCACCGACCGCCGCTCCTGGGCGCATATGAAGCTGCTGTTCGGCGAGGTGTTCTAACCCCCGACCTTCGGGTCGTTGAGGCGCAGCTTGTTCTCATGCGCGGGCGCCTTGGTGCCGGCTTCGGCGAGCTCACCGCGGAAATAGAATTTCTGCCATTGCTGCTTGAGCACCGCCGGGTCGTTGGCATTGAAGCCGCGCATGAACTCCTCGCGCTTCTCGCGCCACACGCCGAGCTGGCGCGCCAGGTCGGGCTCGGCCGTGATCGGCTTGACGACCGGTGTGAGCTCGTTCAGCGCGCCCTGCGGCACGGGATAGATGAGGCACACCGGCTCGCCCTTGTCGAAATGCACCTTGCCGGGCGCGGTGAGCTGCCAGTTCATCGTGAAGGGATAGGGGAGCCAGTCGGTCTCGATGAGGCCGGTGAGCGGCGCGATCCCGTGCTTGGGCTTGTTGAACGGACCCGTCGCCATGAGCTGCCAGCCGGGCGAGGTGCGGAACAGATAGCCGGTGTGGAAGGTGACGATGCCGCGGGTGAAGTTCGACGCCGCGAAATGCTCGATATCGCGAAAGCCGTCGGTCGCCCTGATCCTGATGTCCTTGGATTCGAGACCGCCGCGCCATTCGATGTCGAGCGAGCAGGGCGAGAGGATCTCCCAGCCATAGGCGTTGGCGATGGCGAGCGGCAGGCAGCGATAGGCATGGCGCTCCGGGAACGCGTCCATCCAGGCGCGCTTCGGATCGGCGGCGGCGAGCCTGGGCAGCGCCGAGGTGAGCGCGAAGCATTCGAGCGTAAGGGGCGGAAGCGCGTCGGTCATGGCTCTACTTCACGAGACCTTCCGCCGCCATCGCGGCGTGCACCTTGGGCCGCGCGGCGACCTTGTCGAACCACGCGCTCAATGCCGGCGAAAGCGCGATGTGCATCTTCTTCGCCCAGGTCAGCATGACGAAGAAATAGGCATCGGCCGCGGTGAACGTATTGCCCAGGAGGAATGGCCGGTCCGCGAGCGCCTTCTCGACGAAGGCAAAGCGCTTCTCGATCGTCTCGATCGTCTGCTTGCGCAAATCGCCGCTCGCGCCGTGGAACAGGGGGCCGAACGTCTTGTGGATCTCGCCATTGATGAAGGTGAGCCATTCCTGGAGGCGGTAGCGCTCCAGCGTGCCGCAGGCGGGCGCCAGTCCGCTCGCGGGGTTGCGGTCGGCGATGTACTGCACGATCGCCGGGCCTTCGGTCAGAAGCTGGCCGTCGTCGAGAACGAGCGCGGGCACCGAACCTTTCGGGTTGATCGCGTAGTAGTCGGCGCCGTCCTTTGTCTTGTGGGCCTTAAGGTCCACCTCGGCGAGATCGAGCGCGATGCCGGCTTCCTCGGCGACGATGTGCGGCGACAGCGAGCAGGCGCCGGGGGCGTAGAAGAGCTTCATGCAGTCTCCTTTTTCCGTCTTAAAAATGCCCGCCTGTCACCGCATAGAGCAAGAGCCACGGCTCGATCAGCACATCGATGACGCCATGCGCCAGGATCGCGGGCGTCAGGCTGCGTCCTCCCGCAAGATACGTCGCCGCCATCATCAGGGCCAGGACCGCCGTCGCGCCGGCAGCGCCGAAGGCCTGGCCGAGCTGCATATGGCCGCCCAGCGCGCCCCAGCCGACATGGGCGAGGCCGAACAGCAGCGCGGAGAGGAGGATCTGCACTGACCAATGCGCGCCGCCGTCACGCGCCTGGCCCATCAGGAAGCCGCGGAACACGGTCTCCTCGCAGATGCCGGCCGAGATGCCGATGCCGAGCGCGATGGCGATGCGCCACAGCGACCAGTCCGTCGCGACCGGCGCGCCGACCCTGATCATGTTGGAGACGACCCCGCCGCCATAGATCGCGGCGAAGAGGGCGGCCAGCAGCCAGCCCCAGATGCGCGCCGGCCGCATCCAGCCGATGTCGCGCAAGCTCTGTCCGCGCAGGCGCAGAAGCACCAACGCCGCCGCGAACAGAGTCCAAACGAGCGCGATCGAGCTTGCGGCCTGGAGCGCGACCCTGTCGCGCGGTCCGGTGATCGCCAGCAGCGGCGTCACCGCCGCGCGCGCCACGGGCAGCACGAACTCCAGGGCGATGAAGACGGCGATCATCAGTCCTATGGCCGCCCAAGGCCCGATGCGCGGTGTGGTGGTGCTCATGCTGGTCTCCTCGTTTGCGCCGTCACCGGTGAGGGCGGACCCTGGGGACGGCGCAAGAGGAAATTCTAGAGTATGCCCTCCCCGAAAAAGCACAACATCTTGCGGTACCGCGCGCGCGGTGCATTCGAACCTCGCTTTTCGAAGGGGAAGGGGTCCCTCGAAAATCTGCATTCAACCCGTCTCGCGCGCGTCCGCGGAACATAAGGTGTGGGCCGCCATGCTTCTGTACAGAACTCGCGCGCATGTTCGAGTCGTCTTTCGCGCAGACTTCGCCTCCGAAAGAGAAGTCGTGACGCCGCCGCGCGCTTTCAACTGCGCAAAGACGCATAGCGTTATGCGAAGGCGATGAGATCGTAAGGACAGATCTGCAAGCTCGAATCGAGGCGGCAGCGCAGGTTTCGACGTAAGTGGATCGCGCTCACGTCTAGGGTCTGGACTCAATAGCGTCCGCATTTTCAACTACTTGTCACGGCCCGCGAATGCGGGCCGCCCAGGTGGGTTCTGCACCCTGAATTCCTATTGGGCGACATCAACGAAATATCGAGTGATTGTCGCAGGGTTTCACCTGGGTGGCCCGCATTCGCGGGCCATGACATCGAATTTTCAATTGAGTACGGACCTAGAGCCCCTCGAACAGCGCGGTCGAGAGATAGCGTTCGGCGAAGGAGGGGATGATCACCACGATCGTCTTGCCTTCCATGCCCGGCCGCGCGCCGACCTCCAGCGCCGCCGCGATCGCGGCACCCGATGAGATGCCGACCGGGATGCCCTCCATCTTCGCGGCCTTGCGCGCGGTCGTGAACGCGGTCTCGTTGGAGATGGTCATGACCTCGTCGATCACGCCGCGGTCGAGGATGCCCGGGACGAAGCCCGCGCCGATGCCCTGGATCTTGTGCGGGCCGGGCTGGCCGCCGGAGAGCACCGGCGAATCCTCGGGCTCCAGCGCGATCATCTTCACGCTCGGCTTCTTGGCTTTCAGCACCTGGCCGACGCCGGTGATCGTGCCGCCCGTGCCGACGCCGGAGATGACGACGTCGACCGCGCCGTTGGTGTCGTTCCAGATCTCCTCGGCCGTGGTGCGGCGATGGATGTCGGGGTTGGCGGGGTTCTCGAATTGCTGCGGGATCAGCGCGCCGGGCGTGGCCGCCACGATCTCCTGCGCGCGCGCGATGGCGCCCTTCATGCCTTTCGCCGCTTCGGTGAGCACGACCTCGGCGCCCATCAGCGCCAGCATCTTGCGCCGCTCGATCGACATCGATTCCGGCATGACGAGGACGAGCTTGTAGCCCTTGGCCGCGGCGACGAAGGCGAGCGCGATACCGGTGTTGCCGCTGGTCGGCTCGACCAGCGTCGACTTGCCCGGCGTGATCTTGCCCTGCTTCTCCAGCGCCTCGATCATCGACACGCCGATGCGGTCCTTCACGCTCGAGATCGGGTTGAAGAATTCGAGCTTGAGCAGGATGTCCGCCTTGACGCCGGCCTCCTTGGGCATGCGCGCCATGCGCACCAGCGGCGTGTCGCCGATGGTCTCGGTGATCGAATTGTAGATGCGTCCGCGTCCCGGCTTTCCGGTTTCCATGATGAGGCTCCCTATGTGTCGTTGTAATACTCTACTACTTCAGTAGAGTATCAATCAATCCGGTCTCAAATCGCAAAATCCGCAGTGCCGCCGCCGCAATCCACGCCGGCCGCGCGCGCCCGCGTGCACAGGTCCTCGATGGAGATCGCGTCGAGCCTGGCCATCACCTCGTCCTGCAGCGAGGCGATCAGGGGCGTGACGATGCGCGTGCCGAGATCGGAATGCGGCACCTGGCTCTCGCCTTCCTCGTCCAGGCTTTCGGCCACGCGCACCACCTCGCCGACGCTGATGCGCCTGCGCTCCTTGGCGAGGCGATAGCCGCCGCGCGGGCCGCGCACGCCTTTCAGGACGCCGGCGCGCACGAGCTGCTGCATGACCTGCTCGAGATAGCGCTGCGGCACGCCCTGGCGCGCGGTGATCTCCTTGGCCTGCACGGGCTCGGGACGGCCGTTAAAGGCGATGTCGATCACCGCCTCGAGCGCGAGCAGGGTCTTGCGCGACAGTTTCAGCATTCAGTCGTCGTCCCTCTCGTCGGTCGAGCCGAACCCGCCTTCGCCGCGCTTGGTCTCGATCAGCGTATCGACCTCCTTGATCTCGGCGTGCTTGATGCGCGCGAACACGATCTGCGCGATCTTCATGCCGCGCGTCACCGTGAAGGTCTGTTCGCCGAGATTGATGAGGATCGCCTTGATCTCGCCGCGATAGTCGCTGTCGATGGTGCCCGGTGCGTTGAGAAGCGTGATGCCGTGGTTGAGCGCGAGACCCGAACGTGCGCGCACCTGGCCCTCGTATTTGTCGGAGAACGCCAAGGCGATGCCGCAAGGAATGACGGCGCGCGCGCCCGGCGCGAGCTTGATCTCTCCGTCGATGGCGGCGAGCAGGTCGAGCCCCGCCGAGCCTTCGGTCGCGTAGGCCGGCAACGGCAGATCCCGGCCGTGAGGGAGACGGACGATGTAGAGGTTCATGCCGCTTTGCCCTTGAGTGCGTCGGCGATGCGTGCCGTCAGGCGCCGTCCCACTTCCGTCTTGTCCATCTCTGGCCAGTTCTCCGTCGTCGAGGATGTGATCAGGTGCACCGTGTTCCTCTCGCCGCCCATGATGCCGGTGGAAGGGCTCACGTCGTTGGCGACGATCCAGTCGCAGCCCTTGCGCGCGCGCTTGGCCTGCGCATAGGCCACCACGTTCTCCGTCTCGGCCGCGAAGCCGATGACGAGCTGGGGCCGCCGCGCCCCGTGCGAGAGCGTCTGAAGGATGTCTGGGTTGGCGGTGAGCGTGATCTTGGGCTCGCTGCCGTCCTTCTTGATCTTCTGGTTCGCCAGCGTCTGCGGCCGCCAATCGGCGACGGCCGCGGTGCACACCGCGACGTCGACCGGCAGCACGGACTCGCACGCCGCCAGCATCTCGCGCGCCGTCTCGACGCGCAGCAGTTTTACGCGCGGCGGCGGTGCGATGGCGACCGGCCCGGACACCAGAATGGTTTCGGCACCGGCATGGGCGAGCGCGTCCGCTATGGCATAGCCCTGGCGGCCGGACGAACGGTTGGCGATGAAGCGCACGGGATCGAGCGGCTCCTGCGTCGGGCCCGCGGTCACCAGCGCCTTCATGCCGGAGAGGGGACCGGGAAGCGCCAGCGCGGCTTCGACGGCCGAGACGATCTCCAGCGGCTCGGCCATGCGGCCCGGCCCGAACTCGCCGCAGGCCATCTCGCCGTCGCCGGGGCCGACGAAGATCACGCCGTCGTCCTTCAATGTGGCCAGGTTGCGCTGCGTCGCCGGATGATTCCACATCCGCACATTCATCGCGGGCGCCATGAGCACGCGCTTGTCGGTCGCGAGCAGCGCGGTCGAGGCGAGATCGTTGGCGTGTCCGTTGGCGAGCTTGGCCATCAGGTCGGCCGTCGCGGGCGCGACCACGACGAGGTCGGCGGAGCGCGAGAGTTGGATGTGTCCCATCTCGGCTTCGTCGGTCAGGCTGAAGAGGTCGTCATAGACCTTCTCGCCGGCGAGTGACGCAACGGAAAGCGGCGTGACGAACTCAGCGCCCGCCTTGGTCAGGATCGCGCGCACGGCGACGCCGCGCTCTTTCAAGCGCCGGATCAGCTCTAAGGACTTGTAGGCAGCGATCCCGCCGCCGATGATGAGCAACACGCCATTGCCTTGCATGGGCGGGAAAATACCCCGACCCTAGCGGGATATAAAGGGAATAACGGGCGCTTACTGTGGTTCGCGCCTCCGGGAGCTAACATCATGAATATCCAGGTGAATCAGCCGCCGTTCAAGCCGCTGCCGATGAAGGCGCCCGACATTGAGGCCGTCCGCAAGCCCGACGGGACGGTGTATCTCACGTCGCGCCACCCACTCGGCCCGATGCATCGCTCCATCGCGCATCTCTTCGAACAGAAGGCCGCCGCGCATCCGGCGCGCAGATTCATCGCCGAGCGCACGCCGATTCCAGGTGGCGGCACGGGCGATTGGCGCTTCATCACCTATGGCGAGATGAACGCGCGCGCCGACGCGATCGCGCAAGCGCTGCTCACGCGCGGGCTCGGGCCCGACGCGCCGCTGATGGTGCTGTCGGGGAATTCGATCGCGCACGGCTCGATGATGCTGGGCGCGATGAAGGCGCGCGTGCCGGTGGCGCCGGTGTCGGTCGCCTATTCGATCATGTCGGGCGATCACGGCAAGCTGCGCCACGTCTTCGAGACCACCAGGCCCAAGATGATCTTCGTCGAGCAGGGCCCGATCTATGCCCGCGCCCTGGCCGCGCTTGCGCTCGACGGTGTCGAGGTCGTGACCGTGATGCCGGTCCCCGACCGCGAGACGACGTCCTATCAGGATCTCCTCAAGACCAACCCGGGCCCCGCCGTCGCGGAGTCGATGGAGAAGATCGACCACAACACGGTGGCGAAATATCTCTTCACCTCGGGCTCGACCGGCATGCCCAAGGGCGTGATCCAGACGCACCGGATGATGTGCGCGGTGGTCGCGGCGCAGGAGGCGCTGCGAACGGAGGCCAGCGATCCCGACGAGATCCCCGAGAGCCTGGAATGGATGCCGTGGAACCACATCTCCGCCGGCAATATCGGCTTCAACAACGCGATGAACGCGGGCGGCACGATCTATCTCGACGCCGGCAAGCCGCTGCCGGGCATGTTCGACGAGACGATCCGCAACCTGCGCGACATCAAGCCGCTCGGCTTCGGCTCGGCGCCGATCGCCTTCGGCTGGCTCGCCGACGCGATGGAGCGCGATCCCAGCCTGCGCGACCATTTCTTCGCCAAGATGCGCATGGTGGGCTATGGCGGCGCGACGCTCAGCCAGGACATCTATGAGCGCATCCAGGCGTTGTCCATCGCGGCCACCGGCGAGCGCATCCCGTTCACCACCATGTACGGCGCGACCGAGACGCAGGGCGTGACGGTCGTGCACTGGCTGACCGAGCGCGTAGGCCTCATCGGCCTGCCGCTGCCCGGCATCACGCTCAAGCTCGTGCCCAACGGCACCAAGCTCGAGGTGCGCGTGAAGGGGCCCACCGTCACGCCGGGCTATCTCAACCGCGAGGACCTGACCCGCAAGGTGTTCGACGAGGAGGGCTTCTATTCGCTCGGCGACGCGGCGAAGTTCATCGACGAGAACGATCCCGAGAAGGGCCTCGTCTTCGACGGCCGCGTGACGGAGGATTTCAAGCTCGACAGCGGCACCTGGGTCAGCGTCGGCACCTTGCGCGCGCAGGCCGTAGCCGCGGCGTCGCCGGTGATCTTCGACTGCGTCGTCTGCGGCCAGGACAAGCCGTTCGTGGCGCTGCTGGCGTGGCCGAACGTCCAGGCCGCGATGCAGCTCACGGGCAAGTCCAACATCGACGAGATCCTCGCCGACCCGAAGCTGCGCGATTTCGTGCGCGACAAGTTCGCCGCGCACAACAAGGCGCAGTCGGGAAGCTCGTCGCGGATCAAGCGCGTGCTCCTGATGGCCGAGCCGCCCTCCATCGACGGCCACGAGATCACGGACAAGGGCTACGTCAACCAGCGCGCGACGCTCGAACGGCGGGCGGCGCTGGTCGACATGCTGTACGCGGGCGGGCCCGAGGTGATCGAGGTGCCTTAACGCAATAGTCACCTTGTTTTCCTAACCTGGCGGCATGGAGATGAATGCCGCAGACCTCTGCCGCCTTGCCGCCGACCTTGCGGCCGAGCATGGCGATGCCGCGCGCGACTACGCCCGCCGCGCCGTGATCTCCTTCGAGGCCGAAGGCGCCGTCGAACGCGCGCGCTTCTGGTTCACGCTTTCGGTATTGCTCGACGACATCGCGCTCGCGCGGCTCGATCCGGACCGGGCGATCGTGTTGCACTGACCTTCAACCCTTCCTCAAGGGGAGGGTGGGCTGTGCTTGCGTGGTCCTTGGCAATCCGTCCACACTCCGCCCCGCAACACGTGGCTGGGACAGTGATGCCTCTCGATCCCTTGGTGAAAGCTTTCCTCGACCAGATGGCGCTGATGCCGGGGCCGAAGATGTTCGACCTGGCGCCTGCGGAAGGGCGCGCGATGTTCGTCGCCATGATGCAGATGATCGGGCCGAAGGACGTGCCCATCGGCAGCGTCAAGAATCTGAGCGCGGACGGCGTGGCGATGCGCATGTACCGGCCCGTGGCGTCGGGCGGCGAGCCGTTGCCCGTGCTCGTCTATTTCCACGGCGGCGGCTTCGTCATCGGCGATCTGGAGACGCATGACGGGCTTTGCCGCGAGTTCGCCAATGATGGCGGCTTCGCGGTCATCGCGGTCGACTACCGCCGCGCGCCGGAGAGCAAATTTCCCGCCGCCCTCGACGACGCCATCGCCGCGGTCGGATGGATCGAGGCGCATGCGATGGAGCTCGGCGTCGACGCCAACCGCATCGCCGTCGGCGGCGACAGCGCGGGCGGCGCGCTCGCGGCCGAAGTCGCCCAGCACGCGAAAGCCAAAGGCGCCCCCAAGATCGCGTTCCAGATGCTTCTGTTCCCGGTCACCCAGATCGGCGGCGAGACCGGATCGCTGCGGGAATTCTCGATCGGCTATTTCCTCGACAAGCCGACGCTGGACTGGTTCTTTGGCCACTACATCCAAGCCGGCCAGGACAAATCCGATCCGCGCGTCTCGCCTCTGAACGCGGTGGACTTCAAAGGCCTGCCGCCGGCCTATGTGATGCTCGGCGGCTTCGATCCGCTGCACGACGAGGGGCTGGCATATGCGCGCAAGCTGCGTGACGCCGGCGTCGAGGTCGAGGTCGCGGACTATTCCGATCTCGTGCACTGTTTCATCTACATGCAGGGTGTGCTGCCGCAGGCGCGCGAGGCGGTGACCGCCGCGGCCAAGGCGGTCGCCAAGGGCCTGGGAGCGAAATAATGGCACTCGACGTCAACGTCCGCGCGCTGCTCGACCAGATGAAGGCGGCGGCGCTGCCGAAGCTGTGGGAACTCGCGCCGCCCGCCGCGCGCGCCGCGATGAAGTCGCGCCTCCTTGCGGGCAAGGAAACGCCGATCGGCGAGATCCGCAACCTCACGATCCCGGGCCCCGTGCACGACATCGCGCTGCGCACCTACACGCCGGTCGATGCGAAGGAGGCGATGCTTCCGGCCCTCGTCTTCTTCCACGGCGGCGGTTTCGTCATCGGCGATCTCGATACCCATGACGATCTCTGCCGCTGCCTCGCCAACGGCAGCGGCTGCCGCGTCGTGTCGGTCGACTACCGCTTGGCGCCCGAACATCCGTTTCCGGCCGCGGTCGAGGATTGCTTCGCCGCGACGAAGTGGGTCGCGGAGCATGCGGGCGAACTCGGCATAAGCGGCCCCATCGCCGTCGGCGGAGACAGCGCGGGCGGCAACCTCGCGGCCGTCGTGGCGCAGCTCGCCAAAACCCAGGGCCCCGCGATCGCGTTCCAGCTTCTGATCTATCCGGTGACACAGCTCGGCGGTCCGGAGATGCCGTCGATGGAGGAGAACGCCAAGGGCTATTTCCTCGAGCGCGAGTCGATGCAGTGGTTCACGCGCATGTATTGCCCCGACGTGTCGCAGCAATCCGATCCGCGCATGTCGCCGCTCAGGGCGAAGGATCTCGCAGGCCTGCCGCCGGCCTATGTCGCGACCGCAGGCTTCGATCCGCTGCGCGACGAGGGCAAAGCCTACGCCGACAAGCTCGACGCCGCGGGCGTTTCGGTCACTTACGTGAACTACCCCGGCATGATCCACGGCTTCTTCAGCCTGCGCGGGTTGATCCCGAAGGCCCGCGAAGCCGTCGCAGCGGCGAGTGCTGCGTTAAAGGCAAGCGTGACGGCGGACTGACCCGACCCTCCCCTTGAGGGAGGGTCGAAAAATGCGAAGCATTTTTCGGGGAGGGGTGAGCTTGGGCGATGACCCCTCCCCGAAATTTGCTCGCTGCGCTCGCAAATTGTCGACCCTCCCTCAAGGGGAGGGTGGTATCAGCTTCCCCGGATTGAGTATCCCTTTCGGATCCAGCGCGCTCTTGATCGCGCGCAGGACGTCGATGCCGAGCGCGCCTTTTTCCTGCGCGATCCAGGGCAGGTGATCCTCGCCGACGCCGTGGTGATGGCTGATCGTGCCGCCGTTCGCGGCGATGGCGTCGGAGGCGGCTTTCTTGATCGCCTGCCATTGCGCGATCTCGCCGCTCAGATTGCGCGGGAAGATATAGGTGAAATAGAGGCTCGCGCCGTCGGGATAAGAATGCGAGATGTGACAGAGCACGACGCCATGCGCGCCCGGCCGCGGCGCGGTCTCGCGCATCGCCTTGTCGAGCGCGTCGCGCACCGCGGCGTAGAGCGCGTCGATCCTGGACCAGCGCGCCGCCGTCTCCAGCGTATCGACGCCGATGCCGCGATCCATCATGGGATCGCGCATGTAAGGCCCGTGGAAACGGCCTTCGCGCCAGCGTTCGCCTTGGGAGCGGCCAAGCTCCAGCGCGCCTAACTTCTTCTGCGCCAGGCGGCCGAACCGCATGCGCGCGAGCTCGACCGCATCGGGATCGCCCTCGAAGCCCGCGATCAGCGCGCAGGCCTTCGCATCGAAACCGCGCCGGCCGAGATAGAAATCGGCGAAGCGGTCCTTGAGCCCGCGCTGTTTCCCGAGCGCGCCGAAGGTACGATAGAAGCGCGTCTCCTGCGTGTCGGACAGCCGCAGCATCGTTGCCGGAATCTCGTCCTGCACCGCGGCGCGGATGGCGGCGGCACCACTCGCGAAATCGTGGAACAGGTATCCGCGCCAGTCGCTCGCCGCCGGCGCGGGATGCACGCGCACCGTCGCCTCGGTGACGATGCCGAACGCGCCTTCGGAGCCCAGCACGATGTCGTTCAATTGCGGGCCCGCCGCCGAGCCGGGAAAGCCGTTGGTGTCGAGCAAACCCTTGGGCGTGGCGAGCTTGGCGCCCGCGAGCCAGTCCTCCGCGCGGCCGTAGCGGCTCGATCCTTGTCCCGCGCCGCGATGCGCGATCCATCCGCCCAGGCTCGAGAACTCGAACGATTGCGGGTGATGGCCGAGCGTCAGTCCTTTCGCAGCTAAGCCTTTCTCGAATGCGGGGCCGTAGATGCCCGCTTCCGCCGTCGCGGTGCGCGACGCCACGTCGATGTCCAGCAGTCGGTCCATGCCCGACAGGTCGAGCGTGACGAGGCTTGGGAACGCGCCGCGCGTGCCGCTGACGCCGCCCACGACGCTGGTGCCGCCGCCATAGGGCACCACGGCGATGTCGCGTTCGGCCGCGAGGGCGAGGAGCGCCAGCACTTCGTCAGTGCCGCGCGGATAGAGCACGGCGTCGGGCGCGGCCGCCAGATCGCCTGCGCGCAGGCGCAACAGGTCGTGATAGGAACGGCCGAGCGCATGGAACGCGCGCTCGTAGGCATCGTCGCGCACGCGCTCCGGCCCCAGCATCGCGACGAGCTTGGCGCGCGTCTCGGCGGGAAGGCGCGGCTCCGGCAACGCGATATCTTCCAGCGCGCGCGCCGGCGTGGCGAGAAGCGAGGGCATGCCGAGCTCGGCCGCGAGCCACGTCCACACCTCGTCGCGGGCGCCAAGCGCGTCCTGATGCGCGGCCCATCCCCAGCCGTTCCATTTTATCTTGCCGCGGTCGACGCTCATCAGCACCTCAGGTTCAGCGCGCGCGGCAGGATCTCGAACGTCGCGGGCAGGCGGCCGGCGCTCTCGCCGTCGGTCTCGATCAGGACGGGGCGTCCGCGCGTCTCGGCGACGGGAACGGCCACGACCTTGCGTCCGCGCAGCACGCGCACGTTCGGCTTCTCGATGTGCTCGCCGGTGTAGATGAGCTTCATGTCCTTGAGTGTCTGCGACCTCGGCGCGCCGCCCATGACGACGACGTCGAAGGCGCCGTCGTCGGTGAGCGCGCTCGGCGCTACGCGCATGCCGCCGCCGAAATACTGTCCGTTGGCGACGGCGACGGTCGATATGGGCGCGATCTCGTCATAGGCGTTGTCGACGATGATGCGCACGACGCGGTCGGAATAGGTGAGCATGTCGACGGCGCTGTGGAAAGCGAAGGCGAACGCGCCGCCGAAGAGCTTGGCGATGCGCGCGCGGTTGACGGAATCGACGACCGCGCCCGACAGGCCGAAAGAGGCGATGTTCGCGAAATGACGCACCAGCGGCTCGCCGTCGCGGCTGAGGCAGGACAGGCGTCCGACGTCGATGGCGCGGACGGAGGCGTTGCGCAGACGCGAGATGGCCGCCTCTGCGCCCGCCTCGACGCCGAAGCTCTTGCGAAAATCTCCACCCGTGCCGCTCGTCACATAGCCGAACACCGCATCCGGCGAGACGGGGCCGCTCGCGTCGAAGAACCCGTTCACCGCTTCGTTGATCGTGCCGTCGCCGCCGACCGCGATGATCTCGTGATGGCCTTCGCGCAACGCGTTGCGCACCAGCATCGTCGCCTCGCGCCGCGCCTGGGTGAAGGCGACGGACATGCGCGGAAAGGCGCCGGCGAGCATGGGCTCGATCGCCTTCCATTCGCGGCCCGTCCGGCCGTTGCCTGAGCGCGGATTGACGACGACGAAGGCGCTCATGCGTCATCCTGCGTGCGATACAGATGTGCGAGCGAGGCGATCTCGGCCGCGCGCTTCTCCTCGCTCCAGCCAAGTGCCGCGGCCATCTGGCGCGAGACGTCGTCGAGCGTCTCCGCCGGCGGCGGACCGAACACGCCGATGCCGGTGCGCCGCATCACGACGTCCTCGAGCGTCAGCGCCATCTCGTCGCGCACTGCGCCCGCCACGTCCGCCGTCTTGTCGGGCAGCCGCGCGGTCGCGGTGTCGCATTTGCGCGCCTGGATGCCGAGCTTTTCCACCAGCCTGTCCACCACCTGCTGCGCCAGATGGCGCGATGTGGTCCATTTTCCACCGATGGCGGAGAACAGTCCATCGAGGCGGTCGTCCTTTCCGTGGTCGACGAGCTCGGCGCGGCGGCTGGCGCCGTAGGTGTCGCCGGAGCCGTCATCGACCAGCGGCCTCAGCCCCGCATAGAAGAACTCCGCCTTGTCGCGCGAAAGCCGGGCGTTGGGCAGGTGCGTATTGATGAAGGCGAAGAAGTCGGCGATGTCGCGCTCTTCGACGCCTACCTTGTCCGGATCGCCCGTGAACGCTGTATCGGTGGTACCGAGCAGCGTATGCCCGCGCCAGGGCAGCACGAAGAAATGCCCGTGCTCCGTCGCCATGGTGAGCGCGAACTCGCGCGTCAGCGATGGCACGAGAACATGGATGCCTTTGGAGCGAAGCAGCTTGTGCGAGGGCGGCCTGTTGATCGCGTGCGCGAGGAAGATGTCGGCCCAAGGCCCCGCAGCGACCAGCGTGGTCTTCGCGCGTACGTTGAACGAGGTGTTGCCCGTGGTGTCGCGCACGTTCGCGCCCTCGACACGGCCGTCGCGCAGCAGCAGGTGGCCCGCCTCGACATAGTTCGCGACTGCGGCGCCGTTGGCGTCGGCGTCGATGAGGCAGTCGAGCGCGAGCCGCTCGGGCGAGGACATCTGCGCGTCGTAGTAGAGGAACGCGCCGTCGAGGTCGGGGCGGTCCAGGATCGGCTCGCGCGCCTTGGCGTCGGCGGCGCTCAACCAGGAATGGCCCGGCAAACGCTGCTTGGGATCGTCGAGCCAGCCGCGGTCGAAGGACAGGACGTCGTAGAGCGTCAGCCCGGCGGCGAGCGTCGCGCGCGCCTTCGCGCCGGCGCCGAAAAGCGGGACGAGAAAGGGCAGGGGATGGACCAGATGCGGCGCGATGCGCTGCCAGATGCGCCGCTCGCGCAACGACTCGCGCACCAGTCCGAGCTCGAAATTGCGCAGGTAGCGAAGCCCGCCGTGGATCAATTTCGAATTGTGCGCGCTGGTGGCGGCGGCGAAATCGCCGCGTTCCACTAGGGCAACTTTCAGGCCCCGCCGGGCGGCGTCGCGCGCCACGCAGATGCCCGTGATCCCGCCGCCCACGATCAGGACGTCGAAGGTCTCGTGGCTGAGGCGATCCAGGGCGCGGCGCATGATTTCCCCAAGCCTTCCGGGGCGCTGACATCTTGTCAACATGCCCTTCCGGCCTGCTAAGCTCTAACAAAGATGACGGAGGAACGATATGGCGCGGGTGCGGGCGAACGGGATCGACATCGAGTATGAGAGCTTCGGACGCGACGGCGACCCGGCGGTCCTGCTCATCATGGGCTTCGCGGCGCAGCTCACCATGTGGCAGACGGCGTTCTGCGAGCAGCTCGCGGCGAAGGGTTTCCGCGTCATCCGTTTCGACAACCGCGACATCGGCCTGTCGACGCATCTGAGCGGTTCGCCTGCGCCCATCCCAGCCGAGCTGATGGCCAAGCGCATGAGCGGGCAGGCGGTCGAGGTGCCTTACCAACTTGACGACATGGCGGCGGATGCGGCGGCGCTTCTGAAGGCGCTCGGTATCCGGCGCGCACATATCGCCGGCGCCTCGATGGGCGGGATGATCGCGCAGCTCGTCGCGATCAACCACCCCGACGTGACGAAGAGTTTGATCTCGATCATGTCGACCACGGGCCGGCCCGACCTGCCGCCGGCGAAGCCCGAGGCGATGGCGGCGCTGATGACGCCGCCCGCGAGCGACAGCCGCGCGGACCGCATCGCCGCGGGGCTGAACGTCGTGAAAGTGCTCGGCAGTCCCGCCTATCCCGGAACCGAAAGCGAGCTCTTGGAAGGCGTGAGCGCGGCGGTCGATCGCGCGCCTTACGACGCGGCGGGGGTGATGCGCCAGATGGCCGCGATCATTGCCGCTCCGCCGCGCAACGAGGCGCTCAAAGGGCTGCGCTGTGCGGCCATGGTGCTGCACGGCAGCGACGATCCGATCATCCCGGTCGAGGCGGGCCAGGACACGGCGGCGAGCATCCCGGGCGCCCATCTCGTGATCGTCCCAGGCATGGCGCATGATTTCACGGACGCGCTGGTGCCGGTCTATCTCAAGCATGTCGGCGATTTCGTCGCCGGCGTGGAGGCGAAGAAAGCCGCATGACGAAGATTCGCGCCAACGGCATCGAGATCGAATACAAGGACATCGGCCCGCGCGACGGCGTGCCGTTGCTCTATATCAACGGCTTCGGCACCCAGCTCACGGGATGGCCGGAGGAGTACGCTCAAGGCTTCGCGAAGGCGGGCTTGCGCTATATCCGCTTCGACAACCGCGATGTCGGCCTGACGCAGAAATGGACGGGACAGATCCCCGACCTGAAGGCCGTGGGCGAGGCGTTGCGCAACGGCAGGAAGCCCGACATCCCCTATACGCTCGACAACATGGCGGCGGATGCGGCGGCGCTGCTCGACGCGCTCGGCATCGAGAGCGCGCATATCTCCGGCGCCTCAATGGGCGGGATGATCGCGCAGCTCGTGGCGCTCAACCATCCGCAAAAGGCGCGCTCGCTGATCTCCATCTTCTCGACGACCAGCGACCGCTCGCTGCCGCCTTCGTCGCCGGAAGCGCAGGCGGCGCTGGTGACGCGGCCGCCGTCCTCCGACCGCGACGCGGTGGTGGCGCATTCGCTCAAAGGGCGCCGCGCCTATGCCTCCACGCGCTGGCCGTTCGACGAAGCGCGCTTGAGCGCGCTGGTCGGACGGAACTTCGACCGCTCTTACTATCCCGAAGGCACGTCGCGGCAATGGGCGGCGGTCCTGGCCGCGCCGCCGCGCACGGAGCGGCTGAAGTCGCTCACGATCCCGTCGCTCGTCCTGCACGGCTCGGCCGACACGCTGATCCGGCCCGAGGCCGGGCGTCATACCGCGCAGTGCATCCCCGGCGCGGAGTATCACGAGATCGAAGGCTGGGGCCACGACATGCCGCTCGAGGCGATCCCCGTCGTGCAGGGCTACATCCTGCCGTTCGTCGAGCGCGTCGAAGCCAGGCGCAGGCGCGCAGCTTAGCGGATCGGCGGCGGCTTCAGCGGCACCGGACAGCTCGTCGCCAGCGGGATCTCGCTCTGGACCGGAGGGCGCGGATAGTACTGCGTCGTCTGCTGCACCGATTGCGCCTTCGCGGTTCCGAAGACGCGCTCGATGAGCGCGAGCGACTCGTCGAGCCCCGACGAGATGCCGCCGCCGGTGAGCCGGTTGCGGTCCCAGCAGTAGCGCGGATTGTCTTGGGCTACGGTCACTTGCGGATAGCGCTCGGTGAGGCAGGGCACGAAAGCCCAGTGCGTCGTTGCTGTGTACCCGTCGAGGAGCCCGGCCTGGGCGAGCAGCAGCGCGCCCTCGCATACCGAGCAGACATAGTGCGCCTTCCCGGCCTGTCCCGTGATGAAATCGATATAGGTTTGGTCGGGCCCGTACATCATGCGGGAAAGTTCGTTCGGATCGCCGCCCGGCACCCAGAGCGCGCCATATTGCGGCGCGTCCCTGAACTCCAGCGGCGCCACGATGATCGCGCCGCCGCGGCATTTGATGGGCCCCGCCTTCACGGCGGCGATCTGGACATCGAAGCCCGCCCAGTTCAGCAGCTCGAACGGACCCATGACGTCGAGCACGTCGACGCCTTCATAGACTGGAATGCCAAGAATCATCGCGTGCCCCCGCCATTTGACGTGAGTGCAACTTTACAGGGAGGCCTGGATTTTTCAACTAACCAAAAATGTCACGGCCCGCGAATGCGGGCCGCCCAGGTGACACAATCTCCGTCGCGCAGAACCCAGCTGGGTGGCCCGTTCGTACGCTGTCGCTACGAACTAGCGGGCCATGACAGTTGGGGAAAACGGCAAGCCTACTTGATCTTGCCTTCCTTGAACTCGACATGCTTGCGCAGGACCGGATCGTATTTCCGGATCGAGAACTTCTCCGTCATGGTGCGGGTGTTCTTCTTGGTGACGTAATAGAAGCCCGTGCCGCCCTCGCTGTTGAGCTTGATCTTGGCCGTGGTCGGCTTCGCCATGGGTGTGCTCCGAAGTCCTGATCTGGAAGGGCCGGTAACCTACTGACGCCGCTTGGGAAGTCAAGCGAGCCAGGTTTCCTGGGTTTTTCCGCGCAAAAACCGGAAGAACGGCGCGGGGCGGACGGTCCCGGGCGGGTCGGAAAGGCGCAGCTCGACCTCGTCCAGAACCCGCCGCGTGATGCCGGGAAGGTCCAGCGCCCGGGCCTCGGTGAGCGTCAGCCAGGACGGCTTGAGCAGCTCCTCATGGCCCGTGCCGTCGAGCGTGTGGGCGATGGCGCCCGCATCCGCCATGAAGAAGCGCGCGTCGAAGCGGCGCGAGCGGTTCGGCGGCGTGATCGCGCGCGCGATCATGTCGAGGCCGTCGAGCCTGGGCACGATGCCGTGGGCGAAGAACGCGACCCAGGCCGGCGAGCGCGTGCGCGGCGCGGTGCCGGGTTCACCGATCAGGATGCCGGTCTCCTCGAAGGTCTCGCGGATCGCAGCCAGCGCCAGGCCGCGCGCGCGCGACGTGGTGATGCCGGTTGCCGCGCGCGCCATCACCTCGGGGCGCAGGTCGTGCATGACCTGGATGCGCTGGTCGCCGGGATCGAGCCTGCCGCCGGGGAAGACGTATTTGTTCGCCATGAAGACCATGCCGGAGCTGCGGCAGCCCATCAGCACGCGCGGTTCGCCGTCGCGCCTGACGAGGATGAGCGTGGCCGCGTCCTTGGGACGCAAGGTCCCGGGCACCAGCTTCTCGTCGTCGGTCATCACCATGGCGGCAGGCTCTTCGCCTTGTCAGATAAAAAAATGTCATGGCCCGCGAATGCGGGCCACCCAGATAACACCTGCTCTTTTGCCGTAAAAGAAATCTTCGATAATGCCTGCACCTCAGTGCAGAACCCAGCTGGGTGGCCCGCATTCGCGGGCCATGACAAAGGGTTGCACATGGTCAGCGCTCGCGGTTTCGCTTGTAGGAAGTTTGCGGCTTCTTCTTTTGCGCAGGCGCGGCATGTTCCGCAAGCTCGAAGCGCAAGCCGCCGGTCAAGGGTGCGGCCTCGACGAGCTTCACCTCGACGATGTCGCCCAGCTTGTAGACCGTGCCGGTGCGGTCGCCGATCATCGCGTGGCGCTTCTCGTCGTGGCGGAAGTATTCGAAGCCGAGCGAACGCGCGGGCAGCAATCCTTCCGCACCCGTCTCCTTCAGACGCAGGAAGAGGCCGAAGCGCGTCACGCCGGTGATGCGGCCTTCGAACGTGGCGCCGACGCGATCCTGCATGAAGGCGGCGACGTAACGGTCGGTGGAATCGCGCTCCGCCGCCATCGCGCGGCGCTCGGTCATGGAGATGTGCTCGGCGGTCTCGGCGAGCTTGCCCATCTCGCGGTCGTTAAGACCGTCAGGCCCGAGCTTCAGCGCGCGGATCAGCGCGCGATGCACGATGAGGTCGGCATAGCGGCGGATCGGCGAGGTGAAGTGCGCGTAACGCTGCAGGTTCAGCCCGAAATGACCGACATTGTCGGGATGATAGACGGCCTGCGCCTGGGTGCGCAGCACGACGTCGTTCATCACCAGCTCGTGCGGCGTGCCCTTGGCTTGGGCGAGGATGCGGTTGAACGCGCCCGGCCGGATCACCTGTCCCTTGGCGAAGGACATGTTGAGCGTGCGCAGGTAATCGGAGAACGCGAACACCTTCTCCTGGCTCGGGTGCTCATGCACGCGATAGACGAGCGGCATGCGCGCCTTCTCGAGCGACTCGGCGGCCGCGACGTTGGCCAGCACCATGAACTCCTCGATCAGGCGCATGGATTCCAGGCGCTGGCGGAAGCCGATGGAGGCGATCTTGCCGTCCTCGCCGATGGCGATGCGGCGTTCGGGCAGGTCGAGGTCGAGCGGGTCGCGCAGCTTTCGCGCGGTGACGAGCGATTGATAGCAGGCCCACAGGCCTTTCAGCGCCTCGGTCACGGGCTTGGCGAGCGCGGGGTCGCCCCGGCCGTCGAAGGCATCCTGCGCCTGTTTGTAAGTGAGGCTCGCGGCCGAACGCATCACGCCGCGCAGGAATTCGTGGCGCTTCTTCTTGCCCTCCTTGTCGAACACCATGCGCACCGCCAGGCACGGCCGGTCGACATTGTCCATCAGCGAGCACAGATCGGCCGACAGCCGCTCCGGCAGCATCGGCACGACGCGGTCGGGGAAATAGACCGAGTTGCCGCGCTTGTAGGCCTCGCGGTCGAGCGGCGAGCCGGGGCGCACGTAATGCGCCACGTCGGCGATGGCGACGATGGCGACGTGGCCGCCCGGATTGCCGGGATCGTCGTCGGGTGCGGCCCACACCGCGTCGTCATGGTCGCGCGCGTCCTCGGGATCGATGGTGACGAGCGGAAAGCGGCGCAGATCGGTGCGGCCTTTGCTGTCGGCGGGCAGGGCGCCGTTCGCCTCGTCGATCACTTCTTTGGGGAAATCGGTCGGAATGCCGTGCGCGTGGATCGCGATCAGGCTGACCGCCTTGGGCGCGTCCATGCTGCCGAGCCGCTCGATGACGCGCGCGCGCGGCAGGCCCGAGGCGCGGCCGGCGATCGGCTCGGCGAGCACCAGCTCGTTGTTCTGCGCGCCGTTGCGGTCGCGCGCGTCGACGATGAACTCGGTCCTGCTCTTGCGGTCGATGGGCGCGATGCGCATGCCGCCCTGGCCGGTATGGGCGACGCCCAGCACCTTGTGCGCGCTGGCGCCAAGCTGCTTGATGACGCGCGCCTCGTAGCCGTCATCGGTCTTCTCCAGCCGCGCGAGCACGCGCTCGCCGCGGCCGAGCGCCGGGCCGTCCTTCAGGTTGACGAATATCTTGGGCGGCTCCTCGTTCGACTCCCAGCGCTGAGGACGCGCGAGCAATTCGCCGTCCATGTCCTGCCCGGTGATCTCCAGCACCGCGACCTCGGGCAGCAGACCCGGCTTGACGTAGCCCTTGCGGTTGCCGGTGACGACGCCTTCCTGGTCGAGTTCCTTCAGGATCCGCTTCAGCGTGATGCGGTCGGCGCCCTTGACGCCGAGCTTACGCGCGAGATCGCGCTTGGTGTCGCCCTCGGACAACGCTTCGAGGACGCGCGCCCGGTCGAGCTTATTCGACTTCGGCGGGCGCTTTGGGTTTGGTTGCTTTCTTCTTTGCAGGTTTCTTGTCCGTTTCGGATTTGGTTGGTTTCTTGGGCGCGGCCGCCTTCTTCTTCGGCGCCGTCTTCTTTTTCTTCTTAGCCCCGCCCTTGGCCGCGCGTGCAGCGATCAGCTCGATCGCGGCGGCAAGCGTGATCTCGTTGGGATCGCCTTCGCCGGGGATGGTCGCGTTGGTCGTGCCGTCGGTGACGTAGGCGCCATAGCGGCCCTTCATCACCTTGATCATGTCGCCCGAGGTCGGATCTGGGCCGAGTTCCTTCAGCGGCTCCGGCCCGCGGCGCTTGAAGCCTTTCGCCTTGCGCTCGGCGATGAGCGTGACGGCGTGGTTGAGGCCGATGTTGAACACGTCGTCCGGCGATTCCAGCGATGCGTACTGCTTCTGGTGCTGCACATAGGGCCCGAAGCGGCCGAAGTTCGCGAAGATCGGCTCGCCGGTCTCGGGATGCTTGCCGACCTCGCGCGGCAGCGAGAGCAGCTTGATCGCAAGCTCCAGATCGACGTTCGACTGGTCGGTGCCCTTGGGGATGCTGCCGCGTTTGGGCTTCTCGCCTTCGCCGAGCTGCACGTAAGGCCCGAAGCGGCCGCTGCGCAGCGTGATCATCTCCTCGGTGCCGGGGAAGAGGCCGAGCTCGACCGGCTGGCCGCCGCCTTCGCCGTTCTTCTGGCCGAGCTGGCGCGTGAACTTGCAGTTGGGATAGTTCGAGCAGCCCACGAAAGCCCCGAAGCGTCCGAGCTTCAGGTTCAGCCGCCCATCGCCGCAGAGCGGGCATTTGCGCGGATCGACGCCGGCTTCCGTCTCCGGGAAGATGTGGGGGCCGAGGATGTCGTCCAGCTCGTTGATGACATCGGTGATCTTGAGGTTCTTGGTCTCGCCGACCGCGGCCGAGAAATCGCGCCAGAAATCGCGCAGCAGCTGCTTCCAGTCGAGCGCGCCGGCCGAGACCTCGTCGAGCTTCTCTTCCAGATCGGCGGTGAAGCCGTATTCGACATAGCGCTTGAAGAACGAGCTCAGGAACGCGGTGACGAGGCGGCCTTTGTCTTCGGGGATGAATCGCCCGCGGTCGAGGCGCACATAGGAACGCTCGCGCAGCACCGACAGGATCGAGGCATAGGTCGAGGGCCGGCCGATGCCCAGCTCCTCGAGCTTGCGTACCAGGCTGGCTTCGGAATAGCGCGGCGGCGGCTCGGTGAAATGCTGCTCGGGCTTGACGTGCTCGATCTGGGTCGGATCGCCCTCAGCCACTTTCGGCAGGCGGTTCGAATCCTCGTCGGTCTCGTCGTCCTTGCCTTCCTGGTAGAGCGTGAGGAAGCCGTCGAACAGCGTCACCGTGCCGACGGCGCGCAGGATGACCTGCTTGTCGTCGGAGGCGACGTCGACGGTGGTGCGCTCGAGCTCCGCGCTTTCCATCTGGCTCGCGATGGCGCGCTTCCAGATGAGGTCGTAGAGCTTCATCTGGTCGCCGTCGAGGTAGCGCGATACCTGGTCCGGCGCGCGGTCGAAGCTCGTCGGCCGGATCGCCTCATGCGCTTCCTGCGCGTTCTTGGCCTTGGATGTGTAGGCGCGCGGCACGCCGGGCACGTAACGCTGGCCGTAGCGCGAGCCGATGACGCGCCGCGCCTCGGCGATGGCTTCGCCCGCCATGGTCAGGCCGTCGGTGCGCATATAGGTGATGAGGCCGACCGTATCGCCGCCGATGCTCACGCCTTCGTACAGCGACTGTGCGACCTGCATGGTGCGCTTGGCCGCGAAGCCCAGCTTGCGGGAAGCTTCCTGTTGCAGCGTGGAGGTGATGAAGGGCGGCGAGGGATGGCGCTTGACGGGCTTGCTCTCGACGCTGTCGACATGGAAGCGGCGCGCGTTGATCGCAGCGACCGCGCGCTCGGCGTCGGCGCTGCTCTTGAGAGAGAGCTTGTCGAGCTTCTTGCCGTCCAGATGCGTGAGCCGCGCGGAGAAGCCGCCGGCCGCCGCGCGCAGGTCGGTGTCGATGGTCCAGTATTCTTCCGCCCGGAATGCCTCGATCTCGATCTCGCGCTCGACGACGAGGCGAAGTGCCACCGACTGCACGCGCCCGGCCGAGCGTGCGCCCGGCAGCTTTCGCCACAAGACCGGCGACAGGGTGAATCCCACCAGATAGTCGAGCGCACGGCGCGCGAGATAAGCGTCGACCAGCTCCTCGTTGATCTGGCGCGGATGCTTGATCGCCTCCAGCACGGCGGTCTTGGTCACGGCGTTGAACACGACGCGCTCGACCGGCGTGTCCTTGAGCGCGTGGCGCTGGTTCAGGACCTGGAGCACGTGCCAGGAGATCGCCTCGCCTTCGCGATCGGGGTCGGTGGCGAGGATGAGCTTGTCGGCCTTCTTGACCGCGTCGGCGATGTCCTTGATGCGCTTCTGCGCCTTGTCGTCGACCTCCCAGATCATGGCGAAGTCGTCATCCGGCTTCACCGAGCCGTCCTTGGACGGCAGGTCGCGGATGTGACCGAAGCTGGCAAGCACCTGGTACTCGGGACCCAGATACTTGCTGATCGCCTTGATCTTGCCGGGGGATTCGACGACGAGAACGTTCATGTGAAACAAAATTGCTCAATCTTCCGGGCGCGACGGCACCCGGTAAGCCGAAACTGCGCGCCTATTTCGGGGATGGCTCCTGGGCGGGCGGGACACTGATCGAAGGGGATGAGGCGTGTCAACGCGGCTATGAGGTGGGTATCCTTCCTTTTAGTTGCAAGTTGGTTGATTTGTATAACTCTTGGTTGCACCATTGTTCGATCTGCAACCGAATTTCTCCAGCCAAAGCGCCAGTCCCATGACGATCCGACCAGACCAGCCTGGCCAGAAACCCGAACCGGTCACGCCGCGCGAAACTGCGATGTACACGGCCGATCTCGTTGAATCTCTTAGAAAAATTGCCCTGAAGCAGGACCAGCCGCTGCTCGCCCATCTGCTCGAATTGGCGGCTGTGGAGGCGAAATCGCTGGCAAGAGATCAGGACCAGGACACCCGGTTGCCGGAGTGACGGGCGAGTCGGCCGGCGAGCTCCATTTCGAGCAGCACGGTCAGGACCGCCGCCGCGGGCGCGCGACATAGGCGAATCAGCTCGTCAACCTCGACCGGCGCGGGACCGAGCGCCTGCTCGATAGCCGTGCGGACACGGTCGGCCTCGGCCTCCAGCGCTTTCGCGTCCTGGTTTGGAAATTCGCAGCGCCCCTCGGGCTCGCGCAATTCGCGTCCGATGATCGGCTTCAGCACCGCGATCACGTCGTCGGCGGTCTCGGTCAGCACCGCGCCTTCGCGGATGAGGCGGTTGGTGCCCCTGGCGCGCGGGTCAAGCGGCGATCCGGGCACGGCGAAGATCTCGCGGTTCTGTTCCAGCGCGAAGCGCGCGGTGATGAGCGAGCCCGAGCCTTCCGCCGCCTCGACGACGACGGTGCCGCGCGCCAGCCCTGAGATCAGCCGGTTGCGTCGCGGGAAGTGGCGTGCCTGGGGACGCTCGGCGAAGGATATCTCCGAGACGATCAGCCCTTGCGCGCGGATGCGCTCATAGAGCGCGGCATTTTCCGGCGGATAGATCACGTCGACACCGCCGGCGACGACGGCGCAGGTCCCGCTAGCGAGAGTCGCGTCATGCGCCGCAGCGTCGATGCCGCGCGCAAGGCCCGAGACGACCACGAAGCCCGCGTCACCCAGCCCCATCGCCAGCCGCGCGGCGAGCTTGCAGCCGAGCGCCGAGGCGTTGCGCGCGCCGACGATGGCCACCATCTCGCGCGCGAGAAGATTGGCGTGGCCCACGATCGAGATCAGCGGCGGCGGCGGATCGAGGGCGGCAAGGCCTTGCGGGAACTCGGGCTCGATGGAAGCGATCATGCGCCCGCCGAACGCATCCAGCCGCTCGAGCTCGCGCCGCGCGTCGGCATCGGAGAAGGGAGCCAGCTCCTCGCCGCCGCCGCGGCGGCTGAGCCTCGGCAGCTCGGAGAGCGCGGCACCCGCCGAGCCGAAGCGCGCGATCAGTTGCGCGAAGGTGACGGGTCCGACGTTCTGCGTGCGCGCGAGCCGGAGCCAGGCGCGGCGCTCGCTTTCGCTCAGCGCGCGCCGGGGCGTGCTCACGGCGTCGTCTTGGCGCCGATACGCGGCTCCGTACCGTTGAGCAGACGCGCGATGTTCGCGCGATGCGCGATGAAGGCGAGCACGGCCAGGATGACCATGAGCAGCGCGTTCAGCGGGCCCGCGAAGTAATACATATAAAGTGGCGCCACCACGGCGGCGATCAGTGCCGCGAGCGAGGATATCCGCCAGATCGCGACGCAGGCCGCCCAGGTCGCGAGCATCGCGAGCGCCGCGGGCCATGCCAGCGCCAGCGAAACGCCAAGCGCGGTGGCGATCCCCTTGCCGCCCTTGAAGCCGAGCCAGACGGGAAAGAGGTGGCCGAGGAATGCACCCAGCGCTGCGAACACCGCGCCGACCTTGCCGTAGAACGCGGCGGCGATCAGGACCGCAGCCGCGCCCTTGGCCGCGTCGAAGATCAGCGTCGCCGCCGCCGCCCAGTACTTGCCCGTGCGCAGCACGTTGGTCGCGCCGATGCTGCCCGAGCCGATATTGCGCACGTCGCCCGCGCCCGCGATCCAGGCGAAGAACAGCCCGAACGGGATCGAGCCGAGCAGATAGCCGAAGACGAGGCTGAGGCCTGCGGACGCCCAATGGATCGTCTGGCCGAAGATCATGGCTGCTTGTCCTTTGCGCGGTCGAAGACGCATTCGCCGCCGACGAAGGTCATGCGCACGCGGCCCTGGAACTTGCGGCCCTCGAACGGCGTGTTGCGCGCGCGCGAATGAAGCTCGGCGGGATCGACGACGAACGGCGCGTCCGGATCGAACAGAGCCAGATCGGCCGGCGCGCCCTTGGCAAGGCGTCCGCCGGGCAGGCCCAAGATGCGCGCGGGCGTCTCGGTGAGCGCCTTGAGCACATGCTTCAGGCTCGCCCGGCCGTCGTGGTGGATGGCGAGAGCGACGGGAAGCAGGGTCTCGAGCCCCACCGCGCCGAATGCGGCCGCCGCGAAGGGCTGGCGCTTGGTGTCGGCGGCCTGCGGATCGTGGCTGGAGACGATGACGTCGATGGTGCCGTTCGACACGCCCTCGACCATCGCCGCACGGTCGGCCTCTGAGCGCAGTGGCGGCTTGACCTTCATGAAGGTGAGATAGGAGCCGACGTCGAGCTCGTTGAGCGCCAGATGATGCGCCGACACGCCGCAGGTGATCGGCAATCCGCGCTGCTTGGCGTCCGCGACGGCCTCGAGCGAGGCGCGGCAGGAGATCTGCCCGAAGTGATAGCGCGCGCCGGTGAGCTCGACGAGGCGGATGTCGCGCTCGACGATGATCGTCTCGGCGGCGGTGGGCGCGGCGGGGATGCCAAGCCGCATCGCGAACTCGCCCTCGGTCATCGACGCGCCGGCGCTCAGGTCGGGGTCTTCGGCATGGCCCACGACCAGCGCGCCGAACGCCGAGGCATAGGAGAGCGCCCGCCTGAGCACGCGGGTGTTGGCGACGGTCCGGTCGGCGTCGGTGAAGGCGACGGCGCCGGCTTCCATGAGCAGGCCGATCTCCGTCATCGTCTCTCCCGCGAGGCGCTGCGTCAGCGCCGCCATGGGGACGACGTGGACGCGCGCGGTCGCGGTGGCGCGGCGATGGATGAAGTCGACCAGCGACGGCTCGTCGATGATCGGATCGGTGTTGGGCATGACGACGATGGTCGTGACGCCGCCGGCGGCTGCCGCGCGGCTCGCCGATTCCAGCGTCTCGCGATGCTCGCTGCCGGGCTCGCCGGTGAAGACGCGCATGTCGATCAGGCCCGGCGCGAGCACCTGCCCTTTGCAGTCGACGACCTCCGGATCGGACGGATCGGTGTCGTTGAACAGGCGCGGGCCGATGTCGGCGATCCGGCCGTTCTCGACCAGAAGGCCGCCGCGCACGTCGAGGTCCGAGGCCGGATCGATCAGGCGCGCGTTGCGGAAGGCGATGCGCTTGCCGCTCATGTGTTGCGGCCTCCGCGCGCGAGGCCCCGGGCGAGCGCGTCGAGCACCGCCATGCGCATCGCCACGCCCATCTCGACCTGTTCCTGGATGAGGCTGACCTCGATGTCGTCGGCGACGGTGGAGTCGATCTCGACGCCGCGGTTCATGGGACCGGGATGCATGACCAGCGCGCCGGGCTTGGCGAGGGCGAGTTTCTCGCGGTCGAGGCCGTAGAAGCGGAAATATTCGCGCGTCGACGGCACGAAGGCGCCCGTCATGCGCTCGAGCTGCAGGCGCAGCATCATCACGATGTCGACGCCCGCAAGCCCCTTGCGCATGTCGGTGAAGATCTCGACGCCGAAGCGCTCGGCGTCCGACGGCAGGAGCGTCTTGGGCGCGATGAGGCGCACGCGCGCGCCGAGCTTGGCGAGCAGGTGGATGTTCGAGCGCGCGACGCGGCTGTGCAGCACGTCGCCGCAGATCGCAACGATCAGCCCTTCGAACGAGCCGCGCCGCCTGCGGATGGTCAGCGCGTCGAGCAGCGCCTGGGTCGGGTGCTCGTGGCTGCCGTCGCCGGCATTGACCACCGAGCAGTCGAGCTTGCGCGCGAGCAGCTCCGCCGCGCCGGAGTCGTAGTGGCGCACGACCAGGATGTCGGGCCGCATCGCGTTCAGGGTCGCCGCCGTGTCGAGCAAGGTCTCGCCTTTGGTGACGGAGGAGGTGCGCACGCTCATGTTGAGGACGTCGGCGCCCAGCCGCTTGCCGGCGAGCTCGAAGGAGCTCTGGGTCCGCGTCGAGGCCTCGAAGAACAGGTTGATCAGCGTGCGGCCCTTGAGCAGCGCGCTCTTCTTCTCGGCGGCGCGGTTGAGGGCGACGTAAGTGTCGGCGAGGTCGAGGAGCCCTACGATCTCCTCGATCGAAAGCCCTTCGATTCCAAGCAGATGGCTTGTCTTGAGAATGGCCGTTTCGGCGCTGGCGCTCATCAAAACCCGGCTTATAAGAGGATGGACGGCTGCGGGCAAGTCATGCGGGGCTGATGTCCTCGAGGACCCGGCCCGCGGGCTCGGGCAGGAAGAATATCCCCGCCAGCGCGATGGCGATGGCGAGCAGCGACACCGAGATCGCCGGGCCGTGGGCGTGGAACTTGTCGTACCAGAAGCCCTCCAGCCACAGCGCGACGCCGCCCATGAAGATCTCGACCATGTAGCGCAGGCCGCCGACGGTGGCGCGGTAGGCGGTCGGCACGATCTCGATCGCCAGCGCGGCCATGAGCGCATCGGCGGAGAAGAAGGCGAAGAAGGAGACGATCCAGAGCGGCGGGATCATCCAGCCCTGAAAGCCGCTGTAGAAGAAGGCGTAGCCGGCGCCGCACAGCGCCATCATGAGGAAGATCGACAGCCTGCGCCCGATGCGGTCGCTGGCGCGTCCCATCAGGATGTTGAGCCACAGCGCGAACAGGCCGCCCGGCACCGCGAGCAGCGTCGTCTGCCACGGCAGGAAATGGAGCGTCTGCTGGAGATATTTGTTCTGCAGCACCGTGGCGGGTCCGACCGCGAATCCCCAGGCGCCCGCGATCAGCAGGATCAGCGCGATGCGCCCCGGATGTTCCGCCAGCAGGCGCCGCACCATCTCGAGCGCGCCGCCGATACGCGCGTGCAGGCGCTGGACCTCGCTCTGGCGCGCCTGGAACCGCTTGGTTTCCGGCAGGCGGCGGCGCAGGAAGGCGAGGAAGAACAAGCCGCCGGCGCCGATGACATAGAGCGCCCGCCATCCGCCCGGCAGGATCGTGACGAAGGCGAAACACAGCGACGCCAGGCCCGCGCCGGTATAGTTCATCGCCGACAGCGCGCCGGCCGACCAGCCGCGCAGGCTCGCCGACAGTTCCTCGACGACGACGACGATGCAAAGCATCTCCTCCGCATAGCCGAAGACGCGGGTGAGCACCTGCAGCCAGACGAACTGCGCATAGGTCTGCGAGAACGCGGTCGCGAGCGTGAACGCCGCCTGCCCGAAGACGGTGAGGAGCAGCAGGCGCCGGCGTCCGACGAGGTCCGCGCTCAGCGCCAGCAGCATGGCGACGAAGGTCGCGAAGCGGAACAGCGAGACGGTGGGGCCGATCTGGTTCTCGGGGATGTGCAGGCTCGCCTGGATCTGCGGCAGCGCGAAGCCGTAGACGTTCTGGTCGTAGCCCGCGAACAGCATCGCCACGCCGACGAGCAGGAAGGTGCGCTCTTCATTCCGCGTCATCGCGGTCTTGGGACGCAGCATCGGCGGCAGCCAATAGAATTTGGCGAGCTCGGGTTCGGGAGTGCTCATCTCGTCCTCATGGCGCGCAGGCGCTCGAGCGCGCCCTGAAGGATATAGGCGGCCGCCATCTTGTCGACGACCTCGCCGCGACGCTTGCGCGAGGCATCGGCGTCGAGCAGCGTGCGCGTCACCGCTGCGGTCGACAGCCGCTCGTCCCAGAACACGACGGGCAGCGCGATGCGGCCCGCCAGGTTGCGCCCGAACGCGCGCGCGGCCTGCGCCGCCGGTCCGGCGCTGCCGTCCATGTTCAGCGGCAGGCCGAGCACGATGCCCCCAACGCCTTGCCCGGCGATGATCGTCTCCAGCTTCGCCGCATCGGCCGTGAACTTCCCGCGCCTGAGCGTCTCCATCGGGGTGGCGACGGTGAGCAGCGTGTCGGAGAGCGCGAGCCCGATCGTCTTCTCGCCGAGATCGATGCCGAGCAGGCGCGATCCTGGCGCAAGCGAAAGCGCGTCGAGTGTCACGATATTCAAAGCAAAAAACTTCTCCCTCGCCCCCGCGAAGCGGGGGAGAGGGTTCGGGCCGGAAAAATGTCCGGCAGGACATTTTTCCGATCCGAACGGGTGAGGGGGTGGCTGCAGCGAGTCTGGCTGAGAGACCCCCTCACCCTAACCCTCTCCCCCGGAGGGGGAGAGGGAAGCTCATTTGCTTTCATGGACGCTGCCCGATCTCGATGCGGTTGCCGGCCGGGTCGCGGACGAAGAAGCGGATCAGGCCCTCGGCCTTGCCTTCGTCCTCGATCGCCACGCCGCGCGCCTGGACGGCTTGTTTGGCCGCGGCCAGGTCGGCGACCAAAAAACAGACATGGCGCTTGCTTTTCGGGCTGGGCTCGGGGTCGATGCCGACATGCATCTGGACGTGGCCCACCTGGAACCAGGCCCCGCCGCGCGCCCTCAGGTGCTCGGGCTTTTCGATCTCCGTCAGGCCCAGGACCTCGCGGTAGAAGGCGAGACACTGCGCCTCCTGCGCCTTGGGCACCGCGATCTGCACATGATCTATGCCGAGAATACCGGGCGTCATCCCCACCTCTTGCTTGCCAGCGTGGCCGACGGTTGCTAGCAAGACGGACACTCTTAACACAATGAGCGACCCCATGTCCGTCGACAAGGACACCGTGCGACGCATCGCGAAACTGGCCCGCATCGCCCTCGACGAGGGGCGCGTCGAGCCCATGGCCGCAGAGCTCAACGGCATCGTGCAATGGGTCGCGCAATTGGACGAGGTCGACGTGACCGGCGTGGCCCCGATGACCAGCGTCGTCGCCCAGACGCTCAAGATGCGCGACGATGTCGTGACCGAGGGCGGCACGGCCGACGCGCTGATGGCGAACGCGCCGGACGGCGAGGACCATTTCTTCGTCGTGCCGAAGGTGGTGGAATGATGACCATCGCCGCCGAGAGCCCGCTTCGCGACGACGTGCGCGCGCTCATCGCCGCGCTGAACGAGACGCTGCTCGCGCTCTCGCCGCCGGAGCATTGCCACCACATGACCGTCGAGGAGATGGCCGGTCCCGAGACGACGGTGTTCGTCGCGCGCAAGGAGGGAGCGGCCGTCGCGTGCGGCGCACTGCGCCGGCATGCGGGCGGAATAGGCGAGGTGAAGCGGATGTACACCGTTCCCGCGCATCAAGGCGCGGGCATCGGCGGGCGCATCCTGGAGCGCATCGAATCCGTCGCGCGCGCGGAGAGCCTGCGCGAGCTGGTGCTGGAGACGGGCAACCGCCATCCGGCCGCCTGGCGGGTCTACGAGCGCGGCGGCTTTCGGCGCTGCGGCGTGGTTCTCGACTATCCCGATACCGAGTGGTCGGTGTTCTACAGGAAGGAACTCGCCGCATGAGCGAGCTCACGGATCTCACGCTCGCCGAGGCGCGCGACGCGGTCCGCGCGAAGAAGGTGTCGTCGGTCGAGCTGACCAGGGCGTTCACCGGCGCGGTGGAAGCCGCGCGTCCGCTCAATGCCTTCGTCACCGAAACGCCCGAGCGCGCGCTCGAGATGGCCAAGGCGTCGGATGCGCGCATCGCGAAAGGCGAGGGCGGGTTGCTCGAAGGCCTGCCGCTCGCGATCAAGGACCTGTTCTGCACCAAGGGCGTGCGCACCACGGCGGGCAGCAACATCCTGTCGAACTTCGTGCCGCCTTATGAATCCACCGTCTCGCAGAACCTGTGGGATGCGGGCGCGGTGATGCTCGGCAAGACGAACATGGACGAGTTCGCGATGGGCTCGTCGAACGAGACGAGCCATTTCGGGCCGGTGTTCAACCCCTGGCGCTCGCGCAGCTCGAACGCGAAGCTGGTTCCGGGCGGATCGTCGGGCGGCTCGGCGGCCGCGGTGTCGGGAAGCCTCTGCCTCGCTGCGACCGGCACCGACACGGGCGGCTCGATCCGACAGCCCGCCGCGCTCAGCGGCATCGTGGGCCTGAAGCCGACCTATGGCCGCTGCTCGCGCTACGGCATCGTGGCCTTCGCCTCGTCGCTCGACCAGGCCGGGCCGATGACCAGGACGGTGCGCGACGCGGCGATCCTGATGCGCGCCATGGCGAGCGTGGATCCGAGAGACTCCACCAGCGTCGACGTGCCCGTGCCGGACTATGAGGCGGGACTCGACGCGGGCGTGAAGGGCCTGCGCGTCGGCATCCCCAAGGAATACCGTATCGACGGCGCGCCGCCGGAGATCGATGCGCTTTGGGCCGAGGGCGTGGCGTGGCTCAAGGCGCAGGGCGCGGAGATCGTCGACGTCTCCCTGCCGCACACGAAGTACGCGCTGCCCACTTATTATATAGTGGCGCCGGCGGAGGCCTCGTCGAACCTGGCCCGCTATGACGGCGTGCGCTTCGGCCGTCGGGCCCAGGGCGTGCGCGACATCGTCGATCTCTACGAGAAGAGCCGTGCCGAGGGCTTCGGGCGCGAGGTGCAGCGCCGCATCATGATCGGGACCTATGTCCTGTCCTCGGGCTACTACGACGCCTACTACATCCGCGCCCAGAAGCTGCGCAGCCTGATCGCGCGCGATTTCGACGAAGCCTATAAGAAGTGCGACGTGCTGCTGGCGCCGGCGACGCCCTGTCCCGCCTTCGCCGTGGGCGAGAAGACGGCCGACCCGGTGTCGATGTACCTGAACGACGTCTTCACGGTGCCGGTGAACCTGGCAGGCCTTCCGGCCATCGCGGTGCCCGCGGGCCTGACCAAGGACGGCCTGCCGCTCGGCCTTCAGATCATAGGCAAGGCGTTCGACGAGGCGACGGTGCTGCGCGCCGGCCGCGCCATCGAGGTCGCGGCCGATTTCAATGCCAAACCCGAACGCTGGTGGAGGGCGGCATGAACTCCGCCGGAACGATCAAGGGACAGACCGGCGATTGGGAAATCGTCATCGGCATGGAGGTCCATGCCCAAGTGCTCTCCGACGCCAAGCTGTTCTCGGGCGCTTCCACGGCGTTCGGCGCCGAGCCGAACAGCCAGGTCAGCTTCATCGACGCCGGCATGCCCGGCATGCTGCCCGTCATCAACCGCAGATGCGTCGAGCAGGCGGTGCGCACGGGGCTGGGGCTGAACGCGAAGATCAACCTGACCTCGGTGTTCGACCGGAAGAACTATTTCTATCCCGACCTGCCGGCCGGCTATCAGATCTCGCAGTACAAGAGCCCGATCGTGGGCGAGGGCGAGGTGCTGATCGATCTCGCCGACGGCACGACCATTCCCGTTGGCATCGAGCGGCTGCATCTGGAGCAGGACGCGGGCAAGAGCCTGCACGACCAGCACCCCGACCATTCCTATCTCGATCTCAACCGCGCGGGCGTGGCGCTGATGGAGATCGTGACCAAGCCGCATATGCGCTCCAGCGAGCAGGCGGCCGCGTTCCTGCGCAAGCTGCGCGCCATCGTGCGCTATCTGGGCACCTGCGACGGCAACATGGACGAGGGCTCCATGCGTGCCGACGTGAACGTGTCGGTGTGCCGCGCGGGCGGCTACGACAAGTTCCGCGCGACGGGCGCGTTCGAGCATCTGGGCACGCGCTGCGAGGTCAAGAACGTCAACTCGCTGCGCTTCATCGCCCAGGCGGTGGAATACGAGGCGCGGCGCCAAGTCGACATCCTCGAAACCGGCGGCACGATCCGCCAGGAGACGCGGCTGTTCGACGCCAAAGCCGGCGAGACGCGCTCGATGCGCTCCAAGGAAGAGGCGCACGACTACCGCTATTTCCCCGATCCCGACCTTCTGCCGCTCGTCCTCGACGCGGCGTGGGTCGGCGAGATCAGGAAATCGCTCCCCGAACTGCCGGACGAGAAGAAGGCGCGGTTCGTGACGCTGGGCCTTTCGGCCTATGACGCGTCGGTGCTGGTGGCCGAGCGCGACACGGCAGACTACTATGAGGCGATGTTGGCCTCCGGCGCCGAGGCGAAGGCGGCGGCGAACTGGCTGAACAACGAGTATTTCGGACGCCTGAACAAGGCCGGGCTCGCGATCGCCGACGGTCCGATCCCGGCGAAAGCGAACAGCGCCATCGTGCAGATGGTGAGCTCGAACCTGATCAGCGGGAAGATCGCCAAGGATCTCTGCGACATCGTCTGGAATGAAGGCGGCGATCCGCGCGAGATCGTCGAAGCGAGGGGACTGCGTCAGGTGACGGACACGGGCGCGATCGAGAAGGCCGTCGACGCGGTGATCGCGGCGAATCCCGACAAGGTCGAGGAAGTGAAGGCGAAACCGAAACTCGCCGCATGGTTCGTCGGTCAGGTGATGAAGCAGACGGGCGGAAAAGCGAATCCGCAAGCGGTGAACGCGATCCTCAAGAGCCGACTCGGTTTGCCCGAAGAGGGGTGATTCGCGCAATTGCAGCAATTCGGGTGCCGGCGCAAGTTAAATCGTCCCGAATCCATCCGTATGCTGACGATAGCGAATAATATCGGAAATATAAGGGTTTTATGACGTTGGGTGAAATCGCGTTTCGTGCGCGGAACCCGCGACTATTGCCAAATTGCGCACAACCCACTCATATTGTTGGCGTTTTGGGGGGCGCGAGTCGCGGAACCCAAACGAGCGATAAAAAGGAGTCGTTACACATGCCAGCTGCAAAGAAGAGAAAAGCCAAGAAGGCCGTGAAGAAGAAAGCCAAGAAGGCGAAAAAGAAGAGGAAGTAGTCTGTCGACCTAGTCGACAGGCATCACGGTTCTCCACGTTGACTGACGCAAGGAGCAACCAGTGATCAAGGCGATGGCCGCGGCCTCCCGACGCGAAAGTGTTCGGGTGCCGCGGCCAAGCCGTTTTGGGCAATGCGGCCGCGTATTGTGATTCGTCCGGCCATCGGCAAGATGTCGCCTTCAGAACCGCCAGCAGAAGCTAACGGAACCGGGCATGGCCAAGTCGAAAAAGTCCAAAGCGAAACCTGCCGGGGCCAAGAAGGCTGCCAAGCCCGCTCCCAGGAAGGCGCCCGCGCCGGCCAAGCCCGCGGCGAAGGCCTTGCCGAAACCGGGCGCCCGCCCCATCGAGCTCTATTACTGGCCCACGCCGAACGGCTGGAAGATCAGCATCATGCTGGAGGAATGCGCGCTCCCTTACGTGATGGTGCCGGTCAATATCGGCAAGGGCGAGCAGTTCGAGCCGGAGTTCCTCCGCATAGCCCCCAACAACCGCATGCCCGCGATCGTCGATCCCGGCGGGCCCGGGGGCAAGCCGATCTCGGTCTTCGAGTCCGGCGCCATCCTGCAATATCTCGGCCGCAAGACGGGCAAGTTCTATCCCGCCGACGAGCGCGCCCGCGTCGCCGTCGACGAATGGCTGTTCTGGCAGATGGCGGGGCTCGGCCCCATGACGGGCCAGGCCAATCACTTCCTCAACTATGCGAAGGACGGCAACGACTACGCGCGCAAGCGCTATGTCGACGAGGTGCATCGCCTGCTCGGCGTGATGAACCAGAGGCTCGGCGGCAATGAATATCTCGCGGGCGATTATTCCATCGCCGACATGGCGTGCTGGGGCTGGGTGATCGGCGCTTCGCGCATGCACGACATCGGCCGCGAGTTCCCCAACGTCAAGGCGTGGCGCGAGAAGATCGGCAAGCGTCCCGCCGTGGAGCGCGGTTTCGCGTTGGGGCGCGAATTGCGCGAACGGCAGAACAACGATCCCAAGGCGCAGGAAGAGTCCCGCCGCATCCTTTTCGGCCAGCGCGCGCGGGCATGAGCGTAAACGCGCGTTAACGGTTTAGCGGCGTCAACGTTTAGAGACGTTAACCGCGCTTTCATCTCTCAAGTCTCACCATGCCTCATCGCGATGGGAGGCAGTGCGATGGCGTGCATAGATATCGATGCGTTGGCGCAATACGAGACGGATGCCAAGCAAGGGCGCCCCGACGCGCTCTACAATCTCGGGCTCGCCTATTCGACCGGGCAGGGCGTGGGCGTCGATTTCGTCGCGGCGCACAAATGGTTCAACCTCGCGGCGCTGCGCGGCGTCGAGGAAGCCAAGCGCTGGCGGGCGCAGATTTCCGGCGAGATGAACAACAACCAGATCGCCGAGGCCCAACGCCTCGCGCGCGAATGGCTGAATATCTTCCACTAACCCCCATCCAGTCCCTGGTGTCATGGCCCGCGACTGCGGCCCACCCAGGTGATCCCCAGCCTCGTTTGTAGAAATGGACCACGCGGAGACGCGGAGATCGCGGAGGAAAAGCTCCGTTCCGCGATCTCCGCGTCTCCGCGTGAACATTGCAAAAGCGTGCAGAACCAAGCTGGGTGGCCCGCAGTCGCGGGCCATGACAGTTGGGTTGCTTCTACGACGCCGTCTTCGGCTTCGGCTGCGGCACGGGCACCGGCGCCGGCGCTGCCGGCGGTGGCGCGCTCAATACCTTCGACGGCGCCGCGTTCGGCATGTAGAGGTCGGACAGGATGCGCAGGGGCTGGTCGCGGCCCGTGAGCCGGTTGCGATAGACCTGCGTGTTCTCCAGCACCCGCATCACGTAGTTGCGCGTCTCGTTGAACGGGATCTGCTCGATCCAGTCGATGGGATCGCCCGCCGGGCTGCGCGGATCGCCGTTGTTGTTGAGCCACTTCTTCACGTTGTTCGGCCCGGCATTGTAGGCGGCCGAGGACAGCACCAGCGAGCCGCTCCAATCGGCCATGTCGCTCCCGAACTCGGCCTGGCCGAGTTGCATGTTGTAGCTGGGGTCGGTGAGGAGATCGTTCGGGCGGTAGGGGATGCCCGCGAGGTTCGCCGCATGCTTCACGCCGCCGGGCATCATCTGCATGATGCCGCGCGCGCCGGGCGCGCTTACCGAGAACGCGTCGAACTCGGTCTCCTGGCGGATCAGCGCCAGCACCACGGCGGGCTCGGGCCCCGCGCCGGGTCCGCGATAGGCGGGCACGGGGACCGTGGGGTAGTCGTAAGCGAGATAGAGGATGCCGTTGTAGCTCGCCTGCTTGGCGGCGCGCACCGCGACCTCGCGGAAGCCCATGTCGGTCAGCGCCTGGCAGAGCAGCGCCATGTGCCGCGCGCTCGGATTGAGGTCGGCGTAACGCAGCGCGAAGGTGCGCAGCAGGCTCACCTGGCCGAGGTCGGCCAGCACGTGCATCGCGTGGACGAGGTCGTCCTGCTCGAACTCCGCCTTGCCGCCCGGCTCGACCGGCGTCTCGATGATGTGAAGCGTCGGCGTGGAGTCGATCCGTGCCAGCGCCACCTGTCCGTAGAACGTCGTCGGCGCCTTGGAAGCCAGATGGTACTGCTCCCAGGCATCGGCATTGTCACCCAGCGCCTCATAGGCGCGGCCCTGCCAGTAATGCGCGCGCGCCAAGCTGATGGGGCGCGTGACGCCGGCCTCGAGCTTCTGGAAATGCGGCTGCGCGGATTTGGCGTCCTTCAGGAACCTGAGCGCCACCCAGCCGGCGAGGAACTCGCATTCGGAGAACTCGTCGCCCGGCTGGAAACCGCAATTGTTCAGGATCTGATAGGCGGCGCGGTAGTTGCCGTCCTTCAGCGCCTCGCGCGCGATGATGTTGGTCTCGGCCCAGAGCTTGGCCGGGTGCTCGCGCGACGGATCGGCGGTGAGCGCGCGCAGGAGCAGCGCCTCGGCCTGGTTGTTGTCGTTGGCGCGGCGCGCGGCGCGGGCACGGTCGAACAGTAGGCCGGGATCATCGCCCGCCAGGTTCTGCGCCTGGCGCTCGCCAGCGGCGGGGCTCGAGCGCAGGAGCAGCCGTGCCTGGCCGACCTGCTGCGCCTGCGACGTCACGCGCGCGATCTCGCGCCGCGCGCCCGCCATGTCGTCGCGCCACAGAAGATTGTCCAGCCGCTTGCGGTCGATCTCGGGCGTCAGGTACGCGCCGTCCTTCTGGACGATGGCGAGCTCCTGTTCGGGCTCGAAGCTGTATTTGGTCCAACCGTCGCGGATCATGTCGCGGCCGGCGGTGACGCGGCCCGTCGCGACCATCGCCTCGCCGAGCCGCACCTTGCCGATGCCGCTCACAGGCTGGCGGCTGCCGAACCAGGCGATGACCTGCGCCGGGGTCATGTTGAGGTCGAGTGCGTTCTCGGCGCGCGAATACAGCGTGTCACGCGCGGGCCAGTCGGGGTTGGCCTTCAGGAAGGCGTTGATCTCGTCGAAGCTCGCGCCCGAGTTCTTGTCCAGGAACATGCGCCAGTCGATCAGCCGCTTGGCGGCGCCGTCATGGCCCTGGCTCGCGAGCGCGCGCGCGCCGAGCCAGTTGCCGTGATCGGCCTGATCGAAGGCGCGGACGAAGAGGTCGTGATCGGCGGGGCCGAGGTACGGCACGCGCGCGGCGTGGCGCTCGGCGCTGATCGCGGGGCCGTTGTCCGCGCCCTCATAATCCTGGATCGGCTGCATCATGACGACGGAGCCGTTCTGGGTGAGGCCGGGGGGCAGGGTGGAGGTCTGCGCGAGCGCGGCCGCGGCGCCCAGAAGGAGCGCGGCGGCGAGAATCGTGGCGCTGCGGGGTCTCATGCCGAAAAGCTTAACGGTGCCGTGCCGCCCGCGCCACAAGCCCGGCTCAACCCGTGCGCGCTTTTCGTCGCGGGCGTGGCAGCAACTCCCCACCGCAATTGGGACAGCGCCCGGCCATGGCGTCCGTGCAGGATGCGCAGAAGGTGCACTCATGGCTGCATATGCGCGCCACGTCGCTGTCATGGGGGAGCGGGACTGCGCAACGCTCGCATTTGGGCCGCATTTCGAGGGCCATACTTGCTCCTTCCGTCGCGGGGCCTGTAGTTTGCGGCCGATATTGAATGGAACCGCTTCGAATGTCCGCCGTCGCCGAACGCATAAGGGGGTCCATCCCCGCGCTCATCACGCCCATGAAGGACGGCAAGGTGGACGAGGCCGCGTTCCGCCGCCTGGTCAACTGGCAGATCGAGCAGGGCAGCCACGGGCTCGTGCCCTGCGGCACGACCGGCGAGTCGCCGACGCTGAGCCATGACGAGCACATGCGCGTGGTCGAGATCTGCGTCGAGGAGGCGAGGGGGCGCGTGCCCGTCATCGCCGGCGCCGGCTCGAACGCGACCGCGGAGGCGATTTCGCTCACCAGGCACGCCAAGGCCGTCGGCGCGGACGCGGTGCTCTCGGTCACCGGCTACTACAACAAGCCGTCGCAGGAAGGGCTCTACCGCCACTATGCGGCGATCGCCGACGCCGTGGATATCCCGATCCTCGTCTACAACATCCCCGGCCGCGCCATCGTGGAGATCTCCGTCGAGACAATGGGCCGGCTCGCCAAGCTCAAGAACGTCTGCGGCGTGAAGGACGCCACCGCCAATCTCGCGCGTCCGATCCGCGAGCGTCTGGCCTGCGGCAAGGGATGGCGGATGCTCTCCGGCGAGGATTCCACGACGCTCGGCTACATGGTGCAGGGCGGGCATGGCTGCATCTCGGTGACGGCCAATGTCGCGCCCAAGCTCTGTGCTGATTTCCAGAACGCCTGCGCCCAGGGCGCGTGGGACACCGCGCTCGTGCTGCAGGAGCGGCTGATGCCGCTGCACGACGCGATGTTCGTGGAGCCGAGCCCGGCGCCGGTCAAATATGCGGGCTCGCTTCTGGGCCTCTGCACCGACGAGGTGCGCCTGCCGCTGGTCTCTGCGAGCGACGCGGCGCGCGCGCGCGTGCGCGAGGCGATGGCGAGCGCGGGGCTCAAGGCCTGATGGCCAAGAAAGCCGATCCGGAAAAGAAGGTCGTCGCCGACAACCGCAAGGCGCGCTTCTCCTATTTCATCGAGGACACGCTGGAAGCGGGGCTGATGCTGTTCGGCTCCGAGGTGAAGTCGCTGCGCGGCGGCCGCTCGACCATCGCGGAGTCCTATGCCTATGCGAAGGACGGCGAGTTGTTCCTCGTCAACGCCTACATCCCCGAATACACGCAAGCCAGCCGCTTCAATCACGAGCCGCGGCGTCAGCGCAAATTGCTCGTCCACAAGCGCGAAGCCGGCAAGCTCGCCGCCGCGATCCAGCGCGAAGGCATGACGCTCGTGCCGCTGCGCCTCTACTTCAATCCCAAAGGCATCGCCAAGGTCGAACTCGGCATCGCCAAGGGCAAGAAGCTCCACGACAAGCGCGAGACCGAGAAGAAACGCGACTGGCAGCGCGACAAGGCCCGGCTGATGCGGGATAAGGGGTGAGGAGTGGTTTCACAAATTGTCATCCCCGGCCGAGCGCCGCAACGCGGCGCGAGGGGAAGGGGACCCAGGTGACTGGGCTCCTCAACCCAGTCACCTGGGTCCCCTTCCCTCGCATCGCATGCTTCGCACGCGATGCTCGCCGGGGATGACAGTTGGGGCTCAAATCATCGGCATCGCGGCGATCTTGGCTTGCTTGACCACCGCATCGAACATCGCCTCGGTCAACACGCCGGTGTTGGTGTTGTAGCGGCTGCAGTGATAGCTCGAAACCAGCGTGAGCGCGCCGACTTCGTATTGCGCGCCGTGCTTGAAGGGGTGCGCGGATTTCTTGGCGCCCAGCGCGTCGCAGACGCTGTCATGCGCGATCTTGCCGAGCGCCAGGATCGCGTGCAGGTGCGGGAGGGCGGCGATCTGGCCGGTCAGGAATTGGCGGCAGGTCTTGATCTCGGCGGGCAGGGGCTTGTTCTCGGGCGGCACGCAGCGCACCGCGTTGGTGATCGCGCAGTCGACGAGCGCGAGCCCGTCATCGGCGCGCTCGCGGTATTCGCCGCGCGCCAGGCCATGACCCAGAAGCGTCGCATAGAGCAGGTCGCCCGCCCAGTCGCCGGTGAACGGCCGGCCGGTCTTGTTGGCGCCGTGCAGGCCGGGCGCGAGGCCGACGATCAGCAGACGGACATTGTTGCCGATGAAGCTCGGCACCGGGTCGTTGAAATAGTCCGGATAGACCTCGCGGTTCGCCGCGCGGAACGCGGCAAGCCTCGGGCAGAGCGGGCAGTCGCGCCTTGGCTCGGCTGCGCTCACGCGGTCTGCGCGTAGGCCGGCGCCTGGGTGTGCGCGCTGCGCGGGCCGCCTTCACGCATGATCATCGGCTTGAGCTCTTCGAGCTCGATGAAATTGTCGGCCTGGCGGCGCAGATCGTCGGAGACCATCGGTGGCTGGGTGCGGATGGTGGAGACGACGCTGACGCGGCGACCCTTGCGCTGCGCGGCCTCGACGAGGCGGCGGAAATCGCCGTCGCCGGAGAAGATCACGATGTGGTCGACCTGATCGGCCATCTCCATCACGTCGATGGCGAGCTCGATGTCCATGTTGCCCTTGACGCGGCGGCGCCCCTGGGCGTCGGTGAATTCCTTGAGAGGCTTGGTCACCACCGCGAAGCCGTTGTAGTCGAGCCAGTCGACCAGCGGACGCAGCGGCGAGAACTCCTGATCCTCGGCGACCGCGGTGTAGTAGAACGCGCGCACCAGGATGCCCTTGCGCGCGAACAGCTCCAGCAGCCGCTTATAATCGATGTCGAACTGAAGGCCCTTCGCGGCGCCGTAGAGGTTGGCGCCGTCGATGAAAATAGCGAGTTTTTCCTGCGGGTAGAAAAGCATAATAGCCTCCAATCAAACGCGATGGCCGAACGGGCAAATCTCCCCCGACGCCCGAAACCTTTGTATCCATCCGCGCGCGGCCCACGCAAGCGAATTCGCGCGGAATTTTGTCTTGAAGTATAACGCGGCAATGATCGTTATCGCGCTGGGCTCAAATCTTAACTCCCATGCCGGCACGCCGCGCGACACGCTTTGCGCGGCGCTTGCCGATCTCGAGGGGAGGAATGTGCGAATTCTTACGGTTTCGCCGTTCTATCGCACGCAAGCATGGCCCGACCCGCGCGATCCCGACTATGTGAACGCCGTCGCGGTCGTGGGCAGCGATCTTTCTCCGGCCGGGCTCATGGCCGTGCTGCAACGAACGGAAACGTCCTATGGGCGCAAGCGTTCCGAAAAAAACGCGCCGCGAACGCTCGATCTCGATATCGTCGACTATGATGGACGCGTCGAGGCGGGGCCGCCGATCCTGCCGCACCCAAGGCTGAGCGATCGCGCCTTCGTGCTGGTGCCGCTGGCCGACGCCGCGCCGGACTGGCGCCATCCGGTCACGGGAAAGAGTGCCCGGGAACTCCTCGCGGCGCTCCCCGAAGGCGCGGGCGGGATCGAGCGGCTGGACACGTGATGGTTGCGCGGCCTCAGGCGCGCCGCCAGGAAACCAGGATCGTCCAGATGCCGAGCGCGAGCGTCGTGGCGTTGATGAATACCTCGAACTTCATCGCATCGTTCGCCGCGGCCATCGCGTACATGTGGTTCTCGACGTCGAAGGTGATGTCCATCGCCGCGAGATAGAGAAGCGCCGAGCCCGCGAGCAGTCCCGCCCGTGCGCCCCAGCCGTCGCCGCGCCAAAGCCCCACGCCTGCGACCGCCATGCAGACCGCCATCCAACCGTCGGCGACGGGAAAGCTCGACTCGAACGCCGTGTACCAGCGCTCATGGCTGACCATCACGTCGCCGCCGGTGAAATAGTTCCACCAGTAGAACGCGGTGACGGCCGCGCCGAGGATGAGGAGGGCGGAGAGCGTCTTGGTCACGGCTTCCTGAACTTCAGCATCATCTGGTCGGTGTGGCCCTGGATCGCCTTGTCGAAGACCGTCTTGGTGTGGTCGTCGGCGGGGTTGGAAAGCGCTTTGCTCTCGCCGACCAGCTTGAAGCCGGCGGCTTCGACTTCCTTGATCAGCACGGCCTTGTCGATGCGGTGCAGGTCCGCGATCTGCGCGTCCGTGGTGCCCGGGTTGGCTACGTGGTCGGTGATGAAATAGATGCCGCCCGGCTTCAGCGCGTCGTAGACCTCCTTGTTGAACTTGGCCATGTCGACCACGCCGTATTTGGCGATGTGCAGGTCGTGATAGTTGAGCGTCGTCCAGAACAGGTCGACTTGTTCGGGCAGATAGAACTCGCCGAACGGCCGGCCGTCGAAGCGGACGTTGCCGCGGCCCTTCTCGCTCAGCACCGCCTTGGTCGAGTCGTAGTTCTCCTTGCCCCAGCGCGTCGTCTCGAGCGCGTAGACCTTGCCTTTCGGTCCCACGACGTCGCTCAGCATTCGCGTGTAGTAGCCGCCGCCGGGCAGGAACTCGCCGACGACGTCGCCGGCCTTCACGCCCGAGAACGCGAGCGTCTCAGCCGGCTTGCGCCGCGCGTCCGCGTCGCGGTCGGCCTGCGGGCGCGAGGCATCGGCCACGGCCGCCATGATCGCCGAGGGCGCCGCATCCGCATGGCCGGCCAAGGAAAACGCAATCGCGGCCACTGCCACGCCAAGGCGAAATTTCATGATCTTCCCCCGAATTCGGACGCAGCAAGATATGCCGCCCCCAACGCCGGACGATACACGATTGTGTGACGGGCCGCCTTACAAAAGCCGCCCGCAACGCCTATCTATCGGGGTGCCGAGATTTTAAGGGGTGGCGAACATGCCCGAACTGCTTCTCGTGATCGTCGTTGTCCTTTTCATCCTCTTCCTCACGGGCTTCCGCGTCGCCCAGCAATACGAGCGCGCTCTGGTGTTCCGCTTCGGCCGCTTCATGGCCACGCGGACGCCGGGCCTGTTCTGGATCATCCCTTTGGGCGTCGAGCGCGCGGTCAAGGTCGACATGCGCGTCTTCACCGACGGCGTCGAGCAGCAGGAGGCGATGACGCGCGACAACGTGCCGGTGAAGGCCAACGCCGTCATCTGGTACCGCATCGTCAAGCCCGACCTCGCCATCATCGAGGTGCAGAACGTGCGCAACGCCGTCATCCAGGTCGCACTCACCACGCTGCGCAACCTGATCGGCCAGCACACCCTCGACGACGTGCTCAAGGACCGCGAGAAGCTCGCGATCATGCTGAAGGACCGTGTCGACCAGGTCACCGAGGCCTGGGGCGTCGAGATCCAGGCGGTCGAGATGAAGAACGTCGAGATCCCCGCCTCCATGCAGCGCGCGATGGCGCAGGAGGCCGAGGCCCTGCGCGAGAAGCGTGCGCGCATCATCAAGGCCGAAGCCGAGCTCGAGGCCGCGGTCAAGCTGCGCGAGGCCGCGGACGAGATCATGCGCACCCCCGCCGCGCTCGAATTGCGCCGCATGCAGATGCTCACCGAGATCGGCGCCGAGCAGAACACGATGACGGTGGTGATGATGCCGAGCGAGTTCGTCTCCGCCGCCCGCGCTTTCGCGGAGGGCGCGCCCGTACTGCCGAAAGAGCGCGACGCGCCTGCGATTGATGGCTAGGGGCCTTCCGTGTAGATTGCATCTCGCGGTTGTGCGAGAGGATGCGATGCGATACGTCCATGGGCTGGCCGCGGCGATCCTCGCGGCGGGAATTTTCTGCGCATCGAGCGTCGCGCACGCCGCGACGCTGAGCACCATTTACGCTTTCTGCTCCCAGAGGAACTGCGCCGACGGCATCGCACCGATCGGTCCGCTGGTCAGGGACGAAGCGGGCAACGCCTACGGCGTGACCTTCGAAGGCGGCAATACCAGCGGTCCTCTTTGCCAAACCATCAGCTGCGGCACGATCTTCGAGATTCCCGCTTCCGCTCCGAAGAAGCACGGCGCGATCAAGGTCCTCTATCGCTTCTGCGTGGATACCGATTGCTCCGACGGCGCCAGGCCCGGTGCCGGTCTGATTATCGACGTCTCGGGAAATCTCTACGGCACGACGGAGGCCGGCGGGGCGAATATCGGCGGCGACGTCTTCATGCTGTCGCCGGACGGTAGGTTGCACGTGCTCTACAGCTTTTGCCGCAAGAGCAAATGCAAGGACGGCGGCAGCTCGTTCGCGAGTGCGGCCGCGCTGACCTATGCGGGCGCGGCGGCGGGCGCGCCGTATGACGGCGTGTCGCCGCTCTACGGCCCGACGGAAGGCGGAAAGAACAATTGCGGCGCCATTTTCAAGCTCGTGCCGCACGCAAAAAAATCAGTCGAGTCGTTGGTTCATAGTTTCTGCTCCGAGCCCGATGGAGCGGATGGCGACGGTCCCGAAGGCGTTGTCGCGGACCCAGCCGGCGATCTCTATGGCACGACGGATCGTGGCGGCGCGAATGGTCAAGACAGCGGCGTGGCGTTCAAGATCCACGGCACGAGCCTTACGGTGCTGTATTCGTTCTGCACGCTTGCCGGCTGCGCCGACGGCCAGACGCCTTCCGGTGCTCTGGCGCTGGACGCGCAGGGCAATCTCTATGGGGTCACGACGAAGGGCGGCGTCAATGGCGGCGGCGTGCTCTACAAACTCTCGCTCGATGGCACCTACACGAAGCTCTACGATTTCTGCGGCCAGACGAATTGCAGCGACGGCATGACGCCGTATACGGCCCCCTATGTCGATTCCGGCGGCAACCTGATCGGCCTCACCGGCAAGGGAGGATCGACGGGCCACGGCACGGTCTACAAGATGAGCGGCGGTACCTATCAGGTATTGTACAATTTCTGCAGCCGGGCGAGTTGCGCCGACGGCGACAATCCCGACGCGACGCTGCTGCCCGACGGAGCCGGCGGCTTCCTTGGCATGACCTCTCAGGGCGGCGCGGGAAAATTCGGGCAGAGCGGCACGGTCTTCGAATTCACGCCGTAGAAAAGCAAGTAGAGCGGGGCGGCGGACGAGAGCATGCGCACGTCCGCCGCGCTCGAATTGCGCCGCATGCACATGCTCACCGAGATCGGCGCCGAGCAGAACACGATGACGGTCGTGATGATGCCGAGCGAGTTCGTCTCCGCCGCCCGCGCTTTCGCGGAGGGCGCGCCCGTGCTGCCGAAGGAGCGCGACGCTTCCACCTAAGCGTGACCGGCCGCGCGACACGTGCCTCGCGACTAAGTTGATCGTCTGGAATCGGTCGCCTAGAGTGACGGTCCTGGGGCGTGTTTTGGGGGAAGCACATGAAATACGGATATGGATGGGCCGCGATCGCGCTCGCGGCGGGGCTCATATGCGCGGCAAATGGCGGCGCCGCGAAGGCCGCCACGTTCAAGTCGCTCTACAATTTCTGTTCCGTGACGGACTGCGCGGACGGCAGGTTGCCCGTGACGCCGCTCGCCGTCGACGCGAACGGCACTTTCTACGGCATGACGCAGACCGGCGGCATCCAGAACGCGCACTGCGTCAGCACGGGATGCGGCGTCATCTATCAGCTTAAGGGCCGCAAGGAGAAGGCGATCTACAGCTTCTGCAGGAAGCTCGACTGCTCCGACGGCTTCGAGCCGTCGGGCCAGCTGGTCATCGATGTCGCGGGCAATCTCTACGGCGTCACGACCGAGGGCGGAAAGCACGGCGCCGGCGCGATCTTCGAACTCACCACGACGCACAAGCTGATCACGCTCTACAGCTTCTGCAAGAAATCCGGGTGTCCCGACGGGCATGACGCGGCGCAGCTGACCTATCAGGGCCAGCAGTCCGGCGCGTTCTACGACGGCGTCTCGCCGCTCTACGGCGTGACGATCAGCGGTGGCGCTCACAATTTCGGCGCGATCTTCAGGCTGCAGCTGAGCGGCGGTAAGTGGTCGGAGAAGGTGCTCTACAGCTTCTGCAGCATCGTGCCGAGTTGCTCTGACGGCATCGGGCCGACCGGCGTCTTCTCCGACGCGTCGGGAACGCTTTATGGCACGACGAACGGCGGCAACGGCACGGTCTTCAAGTTCCAGGGCTCGACGCTCACGACGCTCTACACTTTCTGCTCGCAGGCGAACTGCGCCGACGGCAAGGAGCCTTTCAGGGCCGGCGCGATGGACGCCAACGGGAATTTCTACGGCATCACCGATATGGGCGGCAGCGTGGGCGTGGGCGTGCTCTACGAGATCGATGCGTCGGGAACTTTCGTCAAGCTGCACGATTTCTGCGCGGGCGAGGAGACCTGCACCGATGGCGCCGAGCCCAGGGGAAACGTGTACGTCGACGGGAACGGAAATATCTTCGGAACCACGCCGGCGGGCGGCCAAGGCGGGACTGGCACGGTTTTCGAATACAGCGGCTCCAACTATCAGGTGCTCTACAGCTTCTGCGACGGAGGCCTTCCCTGCCTGGACGGCGCGTCTCCCAATGTCGGGCTCGTCTCTGACGGGAAAGGCAATCTGCTGGGCAATACCGTCGACGGAGGCACCGGACATCAGAACCTGGGCGGCACGATCTTCGAGATCACGCCCTGAAAAGGCAAAGAGCGCGGAGAGGTGGGGTCTCCGCGCTCCTCGCGCACGCCACGGGATGTCTGCTCAGTGGCCGCGATAGTCCTGCACATGCGTCGCGCGCAGCCCGTCGAGGCCGTGTTGCGCGATGGCGTGCTGCCAGGAGAGATACTCCTCGAGCGACAGCCGGTAGCGCTCGCACGCATCCTCGAGGCTGATGAGACCGCCCTGCACGGCGGCGACGACCTCGGCCTTGCGGCGCGTGATCCAGCGCGTGGTGTCGCGCTTGGGCAGATCGGCAAGGGTGAGGCTGCGCCCGTCCGGCCCGATCACATAGTCGGGGTTTATTCTTCCATCACGTCCCATTGTCTTCTTCCTTCTTGCTTGTCTTCCTTGTCTTCTTTCCCCGCTGACCCTCCGGGGAAAGAAACTCGAAGGCCCGCAAATCGTTTCCTTGGTCCGATCTGTCATCCCGCGATTTGCCTAGTGCGTGGTTTGCGAAACCGTTCGAATGTCCCGAAAATTTTCGCTAAACAGGTGGGTGCCCCCAGGAGCCGCCGATGCCCAAGGATTTTCTCCAGTACCTCCCCATCCTGTTGGTCGTGGCTTTGATCGGCTTCCGGCTGCTGCGCGCCTCGCAAGCGCGCAAGATCAGGCCCGGGCGGCTGTGGATCGGGCCCGTCTACGTGCTGGTCGCAATGGTGGCGATGTTCGCGTTTCTGCCGAGCCCGCTCGGCAACCCGTTCGCCGTCCCGATCTTCGCCGGCGCGGGCCTTATCGGTGCGGGCGTCGGCTATCTGCGCGGCAAGCACCAGGAGTTCTCGATCGATCCCGAGACCGGCGACGTGATGAGCAAGGCATCCCCGATCGGGACGATCGTGTTCCTGGCGGTGTTCCTGGCGCGCTTCGGCTTGCGGACCTGGATGGGCAACCCGCAGCCGGGCGTCGGCCAGCCGATGGACCCGCAATGGATACTCTATACCGACGCGATGCTGTTCTTTGCTGCCGGCGTGGTGGTCGCCACCGCCTGGGAGGTCTGGCGCCGGACGCGGCCGCTGGTCCTGGCGCATCGGGCGAGCAGCAAACAACCCATGCCTGGCGACACGTCAGGTTGAGCGCTTTTTGTACTGATGGATGCGTTTGTTCTTGAAATATACCTTAAGATGTTGTGAAAGTTGAACGGGGGAGTCGACCGCCAATGCTTCATGCCTCGCCATCCTGAACATCGGGAGCAGCTTCCGCGATACCAGCCCATAACCGCCGAGCGCATTATCGTATTTGCCGGCGCAGTGGCAGGTATCCTCGCCATCGTCATCACTTTCTTCAAGGTGGATGACATAAAGGCGGATCAAAGGTCCCTCATCGTCATCGCAGAGTTGTCCTTATTCTGCTGCTTGTTGGTCGGTTATATCTATGTGATTTCTCGTCGGAAGCTTCATCGCTACGCGCAGGCGGTTCTCTATCTCCATTACATCAACCACATCATCCGGGATCATCAGGCGTCCAGGAAGTTCACGAAGGACGACTTGCATGAGATCATGCAGGAAATCGTGGATGCTACGGCTCACTGCTTTTCGCTGTTGACCGGCAAGAGATGCAGGTGCTGCATCAAGGAGATCGTGGACAAAGATATCGTCAAAACCGTTGTCAGAGACCGCATCAGCAGTTCTCAGACACGCGAGGCCCCAAGCGAAGTTCATAAGATCGGGGAAAACACCGATTTCTCAAGTTTGTTTTACGGGAAAAACGGCTATGTCCGCTACTTTCACTGCGGAAATCTGCTCAAACTGTGGCGCGTGCACAAGTACGAGAACTCCTCGTTTCGCCATGTCGGAGAACCAAGCATTAAGTCGATTTTCGCGTTCTCGATGGTGAGAAACTGGCGTTTGCCCTACAAATCTTTGATCGTATGGCCGATCAGATATATCCCGCCCGGGACGGAGTGGCCAATTCTCAACGACGAGGATATGCAGCAGCTGCCCCCAGAGAAGCGGCCGGTGATCATGGGTTTTTTGACAGTCGACTGCCGTTCCAAGAACGTATTCGACGAGTATTACTCTTCGGAATTGGGCGCAGCTATCGCTGACGCCTTGTTTACCATGATGGATGTGCGGCGGATATTGGACGAGAATGTCACAAAAATCGGCACCATGACGGCAATTGAGGCATAGGGGCGAAGAAAAAAAATCAAGAACTTTTTTGGGCTTTTTCTGTTAATATATGTCGTGGGGAAACGACAAAAGGAGGTTCCCATGTCTGAGGAAGCGAATGACAAAATCAACGGGAATTCCTATGCTACGACTGTGGTACGGCCGAACGGCAACGGTTGGACCGCGCAGATTTCCCGCACTATTGAGGAATCGGGGCAGCCGACGAAGACGATCTCGAACTTGGTGGAGGTCGGTTCGATTTCCGGGCTTTTGTCGTTATGGAGCGCGAGACGTCAAGGCAGCGGTTGAGGCGCGCCGCGCCTCGCAGACGCCGCTGCCGCCGTCCTCTTGAGGAACCCTTGTTTCGCCACAAGGCCTTGTATACTATCCGCGGCCTTATTCGCGCCCATGCGCCGGAATTCGCCGGCGTGCGCCCCTAACCACCTGAACCACAAGGACTTTCCATGGCCCGCGTGACCGTTGAGGATTGCGTCGACAAGATTCCGAACCGCTTCGATCTGGTGCTTCTGTCCGGCTACCGGGCGCGCCAGCTCTCCGGCGGCGCCGATACGCTCGTCGACCGCGACCGCGACAAGAACCCGGTCGTGGCGCTGCGCGAGATCGCCGGCAAGGCGCTCAAGCCCGAGGATTTGAAGGAAGACTACATCCGCTCGCTGCAGAAGCATGCCGAGGTCGACGAGCCGGAAGAGGTTCGCGAGACATCCGACGACCGCGAGGATCCGGCGCATCGCCAGGTCACCGAGGAAGAGCTGCTGCGTGCGCTCACCTCCGAGGCCCAGCGCCGCGCCGAGCCCCAGCCCGAGCCGGAAGCCGATTACGAGGAATAGGTCCGACGACCGGAAAATGTGGAAAGGCGGCGCTTCGGTGCCGCCTTTTTTCGTTTTGCCTGTCCGGCGGGCCTGCCTCGCGGGCCTGGCCGGCAGTGTCAACATCACGTTCCGGGCGCAATCAGGGAGAGCGAAAATCTCGACTCCGCTCTAAGCGAATCGCGCCAAACCCGCAAAATTGCTATATATTGTCCGCAACCATGAGCGCTTCGTCGCGGCCCGGCAAAACCCAAGCCGGGGCAGAGGGTGGGATTCACCCTGTCGCCCCCGCGGTCGAGCACGCGCCCGACAAGCCCAAGCGCGCCTTAATGCGCCAGACCGATCTGGTCGCGCGGGTGAAAGCCTATGATCCCGACGCCGACGAGGCGCTGCTCGACAAGGCCTATGTCTACGCCATGCAGGCGCACGGCAAGCAGTTCCGCGCCTCGGGCGATCCCTATTTCACCCACCCCCTCGAGGTGGCCGCGATCCTCACCGATCTGAAGCTGGACGTGGCGACGATCGCGACCGCCTTGCTCCACGATACGGTCGAGGACACGCTCGTCACCCTCGACGACATCCGGACCAATTTCGGCGAGGAGATCGCCGGCCTCGTCGACGGCGTCACCAAGCTCTCCCAGCTCGAGCTGTTCAGCGAGCGCACCAAGCAGGCGGAGAACTTCCGCAAGCTGATGCTGGCGATGTCGAACGACATCCGCGTGCTGCTGGTCAAGCTCGCCGACCGGCTGCACAACATGCGCACGATCGGGTTCTTCAAGGATCCGGCCAAGCGCCGCCGCATCGCGCAGGAGACGCTCGACATCTATGCCGCGCTCGCCGGCCGCATCGGCATGCAGAACATGCGCGAGGAGCTCGAGGACTTGGCCTTCGCCGAGCTCCAGCCCGAGGCGCGCAATTCCATCGTCGCGCGCATCGCCCAGCTCGAGGACGTGCGCGTCGACCGCATCGCGCGCATCGCCGAGCAGCTCAAAGCCAAGCTGAAGGAGCACGGGCTGGAGGCGCGCGTCAGCGGCCGCGCCAAGCGGCCGTACTCGATCTGGCGCAAGCTCAAGGACAAGCAGCTCAATTTCGAGCAGCTCTCGGACATCCTGGGCTTCCGCGTCATCGTGGCGACGACCGAGGACTGCTATCGCGCGCTCGGCGTGCTGCACACCAACTGGCGCATGATCCCCGAGCGCTTCAAGGACTTCATCTCCACGCCCAAGGCCAACGGCTACCGCTCGATCCACACCACGCTCATCGGTCCGGAACGCCAGCGCGTCGAGGTGCAGATCCGCACCCAGGAGATGCACGACGTCGCCGAGCGCGGCGTCGCCGCCCACTGGCGCTATCGCGAGCACGTCGACGCGACGGACGGCGGCGAGGCGAGCGCGCTGGAATGGCTGCGCGACATGGTCGAGATCCTCGAGCGCGGCGAGAGCGCCGAAGAGTTCCTCGAGCATTCGCGCCTCAACATGTACCAGGACCAGGTCTTCTGCTTCACGCCGAAGGGCGATTTGATCTCGCTGCCGCGCGGCGCAACCCCCATCGACTTCGCCTATATGGTGCATACCGATCTGGGCAATCACTGCGTCGGCGCGGTGATCAACGGCAAGCAGGTGCCGCTGCACACCCCGCTCAGCAACGGCGACCAGGTCGAGATCATCCGCACCAAGGAACAGACGCCGTCGCCCTTGTGGGAACAGCTCGTTGTGACGGGCAGGGCGCGCGCCGAGATCCGTCGCTTCCTGCGTCATGCCGCGCGCGACGAGCACATCGCCTTCGGCCGCAAGATCCTGGCCAAGGTCTTCGCTGATGAAGGCTTCGAACTGACCGAAAAGGCGATCGAGGGCGTGGCGAAGAAATTGCGCCTGTCGAAAGCCGAAGACGTCTTCGCCGAGACCGGGCGCGGATCCTTGCGCGGGCACGAGGTGCTCGAGGCCGTCTTCCCGGAGCTCAAGCGCGATCCGGAGCGCCGCAAGCAGGCCGCCTTCGTCGAGCCGGGCGTCAAGCGCATGCCGATCTCGCTGCGCGGCTCGAAGGAGGGCATCTCCTACCATCTCGGCCAGTGCTGCCACCCGCTGCCGGGCGACCGCATCGTGGGCCTGCGCGTGCCGGGCGAGGGTATCATCATCCACACCGTGGACTGCGAGGAGCTCGAGCGCGCCGAGACCGACATGGACGAATGGCTCGACGTCTCCTGGAGCACGCATGCGGCCGAGGGCGGCCCGAGCGTGGCGCGCATCCTGGTGCGCACCAAGAACGTGCCCGGGGCGCTTGCGGCGGCGGCGACGGTGATCGGCTCGAACGGCGGCAACATCTTCAATCTCAAGGTCACCGGCCGCAATCCGCTCTATTTCGAGTTCATGATCGACATCGAGGTGCGCGATGTGGCGCATTTGCAGAACATCATCGGTGCGCTACGCGTGAACGCGTCGGTCGAATCGGTCGACCGCGTTCGCGACAAGGAACACGGGTGACGGCGCCGTGAAGCTGCATGCCCTCACGCTGCTGGTACTCGCTTTGTCATGCGGAGGCGGCCTGTGCGCGCAGGTGCCCGTGCTGCGCCAGGGCATGACGCTGAAGGCCGCGCGTGCGGCCGTGGCCCGCGCCGGCTGGCATGGGCCGCGACATCGCCGTTGCACGGCGGATGGCGGAGAGGCCAAAGGTGATTTGCGATATTGCGGCGGGGGCTTTTCCTTGGCCTTCCTGCGTCTTGTCCCGGAGACCATCAGCATGCCTGAGGGCCCCCCGGTCATGAATGTCTGCTACGAGGATCGCGGCCACGACAGTTTGCAGATCACATTCAGCTACGACCCAGGTGTTGACGACAACGCCGCGAAGATGGCAGCCCGCCTGAGGCTCGACGGTTGGTATATAGAAGACACGGTTTGCTGAAGTTCTTGAGAGAGACTGGAAATGACGCTCGAACAGGTATTGAAAGAATTCAAGAAATCGGGCGCGCTGCTCGAAGGACATTTCATCCTGTCGAGCGGACTGCACTCCGACACCTTCCTGCAGAAGGCGCTGGTGTTCCAGGACGCCAAGCGCACCGCCAAGCTGTGCAAGGCGCTTGCGGCCAAGGTGCGCGAAGAGGTGAAGGCCAAGTTCACGGCGATCGTCTCGCCCGCGGTCGGCGGCATCGTGCCGGGCTACGAGATGGGCCGCCAGCTCGGTCTGCCCGCGATGTATGTCGAGCGCGTCGACGGCAAGTTCCAGCTGCGCCGCAACTTCCACCTGGAAAAGAACCAGCCGGTGCTCATGGTCGAGGATATCATCTCGACCGGCGTGTCGTCGCGCGAATGCCTGGAGGCGATCCGCGCCGCGGGCGGCAAGCCGGTTGCGGCCGCCTGCCTGATCGACCGCTCCGGCGGCAAGGCGAAGGTCGGCGTGAAGCTGGTCGCGCTGGCGACGATGAAAGTGCCGGCCTGGGAGGCCGACAAGCTTCCGGCGCATTTGAGGAACATTCCAGCAGTCAAACCAGGAAGCAGGGGGCTCACATGATGAAAAGGATTGGTCTTCTCGTTCTGTATCTGGCGATATGCATCGCGGCTTGTCTCGTCTATTTCGAGCTGCGCAATCGATTCCTGCCGACGGTGGATATCGAGGGCAACGTCGATTGGATCATCACCATCGCGATCAGCGCGGGCATAGGCTTCGCGCTCGGCATCTGGCGGCGCGCCAATCCCTGGTACGTGTATGTCGTGGCGGTGCTGATCTGCCTGGTGACGCGGTGGATGGCGTATTTCACGCTGGGCTTCACCTGCGACTACATTCTCAAGCATTGCACATGAGGCTGCTCTCGCCGTGACCTCTCTCCGCCTCGGCGTAAACATCGATCATGTGGCGACGATCCGCAACGCCCGCGGGGCGCCGTATCCCGATCCGCTGCGGGCGGGGATGCTGGCGGCGAAGGCGGGCGCGGACGGCATCACGGCGCATCTGCGCGAGGACCGCCGCCATATCTCCGACGACGATATCGACAAGCTCGCGCGCGAGCTCAAGGTTCCGCTCAATCTGGAGATGGCGGCGACCGAGGAGATGCTCGCGATCGCGCTGCGTCACAAGCCGCACGCGGTGTGCCTCGTGCCGGAGAAGCGCGAGGAGCGCACGACCGAGGGCGGCATCGACGCCGCGGGCCAGCACAATCATCTCAAGCCCTTCGTGCGCAGGCTGTCCGACGCCGGCATCCGCGTCTCGATGTTCGTCGATCCCGATGCGCGCCAGATCGAGGCGTCGCAGTCGCTTGGCGCGCCGGTCGTCGAGCTCTGCACCGGCGCCTATTGCGAGGCCGTCATCGCGGGCGACGAACGGGCGGTCGCCGGGCATCTCGATGCCGCGCGCAAATCCGCCGCCGCCGCCGCCTGGCTGGGGCTCGAGGTTCACGCGGGACACGGCCTGACTTATGACAACGTGAAACCCATCGCGGCCATCCCCGAGATCCGCGAGCTCAACATCGGACACTTCCTCGTCGGCGAAGCGATCTTCGTCGGCTTGGAAGCTGCCATCCGGCGCATGCGCGAACTCATGGACGAGGCCCGCCAGTGATCATCGGCCTCGGCAACGACCTCATCGACATCCGCCGCATCGAGAAATCGATCGAGCGCTTCGGCGACCGCTTCATCGAGCGCATCTTCACCGATGTCGAGCGCGCGAAATCCGACAAGCGCGCTCAGCGCGCGGCCTCCTATGCCAAGCGCTTCGCGGCCAAGGAGGCCTGCGCCAAGGCGCTGGGCACGGGCCTCAACCGCGGCGTCTTCTGGCGCGACATGGGGGTGGTGAACCTGCCGGGAGGCAAGCCCACGATGCGGCTGACCGGCGGGGCGCTGGCGCGGCTGGAAGCCATCACGCCTGCGGGGCATACGGCCTTGATCGAGCTTACGATCACCGACGATTTCCCGCTCGCTCAAGCGATCGTCATCATCCAGGCGGTTGAACGGGGCGCCGTGACGCTTAAGTAATCCAGGCACCTCGCCTTGACGCCTACGCGCCAGTCCTGTTTGGTCCCGCTCCGCATGGAAAACGAACCCGAAAACCCCGAATTGACCGCTTCCGCGGACGACGAGACCCTGCGCACGGCCAAGCCCGATGCCGAGGGGCCCGAGCCGCTCGACGATCCGCAGAGCCCCGTCGCCCAGGCGGTCGCGGAAAACGAAGCCGAGGACGATGCGCAAGAAGCGGCGCCCAAGAAGCCGGAAGGCGAGTCCTGGCTCGAGACGGTCAAGACGATCTTCTATGCGCTGCTCATCGCGCTGGTGATCCGCACGTTCTTCTTCCAGCCGTTCAACATCCCGTCCGAATCCATGCAGAGCACGCTGCTCGTCGGCGACTATCTGTTCGTGGAGAAGTTCGCCTACGGCTACAGCCGCAACTCGTTCCCGTTCCGCGCCTGGCCGGTCGGCGGCGCGCTGCACGGCCGCCTGTTCGGCTCCGATCCCAAGCGCGGCGACGTCGTCGTCTTCAAGATGCCGAACGAGAACTCCAAGGAGTACATGGAGGACTTCATCAAGCGCGTGATCGGCCTTCCCGGCGACACGGTCCAGATGCTGGGCGGCAAGCTCTATCTGAACGGCAAGCTCGTCCCGAAGGAGGCCGCCGCGCCGTACATGGAAACCGATCCGTTCGGCATCACCCACGCGATCCCGCGCTTCAAGGAGACGCTGCCCAACGGGGTGAGCTACTACGTGCTCGACCGCATCCCGGACAGCTCCGAGGACAACACCGAGGTCTTCCACGTCCCGCCCGGGCACTATTTCATGATGGGCGACAACCGCGACAATTCCGACGACAGCCGCCTGGATGTGGGCTACGTTCCGGCCGAGGACCTCGTCGGCAAGGCGGAATTCAAATTCTTTTCGATCGATGACAGCGCAGTCTGGTACGAACCCTGGACATGGCCGGGAGCAATCCGCTTCAGCCGGATGTTCACCCCCATCGACTGACTTGGAAGCAAAGCTCGGTCACGTCTTTAAAGACGCGGAATTGCTCAAGCGCGCGCTCACCCATGCGAGCGCCGATACCGTGCGCTCCAACGAGCGGCTTGAGTTCCTGGGCGACCGCGTGCTCGGCCTGATCGCGGCGCAGAAGCTGCACGCGCTGTATCCCGAGGACTCGGAAGGCGCGCTGGCGCTCAAATTCAACTCGCTCGCGCGGCAGGAAGCGTGCGCCAAGGCGGCGGAGGCCGCGGGGTTGGGCGAGCATCTGATCCTGGCGAAGTCGGAGCTCGGCAGCGGCGGACGCGGCAAGCCCGCGATCCTGGCCTGCGCCTGCGAGGCGGTGATCGCGGCGCTCTATCTCGACGGCGGGCTCGAACCCGCGCGCGCCTTCGTCGAGAAATACTGGGCCGAGGCGTTCGCCTCGCTCAGCCACGACATGCGCGATCCCAAGACGATGCTGCAGGAATGGGCGCAGGCGCGCGGCACCGGTCCGCAATACCGCCATATCGGCCGCGAGGGCCCCGACCACGCGCCGCTCTTCCGCGTCGAAGTCTCGGTGAAAGGCGGCGAGCCGGTGACGGGCGAGGGCCGCTCCAAGCGCGAGGCCGAGCAGGACGCGGCGCGCAAGATGCTGGAAACGCTTTCATGACGACACGCTGCGGCTTTGCCGCGATCATCGGCGCGCCGAACGCGGGCAAATCGACGCTCGTCAACGCGCTTGTCGGCACCAAGATCGCGATCGTCAGCCCGAAGGTGCAGACGACGCGCATGCCGGTGCGCGGCGTGGCGATGCGTGGGCAAGCGCAGATCGTCTTCGTCGACACGCCGGGCATCTTCAAGCCGCGGCGCAGGCTCGACCGCGCCATGGTGACGTCGGCCTGGGCGGGCGCGAAGGACGCGGATGCGATCGTGCTCATCGTCGACGCGCCCGATCTCGTGGCGCAGCCCGACGGCCTTGCCGCGCGCGACACCCACGCGATCATCGAGACGCTGAAGGAGAAAGGCGCGCGCGCGGTGCTGGCGCTGAACAAGATCGACGGCATGAAGCGCACCGACCTGTTGCCCCTGATCGGCAAGCTGAACGAGGCCGGGCTGTTCGACGAGGTGTTCCTGATCTCCGCGCTCAAGGGCGACGGCGTCGAGGAACTCGCGAATTGGTGCGCCGCGCGCATGCCGGAAAGCCCGTGGCTGTTCCCGGAGGACCAGGCCGGCGACATCACTTCGCGCCTGCTGGCGGCCGAGATCACGCGCGAGAAGATCTATCTGCGCCTGCACGACGAGCTTCCTTACGCCAGCGCGGTCGAGACCGAGAAATGGGAAGAGCGCGCCGACGGCTCGGTCAAGATCGACCAGACGATCTACGTCCAGCGCGACGGGCAGAAGGCGATCGTGCTGGGCAAGGGCGGCGCCACGATCAAGAAGATCGGCGAGCTCGCGCGCACGGAGCTGGAGGAGATCTTCGGCCGCCGCGTGCATCTGTTCCTGTTCGTGAAGGTGCGCGAGAACTGGGCCGAGGAGCGCGAGCACTACCGCGAGATGGGGCTGGAGTTCCCGGAGGAATGAGTGGTTCTCCGAGATACATCCCAATCGTCGTGGCCGGGCTTGACCCGGCCATCCAGCCAGCAAAGGGTCTTTCGTCGCGCGGAAGCGCGACGGCTGGGTGGCCGCCTCAAGGGCGGCCATGACGATTTTATATCCGGGTTTTTAGCGTGGACTGGTCTGACGACGCCATCGTGCTTTCGGTGCGCGCGCTCGGCGAGACGGGCGCGATCCTGGAGGCGCTCACGCGGGCGCATGGGCGTCATCTCGGCCTCGTGCGCGGGGGAGCGTCGCGGAAGATGAAGCCGGTGCTGCAACCCGGCAACACGCTGCATCTGCACTGGCGCGCGCGGTTGAGCGAGCATCTGGGGAGCTTTCAGCCCGAGCTTGCGCGCGCGCGCGCCGGCCACCTGATGGACGGGCGCGAGTCGCTCGCCGGCCTCAATGCCTTCACCGCCGTCACGAACGCGGCGATGCCCGAGCGCGAGGTGCATGAGAACGTGTTCGCGGCGGGCGAGATCCTGCTCGACGCGATGCTGGAGGACGGCCTCGACCATTGGGGGCCGCTCTATGTGCGCTGGGAGGCGGGATTGCTCGACGCGCTGGGCTTCGGCCTGGACCTGAGCCATTGCGCGGCGACGGGGGTGACGGAGGATCTCGCCTATGTCTCGCCGCGCTCGGGCCGCGCGGTTTCGCGCGCCGGCGCCGGCACCTACAAGGAAAGGCTGTTCGCCCTGCCCAAATTCCTGCTCGGCTCCCAGAACGCGGTGACGCGCGCCGACATCGCGGCGGGCCTGCGGCTCACCGGCTATTTCCTGCTCGACCGCGTGCTTCAGCCGCACGGCCGCGAAATGCCCGCCGCGCGGATACGGTTGGATGAATCGGCGGGCCGCGAATCGCATAAAACACCGTCATGACCGATACCAAGGACGACATCCGGCCGGAATCGCTGAGCAAGGCTCTGGCGGAGCGCTATCTGGCCTATGCGCTTTCCACCATCACCCAGCGCGCACTGCCGGATGTGCGCGACGGGCTGAAGCCCGTGCACCGGCGCATCCTCTTCGGCATGCGCAGGCTCGGGCTGACGTCGACCTCGGCGCCGAAGAAATCCGCCAAGGTCGTCGGCGACGTGATGGGCAGCTTCCATCCGCATGGCGACCAGGCGATCTATGACGCACTGGTGCGGCTGGCGCAGGATTTCGCGGCTCGCTATCCGCTCGTGGAAGGCCAGGGCAATTTCGGCAATGTCGACGGCGATAACCCGGCCGCGATGCGCTACACCGAGAGCCGCCTGACCGAGGCAGCCCAGATGCTGCTCGACGGCCTCGACGAGGACGCGATCGACTACCGTGCGACCTATGACGGCGCCGACGAGGAGCCGGTGGTGCTGCCGGCCGCGTTCCCCAACCTGCTGGCCAACGGCTCCAGCGGCATCGCGGTCGGCATGGCGACGTCGATCCCGCCGCACAATCTGGGCGAGCTCTGCGCCGCGCTCGCAGCCCTGATCGAGAACCCCAACATCCAGGACCGCACGCTCTTCAAGCTCGTGAAAGGTCCCGACTTCCCGACCGGCGGCATGCTGATGGACGACGCCGCCGCCATCGCCGAGGCCTACAGGACCGGGCGCGGCTCGTTCCGCGTCCGCGCGCGCTGGACGAAGGAGGACGGCGCGCGGGGGATGTACCAGATCGTCGTCCACGAGATCCCCTATCAGGTCCAGAAGGCCAAGCTGATCGAGCGCATCGCGGAGCTTCTCGAGCAGAAGAAGCTGCCGCTGCTCGATGACGTGCACGACGAATCCACCGAGGACGTGCGCATCGTGCTGACGCCGAAGAGCCGCACGGTCGAGCCCGAGCTGCTGATGGAGCAGCTGTTCCGTCAGTCCGATCTCGAAACCCGCTTCCCGCTCAACATGAACGTGCTGGACAAGGGCCTGGTGCCGCGGGTCATGAGTTTGCGCGAGGTGCTGAACGCCTTCATCGATCACCGCCGCGAGGTGCTGGAGCGGCGCTCCAAACATCGGCTCGAGAAGATTGCCGCGCGCCTGGAAGTGCTCGAGGGTTATCTCGCCGTCTATCTGAACCTCGACAAGGTCATCAAGATCATCCGCAGCGAGGACGAGCCCAAGCCGAAGCTCATCAAGGCGTTCTCGCTCACCGACACCCAGGCCGACGCGATCCTCAACATGCGTCTGCGCTCCTTGCGCAAGCTCGAGGAGATGGAGATCCGCAAGGAGCATGGCGATCTCTCCGCGGAGCAGAAGGACATCAAGAAACTGCTCGGCTCCGCGAAACTGAAATCCGAGAGGCTGATCGAGGAAATCGCCGCCATCGACGCGAAGTTCGGGCTCAAGACGGCGCTCGGCAAGCGCCGCACCCAGATCGCCGAGGCCAAGCTCATCGCCCAGGCCGAGGCCATCGCGGAGGAGGTCGAGACGCTCGCCACCGCCGTGGAAAAGGAGCCGGTCACGGTGGTGTGCTCCGCCAAGGGCTGGCTGCGCGCGTTCAAGGGCCATCAGGAGCCCAGCGACGCGATCAAATACCGCGAGGGCGACCGCGAGCGCTTCTGGGTGCACGCCCAGACGACCGACAAGCTGATGATGTTCTCGACCGACGGCCGCTTCTTCACGCTGGATTGCGCCAAGCTTCCCGGCGGGCGCGGCAACGGCGAGGCGATCCGCACCTTCATCGATCTTCCGCCCGAGGCCGACCTGGTGACGATGTTCGTCCACGTGCCCGGCCGCAAGCTGCTGCTCGCCTCGACCACCGGCCACGGCTTCATCACCAATGAGGACGATGCGGTCGCGATGACCAAAGCGGGCAAGCGCGTGATGAACGTCAAGACCGGCGCCGAAGCCGCGGTGTGCCGCTTCGTGGACGGCGACTCCATCGCGGTCGTCGGCGAGAACCGCAAGCTGATCGTCTTCGCGCTCGACGAGCTGCCCGAGATGGCGCGCGGCCAGGGCAACTACCTGCAGCGCTACAAGGACGGCGGGTTGCTGGATGCTGTGACCTTCACCTGGAAGGAAGGCGTGAAGGACGAGAACAACCGGCTGTGGGAACCGGCCGAGCTCAAAGACTGGCGCGGCGCGCGCGCGCAGGCGGGCAGGCTGGTGCCGAGGGGGTGGGCGAAGAGCGGAAAGTTTGCATGATCCTCAACCCTCCCCTTGAGGGAGGGTCGAAAAACGCGCAGCGTTTTTCGGGGAGGGGAACGGTGCGGAGAAAACCCCTCCCCGAAATTTGCTCGCTCCGCTCGCAAATTGTCGACCCTCCCTCAAGGGGAGGGTGGGAGACGACATGACTTTCCAAGACATCCTGTATTCGACGGACGGCCCGCTCGGTGTCGTCACGCTGAACTTGCCGCAGTACAAGAACGCGCAGGGCTATCGCATGCTCGACGAGGTCGATGCGGCGTTCGAGCTGGCGGGCGCGGACAAGAACGTCCGTGTGCTGATCGTGCGCGGGGCGGGCGGCAACTTCTCCTCCGGCCACGATCTCGGCACGCCGGAGGGGATGGAGTATCGCCGCAATCTTGGCGCGGCGCCGGGCATCGAGATGTACGACCAGTTCCGCAGGTACAATTTCGACCTGCTGCTGAAATGGCGCAATTTCGAGAAGCCGACGATCGCGATGGTCGAGGGCTATTGCATCTATGCGGGCTGGATGCTCGCGGCGTGCTGCGACATCGTCTTCGCAGCCGACAACGCGCAGTTCCTCGCGGGCTTCGTCGAGTACATGTCGATCCCCTGGGACATCGGCATCCGCCGCGCGAAGGAACTGTGCTTCGAGAGCCGCTTCATCCCGGCGCAGGAAGCGGCCGCGTATGGCTTCGTGAACCGGGTGCTGCGGCCCGCCGATCTCGAGCGCGAAACTTACGCCTTCGCGCGCCGCGTCGCCGAGAACTCGCCCGGCGCGCTGCGCTTCGCCAAGATCCAGATGAACAAGGCGCAGGACGCACAGGGCTTCAGTCGCGCCGTGGACGACTCCTTCGGCGATTACGTCGCGATGATGAACGTCCTTGCCGACGAGATGCGCGTCGAAGGCGGGCGCCGGCTGACCACCGTCGACCTCGCAGTCCAAGGCCGCAAGGGCGAGCGGTTCGGGCAGAAGCGCTAGGCTTTGCGTTTGCGCGCTTTCGGTCTAGCGTCGCGTCAGAGGAAACATCCCAAAAGGGGCGGGCGTGGCAGAGGGAACCGAGGTCCAGGGCGCGCGCCCGGCCCATCGCACCTATGTGCTTGTCATCCTCACGCTCGTCTATGTCGTCAACTATCTGGACCGGCAGATCCTCGCGATCCTGATGCCGCAGGTCAAAGCGGAGTTCGGCCTCGACTTCAAGCAGGTCGGATACCTCATCGGGCCGGCCTTTGCGCTGGTCTATGCCGTCCTGGGCGTGCCGCTCGCGGTGCTGGCCGACCGCTACAGCCGCCGCAACATCATCGCGGCGTCGCTCGCGGTGTTCAGCCTGATGACGGTGCTGTCGAGCTACGCGCGCGGCTTCTGGACGATGGCGCTGGCGCGCTTCGGCACCGGCGTCGGCGAGGCCGGCACCGGGCCCTCGATCAATTCCGTCATCGCCGACCTCTATGCGCCGGCGGAACGCGCGAGCGCGCTGTCCTTCTATACGGCGGGACTGAACGTCGGGCTTTTGATCGCGTTCTTCGGCGGCGGCTGGCTTTCCGATCACTATGGCTGGCGCGTCGCCATCGTCGCGGCCGGCGCGCCGGGACTGCTGCTCGCCCTGCTTCTGTTTTTCACGGTCAAGGAGCCCAAGCGCGGACTCGTCGAGGCGCTGCCCGACAGCGAACCGCCGAGCATCTGGTCGGTGATCGCGTGGCTGTGGAGCCAGCGCTCTTTCCGCTGGATGGCGATCGGCACCTCGTTCAGCTCGTTCGGCGGCTATGCGGTGATCGCCTTCGTGCCGACCTTCCTCAAGATCTCCCATCATCTGAGCGGGGCGCAGATCGGCGTGGCGCTGGCGTTGCTCGCCGGCGTGCCCGGCGCAATCGGCACCTATCTCGCCGGCGTCTTCGCCGACCGCTTCGGCGCGCGCGACGTGCGCTGGAACATGTACGTGCCGATCATCGCGACCTTCGTCGGCATTCCCTTCGCGCCGCTGTTCTATCTGTCGCCGAGCCTGGCCGTCGCGCTCTCGGCCGCGATCGTCCCGGTGATGATGGGCGCCACCTATGTCGGCCCGGCCTATTCGATGGCGCAGGGGCTGGTGCCGCTGCGCATGCGCGCGCGCTCGGTCGCCATCCTCCTGCTGATCCTGAACATCATCGGGCTGGGGCTCGGCCCGCCGGTCGTGGGCGCGGTCGCGGACCTGCTGCAGCCGTCGCTGGGGGCCGACGCCCTGCGCTACGCCATGCTGACCACGATCCTGACCGGCCTGATGGGGGCGTTCTGCTACTGGCGGGCCACGAAAACCCTGAAATCCGACCTGGAGCGGGGCAGTTTCACCGGGGCGGCGAGCGTTTTTTAATCTTTTCCATTGTCCGCCCGCCGATTCCGGGCGATCCTGTTAACCGCGCTTTGGCCCGGAATGGGACAGGCGCGCATGGCTTCGGCTACGCTCGGCCGCCGTATACGGGACCGCGATGAGAACGCTTACCGCCTTGAGCGCGATCTATCTGGTGAGCGCGTCGGCTTTCGGCGTGGCGATCACGCTTCAGCGCAATCCCGAGACCGCCAAGGCGATCTGGCCCGCCATCCGGGGCGGCGCATCCGCGACCAACGAAGCGGTGATCAAGCCTGCTTCCGACAAGCTCGTCGCCTGGGACAAGCAGTTCTTCGATTACGTCGACCCGCCGCGCCAGATCGCGCGCGCCAAGCCTGCGGTGAAAGTGGCGCGCGCGCCCGCGCCGCATAAGAGCGCGCCGCCCGTCGTCGTGGCGCGCGCGTCACCGCCGCCTGTCGCGACACCGGCGCTGCGCCCCGCCATCCCCGAGCCGCCCGCGAAAGTCGCCGAGGCGCCGAAATCCGCGCCGCCTCTCACGCTCGCGCCCGAAGCGCAGACGCCCGCCACCCAGGCGCCGCAAGTCGCCCAGGCGCAGACCGCGCGTCCCGACCTCTCCATGCCGGGACCGGCGGAGCTCACGCGCGTGATGCTGCGGCTGAAGGACAATCTCACAAGCGAGATGCTCTCGAACTTCGAGCTGTTCCTCTATGTGAGCAAGGCCGAGAACGGGCCGTGGGCGCAGCGGATGTACGTGTTCCACAAGCAGGCCGGCGGCAATCTCGCTCTGCTCTACGACTGGCCGGTGTCGACGGGGCGCGAGCTCGTCGAATACGCGCCGAACGGCCAGCGCGCGCCGAGCTTCACGCCGCAGGGCTATTACGAGCTCGATCCCGACCGCATGTACAGGCACCACGTCTCGGGGCAATGGCAGCAGCCCATGCCCTATGCGATGTTCTTCAATTGGGAGAGGAACGGGCTGCAGACCGGCCTCGCCATCCACGGCGCGACGGCAGAGGACGTCGCACTGCTCGGCCACCGCGCGAGCGCGGGCTGCGTGCGTATCGCGCCGGAGAACGCGGCGCTGCTGTTCAACCTGATCAAGACGCAATATCGCGGCCTGGCGCCGCGCTTCGCCTATGACCGCCGCACCGCGAGCATGAGCAATGACGGGCTTCTGATGCATGATGCAGAGGGCAAGCTCCAGCTCGCCGAGGGCTACAAGGTTCTTGTGTTCATCGAGAACTACGGCGGCGACAACGTCGTCGCGGCGGTGTTCTAAGGGCTACAAGTGCCCCGTCAGCAGCCAGAGGATGCCGATCACCGGAATCGGCACGCCGATCAGCAGCAGCAGGCACGAGCGCATGATCTTCCCCAAGCCGACGGGCTTGAGATGGGGTGGCAGGCGGCAGCCCGCAAGCCTCAGGCGCGGCGCATCTCGTAGAGGGCGACCGCCGCGGCGTTGGAAACGTTCAGGCTCTCGATACTGTGATCGATGGGGACGAAGGCGGCCGCGTCGCAACGCTCGCGTACCAGCCTGCGGATGCCGGAACCTTCGGAGCCCAGCACCAGCGCCACGTCGCCCGCCGGTATCGCGTCCTTGAGCGGCGTCTCGCCGTCGCCGGCGAGCGCGATGCGCCAGAAGCCCTTGTCGCCGAGCTGCTCCAGCGTGCGCGCGATGTTGACGACGTGGATGTAGGGCACCGTGTCCAGGGCGCCGGACGCCGCCTTCGCGAGCGTCCCCGACTCGGGCGGCGAATGGCGGTCCTGCACGATCACCGCCGCAGCGCCGAACGCCGCCGCCGTGCGCAGGATCGCGCCGGTGTTCTGCGGATCGGAGATCTGGTCGAGGAGGACGACGATGCGCCGCTTGGCGTCGGGTGCATCCAGCACGTCATCGAGGTCGCGGCCGGGCAGGTGCTCGCATTGCAGCGCGACGCCCTGGTGCACCGCGCCTGCGGGCAGGAGGCGCGAGACGGTATCGCCGTCGGCGATCTCCTGACGCACGCGTCCGAGCAGCTTGGGCCCGATCTCCTCCGCGGCGCGGCTGGTGAGCACGATCCGCTTCGTCTTGCGCACCGGATTGGCGAGCGCCGCGCGCACCGCATGCAGCCCGTAGAGCCAAAGCCCTTCGCCGCCACGGGCATCGGGCTTGGGATAGAAGTGGCGTTTGTCGTTGCGGGGCATCGGGGGCTTATAGAGAAGGCTGGACGGGAGACAACCGGCATTCCAATTGATGACGCGCCGTCACCCTTGCGTTTTTCCAGGCCATGGGGTTAGCCTTTCGTCATGGACATATCGTGGGGCCGAATTCCTGGCTTTTCCGCGGTAATCTTCTATTGACACTCTGTCCCAAGATCACCATAACCCCCGATCCGCAACCAGCTTTTCGGGAGACGCTTCCACGTTCGGCCGTCCTGTTCCGAGCGTGAAATAACCCGTTGATCTAATTGGAGAAAGGTTTTCGGGGGAATGTCCCGAGTGGCAAAGGGGGCGGACTGTAAATCCGCTGCTTTCAGCTTCGTAGGTTCGAGTCCTACTTCCCCCACCAGGCTTCGCTGCGCAGCAGCGGAGCCTGCCACGGCGAAGCCCGCAGGGCGAAGCCGGGCGAAACTAGGGTCGCGCAGCTACGCCTTGGCAGGCCGGCGAGGCGACGAGAGAAGGAGAGTCGACTGAGGCGGGTGTAGCTCAATGGTAGAGCAGAAGCCTTCCAAGCTTATGACGAGGGTTCGATTCCCTTCACCCGCTCCAACCTGTGCCCGCTGGGTTCCGGTTGGGAGGCCCTCCGAAGCGGACTGAGACGAAAGAGTACCTATATCCGCTACCCGCGGAACGAACGAGACGAAGGATTGGACATGGGCAAGGCAAAATTCGAGCGGAACAAGCCGCACTGCAACATCGGGACGATCGGGCACGTCGACCACGGCAAGACGTCGTTGACGGCTGCGATCACGAAGGTGTTGGCGGAGACGGGCGGGGCGACGTTCACGGCGTACGACCAGATCGACAAGGCGCCGGAAGAGAAGGCGCGCGGCATCACGATCTCGACGGCGCATGTGGAGTACGAGACGAAGAACCGCCACTACGCCCATGTCGACTGCCCCGGCCATGCGGACTATGTGAAGAACATGATCACGGGCGCGGCCCAGATGGACGGCGCGATCCTGGTCGTGTCGGCGGCCGACGGCCCGATGCCGCAGACGCGCGAGCACATCCTTCTGGCGCGCCAGGTGGGCGTGCCGGCGCTGGTGGTGTTCCTGAACAAATGCGACATGGTGGACGATCCGGAGTTGCTGGATCTGGTCGAGATGGAGGTGCGCGAGCTTCTGTCGTCGTACTCGTTCCCGGGCGACGACATCCCGATCGTGCGCGGCTCTGCGCTGATGGCGCTGGAGGACAAGGAGCCCGTGCTCGGCCATGACGCGATCCTGGAGCTGATGACCCAGGTCGATGCGTACATCCCCCAGCCCGAGCGCGCTGTGGACAAGCCGTTCATGATGGCGATCGAGGACGTGTTCTCGATCTCGGGCCGCGGCACGGTGGTGACGGGTCGTATCGACCGCGGCATCGTCAAGGTGGGCGAGGAAGTGGAGATCGTGGGCATCCGCCCCACCACCAAGACGGTGGTGACGGGCGTGGAGATGTTCCGCAAGCTTCTGGACCAGGGCCAGGCGGGCGACAATGTGGGCTGCCTGCTGCGCGGCGTGGACCGCGAGGGCGTGGAGCGCGGCCAGGTGCTTGCCAAGCCGGGCTCGATCACGCCGCACACGAACTTCAAGGCGGAAGTGTACGTGCTGACGAAGGACGAGGGCGGCCGTCATACGCCGTTCTTCACCAACTACCGTCCGCAGTTCTATTTCCGCACCACGGACGTGACCGGCATCGTCAAGCTGCCCGAGGGCACCGAGATGGTGATGCCGGGGGACAACGTCTCGATCGAGGTCGAGCTGATCGTCCCCGTCGCGATGGAAGAGAAGCTGCGCTTCGCCATCCGCGAAGGCGGAAGAACCGTCGGATCCGGCGTCGTGGCAAGCATCATAAAGTAACGCTGCGTCATGGCCGGGCTTGAACCGGTCATCCAGACTGGATGGCCGCCTCAAGGGCGGCCATGACGAAAGGGAGACGAAAGAAGGACTTGGTTACTTGAATCGCAGGGTGAGGGCCCGCGAAGCGGAATAGCCCGAACCCCTGCACAGGAGTGTAGCTCAGTTGGTAGAGCGGCGGTCTCCAAAACCGTAGGCCGGGGGTTCGAGTCCCTCCACTCCTGCCAACCGATCGAGAAGGACGACATGGTAGACGCGACGAAGAAGACGTTGGATGCGCAAGGGACCGGCAAGGAATTGCCGGCGCCGCCCGCGCGCCCGCGCCGCGGCCTCTTCCAGTTCTTCCGCGAAGTGCGCCGCGAAGGCATCGACAAGGTGACCTGGCCGACGTTCAAGGAAACCTATCTGACGACGATGATGGTGTTCATCATGGTGGCGCTGACCATGGTGTTCTTTTTCGTCGTCGACTGGCTGCTCAACTATGGCGAGCGGCTGCTGATCGGCGCGGTGAGCTGAACCATGAGCGAAGCTGGAACCACAACGACCGTCCATCCCGACGCCAAGTGGTACATCGTCCATACCTATTCGAACTTCGAGAAGAAGGTCGAGCAGGAGATCAAGCGGCAGGCCAAGCTCCTCGATCTCGAGGAATTCGTCGCCGACGTGATCGTGCCGACCGAAGAGGTCATCGAGGTCCGCCGCGGCCAGAAGCACAATGCCGAGCGCAAGTTCCTGCCCGGCTACGTGCTGCTGCATGCCAAGCTGACCGACGAGGTCTATCACCTGGTGAAGAACGTCGCGAAGGTGACGGGCTTCCTGGGCCAAGGCAACAAGCCGATGCCGCTGCGCCAGGCCGAGGTCGACCGCATCCTCAACCAGGTGCATGAAGGCGTCGAGCATCCCAAATCGACGATCACCTTCGAGATCGGCGAGCAGGTGAAGGTGGCGGACGGCCCGTTCACCTCGTTCACGGGCGTGGTCGAGGAGGTCGACGAGGACCGCTCGCGCCTCAAGGTCGCGGTGTCGATCTTCGGCCGCGCGACGCCGGTCGAATTGGAATTCACGCAGGTCGAGAAAACCTGACCTGCAAGTTGTTTGGTTGTCGGGCTGTGCCCGACGTGGCGCGGGAGGGCCGGCCAGGCCCGTTCGAACCGCAAACCGCTAAGGAGGCGGACTTAGAGTGGCAAAGAAGATTACAGGTTACGTCAAGCTGCAGGTGCCCGCGGGCGCGGCCAATCCGTCGCCGCCCATCGGCCCGGCGCTGGGCCAGCGCGGCCTCAACATCATGGAGTTCTGCAAGGCGTTCAACGCCAAGACGCAGGACCAGGAAAAGGGCATGCCGATCCCGGTGATCATCACCGTGTTCTCGGACAAGTCCTTCACCTTCGCGATGAAGACGCCGCCCGCGTCCTATTTCCTCAAGAAGGCGGCGAAGCTGTCGAGCGGCTCCAAGGCCCCCGGCCGCGACTTCGCGGGCTCGGTCACCAAGGCGCAGGTGCGCGAGATCGCGCAGGCCAAGATGAAGGACCTCAACGCCAACGACATCGACAACGCCATGCTCCTCATCGAGGGCAGCGCGCGGTCGATGGGTATCGAGGTGAAGGGGTAAGCCATGTCCAAGAGATTCAAGAAAGCCGTCGAAGGCATCGACACCAACAAGGCCTATGCGGTCGAAGAGGCCGTGAAGCTCATCAAGTCGCGCGCGACCGCGAAGTTCGACGAGACCATCGAGCTCGCGATCAATCTGGGCGTCGACCCGCGTCACGCCGACCAGATGGTGCGCGGCGTCGTCTCGCTGCCGAACGGCACGGGCCGCTCGCTGCGCGTCGCGGTGTTCGCGAAAGGCGCGAAGGCCGATGAAGCCCGGAAGGCGGGTGCCGACATCGTCGGCGCCGAGGAGCTGGCCGAGACCGTCGCCAAGGGCGAGGTCGATTTCGAGCGCTGCATCGCGACGCCCGACATGATGGGCGTCGTGGGGCGGCTGGGTAAGGTGCTCGGCCCGCGCGGCCTGATGCCGAACCCGAAGGTCGGCACGGTGACGATGGACGTGACGCAGGCGATCAAGGACGCCAAGGGCGGCGCGGTCGAGTTCCGCGTCGAGAAGGCGGGCGTGGTCCAGGCCGGCGTCGGCAAGGCCAGCTTCAGCGAGGATGCGATCGTCGGCAACGTCAAGGCGTTCGTCGACAGCGTCATGAAGGCCAGGCCGACCGGCGCCAAGGGCACGTACATGAAGAAGATCTCCATCTCCTCGACGATGGGCCCCGGCGTGAAGATCGCGCTCGGCTCCGTCGGCGCGGCGGGCGCGGAGGCGCATTGACGAGTTTCGCGCCGACAACTCCATTGTCATCCCCGGCGAGCCGCGAAGCGGCGAGGGAAGGGGACCCAGGTGGAGAGACCGGCGCGGTGTTTGAGACCTGGGTCCCCTTCCCCTCGCGACGCTGCCGCGTCGCTCGGCCGGGGATGACAGGTGGACAAGTAAGTAAGTTTCGGGCCGGCGATGGCCTGAAAGACTGTCCGAGACTGCTGGAGTGCTTAGGCACTTAAACGTTCCAGCACAGACAGGGTTCGAGTGGACCCTGGGGCAGTGAAAGCAACAGGGGACTGAGGGATCGCCACCTCGGTCGTTGTGAGCGGCCTCACGCAGCGAAGCGGTAGGCCACTTAAAGGAGAAGCAAGTGGAGAAAGCCAAGAAGGCGGAAGTCGTCGAGGAGCTGCAAGGCGTCTTCGCGAAGGCCGGCTCGGTGGTTGTCGCCCACTATAGCGGCATGACGGTCGCCCAAATGAGCGATCTGCGCTCGCGCATGCGCGCGAACGGAGCAACGTTCAAGGTGGCGAAGAACCGTCTTGTCATGCGCGCTCTGAAAGGCACGCCCGTGGAGGGGATCAGCCACCTCTTCAAAGGCCCGACCGGCATCGCGGTGAGCGATGACCCGATCGCGGCTTCGAAGACGGCTGTCGCCTACGCCAAGGACAACGAGAAACTCGTGATCCTCGGCGGCTCGATGGGAACGACGGTGCTCGATGCGAACGGCGTGAAGGCCGTCGCGGCACTGCCGTCGCTCGACGAGCTTCGCGGCAAGATCGTGGGCCTGCTTCTGGCACCCGCGACCAAGCTTGCGGGAGTCATCCAGGCCCCCGCCGGCCAGCTTGCCCGCGTCGTCGGCGCGTATGCCAACAAAGAAGCCGCGTAAGCGACACAACAACATCCAGACTCGAAACCGAACCAAGGAAAGAAAGAAATGTCGAAGATCGAAAAGCTTGTCGAAGACCTCTCCGCCCTCACCGTTCTGGAGGCCGCGGACCTGGCGAAACTGCTCGAGGAGAAGTGGGGCGTCAGCGCCGCCGCTCCGGTCGCGGCTGCGGCCGGCCCGGCTGCGGCTGCCGCGGCTCCGGCGGTCGAGAAGACCGAGTTCACCGTCGTCCTGACCGAAGCCGGCGACAAGAAGATCAACGTGATCAAGGAAGTCCGCGCGATCACCGGGCTCGGCCTGAAGGAAGCCAAAGACCTCGTCGAAGGCGCCCCGAAGGAAGTGAAGGCCGATGTGAGCAAGGACGAAGCGGCGAAGATCAAGAAGCAGCTCGAGGACGCAGGCGCGAAGGTCGAGCTGAAATAAGGAGTGCCCGCGGGGTTGAAAAACCGCGAAACGTGCATATTTCGTTCACACACCAGCTCCCTGGAACCCGGTTCCAGGGGGCCGGTGTCATTCGCTTTTGACGGATCATTTTTCCATTGCGGAACGGCCGGTTACGGCCAGGTAGGGAATTGAAGACTCATGACACTCTCCTTCACGGGACGCAAACGCCTCCGCAAATACTTCGGCAAGATCGTCGAGGTCGCGGAGATGCCGAACCTCATCGAGGTCCAGAAGACCTCCTACGACCAGTTTCTCCAGGTGGCGAAGCCGGATGCCGGCCGCGTGGACGAGGGCCTGCAGGCGGTGTTCTCGTCGGTGTTCCCGATCAAGGATTTCAGCGAGAGCTCGCTGCTCGAATATGTCGACTATCATTTCGAGGAGCCGAAATACGACGTCGAGGAGTGCCAGCAGCGCTCCATGACCTATGCCGCGCCCTTGAAGGTGACGCTGCGCCTCATCGTGTTCGATGTGGACCAGGAGACCGGCGCCAAATCCGTCAAGGACATCAAGGAGCAGGACGTCTATATGGGCGACGTCCCCTTCATGACCGACAACGGCACGTTCATCGTGAACGGCACCGAGCGCGTGATCGTCTCCCAGATGCACCGCTCGCCGGGCGTCTTCTTCGACCACGACAAGGGCAAGACGCATTCGAGCGGCAAGCTGCTGTTCGCGGCGCGGGTCATCCCCTATCGCGGCTCGTGGCTCGATTTCGAGTTCGACGCCAAGGACATCGTCCATGTCCGCATCGACCGCCGCCGCAAGCTGCCGGCGACGACGCTGCTCTACGCGCTCGGCCTGACGCAGGAAGAGATCCTGGACAATTTCTTCTCCAAGATCTCCTTCAAGCGCCACAAGGATGGCTCGTGGACGACGCCGCTCGATCCCGCCTGGATGCGCAACGCGAAAACCACGACCGATTGGAAGAACGCCAAGACCGGCGACGTCATCGTCGAGGCCGGCCAGAAGATCACCGTGCGCGGCCTGCGCAAGCTCCAGGAAGAGGGCGTCAAACAGGTTTCGCTTTCCGAGGAAGAGCTCATCGGCCGCTACAGCGCGCTCGACATCGTCAACGCGAAGACGGGCGAGATCTATCTCGAGGCCGGCGACGAGATCACGGCCGCCCATCTCGAGGCGCTGCACGAGCACGGCTTCAGCGAGGTCGAGGTCATCAACGTCGACGGCATCACCATCGGCGCCTACATGCGCAACACGATGGCGGTGGACAAGAACCACTCCCGCGAGCAGGCGTTGATCGACATCTACCGCGTCATGCGTCCCGGCGAGCCGCCGACGCTCGACACGGCGGAGACGCTGTTCGGCCAGCTCTTCTTCGACAGCGAGCGCTACGACCTTTCGGCCGTCGGCCGCGTGAAGATGAACATGCGCTTGGGCCTCGACGCGCCCGACACGCTGCGTACGCTGCGCAAGGAGGACATCCTCGCGATCCTCAAGGCGCTGTGCGAGCTGCGTGACGGCCGCGGCGAGATCGACGACATCGACAATCTCGGCAACCGCCGGGTGCGCTCGGTCGGCGAATTGATGGAGAACCAGTTCCGCGTCGGCCTGCTGCGCATGGAGCGCGCGATCAAGGAGCGCATGAGCGCCGTCGACATCGACACGGTCATGCCGCACGATCTGATCAACGCCAAGCCCGTGGCGGCCGCGGTGCGCGAGTTCTTCGGCTCGTCGCAGCTCAGCCAGTTCATGGACCAGACCAATCCTCTGTCCGAAGTCACCCACAAGCGCCGCATGTCGGCGCTCGGCCCGGGCGGCTTGACGCGCGAGCGCGCCGGCTTCGAGGTGCGCGACGTGCACCCGACGCATTACGGCCGCATCTGCCCGATCGAGACGCCGGAGGGCCCGAACATCGGCCTGATCAACTCGCTGGCGACCTACGCACGCGTGAACAAGTACGGCTTCATCGAGAGCCCGTATCGCAAGGTCGTGGACAAGAAGGTCACCGACGAGGTGATCTATCTGTCGGCGATGGAAGAGGCGAAATACACCATCGCCCAGGCCAACGCGACGATCGATGCGCGCAACCGCATCACCGACGAGCTCGTCTCCTGCCGCAAGGGCGGCAACTTCGTCATGACGACGCCGGATCAGGTCGAGTTCATCGACGTGTCGCCGAAGCAGCTCGTGTCCGTCGCCGCGGCGCTCGTGCCGTTCCTCGAGAACGACGACGCCAACCGCGCGCTCATGGGCTCGAACATGCAGCGTCAGGCCGTGCCGCTCTTGAAGCCGGAGGCGCCGCTCGTCGGCACCGGCCTCGAGGACGTGGTGGCGCGCGACTCCGGTTCCGCCATCGCGGCGCGCCGCTCGGGCGTCGTCGACCAGGTCGACGCGACCCGTATCGTCGTGCGCGCGACGGAAGAGACCGATCCGACCAAGCCGGGCATCGACATCTATCGCCTGAAGAAGTTCCAGCGCTCCAACCAGTCGACCTGCATCACGCAGAAGCCGCTGGTGAAGGTGGGCGACCAGCTTCAGAAGGGCGACATCATCGCCGACGGCCCGTCGACGCAGCTGGGCGAGCTCGCGCTCGGCAAGAACGTGCTCGTCGCGTTCATGCCGTGGAACGGGTACAATTTCGAGGACTCCATCCTCATCTCCGAGCGCATCGTGCGCGACGACGTCTTCACCTCGATCCATATCGAGGAGTTCGAGACGATGGCGCGCGACACCAAGCTCGGTCCTGAGGAGATCACGCGCGACATCCCCAATGTCGGCGAGGAGAACCTGAAGAACCTCGACGAAGCCGGCATCGTCTATATCGGCGCCGACGTGAACGCGGGCGACATCCTGGTCGGCAAGGTCACGCCGAAGGGCGAAACCCCGATGACGCCGGAAGAGAAGCTGCTGCGCGCCATCTTCGGCGAGAAGGCGGCCGACGTGCGCGACACCTCGCTTCGCGTTCCGCCGGGCGTCACCGGCACGATCGTGGAAGTGCGCGTCTTCAACCGTCACGGCGTCGACAAGGACCAGCGCGCCATGACGATCGAGAAGGCGGAAGAGGACCGTCTTGCCGAGGACCGCGACGACGAGCTCGCGATCCTGGAGCGCAACATGTTCACGCGTCTGTCGGACCTGCTGCTGCACAAGACCGCGGCGTCGGGGCCCAAGGGGATGGCGGCGGACACCAAGATCACCCAGGCCGTGCTCGACACGATCCCGCGCCATCAATGGTGGCAGATCGCGCTGCGCAACGAGAAGGCGATGGGCGAGATCGAGGCGCTGCGCAAGCAGTACGACGAGTCCAAGCAGCGCCTCGACAAGCGCTTCGCGGACAAGGTCGAGAAGCTCAAGCGCGGCGACGAGCTGGCGCCCGGCGTGATGAAGATGGTCAAGGTCTTCGTCGCGGTGAAGCGCAAGCTGCAGCCCGGCGACAAGATGGCCGGCCGTCACGGCAACAAGGGCGTGATCAGCCGCATCGTGCCGATGGAGGACATGCCGCATCTCGAGGACGGCCAGCCCGTCGACGTGGTGCTCAATCCGCTGGGCGTGCCTTCGCGCATGAACGTCGGCCAGATCCTGGAGACGCATCTGGGCTGGGCCTGCGCAGGGCTCGGCCGCCAGATCGGCGACACGCTCGACAAGGTGCGCCGCGACGGCAAATACGACTCGCTCAAGCGCGCGCTCAAGCACGTCTATGGCGACGACGAGCGGCTCAAGGAGCTGGACGAGCAGGGGATGATGGAGCTCGGCGACAATCTGCGCGCCGGCGTCCCCATCGCGACCCCCGTGTTCGACGGCGCCAAGGAGGCCGACATCGTAGCCATGCTGGACCAGGCGGGTCTGACCGCATCGGGCCAGGTGACGCTTTTCGACGGCCGCACGGGCGAGGCGTTCAAGCGCCAGGTGACGGTGGGCTACATCTATATCCTGAAGCTCCACCATCTCGTGGACGACAAGATCCACGCGCGCTCGATCGGTCCGTACTCGCTCGTCACCCAGCAGCCGCTGGGCGGCAAGGCGCAGTTCGGCGGCCAGCGCTTCGGCGAGATGGAGGTGTGGGCGCTGGAAGCCTACGGCGCCGCCTACACGCTGCAGGAGATCCTGACCGTGAAGTCGGATGACGTGGCCGGCCGCACCAAGGTCTACGAGGCGATCGTACGCGGCGAGGACACGTTCGAGGCCGGTATCCCCGAGTCCTTCAACGTGCTCGTCAAGGAAATGCGCTCGCTGTCGTTGAATGTGGAGTTGGTCAACGGACCGACGACGTAACGCCTGCGAAACCCTCATCCTTCGACAAGCTCAGGATGAGGGAATGCCGAAATAGAGCCTTCATCCTGAGCTTGTCGAAGGGTGAAGGCGGACCGAATTGCAACTGTAGAAAGGCTCGAAAATGAACCAAGAGCTGATGAATGTCTTCCAGACGAAGGACGTCCCCGCCTTCGACCGGATCAAGATCTCGCTCGCCAGCCCCGACCAGATCCTGCGCTGGTCGCACGGCGAGGTGAAGAAGCCCGAGACGATCAACTACCGCACCTTCAAGCCGGAGCGCGACGGGTTGTTCTGCGCGCGCATCTTCGGGCCGGTGAAGGATTACGAGTGCTTGTGCGGCAAGTACAAGCGCATGAAATACAAGGGCATCGTCTGCGAGAAGTGCGGCGTCGAGGTCACGGTGCAGAAGGTGCGCCGCGACCGCATGGCGCATATCGAGCTGGCGTCGCCGGTCGCCCACATCTGGTTCCTGAAGTCGCTGCCGAGCCGCATCGGCCTCATGCTCGACATGACGCTGAAGGATCTCGAGCGCGTCCTCTATTTCGAGAACTACATCGTCACCGAGCCGGGGCTCACGCCGCTCAAGGACCGCCAGCTGCTCAGCGAGGACGAGTTCTACAAGGCGCAGGACGATTACGGCAACGACGCCTTCACCGCCATGATCGGCGCCGAGGCCATCCGCATGCTGCTGCAGGCGATCGACCTGGAGAAGCTGCGCGACGACCTGCGCGTCGAGATCGCGGGCTGCAACGGCGGCGAGAAGCCGAAGAAGCTCGTCAAGCGGCTCAAGGTCGTCGAGGCCTTCATCGATTCCGGCAATCGCCCGGAATGGATGATCCTGACCGTCGTGCCGGTGATCCCGCCGGAGTTGCGCCCGCTCGTGCCGCTGGACGGCGGCCGCTTCGCGACGTCGGACCTGAACGACCTCTATCGCCGCGTCATCAACCGCAACAACCGCCTCAAGCGCCTGATCGAGCTCAAGGCGCCCGACATCATCGTGCGCAACGAGAAGCGCATGCTGCAGGAGTCGGTCGACGCCCTGTTCGACAACGGCCGCCGCGGCCGCGTCATCACCGGGGCCAACAAGCGTCCGCTGAAGTCGCTCGCCGACATGCTGAAGGGCAAGCAGGGCCGCTTCCGCCAGAACCTGCTCGGCAAGCGCGTCGACTATTCGGGCCGTTCGGTGATCGTGGTCGGTCCGGAGCTCAAGCTGCACCAGTGCGGCTTGCCCAAGAAGATGGCGCTCGAGCTGTTCAAGCCGTTCATCTACGCGCGGCTCGAGGCGAAGGGCTTCAGCCAGACGGTCAAGCAGTCCAAGAAGCTGGTCGAGAAGGAGAAGCCGGAGGTCTGGGACATCCTCGAAGAGGTGATCCGCGAGCATCCGGTGCTGCTCAATCGCGCGCCGACGCTGCATCGCCTCGGCATCCAGGCGTTCGAGCCGGTGCTGATCGAGGGCAAGGCGATCCAGCTGCATCCGCTGGTCTGCACCGCCTTCAATGCCGACTTCGACGGCGACCAGATGGCCGTGCACGTGCCGCTGAGCCTCGAGGCGCAGCTGGAAGCGCGCGTGCTGATGATGTCGACCAACAACATCCTCAGCCCCGCGAACGGCAAGCCGATCATCGTGCCGACGCAGGACATCGTTCTCGGCCTCTACTATCTCAGCCAGGAGCGCAAGGGCGAGCCGGGCGAGGGCATGATGTTCAACGACATCGGCGAGATCGAGCATGCCTTGTTCTCGGACGCGGTGACGCTGCACGCCAAGATCACGGCGCGCTACAAGACCGTCGACGCCGAGGGCAAGCCGATCACCCGCCGCGTCGAATCCACGCCGGGCCGGATGATGATCGCGGAGATCCTGCCGCGTCATCCCAAGATCCCGTTCGAGCTGGTCAACAAGCTCCTGCGCAAGCAGGAGGTGTCGCACATCATCGACGAGGTCTACCGCCATTGCGGCCAGAAGGAGACGGTGCTCTTCGCTGACGCGGTGATGGGGCTGGGCTTCCGCGAGGCGTGCAAGGCCGGCATCTCGTTCGGCAAGGACGACATGGTGGTCCCTGCGACGAAGGAGAAGCTGATCGAGGAGACGCGCCACAAGGTGCGCGAGAGCGAGCAGCAGTATCAGGACGGCCTGACCACGGACAAAGAGAAGTACAACCAGGTCGTCGACTACTGGTCGAAGTGCACCGACCTGGTCGCGGCGGAAATGATGAAGGAGATCTCCGAGCCGCGCATCGATCCGGAGACGGGCCGCGTGTCGGAGATGAACTCGATCTACATGATGAGCCATTCCGGCGCCCGCGGCTCGCCGCAGCAGATGAAGCAGCTCGCCGGCATGCGCGGCCTCATGGCGCGTCCGGACGGCTCGATCATCGAGACGCCGATCCTGTCGAACTTCAAGGAAGGCCTCACCGTGCTCGAGTACTTCAACTCGACCCACGGCGCCCGCAAGGGTCTGGCCGACACCGCGCTCAAGACGGCGAATTCGGGTTACCTGACCCGCCGTCTGGTCGACGTGGCGAACGACTGCATCATCACGGCGGAGGATTGCGGCACCAAGAAGGGTGTCACCGTCCAGGCCGAGATCGATGGCGGCCAGGTCGTCTCGTCGCTCAGCGAGCGCATCCTCGGCCGCACCACGGCGGAGGACGTCAAGCATCCGGAGACGGGCGAGGTGCTCGTCAAGCGCAACAAGGAGGTCAGCGAGGATCTCGCGGAGAAGATCGAGAAGGCGCAGGTGCAGAAGGTGCGCGTGCGCTCGGTCCTGACCTGCGATCTTCCCGAGGGCGTCTGCGGCAAGTGCTACGGGCGCGATCTCGCGCGCGGAACGCCGGTCAATATCGGCGAGGCGGTCGGCGTCATCGCCGCCCAGTCGATCGGCGAGCCGGGCACGCAGCTCACCATGCGCACGTTCCATATCGGCGGTGCGGCGCAGGTCGCGGGCTCGTCCAAGATCGAGGCGTCCTATGACGGCAAGATCAAGGTCGTGAACCGCAACGTCGTGAAGAACTCCGACGGCGAGCTGATGGCGATGGGCCGCAACATGCAGCTCGTCATCACCGACTCCAAGGGCCAGGAGCGCGCCTCCTACCGTATCGTCTACGGCGCGCGCCTGAAGGTCGACGAGGGTTCCGCGGTCAAGCGCGGCGACAGGCTGGCGGAATGGAACCCGAACAGCCTGCCGGTGCTCACCGACGCCGACGGCATCGTGAAGTTCGAGGAGATCGTCTCGGGCGTCTCGGTGAAGGAGGTGGCGGACGAGAAGACGGGCGTGACCAACCGCGTCGTCATCGACAGCCGCACGGGCACGGGCTCCAAGGCGACCGAGCTGCGTCCCACGCTCGTCGTCGTCGACAAGGCGGGCAAGACCATCCAGCTGCCGAACGGCGGCGAGGCGCGCTATGCGCTGTCTGTCGACGCGATCCTGTCGGTGGACGAGGGCTCGCACGTCAAGGCCGGCGACCTGCTGGCGCGTATCCCGACGGAAGGCGCCAAGACGCGCGACATCACGGGCGGCCTGCCGCGCGTGGCGGAGCTGTTCGAGGCGCGCAAGCCCAAGGAGTGCGCGGTGCTCGCCGAGACCGACGGCTTCGTCGAGTTCGGCAAGGACTACAAGAACAAGCGCCGCGTCATCGTCAAGCCCAAGTCGGACAAGATCGAGCCGACCGAGTACCTGATCCCCAAGGGCAAGCACATCAGCGTGCGCGAGGGCGATTACGTCGAGAAGGGCGACTACATCGTCGAGGGCAATCCTTCGCCCCACGACATCCTGCGCATCAAGGGCATGGAGGAGCTGGCGACCTATCTCGTCAAGGAGATCCAGGACGTCTATCGTCTCCAGGGCGTGAAGATCAACGACAAGCACATCGAAGTGATCTGCCGCCAGATGATGCAGAAGATGGAGATCACCAACGGCGGCGACACCACGCTGCTCGCGGGCGAGCAGGTCGACCAGATCGAGCTCGACGAGGCCAACGCCAAGGCCGACGAGACCAGCGGCAAGCATGCCGAGGGCCGTCCGGTTCTTCTAGGCATCACCAAGGCGTCGTTGCAGACGCGCTCGGTGTTCTCGGCCGCGTCGTTCCAGGAGACCACGCGCGTGCTCACCGACGCCGCGGTCAACGGCAAGGTCGACACGCTCGAGGGCCTCAAGGAGAACGTCATCGTCGGACGTCTCATCCCGGCCGGCACGGGAGGCGCCATCGCGCGCCTGCGCCACGTGGCCACGGAACGCGACCGCGCCATCCAGGAAGAGCAGGCCAAGTCCGTGCCCGCCCAGCTGGAGCCGCCCCAGGCCGCGGAGTGATAAGTCGACCCTCCCCTTGAGGGAGGGTCGAAATTTGCGGCACGCAAATTTCGGGGAGGGGTGAATGTCGCCCCTCCCCGAAAAATCTTCCGCTCCGCTTCAGATTTTTCGACCCTCCCTCAAGGGGAGGGTAGGTCTTTGGCCGGTGAAAACACCGGCCCTTCTTTTTGGTGATTATAACCAAATCGGTGGCGCTCTTCCGGCGATCGGCTGAGAGTGCCGCCATGGCTTCACCGCTTCAAATCCGCGCGGCGCGCTTTCTCTTGGGCTGGTCGCAAAAGACGCTGGCCCGAAAGGCCAATGTCTCGTGCAACACCGTCGGACGGATTGAGAGCGGCTATGCTCTTCGCGCGGCCACGATGACGGCCCTGGAGCGGGCGCTTGTTCGAGCCGGGATCCATTTCATTCCAGCCGATGATCATCACGGCGAAGGTGTGCGTCTTGCGCGACCGGATATGTAAGGCGGGGCGCGTCGCTCCCCCGCTGTCATCCCCGGCGAGTATCGACGCGCAAGCGTCGATGTGAGGAAAGGGGACCCAGGTGGATAGACCTGTCTCGATCTTTCCACCTGAGTCCCCTTCCCCTCGCGATGCCGACGGCATCGCGAGGCCGGGGATGACAGTGGAGTGCTCACGAAAATCTGACCGCCAAGTCCTCAGCCGCGCCGCCCCACACGGGGTTGTGAGTGGCGCTTGATGACATTTCTGCCATCTTTTCCCTGGGACACATCCTTGCTGGAAAAGGGGGCGAGAGATGCGTAAAGTGACGCTATTACTTTCGGTTTTTGTATTCTTATGTGCAACGTCCGGTGCCATGGCGGCGGATCCGGTCGACCCGAAGACGGTGCCGCTCGCGCCCACCTTCGAAGTGAAAAGCGCCGACGAATGCCCGGAAGGCATTCAGAACTGCAAGCTTGTCTGTAAGGCCTTCGCGCCGCCGACGGGCACGCGCCTGGGCGGCCACACCGAGTGCCGCACCCAGGCGTGGTGGGACACCCGCATGCGCCAGGACCAGGCCACGACGGTCAAGATCCAGGAGAACTCCTACAAACAGGTGCGCCCCGGCGGCGGTTGAAGGAACGAAGGCCGGCGACGGTGCCGCGCGTCTACGGCGCCCCGCGAGGCGCGACGACGAGGCTGTAGGGGATGTAGAGCGCGAGGTCGAGCTGGCCCGACTGGTACCACTGGATCTTGCGCTGCAGGCCCTCGAGCCGGGGCGTGTAGTCGGGCCCGAAGAGCGCGGCCGTCTGCTTGGCGTCCGCGGCGATGCGCGCGACGAGCTCGGCGCGATAGCGTTCGGGCTTGACGAGGCCGAGGTTGAAGGGCTGCTCGTTGAGGATTTCCGTGCGGCCCGATTTCGGCGTGTGCGCGATGAAGTCCTTGATGCGCTGCGTGGCGTCGTCGAAGGTATCGGTCTTGGTCAGCTCGGTACGGATGACGACATAGGCGTCGCTGGTATCCGCCTTCGAATCCGGCACGATGACCTTGTCGAGCATCTTCTGCGTGAAATCGACCAGCATCTCGTCGCCGACGCTGAGCGAGATCGACGGCGTGCGCGAAGCTTCCTCGATCATGCCGCGCAAGGTCTGGCGCAGCTCGTCCTTGCGCCTGGCGGTGTCGCGGGTATCGCACACCACGCGCACCTTGGTGATGAGATGGTCGGCGCGCTGGGCCAAGGTCACGCTCGGCGCCTCGGAATCGTAGCCGATGCGCTCGGCGGTCACGACCACGGTCTCTTGTGCGCCGGCGCCGCCGGCCAGCGACGCGGCCAGGGCCACGCCGATCAGGAACTTCTTCATGCCTATGCTCCCCCGAGCTTTCCCGGGGGAGCATAGCAGGAAGGCCGCGCTATTTCACGTTCTCCGTGCGGCGGATGAAGTCGGCCACGTTGTCGTGGATCTCCTTCAGCGACTGCTCGTGCGCGTAGACCATGTGGCCGGATTCGTACTGCTTGTACTCGATATTGGCCTGGAGCTTGCGCGGGATCGGGAGCTGGCGCATCTCGTAGATGCCCTCGTAATAGGGCGTCGCGAGATCGTAGAAGCCCGCGTTCAGCATCACGCGCAGGTTGGGGTTGGTCTTCATCGCCACCGCCAGGTCCGGCATCACGTTGGGCGAGGACTGCAGCGCCTGGTTCGAGCCGGGCTGGGTGTGCTTGAAGTCCCAGTCCTTGAGGGGAGCGAACAGGAAGTATTTCCGCCCGTCGCCGTATTTCAGCGCCGTGCGCGCGTAGTCGTTGAAGGCGCTGATATAGGCCGAGCTGATCGCCGCCGATTGCGGATCGTAGTCGGCTTCCTTGTCGAGCGGATCGAGCGAGGGCCCAGAGAAGCGCGTGTCGAGACGGCCGGTGGTCATCTCGTTGGTGTCCTGCAGGTTCTGCTCGAACATGCCGCCGTCGATGCGCAGATCGGCCTTGAGGATGTAGTCGACGCGCAGACCGGTGTAGTTGTGCAGCTTCTGCGCGATCGTGCCCCGCTGCTGATCGTTCAGCGCCGCGCCCGCCTGCAGCGCCATCGCATAGTCGCCCATCGCGAAGTGCTGCACTTCGCCCAGGAACTTGCGCAGGTCCGCGGGCTTCTGGCCGGGAAGCTTGTTGTGATACCAGGCCGACGCCGCATAGGTCGGCAGCGCGAGCTGGTAGGGCAGGTTGACGCCCGGATTGACCTGCGGCCCGTCGGCGCTCATGTCGAAGTTCAGGATCTGCGACAGCATCACCACGCCGTTGAGGTCGATGGCATAGTTGCTCGCCAGCATGTTGGAGAGCACGGCTGCGCGCGTCGTGCCGTAGCTTTCGCCGAAGATGTATTTGGGCGAGTTCCAGCGCGAATATTTGGTCAGGAACTGGTTGATGAACTCGCTGAAGGCGCCGGCGTCCTCGTCGATGCCCCAGAACGCCTTGTCCTTGTCCTTGCCCGCGACGCGGCTGAAGCCCGCGCCGGGCGCATCGATGAAGACGAGATCGGATGCGTCGAGCAGGCTGTAGGCGTTGTCGACGACGTTGTACGGCGCCGCCGGCGTGTGGGAATCGTCCGAGGTGACGACGCGCCGGGGTCCGAACGCGCCCATGTGCAGCCACACCGTCGCCGAGCCCGGTCCGCCGTTGAACAGGAACATGATCGGCCGCTGTCCCGCGCCCGCGCCCTTCTTGAAATAGGCGGCGTAGAACATCGACGTCTCGGCGTCGGGGTTCTTCGCGGCGGCTTCCTTGTCTTCCTTGTCCGCGGTCGCGGGAACGGGCACGTCGTCCCAGTTCTTGGCGTGCACGACAAGCGTGCCGGCGACGGCGGTGTAGTTCACGCGGCCGCTCTGCGTGCCCACCGAGCCGTCGGTCTGCATCTCGTCGGGCTTGAAGTACTTGCCGGCGCCCTGCACGGGCTTCTCGGCCGGCTTGTCGGGTGCCGCGGCATAGACGAAGGCGCCGACCAGCGCGGTGCCCAGCGCCAGCGTCAACGCGAAATTCTTCAGGCGAGTTGTCTTGGAGTTCATCATCAGTCCCCTCGGTTCGGGCGCATTTTAGAAGCGATGGCGCGGCAAAGTGCAATGTCCGGCCGCGCCATGAACCTCACATCGGCGCGAGGGCGGCGGAGGCGCTGATTCGCGCAGCGCCTCCTCCAGCATCAGCCCCGCCACCGCCGCGCCCACGCAAAGCGCGAGCACGAGCAGGGTCGGAAGCAGCCATGCTCTCGCGGCAGGGCGCCTGCGCTCCTTACGCATCAGAGCGCCTTCGACAGCCCGACGAAAAAGCCCCGCCGCGGTCCGAACTGCGGCGCGCCCACGCCGACACCCGTGCCGTCGCGGATTTCGTATTTTTCATCGAACAGGTTGATCACGTCGAAGCGCGCGGTGAGTCCTTTCGAGTCCCACAGGTTGAACGTGCGGCTGATCCCCAGATTGACCTGGACATAGCCCGGCACGTGATCGCCGTTGGGCGTCGCGCCGTCCTTCCTGAGCCCCGAGCCGTAGATCAGGTCGGTGCTGAAGCGCGTACCCAGCCACAGATAGGACGCGCCCGCGGACACGGTGACGATCTGCTGATGGTCGAGCGGGATGAAGTGGTCGGCGATATAGGCGAGGTCGCCCGGATCGAACTGGAACTGGCTCGAGACGATGTCGCGGCCGTCGGCGCGCTCATAGGCGGCGTTGGCATAGCTCGAGAAGTCGCCTTGGCTGTAGGTGCCGGTCAGTTCCAACCCGTATTGCCGTCCGGTGAGGTAGTTGAACGGCGTCAGGATGATCGGCGCGCCGAACTGGCCTTCGTCGATCATGTCGTGTGAGGACTTGTAGAAGCTGTCCAGCCCGAGCGTCACCTGATCGCCGAGCTTCTGGCTGACGCCGATGTCGTAATAGTCGGCGCGCTCGGCCTTGGGCGTGTCGTCGGTATGGCTGGCTTGCGCGGTCGTGCCGTCGAAGAGCGCGATGTCCGTCGTCCCGACCAGCTCGATCGGTGGCGGCGAGAAGTAGCGCGCGAAGCCCGCATGCACCGTCGTCGTGTCGTTCGGGGTCCACACCATGTTGAGGCGCGGGCTGATCTGGTTCTCCGCGTCGAAGGCCTGGAACTGGTCGGAGCGCAGGCCGTAGTTCACGGTCAGCGTGGGGAACAGCTTCCATTCGTCCTGGACGTAGACGCCATAGCTCCACGCATGCTTGGTGCCGTCGTCGAGGATGGTCAGCGGCACGTCCGAGGTCTGGTTGCCGGAACCGTCCACCGGCAGCACCACCGACGAGGTGTCGCTCACCAGATCGTCGGCCTGATAGACGACGCCGAAACGCACCGTGTGGCTCTCGCCCGCATGCCACGCGGCTTCGGCTTGCAGGCCATAGGCTTCGTCGCGCTTGTAGGCGGTCTGCGCGATGCCGTCATAGAGCAGGTCGCCGACGCCGCCGCCGGGCGTGTAGTACAAGCTCGAATAGCGCCCGAACGCGCTGATCTGGAAGTCGACCGGGCCTTGCGAGCGCAGGTAGCTCAGGATCGCGTAGTGCGTGAGCTCGCGCTGGCGTTCGTCGAGATCGTTGCTCAGGAAGGTGGACTGCCCGTTCACCTGCAGCACGCCGTTCGGACCCAGGCCGTTGATGCCGTCGAGGCCGATCGGTTCGAGACCGCGCAGGTTCGGGATCTCGAACATGTCGTTCGACGTGCCCAGGATCGCGGTCACGCTGCTGTTCTGATCCAGGATGTCCTGCAGGAACGCGAAGCCGTGCCATTGCTTGGTGCGGTCGTGCAGCGGGTCGACGCTGCCGTCCGGGGATTCGATGCCCAGCGTGTCGGTCGTGTAGTCGCCCGAGACGAAATAGTTGAACCCGCCCGACGAGCCGCCATAGTCGAAGCTCGGCGCGATCTGGCCGTGGCTTCCGCCATAGACGCCGATATCGCCTCCGGGCTCGAACAGCCCTGTCTTGGTCTGCACGTCGATGATGCCGGCGGTGCGGTCGCCGTATTCGGCCGGAAGCGCGCCGTCGATCAGCTTCACCGAATCCGCGAGCCTGGGATCGAGCGTCTGGCCGAACACCGAGATGCCCTCGGGGATGATGATGCCGTTGAGGCGGTATTGCAGGCCGTTGTGCTCGCCGCGGATGTGCAGCTGGCCGAACGAGTCCTGCGCCGCGCCCGGCGCCTGCAGGATCACCTGGTTGAGCAGCGTGTTCTGGCCGCCCGGCTCGATGTCGATGTCCTCGGACGTGATGGTGTAGGTCGAGGCGCCGGTCTGCGTCTGGATGCCGTTGCGTGCGTTGGCGAGGCGCTGGGCGGTGACGACGACGGTCTCGACGGGCTCTGACGTGCCGCCCTGGACCTGCGCGAGCGCACAGGAGAGCGGGCTGAGCGCGGCGAGCGCGCCCAGGATAAGACTGCGATGCATGACTTGAACTCCATGACATTGGGAATGGCGAACGGCCGTCGCGCGGAAAACCGCGCGCCGTTCACGGGCTCACGAGTGCAATGTCAGGCTTTGGGTGGGGCGCGGCTTCGCCAGCCATGCGAGATCGCGCGCGCGACAACGGGTATCGCCGCGGCGACGCGGACGATGGAGACGATAAGCGCCGGCGGCAGGAGCGATGCCGCCGACGGCGTTACGAACTGCCCATTGTGCAGGACTTCCTGGCAGATCGGGCAGTTCGCGGGATCGCCGTTCGCCGGGAATTTGTCCGGCGCGTGCTTCTGCGACGCGGCGGAATCGGGCGCGAGATGGATATGGATCTGGCCGATGTAAGTCTGGAACGAGAACGCGAACAGCGCGAAAAGCGTGACCAGCAGCCGCAGCCGCGTGCTCCCGTTCGAAACCTTCGCAATCCGTCGCCTGCGCGCCAAGGGCCGTTCTCACCGTCAGGACGGCGCAAGCCTAGTCCGCTTCGCCACCCGCGCGCAACGCGTCAGTAGAAGTCGCGCGTGACGCGCAGTCCGACGCGGAAGCGCTCGGAGTAGGCCAAGTAACCTTGTTGGACGCCGCTATGCGCGGGATCCTGCGACCAGGGAAGCTGCGCCTGGAAGCCCAGGCTCGCGGTCCATGGATGCGCCACGTACTGGACCGTCGGTCCGAAATAGTAGGTCGTCGGTCCGGGCACCGCGTTGCCGTCGAGAAGCAAGCCGTCATAGCCGTGCGCGACGTTGAACTCGAGACCGGCGGACCATTCCCAGGTGATGTTGTAGGCGGCGCCGAAATCGGCGGTGAGCGCGCTGACGTCGCTCCACGTGCCGTCCTTCTCCTGGCCGAACTCGCCGCCGATATTGGCGGCGAAGCGCAGGCGGTCATTGTCGAAGTTCTTCTGCAGCAGCACGCGTGCCTCGATCCCGCGCTCGCTCGGTCCGGCGACCGCGTTGAACTTGAAGCCGAGGCCGATGGGATCGAAATAGACGTTCATCGCCTGGTAGATCGCTTCGCCCTCGATGCCGCCCCAAGCGCTCCCGCTTTGCGCGGTGATGTCGGGAAATGCGTGATAGTGCTCCCGCTCCCAGGCATAGGACGTCGAGACCGCGAGCTGCAGCTTGTCGCTGAAGCCGTATTCCCACTCGCTCTCGCCCTCGAACTCGCTGTAGGCGCTGTGGGTGAGGCCGGTGTTCCAGCCGAAATTCTGCTCGAGCTCATGGCCGAACTCGGGCTCGATGTCGGTGGTGTCGAGGGTAAGGAACGGCTGGTCGTCGGCGCGCGCGACGGCGGGCGCGAGAAGCAGTGCGGCGAAGACGAATTTGGACAGCGCGCCGAACGGACGCACAACGGACGATGGCATTAGTTCCCCAGTGCGCTATTTGATAATCGTTCGCAAGTTACACCGTAAAACCGCCCGTGCCAATAAGAATTAGTCGCATATTGCCGCAGGTGCCGCGGACTCGGTCTAGGCTCGCGGCCGGGAAATAACGGAGGTTCGAATGCTCACACCCGTGCTGACGCTGATCGTCTGGTCGCTGCTGATCTGGATAGGGATGTACGCGACGCGCATCCCCGCGATGCAGAAGGCGCGGATCGCGCCGCAGGATGCGCGCTTTCCGGGCTCGCTCGACAAGCTGCCGGATCACGCGCGCCAGGTGGCCGACAACTACAACCACCTGATGGAGCAGCCGACGATCTTCTACGCGCTGTGCTTCACCGTCGTGCTCGCGGGCCACACCGATACGCTGAACATGGAGCTGGCCTGGGCTTATGTGGGTCTGCGCATCCTGCACTCGCTGATCCAGTGCACGGTGAACATCGTCAACCTGCGCTTCGTCGTCTTCTCCCTGTCGACGCTGATGCTGATGGCGATCGCGGCGCGTCAGGTTCTCGCACTGATGTGAGCGCGCGTGCGCAGGATCGTCGCGCGCGTGGCGGGCGGCGCGTCGGCTGCGGCGCGCTCCAGCCATATCGCGGCCGCGGTCATGCAGCCCTCGCGCGCCAGGATCGTCGCGTAGTTATAGGCGCCGCGGAAATATCCGCCTTCCGCCGAGCGGCGGTACCAGACGCGCGCGGCGGAGACGTCGCGCGGCGTGCCCCAGCCTTCTTCAAGGCAGCGCGCGACCAGGTTCATCGCGCGCGCGTGGCCTTGGGCGGCGGCGCGCATGTACCAGATGAAGGCTTCGTCGCAGCGCCGTTTGTCGAGCAGGGTGTGGCCCAGATTGTACTGCGCCCAGTCGAGGCCCGCTTCGGCCGCGAGGCGATAGTGCTGTGCCGCGCGCTCCATGTCGCACGCCGTGCCCCAGCCGTTCTCGTAACAGCGGCCGAGCATGTTGCTCGCGTCCGGGTCACCGTCCTCGGCGGCGCAGAGGAAGCAGGCGAATGCCGCGCGCTCGTCCTTCGCCATGCCCTGGCCTTCGAGCAGCATGCGTCCGAGACGGATCTGCGCCTCGATCATGCCGCAGTCGGCCGCGGCCTCGACCCAGGGTGCCGCGTCCTCGCCCGACAGGAGCGCTGCGAGCTGCTCGGGCGCCATCATCGTGAGCGCGGCGACGCGCCAGGTCTGTGCGACGGGCGCGTTCATACCTCGCCCCATTTGCGCACGAGGTTGTGGTAGACGTTGGTCAATCGCGCGACGGCGGGATGATCCGGCGCGCCGCGGCCGAGCTCGACGATGGCGCGGTCGAGATCGAAGAGCAGGCGCCGCTCGCCTTCGTCCTTGACCATGCTCTGCACCCAGAAGAAAGCGGCCACCCGCTGCCCGCGCGTCACCGGCGCGACGCGATGCAAGGTCGTCGCGGGATAGAGGATCATGCTGCCCGCGGGCAGCTTCGCGGCTCGCGAACCCGCCGCGTCGTCGATCAGAAGCTCGCCGCCGTCATAGTCGTCGTTCAGGAACAGCGTCGCCGACAGGTCGGTGCGGATGCTGCGCGGCGAGCCGGGCAGGGGACGGATCGCGTTGTCGACATGGGCGCCGAACGACATGCCCTGCTCGTACTTGTTGAACAGCGGCGGGAACACCGCGCGCGGCAGCGCCGCCGTCATGAACAGCGCGCTGCGGCCGAGCGCCTTGAGCACGATCTCGCCCAGCTCGCGCGCGTCCACGCCGGTCTCCGAGAGCTGCAGATTGTGCTTCACCCGCGCCGATTGATGTCCCGCCGTCGCGCGTCCGTCCTCCCACGCGGCGCCGGCGAGGCGGCTCTGGATCGTCTCCAGCTCCGTCTTCGTCAGCACCTCGGGGATCGGGATCAGCATGTGGTCAGAGCGATGCGTTCAGCGTCAGCAGGACGGTGCGCCCCGGCGCCGGCACGGTGTGGTTCTCGCCCGGCCGCGTGAAGTAGGAGTTCACGAAATAGTACTTGTCGGCGAGGTTGTAGCCGTTGAGGTCCAGCGTGAAGCGGTCGTCGATCTTCATCTCGCCCATCGCGTCGAAGGTGACGGCGCCCGGCACATGCGCCACGACGATCTCGCCCGGCACGGTCGCGTTGTCGGTGCCGGCATTGACGCGGCCGATATAGTTGATCCCGCCGCCCACCGTGAAGCGCTCGTCGAGCGCATAGGTCGACCAGAGATTGGCCTGGTTGTGCGCCGTGTTGGGGATCGGGCCGTGGACGCCCACACCCGCAAGCCCGACCGCCGTCGGATCGAGATAGGTATAGCCCGCGAGCACGCTCCAGCGATCGGTCAGATGGCCCTGCGCGTCGAGCTCGAAGCCGTGGACGCGCTCGGTGCCGGCCAGCGTCTGCAGCGTCGGGTTGGTCGGATCGGTGATGCGCGCGTTGGTCATCTCGGTGTCGAACGCAGCAGCCGTCAAAGAAAGCATGCCGCCCAGCACCTGCGCCTTGCCGCCGATCTCGAAGGTGCGGTCCTTCTCGGGCCCCAGGTCCGCATTGCTCGCGGCGAGCGACAGGTTCTCCGCCGACGGATCGAACGAGGTGCCGTAGGAGACATAGACGCTGGTGTCCTCGCTCGGCTTGTAGACGAGGGCGGCGCGGGGGCTGACGATATCGTCGGTGTGCGAGAAGTGCGACGGCGTGCCGACGGGCTGGTCGAACTTCGCGTCGAAATGGTCGTAGCGCACCGCGACGGTGAGCAGCCATTGCGGGCCGGACGCGATCGTGTCGTTGGCGAAGACGCCGATGGTCTTTGTGCTCGTCACCGGCGTTTGGCGGATCGCCATCTGCCGGCCCGGGAACGCCTCATACGGATCGGGATCCAGCAGCGGCGTCGGCAGGATCACCGTGTTCTGGTTGGTGTAGCGCGTCAGGCTCGCGATCTCGGAATCCTCCTCCACGCCGGTGACGAGCGTGTGATCGAGCGCGCCGGTCGCGAACTTCGCGGTCAGGTCGGTCTCGTTCATCATCGTGGTGATGACGCCCTTGGAGCTCGGCCGGTCGCGCTCGACCCAGATGTCGTCGACCGGCGTACCGAGCACGGGATAGAGCGGGTTCTCCAGCGTCACCGGAACGGGATTGGTCACGGCCGGGCACAGTGTCGCGCCCGAATAGTAGTACGGCGAGGACGGATCGCTGAAGCAATTGGCGCTGCCATAGGTCGCCGCGGTCTGGCGCGAGTCGAACCAGTAGGAGCCGAAGCGCGCCGTGTCGCTGATCGAGAAGACGTCGTTGAACTTGTGATTGACGCGGCCGGTGACGACATCGACGTCGGTCTGGAAGCGGTCGTCCGACGGCAGGCCGTAATAGGTGTCGCGCGCGACCGGCGCCGGCTTGTCGAACAGGAACGGGATGCCGTAGTCGGGGATGTTGTCTTCCTGCTGGTGCAGGTATTTGAGCGTGAAGGTCGTGTCGGTGCCCAGCCCGTAGGCGAAGGACGCCGCCGCGCCCCAGCGCTGGGTGCGCGTGAAGTCGCGGTCCTCGAAATTGTTGCGCTGGCCCATCAGCGCCAGACGCATCGCGCTCGTGTCGCCGAGCACGGTGTTGACGTCGGCGGTGGCGCGGACTTCCGCGTTCGTGCCGCCGGTGAGCGAGAAATCGTCGATCGGGAAAAGCTGCGGCGTCTTCGTCACTTGGTTGACGACGCCGCCGGTCGAGCCGCGGCCGAAGAGGGTGGAGGCGGGGCCCTTGTAGACCTCGAGATTGTCGATATCGAAGACGTCGCGGTCGTAGAGGCCGGTGTCGCGCAGCCCGTCCATGAAATAGTCGTCGCCCGCGGGGAAGCCGCGCAGATTGACCAGGTCGCCATGCGTGCCGCCTTCGCCGGCGTTGAGCGTGATGCCGGGGACGTTCTTGAGCGCTTCGGTCAGCGCCGCGGTGCCCTGCTCCTTGATCACCTGCGCCGGCACCACGTTGATCGATTGCGGCGTGTCGAGGATCTTCTGCGGCAGCACGTCGAGCGAGGACCGTTTGGACGTGACCACCACGGTCTCGACGTCCTTGCTCTTTCCCGTGTCGTTGCTGGCGACCACCGTCTGGCCGAACGCGGCCGAGACCGCTGCGGCCGAAGCCAGCCCGAAACTCGCGGGCGCGAGCGCCTGCCGACTGCCGATCTTCATTGCCATCCCGTCTAATTGATAATCATTCGCAACTAGATAGGACCATAGCGCGGCGTGGGCGCGAGTCAATGCGAATTAGTCGCAAAATAAATTTCATGCGGGCGCGCTTGCAGGCGACAGAAGGAGCCCAAGTGGATGGGTCATCCTTCGAGGCTCGCTGCGCTCGCACCTCCGGATGACGCGCTGGCTTCTATCGGTAGGCACGTCATGCTGAGGCGCGAGCCGAAGGCGAGCCTCGAAGCACGACGTGCCGCTAGGCGAGTTCTACGAACCCGCACCCGACGAGTTGGGCTTGGTCTGGAGCTGGACGTAGTTCTCGATCCCCATCTGCTCGATGAGGCGGAACTGGGTCTGGAGGAAGTCGATGTGCTCCTCCTCGTTCTCCAGGATGTCGACGAAGAGCTCGCGCGTGACGAAGTCTCGGACCTTCTCGCAATGTGGGATCGCGACGCGAAGATCTTCCGACGCGCGCTGCTCCAGCGTCAGGTCGCATTTGAGGACCTCGCGCACGTTCTCACCGATGAGGAGCTTGCCCAGGTCCTGCAGGTTGGGCAGGCCGCCGAGGAACAGGACGCGCTGGATCAGGCGATCCGCGTGCTTCATCTCGTCGATGGATTCCTCGTATTCCTTCCTGGCGAGCTCGGAGAGCCCCCAATCGGCGAGCATGCGCGAATGCAGGAAGTACTGATTGATCGAGGTGAGCTCGTTCTTCAGCACGAGATTGAGCAGGCGGATGACCTCGGGGTCGCCCGTCTGGGACGCGGTGGGGTGGGGGCCTATGCCGCTTTGTCCAGTGGCCGCGCGGTTCGGTGCTCTTTGAGCATTTCGGCGATCGTTTCCTGGCATCTGCCGCAGTTCCTCTTAACGCCGCAACCGGAATAGACAGCGTCCGGCGTCGCGGCGCCAGCCTCGATGGCCATACAGATGCGGCTCTCGTTGAGCCGGTTGCAGACGCAAACGATCATGGTCGCCCTATAGCCTTGTTGCGACTGATTGTCAATCGCGTATCCTCTCCCCGTCCTTACGGGGGGGATGCTCACGACAAATACCGCCGCTCCAGCTCCTGCAGCAGCAGGTAGAGGGCGTCCGCCTCGTGCTGCAGATGCGCGTATTTGGGCAGCACTTTCGGCGGCGTGACGTCGGTGTGGACCAGATTGTCCCTCTCGATGGCATCGCCGTTGAGGTCGTACATCTCCCACTCCTGCGCCGCCCTGCCGGACGGGTCGATATAGCGCGCGAGCTTGTAGTTGGCGCTTCGCACGCAGCGCACGTGGTTGGGCTGCTTGACGGGACCCGGCAGCATGCGCACCGGGCGATGCCCACGCTTGCCTTCGATCACGCGGTCGACGGCGGCGCAATAGACCTCGAACTCGGCATAGGAGCGCTGCGAGAAATCGTCGGCCTCAGGCGGAAGCGGCGCGGTGATCTCGTCGTCGGTGATGAAGAGCACGCCCTTGCGCTTGGTGCCGTCGGGCTCGATCACCTCATGCGCCGCCCACTCGCCCTTGATGAGCGGCGTCAGGTCCGCGCCGGGCAGGGGAGGGACGGGACGCGAGCGCATCATCTCTTCGGCGATCTTCTCGCGGATCTTGGGCGTCACGCCCGCAAGGCCCAGCACCGTCGGCACGATGTCGACATGGCTGGTGAGCGCGTCGCTCTGGATCGGCTCGGACGTGTTCTTCCTGGCCTCGGGGTGGACGATCACCATCGGCACGTGCAGCGCCTCGGCATAGGCCGTGTGCCACTTCTCGATCATCATGCCGTGCGCGGCGCCGTACTCGCCGTGATCGGCGAGGAAGATGACGATCGTGTTGTCGGCCTGTCCGGATTCCTCGAGCGCGGTGAGCACCGCATCGATGTGCTTGTCGACGACCATGTGCAGCCAGGCATAGAGCTGCAGGAAGACGAGGCTGTTGCCGTTCGCCGCGTCGAGATGCGGCGTCGTGGTCGGCACCTGGTCCTTGTCGGCGAGCTGGAACGGGATGGTGCTGCGCAACGTGGCGGCGACGGCCGCGTTGGTCCCGCCGCCGGTCGCGCCCTCGATGTTGAAGCCGAGCTTCGACGCAAGCGCGATGCCCATCTTGTAGGCGTATTCGTGCTGGCAGGACGGCTTGGTGGAGAGGTCCTCGTTCTGCGTCGGAGAGCGATGGGCGCAATTCTGCGGGAAGTTCTCGGCGTTGAGGTCGATCTCGATCGTGCCGCCGGTGGGCGGCGGCGTCACCACGCCTTGCCCGGGCACGTAGAGCGGTCCGAAGGGCGAGGAATTGCCGGCGTTCTTGAGCGCCTGGCTCACCACGCCGGGATAGGTCGCGATGTCGTGCGGGTTGGTAAAGGACGCGACCGCGAACCACGGCACGTGATCGATCTTCGGCCCCGACGAGTTCGGATCGTTGGCGAGCATGTTCGCGTAGACGCGATTGTAGTTGTTCGCGAGCCCCATGCGGCGGATGAAGGCGCAGGCCGAGTCGGTGAAGCCCACGTCGCGATAGACGCCGAGATTGTTCGCCTGGCTGCCGTGCGGCTCGGGATAGGACGCCTCCCAATCGTCGAAGCCCCAGCGCTTGAGCGAATGCTCCGGCGGATTGGAGACGTGCCACTTGCCGAAATAGTGCGTCGTGTAACCCGCATGCCGCATCCAGTCCCCGAGCGTGGGGATGCCGCCGGCGTCGAGCCAGGGGAAGTTCGGCGCGTCGCCGTTCTTGAACAAGCCGTCGGTCTGCGTCACGCCGGTGCGCGTGCCGTACTGGCCGGTATAGATCACCGCGCGGCTCGGCGTGCAGGCGCTCGCCGCGATCGTGTGGTTGCGCAGCACGACCGAGTTCTTGCGCAGCTTCATCAGCCCCGGGAAGTATTTTGCATATTTGTTGTCCGGCCTGAGCGGCTGGAAGCCCAGCACCTCTTTCAAATCGTGATGGAACCCGGCCTCGGCGCCGTAAGAGAAGCGCGGGAAGCGGTATTGGTCGCAGGTGATGAGCAGGATGTTCTTGCGGCCGGTCAGCTTTTCGACCGCGTCCGAGACCGTTTCCTGGATTTTGTCTTTGATCTTTTCCCTGACTTTTTCCTTGATCCCGCCGCCGCCCGAAGAAGACATGTCTCGCCCCTGTCTGGAATTTATGAATTCTATCTTATGGAGATTATGTGACACCGCAACGTATGGGTGGCATCGGGCTACCGTGCGTGGCCGCGCAAAAGCGAAGGCGGCTTTTTCCTAAGGGTTTCCCGCGCTAGCATGGCCTCGGCGAAAAAGGGCGGGGAGTTCGGCCATGCGTAGGCACTTTGCATCTTCGACGATGGCGGCAGGCGTCCTCGCGGCGGCGATGTTCGGCGCGCCCGCGGCCAAGGCCGCCTTTTCAACACCCGTCTCTCTGTCCCCCGGCGGCTCCATGGCCGGCCTGGTCACGCCGGCGGCGGGGCCGCAAGTGCTGGCGGTCTGGGATGGCGGCACGCAATACTCTTTTGCGACGGAGACGGGCGGCATCTGGTCCACGCCCGCGGCCATCGCGAACGCGCTGTCCTCGGCCACCTGCTGCACGGCCCTGCACGCCGACGGCGCAGGCAATGCCACGCTCGTCTTCTCGAACTCGACGCTTGGGGTCTATACGTCGGACTACAGCGCCGGCACGTGGGGCGCGGTTGCACAACTGCCGTCGTCCTCGCCTTACTTCGTGAACGGGTTCAGCGCCTTCGTGGAGAACGCGAACGCAGACGCAGCGGTGATCGGCTCCGGCTCGGACTTCCGCGCCATACGCCGCACCGCCGGCGGCGCATGGGGTTCGCCCGAGACGATCCCGATGCCGACGCTCGCGCCGAACACGACCGCCACGATCGACAACGCGGCGATGGGTCCCAGCGGCGAGCTCGTCGTCTCTTTCCATATCGCCGAGCAGGACTGCGAAGGCCAATGCGGACTGATGCTCTATGCGGCTTGGGAGGCGCAGGCGGGCAGCGGCTGGCAGCTGTCCCCGGGACTTTTCGGGCATGCCCAGGGGACCGATCTGCAGTCGCAGCCTTTCATCGACGGCGCGGGGCGGGCGGGCATCGCCTACAGCACCCAATTCGGCAGCTATGCCGAGCTGCGCACCGTCATCCAGGGACACTCCGGAGTCTGGGGGCACACCAGGACGCTCGACAAGCAGCCGGCCGTGCAGGGCAGGCACCGGGTGTTGTTCGCGCTCGGCGGTGTGGCGAGCGATGCGGACGGCAATGCGACCGTCGTCTATATGTCGCATCTGCAGCACAGGACGGGCGACCAGATCCGCTATGTCGACGGCAGCGTGGCGACGAACACGTGGAGTCCGCCCGTCACGCTCATCAACAATGGTCCCCTCAACACGCCGGGCATGGGACTTCACTTCGCGAGCAACGATGTGGGCGGCATCGTGCTTGCGTGGGACAATGTCGACGCGCCGATCACTGTGGGCGCGCGCGCGCAGTTCGGAGCTCAATGGCAGGCGACGGGGCCGGTCGGCCCTTCCAGCTGCGGTTCCCCCCAGGCGACCTGCACGAAGGTGCTGGCGCTTTCCATCGACGACAGCGGCGTCCAGCGCATCCTGTTCGACAACGACGAAGCCACCGGGATGTATTTCTCTCAGTCTTTGTAACAGGTTAGCAGGCTGAGTGCCGCAGCCGAGCGCGGTGCTCAGGGAGTTCCAAAGCCGAAGACACCGAAAAAGATCGGCTGAGCTGCTGCGAGAAATGCCGGGTCCGCTTTGCCGAGCGTTCCCGCGATCACGCGCTTTTCGAGCGTCGCGAGCTTGTCGAACCGGACAATCGACGGAACTTTCAAACCGTTTCCAGCATCCGGCTGGATCGAAATGGAATCGGCCGTTGCTGCAGTCGTGTTGGAAGTGATGAATGCCAGCACGACATCGCTGCGTCGATTGTTGTCGCGGGAGATCACGAGAGCAGGACGCATCTTGCTGTCCGATAGATCCGTGAAGGGGAATCGCGTGAGTACGATATCTCCGAAGGATATCATTCGGGACGGACGTCGGAGAGGCTATACAGGTCGGGTTCTTCCGCGAGAAACGCAAAGCTTCCGCCTTCTTCGGCCATCTGCGCGAGTGGCAGGGTATCGTCCAGCGTATCGAGGACGACGCGCACTCTCTGGCGCTCGGAAATTCCCCGCTTCCGGACTTCGCCCGAGAGGTTGCCGACCTCTATGTCTTCGAGAACGTAGCGCATACGAGGATTATAACCTGCAATGTGATGGCTGCAAAGGGTTCAGTCGGCTCGCAACCGCACGCCCGGCGAATCCTCGTCGATGAACACGACACCGGCATCCTCCAGGGCGCGCTTTATGGCGGCGAGGTTGTTGCGGTTGGGGGTGCGATGATCGTTTTCGAAATCCACCACCACGCTTTTGGATATGGAGGCGGCTTCCGCTAGTCCGGCTTGCGTCAGCTTGACGAGTGCGCGGCCAGCGCGGCATTGCGCGGAAGAGATAGCTTTTTCGACTGACATCAGTCTTTTCTATTGACTTACCCGTGGTAGTCAGTCAAAATAACTGACATCGGACTCATATTAGCACGGAGGGGAAAACCGTGGGAAAGAAACGCGTGCGCGACGTGGGGCAGGCGCGGGTCGTCTTCGAGTTGGCAGCCGATATGGAAGAGCCATTGAATGAGAGCGTGGCGCTGGTGCAGGCGGCGAGGTTCGCAGGCGAGGCGATGATCGCGCAGGCGAACCCGGAATGCGGGGAGCCCGTGATCGCGGTCGCTGAAGCGGCGCTCGAGCGGTTGGAAGCGCTGGGTCGCACCTGGCGCAAGCTTTTTCGGGCAGCGTCCGAAGGCAAGAGCGCGGCCTGACACCCTTGAAATTTCCTTTCATTCCGCGCTTGACGCCCCGGAACCGCCCTTCTATATAGCGCGACCTTCCAGGGCAGGCCGTTTGCGCGGAAACGCGTAAAAACGCTGTTGGGAAGCCAAGTTAGATGCGTTGAAGCGCGCGACTCCTCGGAGTCCTCCGCGAGTCAAGGGGCAGGGCCCGGGTCGGGCTCCTCGCGCCCCGTTTTGTTTTGGCCGTCCAAAGGGATGGCACAACTGAGGAAGACGAATGCCGACGATCAACCAGTTGATCCGCAAGCCCCGCGGCGAGAAGCCCAAGCGCAACAAGGTGCCTGCCCTGCAGCAGTGCCCCCAGAAGCGCGCGGTCTGCACCCGCGTCTACACCACCACGCCCAAGAAGCCGAACTCGGCGCTGCGCAAGGTGGCGAAGGTCCGCCTCACCAACGGCTACGAAGCCCTCACTTATATCCCCGGCGAAGGCCATAACCTTCAGGAGCACTCGGTCGTGCTGATCCGCGGCGGCCGCGTGAAGGACCTTCCCGGCGTGCGCTACCACATCATCCGCGGCGTCCTCGACACGCAAGGCGTGAAGGACCGCAAGCAACGCCGTTCGCTCTACGGCGCCAAGCGTCCGAAATAAGGAGAGCCCCCGATGTCCCGCCGCCGCCGCGCCGATAAACGCGAGATCACCCCGGACGCCAAGTTCGGCGATCTCGTCCTCGCCAAATTCATGAACAGCCTGATGTATGACGGCAAGAAGTCCGCCGCCGAGGGCATCATCTACGGCGCGTTCGACACCATCCAGCAGAAGACCAAGACCGATCCGATCCAGGTCTTCCACGAGGCGCTGCGCAACGTGTCGCCCGCCATCGAGGTGAAGTCGCGGCGCGTCGGCGGCGCGACCTACCAGGTCCCCGTCGAAGTGCGCACCGACCGCGCCCGCGCGCTCGCGATCCGCTGGCTGATCACCGCCGCGCGCGGCCGCAACGAGCCGACGATGACCGGAAGGCTGTCCGGCGAGCTCATGGACGCCGCCAACAACCGCGGCACCGCCGTCAAGAAGCGTGAAGACACGCACAAGATGGCCGATGCCAACCGCGCCTTCTCGCACTACCGCTGGTAACGCTTAAAGAGAACCTGAGTAAAGACTATGGCCCGCACGACCCCGCTCGACCGCTATCGCAACATCGGCATTGCCGCGCATATCGACGCCGGCAAGACGACGACGACCGAGCGCATCCTCTATTACACGGGCAAGAGCCATAAGATCGGCGAAGTGCATGACGGCGCCGCCACCATGGACTTCATGGAGCAGGAGCAGGAGCGCGGCATCACGATCACCTCCGCCGCGACGACGTGCTACTGGAAAGACCACCGCATCAACATCATCGACACGCCCGGCCACGTCGATTTCACCATCGAGGTCGAGCGTTCGATGCGCGTGCTGGATGGCGCGGTCGCGGTGTTCGATGCCGTCGCCGGCGTCGAGCCGCAATCCGAGACCGTGTGGCGCCAGGCCGACAAGTACAAGGTTCCGCGCATCTGCTTCGTCAACAAGATGGACCGCACCGGCGCCGACTTCCCGCGCTGCGTCGCCATGATGATCGACCGCCTCGGCACGCGCCCGATGATCCTGACATGGCCGATCGGTTCCGAAGCCGAATTCAAGGGCATCGTCGACATCGTCAAGATGAAGGCGCTGATCTGGCACGACGAGCAGCTCGGCGCGAAGTTCGACGAGGTCGAGATCCCGGCCGAGTACGCCGACAAGGCGAAAGAGCTGCGCACCGCGCTCGTCGACATGGCGGTCGAGGAAGACGACGAGCTGATGGCCGCCTACCTCGACGGCACCGAGCCGGGCGAGGCCGACCTCAAGCGCTGCATCCGCAAGGGCGCGATCCATTTCCATTTCGTGCCGGTGATGTGCGGCTCGGCGTTCAAGAACAAGGGCGTGCAGCCCCTGCTCGACGCCGTCGTGGATTACCTGCCGAGCCCGCTCGACATCCCGCCGGTCAAGGGCATCGACCTGAAGGGCAATGAGGTCGAGCGTCCCGCCGACGACAAGGCGCCGTTCGCCGGTCTCGCGTTCAAGATCATGGACGATCCGTTCGTCGGCTCGATCACCTTCGTGCGCGTCTATTCGGGCACCATCACGTCCGGCACGGGCGCGCTCAACTCGGTCAAGGACAAGACCGAGCGCGTCGGCCGCATGCTTCTCATGCATGCGAACAGCCGCGAGGACGTGAAGGAAGCCAACGCCGGCGACATCGTCGCCTTCGCGGGTCTCAAATATTCCACGACCGGCGAGACGCTGTGCGATCCGAACAATCCGGTGATCCTGGAGAAGATGGAATTCCCCGATCCGGTCATCGAGGTCGCGATCGAGCCCAAGACCAAGGCCGATCAGGAAAAGATGGGCATGGCGCTGGTGCGCCTGGCGCAGGAGGACCCGTCGTTCCGCGTCTCGACCGATCAGGAATCGGGCCAGACGATCCTCAAGGGCATGGGCGAGCTCCATCTCGACATCAAGGTCGACATCCTGCGCCGCACCTACAAGGTCGACGCCACCGTCGGCGCGCCGCAGGTCGCCTATCGCGAGACGCTGAGCAAGCCGGTCACGGTCAAGTACACGCACAAGAAGCAGACCGGCGGCTCCGGCCAGTTCGCCGAGGTGACGATCGAGTTCGAGCCGTTGCCGCCAGGCTCCGGCTTCGTCTTCGAGAACGACGTCGTCGGCGGCGCGATCCCGAAGGAGTTCATCCCCTCGGTCGAGAAGGGCCTGAAGGCGCAGAAGGAAAGCGGCCTGCTCGCGGGCTTCCCGGTCATCGACTTCCAGGCGAAGCTCATCGACGGCAAGTACCACGAGGTGGACTCGAACGCGCTCACCTTCGACATCGCGGCGCGCGCGGCGTTCCGCGAGCTGGCGAGCCGCGGCGCGGTCAAGCTGCTCGAGCCGATCATGAAGGTCGAGGTCGTGACACCCGAGGAATTCCTCGGCGGCGTCATCGGCGACCTGAACTCGCGGCGCGGCCAGGTGCAGGGCACCGATAGTCGCGGCAACGCGCAGGTCGTCACCGCGATGGTCCCGCTGGCCAACATGTTCGGCTACATCAACCAGCTGCGCTCGATGTCCCAGGGCCGCGCGCAGTACTCGATGGAATTCCATCACTACGAGCAGGTGCCGCAGGCGATCGCGGACGAAGTCAAAGCCAAGTACGCTTAACATTCAAAAAATTCAGTACACGGAGAGATCACATGGGCAAGGCAAAATTCGAGCGGAACAAGCCGCACTGCAACATCGGGACGATCGGGCACGTCGACCACGGCAAGACGTCGTTGACGGCTGCGATCACGAAGGTGTTGGCGGAGACGGGCGGGGCGACGTTCACGGCGTACGACCAGATCGACAAGGCGCCGGAAGAGAAGGCGCGCGGCATCACGATCTCGACGGCGCATGTGGAGTACGAGACGAAGAACCGCCACTACGCCCATGTCGACTGCCCCGGCCATGCGGACTATGTGAAGAACATGATCACGGGCGCGGCCCAGATGGACGGCGCGATCCTGGTCGTGTCGGCGGCCGACGGCCCGATGCCGCAGACGCGCGAGCACATCCTTCTGGCGCGCCAGGTGGGCGTGCCGGCGCTGGTGGTGTTCCTGAACAAATGCGACATGGTGGACGATCCGGAGTTGCTGGATCTGGTCGAGATGGAGGTGCGCGAGCTTCTGTCGTCGTACTCGTTCCCGGGCGACGACATCCCGATCGTGCGCGGCTCTGCGCTGATGGCGCTGGAGGACAAGGAGCCCGTGCTCGGCCATGACGCGATCCTGGAGCTGATGACCCAGGTCGATGCGTACATCCCCCAGCCCGAGCGCGCTGTGGACAAGCCGTTCATGATGGCGATCGAGGACGTGTTCTCGATCTCGGGCCGCGGCACGGTGGTGACGGGTCGTATCGACCGCGGCATCGTCAAGGTGGGCGAGGAAGTGGAGATCGTGGGCATCCGCCCCACCACCAAGACGGTGGTGACGGGCGTGGAGATGTTCCGCAAGCTTCTGGACCAGGGCCAGGCGGGCGACAATGTGGGCTGCCTGCTGCGCGGCGTGGACCGCGAGGGCGTGGAGCGCGGCCAGGTGCTTGCCAAGCCGGGCTCGATCACGCCGCACACGAACTTCAAGGCGGAAGTGTACGTGCTGACGAAGGACGAGGGCGGCCGTCATACGCCGTTCTTCACCAACTACCGTCCGCAGTTCTATTTCCGCACCACGGACGTGACCGGCATCGTCAAGCTGCCCGAGGGCACCGAGATGGTGATGCCGGGGGACAACGTCTCGATCGAGGTCGAGCTGATCGTCCCCGTCGCGATGGAAGAGAAGCTGCGCTTCGCCATCCGCGAAGGCGGAAGAACCGTCGGATCCGGCGTCGTGGCAAGCATCATAAAATAAGCGACACGCCGTAAGGCGTGTCGTCCCCGGCGAGCCGCGAAGCGGCGAGGGAAGGGGATCCAGGAAGTGAAGTCGAGACTGTGGTGATGAACAAGAAAATGGGTGGCCGGGACGCGCTTCGCTTCGCTCGCTGCCCGGCCATGACGAGGTTATAATGCAAGGTCAAAACATCCGGATCAGGCTCAAGGCCTTCGATCACCGCATCCTCGACAATTCGACGCGGGAGATCGTCAACACGGCCAAGCGCACGGGCGCCCAGGTTCGCGGACCCATTCCGCTGCCGACCGGCATCGAGCGCTTCACCGTCAACCGCTCGCCGCACGTGGACAAGAAGAGCCGCGAGCAGTTCGAGATCCGCACCCACAAACGTCTTCTCGACATCATCGATCCCACGCCGCAGACCGTCGACGCGCTGATGAAGCTCGACCTAGCGGCCGGCGTCGACGTCGAAATCAAGCTTTGAGGAGCGCAGCACTGATGCGCACGGGCGTCATAACACAGAAGGTCGGCATGACCCGCCTATTCCTGGCGGACGGCCGGCATGTGCCGGTCACGGTGCTGAAGCTGGACGGTTGCCAGGTCTTGAGCCAGCGCACGGACGAGAAGGACGGCTACACCGCGGTCCAGCTCGGTTCCGGCTTTGCGAAAGCCAAGCGCCTGACCAAGGCCGATCGCGGCAATTTCGCGAAGGCCGAGGTCGAGCCGCGCAAGAAGGTGGCCGAGTTCCGCGTCGACGCGAAGAACCTGCTCGACGTCGGCGACACGATCAAAGCCGACCACTTCGTCGAGGGCCAGAAGGTCGACGTCACCGGCGTCACCATCGGCCGCGGCTTCACCGGCGCGATGAAGCGCTGGAACTTCCGCGGCCTCGAGGCGTCGCACGGCGTGTCGGTCTCGCACCGCTCGCTCGGCGGCACCGGCGGCCGTCAGGATCCCGGCCGCACCTTCAAGAACAAGAAGATGCACGGCCATTACGGCGTCGACAACGTGACGACGCAGAACCTCGAAGTCGCCAAGGTCGACGTCGAGCGGGGCCTGATCATGATCCGGGGCGCGGTCCCCGGCCACAAGGGCGGCTGGGTGATGGTGCGCGATGCGGTCAAGCGTCCGAACGACAAGGTCCCGATGCCCGGCTCGGTGACGAAGCGCGAAGCCGTCGCCGCTGCGCCGGCCGCTGAAAAGACGGAGGGCTGAAGATGAAGACGAAGGTCCTCAATCTCGACAACAAATCGGCCGGCGAGGTCGAGCTCAGCGACGCCATTTTCGGGCTCGAGCCGCGTGCCGACCTGATCCAGCGCGTCGTGGTGTGGCAGCTCGCCAAGCGCCGCGGCGGCAACCACAAGATCCTGACCCGCGCCGAGGTGAACCGCACGAAGAAGAAGACCGGTCCGCAGAAGGGCAGCGGCGGCGCCCGTCACGGCCAGCGCTCGGCCCCGCTCTTCGTCGGCGGCGCCAAGGCCATGGGCCCCGTCGTGCACAGCCACGAGTTCGACCTGCCGAAGAAGGTCAAGGCGCTCGGCCTGCGTCACGCGCTTTCCTCCAAGGCCAGGGACGGCAACATCCTCGTCCTCGACGAGGCGAAGGCGAAGGCGGTCAAGACCAAGGACCTCGCGCACCGCTTCGGCAAGATGGGCGTGGAATCCGCGCTGATCGTCGACGGCGAGTTCGACAAGAACTTCGAGATGAGCGCCCGCAACCTCGCCAAGATCGCGATGCTGCCGGCCAAGGGTCTCAACGTCTACGACATCATGCGCAGCCACAAGCTGGTGCTGACCACCGCGGCGCTGAAGATGATCGAGGAGCGCCTCGGCGCGGAGCGCCCGGAGACAACTTCATGAGCACGCATCATCATCACGACGTCATCCTGTCGCCGGTCATCACCGAGAAGTCGACGCTGCTCACGGAAGCCAACCAGATCGTCTTCCGCGTGTCGCTCGACGCCACCAAGCCCAAGATCGCGGCGGCCGTCGCCGAGCTCTTCAAGGTGAAGGTCAAGGCCGTCAACACCGTGACCGTCAAAGGCAAGGCCAAGATGGCGCGCGGCCGTGCCTACAAGCGCAGCGACTTCAAGAAAGCGATCGTGACCCTCGAAGAGGGCCAGCAGATCGACATCACGACGGGTCTGTAAGATGGCACTCAAGCAATACCGCCCGACCACTCCCGGCCAGCGCCAATTGGTGCTGATCGACCGTTCGGGCCTGCACAAGGGCGCGCCGGTCAAGGCGCTGACCGAAGGCCAGCACCGCCACGGCGGCCGCAACAACACCGGCCGCGTCACCGTGCGATGGCAGGGCGGCGGCCACAAGCAGCGCTACCGCATCATCGACTTCAAGCGGCGCAAATTCGACCAGCCGGCGAAGGTCGAGCGCCTGGAATACGATCCCAACCGGACCTCGTTCATCGCGCTCCTGAAATACAAGGACGGCGAGCTCGCCTATATCCTGGCGCCGCAGCGTCTGGCCGCCGGCGACACCGTCGTCTCCGGCGAGAAGGTGGACGTGAAGATCGGCAACGCCATGCCGCTCGGCGCGATGCCGGTCGGCACCATCGTCCACAACATCGAGATGAAGCCGGGCAAGGGCGGCCAGGTCGCGCGCTCCGCCGGCACCTACGCGCAGTATCTCGGCCGCGACGCCGGCTACGCGCTGCTGCGCCTGAACTCGGGCGAAGTGCGCAAGGTGCTGCTCACCTGCATGGCGACGGTCGGCGCGGTGTCGAACCCGGACCACATGAACGAAGTGATCGGCAAGGCCGGCCGCAACGTCTGGAAGGGCAAGCGTCCTTCCGTCCGCGGCACCGCGATGAACCCGATCGACCATCCCCATGGCGGCGGCGAAGGCCGCACCAAGGGCGGCCGTCATCCGGTGACCCCGTGGGGCAAGCCGACCAAGGGCGCCAAGACTCGCAAGAACAAGCGGACCACCAAGATGATCGTGCGCTCGCGCCACGCCAAGAAGACGCAAGGGTAAGACGAATGACTCGCTCTCTCTGGAAAGGCCCCTTTGTCGACGGCTATCTGCTCAAGAAAGCGGAAGCCGGACGCTCATCGGGCCGCAAGGACGTGATCAAGACCTGGTCGCGCCGCTCGACGATCCTGCCGCAATTCGTCGGCCTGACCTTCGGCGTCTACAACGGCAAGAAGCACATCCCCGTGCTCGTCACCGAGGACATGGTCGGCCACAAGCTCGGCGAGTTCTCGCCGACGCGCACCTTCCACGGCCACAATGCCGGCGGCGGCGACAAGAAAGCGAAGAGGGCCGACTGATGGGCAAGAAATCACTCGCCCGCGTCCTTTCGGACAGCCAGGCCAAGGCCATCGGCCGCAACATCCGCACGTCGCCGCGCAAGCTGAACCTGGTCGCGCAGACGATCCGCGGCAAGCGCGCCGAAGCCGCGCTCAACGAGCTCACCTTCTCGCCGCGCCGCGTCGCGATCGAGGTCAAGAAGGTGCTCGAGAGCGCGATCGCGAACGCCGAGAACAATCACGACCTCGACGTCGACGATCTCGTCGTCACCGAGGCCAGCGTCGGCAAGAACATGATCCTGAAGCGCTTCCACGCCCGCGCCCGCGGCCGCGGCGCCTCCATCGAGAAGCCGTTCTCGCAGATCACCATCGTGGTCGAGGAGAAGCCGGCCGAGAAGGAAGAGCCGAAGAAGAAGCCCGCCGCCAAGAAGACCACTGCAAAGAAAGCCGCGCCCGCGCGCGCGAAGGAGACCGCCTGATGGGTCAGAAGGTCAATCCGACGGGTTTCCGTCTCGGCATCAACCGCACCTGGGACTCGCGCTGGTACGCGGGCAAGAAGGAGTACGGCAAGCTCCTCCAGGAGGACATCAAGATCCGCGCCTATCTGAGCGAGAAGCTCAAGGCCGCCGGCGTGTCCAAGATCGTGATCGAGCGTCCGCACAAGAAGTGCCGCGTGACGATCCACTCGGCGCGGCCGGGCGTGGTGATCGGCAAGAAGGGCGCCGACATCGAGAAGCTCAAGAACGACGTGCAGAGATACACCGCCGACGAGGTGCACCTGAACATCGTCGAGATCCGGAAACCCGAGATCGACGCCAAGCTGGTGGCCGAGAACATCGCCCAGCAGCTCGAGCGCCGCGTCGCCTTCAGACGTGTCATGAAGCGCGCGGTGCAGTCGGCGATGCGCCTGGGCGCCCAGGGCATCCGCATCAATTGCGGCGGCCGCCTCGGCGGCGCCGAGATCGCGCGCATGGAGTGGTACCGCGAAGGCCGCGTGCCGCTGCACACGCTGCGCGCCGACGTCGATTACGGCGTCGCGACCGCGAAGACGACCTACGGCACCTGCGGCGTCAAGGTGTGGATCTTCAAGGGCGAGATCATGGAGCACGACCCCATGGCGCAGGACAAGCGCATGGCGGAATCGGCCGAAGGCAACAAGCCCGCGCGCGCACCGGCGCCGGCAGCGTAACGGAACAGGACCATGCTTTCTCCCTCACGCACCAAATTCCGCAAGCAGTTCAAGGGCCGCATCAAGGGTTCGGCCAAGGGCGGCACGGCGCTGAACTTCGGCGAGTACGGCCTGAAGGCGCTGGAGCCCGAGCGCGTCACCGCGCGCGAAATCGAAGCTGCGCGCCGCGCCATCACGCGCCAGATGAAGCGCGCCGGCCGCGTCTGGATCCGCGTGTTCCCCGACGTGCCGGTGTCGAAGAAGCCGGCCGAGGTGCGCATGGGCTCGGGCAAGGGCGCGCCGGAATACTGGGTCGCCAAGATCAAGCCGGGCCGCATCCTGTTCGAGATCGACGGCGTCGATCACGAGACGGCGAAGGAAGCGCTGCGTCTGGGCGCCAGCAAGCTTTCGATCCACACCAAATTCATCGCGCGGGCGGTTTAGATGGCCAAGAGCAGCAAGAAGAACCCCGTCACCGCCGAGGACTTCCGCGCCAAGACCGCGGACGAGCTCGGCGATTCGCTGACCAAGCTCAAGAAGGAGCAGTTCAACCTGCGCTTCCAGAAGGCCAACGGCCAGCTCGAGAACACCGGACGCGTCCGCGGCCTGCGCAAGGAGATCGCGCGGCTCAAGACCGTCATGACCGAGAAGCGCGTCCGCGCCTCGGCCAAAGCATAGAGGAACGATAGGTATGCCGAAACGCGTGCTGCAGGGCGTCGTCGTCAGCGACAAGAACGCCAAGACCGTGGTGGTGAACGTGGAGCGCCGCTTCACCCATCCGGTGATGAAGAAGACCGTGCGCCGGTCGAAGAAGTATCACGCCCATGACGAGAAGGGCGAGTTCAAGACGGGCGACGTCGTGCGCATCCGCGAGTGCAAGCCGGTTTCCAAGCTCAAGACTTGGGAAGCGTTCGAGCGCGTCGGCGGGAAATAAGGGCCGCAAGGCTTCGGGAGTGGTTTTATGATTCAAATGTCAACCGAGCTGGACGTGGCCGACAATTCCGGCGCCAAGCTCGTGATGTGCATCAAGGTGATCGGCGGCTCCAAGCGCCGCTATGCCGACGTCGGCGACACCATCGTGGTGTCGGTGAAGGAAGCGATGCCGCGCGGCCGCGTCAAGAAGGGCGAGGTCCTGAAGGCCGTCGTCGTGCGCACGGCCAAGGGCGTGCGCCGCGCCGACGGCAGCCTGATCCGCTTCGACGGCAACGCCGCGGTGCTGATCAACGCGCAGAACGAGCCCATCGGCACGCGCATCTTCGGACCGGTGACACGCGAGTTGCGCGCCAAGAACCACATGAAGATCATTTCGCTCGCGCCGGAGGTGCTGTGATGGTTGCCAAGATCAAAAAGGGCGACCGCGTCATCGTCACGACGGGCCGCGACAAGGGCAAGAAGGGCGAGGTCATCAAGATGTTTCCGTCCGAGAACCGCGCTTTGGTTTCCGGCGTCAACGTCGTCAAGCGCCATCAGCGCCAGACGCAGCGCGCCCAGGGCGGCATCGTGAGCAAGGAGGCTCCGATCAACCTGTCCAACATCGCCCATGTCGATCCGAAGTCGGGCGGCCCGACGCGGATCGGATTCAAGAAGCTCGGCGACGGACGCATGGTCCGCTTCGCCAAGAAGTCCGGTGAGGTCATCGATGTCTGAGGCAGGCAAGGCTCCGAAGGGCGATCCGCGCGAGGCCGACAAGGCCGCCGCGAAAGCCGAGAAGAAGGCGCCCAAGAAGCGCGAGGAGAAGGCCGCGGGCACCAAGGTGGCCGTCGGCGAGCAGGCGCACGACCCGAACTACACGCCGCGCTTCAAGAAGCGCTATCAGGACGTCGTCAAGCCCGAGCTGATGAAGAAGTTCGGCTACAAGAACGCGATGCAGGTGCCGAAGATCAACAAGATCGTGCTCAACATCGGCGCGGGCGAGGCGGCTTCGGACAGCAAGAAGATCCAGGCGGCGGTGAACGATCTGACCGCGATCGCGGGCCAGAAGGTCGTGATCACGCGCGCCAAGAAGGCGATCGCGACCTACAAGATCCGCGAAGGCCTGCCGATCGGCGTGAAGGTCACGCTGCGCAAGGACAAGATGTATGAGTTCCTCGACCGTCTGATCACCATGGCGCTGCCGCGCGTGCGCGACTTCCGCGGCCTGAACGCCAAGAGCTTCGACGGCCGCGGCAACTATGCCATGGGACTGAAGGAGCACATCGTCTTCGTCGAGATCGACTACGACAAGACCGAGACGGTGTGGGGCATGGACATCATCTTCAACACATCTGCGAAGACCGATGCGGAGGCGCGCGCGCTTCTCGAGGGCTTCCAGTTCCCGTTCATGAATTAAGAGAGCGAATCCCATGGCGAAACAGAGCCAGATCAACAGGAACAAGAAGCGCGAGAAGATGGTGGCGCAATACGCCGCCAGGCGCGCGGCGCTGAAGGCCACGGCCGACGACATGAAGGTCGCGCCCGAGGACCGCTTCGCGGCACGGCTCAAGCTTGCCGCGCTGCCGCGCAACTCGTCCAAGACGCGCATCCATCACCGCTGCGAGTTCAGCGGCCGCGCCAGGGGCTATTACCGCAAGGTCAAGCTGTCGCGTATCGCGCTGCGCGATCTTGCCAATTTCGGCCAGATCCCCGGCATGACCAAGGCGAGCTGGTAGGAGAAAGAAGAGACATGGCGATCACCGATCCGATTGGCGATCTTCTCGCACGCATCCGCAACGGCCAGCTTCGGGGCACCTCGAAGATCAAGTCGCCGAACTCGCGGCTGCGCACCAACCTGCTCGACGTGCTGCAGCAGGAGGGCTTCATCCGCGGCTATGCCGAGGTGGAGTTCAAGGAGACCGGCCGCAAGGAGCTCGAGATCGAGCTCAAATATCACGAGGGCCACCCCGTGATCCGCGAGCTCAAGCGCGTCTCGACGCCGGGCCGCCGGGTCTACGCGTCGGTCAAGGAATTGAAGCCGCACCGCCAGGGGCTCGGCATCTCGATCGTGTCGACGCCGCAGGGCGTCATGACGGACGCCAACGCCCGCGAGAAGAACGTGGGCGGCGAAGTCCTCTGCCAGGTGTTCTAGGAGAAGTTTGATGTCACGCATCGGCAAGAAGCCGGTTCCGCTACCGAAGGGGGTCACGGCCTCGCTCGACGGCAAGACCGTCAAGGTCAAGGGGCCCAAGGGCGAGCTTCAGGTCACGCTCGTCGAGGAGGTCGACGCCAAGCTCGGCGACGACGGCATCACGCTGGTGCCGCGCGACGAGATGGAGCGGGCGCGTCCGATGTGGGGCATGAGCCGCACCTTGGTCAACAACCTCGTCACCGGCGTGACCAAGGGCTTCGAAACCAAGCTCGAGATCCAGGGCGTCGGCTACCGCGCCCAGGTCGCGGGCAAGAACCTGAACCTGCAGCTCGGCTTCAGCCACGACGTCGTCTATCCGATCCCGGCCGGCATCGCGATCACGGCCGAGAAGCCGACGATGCTCACCGTGTCGGGCATCGACAAGCAATTGGTGGGACAGGTCGCGGCCGAGATCCGCGGCTACCGCAAGCCGGAGCCCTATAAGGGCAAGGGCGTGCGCTACGCCGGCGAATACGTCCGCCGCAAGGAAGGCAAGAAGAAGTAAGAGCCATGGCCACACACCTCACACCCTTCGCCAAGCGCCGCAGCCGCACGCGCCATCGCGTCAAGTCCAACGCCTACGGGCGTCCGCGCCTTTCGGTGTTCCGTTCGGGCAAGCACATCTACGCCCAGGTCATCGACGACAAGACCGCAGCGACCCTCGTCGCCGCCTCGTCGAACGAGAAGGAAGGCAAGCCCGCCAAGACCTACAACCTCGACGCCGCGACAGCCGTCGGCAAGAAGATCGCCGAGCGCGCCCTGGCCAAGGGCGTCAAGCAGGTCGTGTTCGATCGCGGCGGCTACATCTATCATGGGCGCGTGAAGGCGCTCGCTGACGCCGCCCGCGAAGGCGGCTTGGAGTTCTAAGATGGCACGTGAAGAAGGCAGTGGCGGCGGCGAGCGCCGCGGACGCAGGGAACACCGGGGCGACCGCGAGGAGCGCGACAACGAGTTCGTCGACAAGCTCGTCCACATCAATCGCGTCGCGAAGGTCGTGAAGGGCGGACGCCGCTTCGGCTTCGCCGCTCTCGTCGTCGTCGGCGACCAGCGCGGCCGCGTCGGCTACGGCCACGGCAAGGCGCGCGAGGTTCCGGAGGCGATCCGCAAGGCGACAGAGGAAGCCAAGAAGTCGCTGATCCGCGTGCCGCTCAAGGACGGCCGCACGCTGCATCACGAAGTCCGCGGCCATCACGGCGCGGGCAAGGTGGTTGTGCGTCCGGCGCCGGCCGGCACCGGCGTGATCGCCGGCGGTCCGCTGCGCGCGGTGTTCGAGGCGCTCGGCGTCGGCGACGTCGTGTGCAAGTCGCTCGGCTCCTCCAATCCTTACAACATGGTGCGCGCGATCTTCGACGGTCTCGCGAACCAGCAGAGCCCGCGCATGGTCGCCCAGCGCCGCGGCCGCAGCGTCGCCGAGATCATCTCGCGCCGCGAAGGCCAAAAGGGCGGCGAGCCGGCGGCGGCGGGGAACTAGGCCATGGCCGAGAAGAAGACGAAGACCGAGAAGAAGATGCTGACCGTGCGCCAGGTCAAGAGCGCCGCGCGCCGTCCCGCCGTTCAGGCGGCGACGCTGCGGGGCTTGGGCCTGGGCAAGATCCGCCGGGAGAAGACGCTCGAGGACACGCCCTCGGTCCGCGGCATGATCCGCTCGATCCAGCATCTCGTCGAAGTGGTGGAAGAGAAGAAATAGGAAGTCTGGGTGGCCGGGTCGCGCTCGCTACGCTCGCTGCCCGGCCATGGAGAGTTACAATGAAGCTGAACGAAATCCGCAACAATCCGGGCGCGCACAAGCGCAAGCTGAAGGTCGGCCGCGGCTCGTCCTCCGGCCTCGGCAAGACGTCGGGACGCGGCGTCAAGGGTGCCAAGGCGCGCACCGGCACCAAGGTCTACGGCTTCGAAGGCGGCCAGATGCCGCTGCACATGCGCATGCCCAAGCGCGGCTTCAACAACATCTTCGCCAACGACTTCTCCGAGGTGAACATCGGCCGCCTGCAGAAGGCGATCGACGCCAAGCGCCTGGATATCTCGGCCAAGGTGACCGAGGAGGTCCTGCGCAAGGCCGGCCTCGTGCATAAGAGCCGCGACGGCGTGCGCCTGCTCGGCAAGGGCGAGATCACCGCCAAGCTCGACATCGAGGTGGCGGGCGTCTCGGCCGGCGCGCGCGCGGCGATCGAGAAGGCGGGCGGCAGCGTGACGGCGACCTTCAAGAAGAAGGTCTACATGAACAAGAAGGGCGAGCCCGGCAAGCGCCACCAGCGCCGTGCGAAGTCCGCCGAAACGCGGGCGGCGCGCTCGGCGGCTGCCTCGCAGTAAGCCATCATCCCCTCGCGATGCCGTCGCATCGCTCGGCCGGGAATGACAGTATGGGATTGCCGAACGAGGGACGCGACCTTAGCTAAGGGCCGTCCAACCTGGAGTGGGATATGCCCTCAGCAGCCGAGCAACTGGCCCAGAACTTCAATTTCAGCAATTTCGGCAAGGCGACCGAGCTGCGCCAGCGCCTGCTGTTCACGCTGGGCGCGCTGATCGTCGCCCGGCTCGGCACCTATATCCCGATGCCGGGCATCGACCCGGCCCAGCTCGCCCAGCTCATGCACAGCCAGACCGGCGGCGTGCTCGACGTCTTCAACGTGCTGGCCGGCGGCGCCATCGGGCGCATGGCGATCTTCGCGCTCGGCATCATGCCCTACATCTCCGCCTCGATCATCATGCAGCTGATGACGAGCGTCTTCCCCGAGCTCGACACGCTCAAGAAGGAAGGCGAGGCGGGCCGCAAGATCATGAACCAGTACACCCGCTACGGCACGGTGGGGCTGGCCGCGATCCAGGCTTTCGGCATCGCCATCGGGCTGGAGCACACCGGCAACGTGGTCATGGAGGCGGGCTGGTTCTTCCGCATCTCGACCGTGGTGACGCTGACCAGCGGCACCATCCTTTTGATGTGGATCGGCGAGCAGATCACCAGCCGCGGCATCGGCAACGGCATCTCGCTCATCATCTTCGCCGGCATCGTGGCGCGGTTCCCGGCCTATTTCGGTCAGGTCTTCGAATCCGCGCGCACCGGCGCGATGTCGCCGCTCGCGGTGATGACGCTGATCGTGGGCGCCATCGGCCTGGTGACGCTGATCGTCTTCGTCGAGCGCGCGCAGCGCAGGCTCCTGGTGCAATATCCAAAGCGCCAGGTCGGCAACCGCATGTTCGGCGGCGAGTCCTCGCACCTGCCGCTGAAGCTGAACGTCTCCGGCGTCATTCCCCCGATCTTCGCGTCGTCGATCCTTCTGATGCCGACGACGGTGGCGACGTTCTACGCGCAGAGCATGCCCGACTGGGTGCGCACGATCGTGTCGTATCTCACGCCCGGCCGCTGGGTCTATGAATCGCTCTACGCGCTGCTCATCATCTTCTTCGCGTTCTTCTACACCTCGGTCGTGTTCCCGCCCGACGAGACGGCGGAGAACCTGCGCAAATACGGCGGCTTCCTGCCGGGCATCCGCCCGGGCAAGAAGACGGCCGAGTACATCGACTACGTGCTCACGCGCACCACGGTGATCGGCGCGCTCTATCTGGCGGTCGTCTGCCTCATCCCCGATTTCGCGCGCTCCGAGATCGCGCTGTCGCTCGGCGGCACCTCGATCCTGATCATGGTCAGCGTCACGATGGACACGGTGGCCCAGATCCAGAGCCATCTGATCGCGCAGCAATATGAGGGCCTGATCAAGAAGGCCAAGCTGCGAGGAGCGCGGCGGTGAATATCGTCCTCTTCGGCCCGCCCGGGGCGGGGAAGGGAACGCAGGCGCGCATCCTGACCGAGACGCGCGGCTGGCCGCAGCTCTCCACCGGCGACATGCTGCGCGCCGCGGTGCAGGCCCAGACCCCGCTCGGCAAGCAGGTCGAGGCGATCCTGACCAAGGGCGAGCTCGTCACCGACGCCGTCGTCATCGGCATCGTCGCCGAGCGCATCGACCAGCCCGATTGCCGCAATGGCGCGGTGTTCGACGGCTTCCCGCGGACCATCGCGCAGGCGCAGGCGCTCGATAAGATGCTCGCCGAGCGCCGCAAGAAGATCGACATGGTACTCGAGCTCAAGGTCGACGACGCGGTGCTCGTCCGGCGCGCCGAGCAGCGCGTGAAGGACACGCTGGCGAAGGGCGGGACCGCGCGCTCCGACGACACGCCGGAGACGCTCAGGCACCGCCTCGAGGTCTACTACAAGAACACCGCGCCGCTGCTCGAGTTCTACGGCAAGCAGGGCAGGATCACGACCGTCGACGGCATGGCCTCGATCGAGGCGGTAACCAAGGCCATCGCCGCCGCCATCGACGGCCGCTAGCCGCTCCTGTAAAATCTTCGCATGACCACCAGCGACGTCACCGCACGAGGCACAGCTCTCCTGATCGGCCGCGACGGGCCGTTCGAGCCGGAGGAGGGCGCGCGCCTGATCGCCTCGGCGGTCGAGCAGGGCGATGCTGAGGCGATGGCCGTGATGGCGACGCTCAAGGGCGCGGGCGCGTGGACGACGCAGAGCTGGCCCGAGGCGCTCGCGCTTCTCCAGCGTGCGGCCGAGGGCGGCGCGGAAGACGGGCGCGGGCAGCTCATTCTTCTCGCGGGCGATCAGACGCTGGCGGACGAAGCGCGCGGGGGCAGGGCGGGGCCTGACATCTGGCGGCGCCTGCGTGAGAGCATCGATCTCGAGAAATGGATCACGCCGCCGCCGCCGAAGCAGGTCTGCGACTGGCCCAAGATCTGGATCGCGGAGAAGTTCGCCACGCCCGAGCTCTGCGCCTGGCTGGTGAGCCGGGGCATCGGCAAGTTCCGGCCCTCGATGATGTTCGACGGCCAGAAGGCGCGGTTCCTGGCTACGCGCAACTGCAGCGATTTCCCGTTCACCGTCGTCGACGGCGGCGTGGTGCTGCTCCTGCTGCGCATCCGCGTCAGCCTGCTCACCAATCTCAAGCCCGATCAGATGGAGCCGCCGCAGATCTTCCACTACGCGCTCGGCCAGGACATCAAGCCGCACTACGACTCGCTCTACGACGAGCAGCACCCCTATGGCCGCGAGGGCACCTACCAGGGCGACCGGCTGGCGACGTTCCTGATGTACCTGAATGACGATTATGAGGGCGGCGACCTCACCTTCACCAAGGTCGGCTTCACCTATAAGGGCAAGACGGGCGACGGCATCTTCTTCGCCAGCATGCGCGAGGGCAAACCGGACCGCATGAGCCTGCACGGCGCCGGGGTTATCACCAGGGGCGAGAAGTACATCCTGTCGCAGTGGATCCACGACCGGGCATTCACGGCCTGAAGGAATCTGCCGTCACGCAACCATTGTTAGAATATTGAAATAGCTTGAACTTTTACGAGTATGCATTATGTTAATCGCCGGCAGGTCGAATTGGGGGCTGGCGGAAGCTGATAGACGCGACGCCCTGTCAAGGCGTGGAGACGTAGGTCTCGTAAGGGTTCGATTCCCTTGCCCCCACACCTCCGCGCCGTAAGTTTGCTTTGCTGGTCTCTTGGGTTCGGTCGAGGGTTGTTTGAGACCTACGTCGCCCTTGATTGAATGACACCGCCAGCAGTTTTGAGAGTTTGCGGTGCGGGAAGGCTGAGAGACCCCGCATCGCCCTTGAATCCCCCTAGCGAAAGATTATTTTCCGCCTGTTGACTGGGGCCCGCGCATTTCTATAATCCGCGCCCTCGCGGCAGATTTCCTGTCAAATCCGGCGCTTAGAGGCCTTTTCGTGAGAAAGGCGGGCAGCGGATTGGGCAGGGTTTTGACGTTGAAGAAAATATTAACGAATTCAATGGCTTGAAAGCCGAAGGACGGACCCGTGGCACGCATCGCCGGCGTCAACATCCCCACCCAGAAGCGGGTCGAAATCGGCCTGCGCTACATCCATGGAATCGGGCCGGCCAAGGCCCAGGAGATCATGCAGAAAGTCGGCATCGCTCCCGAGCGCCGCGTCCATGACCTGACCGACGCCGAGATCATCCAGATCCGCGAGGTGATCGACCGCGACTACCTCGTCGAAGGCGACCTGCGCCGCGAAGTGGCGATGAACATCAAGCGGCTGATGGATCTGGGCTGTTACCGCGGCCTGCGCCACCGCCGCGGCCTGCCCGTCCGCGGCCAGCGCACCCACACCAACGCCCGCACGCGCAAGGGTCCCGCCAAGGCGATCGCCGGCAAGAAGAAAGTGACGAAGTAAGATGGCAAAGCCCGCTGGCGCCGCACGCGCGCGCAAGAAGGAAAAGAAGAACGTCGTCGTCGGCGTGGCGCATGTCGCCGCGACCTTCAACAACACGATCATCACGATCACCGACCAGAGCGGCAACGCGATCTCGTGGTCGTCGTCGGGCATGATGGGCTTCAAGGGCTCGCGCAAGTCGACGCCCTATGCCGCCCAGGTCGCGGCCGAGGACGCCGGCAAGAAGGCGATGGAACACGGCATGCGCACGCTGGAAGTGGAAGTCTCGGGCCCGGGCTCGGGACGGGAATCCGCTCTTCGCGCGCTGCAGACGGTCGGCCTCACGGTCACCTCGATCCGCGACGTGACCCCGATCCCGCACAATGGCTGCCGGCCGCCCAAGCGCCGCCGAGTCTGAGTTTTAGAGAGCTGTCCCAACCCTTCGTCGTACGAATGGACGCGCGCTCTCGGCGTCCGGGACACGATGAGGAAAAAACATGTTTCAGAAAAACTGGCAGGAATTGATCAAGCCGCAGAAGCTCCGCATCGAGGCAGGACACGAGGCGGGCAAGCAGGCGACGATCACCGCCGAGCCGCTCGAGCGCGGCTTCGGCCTCACCCTCGGCAACGCGCTGCGGCGCGTGCTGCTGTCGTCGCTGCAGGGCGCCGCGATCACCTCGATCCAGATCGAGGGCGTGCTGCATGAATTCTCCTCGATCGCCGGCGTGCGCGAGGACGTCACCGACATCGTGCTCAACGTGAAGCAGATCGCGCTGCGCATGCATGCCGAAGGTCCCAAGCGCCTGTCGCTGCGCGGCACCGGCCCCGGCGAGATCACCGCCGGCCAGATCGCCGCGGTCGCCGACGTCGAGATCCTCAATCCCGACCTCGTCATCTGCACGCTCGACGAGAAGGTCGAGTTCCGCATGGAGCTGACGGTCGCGACCGGCAAGGGTTATGTCCCCGCCGACCGCAACCGCCCCGAGGACGCGCCGATCGGCCTGATCCCGGTCGACAGCCTGTTCTCGCCGGTGAAGAAGGTCTCCTACAAGGTCGAGAACACCCGCGAGGGCCAGATCCTCGATTACGACAAGCTGACGCTGACGGTCGAGACCAACGGCGCGGTCACGCCGGACAACGCGGTCGCCTATGCGGCGCGCATCCTGCAGGACCAGCTCCAGATCTTCATCAATTTCGAGGAGCCGCGCGAGCGCGTCGCCGAGGAAGCCAAGCCCGATCTGGCGTTCAATCCGGTGCTGCTGAAGAAGGTCGACGAGCTCGAGCTGTCGGTGCGTTCGGCGAACTGCTTGAAGAACGACAACATCGTCTATATCGGCGACCTGATCCAGAAGACGGAAGCGGAGATGCTCCGTACACCGAACTTCGGCCGCAAGTCGCTGAACGAGATCAAGGCGGTGCTCGCCGAGATGGGCCTGCACCTCGGCATGGAAGTGCCGGGCTGGCCGCCGGAGAACATCGAGGACCTCGCCAAGAGGTACGAGGACCAGTACTAGGGGATTGCCATGCGTCATCGTAACCAAGGCCGTAAGCTCAACGTCACCTCGTCGCATCGCGTCGCGATGTTCGCGAACATGATGGCTGCGCTCATCAAGCACGAGCAGATCAAGACCACGCTGCCCAAGGCGAAGTCGCTGCGCCCGGTGATGGAGAAGCTCGTGACGCTGTCGCGCCGCGGCGGCTCCGACCTGCACGCACGCCGCCAGGCGCTCGCGCAGATCCGCGACGAGGATCAGGTCAGGAAGCTCTTCGACGTCCTCGGCCCGCGCTATGCCGGCCGTCCGGGCGGCTACACCCGCGTGCTCAAGGCGGGCTTCCGCCATGGCGACAACGCGGCGATGGCCTTCATCGAGTTCGTCGACCGCGATCCGGAGGCCAAGGGCCTGGACAGCGGCCCCGTCGAGGTCGGTGCCGAGGAAGCCGAGGCGTAGATACACCCACCGTCGTCGTGGCCGGGACCTGCCCGGCCATGACGGATTGGGTAGAAAGAAAAAGGGCGGCTCCATGGGGCCGCCCTTTTGCCTTCATCCCTTAAACGCTTTTAATTTCCGTTTGAGCGGGAATTCATCTCTACGGCATAATCCAGAAGGACGAGAGCGGGCTTTTCGAGATTTTTGCACGCCCCGCGGCCCGCGCTATAAGCGGCGACTTCGGGGAGAGGAAAGGACACATGCGCGTTTCACGAGCCGGGGGGCTTTTCTTTGCTGCGGCCGTCGCCGCATCTACTCTGACGTGTGCGGCGCTCGCGAAAGCGCCCGCGACCCCGCAATATGTGGTGCCGCAATCGATGGCGCAGGTCAGCCTGACCTTCGCGCCCATCGTCAAGCGTGTGGCGCCCGCGGTCGTCAACGTCTACACGCGCAGCGTCGTGCAGGCGCCGGTCAATCCGTTCTTCAGCGATCCGTTCTTCCGCCAGTTCTTCGGCGGCGGAGGCCTGAGCCGCGAGCGCGTGCAGCAATCGCTGGGCTCGGGCGTCATCGTGCGTTCCGACGGCACGATCATGACGAACAACCACGTCGTCCAGGGCGGCCAGGACATCGTCGTCGCGCTCTCCGACAAGCGCGAGTTCAAGGCCAGGGTCCTGGTCGCCGATCCGCGCACGGATCTGGCGATCCTCAAGATCGACACCCATGGCGAGGCGCTTCCGACGCTTTCCTTCGCCGACAGCGACAAGGTGCAGGTCGGCGATCTCGTGCTCGCGGTCGGCGATCCTTTCGGCGTCGGCCAGACGGTGACGATGGGCATCGTCTCCGCGCTCGCGCGCACGCAGGTCAGCGCGTCGGACTATCAGTTCTTCATCCAGACCGACGCCGCGATCAATCCGGGCAATTCCGGCGGCGCGCTGGTGACGACGGACGGCAAGCTCGCCGGCATCAACACCTCCATCGTGTCGAATTCCGGCGGCTCCGTCGGCATCGGCTTCGCGATCCCCTCCAACATGGTGCGGCGCATCCTGGAAGGCGCCGGCACTGGCGGCGTGAAGCTCGCCTGGTTCGGCGCCGACGGCCAGCCGGTGACGGCTGAGATCGCGCGCAGCATCGGCCTTTCGCGTCCCGGCGGCGTGCTGCTGAAGAGCGTCTATCCCGGCGGGCCGGCGGCGCAGGCCGGCCTCAAGGTCGGCGACGTCGTGCTCGCCATCGACGGCAACGGCGTCGACGACATGCAGGCGCTCAACTACCGCATCGCCACCCACAAGGCCGGCGACACGCCGACGATGAAGGTGGCGACGAACGGCCGTGAGCACGACGTCGTGGTCAGGCTCTCCCTGCCGCCGGAGACGCCGCGCCAGGCGACGACCATCGGCGGGCACAACCCGCTGACGGGCGCGCGGGTGGAGAACCTCTCGCCGGCGGCCGCTCTCGATCTGCAATTGGAGCCGACGTCCGAGGGCGTCGCGGTGGTCTCGCCCGGGCGCTCGATCGCGGCCAATCAGGGCTTCGAGGCGGGCGACATCATCCGTTCGATCAACGGGGCCGGCATCCACAATGTCGGCGAGCTCAATCGCGCGCTCGGCCAGGCCAACGGCCACTGGGACATGATCATCGACCGCGGCGGCCGCAGGCTGACGCTGAGCGTGGACGGGTAGCGGGGCAGGTTGGAGCGGCGGCTACTGATTGAATCGCGTTATTCGATTTCTTCCTTGACCCTCCAGGCCAGGAAGCCGCCGATGGCAGCTGCGGTCAGTGCGATCGCAGCTGACCAGATGTTGTCGAGTGACCAGTTGTCCGAGACGCCCCAGCCGGGTACCAGCATATGCGGTGCGTGGGCTGCGAAGTAGTACATTGCCCCAAGATAGACGGACGCCATGGCGGTCCAGACTATTCGGGGAAGCAATGCGATTGACGCGCCTACCAGAACTGCGAAAATCGCGGCTGCGAAAAGGCCGAGCAGGATTGAAAACAAAGGGTGCCAGTTCCAAACCGCATGGGCGTGAAATCCGATGCCAACCGAAACAGATAATGGCAGGAGCACGGATGGCAGCAGCAAGGCTAGAGCAGCCGCGGCCAAGACTAGAACAAAAACGGCGCCAGCAGCTTCTTCCTCACGTGTGACGACACGAACCGTTTCCATGGCGAGAAGGCTCCCTACAGCCTAAGCGCGATATTAGCTCCGCGGCCGGAATGCGGCAACTGCGCTGTGGCAACCCTCTCGATAGCTCGATCAAGCGGCAGCCGCAGGTTGACGCTAAGCGTGGATGGATGAAAGCAAAGGGGCCCGGCGCAGCCAGGCCCCTTCGATCTTCACGCGCGAAGCGCCGCTACTTGGTCTTCTTCTTCGCCGGCATCGCCTTCTTCACGGCCTTGGCGCCGTTGTTCGACGGGAACAGGGGCACGATACCGCTGAAGATATGGCTCACCTTGGTGCTCGCCAGGGGCGCGTTGTTGTAGGCGAACGCTTTGCCGTTGCTGTGGCAGCCCATGCAGTCCGTCGCGTACACGCCGTCATTGTTGGTCTGCTGGTAGGTTTCCAGCGTGCTGTTGATGAGTTCACTGGTGCCCACGACGTTGCCCGACCCCGGCTGATAGGTGGTCGCGGGCGGCGGGGTGGGCCATTGGCAGGGCGTCGAATAGCTGCAGTTGGGCGCCTTGCCGCCGATCGTCCAGCTCGTCCCCGTCTGGAAGTAGTTCCTGCGGATGTCTCCCGGGGCCAGCTGGTTGATCACCGAATTGTCGAGCGCGATGATCTGCGTGTTCGACATCGCCGAGTTCACCTGCGGGTTCGGTGGATTGACCGGGTCCGCGCCCCAAGGCCGTACGACATAGGATTGGCTTGGCGAGATCGTGACGCCCGTCGACGCCGCCTGAATCCACTGATTGATTCCGGAAGGCGGCGTGAAAGTGCAGCCCGACCCCGTCTCGCAATAGGTGCCGTGCTCGACGTTGAAGGTTCCCGAGAAGGGCAGCGTCGCGATCAGGTACTGCGCGTTCGTGGTCGTCGGCGCGAAGGTGACGGTGTACGTCTGCGTCGGCGACGTGTAGTAGCTGTAGGTGTTGAACGGCGCGTTGCTCGTCTGCTCGAACGTGCCCCAGAGCATCTCGGGATGGCCCTGCACGCTTCCCACCACATGCATCGCGACCAGGGCGAGGTTCTTCGTCGTCGGCCCTTCATAGAGCCAGACCGTATTCGCCGGTTGGCTCGGATCGTTGACGTATAGCGGCACCGTAACGTTGGGCAGGACGATGTAGTTGGCGAGCTGGTTCTGCGGAACGGTCGCGGCGTCGACCCAGGAGAGCTTGAGCTCCATCGCCGCGGCCTGGGCGTCGGGGAACGGTATGTTGTTGAAGCAGGCCGAGACGTTGCTCACATCCGTCGCCGTCGTCGGGAAGTTGCCCGGATTGGCGGCGGAATACGGCGGCTGGAAATTCGGCGAGCAGCCGTTCTTGAACGCCGTCAGGTAGTAGGCATACACGTCGTTGACGAGCGTCTGATAGTAGACGATCGAGTTGCCTTGCGTGATCAGCACGGCGCTGTCGCCGGCCTGTCCGACGCCCAGATCGACGATCGCGCCGGTGGCCGAGTCGATGAATTGCTGCTTGCCGTCCGCGCTGTGGACCTGCAGCAGGACGTGCTCCGCCGTCAGTTGCGTCAAGAGCTTCGTCTTGGCCGCCGCGCTCGCCGTCGCGGTGAGGCCGGCGCGCTTGAGCGCCGTCATGGGCAGCATGACCGCGCTCAGGCTCAGCTTGGGCTGAATGGCCTGGCCCTTGGCATCGAGCAGGCTCGCGGCCTTGTTCGCGCCGACTTTCACGCTGCCGACCGCGGTGAGCGCGCCCTTCTTGTTCGGCACGAGCGAGACGCCGCCCTTGCCGATCGCGGTGTTGAGAACCTCGCGCAGCTGGCCGCTCTTGTCGACGACGACCGGCAGCCCGTTCGGACCGGCCTGGGTCGAGCGCAGCGCCGCGAGCTGCTGGACGCCCGTGCCCTGCTGCGTGAGCGTGCGGTTGCCGTTCGAGTCGGCCGGCGAGACGGAATAGAAGATCGGGGAGTCGAATACCCAGTTGCTTCCGTAGGACGGACCCGTCAGCCACAGGAACATCCGCGAAGACCATTGATAGAAGTCGCAGTTGGTGTTGTTGGAGGGGAAGGTGACGCTGCTCGCGGGCGACACGGGGCCGTTCGGCGTGATGTTGCCGCTGACGAACCAGCTGCTCAACTGCGCCTGCGGGACAGAGCAGGTCGTTTGCGGGTTCGAATAGGGAGGCGGCGCACCCGGCGGCAGTATCTGGGCATATGCGGACGTGGCGGCAAGGCAAGCCGCACCCGCCAGGGCGAGCGTGGCGAGTTTCTGCTGGATGGACGTCGAAAGCCGCGCGCGGCGGCGCGTGAACATGGTCATGGCAAGCCCCCTTCTTAGGCAACCTTAGATCGAGTCGGCATGGTATCGAGCACACCTAGAAAGTAAATACGGTTAAGGAAACCAGGCCTGGGGCGTTATGATGAGGGCATGAGCGATCTTTTCGAGGCCGGGGGTCTGTCGGAGTTGCCTAGCGACAGCGTGGGCAACGCGCCGCGGCCGCTCGCTGACCGGCTGCGGCCCAGGACGCTGGCCGAGGTCGTGGGCCAGGACCATCTGATCGGCCCCGATGGGCCCATCGGCCGCATGATCGCGGCGAACCGGCCGCATTCGATCGTGCTGTGGGGGCCGCCGGGCACGGGCAAGACGACGATCGCACGGCTGCTCTCGACCGCGTTCAAGCTCCATTTCGAGCAGTTGTCGGCGGTGTTCTCCGGTGTCGCCGACCTCAAGAAGACGTTCGAGGCCGCGCGCCAGCGCCGCCGCATGGGGCAGGGCACGCTGCTCTTCGTCGACGAGATCCACCGCTTCAACCGCTCCCAGCAGGACTCGTTCCTGCCCGTGGTCGAGGACGGCACCGTGGTGCTCGTCGGCGCCACGACCGAGAACCCGTCCTTCGAGCTCAACGGCGCGCTGCTCAGCCGCGCGCAGGTGCTGGTGCTGCGCCGCCTCGACGACGCGGCGCTGGAGACGCTGATCGAGCGCGCCGAGGCGCATTACGGCGAGACGCTGCCGCTGACCGACGACGCGCGCGCCTCGCTGCGCGCCATGGCCGACGGCGACGGGCGCTACCTGCTCAACCTCGCGGAGGAGCTGGCGGCGTTCAAGACGGTCAAGAAGCTGGACACGGCGGGGCTGGTCGGCGTGGTGCAGAAGCGCGCGCCGCTCTACGACAAGTCGCGCGAGGAGCACTACAATCTCATCTCCGCGCTGCATAAATCGATCCGCGGTTCCGATCCCGACGCGGCGCTCTACTGGCTGGCGCGGATGCTGGCGGGCGGCGAGCAGCCGCTCTACATCGCGCGGCGCCTGGTGCGCGCCAGCGTCGAGGACATCGGCCTCGCCGATCCGCAGGCCGTCGTGCAGGCGCTCGCCGCGAAGGACGTCTACGATTTCCTGGGAAGCCCCGAAGGCGAGATCGCGCTGGTGCAGTGCGTGCTGTATCTGGCGAGCGCGCCGAAATCCAACGCCGTCTATGTGGCGCATGGCGCCGCCAAGCGCGCCGCCGCCGAGCACGGCTCGCTGATGCCGCCCGCGCATATCCTCAATGCGCCGACGAAGCTGATGAAGAATCTGGGATATGGGAAGGGCTACGAATACGATCACGAGGCGGAGGAGGGATTCTCCGGCCAGAACTATTTCCCCGACGGGATGGCGCGGCAGGATTTCTATGCGCCGAAGGACACCGGCTTCGAGCGCGAGATCGCCAAGCGCCTCGAATATTGGGCAAAGCTCAGGACGAGGAAACAGCCGCCTTAGTCGTGCGCGTCCGCTTCGCCTTGACCGGCGCCGGCGGCGCGTTCAGGGCTTCCAGGCGGTCGGCCTCTTCCTTGGCGAGACGCAGGGCGCGCAGCTTGGCGGTCTTCGCGTCCAGAGCGGCGCGTTCGCTGGCGATCATCTGCTTGACGAGGGAGTCGCGCTGTTCGGTGGCGGCGAAATGATTCTGCGCCCGCTTGCGCGCGCCGTCCTTGGAGGAGGTATCCGCCATGCTCGAATCCTTTTTACAAAAAAAACGAATGCGGGCGGCGGGGTTTCCGCCGCCCGCATTCGAACGTCAGACGGCCTTGAGATTGGCCGCCTTCGAGCCGCGCGCATCCGGTTGGATGTCGAACGAGACCTTCTGGCCTTCGTTCAGCGTGCGCATGCCCGCGGCCTCAACCGCGGTGGCGTGGACGAAGACGTCCTTGCCGCCGTCGTCCGGCGCGATGAAACCAAAACCCTTGGACGTATTGAAGAACTTCACGGTACCGATCGTCATTGCATTTCCTTGACTGCTTGGAGAACCGCGACGCGCGACACGCGCATTGCGGACGTGAGAAAACGGACTATCAGCTTTGGGAAGTTTTCCGGCTGGTTCGGCGCGCTTTTCGGCGGTCGTCTCAACAGAAGCGCTTCGTCTGACGGACGTAGAACCACGTGACTCCTAATATAAGCACTCGGGCCTCAAAATACAAATCAACCGCGAAAATCGCGGTTTACCGCCAGTTTTCAGACGTCCGCCACGTCGGCTTCCTCCTCGATCGGCAGCTGCGCGACCGGGGCTGCGTGGCCGTTGAGCTGGGCGGCCATGAAGTGCCCGAGCGCGACCGCGGCGACGCACAGCACGACCGAGAGCACGATGTTCACCCCCGCCCGCAGCATGGCGCCGCCGCGGATCAGCTCCAGCGTCTGCAGGCTGAAGGACGAGAACGTCGTGAAGCCGCCGCAGATTCCGATCATCACGAACAGCCGCAGGTTCTCCGCCACGGGGAAGCGTCCCTGCGCCAGGGTCAGCGTGCCGAAGAAGCCGATCACGAACGAGCCCGCGATATTGATCCCGATCGTGCCCCAGGGCAGGTCGCGGCTCACCGGCAGTGCCCACACCGACAGCGCGTAGCGGGCGAGCGAGCCCAAGGCTCCGCCGATGGTGACATAGAGACAGGTGGTGAAAGACATGCCGGCGGTCCTCGTTCGAAGGCGGCCGGGAAGACGGACTCCTGCCGCGGTTGGCTGCGGTAGGAGTCATCAGCCATCTGGTTTTCAGGCCGTCCGGCGGTTAAAGGGGGAACCCCATCCCCTTAAGCCGACGCTAGGGGAGCGGCGAGAGGCCGTCAACAACGGAGCGCCATGAGCGCCGCGACGATTTCCATCGCAGCCGACGAGGACGGCATACGCCTCGACCGCTGGTTCAAGCGCCGCTATCCCGCGCTCACCCATGGCCGGCTGGAGAAGCTTCTGCGCACCGGCCAGATCCGGCTCGACGGCAAGCGCGCGAAATCCGCCGACCGCGTCGCGGTGGGCCAGGCCGTGCGCGTGCCGCCGCAGGTCGCGGACGAACCCGTCGAGGAGGCGCCCAGGCCGCAGCCGCGCGAGGACAAGCGCGGCTCGCTCGAAGACGCCATCCTCTACATGGACAAGACCGTGATCGTGCTGAACAAGCCGCCGGGGTTAGCCACCCAGGGCGGCAGCGGCCTCACGCAGCACGTCGACGGCATGCTCGACCAGCTCACCTTCGAGAAGAAGCAGCGTCCGCGCCTTGTGCATCGCCTCGACCGCGACACCTCGGGCGTGCTGGTCGTCGCGCGCACCGTGCCCGCGGCGGCGGCGCTCGCCAAGTCGCTGGCGCAGCGCGACGCGTCGAAGGTCTATTGGGCGCTGACGCGCGGCGTGCCGAAGCCGAAGCGCGGCACGATCCGCGCCGCGCTCGCAAAGGAAGGCGCGCGCGGGCACGAGCGCATGGAGATCTCCAAAGACGAGGACGCCAAGCGCGCGGTGACGGAGTACGAGGTCGTCGACCATGCGGGCGGGGATTTCGCCTGGGTCGCGGCCAAGCCGGTCACCGGCCGCACGCACCAGATCCGCGTGCACCTGGCGAGCCTCGGCACGCCGATCGTCGGCGACTTCAAATACGGCGCCCAGGCGGCGCGGGGCAAAGGCGCCATCGCCGACAAGCTCCATCTCCACGCCCGAGAGATCGACATCGCGCACCCTGATGGGGGCCGGTTGAAAGTGACCGCGCCCCTGCCGGCGCATATGATGGCGTCGTGGAAACTGCTCGGCTTCGACCATGAAACCTGACTTCATCCGCTCCTGGCGCGAGATCGAGGCGCCCGCCGCGCCGCCGCAGTCGTCGGAGGATTTCGGCTTCGCGTCGGAACTGTCGGCCGCCGCGGGCATCAACCATTTCCGCGCCGCGCATCTGCGCATCCCGCCGGGCCGGCGCGGCTATCCGCCGATGGCGATGGACGATCTGGAGATCTTCGCCTTCGTGCTGGAAGGCGCGCCCGACCTGTGGGCCGACGGGCATCTTCATCGTCTCGTCGAGGGAGATGGCGTCGCGCTCAACGCGCGCACCGGGCTGTCGCACACGCTGATCAACAACACGGACCGCGACGCGCGCGTGTTCGTGATGACGGAAGCCTTCCGCCGCAACAGCCGTGCGCATCATCCGATGGACGAGGCCGCGAACGAGGCCTTGCGCAAGATGGGCATGCTGTGGAGCGGCGCGCCGAAGCGCAAATACGGCCCCAACGACGGCAAGCCGGGTTCGACCGCGGGACGCAAGCGCGGCAGGCCCGATTTCGCCGCGCAATGGCGCGACATCCTGAACAAGAAGCCGAACCGCTATCCGCACAGCGATGAAGACCAGACGCTAGACGCGCGCTTCGACAACCGCGCGCGGTTCTCGCGCATCGGCATGCGCGTGCAGCTCCTCAAAGCCGGGCGACGGACGAGCTGGCCGCATGCCGAGCGCGATGAGGACGAATTCGTCTATGTCGTCTCGGGAAAGGTCGACGCCTGGAACGACGGCCACATCACGCCGATGGGCGAGGGCGACTTCATCGGCTGGCCGGGCGGTACCGGCATCACCCATGTCATCATCAACAACAGCGACGATGATGCGGTTTTGATCGTCGGCGGCGAACGCTCGCGGATGGTCAATCAGTTCTGGTACACGTTCCATCCCCGCTACAACAAGGAGATCGGCAAGGGTTATTGGGCCGATCATCCGGTCCACAAGCTCGGCCCGCATGACGGATTGCCCGACGCGTTGCGCGCGCGTGTGCCGGCGCGGCTGCGCGGCGATCCGGTGAAGGCGAACGAGGCGGCGCGTCTGCTCGGGAAGAAATGAAGCGCTTCTACAAGGACGTCGCGACAGCGGAGCGCATGGTTCTGCTCGACGGCAAGACGCCCAAGACGCCGCGCGGCTCGGAGCTCGTCCTGCCTACCGCAGCGCTGGCCGAAGCGGTGGCGGACGAATGGCGCGCGCAAGGCGACGAGATCGTGCCGGCCGAGATGCCGCTCACCAAACTCGCCAACACGGCTATCGACGGCGTCGCGGAGCGTCGCGGGGAGGTGATCGCTGAGATCGCGGCCTTCGTGCGCCACGATCATCTCTGCTACCGCACCGACACGCCGGCCGAGCTGGTCGCGCGCCAGAACGCGGCCTGGGATCCGCTGCTCGACTGGGTGGCGGAACGCTACGGCGCACCGCTGCACACGGCGCACGGCATCACCTCCATCGCGCAGCCGGAGGCGAGCCTCGCCACGCTCAATGGGGCGGTCGAGGCGTTCGATTCCTTTACGCTGGCGGGATTGCATGTCGTGGCCTCGATTGCGGGCTCGCTGGTGCTGGCGCTGGCGGTTACGGACAAGCGGTTGACGGCGGGCGAGGCTTTCGCGGCGTCGCAGGTCGACGAGCGCTACCAGGCCGAGAAATGGGGCCTGGACGCCGAGGCCGAGGCGCGCGCGCGGCGCCTGGCCAAGGAACTGGACGCGGCGGCCCGATTCATGGACCTTGCGCGCAGCTAGACGGGACCGATCATGAAACACATCATCCAAGAACTCGAAGAGCGCCGTCAGCGCGCGCGGATGGGCGGCGGCGAGGCGCGCATCGCGGCCCAGCACGCCCGCGGCAAGCTGACCGCGCGCGAGCGCCTCGAGCTCCTGCTCGACCCGAACTCCTTCGAGGAGTTCGACATGTTCATCGAGCACCGCAACAAGGATTTCGACGCCGACAAGACCATCATCCCCGGCGACGGCGTGGTGACCGGCTGGGGCACGATCAACGGCCGCATGACCTATGTCTACGCCAAGGACTTCACGGTTTTCGGCGGCTCGCTGTCGGAGACGCACGCGCAGAAGATCGTCAAGATCCAGGACATGGCGATGCGCAACGGCGCGCCCATCATCGGCCTGCTCGACGCGGGCGGTGCGCGCATCCAGGAGGGCGTCTCCAGCCTCGCGGGCTATGGCGAGGTGTTCAAGGGCAACGTGCTCGCCTCGGGCGTCGTGCCGCAGATCAGCGCCATCATGGGGCCGTGCGCGGGCGGCGACGTCTATTCGCCCGCGATGACCGACTTCATCTTCATGGTGCGCGACACCTCCTACATGTTCATCACCGGCCCCGATGTGGTGAAGACCGTGACACAGGAGGACGTGACGCCGGAGGAACTGGGCGGCGCCAAGGTGCACACGACGAAATCCGCCGTCGCCGACGGCTCCTACGAGAACGACGTGATCTGCATGGAGGAGATGCGGCGGCTGTTCGATTTTCTCCCGCTCAGCAATCGCGACGGCGTGCCGCGCTGGGAGACGAGCGACGATGCCGGGCGCCAGGAGCTTTCGCTCGACACGTTGGTGCCGGAGAACCCCAACAAGCCCTACGACATGAAGGAGCTGATCCTGAAGGTCGTCGACGAAAGCGATTTCTTCGAGATCGGCGAGGCGTTCGCGCGCAACATCATCACCGGCTTCGGCCGGCTGGAGGGCGGCACCGTGGGCTTCGTCGCGAACCAGCCGATGGTGCTGGCCGGCGTGCTCGACAGCGACGCCAGCCGCAAGGCCGCGCGCTTTGTCCGTTTTTGCGACTGCTTCAACATCCCGATCGTGACCTTCGTCGACGTGCCCGGCTTCCTGCCCGGCGTGGCGCAGGAGCATGGCGGCATCATCAAGCACGGCGCGAAGTTGTTGTTTGCCTATGCCGAAGCGACGACGCCCAAGGTGACGGTCATCACGCGCAAAGCCTATGGCGGCGCCTATGACGTGATGGCCTCCAAGCACATGCGCGCCGACGTGAACTACGCCTGGCCGAGCGCCCAGATCGCCGTGATGGGCGCGAAGGGCGCCGTGGAAATCATCTTCCGCAACGAACGCGGCAACAAGGACGCCATCGCCGAACGGACGAAGGAATACGAGGACCGGTTCCTGAACCCCTTCATCGCGGCGTCCCGCGGCTACATCGACGACGTCATCCGTCCGCACTCGACGCGTTGGCGCGTGACACGCGCGCTAAGGATGCTCAAGAACAAGACGGTCGCGGAGATCTGGAAGAAGCACGACAACATACCGTTGTGAGGTCGTCATGAAACCCGAGCAGCTGCAAGCGATCCGGCGGCTTGTCACCATAAAGGAACAATATCTTGCGGGTCTGGTTCTCTGGTTGACCGCTGTTGGCGGGCTATTGGCGCTGTCGTTGAGCGGGATATTCTTGAATTTGGATCGCATAAGGCATTCGTCATCGCTCCTTCGATGGGAGCTGATCGGTTATGTGACTTTGTTGTCGATCGCAGTCGTATTGCTGAGTTTTTGTTACGTCGATCTCTTAGTCTTCTTCGGCACAGGTCAGTTGATCCTGCTGCAAACCGAGCAAGGCGCGGGACCTTCAAGCGACGAGCAGAAGTGTAACGATAAAGAAATGAAGTGGAGGACCACACGCCTGCGCAGAAATCTCTGGGCCGGCGTGGCCGTCTCAATGGCTTCGATTGGCGGACTTCTCTTGTTTCTCGGCGAAGCGTTGCTCGGAACATAACCCCATCACCCTGTTGGATGGGCCGTAGACCGGCATTGGTGAATTTGCTTACGTCGATCCTGCCGGTGCTCCTGCTGATGGTGTGCTGGGTCATTATCGTCTGAAGGCTTATCGGTTTTTCCCCGCATGCGCCCAGCACTCCAACTCCACCACCGCGCCTAGCGCCAGCCCGTTCGCGCCGAAGGCGGAGCGCGTCGGAAGGTTGGGGCCTTTGAAGTATTCGAGATAGACCTTGTTGAAGTCGCCCCATTGCTTCATGTCGGCGAGCATCACGGTGCACTTGAACACCGCATCGAAGCCAAGCCCGTTCGCCTTCAGCACGGCGCCGATGTTCTCCATCGTCTGGCGCGTCTCGGCTTCCATGCCGCCCCTCACCAGCTCCATCTTGCCCGGCACGTTGCCGAGGCAGCCGGAGAGATAGACCACGTCGCCGACGCGCACGGACGAGCTGAAGGGCAGGCCGGCGGCCTTGGCGTCGGGAGCGGTATAGAATTCCATGATCATTCTCGCTTAGGTTGGTTCGGCGGACATCGATGGGAGCGGCGCATGCCGACCTTCAAGCTACCACTTTCGGGCAACGTCGCCCAAACCATCAACCCCTGGACCTGGTTTTTCAATCCGGTGGGAAGCCAGGTCGGGCTCATCAACATCAACCTCGGCAAATCCTCGAACCCCGACGTAGAGCAGGAAGTGCTCGACGATGTCGCGAGCTATGGCAGACAGCTCGGGCGCATCGGCGACGCGCTGCTCGTCCTCGTCGACCACTTCCCGCAAGACAAGCTCGCGCCGAAGGAGAAGAAAGCGTTTGCCGATTTGCGCGCGCTGCTTGCGGAGATCGCGGCGGTGAAGGCAAAGTATCCGGCTACGACCACACCTTGACCGCTTCCACCCTGGCGGCGGGAATGCTCACGGTGCCGGCGGGACCCATTTCGTTTCGCCGATCAGGCGCGGCTGGAATTTCTCGTCGACGTCGTACCAGCGCAGGCGGACCAGGGCGGGCGTGATCGGCGCGCTGATCTGCGTCGTAACGAGCGTGGCCGGCGTGTCGATGCTCTGCCAGCTCATCGTGCCGCCCGAGGGAGGAGGTGAAGATGACGCTGAGGGCGGCGGCGGGGGAGGTGGCGGAACTTCGACATCCTGATGCAGCGGATTGAATCCCGTCACAACGAACAATCGCGCGCCGGTCTTGTCCACGCCTTCGAGGAACAGCGTCGAGCGCAGATAGCCGTTGAAGATCGACGTCGTGCGGCACGGGTACGGGCGCCCGAGCGGCTGGGGAGCGGGAGGCGGCGCCGCCGTCGCGTCGCGTTGGAGGCTGATCGACAGCGATTGGCAGAGCGCGTCCGCGCCTGCGCTTCCCGCGGCCGGGACGACGCTGCCGCCGTCCACCGTCCAAAGCGGTCCATTGTCCGCGACCGTCGGCGCGGCGGCAGGCGCTGCATGCGCGCAGCCCGCAACCAGCAGCGCGAGCGGGAGGGCGAAACGGATGCTCATGGCGGCACAATACAGGGCTACGGCCCCGCATGACACCCCCGCGCCAGCGGGCCCAGAGTTGCGCCGGACGCGAGACTTCTTAGGATGCGCGTCCTTTCTTCCTGGAGCCCTCCTACATGCGTCTCATGCCCGCCGTCAGTCTCCTGTTCTCGTTGGTTTCCACCACAGCCCTGGCGGCCTATCCCGGCCACCCGCCGACCAATCCCGAGATCGCAGGCGCCGACATCTCGGCGCGCGACAAGGCGGTCGCGGACGACGCGTTCGAGGGGCGCGGTCCGGGCTCGAAGAACGGCGAGGCGGCGGCGCAATGGATCGCCGACGAGCTCAAGCGCGTGGGCGTGAAGCCCGCCAATCACGGCTCCTATTTCCAGAACGTGCCCGCGGTCGCGATCAAGCTCGACGGCGCCAAGTCGAGCTTCACCGTCGACACGCCGCAAGGTGCGATGAGCCCGAAGTTCCCGGACGAGGCGACCTATTGGACGCCGCAATACGCCTCGAGCGAGGTGAAGGTGACGAAGTCGCAGCTGGTGTTCGTGGGCTACGGCGTCGTGGCGCCGGAATACGGCTGGAACGACTACGCGGGCGTGGACGTGAAGGGCAAGACCGTCGTCATCCTCATCAACGATCCCGGCAATGAGGACGCCAATCCCGATCCGAATTTCTTCAAAGGCAAGGCGATGACCTATTACGGCCGCTGGACCTACAAGTACGAAGAGGCCGCGCGGCAGGGCGCCGCGGCCGCCATCATCGTGCATGAGACGATCCCGGCGGCTTACGGCTATCAGGTCGTGCGCAACTCGAACTCGGGCAAGAAGTTCTGGCTCGACAACAAGGACGGCGACAGGAAGATGGTGCCGATCGAGGGTTGGGTGACGCTCGACACTGCCAAGGAGATGTTCAAGCGCGCCGGCCTCGACTACGAGCAGCAGAAGGCGGCCGCGAACAAGCACGGCTTCAAGGCGGTCGAGATGACGGGCGACGCGCTGAGCGTCGATGCGCACTCGTCGATCGATCATCTGATGACGCGCAACGTCGCGGGTGTCGTCACCGGCTACAAGCATCCCGGCGACGTGTTCCTCTATTCCGCGCATTGGGACCATTTCGGGCGCAAGGACGAGACGCCCGGCCCCGACAAGATCTTCAACGGTGCGGTCGACAACGGCATGGGCACCTCGATGGTGTTGGAGCTGGCCGAGAAGTTCGCGCACGAGAAGCGGCCGCAGCGCTCGGTCGGCTTCCTGTTCTGGACGATGGAGGAGCAGGGCCTGCTCGGCTCGGAGTATTTCGCCGAACATCCTTTATGGCCGCGTAAGCATATCGTGGGTCTTCTAAACACCGACGCCGACGGTCCGAAGGGCCCCGCGCACGACCTGTCGCTGCCCGGCAACGGCCAGTCGGAGCTCGAGGACTATCTTGCAGATGCTTTGAAGACGCAGAACCGCGTGATTTCGCCCGATCCGCAGCCGGAGAAGGGCGCGTTCTTCCGCTCCGACCATTTCAGCTTCGCGCGCTTCGGCATCCCCGCGATCAGCCCCGGCGGCGGCGTCGATCTCGTGGACGGCGGCACGGCGGCGGGGATGGCGCTGCGTGACGACTACCTCGCGCACCACTATCATCAGCCTTCGGACGAATGGCAGGCTGATTGGGATATGCGCGGTCCGGTGGAAGACGTCTGGGCGCTCTACACGGTGGGCGAGACGCTCGCCAATTCGGATTCGTGGCCGGGCTGGAAGCCGGGCAGCGAGTTCAAGGCGGCCTGGGACAAGATGAGGGCAGGAAAATGAGATACATCGTCCGCGCGGCGCTTCTGGTTTCGCTTCTGATGCCGGGGGCCGCGCGGGCGGCGGTGACGATCTCGCCCGCCTATGCGCAGGTCGTTGCCGGGCAGACGTTGCAGCTCACCGCGACGCCAGGCGTGATCTGGCAGGTGGACAACGCAAACGGCGGCGCGACCGCGACGGGCAGGATATCGAAAACCGGTCTTTATACGGCGCCCTCGAAACTGCCCAAGCCCGCCATTGCGACGATCACCGCGATCTCGCGCACCGATCCGAGCCAGAGCGCGACGGCGACGGTGACGCTGCTGGCGCAAGCGCCGACGGGCCACACCTACTACGTCTCGACCTCCGGCAGCGACGGCGGTGACGGCTCGAGCGGGTCGCCCTGGCGCACGATCCAGCACGCGGAAACGATCGCCGCGGCCGGCGACACCGTGCTCGTGCATGGCGGCGTCTACAACGAGCACGTGACGCTCTCCACGTCGGGGACCGCGAACGGCACCATCACCTTCGAAAGCGCGCCGGGCGAGACGGCCGTCGTCGACGGAACCGGGCTCGACATCCCGCAGAACATGTGGGGCCTCTTCACCTTCGACAGCGTGAGCTATGTGATCGTCCAGGGCTTCGAGATCCGCAACTACACGACGGCGAGCGTGAAGAACGTGCCGATCGGCGTCTTCGTCGTCGGCGCGGGTGTGGGCGATCAGGTCGTGAACAATTACATCCACGACATCACGACCACCGCGCCGGCCAATCCGACGAATTGCGCCTCCGACGCTTTCGGCATGACGGTCTACGGCACGCAGGCGCCGGATGCGATCGACGGCCTGGCGGTCAGCGGCAACGAGATCGCCAACAACCTCACCGGCTGCAGCGAGACCTTGTCGCTCGACGGCAACGTCACCAATTTCGCGGTGGTGAGCAATCTCGTACACGACGACAACAACATCGGCATCGGCGCCATCGGCTTCGAGCGCGTGTCGAAGGACCCGGCCTACGACCAGGCGCGCGACGGCGTGATCCGCGGCAACACGGTCTACAACATCACCTCGTTCGGCAATCCGGACTACGGCAACCAATACGCAGCCGACGGCATCTATGTCGACGGCGGCACCAACATCGTCATCGACCAGAACCGCATCCACAACGTCGATCTCGGCATCGAGCTGGCGAGCGAGCACAGGGGCAAGACGTCGAGCTTCATCATCGCGCGCAACAACATCGTCTATGACGGCAACAGCGCGGGCATCTCCATCGGCGGCTACGCGGCGAGCAAGGGCGGCACGGATCACTGCACGGTCGTCGGCAACACGACCTACAACAACGACACGCAGCAGACCGGCAGCGGCGAGTTCCAGATCCAGTTCAACGCGACGAACAACGTCGTCGACAACAACATCTTCTATGCCGGGACGCAGGGATTGGTGGTGAACGACTTCACGACCAGCACGCCCACGCCCGCGGCGCTGGACTACAATCTCTATTTCTCGTCCGGGTCCCCGGTCTTCGACTGGCAGAAGCACCGCTACACGAGCTATTCCGCCTACCAGACGGCCAGCGGCAACGACACGCATTCGCCCTACGCCGATCCGCAATTCACGAGCACGACGAATTTGGATGTCGCCGGAGCCTCACCGGCGGTGAACGCCGGCACCAATCTGGGCGCGGCGATCGTCGGCCTGCGCGATTTCATCGGCGCCAAGCGCGTGCTGGGCGCGAATATCGATATCGGGGCGTATGAGCATTAAGGGGCGGACTTAACTACTCCCACTGTCATGGCCCGCGAATGCGGGCCACCCAGGTGATGCAGCGGCCTTCCTCGAAGTTTTTCACGCGGAGACGCGGAGTCGCGGAGAAGAACAGAACCTCCGCGACTCCGCGTCTCCGCGTGAGTCGTTTTCAGATCATGCAGAACCCATCTGGGTGGCCCGCATTCGCGGGCCATGACAGTTGTGCGGAATGGTACGAAAGTTCTCGACCGAACATATGTTCCGTATACGGAAATATTTTCCGTCGCACCCCTTGAACTCCCGGTTGCAATCACCATTTCGCACTGCATGAAGTTGTGGAGCGCGTATGCCGGTGATCTGAGAAGGCCTGGGCACGTCAAACAGGGAAGGGCGTCGGTTCAGGCGCGCCCGCGGAACGTTGGTTCCATGATCCCGTAGACGAACGCCAAACGTGTCTGTCCGCCGGCCTTTGAATAGGCTTGCGGCTGTTCGCCGGAAGCTTCGAAAGCCGAAAAGGTCCGCAGGCGTGCGTCCCGCCTGTGGGCCTTTTTGTTGGGAGTCTAGATCTCCCGCATCGCTCTCGCCCCCAGCGCGGCGACGCGGCGGGTCGAGTTCTCGATATGGACCAGCCGCCGCTTCAGCGCCATCGCGGCGCTGGTGCCTTCGTTGCGCGAGAGGCTGGAGGCCGGCGGCTCCGCGTCGGCGAAGGCGTCCAGCACGCGTTCCGTCGTCTCGGCGAGGAGGGCGTCCGTCGTGGCGGGCTCGAGCTCACCCATCCGCCGCTGGAACAGCACGCGCATCGAGGCGAGGTCGGAGGCGAGCAGGTAGTTGGCGGCCATCAGGTCCTGGAGCGCGACCAGCGCGCGGCGGTCGAGGTCGGGCTCGCTCGACAGCCGCCTGACGGTCAGCGACAGGTTCGCCGCCGCGTCGTGGGCGCGCATGCGGGCGAGGCGGTAGTCCTGGTCCGACGGCGTGCGCAGCAGCGCCTGGACCGCGTACGTCCTGTCGGCGGCGGTGAGCGCGCGCAGCAGGCGCGGTACGTTGCGCATCTCCCAGCTCGGCAGCACGTAGCTGAACCCCCAGGCGAGTCCGGCGCCGATCAGCGTGTCGAGCATGCGCTCGAACAGAACGGGCTGCGCCACCGGTGCCACGAAGTGGAGCTGCAGCAGCGCCGAGACACAAGCCGCAAAGGCCGTCACGCGATAGTTCACCTGCCCGAAGGCGTGCGAAGTGCCGATGGCGATGACCACACAGGCCGCGAGCGCCTCCTGCGGCAACAGGCGCACCAGCAGCGCGGTCGCCAGGCAGCCTGCGAGGTTTCCGATCACGCGGTCGTCGCGGCGCTTGCGCGTGACGCTATAGTTCGCGCGCATGATGAGCGCCGTGGTCAGCAGCACCCAGCCGCCATGGACGTAATCCGGAAAGACCAGCGTCAGCGCATAGCCGGTGACCGTCGCCAGCGTGAGGCGGACCGCATAGCGTCCGACCGGCGAGGCCAGCGTCATCTGCGCGCGCAGGACCTTCAGCCCCGTGCGCGCGGGCGGGATGAACGGTGCCAGGTCGAGCGCCTTTGGGATCGCGGGTACCGCGAGATGGACGTCGAGCGCGTCGGCGAGCTGCCTCAGCTTCTCCAGCGTCTGCGCAAGCTTGTGCGCCGTCGCGCGGAAGGCGGTGATGTCGGGCGTCTCGGCGGAGGCCAGCCGCGCGATCTCGCCCTGGATCGCCGTCATCTGCGCGGAGCGGCCGGGCAGGCTCGCGTCCTCGGCGGGCGTCACCGATTTCATCGCGAGCATGCGTACGTCCTCGGCCAGGTCCGCGGTCAGCGCGTGCAAGCGGCGCATCAGATGGCGGTGGTCGGATGCTCGCAGCGTCTCGATGTCGGCGTCGCTGGAGATCATGGTCTCGAAGCCGTCGAGGAGGGCGATCAGCGCCGCCGCCCAGCGCGCGCGCCGCTCGCTGCCGAGCCCCGTGAAGATCATCTCGCGCGCGGCCTGCAGTTTCTCGATGAGATCGGCATGCGCCTCGACGAGTCCCTTCAATGCGTCGCGCGCGCGGGCGTGGGTGTCGTAGAGCGCGGCCTTGGCGCTCACATAGCGCGAGAAGGCGAGCATGGCCTCGGCGAGGTAGAGCTTGCGCGTGCGGTCGTCCGCGGCCCAGGCGATGACGAGGGCGAGGCCTGCGTAGACGACGCCGCCGCCGGCGAAGACGAGCGCATAGCCCGGCGTCGGCGCCGCCATGCCGAAGAGCAGCGCCAGGATCGCCGCCACTCCGATGCCCAGCGCGCGCCGTCCATAGACGGAGGTCAGCGCGGTCGCGGCGCTGGTGGCCGCGATCAGCGGGAACAGCAGCCAGGGAGAGCCGTGGGCGAACGCCGCGACCGCCGTGACGGAAGTTGCCGCTACGATGGCGAAGAGGAACTGGCGCGCCTTGGCGCCGAGGGGCGCGGGCTGGTCGACGATGCTGGCGCAGAGCGCGCCCGTGGTCGCCAGCGCCGCACCATGGCCGAGCAGCACGCCGCCGCCCGCCACCACGCCGGCCATGGCGACGGCGCACCAGAAGCCATTCTCGATGTGCAGCCGGAACAGGGCCTGGCCGAGGCGGTGGGGCAGGGTGGAAATGGCGTTGCTCCGGCTTGGGGTTACGCCCTACAACGGCTTGGAGGGTCCTATACTTCCAGCCGGGGACGGAGTGTTCCAGAAAATCCTTATCGCCAACCGCGGCGAGATCGCCTGCCGGGTCATCAAGACGGCCAGGCGGATGGGCATCAAGACGGTCGCGGTGTATTCCGACGCCGACCGCGACGCGCTGCATGTCGAGATGGCGGACGAGGCGGTCCATATCGGCCCCGCTCCCTCGGCGCAATCCTATCTGGTGATCGACCGCATCGTGCAGGCCTGCCGCGACACGGGCGCTGAGGCCGTGCATCCGGGCTATGGCTTCCTGTCCGAGCGCCAGGCGTTCGCGCAGGCGCTGGCCGCGATCGGCGTCGCCTTCATCGGCCCGAACGTGAAGGCCATCGCGGCGATGGGCGACAAGATCGAGTCCAAGAAGCTCGCGCTCGCGGCCAAGGTGAACACGGTCCCGGGCTTTGTCGGCGAGATCAAGGACGCCGCCCACGCCAGGAAGATCGCCGCCGAGATCGGCTATCCGGTGATGGTGAAAGCGTCCGCGGGCGGCGGCGGCAAGGGGCTTCGCATCGTCCACAAGGAGAGCGAGCTCGTCCAGGCGATCCAGTCGTCGCAGAACGAGGCGAAGGCGAGCTTCGGCGACGACCGGCTGTTCGTCGAGAAATTCGTCACCGAGCCGCGCCACATCGAGATCCAGGTGATGGGCGACAAGCACGGCAACGTCGTCTATCTCAACGAGCGCGAATGCTCGATCCAGCGCCGCAACCAGAAAGTCATCGAGGAGGCGCCGTCGCCGTTCCTCGATGCCGCCACGCGCAAGGCGATGGGCGAGCAGGCGGTGATGCTGGCCAAGGCGGTCAACTACGACAGCGCGGGCACGGTCGAGTTCATCGTCGACAAGGACCGCAATTTCTATTTCCTCGAGATGAATACGCGCCTGCAGGTCGAGCATCCGGTGACCGAGCTCACCACGGACCTCGATCTCGTGGAGCTGATGATCCGATCCGCCGCCGGCCAGGAGCTGCCGCTCAAGCAGAAGGACGTGAAGCTGAACGGCTGGGCCGTGGAAGCGCGCGTCTATGCGGAGGACCCCTATCGCGGCTTCCTGCCGTCGACGGGGCGGCTGGTGCGCTATCGCCCGCCGGCCGAGGAAAGCAAAGGCGGCGTCACGGTGCGCAACGACACCGGCGTCTATGAGGGCGGCGAGATCTCGGTGTTCTACGATCCGATGATCGCCAAGCTGTGCACCCACGCGCCGACACGGACCGAGGCGATCGACGCGATGGCGAACGCGCTCGACGAGTTCCGCATCGAAGGCATCCGCCACAACATCGCGTTCCTGAACGCGATCATGCATCACAAGCGCTTCCGCTCCGGATCCATCACCACGGCGTTCATCGCCGAGGAATATCCGGACGGCTTCCACGGCCGACCGCTCGACGCCGGCGCCAAGAAGCGCTTCGCGTCGGCGGCGCTCGCCGCCGCCATGATCCGCTCGCGCCGCGCCGGCGGGCCGCCTTACGAGGCAGACGATTTCGTCGTCACGCTCGACGGCGAGATGGTCCAGGCGCGCGAGGCCGGGATCGATTGGCATCCCGGCGACCCGCTGATGCATCTGGACGGGCGCACGATCCAGATCGCGCCGTCGCCGGGCGGCTGGACGCTCCAGGAAGGCGGCATGCGGACCGTGGCCGTCGTGCGCACGCGCCGCGCGGCCGAGCTTGCGGCGCTGATGCCAAAGAAGGCCGCCGCCGACACCTCCAAGCTCCTGCTCTGTCCGATGCCGGGCCTCGTCGTCTCGGTGAACGTGGAGGTGGGCCAGCAGGTCAAGGGCGGCGACACGCTCGCCGTGGTCGAGGCGATGAAGATGGAGAACGTTCTCATCGCCGAACAGGACGTGACGGTGAAGAAGGTCAACGCCAGGAAGGGCGACAGCCTGGCGCTCGACGACGTGATCATGGAGTTTGCGTGAACCCTACCCTCCCTCAAGGGGAGGGTAGGTCTAGTTGAACGTCTTCCTGATTTCGAAGAACACGCGCGGCTGGGATTTGATCGCGCGGTCGTCGGTGAAGAGCAGGTAGCCGGTGTTGCGGTCGCCCTGGTAGTTGAAGAACTCGTTCTCGTAGACGAAGCTGCCGAGGTCATCGAGCTCGAAATGCAGGCTCAGATCGGGCGTCGGCTTGTATTCCCAATAGACATAGACATAGGGCGGGATGACGCGGCGGTGCTGGGTCTGGTCCAGGCGGAAATAGTGCTCGTCCCAGCAATTGTAATAGCCGATCTTCCAGGTCGATTTCAGGCTGTCGATGTCCTGCATCAGCGAGGCCTCGAAATCCTGCGGCCGCTCGCCCGAGATGACGCGGTTCGTGCCCGTCACGGGATCGCGCACCGAGCTGAGCTGGACATTCGTGATCGTGTGAAGACGGCCGTTCGGAAGGCCGAGCTTGTCGAGCGGCAGCGTGAAGTCGACATTGAACTGGTTGTTCTGGCCGGCGCCGATATTGCCCGGCGCATCGAAGGACGTCCCTTTGATGGGCACGAAGTCCACGACGTCGGTGATCTGCTCGTCGATGAACTGGAAGACGATCGCGCCCTTGCCCCAGAAATGATGCTCGACCGAGACCTCGGCTTGCCAGCGCTGGTCGGGACGCAGCTGCGAATTGCCGCTGGTGACGCCGCTGCCGCCGAGATTGCTTGTAGCGATAAAATTGCCGAAATCGAGCTGGCCGACGACTTTCTCGTAGCGCAGGCGCACCTGATCGTCCTTGTCCGGCGACCAGGTAAGCACCGCGCGCGGCTTTGGATAGAAGAACGAACGCGTTTGCTTGTCGTCGCTGGATTCGTTGATGGACGAATACTCGAAGCGCGAGCCGGCCTCGAGCATGAGCTCGGGCGTGATCTTCCACGTGCCCTGGCCGAACATCTCGCCGCGCTTCTCCTCGACATGGGCGTTGGCGTCGGGCAGGGGGATCGCGTTCGTATTCTCCGTGAAGCTCGTGATGCCTTTGAGCGAGTTGTAGGCGAACTCGCCGCCGCCTTCGACGGTGAGCTTGTCCGTGAAGGGGTAGCGCAGCGTCTCGCGCAGGATCGTCTCGTCGGTGGTCGAGGAGGAGCGGAACACCTCGTCGTCGCCTGGCTCACTGGAGCTGTTTACGTCCTTCGAGAATCCGACGCGCTCGAGCACCAGCGTCTCGTCCTCGAGGTTGCCGAACTTGCCGTTCCAATGCAGGCCGAGCTCGAGGTTGCGGCCGACGGAGTCGTCGATGAGGTATTGCGTGTTCGGCCCCGCGAAATAGGTCGCGGTCGAATAGAACGGGCTGTCCTGAAGCGCCAGGTTGGCCTTGAACGTGCCGCCCCACATCGGAAGCGTCGCGGCCCCCGTGAAGCCGCCGCCGCTGCCCGCGCCGGAGGTGTGCGCCTTCTGCTGGAAGGTGCTCGTGACATTACCGTCCTTGTCGTAGTTCACGACAGTGTGCGTGCCGTCGCCGACGGAATCGTCGAAGCTGTTGTAGCGCGACGCTGACGCTTCGAAGGTCTTGTCGCCATCATGCTCGGTGAAGTTCACGGTCAGGCCGGGCACGGTATGGCCGTCCTTGAAGATGTTCTCGGTCGCGTCGACCACCCACTGCGTCGAGCTGCCCTTCTTGCGGATGACGTTGGCGATGGTCGTCTGGCCCTGCATGTCGATGCCGGGCGCGCCGCCGCGTATGACCTCGATGCGCTCGACGTCCGCGGCGGGGATGCGGGTCAGGATCGAGGCGAGATCGTCGGATTTCGAGGTCGGGCGCTGGCCGTCGATCAGCACGTTGCCGGCTGTCCCCGCGAAGCCGCGCGCCGAGCCGGTGTTGGTGAAGCTGAAGCCCGGCAGCCGCCCGATCATGTCGTAAGCGGTGTTGGGACGGGCATCGGCGAAGAACGCGGGCTCATAGACCGATACGCCGTTCTGCGGGGCATCGGCGCCAAAAGCCGCCGTCGCGCCAAGCAGCAGCGCGGCCATGGCCGCGACCTTGAAACTCACCTGCACGCCGTTCCCCAAACCAACTGTGACTGCCAAGAAATTGGCAGCGGCTCTCTAGTGCTTCAATGCGCGCAAAACGCATGGCTCCCTTGTGCTATGGTTGTGGACCGCAAATATAAAGATCGGGTTGCTTCAACTTCCCGTGGGCCGCGTTAATACAACTTAACGGAATCGCATGAGCGACAATGACGACCTGACGTCCCTAAGGCTGCGCGTGGAAGGTTTCGTGCAGGCCGTGGGCTATCGCAACTTCGCCATCGAGGAGGCGTCGAAGCTTGGCCTCGACGGCTGGATCCGCAACCGCACCGACGGGACGGTGGAGATTCTCATATCCGGCGCGATCAAGGCTGTGGAGGCGTTCGTCGCCGCGAGCATGCGCGGGCCAACAGGCGCGCGCGTCAAGAACGTGGAAATCCACAACGCAGAGCCGCCCACGGAGAAGGGGTTTCACCGGCGGTCGTCGGTCTAGCCCCGTTTCCGGAACAGCTCCCGCAGCACGCTGATCGCGAAGACGACGAGGCTCAGCATCATGATGCCGGAACCGATGCCGGTGATGGGGCCGAATTTCGCGTCGTCGTTGGTCTTGAGCAGCATCGCAAGCGCGGGGATCGTCACCACGACCGCGATGAGCGACAGCAGGAGATTGATCCACGCCATGCGCGGCGAGTAGGTCTCCTTCGTCAGCGCGTAGAACGTGCCGAAGATCGCCGACAGCACGCCGCCCAGGAGATTGAGATGCGCATGCGCCGGCGCCATCGCGAAGTCGTTCGACTGCGCCATGTGCATGCCCCAGCCCATGCCGATGAACAGGCACAGAACGCTCAATGTGAAGAAAGCTGCGGATACGCGCGGCATCGTTCCCCCCTCAATCGAATCCCGACGGTAGGGTTTAGCCGAAAACCTCTTCGAACGCAGCTTTCATCGCCACGTCGACATCGGCCATCGATACGGGCAACCCCAGGTCGTGAAAGCTCGTCACGCCGTGCTCGCGTACGCCGCAGGGGACGATGCCGGTGAAATGCGAGAGGTCGGGAGCGACGTTGAGCGAGACGCCGTGGAACGTCACCCATTTTCGCACGCGCACGCCGATGGCGCCGATCTTGTCCTCGCGGCCGCCTGCACGTGCGACCCAGATGCCGACGCGGCCCTCGCGCCGCTCGCCCTTGACGTTGAAGCGCGCCAGCGTGCGGATCAGCCACGCTTCCAGATCGCGCACGAAGCCGCGCACGTCGCCGCCGCGGCGCTTGAGGTCGAGCATCACATAGCCCACGCGCTGGCCCGGCCCGTGATAGGTGAACTGGCCGCCGCGCCCGGTCTTGAACACCGGAAAGCGCGCGTCGAGGAGATCGGCGTCCTTCGCGCTGGTGCCCGCGGTGTAGATCGGCGGATGCTCGACCAGCCAGACGAGCTCGCGCGCCGTCCCGTCCGCGATCGCCGCCGCGCGCGCCTCCATGAACGCCACGGCGCCGGGGTAGGGCGTGAGCCCCGGCGCGGCCTGCCAGTCCGGCATTAAGACATTCGAAACCATACCGGCGCGAGGATCGGGGCGGTCATTCATGGGTCCTTACATGTCCTCGAACGTCAACGGCGTCAAAGTCGAAATCTCAGTGGTGCTGGGCCGCTCGGTCATCCCGATGCACCAGCTGCTGCGCATGGGCCGCGGCGCCGTGATCGAGCTCGACTCCTCCCAGGACGATGCCGTCATCGTGCTCGCCAATGAAAGGCCCATCGCCAAGGGCGAGATCGTCATCCATGGCGACAAGATCGGCGTGTCGATCACCAGCCTGCTCACGGGCTATCAATAACACTTAGTTCGGTGTATTGAAAATAGTTCCCCACCTCATCCTTGCATTTTAGGGGTCGCGCTCGTACCTCTGCTGGGCAGCGGAGGATTTCGTGCTCCCACTCGCCATCGATCCCAGGACCGTCCGCGTCGGCCTCATCGGCGCCGGAGAGGGCTTGGCGCGCCGCCGGGCTTTCCTGACCGAATCCGGCGTGGAGACGCCCGAGCCGGGCCTCTGCGACGGCCTGCGGGTGCTCTTCGTGGCCGGTCTGGATAGAGAGCGCTCGGCGGTTCTCGCGGCCCAGGCGCGGGCACAGGGCGTGCTCGTCAATGTCGAGGACATCCCGGAGCTTTGCGATTTCCATGTCCCGGCCGTCGTCCGCCGTGGCGACCTGGCGTTGACAGTGTCAACAAATGGCCGCGCGCCCGGCTTGTCGCGGCTGCTGCGTGAGTGGCTGGCGCGCATCTTCGGTCCGGAGTGGACAGGCCGGCTGGACGAGGCCGCCCGGGCCCGCGAGGGCTGGCGCGCCGAGGGCCTGGCGCCATCCGAGGTGTCCGAACGCACCCGCGACCTCGCCGCCCGGCAAGGCTGGCTCCCATGAGCGCCACCGTCACCGTCATCGACCGCTCAAAGGGGCTCACGCCGCGCGCCTTCGACCGCGCCGGCACGGGCGCGAAGGATCCCGTGATCAAGGCGAGGCTGGCGCGCCTGCAGGCCGCCGCGGAGGGTCGCGACGCGGCGGGCATCATCGCGCTCGCGCTCAAGGAGGAGTTCGCGGACCGCACCGCCGTCGTGTCGTCCTTCGGCTCGGAATCGGCGGTGCTGCTGCATCTGGTAGCGCAGGCCGATCCGAATGCGCCGGTGCTGTTCATCAACACCGGCAAGCTGTTCGGCGAGACGCTGCGCTATCGCGACCGCCTGCAGGACGTGCTGGGACTCGGCGACATCCGCACGCTCGGCCCGCACCCCGCCGACCGCGCGGCACGCGATCCCGACGGCACGCTGTGGGCGCGCGACACCGATGCCTGCTGCGATTTCCGCAAGGTGATCCCGATCCGCCGCGCGCTGGAAGGTTTCGACGCGCAGATCACCGGCCGCAAGCGCTTCCAGACGCACGCTCGCGCGCAGATGCGCACGGTTGAATATTTCGAAGGCCGCTTCCGCTTCAATCCGCTCGCCGATTGGAGCCAGGCCGATCTCGAAGCCTATGTCGCGCGCCATGGCCTGCCGAAGCATCCGCTGGTCGACGACGGCTATCCCTCGATCGGCTGCATGCCGTGCACGCGCCGCGTCCACGCCGGCGAAGGCTACCGCGACGGCCGCTGGTCCGGCATGGACAAGGACGAGTGCGGGATACACGGGCTGGATGGCGAGGGGATTTAGCGACGAACCCATTGCACCTGGGTACAATGCATCGCTACTATTGTCATAATTGGGATTGGGGGCGTTCGTGAAATCGATGGCACTGTTCGCTCGCGCGGCGCTGACCGCGAGCGTTCTCTTTGCGTGCGCCGCTTGTGCGACGCAGTTCGATACCAAGAGCGCAGGCAGCGTTCGATCCATCGCCATAAAGCCGGTCGACGAACCATCGATCATCGCCGCGACCCAGTTCGTGTTGAGGGCAGACAGCTTCAAAATGAAGGGCCAGGACTTTGGCGACCTCATGGCCGCGCAGAATCTGCGCCTCGGCGCCGAGCTCAGGGCCCTAGTTGCCAAGGAACTAGACGCGGACGGGTACCAGGTGATCGATGATCCGACCGGCTCTGACGCTGTGCTCGAGTTGGAGATCACCGGCTTTCCACCGGTGAACCGGCCCGCTTACGCGGCTGCGGCCGCCAACTTCGAGCCGGAGTTCACGGTGTCCGCCAAACTCACGGGCGCGAAAGACAAGAAGACCTTATTCAGAAGAATCTACGTCTATCGAGACAATTCGATCTCGCCGATCGACGGGTCGCTGCTGATCCGGCCGGAGCAGAAATACGCATTCCCGTCAGCGCAAGCTCTCTTCGGGCACCCTGAGCTGGCTGCGGAGGGATTTCGTGCCGGGCTTTCCACAATTGCGAAATCCGTCGGCGACTCATTGAGAAAGCCATAAGACAGGAACTCTGGTGCGGTCGAGAGGACTCGAACCTCCACGCCTTGCGGCGCTACCACCTCAAGGTAGTGCGTCTACCAATTCCGCCACGACCGCATCTGAGGGACGCGCGGTTTAGCAAACCTTTTCCACCATGGGAAGCCCGCCCGATTCAGCCCTTGGGCAGGTCCTCCGGCAGCCGGATCACCATGCGGTAGCAGTGCAGCGAGAGGCTCAGGAACTCGTAGGCCGCGCCCCAGAGGTAGAGGCGGAAGCGGCGGAAGTTGAAGTCGCCGAAGCGGTCCACGAGAGCGTCCTTGTGCGCGTCGAAGTTCTTCGCCCATTGCACGAAGGTGAGATAGTAGCTGTAGGTGTCGTTGAAGATCTCGTCCACCTGCATCGGCGTCTTGGCGAGCTTGTTGAGGAAGTCGTCGAGCACCAGGAACGAGTGGTTGCCGGGATAGATGTACTTCACCATGAACGACGACAGCTCGTATTTCTTGATGCAGGCGCTGCCGTCGAGGAAGATGCGGCCGCCGGGCTTGAGCAGCGTCTGGAACTTCTGAAGCACGCGCAGATAATCGGGCAGGTGCTCGATCACGCCCATGATCACGATCGCGTCGTATTTCACGCCCGGCGAATATTCGAACAGGTCGGATTCGACCAGCTCCCAGTCGTGGCCGAGCTTCTTGCCCTTCTCGGTCAGGAAGCGGATCGACTCCTTGGAGATCGAGATGCCGGTGCATTTGATGCCGCGTGCCGCGGCGTATTGGAACCACGCGCCCCAGCCGGGCCCGACCTCGAGGATGTGGTCGCCGGGCTTCAGCTTCAGCTTCTCATAGGCGTAGTCGAATTTGCGCGTCGTGGCCGTCTCGAGCGTCTCGTCGTCGCGCTCGTAGACGCCCTGCGTGTAGGCGGGCGTCTTGGGGTCGAGGAAGGCGAGGAAGAAATCGGAATCGATATCGTAATGTGAGCTGATCGCCTTCTTGTTGGTGTGCACCTGGCCGAAGAGCAGGGGCTGGAGAAAGCGCCAGGCTTCGGTCAGGAGATGGAAGTCGCCCATCGCGCCGCGCAACTCGAAGGGCTTGAGCATGTCGCCGTCGAGGTCGACGTCGCCCGCCAGATACGCGTCCGCGATACGGCCCTCGTCGAGGCTGGCGACCGCGCGCAGCCCGTTCTTGTTGTTGATGGTCAGCCGGAAAGCCGGCGTGCCGTGGCCGAAGCGCTGGATGGCGCCGTCCGGCATCACGACCTCGAACGGCGAGGGCACGTTGGAATACTTCGCCGCGAAGCGGCCGAGCAGGGAATTCGCCGGGGGCGCGGTCGCCACGGCGGCATCGCCGGGCTCGTTCAGGATATCGGTCATGACGTCTTCTCCTCAGGCCGGGCCGGTGGCGGTCCGGTAGATCGCTCCTTTTCACTGTAAAGGGCAGGGGAAAGCTTGTCATGTACATAGGTTTAACGGCCGCGCGGGCTTCTATAGGATCGCGGCGCAAGCGCACGGACCCCAGTATGATCCCCAATTCCTACCCCTCCCTCGACCACGGCTTGGGCGACACCGCCGACATGCTGCGCGATACGGTGCGCAGCTTCTCCGACGACCATCTGGCGCCGCGCGCCGAGGAGATCGACAAGTCCAACACCTTCCCCCGCGACCTATGGCCCAAGATGGGCGAATTGGGGCTGCACGGCATAACGGTCGAGGAGGAATATGGCGGCTCGGGGCTGGGCTATCTCGAGCACGTCGTGGCCATGGAGGAGGTGAGCCGCGGCTCGGCCTCGGTGGGGCTGTCCTATGGCGCGCACTCCAACCTCTGCGTCAACCAGATCCGCCGCAACGGCAGCGAGGCGCAGAAGCGCAAATACCTGCCCAAGCTGATCTCGGGCGAGCATGTCGGCGCGCTCGCTATGAGCGAGACGGGCTCGGGCTCGGACGTCGTGTCGATGAGGCTGCGCGCCGACAAGCGCGGTGACCGTTATGTGCTGAACGGCACCAAGATGTGGATCACCAACGGTCCCATCGCCGACACGCTGGTCGTCTATGCCAGGACCGATCCGCAGGCGGGGCCGCGCGGCATCACCGCCTTCCTCGTCGAGAAGGGGATGAAGGGGTTCTCGACCGCCCAGAAGCTCGACAAGCTCGGCATGCGCGGCAGCGACACGGGCGAGCTCGTCTTCGAGGATTGCGAAGTACCGGAGGAGAACGTCATGGGCCGCGAGGGCGGCGGCGTGAACGTGCTGATGAGCGGGCTCGACTACGAGCGCGCGGTGCTGGCGGCGGGCAGCGTCGGCATCATGCAGGCCTGCATGGACGTGGTGCTGCCTTATGTGCACGAGCGCAAGCAGTTCGGCGCGCCGATCGGCTCGTTCCAGCTCATGCAGGGCAAGATCGCCGACATGTATGTGACGCTGTCGGCGGCGCGCGCCTATGTCTACAACGTCGCGCGCGCCTGCGACCGCGGCCAGACCGCGCGCAAGGACGCCGCCGGCGCGATCCTCTATGCCGCCGAAGCCGCGACGCGCATGGCGCTGGACGCGATCCAGTGCCTGGGCGGCAACGGCTACATCAACGATTACCCGACGGGCCGCCTGCTGCGCGACGCCAAGCTCTACGAGATCGGCGCCGGCACGAGCGAGATCAGGCGCTGGCTCATCGGGCGGGAGTTGTATGAGGAGACGGGTTGATCACTCCCATTCCTTCGGCGGGTACAGCCGCGATGTATGGAAAATGTGCAGGATCGTGACCTGCCCGATATCCTCGTTGACGTCGTAGAACGCAATGTAGGGGATGTCGGCGAAGACGAATTCACGTAAGCCGGGACCGCGGCCGGTGCGACCGATATATGGTCGGCGTGCCAAAAGCTCGCTGGCGGCAAAGATACGATCCTTCACGCGCTCGGCGGCTGTTCGATTGCGCTCGGCAATATAGGTTCGAATTTCGTCGAGTTCGAAGAGCGCGGCGCGTGACCATTCCAGCCGCATTTGGCCTCAAGCTTTTTTTGTTGCTCGAGGCGAAGGCATCGGAAGTTCGGTTTCGGTTCCCCAGCTCCTGAGCCATCTCATGACGTCTTCGTTTGGTATCGTCGGCTCACCCGCCCTAACCGCGTCGCGCGTCTGTTTGATCAGCGCCAAGTCCTGCGCTTGGACCTCCAAGTAGCTCTCGATCGCGATGGCCGCCAGCGAGGATTTAGAGCGCCTGACTTGCTGCGCATGGCGCTCAAGCTTGTCGGAGAGCTTGCGCTCGATTCTCAGGGATATGGTGACGTCTTTGGTCATGTCTACGATCCTGAACGCACTACAATGTAATACATTGTACGACGAACGCGGAACGCAGTCCAGACGGGTCTTTACGCCCCCGTCGACACCAGCTGCAGCACGCTGTTCCTGGCGATGATGCCGACGAGCTTTCTGTTGCGGTTGGCGTGGTAGACGACGAGGCCGTGCATCGGGTCGTCGTTCCAGGTTTTCTTGGCCGCTTCGTGGATCGTGTCGGCGTCGGAGATCAGGTCCTGGGTCGCCATGCCGCCCATGGCACGCAGGCGCGTGCTCTTGGACGGATCGTCGAACACCTCGACGATGTTCTTGACGATCTTGGTCTCGGCGTTGTCGCCGGTGAAGTCCTTCACGGCGCTCGCCCACGGGATATAGCCCATGAACTCGTCATGCTCGTTGACCAGGATCACGTGCTCGGACTTGGTGAAGTCCTTCAGCTTCCCGAAAAGCTCCTTGAGGATGACGGGGTTGAACACCGGGCCACCCTTCTTGGCCTTCTTGATGGTGAGCACGATCTTGCGCTCGGCGTTCTCCGCCGGGTTCTTGAAGATGCGCTCGTTGCGCACAAGCAGGATGTCGGCGGGCAGGCCGGGGCGCACGAGCACGGGAAGCGCTGCAGCTTCCTTGAACGGCACGATGAAGCGCCAGACGGGGTCCTCGCTCAGCCGCGTCGCCTGATAGGCGTGGCCGCCGACAGGCCGGCCGAAGAGGCTGACCGCGACCAGCGCCACCGAGCAGCTTGCCGCGAGCACCGCGGCCATCGCCGCCATGACGCTCAGATCGAGCGGATGGCCCAGATACCGCGCGCCATACCACGTGCCCGGCAGCACGAGCACCACTGCGAGCACGCTCAGGACCGCGACCGCGATCTTGTTCATTCCACCACCCCCGCCGATGGCCGCTTGGCCGTCCGCATCGATTGATGATAACCCAGGACATCGAACGGGTCACCTAGGCTTAATGGGCCGTTAACCTCACGAATCAGGCGGATATCATGGAAGCTTCAGACATCGTCATCCTTTCCGGCGCGCGCACCCCGATGGGGTCTTTCCAGGGCGAGCTGGCGTCGCTGACCGCGCCGCAGCTGGGCGCAGGCGCGATCGCCGCGGCCGTGGCCCGCGCCGGCCTCAAGCCCGCCGACATCGGCGAGACGCTGATGGGCAACGTTCTGCCGGCGGGCGTCGGCCAGGCGCCGGCGCGCCAGGCGTCGCGGATGGCGAGCCTGCCCGACAACGTCCCATGCACGACGATCTCCAAAGTCTGCGGCTCCGGAATGAAGGCGATCATGATCGGCGCCGACCAGGTAGCGCTCGGCCGCGCCGACATCGTGGTCGCGGGCGGCATGGAGTCGATGACGAACTCGCCCTACCTGCTGCCCAAGGCGCGGGGCGGCTATCGCCTCGGCCATGGCGAGATCAAGGACCACATGTTCCTCGACGGCCTCGAGGACGCCTATGAGCACCGGCTGATGGGCACCTACGCCGAAGAGGCGGCGCGGCACTATCAGTTCACGCGCGAGCAGCAGGATGCCTATGCCACGCAGTCGCTGATGCGCGCCAAGCTCGCCCAGGGCAACGGCGCGTTCAAAGGCGAGATCGTCGGCGTGCGCATCGGCACCAAGGGCGGCGAGACTGAAGTGATGCAGGACGAGACCGCGCGCAAGGCGGACCCTGCGAAGATCCCCACCCTCAAGCCCGCCTTCGCCAAGGACGGCACGGTGACGGCGGCGAACTCGTCGTCGATCTCCGACGGTGCCGCGGCGCTGGTCGTCACGCGCGGCGACATCGCCCAGGCGCGCGGCCTCAAGCCCGTCGCGCGCATCGTGGCGCAGGCGAGCCACGCGGCCGAGCCCAAATGGTTCACCACCGCGCCGGTCGGCGCGATCGAGAAGGTGCTCAAGCTCGCGGGCTGGAAGAAGGACGAGGTCGACCTGTTCGAGATCAACGAGGCGTTCGCCTGCGTCGCGATGATCGCGATGCGCGACCTCGGCCTCGACCACGCGAAGGTCAACGTCAACGGCGGCGCCTGCGCGCTCGGCCATCCCATCGGCGCGAGCGGCGCACGGATCGTGGTGACGCTGCTCAACGCGCTCAAGACGCGCGGCCTGAAGCGCGGCGTGGCGTCGCTGTGCATCGGCGGCGGCGAAGCGACGGCCCTGGCGGTGGAACTTATCGGGTGAAGATCATATAGAGTCGCGTTTAAAGTAATAATTTCAACTAGAGTTAGATTATCCGATCATATACAATCGGTGTTCCGGTTGTTGTGAACTTTAACGAAAGGAGATTAGGCGATGGCAACTACTCATAGATCAAAGCACAAAAGTGGCGGCAGATGGACAGAAAGCACGACCACGAAATTCAAAGACGGTTCGTCTAAGACGGTGCGGAAAGACATCACTGATCGCAATCTCCTCGGTGGCGACAAGTGGAAGAGCACCACGCGGACCAATAAATACGGCAATTCCACCACGAAGTATCGCTAACCATTCTGAGGTGGGCGATTGCCGAGTGGGGATGGATGGGACGCGACTTCGCGGCGCGCCTCAGCATAACATGCTTCCGCAGTGGGCACGTCATCCTGAGACGCGAGCTAAGCGAGCCTCGAAGGGCGACGTGCCGTTTGCTTCTGAACGAAGGGGGCGAGCGTCATGAGCACAAGGATCTGGTCATCCCTTGCAACAAATATTTAGGCGAGGTTCAATCTGACGGTCGTGTGTGGTCGAATATCAACAACAAGTATACGGGCGAGATCCAGTCTGGAGGGCGAGTCTGGTCCTCCGTCTCCAACAAATATGTCGGTGAAGTTCAATCGAGCGGCAGGGTCTGGTCTAATCTTGGCAACAAGTACATAGGCGAAATCCAGTCGGACGGACGCATCTGGTCCACGTCATCCGATAAATATTTTGGAGAAACGCAGCCCGCCACATCGTGAACACGGCGGAGCGGCTTTGTTGTTGCTTTTCTGAAATGACCGCTCGCAAAATTTTCCGCCTACGCTCCCTGAAGCGACGATGTAGTAGTTAGCTTGGCCGTCATCCCGGGCCGGTATAATGCCGGCCGATCACGCTGCGAAATAGCCGGGCTGGCCGATGTCGGCGAGGAGGCCGATCTCACGGGGCTTCCAGCCCAGCCATTGTTGCGTCAGCGCGCTCGACGCGGGCGCGTCGATCATGGCGAACATCGCGAGCCAGCCGAAATGGTCTGGCGCCTCTTCCGGCGTTATCGAGACCACCGGCACATTCAGTTGGCGGCCCAGCACCTGCGCGATGTCACGCATCGGCACGCCTTCGTCGGCGATTGCGTGATAAGCCGCGCCCGCGAGGCCTTTTTCCAGCGCGAGCCTGTAAAGACGCGCGACATCCAGCCGGTGCCCCGCCGCCCAGCGATTGCCGCCGTCACCGATATAGGCGGACACGCCTTTCTCGCGCGCGATGTTCAGCGCAAATTCGAGCAGGCCGCATTTGCCTTCGCCGCCATGCACCTGGGGCAGACGCACCGCCATTGCGCGCACGCCGCGCCCTGTAAACGCGAACGCCGCCGCTTCGGAGACGCGGGGCACGCCGTCGGCGTGGGCGGGATCCTCTTCCGTCGAAAGGCGCCCCGGCGTCAGCAGCGCCACGCCGGAGGTAACGATGAATGGCTTGTCCGTGCCCTCCAGCACGCTTCCCATCGCCTCGATGGCGCGCTTGTCGATCTGACCGTTCTCCGCAAATCTCGAGAAATCGTGGATGAAGCCCAGATGGATCACGCCGTCCGCCGCCGCGGCACCTTGCTTCAGGCTGTCGAGGTCCTCGAGCGAACCCGGATGGACGTCCGCGCCCATCGCGGCGAGCGTGCTCGCGTTCGCTTCCGAGCGCGAAAGCCCGGTCACCTTATGACCGGCCCTGATAAGCTCCGGCACGGTGGCCCGGCCGATGAATCCGGTGGCGCCGGTGACGAAAACGCGCATAGTTCGAGATCCTTGCGTCCTGCAAGAACACTCTAGCCTGATTACTCTCGCGAGAGCAATGGATCCGAAATGTCCTCGATCCGCCTGTTCATCCTGTCTTCTTTCGCCGATTTCGGCCCGATGCACGGCCATCTGCTGCGCTCCATCGCCGAACGCATGCAGGTGCCGCTGTGGACGGACATCTCCGTCGGCGCCGTCTATGGCGCGATGAAGCGGCTCGCGTCCGAGGAGCTGCTCGAGGAACAGGGCCGCGAGCGCGAGGGCAACCGCCCGACGCGCCAGATCTATGAGATCACCGAGGAAGGCCGCCGCGTGCTGGCCCGGCTTCGGCGCGAGGGCCTGAGCGAAGTGTGGTTCAAGCCCGATCCCTTCGATCTAGCGCTGACGCGCATGGATGCGAAGACCCAGAAGATGTTTCCGGCGATCGTTGCCGCGCGGCTGGAGGCGGTGCGTGCCATGCTGGCGGAGCGCAAGCGCAAGAACGCCGAATATCGCGCGCATGTCGGTCCGGCGAAGCTGTGGGCGCTGCGTCACGGCGAATACCGGCTCGAAGCGGAGGTTTCCTATCTAAGCGATCTTCTGAAGGCCGCGCCCGGCATCGCCGCCGAAAAGCGTGGCGGGGCGAAGTAGGCTGGATGTGCGGGACATGATTTGGCAGAGTGCTCCGCGATGATCGCGCTCAAGTTCCTCTGGTCTGCGATGCTGCTCGGCATAGGCGCCGTGCAGGTGACGCCCGAAGTTGCCCCCGATCCGAAAGCGGCGGAGAATGCAGCAACCAACCGGGAAGCGTGGCAAGCCAGTCTTCGTAACGAAGATGCCGCCCTGAAGCTTCTGCGCTCGGCGTTCAAACAGACCGGAACGGGCGGCCGTGTGTACTACAGCGCGGATAAATGCCGGGGCGGGACCGACGTCATTCCGTTTCCGGTGCTGCGCGTGCATTTGCCCGACTCGAAATACGCCGGTCTTTCGACCGTGCAGCAGATGTTCGCGGACGATCCGCGGGTCGCGGTGAGCCAGGGCCCGAGCGGCCTCATCGATATCAGGATCGGAGAGGTGCCCGACGCGTTCCTTCGTACGCGGATCGCACGCATCGAATTCGACCCGGACGAGCGTTTCAGCGAGGAGCTGGCACTGGGCCCGATCATGCAGGCGAAAGCGGTCGTGGCGGTCGCGCATAAACTGAACCTCGGCCAACCGATACGGTACGAGAGCATCCTCTCCTCCGGGCCGATGCCGGGCCTTCCGCATCTTCCGCGCGCGTTGAAAGACATCACGCTCGACGAGGCGTTGGATCAGGTGGCCAAGACTTTCAGCGGAATTGTCGTCTTCGGGTATTGCGCCGATAAACGCCTTTACGAGGTCGACTTCACCGGCGGTTATAACTATGACGACGGCCAGCCAACTATCTGGGGCCAGTCGAAATAAGATGTCCGCAATCAAGTCCTCCATCTCTACCAACGCGCCCGCCTTCAAAGCCAACGCCGAGGCGATGGGCAGGCTCACGGCCGAGCTGAGGGAGCGCATGGCCACAGCCGCGCTGGGCGGCGACGAGCGGTCGCGCAAGCGGCACACCGAGCGCGGCAAGCTTCTGCCGCGCGACCGTGTGGAAGGGCTGCTCGATCCCGGATCGCCGTTCCTGGAGCTGTCGCCGCTGGCCGCGAACGGGATGTATGACGGCGACATCCATGCGGCGGGCATCATCACCGGCATCGGTCGCGTCGAGGGGCGCGAATGCGTGATCGTCTGCAACGACGCGACGATCAAGGGCGGCACCTATTATCCGATCACGGTCAAGAAGCATCTGCGCGCGCAGGAGATCGCGCGCGAGAACCGGCTGCCCTGCATCTATCTCGTCGACAGCGGCGGCGCGAACCTGCCCAACCAGGCGGAGATATTCCCCGACCGCGAGCATTTCGGGCGCATCTTCTACAACCAGGCGACCTTGTCTTCGCAAGGCATCGCGCAGATCGCCTCGGTGATGGGCTCGTGCACCGCGGGCGGCGCCTATGTGCCGGCGATGAGCGACGAGACGGTGATCGTCAAAGGGCAGGGCACGATCTTCCTCGGCGGCCCGCCGCTGGTGAAGGCCGCGACCGGCGAGGTGGTGAGCGCCGAGGATCTGGGCGGCGCCGACGTGCATACGCGCATCTCCGGCGTCGCGGACTATCTCGCCAATGACGACAGCCACGCGCTCGCCATCGTGCGGCGCATCGTGGCGGGGCTGAACCACGCCAAGCAGCCCGACATCCCGATCGCCGCGCCGCGCGCGCCGCTCTATGCGGCGTCGGAGCTAGACGGCATCGTGCCGCCGTCGCTTACCCAGCAATACGACGTGCGCGAGGTGATCGCGCGCCTCGTCGACGGCTCGGAGCTCGACGAGTTCAAGCAGCGCTACGGCGCGACGGTCGTCACCGGCTTTGCGCGCGTGGAAGGCATGCCGGTGGGCATCATCGCCAACAACGGCATCCTGTTCAGCGAGAGCGCGCAGAAAGCCGCCCATTTCATCGAGCTGTGCTGCCAGCGCCGCGTGCCGCTCCTGTTCCTGCAGAACATCTCGGGTTTCATGGTGGGCCGCAAATACGAGAACGGCGGCATCGCCAAGGACGGCGCCAAGATGGTGACCGCCGTCGCCTGTGCAGCTGTGCCCAAGATCACGCTCATCATCGGCGGCAGCTACGGCGCGGGCAATTACGGCATGTGCGGCCGCGCCTACGGCCCGCGCTTTCTTTTCACCTGGCCGAACTCGCGCATCTCCGTGATGGGCGGCGAGCAAGCCGCGAGCGTGCTGGCCGCCGTCCACCGCGACGCCGAGAAATGGACACCGGAACAGGCCGAAGCCTTCAAGGCCCCCATCCGCGCGAAATACGAGGAAGAGGGCAATCCCTACCACGCCACCGCGCGGCTCTGGGACGACGGCATCATCGCGCCGAGCGACACGCGGCGCGTGCTGGCGCTCGCGCTGAGTGCGTGCCTGAATGCGCCGATCCCGGAGACGAAGTTCGGCGTGTTCAGGATGTGATCGTGGCTCAGCTATTTCCAAGGGAAGTGTCGTGACCCTTTCCGATCTTGCCAATATCGGCAGTTTCGTCAGCGGCATTGCCGTGGTGGTCTCGTTGATCTATCTCGCCTTGCAGGTTCGGCATGCGCAAAGAACGCAGCGCGCACTGATGCACCAGGCGCGCACGGAGCGCGTGATCAACGCCGCGCTTACGTCGATGCAGACCGAGATCGCCGATACCGTGACGAAGATCGTCAACAGCAATGAACTTTCATCGCGGGAAATGTTGCAGACCTACTACTATATGCGGATACAGGTTGCCGTGGTCGAAGATGCGCTATGGCAATACGATGCCGGATTTCTCGATCAGGAATCGCTCGATACGGCGGTTCTGAACCTGCAACGCGTGATGCTGTTTCCAGCCGTCAGAGCCGCGTGGTTGATGCTTCGGCCGCAACTCGCGCCTGTCGTGCGTGATCGCCTCGACAAGCTCGTCGCCGGATCTCTGACGGCCGAGCCATGGGATTGGGATGCGGACTACAAGAAGGCGCACGCTCAGGCGAAGGTGAGTTCATGATCTCCGGCGGCGCCGTCGGTGATATGAAGTTCGGCGTGTTCCGGATGTAAGGAGCCCTACGATGCGCAGCTTTCTATTGGCAGCGACGCTGGCGCTGCTTCCGCTTGCCGCGCAATCCGCGCCGCTGTCACCGGAGCAGAAAGCCGCGATCGACGACAGCGTGCAGGAATGGATGGCTCGGACGGGCGCGCCGTCGGTCTCTATCGCGGTCGTCAGCGGAAGCGAGATCGCCTATGCGAAGGCCTATGGCTTTTCCCGGCTTCCCGACCGGCGCGCCACGACGGATACGCGCTATGAGATCGGCAGCGTCCTCAAGCAGTTCATCGCCGCCGCGGTGCTGAGGCTCCAGGAGGACGGCAAGCTCACCCTGGACGACAAAGTGTCGAAGTATTTCCCCGAGTTCACGCGCGCCGGCGACATCACCATACGCGAGCTGTTGAGTCATACCTCCGGCTATCCCGACGACACGCCGCAGGACTTCTTCACGCCCGCGATGGCGAAGCCCCACGATGTGCGCGAATGGGCGATGAAACCGCTGACGTTCGAGCCGGGCACCGACGACCAGTACTCGAGCACCGGCTTCAAGATCGCGACCAAGATCGTCGAGAAGGTGTCGGGTATGCCGATGATGGCGTTCCTGCAGTCTCGCATCTTTGGCCCGCTCAAGATGACTCCCGTGGACGAGCCCAGTGCGGCACCCCTGCCGGAAGGCGATGCGGAAGGATATCTGCGCTATGCCGAAGGGCCGATACGAAAGGCCCCGCAGATGGGGCCCGGCTGGCTCTATACGTCGGGCGCGGTTGCGATGAGCGCGAGCGATCTCGCGCGCTGGGATATCAGCCTGATGGACCGTTCGCTGCTCAAGCCGGCATCCTACGACGCGCTCTACACATCGACAAAATTGAAGAACGGCGCCGACACGGGCTACAGCCTGGGACTTGCCGTGTGGGAGAACCATGGCCGCCTCGGCATGGCGCATGACGGCGGGATGCCGGGGGAAAACTCGGAAAACAGACTGTGGCCGTCGGAGAAGACCGCTATTGCCGTGCTGACCAACAACTCATGGGCTAAGGCGAGCGAGGTCACGAACAGGATCGCCAATGTGGTCCTGCCGCCCATCGCCATCGAGGCCAAGGCACGTGCCGTCTTCAGCGCCTTTCAAAAGGGCGCGATCGATCGCACGATGTTCACCGACAATGCCAATGCCTTCCTGACACCCGCGGTTCTCGCGGACCAGAAGGCCGGGCTGGCGAAGCTCGGGCCGGTGCGGACGTTCTCGTTCGAAGGGGAATACGACCGCGGCGGGTTTCACGTGCTGAACTGGGGGATCGTCACGTCCAAGGCAACGCTCAAGGTCACCGAGTTTCGCGACTCCGGCGGAAAGATCGAGCAGTTCGTCATCATCAAGGCGGAGTAGTCAGCCCCACGGACCATGCTGATGCGGGGCATCGACAGTTGGCGCGGCCCCATCCGTCGCTAATTTATCCGGCACATGCCCGCCAAGCTGTTCCAGCACGGCGATGCGTTTGGCGATCGGCGGGTGGGTGTCGAAGAGTTGGGCCAGCGCGGAACTTGAGGGCGGTGCTTCGATGAACATCTGGCGGACTTCGCTCGACACATGGGGCACGTCGGGGTTCTGTGAGATCTTCATCAGGGCGGAGATCAGCGCGTCGGGGTTCTTGGTCAGGTCCACCGAGCCGGCATCCGCTTGGTATTCGCGCCGCCGCGAGATCGCGAAGCGCAGGACCAGCGCCAGCCCGTAGCCGATGGCGGATGCGACGGCCGCGACCAGGAGGAAGATCATCACGCCGCCGCCGTCCTTGCCGCGCCGGCGCGTGAAGGCCGCGACGCGGATGCTGCGCCACAGGAGCTGCGTCAGGAACGAGACCATGCCGACGAAGACGATGGTGACGATCAAAAGCCGCGTGTCGCGCTCCATGATGTGGGTGAGCTCATGGGCGAGCACGGCTTCGAGCTCGTCGCGGTTCAGCACGGCCAGGAGCCCGCTCGTCACCGTGATCGCATAGCTGCGCTCGTCGATGCCGCTGGCATAGGCGTTCATCGCGTCGGTCTCGACGATGTAGAGCCTGGGCACTTTGAGGCCGCGGCTGATGCAGAGGTTTTCGACGAGATTGTAGAGCTCCGGCTGCTCCTGGCGCGTCACGGCCTGCGCGCCGGTGGCGCTGTGGATGATCGCATCGTTGAAGAAATACCCGATCAGCACCCATACCGCGGCGATGCCGAGCACGATCGGCCAATAGGCATAGACCGCCGACAGCGCGAGGTCGGCCGCGCTGCCCGTGCCCAGCACGGGGTCGAGGTCGAGCGTGTAGAACATCTCGCGCGGCCCGGCGAACATGCCGCCGAAGAAGAATATCCCGCCCATGAGCGCGAGCAGCAGGAACGGAAACGCGAGCAGCAGGACCGTGGACTTGATGTTGTTGTCCTGCCGGTAGGTCGTGAGGCCGAGCAGCGCCACGGATCAGGCGCCGAAGTTCACTTTGGGTGCGTTCCTGGTCTCGGCGCGCTCGTCCGTGGTCAGCTCGAACATCTCCGCCGGCGTGAAGCCGAACGGCCCCGCGATCAGCACCGCCGGGAATTGCTGGATGGCCGAATTGTATTCCGCGACCGCGTTGTTGAGGAACCGGCGCGCGGCGGCGATCTTGTTCTCGAGATCGCCGAGCTCGTCCTGCAGCTTGAGGAAGTTTTGGTTGGCCTTGAGCTCGGGATAGTTCTCCGCCACCGCCAGCAGGTTGCCCAGCGCGCCGGACAGCGCGCCCTCGGCCGCGCTCTTCTCCGCAACGCCGGTCGCGTGCATCGCCGTGGCGCGGGCCTGCGTCACCTGCGTGAAGACGGTGCTTTCGTGCGCGGCATAGCCCTTGACGGTCTCCACCAGGTTCGGGACCAGGTCCTGACGCTGCTTGAGCTGCACGTCGATGTCGGCGAAGGCGCGCTTCCATGCCTGGCGCAGCGTCACGAGCCGGTTGTAGGCGAAGATCGCCAACAGCAGGACGATGACGACAAGGCCGATCAGCAAAAAGATCATGCGGTGACTGGCTCCTCTTCGGGCGGGACGCGGGATAGACTATACGATGCCCGATCAGCGTCCAGGCCCGGCCACGCGGCCGCCCAGCAGCGTGCAGGGCAGGGCGCTGACGGTGAGCGCGACCGGATACCAGTGCGTGCCCAGATGCCACATAAGGATCGCGCCGGCGAGGGCGAAAGCGGTGCCGATGGCGCCCAGGATCAGCGCGTGCAGCATCGCGCGCGCGGGCGCCAAACGCGCGGTGATGTACCCGGCCAGCACCGCGTAGACGCAACGATAGAACGTCGCCACAACGAGCATCTCGGTCGAGAACGCATTGTATCGGTCGAGCGGCGGGAAGTAGTGCAGGCCCACCATCGCCTGATCCGAGACCATCGACAGGACGACGACCGCCATCAATCCCGCCGCGATCGCCGGAACGCTTCGCACGATGCTCATGCCGTCCCCCTCGCGGGGGAGCGTAGCCGTCATCTCCTGAGCAGCACAATCCCGGCGACGATGGCCCACAGCGACGTCGCGGCGATGGCGCCCATCAGGACGAAGGGGTTCATCGCGCCGGCCGTCGCGGCGAGGCCAGCGAACGCGGCGCCGCCGAGGACGAGGCCCAGCACGCCCGCGACGCGCGAGATGCCGCTCGCGGTCAGCGCCCAGCCCCACGACGCGATCGCGGTGGACTGGAAGGCCAGCCCGATGGGCATCAGCAATCCGATCAGCGTGCCGACGAGGCGGAAAAGGCTCTTGGCGAAATCGATCTTGTCGGGCTCGCCCAGATAGCGCGCCGCCAGCGCCGGCGTGACCAGGCCGTCCAGCACCATCGACGCCGAGAGGAACGCCGCGCCGAACGCGAAGAACACCAGCCCCGCGACCGCGGCGATGCGCGTCCACCCGATCCGCGCCGACAGTGCCGTAAAGCATACCGTCTGCAGCGCCAGCACGACGATGAAGCCGCCATGCACGATGGTATCCGTGGTCCGGCCGGCGGCTTCGTTGCGCAGGACGTCGGCGAACGTCTTCGCCGCGTCATCGGGATGGATCGCGAGCAGCGTGACGGCGGCGATGCCGGTCGCGATGGCGAGAAGGCCGGCGCCGCGTCCGGGTGCTGCGTCTGTGCCGATGGTCATCGAATCCGCTCCTGGACAACATGCCGCTTCTATCCAGTTCCGGACTCGCGTTGCCGGGCTTGGGGCGCTTCCCGTCCGTTTTTGGACACTCGCCGCGAAATGTCCCGGACGGGGTTGGCGCAGGCGCCACGAACGCGCATGTTCGGCGACGTGCTTTCAGGAGAGCGTGAGCATCATGGCCGCACGAAAGCCCGACCGCCGCGCCGAACGCTCGCGCACGGCGCTGATGTCGGCCTTCGTCGAGATATTGCTCGGCGAAGGCTACGAGGCGGTTACCGTCGAGCGCGTTGCCGAGCGCGCCAATGTCGGGCGTTCGACCTTCTACATGCACTACACGGGCAAGGAAGACATATTGCGCCAGAGCCTGACGCGCCCGTCGTCGCATCTGGCGGTGCTCGTGGGCCGTGACGTCGAGCCCGCGGCGCTGATCGCGATCCTCGAGCATTTCCGCGAGCAGAAGAAGCTCAACCGCGTCTTCCTCAACTGGCCGATCCGGCCGATCTGGGTGAAGTGCCTGGCCGGCATGATCGAGCCCAGGCTGGCGCAGGTCTCGCGTCTCGCGCGCGCCCGGCCCGCGCTGCCCTTGGCCCTGATCGCGCTGCAGCTCGCCGAGGCGCAGGTCGCGCTCGTCGCGCACTGGCTGCTCGGCAACGCCGCGTGCAAGAGCGAGGCGGTCGCCGAAGTGCTGGTCGCAGAGACGCGCGCGCTGGTGGCGGCGCTGCTGCGGCTGAAGGCGGATAGCCTGCCGGTCATTCCCAACGAGAAGGTCCGCCCATGATCGTCGTCACCGGCGTCGTCACCGCCAAACCCGAGACCGTCGCCGGGCTGACGCAGGCCGCGCGCGAGCACGTGCATCGCTCGCGCGGCGAGCCCGGCTGCGTCAGCCATCACGTCGCCGTCGACGCCGACGATCCCTTGACGCTGCATTTCATCGAGCGCTGGGAGAACGCGGAGGCGCTGAAAGCGCATTTCGCGGTGCCGGAGTCGCGCGCCTTCTGGCGCCGGCTGAAAGAGCTCGCCGCCGACCCCGGCCACATGCAGGTCTATGAGGCGGAGCGGATCAGGATATGAACGGATTGCGCACGGTGAGCCCTTCGATCCGCTGACCATGCTGGAGGTCTTCGGTATAAAACACGGTACAGCTGGCCCGTACCGCTGCCGCGACGAGCATCGAATCGTAAGTCGTAAATTTATAGCGTTCGGCGATATCCAGGCCGAGATCGTGAGTTTCGATGTCGACTGGTACGACTTGGCAGACCGAGCGCACGGCCGAGAGGGCTTTACGGATTTCACCGATCGTCTTCTTGAGCTTGCGCGAGGACACCCAGGCGAATTCGTTCAACACCTGAACGCTGATCGTGCCGCCACCGCTCATCAGCTTTTCGGCCATCTCTGCTTTGGCGTCGTCTTCCGATACGACATAGATGAGCATATTCGAATCGAAGAATGCACCGGTGTTCATTCGTCGCGCTCGCGATCATAGATTTCTTCGCGATTGAATTTGAAGCCGGCGGGCACCCAACCACGCAACTTGCGCAATTCCGCCAGCGCTTCTTCCCGCGTCATCGCGCGTCTGACCTCGAATGTGCGTTTGTTCGTCGGGACGACTTCGACCTCATCGCCTTCTTTCAGCTCGAGTTGGTCCACCACGGCCTTAGGAAGGCGGACGGCGAGGCTGTTGCCCCATTTGGAGATCTGCATGACATCCTCCAGATATACGGGAGTGTAATGTATATCATTCCCGAGAGATGTATATCCTGTTCAAACCTCCGTGCGGAAGCGAACAAATGCCATATTCGCGCGTTTACCTGCTGATGGTTAACGCCTCGGGAGGGTTCGATGGACCATGTTTCGCTCTATCTGCATGATATCCTTGATTTTTTCCGCGACGGCTTCAGGGAGGGCTTCCAGCATGTTAACGGTGTGCTGGGCCTGATGATCGCGCTCTATTTCGCCTACCAGATGGCCGACTGGAAGAAAATCTGGGCGATCGCGCTCGGCGCCACGATCACCCATCTGGTCGCGGTGATCATGATCCCGTTCCTGGCCAATGAGGGCACGCTGCAGCTTCCCCACGATCTCCTGGAACTTTCCTATTGGAAGACGGCGGCGGCGCTGTATCTAGGCTATGTCGTGGTCGTCGCGGTGCTCTTCGCGCTCAAGACGCAGTTCCTGGCCAAGGGCGGCGAGGCGCACGCGCATCACTGACGGCCAAGCGGAAAGAGCGGGAGGAAGAGATGGACCTGATCAATGCCTGGTGGGCGATCATCCGTGACGGCGTCCACCATATCCAGCCGGTCCAGTTCGTCATCATCGGGCTGATCTTCGGCTGGATGGCGAGCAGCGTCGGCGCGGTTGTGTTCGGGTCGCTGGCGGCGTCGGTGCTCTATATCGCCGTCGACCGGCTGTGGCCGGTGGTCTTCCAGCACCAGACCTTCGCCATGCCGGCGTTCAACACGGAGTTCTGGCACTTCTTCCTGTCGCTCTATTTCGCGTTCCTGGTGATCGTGGCGGTCGTCTACATCGTCAAGCAGATCGTCGAGAGCATACGGGGATAGCGTCCGGGCGCGGGACGGATTAAAGCTCTGCGCCCATGAGCGAGCAGCTTCCGGACCCGCAGTTCCGCGTCTATTTCAATCCCGGCCCGCGCCTGCGCGGCATCGGCTGCGCGGGCTGCCTGCTTGCGATCTTCGTGATCGGCGGCATCCTTGGCGTCCTGCTGTTCGGCTGGAAGACCTTGCTGGGCGGCTGAGTTATGCGACAGGATGAAGTTCTTCCCCTAACACCCTGGTCCACCGGATGTTTCGCACCCTTCTGATAGCCAATCGCGGCGAGATCGCCTGCCGCGTCATCCGCACGGCGCGGAAGATGGGCATCGCCACGGTCGGCGTCTATTCCGACGCCGATTCGGGCGCGGCCCATGTCGCGATGGCCGACAAGGCGGTGCGTCTGGGCCCGCCGCCCGCCCGCGAGAGCTATCTGCGCGCCGACCTGATCCTGGGCGCTGCGAAGGAGACCGGCGCCGACGCGATCCATCCGGGCTACGGCTTCCTCTCCGAGAACGCGGAGTTCGCGGAAAGCTGCGCCGCGGCGGGTGTCGTCTTCGTCGGCCCGCCGCCGGACGCGATCCGCGCCATGGGGCTGAAGGACCGCGCCAAGGCGCTGATGGCGAAGGCGGGCGTCGCGGTCGTGCCCGGCTATCTCGGCGACGACCAGTCGCTCGGCACTCTCACGGCAGAGGCGGAGAAGATCGGCTATCCCGTCCTCATCAAGGCGGTCGCGGGCGGCGGCGGCAAGGGCATGCGCAAGGTCGACGGCGCGCAGGATTTCGCCGCCGCGCTCGAATCCGCGCAGCGCGAGGCCAAGTCCTCCTTCGGCGACGACCGCGTGCTGATCGAGAAATACGTCACCCGTCCGCGCCATATCGAGGTGCAGGTCTTCGCCGACAACCATGGCGGCGCGGTGCATCTCTTCGAGCGCGACTGCTCGCTGCAGCGCCGCCACCAGAAAGTGATCGAGGAGGCGCCCGCGCCCGGCATGCCGCCCAAGATGCGCGCGGCGATGGGCGAGGCGGCGGTGAAGGCCGCGAAGGCCGTCGGCTACAGCGGCGCGGGCACGGTCGAGTTCATCGCCGACGCGTCGGAAGGCCTCAAAGCCGACCGCTTCTGGTTCATGGAGATGAACACGCGCCTCCAGGTCGAGCATCCGGTGACCGAGGCGATCACCGGCTTCGATCTCGTCGAATGGCAGCTGCGCGTCGCCTGGGGCGAAGAGCTTCCGGCCAAGCAGAAGGACATCGCCATCCACGGCCACGCCGTCGAGGCGCGGCTCTATGCCGAGGACCCGGCGAACGGGTTCCTGCCGTCCATCGGCACGCTGGAGCGGCTGTCGCTGCCGGACGATTTGCGCGTCGACAGCGGCGTGCGCGAAGGCGACACGGTCACGCCGTTCTACGATCCCATGATCGCCAAGGTCATCGCCCACGACGCGACGCGCGAGGGCGCCGCGCGTAAGCTGGCGGGCGCGCTCGCGCGGGCGAAGATCGCGGGCCTACGCACCAACAATGCTTTCCTCATCCGTGCGCTCGGCAGCCAGGATTTCCTCGCGGGCGAGATCGACACGGGCTTCATCGACCGGCACTTGAAGGATCTCGTGCCGCCCCACGCGCCCGACGACGCGATCCTGTCGGCCGCCGCGCGGTTCGTCGCCGATGATCGTCCGCAAACGGACGATCCCTGGGACGCGCGCGACGGCTTCCGCGTGAACGGCGCGTCGGCCCAGACCGTGCGCTTCACCGCGGGGGCAGGGCGTCTGGGCGGCGCAGTCCCACCGGGCATCGAGGTCCTGCGGCTGAGGAATGGCGACATCGCCGCGATGCGCGCGGGCGAGACCTTCGTGCTGCACCCTTACGATCCGTTCGAAAGCGCGGAGGGCGCGGGCGTCGCCGCCGACCGTATCGCGACGCCGATGCCCGGCAAGATCATCCAGATCCTCGTCAAGCCCGGCGAGCGCGTGAAGAAGGGCCAGCCGCTGGCCGTTTTGGAAGCGATGAAGATGGAGCACACGCTGTCGGCTCCCGCCGATTCCACCGTGGAGAGCGTCGACGTCGCGGCGGGCGATCAGGTCAATGACGGCACGGTCGTCGTCCGTTTCGCCAAAGAGGCGGCCGCGTGACGTTGCACATCATCAAGCTCTGTGTCGGCGTGGAGTCTCTCGAAGAACTGGCCGATTGGCAGAAGAAGCGCCTGGCCGAGCGCAAGAAGAAGAAACTCCCGCTCGTCCTGCAGCATGTGACCCGCATGACACCCAAGCGCGCGGACGAGGTGCTCGACGGCGGCTCGCTCTATTGGGTGATCAAAGGCCAGATCGCCGCGCGCCAGAAGCTGGTCGCGCTGAAGCCCGTGCAGAAGGAAGGCAAGCCCCACTGCGCGCTGGTCTACGAGCCCAAACTCATTCCCGTGATGCGCCGCCGTCATCGCCCGTTCCAGGGCTGGCGCTATTTCGATCCCAAGGACGCGCCGCCGGACGTGCGCGACATCAAGGCGGGGAATTTGCCGGAGAAGCTGAAGCTGGAGTTGGCGGATTTGGGGCTCCTCTAGGCCTCCCCCCACAAGGGAGAGGTTATTTGTGTTCCATATTGTCGATCAGCCGCGTCCCACCGATCTTGGCAGCGGCGAGGATGCGCTTCGGTCCGTCGCCTGCCGGACCCAATGTCTCTGCATCGCAGATGGCGACGTAGTCCACGCTGTCGAAACCGGCGTCCAGCAGCGCGCGCGCGGCTTGTTCCTCGCTGGTCGCGGTACGCAGGATCACATTCATCTTCCCCGCGATCGCGCGCTCGCGCGGGCCCAGATAGGCGTTGCGCGACGACATCGCCAACCCGTCCGGCTCGCGCATGATGGGCGCGCCGACGATCTCGATGGGCAGGGCGAGATCGGCTACGAGGCGGCGGATGACGAGGAGCTGCTGGTAGTCCTTCTCGCCGAACACCGCCAGGTCGGGTTGCGCCGCGATAAGCAGCTTGGCGACGACGGTGGCGACGCCGGCGAAGAAGTGCGGGCGGAAGTCGGTCTCGAGACCCCGCGACGGTCCGCCGACCTCGATCTGCGTGGCGTAACCCTGCGGGTACATTTCCGCGACCGAAGGGGCGAAGATCAGGTCGGCGCGGGCACCCAGCTTCTGCGCATCGGCCTGGAGCGCGCGCGGATAGCGGTCGAAATCTTCATGCGGCGCGAACTGCGCCGGGTTCACGAAGATGCTGACGATGGTGCGTTCGCTGCGCTTTCGTGACTCCTCGACGAGGAAGAGATGGCCGGCGTGCAGCGCGCCCATGGTCGGGACGAGGCCGACCCGCAGGCCGTCCTTGCGCCAGGCCGCGACATGCGCGCGCAAGCCGCGCACCGTGGTGACGATTTCGGGCAATTCCATGCGCGAAGTATTAGCGCGGGGGAGGCGGGGCGCGCTAGGATCGCGGCCGCAAATCAGGACCCATCCCCTTCATGCCGCCGCAGCCTTTGCGCCAAGCCATTTCCGCCGCCTATCTCGCAGACGAAAACAAGATTGCCGCCGAGCGCATCGCCCAGGCCCGCCTGTCGCAGGCCGAGGCCCAGGCGACGACCGCGCTCGCGGGCCGGCTCGTCACCCGCATCCGCGAGGAGGGCAACAAGCGCGGAAGCGTCGACGCCTTCATGCAGGAATACTCGCTGACCGCGCCCGAGGGCGTGGCGCTGATGTGCCTGGCCGAGGCGCTCTTGCGCGTGCCCGACAGCGACACCGCCGACAGGCTGATCAAGGACAAGATCGGCTCGGCCGATTGGCAGAGCCACCGGCGCAAATCGGACTCGATGTTCGTCAACGCCTCGACCTTCGCGCTGATGCTGACCGGGCGCATCGTCAAGCTCGACGAGACGGCGAAGTGGGATTTCGAGGGCATCTTCAGGAAGCTCGTCGCGCGCTCGGGCGAGCCGGTGATCCGCCAGGCGGTGACCTATGCGATGCGCGTGCTCGGCAAGCAGTTCGTGCTCGGCCGCACCATCCAGGAAGCGCAGAAGGAAGCGCGCAAGCAGGAAGCCGACGGCTACCGTTATTCCTTCGACATGCTGGGCGAGGCGGCCTACACCGCGCACGACGCCGCGCGCTATGCGAAGTCGTATCGCGACGCGCTCGCCGCCATCGCGCTCGCACACCCGAAGGACAGCCGCGCGATCTTCGAGCGGCCGAGCATCTCGGTGAAGCTCTCCGCGCTGCATCCGCGCTACGAATGGGTCAAGCGCGAGCGGGTGATGAGCGAGCTCCTGCCCGTCGTCGTGACGCTGTGCAAGCAGGCGCGCGAAGCCGACCTCGCGCTCACCGTCGACGCGGAGGAATCCGACCGCCACGACCTGATGCTCGATTTCTTTGAAGCCATTGGCGAGAAGCTACCCGGCTGGAACGGGCTCGGGCTGGCGGTGCAGGGCTATCAGAAGCGCGCGATCCCCACGCTCGCCTGGCTCATCGACATGGCGCGGCGCCAGGGCCGGCGCATCCCGGTGCGCCTGGTCAAGGGCGCCTATTGGGACACGGAGATCAAGCGCGGCCAGGAGCAGGGGCTCGCCGACTATCCAGTCTTCACGCGCAAGATGACGACGGACACGTCGTATCTCGCCTGCGCGCGCGCGATGCTGGCGGCGCAGGACGCGGTCTACCCGCAATTCGCCACCCACAACGCGCATACGGTGGCGGCCATCGATACGCTCGCGACGGGCAAGGAATACGAGTTCCAGCGCCTGCACGGCATGGGCGAGGCACTGCACGAATTCTATCGCGACATCCGTAAAGGCGGCGCGACGCGCATCTACGCGCCGGTCGGAAGCCATGAGGATCTGCTCGCCTATCTCGTGCGGCGCCTCTTGGAGAACGGCGCCAACACGTCGTTCGTGAACCGTCTCGCCGACCGCGACGCGCCGCTCGACGACATCATCGCCGATCCGGTGGAGCAGCTTTCGAAAGAGCCGTCCTTGCGCAATCCGCGCATTCCGCTGCCCGCCGACATGCTGCCGGGACGGCACAACTCGTCCGGCTTCGTCTGGGCCGATCCCGCGATCAGCGCGCCGACCATTGCCGCGATGCAGGCGGCGCTCGAGAAGTCGCAAGCCGCCGGTCCTCTCGTGTCGGGGCGGGAGACAACGGACAATTCGCATCCCGTCTTCGATCCCTCGGATCGCACGCGCAAGATCGGCGACGTCGCCGAGGTGAGCGAGACCGACGTCGCCAAGGCGCTCGATGCGGCCACGCGAGTCCAGTACGACTGGGACGGCATAGGCGGCGACGGCCGCGCGAAGATCCTGGAGCGCGCCGCCGATCTCTTCGAGCAGAACCGCAACTATCTGATGGCGCTCGCCGTGCGCGAGGCGGGCAAGACGCTGCCCAACGCGCTCGGCGAGGTGCGCGAGGCGATCGATCTGTTGCGCTATTACGCGTCGCAGGCGCGCGAGAAGTTCGAGGGCGGCATCGCGCTGCCCGGGCCGACCGGAGAATCCAACCAGCTCACGCTGCATGGGCGCGGACCGTTCTTCTGCGTAGCGCCGTGGAACTTCCCGCTCGCGATCTTCGCAGGGCAAGTCGCGGGCGCGCTCGCGGCCGGCGACACGGTGCTGGCCAAGCCAGCCGAGCGCACGCCGCTCATCGCCGCCGCGGCGGTCAAGCTGATGCATCAGGCGGGCGTGCCGGGGGATGTTCTCCATCTGCTTCCCGGACGCGGCTCGAAGATCGGGCGCGTGGTGCTCTCCGACGAGCGTCTGGCGGGCATCGCCTTCACCGGCTCGACCGAGACGGCGATTACGCTCAACCGCGCGCTCGCGGCGCGCGACGGCGCGTTGCCGGCCATCGTCGCCGAGACCGGCGGCATGAACTGCATGATCGCGGACTCGACCGCGCTGCCGGAGCAGGTGGCACGCGACGTGCTCTCGTCCGCTTTCGACAGTGCCGGCCAGCGCTGCTCGGCGCTGCGCGTGCTGTTCGTCCAGGACGACGTCGCCGACAAGATGATCGAGATGATCCTGGGCGCCATGGACGAGCTCTCCATCGGCGACCCGTTCAAGCTCTCCACCGATATCGGCCCGGTGATCGACGAGGCCGCGCGCAACGGCCTTCAGGAGCACGCCGACCGCATGACGCGCGAGGCCAAGCTGCTGCGCAAGCTGCCGCTCGGCCCCGACTGCGCCAACGGCGTGTTCTTCGCGCCCCACGCCTTCGAGATCGAGGCCATCTCGGTCCTGAAGCGCGAGGTGTTCGGCCCGATCCTGCATGTCGTGCGCTATGCCGGCGACAAGCTCGACAAGGTCTGCGACGCGATCAACGCGACGGGTTACGGCCTCACGCTCGGCATCCATAGCCGCATCGAATCCACGGCCGACTTCGCGCGCCAGCGCGTGCGCGTCGGCAACATCTACGTCAACCGCAACCAGATCGGCGCGGTCGTCGGCGTGCAGCCTTTCGGCGGCGAAGGCCTGTCGGGCACCGGCCCCAAGGCGGGCGGGCCGCACTACCTGCTGCGTTTCGCGCTCGAGCGCACCTTCACCGTCAACACCACCGCCGCCGGCGGCAACGCAGCGCTGATGAGCGCGGGGTAGAACGGCGCCATGCCGCTGATCATTCTCGGTCTGATCGCGCTGATCGTCGTCGCCGCGGTGTTCCGCTTCACGGCGGGGCGCGATCCGGGTTTCGTGATGCGCATCGCGCGCTATGCGGGGATCGCGGTGCTGGCCGCGCTCACGATCTTCTTCGCGCTGACGGAGCGCTGGGTTCCGGCGGTGTTCCTGGCCGGCATCGGCTGGAGCCTGTACACACGCGGCCGCGCGGTGCCCGAAGGCTGGTTCCCGCGCGATGAGCCCGCTGCCGCGCCGCCGCCGCGCAACGTCAGGCCGCAGATGCCGGCGGACGAGGCGCTGAAGGTGCTGGGACTCAATTCCGGTGCGAGTTCCGAGGAGGTTCGCGCGGCGCACAAAAGGCTCATGATGCAGAACCACCCCGACCGCGGCGGCTCGGACTATCTCGCCTCGAAGATCAACGAGGCCAAGGACGTGCTGCTCGGTTAGGGCACCAGCTCAAATACGGTCCCGCCACTTTTAGTCCCACCATTCGGGCCACCATATTCGGTGGTACCGAAGATTCTTCCAGAGCCATCTACGATGAGCGCGCCGCTCGGATATTCGCCGTCAGCGCATTTCGCTTGCGCGCAAAAGCTATAAAGCACATTGAATGACGTTCCATCTAAAGCGAACACCGTACCCCCGCCATCACCTTCAAAATCAATGTCGTGTCCTCCACCCCACGGGGTCGTCCCGAAGATGTTTCCTGAGGTGTCCATTGTTATATCAGAGCTATGAGCTTGTTCATTGCCATCAGTGCAATCCGACAAAACGCAGAAACTGTGAAGGACGGTCTCTCCAGAGGCTACGTCACTGGGTATAAATTTATAAACGACACCATCATCTGACGTGCCACCGCCGCTGGTCGCTCCAAAAAGGTTTCCCGCTGGGTCCGCGATCACTCCAGATTGGGGAAAGCTACCGTCAGAACAATTGGGATCCGCGCAAAAATCGTATAGTATCGTTTCAGTCCATTTGTTCCGCTGGGCGTTGGGGATCAATTCGAAGATCACGCCCCAGAAAAATTCCGGACCTCCCGCGCTTGTTGTTCCATAGAGATTCCCGAGGGAATCTGAAATCAGAGGGCCATTGGGATTTGCGCCATCAGTTCCGTTTGCATCGAAGCTGTGAAGAACGGTCTCAGTCCATTTCGATTTGCCCAATTTGGGTGGTGTGAGCGCAAAAACTGTACCATCAAAACTGTCCCCACCGTCAGATGTCACGCCATAGAGTGGCGATGTCCCGTCGTAAGCAATGCCAGAGCTTGCGCCGGTGTAAGTCAGCCCAGGGCTCGGCACTTTGCCGTCCGTACAATTGCTGCCACCCTTGGAACAAAAATTATATAGAATATTTAGCTGCCACTTTTTTCCGACGCCTGGGGATAGTTCGAAAACCACGCCTTGGTTCTTGGTTCCACCCGTCCCGGTAATTCCATAGAGGTTGCCGTTTATGTCCAAAATCAAACTTCCGAAGGGGTGCAACCCATCTTTGCAATCGGTTTGAGCACAAAAACTATAGAGTACTTTTTGCGACCATTTGGTTTTCTTGGAATTTGGACTTAGTTCAAACACGGTACCGGCGTTATGCGCGCCGCCAAACACCGTTGTGCCAAAAAAATCTCCCGAGGCATTGATGATCACGCTGTTGGGCCTTTGCCCGTCTGGGCAGTCGCTGTTCGCGCAGAACGAATAGAGCGTTTTAAGAGTATAGCTGGATGCTGCTGACGAAGGTTTCCCGGCCGCAACGACCATTACGAGAAGCGCTATCAGAATGGAAGAGGGCCTTGGCGCCGAAATCGAAACCACGTCTCCCTCCGCCCGCTTTGGTAATTGCGAGAACGATACGCCACTATAGCGGGAAAATAAAGAGGTTCACCGCGCGGCGGCTCGGACTATCTCGCCTCGAAGATCAACGAGGCCAAGGACGTGCTGCTCGGCGGTTGACACGCAGGACGCGAGTGATTGAATGACGCGCTCCGGGGGCGTCTCTTATGCTTAAGACACTGGCGATGACCGCGTGCCTGCTGGCACCCGTCGCGGCGCAGGCGTTCACGCAATGCACGGTCACGCCGCTCACCGGCCCGCAAGGCGAGATCGCCGAGGAAGGCTCCAATCCCGTCGCGCTGGACAATTGGGTCTATTCCGGCTTCATCGACGGCAGCAAGATCGGCGTGGCCGTGTCGTCCGACTCCGGCAAGACGCTGAACGCGCCCGTCATCCTCGACACGGAGAGCTTCCCGCACTATCTCCGGCTCGCCGCGAGCGGCGCGAACGTCTACGCGACCTGGCGCGCGCGGGCCAAGGGCGCCTGGCACATCTTCTTCGCCGCGAGCCGCAAGCATGGCACGGCGGGGAGTTGGGACACGCCGCAGGATCTGGGGCCGCTCTCGACCAACCTGACGCAGATCGCGGCGAGCGGCCTCTATGTCTACATCGCCTATCTCGGGACCGACGGCAATGTCGCGGTGCTCGCGAGCAAGGATACGGGCAAGACGTTCTCGGGGCCCGTGATAGCCGGCGCGGGCTGGGGCGAGATCGTGCTCACGGCGCTGGACGGTCACGTCTACGTCGCCTGGGAGCTTCCGGTCGACGCCAAGCGACATGACGTCTGGCTGTCGGTGAGCGCCGACGCGGGCGCGACGTTCAAGACACAGGACATGAGCAGCGGCCGCTCATACGGCGGCGTCGAGCCGATCTTCTCGCTCGATGCCGCGAGCGGGCGCGTGTCGCTCGTTTGGCGCGACCAGGACAGCGCCTCCACGGGTTACTATGTGCGCAGCGTCGACAACGGAGGAAGCTGGAGCACGCCGCTCGCGGTGGACGACGCCTCGCGGCAGTTCATGGTCGCCGACGACGGCAGCACGGTCTATGTCTCCTATCTCAAGCAGATCGTGAGCGACGGCGTGCCGGACTGGCAGGTGCAGGTCGCGACCTCGACCGACGGCGGCTTGAGCTTCCCGGCGAAGCAGAACCTCACCGGCATGACCGGCATTGCCAAGATCGTCGGCGACGATTTCCGCCCGATCCCCTGGGTGCGCGGCGAGCACGCCTACCGGCTCACCGGCGTGAAGGCGGACGGCGTCTATATGTGGAACGGCAACAACGGCCGCATGTCCGGCGCGGCGTTCCTCGGTCCCGGCTACCTCGCCGCGCCCGCCCTCAACTCCGCCGTCTGGCTGAACACCAACGGCGTGGTGAGCTATGGGGTGTGTAAGTGACGTCCAACCTTCCCCTTGAGGGAGGGTCGAAAAATTCCGAAGGAATTTTTCGGGGAGGGGTGAGCAGGGCGGTTACCCCTCCCCGAAATTTGCTTCGCTACGCTTCGCAAATTGTCGACCCTCCCTCAAGGGGAGGGTGGAGCTGCTATCGCGTCGCCATCGCCGCGAAGCAGGTCTGGCCGCGCTCCGTGAGCCGCGCGCAGACTTCGCGGGCTTCGCGCTCGACGAAGGGGCCGAAGCGGGCGCGGAACAGCATCTGGCCGTCCACGCCCTTGAAGGGCACGATGATGCGCGTCGCCTGTCCCAGGATGTCCATCGAGCGCTCGGCATAGCTCGCGAGCTGGGCGCGCGCGATGGTGCTGTCGGCGAAGGCGCCGATCTGGATCGTCCAATCCTGCGCGGTGAGCTTGCGCGTCGTCGCGGCCTGGTCGTCATAGTCGCCTTCGCCGATCACCGGCTTGGGCGCGGGCTTCGGCAGCTGAAGGGCTGCGAGCATCACAGGCGCTTTCGCGGGCTCATGCTTCGGCCGCGGCGTTGGGACCGGGACATGCGCCTCCGCGACTTGCTTCGCGGGAGGAGCGCTGCGCGGTTGCGGCTGCGGAGCCTGTTGCGGGGGAGCCTGCGGCGGCGGCGGGGGAGGGGCGCGGAACTGCGTCGCCGGGACCGGCACCGGGGCGGGCGCGACCACGTTCTGCGCGACCTGCGTCTGCGGCGCGCCTTGCTGCAGATCGTTGTCGGGACGGTTCTCGGCCGCGTCCTCGTCCTCGGCGTCGCCGGTCTGCGGCGCCATGACGCGCGGTGCTGAGCCGGCCACGTCGAAGCTCGCGATGACGGTGGACGTGCTCTGCGGGGCGCCGTGCCAGGGCACGTTGGCGCTCGCCACCAGCGTCGGATTGCCCTGGATCTGCGAGAACGTGTCGTCGAGCAGGTTCATCATCTCGCGGTCGCGGCGGCGCGCCGTACGTCCGCCCATCACCACGGCGATGATGTGCGTCCTGCCGCGCACGACCGAGGAGACGAGGTTGAAGCCCGAAGCCTCGGTGTAGCCGGTCTTGATCCCGTCGGCGCCATCGTAGCGGCCGATCAAATTGTCGTGGGTCTGATAGGTGGTGCCGCGATAGGTGAAGCCGGGCGACGCGAAATAGTGGAAAAATTGCGGGAAGTCGTAGGCGAGGCGGCGTCCGAGAATCGCAAGGTCGCTCGCGGTCGAGATCTGCAGCGGATCGGGCAGGCCGGAGGCATTGTGGAAGAAGGTGTTGCGCATGCCCATCTGGCGCGCCTTCTCGGTCATCATCTCGGCGAAGTGCGACTCGGTGCCGCCCAAGGCTTCCGCGATCGTGACCGCCACGTCGTTGGCCGAGCGAATCACGATGGCGTAGATCGCCGCGTCCACCGGGATCGAATCGCCGGGATAGAGATGCAGCTTGGTCGGCCGCTGCGACGCGGCATGGGCCGAGACCGTCATCGGCGTGGACAGCGTCACCTGGCCCTTCTTCAGGGCGTCAAACAGCAGGTAAAGCGTCATCATCTTCGTCAGGGACGCGGGATGGCGCTCGGCATTGGCGTTGCGGCTGTAGAGGATTTTGCCCGTGGCCCCGTCCTCGACCAGCGCCGCGTCCTTTTCGGGGTCGGTCAGGCTGGCGGGCATGAAGCCGCCGTGCCCGCGCCGGTGGTGGCTCTTGGCATCGGCGGAAACGGTAGCGATTGCGAGAGCCGCCGCGACAAGCGGGATAACCCTCACAAGCGTGCTGAATCGGGTCCTGGCCCGGTCAAGCATCGACTGCCTCAACGCGAATTAATGACGCCGCCCCACTTGCGGTCATGAGAACATTAAGCGGGTTCGGGCGCAAGCGAAATTAGGAATAGACCTTATGTTACGGGGATTTACGAAGAGTTAACGGGCGTAAACGCGGTTAACGAAAAAGCTTTCAGGGCACACTTGACATCCTTCATGTTGCACCGCATATAAGTCATGTTGCGTTGCAACAAAAACCCGGCAGTCGCGTTCCAAGCGGTGTGCCCCTCAAACGGAGAGAGACAATGGCGAAGAACAAGACGGCCGAGAAGACCTTCGAAGCGGCCGAAGGCATGGAGAGCGCGATGAAGAACGGCGCGGAAACGTTCAAGAACGGCTTCGAGAAGGCCGTGAAGGGCTACGACCAGTTCCTGGGCTTCGGCAAGGAGACGGTCGAGGCCTACACGAAGGCCGCCAACGTGGCCGCCAAGGGCGCCGAGACGCTCCACAACGAGATTTTCGCGTATTCCAAGCAGTCGATGGAAGACACGATGGCCGCCGCCAAGGCGCTGATGACCACCAAGTCGGTCCATGAGGCGTTCGAGCTGCAGAGCGATTTCGCCAAGACCCAGTTCGAAGGCTATGTCGCGCAGATGACCAAGCTCGGCGAGATCTATGTCGCCGCCGCCAAGGACAGCTTCGCCCCCCTTCAGGGCCGCGTCCAGGCATGGGTCGACACCGTGCAGAACACGCGCGCGGCCTAAGACTTATCTCGTTCCGCTGTTCCTCCCCCCTCCAAAAGCGGAACGGGAACTTAAAGGGCCCGGGCTTAACCGCCCGGGCCCTTTTTGCGTCTGAATTCGTAATTTTTCAGACAATCCCTATATAAACCTCGGCTGCGGAATGATGTTGCATTACCGCGCCCTGATCCCGTTAAACTGAAGGGCATGCGTCGGATACGGCGATGAGAGACAAGCGCGATGGCAATGGCGGCGGCCTGATCGGCAATGGCGGTTCCGGGACGGGAACCGGCGTCGTCGCCAAGACGCGCCCCAAGACCAAGAAGCCGTCGCTCTACAAGGTCCTGATCCTGAACGACGACTACACGCCGATGGAGTTCGTCGTCCACATCCTGGAGAAGTTCTTCAACAAGGGCCGCGAGCAGGCGGTCGAGATCATGCTTCACGTCCACCGCCACGGCGTGGGCATCTGCGGCGTGTTCACCTTCGAGGTGGCGGAGACGAAAGTGGCGCAGGTCATCGAGTTCTCGCGCCGCCACCAGCACCCTCTGCAATGCACGATGGAGAAAGAGTAGGCCTTAGATGCCGTCCTTGTCGCGTAGTCTCGAGCAGGCGCTGCACCGCGCGATCCATCTCGCGAGCGAGCGTCATCACGAATACGCGACTTTGGAGCATCTGCTTCTCGCCCTCACCGACGATCCCGATGCGGCCCAGGTGATGAAGGCGTGCAACGTCGAGATCGAGCCGTTGCGCGCCAGCTTGCAGAAATACATCGACGAAGAGCTGATGACGCTGGTCATCGAGGACGGCGAGGACGCCAAGCCCACGACCGGCTTCCAGCGCGTCGTCCAGCGCGCGGTGCTGCACGTGCAGAACTCCGGCCGCGACGAAGTGACCGGCGCGAACGTGCTGGTGGCGCTGTTCACCGAGCGCGAGAGCCACGCGGTCTATTTCCTCCAGGAGCAGAACATGACGCGGCTCGATGCCGTGTCCTACATCTCCCACGGCATCGCCAAGCGCCCCGGCATGAGCCAGCAGAAGCCGGTCAAGGGCGCAGACGAGGACGAGGAGGGCGAGAAGGTGGTCAAGCAGGGCACCGACGCGCTCGAAGCCTATTGCGTGAACCTGAACGAGAAAGCCAAGTCCGGCCGCATAGATCCGCTCATCGGCCGTGAGGCGGAGGTCGAGCGCACGATCCAGATCCTCTGCCGCCGCCAGAAGAACAACCCGCTCTTCGTCGGCGACCCCGGCGTCGGCAAGACCGCCATCGCCGAAGGCCTGGCGCGCAAGATCGTCAAGGGCGAGGTGCCCGAGGTGCTGCGCGGCAGCGTCATCTACGCGCTCGACATGGGCGCGCTGATCGCCGGCACGCGCTATCGCGGCGATTTCGAGGAGCGCTTGAAGTCGGTCGTGAAGGAGCTGGAGGGCCTGAAAGGCGCGATCCTCTTCATCGACGAGATCCATACCGTGATCGGCGCCGGCGCGACGAGCGGCGGCGCGATGGACGCGTCGAACCTTCTGAAGCCCGCGCTGCAGGCGGGCGTGCTGCGTTGCGTCGGCTCCACGACCTATAAGGAATACCGCCAGTATTTCGAGAAGGACCGCGCGCTGGTGCGCCGCTTCCAGAAGATCGACGTCGCCGAGCCGACCGTGCCCGACACGATCAAGATCCTCAAAGGCATCAAGTCGTATTACGAGGAGTATCACAAGCTGCGCTACACCGCCGACGCGATCAAGGCCGCGGTCGAGCTGAGCGCGAAATACATCAACGACCGCAAGCTGCCCGACAAGGCCATCGACGTTATCGACGAGGTCGGCGCGTCGCAGATGCTGCTGCCGGAATCGCGGCGCAAGAAGATCATCGGCGTCAAGGAGGTCGAGGACGTCATCGCCAAGATGGCGCGCATCCCGCCGAAATCGGTGTCGAAGTCCGACGCGGAATCGCTGCGCACGCTGGAGGACGATCTCAAGCGCGTCGTCTTCGGCCAGGACAAGGCGATCCACGCGCTGTCGTCCGCGATCAAGCTGGCGCGCGCGGGCCTGCGCCAGGCGGAGAAGCCCATCGGCTGCTATCTCTTCTCGGGCCCGACCGGCGTCGGCAAGACCGAGGTTGCCAAGCAGCTCGCCTCGGTGATGGGCGTGGAGCTGATCCGCTTCGACATGAGCGAGTACATGGAGCGCCACACGGTGAGCCGCCTGATCGGCGCGCCGCCCGGCTATGTCGGCTTCGACCAGGGCGGATTGCTCACCGACGGCGTCGACCAGCATCCGCATTGCGTGCTGCTTCTCGACGAGATCGAGAAGGCGCATCAGGACCTGTTCAACATCCTTCTGCAGGTGATGGACCACGGCAAGCTGACCGACCACAACGGCAAGAAGATCGATTTCCGCAACGTGGTCCTGATCATGACCACCAACGCGGGCGCGTCGGACGCCGCCAAGGAGGCCATCGGCTTCGGCCGCGGCAAGCGCGAGGGCGAGGACGAGGAGGCGATCAAGAAGCTCTTCACGCCCGAGTTCCGCAACCGCCTCGACGCCACCATTGCTTTTGCGCCTTTGGCCCGTTCGACGATCGACAAGGTGGTGGAGAAGTTCGTCCTCGAGCTGGAAGCGCAGCTAAGCGACCGCGACGTGACGTTCGACCTGACGCCGGAAGCCACGCGCTGGCTGGGCGAAAAGGGCTACGACGACGCCTTCGGCGCGCGGCCTCTGGCCCGCGTGATCCAGGACCACATCAAGAAGCCGCTGGCGGACGAGATATTGTTCGGCCAACTCAAGAACGGCGGCACCGTGCGCGTGCTGCTGGATCGCGAAAAGGACGCCCTGGCGTTCGAGTTCATCCCCGCCGACACCAAGCCCAGGTCGCCGAGGTCGAAGAAGGACTCGGAAGAGGAAGAGAGCGTCTAAGTATCACCTGTCATCCCCGGCGAGCACCGCGCGTATCACGCGCGGTGCGAGGTCAAGGGGACCCAGGTGCCGCGACTTGCGCGGTGCGGCGAGATAGTTCTGCAAGCCCCTTACGCCATCACCACCTGGGTCCCCTTGACCTCGGATCGCTCGCGTTGCGAGCGATCCTCGCCGGGGATGACAGGCGAGGTCTATGTATTATATAATCTACGCATGAAAGATCACCTTTACTACGTCTACATTCTCGCCAGCCGTAGGAACGGGACGCTCTATATCGGCGTCTCGAACGATATTCTGCGCCGCACTTGGGAGCACAAGAACGATCTCGTGGCAGGCTTCACAAAGAAGTACGGCGTGCACATCCTCGTCTGGTACGAAATCTACAATGACATAGACGCGGCCATCGCGCGTGAGAAGCGCATGAAGCGATGGAATCGCGGCTGGAAGATCGCGCTCATCGAGAAAACCAATTCGGGTTGGAATGATCTCTATGAGAGGCTGCTCGGCGAGATCGCGCTGCCGGATATACCTGGGTCCCCTTGACCTCGCACTGGCGCTGCCGCGCCGGGGATGACAGCTGGTTGGCTCATTGAATTCGTGCCTAAGTTTGATTAACCTCCGCCCATGCACGGCGTCAGGGAATTGCTCGGGCTCCTGGGGAGCGTCGCTTCGATCATCGCGGCCATCGTCGCAGTAGTGGGACTTTGGCCGTCGCGCGGCTCGAAGCAGCGGTCGAGGAATTCTTGACGCCTCCGGTCACTGCTGGTTCTGCGGCAGGCCGTCGGCAATCTCGTAGTAGTCCCCTTTATCGGCGACGAAGATGTGGATCGCGAGCTTGGTGTCCGTCGGCTTCTCGAACGCGCCCATGGAGAGGCCGATCCAGTCGCGCTGGAGCGGATCGAAGAACATCGGCGAGCCGCAGGTCTTGCAGAAGCCGCGCCGCACCTTCTCAGACGAGCGGTACCAGGTGACGTTGTCGCCGCCTTCGATCGTCACGCGCTCGCGCGGAATGTCGGTGCCGGAATAGTAGTGGCCCGACGATTTGCGGCAGATCGTGCAATGGCACGCGTCCGGCGGCTTGAGCTCGCCGTCCACGGTGAACCGCACCGCGCCGCACAGGCAGGAGCCTTTATGAAATGTCATCGCCCGCTCCTTACGTTTCTTGACAGTCGCTCTTTTGCGACCATTTCTAGAGCGAATTCGGTTGGGGACAACACCCTCAATCGTTATAGCCGCCACGAGCGCGGCCATGACGGTTTTGGCAGTGCAACGAAGCAAGGCGTTTTCCGTTTCCCTGTCGGGCCTTAGCCGCAGAAAAGGGGAATTGAACTCAACTTTTCGAAGATAAAATAGCGTTGCCGAAAAATGAGGTTCGAATGGCTTTGGAAGAACCAACGTTCACAGGCGGTTGTCTCTGCGGCCAGCTGCGCTACGAGGCGAAGGGCGCGCCGGGGTTCACGGGCTATTGCTGCTGCGCCGATTGCCGCAAAGCGTCGGGCTCGGGGTTCATCCCGTTCATCGGGTTCAAAGCCGGGCAGGTGCGCGTGACGGGCCGGGTGCTGCTGCACGCGCTCAAGCACGACGACGGACGCACGGCGGAGCGCAATCGCTGTCCCGTCTGCGGCAGCCTGGTGTTCGGCGGCGAGGTCGGAAAGGCGCAAGGCCACACGATCTATGCCGGCACGCTCGACGATCCCGCTCTGTTCAAGCCGACGATGGCGATCTTCCTGCGCGACAAGCCCGATTGGGTCGTGCTGCCGCCGGGGCTGACGCTGTTCGAGAAGATGCCGGGAGGGGACGCGAAGGCGGTCTAATCCTTCGCGTCCCGGATCGTCAGAACGGCAGCTTCGTCTTGTCGTGCGCCGCCGCGGTGTAGGGATTGGGATATTTCAGGACCTTCGCCAGGTCCTTGCCGCGGATGATGTCGGCGGAATGATAGGCGAGGCCCCAGGAGTCGATCGACGACATGTCGGGGAAGATGCAGGCCTCGAGCACGTCGGTCGGGTCGCTGTCGAGCACCCAGCCGCCGCCCGCGGCGTTGATGCCGCCGAACAGGTCGCTGCCGCCGAGCTGCGAGCAGTAGCACGATGCCGGGTTGCCGTTGCAGGTTCCGAGCGCGACCTGCGCGTAATATGCGAGCGCCGCCAGCGATGGTCCGGTCGTCTTCAGCGTGCTGAGCAGCACGTTGATCTGGCTGCCGTCTTTCTTGGAGGTGAACTGGCAGAACTCCGCCTTGCCCGACAGCACCAGCGGCGTGCCGCCATTGGTGTTGTATTCGGGGATGCGCGTCTGCACGACGCCGCCCTTCTTGAGGCAATAGGCTGCCGACTTGGTGTCGCCGGCCAGCGCCGCCGAGCTTTGGGCGAAGAGCAAGCCTGCCGCAACGGCAAGGCTTGCGACGATGGTCTTGAGGTTCATGTGCCGCTCCCGCGTTTTCATTCGCGCGATGCTGGCACGGCGGGAAAGGGAATCCTAGTCGCGCTTGGCGGCAGCGATGATCCGCCGCGCGCGCCGGTCCTCGCGCGCGTCGCTGATCGCCAGCACCGCGTGCAGCACGCCGATGCCCCACAGCACGAAACCCGCATGATAGAGGATGATCGTGACCCAGCAGACGATCGACAGGACGTAGAGGATCAGGTTGGCCAGCGCCTGGAACGGCTTTCCCGCGAGGAGCAGGGCCAGCGGCGAGCAGAAGAAGGCGAGAAGGTAGAGCATGGACAATCATATGGGTGCGATTGCGGCGATGTGAAGCCCCGTTTTGCGGGCATGAGCTCAGCCGTGCTCGTCTCGATAGCGGATCAAGTTCTGCTCCAGAACGCGCTGCTTTCCCGACTTGATCTCGGTCTTCTCGAATATCCACCCGCGCGGCCAGATCAATCCCGTCTTGACGGCTCTGGCTTCCATTTCCGGCCAGTTGTCGACGTGGCGCAGGGCCCAGATCCGCCATTTCGGAACGGACACAGACCACCAGATCCAGGGAAGACCAATGGGCGAAAGAGCCATGCTGGCCACGACGGCGAGCACCGTGCCCGGCATACCCAGATGAAATTCGTCGCTCTGCGCGACGATCGCCCCGCCGCCAAGAATGATCGTTCCCCCGGCTGCCATGAGAAGAACGACGGGCAGATTGACCTGCAAATGACCTCGCCACAGGCCACTGCCGACGCTGACGCGTTCGTGCGCCGGTACGATGCCGAGTTCTTCCTCTTCGTCCCGCCGGTCGATCATGGGATCAAAGCGCGGCGCGGATCTTCGCGGCGATCGGCTCGAGCACGTCCGCGCCCACCATGCCGCGGCCGTGGAGCTTGAGGTCGAGGCCCTCGCGCCGCGGCAGGATGTGGAAATGGACGTGCGGGATCGACTGCCCCGCCGCCGCGCCGTTGAGCTGGACCAGCATCACGCCGGGCGCGGCCATCCCTTTCTTCACCGCGCGGGCGACCTTCTGCACGGTGACGATCAGCGCCTGCGCGCCCTCGGGCGACAGGTCGAGGATGCCTTCCGCCGGCTCCTTGGTGATGACCAGCGCGTGGCCCTCGACAGACGGCATTATGTCCATCAAGGCGAGCGTCTTGTCGTCCTCATAGACGGCCACCTTGGGCAGCTCGCCGCGCAGGACCTTCGCGAAGATGTTGTTGGGATCATAGGGCATGAGGCGATTGTAGGGAGGCGCCGTTCCGATGCAAGATGGCGCCCGGGGGACATCATGGCCGACAAGCCTTATCGCGATCTCGCGACCATCACCAAGGTGGTGCTCGCCGTTCTCGTCGTGCTCAGCCTGGTCGAGGTCGCCAGGCTGGTCGGGCTCGTGATGCAGCACAGCCTTCTTGTCTCGTTTCGCGACCACACATTCGGCGGCGACTTCATGCAGAGGGCGCGGGCGAACGACGCGCGCCAGCAGGTGCTTGCCGGGCTCAACCTGGTGGCGTTGCTGACGATGCTCATCCTTTTCCTGCGCTGGATATATCGCGCCATGTCCAACGTGCACGCGCTCGGCGCCACCGACGTCGAAAGCCCGGGCTGGTCGGTCGGCAGTTTCTTCGTCCCGTTCGTGAACTTCGTCGTGCCCTATACCGCGATGTCGCAGATATGGCGTGCGAGCGCCTCGGCGGGGCACTGGCAGGACGAGACCGCGCCGATCGTCGGCGTCTGGTGGGCGCTATGGCTGATCGTCGCGCTGGGCGGCTATGTCGTCGCCTTCATGCTGACCGGCGAACACGGCGTCGCACCGCTGATCCTGCGTACGAGAACCGACATGGGGTACACAGTGCTCGAGATCGCGCGCAACGTCGTGATGATGCTCCTGGTCACGCGCGTGCGCGCCAGGCAGGACGCGCAATGGCGCGTCGCCGACAATTTCGGCGGCGCGCCGGTCATGCCTTCTTGAAAGGTCCGTGCTCGGCGAGCTCTTCGATATGCGCCGCGACGGCCTCGCGTTCGCGGTCGAGGTAGTCGTCGACGGCACGCCTGAGCCCCGGATGGGCAATGTAGTGGGCGCTGTAGGTCGGCACCGGAAGATAGCCGCGCAGCAGCTTATGCGCGCCCTGAGCGCCGGCTTCGACCTTGGCGAGACCGCGCGCAATCGCGAACTCTATGGCCTGGTAGTAGCAGGTCTCGAAATGCAGGAACGGCACGAACTCGACGCAGCCCCAGTTGCGGCCGAAGATCGTGCCGCCGCCGAAGAAGTTGAGCGCGCCCGCGATGTATCGACTGCTGCGCCGCGCCATCACGAGCAGGATCTGATCGCCCATGCTGCTGCCCACGCGGCTGAAGAAGTCGCGGGTGAGATAGGGATGGCCCCATTTGCGCCCGCCCGTGTCCATGTAGAACTCGAAGAACGTATCCCAATGCGCCTCGGTGATGTCGCGGCCGGTGAGCCAGTCGAATTCGACGCCCGCCGCGCGCACCGCCTCGCGCTCCTTGCGCAGGTTCTTGCGTTTCGACGACGAAAGCTCGGCGAGGAACTGGTCGAAGCTCGAATAGCCGCGGTTCTGCCAATGGAATTGCTGGTCGGTGCGCAGCAGGTAGCCCGCGTCGCCTGCGGCGCGCCATTCCTCCTGGGTGAGGAAGGTCACGTGCAGCGACGAGGCCTTCAGCTCCTTCACCGCCGTCCGGCCCGCCGCGAGCAGGGCCGTGCGTGCGTCATCGCTCTTCGTCAGGAACCGCCGCCCGGTCGCAGGCGTGAACGGCACGCTCGCCTGGATCTTGGGATAGTAATCTCCACCCGCCCGCTCCAGCGCGTCGGCCCAGGCATGGTCGAAGACGTATTCGCCCTGGCTGTGGTTCTTCAGATAGAGCGGCAGGATGCCTTCCACGGAACGGTCGCGCTCGACGACGAGATGCAGCGGCCGCCAGCCGGTGCGCGCGGTCGCCGAGCCCGATGCCTCGACCGCGTCGAAGAATTCGTAGCGCGTGAAGGGATGCTCGGTCCCGGCGCAGGCGTTCCATGCCGCGCGTCCGATGTCGAACGCCCGGCCCGCAAGACGCGCGGTGAAGTCCGGTGAGGTCACGCGATCTCGAACACCGCTTCCACTTCGCAGGCGACGCCGCGCGGCAGCGAGCCCGCGCCGACGGCCGCGCGCGCATGCTTGCCCGCGTCGCCGAACACCGCCACGAACAGGTCCGACGCGCCGTTGGCGACCTCGGGATGCTGGGTGTAGTCGGCGACCGCGTTCACGAACACGCCCACCTTCACGCAGCGCCGCACGCGGTCGAGATCGCCGCCGCACGCGGCCTTGACCTGGGCGATGACGTTGATGGCGCAGAGCCGTGCCGCCGCCTTGGCGTCGTCGAGCGACACGTCGGCGCCCACCTTGCCGACATATTCCAGGCCCTTCGGCCCCATCGTCACCTGGCCGGAGATATAGGCCAGGTTGCCGCTCACCACATAGGGAACGTAACTTGCCACCGGAGCGGGCGGCGTGGGCAGCTCGATCCCCAATTCCTTCAGGCGCGCGTCGATCTTTCCGGCCATGCGTGATCCCTTTTTTTTTGCGGATGCGTGAACCTACCGCGCCGCGATCCGGCAGGCTATAGAGACGCGATGAAAGAGCGTCTCGACGCCGACGATCCCTGTCCCGTGCGCGACGGCTTTTCCTGGCCCGCGGAATGGGCGCCGCACGCCCGCACCTGGATGTGCTGGCCGTGCCGCGTCGAGGCGTGGGGCGGGCCGGACCCGCTGCTGCGCGCCAAGCAGGCCTATGCCCGCGTCGCGCGCGCGATCTCGACCTTCGAGCCGGTGACGATGGCGGTGCGCCCGCACGACGCCGCCGAGGCCAAGCTCGCCTGCGCCGGCAAGGTCGACCTTTTCGAGGTGCCGCTCGACGATTCCTGGGCGCGCGACATGGGCCCGACCTTCCTGCGCGGACCGGCAGGCAGCCGCGCCGCGGTGCAGTGGCGCTTCAACGCCTGGGGCAACAAATATCATCCCTATGCGCAGGACGCGCAACTCGCCACGCGCATCGGCCGGGCCTCGGACGCACGGGTCTATGACGCGCCGCTGTTCTGCGAGGGCGGCGCGATCCACACCGACGGCGAAGGCACGCTCATCACGACCGAGCAATGCCTGCTCAACGTCAACCGCAATCCGGACCTGACGCAGCAGGACGTCGAGGAACGGCTGGCGCTGTTCACCGGTGCGCGGCGCGTGCTGTGGCTGGGCGAGGGCTTCTCGGACGACGAGACCGACGGCCATGTCGACAACATCGCCTGCTTCGCCGGCCCTGGACGCGTGATCGTGGGACGGCCGTCGTCGAGGTCTCATCCCGATTTCGAGCCGGTGAACGAAGCCGTGCGCCGCCTCAGCGCCGCGCATGACGCGCAGGGCCGCGCCATCGAGGTCGTCGACCTTCCCCAACCGCGCAACATGCGCACCGATGCGCGTGGGCGGCTGTTGCAGGCGAGCTATGTGAACTTCTACCTGCCGACCGAGGGCATCGTGATGCCTGCCTTCGACGACCCCAATGACGAGCAGGCGCGCGAGATCCTGGCGAGTTGCTTCCCCGGCCGCGATATCCTGCAGATCGATGCTCTCGACATCGTCGAAGGCGGCGGCGGCATCCACTGCATCACCCAACAGGAGCCCGCGGCGCCATGACAGCGAATGGCGAGTGGCGAATAGCGAATAGGGATTGGCGTTTCCATTCGCTATTCGCTATTCGCTATTCGCCCGCAACGCGGAACGAAGCCCCATGCGCAAGATAACCCTCGCAGCCACGCAGTTCGCCTGCTCGTGGGACACGCGCGCCAATGTCGGGAAGGCGAAGGCGCTGGTGCGTGAGGCGGCGGGCAGGGGCGCCAATGCCGTGCTTATCCAGGAGCTGTTCGAGACGCCTTACTTCTGCCAGGACCAGATCGTCGATCATTTCAAGCTCGCGGCGCCCGCGGAGGGCAATCCGCTGCTCGCCGAGATGTCGGAGCTGGCGAAAGAGCTCGGCGTCGTGCTGCCCGTCAGCTTCTTCGAGCGCGCGGGGCGGGCGCATTTCAATTCGCTGGCGATGATCGACGCGGACGGGCGTGTGCTCGGCGTCTATCGCAAGTCGCACATCCCCGACGGGCCGGGCTATCAGGAGAAGTACTACTTCACGCCCGGCGATACCGGCTTCAAGGTCTGGCACACCAGGTTCGGCGCAATGGGCGCGGGCATCTGCTGGGACCAATGGTTCCCCGAAGGCGCGCGCGCGATGGCGCTGATGGGCGCGGAAGTCTTGTTCTATCCCACGGCGATCGGCAGCGAGCCGCCGCCCGCGCCACCCGTCGACAGCCGCGACCACTGGCGCCGCACCATGCAGGGCCACGCCGCCGCCAACATGGTGCCGCTGGTCGCGAGCAACCGCATCGGCGTCGAGAAGGGACAGGCCGGCGAGATGACGTTCTACGGCTCGTCCTTCATCGCAGATCCCACGGGCGGTATCGTCGCGGAGCTCGGCCGTGCGGACGAGGGCGTTGCGGTCGCGACCTTCGATCTCGACGAGATCGCGCAGGCGCGCATCTCCTGGGGCCTCTTCCGCGACCGCAGGCCGGAGCTCTACCGCGCGATCGGAAGCCACGATGGCGGCTAAGGCCAAGCCGCACGCGCCGGCCGACAAGCTCGCGTTCTATGAAAAGCTCGTCGCGACCAATTCCAAGGTCGAGCGCAAGGGCGCGGCCAATCCCTACACCTCGCACAAAGGCCGTATGTTCTCGATGCTGGGCAAGAGCGGAACGATGATCCTGCGCCTGCCGGACGGCGAGCGCGAGACGTTCATCAAGAAGTATAAGACGCGGCTCGCGGTCCAGTACGGAACGACGATGCCCGAATTCGTCGATGTCCCCGACGAGCTGCTGAAGAAGACCGCGGAGCTGAAGAAGTATTTCGATCTGAGCTTCGCGTGGTTGGATTCGCTCAAAGCGAAGCCGACGACGAAGCCGAAAAAGAAATAGGCTCTACGCCTTCTTCCCGATCAACCCGAAGATCATCATCACCACCGCGATGCCGCCGACGCCGCCGGAGACCATGCCGACGGTCTGCATCAGGCTTTGCGGATCGTTGGATTTGGGTGCCATGCCCATCATGTAAAGAAAGAACCCCGCGGCGAGCGCGATCAGTACGCCGCCCACGATCACCAGACGCCAGTTTTTCTGCCGCATAGCCCCACCTGCGATTCAGCCCGAAGCGAGGCTAGCAAATCCTCAAAACGCGGTCACGGGTGCGTCGATCTCCACGGTCTGCCCTTTGCGCTTCAGCGTCAGATGCCTGTGCTCGCCGGGCGTGCCGTGCAGGGCGTCCAGCACCTCGCCGCGCGTCATCGCGGCTGTGGGGCGGCCGTCGATGGCGAGGACCTCGTCGCCCGGCTGGGCGCCCGACACCGTCTCGACGCCGTTCTTCTTGGCGATGCCGGCGATGCCGGTATGCCCGCCCAGATGCACCAGGGTGAGGCCGACCTGGTCGAGGTCGTGCGTATCGAGCGGTGCCTCCTGCAGCCAGTAGCTCATGCCGTTCGCGTAGTCGAACGTGACGCGGAAGCTCTTCATCGTATTGCCCGCAATCGCGCCGGCGACTTTTTCACCGGCCTTGGCGGAGTACCAGTCCCAGAATTTGTCCTCGACCATGCCGCCCAGAAGTCCCTCCGGCGTGGGCCCTATCACGCCCAATTCGTTCAGGTGCAGCGCGCCGAGCGCGGCATCCGGCACCTTCATGACGGGCGCGCTGGTCTCGAAATTTCCGGACATGGTGAGATTGCTCTCGCCGACGCCGCCTTCCGCGCGCAGCCACCCCGGATGGACCTCGGCCCATCCCGCCACGACGGACGCGCGGAACAGGCCGTAGCTGCCGCCGTCGTCGATCACGGCGGGATAGGTCTTGCCTGCGACGCTCACATCCAGCGTCGCGAAACCGGTCACCGGATTGACGCGGATCGGCACCGCGACGCCTTCGGGCTTCAAGGTGCCGGGGGCTGCGAGCGTGAGCGTCCTCGCGCCGTAGTCGAACACGGTCTCGAAGCTCGCGAGCAGGCCGGGCGGCAGGACGGCTTCGACGTTCATCGGCGCCGCCATCAGCGCCGAGCTGCCCCCGGGCCCCTTCGCGGCCTCTGCCGCCGTCTGGCCCTTGCCGAACGGGTTGAGCCGGATCGTGAAGGCGTTCGCCATGTCCTCGGGCTGGACCACGCGGGGGTCGGCTGCGATCTCCATCGTCCCGATCCGCACGCGCAGCGGCTGGCCGTCGCCGATGCCGAGTTCGCGATAAAGTTTGTTGGTGAGGACGAAGGAGCCGCTGCCCTGGTTCACGAAGGCGCGTGCCTTGCGCAGACTCCCATCGGGCGCGACGAACGCCAGATCGACGAACATGCGGTTGTTGTCGAAGACGAACGGTACGGTCGCGGACGCGTCGCCGCTCGCGGTGTAGGCGCCGCGCGCGTCGGGGATCGGCGGCGCCTCGATGCAGCCCGCGAGCATCAGGCAAAGCAGTAGCGTCCGCGCGAACGCGCTTTTCAGGTCCATCGTCGTCTCCTAATTCAGCTGGCCTTGCGCAGGCCGTCGTCGCGGTTTTCCGGCTGGTATTCGATGATGTCTCCGGGCTGGCAATCCAGCGCCCGGCAGATCGCTTCCAGGGTCGAGAAGCGGATGCCGCGGACCTTGCCGGATTTCAGCAGGGAGAGATTGGATTCGGTGATGCCGATGGCGCGCGCCAGCACGTTGGAGCGCATGCGGCGCCGGGCCATCATCACGTCGAGGGTGAGAACGATCGCCATCAGATGATCTCCGCGCTGTCCTGCTCGATCTCGCGGCCGAACTCCATCACCTGCGCGATCGCGAACACGATGACGCCCAGGATGAGCGCGTCGACGAGCTCGCCGCGGAACCAGGCCTTGTCGGTGCCGCCCGCGAGCCGGAAGATCATGTTCGCGGCGAACTTCGCGAAGGGATAGACGACGAGCCACACGCCGATGCGCTTGAGATGCGCCGCATTCTCGCGCGCGAACACGACGCCGCTCGCATAGAGCCCGAACAGGCCGCGCAGATGCCAGCAGATGAAGATGACCGGCGTCATCGCGATCACGACGTCCACGAAGCCCGCGAGATGGGTGGTGAAAGGCTGCGACGAATACAGCACCGTGCCCGGAATGGGCCGCGGGACGCCGGGCACGGATATGAACGCACCCTCGGCACCCATGCGGATGTGGTTGCTGTAGATGAAACTGAAGACGAATGCGCCGATCAGCCACACGGCCGAGAGCGCCATCGCCAGGGTGAAGAGGATCGCAAGCCCTCGGCTCAGCCGCCGCAGCATGATCTGAGCGCGCGTCGGAAGCCGCGGCTCGACCTGGTCGAGCGCGATGACGTTGGACATCGGCGTCTCCTTCCTGGTCATTCTGTAATCCTAAAAATCTTTCTGTCAAACAGAAATATTTCGAGTCAAACACCACGCCGGCCGGGCGATTGCTGGCTGTGGCGCTGCGCGCGCAGGCTGCGGCCCTTGCCGACGGCCTCGCCGCCGAACTTGGCGCGCACCTTGTCCATCGCATGCTCGGCCTTGGCCTGCTTGGCGCGCGAGCGGTCGACGAGGTCGTCGGGATCGCACTCGCCCGCCGCGCAGATGTTGTGCAGGCCCGCGCCGAGCAGGCGGAACGCGGTGCCATCGGTCTCGCGCTTCAGCATCTCGCGCGCGATGCGGAAGACGCGATCGGCGAGTTGCGTCGGCGCATCGAGCGAAAGGCTGCGCGTGCGGATCTTGAAGTTCGCGGTCTTGAGCTTGAGCGTCACCGTGCGACCGCCGAGCTCCATCGCCTTGGCGCGCGCCGAGACGCGCTCGCATTGCCGCCACAGGATCGCCTCGAGCTCCTCGAAGCGTGCGATGTCGCCGTCGAAGGTCGTCTCCGACGAGATGCTCTTCATCTCGCCCGACGGGTCGACCGCGCGCGTGTCGTCGGCCATGGCGAGGCGATGCAGCCACAGCCCCGTGCTGCCGTAGCGCCGGGCCAGGTCGCGCGCGTCGGCGTCCTGGAGCTGGCCGATACGCATGATCCCGTCCTTGGCGAGGCGCGCCTGCAGCGCCGCGCCCGCGCCGCGGATCATGCCGACAGGCTTGTCGCGCAGGAACGAGACCGCTTCGGCGCGGCCTATCACCGCGAAGCCGCGCGGCTTGTCGAGCTCGGAGGCGAGCTTGGCGAGGAACTTGTTGCAGGACAGTCCGATGGAGACGGTGATGCCGATCTCGTTCTCGATCCGGTTCGCGAGTGCCGCCATCGTCTTGGCCGGGCTCATGCCGTGCAGGCGCTCGGTGCCGGAAAGGTCGAGATAAGCCTCGTCCAGCGACAGCGGTTCGACCAGCGGCGTCAGCTCGCGCATCAGCGCGCGCACGCGTTTCCCCTCGGTCGCGTATTTCGCCATATTGGGCTTTATGATGACGGCGTGCGGGCAGAGCGTGCGCGCCTTGAACATCGGCATCGCCGAGCGCACGCCGTCGATGCGCGCGATGTAGCAGCAAGTCGACACCACGCCGCGCTTGCCGCCGCCCACGATCACCGCCTTGTCGGCGAGGCTCGGGTCGTCACGCTTCTCGATCGCCGCATAGAACGCGTCGCAATCCAGATGCGCGATGGAAAGCTCATACAGCTCCGCATGCGCCAGGATGCGATGCCCGCGGCATTTCCGGCATTGCGCCGCGCCGGGCGAGATATCGCTCAAGCAATCGCGGCAGAAGGCGGTCATAACCGCTTTTGCCAATGCGCAGGATCGCGATGGCTGTGGGAGATGGTGACTATATAGATCATGCCGTCCTGCGGCAGATATACGATGCTGTAGGGAAAACGTCTCACGACGAAGCGCCGAAAAAGGCCATGGATGCGCGGATAAGCGTACGGGGTTAAGCGGATTGAACTGAGGGCGGTATCAACTGCTTTGCGAAATTGCCGTCCTAGTCCTGGCTTTTGTGTTTCGTACCAAGTCGCGGCGCCGTCGAGATCTCGCTCCGCGTCCGGATGAAACGTAAAGCTACTCATCCAAACTTATCGATCAAACGCGCCCGGACGACTTCCCAAGGAATGCCGATCGAAGGATCGCGCTCGAGTTCTGCCGCGCGGCGTTCGATTTCCGCTATCTGCTCATCGGAAAGCGCAAACGGATCGTCCGGGTCGTCGGCGACGCTTTGCAAAAGCTCTTCGGCAGCCTGAAGCCGTTCTTCGGCATCAAGCTTCAGGAGTTCCGCTACGAGTTCCTTACGCGTCATGCTCACCACCCTAGCACAAATCTATCCTTCCGGCCACAGCCATGCGGCGCCGCGGACGCCGCTGGAATCGCCGTGGCGGTTCTTGACGATCAGCGTCGGGCCCTGTGGGGAGAAGGCGTGGGCCTCCACGCGGGCGGGCAGCTCGCGGTAAAGGATATCCATCTTCGACAACCCGCCGCCGATCACGATGGCGTCGGGGTCCAAGACGTTGACCACGCTCGCGATGGCGCGCGCGAAGCGGTCGAGATAGAGGTCGAGGAATGCCTTCGCCTCCGCATCGCCGCGTTCGGCTTCGAGCGCGATGTCGGTCGCCACGAGGTCGCGGCCCGTGCGCTGCTTGAATTGCGCGGCAAGCGCGGGGCCGCTGCACCAGGCTTCGATGCATCCGCTGCGGCCGCAATAGCAGGTTGGCGGCGCCGTCACCTCGTCGCCGCGCGGAGCGGGCAGGGGATTGTGTCCCCATTCGCCCGCGATGGCATGCGCGCCGACGAGGACGCGTCCCCCGACACAGATGCCGCCGCCGACGCCGGTCCCGGCGATGATGCCGAAGACGATCTCGCGACCGCTTGCTGCGCCGTCGGTCGCTTCCGACAGTGCGAAGCAATTCGCGTCGTTGGCGACGCGCACCTCGCGCTCCAGCGCCGCGCCCAGATCCTTGTCGAGCGGATGGCCGATGAGGCGCGTCGCGTTGGCGTTCTTCACAAGACCGGTGGCGGGGCTGATCGTCCCGGGAATGGCGACGCCGACCGTCGCGCGCTTGCCGAGATCGTTTTCGACGCCGAGCACGAGATCGCGCATCGTGCGGACCACCTCGCCATAGTCGTGCCTAGGCGTCGCCACGCGGCGGCGGGCGAGTTCCTCGCCATGCGTGCCCAGCGCGATGATCTCCGTCTTGGTCCCGCCCAGGTCGATCCCGATGCGCATCAATACCCGGCCCTGTTCAGTTGTTCCTCGATGAACGCGCCCGCGGCGCGCCAATCCTCGGCATAGAGATGGGCTTGCGCGCAAGGGGCAAGCAGCGGCTTCAACCGTTCGTCGCCGATCAGGTGGATGCGGATGACGTCCGGCGCCGCCTCCGCGCTGGAGACGAGATGCTGCGGAATGTCGTCGATGAAGAAGGTGGGTGCCGAGGCGCGGCCGGCGAGCGCCTTTACCGCCGGACCTTTCGGGCCACTATTGGCGACGAGGGGAAAGTCGAAGCCGAGCGCGGCGAGGTTGCGCGTGCGCGCGACCGCCTGATTCGGGGTGATGTTGGTCAGCACGACGATCCTGGCCCGGGCAACCAAAGCGTCGAGCACATCCTGGGCGGCCTCGACCGGCTCCAGCCAGTCGAGGTCGGCGCGGAATTCGTCCAGCAGGGCGGTGACCTCGACGTCGAGAATCGCGGTTCGGTCGTCCTGCCGCCTGACGTTGCCGTGGAGGCGATAGCTGCTCAGGTCCAGGAACAGGTCCCGGCGCCGCAGGAACCGGTCGAAGCCGTCGACGAAGCGCAGGAGCACCTCGTCGGCGTCGACGATGACAAGCGGCTGGCCCGGCCATACAAGCGCCAGCGCGGCGCCCAGGCTGAAAGCCTCGCTCATGCGGCGCCCGAGAGCACGTGCCGCGCCATGTGGACGGCGCGCACATCGATTTCGGCGCCATCGCAGAAACCGACCAGAAGCTCTTCATCCGACAGCAGAAAATCCAATACCGACACCAGGAAATCCCGCTCGTCGGCGCGCTCGCGCAGGGAGTCGCGCGAGGCCCCGGTCAAGTCCACGAAACGGTCCATGGCAGGCTCCGAACCGGCCAGAAAGGCGAGCGCCTCGAGCGCCAGCGTCGCCGCCCGGTCGGCCGTCATGGGGCCGCGCGTCATCCGGTCTTTCACTTATGTGCACCCCCACTCCAAAGGCTTCGGCAGAGCGTAACGCTTCCTTAGGCCGGGATTAACCGTGGCGGTATCAAAATGCAGAGAAATCGCAGCCCTCGATGCCGCCAACGTCAAGGGAGCGTTAAGACATAACCTCTAATACTTGCAGCCACGAGACCGGGCAAAACACACACCCGGTCGGAATCAGGCGGGCGCGTTGGAGAATCGATCGATGGATGCGAAGACGAAGACCGTTCTGATCGTGGAGGACAACGAGCTGAACATGAAGCTCTTCCACGACCTTCTGGACGCACACGGCTACAACATCCTGCAGACCAAGGACGGCATGGAGGCGCTCGACATCGCGCGCGAGCACCGCCCCGACCTGATCCTGATGGACATCCAGCTTCCGGAGGTTTCGGGACTGGAGGTCACCAAATGGCTCAAGGAAGATGATTCGCTGAAGTCGATCCCCGTGGTCGCCGTCACCGCCTTCGCCATGAAGGGCGACGAAGAGGTGATCCGCCAGGGCGGCTGCGAGGCCTACATCTCCAAGCCGATCTCCGTCACCAGTTTCCTCGACACCGTGCGCCGCTTCATCGGCTAGCGCCACAACGGCAGGCAGGTCATGACCGCCCGGGTCCTCGTCGTCGATGACATCCTCTCGAACGTCAAGCTGCTCGAAGCCAAGCTGAGCGCCGAGTATTTCGAGGTCGCCAGCGCCTTCAACGGCGCCGACGCGCTCGCCCGCATGGACGAGCACATCCCCGACATCGTCCTGCTTGACGTGATGATGCCGGGCATGGACGGGTTCGAGGTCTGCCGCCGCATCAAAGCCAATCCCAAGACCGCCCATGTCCCCGTGGTGATGGTCACCGCGCTCGACCAGCCGAGCGATCGTGTCGCGGGCCTCGACGCCGGCGCCGACGACTTCCTGACCAAGCCGGTGGACGACGCAGCCTTGTTCGCGCGCGTACGCAGCCTCGTGCGCCTCAAGATGATGACCGACGAGCTGCGCATGCGCGAGACGACGGGACAGAGCATGGGCCTGCTCGATCCGACCGACCAGCTCCAGGACGCCAATCCGGCGGGTCGCATCCTGATCATCGAGGACCGCCCGGAATCCGTCGCCTGGTTCGCGGGCGCGCTTCAGCCCAACCACGAGCTTTCCTCCGTCGACACGTTCGAGGAGGCGCTGGTGCGCGTGCGCGGCGGCGACTACGACCTGATCATCGTCAGCCTCGGCATGCGCGGCTTCGACGGGCTGAGGCTCTGCTCGCAGCTGCGCTCGATCCCCGAGGCGCGCAACGTGCCGATCCTGGTGGTGGTGAGCGACGGCGACCGCCGCAAGCTCACCCAGGCGCTGGAGATGGGCGTCAACGACTATCTGACGCGGCCGGTCGACCGCAACGAGCTCGTCGCGCGCGTGCGCACGCAATTGCGCAAGAAACGCTATGCCGATCGGTTGCGCCGCAACGTGCAGCTTTCCCTGGAAATGGCGATCACCGACCAGCTCACCGGACTGCACAATCGCCGCTACATGGCGAGCCATCTCGACAATCTGATGGCGCATGCGGCCAGTACCGGAAAGCCGCTCGCCTTCGTCATCATGGACATCGACTACTTCAAGTCGGTCAACGACAATCACGGCCACGACATCGGCGACGAGGTGCTGCGCGAGTTCGCCAAGCGCATCGGCGCCAATATCCGCGGCATCGATCTCGCCTGCCGCTATGGCGGCGAGGAGTTCGTCGTGGTTATGCCCGAGACCGACGCCGCCTTCGCCTTCACCGTCGCCGAGCGCCTGCGAAAGAGCATCGAGACCACGCCCTTCGACATCTCCCGCCAGCCCGGCAAGCTCAGCCTGACCATCTCCATCGGCATAGCGGCGTCCGAAGGGCCCGACGACACGTCCGAGGCGCTGCTGCGCCGCGCCGACCAGGCCCTTTACAGCGCCAAGCGCAACGGCCGCAACCGCGTCGTGGCCGACGCGGCGTGAGATGCTCTATACCCGCTTCGCGCTCGGCGCCGGCGTGCTGTTCGCGATTTTCGAGGTCTTCTATTTCCGCTCCGGCCATTTCCCCTATGACGGGCTGAACTACGTCGTCGGCTGGGATTTCGTGAACTCCTGGATGGGCGGCCGCGCCGCGCTGCATGGCGGCCTTCAGACCTATTTCGAGGTCCATCGCTACAACGCCGAGATCCACCGTCTCTTCGCCGCGAACGTTCCGTTCCACAACTGGTCCTATCCGCCGCATATCCTGCTGCTGCTGTGGCCGTTCGGGCTGTTTCCCTATCTCGCGAGCTACGCGCTCTGGCTCGTCGCGGGGCTCGGCGTCTATCTGTGGGCGGCCAGCGGACCCAAGTTCGATCGCGAGCTTCTCCTGTTCCTCGCGCTGTCGCCCGTGGCGATGGTGCTCGTGCTCACCGGTCAGAACGGCTTTTTCACCGGCGCGCTGCTGCTCGGCGTGCTCGCGCAGTGGGACAGACGTCCGGCGCTCGCGGGGATCATGCTGGGCCTGCTCAGCGTGAAGCCGCAGCTCGTCCTGTTGATGCCGCTGGTGCTGATGATGACGGGGCGCTGGCGCTGCCTCGCCGTCGCCGCGGCGACGGCGGCCGCGATGGTGGTGCTGACCACGGGTCTCTATGGAAGCGCGGTCTGGCACGGCTACCTGGCCGAAGCGGTGCCGTTCCAGAACGTCGTGATGACCAGGGGCACCGGCCTGATGCTGGGCATGATGCCGACCGCCTTCATCAACGCACGCCTGATGGGCGCGCCGGACGCCGTTGCCTGGGCATTGCAGGCGGTGACGTCGGCGATTGCGCTCACGGCCGTGATATGGACGTTCCGCAAGCGCCGCGATCCCATGCTCTCCAACGCGATGCTGCTCGCGGCGTCGCTGCTGGTCGTGCCCTACAGCTTCAACTACGATATGGCGGCGCTGATCGCCGTTCTGGCGCAGATGAGGCTTCGGCCGGACAACACGCGCATCGACACCGCGCTGATCCTGATCGTGTGGATGCTGCCCCTGGTGATGATGCTCGGCTTCTTCGTGAAGCTCGCGGGCTCGGCTCTGGTTCTGCTCGTGCTCATGAACAGGTTGTTCGAGCGGATGAAGCAGGAAGACGCGGTGCCTACATACACGATCAAACTGTCATCCCCGGCGAGCATCGACGCGTGAGCGTCGATGTGAGGGAAGGGGACCCAGGTGGACAGAATTGTCTTGCTCTTTCCACCTGGGTCCCCTCCCCCTCGCATTGCTGTCGCAATGCGAGGCCGGGGATGACAGTTGGGCCTGGAAAAGTGTTATCCTCCCACCCATGCAGATCGACGTCGTCTCCGATACCGTTTGTCCCTGGTGCTTCATCGGCAAGCGCCGCCTCGCGCGCGCGCTGGAGATGCGGCCCGAGGTCGAGTTCGACGTCCATTGGCGGCCCTACCTGCTCGACCCGAAAGTGCCGCGTAGCGGGTTGGACCGGCGGGCCTATATGAAGGCCAAGTTCGGCGACGGCCCCAATGTCCAGGCGATGAGCGAGGCGTTGCGCAGCACAGGCCTGGAAGAGGGGATCGCGTTCGCCTTCGACCAGATCGAGCGGCGGCCCAATACGTTGGATTCCCACCGCCTGATCCGCTGGGCCGGCGCTGTCGGGATGCAGGATGCCGCGGTCGAGCGGCTGTTCGCGGCGTACTTCCTCGAAGGCCGCGACATCGGCGACGCGGCGGTGCTCGAATATCTCGCGGCCGATGTCGGGATGGACTCGCTTCAGGTCGCCGAACTTCTCAGCGACGACACCGACCTCGCCGCGGTCGAGCGCGAGGCCAAGCTCGCGGGCGAGATGGGGATCACGGGCGTGCCGACCTTCATCTTCGCCAATCGTTTCGCGCTTTCCGGCGCGCGCGAGCCCGAGGTGCTCCTGCGCGTGATCGACAAGGCGCTGGAGGAAGAAGCGGGCGGCGAGGACGAAGCCGTCAGCGGCTGATCGGCACGACCAGGCTGTTGGTCTCCGCGATGATCTTCACCCGTATGGTGCCGTAGTTCGGCAGCCGCACATGCTTGAGAGCCGCGACCGGGAGCAGGGCCTGCACCACCGCCTCGTGCCGCCCGGGCGGACGCGCGACGAACTCGACCTCCAGCGTGCTTGCTTCCGGCGCGGCAGGTTGGCGGACCCAGAGCCGCGGACGGTCCCAGCCACCGCTCTTGACCGCGCCGCTCGCGGAGATCACCAGTTGGCGATGGACGATCGTCGCTTTCGCGTCATCCACGCGGAAGATGGGCCGCACGTCGCCTGCAAAGGACGGCACGGCGGCCAGCACTGCCGCGACGACAACAAAGGGAAGGAGAAGGCTGCGCATTGCCTGCATGACGCTGTCTGCTAACGTCGCGGCTCTAGCCAGAGATTGCGGCGCAAATTGGATGGGAGCTCGCATGGGTCCGTTGCAGGGAATTCGTATCGTGGAATTTGCCGGAATCGGGCCCGGTCCGTTCGCGGCCATGCTGTTCTCCGACATGGGCGCCGAGGTCGTGCGCGTCGACCGCAAGGGCGGACGCGTGCCGCCAAAGACCGAGATCTATTCGCGCGGCCGGGGTACCGTGCAGCTCGACATGAAAAAACCGCAAGCCGTGGAGGCCGCGCTGAAGCTGATCGAGCGCGCCGATGCGCTGATCGAGGGCTTCCGCCCGGGCGTGATGGAGCGGCTGGGCGTGGGACCGGATGTGTGCCTGAAGCGCAATCCCAAGCTCGTCTACGGCCGCATGACGGGCTGGGGCCAGACCGGGCCGCTCGCCAACGCAGCGGGCCATGACATCAACTACATCTCGCTCACCGGAGCGCTGCATGCGATCGGAGGCGGGGACGGCAAGCCCGTGCCGCCGCTCAACCTCGTCGGCGATTTCGGCGGCGGCGCTCTCTATCTGGCGTTCGGCGTCGTCTGCGCGCTGCTGGAGGCGCAGCGCTCCGGCAGGGGGCAGGTGGTCGACGCCGCGATGACCGACGGCGCCGCGTCGCTGATGTCGATGTTCTATGCGATGACGGCGATGGGCATCTGGAAGGACGCGCGCTCGTCGAACATGCTCGACGGCGGGGCGCATTTCTACGACACCTACGAGACCAAGGACGGCAAATTCGTCTCCATCGGCTCCATCGAGCCGCAGTTCTACAAGGAGCTGATGGAGAAGACCGGCATCTCCGATCCGGCTTTCGCCGCCCAGATGGACCGCGACGCATGGCCCGCGCTCAAGCAGAAGCTCGCGGGCGTGATCAGGACCAAGACGCGCGACGAATGGGACGTCATCATGCAGGGCAGCGACGTCTGCTACGCGCCGGTGCTCTCCATCGCCGAAGCGCCCAAGCATCCGCACAACGCCGCGCGCAAGACCTTCATCGAGATCGACGGCGTCGTGCAGCCCGCCCCCGCGCCGCGCTTCAGCCGCACCATCGCCGAGGTGCAAGGGCCGCCGCGCGCGCCCGACAATGCGGGGACGCTGGCAGCGTGGGGTTTCTCGGAAGGCGACATCGCCGAGCTCGCTTCGGCGGGCGCGATCTAGAGGATGGAGCGGCGTCTTCCCGGCACCGAGGCGCGGCGGCGCATCTACCTCATGCGCCATGGCCATGTGGACTATTTCGGAGACAAGTCCGACATCCATGCCGTCACGCTGACCTTGCGCGGCCGCAGCGAGGCGGAAGCGGCGGCGAAGGCGTTCGCGCATGTGCGTTTCGACCGCGCGGTCTGCTCGGGCCTGCCGCGCACGCGTGAGACGGCGCAGCTCGTGCTCGGCGGCGTGAGCGACGCGCCCGCGCTGGAGATCGACGCCGATCTCGTCGAGCTGCGCGGCGGCGCGCGGCCCGGTGTGAAGAGCCGCGCCGAGCTGATCCGCCTCATGAACTCCTATTTCGAGCGCGCGCACGAGCCGGGCGCGACCAATCTCGAGGGCGGCGAGGTGTTCGAGGCTGCCCAGGCGCGCGCCGTCGCCGCGATCGAGCGTCTGCTCGCCGCGCCCGACTGGCACACCGCGCTGGTCGTCGCTCACGAGGGCATCAACCGGTTGATCCTGAGCTGGGCCTGCGGCGCGGGCCTGCGCGCCATGAGCGCGTTCGAGCAGGACACGGGCTGCGTCAACGTCATCGATTTCGACCTCGGCGGCATCGGCAATGTCCGCCGCGCGCTGGTCAAGGCGGTCAACCTCACGCCCTACAACTACCTCAAGCACGGCATGAACCTGACGAGCCTGGAGGCCATCATGCAGCGCGACGTGAAGGACGTGCCGGTTTAGGGCGTCCGCAAGAACCCGCGCCACTGGCTGTCGAAATAGGAACCTGCGGTGTTGCCGCTTGCGTCGATCGCGGTAACGAAGGTGCTGGTCGAGCCCGCCGGATCGAACACCGTGATCGCGCCGTCGAGCGCGCGTGTGAAGCCATGCGTGTGGCCGGCGCCATCGTAGTAGAGCCCACAGACGACGCCATGTGCGTTGATGCCGAATATGAACGTTCCCGTCGACCCTTGAGGATCGAACGTCTCGAGAGCCCCGTCCGGCTTGCGCAGGAAGCCATGCTCCTGGAAAGCCGCATCGCCGAAATTGCCCGCGACGAACCCCATTTTGTTCATCGCCGCCGGCCGCGTGCCCTCCACGCCCCCCGGCGCGTCGAAGATCGTGAACGTGCCGTCGAGCGCGCGCAGGAAGGCATGCTGAGCCTTGCCGGCGTCGCTATAGGTGCCGATGACGACGCCTTTGGGGTTTATCGCCGTGACTTCGGTATCGAGCGAGCCTGGGGGATCGAAGGTTTCGACGTGCCCCTGAGTCCGGCGCAGATAACCGTGAGTGACCTTTTTGACATCGCTATAGCTCCCCGCTACGCGCCCTGCGGCATCCGGGCCCGCCACGTTGCCCAACACCCCGGCGACGTCGAAAATCTCAAAGGTGCCGTCGGGCGCGAGCAGGAAGGCATGGCCGACCAGGCCTTTCCCGCGCGCGAAAGTCCCGGCCATCCACCCGGAATCGTTGATGCCTTGGATTTCGGTTCCAACCGAGCCGGGCGGATCGATCGGCGTGATCGTCCCGTCGGCGGCCCGGGCGAAGCCGTGATCCACGAAAGCCCCGTCCTCGTAATAGCCCGCAACCACACCGCTCGCGTTCATGGCCCGAGGGAATGTCGCAATCGAATCTCCGGGATCGAAGAGCGTGTAGCCGTCCGCGGATGCCGGGCCGCTCAGGATGCAAAGGATCGCGGCGACGGAAACCGTCAAAGGCCGGTACCGCATGGGAACCTCCCTTCAGATCGCCAATTCGCACCACACCGGTACGTGGTCGGACGGCTTGTCGCCGGCGCGCATCTGCTTGTCGATGCCTGCGGCCTTGAGCCGGTCCGCCGCCTGGGGCGACAGCATGATGTGGTCGATGCGGATGCCGTGATCCTTCTGCCAGGCGCCGGCCTGATAGTCCCAGAAGGAGTACTGATGCGTCTCGGCGTGGCAAGCGCGGAACGCGTCGGTGAAGCCGAGATATTCGAGCTTGCGCAGCGCCGCGCGCGACTCCGGCTGGTAGAGCGCGTCGCCGAGCCACGCTTTCGGGTTCCAGACGTCGTCCGGCGTCGGGATCACGTTGTAGTCGCCCATCAGCGCCGCCGGCTCCTCGAGCGCGAGCAGGCCGCGCGCGTGCACGGCGAGGCGCTCGAGCCAGGCGAGCTTGTAGGTGAACTTCTCGGTGCCGATCGGGTTGCCGTTCGGCGCATAGATCGAGGCGATGCGCACCGTGCCCTTGGTCCCGGGCACGACCGCCTCGATGTAGCGGGCGTGGTCGTCTTGGTCCGCCCCCTTGAGCCGCGGCGTCACGTCCTCGAGCGGGCGGCGCGACAGGATCGCGACGCCGTTATAGGTCTTCTGTCCGTGTACGGCGCAATTATAGCCGATCTCCTCGAACGCCTGGCGCGGAAAGGCGTCGTCGACGCATTTGATCTCCTGCAGCACGACGGCGTCGGGGACCGCCTCCTTCAGCCAGGCGAGCGCGGGCTCCAGCCGGACCTTGATCGAGTTCACGTTCCACGTGGCGAGCTTCATGGCCGTCTTATACGCCAGATTCGAGGCGGGCGAAGCTCGGATTCGCGCGATGGAAGCGTGGGCGCCGATGTGCTAGGGGAGCGTTCATGCCTTCCGCACCCTCCATCGAGGTCCAGCCGCTCATCGCCGTGCGTGACGTCCGCGCGAGCAGCCGCTGGTATGCGCAGCTCCTCGGAGCGGACCGTCTTCCCGAGCATGAGCACCGCGATCTGTACGACCGGCTCACGTCGTCCGGCCGCATGATCCTCCAGCTTCACGCCTGGGACGCGGAGGACCATCCCAACCTCGTCGACGCGAACGCGGCGCCGAACGGGCATGGCGTGTTGCTCTGGTTCCAGCTCGCCGATTTCGATTCCGCCGTCGCGCGCGCGGAGAAACTCGGCGCCGAGATCGTCCTGGCTCCGCATGTCAATCCGGCGCCGCAACATCGCGAGATGTGGCTGCGCGATCCCGACGGCTATGTGGTGGTCATCGCCAGCCCCGATGGCGAGGCTGGAGGAAGTTGATGCCGTTCGCGATCATGCTGATGCCCGCCGATCTGGATGCGCCCTTGCCGCACTATAAGACGGCGATCGAAAGAGCCGTGCACGCAAACGGCGGGGAGCTTGCCCCGCATGGCGTTGTGCGATTGGCGGATGGCGGGCAGTTCGTATTCAAGAACGACTATTTTTGGCCCAAGCGCCTTACGTCCGGCGTTTGCCGCGTCATATTCGATACCGCGCTGCACACCGACACCTATGTAACCACCGGCGGCTCTGACGTGGCGCCTTTAAAGGTCAAAGGATCCACGCTCGATATCCCGTCCGAATTGGGACCGGCCGTCGTGGCCGCCAGTCCCGATGTTCTCTGCGCCAAGCTGCGAGGCCGCCTCGCTCGCTGGATCAAAGAGATGGGACAGCTGAGGCGCGAGGGCGTGATCGATGCCGACGATCAGCCCCTGGAACCACCCGCCGATCCTGGCACAGAACCGCGCTTGCATGGCCGTCCCTCGGGCACGGCCGCCAAATGCGAAGCTTCCGAGCGCGAGGAAACCTCAAAACTCGGATGGAAATTCGTGCGCAGCATCGTCACGCGGAATGCGCAATGGGGCGTTGTCTGGCGCGCGGACATCGCGCCTGAGAGCGACCCCGCCACCTGGTTTCGCGAATCCTGCTGGCGGGTGCGAGGCACTCGCGGCGAAAGCGGGATCAGCACGTCAAGCCGCCCTCTAATGATGTTCGACAAGACCCAAAGCATCATCCCCCTGCCGGCGGAATAGAGCACGCGCTGTAAAACGATGGTGAGCGCTGCTACGCTGATGCAAATTCGGTGAGCGCGTTATGCTAGACCACATCGCGTTTCGCGTCGCCCCCGACACGATCCCGTCAATTCTCGAGAAGCTGAAGTCGAAGGGATGCGAGTTCATTTTGTCCGAAACGGGCACATCCCTCTACTTCTTCGACTTCGACAACCATGTCTTTGAGCTCGATAGCTCCGGTCAGCAGCAGGAGCTGGACGGACTGGCCGCGTCGTCAGGCGGTTAAGCCTCTGATTGTTGGCTTGCCGAGCCGTAGCTTCCGCGGAGCGGAAGCGAAGGCTGGTCGGAGCGGCGGGATTTGAACCCACGACCCCCAGTCCCCCAGACTGGTGCGCTAACCAGGCTGCGCCACGCTCCGTACCGTTCGCCACCGGCCGAGGCCGCCGGGTAGGGTTCCCGGTTCGCGAAGGGCGCGGACTATATGCGCCCGCCGGCGCTTGCGCAAATGGGAATTGGCGGCATTTTGGCTTTCCGGGTTCTGGGATATGGTTCCCTCGCACTCATCCAAGGGGGAACAGATGAACCGGACACTATCCATCCTCGCGGCGCTGTCGTTCGCGGCGCCCGCGCTCGCCGCCTCGCCCATGGCGATGTCCGCCAAGCCGGCGCAGTCCGCCGCCGACAAGTCCGCGATCATAAGCGCGATGAGCGCGGGACCGGCGGCGGTCGGGCGCAATGCGACGATCGTGGTGCCGGATGCGTCGGGCAAGATGCGGGTGCTGCGCAACGGCACGAACGGCTTCACCTGCATGCCCGACGATCCCTCGTCGCCGGGCGCCGATCCGATGTGCGCCGACAAGGCCGGGATGGACTGGCTCGATGCCTACATCGCGCACAAGCTGCCGGCGAAGGGCAAGGTGGGCTTGATCTACATGCTCGCGGGCGGCAGCGACGCCAGCAACACCGATCCCTACGCGTCCAAACCCGCGAACGGGCATTGGATCGCCACCGGCCCGCACGTGATGGTCGTCGGCGCCGACGCCGCGTTCTACGCCGCCTATCCGTCGGGCGCGAACCCCGACACGTCCGTTCCTTACGTGATGTGGGCGGGCACGCCGTATCAGCACCTGATGTCGCCGGTGAAGTAGGGCGCTCTTTAAGGCTTGTCGTACTTGTCCCTTCGGCGGCGGCCGAAGAGCAGGCGCGACTCCAGATGCAGACGCAGCGCCTTGTAGTAGGCCTGCAGGAACTCGAGCGGGCTTCCGAAAGGCCGCGCGCCGGTCTTGTACTGGATGCGCTCGGCCACCGCCTTCATCGTCGCGGGATCGCGGCGGCGCAGCACGTCCTCGAGCACGGTGAGCTCCTTCACGCCATAGGCGTCGAGCGCCTCGGCGCTGAACAGGCCTTCGGTCTCGACCTCGTCGCCGGCGAGATCGATGTCGAGGAGGCGCCTGGGCGCGCGTACGACCCAGGTGCCGCCGACCAGATCGCCGACGCGCAGCCTGTCCTTGTTGAAGAGCGGGAACAGCACGAACACGCCGCACCAGATCAGCGCCATCAGATAGGCCAGCCCGTCTTCGCTGAAGCCGATGGCGAAGACCAGGGTGATCGGCACGAACAGCTCGACCTCGCGCATCACGTTGCGCAGGAAGATCGCCTCGGCGGTGAGCCGGCCGCCGTCGCGCATCGCCACGCGAAGCCCCAGCGCGCGCTTGCCGGGCGTCGCGGCGCGCGGCGTCAGCTCGAAGGCGGTGAAGTAGAAATTGCGCAGGAAAAAAGCGACGAGCATCCAGACGACGCCGATCAGCTCACCGACGCCGAAATTCAGCACCGCGCCCATGATCGCCAGCGCGATCGTGGCGCCGATCAGGACGCCCAGGATGATCACCAGGTCGAGCAGCAGCGCCGCCGCGCGCTCGCCGGCTTCCGCCAGCACGATGCGCAGATCTATGCCCTCGGGCGTCACGAGCTCGCGCGTGCGCGCTTGCGGGGGCGTGTATGCGGGCGGCTGCGTCGCGGCGTTCATCGCTCGCCCCGCGGCAGGTAGAAATAGGTGCACCACAGCATCAGCATCGCCGTGCCGACGGCGTAGCGGACCAGCGTGCTCTGGACGAGCTGGCGGCCATAGCCCTCGAGAAGGCCGGCGACCGCCAGCATCACCACGACCCCAGCCATCACGACCGCCGCCTTTCGCCCGGCGGCGGCGAGCGCGTCCATGCGGCTGAGCTCGCCGGGAAAGGCGAGCCCCCAGCCGATATGGAAGCCTGCGGCGCCGGCGAGCGTGACCGCGAAGATCTCCGTCGTGCCGTGGATGAAGAGCCAGCCGCCGAGCTCGATGCCGAGACCCTGCTGCCCGAAGAGTGCAAGGAAGGCGCCGAGGACGAGCCCGTTATAGATCATCATGAACGCCGACGGCAGGCAGCACGCGAAGCCGAGCGCGAAGGAGAGCAGCGCGATGCGCGCGTTGTGGGTGAAGAGGAAAGTCGCAAGCACGCTCAACCCGTCGACGTGCTGGGGGCCGTGCAGCGTGTCGTAAAGCTGCTTGTAGGAGGCGCCGGGATCGCGTCCTTGTGCGTAGTCTTCCGACACGAAGGCGGAGAACCATTGCGGCGAGCGCCGCACGAGCACGTAAGCCACAACCGTGCCGAGCAGGTTCATCGCGCCCGACACAAGCGTCTCGCGCCACAGGCTGCGCACCGCTTCCGACCAGTCGCGCACGAAGAAGCGCGCCACGCGCTCGGTCAGGGTCGTGCGCGCGCCATAGACGCAGAAATAGGCCCGCGCCGACAGGCTCTCCAGATAGTCCACCAGGCTCTTGTCGAGCGAGATCGCGCGCGCCATCGACAGCGAGGTGAGGGTGGCACGGTAGAGCACCGGGATCGCGATCACCTCGTCGTCGCTGAGCGAGGCGCGCTGGCCTTTCTCGAAGCGGTCGAGGAGGTTTTCCAGCCGCCGCCAATCGGCTTCGCGCTCGGTGCGGAAGCGGCGGCTCTTGAGGGTGACCGTCATCGCGCCCTCACAGCCGGTCGAGCCGCTTGGCGGCGAGGTATGAATCGATGAGGCCCAGGCCGATCTGCTGCAGCGGCACGTCGATGACATGGACGCCCAGGCGCCTGAGCTTCGCCGTCACGATCTCGCGCTCGCGCAGGAGCGTGTCGGCCACGACCGCGCGCGAGACGTCTTCCGCCGTCTCCGGTTTGGCGCGGGCGAGCTCTTCCAGCTCGACGTCGCGGAACAGGACGAACAGCACCAGGTGGCGTTGCAGCAGGCGGCCGACATTGTCCAGCATCAGCTCGGCGCTGGTCGTGTCGACGAAATCGGTGAAGACGACGACGATGGAGCGGTGCTCGAGATCGGCCGCCAGCTGCGTCAGGCCGAGCGTGAAATTCGTCTCGGCGGTCGAATAGTCGAGCCGGGCCGCCTGCCGTTGGAGCTGCTCGAACGCGGCCGGGCCCGCGACGGTGCCGCTGCGCAGGCGCGGCTTCTCGTCGAAGGCGAAGAGGCCGACGCGGTCGCCGATCTTCAGGCCGACATAGGCGAGCAGCAGGATCGCCTGCAGCGCGCGGTCGAGGCGCGGCTGGCCGGCGACCGGCTCGCTCATCAGCCGCCCGGTGTCGAGCGCCATCACGATGTGCTGGTTCTGCTCGGCCTGGAACTCCTTGGCCAGCAGCGTGCCGTGGCGGGCCGACTGCTTCCAGTCGATGGTGCGGCGGTCCATGCCGGACTGGAAGCTGCGCAGCGCGTGGAATTCCCAGCCCTCGGCGGCGTTGAGCTGCATGTGCGCGCCCATCGTCGCATCGCGACGGAACAGGCGCGTGGCCTCGTCCTTGACGTCCTGGATGTTGGGCACGATGGGGATCGCGCGGTCGAGCTTCTCGCTACGCTGGGTCCAGGCGAGCCCGAGCGGTCCCTGCCAGCGCGCCCACAGCCGCTCGAACCGGCCTTCGCCGCGGCGCTGCACCTCGAGCGCGAATTTCGCGACGCCCTTGTTCGCGGTCACCGCCACGTTCTGGCGATGGGGCGAGATGCTGAGGCGCGGCCCGATGTCGAGCGCGACCTCGATATCCTTCGGCACGCCGCCGCCGTTGAAGCGGAACAGGAAGGACGCGTTGCCCGTCTGTCCGACCGCCATGCCGTTGGGGAGCGAGGGCTCGATCGTCAGCCCCCGGCCCGTGAACAAAGCATCCAGCAGCATCAAGCCGCCGACGAACACGATCCACGCAGCCCCGACCAGCCACAGCTTCGGCGCCATGACCGCAAGCAGCAGCGCCACGGGTATCCCCAGCGCCGCCAGCATCACGGTCCGGCCGGTCGGGTAGATCATCGTTATGCCGCTCTCTCAAAAACTAAACTGTCATGGCCCGCGAATGCGGGCCACCCAGTTGGGTTCTGCAGGAATGATCGAGAAGACGTCACCTGGGCGGCCCGCATTCGCGGGCCGTGACATTTGGGGGTTTGAAGAAAAGCTACCATCACCGCGGCGCCTGGACGCGTTCGACGATGCCGCGCAGGACGTCGTCGACCTTGCGGCCGTCGATCTCGGCGGCGGGGGACAGGATCACGCGGTGGCGCAGGGCGGGGAGCACCAGCGCCTTCACGTCGTCGGGCAGCACGTATTCGCGGCCGTCCAGCGCCGCGCGGGCGCGCGAAGCGGCGGCGAGCATGGCCGAGCATCTCGGGCTCGCGCCGTGCGAGATGTCGGGCGAGACGCGCGTCGTGCGCACGATGGTGACAATGTAGGCCAGCACCGGCTCGGTCAGGCGCGTCTGGGCGACGGTGGCGATGGCGGCCGAGATCGTGTCGCGGTCGGCGACCGGCACGATGCCGAGCGATTTGGGATCTGGCATGCGCACGGTGGGACCGGTCGCGGCGACGATGGCGCGTTCCTGCTGCTCGTCGGGATAGGCGAGCACGTGCTTGAAGAGGAAGCGGTCGAGCTGCGCTTCGGGCAGGGGATAGGTGCCCTGCTGCTCGAGCGGGTTCTCGGTCGCGATCACCATGAAGCGCTCGCTCAAGGGATTGACCTTGCCGTCGAGGGTGACGCGGCGTTCCTGCATCGCCTCCAGAAGTGCTGCCTGGGTCTTGGGCGGCGTGCGGTTGATCTCATCGGCGAGCAGGACCTCGCAGAAGATCGGTCCGCGATTGACCGTAAAGGTCGAGGTCTGGAAGTTGAACAGGTTCGTGCCCACGATGTCGCCGGGCATCAGGTCGGGCGTGAACTGGATGCGTCCGAAATCGAGGTTCACCGCGGCGCTGAACGCCTGCGCCAGGAGCGTCTTGGCGGTGCCGGGCGGCCCTTCGAGCAGAATGTGCCCGCCGCAGAACAGCGCGGTCAGCATCAGGTCTATCGTGTCGTCCTGGCCGTAGATCGCCTTGCGGATCTGGTTGCGCAGCCGGAACGCCAGGTCCCTGACGTCGCTAATTTGCATGGAACATCCCCTGTCTCCATTCGTAGAATCTGCGCGCCAGCGTGACGAGCGCGGCGCGGCTCGTGACCTGCTGCGTCTCCTGCATGAGCGCGGAATAGGAAAGCTGGTCCTGGCGCTCGAGGTCCTTGAACAGCGCCTCGCTGTCTTCCGCGTCGAGCGGGCGGCGTACGCCGAGCGCGCGCAAGGCCAGGTTCCGCGTCGTCTGCGCATAGCGCGCCGCCATGCGCGGCTCGCGATGCAGCATGCGGATCATGTCGGCGGCGTTGTTGACGAGCGCGGTCTTGCCGCGCGCGAAAGCGGCGAGCGGGACGGGCGGCGTGCCGAAGCGCACCGCGGCGTGGAAGCCCATCAGCAGCGCTGCGAAGATCGCGCACAGCGTGGCGCCCAGGAAGGGCGGGGCGAAGATCTGGCGCAGCAGGCTCGGCGTCGTGCCCAATCCGTTCAGGGTCACGTCGAAATGCACGGGCGCGCTGCCGCTGCGCAGATTGCCGATCATCGACACCGCCAGCTCCGCCGTCGGCAGGTCGGCCACGCCGTGCGTGTTCATCAGATCGGGATCGGCGAGCACGTAGATGGGATAGTCCTTGAGCTTGACGAGCACCGCGCCGCCGCCGGCGCTGGAGATCAGCGGCAGCCAGTCGGGGCCCGAGATCGTCTGCAGCGAGTCCGCCTTTGCGAGGTTGTCCGGGAACGGGCCGAAGCTGCCTGCGGTCGCCACCAGCTGGGGCGCGGACACGCCTTTGAGCCGTGCGATCTTCGTCGTCGCGGAGAGCGGCTTCAGTATCCGCTCGATATCAACATGGCTGATCGTTGGTCCCTTCAGGACATGGCCGCTCACCTCCGGATCGCTGAGCGGATACCATTTGGGCAGGATGACGAGCCATTGCCGCGTGTCGCCGGGCGTCTTGACGAGATTGGCCAGCGCGTCGTCCCCGGCGTCGTCGGGCGGCGTGGCGACGGTCAGGCTGTTATGCGCCACGTCGCGCGGCGCCGGCCCACGGTCGATCACGTTGTTGATGCCGTCGGCGTTGAGCAGGATACGCAGGCCCGCGAAGCCGATCGCCGAGCGCGAAAGCGCGTGCGTGTCGCTGTCGTTGTCGTCGCGGAATTCCGGCGCATAGGCCGAGAACACGAAGAAAGCCAGCAGCGAGAGCACGCTCACCGCCACAAGGCCGATAGCGACGCGCGGCGAGATGAGCGGGGCCTTGTTCTCCTCGCTCATGCCGCCAGCCTCCACGTGTCGGGGAAGGCGAAGCGCTCATAGGCGTCGCGGCAGCGCGCGAATTCCTCGGCGCCGATCTCGCGCTCGGCGAATAGCGCCTGCTCGACGACCTGCGCAATGCCGGAGAAGGTCGTGCGTGCCGCTTGCGGCAATTGCTCGAGCTGCGCGATCTCGCGGCTGGTGAGGGCCTGGCGCACGAGGTCCGGGCGCCGCGTGTCGATATGCTCGATGCTACGCAGCAGGATGAGATGCACCGCCTCGCCATATTTCCCCTTGGCCGCGAGGGCGTCGGCGTCGCGCAGCAGGTTGTGCGCGGCGGCGGGGGCAGGGTGCCATTCGGGCCCGGCGGTGGCCGACTTCTGCTCGCGTTTTTTGCGGTCGCGGAACCAGCCGTTCTGCATGGCCGTGCGGACGACGAAGTAGATGATGAGACCGATCACGGCGGCGAAGAGGGTCCACCCCAGGATCTGCAGGAGCGGCCCGAGGACCAGGGGCGTGCCGGAACCGCTGTTCCACTGAGGCGGCGGCGGAGCCGGCTTGCTCTGCGGGAAGTCGAACTGGAGCTCGCGATGCGTCAGCAATTCGTCATGCGCGTGCGCGATGCCGGTGAGGTGGGAAGCATGCGCCGAAGGAGAAGTGCCGCTCACGAAGCGAAAGCCCGAATGTCGAAAGGAAATGCCACCACCACTCGCCCGCTGCGCCCGGGCAACTATGCGCTGCGGCTCGCCGATTCTCAAGCCGATGCATGGCGTTAGCCGCGCCTAGCCCTTCGCCCTCAGCGCGACCTCGCGCGCGCGGACGAGGTTGACATGGCCCATGCCGTTGCTGCCCGTCTCGACGAAGCCGATCTTGGCGCAGAGCTTGAGCGAAGGTGTGTTGTCCTGGAACACCTCGACGCGCGCGGCGCGGCCCTTGAGCGCCCATTCGTCGGCGATCTTCTCGGTGAGCGCGGTGCCGAGGCCTTTGGCCTGGCGGTCCTCGAGGAGCGCGAAGTCGACGAAGTAGACGGTCTCGCCTTCGTCCGCCTCGATGAAGCGGCCGATGGGGCGCCCGGCGCTTTCGATGATCGAGTAGGTCGCGTCGGGAAAGGTGTTGCGATGCGTGGCGTTGTTGGAGCGGAACTGGAACTCGAGCATGGTGCGGATCCGGGGTTCGGGCAGACCGCCCTGGCGCATCACGCGGCCGGCATGGGCGTCGAAGAGGGCGAAGAGGAACGCTTCGTCGTCAGCGCGCTGGGGGCGCAGCGTGACCGATCCAAAAGCCAAGTCGTAGCGGCGCGATACTTCCATCCCCGATCCCGTTCGGGCAATCTGCGCGCTCGAGAAGCGCAGAGGCCTTTAGGCATGTCCGAATTGTTCCTCGAAGTTCATCATTTCGAGCCGCTGGTCGGCAAGACCGCCCGCTTCGGCGGCACGCCTTTCGCCATGACGCTGGAGGCGGTGTCCAAGGGGCAGAAATTTCTCCCCACCGCCAAGCGCGATCCGTTCTTGCTCATCTTCCGCTCGCGCCGGGAACCGTACTTCATGCGCGAAGGGATCTACGATTGTGCCTTCGACGACGGACCGACCTATTCCTTCTACATCTCGCCGGTCCACACGCCGGAGCAGGAATGGCAGGACTATCAGGCGGTCTTCAGCTGACGGTCAAACCCGTCCGGCCTTGCGCAGTGCGTCGGCTTCCGCTTGATCCACCTTGCGCGCGTCCCAGCCGCCTTGCGGCAGGCGGTCGATGAAGATGTATTCGTCCGATCCGAGCGCGCCGAGCGCCACGTGGCGGCTCGGCAGGATCACGAATGTCTGCTTCCCGACATAGACCACGATCTGTCCGCCGCGATAGAGCGCCATGGAGGCGAGCGTCTTGAGCTGGCCGTAATAGGGCTCGGCGAGCCAGGCGTCGGCGTGGTCCTCGTCCACATTGGCATTCAGCCTGCGGCCTTCCAGATCGAGCCAGAGCACCATGTGGCAGCGCTCGGGCTCCCATTCGGCCCCGAACTGCGCGTCGGTAAGCCACACGCAGTGGAAGTTGCGGCAGACCGGCGGGCGTGTCTCGTGGATGCCGCAGCCCTTGCCCGGCACGCAATGCTCGCACCACCGGTTCATCGGCTTGTTCAGCGGCGCATCGACACGCATCACCTTGCAGCACAGGGTGCAGCCGTCGCAGCCGCGCGCGAGCGTGAGCGGTCCGTTCGGCGTGTCGACGGTCAATCCCATGCGCGGGACACTAGCATACGGCTCAGGTCTGCGACGGGAAGATGCCCTGCAGCGCGATGCAGATGTTCAGGCACAGATAGGGCATGATGTTGGAGTGGGCCTGGCTGCCGCCGGAATTGGTGATGGTCTGCGTCGCCAGTGGGGAGCCGCCCGGCGCGTTGCCGTACATGCCGACCGGAAAGGTGCCGCCGCTCGAATTCGTTCCGTTTGCCTTGCCCAGATAGGTGTTGTTGGCGGGCGTGGCGGTGCCGGCATTGTTGACGTTGTCCGACATCAGGCCGTGATTGTGCTGCGGCAGTTCGGTGATGATCAGCGTGTGCGCTTCCTCGCCGCCGCGCTGGCCCAGTTGGAAGGTTTGGCCGTAGCCGACAGGGGTGCGGCTGCGCAGGTCGGGCAGCCCGAAAGTCGTGCGCCCGTCGCCGCCATAAGTCGTGCCGAGCAGCGCGAACAGCGGCTGGTTCTGGTTGATCGGCAGGAGCTGCCCATTGCACTGGGCATAGCCCTTGGGAGCGAAGTTGAACGAGAAGATGTCGAGTTGCGCCAAGAACGGAGTTGCCATCGGTCTGTATCCCTCTTATCCGCGCGGCGGAAAAACGCCCTGAAGGGCGATGCAGTAGTTCAAGCCCATATAGGGCTGCATGTTGTTGTGCGGCTGGCCGCCGCCGTTGAACCCGATCGCCGCGGTCATCGACGTCTGGGGCGTGCTGGTCGACAGGTAATTCGCGCTGATGCTACCGGCTTTCGAGCCGGAAGCGGCGGTCGCAAGCTGCGCGCCGGCGGGCGTCTGTGTCGTGCCGCCGGTGGTGGTCGCGACGAAGCCGTGCGGGTGGGACGGCATTTCGGTCGTAAGCAGGGTCACGTTCTGGGCGCCGGTCTGCTCGCCGAGATCGTACAAGGACAATCCCGGTCCCTGTCCGGCGCTGATGACGGAGTAATTCACGACGTTCGGCAGGGCGAAGGTCGACTTGCCGTCTCCGCCATAGGTCGTGCCCAGCAGCGAGAACAGCGCGGTATTCTGCGACAGCGGCAGGATCTGGCCCTGGCAGAACGCCCAGCCCTTGGGGGCGAAATTGAACGCGAAGATCTGGACTTGCGCGACGAAAGGTGTGGCCATGGTGCGTATCCGTTTCGAAGGTCCGCGAGGCCGCGGACGATTTGACCGCGATCAGTTCGGAGTGGGGTATATGCCGAACAGCGAAATGCAGTAATTCAGCACGATGATCGGCTGAACGTTCTCGTGCGGCTGGTTGCCGCCTGCGGGGGAGATCGAGTTCGCGGGCAACGTCACCTGCCCACTGCCGTCATAGGGGTAGTAGGAGTACGGCATGGGCGACTGGTTCACGTTCTCGAAGGCGACCGTCTGATTGGCGGCCGGATTCGCGCCGGTCGCGGCGTTGGCGTTCGCCATGAGGAAATGGTTGTGGATCGGGATCTGCTGGACGGTCAGCGTGACCGTCTCCGAACCCGCGGCTTGGCCGATGGTGTAGTTCGAGAGCCCGCCGCCCTGACCCATGTGGATCGGCACGCGGCCGCGCAGGTCGGGCAGGGCGAAGGTCGACTGGCCGTCGCCGCCGTAAGTGGTACCAATGAGATTGAACAGCGTGTCGTTCTCTGAGATCGGCATGAGCTGGCCGGCGCAGAACGCCCAGCCGGCCGGCGCGAAATTGCCAGCGAACATCATTAATTGGCCGACGTAAGGCTGCGACATGTCTGAGGCCCTCCCCTGTGAAAATCTGCTTATCATTGAGGATGGAAGATTACAACCGCTTGGTTAAAGGCGGCGAAAGCATGCGCCGCAAGTGGAAGCGCGGGCAAAGACAAATGAAAGTCGAAGCGGCAAGGGTTTTCGGTCCGGATACGACAGTGACGTGCGTGACGACGCGCGTGCGCTCAAGGGGTGGATGCCGGCATGTCTTGGCGATCACGCGCAGCGACATGACGTGCTGCACTGCGGCACAATTCTCATGATCTGCGAATTGGCGGAAATTTCATTTGCCCGGACCTGGAGACTTGCGCCGGATGCCGCGATAAAATTTCTGTCACGCGAAAAATTTGTATAAGACCCGCTTTGTATCAAAGTTGTCGCATAAGTGCTCTCTAGCGCATTGATTTTTCTGCATCTTGTGGGGGTCAACTCTAACTGGTAGCATCGAATCCAAGAGCTGGTCGATCGTTCGGCGGCGGTTGCATGGGATATGCGGTCGCCGCGAGGGTGTGGGCCGCTTGTGATCAATAGGCATCCTCGGAGGGGGCTTAAGTATGAGCGACGCGCGTAATCGTGATGTTTCGTCTTTCCCGAATACCGGCACGCGAGATCTCGCCTCCGATTCCATAGGGAGCACGTCGCACCACGGCCTGCATCACGGGTTCGACGACGACTTCACGTCTTCGGATTCGGATGGTGCGGCAACGATCGCCGCTCCGGTCGCCAATCCGGTGCTTTCGAACGGCGTGGATCACGGCTCGTTCGATGTCAGCGCGATGGGATCGGACACGCTCCACGCGCCGCCGCCTGTGGCCCAGGTCGGCGGCCAGCTTTGGTACGGCCTCGAAGACATCTCCAATTCCGGGCTCGACCACATCGATTCCGACGACGCGGGGCATGCGGTCAGCGACGTCCCGACGACCGGCGGCGGCGCCAACGTCGATATCGGCAGCGTAGGACTCGACGGCGCGAACGGCCTGTACTTCATCTATGGCCGCGACGGTCTTCTGCGCGATGGGCACATCGAGAACGACCTCGAGACCAACAGCGCGAGCGAGCTTTCCTCCGTCAATATGGTCTTCGGCACCGGCTTCAACGCCGATGTCGTGAATGCGCTTGCCGTCGATCCCCTCAACCACATCGTCTATATCGCCCACTGGGGCCAGACCGACGCGCTTACCGGGATCTTCGAAGTCCAGTACAATCCCGTGACCGGCGCGCTGACCAGCCCGTTCAACGCGACCTCGGACACGATCACCGATTCGAGTCATGTGTTGTTCCATGACGACAACACCGGCAAGGTCAACGGCACCACGTCGTTCACCGACGTCACCGCCATGCAATACGACATGCAGAACGGCAACCTGTATTACGTCGATGAGAGCGGCACTTGGGCGGGCTCGTCGACGAGCGGCTCGGCCTGGGCGGAGACCAATGGCATCTATGTCGTCAGCGCGACGGGCTCACCCACGCCGACGCAGCTGACGACCAGTCAGTTCGTCGGGGAGACGAACAACGCCGCCTATATCATCGGTCTGGCGATCAACGAGGCGCAGGGCCTCATCTATTTCGCGGTCAACAACGCCGGCACCCTGACGACGAAGTTCTACTACATGCCGATCGCCGGCGGCACGGCAACGCAGATGACGGCGCCCGTCAGCTTCGGCTTCGTCGATGCGGACGAGTTCGGCGGCGTGAACCCGCTGGCCTTCGATGCGAATTTGCGCCAGCTCTATATCTCGGACCAGACCAACCACTCGCTCGCGCAATTCACGCTGAGCGCCGACGGCCACAGCTTCACGAGCGGCAACGATACCTTCCAGACTGCGAATCCAGGCAATGATGGCGGCATAGCCACCTCGCTGTACTACGATCCGACGCCGACGCTCTCGACGCTCACCGCGACGACGACCGAAGCGCTGCAGGGCGGCAGCGCACTCAACTTGCTCACCGCCACGCCCACGATCACCGATCCGCAGGATGGCGCCTCCAACAAGCTCCATATGAACTATGCGCAGGTCGTCATCGCGAACGCGCAGTCGGGCGATCAGCTCCTCCTCGCCGGCCAGCTGAGCGGCACGGTCGACGGCGGCAAGATCACGATTCAGTGGAACAGCGGGACCCACACGCTCATGTTCTTCGGCAACGAGACGGAGGCCGAATACGCCAGCCTCATGGCTCAGGTGAGCTACCAGGATGGCGGCATAGACAACAGCACCGGCAGCCATCCGACGCGCACCATCGACTTCATCATCAGCGACGGCACGACCATCACCGACCAGACGACGGCGGACGCGAACGAGAAGGCGGTCACCGTCGTGATCGACCGCGCGCCGACGCTGACCCCGGACAACTATGCGGACCAGGAGGGCGGAACGGCGACCGGCACCTCCGGCACCGCGGGCACGGGCGTGCTCGGCAACGACAACGACAAGGACGCCGACGCGATCGTCATCACGGCCGTCAACGGAAGCGGCGCGAATGTCGGCAACTCGGTCACCGGGACCTATGGCCACCTGACCTTGAGCTCCAACGGCAGCTTCTCCTACGTCGCGGACAACACCTCGGCCATCGACAGCGCGGCCAACGGCTCGCATCCGGTCGACACCTTCACCTATACGGTGAGCGACGGCCTCGGCGGCGTCACGACGACGACGGTGAGCTTCACGATCAATCGCCCGCCGACGGTCGTCGGCGACTCCGGCGCCGCGGTCGAAAGCGCGTCGGGCACCGGCAACGTGCTGACCAACGACAGCGACAAGGACGGCGACACGCTGACGGTCTCGGCGGTCAACGGCTCCGGCGCCAATGTCGGCAATTCCGTCGCCGGCACTTATGGCAGCATCAACATCGCCGCGAACGGCAGCTACACCTACAACGCCAGCAACACCGCGGCGATCGACGGCGCGGCGACGGGCTCGCACCTGACCGACACGTTCACCTACACGGCGAGCGACGGGCATGGCGGCACGACCACGACCACGATCACCATCACGCTGGACCGTCCGCCGACGGTCGTGGCAGACAGCGGCGCCGCGGTCGAAAGCGCGTCCGGCAACGGCAATGTGCTGACCAACGACAGCGACCGCGACGGCGACACGCTGGTGGTTTCCGCCGTCAACGGCAACGCCGGCAATGTCGGCAACTCCGTCGCCGGCACCTATGGCCACATCACGATCGCTTCGAACGGCAGTTACACCTACAACGCCGACAACACGACGGCGATCAATGGCGCGGCGACGGGCTCGCACCTGACCGACACGTTCTCCTACACGGCGAGCGACGGGCATGGCGGCACGACGACGACCAACATCGTCATCACGCTGGACCGTCCGCCGACGGTGGTGAACGACAGCGGCAGCGACCTTGAGAGCGCGACATTGAACGTGCTCGCGGCCAGCGGCGTCATCGCCAACGACAGCGACCGCGACGGTGATACGTTGACGGTCTCCGCGGTCACCGGCGGCACGGTCGGAAGCTCTTTCGCCACGACCTACGGCCACATCACGGTCAATTCGGACGGCAGCTACAGCTACGTGGCCGACAACACCGCGGCGATCGACGCGGCGGCGAACGGCTCGCACCCGATCGACACCATCACCATCACCGTCAGCGACGGCCATGGCGGCACGACCAACGAGACGCTGAGCATCACCATCGACCGTGCACCCGCAGTCGTGGCAGATAGCGGCGCGGCGGTCGAAAGCGCGTCCGGGTCCGGCAACGTGCTGACCAACGACAGCGACAAGGACGGCGACACGCTCACCGTCTCCGCGGTCAACGGCTCCGGCGCCAATGTCGGCAACTCGGTCGCCGGCACCTACGGCCACATCACCATCAACAGCAACGGCAGCTACACCTACAATGCCGACAACACCTCGGCCATCGACGGCGCCGCGACCGGCTCGCACCTGACCGACACGTTCTCCTACACGGCGAGCGACGGCCATGGCGGCACGACGACGACCAACGTCGTCATCACGCTGGATCGCGCGCCGACGGTCGTGGCCGACGCCGGTGCGGCACTCGAAAGCGCGTCCGGCAACGGCAACGTGCTGACCAACGACAGCGACCGCGACGGCGACACGCTGGTGGTTTCCGCCGTCAACGGCAACGCCGGCAATGTCGGCAACTCCGTCGCCGGCACCTACGGCCACATCACGATCAACGCCGACGGCAGCTACAGCTACACCGCCGACAACACGGCGGCGATCGACGGCGCGGCGACGGGCTCGCACCCGACCGACACGTTCTCCTACACGGCGAGCGACGGGCACGGCGGCACGACGACGACCAACATCGTCATCACCATCGACCGCGCCCCGACGGTGGTGAACGACAGCGGCAGCGACGTCGAGGGCGCGACGCTGAACGTGCTCGCGGCCGGCGGCGTACTCGCCAACGACAGCGACCGCGACGGCGACAGCCTGACGGTCACCGCCGTGGGCGGCTCGGGCGCCAATGTCGGCAACAGCTTTGCGACGACCTACGGCCACATCACGCTCAATGCCGACGGCAGCTACAGCTACGTCGCCGACAACACCGCGGCGATCGACGGGGCCGCGACCGGCTCGCACCCGATCGACACGGTCACGCTCACCGTCAGCGACGGCCATGGCGGCACGACCAACGAGACGCTGAGCATCACCATCGACCGCGCGCCCACGGTCGTGGCCGACGCCGGTGCGGCGGTCGAAAGCGCGTCGGGCACCGGCAACGTGCTGACCAACGACAGCGACAATGACGGCGACACGCTGGTCGTCTCGGCCGTCAACGGCAGCGCCGGAAATGTCGGAAATTCCATCGCCGGCACCTACGGCCACATCACGATCAATGCCGACGGCAGCTACACCTACAACGCCGACAACACGTCGGCCATCGACGGCGCGGCGACCGGCTCGCACCTGACCGACACGTTCTCCTACACGGCGAGCGACGGCCATGGCGGCACGACGACCACCAACATCGTCATCACGCTGGACCGCGCCCCCACGGTGGTGAACGACAGCAATACGGTCAGCGAGGGCGGTACGCTGAACGTGGTCACGGCCAGCGGCGTGCTCGCCAACGACAGCGACCGCGACGGCGACAGCCTGACGGTCACCGCGGTGAACGGCTCCGGCGCCAATGTCGGCAATTCCATCGCCACGACCTACGGCCACATCACGCTCAACTCCGACGGCAGCTACAGCTACGTCGCCGACAACACGTCGGCGATCGATGGGGCCGCGACCGGCTCGCATCCGACCGATACGGTCACCATCACCGTCAGCGACGGCCATGGCGGCACGACCAACGAGACGCTGAGCCTCAGCATCGACCGCGCGGCGGTCGCCAATCTCGACTCCCTCAACACCACCGAGAACTCGACGGCCACCGTCGGCAGCGGCTCGCCGGTCAATGCGAACCTGCTCGCCAACGACAGCGATCCCGACGGCGACTCCATCACCATCACGCAGGTCAACGGCAGCGGCGCCAATGTCGGCACCCAGATCACGCTGGCGTCGGGCGCGCTCCTGACGGTCAACGCCGACGGCACCTATACCTACGATCCGAACCACGCCTTCGACTGGCTGCCGGACTTCAACTCCTCCGGCGCCAGCAACACGACCGCGACCGACAGCTTCAGCTATACGATCGACGGCGGCGCGATGACGACGGTGACGATCACCATCAAGGGCGTCGACAGCAACGACACGCTGGTCGGCACGTCGGGCAACGATACGCTCAACGGCGGCCTCGGCGACGACATCATCTACGACGACAACGGGCTGAACAGCGGCAAGGATCCGCATGACACCAGCGCAGGCTTCTCCGGCGGCACAGACAGCTTCAGCGGCGGCAGCGGCAACGACACCTTCTACATGGGCGCCAACCTGACCGCGGCCGATCACATCGACGGCGGCACGGGCAGCGACCGCGTCATCCTCAACGGCGACTATTCGGGCGGGCTCACCTTCACCTCGACGACGATGGTCAATGTGGAGACGCTTGGCCTCACCGCCGGCAACAGCTATGACCTGGTCATGGCCAACGCGACGGTGACGTTGGGCAATAACCTCAAGGTGCAGGCCGGCACGCTCGGCGCCGGCGACAACGTCACCTTCGACGCCTCGAACGACACGACGGGCGGCAACTACATCATCAACACCGGCGCCGGCAACGACGTGCTCATCGGCGGCGTCGGCAACGACCGCTTCCGTCCCGGCAGCGGCACCGACTCGATCACCGGCAATGGCGGCGACGACCGTGTCGGCATGACGTCCAACTTCACCGCGGCCGATTCGATCGATGGCGGCACCGGCGACGACGTCGTGATCCTGAAGGGCGACTATTCGGCCGGCGTCGTGTTCGGCGCCGCGACGATGGTCAATGTCGAGACCCTCGGCCTGGCCAAGGGCTTCAGCTACAACCTGACGCTCAACGCTACGACGGACACGTCCGGTCAGACCCTGACGGTGCAAGCCACGACCCTGCAGGCGGGCAACAACGTCACCCTCGACGGCTCGGCGGTCGCGGGCGACCTCGTGATCAACACCGGCGCGGGCAACGACGTGCTCACCGGCGGCACCGGCGACGACACGTTCCGTCCGGGCAGCGGCATCGACACCATCCACGGCGGCGGCGGCGACGACACGATCAACATGATGAACAACTTCACCGCGGCCGACACGATCGACGGCGGCACGGGAACCAACAAGCTTTTGCTCGACGGTTTCTATTCCGGCGTCAACGCGGTGACGTTCGGCTCGACGACCATGACCAACATCCAGATACTCGAGCTGGGCGCGGGCCATGACTACTCGCTCACCTTCGACGTCTCGAACGTGGCGGCCGGCGCGAGCCTGACGATCCGCGGCGACACGCTCGGCGCGGGCGACAAGATGACGATCGACGGCTCGGCGCTAGGCGCGACGAGCACGCTGGTGATCGATGCCGGCGGGGGCCCCAACACGCTGATCGGCGGCGCCGGCAACGACATCATCCGCGGCGGCACCGGCGTCGACCACATCACCGGCGGCGGGGGGGCGGATCTGATCTATGGCGGCGGCGGCAACGACGTCTTCATCTACAACTTCGCCTCGGAATCGACGAGCACGACCTACGACTCGATCAAGGATTTCGACGCGATGAGCGATCGCTTCCAGATCGTCGGCTGGGCGGTCAACGCCATCAACGCCGAGGTCACGACAGGTCATCTGAACGCGGCCACCTTCGACACCGATCTTGCCACCGCCATCGGCGCGGGCCAGCTCGGCGCGCATGACGCGGTGGTCTTCGATCCGAACAGAGGCGACCTGCACAACCACCTCTTCCTGATCGTCGACATGAACGGCGTTGCGGGTTACCAGGCCGGCCAGGATCTGGTGATCGACATCACCGGCGCGTCCAACATCGGCAGCCTGACGACGGCGAACTTCATCACCTGATCGCCCTTTAGGTTTCGGACTTCCCGGCCCCTTGTCCCAACGGACGAGGGGCCGTTTATTTTGGGGCCGGCGGTTCGTTAACGGTGGCGGTCTAAGATCCTGCCATGTCCAGGTCCAGGTCCGTTTCAAAAGCATGGCAGGCAGTGGCATTCGCCGCGCTTCTCATTTCGCCCACCCATGCCGTCACCTCCGCCGACGATCAGGCGGCGCGGATGCATCGGGGCATGAACATCCTGGACGACGATCCGATGTGGCGCGATCCGGCGCGGGCGCGGTTCCAGCCGCGCCATTTCGCGCGTCTCGCGCAGGCGGGCTTCGACACGGTCCGGCTCAACCTGCATCCGTTCAAGCATCTGGGTGCGGACGGCGCGCCCGACGCGGCGTGGCTCGCGACGCTGGACGGCCTGGTCAAGGCCGGTCTGGGCGCCGGCCTGACCGTCATCGTCGACGAGCACGACGACACGCTTTGCGCGCGCGACGCGGATGGTTGCCTCAAGACGCTGCGTGCCGTGTGGGGCACGCTCGCGCCGCGCTACCGCAACGCCCCCGACCGGCTGCTGTTCGAGATCCTGAACGAGCCGCACGGCGTGCTCACCGCAGCCGTTTGGAACACCACCTTGCGCAACCTCATCGCGCTCATCCGCGCGACAAATCCGGAACGCAACATCGTCATCGGCCCGGCCGACATGAACACGGTGAGTGCGCTGCCGTCGCTCGACTTGCCGGAGTCCGACCGTCACATCATCGCGACCGTGCACTACTACACGCCGGTGCGCTTCACGCTGCAGGGCGCGAGCTGGGTGCCGTCGGCGAAGGACCTTTCCGGCGTCGCCTGGGGCAGCGACACCGAGGTCGCGGCCGTGGTGCACGATTTCGACCGCGTGAAGGCATGGTCCGACGCACGCCGTCGCCCGGTGTTCCTGGGCGAGTTCGGCGCCTACGAGAAGGCGCCGACGGACTCGCGCACGCGCTGGATCGCCCGCGTCGCGCGCGTCGCCGAGGCCCATGGTTTGCCCTGGGCCTATTGGCAGATGGACACGGATTTCGCCGCTTACGATTTCGACCGCGACGCGTGGATCGCTCCGATGCTCCAGGCGCTTGTGCCGTCGAACTAGAAGGGCGGGCCCCCTGCTTGAATCCCGCCTTTCCCACCCAATATGTCACACGGCGCAGGCTTGGCGTGCTAAGCTTGCGCCTTGAATCGAAAGGGGTTTTCGACAGATGGGTTCCTCGCTCCTCAAGCGCGCCGGGATGGCGGTCGCTTTCGCGCTTTCGCTGGTCGGGCTCAGCGCTTGCGGCATCAACGCGGTGCCCACCCAGGACGAGCAGGTCAAGGCCGCCTGGAGCCAAGTGCTCAACGAATACCAGCGCCGCTCCGACCTGATCCCGAACCTGGTCGAGACCGTGAAGGGCTTCGCCAACCAGGAGAAGTCCGTCCTCATCGGCGTCACCGAGGCGCGCGCGAAGGCGACGCAGACGACCATGAGCCTGCCGCCCGACGTGACGTCCAATCCGCAGGCCTTCCACCAGTTCGAGCAGACCCAGGCGCAGCTCGGCGCCTCGATCGGAAGGCTGCTCGCGGTCAGCGAGCGTTATCCCGATCTCAAATCCAACGAGAACTTCCTGGCGCTGCAGAGCCAGCTCGAGGGCACGGAGAACCGCATCACGGTGGCGCGCCACGACTACATCGACGCCGTGCAGCGCTACAACACGACGCTGCGCACGATCCCGAGCCGCTGGATCGCGGCGATCTTCTATCCCGACGCCAAGGTGAAGGAGACCTTCACGATCTCCGAGAAGGCGCAGGAAGCCCCGCAGGTCAAATTCTGATGCCGGGCACGTCTCATGCTTGAGCGCGCGCTCCTGCGCATCGCCTATGTGCTGGTCGGCATCCTGTCGCTGACATGGCTCGCGCTCGCCACGCCCGCGGAGGCCGACCCGGACTTCCCGGCGCTCAGCGGCCGCGTCGTCGACGACGCGGGCGTGCTCTCGGACGATACCAAGCGCGAGCTCGACGGCATCCTGGCCGGCGACGAGAAGCAGTTCGGCGGCCGCCAGGTCGTGGTCGTGACCGTGAAATCGCTGCAGGGCTACGAGATCGCCGATTACGGCTACCGTCTCGGCCGCCATTGGGGCATCGGCCAGAAGGGCAAGAACAACGGCGCCCTGATCATCGTGGCGCCCAACGAGCACGCGGCCCGCATCGAGGTGGGCTACGGCCTGGAAGGCGATCTCACCGACGCCAAGAGCCGCGTCATCATCGACCGCACGATGCTGCCCGCGTTCCGCAAAGGCGACTACAATGCGGGTGTCGTCGACGGCACCAAGGCGGTTCTGGCGACGCTCGGCAACACCAATTACGCGGTTCCCGACTACAGCGAAGAGGACCGTGACGAGCCGTCGGGTGGCTGGACCGGCATCATTGTCTTCCTGGTGATCCTGTTCTTCGTGGGCCGCGGGTTCTTCTGGCCGCTGCTGTTCATGGGCGGACGCGGCGGCTGGGGCGGCGGAGGATGGGGCGGAGGCGGCTTCGGCGGCGGGAGCGGCGGGTTCGGCGGAGGCGGGTTCTCCGGCGGCGGCGGCTCGTTTGGCGGCGGGGGCGCGTCGGGGCGTTGGTAGATCCGCTGCATCTGTTCCGCGACGGCGAGCGCGAGCGCATCCGTGCCGCGATCGAGGAGGCCAAGCGCGGCACATCCGCGAAATTCGCCTTCGTCGCCGTGCCCGCGAGCGACCACTATGCTTGGTTCCCGGTCGTGTGGGCGGGCGTCGTGGCGCTGGCGGCGACCGGCGCGCTCGCGATCCTGCGGCCGTATCTGAGCATCGGCGCGGGCTTCGTCGTCGATGCGGTGCTGTTCGTCGTCCTGAGCCTGCTGTTCGACTGGTGGCCGATCCGCGTGCGGCTGGTACCGCCGCATTTCAAGCGCCTGGCGCTGCACCACGCCGCCCAGCGCGCCTATGCCGGCCATCTCATCTCGCGCGACGACGAGCACAACGGGGTGATGCTGTTCGTCTCACTGGCAGAGCGCCACATCGAGATCGTCGCCGAGCGCGAGGCGCATGCCGCAGCCCCGCCGGGGACCTGGGACCGCATCGTCGCCGGCGCGACGGCCGCGATGGCGTCGCGCGGCGTGGCCGACGGGCTCGTCGAGGCGATTTCGGCCTGCGGCACGACGCTGGCCCAGGCATTCCCGCGCCGGTCCTGACTCGCATACCACGCGAAGTTGCAAGCCTCCCGCCATGGCGGCAAGATGCCGGGCAGGGGGTTATCGCATGACGATCTACCGCAAATCCGTTCTCGCAGTGGCCGCGCTGGCGCTGACGTTGTCCGCCGCGCGGGCCGACGCTCCGGCCTGCTCGCTGGGCCTGATGGCCTCGCTGGACATGACGGCGCTCCCCGATGGCCGGTTCACCGTGCCCGTGTCCATCAACGGCTCGCAGCACCAATTCCTTGTGGAAACGGCGGGCGTCTTCAGCAAGATCGCTCCCGATCTTGCCACCAGGCTCGCGCTTCCTCAAAGCCCGAGCCGCGCCGAGATCTACGGAGCAAAGGGCCTGCTCCACATGAATTCCGCGGAGGTTGATTCCTTCAAGATCGGCGCGATGGAGATGAAACGCTTTCATCTCGCTGCCACGACCGGCGACAGCGATCTCACGGGCGGCATAGAAGGAACGCTCGCGCCCGACTTGCTGATCCTTTTCGATGTCGAGTTCGATTTCGCCAAGAACAAGATGAACCTGTTCTCGCAGGACCATTGTCCGGGGAAAGTCGTCTATTGGACGCAAGGAGGTTATGCCACATTGCCGTTTCGCATGATGTCGGGTCCGGCGTCGCTCGGTCACCACATCGAGTTCACGACGACGTTGGACGGCCACGACCTTTCGACGGTCCTGGACACAAGTTCGTCGACGACGTGGCTGCGCCATAAGCCGGCGGTGGAGTTTTTCAGCTTCGACGAGAAAGCGCCCGACGTCACGCTCGATCCACAAGAGCAAGCCGGCCTTCCGGTCTACAAGAAGCGCTTCCAGGTGCTGCATCTGGGCGGGATCGACGCGCCGAATCCGACCATCGACGTCATGCCGGATCAGTACGAGGCGTCTTTCCGCCAGGAACATTCGGAAAAATCCCGCGACGATCCCATTTACGGCGGGAACCTCTCGATGACCGATTTGACCGTCGGGGTCGATGTCCTGCGCAAGCTGCACGTCTTCGTCGCCTACAAGGAGCACAAGGTCTACGCGACTGGCGCCGACGCTCACTGAAAGTCTGCGCCGGATCTGGTCTTTTCCGCTTGACATATAGTCAAATATATTTTACATACAGTCCGGTAATTTTGATACCGGAGGCCGAAAAATGGCGTTTCGCGAAAAGGCTGCCTGGATTTCATTGATCGTGGGGATCGGCGTTTACGTCTTCTATTTTGCGCAAGCCGTGCCGGCGATGGCGCGTGGGGAGACGGGGGGCGGGTATTATTTCGGCCTCCTGGCCGCGATGACGGTGCTGTTCGTCATAGCGATGATCGTGCTGACCGTGGTGGCCGCGGTGTTCGCGCCGAAAGACGCCAAGACGCCGCTCGACGAGCGCGAGCGGCTGATCGGGCTCAAGGCCTCGCAATTGGCCGGCGTCGTGCTGTCCGCCGGCGCGTTCATGACCATCATCGCGCTCTTCCTCGGCGCCGACCGGTTTTTCGCCGCGAACTTCCTGTTCCTTTCGATGGCGATCTCGGAGACGCTGAAAAGCGGAGCACAGATCTTCTATTATCGCCGGGGCGCGTGATGGCGCCGACGCGCGTGCGCAACGCCATCCGCCGCCTGCGCTTCGAGCACGGCGAGATGACGCAAGGCGAGCTTGCGGACCGCATCGGGGTCACGCGCCAGACCGTGAACGCGATCGAGCAGGGAAAATACTCGCCGACCCTTGAAGCCGCGTTCCGGATCGCGCAGGTTTTCGGCCGGCCGCTGGAAGAGGTCTTCCAATACGGGCCGGACGAGGGGCAGGGATGAAACGGCTGTTCGCGGCGCTCTTTGCGCTGCTGATTTCGACGGTGGCGGCAGCGGCCGCGCCGGAACGCACCGTGGTGGTCGTGCTCTTCGACGGCTTCGCGCCGGCCGAGCTCGACGCGGCCAAGCCGACGCCGAATTTCGACCGCCTGAAGCGCGAGGGCGCATGGTCGCGGCATCTGGTGCCCGCGTTCCCGACGATCTCGCTGATCAACCACACGACCTTCGAGACCGGATGCTGGCCGGAGCATCACGGTGTGATGTCGAACATCTTCTACGATCCCAAGCGCGGCAAGTTCGGCGAAAGCGACAACGTCGCCGACGCAGACTGGCACACGGGCTGCGAGGCGATGTGGGAAGCGGCCGAGCGCCAGGGCGTCAAGACGGCCGTGTTCAACTGGGCGGGGCGCTGGTCGAAGACGCGCGGCAAGCTCTCGACCTTCGCCAACGAGCAGGTGCCGTGGGCCCAGCGCGAGAACGACGAAACGATCCTGAACAAGGCGATCGCGCTGCTGCACGATCCGCGTCCCGATCATCCGCGCCTGATCGCGCTCTATTTCGACATCCCCGATCACGTCGCCCATTTCGACGGCGTGGCTGGGGCCAAGACGCGCGATGCGGTGCGCCGTGTCGATGCCATCACCGGCAAGCTGATGGCGGCGATAAAATCCATGCCGGCGGGCCGCGAAGGCACGCTCGTCATCGGCACCGACCACGGCATGATGGACGTCGGCCCAATGATCAATATCGGCCGCCTCATGAACATGTACGACATCAAGGGCCGTCAAGCGTCCGACGGCGCCACGACGTTCCTCTATCTCGACAAGGGCGAGAGCGCCGACCGCGTGCAGAAGGCGTTGAGCGCCTATCCCTACGCCTTCGACATCTACAGACGCGGCCACTATCCCGCCTTCGCGCATCTGGGCACGGGCCCGCGCGTGGGCGATCTGATGCTCGTCGCCAAGCCGCCCTATTGGGTGATCGGGCCGGAGCAGTTTCCGTGGTGGGCGAGCCTGCTCGGCGTCACGCATCTGTGGCCGGTGACGTTCACGCCGTTCACGGGAAGCCTGAAGGCGATGCACGGCTACGACCCGAACATCGTGCAGATGCACGGCATCTTCTACGCCTGGGGCGCGGGCGTGGCACCCGGCCGCGAGATCAAGCGCCTCGACATGATCGACCTGCATCCAACGGTGATGTCGTTGCTCGGTCTTCAGCCGGGCAAGCCGGTGGATGGGAAAACAATAGCGCTAGGACAACCCTCCCCTTGAGGGAGGGTCGAAAACGCGAAGCGTTTTCGGGGAGGGGAGCAGCGCCGGCGGTTCACCCCTCCCCGAAAAACACTTCGCTACGCTCGTGTTTTTCGACCCTCCCTCAAGGGGAGGGTCGTTTAGGCTCGCGATACATCCAAGGCAGCATGAGACCTATGGGGATGATCCAGAGCGTGCCGGCGAGCGCGTAATAGAGGAACGCCGCGTACCACACCGCATGCGGCAGGATCATCCGTCCGAACCCGGCCGCGAGGAGAACGTAGAACGCCAGCCACACCACGGTGACGAGCGTGCCAATCAGTTTCTTGAGGCTGGTGGACAAGTTGCTCTCTGAGTTTGCCGTCTAAGCAATAATGTCATGGCCCGCGAATGCGGGCCACCCAGTTCGGTTCTGCACAGTCTGGAAGATTGCGCAAGATGTCACCTGGGCGGCCCGCATTCGCGGGCCGTGACAATTGGCTTTCGGGAAGGAGGCCCTCAAAACCTCGACGACGCCAGCTTCACGTCCGCCGTCGACCACACCCTGGCGAACTCGGCGCGGACGGTCTTGGCCTCGTCGTGCTTGCCTTGTGCGTCGAGCGCCTGGGCGAGGCCGAACAGCGCCCAGCCGTCGACGCGGTAGTGCTTGAGGCTGTCGCGATAGACGGCCTCCGCATCGGCGGGCTTGTGCGCCTGCATCAGCGCCGCGCCCAGGATGTGGCTGGTCGGCTGATGCCAATAGGGCGGCTCGGTGTAGGGGATCGTGAGCTCGATGTCGCGGGCTTTGCGGAAATCCGCGACCGCCTCATCGAGATGCCCGGAATTGCGCGCGATCTCGCCGTCGATCAGCGCGACACCTACCTCAGCCATCATCGTCGCAGGCACGGGGAAGGCGTCGATGGCGGTGAAGGCGTGCCCGTCGATCATCGCCTGCAGCGCCTGCCGGTCGCGCCTGGCGTTCTTGAGATCGTGCTTGGCGGCATGGGCAAAGCCGCGCGCATAGAGCGACATCGCGACGTCGAGCTTCAGAGAGGGCTTGGGCCGCTTCTCCTTCAGCGCCGCATCCCACTTTCCGAAGCGCAGATCGGTCATCGTCGGCACGAAGAGATAGAGCTGCACGGGCGGCAGATCCGCCGCCATCGGCTCGCCGGCGGACGCCGCCTTCACCAGGCGCAGCGCGGCATCGTGCGCGGCGTGATAGCGGCCCAGCATCTCCGACGACGTCCACAGGAAATGGATATTGTGGGAATAGTAGGCGAGCGGATAGAAGCCCTGCGCCTTGCAGGCGGCAATATAATCTTCATCCTTCTTCGCCGCGAGCGCGTTGACCTTCACCGCATCCGCGTAGCGTCCGACGCGGTAGTAGATGTGCGACGGCATATGCACGATGTGGCCGGCCGCGGGCATCAAGGGCTCGAGCTTGTCCGCGGCATCCTCGGCGCGCTCGGGCGTGTTCGAGGCTTCCACCGCGTGGATGTAGAGATGCAGCGCGCCCGGCTGCAGCTTCTCGCGTTTCAATATGCTTTCGAGCGTGGCTATGATGTCGGCGCCGTGGCCCTTCGGCGTCTCAGCGTCATCCTGCCAATAGTCCCAGGGCTGCGTGTCCATCATCGCTTCGGCGGAGAACACGCCCGCGTCGAGATCGTCTGGATAAGCTTTCCAAATCTTCTCCATCGCGCCCGCGAACGCTTCGTCGAGCGGATGGCGGTCCTGCGGCGGCTCTTTCGCATAGCGCGCGCCGAGCGCTTCGATCCACGCGACTTCTTCCGGCGAGGCTTTGGATTCCAAGGAGCGCGCCATCTCGAGCGACGCATAGGCCGGCGCCGCTGCGTCGGGCTGCATCGGCAGGTTGATGTTGGGGCCGAGCGCGAAGCTCACGCCCCACCAGCACATCGCGCAATCGGGATCGAGCCGCGCCGCCTCGCGGAACGAGCGGATCGCCTCGGCGTGGTTGAACGCGAAGAGCAGGCGCACGCCCTGATCGAAATAGGCCTGCGTCTTGGGGTTGGACGTGGTGATGGGATGGCGGTGGTCGCCATAGCCCTCGAAGAGCGGCGCGCCTTGCTTGTCGGGCTGACCGGCATAGATCGCGGGCATGGGCGGCAAGGTCATCGCCGGCATGCCGCCCATCGACGCCATGTCGGATGCGAAAGCGGGCACGGCCGCCGCCAGGAACGCCGCCGAAAGCAGGATTTTCCTCATCGATCCCTCCCAGATCTTGAGCGCCAATACGTCGCGAGAGGCCGAAAAGTTTCTTCTGGCCTGGACGCGGGCTAGCGGGCTATCACCCCGCCATGGCGGCAACGCTAGCAGAGTCCACGAGCTTTTTCGCCGGGCGCCGCGCGGTCGGGATCTGGCTGCTCGTGGTGGCCGCGATCATCATCGGGATGGTCGTGATCGGCGGCCTGACGCGGCTCACGGGCTCGGGCCTTTCGATCACCCAATGGGATCCGATCGTGGGCGCGATCCCGCCGCTCAGTGACGCGGCTTGGCATGACGCCTTCGCCAAATACCGGCAGATCCCGCAATACGTCTACGAGAACCAAGGGATGACCTTGGACGGGTTCAAGGCGATCTTCTGGTGGGAATGGGCGCACCGTCTCCTCGGCCGCATCGTGGGTTTTGCGTTCGCCGTGCCGTGCCTGTGGTTCTGCTGGACCGGCGCGATCCGCCGCGCGGAGTGGCCGCGCATGGGCGTGCTCTTCGCGCTGGGCGGGCTACAGGGCTTCATCGGCTGGTGGATGGTGATGAGCGGGCTGGAGACGCGCGTCTCGGTCTCGCAATACCGGCTTGCGATCCATCTCGGCGTCGCGGTGATCCTCTTGGGCGCGATATTGTGGACGGCGCTGGAGTATTTGCGGTCGCCTTCACCTCCCCCTCGTGGGGAGGTCGAAGCGCCGAAGGCGCTTCGGGTGGGGGGCCTTGCTCTGGTCGGCCTGGTTTATCTCCAAATGCTCCTCGGCGCTCTCGTCGCCGGTCTGCACGGCGGGCTCGTCTACAACACCTGGCCGTCGATGGATGGGCGCGTGTTTCCGGAGCTCGACTTCACCTGGACCAGCTTCTTCGAGGACGCGGGCCTGGCGCAATTCGACCACCGCATCGGCGCCTACATCGTCTTCGCGACCGCGCTGGTGCTGGCGTTCCGTATACGGAGCACGAAGCTGAGCGCGATGGCGGTGAACGCCGCGGGCCTTGTCGCGGCGCTCGCCGTTTTCCAGGTCGTGCTAGGCATCGTGACGCTGGTGACGCAGGCCCCGATCGCGCTCGCGGCGGCGCATCAGCTCACCGCGGCGCTGCTGTTCTGCGCCGCGGTGTGGCAGGCGTTCGAGCTGCGGCTTACGCGTTCAGCGCCTGGTCCAGGTCCGCGATGATGTCCTCGACGCTCTCGATGCCGATGGAGAGGCGCACGACGTCGTCGCCGGCGCCGGCGGATTTGCGCTGCTCGGGCTCGAGCTGGCGGTGGGTCGTGGACGCGGGATGGATGATGAGACTGCGCGTGTCGCCGATATTGGCCAGGTGGCTGAACAGCTTGACGTTGTTCACCATCGCCTTGCCGGCCTCATAGCCGCCCTTGACGCCGAAGGTGAAGATGCTGCCCGCACCTTTCGGGCAATAGGTGCGGTGCAGTCCGTAGCTCTCGTTGTCCTCCAGGCCCGCATAGCTCACCCACGCGACCTTGGGATGCTCCCTGAGCCATTTCGCGACCGCGAGCGCGTTGTCGCAATGGCGCTGCATGCGCAAGGGCAGCGTCTCGCAGCCCGTGATGATCAGGAACGCGTTCAGCGGCGCGAGCGAGGGTCCGAGATCGCGCAACGACAGCACGCGGCAGGCGATGGCGTAGGCCATGTCGCCGAACGTCTCCCAGATGCGCATGCCGTGATAGGACGGGCAGGGCTCCGACAGCGTCGGGAACTTGCCGCTGCCCCAGTTGAACTTGCCGCCGTCGACGACGATGCCCGCCATCGAGTTGCCGTGGCCGCCCAGGAACTTCGTCGCCGAATGCACGATGATGTCCGCACCCCATTCGAAGGGGCGGATCAGGTAGGGCGAGGCCATCGTGTTGTCGACGATCAAGGGCACGCCTGCGTCGTGGGCTATGGCGGCGATCGCCTCGATGTCGGTGATCAGGCCGCCGGGATTGGCGATGCTCTCGATATAGAGCGCCTTGGTCTTGTCGGTGATCTGCTTCTTGAAGCTGTCGGGATCGCGGCTGTCGGCCCATTTCACGCGCCAGTCGAACTTCGCGAAGGAATGGTTGAACTGCGTGATCGAGCCGCCATAGAGATGGCGCCCCGCGACGAACTCGTCCCCGGGATGCATCAGCGGATGGAAGGCGATGAGCTGTGCGGCGTGGCCCGACGCGACCGCGAGCGCCGCGCGGCCGCCCTCCAGCGCCGCGACGCGCTCCTCGAGCACGGAGTTCGTCGGGTTCATGATGCGCGAATAGATGTTGCCGAAGACCTGGAGATTGAACAGCGCCGCGGCGTGGTCGGCGTTCTCGAAGACGTAGGCCGTGGTCTGATAGATCGGCGTCGCGCGCGCGCCGGTGGCCGGATCGGGCTGCGCGCCCGCGTGGACGCTCAGCGTGTTGAAGCCGTAGTCGGACATCGGAGAATTCCTCTCGGGGGCGGAGGAATATACTACTGCTTCGGTAGAGATTTCCTAGTGGTTTGGCGTCGACGGCTTCTGCTGCTGTACGGCCTGCGCCTTCTGCTCCTTGGCCTTTTCGACCGCGAGGTGATGGCCGACGGCGCAGCCGACCGCGGCGCCCAGAAGCGTGTGATGATGGGCGATGTGGCCCGCGACCCCACCGACCACGGCACCTTTGAGACAGCCCTTGGCTTCGGCCGCCGGCGCCGCAGCGCTCAGCATCGCGGCAAGCGCCGCGAACGCAATGATCGTCCGCATAGTCCTTCTCCCGTTGAACACTTTTGTTACATAGGGGAGGTGTGGAGCATTTCAACGGTGCTTGAGCGTCCCGCCCTTGCCGAAAAGCAACGGCTTGCGGTTGTCGATGACGCCGCGCGAGACACCGAGCCAACCGATCTCGCCCGACATGCGGCCGTATTCGATCTTGGGGCAGCGGTCCATCACGACCTGAAGCCCCGCCGCGCGGGCGAGCTCCGCCGCCTCTTCGCTGACCACGCCGAGCTGCATCCAGATGGTCTTGAGCCCGAGGCGGTCCTTCTCCACCAGCGCCTCGCGCACGATGCCGGGAGCCGCGTCGGCGCCGCGGAAGATGTCGACCATGTCGACCGGCGCGGGCACCTCTTTCAGAGATGCATAGACCGTCCGCCCGAGGATCTCCTTCCCCGCCATGCCGGGATTTACCGGATGGATGAGGAAGCCCTTCGCAAGCAGATATTTCATCGCGAAATAGGACGGCCGCATCTCGTTCCCGCTCGCCCCCACCATGGCGATGACCTTGGTCGAGCGCAGGATCGATTTGATGAAGTCGTCGGCGTAGGTGGGCATGATCAACACGCGAATAGCGAATGGCGAATGGCGGATGGAGCGTCGCCCATTCGCCATTCGCTACTCGCCATTCGCCCTTTCATTCCGGCCATTTCGGGTCCCGCTTTTCGACGAAGGCGCAGATGCCTTCGTTGGCCTCTGCATGGAGCATGTTCTCAGTCATCACGCGCGAGGCATAGTCGTAAGCGTCGGAAAGGCCCATCTCGCGCTGGCGGTAGAAGGCTTCTTTGCCGATCTTCACCGTCGCGCGCGGCTTGGACGCGATCTGGGCGGCGAGCTTCGCGGTCTCGGTCTCGAGAGCCTCGGGCACCACGACGCGGTTGACGAGACCGATGCGGTGCGCGTGCGCGGCGTCGATCATCTCGCCGGTGAGCAGCATCTCCATCGCGTGCTTGGGCGAGACGTTGCGCGACAGCGCCACCATCGGCGTGGAGCAGAACAGGCCGATGTTCACGCCTGGCGTCGCGAAGCGCGCGGCGGAGGAGGCCACTGCCAGGTCGCAGCTCGCCACGAGCTGGCATCCTGCCGCCGTCGCGATCCCCTGGACGCGCGCGATCACGGGTTTGGGATGGCGCACGACCGTCTGCATCAGCCGCGAGCATTGCGCGAAGGTCCGCGCGAACGCCTCGCGGCCACCATCGGCGCCGGCGCGATGGGCGGTCATCTCCTTGAGGTCGTGGCCGGAAGAGAACGCCGGCCCCTCGGCGGCCAGCACGATCACGCGTGCCTGCGCATCGCCCGCCGCCGCATCGAGCGCGTCCTGCAGCGCGGCCATCAATGCTTTGCTCAGCGCATTGCGCGCGCGCGGGCGATTGAGGGTGAGCGTCAGCACATGGCCGTCGCGCGCGACGAGGACGAGGGGGGCGGAAGCAGGAGCGTTCATGGCGCCTATATAGGATCACTTGCGCAATTGCGCGAGGAGTGCCTGCGCCGCGGCGGGGTTGCGCTCCTTGGCAGCCGAGATGAAATAGAGGAAGACGTCGGTTTTCGCGGGCTTGGCAGGCTTTCCGGCGGTCGGCAGGTCCTTCGGCGCCTTGCCCTGCGCCCAATCGCGCCCGCGCGCGGCCCAGGTCTTGAGCGCGGCGGCCGTGTAGCCGGTCGCCACGTTCGCCGCGGATTGCTGCAGGCGCGCGTAGACGAAATCCGAGGTCACGTCGGCCATCCCGGGATAGGTCTCGTGATGGGCATAGACGATCGCGGCGCCGTATCTGCGCGCCAGCGCCACGAACTCGGCTACCGCGAAGCTCTCATGGCGCACCTCGACGGCGTGGCGGAGCTCGAGCCCGTCCAGCGTCCTGGGCAGCAGCGCGAGGAACGCCTCGAAATCCTCCGGCTCGAATTTCTTGTGGTGCGCGAACTGCCACAGGATGGGGCCGAGCTTGGACTTCATCTCGCTGAGCCCGCTGGTGAGGAACCGCTCGATCGAGGGGCCGGCCTCGGCGAGCACCCGGCGGTTGGTGGCGAGCCTGTGCGCCTTGACCGAGAAGACGAAATCGTCCGGCGTCTCGTCCGCCCATTTGCGGAAGCTCGACGGCTTCTGCGTGGAGTAGAATGTGCCGTTGATCTCGATCGTGGTGACGGCGCGGCTCGCATGGTGCAGCTCGCGCGCCTTGGGATGCTTCTTCGGATAGAACACGCCGTCGCGCCAGGGCTCGTAGGTCCAGCCGCCTATGCCGACGCGGATCTCGCCCGTGGTTGCCGTCTTTGCCATCGCTTCCTGGGCCTCTATTCTGTGCGGTCTTCGAGGGAGGGATATATGTACGGCTTGACGAGGGGGCGCATCAATCGCGCGACGTACTGGGTTTGCCTTGTGGTGATCGCGGCGATCTTCGCGGCGATCATCGCCTTCACCGACAGGCGCGTGCCTTATGGCGAGATCGTCCTGATCGTGCTTTGCGTGCCCAGGCTGCATGACGTCGGACGGTCGGGATGGTGGGTCGGCGGCGTGCTCATCGCCGAGATCGTGATCGTCGTCGCCGCGATGGCGAGCCTGCCGCAAGACCAGGCGCTGATGGTGGTCGGGCTCTTCAGCCTGTTCATCCTGGTGGGCCTCGTCGTTCTGGGCGCATTGCCCGGCCAGCCCGGGCCCAACCGCTTCGGCCCGCCGCCGGCGCCGGGGCTTTCGTTCGGCCGCCCGGCGGAAGGGCCGGAAAAGCAGTTCTGAGGCAGCCTGCTCGAAGATGCGCGCGGATGGCCCAATGGGTCGGGGGGCGTACCGCCTCCGGTCAGGTATCATGATACCGCATGCGGAAAATACCGAAAATCTCAGGCTTACCCTTGACCCGGCCGGCTCGATCCCGTACACGGCGCGCCTTGTTCGGAGATATTCTGCCATGAAAACCTACTCGGCCAAGCCGTCCGAGATCGAGAAGAAGTGGGTGCTGATCGACGCCGACGGGCTCGTCGTCGGCCGGCTCGCCTCGCTGATCGCGCTGCGCCTGCGCGGCAAGCACAAGCCCGGCTTCACGCCCCACCTGGATTGCGGCGACAACGTCATCGTCGTCAACGCCGCCAAGGTGCTTCTCACCGGCGACAAGCTGAAGAAGAAGATCTATTACCGCCACACGGGCTATATCGGTGGTGTCAAGGCGCCGACGGCGGGCGAGATCATGCGCGGCAAATATCCCGAGCGCATCGTCGAGAAGGCGGTGGAGCGCATGCTGCCGCGCGGGCCGCTCGGCCGGCGCCAGCTCTCCAACCTGCGCGTCTATCCGGGTGCGGAACACCCGCACGAGGCGCAGCAGCCCGAGCCCCTCGACATCGGCAAGCTCAATGCCAAAAACCACAACTATCGCAAAACCGTGAAGGCGGCCTGACCATGGCGGAAGACGTCAAAAGCTTCGGCGAACTCAAATCCACGCTCATCAAGGCCAAGCCGGCCACTCCCGCGGGCCAGCCGGCGGAGCAGACCGTCTCCAAGCGCGACGCCAAGGGCCGCGCCTACGCGACCGGCCGGCGCAAGGACGCGATCGCGCGCGTCTGGATCAAGCCCGGCTTGGGCCGCATCACGGTCAACGACAAGGACGAGAAGGTCTATTTCGCCCGTCCGGTGCTGCGCATGATCCTGCGCCAGCCGCTGATCGCCACCAACCGCGACGGCCAGTTCGACGTGATCGTGACGGTGAAAGGCGGCGGACTTTCCGGGCAGGCCGGCGCGGTGCGCCACGGCATCAGCCGCGCGCTTGTGGCGTACGAGCCCGCGCTGCGCACGGCGCTCAAGCCCGGCGGCTTCCTCACCCGCGACCCGCGCGCCGTCGAGCGCAAGAAGTACGGCAAGCCCAAGGCCCGCCGCAGCTTCCAGTTCTCGAAGCGGTGAAGTAGCTACCTCGGGTTATTTTTCGAAGCGGCGTCTTGGAGAGATCCAAGGCGCCGCTTTGCCATTCAATTATGGCTGGCGGATTTCGTTCTCCTTCGGCGCGGCTGCGATACATCTCGGACCTGTCGCGAGCAAACCGCCGCGATTCGACGCCCCCCCAAAGCCGCACAGGTCGAATTCAGCTGTCGCTTTCGGCCAACTCCGAGTCGCGTGATGCGAACTTTGTCACCCTCGGTCAAATCAGGAGGTGCGTTTGCCCAAGATGGCCCATCGGCGCCCGGCTAATTTCAGCCTACGGATCGTCTATCTGCGACCGGTCCTAATCAGGCAAAAGGAGACTTTGATGTTGCCAGTAAAATGTTTTCGGCGTGCCGCGGTGGCGCTTGCAGCTTCCGTGGCGCTGCTCGGACCAGTTTTGGCGAACACCGACACGGCTGTCGCTCCGCCGCCCGGCGGTACGAGTTTGACTCTCATTAACGGCTGGAAGAGCTACGGGTTCGGTACCGCGAAGCCGTCCGTCTCGGCGATCCACGGCATCGTGCATTTGAAGGGTGCCATCAGGACGAACGGAAGCAGTCCGAATCCTTTCGTGCTGCCCAGCGCCTTTCGTCCTGCCGCGCTTCTCTACGTGCCGGTTGACATGTGCGGCGCTACCAATGGGCGATTGGTGATCGAAACCGACGGCACCGTAACCGTCCAGGCCGAAGCCGATTTCGGCGAAGCCCAATGCTTTACGTCGCTCGAGGGAGTGTCATTCGCGACGTCCTCGGATGGTTTCAAGAGTCTCACCCTGGAGAACGGGTGGACGGAATTCGGCAAAGGGACCGCGAACGCCGCGGCACGCAATATTGGCGGGGTCGTGCACTTCGAGGGCGCCATCGCGACGGGCGGAACGAACGCAATTCCATTCATCCTACCCGCTGCCCTGCGTCCCGCGACCGAGGTCTTCGTGAAAGCCGACCTTTGCGAGGCGGCAAATGGACGGCTTGATATCCTTCCCGATGGAACCGTCACGGTCGAGCCGGAGGGCGCCTTCTCCACGGCCGAGTGCTTTACGTCGCTGGATGGCGCTTCATTCGCAATGAACTCGACCGGCTTCACGGCGCTCGACCTGATAAACGGTTGGACCAATTACGGGCGCGGAGTGGCGAACGCAGCCGTGAAGGCGGCAAATGGCGTGGTGCAGTTGGAAGGTGCGATACAGACATCCGGCACCAGCCCGGATCCGTTCGTCCTGCCGGTGGGCTTTCGCCCCAAGAAATGGGTCTATGTGCCTGTCGATATGTGCGATGCCACCAACGGCCGGCTGGATATCTCGCCGGATGGCGACGTGACTGTCGAGGCTGAATCGGATTTCAGCAAAGCCCAATGCTTCACCTCGCTGGATGGCGTTTCCTTCCACGAGTGATCGCCGTCATCGATTCAAAAGAAGCGCGCGTTGCGAGCATTAAAGGGCTCGCAACGCGTCTTTCCTTCATCTGCCTGCTATTTCGACCAGGATGCAGAGCAGGAGCCGTTCGGGATCGTCCCGCCACTGGAGAAGGCATCGTTTGGCGCGATATCCTTCGGCGCCCTGGCCGTAAATGTCTTTCCCGGCGCGCCGGACGAAGTGAACGTCACCATCGTTCCCTTGGGAATTGGAAAGCTGGCCGTGTTCCAGATCGAGAAATCGGAAACGGTACGGTTGCCGTTCTGGCCGGATTCGTAAAAGCAAGCGGCACTCACTTTTGTCGCGGCGCTCGCCGGCACCGACACCAAAGCTCCGATTGCAAGAGATATTCCGAATTTCATGTACGGGGACATTTCGCTCTCTCCTTTGAACTTGTTTCGAAAAGCAGGCGCGCGGCTGCGATTCTAGTCGCTACCCAGAACGGCGAACGCCAGTTGCGGCGAGAGGCTACCGGCCGCTCTCCAGATGTCATTGTATGCGCCGCACGAGGCGCCCCCGACATCGGCGGAGCAGTACTGCGCGAAAGGAATGTAGTCGACCATGTCGGTGGTGTTGTAGTTCCAGATGACGCCGGAATCCTTGTTCGTATCGTCGGTCTTGAACACAATCCAGTATTGTGTCCCGTCCGTAACCGGTATGCCCGAAGTGCTTTTTGCCTCGATCGTGCAGCACGACGGAAAAGGCGGCAGATTGCTCATCCTCCACGTTTTCAGCGCCACGCCGGGGAGGCCGCCAACATCACTGTAGAGTGCGACGACGATCTCATTCGTGCCGCTCATGATGTTGGCCGCGAATTGAATTCTGGTGACGGTGTGATTTCCGTTGGATGTGAACGCCACTGCATCCCATAGTTCGTGATAGCCCGCCGCATTGTTCGGTCCATAGATGGCAAAGCCGCCATTACTGAAGTAGGGCGCTTTCGGGTACTTTTTACCCATATTGCTGTAGATCGTGACGAGGCCCGACGGAGTTTCCCCGGGTGGCGAATAGGTCGTGACCGGTCGTGTTGCGATCGCAACGCTTCCGTCTTTGCTCAATACAACGCCATCCCCGGCAGCAATCGCGGCGGTGCTGGCGAGTGCAAGGGCCGTCAATGCGAGAAATGGTTTCCAGATCATGTGCGAGTGCTCCTGTTCGATCGTTTTGGAAGGCCGAAGGGCCGTTCATGACGGAGCTCTAGGTCATCATCGGGCTCTTTTCTTGGGACTTTCGGCGGGGACTCTTTGCCTGTGAGGGTCATATTGGTATAAAACGCCCAAACTTTTGCATGAGGCGACAAAGCCGCTTTCTCGGGGCTTTCAAAGGCCGATCGCAGGGGCCCCTGAAGGCGAAAGCGCGCAAAGCATGAAGTTTTTTCCTTCGGATTTCCGGGTCCTGCATTTCAGGTCGGACGAAATCCCCGCCGCACAGCGCCTCGCCGCTTGGCGCGAGGTTCTTTCGCGAATGCTGTTGAAGGTGGAAATCGAATCCCTTTCCGAGCTTCCGTTCCAGGTCGACGCGAGCCTGAGGGCGCTACCGGGAATCCGTTTCGGCATGGGCGTGTTCGGATCGTCCATCAGCCGGCGTACCCGTGAAATCGTCGCAGCGGACAACAACGATTTCTGTCTGTTCATTAACACGGAGGGCCCATTCAGCATCCTGTATTCGGATGCCGAGGTTGCGTTGGGCGAGGGGGATGCGTGCCTGCTGAGCTGCTCGCACGAGGTCGGCATGTTGCGGCCTTCGGTCGGACGGTTGATCTGCGCCCGCTTTGAGCGCGGACCGCTGGCCGCGCAGGTGCCAGACATCGACGGGTATCGCGGTCACGTCATTCGCAGCGGTAACGAAGCGCTGCAACTCCTGACAATATATTTCAGGGATTTGGCCGGTAAGCAGAAGCTCCTCACACCGGAGTTGAGGCAGGTGGTTATCGCCCACATTTATGATCTTCTCGGTCTTGCTCTCAGCTCCTCAAGAGAAAGGAAGGGTTCCGCTCACGGCGATGGACCGGTCGCGATACAGTTGCAGGCCGTCAAGAAATACGTCGCGGACAATCTCGCCAAGCTGGATCTGTCCATCGCGGAGGCATCCGCTGCCAACCTGCTTTCGCCGCGTCACGTCCAGCGGCTGTTCAAGGCCGAGCAAACGACATTCTCGGAATTCCTTCTCTTGAAGCGGCTGCAAAGCGTCCACACAACGCTGTCGGATCCCAAACAGCGCCACCGTCGCGTCGGCGAAATTGCCTTCGCCAACGGGTTCGGCGACGTGTCGTCCTTCAACCGTGCTTTTCTGCGCCACTATGGGATATCGCCATCCGCTACCCGCCGTTCCGCTGCCGTCCCCAAGACGTTTGCGTCGCGTGAGACACGGCGCTGAACGGAATTATCCGGTCGAGCGTGCCATTCACAAATCGCGCAAAAAATAAATTGTAGGAAATAGCGCTTATATTTCAATGGTGTGCTCAGCTTCCAGTTCTGGAAGCGCTGATCCGTATACGAATTATTTGGCGCAACGGCGGCCCTGGGGAAATCCGGGCCGCCGTTTTGCTGTTTGATACCCGCTCATCGAGATGGAGCGTCAAAATACTATATTGACTCTATCTAGTATAAGGTGTTTTGTCAGGGTGACTTCACGAGGGCTCCGCATGGGCAAGCCGAATGCGAGCGCGACCCGATCCGCGCCGGTCGCGGAGAACCGAGGCGCCAGCATCGTGCCGCTTCGGGGTTTGCCGCCGGGCGGCAACGCCATCACGCCGTACGACACGCAGAACTTGTCGCTCTACATGTGCCTGCTGGTGCACGAAGAAGACGGCGCCAGCCTCACAGAGCTCGCCACCCATATTTTCGGCTTCGACATGACACGCGATCGGGAATGGGCGATCCGCGTCACGCTTTCGCATCTGCGCCGGGCGCGCTGGGTCGTTGACCAGCTCTATCCTTGGATAGATTGACCCTCTTGATCCTTGGGTAGATTGCCTCCTGGACCCTCCCCCAGGCGGTTTCGCCGGCGCAAGGTAAGACAGCGGCTCGGGATCCCCCCGGCCGCTGTTTTACCGTTCACGGATCGTCGGCAGAATGAGTCAGATCGCCTCCGGGCGCAGCCTCACTTTTTCTTTTCCGCGTTGTAGACGGAGAGATCGGCGCCGGAATCGACCAGCGATCGAATGTCAACCAGGGTCTTCACCCAGACTTCCTTGGAATTGGCGCCCATGTGGTCGGGATCGCCATCCTTCATGGCCATCAGCGTGTCATTGGCTTCTTCCATTTCGTCCAGCACGCCGCGCGCGTCCTGGCGTTGACCCGGATCCGGAATCGCTTCCCGGAATCTGAACTGTTGCTTCCTCAGTTTGATCAGCGCTTTCGCCAACAGTTTGTTCAGGCCGATTATTCCTGTGGCCTCTTCGGCCTTGTCCACTTCCACCAGGGCGCCGGCCCTGTGCAATTCGAGTGGAATGCCCCAGATCTTCAGGTCGGTTCGCACGGGTTTGGGGCCTAAGTTCATGGTTTTCCAGTCCGCGGGATCGACGATGACATCGACATCGCGCGGCGTCCGGGCGCTCTGGCCGGCCGCGAGGGCATGGATCAGTGCCGCGAAGCTGCCGCCGAGTACGAACGGCCGCGTGAGGGGCAAAAGCTCTTGCACTTTCTCATGGGCCTCTTGAAGCAACAGTGCGGGGTCGGCATTGACGATGGTGTCGATTTCCACTTCCGCGCCGACAGCACTCGGCACCTTGCCGCTGGGCAGCAACTGGTCCAGCCTGGCGATCAGGAGCTGCTCGCCTACGCTCACGACATATTCGTTCGGACCGGGGCCGCTTTCGACGATCTTCGCCTCGGCGCCGTGGAATTCGCTCGACGTCGAACGCTTGATGACAACCGACGTGCCTTCAGCCAATCCGGGCTCGACCAGCCGCTGCAGGACCGGCTTGGCCTGGCATGATGCGTTCAATTTGCGCTGCGCCGCCTGGCGGGGACCGTCGTGGAGCTGCGCGGAAAGCGTTCGCAGATGCTGCCCGCGTGGGCCGCCCGCGGCCAGCGCGCTGAACTCCCTCAGCCGTTGCTGGCGGGGGCCGGCATCGGCCATCACCACGCCTTTCGGCTGCGGCAACTGGTCGGCGGAACGGGACTGAGGCTCGCGAGTCTGAAGGGATGCTTTCACGTCGTTTGGTTCCCCCAGTTCTGGAAGAAGCAGTTCGTATACAGACTACCCATCCAGGACGCGGCGATCGGTAAATCGGACACGAAGCCCTCTCTCGTAACGGGAGACGGTATAAGTTCTCTCTAAAATAGCAACGCCCGGATGACTCCGCCGCTGGATGCTTGAGGCTCCGGCGCCACGACGACGCGATCCGGACGCGCGTTGTGGGGCGTCGCGGGGGTCGTTATAAAACTGTCACAATTCTCCCCGGAAGGTCTCATGCTCCGCTGGTTCCAGGCGCTCATGCCGCGCGAAGACAGGTTTTTCGAGCTGTTTTCGCGCCATGCGAGGACGCTGGTGGACGGGGCGGAGGCGCTTCAGGAGCTGCTCAGGGGCGGGCCGGGCGTGGCGGCCGCGGCGCAGAAGGTCATGGCCTTCGAGAACCAGGCCGACGCCATCGCGAGAGACGTGCTGCTGCTCGTGCGGCGCACCTTCATCACGCCTTTCGACAGGGGTGACATCAAGGACTTGATCAACACCCTCGACGACACGATCGACCAGATGCAGAAGACCGCCAAGGCGGTGCTGCTCTTCGAGGTCTCCACCCTCGAGCCCGAGATGGCGCAGATGGGCGAGTGCATCGTGCAGGCGTCCAAGCTCACGGTGGAGGCGGTCGCGCTGCTCGGCTCGCTGCGCGAGAACGCGTCGCGCCTCAACGTCATCACCGAGGAGATGGTGCGCCTGGAGGACGACGCCGACACGCTGAACGACAAGGGCATCAAGGCGCTGTTCCAGCGCCACCGCGACGGCAACGCGATGAACTACATCATCGGCGTCGAGATCTACGATCACCTCGAGAAGGTGATGGACCGCTTCGAGGACGTGGCCAACCGCATCGGCGGCATCGTGATCGAACAGGTCTGACCCAAGTGCTCGCGATCCTCGTCTCGCTCATCGCCATCGCGCTGGTGTTCGACTTCCTGAACGGGCGCAACGACGCCGCCAATTCCATCGCCACCATCGTCTCCACCCGCGTGCTCGCGCCGCGCTATGCGGTGGCGTGGGCGGCGTTCTTCAACTTCGTCGCCTTCCTCGTCTTCGGGCTGCACGTGGCGAGCACGGTCGGGCGCGGCATCATCTCGCCCGACGCGATCTCGGACCAGGTGATCTTCGGCGCGCTGATGGGCGCGATCTCCTGGAACGTCACCGCCGGCTATTTCGGCATCCCGTCGAGCAGCTCGCACGCGCTCATCGGCGGGCTGATCGGCGCGGGTGTGACGCATACGGGCTTTCGCGCCATCGTCTGGAGCGGCGTCGGCAAGACGGCCGCCGCCATCGTGCTGTCGCCCGTCACGGGCCTGATCATCGCGCTGCTTCTCGTCCTCGCCGTGTCGTGGGCGTTCGTGCGCGCGGTGCCGGCGCAGGTCGACGGCCTGTTCCGCAAGGTGCAGTTCGTCTCGGCCTCGCTCTATTCGCTCGGCCATGGCGGCAACGACGCGCAGAAGACGATGGGCATCATCGCCGCCCTTTTGGCCGCACACGGACGATTGCCGGGCGCGTTCCACATCCCGCTCTGGGTCGTGGTGACCTGCAACGGGGCGATGGCGCTCGGCACGCTCTTTGGCGGCTGGAAGATTGTGCGTACGATGGGTTCGCGAATCACTCGGCTAACGCCCGTACAGGGCGTCTGCGCGGAAACGGCGGGCTCGATCACGCTCTTCATGGCGACGTGGCTCGGCATCCCGGTTTCGACGACGCAGACGATCACGGGCGCGATCGTCGGAGTGGGCGCGGCACGGCGGGCGTCCGCCGTGCGATGGGGCGTGGCGCAAGACATTCTTATCGCATGGGTGATAACCATGCCCGCAGCCGCCGCTGTCGGCGCTGCGTTCTTTGTGCTAGCGCAATGGATTGGGCGGCTTGTGGCGTAACATTGGGCTGTATGTGTCGTGAGTAGCGTCGGGTCTGAAGCAACGGGAAGCCAGTACGCGGCGCTGCCTTGGCGCTGGGCGGACGATCATCTCGAGATCCTCCTCATCACCACGCTCAATACCAAGCGCTGGGTCGTTCCCAAGGGCTGGCCGCTCGCGGGCTGCACGCCGGGCGAATGCGCCGCCCAGGAGGCGCTGGAAGAGGCGGGCGTCGTGGGCGAGATGGCGCCGCGACCTTGTGGCTTCTTCCTCTATCTCAAGCGGCGCAAGACGGGCGAGGTCGTGTCCTGCCGGGTGGCCGTGTTCCCGCTCGAGGTCGCGCGCCAGCGCCGCACTTGGCCCGAGAAGGCCGTGCGCGAAACCTGCTGGTGCTCCGTAGACGAAGCATTGGCGCGGGTGTCCGATCCCGGCCTCAAGCGCCTCATCGCCAGATTCGCCAAGGAGCAGGCCGCGCGCCTGCACTGAGCGCGTCCGGCGCGCCGCCCCGAAAAGCGAACGACTTGTTAAGGCAATCTCAACATGTCCGACATGTAATGAATTGTCGAAGCGTGTCGTCAGTTTCGTTGAGTCCAGAGTAGGCCCAGATGGTCATTCACATACCCCAGCCAGCCAAGATGCGCGGCGAGGAGCTCGACGAGCTCGGCCCGGTCAAGAAGCCTTTGAGCGAGCCCGCGTCGCGCCTGATCGGCCGCAAATATCTCGACGAGGCCAATGGCGTCGATTGCATGGGCGTCTGGGAATGCTCGCCGGGCCGCTGGCAGCGCACCATCATGCAGGAAGAATTCGCGCACTTCCTCTCCGGCAGCGCGACGTTCCACCCCGACAAGGGCGAGCCGATCGAGATCAAGGCCGGCGACACGGTCTGGTTCCCGCGCAACACAGGCGGCGTTTGGGAGATCAAGGAGGACGTGCGCAAGGTCTATGTCGTGATCGACCGGCCGAACGCGTTGCGCCGCTTCCGGAACTGGACGAGAAGCCTGCTCGATCCCCATGCCGCCAAGGCGCGTGTGCTCCCGGTGGTGGCGACGCCGGTCGGCGTCCAGATCCTCGCCGACACGCTCGCGGATGGACGGCTGTTGTAGCTCACACCACTGTCATCCCCAGCGAGCATCGGCGCGATAGCGTCGATGCGAGGGAGGGGTATGACAGTTGGTGCTCACTCCGCGTGCGCCCGCAGCCCGATGAAGAACAGCCGCCCAGGCGCGGGGCTATAGGTGCGCGGGTTGGTCAGGTTGAAATTGTCCGGCAACCCGTCCAGCTCGGTGAACGCGCCGTAAGTGTAGTAGCGCTTGTCGAAGAGGTTATCGATCTCGCCGAACAGCTCGAGATGCGAGCCGAGCTTGTAGGAGCTGTGCAGATCGACCGTCGCGAAGCCGGGGAGCTTCGGCTCCTGGTTCGACTCGTCGCCGACGAGATATTGTCCGCTCTGCGCGCGCAGTTCCGCGCCGATGTTCCATTCCCTCGTGGCGGCGAACTCGGCCGAGAAGGTGAGGCGGTTCGCCGGGTTCATCGGGATATGGTCGCCGGGATGGACGAAGATCACGCCGTCATCGTTCGCGGCGGGGCTGTCGGAGGACAGTTCCTGCGCGGTGCGGAACGTCGCGTCGAGATAGGAATAGCCCGCATTGACCGTCCAGCGCGCGTCGCGGTAGCCCAGATGCGCATCGAAGCCCTGGTGCCGCGTTGTTCCCGCGTTCTGGAAGAAGCCGAAGCCGTTGACGTCGGTCGCGAGCAGCATGATGTCGTTGGTCGCGTCGGTGCGGTAGACGCTCGCGTTCCACACGAACGCGCCCGGCAGCAATTCGAGCCCAAAGCGGCCGCGCAACCCCGCCTCGATGTTGTTCGACACGACCTGCTTCAGCGACGGGTCCGACACCAGGAACGCGTCGAGCAGGCAGGGCGAGTTGGGATCGGCGCAGGACAGCTCGCCCGCCGTCGGCGCGCGGTTGGACTGCGAATAGCCGGCATAGGCCGTCAGCGTGTCGGTGACCTTGTAGGCGAGGCCGGTGCCCGGATTGAAATGCGAGAAGCCGTGATCGCCGTCGAGCGCGGTGCCGAGATTGTCCTGAAGGCGGATGTCGGCCAGGTTGAGGCGGCCGCTCAAGGTCCATGACAGGCGGGGCATGATATCGAACACGTCGACGGCGTAGATGCCGGTATAGGTGTTGGTGCCGTCGACGTTCACCGGCTCCTCGATGGGGGGCTGCGCGGTCGGGCTCAGCGCCTGGTCGATGATGACGCCGACGGTCTGGACCTCAAGGTCGTCCTGAAGCGCGCCCAGCTCGCCGAACGCTGTGTAGTTCGTCGTGCCGCGGTCGACCGACGCGCCGAAGACGAAATTGTTCGCGTGGCCGAGCAGGGGCTCGGACAGCGTCATCTGCGCGGCGATGCCGTAGCTGTTCGCATTGGTGCGCGTGAAGTCGGTCTCGCCGGGCGTGGCGCCGTCGGGCAGCACGCTCGCGGGCACCGGATTGCCGTGGATGTCGTAGAGCGCGTCGCCGGGGAAATCATTGTCGCCCTCCAGGCAAAGCTGTGACGGGTCGTTCTCGCAATAGTCGACGTCGGTGGTGTTGCCGTCGGTCAGATGCTGGAGGAAATGGCGATAATAGGTGCTGGCGCTGAAAGTCAGCGTCTCGCTCGCATGCCAGGTGGCGCGAAGCTGCGTCATCTCCATCTCGTTGCGGATGGCCTGCGGAAAGGTGAAGATGGATTTGGGGTCGGCCGCCAGCATCTGCACCGGCGTCGGCCCAACCGCCGCGATGTCGTTGAGCGCGGCCGAGGCCGTCAGATGCAGCTCGATCGGGCCGGACTGGTAGGCGACGTCGCCGAAGCCCTGCCGCTCCGTCGTCGGCGAGCGGTAGCGGAAGCCGTCGTCATGCGTGCCGCCGATGCCGAGGTAGAGCGCGAAATCGTCGCCGAGCCGCGTACCGTATTCCGCGTCGCCCGTGACGTTGCCGAACGAGCCGCCGGAGATTTGCGCCGCGTGACCATCGAAATTCAGGCCGCTCTTCATGTCCAGGCTCACCGCGCCGCCCAGCGCGTTGAGGCCGAAGACGGGATCGTTGCTCTGCAAGGTCAGCGACTTGACCGCGAATTGCGGGATCAGGTCCCAGTTGACGTTGTCGCCGAAGGACTCGTTCATGCGCACGCCGTTCTGATAGACCGCGATGCCTTCCGCGATGCCGGAGATCGGCGACGCCTCGAAGCCGCGATAGACGAAGTCGGGCTGGTACTGGCTTCCCTGCTCGTCGTTCAGGCTGACGTTCGAGAGCTCCTGCGCGACGGAATTCACCAGCGCGTCGGTGTGGCGGCGGTTGGAGAGATCGGGGACAGAGAGCGTCTGTACCTCGCCCGCGACCTTGTCGGCATCGATGCCGGAGCCCGGCAACGGCGCGTTGCCGATCACCACCACCGTCTCGATATCCGAGCCGTCGGCGCTCGCGGTGGCCGGAAGCGCCGCAAAAAGGAGCAGAGTCGGCCATAGCAATGATTTGGTATTCATCGATATGTGCCGGTTGCGCGCCTGCCACGGATCTTTTGTCACCTATTTGCGAACTATTCGCAAGTAGGCGATCGGCGCGGACTACTCCCGTGTCGCGAGGTGGGCTGCTTCAATCCTTCATCTCATCGTTCTTCGCCGGAGCCGCGGGTTTCGCGTCACCGGCCGTGCCCGTGAGCGCCGGGTCTTTCAGTTCGTCGGCCTCGATCTTGCGATGCGCGATTGATTCGAGCATCACCTTCACCTGTTCGGCGGTCTCGAGATAGCGCTGGGCGGCGTTGGGCACGAAGTTCTGTGCGTCGTTGATCGTCTTGATGGGCTTGTCGGTTGTGGGTTGGCCGATAGGATCGCCGTTCTTGTCGACGTCGACCCTCGACACGGCCGCCTTGTGCAGCGCGGCCTCGCGCTTTCGTAGTTCGGTCAAGAGGTCGTCGAGGTCGCCCATCGTCGCCGGCCTGGCGAGGCGTCCGCCGACGAACACCGCCTGCGACAGGCCGAGCACTTCGAGCAGCTCGGGCGGGACCGAGAACGTGGCCAGGCTGAACCCTCCCACGATCATGCCGAGCCCCACGATGACGGTGAACATCAGCGCCTGGAGCTTGTAGAGGTCGAGCTCGGTGTCCGACATGATGAGGTCGCTCCAGCGCGGCGTACCCCGGCCGGAATCGTTGAGCGGCAACACTTTGCGCGCCACCAGCCATGCCCAGTTTTCGACGCCGAGCCGGTTGCGCGTGATCCCGACCACGTTGGAGCCCAGCGAGCCGAGCGCCGAGATGCCCAAGAGTTCCACGACCGTGGAGGAGATGCTGGAAAGCTCGCCGGTGCGCATGACGATGTAGAGGAGCCCGTAACTCACCAGCAGGGTGAAGAACAGGATCTGCAGGTTGGCGAGGCTGCCGCGGTCGAACATGTCCGACGACAGCGCGATCGGATCGAGGCAGCGCCACCACGACCATTCCTTCAAGCTTTCGAAGCGGTAGACGGGGGTTTTCTGCTTCTGCTTGCGGGTCTGCTCGGAAAGCCTGCGCCGCGAATAATAGATGACGGTCCCGCAGAACAGATACATCGCCAGGATCACCAGAATGCCCACCATGACGGGCTGGTATTGGGAGCTGAAAGCGAGCTGGGTGTCGGCCCACATCGTCAGGCTCCCGTCCTGCGCGCAGGCGAAGACGATCAGGCGCTTGTGCACGGGCAGAAAGCCGCTGTTGATATCGGCGCGGACGTCGACCTGCAGCAGATAGTTGCTGTTCTGGTCGATGTTCAGCTTCTCGGCGATCTTCTTGTTTTCGTCGCTGGTAAGATTGTCCGCGAGAAGGTGGGCGAAGCTTTCCCTGACATGGCCGTCGAGGGTGTCGTCCTTGTTCTTTTTCAGCTCATAGCGGAAATCGCCGGGCTTCAGGTCGTCGACGAAATAGGTGCGGAAGCGCAAGGCGCTCGGCGCCGTGCCCGGTGGCGGGTTCGCGAGCACGATCTGCGTCTGCGAGCCGGCGCCGACGAGCTGTGTCGTCGCGATGAGCGAGCGATGCGGCAGACCCCGACGCGCGTCGAACATGCCCTTGAAGCCGGCCTGACAGGGCTTGTCCGCTGTCGTCGGTGGGGCATCCGTCGGCGGCACGGCAGCGAGCGCAGGCTGGAACGGAACGAAGGCGGCCAGCACGATCCCCGAAACGAGGCGCCGCGCGCGCGAAGCGAAGCGGATGCGGTTGCCCATGTGATTCCCCAGCCGTTCAATCTCAAAAAGAATAGGGCGGGTGCTCTACCGGGGCAACGGCACGCCTACTTCCGCCGCTTGTTCGCGCGCTTGCGCACCTTGGGGCCGGCGAGGGCGAAGAGGCCGCGCTGGTCGGCCTTCTTGAGATCGCCTTTGCGCACCATCCGCCACAGCTTGTTCTGCAGGAAGCGGCGCTTGTGCACCGCGCCGTATTTGCGGAACAGGCCGATCAGGAGCTGGTCGAGATCGGCGCTGCCGCCGAGCGCGCCGATGACGGCGAAGATCTGCGTCTCGAGCTCGTCGGCCTCGACGTTGCTCAATTCCTTGAGCAGCTCCGGCGGCAGGCCTGACGTGTCGCTGACGTCGAGCGTGGGCGCCGCCGCTTCGCCCGATTGCTGGCGGACATAGGCCTCCACCGCGGTGGCGTGCTTGCGCCAGCGCGCCAGCCGCCCGCGTTCCTTCGGCGACAGGGCAGGGTCGCCCTCGGACTCGCGGAAATCCGCGGCGAGCTCCGAGATCAGCGCGATCGGATGGGCGCGGGCCTGCCGTGCCATGGGTCTCCCGGGTCTCATTCGCCCGCGATCGCGAGCGCCTTGTCCAACAGCGGACCGAGACTGGAAACATCGCCTTCGTAAGTCAACCGTTTGCAGGAGCAGTCGCTGCCGCGCTCGACGATGAGGGTGAGGGCGATCTTGCGGCGGGGGAAGGCTTTGGCCATCGCGCCCAGGTGATCGGAGATCTCGCGCAGCGCGGCGGCCAGCCTCTCCGGCGAAAGCCTGGCCAGGCGGGACGGCGCGAAGAGGGTGATGTGCCAATCCTCTTCAGCGCCCTGCGCCGCGTGGCGCGCGTCGTGCGACATCCGCGTGAGGATATTGCCTTCGAGCAGGAGCCGCACCGAGGCCGCGCCGGCGCCGTGGACGAAATCCTCGCGCGTGGGAGCATTCGCGAAATTGTCGGGCATGACCGCGATCTCGTCCGAGAGGCGGATGCCGAGCTCCGCCGCGCGATCGGCGACGTGCAGATACTCGCTAACGACGATCATGGAGGGCAGTCTATTCGCCGGCCTCGGCGGGCACCGCTTCGCCAGAGACGTCCCCTGCGTCCTTCTTCGCGCGCTTCCTGCGTTCCTTGGCGCCGTCCTTGGCATTGACCTCTTCGCCGGCCGCCTCGTCGCTGCCGCGCTGACGGAAGCGGACCAACTTCTTGCCCGGCCGGCCTTCCTCGCCCGCGACGTCCTTCACCGAGAAGACGCCGAAATCGGGGATGGCGACGCGCTCGCCCTTGTCCAGCGCCTCCGCTATCAGGCGGAACGTCTGCGCATGGACGCCGGCCACCGCCTTGGGCGTCAAGTCGCAAGCCTTGGCGATCTGTTCGTTCAGTTCCTTGAGTTTCATGGTGGTCCCCTTGGCTGTTTCGCTCGCGGCTTACGGTAATTTATCCGTCTCTGCAATATGTTTCTTCAGAGTTTTTCTTATTTCGTTACTTTTCGTCCAATTTGCAGCGATCCCGCTTCGGGCTCCGGCTTTCGCCGAATCGTCCTAGCATCGGTGCCGGCCGTCGGGGCCGCCAAATAGGGCGTGTCCTAGTCAGGAACGAATAACGGCCAGGGCCGTTTGCATGAGCACGTGTCGTGCCGGAGCCTGCGCGTTGGAGTTGCCGTGCGGCGCAGCAGCGCGCGCCGCGGAGTCCGGTGGGTGCTTTTGGGCTTTACAGCGCAAGAAACTCGTAGTTAGGATGCATTCCCTGCAATAAAATCTTAGATAGAAACTGATATTTTATCACTGTGCGAGTTTTGTACAGCGTAATGCAATTATTTCGAAGCATAGTATTTGAATAAACGTATGAGTAATCGAGAAGAATTCACCTTCGCGCGTCTTTCACACTCCACTTCGACCTGTTACAACGAAGCATCGAGTGCACACATTCTCGCACGCCACGGGAACTGGCAGCGCGGGAGCAATCTAAGGAGAAACTCATGCGGTTGATGTCGGGAGGGCTGCTCACAGCCCTCGTCGTAGTTGGGTTCGCGTCGAGTGCCGGTGCAGGTCCGAACACGCGGGTCGAGCAGTTCGGCAGCACTTTTGCCAAGCCTGCCTGCGGAATGGTGGTCGGCCATGTCGCGCGCTGCCATGCCTGGATCGTGACCGACGGTACCGGTCGCACGAAGGTGTCGCCGCCGGCGACGCCGTCGGGCTACAGCCCCGCGAACCTGCAGAGCGCCTATAAGATCACCGGCGCCGGCAGCTCGACCATCACCATCGCGATCGTCGATGCGGACGGCTACAGCAAGGCCGAAACCGATCTTGGCGTCTATCGCGCGCAATGGGGCCTTCCGGCCTGCACCACGGCCAATGGCTGCTTCAAGAAGCTGAACCAGAACGGCGTGCAGGGCAGCTATCCGGCGAACAACACCGGCTGGTCGCAGGAAACCGCGCTCGATCTCGACATGGCCAGCGCCATGTGCCCCAACTGCCATATCACTCTCGTCGAGGCGAACACCGCCTCGTTCGCGAACCTGGCGGCGGCCGAGAACACGGCGGCGGCGCAGAACCCGCATGCGATCTCCAACTCCTATGGCGGCAGCGAGTCCGGCTCGACGACCTATGAAAGCTCATACAACCATGCCGGCATGGCGATCACGGCCAGCTCGGGCGACTCCGGCTATGCGGCCGGCCCGCAATTCCCCGCGACCTCGCCGCACGTCACCGCGGTGGGCGGCACCTCGCTCGTGACCGCGACCGGCAGCCGCGGCTGGTCGGAAACGGTGTGGGTCGACGCCGGCAGCGGCTGCTCGACCGTCTATGCCAAGCCGACCTGGCAGCATGACACGGGCTGCACCAAGCGCATGGAAGCCGACGTCTCCGCGGTCGCCGATCCCAATACCGGCGTCGCCGTGTACGGTCCGGTGAACTCGCGCAGTTCCGGCTGGCTCGTGTTCGGCGGCACCAGCGTCGCCGCTCCGCTGATCGCGGGCGTCTACGGCAACAATGGCGGCACGGTGACCTACGGCAGCGATCCGTATGCGCATACCGCCAACCTGTTCGACGTGACCTCGGGCAGCAACGGTTCGTGCTCCACGGCATACTTCTGCCACGGCGAAGTCGGCTATGACGGCCCGACCGGCCTCGGCACGCCGAACGGCAACACCGCGTTCTGATAGCAGCGAATGGCATGACCGCGGCGGTCCGGCGAAAGCCGGGCCGCCGTTGGTTTTCGGGGCCGCGTTTACCGCGCGCTAACCGTGTTTCGGAAGAAGGCTGCGGCGGCTGCAACCGCAGCGTGGACGGCGCATTACTTCGCTATGCCCACGAGCGTCAAATCCACGTCCGGCATGCTCGAAGCCGCCGCAAGGCTCAGGCGGTGCGCGCACGCCACCGCCATCCCGAAATACCAGAGCTATTTCCGCCGCATGGCGCACGACCTCGAGCTCGAGGCGATCGGCTACGCATCGTCGGGCACCATCGCGCGCGCGTTGCGCGAGGCGCGCGCGAAGCCGGATGTGGAGCTTCTCCCATGCTGAGCGCTGCGGACGACATCTTCGCGCCGGTGACGGTGCCGGAGCGGACGGCGGTGGAAGCAGTGGGCGTCGCCGATCTCCTCTGCGCCGAGACCGCCACGCTCGTCCAGGCGTGGAAGAAATGGCGCGGCTGGAGCGCGCTCGCTCCTTACCGCGCCTGGGCGGAGGCGCGCCTCGGAGCCGAGATCGCCCATGCCAGCATGGCGCGGGTACTCGGCGGCGGCCAGGACTACGAGTTCGAGTTCATCGGCGACGCGCATGTGCGCGCCTATGGCGTCGACCACACGGGACGCCGCGTCAGCGACATCTCGCGCCTGTCGCCGCGCTTCGGCCGCCAGCTCAAGGCGTCCTACGACCTGGTGCGCATCTCGGCCCATCCGCACGCTTTCCAGGGCACGATCGGCGTCGAGCATGCGGGCGCGGGCTTCGTGTGGTTCGAGACCGCCTATCTTCCGATCGGCGACCACGGCTCGGTTGATTATGTCCTCAACGCCGCCGTATACCGGCTGCGCGAGGAAAGGCCGTAGGAGGCCGGTCCCGCCGAGTTCCCCGCGGGCCGCTACCTCCATGCTCATCATCGCCTACGGCATCCCCAAATCCGGCAGCACGCTCACCTATGAACTCCTGCGCGGGATGCTGACCAATGCAGGGTATTCGCAGGACCTGTCGAGCAAGGAACGCCGGACCGTCCAGCCGCTCGCGAGCCGCATGAAGCGCAATTTCTCGGGCAAGATGGGCCGCGCGGAGGTCGAGGAACTCATCGCCAAGATCGGTCCCGAGGGCCGCATCGCCGTCAAGACGCATGCCTGGTTCGAGATCGGCGATTTCGCCTGGCTCGACGCGCTGTGCGAGAAGGGCGAAATCCTGGTCATCGCGTCCTATCGCGATCCGCGCGATCTGTGCCTGTCGCTGCTCGACGCGGCGGACAAGGCGCGAGGCACCGGCGCGAAAGCGTTCTCCAACGTGCGCGACATGGAGCATGCGGCCAAGAAGATCCGCCGCCGGCTCGACGATTTCCGCAAATGGGCATCGCTGCGGGGCACGGTCCGCGTCGACTACGAGGACGTCGCCTTCGCGACCGACAAGGTGATCGACCGGCTCGAGCAGGCGCTCGGCATCGTCTGCAACCGCGAAGAGGTCCTGCGCTACGTCTTCGGCGAGGCGATCACGCTCAAGAACAAGGCGAAGTCGCGCCGCCACGAGGAAGAGCTCGACGCCGCGCAGAACGAGGTGCTGAGCCATCAGTTCCGCAACTTCCTGCGCAACGGCAACGGCCGGGAGTGGTTCGACAAGAGCCGCAAGCGGCTGCTGCGAAGGGGCGAGGGGGAAGAATAAAACCGACCCTCCCCTTGAGGGAGGGTCGAAAAACGCGAAGCGTTTTTCGGGGAGGGGTATCGTGCGGACTGCTTACCCCTCCCCGAAATTTTCTTCGCTTTGCTCGCAAATTTCGACCCTCCCTCAAGGGGAGGGTCGGTTTGTTACCTGTCCCCCAGCCACATCTTCGCGCTGTCCTTGGCGTGGACGACGAGCGCGGCTTTCAGCGTGCCGTCCTGGGCGAGGGTGCCGCGCGCCATCAGCGCGTGGCCGATCCAGGGCTTGGCGAAATTGAATTTCGACTTCGCGGCCGCGGCGTCGATCGTGACGAGGCGGCCGTCGCGCGTGCGGATCTGGACCAGATCGCCCTCGACCCGCTCGATGCGGCCATAGATCTCGTGCTCGCCCGGCGCCAGCGCCGCGCGCAGGTCGACGTGACGGGGCGAGGGGATCGCGACCTTGCGGCCCGCGGTGCCGATGCCGAAGATCGTCAGCGTCTGGTCGCTCGCCACGAACACCTTGGAGTTGGCGACGACGGGCACGATGTTGGAATCGCCGCCCGTGTTCGGCCAACTTCCCGCCACGGCGGAGAACAGCGTGCCGTCCTTGTCGGGATTGAACGCATAGAGGCTGATATGCGCCGGATCGTTGTCCACCGGCCGTCCGACCGCCCAGATGACCGCCGTGCCGCTCAGCGTCCCGTTCGACGAGACGGAGGTGAAGAAGCCGGGGAACTGGCTGCCGTCGACGCTGCCGGGCTGGCGCTTGAGGATCAGCTTGGGCCGGGCGCCCGTCGCATCGACGCGCCAGACGCCGACGGTGTTGTTGCCGCTCGACACCACGCGGCCGAAGCCGTCGCTGCCCTTGTAGTAGGACGGCCCGCACCAGCAGCTTCCGACATTGGCGGTCGAGTAGGCACGCCCGCCCTTGAGCTTGCCGTTGTTGAGATCGTCGGCGTTGAGCACGTACATGATGCCGACCTTGCCGGCCGCGACCGCGATGTTGGTGGCGGTGCCGGTCTGCGGCGGCAGCAGCATCACGCCGCCCGAGCCGAAATCGGCGTCTTCCTCGTCGAGGACCTGCCAGCCCTCGTCGCCTTCGGGCGTGTAGAGGCTCTTGACGGTGGTGAGATCGCCGGAAAGCTGCACCACGCTCTCGGCGATGTTCTTCACGCGGTTGTAGGAATCGCCGCTGTAGTCGGAATTGCCGGTGACGAAATAGACGTCGCCCGCGACGCTGGCGGCGAGCCCGTAGCCCGACATCCACACCGAGGTCAGGAAGAAATCGTCCGTCGAGTGGGCGAGCTTGTTGTTGAGCTGGTTGCCGGCAAGCGGCGTCAGCGTGTTCAGATTCCAGCCCAGCACCCAGCCGCGCGACTGGTCCGCGGCGATGTCGCAATAGCTCGCGAAGCCCGCATAGACGTTGCCGTTGGCGATCAGCAGGCCGGCACGCAGGCGGCTCGCGAAAGCGTTGAAATTGTAGGTCGAGCCGTCCGAGAGCACGCCGCTCGCGCTCACCACGACCGGCGTCACCTTGTCGTTCAGCGTCTCCGGATCGAGCGCGTGGATACGGTAGACGGGATTGCTGCTCTCATAGGTGTCGGTGACGACGTAGAGCGTGTTGGTGGAGGGATCGATCACCGGCGTCGAGTTGATGCCGATGTTCGGCCCGTTGTTGTTGCAGCTTCCGGGAAGCGAGGTGAACGGCACCGGTGTGCCGAAATTCTTCGAAAGCAGGACGTGGCCGGTGTTCGCGTCGATGGCATAGACCGTGTTGCTCTCGGTCGCGACATAGGCGACCTCGCGCCTGCCGCCGTGGCCGGCGACCTTCTGGCTGCCCAGGATCAGCGGCTGCGCGTCGACCTGGTCGTCGAGCACGGTGGAGGAGCGCAGACGGAAACTGGGACTGCTCACATTCGACGGCGTCAAGCCCGGCTCGATCTGGTTCCAGCCGGTGCGGTAATTGTCATAGTGATAGGTCGTGACATTGATAGGCCCGGCGCTTGCCGCCGACACGCCCAAAGCCAATACCGCGACTGTTGTCCCGAACCCGATCCTGCGCACGATCACCTCCCTGAACGAAACGGGGGAAAGAATGCTCTCGCAATCCGAGCGAATCTACCCTCCCCTTGAGGGAGGGCGGGAAAAATACAAAAACGGCCCGCGCCGCGAGGCGCGAGCCGCTTTTGGCTCAACTTTGCGCGGCCTAGTTCGGCGTCCACACCGGCGGAGGCGGGCCGAACTGGTTGTCGCCGGTCTGACCGGGCTGGGCGCAGAAGTAGATGATGACGATGGTCGCGACACCCAGCGCGAGGCCGACAAGGCCGACGAGCCAGCCGAAGGCGAGCACGAAGTACAGCGCGCCGAGCGGACCGCTGAGCGCGATCAGCAGCCCGAGTATCTGGAAGATGCCGCCGACGATGACCCAGACCCAGAGCAACTGGCCGCTGCGGCCGGTATCCTGGAAGCGCCGCGCCGCCGCGCCGCCCATGGGCAGGAGCAGCGCGAGGCCGACGAGCGCGCCGAGGATGCCCATCCTGATGATGCCGTCGATGATCGCGGCGAGAATGCTGATCACGAAGCAGACCAGGATGAAGTACCAGAATTGAGCGCGTCCGAGGCGGCCGTTGAAGTCCATGAAATGGTTCTGGACCATGTCCATGAAGTTCTGCCAGAGCTTGTTGACGTCCATCGTTGTTCTCCCCGCGAGCGCGCCCGCATCGTTGATTTGCCGTAACGCCGAACCCGCGGTGGCGACGGCCCCGCTGATAAGGACTCGGAATCACCACCTGGGATGAGCTAAAAGGCCCCCAAACATCCTGTCAATCTGGGCTTGGCCGGTTTGCGGGGGACAAACGGGAACATGGTATCGAAAGTCTTCATAGACGGCGCCGCCGGCACCACGGGTCTGGAGATCCATGAGCGGCTGGCCGGGCGTTGCGAGTTCTCGCTGGTCCGGCTCTCGGATGCCGAGCGCAAGGATCCAAAGGCGCGCGCCGCCGCGCTCAACGACGCCGAAATCGTCATTCTTTGCCTTCCCGACGAGGCGGCGCGCGACGCCGTGGGCATGATCGACAACCCGCGCGTGCGGGTGATCGACGCCTCGACCGCGCATCGCGTCGCGCCGGGCTGGACCTACGGCTTTCCGGAGCTCGAGCCGGACCAGCGCGCGAAGATCGCCGCGTCGAAGCGAGTGAGCAATCCGGGCTGCTGGCCGACCGGTTTCCTGGCGCTGGCGCGGCCGCTGGTGCGCGCCGGGCTGGTGCCGCCCGATTTCCCGCTCACCGTCACCGGCGTCTCGGGCTATTCCGGCGGCGGCAAGGCGATGATCGAGGAGTTCGAGGCGAAAGATAAGCCCGGCTATGTCGAGACGGTGGTGCGGACCTACGGCCTGACCCTGTCGCACAAGCACGCGCCCGAGATGCGCGTGCACTGCGGCCTCGCGCACGCGCCGGTGTTCTCGCCCAATGTCGGACGCTTCTATCGCGGCATGATCGTGGAGGTGCCGCTGCAGCTCTGGGCGCTGCCCAAGAAGCCCACGGTCTACAATCTTTTCGAGGTGCTCGGCGACGCCTATCGCGGCGAGAAGTTGATCGAGGCCGCCGATCTCGACCATATCGATTTTTTCAAGGCCATGCGCCAAGGCACGCCCTACACCATCGCGAGCCGCGCGCCGCAAAGCATCGACGCGGAGATGCTCAAGCTGACCAACGGCATGAAGCTGTTCGTCCTCGGCAACGACAAGACCGAGCAGGCGCGGCTCCTGGCGGTGTTCGACAATCTGGGCAAGGGCGCGTCAGGAGCTGCGGTGCAGAACCTCAACATCATGTGTGGCCTGCCGGAGACGGCGGGGCTGGTGTGAGCGCGGCGATGTACCGCCCGCGCGCTTTCGCCATCGACGATGCCGCCGTCATCCGCGAGGTGCTGCGCCGGCGCGTCTTCGTCACGCTCGCTGCCGCACATGAGGGCGATGTCACGTTCGCCTATGCGCCGGTCGTCGTCGACGAAGACGGCATCCGGTTTCATCTCGCGTCGGGCAATCCGCTCGCCGCGCTCGAGGACGGCGCGCGCGTCTCGCTCTCCTGCATCGCCGGCGACACTTACGTCTCGCCGGACTGGTACGAGACCAAGGGCCGTGTTCCGACCTGGAACTACATTGCGGTCGAGGGCAGGGGGATTGTCCGGCGCCTGAGCGCAGGAGACCTGCGCCGACTGCTCATCGAGCTGTCGGCGTCGGAAGAGCACAAGCTTCTGCCCAAAGGGCCGTGGACCATCGACAAGGTGCCGGAAGACAAGATGGGCGCGTTGATGAACGCCATCGTGGGTTTTTCCATGCGCTTCGAAACGCTCGAAGGTAAGTTCAAGCTCTCGCAGAATGTCACGCCGCAGGACGCCGAAGGCGTGATCCGCGGCCTTACCCAGCGTGGCGACGCGGCCAGCCTTGCCATCGCACAGGCAATGCGGCATCTGTCGAAATAGGGGGCCGGCCATGACATCCGACGATCGTAGCGGCTATGTGCTTGGGGATTCGCGCACCGAGCTCGAACGCCTGGAGCGGCAGGCGCGCTTCTATGCGCCCGGGACCGAGGCGCTCTTCAAGGCGGCCGGGATCGCGCCAGGCCAGCGCGTGCTCGATATCGGATCGGGCGCGGGCGACGTCTCGATGCTCGCCGCGCGCATGGTGGGGCCGGAAGGCCGCGTCGTCGGCGTGGAGCGTTCATTGCAAGCGGTGGAGACGGCACGCACGCGCGCCGCGGCCGCGGGACTTCCCCAATGCCGCTTCGAAGTTGCTGAGATCGACGCGTTCGAGACCGAAGAACGTTTCGACGCCGTCGTCGGCCGGCTGATCCTGATGTACATGCCAGATCCCGTAGCGGCGCTTCGCAGGCTCTTGCGCTTTCTTGCGCCCGGCGGCGTCGTCGCGTTCCAGGAGCTTTATTTCAGCGGCGCGCGCGGCTATCCGCAGTCGGCCTTGATGGACACATGCGAGCGCGCGATCCGCGCGGCGTTTGCGCATGTGCACGGCGATCTCGACATGGGAGTGCGGATGTTCGAGACGTTCTGCAAGGCCGGTCTGCCCGATCCCAAGCTGATCAACTGGGCGCCGGCGGTCACGCGTGCGGAGCCTGAAGGCTATTACATCATGGCCAGCCTGATGCGCACGCTGACGCCGATGCTCGTGCAGGCCGGCCTCATGCGCGAGGACGAGATCGGCATCGACACGCTGGAGAGGCGATTGATCGAGGAAGTCTCGGACAAGGGCCATATCTACATTTGGTCGCCGCTCGTCGGCGCCTGGAGCCGCAAGCCATGAAAAGAGTCAGATCCAACCCTCCCCTTGAGGGAGGGTCGAAAAATGCGCAGCATTTTTCGGGGAGGTCGAGCCTTTTCCCCTTCCCGAAGCGCTTCGCGCTTCGACCCTCCCTCAAGGGGAGGGTGGCCATCGTGCTTGCAGCTCTGGCGCTCTTCTCCACAGCCCATGCCGCCGACTATTTCCCGCCGCCGCGCGGAAAATGGCAGACGCGCACCCCGGTGCAGGAAGGCTTCGATGCGAAGAAGCTGCAGGCGGCGATCGATTTCTCGGTCGCGCATGAGGCGAAGCTCTCGCCTGCGCTCGACGGCGTGATCGACCAGCGCGACCAGCGCGTCACCATCCCGATCCAGTTCGCGGGACCGTTCTCCGATCCCATCGGGCCGCTCACGCCCCATGCGCCGCTCAACGGCCTCGTCATCCGCCACGGCCGCATCGTCGCGGAGTGGGGCGACACCGCGAAAGTCGACATGACGCATTCGGTGACGAAGGTGTTCGTGTCGGCGGTCGCGGGCGTGGCGTTCGACAGGCACATGATCCGCGACGTGAACGATCGCGTGCTCGACTATGTCCATCCGTCGCCCGATTTCGAACTGCCGCACAACCAGCCCATCACCTGGGACGAGATGCTGCGCCAGACCTCGGGCTGGGTCGGCACGATGTGGGGCAAGCCGTGGTGGGCCGACCGTCCGGGCAAGAACCCTTACGACGAGCTCGCCGCCGGACCGCCGCCCGTGGGCAAGGAATGGAAGTACTCCGACGTGCGCGTGAACGCGCTGGCGCTCGCGCTCACCTATCTGTGGAAGCGTCCGCTGCCAAACGTGCTCAAGGAAAACGTGATGGACCCGATCGGCGCATCCGATACGTGGCGTTGGGAGCATTACGACAACGCCTTCGTCACCATCGATGGACAACGCATCGCTGTGCCGCCCGGCGGCGGCCATTGGGGCGGCGGCATGTTCATCTCCGCGCGCGATCTGGCGCGCATGGGATTGCTCGGTCTGAACGAGGGAAGGTGGAACGACAAACAGATCCTGTCGGCCGAATGGATCAAGCTCTCGCGCACGCCGACGAGCCCGAACCCCGGCTACGGCTACATGAACTGGTTCCTCAACACGGACCGCAAGCTTGCTCCGGCGGCGCGCGAGGACAGCGTGATGTTCTTAGGGAACGGCGACAACATCGTCTTCATCGACTACGAGCACGACATGGTCGCGGTGGTGCGCTGGATCGACGACGGTGAGAAGGCGCAGTTCGTGCGGCTGCTGGAGGAAGCGCTGGCGAAGTAGCGGCCGGTATGTTACTCTCTTTTTGGTTGTGCGAGGATCCGCGATGAAAATGCTCCCGTTTTTGGCCGCGCTCGTCTGCGCAAGCCCTGCTTTCGCGGCGCCGCAATTCTCGACGCTCTACAATTTTCCGTCCCAGAAAAGCGACGATGGGGATTATCCCGAGGCGCCGCTCACGGCCGGCCCGGACGGCACGCTCTACGGCATCACGGCTTTCGTCGGCAAATACAGCGGCGGCGTGATTTTCAAATTGACGCCTTCGACCGTGCCCGGCGCGGAATGGACCTACACCGAACTCTATAAGCTGAAGAAAACCGAAGGCGGCATCGCCACCGGAAAGATGATTTTCGACCAGGACACCGGCGCCCTGATCGGAACCACGAGCTACGGCGGCGGCATATTCCGCCTCGCGCCGCCGGCCGTCGACGGCGATCCGTGGACATTTGCGTTGATCCGCACATTCACCGGCGAAGGCGGCGACGGCTTCGGCCCCTATGGGGGCATGACGCAGGACCCGGCCACGGGCGCGATCTACGGCACGACCGCGTACTTCCCGACTTTCGGCGGGCCCACCGATTGGGGGCACATCTACGGCTTCATGCCCGATGCGGGCCACCAGAACTGGACGCAGATATTGGACTACGTATTCCCGGCCCCGCCGGCGGGCAACGATCCGCACGGCGACCTTCTCCTGAAGGATGGCATCCTCTACGGCACGACGGTCATGGGCGGCCCCGTGACCGGCGAATGCTCCGAGGGCTGCGGAACGATCTTCTCGTTCGATCCCGCGACGAGCACGTTCAAGACGCTCTTCACGTCGAGCGGCACGCCGCAGCCTTTCCGCTTCGATACCGGCACGCCGGTGCTCGCCGATGCATCGCATTTCATCGGCACGTCGTTGGGCGGCGGCGGCACGAATTGCAAGTTCGACAGTTGCGGCACGGTCTACACCATGCCGCTCGACGGCAGCGCCGCACCGACCGTGATCGCCGCTCTTCAGGGCAAGAGGGCCGGGGGCCTGGACACGGGCGTGATCTGGAACCCGGCGCATACCGCGCTGTACGGCACCACGGTGCACGGCTGGCCGAACGTCTGCCATTACCATTCCGGCCTCGGCGACAATGGCAAAGACGGATGCGGCAACGTCTTCATGCTCACCCCCAATGGCACGAAGTGGAAGTACACGCTCATCCACGCGTTCGACGGCAAGGATGACGGGGCGGAGCCGAACCAGCTCGTCTTCGGCAATGACGGCGCTCTCTACGGCACGACCGGCAGCGGCGGCCCCAACAAGACCGGCACGATCTTCCGTATCGCCCCGTGACTATGCATTAGCGTTTCGTGCGCCAATGGCCGGCGTCAATCCCGCGCCAGAAAGCGTCGCCCGTCCTCGGTCAAGCCGATGACCGCGCGTCCGTCCTTCACGCGACGCGCCACGAACCCGCGCGCGTTCGCCTCCTCCCACACCGGCAGGCGCGGGCAGGAGGTGCGCCAAGCGTCCATGACCTCGGCGTAGCTGCGCTCCTCCTTGACGATCCAGGAGAGCATGTCGGCGATGAGGGGCTCGACGGTGTCGGTCATGCGCCGGAGTTAGTCCTATTGCGGAAGAATTTCCAGGGCGCATGCCCGCCATGTCATGCGCCACGCGCTTTGCCGCCTTGCCGCCGCGGCACGGCTTTCCCCGGTAAGATGTCTGTCCTGGCTCGGGAGGTCGTGATGCGGAATTTCTGCGGCAGCGTGCTGGCGCTTTTCCTCGTGACGACGGTCGCGCATGCCGACGCCGCGCTCACCGCGCGCAACAAGCAGGTCGTGCGCGACTTCTATACGGCGGTGTTCATCGGCCGCAACGTCGACGCGGCGCCGAAATTCATGCGGCCCGACTACATCCAGCACAACACGCACATCCCCACGGGCCGGAAGGGCTTCATGGACGCGTTCCGCAAGGGCTTCGCGCGCAAATTCCCCGACGACTACAAGCGCGAGATCCTGAAGATCGTCGGCGAGGACGGCATGGTCGTGCTCTACGACCGCCAGACCTGGACCTCACCCAAGGACCGCCGGCACCACGAAGCCCTCGGCTTCGAGATGTTCCGCGTCCGGGACGGCATGATCGCGGAGCACTGGGACGCGGACGATTGAGAGGAACGCGCGCCGCCGCTGACGGCGCGCCGTGTTCCGAATTGGGAAATCATTCTGACGCGGGCATGAATTAGCGTACATGCGCGGCAAATCGATTGACCGCCGCGGCGAGGAAGGTTTCTACTTCAGGTATATCGAGCTGTCAAAGCTCTATTCAGGTAGAGGAGCTTTCTCATGGCACACGACATCGCCGGACTGGAAACCAAGCTTCGCAAGCTGCACGACACGGTCTCCAAGCTTCATCAGGCAAAGCACGTCGAGGCGTTCATCCCGATCATCCACAGACCCGGATGGACGACGCCGGCCGAATTCGCGCTGGTGCAGGCGTATGTGGACGATCTCCAGAGCCGGGCCACCGCGCTGCATCAGAACATGGAAACGCTGGTCGGCATCGTGGCAAAGATCGGCGGGTAGGAGCACATCCGCCGCGTTGCATCACCTGGAGTGCGGGCTGGCTGCCTGCTTCGAGACCGGGCTCGTGCTCGCCTCCCGGCTTGGCGCGCCTACTAGAGGCGGGTAGCTAGCCTTAGGCGGCCATGACCGCTCTCTTGACCGGTTGAGGCAGATCGATCGGCCGGAAGAAGTCTTTCGGGTAGAGATAGTCTTCGCCCGACTCATCAATGATGCGCATCAATCCGTGCTTCTCGGCCTTTTGATCGCGAAGCACGATATAAATCTTCCGCTTTTCCAGCGAGGCGCGATAACCCTGGTTGTCGACGCATACGACCAATTTTTTCGACGAGAGTGCCACCATCAGAGTAGTTCCTTGATCTTCAGCTCCCTACGGCCGATCCCCGTTGCTTCGTACCAGTGTATCTCGGCGAGAAGCGTTGAGCCATCGCCAAGGCGAACACGCGCAATGCCCTTGCGTTTCCGCCAGCGGCCAGGGCCATACAATTTCCTGAGCCGGGTGATCTCTCGAATACCCGAGGCCGTAGCGATCGTTTCGACTTGCGAGATTTCCCCCAATATCTCGAAAGCCATGGCGACTACCCCGCCTTCACCTTCACATACGTGCCCGGCGCGTCGCCCAGGACTTTGAGCTTGCCGTCGCCCGGCACGCGCGCGGCGATCTTCTTGCCGGACAGCTTCGACAGCCAGGCGTCCCAGTCGCCCCACCAGGAGCCGGGGTGCTCGACGGTGCCGGCTTGCCATTCCTCGACGGTCGCGGGGTAGGGGCCTTTGATCTTGCCGTCGGTGCCGGCGCCGGCCGCGTCGTTGGTCCAGTACTGGTACTTCTTCGCGGAAGGCGGGTTGATCACGCCGGCGATGTGGCCGCTGCCCGCGATGATGAAGCGCACCGGGCCGCCGAACAGGCGCGTGGATTTGTAGACCGAGCGGAACGGCGCGATATGGTCTTCCTTCGCGCTCTGCAGATAGATCGGCGCCTTCACCTTCTTCAGGTCGAGCTTGACGTTGTCGAACGTCATCTTGCCCTGCGACAGCGCGTTGTTCTTGTAGAACTCGCGCAGATAGAACAGATGCGTCGCCTCGGGCATGCGCGTCGTGTCGGAGTTCCAATAGAGCAGGTCGAACGGCGCGGGCTCCTTGCCGAGCAGGTAGTTGCTCACCACGAACGACCAGATCAGGTCGTTGGCGCGCAGCATGTTGAAGGTCGTGCCCATCTTCTTGCCTTCGAGCACGCCGCCCGAGGCTTCCATCGTCTGGCGCATCGATTCGAGCTGCTCGTCGTCGATGAAGACCTGAAGGTCGCCCGCCTCGCTGAAATCGGCCTGCGCCGCGAAGAAGGTCGCGGAATTCACCCGCTCGTCGCCCGTCGCCGCCATGTAGGCCAGCGTGGCCGACAGCAGCGTGCCGCCGATGCAGTAGCCGATGGTGTTGATCTTCTCGACCCCGGTGGCGTCGCGCACCGCGTCCAGCGCGGCGAAGATGCCCCCGCGCATGTAGTCCTGGAAGCCCTTCTGGGCGAGCTCGCGGTCCGGGTTCACCCAGGACGCCACGAACACGGTGTAGCCCTGCGCCACCGCCCAGCGGATGAAGGAGTTCTCGGGCCGCAGATCCAGGATGTAGAACTTGTTGATCCAGGGCGGGAAGATCAGCAGCGGCTTCTCATAGACCTTCTCGGTCGTGGGATCGAACTGCAGCAGCTCGATCAGCGCGTTGCGGAACACGACCTTGCCGGGGGCGGTCGCGATGTTCTCGCCGATCCTGAACGCGTCGGCGGATTGGCGGATGGAAAGCTGGCCGCTTTCGCCGTCGAGGTCTTCAAGCAGGTTGTTAAGACCCTTCACCAAGTTCTCGCCGTTGCTCTGCAAAGTCGTGCGCAGCACCTCGGGATTGGTCATCACGAAATTGGTCGGCGCGATCGCGTCGGCGAACTGCTTGGTGTAGAATTCGATGCGCTTGCGGGTCTTGATGTCGAGGTCGCCGTCGACCTTGGCGACCGTCTCCTGCATCCAGTTGGCGGTCAGCAGATAGCTCTGCTTGATGAAGTCGAAGATCTGGTTCTCTTCCCAGTCCTTGTCCTTGAAGCGCTTGTCGCCCGCGGCCGGCGCCACGACCGGCTTGGAGGTGCCGCCCAGCATGCGGTGCGCGGTCTGCTCCCACAGGCCCATATAGTCGCGCCAGAGCTGGAACTGCGCTTCCATCACAACGGCAGGATTGGCCGCCATGCTCTTGAGAAGCGCGGTGAAAGTGCCGGTGAGGTTCAGGGGATCGAGCGGCCCCGCGCCGCCGGAGCCCTTCGCGGTCTGGCGCTTGACGAAATCGGCGAGCAGGCGCTGGGACTGCTGGCCCACCTGCATCATGTTGCGCGTGAACTCGGCGGGGTCGCCGATTCGGTAGCGGTTCTCGTTTTCGGGCTGCGACATGGCGTTCGGGTCCGGGAAAGGAAGCCCGTCCATAACGCCCCTGTTGCGCTGCCGCAAGGCGAGTTTGTTACAAGATTTCATGTATTTGCGTTGGGTCCGGCTTGGAAGGGGGCCTGCACCCCTGTATATGGACAGCGCTGGACTCGCCGGCCACAGCCGGGGGCGACGGAGGTTTTGTTTATGACGGACGTGTCGAAGTTGTGCGCCCGCCTGGGCGTGGTTGCCCTGGTCGCCCTGGGAACCAGCGCCTGCTCGAGCGTTCCGGACTGGGTCGATCCCACCACCTGGGTCGGCGGCGGCGACGACAGCCAGACCGCGCTGCCGTCGCAGGATCAGGACGCCGACGCGCAAAGCGGCGAGACGCCCGATCTCGCGGCGATCCCGGACAAGCCCGAAGCGCCGTCGACACAGGCGCAGCAGCAGCAGGTCGCGCAGTCGCTCGCTTCGGACCGCTCCAACACGCAATACAGCGCCGATGCGCTGCGCGGCGGCACCGAGCCCGTCGCAGCACCGCCGCCGCCGCCGCCCGCACCCGAACCGTCGGACAGCAGCACGAAGGTCGCGGCGAGCGCGGCACCGCCGCCGCCCGCGCCGAGCGAAAGCGACACGCCCGCGCCGAGCAAGAAGCGCGCGAACACGGGCGTCTTCGGTAGCACCTTCGACGCCGAGACCGAAAAGCCCGTGCAGGAGGCCGACGCCGACATCGACACCAACACCGGCGCCATCACCCCGAGCGGCACGACGGCCGTTGCCGACGCAGGCACGACCGCGGCGCCTCCGCCGCCACCCGCACCGACCGCGACCGCTCTTCCGCCCGCACAGCCTTCGCCGCAGCAGCCTGCACCGCAGCAGCAGGTGGCGGTGAACGACACGGCGCCCGCGCCGTCCGTTGCGCCCAGCGCCGCACCCGCGCCGCAGACCGGCGGCATGCCGACGGCGGCACAGATCAATCCGACCGACGCCCAGCTTGGCTTCCAGCCGTCCTCGGCGCCGCCGCTGGATCCCACCATTGGCCAGTTCGTGCCGCAGCCCATCATCGCGCGCTACGACCAGACCTCGGGGGATGCCCGCATGCATCATCCGCACGTCGCCGCGGAAGCGATGATGGCGAGCGCAGCACCCGCGCCGAAGCTCAAATCTTCGGCCAAGGCGATGGGCGGACCGGAGATGAGCGGCGCCGTCGTCGCCAATCTCGACGCCATCAACCAGGCTCCGCAGGACGCGCAGGCGAGCGCCTATGCCAACGCGCAAGGTTTGCCGCCCGCCTCGGTCGTCTTCTTCCCCGGCGACGGCACGCTGCTGAACGCCGACGCGCGCCTGCGCATCCGCGCCGCGGTGGAAGAGTTCAAGCGCCAGGGCGGCACGGGCTTCATCCGCATCGTCGGCCACGCCTCGAGCCGCACGGCGAACATGCCGGTCGAGAAGCATCTCGAGGTGATCTTCAACAAGAGCCAGGATCGCGCCAACGCGGTCGCGCAGGAAATGATCAGGGACGGCGTGCCCGCCAACCGCGTGCTCGTCGAAGCCGTCGGCGACAGCCAGCCCGTCTATTACGAGTCCATGCCCAAAGGCGAAGACGGCAACCGCAGGGCGGAGATCTTCCTGCAGAGCTGAGCTCAACCCTCCTCTTGAGGGAGGGTCGAAAAATCCGAAGGATTTTTCGGGGAGGGGTTCGGACGTCCGCGCGGGGACCCCTCCCCGAAATTTGCGTTCCGCAAATTTCGACCCTCCCTCAAGGGGAGGGTAGTTTTGTTGCAAACAGGAACGATTCTTCTCCAATGACCGCCCCTCTCCGCATCGCCATCGCAGGCCTGGGCACCGTCGGCGGCGGCGTGCTCAAGGCGCTGCAGCTGCGCGCGCATGAGCTCGCCGAGCGGGCGGAGCGCAGGCTGGAAGTCGTCGCGGTGTCGGCGCGCGACCGTTCGAAGAAGCGCGCGGGCGACGTATCGAAGGCTTTCTGGCATGAGGAAGCGGCGGCGCTCGCCGGTTCCGAGGCCGACGTCGTCGTCGAGTTGATCGGCGGCGAGGGCGGATCCGCGCTCGCGCTCATCGAGACGGCGCTCGCGAACGGCAAGCACGTCGTCACCGCGAACAAGGCGCTGCTCGCCAAGCACGGCGCGCGGCTGGCGGCGCAGGCCGAGAAGGGGAACCTGGCGCTCAAATTCGAGGCGGCGGCGGCGGGCGGCATCCCCATCGTCAAGGCGCTGCGCGAGAGCCTGATCGCGCATGGAATAAACTCCGTACACGGAATACTGAACGGTACCTGCAACTTCATCCTCACCGACATGGAGAAGACCGGCCGCTCCTTCGCCGAGGTGCTGAAAGAGGCGCAGGCGCTCGGCTATGCCGAGGCCGATCCCGCGCTCGATGTCGGCGGCGGCGACACGGCGCACAAGCTGGCGCTGCTCGCGAGCCTCGCCTTCGGCACCGCGCCCGACCTGAAGCACATGCACGTCGAAGGCATCGCGCATATCACGCAGGCCGATATCGGCTATGCGCGCGAGTTCGGCTACCGCATCAAGCTGCTCGGCGTCGCGCGCCGCGTGGGCGGCGGCATCGAGCAGCGCGTGCAGCCCGCGATGGTGCGCGCCGGAACGCCGCTCGGCGCCGTCGACGGCGCGTTCAACGCCGTCGCTGTCGACGCGGGCGAGGCCGGCCCGTTCTTCTTCGAGGGCCGCGGCGCGGGCGAGGGGCCGACGGCCTCGGCGGTGATCGCCGACATCGTCGACATCGCGCTCGGCTCCTTCGAGCCAGCTTTCGGCAAGCCCGCTCACACGCTGACCCCGCTGGTCCCCGCGCCCGAGGGCACGGCCGCGTCGGCCTATTATCTGCGTTTCGACGTGCTCGACATCCCCGGCGTCGTCGCCGAGATCGCGGGACGGCTGGCCGAGGCGCAGGTCTCCATCGAGAGCATGCTGCAGCGCGGCCGCAACCCGGGCGAGGCGGTGTCGATCGTGATGATCACCCACGAAACTCCACAACTTGCCGTGGCGCGCGCCTTGAAGAGCATCGCCACCTCCGACAAGGTCCTTGGCGCCCCGAGCATGATTCCGATGGAGATGGGGTAGGATTGGAGCAACGCGTCGTCCTTCGAGGCTCCCCCGGCACAAGGCCGGGGTCGCACCTCAGGATGACGCGACTGCTAAATTAGGTCCGTCACCCTGAGGTGCGAGCCCGTAGGGCGAGCCTCGAAGGGCGACGGGCCGCTAGGCGCAAGCCAATACGACGTATACTGAAGAACAAGAAAGCGGGAGCAAACATGTCGTCAGGCCATCTCGATCGTGCCTTCGCGCTGGAAGCGGTCCGTGTCACCGAAGCGGCGGCGGTGTCGGCCGCGCGCCGGATCGGACGCGGCGACGAGCATGCCGCCGACCAGGCGGCGGTGGAGGCGATGCGCCGCGCCTTCAACATCCTGCCCATCGACGGCACGGTGGTGATCGGCGAGGGCGAGCGCGACGAGGCGCCGATGCTCTATATCGGCGAGAAGGTCGGCTCGGGCGGCATCAAGGTCGACATCGCGCTCGACCCGCTCGAGGGCACGACCTTGACCGCCAAGGCGCTGCCCAACGCGCTCGCGGTGATGGCGATGGCCGAGCCCGGCACGCTGCTCAACGCGCCCGACACCTATATGGACAAGATCGCGATCGGCCCCGGCTACAAGGACGGCACGATCGATCTGGACGCCGAGCCGGCGGATAACATCGCCTCGCTCGCCAAGGCCAAGGGCGTGAAGCCGTCCGACATCACCGCGCTGATCCTCGACCGTCCCAGGCACGAGAAGATCATCGCCTCGGTGCGCCGCGCGGGCGCCAAGGTCGCGCTCATCACCGACGGCGACGTCGCGGGCGTGATCGCGACGACCGATCCGTCCACCGGCATCGACATCTATATCGGCCAGGGCGGCGCGCCCGAGGGCGTGCTCGCGGCGGCGGCGTTGCGCTGCGTCGGCGGCCAGATCCAGACGCGCCTCGTCTTCCGGAAGGACGACGAGCGCGCCCGCGCCGCCAAGCTCGGCATCACCGATTTCAACAGGAAGTACTCGCTGATGGACCTCGCCTCCGGCGACGTCGTGTTCTCGGCGACCGGCGTGACCGACGGCTCGATGCTGAGCGGCGTCAAGGTCGGCCGCGAGTTCGTCCAGACGGAGAGCATCGTGATGCGCTCGGCGACCGGCACGGTGCGCTGGATCAAGGCCAGGCACCGGCGCAGGGATATCGGCTGACCGCTACTGTCATTCCCGGCGAGAACCGCTCGCGGTGCTCGCCGGGAATGACAATGAGTTTTTGGGCTAGGGTAGCGCGATGTCGACTCATCTTGCCGTTCGCGAAATCGCCGCTTTCAGCGTCACCCGCTCCTTTTCCGGGCGGCGCTGGGTGCTGGCGAAGAGCGACGAGGAGGCGGTGCGGGCGTTGATGCGCGCGCACGACATGCCGCTGGCGCTGGCGCAGCTGCTCGCGTCGCGCGGCGTGGGCGCGGACGAGGCGCGCGATTTCCTGGGGCCCACCTTAAAGCGGCTGCTGCCCGAGCCTTCGGCGTTCAAGGACATGGACAAGGCGGTGGCGCGCGCCGTCCGCGCGGTGGAGCAGGGCGAGCGTATCGCGATCTTCGGCGATTACGACGTCGACGGCTCGTGCTCCGCGGCGTTGCTGCATGATTTCTTCCGCGCGCTCAGCATCGAAACGCGCATCTACATTCCCGACCGCATGACGGAGGGCTATGGGCCGTCGGCAGCGGCGATGCGCACCCTCGCGGACGAGGGTGCGCGAATGGTCATCACGGTGGATTGCGGCGCGGCGGCGACCGAGGCGCTCATTGCCGCGCGCGACGCGGGCCTCGACGTGATCGTGCTCGACCATCACCGCGCCGACGCGCCCGCGCCCGCCTTCGCGCAGGTCAATCCCAACCAGCACGGCGACACGTCGGGCCAGGGACATCTGAGCGCGGCGGGCGTGACGTTCCTGTTCGCGGTCGCGCTCAATCGCGCGCTGCGCAGATGGTATGCGGCGCGCGGCATGGCCGAGCCCGATCTGCGCGAGGCGCTCGATCTCGTGGCGCTCGCGACGGTTTGCGACGTGGTGCCGTTGATTAGCGTCAACCGCGCCTTCGTGCGCGCCGGGCTGGCGCAGCTCATGCAGCTGAAGCGGCCCGGCCTGGCGGCGCTCGCCGAGGTCGCGCGCACAGCCCAGCCCTTCACGGCGTATCATTGCGGCTATATCTTCGGGCCGCGCATCAATGCCGGCGGGCGGGTCGGGCGCTGCAGCCTCGGCGTCGATCTTCTGACGACGCGCGACGCGTCGACGGCACGCGAATTCGCAGCTGCGCTCGACGTTCACAACCAGGAGCGCCAGGCGATCGAGAAGGCGATCCTCGACGAGGCGATCGCGCATGCCGGCGCGCAAGACAACGCGCCGTTCCTGTTCCTCGCACGCGAGGGCTGGCATCCGGGCGTCGTCGGCATCGTCGCGGGAAGGCTGAAGGACCGCTTCGGCAAGCCCGCTTTCGTCGCAGGCTTCGAAGGCGGGATGGGCCGCGGCTCGGCGCGCTCGGTCGCGGGCGTCGACATCGGCGCGGTCGTGCGCGCGGCGAAGGAGGCGGGCGTCGTCGAAAGCGGCGGCGGTCATGCGATGGCCGCGGGTTTCTCGCTCATGCAAAGCCGGCGCGAGGCGTTCCACGCCTTCCTCGCCGCACAGGATTTCGCGGTCACGGACGCGCTCGATCTCAACGTGGACGCGATGATCTCGGGCGCGAGCGAAGCGCTGGTGCGCGACATCGCCCATGCCGGACCGTTCGGCGCCGGCAATCCCGAGCCGGTCTTCGCCGTCGCCGACGCGCGCGTCGCCTATGCCGATGTGGTGGGCCAGGACCATGTGAAGCTGCGTCTCGAAGGCGGGCTGGACGCGATCGCATTCCGCTGCGCCGACCAGCCGCTGGGCAAGGGGCTTCTGGCCTCGCGTGGCAAGCGCATCCACGCCGCCGGACGGCTTCGGACCGACGCCTGGAACGGCCGGGTTCGGGTTCAGCTGCACCTCGATGACGCCGCCGCGGCGGGGGTCTAGGCCCATCGCGCGAACCGTCTTGCCAAGCGCGGCGGGCGCCTTTATAGCCCCGCGACCAACGCGCCCTTCGTCTATCGGTTAGGACTCAAGATTTTCAATCTTGCAAGAGGGGTTCGACTCCCCTAGGGCGCGCCACGATTCAGGTTATTTTTGAGGCGTGCGCACCATGAAAAGAAGCCTTTCCATTCTGGCGGCGTTTCTTGGCTTGACTGCCGCGGCGACGCCGTCCTTCGGGGCGAAGCTTGACGTCCTTTATACCTTTGCCGGCTATTTCCCTCAAAAAGACGGGCAGGGGCCGGCGGCCGGAGTGGTCGCCGACGCACAAGGCAATCTCTACGGGACGACCTTCGAAGGCGGCGCAAACAACGACGGGACCGTCTTCAAGCTCACACCCGATGGAACGGAGACCGTGCTCTATTCTTTTGCGGGGACGAAAGACGGCCGCAATCCCGCCGGCGCCCTGGTCATGGATGAGGACGGCAATCTCTTCGGCACGACGGGCAACGGCGGCGGGAATGGATGCACGCGCTCCGGCTGCGGGACGATTTTCAAGATCGCGCCCGGCGGCACCGAAACCGTACTCTATTCCTTCAAGGGAACCGGCGACGGCGCGCATCCGAGCTCGCTTCTCATGGATGGTGCCGGAAATCTGTTCGGCGTGACGAACCAGGGTGGCGCGGGCTGCGCCGGCAATGGCTGCGGCGTCGTCTTCGAGTTCACCAGCGCCGGAAAGCTGAAGACGCTCTATACGTTCTCGGGCGGAGACGACGGCTCGAATCCGGATGCGCGGCTCATTGCCGATGCCTCGGGCAATCTCTACGGCACGGCTTCCGCCGGCGGCGCGTTCGGACAAGGCGTCGTGTTCCAGCTCTCGCCGGCGGGAGTGGAGAGCGTGCTCTATGCGTTTGCCGGCGGCACCGACGGATCCAGGCCCTTCAGCGGTCTGCTCATGGGCAAAAAGGGCGCCTTGTTCGGCACCACCGACGCGGGTGGCGGCTCGGGCTGCGGCGGGAGCGGATGTGGCGTGGTTTACCGCCTCGATTCCGATGGCACCGAAACCATCCTGCACGCCTTCGACGGCGATGACGGCCAGGGGCCCACCGCCGATCTGATCTCCGACGCGAGAGGCAATTTGTACGGCTCGGCCGAGATGGGCGGAACGAACAACGACGGGCTGCTGTTCAGGCTGACGCCCAAGGGCAAGTTCAGCGTCCTGCACGAATTCTGCAGCGCGCCGGAGTGCAGCGACGGGCGTCTTCCCGAAATTGTCGGCGGCATGATTGCCGACGGACAAGGGCGGCTTTACGGGACGGCTTTTGCGGGCGGCAACGACAACGCCGCCGGCATCGTTTTCCGGATCAAGGAGTAGCCGTCTACAGCTGATCCCAGATTCCGGAGAACACCGGCTTGCCGCTCAGCATTTGGCCGCTGGCGTCGCGCAGGCGGTAGCCTTGGGCTTTCATCGTCGCGTTCGCCTTGTGGAACTCGGCGGACGTCATCTGCGCGTTGGCCTGCCACGGCGCGCCGCTGTCCTTGTCGAAGATCGCCGCGACGAAGACCGATTTGCTCTCGACCCCGAGCGAGATGCGCGTCGGGCGCAGGCCCTGTCCCGCGAGCGTCGTCGCCTGCTGCTGGTAGTCGCCGACCGTGAGCTGCGAGAACACTTGCTGCGAGGACGCGTCGCCCTTCTCCCAGATGCCGGCATAGCCCAGCCGCGCATCGACATGGGTGAGGCGGAAGCCGTTGCGCGTGCGCCCGGCGTTGAGCGCGTCGAAGGCCTGGCGGGTCATGGCGTGGCGCGAATGCCAGTCGGGTCCGGCGAGCTGCTCCCACGCCGCGGCGTAACGCACGCCCTCCTGCGTGTTGAACGCGCTGACGCGGCGCAGGCGATAGCCGCGCTTCTTGCCCTGGCGGGTGAACATCCGATAGGCGGTGTCGTCGAGCGTGTCGACCGCGTACCAGGCCGCGTCGGGCGAGGCGATGGCGATGACGCCGACATGGGGGATGTGATGCGCCTCGTCGCGGTGGATGAGGAGCTGCTGGAAAAGCTGCGCCGGCTCGATGCTGCGTCCGTTGCGTCCGCCGAGAGCCTTCGCGGCGCGGACGGCTGCACCCGCGAAGCTCAACTCGGTCGTGCCGGCCGTGGCCGCGAAAGCAGACGCCCATCCCAACGCCTGGCGGCGCGAAATCGTCATTTTGGGAACCCCACACGCTTTTAATTTGTCGGCAACCATAGCAGCGCGGCCGCGTCCGCGCCAGCGAGCGCGCGATGCGCGAATGCATTTAGTTCAATAATGACGGGCTTTTCTCGCTATGGCGGTGTTGCACGAGCGTGCAATTCAAGATCGTCTCGATGGAACTTTTTCGTCCGCGCGGTTCCACCGGTTGCAGCTGATACTACTTGTGCGGGGAGACGCGGCGGCGCGATTTCGCGGAATAGCGCGGTTTTCGGGATGAACCGCAGCGGGACGCGCGCTTGCGGGTATATTCTATTTATAGTAGTCTTAATCATTCGAACAGATTTATGAGGTCGACGACAGACGACAACGGGAGGACGCCATGAGATTTTCAGGCTCGGTGTGCGCACGCGTCACGGGAGTTCTCGGCATCGTCATGGCAACCGGCATCCTCGCGATGCCGTCCGCGCGCGCGGCTGAGCAGGCCGCGCCCACGCCCGTTCAGAAGCCTTCCACGGAGCCCGTCAGGCAGCCGCCAATCGCCGCCAGCCGCGAGGAGTGGCGCGCCGCGATGAAGAAGCTTGCCGTGCCGAGGAAGGGTTGCTTCAAATCCTCCTTCCCGCGCGTCGAGTGGCAGGAGGTGCCGTGCGCCGTCGCGGCGCCGCATCCGTTCCCGCGACGGGGCTCGCCGGCGCCGGACACCGTCGGCAACGGCACGGATTTCTCGGCCCGCGTCGCCGGCAGCATGAGCAGCGCCGAAGGATCGTTCGACCCCGGCACCGTCGTGCCGCCCGGCGAGACGGGGCAGTCGTCCGGAAGCGGCGGGTCTGCCATAGCCGACGCCTATTCGCTGCAGCTCAACACCAACACCTTCAACAACCCCCAATGCGGCGGCGTGCCGAGCTGCGGCTGGCAGCAGGTCGTGTTCTCGAACAAGACGCTTCCCCACCAACTGATCATGCAATACTGGCTGATCGGCATCGGCACGTGTCCTTCCGCCGCCTGGACCCTCACCGGCTCGGGCTGCTTCATAAACAGCGGCGCCGCGACCACGGCCGCCTCCGAGCCCGCCACGAACCTGCCGAACATGACCCTGACCCTGACCGCGGTCCCGGGAGGCCTGGACACGGCGACGTTGTGGGACGGAAGCAACGCCTACACGGTCACGAACAACGACAGCTTTCTCAACTTGTCCTCGAGCTGGACCGACGTCGAATACAACGTCGTCGGCGACTGCTGCTTCTTCTCGGCCAATTTCGCCGCCAACACGACGATGATCGTCCGCGACACCACGCATAACGGCACCACGAACGCGCCGATGTGCGAGCTGGAAGGGTTCACCGGCGAGGTCAACAATCTCACTCTCGTCGGCACGCCCGCGTTGGGGACGGGACCGTCGCCGGCGATCGTGTTCACGCAGAGCAACGTGCCCGGCACGCCGGCGTCGTGCTCGGCGGCGAGCGGCATCGGCGACGTGCACCTGACGACGCTGAGCGGCCTCTACTACGACTTCCAGGCCGCCGGCGATTTCCTGCAGCTCGCGGACGGCGACGATTTCGCGGTCCAGACGCGGCAGGTGTCGGGCGCGCCGAACTGGCCCAACGCCGACATCAACAAGGAGGTGGGCGCGCGCTTCGGCAAGACGCGCGTCGCGATCTGCCAGGCGCCGACGCGCGTCGAGATCGACGGCCGTGTCAGGGAGCTCAAGGACGGGCAGAGCGTCACGCTCGGCGACGGCACCGTCGTGTGGCGCAACGGCGAGGTCTACTCCGCCCGCGGCGCCAACGGCGACGGCATCCGCGCCGACGTGGTCGGTCCCTATATCAACCTCTATGTCGGGCTCGGCCACGCGCCGACCTCGGCGACGCGCGGCCTGATGGTCAATCCGAACGGCAATCCCAACCAGATCGCGACGCGGTCGGGCGCGGTTCTGAACGAGCCGGTGTCGTTCGACAACCTCTACGGCGTCTACGGCGACAGCTGGCGCGTGCCGCGGGAAGAGTCGCTCATGTGCAAGGACGAGCGGATCGAAACCGGCAACCCGAAGGCGCCGTTCTACGCCGGAAACCTGGAGCCGCAGGTGCGCGAGCGCGCCCAGAAGGTGTGCAACGGCGCGGGCGTGAAGGTGCCGGCGCTGCTCGAGTCCTGCATCATCGACGTCGCCGTGCTCGGCAACGAAAACGCCGCCAAGGTGTTCACGACCTTGCCTGCGCCGGTCAAGGTCGGCCAGGCCGGGATGCGCTGTCGCGAGTCCGAGTACGGCAAATGCCTCCCGAGCGAGGGCGAGCGGAAGTATTAGGGCTGCAAATCCTCCCCCGTTCTTACGGGGGAGGATGATTCAAGTCGCTCAGAAGCTATTGCGGCAGGTAACCGGCGTGCCACGCCCATGCCGTGGCGCCCGCGATCGCGGCGATCGCGAACAGCCAGACCAGCGGATGTCGCCATCCGTGGCGGTGATCGATTTCGATGTCGAGGATCGTGGAAAGGTGATTGCGAACGGGAAACTTGTCCCGGACATAAGGTCCATACATCGTGGTTCTCCCTGGCGGCCCCTTCAGTTGCCGCTTCCAAGGTAGGAGCCGTCGTCGCTGCTGCCAGCGATGTACTCTAAAATCCCAATTGGCCCCTATCGGACTCGTTGTCAATACCTAAGCGGGAGATTTCTGCGCGCGTAGAAGCGCGCGCGATGTCGTTCCAGTCCGTGACAATACCAAATACGCGTCGCGCCAGTCCAAGACGATGCGTTCCCGGCGACCTTATGTTCCGCGCGCGCAAAGCACATGCGCAGCGTCGTTGAACGTGAGGAGGATACGAATGTCGTTGGGTTCACCCGCCCGGCTTGCAGTGTTTGCCGTGGCCATTGCATCTCTGCCGTCATTGCCGGCTTCGGCCGATCAGGCCGCGAGCCCGCCGGGCGGCACGCTGCTCACGCTCATCAACGGCTGGGAGGCCTATCGCGGCTCACCGAAGCCGGAGATCTTCGCCTACAAGGGCATCGTTCACCTGAAAGGCGCGATCAAGGAGCCCACCGGCTCGAACAACGAGCCCTTCATCGTCCCCGTGCCGTTCCGGCCCGCCGCGACCGTCGCCGTCAAGCTGGACCTCTGCGACGCCGAAAACGGCGTGCTGATCATAGCACCCGACGGCAGCACCGACATCGGGTCCGAGGACAACGGGAGCGATCCGACATGCTTCACCTCGCTCGATGGCGTGACCTATTCGATGGCCGCCGACGGATACCATACGCTCACGCTCAGAAAGGGCTGGCAGCACTTCGGCAGCGACGGCGCTGCCGTGCCCGCCGTGCGCGCTGTCGGCAACATCGTGCATTTCCAAGGCGCGATGGCGAACGGCACCAGCCCCGCCGCGTTCGTGCTGCCCGCGGCGCTGCGCCCGCAATCGACCGTCTGGATTGCGCTCGATATGGCCTTTTCCACCAACGGGCGCATCGGCATCCACCCCGACGGCACCGTGGACGTGCAGGCGCAGTCCGATTTCTCGGCGGCGCAGACCTTTACCTCGCTGGACGGGGCCGCCTTCGCCCTCGACACGACCGGCTTCACGGCGCTGACGCTGATCAACGGCTGGCGTCCCGACACGGCGGACGGAACGGCGACCCCAAGCGTGCGCGTGGATCATGATGTCGTCGAGTTCCAGGGCGCAATCACACAGAGCAGCGGAAGCAGCGACAATCCGTTCGTCCTGCCGCCCGGAATGCGGCCGGCCAAGACCGTCTGCCTGGCGGTGGACATGGGCCAAGCCGTGAACGGGCGCCTGCAGATCGCGCCCGACGGCACCGTCTCTCTTCTGGCGGAGCAGGGCGTCAGCGATCCGTTCGCTTTCGTGTCGCTCGACGGAGTTTCTTTCCGCCTCTAGTACCCCGTTTTCGAAAGGCGGAGAGAACGGCGCGGCGCGGGCCGGGTGACCCGCGCCGCGCGCGCCCACGAAAATCCATCCCGATCACCAGGAGAGTCGAATGCCGCTGCGCACTTTCGCGTTCGCCGTTGGAGCGATCGCTCTACTCATGTCGCCGCCCGCAGCCGTCGCCGGACCGGTCAAGCTGGATCTGATGCACGGCTGGAAGAACATCAAAGGCTCGCCCGCGGCCGCGATCTCGGCCTACAAGGGCATCGTCCATCTCCAAGGCGCGATCACGCAGGCGAGCGGCACGGACACGGAGCCGTTCGTCGTGCCGGCCGCGTTCCGGCCGCAGGCCGAGGTGATCCTCAAGGTGGACCTCTGCAACGCGAGCAACGGCCGTATCCTCATCAATCCCGACGGCACGACCGCCATCGATGCTCAGTTCGACTACAGCGACGCGCAATGCCTCACCTCGCTGGACGGCGTGACCTATGCGTTGGACGGCAGCAGCTACAAGCCGCTCAAGCTCAGGAACGGCTGGAAGCCTTACGGATTCGAGACCGCGCCGCCGGCGGTGCATGCCGTAGGCTCCATCGTGCATCTCGCAGGCGCCATGACGGGGGGCAAAAGCGGCGCCGCGTTCGTGCTGCCGGCGGCATTGCGGCCGCAGGCTTCGGTCTACATCCCCTTGGACCTGGTCAACGCGAGCAACGGACGGCTCGTCGTCTTCCCGGACGGGACGGTGTCGGTCGAAGGCGAGCTCAGTTTCCAGGACGCGAAGAACTTCACCTCGCTCGACGGCGCGTTCTATTCGCTCGACACGACCGGCTTCACGCCGCTCGCGCTGGCCAACGGCTGGACGAACCAACCCTCGGCCGCGCCCGCCGGCGTGCGCCTCGATCATGGCGTGGTCGAGTTCCAAGGCGCGATCACCGCGCCGACCGGCTCCAGCGTGCACCCGTTCCAGCTGCCCGTGGGCTTCAGACCTTCAAAGGGGGTCTATGTCGCGGTCGACATGTGCGACGCGACCAACGGCAGGCTCTTCGTCGATCCGTCGGGAGACGTTAGCGTCCAGGCGGAGAGCGACATCGACAACGCGACCTGCTTCACGTCGCTGGAAGGTGTCTCGTTCCATCTTTGAATGGTGAACGGCGATGTCGCTGCAGTCCGCGAGGGATGTCGCCCCAGCCCAAGACTTCACGGCGGCGGGACGTTAGGTCATCGCCAACGCAGCTCACCCGCACGATCGCCCGAGTCTGCCAACGAAAAGGAGCATGGGATGTTTTTGAGTTCACAACTCCGGCGACTCGCTTTCGCGGCCGCCGGCTCGGGATTGGTCTTGCTGTCCGGCACGGTGTTCGCGGCGGATCAAGCGAGCGCAGCGGGCGTCGCAAAGCTCACCTTGATCAATCAATGGAAGCCCTATCGCGGCTCGGCAGTCCCGTCGCTCCTGTCGTATCAGGGCATCGTCCATCTCAGGGGCGCGATCAGGAGCAGGTCCGGCGGTTCGGCGCAGCCGTTCCAGATCCCCGCGCTGTACCGGCCGGTGAAAGACGTCTTCGTGAAGACCAGTCTCTGCGACGACGTCAATGGGGAGCTCGACATCGCCCCCGACGGCAGCGTGTCCATCAAGACCGAGGGCGGCGGCGGTCTCAGCCCGGCGGCATGCTTCACCTCGCTTGACGGCGTGAGCTATGCGGTCGACGCGACCGGCAACGGCTCCACGACGCTGACACTGCTGAACAGCTGGGTGCCGTATTCCGACGGCGATCCCAGCGATCCCGTGGCGCCGGCGGCTCATAGCATCGGCAATGTCGTGTATCTCGAAGGCGCGATGATGAACGGTTCGACCGGCGCGGCCTTCAAGATGCCGGAGAACAAGCGCCCGCAGATGACGGTCTATCTTCCGCTCAACACAGGCTCCTCCGAGCCCGGGCAGATCGTCATCAATCCCGACGGCACGGTGAACGTGGTGTCCCCGTTCGGCTTCAACCTGGCGCAACAGATGACCTCGCTCGACGGCGCGGCCTATTCCCTCAACACGTCGGGCTTCACGCCGCTCGGGCTGGCCGCCGGTTGGACGGGAACGACCGATACGGCCGAGCCGGCTGCGCGTCTCGCCCATGGCGTGGTTCTGTTCCAGGGCGCGATGCGCAACATCGGCACCACCAACACCGCCTTCTACCTGCCCACGGAGATGGTTCCCAAGAAAACGGTCTATGTTCCCGTGACGTTGTGCAATGGCGCCAACGGACGGCTGCAGATCAACACGGACGGCAGCGTCGTCGTCGAGGCGGAGAACGACATCTCGAACGCCTACTGCATGACGTCGATCGAAGGCGCGTCCTACTCCCTCTGACACCCCCTTGTCGGAGGCGGCAGGTGCGGCGCGGGTCACAGGGTAGAGCCCGCGCCGCGCGTGCCGGCGTCAGCGAACTGGCGGTGGCGGCGGTGTGTGGATGCCGCCGCCGATCTGCCAGGGGAACTCGCCGAGCGGCCCGGCGGCAGCGGAGATGCTCGCCGCCATCAGGATGCATGCGGCCATCACGAGTGCAGTTCTCATGCGGTTCATGGCGTTACTCCCTCGACACGCCCTTGAAGCTTGCCGCGAAATTGTCGCCAAAACCTGTCACGAACCCTTGATACACGCGGTTGTGTAAGCGTGGATCACCCTCCCCTTGAGGGAGGGTCGAAAACGCGAAGCGTTTTCGGGGAGGGGTGAGCAAGACGGTTACCCCTCCCCGAAATTTGCTTCGCTGCGCTCCGCAAATTGTCGACCCTCCCTCAAGGGGAGGGTGGGAGAGTGTCGCACTTTGTGACAGACTGCCTCCCGCGACCGCGCGGAGCGCCGAAGCATGCGGACCATCGCAGCATTCGCGATCCTGGCGTCGCTCGCCGCGCCTGCGCAGGCCGTCACGGTGACGCTTTCGCCGGGCGACGACATCCAGGCGGCGGTCGACGGACATCCTGCGGGCACCACCTTCACGCTGGGCGTGGGCGTCTATCGCATCCAATCGGTGACGCCCAAGAGCGACGACGTCTTCACCGGCGCGGACGGCGCGATCCTGGACGGCGCCAACCTGCTCGAGACGTTCGACCGCGACGGCGCTCTCTACGTCGCGCGCAACCAGCCGATCGATCCGAACACGATGGTGCACGGCGTCTGCCGCAGGGGATTCCCACGCTGCGGCTATCCCCAGGACCTCTATTTCGACGGCCGGCCGCTGCGCGCCGTCGCCAAGAAGGCGAAGGTGAAGCCGGGCACGTTCTTCTATGACTACGGCAATGACGCGGTCTATTTCGCCGACGATCCTTCGGGCCACACGGTCGAGCTCGGCTATCGCCCCTTCGCGTTCGGCGGCAAGGCCAAGAGCGTCACGGTCCAGAACCTCAGAATCGAGAACTATGCCTGCGCCGACCAGCAAGGCGCGATCGGCGATCAGGGCCAGGGCAAGGAATGGGAGATCACCGGCAACGAGGTGCTGTGGAACCACGGCGTCGGCGTCGTCATGCCGCCCGGCAGCGAGCTCAAGAACAATTACATCCACCACAACGGCGAGATGGGCGCCGGCGCGGGTGCCGGCAGCGGCACCGTTTCGGACAATGAGATCGCCTTCAACGTCTGGAACGGCACCGACTGCACCTGGGAATGCGGCGGCGTCAAATGGGCGCAAGTCACCGAGTGGTTCGTGCTGGACAACTACGTCCACGACAATCAGGGCGACGGGCTGTGGGCCGACATCGACTCCGAGCAGATGCTGTTCAAGGGCAACCGCATCGAGAACAACCTCTACGCCGGCATCTCCATCGAGATCAGCAGCCACGCGGTCGTCGACGGCAACAGCTTCAAGGGCAACGGTGCGACGGCTTTCAACTGGGGCTGGGACGGGCAGGTGCAGATCCAGAACTCGTCGGCGGTCGAGGTCGAGAACAACACGCTGGTGCTCGATCCGGCGGCGGGCGGCAACGGCATCGTCATCATCCAGCAGAACCGCGGCCGCACGAACATGCCCAAGGGCAACCTGATCCACGACAACGACGTCACGCTGGCGGGTGGCGAGGGTGCCATCGCGGGCTGGTTCGCGGATTTCAAGCCGAACAAGTTCTCGCCGAGCAACACGTTCGACAACGACCACTACCACGTCTACGCGACGGACGGCGCGTTCTGGGCGCCGAACGGCTGGACCGGCTTCGCCGCTTGGCAGGCGACAGGGCAGGACGCACATTCGACGCTGGACGGGACATTAAAACTGCGCACTCCCTGAGGGAGGGTTGGGCCGGCGCGGCACTTTGTGGCAGATTTCCCGCTCACGATTTCAAGGAGCGATCATGCGTAGAAGTTTGCGGATCACGGGCGCCGTCACGGTTCTGGGTGCGGCGGCGCTGGCCACGGCGGCGATGGCGGCGGTGGGCATAGGCAAGGCGGGGCTTTGGGAAGTCACGACCCATGCCGACATGAGCGGGGTGATGGCGAACATCACGCCCGAGCAGCGCGCCAAGATGAAGGCGGCAGGCATCCAGATGCCGGAGAACAACACCTTCACCATGACCCATTGCGTGACGGCGGCAGAGGTGGGCCAGTTCAAGCCGCCGCCGATGGGCCGTCCCGGCCACGAGAAGGACTGCAACGTGGCGAACCTCAAGACCACGTCCAATAGCGCGAGCGCGGACCTGGTCTGCACCAGTGGGCGCATGAAAGGCGGCCACTTCTCGCTCGTCTACGACTCGCCGGAGCACTATGCCGGCAAGGTCACGATGAACGCCGCCGCCGAAGGCCATCCCGTCGTGTCGACCATAACCTTCGAGGCGAAATGGCTGTCGGCGGACTGCAAGGCGCATTAGCGCTGCGCGCGCTGCTGGACGGCGCGCGGCGCGTCGTGGTGTTCACGGGGGCGGGGATCTCGACGGAGTCGGGCATCCCCGATTTCCGCTCGCCGGGCGGCATCTGGACGCGCATGGCGCCGATCGACTTCCGCGATTTCGTCGGCTCGGCCGAGATGCGCCGCGAAGCGTGGCGCCGGCGCTTCGCGATGGAGGAGCAGTTGGCACTGGCGCGTCCGAACGCGGGGCACGAAGCGGTCGCGGCGCTGGTGGCCCAGGGCCGCGCGAGCCACGTCATCACCCAGAACATCGACAACCTGCACCAGGATTCCGGCGTGCCGGAAGACAAGGTGATCGAGATCCACGGCAACACGCGCTATGCCAAATGCCTGGAGTGCGGCGCGCGCATGGAGCTCGCGCCCATCCGCGCCCATTTCGAGGCGCATGGCGACCCGCCGGACTGCGAGGTGTGCTCCGGCATCGTCAAGACCGCGACGATCTCCTTCGGCCAGGCGATGCCGGAGCTCGAGATGGCGCGCGCGGAAGCCGCGACCTTGGCCTGCGACCTGTTCCTGGTGCTCGGCTCTTCGCTGGTGGTCTATCCCGCCGCGGGCTTCCCGCTGCTCGCCAAGCGCAACGGCGCCAAGCTCGCCATCGTCAACCGCGAGCCCACCGAGCAGGACGGCCACGCCGACCTCGTGATCCACGACTCCATCGGCAAGGTGATGCGTGAGGCGGTCGAGTTTTAGCGCCGCGCCCGCGCCAGCGAATCCGCCACCACCCAGGCCGCGCCGACGAGGGCGAGGTTGAGCGCGTTCTCGCTCCACCAGAAACGGGTCGGCGTGGCGAGCAGCATCGGGATATGCACCAGTGGCGTGAAGGATGCGTACATCACCGTAAGAAGGATCGCGGCGAGGCGCGCCTGGATGCCGGTGATGATCGCGACACCGGCCGCGATATGGAAGACGCCGGTCGCATAGCCCCAGAACAGCTGGCTCGGCGGCAGCCAATGCGGGATCAGCGGCGCGGTCATGTTCATGTAGACGAAATGCGCGCCGCCGAACAGGATCGCGCAGACGCCGAACGCGATGCGCGCCGCGCGCGTGAGCCGCTCGGCGCGGCCTGCGTCGATCCCGGCGGTCGCGGCGTAGACGATCAGGGCGCCAGCCGCGAGCGCGAGCTGCTCGGCCATGTTGCTGTAGAGGCCGTACTCGCGGTATTGCGTGAACACGAACCGTCCGTCCATCAGCACCACGACGACGAGCGCGTAGTAAACCGCGAGCGCCATCGCGGCCCACGCGGCCGTGCGCTGCCACAAGAGCCCCGAGCCTCCCGCGAACAGGAACACGCCCGCCGCATAGGCAAGCGCGGTGTGCATCGGAAGATCCTTCGGCGCGGGCTGTCCCGGCACGAAATCGCCCCAGACGAGGCAGACCAGCGCGATCGCCACCACGCCCAGGCCCAATACGTACCGGCCGAATTTTCCCGTGATCATGCCCCTCAAGCCTCTTTGCCGCCGCGCGAGCATAGAGCCGCCGCGCCGGGCTGCGTGTTCACCACTGCGTTAGCGGCGTGGGAACCGAAAAACCCCTATGATTTCAAGGTCTTTCAACCGGCCGCCTCCGCATTATCGTTCTGTTCAAGCGTTCGAGGCTCTAGTATGGATGCGAATCCCCCTTCACCCCGGAGCGACTGCCTTGCGCCTGTTCGACGAAGATGACGACGACGAGAAAGAGAAGAAGGACGCGCCCGAGCCGCAAAGCTCGCCGGTCGCCAACGCGCTGTTCAAGTCGCGCACCGTGCTGATCTTCGGCGAGGTCGACATGAAGATGGCCGAGCGCGTCAGCGCGCAGCTTCTGGCCTATGCGGCGGAAGGCGACGGCGACATCCGCGTCATCGTCAATTCGCCCGGCGGCCATGTCGAGAGCGGCGACACGATCCACGACATGATCCGCTTCGTCGGCCCGCGCGTGAGGATGATCGGCACCGGTTGGGTCGCGAGCGCCGGCGCGCACATCTATCTGGGCGCCAAGAAAGAGAACCGCTTCTGCCTGCCGTTCACGCGCTTCCTGCTGCACCAGCCCCTGGGCGGTGTGCGCGGGCAGGCGAGCGACATCACCATCGAGGCCGAAGAGATTCTGAAGATGCGCGAACGCCTCAACCGCGAGATCGCGGCGGAGACCGGCCAGACCTTCGAGAAAGTCGTCCACGACACGGAACGCAACTACTGGCTCGGCGCCGAGGAAGCGGTGAAATACGGCCTCGTCAGCCGCGTGATCCAGAGCGCGAGCGAGGTGTAGCGAGCTGGCTTACGGATCGATCCGGAAGATCAGGCCGCCCGATGTCGGATCGGACGTGTCGTAGGCGGCGCCGTAGAGCTTGCCGTCGGCGGCCAGCGTCAACCCGTTCGGCGTGCCGTCATGCGCGCTGAAGGCGTGCAGGATCGCCATCGAGCCGTCCGGCGACCAGCGGAAGACCACACCACAGCCCTGGCCGCCGTCGCAGCCCGCGCCGCCGCCCGCCGCGGTCGTCCCGTAGAGACTGCCCGCCGCGTCCACCGCCAGCGGACCGTTGGGTGCGGCGCCGTCCGTCCCACCGGTGAAGGCGTGCAGCACGCGCAGCTTGCCCGCGGGCGAGAGCATGTAGATCGCGCCGCAAGTCCCGTCCGGGCATTTCTTGTCGTGCGCCGGCGCGGTCCTGTTCGCGGCGCCGTAGAGATTGCCCGCCGCGTCGCGCACCACGCCGTAGTTCGGCGCGAAGAGGCGATCACCGCGCTTGCCGCCGCTCGCGTCGAAAGCGTAGAGCGTCGCGAACCCGGTCGGCGCAAGCTTGAAGATCGTGCCGCCGCCGCCGCTGCCGCCTGCCATCGTCGTGCCGTAGAAACTGCCCGCCGCATCCTCGACGAGAGCGCCGAAGGGCAGGGCGCCGTCGCTGCCCTTGAATTCGTGCAGCGTGATCTCCGAGCCCGCATAAGTATAGATCGTGCCGCAGCCCTGGCTGCACGCGGTGGTGTTGCCGCCGTAAGGCGTGACGCCGTAGAGCTCGTTGTACATATCCTCGACGGGCCGCGTGCCGGGATAGATGCCGCTCAGGTTGTTGAACGAGTACAGGGCAATCTCGCCATGCGAGTACTCGAAAAGCGTGCCCTGACCGAAGACGCCGCAGGTCGGCGTCACGCCGTAGAGCCAGCCGTTGCGGTCCACCGAAAGCCCGCCCCACGGCGCACAGCCGTCGTTGAGCAAGCCCCTGAAGGAATGGATGATCGTCTCGCTCTTCTCCTGGCCGACGCCTTGCGTCAGGCGGAAGAGGGTGCCTGCGCTGTTCGCGCCGCCGAGCTCGGTCTCGCCGTAGAGGTTGCCCTTGCCGTCCACCACGAACGGTCCCACCGGCTTGGCGCCGTCCGGGCCGCCCTTGAAGCGGTAGAGCGTGTGATAGCTCTGCGCCTGCGCGCCGCTCGCGCCGATCGCGAGCGCCATGCCGATGACCAAAGCCGTTTTCTTGAAAGACATCCCACGAACTCCTTTTCGTCCGCGCCGTTACCGCGCGCTGATCTTGAAAACCGTGCCGTAGCCGTGATTCCCCGGGGTGCCGCCGTCCCAACTCGTCGTACCGTAGAGATTGCCCGCCGCGTCGATCGCGAGCCCTCCCACCGGCCATATGCCGTTGCGAAAGTGGCGCCCGATCGTGTCGAAGCTGTGCAGCGTACGGAACGTGCCGTCGCGCGCGATCTCGAATACCGTGCCGGAATCGCCCGGGCCGAAGCTCGAAGTGGAGCCGTAGAGATTGCCCTTCGCGTCGGCGACGAGGCTGCACATCGGTTGCGCGCCGTCGAGATATTTCGAAAAGCTGTGCAGGATCGTCTCGGTCCCGTCGGGCGCGAGCTTGTAGACCGTGCCGTCAAAATCGCGGCCGCCCAGCATCGTCGTGCCGTAGATGTTCCCTGCCGCGTCGAGCAGCACGCCGCCGTAAGGCGTGAGACCGTCGCCGGGCAGGACGAAGAAGGAATGCACGATGCTCTCGGTGCCGTCGGGCGCGATCTTGAACACGGCGCCGCCGGCAAGCTGCGCGCCGCCCTGTGTCGTGGCGCCATAGAGATTGCCGGCCGCGTCCATCGCCAGCGATCCGACCGGCTGCCGGCCGTCGTCGGCGGTGGCGCCGAAGGCGTGCAGCACCGTCATCATGCCGTCGGGCGCGAACTTGTAGGCCACGCCATAGCCGTATGTGCCGCCGAGCATCGTGGCGCCGTAGAGATTGCCCTGCGCATCCCCGATGACGCCACCCTCCGGGCTGTAGCCGGCCGGATCGAATGGCGCGAAGCGATGCAGGGTCTTCTCGCGGCCGGACGCGGTGATCTCGAACAGCGTGCCGCCGCTGGGCGGATGGCGCCCGCCCCTGTCGTTCCACGTCGTGCCGAAGAGATTGCCGTGCGCGTCGCGCCACAGCGACGCCAGCGGCTCGGCGCCGGAGCCGTGCCGCGCGAAATCCGCGAGCGCGGTCAGATTGCCGTCCGGCGCGAGCTTGAACACCGTGCCCTTGTCCGCGGCGCCGCCGCTGCGCGTCGTGCCGTAGAGATTGCCTTGGTCGTCCAGGATCGGCGACACCACGGGCCCGTTCCCGTCCGCGCCATGGAACGTGTAGAGCAGCTCGAACCGCCGCGCCTGCGCGCCGCACGCGGTCATGCACGCCGCCAAGGACACATAGAGCAGCAAGAAGGTTTTCTTGAGCGGCATTCCAACCATCACCAGCGCTTACCGCCAGCCCCTGTTGACTACGCGCCCGCCCCGGTGAACGGCGCGTAAAGGAAGAGGGTTAAGGGCGCGGCGAAGCCGGGTTCACTGTTTCCTCTCCCTCGTGGGAGAGGCAAGCGGCGTTGAACGTAAAAGCTGTAATATTAAATTTTACAATCACTACTTGAACTCTCCCATCGCGCACCCCACTTCCCTGCGGGTAGTCTATCTCCGCGAAGGTGCGAACGCGGGCGCGTGGTTCTGTACAGAAGAGCGGTCGCGGTGAACGCACGTTCAAGCGTGACGGCCGCTATTCGTGCGCCCGCATGGCGCGCCGCGTGCTCGCGATGAAAAAGCTGCGAACGCGAATTCAAAGATCAAGCGGTTGGGTGTTGAACGAAGGGCCCTACGAAATAAGAGGTTGAATTCAAATTTTCATCGCTCCCCCGACAATGCTGTCATCCCCGGCGAGGATCGCTCGCATTGCGAGCGGGCCTCGCCGGGGGCGACAATAGGAGCGGAAAGCGACTCGGAGAATGGGCGATGCCGGAAACACACGTTCCCTGGTGGCGCGGCGCGGTCGTGTATCAGGTCTATATCCGTTCTTTCGCGGATTCGGACGGCGACGGGTATGGCGATTTCGCCGGGCTGCTGGGCAAGCTCGACTACATCGCGGCCCTCGGCGTCGATGCGCTATGGCTGTCGCCGGTGCATCCGTCGCCCAACCGCGACTGGGGCTACGACGTCAGCGACTATGAGGGCGTGCATCCCGATTACGGCACGCTCGCGCAGTTCGACGCGCTGCTCGAGGCCAGCCATGCGCGCGGCATCCGCGTGCTGCTCGACGAGGTGCTCTGCCACACCTCGGACGAACATGCGTGGTTCGCCGACAGCTTGGGCCGCGCGGCGCGCTCGGACTGGTATGTGTGGGCGGAGCCGAAACCCGACGGCACCGCGCCGAACAACTGGCTCAGCGCGTTCGGCGGTCCGGCCTGGGCATACAGGCCCGAGCGGCGCCAGCACTATCACCACAAATTCCTGCGCCAGCAGCCCAAGCTCAACTGGCGCGACGACGCCGCCAAGCGCGCGGCCCTCGACGTGCTGGATCTTTGGCTCAAGCGCGGCGTCGACGGCTACCGCCTCGACGTCGCCAACGCCTATCTCCACGATCCGGCGCTCGCGGACAATCCGCCCGTGCCGATGGAGAGCCGCACGAACGCGATCTGGGGCCATGCCGCGAACCTGCAGCGCCACATGCACGATTCCAATCTCGCCGACAACATCGCGGCCCTGCGCGAGATCCGCGCCGAGGTCGAGAAGCATGCGGGCGCGTTCGTCTTCGGCGAGTTCTCGGAAGGCTTCGAGCGTTCCGGCGCCTACGCCGCCGACGGGCTGCATGCGAGCTACACCTTCGAGTTGCTCCGTGCACGGAAATTGTCGCCGGATTTCGTGCTGAAGGAGATCGCAACGCTGGCGCGCCATCCGGACTACTGGCCCTGCGTGTCGTTCTGCAACCACGACATCGTGCGCACCGTGACGCGCTTCGGCGGCGGCGCGGCCGGCGATCCGGGGCTGGCGAAGATGATGTTGGCGCTGCTCTTCACGCTGCGCGGCACGGTCTTGATGTATCAGGGCGAGGAGCTCGGGCTGCCCGAGGTCGATCTGGCGCGCCACGAGCTGCGCGATCCGGTGGGCGATCTCTACTATCCCGCCGCGAAAGGCCGCGACGGCTGCCGCACGCCGATGCCGTGGGATGCCGATGCGCCAGGGCTGGGCTTCACCACGGGCACGCCGTGGCTGCCGCTGGGCGCCGCGCACAAGCCGCTCGCCGTGTCGCGCCAGGACGGCGACAAGGACTCGACGCTCAACTTCGCGCGCGATTTCCTCAGGAAGCGCAAGGCCAGCGCCGCGCTGCGCCTGGGCACGATCGAGGCGCTCGACGCGCCCGCGCCGATCCTGTCCTTCGCCCGCGTGCATGAGGGTGAACGCGTGGTGTGCACCTTCAACATGAGCAAGGAGGAGACGACGTATGAAGGCCGCACGCTCGCGCCGTATGGGTTCGAGATCGACTACTTCCTCTGATCGAACGCCGCGAGCACCGCTTCGAGCGGCAGCAGGACGCAGCGGTGGCGGGACTTGTGCCCGCAGACGCCGTCGAAGTGGTGATAGGTGTTGAAGGGCGCGGGCGGCGGGTTGCCGTCGTTGGTGAGCATCTTCACCACCGCGTCGCGCAGGCAGGCGATCTCGTCGCGGTTCAGGCCCGTCGCGTCGGCGCCGAGGATCGAGGCCGACGCCTGCACCAGCACGCAGGCCTTGGTCTCGAAGGCGATGCCGGTGATGCGGTCGTCCTCGAGCGCGAGGTCGATCGTGATGCTGTCGCCGCAGGCCGGGTTGCGCACCGTGCCGGTCGCGTGCGGCTCCTCCAGGCGGCCCGCGCCGGCGGCATCGGCGGCCAGCCTGAGCAGGGGCTTCTTGTAGAGTGGATCGCTCATCGGGACCTGTATGCTTCAAGCGCCTGCGGCGTGTCGATGTCGATCAGGGGGCCGTCGTCACCGGCCTCGACCTCGCACACCAGCTCATCATACGCCGTCATCAGCGACTTCGCGCCGGTATCGCCTTCGAGGCCCATGATTTCGGAGAAGAACCGCCGCGCCCAGAGCACCGGGTTCCCCCGCCGGCCATGGCGGGTGGCGACACAGATCGCCCGCTCCTCGGCCGGGTCGAAGGCCGCGATGAGGGTGTCGATCAGCGCGGGGCCGATGTCCGGCATGTCGGCGAGCAGGATCACGGCGCCGTCGCAATCCTCCGGCAACGCGCTGATGCCGCGCTTCAGGGAGGTGCTCAAACCTTTTGGAAAGTCAGGATTATTTGTGAACTGCACATCGAGTCCCGCCAAAGCCGTCTCGACTTCGCCCGCGCTGTTGCCGGTGACAACAACGACCGGTCGCGCGGCGCTGCCGAGCGCCGCCTCGACGGCATGGCGAACCAGCGGCTTGCCGCTGACCCGCTCCAGGAGCTTGTGCGAGCCCATCCGCGTCGACTGCCCCGCGGCGAGCACAACGGCGCCGATCCTGGGCAGCTCGGCCGGCCGCTCGTCGCGCGGCTGCGGCCGCGTCGGGATCTCGCTGAGCAGCCCGCCGACGCCCATCGCCGCGATCTCGGCACGGCCGACGGGCAGGCCGGCCGCGACCCGCCACAGGACGAAGTCGAACCCGTTCTGCTTGGGCGAGCGCGCGCAGCCGGGCAGGCCGATCACGACCGCGCCATCCAGCCGCGCGGTGAGGAGCAGGTTGCCCGGATCGACCGGCATGCCGAAGGCGTCGATGGTGCCGCCCGCCGCCTCGATCGCCGCCGGGATGACGTCGCGGCGGTCGGTGATCGCGCCGGCGCCGAAGATCAGGATGGGATCGGCGCCCTTCATCTCGCGGATGGCGGCGGCGAGCGCGCCCGTCTCATGCGCCACGCGCCGCTCGGCGACGATGATCGAGCCGATGGCGTGGAGACGGTCGTCCAGCGCGCTGCGGTTCTTGTCCAGCACGCTCGGTTTGGTTCCGGGCAGGGCAGTCGAGATCAGCGCGGCGCGCCGGGGCACGAAATGCGCGACGCCCACCACGGCGCCGTCGCGCAACAGCCGCTCCGCCTCCTCGACACGCGCGCGGGGCGCGGCAAAGGGGATGATCTTGATCGTCGCCAGCATCTGCCGGTCCGCCGTGCGGTCGAACGGCATCGCGGTCGCCAGGGTGATGGATTCGTCGAGCGCGTTCAGCGCCTCGACCCGGGCGCGGTCGACGAGGACGACGCCCGACGCGGTCGCGTACAGGTTCGCGCGGCCTGTGAACGCCGCGCCGATGCGCACGTTCCCGCCGGCACAGGCCCGCGCGACGCGCGCCGCGGCTTCGTCCTCGGCGATGTCCGCGGCTTCGAGCCTTGCCGCAACCACCTCGCGCACGCCCGCGGCAGCGAGATCGGCCAGGTCGGACGGCGACAACATACGTCCCTTGCGCAGCATCCGCGCGCCCGCGCGCACCGAATGCGCGAGGATCGCGCCGGCGGCGTCGGAGACGGGGAGGGAGCCGAATATCACGCGAGGAAGAGTAGAACTGTTTCCAAGTCACCCTCAATCGTCACGGCCGCCCTCGTGGCGGCCATCCATACAGCCCGGTTTCGCAGTGAGTATATGGATGGCCGGTAGAAACGATCCACCTACGCGGCGACCGCCTCGCGCGGCAAACGCAGCCGGGCGCGCAGGCCGCCCTCGGGGCGGTTCTCCAAGGTCACGCCGCCGCCATGGCCTTCGGCGATGGCCTTGACGAGGGTGAGGCCCAGCCCGGTGCCGCCGGTGTCGGCGTTGCGCGAGCTTTCCAGGCGCACGAACGGCTCGAACACGCGCGCATGCTCGGTCTCGGGGATGCCGGGGCCGTCGTCCTCGACCGTGATCTCGTAGCTCGCGCCGTCCTGGGACAGGCTCACGCTGGCGCGGCGGCCATAGGCGACCGCGTTCTCCACGAGATTGCGCACGGCGCGGCGGATCTCATTGGGGCGGCAGACGAGGGGCGAGGGCTCCTCGCGCACGTCGCAGCTCACCGGCTCGCCCAGGTCATCGAGATCGGCGCAGATGCTCTCGAGCAGCGCGGAGAGATCGACGTTGCGCTTGACCTCGCCGCCCGTGCCGCGCGCCGCGGAAAGCACCGCCTCGGTCAGCTCCTGCAGCTCGTCCAGGTTCTTCTGCAGCCCGTCGCGCAGCTCGCGATCCTCGACGAATTCCAGGCTGATGCGCATCGCGGTGATGGGCGTGCGCAGGTCGTGGCCCACGGCGGAGAGAAGCTGGCGCTGGCTGTCGAGCGTGCGGCTGACTTCATCTGTCATCGCATTGAAGGCGAGCGCCGCGTCGCGCACATCCTGCGGCCCGGTCTCGCTCAGGCGCGGCGCCGGGCCGCCCTTGGCCACGACGGAGGCGGCGCGGGCCAGATCGGAGAGCGGCCGCGTCACGCGTCTGGCGAAATAGGCTGCCGCGGCCGATGCGGCGATGATCGCGCCCAGCGCCGCGGCCATGATCTCGACCGGCCATGTGGTGCCGGCCGGACGGTAAAACGTGGCGATGACCTGATCGTCGCCGGTGATGGGCACGATGAACTGGATCGCGGGGCCGGGGGTGCGTCGTCCGGCGCGCAGATCGGCCGGTGGGCTGACGGTTTCGCGCATGCTCACCGAGACGGGATATCGCACCTCGTCCTTGGGCAGCAGCGCCCGGACCCTGGCGGCGAGCTTGGCTTCCTCGTCCGTCATCGGCTGCCGGACGTCCTTGCCGTTGCGGATGTCGAAGTTCCACACGCCCGTGCTCATCGTGTCGGACGCGGCGTCGCGTGCCTTGGGCGGGATGGCCGCGAGCAGGGTCGCGGCCGAGGCCGCGCGGTCGACCACGCGCTCCATGAGCTGGGCTTCGTTCTGGCGTGCGGTCGTGAGCTCGAACCAGGCGGCGACGGCCACGTTGGAGACCAGCACCGCCGCCGCCGTCACCGCGACAAGCTGCATGCCGAGCGTGCGCGGCGCGAGCCTCATTCGGTTTCGGGCTCGAGGGCGAAGATGTACCCGCCGCCCCAGACGGTCTTGATATACCGGGGGTTCTTGGGATCGGGCTCGATCTTCTTGCGCAAGCGGCTCACATGGTTGTCGATGCTGCGGTCGAACAATTCTGCGTCGCGTCCCTTGGTCAGATCAAGGAGCTGGTTGCGGGTGAGCGCGATCTTGGGCCGCTCAAGCAGGGTGGTGAGCAGGCGGAACTCGCCGCTGGAGAGCGGCATCGCCACGCCCTCGGCCCCGATCAGCTCGCGCTGGCCGGTGTCGAGGACCCAATCGCCGAAACGGATGCGGGCGGCGGAAGGCGGCTTCTGGCGCGGCGGCAGCGCCTGGGTGCGGCGCAGGACGGCGGCGATGCGCGCGATCAACTCGCGCGGGGAGAAGGGCTTGGCGATGTAGTCGTCGGCGCCCATCTCCAGCCCGATGATGCGGTCGACTTCCTCGCCTTTCGCCGTGAGCAGGATCACCGGGATCTGGCTGGTCTCGCGGATCGAGCGGCAAAGGCTCAGTCCGTCCTCGCCCGGCATCATGATGTCGAGCACGATGAGGTCGATTGCCGATCCCTTCATCACGCGCCGCGCGGACGCGGAGTCGGCGGCGGTTGTCACGCGATAGAAATGCTCGCGCAGGTACCGAGCCAGCGGCTCGCGGATGTCCCGGGCGTCCTCGACCACGAGGATATGGGGCTTGGTCTCGTCCTTGGTCATTCGTCAGGCTCATACGACCGCCGTCGCGGCACTGCAAAGCCCTGATGTGCCACAAAGTGTGTCGTGTCTCTCAGAAGTGATACAAGTTTCAATATTCCCGTTTTGTTCTTGATAAACCTTTGGAGGCACGGTATAGTCCTGTCTACCAATGGTTTTGATCGGGAGGCTGAACATGAGCCGCGGAATCAAGGCGTTTTTGGCGGCCGGCGCCTGTGTTCTGGCGCTCGGCAGCGATGCGGTTTTCGCCCAAAGGGACGCCGCCGGGCCCGAGGGACGGATGCAGAGCCGGACGTATGAACCCGGTCAGTTCGCGAGCCGCTTTTTCGAGGAATTCGACCTCAATCATGACGGCAAGGTCACTCACGACGAAATGAACAAGGCGCTCGCCGCCCGCTTCGCTGCCGCGGCCCATGGCGGGGCGATGACGTCCGACCAGTTCGCGCAGATGCGTCTGCCGCAATTCCGCCAGCGTACGGCACAGATGTTCCGCCGCCTGGACTGGAACGGCGACGGCAGGCTTTCGCTCGACGAATTCGCCGGCCCTCAGCGCGCGCGCTTCGAGATGTTCGATCCTGACGGCAAGGGCAGTGAATCCTGCGCGCCCGGTTCTGTACATGACGCGGGCTATCGTCCGGATGCGGGACGCTACGTCCAACGCGGCTTCGGACGGACGCAATTTTGCGCCGAGAACGACCTGAATCATGACGGACAGGTCTCCCATGCCGAGTTCGACAGCGCCACCGCCAAGCGGTTCATGCAGGCGACCGGCGGCGCCAAGACGATGAGCGAGGAGCAGTTCGACGCAGCGGCGCTCAAGAAATACCGCGAGACCAGCGCGAAGTACTTCGCGCGTCTCGATGCCGATCACGACGGCAAGCTCTCGCTCGCCGAATTCTCGGCGCCGGACCAGAAGGAGTTTGCGCGGCTGGACAAGAAGGGCGACGGCGCGGTGACGCGCGACGTGCTATCCGGGCAGGGCCGCTTTCACCGCGGCGGCTGACGCAGGGTCGCGGTGATCTCGGCCATGATCGAGATCGCGATCTCGGCCGGGCTCTTGGCGCCGATGGCAAGGCCCACGGGGCCGCGGATGCGGGCGAGTTGTGCGTCGTCGAAGCCGTTCGCCTTCAGCCGCGCGAGGCGGCCGGCGTGGGTTTTCTTCGAGCCCAGCGCGCCGATGTAGAAGCAGTTCGAGGCCAGCGCCGCGCCCAGCGCCGGATCGTCGACCTTGGGATCGTGGGTGAGCGCCACGAGCGCGCTGCGCGGCCCCAGCGGCGCTTTGGCGAGCGCGTCGTCGGGCCAGTCGTGCGAGAGCGCGACACCGGGAAAGCGTTGGGGCGTCGCGAAGGTCTGGCGCGGATCGATGACGCGGACCCGGTAGCCCGCCAGGGCCGCGATCTGCGTCAAAGGCTGGGCGATATGCGCCGCGCCCACAACGACGAGCTCGAGCGGCGGGTTGAAGACGGCGAGGAACCAGGCGCGGCCCTCGACCTCGACGCTGCCGCTCTGGTCCGCGCGCGCAGCGTCGGCGGCTGCGAGACCTAGCGGCGAACGATCCGTATACGGATCGATAAGCCGGTCCTCGCCGGCGGCGAGGTCGGTGGCGCGCACCACCGCGCGGCCCGCCTCGCGCATCTCGTTCAGTGCAAGGAGCGTTTCGCGCCGCATGGGTGAGTCGACCGGCTCGACGAAGATCTCGACGCGCCCGCCGCAGGCGAGTCCGACGCCCCAGGCCTGCTCGTCGCTGACGCCGAACTCCAGCAGGCGCGTCTTGCCGTCTTCCATCGCGGCCTGCGCTTGCGCGATCACCGCGCCCTCGACGCAGCCGCCCGACACCGAGCCCACGAACGCGCCGTCGTCGCGCACCGCGATCTGGCTTCCCGTCGGCCGCGGCGACGAGCCCCACGTCTTCACCACCGTGCCGAGCGCGGCCTTGCGGCCTTCGCCGGTCCACTGCGCGGCGGCTTTCAGGACGTCATCCATGCCGGTCATTCCCAATTGCGCCACAGACAAACGCGATCCGAACACATTTCACGCCTCATTGCGACACCTTCGCTTTCGAAGCTCCGCGCGTGCAATCGCAAAAAAGGAGGGAACGATGCGCGCGCGATCCGTCACGTCCATACTCATGATCCTGGGCTCCGTCATCTTGCTTGGAGCCTGCAGCTTCGATACGCAAACCACGTCCGGCCGCGATTGGCTCGCCGCCTATCCGCAAAGCAAGAACACGGCCGGGCCTTCCGGCGACATAGACGCACAAGTGCGCAGCGTCGCGGCCGTCGAGCCGACCTTGCGCTTCCCCGCGCGCATCGGCATTGCGCGTCTCGACCGCGGCGGCTTGGCGGCGATCCCGGCGGACGAAGCCGAGCATTGGACGAAGGCCGCCTACGACCTCGGCCCCGGCTTCGGCGAGTTTGTTCCGGTCAGCCCCATGATCGCCGCGATGGTGGAGCAGCCACCGTTCATCGAAGGCGACCGTGCTTCGGTGGCGCGTCATACGATCGACACAGTACGCCTCGCCGCCGCGCGCCAGCATCTGGACGCAGTGCTGATCTACGAGGTCGACGGCACGGCGGACGCGAAGGACACCGGGCTGTCGCTCGCGGAGTGGACGCTGATCGGCGCGTTCGTGCTGCCGTCGCAGGACGTCAAGGCGATGGGCGTCGCCCAGGCGATGCTGATCGACGTGCGCAATGGCTATCCCTACGGCACGATCCGCTCGAACTCCGACGACAAGAGTGCGTCCACGCGCATCGAGTCGCGCGACACGGGCGAACGCCTGAAGGAGAAGGTGATGGCGGATGCCGTGGCCAAGCTGACCGGGGAGGCCGAGACGATGATGCGCGAGCTCAAGCCCGAACTCGCCGCGCTCGACACGCGGGCGCGGAAGCGGTGACATCCAGGGTTTGTACTCAATTAAAAACTGATGTCATGGCCCGCGAATGCGGGCCACCCAGTTGGGTTCTGCAAACTCAAAATGGGAATCACGCGGCGGCGCGGAGAACGCGGAGGTTCTTTCTTCTCCGCGCACTCCGCGTCTCCGCGTGCGATTTTTCGAGATGAGGCGGGCGTCACCTGGGTGGCCCGCATTCGCGGGCCATGACAAGTTTTTGAAACGCGGCCCAGTCGAACGCGTTCTCTAGCGCAGCGCCGCGGTCACCGCGCGCCCGGCCATCGCGCTCACGAGATTGGCGCGGTATTCTGCCGAGCCGTGGATGTCGGAATTGAGCTCGCCCGGATCGACCTCGATGCCCGCGAGGGCACCGGGCGTAAAGCTCTTGCTCAGCGCCGCCTCCATCTCGTGCGCCCGGAACACGCAGGCGCCGGCTCCGGTCACAGCCACGCGCACGCCCGCACCCGTCTTGGCGACGAACACGCCCGCCATCGCATAGCGCGAGGCCGGGTTCGGGAACTTGGCATAGCCGGCGCGCTCGGGGATCGGGAACGACACTTCGGTGATGATCTCGCCGTCCTCGAGCGCGGTCGAGAACATGCCGGTGAAGAAGGCGTCGGCGTGGATGCTGCGCCGGTTGGTCTTGACGGTCGCGTTCAGTGCAAGCACTGCGGCCGGATAGTCTGCCGCCGGATCGTTGTTGGCGAGCGACCCGCCGAGCGTGCCCATATGCCTGACCGCGGGATCACCGATGGAGCAGGCCAACTCCGCGAGGGCGGGGATCGCGCGCACGACATCGGCCGAGGCCGCGACCTCGAAATGCTTGGCGGCGGCGCCGACGACGATCACGCTTTCGCTCGCGCGGATGAAGGCGAGCTCCTTGAGGTCTGAGATGTCGATCAGCTCGGACGGCTGCGCCAGGCGCATCTTCATCGCGGCAATGAGCGTCTGGCCGCCGGCAAGCAGCTTGGCGTCCGCCGATTTGGCGAGCAGCGCCTCGGCGTCCTCGAGCGAGACGGCGCGGCGATAGCTGAAGGAATAGGGGATCACGCCGCTTTCCCTTTCGCGTCCGCCTGCATCCGCTTCGCGGCGTCCTCGATGGAAGAGACGATGTTGTGATAGCCGGTGCAGCGGCAGATGTTGCCTTCGAGCTCCTCGCGGATCGTCGCGCGGTCGAGCACGGGGATGCGGCGGATCATGTCGACGGCCGTCATGATCATGCCCGGCGTGCAGAAGCCGCATTGCAGGCCGTGGTTCTCGCGGAACGCCTCCTGCACCGGATGCAGCTTGCCGTCCCTGGCAAGGCCTTCGATCGTGGTGACGTCCGCGCCCGCCGCCTGCGCCGCGAACATGGTGCAGGACTTCACCGCGCGCCCGTTCACATGCACGACGCAGGCGCCGCACTGGCTGGTGTCGCAGCCGATATGCGTGCCGGTCAGTCCCAGCTGGTCGCGCAGGAAATAGACGAGCAGCGTGCGGTCCTCGGTCTCCTGCGAAACCGGCTTGCCGTTCACCGTCAACGAGACGACGGCCATTGGGATACCTCTGTCGTGAAGGGCGATGCGAAAGTGTCGGTTGCGGGCGCGCGAGCGTCAAGCCTCACAGCACCGTACTCAATATCAGCAGCAGGATGACCACGACGCCCACCAGGCCCAGGACCCAGACTTCCGGCGCGAGCGCGCCACGGCGCGCGTTCTCGACGGCGGCCGGAGGCGGAGCGGCTTCGACTTCCGGATCGGGCTCCAGTTCCGGGGCGGGATCGGCAGCGGTCAACGCATGCGTGAAGCGCCCGAAGAAATCGTCCGCGATCTGCTTTGCCGCGCCGTCGATCAGGCGCTGGCCGATCTGCGCGAGCTTTCCGCCGACCGATGCATGCGCCTTGTAGCTCAGCACCGTGCCGCTTCCCTCCGGCGTCAGCTCGACATCGGCGTGGCCTTTGGCGAAACCCGCGACGCCGCCTTGGCCTTCGCCCGCAAGCTTGCAGCGGAATGGCGGCTCGAGATCCGAAAGCGTGACCTTGCCTTTGAACGATGCCTTGAGCGGTCCGATCTTGAGCGTCGCCACCGCGGCGAAATCGGTGGGGCTGGTCTTGTCGAGCTGCTCGCAGCCCGGGATGCAGTGCTTGAGGATCTCGGGGTCGTTCAGCGCCGCCCAAACCGCTTCGGTGGGAGCGGGAATGACATAGCGGCCGTTGAAATCCATCCCGAACTCTCTCCTGCGCTTGACAATTTTACAGTGTTACCAAAGGGTTGGGCTAAGCGACCTTAGATTGAAAAAAATCCGCCCAAACGTGACAGTTTTGCTTCTCGCGCTTTCGTGAGTGTGTTAACCTTATTTTTACCATCAAGCGTATGGGGAAATAGATGGAAATGAGCGTAGCGGATTCGGCCGGGTCAGGGGAAGCAACAGCGCAGGAAGTCGTCGGCCAGGTGAAGTGGTTCGACCTTACGAAGGGATACGGCTTCATAAAGCCGGCGGGAGGCGCTCAGGGCGACGTGCTGCTGCATCAGACCTGCGTCCGCCAATCCGGTTTCAAGGCCGCCTATGAGGGCGCCAAGGTCGTGTGCGAAGCGGTGCAGGGCCCGAGAGGACTCCAAGCGCGCCGGCTGATCTCGCTGGACAACAGCACGGCTGCTCCGCCGCCCGCGGCCGCTCAGCGCGCCGCCCGTTACTTGGCCGAGCCCAAGGGGCCGCCGTTCGACGCGACCGTGAAGTGGTTCAATCGCGGCAAGGGTTACGGCTTCGTCTCGCGCGGTCCCGACACGCCGGACATCTTCGTCCACATGGAAACGCTCAGGCGCTACGGCATCCGCGAGCTGATCCAGGGCCAGCGCGTGCGCGTGCGGGCGGGCGACGGACCCAAGGGCGAGCTCGCCGCCGAGATCACGGTCGTCGACGCTTAAATCGATGCTTTGCACGGCGTTTCGGTTTGCGGCACTCTGCGGCCCAAGCCGAGAGGTTCGCATGCGCGCTGTTTCGCTGTCGTTTCTGTTCACCGCCTTGTTGAGCGGCGCCGCGCTCGCGCTGCCGACGACGACGATCGCCGTCCACACCGTCAAGGGGTCCGATACCTTCAAGGTCGAAGTGGCGGGCGATCACGCCTCGCAGGAAAAGGGGCTGATGTTCCGAAAGACGATGGCGCCGAACGCGGGCATGCTGTTCGACTTCCACACGACCGTCATGACCACGTTCTGGATGAAGAACACGATCCTGCCCCTGGACATCATCTTCATCCGCTCGGACGGCACGATCTCCTCCATCGCGGGCAATGCGGTGCCGTATTCCGAGGCGCCGATCCCGTCGAGCGAGCCCATCCGCGCGGTGCTCGAGATCAACGGCGGCCGGGCCAGGGCGCTTGGGATCGAGCCGGGCGACAAGGTCAGCGGCTCCATTTTTACGCCCGGACATTGAAGGGCGCCCCTCGACGTTGTAAGCACGGGCCGCCGTCCGGCAAGCAGGCCCCGGGGCGTGGCGCAGCCTGGTAGCGCATCTGCTTTGGGAGCAGAGGGTCGTGTGTTCGAATCACACCGCCCCGACCAGCCTTCGCTTGCAGGACGCGGGTTGAGAGGAAGCAGGGCATGCGTGCGCGGATTTATGTTCCGGCGAAGAACTCGATGCAGTCCGGCAAGGCCCGCACCAAGCTGTGGGTGCTGGAATACGAGCCGGAGCAGCCGCGCGGGATCGACCCGCTGATGGGCTGGACCAGCTCGTCCGACATGCGCCAGCAGGTGCAACTGGAGTTCGCCACCAGCGAGGAGGCGGTCACCTATGCCGAGACCCACGCCATCCCGTACCAGGTCTTCGAGCCGCACAGACCGGCTGCGAAATCAAAATCCTACGCGGACAATTTCAAGTTCGATCGTAAGATACCCTGGTCGCATTAAGCGATCCCGTAGCTCAGCTGGATAGAGCACCTGCCTTCTAAGCAGGGGGTCGCAGGTTCGAATCCTGCCGGGGTCGCCAACCTCCGCTGCGCGAGCGGCGAAGGGTGGCGGACCACCAGAACGATCAATTTCCCGGCGGAGGGGGCGGCGGCATCGGCGTCGGCGGCGCGCCATAGTATTCGTCGCGGCGCCAGCGGCGCGGGTGGCCCATTGGGACCTCGTTGCCTTTCGCTTTCATGCATTGCGCGTAGGAGATGTCGTAGACGCGCTGGATATGGGCCTGGTCCCAGCCCGAGCCGGACGCGCCGCCCAGGACGCCGCCGATGATGCCGCCGGCGATCGCGCCCTTGGTGTTTCCGGCAAGCGCGCCGAGGCCGGCGCCGAGTGCCGCGCCGACGGCGCCGTTGCGGAGCTCCTTGTCGTCGGCCTGCTTGACGCGGCCGGAGGCGCGATCGTTCGCGTATTGCTCGCAATAGCTCTCGTCCTGCTCGAACGCGTCCATCGACTTGCCCTGGGGAGGCATCGCCGGGATCGTCGGGCCCAGAGGCTGCGTCGCGCAGCCCGCAAGCAACGCGACCGTGGAAACCGCGGCAAACGCCGCTATCCGGATTCTCATGACTGTTTTCCTTACTCCTGCACGCGCCACACCACGCCGGGATTTCGGCGATTTCGGGGAGGCATATGGGATCAAACGCCGCGAACCTGCGGGAGTTCACCTGAACCTATAATGAATGGCCTCCGCGGTTTCGTGAACAAAATGATAGAAACACGCGGCACCTAGCGGACCGAATCGCGACATGTGCGGCAAATTCGAAGCGCGTTTGACTTGGAACGAGTACTGCGATCTGGCCGGCGTGCCGGACGAGGACGGCGTCATCGCGCCGGCAACGGTGCTGCGCGTCTTCACGCCTATGAGCCGCGTGCCGGTGCTGCATCTGAACGCCGCGCGCAAGCGGCGCGTCACCTTGATGCGCTGGGGCTGGCTCGATCCCAAGCTCGCCGATCCGGCGCGCGGCTTCTCGCATCTGCATGCGCGGTCGGAAGAGATCGAGCGCACGCCGACATGGGTCGAGCCGTTCCGCAATGCGCGCGGGGTCGTCTTTACCAAGTCGTTCAACATCGGCGAGGAGCTGCCCGGCGGACGGATCAAGCAGTGGGTCTGCACCCGTGCCGACGGCGGAGCGATGGCGCTCGCCGTGATCGCTTCGTCCTGGCGGCTCGTGCAAGGGCAACTCACGGCCTTCGCGATGGTTACGACGGCGTCGTGCGCGCCGCTCGATCTCAAGGATGAGCGCATGCCGGCGATCCTCAAGACCGAGGACATCGCCATGTGGATCGGCGAAGAAGACGCCACGCAGGCGAAGCTCAAATCCCTTCTTCGTCCGTTCGAAGGTTCGCTGGTGGTGAGAGAGCAAGAGCCGAGCAGACCCAAACCCCGGCGCGACGACCAGCCGGAGCTGTTCTAAACCGCCCGAAATTGCAAGATTGACGGACATGCGTCCGGCGCGGATAAGCCGGCGCACGAAGCTTCTCTGGCATGGCGGACCTATGAAAATCGTCGGCGGCAGATGGTCCAACTGGTCGGGCGGCGTGACCTGCAAGCCGCGCAAGATCGTGGCGCCCAAAGACGAGGTGGAACTCGCAGCCGCCGTGCGGCAGGCCGAAGGGCCCGTCCGCGCACCCGGCACCGGGCACTCCTTTACGCCGTTGAATGCGAGCGAAGGCGGCGTTCTGATCGATCTGGCAGCCTTTAAAGGCCTGAAGAGCACCGATGCCGAACGCCGGACGGCGAGGCTCTCGGCGGCCACGCCGCTGTGGCAGGTGGGTCCGCTTCTGTATGAGAAGGGCCTCGGTCTCAAGAACATGGGCGACATCGACCGCCAGACCCTGGCCGGCGTCGTCGGCACCGGCACGCACGGCACGGGACGCGCGCTGAAGAATTTCTCCGCCGAAGTCGCCGGCTTCCGCATGGTGCTCGCGAGCGGTGAGGTCGTGGAATGCTCGCCGTCGGTCAATCCCGACATCTTCGCTGCGGGGCGGACGTCGCTCGGCGCGCTCGGCGTGATGACCGAGATCACGATGAGCGTGCGTCCGGCCTACAAGCTGATCGAGGACAATTTCCTTCTTCCCATCGACGAGCTGTTCCGGCGTCTCGACGAACTGGTCGCGGCCAACCGGCATTTCGAGTTCTTCTGGTTTCCCTATGCCGACGTCGCGGTCTGCAAGTCGCTGAACGAAACCGACCAGCCGGCGCCCGAGCCGCGCACGGCCGAGCAGATGTACGAGCGCGGCGAGCAGGGCAGCGCCGATCAGCGTGCCTTCGGCGCGATCAACGAAGTGCTGCCCTACGCGCCGTTCCTGCTGAAGCAGGCGCACAAGCTGTTCTCTCAGCTCATGCCGGGCACGGGGAAGGTGCGCTGGAGCCACGAGATATTCCCGAGTCCGCGCACGACGCGCTTCAACGAGATGGAATACGCGCTGCCCTACGCCAATGGGCCGGATGCGCTGCGCGAAGTCGTGGAAACGATCCGCAAGAGGCGGATAAACACCGGCTTTCCCATCGAATACCGCAGCGTCGCGGCGGACGACGTCTGGATGAGTCCATTTTACGGGCGCGAAAGCGCCACAATTGCGGTGCACCAATATCACCGCGTCGACACCGGCCGGCTGTTCGACGCCTGCGAAGCGATCTTCCGCAGCCATCAGGGCCGGCCGCATTGGGGCAAACGCCATTCGCGCACCGCGCAAGAGCTTTGCGGACTTTATCCCAAGTTCGAGGAATTCCGTGCCATTCGGCGCCGGCTCGATCCTACGGCCAAGTTCCTCAACCCGCATTTGCGCGCTATGTTCGAGTAGGAGCGTAGCGCCGGGGGTGTGATGCGAAAGCGGATCAAATTCGGACTGTTCGTCGCGCTCGGCGCGATGCTCGTGCTTTTGTTCACGAGCGAGAACTGGCTGCTCGCGGCGGTCGTCGGCATGGGATTGGGCGCGATCACGTTCCTCTTCGTGCACGCCTATCCGAACGACATCGCGCCGCCCGCCGACCGCCGCCATGAGAACACCGTGCGCCGGCGCAGCGCTCAGCGCGAGACCTTGCGATAGAAGCAGCTCGGCGCGCCCGTATGGCAGGCGGGTCCGGTCTGGTCGACCTTCAGCAGCAGCGTGTCGCCGTCGCAGTCTATCCATGCTTCGACGAGGCGTTGTGTGTGGCCGGAGGTCTCGCCCTTGCGCCAGATCTGTCGGCGCGAGCGGGACCAGTAGGTGATCTCGCCCGTCGCAAGTGTCTGTTCGAGCGTCTCGCGGTTCATCCACGCCATCATCAGCACCTCTCCCGTCGCAGCGCTCTGCGCGATGACGGGAACCAGGCCGTCTTCGTTGAAGGAGACGAAGGCGAGGAACGCCTCGCTCGCAAGCACATCCGTCACGACGCGGCTCTCATGCGCGCGAAGCCGGCCTCTAGATCGGCGATGAGGTCGTCGGCGTCCTCGAGACCGGCGTGAAGCCGTATCAGAGGACCGGCAACAGCGAACTTCGTCGCGGTGCGCTTGAACTCGGCCGGAATGACGAGGCTTTCGAACCCGCCCCAGGAATAACCCAGCCCGAAGTGGTGGAAACCATTGAAGAACGCGCTCAACGCCGCACTACCAACAGGTTTGAGCTCCACGCCGAAGAGACCGGACGATCCTTTGAAGTCGCGCTTCCAGATCGCGTGCCCCGGATCGCTTTCGAGCGCGGGATAGAGCACGCGCGTCACCTCCGGCCGCGTCTGCAGCCAGTGCGTGAGCTTGAGCGCGCTCTCCTGATGGCGCCTGAGCCGGATCGGCAGCGTGCGCACGCCGCGCAGGGACAGGTAGGTGTCGTCGCCGCCGAGGAACAGGCCGGTGTCGCCGTAGAATGCCTCGAGACGCTTGGCGTGATCTTCATTCGCCGTGATCGTGCCCACCATGACGTCCGCATGTCCGCCGATATATTTCGTGCCGGACATGATCGACAGATCGACGCCGTGGTCGAGCGCGCGGAAGAGGACCGGCGTCGCCCAGGTGTTGTCGAGCAGCACGGAAATGCCGCGCGCATGCGCCGCGGCGGCGATCGCGGGAATGTCCTGTACTTCGAAGGTCAGCGAGCCCGGGCTCTCGCAATAGACCGCGCGTGTGTTGTGCCGGAACAGGCTAGCGATTTCGTCGCCGATCAGCGGATCGTAGTATTGCGTCTCGATGCCGAAGCGCTTGAGCGTCTTGTCGCAGAAATGCCTTGTCGGTCCATAGCAGCTGTCCGTCATCAGCAGATGATCGCCGGCGCCGCAGACGGCGAGTATCGCCGTCGTGATGGCGTTCAGCCCCGACGGCACGGCGACGCAGCGTACGCCGCCTTCGAGCGCCTCGATCGCGCTCTCGAAGCTGCGGCTCGACGGCGTCCCGCGGCGGCCGTACTTGTAGGGAAGCTGCTCGCCCTTGAGCGACTCCAGGCTCGGATGCAGGATCGTCGAGGTGCGGTAGACGGGCGTGTTGACGGCGCCGAAATGCTCGGCGGTCATGCGCCCGGCCGAAACCGCGATCGTTTCAGGCTTGTCCTTACCCACGGCTAGATCTGGGGCTCCACGGCTGGTGGCATCGGCTTTTGCGGCTTGGACTCCAGCGTCGCTCGCAAGGGCCTTTCGAACGCCCATGTGACCAGGGACGCGATCAGGGCAAGGCCGGCGCAGAGCAGGAAGAAGCTCACCTTGTCCATGCGGCTGAAATAGCTGCCGACATAACCCTGGAGCTGGTTGCCGGTGAAGCTGGTGATGAACCACAGCCCCATCATCGCCGAAAGGATCTGCGGCGGCGCGACGCGCGCGACCAGCGCCAGACCGATCGGCGAAACATAGAGCTCTCCCAGCGTGATGACGGCGAAGAAGAACAGCAGCCACAGCCAGCTTGCATGTCCCGCGGGGCCGGTGACGAAGGCGGCCGCGGCCATGACCACATAGGACAGGGCGAGGAAAAGGTTGCCCAGCGCCATCTTGGTGACCGTCGACGGCTCCTTGGCGCGCTTGGCCTGTCTTGTCCAGAACATCACGACGAGCGGCGTGAACGCGAAGATCATGAAGGGATTGAAGGACTGGAACCAGGTGACGGGGATTTCCCAATTGATGATTCCGGGGATCAGATGGCGGTTGGTGAACTGCTCCGCCCAAAGGCTGATCGTGTTGCCCTGCTGCTCATAGACCGCCCAGAACAGGGTTGTGGGAAAGCACAGCAGGATGAGAGCGACGACCGCTTTCCAGTCCTGTCCGGTCAGCGGCTTCTTTTCCTCGGTCTTGTTCTGCAGCCGCGCGATGCGATCCTTCGGCAGCGTGCGCAGCGCGACCAGATAGACGAGCAGGCCGATCACCATGCCCACGCCGGCGGCGAAGAAGCCCCATTTGTAGCCGTAGGTCGGGTCCTCGGCGAGGCTGCCGCAGATCAGCGGCGAGAAGAACGCGCCGACATTGATGCCGACATAGAAGATCGAATAGGCCCGGTCGATGCGCGCGTCGCCGGGCTGGTAGAGGTTGCCGACCTGCGTCGAGATGTTCGGCTTGAAGAAGCCGTTGCCGATGATGAGCAGCGCAAGGCCCACGAACAGCAGGGGCGGCGACATCAGAGCGAACTCGCCGATCGCCATGATCACCCCGCCCACGATCACGCTGTAGCGCTGGCCGAGCCAGCGGTCGGCGATCATGCCGCCGAAGAACGGCGTCAAGTACACGAATGCCGTGTAGTTGCCGTAGATGATCGAGGACATCGGCTGAACCGCTAGCGGATGGCCGCCATTGAACACGGTCTCGAAGAAGCTCTTCATCGCGTGATAGCCGACGACGCCGTCGACGGTGGGATGCAGCAGCAGAACGTTCGTCAGGTAGAGGACGAGGATGGCGCGCATGCCGTAATAGGAAAAGCGCTCTGCCATCTCGGTCGTGAACAGGTAGGTCAGCCCGCGCGGATGGCCGAACAATTGCGCCTGCGGACGCGCCACGGCGCCGGCCTGATCAGATGCCATCCCCCAACTCCTTTTTTGTTCTCACGGCGCGCGGACTTTGCCCTTTCCGCGCAGGGAAGGAAATGGGGTCAAGGCAATTCGATGTAACGGTCCTCGCGGGAGTAGGGGACGAACCCGATGCGCTGGTAGAGGGGCAGGGCGCGCTGATGGTCGAGCGTGCAGGTGTTGATGAGCAGGCTCGAGATCGGCTTCGACCACGCGATCGACACGGCGTGATAGAGGAAGAAATAGCCCAGCCGCCTGCCGACGTAGTCCGGCATCAGGCCGAAATAGGCGAGTTGGCCGGCGGCGGTGTCGCGGAACTCGAGTTCCGCCATGCCGGCGGGGCAACCGTCCGCATAGAGAACATAGAGCTCGACCTGCGGATGCCGGATGAGGTCGCCCAGCGCCTCGTCGGTGAGCTTGCGGCGGTCGACCCAGTAATAGGGCTCGCCGATCGTGTCGTAGAGGTAGCGGTAGAAATGGATCGGCGGGTTTTCCGCGCGCAGGATCGCGACCTTGCCCTTGGGTTGCGGCGGCGGAAGCGCCGGCGGCTTGGAACGCATCTCCAGGAACGTGACCGTCATCGGGATGCGGCGTTTGCCGTCGACTTCGAGAATCGTCACCATGCTCAGTCCGCAGCCAGCGGCGCCTCGTGCCGCGCTCCCCATTCCGCCCAGGACCCGTCATAGAGCGCCACGTCACCCGCTCCCGCGACCTGCAGCGCAAGCATCTCGATCGCCGCGGTGATCCCCGAGCCGCAAGTCGTCACGATCGGCTTCTTCAAGTCAATGCCGCGCGCGGAAAAGATGGCGCACAACTCCTCGGCGGATTTCAACGTGCCGTCGCCGCGCGTGAGCTCGGCGTAGTGCACGTTCACGCTGCCCGGAATGTGGCCGCGCCGCACGCCTGGGCGCGGTTCTTCCTCGCGGCCCGCGAAACGCGCAGGGCTGCGCGCGTCGACGATCTGGGCTCCGCTCTTTTGAAGCGCGATCATCTGGCCGAAGTCGCGGATCAGCGCGTGGTTCTGTCGCGGGGTGAAATGGCGCGGATAGGACGGCGCGGCCATGTCTTCGACCGCACGGCCTTCGCTGCGCCATTTCGGCAGGCCGCCGTCCAATACTTTCACCTCCGAATGCCCCATCGCGCGCAGCATCCACCAGGCGCGCGGGCTCGAATAGATGCCGGTGCCGTCATAGACAACGATCAGGTTGCCGTCGCCGAGGCCGAGCTTGCGCATGCGGCTGGCGAATTTCGCGGCCGGCGCCAGCATATGCGGGCGAGGATCGTTGTCGTCCGACAGGTCGTCGATGTCGAAGAACACCGCGCGCGGGATATGCACGGCGCGGTACTCCGCCTTCGCGTCGCGGCCCGCTTGCGGCAGATACCAGGAAGCGTCGGCGACGCGGATGTCGGGCGCCTCGATATGGTCGGCGAGCCAGGCCGTGGAGACGAGGGGCGTGCTCATCGCTGATACGGCACCGCGACCTGCACCTGCGGCTCGGAAAGCCAGCGCGGCGTCGGCAGGCCTTTCGATTTCAGGAATTCCGGATTGAACATCTTGCTTTGATAGCGCGTACCGTAGTCGGCGAGAATGGTCACGATAGTGTGGCCCGGACCGAGGTCCTTCGCCATGCGGATGGCGCCCGCGACATTCACGCCCGTCGAGCCGCCCATGCACAGCCCGTCATGCTCCAGGAGGTCGAACACGATGGGAAGCATCTCCTCATCCGGAATCTGATACGCGTCGTCGATCGGCGCGCCCTCGAGGTTCGCCGTCACCCGGCCTTGCCCGATACCTTCGGTGATCGACGAGCCGTGTGCCTCGAGCTTGCCTGTCTTGATCCAGGAATAGATCGCGGCACCCATGGGATCGGCGACCGCGATCCGGACCTGCGGGTTGCGGTCCTTCAGCGCCATCGCGGTGCCCGCCAACGTGCCGCCGGTTCCCACGGCGCAGACGAAGCCGTCGATCCTGCCGTCCGTCTGCCGCCAAATCTCCGGCCCCGTGCCCTCGATATGGGCGCGGCGGTTGGCGGTGTTGTCGAACTGATTCGCCCAGATTGCGCCGTTCGGCTCGCTCGCTGCCATCTGCTCGGCGATGCGTCCGGAGATCTTCACGTAGTTGTTCGGGTCCCTGTAGGGCACCGCGGGCACCTGGATGAGTTCGGCGCCGAGCAGCCGGAGGGCATCCTTCTTCTCCTCGCTCTGCGTCTGGGGGATGACGATCACGGTGCGGAAACCCATCGCGTTGCCGACGACGGCCAGTCCGATGCCCGTATTCCCCGCCGTGCCTTCGACGATCACGCCGCCTGGCCTGAGCAGCCCGCGCGCGATCGCGTCATTGACGATGAAAAGCCCGGCGCGATCCTTGACCGACTGGCCGGGGTTCATGAACTCGGCCTTGCCGAGGATCTCGCAGCCCGTCGCGTCGGAGGCGCGCCTGAGCCGGATCAGCGGCGTGTTGCCGATGGCCGCCAAGATGTCGCGCTTGATTTCCACGGCCGTAATGTCCGCCTGTCCGCATTTCGAACCTAGTCGTCGCCCGTCAGCGCTTCAAGCGGCGATTGCACCGGCACGGATCGCGAGATACGCTCGCGATATGCAATCTCTCGAAGATTATCTGGCCGGGCCGTTCACGAAGATTCAGGGCTGGTGCCTTCCGCAATTGTGGCAGTTCATCACTCCGATTCACGAGTTCCAATCCGCCAACGACATGAACCGCCCCGTCGCCGAAATCGGCGTGCATTACGGCAAGTTCTTCATCGGCCTCGTCAAGACCAAGGGAGCGCCCGCGGGGAACCACGCCATCGACGTCTTCGACCTCCAGCAGTTCAACCTCGACAAATCCGGCAAAGGAAGCCTCGAGCGCTTCGTCAAGAACCTCGAGGAATGCGAGGTTGCGCGTGACAGCGTGGAGATTCTGCGCAGCGACAGCCTCGCCCTGACCGACGCGGACGTTCTGAATATCTTGCAGAAATCCGGTGGCTTCTCGTTCTTCAGCGTCGACGGCTGCCATATGGTCGAACACACGATCAACGACGTCCGCATCGCGATGCGGCTGACCGCGCCCGAAGGCATCATTTTCGTCGACGACTACGACAATCCGTCATGGCCCGGCGTCCAGGAAGGCGTGACGAAGATGTACCTGACTGAGACGCCGAAATTCCTGCCGCTTCTCGCCTCGTGCCACAAGCTTCTGCTTGCGCATATTTCCTATCACGCACAGTACCTCGATCTCATCGTCGAATATCTGAAGAAGAACCATCCGGACACCGTGATCAAGCACGTGCGCCGGTTCGGCTACAATTCGCTCACGATCGCGCCCGACCTCAAAAAGGGTCGGGTTGCCGTCTAATTCTAATCGTGGCGCCGGCGGGTTCTTCCCGATGTCTCCGTCTTGGGTTTTATCTCGCCGGAACCGGCCAGCGCCACGACGGCGTCAAGCACGTCGACGATCATCGAGAAATACGCCTCACCGTCGGCCGGCCAGATATCCGCAGCCGCGTCGCGCGTCAGATCGGGAAACAGCGCCGCGCCGCCGTGATACCGCTCCGCCAGCACACGATTGCCGTCGGCATACTCGCTCAGAAGCGAAACGCTCTGCTCGTGGGAGAGCAAATCCGTGGAGCGGATGTAGTCGGGATTGCGGTGGATGAGCGAATAGAAGAACTTGTCGCGGTCGACATTCAGATCGAGCTGATTGAACGCACGGATGAACTGAAGAAGTTCCAGCCGCGGCGAAGGATTGTGCCTCTTGCCTTTTTTCCGCTCCCCGACCTCGACACCCAGGATTTCGGCAAAGTCCTCCACCACGTCGATCGTGTGTCCGTCGCGCTCGTAAGGCCGCACCACAAGATTGCCGGCGCCGAACTGCGCCGCCCACCGTTCGACCACCGCGAGATAATCGCCGCGTGCACGGCTTTTCTCGAGCCAGTCCGGGAACGCGGTCTTGCGTCCGCCCGCGACCGACTGCTTGTAAAGCGATTGCAGGTATTTGTCCTGACGGCGCAGATACATCACGATCCGGACGTCGCGCACGTCTCGCAGCTGCGCCTTCACGGCAGCCGGGTCGCAGAACCAGAACCCCTCCGAACTGACGATGTTTTCGACGCCGCTGTTGGCGTCGAGCTCGGCGCGCAGTTCCCGCCACACCGACATCTCGGCGCCGTGCTTGCCGCGGATGGCCCAAGGCAGCTCGTGATGCGCCTTTCCGGCGCTGCGCGCCGATTGCACGTATCGCGCGCCGGCGTGTTCCAATGATTCCGGATGGCGCGACAGATAGGTCTGCAGCGCGGAAGTGCCGGTCTTGTGGGTGCCGATGTGTAAGACGAGCACTTGAGACACCTGATGCGGCGATTGGTCGCGACATGTTGTGTGGTCGAGGTTTCACGCTAGCAACAACGACCGAGCCTGGCAAACCCTCAAGGCCGGCTTGACTTGACCCACGCGACCAAGAACAACGGAAATGAAGCGCTTGGAAACGGCGATCGACCCGGCCCCAGTTGATGCGATTTGTACTTCACATCGGTTTGAACAAGACCGGCACGTCCACCTTGCAGGTCTATCTGGACAAGCACAGGGAGGAGTTGCTCGACCAAGGCATCTGGTACCCGGCGTTGGGACGCTTTCCCTACGCTCAGCATGACCTCGCGCAAGGCATCAAGGAGAAGGATTTCTCCCGCTACGGAATAGATCCTGCCGTGCTCAGTGAGGCGGCGGTTCCAAAGGGTGCCGAAACCGTCCTGATCTGCAGCGAGAATTTCCACACCGTTCGCGACGTCTCCGACGTAGCGGCGCTGTTTCCTCCCGAAAAAACCCAGGTGGTCGTGTATCTGCGCGAGCATGTCGCGTATCTGGCGAGCTGGTATCAGCAGGTCGCGCAGACGCGGGGCGATCTCACCTGTTCGTTCTTCGACTTCGCGCGGCTGCAGGGCTATCCCTTGATGGAGCTGGTGGATCGCTGGCGCGCGATCTACGGCGAGAAGCTGCACGTAAGGGCGTACGATCGCGACAAGCTCGTCGGCCGGGACATCGTTGCCGACTTCTTCTCCGTCGCCCTCGGCGCGACGCCGCCGAAGGCACGGCAGTTCGAGGACAAGAACCCCAGCATCTCGGGCAACCTGCTTTTCCTGAAGCTGCTGCTCAACCACATCCTCACCTGGGACGAAAGTCAGAAGATCATCGAGGAGCTGAGCGCGCTCGCCGGCCTCGACAAGCGGTTCACCGGCTCGATCCAGGTGGCCGAAAACGATGCCAAGCGTCTTATCCATCGCTACAGGCAGGATCGTCAGCAGCTCAAGGAGCAGTTCGGCATCGCGTTCAAGGTTCCGCGCGAGGGGTTGAGCGGAAATCCGGTGCCCGATCTGGCGACGCTTCGCGACGACGTGGCGCTTTTTCTCAAAGTCGCAAAAAATCGCGGCTTCGCGTTCCACGACCTGTTCATGCAAAAAAGAGAATTGCTGTTTCCCTTGTCGACATGAACCCGATGCACGCCGAAAAAATCCGCGAGTGCGTCGTCCATATCGGTTCCGAGAAAACCGGGACGACCAGCATCCAGAATTTCTTCGCCAGGAACAGGGATGCGCTGGTGGAGCGGGGCTATCTTTTTCCGCGCAGCCTGGCGCACGGCAACGACCCCGTCCATCTCAGGCTGAGCGAGATCGGCCGGGGCAGGGGCGATGCCGAGCGGTCTGGCCTGGCGGCCGCCTTCGGACGCGAATGCGACGAGGCCGCCCGCGCCGGTGCCCGCACGGCGATCATTTCCTCCGAGTTCCTCCACAGCTTCATCCGCACGCCGGCCGCGGTGACGCGCGTACATAAATTTCTCGCGCCTTTTTTCGAGCGCATGCGCATCGTCTATTATGCGAGGCGTCAGGACCATCTGCTCGCGAGCATGCATTCCACCGCCATACGCGGCGGATATACTACGAGCCGGTCGGCGCTTACCGTCTATCCGGCAAAGGGGCATCACTATTTCGATCACATGGAGGTGTGCGACCTGTGGTCGGCGAAATTCGGGGCCGAGAATCTCGTTTGCCGGATCTATGAGCGCGGCAGACTCGTGAACGAGGATATCATCGACGATTTCAGCTCCGTCGTCGGCCTCCCCGTCGACGGAACGCGGGCCCGCGTCGCGTCGAACGAATCGCTGTCCTTCGAGACCGCCTCGCTCCTGCTGCTGCTCAACGCCTCGGTGCACAAGGACAACAAGGAACTCCGGCGAAAGCTGGTCGCAGCCGGGCGAAAGCGGGGCGGCAGCAAAATCCCGCTGCTGACGAAGGCCGATGCCGAGCAATTCCTTTCGAAGTTCAACGACAGCAACCGCGCGTTCTTTTCGCAATATGTCGATCGCGCCCTGGCCACCGACTTTTCGGCGGGTTTCGATGCCTTCCCGGAGACGATCCCGGATCCGCCGCCCGCGCGGCAAATCCTGAAACTCGTCTTCGGCGCCGAGCTGTGAGGATTACAATTCGATAACGGCCGCGGCGGCTTCCCTAGTCGGCGGGTGCGGGCTAGAACACCTTCAGATTGCGCATCGGGGACAGGCTTGGCGGTTGAATGCACGATTGTCTACGCGGATTTGGGGCTGGCCGCCCCCCAATCCCCGTCCGTCCTGGCGCAGACGCTGGTGCAGCAGTCGCGCGAAGGGGTGACGGCGGGCCAGATCAGCATCGCCACCAGGCCGCTCTCGGCCGCCGACATCGAAGGCGCAATGCGCGCCATGCCGTCGGGCCATGACAGGCTTTCGATGGACAGCATGCTCATCCTCCTCGATGCCGGAGCGATGCTCGCCTATGCGCCGTATCGCGCCAGGGTGCTGTTGACCGGCGATCCTTTCGCAAGCGTCGAGGGGTTTGCCCAAGCCTTGCAAATCGAGGCGAACACGTTGCGCGTCCGTCTTCACGACGCGCTCCTGTCGGCGGAAAAAGTGGTGACGATCGCGGGCTCAGCCTTCGAGGCCGTCATCCCGCTCATGTCGCAGCGGCCGGAGCACCGGGTGTTCCCGCCCATCGCGCTGCACGTCGCGGGCGCCGATCAGGCCCCGATCTTCGTCGTGAACAACGAAGACGAAGGCGCGTTGCAGAATTTGATGACGGCGTTGAGGGACACGTTCCCCGCGCAGGAGTTTCAGGTTTTCGATCCGGCGACCGCGGCCGAGGGCCCCTGGAAGGCGGTGCTGCATGTCGGTATCGCGCGCTCGAGCCTTTCGGGCGCGCGGCTGAACGATGCCTGGGCCGGCGGCGTTCCGATCATCCAGCTCGTGGATCAGGCGAGCCTCATCGCCCAGCACCGCCGCAATCCGGGCTCGCTTCTCGAATTCGTCGTCGAGCATGGCCGGACGGGCTTGATGTTCGCCTCCGTCGACGAGCTCGTCCATGCGTTGGGCGATCTCCTGATCGATCCTCTACCGCTTCGTTCGGTCGCCAGGAACGCGCGGCGGCGCGTGGACCCGGCGGCGCAATGGAGCTCGCTTCTCAAGGCTCTCCTGCAATGAGCGGCGCGAAGCGAATGGCATGGCTGTCGCCCTACGGCCCCGCGTCGGACATCGGGGCCTTCACCCGATGCGTGCTGCCGCATTTCGGCCAGGACGATCCGGCCGGGCGCTTCGAATGCGACCTGTTCGTCAATGCCTGCGGTGAAACCTATGACTCCCCGGTCCCGGCGATGGACATACCGGGGGGCGCGAGGATCGGCGAGATCCTGAGCCGCTACGACGCCGCCGTGTTCAACCTGGGGAACAACGTCGTCAATCACCTGCAGATCTCAGAGGCCCTGCGCAAGATACCGGGCATCGCCGTCCTTCACGATTTCTCGTATCACCATTTCTTCGCGCACAAATGCTTCGAGGAACTCCACGCGCCGCCCGCCTATGCGCGGTTCATGCGCGAATACCACGGCAGCGCCGGCTACAACATGGCGCTTCGCTCCGGCATCATCACGCGCGACGCGACGCTCTATGCGCCATGGGACGGGGAGAACGTCAGCGAATATCCGTTGATGCAGCCGCTCGCGGCGCTGGCCGCGGCCGTCGTCGTGCATTCGCGCTTCATGGAAGAGCGCGTAGCCACGTTCTTCAAGGGGCCGATCCTGCGGCTCTTCCTGCCGAGCGACCAGAAAAAGGCGCCAAGTTCCGGCGATCTGGCCCGCTGGCGGGCCGAGACCACCGGCAGGGACCGCTGCCAGTTCGCGAGCTTCGGGCATATCGGCCGTTCGAAATGCCTCGACGTCGTCATCCAGGCCATCGCGTCGTCCGCCGTGTTGCGCGCGCGCGCGCAATTCGTGATCGCGGGCCATCCGGGCGACAAGGAATATGTGCGCGAGATCGAGAACATGGTCGCCAAGCTCGGCCTCTCGCGCCAGGTGATGTTCGAGTACAGCGTCACCAACGAGCGGCTGCTCGCCGTCAAGAACGAGACCGACATCTTCCTCAATCTGCGCTTTCCGAACACCGAGGGCGCATCGGGCTCGCTCGTCGAGATGATGAACACGGGACGGCCGGTGATCGCTTATCGCTCGGGCTGTTACGCCGACATTCCGGAAGACGCGGCGGTCCTCATCGACAAGGCCCAAGGCGTCGAAGCGGTCGCGGCGGCGATGGAGGACCTTCTTTCCGATCCCGCGCGGCGCGTGACGCTGGGGGAAGCGGCGCAGGCCTACGTTCACAGCCAGGACAGCAAGCAGTACGTGCGGAGGTTCAAGCAGTTCGTGCTCGACATAGCGCCCGAGCTCAAGCGCCGCGCGCGCTTCCTGGCGCCGGTCCGCGACGCCATGGCGTGGAGCGCGGCCGACGTGGAGCCCGCCGACGCGGAGTGGTTCGAGGAGCTCACGCGCGCGCGGCGCGCGCTCAATATGCTGGAACGCGACGGCGGCGCGCAATCGCCCGAGATATTCCTCACCTGGCCGATGGACGATCTGGTGTCCTTCACCGGCCGCGTGCTGCTGCATGCGGCGGCGCAGACCGGATTCAGCGCATTGCTGGCAAGCTATGCGCAGCGCCTCGGCCGCTGGTCGTTCTATCGCTTGATAGCGAAGCTCTGCTTCTACCAAGCGCTCTGCCTCAAGCCGGAGATGCCCAAGCCCGAAACCGCCGGCTATGCGGAACGGATCGCCGACATCGCGTTCTGGGACATCGCGACGCATCTCCAGCCGGAGATCATCGTCCGCATGCTCTACGTCTGCATTCTCGAGCGTTCCGGCGCCCCCGCGGAACAGGAGACTTGGGTCAGGCGCTTGCGCCAGGGCGCGCTGCCCGCCGCGATACTGGTCGATTTCCTTTCCAGCGCCGAATACCGTCAGACGTTCCCCGACAACGCGATGGCCGACGTCGAAGATTGGGCGCGAAAGGAATCCCTGCTGGCTTCGGGCCGGAGCCGTCAGAAGCGGCCCCAAATGGTTTGGCCCGTCGACGTGGTGGTGCGCTTCAACGAGGACAATCCCACGACGGAAGCGCTTCTTGGGCAGTTGTGGCACCGGCGCGATGCCCAAGGGCGTTGGAGCGACGGCAGGACCGGCGATCTGCGCTTTCATCTGCCTGACGGCATGGCCGAGAACGGCGCCACGCTCACGCTGCGCTTGCGCGTGGCCGGCACCAGGCTCACCGGCCCGCGCCGTATCGTGGCCCAGGTCGACCGCCACGAGATAGGCGCCCTCACGCTGGCAAACGATGTCCCGCAGAGCTGGTCGCTGTCGCTGCCGGCGTCGCTGCACTCCAAAGAGGGCGTCAGCCTGTTCCTGATCGCGGACCAGGACTTCTCTCCGGCGAGCGGAGGTCAGTCGGCGGACAAGCGCGCTCTCGGGGTCATGCTGATGGAAGGCCGTTTGTCGGTGGACACGCCGAAGGCGGAAGAGCCGCTGCCTGAGACGCGGCTCGCGCCGGAAGACTGACGGCGCCGCGCGGCGCGATGGCTCCCCGGGCCGGATTCGAACCAGCGACCAACCGGTTAACAGCCGGTTGCTCTACCACTGAGCTACCGGGGAACGCGAGGGGGCGTGTCTAGCGTGTCCGTTTGGCGATAGCCACAGCAATTTTGCCGCCCGGCCGAGGTTTTTGGGGCTGCGAAGTCGGCCCAAAGAAAAAAGGGCCGGGTGGTTAGCCCGGCCCCAAGGCGTTGGGTAATGGTGGGGTGTCTTCAAGGGAAGACGAGAGGATGATGCCTCGCTAAGGTTAATAAAACCTTAACAAAAACGAATCGCTGATCTGTCCGAGGATTTGAGTTGGCTTGCCAGGGCATAGCTGTGCGAACCGACTCACAGCCCGGCTTCGCCCTGCGGGCTTCGCCGTGGCAGGCTCCGCTGCTGCGCAGCGAAGCCTGGAGGCGACGCCCGGAATTGAACCGGGGTAAACGGTTTTGCAGACCGCTGCGTAACCACTCCGCCACGTCGCCGCCGAGCGGACGCGGGCTATACCAGAGGTTTCCCACCGGCGCCAAGGCTTTCGGGCGCGCGTTGTCAGTGCCTTGCCCGGCAAGTATAAGCCCGGCGACCTTCGAGCCCCCGAATCGCCATGTCTCCGTTCGCCGCCCGCCGTTTCAACATGATCGAAGCCCAATTGCGCACGAACGACGTGAGCGATCCCGGCATCTGCGCGGCCATGGGCGAAATCCCGCGCGAGCGCTTCGTGCCGGCCGCGAAGCAGGCGCTCGCCTATGCCGATGTCCCGGTGGAAGTCTCGCCGGGCCGCTTCCTCCTCGATCCCAGGACCTTCGCCAAGCTCTTGATGCTGGCGGACGTCCAGCCCGACGAGACCGTCCTCGATATAGGCTCGGCGACAGGTTATTCCGCGGCGGTGCTTGCGCGCCTGGCGCGCTCCGTGATCGCGCTCGAGCAGGACGCCGAACTCGTCCGCGCGGCCTACGAGCTCCTGCCGGCCCTGGGCGCCGCGAACGTCATCGTGACCCAAGGCCCGCTGAACCAAGGGCTGAAGGCGAAGGCGCCTTACGGTGTGATCTTCGTGAATGGCAGCCTGGGCGAGGTGCCCGAAGTGCTGCTCGGCCAGCTCGCGGAAGGAGGGCGCCTAGTTGCCGTCCTGTCCGACGGCGCCATTGGGAAAGCGCAGGTTTTCCTGCGCGAGCACGGACGGATCGGCAGCCGCCCAGGCTTCGATGCCGTCGTCCCGCCGCTAGTGGGATTCGCTAAGACCGTTGGATTTGTCTTCTGACACCCCAAATAACGGTCTGGACGAAGGGGAATTGGACATGAGCATCATCCGCCGCGGCGCCTTGATTGCCGCCTGCACCGTGTTGGCGGTGGTTCCTGCCTCGGCCCAGGGCAAGCACCACAAGCCGGCCAAGCCGGTGAAGCTCGCCCAGGCCGTCGAGGCGCAAGCGGCCACGCCGGTGGACACAGAGCCCTCCCAGCCCAGCATGACGCTCAACGAGGCGCTCGCGATCGCCTATGAAACCAATCCTCAGCTCGCCGCCGCGCAGGCGGGCCTGAGGGCCGCGGACGAGCAGGTGGCCCAGGCCAATGGCGGCTGGCGGCCGACGATCTCGGTCGGCGCGACCTATGGCGTCGAGAAATATTTCTTTCCCGGGATTCCCGTCACCGGCTTCGGGACGATCAGCTCGATCACCGATCACCCGCTGAATGGCCAGGCGCTGATCACCCAGCCGCTGTTCCGCAGCGGCCGCACCATCGCCGAGATCAGCCGCGCCAAGGCGCTCGTGCGCTCGGGCCGCGCACAACTCACCGCGACGGAGCAGACCGTGCTGCTCAACTCCGTCACGGCGTACATGAACGTCGTGCGCGACGGCGCCATCGTGAAGCTGCGCGAGCACAACGTCGAGGTGCTGCGCCGCCAGCGCGATTCCACGCAGCTCGAATTCAAGGCGGGATCGCTGACCCGCACCGACGTCGCCCAGTCCGAGGCGCGGCTCGCCACCGCGCAATCCGACCTGACGACCGCGCAGGGCCAGCTCGCCACCAGCCGCGCGGATTTCGCGCAGGCGATCGGGCGTCCAGCCGAAACCCTGGAGAAAAACCCCGATCTTCCGAAGCTCCCCAGCGCAGAGGACGACGTGCTCGGCAGGGCGCTCAAGCTGAATCCCGATCTCCTGACCGCTCAGGCGAACGAGCGCGCCGCCAACTATGCCGTCGACGATGCCTGGGGCGCGATGGGCCCGACGCTGTCGCTGCAGGGGCAGTACAATTACTCGCAAAGCGCCCTGAACTCGGTGGTCGGCTTCGGTGCCGGCGGCACTACGCCCGAATCGGTGACCAATCATGGGGTTGCGGTCATCGGCCAATTGAACGTCCCGATCTACCAAGCGGGTGTCGAGGAGGCTAACGTCCGCCAGGCGCGCGAGCTGCATGCGCAAACCCAGCTCAATGTCGCCGTCGCGGACCGCCAGGTGCGCGACGCTGTAGCCGCCGCGTGGGCCACCTACCAATCCGCGCTGGGCACGATCGCCTCGAACGAAGCGACCGCCAAGGCCGACACGATCGCGTTCGAGGGCGTGAGCAAGGAGCAGCAGGTCGGCGGCCGCACGGTCCTCGACGTCCTCAATGCCGAGCAGGAGCTTCTCAATGCCCAGGTGGCGCTGGTCAGCTCGCAGCGCAATGCCGTCGTGGCCGCCTATCAGGTGGCGGCCGCGAGCGGCGCGCTCACGGCGCAGTCGCTGGGGCTCAAGGTCAAGCTCTACGACCCGCTGGAACACTACAATGATGACGCCGGGGCCTTTGTGGGCTTCGGCGGATAAGGTCACTTGAACGTCATAAGTCACTGGCCCGTTAAGAGATTCTTTGCGTTCCGCACGCAACTATCTTAGGGTCACGAGGCTTAGAGAAAGCGCGGTTGGAGCGATGAGCATGGCGTCGAGTCCCCAGCATGAGCCGACGATGGAAGAGATCCTGGCTTCCATCCGAAAGATCATCTCCGAGGATGCTCCCGAGACGGCCCCCGCGGCGCCCATCGCGGTGGCCGAGGAGAGCGACGTGCTCGAGCTGACGCAGGAGGTTCACGACGAGCCTCCACCCGCTGCGGTCGCGCCTCCGGCGCTCCCGCCTGAGCCTGTGCAGATGGCCGCCGTTCCGCAAGCCGATCCCCCAAAGCCCGAAAACGACGTCGTGTTCCAGACGATCGAGGAGGAAGTCCCCGTGAGTAGCGAAGCGCAGGCCGTGGCCCCGCATGAGGGCATTTTCTCCGACAAGACCCGCAAGGCGCTGGAGGACTCCTTCGCTAGCATCCAGGCGCCGCCGAAAGCCGCTGAGCCTGCGGCGCCCGCGCCGGCAGCCGAGCCCGCAGCTGTGGCCGACGGCGCGTCGGTCCAGGCCGTGTTCGAGAGAGCCGTTCGCGACAGCTTCGAGCCGGTACTGCACAACTGGCTCGGCGACAATTCCGACGCCGTCGTCGACAAGCTGAAGCCGCTGGTCCGCGAGTGGATGGACGAGCACTTCCCGGCGCTCCTCGAGGGCGCGGTACGGGCCGAAGTAGAACGCGTCGCGCGCGCCCGCCACTGATCCAAAGCCAGTTCCAACGGCCGGTCCGGGGCGGGAAGCCCCGGACAGCCTCTTGACGTGCGCTGTTCCGGGCTTCACCAACCGGACACGGCCATCGCTCAAGAGGTTTGCTTCCCATGCTCGACAAGACCTTCACGCCCAAGGACGTGGAAGGGCGCATCTATGCGGCCTGGGACGCATCGGGGGCCTTCCGCGCCAACCGCAGGCCTGATGCCGAGCCGTTCTGCATCGTCATCCCGCCGCCCAACGTCACCGGCCGGCTGCATATCGGGCATGCGCTGAACAACACGTTGCAGGACGTGCTCGCGCGCTTCGAGCGCATGCGCGGCAAGGACGTGCTGTGGCAGCCGGGCATGGACCATGCCGGCATCGCCACCCAGCTCGTCGTCGAGCGCCAATTGGCCGAGAAGCAGCAGAGCCGCGTCGCGATGGGACGCGAGAAGTTCCTCGAAGCCGTGTGGAAGTGGAAGGACGAATCCGGCGGCGCCATCGCCGAGCAGCTCCGCAGGCTGGGCGCAAGCGCGGACTGGTCGCGCGAGCGCTTCACGATGGACGAGGGGCTGTCGCGCGCGGTGCTGAAAGTCTTCGTCGAGCTCTACAAGCAGAAGCTCATCTACAAGGACAAGCGGCTGGTCAATTGGGACCCGCGGCTGCAGACCGCCGTCTCCGATCTCGAGGTCGAAAGCATCGAGATGAAGGGGCATCTCTGGTACATCAAATATCCGGTCGAAGGGCAGGCGGGGCAGTTCGTCACCGTCGCCACGACGCGGCCCGAGACGATGCTCGGCGACACCGCCGTCGCGGTGCATCCCGATGACGAGCGCTACAAGCCGCTGATCGGCAAGAACGTCGTGCTGCCGTTCGCCAACCGCCCGATCCCGATCATCGCCGACGAACATTCCGACCCCGAGAAGGGCACCGGCGCGGTCAAGATCACGCCGGGCCACGACTTCAACGACTTCGAGGTCGGCAAGCGTCACAACCTGCCGCTCATCAACATCCTCAACAAGGACGGCACGCTGAACGACACGGTGCCTGGGGCCTATCGCGGCCTCGACCGTTTCGAGGCCCGCAAGCGCATCGTCGCCGATCTGGAAGCGCTCGAGCTGCTCGACAGGATCGAGCCGATCACCCACGCCGTGCCGCATGACGAGAAGACCAAGACCGTCGTGCTCGAGCCCTTGATGACCGAGCAATGGTATCTCGACGTCAAGCCGCTCGCCGAGCGCGCGATCAAGGCGGTCGAGGACGGCAGGACGGATATCCTCCCTGAGCAATGGCGCGACGTCTATTTCCGCTGGATGCGCAACATCCACCCCTGGTGCATCTCGCGCCAGTTGTGGTGGGGGCACCAGATCCCGGCGTGGTACGATGCCGACGGAAATATCTATGTCGCCGAAACCGAGGATGAAGCGCGCACGCAGGCCAACGGCAAGACGCTGACGCGCGATCCCGACGTGCTCGACACCTGGTTTTCCTCCGCGCTGTGGCCGTTCTCGACGCTCGGCTGGCCGGACGAGACCAAGGAGCTGAAGCGCTACTATCCGACTTCGGTGCTCGTCACGGCCTTCGACATCATCTTCTTCTGGGTCGCCAGGATGATGATGATGGGCCTGCATTTCATGGACGACGTGCCGTTCAAGCGCGTCTTCATCCACACCCGCGTCCTCGACGAGAAGGGCGCCAAGATGTCCAAGACCAAGGGTAACGTCGTCGATCCGCTCGAGCTCATCGATGCCTATGGCGCGGACGCGCTGCGCTTCACGCTGTCGCTCTCGGCGGGCACGGGGCGCGACATGCGCATCGGACCCTCGCGCGTCGAGGTCAACCGCAACTTCGCGACCAAGCTGTGGAACGCGGCGCGCTTCTGCGAGATGAACGGCTGCGAGACGCGCAACGATTTCGATCCCGCGGGTGCTGCGCTCACCGTCAACCGCTGGATCGTCGCCGAATGCGCGCGCGCGGCGAGCGAGGTCACCGCGAACATCGAGAACCTGCATTTCAACGAGGCGGCGGGCGCGATCTACCGCTTCGTCTGGGACGTCTATTGCGACTGGTATCTGGAGCTCATCAAGCCGCTGCTCAACGGCACCGACGAGGGCGCCAAGGCCGAGGCGCGCATGACGGCCGCCTGGACGCGCGACCAGATCCTCAAGCTCCTGCATCCCTTCATGCCCTTCATCACCGAGGAGCTTTGGGCGCGCACCGCCGAGCACGCCGACCCGCGCGCCTCGCTGCTGATCGAGGCGCCGTGGCCGGACTACGCGGCACTACCCGCCAACGAGGACGCGCGCGCCGAGATGCGCTGGCTCATCGATCTCGTCTCCGGCGTGCGCTCGGTCCGCGCCGAGATGAACGTGCCGCCGTCCGCCAAGACTGCGCTGCTGCTCAAGGACGCTACGCCCGCGACGCAGCAACGCCTGCACCGCAACCTGGATTCGATCATGACCCTGGCGCGGCTCGCATCGGCGCATCCGGCCGAGACACTGCCGGCGGGTTGCGCGCAATTCGTGCTCGGCGAGGCGACGGTCGCGCTGCCGCTCGGCGACGTCATCGATTTCGCCAAGGAACGCACGCGTCTCGAGAAGGAACTCAAGAAAGCGCAGGACGAGATCGCCCGCTTCGACGCCAAGCTCTCGAACGAACAGTTCGTCGGCCGCGCACCGGAAGACGTCCTCGCCGAGCAACGCGCGAAGCGTGCCGAAGCCGCCGCGCTTGCTGCGCGGCTCGGCGAGGCCGTGAAGCGGCTGGGGTAGGATTAGTCTTCCGGCTTCTTCTTGAACCAGCCGCGCGCCAGCCAGCCCGCGGCGAAGCCGATGCCCCACGCGATCAGGATGATGATGCAGAACGCGATCCCGGTCTCGCCTGTCGCTGCGTAATCCTTGATCATCTTGGTCAGGCCGGGAACGCTTTTGGCGATCGCGTTCCACTGTTTCTCATCGGTGACCTGATTTTCGAGCGCGTTGGCGATGGCGATGGCGGCAGGCTCATATTGTGCCTGCGTGTCGGGATCGGATCCCATCTTGTTTCCGAGCGTCGCCGCCTTCAGACACAGTTTGACGAGGACCGGGTTGGCATCGAGCTGTCCGGCGATAGCGGCGGTCAAGGGCGAGGCTGAAAGGGCGCCGGCTATGCCGATGCCCGCTAGAACTTCACGACGTTTCATCGAGGTTCTCCGGTTGGTTGGATTCGGGGGTACGCAACCGTAGACGCAACAAAACTCACTATACGGATAATTCTATTATAGATAGCATGCACACGCAATCGCCAGATTGGCGAATGATGATGTCCCCCAAAGCAGCCGGAACTTTTGCCCGGCGTCTCTGTTTTCTTCTGCGAAGGAGAACAGAGATGCGTACGTTCAGGATTTTGGCGATTTCATGTGTGGCTTTGAGTTTGGTGATCGCGCCTGCCAGCGCCGGTTGCCAGGGCCGCAAGACGACCGGCACGGTTGTCGGCGCCGGCGCGGGCGGGCTGCTCGGCGACGCGGTAACGCATGGCAGCGCGGTCGGCATCGTGGGCGGCGCGGTCGTGGGCGGCCTCGCCGGACATTCGATCGCGGCCGACAACTGCCACCACGCGGCGCGCTACAGCTATCGCAACGGCCGCAAGGGCTACTACGACCACGAAGGCCGCTGGCACTACGTCTGAGCGCCCAGCGTGGCGAGCGAACGTTTGAGATTATTCCGGGCCGTCTCCTCGAGACGGGCTCGGAATGTCTCTGTGTTATAGATTTTTTCGCGGGCGAGAAACGTCTCCAGCACTGCGGCGCGGCCTTTTCTGAAATCCGCTTCCGAAACCCAGGAATATTCGAAGCGGATTTGCCGCTCGTATTCGTCGAACCTATCTGCCGACGCGCCGAGGATGGACAGGTCGACATCGACCAGCACCTGCGGATCGCCGCTCGCAGGAATGACATCGTGCCGCGTCGCGAGGATGAGACTCGTGGCCGATGCAACAAGCTCGCGGTCGGCCCCGCAATACTCCTCCAGCACGGCGGCTGCGAGCCCGACGCTGCGCTCTTCATTGTCTTTCGCGCGGGTGTCGTAGATCGCGTCGTGATAGAAGAGCGCGAGGGCGACTTCGCCCGGGGCGCGTATCAATGGGCGCGCGGACTCGAACCAGGCAAAGCACTCTTCGAGATGCTGAAGCGTATGATAGGCGCGATGCGGCTCGGAATAGCGCTGCGTCAGCTCCGTGAACGCGCAGTCAGGCGGTTGCGCGACGTCCGGTCCGCAAAGCATTGCGTCCAGTGTCCGATAAGGTCCGCCATCGCGCCATAAACTAGTCCAATGCGCGGCGTTGTTCCATTGATTTGCCCGGCCCCCCGCCGCATAAACGACACCGCGCCGAGAGGAACCCGCGATGACGAACCTCGACAAATCCAAGCTGCCCTCGCGGCACGTGACCGAAGGCGCCGAGCGCGCGCCGCATCGCTCCTATTACTACGCGATGGGGTTGAGCGAGGAAGAGATCCACCGTCCCTTCGTCGGCGTCGCGTCGTGCTGGAACGAGGCGGCGCCATGCAACATTGCGCTGATGCGTCAGGCGCAGTCCGCCAAGCGCGGCGTGAAGGAGGCCGGCGGCACGCCGCGCGAGTTCTGCACCATCACCGTCACTGACGGCATCGCGATGGGGCACGAGGGCATGAAATCCTCGCTCGTCAGCCGCGAGGTCATCGCGGACTCCGTCGAGCTCACCATGCGCGGCCATTGCTACGACGCGCTTGTCGGCATCGCCGGCTGCGACAAGAGCCTGCCGGGCATGATGATGGCGATGCTGCGCCTCAACGTGCCGAGCATCTTCCTCTATGGCGGCTCGATCATGCCGGGCAAGTTCAAGGGGCGCGACGTGACCGTGGTCGACATCTTCGAGGGCGTCGGCCAGTTCAGTGCCGGCAAGATGTCGGCCGAAGACCTGCACGACCTCGAATGCCATGCCTGTCCCGGCGCCGGGGCCTGCGGCGGCCAGTTCACCGCGAACACGATGGCCTGCGTCGCGGAAGCCATCGGGCTCGCGCTGCCTTACTCCTCAGGCCCTCCGGCCGAGATTCTGGCGCGCGACGATTTCGCGCTGAAGGCCGGCGAGGGCGTGATGGCGCTGCTTGCCGGCCGCATCCGTCCGCGCGACATCTGCACGCGCGCGGCGTTCGAGAACGCGGCGGCCATCGTCGCGGCGACGGGCGGCTCGACCAACGCCGCGCTGCATCTGCCGGCGATGGCGAACGAGGCGGGCATCGCGTTCGATCTCTTCGACGTCGCGGCAGTCTTCAAGCGCACGCCCTATCTCGCCTCGCTGAAGCCGGGCGGCGAGTTCGTCGCCAAGGACATGTGGGAGGCGGGCGGCGTGCCGATGCTGATGCGCGCGCTGCTCGACGGCGGCTTCCTCCACGGCGATTGCATGACGGTCACGGGCAAGACGGTCGCGGAGAATTTGCGCGACGTGAAATTCAATCCCGATCAAAAAGTGATGCGCGATTGCTCCAATCCGCTCGCGCCGACCGGCGGCGTGGTCGGGCTCAAGGGCAACCTCGCTCCCGAAGGCGCCATCGTGAAGGTCGCGGGCCTCGAGCATCTACATCACCGCGGGCCCGCGCGCGTGTTCGACTGCGAGGAGGACGCGTTCGCCGCGGTCCAGCGCCGCGACTATCGCGAAGGCGACGTCATCGTCATCCGCTACGAGGGGCCGAAAGGCGGGCCGGGCATGCGCGAGATGCTGTCGACGACGGCGGCGCTCTACGGCCAGGGCGTGGAGAACATCGCGCTCATCACCGACGGCCGCTTCTCGGGCGCGACGCGCGGGCTGTGCGTCGGCCATGTCGGGCCGGAGGCGATGGACGGCGGCCCGATCGGCCTCCTGCGCGACGGCGACGTCATCGTGATCGACGCGGAAGCCGGCACGATGGACGTCGAACTCTCAGACGCCGAACTCGCCGAGCGCCGCAAAGCCTGGAAGCCCAAAGTGCCGTCCTTCGGCTCCGGCGCGCTGTGGCGTTTCGCGAAGAACGTCGGACCCGCGCGCCATGGCGCGATCACGGCGCCCGGCGCGGCGAGCGAAGTGCGTTGCTACGCCGACATCTAACGGGCCAGAATCGTTCTTTCCTCGCCCAGCCACAGCGGCGAGCGGGGGAGGTCGATGAACTTGCGCTCGTCCTCCAATAGCTCCAGACCCGCGGCGCGCGCTTCCTCGCTCTCGCCCGAAGCCATCAGGTCGTCGAGCGAGTCCCACCATAGCTCGGCCACGCCGTCATACATCTCGGGCGCCTCGCGGCTTGTGCGGAGCGCGTCGTTGAACGGCGTCGTGAGCGCGTGGGTCTGCACGTAGCGGCGGATGCGCAGGACGCCGGCGTGCCTGGCCACGAGCGGCGCATGCCGCTCGCGCCAATAGGACTGGAACGCCTCGCGCGAAAGGCTTGGCAGGCGATGCAGGCAGAAGGTGAGCTTGATCACCGCTAGTGATGCAGATGCTTGAGCATCTCCGCGGCGCAGGCGCTCAGATCCGCGTTGCTGTGCGCATGCTCGATCTTGCCCTTCATGTCCTTGAACCACGCGTCGTCGCCGTGATGCTCCATATGCGCGAGGATCGCAAGCAGCGCGTCGCGCGCCGCTGCATCGAGCGCGGTCGCGACCTCGTGCGCGACTTTCGCGGCCAGCGCCTCGATCTCGTGGACGATCTCCTCGACCTTCGAGAGCGCCTGCTTCTCACCGCTCGCGGGCTTGGCGTAAGCGGGCTGATCCACCACGATGGGCGCGCTCGCTTGCTTGATCGCGGGCTCGACGACCGACGGCGCGACCGGCTGGACATAGACGATCTCGCGCGAGGCGAGCGCCGCCGAGATGGCGCGCTCCAAGCCCGGTGACACGGGCGCGGGCAGAATCTGGATGACGTGGCGCCGCCGCGTGAGCAGCCCCAGCGTGTAGAACATCACGGCCGTGAGCAGGAAGCCCAGGATGACGACGAGATTGGCTTGGACGAATGAGACGAGTGGCTGCACGATACACCCCCAGAAAAAAACACCCAACTGCGCGCTGTTTTACAGCGTTGCGCGGCCTTCGAACAGGGTAGCGCGAAGACGTGACATTTTCCGCACAACGTACCGTACAATGGCTTCGTGACGCTTCCGTCAGCCATGATATAACGCGCCAGGCGCGAGGAGGACTCCATGACGGTCAGGCTGAAGGTCAACGGCGTCCTCCATGAGCTCGACGTCGAGGAGGAAGCGCCTCTTCTCTGGGTCATCCGCGACGAAATCGGGCTGACCGGCACGAAGTTCGGCTGCGGCATCGCACAATGCGGCGCCTGCACCGTGCACGTGAACGGGAGGGCCCAGCGCAGCTGCGTCACGGCCGTGGGTTCTGTACAGGATGCCGAGATCACGACCATCGAGGGATTGAGCGCGAACGGCCTCACCCCCGCCCAGCAGGCCTGGATCGACCACCAGGTGCCGCAATGCGGCTATTGCCAGTCGGGCATGCTGATGGCGGTGAGCGCGCTGCTGGAGGCCAATCCGCACCCGAGCGACGACGACCTCGCGCAGGCGGTGACCAATATCTGCCGCTGCGGCACCTATCCGCGCATCCGCGCGGCGGTCCGCGCGCTTGCCGGCGTGGAGGGCTGAGACGATGCCGACACGCAGGACGGTGGTGCTGAGCGCGCTCGGGACGGCGGGCGCACTCGTGGTGGGCTATGCGGCTTGGCCGAGCGGACGCATCGGGCGCGCCAATGCGCTCGACGCCGGTCCCGGCGAGCGCTTCGTCACGAGCTGGATCAAGATCGCCAATGACGACACGGTGACCGTGGTCGTGCCCCATTGCGACATGGGGACGGGCGTCCTCACCTCCTTGCCGCAGATGGCGGCGGACGAGCTCGACGCGGATTGGAGCAAGGTGCGCTCCGAGGCGGCGCCCTCCGATCCGCTCTTCGCCAACGGTTCGCTCGCGGAAGGCTTCATCCTCGGCGAGCAGAACGTGTCGGTCGACAGCATCCCGGCGTTCCTGCGCGGCACGGTCGCGAACGGCTTCCGCACCGTCGCCGAGTACATGAACCTGCAGGTCACAGGCGGCTCGTCCGCGGTGCGCGCAACCGGCATGCTGGGCATGCGCGTCGCCGCCGCGAGCGCGCGCGAGATGCTGGTGAAGGCCGCCGCCGCGCGCTGGAACGTGGCGGCGAACGATTGCGAGACCAAGGCGAGCCGCGTCATCCATACGGCGAGCGGCCGCAGCTTCGGCTATGGCGAGCTCGCGGGCGAGGCGGCGGGTTACGATCCGTCGTCGCATCCCCAGCTCAAGGACAAGAGCCAGTTCAAGATCATCGGCCGCCCGGTCCAGCGCTTCGACATCCCGCGCAAGGTCAACGGCACGACGAATTACGGCATCGACGTCAAGCAGCCGGGCATGCTGTACGCGGCGATCCGCATCTCGCCGGTGTTCGGCGCCAAGCTGAAATCCGTCGACACGGGCGTCGTTCATGGCAGGCGCGGGATCAAGCAGACGGTGAAGCTCGACGACGCCGTGGTGGTGATCGCCGACCGCTATTGGCGGGCGAAAGAAGCCGTCGCCGATCTCGAGCCGGTATTCGACGATGCCGCGGACGGCCAGGTGTCGTCGGCGTCGATCACGACGCGGCGCGCGCAGGCGCTCAAGAGCGGCAACATCAAGGTCGATCTCAAGAAAGGCGCGGGCGTCGACGCGCTCGCCGCCGCCGACAGGATCGCGACCGTCTACACCGTGCCTTATCTCGCGCATTCGCCGATGGAGCCGATGAACGCGACCGCGCTGTTCAAGGACGGCAGGCTCGAGGTCTGGTCGGGTACCCAGGACGGCCTGGGTAGCCGCGCCTTCTGCGCCAAGGCCGCGAAACTGCCGCTCGAGCAGGTGACGTTCCACCTCCAGCCCATGGGCGGCGGCTTCGGGCGCAGGCTTCCGGGCCAATGGAACTTCCTCGAATACGCCGTGAAGACGGCGATGGCCGCGCCCGGCGCGCCGGTCAAACTCATCTTCACGCGCGAGCAGGACACGCAGCACGACTACTACCGCCCCAATGTGATGAGTGCGTTCCAGGCGACGCTCGGTCCGGACGGGATGCCGGCGGCGTGGGTCAACAACTACACGACCGACGACGGCGCGAACTCCGAAGCGCACATCATCTACGACATCCCCAATCAGTCGATCGGCGCCGTCCAGGTCCCAACCCATGTGCCGACGGGTCCCTGGCGCAGCGTGGAGGCGTCGTGGCACGGCTTCTTCGTCGAATCCTTCATCGACGAGCTGGCGCACCGCGCGAAGCAGGACCCGTTCGAATATCGCCGCGCGCTGCTGAAGAACGCGCCGCGCCACTTGGCGACGCTGGAGCTCGCTGCCCAAAAAGCGGGCTGGGGCACGCCGCTCGAGAAGGGACGCGGGCGCGGCATCGCCATCTTTGAATCCTTCAAGAGCATCGTCGCCCATGTCGCCGAGGTGACGGTCGATGCCCAGGGAAAGCTCAAGGTGGACCGCATCGTCTCCGCGGTCGACACCGGCCTAGTCGTCAATCCGGACGGGCTCAAGGCGCAGATGGAGGGCGGCGTGTTCTTCGGCCTGACCGCCGCTGTCCGAGGTGAGATCACGATCGATCACGGGGCCGTGGCGCAGTCGAACTTCAAAGACTACGAGATGCTGCGGCTTGCGGATTGTCCCGACATTGAGATCCATCTGCGAGAAAGCGACGGACCGGTCGGCGGCGCGGGCGAGCCGGGCGTGCCCCCGGTCGCACCGGCCGTGGCGAACGCGATCTTTGCGGCCACCGGCGTTCGCATACGCGATCTGCCGTTCAAGAACCATTCGCTCGTATGAGTCGGGAGTAGGGGGGGGTAGCATGCGTCGTTTCCTTCGCGCGCTGGGCGCGCTGCTGCTGCTTGTCGTCGTCGGCGGCGCGGGCTTCGCCTATGTCTTCGTCTGGACCTATCCGCTCAAGTTCAACTGGCTGCTCGACCGCCAGGCGGTCTCCTACGTGATCGGCCACCCCGAGGCGATGACTGAGATCGGCGTCATCGACGGAAGCTGGGTCGATTTCCACAGCGGCAAGCTCGACCCCTATTCGCTCGACGAACGGGCCGCGACCTTCGCGCGCGTGCACGGCAACGAAGCGGAGATCAAGGGGTGGGACCGCGCCAAGCTTGGCCCCCAGGAGCAGCTCTCCTACGACATCGTGCTGTGGACCTATGACCGCGCGCTCGACGACGAGAAATATCCCTGGCTCGGCGCCAACAACAGCCTCTACCCGATCAATCCCGCCTTCGGCATCCAGAAGGAGCTGCCGAACTTCCTGTTGTCGTCGCATCCGATCAAGAACGCGCTGCTCGCCCGCCACTATGTCGAGCGCCTGCGCGCGATGGGGCCGCTGCTCGACGCGGTCACGGCCGACGTCGACCGCCAGGCCAAGCTCGGCGTCATCCCGCCCGATTTCATCGTCGACGGCAGCATCGACCAGATGAAGGCGCTGATCGCGCCCGCGCCCGAGAAAAACGCACTTGTGACGAACCTCGCCGACAAGACCGCCAAGCTCGGCATGGACGCGGACGCGCGCAAGCAGCTTCTCGGCGACGCGGCGGCCGTGGTGAAGGACGTGGTCTATCCCGCCTATGCGCGCATGATCGCCGAGGAGCAGGCGTTGCGGCTGCGCGCGACGCATGACGCGGGGCTGTGGCGGCTCAAAGGCGGCTCGGAATATTACGCCGACCAGCTCAAGCTGCTCACCTCCACCGACATGACGCCGGACGAGATCCACGCCTATGGCCTCAGCGAGGTCGCGCGCATCTCGGCCGAGGCCGACGGCGTCCTCAAATCCATCGGCATGAGCGACGGCACGGTCGGCGAGCGCCTCGACAAGCTGATGGCCGATCCGCGCTTCCTCTACACCAACAACGACGCCGGCCGCGCGCAGATGCTGGCGCACTACAAGCAGCTTCTCGGCCACGTCCGCGCGCTGCTGCCGAGATATTTCGAGAAGCTCCCCAAGGCGGAGCTCGACGTGCAGCGCGTGCCGGTCTTCGCCGAGAAGGGATCGGCGGGCGCCTATTACGAGCCGCCGTCGCTCGACGGCGGACGGCCGGGCGTGTTCTTCGCCAACCTGCGCAACGTCGGCGAGACGCCGATGTGGGCGATGCCCACACTCGCCTATCACGAGGGCATTCCCGGGCATCATATGCAGATCGCGACCGCGATGGAGGTGCAGGGCCTGCCGCTGCTGCGGCGATTCCAGTTCCTGCCCGCATTCAGCGAGGGCTGGGCGCTCTATTCGGAGCATCTGGCGAAGGACATCGGCCTCTATGAAGGCGATCCCTATGGCGACCTCGGGCGGCTGCAGGCGGAGCTCTTCCGCGCCACGCGCCTCGTCGTCGACACCGGCATGCACGCCAAGCACTGGTCGCGCGAGCAGGCGATCGCCTACATGCAGTCGACGACCGGCATGGCGCCGTCCGACGTGACGGCCGAGATCGAGCGCTACGTCGTCTGGCCGGGCCAGGCCTGCGCCTACAAGATCGGCATGAAGACGATCCTGGAGCTGCGCGAGAAAGCGAAGGCGGAGCTGGGGCCGAAGTTCGACCTGAAGGAGTTCCACGCCCTGGTGCTCGAGAACGGGGCGATGCCGCTTTGGACGCTGCAGAGGAACGTCGACCGCTGGATCAAGGAAAAACAGGGGCGTTAGCCATATTTGCCGCCCGGTCCCCGAATCGGCTTGTTCCGTTTCGGCACGGCGCATACACTTGACGCCGTAAACCATGGGGCGCCTGGCCATGAAATCTGTCGTGCTCTGCGCGGCGCTTGCCGTGCTCGGCTTTGCGTGCGCGGCCGAGGCGGGCCCAGCGACCAAGGATACGGCGAAGGACAAGGTCGCCCTGTTCCAGACCCGGACCATCTTCCACTCCGGATTGCGCGACGAGCACACGGTCGCCTTCACCTTCGACGACGGCCCGAACGCGAACACGCCGGCGGTGCTCGATGTGCTCAAGGCCTACAACATCAAGGCGACGTTCTTCGTCGTCGGCCGCATGGCGCGCAGCCATCCCGAGGTGCTGGCGCGCATCGCCGCCGAAGGCCATCTGCTTGCCAACCACAGCGCCACCCATCCGATGCTGAGCAGCAGCTACGACGCCCATCCCGAGCGGCTCATCGACCAGCTCCAGCAGGTCAACGACGAGATCGCGCCGCTGATGAAGCCCGGCGACAAGTTTTATTTCCGCGCGCCCTACGGCTCGTGGCGCTCGGCGCATGCGGCGATCCTCAATTCCGACCCGACGCTGCGCAACTATGTGGGTCCCATCTATTGGGACATCGGCGGGGACATCCAGCGCACCTCCGACGGCTATATCCTGAGCTCCGCCGACTGGGATTGCTGGCGCCATCACTGGCCAGCCGCGACCTGCGCCAAGGGCTATCTGCGCGAGATCCGCCGCAAGAACGGCGGCGTCGTTCTGATGCACTGCATCCACTCGCAATCCGCCGAGCTGGTCGCCGACGTGATCCCGGCGCTGGTCGAGGAAGGCTACACCTTCGAGCGGCTGGATCAGGTGCCCGAATACAAGCAGTACGACACGCCGCAAACGGTGCCGGTCGTAGCGTCGGCGGCGTCAGGTGCCGGCAACTCGGTGCTCGACTACGCGATCCTGAAATAAAAGAGGCGCGGCCGCATAAAGCAGCCGCGCCGTCTTTCTGTCAGCCTTGATCAGCCGCCTGTCGGAGCCACCGAGATGGTTCCCACAAGCCCGTTCGCCTCGGCGTTCGGACCTGCCGTGAAGATGACCTTGTCGCCCTGGTTCTTGAGGCCCCAAAGCCCGTCGATGACCAGCGGATTGCCCGATCCATCGCTGAGAGTACCGAGTTGCGCGCCGGTCGCGGGATCGTAGACGTTGATCTTGCCGTCGCCGAAATTGCCGACCAGCAGGTCCCCCGCGAACTGACCGAAGCCCGCCGGCGCGATCACCATGGCCCAAGGCGCGTTGAGCGCGCCTTGCGCGACGAGCTGCTGCACCATGTTGCCCTGATGGTCGAAGACGTCGACATAGCCCAGTCCCGCGCCCGCGACCTCTTCGCCGGTCGTGGGGTCCTTCTCCGCGAAGGCGACATAGACCTTGCCCTTGATCACGGCGACGTTGAACGGCTCGAAGTTCAGCGGAACGGTGTTGTCGGTGAAGTGGCCGGTCTCGTTGAACCCGCCGTCGAACATCTCGACGAAGCCATTGGTGAAGTCGCACAGCATCAGCTGCCGCGTCTCGGCGAGGAACGCGATGCCGGTGAAGCGCGACGCGGCGCCCGAACGGTCGACCGCGGTGACGGCATGCTTGACGTCGACGCTGGGGTTCCAGCCCTGAAGCAGCCCGTCTTCGGTCACGAACGCGAAGATGCTGGGCCCAGTGTTCGCACCTTCCGTGATGTTGAAGTCGGCGGTGCCGCTGGGATTGGCCGGGATGACGACGATGCCGGTCGGATCGTCACCGGTCTTCACCTTGCCGTCCTGCTTGTAATGCGTGCGCTCGAAGATGCCGGACTTGGCCGAGCCGTTCAGGTTGATCCAGAGCGGATCGCCAGAAATGGCGGCGATGCCCCAGGGATTGATCAGGCTCTTGTCCGTCCGGCGGGCCACGCCCGACTGGTTGGAGATCTCGGCGGTGATCTGATACGCCGTGCCGGTGGTCTGCGGTGCGACATTCGGCGAAACGGTTCCTGCGGCCAACGCGGTGGTCGACAGCAACGCTAGGCCTAGCGCGAGGCCTGCTCTGCGAATCATTCTCGTACTCCTGACATGAAACTTGGGGGTCGCCGTCCAGCGGCGGCGAGGCGACACAATTCGCCACGCATGCGCTTAACGGGCGCGAAGCGCGTCCGTTCCACAAGTTCCACGCGAAACGATGTAAAGTTTGCCTAAGGCGCCTTCGGCTGCACCTCGATGATCGCCATCATGCCGTGATCCTCGTGCTTGAGGATGTGGCAGTGATAGACGAAATCACCCACGACGGCGCCGCGGAAATCCATCCGAACCGTGATGCTCGGATAGTCTCCGGTATTGTTCCAGCTACCGACCGGATAGGTATCGTAGAACTGCCGGTTCTTCTTCGGCACCGGCACGCCGTTCACCGCCTCCAGCAGGAAATGGACCTGATGGATGTGGAACTCGTGCAGGTCGTTGACGCGGTTCTGGATCGTCCAGTCCTCCACCGCGCCCTGTGTCGTGATGATGGCCGGAGGATTATTCGGATCGAAAAGAACCGGTGTTGCTCCGTCCACGGTTACGAAATAGTTGCCGCCGACTTCCGAGAAATAGAGCGTGCGCTGCGCCGTCGCCTTGACGTCGTCCAGGTCCTCGAAGCGCTGCTTGTGCGCCGGGCCCATGGCTTTCGCGACGCGGGGCAGGGCGACGGGAGCCGTGCCCAGCTGAATCGTGGCCAGCGTGCGCTGCGGATCGCGGTCGCCATAGTGGCCGGTGTCGATGTCGCGCGTGATGAGCTGCGCTTTCTTCACGTCGGCAGTCGGCATCGTGACGATGAACTCGGCGCGCGCGCCGGGCGGCAGCATGATGTCCTTGTCGGTGACGATGGTGCCCTGGCGTTTGCCGTCCTGCGAGCCCGTCGGCACGCCGTCGAGAGCCACGACCTGCAGCGGCTGCGCCTTGCCGTCGTATTTCACCTGGATGTCCGCGATCGTGTCGGCCGAGGCGTTGGCGACGCGCCAGAATTCCTGGATGCCGGCACTCGTCTGGATGATCGCGGGCGTGTAGCCGGGATAGGACACCGGCACGTAGTTCAGCGACACGTCCCAGGAAGGAGGGAAGCCGCCCGGCCCCGCCGTGTCCTGCACTGTCTGGTCGCGAATGACGAGCATGCGCTCCGGCAGGCCCGCGACGGCGGGCTGCAGATTGGCGATGCCCATCACCTCGATCAGCCCGCTCGCACCGCCGAGCAGCGCGGTCTCGGCCAGCGTGTGGACATGCGGGTGGTACCAATAAAGTCCCGGCGGCTCGTCGGTGGGGATCTTGATCGTATAGGTGAAGCTCTCGCCGGAATTGATCAGCGTATGGATGACCTCGTCGCTGCCGCATTTGGGCGATGTGTTCGTGCCGTGGAAATGCATGTTGACCGAGGCCGCGGTCATCGTCGCATCCCCGCAGGTGTCGGAGGTGCTCGACATGATCTCGGACGGGCCGCCCGCGGGCGTGCTGACCGTGTTGGTCAGCGTCACTTTCAGCGTGTCGCCCGGATTGACGTGCAGCGTCGGCGATTCCTGTCCGTCGGGCGTGACGAAGCAGAACAGCGTGTGCCCCGCATCATCGACCGAGGTGTCGTAGTTGAAGTTCACCCGCAGCACGCCGTTCTTGCTGGTGAGGTCGGCCGGCCGCTCGACGGCGCTTCCCACCGCCGACCTGGGACAGACCCCGCCATCGGCCTGCGCCGACGTCGCCGCGAGCAGGGCCAGGATCAAGACGGTAAGAAAGCTACGCATGGGCCGGTCCGAAATGTCGCTTGCCGGGGAATCTTAGCACATAGGCGGCCCCATTGCGGCGGGAGAAGAGTGCTCCATAATGCGCCGTTCGGCCGAAAGAGGGGGCAGACATGTCGCGCAGGGCTTTGGCAGCGGTGTTCGCATTGGCGCTTACGGGCGCGATCGGCATCTCGGCGGCATCGGCGGGGACGACACAAGTCACGGTTTACTCCAGGAAGCTGTGGACCAGCACCGGGCTTGAGGTCCATGCCGGCGACGTGATCACAATCTCCGCGACGGGAAGCTGGAGCTGGGGTAGCGACGGCCGCGTCGGGCCTGACGGCGACCCGGCCGACGACTACAACGCCTTCGATCTTTTCCAGCCGTTCGACTTCTTCTCGCAGGCGCGCGTCATCGCCTATATCGGCAAATATCCGCTGCAGAAGCATTGGGGGGATTCGAGCTTCTTCCCCCAGGAGTCGGGCTATTTCTCGATCGGCTCGCAGCAGACCATCGTGGCCCCTTATGACGGGCCGCTCTGGGTCGGCATGAACGACGCGGCCGTCACCGAGTCCAAAGCCGACAACAAGGGCTTCATGACGGTGACGATCACGACCGGAAACGCCGGCACCGGCGGTCCCGCCATCGCGATCACCTCGCCGTCGGGCACCTATGCGGTCGGCCAGAATGTGACGACGCAGTTCACCTGCACCTCCAGCGAGGCCACCGTCACGAATTGCTCCTCGAACGAAGCCGCGAGCGGGGGGCCGGTCGACACCTCGACGCCCGGCCATTTCGCCCAGACGGTGCTGGCGAGCGACTCCAACGGCAACCGTTCGAACAAGACCGTCGGCTATGTCGTCGCCGACGCGAGCACGGCGGGCGTGACGCCCACGGGCGGTGTCTTTCCACCGACATTCATGGGCGCGAAGAGCCTGGTGCAGCAATTCATCCTGACCAATCCGCAGTCTTCGCCGATCACGATCTCCAGCATCACCACGCAAGGCGCGTTTTCCGTCATGCACAATTGCGGCACGACGCTGCTGGCGCACAAGACCTGTCACATGAACGTCTTCTTCCTGCCTAACACCGTCGGCACCAATCGCGGCGAGCTCGACGTCGCAGCCAGCGTCACCGTCGCGCCGGTCCCGCTCTGGGGCATCGGCACGCAGGTACGCGGGACGCCGAACGCACTCGTCTTCGCCGATCAGGGTGTGAGCACGACCAGCGCGCCGATGACGGTCATGCTGGAGAACAATGACTCCGTCGCCATGGCTATTTTGCAGATCGTGGCGAGCGGCGACTTCGCCGTCGACCCGTCGACGACGTGCCCCACGAACGGGCACACGCTCAAATCCGGCAAGAGCTGCACCATCGCGGTGACGTTCATGCCGACCACGACGGGCGCGCGCAGCGGCGGCCTCGTCGTGCACGGCAGCACGGCGATCGATCCGGTCACGGTGAGCCTGAGCGGCAACGGCACCTAGGCGCGGCCTCTCAATCGCCCTTGCGCGCGTATCTATCCTGCGCGAGCTTGATCAGCAGCTCCCACGACACGACGGTCGCGGAGATGAGCAGGATCATCGCGCCGACGGCGACGATGTCGGGCTTCGTCGCGGCGCCTTTCGTGAGCTGTATGCCTGCATAGATGAGCGTCGCGAAACCGACCAGGGTCACGGTGTAGCGCCGGGCGAGCCTGATCCAGCCCAGCGCTTCCGAATTCATGATCGACCGCGCGGCGCGCGATATCGCCCACAAGCCCCATATCCCCGACATCCACAGCAGCGTCTGTCCGAGCGTGGCCGGCTCGATCGTGGGGATCACGATCATCAACGAGATGATGAGCACCATGAGGTAGTTCTGGAATGCCTGCTCGGCCAAGTGCCGGGAATGCGTGTGCGCGGGCCCCAGGATGGTCTCGGCGTTGATCGACACCGACACGAACAGAAGCCCCAGCAGCGTCGCCGCCACGCCGCCGAGCATCTCGTAGAACTGTTCCCAGGCTTGCATGTGAGCGCGTCGGAGATTCGACAGGAGGATATCACGTCATGAAGCGCCGAAAGCCTGCCACCCGAAGTTGCGGGGATCGGATACGGCCGGCCGGGATGGCCTGGCCGCGCACCTCCTGATAGAACTCGCCTCGTCGCGCCACAGGAGCAGCCATGCGCATCCGGGGTTCAGCCGCCATTCTCGCCTTCGCGCTTGGCGCACTCGGCTTCGTGCCGTGCAGCACCGCTTCGGCCTCTTCGCTGAGGACGCTCTTCGATTTCTGCAACGGTGCCGGTTGCGACGACGGCAGCCAGCCGTCGGCGCTTCTTATGGATGCGTCCGGCAATCTCTACGGCACCACGCAAAACAACGGCATCAACCAGGGCGGCACCGTGTTCGAGCTCACGCCAACCGGCGGGAAACGATGGAAGTACAGGGTGCTCTATCCGTTCTGCTCGCTGGCGAGCTGTGCCGATGGCTCGGTCTCCAAGGCAAACCTGATCGCGGATACGGCCGGCAATCTGTACGGAACGACCTCGCAAGGCGGACAGTTCAGCAAAGGCACGGCCTTCGAGCTCATGCCCAACGCCAATCGCACCAAATGGACGTTCAAGCTGCTTCACGCGTTCTGCTCCGCCGGCGGCTCTTCCTGCACCGACGGGTCGATCCCGCTTAGCGGCCTGACCTATGCCGGCGCCGCCTCCGGCACGCCTTACGACGGCACGTCGCCGCTCTACGGCACGACCGTCGACGGCGGCAGAGCCAGTCCGGGCAGCGGCGTCGTGTATCAACTCGTCCCGAACGGCGCGGGCGCGGACGAAACGGTTCTCTACCGGTTCTGTCCGAAGTCGGGTTGCCTCGACGGCGCCTCTCCCGAGGCCAGCGTGGCCGTGGACGGTACGGGCGATCTCTACGGGACCACCGCGGTCGGCGGCAAGAACGGTCTGGGCACAGTGTTCGAGCTTAGTCTCGATGCCGGCAACTGGACCGAAACCGTTCTGCACAGCTTCTGCGCGAAGGCGAATTGCCCCGACGGCGACGTGCCGCAGAGCGAGATGGTGATGGACGCGCCCGGCAATCTCTACGGCGTTGCGGGCGGCGGCAAGGCGGGCGATGGCGTCGCATTCAAGCTCGTGCCGAGCGGCAAGACTTCGCAAGAGACCGTACTCCATAATTTCTGCGTGAAGACCGATTGCGCGGACGGATCGTCGCCGGTCACGGGCCTGATCATGGACGGATCGGGAAATCTTTTCGGCACGACGGAGGGCGGCGGCAGGAACAACAACGGCGGCACGGCGTTCGAGCTGAACGCAAGCTTCCGCGTCATCTACAATTTCTGCGCCCGCCCCAGCTGCGGCGACGGATCCGATCCCAACAGCACGATGCTCATCGACGGCACGGGCCATCTCTTCGGCACGACACTGGGCGGCGGCGCCGGCAACGGCGGCACCGTATTCGAGATTTCGCCGTAGGGTTCGCACCCAGTTCGCAAGCTGCCGCGATGAACCGCAGCATGGGTTGGCCTGCCAGGGCGTAGCCGCGCGAACCGATTCACAGCCCGGCTTCGCGCATTCGCGCTACGCCGTGGCAGGCTCCGCTGCTCCGCAGCGAAGCCTGGCGGATGGGGTGGGATTCGAACCCACGAGACCCTTGCGGGCCTGCCGGTTTTCAAGACCGGTGCCTTCAACCGCTCGGCCACCCATCCGCTGGAAGGCGAGCAATACGCAAAGGCTGGAATTCGATCAAGGCAGGCTATAGGTTGCGCGCGGGCGGGGGATTTGCAGGGCTGTATGCAATGAAACCTGTCCTTTTTGCCGCCGTTTCGGTCTTTCTCGCCTGCACCGCGGCGGCGGCGCAGGACCAGGCCTGGCTTTCGGGCCTGACCGACGAGGAACTCACCGCCGTCGACGGCTCGACGCTCACGCTCTCGCAGCAGGAAGGCCGCCTCGAGCTTTCCATCCGCATGCGCAGCGGCAGCGAGACGAACTCGAACTTCAACTTCATCAACGAGAATCTCGGCACCGTGACGGACGAGGGCGACAAAGGCCAGGTCAGCGCCCTGTTCCGCCGCACCGATATCGGGCTCGAGATCCTCTACGGCGACGGCCGCTCCGCGTCGCTGGTCGCCAACACGCAGGACGGTTTGACGCTCACGCGCCGCACGCCCACCGGCGAGAGCGGCTGCATGTCGTGGTACCCCGCCGGGCACGCCTTCAGTCCCGATGAACGCCGCGCCGCGGTCGAGGCTTATGCCCAGAGCCTCGGCATCCAGCCCTCTTCGCCGACGCCCGCTGCGCCCGCGCCGTCCGGAAAGAAGCACAGGAAGCCCACGCCGCCACAACCGGCCGCGCATCCGGCATCGCTGCAGTCGCCTTGCGCGCCGGCGCTGCACGCGCCGAAGGCGCCTGTGACGGTGCGCTCCGCAACCGTGCACACCATCGACAACGACACGGCTCCGCCGCCACCGCCTGCCGCCCCGGCCGCTAAGCCCGTCGTGATGGCCACGGCGCAACCCGCTCCCGCCGCCGCGGCGCCGCCGGCAGCTGCACAACCATCCTCCTATCGTTCGATCAAGCTCGCCTTCACGACCGCGCAGGCGGGACTGGCCGGACCGGATGCCGCGCGGCTCAGCATCTTCGTCGGCGAGTTCCTGACCTCGGGCACCAGCGCGCTTTCGATCATCCCGCCCAACGGCGCCGGGGCCGACGTCGCGGCGTTCTTCCGCGACCGGCTGGTGACGCTGGGCGTGCCGCCGGACCACATCGTGACGGGCACGCGCACCGCCGGCGACACGGAGCAGCGCGTCGAGCTCGGCTATGTCGGCTCGGCGAGCCAAGCGAATGCGGGCGCGTCGAGTTGCCTGGGCGTCGAGACCAACGGCGCCGATCTCGGCTTCCGCAACCGCTGCGCCTATGGCGTCCAGTTCGCCTATTGCGTGATCCGCAGCGCCGATCCCGCGCTCGCCTGCGAAAGCGGCTCGAAGGCGGGCCTGGTGGGGGCAGGGGGCTTCACGCCGGTCCTGCCCGGCAACGACACCAGGATCGCGGCCGAGCACGACATCCGCTGGGTCGCGTGCGACACCGAAGCGGGTAAGGTCGTCGCCCACATCGACCGCGCCGATCCGCCGTCCGGACGTTGCGAGCGCGCAAATTGAGCCTGCGGCCCGCTTCCTGTAGCGTTACCCGGTCTGGGACGGCCGAATCTTTCATGACGCCTTCGCTTCGAGGGATCAGCGCCACCATCGCGCTTGCCGTGCTGACGGCCGGCTGCGCGACGCAGCCGCCGCCGTCCACCTACACGCGCCCGCCCATCGCCTCGACCGGGCAGTACAAGGTCGGCAATCCTTATCAGATCGACGGCACCTGGTATTACCCGCGCGAGCAGCCCGACTATGACGAGACGGGCATCGCATCGTGGTACGGGCCGACCTTCTACGGCCACCAAACCGCGAACGGCGAGATCTACAACGCCGGCGACCTTACCGCCGCGCATCGCACGCTGCCGATGCCGGTCAACGTGCGCGTGACCAATCTCGACAACGGCAAGTCGGTCGTGCTGCGCGTCAACGACCGCGGGCCCTACGCCAAGGGCCGCATCATCGACGTGTCGGAGCAGGCGGCCAAGCTGCTCGGCTTCTACGGGCAGGGGACCGCGCGCGTGCGCGTCACCTATGTCGCGCGTGCCACGCAGCCCAACGGCGCGCCGCTGCCGACCGACACGCCGGTCGAGATCGCCTCCGCCGTCCCGGCCGTGCCGGTTCCGAAGGTCGAGACCGACCCGCTCGCCAACCTGCCCAATGCCCCCATCGCGCCGCCGGTGCGCGTCGCGGCGCTCCCCAGGCCCGCGCCCGATCCGGTTCCCGCCGACGCCGGGGCGCCCACGGGCGTCGTGACGCAGGTGCCGGTGCCGGCTTCGACTCACCTCTACGTCCAGGTCGGTGCGTTCAGCTCCTACGAGAACGCGATGCGGATGCGCGAGCAGCTCGGCGACGATCTTCAGATATCGACCACACGGAAAGGCGGGCAAACCCTTTATCGCGTGCGCACCGCGCCCTTGAACACGACCGACGAGGCCGATGCGGCATTGGCGCGCCTGAGCGGACTTGGTAGTAACGACGCGCATATCGTCGTCGATCAATAGCGTCTTCCCCGGAGCGAGTTCATGCGGCGTCTTCTTCTCACCGGCCTTTTCCTTCTCCTCGGCGCGGCGCCGGCCGCGGCAGCGATCGCGACCAGCGCCGAGCACGGCCTCATCATGGATGCCGACACGGGCGAGGTCTTGTGGGCCAAGGACGCTTTCGCGCCCATGCCGCCCGCCTCGATGAGCAAGCTGATGACGCTGGAGGTGCTCTTCCAGCATCTCAAGGACGGCCGCTTCAAGCTGACCGACACCTTGCCCGTCTCGCAGCGCGCCTGGAGCACGCAAGGCTCCAAGATGTTCGTCGCGCTGGGCGATCATGTGCCGATCGAGTCGCTCATCCGCGGCATCATCGTGGATTCCGGCAACGACGCCTGCATCGTGGTCGCCGAAGGTATCGGCGGCACGGTCGAAGGCTTCGTAGGCCAGATGAACGCGCGCGCCAAGCAGCTTGGCCTGACGCAGTCGCATTTCGTCAATCCCGACGGATTGCCCGATCCTCCGGGCCAGCTCATGTCCGCGAAGGACCTCGCGATGCTGGCGCGGCACCTGATCCGGGACTATCCCGACTACTATCACTATTTCAGCGAGCCGTCGTTCACCTGGCACGACATCACCCAGCAGAACCGCGACAAGGTGCTGGACAAGCTCCCCGGCACGGACGGGCTCAAGACCGGCCACACCGACGCGGCGGGCTACGGCATCACGACGTCGGCGAAGCAAGGCGACCGGCGCCTGATCCTGGTGCTCAACGGCTTGCGCTATCCCGATCTCGACAAGTCGAGCTCGGCGCGGCAGGACTGGGTCGCGGGCCAGCGCCGCGGCGACGAGGCCGCGCGCGTCCTCGGTCTCGCCTTCCACGAGTTCCGCAAATACCCGCTCTTCAACCCTGGCGACGTCGTCGGGCAAGCCGAGGTGTGGGGCGGCACCGCGAATTCGGTTCCGCTCACCGTCGCGGCGCCTGCCGCGCTCACGCTGCAGGTCGACTCGCGTCAGAGCATGAAGGTCGTCGTGAGCTACGACGGCCCTGTGCAGGCGCCGATCGCCGCGGGCCAGCGCATCGCGACCCTGCACGTCACCGCGCCCGACTTCCCGGGCATGGACGTGCCGCTGATCGCGAAGAACTCGGTCTCCGGGACCGGCTTCTTCGGCAACATCATGGTCGGCCTCGACGCCTTGTTCTCCCGGAAGAAATGAGCATGCATCATCCCGCGGTATTTATTTCTTTCGAGGGCGGAGAAGGAGCCGGCAAATCGACGCAAGTGCGACGCTTGCTTGCAGCGATCGAGGAAAAAGGCATTCCTTGCATCACGACGAGAGAGCCGGGTGGGTCGCCAGGAGCAGAAGACATCCGACGGCTACTGGTTCAAGGCGATATAGATCGATGGGAACCTGTAGCAGAGACTTTGCTTCTGTTTGCTGCGAGAGCGGATCACATAGCGCGCACGATAAAACCCGCCTTGTCCCAAGGCATCTGTGTGATCTGCGACCGGTTCACCGATTCGACATATGCCTACCAGGGCGTTGGAAGAGACCTGAATAGAGAAACGATCCGGCGGCTAGACACTCTAGCCACGGAAGATTTTCGACCAGACGTAACATTCATTTTGGATATCGATCCTGCCGTTGGCCTTGAAAGAACCATGACGCGCGCAATGCCGCTGTTTGATCCCGCAATGAAAGACCCCGACTCAACTGAGGCAAAGGCAGCATTGAATCGGCGCAAAGAAGCCAGATTCGAGCGGTTCGGAAAGTCTTTTCATCAAAAGCTAAGACAAGCCTTTCTTGACATAGCCAAGCGCTCTCCAGATCGATGCGTCGTTATTGACGCCTCCAAAAGTGAAGATGAGGTGGCTGCAGAAATTTGGAACGCTGTCTTGCTTCGTTTCGAACAACTCGGGGTTACGCCGCACCAGCGCAAATCAGTCGGATAGCCCGGACGCTTCGCGCCGGGCGATGACGATCAGGATCATCGATTCGACAACTGCACCGGGTTCCCGTCCGGGTCCTTGCCGTCGCAGAGGCAGAACGTGTCGCCCTGGTGCGCCTGGCCGAAGCGGGCGCCGCGGGCGAGGAGCTTCTCGCGCAGGGCGGGGACGTCCTTGGCGTAAAATACGATCTTCGGGCCTTTGCGGCCGGGCGAGGGCGGGCCGGAATGCAGCGCGATCCGCGCGGCCCCGGCGGCGAACTCGCGCCAGCCCTTCTCGGCCGTGACCTGCTTCAGCCCGAGCACTTTCCCGTAGAATTCGCTCATCTTCTCCATCTGAGCGGTGAACAGGATCACGCGCGCCAGTTTCATGTACAGAACCTTCTTGGAAAATCACGCAGGAGCTTAGCTGATTTGAAGCACTGACTGTCATCCCCGGCCGAGCAGCACGACAGTGCTGCGAGGGGAAGGGGACCCAGGTGTAACGTCAAGCTCCGGGGCCGATTTATTTCAGCAACGGATATGCGCCCAAGATCACGCCGACAATACCTAGGACCACACCTAGTCCACCCGACCAGATCGCAATCCAAGTTGCGATCCTGGCGCCGGGATCGGCAGCTTTGGCGGCCCAGCGAACTGCCTCGGTCCAACTCACTTCCGCAAACGTGAAGGCTGCTTGGTCTTTCTCCGATAACTTAAGGCGATCGCGGCCAATGTCGTCGATCCGGATGAAATTTTTCTCGCAATCGGGAAGTCCCCGGATGGAAAACAATGCCGACTTCTTGCCGTTCACGCAGACGCGACAAATTCGGCCTTCTCGAACGCCATCGCGCACGCTTTCGTGGACACGAATGATGTCTTTATAGACATCGGTTTGTTTGGCCTCATGCACTGTAAACAGGTGCTCGCTGGAATCCGCCATCCTCGACCTCCTCACTGCAACTTCTGTACAGTAGCTCGCTTTTTTCTGCCTGGGTCCCCTTCCCCTCGCGACGCTATTGCGTCGCTCGGCCGGGGATGACATTGGTGCTTCATGGCCAAGCGCGCGAAACCCGTCGAAATCGTTGAGATCGACCGCGTCGAGGGCTTCGCCCATCCGCGCGAGGCCGTGCGCCTTGCCGGCCAGGACGCGGCGCTCGCGCGCGCGGCGCGGGCGATCCGCGGCGGGCGTCCGCCGCAGGCCTGGCTGATCTCGGGACCGCCCGGGATCGGCAAGGCGACGCTCGCCTATCGCATCGCGCGCTATCTGCTCGCCTATGGCGCGACGGACGAGGGCCCGGCCGATCTTTCCGTGCCCGCGAACACGCCTGCGGCGATACAGGTCGCGGCGGGATCGCATCCCGGCCTGCTCGTGCTCAAGCGCGGCGTCAATCCCGACACCGGCAAGCTGATGACGGTGCTCTCGGTCGACGAGATCCGAAAGCTCGCGGGCTTCTTCGGCATGACGTCGGGCGCGGGCGGCTGGCGCGTCGCCGTCGTCGACACCGCCGACGACATGAACGAGGCGGCCGCGAACGCGCTGCTCAAGCTGCTCGAGGAGCCGCCGTCGCGCGCGATGCTGCTGCTCGTCGCCAACGTGCCGGGGCGGTTGCTGCCGACCATCCGCTCGCGCTGCCAGCGTCTCGATCTCAGGCTGCTCGATGCGCAGACGCTGGACTGCGAATTGAAGACACTCCTTCCCGAATTGAAGGCGGATGAGCGCGCGTCGCTGGCACGGCTGAGCGGCGGCTCGCTCGGCATGGCGCTGACGCTCGCGGACGGCGAGGGTAGCGGGCTCGCCGCCGAGGCCGACCGCCTCATCGAGCAGGCCTCCGATCCCGACATCCCCGCGCTCATCGCCTTCGCCGACCGGATCGGCCGCGTCACAGACGGGCTCGAGGATTTCGGCGCCTTCCTGGTGCAGACGCTCGCCGAGCGCATCGTCGCGCGCGCGTCGAGCGGCGCGCGCGTGGACCGCTGGATCGACGCGCGCGAGCAGCTCATGCGCAGCTTCGCGCGCTCCACCGCGCTGCATCTCGATCCCAGGCAGACGGTGCTCGGCGCCGCGCGGATATTGAGCGGCGCCGCGCGCCGCGCGGGAGCGGTCTGATGCTCGTCGACTCGCATTGCCATCTCGACTTCAAGGAATTCGCGGCGGAGCTCGACGACGTCGTCGCGCGCGCGAAAGCGGCCGGCGTCGGCGTCTGCGTCAGCATCGGAACCAAGCTGCCGCAATTTGCGGGCGTGCGCGCCGTGGCGGAGCGCTTCCCCGACGTGTGGTGCAGCGTCGGCGTCCATCCACACGAAGCCGAGCACGAGCCGCTCGACGGTCCCGCGGTCCTGATCGAGCATGCCAAGCATCCCAAGGTCGTCGGCATCGGCGAAAGCGGCCTCGACTATTACTACGAGCGCAGCCCGCGCGAGGCGCAGCGCAGCAACTTCCGCCACCATATCGCCGCCGCGCGCGAGACGGGCCTGCCACTCATCGTCCATACCCGCGATGCCGACGACGACACGATCGATATCCTCGAGGACGAGATGGCGCGCGCGCCGTTTACGGGACTTCTGCATTGCTTCACCGGCACGCGGCGCTTGGCCGAGGCCGCGCTCGCGCTCGGCTTCTACATCTCGGCGTCGGGCATCGCGACGTTCAAGAACTCGGCCGAGCTGCGCGCTGTGCTCAAGGACGTGCCGCCGGACCGCTTGCTCGTGGAAACCGACGCGCCGTTCCTCGCCCCCATTCCCCATCGCGGCAAGCGCAACGAGCCGTCCTTCGTCGTGCATACCGCGGCGATGCTGGCCGAGCTCACCGGCACGACGCCGGAGGCGCTGGCGGATCGGACGACGGAGAATTTCTTCCGCCTGTTCACAAAAGTCGCGCGGCCTCAGTGACGCTGGAAGCGACCATCCTGGGCTGCGGCTCCTCGGGCGGCGTGCCGCGGCTGGGCGGTGCGGACAACGCGGGCTATTGGGGCGCGTGCGACCCCACGAACCCCAAGAACCGGCGCCTGCGCTGCTCGCTTCTCGTGCGCCGCACATCCGCGGCCGGCGAGACCGCTTTGCTCGTCGACACCTCGCCCGACATGCGCGAGCAGCTTCTCGCCGCGCGCTGCGGTGCGCTCGACGGCGTGCTGATCACCCACGACCACGCCGACCAGCTCCACGGCCTCGACGACCTGCGCATGGTCGCGATCAACATGCGCCGCAAGGTCGACATCCACATGGACGAAACCACGGCTGAGGGCGTGCTCGCGCGCTTCGGCTATTGCTTCGTGCAGCCGGAAGGCAGCGGCTATCCGCCCATCGTCACGGCGCGGATGATCGAAGAGCCGTTCCGGCCGTTCGAGATCGTAGGGGCAGGGGGCCCGGTTTCTGTACAGAGCTTCTGGCAGCGACACGGCCGCATCCGCTCGCTCGGCTTCCGTTTCGGCCCGCTCGCCTATTCGAGCGACGTCGACGGCCTCGACGACGCGGCGTTCGAGGCGCTCGACGGCGTCGAGTGCTGGATCGTCGACACGCTGCGCTACACGCAACATCCGAGCCATGCCCACTTGGCCCTGACGCTCTCATGGATCGAGCGCGTGAAGCCCAAGCGCGCCATCCTCACCAACCTGCACACCGACCTCGACTACGAGACCTTACGGCGCGAGCTGCCGCCCGGCGTCGAGCCGGCGTATGACGGGATGCGGGTCGAGCTGTCCGTTTGAAAAAAATTCAGGAGGTTCGATCGGGCCTAAGCAGGCACGAATGTGCTTTGTCGATCTTCAAGGGAAGACGCGGATTCCCGAACCGCGTTTCCGGTTCGCTTCGCTCGGGGCGCAACTGCGTGGATATAGCGGATTTGGTGTTTCGAGCGTGACGGTTCAAGTGATGGTATGTTCAAACTGCGAGAAAATTTTTCGGAACGCGTCGAAGGCTTCCTCATAGTCTGCATCGGCAAGCACCGCGCCCCAGCGATGGGCGAGAGGTATGCGGCTTTGCGGCGTTTTGCGCAGGACGGTCCAGTCGGTTTCGCCGGTGCTCCAGGTCGTAAAGTCCGCCAGCGTGTTCTTACCCACGACGCCGATGCCGAAACTCGGCTTTTTTGTGCCGGTGCCTTCCGCGAATTCGACTTCATGTCCGGCGGCGCGAAGCAGCCCGGCCTGCGCCGAAAGCCAGTTCCGCCATTTCGCGAAATCGAAGCCGGCCAGCGATTTTCCCATCCGCAGCAGCGGGACGCGCACGCCTTGCGGCGTATCGCTCTCCATACGTTCAATGACGCTATAGCCGCAGGCGCGATAAAGCGGAACACCGGCGAGGGTGGCGGCGAGCTCCACGCGCGCGAAGCCGTGTGCCGCGGCGGCGTCTTCGCAAAGACCTAGGATCAGGCGGCCGACGCCCCGGCGCGCGAACTCCGGCGCGGTATACATCGCGCGCACGCGGGTGGCGTCTTTTGTCGGATCGAGCAGCGCCGCGTCGCGGCCCGCGGAATGGTCGCCGCCGAACAAGGTCGCGCGCCGGCTCCAGCCGCCGCAGCCGGCGAGCGTGCCGTCGCTCTCGACGATGAAATATGTCCGATCGTCGATCAGCTGCGTGTCGAGGCCCATGATCGCGTGCGAGGCGTGGATCTGTTCTTCGGACAGGAAGCCGCGCTGCAGCTCGGCGATGGCGCGCCCCATCAGCGTGCGCAAGCCCGGCACGTCGTCACGCACGGCAAGGCGATGGGTGAAAGGGTGCAGCGTCAGCCCTTCGGCGATCCGCCGGGCCCCGCGCCGGACGCGTGCGAAGGCACTTCGGTATGGGCCGGTTGCGGCGTGGACGGATTGCCGACCGGCCCCGTGACGCCGGAGCCGACGGGCGCCGTCTGGCTCTGCTGGCCGGCGCTGCCGCCGGCGGTGTCGTCCTGATCCTGGCTCGAGCAATTGTCGCACTGCGACGCCGTCGTCGTAGGCCCGGGCGCCGGCACGCTCGCCGGACCGATCGCAAGCGCCGGCGCGCTCAGGAGCGCGGTCGCCGCGCCAATCAGAAGAATTCCTCTCAACATGTCCGTCTCCATGTTTCGCGGCTCAGGCTAGGCGCCCAGCCGGAGCCTAACAATATGCAAGGCCGTAACCTTGGTGCAAGTAAAATTGTACATAATATATCTTATACGAATCTCCGATCCCTACGGGCGATCGCATGTCGTGCGATACAGATCCCACAGTTCGGGCCGGAGCGTTTTGCTGTGCACCGGCTTCTTGCCCTGCTTCGCGGTGATGCCGCTGAGCTTGTCGTTGAGAGCGACCAGCTGCCTACAGGCGTTCTCAAGCCGCTCTCTGGTACTCGCAGGCTTGGGGCCGTCCAAAGATTCCAAAGCCCCCAGGCCGGCGTACAGCAGGACCAAGATTGCAATGGCGGCGGCGGATTGGAGTCTATCCTTGGTCTTGGCCTGCATGGTCGGCCTCGTGGCTCAGTACGGCTTCTCGCCTATCAGGTTGCCGGCCGGGTTGTAGCGGCAGACCAGCAGGTCCATGCCGCCGCTCAGGCTGGCTTTGGCGCAGCCGATCTCTCTGGTGTTGCGCCAGATGACCTGCGTGTAGTGGCCCACCACATGCCAGTCGCCGGACTTCACCACGCCCGGGAACGTGCCGTAGACGAAGCTGGACTTCTCGCCGATCCAGCCCGCGACCATTTCGTCGGGCGTATAGGCCCCGGCCGTGCCGACCCACAGGCTTTCGCCTTCGTGGCCCCGTTCCTCGGGCTTGGAATGCTGCGGATGGCCGAGCTTGACCAGATGATCCGCCCATCCCGCCGCGTCCGCCGCCAGCTTGTCGCTCCATACCAAGGCAGGCACGCCCAGCCCCGCACGCTCGCGGTTATGGGCGTCGAGGATCGCCTTGTCGAAATCGGACGGCGCCGCCTGCCCCGCGCCCACCGCCACCATCGCCGCGAGCGCGCCCCACAACACACGATTACGCATATGTCCCAACCCCTTGAGCGGCGTTCTCAATAGCGCGTTTCCGCTTCCGAAAAAAGTTGGCCCTCCCCCGAAATCGCGCTTGCGCCGTCCCCAGGGTCCGCCCTTAGGCCGTGTTCCGCAATGCCAGAGCTGCCGATTGCATATGTCCGCCGTGCCCCATAGACAGCCTGTGTCCCTTCGCTCCGGCGAGGCGTTCACGATGGCAGACCGTCACCTTTCCCCCGCCGAGGCCGCAAGGCGCGTCGGCGTCAGCGTCAAGGCGCTGCGGGTCTACGAGACCCATGGCCTCGTCAAGCCGCTGCGCAGTGCGGCGGACTGGCGGATCTATGGGCCGGACGAGATCGCGCGCCTGCACCAGGTGATCGCGCTCAAGCGGCTGGGCCTCAGCCTGGCCCAGATCGGGCGGCTGCTCGGCGGGCGCGGCGACGCGCTCGACCAGGTGCTCGACCTGCAGGAGCGCGTCCTCGCCCGCGAGGGCCAGCGCGTCGCCAAGGCGCTGGAGATCGTGCGGTCCGCGCGGCGCAAACTCGCAAGCGGTTCAACGCTTTCCATCGACGACCTCACGAAACTGACGAAGGAGACGACCATGACGAACAAGGCCACGCCCGACGAGATGAAGGCGATCTTCGATCCCCTCTCCGAGAAGCATTTCACCGCGGAAGAGAACGCGCGCCTGCGCCAACGCAGCTTCGACCAGGCCGAGGCCAGCCGGAACTGGGAGAGCCTGATCGACGAGGCCAAGGCGCTGATGGCCAAGGGCGATCCCTATTCGCCCGCGGCGCGCGACCTGGCGCGGCGCTGGCAGGATCAGGTGAAGCTCTTCACCCAGGGCGATGCGGAGGTGAACCGCAAGGTGATGGGCATGTGGCAGGAAGCGATGGCCAACCCCGCGACCGCGCCCAAGCTGCCGCTGAACCCGGAAATCTTCGCCTTCGTGCAGAAGGCGGGCGAGAAGGTTGAGAAGTAGTAGAAGGCAATCCAGTCAGATTCGGCCCCCATTGTTCGAGAATGGGTTTCATCGCATTCTCGCCTCGGTTACGACGGGCGAGAGACGGCCATGGCGGGTCGTACGATCAAGAAGGCCGAAAGTTCGTTGGGCTGGTGGGCAGCCTTCGTCGCTGCAATGTTCACGCTTCTCGTGAACGCGGCGGTTGGCTACATCCAGTGGCTTCCAAATGACTTCTACGCGACTCTTCTGAATTCCGCCAAGACGACGGGAAAAGCGGGATCGGCCACAGATGTCCTGTGGGCCGAGATATTCGACATCTTTGGCGGCTTTGAACTGACTTTCGCCGGGTTACTCTTCTTCTACGCCTTGGGACAATTTCTTTCCCGAGCGATCGTTCTGGGCAATTTGCGATCGGAATCATTTCCACGCATCGACTAGCGTCAGGCCACCTGAACTCTGCCCCTCTCGATGCTATACCGTGGCGATGACTCAGCGACCCGACATCTCCACCCTGCTCTCCATCATGGCGCGCCTGCGCGATCCTGACGGCGGCTGTCCGTGGGACATCGAGCAGACATTCGAGACCATCGCGCCTTACACCATCGAAGAGGCCTATGAGGTCGCGGGCGCGATCGAGGACCGCGACTGGCCGGCGCTCAAGGAGGAGCTGGGCGATCTCCTGCTCCAGGTCGTCTATCACGCGAGGATCGCTGAGGAGCGCGGGCTGTTCGATTTCGCCGATGTTGTCGGCGCAATCTCGGACAAGATGATCGCGCGCCATCCCCATGTCTTCGGCCAGGGTGACGCCATCGACACGGCCGAGAAGCAGACCGTCGCCTGGGAAGAGCACAAGCGCCGCGAGCGCGCGGCGAAGAAGGCGGCCAAAAACGATGGGGGCCTGCTCGACGACGTGACGCGCGCCCTGCCCGCGCTTTTGCGCGCCGAGAAGCTTCAGAAGCGCATGGCAAGCGTCGGCTTCGATTGGGATAGCCCCGAGCGCGTGCTCGACAAGATCGCGGAGGAAGCCGGCGAGATCGTCGAGGCGCGGGGCGCGGGCGCGAGCCAGGACGAGATCGCGGGCGAGATCGGCGACCTGCTCTTCGTCGTTGCCAACCTGGCGCGCCACCTGAAGGTCGATCCGGAAGCCGCGCTGCGCACGACCAACGCCAAGGTCGTGAGTCGTTTCAAATGGATAGAGGCCGCGCTTGCCAAGGATGGCCGCTCCACCTCCGATGCCACGCTGGAAGAGATGGAAGCGCTCTGGCAGCAGGCCAAGACACAGGCAGGAAAACCATGAACCCCGACCACATCGCGCAAGTCGTCGCCGTCGCCCTGCTCGCGGCCCATCTCGGCGTGGCGGTCTGGCGCAGGCAATGGATCGCGCCGCTGAACCTGCTCGTCAGCGCGGGCGTCACGGCGTTCTGGGCTTTCAATATCCCGGAGCTCATAGGCGACGTCACCGCCGTCTGGGTGTGGGCCTTTTTGGAGACCGTCATCCTGGCGATCTCCGCCCTTGCCGTCGCGGGACGCCGCATGCCGCCCGCCGTGCTGTGGACCTGCTTCGCCGTCCATGTCGCGGTGACGGCCCTGTTCGCGCTGTTCATGTTCACGTTCAAGATGGAACGGATGATCTGAGGCATCACTCCCCGTCCAGCTCCAAAATCCCGCTCGCAAGGAACCGCTCGGCCAGCGCCAGCCGCACCTCGTCGCCGATGGCGCCGGGGATGTCGCGGACGCGGAACCGCGGGGTGCGGGCGACGAAGAAGATCGCCTCCTCGCCGCCGCGATGCAGGTAGTGGTGGCCGCCGGGATAGGCGAAGTCGATCTTGGCCTGGTTGCCGCTCATATGATGGATGCAGAGCGGGTTCTGGCGCAGCCGGCTCGCCAGGGTGAGCCGCGCCGACGCCATCGACGGGCGCAGCTTGTCGAGCTTGCCGATCGCCTGCGAGGCGCGCTGCTGAAGGGCGTCGGCGACGAAGCCCTCCATCGCGCAGTAATGCGCCAGCGCCGCGACGCCGCCGCGCACATGCGCGAGGAGGCTGCCGAAATTGCCGCTCTCGCTCTGTCGCGCCATGCGCTCGCCGATGCTCTCGCGCAACGGCCGCTCGACGTCGGAAAGGCGGTCGATGCAGGCGATCAGCGCCTCGCGCAGCGTCACCGGCGTGAAGCCGATCGAGACGTGGATCGCGTCGCTCGTCGCGTCGACGCGGTGCTTGGTGCCGCGCGGCAGGTACAGCAGATTGCCCGGCGCGATGTCGATGGTGGCGTAGCGCTCGATCGTCTCCTCGCCTTCCGGGATGCCGCGCCACACATTGGGCAGCTCCGAGCGGTCGGTCGAGATGTACCAGCGCTTGGTGCCCTTGATCTGCGCCACGATCAGGTCGAAGTCGTCGTGATGCGCCGGCGCGCGCGCGTCGCCGCGGCTCCAGAAGACCTCTGCGCCCACGGGCACGTGGAACACCGCCTCGAGCGCGCGCACCACCGTCTCGAGCGCCGGATTGATCGCGCGCATCGCGGGCAGCCTGACCGTGTAGCCGCGCGCATGGAAGGCATCGATCTTGGCCTTGAAGGCGGTCGCGTCGCCGAGCGGCTCCAGCACCGGTATCGGCCCGGTCGGCGCCGCGGCATGACTGCCGAGATACGGGGCGAGGCGCGCATAGTCGGCGAGGATCGCGCCTTCCGGATCGCCGCCCAAGAGCGCCGCGCGCCAGTCGCGGCCGGCGACGTCGCCCACGAAGACGAACGTCTTGCCCAGGATCTCGTCGAGAAACCTGTTCAGAGGCAATGGCGCGAGCAGCTGCGCCACGAGCTTTTCCGCCTGGTCCAAATTCACTTGACGCACCGTCCCCGAACAGCGTGAGGATATTAGCACCCGCCTCGGGCGCCGCACCATTTGTCAGCTAGAGCGTGGCGCTCACTATGCCGGCCACCTTCGCTATCACTTTCTCGCGAGCCGGAAGGGCGATCGCGGACTCGGTAAAGTACACCGACATCAGCAGCGGCTTCCTTCCCGGCGGCCAGACGATGGCGACGTCGTTGGTCGCGCCGTTGTAGCCCGTGCCCGTCTTGTTGCCGCTTTTCCAGCCTTTCGGCAAGCCTGCCGGGATGCGCGAAGCGGCGGTGTTGCAGGCGATCAGCCAAGCGGTGAGTTTTTCGCGCGACGCCGGCGAGAGCGCGCCGCCCAATGTCAGCCGGCCGAGATCGTCGAGCATCGCGTCGGGCGTGGTCGTGTCGCGCGGGTCGCCTGGGATCGCCGTGTTGAGCGAGAGCTCGGTGCGGTCGAGCCGCGTCACGGGATCGGCGAGCGAGCGCGTGTAAGCGGTCACCGCCTGCGGTCCGCCGAGCAGCGCGATCAGCGCATTGGCCGAGGTGTTGTCGCTGTCCTCGACCACCGCCTCGGCCATGCGCGCGAGCGTCATGCCGCCCTTGGCGAGGTTCGCCTGCGCGACCGGCGAAACCGGAAGGATGTCCTTCTTGGTGTAGGCCATCCAGCGATCGAGCGTCTGGCGCCCCTTGTCCACTTGATGCAGCACCGCGCCCGCGAGCAGCAGCTTGAAGGTGCTGCACATCGCGAAGCGTTCGTCCGCACGATGGCCGATGCGCCTGCCCGTCGCGGTGTCGAGGGCGGCGACGCCGAGCCGCCCGCCTGCCCGCTTCTCGATCTGCGCGATCAGGCCAACCGGATCGTCCCCGGCGCGCGCCGCGAACGGAACCGCCGCGGCGGCCGCGATGACGGAGCGTCTCGTCCACATGTTTGATCTCCCCAGTTTCAACCTGTCATGACCCGCGAATGCGGGCCACCCAGCTAGGTTCTGCACTGTGGTTCTTGTTGGGCGACTATCGAAACGGAGCTGAGAAATTTTTCAAAGGTTTCACCTGGGTGGCCCATATTCGCGGGCCATGACACCAATTTCAATTTGCCCTTGACCCGGCCCCCGCAGCCGCTTCGATAGGTCGCCGGTCGAGAATCGGTGAGGTCGTTCGTGAGCGCGCAATCCTCAAATCCTTCCCAAGCCGCCAGCCGGCGGGAAATCGCTTTCGACCTCCCCTGGCCTTGGGGCGGCGAGCGGTTCGAGCTGGGCTGTGTCCAGGCGCTGAACTACATCGTAGGTCCCTTGGGCAGCGGCAAGACGCGGCTCGCGCAACGCTTGGCCGAGGCCCTGCCCGGCGCCGCCTTCCTAGGTCTGGACCGGTCGGATGCGGAGATGGGCACCGACGCCGATCTCAAGTCGCGGGTCGGACAGGCGTCAGCCCGGCTGGTCAAAGACGGCGCGACGCAGTCCCCGGCACTGACCGCGCTTCTCGCCGGTCTGGAAGCGGACGGCCCGGCCGTCCTGGTCGTCGACATGGTGGAGCAGGGACTCGATCAGGCGACGCAGAAAGCCCTGATCGCCGACCTGCGCCGCCGCGGGCCCGGCGCGCGTCCCTTGTTCCTGCTCACCCGCTCCAACGCGATCCTGGATCTGGCCGCGGTGGGGTCCGATGAGACGATCCTGTTCTGCCCCGCCAATCACAGCCCGCCGATGCGGGTCGCGCCTTGTCCCGGCGCTCCCGGCTACGAGGCGGTGGCGACGTGCCTGGCCACGCCGGAGGTTCGGGCACGGACGGAAGGTGTGATGGCGGTGAGGCTCAGATGACCTCCCCACAAGGGGGAGGTTGAGTTATCCACATCAACCTCGCTCGGTATCCCCCTCTTCCACCACGAGATTCCTTCCAAACCGTGACGCGAACCGCTCGGCTTCCTGTGGATCGGCTGTGAGCAACAGCTCGACGCCCGCCTCGCCGTCATGCCGTTCGCGCACTTGGCCGTGGCGATAGGCCCAGGCGAGACCCTCGCCGTCTTCGGGGCTAAGCCTCAGACGCAAAAGCATGTTGTCACGCGTCAAGGCCTGCTCGAACCGGGCGAGCAGGATGTCGATCCCTGTGCCCGTCAGCGCCGAGACCGCGATGGGGGAATCCGCCCTCCCCCTCCCCCGTGCCTGAAGTCCTGCGCGAACGTCGCTCTCCAATAGATCGATTTTGTTGAGGATTTCGATGAACGGCCGGTCGCGGTCCGGCTCGACGCCCAGATCGGAAAGGACCTTCAGCACGTCGGCCTTCTGCGCCTCGGTCTCGTCATGGGCGGCGTCGCGGACATGGGCGATGATGTCGGCCTCCAGCACCTCCTCCAGCGTCGCGCGGAAGGCCGCGACCAGCTCGACCGGAAGGTCGGCGATGAAACCCACCGTGTCGGAGAGGATCGCCTTCGCCCCACCCGGCAGCTTCAGCCCCCGCATGGTCGGGTCGAGGGTCGCGAAGAGCAGGTCCTTGGCCAGCACCTCGGACTCGGTCAGCCGGTTGAACAGGGTCGACTTGCCGGCATTGGTGTAGCCGACCAGCGCGATCACCGGGAACGGCACGCGCTTGCGGGCGCGGCGCTGCAGGCCGCGGGTGCGCTTCACGCCCTCCAGCTCGGCCTTGATCTTGACGATGCGCTCGCCGATCAGGCGGCGGTCGGTCTCGATCTGCGTCTCGCCCGGGCCGCCGAGGAAGCCGAAGCCGCCGCGTTGCCGCTCAAGGTGGGTCCACGACCGCACCAGCCGTGAGCGTTGGTAGCTCAGATGCGCCAGCTCGACCTGGAGCCGGCCCTCGCGCGTCTGCGCCCGCTCGCCGAAGATCTCCAGGATGAGCGCCGTGCGGTCGAGCACCTTGGTGTTCCAGGCCTTCTCGAGATTGCGCTGCTGGATCGGCGAGAGCTGGGCGTTGACGACGATGACCTCGGGCTCGAGCGCCAGCGCTTCCGCCTTGATCTCGTCGACCTTGCCGCTGCCGATCAACGTCGCGGGCACCGGACGGGCGAGCGGCGCGATGTGGCTGGCGATGACGCTGAGCCCGATCGCGACGGTCAGCCCGATGGCCTCTTCGAGACGCGCCTCAGCGTCGCGGTCGAGCGCGCCCTTGCGTCCCTTCGGCTCGACATGGAGCACGAAGGCGGTGCGCTTGCGCGTGTCGACGGGCTTGGAGGCGGTCAGGCGGTCTCGGCCACGGTCTCGGCGTCCATCAGCTGGATCGGTCCCAGCGGCATGACGGTCGAGATCGCGTGCTTGTAGACGAGCTGGGCTTGCCCGTCCCTTCTGAGCAGCACGCAGAAATTGTCGAACCAAGTGATGTTCCCTTGAAGCTTGACGCCGTTCACCAGGAAGATCGTCACCGACGATTTCGACTTGCGGACGGCGTTGAGGAAAGTGTCCTGCAGATTTTGTTGTTTTTCGCTCATGGGTTTGCCCACTTCGGTTCTTGTGACTCCGCGCCCCGCGAAGCAGAAGCGAGCATAGGGTGATTTGCTGCGGTTGCGAAAGAGATTCCTGGACCGCATCGCCCTTCGAGGCCCGCCTTCGGCGGGCACCTCAGGGTGACGCTACCGTCTATGAAATCGTCATCCTGAGGTGCGAGCGGAGCGAGCCTCGAAGGATGACGGCAGGGAAGCTATGGCGCAGCCCTGTGCTCCGACAGCGTTAAATAGAGCTCAGCGATCCGCCGCGACAGCGGCCCCGGCTTGCCGTCGCCCACCGGCACGCCGTCGATGACGGTGATCGGCGTCGCCGCGTTGGCGGCCGAGGACAGGAAGGCCTCGCGGGCCTCCTTGGCTTCCTGCGGCGTGAACGCGCGCTCGACAATCTGGAGTTGCGCCTCGGCGGCGGCTTCCATGATCACCCGGCGCGTGACGCCGGGAAGGATCGCGTTGGACAGCGCGCGGGTGACGACGCGGCCGTCCTTGTCGACGATCCAGGCATTGGTGGAAGCGCCCTCGGTCACGAAGCCGTCGCGGTCGACCAGCCACGCCTCGTAGGCGCCCGCGCGACGCGCCTGCGTCTTGGCGAGCGAATTGGCGAGGAGCTGCGTCGTCTTGATGTCGCAGCGTCCCCAGCGCAGGTCGGGCTGCGTGACGACGGCGACGCCGTCCGCCTGCTGCCTCTCCTTGCCCTCGAAATCGAACGGCCGCGCGGTGAGGATCAGGGTCGGCCGCGGCGGCGCGTCAGGGATGGGATGATCGCGCTTCACCGCGCCGCGCGAGACCTGCATGTAGAGCAGCCCGTCGCGGATGCGATTGCGCCGGATGAGCTCGCGCATCACGAGCTTGAGCGCCTCGCGCCCCATCGGCATCGCGATGGACAGCTCGCGCATGGAGCGCTCGAGCCTGTCGAGATGCGGCTCCTCGTCCCTCAAGCGCCCCTGCCGGACGGCGAACACCTCATAGATCGAATCCCCGAGCTGCAGCCCGCGGTCCTCGATATGCACGCCCGCCTGCGCATGCGGCACATAGCGCCCGTTGACATAGGCAAAGCGCCCCGAAGGCGCGCGCGCGTTCCAATGTTCGGCCATGCGTCCATATAAAGGCCGCGCAAAAGCGTGTCCACGCGGCCCGCTGCAATCTCCCATAGATTGCCGTTTTGAATACTAAGGATTAGGTTGAACCGTCGTTTTCGAGGAGCACCGCCATGACGCGTGGAACGCAATTGCGCACCGGCGCGGCCGCGCTGTGCCTGATCCTCGCACTGGCGCAACCGGCCGGCGCCAAGCCCGTCATCGTCACCTTCGACGTGCCGGATGCCAAGGGCGGCATCGGCACGTTCCCGCTGGGCTTGAGCGAGAACGGCGGCGTCGCGGGCTATTTCTTCCGCAACCAGAATTCGCATGGCTTCGTGCGCGCCCCCGATGGGACCATCACGACCTTCGACGTCGCGAGGAAGACCCAGACGTTTCCCTACGGGATCAACAGCGCGGGCGCGGTCACGGGATACTACGACGCCGACAATGACGGGATCATCCACGGCTTCGTGCGCGCGCCCGACGGGACGATCGCGACCTTCGACGCGCCGGGCGCGGCCGGCGGCTTCGGCACCGAGCCGATCCTGATCGACGACCGCGGCACCGTCGCCGGATATTTCTCGGACAGCCAAGAGGCGCTGCACGGCTTCGTGCGCACGTCCGACGGAACCATCACGACCTTCGACGCGCCCGGCGCCGGCACGTCAAACCACCAGGGAACCTTCCCCAGCAATCTGAGCCCCAAGGACGCCGTGACCGGTTACATGACCGACGCGGACAACGAGCAGCACGGCTTCCTGCGCGACAAGCACGGGCGCTTCACGATGTTCGATATCGCAGATTCGACCTCGACGCTGCCGCAATGCATCAACGTGAAGAAGACCGTATGCGGGACTTACGCGGATCAGCACTTCGCCGACCACGCCTTCATCCGCACGCCCGACGGCGGCGTGACCACCTTCGACGCACCGGGCGCGGGCAGCGGCATCGGCGAGGGCACGGTCGCCTACAGCCTCAACCGTTCCGGCGCCATCGGCGGCTACATCATCGACGACAACGCGGTCTATCACGGCTTCGTGCGCACGCCGGGCGGCAGGATCACCATGATCGACATCCCAGGCGCGGGCAGCGCGTCGACCCAGGGGACGTTCATCCAGGCGATCAACGACGCCGGCGAAGCGATGGGCGCCTACATCGACGGCGACTACGTCCTGCACGGCTTCGTGCGGACGAAATAGCGCGGTACTCGGTTAGTCTCGCCGCCGCGCTGATCGTGGCGGGCAGGTTGGTCGCGACACTGTGGGACCAGGGGGCACCTGGGCTCCCCTGGCCTCCATTGTTATGGCCCGCGGATGCGGGCCACCCAGCTGGGTTCTGCAGGATCAGAGAAGGTTCACGCGGAGACGCGGAGAAGAAAAATAACCTCCACGTTCTCCGCGACTCCGCGCGCAACTATTCGAAGAGCGCGGCTGTATCATCTGGGTGGCCCGCATCCGCGGGCCATGACACCGAAAGAACAATTCCGACGGCGCATTCATCCGCATGTCCAATGCGCAGGCAAATGTGAGCACTGTTCTAATTTGATTTCAACAAATCCCAATTTCCTTCAAATGGCAAAAGGGACCGAAGGAGCATAAACGCACTCGGCTTTTCGCCCCAGGTTGGAGGAACTGACACTTGTGACGCCACGTCTCGATTTCTAGCGACGAAATATCGGACTGGATTCTTGCACTCCTCGCTTCCAAGCAAAACATAGATCGTCACTTGCTCCAGGAGATCTCCCTCAAAGCTTCCTTTCGCAACGTACCAAGGTTGCGCGCGAACAGTTTTGACTTGGACCTTGCGAAGAACACTATCGCTAGATTGCCCGACTAGAAGATCGTATCCCTTGGTATTTCGATCCGCCAATTGGGCGTCATAGCCGCGGCGTAGCAGTTCGGCCATCGCAAAATATTCGCCAGCATTTCCCGTGGGGATGCCCGAGCGTCTTTTTTTCTTCGCGCCGTCCGACATGCTCACAATCTACTATCGGTCGAGCGTCATGGCCGTTGCTCGAGCAATCCCAACCAAAATTTGTGGCAGCTACGCATTAAACTGCTGCTCTCTCCCGTTCCCACCGACGCCCAGGCTCTTCAACTTGCGATGCAGCGCGCTGCGTTCCATGCCGATGAAGGCGGCCGTCCTGGAGATGTTGCCGCCGAAGCGGTTGATCTGGGCGACGAGGTAGTCGCGCTCGAAGATCTCGCGCGCCTCGCGCAGGGGCATCGAGATCACCATCTCGCCGCGGCCCTGGCCGCCCCACGGCGCGCTGGCGCCGAGATCGGCGGGCAACAGATCCGCGCTGATCGCCTGGGCTGCGTCGTCGGTGGCCAGGATCAGCAGGCGCTCGACGATGTTGCGAAGCTGGCGCACGTTGCCGGGCCAGCCATGAGCCTGGAGCACCGCCATCGCGTCGTCGCCGATCTGGCGCATCGCAAGGCCCGACGTCGCCGACAGGCGCTTCATGAAATGCGCCACCAGCGGCGGGATATCGTCGCGGCGCTCGGCCAGCGACGGCACGCGCACCGGCACGACGTTGAGGCGGTGATAGAGGTCCTCGCGGAACTTGCCCTCGCCGATCTCCATGCGCAGATCGGCGGTGGTCGAGCTGATCACGCGTGCGTCGACCTGCACGCGTTGCGTGCCGCCGATGCGGGTGAAGGTCTGGTCGACGAGCACGCGCAGGATCTTGCCCTGCGTCTCGAGCGGCATGTCCGCCACCTCGTCGAGATAGAGCGTGCCGTTATGCGCAAGCTCGAACAGGCCGATCTTGCGCGGCCCCTCGCCGCCCTCGACTCCGAACAGCTCCATCTCCAGCCGCGCGGGCTCCATCGTCGCACAATTGACGGCGACGAAGGCGTTACCGGCGCGGCGCGAGCGCGCATGGATGAGACGCGCCGCGACTTCCTTGCCGGCGCCCGCCGGTCCGGTTATGAGCACGCGGCTTCCGGTCGGCGCGATCTTCTCGACGAGCTGGCGCAGTTGCGAGATCGCGGAAGATTGGCCGACGAGCTCTGTGTCGTCGCCGGCCTTGAGCCGCAGCTCGGCCACCTCGCGCTTCAGCCGCGCGGCCTCGAGCGCGCGCGTCGCGACGTGGATCAGGCGGTCGGCCTTGAACGGCTTCTCGACGAAATCGTAGGCGCCTTTCTTGATCGAGGAGACCGCGGTCTCGATCGTGCCGTGGCCGGAGATCATCACGACCGGAAGATCGGGCTGCTCGCGCTTCAACTGGTCGAGCACCTGGATGCCGTCGAGGCGCGAGCCCTGCAGCCAGATGTCGAGGATGACGAGATGCGGCCGGCGCGCGCGCACGGCGCCGAGCGCGCCGTCGCCGTCGCCCGCGACGCGGGTCTCGTAGCCCTCGTCCTTGAGGATGCCCGCGATCAGGTCGCGGATGTCCTCCTCGTCGTCGACGATCAATATCTCAGACGCCGTGAGCGGCAAGCCTGCTTTGCTCATCCCCGATACCCTTGTCTTTCGGCGGCTTCTGGCGCAGCGGGAAGGTGAGCGTCACCTCCGCGCCTTGCCGTCCGTCGGCCCTGTCCTGCAACGCGATTCCGCCGCCGTGGTCTTCCATGATCTTGCGCACGATGGCGAGGCCGAGCCCCGTTCCCTTCGCGCGCGTGGTGACATAGGGCTCGGTCAGCCGGTGGCGGTGTTCCGGCGGAAGCCCTATGCCGTTGTCGCGGACGCGGTAGACGAGTTTCTCGTCCGCCGTTTCGGCCGAGACCGTGATGGTGCCCGGCGCGTCGTCGCCCTTCTCGATGCGCGAGGCGATGCCCTCGCCCGCGTTCTTGATGACGTTGGTCAGCGCCTGCGCCACCAGCCGTCCGTCGCCCTCGAACCACACCGGCTCCTTGGGCGCGGCGGTCTCGTAGGTGATCTGCGGATTGGCGACGCGCTGCAGGAACACGGCCTGCTGCAGAAGCTCCTGCGCGTTCTCGCGGCGCATCACCGGCGTGGGCATGCGCGCGAAGGAGGAGAACTCATCGACCATGCGCCCGATGTCGCCGACCTGGCGGATGATCGTGTCGGTGCATTGAGTGAAGACTTCCGGATCGGTGGTGACCTCGGCGGCGTATTTGCGTTTCAGCCGCTCGGCGGAGAGCTGGATCGGCGTCAGCGGGTTCTTGATCTCGTGCGCGATGCGGCGCGCGACGTCGGCCCAGGCGGCGGTGCGCTGGGCGGAGACCAGATCGGTGATGTCGTCGAAGGTCACGACATAGCCGCTGGCATGCGGCCCGCGCTCGCTCGCCGACTGCACGCTCAAGGAGCGCTGCTTGTTGCCGCGCGTCACCGCCACCTCGCCGCTCGCCCGGCCCGCGGGCTCGGAGATCGTGCGGCGGATGAGGCTCGCGAACTCCGGCAACGCTTCGGAATAGGAATGGCCTTCCAGCTCCTCCGGCGCCGCGTTGAGCAGGCGCGCGGCCGCGCGGTTGACGATGGTGATGAGCCCGTCGCTGTCGAGCCCGATGACGCCGGCGCTGACGCCCGCGAGCACCGTCTCGGTGAAGCGGCGGCGCTCGTCGATCTGCAGGTTGGCGTCGATGAGCGCGCTCCTCTGCGCGCCGAGCTGCGAGATCATCCGGTTGAAGACGCGCCCCAGCGTCCCGATCTCGTCGTCGTCGCGCGCGACCACGACCTGCGCCTTCAGATCGCCTTCCGAGACGCGCTCGGCGGCACGGATCAGGTTCGAGATCGGATCGACGAGGCGGTTGGCGAGCCACAATCCCATCCAGATCGCCGTCATCAGGATGACGAGCGAGACGACGGCGTAGAGCACCACGAAATTGATCTGCACGTCGCGGCGGTTGTGCTCCAGCAACTGGTACTCGCTGACCGCGACCCTGGTGCGGATGTAATAGGAGAACACCTTGGGATCGACCGCGCGCACGACCAGCAGATAGATGTCGTGGAGCGCGGGCAGTTGGATGAGCGCGTGCACCAACCCGTGCTCGGGATCCTCGTCGACGACGATCTTGCCGGCCTTGGCGTCCGCGATGTCGGCCGCGCTCGGCTTGAGCCCGGCGGTGTATTTGAGCCTGGTGGTGCTTGCCTGCTCGTTGCCGTGGCTGTCGACCATGAACGAGGCCACCAGACCGCGGTCGTTGGTCATGATCTCGAGCTTCTCCATCATCAAGGCGACCTTGATGCGGTTCTGGTCGTCGCGCAGCGTGCGGTCCTGCTGGATGCCGTCGACGATCTCGCCCGCGTCGATGACGATGTCGTGGCTCGTCTGCAGCGCGTATTGCCGCGCGACGCCGACGGCGTTGTCGAGCGCCGACTTCACCCGCGACGAGAACCACGACTCCATGCCCAGGTTCAGCGTCACCGCGGCGAAGATCGCGACCAGGATCGCGGGCACCACCGCGATGGTGCTGAACATGGTGACGAGGCGCACATGCAGCTTGGCGCCCGCGCGCCCCGAGCGCCGCTCGATCCACAGCCGCGCCAGCCGCCAGGCGATCAGCCCGCCCAGCGTCAGCCCGAGCGCCAGGTTGACGATCAGGAGCGCGATCAGGCTGCCCTGGGAGAGGTTGTAGGACCCCGTCTTGGTCAGCGCCGCATAGGTCACGACCCCGGACAGGAGCGACAGCAGCCCCACCCCGAACGCCAGCCAGGACGGGCGCGAGATCGCACGGACGATGCCGAACCACCCGCCCGAAGGCGTCGAACTGGTGCTTACCGAAGCCATTCCCAGCTTTCTGCGCTTGGTCGGGAGCGCTAAACGCTTGAGCCCCCTTGGAATCCGGGCGCCAGTGTAGCCAGGACACAGACTGTTGCAAGTTTGCTGCGGTGCGAAACTGCAACAGGGTTAAAGGTCACATCTTCGGCTTAGAGTGGATTTGAATCGATAGGGACGCCCATGTCCGAGGAAGGCGAAGGCATCGACTGGCTGGCCGGGACCTATTGGTACGTGCCGCCGGAGAACCTCCTGGCGCTGCGGGCGCTCAACACGGCCGAGCCCGTCATCGAGGCGCTGAAGGACCAGACGGTCTGGCACTTCACCGACGCGCAGAACGGCTATCTCGCCGGCATCAGCGCGACCAATATCGGCAAGGGCTGGGCATACAACCTGATGGTCGGCTCGGTCGCGCCGGACGGCGCGGTGAAGATCAGCTTCTCGCCGCTGGGTGCCGCGAGCCCCGACTATTCCGGCACGGCGACGATGACCATCGGCGACGGCTCGCTGTTCGTCGACGGCGACGACGTAGCGTTCCTGATGCAGATGACGTCGGGCAGCGCCCAGTCCAGCGTGACGCATTGGGCCTACATGCTGCCCGTCACACCCGACGATCCCGAATGGACGTCGCTGCCCGGTTATCCGGAGACGGGGATCCCGGAGCTGACGGGATTGAACACCGAGATCCGCGTCGTGCCTTAAGGTCCGAAATTCGCCCAGGGCAGCTCCACATAGGCGTTCGACTGGCCGAAGACCGTGATGTTTTTGTTGGTCAGGCTCGACGTCATGTTCCAGACGTAGCGCACGCCTTTCTGCTCGACATTGCGCACGATCTTGCCGGAGCCGTCATAGGTCACGAGCGCGAGGCTGACGCGGTTGTCGATATAGCTGTATGCCCAGGTGGTCATCCCCATGTACTGGACGACGGGACAGGTCTTCGCGCTCTGCAGCGAGTTGGGGTCCACAAGGCACGTGACCTTGAGACCCGAAGGCGGCGTGGGCGCCGAGCTGGCGTACGGGTTCGCGATCACCGCGGCATTGGTGGCATAGGCCGGTCCCGCGGCCAGCGTGAGCAGTGCCGCGCAAATGGCGGCTTTCAGATATCGCATGGTATCCTCCCTTATCTTCCTAGTTCGTTCCAAGGCACGGTGACCGACTTGTTCTGGTAACCTTCGATCAGCACCGACCGCGTCTTCGCGCTGGTCACCATGTTCCAAACCCAATGCACGCCTTCCTTGGTCACATTGCGCACGATCTTGCCGTCGGGCGTGGTGGTCACCAGCACCATGGAATCGCGGTTGTCGTAGTGGGTATAGGCCCACGTCGTCAGGCCCTGATATTTGACGACCGGACAGTTCTTGCTGAGCGTGATCGTCCGCGGATTTGTGAGGCACATGAGCTTGAGCCCGAACGGCGGCGGCGGCGCGGTCGTGACGGGCACGAACTCGACCTGGGCTTTCTCCATCGCGCCCGCGGAGGCGGTTGTCGCGGCGAGCGCGAGCAACGCGGCTGCGGCCGCGAGTTTGAAGCGATGCACGATGGTCCTCCCCCTCAAGGCCGGAGAATATACTTCAAGGCGAGGTCGTGCGCAAAAGAACTCAATCACCGCGTGAGCGTCACTCGGCTTTCAATCCCCGGATCACTTCCAGCCCCAGGTCGCGGATCTTCTTGCGCAGCGTGTTGCGGTTGAGGCCGAGCAGATGCGCGGCGCGGATCTGGTTGCCGCGCGTGGCGCCGAGACAGATAGAGAGCAGCGGCCGCTCGACCTCCGCCAGCACGCGGTCGTAGAGGCCGGGCGGCGGCAGCTCGCCGCCATATTCCTTGAACACGCTGGCAAGATGCCGCTCGACCATCGCGCTCAGGCTGATCGGCTCCGCACTGTCCGCACCTGGCATGCGCTCGGGCTCGCTCAGCTCCTGCGTGACGAGCGCGGCCGGGATCGCGTCGCCCGAATGCAGCACGGCGAGGCGGCGGATGAGATTCTCCAGCTCGCGCACATTGCCCGGCCAGCGGTAGCGCTTGAGCACGTCGATCGCGTCGGCATCGACGCGCTTGGGGGGCAGGCCCTGCTCTTCCGCACGGCGCAGGAAATGGCGCACGAGATCGGGGATGTCCTCCGCGCGCTCGCGCAGCGGCGGCAGGCGCAGCGGCACGACGTTGAGGCGGTAGTAGAGATCCTCGCGGAACAGGCCGCGCTGGATGAGCTGGCGCAGGTCGCGATTGGTCGCGGCGATGATGCGGACGTCCGTGGAAATCGGCGCGCGGCCGCCGACGCTCGTGTACTCGCCCTGCTGCAGCACGCGCAGCAGCCGCGTCTGCGCCTCCATCGGCATGTCGCCGATCTCGTCGAGGAACAGCGTGCCGCCCTCGGCCTGCTCGAAGCGTCCGATGCCGCGGTTGATCGCGCCCGCGAAGGCGCCGCGCTCGTGGCCGAACAATTCACTCTCGACCAGCTCCTTGGGGATCGCCGCCATGTTGACCGCGACGAAGGCGCGATGCTTGCGCCGGCCGTAATCGTGCAGCGCGCGCGCGACCAGCTCCTTGCCCGTGCCGCTCTCGCCCGCGATGGTGACGGTGAGATCGCTCTGCGTCAGCCGCGCGATGACGCGATAGATCTCCTGCATCGCCGCCGAGCGGCCGATGATCGGAAGCCGGTCGTCCGTCTCGCCCGGCGCGGGCTCGCGCTTCTTCTCCGGCGCCGACAGCGCGCGGGCGACGATCGCGGTCAGCTCTTTCAGGTCGAAGGGCTTGGGCAGATAGTCGAACGCGCCGCGCTCGGCGGCGGCGATGGCGGTCAGGATCGTGTTCTGCGCGCTCATCACCACGACGGGAAGCTCGGGGCGGATGCGCTTGATGCGCGGGATCAGATCGAAGCCGTTCTCGTCGGGGAGGACGACGTCGGTGATGACGAGATTGCCCTCACCCGCCGCAACCCAGCGCCACAGCCCCGCCGCGCTGCCGGTCGTGCGCACGTCGTAGCCCGCGCGGACGAGCGCCTGGTTGAGCACGGTGCGGATCGCGCTGTCGTCGTCGGCGATGAGGATGACGCCATCGGGCATGGTCAGGCTCCTTCGGCCGCTTTGGGCAGCAGGATGCGGAAGACGGTCTTGGCCGCTGCGGAGTCGCATTCGACGACGCCGCCGTGATCGCCCACGATCTTGGCGACGAGCGCCAGGCCCAGCCCCGTGCCGTACGTCTTCGTCGTCACGAACGGATCGAAGATGTGCGGCATCAGCTCGGGCGCGATGCCTTTGCCGTTGTCGCGCACCGTGATCTCGATGGGCAGGCTCAGCCGCTCGCCCGCGACCGCGGCGCCGAAGCGCACGCCGGGGCGATAGCCGCTGGTCAGTACGATCTCGCCGCCGTTCTCCGGCAGCGCGTCGAAGGCGTTGCGCACGAGATTGAGGAACACCTGTACGAGCTGATCGAAATTCCCCGACACGTCCGGCAGTGACGGATCGAAGGTCTCGCGGAACGTCGCGTCGCGTGCGAAGCCGGCCTCGGCGAGCTTGCGCACGCGGTCCAGCACCTCGTGGATGTTCACCGGCGCGCGCGTTAGGCTGCGCGTGTCGCCGAAGGTCTCCATGCGGTCGATGAGCGCGCGGATGCGGTCGGTTTCGTCGCAGATGAGCTGCGTGAGCGTCTTGTCCTCGGTCTGATCTTCGAGGAGCTGGGCCGCGCCACGGATGCCGGCGAGCGGGTTCTTGATCTCATGCGCCAGCACGGCGGCCATGCCGTGCATCGAGCGCACCGCGCCACGATGCAGGAGCTGGCGATCGATGCGTTGCGCCAGGCTCGCTTCCTGGAGCGTCAGGACCACCGCGCCATCCGGCTTGGCGAGCGGCGTCACGGTCACGTCGGCGACGCGTTCGCCGTGGCGCGGCGTGGTGAGGTCCATCGTGCGCTCGCTGACCGAAGCGCCGCGGGCGCGCGCCTGGGCGATCAGCCCGATCAGCGGCGTGCCGAAGGGGACGAGATCGTCGAGCTTCTGCTTGAGCAGAAGCCCTGCGCCGCTGCCGAAGAACTGCTCGGCGGCTGGGTTGACGTAAAGCAGCCGCTGCTCCGCATCCGCCACCAGGACGGGCATGGGCAGGGTATTGGCGACTAGCGCGGAAAGATCGATGCTCAACCAGGCCCACCTGCAGGTCTTTGCCTACTCGTTGGGCAGCATAGGTTGATGGCTACAATTTATGCAATGGTGCAGAATTCGCTAAGAGCATCAGCTGCTTTCACAAGACACTCCATAGCCATGCCAAGAATTGCACGATGGCGCATAAAGATGCGATCGCGCCGAGAAAGAGCGCGAGCGGCTCAATGGAATCCTTGTTTGGAGAGATTTTCGGAGCTTTCACCGCACACCTCTTCATTAAACTTGAGGGTTTGGTGAATGCGATTGGTTAAGGGGTATTAGGGGTCAAACCATTTGCGTCTACAAGGGGCACATTTGGCGAACACATCGTACAAACGCAGCGTAGTTAACCGTGTTATTCATAATATCAATATCTGCTATTTTTTTGTATTTTAAATATAGAATATATTGAATACCAGTTATAAAATTCAGATACACTGATTGCAGGCCATTTCCAACTCGCAGTGAGTGATTTCACCGCGGGGAATTCGCTTCCCGCAGTAGTTCCTTTTTGCCACGCCCGCCGTGTTTGGTTACATAGCCATATGCCGAAAACAACTGTCTTAATCGTCGCCGCCGGACGGGGCGAGCGCGTCGGCGGGCCGGTGCCGAAGCAGTACCTGCCCCTTCTCGGAAAGCCGATGCTGCGCTGGACGGTGGAGGCGTTTCTCGGCCGCGTCGACGCCATCCAACTCGTCGTCGGCACCGATGACGAGGCGGCCTACCGGGACGCGGTGCGCGGCATCGACCTGCCCCATCCGGTCGCCGGCGGCCCGACGCGGCAGCATTCGGCGATGCATGGGCTCGAAGCGCTGGCGCATCACAAGCCCGATTTCGTCCTGATCCACGATGCGGCCCGTCCCCTGGTGTCGCCGGCCACGATCGAAAGCGTCGTCGCGGCGCTGGCGGCGGGTGCCGACGCGGCGGTGCCCCTGCTCGCCGTCGCCGACACGCTGCGCAAGCACGAGGACGGCAGATGGATCACCGTTCCGCGCGACGGGCTGATGCGGGCACAGACGCCGCAGGGCTTCCGCTTCGAGAAAATCCTCAAGGCCCATCGCGACCACAAGACGCTCGCGCTCACCGACGACATGGCGCTGGCGGAACTTGCCGGCCTCGATATCGTTGTCGTCCCGGGCGAGGAAACCAATCTCAAGATCACCAGCGCGAAGGACATCCCCATGGCGGAACAGCTTCTGGCCGCGCGGCTGGGCGAGACGCGCACCGGCTCCGGCTACGACGTGCACCGCTTCACCGATGGCGATCACATCTGGCTCTGCGGCGTGAAGATCGCGCACGACCACGCGCTCGAGGGCCATTCCGACGCCGATGCCGGGCTGCACGCGCTCACCGACGCGATCCTGGGCGCCATCGGCGAAGGCGACATCGGCATGCACTTTACGCCCACCGACGAACGCTGGCGCGGCGCGCCGTCGTGGAAGTTCCTCGATCACGCGGCCGGTTTGGTGCGCGACAAGGGCGGCGCCGTCGCGCATTGCGACGTCACCATCATCTGCGAGCGGCCGAAGATCGGCCCGCACCGCGAGGCGATGCGCGCGCGGATCGCCGAAATCCTCAAGCTCGACGTCGGCCGCGTCAGCGTGAAGGCGACGACGACGGAGGGCCTGGGCTTCATCGGCCGCCGCGAAGGCCTCGCTGCCGAGGCCGTCGCCACAGTGCGCCTGCCATGAGCAACGTCGCCACGCTCTTTGGCCTCGGACGTCTCGGCTTCGCGCCGGGAACGCTGGGCAGCCTCGTCGCGCTTCCTATCGCGTGGCTCGTGATGCGCTTCGGCGGGATGTACGTGCTGCTCGGCGTCACCGCGGTCGTCGCCATCGCCGCGATCTGGGTGAGCGACGCCTATGCGCGCGAGATCGGCGCCGAGGACCCGCAGGACTGCATCATCGACGAGGTCGCGGGGCAGATGCTCGCTTGCGCGCTTAGCCCCCTGTCGCTTGCGGGCTTCGCGCTCGCCTTCGTGCTCTTCCGGCTCTTCGACATCTCCAAGCTGTGGCCGATCTCGGCGGTGGAGCGCATCGGCGGCGGCGCGGGCATCGTCGGCGACGACATGCTCGCGGGCCTGATCGCCGGCATGGTGGTTGCGACTGCGGCGACGGCGGGACTTGTCTGATGTTCCCTTCGCCGCTGCTTCGCCTTGCCGAAGTCGTCACCGCCGAGGCGCGCGCGCAGAAGCTGCGCATCGCCACCGCCGAAAGCTGCACCGGCGGATTGATCGGGGGTTTGCTCACCGAGATCCCGGGCTCGTCGGAGGTCTTCGAGCGCGGCTTCATCGTCTATTCCAACCGCGCCAAGCAGGACATGCTGGGTGTGCCCGGCGATCTCATCGCCGACATGGGCGCGGTCTCCGAAGCCGTCGCGCGCATGATGGCCGAAGGCGCGGTCGAGAACTCCAACGCGCATCTCGCGGTCGCGGTGACCGGGATCGCGGGCCCCGGCGGCGGCACGCCGATGAAGCCCGTCGGCCTCGTCCACATCGCAGCTTGCCGCGAGAACCGCTCGATCCTGCACGAGGCCCACCGCTTCGGCGACATCGGCCGCAGCGAGGTGCGGATGAGGAGCGTGGAAGCGGCGCTGGAGCTGTTGCAGCGGCTTTTCTAGCCCAAATGTCATGGCCCGCGAATGCGGGCCACCCAGCTGGGTTCTGCACACTGCCGAAAGCGCTGGCGCGGAGGTCATTTTTTCTCCGCGAATTCTTTGAAATAGAGCAAGCGTTACCTGGGTGGCCCGCATTCGCGGGCCATGACAAATGAGTTTTCAATTGAAAGGAATCCTACGCCGTCTTCTTCGACAGCTTCTCAGCCCTCTCCAGGAACGCGTCGGTGGTGCGCAGGAGGACGCGGCCGAAGGCTGTGCCGACGACCATGTTCAGCACGGGATTGCGCAGCTCGAAGGCGATGGAGAAGTCGATCTTGCAGCCCTGCCCCTGCGGCGTGAAGCGCCAGTGGTTCTCCAGCTGCCGGAACGGACCCTCGGTCTGCACCACGTCGATGGTGCGGCCTTCCGGGTCGAGCACCACGCGGCTGGTGTAGCTCTCGCTGAAATTCCGGAAGCCCGCGGTCATGCGCGCGCTCAAGATCTCGCGGCCCTTGAGGTGGCTGCGGCCCACGATGTGCAGCGCCTTCACCCCTGGAACGAATTTCGGATATCTCTCGACGTCGGCGACGATCGCATACATGAGGTCGGCCGTATACGGAACGGTGCGGCTTTCGCTATGCTTGGTCACGCGCGCGAAGCCCTCGCGGATTTGAGCGCGGCAAAATCGCTGTCGGCATGATAGGACGAGCGCGTGAGCGGGCTTGCCGACACCATCGCGAAGCCCTTGGCGCGGGCGACCTGCTCGAGGCCCTTGAACTCGTCCGGAGCCCAGAAGCGCGCGAGCGGCGCGTGCTTCTTGGTCGGCTGCAGATATTGGCCGATGGTGAGGAAGTCGACGCGCGCGGCGCGCAGGTCGTCCATCACCTGCATGATCTCCTCGCGGCTTTCGCCCAGCCCCACCATCAGCCCCGATTTCGTGAAGCCTTCCGGCACCAGCTCCTTGGCGCGCTCCAGAAGGCGCAGCGACGCGAAATAGCGCGCGCCCGGCCTGACCGACAAATAAAGCCGCGGCACGGTCTCGAGATTGTGGTTGAAGACGTCGGGACGCGCGTCCATCACGACGTCGAGCGCGCCGTCCTTGCGCAGGAAATCGGGGGTCAGCACCTCGATGCTCGTGCCGGGGCTCAGCTGCCGGATCGCGCGGATCGTTCGCGCGAAATGCTCCGCCCCGCCGTCGGCAAGATCGTCGCGGTCGACCGAGGTGACGACGACGTGCTTGAGGCCGAGCTTGGCTGTGGCGCGCGCCACGTTCTGCGGCTCATCGGCGTCGAGCGCCGTGGGCAGGCCCGTCTTGACGTTGCAGAAGGCGCAGGCGCGCGTGCAGGTGTCCCCTAAGATCATCATCGTGGCGTGGCGGTGCGTCCAGCACTCGCCGATGTTCGGGCACGCCGCCTCCTCGCAGACCGTGTGCAGCTTGTGCGCGCGCACGATCTCCCTGGTCTGCGCATACTCGCGGCTCACCGGCGCCTTGACGCGGATCCATTCCGGCTTGCGCAGCACGGGACTGTCCGGCCGGTGGGCCTTTTCCGGGTGACGCGGGGGCTCGGCGCGGTCGATGACGACGGTCATGGCGGTCATATAGGACTCTTCGCGCCCCGATGCCACAATGGCGTCCGCCGCCGATGGGATAGCTGCCATGATCACGGAACCCGCCATGTTCGCGCTCGCCGACCGCTTCATGCATGCCATAGAGCACGGCGACGCCGAGGCCATCGCGGCCTGCTACGCGCCCGACGTGCGCATCTGGCACAACAACGACGGCAAGGAGCAGGGACCGGCCGAGAACCTTCGCGTCCTGCGCTGGGTCGAAGAGCGTCTCAAGAACCGCAAGTACGAGATCGCCGGCCGTCACGCCTTCCCGGGCGGCTATGTGCAGCAGCACACTCTGACCGGCACGCTGCGCGACGGGACACCGTTCCGCATGCCGGCCTGCCTGGTCGTCACCGTCGAGAACGGACGCATCGCGCGGCTCGAGGAGTATCTCGATTCCGCCCATGTGCAGCCGCTGTTGAGGGGGTAGTTCCACACCCTTCCCTCATCGTCATCGCCCGCTTTATGCGGGCGACCCACGGCAGCAGGCGCCGACCATCGAACTTGTATCCGTGGGTCGCCCGGACAAGCCGGGCGATGACGTCTGTGGGGAAGAGAGATGAATCCGTTCGTCCGATTAAGGCACGGTTTCCGAAACGTCATCTTAACGGCATCTTAGGATAATCCTAACGGGTTTGGGACCGTGGGAGTCTTCGAAGATGACGGGGTTGCATCGCGCCGTGTTGCGCGGGTTTGCCGTTCTGGCGGCGGTCGCGGCGCTCGGCGGTAGCGCCGGCGCGCACAAGATCATGGTGATCCATTCCTTCTGCGGCGAGGCCAATTGCGCCGACGGCGGCAGCGGCATGTCGCTGGTGCGCGATGCAGCGGGCAATCTCTACGGCACGGCGGCGCCGACCTCTTCGGACTATGGCTCGATCTTCGAGCTGAGCCCGGCGGGCGGCAAATGGACGTATCGCGCGCTCGATCATTTCAGCCAGGGCGCACAGCTCACGCCCAACGCGCCGCTGATCGTCGACGTGAACGGCGATCTGTACGGCTCCCTGAAGGACTACAACCGGCTCTCGCGCGGCGGCATGATCTTCAAGCTCAGTCACAGCGCGGACGGCTCGACCTGGACGTACCGCATGCTGCATTACTTCACGCAGGATCGTTACGGCTCCGAAGGCGCGATGACCTATGCGGGCGCCGCCGCGGGTCTGCCCTATGACGGCGTCTCGACGCTCTATGGTCCCTCGGGGCAAGGCGGGCGCGATGCAAAGGGCACCATCTTCGCGCTCACCCCGCCGACCACGGGCAAGATTTGGGACTACAAGATCATCTATTCCTTCTGCCGGCGGGCCGATTGCGCCGACGGCTGGGCGCCTTTCGACACGCTGACGATGGACGGGGCAGGCAACCTCTACGGCACCACCGTCGCCGGCGGCGCGAACGGACAAGGCGTGCTCTTCGAGCTGAGCCCGGGCGCCAAGCACTGGTCGAACACCGTGCTTCACGATTTCTGCTCGCAGAGCGATTGCGGCGAGCCGCTCACCAACAGCGTCGTCCGCGATGCCGCGGGCAACCTCTACGGCACCACGTCGGAGGACGCCGGATGTGTCGCCGGCCAGCCTTGCGGCGTCCTCTACAAGCTCGCGCCCGATGGACAGGAGAGCGTCCTGCACGGCTTCTGCTCGCAGAGCGATTGCGCCGACGGCAAGGATGCCGGCATGGGGCTGACCATGGACGCGAACGGAACGCTCTATGGCGTGACCACCCAAGGCGGCGGCAACGACCAGGACGTCAACGGCAAGGGCGGCGGGACGATCTTCTCCTTCGACGGCAAGTATCACGTCCTGCACAGCTTCTGCGCGCGGACGAACTGCACCGACGGCGCCTATCCCATCGGCCCCTTGATCGCGGACGGCGCGGGGCATTTCTACGGCGTCACCTCAAGCGGCGGCGCAACGGGACACGGCACCATTTTCGAGTTCGCGCCTTAAAAAGGCGGCGGGGCGGCGATTTCTCCCCGGTTTTGCCGCCACGGCCGTTTGCGCTAAAATTTCACCATAATTCGGGACCGGGATGAACCTGGACCGCCGGGGAGAGACGATTGACCTTAGCCACCGTTGCCGCCGCGTCCGGCGAAGACGTTTGTCCGTTCGACATCTCCAGCACGGGCAAGTCCGTATTCCGCGGCTTCGTGGACGCCCGCGCCAGGTTCGGCGGCAAGCGCGTCTGCATCTTCGACGTCGACGACAGCGAGCGGACCTATGACGACATCCTGCGCGGCGCGCTGGCGCTCGGCCACGCGCTGAAGGCGGGCACGAAAAAGGGGGAATGCGTCGGCGTCATGCTGCCGACCGGCGCGGGCGCGATCGCGACGTTCCTGGCGGTGTCGGCCTATGGCCGCGTTCCGGCGATGCTGAATTTCACCTCGGGCGCGGCGGCGGTCAAATCCGCACTCAAGACGGCGCAAGTGAAGAAGATCGCGACCGCCAGGCGCCTGGTCGAGATGGCGGGGCTCCAGTCCCTGGTCGACGAACTCTCGCAGACGGCCGAGATCGTCTATCTCGAGGACGTCCGCGCGAACCTTTCGCTCATGGACAAGGTGGCCGCGGCCGTCGGCCAGTTCTTCCCGGGGCTCATGACCTCGCATCCGTCGCCGGACGCGCCGGCGGTGATCCTCTTCACCTCCGGCACCGAAGGCGAGCCGAAAGGCGTGGCGCTCTCGCACCGCAACCTGCTCGCCAATGTCGAGCAAGTGCGGGTGCACCTGGCGCTCTATTCGTCGGACATCCTGCTCAATCCCCTGCCCGCGTTCCATTGCTTCGGGCTGACGGTCGGCTCGCTGATGCCGCCGCTGCTGGGGCTGAAGGTCGTGTGCCATCCCACGCCCTTGCAGCCGAAGGAGATCGTCAACCGCATCCGCAAGCACCAGGCGACGATCCTGGTCTCCACCGACACCTTCATCACGCAATATGCGCGCGTCGGCGAGCCGGGCGATCTCAAATCGCTGCGGCTGACCGTCTGCGGCGCCGAGCGGCTGCGCGACGAGACGCGCGCGCTGCTGCGCAAGAAGCACGGCATCGAGCTGCTCGAAGGCTACGGCGTCACCGAGGCCTCGCCGGTGATCGCCGCGAACCGGCCCGGCGCGAACCGTCCCGGCACCGTCGGGCAATTGATGGCCGACATGCAGCTGCGCCTCGATCCGGTGGAAGGCATCCCCAATGCGGGGCGCCTGGTGGTGAAGGGCCCGAACGTGATGCTCGGCTATCTCAAGGCCGACGCGCCGGGCAAGATCGTGCCGCCCGATGGCGGCTGGCACGACACCGGCGACGTCGTCTCGGTGGACGAGGACGGCTACATCGCGATCAAGGGGCGGCTGAAGCGTTTCGCCAAGATCGGCGGCGAGTCGGTTTCGCTCGCGGTCGTCGAGAGCTGCGCCTCGGCCTTGTGGCCCGACCACGGCCACGCCGCGATCACCGTGCCCGACGGCCGCAAGGGCGAGCAGATCGTGCTCATCACCACCAACCCAGACGCCAACCGCCACGACATCGTAGGCTGGGCGCACAATCACGGCGTCTCCGAGCTCGCGATCCCGCGCCGCATCGTCTGCGTCGACGAGATACCGGTGCTCGGCACCGGCAAGACCGACTATGTGAAAGTGCAGAAGATGCTGCCCGCGGAAGGGCAAGTGAACTAGGATTGTTCACATTTCAGTGTCATGGCCCGCGAATGCGGGCCACCCAGGTGAAAACCTGCGAGAATCGCCCAGCATCGTCTTAACGTCGCGCAACAGGATTCAGAATGCAGAACCCACTGGGTGGCCCGCATTCGCGGGCCATGACGAGTTGTTGAGACCATGCTGACGCGGCGAAGCTGTCTCGCGGCGCTCGCGGTCCTCACCGTTCCGGCGCGCGCGGATGGGACGGATGGCCGGCTGAAGGCGCGCCCGAGTCTTTCGCCGCCGCAGCCGCCCGCGCCGCGCGCGGGAGATTTCACGCCGCTGGGCTTGGACGAGAGGGACGCAACCCTCTACGCACCGAAAAGCTTTGTGCCGCAGACCGCGCTGCCGCTGCTGGTGATCCTGCACGGCTCGGGCGGCAACGGACACGAGACGGCGGCGGCGCTCGCAAGCGAAGCCGATAAGCGGAACCTGCTCGTGCTCGCACCCTCTTCCCGCCGCAGCACCTGGGACGTGCATCACGCGCCCGCCTGCGACGACACGCTCTTCATCGACCGCGCGCTGGCATGGACGTTCGGCCGCACGACCATCGACGCCAAACGTATCGCGCTCATGGGCCTGTCGGACGGCGCCGCCTTCGCGCTGTCGCTCGGCCTCGCCAATGGCGATTTCTTCTCGGACGTGCAGTCGCTCTCCGCGAGCACCTTTCACGTGCCGCTCACCATCGGAAAGCCGCGCATCTTCGTCAGCCACGGCCGCCGCGACCACACCATTCCTTTCGCGACCGGACAGCGCATCGCCGGCACGCTGAGCGCGGCCGGCTACGACGTGATGTTCCGCCCCTTCGACGGCGGACACGAGTTGACGAAGGACTGCCTGGACGCGGCGCTAGACCGCTTTCTCGGTTGACGTCGCCATGATCTCGTCATGGCGCGCGCAGATGCGCGGCCACAGCGATGCGGCCTCGGGCATCTTCAGGTCGCATTCCTCGTCGAGGAAGCGCACGAGCTCGGACGCCGAGTCGAGCGTCCTGTCGGTGAAGCCCTGCGGCGTGACGATGCGCACGACGCGCCCGCGCAGCACCTGGACATGGCCGTCGCGGAAGCGGAAGCAGAACAGATTCTGCGTGAACGGCGACATGGGCGAGGTCTGCATCCACACGCATTTCTCGGCCAGCTCCGCCTCGTCCACCGCTTCGAGCTTGAAGTCGAAGGAGGGCGCGCAGCCGAATTCGTGATGGCGCAGCCGCCACCAGCCGTCGTCGACGCGCGAGACGTTGAACGTGAACCCGCCCGAGACGAAATCGCCCTCGCGCACCGGGATCGGATCGACCGGCCCGTCGCCGAAGCCGACATCGGCGAGATAGAGCCCCTCGGGCAGTTCGACCCGCAGTACCAGATGATTGCGCACGGCCATCTCGCCCCACGCCTCGCGCATCACCGCGCCGAGCGAGCGGGTCACCTTGAAGCCCAGCTCTGCGAGCGCCCAGCCGAAGATGCCGTTCATCTCGTAGCACCACCCGCCGCGCCCGCGCGTCACGATCTTCTCGTAGATCGGCCCGATCTCGGTCGTTACCGGCCGCCCGAGCTGCACGTCCAGGTCCTCGTAGGGAATCGAGCGCAAATGGGCGTGGTGAAGGGTCGTGAGCCCCTCAAGCGTCGCGGGCGGCCGCTCGGTCAAGCCGATCCGGCGGAGATAGGCGTCGATGTTCATGGGTCCCCAGATCTCAGAACGAATGATCTACACTGTGCATTCGTTTTTCGGTTTTTAAAATCGCCGCGCCGATCAGCCGGCCGTGTTGACCGCCAGTTGAGCAGCGAAAGCCCGCTTGTAGGCGGGCCGCGCTTCGCCGCGGGCGACGTAGGCGGCCAGGCTCGGAAATTCGCCCAGGATGCCCGACGGCTTCAGCCTCAGCAGCACCGACACCATCATCAGGTCGCCCGCGCTGAACCCGCCGTCGAGCCAGTCGGCATCGCCGAGGCGGGCGGACAGCTGTCTCAACCGGTCGCGGATGCGATCCACGACCAGAGGCAGGCGCTCCTTGCTCCAGGGCTTGTCGCCCTCCACAAACTTGGCGATCACGAGGTCGAGGATCGCCGGCTCCACCGAATTGAGCGCGGCGAACATCCACATGATCGCGCGCGCCCGCGCATCGGCATCGTCCGGCAGCAGGCCCCCGTGGCGCTCGGCGATATGGAACACGATCGCTCCCGTCTCGAACAGCGCGAGACCGCCTTCCTCATAGGTCGGTATCTGGCCGAAAGGATGGAGCGCGAGATGCGCGGGTTCCTTCATCGCCTTGAACGAAACAAGGCGGACCTCGTAAGGCCGGCCCGCCTCTTCAAGCGCCCAGCGAACGCGCGTATCGCGCGCCAGCCCCTTGCCGCCATCGGGCGACCGCTCAAAGGCGGTGATGGTGATGGTCATCGCGGGGCTCCTTTCGGGCGAAAATCATCAGCTGCGGAGCGGGCAAGCTGTCAAGGCAAACCGGCACCTATGCTGCCCTCATGCTTCGACAGGCTCAGCATGAGGGCGTGCCCCAAACCCTCACCCTGAGCTTGTCGAAGGGTGAGATCGTCCTGGCACTGCTCGGTTCATCGGATAGGAATATTATCTCAGTCGTGTAGCTTACACAGAAGCACTAGGCGTAGTCCTCCGAAATCAGTGAGTAACTGGGCGAAGTCTAGCCGCCGGTCGCTGAATCGTTGCAGTCTGCCACCGCGACAACGAGCGCGGGTGGCAGGGGGCTTATGTGGTTCAATACAAACCGCTGAAGGTATCGCAGCTCAAGCTTGACCTCAGAAATTACCGGCTGGGCAAGACGAAGAACCAGCCTGCGACTTTCCAAGCCATGCTGGAAGATCAAGCCGACCTGCTCGCGAATCTAGCTCGTGACATCATCGACCACGGTCTCAGCCCCGGAGAAATGGTGTGGGTGATCCCGGATGAAAGCGATGCTGACATGTACACAGTCTTGGAAGGCAATCGGCGCATCACAGCGTTGAAAGTGCTCGACACCCCATCCATCGCGGTCGGGTCCGCCGTGGAAAAGAAGTTCACAAACCTGTCCAAAGAATACGCGCAAAGAAGCCCAATCCGCGAAGTTTATGGGTGCGTATTCTCAGGCCGCGAAGAAGCGCGTCCTTGGATTCGGCGCAGGCATATGAATGCAGGGTCCGGCGTCGGCCTTGAAGGCTGGGGCTTTATGGCAAAGGGCCGGGCAATGCGCGACGAAGGAGAAAACGCGCCGCGCACGCTCATTGTGATGGAAGCCCTTCAAGATCGCTCGCCAGAATGGGCTCAAATCGAAAGTGCTCTTGACGAAAAATGGTCCACCGTTGACCGCGTGATGAATTCATCAAGTCTTCCCAAGACCCTTGGCATTACTATCGATCCGAACAAAGGGACGATCACAGCAGAAAACGGTGACGCGCAGGCAGCAAGATCGCTCCTGAGACGAATTCTCGCTGCAATGGCGGATCCTGAATTCAAATTCAAAAAGATCGAAGACAGGAACGACCGTGAAAATTTCATTGGCGATTTTGCCCAATACGCCGTGAAGCTTAAGCCTGCTGTCCCGCGCGACGGACGCGACGGCGGTAAATCCGGTGATAAAGGCAAATCCGGGGGAAAAGAAAAGGATTCTAAGGGAGGCTCAAAAAAGCCGAAGGCAGATTCACTTGCTCGCGACACGTTGGCGCCGAAGAGAGGCCCTAAAATTTTGCCGGTCGTTGGAACGCGCCTCAATCCGCTATATGGCGAATGCCGCAAGATAAAAATCCATGGCAACGAGAATGCAGCGGCGCTGCTATTGCGTGTGTTCATTGAGTTGAGCAGCGAGGCATATTTAAAAACTCGACGGGTGCCGATCCCGCAAGCACTGAAAGAAAAAGGTCGAAAAAGGTGGGATGAATTCGGAATCGCTCTGGCAACGAAGGTCGAGTGTGTCTGCAATAACCTCGATCCAACGCGCCGCGAAAAGAAATTCCAGCAGGCCCGCTTGGCCATCGATCCGGGAACCAAGGGCTATTATTCGGTCGAGACCCTCCACGGTTATTTCCACAATGTCGATCTGCTGCCGGATGCCAAGGACCTGAAGAGAGCTTGGGATGCTTGGGAGAGCTACCTGTTTGAGCTTCATACATCTTTGAACCCAGGCCCATAAATATCGCTGGCCAGCGCGGTGACGAATGTATAAATAGCCATGTTCGACACACCTCTCAGATACCCCGGCGGCAAAGCTCGTCTCACGCAATACGTCCTTGACGTGTTCAAGCTCAACAATCTGGCCGGAGGGCACTACGTTGAGGCTTACGCAGGAGGTGCCGGCGTGGCTTTCCCGTTGCTGTATTTGGAATATGCTATGCACATTCATCTCAACGATCTGAACAAATCTGTTTTTGCTTTCTGGAAATCGGTTCTCGAAGAACCTGAGGAATTATGTCGGCTCGTCCGCGATAAACCGCTGACAATTGGCCAATGGAAAAAGCAACGTAAAATTCAGACCGCTACCGACGTGAGTAGATTGGAGCTTGGCTTCTCCACACTCTATCTTAATCGGACCAACCGATCTGGAATTTTGAACGCGGGCGTAATCGGCGGCCTCGATCAAACCGGTGGCTGGAAAATAGATGCACGCTTCAATCGCAAGGATCTTATCAAGCGCATTGAGAAGATTGCGAGCTATGCGCCAAGGATCAGTCTGTACAACATGGATGCGGCGGCATTCATCACTGAAAAGCTTCCCGAGATTTCGAGAAAATCGCTCGTTTATCTCGATCCTCCTTATTATGCGAAGGGTAGCGAGCTTTACGAGAACCATTATAAGCCCGGAGATCATGCCGCCATCGCTGTACTGGTAGCGAAGATCAAGCAGAAGTGGATTGTTTCGTATGACAATGTGCGCCCGATTCGAAAGCTGTACCAGCAGTTCGAACAAGAGCCGTTTGGCTTGCGCTACTCCGCACAGGATCGTTATGACGGCAAAGAGGTCATGATATTCAGTCGTGACCTGAAAACACCGGATTCTGTGGAGTCGTTCCGTGGCATAGCGGCGTAGGTATCATGGCGAAGCCAACGGGCCGCCTCGAACCACTCGCGGGCGGTTGTCTCGTCGTGGAAGTGCTACTTGCGAAATATTCTTAGCCAGTTTTGGTACGTTTGTCGTCTATCCTTACAATCTAGGCTAGCGGGTTGTGGTGCTAACTACGCAACTAGGAATATTATCTCCATAAATTATTCGCCTGTCCCTCATATAGGGGACTTGCATATAGCGAACTTCATGCTAGATGTAACTCCGCAATAGTTGGGAGGCGGAAAGCAGCGCGTCGTGCCACCTGAGACAGATTACACGCGCAAATTCCGTAAGGAACTGATGGCCGGGCTATCATCGCTCGTCCTCCTGGCCGTGCTCGCCCGTGCGGGCCGGGAGATGTATGGCTACGAAATCGCGAAAGCGGTCAAAGCCGAGGGCGAAGGCGGGCTGATCTTCAAGCAGGGCGCGATCTATCCGGTCCTGCGGTCCCTTCACGCGACGGGCCTTTTGGAGAGCCGGGTCGAGGCTTCGGCCTTCGGTCCGCCCCGCCGCTACTACAACATCACCGACGGCGGGCGCCGCGCACTGGCCGAGTGGCAGTTCGCCTGGCGCGACATGCGCGAATTCGTCGACGACGCCCTCAAGGGCGGCGGCATGGGCGCAGGAGCCGGCGATGACGCCAGACCGTCGGCCTGAAACGGTCCGAGCCTATCTGGACGCGCTGAGGCGCGCGCTCAAAGGCGCGCCCGCCGGGCTGATCGCCGACGCGCTCGCCGACACCGAAGACCATCTGAACAACGAGATTTCCCACAACCCGGATCTTCCGGAATCCCTGATCCTGGCGTCCGTCATCGACATCTACGGCACGCCGCAAGAAATCGCAGAGGAGTACCGAGACATGGAAGCCACAATCGGCGGGCCCTTCCCCAAGACCGAGCCCAGCCAAGAGCGCCGCTACGGATTCTTCAACGTCATCTCCGACACGCGCACCTACGGCGCGCTGCTCTACATGCTTTTGTCGCTGGTGACGGGTATCGTCTATTTCACCTTCGTCGTCACCGGCATGTCGCTGAGCCTGGGCCTGATGATCACGATCATCGGCATACCGCTGGCGCTCGTCGTGCTCGGCATGTCGCGGCTGTTCGCGCATGTCGAGGGCCGCATCGTCGAGGGACTGCTCGGCGTGCGCATGCCGCGCCGCCTGCCGCCCGCGACCCAGGCCGACGAGACGATCTGGTCGCGCATCAAGGACGTCGTAAGCGACATCCGCACCTGGTCGTCGATGCTCTACATGCTGCTGATGCTGCCGCTGGGCATCGTATACTTCACCTTCGCGGTGACCGGACTGTCGCTGTCGCTCGGCGTCACGGCCGTCAGCATCTACGGCCTCGTGACCAACGACGCCAGCCACATGCGCTTTGACGGCGTTCCCTGGATGCAGCATCTGGTCCACACCGCGCCGGGCCTGATCCTATTCGCGCTCGCCGGCCTGCTCCTGTTCTTCCTCGTGCTGCACATGGCGCGCGGGATCGGCTGGCTGCACGGCAAGATCGCCGAGTTGCTTCTCGTCCGGCTCTAGCCTCCAATAAATGCCGGACACCCTGGCGCCGCGGATCACCAGATTCGCGGCGCTATTTTTCCGCCCCGCGGCCAGAGACCCTTAACCCCATTACGATTAACGCCCCGGTAAGGGTTGACGCGCCTAATAGCCTTTGCGCTATAAGGCCTTGCTGCCGGTTCGCCGGGCGCATGACGCGTGGGGGAGCCTGGGCTGGGGGAGACTTCGGCTCGACTATACTCAGGAGCCGATGTGGAGCGACGCAGCCCCCTAGCTACGACGTCCGTGATGGGCGAATGGCGCAAATCCGCGCATGGCGCCGCGACCGCGCTCGGCACGACCGACGGGCGCTGGGCCCTGGTGAGCACCTCGCTCACCGCGATGATCGCCGGCTCCATCGCCTGGCTCGCGATCGGCACCATGCCGCCGATGAAGCCGCACGGCTTGGCGGCGCACAGCCAGACAACGTTCCTGCCTTATCAATTGTTCCAGAAGCTCACTCATTCGGACGGCAACTACGCTTCGATCGCGCCGTTCACGCCGCCCAAGCCCACCTCGCCCCTCGACCAGGCCGCAGACGACCAGACGCTCGACAGCGGCGACGCCACCTCCGGGATAGACACCCGCACCGTCACCATGGACCGCGGCGACACGCTCGCGGGCGCGCTTGAGGACGCGGGCATATCTTCCGAGGACGCGAGCGCCGCGGTCGCGGCCCTGGGCAAGGTCTACAACGTGCGCAGCCTGCGCGCGGGCCAGGACTTCGAGGTCACCTATTCCACCGCGCCGCAAACCGCCGACGCGAACGAGAACGCCCAAGCGCTCGTGCCCGCCACCGGCGACGAGGACGACGCGAACGCCAACGGTCCCGTCGGCCCCGCCACCATCGCACCGGCGGCGCATCTCATCTCGATCGCGTTCTCGCCCTCGATCGAGCACGAGATCACCATCGCGCGCGACGAGAGCAACGCCTTCGCCGCCAGCGACATCGTGAAGAAGCTCCAGGTGCACGAGCACCGCGCCGGCGCGACGATCGAAGGCAGCCTCTATCTCAGCGCCATGCGCGCGGGCGTCCCCGCCGACGTCGTGGTCGAGATGATCCACATGTTCTCCTACGAGGTCGACTTCCAGCGCGACATCCGTCCGGGCGACACGTTCGAGGTCTTCTACAGCTACTACTACACGCCCGAGGGCCAGCCCGCGCGCAACGGCAACATCGCCTATGCGACGATGCATCTGAAGGGCCGCTCGGTGACGCTCTACCGCTACCAGCCCGATCCCAACCAGCCGGCGGATTATTTCGACGCGCATGGCCAGAGCGCCAAGTCGATGCTGATGAAGACGCCGGTCGACGGCGCGCGCATCTCGTCGGGCTTCGGCATGCGCTTCCATCCGGTGCTCGGCTACAGCCGCATGCACAAGGGCATCGACTTTGCGGTGCCGGTGGGAACGCCGGTGATGGCGGCGGGCGCGGGCGTCGTGCAGATCGCCGGCCACATGGGCGGCTACGGCAACTACCTGCGCATCAACCACCAGAACGGCTACGGCACCGCTTACGGACACCTGTCGCGGCTGGCGCCCGGCATCCGCGCAGGCAGCCATGTGCATCAGGGCCAGATCGTCGCCTATAGCGGCAACACGGGCCTGTCGACCGGGCCGCACCTGCACTACGAGATCCTCGTCAACGGTTCCCAGGTCAATCCGCTCGGCGTGAAGGTCGCCCACGGCCGCGTCATGCAGGGCCGCGAGCTGCGCGAGTTCCAGATGGCGCGCCTGCACACCGACGCGCTGATGGCCGCGATGCCGCTCGAGACCAAGGTCGCCGACATCTCGACCGACCTGCGCCAGGCGAAAGTGAAATAGGCAGGCGTGGACGACGCGTTCGCCAAGCGCGAGGCACGCTACCGCACGTTCAGGGAAAGAACCCGGACGCCACCTTCTCGCGCTATCTGATGGAACGGCAGGTCAAGAACCTGCGCGCCGGCCCGGGCGTGCTGAAGATCGCGCTCGCGGGCCGCGAAGACTTCTGGTCCTCGGGCGAAGCCAGGGCGAAGAAGCTGATGGCCGCCGTCGAGCCGCATCACAGGGTCATCGAATACGGCTGCGGCTCCTTGCGGATCGCCGCGCATTTCATCCGCCGTCTCGCGGGGGGAACTTCTTCGGCCTGGACGTCGTAAGCGGGTTCTATGAAGCGGGTTGCGCCGCGATCGGCGAGGACTTGATCGCGCAGAAGACGCTGCATCTCGCCGTCATCGACGCAGCGTCGCTCGACGCAGCCGAAGCCTTCGAAGCCGACTTCATCTACAGCAACGTCGTCTGCGTCCACGTCCATCCGGACGAGATCGAGGCCTACAATCTCGCCCGCTTGACCCGCAAGCCGGGCGCCCGCCTGATTTTCAACGCCACGCTGTCGCAGCGCCCCGTGCGCTACGCCTTCGACGGCTGGGCATGGCCGTTGGAATTCTACAAGGACTCGCTGGGCGCTCTGAAATTCGTGCGCGCGACGACCTCGCCGCCGCAGGCCCGCGACGGCCACGAGATCACGCCGGTGGACCTCGAGTTCCATCGTTGACGCCGCGCTTGCAGGCGTGATCGCCGTCACGCCCCACGCCCCGCGCAACGGTATATTCGTTTCGACGAAAGATAGAGCTAAGCTGGGAACAGCCGGAGCTTGAAAAGGGGACCCTATGACCACCACTGTCTATTTCGCGACCAACCGCGTCATCGCCGGACCGGCCGAGGACTATCGCAACTACGGCAACGGCATCGTCGCGCCGACCGATCCGACGGCGGTGACCTATGGCACGGCCTTCGTGAACGACGCCAATCTGACGGCCGACACGGTGGGTGCGATCACCTCGATCCAGGACATCTCCAAGGGCCATTTCAGCGCCAATGCGACGGCCGACCTGTCGAACCCTGGCCGCAACCTGCTCATCTTCCTCCACGGCTTCGACAACAGCTTCGAGAACGCGCTCACCCGCGCTGCGTTCAATCAGCAATGGTTCAAGGCCTCGAATGTCGATGCCGCGAATATGACCGTCGTCGCCTTTTCGTGGCCGTCGCTGGGCAAGCTGTTGAGCCTTCCCATGCCGGCCGACGACTATTTGCGCGACCAGATGAGCGCCGGTCAGTCGGGCGCGCACATCATGCGGTTCTTTGCGAACCTCGAGCCGATCATCAAGGCCGCGCGCGCCTCGGGCCGCCGCGTGTTCCTGCTCGCCCATTCGATGGGACACATCGCGCTGCAGGCGGCGGTGGAGAGCTGGTTCCTGCACGGCCAGGGCGCCGCGAGCCTGTTCGACCATGCGTTCCTGTGTGCGGGCGACGAGCGCTATGACAGTCTCGGCTTTCCGCCGCCGGGGCGCCTGAGCGACCTCAAGCTGCTGACGAAGCGCATCTCGGTCTATCACAGCACCGCCGACCACGTGATCTGCCTCAGCAACTTCCTCAACGGGCTGCAGCGGCTGGGTTATGAGGGCCCGAAGAACCTGCAGGACACGACCCAGTTCCCGCCGGCGGCGTACCGCATGGTCGACTGCTCGTCCTTCAACGACTACGACAACGACGACTTCCAAGGCTCGCACCAGTACTACCGCCGCTCGGTCAAGGCACGGACGGACATCGCTACCGCGATGGGGGCATGAGGGTAGCCAGGATCACGTGGGCACAAAGCGCAATACGAAAAATATGACTCGCGGACTTGGCCTCTATTTTATCTTCAAGTGGCAGGCTTCAGCGTCGGCATCGTCCTGGTCATCGCCGCCGTGGCGTTTGTCAAATTTGGCGCGAGCTTTTGATGCGAATCCACCTTCCCCTTGAGGGAGGGTCGACAATTTGCTGAGCGGCGCGTAGCGACAGCGTACGCGCGAGCAAATTTCGGGGAGGGGCAAAGCCGCAAGCGCCAGACCCCTCCCCGAAAAATGCTTCGCATTTTTCGACCCTCCCTCAAGGGGAGGGTCGAATGCTCAATGCACCGCCATGCTCGGCGCCGTGTGCTCGATGTCGAGTTCGTCGGGGCTGGCGGCGAACTCGACGCCGTTGATCGTCAACCCGCTCTTGCCGGCGCTCACCTTGATCTTCGAGCCGTCGCTGATCTTGCCTTCGAGCAGCAATTGCGCGAGCGGGTCCTGGAGGCGGCGCTGGATCACGCGCTTCAACGGGCGCGCGCCGTAGACCGGGTCGTAGCCGGCGTTGGCGAGCCACTCATGCGCCTTGGCGTCGAGCGCGATCTCGATCTTGCGGTCGGCGAGCAGCCTGGTGAGGCGGGCGATCTGGATGTCGACGATCTTGGTCATGTTCGCCCGCGACAGGCGGTGGAACAGGATGATCTCGTCCAGGCGGTTCAGGAACTCGGGGCGGAAATGACTGCGCACGGCCTGCATGACCTGGGCGCGGCTTTCCGCGTTCTCCTCGCCGGCGAGGAATTCGGTGCCGAGGTTCGAGGTCAGGATGATGACCGTGTTCTTGAAGTCGACCGTGCGGCCCTGGCCGTCGGTCAGCCGCCCGTCGTCGAGCACCTGCAGCAGCACGTTGAACACGTCGTGATGCGCCTTCTCGACCTCGTCGAACAGGATCACCTGATAGGGCCGGCGCCGTACCGCTTCGGTGAGCACTCCCCCCTCCTCATAGCCGACATAGCCGGGAGGCGCGCCGATCAGGCGCGACACGGAATGCTTCTCCATGAACTCGCTCATGTCGATGCGCACCATGGCGCTGTCGTCGTCGAACAGGAACGCGGCCAACGCTTTCGTGAGCTCCGTCTTGCCGACGCCCGTGGGGCCCAGGAACAGGAACGAGCCGATGGGCCGGTTCGGGTCCTGCAATCCCGCGCGCGAGCGGCGTACGGCGTTGGCGATGGCGCGCACGGCCTCGTTCTGGCCGACGACGCGGTTCTCGAGCGACGTCTCCATGTGGAGCAGCTTCTCGCGCTCGCCCTCGAGCATCTTGTCGACGGGGATGCCGGTCCAGCGCGAGACGACCTGCGCGATGTTCTCCGGCGTCACCGCCTCGTTGACGAGCGCGGTCTTGTCCTTCTCGTCGATCGTCGCGATCTGCTTCTCGAGGCCCGGGATCACGCCATAGGTGAGCTCGCCGGCCTTGGCGAAGTCGCCGCGGCGCTGCGCGATCTCGACCTCGGCGCGGGCGCGGTCGAGCTGCTCCTTCAGGCTCTGCACGTCGGCGACGGATTTCTTCTCCTCGCGCCATTTCGCGGTGAGCGAGGAGGATTTCTCCTCGAGCTCCGCGAGATCGTGCTCCAGCGTGGCGAGGCGATCCTTCGACGCCTTGTCGCTTTCCTTCTTCAGCGCCTCGCGCTCGATCTTCAATTGCACGATGCGGCGGTCGAACTCGTCCAGCGCCTCGGGCTTGGAATCGATCTGCATGCGCAGGCGCGAGCCCGCCTCGTCCATCAGGTCGATGGCCTTGTCGGGCAGGAAACGGTCGGTGATGTAGCGGTTGGACAAGGTCGCCGCCGCCACGATCGCCGCATCGGTGATGCGCACGCCGTGATGGACCTCGTACTTCTCTTTCAGGCCGCGCAGGATGGAGATCGTGTCCTCCACCGTCGGCTCGCTGACGAAGACGGGCTGGAAGCGCCGCGCTAGAGCGGCGTCCTTCTCGATGTATTTGCGGTACTCGTCGAGCGTGGTGGCGCCGACGCAATGCAGCTCGCCGCGCGCAAGCGCGGGCTTGAGCAGGTTGGACGCGTCCATCGCGCCCTCCGCCTTGCCGGCGCCGACGAGCACATGCAGCTCATCGATGAAGAGCACGATCTTGCCGGCGGCCGAGGTGATCTCGTTCAGGACGGCCTTCAGCCGCTCCTCGAACTCGCCGCGGAACTTCGCGCCCGCGATCAAGGATCCCATGTCGAGCGCCATCAACCGCTTGTCGCGCAGGCTCTCCGGCACGTCGCCGTTGACGATGCGCAGCGCCAGGCCTTCGGCGATCGCGGTCTTGCCGACGCCGGGCTCGCCGATGAGCACGGGATTGTTCTTGGTGCGGCGCGAGAGCACCTGGATGGTGCGCCGGATCTCCTCGTCGCGGCCGATGACGGGATCGAGCTTGCCGGTGCGCGCCGCCTCGGTCAGGTCGCGGGCATACTTTTTCAGTGCGTCGTACTGGTTCTCGGCGGTCGCGCTGTCGGCGGTGCGGCCCTGGCGCAGATCGGCAATGGCCTTCGCCAGGTTCTGCGGCGTGACGCCCGCATCCTTCAGGATGCGCGCGCTTTCGGTGCCCGCCGCCATCGACAGCGCGAGCAGCAGATATTCGGCCGTGACGAAGCTGTCGCCCGCCTTCTTCGCCGCCTGCTCGGCTGCATCGAACAGCCGCGCGGCTTCCGGCGACAGGTAGACCTGCCCCGCGCCCTTGCCTTCGACCTTGGCGAGCTTGGCGAGCGCGCGCTCGACGCCGTCGCGCACCTGCTCCGGCTTGCCGCCCGCCGCCGCGATCAGCCGCGCGGCCAGGCCTTCCTCATCGTCGATGAGGACCTTGAGCAGATGCTCGGGCGTGAATTGCTGGTGATTGGAACGCAGCGCCAGCCCTTGGGCCGATTGCATGAATCCGCGCGCACGCTCGGTGAATTTCTCGACGTCCATCTGTTCCTCTCAAGCCTTCGTCACCCCGCCCTTCAGGGCCGATGCGCCGAATCCAAAACGCAGAATACCGCCCCAACAGGGCACGGTTACCGGATTAAATGGGTTCTCTTTCCGTGCTCTTCAAGGGGATTTCCCTTAAATGCCTGAGCGGCGAGAACAGGACGAACAGCGGCGACAGCGTCATCCCGGCGACCGCGATCAAGAGCGTCTCGCGGATGCCGAGCCAGCCGCCCAGCACGCCGCCCACCGCGGCGCCCAGGACCGTCATGCCTCCGGTGACGGCACTGAACAGCGCGGCCGTGCGGCCCAGAAGCTGCGGCGGCAGCATCGCCTGGCGCAGGCTGGTCAGCGGGATCATGAACGCCATCGCGAAACCGTCGCCGCCGAGCTGGGCTGTCATGAGCATCGCGGCCGCCAGCCACAGCGGCCCATGCGCCAGCGGCACCAGCAGCAGCATGGCGGTGTAGACGAAGCAGCATCCCCAGATCGTCGGGCCCACACCGATGCGCCGCATCAGCGCGTTCGACAAGCCCGCGCCGAACAAGGCACCCACGCCGCCACAGGCGATGGTCACACCCATCAGCGCCGGCGACAGTCCGAGGACCTTGATCCCGAACAACAGGTAGAGCGGCCAGAAGAACGCGCCGAACCCGGTGAAAACGACGGTCATGCCGAGCAGTGGCCGCACCAGCGGCTCATGGAGCACGGCCTTGAATCCGCTCGACAGATCTTCATGCCAGCGCGCGGGCTTGGGCGCGGGCGCGAGCTCGCGCGCAGGCACCGCGAACAGGAACGCGGCCGAGACGAGATAGCTCAGCGAGGTCCCCAGCATTGCGAACGGTGCGGTGAAGAGCTGGAACAGCGTGCCCGCTGCTGCGGGACCGCCGATCTCGGCGATGGCTTCGGTCGTGCCGAGCTTCGCATTGCCGTCGAGGAGATGCTCGCGCGCGATCAACGACGGCAGGAAGGCGTGGTCAGCGATCTCGAACAACGCGCTCGCCGCGCCCACCAACGCCGCCACGACATAGAGCTGCGGCATCGCCAGCGCCCGCATCCAGGCCGCAACGGGCACGGTCAGGATCAGCGCCGTGCGCGCGAGGTCGCAGGCGATCATCACGCGCCTTCGGCTGCTGCGGTCGACGATGCCGCCCGCGAACAGGCCGACCACGGCGCCGGGACCGCGCGAGAGCGCCGCCAGCACGCCGAGCTGCGCCGGCGTGGCATGGATGGACAGGATCGCCGACATGGCAAAGCCTTCGCGCGCGATGCGCGCGCCGAAGGACGAAACGGCTTGGGCTGCCCAAAGCCGCAGAAAACCGGCATGCGCCCACAGCGCGCCGGACGGACGGAATTTCACGTGGAAGTCTTTCCAAAGAACAGGTGTGCGCGAGCGCCCGCGAGGCGGACGCGGCCAAAGCTCCTCGAACCCGAGGACTTAGTTGAGAGTGAGACCCCTCATGGCGGCAACCTGTTCTGCCGGAGGAAATACCGGCGTTCGAAAGATACTCTAGCCTATTCCTCGCCCTCGTCCTCGTCGCCGATCAGGCCGGCGGAGGCGTCGACCAGCGAGAAGGACGGCCCGGGACTCGGCTGCGGCGCACCCGGAAGATAGGGCTGCTCGCCCACGCCCTGCGGCGGGCGGTAGCCGCCATTGCCGTTGGCTATGACGTTGCCGTTCGGGTTGGCCGGCTGCTGCTGCGCCTGCTGGGCAGCGTGGAGCTGCTGCTGCGCCTGCGCCGCGCTCAGGATCCGGAAATAGTGCTCGGCATGCTGGAGATAGCTCTCGGCCATCACGCGGTCACCCTGCGTGTTCGCATCGCGGGCGAGCTGCAGGTATTTCTCGTAGACATGCGCCGCCGAGCCGCGGATCTTGATGTCCGGGCCGCTGGAATCGAAGGTGCGGTTGGGGTTGAAGGCGCCGCCGTTGCTGCCGCCGCCACCACCGCCACCGCCACCGCCACCGCCGCTATGTCCGTTGTGACTGCCTTGCGGCCTGCGGCCGCCTCTGCGCGAGCGTTTCACGTAAACCCCTTTTGCATTATCCAAAAGCTCTGCCTCTTTGCGCGAACGATCCGGACCGCACGCGGCGGAACCCGGCGAAACCCAAAAGCGTGTCGTTCGCTTTTCGCAAGGACCGGCGCGTCCAACGCGCCCTTCGCCTTCCCGGCCCAACTATCTGGGCCGCGGCGGGTCCCTGACTCCCCACTAGGGGCGGAAACTAACGATTCCGGGCTGTAGTTCCAACTGTTTTCTCGTTGGGCTCTAGGATTTCCTGCCTATCACGGCCCGGGGAATCCCCGCCAGATCGGGCGCAATTCCTAGGATTTCCAAGTTTAGAAGCCCATGGACCGCGTCATCCTGCCCGGCACCAATCTCCAGGAATGCCAGCCCGCCGGGTTTCAGCTGCCGCCGCAGCACTTGCCCAAGCGCACGATAGGCGGCCAAGCCGTCCTGCCCGCCGTCCAGAGCCGCCCGAGGCTCATAGCGCCGGACCTCAGGCTCAAGGGCAGCGATATCCGCCGATCTTACATAGGGAGGATTGCAGAGAACTACATCGTGCTCGCCGGATACTTGCGCGAAATCCTGTCTGAGCCGGAAGGCGCGGTCTCCGAGCCCATGTTTTTGGATATTGCGATGCGTCCAGGCCAGTGCCTCGTTTGCGCTGTCCACGCCGACGCCCCGCGCGTTCGGGTATTCATGCAAGGCCGCAACGAGAAGACAGCCCGAACCCGTCCCCAGATCGAGGACGTCCAGCGGCGCCGCACGGTCCGGAAAACGCGCGAGCATCTGCTCGATCAGCGTCTCGGTTTCCGGCCGGGGGACAAGCGCGCCGGGACCGACCGCGAAATCGAGGCTCCAGAATTCCTTGCGGCCGGTGATGTAGGCGACGGGCTCGCGTGCAACGCGGCGAGCGATGAAGGATTCGAATTCGGCGTCATCGGCCGCGGCCTCGCGCAGCACCCGCGCGTCGAGCCTGGGATTGTCCACGCCCGCGGCGCGCAGCTTCTCGACCGCGTCCTTCAATTGCCCGCTTCCAGCTCGGCGAGGCGCTCGGCCTGGTCGGCGGTGACCAGCGCGTCGACGATCTCGCCGAGGTCGTCGCCCGAGATGATGCGGTCGAGCTTGTAGAGCGTCAGGTTGATGCGGTGGTCCGTGACGCGGCCTTGCGGGAAATTGTAGGTGCGGATGCGCTCGCTGCGGTCGCCCGAGCCCACCATGCTCTTGCGCGCGCCGGCGCGGGCGCTGTCGACGCGCGCGCGCTCCATCTCGTAAAGCTTGGCCTTCAGCAGCTTCATCGCATGCGCCTTGTTCTTGTGCTGCGATTTCTCCGTCTGCTGCGCCACCGCGATGCCGGTAGGCAGATGGGTGATGCGCACCGCGCTCTCGGTCTTGTTGACGTGCTGGCCGCCCGCGCCCTGCGCGCGGTAGACGTCGATGCGCAGGTCCTTGTCGTTGATGACGACGTCGACGTCCTCGGCTTCGGGCAGCACGGCGACCGTCGCCGCCGAGGTGTGGATGCGCCCGCCGGCTTCCGTCACCGGCACGCGCTGCACGCGATGCACGCCGCTCTCGAATTTTAGCTTGGCGTAGACGCCGGTGCCGTTCACCTCCAGCGTCGCGTCCTTGATGCCGCCGAGATCGCTCTCGCTCTTGTCCATGATCTCGGTCTTCCAGCCCTGGAGCTGGCAATAGCGCTGGTACATGCCCAGCAGGTCGGCCGCGAACAGCGCCGCCTCGTCGCCGCCGGTTCCGGCGCGGATCTCGACGATGGCGGAGGAATTGTCGGCGGCGTCCTTGGGCAGGAGCTTGAGCTTGAGATCCTGCTCCTGTTCGGTGAGGCGTGCCTTAAGCGTCGCGCGCTCCTCTTCCGCCATCGCGCGCATCTCGGGATCGTCAAGCATCGCCTCGGTCTCGTCGAGCTGCTTCTGCGTCGCGCGATAGGACTCGGCGGCGCCGACGATCGGCGCGAGCTCTGCGTGCTCCTTCGACAGCTTGACGAAGGAATTGCCCGCGGTGCCGGACGAAAGCTCCGCCTCCACCTGACGGAATCGGTCGATGACGCGTTCGAGGGTGGAAGAGGGAATCATAAACCCAACTTGTCATGGCCCGCGAATGCGGGCCACCCAGCTGACGCCTTCACCGGCGCCGGGAGTTTAAAGAGAAGCAAATCTAAAAATGCACCAATGCGCGTGCGCCCACCTGGGTGGCCCGCATTCGCGGGCCATGACAATCTAAGGGGCATCGCTACTGCGCCGGCTCGAGCACCTTGCCGCGTTCGGCTTCGATGCTCGCGGCCTTCTTCTCGCAGAGCTCGACGACGTGATCGACGAGCTTCTCGTTGTCGAGGCGGTAGGCGGGCTCGCCGTTCAGGTAGATCTGGCCATGGCCCTTGCCCGCGCCGCCTCCCGTGAAGCCGAGGTCGGTCTCGCGCGCCTCGCCCGGCCCGTTCACGACGCAGCCGATGATCGAGAGCGTCATCGGCGTGGCGATGTGCTTGAGGCGCTGCTCCAGGATGCCGACCGTCTCGATGACGTTGAAGCCCTGGCGCGCGCAGGACGGGCACGAGACGATGTTCACGCCGCGATGGCGCAGGTTGAGGCTCTTGAGGATATCGAACCCGACGCGCACCTCTTCCACCGGATCGGCGCTCAGCGAGACGCGGATCGTGTCGCCGATGCCGCTCCACAGGAGCATGCCCATGCCGATGGAGGATTTGACGGTGCCGGAGATCATGCCGCCGGCCTCGGTGATACCCAGATGGATCGGGCAGTCGACGGCCTCGGAGAGCTGCTGATAGGCGGCGACGGCGAGGAAGGCGTCCGACGCCTTCACCGAGATCTTGTATTCGCGGAAATCGTTGTCTTCGAGAATGCGCGCGTGGTTCAGCGCGCTCTCGACCATCGCCTCTGGGCACGGCTCGCCGTACTTCTCCAGCAGGTCGGGCTCGAGCGATCCGGCATTGACGCCGATGCGCATCGAGCAGCCATGGTCCTTGGCCGCCTGGACGACGTCCTTGACGCGCTGGGCGTTGCCGATATTGCCCGGATTGATGCGCAGGCAGGCCGCGCCGTTCTGCGCCGCCTCGATGGCGCGCTTGTAGTGGAAATGGATGTCGGCGACGACGGGGATGTTCGAGGCCTTCGTGATCGCCTTCATCGCCTTGGTGGCGTCCACGTCGGGGCAGGAGACGCGCACGATGTCGCAGCCCGCCTCCTCGATGGCGCGGATCTGGTCGATGGTCGCGCGCGCGTCGCCGGTGACGGTGTTCGTCATCGTCTGCACGCTGATCGGCGCGTCTCCGCCGACGGGCACCTTGCCCACCATGATCTGCCGCGACTTGCGGCGGTGAATGTCGCGATACGCGCGAAGGCTCATTTTGCTACCCTTGCCTTCCATTATAACGGTCGGCGATGGACTGCGGATCCAGCGAAAAACTGTCACCCACCTGGCCGTTCTTGCCCACGGTTCCCATCGCCACGCCGTCGAGATCGATCTCGACCGCGCCGGCATTGCCGGTGGTCAGCGTCGCGCCGACCACATCGGGCACCATATAGGTGTCGCCCGCGTTCAGCGCGCGGTTGATGAGGATCCTGCCGTCGGAGCCCTGCACCAGCACCTGCGTCGGCTGCTTGATGCGCAGGATCACGCGCGCGCCCTTGTTCTGCAGGCCGTAGACCTTGCCCGGCGGGATCGCGGCCTGCTGCTGCGTCGCATCGAGTGACGCCGGCGCTTGTGTCGCGTTCGGCGCGGGCGACGTTGAATTCGGGGCAGTCGTCGTGGGCGCAGGCACCACCGGCTGCGGCAGCGGCTGGATCTTCACGACCTGTTTCGGCGCGGGCTTGGGCGCGACGGCGGCTTGCGGCACGGGCGCAACCGGGGGCGCGAGCATCTTGTCGGCCGCGGGCACGAGCAGATGATAGGCACCGTAGGCGAAGGCGAGCAGCACGAACGCCGCGATGATCTTCCAGCCTTGCGGCAGTCGCCTGTGCTCGTCCTCGTCGATGACGGTGATGGTGGGCGTGACGTCGTCGGTGCGGCCGGCGATCTGCGACTTGAAGCGCTCGACGCATTGCGGAGCATCGAGTCCCAGATACTCGGCATAGGTACGCACGAAACCGACGGCGTAAGTGCGTCCGGGAAGCGCCTCGATGCGGTCTTCCTCGAGCGCCTCGAGATGATCCTTGCGGATCTTCAGCGCCTTGGACACCGTCGACAGGTCGTCGCCGCGCCGCTGCCGCGCCGCACGCAGATCCTGGCCGACCGTCTCCAGCGGCGCGTCGCTGTCGCCGGAGATCTCGCGCAGGTGGATGCGGCGCTTGTTCTGGCCGCCGCCGTCCTCAACGGTGAGATGGGTAACCTTCGTCATGCTCCGGCCGCGTCCCGCGCCCCCACGCGTGCATCTATGTAACTGGAAGAACCCACGTTAGACAATTGGAAATCCTCAGACTTTGCCTATTTGATGACGATCCCGCGCTCCGCGGCGAAGGCGGCAAGGCGGGTTCTTAGGCTACCGTCGGTCCGGTCGCAAAGCTTATCGACGAACTGCGACACTTCCCGCAAGTCCAGGCTTTGGATCATGGCCTTCACAGGGCCGATATTGGCGGGCTGCATCGACAGGGTGCGAAGCCCCAATCCGATCAAGGCCATGGCGTCCAGGGGCTTACCCGCCATCTCGCCGCAGAGCGACAGGTCGCCGGGCGATTCGCTGGCGCTCTTCACGATCAGCCGGATCAGGGTCAGCGCCGGGGGGTTCAGGGCGTCGTAGCGGCGCGAGACCCTGGGGTTGGTGCGGTCGACCGCGAAGACGAACTGGAACAGGTCGTTGGAGCCGATGGAGACGAAATCGGCGCTGCGCATGATCTGCGGCAGCATGAAGGCGAGCGCGGGGACCTCGAGCATCGCGCCGACGCGGATCTGCTTGGGCTGGGGGAGCTGGAGCAGCCGCGCGCGCTCGGTCTCGCGGTCGATCAGCGCGCGCGCCTCGTTGAACTCGGCGACGTGGGTGACCATCGGCAGCAGGATGTTGAGCACGCGCCCCTGCGCCGCCTGCAGCAGCGCGCGCACCTGGTAGCGCAGCAGCGCGGGGCGGTCGAGCGCGATGCGGATCGCGCGCCAGCCGAGCGCCGGATTGGCCTCGCGCTCCCAGCGCGCGTAAGGCAGCACCTTGTCGCCGCCCAGATCGAGCGAGCGGAACACGACGGGCTTGTCGCCCGCCGCCTCGATCACCGCGCGGTAGAACTCCACCTGATCGGCGAGGCGCGGCATGGTCTCGCCGATCATGAACTGCAGCTCGGTGCGGAACAGGCCGACGCCATCCGCGCCCGACTCCTTCAGATGCGCCATGTCGAGCAGAAGCCCTGCGTTCATCATCAGCTTGATGTGGACACCGTCCCTGGTGACGGCGGGCATCTCGCGCAACTGGGCGAAGGCGGCGACGCGATGCGCGCGCAACTCGCGCTTGGCGACATAGGTCTTCACCACGCTGCGCGGCGGACGCAGGTGCACCTCGCCCGCCTCGCCATCGACGACGACCGTGTCGCCGGCGCGCGCGCTGTCGCTCACGCCGTCGACGGTGCTCACCAGCGCGAGCCCCATCGAGCGTGCGACGATGGCGACGTGCGAGGTCGCCGCGGCGTCTTCCAGCACCAATCCCACGAGCTTGTCGCGGCCGTAATCGAGCAGCTCGGCCGGCCCCATCGCGCGCGCGACGAGCACGGCGTGGTCCGGCATGTCTTCGGCCGGATGCTTGTCGCCGTCGCCCGCGAGATGGCGCAGCAGGCGGCGCGCGAGATCGTCGAGATCGTGGGCGCGCTCGCGCAGGACCGGATCGCCCAGGCGCTGTACGCGCAACCGCATCTCGTCCTGCACGCGCTCGACGCCGGCCTCTGCCGTCAGGCCCGTGCGTACCGCTTCGCGCATGCGCTGGCGCCAGCCCTGGTCGTAGGCGAAGAGGCGATAGGCCTCGATCACCTCGCGGCTCTCGCCGGTCAGGTCCAGCTCGCTGGAATCCAGCATGCCGTCGACGTTCTCGCGCAGCTTGGCGATGGCGTCGTCCAGGCGCTTGAGCTCTTCCTGCGGATTGTCGGCGATCATGCGCTCGACCTTCACGCGCGGCTCGTGAAGGACGACGCGGCCCACGGCGACGCCCTCCGACAGCCCTTCGCCCTTGAAGGTGCGCGGCCGGTCGGGGCGAAGCTCCGGCTCGTCGAGCTCGGCGATGTTGAACAGCCCTCCCTGCGCCACGACCTCGGCCAGCACCATGGCCACCGTCTGCAGCGCCTCGACCTCCTCCTCGGAATAGAGCACGGCCGCGCGGTTCTGCACGGTCAGCACGCCGAACACCTGCCCGCCGCGCACCACCGGCACGCCGAGGAAGGATTTGTACGGGTCCTCGCCGGTCTCGGGACGATAGGAAAAATGCGGGTCGGACGGCGCGTCGCTCAGGTTCACCGGCTCCGCCATCGTGGCGACGAGGCCCACGAGGCCCTCGCTCTCCTTCATGCGCGTGTTGTGCACGGCCGCCGGGTTCAGGCCCTCGGTCGCGAACAGCTCGAGATATTTCCCGGCGCGGCGCAGATAGATCGAGCAGACCTCGGCGACCATGTTGGTCGCGATCAGCGAGACGAGCTTGTCGAGGCGATGCTGCGCGCTGATCTTCTCGGCCATGATCTCGCGCAGCCGCCGAAGCAGCGTGCGCGGTCCGGAAGCCGTCAGCGCGGGCATGTCACCCCACGTCCAGTTCGTAGGCCGAGTGGAGCGCGCGCACGGCGAGCTCCACATATTCCTCGGCGATGAGCACGCTGACCTTGATCTCGGACGTCGAGATCACCTGGATGTTGATGCCCTTCTCGAACAGGGTGCGGAACATGGTCTGGGCGACGCCGGGATGGGCGCGCATGCCGATGCCGATGATCGAGACCTTGGCGACGTTCGCATCCGAGGTGATGTCGCGGTAGCCGATCACCGGGCCGGCCTTCTCGACCACTGCGAGCGTCGCGGCCATGTCGCCGCGTGAGACCGTGAAGGTCATATCGGTCTTGCGGCCGTCCTCCGACACGTTCTGCACGATCATGTCGATGTTGATGCCGCTGTCGGCGAGCGGCCCGAAGATCGCCGCGGCGATGCCGGGACGGTCGGGGATCTTGTGCAGCGTGATCTTTGCTTCATCGCGCGAATAGGCGATGCCGGTCACGGGTTTCTTTTCCACGATATCTTCCTCGTCGCAGACAAGCGTGCCGCCCTTCTCGGGCGCGAAGGTGGACAGCACCCGCACCGGCACGCGATGGAGCATGGCGATCTCGACCGAGCGCGTCTGCAGCACCTTGGCGCCGAGCGACGCCATCTCGAGCATCTCTTCGTAGGCGATCTTCTCGAGACGCCGCGCCTTGGAGACGATGCGCGGGTCGGTGGTGTAGACGCCGTCGACGTCGGTATAGATGTCGCAGCGGTCGGCCTTGAGCGCGGCGGCGACCGCGACCGCGCTGGTGTCGCCGCCGCCGCGGCCGATGGTGGTGACGCGGTTGTCGGGCGCGATGCCCTGGAAGCCGGCGACCACTGCCGTCTCGCCCTCGGCCAGCCGCTTGTTCAGCTCGCCGGCCTCGATGGTCTCGATCCGCGCCGAGGAATGCATCGCCGAGGTCCGCACGGGGATCTGCCAGCCCATCCAGGAGCGCGCGTTCACGCCGAGGGTCTGCAGCGCGATCGCGGTCAGCCCGGCCGAGACCTGCTCGCCCGAGGCCACGACGACGTCGTATTCGCGCGCGTCGTAGAGCGGGGAGAGCTCGCGCGTCCAGGCGACGAGCTTGTTGGTCTCGCCCGCCATCGCCGAGACGGTCACCGCGACCTGGTTGCCGGCGTCGACCTCGCGCTTGACCAGCGTCGCCACGTGGCGGATGCGGTCAAGGTCGGCGACGGAGGTCCCGCCGAATTTCATGACGATTTTTGCCATCGCCCCTACATAGACGGCGACGGCTGAAGGCTCAATGAATCTATTCGTCATGGCCGCCCTTGAGGCGGCCATCCAGAGTCGTCTCGCTCGCCGACGCTCGCTTGCTGGATGGCCGGGTCAAGCCCAGCCATGACGATGGGGTGTTAGGTTGCCCGCAGCAACCGGCACCCGAACACCGGGCCTGCCGAATGGCCCGCTTCGGGCACGAAGCGGATGCGCAGGGTCTTGCTGCGGGTGAGCGCCTCGGGAATCGGATAGTCCCGCTCGATGAAGCCGCCGCGGCTCTCCGCCTCCAGCGCCTGGGTGGCGACAGGCTCACCGTCGACGAGGACATGGAACAGCCGCCGCTTGTCGTCGCCGGAATAAGAGGCGTTGAGGACAAGCGGGCCCGTCTCCGATTTCATCGTGAATTCGAAGAAACCTCCGGTGCGGGCGTCGCGCCCTTTGCGCCCGTGATAGACAACGGCATAGGAGATCTTGGAAGCCAGACCATGTGCCGCCTCGTCCGCCTCGTCGCCGAGCCTGGCGATATCGAGCGCGCGGGCGTCGAGCGCGCGGGCATCCGCCTTCTCGCGCTCGATCGCCGCCAGCTCCTCCGGCGTATAGGTCTTGAAATAGACCTCGGCCGCGCGGTCGTATTGGAGGAAGAACGGCACCAGCGACGCCTCCTCGGCGACCTTCGCCATCACCACCGGCCCTTTGAGCCGTGCGACCATGCGCGGATCGTCGGGCGTCGGCTCGGTGCGAAGCGCCATCGGCAAGGTGAGTGCTACCGAGTCGCCACGCCTCCATTTGCGTTCGACGATCGCGTAGCCGCGCGAGCGCGAGATCGCCGCCGGTTTGCCGTTCACGCTGAGCCGTGGATCGGCGCACCAGCCCGGCAGCCTGATCGCCAGTGCGAACCTGCGCGCCCGTCCGCCCACCGAGATCGTGATGTTTTCCGACAGCGGGTAGGATGTGTCGAGATCGAGCGTGCTGCCGCGCCAGCGCACGGTCGAGGGCACGAACAGGTTCACGAACAGCGTGTCGCCGCTCTCCCACCAGATCGAGTCGCCGTGCTTGGAATGGCTCTCCATGCCGGTGCCCATGCAGCACCAGAAATCGTTTTCGGGCGTCGAGAACTCGCGCCGGCTGCCGGTCATCAGCGGCATCATGTAGGTGAACATCGACGTCGTGGGATCGTGCTGCGCCAGGATGTGGTTGATTTGCGCGCGCTCGTAATAGTCGAAATAGGCGGCGTCGGGCCGCCATTGATACAGATGCCGCGTCAGCTTGAGCATGTTGTGGCTGTTGCAGGACTCGCAGGTCTGCTCGGTCACGTATTTGGAGATCGTCCGCGGCGGCTGGAAATATTCGCGGTCGCCATGGCCCCCGATGACGTAGGAATGGTCGCGCGTCACCGCCTCCCAGAAGAACCGCGCCGCCGCTTCGTGCCGCGCCTCGCCCGACACTTCGTAGAGCCGCGCGAGCCCGATCAGCTTGGGGATCTGCGTATTGGCGTGCAGGTCCTGCAGCTCGTCGCGCTGCTCCGCCAGCGGCACCAGCACCTTGCGATGATACAGACGCTCCGACAGCGCACGCCAGCGCGCATCACCGGTGCGCGCGTACAGCTCGGCGAAAGACTCGTTGAGCCCGCCATGCTCGCAATCGAGGATCTTCTGCACCTGCGCGTCGTCGAGCTTCGAGAACACGTGATCGATGAACCCGGCCAGGCCCAGCGCCACCGTGCGCGCCCTGGCGTTGCCGCAATAGCGCTCGGCGTCGAACAGCCCGGCGAAGGTCTTGTGGAAATTGTACAGCGGCACCCAGCAGCCGTTGAGATCGAACGGCAGCACACGGATGTCGCCCTGCACAAGCTCGGCGAAGATCAGCTTGCCGTCCTCGATCGCGTCGCCGCGCTTGCGTGTGAAGCCGGCGACATAGCCGTCCGGCGCCTGGCACGCCGCCAGCTCGTCCACGATATAGCCGACGCGGCGCTTGCATTCTTCGTCACCGGTCTGCGCGTGCATCAGTGCGCAGGCGCTCAAATAATGGCCGAGCGTATGGCCGGCGATCGTATCGCTCTCCCAGCCGCCATAGACCTCGCCCTTCGGCGCCAGTCCCGCATGCAGGCGGAAATTGTGCAGCAGCCGGTCGGGCTCGAGCCGGTGGAGATAGGCGAGATTGGACTGGACCGCCTCCAGATAGGGCGACGGCTTGAGGCGCGCGGCCTCCATCGGGAGCGGGCGCACCGGGACGCCAGAAGCCGTGGCCTGCGGCGCCAGCGTGACCGCGGCCGAGCTCAGCAAAAGCGTCCTGCGGGAAAGTGGCCAGAACATGGGTTTTAGGCTACACGATCGGCATGCAATCGTCCTCCGTCGACGCGGCCGAAGTCGCCAAATTCTCCGCCCTGGCGCAGGAGTGGTGGGACCCCGCGGGCAAGTTCGCCCCGCTGCACAAATTCAACCCGGTCCGCCTCGGCTTCATCCGCGACACGGCGGAAGCGCATTTCGCGCGCGACCCGCGCGGCTTGCGTCCGTTCGAAGGCTTGAGCCTGCTCGACATCGGCTGCGGCGGCGGGCTGCTTTCGGAGCCGATGGCCCGGCTGGGCTTCAAAGTCCTTGGCGCCGACGCATCCGAGCGCAACATCAAGACCGCCGCCGCCCACGCCTCGGCCGCCGGCCTGGACGTCGACTACCGCGCGACGACCGCCGAGGACCTGGCCTCCGAAGGCCTGACCTTCGACGTGGTCCTCAACATGGAGGTGGTCGAGCATGTGGCCGACCTCGCCGCCTATCTTTCGGCCTGCGCCCACCTGGTCCGGCCGGGCGGCGTGATGTTCGTCGCCACCCTCAACAAGACCCTCAAATCGCTGGCGCTGGCGAAGATCGGGGCGGAGTACGTGCTGGGCTGGCTGCCGCGCGGGACGCACGACTGGAGCCGCTTCATCGAGCCCGCAAAGCTTCAAGCGATGCTTGAGGAGAACGGCCTCAACGTCCTGAAAACGCAGGGCGTTGCATTTAATCCCTTGGGCTGGGACTGGCGGCTGTCCGCGGATACGGACGTGAATTACATGATGGTCGCATCCAAACCTTGAGATCCCCGCATCCAGCCTAGGCGGGAGGGGATGATGATGGACAGTGCGCGACGGCCTTGGGTCGTTCTGTCGGCGGCATGCCTTCTGATCCATCTCCTGGTCAACAACGGCTACGGCGCGTTCAGCGACGAGTTGTACTTCGTCGTCTGCGGCCTGCATCCGGCAGCCGGCTATGTGGACCAGCCGCCCCTGGTGCCGTGGATCGCGGGGGCGTCCTACACGCTGTTCGGAACTTGGCTCCTGCCCCTGCGCCTGGTGCCCGCGCTGTCGATGGCCGCGACGGTCGCGCTGACCGCCGAGCTGGCGCGATTGCTGGGCGGCAGCCGCTTCGCGCAGTGGCTCTCAGGGCTGGCGGTCCTGCTCGGCGGCGTGTTCCTGGTCGACGGCCTGCTGCTCACGACCGACATGATGCAGCCGCTCGCCTGGACCGGCCTGACCTGGGTGCTGGTCAAGCTCGCCCAGACGCGCGACGGGCGCTGGTGGCTCGCCTTCGGCCTGATCGTGGGCATTGGCTTGCTGAGCAAATACCTGATCGCGTTCTATCTGCTTGGGCTCGCGGTCGGCGTCGCGCTCACGCCGCTGCGGCGCTGGTTCGCGAGTCCGTATCCCTATCTCGCCGCCGTCATCGCCCTGCTCTTCGCAGCACCCAGCGCCGTGTGGCAGGCGCAGCACGGCTGGCCCTTCCTGCAACTCGGCCAGGCGGGCGTGAGCGGCAAGAACCTCGCGCTGTCGCCGCTAGGTTTCTTCGCGCAGCAGATCCTGTTCGCGGGCCCGGCGGCGGCGCCGGTCTGGATCGCGGGCCTGTGGCGCTTCGGCGTGCGGCCGCCCCAGCCGGAGCTTCGCGTGTTCGCGCTCGCCTATGTCGCGATGGCGGCGTTGTTCCTGACGCTCCACGGCAAAGCCTATTACCTGGCGCCGATCTATCCGACGCTGCTCGCCGGCGGCGCGGTCGCGCTGGAGAACTGGTTCGGCCGTGCGTGGTTGCGCTCTTGTGTCCTGGCTTTCGTGACCGGCATCGGAGTTCTCCTCGCGCCGCTCGCGCTGCCCGTGCTGCCGCCCGAGCGTTATGGGGACTATGCGCGCGCGCTCGGAATCCCTTCAGGCGCCGCGGCGACGGAAAAGGGAAAGCCGAGCGCGCTGCCACTCCACCTGGCGGGCATGTTCGGCTGGCGCGAGATGGCGGCGAAGGTCGACGCCGTCTGGCGCGCGTTGCCCGCCAAGGAGCGCGCGCATGCCGTGTTCTACGGGCGCGACTACGGCGAGGCGGCGGCGGTCGCGGTCTACGGCCACGTGCCCGCCGTGAGCGGGCACAACAATTTTTTCCTCTGGGGCCCGAAGGACGGCAACGTCGTCATCACGCTTGGGAACGACGTGACGACGCTGACGGCGAATTATAAATCCGTCAGCGTCGCCGGCCGCATCGATGCGCCTTACGCCATGCCCTACGAGACCGGCATGCCGGTCACCGTCCTGCGCGAGCCGCGCGTGCCGCTTGCGGCGCTGTGGCCCAAGCTTCGGCACTACGACTGAGCGCCTATCTGCCCGGCTTCAGGCGGCCCGTATCGACGGTTGCCGGAAGCGGCAGCACCTTGCCCGGGGCCGTCGCGTTCAGCGTGAAGGCTTGCTTCGCCGAGGTGCAGAACTGTGCCTGCTTCGGCGGCGTCATGCCCGGGACGAACGTGGCCGTGTAGCTCGTGATCGTTCCCTTGATCTGCGTGTGGCCGACGAAATGCATTGAGCCCGTGGTGTAGTAGTAGTCGTTTTGGCTGGTGAAATCCGCCGACCCGCTGCTGATGTCCTGGTTGAGTCCGAAGCCCCAACCTTCGTTCGCCGTGTTTCCGGTTTTCTTGCACGGCGCAATCATGCCCACGCTCATGCTGGTGACGGTGTAGGCGCTGCCGGAATGCGACACGACGAGAGAGATGGTTGCTCCGTCGGTCGAACTTCCGGCAAAGCTTCCGGCCGCCTGCGCATAGGCACCGCCTGCGATCAGGCACGCCGCGCCGGCGATGCCCACGATAAATGAAATCCGTTTCATGATTAGCCTCATGTCGTTGTGCCCCCTGCATCTACTATAAGCGCTGGAACATGAGAACGCGAGGCGCCTAGTTCGCGGCTTCGTCCGGATCGGGCGGCAGGGGAGCCACGTCGATGCCCTCCTCCACCAGTTCCACCGCTTCCTTGACCGTGGATTCGCCGTAGATCTGGCGTTCTTCCGTCTCGCCGTAATGGATCTTGCGCGCTTCTTCGGCGAAACGGGGGCCGACATACTCCGCGTTGTCCTGAACGTATTTGCGCAGGCCCGTCATGAACTGGCGCATTTTGCGCATCTCTTCGGGCGCGGTGACGGACGTCTTGGTCCCCGCGACGGCGGGGGCCATGATCGCCTTCTCGACCTTGCGCGAGTTGCAGATGGGACAGACGAGCTTGGCCGAAGCGGCCTGCGCGTCGAACGCGGCGCCGTCCTTGAACCAGCCTTCGAACTCGTGCCCCGCCTTGCAGCGAAGATTGTAGACGATCACTTGTGCGGTATCCGCATTGCACCAGGACCATGGACACAAAAGCCATCCCGGGCAAGCCGCCGTCAGGGCGGTGGCGCGATATCGGAAAACAGCTTGTAGGGGGGCGTGCGCAGATAAGCGGCGATCTGCAACTGCGCTTGATAGGGAACAGCGGCCCTGCGCGCATCCCAGAGCGCCAATTCCTCCGTCGACAGCCCGGTGGAATGGGCCATCGCGTCCAAGTCCGCGCCCTGCTGCTTCAGTGCGATTTTGAGGTCGATCGCCCAGCGGTCCGCTTCCTCCTGGACCTGAAATATCCTGGCGCCGGTCTCGCGCATCCATTGCGTCACGCGACGCGAAAGGTAGCCGGACACGATGGCGAAGAACGAGACGAGATACGGACTGAGTTGTACGCTGCCGCCGGTGCCGTTGCCCGACTGTGCCAAGGTCAGCGCGCCGGCGCCCGCAAAGAAAAACACGGCGAGCGCGACGGATGCGCCAAGGGCGGTGCGAAACAGGTATACCCCGAACTTGTATTTGGTGTCTTCGAAGAGAATCTCCCGCGTGAGCGCGATCAATGCTCCCAGCACTCCCATCAGCACGGTGAGAAACAACGTCAGCACGATGCTTGGGAGAGAGACGAAATAGAACGGGAACCCGAAGAATATCCCTTGATAGGATTCCAGATCGTCGGTCACCTGCGCCTCGCTGTCGTTCTTCTTGAGGCGGTCGTACCACCGCTTGCTGTCGGCGGCGCTGACCCCGGCCATCTTCTCCGCGTAGTTCTTGTCCGCGATCTTGTTGTCCAGGGTGTCGACTTTCGTCTGAAGGGCGCGCAGGTCACTGCGCGACGCATCCAGCAGCTTGCCAACGGCCTTGCTCTCGTCGGCCGGCATGGCTCTCCTGCGCTCATTGATGTATTTGGTCGCGCCGAAAATATCGTCGCTCGCAGACTCCAAGGAGCGCTCGAAATCGGCCGACTCAAAGCCGCCGGATATGTTCTTGGGCGCCACCATCAGCCGCGAATACAGTTCGGAAACGTCCGCCTTCAAGGCGCTACGCGTCATCGCAGCGGTCAGTTGCGCGGCGCGGACGTCGTTGTCGGCCTTGCCGAGCTTGCCCAAGTTCGCTTTGAGGTTGGCCGCGGAGGCCTGCGAGCCGCGAAGAATGTGGTTGTATTGATCAACGAGAAAGACGACTTGGCCCACGGTTCGCTGTTTCGAATCCGTGTTGCTCACGATCTGTGTCTGAAATTGCTGCGCCGCCATCGTAATGACGATGAAGCACATGCAGGACAGGAACGACACGATCAGGATAGCGGCCGTCGCCATGTTGGCGGCGAAGTTTTTGTGCTCCTCGATCGGGCGATCCGCCGGCAACACGTCCACGACCATTTCCGCCCCCACAGACAATCAGAGATTGTATCGTGTGGCGTAGAAAATCAAGTCCTTCCCAGCCGCCGCCGACCGGCGCTCGCGGCAAGCACGAGCCATGCGCCGAGGGCAGCGAGCTTCTCGTCCTGCGTCCAGGGCGCGCCCATTTCCTTGCCGAACGCGGCCAGACGCGCGCGCCAATCGGTGAGATGATCCGCCTCCGCCGCGATGTCGCGTTCGCGCAGACGCGACACGGCGATCCCGGCGCGCGTACAGGCATCGGCAACGACGTCGCGATAGAATTCGCCTTCCGCCGCATGGATCAGCGCATGCGATGCGAGGATCGTGCGCAGATCGGGAAGCGGCTTGCCGGATGCCGTCAACACGCAGCAACGCGATATCGGCTGCAGCGCCTTCAGCGCTTCGTCCGCCAGACGGTCCGCCACAGCCCGGCAGCGCGCGATGAATTCTTCGGCGCGTGCGAACGGCATCGGCTCGGCTTCGTGGAACGGTTGCTTGTGGCCGTCACAGAGCGTCATGCGGCCGCGCGCGACGATGGCGGGCGCGCCGGCGTCACCCGCAAGCACGCAATAGGCCGCCCAGCCTGAATGCGAGCGGACGCCCAATGCGCGCTTAGGGGCCTTCGAACTCCCGGTCATGCGACAAGCTTGGCACGCGCGAGCGCGCGGAGGTGGCAGCAGCAGGATCGACATCGGCCACGATCACGCCCGGCTCCGTCCCGGCCTCGGCAAGGATTTCGCCCCAGGGCGCTATGATGAGCGAATGCCCGTAGGTCTGACGGCCGTTCGCGTGTGTGCCGCCCTGCGCGGGCGCGATGACGAAGGCGCCGTTCTCGATCGCGCGGGCGCGCAGGAGCACGTGCCAGTGCGCCTTTCCCGTCGTCTCGGTAAACGCCGACGGCACGCTGAGCACCATCGCGCCCGCCTGCGCGAGCTTGCGATAGAGCCGCGCGAAGCGCAGGTCGTAGCATATCGTCATGCCGAGCCTGCCCCAGGGCAGATCGGCCGTGACGGCGCGGCGGCCGCCTTCGACGGTGTTGGACTCGCGATAGCGCTCGCCCGAGCCCGGATCGGTGTCGAAAAGATGGATCTTGTCGTAGCGCGCCGCGATGCGTCCCTTCGCATCGATCAGGAAAGAGCGGTTGGCGGTCTTGGTGGCGCTCACCTTGATCGCGAGCGAGCCGATCAAGAGCCACACGCCCAATTCCTCTGCGAGCGCGCGAAACGCGGGCAGCGCGGGATCGGCGTCTTCGCTGAAGCTGCGCTCGAGCTTGGCGCCGCCGTCGGGCGCCATCAGCGTCGTGTTCTCGGGCGTGGCGATGAACTCGGCACCCAAAGCGCGCGCCTCGCGGACCAACTCCGACGTGATCTCGATGTTCTGCGCCACGTCGTCCGACGAGCGCAGCTGCACGCAGGCGGCGCGGAAGGCGCTCATTGCTTGTGCAGCAGCGGGTCCAGCCCGCCCGCGCGGTCTAGTGCGTAGAGGTCATCGCAGCCGCCGACATGGGTCTCGCCGATGAATATCTGCGGCACGGTGCGGCGGCCGTTGGTCTGCGCCTCCATCTCCACGCGCGCGTCGTGATCCATGAACACGTCGATCTCCTCGATCTCGGCGCCCTTCTTCTTCAGGAGCGACTTCGCCCGCACGCAATACGGGCAGATGGGTGTGGTGTAGATGCGGACCTTCGACATACGCGCACTCGCGGACGGCGGAATCACTACGACACTTCTATTACAACAACTATATAGAGGTCGTTAGCGGCCTAACAACGCGGGCCAGGGCCAGGACGTGCACTTTTGCGGCCCCTGCGCGCTTTAGGGCACGGGCGCAGGCCTCCACCGTGGCGCCGGTCGTCAGCACGTCGTCGATCAGCAGGACCGCCCTGCCCTCGACCCGCCCCCGCCGCCCCGGCGGCACCCGGAAAGCGCCGCGCATGTTGCGCCGCCGAGCCTTTGCGGAGGGCATTTCGCCCTGGCTGGGCGTGGCGCGGACGCGGACCAGCACCAGCGGCTCGACCGTCTTGCCGGACAGCCGGCTGAGCCCACGGGCCAGCTCCGCCGATTGGTTGTAGCGCCGCGCCCACAATCTTGAGGCGTGCAGCGGCACCGGAACGATGATCTCGATGTCATCAAGCAGCACGCGGCCGGCGCGGTCCAACCAGCGCGCGAAGCCGGGGATCAGGTCGAGCCGGTCGGCGTGCTTGAGCGCCAGAATCGGCCCGCGGCTGCCTTCGTCATAGCGCATCACCGCGCGGGCGCGGTCGAAGGCGGGCGGCTCGGCGATGCAGGCCGCGCATCGTGTATCGGGTCCAGGGTCGAGCTCGAACGGAAGGCCGCAGCACATACAGGCGGGCCCGTCGAGGAACTCGATCTCCTGCCAGCACGCGGCACAGAGGCTTCCCGGCTCGGCCACCATCGCGCGGCAGCCGATGCAGAGCGGCGGATAGAGGAAGTCGAGCGCCGTGCGCCCCGCGCGCTTCCATGCGTTCTGCATCCCCGCCGTCATCTTGCTAGTATAGCAGCATGACCGCGCCGCGCATTTTCGATTCCGCCGCCCTCGCCAGGCGCCGCGCGCGCGCGGGCCGCATCGCTGGCGACCGCTTTCTCGCGCGCGAGGCGGAGGAAAACCTGAGCCTGCGCATCGCGGCGGCCAACCGGCGCTTCGAGAGCGTGCTGCGGGTCGACGCGCTCGACGCGGACGAGACCGTGCCGGGCGAGGATGCGAGCTTCGACCTGGTGACGAGCACGCTCTCGCTGCACGCGGTCGACGACCTGCCCGGCGCGCTCGTCCAGATCCGCCGCAAGCTGAAGCCCGACGGGCTGTTCCTGGGCGCGCTGTTCGGCGGCGAGACGCTGAACGAGTTGCGCGATGCCTTCGCCACGGCCGAGATCGAGACGGTGGGCGGCGTCAGTCCCCGCGTCGCGCCGTTCGCCGATGTACGCGATCTGGGGAACCTCCTGCAGCGCGCAGGCTTCGCGCTTCCCGTCGCCGATCTGGAGCGCACGACGGTCAACTATCGCGACTTCTTCTCGCTGCTGCGCGATCTGCGCGCCCATGGCGAGACCAACGCGCTCGCGCAGCGCAGCCGAAAGTTCCTGCCGCGCAGGATGCTGGCCGCGCTTCTCGCCTCGTATCGGCCGGTGCGAGCGACCTTCGACATCGTCTATCTCACCGGCTGGGCCCCGCATGAGAGCCAGCAGAAGCCGCTCAAACCGGGCAGCGCGACGATGCGCCTCGCGGACGCGCTAGGCACGACGGAACGCTCGGCGGGAGAGAAGACGGGGTAGAAACGGCGCGCCGCCCTAAAGGAACGGGATGATCATTTGCTCGAAGAAGGTCTTGACCGTCTGGCCGATGGTCGTGGCGCCGGTCACGATCAGGATGGAGATCAGGCTGGCGATGACCGCGTATTCGATCGCGGTCGTTCCCTTCCTGTCCCGGGCGACGTTGGTCAGAGCAGATCGCGCAGCATCGGCAAGAGCGGCAAATCCGCGGGCGGCATGGGATAGTCCGCCATGTCCTTGGGCCGCACCCATTTGAGCGCCGCATGCTCGAGCGGCTGGGGCACGCCCTCCCAGCGCCGGCACAGATAGAGCGGCATCAGAAGGTGGAAATCTGTGTATGCGTGCGACGCGAAGGTGAATGGCGCGAGGCACGCCTCTTTGACCGCGATGCCGAGCTCCTCGCGAAGCTCGCGTATCAGAGTCGCCTCCGGAGTTTCTCCGGGCTCCATCTTGCCGCCGGGAAATTCCCATAATCCACCCATCGCCTTGTCCGCGGGCCGCTGTGCCAGAAGCACGCGTCCGTCCGGATCGATAAGCGCGCACGCCACCACGAAGACTATGCGCAAAGCCATCGAAGCGTCTCCTACTTTGCCGCACCAGGGCTAAAGCGGCGTTAAGAAATAGCAGGATTTACGAGCGATACGACCCGTTGATGTCGATATAGCCATGCGTGAGGTCGCAGGTCCAAACGCGCGCCGCGCCCTTGCCCAGTCCCAGATCGACACCGATCTCGACGGTGCGGCCGGAGACGGCCTTGGTCGCGGCGTCCTCGTTATACTTGACGGCGCGTTCACCCTTCTCGGCGACGAGCTGGTTGCCGAAGGTGATCTTGAGCTTGTCGCGATCGGCCGCCTCGCCCGCCTTGCCGACCGCCATCACGACGCGGCCCCAATTCGCGTCGGCGCCGGCGATGGCCGTCTTCACCAGCGGCGAGTTCGCGATCGAGAGCGCGATGCGTTTCGCGGCCGCATCGCTCTCAGCGCCCGCGACGTCGACGCGGATCAGCTTCTGCGCCCCTTCGCCGTCGCGCACGACCTGAAGCGCGAGATCGAGCAGGAGCGCGTTGAGCTTGGCGCGGAAATCGTTGAGCCGCTTGTCGGACGCCTTGGCGATCGCGGGATGGTTCGCGCCCTTGCCGGTCGCGAACAGCAGCAGCGTGTCGCTCGTGGACGTGTCGCTGTCGACGGTGATCGCGTTGAACGAATTCTGCACGCCGCTCGACAGCAAATCTTGGAGCACGGGCGCCGGCAGATTCGCGTTTGTGAAGACGAAGGACAACATCGTCGCCATGTCCGGCGCGATCATGCCCGAGCCTTTGGCGATGCCGTTGATGGTCACGCGGTGGCCGTCGATCTCGGCCGAAGCGGTGGCGAGCTTGGGATAGGTGTCCGTCGTCATGATCGCTTCCGCCGCCTGGCGCCAGCCGCCCGCGGCGCCCGCCTCGACCAGGCCGGCAAGGATGCGGGTGATCTTGGCTGCGGGAAGCGGCTCGCCGATCACGCCGGTGGAGGCGAGGAAGACTTCCTGCGGCCTGCAGCCCACGACGGCGGCGGCAGAGTCCGCCACCTGCCGCGCGGCGTCCATCCCGCCCTTGCCCGTGAAGGCGTTGGCGTTGCCGCTGTTGACGACCAGGGCGCGCGCCGAGCCGGCCTTGGCGTTCGCCCGGCACCACTCCACCGGCGCCGAGGCGGTCTTGGACTTGGTGAACACGCCGGCGACCTGGGTTCCGGGCGCCAGCACGGCCACCAGGACGTCGGTGCGGTCCTTGTAGCGGATCCCGGCCTGGCCCGTGGCCAGCCGGATGCCGGCCAGGGGCGGCAGGCTCGCGAACGATCTGGGCGCCAGGGGCGAGACGGCGTGCCCCGCCTTCTCCGCCACTTTCCCTGGCACTTTCCCCGGCACTTTCGCAGCCTTGGACGCTTTGGCGGCCATCCGGCTCCCCAGCTCAAACAGGGGGCGGATGTGGCCGGAATCGGCTGAATTGACAAGGGGGTGGGGGGTTCTTATGTCTCCCGCGCGGCTTTCAGGCCGTTTTCGCCCAAACCCGAGGATTTCATGCTGGGTCTCAGCGCCATCGCACAACGATTCTTCGGCTCGTCCAACGACCGCAAGATCCGCCCCATGATGGGGCGCATCGCCGAGATCAACGAGCTGGAGCCCAAGTTCCAGGCGATGACGGACGACCAGCTCAAGGGCATGACCACGGCATTCAAGGAACGCCTCGCCAAGGGCGAGACGCTCGAGGACCTCCTGCCCGAGGCTTTCGCGGTCGTGCGTGAGGCGGCCAAGCGCACGCTCGGGCAGCGCCATTTCGACGTCCAGCTCGTCGGCGGCATGGTGCTCCACGAGGGCAACATCGCCGAGATGAAGACCGGCGAAGGCAAGACGCTCGTCGCCACCCTGCCCGTCTATCTGAACGCGCTCGCGGGCGAAGGCGTGCACGTCGTCACCGTCAACGACTATCTGGCGCGGCGCGACTCCGAATGGATGGGCCAGGTCTACCGCTTCCTCGGCCTCACCGTCGGCTGCATCGTGCACGGTCTTTCCGACGACCAGCGCCGCGAGAACTATGCCTGCGACGTGACCTACGGCACGAACAACGAGTTCGGCTTCGACTACCTGCGCGACAACATGAAATATTCGATCGCGACGATGGTCCAGCGCGGCCATTCCTACGCGATCGTCGACGAAGTCGACTCGATCCTGGTCGACGAGGCGCGCACGCCGCTCATCATCTCCGGCCCCACCGAGGATCGCACCGAGCTCTACCGCGCCGTCGACACGCTGATCCCGCATCTGCGCGCGCCGAGCAAGGAGAAGATCGTCGACAAGAACGGCAAGGAAGTGCCGAAGGACAAGGGCGACTACGACCTCGACGAGAAGCAGCGCCAGGTCATGCTCACCGACGCCGGCAACGAGCACATGGTCCAGCTCCTGAAGGACGCGGGCCTGCTCGACAACGGCGATCTCTACGACATCGAGAACATCGCCACCGTCCATCACGTGAACCAGGCGCTCAAGGCGCACAAGCTGTTCCAGAAGGACAAGGACTACATCGTCAAGAACGAGAAGGTGATCATCATCGACGAGTTCACCGGCCGCATGATGGAAGGACGGCGCTTCTCGGAAGGCCTGCACCAGGCGCTCGAGGCCAAGGAAGGCGTCACCGTCGAACCCGAGAATGTCACCCTCGCCTCGATCACCTTCCAGAACTATTTCCGCCTCTACGACAAGCTCGCCGGCATGACGGGCACCGCGCTCACCGAGGCGGCGGAGTTCATGGACATCTACAAGCTCGACGTGCTCGAGGTGCCGACCAACCTGCCGGTCAAGCGCATCGACGCCGACGACGAGGTCTATCGCAGCTACGACGAGAAGAACGAGGCGATCATCAAGCTGATCGAGGAATGCCGCGGACGCGGCCAGCCGGTGCTCGTGGGCACGACCTCGATCGAGAAGTCGGAGCATCTCTCCGGCCTGCTCAAGAAGCGCAAGATCGCGCACAACGTGCTGAACGCGCGCTACCACGAGCAGGAGGCGATGATCGTGGCGCAGGCGGGCCACTCCGGCGCCGTCACCATCGCCACCAACATGGCCGGCCGCGGCACCGACATCCAGCTCGGCGGCAACCTCGACATGCGCATCAAGAACGAGCTCGGCGGCGAGCTCGACGACGCCGAGCGCGCCAGGCGCATCGAGGAGATCCGCGCCGAGATCGCGGCCGACAAGGAGCTCGCGCTGAAAGGCGGCGGCCTCTACGTCATCGGCACCGAGCGCCACGAGAGCCGGCGCATCGACAACCAGCTGCGCGGCCGCTCCGGCCGTCAGGGCGATCCGGGCGCGTCGAAATTCTTCCTGAGCCTCCAGGACGACCTGATGCGCATCTTCGGCTCGGAGCGCATGGATTCGATCCTGGTGCGCTTGGGGTTGGAGGAAGGCGAAGCGATCACCCATCCCTGGGTGAACAAGGCGCTCGAGAAGGCGCAGCAGAAGGTCGAAGCGCGCAATTTCGAGCAGCGCAAGCAGATCCTCAAATACGACAACGTGCTCAACGACCAGCGCAAGGTCGTGTTCGAGCAGCGCAAAGAGATCATGTCGGCCGACGACGTCAGCGACCAGGTGGACGAGATGCGCATCGAGGTGATCGACGAGCTCGTCGAGCGCCACATCCCACCCAAGGCCTATGCCGAGCAATGGGACGCCAAGGGCCTGTCGGACGAGATCACGAAGGTCTTCGGGCTCGAGCTTCCCGTCGTCGACTGGACGAAGGAAGAAGGCATCGCCGACGAGGAGGTGCGCGACCGCATCCTCAAAGCGGCGCAGACGCGCGCCGCCGAGCGCACGGCGAATTTCGGCCCCGACGTGATGCGCTATGCCGAGAAGGCGGTCCTGCTGCAGCTCCTCGACCACAATTGGCGCGAGCACATCGTCAATCTCGATCACCTGCGCCAGTATGTTGGCCTGCGCGGCATGGGACAGCGCGATCCGCTGATCGAGTACAAGAGCGAGGCCTTCACGCTGTTCGAGGCGCTGCTTTCAAAGCTGCGCTTCGACGTGATCACCCAGCTCATGCACATCCGCATCAACGTCGAGCCGCCGCCGGAGCTCAAGGAGCCCGAGCAACGGCTGCTGCACGCCTCGCACATCAATCCCACCACCGGCGAGGACGAGGTCCAGCAGGCGGCTTACGACCCGCGCGCGCCGCGGCCGAAGGACATGGCCGTCGATCCCAACAACCCGCAGACTTGGGGCAAGGTCCAGCGCAACGCCGCCTGCCCCTGCGGCTCAGGGCGCAAGTTCAAGCACTGCCACGGCGCGCTGGTTTAGGGTCCGTGCTCGATTAAAAATTTGACAAGTCGTGCAGTGAAGGCTGCTGCCGCCGGCACGCCAGGACGCGCTGGCGAAAGGCTGGGAATACAAGTATAAGGCGAGTGCTGTCCGCTTCTTATGCTTGGGGGTTCGCCATGGCCGTTCCGCGCGACTATCGTCTGATAAACGCCTGCATCGCCGCCTATCACATCGACGACAACGGCAACCTCGACCCGCATGCGCCCGGCTACGGCCAGATCGGCCTAAAGGGGCCGCCGCAAGGCTTCGTCGCGGGCGAGCTCGATATCGACGCCTGCTTCGTCGGCGAGACCACGGACAACTACGTCATCCTCGCGTTCCGCGGCACGCGGCCGCCGACGCAGGGCGGCAATCCGCTCGACTGGATCCTCGACTGGCTGCAGGATTTCGAGCTCGGTCCGACGCCGTGGCTCGTGAACGGCAAGTCCTACGGTCAGGTCGAAGGCGGATTCGCCGCGGCCATGCTGGCGCTGTGGCCCAGGGTGAAGCTCGCGCTCGACAAGATCGATCTCAAGAGCAAGGCGGGGTTCTGGATCACCGGTCACAGCAAGGGCGGCTCGCTCACCGCGCTCGCCGCGACGCTGGTGGCAGCGGCTTACCCCGGCATCGCGCCGCAGATCGTGGCCTTCGCGCCCGCCATGGCGTGCGATGAAGACTTCCAGACCCTCTACGAGAACCAGGGGCTCGACGACGCCACGCTGCGCTATCAGAACGAATGCGACATCGTCCCGTATATGCCGGTCGTGTTCACGGCGAAGAGCGCGATTCAGAACGCCCAGATCATCGCCGGCGTATTGGCCCGCGCGAAAGGGACGACGCTCGCCAAGATCAGCCTCCTGGAATACGAGCCGCTGGGATCGCTGGACTACATCGATTTCGACGAGAGCACCGGCAAGTACAGCATCGTCACCGGCTGGAAAGGCGAGATCGACGGCATCGCCGCCATCGCCAGCGCGCTGCTGCACGGCCAGTTTTCCACGATCGTCGAGGCGCATGCGGCTTCCGGCGGCTATCTGGAGTGCTTCGGGATACCCACGGTGTGACGACCTGCAGCGCGCGCGTCCGTACTCGTTGTAGTCGTATGCTTGCCGCGCGATAGGCAAAAGCACGGTTAAGCACGGCAATGCCGGGTTGCGTCGGCCCGCCTCGTATTGCAAACTCTTCAGGTTCTATCGCCTATCGGGGGGCAACCTAATGCGCATGAGGTTTGTGACGGGGATGCTGGCTGCGTCCCTGGCTTTTTCGTTTACGGCATCGGCACAGGACGTGCGAAAGCCGGTCGTTTCGATCAACGACATCCAGGACATGGCGAACACCGGCCAGAGCGACGTGCTCAGGCAGATGATCGAGACCACGATCGTCAACACCGGCAAGTTCCGCATCATGGAGCGCGGCGACCAGGGCACCGCCGTCCTGCTCAAGGAGCAGCAAGGCGCCAAGGCCGGTCTGTATACGTCGAACACGCCGGGCAAGATCGGCGGCTTCGAGGGCGTGGACTTCATGGTCTACGGTACCATCACCACCGGCCAGGCGACGACGCAGCACGACACCGGCGCGTCGATGGGCATGGCGGTCGGCGGCGGCTTCGCCGACAGGTTGGGCGTGCCCGGCCTGGGCGGGGCGATGCGCGCCAACTCGAACTGCAACAGCAGCTCGGCCAGCCTGCAAGTCGACATCCGCATCACCGACGGCAAGACGGGCGAGGAGCGCTACGCCAAGCACGTCACGAAGACGGAACAGGGACAGACCGTCTGCGGCGGCCGCAGCTCGGTCGACGTCTCCGGCCTGCTCCGCGTCGCGGCGCAGAGCGTCTCGATGGGCCTGGTGACCATCATGTATCCGGTCAAGGTCGTCGACGTCGACGCCGACGGCCAGGTGGTGCTCAACTATGGCGAAGGCCTGCTCGCGGCGGGCGACGTGTTCGCGGTGTTCCAGGAAGGAAGAGAGATCCGCGATCCCGACACCGGCGCGGTCCTGGGCAACAGCGAGAAATTGCTGGGCTTGGTGAAGATCACCGAGGTGATGCCGAAAATGTCGAAGGCGACGATGATGACCGCGTTCCCGGTCGCGCCTTCCGTCGGGTCCGTCGCGCGCGCGGCGACGCCCGAGCAGATCTCCGCCGCCAAGCACAGCAGGTAAATCCGATGATCCTCCAATCGCGCTTGGCAAGGGCGTTCGGCCTTGCCGGTATCGCGGCGCTCGCCGTCACCGGCCACGCCTCGGCACAGCTGGCCACGATCAGCGTCGGCCACATCACGGCCCATCAGGACTGCAAGGTCTATCAGGAGTCGGCGGGAAGCACGGCGGTCTTCGCCCAGCGCGACACCGTGGTGGCCGCGAAGGAAAGCGCCGGCGTCGCCGCCAATCGCGACACCGTGGTGGCCGCCAGGGAAGGCACCGTCGTCGCCGCCCAGCGCGAGAAGGTGGCGGCCTTCTCGAGCTGGCGGACATGGCTGGTGAAGGACTGCGTCAGCGATTTCCCCTCGCTGAAGACCAGCCTGCAGGCGGCGCTGGCCGCGAGCGGAAAGCTCGCCGTCAAGGGATCGGGCGGAAAGTACGTCCTGTCCGGCGCGATCTCCCAGATCGGCGGCATGGACGATCCCGCCGTGCAAACCATCTCGACCGGAAGCTATTCCGTGGCGTCGCAGGGCATCTTCGTGAACATGGAAGTGACGCTGAAAGACGCGAGCGGCCGCATCGTCTATGGCGGGCTGCTGACCAAGCACCTGGAAACGGGATCGAACATCCAGACCCCGGGCATGGAAACCGGCAGCTACCAGCCGAACGGCGAAGCCACCTACACCCAGCTGCAGAACCAGGTCGCTCTCGCCGTCGCGCGCCTCGCGGCCTTCCACATCGTTCCGCTCCAGGTGGTCGGCAACGATGGCGGGCAGATCCGGCTGAACTACGGCGCTCCCCTGTTGACGCTCGGCATGAGCGTGCACGCGACCAGTCCCGATGGGGCGGCCTCGGTCCGCTACAGCGTCGTCTCCGCCGACGCCAATGGCGCGACGGCCGAGAAGGACGGCGACGGCGATGCCTCGAGGATCGTTCCCGGCAGCCCGGCCGACGTCGTCGAGGACGACAACGGACGCCACTATAAGAGAGTCGATCTGCCTTAGTTGATCGTCCCGACACATCACCCCGGCCGAGCGGGAGCCGCTCGGCCCCCTTTTTCTTTTTCGCATGCGCGGTCAGGATCGCTCGTCCGCTATCGGAGACCGCCCATGACCCCGTTCAAGATCGACATTCCGCAAGCCACGCTCGACGCCATCCGCGCCAGGGTGCGCGCCTATGAATGGCACGAGATGCCGCGTGGGGCCGGGCTCGAGGACAGCTGGGCCTACGGCGCCAACCTCGAATTCATGAAAAAGCTCTGCGCCTATTGGGCGGACGGCTACGACTGGCGCAAATGGGAGGCCGCGCTCAACCGCTTCCCGCAATTCACCGCGCGCGTCGAGGACATCGACATCCATTTCTACCGTGTCGACGGCAGCGGCCCGCCGCTGATCCTCTCCCATGGCTGGCCGGGATCGGTGTTCGAGTTCCTGCACATCATCGACAAGCTTGCGAAGGATTTCACCGTCGTGGTGCCGTCCCTGCCCGGCTACGGCTTCTCGGGCAAACCCGCGCGTCCCATCGGTCCGCGCACCGTCGCGCGGCTGTTCGACACGCTGATGACGGACGTATTGCAGCTTCCGAACTACATCGCGCAAGGCGGCGATTGGGGCAGCGCGATCTCGGGCTGGATGGCCTATGAGGGCAAAGGCTGCCGCGCCGCGCATCTCAACATGTTCGGCTGGCGCTCGCCGGGCGTGGGGCCGCAGACCAAGGAAGAGCAGGAATATGTCGCGCGCGCGGCGCAGCTCTTTGAGCTCGAAGGCGCCTATTTCCGCGAGCACACCACCAAGCCGCAGACGCTGTCCTACGCGATGATGGATTCGCCGGTGGGCGCGGCGGCGTGGATCGTGGAGAAATTCCACGGCTGGTCGGACATCCGCAAGGGCTTCGAGAACGTCTATACGAAGGACCAGCTCCTCACCAATGTGATGATCTATCTGGTGACGAAGAGCTTCAACACCGCGACATGGCTCTATCGCGGCCTGGTCGAGGACTTCACCGGCGCGCCGGTGCCCGCGAAGGCGCGCATCGAGAAGCCGGTCGGCATCGCCGCGTTCCCCGTCGACCTCATCCCCTTCCCGCCGAAGAGCCTGGTCGAGCGCCACATGAACGTGACGCATTGGACCGACTTCAAGGAAGGCGGCCATTTCGCGGCGCTGGAGCGCGGCGACGATCTGGTCGCGGATATCAAGGCGTTCGCGCGGAGTCTTCCCCCGAATGCGTAAAGCCATCGCCGCGTCGATCTTGGGTTTGACAGCCTTGGGCGGCGCGTCCCCCGATGTTCCACCATCGGTCCTGGCGCGTCTGCCGACCTATTGCCGCTACGACGTCGATGTGCGCGGCCAGGCCAATCCATACGCCGCCTTCGCGCGCGACGTGGACGAAGACGGCACCGTCTGTCCCTTCGCCGCAGGCGTGGCGCAGACGGCGCAGGTCTATCGCGTCCGCGGCGACGCCGCTTGTGCCGCGTCCGATCTTCCGAGCGCGAAAATCGGCGCCGTGAGCGAGATCGACGGCGCCGAGGCGCGCCGCGCGATGGATTGCTCGCTCGCGCGCGTCAAGCATCCGAAGCCCGGCGCGACGACGAGGTCCTATCTCGTGCGCTACAGGGATCCCGGCGGCGCACTCCTGGGCGTGATAAATGCCGGCCGGTACACCCGGGTTGCCGCGCGCGACGGCCTGCCGTTCACCGACATGGCCATCGCCACCGTCGACGACCAGGTCTATGAATGCTTCGCGATGTTGGACGGCGCCGCGTCGGATCCGGCGGCTTATTTCAAGCTCGTCTCCCTGCCCTTGCCCGCCGGCGCCACACAGGAAGAGATCGCGGGCCGCGACTGCCGCGACGTCGCGAAAGAACGCTACGGCGTCGAATTCGGCATCGACGCGGTGAGCGCCGAATTCTCGCTCTGGCTGGATCCGTCGCCGCAGACGCCGCAGGCCGAACAATTCGACGACGTGCTGACCTCCGCGCTCGCCGCTGCCGGCGTCACGCCCAGGGTCGCCGGCACGCGGATATTCTCGCCGGGAACGGCACGCGCCGACCGAGCGGCCGACGGCACCGGCTTCGTCATGCTCGGCGGCAAGCGCAAAGCGATGATCGAGATGCGCCGCATGACGCAAGCGACTTGCGCTGCGATCTTCAGCGCCGCCGCGACCCTCAAGCTCCATCTCCAAACAAGCCAGACCGATCTGATGATCCTCAACCCGCCCGGCATCGACGGCCGGCCGCCGCGCACGCATGCGAAGACGGTCGCGGTCACCAGCGCGGCCGATCTTTGCGACGTCTTGCGGCGCGGCTTTGACGAATGGCACGCCGCGGCGACCGAGATGCCGTCGGACATGAGCGATCTCGACGGACAGAACAGCTCGCTCGGCGACTGAGCGCCGACGGCCGGCTCCCCATGGCGCCGGTCGTGCTCGGCGGATAGTGGGCCATGACGCCGAGGATGGGCTAAACCAGATTGCGCCCCATCGCCAGGTACTTCTCCCGGCGCAGGCGGCGCAGGTCTTCGCCGGGGATCGGCGAGAGCTCGGCGAGCGCCTTGGCGATCTGCTCGCCGACGTTGAAGATCGCCTCTTGCGGGGCGCGATGGGCACCGCCGACGGGCTCGGGGATGATGCCGTCGATGATCTTGAGATCGAGCAGGTCCTGCGCGGTGATGCGCAGCGCGGTCGCCGCGTCCTGCGCCTTGTCGGCGTTGCGCCACAGGATCGACGCGCAGCCCTCGGGCGAGATCACCGAATAGATCGAATGCTCGAGCATGTAGACGCGGTTGGCGGTCGCGATCGCGAGCGCCCCGCCCGACATGCCGTCGCCCACGATGGTGCAGACGAACGGCACGCGAAGCTCGAGGCCGGCCTGCGTCGAGCGCGCTATCGCCTCGGACTGGCCGCGCTCCTCGGCCGCGACGCCCGGATAGGCGCCGGAGGTGTCGACCAGCGAGATCACCGGCAGGCCGAAGCGGCCGGCCATGTCGAACAGGCGTTGCGCCTTGCGGTAGCCTTCGGGCATCGCCATGCCGAAATTGTGCTTGAGGCGCGATTTGGTGTCGTTGCCCTTCTCGTGGCCGATGACGGCGACGGCGCGGCCGCGGAAGCGCCCGAGACCTGCGATCACCGCCTGGTCCTCGCCGTACAGCCTGTCGCCCGCGAGCGGCGTGAACTCGTCGAAGAGGTTGCTCACATAGTCGGAGAAATGCGGCCGGCCCTGGTGGCGCGCCACGAGCGCCTTCTGCCAGGGCGTGAGCTTGGCATAGGTGTCCTTGACGAGCTGGTCGGCCTTGGCCTGGAGACGGGCGACGTCGGCGTCGATCTCCATCGTCGGGTCGTCGGCCGCGAGCTGGCGCAGCTCGACGATCTTGCCTTCCAGCTCGGCGATGGGGCGTTCGAAGTCCAGATAAGCGTGCATGGCGTCCAGGGGTAGAACCCGAAAGGGCCGGGAAAGTGGCGAACCGGGTCCAAGCTGTCAACAAAGACGGCCCGGAAAAGTTACAGGCCCGCGATTAAGCCATTAATAGCGCTAGCCGATCCAGTGCCGCCGTATGGGCCGGCCGCGGCGCATGTCCAGCGCCGCCAGGGCGCTGGGGATATCGGCCTCCCAACGGGGCATGAGGATGACGATGGCCCAGCCGTCCAGCGCCGCCACGGCCGTCCCGAGCCCGATGGCCCAGAACGCGATTGCGGCGCTGCCCCCAAGGGCGACCGTCATCGTGCCTGCGAGCAGGCACAGCCCCATCAGCTTGGCCGAGCGCGCATGCGTCGCGGTCATGCGGCCGAAGCGCAAGACGCTGATCCCCTGCTGGACGATCTCCGCGGCGATGGCGCCGGCGATCACGGGCCAGTTCGCCCACATCGCGTCGGGCCGCAGGAAGAAGAGCGCCGTGATCGTGGCCAGCCAGAAGGCGAGATCCACGATGCTGTCGGCCCGGCGCAGCGCGGTGGTCGAGACGCCGAGCCGCCTGGCGACGATCCCATCGAAGACGTCGCTGAGCGTGGCAAGCAGGATCAGGACGGCGAGCGCGGTTCCGCGCCCGGTCCATCCCAGCGCCAGCACGCCCACGACCGCCAGCGCCCGGAAGACGATGAGCGCGGCGGGAATCCTTTCGACCATCCGCACGGGCAGAGCTTACCTCGCGGAACCGCTCAGGCAAAACGCTGCGAAAGCCGATGCAATGCCGCGCCGCGTCGGATAAAATCCGCCTGGGCAAAGCATGGGGCACGGTTATGGTCGTCAGATTGCTTCTTTTGGTCGTAGGCGCGCTGCACATCGTCAACGGGCTCTTCATGCTGGTGGCGCCCGGCGTGTGGTACGTGATGGTGCCGGGCGTGGTGATGACGGGAGCGTTCAACGCCCACTTCATCTACGACATCGGCATGGCGTTCATCGCCAGCGGCGCGATGCTCGCGATGGGCGCACGCTCGGGAAGAGACGCGGCCGTCTATGCCTGCGCGGGCGCGACATGGCCGGTGCTGCACGCGCTCATCCATGTCAAAGGCTGGATGTCGAACGGGTTCCCGGCCGACTCCCATGTCGCGATGTCGGAAGTCACGGGCGTCGTGCTGATCGCTTTGCTGGGAGCGGCGCTGGCCTGGCTCAGGATGCGCGGAGAAGCCCGATGATCAAATTCCTGCTGCATCGGATCGTCTCAAGCATGGAGCGCCGGTACGAATACGATGCGACTTACCTGCACGAGCTCGTCGACATCTCGCCCACGGCCGCGCGGCGCTATGTGAAGGCGCAGACGGCCGGCCGCTGGCAGGGCCCGGCCCCGCGCGACGCGTGGCACGCCGCGGCCATCGGCGGAGCGCTCGTCGAGGATTGCGGACCTTGCGTGCAGATCGCGTCCGACATCGCCGTCGAGGCGGGGATGCCGCCCGCGACGATCCAGGCGCTGCTCGCAGGCCGCGACGCCGATCCCGACGCCAAGCTCGGCTTCGACTATGCGCGCGCCCTGCTCGCGGGCTCGCGGGATTTCGAGGACCTGCGCGAAGCCGTCGAGCGCCGTTTCGGCCGCCAGGGCCTCGTCGCGCTCTCGATGATGGCGATGTATTCGCGCAACTTCCCCGTCCTCAAGCGCGCGCTCGGCCACGCCAAGACGTGCCGGCGCGTGCGCGTCGGCGGCACGGACGTCGCGGTGGCGCCGGAACTGAAAGCGGCATGAGCGTGTACGGACGATCGTGCGCTACCTAAGGCTGGCGCGCGGACGGCGAATTTCACGCATCAAAATGTCACAGAGCCGGTCTATTTCCGCCGATATTCCCGAAAAACTTGTATCGTCGGATTCAAGGGCGGCACATGCTGCCCGCAAAAAAGGGGAGCACCCATGTCCAGATCCATCGCCGCGGCCGCGCTTGCCTGCGGCCTCGCGCTTTCAGCCTCCGCCGCCAGCGCCGGCATCCTCGTGCCCGTGCCGGCTTTCCCGGGCGCGACGGCGACCTACGCCACGGGCATCAACAACAGCAACGTCATCGCCGGCTCGTATATCGATGCGAACGCCGTCTCGCACGGCTTTTACGGCACGGCCGACGGCAACTACACCTCTTTCGACTTCCCGGGCGGAAACACCTTCGCCGACTCGATCAACGACGCGGGCGACATCACCGGCTTCGCCGAAGTCCCGAACGACGACTGCCCGGTCTTGGGCTGCGAATACATCCTCAAGGCCGACCGCACGGAGGTCGCGATCACCAAGGGCGGCAACCCGCTCGACGGCCAAGCCGAGCAGATCGTGAAGGGCAAGTTCACCGGCGACTACTTCTTCACCGACGACCAGGGAGTGACGCACGAGAACGGCTTCCTGGGTAGCCATGCGCATTGGAAGAGCGACATCTCCCTGCCGTTCGAGAACGTGGGACACGTCCGTGGCCGCGGCTTGAACAAGAAGGGCGAGCTCGTCGGCTACTACAGCGACACCGGCAACGGCACCATCCCGGCCTTCCTCATCAAAGACGGCCAGACATCGAGCATCGCCTTCGACGATCCGGACACGTTCGAGACGCTCTTCGAAGGCGTGAACGGAACCGGCAAGATCGTGGGCGGCTGGACGAACGACGACGGCAGTGAAGGCCAGGCGTTCATCTACGAATCGTCCGACGACACCTTCCGCGTGATCGACGTGCCTGGAGAAACCGTCCCCCTTGCGCGCCAGGTGAACGATTCCGGCATAATCACGATCACCGGCGCGACGAGCTCCTATCTCTATTGCACGCACAAGAAGCTCTGCCCGATCACGGCGGGTGCGATCGAGATCAAGGAGAAGATCGTCGCGGCGAAGCATCCGGGCGCCAAGCAGTGGGTGCTGTGCAGGAACGGCTGCGAAAAAGATTCCGCAAACGTGCGTCCGGCGAGCGCGGCACAAATCCGCGAAGCGATCGCGCGCGATCCGTCGCTGCTCAAGGAATTGCGCGACCGGCGCTGATAGCGTTCAAGGGGGGTGAGGAAATGCCGGGTCCGCGCGAGCGGCCCGGCATTTTTCTTATTGCGGATTGGCCGTCAGATAGGGAAGCCCGTTGTTGATGGCCGGATTCTCGGCCCAGATCGACGGATCGAAGCCCACGGGCAGTCCCGTCTGGAACTGCTCCGTAGTGAGACCCATGACGCCGGGGTAACCGTTGTTACCGACGCCGTGGCTTTGACCGCTGGTGGTGATGTCCCAATAGGTGTCGGTGAGATCGCTGCCGCCCAGGTCGTCGCCGACCAGGCCGCCGACGGCGTTGCCCGACCCGCTCGCGACCGCGCCCGACGCATAGGAGTCGCTCACCGGGCCGTTGTTGAGACCGATCAAGCCTCCGACCGTCGAGCCCGTGCCGCCGAACGCGGCACCCGTCGCATATGAATTCTGAACCGAGGCGTCTTGGCCTGCGCTGCTGCCGACGAGGCCTCCCGCCACGCCGTTATTGCCGGCCACGATCGCGCCGGTGGCGAAAGACGTCTGGATGGCGCCCGCGTTGCTGCCGACGAGACCGCCGGCCGTCCAGCCTTTGGCGCCCGTGACCTTCGCGCTCGAAGAGGAGTTCTGGATCGTCGCGTCGTTGAGGCCCACAAGCCCTCCGACATCGCGTTCGTCGCCGCTGTTGCCGGTGCCGGCGACCGCGCCGGATGTGTGCGAGCTCGTGATCGAACCGTTATCGGCCACGCCGCATAGTCCGCCCACTTGCGAGCCGGTCTCGCCGCTTACGCGTCCCGTCACTTCGACGTTGAAGACCTCGGTGAAGCATAACCCCGCCAACCCGCCGGCCCCGGCGTTCTGGCCAGCGCGGATGTCGGCGTTGATGAGATGAAGATTGGAGATCGGCCCGCCGCCCACGCCGTAGAACATGCCGTTGTGCTGGCCCGCTCCGCCGCTCCTCCCATCGACACTGAGCCGCGAGATCCTGTGGCCCAGGCCTTCGAAGGTGCCGGTGAAGAATTCTGTGATCGCATCGCCCTGATAGGTGCCGTCGGGTCCCGCGTCGTAATCCACGCCGAGGGCGAAATGGCCCGTCGGATTGGCGGCGATGTCCACGATCAATGTCGGAATATCCAAAGCGACCTGATAGGTCGCCCCGTTGATCACGAGACTGGCCGCCATGCTTTCAATATCGACCTTGGCGCGGGGCGCGATGTAGAAGATCCCCCCCGACCCGCCATCGTTCGTCGTCACGGTCAGGCCGGCGTTGCCGAAGTTTCCGACGTCGATGTGCTTGGTTACTTTGATGCCGCGATAAGAATCTAGGGTGAGATGGTGGGTATTCGCCCAACTGATCACGGCGAGGATTTCAATGTCCTGAGCCTTCGGGCCCGACTGAAGCGTGACGTCGCCGGCCTCGATCAGGTTGTGCAGGTCGTTGCTGTTCAACACCGCGCGCTTGGCGGTCGCCGTGCAGACGCCCGCGCTGCAAACGACGTTCTTGGTTGCCCCTCCCGAGACCGTGAGGGCGGCCCATGCCGGCGACGTGCAGAGCGCCGCAGCGGCGGCCAAGATAGAAACCCTGAGTTTCACAGTCATCCCTCGCTTGTGCATCGCTGCGAGGCTAGGTTGGCGTCGCGGCAGGTTGCAAGCCGCTCGCGGGCATTTTATCGCTTGTGTGCGCCGCGCGAGCGGACAGAATGGCGGCAGATTTACAAGGAAAAGCGAAATGAGCGTGGCGCCGCCGGACGATCGCCAGGAGAAGTTCTCGGGCACCCAGGACGTGCGCGAGGCGCACCGCTTCGACGCGGACAAGCTCGAAGCCTATCTGGCCGAGCGCATCGAGGGCTTCAAGAAACCGCTCGAGGTGCGCCAGTTCAAGGGCGGCCAGTCCAATCCCACCTATCAGCTCGTCACGCCCAACCGGAAATACGTGCTGCGCCGCAAGCCGCCGGGAAAGCTGCTGCCGTCGGCGCATGCCGTCGACCGCGAGTTCCGCATCATCTCCGCGCTGCATCCCACGGGCTTCCCCGTGGCCAAGCCCTATCTGCTGTGCGAGGACGAGAGCGTGATCGGCACGATCTTCTACGTGATGGAATGCGTCGAGGGACGCATCTATTGGGGGCCGATGCTGCCCGACCAGTCATCCAAACAGCGCGGCGAGATCTATGACGCCATGAACGAGACGCTCGCGCGGCTGCACGGCCTCGACCACGAGAAGCTGGGCCTCGCCGATTTCGGCAAGCCCGGCAACTATGTCGGCCGCCAGATCTCGCGCTGGACCAAGCAGTACCAGGCGTCGGAAACCGAAACCATCGACGAGATGAACAAGCTCATCGAATGGCTGCCCGCGCATCTGCCGACGGACGAGCGCACGTCGATCGTGCACGGCGACTACCGCCTCGACAACATGATCCTGCATCCGACCGAGCCCAAGGTGCTGGCGGTGCTGGACTGGGAGCTTTGCACCATCGGCGATCCGATGGCCGATTTCACCTATCACCTGATGCAGTGGATGATGCCCGAAGGCGGCACGGGCGGCGGCACGGGAAGCCTGCTCGGCGTCGACCTGGCCGCGATGGGGATCCCCACGATCGAGGCCTATACGCAGGCCTATTGCCGGCGGACAAACCGGCCGACCGTCCCGAACATGGACTACTACGCCTCTTACAACTTCTTCCGCCTCGCCGGCATCCTGCAGGGCATCGTGGGGCGGGTGCGCGACGGCACGGCGTCGAACGCCAACGCGGCGCAGAACGCCGCCGCTGTCCGGCCGCTCGCCGAACGCGCCTGGCATTTCGCCAAGCGCGCCGGCGCGCCCGGTTAACGCGCGTTAGGTATCCGGTCGCGGAAATCCTTGCTTAACAACATCGGCGTAGCCTGACGTTCTACCGAAAGCTGCTTTTCGGACGGCAGGATGCCCGTGACACAAGCCGGGAACGACCACGCTCAGGCGCGATCCGCGCATGACGATGCGCATTTCGACCTGGCGGAGCGCGCCGCGCGCTTCGGCTATTGGCGCGTCGATCTCAAGGACGGATCGACCTATTGGTCGCCCGGCATGTACCGCCTGCTCGGCGTCGATCCCACAAGCCCGCCCGACAGCGATTGGCTGCTCGCGCAGATGCTGCCGGAGGACAAGCTCGTCGTCGACGCCGCGATCGCCAACGCGATCAAGACACGAACACCCTTCACCTACCGCACGCGCGCGCGCGATCCCAACGTCGCGGCGCAGATCGTCGACACGCAGGGCGAGCTCGCCATCGGCCCGGACGGCCGCGTCGTGTCGGTGATCGGCGTCTGCTACGACGTCACGCTGCAGGTCAAGGCCGAGGAAGCGCGCGAGAAAGCGCAGGCGATGTACCGCCTGATGACCGAGGAGGCGTCCGACATCATCATCCTCTACGGCGAGGACGGCGGCGTGCTGTTCGCCTCCCAGGCGCTCGAACGCGTGCTGGGCTATTCGGTCGCCGATATCGAGCGCGAGCGCGCCCTGGAGCTCGTCCATCCCGACGATCTGGAACAGATCGCCAAGATCCGGCAGCGCCCAGAAGCAGGACAGACGCTCACGGCGACCTACCGCATGCGGCACGCCCAAGGGCACTATGTCTGGATGGAGATCACGCTGCGCGCCGTGCGCGGCGCCGGAAGCCACGAGTATCGCCACACCGTCTGCATCGCCCGCGACGTCACGGAGCGCATGGAGCAGGAGCTGGAGACCAAGGCCGCGCGCGAGCGCGCCGAGGCCGCCAACAAGGCGAAATCGCGCTTCCTCGCCAATATGAGCCACGAGCTGCGCACGCCGCTGAACGCGGTGATCGGCTTCACCGACCTCATGCGCCAGCAGATGTTCGGCAAGCTGGGCAGCGAGCGCTACGAGGAATACGCGACGCTGATTTACGATTCCGGCCAGCTCCTGCTCGATCTGATCACCGACATGCTCGACATGGCGAAGATCGAGGCTGGCAAGCTCGAGCTCAACCTCGAGCGCGTCGACTTGACCGGCACGATCGAGGACAGCGTGCGGCTTCTGACCGACCGCGCCGACAACAACGGCCTCGACATCTGCGTCTCGATACCGAAAGAGCCCATATCGCTCGTCGCCGACCGCCGCGCGGTCAAGCAGGTCCTGCTCAACCTTTTGACCAACGCGATCAAATTCACTCCGCCCGGCGGCCAGATCGCGGTCGCGGTGCGGATCGAGGACGGCAGCGCGGTCCTGAGCGTGCGCGACACCGGCATCGGCATCCCCGCGCACGAATTGCCCCGGCTCGGCCGTCCGTTCGAACAGGTCTGCGGCGATCCCATGCTCGCCAAGTCCGGCACCGGGCTGGGCCTGGCGCTGGTGCGCGCGCTCGTCGAGAAGCACGGCGGGGCGATGCGCATCGAGAGCGAAGAAGGCGTCGGCACCGAGGTGACCGTCGGCTTCCCCCTCAACCCCGCCCAGCGCGTGGCGGCCTAGCCGCGCTAGGGTGTCAGCTCGAAGATCGTGCCCTCGCCGTTCGTGCCGCCTTCCAGAGTCGTCCCCAGCAGGTTGCCGTCACCGCCCAGGATGACGCCGCCGTCGGGGATTTCGCCATCGGCACACCGTCATACAAAGCACCTGTCTGAGCACCTTGGTAGGTCAATCCGCCCACCGGCATGCTGCCGCTCGTGGAGCAATCCCCGTTGCTGCAGAAACCAAAGAGCGCGGTCTGCTTGTACAGGCCATGTTTTGTCGGACTGAGCTTGAACACGACGCCATGACCGAACGCTCCGCCGCTCGACGCCGCGACATAGACATTGCCGCTCACGTCCACGACAAGCTTCTCGGTGACGCTCCCGCCGTCCGAGCAATTGATGGTATCGGTGCAGAGATTGTCGATCACGCGGTAGACATAGCGGCCCGACGTCTTTCGCTTCAGCACGAAAATAACACCTGAATCTGTGATTCCTCCTCCGTGCGTCGCGCCGAAGATGTCGCCCGCGGCATCGACGGCGAGAGGCGACGTCGGAGCACGTCCATCAGTGCAATTCTGCTCCGTGCAGAACACATGGAGCGTCGTCAGCATCGACGCCGAAGCGGCGCATGGCTGAAGGCATACGGCGAGCGGGATCGCGGCAAGGCTCAAGCCTGCGCGCCATGCGGTTCTCAAAAGCATTCGTGTCCTCAAAATTTCGCAGCCACGCCGCCACAAAAAAATGCGGCGCCCCTTAAGGGCGCCGCATCGTGCTGCTTATTCCGCCGCAGCCCGCGTCGGACGCGGCACATGCTTGCCGTATTCGAGCCGCGCGATGGTGCGGTTGTGCACCTCGTCCGGGCCGTCGGCGATGCGCAGCGTGCGCTGGCCCGCATACATGCGTGCGAGGCCGGAATCGGTCGTCACGCCGCCTCCGCCCCAGGCCTGGATCGCGTCATCGATGACCTTGAGCGCCATGCGCGGTCCCGCGACCTTTATCATCGCGATCTCGGTGCGCGCGACCTTGTTGCCGACCTTGTCCATCATGTCGGCCGCCTTGAGCGTCAGCAGGCGGCACATGTCGATATTGGTGCGCGCCTCGGCGACGCGCTGCTCCCACACCGAGTGATCGGCGATCTTCTTGCCGAACGCTTCGCGCGACAGCAGGCGCTTGACCATGATCCCGAGAGCGCGTTCCGCGACGCCGACGGTCCGCATGCAGTGGTGGATGCGGCCCGGTCCGAGGCGGCCCTGCGCGATCTCGAAGCCGCGGCCCTCGCCCAGGATGATGTTCTCGGCCGGGACCTTGACGTCCTTGAGCTCGACCTCGGCATGGCCGTGCGGCGCGTCGTCATAGCCGAAGACGGGAAGCATGCGTTTGACGTGGACGCCCGGCATGTCGCGCTCGACCAGGATCTGCGACTGCTGGCTGTGCCTGTCGCCGTCGGTCGTGTTCTTGCCCATGACGATCATCACCTTGCAGCGCGGATCGCCGACGCCCGACGACCACCATTTGGTGCCGTTGACGACGTAGTGATCGCCGCGGCGCTCGATGCGCGTGGCGATGTTCGTCGCGTCGGAGGACGCGACCGCGGGCTCGGTCATGAGGAACGCGGAGCGGATCTCGCCCGCGAGCAGCGGCTTCAGCCACTTGTCCTGCTGATAGGGGCTGCCGTAGCGCTCCAGCACCTCCATGTTGCCGGTGTCGGGCGCCGAGCAGTTGAACACTTCCGAGGCGAAGCCGACATGGCCCATGATCTCGGCCAGCGGCGCGTATTCGAGATTGGTGAGGCCGGCGCCGTTCTCGCTCTCATTCAGGAACAGGTTCCACAGCCCCTGCTTCTTGGCCTTGGCCTTCAGCTCCTCGACGACGGGCACGACGATCCACGGATTGCCCTTGGCGCGCGCGTCGTTCATCTGGTCGTGGTAGGTCTGCTCGGCCGCGTAGACATGCGCGTCCATGAAAGCCTGGACACGCGCCATCCATTCCTTCTGGCGCGGCGAATAATCGAAATCCATGTTGGTCTCCTTGGGTGGCAAAGATAGCGTGTGCCCCAAGTCTAGCGGCCCCCGCCGCCCGCAGCCAGCCCGCATTTGGCGAGTCTTATTTGCCGGGCCTCATTTGACAGCGCCGCCCGGCCCCGGCATCACATCGCCATGCTTCTTTATGCCGGAATCCTCTTCATCGCGGCCGGGCTCGCGTGCATCGCGTTCGACCGGCAAAGCTCGCATTACCTCTACGACCATGTGAGCGCGGGGTTCTGGCGCTTTCTCGATTCCACCACGCACCTGGCCAAGGCGTCGCATTGGCTGATCGCGGCGGCGCTCGCCTATCTCGTGGCACTCACCAAGCACTGGGAGGCCGTGCGTCTGTGCGCACTGGCATTCGCTGCGAGCGTCGCGATCGGCAGCGTCGTGCTGCACGCGATCAAGCTGGTGCTCGGACGCCGCAGGCCGCGCGACGACATCGAGATGGGCCTCTACGGCTTCATGCCGCTCGCCTTCGACACCGACTACAATTCGTTCCCCTCCGGCCATGCGCTGACGATCATGTGCGTGGCAGTGATCGCCTCGGTGGTGTGGCCGATGCTGTGGCCGGTCTGGTTCGCGATCGCGCTGTGGCTGGGGCTGACGCGCGCGCTCCTGACCGCGCATTACCTGAGCGACGTGCTCGTGGGAGCCGGCATCGGGTTGATTTCGGCGCGCGAGGCGGCCATTCATATCCTCCCGCACACGCCGCCGTGGTTCTAGAGACGATGCTCGCGCTCCTCACCTCCGTCGACGCATGGATCGCGCTGCTCACGCTGACCGTGCTCGAGATCGTGCTCGGCATCGACAACATCATCTTCCTCTCCCTCGCCGCCAACAAGCTGCCCGCGCCGCGCCGCCCGGCCGCGCGCCGCATTGGGCTCAGCCTGGCGCTGGTGCTGCGCATCATCTTCCTTTCGAGCATCGCGTGGATCATCTCGCTGTCGCGCCCCGTGCTCTCGCTTTGGGGGCACGATTTCTCCTGGCGCGACATCGTGTTCTTCGCCGGCGGCCTGTTCCTGCTCACCAAGAGCACCCGCGAGATCCGCAGCATGGTCGAGGGCGAGGAGCACACGGCGACCGGCACGGGCGCGACGATGCTTTCGGTGATCGTGCAGATCGCGATGTTCGACATCGTGTTCTCGATCGACTCGGTGGTCACCGCGGTCGGCATGACCGAGCACCTGGCGGTGATGATCGCCGCCGTGGTGCTGGCCATGGTGCTGATGATGGCGGCGTCCGGTACCGTCGCCGATTTCGTCGAGCGCAACCCGACGGTCAAGATGCTGGCGCTGAGCTTCCTGCTCCTGATCGGCACCTCGCTGGTCGCCGACGCCGCCCACTTCCACATCCCGCGCGAATACGTCTACTTCGCGGTCGCGTTCTCCGGCATGGTCGAGTTCCTCAACCAGCGCGCGGCGGCGCAGAAGAAGAAGCCTTAGTGCCGCACGATCATGTTGGCCGGATTGTCGAACGCCAGGTAGACATCGTCTTGCAGCGAATCGAGTTTCGCCAGCAGCCGATGGCGCTCTATGGACAGCCCGGAGGTGAATTCGCCGGCCCCCAACGACACCAGGGCCTGGATCGTCGATTGCAGGAGCTCCTCCGCCGCGAGCAGGTCGCGAAACAGGCGCGTGCGCTCGTCTTGAACGGTGGATTTCGCCGCGGCACGGTTTGGCTTGGTTCTGCTACGCTGCTGCTTGCGCATTGTGCCCCCTGATGTTCCGGACGGCTTCCATCGGGATGCCGCCATTCTCCAATTGTTCGATCATCGCCTGCTGCTCGGACGTCAGAGCGTCCTGGGCCTGGATGAAGTCCGGGACATCGCGTTCCAGGAGGACGGCCGGGGACTGCCCTTCGTAGTTGCCGAGGTTCGGGCGGTGGATCGAATATCCGATCAGCTCGGCCAGCTCGCGCGGGAAGCCGCGGGCGACCGCGGGCGGATAGACGAGCATCTGGGTCTCGAATTGCCTGAGCCAGCCGAGGCAATAGCTGATGAGGATCCCGCGCCTGGGCGCGTTCGAACGGTTGGCGCCTCCGGCGTGCAAAGTGGAGCCCAGGAACAGCAGGACCGAGCCCGGCTCCATCGCGGCCACGACCGAATCCTCAACTGGCAGGAACCCTTTGTCCTGCTCGCGATGGCTTCCCGGCCACAACACGGTCGCGCCGTTTTCCGCCGTGAACGGCGTCAGCGGCCACATTACATTGACCAGATACTCCAGCTCGCCCTTGGGCCCGCCCCACATCGCCTGATCGCGATGCGCGAACTGCGCCGGGGCGCCCGGATGGATTTCGATCGCCTGCGTGAGGTTCAGGTTGAACCGGTCGCAGTGCGGGCCCAGCGCGCCCTGAACCAGCTTCAGCACGAGCGGATTGAGGACGAAGGACTGAATGGTCTCCGAGCGGTTGAGCAGCGAGCCGAAACGCTTCGTGGTCTCGCCGTAGAACGCGCCTTTGCAGAACGGCGTCTGCACGAAACGGCTTTCGAGCTCGCAATTCACCCGCTCGCCGACGCGCGGGTCCATCGCGCCCGGAATGATGCAATAGCCGTCCGCCATCAACCGCGCGAAATAGGACGCGGCGACGACGTCCGGCATCATGGCTTCGAGAATTCTCGGGTCCATCGCCGGCCGCTCAATTCGTCGCCGCAAGCGCGGGAGCGGAGGCGAACGACGACGCCAGGCCGAGCTTGCGTTCTTCCCGGCGCATGTCGTCGACGCCGAAATGCACGACATGCGCGCCGATCATCGATCCCGCATAGTTCTGGGGAAGCCCCAACGGCTCGACCTCGAGGCCGCTGGCGAGGACGGCGGAAAGGAACTGGGCATGGGTGACGCCGGTGAATTTGCGGATTCCCGTCGCAAACGCGAATTGGAGCGCGCCATGCCACACGATCCCGCGCAGGCGCTGCTGCTCGGATCTGGGAAGGTCGGGCCGGACGCACAGTCGCGTGAGCTCCCAAATATCCGGTCCGCGCGGGACTTCGCCTTCGCACAGGAAAGGGAAGACCTCGCTCATCAAATGAGGTTTCGTGGTCGGCAGCAGCCTCAGCGAGGCCAAGTGGCGCTGCTCCGCGTCCGCCTCGATCACGTACACGGCATCCGGCGTGTCGAATTGATCGATCTCGCGCTCGCCGTCGGCGATCTCCAGGGCCCAGCCCAGGCGATCGACGAAAACGCTCTTGCGGTCGCGATGCATGGAATCGCGCAGGCGATCGTATCTCGACCGGTTCTTGGCTGTGACGACGTGGAGCACTCGCCCCTCCCTCTCCGACCTGCATCTCGGAAGTAGGTCAGGCGAGGCGCGTTCGCGATCCCGCTAGAAGGGGGGATTGACTTCAGTGACGAATGATGTCGTCGAATCCGAGCTGATTGTCGAAGAGCGTTCTGATGATCAGCTGGACGCGGGAAGCGACGCCGTATTTGCGCTTCGCGTTTTCGATGTATTCATGCACCGTGCTTTTGCTCAAGCCCAGCAGTTGCGCGGTGTCCACGTCGCTCTTGCCCTGCGCGATGAGAACGAGGCAGTCGAGCTGGCGCGGACTGAGCACCGGTGTGCCGTCCGTCATGTCGCGCGTGAGAGCGTCGGTTTGCGCCAGGCGGCGGGCCGCCTCGAACGCGAAGCTCCCCACATATTGGACGGCCGGCAAGATACGCTCGTCGAAGGCTTGCCCCGTCCGCACGGCGAAGGAGCACGAGCCCAAGCACTCTCCGGGGATGCTGGCCGGCACGGTGAACCCCTCGCCGATGCCCGCACGCTCGGCGTTCGTCAGGACCTCCGCCTGGTAAGGCGAAAGCGGGATCAGGCTGCTGAGCTCCGACCAGCGGAAGCTGGCCGTCTTGGTTTGGCACGCGCGCATCACGGGATCGTCGGAAAAGCGCCGCCGCTTGCTCATCGCTTCCGCGAAACCCACGGGATAGTTCGACAGATGCGCCAGATTTCCGCGGATGACGTTCACGTGATGCCCGAGCATGAAATAGGTGAAGCCGAACGACTTCGCCGTGCCCTCCAGCAGCGATCGCAGATCCGCAAGCGTCTTCGCCGACCTCGCGAGCCGGATGAATTCCTGCACATCTTGAAATTGGCCCATCGCGCTACCCCGGTTTCGCGTGTGGAGCGAAGCGGTCAGGATTGGGCAGAGCGGATTCAACTGCAAGCCTGTTGTATGATTCAACCTCAGTTCGAAAATCCGCCCACAGATCACCAAGCCCGGCGCCGGTTTCAAATTCTTCTGCAACCGCCTATCGTGTCTGCGTTGCATTTACCGGACGGTTGAGAAGCGTGCCCCGTCAACGCGTGCTGGCAATCGACGCAAGGATCGGCAAAGCGCTTCGCGACCTGCGCAAGCAGCGCAAGCTCACGCAATCCGATCTGGTGCCGGTCCTGGGCGTGAGCTTCCAGCAGATTCAGAAGATCGAGCGCGGCAACAATCGGCTCAGCGTATCGCAGTTGCTCGCGGCAGCGCGCTTCTTCGATGTCGGGATCGACCACTTCCTGCTCGAGCTTCGCGCGCACGACGTTTCCAGCGAGGCGGATCTCGAAGCGGAGTTGGCGGCTTTCGCCGCGTCGGCCCGCGGCAGGAGCCTCATGCGCGCGTTCCTGGCAATCCGCGACGAGGAAAACAGAGCGGCGATCGAACGCTTCATCCGCGCCATCGCCGCGGACGATTGAGACCAGGCGGACGGCAGCTTGCCTTCAAGCCGCGCGCACGCGCTGGATGAAGGGGCGTTCTTCCTCGATGCAGGCCTTGAAGGAGGGCCGCGCGTGGATGCGCTTCACGTAAGCCGCGAGCCTCGGCCAGCGCGCGGGATCGATCTCGCCGCCGGCGTGCTCGAAATTGACCAGCATCGTGGCGACCGCGATGTCGGCGATGGAGAATGCACCGCCCGCCAGATATTCGTTGTCGCCGACCTGGCCTTCGAGGTAGTCGAACAAGGGCGGCAGCTTTTCGGTCAGCGTTTTCTGGCACAGCGCCTCGTCGGTTTCGCTCTTCAGGATCTTCTTGACGACGCGCTCGAAGAAGAAGCCGCGGCCGGTGGTCTCGGCCAGGATCGAATCCGCGTACTCCTCGAACCACAAGGCGCGGGCGCGGGCATAGGCGTCGGCCGGATAGAGCGCGGGCGTCGGATATTTGTGCTCGAGATAGTCGCAGATCACCGAGGAGTCGCAGAGATGGTTCGGCTCCGGCAGGTCGCTGTCGCGGAAGGCTGGGATGCGCCCGAGCGGGCTGATGTCGCGGAAGTCCGGCGGCGCGCGGAACGGGCTCACCGGATCGATCGAATAGTCGAGGCCCTTCTCCGCCATCACCACGCGCACCTTGCGCACGAAAGGCGACACCGTGCTGCCATAGATCGTCAATGCCATGGGTCCCTCCTCAAGCCGGCGCCTCGACCTTCAATTTCGGATCGCGCTCGGGCGGCAGGTTATCATAAAGATCGGCAATCAAATCCTTTTTGAGCGATTGCCGCGCGGGATCGTCCCACAAATTCTCCCATTGCAGCGGGTCGTTCTTCAGGTCGTAGATCTCGCCTTCCGTGCCGTCATATTTGATCCGCGTCGTCACCGCGGCGAATTGCGGCCAGGTCTCCTCCAACCCGTTCGGCACGCCGGGCGTCGACGGCTCGTAGCGCGTCAAGACAAAGCCGTCGCGCACGATGGAGCGCAGATGAAAACCATAACCCGGGAACTGGCTGTCCCATTCGCAGATCGCGCGCTGGCGCGAGCCGTCCTCCGTGATGGGCAGCACCCTGCCCTGCATCCACGGCGCTTGTTCGACGCCGGCGATGGCACAGAAGGTGCTCGCGAGATCGACCTGCTCCACGGGCTGCTCGACGATCGCGGGCGCGACGTTCGCGCTCGGCGCCGGGCGCCAGATGAAGGGCAGCCGCATCAGCGCGTCGACATGGAACGGGCCCTTGTAGACGAAGCCGAAATCGCCCTGCAGCTCGCCGTGATCGGTGGTGAAGATCACGTCCGTGTCGGCGTCCCAGCCGCGCGCGGCGATGGTGCGCATCACGCGTCCGATCGCGTCGTCGACCAGCTCGTTCATCACATGGACCTTGGCGTTGATCTCGCGGATGTTGTCGGGCGTGAGTTGCTGCGGCGTGAAGTTCATCGGCCCGCCCTCGATGTTCGCGAACGCGCCGTCGTAATAGGCGAGCCAATGCGCCGGCTTGCGCGCGAGGATCTTGCGGATCATCTCCGGCGTGCCGGGATAGCCGTCCGGCAGCGGCAGGTCGCGCCAGTCGCAGCGCGCGTTCTGCGACGCGGGCGGGTCCCAGGGATGATGCGGATCGGGAAAGCTCAGCCACAGGAACCAGTCGTCATCGGCGTCGCGTGCCTTGAGCCAGTCTTCCGCGAGGCCCGCGAGCCAGTCGGTGTGATAGAACTCGCGCGGCACGGGATTGTTCGCCGTCTCCGGCGCGCCGGTGTCGCCGCCGGGCGCCGCGTTCAGGAGCGGCGGCGAGGCGGCGAAGAATTCCGGATGCTGGGCCTTCATCCATTGGCCGTAATGCGCGACGGGAACGCCGCGGAAGCTCGCGATATGCATCGCCTGGATCGCATAGTCGAAGCCGCGCCACGGGCCGGTCGCGTTCTCGCGCTCGCGCCGGTTCTCCTGCCATTTGAGCTTGGGATCGAAGGCCGGCTCGAAATGCGCCTTGCCGATCAGCGCGGTCTTGTAGCCGCATCGGTCGTGCAGATATTGCGCGACGCTCGGCGCGTCCTGCGGCAACGGCACGCCGTTGGCGAAGACGCCGTGCGTGCGCACGTATTGCCCCGTCAGCATCGTCGAGCGCGCCGGCATGCACACCGTGTTCTGGTTATAGGCGCGCTTGTAGTTGATGCCGTTCGCCGCCAGCGCGTCGATGTTCGGCGTGCGGCAGAATTTGTTGCCGTTGCAGCCCAGCGAGTCGAACCGCTGCTGGTCGGTGGTGATGAAGAGGATCTTACGCCCCACTGAGCGCCTCCAGGCATCCGGTCCCGGCGAGCAGCGCATCCGCGGCGCCGCCGAGCTTCGCATAGGCCGCGCGCAGCTCGGCGAGGCATTTCACCTGATACTTGAACGCGCCTTGCGTGTAGGGACGACCCAGCAGCTCGACCGTGAAGGTCTCCTCAGCCTTAGCGACGGCGCGCGCGTTGGCGATGAGGAACGGGAAATAGATTTGACCGGCAAGCGTCAACAATTCGCGCACCGCAGGAGCAGGCTCGCCCCATACGCCGTCGACGCCGGAGGCATCGTCGAGCTCGGCGATCCAGCGGAAGGTGAAGGGGAACTCGGCGCGCATCATGTCCTGCGGCGTGGGGTCGACCGCAAGCTGCGAGATCTGCCCGAACCAGCCGAAATCGGCGAGCGAGGGGCGCGTGCCGAAGAGATAAGGCTGCTCCGTCACCATCCCCTCGAAGGCCGCGAGGATGAGCCGCGTGCTTTCCTCGATCGCGGGCGCGTTTTCGGGCGTGCAGCCGACCAGCGCCATGCGACCCACCTGTCGATCGCGGAACATCTTCGCCGCGCTCAGCACCGTCTCGCGCCCATCGCCGCCGAGCCGGTCGAAGGCGAGCCATTGCGACATCTGCTTCTGGTCGCGCTCGCGATACCAGCGGTAATGGAACATCGCCTTGGTACCCCACTCGTCCGCGAAATCCTCGAGCAGGTAAGCGAGGAACGCGTGCGCGGGGTTCTCGGGCACGATGGAACGCTCGGTGTGCAGGCGCTCGAGCGCGAAGATCATCGGCGTGGAATCGTTGTGCCACGAGCCGTCGGGATATTGGATCACCGGGATGACGGGCGCCTTGACGTGCTTGAACACGGCGTCGTCGCCACCGCGCATCTGGCGCCAGACGTGCGGCAAGCGGCGATAGCGCATCACCGCGCGCATCTTCATCGAATAGGGCGAGCCCAGCCCGCCATAGATCGTGTAGACGCTCATGCCGCGCTCCCGGCGGCGCAGCACAATAATGCGGTGCGCTCGAGGCCCGCGTCGCGATGCGCGATGGCGGCGAGATATTCCGGATCGGCGATCATCTCGAGGAATTTCGCCCGCGAGGGATAGCGCACGCAGACGACCTCGTCCCACTCCTGCTCCGCGCCGCCGATGAAGACGAGCGCCTGCGCGCCCATCCACACGATCGATCCGCCGCGCGCGGCCACGCATTTCATCGCCACCGCGCCGTAGCGCATATAGGCCTTGCGGTCGCGGTATTTGAGCAGGTTGACCATGACGACGGCGCCGTCGGGGCCGTTTTCCATCAAGGCTTGAAGCTGCGCCGGGGTCGGCGAGAGCGCGGGATTTGACATCGGACCTTACGTCCCATAATCTGAATCTGAATTCAGATTTATGCCATGCCGCGATCAATAGCAACACCGGCCGAGAAACATTCGCTGCCCGCGCGACAGGCGCGCTCCAAGGCGACGCGCGAGCGGCTGCTCGCGGCGGCCGAGAAAGTCTTCGCCGAGAAAGGCTATGACGGCGCCAAGCTCGCCGACATCGCCGAGGAAGCCGGTGTCTCCGTCGGCGCGGTCTATTTCCGCTTCAAGGACAAGGACGCCCTCTTCCTCGCCATCGCCGAGACCTTCACCGGGGAGGCGCGCGCGCGGCTGAGCGACTTGGTGCTCGAAGGCAAGGCGCACGCGACGGCGGACATCGTCCGCAACTTCGTGCTGCGCACCGCATCCAACATGCGCACGCATCGCGGGTTGTTCCGCGCCATCATCGAGCGCGGCTTCGACCATGAAGGCGTGATGACGATCATGTTCACCTTCCGCGACGAGATCGCGCGCGCGCTGGAAGCCGTTCTGGCCGAGCGCGGCGGGAAAAAAAGCGAGCTCGGCGACGCCGTGCGCGTCGCGACGCAGATGATCTACGGCTTCCTGCTGCTCGGCATCCTCAATCCGCGCGCGCCGACACAGCAGAACGCGCGCGCGGCGGTCGCGGGCCTCGCCGACGCCGTTGCCGCGTACCTCTCGACCGTGGTGCCGGCATGACGCTGAGCTTCGATCTGTTCTGGTCGTTCCGCAGTCCGTATTCATATCTGGCGACCCCGCGGCTGGTGGAGATGGAGCGCGACTACGATCTCGCCATCGCCGTGCGCCCGGTCTATCCGCTCGCGGTGCGCTCCGGCGATTTCTTCGAGAAGCAGAACCCGCTCTGGATCCCCTATCTCATGCGCGACACGTACCGCGTATCGCAGATGCTCGGCCTGCCCTATCGCTGGCCGCGCCCAGATCCCGTCGTCATCGATCCGATGACGCGCGCCGCGGCTCCCCACCAGCCCTATATCCACCGCCTCACCCGGCTCGGCTGCGCGGCGGCGGAGGCAGGATGCGGCTTGCCGTTCCTCTTCGAGGTCAGCCGGCTTATCTGGTCCGGCGCCGTCGACGGCTGGCATCAGGGCGATCATCTGGCGCAAGCCGCGTCGCGCGCCGGCGTCGATCTCGCGGCGCTCGATGCGAAGATTGCGGCCGAGCCCGAGCGATACGAAGCCATTATCCAAGCCAATCAGAAAGCACATCAGGAGGCCGGTCATTGGGGCGTCCCCACCTGCGCCTTCGAGGGCGAGCCGTTCTTCGGCCAGGACCGGCTGGACGCGCTGCTGTGGCGGATGAAGCAACGGGGGCTGAAACAAAGATGATGCGCATCGCCAAATATATGCTGCCGCTCATCGCGCTGGCTGCGATCGCCTGGTTCGCCCTCTACACCAACCCGGTCGAGACATGGCTGTTCCGCAGCACCGCGTTCCACGAGCTTTCGAAGCAGCCGGTCCGGCTTGCGCGGGACGACGAGCTGTCGGTGCTGTTCTGCGGCACCGGCTCGCCCCTGCCCGACAAGACGCGCGGCGGGCCGTGCACGATGATCGCGGCGGGTGGCAAGCTCTATCTCGTCGACGCCGGCATCGACAGCGCGCGCAACCTGATGCTGTGGCGCGTGCCGCTGCAGGACGTCGCGGGCGTGTTCGTCACGCATTTCCATTCCGACCATATCGGCGAGCTCGGCGAGATCCGCCTGCAGACCTGGGTCGCGGGCCGCAATACGAAGCTGCCCGTCTACGGCCCCGAAGGCATCGAACAGGTCGTCGGCGGGTTCAACCAGGCCTATGCGCTCGATGCGGGCTATCGCACGGAGCATCACGGCGCCGCGATGCTGCCGCCGGATGCGGTCGCGATGGTGCCGCATGTGATGGCGCCCGGCGCGGTGTTCGATCTCGACGGCCTCAAGGTCACCGCGATCAAGGTCCGCCACGATCCGGCGACGCCGGCCTACGGCTACCGCTTCGACTATCGCGGCCGCAGCATCGTCGTCAGCGGCGACACGGCGCCGGACGAGGACCTGTTCAAAGCCGCGCACGACGCGGACATCCTGGTGCACGAGGCGCTGTCGCCCGAGATGGTCGGCATCATGCACGACGCGCTGGTCGCGGGCGGCCATCCGCGCCAGGCGAAAATATTCCACGACATTCCCGACTATCACACCAGCCCCGTCGACGCGGCGCGGCTCGCATCCAAGTACAAAGTCCGTGCCCTGGTCTTCACCCATCTGATTCCCATCCTGCCCAACAGTTTCGCCGAGGACCTGTTCCTGCGCGGCGTCGGCGAGGTGCGGCCGGGCTGCTGCACGATCCTCGCCCATGACGGGCTGGTCCTGACGCTGCACCCGGGCAGCGACGACATCGACGGCAAGACCGACCTGAACTAACCCCGCCGCGCGCGGAAGAAGGCCTTCAGCACTTCGCCCGCTTCCGCCGGATCGCCCGCCCGCCCGACCTGCGGCCGGTGGTGGCAAGTCGGCTGCTCGAAGAAGCGCGGGCCGCGGAGGACCGCGCCGCCCTTGGGATCCTCGGCGGCGAAGACCAGGCGGCTCACGCGGCTAAGGCTGATCGCGCCCGCGCACATCGCGCAAGGCTCGAGCGATACATAAAGGGTCGTGCCCAACAGCCTCTCATTGCTCAGCTTTTCGGCCGCCGCACGCAGTGCCAACATCTCCGCATGGGCCGTGGGATCGCGCCGCTCCAGGATGCGGTTGCCGTCGCGCGCCAGCACCTCGCCTTCGGCCGAGACCACCACCGCGCCCACCGGCACCTCGCCGCGCGCGCCTGCCGCTTTCGCTTCCGCGATGGCGAGTGCTATGGCTTCCTCGTCCGTCATGGGAGTTCCCTTTTGTCCGAAGATACGGCGTCCGGCGAGCGCATAGCAAAGATCATCGCCCGCGCCGGCATCTGCTCGCGCCGCGACGCCGAGAAGCTGATCGCGGAGGGCCGCGTCGCCCTGAACGGCGAGACCGTGACCACGCCCGCCACCAAGGTCGGCGAGCACGACGTCGTGGCCGTCGACGGCAAGCCCTTGACCGAGCCCGATGCCGCGCGGCTGTGGCGCTATCACAAGCCCGCCGGCATGGTGACCACGCACAAGGACCCGCAGGGCCGCGCCACGGTCTTCGCCAACCTGCCCAAGACCCTGCCGCGCGTCGTGTCGGTCGGACGCCTCGACTTCAACTCCGAGGGCCTGTTGCTGCTCACCAATGACGGCGACCTCGCCCGGCGGCTGGAGCTGCCCGCGGGCGGCTGGGTCCGGCGCTACCGGGCGCGGCTGTTCGGCAAGGTCGCGCAGACCGATCTCGACAAGCTCGCCACCGGCGTCACCATCGGCGGCGTGCGCTACGGATCGGTGATCGCCGATCTCGAGCGCTCCAAGGGCGTCTATTCCTGGGCGCTGGTCAGCCTGAAAGAGGGCAAGAACCGCGAGGTCAAGCGCGTGATGGAACATATCGGCCTGAAAGTGGCGCGCCTCATCCGCGTGCAGTTCGGCCCCTTCCATCTGGGCCATCTCGAGCCCGGCCAGGCCGAAGAGATCCCGGCCCGGCTGTGGCGCGAGCATCTGGGCATTGGCCGCAAGCACCGCAAGCCGGGCAAGGATTGAACGTCCGTTCACCGATCATCTCGTGCCCGCCCCGCCGCGAAGCCCAACCGCTTGATCGTTGAATTCGCGTTCGCATTCGAACCTCACAATTCGAGGGGCCCGCTTGTCGCATAGAGCCGCCCAATTGAATCGATTGATGAGGTTCAATTGGGACACGCACGGGCTTTGCCGCTTCGCGGGCGCGCGCGTCGTCGATGTGCGTGCCTGCGATGGCACCTCCATGAAGAGACTTCCAGAGGGAGATGGGGTGCGTGAAATGGTAGTTCAAGTATAGATTGTAAAATTTAATCTTGCAGCTTTTACGTTCTACGCTGCCTTTCCTCTCCCTCAAGGGGAGAGGAAACTTTGTCTCTACCCCTCTTCCCGCCGGGCGCGGCGCAGGGCTTTGCGTTCTTCCTTGCGTTGGTCGCGCAGCGCTTGCTTGTCCGGGACGGCGGGTTTCACGGCCGCCGCGGGCCTGTTGAACGCGGTCTCGCGCGCCTTGGCCTTTTCGCGGGCCTCGAACCCCGCGTTCTCGATGCGAGACGCGGCGGTCAGATGCTCGTGTTGGCTGATGGAAGGCTTGCGGGCGGCGATGTGCTCGATGTTGAGCGCGCGGAACATCATCCAGAGCTCGGCGGCGTCGTCGAGCGTGCCCTCGCCCACGCAATAGACCGCCTCGAAGGTCTTCATCACCACGTCGAGGACGTAGTTCTGCGGATGGCGGTTGTCGGGGCGCATGGCGTCGATGAAACCCTGCTGCACGATCTCCAGCGACGGGAAATAGAACAGCGTCCTGTTGAGCTCCTCCGGCTTGCTGCGCAGGAACTCGTCGAGGGCTGCGCGCAGGATCGCCTTGGAGACCGCGTTCGCGCTGACGCAGCTCACCGGCCGAAACGTCGCGGCCAGCGGGATCGGCGAGACGGTGAACAGGATCCTCGCGGCCGGCACGTGTTCGCGGATGAGCGCGTGGATGCGGGCGATGTCGCGCCTGGTCTCCTCCATCGACATGACGCGGAACTTGTGCCGGGCGGGATCGAACACCTCCTTCGGCACGGCGCGCCAGAATGTGCCGCCGGTGATCTCGTCGTACCAGACTTCCGAAAGCCCCAGCGTGATGATGAAGAACTCGCTCGCCTGGAACAGCGCGCGCGTGCGCAGGCGGATGTCCTCGTCGAAGCCGAAGCCTTCGGCCTTGAAGCCGTGCCACAGGTTCCCGGGCTGCTTCTTGTTCTCCAGCGCCCATTCGAACTGGCCCAGGATCGAGGCGGTGTTCACCAGCCCGTCGGCGATGCGCGAGATGTGGATGCCGGGATCGCGCCTGGCCGACAGGTCGTAGCCGAGATTGTCCAGATGGCGGGTGATGTTGGCGGCGAAGCAGCTTCCGAACGCGGTGATCTTCGTGCCGCGGGTGAGGAACGGCTCGTCCGGCATCCAGCCCTTGAGGATGTGGTCGCGCAGGAACGTCCGGTCGAAATAGTCCGACTGGGTGGGGTAGGTGTTCACGACGTCGCCGCGGTGCCACGACGCCGAGGGCCGGCCGTCCGCGGGCGGGTCCAGGGGCTCGTCGAGAACGTCATCACTCATGTCACAATCCGGCGGGTTTTCGCGATATTGACCGTTTTACAGTTTACATGAGCGGCCGTTTTCCGATAACCAGCCCGCCGTACACCGGAGCATCGCCCGTGAAGAAGAACAAGAAGCTGCCGCCCGCCTACGTCGCCGAAACCAAGGACACGCGATTCGCGGGGACCTTCGAGGTGCTCGTCCCTGTCCCGGACCGGATAAAGCCCCACCGCGTCGCCAGCCAGTTCCCCTCCAAGCACGCGGCCGAAGGCTGGCTGCACAGCGACGAAGGCAAGGAAGCGGTGGCCCAGGCGCTGGAGGAGAAGTGAGCCTTTCCTCGCCCCCTTGAGGGAGAGGAAAACGTCGTCAATTCACCCGCACTTGCTTTCCCTTCGCCTCGCGCCGCGCTTCGCGGCCCTCGCGGCCGGCTTTCTTTGCCCGCTTGACGAGCTTGCGCTCTTCCTTGCTGTCGTCGCGGCGCTTGACGATCGCGCGCAGGTTCCGGGCGCGGAACATCCGGAACACCTCCACGGCCTCGGCCAGCGTGACCGAGCCCTCGCAGAACGCCGCCTCGAAGACCTTCATCACCGTGTCGATGACGTAGGATTCGGGGTGACGCTCGTCCTCGCTCCAGGGATCGATGAAGCAGCGCATCACCAGCTCCATCGACGGGAAATAGAACAGACTGCGGTTCAGCTCGCCCTCATGCTCGCGCAGGAACTCGTCGAGCGCTGCGCGGATGATCGCCTTCGACGCGGTGTTGGCGGTGAGGCAGCTCACCGGCCGAAACGTCGCGGCGAGCGGGATCGGCGACAGCGTGAACAGCACCTTGGCATGCGGCACATGGGTGCGGATGAGGCGGTGGATCTCTTCCAGGTCGGCCTTGGTCTTGGCGAAGGACTGGACGCGGAACTTGTGGCGCGCGGGATCGAAGGCATCCTCCGGCACCGCGCGCCAGAACGTGCCGCCGGTCTTCTCGTCGTACCACACTTCCGACAAGCCCAGCGTGACGATGAAGAAATCGGTGGCGAGGAACACGTCGCGCGTGCGCAGGCGGATGGCCTCGTCGTAGCCGTAGCCCTCGGCCTTGTAGCCGTGCCAGAGCTCCTCGCTCTGCTTCGCGTTCTCGAGCGCCCATTGGAACTGGCCCAGGATCGAGGCCGTGTTGACCATCGCGTCGCCGAGCCTGGAGATGTAGACCTCCGGATCGCGCTCGCGGGACAGGTCGAAGCCGATCGCCGAGAGATGGCGCGTGATGTTGGCGGCGAAGCAGCTCCCGAAAGCGGTGATTCGCATGCCGCGCGAAAGCACGGGCTTGGGCGGCACCCAGCCTTTCAGGAGATATTCCTCCAGGAATTCGTCCTTGGCGAAATCCTCGGCGCGGGGGTGATAGTTCACGACCTCGCCGCGGTGGAACGAGCGTTTTTCGCGCAACGCCGTGTCGTCGCCCTCGGCCACGCGCCGCTGCCGTTCCTCTTTTCGCTGTTGCTTGCGCGCGCCCATGACCTAGTTTCGTCTTGGAACGAGAAACGCGTTAGGCATGGAGCCCAGTATGCGGTGGATCATCTTGCTTTGCACCATTGCCGGGGCGGCCCACGCGGAAACTTACACAAATGTAACACTGATAGACGGTACCGGCGCGCCGCCGCGTCCGCACATGTCAATCATTATCACGGGCGAGCGCATCGATTCCGTCGGTCCCGCGACAGCGGCGGGCGGGAAGGCGATCGATATGCACGGCGCTTATGCGTTGCCGGGGCTGACCAATACGCATGTGCATCTGGCGACGGCGCCGGGCCTCGCCTACGCGGAAGCGATCCTGCGCCGCGACCTCTATGCCGGCATCACGGCGGTGCGCGACATGGCGGGCGATACCCGCGAGCTCGGCTATCTCTCGCGCGCGACTCGGATCGGCGAGACGCCCGGTCCCGACATCTATTACGCGGCGCTGATGGCGGGGCCCGATTTCTTCAAGGACCCGCGCACGGTAGCGTCCACGGCGGGCGGCCTGACGCCGGGCGCGACGCCGTGGATGCGCGCGGTGACGCCGGCGACCGATCTCCCGCTCGCGGTCGCCGAAGCCAGGGGCACCGGCGCCACGGCGATCAAGATCTACGCCGACCTGCCCGCGCCACTGGTGGATGCGATCACGGCGGAAGCGCATCGCCAGCAGCTGATGGTGTGGGCGCATGCCGCGGTGTTCCCCGCGAGCCCCCACGACGTCGTCGACGCCAAGGTCGACGTCGTAAGCCACGCCTGCATGCTGGGCTATCAGGCGTCTGAGAAGATGCCGCAGGCCTATCATCACCGCGCCGCCGTCGAGGCGGACAAGTTCGACGACCCCAACGCGGCGCTCGACGATCTGCTGGCCGACATGAAGGCGCGCGGCACCATCCTCGACGCGACGTTGTACGTCTACATGCTGCTCGACAAGATGAAGGACGCGAACCCGCCGCCCTATTGCACGCTCGCGCTCGCCGAGAAGCTCGCCGCAGCCGCCTATCGCGCGGGCATCCCCGTCAGCGCCGGAACCGACGCCGAGACGGATTGGAAGGACCGCGCGCCCGCGCTGGCCGATGAGCTCGCACTGCTCGTGCACGGCGCGGGGTTCTCGGCCATGGATGCGATCCGCGCCGCCACATCGGTCGCGGCGCGCACGATCGGCCAGGAGCGCGACATGGGAACGATCGAGAAAGGCAAGCTCGCCAACATCGTCTTTCTCTCCAAGGATCCGCTCGCCGACATCGCGAACGTGAAGTCGGTGGTGCTGACGCTGAAACGGGGCAAGGCGTTCGCGCGCAAGGACTATCGCCCGATCACCAAGGCCGAGGCGAAGGACGCGGGAGACGAGTAACACCCACAATCACTTGTCATGGCCCGCGAATGCGGGCCACCCAGTTGGGTTCTGCCCAATCCAAAAAATGACTCACGCGGAGGCGCGGAGTCGCGGAGGTTTTTTCTTCTCCGCGACTCCGCGACTCCGCGCCTCCGCGTGCGATCTTTTTTGAAATTGAGCCGATGTCACCTGGGTGGCCCGCATTCGCGGGCCATGACAAATTGTTGCCGATTGCAACGAGCTATGCTCCCTGCGCGACACGCTGTCGCTCGCTTCCATGGTTGCTCCTCATACAGAACTGGCGCACAACCGCCCGCGTCATGAGTGAGTCCGAAGTCGCCGACGGCACGCCGCAGCCGGTTGCCGCCGCCCCCGCCCCGCAGCAGACCGTCTATATCGTGATCTTCGCGATCGCGTTCTGCCACATGCTCAACGACATGATGCAGTCGCTGCTGCCGGCGATCTATCCCAACCTCAAGCAGGCTCTCGACCTCGACTTCGCCCATATCGGGCTGGTGACGCTGACCTTCCAGGTGACGTCGTCGCTCCTGCAGCCCGTCGTCGGCCTCTACACCGACCGCCGCGCGGTGCCCTTCGCCCTCCCCGTCGCGATGGTGTCGACCTTCCTGGGCCTTCTCATGCTCGCCTTCGCGCACTCCTATGGCGTGCTGCTGCTGGCGGCCGCGCTGGTGGGGATGGGATCGAGCGTCTTCCATCCCGAATCCTCGCGCGTGGCGCATATGGCGGCGGGCGCGCGGCGGGGCTTCGCGCAGTCGATGTTCCAGTGGGGCGGCAACATGGGCAGCGCGCTCGGCGCGCTGGGCGCGGCCTCCATCGTCGCCGCCGAAGGCCAGGCGAGCATCGCGTGGTTCTGCGCGATGGCGGCGATCGCCATCCTGGTGCTGTGGCGCGTCGGGCTGTGGTACCGCGCACACGGCATGACGCGGGCGAAGCGGGCGATTCAGGCGCAGTCGGGCGCCCCCCTGCCCCGCGCCGTCGTTACGCGTTCGCTCGCGATCCTGGTGATCCTGATCTTCTCGAAATTCGTCTACCTCGCCAGCCTGTCGAGCTACTACACGTTCTATCTGATCGAGAAGTTCCACCTGAGCGTCCGCGACGCGCAGCTGCATCTCTTCCTGTTCCTCGCCTCCGTCGCGGTGGGCACGATCTGCGGCGGCCCGCTCGGCGACAGGTTCGGGCGCAAGCACCTCATCTGGTTCTCGATCCTGGGCGCGCTGCCCTTCACCTTGGCGCTGCCGCACGCGAATTTGTTCTGGACGAGCGTGGTCAGCGTCGGCGCCGGCGTCACGCTGGCCAGCGCCTTCCCCGCCATCGTCGTCTACGGACAGGAGCTGGTGCCGACGAAGGTCGGCACGATCTCGGGGCTGTTCTTCGGCCTGTCCTTCGGCATGGGCGGACTGGGCGCGGCCGCGCTCGGCAAGCTGGCCGACTTGAAAGGCATCGAGTTCGTCTACGCCGTCTGCGCGTTCCTGCCGGCGCTCGGCCTCTTCGCCGCGTTCCTTCCCGATCTGAAGAGGCGCTGAGCCGCTACTGCATCGACGCCGTGCCCTGTTCGGTGCATTGCTGCCCGCTGTCGTTCGCGAACACACCCTGGAATGCGAGGTAATGGGCGACGCCTTTCTTGTCGATCTGGCCGTACATCGCGTTGAAGGGTTGCCCGCCGATGGTGAAAGTGGTCGCGGTATTCGAATAGGGGCTCTTGTTCGAGCTGGGCGTCTGGGTGACCGGGTTGCCGAGCGTCGCGTTCACCGAGCCGGTGATTTGGAAGATCTCCAGATCGCCGCTATTGTCGAAGCCGGTGATCGTGACGTTGCCTTTCGTCGGGCTGAACGTCGCCTGGTACAGCGACTGCTTGAAGCTGCTGCCGCTCGAATCGATTTCGTTCAGGTAGTTGTTGCCAAGCCCCGCGGTGGAGAAATTGTAGGTGCCGGTGAGCTGGCAGAGCTTCGTCACGGTGACGACGTACTTGCCTGAGATCGTCTGTGCCGATGCCGGCGCGCAGAACAGCGCGGCGGCTATCACGAGTGCCATGCGTTTCATGAAATGCCCCTATTCGCTTAGGTTTGAAGCTCCCCTGTTTCCAAGGCTAACATCCTCGCCGCGTCCGGCGATAGCGCGCGATGACGACAAAGTGAAAACGCGCCGCTTGCCGTCGTCCTTACGGTGAATGCGCACAACCGCAAGGGGCGTTCCATGCCGCGCACGATCTTCATTACGATTGCGTTCATGTTGGCGGCCGCGTCGGCACGGGCCGACGCGACGTTCCGCGGCGATCTCGCCCATAGCGGCGTCTATCCGGACAGCGCCGTCGCAGCGGCGCCGAAGCTCGCCTGGCAATTCCGCGGCAAAGGCCGCTTCATCGCCTCGCCGGCGTTGAGCGGCGGCGTCGTCTATGACGGCGCCACGGACGGTTTCCTCTACGCGGTCGACGCCGCGAGCGGCGCGCTCAAATGGAAGTTCCGCACCGGCGCGCGCATCGTAGCCTCACCGGCGGTTGCGAACGGCCTCGTCTACACCGAAAGCTATGACGGGAATTTCTACGCCGTCGACGCGACGAGCGGGATGCTCAAATGGAAGTTCGCGACGGGCGGCGAGCGGCGCTTCGCGGCCACGCATCTGCACGGCATGCTGCCGGAAAGCGAGACGATGCCCGATCCGTTCGACTTCTATCTCTCCTCGCCCGCGGTGTGGGAGGGCACGGTGTTCTTCGGCAGCGGCGACGGCAACGTCTATGCGCTCGATGCGGCGAGCGGCGCGCTCAAATGGAAATTCGCGACCGGCGACGTGGTGCATGCCTCGCCCGCGCTCGCGGACGGCACGCTCTATATCGGAAGCTGGGACACGTATTTCTACGCCATCGACGCCGCGACCGGCAAAGAGAAATGGCGCTTCAAGACCGGCGACGACGCGCAGAACCACAACCAGACCGGCATCCAGAGCTCGGCCGCGGTCGTGGACGGCGTGGTCTATTTCGGCTGCCGCGATTCCAATCTCTATGCGCTCGACACAGCGACGGGACGCAAGCTGTGGGCGTACAACAACAAGGGCTCATGGGTGATCGCCTCGCCCGCCGTGAAGGGCGGCAAGGTCTACGCCTCGACCGCCGACACGGGCCGGTTCTTCGCGCTCGACGTGAAGACGGGCGCGGAGCTCTTCGCGCTCGACTTCAAGCATTGGCCGATGTTCTCCTCGCCGGCGCTCGCGGGCGGCTATGCTTATATCGGCTCGCATAGCGGCAAGCTTGTCGCCATCGACCTGGCCGGCCGCGCCGTCGCCTGGCAATTCCAGACCGACGGCGCGCGCAACGCGCCCGCCGCCGACACAGCCCCCGACGGCACGCCGAACTACGACGCAGTGTTCTCGGAGAACTTCTATGACGACATCGTAGCGGGCACCGACCACCTCATGCGCAGAGCCATCCTGTCGTCGCCGGTGGTGGGCGACGGTGAGGTGATCTTCGGAAGCAATGACGGCAGTCTCTACGCCCTGAAAGGATGATCACGCGCTCGCCGACAGCGATGGATACAAACGGACGCCCAAGTCCAATCTACACCTGATGAACCAATAGCTTAAGCACAAGAACAAGCTTGCCTAGTTGCGCAGGTTCAAGGGACAAATCCAACCCACCGTGAACTACGCCATTTCGCATTTTCGCAATCTGTCTGAGATTGTCTGCGTCATCGGGCGTGACATAACCATGGGTGGCGAGCACTTCGACCAGCCGTCCAGGCGTCTGTGGTCGAGCCAAATTGCTAGGAAGCAACAACCTTCCCAGTGCCTCAAGAGTAGCCCAAGCCAGAAGCAAACCCGCGGTCAGTTGCCCCGAATTAAGAAGCGTCTCCACGTCTGCTACATTCTTTTCAATGCTTTGCTTTGAAACAACGTCGATATTTTTCGCCGGATCGGGCCCAGTGATAGGGATGACGACCAACTCCCATTCGTTCTGGGACGAAACTTTTTTTCGCAATGCTTCCAATCTCTGGCGAGAACTCACACCTTCATGCGTTATTTCCAAAACCAGCTTTTTGTCCTCCCGAACTGCAATTGCATCAGGAGACATACCTTTTAGGAACATCGGCAGTATTTGCTGAGCAGGCTCAACAAACACGTCATAGCCTTGAGAACGAAGGTCCGCCGACACGCCTTCAAGGACCGTACGCTCTTGTGTTGCGGTACTCATTTCAGACCCTCGTGTATTTCGTCGCTTATACGAACGAACAACAATGGCTTTTCTTCGCTAAGCGCATGTTCCAGAACCGGGCTAGGCGAACTAAAAGAAAATATTCTTCCAGGTTCAAATTTCTGCACGACAACCCGTTCCACCTGATGATCGTCCAAATAGATATGTTTACTGCAGGCATCGAGCACCAATTTGATAATATTATCAACGTCCCCTTCCATTTCATCTGCTGGAAAGTAATATAATGTCACGCTCACCCGCCGCTCGGTCGCAAAGTGGTATTCCGGCAACGCACTTTTGCTAGCCTCGCGAACGCGCGTCTTCCACTGCTCACGCGAATCGGCACGATCACTTTGAGCAGAAACCGGTGTGCCCTTAACCACGAACTCGATAGGAAATATTGGTTCGAGTTCGTTCACACGTGTTGCCCGCCATTGATGTGCAGCTCGGCGCCGGTGACGTAGGTGGATTGGTCCGTGCACAGATAATAGATCGCCTTCGCCACCTCCTCGGGCAGGCCGAGACGGCGCAGCGGGATCGTCTCGACGATCTTCTCGGTGCCGGGCGACAAGATCGCGGTGTCGATCTCGCCCGGGGCGATGGCGTTGACGCGCACGCCCAGGGGTCCGAAATCGGCGGCCATCTCGCGCGTCAGGGCGGCGAGCGCTGCCTTGCTGGTGGCATAGGCGCTGCCGGCGAAGGGGTGCACGCGGCTGCCGGCGATCGAGGTCACGTTGACGATGGCGCCCTGCGCGGCGGCGAGCTCGGCGCGCAGGCCCTGCGCCAGCCATATCGTCGAGAAGAAGTTCACCTCGAAGACCGCGCGCCACGCCTCCATCGAGGTGTTCAGCGTGTCGAGACGCGCGCCCTCGTCCTTGGGCGAGATCGCGGCGTTGTTCACCAGCGCGTCGAGCTTGCCGCCGATGAGGCGCTCGCGCATCTCGCCCACCGCGCGCAGCGTGTCGCGCGGATCGGCGAGGTCGACCTGGATGTGGTCCTCGGGCCCCGCGGCCCAGGGACAGTTCTCCGGGAACGCATGCCGCGAGCAGGTGATGACGCGCCAGCCCGCGCTCGAGAAGCGCTTGACGGTCGCGTGCCCGATGCCCCGGCTGGCGCCGGTCAGGATCAGCGTGCGGCGTTCTTCGTTCGCGGGGTGCGCGGTGGTCATGGCGTGAGCCTAGGGCAAATTGTGATCGGTTGGAATTACAAACAAACCTGTCATGGCCCGCGACTGCGGGCCACCCAGCTGACGCTTGCTCTTCCTACGGAAAAAGGAACTCGGAGCGAGCTGGCCTCAATGTACAGAACCCACCTGGGTGGCCCGCAGTCGCGGGCCATGACATTGGGTTTGATTGAATCAACTTGAACGCAACGGCTTCAGCAGGCGGCCGTCATCCTGTCGCGGGCGTCGACGGCAGGAAGGTCTTGATCCGCTCGACGCGGCGCAGCGTCGCCTTGTTGACGATCTCGATCCTGGAGAGCTCGATCGCGGCCTCGGCAAAGCGCTTCCGCGCGACGAGGAAGTCGACATAGTCCAGCACGTCGGCCTCCTTGGTCTTTCCCGACGTCAGCGCGGCACGGAAGGCGCGCTCGGCCGCCTCGTGGTCGCCGCGCGCGACGTGGAGCAGCGCCGCGCGGCGGTAGGGCTCGCGCGAATTGCGCGTCGCGTCCGACCAGCGCCGCAGCGCGAGCATCGCGTCGTCCCAGCGCTCCAGCGCCTCGAGCGCGTCGACATGCACGCGCAGGATCGCGGGCGATTTGGGGAACTTCTCGACCAGCGCCTCGAGGCGCGGCAGCGCCTGGGCGCCCTCGCCGCGCGCGATGGCGATGCGCGCCTCGATCAGCTCGCTGCGCCAGCTCGCGGCGGAGGCCGGAAGCTTGCCGATCGCCGCGCGCGCCTCGTCGAAACGCCGAAGCTTCAGGCACAGCTCGGCATAGAGCACCGCCGCTTCCGGATCGAGCTCGTCGACGTGGCGGATCGGCTCCAGAAGCTCGGCCGCGCCGATGCGGTTCTGCGCCGCCAGCTCCTCTTCCGCCTCCTCCAGCCGCTGCTTGACGTCGGCCGGCGACATCGTGCTCGCGCCCGGCATGTAGGCGTCGAGCATGCGCTCGACGTTGAGGCGGATCAGCGACGGGCGGACATGAACCTGGTCTTCCTCCCAGGCCTGGGCGCGGTCGCTCATCACCACGCTCTCATAGGACGGGAAATAATCGATATGATCGTGCGCCGCGGCGATGTGCTCGGCCGCCGTGCGCAGCACCGCCTTGGAATAGGAATTGATCACCAGCACGTCGCCGGCGGTGTGCGTCGTGCCCAAGGGAACCGGCGAGACCGTGAGCAGCACGCGCTGATCCGCGCGGCCGTGGCGCTTGAGCAGCGCGAATGAGGCTTCCAGCGAGCGCAGCGTATCGTGGAAGTCCAGCACGTGAAGCTCGAAGCGGTCGGCATAGCGCGCCACCAGCATCCTCGGCGGTGTGCGGTTCAGATACGTCCCCGTCTCGCGGTCGAACCACAGCTCGCTCAAGCCCAGAGTCATGATCACGACGCGGCAGTCGACGACGCGGCGCGTCACGTCGGTGATGGCCTTGCGGTACGCCAGGATGCGCTCGCGCGGCGCCGGACGCACGAGGATATGCGGCTCGACGAAGCGCCCCGCCGCGACCTCGAAGATGTGCTTCTCCGGATCGAAGGGATGGGCGGGATCGAGCGCCCAGGTGAGCTCGTTCTCGATCGAGACCACGCCGTAATTGTTGAGCACGCCGTTGCCCAGCGGGTCGACGGACTGGTCGGGCCAGGCGAGCTGCGACGTCGCGACGTCGAAGCCGCGCGCCGCGAGCTCGCGCTCGACGTTGCGCGCGAAGCACGAGCCCATGGTGAACACCTTCTCGCGCGGCTCGAAGCGGAATGAGGGCGCGAAGGCCGGGCGGCACAGGGGCTCGATGCGGTTGGTGTCTTCCGTGCGGCGCGACGGCCATTCCGCGAAGGGATTGGAGCGCAGGTTCGCGATCGCTTCGGTGCCGCTGAGGATCTTGAGCGGCATGGTCACGCCACCATCGACGGCTGCGGCGCCTCGACGCCCAAGGGGTCCTGGTGGATGATGACTTCGGCGTGCGGGAACGCGGCGCAGAGGCGGTGCTCGACCTCATCGCTGACTTCGTGCGCGCGCATCAGGCTCATCTTCGGATCCAGCTCGATATGGAACTGGATGAAGGCGTGCACGCCGGCCGCGCGGGTGCGCAGGTCGTGCACGTTGCGCACCTCGTCATGCGCACGGATGATGGCGACGATCTTCTCGCGGTCGGAATCGGGAAGCTCGCGGTCCATGAGCTGGTCGTAGCTCTGGCGGAACACGCCCCAGGCGCTGGCGATGAGCACGGCCGCGACAAGGATCGCGATGATCGGATCGGCCACCTGCCAGCCCAGTCCCCAGGCGAGGCCGATCGCCACGATCACGCCCACATTGGTGGCGATGTCGCCCAGATAGTGGATCTTGTCGGCGCCGATGGCGAGCGAGCCCGTCCGCGCGACGACGTATCTCTGGTACATCACAAGCCCAATGGCGCACACCGTCGAGAACACCATCACCGCCAGCGCCATCGGTCCGCGCTCGACCGGCTGCGGCGCGATGAGCCTGTCCGCGGCCTGGAACAGCAGGAACGTCGCCGAGCCCGCGATGAACGCGCCCTGGGCGAGGCCCGCGAGCGGCTCCGCCTTGCCGTGGCCGAAGCGGTGCTCCGCGTCCGCCGGCGTCAGCGCCGAGCGGATGGCGAAGAGGTTGAGCGTCGAGGTGAAGAGATCGAGCGCGGAATCCGCGAACGAGGCGAGCACCGCGACCGAGCCGCTCGCGAACACCGCGAAGGTCTTCAGGATCACCAGCAGCGCCGACACGCCGAGCGAGGCCAGGGCCGCGCGGCGCATGATCCGCGCATTGTCCTCGAAGCGGGCGTCCTGGCCTGAGGTCACGGGAACAGTCTTTCCGTGCGCCAGGGCTTGCCGGGCGCGTCGCGGCGGTAGACCAGCCGGTCGTGCAGGCGGAACGGACGGTCGCGCCAGAACTCGATCTCGAACGGCGCGATGCGGTAGCCCGACCAGTAGGGCGGACGCGGCACGGTCTTGAGCGCGTATTTGGCCGCGTATTTCGCGATCTCCTTCTCGAAGGCGAAGCGGCCTTCCATCGGGCGCGACTGCGCCGACGCCCAGGCGCCGATCTGGCTGTCCTTCGGGCGCGTCGCGAAATAGGCGTCGGCCTCTTCGTCGCTGACGCGCACGACGCTGCCCCGTGCGCGCACCTGCCTGCGCTGAGTCTTCCAGTGCAGGCAGAGCGCGGCAAAGGCGTTGCTCGCGATCTCGCTGCCCTTGGCGCTTTCGGTGTTGGTATAGAAGACAAAGCCGCCCGGCCCGGCATCCTTCAAGAGCACCATGCGCACGTTCGGGCGGCCTTGCGCGTCGACGGTCGCGACCGACATCGCGTTCGCCTCGTTGGGCTCGGTCTTCCTGGCCTCTTCCATCCAGGCGTCGAACAGCGCGAAGGGGTCGTCCCTGACGCTGATCCCGCCGTCGTCCACATGCCCGCCGATGTCGCTCATGGGGGTTCGGATAGCACCTTCGTTTTGCGCACGGAAGCGGCTTGACTAGGTAAGGGCCCGAATATGACCCGAGAGGTCGGATCTGCGCTCCGCGAGCCCCAAGAAGCGCTTGTCCGCCGTGACGGCGTAAGTGTCCTGTCGCAGCGCCAGGGCGAGATAAAGACAATCGTAGACGGGATGGGACAACTCCGCCGCTAGCCGAAACGCGTTCTCCAGATCGTCATCGGCAGCGCTTACGGCGATAGGAACCGAGCACAACCGTTTCAACAGATCCTGCGCATCGGGCAGACCCAGTTCGCGACGCATGACGTATTTCCACAATCCGTTGGCGGCTTCCGTGATCCAAATGCCGGGCGCCGCCAGTTCTGTGGATGCGAGGAGGGCTATCGCAGCGGGACTACCGGCCTCGGGAACGACCCATTTGAGCGCGATCGACGCGTCGACAACCACCGTCATCGCTCGTCACGGGCCTCTCTGATCAGATCCTCAGATGGAGTGAACTTGCGTCCCCGCAATTTCTCACGAAGCTTGGCGGCTTCTTCGAGAAATTCCTTTACGTTCGGCTTCAGATTCTCTTCGAGAATTGCGCGTGCTTCGGCTTCGGCACTTCGGCTGTTGCCAGCCGCGCGCTTTTCCAATGCGATAGCGACCGTGTCGGGCACGTCTCGGACGAGCAGATCAACCATGACCGATAATACCACGTGGAGATATCCCGCACAAACCGCTGCGCAACCTCGCTTTCCATGATATCGGGTATTCCATGAAGCACATATCGGCCTTCGCTTTCGGTGTCGCCGTCCTTGCGGGTTGCGCATCTTCCGATGAGCCCGTGCAGACCAAGGCCGTGTTCGACACGGGCGTGGCGGCGTATGACGCCAAGGACTACGCGAAGGCGTTCCAGATCTTCTCCTCGATCGACGACCGCGATCTGGCGGCGATGCGCAACGTCGCGCTGATGCTACGCAAGGGACAGGGCACGGCCAAGGACCCGAAGGCGGCGGAGCTGATGTACGCGCGCGCGGCGCAGGGCGGGCTCGCCACCGCCGCGGCCGATCTGGGCGAGATGCTGCTCGACGGCGAAGCCGGTCCGCCGGACCCGAAAGCGGCAGCCCCCTGGCTTGCGGGCGCGGCGGGCGCGGGCCATCCCATCGCAGCCTTCGAGCTCGCCCAGATGCTCGAGGCCGGCAACGGCGTGCCGAAGGACCTGGCCGAGGCGCGCAAGCTCTACCAGCTGGCGGCCGATAGCGGCATGGACGAGGCGAAGAAGCGCCTCGACGCCCTGCCCCCGGCCGCGACGCCCAAGCCTTAGCAAGCCGGCCGCGTAGTCCCTATATTGGCGACGGGCGATTCAGCGCCCTCAAGAGAGACCATGCGCGATCCGTACGACATCCTGGGCGTTTCCAAGAAGGCGAGCGAGGCCGAGATCAAGAAGGCCTTCCGCAACCTCGCCAAGAAGCATCATCCCGACACCAAGGGCGGCGACGCCGCCGCGCAGAAGAAGTTCCAGGAGATCAGCGCCGCCTACGACATCGTCGGCGACAAGGAGAAGCGCGCCAAGTTCGACGCAGGCGAGATCGACGCCGGCGGCAACCCGCGCGGCTTCGATCCCGGCGCGGGCGGACCGTTCGGCCGTGGAGGCGGCGGCGGCGGCAGTCCGCGCGACTTCCATTTCACCTGGACGGACCAGGAGCCCGGTAACGCGCAGGGCTTCAGCGCCGAGGACCTCTTCAGCGACCTCTTGGGCGGGCTCGGCGGCCGGGGCGGGCGTCAGCAGGCCCGGCAAGGCCAGGATTTCAGCGTTGCCGTCACCGTCAGCTTCGAGGAGGCGGCGCGCGGCGGCTCGCGCCGGGTGATGCTGCCCAACGGCGAGCAGATCGACGTGAAGATCCCGCCGGGCCTCAAGGACGGCCAGCAGATCCGCCTCAAGGGCCGCGGCGGCGCCGGGCGCAAAGGTGGGCCGGCCGGCGACGTGATGATCCAGGTCCAGGTCGCGCCGCATCCGTTTTTCACGCGCAAGGGCAACGACTTGCGGATGGACCTTCCCATCACGCTTCAAGAGGCGGTGCTGGGCGGCAAGGTCCCGGTGCCGACGCTGACGGGCACGGTTTCGCTTTCGGTGCCGCCCGGCTCCAACACCGGCGCCACGCTGCGTCTGAAGGGCAAAGGCATCCCGGCCGCGCAGCCCGGCGATCTCTATGTGACGCTGGTCATCGCCCTGCCCGACAAGCCCGACGACGCGCTCAAGAGCTTCGCGGAGGGTTGGAAGACCCAGTACGACCCAAGGGCCAAGCTGCGCTGACGGCTCGCGAGAAGCCCGTGCTCTGGCCAAAACGGCTGCTTTGGGTTGTTGCGTCCACTAGGTCCGAATGACCATTATCCAAGGATAGATTGCCGGACAAAGTGGGGCGCTACAAATGAAACTTGTCGAGGTCAAAATTGTAAATTTTCGTTCGATAAAAGAATCCACAATTTCATTTGAGCCGAGCTGCCGAATTCTAGTCGGAATAAACGAAGCGGGAAAATCAAACCTGCTTAGGGCTTTGGCGTTGCTGGACCCTCAACGCAAGACGTCGCGCAAGGACGATCTCCGCGAAGCGCTCCCGGACGAGCCGCCTGTCACCGAAGGAGTGGTCGAGTTTCGATTTCGGCTGACCGACGAAGAGAGAATCCGGGCTGCGCAAATTAGCGCACAAAAATTTTTTATGCTTTCGGATGACCCGACATTCTCGATTTCGGGAAAGACGGCATCAATGCATCAAGTCCTGGAGCATTTTAGTGACGTCTACTACCATGTGAACGTGGCCGAAGAGGCGAGGCTTTACCAATACAGAATCCCAAACGAGATTCCTCAACCGAGGGGGACCTGGTTCAAGTTCGCAGAAAACTGTCCGCCAGATTTTGAAGAGGAGATCAACGGGCGCACCATAGAGCCAAACAATGGCTTCTTATTCAATTCTAATTTTGCCAGCGTGTTGCCTCAACACCTCCTGACGCCAGCAACGCCGCTCGATGTCGAAGAGGCGATAGGCAAATCAGTAAATCAGGTGGGCCGGGAAGAGCATCTCAAGTGCATATTCTGGGAGTACGACGAAAAGAACCTGCTTCCGGCACAGGTTGCGATCGACAGCTTTGCGAAAGACCCGTCGTCGTGCGCACCTCTTCGAAACATGTTCGTGCTCGCCGGCATCACCGACATTCCTAAAACGCTGAGCGATATGCAGCAGACATCCAGGAATCGCGCGCAGAACGCACTGACACGCATAGCCGCGCAGACGACCGCCCATTTCAAATCCGTATGGAGTGAATATGAAAATATCGAATTTCAACTTCAATTGGATTCCGACAAGATCATCCCAGGCGTAAAAGAAAAAAATAGCTTTGATTTTGCGAAGCGAAGCGACGGGTTCAAACGCTTCGTCACATTTCTGCTCATGGTTTCCATGAATGTGAAAACCAACAACCTGACTAATACCCTGTTGCTCATCGATGAACCGGACTTCGGACTGCACCCAAGCGGATCACGCTATTTGCGTGATGAGCTGCTTCGGATTTCGTCCAAGAACTACGTCGTCTATAGTACTCACTCGATATTCATGATCGATACTGAAAATATAGGCAGACATTACGTTGTTAAGAAGAAGGAAGAGGTGACACACCTGGAACAAGCAAAAGAGAGCAACATCGCCGATGAGGAGGTCCTGTTCAATGCGCTGGGATATTCGGTCCTCGAAGTGCTTAAAGAAAAGAACCTCGTATTCGAAGGTTGGCGCGACAAACGGCTCTTCCTGGTAGCGTCTGCAAAGCTCACGGGCGACCAGAAAAAAGTATTTCGCGATGTCGGTGTGTGCCATGCCAACGGCGCCCGACACTTGCGAATGTTTTCTCCATTGCTGGAACTGGGGCGGCGTGGTTGCTTAATACTGAGCGATTCGGACACCGCCGCGAAGGAGCATCAGAAAAACTTTGTGGCCGACAAGTGTTATGGCGCTTGGATGACCTATCAAGACATCGACAAAACGCTCAAGGCAATCACGGGGGAGGACTTCGTTCGAAAGGACTACCTGTTGAGCTGCGCAAACGATGTGTTTCGCAAAATCGATGTCCCAAGACTGGAGGAGATGCCAGATGTCGGAAGGTTGGCGTCGCTGGCCAGATGGGGCAAACAACACGGCCTATCGGACGACGCGACAAAGGAGGCTCTCAATACAATCAAAACCGCAGTATTTGAGAATCTAACAACCAAAAACATCGAAGACGTGTATGCGACATTTCTGAGCGGCGTTGCCAAGGCGCTCGCATGAGAACACGCTCGCCGGCGGCGCGCCGACGAGCTTCGAGCCGGGCAACCTGGAAATCGTCGATCTCTGCAAGATCGACGCGAAGGGCGCGCGCTGCATGGACCCGGGTGGGACCGCGACGAATTGAGGGTGTTGAGGAAAGAGCGGCTTCTCCCCTTGCGTTGTGTCTCGCAAGGGGATGGCGTTCATCGACCGATTAGGTGCGAGCTCCGATAGGGCCTATGGTCGCGCGCTTCAATCCGGCGCCGGGCCCCAGCGTGTTCGATCACATCACCATTCTTCTTTCGATCATATTCGCGCTGGCCATGACGCACCTTCTGGCAAGCGCGACGGAACTCGTCTGGGGGCGCCACAATGTCCGCTTCTACGCGCTGCACGCCGTTTGGATGATCAATGCGCTGCTCGGTCTTCTGGCCTACTGGCTCACGATCTGGGACCTGACCACCGTCAAGCGCTGGACGGGACTTGAAGTCGCTCTCCAGTTCTTTCCCGCGATAATTCAGTATTTCGCCTGCTCCCTGCTGTCGTTGAGGCGCGAGGGCGGCGAAATCATGGACATGAAAGCGTTCTACGAACGGCAGAGGCCGGCCATTTTCACCGCTTTTTCCCTCATGATGATCGTATCGATGATCGAGAACTACGTCGAGCGGAACAATTTGGCGGGGCTCGGTCCATCCGATTGGATCGGCGTGGAGGTCCCGATATTCCTGATGCTCGTCGCCACCTTGGCCGCGGGCTGGGCCAAGCCCCTCTGGCTGCAGTGGATCGCCGGCCTGTTCGTATTCGGTTTGGAAGCGTTGTTCCTCGCCACCTACGCGGTTGGCCTTTAGGCGCGCTGCAGTGACACCTCAATCCGTCAACGCGCCATAGACGACCTTCTGGAACATCGGACAGGCCAGACGCGCGCCCGTGACGGCACGGCCGGCGAGGGCGATGTCCGAGGTCAAGGGCGTGTAGTTCTGGATCAGGAACATCAGGATCATGTCCTTCTCCGGATCGGCTTGCCACCACGTTCCGAACGCGCCCGGCCAGCCGAAGGAGCCTTTCGAGGCCGCGCCCATCCAGGCGTGCTTCTCGGGATCGAGCACGACGGAGAGGCCGAGGCCGAAGCCCGCGCCCGCCCAATACGGCAGGCCGAGGAACGGGATCGCGCGCTGTTCCTCGCTGAGCCGGTTGGTGCGCATCAGCTCCACCGTCTCGCGCTTGAGATAGCGCCTTCCGCCCAGCTCGCCGCCGTTCAGCAGCATGCGCGCGAAGGAAAGATAGTCGTCGAGCGTCGAGGTCAGTCCGCCGCCGCCGCCGGTGAACGCCGGCGGCTCGTCGTATTGGCGCAACGGCACGACTTTGAGCCTGCCCTCGTCCTGCTGGTACATGACCGCAGCGCGCGAACGCTTTTCCTTCGGGACGTAGAAATCCGTATCCGTCATGCCGAGCGGCCCCAGAATGCGCTCCATGAGGAAATCGCGGTAGCTCTTGCCCGTGACGCGTCCAATCAGATAGCCGAGCACCTCGGTCGCGTGGCTGTAGTGGAAGCGCTCTCCGGGAGCATAGCTGAGCGGCAACCGGCCCAACCGCTTCAGCCATTCGTCGGGACCATGCGGCACGTCGAGCACGTTGCCCAGCGCGTCCTCATACGCCTTGCCGATGGGGCCGACCGAAGTGAAGTTGTAGGCGAGCCCGCTTCGATGGGTGAGCAGGTCCTCCACCGTGATCGCGCGCGGCGCGGGCGTGGTTTCGTCGAGCGGGCCGTGCGGGTCCTTGAGCACGCGCATGTCGGAGAATTCAGGCAGCCATTTCGCGATCGGCGTGTCGAGCGCGAGCTTGCCCTCCTCCACCAGCATCATCGCCGCGACCGAGGTGATCGGCTTGGTCATTGAGGCGATGCGGAACAACGTGTCGCGCTGCATCGCAAGGTTGTGCTCGCGGTCGCGCTTGCCCACTATGTCGAGGCGCACGATCTCGCCCTTGCGCCAGACGAGCGTGACGGCGCCGGACAGATCGCCCGCGTCCACCACGCCCTGGAGCATCGGCCCCACTGCGGCAAGCTTGGCCTCGTCGAAGCCGACGGAAGTAACTGTTCGGTCCATGACGTTTTCCTGCGTTTCCCGAGGCAGAGTGTGCGAAGGTCCGCGCCATGCCGTCAATCCAAATGTGACGCTTCCGTCAGGATTGATCTCTCATCGCCGAAACGCTTGATTTCTGTGCCAATCCACCGTAGCCGGAGCACCGACCAACCAGCCGGCGCCTCAGGAGTTTTCAGATGTCCACCAGCGGCCTTATGAAAGGCAAGCGCGGCCTCGTCATGGGCGTTGCCAACGACCGCTCCATCGCCTGGGGCATCACCGAGGCGTTGCACGGCGCGGGCGCGGAGCTGGCCTTCACCTATCAGGGCGACGCGTTCAGGAAGCGCGTGCTGCCGCTGGTGACGCCGCTCAACCCGGCGGCGGTGATCGATTGCGACGTCTCCAACCAGGGCTCGCTCGACGCCCTGTTCGCCGAGCTCAAGAAGAAATGGGACACGCTGGATTTCGTCGTCCACGCCATCGCCTATTCCGACAAGGACCAGCTCAAGGGCCGCTACGTCGACACGACGCCCGAGAACTTCCGCATGACGATGGACATCTCCTGCTACTCGTTCACGGCGGTGGCGCAGCGCGCCGAGAAGATGATGCCCAAGGGCGGCTCGATGGTGACGCTGTCCTATTACGGCGCGGAGAAGGTCACGCCGCACTACAACGTCATGGGCGTCGCCAAGGCCGCGCTCGAGGCCAGCGTGCGCTACATGGCCGAGGATCTCGGCAAGCGCGCGATCCGCGTCAACGCGATCTCGGCCGGGCCGATCAAGACGCTGGCGGCGTCGGGCGTCGGCGACTTCCGCTATATCCTGAAATGGAACGAGCACAATTCGCCGCTGCGCCGCAACGTCACGACGCAGGAGGTGGGCAACGCGGCCCTGTTCCTACTCTCCGATCTCGGCAGCGCCGTCACCGGCGAATGCATGCATGTCGATGCGGGCTATCACGTCGTCGGCATGAAGGCCGAGGACGCCCCCGACATCGCCGTCTCGAAGTCGGAGTGACCATGCGCCGCGCCACAGCCATCGCCCTCGCCTTCCTGTCGCTGGCCGCGCTGTCGGATTGCGGCCGCAAGCCGCAAGTTCAGCAGCCGCAGCAAAGCGCGCCCGGCCAGAGCGCTGCGCCGGCTCCCGCGCCGCAACCGTCGAGCGGCGGCGGGCTGTTCTCCGCGTCCTGTCCGCAGCCGCCGCTCAAGGCCCAGGTCGAAGCCGCGCTCAAATCGGCGATGAACCAGATCTACGGCGCCGACGAGACCGGCGCGCGCATCGCCGTCGTGTCGATGACGCCCGCCGCCGACTGCAAGACGCTGACCGTGAGCTACAAGACCTCGGGCACGCAGGCGAGCGCGCCGATGAGCTATGGCGACGACGGCAAGTGGTCGCTGCAGCTCTACAAGAAGTCCTATCCCGTCCCATGAGCAAGCAGCCGGCCGCGAAGAAAAGGTTGGAGCTCGCGGACGGCGTCACGCTCTATTTCTCGCGCCACGGCGAGACGCAGGCCAATGTCGCCAAGCGCTTCCAGGGCCACACCGTCAACACGCCGCTGACCAAGCTCGGCCACAAGCAGGCCGGGCGCATCGCCAAGATACTGAAAGCGCGCGTCGACGATCCGGCCGCGCTCGCCTACGTCGCGAGCCCGCTGCACCGCACGTGCCTGACGATGGAGATCATCCGCGAGCATCTGGGCCTGCCGCCCAAGGGCTTCAAGACCGACAAGCGCATCGAGGAGATCGACCTGGGCAAATGGGACGGCCTCACGCACAAGGAGGCACGCGCCCTCGATCCCGAGCTCTTCGACAAGCGCGAGAACGACAAGTGGAACGTGCGCGTACCCGGCGGCGAATCCTATGCCGACGTCGCGGACCGCGCCGAGCGCTGGGCGAGAAGCCTCAAGCGCGACACCTTCGCGGTGAGCCACGGCGCCTTCACGCGCATCCTGCGCGGGCTGTTCCTGGGGCTGAGCGCGCAAGAGATGTCCGCGCTGGACGAGCCGCAGGGCGTCGTCTTCCGCGTGCGCGGGAGCAAGGTGAAAGAGTACGACAAGCCGTAGACAGGGCCTCAGTGTCATGGCCCGCGAATGCGGGCCACCCAGGTGACGTCTGCAGAGCTCCCGCAAAAAATGGATCACGCGGAGACGCGGAGTGCGCGGAGGATAAGCTCGACTCCGCGAACTCCGCGTCTCCGCGTGCGAATCTTCTATTGTGTGCAGAACCGAACTGGGTGGCTCGCATTCGCGGGCCATGACAGGATGGTTTTATGGATAGATTCCGTTCCCTCACCCTCTACGTCATCCGCCACGGCGAGTGCGAGCACAATGTCGCCGGGCGGGCGGCGGCACAGAACGATTCGCCGCTGACGGCAAACGGCCGCGCGCAGGCGCGCGCCAATGGCGCGCTGTTGAAGAGCGTCGCCGGCGATCTTTCGGCCTTCGATTTCTTCGCGAGCCCGCTGCATCGAACCTGCACTACGATGGAGTTGGTGCGCGAGGCCGCCGGCCTTCCGCCCATCGGCTACATCGCGGATCGCCGCCTGATGGAGATCGATTTCGGCGATCACACCTGGATGACGCGCGACGAAATCATGCGCCATCCCGTGCCGAATCCGGAAAACAACGATTGGGATTTCGTCCGCCCCGGCGGCGAAAGTCTACGCCACGTCTTCGATCGCGTGGGCCGCTTTCTGGAAACGCTGACGCGGGATTCGGTGATCGTCACCCATTATGGCCCCGCATGGATGATCCATACGCATTGTCTTGGCATTGCGCCTGGCGGTGCGGCACTGTGGCATCCGCCGCATGCCGGAATCATGCGACTGTCCGCGGGCGCGGAGACGTATTTCGGCGAGTGAATTCGAGCAAGGTTGCTCTCGCCGTTCGACGGGCCCAGGATAAGGGCCGCAAATCAAACCCTCATGGCTCGAGCCTGTCGAAGCATGAGGGCAGCGCAGGTGTCATGTCCTTCAATTCCTTTGGCCACATGTTCCGCGTGACGACCTTCGGCGAGAGCCATGGGCCCGCGCTCGGCTGCGTCATCGACGGCTGTCCGCCGGGGATTGCGCTGGTCGAGGCCGACATCCAGGCCGAGCTCGACCGCAGGCGCCCGGGACAATCAAAATTCGTCACCCAGCGCAAGGAGCCGGACACGGTGCGTATCCTCTCCGGCGTCTTCCAGGACGAGCGGATGAAACGCCAAGTCACCACCGGCACGCCGATCGCGCTGCTGATCGAGAACGTCGACGCGCGCTCCAAGGATTACACCGACATCCGCGACAAGTTCCGCCCCGGTCACGCCGACTACACCTATTGGGCCAAGTACGGCGTGCGCGACTATCGCGGCGGCGGACGCTCGAGCGCGCGCGAGACCGCCTCGCGCGTCGCGGCGGGCGCAGTGGCGCGCAAGGTGCTCGCCGCACTCTACAAGGGCGTGAAGGTGCGCGGCGCGCTGATCCAGGTGGGCAGCGAGACGATCGACCGCAAGCGCTGGAGCTGGGACGAGATCGCGCGCAACCCGTTCTTCTGTCCCGATCCCAAGGCAGTCGCTCCGTGGACGGAGTATCTCCTGGGCGTGCGCAAGAAAGGTTCCTCCGTCGGCGCAATCATCGAAGTGGTCGCGGAAGGCATCCCTGCCGGGCTGGGCGCGCCGGTCTACGGCAAGCTCGATGCCGATATCGCCGCGGCGATGATGAGCATCAACGCGGTCAAGGGCGTGGAGATCGGCGACGGCTTCGCCACCGCCGCGATGTCGGGCGAGGAGAATGCCGACGAGATGCGCAAAGGCGCTCCGGGCAGGCCGAAATTCCTCTCCAACCACGCCGGCGGCATCCTGGGCGGCATCTCGTCGGGCCAGCCGGTGGTGGCGCGCTTCGCGGTCAAGCCTACCTCGTCCATCCTGTCGCCGCGCCGCACGATTGATATCGCGGGCCGCAATACCGATATACGCACCACGGGCCGCCACGACCCCTGCGTCGGCATCCGCGCCGTTCCCGTCGGCGAAGCGATGATGGCGCTGGTCCTGGCGGATCACGCGCTCCGGCATAGAGGACAGATAGGGTCATGAATTCCGCGCTGGACAGAAGCCTGCCGAAGGTGGTTGCAGTCTCACCAGCGCGTTCGCCGCTCACCTTGAACGTTCGATGGGCGGATGGGACGGCATCGCGGGTCGATCTCACCGGCCTCGTCCACAGCTCGCGGCATTTCAGGGTGTTCGCCGACGATTCCAAAGCGTTTCGCAAGGTGAGACCGACGGAGTTCGGCGGCGGGATTGAATGGGACAACGGCCTCGACTACAGCGCCGATACGCTCAGGATGCTCGCCGACGAACAACAGCCCGCCGGCGGAGACCAATTGGTCGACTTCGAAAGCCGCTTCGGCCTGAATACGGCAGAGACCGCAGCGCTTCTTGATGTCGCCGAACGCACTATCCGCGCCTACCGCCAGGCCAGCACGCTGCCGCAGCCCGTCGCCATCGCATTGCGACGCATGCAGCGCGACCCCACAGTGCTTGCGGCACACTACCGCCCGATCGCGCGCCGCTCCCCCGGACGTCCTCGCCGGGCTTCGACCGATAATCGCTAACTCAACGAAGGGACTAAGTCATGGAAATCGTCTGGATGGTCCTGTTCGCGATCATCGTCCTTTTCCTGCTCGGGCTGGTGCTCGGCAGCTTCTACACGGTGCAGCAGCAGAGCCGCGCCATCGTCGAGCGCTTCGGCAAATACGTGCGCACCGCGACGCCCGGCCTCAATTTCAAGCTCCCCTATATCGAGGCCGTGGTGCAGCGCGTCTCGCTGCGCGTGCAGCAGCTCATCGTCGAGGTCGAGACCAAGACGCTGGACAACGTCTTCGTGAAGCTGTTCGTCGCGGTGCAGTTCCGCGTCGTCGAGGGCAGCGAAGCGGATTCCTACTACAAGCTCCAGGACCACATCGAGCAGATCAAGTCCTATGTGCTGGACGTCGTGCGCGCCAAGGTCCCGAAGATGAACCTCGACGAGGTGTTCGAGAGAAAGGACGACGTCGGCGCCGCGGTGAAGAGCGAGCTCGACGTGGCGATGAAGATCTACGGCTTCGAGATCCCCAACGCGCTCGTCACCGACGTCAATCCGGCGGACAACGTCAAGGCCGCGATGAACGAGATCCAGACGCAGCAGCGCCTGCAGGTCGCGGCATCCGCCAAGGGCGAGGCGAACAAGATCCTGGTGGTGAAGAACGCCGAGGCCGAGGCCGAATCCAAGCATCTCCAAGGCGAAGGCATCGCCAAGCAGCGCCGCGCCATCATCGACGGCCTGCGCGAGAGCATCGCGGCGTTCACCGACAAGGTCGGCGGCGTGAACGAGCACGAGGTGCTGAACCTCGTCCTGCTGACGCAGTATTTCGACACCATGAAGGAGATCGGCGTCTCTTCGGGCAGCAAGGTCATCCTGATGCCGCATTCGCCCGCCGGCATGAGCGAGCTCGTCGAGCAGCTGCGCGGCGCCATCATCACCGGCAGCGAGGCGACGCAGAAATAGGCCGCGGTCCGGAAAGCGAAGGCTGTCGAAGGCCGATCTTAGGATCGGAGGGGTGAAATGGCGCGCTGGAAGCGGAGATTGATAACGGAAGCGGCTATCGGCTTGTTGTTGATAGCTCTGTACCTGCAGATGACGAGATCGGGATGGCCGCAGCACACGATTCTGATCGCATTGGGCGGGTTCGGGATCGCCTGCGGCGTGGGCGGCTTCGTAATAAAGCCGAATGAGAAATTTGCGGAATTGACCGGTCATTACCGAGGAGGAGCGCGCATCGCATACGCCATCGGATGGGTTGTTCTGGGCTCGGCGCTGCTGGCTTGGGCGTTCCTCGTGAATCGAACTCCATGATGAGATACTGCTGCCCGGAATAGAAGCATGGCGAGCTACGTACAGATTCGCCGCTTCGGCCTGACGCTGCCCGGCGCGGCGGAGGTCATTCATTTCGGCCAGTCTTGGCTGGTCGTCGGCAAGAAGACGTTTGCCCTGTGGTCGGCGGACCGCGGCCTCGCGATCATGAAGCTCGAGCGCGAGCATCAGCAGTTCCTGTTCGATGTGCGCTCCGACACCTTCACGCCGTGCAAGGTCGGCACGGGCGGCATTTGGAGCTATGTCGACGTCGGCAAGCTCACCAAGAAAGAGGCCGAAGCGCTCACGCTCGAAGCGTGGACGCAGGTCGTGCCGAAGAAGCTGAGCCGGGCCTATGCGGAATCGCTTCGTTAGAGCCGTTCCCGATTGAGCTGATCCACCAATTCCGTCATCGCCGGGCCCCCGGGACCGCGCCGAAGGCGCGGCCCGAGGACATGCTTCACGTCCCGGCCATCCATACACTCACTGCGAGACCAGGGAATATGGATGGCCGCCACAAGGGCGGCCATGACGATTGAGTATCCGCTTCAAGCGCGGCAATCGCGCTCCAACCGCCCTATTTCCATCGCGGCAATTGCGCGGCGACGTTGGCACCGATGGAGATTTGCGGCTCGGAGGGGTATTTCACCTTCTCCTTCGTCTCGTGCTCGGAGACGCAGGCCTCGACCTCTTTCGCCAGGTTCGGGAAATCGCCGGCATTCTTGAAATACTGCAGGAAACACGCGTCGAAGAAGGTGTAGCGGTCGCTCTCGCCGCAGCCGAACGAGGTGCGGTCGCGCCTCGCCGCCGTCATCACCATGCGGTTGGGGCCCGCCAGCAGCGGCACGAACACGCCCGAATAGCACGCCGAGACGAACACCACCGTCGGACGGTCGCCGCAGGCGTTGGAGATGGTCTGGTTGATCGTCGTGGGCGTGAGCGTGTCGTCGCCGATCAGGATGCCGTCGGGCGAGCCGTGCGAGGTGAAATAGGCGAAGCATCCTCCGCTGGTGCCGTTCGAAAGGTCCCACAGCGAAGTCGACACCGTCTGGCCGTCGGAATGGCGCGGATGCTGCAGCGGATAGAGCGCGGGCCGGACGGAGAACTGCATGATGTTGTTGGGCTGGAAGCCGACGCCCTCCAGGTCGTTCGTGATGTCGCGCCGCGCGTTGTCGAACACCTCGCTCTCGGCGCCGGAATGGGCGTGGAAGTCGCCCGCCACGACGACGGCCGCCCAATCCGCATAGCCCGCGGCGGCCGCGCGCCCCGCAAGGCAGAACAACACGGCCAAAACGGCGGCCGCTATCGATCCCAGACGCATAGATCCCCGCTCAGTCACGCGTGAAAGAGGCCACAAGCTCAATATGCTCCGACCAGAGGAACTGGTCCACGGGCCTGACAATACCGATTTTGCAGCCATGCCCCAACAGGGCATGCGTGTCGCGGGCGAAGCTGTCCGCGTTGCATGACACATAGGCAATCCTTTTCAGCCCGGATTTCCCGAGCTCGGCGATCTGCGCCGCAGCCCCCGCACGCGGCGGATCGAGGATGGCGGCATCGTAGACGCCAAGCTCCTTGGCGCTCAACGGCTGCTTGAAAAGATCGCGCTTCTCGACAGTGACCGGCTTCAGCCCCGGCCTGGCGCGCGCGGCCTGGGCGAGCGCCGAAAGCTGGGCGGCGTCGTGCTCCACCGCGTGGACCTTCATGCGCGGCGCTAAGGCGAGCGCGAACGTGCCGCAGCCCGCGAACAGGTCGAGCGCCGATTTCGCTTTCGCCGCGCTCGCCGCGACCTCGGCTTGCAGGAACGCCTCGCCTTCGCGCGTCGGCTGGAGGAACGCGCCCGGCGGCAGGCGCACGCCGCGCCACATCGGCGCCGCAAGCTCGACCAGGATCTCGCCGCCCGCGGTGATGCGCGTGACCTTGCTGTGCGCCGCCCAGTCCGCGAGCTTCGCGATCAGCGCGGGCCGCGCCTTGCGGCTCCAGCGCAGCATCAGGTCGAAGCCGTTGTCGGCTTCGGTCGCGTGCAGCTCGGCGGTGCCGATCTCGTTCGCGATATCGCGCAGATCCTGCGCCAGCCCGAACAGACCCGGCGTCAGCACGCGGCACTCGCGCATGTCGACGATGTCGTGGCTGGCGCGCGCGTGGAAGCCGATCCTGCCGTCCTTGATCTTGAAGACGCAGCGCCGGCGCGTGCCGGGCGCGATCGCGAAGATCTCCGCGACCTGCGCCTCGACGCCGTGACGCGCCAGCGCGCGCACCACGATGTCGCGCTTGCGCGTGCGGTATTCCTGCGGCGGAAGATCCTGCGTCGCGCAGCCGCCGCAGGTGCCGAAATGGATGCAGAGAGCGCTCATGCTTTTCGCGCCGCCAGAAGGAATTCGCGGTTGCCGTCGCCGCCCTTGACCGGGCTTTCCATCGCGCCGGCAACGGTCCACCCGTCCACAGAAGCCATCCACGCCTCGATGTCCGCAAGCGCCCCACGCTGCGCGTCCTCGTCACGCACGACGCCGCCCTTGCCGACATGTTTGGGCCCCACCTCGAACTGCGGCTTGACGAGCGCGATCAGCCATGTGTCCGGCGCCGTCATCGCGAGCGCCGGCGGCAGTGCGAGCTTCAGGCTGATGAAGCTCAGATCGGCCGTGATCGCCTGCGGCGCCTCGGCAAACGTCTTCAGATCGCGCGCGTTTGTGCGCTCCATCGACACCACACGCGCGTCGCCCGCGATCCCGGGATCGAGCTGGCCGTGCCCGACGTCGACGGCGTAGACGCGCCTGGCCCCACGTGCGAGCAGCACCTCGCTGAAGCCGCCCGTCGACGCGCCGAGATCGAGGCAGACCAGCCCCTGCGGCGAAAGCTTGAAACGATCCAGCGCGGCCACGAGCTTGAGCGCGCCGCGCGAGACGAAAGGATGGGCGCGCTCATAGCGGATGCGCGAGGTCTCGTTGAGGCGCTGCGAGGGCTTGAGCACCGGCCTGCCGCCGTCGAACACCTTCCCCGCCGCGATCGCCTCCTGCGCCTCAGCGCGCGTCTTGGCGTAGCCGTGCTCGACCAGGAACACATCGGCGCGGTTGGAGGTGCTCATCGGTTTTTCTTGCCGAAAATCGCCGGCAAATTGCGCCGCCCGTCAACCACGCGCACCACATTGATGCCCTCTCGCTCGGGAAGCTCCTCGTAGAAGATCGTCCACGGCGATACGGAAAACGCGCGCTGATTGCGCTTCAGATAGTACCGACGGCCTCCCATCCCGGGCATGAAGGCAAGGCTATCCATTGCTTTGCGAATGCGGTCGGCGATGGTTATCGCACGCAGACGACCGTCGTACTCTGCGATATAGGCTGCGATGGAATCCAAATCGGCCTCTGCCTCTTCTGAGACGACAAGCCGTCCCGACGACATCGCCGGTCAGTCCTTCTTCGCAACGCGGTCAATCGTCGCTCGGACCCGGCGCATCACCTGGTCGAGTGTACGCCCCTCACCGCGCGCGAGTTGCTCACGCGCCTTGCGAAAACTCTCCTGGAGCGCCTCTTTGTTGCGCTCGCCCCAAGCGTCCCATTCGGCGTCGGTCAAGTCTTCGTCGTGCCGGTATTCGACTTCCGACTCGGACAGACCTTTCTTGGGCGGCTTCTTGGTCATCCGTCGATTATAGCACGCAGACCGCGCGCTGTCAGCCCGACACCGCCGCGCGTGCCGCCGCCGCTTCCTGCTCGCGGCCGAGCGCGCCCAGCACGGTCGCGACGATGCCGCGCGCGTCGAGGCCGGCGGCTTCGTACATCTTCTCCGGCGTGTCCTGGTCGATGAAGCGGTCGGGCAGGATCATCGGGCGGATCTTGAGGCCCTTGTCGAGCGCGCCCGCCATCGCGAGGTGCTGGAGCACCTGCGCGGCGAAACCGCCGACCGCGCCTTCCTCGACGGTGACGAGCACCTCGTGCTCGCGCGCGAGACGGTCGACAAGATCTGTGTCGAGGGGCTTTGCGAAACGCGCATCGGCCACCGTCGCGGACAGGCCGTAGCCCGCGAGCTTGTCGGCCGCCGCCAGCGCTTCGCCCAGGCGCGTGCCGTAGGAGAGGATCGCGATGGACGAGCCTTCGCGCAGGATGCGGCCCTTGCCGATCGCGAGCGGCTTGCCTTCCAGCGGACGCTCCACGCCCATGCCCTCGCCGCGCGGATAGCGCAGCGCGCTCGGACGGTCGTCGATGGCGACTTGCGTGGCGACCATGTGCACGAGGTCGGCCTCGTCGGCCGCCGCCATCAGCACGAAGTTCGGCAGCGTGCCCAGATAGGCGATGTCGAACGAGCCCGCATGCGTCGGCCCGTCGGCGCCGACGAGCCCGGCGCGGTCCATCGCGAAGCGCACGGGCAGGTTCTGGATCGCGACGTCGTGGACGACTTGGTCGTAGGCGCGCTGCAGGAAGGTGGAATAGATCGCGCAGAACGGCTTCATGCCGTCCGCCGCGAGGCCGGCGGCGAAGGTCACCGCGTGCTGCTCGGCGATGCCGACGTCGAAGGTGCGCTCGGGGAAGACCTTGGCGAAGAGGTCGATGCCCGTGCCCGACGGCATCGCGGCCGTGATCGCGACGATGCGCGGATCCTTCTTGGCCTCGGCGATCAACGACTCGCCGAAGACCTTCTGGTATTGCGGCGCCTTGGAGTTCGATTTCTTCTGCTCGCCGGTGATGACGTCGAACTTGGTCACGCCGTGATACTTGTCGGCGCTGGCCTCGGCCGGAGCGTAGCCCTTGCCTTTCTTGGTCACGACATGGACCAGGATCGGGCCGTTCTCGGCGTCGCGCACGTTCTCCAGGATCGGGATCAGGTGATCGAGGTTGTGACCGTCGATCGGGCCCACATAGTAGAAGCCGAGCTCCTCGAACAGCGTGCCGCCCGTGACCATGCCGCGGGCGAATTCCTCGGCACGCTTGGCGCCCTTTTCCATAGGCTTGGGAAGGAGATGGGCGATCTTCTTCCCGATCTTCCTTAAGCCGCGATAGGTATGGCTCGACACCAGCCGCGCCAGATACGCGCTCATCGCGCCGACGGGCGGGGCGATCGACATGTCGTTGTCGTTGAGGATCACGATCAGCCGCGCGTCCATCGCGCCGGCATTGTTCATCGCCTCATAGGCCATGCCCGCGCTCATCGCGCCGTCGCCGATGACGGCGATCACGTTGCGCTTCTCGCCTTTCAGGTCGCGGGCCACGGCGTAGCCGAGGCCCGCCGAGATCGAGGTCGAGGAATGCGCGGCGCCGAACGGGTCGTAGATGCTCTCGGCGCGCTTGGTGAAGCCGGAAAGCCCGCCGCCCTGGCGCAGCGAGCGCATGCGCTCGCGCCGGCCGGTGACGATCTTGTGGGGATAGGCCTGATGGCCCACGTCCCAGATGATCTTGTCGTCGGGCGTGTTGAAGACGTAGTGCAGCGCCGTGGTCAGCTCGACAACGCCCAACCCCGCGCCCAGATGGCCGCCCGTGACTGAGACGACATCGATCAGCTCGGCGCGCAGCTCGTCGGCGAACTGGCGCAGGTCGCCCCTGGGCAGCGCGCGAAGCTGATGCGGCTCGCCAATACCGTCGAGCAACGGTGTCTTTGATGAAACAGTCATGAAAACCCACACTCGCCCGGGCCGCGACCCGCGCCCCTACGACCTACGCCTTGCTGCACTGCGCAAAACTCGGCCCTTTCCGGGCATAAATCAAGGCGCTCGGCGCGCCTGCGGATTCGCCCGCAAATAACCAAAAATTTCCGCGCTCAGGCGGCAAAGTGACAGTCAAGCAATTTTTGCATCCCAAAATTGTATCGATATATCCTGTAAGCCCAAATTCCCCCGCGCGAACCGCGAAAAAACCAGCGAAACTCTCGGAAATACGGAGCGATGCGTGTAGTTCAAACCGGCTATGAAACAACCCGATCGCCGGGCAAACTTGCAGCTACGACCTGGGTTTTACGCCGGCCATCGCCCGGCGGGACCCAGCCGCATCGGCAAGGGGGTTCTCATGGCGCATTCACATTCCGGCAGGAAATCACTTTTGTCCGCGCTGCTGGCGGGCACCGCTCTGACGCTGGCCGCCTCGGCCGCGCTCGCGGACGATCAGAAAATCGAGACCGTGGTGGTCACGGGCACGCTGCTGCAGCGCCCGCAATCGGTGTCCCCGGTGACGGTCGTCACCCAGCAGCAGATCAAGGCCTCGGGCCTGACCTCCACCGCCGACGTCGTCCGCTCGCTGAGCGCCGACAACAGCGGCACGATCCCCACCGCGTTCGGCAACGGCTTCGCGGCCGGCGCCTCGGGCGTGGCGCTGCGCGGCCTGACCGTGAACTCCACCCTGGTGCTGATCAATTCGCGGCGCAGCACCAACTATCCCCTCGCCGATGACGGCGAGCGCGGCTTCGTCGATCTCAACACCATCCCGCTGGACGTCATCGACCATGTCGAGGTGCTGCGCGACGGCGCGTCCTCGATCTACGGCACCGACGCGATCGCGGGCGTAGTGAACGTCATTCTCAAGAACGACTACCAAGGCGTTGGCGCGGAACTCGAAGCCGGCACCAGCGAGCATGGCGGCGGGCTTATGACGCGCGCGACCGCGACGTTCGGCTACGGCGATCTCGCGACCGACCATTTCAACGGCTATTTCAACGTCGAGTACGAGCAGGACCAGGACATCCCGGTCGGCGCGCGCCCCTTCCCGTTCAACACCTTCGACCTGACCTCGATCGGCGGCGAGGACGACAATTCGCTCAACACGATCTACGCGGTCGAGCGGCCGGCGCAGCTGAGCGATCCCAACGATCCGACCACCGGCGTGGCGCTGCCCGGCAGCGTGAACTCCGTCGCCCATCCCGGCGGCTGCGGCCCCAAGGCGATCACCCAGACCGACGTGCTCCTGCCCGGCACCTATTGCGAGCAGGACACCGCGCTCTACGGCGTCGACCAGCCGATGCAGACGCGCTACGGCGCCTACGGCAAGGCGTCGTTCCGCCTTCCCGGTGACGGCGTGGCTTACGTGGACGCGAGCTATTTCGAGAACCGCGTCGAGGTGCCGGGCGGACCCGCCTCGGTGCGCAACACCTTCCCCAACATCACGACGAACCTCGCGCTGCCGGCGTATCTGATCAACGGCGACCGCAACCCGAACGACATCTTCGCGGCGAGTTGCCCGGCGACGGGCACCGAGGGCGTCACTCCGTGTACGGACGCTTTGATCCGCTATGCCGCGGGCGACATTCCCGCGATCAGCACGCTCGACAACCACGTCATCCGCGCCACGATCGGCGTGAAGGACGACATCTGGGGCTGGCACGTCGACACCGCGGCCATCGTTGCGCATGCATGGCTGAGCGACACCAATGCGGGCCTTCTCAACTATTCCCAGCTCATCACGGACGTTCGTGACGGCTCCTACGACTTCCTCAACCCGAGCAACAACTCGGCTTCGACGCGCGCGTCACTTGCGCCGCCGCTGATCAAGACCTCGACGACCGACATGGACTCGGCTGACATCCGGGCTTCGCGCGACGTCTTCAAGCTCCCCGGCGGCGAGGCTGAGTTCGGCCTCGGGCTCGAGGGGCGGCACGAGGCGACGTTCGATCCCGACCTCAATCCGAGCCTGGCGGCCCAGGGCCTCGGCGTCGCGCACACGATCGGCTCGCGCAACATCTTCTCGGCCTTCGCCGAGATCGACCTGCCGATCCTGGAGAGCCTCGACGCCAACATCTCGGGGCGCTTCGACCACTATTCGGATTTCGGCAACACGGCCAATCCGAAATTCGGCGTGAAGTGGACGCCGATCCAGCAGGTCTCGTTCCGCGGCACCTATTCGACGGGCTTCCGCGCACCGAGCTTCTCCGAGAACGGCTCGGCGGAGTCGGAAGGCTTCATCTCGTTCGATCCGCAGGTCTCGTTCCCGGACTGGGCGGCGCTGCACAACAACGACGACTACACCAAGACCTACGCGCTGGGCCTGCTCACCACGGCCAATCCCAACATCAGGCCTGAGACCTCGGACAACTATACGCTGGGCGCGATCGTCACTCCGTTCGAGGACATCAACTTCACCACGACGATCGACTACTACAACATCTCCAAGCACAACGTGATCGGGCCCGCCGATCCGACGCCGGCGCTGATCGCCGCGTTCGAAGGCCAGCCCATTCCTCCGGGCTACTCGGTCGTGTTCGACGCGCCCGATCCGGAGTTCCCGAATGCTCCGCCCAAGCCCGTGACGATCGGCGCGCCCTACATCAACGCGTCGTCGCTCAAGACCGACGGCCTCGACCTCGAGACGACGGCCGGCGCCGATCTGTGGGACAGCGGCGTGCACTGGTCCACGGATATCAACGCGACGCAGATCTTCGCCTACACCTTCGAGCCCGCGCCGGGCGACAAGGAGGAGTTCGTGGGCACGCAGTCGCCCTACATCCTCTCCTCCGGCGCCGGCACGCCAAGGACCCGCGCCTCGTGGGCGAACACCTTCGAGACGAAGGATTTCGAGGTCACCGGCACGGTCTACTATACGAGCGGCATGAAGGAATCGACGGTCGACGCCACCGGCGACAACAATTGCGACCTCTATCCCAACCCGCCCAGGAAGTTCTGCTACGTCAGCTCGTTCTGGGACGTGGACCTGACCGGCCGCTGGCACTTCAACGAGAAGATGGACCTGTTCGTCGGCATCAAGAACGTCTTCGACGCCAAGCCGCCGCTGGACGTGATCGACTATGCCGGCGTGAACTACAACCCGACCTTCGACCAGGCGGGCATCGTCGGCCGCTTCTTCTCGGTCGGCGTCTCGTACAGGGATTGATCGAACTGCAGCCTCCCCCGGTTCGCCCCGGGGGAGGTTTTCAGCCAGGCCTGATCCGTCATCAACCAACCGGTGTCATGGCCCGCGAATGCGGGCCACCCAGGTGACATCTGCTCGATCTCAAAAGAATTGCACGCGGAGTCGCGGAGAAGAAAAGAACCTCCGTGGCTCCGCGCCTCCGCGTGAATCACTTCAGCAGTGTGCAGAACCCAGCTGGGTGGCCCGCATTCGCGGGCCATGACAAATGGAGTTCGTTGGGTGCGTCCGGACCCTACCCCGCGTCCATGGGCTCGGTTCCGGCCGGGCCCGAGGCGCCCAGCACGATCTTCTCCAGCCGCCCCTCGGCCGCTTTGAGCTTTTTCTCGCAATGCGCCTTGAGCGCCTGGCCGCGCTCGTAGAGGGCGATGGAATCCTCGAGATCGACCTCGCCCTGCTCCAGCCGCGCGACGATCTCCTCGAGCTCCTTGAGCGCCTGCTCGAAGTTCAATGTCTCCACGGGGACGGGCTTGGCTTTCTGCTTTTCTGTCATGACGTTGAACGGCTTTCCTGCTGCTGCGGATGAAGATCAATAACCTGGCGTGCCGCGCGGCCCGCTGAACTGCCCGGGCACCACGTCGAAGGCAACCGTCAGCCGCGCGTCCTCGGACTCGAACGGCACCGTGCCATGCCAGAAATACGAGGGGAACAGCACGAGCCTGCCGACCGCCGGCTTGACCGTGCGCTCGGCCCGGTCACGCTCGCCGAGCTGGATGTTCGATTCGCCGAATTTGAGCCAGCCCTGCTGCGCGGCCTCGTCCGCGACCGCATCCGGCAGCGCGACGTAATACGCCGAGCTGATCCAGCCCTTGGGATGGACGTGATTGGAATGGAACCCGCTCGAACGCAACCGGCAGGACCAGGCGCCCGTGAAATCGAACGTCGCGTCCTTGCGCGCGAGCATGGGATGGGCGGGATCGTCGGGCAGAGCGCGCACGTAGTCGGTGACGGCCTCGCGGATGCGCCCGCTCAGGCCCTCCACCGCCCTGCCCGGACGGTCGAAGAGATAGCCCGGCGTCTGCGTGCCGCCATGCAGCGTCTGATCGAGCGGTGCTGCGTTGCGCGTGTGCCGGACGGCGAGCTCTTCGGCGAGCGCGCGATTGAAGGCCTCGACGCTTGCATAGCCCGGCGGCGGCGCGAGCTCGTAGACGCCGACGAGACGCTCGAGGTCGCCGAGCGCGCCGAGCCTGCCGTCGCCGGTCTCGCGGTACGCCAGAAGCTGATAGGCGAGCAGCATCTGGTCGTATGGCGCGATCGCGAGCGCGCGCTCGATCAGCGCCGCGGCGTCTGCCGGCCTGCCCGCGAGCAGCAGCGTCTCGGCCAGCCCCTGATGATGCGCGACGGCTCGAGGCTCGTCCCCGATCGCGCTTTCGAAGAGCGCGATGCTCTCGTCGTATTTCTTCTGCTGCATGAGTGCGCGGGCGAGAAGCTCGGTGACGCCGCCGCGCGCCGGCGCGACGTCGCGCGCGCGGCGCAGCAGATCCTCCGACGCCGCAGCTTGTCCCAGCATCAACCGCTGCTCCGCTTCCGCCACGAGCAGCTCGGGCCGGTCGCCGACGCGCGCGCGTGCCCTGGCGTAGGAGGCCATGGCGATATCCTTGCGCCCCATCTGCCATGCGAGCGCGTTGAGACGGCGATGCGCTTCGACGACGGCCGGGCCGCGTTCCACCGCGACGGCGAATTCCTCGAGCGCCTCGCCTTCGCGCGACGCGCGCTCGAGCGCGTTGCCGAGCGCGTAATGCGCGTTCGGATTGTCCGGCGCGAGCGCGAGCGCGGCACGCAGCTCCGCGATCGCCTCGTCGAGACGACCCTGCGCGGTGAGCACCATGCCGCGATAGTAGCGCGCATCGAAGTATCGAGGATCGAGCTTTATCGCGGCATCGAAGACGCGCAGCGCCTCAAGCGCATCGCCGCCGTCCTTCGCCGCCACGCCGATCTGCGTCAGCGCTTCGACATAGTTCGGCCGCTGCTCCACGGCGCGGCGGAAATGCGGCAACGCTTCCTCGCGCCTGCCGAGCTCGCCGAGCACGACGCCGAGATTGTAATGCGCTTGCGCATAGACCGGCTGAAGCGCGAGCGCCGCGCGCAGCGCTTTCTCGGACGCGGCCAGATCGCCTCGCCTGCGCTCGAGATTGCCCAGGTTGTTGTGAAGCGGCGCGTCGCGCGGGGCGGCCTGGATCGCGCGCAGGAAAATCTCCCGCGCCGCGTCGAGCTCGCCGCGGTCGCGCAGCAGCAGGGCCAGGTAGTTGAGCGCGGCCGGCGCGTCGGGCTGCTCCTTGAGCAGCGCGCGGCAGATGCGTTCGGCCTCGGGAAGCCGGCCGGCACGCCTTGCCCGCTCGGCATTCTGCAGACCCGCCGCGATTCGCGCGGCGGCCGCGGAATCGGATGGAAATCCCGTGCTCATGGACGTCGAATAGCACCAACTTCGAAGCATGGTCGCGACCGCTGCGGTTCAAATGCCACGCTCACGGGATTTTGTGGTGCTGTGAGCCCTGGTGTTCCGCAAAACGCACTGCCCAGGATTGGCCACTTTTGGATACATAAGTTCAATTCATGCGATAGATTTGAACCTAAATTATCAAAATCTCCCGCAATGGAGCAATATATTACAATTCTTCGCATCGATGACACCAAAATACCACAGTCGCAGCGCGAATCTTCCGCGGGGGCGATTCCGTTTTGACCCCAGCCTCTCAGACTCGTAACCTCGCTGCGAACGGGTAAATTCGTGCCGCAGGACGTTTGCGGGGCGAGAAGTTGCCGCCAATCGGCGTCAAAGCGTGCCCGCGAGCGAACGTCGTTACGACAGAACCAAGGGGGTTCCCAAGTGTTTCAAATCCACAGCAAGAGCAGTCTGAAGACGGCTCTGCTCCTCGGAGCAGCGACCGCGACAGCCATGAGCCTCACAAGTGCGGCCATGGCGCAAGAGCAAGTCGAAACCGTTGTCGTGACGGGTTCGCGCATTCCGCAGGTTGGCGTTTACAGCTCCAGCCCGGTGACCGCGGTTACCAACCAGGAAATCAAGTACGAAGGCACGACGAACGTCGAAACCCTTCTGAACAATCTTCCGTCGGCCTTCGCCGATTTCGGCTCCTATGAGTCGAACGGTTCGCCCGGTACCGCGACGGTCAACCTTCGCAACCTCGGCAGCAACCGCACGCTGGTTTTGATCGACGGCAAGCGCCTCATGCCTGGCGACCCCTCGCTTCCGTCGCCCGACTTGAACCAGATCCCCGCGGCTCTCGTCGATCACGTCGAAGTCGTGACCGGCGGTGCGTCGGCCGTGTACGGCTCGGATGCCGTCGCCGGCGTCGTGAACTTCATCATGCGCAAGGACTTCGAGGGCGTCGAGTTCGACGGCCAGTGGACCGGCTACCAGCATGACAACACCAACTCGTTCGCGCGCGGCGTCGTCGCTGAAGGCCTTGGCGGTTCGACCCCCGGCTCGATCCCCGAAGCGCCGAACAGCGTCTTCGACGGCGACACGGTCGACCTGAACGGCGTCATCGGCGTGAACAGCCCGGACGGTAAGGGCAACATCACGATGTATGGCGGCTTCCGTCACCTGAACGCGGTCACGGAAGACACGCGCGACTTCTCGGCTTGCGGCACCGCGACCACCGGCAACGGCAGCTTCATCTGCGCCGGTTCGTCGACGGCGGCCCGCGTCGAGGACGGCAACGTCGGCGGCGGCCGCTTCGCGGACATCAACGGCAAGAACGGCGGCGGCTTCTTCGGTCCCTGCTCGCTGTCCTCGACCGGCGGCTGTACGGTCGATCCGTCTAACGCCAACTTCGGTGCTTTCCGCACGTTCACCGGTGCGGACAAGTTCAACTTCGCCCCGCTCAACTACCTGCAGCGTCCCGACCAGCGCTACACGATGGGCGCCCAGGGTCATTACGAGTTCAACAAGGCGATCGACGTCTACAGCTCGCTGATGTTCATGGATGACCACACCGTCGCGCAGATCGCGCCTTCGGGCTCGTTCTTCGGCACGACGTTCAACGTGCCCTGCTCGAACCCCGAGATGACGGCGGAAGAAGTCGCGGACCTCTGCACGTTCTACGGCAAGGGTCCGAACGACACCACGCACCTCACCATCGGCCGCCGCGACATCGAAGGCGGCAACCGTCAGGACGACCTTCGCCACACGGCCTATCGCATGGTCGTGGGCATGAGGGGCGATCTCGGCGGTGGCTGGGCGTACGACATCTTCGGCCAGTACGGCGACACGGTTTATCAGGAAGAGTACCTGAACGACATGTCGATCACCCGTATCGGCCACTCCCTCGACGTCGCCGCGGACGGGCATTGCGCGTCGGCGGATGACGGCTCGGATCCGGGTTGCGTGCCGTGGAACATCTGGGTTCCGAACGGCGTCACGCCTGCCGCGATCAACTACCTGGCCGTTCCCGGCATGAAGGAAGGCTCGACCCAGGAATGGGTGGCGGGCGCCAGCTTGACGGGCGACCTCGGCGCTTGGGGCATCCAGTCCCCCTGGGCGAAGAGCCCGGTTGCGCTCGCTGTCGGCACCGAGTACCGCCAGGAAGAGCTCAACCTGCGTACCGACCTCGAGTTCTCGACCGGCGACCTCGCCGGCCAGGGCGGCCCGACGCTCGGCACGAACGGCGGCTACGACCTGACGGAAGGCTACGGCGAAATCCGTGTCCCGGTCGCTCAGGACATGCCGTTCTTCCAGGACCTGTCGCTCAACGGCGGTTACCGCTATTCGTCCTACAACACGGCGGGCGCGGTGAACTCGTACAAGTACGGTGCGGAATGGCAGCCGATCGACGACTTCCGTCTTCGTGCCAGCTTCCAGCGCGCCGTCCGTGCGCCGAACGTCATCGAGCTGTTCACGCCGCAGGGCCTTGGTCTGTGGAGCGGTTCCGATCCGTGCGCGCCGACCACCGGCAGCGGCGGCGTGTTGGTCCCCGCCCAGTTCTCGGAAGCGCAGTGCGAGCATACCGGCGCCACCGCGGCTGAGTACGGCAACGGCGGCACCACCGACACGATCCCGCAGTGTATTTCGGGTCAGTGCGGCGAGCTCGGCGGCGGCAACCTTCACCTGGTGCCCGAGACCTCGGACACGAAGGAATACGGCATCGTTCTCACGCCGTCCTTCCTTCAGGGCTTTACGGCGACTGTCGACTACTTCGACATCACGCTGGAAGGCGCCATCGGCGTCGTCCCCGAGAAGAACACCCTCTCGGGCTGCGCGGTCAGCGACATCACCTCGCTCTGCGACCTGATCCACCGTTCGCCCACTCTGAACGGCGCGATCTTCGGTACGGGTGCGGCCGCCGGCTTCGTGGTTGCGACGAACGTCAATACCGGCCGCGTTTCCACCTCCGGCGTCGACTTCGAAGCCAACTACACGACGCATCTGGAAGATTGGGGCATGGGAGCCAACGGCTCGCTGTCCGCGAACTTCCTGGGCACGTGGACGCAGACCTTCACCAACACGCCGTTCCCGGGCTTTGCCGACAACTTCTACAGTGCGGACGGCAGCCATGTGGTCTTCACCAGGGATTACTACGAGTGCGCAGGCCTCTTCGGCATCACCTGCGGCACGCCGATCCCGAAATGGAGGCACAAGCTGCGCGTGACCTGGACGTCGCCTTGGGACTTCGACCTGTCGCTCGACTGGCGCCACATGAGCAGCGTCAAGTTCGACGGCAACCAGCCCGACGACGCGCTTGGTGGTCCGAACCCGGGTTGCCAGCAGGCTCTCGGCTTCCAGGGCTTCTGCGACCTGTCGGATGCGAAGATCAGCTCGTACGACTACCTCGACATCTCGGGCGACTACACGATCCGGGAGGGCATCAGCATCCACGCCGGTGTCCAGAACGTGTTCGACAAGGATCCTCCGTTCCTCGACTCGAACACGCTGGGTGTCTCCGCGCCTCCGTTCGGCAACGGCAACACCTATCCGCAGGTGTATGACGCTCTCGGCCGCACGATCTTCCTCGGCGTGACCGTGAAGTACTAAGCCTTTACCGGCACTTCAAAAAAGGCGGCGGCCCAAAAGGCCGCCGCTCTTTTTTTTGCCCCTCGCGATCTGCTAAAGCAAACCATGACGCAGAAAACCAATCCGGCCGACCGGCCGCTCACGGGCGACGAACTCTTCGAGATCGTGAAAGGCGCCGTCACCGCGGGCGATCTTTCGCGCGCGGCCAGGCTGGCCGCCACGGCGCTGGCCAACGGCTACATGCACCCCCTGCTCCTCAACCTGCGCGCCTACGGGTTCGAGCAGCAGGGCCGGATGAAGGAAGCACTCGCCGACCTCAAGGAAGCGGCGAGGATCTCTCCGAAAGACGTGCATCTGCGCAATCAGTACGGCGAAACGCTCGCCAAGCTCGGACGCTGGGACGAGGCGATCCCGGAATTCCAGGCCGTGCTCGGCTACCAGGGCGACCTGGTGAAGGCCCGCCTCAACCTCGCCTCGGCCTATGAATGCACCGGAGACCTGCCCCGCGCCGAGGATCAGTTCCGCCGCGTGCTCGACGCGGAACCGGACAACGCGCTGGCGCTGGCCTCCCTCGCCAACCAGGCCGCGCGGCGCGCGGATTGGGACACGGCCAGGCATCTCGCCGAGAAGGCCCTCGCCGTCGAGCCCAAGCAGCGGCTCGCGCTCACCACGCTCGCCAACACGGCCGTCGCCACGGGGCAATTCGCCGACGCCGGCACGATCATCGACAGCGCGCTGGCCGACGCCTCGCTGCCGGACACCGATCGCACCATGATGCTGACGCTCAAGGGCGACCTCCTGCACGCGCAATCTCGCTTCGCCGAGGCCTTCGCGGCCTATGCCCAAGCCAACACGCTGCGCCGCAAGGTCTTCGCCGCCCAATACGGTTCACCCGGACAGGAGACGGCCGCGAGCTTCGTGCAGTGGCAGAACGACTATTTCGACCGCGCGCCGTCCGAGAAATGGAAGGTCGCGGAAGCCTCCCCGCCGGGCCAGGGCCCCGCGGTCGCCGGCCATGTCGTCCTCATCGGCTTCGCCCGCTCCGGCACGACCCTGCTCGAGAGCGTCCTCGCCGCGCATGAGGGCGTGGTCACCCTCGACGAGAAGGACCTGCTCGCCGCCGCCAACCGCGAATATCTGTCCGACGGCAAAGGGCTGGACCGGCTGGCCGTGACCTCCGAGCAGGAGCTCGCCCCCTTGCGCGCCGATTACTGGGAGCGCGTGACCGGCTTCGCCGGCGACGTCGCCGGCAAGGTGTTCGTCGACAAGCGGCCGCTGGGCGCGATGCGGCTTGCGCTCATCGCCAAGCTCTTTCCGTCCGCGAAGATCCTGTTCGCCATCCGCGATCCGCGCGACGTGATCCTGAGCTGCTATCGCCGCCAGTTCCTGCTGAACCCGTCGATGTACGAGTTCCTCGATCTCGGCGGCGCCGCGCGCTTCTATTCCGCCGTCATGCGGCTGTCCGCCATGGCGCGCGAGAAATTCGCCCAAACCTGGCTCGATACGCGCCACGAGGCGCTGGTCGACGACTTCGACGGCGAGACGCGCCGCGTGCTCGAATTCCTGGGCCTGAAGTGGAGCGCGGACGTCCGCGGCTTCGCGCAAAAGGCCAAGGACCTCGCCCTTTGGACGCCGAGCTCGGCGCAGGTCGTCCAAGGCCTGAACAGCGACAGCGTCGGACAATGGCGCCACTATCGCGAGCAGCTCGACCCGGTCCTGCCCACGCTGCGCCCCTGGATCGAGAAATTCGGCTACACGCCGTATTAGGGTCTGCGACAGAAAACTCTGGTGTCATGGCCCGCGTCCATACGCTGTCGCTATGGACCGGGCCATGACATCGGAACTTTCAATTGAGCGCGGACCTCAAAACGACGCCGGCGGGATCTCGCCGTAGTAGCCGCGCGTGGCGTTGAGGAGGGCTGCGATCATCTCGCGCTCCGCCGCGCTGAGCAGCGGATTCCACACGTCCATGATCAGGGTGATGCGGATCTCGTCGCTGTCGTTCCAGGCGGCGTGCTCGATCGTGTCGTCGAACACCCACGCCTCGCCCACACGCCACTCGCGCGTGACGTTGCCGACGCGGAAGCGGCAGCCCTGCGGCACGATCAGCGGGACATGCGCGATCAGCCGCGCATTGGTGACGCCGGTATGCGGCGGGATCTCGGTGCGCGGCTGCAGCACCGAGAAGAACGCGGTCGGCGCATAGCCGGGGATGTCCGCCATGCCCGCCTTCTCGAGCAGCGCGGCCGTCTTGGGGCACTGCCGGCACACCTCCTCGATCCGCTCGCCGTCCTTCCACAGGAAGCGCGCGTTCCACTTCATCGAGCGGTTCAAGCCGGACCATTGGTTGAGCGGCGAGCCGTCGGGGTGGTCGACATAGGGCCTGAAGCCGCCCTCGTCCGCGCCGATCAGCGCGAGCAGCTCGCCGCGGATCGTCTCGGTCGCGTCCTCAAGCAGCTTGAGTCCCGGAAAATCGGCATTGTCGTAGAACGGGATCGCCGGCAGGCGCGGGACCAGCAGCAGCGTCGGCTGCTGCGTCTGGGCCTTGGCGCGGCCGATCGAGATGTCCTTGCATTCGTCGAAGCGACCCAGCGACGCGTCCGCGTGGCGCGCGCGCAGCGGCCGCAGCGCCGCGTCGAGATGCGCATCGAGCGCAGCCGCGTTCTCGTCGACCGCGGCGCGCGCATGCTCCAGCGCCGTGCGCAGCTCCGGCGTCAGCTGGTCCGGCGGCGGCGCGATGGTGACGACGTCCTTGAAGATCTGCGCGGCCCTGCGCTTGTCGCCCGAACGTTCCAGCAGCATGGCCTTGGCGAGCAGCGCCGGAAAGAAATAGGGATCGGCGCCAAGGCTGCGGACGAGCGCCGCCATTTCCTCTTTCGCATCGCCCTGGAGGCGATGGACGAAGGAGACGTTGAGAGGAACGGCGGGGTTCTTCGGATCGGCCGCTTCGGCGCGCTCAAGCAGGCGGAGCGCCTCGGCCGGCTGCCTGCGGAAGAGATAGTGCTGGCCGAGATGGAACAGCGCCTGGGCGTGATCGGGCTTGAGGGCCAGCACGCCCTGCCAAGCCGCGGCGGCCTCGTCGAGTCGGCGTTCGCGCATGAGGCGCTGCGCGGTTTGGATCAGCGCCGCCAGATGCGTCGCCTGCGAAAAATCCTCAGCCGTCACCTGCACCAACTAGAATGCCAACATCCGCGAGAGCCCGTCGGCGGAAAACGCAAGGCACCCCCGACGCATGGCGCTGGCAGTACCCTGCGATTCCGAAAACAAAGCTTTAGTGCCCGGGTATCGCCGAGGTCATGCCCATCGACTGAGCGCGCTGGATCTCCTGCTGGTTTTGCCGCTGCATTTGATCCCATTCGCGCTGGGTGTGGCACTCGCGGCGAGCGCCCAGGCGCGAGCCGGTCGGCGGATCCATGCTTCTGCAGACGACCTTGTCGGCATCGGGATCCGTCGCCGCCGGCGTGGCGCTCTGCGCGCCCGTCGTGTCGGCCACCGAGCCGGCGCCCCACAGCACCTGCGAAATCTGCGTGTCCGGAGCGCTCGTATCGGCATTGGCGATGCCGCCCCAAGCCATCAGCCCCGTCACGGAAACCAGCAAAATTCCGAACTTGCGCACGATCATGACTCCTTAAGATTTTTGAGTTGCCCCGGCCTGGGTCCGTTCCCTGCGACCTTGAACAATTCTAACCCGAAATCCGCGGAATTTGAAAGCAGGTTTCGATCACGGTTTTTTGCTTTGGCAAAAATTGCACACCCTTACGTAGAGAAATCGCCGTGCAAGACGCACGGAAATCGGCGTTTCAATGCATCGACATCACCGGCACCTACGTTTCTATAGCGCAGGTTGAACGGCGCGATCTGCGTCACAGGACCGCGCCGGCCACGGGATGGGCATTCTTCAAGGCCTCCAGCCATTTCAGCGACTCGCGAATCTCCGGCCCGAAATCGCGCCGCGCCTGGTCCAGAAGCTCGCGCCGCAGCGCCGGCGAGTACGCATGTTCGGGCGCCTTGGAGTAGCGTGACAGGGCCGCGCTCTCGGCGATCCGCTCCGCCTGTGCCGCAAGTCCGAAATGCGCGAGCACGAGCCGCAGCGTCTCGACGAGCGAATCCAGCATCGCGTCGAAATCGACCATGAGGATGCGCCCGCCCGCCTCTCGAACCGCCGATGCCTGCGTCAGCCGCTCGGCCGCCCAGCTCATCGCGATGAGCTCGCCGAGCGTCCGGGGCTGCGCGGGCACGGCGCCCAGCAGGCGCCCGAGCCTGTGCAGGCGCTCGGGCCCCAGCGCATTCAGATCGGCCGCCGAGTTCTCGCCCGCGAGCATCGTCGCCAGATAGGACTCGGCCGTAACGTTGAGCATCACGGCGCGCGCCTGCGGCCGCGCGGCGAGAAGCTTGGCGGCCAGACGCTGCGCCGCGCTCGTCGCCTTGAGGATCACGCATTGCGTATCCGTAAAGCCGCGCTCCCACAGCCGCAGGAACAGCTCGAGCCGTGCATCGGCCCGCGCCTGGCCGGCATCGAAGGCATCGGCCAGGGCGCGCAAGGCCAGTGGCTCGCGAAGCGCAAGCACGTGGCCCGCCTCGTCCAGCAGACGGCTGAGCAGCGTCGAGCCGACATGGCCGGCGTGGAAGATGAAATTCAGGCGGCGCACGTCGCGCGCGCCGGACATCGCCCGCTCGATGGAAGCCGCATCCGCCCATTCGCCGCGCGGCTTCAGGCGCTCGTCCAGGAAGCTCGCCGCGCGATAGGCGGCCTCGTCCATCGGCGCGAGGAAGACGCGGTCGCGCGCGACGTCGAGCGCGAAGGGATAGAGCGCGGCGCTCGATGCGAGGGAGTCAAGGCTGATGGGCATGGAGATGTTCTAGAGCATGTTGTGATTGGTTGGAATCGCAAGCAAATCTGTCATGGCCCGCGAATGCGGGCCACCCAGCTGGATTCTGCACGCTCCCGAAAATAACTCACGCGGAGCCGCGGAGGTTTTTTCTCCGCGTCTCCGCGTGCAATTCTGTTAAAGCCGAGCAGACGTTACCCGGGGTGGCCCGCATTCGCGGGCCATGACAGATGGGACGCTCCCTAATGCGGCAGGTTGGTCGCGCGCATCTCCACGCCGCCGCGCGGCAGGTCGCCGCTCGCGCCGATCACCGCGCGCATCGTGGGCGAGTTCATCAGCGTCACCCAGCCCTGCAGCGCGCGCATGCTCGCCGAGGATCCGCCGAACGTCTCGTTCAGCGCCTCGAAGAAGCCTTTCTGGCGCGGGAAGCGCTTGAACACGACCTCGTCGTTGGCGCCGATCTTGGCGAGCCCCTTGGCGGTGTCGACCGCCGTCCAGAAGCCGCCGAGCTTGTCGACCAGCCCGCGCGTGCTGGCGTCGCTGCCCGACCACACGCGGCCGCGTGCGATCTCCTGCACCTTGTCGAGCGGCAGCTTGCGCCCCGCCGAGACCTTCTGCTTGAAGTCCGCATAGATCGCGTCGGCCTGCGCGTTCAGATTCGCCCATTGCTCCGGCGTGTAGGGCGTGATGGTGGAATCCATCAGCGCGTTCTTGCCGACGCCGACCTCATCGGTGCCGACGCCGATCATGCCCAGCGACTTGCCGAGCGAGACCTTGCCGGTGAGCACGCCGATCGAGCCCGTGATCGTTCCCGGCTCGGCCACGATCTTGTCGGCCGAGGTCGAGATGTAATAGCCGCCGGAGGCAGCCACGTTGCCCATGCTGACGACGACCGGGATGCCTTTGGCCTGGGCTTTCCTTACCGCGTCCAGGATCTGGTCGGAGGCGCTGACCGAGCCGCCCGGCGTGTCGATGCGCAGCACGATGGCCTTGATGGAGCTGTCCTTGGTCGCCTGGCGGATGGCGCGCGCTATGTCGTCGCCCGCCATCATCTGGTCGCCGCCGAAGAGGCCGTCGCCCGACGTGCCCTCCACGATCTCGCCCGCGCCCTCGACGAGCGCGATATGCGTGCCCTTGCCGATCTCGTTCATGTCCTGCTTGGCGTAGACGAACTCCGCCATGGACACGGCCTTGGCGTTGCCGCCCGCGCGCTCGATGCCGGACTGCATCGCGTCGTCGTCATAGCCGATCTTGTCGATCAGGCCCGCCTTCTTGACGTCATCGGTCATTTGCGGGCTGGCCTCGAACACCGCCGCGAGCGCCTTGGGCGAAAGCTTGCGGTCCGCCGCCGCGTCGTTGGTGGCGGTGTCGTACCAGGACTGCATGAGCTGGGTGATCTGCTCGCGGTCCGCCGGCGTCATGTTCTTTTCCATGTACATGTCGGCGGCGCTCTTGTAGTCGGCGCGCTTGGCGATCTGCGGCACGGCCTGGATCTTCTCGAGCAGGCCGCGCAGGAAGATCTCGCCTCCACCCTCGCCCGAGGCGCTGAACGGCGTCTTGGGCTGCATCCAGATCTCGTCGGCGGCGGCGGCGGTCAGATAGTCGCCCAGCCCCGGCGCGTCGAAGCCCATCGCATGCGCGATCACGAACTTGCCGGATTTGCGGAAGCGCTTCAGCGCCGTGCCGATCTCCTCGGCGTTCGCGATCGAGATGTTGGCGCTGCCGAGGCGCACCACCACGCCCTTGACGCGGGGATCGCGCTCGGCGGCGTCGAGGCCGAGGACGATGTCCATCACCGTCACCGGTTGCGCGCCGAAGGCGAACGCGGCGGGCCGCGAATCCGCGATCGGCCCTCTCAGGTCCAGCGCCAGAACCATGTTCTTCGGCAAGCCGTCGCCCACCATCAGCCCGATCGCGGCGAACGCCACGAAGATGAGGATCAAAAGGAAGACGAAGCGGACGATGCCGTTCAGCGTCCCGACCGCGATCGACCGGAGCCAGCGCAGAAAACCAACCATGGAGAAACCCTTTTCAAGGCGAGCGGCAGCGTCTCGCGTCTCAAGTAATATGGGGAGGACGTTAAGGAAGCCAATAAGCGCGTAGCGAGTTTGCGTGACGCGCGCGTTACGTTGCGTAACATATTGAATACAAAGGCTTTTGATGTTGCATGGAATCCCCTAGGCTCAGGCAATGTTGAGCGAGGTCCTCAAACGGGGCAGCGTGATCGTGCCGGGCGCGTTCGACGCGCTGTCGGCGAGGCTTGCCGTCCGGGCAGGTGCCGCGGCCGTCTACATGACCGGCTTCGGCGTGGCGGGCGCGAGCTTCGGCGTGCCGGACATCGGATTGGTGAGCGCGAGCGAGATGACCGAACGGGTCCGCGCGCTCGCGGCCGCCGCGGCGCCGGTGCCGCTGATCGCCGACGGCGACAATGGCCATGGCGGGCCGCTGAACGCGGCACGTCTGACGCGGGCCTACGAGAACGCGGGTGCCGCCTGCATCCAGCTCGAGGACCAGGTGCTGCCGAAGCGCTGCGGGCACATGGACGGCAAGCAGGTCGTGCCGCGCGCGGAAGCGGCCGCGAAGATCCGCGCCGCGGTGGACGCGCGCGCGAGCCGCGACTTCCTCATCATGGCGCGGACCGACGCACGCGCGACGCACGGGCTCGACGAGGCGCTGCGCCGGGCCGAAGACTTCCTCGAAGCCGGCGCCGACATCCTCTTCGTCGAAGCGCCGCGCGACGAGAAGGAGCTCGAGACCGTCGCGCGCACGTTCCCCGGCACGCCGCTCGTCGCCAACCTCGTCGAGGACGGGAAGACGCCCCTGCTCGCGCCGAAAGACCTCGAAGCGCTCGGCTACAGGATCATCCTCTATCCCGTCTCGGCGTTGCTCGCGGCGACGCGGCGGCTGGAGGAGATCTATGCCGCGCTGCTGTCGGGAGAGCCCGCAACCCTCGACGGCGCACGGGCGAGCTTCGCGCACTACAACGACATCGTCGGCCTGCCCGAATATCTCGCGCGGGCCAAGCGCTACTCGGACAACGAAACGTGAGAGGCTTTCCATGCCCAGGCTGAGGCAAGTCGGACGCGACCAGGCGCATCCCACGGCGCAAACCGTCTACAAGATGCTGTTCGGCGAGCGGGACCCGATAGTCGAGCCCGGCACGCAGACCGGCACGCCGGGGAACTGGTGGACGGTCTTCGCGCTCGTGCCCGACGTCTTCGACCACGCGGTCGCGGGCTTCCAGCTCTATCGCAGCCCGAACCGCAAGCTCGACCCGAAATACCGCGAGCTCGGCCAGCTGCGGGCGGGCTGGGCGCGCGGCAGCAAGTTCGTCTATTCGCAGCATTGCAAGGCCGCGCGCAGCGTGGGGCTCGGCGAGGACAAGATCGCGGGCATCGCGCATTGGCAGGCGTGCTCCTGCTACAGCGACGTGGAGCGCGCGCTGCTCGCCTATACCGACGCGCTGGTGCTGCAAGGCGGACGCGTCGCTGACGGCGTGTTCGAGGCGCTGAAGAAACATCTCTCCGACGAAGAGATCCTGGAATTCACCTATGTCACCGCGCTCTACGATTTCCACGCGGTGATCTCCAAGGCGCTGCGCCTGGAGTATGACGACGTTCCCGATCCGATCGTCGAGGTCGCGGCACCAACGGGCGCGAGCGCCGACGTGATGCGCATGGTCGACCGCTGATGGCGCAATTCGACTCCGGCGGCGTCGCGATCGCCTACGACCACTTTCCGGGCGAAGGGCGGCCGGTGATCCTGATCCACGGCTTCACCTCGAACCGGAACGAGAACTGGCGGCGCCTGGGCTGGTACGGTGCCTTCGAGCGCAAGCGCATGCAGTTCGCCGCGCTCGACTGCCGCGGTCACGGCGAGAGCGCCAAGCCGCACGATCCGTCCGCTTACACGCGCGAGGCGATGGTGGGCGACATCGTGCGGCTGCTCGATCATCTGAGCGCGGAGCGTGCCGATCTCGTCGGCTATTCGATGGGCGCGCGCATCGCGCTTGCGGCTGGGCTCGCGCATCCGAAGCGCTTCCCGCTGGTCACACTCGGCGGCATCGGGTCCAAGCTGTTCGAGCCGCGTCCGCCGGGAAACCCGATGGCCGAGGCGATGGAAGCCGCCGATCCGGACACGATCTCCAACGATATGCTCAGGAGCTTCCGCCGCTTCGCCGACGAGCAGGGCGAGGACCGCCTCGCGCTCGCCGCTCTGACGCGCTCGTCGGATCCGTCCTTCACGCGCGACGAGGTGGCGACGCTTTCGGTGTCCGCGCTCGTTGTCGCGGGAAACCGCGACGACCTCGCAGGCAATCCGCAGGAACTTGCGAGCCTGATCCCCGGCGCCCGAGCCGTGAGCTTGCCCGGCTGCGATCACTTCTCCGCCATCCCGCATGCGCTGTTCAAGGCGGCGGTGTTCGATTTCCTGGATGGGGTGTTGGAATAAAGCCAACCTCTCCTCTTGCAGGAAGGCCGATCGAAGATCGCGCTGCGCCTTCACCAGCGCCGCCCAAGCGATCAACTCCCGCCCTTCCTTGATATGCGCCCGGATCGCCGCGAACAGCGCGCGCCGCTCGCGCGTATACTTTCCGTGGATGAGCCGGTTCGTGTTGCCGCGCGGCGCGCCGCCTTTGGGCTTGCGCGAAAAATTTTCGTGTAACCGTGGTTCAACCTCGGCGGAACCCGTCTTAAGCGATTGATCGGGTTTTCCATTCGCCCTCGCAGACAGCACGCGTTTGCGCGGCCGGAACGGTCTCTTCCGGCAGTGGACTTGTGGTGCAACAGCATGGTTCGCGCACATCGTCACATGTATCTGGTGCGGCGCGCGCGGGGATCAAGGAAAGTAGGTTCCAAAGCGGCGGTTTATTTTTAGAACTTAGGGAAGATTCACCTCCCCCTTGTGGGGAGGCCGAAAAAGCGGCGAGCGAAGCGAGACGGTTTTTCGGGTGGGGGCCATCGCCCCGCACCGTTCCCCCACCCAAAAAATGCTTCGCATTTTTCGACCTCCCCACAAGGGGGAGGTGAGTCATTCCGCGAAGCTCAGCCCGCCGCCGACGATACGCGGCGCGGCATAGTTCGTGACCACACCGTTCGATCCGTTGGTGAGCGGCTGGAACGCAGCCGTCGAGCCGACGCGCGCGTTGAACAGATTGTCGCCATAGACATAGGCCGACAGCTTCTCCGTCAGCGCATAGGAGATCCGCGCATCGGCGGTCGTGACGCCCGCCAGTGCGAGGCTTGGCGTGTTCTGATCGTCCGCGAAACGCTGGCTTTCGTAGCGCAGATCGGCATCGACGGTGAGGCGCGCCAGCGGTGTGAGCTCGAAGCCGCCCGTGACGGTCCAGCGCGGCGCCTGTGCCGGTCGCGCGGGCGTCAGCAGCAGGGTCGTCGCGTTGACCACCTTCGTCCGCGCATCGACGAAATCGAACGCCGCCCGCAGCGCCGCCCAGTCGTTGAGCTTCCACTGCGCCTCGGACTCGACGCCGAGCGCGTTGATGTCGTAGGCGTTCTCGCGCATCTGCAAGTTGGTCGCGGGCGGCGGCAGGGTCACGTTGGCGATGGGATCGTGCAGCTGATTCCAGAACGCCGTCGCGTCCCAGCTGATCGATTGCCAAACGCCACCCAGACCGGCTTCGACGCCGTAAAGTTCCTCGGGCTTAAGCGCCGGATTGGCCAGCGTCGTGATCTGGCCGACGCGGAACGGACGGTAAAGCTCATTCAACGACGGCGCGCGGAAACCCTCATACGCGGCCGTGCGCACATAGAGAGAGTCGCTCAGATCGTAGCGCGCGCCGGCGCGCGCGGTCGGAAGCGTGCCGCTGCGGCTGGGATAGAATTGCTGCTTGGTGACGGCCCCCGTCGCCACCGTGCTCTCGATGAGATGTCCGTTCGAAGTCTGCCAGCCGTCGACGCGCCCGCCCAGCGTCAGGAGCCAGCCGTCCATCCGCGCGGCGCCTTCGGCATAGAGCCCCGCGACCGTGCTCGTGCCGCCGGAGATGCGCCGCGAGGCGAGACCCGAGCTGAACAGCTCGCGCGACTCGCCTTCCGCCAGCCGCGCGTCGGTGCCGATCTCCCAATTGAGCCAGTCCCACTGCCCGCGCAGCGCCGCGGTGCCGCCCCAGCCGGTGGCGGGGACGGCGTACTGGTCGTTGGTGACCGTCGTGCTCGCGCGGTCGGTGGCGATGGAGACAGACGTGTTCGTCAGCCCCACGTCGCGCATCCAAAGCTGCATGCGCCAGCCCAGATCGCCCGCGCTCTCGGGATGGGCGATGGTCACGCTCGCCGTCTTTCCGTCGGCGGAGGATTCCGCGCCGACGAGACCGGAGTCGCGCGCCTCGTGATAGACACCGATGCGGCTGGAGATCAGCGTGTCGCCCGGCAACGTCGTCTCTGCTCGCAGCGATCCGTTCCACGCATCGAGCGTCAGCGCGTCGTCGGCCGCGCCGCGCTGCGCGGCGGAGACGGGAATCCATCCATCCGAATGCTCGCCCGAAGCGCTGGCGAAAAACGAGAAGCGGTCGAGGTCCGCACCGCCCGACGCGGCCGCGCGCCGCTCGCCGAGCGTGCCGCCCGAGACGTCGGCGGCGACAAGGCCCGTGCCCACAGCCTCGTCGAGCGCGATGACGCCGGTGAGCGCCCCGGCGCCGTAAGGCCCCGCGCCCGCGCCGCGCACGACTTGTCCCGCGCGCGTATCCTCGCCGGGGATCGCGCTCCAGATCACCCAATTACCGAAAGGATCGTTCTGCGGCACGCCGTCCAAGGTCACCAGCGCCCTGCCCGCTCCGGACGGCGCGATCGAGCGCAACGTCACGCCCTGCACCGTCGGATTGGCGGAAAGCGACGAGTCGCGGCGGAACAGGGAAAGCCCCGGTACCTCTTTCAGCGATGCGTCGAGCTGATGCGAGGCACGCAACTGCTTCGGCGTCACGCGCACGAAGGAGAACGCGTCGTTGCCGACCGGATCGGGCGGGCTCGCGGTGACGACGACCGTCTCCGGCACCTGGTCCGCGAGCGCGGGAGCCGCGACCGCCAGGATCGTCAGAGACACCGTGGCCAGAAGTTTTTTCGAGATTGTCACAAATTGTCGTCCCGTAATGAACCGACGCTACAGCTTTCACAGGGGTACCGCGAGAGCGCTGCAACAATATTTCGGCCGCGACGCAGGACGGACACAGCGATGCATATCACCTATTCACCGCCGGAGTGCCGCTTCAGCGCCGTTTGGTTCCACAGGCGCATCTCGCGCATTACGCTTCGGTTACCCCCATTGCAGGAGTGGTTCATGGTATTGCGTCGGTTGCTGCTCGGCGTGGCCGCATGCCTGGCCTTGTCCCAGATCGCCCAGGGCGCGGTGCCTCTTCCCGCCGACAGCACCGCGCGCAACGGCGTGAAGCAAACCAAGGCCTCACACATCACGGCGCTCGTCCCCGTGGCCGTGCCGCCGCCGCTTCCCGACGGAGGCCTGCACCCGCACGCGGCGCAGGGACTCAGGCGGACTTATTCAGGCACGCCGATCGACGTGCTGAACTATCACTACGACAACTATCCGACCGGCTGGAACCAAAGCGAGACGGACCTCACGCCCGCCGCGGTCGCCTCGGAGAGCTTCGGCCGGATCACGACCTTGAACGTCGACGGCAACGTCTTCGCCCAGCCGCTGATCGTCTCGAACTTCACGATGCCGGACAGCTCGATCCACAACGTCCTGATCGTGGCGACGGGGCACGACACGGTCTATGCCTATGATGCGCAGGACTATTCGCTTCTGTGGAAGCGCCGCCTCGGCAAGCCGCAATCCTCGAACGACGTCGGCTGCGGCGACATCCAGCCCGAATACGGCATCTCGTCGACGCCGGTGATCCTGCGCAGCGCGCCGAACCAGGCGACGATCTATCTCGTGGCGGCGACCGAGCCCGCGAGCTTCTCGTTCCACACCCAGGTCCACGCCCTCGACCTCGGCACCGGCAAGGACCTGATGAAGGCGGTCGAGATCCATCCCAAGGGCAGGCTGGCCACGGGCGGCAAGATCCATTTCGATCCGCAGAACCAGTGGAACCGCGTCAGCCTCGCCTACGCCAACGGCAACGTCTATGTCGGCGTCGGCTCGCATTGCGACAACAGCGCCGGAAGCATCTCGGGCTGGATGCTGAGCTACAGCACGACGGACCTGCACCAGACCGGCGCCTTCAACACGATCCGCGCGCAGGCCGGATACGAGCTGTCGTCGATCTGGATGAGTGGCTATGCGCCGGCGATCGACGCGAGCGGCAACGTCTTCGCGATCACCGGCAACGGCTATTACAGCGCGGCCCACCACGAGAAGGGCTACGGCGAAAGCGTCATCGCGCTCAGGCCGGACCTGAAGAAGCCGGTGAGCACGTTCACGCCCGCCGAGTTCCAGCAGCTCAACAACGACGACGCCGATTTCGGCTCCGGCGGCTTCATGCTGATCCCGCCCGTGGACGGACAGGAAGCGCCGCCGATGGGCGTGGGCGAAGGCAAGGACGGCACGATCTATCTTCTCAACGCCGCCAACCTCGGCGGATTGGAGCGCCGCGGGCACGCGCCGCTGCAGAAGATCTCCGAGGCGAGCTGCTTCTGCGGCGCGGCCTACTACAGCGGTCCGTCGGGCGGCATCGTCTATTACCAGGGCAGCGGCGACGCGTTGCGCGGCTACAGCGTGAACACGGGTGCCGTGCCGTCTCTCACCAACACGATCAGCGGCACGAGCAGCGCGGGCTTCGGCGGCTCTTTCCCCATCGTGTCCTCGAACGGCGCGAGCGCGGACACCGGCGTCGTCTGGCTCATCCGCCGCGGCTCGACGGTCCAGCTCGAGGCCTACGATGCCGCAAGCCTGGGCAGCCCATTGTTCCAGGCGAACGCCGGCGTCTGGTCCAACGGCAGCCGCGCCTATCTGAGCCCGCTGGCCGCCAACGGCCGGGTCTATGTGCCCGCGTACAAGACGGTGACGGTGTTCGGGCTGACGGATTGAGTCGCGGCGACTCTATGCCCCTGTCCGAGAATCGAATATCACGGCGAAATGAGTCCCACCAAAGCGCTCGAACAAGGCGGCGAGGTCCGCATCGGACTCGCGTCGCTCTACCGTGGCGACGCTTTGGAGCTTTATCGAAAATGGGAAGAGCCGACCTGCATAATCTCGGACGGCCCCTACGGATTGGGAAAGTATCCGGGCGAGCCCGTCACGCCCGATAAGCTTGGCGAGTGGTACGCACCGCACATCGCCGCCTGGTCGCAACATGCCAGACCCGATACGACGCTGTGGTTCTGGAACAGTGAGATCGGCTGGGCCACCGTCCATCCCGTTCTCGCCCTTCACGGCTGGCACTACGAAGAATGCTGCGTCTGGGACAAGGGCATCGCGCACGTCGCCGGCAACTGCAACAGCAAGACCATACGCGGCGTCCCCGTCGTGACGGAGGTCGCCGTGCGCTACACCCGCCGCGCCGCGCTTTCCGGCATCGACGGCGCGCCGCTCGATCTCAAGGATTGGGTGCGGTCCGAATGGCTCAGAAGCGGCCTGCCCATGCACCTTGCGAACAAAGCTTGCGGGGTGGCGAACGCCGCGACGCGGAAATACCTGACGAAATGCCATCTGTGGTATTTCCCGCCGCCTGACGCGATCGAGCGCATGGCCGCCTATTGCGAGAGGCACGGCGCGCCGGCGGCCAGGCCGTATTTTTCCCTGGACGGGATCAACCCTCCGAGCGCCGCGCAATGGCAGCGGATGCGGGCCAAGTGGAACCATACGCATGGCCTGACCAATGTCTGGACGGAACCGCCGGTTCACGGCACGGAGCGCATCAAGGCGAAGAACGAAACAGGCTATCTGCACGCGAACCAGAAGCCGCTCGCCTTGATGGAGCGCCAGATCCGGTCGTGCACCGACGAAGCCGACGTCGTTTGGGAGCCCTTCGGCGGGCTTTTCTCCGCCACCGTGGCGGCGCTCAAGGCGAGGCGGCGCGCCTATGCGAGCGAGATGAACGCCGCGTTCTTCAAGGCCGCGGCGCAGCGCGTCCAAGAGGAAGCGCCGGCCACGTTCGGTAAGCTCCGCAAAGCCGCCTGATGGTCACCCCGCACGGGCATGTGAAGCACAGTGCCGTGCAATACGTTGTCGGCACGATCCACAGGAACACCATTGAAGGGTTCTGGTCGTTGTTCAAGCGTTCCATCGTCGGCAGCTTCCACAAAGTTAGCGCCAAGCACCTGCCGCTCTACGTCGCGGAAGCGCAGTTCCGGTACAACAATAGGCTGAACCCTGATATCTTCGGAGAGGCTATTCGGGGAGCCAAATGTCGAGCGGTGGTATAGGCGAAGGCTCCAAAGAAGAAGCCGATGCAGAGCAGCGATATTCCGAAGAAGAAGCAAGTTGGACCGAAACGGTTCGTTCCAACGACGGCAATGATAATTCCAACGGTTCCAAAAAAAGCTCTAAAAAGCCAAAGCGCGATTGGGTTGATTACGCCACGCTCGTGGCCCTGATAGGTGCGCTTTTCGCTGCTCTCTATGCCGGGTACGAAGCCGACAGACTCGCTAGTCTCAGTCAAGTTACGTTGACCGACGCTAGAGAGGCTACCGTCGACGCTAACCGAGCTTGGCTCGCCGTGCGCGGTATGAAGAAGGACACTGATATCAGCACCACCGACCAAGACTTTTTCGACATTTTTTATGACAATGTGGGGCACGAACCCGCGCAAGATATTGTTTTGGGTGCAAAGCCTGGAGTTATTGAAGGGCCAGTCAATCGTGTGAGCGCGTCTGAGATTCCATTCCCGGAGAACCAGACCTGCAAACCGCCAATGCCACGGGGCGTAATTGCGTGGCCGGGCGCGGCCAATGCTCCGCCAGACAAGCTCATAATCCCGGTTGACGCGAAACAGTGGAAGGCACTTTTTGCACGCACTGCAGCGGGCGAGATCGTCCTCTACTTTGAGGGCTGTCTCTCTTACACCACCTTTAAGGCGCCGCACCAAACCGCCTTCTGCTTCTACGTAAAACCATTCAAGCAGGAGCAGGGGGCTGAAAATAAATTGCTCCCGAACCAGACCGAGTACGCTTACACTTTCGCGTATTGTCCGCGACAACGCACAGCGTTCGCCAACTGACGCGCGCGCCGATCCGGCCAATCCAGCAAACAAGAAAATTGCTAGGAACTCAAAAAGGATCATAGTCAGGGCGAAGCTAACCCATTGATTTCTCATACTGCCAAGTCTGGATAATCGCCGCTATCATATTTGTACTTGATTTGTTCTCATTAGCCTCCTATATTCCTATTTATGACAATCGTCCTAGAACGAACGGCAGATCCGGAGAGGGCCAGGGGGCGCGGGGCGCTTTCGAATGTGGTCGGGCGCTATGAGCGGCAGACGCGCGTGCTGGTCGATGACGGTTGGGACGATGGTTGGCGCGACGACGACCTGGTGCCTCCGCCCCTGCGCACCGAGGTGATCCGCGACGCGACGCGCACCATCATCGCGCGCAACAATTCGCCGGACATCTCCTTCGACCGCTCGATCAATCCCTATCGCGGCTGCGAGCATGGCTGCATCTATTGCTTCGCGCGGCCGACGCACGCCTATCTCGGCATGTCGCCGGGGATCGATTTCGAGTCGCGCATCTTCGCCAAGCCCGACGCGGCGGCGCTGCTGGCGAAGGAATTGTCGGCGCCGGGCTATGTGGTCAAGACGATCGCGATGGGCACCAACACCGATCCCTATCAACCGATCGAGAAGAAGATGCGCATCACGCGCTCCATCCTCGAAGTGCTGCGCGAGTTCCGCCACCCAGTCGGCATCGTCACCAAATCGCCGCTGATCCTGCGCGACATCGACATCCTGTCGGAGATGGCGCAGATGGGCCTTGCCAAGGTCGCGCTGTCGGTCACCACGCTCGACCGCAAGCTGGCGCGGATGATGGAGCCGCGCGCGGGCACGCCCGCGCGCCGGCTGCAGGCGATCAAGGCGCTGAGCGAGGCCGGAATCCGCACCGGCGTGATGTTCGCGCCCGCGATCCCCGCGCTCAACGACGGCGAGATGGAGGCGGTGCTGCGCGCGGCGTCCGAGATGGGCGCGTCCAGCGCGGGCTACGTGCTGCTGCGCCTGCCGCTCGAGATCAAGGACCTGTTCCGCGAATGGCTCGAGGCCAACGTGCCCGACCGCGCCAAGCACGTGATGTCGCTGGTGCGCCAGATGCGCGGCGGCAAGGATTACGACAGCCAGTGGCACACGCGCATGCGCGGCACCGGCGCCTATGCCGAGATGATGGCGCGGCGCTTCCAGATGGCGGTCAAGCGCCTGGGCCTCAACAAGCCCTCGCGCCCGCTCGACATCTCCAAGTTCCGCAAGCCCCCGCGTCCCGGCGATCAGCTGTCGCTGCTTTAGCAACACAACTGTCATGGCCCGCGAATGCGGGCCACCCAGGTGACACCTGCTGCACTTTCACAAGGAAATCACGCGCAGGCGCGGAGATCGCGGAGGACAAGCTTAATTCCGCGACCTCCGCGCCTGCGCGCGAGTCCTTCAAAAATCGTGCAGAACCCACCTGGGTGGCCCGCATTCGCGGGCCATGACATTAGAATTTCCGTGTGTCCGCGCTGCACTCCCTCGCCGCGCGCGGTCTTGCTAAATTCCCGCCATGGCGCAGGCAAAGAAAAAGCTGCCTCAGGCGATGCGGCCCAGCGGTCGCGTCGGGCGCGTGTTCGGCTGGGTGATGGCGCGGCTGAACAGGGACGCCTATCGCTGGACCGTGGCGCAGGCGCGCGCGGCGAACCCGAAAAGCTTCCTCGAGATCGGCTTCGGCACCGGCCATCTGCTGAAGACGGCGGTCAAATCGCTCAAGCTCGAGCGCGCGAGCGGCGTCGATCCGTCCGAGCTGATGGTCGAGACGGCGCGCAAGCGGATGAAGCGGCTCGCGAAGAAGACCGCGCTCGACATCCGCATGGGCGACGACACCGCGCTGCCCGAGGGGCCGTTCGACGTGATCGCGGCGCTGCATTCGTTCCAGTTCTGGAGCGATCCCGAAGCGGCGCTCAGGCGCGCGCGCGAAAGGCTGGCGCCGGATGGACGGCTGATCCTCGTGCTGCGCGTGCATGGGCGCAGGACGCCCAAATGGATTCCCAATCCGCTCAGCCGCACCGGCAACGAGATCGCCGAGACCTGCACCGCCCTTCAGCGCGCGGGATTTTCCGTCGTGGGCATGCAGGGCATCTCCAAGGCCTCGCAAGGCATCGTCGCCAGGATCAGCGGTTGAGCGCCACCACCAGCTGCGGGAACGCCGCAACCTGAAGCGCGATCTGCAGCAGCGCCGCGGCGATCTGCACCCAGCGCGCCTTGAAGATCAGCGCCGCGAGCGCCGTTGCCAGGAATATCCCCGGAAGGACATAGGACGTCCATTGCAGCGGCAGCAGCGAGGCCATGTGCACCGTCCACGCCTCGAACAGCAGGTAGTAGACGAGCATCGCGCCCAGATATTGGAAGCGGTGCGTGTCGTGGAAGGCCTTGAGGTCGATCGGGCCGGCGGGATCGATGTTCGGCGTGACCAGCGCGCCCTGCAGGAACACAGCGGTCACCATGGCGATCGGCATCGCCAGCCCGATCACGCTCGTCTTCGAAAAGCCGCGGAAGCTGAAGGCATAGAGCCAGAACAGGATCTGGGAGAGGAAGATCGCCAGCGTCCACAAAGCATGCGGCCAGGAGAACACCACGCGGCGCCATTCCTGCGCCAACCGCGCCGCCCCGAGCAGCAGGCTCGCGATGCCCAGCGACAGGATCAGCGACAGCAGCACGCTCAGATGCTCGAAAATGGTCATGCGGCTGCGTCTCCCCCAATTTCGGGAAACAATGTCATGGCCCGCGAATGCGGGCCACCCAGGTGACGCAGCCGCGCTCTTGGAAAAATCGCACGCGGAGCCGCGGAGACGCGGAGTGAAAAAGAGCCTCCGCGGCTCCGCGTGAACCCTTTTAAATCGTACAGAACCCAGCTGGGTGGCCCGCATTCGCCGGCCATGACAAGAAAATTTGCGCCAAATGCGCTCCCCCGCATCCAATCCTCCTCCCCGCCGCATCCCAGAAGGGTCAAGGCCAGGAGGCGGCTATGCATGGGTTTTTGTGGTTCGATGGCACGATCGCGCTCTGGGGAGCGGTGGTGCTGGCAATTTCCGCGATCCGGCACTTTTATTTTGCCCCGGCTTGCATCCAAATCGAGCCCCCGCCGCATCCAGGCGGAAACGGGGCGCAAAGGAGAGAGTGATGTTCGATCTTCACGGCTTGGATTCGACGCTGGTCTTCTGGGGCGCCATCGTCATCATCGTCGTCGTCTCCAACTACTTCTCCTTCAAGAACCAGCAGAGCCGCCATCGCATGATGGAGACCCTGGCCGAGAAGGGCCAGCCCGTGCCGCCCGACTTCGTCGTCAACGGCCGCGACTACTACCGCAACAGGAGCCCGATCCAGTCCGGCATCTTCATGATGTGCATCGGCATCGCGCTCGCGGTGTTCTTCTGGGCGATGGGCGGCGGCGGCAACCTCGTCGAGGGCAACCACATACCGAACTGGCTGCCCGTGATCGGCATCTTCCCGTTCATGGTGGGACTGGCGCGGTTCCTGGGCGGGCTCTTCGACCGGCCGCGCGATCCCCCCAGGTGAAAGACCATGTGAGGCAAGATGCCGGGTCTCGATGAGCACGGACACGGATTTCGGCGCGCTGGTGCGCGCGCACCAGTCCAAGGTGCGCGGCTTCCTGCGCCGCCTGACGCGCGGCGACGCGGCGCTGGCGGACGACCTGGCGCAGGAGACGTTCCTGGAGGCGTACCGCAAGCTCGCGCAGTATCGCGGCGAGGGATCGTTCGGCTCCTGGCTCTGCGGCATCGCCTGGTCGCGCTTCCTCATGGAGCGGCGCAAGCGCAAGGAGGAGCCGCTGGACGAACTGCCGGAAAGCGCCTCCCCCGACCCGGCGCCGGCGAGCGCGGCCAGGCTCGACCTGGAGCGCGCCATGGCGCTTCTGTCGGCCGAGGAGCGCGCGGCGCTGACCCTGTGCTACGCGCTCGGCCACAGCCACGGCGAGGCGGCGGAGATTTTGCATCTGCCGCTCGGCACGGTAAAATCGCACGTCCTGCGCGGACGCGAGAAGCTGAAAGCCATGCTTGAGGCGGAATCATGAACGACGGCGATCTCGACGCACTTCTGAGCACGCCGCTCGGAGATGTCGCGGATGCGGGCTTTTCCAAGCGCGTCGCCTTGGCAGTCGCGCAGCGCGAGGGCTGGCGGGAGCGCCTGACGACCTACGCGCCCATCGCCGCGACCGCCGCCGTCGTCCCCTTCCTTCCCGGCGCGCAGATCGCCGAGGCCGCGTCCCATCTGACGCCCTTGATCGCCAATTCGGTCGCGCTTTCGATCGCGGCCGCGGCGCTGATCCTCACGATTTCCTTCGAGCAGCGTCTTCGCGAATGGCAATTCGCGCTGTAAAAGCGCGGCCATGGAAAAGATCACCTACCGCGCCATCGCCGGCAAAGGCCGCGGCGTCGTCGCCGTCAAGCCCATCGCGCGCGGCGAAATCGTCGAGCGCTCGCCCGTCATCCCCATCGCGATCGAGGATTCCGAGAAGCCGGGTCTCAGCGACTACGCGTATGCCTGGGGCGAGGACGTGCCGGGCTTCGAGCCGGGCAAGGAATGCGCCATCGCGTTGGGCTATCTCGGCCTCTACAACCATGCCAGGCCGTCGAACGCGAAACTGATCCGCCACTACGACGACAACGAGATGAGCGTCGAGGCGCTGCGCGACATCGAAGTTGGGGAAGAACTGACCATCGACTACGACGTGCCGTTGTGGTTCCAGCCCGCTTGAGGTGAAGTGCGCCCGCCATGCCGCACTACCGCTACGAGCTGCAATACCTCAAGACCGCGCCGGGACCCATAGCCGGCGTGGACGAGGCCGGGCGCGGCCCGCTCGCGGGGCCGGTCGTGGCGGCGGCAGTGATCCTGCAGCACGGGCGCATCCCCAAAGGCCTGAACGATTCCAAGCAGCTCAGCGCGGAAGCGCGCGAGGATCTTTTCCCCCGCATCATGGAGTTCGCGGTTGCCGTGGGCGTGGGCGAGGCCGGCGTCGACGAGATCGACCTGGTCAACATCCGCCAGGCGACGCATCTGGCGATGGCGCGTGCCGTCCGCGCCCTCTCCGTCGCGGCCGCCTTCGCGCTCGTGGACGGCAACGACGCGCCGGCGCTGCCCTGCCCGTGCGACACGCTGATCGACGGCGACGCGCGCTCGGTCTCCATCGCCGCCGCCTCGATCATCGCCAAGGTCACGCGCGACCGGATGATGGACGCGCTGCATGTGGAGCACCCGCAGTTCGGCTGGATCACCAACAAGGGCTACGGCACGGCGGAGCATCTCCAGGCGCTCTCCCGCCACGGCGTCACCCGCCACCACCGCCGCAGCTTCGCCCCGGTTCACAACATCTTGTGGGGCGAAAAATCCACAGACTCGATTTTGTGTGTGGAGCAAATTGAGGATTCTGCCGTAACACTTTGACTCTTCAAGACTCTTGACCTGTGAGTCGCGACGAATCACTGTGCCTCCCGTTGTGGACAAACGGGCGGGACATGGCCGAGCTCAAGCTGGACGACATCATCCAAGGCGACTGTATCGAGGCGATGCGCGCCCTGCCCGCGGGCTGCGCCGACCTGATCTTCGCCGACCCGCCCTACAACCTTCAGCTCAAGAACGAGCTGCGCCGCCCGGACAATTCCCGCGTCGATGCCGTCGACGATCATTGGGACCAGTTCAGCAGCTTCGCGGACTACGACCGCTTCACGCGCGAATGGTTGGCCGCCGCGCGCCGCGTGCTGAAGGACACGGGCGCGATCTGGGTGATCGGCTCCTACCACAACATCTTCCGCGTCGGCGCGACGCTGCAGGATCTGGGCTTCTGGATCCTGAACGACGTGGTGTGGCGCAAGACCAACCCGATGCCGAACTTCCGCGGGCGCCGCTTCACCAACGCGCATGAGACGCTGATCTGGGCCGCGAAGGGCGAGAAGCACGCCTACACCTTCAACTACGAAGCCATGAAGGCGCTGAACGACGACCTTCAGATGCGCTCGGACTGGAACCTGCCGATCTGCTCCGGCAACGAGCGGCTCAAGGGCGAGGACGGCGGCAAGGCGCATTCGACCCAGAAGCCCGAAAGCCTCCTGCACCGCGTCATCGTGTCGTCGACCAGACCCGGCGACGTGGTGCTCGATCCCTTCTTCGGCTCCGGCACGACGGGCGCGGTCGCCAAGCGTCTTGGCCGCCGCTTCATCGGCATCGAGCGCGACGCGGAATATGTGAAGGTCGCGCGCCGCCGCATCGCCGAGGTCACCCCCGCCGACACCGACGCGATCGAGATCACGAAGTCCAAGCGCTCCGAGCCGCGCATCCCCTTCGGCTGGGTGGTGGAGCGCGGCCTGTTGCCGCCCGGCACGGTGCTGCGCGGGCCGCAGAAGCGCTATACTGCGAAAGTGCGCGCGGACGGCACGCTCGTCTGCGCCGACGCGAAGGGCTCGATCCACCAGATGGGCGCGCATGTGCAGGGCATCGATGCCTGCAACGGCTGGACCTTCTGGCAGTACGAGCACAACGGCAACCTCATCTCCATCGACGTGCTGCGCCAGAAGCTGCGCGCCGACATGATGGGAGCGCAATGAGACGCACGATCCTCCTGTTGGTTCTCGGTCTCGCCTCCTGCGCGACCTACGACACCTTCGTGCCGCCGCCGGGCCCGATCCTGGCGACCGACAGGGTCAAGACCGAGGCGGACGCGATCAAGATCGGCATGAATTGCGGCCTCGAGAGCGGCGATCCCGCGCATTGGGAAGCCGATCTGCATGCCGATCTGTGGCACGTCTACTGGGCGAACGGCCAGAACACGATCAAGGTCCAGGTCGCCAAGAAGGACGGCGCGGTGCTGTCCTGCGACGTCGACGACGACGATACGCTGCCGGAGAAATAATCTCAGTGTCATGGCCCGTGACTGCGGGCCACCCAGGCGACACCGGCTCACTCCAAAAAGTCGCACGCGGAGACGCGGAGTCGCGGAGAAGGAAGGAACCTCCGCGGCTCCGCGCCTCCGCGTGAATCATTTCTGGAGTGTGCAGAACCCAGCTGGGTGGCCCGCAGTCGCGGGCCATGACATCGGGAGCTGGATTATTCAGCCGCCGCCACGATCTTGCGCATCACCGTCGGCAGCGCGGCGTTCGCGAGGTCGCTGACCCACTTGCCCTCGAACTTCGGGCGCTTGCTCACCTGCGCCGCATACACTTCGATCTCCAGCTCGAAATGCGTGAAGCCGTGGCGGACGATGCCGACGCGCTTCTTCCAGTCCGCGGCGAACGGCGCCTGCTTCATCGCTTCGGCGCGGGAGGGGAAATCCTCCGCCCACGGACCGAGCGGCGGCTGCATCATGCCGCCAAGCAGTCCTTGCTCCGGGCGCTTCACCAGGAGTACCGCGCCGCTCCGGTCGCGGACAACGAATGCCGCGCCGCGCTTCAAGGGACGCACCGCCTTCTCGCCTTTCACCGGCAGCGTCTCCTGGATGCCCTGCTTGCGCGCTTCGCAATCCTCGAACAGCGGACAGCTCATGCAGGCGGGACGCCTGGGCGTGCAGATCGCGGAGCCGAGGTCCATCATCGCTTGCGCGAAATCTCCGGCGCGCTTCGCGGGCACCAGCGACTGGCCGAGCGCGCGGATGCGCGTCTTCACTTTCGCGAGCGGCTGGGTGACCGCGAACAGCCGCGCGACCACGCGCTCGGCGTTCGCGTCCATCGCGGCGTGGGGAAGATCGAACGCGATCGAGGCGATGGCGCCCGCCGTGTACTCGCCGATGCCGGGCAGCGCACGCAGGCCTTCGAAGCTGTCCGGGAACCTGCCGCCGAGCTCGCCGGCCACGGCCTGTGCCGTCTTGTGCAGGTTGCGCGCGCGGGCGTAGTAGCCGAGCCCCGCCCAGGCCGCGAGCACGTCGTCCAGCGGCGCCTTGGCGAGATGCCGCACCGTCGGCCAGCGCTCGAGGAATTTGCGGTAGTAGCCCGCGACCACCTGGACCGTCGTCTGCTGCAGCATGATCTCGCTCAGCCAGACGCGGTAGGGATCGGCGCGCTCGCCTTTGCGGGCGCGCCACGGCAGCACGCGCGCATGCATGTCGTACCAGGCGAGGAGCTTTTGCGCCGGCGTCTTCGGGGGCATACTCAGGACCATGGCGCAAAGGCCCAAGGACAAACAACCGGAACTGCCGCTGCCTCCCCGCCGCGGCCGCGCCGGAGCGCTGGGCGACGACGCGCGCGCCGTGGCGCAGGGCGCGCTCGACCGGGCGGGCTTCGCCGACCCCACCCTGGTGCTGCGCTGGGACGAGATCGCGGGACCCGAGACCGCCCGCCTTGCCCGTCCGCTTAAGCTGAGCGAGGGGCCGTCCGGGGGCGTGCTCACCCTGCGCGCCGAGCCGGGCGCGGCCGTCTTCCTGCAGCATGAGAGCCGCACGCTGTGCGAGCGAATCAACACCTATCTGGGGCGCCGGGCGGTCGCGCGGCTGAAATTCGTGCCCGGACCGATCGCGCCGCGGCCCAGGCTCCCCGTCCGGCCTGCCGCCAAAGCCCCGGTCCCGGCGACCGATCCGGCCCGGAAATATGAGGGCCCGGAAGGGCTTCGCGAGGCCCTGCTCAAGCTCGCCCAGGCCCGCCGCTCGCCTTGAGCCCGCCCATTAACGCACCGAGGATTGAAGGAAATCCGCGCCTCTGCCACAAGCAGGACGCGCAGTTTTGAGGAGTGGCCCCACGTGACCCGCAATCAGCTCATCATCGTCGCCGTGGCCGCGGTGGCCATCGTCGCCGCCATCGTCCTCTACCTCTACAACCCCTTCAGCAGCAGCACGGCGGACACGATCCCCGAAGCGGCGGCCGGCGGCGCGCCGGGGTTCACGATCGCGGCCGACGACCGTACCCTGGGCTCGCGCAAGGCCCCGATCACGATCATCGAATACGCCGCCCCCACCTGCCCCCACTGCGCCCATTTCAACGAGACCGTCTTCCCGACGCTCAAGGCGAACTACATCGACACGGGCAAGGTCTTCTACGTCTTCCGCGTCTTCCCGCTGCACCCCTCCGACGGCGCGGCCGAGGCGATGGCGCGCTGTTTGCCTGTGGATCAATACTTCCAATTCATTGATCTGCTGTTCCGGAATCAGCCTCAATGGGACTGGGAATACCAAGTGCAGGACATCCACGGCGGCCTTGTCAAAATGGGCCGACTCGCAGGAATGACTCCTGACAAGGTAGATAGCTGCATCGCCGACAAGGCGGCGGCGGCTAGAATCAACAAGGTCGCTCAGGATGGTCAGACCCGGTACAACATCACCTCGACGCCCACCTTCGTCATCGACGGCGTGGTCCACGAGGTCGGTGATGTCGTCACGCCCGACGACCTGCGGCAGACCCTCGACGGCATCCTGGCGAAAAAGAAAAAATAGGTCCGCTCAACAGCGCAAGGCGGCGCGCACAAATTGAAATTCACCCGGCTCAGGCTTTCCGGTTTCAAATCCTTCGTCGAGCCGACGGAGCTCTTCATCGAGGCGGGGCTCACGGCCATCGTCGGCCCGAACGGCTGCGGCAAGTCGAACCTGTTCGACGCGCTGCGCTGGGTGATGGGCGAGACCAGGCCCACTTCCGTGCGCGGCTCGGAGATGGACGACGTCATCTTCGCGGGTTCCGCGGGCCGTCCGTCGCGCAACGTCGCCGAGGTGACGCTGTTCGTCGACAATGCCGACCGCAGCGCCGGCGCGCCTCACAACGAATACGACCAGATCGAAGTCTCGCGTAAGATCGAGCGCGAGGCGGGATCGGTCTACCGCATCAACGGCCGCGACGTGCGCCAGCGCGACGTGCAGCTGTTCTTCGCCGACGCCTCGTCGGGCGCGGCATCGACCGCATTCGTCCGCCAGGGCCAGATCGGCATGCTGGTGAGCGCCAAGCCGCTCGCGCGCCGCGCCATCCTGGAAGAGGCCGCGGGCATCTCGGGCCTGCACCAACGCCGCCACGAGGCCGAGCTTCGCCTGCGCGCGGCCGAGACCAATCTCGGCCGTCTCGAGGATATCATCCGCGAGGTCGAGGGCCAGCTCGCGAGCCTGAAGCGCCAGGCGCGCCAGGCCGCGCGCTATCGCAACCTTTCCGGCCATATCCGCAAGGCGGAAGCGCTGGCGCACTATCTGCGCTGGACGGCGGCGGAGCTGCGCACGCGCGCGGCCGAGGAAGCGCTCGCCGCCGCAGCCGCCGCGGTCGGCGAATGCGGCGAGCGCGCATCGCATGCCGCCACGGTGCAAGCCGAAGCCGCGAGCCTGCTGCCGCCGCTGCGCGACACCGAAGCGGCGAGATCCGCGGCACTCCATCGCCTGATCGTCGAGCGCGACGCGCTGGACGCCGAAGAGGCGCGCGCGCGCGACGCCGCCGAGAGCCTGCGCCTGCGCATCGTCCAGATCGACCAGGACAACGAGCGCGAGCGCGCGCATGACGGCGATGCCGCGGCCGCGCTTGGCGCGCTGTCCGGCGAGAGCGGCGAGTTGGAAGCAGCCGCCGCGCGCGCCGTCGAGGAGCTTGCGGACGCGGATGCGCGCGCGGTCGAGCTCGGCGACGCGCTTACCGCTTGCGAGCGCATGCTGGAGCGCCTCACCGCCGAGCTCGCGGAATGGAACGCGGCGAAAGCGAGCCAGGAACGCGCGCGCGACGTCGCCTCGGCGTTGCAGGAGACGAGCGGGCATCAGCTTAGCGAAGCCGAGGCCCGTCTTGAGCAGGCGATGGCCGGCGTCATCGACATGCCCGACGTCCTGCTCGCCCAGAGCGCGACCGAACAGGCGCGCACGCTGGCCGATGCCGCGCGTCTTGCGCTTACCGGCGCGCGGCAGGCTCTCGAAGATATGGAGCAGGCCGAAGCGCAAGCGCGCGCTCCGCTCGAAGAGGCCGAGCGCCGGGTGCAGTTTCTTTCCGCCGAGGCGAAAGCGCTCGCGGATCTGCTCCAGCCCGAGGGCCAGGGCCTGTGGCCGCCGATGGTGGACGCGGTCGCGGTCCAGCCCGGCTACGAAGGCGCGCTCGCGGCGGCTCTGGGCGACGATCTCCACGCGCCGCTCGACGAAGCGGCGCCGCACCATTGGCGCGACCTGGGCGCGTTCGACGAGAGCGCGCCGCTGCCCGATGGCGCCAAGGCGCTCAAGGAATTCGTGCAGGCGCCGCCGGCGCTCGACCGCCGCCTGACGATGACCGGCGTCGTGTTCCCCGATCAGGGCGCGGCGCTTCAGGCGCTGCTCAAGCCCGGCCAGCGCCTCGTCTCGGCGCGCGGCGATCTGTGGCGCTGGGACGGCTATGCGGCGTCGGCCGATGCGCCCTCGCCTGCCGCGGCACGCCTGACGCAACGCAATCGCTTGGCCGCTCTCGAAACCGACATCGCCGCGGCCAAGGAAGAGCGCGCCGACGCCTTCGCGCGCTATTCCGCCGCCAAGGACGCGGCCGACGCCGCCCGCGCCGCCGAGCACGACGCCGAGCACGAGGACCGCCGCACCGAGCGCGGCCTGATCGAGGCGCAGGACGACGCTGCGCGTGCCGCGCGCGCCGCCGCCGAGCGCGCCTCCAGGCTCGCCTCGCTCGAGGCCGAGATCCGCCGCCTGACCGCGTCGCGCGACGCGGCGAGCGATGCGTCCGAACAGGCCCGCCAGAAGCTCGAGGAGCTCGGCGACGGCCAAGGGCTCAGCCAGTCCGTCATCGACGCGCGCCAGCAGGCCGCGGACGCGCGCACAGCCAACAGCGAGGCGCGCGCGGCCGTCGAAGGTCTCAAGCGCGACCGTGAATCGCGTGAGCGCCGTCTTACCGCGATCGCCGATGAAAGCCTGCGCTGGCAGGCGCGCCGCGATGCGGCCGCCGCCCAGATGGAAGAGCTCGCGCGCCGCCGCGACGATCTGAGCGCGGCGCTCGAGCAGGCGGAAGCCGTTCCCGCCCAGCTCCAGGTGAAGCGCGGCGCGCTGCTGGATGCGATCGGGACCGCGGAAGCCGCCCGCGCCGAGGCCGCCGACGCGCGCGCCGAGGCCGAGACGCATCTCGCCGAAGCCGACAAGCAGGCCAAGACTGCCGAAGCCGCGCTCTCCTCCGCGCGCGAGGAGCGTGCCCGCACCGAGGCCATGCTCGAATCCGAGACCACGCGTATCGAAGAATTGCGCGCGCGCATCCGCGACGAGCTCGAGGCGGTGCCGGAAGAGCTCGCCGAACGCGCCGAGCTCAAGGACGAGCAGGAACTGCCGCCGCTCGACCAGGCCGAGAAGCGCGTCGAGAAGCTCAAGCAGGAGCGAGAGCAGCTCGGCGGCGTCAATCTCCGCGCCGAAGAGGAAGCGGCCGAGCAGGAGCAGCGCCTCACCACGCTCACCACCGACCGCGACGATCTCACCGGCGCCATCGAGCGCCTGCGCCGCGGCATCGCGACGCTGAACCGCGAGGGCCGCGAGCGGCTGCTGGAATCCTTCGAGCGCGTGAACAAGAACTTCCAGGACCTGTTCACCAAGCTGTTCGAAGGCGGCGAAGCCAAGCTCACCTTCACCGAGTCCGAGGACCCGCTGGAAGCGGGCCTCGAGATCTACGCCCGCCCGCCGGGCAAGCGGCTGCAGACGCTCTCGCTGCTCTCGGGCGGCGAGCAGGCGCTGACCGCGATGGCGCTGATCTTCGCGGTGTTCCTGGCGAACCCCGCGCCCGTCTGCGTGCTGGACGAGGTCGACGCGCCGCTCGACGATGCCAATGTCGAGCGCTTCTGCAACATGCTCGACCAGATGTGCGAGCTCGCCGATACGCGCTTCCTGGTGATCACCCACCACGCGCTGACCATGAGCCGCATGCACCGCCTCTACGGCGTCACCATGGCCGAACGCGGCGTCAGCCAGCTCGTCTCTGTGACGCTGGCCGAAGCCGAGCGCGTGGCGGCGGAGTAGCTTTTCTCTTTCCAAAAAAAATGTCATCGCCCGGCCCGATAGGGTCCGGGCGATCCATTTATCCGCTGGCCAAATTGGATCGCCCGCATAAAGCGGGCCATGACACGTTTGGGAACAAAATTCGCCGGGGCGAGCCAGTATCAAATTGTTGGTAATATACAAAGTATGATAACGTCTCGGGGATGTCAGAACTTCTATCCCGTATTACGATCCGCGCCGACCAATGCTTCGGTAAGCCATGCATCCGCGGAATGCGCATGCGGGTAGTAGACATATTGCAGATGCTGGCGGCCGGGATGACGCCGTCCGAAATACTCGACGATTTCGACTATCTGGAGCCGGACGACATCCGCGCTGCCCTCGCTTACGCTGTCTGCGTGTTCGAAGGATCGGCGCCTGTACGACGTTTCGATTCTGATTGACATGAGACGCCACTGTCGCGGCAGCTCACGCGCATTTCGCCGCGCCTGCCTTTTCCAAATGTAATCAATAGCTTAGAACCACTCCAGCTTCCTTGACACAATATTGCGTCGCCCCTATGGTCCGCGCGCTTTTGGCGGGGGCCGCGGGGAATTGCGGGTGTGCGATGACCGCTCGGAAACCTGAGGATCTGCGCTCGCTGGGCGACCGGCTGGACGCCGTCCAAAAGGCGAATGCGGCGCGGGACAAGGCTCCGCCGCCGACCTCGCTGGGTGTCGCGTTCCGCTTCTCGACCGAGATGGTCGCGGGGCTGATCGTGGGCGGCGGCTTGGGATGGGCGATCGACTGGGCCACGGGGCGCTGGTTGCCGTTCCATACCAAGCCTTGGGGCATGATCGTGTTTTTCATCCTGGGGGCTGCGGCGGGTATCCTCAACGTCATCCGCGCGGCCCGGGAACTGAACGCCGAGATGGCGAAGAAAGACGGAGACTGACTTGGCGATCAACCCGATGGAGCAGTTCGCGGTGAAGCCGATCGTGCCCCTGCACATCGGCCACTACGACGTCTCCTTCACCAACCAGTCGCTGTGGATGTGCATCGTCGTGGGCGCGATCACGCTGTTCATGACGATGGCGACGTCGCGGCGCGCCCTGGTGCCGTCGCGCATGCAGTCGATGGCCGAGATCTCCTATGAGTTCGTCGCCAACATGGTCGGCGGCGCGGCGGGCGAGGACGGCCTGCGCTTCTTCCCCTTCGTCTTCACGATCTTCATGTTCGTGCTGTTCTCGAACTTCTTAGGCCTCCTGCCCGGGTCGTTCACGGTCACGAGCCAGATCATCGTCACCTTCACCATGGCCGGCTTCGTGATCGCCATGGTCGTCGTGACCGGGTTCCTGAAGCACGGCATCGGCTTCCTGAAGCTGTTCGTGCCGAAGGCGCCGTTCCTGCTGCTGCTGCTGCTGGTGCCGATCGAGGTGATCTCGTTCTTCACGCGCCCGATCAGCCTGTCGGTGCGTCTCTTCGCCAACATGCTGGCCGGCCACACGCTGCTCAAGGTGTTCGCGAGCTTCGTGATCGCGCTGGGCGGCGCGGGGCTTCTGGCGCCCCTCGCCGCGGCGCCGATGTTCCTCATCGTCGCGATCACCGCGCTCGAGCTCCTCGTCGCGTTCCTGCAGGCTTACGTCTTCGCGATCCTGACCTGCATCTATCTGAACGAAGCGCTTCACCTCCACGATCACCACTGAAAAGGAACTGAACAATGGGTCTTGCAGCAGCACAAATGATCGGCGCGGGCCTCGCCTGCATCGCGCTCGTCGGCGCCGGCATCGGTATCGGCAACGTCTTCGGCAGCTATCTGGAAGGCGCGCTGCGCAATCCGGGCGCGGCGGCGAGCCAGACGACCAACCTGCTCCTCGGCTTCGCGCTGTGCGAGGCGACCGGCCTGTTCGGCCTCGTCATCGCGCTCATCATCCTCTACGCGAAGTAAGCATGATGGCCGAAGGCGCCACCACGACCGGGACAGAAGCGCCGTCCGGCGCCGGCTTCCCGCCGTTCAAGACGGAATCGTTCCCGAGCCAGATCTTCTGGCTCGTGGTGACGATGGCGTTCCTGTTCGTCGTGCTCTGGCGCTTCGCCGGCCCGCGCATCAAAGGCACGCTCGAAGAGCGCCGCGGCATGATCCAGAAAGAGATCGAGACCGCGCAGGAGAACCGCCGCAAGGCGGAAGCCGCCACCGTCGCCTACGAGACCCCGCTCTTCGAGGCCCGCGAGCGCGCGCGCGCGATCAACGATCAGTACCGCGAGCGCGCGGCGGAAGACGTCAAGAAGGCCGAAGCGCAAGCCGACGCCAATGCCGAGCGCGCGACCGCCGACGCGGAGGCGCGGCTGGCCCGCATCCGCGCCGAGGCCAAGACGCATATCGCGGGCGCGGCGAAGGATGCCGCCATCGAGATCGTCTCGCGGCTGACCGGCGAGCGCATCTCCGACGCGGAAGCCGAAGCCGCCGTCCGCGCGGCGCAGGAGGCGTGACGTGGACTGGATCAAGGAGCTCGTAACCGAGACGGATTTCTGGGAAGGCCTCGGCCTCGCCATCGTCGTCGCGCTGATCCTGTGGCGGCGCGTGCCCGCGATGATCGGCCAGATGCTGGACGCGCGCGCCACGGCGATCCAGAACGAGCTGACGCAGGCCAAGAAGCTGCGCGAGGAAGCCGAAGCCGTGCTCGTGCGCTACACCGAGCGCGCCAGCCACGCGCAGGCCGAGGCGCAGACCATCCTCACCCAGGCCAAGGAAGAGGCCGAGCGCTTTGCCAAGGAATCCGAGGCGCAGCTCCAGGCCCTGATCGAGCGCCGCGCCCGCATGGCGCAGGACCGCATCGCTCGTGCCGAGGCCCAAGCCATGGCCGAAATCCGCGCGCTCGCCGCCGACGCCGCCGCCGCTGCCGCAGGCCAGCTCATCGCCGCGCGACTTGACGACGCGAAGGCGTCGGCGCTGATCGACGCGGGGATCGGCGATCTCGACAGCAAGCTGAATTAATTCACTCCCCTGTCATCCCAGCCAAGCATCGACGCGATAGCGTCGATGCGAGGGAAGGGGACCCAGGTGGCTAGACCTGTCTCGCTCTTTCCACCTGGGTCCCCTTCCCCTCGCGCTGCTGTCGCAGCGCTCGGCCGGGGATGACAGGGGAGTGAACGTGAACCGTTATAACTCTACTCTGGCGCGACCGTGCGGATGTGCAGCTCGCGCAGCTGCTTCGCCGACACTTCGCTCGGCGCGTTCATCATCAGGTCCTGGGCCTGCTGGTTCATCGGGAACATGGTGACCTCGCGCAGATTCTCCTCCCCCGCGATCAGCATCACGATGCGGTCGATGCCGGGCGCGGTGCCGCCATGCGGCGGAGCGCCGTAGCGGAACGCGTTGAGCATGCCGGCGAACTTCACCTCGGTCTCCTCGCGCGCATAGCCCGCGATCTCGAACGCCTTGAGCATCACTTCCGGATCGTGGTTGCGGATCGCACCGGACGATAGCTCGATGCCGTTGCAGACGATGTCGTACTGATAGGCCTTCAGCCCCAGGATCGTGTCCTTGTCGCCCTTGTCGAGATTGAGGAACTTCTCGCGCGCGTATTGCGGCATCGAGAACGGGTTGTGCGAGAAGTCGATGCGCTTCTCGTCCTCGTTCCACTCATACATCGGGAAGTCGACGATCCAGCAGAAGCGGAATTCCTTGTCGTTGATCAGCCCGAGATCGCGGCCGATGCGCGTGCGCGTGTGGCCGGCGAGGATCGCGGCGCGCTCCGTCTTGGCGTCGGCCGAGAAGAACACCGCGTCGCCGGGCTTCAGTCCGCATTTCGCCACCAGCGCTTCCAGCGCGGGCTGGGGTAGGAATTTCGCGATCGGCCCCTTGCCGCCGTCGTCGCCGAGCACGATGTAGCCCAGCCCCGCGGCCCCCATCTCGCTCTTCGCCCAGCCGTCGATCTTGTCGAACCACGAGCGCGGCTGCGCGCCGGCGCCTGGCGCCGGGATCGCGCGCACGGTCTTGTCCTTGAACGCCTTGAACGCGACGTCGTCGCGCGCGAACACGTCGCCGACGTCGGCGATGACGAGCGGGTTGCGCAGGTCCGGCTTGTCGTTGCCGTATCTGAGCATGGAGTCCTGATAGGTGATGTGCGGGAAATTCGCGGGCCCGCAATCGCGGCCGTCCGCGAACTCGCCGAACGTGCCGTGCAGCACCGGCTCGACCGCGGCGAAGACGTCGTCCTGGGTGACGAAGCTCATCTCGAGATCGAGCTGGTAGAACTCGCCGGGCGAGCGGTCGGCGCGCGCGTCCTCGTCGCGGAAGCACGGCGCGATCTGGAAATAGCGGTCGAAGCCCGCCACCATGATGAGCTGCTTGAACTGCTGCGGTGCCTGCGGCAGGGCGTAGAACTTGCCCGGATGAAGGCGGCTCGGCACCAGGAAGTCGCGCGCGCCTTCCGGCGACGACGCGGTCAGGATCGGCGTCTGGAACTCGGTGAAGCCTTGGCTGATCATCCGTCTACGGATGGTCGAGATCACCCTGGAGCGCAGCGTGATGTTCCTGTGCAGCCGTTCGCGGCGCAGGTCGAGGAAGCGGTATTTGAGGCGCGTGTCCTCGGGGTAGTCGAGGTCGCCGAACACCGGCAGCGGCAGCTCCTGGGCCTGGCTCTGCACCGACACATCTTCGATGCGGATCTCGACCTCGCCGGTCGGCATGTCCTCGTTCACCGTCCCGGCCGTGCGCGCGACGACACGGCCGGTGAGCGTCAGCACCCATTCCGAGCGGGCCTGGTCGGCGGCGGCGAACGCCTTGCCGTCCGGCTCCACGACGCATTGGGTGATGCCGTAATGGTCGCGCAGGTCGATGAACAGCAGCCCGCCATGATCGCGCCGCCGGTTGACCCAGCCCGAAAGCCTCACCGTCCGGCCGACATGCTCTTTGCGCAATTCGCCGCAGGTATGGGTGCGATAGGCGTGCATGACCTTGAGAAACCTTCGAAAACCGCGGCGGTTGTGGCGGGGCGGCCCCCCTTAGTCAAGGGCGCCGTAACCGCGCGGCGGCTTCGCGCGAACTCCATGGAAACACGCCGTTTGGGAGGGGTTCGATGAAGGTGGCGCTATCGATCTTGGGTGTCCTGGTCCTGCTCTACGGGCTGCATTGGATCGGTCAGGGCACGGGCTGGCTGCCTTGGCCCGCGGGCACGATCATGGATTACAACATGACGTTCACCTGGCTCGGGCTGGGGCTCGTGGCCGTGGGCGGTGCGCTGATCTGGGCCGGCCGGCGCTAGATCATCGTCCTGCACCTTGCGTAAGCTCACGGCGCTCCAGGAGATTCCCCGATGAAAGCGCCGCGCTTCGCCTTGCTTGCCCTTCTCGTCGCGACGCCGGTGCAGGCAGCGCCCAAGCCGCACAACGTGCTCGTCTTCGTGGCGGACGGGCTGCGCTATGTGAGCGTGACGCCGAAGACGGCGCCCACGCTGTGGCGGATCAAGAGCGAAGGCGTGGATTTCACCAACAGCCATTCGCTCTATCCCACGCTGACCACCGTCAACGCGTCGGCCATCGCGACCGGGCACTACATCGGCGACACCGGCGATTTCGGCAACACGATCTGGTCCGGCAAGGGCATCATCCAGCTCGAGGACGATGCCCAGCTGGCCCAAGCGAACGCGCAGTTCGGCGGCAACTACCTCAACGAGACCTCGCTGATCGCCGCGGCGCGCGACGCAGGCTTTGCGACCGCCGTCATGGGCAAGGTCGGGCCGACCGCCATCCAGGACGTGACCGACCGCGACGGCACCGGCCCCACGATCCTGATCGACGACGCCTATGGCATCACGATCTCGCCCGGCGTGCTCGACGAGATCAAGAAGGCGGGCCTTGCGACACCCGCGCCGAAGCCCAACGCGCCGAATGTCGAGCAGCAGAAATACATGGCCCAGCTCGCGACCACCGTCGTGCTGCCCCGGCTCGCGGCGTCCGGCTTGCCGTTCGCGATGCTCTATTGGTCGCGCGATCCCGATCTCAGCCAGCATCTCGAGAAGGACGGCAGCATCAACGGCGCCACGGGCCAGGCCGGCATCAAGGACGCCGACGACACGCTCGCGGCGCTGCTGGCCTGGCTGAGGGACAACGGGCTGGACAAGACGACGGACGTCTTTGTCACCGCCGATCACGGCTTCTCCACCATCGACAAGCACGTCGGCGGCGCGGAACTCGCCTCCGGCTTCCTGGCGAAGGATCTCAAAGCGTTTCCGCAAGCCCGCGTGGTGGCCAATGGCGGCTCGGACCTGATCTATCTCGACGGCGGCAAGAACGCGGCCGCGGTGGTCGATGCGCTCACCAGGCTCGACTACATCAGCGGCATCTTCGTCGACGACGATCTGGGCGACATCCCGGGCAGCCTGCCGATGAGCGCGATCAACTGGCGCGGCACGGCGCTGACGCCGCGCCCCTCCATCGTGGTGAGCTTCGCCTCGCATCTCGTGCCGGGCTGCAAGCCCGCGCTGATGTGCGCGGCGGAGGTCGCCGACACCTCCCTCGAATCGGGCCAGGGCATGCACGGCACCTTCAGCCGCGCCGACACGCGCAACTTCATGGCCGCCATCGGCCCCGACTTCAAAGCCCGGTTCGCGGACAGGGCGCCGGTCAGCAACGCCGACATCAATCCCACCCTGGCGAAAGTCCTTGGACTGACGATCGTCCCCAAAGGCGGCCTCGGCGGGCGTGTGATCGGCGAGGCCTTGAAGGGCGGCAAGCCGGTCGCGGCCTCGCGCGCACGCCAGGTCTCAAGCCCGGCGGCGAACGGCCAAAAGACCGTGCTGGACAGCCAAAAGGTCGGCGATACGCGCTATTTCGACGCGGCCGGGTTCCCCGGGAGGACGGTGGGGCTGGACGGCCGCTGAAATTCCTGCGCGGGCCTCGCGAATCCGCTATAGCGCTCAGGATGCGGATCATCCAGACAACCGCGGATCTGCGGGCCCTCACGGCCGAGCTTTCGCACGCCCCCTACATCGCCCTCGACACCGAGTTCATGCGCGACCAGACCTACTGGCCGAAGCTCTGCCTGCTGCAGATCGCAGCACCGGGCGGGGTGGCCGCGATCATCGATCCGCTGGCCGAAGGCATGGACCTGACGCCGTTCTACGAGATGCTCGCGCGGCCGGGCGTCGTGAAGGTGCTCCACGCGGCGCGTCAGGACATGGAGATATTCTCCCAGCAGGGCGGCGTGATCCCCGAGCCGCTGTTCGACACCCAGATCGCCGCGATGGTCTGCGGCTTCGGCGACGCCGCGTCCTACGAGACGCTGGCGCGCAAGATCGCCAAGGCCGAGATCGACAAATCGGCGCGCTACAGCGACTGGAGCCATCGGCCCTTGAGCAAGCGCCAGCTCGAATACGCGATGGCCGACGTGACCCATCTGTGCACGATCTACGAGGCGATGACGAAGATGCTGGCGCGCTCGGGCCGCGCGAGCTGGGTCGAGGAGGAGATCCAGGCATTGCGCGATCCGGCGCTCTATCGTCTCGATCCCAAGGAGGCGTGGCGCCGCCTCAAGCCGCGTAGCAACAACAAGCGGTTCCTGGCGATGCTGGCCTCGCTCGCCGAATGGCGCGAGCGCGAGGCGCAGACGCGCGACATGCCCCGCGGGCGCGTGCTCAAGGACGAGGCGCTCACCGAGATCGCGGCGCATCCGCCGGAGAACGCCGAAGGGCTCGAACGCATCCGCGCCGTGCCGAAAGGCTTCGCCGCGTCGCGCATGGGCAAGGGGCTCTTGGAGGCGATCGAGCATGGCCGCCATGCGCCCGCGCCGGACGGCATCGAGCCGCGCGCGCCGCAGCGCCGGCGCGAACCCTCGCCCGGCGCCATCGACCTGCTCAAGACGCTGCTGAGGCTGAAGGCCGAGGAGGCCGGCGTCGCGCCGCGCCTCATCGCCGACAGCGACGACATCGAGAAGCTCGCGGCGCATGAGGACGAAGGCGTAGCCGCCTTGCACGGCTGGCGCGCCGAAGTCTTCGGCCACGACGCGCTCGCGCTGCGCAAAGGCGAACTCGCCATCGCGCTGGAGAACGGCGCGGCCGTGGTGGTGGAGCTGGAGGACGAGTGACATCTTTTCCTCTCCCCTTCGTGGGAGAGGACGCAAAATCTTACGTTTAGCGGAGCGAAGCGCAGCTAAGCGTTAGATTTTGCTGGTGAGGGGGAACCAGTCTTGGCTCCGGCGACTCACCCCTCACCTGAAAAATCAAGGGCTTGGTCTCCGCTAACGCTCCGCCCAAACCCATGATTTTTCTTCCTCTCCCTCAAGGGGAGAGGAGAACATCAGCGCCCTACCCCCTCGCCGCTGCCTCGATCCTTGCGATGTCGATCTTCCTCATCGTGAACATCGCCTCGGCGACGCGCTTGGCCTGGGCGGCGTCGGGCTGCGTCATGAGCTCGATCAGGCGGCGGGGCACGACCTGCCACGACAGGCCGTACTTGTCCTTGAGCCAGCCGCACATGCTCTCCGCGCCGCCGGCGACGAGCGCGTTCCAGTAGTGGTCGACCTCGGCTTGGTCGGCGCAATCGATCTGGAACGACACGGCTTCGGTGAACTTGTATTGCGGCCCGCCGTTGAGCACGGTGAACGCCTGGCCGTCGAGCTCGAGGGCGACCATCATCACCGTGCCCTTGGGCATCGGCCCGGCGTCGCTGTAATACGAGGTCTGCGTGATCCTCGAATTCGGGAAGATCGAGACGTAGAACTCCGCGGCCTCCAGCGCCTTGCCGTCGGACCAAAGGCAGGGGGTCAATTTCTGCTTCATTTCGCGTCCTCGTATTCGTCGTGGCGTCGCACCCAGTCGGTGAGATTGCCGCCCGCGCCCTCATCGCGCCCCTTGGGCGTGATGTCCAGCCACATATAGGTGCCGAGGCCGCGCTCGTCGCCGCGCGCATAGGCCGAATAGGTGTGATAAATCCCGCCGTCCCCGTCCTTGAAGAACACGCTCGTGCCGTGGAGATCCTCCATCGTCTCGTTCTTCGTCATCTCGAAATTATAGAAGACCGCGCCCTTGGCGAGCTCGTCCTTGGTGAACGAGACATGGAAGTCGTAGTTGAAGTCGCCGCCTTCCGACGACACCCACGGGAACTTCCAGCCCATGCGCTTCTTATAGGCCTGAAGCGTCTGAAGCGGCGCGCGCGACACGGCGATCAGGGTCACGTCGTGGTGCTTGAGATGCTGGTTGGCGCCGTCGACATGGTCGGCCAGGAACGAGCATCCGACGCAGCCCGTCTTCATCTGCGGCCCGTACATGAAGTGATAGACCACGAGCTGGCTGCGCCCGTCGAACAGCTCGGCGAGCGTCTTGCGCCCCTCGGGCGTATCGAAGGTATAAGCTTTCTCGACCTTCACCCAGGGAAGCGCCCGGCGCTCCGCCGTGACCTGCTCCTGCAGGCGGGTCAGCGCCTTCTCGCGCTCGAGCAGCGCGCGGCGCGCCGAGAGCCAGTCCTGTTCCGAAACGACGTCGTGATCCGCCATCTTCCGCCTCGCCGGGGGTTTGACAGTTAGGTTGATATCAACAGTAATGACCCCATGTCAAAACGCGATTCGCTCTCCACGGCCCAGACGCATCACATCCGCGACACCTGCCTGTGCCTTCATGTCCAGCGGGCGGCGCGGACCCTGGCGCGCCGCTTCGACGAGGCGCTGCGTCCCTACGGGCTGACCAACGGCCAGTTCTCGCTGCTCACCGCGCTCAACCGTCCGGCGCCCGCGCCCATGAGCGCCGTGGCCAAGCTGCTTGCGATGGACCGCACGACGCTCACCGCCAACCTGAAGCCGCTTGAACGCCGCCGCCTGGTGAAGGTTGCCGTCGACCCGGACGACCGGCGCGGCCGCGTCGTCACCCTGACCGTTTCGGGGCGCAAGCTCCTCGCCGCGGCATTTCCGGCGTGGCGCGAAACCCACGGCACTCTCGAGCCGCTGCTGCGCGGCGCCGACCGCTTCCGCGCCGATTTGCGCGCGCTTTCCTGAAGCAATGCACCTTGGGCGAGTTTTCCGCATTTACCGAGAATTCCATTTGAGATAGAAGTCCCTTGCTGCATTCGGCGAGGGGGCTTCCATGCGCGCTTTCAAGACGCTCGTGCTGGCTTTGGCCATGGCGCTGGGCGTGAGCGCGTCCGCGGCGACGCCGACGCACCACCTCAAGGGCAAGCTCACGCCGGCAATGGCGGCCAATTCGCTGACGCCGCCGAGCGATTGCTCCTATCGCGACATCGTGGTCGACCCGACGAAAGCCCCGGACTTCCAGAACCCGGAAGAGGTCCGCGCCACGGTCGCGCCCGACGGCAGCTCGAGTCTGATCACGACGCTCACCATCGCCTACACGAACGCGCGGATCGCCGGATGCGACGTCCACCTGCGCACCTATAACGGCCGCCTCGTGGGGCCCACGATGTTCGTCAAGCCGACGACGGTGATGGACGTGACGGTGCGGAACGCGATCGCGCCCCTGATGAGCAATCCCTGCCCCATGGAGGAGCATTCGAACACGCCGGGCATGGGCTTCGACATCACCAATCTGCATGTCCACGGCCTGCACGTCTCGCCCAAGGGCAACAGCGACAACGTCTTCGTCGAGATCTGCCCGCCGGGGACGCAGGGGCCGAAGGAGTTCCCGTTCCAGTTCAAGCTCGGCGAGAACCGCTCGCTCCAGCCGCCGGGCACCAACTGGTATCACCCGCACATGCACGGCTCGACCGCGCTGCAGGTGGCGAGCGGCGCCGAGGGCGGGCTCATCGTCGAAGGCGGCCAGGACAATCTCCCCGAGATCAGGGCCGCCAAGCAGCAGATCATGGTGCTGCAGGAGATCTCCTACAACGACAAGGGCGTGATCGAGAACTACGACAACATCGGCGATTGGGAGACGTACAAGCGCTCCATCACCGTCAACGGCCAGGTCCAGCCGGTCATCAAGATGCGTCCCGGCGAGGTGCAATATTGGCGGCTGATCGACGCCGGCATCTCGGAAAGCATGATGCTCTACGTCTACGACAACAAGACCGGCGAGCGCGTGGCGCTGAACGAGATCGCGACCGACGGCAACGCGCTCGGCCATCTCGACGCCTGGCGCAACAGGGTGCTCGATCTCGAGCCCGGCTATCGCAGCGACGTGCTGTTCAAGGCGCCGATGGTGACGCTGGCGCCGGGCGAGAAGCGGTACTACACGCTCTCCACCGCGGCCGTGTCGGGCACCGAGCGCCTGCAGGCCCTGATCCCGGGTCCTGACGACGCGAACCCCGCCCAGGTCAAGAAGGCCTATGACGAGGTCGATCCGATACAGAACGTCGTCTTCATCGAGGTGAGCGGCGATCCGAACGACATGGCGCTGCCGACCAATGCCCAGCTCGCGCCGTTCCGCACCTTCAAGGACATCGAGGACGACGAGATCGACCACGAATTCGACAAGACGGTCGTCTTCGCCTCCGGCCGGCGCATCTGCGACCCCGCCCAGCCGACAGAGCGCTGCACGACGCCCTGCACCAGCGGGCAGCCGAACTGCGCCAACCGGTTCATGATCAACGACCTGCCCTATACCGATCAGGTCAAATGGACGCTGCCGCTGGGCAAGGCCTCGGAATGGAGGGTTTCGACCGATCCGAATTCCGGCTCGGCGCAGCACCCCTTCCACATCCACGTCAATCCGTTCGAGATGACGCGCACGGGCCCCGACGGGCGGCCGGAGAAGGTCTGGAAGGACACGATCCTGGTGCGCAATGACGAGCACACGCCCGACAACCCGCTGGTCCTGCGCAGCCGCTACGAGGATTTCGACGGTCTCTTCGTCATGCACTGCCACATCCTCAACCACGAGGACAAAGGCATGATGGTGAAGGTGGAGATCGTAAAGTAGCTCTTGTCATTCCCGGCGAGAACCGCTCGCACCGCGAGCGGTTCGAGGGAAGGGAACCCAGGCGGATAGATCGAGACCGGTCTATCCACCTGGGTCCCCTTCCCTCACATCGACGCTATCGCGTCGATGCTCGCCGGGGATGACAGTTTTGCGCTACGACAGCTCGCCCTCGCCCGTGGCCAGCTCCTCGACCTCTTCCCCCTCGACATAGGGATCCTCGTCCGGGCCGAGCTGATCGGTCGGATTGGGCACGTCGAAGCCCGACGGCGGGATGGCGTCGAGGAAGCCTGCCGCCTTCAGCTCGTCGGTGCCGGGCAGATGGCCGACGCTCTCCAGCCCGAACTGGACCAGGAAGGCCTCGGTGGTGCCGTAGGTCACGGGACGGCCCGGCGTGCGCTTGCGGCCGCGGATCTTCACCCAGCCGACCTCCATCAGCGCGTCGATGGTGCCCTTGGAGAGGGCGACGCCGCGGATGTCCTCGATCTCGGCGCGGGTGACGGGCTGGTGATAGGCGACGATGGCGAGCGTCTCCAGCGCGGCGCGCGACAGGCGCTTCTGCTCCGGCTTCTCCTTGCGCAGAAGGAAGGCCAGGTCCGGCGCGGTGCGGAACTGCCATTTATCCGCGACGCACAAAAGGGTTACGCCGCGCTTCTCATACTGTCCCTGAAGCTCGGAGAGCAGCGCGGTCACGTCGGCGCCCTCGGGCAGCGATGTTGCCAGCGCCTTCGCGTCCAGCGGCTCCTCGGCCGCGAACAACAGCGCCTCCGCCATGCGCAAGTGCTCGGCGTTGATCTCCCCGCTCGGCTTTTCGGTGCTCATCTCGTCTTCTATTCTTTCGATCAGGCGGGCGACGTTTCTCATGCTATGGCCTCTTGGGCGGTCAGGCGATCCTTGACGTAGATCTCGTCGAAGGGCCGCAATTGCCGTATCTCGACCCTGCCGTCCCTGGCCAGCTCCAGGCAGGCCAGCAGGGTGCTGGCGAGCGCCGACCGGCGCCGCACCCCGGCCGACCAGTCGATCGGCAGGAGCCGCGTCAGCGCGCTCCAGTCCGGGATCTTGCCCAGCATCCGCTCCAGCCGCTCGCGCGCCTCCTCGATGAGGAGCACGGGGATGTGCTTAGGCTTGTAGGCCTTGCCGCCCAGCTTGCGCGCCCGCTCGGTCGCATAGGCGGTGAGCAGGTCATAAAGCGTGTCGGTATGGGTGCGCAGCTTCACCACTTTCACCGGCTCGGGCATGCCGCGGGAGAAGACGTCGCGGCCGAGCCGGTCGCGGCCCATCAGGCGCACGGACGCCTGGCGCATCGCCTCCAGCCGCTGCAGGCGCCAGCGCAGGCGCGCGGCCATCTCGTCGGCGGTCGGCTCGCCGTCCGCGCTCGGCGGCTGCGGCAGGATCATCTTGGATTTGAGGAAGGCCAGCCACGCCGCCATCACCAGATAGTCGGCCGACAGTTCCAGGTTCTTGCCGCGCGCCGATTCGATGAACAGGAGATACTGGTCCGCGAGGTCGAGGATCGAGATCTTCGCGATGTCGACGCGCTGGTTGCGCGCCAGCGTGAGCAGGAGGTCGAGCGGCCCCTCGAAGCCGTCGACGGCGACGACCAGCGCCTCTTCGGCCGTGGGCGCGTTCTCGAAGGCGCCGAACGCATCGCCGATCTCGCTCATGCGTCCCCCAGGAGCTCGGCGAGGCGCGCCTGCGCCGCTTCGGGGTCGAACCCGGACGGCCGCACGAGATGGGCGAGCGCGGCCTGGGCGCGCTTCAGGCTCACACCTTCCAACGGTTTGGCTTCCTCGGCCACTTCGCGCATTTCCTCCATCTTCCCGTTGCAGTGAAGCACGACATCGCAGCCCGCGAACAGAGCGGCTTTTGCACGCACGGAAATGGGCCCGGAAAGCGCGTTCATCGACACGTCGTCGGACATCAGAAGGCCATCGAATCCGATCTCGCCGCGAATCACGTCCCGAATCACCTTCGGGCTGGTGGTGGCCGGACGCTGGGGATCGAGCGCCTCGTAGATCACATGCGCCGTCATCGCCATGGGGCAATGGTTCAGGCTGCGGAAGGTGACGAAGTCGGTGGCGCTGAGTTCCTCGGCCCCGGTCGCCACGCGCGGCAGCGCCAGATGGCTGTCGGCGGTCGCCCGTCCGTGGCCGGGGATGTGCTTCATCACCGGCAGCACGCCGCCCTCGATCAGGCCTTCGATGGCGGCGCGGCCGAGGTCGATGATCGTGGAGGGATCGCGCGCGAAGGCGCGGTCGCCGATCACCGTGTCCGCGCCGTCGACCGGCACGTCGAGCACGGGCAGGCAATCGACATTGATGCCCAGCTCGCAAAGATCGTGCGCGATGAGCCGTGCGTTCAGATAGACCGCCTCGCGGCCGGCCTCTGCGGAGGCGTCATGCAGAGCGCCGAAGCGCGCAGCGGCAGGCCGCGCGCGCCAATGCGGCGGCTTGAGACGGGCGACACGGCCGCCTTCCTGGTCGATCAGCACGGGCGCGCTGTCATCGCCGACCGTCGCGCGCAACTCGCCGACCAGCGCGCGGAGCTGATCGGGGTCCGCGACGTTGCGGCCGAAGACGATGAAGCCCCACGGTTTCGCATCGCGGAAGAACGCGCGCTCGTCGTCGCCGAGCGCCGTCCCCGCGCAGCCATAGATCGCCCGCGTGCGCATCCCCATTCCCCGCTCGCTCCCGGCCGAGTTATTTCGCCGGGAAGCACGCTCCGCCTTCGGCGGTGAGCTTGCCGCACAATTGCGCGGCCTGCTCCTTGCTCGCGAAGCCGCCGACGCGCAGCCGGTACCATGTCCCTTTGGCGCCGAGATCGACCTGCTTCACGTCCTTCGCATAGCCCTGCAGGGTCGCTGTGTGCCGCGACTGATAGATCCTCCATGCCGCGTCGGCCTCGGCTTCGGATTTGTAGGCGCCGATCTGCAGGAGATAGGCACCGCCCGCCACCGGATGGCTGGGCGCGGCCGTCGGGCCAAGCGGCGCCGGCGGCGCGGTCGCCTCCGGCTCGGGCACGGTGGCGGTGTTGGTCGCGGTGCGGATCTGCGGCGGCGGCGGCGCGGCCTTGGGTGCTGCGACGGCGGGCGCAGGTTTCTTGACCTCCACGGGCACAGGCGCCGGCTTGGCGTCATTTGCGCTGGAAGCGGCGTCCGACTTGGCGGCAGGCGGCGGCGCGTGCGGCGTGACGACGTCGGTCTCGGGCGCGGCGTTGGACGGCGGCGGCGCGGCCTGCTTGTCGGACTGGTCGTCGGCGGGGGCTGCGTCCTGATAGATCTTGAGGCCCTTGTTGGGCGTCGCGTTCTCGCTGCCGTCGGCGGCGACCTTGGCGGGACCGGCCTCGGCCACGATCGTCTTGGGCGCGTCGTTGCGGCCTCGCGCGACGCCTTGGGTATAGGCAAGCCACACCACGCCGCCGAACGCGGCCAGCACGAAGAGCGCGATGACGATCAGCAGCGGAAGCCGCGAACCCTCGGCGTCGTCGTCCTCTTCCGCGCTGTAGATATGGACGTCGTCAGGCGGCTCGTAGGTGCCGCGTCCGATGCTGGGCATGGAACTGCTCCGAATCTGAAGGATCGAATTTAGCACCAAGCCGCGCCCAAATCATGGCGCGGACAGGGCAATTTCCCTGTGGAAGACGCGGGCGTGCTCGGCCAGCGCGAAGCTGTCGGTCATGCCTGCGATATAGTCGCGCACCACCCCGCCCGTGACCGCATCCCCCGGCGCGCCGCATTGGCGCGCCCAGTCGGGCGGAAGCAGCCCGGGATCGCGGCTGAGCGCCTCGAACAGCTCGCTCACGACGTCCTTGGCGCGGTTCATCGTCGCCATGACGCGCGGATGACGGTACATGCGCACGAAGAGGAAATCCTTGAGCGCGCGCACGCAGCCCTCCATCGCCGGCGAGAAGGCGGCCAGGCCCCTGCCCTGTCCGCGGACCTCGGCCGCGCTCTTGGGGCCGGCCTGCGCGATCCGGCGCCCTGTCTCGGCGAGAAGGTCCTCGACCAGCGAGCTCATCAGTGTACGAACCATCTCGCCGGTAAAGCGGCCGAGATCCAGCTCCCCGAACCGCGCTGTCACCGCTTTCGTATGCGCGCCCGCGAGCGGCGCCTCGGCGAGCTCGTCGACGCCGAACAGGCCGGCGCGCAATCCGTCATCGATGTCGTGGTTCACATAGGCGATGTCGTCCGCCAGCGCCGCGACCTGCGCCTCCAATCCGGGCCATGTCGAAAGATCGAGCGGCCAGCGCCGGTCGAAGCTCGCGATCGGACCCGCGTATGGCGGCGTCAGGGGCCCGTTGTGCTTGACGAGGCCCTCCAGCGTCTCCCAGGTCAGGTTCAACCCGTCGAACGCGGCGTAGCGGTGCTCGAGCTTCGTCACGAGCCTGAGCGCGTGGGCGTTGTGATCGAAGCCGCCGATGGATGCCGTCGCTGCGTTCAGCGCGTCCTCGCCCGCATGGCCGAACGGGGTATGGCCGAGGTCGTGGGCGAGCGCGACGGTCTCGGCCAGGTCCTCGTCGAGCGCCAGCACCCGGGCGAGCGAGCGGGCGATCTGGGCGACCTCCAGCGAATGGGTCAGGCGGGTGCGGTAATGGTCGCCCTCGTACTGCACGAAGACCTGGGTCTTGTGCTTGAGGCGGCGGAAGGCGGTGGAATGGATGATGCGGTCGCGGTCGCGCTGGAAGCAGGTGCGCGTGGCGCTCTCGGTCTCGGCATGGAAACGGCCGCGGCTTTCCTCCGGCCTGAGCGCGAAAGGCGCCGGATCCCGCGGAGGCTGGAACAGGGGGCCCAGCAGCCGGCCCGGCGGTTGGTCAAAATCTTGCCGCATGACGGTAACTATAACGTACATCCACGGGTCGGGAGGGAAACATGCTGAAGATCATAGGTGCCGCGGTCGTCCTGGCGCTGATTCTGGCCGGGGCGGCCTATACCAAGCCCAGCCGCGAGGATCTGCACGGCGCGGCCACGCAATATGCCGACAATTCGAGCTTCGTGGGGTCGGTGGCGACCCGCGTCACGGGGGTGTTTGGAAACGACACCTACGATGACTACATATTCTTCGACCGCTACCGGGTGTATGTAGGCAAAGAGCCGAAGATCGATTGCTTCGGCGCCTTCGGGAAGACCTCCTGCAGCCTGCGCCAGCCCGAGAAGACCGCCGAGGAACAATGACCGACGTCGAAGCCGCCCTGCCCGTCACCGTCTCCGCGCGCGCCGCCAAGCGCATCGCCCAGATCCTCAAGGGCGAGCCGGGGGCCGCGATGCTGCGCGTGGCGGTGACCGGCGGCGGCTGCTCGGGCTTCCAGTACAATTTCGCCATCGACGACGCGCGCATGGACGACGATCTCGTCGTCGAGCGCGACGGGGCGACGGTCTTGATCGATCCCGTCTCGCTCGATTTCCTCAAAGGCGCCGAGATCGATTTCGTCGACGACCTGATCGGCCAGGCGTTCAAGATCAACAACCCGAACGCCACCTCGTCCTGCGGCTGCGGGACGAGCTTTTCGGTTTAGGGCCTAACGCCCGCGCACCGCCGCCTCACCCGTCGGGCAGCCCGTGATCTTCGGGCAATAGATGAACGAGGCGCCGGCATCCTCCGCGTAGAGCGCGATCAGGCCGTGGCCATTGATGGCCCAGGCCTGCGCATAGCCCGACCCCGGCGGACGCAGCGCTTTGAAGGTCGACGTCGCCGTATTGTATTCGAACGGGTGCGGGCGGCGGTGCGCGTCGAGCCATTCGCCCACCGCCATGCCGGAATCATTGATGTCGTTCAGCTCGGTGCCGACCGCCCTGGCGTCGGGATAGTCGATCTGGGTGGAGACGCCGCCCTGGAGGATGAAGCCGTGGCTGGGATAGCCGATGGCAGAATCCAGATAGGTCCCCACGACCACGTTCGAGGCGTTGATTCCGCGCGGCTCGATCAGGGAACTCTGCGATATCGTCAGGTCGCCGGTGTATCTGCCCTTTTGAGCATAGTAGCCGGAGGTGTCCGGGTTCAGGCCATAGCCGACGACGACACCCGGATCGTTGATGCCGTACGCCTGGCCGTCTTGAATCACCACGTGACCGACCTTGATGTAGAAGGTCTTGCCGGATTTCAGCGACCGCTCGAACGCGAAATTGATGCCATCGTTCTGGCCGTCGTCGGTGTTTCCGACCATCATGCCCATGTCGTTGATGTGATGCGGCTCGGTGAAGCGCGCGCCGAGATCGAAGGTCTGATAGGTGCCGTCGGTCGTGCCCGCGAAGCCGTGCTCGATGCCGTCCGCCGTATAGTAGCCGCCGGCGATCTCGTTCCTGTCGTTGATCCCCTGGATCTTCGTGTTCGTGCTGCCCGCGGGCGGCACGACCGGCACATAGGTCGCGGCCGAGGCCGCGGTTACGCCCAGCAAGAGCGAACCCGTCAAGAGCGCCGTGCGCATGATTTCTCCCGCAAATCAACCGACCCGAGAGGCTACCGCCGGCCCGGCACGCCAACAATGGCGCGCGGCGTGCCGGAACGGCGGCGGAACAACTAGCAGTTGACCTATCGGTCCCTCAGGAGCCTCATCTTCGCCGGCATCGCGACGGCCGGATTCGAAGCGGCGCGCGGCTTGAACCCGGGCACCATCGCGACGGGCTTCGCGTCGGCGACCTCGAAGCCGCCCGCCGGGCACTTGCTCGGCTTCTTGGGACAATAGATGTAGGACGCGACCTGCGAAAAGTCCGAGGTGTAACCCTGCACCGCGATCATGCCCGCCGCGTTCACGCCGAAGGGAGCCGATTGCGGATAGCCGGGGATCGCGAAAGGCGTAAAGGCCGCCTTGCGGGAATCGTAGATGAACCCGAACTCGTCGCCGTTCGAATCCTCCCAGATGCCGGACACGATGCCCTTCGAATTCGCGCCTTCGAAAAGCGTCTGCAGCGCGTTCGGGTCGGGATAGTCGATCAGGGCCGCGGTTCCGTCGTGAAGGATGAAGCCCTGATAGCCGGTGCTGTTGTCGACCTTGGTGTAGCCGATCACGTCGCCGGATTGGAGCACGGCGCGCGGCCTCACGCGGATTGCCGTGAAGCCGAGATCGACCGTGGTCTTCACCTTGGCCTTCTTGCCCGTATAGCCGTCGACGGATAGATCCTCGTTGAAATTCTCCGCCGCGAAGATGCCCTTGGCGTTTATGTCGCCCACGGTTCCGTGCACCGGCGTTCCGGCGTTCGCGATGACCTTCACGGTGCCATCGGCGTAGCGCTCGAACTCGAGCACTTCGAAGGTGTTTCCGGCGGCCTGGTTCGCGATGCCTACGATCACGCCCTTGTCGTTGATGCCGCGCAGTTCCGTGCCCGGATCGTTGACATTGTCGAAGTCGAAAGTCGTGTAGTTGCCGTCGAGCGTTCCATAGAAGCCATGCGGCACCCCGTCGCCGTTGTCGTAGTAGCCGGCGATCACGTTGTTGTCGTTGATGGCCTGCACGGCCGTGACGGCGCTGCCCGGAACGGATGGTACCGGGATGAGCGTCGCGGCCTGGACCGATGCGGTTCCCAGCAGCGCGGCGAAAAGCGTGGCGAGTTTCGAAGATTTGCGCATGTTTCCCCCCAAAAGATTTTGCGCGATTTCGGCCACGCTATCGGGCGCTCTATCGGCGCACAAGCGTGCCGGGCGATTTGACGCGACGATTCAACGTGGGAGGGAGAACACGTAAATGCGTCCCGAGATGTTCTGCGGGAACAGCTTGTCGGCGCTGCCGATATAGACCTTGCCGTTCACCACCGCGGGCGACGAGCTGACGATCTCGTCGTTCGTCGTGCCGCTCCAGATGTTGGAGCAAGACGGTTTGCCGCATGGGCCTTCCTTCCACGCGAGCACCTCGCCGGTATTGCGCCCGGCATAGACCACGCCGCCCGCGATGGTGGGCGATGACAAAACGTCGGCCTGGAAACCGTCGCCGAAGAGCACCCATTCCTTGCTGCACGTCGCCTGCCCGCAACCGTCCGCGGCATAGGCGGCAAGGCTCGTCTCCCAGCCGATATAGACGTGGCCGCCATGGATCGCGGGCGAGCCGTTGAAGAAATCGGCGTTGTCGACGCCCTGCCAGAGCGGCGCGCATTGCCTGGCGCCGCAGCCCCTGGCATCGAAGGCGGAGATCGCGTGCTGCGAGCCGATATAGACGACGCCGTTCGCGATCGCGGGCGAGGATTGGAACACGGCGCTGCCGAGATCGCCGGTCCATTTCGGCTTGCAGACGGATTTGCCGCCACAGCCCTTGGCCTTGAACGCATAGAGCTTGCCGTCGTCGGAGCCGACGAAGACGAAGCCCTTGGCGACGAGCGGCGTGGATTCGATCGAGCCTGCGGTCTGGCCTACCCACAACGGCTGGCACTGCGCCGTGCCGCAGCCGTCGGCGTTGAACGCATAGAGCCTGCCGTCGAACGCGCCGACATAGACGACGCCATCCGCGACCGTGGGCGAGGATTCCAGGATGGACTGGCTTCCCGCCACGCCTTGCCACAACGGCGCACACACCGACCCGCCGCAGCCCGCGGCCGCAAACGCGTTCAGCTTTCCGGCGGCGCTGTCCGGATCGGTCTGCGATCCGACATAGACGATTCCGTTCGCCACCGTGGGCGAGTCCATGATCTGCGCGAGATTGGTCGACTGCCACAGCGGCGTGTCGCAGAAGCTCGCGCCGCAGCCGTCCGCCGGATAGGCCCACAGCGTGCCGTCGATCGTGCCGATATAGACGACGCCGCCCGCGACGGCGGGTGAAGAGAAGTCGACGATGTCGCCGAGCTGTGCCTGCCAGGCCTGCTCGAGCCGCGGCACGTTCGTCCTGTCCAGCGTCTTCTCGAATTTGTTGACGCCGGTATGGGCGTCGTTGAAGCGGAACTGCGGCCAGTCGATGTCGCCGGCATGCGCGGCGGAGGCGGCCCCGATCAAGATCGATATCAGGATCGGGAAAAACGGGAATTTCATGATGGCCTCCCTCCCGGGGTCGCATCGGAGTGCGGACTGTGCCACAAATCCCGCCTCTCGACCCGGCACAATCTTCGGAGAACCGATATGCGTTTCCTGACCGCGGCCGCGCTTGGCGCCGCCATGTCCCTTACCGCCCTCTCGGCCACCGCCGCGCCCACCGCCCAAGCCAACGCGGCCTATCTTGCTGCGAACGCGAAGAAGAAGGGCGTCGTCCAGGTGACCGCGTTCCAATACCGCGTCCTCGCCTCGGGCAAGGGCGCGCAGCCGGGCCGCCGCGACTGCGCCACGGTCAACTACAAGGGCTCGTTCATCGACGGCAAGGTGTTCGACCAGTCCAAGCCCGGCCAGCCGGTAACCTTCCCGGTCGGCGGCGTCATCCCCGGCTGGACGCTGGCGCTGCAGATGATGCGCGCGGGCGACAAGTGGGAGCTGACCATCCCCTCCGCCCTCGCCTACGGCAAAGGCGGCACGCCCGACGGCACGATCCCGCCCGACCAGACGCTGGTGTTCGAGGTCGAGCTGCTGAAGGTCGCGCCGTCCGAGATGGGGCAGTGCCCGCAATAGTTCGCGAAATCCGGCCGGCGCGTTCGGGCGGTTTTGATAGAGATTGAAGCTTCGACAGCCTGGAGGGCGAGATGAGGGGCAGGATTCTTGGCTACGACGCCGAAACCTTCAAAGGCGTGCTGAGCGGCCACGACGGCCAGCGCTACGATTTCGTCGATTCCGACTGGCGCGGCACCGGCGATCCGCGGCCCGGCACGGAAGTCGATTTCCAGATCGACAACGGCACCGCGAAGGACGTCTTCCCGTTCGTCGAGACGGTGCCGCAATACGTCCCGCCGCCCCAACCGCAATACGTGCCGCCGCCGCAATACGCGCAGCCGGTTCCGCCTTACGGCCAGCCGGTGCCGCCCTACGGCCAGCCGCAGCAGCCCTATCCGCAGCCGGGCCAGCCCTACGCACAACCGGCTCCGCCTTACGGCCAGCCCTACGCTCCGTCGCCGGGGGCCTATGCGCCCGGCTTCGCGCCGCCCGGCTACGCGCCGCAGGTCGAGCCGCACAATGGCAGCCTCGGCCATGTGCTGTTCTCGTTCCACGGCCGCATCAGCCGGTCGGAATACTGGTTGAAGGGCGTGCTGCTCGGCGGCTTCTTGTGGGGCATCGCCATCGTCGTCGGCGTCATGATCGACGGCGCCCTGGGGAACATCAACCTCAACAGCCCCGACGACCCCAACTCCCGCGGCGCCATCGTCGGCGCGCTTGTCCTTTTGTTCGGGTTGTTTTGGCCGAACCTGGCGATCCAGGTGAAGCGTTGGCACGACCACGACAAGAGCGGCTGGTTCGTGCTGATCAATCTGATCCCGATCGTCGGCGCGGTCTGGTCGTTCATCGAGCTCGGATGCCTGCGCGGCACCATCGGCCCCAACCGGCACGGCGCCGACTCGGTCCCGCATTATTGATGCAACGTCGATCCTTCTCCGTAAGGACGGGGGAGAATGATCAGTGCGCCGCGTGCAGGCGCGATTTCATGTCGAGCAGCTCGCCCAAAAGCGCTTCGAGCTTGGCGCGCTCTTCCTGCGCCAGCGACGCCGACGTCATCTCGCCATGCGCGCGCTCGACCATCGCCTGGGCGGCGCGGGCGTAGCGCGGCTCGTCGTCGGCCGGCGTCTCGAACTCGATTTCCCGCGGCGCGTCGTCTTCGCGCGGATTCTCGAACACCACGATGTTCGACGGCGGCGCGCTGCTCGCATAGGCCGCGCGGCCGAGCTCGGCGACATAGCGCTGGCCGCGGTCGCGCATCACCTTCTGCGCGCCCTTGATCGTGAAGCCTTCGCGATAGAGCAGCGTGCGGATGCCGCGAAGCAGATCGACGTCCTCGGGCCTATAGTAGCGCCGGCCGCCGGCGCGCTTGATCGGGCGCACCTGCGCGAAGCGGCTTTCCCAGAAGCGCAGCACGTGCTGCGGCATGTCGAGCTCGAGGGCGACTTCGCTGATCGTGCGGAAGGCTTCCGGCGACTTCTCGCGAAGGACGGCGCTTGCCAGCATCGCCATCAGTCGTCACCGCCTTCGGGCGGCGCCTGACCGTTGATCACGGCCTTGAGCACATGGCTCGGACGGAAGACGAGCACGCGGCGCGGCGCGATCGGCACTTCGTCGCCGGTCTTGGGATTGCGGCCCATGCGCTGCGACTTCTGCCGCACCGCGAAGGTGCCGAACGAGGAGAGCTTGACCGTCTCGCCCTTCGAGAGCGCGGAACAGAGTTCTTCGAGGATGTCCTCGACCATCTGCGCGGACTCGTTGCGCGACAGGCCTACGGCCTGAAAGACGGCTTCGGTCAGATCCGCGCGGGTGAGCGTGTTAGCGGACATGTTGGCGGGCGACTCCCTTCCTCGGCCTCGAAGTTAGGGGGAAGGGAATTTGCCGTCAACGTCAAAGGGTTGGGGGGCGAAGTTGAGCTGGGGATTACCAGCGCACGAGTCCGGCGCCCCAGGTGAAGCCCCCGCCCATGGCCTCCAGGAGCACCAAATCGCCGCGCTTGATCCGGCCGTCCTCGACCGCCGTCTGCAGGGCCAGCGGCACCGAGGCCGAGGAGGTGTTGCCGTGGACCGCCACCGTCGAGATGACCTTATCGGGCGGGATCCCGAGCTTGCGGGCCGTCCCATCCAGGATGCGCTGGTTGGCCTGGTGCGGCACGAACCAGTCGATGTCGGCGACGGCGAGGCCGGCTTCCGCCGCCGAGGCCTCTATGGCGGCCGAGATATTGGTCACCGCGTGCTTGAAGACTTCCTTGCCCTTCATGCGCAGATGGCCGGTCGTCTGGGTCAGCGAGGGGCCGCCGTCGACATAGAGCAGGTCATGCAGCCGCCCGTCCGAGAACAGCTTGGTGTTGAGCACGCCGCGGTCGGCATTGGTCCCCTCGCCCTCGCGGGCCTGCATCACGAAGGCGCCGGCGCCGTCGCCGAAAAGGACGCAGGTGGTGCGGTCGGTCCAGTCGAGAAGCCGCGACATCGTCTCGGCGCCGATCAGCAGCACGGTCCTGGCCTGCCCCGCCTTGATGAAATTGTCGGCGACCGAGAGCCCGTAGATGAAGCCCGAGCACACCGCCTGGACGTCGAAGGCGGCGCCGCGCGACATGCCGAGCCGGGACTGCACCACGGTCGCGGTCGCGGGGAATGTCTCGTCGGGCGTCGTCGTGGCCACCACGATCAGGTCGAGCTCGCCCGCGTCGATGGCGGCGTCCTTGAGCGCCGCGCGCGCGGCGGCGACCGCGAGCATCGACGTGGTCTCGCCGGGCAGTGCGATGCGGCGCTCGCGGATGCCGGTGCGCTCGCGGATCCATTCGTCGCTGGTGTCGACGCGCTTGGAGAGCTCGTCGTTGGTGACGACGTTGTCAGGCAGGCTGATGCCGGTGCCGATGATCTCGGATCGGATCACGAAGCGGCCGCCTCGGGCACCGCGTGGCCTAGATGCGCGCGGTCGGCGACGATGCGGGCGATGATGCCCGATTGCGCCATGTCGACGGCCATGTCGAGGGCGCTGGCGAAGCCCATCGCATCCGTGCCGCCATGGCTTTTCACGACGATGCCGTTGAGGCCCAGGAATATCCCGCCATTCGCCGAGCGCGGATCGAATTTGCGGCGCAGCGCCTTCAGCGCGCCCGAGGCGAGCAGGCCGCCGATACGGCCGAGCAGCGAGCGCGTCAACGCCGCGCGCAGGAAGCCGACGAACATCTTGGCGGTGCCCTCCGCCGTCTTGAGCGCGATGTTGCCGGTGAAACCGTCCGTCACCACGACGTCGACCGTGCCCTCGGCGATGTCGTCGCCCTCGACGAAGCCGTGGAACTCGATCGGCAGCGACGCATTGCGCAGGATGTTGGCGGCCGACTTGACCGAGTCATGCCCCTTCACGTCCTCGGAGCCGACATTGAGGAGGCCCACGCTCGGTCGCTCCAGCCCCAGGATCGCGCGCGCGAAGGCTTCGCCCATCACGGCGAAGTCCACGAGCTGCTCGGCATCCGACGAAACGTTGGCGCCGACGTCGAGCACGACGCTCTGCCCGCGCTTGGTCGGCCAGATGGCCGCAATGGCGGGGCGCGAGATGCCTTCGAGCACGCCGAGCTGGAACATCGACATCGCCATCAAGGCGCCGGTGTTGCCGGCGGAGATCGCGACCTCCGCCTCCTTGTTCTTCACCGATTCGATCGCGCGCCACATCGAGGTGTTGCGGCCGCGGCGCAGCACGATGCTCGGCTTGTCCTCCATGCGCACCTGCTCCGCGGTGTGGCGGATGGCGACGCGCGGGCCGAGCTTGGCGTGCTTGGCGACCAGCGGCGCGAGCTGCGTCTCATCGCCGTGCAGGATGAACTTCGCGGTCGGATGGCGCAGCACCGAGCGGCCGAGCGCGGCGATGACCACGCCGGGTCCGGCATCGCCGCCCATCGCATCGATGGAAACTGTCAGTTCACGCGCCAAATCGCTTGAGCCTCTCGGGCCGACGATTATGTCACAACTGTCAGGCTTTGGCCTTGATCACTTCACGGTCTTTGTAGTGGCCGCAAGCGCCGCAGATATGGTGCGGCCGCTTCTGCTCGCCGCAATTGGGACATTCCGCATAGTTGGCGGGGGCCAGCGCGTGGTGCGACCGGCGCATGTTCCGCTTGGACGGAGAGGTTTTTCGTTTGGGGACCGCCATCGCGGAAACTCCTGATTTGCCCCGCTTCGGGTCGAATCGTCCTTTTGCGCGACGGGTTTGACGCGCTTTTCGGCCTCTTGCGGGGCGGGCAAAACAAGGCGCGGAGTGAACAGGAAACCGTTTCCGGTTTCAAGCTGCAAAAATCCAGGGATTCCCTGGGTTTTCCTCATTCGTCATGGCCGGGCTTGACGAGATGGGTCTATTTGAGCTTCCCCAGCGCAGCGAAAGGGTGGGCGTCCTCGTCCGTCCCGTCCGTGGGCGGTTCGAACTCGACCCCGGGACAGCGGGGATAGGGATCGATCAGGAGCGCCAGCTCCTCCAGCACGGGCACCGCGAGGTCGTAGTGCAGGCTCGCGATCTCCTCGCGGCCGTCCTCGTCGACCGGCGCGACGTCGCTGTCGAAGGACTTCACCTGGGTGAGGAAGAGGTCCCGCGTGAAGCTGCTCTCGACATGGCTCTTCACCGGCTCGAGCGTCACCACGCAGCTCTGCACGATGTCGGCCGTGAGCACGGCGTCGAGGGAAAAGCGCGTCGGCGTCACCTTGCGCAGGTCGATCTTCGCCCGGAAAGCGTCCAGCGCGTCGATTCCGGCCCATTGCGCGATGCGCGCGCGCTCTTCGTCGCCGGGCGCGATGACGACCTCGTCGTCCGCCTGGCCGAGCCGGCCGAGCTCATAAGGTTGCGCGATCGGGAAATCGCTCATGGCAGCGGCCCGAAATCGACGTCGCCGGAGGCAAGGTCTTCCTCGGCCAGGCGCGCCTTCGCCACAAGCACATAGCGCGCGACGTCCGCGGCGTGGCCGTCCGCTGCGCCGCGATAGAGATTGCGCCCCAGCGCCTGCGTCATCGCGCCCTCGTCCGGGCTTCCGCCATAGGCCTTGAGGCGGCCGTAGAAGGCGTCGGCCATCGCCTTCATCCGCCGCCCGAGCCCCATGTCGCCGGCACCGAGGTCGCGCAGCCCCTCGTCGAAGCTCACGAACAGCGCGTCGGTGAGCGCCTGTGACAAATCGTTAAGACGCTGGGCGCGCAGCCGCTCCAGCACCAGCCAGGCATGCAGCACGATGAGGTCGAAACGGCCGTCTACGGTGTCCGCGACGCCCAGTTTCGCGTAGAAAGCCGGCTCGCGCGCCCGCGACACGATGCCCGCGTTGAGGCGCGCCGCCGCTTTCCGCCAGGCCCTGGACTTGCCAGCGATATTCAGCATGACGACACTTCCGGGGCGGCTTTGTCTTGAATCCGCCCACGCCTGAGGCTAGCACAGCGGACCGGTATGACGAGGTTTGGGATTTCGGCCATGAGAGCGTCAATTCTTTGCATTGCCGCCTGCGCGGTGTTGATGGGATGCGTGCCCGTCGTCAGCCAGCGCGGCTATCTCCAGGACCTCGACAACGAGGCCGGTATCGACCCATCGAGCGACACCAAGACGACCATCCAGCAGCGACTGGGCTACCCGTCCACCGAGGCGACGTTCACCTCGGACGCCTGGTACTATATCTCAAGCGTCGAAAAGCAAATCGCCTTCTTCCACCCGACGGTGGAGTCGCGCGCGATCCTGGCGATCTATTTCGACAAGAACGGCAAGGTCACCGACATCAAGCATTTCACGCTCCAGGACGGCCACGTCTTCGCGCTGGAGAACCGCGAGACGCCGAGCCGCGGACGCGAGCTGACCTTCCTGCAGCAGCTCTTCAACGCAACGCCGGGCGTGCCCATCGGCTCGCCGAACCAGAACCCCGGCCAGAGCGGTCCGCCGGGTGGCGGCGGCGGCGGCGGCGGGTATCCGTAAACAAAACGACCCTCCCCTTGAGGGAGGGTCGAAATCTGCGAAGCAGATTTCGGGAGGGGTTGGTGCAAGACCCCTCCCCGAAAAATTTTTCGCTGCGCTCAAATTTTTCGACCCTCCCTCAAGGGGAGGGTCGACTCATTTCAGAACGCGTGCGCCAGCGTCGCGAGCAGCAGCAGCGCCACGATGTTGGTGATCTTGATCATCGGGTTGACGGCGGGACCGGCGGTGTCCTTGTAGGGATCGCCGACCGTATCGCCCGTCACCGCGGCCTTGTGGGCTTCGGAGCCCTTGCCGCCGTAATGGCCGTCCTCGATGTACTTTTTCGCGTTGTCCCACGCACCGCCGCCCGAGGTCATCGAGATGGCGACGAACAGGCCGGTGACGATCACGCCCATGAGCATCGCGCCCAGCGCGTTGAACGCCTCGGCCTTGTCGTGCGTCACGAAGTAGACGACGACGAAGAGCACGACGGGCGACAGCACCGGCAGCATCGACGGGATGATCATCTCGCGGATCGCGGCCTTGGTCAGCATGTCGACGGCGCGGCCGTAATCCGGCTTCTGCGTTCCCGCCATGATGCCGGGCATCGCCTTGAACTGGCGGCGGACTTCCTCGACCACCGCGCTCGCCGCGCGCCCGACCGCCGTCATCCCCATGCCGCCGAAGAGATAGGGCAGCAGGCCGCCGAAGAAGAGGCCGACCACGACCCAGGGATTGGCGAGGCTGAAGTTGATCTTCTCGATGTTGAGGCCCGCGAAATACGAGTAGATGTCGGAATGCGCGGCGAAGTACTTGAGATCCTCCGTATACGCCGCGAACAGCACCAGCGCGCCGAGGCCGGCGGAACCGATGGCGTAACCCTTGGTCACGGCCTTGGTCGTGTTGCCGACGGCGTCGAGCGCGTCGGTGGTCTTGCGCACGTCGCCTTCCAGGCCCGCCATCTCGGCGATGCCGCCGGCGTTGTCGGTGACCGGACCGAAGGCGTCGAGCGCCACGATCATGCCGGCGAGCGAGAGCATCGTCGACACCGCGATGGCGATGCCGAACAGGCCCGCCAGCAGATAGGTCACGACGATGCCGACGCAGATCACGATCGCGGGCATCGCGGTCGATTCCATCGACACCGCGAGGCCCTGGATGACGTTGGTGCCGTGGCCGGTGACGGAGGCCTTGGCGATCGACTGGACCGGGCGGTAGTTCGTGCCCGTGTAGTACTCCGTGATCCAGATCAGCAGGCCCGTCACCACGAGGCCGACGACGCCGCACTCGAACAGGCTCATGCCGGTGAACTCCAGCCCGCCGCTGGTCGTCAGCACGGCGTGGATGCCGCCCGGGATAATCCATTCGGTCAGCGGCCACAGGCCCACGAGCGACAGCACGCCGGTCGCGATCACGCCCTTGTAGAGCGCGCCCATGATGTTGTTCGACTTGCCGAGTTGGACGAAGAACGTGCCGATGATGGAGGTCAGGATGCACATGCCCGCGATGGCGAGCGGATAGATCATCAGCGCGGTCTTGAGCGAGCCGACGAAGTAGATCGAGGCGAGCACCATCGTGGCGACGGTCGTCACCGCGAAGGTCTCGAACAGGTCGGCCGCCATGCCGGCGCAGTCGCCGACATTGTCGCCCACATTGTCGGCGATGGTCGCCGGGTTGCGCGGGTCGTCCTCGGGGATGCCCGCCTCGACCTTGCCGACCATGTCGCCGCCCACGTCGGCGCCCTTGGTGAAGATGCCGCCGCCCAGACGCGCGAAGATCGAGATCAGCGAGGCGCCGAAGCCGAGGGATACGAGCGAGTCGACGATGATGCGGCCCTGGTGGTCGTCATTGGGATCCAGATGCAGGCCGCCGGTCAGGAACGCGTAGTAGCCCGCAACGCCGATCAGGCCGAGGCCCACCACCAGCATGCCGGTCACCGCGCCCGAGCGGAACGCGACGGACAGTCCCTGCGCCAACCCGTGACGCGCGGCTTCGGCCGTGCGCACGTTGGCGCGGACCGAGACGTTCATGCCGACATAGCCGGCCAGGCCCGAAAGGAAGGCGCCGATGAAGTAGCCGACGGCCTCCTGCCAGCCGAGGAACCAGAAGGCGAGCGCGAAGATCACCACGCCCACGATCGCGATCGTCATGTACTGACGATTGAGGTAGGCGCGCGCGCCTTCCTGGATCGCGGCCGCGATCTCCTGCATGCGCGCGTTGCCCGCGCTCATCGAGAGGACGGACCGGATGGTCCAAACGCCGTAGAGCAGCGCCAGCACGCCCGCTCCCAAAATGAGTTCTAGCTCCAGACCCATGTTCTTGATCCCTGCCTAGCGGATTTTCGGATACTGACCCGGACGGCGTTCGCCGCCGATCCCCATGGCCGGCCGGAATGGACCTACCGCTTCAAGGGCGCGCGACGTATGCCAAAAGCGGGCGCGCGAGGCAATAATCGGAATTGACGCATTTTGTGGGGCCTTCCACAGCCTCCCTGTCATGGCCCGCGAATGCCGGCCACCCAGGTGACGCAGCCCAGCTTTCGCCAGGCCAAGCAGCTTCAACTGGGCGGCCGGCATTCGCGGGCCGTGACAATTTCTTCTGTAAATATCTGACGCGCTTGCATTAATTCCGAAATGAGGCGCCAATCCCCCGCGGGAAGCGGGGGCGGATCCTCATGTGGAATCGGATACCGGTCATCGTCAGAGCCGTCGTCACCGGCATCCTGGTAGGGCTCATCGCGGCCAATCTCTGGCCCGTCTTCCTGTTCAAGCTGGGCATGCCCACCGCGGCCGCGGTCGAGGCGGTGTTCCTGGCCGTCTATGTCTGGTGGGTCCGCGGCGGCGGGCCGCCCAGGTCGTGGAAGACGGCGCGCGCCAAGAACTTCCGCAGCCGCAAGCTTTCCGCGCGCGACTGGACATGGGGGCTGATCGCGGCGGTCGGAATCGCTGCGAGCGTGCATGCGGCCATCGTGGTCCTGTTCCGCCTCGTCCCCTTCCCGGCCGCGGCGTTCCATCGCGGCTACGACCTTTCCTTCATCCCGACGCGTGAGATGCAGCTTCTGGCCTGCGTCGTCTCAGCCGCGTCTGCCGGCATCTGCGAGGAGACGGGTTTCCGCGGCTATATGCAGGTGCCGATCGAGAAACGCCACGGTGCCTTCGTCGCGATCTTCATCTCCTCGTTGTTCTTCATGGCGATCCATCTGACGAAGGACTGGTCGCTGATCGGGATGGTGCCGATCGTCTTCGTCGCGGGCGTGCTCTACGGCACGCTCGCCTGGGCGTCGAAGAGCCTCGTCTTCGGCATGATCGGCCACACGATCATGGATATCGGCCTGTTCGCCTATTGGTGGACGCAGATCCTGGGGACATTCTCGCAGCGCCCGATCTCCGAAACCGGCATGGATCAGAATTTCTGCATTGAATGCACCGCACTAGGTGCAGCGCTGGTCATCGCGCTGGGTGCAATCGTGCGGCTGCGCTCATTGCGGCCTGTTTAACCCCCAGGTTGATTGGCGAAGCAACTTTTGGTAGTGTTCCTCATATATTCGCATCGGGGGGCGGTATGCATAGTTCAATCTCGTGCAGATTTCTGTCGTTCGTCGCCGCAGTCGGACTGGTGCTCTCGGCGAACTCCGCTTCACCGCGGACGTTGAACATCCCCCCCGTCATGCAACAGACACCGGAATGGTGCTGGGCCGCATCTTCCGAGATGGTATTGAAGTACTACAGGTTTCCAAACTTGAACCCGGCGGGCAACTATCAATGCGGCGTTGTCGGCGCACAGGGCGGATATTGCGCGGCGAGTTGCGCAATGTGCCTCAACGCCGGAGGGACGACGGATCGAATCGCGGCGGTTATTCAGGCGTATCAGAATTATGCGCAGATGCTTCGGCACTACAGCAATTCGGACTTCAGTCCAGCCGCGGTCGGCGTTCTGTCGGAACAGGAAATCATCGATTCCATAGATGCAAACGCGCCGATCATCGCCGGAATCTCGCCCACCATCCCGTTCCCGCCAAATCTGGGCTTCAGCCAGCACGCGGTCGTCATTGTCGGCTACGACGGCGATGCCGACAATCTCGACGTGATCATAAACGATCCCTTCCCCTATCCGGGGTTCGCGGTTCCCTATGTGCAGGCCGGCGGCCGGCGCTTGACGTACGGAAGATATGAACTTCCCTATCAGACCTTCGTCGATCACTTCGACTACGGCAATTCAATCACCTTCAACTAGCCGACCTGTCTCATTTATCCGGCGGCGTTGAAGAGGCCGGTGCGGACGGCAGTAGCAATGGCGCAAGCAGCGCGTGGTTCCATGCGCATCGATTCTGAGCGTTCAGCCAAACAGCTCCCGGCTGAAAGTACGCGGCACGCACATAGGGAGGCATCGGAAGAGTGACAAGTTCGTGAGACCATCGGGAGACAATGCCGTCAAGACCGCTACACTGCCCATAGGTCCCCTCGGTCACCATCCAATCGCCTAAGATCAATATGCGTTCGACCTGCATAGCGTCGGAATCTGCTTTACCGAGCGCTGTCTGGAAGTCGTTCCGGACGTCGCGCATCGCATCCGCGTCACCCAATTGGGCACGCGCCTTCGCGCGCATTCGCAAGGTTTCCACGGTCATGTAGGTGCCGCGCGCGACGCCGACCGCATCGTTGGCCAGCGCCAGCGAGGCTGCGGGATCTATCTGATATTCGAACGTTGATAAGACGACGAAATCTGCCGTGCCGAGGCGTTTTTTTACAGACGGCAGCAAATTCATCGCATCATTGGCAACGCTCATAGCTTGAGCCTGGGCCGCCATCGATTTCTGCAGCGGGCCGTCGAGGCCCCCTTGTATGAGCGGCATCAAAGAAGTGAGTTGCTGAACATCACTTTCGAATTCACGGTACTGCTTGTCTTGCTGCTCCTCAGGCTGAGAAATAATTTTGTCGTAAACCGTGAAACCGCCATTCGCCGTTGATAGAACGAAGCCGATGACGGCCGCCCACAATGTTATATTTTCCTTGTTGGACCCCGTTGTCAGGGACTTCCAGAATTTGGATTTCGCCATTTCAACACCCCCGAGCGAAATGAACAATAGCTACTTATAATTGAGAACCATATGTGTCGTCAAACCAGCCTGCGAAGGGTGTTCGGCCTCGGGCAGAACTGAACGTCGATAGACTGCAGCGGATGAGTGCGGCGCGCTCGGGCTCGCCCTCGTCGTCACGCTGATCGCGATCGTGCAGCTGCGCCGGCGGACGACCTGACTGCGGCGCGGGCCAGCGCGACCTTCATCGCGGCGCCGAGCGCGTTGTAGTCGTAGGGCTTGCGGATGATCGGGAACTCGTGGCCCACGCGTTCGGCCGCGCTGCTGTAGCCGGTGGCGAGCAGCACGGGGAGCCGCGGATAGCGCTCGCGCATCGTCCGCGCCAGCGCCAGCCCGTCCATGTCGCCCGGCATGACGATGTCGCTGAAGACGAGGACGATATCGTCGCGGCGCGCCAGGATGTCGAACGCCGCGGCAGGCCGGTCCGCGCGCACCACGTGATAGCCCAATTGCTCCAGCATCAGCGTGCTGACCTCGCCGACCTCGGTATTGTCCTCGACGACGAGCACGAGCCCCTTGCCGCGCACCGCGTCGCCCATGGGCACCGGCAGGTCGGGCGGCACAGCGCTCGCCTGCGAACGCGGCAAGTAGAGCGTGACGGTCGTGCCCTCGCCCGGCTTGCTCGCGACGTGCACGTCGCCGCCCGACTGCCGCGCGAAGCCGTAGACCTGGGAAAGCCCGAGCCCGGTGCCCTTGCCGACTTCCTTGGTCGTGAAGAACGGCTCGAAGACCTTGGCCAGCACGTCGGGGGCGATGCCGGTGCCGGTGTCGCCGAGCGACAGCGCCACGAATTCGCCGTTTAGAGGCATCGCCCTGCCGTCGAGGACGAGGTTCTGCGCCCGCACGCCGAGCGTGCCGCCGTTCGGCATCGCGTCGCGCGCGTTGACGGCGATGTTGACGAGCGCGAGCTCGAACTCGCTCGGATCCGTCTCCACGCGCCAGGTATCCTTCGGAATCGACATGTCGAGCCTGATCGCGCCGCCGACGGAGCTTTCGAGCAGGTCGCGCACCGAACTCAGCCGCTCGGCGAGGTCGATGGTGACGTTCTCCAGCCTCTGGCGCCGCGCGAAGGTGAGGAGCTGGCGCGTGAGGTTGGCGCCGGTCTGCGCCGCCTGCTCGATGGCGTCGAGCGAGCGGACGTCCTTGGCATTCTTGGCCTCCCCGGCGCGCAGGCGCATGAGCTGCACCTGTCCCTTCACGATCATCAGCAGGTTGTTGAAATCGTGCGCGACGCCACCGGTGAGATGGCCGATCGCCTCCATCTTCTGCGATTGGGCGAGCTGCACCTGGGCGCGCTCGAGCTGAAGCTGGGCCTCGCGCTTCTCCGTCATGTCGCGCGTGATCTTGGCGAAGCCGAGCAGGTTGCCCTCCTCGTCGTGCACCGCGTCGAGCACCGCGAAGGCCCAGAAGCGGCTGCCGTCCTTGCGCAGCCGCCAACCCTCGGTCTCGTAACGGCCGTACTCGCGCGCGACGCGCAGCGCGTTCATCGGGACGCCGGCCTCGCGGTCCTCGGGCGCGAAGAACTCCGAGTAGTTCCTCCCCACGATCTCCTGAGCGGTATAGCCCTTGATGCGCGCGGCGCCTGCGTTCCAGCTCGCCACCGTGCCCTGCGGATCGAGCATGTAGATCGCGTAGTCGGTGACGCTCTCCACGAGAAGGCGGAAATTGCGCTCGCTGTCGCGAAGCTGCGCGATCGCCTGCTTCGTCTCCGCGGTTTGCGCCGAGGCATTGCTCGCGAGCATCGCGCCGTCACTGCGCAGGAGCGCCTCGACCCTCCTGCGGCGCTCGATCTCGTCCTGGGCGGCGCGATAGAGCCGCGCGTTGTCGATGGCGATGGCGGCGTGCGCCGCGATGCCTTCGGCGAGCATCTCGTGCTCGGCGGTGAAGCGGCCGGGTTGCGGATGGCCGAAGAACAATCCGCCCACCACCTTGCCCGAGCGCGACACTACGGACACGGCAAGATAGGAGCGCACCGCGGGACAGCCCTCGCCGTAATGCGCGTCCTTGGTGATGTCGTCGGAGCGGACAACCGCCTTGCCCGCGAAGGTCGGCGCGAACACTTTCGCGTCACGCGGCAACTGGAAGGCCGGGCCCCCTTCCTTCGCCGCGCAAGATATGGAGCTTTCGGCCGCCGCGTTCCGGTCATTGTAGAAAAACGAACCGAAGGCCGCGCCGGTGATCTCCGTCGCCGCGTCGGTCACGACCTGGACCGCGCGCTCCAGATTGAGCTCGGAGGCGATCTCCTTGCCAACCCGGAGCAGGATTTCGAGCCTTTTGGCTTCTTCTCCGCCCCCGCCCATCGATGCCATTAACTACGCCAGCCTTCTGCCTACAGCCCTTCGCAACGAGGGAGAACGTACAGGGACTAACCAAGTTCCGTCCAAAAAGTGATATATTTTCGTCGGTCTTCGAGGCGATGCAGCGCTCATGAGCAAGAAAGTCGCGGACGGCATTCTACGCGGCCTGGAACAAGCACTCGCTTACGTCAGGGGCGAGGCGGACATCTCCAAATATCGCGTGCATACACCGCAGAGCATCAAAGCGGCGCGCGATGCGCAAGAAACGCATGGCGAAAAAGCGGCGCAGCAGTTCGGCTTCGGGATGAACGCTCATCCACCCTAGTGTCATGGCCCGCGAATGCGGGCCACCCAGGTGACGTCTTCTCCTCATTTTAAAAAAATCGTCATCACCCGGTCGCGCTTTTCGCGCGATCCGGGTGATCCAATTTTGCGCTGGTTGCCAAGATGGGTCGCCCGGACGCGTGCGCGCCGGGCGATGACGATTTTGTTTTTGAGAGCGTGCAGAACCCACCTGGGTGGCCCGCATTTGCGGGCCATGACATTCAATTTGATTGCATCGAGTTGAATACGAAGCAGCCTGGCAATCTCACACCAGTCGCGACTGATGCACCGCCGCCGCGATGAAGCTGGTGAAGAGTGGGTGGGGCTCGAGCGGGCGCGACTTCAGTTCGGGGTGGAACTGGACGCCGATGAACCAGGGGTGATCCGGGATCTCCATGATCTCGGGCAGGCGCTTGTCGGGCGACCAGCCTGAGACCTTGAAGCCCTGCTTCTCCAATAGCGGCGTGTATTCGGTGTTGACCTCATAGCGGTGGCGGTGGCGCTCGCTGATGGCGGTCGTGCCGTAGACCTCCGCGACGCGGCTTCCCGGCGTCAGCACCGTGTCGTAGGCGCCCAGCCGCATCGTGCCGCCGAGGTCGCCGTTCTTCTCCCGCTTCTCGAGCGCGTTGCCCTTCACCCATTCGGTCATCAGCCCGATCACGGGATGCTTGGGCGTGCCGTTCTCGCTGGTGCCCGCGCCCTCCAGCCCCGCGAGATCGCGCGCCGTCTCGATCACCGCCATGTGCAGCCCATAGCAGATGCCGAAGAACGGCACCTTGCGCTCGCGCGCGAACTTGACCGCCTCGATCTTGCCTTCGACGCCGCGCTCGCCGAAGCCGCCGGGCACGAGGATGCCGTGCACGTTCTCGAGGAACGCAGCGGCGTCGTCGCGCTCGAAGATCTCGCTGTCGATCCAGTCCAGATGGACCTTCACGTTGTTGGCCACGCCGCCATGGGTCAGCGCCTCGCTCAGGGATTTGTACGAGTCCTTGACCTGGATGTACTTGCCGACGACGGCGATGCGCACCTCGCCCTGCGGCTTCTTCACCCGCTCCACGACCTGCTCCCAGCGCGTGAGATCGGGCTGGGGCGCGTCGTCGATGTGGAAATGCCTGAGCAGCTGGGTATCAAGACCGACCCGGTGATAGGCGATCGGGACGCGATAGATCGTGTCGAGGTCGAGCGCGGGGATGACGCGCTCCGGGGCCACGTTGCAGAACAAGCCGATCTTGCGCCGGTCGTCCTCCGGGATCGGATGCGAAGCGCGGCACAGAAGGATGTCCGGCTGGATGCCGATGGCGCGCAGCTCCTTGACGGAATGCTGCGTCGGCTTGGTCTTGAGCTCGCCGGCCGCCTCGATATAGGGCACGAGCGTCAGATGGATGAACGCGGTGCGGTCGCGGCCGAGATCGTTGCCGAGCTGGCGGATCGCCTCGAAGAACGGCAGGCCCTCGATATCGCCGACCGTGCCGCCGATCTCCACCAGCAGGAAGTCGAGATCCTCGGTCCCCGACATCACGAATTCCTTGATCATGTCGGTGACGTGCGGGATCACCTGCACGGTGCGGCCGAGATAGCCGCCCTTGCGCTCCTTCTCGATCACCTGGCTGTAGATGCGGCCCGAGGTGATGTTGTCGGCCTTGGACGACGAGACGCCAGTGAAGCGCTCATAGTGGCCGAGATCGAGGTCGGTTTCCGCCCCGTCGTCGGTGACGTAGACCTCGCCGTGCTGGAACGGCGACATGGTCCCAGGATCGACGTTGAGATAGGGGTCCAACTTGCGCAGGCGCACGGAAAAGCCGCGTGCCTGCAGAAGGGCTCCGAGAGCCGCGGAAGCGAGACCTTTCCCAAGTGAGGAGACCACGCCGCCGGTGATGAAGATCAACCGCGCCATGGAAGGCCACCATGTCGAAAACGATCCGCGCACTCAAGCGCAAAGTTTCGATGCGCGAAACGCCTGATATGCAACGGTTTCGAGCGTTAACGCGGGCGGGTCCGCCGCGCCCCGGCACAGAATCACACCGCGCGCCGCTCGGCCGGATAGGCTTCGCGATTCTGTATCGCGGGCGTGCCTTCCGCGAAGTGGGTACGCCAGGAATTGGTGGGGAAGTGGAACTCGTCGTGGAACCAGGGCATGGATTTGCGCTGGAAGACGGTATCGCGCAGGAAATCGATCGCCGCGCGCACCGACCATTTCTTGGCCACGTCGCGCTGGAAGCTCATGAAGACCGGCGCGGGCAGGTGCAGGCCCAGATCCAGCGGCACGAAGTCGTCGCCCATCGCCATGACATAGGTCGGCAAGAGCGCGATGCCCACGCCCTGGCGCACCGCTTCCGCCAAGGGCCCGCTCTGGTTGGTGAGCAGCGGCGCCGTCTGCAGCGGCGCCCCCTTCAGCCAATGCGACCAGGGCCCCTTGTCGACGCGATAGGCGCTCATCTCGAGCATGCGGTGGTGGGCGAGGTCGGCGATGGTCCTGGGCGCGGGATGGCACGCAAGATAGGCGCGCGAGGCGAAGGGCACGAAATGCATCATCGCCACGCGGATCGCGACGGGATCGACCTCGACCGGCTCGTAGTAGTGGAACTGGATGTCGAAGGACTCGTTCTTGCCCGCCGTCGAGTCGTGCGACACGAACAGCTTGAGCTCGATGTTGGGATGCAGCTCGTAGAACTTGCCCAGGAAGCGCGGCATCCAATAGGTCGCCAGCCCGTCGCCCATGACGATGCGGCAATCGCCTTCTATCCGCCCCTGGTTGGTGCCCACGCTGCGCGAGGCGCGCGCCAGCGAATAGCCCGCCGCGGTCACGTCGTTGAGGATGCGCCGCCCGTGATGGGTGAGCCTCGGGCCCGTGCGGTCGCGGTCGAACAGGCGGATGCCGAGGCGCTTCTCCAGGCGCGACAGGCGGCGGCTCGCGGTCGGCTGGCTCAACCCAAGGCGCAGCGCCGCGCGGTTGACGCTGCCCGTCTGGACCACGGCCAGGAAGATGCGGAAGTCGTCCCAGGACAGCCCCTGCGGCAGGTCCTCATCCAAAGATCCCGCATAACGCAATTCATTTTCTTCGGTATGTAGCCCGCGGGCCATGATGCAACCCTATGTCGGTGCAATGCCGGTCTAACACGCCCTTAAGGCGAATATCAAACCGGCAGTACCGCCGGGGGGCGTGTGGCGTTGGTCGGAACTGTCTTCGAAAACAAAGGACTGGGCGCAACTCCCGCTAAGCGGGAAAAATCCGCAATGCATCCGGATGGAGACATCATCGTCGTCCGTATGGCGCGATATGACGAAATCGGCGCTCTCCATGCCTTGACCGTCCGCGAGATCGGCCCCTCGGTTGCACCTTGCGAAGCCATGCAGCGCGTATGGCGCCACAACTCGGAGAGCCTCTGGACGATCCATCGCCGCACGCCGCCGGACGGTGCCGACCGCCTGGCGGGCTATTTCGGCTTCCTCCATCTCAACGCCGCCGGTCTTGGGGCCCTTGAGGCGCGCAGCTTAAACGGACGCGCGCCCGACCTCGCGCTCCTTGCCGCTGCCGGCGAGCGGCCGGCCGCGATCTATGTCTGGGCCGGCATCGCCCGGAAGGTGCGCGTGCTGGCTGAGATGCTGGTCGCGCGCGGGCTCGGCGCCCAACGCTATGGCGGGCTTCCGATCTACGCGACCGCGGGCACCTTGGGCGGCCTCAAATGGCTCAACCATCTGGGCGAGGCCGATCGCGGGCCCGAAGAGAACGCGCTCGGCAAGATCTTTCGCATCGACACCGTGCGCGCCGTCACGGCCCGCACCAAGGACGATGCCGCATAACGGCGCCGGATGAAGAAGAGGGCCTTGGGGGGCTTTCGATGAACGACGACACGGAAGAGCTTTCGGACTACCGCATCCTGCTCGCCTGCATCCGCAGGCGATTGAAGACCTACGGCCTCACCGAAGCGCTCGACAGCCTCGAACGCCTCGACCGCGCGATCCTGCAGGCGATCGTGGAGCAGGAGGTGGAGTTCAGGACGATAAATTGAGCCCGACCCTTCCTCGATGGAGGGTCGTTTAGCTACCGCGGCAGCGGTATCGCCGGAGCCTTGGCGGGGGCCTTGGTGGTGCTGGACGCGGGCGGCGGCGTGGTGTCGAGGATCGAGTGCTCGTCGCGGCCGCGCAGCGAGAGCAGCGTCAGGCCGAGGCAGGTCAAAAAGAACAAGATCGCCAGGATCCCCGTGGTCCGCGTCAACGTGTCGGCCGCGCCGCGCGGCGAGAACAGCCCGCCCAGGCCGCCGCCGCCGCCTCCGCCCATGCCCAGCGCGCCGCCTTCCGAGCGCTGCAGCAGGATGACGACGATCAGGCCGATCGACACGAACAACTCGACAAGGATCAAAAGCGTCTGCATGACGAACTCCGCATTCGGGCGCGGGGTTTAGAGGAAAACGGGGGCAAGTTCCACCCTCCCCTTGAGGGAGGGTCGAAATTCGCGCAGCGAATTTCGGGGAGGGGCCTTTGCCAAGCCTACCCCTCCCCGAAAAAATCCTCGCTTCGCTCGATTTCTTCGACCCTCCCTCCCGGCTCCGCCTTCGGCTACGCCGCGGCATGAGATTCTTCCGGCACGCCGAAGCTGAAAGCGGAGGCGGCAAGGGGAGGGTCAATCTACGACGCCAGCTTCTCGGCCTCGCGCGCGCGGATCAGGGCCATGGTGGCGTCGATCTCGCGCAGGCTTTCGTCGGGCGAGCTCTCGGGGCGGAAGAGCTGGTTGAGGCTCAGCGCCGCGTGACCCAGAAGATGCATCGAGGCGTTGCGGTCGACGCCCAGCTCCAGCCCCTCCACCGCCGCCTGGATGGACTCGCACCAGCCCACCGCCTGGTCGAAATCGGCAGCGCGCGCGCGCTTGGCGATGGCGCCGGCGAGGCCCGCGATCTTCCTGAGCTCCTCCCCGGCGGTGCCGCGGCCGGCGATCTTGTCCTGCATCAGCCGCCACTGGATGCAGGCCTGGAACGCGTCGCGGCGCATCTTCTCGCTGTTGAGCACCTCGCGCGCCGCGCGCAGCTCGAGCTCGAGACGCTGGGCGGTCTCCTCGGGGGTGAGGCGGTCGCGCGCTTTCATCTTGAGCGAGTTCGGCGCGTCGAACAGCTCGGCATTGGAGGGACGCGCCTGGTCGCGCCGGCGGTCGGGGCCTACATAGTCGGTGGTGACCACGAAGCCCTTGCGGCGCTGGATGTGGGTCTCGATGCGGCTTCCCAGAAGCGCGGTCGAGAACGGGCGCAGCAGCAGGTCGTCGGCGCCGGAATTGACCACGCGGGCGATCAGGGCTGCGTTCTTCTCCCAGGCGGTGGCGATGATGACGATGAAGGGGTTATGGCCCTCGCCGCCCTGCCTCAGCGCCTGGATCGTGGCGCAGAGCTCCAAATCGGCGCCCTGCATCTCGCACAGGGCGAGGTCGGGCGGACGCTTGCGCAGATATTCGCCGAACGCTTTCGCCGTCGGCACGGTCTCGATCTTGCGGAAGCCCAGCGTGTAGAGCACCGCGCGCGTCGCCATGCGGTTGGGCGCGATGGGATCGTACACCAACGCCTCAGCGGTATCGTAGGAGAGCCTCATCATGCACGCGCGCAATCGTTCACGGCGCGTAAAAAATGCCATGCGGGGCGTTAAGGAACGGTGGCGACGATTGGTTAAGAACTTGCCGCCGCGATGGCGAGAAAATCCCGTGCTTTCAAGCTTGCGCCGCCCACCAGGGCGCCGTCGACATCGGCGAGCGCGAGAATCTCGCGCGCGTTGGCGGGCTTGACCGAGCCGCCGTAGAGAATGCGCATCCCGGCCGCATCGGCGAAGCGCGCCGCCAGCCGGGCACGGATATGGCCATGCATCTCCACGATCTCGGCATTGGTCGGCGTGCGCCCCGTGCCGATGGCCCAGACGGGCTCGTAGGCCAGCGTGGTGTTCTCAGGCGAGGCGCCGTCCGGCACGCTGCCCGCGATCTGGCGCGTGACGACGTCGAGCGCATGCCCGCCCAGGCGCTCGGCCTCCGTCTCGCCGATGCAGATGATGGCGAGAAGCCCGGCGCGCCACGCCGCGCGCGCCTTGGCGGCGACCACGGCATCGCTTTCGCCGTGATGCTGGCGGCGCTCGGAATGGCCGACGATCACGGCCACGGCGCCCGCGTCCTTCAGCATCTCAGCGCTGACGTCGCCGGTGAACGCGCCCGAGACTTGCGCACGACAGTCCTGTCCGCCGATCGGCACGGCGCCTTTCGCGGCCGCGCGCGCGATCAGCGTCGCTGGCGGGCAGATGAGGATGTCGGCATCGGCGGGCTTGGCCTCGCGGATCGCGTCCAGCTCGGCGAGCGAGGCGCCCGTCCCGTTCATCTTCCAATTGCCGGCGATCAGTTGGCGCATGTTTTCCTCAGCGGACGATTTCGACGAGCAGGACCCAGGCATTGATCACGGTGGCGATCAGCGAGGCGATCACGCCCGGCACCATCCAGGCAACCGCGTCGGGCCGACCTGCCCACATCAGCACGCCCGAAGTGACGATCGGCAGGCTCGAGATCTGGGTGAGCGCGAGCCGCGTGAAGAGCGAGCGCTTCGGCACCAGGCCCTTCTGGCGCCCCAGCGTGCGCAGCTGGATGACGAGCGGCACGAGCCACATCGCCGCACCCGTCGCCATCACCTCGACGGCGAGCTGGCCCGGGGGCTGGCGCGGCACGAGCATGTAGCTCGACACGATCAGCACGCCGGTGGGCGCGACCAGCGTCTCGGCCGCGCGGCCCGGCAGCCACGGATAGGCGATGATCCGCGCCAGGTTGATCGAGATCGCCACGATCACGAAGCCGGCCAGCGCCGCCGACGCGCCCACCTCCGCGACGAAGAAATCCGACCACTCGGCCATGAAAACCCCTAGAAGAACCCGCCTTGCCCCGCGTGGGCCCCCTCCCTATCATCCGCCGCCTTTTGCCGCCAACACCCTTCGAGGAACTCAATGCTTCAGCAAATGCGGACCTTCACCAAGTCCTGGGTCGCCAACCTGTTCCTGGGCTTGATCGCGCTGAGCTTCGTGGCCTGGGGCATCGGCGACATGTTCCGCACCCGCGTCGACACCAACATCGTCACGATGGGGTCGTCGGAAATCTCCTACGACTCGTTCACGCGCGACTACCGCAACGTCCTGCGCAACGAGAGCGCCCGCGCCGGCCGTCAGGTGACGCCGGAGGACGCGCGCAAATCGGGCCTCGGCCAGGCGGTCTTCGACCAGATGGTGACCAGGCTCGCCATGGACAATCTGGTGAACGAGCTCGGGCTGACCGTCGCCGACGACGACGTCGTCTCGCGCGTGCACAAGATCTCGGCCTTCAACGGCCCGCTCGGCACCTTCGACCGCAACGTCTTCCTCTCCACCCTGCAGCAGCGCGGCTACACGGAGGCCGATTTCATCTCCGCGATCCGCGGCGACGTGGCGCGCGGGCAGCTTCTCGCGCCGGTCGAGGCGGGCTTCAGCGTGCCCGACGGCTACGCCCACGCGCTCTTCACCTACGCGACCGAGCTGCGCGCGGCGGAATACGTCACCGTGTCGGTGCAGGCGCTGGGCAAGATCGAGCCGCCGAGCGACACGGTGCTCGCGGCCTATATCAAGGCGCACGCGAACCAGTTCAGCACGTCCGAGTTCCGCTCGGTTTCGGTCGCGATGCTGGGCAGCGACGACATCGCGCCCACCCTCAAGGTCAGCGACGCGCAAATCGCCAAGCAGTACAGCGACGACAAGGCCACCTACGTCGTGCCCGAGAAGCGCGACGTGCAGCAGATCACCTTCCCGACCGAAGACGCGGCCAAGCAGGCGCGCGCCAAGATCGACAGCGGCCTGGCCTTCGAGGCGACCGCGTTCCAGGCCAAGCTCACCGTCGACGACCGCAACGCGGTGTCGAAAGAGGATCTGGGCCCCTTGGGCGACGCGGCCTTTTCGGTGCCCGAGGGCGGCGTCACCCAGCCGGTCAAGAACTTCGCGAGCTGGGTCCTTCTCCACGTCGTCAAGATCGCGCCCGGCAAGACCACGACGCTCGACCAGGCCAGGCCCGAGATCGTCAAGAAGCTCACCGACCAGATGGTCCAGGCCAAGCTCGGAGACGTCCAGAACGCGTTCTCGGATGCGAGCCGGCACGCGTCCGAGCTGCCCGACGCGGCCAAGGCCGCCGGCATGCATGTCGTGCGCGCGATGGTCGATGCGCAGGGGCTGGGCCCCGACGGCAAGCCGGCGGCGGGCCTGCCGGCCGATCCCGACCTCATCGCCCATATCTTCGCCGCCGATGTCGGCGAGCCGAGCGATCCGTTCATCACCGCGACCAACCACGTCTATGCGGTCGCGGTCGAAGGTGTGACGCCGCCCAGGCCCAAGACGCTGGATCAGGCGCGCGTCCAGGCCACGCAGGCCTGGACCAACGAACAGACGCAGACCCTGCTCAAGAAGCGCGCGGACGAGCTCGCCAAGGAGGCCGAGCATGAGCACACGCTCGCCAACGTCGCGCAGAAGATCGGCGCGCCGGTGCAGGCGGGCGTCGCGCTGTCACGCCAGAGGGGCAACGACAATTTCTCGCCCGCGCTGATGGAAAAGATCTTCTCGGTGCCGGGCGGCGGCGTGGTGTCCGGGCCGACGGCCAAGGGCGACGGCTATGTGATCGCGCGCGTCACCGGCGTCATGCATCCGCCGATCCCGAAGACGAGCCCGGGCTACCGCCAGGGCCTGGGCCAGCTCGCCAACCAGATGGGCGAGGACCTGACCGTCGCGCTCGCCAACGACGAGAAGGTGCGGGAGAAGGTCACCACCAACCAGAAGCTCCTCGACCAGGCGCTGGGCGGCGGCGACGCGCAGTGAGCGACCGATGGCCCCCCTCCCCGACTTCGCCGCCTTCGCGCGCGCCTATGACAGCGGCCGCGCGCAGGCGCTCTACACGCGGCTGATCGCCGATCTCGAGACGCCGGTCTCGGCGTTCCTGAAGCTCGGCGAAGGCCGCGACAACGCGTTCCTGCTCGAAAGCGTGCAGGGCGGCGAGACGCGCGGGCGCTATTCGATCATCGGCCTCAAGCCCGACCTCATCTGGCGCTGCCGGGACGGCAAGGCGCAGATCAACCGCAACGCCCGCGCCGCGCCGCACGAATTCGAGCCCGACGCGCTGGGCGACGATCCTCTCGCCTCGCTGCGCCATCTGGTGAACGAGACGCGCATGGAATTGCCTGCGGGCCTGCCGCCGATGGCGGTGGGCCTGTTCGGCTACCTGGGCTACGACATGGTCCGGCTCATCGAGCGCCTCGGCCCGCCGCCGCCCGATCCGTTGAACCTGCCCGACGCGGTTCTGCTGCGCCCCACGATCACCGCGATCTTCGACAACATCCGCGACGAGATCATCATCGTCACGCCGGTGTGGCCCGAAGCAGGGCTGGATGCGCGCGCCGCCTACGCGCGCGCGTCGGAGCGGCTGATGGATGCCGTCGGCGATCTCGAACGGCCGGCGCCGGCGAGCCCGCGTCCGCCGGAGAACCTGCCCGCTATCGCCGAGATCCACTCCAACACGACGCATGATGAGTACCTCGCCATCGTCGAGCGCGCGAAGGAGTACATCCGCGCCGGCGACGTGTTCCAGGTCGTGCCCAGCCAGCGCTTCCGCAAGGCGTTCGCGCTGCCGCCCTTCGCGCTCTATCGCGCGCTGCGACGGTTGAACCCCTCGCCGTTCCTCTATCATCTCGCGTTCGGCGACTACACCATCGTGGGATCGAGCCCGGAGATATTGGTGCGCCTGCGCGACGGCACCGTCACCATCCGCCCCATCGCCGGCACGCGTGTGCGCGGCAAGACCGACGAAGAGGACAAGGCGCTGGCCGAGGAGCTCATGAGCGATCCCAAAGAGCGCGCCGAGCATCTGATGCTCGTCGACCTGGGGCGCAACGACGTCGGGCGCGTGGCGAAGACCGGCGAGGTGCGCGTGACCGCGAGCTTCTTCATCGAGCGCTACAGCCATGTGATGCATCTGGTGTCGAACGTCGAGGGCCGAATCCGCGACGGCCTCGACGCGGTGGATGCGCTTGCCGCGGGCCTGCCCGCCGGCACGCTTTCCGGCGCGCCCAAGATCCGCGCCATGCAGCTCATCGACGAGTTCGAGAAGGAGAAGCGCGGCGCCGTCTATGCCGGTGCGGTCGGCTATTTCGCCGCCGACGGCTCGATGGACACCTGCATCGTACTGCGCACCGCGCTGGTGAAGGACGGCACCATGTACGTCCAGGCCGGCGGCGGCGTCGTCGCCGACAGCGTGCCGGAGGCCGAGTACCAGGAGACGGTGAACAAGGCCAAAGCGCTGATGACCGCGGCGGACGAAGCGGTGCGGTATGCGTCGATGGGAAAGAAGGGGCAGTGAGTTTCCCAAAGAGACACGATCTAGAACATTCAGGACTCAACTGTGGAGATCTTTAAAAACTTTCAATGCATTGCGGCACGAGAGCCTAGAACTTCACGCTCGATACGTTGGATCGCCGCACGCTGATCTCCTTCGAAAATCGGCATTGCCGCCAGTCGATTAGAAGCACGGGTCCGCATTTTTCGGGTTACAGACGAGTCTTTTTCTAACAGCGCCACTACTGAACAGGCGATGTGAGCCTCATAGGTCACAGCCATTTGCGCGACGACCGCTTCCAGAACTCGCTGTTCCGACATGGCAAGAAATACTGCGACGGGATCGCGTCCAGGCGAATGAATGATCAAATCAGCCGGAAATTCTACGCCTTCAGTGATTGGTTCGTTCTCCTTGATCTCAGCCCGGCTGCCGAGCGAATCACGAATTGCTTTTGTCGCATCCTCCTTGAAGCTGCTGGCCGCACGCTCAGGAGTCAGCAAGATCAAATCTTGCAAGCGCAACAGCAACGCAACGAACTTCAGCGACGCACTGGGAATCTGGCTCTCCGGTAGGGGAGCCGTCGTTAGCTCACCACGCTCCGCGTCATAGTTTGCGTTATATTCTGCTAACAGTGACGCAAGGGCTTCCTGTCGCGTATTGGTGTCAAGATCAACACCTTCTGCCTCTATTAGCGGAATTGTCGTGCCGTCATCTTCAATGCGATAGCGACCCAACGCATCTGGACCGACTATATAAAAGCCCACAGGTTCCGTTTGAGAGAACGTAAATGCTGTACTGACAGCTAATCCCGCGGGGACTTCACGCATGGTCAAATAGTCACAGAAGGCTCTGCAAAGTTCATGTTTCATAGAAGCAATCCTTCCGCTTTGTGCAGAAGAAAGAATTCGCCTGCAACACGCATCGCATCGTCGTCGTTGCGAATGCCATAGTCTTTCCGCCGGTGAAAATCGCGCGGACCAGGTATGCGCTTCTGCCATGAGCCGCGCATTGATCCTGTCGGTATCGTCTCCACGTGACCGCAAGCGGCGTGCAGGTGCCAGCCGGGATGCGTACCGTGAAACTCGTATGACGCGACGACGCTCATGTCCCGATCATTCTCCACTGCCAGCGTGGCAAGAAATTGTTCCTTGGCGGGATTGTACGCCAATAGGAGTCGGCAAGTGACAGGAGCAACGGTCGCCGCTTCGAACCTAATAACACGCCAACGATAGGACGAACCAAGCCTATAGGCGCGATTCTTGCGTTTCGATAAAGGAAAGGCGGCCGCCTGCATTCCGCCAACGGCCCATCTCCCCCATTCCAGAACGGATTTTTGGGCGTTCCGGATGTCCTGCCCGCGCACCATGATTCGATGCTACCACTTCCAATAGCAGCCGTGTCAACGCGTCACACTCAAGAGGACAGGTTCACCGCATCGCCTGCAGCGCGCGCTCCGTTTTCGCGCGGATCGCGGTCTTCAGCGTCACGAGCTCGAAGCCCTGCTCGTGCTCTGCCCAATACGCCACCGCGTCCAGCGTGATCTCGCCCGGATGGCCGATGGCGATGGCCGCACCGCGGGCTCTCGCCTTGGCTTCGAGGGCATGGAGCTCGGCATCGACGCCGTCGATGGTGGCGATGTCGTCCAGGAAGACGTCGCGGTCGGAGCTTTCCACGCCATGGGCGCGCGCGACGCTCACGACCTGGCTTGCCGCCGTGGTGCGGGAATCGAAGAAGAAGACGCGGCGCTCGGCGATGCGCCGCATCACCGGCGCCAGCGCGTCCGCATTGGACGTGAACAGGCTGCCCTCGTGGTTGTTGACGCCCACGAAATCCGGCACCCGCGACAGTGCCCAGTCGAGGCGGCGCACATTCTCTGCGCCGGGCAATGCGACGCCGAGCGCCATCGGTCCGGGATCGTGCGGCCCCTCCGCCTGCATCGGCAGGTGCACGAGCACCTCGTGCCCAGCCCGCGCCGCTTCGCGCGCGAGCGCGGGCGTATCGCGCGGATAGGGAAGGAAGGCGAGCGCGACCTTGCGCGGCAACCGGATCGCGCGGCGCGTGTGCGCGACATCGCCGCCGAGATCGTCGATCACGATGGCGATGACGGGTGGGCCTGGAAGCGGTGCGACGTCTTCGGAAATCTCGGTGCGCAGGCGCAGCTCCGGCACCTGATCGGTCAGGATCGGCATGCGCACGAAGTGCTGTGCCACGCCCGCCTCGGCCTGGAACGCGGGCACGAAGAGCCGCACCAGCAGCGGGACGCCGGTCGCGACCGCGTTCGCGCCGATCGCGCAGGCGCTCACGAACACCAGCCAGAACGCGCCATGCGCCACGCGCAGCACTTGCGGCGATATCCGCCGCCGTGCGCGTCGAATCGGTCGCAGCCGGTGCATGGGCATGTACTGCCGCAACGGGAGCGAGTGTCAACGCGCCTGTTAAGCCTGGGAATTCCCGCGGCGCAGGACTAGGCTGAAGAAGCCGCTCGGTTTGGAGCATGGATGCAAAGGCTGTTCATTCCCGCGCTGCTCCTCTCCTTCGTGATAGCCGGTGCCGCGGTGAAGCTGGGCATGGGCGGTCCGATCATCTATCCCTTCTGGGCCGCCGCGGCTTGGCTGGCATTGTTCGTCGTGGCGGTGATTGCTTTCCGACGACGCAGCCTGTGGTTTCTCATCGGCGCGCCGTTCGCGCTCGGCCCCGCGCTTTTGATCTATTGGTATGTCGCGACTTGCGTCCCGACCAAATCGTGCTTGTAAAATTCAATAATTCGCGTGGCCCGGCGTTCTCGGGAAGGGGATCGCGTCGCGGACGTTGGCGAGGCCGGTGACGTAAGCCATCGTGCGCTCGAAGCCCAGGCCGAAGCCCGCATGCGGCACGGTGCCGTAGCGGCGCAGGTCGCGGTACCAGGCGTAGTGCTCGACGTCGATGCCCAGCTGCGCCATGCGCGAATCCAGCACGTCGAGCCGCTCCTCGCGCTGGCTGCCGCCGATGATCTCGCCGATGCCGGGCGCGAGCACGTCCATTGCGGCGACGGTGCGGCCGTCGTCGTTGACGCGCATGTAGAACGCCTTGATGTCCTTGGGGTAGTTCATCACGATCACGGGCTTGCCGACATGCTTCTCGGTGAGATAGCGCTCATGCTCCGACTGCAGGTCGATGCCCCATTTCACCGGGAACTCGAATTTCTCCTGAGCCTTCTCGAGCACCGCGACCGCTTCGGTGTAGTCCATGCGCACGAACTCGGAAGCGACGATGCCCTCGAGCTTGGCGACGAGCCCTTTCTCGATGCGCTCGTCGAAGAAGGCGAGGTCTTCGGCCCGCTCGTCGAGCAGCGTCTTCAGGGAAGATTTCAGCAGCCGCTCCGCCAGCGTCGCGTTGTCGGAAAGATCGGCGAAGGCGATCTCCGGCTCGATCATCCAGAACTCGGCGAGGTGCCGGCTGGTGTTGGAGTTCTCGGCGCGGAACGTCGGCCCGAAAGTGTAGACCTTGGAGAGCGCCAGGCAATAGGACTCCACGTTGAGCTGGCCCGATACGGTGAGGAACGTCTCGCGGCCGAAGAAATCCTTCGCGAAATCTATTCCACCCTCCGCTGTGCGCGGCAGGTTGGCAATATCCAGCGTCGAGACGCGGAACATCGCGCCGGCGCCTTCCGCGTCGGACGAGGTGATGATCGGCGTGTTGACCCAGAAGAACCCGTTCTCGTCGAAGAAGCGATGGATCGCCTTGGCCAGCGTGTGGCGCACGCGCGTCGCCGCCGCGATCACGTTGGTGCGCGGGCGCAGATGCGCCACCTCGCGCAGGAACTCGAGCGTGTGCTGCTTGGGCTGGATCGGATAGGTGTCCGGGTCCTCGACCCAGCCGATCACCCTGACCGCGCTCGCCTGCATCTCGAAGGGCTGGCCCTTCGCCGGCGAGGGCACGATGGTGCCCACCGCCTCCACGGCGCAACCGGCCGTGAGCTTCAGGACCTCGCCGGCATAGTTGGCCAGCGTGTTGGGCACGACGACCTGCACCGGATGGAACGAGGATCCGTCCGAGAGCTGCACGAACGAGATGCCCGCCTTGGAGTCGCGGCGGGTGCGAACCCAGCCTTTGACCGTGACCGCGGTATCCGCAGGCGCGCGGCCTGACAGTATGTCGCGGTTGTTGAATTGCTGCGTATCCATGGGGCGAGAACTACTCAGCCCGCGCGATCTTGTCCAGAAGACCGGACGCCCGGCGGCCAGCGCGTGTGTAGCCGCCTCCCGGCGTTGTGCTATAGGGAACCCATGCTCCTCCTGATCGATAACTACGACAGCTTCACGTACAACCTGTTCCACTATCTGGGGGAATTGGGGGCCGAGGTCGTCGTCAAGCGCAACGACGAGCTTTCCGCGCGCGAGGCGCTGGCGATGGGTGCGGACGCGATCGTGCTGTCGCCCGGTCCCTGCACGCCGCGCGAGGCGGGCATCTGCATCGATGTCATCAAACAGGCGGATGGGCGCGTGCCGATCCTGGGCGTGTGCCTGGGCCATCAGGCGATCGGCGAGGCCTATGGGGCCAGGATCGTGCGCGCGCCGGAGCCCATGCACGGCAAGCTCAGCCGCATCCGCCATACCGGCAAGAGCGTCTTCCGCGGGCTGAACCACGATTTCCTGGCGACGCGCTACCACTCGCTCACCATCGCGCCCGAGAGCATGCCGGCGAGCCTCGAAGTCACCGCCAACAGCGACGACGGCGTCATCCAGGGCGTGATGCACAAGAGCCATCCCGTGCACGGCGTCCAGTTCCATCCCGAGAGCATCGCATCCGAGAACGGCCACGCGCTGCTCAGGAATTTCCTGGAACTCGCGCGTGCGCGGCAGGTGGCCTAAGGCTCGCCGAACGACCTCAAGTGCAATCCGTCGAGACCGCAGAAGCCGTCACCCGGCGCGTCGCCGTTCATGAAAGCGATCGTCGTCTGCGCGTTCGTCGCGGTGAAGACGAAGCCGGCCCGGCCCCAGACGATTTCGGTCTGATCCTTGCCGTTGGGATGACCCATCACCGTGAAGATACCCTGGGGCACGCCGTCGACGGTCGGGGTCACGGTGCTGTTGGGCCCGAAGCCCAGCTCGCGCGAGAAGGCCGTGCCGATCCTGAACCACAATATGTATTGCTTTCCGGGGATCGTCTTGAACGTCTGCGCGAGGCCGGCCTGAAGATGCTGGTCGCCGGCGAGATTGACGAACTGCGCTCCGTTCTTGGCCTGCAGCGACAGATCGCCGATCGAATAGTTGGCGCCGATCAGCACGACATCGCCCTGCCCGATCACCGTCCACGGGCCGATCGTGCCGCCGACGTTGACGACCTGCGCCGTGCCGGCATCGATCTGCGGATCCTCGAACGAACCGTCCGGAAGCTTCGCTGCGGCAGCCGGAAGCGTCATGCAGATCACAGCACCGGCTGCCAAGGCGAGACGCGACAATTTCATGAAATCCTCCCACGAATATCGGATGACGCGCATTACGTATTCGCGCGACGCGCGAGGCAAATCACGAAGGCGTGCAAACCCCGTCACGAAAATGTATAGGAAGGAATGCGTCTCATGATCGACGGAAAGCGGCAGGCAGCGCGCGTATGACTGACAACGTAAAGGATTTGTTCGCGCGCGTGATCGCGGGCGCCTCGCTCGATGCCGAAGAGTCGGCGCGGGTGTTCGACCGCATCATGTCCGGCGAAACCGATCCCGCGCGGCTCGAGGCCTTTCTCGCGGCGCAAGCGGCGCGCGGGCCGACCGTCGCGGAGATCATCGGCGCCGCGCGGAGCATGCGCGCGCATATGCGATCGATCCAGGCGCCCGAGGGCGCGATCGATCTGTGCGGCACGGGCGGCGACGGTCACGGCACGCTCAACGTCTCGACCGCCGTCTCGTTCGTGGTCGCGGGATGCGGCGTTACCGTCGCCAAGCACGGCAATCGCAGCGCCAGCTCGCGCGCGGGCGCAGCCGACGTGCTGGAGGTCCTGGGCGTGCCGATCGATCTTTCGCCGGACGCAGCACGGGCCTCGCTCGGTGAGATCGGGCTCTGCTTCCTCTTCGCGCCGCTCTATCACCCGGCGATGAAGCATGTGGTTCAGGTGCGCCGGGCGCTGGGACGGCGCACGATCTTCAATCTGCTCGGCCCCCTGTGCAATCCCGCGCAGGTGAAGCGGCAATTGCTCGGCGTCTATGCCCGCGACTGGCTGGAGCCGCTGGCCGAGGTGCTGCGCGCGCTGGGCTCCGAGAAGGCCTATGTCGTGCATGGCGCCGACGGGCTCGACGAATTGTCGACGACCGGCCCGACCTTCGTGGCCACGCTCGAGCGGGACCGGATCGCGACCAGTGCCGCGACGCCCGAGAGCGCGGGCCTGGCGCGCGCCACCCTCGCCGATCTCATCGGCGGCGATGCCGCGCACAATGCGGGCGCGATCCTGCGCCTGCTCGGTGGCGAAGCGGGGCCGTTCCGCGACATCGTCCTGCTGAACGCCGCCGCCGCGCTGATGGTCGCGGACAAGGCGGAAAAGCTCACGGACGGCATGGCCCTTGCCGCGGAGAGCATCGACAGCGGGCGGGCACGGGCCGTCCTTGATAGGCTTGCGTCATGACCATCCTGGACGACATCGCAAAATACAAGCGCGAGGAGGTCGCGGCGGCCAAGGCGCTTCTGAGCGACGCGGCCCTCGACGATCGCGCCTGGGCGCAGTCGCCGCCGCGCGGCTTCCGCGACGCGCTGCTGCGCGCGCGGGAAGCGGACCGCTACGGCCTGATCGCCGAGATAAAAAAGGCGAGTCCCTCGAAAGGCCTGATCCGCGCCGATTTCGATCCGCCCGCGCTCGCGCGTGCGTACGAAGAAGGCGGCGCCGCATGTCTCTCCGTGCTCACCGACGCGCCCTCGTTCCAGGGCGCGCCGGAATTCCTCACCGCCGCGCGCGACGCGACCGCTCTGCCCGCGCTGCGCAAGGACTTCATGCTCGATCCCTATCAGGTGACCGAAGCGCGCGCCTGGGGCGCGGACTGCGTCCTGCTCATCATGGCGATGCTCGACGACGAGACGGCGAAGGATTTGTTCTCGCTCGCGCGCGACTACCACGCCATGGACGTGCTGGTGGAGGTGCATGACGAGGCCGAGCTCGAGCGCGCCATCGCGCTGGAAGCCGACATGATCGGCATCAACAACCGCGACCTGAACACCTTCGTCACCGACACCGCCGTGACGCTGAGGCTGGCGCCGATGATCCCCGAAGGCACGCTCGTCGTTGCCGAAAGCGGGCTCGCCACGCGCGAAGACCTGAAACGCCTTGCCGGGATCGGCGTCACGACCTTCCTGATCGGCGAGAGCCTGATGCGGCAGGCGGACGTGGCCCAGGCGACGCGCGCGCTGATCGGCGGTACAATCGGGGCATGAGCAAGCTCAGCCATCTGGACGCGGACGGCGCCGCGCGCATGGTCGACGTCTCGGCCAAGGACGCCACCACGCGCGAGGCGAGCGCCGAGGCCCTGGTGCGCCTGTCACCGGAAGCCTTCGCCGCGGCGCGCGAGGGCAACGCGCCCAAGGGCGACGTGCTCGGCACGGCGCGCATCGCGGGCATCATGGCGGCGAAGAAGACGGCGGAGCTGATCCCGCTCTGCCACCCGATCGCGCTGTCCAAGATCGACGTCGAATTCGAATGGCTGGACGAGACGCACGCGATCCGCGTCACCACGAGCGTCAAGACCAGGGCCGAGACCGGCGTCGAGATGGAGGCGCTGACCGCGGCCTCGGTCGCGGCGCTGACGATCTACGACATGGTCAAGGCGCTCGACAAAGGAACGACCATCGAGGCGGTGCGCCTGCTCGCCAAGTCCGGCGGCAAGAGCGGCCCCTATCGCGCCGCCGGCATGATGGACTCGCCCAAGGCGCCGCGCGGCCTCGCGCGGCCGAAGACCTTGATCGGCGAAGTGAGCGCGCCGAAACCCGATCCGAGCATAGAGCGCAGCGCGTTGCGCGCGTTCATGACATCGCGCCGCCTGCGCGCGACCGATTGGGCCAAGGACGCCGGCGTCAGCGCGGGTGAGATCTACGCGTACCTCACGGGCCGCTCGCGCAGCCTCGGACGCGAGACGGCGGAGCGGCTGGCCCGCGCCGCGGGCGTGCGCGTCGAGGACATGTTCAAGTGATCTCCGTCGACGACGCGACAAAACGCATCGTCGCGGCGTTCGCGCCGACCCAAGCGCAGACCGTGGCCATCGGCGAAGCGGCGGGACGCGTGCTGGAGCAAGACGTCCACGCGCGCATGACACAGCCGCCGGCGCCGGTCTCGTCGATGGACGGCTATGCGGTGCGCGCGAGCGATGTCCCCGGCACCCTTCGCGTGATAGGAAGCTCGCCCGCCGGACATCCCTTCAACGGCCGCGTCGGCGCCGGCGAGACGGTGCGCATCTTCACCGGCGGCATCGTGCCGGACGGCGCTGACGGCATCGTCATCCAGGAAGATACGTCGGCGGACGGCGACGCCGTCGCGATGAAGGTCACCGCCAAGCCCGGCAAGCACATCCGCGCCGCCGGCATGGATTTCCGCGAGGGCGATCGTCTGGCGGCGGCGGGCAGGCGCCTGAGCGCGCGCGACCTGTCGCTGATCGCGGCCGGCGACGTCGCGCAGCTGAGTGTCCGCCGCAGGCCGCGTGTCGCGATCGCCGCGACGGGCGACGAGCTGTCGCCGCCGGGAAAGCCGCGCGGCCCCGGCGGCATCGTCGCATCGTCCGGGTACGGACTGTCGGCGATGGTGGCAGGCTGGGGCGGCGAGCCGGTCGATCTCGGCATCCTGCCCGACCGCATCGAGGCCATCGAGCGCATCGCCGAGCGCGCCGGGGACGCCGATCTCGTCGTCACCCTGGGCGGCGCCTCGGTCGGCGATCACGACCTGATCCAGAAAGCGCTCGGCCCCAAAGGCTTCGCGCTCGATTTCTGGAAGATCGCGATGCGGCCCGGCAAGCCGCTGATCTTCGGCCGGCTCGGCGCCACGCCCCTGCTCGGCCTCCCGGGCAATCCCGTCTCCACCCTCATCTGCGCGATCCTGTTCCTTCAGCCGGCGATCGCAGCCCTGCTCGGCACGTCGACGGCCGTCCCACACATGACTGCACGTCTTGCTTGTGGCTTGGGCGCCAACGACACGCGCCAGGACTATGTGCGCGCCAAGCTCTCGACGCGCGACGGCGAGCCGTGGGTCGAGGCTTTCACGGTCCAGGACTCCTCGATGCTGAGCGCGCTGGCGACCGCCGACGCGCTGATCGTGCGCGCGCCCCACGCGCCCGCTGCGGCCGCAGGCGAGCGAGTCGCCGTCATCCCGCTCTGAACCCAACATTTAGTACATTGACGCCTTACAGGAACTAAAGTAGAACGATTCTCCATGTTTCGGATTTGTTCGCGCGAGCGCGGAAAGAGGAGATGTGGGCGATGCTGACCCGCAAGCAATACGAACTTCTGATGTTCATCCATGAGCGGGTACGCGAGAGCGGCATCCCGCCGTCCTTCGACGAGATGAAGGACGCGCTCGACCTCAAGTCCAAATCGGGCATCCACCGCCTGATCACAGCGCTGGAGGAGCGCGGCTTCCTGCGCCGCATGGAAAAGCGGGCGCGGGCGCTGGAGATCGTCAAGCTCCCCGACAACGTCTCCGAAACCTTGCGGCCCGCCACCACCCGCAGCCAGGCGCAGCGGCTGAGCCCGGCCGGCAGCCGTCACGGACGCGTCGACGTCCGCAGCGCGACCGATGCGCGTGTCGCGGGCAGCCCGCGCCGCGCCATGGGCGAAGCCGAAGGCGCGGTCAACGTGCCCCTCGTCGGACGCATCGCGGCGGGCACGCCCATCGAGGCGCTGCAGAACCGCATCTCCGACGTGCCGGTACCGAGCGGCATGGTCGGCCGCGGCGACCATTACGCGCTCGAGGTCACCGGCGATTCCATGATCAATGCCGGCATCCTCGACGGCGACACCGTCATCATCCAGGAAGCCGACAGCGCCAACACCGGCGAGATCGTCGTCGCCCTCGTCGACGAATCCGAGGCGACGCTCAAGCGCCTGCGCCGCCGCGGCGACTCCATCGCGCTCGAAGCCGCGAACCCCGCCTACGAGACCCGCCTCTACGGCGCCGACCGGGTGCGCGTGCAAGGCAAGCTGGTGGGTTTGATCCGGCGGTACTAACTGTCATCCCTGGCCGAGCGCCGCAACGCGGCGCGAGGGGAAGGGGACCCAGATGGAGAGATCGAGTCTGGACTAGCCGCCTGGGTCCCCTTCCCTCGCATCGACGCTATCGCGTCGATGCTTTGCGGGGATGACAATATTTCGAGCAACTGGAAATCGTTGCTGCCGCCCACGGCCTTCGCCCCCGCTCTCCCTCCACCGTCTCGACACGCATCGTCGAGCCCAGCCACACCGCATATCCGCCCTCGCGCGCGACGTCGAAGCGGTCGATGACGAGGCGCGGGCCAAAGCAGTTCCGTCCCGCGGGCACCGCGCTCACCACGATCGCGGCGCCGGCGCAATCCTCCTCCAGCGCGTCGATACGTGCGGTGGCGGCGATGCGGATGCCGTCCCTCATCGTCGCGATGCAGCCATAGGCGTCGCAGCGCACGCCGTCGGCCGCGGCCGCAACCGCCTCGGCCGAGAGCCGCGCATCGCCGTCGCGCTTCAGCCACTCGTCGGCCGAGTATGCGTCGCTCGCCTTGCGCACCAGGCGAAGCACGCCGTCATCGCCGCGCACCGCCACGGTTTGGGCGTCGCGCGCGACGAGGATGTCGGGGCCGCGCCATGTCAGCGCGACGGCCACGCCGGCAAGCACGGGCACCAGGCCAAGCCAACGCCATCGCCGCCGCCACAGCGCCGTCCACAATCCCCCGAAGGTGATCAGCACGAGCACGCTCACCGGCCATGCGGGCACGGCCGACGTAGCACCTGGAAGCCCCGACACGAAACGTCCCACGCTCAACATGATACCGATGCCGAAACCCATGAGCTTGAGCGGCCATTCCTCGAGCCCGAACGGCATCGCCATCACCGCGAGCGCGGCTGCGGGCATGGTCACGAACCCCATCACCGGCATCGCCAGCAGGTTGCCCAGGACCGCGTAATGCGTCGCGCGGTCGAAATGGAACGCGGCATAGGGCGCGGTGGCCACGCTTCCCACGAAGCTCGTGATCGCGATGCCGTGCACATAGCGGCGGATGGACGCGAAGCGGCGCGGGCCGTCCTGCTCCTGCGCGGCGCGGCGCTTCTGCTCCCACTCCGCCACCGCGACGAGGCCCACGACCGCCGCGAACGACATCTGGAAGCCCGGCTCGGTGATGCTCTCGGGCCGCAAGAGGAGGATGATCGTGGCGGCGAGCGCGACCGAACGCATCGACAACGCCGGCCGGTCGAACAGGATCGCGGCCAGCATCGCCGCCAGCATGATATAGGCGCGCGTCGCCGGCGTCGCGGCCCCGCTGATGATCAGATAGAACGTGGCGCCCGAAAGCGCCGCCAGCGCCGCCCATTTCTTGATCGGCCGCGTAAGCGCGACCGCCGGGATCGCGGCCAGGATCGCGCGCACCACCCAGAACAGGCCCAATCCCACCAGCGCCATGTGAAGTCCCGCGATGGCCAGCACATGCGCCAGCCCCGCGTCGCGCAGCGCCGCCTCGTCCTCATCGGAGATCGAGCCGCGCTCGCCGGTGATCAGCGCCGCCGCGATCCCGCCCGTGCTGCCCGGGAGCACCGCATCGATGCGCTGCGTCATCCGCCAGCGCAGGCGCGCGACGGCCGTCTGCATCCGCTCGACGAGCGTGGGTGCGCGCGGCGGCGCGATGGTTTGCGCCCTGCCATAGGCAAAACCGACGCCACCGATGCGGTCGAACCAGGCGGCGCGTCCGAAATCGTAGCCTCCGGGTGCTGCCGGTCCCGGCGGCGGCATCAGGACGGCGGTGACGCGGATCCAGTTGCCGGGCACGAGCGCGTCGTTCGCGGCGCGGATGGAGACGCGCACCTTTGCCGGCACCGCGGCACGCAGGCGCGGCGCGTTCAGCTCCGTCAGCACCACGCGCATGCCCTTGCCGTGCGCCTGCACGGATTCGACCAGGCCTTCGAGCGCTACAGGGCCGGTCTTCCTCGCCAGCACGGGTGCTGCGACGCGTTCGCTGCGGAACGCGGCATGCGCGAAGCCGAGCGACAGCGCCGCCACCGCGGCGAGGAGCACCCTGAGCGCGGTATTGGCCGAGCGGATCGCGAGGGCGGCGCACAGCACGCCCGCCGCGACGCACGACGCGGCCGTCGCCGCTGAAGGCTCGAAGGGGACCGCGAAATAGACCGCGATGCCGGCGCCGAACCCCGCCGGCAGCCAGAGCGGCCAGCGCTCGCGCTCGGCGAGGAAATGCGCAGGGACCGCGCGCCAGGCCGCGCGCAACGACGGCGCGAAGCGTGAAGCGCCCGGCATCGCGCGCCGGACCGTGATCGACGGACCTACCACCATGGGAACGGGCCTGCTAGAAGCCCCTCGCAACCACGGCCGCCCAACGCCGGCCCATACAACCTTACCATGACCGAGACAAAGAAACCCGTCCTGCGTTTCGCGCCCTCGCCCACCGGCATGCTGCATATCGGCGGCGCGCGCACCGCGCTCTTCAACTGGCTCTATGCCCGCCATACCGGCGGCACGTTCCTGCTGCGCATCGAGGACACCGACCGCGAGCGCTCCACCCCCGAAGCGGTCGCCGCGATCCTGGGCGGCCTGGAATGGATGGGCCTCGATTGGGACGGCCAGACCGTCTACCAGTTTGCCCGCGCCGGACGGCATCGCGAGGTCGCCGAGCAGCTTCTCAGCCAAGGCAAGGCCTATCGCTGCTTCGCCAGCGCCGAAGAGCTCGAGGAGATGCGCAACAAGGCGCGCGCGGAAGGAAAGCCGCCGCGCTACGACGGCCGCTGGCGCGACCGCGATCCGAACGAGGCGCCCGCCGGCGCGCCGTTCGTCATCCGCCTGAGGGCGCCGCAAACCGGCGAGACCATCGTGCACGACGTCGTGCAGGGCGACGTGCGCTTCGGCAACGACCAGCTCGACGACATGGTGCTTTTAAGGAGCGACGGCACGCCGACCTACATGCTCGCGGTCGTGGTCGACGATTTCGACATGGGGGTCACGCACGTCATCCGCGGCGACGATCACCTGAACAACGCCGCGCGGCAGCTGCAGATCATCCGCGCGATGGGTTGGCCCGAGCCGATCTACGGCCACCTGCCGCTGATCCACGGGCCCGACGGCGCGAAGCTGTCCAAGCGCCACGGTGCGCTCGCCGTGGAGGCCTATCGCGACATGGGCTATCTGCCCGAGACGATGCGCAACTACCTGCTGCGGCTGGGCTGGAGCCATGGCGACGACGAGATCATCCCGACGGCGCAGGCGATCGAGTGGTTCAATCTCGAGAACATCGGACGCAGCCCAGCGCGCCTCGACTTCAAGAAGCTCGACAACCTCAACGCCCACTACATCCGCAGCCTCGACGACCGCGTGCTCGCTGAGATGATCGCGCGCACGCGCGCGCTCAGCCCGACGGCGATGACGCGCCTCGTCGCCGCGATGCCCGGATTGAAGGAGCGCGCCAAGACGATGGTCGAGCTTGGCGAGGCGGCAGAGTTCCTGTTCACCGACGGGCCGCGCGAGCTGGACGAGGCGGCGCGCAAGAACATCGCGCCGGAGACGATCGCCAGGGTGCTGCCCAAGCTCGAAGCGACGGACTGGACGGCGCCTGCCCTGGAGGCCGCCGCGCGCGCCTTCGCAGATGCGGAAGGAATCAAGCTTGGCCAGGTCGCCCAACCCCTAAGGGCGGCACTGACCGGCAAAGCCGCCTCGCCGCCGCTTTTCGACATGATGGCAGTGCTGGGGCGGGAAGAATCTCTTGTCCGATTAAGGGCTTATGCCAAGTGAGGCCGTTGTCGCCCGGCGCACGAAAAACGCGCAAAAGTGATGACGGCGTTAACCGAACTGGCGTATGATTGTGCAGTGCAAAACAATGCGAGCAGGAGCACAGGGATGAAGCAGAGCAAGCTGAAACCGGCAGGCAAGGCGACGCTGATCTACGAGAACAAATCCTTCGAGCTTCCGACCTTTTCGGGCACCGAAGGACCCAACGTCCTCGACATCCGCAAGCTCTACGGCGACGCCGACGTCTTCACCTACGATCCCGGCTTCACCTCGACGGCGAGCTGCGAGAGCGACATCACCTTCATCGACGGTGACAAGGGCATCTGCCTCTATCGCGGCTATCCGGTGGACCAGCTGGCGCAGCAATCGACCTTCCTGGAGGTCTGCTATCTCCTGCTGCATGGCGAGTTGCCGAGCAAGGAGCAGTGCAAGACCTTCACCCATTCGATCACCATGCACACCATGGTGCACGACCAGATGTCGACCTTCTTCCGCGGCTTCCGCCGCGACGCGCACCCGATGGCGGTGATGTGCGGCGTGGTCGGCGCGCTCAGCGCCTTCTATCACGACTCCACCGACATCAACGATCCGCGCCAGCGCGAGATCGCGAGCCACCGCCTGATCGCCAAGATGCCGACGATCGCGGCCATGGCCTACAAGTACACGATCGGCCAGCCCTTCGTGTATCCGCTGAACAATCTCGGCTACACCGAGAACTTCATGCGCATGACGTTCTCGGTCCCGGCCGAGGAGTACAAGGTCAATCCGGTGCTCGCGCGCGCGCTGGACGCGATCTTCATCCTGCACGCCGATCACGAGCAGAACGCTTCCACGTCGACGGTGCGGCTCGCGGGCTCGTCGGGCGCCAATCCCTTCGCCTGCATCGCCGCCGGCATCGCCTGCCTGTGGGGCCCCGCGCATGGCGGCGCCAACGAGGCGGCGCTCAAGATGCTCGAGCAGATCGGCTCGGTCGACCGCATCCCGGAGTTCATCAAGCGCGCCAAGGATCCGAACGACAATTTCCGCCTGATGGGCTTCGGCCACCGCGTCTACAAGAACTACGACCCGCGCGCCAAGGCGATGCAGGCCCAGACCCATGCGGTCTTGGAAGAGGTCGGCCATGGCGACGACCCGATCCTGAAAGTGGCGATGGAGCTCGAGCGCATCGCGCTGCAGGACGACTATTTCGTCTCCAAGAAGCTCTATCCCAACATCGACTTCTATTCCGGCATCACGCTGAAGGCGCTGGGCTTCCCGACCAGCATGTTCACGGCGCTGTTCGCGCTCGCGCGCACCGTCGGCTGGATCGCGCAGTGGGGCGAGATGATCGAGGACCCGGCGCAGAAGATCGGCCGCCCGCGCCAGATCTATACGGGCGCGGCAAAGCGGGACTACGTGCCGCTGGCGAAAAGATGAGTCCACCCTCCCCTTGCGGGAGGGTCGACAATTTGCGAGCGCAGCGAAGCAAATTTCGGGGAGGGGTATTCGCCTAGGCGTTGACCCCTCCCCGAAAAATGCTTCGCATTTTTCGACCCTCCCTCAAGGGGAGGGTCGGTTCGTTCCCACAAACTCCAATATCGCCCGCGCCGCGCGCAGGCTCGGCGCCTCGCCGCCTTTGCCGAGCATCACGGCCGCCTCGTCGAGATCGGCGCGCTCGTGGAGCGCGGCGCCTTTGTCGGTCAAGAGCTCGATGACCGCATCCGACAGATTCTGCGGCGTGCAGCGCGACTGCACGAATTCCGGCACCGCCTCACGGCCCAGAAGCACGTTGACCAGCGTGATGTAGCGCACGTTCATGATGAGAGACGCGAGCGCGTAGGTGAGCGAGCCCACCCTGTAGCCCACCACCATCGGCGTGCCGGCGAGCGCGAGCTCGGTCGTCACGGTCCCAGACGCCGCCAGCGCGGCATCGGCCGCATCGAAGGACGCATATTTCTCGTCGTCGTTTTCCAGAAGGACGAGCGGCGCCGGCCAGTCCTGCGTCGCCGCGCGGACGCGCGCCGCGACATGCGGCACCGTGGGCAGGACCGTGATCAATCCCGGCACGCGCGCGGCGATCTTCGCGACCGCGTCGCGAAAGACAGGAAGGATGAAGCGAATCTCGCTGGTGCGGCTGCCGGGCAGCACCGCGAGCAGCTTCGCGTCCGCGGCGATGCCGTGCCGGACGCGAAACCCGGTGCCGCCCGTCATGCGCGCCGCGCGCTCGATCACAGGATGGCCGACGACGATGGAGCGCAGGCCGTAGCGCTCGAAGAACGGCGCCTCGAACGGCAACAGCGCGAGCACGAGGTCGAAATAGCGCGCCATCTTCCGCGCGCGATAGGCGCGGCTCGCCCAGACCTGGGGCGCGACATAGTTGATCGTGCGGATGGTGGGATCGATGCGCTTGAGGCGCTGCGCGATGCGATGCGTGAAATCCGGGCTGTCGATCAGCACCACCGCGTCGGGACGGGTCAGAAGCGCGAAATCGCTCGCCTCGCGCACACGGCGCAGGATCGCGGGAATGCGCGGCACCACCTCGCGCAGCCCCATCACCGCCGTGGTGTCGAGCGGATAGAGGCTTTTCAGGCCTTCGGCGCCCATCGCGGGGCCGCCGACGCCGGTGATCTCGACATCGCCGTCCGACGCCTGCTTCAAACCCGCCATCAATTGCGCGCCGAGCAGGTCGCCCGACGGCTCGCCGCAGACGAGCATCAGCCTCGCCGTCAACGCGGCACGCCCACGAGGAACAAGCCGAGCTTGTCGGCCTCTGCGACCACCGCGTCACGGTCGACGATCAGCGCGCCGCCCGCTTCGACCGCGATGCCGGCGAGCCATACCGCATGCGCATTGCGCACGGTTTGGACGCCGACGACAGGGAGATCGGTCTTGCCGTCCTGGATCGGCTTGGGCGCCTTCACCAGCACGCCGCGCGGCTTGCCTTTCGCGCCGCGGAAATGCTCCGGCAGATGCGCCACGCGCGCGATCGTCGCGTCGGTGCCTTCCGCGGCTTCGACGGCGAGCGGGAGCCCGGCGCAGACGATGGCCGCCTGCCCCACGTCGAATTCGCCCATGGCGCGCGCGATCTCGAAGGCGAGCACGATGTCGCTCGCGTTCTCGGGATTGGGCATCACGCGTCCCATGACGCCCGGCTTGGCGATGAGATCGGGCGCGGCCTCGGCGGCACCCACGACGCGCAATCCCTCGCGCTCGAACATGTCGACCACCGCGCGCAAGAGCGCGTCGTCGCCCCTGAGCGCGGCCGCGATCACGCGAGGTGCCGCGAGCATCGCTTTCGTGTCCAGCTTGATCTCGGAGAATTTCGGGCGCTGCACTTTGCCCGCCAGCGTCACGTCCGAGCAGCCATGCGCCTTGAACGCCTTCATCGCTCGGCCCAGCTCGCCCAGCGCCACGCTCTCATGCGGAAACTCTTTCGCCCATTCGTCCGTCATGCCGGCGAGCACCAGCACGAAGACGACCCGCCCGCCGGCGCGCGCGCTCATCGCGATGGCGCGCGGCAGCTCGCCGCCGCCCGCGATGATGCCGAGCGCGCCGGTCATTCGTCCGCGTCCGCGCGCGCGCGGCGGCGGGCAAGGCAGATCGGCCGCTTGGCGGGCGCGAGGATGAAATCCGCGATCTCGCCGACTTCGGCGACGTCCGCCCATTTCGCCTTCGCGGCCCGGGCGCGATCCGCCATCGAGCCTTCGCTGTCGAGGAAGATGAGCTTGAACGCGGCGCGCAAGGCGTTGATCGAGGCGCGCGGCAGTCCGCGGCGCTTCAGCCCGATCAGGTTCAGCCCGCCGAGCTCGGCGTGGTCACCGGCCGCGATGCCGTAAGGGATCACGTCGGTGTTGACGCCGGTCACGCCGCCGATCATCGCGCCCTTGCCCACGCGGCCGAACTGCTGCACGGCGGAGAGCCCGCCCATGATCACGCCGTCGCCGATCTCGACATGGCCGCCGAGCTGGGCGCCGTTCGCGAAGGTCACGCCGTCGCCGACATGGCAGTCGTGACCGACATGGCTGTAGGCCATGAAATAGCCGCTCCGCCCGACGCTGGTGAGCCCGCCGCCGCGCGCGCTTCCCAGGTTCATCGTCACATGCTCGCGGATGACGCAATCCTCGCCGACGGTGAGCCTGGCCGCGGGCGCGTCGTCGCCGCGGATCTGCGCCACGCCGCCCAGCACCGCGCCCTGATGCAGCACGCTGCGCGCGCCGATGCTGGTGTGTCCCAGGACGCTCGCGTGGCCGAGAAGACGCACGCCGTCGCCGAGCACGGCGTTCGCGCCCACGATGCAGAACGGACCGATCTCGACGCCCGCGCCCAGCCGCGCGCCGTCCTCAACCACCGCCGTTGGATGAACTGTCATTTTCACCGTCGAAGATCATGGCGCTGAACTCCGCCTCCGCGCAGAGCTCGGTGCCCACGAAAGCCTGGCCCTCGAAGCGCCAGACCGGGCCGCGGTGGCGCAGCGCCTTCACCGGAAAGCGCAGCATGTCGCCGGGGCGCACGGGCTTGCGGAACCGCGCCTTGTCGATGGTCATGAAATAGACGCGCCGCGAAGGGCTCGGATGCCCCAGCGAATGGACGACGAGCGCGCCCGCGGTCTGCGCCATCGCCTCGACGATGAGCACGCCCGGCATCACCGCGAATTCGGGGAAGTGCCCCTGGAAATGCGGCTCGTTGAAGCTCACCGCCTTGTGGCCGACGGCGCTCTCGAACGGGACGATGTCGCTCAGCCGCTCGACGAACAGGAACGGCGCGCGATGGGGGAGGAGCCTCTTGATGTCCTCCACGTCCAGCGTCAGGTCGGAGGCGGTCTTGTCCATCACGTCTTCTTCTTGTTGTCCCGTTGCGCCAACATCTTCACCGCTGCCATCTCCCGTGCCCATTCCCTTATCGGCTTGGCCGGCATGCCGCCATAGTCCTGGCCGCCCGGAAGATAGCCGATGATGCCGGCACGCGCCGCGAGCCTTGCGCCGTCTCCGATGCGGACGTGGTCGGCGATCCCGACCTGCCCGCCCATTATCACGAAATCGCCGATCTCGCAGCTTCCCGCGATCCCGGCATGGCCGGCGATGACGGCGTGCCTGCCGATCTTGGTGTTGTGCCCAATCTGCACCAGATTATCAATCTTGGTTCCCTCGCCCACGACCGTGTCGCCGAGCGCCCCGCGGTCGATCGCGGTGCACAAGCCGATCTCGACCCGGTCCTGCACGATCACGCGGCCGAGTTGCGGGATTTTGACGTGGCCCTTGGAGCTGGAGGCGAAGCCGAAGCCCGGTCCGCCGATCTGGGCGCCGGGAAGGATCAGGATCTCGTCGCCGATATAGGCGTGACTGATCGAGACGTTGCTGCCGATCTCGCAGTCGCGCCCGATCGCGACCCCGCGCGCGATCACCGTATTGGGGCCGATCCTTGTGCGCGCGCCGATCTCGACGTCCGGGCCGAGCACGACGCCCGGCGCGAGAACGGCGTCTTCGCCGATGCGGGCCGTGGAGTGGATGGCCTCGGCTTGCGCCCACTGCGCCAGTCCGGACTGCGGATAGAAGAGCGTTGCCGCCGCCGCGAAGGCATGCTGCACCGAGGCGCAAGGAACGGCGACGCAGCCTTGCGGCGCGGCGCGCTTCTCGTTCTTCGAGACGAAGCAGAACCCGGCCTGCGTGCTCGCGAACTGCTCGGCCGCGCCCGCGCCGGTGAAGAAGCTGAGATGAGCCGGTCCCGCGCCGTCGAGGCTGGCGATGTCGTGCACCAGCGCGTCGCCGTCGGCGGGCGCGCCTGCGCCGGCGACTTCGCAGATCCGCTTTAAGCTGAACGGTCCCTTGTTGTCGTAGAAACGCGGGTCGGCCATGCGAGCCCTACCGGTGCTTGCGTCCCTATTGCTGGGGCTGCTGCTGCTGCTGCTGCTGGACCATGCCCGGCGGCGGCGGCACGAGCTCCACCTTGAGCGAGGGCAGCTTCGCGTCCAGGCGCTGCACGGCGACGCGGGTGATGTCGAGCGTGGGATCGGTGCCCATCAGGACCATCTGCTTGTCGACGAGGAGATTGGCGTGGCGCTCGACCATGATGCCCTGAAGGATCGGGCCCAGCGTCTGCTCGATCGTCATGCGCGCCTTGATGAAGCCGCCCTGGATCAGGCTCTGCTTCTTCTGCGCCAGGCCCTGAAGGCCGGCTTCCTTGGCCTGGAAATCCTTGATCTTGCGCGACTTCACGTCGGCCGAAAGGATCGCGAGCTGCTGCTTCAGCGCGTCTCCCTCGCGGTGCAGCGCCGCACCCTGGCCCCTGAGATCGGCTTCAGCCTGCTGGCTGTAGGCGTTGACCTGACGCACCACGTCCTGGCCGACCTTGGATGCGCGCAGCACCTCGGACCTGTCGATGACGAGGAGCCTGGGCTCCGGCGTCGCGGCATGCGCGGCGAAACCGAGCGTGAGCGCGGCGACCGCCGCAAGGAGCGAAAGCGATTGCTTAGTCATTGGTCTAGAATCCCGTGCCAGCGCTGAAGTGAATGATTTGCGGCCGATCATAGCTGGTCTTGATGAACGGCATGCCCAAATCGACCTGGATCGGTCCGAACGGCGACTTCCAGCCGACGGAGAGACCCGCCGAGGCGCGGAAGGCGAGGTTGTCCACGATCGGGCAGGTCAGATGGACTGAGATATAGCGCGCGCAGACCTGGGCCTTGTCGTCGACACGGCCCAGCGTGCCGAAGTCGCTGAACAGCGAGAGGTTGATGCCGTAATCCTCGGGCAGGAAATCCGGCAGCCTCACCGCCGCGGTACCGATGGCGTAGACGTCGCCGCCGAGCGCGCCCACGTCCTTGTTCACGCTCAGGTCGCGCGGACCGATGCCGGCGAGCGCGAAGCCGCGGAACGTGTCGCCGCCCTTGAAGAAACGGTCGTTGATCGGAAGCGCGCTTCCGTCGAAGGGCGTGATGTAGCCCGCGTTCACGCCGAACGAGCCCACCATCGAATCCCAGAGCACGCGCTTGTAGTAGGTGGCCGTCGTCTCGGTGCGGAAATACTTCACCGAGCCGGCGATACCGGCGAAGTCCTGCGACAGCGAGAAGGCGAGGCCGTGCGTCGGCTTGATGTAGTCGTCGAGCGTGTTGTAGGCGAAGGTGAAGCCGACGCCCGAGGTCGTCGTCGTGCCTGCCGCGTCGAGCACTTCCAGCGGCGCGCCCGGATAGGGCGTGATGTCCTGGATCTGGAAGGTATAGCGCAGCCCGACGGAGCCGAACTCGGAGGTCGGGAAGCCGAGGCGCAGGTTGATCGCGGTCACGTCGGCCTGATAGGTCGCCTGCTGGTAGTTGGTCAGCACCTTGTAGAGGTCGACGCCCGCCGAAAGCGGCCTGTCGAGGAAATAGGGCTCGGTGAAGCTGAACTGGAACTGCTTGCTGATCTCGGAGATCGAGATGCTGGCGCGCATGTACTGGCCGCGCCCGAACAGGTTGCGCTCGGTATAGCTGAACTCGCCGACCAGCGAGCTGGTCGAGGAATAGCCGGCGCCGATCGATAGCTCGCCCGTCGACTGCTCGGTGACCTTCACGTTCAGGTTCACGCGGTCGGGCTGCGAGCCGGGCGACTGCTTGATGTCGACGTCCTTGAAGATGCCCAGGCTGCGGATGCGGGTGCGCGAACGGTCGACGAGCACGCGGTTGAACGCGTCGCCCTCGACCAGGCGGAACTCGCGGCGCACGACCTTGTCGAGCGTGCGGTTGTTGCCGGTGATGTTGATGTTCTCGACATAGACGCGCGGGCCCTGGTCGATCTTCAGGATGACGCCGATGGTGCGCGCGTCGTGGTCGCGCTTGATGCGCGGATGGACCTCGGCGAAGGCGTAGCCGCGCGTGCCGGCGGCGTTGGTCAGCGCGTCGATCGCCTTCTGGATCTTCTCGCCGTCATAGAGCTCGCCGTCCTTGATCTTGACCAGCGGGCGCAGCGCCAGCGGGTCGAGCTCCTTGATGCTCGAATCGATCTCGACCTTGCCGAAGTGATAGAGGTCGCCCTCGTCCACCGTAAAGGTGACGAAGAAGGCGTCGTGCGAAGGCGTCAGTTCCGCCACCGCCGAGACGACGTGGAAGTCGGCATAGCCGTGGCTGATGTAGAAGCGGCGCAGCTGCTCGCGGTCGAAGGTCAACCGGTCGGGATCGTAGTTGTCGTTGCTCGCCAAGAGGCGCCACCAGCTCGACTCCTCGGTCGCGATCTGCTCGCGCAGCGTGTCGTCGTCGAACACCTTGTTGCCGATGAAGGCGATGCGCGCGACGCCGGTGGTCGGACCCTCATGGATCGAGAAGATCAGGTCGACGCGGTTCTGCGGACGCTGGATGATCTGGGGGTCGACGGTGGCGCCGAACTTGCCGTTGCGGCGATAGACCTCGATGATGCGCTGGACGTCGGACTGGACCTTGGTGCGCGTGAACACCATGCGCGGCTTGAGCTGGACTTCCTTCTCGAGGTCCTTGGTCGAGACCTTGCTGTTACCTTCATAGTCGATCTGGTTGATGATCGGCGCCTCGACGACGTGCACCGTGAAGGTGGACGTGCCCGCGTCCCAGTTGACGCGCACGTCGGAGAACAGCCCCGTCGCGAACAGCGCCTTCAGAGCGCGGTCGGACGCGGCCGGCGTATAGGCGTCGCCCTCGCGCAGCGAGATGTAGGAGAGCACCGTGCCTGATTCGATGCGCTGCGTGCCCTTGACCGCGATGTGCAGGATCGTCGGCGCGGGGGCCGGCGGGGGAATGTCGGTCGCGGCGGCGGGGGGCGGGGCGGCGTTCGGGCCCGAGAGCGCCTGGGCCGAAGCGGGTGCGGCGGCGGTGCAGGTGAGCAGCAGAACGACCGAAGCCGTGCGCGTCACTCGGGCGAACAGGGCTTTCACGCTCATCCACTCGTCTCTTGAGGCACGTAAGGACCCACGTGCGTTAACCAGCCGAAAAATCAGAAAAGATTCAGGTGATGAGCCAAGTCGTTCCAGAGAGAGAAGAGCACCAAACCCAGAATCAACGCCAGCCCAAACCGAAATCCGACCTCCTGAGCCCGCTCACCGAGCGGCCGCCTCAGGACGGCCTCGCATCCATAGTACAGAAGATGTCCCCCGTCGAGCACCGGAATCGGAAAAAGGTTTATCAGCCCGATGCTTACAGATAGTACAGCTATCAGTTGGATGAGAGGCAGAATCCCCAGCTCGGCGACATTCTTGGTGATTACCACGATGCTGACCGTGCCGTGAAGCTGCTGGGGCCCGGAGCGGCCGAGCAGAAGCTGTCCAAAGCCTTTCAGGGTCCCGGTTATGACCGTCCAGGTCTGGCGGCAGGCCTCGCCCAGGGCTTCCACCGGCCCGTAGCGCACGATCACGGGCTTAACCTTGTCCGACGCGCCGACGCCCAGAAGGGGCACGGCCTCCTGGCTTCCGAATTCCTTGCGCTGGGTGATTCTGGGGGTGATGTGGATCGTGTAGTTCTCCCCGGCCCGCGCCAGGGTGATGACGTGCGTCTGGGTGCCCGATGTCTGGATGATCTCCGGGATCTGGAAGAAGTCGTTGATCGCGGTGCCGTCGATCGCGCGGATCACGTCGCCGGGGCGGATGCCGGCCTGCTGCGCGGCGCTGCCCGCCTGCACGCTGCCGATCACCGGGGGCATGACGGCACGGCCCAGGGCCAGCAGCGTCGCGGTGAAGATCACGATGGTCAGGAGGAAATTCGCGAACGGCCCGGCGGCGACCACCAGGCACCGCTGCCAGAGCGGCTTGAACTGGAGCGCGACCGCGCGCTCTTGCGGCGTCATCGATTCGCCCGCCTCGCTGTCGGGACGGCTGGCGGCATCCGCGTCGCCGAAGAAGCGCACATAGCCGCCGACCGGCAGCCAGCCGATCTTCCAGCGCGTGCCGTGCTTGTCGGTGCGGCCGATGATCTCGCGGCCGAAGCCGAGCGAGAAGGTCTCGACCCTGACGCCGAACAGCCGCGCCACGGAATAGTGGCCGAGCTCGTGGATGAACACGATCACGGTGATGACGAACAGGATCGGCACGATCCAATAGACTGTCTCGATCATCTGTTACTCCGCTGGCGGCAGAACTCGGCCGCCTGTGTACGCGCACGCGCGTCGGCGGCGAGGACGCCGTCAAGCGCGGCTTCCGCCGCGTTGGCGCGCTCTGCCGCGTTCAGGGTTTCTTCGTTCACCGCGGGGATATCCAAAAAGCCGATACGGCCTTCGAGGAAGGCGCCGACGGCGACCTCGTTGGCGGCATTGAGCGTGGTCGGCGCGAGCCCGCCTGCGCGCATGCAGTCGAGCGCGATGCGCAGGCACGGGAAGCGTTCGTGATCGGGTGCGAAGAAGGTGAGACCGCCCACCTTGGCGAGGTCGAGCTTGTTCGACGGCGATGAGATGCGCCTGGGCCAGGCGAGCGCGTGGGCGATGGGCGTGCGCATATCGGGCGCGGAGAGATGAGCAAGCGTCGAGCCGTCGCCATAGGTGACGAGGCAATGCACCACCGATTGCGGATGCACGATCACGTCGAGCTGGTCCGGCGGCAGCGCGAAGAGGAAATGCGCCTCGATCAGCTCGAGCCCCTTGTTCATCAGGCTGGCGCTGTCGACGGAGATCTTGGCGCCCATCGCCCAGTTGGGATGGGCGACCGCTTCCTTCGCCGTCGCCGCGCGCATGCGCTCCAGCGACCACTCCCGGAACGGGCCGCCGGACGCGGTGAGCGTCACGCGCTCGACCTGCGCCGTGTCGGCGCCGCCCAGCACCTGGAACACCGCGTTGTGCTCGGAGTCCACCGGGATCACGGAAGCGCCCGAGCGCGCGATGGCGTCGCGGAACACCGCGCCCGCCGCGACCACGCATTCCTTGTTGGCGAGCGCGACCGTCACGCCGCGCGCGATCGCAGCCAGCGCGGGCTCGATCGCCGCGGCACCCATGATCGCCACCATCACCACGTCGGACGGACGTGACGCCGCGTCGATCACCGCCGCCCTGCCCGCCGCCGTCTCGATGCCGGTTCCGGCGAGACCTTCCTTGAGGCGCGGCAATAGCTTTTCGTCGCCGATGACGGCGAGCCTCGGCTTGAACGCGCGCGCCTGCTCGATCAGCGTCTCGACATTGCCGCCCGCGGTGAGCGCCTCGATGCCGAGCGCGTCCGGTCCGTAGATCTCGCGCGCATGCGCGATCACGCTCAAGGTGTTGACGCCGATGGAGCCGGTCGAGCCCAGGATCGTGACGCGCCGCGCCGCCACCCGCTCGAGCGCCGGCAGCGCGAAATCCTTGCGGATGGCTGCGAGCGCGTTCATGGAGAGGCTCCGAACAGCGCGTCGACATGCAGCACGAGCACGAGCACCGCCACGCCGACCGACGCCGCGAGCATGCTGTCGATGCGGTCGAGCACGCCGCCATGGCCCGGGATCATCGTGCCGCTGTCCTTCTTGTGGAAACGCCGCTTGACGAAGGATTCGAACAGGTCGCCGAGCTGCGCCACGACCGACAGTCCCGCGCCGTAGAGCGCCGCGCGCCACGCACTGCCGCCGAGAAGCCCCACGAAGATCGCCTCCGCCACGGCCGCGGCGAGGATACCGCCGGCGGTTCCAGACCACGTCTTGTTCGGCGAGAGCACGGGCGCAAGCTTGGGACCTTTCAGCAGATTGCCCGCGACGAGCGCGCCCGTGTCGGTCATCCAAACGACGAGGAACAGGCCGATCACGATCGCAGCCCCCTCGGGCGGGATCGCGCGCGACGCCACCAGCGCGAGCGCGGGCCCGCCGATATAGAGAACGCCCGCGCCCTGCCAAAGCGGCATCTCGCCGCGCAGCGCCGCGAGCGCCGCGACCAGCACCACGCCCGCGCCGAGAATCCCCCAGCCGTACCAGAGATGAGGCTTGAGCGTGACGGCGGCGAGCGCCAGCGCGATGGAAAGCCCGGCCAGCACCGACTCGATCCGCATGGAGCGCGTGCCCGTCGCCACCATCCGGTGCCACTCGCGCACGGCCAGCAGCGCGCCCAGGCCGACGAACAGCGCGAAATATTGCGTCCCGCCGTAATCGGCTTCCACCGCGATGCCCGCGAGCAGAAGGCCGAACAGCGGCCGCATGATCCAGTCGCGCGAGACCTTGACCTCGCGGCGCGCGATGTGCCGCACGTTCGAAGGCACGGGACGGGAGAGGCTCACGCGACCGCTTCCGGCAGCGAGCCGAAACGGCGCTCGCGGCGGGCGAACTGGTCGAGCGCTTCGAGGAACTTCTCCGGCGTGAAGTCGGGCCACAGCGTGTCGACAAAGAGCAGCTCCGCATAAGCCGATTGCCAGAGCAGGAAATTGCTCAAGCGCCGCTCGCCGCTGGTGCGGATGAGAAGGTCGGGCTCGGGCAGCGCGCTGGTGAAGAGCCGCGTCGCGAACAGCTCCGGCGTGATCGTCTCGGGATCCAGGCGCCCTTCCTTCGCGGCGCGGGCGAGCTCGCGCGCGGCGGCGCAGATCTCCTCCTGCCCGCCGTAGTCGAAGGCGAAGGTGAGGTTGAGCCCGGTGTTGCCGACCGTGCGGCGCTCCATCTCCTCGATCATCTGGCGGATGTCGGTGGCGACGCGCGAGCGGTTGCCGATGATGCGCACGCGCACGCCACGCGCGACCATCTCCTCCAGATCGTTGCGGAAGTAGAGGCGGAACAGGCCCATCAGCGCGCCGACCTCGGTCGGTGGCCGCTTCCAGTTCTCGGAACTGAAGGCATAGAGCGTCAGGTTCTGCAGCCCCGCATCCGTCGCCGCGCGCACGATCTCGCGCACCGCGGCCACGCCCGCGACGTGCCCCGCCTGGCGCGGCAGGTGACGCTTGCGCGCCCAGCGTCCGTTGCCGTCCATGATGATGGCGACGTGACGCGGTAGGCTCGAAGCGTCTGGCGGCACAGCGGCCATCGTTAACCAATCTCCGGGAGGACCAGCCTACACCTGCATGATTTCCTGCTCCTTGCCGTGGAGCACCTGGTCGATCTCTTTTATGTGCGCGTCGGTCAGCTTCTGCAATTCGTCGCCGAGCTTGTGATGCTCGTCCTGGCCGATCTTGTGGTCCTTTTCGAGCTTTTTGAGGACCTCCATCCCGTCGCGGCGCACATTTCGCACGGCGATGCGGGCCTGCTCGGCATATTTGGAGGCGAGTTTCGCCAGTTCCTTGCGGCGCTCCTCGTTGAGCTCCGGGATCGGGATGCGCAGGAGCTGGCCGTCCATCTGCGGATTGAGGCCCAGACCCGCGTCGCGGATCGCCTTGTCCACCGCCTTGGCCAGGCCCTTGTCCCAGACCTGGACGGTGAGCAGGCGCGGCTCCGGCGTCGAGACCGTTCCCACCTGGTTGATCGGCATCTGCTGGCCGTAGGCGTCGACGCTCACGGGGTCGAGCAGGGCCGGGCTGGCGCGGCCGGTGCGCAGGCCCGCGAACTCGGATTTCAGGGTCCCGATGGCGCCGTTCATGCGCCGGTTCATTTCGTCCTTGCTATAGGTGTCAGCCATGTCTTCCTCCGGGGCTAGCCCTTGCCGCCGATGATCGTGGCGCGTCCCTCGCCGCGCATGACCGCTGCGAGCGCGCCCTTGTCGTGGATGGAGAATACCAGAATCGGGATGCCGTTCTCGCGCGAAAGGCTGATCGCCGACGCATCCATCACCTGAAGGTCGCGGGCCAAGACCTCGTGATAGCTCAAGGATTCGAAACGCTCTGCGGTGGGGTGCTTCTTGGGGTCGGCGCTGTAGACGCCGTCAACTTGGGTGCCCTTGAGCAGCGCGTCGCAGCCCATCTCGGCCGCCCGGAGCGCCGCCGCGGTGTCCGTTGTGAAGAACGGGTTGCCGGTGCCGGCGCCGAAGATGACGACCCGGCCCTTCTCCATGTGGCGGATGGCGACGCGGCGGATATAGGGCTCGCAGACCGACGCCATGGGGATGGCCGACTGGACCCGACAGGCGACCCCGATCCGCTCCAGCGCCGCCTGCATGCCGAGCGCGTTCATGACGGTGGCCAACATGCCCATATAGTCGGCGGTCGCGCGGTCGATGCCCTGGGCCGCCGCCGACAGCCCGCGGAAGATGTTCCCGCCGCCGATCACCATGCAGATCTGGGTGCCGGCATCGTAGGCCGCCTTCACGTCGCCCGCGATCCGGTCGACGGTCTCCAGGTCGATGCCGTAGGAGCGCTCGCCCATCAACGCCTCGCCGGAGACCTTGAGCAGGACCCGGGCGTATTTGGGCTGGTCTGGCATCGTCGCTCCGTTCCCCAAATCGTACGGACGCAGTGAGAGAAGATTTCGGGGAGGGGTCAAGCCCCTTCCCCCAAACCCTCTCCCTTAGGACGTGGGCTCGTCGTCCTTCTTCGTCAGCTTGCTCACCTCGTCGGCGAAGTCGCTGTCGACCTTCTCGATGCCCTCGCCCACCTGGAAGCGGACGAAGCCCTCGATCTCGACCTTGGTGCCGAGATCCTTGGACGCCTTCTCGAGCACCTTGGCGATCGTGGTCTCGCCGTCGATGACGAAGGTCTGCGAGAGCAGCACCGATTCCTCGTAGAACTTGCGCATGCGGCCTTCGAGCATCTTCTCGATGACGTTCTCGGGCTTGCCGGACTGGCGCGCGATGTCGCTCTGGACGGCGCGCTCGCGCTCGACCACGTCCTTGGAAAGATGCTCGGGGGTGAGCGCCAGCGGGGCCGCGGCCGCGATGTGCATCGCGAGCTGCTTGCCGAGTGCCGCAAGCTTCGCCTTGTCGGCCGACGACTTGACGGCGACGAGCACGCCGATCTTGCCGAGCTCGGCCGCCGCGGCATTGTGGACGTAGGAGGCGACGACGCCTTCCGACACGCCCAGCATCACCGCGCGGCGCACGCTCATGTTCTCGCCGATCTTGGCGACCATCCCGGTCAGCGTCTGCTGCACCGTGGCGCCGTCGTCCATCGGCTTGGCGAGCAGCTTGTCGAGATCGCCGGCTTCCTTGAGCGCGATGTCGGCGGTCTTCTTCACGAAGTCCTTGAACTGGTCGTTGCGCGCGACGAAGTCGGTCTCGGCGTTGACCTCGACCAGCGCGCCGGCATCGCCGCCGACCGCGACGCCGATCAGGCCTTCCGCCGCGACGCGGCCGGCCTTCTTCGCGGCCTTCGACAAACCCTTCTTGCGCAGCCAGTCGATCGCGGACTCCATGTCGCCCGCGGTCTCGGTCAGCGCCGCCTTGCAGTCCATCATGCCTGCGCCGGTCTTGTCGCGCAGGGCCTTCACCATCGGTCCGGTGATCGTCGTCATGTGCATTCTCCGGAAAACTTAGGCGCTGGCTTGGACTTCTTCCGACGCCTGATGCACGACGGGCGCAGCTTCCGACACGTCCTCGGCGGCGCCGACGTCGATGCCGGCGTCCGACTGGCCCTGGCCGATGCCGTCGATGATCGCGCGCGCGACGAGGTCGCAATACAGAACGAGCGCGCGGGCCGAGTCGTCATTGCCCGGGATCGGATAGGCGATGCCGTCCGGATCGCAGTTCGAATCCAGGATGGCGGTGACCGGGATGCCGAGCTTCTTGGCTTCCGAGATCGCGATCGCTTCCTTGTTGGTGTCGATCACGAACAGCATGTTGGGAAGGCCGCCCATCTCGCGGATGCCGCCGAGCGAACGCTCGAGCTTGTCGCGCTCGCGAAGCAGGCCGAGCAGCTCTTTCTTCTTCAGGCCCGAGGTCTGCGCGGATTCCAGCGTCTCCTCGATCTGGCGCATGCGCTTGATCGAGTGCGAGATCGTCTGCCAGTTGGTCAGCGTGCCGCCGAGCCAGCGCTGGTTCATGTAGTACTGCGCGCAACGCTTGGCCGCGGCCGCGATCGGCTCGGACGCCTGCCGCTTGGTGCCGACGAAGAGGATGCGCCCGCCGCCGGCCGCGACGTCGCGCAGCGCCACGAGCGCCTGGTGCAGCAGCGGCACCGTCTGGGTCAGGTCGATGATATGGATGTCGTTGCGCGAGCCGTAGATGAAGGGCGCCATCTTCGGGTTCCAGCGCTGCTTGCGGTGGCCGAAATGCGCGCCCGCTTCCAGCAATTGGCGCATGGTGAAGTCTGGCAGAGCCATGGGGTCAGTCTCCTTTACCGGTTAGCCAGACGCGCGGGTCATCTCCCGAGGGAGACACCGGACGGGGACGGGAGAACACCTCCTGAAACCCACCCGCGCGTGCGAGATGGCGGGGCTTATAGGGGGTCGGCCGTGACTGTGCAAGCATCACAGACCCGCGGAATGTCACAGTTCCCGGCCTTTGGGGGAATATGCTAACTGCCCTTCATGAGCCCGATCCGCCCCGCGATCCTGAACCTCGCCGTCAACGGCATCGCCCAGGTGGCGGGGCTGGGGCTGGGCGATCCCGATATCGTTCCGCTGTGGTTCGGCGAGAGCGATCTCGCCACGCCGAAATTCATCTGCGACGCCGCCAAGCAGGCGCTCGACGACGGCAAGACGTTCTATAGCGGCCAGCGCGGGACCCTGCCCCTGCGCGAGGCGATCCGCGACTTCCACAAGCGCACCATAGGCCGCGACATCGCGGTCGAGCGCATCTCGGTACCGGGTGCGGCCACGCTCGCCATCGTGACCGCGCTGCAATGCCTGGTCGAGAGCGGCGACAATGTGGTGATCGTGTCGCCGATCTGGCCCAGCGCCTTCGAGGCCGCGGCGGTGGTCGGCGCTGAGATCCGCTTCGCGCGGCTGGAGGAAGACTGGAACGCCGGGCGCTGGCGCCTCGACCTCGACAAGCTCTTCGCGCAATGCGACGCGCGCACCAAGGCGATCTTCGTCTGCTCGCCGGGCAATCCCACGGGCTGGGTGATGACGCAGGACGAGCAGCGCGCCATGCTCGACTTCGCGAGGCTGCGCGGCATCGCCATCGTCAGCGACGAGGTCTACGGCACGCTGGTCTTCGACGGAGCCAAGCACGCGCCCTCGTTCATTGAGATCGCCGGCGAGGACGACAATCTTTTCGTGATCAACAGCTTCTCCAAGCCCTGGGCGATGACGGGCTGGCGCATCGGCTGGCTGGTGCATCCCAAGAGCCTGGACGCGCAGATGAAGGTGATCTGCATCGCCAACAACACCGGGCCGACGAGCTTCGCGCAATACGGCGCGGTCGCCGCGCTGTCGCCGGAGGGCGACACGTTCCGGGCCACGATGCTCGAGCGTTGCCGCAAGGGCCGCGACGTGGTGCAGGATTTCGTCGACCGCCAGAACCGCATCCGCTGGATGCGGCCCGAAGGCGCGTTCTACGGGTTCCTGAAGATCGACGGCATGACCGACAGCCTCGCCTTTGCGGAAGATTTGTTGCTGCGAGCCCGCGTCGGCGTCGCCCCGGGCTCTGCGTTCAGTTCGCCGGGCGACGCGGCGGCGGATTCCTACATCCGCGTCTGCTTCGCCCAGGACACGGCGCGGCTGGCGGAAGGCCTGAAGCGGATCGCGGGGGCGATCTAAAGCCCCACCCTCCCCTTGAGGGAGGGTCGACAATTTGCGCAGCGCAGCGAAGCAAATTTCGGGGAGGGGTAAAGCCGCAAGCGCCGAAACCCCTCCCCGAAAAATGCTTCGCATTTTTCGACCCTCCCTCAAGGGGAGGGTTGGATCTTAAACCGACTCCACCATCGCCACGCCGGGCATGGTCTTGATCGCGTTCTTCAGCGCGGGGGAGACCATGTGGCGCTTGGGGAGCGCGATCTCGACTTCCTCGCCGCTCGCGCCGGGCACGACCAGCGTCACCAAACCCTTGCCGGGCTGCTTCAGATGCGCGGCGATGGGGCCGAGCGCGGCTTCGCTTTCGATGTGGATGCGCAGGCCCTCGCCGGCGTTCGCGGCGGCGGCGTCGAGGTCGGCGATCGAGGCGGCGCGCAGCTTGAGGTCGTCGCCGTCCCATTCGGCGCTGCAGGTGACGAGGACGGACTTGCCGGCCTCGAGCAGCGGGCGCGACGCGGCGAGCACTTCGGGGAACAGCATCACCTCGAACATGCCGCTGGCGTCGGAGAACGAGACGAACGCGTAGGATTGGTCGTTGCGGCTGCGGCGCTCATGCTTCTTGATCATGGTCCCGGCGAGCACCGCCTTGAAGCCGGAGCGGCGGCGGTCCTCGAGCAGCGAGGCGATGCTCACCGCGCCCAGGCGCTTGAGCGCGGCGGCATAAGAGTCCAGCGGATGGCCGGAGAGATAGAAGCCCATGGCGCTGAACTCCTCGCCCAGGCGCTCATGCACCGGCCAGTCGGCGGTCGCAGCCAAGCGCACGTCCTCATTCGTCTCGACCGCGCCGCCGAAGAGCGTCGTCTGTCCGCTCTCGCGCTCGCGTGCGTTGCGCTGGGCGCTGGAGAGCAGGATGTCGGACGACTCCACCATCTGGCGGCGATTGGGATTCAGCGCGTCGAACGCGCCTGCCCGCGCCAGGCTCTCGAAGGCGCGCTTGTTGACGAGCTTGGGATCGACGCGGCGCGCGAATTCGCCCGCAGAGCGGAACGGGCCGTTCTGCTCGCGCTCGGAGACGACGCTGTCCATCGCCTGGCGGCCGACGCCTTTGACGGCGGCGAGCGCGTAATAGACGACGCCCTTCTCCGCGTCGCAGGCGAACGCGGCCTCGGAGCGGTTGATGTCGGGCGGGAGCACCTTGACGCCCAGGCGCTGCGCCTCCTGGCGGAAGATGTTGAGACGGTCGGTATTGCCGATGTCGAGCGTCATCGAGGCGGCGAGGAACTCGACCGGATAGTTCGCCTTGAGATACGCCGTCTGATAGGCGACCTGGGCATAGGCCGCGGCGTGGCCCTTGTTGAAGCCGTAGCCCGCGAACTTCGCGGCCTGCTCGAAGATCTGCTCGGCGACGCTTTCCGACACGCCGTTCTTCTTCGCGCCCGCGATGAACTTCTCGCGATGCGGATCCATTTCGGACTTGATCTTCTTGCCCATCGCGCGGCGCAGCAGATCGGCCTGGCCGAGCGAATAGCCGCCGAGCTCGCGGGCGATGTTCATGACGTCCTCCTGGTACGTCATGACGCCGAAGGTCTCCTTCAGGATCGGCTCGAGCTTGGGATGGAGGTATTCCGGCGGCTCCTTGCCGTTCTTGACGGCGATGTATTTGGGGATCGAGTCCATCGGGCCCGGGCGGTAGAGGGCGACGAGCGCGATGAGGTCGTGGATGCGGTCGGGCTTCATGCGGCGCAGCAGGTCGCGCATGCCCTGGCCTTCGAGCTGGAACACGCCGACGCTGTCGCCGCGCGCGAGCATCTCGTAAGCCGCCTTGTCGTCGAAATCGATGTTCTGGGTGTCGATCTCGATGCCGCGCCTCTTGAGCAGCTCCTCGGCCTTGGCGATGACGGTCAAGGTCTTCAGGCCGAGGAAGTCGAACTTGACGAGACCCGCCTTCTCCGCGTCCTCGTAATCGAACTGCGTCACCGGCATCTCGGAGCGCGGGTCGCGGTAGAGCGGCAGGATCTCGTCGAGCGGCTTGTCGCCGATCACCACGCCGGCGGGATGCGTCGAGGCGTGGCGGTAGAGGCCCTCGATCTTCTCCACGATGGAGAAGAGCTTCTGCGCGATCGGCTCTGCTTCCGCGATCTGCTGCAGGCGCGGCTCGCTCTCGACCGCTTCCTTGAGCGTGACGGTCTTGCCGCCGATCGGGTTGGGCACGAGCTTGGCGATGCGGTCGACGAGGCCGAGCGGCATCTGCAGCACCCGGCCCGCGTCGCGCACCGCCGCGCGCGCCTGGAGCGAGCCCAGCGCGATGATGTGGGCTACGCGGTCCTCGCCGTATTTGTGGCGCACGTAGCGCACGACCTCGTCGCGCCGCTCCTGGCAGAAATCGATGTCGAAGTCCGGCATCGAGACGCGCTCGGGATTGAGGAAGCGCTCGAACAGCAGGCCGAAGCGGATCGGGTCGAGGTTGGTGATGTCGAGCGCCCAGGCGACGAGCGAGGTCGCGCCCGAGCCGCGCACGCCGACCGGGATGGAGTGCGCGCGCGTCCATTTCATGAAGTCGGAGACGATGAGGAAATAGCCCGCGAACCCCATCTTCAGGATGACGCCGAGCTCGAACTCCAGCCGGTCGCGATAGACCTGCTCCTCGGCGTGGCGGCCGTGCCGCGCCAGACGCTCTGCCAGGCCCGTCTCGGCCTGGAAGCGGATCTCGTCCTCCGGCGTGCGGCCGGATTCGGGGACGAATTTCGGCAGGATCGGATCGCGCTTCTTGGGGCGGAAGGCGCAGCGGCGCGCGATCTCCAGCGTGTTCTCCAGCGCCTCGGGCAGGTCGGCGAATTGCGCCGCCATCTCGGCCGGCGTCTTGAAGCGGTGCTCGCGGGTCAGGCGGCGGCGATCGTCCTGGCTCACGAAGGTGGCATCGGCGATGCAGAGCAGCGCATCATGCGCCTCGTACATGTCGGCGCCGCCGAAATGGACGTCGTTGGTGGCGACCAGCGGCAGCGACTTCGCATAGGCGAGCTCGATCAGCTTGTCCTCCGCCGCGCGCTCTTCGGCGAGGCCGTGACGCTGTAGCTCGACATAGAGACGATGCTGGAAAATCGCCGCGAGCCGGTCCAGCATCGCGCAAGCGGCGTCGGGCTGGCCCTCGACGATCAGGCGGTTGAGCGGCCCGCCGGGGCCGCCGGTCAGCGCGATCAGGCCTTCGGAATGCTCAGCCAGCATCGCGGCCTTCACATGCGGCCAGTCGCCCGGCTCGGCGCCGAGATAGGCCGCGCTGAGAAGCTTGGTCAGGTTGCGGTAGCCGGCGTCGTTCTGGACGAGCAGCGGCAGGCCCGGCGGCTTGCGCCGCGTGGCGAGCGCATTCGCGGGTGCCGCGTCCTCGAGCTCGACCGAGAGCAGGCAGCCCACGATCGGCTGGACGCCCGCCTTGGCGAGCGCATCGCTCAGCTCATAGGTGCCGAAGAGATTGTTGACGTCGGTGACCGCGACCGCGGGCATGCCCGCGTCATGCGCCAGGCTCGCGAGCTCCTTGGCCCGGATCGCGCCTTCGAGCAGCGAATAGGCGCTCTTCACCCGAAGGTGCACAAAGCCCGCCCGTTTGCGGTCCTCCGCCATTCACGCCTCGATTCGCCGCCGACAAGGCAGCCAGTATCCCGCGCGGGGCCGCACGCGCGAGAGCCCCGCGCGCTCCATCCACAGGCCCGTCAGCCCGCGAAAATCGCCTGCGCCGCCGCGGTCAGGGCGAAAGACGACGCCATGAAGCACAAAAGCCCGATCCCCGCCGCCGCATCCTTGAGCCAAGCCATGGTCCACTCCCGTCCAAAAGAGCGGCGACCGTATTTGTTCTTGTATTGTTCGTCAAGAACAAAACGAGATCACACCGGATTGTGAGCCCCGCCCCCTTGGCGGGTGCGCTCGGAGCGAAATAGCGTCCGATATGCGCCGCTTCCGCCCCTTCGCCCTTGTCTTCGCCCTTGTGGCCGCCTCCGCCGCCCAGGCGGGCGACGACGCGCGCCAAGCCGTCAATGAGGGCCTCGCCACCTTCCGCGCCGGCGATACCGACCATGCGATCCGCCTCCTCACCGACGCGATCAACTCCCACGAGCTGGGCGAGACGACGCTGGCGACCGTCTATTACGACCGCGGCGGGATGTATCTCGCCAAGGCCGATTACGACGACGCGATCGCGGACGCCGACAAGGCGGTCAAGCTGTGGCCGGGCTATGGCGACGCGCTGAAGCTGCGCGGCACGGCGCATTTCGCCAGGAACGACGCGGACGCAGCGATTGCGGACTTCCGCGCGGCCTCGGCCGCCCTGCCCCATGACCTGGGCGTGCATGTCGATCTCGGCAATGCGCTGCGCGTGAAGGGCCGCTTCGACGAGGCGCTCGCCGAGTTCTCTGCCGCCATCGCCATGAAGCCCAACGCGCTGGCTTACGCGGGACGAGCGGTCGTCTACATTTCCATGAACAGGAGCGAGCCCGCGATCGCCGATCTGAACGAGGCGATCCGGCTCCAGCCCGACTACGTCACCGCCTATGTCGACCGCGCCGGCGCCTACAGCACGCTCGGCAAGTTCGATCTCGCCGCGGCCGATTTCGAGACGGTGCTGAAATACCGCCCGGGCGACGCCAACGCGACGGCGGGGCTGGCGAACGCCCATGCGAGGCTCGGCCGTGTCGACCAGGCGATGGCAGGGTACGACCAGATGCTCGCCGCCAACCCGAGCGATCCGTCGGCGCACCGCAAGCGCGGCGACGCGCTGTTCGCGGCGCGTCAGTATGCCAAGGCCATCGACGACTACACGGCGGCGCTTGCGGCCGCGCCGGACGCCTCGACGCTGATGAACCGCGGCGCGGCGTATCATTCGCTCGGCCAGTTCGCGCGCGCGATCGACGACTACACGGCCGCATTGAAGCTCACGCCCGACGACGCGCGGATCTACAACAATCGCGGCAACGCCTATGCCGCGATGAGCAAGTTCGACCAGGCGATCGCCGACTACGACGCCGCCTTGCGCATCCAGCCCGGCTACGCCGAAGCCATGCGCAACCGCGACGGCGCGATGAAGGCCAAGACGACCGGCAAGAAGGTGCAGGGCTAGGAGAACAAAGCGCTCAGCGCGTCCATAAGCACGGAAGTGGACGCGATGAACGCCACAAGTCCTAACGCCGCGCCCAAATCCTTAAGCCAGAGAACAAAACGGCTTTGGGCCGTATCCTTAAGGATTTCGAAGTGATGCACCGCTGCCATGCGGGGGTAACTTCGCAAAGCGCGATCGGTTCCGATGGTCCGTGTACGGTTAAACAAGGGATATGCACGCGGCGCGTGCAGGCCGCACCGATGCGATCTTTGAGATGCTTTCGGCGTCCCAAAATCTAAATGTCATGGCCCGCGAATGCGGGCCACCCAGTTGGGTTCTGCATGATCTTTAGAAGATTCACGCGGAGCCGCGGAGGTCCTTTTCTTCTCAGCGACTCCGCGTCTCCGCGTGCGATTTTTTAGACCGAGCCGGTGTCCCCTGGGTGGCCCGCATTCGCGGGCCATGACAAATGTGGTTTGATCATCTAGGTGGCGACCTAATCCGCCACCACCAGCGCGACCGCCAGGCCGTCATGGCCTTTCACGCCGACGGTCTGGAGCGCGGTCGCCGATACGCGCGGCTCGGCGGCCATGATCTCATAAAGGCGGCGGATGCCTTCGACGTTCGCATCGCCGCCCTTCGTATCGAGCACGCGGCCCTCGCGCACGACGTTGTCGACGACGATGACGCTGCCCTTGCGCGACAGCTTCAGGCACATGCGGAAATAATCCGGATTGGATTGCTTGTCGGCGTCGATGAACGAGAAATCGAACGGACCTTTCAACCTCGGCAGCGTGTCGATCGCCGCACCCGTGATGACCGTCACCTTGTCCGCGAGCCCCGCATTCGCGACGTTCGCGCGCGCGACCTCGGCGTGCTTGGGATTGTATTCGAGCGTGACGAGCTCGCCGCCCTCGGGCAGCGCGCGCGCCAGCCAGATCGCGCTGTAGCCGCCGAGCGTGCCGACCTCGAGGATGCGTCGCGCGCCGATCATCCGCGCCATCAGGTTGAGCAGCTTGCCCTGGTTCGGCGCCACCGCGATGTCGGGAAGCCCCGCCGCCGCGGCCGCCTTGCGCGCGGCGTCCAGCGCCGGATCGTCGCCGATCAGCACGCTCTCGAAATAGGCGTCGACGTCTTCCCAAAGCTTCCGGCTCATGATTTCGCTCCGAGTTTTCCACCATCGAGCAACTTGCCTTCGTGCAGGATCAGCGCGCGGTCGAGGCGGGCGGCGAGTTCGAGATTGTGGGTGGCGACGAGGGCTGCGGTGCGCTCCTTGCGCACGATGGCGATGAGCGCGTCGAACACGCCCGCCGCGGTGCGCGGATCGAGGTTGCCGGTCGGCTCGTCCGCCAGCAGCACGCGCGGATGGTTGGAAAGCGCGCGCGCGATGGCGACGCGCTGCTGCTCGCCGCCGGAGAGCTGCGCCGGGCGGTGGCTGAGCCGCGCGCTCAAGCCCATGATGTCGAGGAGCCGGCGCGCCTCGGCCTCCGCCGCGGCTTTCGATTTGCCGGCGATGAGCTGGGGCAGCACGACATTCTCGAGCGCGCTGAACTCGGGCAGCAGATGATGCGCCTGATAGACGAAGCCGATCGTGTCGCGCCGAAGACGCGTGCGCTCGGCGTCGGAAAGGCTCGAGGCGGGCGCGCCGCCGACCATCACCTCGCCGCTCGACGGCGCTTCGAGCAGGCCGGCCATGTGCAGAAGCGACGACTTGCCGGCGCCGGACTGCCCCACCAGCGCCACGACCTCGCCCTCCTTGAGCGCGAGACTGACGTCGCGGAATATTTCGAGCGTGCTTTCGCCTTGCGCATAGCGGCGCGCAACCTTGTCGAGGCGCAACGCGGCATCGGCCAGCGCGTCACTCATAGCGCAGCGCCTCCACCGGATCGAGGCGCGACGCGCGCCAGGCGGGATAGAGCGTCGCCAGGAACGACAAGCTCAGCGCCATGATCACGACAGAGGCGACCTCGCCCGTCTCCATGCGCGCCGGCATGCGTTCGAGAAAATAGATCGTGGGGTCGAACAGCGTCGTGCCGGTGAGCTTCGACAGGCCCTGGCGGATCGACTCGATGTTGGCGCAGAACACCACCCCGATGAGGAAGCCGATCAAGGTGCCCGCGACGCCGATGCTGGCACCCGCGATCATGAACACGCGCATCATCGCGCCGCTGGTGGCGCCCATGGTGCGCAGGATCGCGATGTCGCGCGTCTTGTCCTTCACCAGCATGATGAGGCCGGAGATGATGTTGAGGGCCGCGACCAGCACGATCAAGGTCAGGATCATGAACATCACGTTGCGCTCGACCTCGATGGCGTCGAAGAAGCTCGAGTCGATATCCTGCCAGGTGTAGGTGCGCGCATAGGCGCCCGCGGCCTGGCTCACCGGCGCGGCAAGTTCTTTGACGCGGTCGGGATCGACCGTCATCACCTCGATGCCGCTGACCGTGGCCCCCATGTTGAAATAGAGCTGCGCCTGCTCCAGCGGCATGAAGATGTAGCTCTGGTCGTATTCCGACATGCCGATGCTGAAGGTGCCGGCGATGCGATACGTCTTGATGCGCGGCGTGACGCCGAACGGGGTGACGTTGCCGCGCGGCGCGATCAAGGTTATGCCCATCCCGGGCGCAAGGCGCAGACGCTCCGCCAGCCGCGAGCCGATGATCACCGCGTCGTCGCCCTTGAACGCGCCGAGCGTGCGGGGATCGAGCGAGTTCGAGACGACCGTCATGCGCTTGAGATCCTCGGCCCGGATGCCGCGCACCACGACGCCGAGCGAGGCGCCGCTCGCGCTCGCCATCACCTGGCCCTCGACGACGGGGGCCGCGCTCGTCACGCCGGGGACGGCACGGACCTGTTTCACGATCTGGTCGAAATCGGGCAGCGCCCCCTGCACGCCCTGGACCATGATATGGCCCTTCAGCCCCAGGATGCGCGACAGGAGGTCGTGGCGGAACCCGTTCATCACCGCCATCACGATGATCAAGGCCGCGACGCCGAGCGCGATGCCGAGCAGCGACAGGATCGAGATGATCGAGACGAACCCTTCCTTCCGCGTCGGCCGCAGATAGCGCCCCGCGAGCATCCACTCGAAACGGGAAAAGGGCCGGGTCGCGGAGGCCATCAGGCGGCGAACTTGAATGTGATGCCGAGAGCGTGAACGACCTTGATGATCGTATCGATCTTCGGGTTTCCCTTTTTGGAAAGCGCCTTGTAAAGGCTTTCCCTGCCAAGCCCGGATTTCCCCGCGATCTTGGCCATGCCTTTCGAGCGGGCGATCACACCAAGCGCATGCGTCACCAGTGCCGGATCGCCATCTGCGAAGACAGCCTCCAGATAGTCAGTGACATCTTGTTCGGTCTTCAGATAGTCAGCGGAATCGTAAGGACGCGTCTTCAATTTCGCCATACTTACTCCTCGTCACTCTTCGCAAGCGTGATCGCCCGGGCGATATCGCGCTGCTGGGTGCGCTTGTCGCCGCCGGCCAGCAGAACGATTAGGACCCGATCGCGGCGAAAATAGTACACGCGATATCCCGGTCCATAGTCGATCCGCATCTCCGAAACACCGGCACCGACCGGCTTTACGTCGCCTGAGTTGCCGAGCGCTAAGCGGTCGATGCGCGCCAAAATCCGTGTCCGTGCCTGTCCGTCGCGTAGCCCGGAGAGCCATTTGGCGAACCCATCGGTCTGCTCGATGCGAAACATTATTGTATCCTATAGGATACATAGGTCAAGGGCCAGTGACCTTATTCAACACTGCCTCCAGACTCATCTCCTCCTTCGCGCCGGTGGCGCGGGATTTGACTTCGACGAGGCCTTTCTCAAGCCCGCGCGGGCCGACGACGATCTGGGTCGGCAGGCCGATCAGGTCCATGCTCGCGAACTTGGCGCCGGGGCGGTCGTCGGTGTCGTCGTAGAGCACGTCCTTCCCCGCGGCGGTGAGCTTGGCATAGAGCTCGTTGCAGGCGGCGTCCGTCTTGGCGTCGCCGCTCTTGAGGTTGATCAGCGCGACGTCGAACGGCGCCACGGGCGCGGGCCACACGATCCCGGCGTCGTCGTGGCAGGCCTCGATGATCGCGCCGACGAGACGCGACACGCCCACGCCGTAGGAGCCGCCATGGATCGGCACGTCCTTGCCGTCGGAACCGGTGACGACCGCCTTCATCGGCACGGAGTACTTCGTGCCGAAATAGAAGATCTGGCCGACCTCGATGCCGCGCGCGGTGACGCGCTTCTCGGGCGGCACCTCCGCCTCGAAGCGCGCCGCGTCGTGCACGTCCGAGGTTGCGGCATAGAGCGCGGTGCGCTGGCGCACGATGGGCTCGAGGTCTGCGTTGAAATCGACGTCCTCGCCGGGCACCGGCATGTCGAGCAGGTCCTTGTGACAGAACACCTCGCTCTCGCCGGTCTCGGCCAGCACGATGAACTCGTGGGAGAGATCGCCGCCGATGGGGCCGGTCTCGGCACGCATCGGGATCGTGGTGATGCCCATGCGCGTGAACGCGCGCAGATAGGCGACATACATCCTGTTGTAGGAGCGCCGCGCCGCTTCCTGGTCGATGTCGAAGGAATAGGCGTCCTTCATCAGGAACTCGCGCCCGCGCATCACGCCGAAGCGCGGACGGACCTCGTCGCGGAACTTCCACTGCGTGTGATAGAGGTTCAGCGGCAGCGCCTTGTAGGATTTCACATAGGCGCGGAAGATCTCCGTGATCATGTCCTCGTTGGTGGGCCCGTAGAGCAGCTCGCGCTCGTGGCGATCCTTGATGCGCAGCATCTCGGGCCCGTAGGCGTCGTAGCGGCCGGTCTCCTTCCACAGGTCCGAAGGCTGGAGCGTCGGCATCAGGATCTCGATGGCGCCCGCACGGTCCATCTCCTCGCGCACGATCTGCTCGATCTTCTGCAGCACGCGGAAGCCGAGCGGCAGCCAGGCATAGATGCCGGCCGCCTCCTGGCGGATCATGCCGGCGCGCAGCATCAGCCGGTGCGACACGATCTGCGCCTCGGACGGCGTCTCCCGGAGGAGCGGCAGGAAATAGCGGGAAAGGCGCATGGGGGTTCCGCTTGTATGTCGCTGACCTTCTTACGGAAACTGGGAGACCAGGGCAATGCGAACGCGCATGGCGAATTCACGCGCGATATTGACTTATGGTTGTATTCGCAATAGCCTCGAAAAATCCACGGCTCGGGGCGCCCGATGGATTTGGACGCATTCCTTAGATCGATAAACGCATATGCCAGGGACTACATCCTGTACCTGGTCAGCTTTTTTCATTTTCGAGACAATTCGCTCGCCGCGGACAGCATCGAGGATGAGGACGGCCGGATCATCACCCACGCCCTGATCAACCTGGTGGTGGGCGTCTTCATCCAGCAGAGTTTCATCTCCAACGTGCTTTCCAGCACGAAGCAGCTCGCCAAGGCGAACCTCGCGGGCGACAGCGACAAGATACCCTGGCTGGAATTCCTCAGGAACGACACCTTCGTCAAGCTGCTCTACAGCGAGCTGTGGATCTGGGTGCTGTTCAGCATCGTCATCTACGCATTGGCCAGCATGGCGGGGCGGGTCCGCTATCTCTCCGCGCTCTCGGTCACGTTGTCGGTGTTTCCTCCCGCCTTCGCGGTAGGCGCGGCCGGCTGCCAATTCGCCTCTCTCCTCTACTTCCTGTTCGACAGCCCCGTCCATCCCGCCAGTCCGCTTTGCACGAGCTGGACAGGATTGTTCTTCAACGCCGCGGTCGAGCTGATCCTCGTGGGTGTCGCGCTTTACTATGCGCTGAGCAGAAAGCCCGCGAAGGGCGATCCGCTGATCGCGCCGCGCCGCCGCTGGGCGCGATTGCTCGTGTCAGGCGCGGTCGTGCTGTTTCTCTTCCTCGCTCAATTGGCCGTGTTCGGGCCAGCCAACGTGTTCGGCGTGATCGCCTATTGCGTCGCGCGACATTAGATGGAGTGACAAATGCGCGAAGTCTCCAGCGTGCCGATGCGCAAGGCGGCGAGAGGGCGCATTCCCGCCGCCCTTTGCGCCGCGAGCGCGATCCTCCTCCTCGCGGCAAATCCGGCGCAGGCGCAGGGCAAGCCTCTTCCGAGATGCTTCCAGGTCGATGGCGACCAGTCGGTGGCGGATCAGATGGGCAGCGCCTTTCTCGGAGTGCTGCGGTTCACGACAACCTGGTGGTCGGGCCATTGCACGCTCGACGGCGCGGACGCTCCGACTCTTCCGGGAGGGTTCCCTATTCCGCCGCCGCCGGTACGGCAAGCGCCACCGGCGCCGACACCGCACCTTCCGTAAACGCGGCTGATGGGGCCGCCCCGCACGGCCGGCTCAACCTGTCCCCCGGCTTCATCGGGGTGAAGGCGACTTGGTCGGGCATGGCGTCGATCAGCGCCCAAGGGTAAACGCACACGCTATCCGTTGATCCATTACTCATCGCTGCTGGTCGAGCTTTTGCCGGACCCAGTTTGAGTTGGATGCCTTATCGGATGGATGGTGATGACATCGCCAGAGCGTAGGATTGTGAGTTCAGTTCCATCGGGATAAGCGAACTCGTCAGGGATATAGACAGCCAAACCCTCTTCGTCGCGGAAGACTCGCGTCGTTTTCGAAACAGATTCACCGACATCTTGCATACCAACAGTATGTAAAGCAATTTCGCTCCGACGTCAAAGCGGTCGCTCGACTTCGTTGGGGTTAGCCGCGATCCCGTTCAAAGGCATTCGGCGCTGTAATAACCTTCTATAGTTGTGAGGCGGCCCCTGCGATCAGCGACCCAGCGCACCGCGAGCCGCATGTCGCAGGGTGCGCCGCCCCAATCGTAGCGCAGCGCTTGCGTATCTTCGCGAACCTGGCACCGATGTTTGTCGGTTTGGGTTGCGACCACACCATTTCCTTGGCCGCAATCGGCAATTTTCTCGGGCTTGAACCCCTGTGAAATCAGAGCGACTTTCATGGCTTGCTCGTCGGAGCCCGGTGGAAAATTCCGGCGGAGAATCGCCGTGAATTTCGTGCTGGCCGGTTCCGGCATCATCCAGTCGCTGCCACTCGAAATCACGCCGGATGCAGCAATCGGCGGCGGATGGCGATTGGCCATGATGGCGGCATAGAAAAGATCAAGGCGGCCGCGCGCATCTTCCGAGCCGAAGAAATACACGACGGCGACGTAGGCAGCGCAAACGACCAGCAGAGCTGCTAGCACGAACGCGGTGCGCTTCAGCCAACGCATCACGGCAGTCACCTATCCCCTGGCTTCATCGGGGTGAAGGCCACCTGGTCGGGCATGGCGTCGATCAGCGCTTTGATGTCGATGGGAGGCGGGGTGTCGAGGCCGCTGCCCTTCACACGATGGTTCAGCTCGTCGATGTCGAAGCCCATCTGCAGGTCGTAGGTGCGGTCGGGCTGGTTCCTCAAGCGCTGCTCGGCCTCGTACCATTTGAGCTTCACCTTCGGGTCGGGACAGCTGGCGCGCTCGGCGCCTTCCGCGCCCCAGCGCAGCTCGATGCAGTGATAGGGATCGAAGGAGAGCTTGAACAGGCGGCGCATCATGTCGTCGAAAGTCATCGCCACCGGCTGCTTGGCGGAGTTGAGATAGGTGATGGTGCAGGCCTTGGACTGCGCCTCGTAGGTCTCGCGCAGATCCTTCTGCAGGAAATTGCCGTCATAGACGATGCGCGGGTCGCGGCGGACCCACAACCCGATCATCTCCTGGAGGTCCTTGTAGAACTGCGCGAACGCCGTCTTGATGCGCGCGTCGCGCGACGGCGTGGAATAGGTCTCCCACTCCTTGTCGTCGGAGCCGTAGATGTTGTCGGGCAGGCGGTGGGGGTGATCCTTGGCGGCGATGCCGTCCTTGATGTCGAGGTCGACGTACTGCGCGCGGTCGTTGAGGTCGTTGCACAGCGTTTTCATCGTCGCCTGCAGCTCGTAGAGCGGCGTCAGCGAGGTCTTGCCGCCCGACACCGCGACGCGCACATATTCATAGAAGCCGAGCGGCGCGCCGTTATAGGCGAAGCGCGCCTTCTTCACGTCCTGCTTCGGATTGGGCTCGGTGCCGACGTACTGGACGAGCGAGAAATCGGCGATCTGGTCGTTCTGCGCGAACGCCATGTGGCCGCCGAGAAGATGCCCGCCCGCGTCGCGATGCGCACCCACGAGCTTGAACGGCCGCCAGTTCTTCAAGCCGCCGCCGAGCCTCGCCGGGCTCTGGCCGAACTGCGCGCCGTAGACGCTGCGCGTGATGGTGAAGTCGGGATGGGCGTCCATGTAGAATATACGTCCGTCCTCGTCGACCTTGTAGACGATGGCGACGTGGCCGTTCACGTCGTAGACGAGCGAGCCCGGCCGCACGCTGCCCGGCTGCAGCGCGGGCGAGTAGAAATCCGACTGCACGCCGCGCGTCTCCGACGCATCGGTGCGATAGGTGCCGGAGAAGACCGTGTCCAGCATCTGCATGATCGCGGGCGTGGGTTCGATGCCGCCGCCGCGGTCTATGATGTCGTGGCGCCCGGTCGGGCGGTTGGCCGATTTGGTGAAGCGCAGGTCGCCGCCCTCGCCGCTCACCCCGTCGACATAGGAGAACGGCAGGTTGTTCTTCCACGCGTAATAGGCACGCAGGAGATAGGGCCACTTCGCGCAATCGACGTCGATGTCGAGAAAATGCTGGTCGGTCTTGCGGAACGGGTTGGAGGTATCGCGCAGGCAGCTCTCCGACGAGCTGCAATTGCTTTCGCCCAGCGCCGTGACGAAGCGCCCGAAGCCGGCCTCGTCCTCCGCGCTCCAATGATCCTTGAGGATGCGCCATGACGAGGCCTGCGCGCCCGCCACGGACGCGCAAAACAGTGCCGCGGCCAGCGCCGCTATCGTCCATTTCCCCACCACGCACCCACGGTCGTGAGCGGGCGGGGAGGAGTCAAGGCGGTTGGAGGCAGGATGGTTTCCTCGCCGAGTTTTTCCAATTGATTCAAAACCTTACAGAACTCGTCATGGCCCGGTCCATAGCGACAGCGTATGGACGCGGGCCACCCAGGCGACGTCTGCAACTCTTTCGCCAATGGATCACGCGGAGCCGCGGAGTTCGCGCAGACAAACTTGATCGCCGCGCACTCCGCGTCTCCGCGTGCGAATCCTTTTATCGTGCAGAACCTAACTGGGTGGCCCGCGTCCATACGCTGTCGCTATGGACCGGGCCGTGACATTTGAGGGGGCGGGGAATGTTGGAGAAACTTTTCGCGCTCGGCGCACACGGCACAACCGTCCGCCGCGAGATGGTCGCGGGCGCGACCACGTTCCTCACCCTCGCCTACATCATGTTCGTGAACCCGAAGATCCTGGGGGCCGCGGGGCTCGACCAGGGCGCGGTGTTCGTCGCGACCTGCGCCGCGTCGGCGCTGACGACGGCGCTGATGGGGCTCTATGCGCGGCTTCCCGTGGCGCTGGCGCCGGGCATGGGGCTGAACGCCTATTTCGCCTTCACCGTCGTCCCCGCGCTCAAGGGCGATTGGCGGCTGGCGCTCGGCTGCGTGTTCCTGTCGGGCATCCTCTTCGTCGTGCTGTCGCTGACGCCGGCGCGCGAATGGCTGATCAACGCGATCCCGAAGAGCCTCAAGCTCGCCATCGCCGCGGGCATCGGCTTCTTCCTCGCGCTGATCGGCTTCGAGGCCGCGGGCCTTGTCGCCGCCGACCCGGTGACGCTGCTGCGCGAGGGCACGCTCACCGATCCCAAGGTGCTGATCGCGGCGGGCGCGTTCGTCCTGATGTTCGCGCTCGCGGCCCGCGGCGTGGTCGGCGCCGTGCTGATCGGCATCGTCGTGGCGACGGTCCTGGGCGAGGCGATGCCGCCCAATGCCATCAGCGGCGCCGTCAGCCTGCCGCCGCCCATCGCGCCGACGTTCCTTCAGATGCATTTCACCGGCGCGCCGGCCGCCGCCGTCGCCACGATCGTGTTCGTGTTCCTCTTGATCGACATGCTGGACACCTCCGGCACGCTGACCGCCGTCGCCCATCAGGCGAACATGCTCGACGCCGAGGGCCGCCTGCCCCATGCGCGCCGCGCGCTCGCCGTGGACGCGCTGGGCACGATGCTGGGTGCCGCGCTCGGGACATCGCCCGTCACCGCCTATATCGAGAGCGCGACCGGCATCCAGGCCGGCGGCCGCACCGGCCTGACCGCGCTCGTCGTCGCCGCGCTCTTTGTCTTGAGCCTGTTCTTCGCGCCGCTCGCCGCCGCGGTTCCCGCCTACGCGACCGCGCCCGCGCTGATCTTCGTCGCGGCCCTGATGGCGAAGGGCCTGAAGGAGATCGACTGGGACGACCTGACCGAGGCCGCGCCGGCGCTGCTTACCGCGCTCGCGATCCCCTTCACCTATTCCATCGCCGCCGGCATGGGGATCGGGTTCATCTCTTACGTCGCGATCAAGCTCGTGTCAGGCCGCTGGCGCGAGGTGAACGCCGCAGTCGCGATCATCGCGCTGGCGTTCGCGGCGAAGATCGCGGTGGGGTGAACCACGCTTGTCATCCCCTTCCCTCGCGATGCCGACGGCATCGTTCGGCCGGGGATGACAAATTTTGCTTAGAGATCCAGCACACCGAACAGGATCAACGCATAGAACACGATCCACAACACCGCCGCCACGCCCGTCGCGATCAGCGCCTTGCGGCCGAGCATCGGGTTGAGCGGCGCGCCCGTCTCCGGGTCGACGTCGCCGAGCCCAACGGGCAGCAGGCAGAACAGCGCCAGGAACCAGAAGATCAGGAACGCGCTGACCAGGACCGCCCAATGGACGATGAGGATCGTCACGCCTGTTCGAGCTCGACGAGGGTGCCGACGAAATCCTTCGGATGCAGGAAGATCACGGGCTTGCCATGCGCGCCGATGCGCGGCTCGCCGGTGCCGGTGATGGTCGCACCTTCCGCGCGCATGCGGTCGCGCGCGGCGATGATGTCTTCGACCTCGTAGCAGACGTGATGCACGCCGCCGGACGGGTTCTTCTTGAGGAAGTTCGCGATGGGCGAGTTCTCGCCCAGGGGCTCCAGCAGCTCGATCTTGGTGTTGCCGAGATCGACGAACACCGTGGTCACGCCGTGGTCCGGCTGCGGCACCTCGCCCGAGACCTCGGCGCCCAGCGTGTCGCGATAGATCTTCGCGGCCTTCTTGATGTCGCTGGTCGCGATGGCGACGTGGTTCAGGCGTCCGATCATTTCTTCACTCCGAGCTCGTCGAGCAATTGCGCGTCCACAAGATACGGCTTCAGCTTCGCCGCCGGCAATGCGACTTCTTCGGCGCAGGCCTGGGTGGCGTGGGCGAGCTCGGGCGCGACCACGAGCCCCTTGCCCGACTGCAGGCGGAAGATCGCGTCGTCGGCGCTCTCGAACGGGTCCTGCGCCATCGTCAGCTTGCGGCAGTCGGGATCGGCATCCCTGGGATAGTGCGCGCGGTAAAGCTTTGTCAGGCCCTCGAGCATGAAGCCCGGCTTGAATACCGTCTTCCAGTCGACCTCGCGGCCGGTCGTGAGATCGAAGGTGACCGGCGTCTCTATGCCGTTGTTGGGATAGGCGCCGCCGCAATAGTTGGAGCTCGTCACCTGGAGCGAGAAGTAGCGCTGCGAGAGATAGCCGACCTTGACGGTCACCGACCACGTGTCGTCGTCGGGCTTCTCGCCCGCATGCCGCAAATCGCTCAAACATTCCTGATAGTCGGCGTGGTTCTGATCCTCTTTCGCGGCAATGGCGGCGTTGACGCGCGCCATCACCGCGGCGTCCGGAAACTGCGTGAGACGCGGCCAACGCGGCTCGACGCCTGAGGCCTGCATCGGAACAGCCAGAACCGCGGCGGCGATCAAACTCACAGCCATATCAACTCCACTGGGGCCAACGTCCAACTGACGGGCCCGTCATGATATAGCGCCTGGGCCGATCTTGGAAAACGGCGGCGAGCGCGGCTACTTCTCGACCTCGAACACCGCTCCCCCGCTGTTGGCGCCGCCGAATTGCGTGGCGCCATAGAGATTTCCGTCGTTGCCGAGAACAAGACCTGCTTGCGGGAAAGAGCCGCCGTCCTCGCTCAGGAAGAAAAAATAGAGAATCTTCGCCTGGCCAGACGGCGTGACCTCGAACACGTTGGTGCCGTCGCCCTCCGACGTACAATTCGCAGAGACGGCCTTGCCGTAGAAGTTTCCCGCCTTGTCCATGACGAGATTGCCTTCGGGAAGGCAAAGCCCGTCGCTCCGATCGAACGCATATACGACGCTTTCCTTGCCCTTCGACGTCAGCTTGAAGAGCGTGCCGATCTCCGACGCGCCGCCGCCTATCGTCTGGCCGAAAAACGTCTTCTTGCCCGAGGCCACCAGACTGCCGTTCGGCGTGATGCCGTCGGTGCAGTTCTTCTCGGCGCAGAAGGCGTGCAGGACCGTTTCCTGGCCGCTCTTGGAAAGCTTGAAGGCCACGCCGTCTCCGCTGAACACGTTCAGGCTGCCGTTTCCGCCGAAGAGCGTATCCCCATAGAGGTTGCCTTTGCTGTCGGCGATCGGTGCCGCCGCGGGGCCGGCGCCGTCTGCGCAGTTCTTGAGCTTGCAGAACGCGTACAGCACCGTCTCCTTTCCAGTGGAGGACAGGCTGAACACGGTCCCGCAACCGAACGAATTGCCGCAGCTCGCCCCGGCGCCGCCTTCATAGGTCGTTCCGTACAGCGTGCCGCCGGACCCGATGAACGGCGCGGCCAGCGGCCCCTCGCCGTCTTTCCCGCCGGCGAAGGAATAGAGCACCGTCAGCACGCCTGTCGGCGAAAGCGCGAAAACCGTGCCGTTGCCCGAAGCGCCGCCGCCGCTGGTGGTCCCCAGCAGGTTTCCGGCGCTGTCGAAGACAACGCCGCCGGTCGGCTGTTTCCCATCCGTGCAATTCGTCTTTGTACAGAACGAATACAGCACCGTCTCTTTACCGGCGGACGATACGCGGAAGACGGCGCCGCCCGCGTGCGCGCCGCCGCCGGACGTCGTCCCGTATATGTTGCCCGCGCTGTCCATCGCCAGCACGCCTTGGGGCTCGATCCCGTCCGCGCAGCTGGCGGCGGCGCAGAACGAGTAGAGGAGCTTGCCGCTCGACGCCTGCGCGCTCCCGGCGGATAGAACCACGCACAGCGCGAATGCGGCGGCGGCCAAGCCCAACATCCGATTTACCATATGGTCTTCCCTCATTGGAACGATACACGGCCGAGCGCCAACGTATCACGAGAAACGCGACACTACACCCAGACGATCTCGACCCGCGTCACCGGCTTCTTGCCCCAGGCGTCGGACGCGGCGCGGCGCGCCGCGCGGCGGACGCTCTCGCGCAGCGCTTCCTCGTCGCCTTTCTTGTGACGCTTGATCGCCTCCGCCGCCGCGTCGCGGATCGCGGCATGGACGGGCTCCGGGATGCCATCGATCACAAACGCGGGGTCGGTCGCGACGCGGCCTTTGGAGTCCAGCACCAGCGTGATCGCGATGATGCCCGCGAAGCCGAGCGCGCGGCGCGCGCGCGCGAGCCCCGCGCCTTCTTCCACCAGCACCTTGCCGTCGAGATGGACGCGGCCCGACGGCACTTCGTCGACGATCATGGCCTTGCCGGGCGCAAGCCTGAGCATGTGGCCGTTCTCGACCACGACCGCCTCGGGCACCTGAAGCTCGCGCGCGAGCCTGGCGTGCTCGCTCATGTGGCGCAACTCGCCATGCACGGGCACGGCAATGCGCGGGCGCGTCCAGCGATACATCTCGGCCAGCTCGTCGCGGCAGGGATGACCGCTGACATGGACGAAATGGTCCTGCTCGGTCAGCACTTCCACGCCCAGCGCCGAGAGCTTGTTGTGCAGCTCGAAGATCGCAAGCTCGTTGCCCGGGATGATGCGCGAGGAGAAGATCACCGCGTCGCCGGAGCCCAGCGCGACGTTGGGATGATCGCCGGCCGCGATGCGCGCCAGGGCCGCGCGCGGCTCGCCCTGACTGCCGGTGCAGATGTAGCAGACGCGGCGCGGCGGAAGCTGGGCTGCGTCCGCCTCATCGAGCGTCGGCGGGAAATCGGCGAGATAGCCCGTCTCCTTTGCGGCGGCGACGAGCTTGTGCATCGAGCGTCCGACGAGCGCGATCTCGCGGCCGTGCTCGCGCGCCGCCTTGGCGACGGAGTCGATGCGCGCGATGTTGGAGGCGAACGCCGTCACCGCGACGCGGCCCTTGAGCGATCCGATGAGCGCGGACAGCGCCTGGCGCACCCGCGCCTCGGAGCCCGAATGGCCCTGCACCAGCGCGTTGGTGGAGTCGCAGACCGTCGCCAGCACGCCCTCGTCGCCCAGCTTGCGCAGCGCGTTGATGTCGGCCGTCGTGCCCAGCATCGGATCGGGGTCGATCTTCCAGTCACCGGTATGCACGACCGTTCCGAGCGGCGTCTTGATCGCGAGCGCGTTGGGTTCCGGGATCGAATGGGTGATGGAGACGAAATCGATCCCGAACGGCCCGATATCGATATGGCCGCCAAGCGGAACGCTGCGCACGCGGACGCGGTCGCGAAGCCCGGCCTCTTCCAGCTTGCCTTCGATCAGCCGCGCTGTGAACGGCGTCGCATAGAGGGGACAGCGCAGCATCGGCCACAGATGGCCGATGGCGCCGATATGGTCCTCATGCGCGTGGGTGAGCACGATGGCGAGGACGTCGCCGCGGCGCTCGGCCAGATAGCGGATGTCGGGCATGATGACGTCGACGCCGGGCGACGTCGTCTCGCGCCCGAACAGAACGCCGCAATCGACGACGATCCACTTGCGCGCGTCCGGCGGCCCGAAGCCATAGGCGTTGAAGTTCATGCCGATCTCGCCCGCGCCGCCGAGCGGGAGAAGGACCAACTCGTCGTCGCGCGCCGTCACGCCGGGGGCTTCCTCGCGTTGCGCTTGTAGATCAGCACCAGCCCGCGGATCGTCAGGTCCGGATCGATGTGCTCTATCGCCGGGATGTCGGGCTGGAAGAGATGCGCCAGGCCTCCCGTCGCCACCACGGTCATGGGCTTTGCATATTCCTGCTTGATGCGATCGATCAGCCCGCCGATGAGGCCGACATAGCCCCAATAGATGCCCGACTGCATCGCAGGCACGGTATCGCGGCCGATCACCTTCGTTGCGCGGTGGATGGCGACGCGCGGCAGCATCGCGGCCGCCTGATGCAGCGCCTCGATGGAGAGATTGGCGCCGGGCGCGAGCACGCTGCCGTCGAAATCGCCGTTCCCGGCCACGATGTCGAAATTGGTCGTGGTGCCGAAATCGACGACGATCACTGCGCCGTGATAGCGCTCATGCGCCGCGACCGCATTGCACAGCCGGTCGGCGCCGACGGCCGCCGGCCGGTCGGCATTGATGCCGATGCCGACGATGGTGTTGTCGACGATCAGAGGCTCGCATTTGAGATAGGTGCGGCACAGCGCGCGCAGGTCGAACAGCGTCGCGGGCACGACGGTGGCGATGATGGCGTCGTCGAGGTCGGCGAAGGATAGGCCTTCGAGCATGAGAAGTTGGGAGAGCCACACCGCGTATTCGTCCGCCGTGCGCGCGGTCTTGGTGACGGCCCGCCACTCGGCGCGGAACTTCTCGCCGTCATGGACCGCGAAGACGATGTTGGTGTTGCCGGCGTCGATGGCGAGGAGCATCTAGAAGAACACCTCTCCCGCCGCGATCGTGCGCACGCGGTCCTGCGTCTCGCGCAGGAGCAGCGCGCCGTTCGCGTCTATGCCTTCGAAGACACCCATCGTCTCTCCGTTCGTGAGCCGCGCGCGGATGCGCGTGCCCAGTCCCGCCGCGCGCGCGAGCCAGGCGTCGCGGATCGGCGCGAAGCCCTGCGCCCGCCAGATGTCATACCATTTCGCGAAGGAGGCGGCGAGGCGCAGGAGCGCCTCGCGCGGCTCGGGCGCGGCGAGGCCGATGGCGGCGAGCGATGTCGCGGGGAATTCCGTATCGGACGGGTGGTGCTTGAGGTTGATCCCGATGCCGACGGCGAGCCAAGCCGGATCGGCGCCGCTCTGGCTGGCGGATTCGAGCAGGATGCCCGCGAGCTTGGCGCCGTTCACGAGCACGTCGTTGGGCCATTTCACGCGCGCCTCAGTACCGAAGCTCAGCACCACATCCGACGCAGCAAGTGCCGCCGCGAAGGAAAGCTGCGCGCATTCGTTCGCGGGCCGTCCCGGCGCGATGAGCAGCGTGGCGGAGAGATTCCCCGCGGGCGACACCCACGCACGTCCGCGCCGTCCCCGTCCCGCGTTCTGACGCGCGGCGGTGATCCACAAGGGTCCGCGTTCGCCGGCGAGCGCCAGGCGGCGCGCCTCCTCGTTCGTCGAGTCGATCTCGTCGAGCTCCTTCAAGGCATAGCCCTTGGGCCAGTTCACTTGAGAAGGGCCTGCGCCGCCGTGCCGGCATAGTTCATGAGCAGGTCGATGCGCAGCACGAAGGCCACGGTGAACACCGTCGCGATGGTGGCGATGGCGCCCACGGCCCAGCCCATGTCGCGGTCGAACGGCTCCGCCGGCTCGTCGAAATACATCACCTTGACGATGCGCAGGTAGTAATAGGCGCCGACGACGCTGGTCAGCACGCCGAACACGGCGAGGACGTAGAGATGCGCCTCGAGCGCGGCCAGGAAGATGAACGCCTTGGCGAGGATACCCGCGAGCGGCGGCAGGCCCGACAGGCTCAGCATCATCGCCATGAAGGCGAAGGCGAGCGCGGGCCGCGTACGCGCCAGGCCCGCCAGGTCGGAGATGTTCTCCACCGGCTTGCCGCCGCGCCGCATCGCCTGGATGCAGGCGAAGACGCCGATATTGGTGAGCGAGTAGAACGCCAGATAGAACAGCACGCCACGCAGGCCCGCCTGCGTGCCCGCGGCCAGGCCCAAAAGCGCGTAGCCCATATGGCCGATGGAGCTGTAGGCCATCAGGCGCTTGATGTTGCTCTGGCCGATGGCCGCGAAGGCGCCGAGCGCCATGGATGCGGCCGAGATCACGATGATGATCTGCTGCCATTGATGGATCGCGCCGGGGAACGGCACCACGACGGCGCGCAGCACCAGCGCGAGCGAGGCGACCTTGGACGCCGTCGCCAAAAATGCCGTGATCGGCGTCGGCGAGCCCTCGTAGACGTCGGGCGTCCACATGTGGAACGGCACGGCGGAGATCTTGAACGCCAGCCCCGCGAGCAGGAAGACGAGGCCGAAGATGAGGCCGATCGACACGCCGTTCTGCACGATCACATGCGCCACGCCCTGGAAATCGAGCGTGCCGGTGAAGCCGTAGATCATCGAGATGCCGTACAGCATCATGCCCGAGGACAGCGAGCCGAGGACGAAGTATTTCAAGCCCGCTTCCGACGAGCGCACCGATTCGCGGTTGAACGCGGCGAGCACGTAGAGCGCCAGGCTCTGCAGCTCCAGCCCCATATAGAGCGCGATGAAATTGTTCGCCGACACCATCAGCGACATCCCCAGGCTGGCGAGGACGATCAGCACCGGAAGCTCGAAGCGCTCGCTCTTCTCGAGGCTGAAGAACTGGTGCGCCATCAGCACGCAGGCGGCGGACGACCACAGGATCACCGCTTTGGTGAAGCGCGCGAAGCTATCCATCACGAAGGCGCCGTGAAACGCGCCGCCGTCGCCGGTCACCATCGTCACGTAAGCCGACGCGGCGATCAGCACGACGGAGAGCATCGTCAGCGTGCCCGCGCTCTTGTCGCCGCGCACCGCGCCGACGAGCAGAAGCGCCATCGCGCCGACGGCCAGGATCAGCTCGGGCAGGAGGACGTAGAGGTCGTTCTGGATGCTCACCGTCTCACCCCCGATGCGAGCTTGGCCGGCGCGCCGTGGTCATAGGCGATTGCGGCGCGATGCTGGCTGACCAGGTTGGCGACCGAGGCGCCGGTGACGTCGAAGATCGGCTTGGGGTACACGCCCATGACGATGGTGATAACGACGAGCGGCGCCAGGATCGCGACCTCGCGCGGCGACAGGTCCTTGATCGTCTGCAGCGCGGGCTTGACCAGATCGCCGAAGATGATGCGGCGGTAGAGATAAAGCGCATAGGCCGCCGACAGGATCACGCCCGTCGCCGCGAAGATCGCGATCCAGGTGTTGTGGATGAAAGCGCCCAGCATCGTCAGGAACTCGCCCACGAAGCCGCCCGTTCCCGGAAGTCCCACATTGGCCAGCGTGAACACCATGAAGCACGCCGCATACATCGGCATGCGGTTGACGAGGCCGCCATAGGCCGCGATCTCGCGCGTGTGCATGCGGTCGTAGACGACGCCGACGCAGAGGAACAGCGCGCCCGAGACGATGCCGTGACTGAGCATCTGGTAAATGCCGCCCTCGATGCCCTGATGGGTGATCGTGAAGATGCCCATGGTCACGAAGCCCATATGGGCGACCGACGAATAGGCGATCAGCTTCTTCATGTCCTCCTGCGCCAGCGCCACGAGCGAGGCCCAGATGATCGCGACGATGGAGAGCACGAAGACGAGCGTGCCGAAATGCACCGAGGCGCTCGCGAACATCGGCAGCGAGAAGCGCAGGAAACCGTAGCCGCCCATCTTCAAGAGGATTCCGGCGAGGATGACCGATCCCGCCGTCGGCGCCTCGACATGCGCGTCGGGCAGCCAGGTATGCACCGGCCACATCGGCATCTTGACCGCGAAGCTCGCGAAGAAGGCGAGCCACAGCCAGGTCTGCATCGCCACCGGGAAATGCGCGGTGTTGATGATCGTCTCGATGTCGGTCGTGCCGGTGTACTGGTACATCGCCAGGATCGCGAGCAGCATCAGCACGGAGCCGAGCAGCGTGTAGAGGAAGAACTTGTAGCTCGCATAGACACGCCGCTTGCCGCCCCACACTCCGATGATCAGGAACATCGGGATCAGCCCGCCCTCGAAGAACAGGTAGAACAGGAACAGGTCGAGCGACGTGAAGACACCCATCATCAGCGTCTCGAGCGCCAGGAACGCGATCATGTATTCGGGGATGCGGGTCTCGATCGATTTCCAGCTCGCCAGGATGCAGAACGGCATCAGAAGGCCCGTCAGCACCACGAACAGCATCGAGATGCCGTCGACGCCCATGTGGTAGGAGATGCCGCTCGCCAGCCACTGCGCGTGCTCGACGAACTGGAACGCCGGCGTCGAGCCGTCGAACTTCGCCCACAAAACCACGGTGAGCAGGAAATCCGCGATCGTGAAGATGAGCGCGATCCAGCGCGCATTGTCGCGCGCGAACAGGATCAGCAGCGCGCCGATCAGCGGCAGGAAGGTGATGATGCTCAGCAGATGGCTCACGGCGCGCCTCCCGCGACGATGAACCAGGTCGCCAAGGCGAGGACGCCGATCAGCATCGCGAACGCGTAGTGATAGACGTAGCCCGATTGCAGCCTGACCGCGCCGCGCGTCACGTCGAGCACGCGCGCGGAGATGCCGTCGGGCCCGAAGCCGTCGATCAGGAATCCGTCGCCGAACTTCCACAGGAAGCGGCCGAGGCGCAGCGCCGGGCGGACGAACAGGACGTCATAGAGCTCGTCGAAATACCATTTGTTGTACAGGAAGGTGTAGAGCAGGCCCTTCTTCGCGGCCATCTTCGCGGGCAGCTCCGGCCGCATGATGTAGTAGTAATAGGCGATTCCGAAGCCGATCAGCGTCAGCACGAACGGCGCGACCTCGACCCATTTGGGGAAGTCCTCGACCTGCGGCTCCAGCCCGCGGCCGGCGATGGCGCCCAGCGCGCCGTGCCAGAAGCCCCTCGAATCCGGACCGATGAAGGAGGAGTCGAAGACGATGCCGGCGAGCACCGCGCCGGCCGCCAAAACGCCAAGCGGTATCAGCATGGTCAGCGGCGAGTCGTGCACTTCGCTGAGCGCGGGCGCGTGGTGGTCGTCGTGGCCGGGCTCGTCATGGGTGTGTTCGTCGGAATGCGAAAGCTGCGTGCTATCCTGTCCGCGATAGCGGCCGTGGAACGTCATCAGGAACTGGCGCCAGGAATAGAACGAGGTCATCGCGGCAGCGACCAAGGTCATAAAGAACGCGTAGTGGCCCATGCCGGTCGTCGACTCATAGGCGGCGTCGATGACCGAATCCTTGGAATAGAAGCCGGCCAGGCCGATATGCAGGACCGGAATGCCGACGCCGGTGAGCGCCAGGTTTCCGATCAGCATCATCGCCCAGGTGAAGGGGATGGCTTTCGCCAGCCCGCCCATCTTGCGCATGTCCTGCTCGTGATGCATCGCGGTGATCACCGAGCCGGCGCTGAGGAACAGCAGCGCCTTGAAGAAGGCATGCGTGAACAGGTGGAACATCGCGCCGCCATAGGCCGACACGCCCGCCGCGACGAACATGTAGCCGAGCTGCGAGCAGGTCGAATAGGCGATCACGCGCTTGATGTCGTTCTGGAACAGGCCGACCGAGGCCGCGAAGAAGGCGGTGGTGGCGCCGATGAAGGTCACGAACTCGCGCGCCGCGGGGGCCAGCTCGTACATCGGCGAGCAGCGGCAGACCAGGAACACGCCCGCCGTCACCATGGTCGCGGCGTGGATCAGCGCGGAGACCGGGGTCGGGCCCTCCATCGCGTCCGGCAACCAGGTGTGGAGTCCGAGCTGCGCCGACTTGCCCATCGCGCCGATGAAGAGCAGCAGGCAGAGCGTGGTGAGGATGTCGACATGCCAGCTTCCGAACAGGAAGGTCTTGCCTACCATCGCGGACGCCGCCGCGAACACCGCGTCGAAATCCAGCGTGCGGAAGATGTACCACACCCCGAAGATGCCGAGCGCGAAGCCGAAATCGCCGATGCGGTTGACGATGAAGGCCTTCATCGCGGCCGCGTTGGCCTCGGGCTTCTTGTACCAGAAGCCGATCAGCAGGTAGGACGCCAAGCCCACGCCTTCCCAGCCGAAGAACATCTGCAGGAAATTGTTCGCCGTCACCAGCATCAGCATGGCGAAGGTGAAGAGCGACAGGTACGAGAAGAACCGCGGCCGGCCGTCGTCCTCTTCCATGTAGCCGATGGAGTAGAGATGCACGAGCGAGGAGACGCCTGTCACCACGACCAGCATCACCGCGGTCAGGCTGTCGACGCGGATCGTCCAGTCCGCCGCGAAATCGCCGGAATGGATCCACGGCGCGACCTGGACGATGACGGAATGGCCGAGCCAGCAGACGTCGTAAAAGACATAGATGGACAGCGCCGCCGAGACGAACAGCGCGCCGGTCGTCACGAGCTCCGACGCGCGCGCGCCGATGACGCGGCCGAACAGGCCCGCGATGGCCGACGCGATGATGGGGAGGAAGACGATCGCCTGATACATCCTAGCCCTTCATCACGTTGACGTCTTCGACGGCGATGGAGCCGCGGTTGCGGAAATAGACGACGAGGATCGCAAGCCCGATCGCGGCTTCGGCGGCGGCGACGGTCAGCACGAACATCGCCATCACCTGCCCCACCAGGTCGTGCAGGAACGCCGAGAACGCCACGAAATTGATGTTGACCGCCAGCAGGATCAGCTCGATCGACATCAGGATGACGATCACGTTCTTGCGGTTCAGGAAGATGCCGAACACGCCGATGGTGAAGAGCAGCGCCGCGACAGTCAGGTACTGTGCAAGACCCACTTCCATCACGCACCCTCCCCGGGCTTGGCGTCGACCAGCTCCATCGCCATCTCAGGCGTGCGCGCGTTCTGCACCGGGATCGACTGGCGCCGCACGCCGGGCCGGTGGCGCAGGGTCAGCACGATGGCGCCGATCATCGCGACCAGCAGGACCAGCCCCGCGATCTGGAAGTAGTAGATGTAGTCCGTATAGAGGATGCGGCCGAGCGCCTGGGTGTTGCTCAGCCCGGCGGGCGTCGCGCTCTGCAGCGCCGCATGCGACGCGGGCGCCATCCTCCACACGCCGGCGACGATCACCAGCTCGGTCAGCAGCGCCAGCCCCAGCAATCCGCCCGTCGGCAGATAGGACAGCGCGCCCTTCTTCAGCTCCACGAAATCGACGTCGAGCATCATCACCACGAACAGGAACAGCACGGCCACGGCGCCGACATAGACGACGACCAGGATCATCGCCAGGAACTCCGCGCCCGTCAGCACGAACAGGCCCGCGGCGTTGAAGAAAGCGAGGATCAGGAACAGCACCGAATGCACGGGATTGCGCGACGCGATCACCATGAAGGCGGCGACGAGCATCACGGCCGAGAAAAGGTAGAAGGCGATGGTCTGGAACATCAGCGCCACCTCGCCACAAAGCAGTGATTGTTCGTTTGCGCTCTCATCTGTACGGCGCGTCCAGCTCAAGGTTCTTGGCGATCTCGCGTTCCCAGCGGTCGCCGTTCGCGAGCAGCTTGTCCTTGTTGTAGTAGAGCTCCTCGCGCGTCTCGGTCGAATATTCGAAGTTCGGGCCCTCGACGATGGCGTCGACCGGGCAAGCCTCCTGGCAGAAGCCGCAATAGATGCACTTGACCATGTCGATGTCGTAGCGCGTGGTGCGGCGCGAGCCGTCGTCGCGCGGCTCGGCTTCGATGGTGATGGCCTGCGCAGGGCAGATCGCCTCGCACAGCTTGCAGGCGATGCAGCGTTCCTCGCCGTTGGGATAGCGGCGCAGCGCGTGCTCGCCGCGGAAGCGCGGGGACAGCGGCCCCTTCTCGAACGGATAGTTCAGCGTCGCCTTCTTGCCGAAGAAATAGCGCATCGACAGGGAAAAGCTCTTCAGGAACTCCCAGAAGAAGATCGAGCGCGCGGTGCGGTCCAGGAATGCCATCATGCGCCTCCGTGGCGGACAAAGATCACCCAGGCGGCGGTGACCAGGACCCACAACAGCGAGGTGGGCAGGAACACTTTCCATCCCAGCCGCATCAGCTGGTCGTAGCGGTAGCGCGGCACGAAGGCGCGCACGACCGCGAACAGGAAGAAGAAGAACCAGATCTTGGCGATCAGCCAGATCACGCCGGGGATCGCGTTCAGCGGCCAGATGTCGATGGGCGACAGCCACCCGCCGAAGAACAGGATCGCCACCATCGCGCTCATCAGGCAGATGTTGAGGAACTCGGCCAGATAGAAGAGCAGGAACGGCGTCGAGGAATACTCGACGAAATAGCCCGCGACCAGCTCGCTCTCGGCCTCCACCAGGTCGAAGGGCGGGCGGTTGGTCTCGGCGATGGCCGAGACGAAGAAGATCGGCAGCATCGGGAACAGGATCGAGAACACGTTCCAATGCAGGATCGAGAACGCGCCCACACCCTGCTGCGCGCGCACGATGTCGGAGAGGTTCAGTGAGCCCGCGAACAGCAGCACGGTCACCAGCACGAAGCCGATGGAGACCTCATAGGACACCATCTGCGCCGCGGCGCGGCAGGCCGACAGGAACGCGTATTTCGAGTTCGACGCCCAGCCCGCCATGATGATGCCGTAGACGCCGAGCGACGACACGGCGAACAGGTAGAGGATGCCGACATTGATGTCGGCGAAGACCCAGTGATTGTCGAGCGGGATCACGACCCAGGCGGCGAAGGCGAGCGTGGCGCTGACGAGCGGCGCGAGCAGGAAGACCACCTTGTTGGCGCCCGCGGGGATGATCACTTCCTTGATCAGGTACTTGCCGAGATCGGCGAAGCTCTGCAGCAGGCCGAAGATGCCGACCACATTGGGCCCGCGCCGCATCTGCACCGCCGCGAATATCTTGCGGTCGTAGAGCAGGATGAACGCGACCATCACCAGCAGGCAGACAAGGAAGACCACGATCAGGATGACCTGGCTCAGCACCCAGGCCCAGGCGTAGGGCATATGCTTGGCGAAGGCGTCGACGAAGAACATGCCCTACTCCGCCGCCATCTTGTGCGAGCCGCCGGCGAACTCGCGCGAGCACAGCGCCATGGTCTCGCTCGCCCGCGCGATCGGGTTGGTGAGATAGTAGTCCGAAATCGCAGGCGCGAGCTTCCGGCTGACGTCCAGCGGCCCGTCGGCGCCGACATTGCTCCACACCGCCGCGTCCGCGCCCTGATGCGCGTGCGGCTTGCCGAGTTCGCCGAAAAGCGGCGCCTCGGCGACCAGCGCCTTGCGCAGCGCGTCGAGACTGTCATAAGGCAAGCGCTTGCCCAGCACGTCCGAAAGCGCGCGCAGGATCGCCCAATCCTCCTTTGCCTCGCCAGGCGGGAAAGTGGCGCGGCGTGCCATCTGCACCCTGCCCTCGAAATTCGCGTAAAGGCCGTCCTTCTCGGTATAGGCGGCGCCCGGCAGCACGACGTCGGCGTTGTGCGCGCCCGCATCGCCATGGCTGCCCTGATAGACGACGAAAGCGCGGCCGAGATGGCCGACGTCGAACTCGTCGGCGCCGAGAAGATAAATAAAGTCGATCTCGCCCTTCTGCGCGCCGTCGACGATGCCGGAGACGTCGCGGCCTTTCACGAAGCCGAGGTCCAGCGCCGCGACACGCGACGCCGCGGTGTGCAGCACGTTGAAGCCGTTCCAGCCGCCCTCGGCCGCGCTGCCCGCGGGCCCGATCATGCCGCTGTCGGCCGCGATCTTCGCCGCGCGCTTGAGGATCGCCGCGCCATCGGGCCGCGAAAGCGCGCCGGTGCCGACGATGATCATCGGCCGCTTGGCGTCGGCGAGGACTTTCAGGAACGGATTGCTCTCCAGCGCCTCGATGCCGCCGAGCTGCTCGACGGGATATGTCAGATCGATCGCCTCGCCGATATTGGCGATCTTGAGATTGCCGTTCGCCCACGCCTTGCGGATGCGCGCGTTCAGCACCGGCGCTTCCCAGCGCGGATTGCAGCCGATGAGCAGCAGCGCATCCGCCGCCTCGACGCCCGCGATGGTCGTGTTGAAGAGATAGGTGGGACGCGGTCCCGGCGCGAGCTTCGATCCATCCTGGCGGCAATCGAGATGCGCCGCCCCGAGCGCGGTCATCAGGTCCTTGAGCGCCTTGATCTCCTCCGCCGCGGCGAGGTCGCCGACGATGGCCGCCATGCGCTCCGGCGCGGTCTGCGCCACGCGCGCAGCGATGGCGGCGAAGGCTTCACCCCAGCTCGCGGGCTGGAGCTTGCCGCTCTTGCGCACATAAGGCTTGTCGAGACGCTGGCGCATCAGCCCGTCGCAGGCATGGCGCGCCTTGTCGCTGATCCATTCCTCGTTGATCTCTTCGTTGAGGCGCGGCAGCACGCGCAGCACCGCCGGCCCGCGCGTGTCGACGCGGATGTTGCAGCCTTGCGCGTCCATCACGTCGATGGACTCGGTTTTGCGAAGCTCCCAGGGCCGCGCGTTGAACGCATAGGGTTTCGAGGTCAAAGCGCCCACGGGGCAGAGGTCGACCACGTTGCCGGAGAGCTCGCTCGCGAACGCTTTCTCCAGATAGGTCGTGATCTCCATGTCCTCGCCGCGGCCGGTGGCGCCGAGATCGGGCACGCCCGCGACCTCGGTCGCGAAGCGCACGCAGCGGGTGCACTGGATGCAGCGGGTCATGATCGTCTTGACCAGCGGGCCCATATACTTGTCTTCGACCGCGCGCTTGTTCTCGTTGAAGCGGTGGAACGCGGCGCGGCCATAGCCCATCGCCTGGTCCTGCAGGTCGCACTCGCCGCCCTGGTCGCAGATCGGGCAGTCGAGCGGATGGTTGATGAGCAGGAATTCCATCACGCCCTCGCGCGCCTTGCGCACGTAGGGGCCCTTGGTGTTGATCTTGGCGGGCGTGCCGTCCTTGTTGGGGAAGATGTCGCGGACCTGCAAGGCACAAGAAGCCTGCGGCTTCGGCGCCCCGACCCATTCGACCAGGCACATGCGGCAATTGCCGGCGACCGACAGCCGCTCGTGATAGCAGAAGCGCGGGATCTCCGCCCCCGCCATCTCGCAGGCCTGCAGCAGGGTCAGGCCGTCCTCCGCCTCGATCTCCTTGCCGTCGACGATGAGTTTGCGGCTGGGCATCGCGCTACTCCGCCGCCTGCTTGAACGCCGCCATGCGGCGCTCGAGCTCGGGGCGGAAGTGGCGGATCAGGCCCTGGATCGGCCACGCGGCGGCGTCGCCGAGCGCGCAGATCGTGTGGCCTTCCACTTCCTTAGTCACTTCCTGGAGGAGATCGATCTCCTCGGGGCGCGAATTGCCCTGCTGCATGCGGGTGAGCACGCGCCACATCCAGCCCGTGCCCTCGCGGCAGGGCGTGCACTGGCCGCAGCTCTCATGCTTGTAGAAATAGGCAAGACGCTGGATCGCCTTCACGACGTCGGTCGACTTGTCCATCACAATCACGGCCGCGGTGCCGAGGCCGGACTGGACGTTCTTCAAGGAGTCGAAATCCATCAGCACGTCGTCGCAGATCGATTTCGGCAACAGCGGCACCGAGGCGCCGCCGGGAATGATCGCGAGCAGATTGTCCCAGCCGCCGCGCACGCCGCCGGCGTGCCGCTCGATGAGCTCGCGCAGCGGGATGCCCATCTCCTCTTCCACGTTGCACGGCTTGTTGACGTGGCCCGAGATGCAGAAGACCTTTGTGCCGGTGTTGTTCGGACGGCCGATCGCCGCGAACCACTCCGCGCCGCGGCGCAGGATGGTGGGCGCGACCGCGATGCTCTCGACATTGTTGACGGTGGTGGGACAGCCATAGAGCCCGACATTCGCCGGGAACGGCGGCTTCAGGCGCGGCTGACCCTTCTTGCCTTCGAGGCTTTCGAGCAGCGCCGTCTCCTCGCCGCAGATATAGGCGCCTGCGCCGTGATGGACGTAGAGGTCGAACGGATAGCCGAAGATGTTGTCCTTGCCGATCAGCTTGGCCTCATAGGCCTCGTCGACGGCGCGCTGCAGCGCCTCGCGCTCGCGGATGAACTCGCCGCGCACATAGACGTAACAGGCGTTCGCGCGCATCGCGAAGCTCGCGATCAGGCAGCCTTCGACGAGCGTATGCGGATCGTGGCGCAGGATGTCGCGGTCCTTGCACGTGCCGGGCTCGGACTCGTCGGCGTTGACGACGAGATAGTGCGGCCGCTCCTTCACTTCCTTGGGCATGAACGACCACTTCATGCCGGTCGGGAAGCCCGCGCCGCCGCGGCCGCGCAGGCCGGATTTTTTCATAATGTCGACGATGGCCTCAGGCCCGAGATCGATGATGGCCTTCGTGCCGTCCCAATTGCCGCGCTTCCTCGCCGCGTCGAGGCCCGGGCTCTCGAAGCCGTAGAGATTGGTGAAGATGCGGTCCTTGTCGGCGAGCATCAGGGTGCTTCCGGTTTGCGGTTGTAGCCGCCGTTATAGAGTTGCGGGTCTTTCAGCGTCAGCGCGCCGCCTTCGGGCTCCGAGGTGTGTCTGCCGTTGCCGGCGCCGGGCTTGGGCGTCTGGCCGGAGCGGAAAGCTTCCAGCAGCGCCTCGGTCTTCGGCCCGTCGAGGTCTTCGTAGAAATCTTTGCCGATCTGCAGCATCGGCGCGTTGACGCAGGCGCCGAGGCATTCGACCTCCATCCACGAGAACTTGCCGTCGGCGGAGACGGTGTGCGGCGCCGCCGCGATGTGCTTCTTGCAGGCGGCGACGACGTCGTCCGAGCCGCGCAGCCAGCACGGCGTCGTGGTGCAGACCTGCACCAGATGCTCGCCGACGGGCTCGAGGTTGAACATGGTGTAGAACGTCGCGACCTCGAGCACGCGGATGTACGGCATCGCGAGCATCTTCGCGACGGCCTCGATCATCGGCTTGGTGACCCAGCCTTCCTGCTCCTGCCCGATCCAGAGCAGCGCGATCACCGCGCTCGCTTGGCGGCCTTGCGGATATTTCGCGATCTCGCGCTCGCAACGCACCGCGTTCGCGTCGTTGAACGCGAAGCTCGCGGGCTGATCGGCGCTGAGGCGGCGCACGGACATCAGTTCAAAACTCCGTTCAGTCTCGCGGCTTGCAGAAAGCACTGATAGCAGAGCAATTTGATATCAGCGCTCTTCTCCAGCTCTTCTGTCCATTCGCCGCCATTTGCATTCAACATTTCGTCGCATTCACTGCAATAGGCGCTGGGCTCGTCAGCGGCATCGAGTGACGAATAGATAAATCCCCGAGGAATGCCATCATGGAGAGAGTCGAGAACGTGCGAGCAAACAAACGTCTCACTCGACGCGCCATGCTCATCACATTGCACCGCGTCGCTCATCGGTCGACCTCCCCGAACACGATGTCGAGGGAGCCCAGGATGGCGGAGACGTCGGCGAGCATGTAGCCGCGGCCCATATAGTCCATCGCCGCCAGATGCGCGAAGGACGGCGCGCGCAGCTTGCAGCGGTAGGGCTTGTTGGTGCCGTCGGCGATGAGATAGACGCCGAACTCGCCCTTGGGCGCTTCCACAGCGGCATAGACCTCGCCCGCGGGCACGTGGAAGCCCTCGGTGTAGAGCTTGAAGTGGTGGATCAGCGCCTCCATCGAGGTCTTCATCTCGGCGCGCTTGGGCGGCACGACCTTGTTGTCCGTCGAGGACACCGGCCCGGAAGGCATCCTCTCGATGCACTGTCTCATGATGTGCACCGCCTGGCGCATCTCTTCCATGCGCATCAGGTAGCGGTCGTAATTGTCGCCGTTCTTGCCGATGGGGATCTGGAAATCGAGATCGCTGTAGCATTCGTAGGGCTGCGCGCGGCGCAGGTCCCAACCCACGCCCGTCGAGCGCAGCATCACGCCGGAGAAGCCCCACTCCTCCGCCTCCTTGCGGTTCACCACGCCGATGTCGACGTTGCGCTGCTTGAAGATGCGGCTCTCGGTGAGCAGGCCCGCGATGTCGTCGAGCACCTTGGGGAACGCGTCGCACCATGCGCCGATGTCGTCGATGAGCGCGGGCGGCAGGTCCTGGTGCACGCCGCCGGCGCGGAAATAGGCCGCGTGCATGCGGCTGCCGCTGGCGCGCTCATAGAACACCATCAGCTTCTCGCGCTCCTCGAAGCCCCAGAGCGGCGGGGTGAGCGCGCCGCAGTCCATCGCCTGCGTCGTGACGTTCATCAGATGGTTGAGGACGCGGCCGATCTCGCAATAGAGCACGCGGATGTATTGGCCGCGCGGCGGCACCTGGAGGCCGAGCAGCTTCTCGATGGCGAGCGCGAAGGCGTGCTCCTGGTTCATCGGGGCGACGTAGTCCAGCCGGTCGAAATACGGGATCGCCTGGAGATAGGTCTTGTGCTCGATCAGCTTCTCGGTGCCGCGATGCAGGAGACCGATATGCGGATCGACGCGGGTGACGATCTCGCCGTCGAGGTCGAGGATCATGCGCAGCACGCCGTGGGCCGCAGGATGCTGCGGGCCAAAGTTGACCGTCATCTTGGGATCGTCGTGCGGAGCGGGCTGGTCCATCAGGCCGTCTCCGGACGCGAATGGCGAATAGCGAATAGCGAATAGCGGTTCGGCGGCGAAGTCATGACCCCTCGTCCCGATTTTGAAGCGATCGAATAAGGCTTCGTACCATTTTGCCCAGAGTTTGACACTGCTCGACAAGTGGCGCGAGCTTCTTCTCGTCCAGAAGCCCAACTCTCGCGGCGAGAAGCAGGTGAGTTTCCAATTCCTTCAGCGACCCCTGCGCTATACGCAAATACTGAATGAAGCTCTGCGTACTCTCTCGTCCATGACCTTCCGCGATATTTGCCGGAATTGAAGCGGCTGCTCTCCTGATCTGGGAGGTAAGGCCGAACATCTCCTCTTTGGGAAATGCCCGCGTCAGCAGATAGCAATTCTCCGCAAGCGCCATGGCGTCCTGCCAAACACGCAAGTCCCGAAAAGAATTGATCTGCTGCTCCGTCAAAACTCATCCCTATTCGCCACTCGCCATTCGCTATTCGCCTATTTCTTCTCCGTGCCGCCCGACGCCACGCCCGGCGCCATCGCGGCCTTCTCGTCGCCCGGCAGGATGTGCGGCGCGCCTTCCCACGGGCTCATGAAGTCGAAGTCGCGGAATTCCTGGACGAGCTGCACCGGCTGATAGACCACGCGCTTGAGCTCGTCGTCGTAACGCAGCTCGACATAGCCGGTCAGCGGGAAATCCTTGCGCAGCGGATGGCCGGAGAAACCGTAATCGGTGAGCAGGCGGCGCAGGTCGGGATGATCCGAGAACGACACGCCGTACATGTCGAAGGTCTCGCGCTCGAACCAGTTGGCGCAAGGATGCAGGCCTACGACGGACGGCACTGTCTCGTCCTCGGCCACCGCGAGCGTCACGCGCAGGCGCAGGTTCCGCCGCAGCGACAGCAGGTGATAGACGACGTCGAAGCGCTTCGCCCGCTCCGGCCAGTCGACGCCGCAGATGTCGATCAGAAGGCGGAATTCCTCGGCATCGCGCAGATAGGTCAGCACACGGACGATCTCGGCAGGCGCCACGTCGAGCGTCAGCTCGCCCAGCGCCATGCGGGTTCCCAAGACCGCGCCGGCCAAGGCGCCTGCGATCTTCTCGCCGAGCTGTTCCAGCGGTTCCATGTCTCAGCGCTCGATCGTTCCGGTGCGGCGGATCTTGCGCTGCAGCAGCATCACGCCGTAGAGCAGCGCCTCGGCCGTGGGCGGGCAGCCGGGCACGTAGACGTCCACCGGCACGATGCGGTCGCAGCCGCGCACCACGGCATAGGAATAGTGATAATAGCCGCCGCCGTTCGCGCACGACCCCATCGAGATCACATAGCGCGGCTCGGGCATCTGGTCGTAGACCTTGCGCAGCGCCGGCGCCATCTTGTTGGTCAGCGTGCCCGCCACGATCATCACGTCGGACTGGCGCGGAGAGGCGCGGGGTGCTGCGCCGAAACGCTCCAAATCGTAGCGCGGCATGTTGACCTGCATCATCTCGACGGCGCAGCAGGCCAGCCCGAACGTCATCCAGTGCAGCGAGCCGGTGCGCGCCCAGTTGATGAGCGAATCCAGATTGGCCGTGACGAAGCCCTTGTCCGTGATCTCGGCCTTGGCGGCCTTGAAATAGGGATCGTTGTCGGTGAGCGCCGGGTTCACTCCCATTCGAGCGCCCCCTTCTTCCATTCATAGATGAAGCCGACGGTCAGCACGCCCAGGAACACGACCATCGACCAGAAGCCGAAGACGCCGATCTTCCCGAGCGAGATCGCCCAGGGGAACAGGAACGCGACCTCGAGGTCGAAGATGATGAAGAGGATCGAGACCAGATAGAACCGCACGTCGAACTTCATGCGGGAATCGCCGAAGGCGTTGAAGCCGCACTCATAGGCCGAGAGCTTCTCGGGGTCCGGCTTGGACGGCGCGATGATGAAGGGGACGACCAGGAGGGCGGTGGCGATGACGCCTGAGATGGCGATGAAGAGCAGGATCGGCAGGTATTCGAGGAGTAGCCGTTCCATTGCCCGTCTCGCCGCCTTTTTTGGGTCATTTCGCGGGTGCAAAAACGGAGGCGTCACCCGCGCGCCACGGGGGGTTTAGAGCAAGATTCGTCCGGGGAAAACAGGATTCTTTAAGGGTTTTTAAGAATGAGTCGCAGGTCACGACATGGTGAGAAAGAGTGCGATTTTTGCAGGCGAAGACTGGCCTGCCAAGGCGTAGCCGCGCGAACCGATTCACGGCCCGGCTTCGCGCTGACGCGCTTCGCCGTGGCAGTCTCCGCCGCTGCGCGGCGTAGACTGGCGGGAGCGACGGGGCTCGAACCCGCGACCTACGGCGTGACAGGCCGTCACTCTAACCAACTGAGCTACGCCCCCGCGGGCGCTCGCGGGGCCTTTGGGCCTGCGCGAAGGAGGGCCGATGTACGGCCCACCTTGGGGCGTGTCAAGGAAGAACGCGCTATACCCTCCCCTTCCTGTCATGGCCCGCGAATGCGGGCCACCCGGGTGACGTCTTCCCTATCTTCTCAAACAAAATCGTCATCGTCTGGACCCTTTCGGGCCAGCGATGACGGCGCTGAAAGTGTGCAGAACCCACCTGGGTAGCCCGCATTCGCGGGCCATGACACGGGTTTTTTTTGATTGGGGGCTGAGCCCTAGTTCCCCCCGCCATCCTGCCGATTGCGCGTGTCGTCCTGCGGGTTCTTCACCTTGGGCTTCTTCCCATGCAGTTCCTCCGGCGTCAGCTTGCCGTCGTTGTTCTTGTCGAACTCGTCGAAGAGCGAGCGCACCGTGTTCGAGAACTCCTTGAAATCCACGCAGCCGTCATGGTTCCAGTCGACGATGGTGGAGGTCGTCGAAAGCCCCTCGGCCCAGCGCGCCTCGTTCACGGCGTCGGTCTCGTCCGCGTCCAGACAGCCATTGTGCTTCTTGTCGGCGGCATCGAACTCGGCCTTGAGCCCCGCCTCCATCTCGGCGCGCGTGACCGTGCCGTCGTGATCGGCGTCGTAGCGCTCGAGCAACTCGACCACGGGATGGAACGGCTTGGCCGGCTTTTGCGGCTCGGGCGGCGGGCCGTCGTCGGCGCAGGCCGTGAGCATCAAGACGGTCGCGAGAATGAGACGGCTCTGCACGCGGTCCTCCCAAAAGGCGTTCAACGCTCCGGCGGTGCGCCTTCCGGCGGCAGGAGCGCGCTGCGTTCGCGCTTGACGCCCTCGCCGCTCCAATAGCCGCCGCAGGCGGCATCCGTCTTGGCATGCGGGTCCTTGAGCGCGCGCAGCCGGGCGAGCACGTCCGCGGCATGAGCGCGGTTGAACGTCTCGTTCTGCGTCACCGCCGCGCCGCCCTGCTCCAGCAGCTTCACCGCCGTCTCCTGATCGGCGACGGCCTGCGCGACGTCACCGGTCTTGCCGTAAGAGCAGGCGCGCTTGACATGGGCCCAGACGTAGTCCGGCTGCGCCTGCAATCCCGTCGTGAATTCCGCGATCGCTTCGCCGTCGCGGCCCAGCGCGCTCAAGACCCAGCCGCGATGATAGTGGTACGGCATCCCCTGCGGCGCGGCGCCGGCGGCCTTGGCCGCGTCGTCGAGGGCCGCGAGCGCCTTGTCGTAATTGCCCCGCGTGAGCTCGATCGCCTCGATCTGCATATAGGTCACGGGCCTGGCGCGCGGCCATTTGTCGAGCATCGCCTGGAACTCGGCGAGCGCGTCGTCATAGGCGCCGAGCGCGGCCTTGGCGTTGGCCACGGCGGCGCGCGCGTTGCCGCTGTCGGGCGCGAGCGCGTGCCATGCCATGTCGTCGACGAGGGCCGCGCGCAAAAGCTTGTCGCGATCGCCGCCCGGCGGATGATCGGAGAACCCGTCCAGGCGGTTGAGGTCGGCACGCGTCTTGAGCGCGTTGGGCCGCAGATCCGCGCCGAGCGCGCTGTTCATCACGGCCGCGTCGAGGGCCGCATGCGCGCCGGCGAAATCCTCGGCCGCGAGCAGTGCTGCGCCTTTGGCGAGATCGGCGGCCGCCTTGTCGCCGCCCGCCTTCGCGTTCGCCTGCGGCGGCGCCGCCTCGCCCTTGATCGTCTTGCCGCCATATTCGACGTCGCGCACGGCGAAAGTCGGGACGCCGCCCTCGAACCGCCCGCTGTCGACATAGAGATGGACGGTGACGTTCTTCCCGGTCTTGTCGGAATCGTCGAGCGCTTGGAGCAGCGCGTCCGTGGACGCAACGTGCTTGGCGTCGAGCACGAAGCGCTCGCCCGTCTCGAACAGCGCGAAGGAGACGCGGCCGTCCCTCATCACGACCTGGCGCGCGACGCCGCTCGCGCTCAGCACGGGCGCCTCGGCGAGAGCGGGCGCGGCGGCGGCCAATATGGTTAGCGAGAGAAGAGCCGATTTGAGGTGCATGGCCGCCACTCTCCAATGGCGCCCGGGGATCGTCAACATGCTGATAGCGGAGCCTAGCGGCACGTCGCTACGCTGTCGCTTGCGACCCCTTCGAGGCTCGCCCTGCGGGCTCGCACCTCAGGGTGACGTGCCTACTGCTACAGTAGCGTCATCCTGAGGTGCGAGCGCAGCGAGCCTCGAAGGATGGCGCTCCGCCCCTAATACAGCCCAACCTGCCCCTTCAGCGCGTCGAAGATCGCGTCGCTGCGGTAGCCCACGCCTTTCTTGAAGACCAGCGGCATCGCCTCGACGGATGACGGATCTTTCATCGGGTCGCCCTCGATCACCGCGATGTCCGCGCGCTTGCCCGGGCCAAGCGAGCCCACCTCGCCGTCGCGGCCCAGGAACCGCGCGCCGTTGAGCGTCGCGATCTTGAGCGCCTGCGGGAAGCTGAACCCCGCCTCGACCAGGAGCTCGACCTCGCGCTTGCCGGAGAAGCCCGGGATCACGCCGCCATAGCCGGTCGGGTCGGTGCCCGAGATCAGCGTGCCGCCGGCGTCGACGAACATCTTCTCGAGCTTCATCAGCTTGGGGAAGATGACCGTGTAAGGCTTCATCCGGTCGTTGCCCGCGGTCTTGGACCAGGTGTCCTCGTATTGCTTGCGCAGTTGCGGGATGAGCATGTCGAGCGCGCGCTCGGGCGCCTTAGGACGGCCGGGCGTGAAGGTCTCGAACACGGTCAGCGTCGAGGTGAGCGCGACGTGCTTTGCGACCAGCAGATCGATCAGCGATTTCATCTCGGGACCGTTCTCGTCCAGGCTCGCAAGCGATTGCTGCGAGCCGTCGGGGCAGAAATCCGGCTTCTTGTCCTTGATGAAATCCGTCATCACCGCGAAGCCGTGCTCGAGATTGTCGATGCCGAGCTCGGCCGCCTCGCGATAGGTGACCGAGCACAGATGGCCGGTGATCTTCATGCCGTGCGCGTGCGCGGCCTGGATCGCGGCCGCGAGCTCCGCGCGCGTGATGTTGATATAGGCCTTGAACGAGGTCGAGCCCTCGCCCGCCCAGTAGTCGACCGTCTTCGTCGCATCCTCGGGGCCGGTGAGCACATGGACCTTGAGCACGGGAAAGCCCGCGCCGTTCAGATAGGGACCGGTCGTGTCCAGATCGGGCCCGATGGCGTCGCCCTTCTCGATGGCGAGCCTCAGATTGACGTCGCCATAGGGCGACATCGAGCCGCCCGTGCGCGCCGTCGTCGTGCCGCCCGCGAGATAGAGCCGCGGGAAGCTGTAGAGCAGCGAGCCGTAGTTGCGCTGCCCCATGGGATAGAAGAGATGCTCATGCACCATCACGAAGCCCGGCAGCAGCGTCTTGCCGTGCGCGTCGATCACGATTGCGCCTTTCGGCACGCTCACATGTGCGCCGATCGCGGCGATGCGCCCGTCCTTCACGATCAGCGTCTGATCGTAGCGCGGCGCGGCGCCGGTGCCGTCGACGATCTCAGCATGCGTGAAGGCGATCACGGGCTGGTCGTAGGCCACGAACTTCGCATCCGGATTGGGCTGCGCGGCCGAAGGCGGCGGCGCCAGGTCGTCGTCCTGGGCAAGCGCGGGTGTGGCAAACGCGGCCAGCGCCGCGAGAAGAAATACAAAACGCATGAGCCCCTCCGGATCGAGGTGCCAACCCTGCCGTACCGCACGAAGCCGCGCAATGCATAGGCGCGGCGCGCTCAGTCCGCCGTCCCGTGGCGGCCCGCAAGCACGACGGTGTAGCCGTCCGGATCGCGCAGCCAGCATTCGTAATGGGCGTTTTCGCTGCGGTGGCGCGGCTTGAGGATGTCCGCGCCCATCTCGTCCGCGCGGACGACAGCCTCCTCGAAATCGTCGAGCTCGAACCACAGAAGCACGCCGTTGCCGTGAGGCTGGCCGGGATCGCCGAGCGGTCCGTGGTGGTGCTCGACGTCCCAGCGGTGAAGCTGGAGGGCGAGAGCGCCGTCGAGCGTGAGCCGCTCGTAATTCGGTCCGCCATGATCGCTCTCGTATCCCAACAGGCGCCGGTACCAGCGGCTGGAGTGCTCGACATCGCGCACGCAGATGAGCGGTTGAAGGTCGATGCGCATGTGGATCTCCTAAATCAAAGCCTGGCTTGCCAAGGCGAAGCCGCGCTAACCGATTCACAGCCCGGCTTCGCGCTGACGCGCTACGCCGTGGCGGTCTCCACCGCTGCGCGGCGGAGACTGGTGGGCGGTGACGGGCTCGAACCGCCGACCCTATCGGTGTAAACGATATGCTCTGCCAGCTGAGCTAACCGCCCTGGTCAGGGCGGCTTATAGAGCCGCGCGGCCCGGCGCTCAATCGGAGCTGAGGACGAAAGCGTTGCCTTCGGAATCCTTCATGATCGCGAAGGTGCCCCAGGGCTGCTTCTGGGGGGCGGTCTCGAATTCGACGCCGCGCTCGGAAAGCTGGCGATAGGTGGCCTCGACGTCGTCGCAGCCGATCGAGCAGTTCATCCGCGTGCCGACGCGGCCCTCCTCGCCGTCCATGGTGAAGAGCACCACGCGGGTCTCGGCCTTGCCGATGCGCAGCTCGATCCAGCGCTTGCCGGGGCCCATCTCCTGGTCGGTCGCGACCTTGAAGCCGAGCTTCTCGGTGTAGAATTTCAGCGCGCGCTCCTGGTCGGCGACCGGGATGCTCATGAATTTGAGATGGGTGATCATGGCGGCCTCTCTCTTTCGGACCGCCATTTGCTAGGCGAGCGAGGGTTGCGCGCTCAAGCCTCACAATGCTTACTATAGCAATGGTTCGCAGAGCAGCCCTGGACGACTACGTCGTCGAGACCCTGATGCCCGACCTGATCGGCCACGACCGCGCGCCATCGGCCTTCATCGTCTATGTGAAGCTGTGGCACGACGCAGGCGGCGCGGAAGGCCGCATCCAGGCGAGCCTTTCGACGCTCGCGGTCGAGACCGGTCTGTCGAAATCCTCCGTGCAGGCCGCGCTCAGGCGGCTGCGCAAGCGCGGCTATATCGCGACCAAGCGCAGCGCGCCGACGGCTGTGCCGGTGCATACGGTCGTCGCGCCGTGGCGGCGCTAAAACCTACCCGTCATGGCCGGGCTTGACCCGGCCACCCAGCTAGCGAGCGTCAGCGAGCGAGACGGCTCCTTTGCGCCCACCGATGCGGGCGCACTGGGTGGCCGCCTCAAGGGCGGCCATGACGACTGAGCTTAGTTCAACGCGTCCTTCAGCTGCTTGCCGGGGCGGAAGCGGGGCTGCTTGGACGGCTTGATGGTGATCTCTTCGCCGGTCTGCGGGTTGCGGCCCTTGCCGCCGGCGCGCTGGGCGACGACGAACACGCCGAAGCCGGTGAGGCGGACCTCTTCGCCGGCCTTCAGCGAAGCCTCGATCAAATTGAAAACGCCCTCGACCGCCTTGGCCGCGTCGTTCTTCGCCAGACCCGTGGTGTCGGCCAGTTTCTGGATCAAATCGTTTTTGTTCATCTCGAGCTCTCCTGTTGTGCCGGACGCCAGCCAAAATTCGCCGGGGGACGATTCGCCCCCTACTCAACGAACATTAGGGCCTGAAGGAACCGCGCCCAAGCGAAAAAACCAAGGGAATCGCCGGTTTTTGTGGTGAAAACGGGCCCGAATCGGAAACGACCCGGGCCCGGATTCAACTCCGCAGTGCAGCAATCAGTGCGTCATGACCGCGTCGGCGTCGCCGTCCGCAAGGACCGGAGCCACGACTTCGGGCGGCTCGACCCAGTCGATGGCCACGGGCTGGCGCACCAGCGCCACCTTCAGCACCTCGCCCATGGTCTTGACGGGGACGATGGTCATGCCGGACTTCACGTTGTCCGGGATCTCGGCCAGGTCCTTCTCGTTCTCCTCGGGGATCAGCACCGTCTTGATGCCGGCCCGAAGGGCTGCGAGCAGCTTCTCCTTGAGGCCGCCGATCGGCAGCACGCGGCCGCGAAGCGTGACCTCCCCGGTCATCGCCACGTCGCGGCGCACCGGGATCTGGGTCAGGACCGAGATGATCGACGTCGCCATGCCCACGCCGGCCGAGGGGCCGTCCTTGGGTGTCGCGCCCTCCGGCACGTGGACGTGGATGTCCACCTTGTCGAAGGTGGGAGGCTTGATGCCGAAGCTCGTCGCCTTGGAGCGCACATAGGAGCGCGCCGCGTCGATCGATTCCTTCATCACCTCGCCGAGCTTGCCGGTGGTCTGCATGCGGCCCTTGCCGGGCAGCATCACGGACTCGATCTGCAGCGTCTCGCCGCCGACCTCGGTCCAGGCGAGCCCCGTCACGACGCCTACCTGGTCCTCGCCCTCGATCTCGCCGAAGCGGAACTTGCGCACGCCGGCGAAGGTGCCGAGGTTCTCGGGCGTGACCTCGATCTTCGTGGCCTTGCCCGAGACGATCTCCTTCACCGCCTTGCGGGTGAGGTTGGCGATCTCGCGCTCGAGGTTGCGCACGCCCGCTTCGCGCGAATAGTAGCGGATCAGGTCGCGCAGTCCGTCATCGGTGATGGACCACTCTTCGTCCTTCAGGCCGTGCGCCTTCTTCTCCTTGTCGATGAGATGGCGCTTGGCGATCTCGACCTTCTCGTCCTCGGTGTAGCCGGGGATGCGGATGATCTCCATGCGATCCATCAAGGGCTGCGGCATGCGCAGCGTGTTGGCCGTGGTGATGAACATCACGTCCGACAGGTCGAAATCGACCTCGAGATAGTGGTCGTTGAAGGTCGAGTTCTGCTCCGGGTCCAGCACCTCGAGCAGCGCGGACGACGGGTCGCCGCGCCAATCGGCGCCGAGCTTGTCGATCTCGTCCAAGAGGAAGAGCGGGTTGGCCGTCTTCGCCTTCTTCATCGACTGGATGATCTTGCCGGGCATCGAGCCGATGTAAGTGCGGCGATGGCCGCGGATCTCCGCCTCGTCGCGCACGCCGCCAAGCGACATGCGCACGAACTCGCGGCCCGTGGCCTTGGCGATCGACTTGCCGAGCGAGGTCTTGCCGACGCCCGGAGGCCCGACGAGACACAGGATCGGCCCCTTCATCTTGCCCGCACGCTGCTGCACCGCGAGGTACTCAAGGATACGCTCCTTGACCTTCTCGAGGCCGTAATGGTCGTCATGCAGCACCGCTTCGGCAGCGGCGATGTCCTTCTTGACCTTGGACTTCTTGCCCCAGGGGAGCGAGAGCATCCAGTCGAGATAGTTGCGCACGACGGTGGCCTCGGCCGACATCGGCGACATGGAGCGAAGCTTCTTCACCTCCTGCATGGCCTTCTCGCGCGCTTCCTTCGACAGCTTGGTCTTGCGGATGCGCACTTCCAGCTCGTTCATCTCGTCGCGGCCTTCCTCGCCTTCGCCGAGCTCCTTCTGGATCGCCTTGAGCTGTTCGTTGAGATAGTACTCGCGCTGCGTCTTCTCCATCTGGCGCTTCACGCGCGAGCGGATTTTCCGCTCCACTTGCAACACGCCGATCTCGGCCTCGATGAGCGAGAGCACCTTCTCCAGCCGCTCGGCCGTGTTCAGCGTCTCGAGCAGCGCCTGGCGGTCGGAGATCTTGACCGACAGATGCGAGGAGACGATGTCGGCGAGCTTCGCGGGCTCGTCGATCTGCGCGACCGAGGCCAGCGTCTCGGCCGGGATCTTCTTGTTGAGCTTGATGTACTGCTCGAAGTTCGTCTTGACCGTGCGGATCAGCGCCTCGGTCTCGCGCGTCTCGCCGACATTCTCGGGGATACGCTCGATGTTGGCCTGAAAGAAATCCGAGCGCGGCAGGAAGCCCGTCACCTTCGCGCGCGACTTGCCCTCGACGAGCACGCGCACGGTCTGGTCCGGCAGCTTGAGGAGCTGCAGCACCGTCGCCAGCGTGCCGATCGTGTGCAGGCCGTCGGGGCCCGGGTCGTCCTCGGACGCGTTCTTCTGGGTGAGAAGCAGGATCTGCTTCTCCTCGCCCATCACTTCTTCCAGGGCGCGCACCGATTTCTCGCGGCCCACGAACAGCGGCACGATCATGTGGGGGAACACGACGATGTCGCGCAGCGGCAGCACCGACGCGACGTCTTCATTGCCGCCGGCGACGCCCTTGCCTGGGGGGGTACTCACCAAATCCGTCATCTCTACTCCTATCCGGCCGCCCCTGGGCCGCCGGTTGATAAGGCATCATACCCCTTATGGGCGTAGGAAACCTTGATTTAAGTCGCCCGAAATGGGCCGACTCTCGGATGTCTAAAGTGGGGCGAGGCCGGATTGGTTTCAAGGCATGGGGTTAAGGCGCGGTAAACGCGCCATATTTTGCGTCCGGGAGGACACAAAAGGCGGGAACCTCAGCGCTGCGTCAACGGGGGCGGACCGCAGTTGTGCCGCGGCGACCGCCGTCGACGCCTCGCCATCCGTTTCGCGCCATCCCAGCGCATAGGCGTGATTGAGCGCATCCGACACGGACCGCTCCAGGAAATGGAGACGATCCAAGCGCTCCGGCGGTATGTCGTCCTTGCGCGGGTATTTGCTCAGATACTCTTCCCGCACCAGCGCCAGGGCCGCGTCGGCTGGGGTGAGCATGACCACAGGGTCATTGGGGTAATAGGGGCGCAGCAGCTCCGCGATGTCCCAAGCCTCCTGGTAGCGCCCGTCGGACATCTCCCGCTCGATGACGATCCCAGCGAGGATCACGAGCGCCTCCTTCCTGGTCAGCGTCTTCATATAGATGCCGTTGGCGACGGCTTCGTCGGTCATCGGCATGTTCTGGCGGATATAGACATCCCGCGCCGGGTAGGCGCCGCTGGTCGTCTCCAGATTGACGGTCTTGCCGGTCACATCGTCGGTGTATTTGACGAACATGTGCCCCGGTGCCGTGGAGAGCGTCGCTTTCAGGTGGAGGCGCTGCGCCAATGCGGCGAACAGGATCGGCATGCTCACGCAATTGCCGCGATGGGTGAAGAGGTAGGTCGAAAGCAACCGGTTTTCCGGCTTGCGGGCCCATGGGGTCGGAGAGATCGTATTGAAACGGCTTGTTCGCGTTCCAGGGCCCGGGCTCGTAGATGTATTTGCGCAGCATCGTCAGACGCAGCCGCGCCGGCGCCGAAGGACCCGCCATCGCCGCGATCGTCTTGGCCATGCCGTCAATCTGCTTGAGCGAGCCTTCGATGTCGGTTTTGGAAGCATACAGTTTGTCGAAGGTCAGCTTCACTCTCGCAAGATCAATACGGCTCTGCGGCATCCGCATGACGAAGCGGACGGTCGCCAATGGGCTCATGCCGGCCTGTCGCGCGGGCTGTGCCCTTGCCGCGCCGGAGTTATCCGCCGCGAGCGACAGAGCGAGGGCGGCCACGGCGAGCGCCGCTCTCATAGAGGCGGCGATGCGGCATCGCGCCGGATGTCCGCTGCAAATTCGGCTGTGGCAGCCATGGGGAGTAGCAGTTCCGAAATACACGCTATAGTATTATCTAAACAATAACAACTTTCAAGAGAGTTTTACCATGTCTGCGGTGCAAGAAGGCAATCGTTTCCGGATCGAAGGAACTTGGGATGCGGGCTGCCGCTCTCTATCGCGTGACGTTGGCGGCATCAGGCGAACGGATTATCTGGGCGGTGGCGGCGGAATCGGCAGAATCGCGTCCTTCCCTTCGATGATGCTCAGCGAATAGACGTCGCGCAGAAGCAATTCCCCGTCCGGAGCCTCTTCGGAATGGGCGACAAAGGTCCCATAAAAGATCGCCTTCACATGCCTATGCACCTCGGCAGTGGACGTGGCGAAGGCGTTTTGGATCATCGTCTCCAACTGGTCCAAATGCGGTTCGTTGGCGCGTGCATCACCGCCCATTTCGATCCCCGGGGCGGAAAGGCAGTGCAGATCCGCGAGTTTCGGCGCATGAAGCCCGTTGCCTCTCACATCCGCTTTAACGATGACGATCTTGTGGTCGTAGAAGCTCGCATGCGACGTCAGATCGCAAACGGAAGCGTGAAGAGCGCGAGGCGCCGCCGCAGCTTTCACCAGCGCTGGAAACAGCGCGATCGCAAACGCCGTGCAGAGAACTCTCGCGGGCGTCACCATGGCTTCATCAATCCACGCATCGTTTTTCGTTCAACGCCCTCGAAACGGCAGTTTGGACGTGTCCACCTCGATGGCTGAGTTGTTGCACATTCCGAGCTCCGTCGTGCGGTCCCCTTCGTATTGATGAAATACGCCTGAAATTGTCCGGACCTGACCATCGATGCTCTTGTCTCCGGTCCAACTCTGAACCCCAACGAGAGACACGCAGTGACTGAAATCATCCTTCAGATGCTCGAAATCATCTTTCGTGTCCCAAATGTTGCGATTCTCGACGCGCAAAGTTACCCAGCCTCGGATTCGAACTTCACGGCCCTCATACAGTTTGGGGTGAGCGTTGATCTCGCTAGGCAAATAGACAGGCTCCTGTGCGCAACCGGCGAGCAACCCAACCACGCAAAGCACGGCGAGCTTGTTGGTGACAGTCATAAGCAATTCGCAACTATTGGTGAGCAAAATGGTCTTCTAGCAGGCCTTGCTGCCGACACTCTTGCTTGAAGCGCTGCGCGCTGATCCAACGTCAAGCCTGCCATGCTCGGCAACCTATCGATTTGGCATTGCAGATTTTGGCCGCTTCCCGTCCAGCAAGAAGCAATCAGTCCGAACATCTGCCGAAGGGATCGAGCGTTTCAAGTTCGAAGTGCTGAGATGAAGACCTGATAGCGGCCATCCGGCCCTGAGTTGCAAGGACGACAAGATTCTCATCTGCTTTTGCTAAATAGATTCCGCGTAGACCATTGCCCACCTCGTATTCGTAGACGGTACCTGGAAATCGTCCATCTCCCAGAACCAATATGGCCGATGGAGCATAGCTGTGAACACCCAAATCGTGTTGTTCCATATAGCGGAACAAGATGGCGGTCTTGACTCCGTTCGCAATCCACTCGCCACCGACATCAAATTTGGAACAGTGCCGTGGAAGAACGATGTGTAAATATCCTGCATAAGCGCAAAAGAACTCGGTCGTTGAACAATCCGCCAGCGTGTTTGTAATGGGCCCGAACACCTCCACTTTCTTTTGAAAATCAAAAACCAAATTGCCAAACGCAAAAACCCCTCGCGGTCCCCACGCCCCGGTTTCCGGCGATGACCCACTCTCTACTGCGACGCAAGGGCCTGCGAATCCCACGTATATCGCCAACAGCAGACTCAGAACGCGCATCGAGGTTTCCCTTCTATTGCTCCGGTGAGAAAATCGTAGAAGTCGGATTTGAAATCGGCTCTTTGACGGTTCCGCCAATCGCCTTCGCTGCATCATTTGCCGTAGTTTCGTTTCTCTCCCAATCTGGGTCGCCGGGACCCCAGACCTTTCCCGATATCTGACCTCGTCCAAAATGCTTCCATGTATCGTCGGTGGCCTTAAGACCGCCGGGCGTGTCATGACCGGCCTCATGGAAAAGCAGGAAGTTTTGAGCCGACAATCCATGCGCGGCATAGAACCACGCCTGAGAGGCATTCATATTCACAAGCGCGCTTTTAAAATTTCCTGAGGTGTCTATCGTAACTTGATTTGCCCCCGCGCCGCCGTTGCCAAAACTCGACTGTGTATCGGTTAGATTGAACGTCGTGTTGTTCCAAATCGTCTTCAACTGAGCGCCCGTCATCGTTGAGCCATCCCGCATCTGTATCTGCCGATCGTCATTCAAGGCATTGATCTTCGGCGTAACCGCGTTGTTGCGCGCCTTCAATACTCGCGCGGTTGTGCTGCACTGAGAGTTTCCGGAGGAACAACTATTCGTAATCGTGAGGAGACCCGTGGGGATCCGTGCGGTCGGTCGGGTCGTCCGCCACATAGGTGTAAAGGTCCGGATCCACTTGGTAGCCCGCCGGATCGGTCTGCAGGAACCGCGCCTCAGCCGTTGAGCCGCAGGCCAACAGCGCGACCAATGCTGAACAGACGATCTTGCAATTCGCCATCCGAGCCCCCGCCGCATGCGCAACCGGAAGTATTGCGCACCTCAGGGACACGCTGCAATAGCGAAGGACAGGTTTTGTGCCGTAAGGCCTCAGCTCGCCGTCTGCTCGCGCATGCCCTTGTCGGAGTAGGTGTAGAGCGGGCGCGCGCGGCCTTCGACGACGTCGGCGGTGATCACCACCTCCTGCACGCCGTTCAAGGTCGGCAACTCGAACATCGTCTCGAGCAGGATGTTCTCCATGATCGAGCGCAGGCCGCGGGCGCCGGTGCGGCGCGCGATGGCGCGGCGCGCGATCGCGTGCAGCGCCTCGTCCTGGAAGCGCAGCTTGACGTTCTCCATCTCGAACATGCGCTGATACTGTTTCGCCAGCGCGTTCTTCGGCCGCGTCAGGATCTCGATCAGCGCCGTCTCCTGCAGGTCGCCGAGCGTGGCGAGCACCGGCAGGCGGCCGATGAATTCCGGGATCAGGCCGAATTTGAGCAGGTCCTCGGGCTCGACCTCGCGCAGGATCTCGCCCGTGCCGCGCTCGTCCGGCGCACGCACCGTGGCGCCGAAGCCCATCGAGGTGCCCTGCGTGCGCGCGGAGATGATCTTGTCGAGGCCGGCGAACGCGCCGCCGACGATGAAGAGGATGTTGGTCGTGTCGACCTGCAGAAACTCCTGCTGCGGATGCTTGCGGCCGCCCTGCGGGGGGACGCTGGCGATCGTACCTTCCATGATCTTGAGCAGCGCCTGCTGCACGCCCTCGCCCGACACGTCGCGCGTGATCGACGGGTTGTCGGACTTGCGGGAGATCTTGTCGACCTCGTCGATATAGACGATGCCGCGCTGCGCGCGCTCGACGTTGTAGTCGGCGTTCTGCAAGAGCTTGAGGATGATGTTCTCGACGTCCTCGCCGACATAGCCGGCTTCGGTCAGCGTCGTCGCATCCGCCATGGTGAACGGCACGTCGAGGATGCGCGCCAGCGTCTGCGCCAGCAGCGTCTTGCCGCAGCCCGTGGGGCCGATCAGCATGATGTTGGACTTGGCGAGTTCGACGTCCTGGTTCTTGCCGGTGGCGTTGATGCGCTTGTAGTGATTGTGGACCGCGACCGAGAGCACCTTCTTGGCGTGGCCTTGGCCCACGACATAGTCGTCGAGGACCTTGTAGATCTCCTGCGGGCTCGGCACGCCCTCCTTCGACTTCATGAAGGAGGTCTTGTTCTCCTCCCGGATGATCTCCATGCACAATTCGACGCATTCGTCGCAGATGAAAACCGTCGGGCCCGCAATCAGCTTGCGGACCTCATGCTGGCTCTTACCGCAAAAGGAGCAATAGAGCGTATTCTTCGACTCGCCGCCGCCCGCCTTACTCATAGGCTTTTCCGGGCGTGAGCCCGTCCCTTAAACACCGCATTGACCCAAACCGTTTCCGGCACTGCAGGAACTGCGCCAGACCGACCGGGTTGCCCTCCCGATTCATTCGACCACGTTACGGCCCGCGGGATCAAGATTTGCTTAATCCGCGGGATTCCGCCCTTTTTTGACGTCAACGGGTCGATTTCAGGACCTCGCTTCCACGTTTTCCGGCCGCCGCTCCATGACCGTGTCGATCAGGCCGAAGGCCTTGGCCTCCTCGGCGGTCATATAGGTATCCCGATCCAGGGCCTTCTCCACCGCCTCGACGCTCTGGCCGGTATGCTTGGCATAGATCTCGTTCAGGCGCTTTTTCAGCTTCACGATCTCCTGCGCGTGGCGGGCGATGTCCGCCGCCTGGCCATAGTAGGAGGCCGAGGGCTGGTGCACCAGGATGCGCGAATTGGGCAGCGCATAGCGCTCGCCCTTCTTGCCCGCCATCAGCAGCAGCGACGCCGCCGACGCCGCCTGGCCGACGCAATAGGTCTGCACCGCCGGGCGGATGTACTGCATCGTGTCGTAGATCGCCAAGCCCGCCGTGACGATGCCGCCCGGCGAGTTGATGTACATGGAGATTTCTTTCTTCGGGTTCTCCGCCTCGAGGAACAGCAGCTGCGCCGTGATCAGGCTGGCGCCGTAATCCTCGATCGGCCCGGTGACGAAGAGCACGCGCTCCTTGAGCAGGCGCGAATAGATGTCATAGGCGCGCTCGCCGCGGGCAGTCTGCTCGACCACCATCGGCACAAGCGTATTCATATAGACGTTACGCGGGTCGGACATGGAATTCCCTGATTCGTTGCAATCAGCCTAGGGCGCGCAAGCGCCCTGTCAACGCCCTATATAGGCATCCACGGCGTTAATACGACCTTGCAAAGCAAAGGGTTATTCGGCGGCCACGGGAACTTTCGGGACGAGGCGCTTGAGCCTCGGCCTGCCCTTGCGCAGCCGGACTTGCGCGAGGTCGTAGTTCCCTGCATGCGAAGCCACGCATCGGCCGTGCTGCCGATCGCCTGCTCAAGCCGTACCGCCATTTCCGCGGAGATCGCACTCTTGCCGTTGACGACATTGTAGAGCTGCTGGCGGGTCACGCCCAAGCCCTTGGCGGCTTCGGCAATGGTAAGACCCAGGGCTTCAAGATCGTATCTGATGCCATGTCCCGGATGGGGTGGGTTCTTCATCGGCATTGCCGTTCTCGCCTCGTGATAATCGACGGAACTCCACCTGCCTCTCTCTAATGTTGACTATAACCATTCGCAAGAGGTACCGTCCATGGACTTTGACTTGCCGTGAACTGGCGCGCATTATCAACCGGTCATTTAGACTGGTCAAACCATGAGAGAAATACAATCCTCCGACGTGAAGGCCCGCTTGCCGGAGTTCCTCGACGCCGTCGAGCGCGGCGAAACCATCGTCGTGACGCGTCACGGCCGGCCCGTGGCGCATCTGGTTCCCGCCCCTGCTGCGAGCAAGGAACGCGTGCGGCAGGCCCTTGACGGGATCGCGGCACTGCGCCGCGGCACGCGCAAGACGACGCTGAAGGAACTGCTCTCGTTCCGGCACGAGGGGCATCGCTCCTGATGTTCGCGATCGACACCTCCGTCGTCGCGAGCTGGTGTTTTCCGGATGAAATACACGCCAATGCCGACACAGCCTTCCGCCGCATCGCGAAAGACACCGCATGCGCGCCCGTCCTGCTGTGGTTCGAGCTGCGCAACGTGCTGCTCATGGGCGAAAGGCGCGGGCGCCTGACCGCAAGCCAGGTCGGCCGCTTCCTGGGCTACGTGGCAAATCTCCCCATCGAAACGGATCGCGATCCCGACGAAACGCGCATCTTCGGCTTGGCCCGATCCCATCGGCTCTCGATCTACGACGCCGCCTATCTGGAGCTCGCCCAGCGCAGAGCAGTGCCGCTCGCGACTCTGGACGACGCGCTGATGAAAGCGGCACGCGCGGAGAAGATCGATCTGGTCGGCGAAAGCGCCTAGGCGCTCTTCAGCTTCTCGGCCGCCTCGTCGGGGTCCATGAACAGGGTCTCGCGGTCCACTTTCCGCTCCGTGACCTCGGCAAGTTCGGCGATGAAGTCGACGACCTTGTCCTCGAAGATCGGCGCGCGGATCTCGGCCTGGGCCTGCGGGTTCTTGGAATAGAACTCGAAGACCTGCTGCTCCTGGCCGGGGAACTGGCGCGCGCGCTGGGCGATGGCGCGCTGCATCTCGTCGGCCGCGACGTTGAGGCCGTTCTGCTCGCCGAGCCGCGCGAGCACCAGGCCGAGACGCACGCGGCGCTCGGCGATGTCGCGATATTCCTTCTTGAGCTCGTCTTCGCTCTTGCCCTCGTCCTCGACGGTCTTGCCTTCGCGCTTCAGCTCGGCCTCGACCTGGCTCCAGATGCCGTTGAACTCGCCTTCAACCATCGCGGGCGGCAGCGGGAAGGAATGCTTGCCGTCGAGCGCATCGAGGATGCGGCGCTTGAGATGGGTGCGGCTGGCGCGCGCGAAATCGAGCTTGACCTGCTCGCGCACGCGGTCCTTGAGCTGGCCGAGCGTGTCGATGCCGAGGCGCTTGGCGAGCTCGTCGTCGACCGCGATCGGATCGGGCGACTTCACTTCCTTCAGCGTCACGGCGAAGACGGCGTCCTTGCCCGCGAGCGATCCTTGAGGATAGTCGGCCGGGAACGTCACGTTCACGTCTCGCACGTCGCCGGTCTTGGCGCCGACGAGCTGCTCCTCGAAGCCCGGGATGAGCTGGCCCGAGCCGAGGGTGAGATTGAAATCGTCGGCCTTGCCGCCCGCGAACTCCTCGCCGTCGACGCGGCCGATGAAGTCGATGGTGACCATGTCGTCGAGCTTGGCGGCCTCGCCGCTCGGCGAATAGGTGCGGCTCTGCTCGGCGATGCGGCGCAGCGCCTCGTCGATGTCGGCGTCGGTGACCTCTGCGGTCAGCCGCTCGATCTTGAGCTTGGCGACGTCCGTCAGCTCGAAATCGGGCATCAGGTCGACCTTGATGGTGAATTCGAGATCGGCCTTGCCGTCGACGACCTTCTCGAGCTCGCCCATCGGCTCGACCTGCGGCGCGAAGGCGGGCTTCAAGGAATTGTCCTCGATCGCCTTCTTGCTCGCCTCGTTGACGACCTCCTCGACGACCTCGCCCATCATCGACTTGCCGAACTGCTTCTTGAGGAAGGAGACGGGCGCCTTGCCGGGGCGGAAGCCCTTCAGATGCACCTTGGGCTTCATCTCCTCCAGCCGCGCCGTGACCTTGGCGTCGAGGTCGCCCATGGGCACGACGATCCTGTATTCCCGGCGAAGGCCTTCGGAGACGGTCTCGGTGATCTGCATGGTCTTAAGTCCTTATATCCAACCCAATCCTGCCCCGGCTGGCTTGCCAAGGCGAAGCTGCGCGAACCCACTCGGCGGCCCGGCTTCGCCCTGCGGGCTACGCCGCGGCAGTCTCCGCTGCTGCGCAGCGTAGACTGGTGCGGGCGGAGGGACTTGAACCCCCACGACTTGCGTCACTGGAACCTAAATCCAGCGCGTCTACCAGTTCCGCCACGCCCGCCTTTGGGGGTCCTCCGGGGAAGTCCCGGAAGGCGGGCCGTATAGCAGGGGTTTGCCGACCCTGCTAGGGGCAATTGCCCGGCGCCAGGCCATTAGATTTTCCCGCAAATCGGTGCTCATATTGGGAAAATGGGAGAGTGATATGCGCGCGCAGGCTCTTGCGGCCCTTTCGGCGCTGCTGCTGGCCGGAACCCATCCCGCGGGTGCCCAAACCGAGACGGTGCTCTACCGCTTCCAGGGCGTTCCGGACGGGGGCGTGCCCTTTGACCATATGCCGGTGCTGGACAAAGCGGGGAATCTCTACGGCACGACGCTCTACGGCGGCACCGACAATCTCGGCACGCTGTGGAAGCTGACGCCGTCGGGCATCGAGACGGTGCTGTGGAGCTTCGGGAACGGCACAGACGGCGCCCTGCCCCTCGGCTTGTTCATGGACAAAAGGGGCAATCTCTACGGCGCCACGCTCCAGGGCGGCACCGACAATCTCGGCACGGTCTTCAAGGTCACGCCGTCGGGGACAGAGACGGTTCTATGGAATTTCGGGAGTGGAACGGACGGAGCCGCACCTATGGGTGGGGTGACCGAGGACAAGGACGGGAATTTTTTTGGAACGACCTCGGCTGGGGGTGCCCACGATGGCGGAACGGTCTTCGAACTGACGTCGTCGGGGACGGAGAAAGTTCTCTGGAGCTTCGGCAACGGTACGGACGGGCTCGAACCCGACGGTCCCGTTCTGAACGTGAACGGAACTCTCTACGGCACGACCAGGCTGGGCGGTGCGATAGCGCCCAATCAAGGCACGGTGTGGAAGCTGACGCCATCGGGCACGGAGACGGTTCTTCACAGCTTCGGCTACACGCATGGGGTCCTGACAGACGACGGGCTCCAGCCCGACGGCAACGTGGTCATGGACGGGAAGGGAAACCTCTACGGTAACTGCCACACCGCCGGTCACTACGCCAACGGCACGACGTTCAAGCTGATGCCGTCGGGCAAATTCAAGGTGCTCCATGCCTTCCAGGCCACCGAAGGGACCAATCCCTATGCCAGCGTCGCGCTGAAGAACGGAAGTCTCTACAGCACGGCCCATGCGGGCGGCGCCTACAACGGCGGCTCGGTCTGGCAGCTGACGCTGAAGGGAAAGCTGTCGGTTCTATGGAGTTTCGGGAACGGAACGGACGGAGATGAAACCACTTCCGGCGTCGTCTTGGACAAGTCGGGCAACGTCTACGGCTTGACCGACTATGGCGGCGGAACGCCGTGTCAATTCGACCGCGGCCACCCCGGTTGCGGCGTCGTCTTCAAAGTGACGCCTTAAAACTCAGACGAACTGGCGCAGCACCCAGTAGAGCCCGCCCGCGATGCCCATCGCGGCGGGGAGCGTGAGCGCCCAGGCCATCGCGATCGAGCGCACCGTGCTCCATTGCAGGCCCGAGCCGTTGGCCGCCATCGTGCCCGCGACGCCGCTGGAGAGGATGTGCGTCGTCGACACCGGCAGGCCGTACATCTCCGCCGCGCCGATGGTCGCCGCCGCGACGAGTTCGGCCGAGGCGCCTTGTGCATAGGTCAGATGCGTCTTGCCGATGCGCTCGCCGACCGTCACCACGATGCGCTTCCAGCCGACCATCGTGCCCAGACCGAGCGCGATCGCGACGCAGATCTTGACCCAGAGCGGGATGAAGCGCGTGCCCGATTGCAGCCCGCCGGAATAGGCCTTGAGCGTCGCGGTTTCCGTGTCGTTGAACTTCACACCCTGCTTGGGCAGCAGGCGCACCGCCTCGCCCGTCAGGTACATGTCGTTGCGCAGGTTCGAGGTCGCGGCAGCGGGCACATGCGACAGCGCGCCGTAGCTCTTCACGTTCGTCGCGATATCGGCGGAGAGCGAGGCGAGGCTCGCGAAGACAAGCGGCTGGGTGAGCTTCTTGTCGCGCAGCGCGGTCCCGACGAGCTGCCGCGCCTTGTCCGGGGCGACCGCCGGCTGGCCGCCGCCATGGGCTGCGAACACCTGCTCCGCGGCGACGGTCGCCTGGATGAAGGCGGGCGTCGCCGAGTCCGGCATGGTGCGGTTGAGCGCATAGGCCGTGGGTGCCGCGCCGATCAGGATCAGCATGATGAGGCCCATGCCCTTCTGCCCGTCGTTTCCGCCATGCGCGAAAGAGACGCCGGTGCAGGTGAAGATGAGGATCGCGCGGATCCACCACGGCGGCGGCGCGTCGCTCTTGGGCTCTTCATAGAGCTTGGGCGAGCGGATGAGGAACTTCATCACCAGCAACAGGATCGCGGAGAACACGAAGCCCATCAGCGGGCTGAACAGCAGCGCCTGGGCGACGTTCATCGCCTGGTTCCAGTCGACGCCGGACGTCCCTTGACCCGCCGGCGCCATCAGCTGGTTGGCGAGGCCGACGCCCATGATCGAGCCGATCAGCGCATGGCTCGAGCTGTTGGGGATGCCCAGCGCCCAGGTGCCGAGATTCCAAACGATGGCCGCGATCAAGAGCGCGAAGATCATCGCATAGCCGGCATTGCTGCCGACCTGCAGGATCAGCTCGACGGGCAGGAGCGTGATGATGCCGTAGGCGACCGCGCCGGTGGAGACCATCACGCCGAGGAAATTCCAGCACCCCGACCAGATGACCGCGACCACGGGCGCCATCGAATGGGTGTAGATCACGGTCGCGACCGCGTTGGCGGTGTCGTGGAAGCCGTTGACGAACTCGAAGCCCAGCGCGATCAGGAGCGCCAGCCCCAAAAGCGCGAAGACGCCGGTGGCCAGGGTCTCGTGGACGTTCGAGATGTCGTCGACCAGGCCGTGCACGCCATAGCCGATGCCCGCCGCGAGCAGCGCGCAGAAAACGATGACCGTCACGGGGCCGGTCTTGTGGTCGAGCCTGGGCGCGCCTTTGCCGCGATAAGCCTCGGTCGATACCGCCGCGTCCGCCATGATCGTCCCCGCCAAAAAAAACCGGTGCGAACACTAGCGAGAGGCCTGCAACACATTTATGACGCGCGCCGGCCCCGCGATTCGTGGCATTTCAAGCGCGGCTCTTTCCATTGTTGGGCGGCACGGGATCGCCACGGATAGCCGGCGGCGAGACAGTCTTCGCGCGAGGAGAAGACGAGGACCGAAATGCTGTTGCATTCTCGCAACGGCGAGAGGGCATGCCTTGATGGGAAGGCAAAGAGACTCTTCGCTAAGACATTGAAAGCCGGAGCTATCTTCTGACGCTGGACTTGCCGTCGTCCTGAATTGTGGCTGGCCGCCCAAATTCAAACACGATTTCGCTTCGAACAAAAAGGAGAATTAACTAAGATCGCCTCTGGGGGAATTGTGGACGACACCACCAAAGTTTTTGTTCCGCACGACGGCATGGATGGGCAATCCACCTCTGCTGCGCGTCCGTCCGTTGTCTCGCCTTCGCTTTGGAAGCGGCTGCGAAAGCGGCTGACGGTTCAATCGAGCGAGTGGGTGGTCGTCGACCGCCACAATTCGGGCTTCTACGAAATATCCGAAGTCAATTTCAAACCCACCGTCTCGATGGAGGATCTCGAGGTCGAGTTGCGCGGCACCCGCCAAGGTTCGATCGAGAAGTATTTCACGACGCCGGTGGACATCTTCGTATCCAGCGTCACCTCGCGCAGATTCCCGCGCTGGCTGGTATGGCTCTTTCCCTTCCTGCGCCTGTGGCCGCCACCGCTGGAGCAGCGGCTGGCGAAATACGACGCCGAACGCTTCGGGGAAATCGAAAAGCCGTTCCGCGAGCTGATCGACAAGACCGTCGAAGTGTTCCTGTGCAACATGCTGAAGAACAGCATCGAAAAGCGGCGGCGGCAGTTCTTCGCAATTCTAGTCAACGCCGTTTTGAGCGTGGCGGCCGTGGACTGGCTGTTCGTCCGCTACCCGACCCCGCTCTCCTGGGTTCTCGCGCCGGTGGGAATCGTGCTGCTGAGCTGGCAGGTCGTGCTTCGGGTTTACAAGAAGAAGAGCGGCGAGCGGTTCGACCTTTACCAATACGCGCTCCGGAGCTCGGTCGACAACGCGTCCCGCCCGATCATGGAGCGGATGTATTCGCTCGGCGGCTCCATCGAGCAATATGTCAGCCGCATCGATGGGCTGAGGACGGAAGGCGAAAAAGTTTCCGACCTCGACAAGAAGCAAGACCCGGATTTGAAGGACGGCCAGGCGTTCTTGTGGATGCAGATGATGCTTTGGCTCGGCATTCGCGACCTGGGGCTTGAGACGCATCTGCGAAACAAGATGGAAACGGCCGAGAAGATCCAGACGATCTACGATGCTTTCGGATACGTCATGGCCACGTTCGTGTTCCTTTGCGCGCTGGTGCCGGAGTCGGTGTTCGCCTATGGATATTTCATGGAAGCTCTGTCCCTCTCGCCGCATCTCCACGACGTCCGGGCGCTCATGGGCTTGCTGCCGGTCATCTCCAAATTCATGATCATGGTGGCCGCCATCCTGTTCGCAGCCCGGATCAGCAGGCTCTCCTACATAAATTGGAGCTCGACGAGACACATATTGGAGAAGTATTTCCAAACCGAAAAGTGGACGACGTTTTCAAAGCTGAATCTCGACGTGCGTCTTGCGGCGCGCGTCCAAAAAGCCGTGGCGGAAATCAAGGTGCTGAAGGACAAGCTTGGACCGCATTGACTCTCATTGACGCTGCGAACCTTTTTCATGGCGCTTCTCTTCAATCGAAATTCCTCACGAACAGCGCCGTGTCCCAGAAGCGGCCGAACTTGCGGCCTATCTCGAGATAGAGCCCGACCTGCTCGAAGCCCAGGCTCCTGTGCAGCGCGACCGAGGCGTCGTTGGGCACCGTCACGCCTGCGAAGGCGCGGTGGATGTCCTCGTCCGCGAGAGCTTCGAAGAGCTTTTTGTAGAGCGCCCCGCCCAGGCCGCGCCCCACAGCGTCCGGCGCGAGATAGATGCTGGTCTCGATCGTCGTCTCGTAAGCTTCCTTCTCCTTGAACCGCGCGGAGCAGGCCCAGCCGATCGCGCGCCCACGGCGCTCGGCCGCGAAGCAGCGATAGCGGCCTTGGGACGAGAACTGGTCGAACCAGGCGCGGCGCTGCTCCAAGGTGCGCGGCTCGATGTCGAAGGTGACGGGCGTGGTCAGGACGTAGTGGTTGTAGATGTCGAGCAGCGCCGGCAGGTCAGCCGGTTCCGCCGGTCGGATGGTCGGGTCGGTCATCGATGCGGTCCCTCAAGTTCCGGAGGACCGCCGGCAGTTGCTCCGGCAGGTCCTCGGCGATCAATCCGGGCCCGAACCTCGACGCCGCCTCCCCGTGCAGCCAGGCGGCCATGGCGGCCGCTTCTTGAGACTCGATTGTTTGCGCCATGAGACCACCGATGAAGCCGGCGAGTACATCGCCGGAACCGGCGGTCGCCAATGCGGCAGGCGCATTGCTGTTGACGATGGCGCGGCCGTCCGGCGCTGCGATCACCGTGTCGGGGCCCTTGAGCAGGACCGTGCACTTCGCCCGCGAAGCGGCCGCGCGCGCGGCTTCAATCCGGTTCTTAGAGGCAGCAAGCAAACCACCGAAAACTCTGTCGAATTCGCCCTCGTGGGGCGTCAGCACACAGGGCTGCCGGAGCAGTGACAACATCGCATCCGGATCGTCCTTGAACGACGTCAGCGCGTCGGCATCGAGCACCACCGAGGCCTTGGTCGCGAGCACCGCCTTGACCATCTCGCGCGTCTGCGGCCCCACCCCGCAGCCGGGGCCTATGATCACGCTGTTGAGACGCTCGTCCTTCAGGAGTTCCGCAAGCCCCTCGGCGCCGGAGAACGGCTTGACCATGATCGCCGTCAGCGCCGCCGCATTGACCGCCACGGCATCGACAGGGCTGGCGACACTGACCAGCCCCGCCCCCATCCGCAGCGCGCCCCGCGCCGCCAGCCGCGCGGCGCCCGTCGCATGCGCCGGACCGCTCACCACGACGCAGTGCCCGCGCGCATATTTGTGCGCGCCGGGCCGCGGCCAGGGATAGGACCAGAGAGAGGGACCGTTCTCGAACAGCATCGCGCCCTTCGCCGCCGCCTCGGGGATCCCGATATCGGCCACGACCACCTCGCCGCACAGATGGCGCCCCGGCATCAGGACGTGGGCGGGCTTCTTGCGGAAGAACGTCACGGTGAGATCAGCCATGATGCATGCGTCGTCCAGCGGACGCCCGACGTCGCCGTGCAAACCGCTCGGCACGTCTATGGCGACGACGGGGGTGCGGCTTGACGCTTCGGCGAACCGCCGCGCCGGACCTTCGAGCGGGCGCGAAAGACCGGCGCCGAACAGCGCATCGACATGGAGTTCGGCTGCAGAAGCGGAATTCGAAAACGCGACGGTCTTTCCGTCCCAACGTTTCCCCGTCTCGGCTGCGTCGCCTTTGAGCGAAGCGGCGTCGACGAGCGACTCCACCCACACATCCCAGCCACGCTCCTTCAACAGCCGAGCGACGACGAAGCCGTCGCCGCCATTGTTGCCGGGGCCGCAGAGAACGGCGGTGGGGCGCTTCGTCCAGCGCTTGCAGATTTCGTCGGCAACCGCGCGTCCGGCGTTCTCCATCAGCGTCAGCGACGGTGTGCCATGCGCCGCCGCATAGCGGTCGGCGGCGTACATCTCGTCGACGGTGAGGATCTCGTTGGGCATGGGCGCCTTCTACCACCCTCCCCTTGAGGGAGGGTCGACAATTTGCTGAGCGCAGCGAAGCAAATTTCGGGGAGGGGTGGCCGTCCTGCTTACCCCTCCCCGAAAACGCTTCGCGTTTTCGACCCTCCCTCAAGGGGAGGGTTGGCTTCAAAACCCTTCCGGCACCTTGTCGAAGTGCGGATCGGCGGCTTCGTAGGCGGCGCTGGCGGCAAGCACGCCGGCATCGTCGAACATGCGGCCGACGATCTGCAGGCCCACCGGCAGGCCGTCGCGCGAGAAGCCGCAATTGATGCTCGCCGCCGGCTGCTGGGTCAGGTTGAAGGGGAAGCTGAACGGCGTCCACTGCATCCAGGCGCGGCCGTCGTCGTCGAGCGGCGAGAGCTGGCCCGTGTCGAACGCGACCGTCGCGGTCGCGGGCGTGAGGACGAAGTCGTAACGCTCCATGAACTGGCGTAGCCTGCTGCCGTAGGCGCCGCGCGCCGCATTGGCCGCGAGATAGGTCCTGAGCGGGATCTTCGTGCCCTCCTGCGCCATCTTGCGCAGGCCGGGATCGAGCTTGGCCTGCTTCTCCTCCGGCAGATCGCCCAACAGGAAGCCCGCGCCGGCCCACCACAGTGTCTGGAACATGTCGGACGGATCGTCCGTGGACGGATCGACCTGCTCGACGACGGCGCCCATCGCCTCGAAGCGCCTGGCGGCGGCGGCGACCAGCGCCTCCACGTCGGGGAGCACCTTGCGCGCGTAGCCGAGCCGCGGCGAATAGGCGATCCGCTTGCCTTTCATGCTCTCGCCAAGGCGCGCGGTGTAATCCGCGTCGCGGCCGGGAACGCAGAACCAGTCGCGCGCGTCGGACGCCGAGATCACGTTCATCATCAGCGCCGCGTCGCGCACGGTGCGCGTCATCGGTCCCACATGCGCCACCGTGCCGAAGGGCGAGAGCGGATAGGCCGCGACGCGGCCGAAGCTGGGCTTGAGGCCGTAGGTCGCGGTGAAGCTCGCGGGGATGCGGATCGAGCCGCCGCCGTCGGTGCCGAGCGCGAGGGGCGAGAGCCGCGCCGCCAGCGCCGCCGACGATCCGCCCGAGGAGCCGCCGGGCGTCTTCTTCAGGTTCCAGGGATTGCGCGTGACGCCGGTGAGCGGGCTGTCGGTCGAGCCTTTCCAGCCGAACTCCGGCGTCGTCGTCTTGCCGAGCAGAACGGCGCCGGCCTCCTTCAGGCGCGCGACGGTGGGCGCATCCTCCGTCCACGGACCGTTGGCGTCGACGGTCAGTGAGCCGCGCCGCGTCGCCCAGCCTTTCGTCAGCAAGAGGTCCTTGACCGCGACGGGGACGCCGTCGAGCGGCGACAGCGGCGCGCCCACCATCCAGCGCTCCTGCGAGGCCTCGGCTTGGGCAATCGTCGCGGGCGCGTCGATCAGGCAGAACGCATTGACCCGCGCATCCAGCGCCTCGATGCGGCCGAGCAGCGTCTCCGTCACCTCGACGGGGGAGAGCTCTTTGGACGCGTAAGCGGCGGACAATTCCGCGGCGCTCATCTCATGCGGTTCTTTGCTCAATCAACCCTCCTTCCACCATGGCCGCCCTTGAGGCGGCCACCCAGCGCGCCCGCGCCTGCGGGCGCAAAAGATTCTTTAGATTCTCTTCACTCGTTGACACTCGCGGGCTGGGTGGCCGGGTCAAGCCCGGCCATGGTGATTTTGTTAGTTCACCTTCGTCAGCGAAGCTTCGCTGCCCTTCTCGACCAGCTTCAAACTCGTCCCATCCGCCTCGAACACCGTCACCGAGCAATTGTCGGGCGAGAACACGACGACGCGATCATCCCCGGTCGCGGCCCCCGCCGCGACGTTGATCGCAACGTAGTGCGAGAAGATCACCGTGTCGCGATCGATGGCGGCGAGCGTCGCGACACAATGCTCGCGCCACTCAGCCAAGTCGCGCGGCACGTCGCGCCACGAGCCCGCCATCAATCTGCGCAGCCACGCGACGCGCTCCTCCAGCGTCATGCCTTTCGGCGACGGAATCTCGGCAACCGCGTCTTCGATCACGGGCGTGCAGTTCCAGAGCTTGGCAAGCGGTGCCGCGGTCTGTTGCGCGCGCTTGAGCGGGCTCGAGAGGATCGCAAGCGGCCCGCGCTCACCAAGCTTCGCCGCGACGGTTGCGGCCTGCTCGCGGCCGAGCACGTCGAGGCCGGGGTCCATCGACTCCCCGAAGCCCGCTTCCGCGCGTCCGTGGCGGACGAGATAGAGCTTCACCATGGCAACCCGCACAGATCGACGGCGCCGCGTTCGGGCGCGGCGCGCTTCGGCAGGATCATGGTCGGCATCATGTCGAAAAGGAAAGGCCCCGAAGGTTGCACGCAAGTGACGGTGCCGCCGAACACGCGCCAGCCGAGGCCCGCATAGAGCGCTGTGTTGTGCGGCTCGCAGAACAAGAGGCCGAAATCCACGCCCGTCATCGCCTCCGCCGCACGACGCATCGCGGCGCTGGCGTAGCCCCGCTTGCGCGCGGCCGGCACCGTCATCACGCCGCCGATGCCGCACATCCTCGCAGGCCTCCCGTCGAGCGTTCCCTCGCGGAAGAACAGACCCGCATGACAGACCACGCGCCCCTCGTCGCGCACGACCACGCGCTTGTCGGCATGTGCCCAGACGACGTCGCGCCAGATCGCCGTCGCCATGAATTGCGGCGAATAGACCTCGCGGTCGAGCGCCTGGACGATCTCCCAGCCTTCGCCGCCGTCGAGGAGCGCGATCTCCATCACGCGAACCGGAACAGGTTCGTCGCGCCCGGCGTCACCTCGCCGGCGCGGCCGAGCATGTCTTCGCGCATCATCCAGTCGAGCGTCGCGTCGTCGTCCGGCGTGTGGGCGAGGAAGCGGCGGTCTTGCGCGTCGCGGCCCACCACGATGCCGAAACGCTTTCCCTTGCGGTCGGTGACGACGGTGTAGGTCTCCACCCTGCCCCGGCCGGACGCCTGCTCGACGAATTCGGGATGCGCCTCTGCGTCGATGTCCTTCTGGTAGGATTTGGGATCGTCGCGCCGCCAAGCGCCCTCCCTGGGCGCGGTCGAATAGATGCCGGCGGAGTGCTTGGTCACGTACCAGCCGTTACCGGTGCAAAGCCCGAACGCGCCGGGACGGCTGCGCAGCTTCTCCATCATCGTGACGATGGAATGCATCACATAGTCGTTACCCGCGCCGCCGAAGTAGGGAAGCCCGCCGGTGACGGTCAGCCCGCGCGGGTCGCCGGTCTCGATGCCGAGCTCCCTGCACCCGATCTCGACCGCGCTCGGGAAGCAGGAATACAAGTCGATGAACGAAAGGTCCGCCGGCGTTTTGCCCGCCATCGCGAAGGCGCGCCGGCCGATCTCGCGGATCGCGGGCGAGGAAACGTAGTTCACGCGCTCCGTGACGTGCCAGATGTCGTTCGCGTCGCCGCAGCCGTGAAGATAGACCCATTTCGATTCCGCGATGCCGAGCGCGCGCGCCTTGGCCACGCTCGTCATCACCACCGCCGCCGCCTGGTCGACCTCGATCACGGCGTTGAGATACTTCGTGTACGGATAGCCGACGAAGCGGTTCTTCTCGGACGGCGTCGCTATCTCCTGCGGCGGACGAAAGGTCGGGAACCAGGCGTAAGGGTTCTGCGACGCGACCATCGAGAACGGCGAGAAGAATTTGCCCAGCCATTCGAGATGCTGCGCTGGCGTGCGCCGCGCCTCGCCGCGCAGCGCGTTCTCGAACAGCGGATAGACGTTCACTGGGAACTGGAGGCCATAGCGGCGCTCGTACTCGCTCGTGCCGGAACGCTGGTCGCCGATCTCTTGCGGATCGCTGCCCGGATCGTGATCGCCCCAGCGCAGATCGATGCCCTGCTTCATCGCGGCCAGCAGCGAGGCGATGTATTCGGCCCCCGCGAGCAGCGCGATCTCGCAATCGCCCTTGCTGATCTCCTCCGCCGTGCGGTTGACCAGCCATTGCGGCGTGTTGCCGCCGGTCGCCGTGTACAGCGCGCGCCTGGGCGCGAGGCCGAGATGGTTGGCCAGCGACAGCGGCGGGTTGCGGAACATGCGCTTGGGCAGGCGCCCCTGCTCGCCCGGCGAGTCCGCCGTGAAGCGCACGACGGCTACGGTGTCGGCTTGGGCCGCCAGCCCTGCGTCCGCGAACGCTTCGCGCGCGACCTTCGCCATCATCGCGATCGGCGAGAGGCTCTCTGCGACCTTGCCCTCGCGCGCCGTGCGCTGCGTGAACTGCGCGCAGCCCACGAGGATGGGCGTGCGGGGATCGATGCGATTGCTCATGCACGATATCTGACCTAAGAAGAGGCACGACGATAACGCAGCTTCGCGAAGGGGGAAATCGACATGAAGGCGATAGCGCTTGCCGTTACGGTATGCGGCGTTTTGGCCAGTGGCACGGTGCGGGCCGCCGACGACGCGATGGCGCCGGTCAACCAGTTCATCGACGGCCTGAACGCGGGCGACGCGAAGAAGGCGGCCGCCGCGCACATGCCCGGCTCGCCGATCATCGACGAGTTCGCGCCGCATCACTGGAATTCGTTCGATGCCTGGCTCAAGGATTTCGAGAAGGACGCCAAGAAGAACAAAGTCACCGACGTGCACGTCGCGCTCGCCGCGCCGACCACGAGCACGGTCGGACCCAAGGAGGCCTATGAGGTCGTGCCCAACACGATCACCGCCAAGGCCGACGGCAAGCCGAACGAGGAGAAAGGCATCTTCACCTTCGCGTTGGTGAAGACGGCCAAAGGCTGGCGCATCGCGTCTTGGGCCTGGGCGAAGCAGTAGCACCCCCATTGTCATTCCCGGCCAAGCGACGCGACAGCGTCGCGAGGGGAAGGGAACCCAGGGGACTGGGCTCAATCCCCTGGGTCCCCTTCCCTCGCCTCGACGCTACCGCGTCGAGGCTCGCCGGGGATGACAATCAGTTGAAAAACTTCTCCAACCTTCCCACCGCGTCCTCGATCACCGCGCGGCGCTTGCAGAAGGCAAAGCGCACGAGGTTGACGGGCGTGCCGTCCGCGAAGAACACGCTCAAGGGGATCAGCGCCACGCCCGCCTCGCGCACCAGGCGCTCGCAGAACGCGCGGTCGCTCTCGTTCGTCAGCCCGCCGATGTCGGCGGTGAGGAAGTAGGAGCCCTCGCAGGCGAGCGGCTTGAAGCCCAGCCCCGAGATCGCCGCGCGCAGCACGTCGCGATTGGCTTGCAGCGCGCGCGTCAGGTTCAGCGTGAACGCCATCTCGTGCTCGAGGCCATAGGCGATGCCGAGCTGAAGCGCGGGCGAGGTCGTGAAGGTGATGAACTGGTGCGCGTTGGCGACGACGCGCATCAGCGCCGCCGGACCTGTCACCCAGCCGACCTTCCAGCCGGTGAGCGAGAACATCTTGCCCGCCGAGCCGACGCGCAGGCAGCGCTCGCTCATGCCGGGCAGCGACGCGAGCGGGATATGCGCGCGTCCGTCGAAGACGAGATGCTCGTAGACCTCGTCGCAGATCGCCACCGCATCGCTCGCCGCCAGCACGCGCGCCAGCGCGTCCAGCTCGGCGCGGTCGAACACGCGCCCGATCGGGTTGAGCGGCGAATTGACCAGGATGGCGCGCGTCGCGGGCGTGAAGGCGGCGCGCAACGCCTCTTCCGTCAGCCGCCAGTCGGGCGCCGCGAGCTTCACCGTGCGCACGCGCGCGCCCATCGCCTCCACGATCGGACGATAGGAATCGTAGGACGGCTCGATCAGAACCACCTCGCCGCCTTCGCCCGCGATCGCCATGATCGCCGCGGTCAGCGCCTCGGTCGCGCCCGAGGTCACGACGATATCGGTGTCGGGATCGAGGTCGAAGCTGTAGAAGCGCTTGGCGTGCGCCGCGAGCGCCTTGCGCAGCTCGATGCGGCCGCGCATGGGAGGATACTGGTTCGGCCCCTCGATCAGCGCGCGCGAGGCCGCCTCGCGGATCGATTTTGGGCCGTCCTCATCGGGAAAGCCCTGGCCGAGATTGACCGCGCCATGCAGGGCGGCGAGCGCCGACATGTGGGTGAAGATCGTGGTCGGGAGAGAGGAAAAGACCGGGTTGGACGGGAATTTCGACATGGCCCACCTTGGCAAGGCCGGCGCGGCCGATCAACCAAGATCAAGAAATAGGCCGCCTGCCCGATTCTTGAGCAGGCTCGGGAGGGTGCGACGTCAAAGCGGGCGCTTATGCACCGAAAACGGCTGTGGATAGCGGCCCAGGCGGTGGCACGGACGCGGCGGACAGCGCTAGGTCAGCGCCAGGAGTTCCGCCATGAAGAAGATCGAAGCGATCATCAAGCCGTTCAAGCTCGATGAGGTCAAAGAAGCGCTGCAGGCCGTGGGCGTGCAGGGCATCACCGTCACCGAGGCCAAGGGCTTCGGCCGCCAGAAGGGCCATACCGAGCTCTATCGCGGCGCCGAATACGTCGTCGATTTCCTGCCCAAGGTGAAGGTCGAGATCGTCGTCCCCGACGAGCGGCTCGAGGCCTGCGTCGAGGCCATCCAGAAGGCCGCGCGCACCGGTCGCATCGGCGACGGCAAGATCTTCGTGCTGAACGTGGAAGAAGCCATCCGCATCCGCACCGGCGAGACCGGCGCGGACGCGATCTAGGACAACAAGGGAAAGACCATGGCCGAGAAGAAAGACGCCAACCACATCCTCAAGCTCATCAAGGACAAGGAGGTCAAGTTCGTCGATCTGCGCTTCACCGATCCGCGCGGCAAGTGGCAGCACGTCACCTTCGACCTGTCGCTGGTGGACGAGGACTTCCTGACCAACGGCACGATGTTCGACGGCTCGTCGATCGCGGGCTGGAAGGCGATCAACGAATCCGACATGACGCTGGTGCCCGACTGCGAGACCGCGGTCATCGATCCGTTCTTCGCGCAGAACACGCTGATCCTGACCTGCGACGTGGTGGAACCCACCACCGGCCAGCGCTACAACCGCTGTCCGCGCTCGATCGCCAAGGCGGCCGAGAAGTACATGGCGGCGGCCGGTGTCGGCGACACCGTCTATTTCGGGCCCGAGGCCGAGTTCTTCATCTTCGACGACGTCCGCTTCGACGCCCAGATGAACAAGGCGTTCTACTACATCGACTCCGCAGAGGGCGCCTACAACACCGGCACCGAATACGAGAGCGGCAATCTCGGCCACCGGCCGGGGGTCAAGGGCGGCTACTTCCCGGTGCCGCCGGTGGATTCGGCGCAGGACATCCGCAGCGAGATGCTCGCCATCATGGGCGACATGGGCATCGAGCCCGAGAAGCACCACCACGAGGTCGCCACCGCGCAGCACGAGCTTGGCTTCAAGTTCAACACGCTGACCAAATGCGGCGACAACATGCAGATCTACAAATACGTGATCCACCAGGTCGCCGCCGCCTACGGCAAGACGGCGACGTTCATGCCCAAGCCCGTCTACGGCGACAACGGCTCGGGCATGCACGTGCATCAGTCGATCTGGAAGGGCGGCAAGCCGCTGTTCGCGGGCTCGGGCTATGCCGATCTGTCCGACACCTGCCTCTACTACATCGGCGGCATCATCAAGCACGCCAAGGCGCTCAACGCCTTCACCAACCCGCTGACGAATTCCTACAAGCGTCTGATCCCGGGCTTCGAGGCGCCGGTGCTGCTCGCCTATTCTTCGCGCAACCGCTCGGCGTCGTGCCGCATCCCGTTCTCGGCCAGCCCCAAAGGCAAGCGCATCGAGGTCCGTTTCCCCGACGCGGGCGCCAATCCCTACCTCGCCTATGCCGCGCTGCTCATGGCGGGCCTCGACGGCATCGAGAACAAGATCCATCCCGGCGATCCGATGGACAAGGACCTCTACGCGCTGCCGCCCGAGGAGCTCAAGGAAGTGCCGACGGTGTGCGGCAGCCTGCGCCAGGCGCTCGAATGCCTCGACCGCGGCCGCGCCTTCCTCAAGAAGGGCAACGTCTTCAACGACGACTTCATCGACAGCTACATCGAACTCAAGATGGGCGAGGTGCACATGTTCGAGCACACCCCGCACCCGGTCGAGTTCAAGATGTATTATTCGGTGTGACGAGAGTTGTTTCGCCGATGCGAAGGGCCGGGAGCGATCCCGACCCTTCGTCTGTCCACCGTCCGCTTATCGGCTGGCCAATTTCGTACATTGGCCGACAAAATACCCAGACACGCGCGGCGACTTGCTCGAGTCGTATTCTATCTCGCACATATATAGATTGGGGCCCTTTTGAAGGTAGACTTGGCTATTTCCCGCCGCCGCCTTGACCTCGTAGCCGCCGCTCAACAATGCTTCGATCTTAGTTGGCGGATCGCCCAATGCCGAAGAGCCTGAAAGCGAGAGCCCAAACGCCAAACCGAGTGTCACGCGTCGATGCATTGCCTATCTCCATTCGCAAAGCGCAGCGACAATCGCACGCACGACTGCCGATGAGAAGCTGGTCGGCGCCGAGGCTCACGTTCGATTGTATAGACGTTAGACGACCTCCAGCCCGAGATGCTCCTGCATCGGTGCGAAATCGCGGCCGTCGTGCAGCAAGGCGTGGCGTTGCTCGATGCAGAACGTGCCGATGATGATATCGGCCGTCTTGCGGATCGTGATGCCGAGTTCCCTCAGCCTGCGATAGTTGCGCGCCGCTTGCGTCGCCAGATCGGCGCCCAACAGCGTCACGACCGCATATCGGCGCAAAGCCCGCTCGATGCGGACGGCTTGTGCCTCATCTCGGGCGCCTTGGAGGACCTCAAGCAGAATCAGATCGCCGATCAGAAGCGGCTCACGCGCGGCCGCGGCTTCCAATTTGACCGTTGCCGGCGTCGTCAAACCCTTGAGCTGTGCGATCCAGACGGAGCTGTCGACCAGAATCACCGCACGCGGCCCCGACGCATCTTGTCGAGGTCGCCCTCCCATCCCAACCCTTTGAGCGAGGCCAACGCCCTGACCTGGCCCCGGATCCTAACGAGCAGGCGCAAGCCCTCCTCCACCGTCGCTCGCTTGGTCTTCAGGCCGGACACCGTCATGGCGCGGGACAGCAACGTGTCGTCGATTTCGATATTCGTGCGCATCGCTCGGTCACCGTATGTGTATGTGGAATTCATTTTATACACATTGACCGCATTCGGCAACCGCTGCCGCCCGAGGAGCTCAAGATGGGCGAGGTGCACATGTTCGAGCACACCCCGCACCCCGTCGAGTTCAAGATGTACTATTCGGTCTGAGGACGCTGAAGGACGCGAAAGGGCCGGATCGTCGATCTGGCCCTTTTTTCCTTTTGCGGCTACCGCCGAAACCACGTCAATATGCGCCGCCTTCTACGTGTGGCATATAGAAAGTCGCGAACGCGTCCTCGTGTGAGCGGGACAATCCGAACCATGAAGCGCCGGAGCCGGACACCGATGCCGGCCGTATCGCGAGGAATAAACCGGGCGATGTTCCGGTCCAGTTTCGCGAGGACATCCAAATGGGTTCGCGAGAACACCCCGGCCTCGTCCTCCGGCCAATCCTGCAGCCATCCTGGCGCCCCGTAATCCAGGGTCAACTCGGTGACGAACCGCATCGCGCGCAAAATCTTGTCCTGCATCTCGCGATCGACCTCGCTCATATCCAGCAATCCAACGGCGCCGCCGCACGCGATCTCCTCGCAGAGGGCCTGGTCGTCCGGAAACGCCATCAGGACGTCCTCTTTGATCTGGCGATAATACCAGTTGGACATCACCTGATCGGTGCCGTCGGGAAAAACGACGATGACGGTCACGGCTCCATTTCCTTCCGCGATCGGTCGCGAGCCGCAAGCATAGGACGGCGCGGCCGCTCCACAACCATGGGACGCCGGACAAATGACCCAGATTTTCCGCCCGCGCTCCACCGAAAAGTGATACGCTCGACCGGCAACTAGGGGGGACCGGGGGCGATGGTGGCGGAGACGTTTACGCGGGCGCAAGGCGCGCCGTCCTCCTTCCGGATCCACTGGCCGCCGGTCAGGCGCATCGTGATCGGGCTGCTCCTGATGGCGGCCTTCACGGCGACCGGCGCGATGCTGCTGCTGATCGTCACCGCCATCCAGTTCCAGAACTTGATCGAGGCGCCGGAGTTCGACTCGCTCAAGATCTCCACCGGCTGGATCCGCCAGGACGTGACCTATCTCGAGCATTACTGGACCGAGAGCGCCGCGATCGACAAGAAGGAGCACGAGGCGCAGGACGAAATATTCGCCATCGGACAGCGCGGCGCGAAGAACCGCGCCGCGATGTCCCACTCGGCGGAGGAGACGCGCAACTTCATCGACCTCAGCGATACCAATTACATCCTGCCGCCTCTGAAGCTGCGGTCCTTTCCGACGCCGGCCTCGCCTCCGCCGGTCCCGGCCTCACCCGACGTGACCAACGACACCGCGCCGCAGCATGGCGGCGATGCGGCCCAATCCGCTTCGGCCGGCGCCCAGCCGGCGGACCAGGCGCCGAGCGAGCCCAAGCCCGCGGCGCGGCAGGCGCCGACGGGGGTGAACTATCAAGTGGCGGTGCCGCCGCCCATCTCCTACGGCTTCGGCAATGCCGTCGACGACTACTTCGACGCCTACTACGCCGAGCTCGACGGCGCGGCGAACGCCGACGCCGCGCGCAAGTCGCTCAACGCCTTCAAGCTCGAGACCTACAAGCGCATGGAGCCTTATTTCGCGGCGCGCGCCCAGTTCGATTCCGACGCGAGCCAGGTCCGCGGCCTCAACGTCGAGCTGAACGCGCTCCAGGCCCAGCACAAGCAACTCGACGACAATTCGCAGGCGCCCGGCACGCCGCTCGCCAACGGCGCCTATTGGAGCCTGGCCGAGAATTTCCGCACCTTCAAATCGCTCGTCGGCAACACCGGCTACGACATCATCGCCCTGCCGCGCATGATGCTGGTGCTGCTGCTGTCGATCTTCATGGGGATCCTGGGCAGCCTCATCTACATCACCAAGGATTTCTATCAGGACCCCGACCGGCGCGGCTTCTGGAGCATCATCTTCCGCGTCGGGCTGGGCGCCGGCGTCGCGTTCGCGCTGTTCTTCTTCGCGGCCGCAGGCATGCTCGCGATGGCGCAGGCCAAGACCGGCGCGCAATCCGACATGAGCCCCTATCTCATCGCGTTCCTAGGCATCACCGGCGGCTATCTCTCCGACCGCGTGACGCAATGGATGCGCGAGATGGGCGAGAGCGCGTTCAAGATCAAAGGCGACGGCCCGCCCGACCGCTGGGCCGTGGGCCTCGCCGACGGATTGAAGGCAAGCGGTCTTGACAGCGCCGCGCTGGCATCTTCCGCTGGCGTCGCGTCCGCCGACGCCGATGCCTGGGTGGCGATGACCAAACCTGTCCCCGGCGACAAGCAGGCGCTGGTCGCCGCGTTCCTGAGGGAGCATCCGAGCCGGGTGTTCACGGACATCGCGCCTAATTAGCCGGGAGCATTCATGTCCTTCCCAGTACAGGTTTCGAAGGCGCTTCGCGTCGCGCCGGCACTCGTGCTGATGCTTGCGGGCGGGCTTGCGGCGAAGGCCAGCCAGTTGAACGTGTTCTATTCGTTTTGCGCGCAAACGAATTGCACCGACGGCAGAAATCCGACGGGAGGCGTGGTCCGCGATCCCGCAACCGGCAACCTGTTCGGCACGACGCCGAACGGCGGCCAGACCGGCAATTCCGGGACCGGCTTCGAGGTGATCCCGAAGGGCAAGAAGACAAAGTACGACGTGCTGAACACGTTCTGCCCGGACGGCAACTGTTCCGACGGCACGATCGAAGGCGGCCTGATCGAGGACGTCAACGGCACGATCTACGGCACGACCGCCACCGGCGAGGGCGCAAGCAGCGAGGGCATGGCCTTCTCGCTGACGCCCTCGGGCAAGAAATGGAAGTTCAAGACGCTCTACAGCTTCCCGGGCAAAGGCCAGGCCGCGACGAATCCGATCTATCTCACCTATGCGGGCGCGGACACAGGCGCTCTCTACGACGGCACCTCGCCGCTCTACGGCGTCGCGCAGAAAGACGGCATCGCCAGTGGCGGCGCGATCTTCGCACTGACGAAGAGCGGCAAGAAGTGGAAAGAGAGCTTGCTCTATAATTTCTGCTCTCAAAGCAATTGCACGGATGGGTTCTTCCCGAACCCCGGCCTTGCCATCGACGGCTCCGGAAACATCTACGGCACCACCGGCGCCGGCGGCGCGAACACCAGAGGCACGATCTTCGAGCTTTCGCCGCAAGGCGGCGGAAGCTGGTCGGAGACGGTTCTCTACAGCTTCTGCTCCGGCTTCGGCTGCCCCGACGGCGCCGATCCGAAAAGCGGCGTCGTGCGCGATGCTTCGGGAAATCTCTTCGGAAACACCGCGCATGGCGGCGGCGACGGTATCAATCAGGGCACGGTCTACGAGTTCGCCGCGAACTCCCAATACACGGTGCTGCACAGCTTCTGCCTGGGCTCCTGCACCGACGGGATGAATCCGAATGCACCCTTGCTGCTGGACGGACAGGGCAACCTCTTCGGCACGACCGATTCCGGCGGCACGGGAATTGAGCCGGGAGGCGTCATATTCGAAATCCACAACGGACAGTTCATCCAGCTCTACAATTTCTGCGTGGACGGCTTCTGCACGGATGGAGAGGAGCCCTCGCCTTTCGCGCCGTTCGCCATCGACAGCGCAGGCAATCTTTACGGCACGACGGAAGGCGGCGGTGCGCACCGCGCGGGCGAGGTCTTCCAGTTCAAGCCCTGATCGCGCGGATCACGCCGCGGCCGCCGCCATGTCGAGCTTGCGGTGCTCGCCTTCGAGCGGGAGCACGACATAGGCGCAGCAGCCCTTGCCCGGCTCGCTCTCCAGCCACGCGCGGCCGCCATGCAGCTCGGCGAGGCCGCGGATGAGCGCCAGCCCGAGGCCGGTGCCGCCCGCCTGGCGGTCGTAGCGGTTGTCGACCTGGCTGAACGGCGTGAAGATGCGGTCGAGCTTCTCGCGCGGGATGCCGGGGCCGTTGTCCTGCACCGAGATCTGGAAACCGCCGCCGCGCGCGGCGCTGCCCACGACCTGGATGCGCCCGCCTTCCGGCGTGAACTTCACCGCGTTGGAGACGAGGTTGATCAGGATCTGCTTGAGCGCGCGCTCGTCGGCGAAGAGCGGCGGCGCCGACGCGTCGACGGTGATCGTGAGCTCCTGGCGCTTCTCGCGCGCCTTGGCGCCGATCAGCTTGAGCGCGATGTCGAAGGTGCGGTGCGCCTCGAGCGGCTGCGGCTCGATCTCCATCTTGCCGGCCTCGATCTTGGCGACGTCGAGAAGGTCGTTGATCAGGCTCAAGAGATGCGCGCCGGAGGCGTGGATGTCGCCGGCATATTCCTTGTAGCGCGGCGAGCCCGCGGGCCCGAAGCATTCCTGCGCGATGATCTCGGAAAAGCCCAGGATCGCGTTCAGCGGCGTGCGCAGCTCATGGCTCATATTGGCGAGGAACGCGGTCTTCGACGCGTTCGCGGTCTCGGCCTCGAAGCGCTTGCGCAGCGCGTCGTCGCGCGTCTCCTCGAGCTCGCGCGCCAGGTCCTCGACCTGGAAGCGCAGGCGCGAGTCCTCGTCGAGGCGGTGCATCATGCGCCGTCCGTCGAAGAAGAGCTGGGCGGCGACGAGCGGGATGACGACCGCGGTGCCGTAATCGAGCGCCGAATTGCCGAACGCGAAGCGCAAGGACGCCATCGCGGTGAAGGGGATGAGGCTCGACAGGAACATGTCCATGTGGCTGGCGCGGCTGACGACGAGGCCGGCGAGGATGCTGATCGTGGCAGCCGCGAGGAAGACGTGGTTGAGGCTGCTCGCGTGGTCCCAGAGCAGCCACGGCATCAGGCCCCACACGACGCTGACGACGGCCTGCATCGCGACGAAGCGGCCGAACCAGCCCTGCGTGCGCTCCTGTGCGCCCGCGCCGGAGGTGTCGCGACGATAGAAGGAGACGGCCTTGTCCATCGCCACCATCGTCACGGCCAGCAGCACCGGCGCGATCAGCGCGCGCAGGATCCCCAGCTGCCCGATCAGGCCCACTTGGTCGGAGGCGAGCACCGCGATGAACAGGCACCAGGCCGGCGCGGAGATCCGCGTCGCGCGCAACGCTTCCGCGGTCATGTCGAGCTGCGATTTGAGAACGCGCCCGTCCGCGCTTCTTTGGACGCGCAGGCGCTTGCCAAAACCCACGGGTGATCCCTCGTTTACCCTGCTCCGCGTGCGCGGACGATGAGGATCGTAGCTGCGCGGATGTTAAAATTTACTGAGAAATGGAAGACGTTATGCGTTTGAGCCCGAAGCGGATGGGTCATCCTTCGAGGCCCGCTACGCTCGCACCTCAGGATGACGCGCTCTTTATTCCAGTAGGCACGTCACCCTGAGGTGCCCGCCGAACGCGGGCCTCGAAGGGGTCGCGAGCGGCAGCGTAGCGACGTGCCGCTGGGCTCTATCTCATCGCGCGCCGCTGCAGCGCCGCCATCGGAACCGCTAACGGAAAGTAAACCGTGACCTTGGTTCCCACGCCGACCTCGCTCTCGATGGTGGCGTTGCCGCCATGGAGCTGGGCGAGGCCCTGGACGAGCGCGAGGCCCAGGCCGGTGCCGCCGCCGTTGCTGTCGTAGCGGTTGTCGACCTGGCTGAACGGCTTGAACACCTTGGCGAGCTTTTCCTTCGCGATGCCCGGACCGTTGTCCTCGACCGTGATCGTGAAGCCGCCGCTGTCGGCGAGCCCGCAGCGCACCTGGATGCGTCCGCCGGCCGGGGTGAACTTGACCGCGTTGGAGACGAGGTTGAGCACGATCTGCTTGACCGCGCGCGGATCGGCGATGATCTGGCGCATGTTCCTGCCGAGATCGAAGTCGAGCACCTGGCCCTTGGCCGCGGCGCGCGAGCCCATCAGGCGGTGCACGTTCTCGAGCAGCGGCTGGGGGTCGAGCGGCTGCGGATCGATCTCCATCTTGCCCGCCTCGATCTTGGCGACGTCGAGCAGGTCGTTGATGAGGCTCAAGAGATGCGCGCCGGAATTGTGGATGTCGCGCGCGTATTCGCTGTAGCGGTCCATCGCCGGCCCGAAGGACTGCTCGGCGATGATGTCGGAGAAGCCCAGGATCGCGTTCAAGGGCGTGCGCAGCTCGTGGCTCATATTGGCGAGGAAGATGGTCTTCGACGCGTTCGCGGCCTCGGCCTCGAAACGCTTGCGCAGCGCGTCGTCGCGCGCGACCCGCAAGGCATCCGTCAAATCCTCGTTGGCGAAGCGCGCCGCCAGCATCTCGTCGACGCGATTGCGCGCGATGCCGCCGATCGCGACGATATAGAGCAGCCAGGCGGGCGCGAGCAAGGTCATGATATGCGCCGTCGTGCCGGGCGAGATCGCGAAGCGCGCCGTGAACACGACGCCGGCCGAAAGCGTTCCCACGACCAGGATGCGGCGCTGGGCGGCGCAGCGGAACGCGATCTGCCAGACGACGCAGACCATCAGGATCAGGACGTACATGTTGTTGACGGCGTTGCCGTCGACCCAGAAGCACCACGCCATCGCGCCGCAGCCGGCGGAATAGAGCATCTGGTAGGCGACCATCTCGCGCTCGCGCACGTGAAGGTCGCGCGCGTTGTCGCGGTTGGAGGTGTAGACGAGATGGCCGATCCCGGTCGTCACGAGCTGGATGGCGACGGCCGCGGCGATCGCGGCCCAGCCGACGGCTCCGAACGTGCCGGGGCCCAGCACGAAGACGACGGCGGCGAACACCGTCATCAAGGGGTTGTAGATGATGGACGCGGGCAGGCTCGCCAGGATCTGCTTCTGGCGCGCGTCGAGGTCGCGCAAGTCTTCCTTGCGCTCCGCGACTTCCAGTCCAGTGCGATTTGCGTGCGTATCCACGCTGGGAGGTTTACACGCCGCGCGTTAACGGAGACCTTCCCGAAACGGGTGCGCACAGAGCAGCTTTTCGTTAACCTGAACAAATCCTTCGAATCATCTCAGGGCAATGGCAAAAGCACCCGATCTCTTCGATTCCGCGCCCGCCTCGACCAAGGGCTACACCGCCAAGGACATCGAGGTCCTGGAAGGTCTGGAGCCGGTAAGGCGCCGGCCGGGCATGTACATCGGCGGCACCGACGAGCACGCCCTGCATCATCTTGCCGCGGAGATCCTGGACAACGCGATGGACGAGGCGGTCGCGGGCTTCGCCAACCGCATCGAGGTCGATCTCGCGGCGGACGACGTGCTCACCGTCCGCGACAACGGCCGCGGCATCCCGATCGACCCGCATCCCAAGTTCAAGAACAAATCGGCGCTGGAAGTCATCATGACCACGCTGCATTCGGGCGGGAAGTTCGGCGGCAAGGTCTACGACACGTCGGGCGGGCTGCACGGCGTCGGCTCCTCGGTCGTCAACGCGCTGTCGGACTGGATGGAGGTCGAGGTCGCGCGCGACCGCCGCGCCCACACCATGCGCTTCGAGCGCGGCAAGCCGATCGGGAAGCTGAAAGACGCGGGCGCGGTGAACCGGCGCGGCACCATCGTCTCGTTCCACCCCGACCCGCAGATCTTCGGCAAAGAGACGCATTTCTCCGCCGCGCGCCTCTATCGCATGGTCAAGTCGAAGGCCTATCTCTTCCGCGGCGTCGAGATCCGCTGGAAATGCGATCCCGCCCTCGTCAAGGGCGACACGCCGGCCGAGGACACGCTGAAATTCCCCGGCGGACTGCTCGACTTCCTGCGCAGCGAGGTGGAGGAGCACGCCACCATCACGCCGCGCGAGTTCTTCGGCAAGCTCGAGAACCGCGATGGGAAGGGTGCCGTCGAATGGGCGGTGACGTGGACGCCGCAGATCGATCCGTTCGTCCATTCCTATTGCAACACCATCCCGACGCCGCAGGGCGGCACGCATGAGCAGGGATTGCGCAACGCGCTGACGAAGGCGCTGCGCAGCCATGGCGAGCGCACCAACAACCGCAAGACCTCGCTGATCACCGCCGACGACGTGATGGGGGCGGCCTGCGCGGTGCTCTCGGTGTTCATCCGCGAGCCCGAGTTCCAGGGCCAGACCAAGGACAAGCTCTCGACGCCCGACGCGCAGCGCCTGGTCGAGAACGTGGTGCGCGACCATTTCGACCATTGGCTCGCCGAGAGCCCGGCCGACGCCGACCGCCTGTTCGCCTTCGTCGTCGATCTCGCCGAGGACCGCCTCAAGCGCCGCCAGGAAAAAGAGACGCAGCGCAAATCCGCGACGCGCAAGCTGCGCCTTCCCGGCAAGCTCGCCGACTGCACGCGCGACGGGCAGGTCGGCACCGAGATCTTCCTCGTCGAGGGCGACAGTGCCGGCGGCTCGGCCAAGCAGGCGCGCGACCGCGCGACGCAGGCGGTGCTGCCGTTGCGCGGCAAGATCCTCAACGTCGCCAGCGCCGCCGCGGGCAAGCTCGCGCAGAACCAGGAGCTCGCCGACCTGGTGCAGGCCTTGGGCTGCGGCACCGGCGCGAAGTATCGCGACGAAGACCTGCGCTACGAGCGCGTCATCGTCATGACCGACGCCGACGTCGACGGCGCGCACATCGCCTCGCTCCTGCTCACCTTCTTCTATCGCGAGATGCCCAGGCTGATCGCCAAGGGCCACCTCCATCTCGCCATGCCGCCGCTCTACCGGCTGAGCCACGGCGCCACGACCGTCTATGCCCGCGACGACGCCGACCGCGCGCGGCTGACGAAGAGCGCATTCAAGCCCAACGCGAAAGTGGAAGTGTCGCGCTTCAAGGGCCTGGGCGAGATGATGCCGGCGCAGCTCAAGGAGACGACGATGCGCCCCGGCCACCGCACGCTGGTCCGCGTCGAGATCGCCGACGACGAGCGCAACAGCACGGAGAACCTCGTCGAGCGCCTGATGGGCAAGAAGCCCGAGCTGCGCTTCCAGTTCATCCAGGAGAACGCCCAATTCGCGGCGGCGGCGGTGGATGTGTAGCTCCATTGTCGTGGCCCGCGACTGCGGGCCACCCGGGTGACACTGGCAGGATTGTGCAGAACCTAGCTGGGCGGCCCGCATCCGCGGACCGTGACAATTGTGGTTTTCTGGAAACCTACCTCTTGGGCACCTGAAGCTTCTTGACGATCAAGGTCACGTCGCCGGTCTGCGACGGGATCGCCTGCGGCGGCCGCGCGGCGACGATCTTCGCGGCGAAATCCGGCAAGCCGAAGCGCTGCTCCACGATGGTGAGCGTGAACGCGGCGCGCGTCGCGGTTTCGATCGAGACGATCTCGTTCGCACAATCGCGCGAGGCGCAGGCGATCAGCGAGTCGTCGTCGAAGCCGGACGGCGCCACAAGATGCTGGCCGTGGATGTCGACCGTCCTGACCTTCGCCGCTTTCGGGATGACGATCCCCATCAGCGAGGCCTCAGCCGTGCCGTGCAGCGCGACGGTGACGCGCCGCCCGCCGCCGAAAGCGCCGTCGGCCGTGATCTCGGCCGCCGGCACCTTGTAGCGCGGCTTGTCGCCGGCCGGGGCGACATAGACCGACGGGAACGGTCCGTCGATCACCTTCTTCGGCTCGGCCGAGAATTTCGCCGCCGCGCGCAGAGGCGCGGGCAGCGGCGCGCCGGCATCGAGTGCCCATAGCGGCTGCGCCGCGACGCCCTCGGCATAGCGGATGCTCAACCGCTGCGCCGTCGTCCTGCTGAAGGCGGGCTGGATGCCCGCAATGACGGTCGCGATCAGCGCGCCCATGACGGCCACGGCGAGACAAGCCTGCCACGCGCCGCGGCTCATCGAACGCATATCGAGCAGCGGCACCATCGTCATCGCCGCGAACGCCGCCGGCACCGTGAACAGCGGATGCAGCTTCAGGCCCATAAGCCCCTCGCCCGAGGCGACGAGACCGATCCAGATCACTGACGCCGCAAGCATCGGCACCGCGAAGGCCCAGCGGTTGCCGGTCAGCGCCGCGAGCGCGGCCAGCATCGCGGGGAACAGGAAATACGGACTGATGCCGGGAAGGAACGCGGCGGTGAGAACGCCGAGCACCGCGAACCAGATCCACACGCCCAGCGCCGCCGCGCGGGCATCGGCCATGCGCGCGGTGAGCAGCACCATGGCCGCGACGCCGAACACGAGGCCCTCGCGCAGCGCGATCGGATAGGCGTAGGACGGATCGGGCTGGCCGCAGATGATCTGCGCGACCGTGTGCAATACCCAACCTATCGCGCCGCAGGCGATCAGCATCGCGGGCGGCAGCAGCGCCGCGCGCACCCAGTCCCGCGCCGCGACGTCCTTCGCGCGCCATGCCGCGAAGAGAAGAAGAAGCAGCGACACGACCGCCGCGGGCAGCGCCCACGCCGCGGGCATGCGCGGCACCGCATAGCCGAGGATGTCGAGATAGACCTCGCCATGCCCTTTGAGGCCGTCATAGGGCGTCTGCTCGAGCGCCGCCGCGACGCCCAGCATGTTGCTGCCCTGCTCCTGCAGCGTCAGCCGGCTGAGGTTGGAGCGGCGGTCGAGCGGCGTGTGGTAGTCGGCGACGTTGTCGGAGAAGGCGAAGTTGAAGGACGGGAAACCCTGTTTGATGAAAAGCGTGAGATCGGTGTCGTTGGGCAGGAGCTTGTAGATCTCCGCGAACAGCGAGCTCGTCGAATAGAACCGCATGTTCGCCGCGTAGAGGTCGATCAGCTTGGAGTCCGCCGGGCTCGTCTGGAACAGCAGGCTGCGGCCCATCGTGCCGCGCGCCTCGACGTTCACGACCGCGCCGACACGTGCTTTCAGGTCCTTGTTCTGCAGGAACGCCTCGGCGCCCAGAAGGCCCGCCTCCTCGCCGTCGGTGATCACGCCGATGACGGGATGCAGGCTCTTGCCCCCGCGTGCCTTGAGCGCGCGCGCCGTCTCCAGCACGATGGCGACGCCGGACTCGTCGTCGGACGCACCGGGACCGGCGGGCACGGAGTCATAATGCGCCAGCAACACGATCGCCTTGCCCTCGCCCGGCACGATCTCGGCGATGATGTCGGTCGTGGTGGCGCAAGGAACGGCGACGAAGCCGCGCCACGCATTGCAGGCGAACGCCTTGTAGGTCGAGGTCTTGACGCCGAGCTTGGTGAACTCGGCCTGGATGCGCGCGCGCACCGCCGCGTTCTCGTCGCTCGACACCGGATGCGGCTTTTCGGGTCCCAGCAGGCGGCCGAGCCTGTCATAGGCGCGGCCGGCGGAGAACTCCGCCGCGGAGGCGTCCGCGCCAAGTACGGGCGGCTTCGCATAGCCGTATTTGGTCGCGAACCAGAGCCCGACCGCCAGCACCGCGAACGCCAGCACGCGCGCCACCGCGCCGATATTTCCGTTTGCCATTTGCCGCTCTTCCCCTGCCCTTTCCGCCAGCCTCGCGTGCTCCGGCGACAGGGTCAACGCTGCCGACATTGACATTGCCGGATCGCATCCATATATCGTGTCGATATAGGAATCGGCACCAATATGGGTCGCCGACTGGGCGCGTGACATGCGCCCGTTTAGGAGCGCATGACGAACGTGACGAGTACCGGCGCGCAAGCCGGTGTTGTTGAAGCAAGCCTTTCGGGACCTTCAGACGACAATCCGGCAGCGATGCCGGGCGATGAAAAATCGCAAAACAAAAACGAAATATTGTTGCCCGAGGAACCCGTTCCTTCGGACCCGGCCGGAACTTTGGTTCCGGAACCGTCGGGTTTCGCCTCGCTCGGGCTCTCGGCCGACCTGCTGAAGGCCGTCGAGCAGAGCGGCTACACCGTGCCTACGCCGATCCAGGCCCAGGGCATCCCGATCGTGCTCCAGCGCAAGGACATCATCGGCATCGCCCAGACGGGCACCGGCAAGACCGCCAGCTTCACGCTTCCGATGATCGAGCTTCTGGCGCGCGGCCGCGCCAAGGCGCGCATGCCGCGCTCGCTGATCCTGGAGCCGACGCGCGAGCTCGCCGCCCAGGTCGCGGAGAGCTTCGAGAAATACGGCAAGTACAACAAGCTCTCGATGGCGCTGCTCATCGGCGGCACCTCCTTCGACGACCAGGACCGCAAGCTCGACCGCGGCGTCGACGTGCTGATCGCGACCCCCGGCCGCCTGCTCGACCATTTCGGACGCGGCAAGCTGATGCTGAGCCAGGTCCAGATCCTCGTCGTCGACGAGGCAGACCGCATGCTCGACATGGGCTTCATCCCCGACGTCGAGGAGATCTGCAAGAAGCTGCCCTTCACGCGCCAGACGCTGTTCTATTCGGCCACCATGCCGCCCGAGATCCAGCGGCTGACCGAGAAGTTCCTGCACAATCCCGTGCGCGTGGAAGTGGCGCGTCCCGCCACCACCGCCGCCAACATCACCCAGGAACTGATCCAGGTCCCGGCCAACGACTGGGCCAAGCGCGAGGCCCTGCGCCGCCTGATCCGCGACAACGCCGTCAAGAACGCCATCGTGTTCTGCAACCGCAAGACCGACGTCGACATCGTGGCCAAATCGCTGCAGAAGCACGGCTTCAACGCGGCGCCGCTGCACGGCGACCTCGACCAGTCCGTCCGTACACGGACTTTGGACACGTTCCGCGCCGGCACGCTCGACTTCCTCGTCGCCAGCGACGTCGCGGCCCGCGGCCTCGACATCCCCGCCGTCAGCCACATCTTCAACTACGACGCGCCCTATCATCCCGACGATTACGTCCACCGCATCGGCCGCACCGGCCGCGCCGGACGCTCGGGCCACGCCTACATGCTCGTCACGCCGCGCGACGGGAAATACGTCGAAGCCATCGAAAGGCTGATCGGCAAGAAGCTGGAATCGCGCAAGCTCGAAGGCCTGAGCGAGGCGGTGGAAGCACGCCCGCAACGCGACGAGCGCCGCGGCGGCGGCAGCCGCGATCGTGACCGGGGTCGCGGACGCAACAACGAGCGCGACCGCAAGCGCGAATATCCGATCAAGCCGCACGGCCAAGTCGCGCCGATGGAACCCGCGCCGCCTGCCGCCGCGAAACCTGCGCCGGCACCTGCACCCGTGCAGCGTTCCGATCACCGCCAAGACCATCGCCCGCACGCGAAGCCGCAGCGTCCTCAACAGCCTCCGCGTGAAGAGGCACAGGACACACGCAGCCAACTTCCCGCTTTCCTCTTGCGTCCCGTTCCGTTACCTAAGCAGCCCGAAAAGGTTGTCGGTCGGGCGAAAAAGAAAGAGGACGCGGCTCCCTGAGTTCGCCGCCTGTACATTACGTGTATCACCCGCATCAGCGTGTCTGGAACACGCTGAGCATGCCTTTCTTTCGCCGCATCGGATTGCGGCGGCTGCCGGTGATGACGGATTCCTTTCTGCTGCGTGTCCGCGCGCTGTTGCGGCGCGCAAGGATCGCGGGGCTCGGACGCCTCGGCAAGATCGAGACCCCCAAGCGCAAGATCGTCTATATCGACGTCGGCCTGCACCGCTCCGCCGCCCAGATCGCGTCGATGCTGGATTGGTTCATGCTGTCCACGAGCCTGCGGGTCTACGGCATCGAGGCGCATCCGCGCTATGTGCGCGAGTGCCGCCACCGCTTCGCCGGCGAGCGGCGCGTCAAGCTGTTCAACTACGCCCTCGTCGGCCCCGATCACAAGGGCGACACCGCGACGCTCTATCTCGACGGCAACAAGGGGCTGGGCAACAGCCTGTTCGCCGCGCGCGGCAATGAATCGATCGAGGTCCCCGCCATCCGCCTGTCGCAGCTCATCCGCGAGCACGACATCGCCTCGCCCGGCGACATCGTCCTGCTGCGCATGAACATCGAAGGCGCGGAGATGCAGGTCGTCGAGGACCTCGCCGAGGCCGGCATGGTCGGTCTCTTCGACGGCTTCTATGGGATGTGGGACGACCTCTACAAGATCGATCCCGCGCTCGACGCCCAGTTCCGCGCGCTCCTGAAGCGCGAGAAGATCCGCAACTTCACCTTCAACGACCGCGACACCTCGCCGATCGCGGGGCCCAAGCGCAAGGACATCATCCGCTACGATATCGCGACATCGATCTACCACGGCGAGAAACGGAAGCCCGAAACCACCGACAAGTGGAAAATTCGCCGCCGCGAGCGCTTACAAAAGCGCTCGTCGTCTGTAAAGTAGCGCGCTGCCATCAACCGGGAGTTCTCCATGGGCGCGGTCCGCTGCGTTCCGATCGCACTTGCCGCCTTGGCGGCATTCGCCGCGACGCCGGCCCCGGCCGCGCATCTGTCGACGCTCTATTCCTTCTGCCGCCAAGCCGGCTGCGCCGACGGTTCCGGGCCGTACTCGGTCGCGCTGACGTCGTCCGGCGACGTCCTGGGAACCACGGTGCAGGGCGGCACGACTCAAAACGGCGTCGTCTATCAGCTGAGTCCGCCGGTGAGCGGGCGCAACTGGCGCGAGAAGGTCCTCCACGATTTCTGCAGCAAGCCCAACTGCACCGACGGCGACGAGGCGTTCAGCCAGCTCAATCCCGACGGACAAGGAAACTTCTTCGGCGCCACCGAGGAAGGTGACGGCGACAACGGCATCGTCTTCGAGCTCTCTCCCGACACGGGCCATTCCGGCTGGAACTTCCGCGCGATCTACAGCTTCTGCTCGCTGGCCAATTGCGCCGACGGCCTGAGGGGCGACGGCGCGATGGTCATCGATACGTCCGGCAACGTCTACGGCATCGCCGCCGAGGGCGGCATCGTGGGCAAGGGCGTCGTCTACGAGCTGTCGCCGGTCACTGCGCCCGGACGCAAAGGCTATACGCAGAAGGTGCTCTACGATTTCTGTTCGTCCGCGAACTGCGCCGACGGCGCCATTCCGACGAACGGCCTCACCTATGCGGGCGCATCGAGCGGCGCGCCCTATGACGGCACCACCCCGCTCTTCGGCACGACGAACCGGGGCGGCGCCGTCGACGGCGGCGTCGTGTTCTCGCTCACGCCGATGGAGAACGGGAACTGGAACGAGACCGTCCTGCACGATTTCTGCGCGAGCGGCGTCTGCCACGACGGAGAGACCCCGGTCGCCGCGGGCGCGCTCGCCGTCGACGCCTCGGACAACATCTTCGGCGCGACCTATAACGGCGGCGACAACGATTCCGGCGTGATCTACGAGGTGAGCTTCTCGAACCGCAAATGGCGCGAGACCACGCTCTACAGCTTCTGCTCGCTGCCGAGCTGCACCGACGGCAAGGGCACCGCCAACATGATCCTGGATGCGGCCGGCAACCTCTACGGCATGTCGGACGCGGCGCTGTTCCGCCTAGTCCCGGACGGGCGTCATTCGACGTTCGAGGTGGTGCACCAGTTCTGCTCGAAGCCGAACTGCACCGATGGCGGCCAGCCCCAGGGCAACGTCGTCATGGACGCGTCCGGCAACCTCTACGGCGCCACGACCGCGGGCGGCGCGCATGGCGGCGGAACGGTGTTCAAATTGACGCCGTGAGGAAATCCCGCGCGCGGGCGAAGAAGGATAAGACATGAACGGATATCTTTGGACGTTGGCGGCGGCCGCTCTCGCGCTGATGCCCACGGCGGCCTCGGCGTCCACGCTGACGACGCTGCACTCTTTCTGCTCGTCTTCTCCGCCCGCCTGCACGGACGGGGACACGCCCACCGAAGCCGTGGTCCTGACGCCGCAAGGAGACGTGCTGGGCAGCGTGCTGATGGGAGCGAAACTCGACCATGGAGGCGTGTTCGATCTGCGCCGGAAGCCGGGCGGCGGCAAGTGGCACGAAAGCCTCGCCTACAGCTTCTGCCGCAAGAAGCACTGCAAGGACGGCAACGGCCTGTTCAGCGGCTTGACCGCGGACGCGTCCGGCAACGTCTATGGCGCCACGCAAGACGGCGGCCATCTCGACAGAGGCGTGGTCTTCAAGCTGACGCCCGACGGCAGCGGCGGCTGGCGCTACAGCACGATCTACCGCTTCTGCCAGCTCAAGAGATGCCTCGACGGGCGCGGCGGCGACGGCACGCTGGTCTTCGATACGCAAGGCAATATCTACGGCACGACCTATGGCGGCGGCAGCGCGGGAAAGGGCGTGGCGTACGAACTGTCCCCGTCGCAGCGCGACCACGAATGGACGCAGAAGGTCCTCTACAATTTCTGCTCGCAGCCGAATTGCGCCGACGGAAACCAGCCGCTGATCGGGCTGACCTATGTGGGTGCCGCGTCGGGCACGCCCTATGACGGCCTCTCGCCCCTCTACGGAACGACGTCGTTCGGCGGCAACGGCTCCGCTCCCGGCTCGGGCGTCGTGTTCTCCCTCACGCCGGGCGGCGGCACCTGGCAGGAGAGCGTGCTCTATGCCTTCTGCCCGGCGGGCGATCCATGCGCGGATGGAAGCGGTCCCGCGCAGGCAGGCCCATTGAGCTTCGACGGCCAGGGAAACATCTATGGCGCTACGATGTCGGGCGGCACCGGTCAGCTCGACGGCAAGGGCGTGCTCTTCGAGCTGAGCCGCAAAGGCGGCACGTGGAAGGAAAGCGTCCTGCACACCTTCTGCGTCGATACCTGCGACGACGGCGGCTTGCCTGCGGCCAATCCCATCATGGACGCGACCGGAAACCTGCTCGGGACCGCCGAGATCGGCGGCGCGCATCAGGACGGCGTCATCTACAAGCTCTCCACCGGCCGCAAGCCGGCGCTGACGACGCTCTACGACTTTTGCGCGCTGGCGAACTGCGCCGACGGGCGAGGCCCGGGATCGGTCCTTCAGATGGACGCGGACGGCGACCTCTTCGGCACGACCCAGCAGGGAGGGACGAGTTCGAGCGATCCCGCGGGCACGGCGTTCGAGTTCACGCCCTAGCTGGAACGCGAACCTGTCCGAAAGCGTTGTCCTTCCATAGAGGAGGACGCCATGGCCGAGAAACCCAAGCGCGAGGCGGACGGCGCCATCCACAGCAAGCCCGGCTCCGTGGACCAGCAGTCGGAAGATTCGTTTCCCGCGAGCGATACGCCTTCGTTCTCTCCCGGCGCCATCGGCGCGCCGACGGAGCGCAAGACCAAGCCCAAGACGGCCGAAAGCGGCTCGGTGAAAGCGGCCGAGAAGAAGGTCAAGACCGGCGACGCGAAGAAGCCGGAGACGTATTAGCGACTCCACCCTCCCCTTGAGGGAGGGTCGACAATTTGCGTAGCGCAGCGAAGCAAATTTCGAGGAGGGGCACCGGTGCAGGACCCCTCCCCGAAAAATGCTGCGCATTTTTCGACCCTCCCTCAAGGGGAGGGTCGATTCACCTCTTTATCCCGCCGTCCACCATCTTCTGGAACTTCGCCCCGTAGGGCGGGCGCATCATCGCGGTGATGTCGGACTTGGCCTGGTTGAACACCGCCTTGGCGTGGCTGAAGGTCTTGAAGCCGTCGATGCCGTGATAGGAACCCATGCCCGACGGCCCCACGCCACCGAACGGCAGGTCCTCCATCGCGACATGCATCACCACGTCGTTGACGGTCACGCCGCCCGAAGTCGTACGCGTGAGCACGTGTTCCTGCTCCTTCGCGTCGTTGCCGAAGTAATAGAGCCCGAGCGGCCGCGCGTGGCCGTTCACATAGCCGACCGCCTCGTCGACCGTGTCGTAGGTCTTGACCGGCAACAGCGGCCCGAAGATCTCGTCCTTCATGATCTTCATGTCGTCGGTCGGGTTGAGCACCAGCGTCGGCGGGATCTTGTGGAAGGGCTGCTGGCGGAAATCCTCTTTCGCCGGATTGATCTCGACGATCTCGGCGCCCTTGGCCCTGGCGTCGTCGAGATAGCCCTGCAGACGGTCGTAATGGCGCTGGTTGATGACCGAGGTGTAGTCGGGATTGTCCTTGATCGTCGGATACATCGTCGTGACCGCCTTGGTCGCCTCGGCGACGAAGCTCGCGACCTTCTCCTTCGGCACCAGCATGTAGTCGGGTGCGAGGCAGATCTGGCCCGCATTCATCGTCTTGCCAGTCATCACGCGCTTGGCGGTGAGCGCCATGTCGGCGCTCTTGCCCACGATCACCGGCGACTTGCCGCCGAGTTCGAGCGTCGTCGGCACCAGGTTCTCGGCCGCGGCGCGCTGCACATGATAGGCGATCGAGGTCGCGCCCGTGAACAGCAGGTGGTCGAAGGCGAGCGTCGAGAAGGCATGGCCGACCTCGGGGCCGCCGAGGAACACCGCGACCTCGCTCTCGTCATAGGCCTGGTGGAACATCCGCGCCATCAGCTCGGAGCAGCGCGGCGTGTACTCGCTCGGCTTGATCATCACGCGGTTGCCGGCGGCGAAGATGCCGGCGAGCGGGGTGAAGGTGAGATTGAACGGGAAGTTCCACGGGCTGATGACGCCCACCACGCCCTTGGGCTGGTAGTCGACATAGGCCTTGGCGCCGAACAGGCCCAGGATCGACGGGCTGACCTTGCGCCGCTCGCGCTTCATCCAGCTCTTCACATGGGCTTTCGCATGCTTGAGTGGGCCGATGGAGCCGGAGACGTCGGTGAACAGGCTCGTCTGCACCGAGCGGTGGCCGAAATCCTGGCGCAGGGCGTCGGCGATGGCGTCGCGGTTGTCGACGATCAGCCCGACGGCGCGGTCGATCCATTCGATGCGCTTCTCCGCCGGCAGCGGGCCGTCCTTGATATGCGCCGCTTTCTGGCGCGCGAGCACGTCCCTCATGCGCTGGACTTCGTCGCCGGTATCTAGCTGGGCCTGGGGCATGCTCATCGCGGGATTCCTTTAGGGAATGACAGTTTGTCAGGATAGAGGAGTTTGCGGTCTGGTTAAAGCTCGGAGCCTAGCGGCACGCCGCCCTTCGAGGCCTGCACATTGGGTTGGAACCCTGATTGTCATGGCCCGCGAATGCGGGCCACCCAGCTAGGTTCTGCACGCTGAAGGAAGAAGATTCACGCGGAGACGCGGAGGGCACGGAATCGAGTTTTTCCTCCGCGACCTCCGCGTCTCCGCGTGAGCCCTTCTTGGAGAGAATAAAGTAGTCGTCACCTGGGTAGCCCGCATTCGCGGGCCATGACAATCTGCGGTTTGGCACAAGCCTTGGCGCGGTTAACCGTTTCTTTCGAACCTATACGGAAACTGCATAAGAACGCGCCACCGAGCCATGGACTTCATGCAGGCCTACCGCCAAGACCGCGAACAAGCGCTTGCGAAGACCGCGCTCGCCCTGATGGGCGATGTGGGCGTGGTGCCTTCGCCGGACAATTACGAGCTGTTCTACACCTACGCTTCCGGCGCCAATCCGCAGGTCGGGCAGATCATCGACAAGATGATCTCCGAGCGGCGGCCGTTCACCAGCAACGTGCTCGACGATCTGCGCGGCCGCTGCCTGTCGAGCGCGCGCACGACGCAGGCCCTCGACAATGCGAGCAATCAGGTCGCAGCAACCTTGAACGCCCTGCTCGGGAAATTGGAGAGCGCCGGGCGCGACGCGGGCGACTACGGCCGCGCGCTGTCGCGCGCCAGCGGCGAGCTCGACGCCGCCCATTCGCCCGACGAGATCCGCCAGTTCGTCGACACCCTCGTCGCCGCCACACGCACCATGGAGGCGCGCACGCAGACGCTGGAAGACGAGCTGCACCGCTCCTCCGAGCAGGTCAACGTGCTGAAGAGCCAGCTCGAGGACGTGCGCAAGGAAAGCCTGACCGACTCGCTCACCGGCGTCGCCAACCGCAAGGCCTTCGACACCGAGTTGCTCGCGGCCACAGCCGAGACGCAGGAGAACGGCGAGACCGTCGCGCTGGTGATGATCGACATCGACCATTTCAAGAGCTTCAACGACACCTGGGGCCACCAGACGGGCGACCAGGTGCTGCGTCTTGTCGCCCAATGCATGTCGGAGAACGTCAAGGGCCGCGACACGGTGGCCCGCTTCGGCGGCGAGGAGTTCGCCATCATCCTGCGCCGCACGACGCTTCAGAACGCGACCAGGCTCGCCGACCAGATCCGCGCCTATGTGGAGAGCAAGAAGCTCATCAAGCGCTCGACCGGCGACGTGCTGGGGACGATCACGGTCTCCGCCGGCGTCGCGCGCCTGGGCGAGCGCGACACCCCCGCCTCGCTCATCCAGCGCGCCGACAGCTGCCTCTACCGGGCGAAAAACACCGGCCGCAACCGCGTCGTGGGCGAGGGCGAATCCGATCTATCCGAGATGGACGCGGCGTAACCTCCGCAGACAGAAGATTTCGCGTTTCGCACGCCGCCCTTTCCACAAAAACGGTTAACCCCAAACCCCAGGCAATAGTTCGCTCGCGCTTGCGTGATTTGCGTAGCTGGCCCTCAATGCCCAAATCGGGGTGGCTTCGGGAGACATATATGCGCATCAAACTGCTCGCGCTCGCGGGCTTGGCCGCGACCATGGTCGCCGCACAGGGGGACACGCCACGTCCCGCCTTCGGAAGCTGGGGCGTCGACCTCGCGACCATAGACAAGAGCGTCAAGCCGGGCGACGACTTCTTCCGCTACGTGAACGGCAACTGGCTCAAGACCGCCACCATCCCGCCGGACCGCACCTCCACGGGCTCGTTCCAGGACCTGCAGATCCTGAGCGAGCAGCGCATGAAAGCCATCGTCGCCGAGCTGGAGGCGCGCAAGGAAAGCGAGCTCGACCCCGAGGCGAAGCAGCTGCGCGACCTCTACGACGCCTTCACCGACACCAAGGCGATCGACGCCGCCGGCCTCAAGCCGGCGCAGAAGGACCTCGACGGCTTCGCGAAGATCAAGACGCTCGATGGCGTCGCGGAAGCGATGGGCCGTCCCGACGGCGGCACCGACAGCCTGTTCGCCGACCGCATCACGCCCGACCCGAAGAACTCCAACGTCTATGTCGTGACGCTGACCCAGAACGGGCTCGGCATGCCCGAGCGCGACTATTATCTGCGCGACGACAAGAACCTCGCCGCCGCGCGCGAGGCCTACAGGACCTATCTCACCACGATGCTGACGCTCGCGGCCGCCAAGGATGCCGCTTCGCGCGCGGGTGCGGTGTACGACCTCGAAGCCGCGATGGCGAAGGTCGAATGGCCCGCCGCCAACCGCCGCGACGCGGACAAGACCTACAACCCGATGACGCCCACTGAGCTGGAAAAGTTCGCACCCGGCTTCCCGTGGCGCGCATTCCTGAAGGCGCAGGGCATCGCCGGCGAGCGCAAGCTGATCGTGCGCGAGAACAGCGCTTTCCCCGACATGGCCAAGATATTCGCCGCGACTCCCATCGCCGTGTGGCGCGATTGGCTGACCGTGCACTACCTGCACACCATGTCGCCCTATCTGCCCACCTCGTTCGATGACGCGGACTTCGCGTTCTACGGCAAGGTGCTGGGTGGGCAAGAGCAGAAGCTGCCGCGCGAGACGCGCGCGGTGCGCCTGCTCGACAACGTGCTCGGCCACCCGCTCGGCAAGCTTTACGTCGCGCGCTACTTCCCGCCCTCGTCCAAGGCCAAGGTCGAGGCGCTGGTCGGCAACCTGCTCAAGGCCTACGACACCGACATCCGCGTCATTCCTTGGATGACGGACGCGACGCGCAAGAAGGCGCTCGACAAGCTGCACGCCTTCACGCCGCATATCGGCTATCCCGACAAGTGGCGCGACTATTCGGGCCTCGTCATCAAGCGCGATGACCTCGTGGGCGACAGGGAACGCTCCGAAAAGTTCGAATGGGATTATCGTCTTTCGCGCATCGACCGGCCGGTCGACCGCAGCGAATGGATCATGACGCCGCCGACGATCAACGCCTACTACACCCAATCGTTCAACTCGATCTTCTTCCCGGCCGCGATCCTGCAGCCGCCCTTCTTCGACCCCAATGCCGACGACGCGGTGAACTATGGCGGCATCGGCGCGGTCATCGGCCACGAGATCGGCCACGGCTTCGACGACCAGGGCTCGAAATACGACGGCGCGGGAATTCTCCAGAGCTGGTGGACCGACGAGGACCGCAAGGCGTTCGAGACGCGCACCTCATCGCTCGGCGCGCAGTTCGATTCCTACGAAGGGCTGCCGGGCCTGCACGTCAACGGCAAGCTGACCATGGGCGAGAACATCGGCGATTTGTCGGGCATCAACATCGCGCTCCAGGCCTATCACATCTCGCTGGAGGGCAAGCCGTCGCCGGTGCTCGACGGCTGGACCGGGGACCAGCGCTTCTTCCTGTCCTACGGCCAGATCTGGCGCAGCAAATACCGCGACGGCGCCCTGCGCCAGCAGATCATCTCCAACCCGCACGCCCCGGCCGAGTTCCGCGTCATCGGCGCCACCCGCAACACCGACGCGTGGTACAAGGCCTTCGATGTGAAGCCGGGCGACAAGTACTACTTGCCGCCGGAGCAGCGCGTACACATCTGGTAGTATTCCGAACCCGCGCGGCTTCGCGCCGCCGCGCGGCTTTCGTCCGACCTCTGGCGCGTTCGTTCTTAGGAGACTTTTGATGCGAAGGACTTTGGTGGCGCTTCTCGGGGCCGGTGCCGTGATCACGGCGGCCTATGGCGACGCGCCCAAGACGGAATACGGTACATGGGGTTTCGACACCGCGGCGATGGACAAGACCGTCAAGCCCGGCGACGACTTCTTCCTGTATGCCAACGGCAATTGGTACAAGACCGCGCAGATCCCACCCGATCGCGCCTCGACCGGCTCGTTCCAGAACCTGCGCATCCTGAGCGAGAAGCGCATGCAGGAGATCGCGGCCTCGCTTGACGCCAAGCCCTACGACCAGCTCAGCGCCGAAGAGAAGAAGCTGCGCGACCTCTACGACGCCTATGTCGACCAGACGGCCCTCGACGCCAAAGGAATCGGCGCCGCCAAGCCCGATCTCGACAGGATCGCGCACCTCAAGACGCGCGAGGATGTCGCCGCGATGCTCGGCGATCCGCGCCTGAACCTCGACTCGCCGATCAATTTCGGCATCGGCATCAACGACAAGAACCCGAACGCCTATTCGATCAATCTGGGCCAGGGCGGGTTGGGCATGCCCGACCGCGACTATTACCTGCGCGACGACGCCGAGCTCGCCAAGACGCGCGACGCCTACAAGACGCACATGGCCGACATGTTCAAGATGGCCGGCATCGCCGACGGCGAGAAGCGCGCGCAGGCGGTGTACGACCTCGAGCACAAGATCGCCGACGCCGAGTGGGCCAACGCCGACCGCCGCGACGAGGACAAGGTCTACAATCCGATGACCTATGCCGAGCTGAAGGCGATGGCGCCCCAGATGCCGTGGGACGCGCTCTTCAGCCGCAGCGGGCTCAAGATGGACGCCAACCGCCAGGTGATCGTGGCCGAGAAGTCGGCGTTCCCCAAGCTCGCCGCGATCTTCGCCGACACGCCGGTCGAAACCTGGCGCGACTACATGACGGTGCACTATCTGCACACCTACGCCGCCTATCTGCCGAAATCGTTCGACGACGCGGACTTCGCGTTCTACGGCACGACGCTGCAGGGCAATTCGCAGCAGCTTCCGCGCAGCGCGCGCGCGGCGCATCTGGTCGACGGCGCGATGGGCGAGGCGCTGGGCAAGCTCTACGTCGCCAAGTACTTCCCGCCGGAAGCCAAGGCCAAGGCCGTCGAGCTGGTGCACAACCTGCTCAAGGCCTATGAGGCCGACATCCAGACGCTCGACTGGATGAGCCCCGCGACGAAAGCGAAAGCAGAAGAGAAGATCCACAAGTTCACGATCAAGATCGGCTATCCCGACCATTGGCGCGACTATTCGGCGCTGACGGTCAAGCGCGACGACCTCATCGGCGACATCCAGCGCGCCAACGAGTTCGAATGGAACCGCCAGTCGCGGCGCATCGACCAGCCGACCGACAAGACCGAATGGGGCATGTCGCCGCCGACGGTCAACGCCTACAACAATTCGCAGTGGAACGAGATCGTGTTCCCGGCGGCGATCATGCAGCCGCCGTTCTTCGACCCCAATGCCGACGACGCGGTGAACTATGGCGGCATCGGTGCCGTGATCGGGCATGAGATCAGCCACGGATTCGACGACCAGGGCTCGAAGTTCGATTCCGACGGCAGCTTCAACAATTGGTGGACGCCGGAAGATCTTAAAGTCTTCCAGTCCAAGACCACCGCGCTCGGCAAGCAGTATGACAGTTACGAGCCCCTGCCCGGCATCCACGTCAACGGCGCCTTCACGATGGGCGAGAACGTCGCCGACAACGCCGGCATCGCCATAGCCCTTAAGGCCTATCACATCTCGCTTCAGGGCAAGCCCGCGCCGGTGCTCGACGGCTTCACCGGCGATCAGCGCTTCTATCTGTCGTTCGGGCAGATCTGGCGCGGCAAGCTGCGCGACGGTGCGCTGCGCTCGCAGCTTCTGTCCAACGAGCACAGCCCGCCGATGCAGCGCGCGATCGGCGCCACCCGCAACCAGAACGAATGGTATGCGGCGTTCGACGTGAAGCCCGGCGACAAATACTACTTGGCCCCGGACCAGCGCGTGCATCTCTGGTAGGATCATCGGGCGCCGCGCGAAAACGCGGCGCCCTTTTTTTCTTTCTCTCGGGGGAATTTCAGATGAAGACGTTTTCCTATGCCGCGCTGCTGTGCGCCGCCGCGACCTTGGCCTATGCCGCGAGCCCGGCCGTCAAGCCCTGGGGCGTGGAGCTTTCCTATATCGACAAGAGCGTCGCGCCGGGAGACGACTTCTTCACCTACGCCAACAATGGCTGGCTCAAGACCGCAATCATCCCGCCGGAACGCTCCTTCGCCGGCGTGAACCTGGAGCTCGACAAGCAGAACGAGGAGCGCCTCAAGGCGATCGTCGCCGAGCTGCACACGCGCCGGGGCATCACCGAGGAGGAAGCCAAGCTGCGCGACCTCTACGACGCCTTCACCGACCGGGCGGCGATCGAGGCGGCGGGGCTGAGCCATGCCGACGCGGACCTCAAGGCGATCGCGTCCTTGAACGATGCCGCCGACGTCGCGCGCGCGATGGGCAATCCCAGGATGGGCCTCGACGGGCCGTTCGGCATCTATCTCGGCGTCGACGACAAGCACCCGACGAACTACTCGGTCAATCTCTACCAGTCCGGTCTCGGCATGCCCGACCGCGACTACTATCTGCGCGACGACAAGGAGCTCGCCAACACGCGCGCGGCCTACAAGAAATATCTCTCGCAGATGCTGGGCTTCGCGGGCGTCAAGGACGCGGACGCCCGCGCGGACGCGATCTACAAGCTCGAGCACGATCTCGCAGACGCGTCGTGGCCGGCGCAGGACCGCCGCGACGCGGACAAGACCTACAACCCGATGAAGATCGCCGACCTTGCCAAGATGGCGCCGGATTTTCCGTGGGTCGAGTTCTTCGCGGCCTCCGGCGTTCCCGCTTCTTCGCCCAGGGGCGAGCGCATGGTGATCGTCGCCGAGCGCTCGGCGTTTCCGAAGCTCGCCGCCGTGTTCAAAGCCACGCCCATCGCGGTGTGGCGCGACTATCTGACGGTGCGCTACCTGCACACCTATTCGGCCTACCTGCCCAAGAAGATCGACGACGCCGATTTCGCGTTCTACGGCGCGACGCTCCAGGGCAAGACCGCGCAGCTCGACCGCGCCACGCGCGGCGTCGACCTGCTCGACACCGAGATGGGCGAGGCGCTGGGCAAGCTCTATGCCGAAAAATACTTCCCGGCCGAGGCGAAGATGAAAGCCGACGCGCTGGTGCACAACCTGCTCAAGGCCTATGCGAGCGACATCAAGACACTCACCTGGATGACGCCCGCGACGCGGCAGAAGGCGCTGGAGAAGCTCTCCGCCTACATGCTTAAAGTCGGCTACCCCGACCATTGGCGCGACTATTCGGCGCTCAGGGTCGCGCGCGACGACCTCGTGGGCGACGTCAAGAACGCGACGGAGTTCGAATGGAAGCGCGAGCTGGCGCGCATCGACAATCCCGTCGACCGCACCGAATGGGGCATGTCGGTTCCGACCAACAACGCCTATTACAATCCGACGCTGAACGAGATCGTGTTCCCGGCCGGCATCCTGCAGCCGCCGTTCTTCGACGCGAACGCCGACGACGCGGTGAACTACGGCGAGATCGGCGCCACGATCGGGCACGAGATCAGCCACGGCTTCGACGACCAGGGCTCGAAATACGACGGCACCGGCACGCTCAAGGATTGGTGGACGCCGCAAGACCGCAAGAACTTCGACGCGCGCACCACGGCGTTCGCCGCCCAATATGACGAGTACGAGCCGCTGCCCGGTATCCACATCAACGGCAAGCTGACGCTCGGCGAGAACATCGCCGATCTCGCGGGGCTGGTGATCGCCTACAAGGCCTATCACCTCTCGCTCGGCGGCAAGCCCGCGCCGGTGCTCGACGGCTACACGGGCGACCAGCGCTTCTACATCGCCTATTCGCAGAGTTGGCGCGAGAAGGACCGCGACGGGCGCCTGCGCGAGCGCCTGCTCTCGAACCCGCACAGTCCCGCCGCCTGGCGCGTCAACGGCGTGGTGCGCAACGACGACGGCTGGTACGCCGCGTTCAAGATCAAGCCGGCGGACAAGTTCTACCTGGCGCCGGACAAGCGCGTGCGGCTGTGGTAAACTCAAACACACCTGTCATCCCCGGCGAGCATCGCCGTCAGGCGATGCGAGGTTAAGGGGACCCAGGCGGAAAGATCGAGACAAGTCTATCCACCTGGGTCCCCTTGACCTCAGATCGCTCGCGTCGCGAACGATCTTCGCCGGGGATGACAGTGTGCTTACGGCTTCTTCTTCGTCTTCTTCCGCGCCGCCGGCGTGGCCTGCGCGACCTCGAGCGCCGCGCGCGCCCACTGCGCCAGCTCCTCCGGATCGTCGTACAGCCGGTCGGGCAGCGAGAACCACGTCGTCACCACCGTCTCGCCGCCCTTGTCGAAGGTGAAGGGCTTGCGCTTCTCGGCTTTGAACGCCTTGCGCGTCTCTTCGTCGGTCTTGAAGTAGATGACGTCGTCGAAGACCATGCCGATCATCGTGTCGCCGGCATAGATGCCGTCGCCGCCGAAGAAGCGCTTGACCGTGATCCGCCCGAACTGCGCGAACAGATCGTCGAAGCGGCTGCTCAAGCGGGCTTCGCCGGCGTGATCGAGACGCTTTCGCCGCAGCCGCAGGCGGCCGTCTGGTTCGGGTTGTTGAAGACGAAGCGCGCGCCAAGCTTCTCGCGCACGAAATCCATCTCGGTGCCGATCAGGAACAGGATCGCCTTGGGATCGATGAAGATCTTCACGCCCTTGTCCTCGACCACCTCGTCGAGCGGCTTCACGTCTTCGGCGTAGTCCATCGTGTAGCTCATGCCGGCGCAGCCGCCATTGGTGACGCCGACGCGCACGCCGCGATACTTGCCGTCGGCGCCTTCCATGATCTCGCGGATGCGCGCAGCCGCGGCGTCGCTGAGGCGCACCGCTTTGGGGCGCTCGCGCCGGGGCTTGGTTGGGGTCGCTGTCGTTTCCATCAGAACATGTTCAATTCGAGTTTGGCCTCTTCGCTCATGCATTCCGGCGTCCATGGCGGATCGAAGGTCAGGTTCACCTTCACCGCGCCGATGCCTTCCACCGTCTTCAAGGCGTTCTCGACCATGCCGGGCATCTCGCCCGCCACCGGGCAATTGGGCGCGGTCAAGGTCATGTCCACCACGACGTCCTTGTTGTCGGCGACGTCCACCTTATAGATAAGCCCAAGCTCGTAGATGTCCACAGGGATCTCGGGATCGTAGACCGTCTTGAGCGCCGTCACCAATTTCTCGGTGAACGCGGCCAGCTCTTCCGGCGGCAGCGCCGATTGGGCTTGGGTCACGGGCGTCTGCACATTCATTCGCTCTTGCCCTCCAGCGCCGATTTCATCGTATGCCAGGCCAAGGTCGCGCATTTCACCCGCATCGGGAACGCGCTCACCCCCGCCATCACTTCAAGCCTCTCGCGGTCGTCCGCGTCGAGCTCGCCGGTATCGGCCTCGCCCTTCACCAGATGCAGGAAGCCGCCCATCATCTTCTCGGCTTCCGCGACAGAGCGGCCCGTCAGCATGTCGGTCATCAGCGAGGCCGACGACTGGCTGATGGCGCAGCCCTTGCCTTCGAAGGTGATATCCTTGATGCGGCCCGCATCGTCGAGCGCCAGATAGATCTTCACGCGGTCACCGCAGAGCGGGTTGTAGCCTTCGGCCGTATGGGTCGCGCCCTCCAGCCGGCCGAAATGGCGCGGGTGGCGCGAGTGATCCAGGATCACTTCTTGGTAGAGCTCGCGCAGGGAGTCGTCCATCGCCATCAACCCAATATCTTTCGCGCCTTTTGCAGGCCGTCGATCAGCGCGTCAACCTCGCCGCGCGTGTTGTAGAGCGCGAAGGAAGCACGCGTCGTGGAGACGACGCCGAAGCGCTCCATCAGAGGCTGCGCGCAGTGATGCCCCGCGCGCACCGCGATGCCCTCGCGGTCGAGGATGGTCGCCAGGTCGTGCGCATGCATGCCTTCGGTCTCGAAGGAAAGGATCGCACCCTTGCCCGGCGCGTCGCCGACGACGCGCAGCCAGTTGAACGCGCGCACGCGCTCGCGGGCATGGGCGAGCAGGTCGTGCTCATGCGCCTTCACCGCGGCGCGGTCGAAAGCCGAGAGATAGTCGAGCGCGGCGGCGAAGCCCACGCTTTCGATGATCGCGGGCGTGCCCGCCTCAAACCGCGCAGGGGGATCGGCATAGGTGACGATTTCGCGCGAGACCTCGCGGATCATCTCGCCGCCGCCGTTGAACGGGCGCATGGCCTTGAGATGCGCGCGCTTGCCGTAGAGCGCGCCGATGCCCGTCGGTCCATAGAGCTTGTGCCCCGTGACGCAGTAGAAATCGACGTCCAGGTCGCGCACATCCACGATCTCGTGCACCGCGCCCTGGCAGCCGTCGGCGAGGACGGGCACGCCCTTGGCATGGGCGCGCGCGACGATCTCTTTGAGCGGCGACACCGTGCCCAGCACGTTCGACATGTGCGAGACCGCGACGAGCCTGGTCTTCGGTCCGATCGCCGCGTCGACCGCCTCGGCGTCCAGCGAGCCGTCGTCGCCGACGTCGACCCAGCGCAGCACGGCGCCCTGGCGCTCGCGCAGGAAATGCCACGGCACGATGTTGGAATGATGCTCCATCGTGCTGAGCACGATCTCATCGCCCGGCTGGATGCGCGGGCTCAGATGCGAATAGGCGACGAGGTTCATCGCCTCGGTGCCGCCTTTGGTGAAGACGATCTCGTCCGCATGCCCCGCGTTCAGGAACCGGCGCACGGTCTCGCGCGCCGCCTCATAGCGTTCGGTCGCGGCGGCGGAGAGGAAATGCACGCCGCGATGGACGTTGGCGTATTCGCTGGAGGCGAAATCGCGCATCGCGTCGAGAACCTGGCGCGGCTTCTGCGCCGACGCCGCGCTGTCGAGATAGACGAGCGGCCTGCCGTACACCTCGCGCGACAGGATTTCGAAATCGGCGCGCGCCGATGCGGGATCGAAGATGGTCTTGGCGGGCGCGTTCATAGAAGCGCCTCCACGGGCTGCCAGAGGAATTCGCGCGTCTTCTCATCCTCTACGCCGCCGAGCGCCTCTTCCAGGAATGCACGGATCAGGAGCTTGCGCGCCTGCGTTTCCGGGATTCCGCGCGAGCGCAGATAGAACAGCGACTCCGCGTCCAGGTCGCCCACCGCCGCGCCATGCGCGCATTTGACGTCGTCGGCGAAGATCTCCAGCTCGGGCTTGAGGTCGGCTTCGGCGCCGATATCGAGCAGAAGCGCCTTCGCGGTCTGGCGGCTGTCGGACCCGTCCGCGCCTTCGCGCACCGTGATCTTGCCCTGATAGACCGCGCGCGACTTGCCGCCCGCGACGTGCTTGAACAATTGCGTGCTCGCCGTGTCACCGACCGCGTGGTCGATATGCGTGGTGACGTCGGAATGCGCGTTGCCGCGCAGCATCGTCATCCCGGAGAGATGCGCTTGCGCGCGCTCGCCCTCAAGCGCGACATGGAGATCGAGCCGCGAAAGCTCGCTGCCGAGATTGGCGCAGGCGAGGCGGTAAGCACCGCCCCGCGCCACCGTCACGCCGCTGTCCTCGATCCGCACGCCCGTGCCCGGCTCGGCGAGGCGGGCATGTGCGACCCGCGCGTCCTTGCCGATCACGAACTCGCTGCCGATGTTCTGGAAGCCGTCGCCGGATAGCGTCTGCGTGTAGCGCAACGCCGCGCCGTCCTCGACGACGATCAGCACGCGGGCCTGGCCCTGTGTGAAGCGCACGCGCGCCTCGCCGGATTTCTTGACGCGCAGCGCAAAGCCCGCCTTGGCAAATGCGAGCGACGCCTCGCCCATGACGCCGTCGGGCGCGGTGCCGAGATGCGCCTTCACCCAATCGGGCGCCTCGCCGGAGGCAAAGTCGAACACCTCCACGCCATCGGATTCGAGCGACCATTGCGCCGGCCCCGCCGACGCGATCGCATCCGCATCGACCGCGGAACGCAGGTCGGAATATTTCCACGCCTCGACGCGGCGATGCGGCACGCCCGCGGCGCGGAATGCGTCCGCCGCCTTCATGCGCCGCGTGTCGAGCCAGGCGTTCATGCCGCGTAGCCCTTTGCTTCGAGTTCGTGGGCGAGCTCCGGTCCGCCCTCGCGCACGATGCGCCCGCCCGAGAGCACATGGATGCGGTCGGGCACGATGTAGTCGAGCAGGCGCTGGTAATGCGTGATCACCAGCATCGCGCGGTCGGGCGCGCGCAACGCGTTGACGCCCTCGGCCACGAGCTTCAGCGCGTCGATGTCGAGGCCGGAATCGGTCTCGTCCAGGATCGCGAGCTTGGGCTCGAAGAGCGACATTTGCAGGATCTCCAGCCGCTTCTTCTCGCCGCCGGAGAAGCCGACATTGAGAGCGCGCTTGAGCATCTCTTCCGGCACCTTGAGCGCGGCCGCCTTGGCGCGCACGCGCTTGAGCACGCTCATCGCGTCCAGCTCCGTCTCGCCGCGCGCGCGGCGTTGCGCGTTGAGCGCGGTCTTGAGGAACGTCAGTGTCGTGACGCCCGGGATCTCGACCGGATACTGCATCGCCAGGAACACGCCCTTCGCGGCGCGCACTTCGGGCGCGAGCGCGTTCAGATCCTCGCCATTCCACGAGATGGAGCCCGACGTGATCTCATAGCCCGCGCGGCCCGCGAGCACGTAAGACAGCGTCGATTTGCCGGAGCCGTTCGGCCCCATGATCGCGTGCACCTCGCCCGGCTTCACGGCAAGGCTCAGGCCTTTGAGGATTTCCTTGCCCCCGACCTCGGCGTGCAGGTCTTTGATCTCAAGCATCCTCGCCATCCCAATAATCGGCGGGCGTCAGACGGCCGCGCACCTTGTATGTCGCGTCGGTGTACGCGATCCCCTTCGCGCCGATGCGCATGCCGATCTTGCCGGAGTCCGGATACTCGACGAGATCGGACGCCGGATTGTTCGAAAGCCCCAGATAGCGAAGCTCGCTCTTGCCCGTGTTGAGGATCTGATGCGCCTCGCCGCCGGCGGGGGCGCCCAGGCAATCGCCCGCGCGCACGGGCATGCGCTTGTCGCCGATGCGATACTCGCCCTCGCCCGAGACGATGAAGAACATCTCGTCGCAGCCGTGATGGCGGTGATAGGGGAACGCCGTCTTGCCCGGCGGCACGATGTGCAGCATGCAGCCGAGCACGGTCAGCCCCAGCGCCTCGCCGACCTCGCCGCGCGTGACCGAGAACCGCGCGCCGTGCGACTCTGTCTCCAGCGGCAAGTCCGCGATGTTGACGACGGGCTTCATCCCACGCTCCCCTCGAGCGAGATGCCGACGAGCTTTTGCGCCTCGACGGCGAACTCCATCGGGAGCTGCTGCAGCACCTCCTTGCAGAAGCCGTTGACGATCAGCGCCACCGCTTCTTCCTGGTTGATGCCGCGCTGCAGGCAATAGAAGAGTTGATCGTCGGCGATCTTGGACGTCGTCGCCTCGTGCTCGATGCGCGCCGAAGGATTGCGGCTCTCGATATAGGGCACGGTGTGGGCGCCGCATTTGCCGCCGATGAGCAGCGAGTCGCATTGCGTGTAGTTGCGCGCGCCCTCGGCCTTCGGATGCACGCTGACCAGGCCGCGATAGGTGTTCTGCGCCTTGCCGGCGCTGATGCCCTTGGAGATGATCCGCGAGCGCGTGTTCCTGCCCAGATGGATCATCTTGGTGCCGGTGTCGGCCTGCTGGTAGTTGTTGGCGATGGCGATGGAATAGAACTCGCCGACCGAATTGTCGCCGCGCAGGATGCAGCTTGGATATTTCCAGGTGATCGCCGAGCCGGTCTCGACCTGCGTCCAGCTGATCTTGGAGTCGCGGCCGCGGCAATCGCCGCGCTTGGTGACGAAATTGTAGATGCCGCCCCGGCCCTCTTCGTCGCCGGGATACCAGTTCTGCACCGTGGAATATTTGATCTCCGCCCCGTCGAGCGCGACCAGCTCGACGACCGCGGCGTGGAGCTGGTTCTCGTCGCGCTTGGGCGCGGTGCAGCCTTCGAGGTAGCTGACATAGGCGCCCTCGTCGGCGACGATCAGCGTGCGCTCGAACTGGCCGGTCTCGCTCGCGTTGATGCGGAAATAGGTCGACAGCTCCATCGGACAGCGCACGCCCTTGGGCACATAGACGAAAGTGCCGTCGGAGAACACCGCCGCGTTCAGCGTCGCGAAGAAATTGTCGCTGACGGGCACGACCGTGCCCAGATATTTGCGCACCAGATCGGGATGATCGCGCACTGCCTCCGAGAACGGGCAGAAGATCACGCCCGCCTCGCTGAGCTTCGCCTTGAACGTCGTCGCGACCGAAACCGAGTCGAACACCGCGTCGACCGCGACGCCGGCGAGCAGCATCTGCTCGGAAAGCGGGATGCCGAGCTTGTTGTAGGTCTCGAGCAGCTTGGGATCGACCTCGTCCAGGCTCTGCTTCTGCGGCGTGTTCTTCGGGGCCGCGTAGTAGTAGGCGTCCTGATAGTCGATCTTGGGATAGTGCACGCGCGCCCAGCTCGGCTCGCGCATCTCGCGCCAGCGGCGGAACGCGGCCAGGCGCCATTCGAGCATCCATTCCGGCTCGCCCTTCTTGGCCGAGACGAAGCGCACCGTGTCCTCGCTGAGGCCCTTGGGCGCGCGCTCCATCTCGATGTCGGTGACGAAGCCGTATTTGTACTTCTCGCCGAGAGCGGAGACCTTTTCGCGGGTTTCGACGGCGGCCATTATGCAGCCTCCCGCCTGGCGACGAGGCGCCCGATCGAGGTGAGCGCCGCATCGACATCGGCCCCCGTCGAGTTCCATCCGAAGCTGACGCGCAAGGCGCAACGCGCGAGATCGTCGCTCACGCCCATGGCTTTCAGAACATGCGAAGGCTTGACGCTGCCCGAGGAGCATGCCGCGCCCGAACTCACCATCACGCCGTCGAGGTCGAGCGCCATCAGCGCCGTCTCGGCCGCGATCCCCGGCAGCGCGAAGTTCGAGGTGTTGGCAAGACGCGCCGCACCGGCACCGAAGACGACGGCCCGCGACGGCAGACCCGCCTCGAAACGGTCGCGCAACGTACTGTCGATGCGTGCGCAGGCGGCGACGGCGCCGAAGCCCGCGATCCCGGCGACGTTCGGCGTGCCGGCGCGAGGTGCCGCGAACGGCGCGCCGTCGCGCACGATCAGCGCGCCCACGCCTTGCGGTCCGCCGAGCTTGTGCGCGGAGAGCGAGACATAGCTCGCGTTGTCATAGCGGCCGGGCCTCTGCACGGCGTCGACGAAGAGCAGCGTGTCGACATTCTCCACCGGCTGGATGACGCCGGTTTCGTTGTTCGCCGCCATCATGGCCACGAGCGCGCGGCCCTTGCCTTCGCGCAACGTGGTTGCGCCGAGATCGGCCAAGCCGTCTTTGTTCACCGAGATCGTCTCGACCCGCAGGCCCGGCGCATGCTCGGCCAGATGGGCCACGGTCGCGAGAACACCGGGATGCTCGATCGCCGAGACGAACAAGCGCGTGATGCGCTCGCCGGCTTCGGCCGCGCCTTCGACGGCGCCGCGCAACGCAAGCGCATTCGCTTCCGTGCCGCCGCTGGTGAAGATCACCTCTTCGGGCTTGGCGCCAACGAGCGCCGCGACCTGCTCGCGCGCGCCTTCGACGATGCGGCGCGCGGCACGGCCGGCTGCGTGCACGGAGGACGGGTTGCCGCAAATGTCGAACGCGCGCTCCATCGCGGCCCGGGCCTCGGGGCGAAGCGGCGACGACGCGTTGTGATCGAGATAGTGCACTTGTTTCCTCACGCCGCCGCGCGGTCGGGGTTCGCCTCGCAGGGGCGCGCGCGGCCGAGCACGCGCTTCTCCACCACGTCGGCGAGCGAGACCGAGGACAGGAACACCTGGATCTGGCGCCCCAGCTCTTCCCACAGATCGTGCGTCACGCAGCGATGGCCGCTGCTGGTGCAGCCCTTCGGGCTTCCCGTCCGGCAGCGCGTCGCGCTGATCGGCTCGTCCACGGCGACGATGATGTCGGCGACGCGGATCTCGCCCGCGGGCCGGCTCAGCCGGTAGCCGCCGCCGGGACCGCGCACGCTGCGCACCAGCCCGCCGCGGCGGAGCTTGGCGAAGAGCTGCTCGAGATAGGAGAGCGAAATCTCCTGTCTCTGCGCCACGTCGGCGAGCGAGACGGGCCGCGCGCTCGCCTCGTGCGAGGCCAGATCGGCCATCGCCATCACCGCATATCGTCCCTTCGTGCTCAGCCGCATGGCCTAACTCCCGGCAGACATGCGCGTTTTCCTTGCTTTTCAGGGGGCCCTTTGGTGTACAAGCACGAGCCCGCGCGCACGACGTTAATTCCATCCGGATATAGAATTCCCGAGTACCATGGTCAAGTATTGAGCTGGAAAATGGCTGGAAACAAACATAATCGCTTGAAATACAAGGGTTTCCTGCGCTGCGGCAAAACCGAGCACACCCCTGATGCCTGACATCATCCTACCCGGCCCGGCAGGGCGCATCGAAGCCCGCTATCAGCGCCAGAAGGCCCCCGGCGCACCGATGGCGCTGGTGCTGCATCCGCACCCGCAATTCGGCGGCACGATGAACAATCCGCTGGTCTACGACCTCTTCCACATGTTCCACGGGCTGGGCTGCACCACGGTGCGGTTCAATTTCCGCGGCGTGGGCCGCAGCCAGGGCACGTTCGATTCCGGCGCTGGGGAACTCTCCGACGCGGCGGCGATCCTGGACTGGATGAACACGCTCTATCCCAACCCCTCGCATGTCTGGGTCGCGGGCATCTCGTTTGGCGCCTGGATCGGCATGCAGCTTCTGATGCGCCGGCCGGAGATCACCGGCTTCGTCTCCATCGCGCCGCCGGCCAGCATGTACGACTTCGCGTTCCTCGCGCCCTGCCCGGCATCGGGCCTGATCGTCCACGGCACCAAGGACCAGGTCGTGCCCGAGCCCGACGTGCAGAAGCTCGTCGACCGGCTGACCGCGCAGAAGGGCATCAAGATCACCTACAGCAAGATCGAGGGCGCCAACCACTTCTTCGACAAGCACGAGGCCGACGTCGTCGAGGTGGTGAAGGAATACGTCTCGCGCCTGATGAGCAGTCCGCGCGTGGGGCGGTGATGCCATGGCCCGAGGGATCATCGCAGCCGCGCTTCTCGTCCTGCTGACAAGCGTAGCCGCGCGCGCCGACGAATATGCGACGCTGATCAAGGACTGCCAGCACGGCGACACCGATCCTGACAAAGCGATCAAGGCATGCCCGCCGCTCGCCGAGATGCAGGGTGCCGAGCCGATCGAGCGGGCCTATGCCTACCAGAACCTGGCGATCGCCTATCAGGTGAAAGGCGACGACGGCACGGCCATCGCCTTTTTCGACAAGGCGCTGAAGAACTTTCCGGATTTCTGGCAAGCCCGCGCCGGACGTGTGCAGAGCGAGATCATGCGGGACGATCTCGACGCGGCGGTGGCCGATTTCGAGTTGCTCGGCAAGATGGACACGACGCTGTCGGACACGGCCAAGCTGCCTTTGGGCGTGCACTATTGGAGCGTCAAGAAGCACGTGGCCGACGATGGCGCGATTACGACGCCGGACGATCAAACGCCGCAAGGCATGATCGGCAGGTTGAAAGACGATCTCGCCCGTGCGCTCACCGCGCGCTGCGCGATACGCGCGTCGAACCGGGCCTATGAGAGCGCGCTTCCCGACTGCAACCTCGCTTTCAGCTACAGGCCGTCGCTTCTGCAGGCGCGCGGTCTGCGCGGCTATATCGAATTCCGGCAAGGCCAGCTCCCCGCCGCGCTCGCGGATCTCGACGCCGTTCTCGCCGGCAACCCGAAAGCGGCCGCAGCGCTCTACACGCGCGGCGTCGTCAAGCACAGAATGGGCGACGCCAAAGGCGGCGATGGGGACATTCAAGCTGCGTTGGCGCTGGAACCCAATGTCGCCAAGAACCTCAACGCCAAAGGCGTGACGCCTTGAGAACTGAGCCATGACCGCCGTGTCCGATTTCAAGTCCCCGTTCCTGCGCGATTTCGTGGCGCGCGGGCATTACTACGACTGCACCGACCGCGAGGCGCTCGATGCGCTGTTCCTGAAAGAGCGCGTCACGGCCTATATCGGCTTCGACTGCACCGCGCCCAGCCTGCATGTCGGCCACGCGATGCAGATCATGACCCTGCGCCGGCTGCAGCAGGCCGGCCATCGCCCCATCGTGGTGATGGGTGGGGGGACGACCAAGGTCGGCGATCCCTCGTTCCGCAACGAGGCGCGGCCGCTGCTCAGCGAGGAGACCATCGAGACGAACAAGCAGGCGATCCTGAAATCGTTCAGGAACTTCCTCACCTTCGGCGACGGGCCGTCCGACGCGATCATGGTCGACAATGCGCAGTGGCTCGACAAGCTCGAATACGTCCCGTTCCTGCGCGAGATCGGGCGGCACTTCTCGATCAACCGCATGCTGACGATGGAGAGCGTCAAGGCCAAGATCGACAACGACCTGCCGTTCTCGTTCCTCGAGTTCAACTATTCGATCATGCAGGCCTACGATTTCGTCGAGCTCTACCGGCGCTACGGCTGCCGCCTGCAGTCCTCGGGCTCGGACCAGTGGGGCAACATCGTCAGCGGCATCGATCTCGGACGTCGCGTCGAGAACATCCAGCTCTTCGGCCTGACCACGCCGCTGATCACCACCTCGTCGGGCGCCAAGATGGGCAAGACCGCGCAGGGCGCGGTGTGGCTGAACCCCGACATGCGCAGCCCTTACGACTACTGGCAGTTCTGGCGCAACACCGAGGACGCCGATGTCGGCCGCTTCCTGCGCATCTTCACCGACCTGCCCGAGGGCGAAATCGCGCGGCTCGAAAAGCTTAAAGGCGCGGAGTTGAACGACGCCAAGAAGATCCTCGCCACCGAAGCCACCGCCATCTGCCACGGCCGCGCCGTCGCGGACGAAGCGGCGGAGACGTCGCGGCGCACGTTCGAGGAAGGCGCGATGGCGACAGGGCTGCCGAGCTTCAGCCTGAAATTGCCCGACGGCATCCTGAACCTCGCCGTCGCCACCGGGCTGGCGTCGTCGAACTCGGAGGCGCGCAAGCTCATCGCCAACAACGGCCTGCGCCTGAACGACGTCGCGGTGAGCGATCCCAAGATGCAGGTCGACGCGAGCGCGCTCAACCCCGACGGCGTGCTCAAGCTCTCCAGCGGCAAGAAGAAGCATGTGCTGGTGAGGCCGGCGTAGTTTCCACCCTCCCCTTGAGGGAGGGTCGACAATTTGCGGAGCGCAGCGAAGCAAATTTCGGGGAGGGGCAAAGCGGCGCATCCGATACCCCTCCCCGAAAAACGCTTCGCGTTTTTCGACCCTCCCTCAAGGGGAAGGCTATTCCGGCTTCGGCGTTCCCGGCATCGCCGGCTGTGTAGCCGGCGGCGGCGGCGCTGCGGGCGCGGGCTGGTTGTTCGACGGCGCCTGGGTGCCGTTCGGCATCTTGCCTTCGAAGATGCGGCGCAGGATTCCCGGCGTCAGCACCGACAGCGGGTTCACGTCGGCATCGGGCTGATCGGCGTTGCCGTGCACCGAATAGGTCATGCCGAAAATGCCCTCGCCCTGCTTGCCGACGATCACGTCGCCGATCACCGGGATGTGGCCGAGCACATTGTTGAGCATGAACAGAGGCGCGAGCGTGCCCTTGAGCGCGATCGCGTTCTTCGGCCGGTCGATATAGCCGTCGGCGGTGAAGCCGATGGCGGGGCCCGTCGCGCGCGCGCCCTTGATGTCGATGACGCCGTTGCGCGACGAGAACGGCGCCTCGAGCGTGTCGACGGCGATGCCCTGCCCCTGCATCAGGTTGATCAGCCCGTCGAGCGAGCCCGCGGTGAACAGGCGCGCGAGGAACGGCTGGTTCAGGACCTTGAAGTCCTTGAGCGTGAGCTTGCCCTGATAGTCGGGCGCGGCAGGGTCCTTCGGCGGATCGCCCGCCCTGCCGGGCAAGGTCGCCGCGAGATCGACCTTGCCGCCGCGCAGGCTCGAGAAGCCGAACAGGCCCTTGGCGAGCAGCCCCAGATCGCTCGTCTGGAATTTGAGATTGCGCCCCGTCTCGCCCTGCGCCATGTCGGCGGTCACCGTCGACTTGCCGAGCGTGCCGTTCAGCGACAGCGACGACGGGCGGTCGCCCACGCCGGTGACGTCGAGGGCAAGCGGGGTGACCGCCACGCCGTCGCGCAGCGTCAGCTTGTCGAGGCGCGCGCTCAGGTGGAACGGACCTTCGAGCGTCGTGTCGCCCGAGCCGCCCGTGCCGCGTCCGCCAAGCTTGGTGCCGTCGAGCGAGCGGCCGCGCACCGCGATATCGGTGCCCGCCGGCCCGCGCGTCATGTTGAACGAGAAATCGTCGATGGCGCCGAAATGGATGAGCGGAAAGGCGAGCTGCGTCATGTGCCCGTCCTTGTCGAAGCTCGCGCTCCCGTTCGCCGTGACGCCGGGGCCGCCGATTTTCATCGTCTCGGAGCGGATCGTGCTCTGCGGCCCGAAATTCGCGGTCACGCGCGCCGAGGTCGGGAAGCCCGCCGGCTTGTTGAGGCCGATGAGATCGAGCGACAGGGTCGACGGCGCAAGGTCGAGCGTCATGTCGGCGTTGAGCAGCGCGCCGCGATGGCCGGTGAGCGTCGCGGTCACGTTCGCGGGGCCTTTGAGGAAGCTCGAGGACGGGAAGTTCAAGGCGTCACGCCCGCCATTGTCGAGCACGCCCTTGACCTGCACATGCGTCGTCACCGGATCGCTGGTGCGGAAATCCTCCGTCCAGTCGAGCGCGAGCTTGGAATCGGCCAGCATCGCCGTGCCGCCGGCGTGCAGCTTGGTGTTGTCGATGGCGAAATTGACCACGCCGTCGGTGAGCTTGGCATGCTCGCCGAGCGTGATCGCGAAGCCCGTCACCGCCGCCTTGATGGCGATGTTGACGTCATCGACCTTCAGGTCCTTGCGCGTCGGCAGCTTGAGATCGAGATCGAGCGCGGCGTTGCCCTTGGTCCCGGCGATGTCGATGCCGAAGCGCGTGGGGTAGTTGAGCGGCTTCTGATCCACCAGCCTCAGCACGTCCTGCATGGCGCCGCTGACATGGGCGGTGAACGCGCCGGGCGACGGCGACACGTGAAGGGGGGAGATCACGGCCTTGCCCGAATTGAGCACGAGCGGGCCGATCCTGCCCGAGGCGATGTCGGCGCTGAACGTGTCGCCGGTCAAGGTCGCCGTGCCGCGCAGCTGCGTGATGTGGGTCAGGCCCTGGATGTAGTTCACCTCGGCGCCGCTCACCGGCACGACCACCTTGAGCGCGCCTTCAGGAAGCACGCTCGCGTCGAGAAGCCCGGCCGGGAAATGCGCCTCGAACGTCACCGGCCCCACCGAGCCCGCGGTCATGTTCCGGTCGACCCAGCTTCGCGCGCCCTGGCCCACCTGCATCGGCCACAGGCGCACCAGATCGCGCACGCCCATCGCCGCCATCTGGCCTTTCAGCTCGATCGCGGGCGCCTGGTTCGCGACCAAGGTGAGGTGGCCGGAGGCGTCGACCGACAGCGGCCCGCCCGCGATGCCGAAATGATCGACGATGATGTCCTTGGTGGCCGGCAGATAGCTGCCGCGCAGCGACACGTCGCGCAGCGCCACGGGCGCCTGCAGCACGCCCGGCATGTTGAGCGCCACCTTGTCCATGCGCTCGTCGAAGGCAATGCGCGTGAGCGTGCCGTCGGGATCGCGCACGAGATCGATCTGGCCGGTGAGATGCGCGGTCGCGCCCGCGGCGTCGAGATTGCCGTCCTCGATCAGGATGCGGTTCGAGGCCGCGTCGTAGCGGCCGTCGATCTGCGCCGATTTGACCTTCAGCGGCCCATGCGCGAGGCCGGGCACGTTGAGCGCGCCGCTTGCGCCGATGCCGAACTCGGCATCGACGAGATGGGCGCCCTGCAGCGTGAACGACATCGAGGTGTCGACGACGAGCGCCAGATGCTTGACGGCGGCGAAGGTGTTGCCGTCGGAGCCCAGCGCGCGCAGGTCGAGGCCCTTGATCGCGACCGAGCCCTTCACCGGCCCGTGCTTGGGCGGCAGCGTGAACTCGCCGGTGACATGCGCCGCGCGGCCGGAGATCTCGACCGCGGCGTCGACCGTCGCCTTCAGGTCCACGCCCTCGGTCGCGACGTGGAAATTCGCGTCGGGCGCCACCAGGAACAGCGCCGTCGGCTCGTCATAGAACGCCAGGCGCGCCTTGCGCACCGCGAACTCCTTGAGCGACGAGGTGCCGCTGTTCTTCAGCGAGAGCTGGTCGGCGATGCGGCTCAGGAAGTCGCGCTGGTTCTTGTCCTTCTCGACGCCGAGCCGCAAGCCCCCGTCCATCGTACGCACCAGGGTGAGCTGCACGCCCACCAGCGTGATGCGCTGGACCACCGCCTTGCCCTTGAGCAGCGGGCCGGCCGCGAGGTCGATGTCGGCTTCCGGCGCCTCGGCGATGATGCGGTTCTCGCTGTCATAAACCTTGGCGCCCAGGATCACGAGGTTGACCTTGCCCTGGTCGCGCGACCATTCGAGCGCGGCCTGGTCGTAGCGCACCGTCACCCCCGGCAGCGCCTCGGCCAAGGCGTTGGGCAGCGCGTTGCCCAGCGGCCCCAGCGAGATCGGCCCGACCAGAAGCCGGATGACGGCCCCCACCGCGAAAAAGAACACCGCCGCCCCGATGCCGCCGGCGATGAGCGCCGCACGGCTGATATGATGGGCCTTGATGTACTGCGTGATGAACAAATTCGCGTTCCGGAATACGGGGTTAGGCCGGAAGCATCCGGCGGCCGGCTCTATCGCGGCCGAATGAGGCCGAACAAGGGCGCACACTATGGCGCGCCAATCCCAAACGGGAACTGAATAAGGTTACTTGCACGCGGGCGCGCATGTCTTTATCGCCTGGACCCGCCCTCTATTCAGGACAACGCATGGCGCTTCAGCCCGGCGACAAGGCCCCCGCGTTCAAGCTCGCCACCGATGGCGGCGGAAACATCAGTCTCTCCAGCCTCAAGGGCAGCCCCTTCGTCCTCTACTTCTATCCCAAGGACGACACTGCGGGCTGCACCAAGGAGGCGCAGGCTTTTTCCGAGAATCTGAAGAAATTCGAGCGCTTAGGCGTCAATCTTGTGGGTGTTTCCAAGGACGGCGTTGCCTCCCACGACCGCTTCAAGGCGAAATACAAGCTGAAGCTCACGCTTGCGTCGGACGCCGAGCTCGAGGCCGCCCAGGCCTATGGCGTCTGGGGTGAGAAGACCCTGTACGGAAGGAAATACATGGGCATGGAGCGCGCCACTTTCCTGGTCGACGCCAAGGGGGTCATCCGCGAAATCTGGCGGAAAGTGAAGGTTCCCGGCCATGTGGAGGCCGTGCTCGCCGCGGCGAAAGCGCTTTGAGCACCGGGCACCGGTTCGGCCCCAGATTAACCTCCCGGTCGTTTTTCTGGGCTAAGAGCTTGATCGGCCGCTCACAATTGGGTGAAATGGACCCAATTGGGGATGGCGCCCGAGACGCCGAAAAGGGAAGTACCGGTATGCATGAGTCGCTCGTGGAGCGCGCGTGGGCGTGGCTCCATGAAACCTTTCCCGAGCGGCAAATCTACATCCGCAGCGATGGGCGGGTGCAGTTCTTCACCTTCAGTCCCACACTTCAGGCGACTCTCGCGGGACTTACAATCTTCTTTTTGGGCTGGGTCGCGTTTTCCACAGTCAATGTGATCTTCAAGGACCGCATCATCGCGGCGAAGGATCATCGCTATCAGCAGATGCAGTCGGCCTATGAGAACCGCGTCGCCGATCTCCAGCAATCCTATGACGAGATGAACAGTGCCGTCGTCGGCGCGGAAGACAAGTTCAAGCAGACCGCCGACGAGCTCCAGGCCAAGCAGAACACCATCGTCAAATTCCTCGACCGCAAGCGCCAGGTCGACGCGCTCATCGCCTCGCCCGGCCTGTCGGCGCCGCTGCTCGGCGCTCCGCTTCCGGGCCGCGCCGACGCGCCCAGCGACAGCCTCGGCGCCACGGCTCCGGCCGGCAGCGACGGCGACGACGACACGATCGAAGGCGGTACCTCGCTCCAGGTGATGCCGCAGCCCGCAGCACCCCAGCCGCGCACCGCCAAGCCCGCCGGCGCCAACCATGCCGAGCTGCTCGATTTCGGCGGCCTCGCCGGACGCCTGAACGCCCTCTTCGGCGCGCACCCGCAGAAACCGAGCACGGCGGAGCTGATGATCCGCCACCCGGCGCTGAAGGTCCTGGCCGAACAGACCGAGCGCGTGCGCCGCATCGGCGTCGCCGAGACCCAGCTGATCGTGCAGGCGCAGAACGAGGTCGCCGGCAGCGAGCAGACGGTGCGCACCCTGATCGCCGCCACCGGCATCAACCCCGACCAGTTCGAGCAGAAATACGAAAGCGCCTATGGCATGGGCGGCCCCGACGTGCCCCTGACCCAGGTGCATATCGAAGGCATCTCCGACCCCGCCTTCCAGAACGCCTATTTCAAGGCCTCGGCCGTGCTCGGCCAGATGGACGAGCTGCTGGCCTCGCTGCGCCATGTGCCGCTGACCGTGCCGGTTGCCGGCCCCGAATTCGAGCGCACCAGCGGCTTCGGCGCGCGCGTCGATCCCTTCACCGGGCGCTATTCCTTCCATCCCGGCGTCGACTTCGCGGGCCCCTGGGGCGCGCCGGTCCATTGCACGGCCGCGGGCGTGGTCGTGTGGGCCGGGCCGCGCGGGACGTACGGAAACATGGTCGATATTGACCATGGATTAGGAATTCATACGCGATACGGTCATTTGTCCGCGGTACTGGTCCAGGTCGGTGCTAGAGTGGGCAAAGGTACTGCGATCGGGAAACTCGGTTCGACCGGGCGCAGCACCGGACCGCATGTGCATTACGAAGTCTGGTACGACGACGTCGTCCGCAACCCGAGCAAATTCATCGAGGCTGGCCACCATGTTCTCTAGTAAGAGTAAGGACACTCCCCCGCCCCCCGCCATGCAGTCGGCTCCGGCAGCCCAGCAGAAGCGCCCGATGCGCTCCTCCTCCGCGCCGTCGATCATCAGCGGCGACCTGGTCGTGACGGGCACGCTCTCCTCCACCGGCGACATCCAGATCGACGGCAAGGTCGAGGGCAACGTGCACTCGGCCGGTCTCGTCATCGGCGACAAGGCCTTCATCGAGGGCGACGTCGCCGCCGAGGACGTGACCGTGCGCGGCCGCGTCAAGGGCGCGATCCGCGCGCGCAAGGTGCTGCTCGCCTCGACCTGCCACGTCGAAGGCGACATCCTGCACGAGGCTTTCGCGGTGGAGACCGGCGCCTTCTTCGAAGGCAACTGCCGCCACGCCGACAACCCCTTGGCGCAAGCGCCGACGAACGCCGCCTACCAGCAGCAACAGCAGCCCGCCGCGCCGGTGGCGCAGCCCGTCGCCGCCGCCCAGGTCGCCCAAATGCCGCGCCCGGCCGCCGCCGACACCGCCCCGCGCCCGAGCGCCGCGACGTTCGCCCCGATCAAGACGGGCTGAGGCTTACGCGATTTCGAATATCAAAGCCCCGCCCGGCGAAAGCCCGGCGGGGTTTTTGTTTTACGGGTAGGGCTCCCGCCCAACCCCACCGTCATCGCCCGCTTTATGCGGGCGACCCACGGCCAAGAGCACCGCTCATCGAGCTCATATCCATGGGTCGCCCGGACAAGCCGGGCGATGACGATTAGGGTTGAGGTTGTCGCTAGAATAGCCTTCGGTCGTCGTGAAGGCGGCGTCAGCAATCTAACCGGACTGCGGCTTCGTCAGCTTCCGCGCCTCGCGAGCGCGCACAATCGGTTCGACGCGCGCTCTCAACTCGTCCACCGCGACGAGCTTTTCGGCGAACGACAACTTCGCTCGCTGCCTGCGGCCCTCGGCCTTGCGGGCGTGGATGTCGGAATTGTCGGGATAGGTTCGTTCATTGTCTGGCATCGAACTCGCCTTCGTCACAGCGGATCATCTATCGCCGCCTTCGCGCAGAAGCGCTTCCATTCGGCCATCAGGCTGTGCCGTTCCAGAATTTTTTTCAAGCGTCCGAGATCGACCGCCTTTTGATCCAGGAACGCCTGGATTCTGGCGAGGTCCTTGAGGCGCCCAACCTTGAGCGCGGTCGCGACGACGTGCTCGGCCGTCAAGCACCGTGCTTCCACTGGCGGCTCGCCCGGACCTGAGACGTTCAACGTGACAGCACTTTCCAGAGCATCTTCATCGAGCGCAGATCCGACGGGAAGGAATTGAACAGGCCACCCTTCGATTTTGTAGCCAAGATCGGTGCGTTCCGAATATCCCATTTCCGCGAGCGCCATTTCGATTGGCCCCAGAAGGAGCAGCCCCGAGGAATGCTTTTCGAAGCCGTCGAGCGAAATGAGAAAATCGACGTCTTCCGTCATTGTCGGCTCTATGTAGTTGAGCGCCGCAACCGCGCCTGCAATCGCATAGTTGCCGATAACCCGCTTCCTCGCGAGTTCGACCACAACTCCGATGGCCTTTTGCAGGCTCATGCGCGTCGGCTTTTGCCTTTTTCAATCAACTTGACGCCCGGCTGACCGCCGTTCGTAAATTCAACTCCCGCACTTTCCAATGCGCGCTGAAGCGCTGCAAGCGTGGCGTTGATCGGTTTGCGATTCTCCGCCTCGAAATCGGCAATAGCACGTGGCGAAACGCCCGATAGTTCGGCAAGCTCCTGCTGCGTCATCCCCAGCATCGCCCGCGCGCCGCGGCATTGGGCGGCCGAGATTTGGCTCTTGCTATGTTGCGGTATTACTGCTACTTTGCGGTTCATCGGCGATCATGCAAGGTTGCCTGAAAACACACATATCACGGAGGCCACGCCATGACCAATGAGCGTGAGGAGGAAGCTGTTGTCCGCGCGAAGCGGGAGGCGCTGACGCGCGAGGGGTTGCGCGAGGCGGTGCTGCAGACCAAGAGCGAGATCGAATTTCCGCTGCGCGATGCGCTCCGTATGATCCATGTGCTCGGCATGATCGAGACGCCCAAGACGGACGACGAGGTGCGCTCGGTCGCCTATGTCGCGCGCGAGGCGGCGCTCAGGCTGGAGCTGGTCGGCGACGAGCTGCGCGGGCTGTTCCGCGCGTGCCTGTTAGAGATTTGAACGCTTCCCACCCTCCCCTTGAGGGAGGGGCGACAATTTGCCGAGCATGGCGACGCAAATTTCGGGGAGGGGTTGGCGCACGCTGTGCCCCTCCCCGAAAAACGCTTCGCGTTTTTCGACCCTCCCTCAAGGGGAGGGTCGGGCATGGACTATCTCCGGCTTGGCCGTTTGTTCTCAAAAATAGCAAGAATATTTTTAGCAACCCCTACTTGAAATGCCGTTTTGCGACACCATCTCTCGTGACAAGTCGATTTGTCGAAAATCGCGACAGGAGAGGTGTGCCCGGATGGATGTGAAAAGATGCGAAGCGGTTCTGTACAGAACTCTGCCGCGCGATGTTGCACCGCAATGACGCAAGACAATTGTCGCGCGTGATCAATGCGATAGGCGCAGCGAAGGGAATTGAATTCAGTTTTTCGAATTTTAAAAACGCAACGATGCAATGGAGACGCGAAGGGGACCCTCTCCCTGAAAAAATGAGGTTCGAATGGGCGGACGGCGGAGAGAGCCGGTCGTCGAGCACAGGCTCTGGATTGAATGTTCCAATCCGTCACGGCCGGGCTTGTCCCGGCCGTCCATGCACTCACTGCCGAACCGATGAACATGGATGGCGTCCGTACGCTGTCGCTACGGACCAAGGGCGGCCATGACGGACTTGAGAAATGGACGAACCTGGACGGGAAGCCCCTACTCCAGGTCCTCGATCTTATCGCCCTTCTTGCCGCCGACGGCTTGCGCGAGCGCCGCGGCCATGAAGGGGTCAAGGTCGCCGTCGAGGACGTCGCTCGGCGTGCGGCTTTCGACGCCGGTGCGCAGGTCCTTCACGAGCTGGTAGGGCTGAAGCACGTAGGAGCGGATCTGATGGCCCCAGCCGATGTCGGTTTTCTCGCCGACGAAGGCGCCGGTCTCGGCCTGCTTCTTCTCGAGCTCGATCTCGTAGAGGCGCGAGCGCAGCATGTCCCAGCACGTCGCGCGGTTCTGGTGCTGCGAGCGCTCGGTCTGGCAGGCGACCGCGATGCCCGTCGGCAGATGGGTGATGCGCACCGCGCTCTCGGTCTTGTTGACGTGCTGGCCGCCGGCGCCCGACGAGCGGTAGACGTCGATGCGCACGTCCTTGTCGGGGATGTCGATGTCGATGGACTGGTCGATCACCGGATAGACGGTCACGGACGAGAAGCTCGTGTGGCGGCGCGCGTTGGAATCGAAGGGCGAGATGCGCACCAGGCGGTGCACGCCGGCCTCGCTCTTCAGCCAGCCATAGGCGTTCTCGCCCTTGACCAGAAGCGTCGCCGACTTGATGCCCGCGCCGTCGCCCTCGCTCTCCTCGATGAGCTGCAGCTTGTAGCCGTGACGTTCCGCCCAGCGCCTGTACATGCGGAACAGCATCTCGGCCCAGTCCTGGCTCTCGGTGCCGCCGGCGCCGGCGTGGATCTCGAGATAGGTGTCGTTGCCGTCGGCCTCGCCGGAGAGCATCGATTGCAGGCGCGATTGCTCGGCGCGCTTGGCGAGCGCCTCGATGGAGCGCTCGGCGTCGGCGACCATCGCGCCGTCGCCTTCGGCCTCGGCGAGCTCGATGAGGCCGGTCGCGTCGGCAAGCTCGTTCTCAAGCCCGCGCACCGACGACATCGCGCTGTCCAGCTTCTGACGCTCGCGCATCAGCTTCTGGGCGTCCTGCGGGTTGTTCCAGATCGCGGGGTCTTCGGCTTTCGCGTTCAGCTCGTCGAGGCGGCGGGTGGCTTTGTCCCAGTCAAAGATGCCTCCTCAGCAGGGCGATGGCCTGCTCGATGTCTTCGACGTGGCGTTGGGTATCGGGGCGCATGCGCGGTTCTATAGTGGGCGCGGCTCAATCCGTCCAGGGATCGAAAATCTCGATGCCGAGCCCCTGGAAGTCGCGCCGGTTGCGCGTGGCAAGGACGAGCCCATGAAACCTGGCAGTCGCCGCAAGCAGGGCATCCGCGACCGGCGATATGCGGGAATAGGCTGTCATCATTCCCCAAGTTTCCGCAACGCCGGCGTCGATCCCGAGCACGCGTCCCGCATACTGCGCCCGAACGGCCAGAAGCCAATCACGATAGAGTTCCGCGCGCGCCTGATCGCGATCGAGCATCATCGCGATGCCTCTGGTGAGTTCTCCGAGCGCAAGCACGCTGATGTAGCGCAATTCCAGAGGCACAGACGCCATCCACCGCGCGACGCGGGGCTCCGGCAAGGAACGCCGCGCTTCCGAAAGGACGTTGGTGTCGAGAAGGAACTTCAAGAATCGATGTCGAGATCAAGCTCGCGGGGAAGCTCACGCGAACGTTCGTTGATCGCATCTACGATATCGTCGTCCAGTGTGGGCCCATGAAGAAGCAGATCGACGACCGGCAATTGCGCCGCCTGAAGCCGACGCAGATCGTCCATCGACACCATGGCCCCCGCCTCCACGCCGCGATGGGTGACAATCTGAGGGCCCTCGGTCGCCGCAAGCCGCAGAAGCTCGGCGAACTTGGCCTTCGCGTCTTGTGCGGGCCAGATTTTGGTCATGGCCTATCCTGACCGGTCTGACCGGTCAGGTCAATACAACCCGCCGGTGCCCTCGCCCACGTCCACCGGCTGCTGGCCGGGAGCCGCGGCCTCGCCCGCGCCGATGACGCCTGCCCCTGGCGCGTTCGGCTCGCCCGGCGCGGTGCCGGCCTTGTAGGCCTCCATGACGGCGTTGGGATCGGAGGAAGACGTGGGCTGGCCGGTGATGGCGTCGACCTGGACGAGCTCGATGCCCGGCGCGACGCGGAACTGGATCGGCGGCACGTCGGCGAGCGCCTCTTTCATAAAGTCGCGGAAGATGGGAGCGGCAACCGTCGCGCCCTGCTCGTATTTGCCGAGCGTGCGCGGATTGTCGAAGCCGACGAACACGCCGCAGGCGAGATCGGGCGAGAAGCCGACGAACCACAGATCCTTCGCCTCGTTCGACGTGCCGGTCTTGCCGGCGAGCGGCTTGCCGATCACCGAGATCGAGCGGCCCGTGCCGCGCTGCACGACGCCCTGCAGCAGCGAGACGATCTGATAGGCGGTGCGCGGATCGATGATCTGCTCTCGCGGATCGGCGAGCAGCGGCTCGGCCTGGTTCTTCCAGTTCGCGACGTTGCAGCCGTCGCAGACGCGGCCGTCATGGTTCCAGATCGTGTTGCCGTTGCGATCCTGGATGCGGTCGACCAGCGAGGCGCTGACCTTCTTGCCGCCGTTGACGAACTCCGAATAGCCGGTGGTCAGCCGGATCAGCGTCGTCTCGTAGGAGCCGAGCGCGTTGGCGAGATAGGGCGGCAGATGATCGTAGACGCCGAAGCGCTCGGGATAGGGCACGATCTTGTCCATGCCGATCTCCTGCGCCAGCCGCGCGGTCGCGTTGTTGAGCGAGAGCGCGATGGCCCTGCGCAAGGTCACGGGACCCAGAAACTTGTGGCCGAAATTCGCGGGATGCCACAGCCCGAGGCCGGGGCCCTGGTCGACGACGATCGGCGCGTCAAGCACCTCGCTCGATGGCGTGAGCCCGTTGTCGAGGGCTGCGGCATAGACGAAGGGCTTGAACGCGGAGCCCGGCTGGCGCATCGCCTGCATCGCGCGGTCGAACTGGCTCGACGCATAGCTGAACCCGCCCGACATCGCGAGCACGCGGCCGGTGTGCGGATCCATCACCACGATGGCGCCGTTGATCTGCGGCACCTGGCGAAGGCCGTAATCGCCCTTGTCGTCGGTCGGCTCGACATAGATCACGTCGCCCGCCTTCAGCACGTCTTGCGGCTTGGCGACGCCGGGGCCGACGAACATGCCGGGCATCTGCTTGCGTGCCCAGGTGAGCTCGCTGAGCGGAATCGTGCCCTCGCTGCCGTCGGTGAAGCCGATATGGGCCGAGCGGTCGTCGTCGTCGAAGCCGATCACCGCTGCGACGCGCCAGGTATCGATGCCCGACTGGTTGGGCATCGCGGCGATCGCGGTCTTCCAGTTCGCGGCCCCGATATTGCTGGCCGCGCCGCGCCAGCCGTGGCGGCGGTCATAGCGGACGAGCCCGCTGCGCAGCGCGCTCACTGCGAAGGCCTGCAGCCGCGTGTCGAGCGAGGCGCGGACCTGCAAGCCGCCGTCATAGAGTCCGTGCTCGCCGTATTTGGAATAGAGCAGGCGGCGCACTTCCTCGACATAGTACTCCGCGTCCGGCGCCTGGGCGCCGAGCGGGCGGGTCTGGGTCACCAGCGGCTCGGCCTTCGCGGCCCGCGCCTCGGCGTCGGTGATGTAGCCGTTGTCGGCCATCTGCCCGATCACCCAGTCGCGCCGCTCCTTGGCGCCCTTGTTGTTGCGCACGGGGTCGTAGTTGCTGGGCGCCTTGGGCAGCGCCGCCAGGAACGCGACCTCGGAGATGTCGAGCTCGTCGAGCGACTTGCCGAAATAGTTGAGCGCCGCGGCCGCGACGCCGTAGGAGTTCTCGCCCAGATAGATCTCGTTCAGGTACAGCTCGAGGATCTTGTCCTTCGGATAGGTCGCGTCGATGCGGATGGCGAGGATCGCCTCCTTGATCTTGCGCGAGAACTTCACGTCGTTGTTGAGAAGGAAGTTCTTGGCGACCTGCTGGGTGATGGTGGAGGCGCCTTCGAGGCGGCGGTGCTCGACGACGTTGAAGACGTCCTTGACGCCGGCGCGCAGGATGCCGCCCGGATCGATGCCCGGGTGGCTGAAGAAGTTGCGGTCCTCGGCCGAGGTGAAGGCGTCGACGACGCGCTTGGGGACGAAGGCGATCGGCACAAAGATGCGCCGCTCGCGCGCGTATTCGCCGAGCACGGTGCCGTTGCCGGCATAGACGCGGGTCGTGACCGGCGGCGTGTAGTTCTCCAGCGTCTCGACGCTCGGCAGGTCGCGCGTCACCGACCAGATGAAGGCGACGAGCGCGAGCGCGCCCACCGCCACGATCGCGCCGAGGGAAAGGCCGATGTTGAAGAGGATGCGCCGCCAGCCTCTGCGCCGCTTGCGCGGCGGCGGGGCCTCGCTGGTTTCCTGCGGATCGCTCACCTCTTCATCGAACCCGATGCGGCGGCCGCGCAGATCCGGGCCCGCGGAGAAGCCGTCCGAAGGCCGGATGCGGCCGTCACCCGTCCCGCGGGATGGGCTGGAATTTCCGTCGGTCTGGCCGCTGTCGTTCATGGCTCGCGATTATGGCGTCTTAGCCCCTCCGCGTCACTCCGCCGACGGCGCGGGCGGGCGCAAGGCCGTGCCGGAAACCGGGGCAAAATGACGCTCCACGGCGCCGGCAATAGCACTGGCCACCGCGTTTCGCCACCGCGCCGTGTTCATCTGGTCGGCATCGGCGGAATTCGACAGGTAACCAAGCTCGATCAGGACCGAGGGTACGTCCGGCGCCTTGAGCACCACGAAAGCGGCCGAACGGTGCGGCTGGCGCGGCAAGATGTCGGTTGTGCCCGAAAGCGCGGTCAGGGCGAGCTGGGCGAAGCGCGAGGACTTGTTCATCGTGTCGCGCTGCTCGAGGTCCAGCAGGATCGGCGCCACGGCCGAGTTCTCACCCCCCAGATCGACACCCGCGATGACGTCCGACTGGTTCTCCTTGCGCGCGAGCGCCGCCGCCTCGCGGTCCGAGCCCGACTCCGAAAGCGTGTAGATCGACAGCCCCGTCACGTTCGCGTCCGGATTGGAATCCGCATGCAGCGAGATGAAGAGGTCCGCGCGGTGCGAGCGCGTGACGTTCACCCGCTCGCGCAACGGGATGAACACATCGGTGTCGCGCGTCATGTAGACCGTGTAGTTCGGATTGTTGCGCAGCACATGCGCGAGCCTCAGCCCTTCGTCGAGCACCAGGTCGCGCTCGAGCAGGCCGTTGACGCCGTTGGTGCCGGAATCGATGCCGCCATGGCCGGGATCGATGACGATGATCTTCCTGGCACCCGTTGGGGCGGCGGCCGGCGGCGGCAGGGAGGCGACGCGCTCGGCCTGGGCCTCGCGCGCCTTGAGGTCGGCGGGCCAGCCCGAGACGTCGTCGAACTTGGCCTGGGCGGTCGGGAAGAGATCGATCACCACGCGATAGCCGAGCCCGCTTTCGGGCGGGATCACGAGCGGATCGCTGACCGTCACCGGCTGGTTCAGGTCGATGACGAAGCGCGAATTGCCCGGCCGGAACAGGCCGTAGCGATAGGAGCGGATGGCGCCGTGCCCGGTCGGCCGCGGCGGGCCGTCGAGATGCCACTGCACCGCCGGCATGTCGATCACCACGCGGTTGGGATTGCTCAGCGTGAAGGTGCGCAGGTTCAGGGGATCGGAGAGCTCGATCACGAAGCGTGTGCGGTCGGTATGCTCGCCGATGCGCGCGCTCATCACGACCGGAAGCGCAGACGCCTTTCCCTTCGCGGGCTTGGCGGCATCGTCCTTCAGCACCTTGTCGATGATGTCGTCGATGTTGCCGGGCGGCGGCGCGCTGCCCTGCCCCAAAGCCCCGCTCGCGAGCGCGACCATGAGCGCCGAGAGGGCGGCGGCAGTGGCGAACCTGGACATCCTTCAAAGACTCACGCCCGAAGCATTGATGTCTGGTTAGCACACCGTTTGGGCAAAACGGAGGCGGCCTCAGAATTTGAGGCCGTCCCAGTCGAGGTCCGCCTTCACGCCCATATAGATGAAGCGGCCGAGCGGCTCCGCCGGCAGGCCATTTTCGCCGATGGAGGGCTTCTGGTTGAACAGGTTGTCGGCGCCGACATAGACGTCCCAGCCCTCGGCGACGTCGTAGTCGACCTGCATCGACTGCACAAAGCGCGGCGGCAGGTGCAGGTATTGCTTGGCGTAGACGTCAGGCTCCGAGATGACGGTCTGGCGGTCGACCGCGCCCACGCCGTTGTACCAGTCGAAATTGTAGTCGATGGTCACCGGCGCGAGCTGCCAGACGATGTCGAAATTGGCCTGGGCGCGCGGCGCGGGCGAGCCGTCGACGCCGCCGTCGAAGGTGTTGGCGGACTCCACCGCCGCCTCGCCCGGCAGCGGCACGGTCGAAAGCCCGTCGAGCCACGAGCCGATCAGGTGGAAATCGAACGAGCCCCAGTCCTTCTTCACGATGTCCTTGGTGTCGAGGTGATAGGTCAGGTCGAGGTCGACGCCGTCGGTCGCGAAGGAGGCGACGTTGATCTCCTGCGCGGTCACCAGGCTGATCGAGCCTTTGAAATTGCCGGTGGTCGTGCGCTGGGTCGCGGCGCAGAACGGATTGGCGATAGTCGACAGGTCGACGCATTCGTTGGCCACGCTCTGCGCGCTCGGCGCCTCGATGGCGTTGGCGATGTTGACGCGGTACCAGTCGACGGAGAGCGCGAAGCCGGGAAGCGCCGCGGGTTGGATCACCGCACCCGCGGTCAGTGTGCGCGCCGTCTCGGGCGACAGATGCGTATTGCCGCCGATGATGTTCGGCGTGCTCTGGTCGGTCTGCAGATTGGCGTTGTCGGGATTATAGGGAAGCCCCAGCAGGGCGAAGATCGCCTCGCAATTGGGGATGCGGAACGACGTGCCCTGATGGTTGTAGAGGGTGTCGCAGGGGTCGTTGACGAAGGCGAAGCCGTGCTCCAGCGGCGCGAACAGCTCGCCGATATTGGGCGCGCGCACCGCGACCGCGTCGGTGGCGCGAAACTTGAGCCCGTCGATGGGCGAATAGACGCCGCCGAACTTCCAGCTCGTGCTGTTGCCCGCGGTCGAATAGTCCGACTGCCGCACCGCGCCTTCGACCGACAGCTCCTTGGCGAAGGGCTGGTCCTTGAGGATCGGCAGAGAGGCCTCGGCAAACTCCTCGCCCACGTCGAAGCCGCCCCTCACAGGCGACTGACCGCCGATCCACACCAGGCCGGCCGCTTCGAGCGCGTCGGGGTTGGACTCGCTCGTCTCCTTGCGGTACTCGCCGCCGAGCACGAGGCTGAGAGGCTCGGCCGTGCCCAGCTTCTGCACGAAGGGCACGTCGGCGCCGAAGAAGCCGTTGAACACGCTCTGGGTGATGACGCCCTTGGTGTGCGTGTTCGTCGTCATCCACGCGATCGACGCGGCATTGTTGAAGTGCGGATCGAAGGGATTGAACGGCATGCAGCCCGAATCCGGTCCCGGCGTGAAAGTGAACGGGAAATCCGCCGGATTGAGCGTGTCGGTGTCGGTGAACTGGAAAAAGCCGCGGATCACCTTGTGCAGATCCGGCGGCGTCGCGGACGGATCGAGGTTGGAGCGGCAGGTCGGCTTGCCCGTTGCCGGGTCGATGACCGAATCCAGCGCGGCGAAGAATCGGTCCTCGATGCGGTTGTGCAGGTCGATGTCGTCTACATCGGTCTGGCCATAGACGAAGCTGGCGTCGTAGCGCAGCTTGTCCAGGAAGGACGGCTGCGGCACGTCGCCCGCGGCGTCGAAGGTGGCGCGATAGGTGTTGCGCTTGACCTCTTCCGCATTGCGCAGCTCGAGATAGTCCTCGCGCAGGATGCCCTCATCCTTGCCATTGGCCATGATCGCCGCGGCGACGACCGGCGAGATGTAGGCATTATCGGGCAGGAGCACCGTCGAGTCGTCGAAGGTCGGGTAGGATTTCGACGTCGTGTCGACGCCCGCGTATTGAAAGCTGCTCTCAAGCCGGAACCAGCGCGAGAACTTGTAGGTGCCGCTGATCTGGGCGATGTGGCGGATCGCGTCCGGCTGGAAATCGCCCTGCAGGTCGTTGGCGAAAGGCATGCCCGACGAGCCGATGGAGACGCCGCCGCCGACATAGGTGCCGATGTCGAACGGATCGCCGTCGCCCAGGAAGTTCGGGAACTTGTGCTTGTTGGTGTCCTTGTCGAGATCGGTCGTGATCGCTCCGTCCGGCGCCGAAAAGATGAACTGAGCGTCGTTGGTCGGGATGAAGTCGGGGATCAGATGCTTCTTGTCGTGGACGTTGAGCGGATTGGGCACGAAGGCGGTGAAGCCGCCGACCGAGGTGAAGCCGCGCTGGGTGAAGTACAGCCGGTCCTGGTTCGCGTTCTCGTAAGCGATCGAGATGTTGCCCTTGCCGTCGTCGAAATTGTACCCGGTCGCGAGGCTCTCGGTCATCTTGCTGCCGCCGCCTTCCGACGCCGTGCCGAACTGGACCTTGGCGTGGATGCCGTCGAGGTCGTGCTTCATCACGAAATTGACGACGCCGGACACGCCGTCCGCGCCGTAGACGGCCGAGGCGCCGCCCGTCGACACGTCGACGCGGTCGACGAGCGAGATCGGGATGGAGTCGATGTCGACCGCGGCGCTGCCGGTGGATTCGCTCACCGTGCGGTGATTGTCGATCAGGACCAGCGTGCGCACATAGCCGAGGTTGCGCAGGTCGAGCAGGTTGAGGCCGCCGAGCGAGGACAGGTCGTTCGCGGCCGGCGTGTTGTAGCCGCTGGTCGCGAAATCCCCGAGTGAGCCCGTCAGCGCCGGGATACGCTTCAGATAGTCGGTGAGGTTCGTCGTGCCGCTGTGCTGGATCTCGTCGGCGTTCACGGTCGCCACGGGATTGGGCAGATCGTAGGCCGGGCGTGGGATGCGCGTGCCGGTGACGACGACGGTTTCGGGCGGCTGTTCCTGTGCGCCCGCCGCTGTAACCGCGGCCAACAGAGCCGAAGCCGCCAGCGCGGCGCGAAACAATATTCTGCTCATGACATGCCCCTGCCCGTGTCCGCGCGCGCGGACGTCACCCGCCGGCATCGCCCCCACGGCCGAGCTGAAACGCCACTGTTACCTAGTTTTCACAAAAGGCAAAGGCCGTTCACGCGCAATTGCTTACGCGAACACCGCGCGTGCCTTCTCCAACACATCGCGCAGCACGATGGCACCAAAGCCTGCGTTCATATGGGTGTGCTCCGCCTTCTCGCTGCGCACATAGTCGAGCGGAAAGAGGAAGAACGCCTCACGGGTCGTGAAACCGTTATCCGCGACCGTCTCGGGCGGTTGCGGAACGAAAGTCGCGGACAACTCCTCCGCGATCTTGTTGCAGGCCGCGTTGTAGGCCTGCGCGACGACATCTTCATGGCCGCGGGATTTGAGCTTTTCCCAAAGCTGCTCGTGGCGCACAAAGGCGCCGTAGGGCGTGCCGATGAGGAAGATCGGAGCCTTGGTGATCTGGCGCAGCTTGGCGATGACGTCCACGGCGATGGCGCCGCGCAGCGCCGGCTCCATGGCCCGCGAGAAATCCTCGACGCCGGCCTGCCGCAACTCCGTGAACTTGCTGTTGCAGGCGTGCAGGGCCCGCATGGAGCTCAATGTGAGCCCGCAGACCACATAGGCGTCGTAGCCGGCCTCGATGTCCCCGTCTTTACCGCTTGTGGCCGCCAGACGTTTGCGGATCTCGGGGGTCGGCGGCACCAGCTTGCGGTCCTTGACGTCGAGCTGCATCGACTGGCCCGCCGAGGCATAGAAATCCAGCGTAAAGCCAGGGAATTGAGCCTCGATTTCCGGCCAACCCAGCTTCAGGGCGCCGACATGGGAGTTCCCGATCAGGCAAACGGCGGTCATGACCTGGGCTTAATTTCCTAGTTTACCGGATATTGACCATGTCGGGTGCTAACATGGCGCGTTCGGTCCCCTTGCCGTGACGGGCGGGGCACCCTACAAGGGATTCATATGCTGCTTCGCGGAGCGGGCCTATATGCGGCCCAAGAGCGCGGCAGCCGGACCTTCGGGTCCAAGGAAGTACCGCCGGTTCGCCGGCACGACAGCGATCTTTTTTCAATGAACCACAGAGCTCGCGCATTTCCCATAACGGCTGCGGTCCACCCGCGGCGGGAAATTCCGCGCCTGCTCTCCCCAACAACGCGGCCCGTTCCCTCATCGTCTGCGCCATCGGGCGCGGCGTGGGCACGGAGCACGCGCGGAGAACTCAATGCCCAAGCGCATGCTTATCGACGCCAGCCACCCGGAAGAGACCCGAGTGGTCGTTCTCGACGGTCAGAAGGTCGAGGAATTTGATTTCGAGGCCGCCGCCAAGCGGCCGCTCAAAGGCAACATCTATCTCGCCAAGGTGACGCGCGTGGAGCCGTCGCTGCAGGCGGCCTTCGTCGAGTATGGCGGGAACCGCCAGGGCTTCCTCGCCTTCTCGGAAATCCATCCCGACTACTACCAGATCCCGGTTGCCGACCGCCTGGCGCTGCTCGCAGAGCAGGAAGCCGAAGCGCGCCGCCGCTCCGACGAGGAGATCGAGTCCTTCGACATCGCCCCCGGTCCCAAGCCGGAGTCGACGGAAGATGCCGAAGAAGACGCCGTGGAAGGCGCGCCTGAATTCTCGGAAGAGACGCAAACGGAACAGGCGGCCGAGATGACCGCCGCCGACGAACGCGTCATCGAGGCGCATGCCGACAACGACGACCAGGAAGAAATCTTCGACAATCACGCCACCGGCGAAGAGAGCGACGAAGAAGACAGCGAGTCCGCGGAAGACGCCGAAGCATCGGCGATCCCGGAAGGCGAGACCTCGGAAGAGCCCACCGAGTTCCACGCCCATGTCGCCGATCCGGAGGAGCCCCCTGCCGAGGGCATGCACGCTGAAGCAGTGCCGGGACAGGCCGAGCCCGCCCGCGCGCTCCAGCAGCAGCGTCCGCCGCAGCGTTTCCTGCGCAAGCGCCACTACAAGATCCAGGAGGTCATCAAGCGCCGCCAGATCATCCTGGTCCAGGTGGTCAAGGAAGAGCGCGGCAACAAGGGCGCGGCGCTCACGACCTATCTCTCGCTCGCCGGCCGCTATTGCGTGCTTATGCCCAACACGCCGCGCGGCGGCGGCATCAGCCGCAAGATCACCAACGCCAACGACCGCAAGCGCCTCAAATCCGCGGCGCAGGCGCTCGAGCTGCCGGAAGGGATGGGGCTCATCATCCGCACCGCGGGCGAGAGCCGCACCAAGGTCGAGATCAAGCGCGACTACGAATACCTGCTGCGCATGTGGGACCAGATCCGCGAGCTGACGCTGCAATCGAACGCACCGGCGCGCGTCTACGAGGAAGGCGACCTCGTCAAGCGCGCGATCCGCGACCTCTACAACAAGGACGTCGGCGAGGTGATCGTCGAGGGCGACGAAGGCTACCGCAACGCCAAGGACTTCATGCGGATGCTGATGCCCAGCCACGCCAAGAACGTGAAGCCCTACAAAGAGCCGGTGCCGCTGTTCCAGAGGCATCACATCGAGGCGCAGCTCGATGCGATGTTCTCTTCCACCGTGACGCTCAAATCCGGCGGCTACATCGTCATCAACCAGACCGAGGCGCTGGTTTCCATCGACGTCAACTCCGGCCGCGCCACGCGCGAGCATTCGATCGAGGAGACCGCGCGCAAGACCAATCTCGAGGCGGCCGACGAGATCGGAAGGCAGCTCCGCCTGCGCGACCTCGCCGGCCTCATCGTCATCGACTTCATCGATATGGAGGACGGTCGCAACGACCGCGACGTCGAGAAGCGCATGCGCGACGCGGTCAAGAATGACCGTGCCCGCGTGCAGATCGGCAAGATCAGCCAGTTCGGCCTGCTCGAGATGTCGCGCCAGCGCCTGCGCGCCGGCGTCATCGCGGGCTCCACGGTCCCCTGCCCGCATTGCGGCGGCCAGGGCATCGTGCGCGCCGTCGAATCCACCGCGTTGCGCCTGCTGCGCGGCCTCGAGGAAGAGGGCCAGAAGCTCAAAGCATCGGCGGTGGTCGTTCGTATCGCCTCCGACGTCGCGATCTACACGCTCAATCAGAAGCGCCGCGAGCTCGCGCGCATCGAGGGCGACTACCAGATGTCGATCACCTTCGAGCCCAAGGAGGGCTTGATGGTCGGCACGTTCGAGATCGAGCGCACGGTGCAGAAAACGCCGGAGGAAAGCGCCAAGCTCGCCGGCGCCTTCAAGACCGAATTCGTGCCGCCGCCGGCCGAGGATGAGCCCGAGGAGATCGTCGAGGCCGAGGAAGTCGAAGAGATCGAGGAAGCGGAAGCGCCGCAGCATCAGAACGGCCAGCAGCAGCCGCAACAGCCGGGCTCGCCGAAGCGCCGCCGCCGTCGCCGCGGCGGCCGCGGCCATGGCAGCGGCGAGCGTCCGCCGCAGCCGCACGCCCAGCAAAGCCACCAGCATCACCAGCCCGCGCCGCAACCGTCGCTTTCGCCGGAAGGCGAAAGCGCACCGGCTGCCGACGTCACGACCCCGTCTGTCGAGGCGCCGCTTGGCATCGAAGGCCAGCCGGGCGCCCCGCGCAAGAAGCGCCGCCGCCGTCGCGGCAAGCGCGGTGGAAGCGCAAACCGTCCCGCCGATCAATTGGGCGAGCCCATGGATGCGATGAACGGGCCGGCTCAAAGCAACGGCACCGAGCACGAACCGATGCCGTCTTACGAGGCCCAGATCGTGCGGCCGCAGATCGAGACACCCGTGGCGATGCCCAACGGCTCGTCCACGCCCGTTTGGTCGCTGACCGGGGAGCACGCGCAAACCGTCTCACGCGCGCCCGAGATCATCGCCGAGCCGATCGTGCAGGAAGAAGTGCCTGCGCCGGCCGCCAAACCGGCCCCGCAAGAGCCGCCGCAGCCGCCCAAGAAGGGCTGGTGGCAACGCACGTTCCGCAGCGAGGAGTAAGCGCTACGGCGCTATCCCAAGCCCGCTCGCGCCGGCGTCGGGCAACGCGGTGCAGTTGCCGTTGTCGCAGAGGATCGCGTTGACCGTGTCGTAGAGCGCGGTCTCGGCGGCGCCCGCCTTGCCGCGGCGCGTGACGATCTCGCCTTTGCTCAGCCGCGCTAGCGCGTCGGCGATCGAGGCGGTTCCGATCGGCCCGCCCGCGCCCGCGCCTGCCAGGAGAAGCTGTCCGCCGCTGTCCGTCGCGAGCACCGGCGTGAGGAACGCCGCGGCGAGTCCGGCGGGCCCCGACGACGGCGCTTTGGCAAGCGTGACGCCCGTGCCTTGCGCGGTGTGGCCGGAGCCGAATGGTCCGTTCATCGTCACCGCGCAGGCGACCGCCTGGCCGCTCACGTCGGTCACGGCGAAGCCCGTCGAGCCGAGATCGTTCGGCAGGTCGGCGACGTTGAAGCCGCTCAGCGCCATCTTGGTGCCTTCGACGACGGCCGCCTCGGTGTTGCCGCCGACCACGCGCGCGATGTTGTCGAACAAGGTCGCCGCGAAGACGCCCGCGCCGGTCCCGCGATCCGGCAGGATCACATTCTCGCCGCCAAGGCGTATGGCATGCGGAACGGTCCGCGCGGCCGCGTAGGATGAAAGCTCGCCCTCTTGGATCGTGCCGCCTTGCGCCGTGGAGTACGCCGCGATGCGCTCGCCGATCGCACCGTGATAGAGCGCGCCGGAGCCCTCGACGCGGATCGCCGCGAGCGTGTCGGCGAGATCGTGATTGGACACGATGCTGCCGGCCGCTTTCACATGGCCGGACTCATCCAGGAATTCCGCCGACAGACCCGCGTCGAGACGGATGACGTCCGCCGAAGCGTTGAGCCGCTCGGCCAGCGCATGGGAGATGGGGAATCCGGTCGACGCGAATCCTTCCGCGGGCGAGACGGCGCGGGCCCAGGGAAGCGCGCCGTAAGAGGTCTGCATCAGCGCGATGCCGCGCGCGTTGCCGGGCACCGCGAACGCGCCGCCCGATGCGGTGCTGCGGGCGAGGAAAACGAACTCCTCGTTGCGCCCGCTCTTAGGGTCGTGCACCAGACAGATGCCGCCGCCGCCCAGCCCCGCCGACACCGGATAGGTGACCGACAGCGCGAAATACATCGCCGCCGCGGCATCGGCCGCGTTGCCGCCCTGCGACATGACGGTCGCGGCCGCCTTCACCGCGTAAGGCTCGTCGCCGACCAGGAACGCGCCCTGCTTGGGTCCTTCGGGCTTGATGCTCATGTCCGAGGAGCATCCGGCGAGCAGGGTCGCGCCCGCGATGCCCGATAGAAGGCGCGAAGTGAACATCGATTTCGTCATGTCTTGGCTGACTTTTTGGAAGAGGACCCGCGCCCGGGCGAATGAAGAAATGTCCATCTTCGGCCGCACCGTTAAGATGCCGTTCCGCCTTGCGTTGACGTGCCGCCGCCTCGCACCTACGGTCGGGCGGGATAGCGGGCGGCAGGCCAGAGGAGAGTGCAAGCCTTGACGATTTGCAACCCCATTCGCGGCGCGACCCCGGCGCAGCTCGCCGCCTTGTGCATCGCGATCGCCGCTTGGTTCGCCGCGGTGCCGGCGTCGGCGCAGATTTCGCTGCTTCAGGACACCGAGACCGAGCGCACGCTCAGATCCTACGAAGATCCCATCATCAAGGCCGCCGGCCTCGATCCCAATGCCGTGAAGCTCTACATCGTCAACGATCCGACGATCAACGCGTTCGCCGCCGAAGGCCAGAACATCTTCGTCAATTCGGGACTGTTCATTCAGCTGCGCACGCCCAACGAGCTCATCGGCGTGCTCGCGCACGAGACCGGCCACATCGCGGGCGGGCATCTCTCGCGCGACAGCACCGCCATCAAGAAAGCCTATGTGCCGATGCTGCTGTCGATGATCGTCGGCATCGCAGCGGCCGCGGCGGGCGCCGGTGACGCGAGCATGGCGATCATGATGGCTGGCCAGCAGGCGGCGGCGGCGCAGTTCAACCAGTTCAGCCGCGCGCAGGAAGCCACCGCAGACACGATGGGTCAGAAATACCTGCGCCTGACGCATCAATCCGGCGAAGGCATGGTCAACGTCTTCCAGCGCATGGCCGACGAGAGCGCGCGCGCCTCCGCCCATCCCGACCGGTACGCGACCGACCACCCGGCCGACCGCGACCGCGTGGCGACGCTGCAGACCATCGCCGACAGCTCGCCCTACGCCAACGTCACGGACTCGCCCGAGGCACAGCACGAGTTCGACATGATCAAGGCGAAGATGCTCGGCTATCTCGCGCCCGTTCCGGACGTGCTCAAATTCTATCCGCCGAAGAACATGAGCAAGCCCGCGCGCTACGCCCGCGCCATGGCCTACATGCGCAAGCCCGATCTCAAGCTCGCGCTCGCAGAGACCGACAGTCTGATCAAGGACGAGCCCAACAATCCGTATTTCTACGAGATGCTGGGGCAGATCTACGTGCAGATGAGTCAGCCCGAGCGCGGGCTGGCGCCGTATCAGAAATCCGTCGACATCCTTCCCGACGCTCCCGAGCTGCGCGTGGCGCTGGCCGCGGCGCAGCTCGCGACCGAGAGGAAGGCGCTCGCCCAACCCGCCATCGACAACCTCAAGATCGCACTCAATCAGGACAATGAAGACCCCTTCGCGTGGTACGAGGCGGCGCAAGGCTACAGCGCGCTCGGCAACCAGCCGATGGCCGACCTCGCGACCGCCGAGCGCCTCTACGCCGAGAGCAGCCCGGCTACGCTCATCTTCGCCAAGCGCGCCATGAAGGAGCTGCCGGAAGGCTCGCCCGAATGGCAGCGGGCGAACGACATCGTGGCGATCGTGACACCCATATTGAAAGAGAACCGGCGTTGAGCGGGCAGTGGCGGATAGCGGCGCTCGCGGGGCTCGTGGGGGCGGTGGTCGCGACCGGGGCGGTCTTCGGCGCCGCGCGGCTCGGCTATTTCCCCGCTCCGTCCGACAGGCAGTTCCACGCCTATCTCATGACCCATCCCGAAGTCCTGATCGAGATGCAGGCCAAGATGCAGGCCGACAGCGACGCCGAGGAGACGAAAGACACCCAGGACGCCGTCGACAAGCTAGGCCTCGGTCACGTTCTCGATCCCAAGATCGCCTATGTGACCGGGCCCGCGGCCGCGAAGAAGACGGTGGTTGAGTTCTTCGACTACAATTGCGTGCATTGCCGGCGCACCTTCCCGGTCGTGCAGAAATTCTACGAGGCGCACAAAGGCGACACGCGCTTCGCCTTCATCGAGCTGCCGATCTTCGGCCAGGCATCGGACAATGCCGCGCGCTCGGCGCTGGCCGCGCGCCGCCAGCCGGGCAAATACGTCGCGTTCCACTTCGCGCTCATGGGCGAGACGGGCGAGATCGGCCCGAACGAGACCGTCGACGCGGCCAGGAAGGCGGGGCTCGACCTCGACCGGCTTATGGCCGACCTCAAGGACCCCGAGATCACGCGGCAAATGGCCGAGGCGCATGCGCTGGCCGAGCGCGTCAAGCTCACCGGCACGCCGCTCTTCATCGTCAACGGCAAGGCGCATTCGGGCGAGGTCACCAAGGACGAGCTCGAGCAACTCTGGAAGAGCTGAGGCGTTGTCCATCCCATGACCGCCCGTGACGTCGCCGTGCTCGTCGGCAGCCTTCGAAAAGAATCCTTCAACCGCAAGACCGCGAAAGCGCTGGCGGCCATGGCGCCGTCCGGGCTCGCGCTGGAGATCGTGGAGATCCGCGACCTCGCGCTCTATGACGAGGACGCGGAGACCAATCCGCCGGCGCCCTGGATCACGTTCCGGGACCGCGTCCGCCGCGCCGACGCGGTGCTGTTCGTGACGCCGGAATACAATCGCAGCGTTCCTGGCTGCCTCAAGAACGCCATCGACGTGGGCTCGCGTCCCTACGGCAAGAGCGTTTGGGCGGGGAAGCCCGGCGCGGTCGTCAGCGTGTCGCCAGGCGCGATCGGCGCGTTCGGCGCCAATCATCACCTGCGCCAGTCGCTCGTGTTCCTCGACGTGCCCGTGCTGCAGCAGCCCGAGGCCTATATCGGCGGCGCCAACAAGCTCTTCGACGCCGAGGGCAAGCTCACCAGCGACTCCGCGCGCGAGTTCCTGGGCAAATTCCTCGCCGCCTTCGCGGCGTGGATCGAGAAGATCAAGGGTTAGATCAATCCCGCCAGCGGGCTCGACGGGTCGGCGTAGCGCTTCTTCGGCATGCGGCCGGCGAGATAGGCGAGACGTCCCGCCTCGACCGCGTGCTTCATCGCGCGCGCCATCATCACCGGGTCCTTGGCTTCGGCGATGGCGGTGTTCATCAGCACGCCGTCGCAGCCGAGCTCCATCGCGACCGCCGCATCCGACGCCGTGCCCACGCCCGCATCGACGATCACGGGCACCTTGGCCTCTTCGATGATCATGCGGATGTTGACCGGGTTCTGCACGCCCAGCCCCGAGCCGATGGGAGCGGCGAGCGGCATGATCGCGGCCGCGCCCAGCTCCTCCAGGCGCTTGGCCATCAGCGGATCGTCGCTGCAATAGACCATCACCTGGAAGCCTTCCTTGATGAGCAGCTCGGTGGCACGCAGCGTCTCGATCATGTCGGGATAGAGCGTCTTGCGGTCGCCGAGGACTTCCAGCTTCACCAGCGTCCACCCGCCCGCCTCGCGCGCCAGGCGCAGCGTGCGCACCGCGTCCTCGCCGGTGAAGCAGCCGGCGGTGTTCGGCAGGTAGGTGTATTTCTTCGGATCGATGAAATCGACGAGCTTGGGCTGGCTCGGATCGGTCAGGTTCACGCGGCGCACCGCGACGGTGACCATCTCCGCGCCGCTCGCCTCGAGCGCGGCGGCGTTCTCGGCGTAGGTCTTGTACTTGCCGGTGCCGATGATGAGGCGCGATCTGAGCGTGCGGCCTGCGACCACGAAAGGCTTGTCGACGGGGGCCTGCGCCGGCGCGTTGCCGCCGCCGATGAAATGGACGATCTCGAGCCGGTCGCCCTGCCCCAGCTGGACCGCGCCGTATTGCGAGCGCGGCACGATCTGGAGATTGCGCTCGACGGCGATCTTGGCCGGGTCCATGCCGAGGCTCGAAAGAAGCTCGCGCACACTCATGGCGCCGCTCAGCTCGCGCGCTTCGCCGTTGATGGTGACGGTCAGGGACATGGGTTTCTCGTAATCGTGAGGCGCGGGACGGTCAACAAACCAAAGCCGCCTTTGGGTGTTTCCGTCGGGACGCCGGACCAGTATAAGGGGCGAATCCGCCCTGCGGCGCAATGCCAGAAGCTGGAAATGCCAAAGAAAGCCAAGGCCTTACCCATATATGTGATCAACGGCCCGAACCTCAACCTGTTGGGGACGCGGGAACCGGAGATCTATGGCACAGCCACCCTCGCCGAGATCGGCAAGCTCGCGGCCGCGCGGGCGAAGACCCACGGCCTCTCGGTCGTCTTCCAGCAATCCAACCATGAGGGCGTGCTCGTCGACTGGATCCAGGAATGCCGCACGAAGGGCTGCGGGCTGATCCTCAATGCCGGCGCGCTGACGCATACCTCGGTCGCGCTTCTCGACGCCTGCCGAGCGCTCACCCATCCGATCATCGAACTCCATCTCTCCAACCCCTATGCCCGCGAGCCGTTCCGCCAGCGCTCCTTCATCGCGAAGGCGGCGACCGGTGTGATCTGCGGTCTGGGCGCGAACGGCTACGTGCTCGCGGTCGACGCGATCGCCGCCCTTCTCAAGGAATAGGCGCATGCCCATCAAGAACATGAAGTCGCTCGGCGCCCGCTTCGGCAATGGCGAGAAGCCCAAATCCGGCGTCGACGCGGACGCGGTGCGCGAGCTCGCGGGCCTTCTGACCGAGACCGGCCTCACCGAGATCGAGATCGAGCACAACGGCGCGCGCATCCGCGTCGCGCGCCAGGTGGGACAGGCGATCGTGCATGCACCGGCCACTGCTGCCACGCCCGCCGCCGCTGCGGCGGAAGCGCCGGCCGCGCCGAAGGGACCGCATCCCGGCGCCGTGCCCTCACCGATGGTCGGCACCGTGTATGTCGCGCCGGAGCCCGGCAAGCCGCCCTTCGTCAAGGTCGGCGACACGGTGAAGGAAGGCGACACGCTGTTCATCGTCGAGGCGATGAAGACGATGAACCCGATCACCGCGCCGCGCGGCGGCAAGATCGTGGAGATCAACGTCACCGACGCCCAGCCGGTCGAGTTCGGCCAGACCCTGCTCGTCATCGCCTGATGTTCGAGAAGGTCCTCATCGCCAATCGCGGCGAGATCGCGCTTCGCATCAACCGCGCGTGCAAGGAGATGGGCATCGCGACGGTAGCGATCCATTCCACCGCCGACGCCGATGCCATGCATGTGCGCCTCGCCGACGAGAGCGTGTGCGTCGGCCCGCCGCCCGCGGCGCAGTCCTATCTCAACATCCCCGCGATCATCGCCGCCTGCGAGATCACCGGCGCCGAGGCGATCCATCCCGGCTACGGCTTCCTCTCCGAGAACGCGCGCTTCGCCGAGATCGTGAAGGAGCACAAGATCACCTTCATCGGGCCCGAGCCCGAGCACATCCGCATGATGGGCGACAAGATCACGGCCAAGCAGGCGGTGAAGGCCGCCGGCATCCCGACCGTTCCGGGCTCGGACGGCGCGGTGTCGGACGCGGAGGCCGCCAGCGTCGCTGCCGAGATCGGCTATCCCGTGCTCATCAAGGCGACGGCCGGCGGCGGCGGGCGCGGCATGAAGGTGGCGCAGACGCCGGCCGAGCTGTCGTTCGCGCTCTCCACCGCGCGGCACGAGGCCAAGACCGCGTTCGGCAACGACCAGGTCTATATGGAGAAATACCTCCAGACCCCGCGCCATATCGAGGTGCAGGTGCTCGCCGACGGCCACGGCCATGTCGTGCATCTCGGCGAGCGCGACTGCTCGCTGCAGCGCCGCCACCAGAAGGTCTGGGAGGAAGCGGGCTCGCCCGCGCTCAATTCCGCGCAGCGCGACGAGATCGGCGAGATCGTCACCACCGCGCTCAAGAAGCTCGGCTATCTCGGCGCCGGCACGATCGAGTTCCTGTTCGAGGACGGCCGCTTCTATTTCATCGAGATGAACACGCGCCTGCAGGTCGAGCATCCCGTGAGCGAGGCGATCACCGGCATCGACATCGTGCGCGAGCAGATCCGCATCGCTGCGGGCGGTAGCCTGGAGTTCACACAGAAGGACATCACCTTCTCCGGCCACGCCATCGAATGCCGCATCAACGCCGAGAACCCGTTCACCTTCCAGCCCTCGCCCGGCCTCATCACCGCGTTCCATTCGCCGGGCGGCTTGGGCGTGCGCTTCGATAGCGCGATCTATGACGGCTACAAGATCCCGCCCTACTACGACAGCCTCGCGGGCAAGCTCATCGTCCACGGCCGCAACCGCAACGAATGCCTGATGCGCCTGCGCCGCGCGCTCGACGAGCTCGTCGTCGGCGGCATCGAGACGACGACCCCGCTGTTCCAGAAGCTCGTGCGCGAGCCGGATATCCTGAATGGCGACTACCACATCCACTGGCTGGAGCACTGGCTGAAGAGCCACCAGAACTGAATCGCAAAGCCCGCGCGGGGGACGCTCCGTGCGGGCTTTTCGCTTTTTTCCGAAGCTCCAGCGAGCAGCCGTTGGCCCAGTCAAGGGCGCGCGAACAGACACTTTCATCTTCGTCCGCGGGATCATGGAACCAACGTTCCGCGGGCGCGCCCGGACTTGCGCCCTTCCCTGTCTGACGTGCCCAGGCCTCATCAGGTCACCGGCATACGCGCTCCACAACTTTTCCGAAAATGGAAATGGTGATTACAACCGGGAGTTCAAGGGGTGCGGCGTGAAATATTTTCCGTGTACGGAACGTATGGTCCACAAATGTCATGGCCCGCGAATGCGGGCCACCCAGTTGGGCTCTGCATGCTCTTGAAATGATTCACGCGGAGACGCGGAGTGCGCGGAGGTTCTTTTCTTCTCCGCGCACTCCGCGTCTCCGCGTGCAACTATTCGAAGAGCGCAACTGTATCACCTGGGTGGCCCGCATTCGCGGGCCATGACAATTGGAGGAGCTCACGGCATCGCTGGTCTTCGCCGGAATGATAGCAGTGCTCAGACTACTTCGTATACGCCACGGCCGGCGTCGGACAGGATTTGACCCGTTCCGGATGCAGCTGGCCGGGGATATAGAGCTCGGAGCGCAGCGCGCCGCGGTAGCATTCGTTCAGCACCGAGCAATAGCAGATGCGATAGCTGATCCGGTCGCGCGCCTCATTGAGCGCGCTCCAGACGGCAAGGTTGTCGGCGCCCAGCTTGTAGCGGATGAAGTCCTCCTTGTCGCCGGCGCGCAGCACGATGCCCTGCACCGTGCCGGTGGCGAGCGGTGTGATGTTCCTGGCCTCCGGCGAGGTCGCCTTCACCACGCGAAAGCCGCAGCATTCGCTGAGCAGCTGGTTACCCGAGGTGTAGGCCTTGCCTTTGTAGAAAAGCTCGAAACTTTCGATCTTCGCCGGCCCGACGCCGGTGTTCACGACCTCGAATATGAGATCGAGCCTGGCGTCCGGATCGGCGTTGCTGACCTGGACCTGCAGGAACGGCCACACGCTCGCGGCGACCAGCTTCTCGTTGGCGTCCTCGGTGCGGATCGCCACCCACAGCGACACGGCCGAGACGAACAGGGCAGCCACCGCCAGTGCGATTTCGCTCCAGTGACGCGGGGGTCTTGCTTCCGTCATGGTCCGACTCTGCTAAGCTGCTGTGGCCTCAAGGAGGGGGATTTCAATGGGATTTCTCACGAAATACCAGCCGCAATTGCTGAGCGTGCTGCGCATCGTCGCCGGCCTTCTGTTCCTGGAGCACGGCGTCCAGAAGATCTTCGGCTTTCCGGCGCCGATGGCGATTCCGCCCGACCACGCGATGATCATCATGGCCGCGGGCTGGATCGAGCTCGTCGGCGGCGCGCTGATCGCGCTCGGGCTGTTCTCCCGCATCGCGGCCTTCATCTGCTCGGGCGAGATGGCGGTCGCCTATTGGATGGCGCACGTGCCCAAGGGCGGGATGTTCCCGGCGCAGAACGGCGGCGACGCGGCGATCCTGTTCTGCTTCGTCTTCCTTTACATCGCGGCCGCGGGACCGGGGCCGTTGGCGGTCAACCAGCGCTAGGCCCGTCGGACACGATCACGGTCGCCGCCGGATTCTAGCGGAATTCGGCGGTGACGGTGATCTCACCGACGATCGCGTCGTTGAAAGCGGCGAGATCGTCCGCCGGTATCCAATACTCGATATGCGCGCGACCGCCCACCTGCTGCGGCGCGTAGGCATCGAGAAACGCGCGTTTCACGTCGAACCGCGTCACCCAGCCACCGCCGCGCGGCGCATTCCAGTCGCGCGCGATCTGGATCGCATAGTCTTCGTTGAGGACGGGATAGAATATCGGCTGATCCGGCAAGCGCGGCGGGAATGCGCGCCATCCCGAAGCCTCTATGAGCCGCAGCTCCGCCTCCCCGACGGGACGCCAAAGCGTGACGGTGGGCGGCGTCCAGTTCGGACGCAGACCGCGCCGCCATTCCTCCGTCACTTTCTCAAGCGACGGCTCATAGCCTCCGTCCGCTTCGGCCTCGCCGACGCAGCCCCAGCAATCTCCTCCGCAATCCGCGGAGAGCTCGTCGCCGGCGACGTTCAGGCGACGGCCGCAAGTCGTGCACTTTTCGTCTGCCATCGCCTCGCAGGATATCGGCCAAACGGCGTCCGTGCTAGGCAACTTGCCGGTCGAGTTCTAGGCTGCCGTCATGCACGGCAGCCCGCACCTCACGCCCGACATCCTGCTTCGCGCCTATGCCGAGGGCATCTTCCCCATGGCGGAGCGGCGCGAGGACACGGAGCTTTTCTGGGTCTCGCCTGACCGGCGCGGCATCCTGCCGCTCGACGCGTTCCACGTGCCGCGCCGCCTGGCGCGCACGGTGAGGAGCGACCGCTTCAAGGTCACGAGCGATCTCGCCTTCGTCGACGTGATGAAGGCCTGCGCCGAGCCCGGGCCGGGACGCGAGCAGAGCTGGATCAACGCCGAGATCCTGCGCCTCTACACCGCGCTGCATGCGAGCGGCCATGCCCATTCCATCGAGAGCTGGCGCGACGGCCGCCTCGTCGGCGGGCTCTACGGCGTCAAGCTCGGCGCCGCGTTCTTCGGCGAGAGCATGTTCAGCCGCGAGACCGACGCCAGCAAGGTCGCGCTCGTCCATCTCGCGGCAAGGCTGATCGCGGGCGGGTTCGAGCTTCTCGACACGCAGTTCCTGACCGCGCATCTGGCGCGCTTCGGCACCGTCGAGATCACGCGGCGCGAATATCTGGCGCAGCTCAAGCGCGCGATCGGACGGCCGGCCTACTGGTCGGCGCCTTCGGGAAGCGCGGTCAGCCCTTCCTTGTCGGTCGCATCCGGCGACTTGACCTTGACCGGCGTGTGCGAGGCGACGACCGGCGGCGCCGCCTGGCCCGGCGCGTTGGTCCTGCAGAAGATCGCCCAGACGTCGTAGAGCGGATGCTGCATGCCGTTGAGCCCAGGGCTCGAGGCGTACATCCAGCCCGAGAAGATGCGCCGCATCGGCTTGTCGGGGCGCGCGTCGTCGATCTGCACGAAGGCCGCGGTCTCCGGCGTCTCGCTCTGCGGCGTCGAGTAGCAATAGCGCGCGGTCACCGTCAGAGTCGCGAACTTCACCGGCGTGCCCAGGGGTGCGACGATGTCGAACGAGCGGCCGGTGATCTTGTCGAGGCCGCGCAGCATCAGCGTCGGCCTGGTGTCGGCCTGGGCGGACGCCGCAAACGCAAGCGCGGCCGCGGCGAGAACGAAGGTTCTCATGGATGGCCTCCGCCCGGCGCGGGCGCCGGGTTGTTGGCGGGCGGCGGGCTGCTCGCGCCGCCGCCGTTCGCCCCGGTTGCGAAGCGCCCGATCAGGCTCATCAGGTCGACCGAACCTTGGGTGTTCACGATCGTGCCGCCCGGCTTGAGCATGTCGTCGCTGCCGCCGGGAGATACCGAGAGATAGGAATTGCCGAGCAGGCCCGTGTTCGTGACCATGATCGAGGAATCCTCGGGCAGCTTGATGTCGTCGCGGATGCTCAAATGCACCGTCGCCTGATAGGTCCTGGGATCGAGCGTCAAGGCCGAGATGCTGCCGATCTTGATGCCCGACAGCCGCACGTCGGTGCCGACGTTGAGACCGTCGACGCGCTGGAACTTGGCCTTCAGCTCATAACCCGAAAGCCCCGACGAATTCGCGTTGGCATAGGCGTAGTAGAGGAACCCCGCCGCCACAAACACGACGATCGCGCCGATCAGGGTTTCGAAAGTGTTGTTCTGCATGGGCGTCTATTCCGGTTTCCAGGCCTGATAGTCCCCGGTTGCGGCCGCGCGCACGCCGCCGCGTGCCAGGCTGCCGTCCGGCCGATAGGCGCCGCCCGTGCCGGTGAGGTTCGGGCGATGCTCGAGTTCCCAATCCTTGGTCTTGAACGGCGCGCTCGTCGGCGGCTCGGCGAAGGTGTGGTGCAGCCAGCCGTGCCACTCCGCGCCCACGCGCGAGGCCTCGACGGTGCCGTTGTAAAGCACCCAGCGCCGCTTGCCGTCCCTGGTCTGGTAGTAGCGGTTGCCGAACTCGTCGGTCCCCACCGCCTCGCCCGAGAACCAGGTCGTCATCAAGGTGCCGTAGGTCGCGGACTTCCACCACGAGAAGATCATCGAGAAGAAAGGCATTTCAGCACCGTTTGGATTCGGGCGGACTATAGAAGCGCTCCGCGCGCCAAGCCAAGGAATGCAGCGTCGCGGGGGGATTGTACACTGCGTATTCGTTTTTCTCTTTTTTGGGACCCTCCCCCTCCAAAAGAAATGCGAAAGTTGAATTCAATTCCCTATATCGCAGACAACCCATTGACATAGAACATTTATTTCGCTTTTCCAGCCCAGCCCCCTCATCCTTCGACAAGCTCAGATGAGGGCTGCGCTGAAACCCGGCAGACCCTTCATCCTGAGCTTGTCGAAGGGTGAAGGGGCGACACCGGCTCAACCGAGATGGGCTCAACCACCGCCGTTTCAACTGCGATTTTCCGCATAGCCTTCCCAAAGGCGCGAATGCTAGAGCGGGGCTGTTTCAAGCGGAGCGACGCGCCACCCTTCGAGGCTCGCTGCGCTCGCACCTCAGGATGACGCTACTGTTGCAGTAGGCACGTCATGCTGAGGTGCGAGCCGAAGGCGAGCCTCGAAGCACGACGTGCCGTATGTTTGAACCGATGACCGGACACTCGATGCATCCCAAGTTCTTCATCTTCGGCGATTCACATGCCGGCACGCTGATGCGCGCGGCGCGCACGCTCTCGCTCGAGTTCGCGGGCGGCTCGATCATGGCGGGGATGTACCTGAACGATACGTTCTGCGCGGTCGATAGCGGGCATTTGAGGATGCTCACCAAGATGGGAAGGGAGCGGCTGGCCTACCGCCTGGGCAATGACGGGCTCGGGCCCAACCTGCTCGACATCGACATGCCGTTTCTCTGCACCGTCGGCTTCAACACGACGAATTTCTGCGGCAATTTCCAGAACGACGGCCTGACGATCCTGGGCGCGCCGGGCGGCAGGCTGATCTCGCGCGGCTGCTTCGAGGCCGTGGCGCTGGCCAGTCGCGCCGGCGCGCTCGGCTTCTATCGCGCGCTCCTGGAGGCCGGGAAAACCGTCCATGCCGTGCTCTCGCCGCAGCGCTTCAGCGCGCAGCAGAAAGTCGTCTGCCGCGCATTCGAGACGGTGATGATGCGCCGCCTCGGCGCGCTCGGCGTCGGCATCGTCGACGTGCGCGCGCAGACCACGGACGAGCACGGCGTGCTGCGCCCCGAATTCGCCTCGTCCCGGGACCACGTCCACGCCAACGACGCCTTCGGCGCGGCGGTGTTCGAGAAGTATTTCGCGATGCTGGAGGAGCATTGACTTCGCCGTGCGGCGCAATAGCCTCGCGATTCAATCCGTTGTTGTATTTGCCGAAGGGGCGCCCAAGCCATGTCCGCGACCGGAATTCCGACGCTTGCGCCCATCGCGGGCGAGGTGGTGCCGCCCGGCGAGGCGGATGCGATCAATGTCATCACCGGCATCATCGAGACCCAGATCCGCGACTCGGCCAAGACCGGGATCGCGCGGCGCGACGCGCATGCCAAGGCCGACGGGCTGGTGCGAGCCGAGTTCCGCGTGGCTGACGATCTGCCGCCTCACCTGCGCGTCGGCATCTTCGCCGAGCCGCGCAGCTACGACGCCTGGATCCGCTTCTCCAACAGCGCCGGCACGCCGCAGCCCGACGGCAGGCTCGACGGCCGCGGCATGGCGATCAAGCTGATGGGCGTGGCGGCGAGCCCGTCGACGACGCAGGACTTCATCCTTATCAACAATCCCGTCTTCATGGTGCGCAACGCGATCGACTACATCGACCTGCAGACCAAGGGCCTGTTCTATTTCTTCTTCCCGAGCGTCAATCCGCTGCGCTGGCGGCTGCACGAGCTTTTCGTCACCGTCGCGATCTTCACCAACAAGGCGCGCAACCCGTTCAACATCCGCTATTGGAGCATGACGCCCTACCGCTTCGGCGGCGAGACGGCGTGCAAGTTCTCGGCGCGGCCGACAGGTGCGCTCTCGCCCTTCGAGCAGACGCAGACGGAGAACTTCCTGCGCGACAACATGGTCTCGCAGCTCGACAAGGGTCCGGCCGTATTCGACTTCATGGTTCAGCTCCGCGGCGACCCGGCCGTGATGCCGGTCGAGGACCCGACCGTCGAATGGAGCGAGGCCGCCTCGCCCTTCGTGCCCGTCGCCCGGATCACGATCCCGGTGCAGGTCTTCGCCACGCCCGAGCAGGACACGTTCTGCGAGAACCTCTCCAACACGCCCTGGCACTGCGTCGACGAGCACCGCCCGCTCGGCGGCATCAACCGCGTGCGCCGCGTCGTCTATACGCACATCTCGGCGCTGCGCCACGCGCTGAACCGCGCGCCGAGCGGCGAGCCCAAGGATTTCAGCCTGACGCTTTGACGCCATCTTCCGGACAAAACCTGGCGCCATGCTCCCCCGTCGCAGGGGACGTCTCATGAAACCAAGTCTCGCCTGGATCGCGGGAACGGCCGTGGCGCTGTCGACCGTGGCCGTCGGGTCGTTGTTGCTGCTCGGCGGCGGGACCGCGCTGTCGGTCCGCTTCGGCGGTTCGGTTTGGATTCCCGTCCATGCGGACGATTCCTGGCTGCCGAAGCCGGTCGCGATGGCGCTCGCGCCCCATCCGCCGATCCCCAAAGCCGGACAGGTTCACTGGCGGACGCTGGCCCCCGGATTCGAAGCGGGCGATCTGCCCGTCGCCGCCAATGGGGTCGCAGTCGACCGCATCCTTCTGGCGCGGATCGATCCCGCCCGGTTCCGCTTCGCCGTCCGCAACGCGCCGCGCGGCGACAAGGAGCTCGCGGACTGGATGGCGGAGCGTTGCCCGGTGCTGGCCGTCAACGGCAGCTACTACGCGCCCGACGGCAAGCCCGCGACGCCTGTGGTGAGCGACGGCAGACCGCTCGGCCCGCAGCAATACGACGCGACACAGGGCGCGTTCGTCGCGGGGAGCGGAACCGCGAACCTCCAAGATCTTCGCCATCGGGATTGGCGCGCGCTCTTCAAGAATGCCGACGCGGCGATGATCTCCTATCCGCTGCTGCTTACCGAAGACGGCACGAGCCGCGCGCCGGCCGGAACGGGCTGGCTCGCCAATCGCAGCTTCTTGGGCCAGGACCGCCGGGGCCGGATGCTTATCGGCACGACCGAAGGCGCATATTTCACCCTCGACCGGCTGGCGGCGTTCTTGAAGGCCGCGCCGCTCGACCTGAAGCTGGCGCTCAATCTCGACGGCGGGCCCGTCGCCTGCCAGGGAATTTCGCTCGGCGGCTTCGAGCGGCGCCAATGCGGCAAGTGGGAGATCCAGGTGAAGGACGGCCACGCGAAGCTGATTCCGACCTCGCAGCTCCTGCCCGTGCATTTCGGCACGCCCGCGATGCCGATGGCGCTCCTGGTCTACGACAAGCGCGACAAGCCCTGCGCATCATCCTTGTGAGCCGAATGGGAGTCGCAAACGATCCACAATCGTCCCCCAATAATTTTCCGCCTGTGGGTGTCATGGGTGTGAAAAAATTTTCGGCGCGATTCTGAAACCCCGCTTGACTCGCGGGTTTTTAAACTTCCGTTAAGCCACAAGATCTTGTAGGTAATATTTCATTAACCACTTTGGCCTTGCGAAGGCCAAGAACCTAAGTCCATACTTTGCGCCTGTCGCCGAGCGCGACACCAAATCTGGGCGGACCTGGAGCAACCGGCCGCCGGAGACTTTGCCGCTTTGGCACCGTCCCGGCGATAGGAAAACTGTCCCCTGAGCGGTGTCGCGAGCGGTCGCGGGAGGGATCAACGCTCGAAAGGTTTGGGGGCAGATAGATATGCGTATTCGGCGTCAGTTCACGGTGGAAGGTCGCGATGCTTACGAGGGCGTCGCATTCCGCAATGCGTCCAGCGAGATCAAGAATCCCGACGGTTCCGTCGTCTTCCGCCAGACCGACATCGAAGTCCCCGAGGAATGGAGCCAGGTCGCCTGCGACGTGCTGGCCCAGAAATATTTCCGCAAGGCGGGCATCCCCACCGCCCTGCGCCAGATCGCCGAGGAAGGCGTTCCCGAATTCCTGTGGCGCCGCGAGGCCGACAGCGCCGAGACGACCGGCGAACATTCCGCCAAGCAGGTCTTCGACCGCCTGGCCGGCACCTGGGCCTATTGGGGCTGGAAGGGCGGCTATTTCGACGGCGAGAACGACGCCCGCGCCTTCTATGACGAGATGTGCCACATGCTGGCCACGCAGAAGGCCGCGCCCAACTCGCCGCAATGGTTCAACACCGGCCTGCACTGGGCCTACGGCATCGACGGCCCGAGCCAGGGCCACTTCTACGTCGACCACAAGACCGGAAGGCTGACCAAGTCGCAGTCCTCCTACGAGCACCCGCAGCCGCATGCCTGCTTCATCCAGGGCGTCAAGGACGACCTGGTGAACGAAGGCGGCATCATGGACCTTTGGACGCGGGAAGCGCGCCTCTTCAAATACGGCTCGGGCACGGGCACGAATTTCTCCCACTTGCGCGGCGAGAACGAGAAGCTGTCGGGCGGCGGCAAGTCGTCCGGCCTGATGAGTTTCTTGAAGATCGGCGACCGGGCTGCGGGCGCGATCAAGTCGGGCGGCACGACGCGCCGGGCCGCCAAGATGGTCATCGTCGACGTCGACCATCCCGACATCGAGGACTTCATCGACTGGAAGGTGATCGAGGAGCAGAAGGTCGCCGCCATGGTCGCGGGCTCCAAGCTCGCCGAGAAGCATCTCAAGCTCGTCATGAAGGCCTGCATCAACTGCGACGGCTCGGGCGACGACTGCTTCGATCCGAAGAAGAACCCGGCGCTGCGCCGCGAGGTCAAGGCCGCGCGCAAATCGATGATCCCCGACAACTACATCGAGCGGGTGATCAATTTCGCCAAGCAGGGCTTCAAGGATATCGACTTCAAGGTCTACGACACGGATTGGGATTCGGAAGCCTATCTGACCGTCTCCGGCCAGAACTCGAACAATTCGGTGCGCGTCACCGACGAGTTCCTGCGCGCCGTGATCGAGGACTCCGACTGGAACCTCACCTATCGCGGCTCGAAGAAGCCGGCCAAGACGATGAAGGCGCGCGAGCTGTGGGAGAAGATCTCCCACGCCGCCTGGTCCTGCGCCGATCCCGGCATCCAGTTCCACACCACGGTCAACGACTGGCACACCTGCCCGGCCGGCGGTGAGATCCGCGCCTCCAACCCGTGCTCGGAATACATGTTCCTGGACGACACGGCCTGCAACCTCGCCTCGCTGAACCTGATGCAGTTCCGCAAGGGCGAAGGCGTGAAGGTCTTTGACGTTGCTGCGTTCGAGCATGCGGTGCGGCTGTGGACCGTCGTGCTCGAGATCTCCGTGCTGATGGCGCAGTTCCCGAGCCGCGAGATTGCGCAGCTCTCTTACGACTACCGCACGCTGGGTCTGGGCTTCGCCAATATCGGCGGCCTCTTGATGGCCGCGGGCATCCCCTACGATTCGCGCGAAGGCCGCGCCATCGCGGGCGCGATCAGCGCGGTGATGACGGGCGTCTCCTACGCGACCTCGGCCGAGATGGCCGGCGAGCTCGGGCCGTTCCCCGAATACGGCGCCAACAAGGAGGCGATGCTGCGGGTGATACGCAACCATCGCCGCGCGGCCCATGGCGAACGCCAAGGCTACGAGAAGCTCGCGACCAATCCGGTGCCGCTCGACCTCGAAGCGGTGAAGCAGGCGGAGCTCGCCACGGCCGCCAAGCGCGCCTGGGACGGCGCGCTGTCGATGGGCCAGGATTTCGGCTACCGCAACGCGCAGGCCACCGTGATCGCGCCGACCGGCACGATCGGCCTGGTGATGGATTGCGACACGACGGGCGTCGAGCCCGATTTCGCGCTGGTGAAATTCAAGAAGCTCGCGGGCGGCGGCTATTTCAAGATCATCAACCGCTGCGTCCCCGAGGCCCTCACGACGCTCGGCTACAATCCGCAGCAGATCGACGACATCGTGGCCTACGCCGTCGGCCACGGCACGCTGGAGACGATGAAGAGCGGCGTGACGCATGAGGCGCTGCGCGCGAAAGGCTTCGGCGACGAGCAGATGAGTGCCGTGGAAGGCGCGCTGGAAGCCGCGTTCGACATCCGCTTCGTGTTCAACAAATGGACGTTGGGCGCGGAGTTCTGCGCCGAGGTCCTCAAGCTCGACCCGGCCGCGCTGGAGCAGCCCGATTTCGACCTGCTCAAGACGCTCGGCTTCTCGCGCGCCGACATCGACGCCGCGAACCTGCATGTCTGCGGGGCGATGACGCTCGAAGGCGCGCCGCACCTGAAGGACGAGCATCTGCCCGTCTTCGACTGCGCCAATCCGTGCGGCCGCATCGGCAAGCGCGCGCTCTCGGTCGACAGCCACATCCACATGATGGCGGCGGTGCAGCCCTTCATCTCGGGCGCGATCTCCAAGACCATCAACATGCCCAACAGCGCCACCGTGAAGGAATGCGGCGAAAGCTACATGCTGTCGTGGAAGCTGGCGCTGAAGGCCAACGCGCTCTACCGCGACGGCTCCAAGCTCAGCCAGCCGCTCGCGAGCCAAATCCTCCAGATCGACGACGAGGACGAGATCGAAGAGGCGCTGCCGATGGCCGCGCGCACCACCGTCGTCACCGAGCGCATCGTCGAGAAGGTCGTCGAGCGCATCCGCGCCGAGGGCCGCGAGAAGCTGCCGCAGCGCCGCAAGGGCTATACGCAAAAGGCCATCGTCGGCGGCCACAAGGTCTATCTGCGCACCGGCGAGTATGAGGACGGCCGGCTGGGCGAGATCTTCATCGACATGCACAAGGACGGCGCCGCGTTCCGCTCGCTGATGGACGGGTTCGCGATCGCGATCTCGGTCGGCCTGCAATACGGCGTGCCGCTGGAGGAGTTCGTCGAGGCCTTCACCTTCACCAAGTTCGAGCCCGCCGGCATGGTGATGGGCAACGACTCGATCAAGAACGCGACCAGCGTGCTCGACTACATCTTCCGCGAGCTGGCGGTGTCCTATCTCGACCGCTACGACCTCGCCCATGTGCCGCCGGGCGATCCCGATATCGGCAACGGCATCGACGACGGCAGCCATGACGACCGCGACCGCGAGGTCGTGCGCGCCGTCAAGAGCGTGGCGTCGACCGGCTTCGTGCGCGGCCAGATCCACCGCACCATCGCGGTGGTGCGCGGCGGCGCGGCGCCCAAGATGATGGAGGAGCCGCACCCCCATCATCACGACGAGGTCGAGGAGTTGCTGGTGCAGGCCGAGGTCGCGGCCGTCGACCTCTCCGAGATCCGCAGCTCGGTGCTCGAAGCCGCCGGCAATCCCGTCGGCGATCTGATGGCCGCCGTCGGCAGCGCGATGGTCCAACGCACCGAAGCCGCGGCCGAAAAATCCGGCAAGGCCCGCGACACCCAGGCCCGCCGTGCCGCCGAAGCGCGCATGAAAGGCTACGAAGGCGACGCCTGCGGCTCATGCGGCAACTTCACGCTCGTGCGCAACGGCACCTGCATGAAGTGCAACACCTGCGGCAGCACGAGCGGGTGCAGCTGATGACCACGTTTCACTTGCGCGCGCTGGAACAAACCCGTGCCAGCGCGCAATGGAAGCGCTCAATGATTGGCGCAATGGATTGCTGGGTAAGCGCTAAAATCGGCGAAGATGCGCGCGCGCTCGTGACCAGGGCGACTATCATTGCAGCGCGATCTCAAGTTGGCGACGCCTCACCTATCCAGCCCTGGATGCATGACTGCATGGCGAGTTGCGCGCCTGACGAAACGCGAGTTGTGCCTGAAGGGTTCGTCCTAACCACAGATGGTTCACTTCTGGCGATTGAAGACTGACGGGAACACGACTCAGCTTTACGCGTTGAAGGATCATGGCCAGGCAGCTCGTTGAAGTGATCGACCGGCACGGGCATGTCGTGCACAGCTACACGGTGGAGCTGGAGGGCGCGGACTGCGTCGAGGCCGAATACGAAGAAGTCGCGCTGGTCTTCGCGGAGAACCACGGCGTGATCCCCAAGACCGAGCACATCCATCTGCGCGCCCGCTGCGTGAAGTAGCGGCGCCTCACGCCCTCTCGATCCTGCACGCGTAGCAGCCGCGCTTGGCGTTGTGGACGTGGATCGTGCTCACCTCGTCACAGGCGAACAGGCGCACGATGACAGGCTCGATCTCGTCGCCCGGCACGACTTCGGCATCGACCATGAAACCGGCCGCGTCGTAGGCGCGCAGCGAGAGCAGCCGGCCGCGCAGCACCGGCGGCACGATACCGGCGTCGTCGAACGGCGCGCCCGCCGCCTCGCGCACGAAGATCGGGCCCGAGGCGCGGTAGGGCGAGTGCGCGCCCTGGTGCTCGAAGGGGAGCAGGATCAGCCGCTCGCCCGGCTCGGCGTCCTGGAGGCTGACTCGGCAGGGATAGCCGGGCTTCTCGTCCGCCGTCACCCGGCGCATGCCGCGCGCGGCCAGCGCCGCATCGTCGAGGGCGAAAAGCGGCTCAAAAGGAGACAGCGGCAGGCCGAGCGCGCGAAAGGACATGGGACACCTCCTGGTCGGGACGCCGTGTTGTGGACGGTCCGCAGGCCGCAATCGACCCGGTTCTTGCGCTGGATTCCTTGATTGCGCGCAATTTACGGGTCAAGCGAAGTACGCTTGCCCCCTATTGCGCTCTGGGCACAGGCTTTGCGACGTATCGGGCACGAGTTTCAAAACGGAACAGGCCCCATGCTCCGCTTCGCCGTCCTTCTCGCTTCCGCCCTCGCCGCCCAGGCGGCCGCGGCCGGCCCCGTGGCGGATGCCGCGGCGGTGGCGCGCATCCATGGCGGGATCGTGGATTGCGTCGGCTGCAACCTCGCCGGCGCGGACCTGAAGAACACTTGCGTCAAGGCGCACGACCTCTCCGGTGCGGATTTCGATCGTGCCGACGCGACCTTGATGTGCATGTCCTATGCGAATTTCTCCAATGCCACGTTCCGCGGCACGGATCTGTCCGGCGCCAACCTGGCGCATGCCCGTCTCGACGGCGCAGACCTGACCGCCGCGCGCATGACCATCACCTCGATCAAGGGAACCGATCTGACCAAGGTCAAAGGCCTTACCCAGGCGCAGCTCGACGCCGCCTGCGGCGACGCAGACACCAAGGTGCCGCCCGGCCTGACCGTGAAGACCTGTTCCTGAAAGTTTCGGCTAGCCTCCGAAAAGACGTAACTTGACCCCGGCCGCGGATGTACCGGCCGGGGATTTTTTTGCCTGCCGTTCAGCGTCCTACCTGTCCGCCGGCCACATCGCCGCGTCCTTCTTGGCGTGCAGGACCATATCGGCCTCGAACACCCCGTTCTGGGCGAAGCGGCCCTGCAGGATCACGCCGTTGCCGAGATAGGGCTCGGCGTAGCGTTGCGTCTTGTCGGCACCGCTCGCGTCGACAACGATGATCGAGCCGTCGCGGCGCGCGACCGTGAGCTTGGTGCCGTCGATCGCGCGGATGATGCCGTAGATCTCGTGCGTGCCGGCCGGCAGCGCGACCTCGGACCGCGTGAACGACACCTCCTTCTGCACGGCAGGAGTACCGGACGACAGGCCGAAGATGTCGAGCGTCTTGAACGCCGCGACGTAGACCTTGCCGTTCGCCACCGTCGGCACGATGTTCGAATTGCCGCCCGTGTTCGGCCATTTGCCGGCATGGCTCGACATCAGCGTGGCGCCGTGGCGCGCGTCGAAGCCGAAGAGCGAGATGTTGTGTTGCCCGGTGCCGTCGGGACGGCTCACCGCCCAGATCACCGCCGACATGTCGTCGTCGCCGTTCGACGAGATCGAGGTGAAGAAGCCGGGATCCTGCGCGCCGCCGACGCCGCCGGTCGATGCGACCTGGGTGAGCTTGGGGTGGGCGCCCGCCTTCACCTTCCAGACCTGCGCGTTGTCGCCGCCGCTGGTCACCACGCGGCCGGTGCCGTCGGCCGCCTGGTAATAGGACTGGCCGCACCAGCAGCTTCCGATGCCGAAGGTGCCGACATTGGCCATCGTGGTGGTGTTGAACATGTACATGTTGCCGTCCTTGCCGGCGGCGACCCCGAGCCCGAAGGTCTGGTTCGGCTGGCCGGGCAGGAGCATGTATCCACCCGAGCCGTAATCGACGTCGCCCTGCTCCAGCGACACCGCGTTCGACGGCGTGAAGATGTTGTCGACCGTCGACAGGTCGCCCGACATGTGCACCGCGCTCTCGGCGATGTTCTTCACCGGATCGAGCGTCGTGCCGCTGTAATCGGAATTGCCGGTGACGAAATAGATGTCGCCGGTCGACGGATCGGCCGCCAGCCCATAGCCCGACATCCACACCGAGGTGAGGAAGAAGTCGTCGGGCGAGGAGCTCAGCGTGTTGGTCATCTCGTTATGCGCCAGCGGGGCAAGCGACGACTTGTCCCAGCCCAGCACCCAGCCGCGCGACTGGTCGGCCGCGATGTCGCAGAAGCTCGCGAAGCCGGCATAGATGTTGTTGTTGGCCATCAGCAGCGCCGCGCGCTGGCGGCTGACGGCGGCGTTGAACCTGTACTTCGAATTGTTGTCGAGGCGGCTGGAGGCCGAGACCTTCACCGGCGTCACCACGTCCTGCAGCGTCGAAAGATCGACGGCGTGGACCATGTATTGCTGCACCTGGTTCTTGTAGGTGTAGGCGATGAGATAGAGCGTGCCGGTCGAGGTGTCGATCACGGGCGTCGAGCCGATGCCGATATTGGCCGCGTTGTTGCTGCAGCCGCCGGGCAACGCCGATTCCGGCACGGGCGGCCCGAAATTCTTGGACAGCAGGATCGTGCCGTCATTGGCGTCGATGGCGTAGAGCGTGTTGTTCTCGGTCGCGACATAGACGACGTCGTGCGTGCCCTGGCCCTGGATCGCCTGACCCTGGACCACGAGCGGCTGGGCGTCGACCTGGTCGTCGAGGGCGACGGACGCCGTCATCTGGAAGGTCTGGCCGCCCGATCCGTTCTTGACGACCCGCGGCGTCAGCACCGTCTCGTTGCCGTTCCAGCCCGTGCGCAGCGTGTCATTGTGATAGGTCGTCACGTTCACCGCCAGCGCGGCGGACGCGCTCAAAAGAGCGGCGCTTGCGAAAGCGACGGCATTCAAAAGACGGATTCGTGCCACGGCGTCCTCCCTGTGGGGCTGGACGAGAGCATGTTTCTTCTTTCGCGCGAAGTCCAGAAGGCGGGCGCGGCTTTACGGCGTTACGCTTTCCAAACCGTCACTCCGCCGCCTGGCGCGCATCGTCCTTGGGCCGCCAGCGCAGGATGGGATTGCGCGCGGCGGCAGTCTCATCCAGGCGGCGGCGCGGGCTGAGCCTGGGCGCGCCTTCGAAGCGCGCGGTCCTCTTGTCCTTGGCCTCCAAAGCCATCGTGCGCAGCACGTGGATGAAGCGGTCGAGCGACTCCTTCGATTCCGATTCCGTCGGCTCGATCAGCATCGCGCCGTGGACGACGAGCGGGAAATACATCGTCATCGGATGGTAGCCCTCGTCGATCATCGCCTTGGCGAAATCGAGCGTGGTGACGCCGGTCCCTTCCAGGAAGCTGTCGTCGAACAACGCCTCGTGCATGCACGGGCCTTCGCCGAACGGCGCGCTCATCACGTCCTTGAGCGAGGCCAGCACATAATTCGCCGACAGCACCGCGTCCTCGCTCGCCTGGCGCACGCCGTCGCGGCCATGGCTGAGCATGTAGGCGAGCGCGCGAGTGAACATGCCCATCTGGCCATGGAAGGCGCACATGCGGCCGAACGGCTTGGCGCCGCCGCTCGCTTCGTCCGCGTGCTCGATCATGCGGAACTCGTTGCCGTCATGCATCAGCAGCGGCAGAGGCGCGTAGGGCGCGAGCCGCTCCGACAGCACGACCGGGCCCGCGCCGGGTCCGCCGCCGCCATGCGGCGTCGAGAAGGTCTTGTGCAGGTTGATGTGCATCGCGTCGATGCCGAGATCGCCCGGACGCACGCGCCCCGCGATGGCGTTGAAGTTCGCGCCGTCGCAGTAGAAGTACGCGCCCGCCCTGTGCACCGCATCCGCCATCTCGATGATGCGCGGCTCGAACAGCCCACAGGTGTTCGGATTGGTGAGCATGATGGCGCAGACGTCGGGTCCGAGCTTGGCCTCGAGCGCGTCGGCATCGACATGGCCGCTCTTGGTCGCAGGCACTTCGTCGACCGTGAAGCCCGCGAAGGCCGCGGTGGCGGGATTGGTGCCGTGCGCGGATTCCGGGACCAGGATGCGCGGCCGCTTCTCGCCGCGCGCTTCGATCGCCGCGCGGATCGCGAGCAGCCCGCACAGCTCACCATGCGCGCCCGCCTTGGGCGACATCGCGACCGCCGGCATGCCGGTCAGCGTGGTCAGCCAGCGCATCAATTCGGAGATCAGCGCGAACGCGCCCTGCACCGTCTGCTGCGGCTGCAGCGGATGGATGTCGCCGAAGCCCGGCAGCCGCGCCATCTTCTCGTTCAGGCGCGGGTTGTGCTTCATCGTGCAGGAGCCGAGCGGATAGAGCCCGCTGTCGATCGCGTAATTCATGCGCGACAGGCGCACATAGTGCCGCACCACCTCAGGCTCGGAGAGGCCGGGAAGCCCGATCGGTCCCTTGCGGCGCCTGCCGCCCAGCCGCGTCTCGCTCATCTGCACCTCGGGCACGTCGACACCGGTCATGCCGGCGCGGCCGAGCTCGAAGATCAGGCCTTCCTCGTGATCGAGGCCCCGGTCGCCGGAGATGGTGGGAAGCTCGTTGTCTTCCACGGTGCCCGGTGCGGTGGGCCTGCCCTGCTTGTTCATGGTCATGCGAGCACCTCCGCGAGCGCCTTGGCGAAGGCTTCGCAGTCCTCATCGGTGTTGGTTTCGGTGGCGGCGACGATCAGAAGATCGCGCGCCGATTTCTCGTGCGGCATCAGGCGCGAGGCGGGAACGCCGCCTATGATGCCCCTCTCCGCCAGCGCGTCGACGACCGACGCGGCCGGCTTGGAAAGGCGGACCGTGAACTCGTTGAAGAAGCTCTCGGTCACTAGCGACACGCCTCTCACCGCGCCGAGACGTTCGGCGAGCGCCGAAGCGCGCGCGTGGTTGAACCGCGCCATGCGGGTCAATCCCTCTTCGCCGAGCAGCGAGAGATGGATGGTGAAGGCGAGGCAACAAAGCCCCGAATTGGTGCAGATGTTGCTCGTCGCCTTGTCGCGGCGGATGTGCTGCTCGCGTGTCGATAGCGTCAGCACGAAGCCGCGGCGGCCGTCGGCGTCCACGGTCTCGCCGGTGAGGCGGCCGGGCATCTGGCGGATGAACTTCTCGCGTGTCGCAAACAACCCGACATAAGGCCCGCCGAAATTGAGGCCGTTGCCGATCGACTGCCCTTCGGCCGCGACGATGTCGGCGCCCTGCGCGCCGGGCGACTCCAGAAGACCGAACGACATCGCCTCGGTCACCACCGCGATCAGCAGCGCGCCTTTGGCATGCGCCGCTGCGGCGACGGTTTCGATGTCGCGGATCAGGCCGAACACGTCCGGGCTCTGCACGACGACGCAGGCCGTCTCGCCGTCGATCATCGCGGCGATGTCTTCCGCGGAGCCCGGCGTGACGGGCGCGCGCACGACCTTGCCGGACAACGCCGCCACGGTCTCGACCGTCTCGGCATAGTGCGGATGCAGGCCGCCGGAGAGGATCGCCTTCGGACGCCGCGTCAGGCGCTGCGCCATCAGCACGGCCTCCGCCGTCGCGGTCGAGCCGTCATAGAGCGAGGCGTTGGCGACCTCCATGCCGGTGAGCAGCGCCACCTGGGTCTGGAACTCGAAGAGGTATTGCAGCGTGCCCTGCGCGATCTCGGGCTGATAAGGCGTGTAGGAGGTGAGGAACTCGGAGCGCTGGATCAGATGGTCGACCGCGCTCGGCACGTGATGACGATAGGCGCCAGCGCCGCAGAAGAATGGCACGCTGCCCGCCGACGCGTTGCGAGAGGCCATGCGCGACATGATGCGCTCGACCTCGATCTCGCCCTTGGTGTCGGGCAGGTCGAACGCGGACAGCGGCACGACCGCCGATTTCGGCACGTCGCGGAACAGCGCGTCGATATCCCTGGCGCCGATCTTGCCGAGCATGGCGGCGCGGTCGGTGGTTGTTAGTGGGTGATATCGCATATCTCTTCTCTTCCATCCATCCCCAGTGTCATGGCCCGCGACTGCGGGCCACCCAGGTGAAATCTGCGACTACCGTCCCAGGAAGGGTTGCGAGCGAAATCTGCAACATCACGCGACGCTACCTGGGTGGCCCGCAGTCGCGGACCATGACAGTCGGGTCATCAAAGCCCCTTCACGAACTCGTCGTATTGCTCGCGCGTCATCAGCTTGGCGACTTCGCCCGCGTCGGAGAGCTTGACCTTGAAGAACCAGCCGTCGCCTTCGGGATCGGCGTTGACCTTCGCGGGATCGTCGGAGAGCGCGGCATTGGACGCGGTCACCTCGCCGCTCACCGGCGCGTAGACCTCGCTCGCGGCCTTGACGCTTTCGACCACCGCCGCCTCGCCGCCGGCGCCGACCTTGCGGCCGTTTTCGGGAAGCTCGACGAAGACGACGTCGCCGAGCTGCTCGGCGGCGTATTTCGTGATGCCGATGGTCGCTTCGGAGCCCTCGACGCGCACCCACTCATGTTCCTTCGTGTACCGGACTTCGCTCATGCTGCTCCCCTGTTCCTAAGATGCGCGCCGATAGCGATGCGCGACGAACGGCATCGGTGCCACGCGCGCCGGCATCGGCTTGCCGCGCACGATAAGATCGATCTCGGTCCCGTCGGCCGCGAACGCGCTCTCGACATAGCCCATCGCCACCGGCCCATTCAGGCTCGGCCCGAAGCCGCCCGAGGTGATCTCGCCGATCACGCGGCCGGACTTGTCGGCGATCGGCGTGTGCTCGCGCGCGGGCGCCTTGCCAAGCGGCAGGATGCCGACGCGCTTCTTGGCCGGCGCGGCATCGAGAAACTTGCCCGCGCCCGGAAAATCGCGATCGGTGCGGCGGCGCTTGGCGACGGACCACATCAGGTTCGCCTCGGCGGGGTTCACGCTCTCGTCGATGTCGTGGCCGTAGAGGCAGAGCCCCGCCTCCAGGCGCAGCGAGTCGCGCGCGCCCAGTCCGATCGGCAGCACCTCGCTCTCAGCCAGCAGCGCGCGCGCCACGCGCTCACCGTCCTTGCCCTCGAGCGAGATCTCGAACCCGTCCTCGCCGGTATAGCCCGAGCGGCTGACGATGGCAGGCGCGCCCGCGATGTCCGCGCGCACGACCTTCATGAAGGTGAGCTTGTCGATGCCGGGTGAAAGCCGCTCCAGCACCGCGCCGGCCATCGGGCCTTGCAGCGCGAGCAGCGCGCGGTCGAACCGCGTCGTCACCTTGGCGGCGCCGTCGAGCCTCTGCGCGATATAGGCGTAGTCGCCGTCCTTCGTCCCCGCATTGACGACGATGTACATGTCCGCCTCGCCCTCGAGCTTGGAGAACATGAAATCGTCCTTGATCGTGCCTTCATCGTTCAGCAGCAATCCGTAGCGCTGCATGCCGGGCTTGAGGCCCACGACGTCGGCGGGCGTCACGCGCTCGAGCGCCTTCGCGGGATCGGCACCCTTGAGGAACGCCTGGCCCATATGCGAGACGTCGAACAGCCCCGCCTTCTCGCGCGCGTGCAGATGCTCTTTGAGGATTCCGGCCGGATACTGCACCGGCATGTCGTAGCCCGCGAACGGCACCATCTTGGCGCCGAGCTCCACATGCAGCGCGTGGAGCGGGGTCTTCAAAAGCGTTTCGGTCGTATCAGCCATGACGGTCCAGACAAGAGTTGCGACGGCGCGAACCGCCGACTTCGCGGAACTCGCGCCCCTCTGTCATGGGACCTGAGAGATTTCCCCCGATTTCTCGGGATTACCCCTTCGGTGGAGGACGCCTGAGAGCGGCCTCGCTTTCCAGAAGTTCATCCCCTTCGCGGTCCTTTTGCCTGAGAGTTTCCGGGGCGGTTGCTCCTTCGGCGCTTGTTTCCAAGTCTCTCCCGCGAGGGATCGATTGTATGGCCGGGCTTGAAGCGCCTCTCGGCGGTCAAACCCGTCGGCGCGCATCATAGGGGGGCGGTTTGGCGAGTCAATTCACTGTAAGATCGCTGGGAATATCAGGGGAAATCGATGTTTCCGATCGACATCAGCGGCTCGATTCGCCTGCGCGACCTCGGCAATCCGGCGTCCTTTGTCACGCGCGTCAGTGAACGCCTGGTGGACATGCTGGACGAGGCAGGTGTGACCGAGGTCTGGCCCGGAGAGGACACAGTGCGCTTCAAGACCGCATCCTTCTGGACCGGTGGCCGCGGAGGCATCCTTGCATACTTCGACGCAGGCACATTGCGGATCGAGACGGAAGATACCTCATTGCGCATCCGCTATCGGCTAAGCACCGTCAGAATGTTATTTGTGATTACCGCCCTATCGATTGTGTTTTTTGGCTTCTTAGCCTTAAGCGATGCCGGCCGCGGCAGCGATTGGCGCGACGCTGTCATGACAGCTGGTTTTGGCTGGCTGTGGGTGTTCGGCTTGAACTACGTTTTCGGCATGATCCGCTTTCCGCTCCGGCTGGAGCGGGAACTCCAGGACGTCGCGAAATAGCGCTACATCCGCTCCGGCACTTCGATGCCGAGGATGTCCAGCACCCTGACCATCGTCGCCAGCGTCACGTCGCACAGGCCGAGCCGCGCGGCGCGCAGATCCGCGTCGTCCTCGGACAGGATGTGGTGCTCGGAATAGAAGCGGCTGAATTTCTGCGCCAGCTCGAAGGCGTATTCGCACAGCACGTTGGGCGCGCGGTTGTCTTCCGCCGCCGCCATCTTCTCGGGCAGCGAAAGAAGCTGCAGCACCAGGGCGCGCTCCTCGGGCGAGCGGATGACGGGCGCGGACGACGCATGCCCCTCTTCCTTCGCGCGCCGCAGGATCGATTGGATGCGCACCGCGGCGTATTGCAGATAGGGCCCGGTCTTGCCCTCGAATCTCGAGAACCGCTCGATGTCGAAGACGTAATCGGTGAGGCGGTAGTTCGACAGGTCGGCGAATTTGAGCGTAGCGATCCCGACCTTCCTGGCGATGTCGGCGCGCTCCTGCGCCGGATAGTCGGCGCCGATGCCGGCTTCGCTCAAGCGCTTGTCGGCTTCCGCCGTCACCATGGCGATGAGGTCGAACAGCTTCATCACCCCGCCGGCGCGCGTCTTGAACGGCTTGCCGTCGGTGCCGTTCATCGTGCCGAAGCCGGAATGCTCGAGCGTAGCCTTGCCCGCGATGCCGGCCTTGCGCGCGGCGCGGAACACCTGCTCGAAATGCAGATGCTGGCGCTGGTCGACGACGTAGAGGATGAGGTCGGGATCCTGCTCCTTCACCCGGTCGACGATGGTGGCGAGGTCCGTCGTGCCATAGAGCACCGCGCCGTCCTTCTTGACGAGGATCAGCGGCGGCATCTCCTTCTTGTCGCCCTCTTCCGCGACGGGGACGATGAGCGCGCCTTCGCTCTCCTGCGCGATGTGCCGGGCTTTCAGGTCCTCGACCATCGGGCCGACCAGCGGATCGACGCTCGCCTCGCCTTTCCACAGATCGAAATGGACGCCGAGGCTGTCATATTCGCGGTCGAGGCCGACCTTCGACACGTCGAAGAAATGCTCCCACAGCGCGCGGTAGCCGGGACGTCCGGCCTGGAGCTCCGCGGTGGCGCGCCTGGCCTCTTCCAGCCGCTCCGGATCGGCCTTGCAGGCGGCCGAGGCCGCGGGATAGATCTCCTCCAGATCGTCCATCGTCACCGGCGATTGCTCCGGGTACGGACCTTTGAAGCTCGCGTCGAAATAGACCGGCGCGATGCCGCGATGCTCGATCTCGCTGATGAGCTGGCCCATCTGCAGGCCCCAATCGCCGAGATGGACGTCGCTCGTCACCGTCCACCCGTTTGCGCGGAACAGCCGCTGCAGGCTGTCGCCCAGGATCGCCGAGCGCAGATGGCCGACATGCATGGGCTTTGCGATATTGGCGCCGCCGAAATCGATGACCACGGCCTTGCCGTTGGGCTCGGCCTTCGGCAACCCGCCGCGCGCACGCTCGGCCAGCGCCGCGTCGGTCAGATCGAGATTGATGAAGCCCGGGCCCGCGATCTCGACCTTGGCGAAGATCGGCTCGGCCCTGAGGCGGTCCACGATCTTCTGTGCCAGCGCGCGCGGATTGGCCTTGGCGATCTTCGCGGCGGCGAGCGCGCCGTTGCACTGGAACTGCGCCAGGTCGGGCCGGTCCGAGGCCTGCACCTGGCCCAGCGCTTCCGGCAACCCCTCGGCCGCGAACGCCCGCCTCGCGAGCGCGCTCAGTTCCGCCGCCAGTCCCGTCATTGCGCGTAGCGGTTCATCTTGGTGTTGTAGTCGAGCTGCTCCTTGGTGAGCTGGAACCCGGCCACGATCGCGTATTCGCCGACCTTGGCGTTGCGCGCGATGTTGATGACGGTCGAGTCGATCTTGTCCTCCAAGCTCGCGGTGACCTGGCCCGGCTCGAAGGTGATGCGCGCGACGAAGAGCTTCTTGGTGAGGATCTTGTCGCCGTGGCGGGTGACCGAGAGGAAGTAGGGCACGTTGTAGGTGCCGCCCTCGCCGCCGGCCGAGCGCTTGGCTTTGAACACGACGCGGATTTCCGAATTCGTGGTGATCCTCTTCTTGTCGAAATCGCACTTCGTCTTCACGTCGGTGATCGCCACGGTATAGAGCTCGCCCGACGGATCCTGCGGCGCGTTCTGGCGGAATACCGTCAAGGTTGAAACGGGCGCGAGCGCGAAGGCGCTGGGGCACAGCCCCTTGTCCTTGTCGGTGGTGCAGCCCGAAAGGCTCAGACCCGCGAGCCCGGCCAGGGCGGCGCAGCGAAAAAACGTCGCGCCCCGCGCGAGCAATCCGCGCCCAGCAATCACCGGATCCGCCATTCTTTTGCCTTTCGCTTGACTTTTCATGAGACGCGGCCGACTGGTCCGACCGGCGCGTCCCGGACTGTATCCAGACAGGCTCCTAATGGAAAGCATCGCAGAGGGAAAGCCTTTATCGCGGCGACTTACATTGCTGTTAGCCAGCCCGCGCGGCTTCTGCGCCGGGGTGGAGCGGGCGATTCGCATCGTCGAGCTCTCGCTCGCCAAATACGGCGCGCCCGTCTATGTGCGCCATGAGATCGTGCACAACCGTTTCGTCGTCGAGCGGCTGGAGCGGCTGGGCGCGGTCTTCGTCGACACGCTGGACGCGGTGCCCGAGGATGCGTGCGTGATCTTCTCGGCGCATGGCGTGCCGAAATCGGTGCCGGCCGAGGCCAAGCGCCGCAAGCTGTTCTATCTCAATGCCACCTGCCCGCTCGTCTCCAAGGTGCATGTCGAGGCCGAGCGTCATCACGGCACCGGACGCCATGTCGTGCTCATCGGCCATGAAGGACATCCCGAGGTCGAAGGCACGCTGGGCCAGTTGCCGCAGGGCGCCATCACACTGATCCAGACGGCCGCCGACGCCGAATGCTTCACGCCCGCCGATCCGGCGAACCTCGCCTTCATCACCCAGACCACGCTCTCGGTCGACGACACGGAAGAGATCGTCGCGGTGCTGCGCCGGCGCTTTCCTTCGATCGCGGGCCCGCATCGCGAGGACATCTGCTACGCCACCACCAACCGCCAGGACGCGATGAAGCGCATCGCGCCGCGCTCGGACCTCGTGCTCGTCATCGGCGCGCCGAACTCGTCCAATTCGGTCCGGCTGGTCGAGGTCGCGCTGAAGGCCGGCGCGCGCGACGCCGCGCTCATCCAGCGCGCCTGCGACATCGACTGGAAGCGGCTCGAGGGTGTTACGACGCTCGGCCTGTCGGCGGGCGCATCCGCGCCGGAGCTGCTCGTCGACGAGGTGATCGCGGCATTGCGCGAGCGTTTCGAATTGACCGTCGAGGAGACGACGGCGGCACGCGAGGACATAGCCTTCAACCTGCCCCGCGCGCTCGCGTCCTAGCCATGGCGGTCTATACCGACGTCTCCTTCGAGGATCTGGAGCAGTTCCTGCAGGCCTACGACGTCGGCCAGCCTTCGAGCTTCAAAGGCATCGCCGAGGGCGTCGAGAACTCGAACTTCCTCCTGCGCAGCGGGCGCGGGGCCTTCATCCTCACCCTCTACGAGAAGCGCGTGCGCGCGGAGGATCTGCCGTTCTTCTTAGGCCTGATGGAGCATCTATCGTCGCGCGGCATCGCTTGTCCGTTGCCGGTGCGGCGCGAGGACGGCGCGCTGTTCGGCACGCTCAACGGACGTCCCGCGGCGCTGCTGACGTTCCTCGACGGCGTCTCGCTGCGCAATCCGGAAACCACCCATTGCGCGGCCGCCGGCAGCGCGCTGGCGGCGTTGCACGAGGCAGGCAGAGGTTTCGCGCTCACGCGCCCCAACGCGCTCGGTGCCGAAGCGTGGCGCGATCTCGCCTCCAAGGTCGAAGGCCACGCCGACGGGGTCGAGAAAGGCCTGCGCGCGCTGATCGAAGGAGCGCTCGAGATCGACTGGCCCGCCGGGCTTCCGTCCGGCATCATCCATGCCGATCTGTTTCCCGACAACGTGCTCCTGATGGGCGACAAGGTGTCGGGCGTGATCGATTTCTATTTCGCCTGCAACGACGCGTTCGCCTACGACCTCGCGGTGATGCTCAACGCCTGGTGCTTCGGCGCGGACGGCGCCTTCGACAAGGCCAGGGCAAAAGCGCTGTTCGGCGCCTATCGCAAGCACCGCGCGCTCAGCGCGGAAGAGATCGCGGCGATGCCGGTGCTGGCGCGCGGGGCTGCGCTGCGCTTCCTGCTGACCCGGCTCTACGACCTGCTGCACCACGACCCCTCCGCGCTGGTGCGACCGAAAGATCCGCGCGACTTCGCGCGCCGTCTGCGCTTTCATCTGAGCGTGGCGAATCCCTCGGAGTATGGCTTGTGATCGACGTCTTCACCGACGGCGCCTGTTCCGGCAATCCCGGACCCGGCGGCTGGGGCGCGATCCTGCGCTCGGGCGCGCATGAGAAGGAGATCTCGGGCGGCGAGCCTCTCACCACCAACAACCGCATGGAGATGACGGCCGCGATCCGCGCGCTGCAGTCGATCAAGAAGCCGGCCAAGGTCACGATCCACACCGACTCCCGCTACCTGATGGACGGCGCGACGCAGTGGATGAAGAAGTGGAAGATGAACGGCTGGAAGACCGCCGACAAGAAGCCGGTCAAGAACGACGACCTCTGGCGCGCGCTGGAGGAGGCGTCCGCGCCGCACGAGGTGAGCTGGCGCTGGGTGAAGGGTCACTCCGACCATGTGGAGAACGAACGCGCGGACGCGCTGGCGCGGGGAGCCATTCCCTGATCCGTCATGGCCGCCCTTGAGGCGGCCATCCAGCAAGCGAGCGTCAGAGCGAGCGCATGTGACTCTGGATGGCCGGGTCAAGCCCGGCCATGACGAATTGGGTACCTGCTCGGCGCGCTGTCTTTTCCCGCCGTGAAACCCGGAATGCCGTCCGAGAATTCCACCCAGTCGTGTTTGCTGCGCTCGAAGACCGAGCGCAGCGGCGCGGGGAAGTGCGGATCGGCAAAGGCGCCGACGGCGATGCCGTAGCGGCCGGGATGGTTGGCGGTCTGCCAATAGACCGTCGAGCCGCAATCGGGACAGAAGTGGAAGCTGAGCTTGCGCCCTTCCACGAAACGCTCATGGACGCGCGAGGGGCCTGAGAGTGAAACCTGCGCCGCCTCATAATAAGCGCCGACGCCGAACGGGGAACCCGTCCGGCGCTGGCACTCGATGCAATTGCATAGCGACACGACCGCGGGCTCGCCCTCGGCGCACGCTTGGAGCGCGCCGCAGCAGCAGCGTGCGGTCCGCGCGCTCAAAGCTGCTTGATCACGTGCTCGGCGCTGGAGACCGAGAACGCGCCGGGCTCCTCGACGTCGAGCACCTTCACGACGCCGTTGTCGACGATCATCGCATAGCGCTTGCTGCGCTGGCCCATGCCGAACTTGCTCGCGTCCATCTCCAGGCCGAGCGCGCGCGTGAAATCGCCGTTGCCGTCGGCCAGCATCACCACCTTGCCGCCCGCGCCCTGGTTGTCGCCCCAGGCGCCCATCACGAAAGCGTCATTGACCGACAGACAGGCGATGGTGTCGACACCCTTGGCGTGGATCGCGGCCGCGTTCTGGATGAAGCCCGGCAGGTGCTTGGCCGAGCAGGTCGGCGTGAACGCGCCGGGCAGCGCGAAAAGGACGACCTTCTTGCCGTCGAAAAGTTCCGACGTCGTGATCGGCTTCGGTCCGCCGTCTTTCATCTGCATCAATGTCGCGGACGGAATCTTGTCACCCACCTTGATCGTCATGTTCGCTCCTTTTTGGGGCACGTTGGCCGGGGCGGGTTGTAGCCCAGCGTTTCGCCTGCGGCAAAGGAATGTTAGGGTCGGGCATGGCGGCGAAAGACCCTACAGCGCGTCCGGCCGAAGGCTTCCTTCTCGGCAAGCTCCTGGTCGCGCTTCCCGGCATGCCCGATCCGCGCTTCGCCAAGAGCGTGATCTACATGTGCACCCACACCGAGAAGGGCGCGATGGGCATCATCGTCAACAAGCCGTTCGACGGCCTGACCTTCCGCGAGGTCGTCGCCAAGCTCGACGTCGAGGTCACGCCCGCCACGCCCGATCCGCCGATCCTGTTCGGCGGCCCCGTGGGCACGGGCCAGGGCTTCGTGCTGCACACGTCCGAATATCCGGGCGGCGAGGCGACGATGCCGGTGACGTCGGAGATTTCGCTCACCGCGACCGTCGACATCCTGCGCGCGATCGCGCAAGGCCGCGGGCCTTTGAAGGCGCTCTTCGCGCTCGGCTATGCCGGCTGGGGGCCGGGCCAGATCGAGGACGAGCTCACCTCCAACGGCTGGATCATGTGCGAGGCCGACCAGCGCATCGTCTTCGGCGGCGATTTCGACGGCAAATGGAAAGCGGCGCTGGCCACCATCGGCGCGGACATCTCGGGACTGTCGTCGGACGCGGGACGGGCGTGATTCCTACCCTCCCCTTGAGGGAGGGTCGACAATTTGCGAAGCGCAGCGGAGCAAATTTCGGGGAGGGGTTGGCGGTCCGCGCAAGTACCCCTCCCCGAAAAATGCTTCGCATTTTTCGACCCTCCCTCAAGGGGAGGGTTTGTCTACACCGCCGTTCCCGTGTCGTAGTGCCGCGCGATGTAGTTGAGCGTGTCGGCGAGCGGCAGCGGGGGCGAGAAATAAAATCCTTGCGCGTACTCGCAGCCGAGATCGCGCAGATGGCGCGCGTGCTCCTCGTTCTCGACGCCCTCGACCACGACCACGCGCTTCAGGTCGTGGGCGAGCGCCACGATGGAGCCGAGCACGACCGCGCTGTCGGATTCGCTGTGCGTACCGCCGTGGCGCGACAGAAAGCTCTGGTCGATCTTGACGGTGTCGAAGGGCAGGTCCTTGAGCCGCGACAGGCTCGACTGCCCGGTGCCGAAATCGTCGATGGACAGCCCGAGCCCGAGCGCGCGGATGCGCTTGAGCGTGGCCTGGACGTTCGACGCGGCGGCGCTTTCGGTGATCTCGAGCTTGAGCGTGCCGGGCGGCAGAGCGCAGGTCTCGAGCAGCCGGCGCAGGAAATTCTCCAGCGCCGGATCGCGCAGCTGCCGGGGCGAGACGTTCACGCTGACGAACAGCGGCGGGGTCAGCGGAAAGAAGCGCTGCCATTGCGCGAGGTCGTGGCCCGCGCGCTCGAGCACGAAATGGCCGAGCGTCGCGATCAGCCCCGTCTCCTCGGAATGGGCGATGAAGTCGGAGGGCGAGACGAGTCCCCGCTCGGGATGCTGCCAGCGCAGCAGCGCCTCGAAGCCCGCGACCGCGCCGTCGGAAAGACGCACGATCGGCTGGTAAAACACTTCGAGCTGGTCGTGCTCGACGGCGCCGCGCAGCTCGGCTTCAAGTGCTACGGAATCCTCCGGCGGGCGCGCGTTCATCGTGCGCGCATAGACACGCGCGCAGCCGCCGCCGTCCTGCTTGGCCTGGGCGAGCGCGAGCTCGGCGTTGCGCACGAGATCGGCCGCGTCGCGCGCGTCGTGCCCGACGGTGACGCCGACGCTCGCCGGCGCGAAGATGCTGCGGCCGTCCTGCGCATAAGCGGCCCCGCAGAGCTTGACGAGCTCGTCGCCCAGGGATTGCGCATCCTCCTGGGCGTGGCGCAACAGCACCGCGAACGCGTCGCCGCCGAAGCGGAACACCTCGGCCGTGCCGCCGAAATGGGTCGAGAGCCGCTCGGCGGCGCGCACCAGCACCGCGTCGGCGCCGGCATCGCCCAGGCTCGCATGGATCGACTTGAAGCGGTCGATGTCGAGCAGCGCCACCATCGTGTCCAGGAAGCCGTCGCCAAGATGGCTCAAGCTCTCGTTCATCGCGGCGCGATTGGGAAGGCCGGTCAGGGGATCGCGCAGCGAATGCGCGGCGGGCGCCTCCATCTCCTTGCGCCCGGTGATGTCGGCGATGAGGCCGAGGCAGCGGCTGGCATGCTTGTCGCCCATCATCGTCGCGCGCAATTCGAACCAGCGGTAGCGCGCGGCCTCGTCGCGCGCGCGGAACTCGATGCGGAACGCCAGCCCCGCCTGCGCGCGGTAGTCGCCGAGCGCCTGCTCGTAGACCGCGCGGTCCTCGGGGTGAATGCGCCGGACCCAGGCCTGATGCGGCATGCGGCCCGTGGTCTCGTTCAGGCCCAGGAGCGACGCGGCCTCCGACGACAGCAGCACCTCGTCGCCGTCGAATTCGAGATCGAAGATGCCCTGATGCGACGCGCCGATCGCCTGGAGCTCCTTGGGCGAGCCCATGCGCGGCATGGGCAGCACCGCGATCCCCTCGCCCGCCGCCACGGCGAGCGCGAGGAGGACGGCGCCCGCGGCCGCGAAGCCGCCCGCGATGTCGGGGGCCGCGGTCGTGCTGCCGAGGACGCCCAGCGACGTCATCGCCGCCGCCAGCGTCACCAGCGCGAAGACGGCGGCGCTGGGCGCCAGAACGCGCGCGGGCTGCGAGCCGTAACGGCCGCGATGGACGAGATAGGCGGTGATCGCGGCGGTGCCGAGCACGACCAGCACATAGATGACGAGCGTCGCGGCCGGCGCGCCGACATAGGCGAGTGCTGCGACGAGGCAGAGCGCGATCGTTCCCCAGCGCAGCCAGCGCACGGCCCAGGGCCATGCGGCGCCGATCGGCACGATCGTGTCGGCGAGCCGCGCCCCGGCCGCGAGCGCGAGGCCTGCGAACAGCGCGGTGAGGCCGTAAGGCCCGCCGACATGGGTCGCCAGGCTCGCGTCGAACATTCCGGTGCCCGCGAGCCGCGCGAGAAGGACGAAGAGCAGCGTCGCCGCCGCCCACACCGGCGGCTTGTGCCCCGTCATCACCGCGAGCCCGCCGGTGATCGCGGCAGCGGCGAAGATCAGTCCCGCGACCGCGGCGATGAAGATGGCGAGCTGGCGGTTGTGGGAAGCGAGCGCGGGCTCTGTCCAGGCGAGCAGCGAGGGCGGGCTCGGCGCGTTCGCGATCTCGATCGCAAGACTGATCGAGCCGCCTGGCGGCACCATCACGCGATAGGCGTGTCCGCCATAGGCTTTCGCCGGCTCGGCGATGGCGCCGGGATCGGTGCTCGCCAGGCTGATGACCGCAGGCCGCGTCGAATGCGGCAGCACCTCGAACGCCATCTCGGAGGACTGCCCCGCCTCGAGGATGCGCGTCGCGGCGCGTGCCGAGCTGTTCGTCACGGTGAGCGAATACCAGCTCGCGGATTTCGGCTGGACGCTCGCCGGCATCTTGTAGGGCCCGAGCGCGTCCTGCAGCTCGATCACCACATCGGGCTGACCGAGATCGACGGTGTGGGAATCTTTCGGTGCGGGCGGCGGCGGCGCGGCGGCCGCGAGCGTGCCCACGAACGCGGCAACGAGCGCAACGGCAAAGAGAGATCGTTTCATCACGCCCGGTTGATCCAAGGTATCGAGAGAAAGGCGGCTAACCTACAGGCGGGTCGTCCGCCAGCAAAGCGAACAAGGCGTGATCGCGCCACTCACCGTTAATCTGGAGATAGCCGCGCGCCAGGCCCTCCTGGCGGAACCCCGCCTTGAGCAGAAGGTTCTGCGACGGCGCGTTGGACGGCAGGCACGCCGCCTCGATCCGGTGCAGACCCAAGGTCGAGAAGATGAACGGCACCAGCGCCCGCACCGCGTCGAACATATAGCCCTGACGCGCGAAGCGCTCGCCGATCCAATAGCCGAGCGCGCAGCATTGCGTGACGCCGCGGCGCACGTTGGAGAGCGTGCAACCGCCCATCAGCGTGTCGTCGTCCTTGCGGAAGACGAAGAACGCATAGGCCGTGTCGGCCCGCGTCTCCTTCTGATAGCGCTTGATGCGGCGGCGGAACGCGCTCTTGGTGAGTTCGTCGCTCGCCCACACCGGCTCCCAGGGCGCAAGGAACGCGCGGCTCTCGCTGCGCACCTTCGCCCAGCCCGTATAGTCGCCGATCCGCGGATAGCGCAGATAGACGCCGCTGCCTCTGATCGTCGGCTGCTGGCCCCCGGGAAAGGTGAGGCCGCGCATGAAAGCCATCGGTCCGGTGTTCATTCGGCGGCGCGCATCGAAACCGTTCCGCCGAAGCGGCCCGCGAAGACATCGTAGTTCTCAAGCTGCCCCACGGGCCCGAGCGAGACCATCGTCGGACGCTCCGACGCCATGAGCCTCTCGCCGACGCGGCGTATCGCGGCCGCGTCGACCTCATCGAGCCTGGCGAGCTGCTCGGCGGTGGAGAGCACGCGGCCGTGACTGAACATCTGGCCCGCGATCTGCTCGGCGCGGCCGGCCGGGCGCTCCAGGCCCATGAGCAGGCTCGATCTGAGCTGGGCTTTGGCGCGCGCGATCTCGGCCTCGGTGGGACTTGCCGCAAGTGCCGCCATCTCGCCCGCGACCACGGGCGCGATCTGGCCCGCCTCGGCCTCGCCGGTGCCGGTGTAGATCGCGACGACGCCGCTGTCGTCGGCGGCCTGCGTGAAGGCGGTGATCGTGTAGCAGAGGCCGCGTTTCTCGCGCACCTCCTGGAAAAGCCGCGAGGACATGCCGCCGCCGAGCGCGGTGACGTAGACCTGCAGCGCATAGATCTCGGGATCGGTCTGGCTGAGACCGGGGAACGCGAAGGCCATGTGGGCCTGCTCGAGATCGTCGCTCTCGCGCCGCTCGCCGCCCATCCAGCGCGCGGGCAACGGCTCGGCGGTGCGGCCCGGACGCAGGCAGGAGAGCTTGTCCTCAGCCAGCCGCATCATCTCCTCATGCGTCACGGCGCCGGAGGAAACGAGCACCATGCTGCCGGCCAGATAGTTCGCGCCCATATAGGTGCGCAGATCGGCCTGGCTGAACGCCGAGACGGTCGCGTCCTCGCCCAGGATCGGCCAGCCCATCGGCTGGCCGGGATAGATCGTCGCCTGAAGGTGATCGAAGATGATGTCGTCGGGCGTGTCGCGCGCCTGGCCGATCTCCTGCAGCACCACCTGGCGCTCGCGCTCGAGCTCGGCCTGATCGAATGTCGGCCGGGTGAGGATGTCGGAGAGGATGTCGAGCGCGAGCGGCACGTCGGCTTTCAGCGCGCGCGCATGGAACGCGGTCTGCTCGCGGCTGGTATAGGCGTTCAGGAATCCGCCGACGGCTTCGATCTCCTCGGCGATGTCGCGCGCCGAGCGGCGCTCGGTGCCCTTGAACGCCATGTGCTCGAGCATATGGCTGACGCCCATGATGGGCCTGGTCTCGTTGCGCGAGCCGCAATTGACCCACAGGCCGAGAGCCGCGCTTTCGAGCTGCTTCATCGGATCGGTGACAATGGTCAAGCCATTGGAAAGACGGGAGATTTCGACGTTCATGCGGCGGGCACTCTAGCCGCGATGTATGAGCGAACCAAGCCCAAATCGGGGCCCAGGACATCGAATTTTTCCGGCGCCTCCATGAGCCCGCTAAGCCTCGGGGGGAGCGCGGGAATTTGCCCGGTAGCCCTACGGACCACGTCCGGAAACTTGGCCGGATGGGCGGTCGACAGGACCACCACGGGCCCCCGGGACCGGACCTGTTCGGCGGCGGCCACGCCGACCGCGGTGTGGGGGTCGATCAGCCTGCCCGTCCCGGCATGGACGCGGGCGATGGTTTCGAGCGTCCGCGCGTCGTCGACGGCGTGGGCGCCGTAACGGCCAGCGAGATCGGCGCGGATGGGCGCGGGAAGCGCGATCCGCGTCCCGCCCATCGCCTCGCGCACATAAGCCGCGTCGCGGCCGCTCGCCTCGAACAGGGCGCGCTCGAAATTGCTCGCGACCTGGATGTCCATCGAGGGACTGAGCGTGCGGCGCGCGGGACCCGCTTCATAGATGCCGTCGTTGAGGGCGCGCGCCATGATGTCGTTGGCGTTCGTCGCGACGACGAGGCGCTCGATGCTCAAGCCCATGCGCATCGCCGCCTCGCCGGCGAAGACGTCGCCGAAATTTCCCGTCGGCACGACGAAGGTCGCGGGCGTCCCGAGCGTGGCCGTCGCGGTGAAGTAGTAGACGCTCTGCGCCGCGATGCGCGCGAAGTTGATCGAGTTGACGGCGGTGAGGCCCACCTTGCCCGCGAACGCCGCATCGGCGAACAACGCCTTCACCAGCGCCTGCGCATCGTCGAACGAGCCTTCGAGCGCGATGTTGTGGATATTGGCGTGGGGCGCGGTAGTCATCTGGCGGCGCTGCACCTCGGTGATGCGTCCCAAAGGATGCATCACGAAGACTTCGATGTTGGGAAGGCCGCCGAGCGCGGCGATCGCAGCCGACCCCGTGTCACCCGAGGTTGCGGCGAGAACCGTCGCGCGTCCGCCGCGCTCCGCCAGCGCGCGCGCGAACAGCCGCCCCAGCACCTGCATCGCGATATCCTTGAACGCCAGAGTGGGGCCGTGGAACAGCTCCAACAGGAAGCGGCCGGGCGCGATCTCGACGAGCGGGGCGATGCGCGGGTCGTCGAAGCCCGCGTAAGCGGCGGCGACGTCCGCCTTCAGCGCATCGTCCGGGAAATCGCCGCCGGCGAAACCTTTCAAGATCCGGAGCGCAACATCGTCATAAGCGGCGGCGCCCACATCGACTTGCGGCCACGCAATGGGCAAGTAAAGACCGCCGTCGGGCGCGAGTCCCGACAGAAGCGCGTCCGTGAAGCCGCATTCGGGCGCCTGCCCTCGCGTGCTCAGATACCTCATCGCCAGACCAGCCGTTTGCGCGAGACATGATAGGCGAGATAGACGCCGAGCAGCACCGCCGCCAGCGCGAACCAGGTGATCGCGTATTGCAGATGCTCGTTGCGGAACGCGACGACCGTCTGCCCGCCCTTCGGCCAGCCGCCTGGATTGGGCGTCGCATCCGCCTCGATGACGACGGGCGCCGCGAGCGCGATGCGATCGGCCTTCGCGATCGCCGCCACGTCGCGCGCGTACCAGATGCGGTGCGCGAGATCGGGCGTGGGCGTGAACGCTCCTGCCGCATCGGGCGTGCGCCAGATGCCGACGATGCGCACGTCACCGTCGAGCCGGCCTGCGCGGCGCGTCGCGGGATCGAGCTTCTCCTTCGGCACGATGCCGCGGTCGACGAGGAAGGTCCGTCCATCCTTCACCGTGAACGGCACGATCACGTGATAGACGGGCGCACCGGTCTCGTCGGTGGCGAAGGCATAGGCTTCCTTCGAATTGTCGAAGCGGCCGTCGAGAGCGACACGGCGGTATTCGCCGACATGGGCGCCCGGCGCGATGGGCGCTGCGTGCATGTTGCGGTCGACCTGCGCTATCAGCGCCAGCTTCCATTGCAGCCGATCGAGCTGCCACACGCCCAATCCCACGAGGACGGCGAACAGCGCGGCCGCGGCAGCCGTGAACGCGGGCAGCGGACGGAACGAAAGCATCGCCTATTCCAACCGCCCCTCGCCCGCGTTGTGCCGGTACTGCAGCACCAGCAGCAGCGCCTTGGCGAGCCTGAGGAGGACGAGCGACAGGACGATGACGAGCGGGACCCAGAGCGCGACGTGCACCCAATAGGGCGGTTGGTATTTCACTTCCACGATCAGCGCCGACACGGTGACGATCGCGCCCACGATCAGGATGACGAACACCGCCGGACCGTCACCCGCGTCGAAGGGGCCATAGTCCAGGCCGCAGGCACTGCACCGCGGCGCGACTTTCAGGTATCCGTCGAACAGCGCTCCCTGCCCGCAACGCGGACAACGCCCGAGCAGGGCCGCGCGCGCGACGCTCAACCGACGACGGCCGAGGCGCCCCAGACATAGATCCAGGTGAACAGGAACAGCCACACCACGTCGACGAAGTGCCAGTACCAGGCGGCCGCCTCGAAGCCGAAATGGCGCTCGGGCGTGAACTGGCCGGCCATCGCGCGGAACAGGCACACGATCAGGAAGATCGTGCCCACGATCACGTGGAAGCCGTGGAAGCCCGTCGCCATGAAGAAGGTCGAGCCGTAGATCGCATCGAGATTGCCGGGGGCTGCGAGGCTCACATGCGCCGGATCGGAGAGGTGCGCCAGCGCGAGCCCGTTGAAGCCGAAGGTGAACGGCGCGTGGCTGTACTCCCAGGCCTGGATGCAGGTGAAGGAGAGACCGAGACACACGGTGAGCAACAGGCCCTGCACCGCGCCCTTGCGGTCGCCGTGGAGGATCGCGTGATGCGCCCAGGTCACTGTCGTGGCCGAGGTAAGCAGGATCAGCGTGTTGAGCACCGGGAAATGCCAGGGGTCGAGCGTCACCACGCCCACCGGCGGCCACTGGCCGATGGAGACGTCGTGCGGGAAGAACGCCGAATTGAAATAGGCCCAGAACCAGGCGACGAAGAACATCACCTCCGAGGCGATGAACAGCACCATGCCGAAGCGCAGGCCGAGCTTGACCACCGGCTTGTGGTCGCCGCGCACGACGGATTCCTGGATGACGTCGCGCCACCAGCCGACGAAGGTGAAGGCGAGCAGCAGCGCGCCCGCGGCGAAGATCCACGGCTGGCCGTTCACCGGCAGGCCGAAGAAGCCGGTGTAATCCTTGTTCATCCAGAACACGGCGCCGACCAGCATCGTGAACGCGGCGATGGAACCGACGATCGGCCACGGGCTCGGATCGACCAGGTGATAGTCGTGGTGGACTTCGCTATGCGCCTCAGCCATGGACCTCAAGCCCCTTTTGTCCGCCGCCCGTCAGTGGAGCCATTGCTCGCCCCACTTCACGATCGACATCATGAAAACCAAAACCACGAGCCCCGCGAGGATGAGCCCAAGCGCCAGGTTGCGCTTGCGCCTCTCGCGGCCAAAGCCCGCATCGTCCTCGCCCGTATCGTCATCCATCGCCTCATATCCAATGCGCCGCGATCCGCTCGACGATGAGGGCCGCGAACAGGGCGAAGAGATAGAGGAGCGAGATCCCGAACAGCCGCTTGGCGGCCGGCTCGTGCGCCTCGTCGGTCTCGCGCAGCACCGCAACGCTCTGCGAGAGGAACGCGCCGCCGAGCAGCGCGGCACAGGCGAGATAGAGCGGGCCCGCGAAGCCCAAGAAGGACGGCGCGAGGCCTGCGGGCACGAGCAGCAGCGTATAGGCGAAGATGTTCCAGCGCGTCACGCGCTTGCCGCTCACGACGGGAAGCATCGGCACGCCCGCGCGCGCGTAGTCGCCGGAGCGGAACAGCGCCAGGGCCCAGAAATGCGGCGGCGTCCACAGGAAGATGATCGCGACCAGCACCAGGGGGGGAAGCGCAAGCGAGCCCGTCACCGCGGCCCAGCCGATCGCCGGCGGCAGCGCGCCCGACAACCCGCCGATCACGATGTTCTGCGGCGTCCGCCGCTTGAGCCAGAGCGTGTAGACGCCGACATAGAAGAAGATCGTGAAGGCGAGCAGCGCCGCCGCCGCGAAGTTCACGAACAGTCCCATCATCGCGACCGACGCTATCGCCAGCGTGTAGCCGAAGCCGAGCACGTCGCCGCGCGCGATCTTTCCCATCGGGATCGGCCGGCCCGCAGTGCGCGACATCAGCGCGTCGATGTCGCTGTCATAGGCCATGTTGAGCGCGCCCGACGCCCCCGCGCCGACCGCGATGCAGAGCAGCGCCGTGAACGCCACGAGCGGATGGACATGGCCGGGCGCGACGACGATCCCAGCCAGCCCCGTGAACACGACGAGCGACATCACGCGCGGCTTGAGCAGCGCGAAGAAGTCGCCGACCGTGGCGACGGGACGGGCTTGGAATGTATCGATCGACGCCATCTATGACCTTCAGGTGATCTTGGGCAGATCGTTATAGGTGTGGAACGGCGGCGGCGAGGACAGGGTCCATTCCAGCGTCGTCGCCCCGATGCCCCAGGGATTGTCCGCGGCATGGCGCTTCCTCAGGAACGCCTCGGCCATCGTCGCGAGGAACACCAGCACGCCGAAGCCCGCGATGAACGCGCCGATCGACGAGACGAAGTTCCAGCCGGCGAACGCGTCGGGATAGTCCGCATAGCGGCGCGGCATGCCCTGAAGCCCGAGGAAGTGCATCGGGAAGAATGCGAGGTTCACGCCGACGAAGGTGATCCAGAAATGCAGCTTGCCCAGGGTCTCGTTGTACAGATAGCCGGTGATCTTCGGGAACCAGAAATACCAGCCCGCGAAGATCGTGAACACGGCGCCGAGCGACAGCACGTAGTGGAAGTGCGCCACCACGTAATAGGTGTCCTGCAGCGAGACGTCGACGCCGGCATTGGCCAGCACCACGCCGGTCACGCCGCCGACGGTGAACAGGAAGATGAAGCCGATCGCCCACAGCATCGGCGTCTTGAACTCGATCGAGCCGCCCCACATCGTCGCGATCCACGAGAACACCTTGATGCCCGTGGGCACCGCGATGACCATCGTGGCGACGACGAAATAGGCCTTGGTGTCGACGCTGAGCCCCACCGTGTACATGTGGTGCGCCCAGACGAGGAACCCGATGAAGCCGATCGAGACCATGGCGTAGGCCATGCCGAGATAGCCGAACACCGGGCGCTTGGAGAACGTCGCCACGATGTGGCTGATCATGCCGAAACCCGGCAGGATGAGGATGTAGACCTCCGGGTGGCCGAAGAACCAGAACAGATGCTGGTAGAGGATCGGGTCGCCGCCGCCGGCCGCGTTGAAGAACGCCGTGCCGAAATGGCGGTCGGCGAGCAGCATGGTGATCGCGCCCGCGAGCACCGGCAGCGAGAGCAGCAGCAGGAACGCCGTCACCAGGATCGACCACACGAACAGCGGCATCTTGTGCAAGGTCATGCCCGGCGCGCGCATGTTCAGGATCGTGGTGATGAAGTTGATCGCGCCCAGGATCGAGGACGCGCCCGCGATGTGCAGCGAGAAGATCGCCAGGTCCATCGCCGGTCCCGGCGAGCCCGTCGTCGACAGCGGCGCGTAAAGCGTCCAGCCGCCGCCCACGCCCGTGCCCCCGGAATCGCCCTCGACGAACATCGACATGAGCAGGAGCAGGAAGGAGAACGGCAAGAGCCAGAACGAGATGTTGTTCATGCGCGGGAACGCCATGTCGGGCGCGCCGATCATCAGCGGCACCAGCCAGTTGCCGAAGCCACCGATCATCGCCGGCATGATCATGAAGAACACCATGATCAGGCCGTGGCCGGTGACGAACACGTTGAAGGTATGCGCCTCCTTGAATATCTGCATGCCGGGATACATCAGCTCGGCGCGCATCATCATCGACAGGAAACCGCCGATCAGGCCGGCGCAGATCGCGAAGATAAGGTACATCGTGCCGATGTCCTTATGGTTCGTCGAATAGACGTAGCGCCGCCAGCCATGGGGATGATCGTCGTGGGCGTGGGCAATGTCGGTCATGTCGCGCGTCCTTATTTCGCCGCCAGGCGGATGTTGCCGTCGATAGCGGCGTATTTCTTCTTGGCCGAGGCGAGCCACGCCGCGTAGTCGGCGTCGTTCACGATCCTGACCTCGATCGGCATCGCGTCATGTGCCATGCCGCAGAGCTCGGAGCACTGGCCGTAGAACGTGCCGGTGCGCAGCGCCTTGAACCAGGTGCGGTTGATGCGGCCCGGCACCGCGTCCATCTTCACGCCCATCTCGGGCAGCGCCCAGGAATGGATGACGTCGGCGCCGGCGGTGTCGACCTCGATGACCTTGTTCACCGGCAGGACGATGATGTTGTCGGTGCCGAGCATGCGCGGCTCGTGCGCCTTGGCGGCGTCGGCATCGCTCAGCATGCGCGATTCGAAGGTGAAGCCCGCGCCCGCATACTCATAGCCCCAATACCATTGATGGCCGATCGCCTTGATCGTCACGTCGGGCTTGGGGATGTCCGCCTCGAGATAGAGCAGGCGGAAGGAGGGGATCGCGATGAGCACCAGGATGATGACCGGGACGCCGGTCCAGATGATTTCGAGCAGCGTGTTGTGATGGACGTGGCTCGGCGTCGGATTGGCGCGCTTGTTGTAGCGCAGCGCGATCCACACCAGGAGCGCCAGCACGAACAGGCTGATCGCGGTGATGATCCACAGCAGCGTCGTATGGAAGCTCTCGATCTGCTGCATCACCGGAGAGGCCGGGGCCTGGAAGGTCGTGCCCCAGTCCTTGGGCAGAGCCAGCGCGCCGGTCGCCCATAGCGCCGCCGTCGCGACCAAGCCTGCGCCGATGCCGGTTCTTCTCAAGGACATGAGGCGACCTCGCAAATATAATGGAGCGCGCGGCCGCAAAGGCCGCCGCCCAGGGATTCTCTGCCCGATTTAGAGGCGGCGGGGTGGCAAAGTCATTGCGACCAGATGGCACGGGGCCTGGAAATCCCTATATCTATACCAAATCACCATGGCCGCCTTGAGGCGGCCACCCAGCCAGCGAGCGTCCATGGCCGGGTTTAACCCGGCCATCAGCGAGCGAAACGACTCACGCGCCCGCAGACGCGGGCGCGCTGGGTGGCCGGGTCAGGCCCGGCCATGGTGACGTTGGTATAAGGTTGAAACAAAACGCCACCGGGAGAACCTCCGTGAGCCAGCCAAACGACCTTTTCTTCTCCCGCACCGGCATGGACCGGGCCAAAGTCCAGGCCACGGTGGAGGACGCGCTCAAGGGCGCCGACGACGGCGAGCTGTTCCTGGAATACCGCCAGAGCGAATCGTTCTCCTTCGACGACGGAAGGCTCAAGGCCGCCACTTTCGACACCACCCAGGGCTTCGGCCTGCGCGCGGTGTCGGGCGAGGCCACCGGCTATGCCCATGCCTCGGACCTCTCCGAGGAGGCCATCAAGCGCGCCGCCGAGACCGTCCGCGCCGTCGCCAGAGGCCATTCGGGCGTCCTGGCGCTCTCGCCCGCGCGCACCAACAAGCACCTCTATTCGGATATCGATCCGCTGGGCAGCGCGGCGTTCGAGACCAAGGTGAGGCTGCTGGAGGAGATGAATGCCTACGCCCGCTCCAGGGACCAGCGCGTCAAGCAGGTGTCCTGCTCGCTGACCGGCGAGTGGCAGAACGTCGAGATCCTGCGCCCCGACGGCGAGACCTATCGCGACGTCCGCCCGCTGGTGCGTATCGGCGTCTCGGTCGTGGTCGAGGAGAACGGCCGCCAGGAATCGGGGAGCTATGGCGGCGGCGGCCGCGGCACCTATGAAACCTATCTCGCCGACGGCTATTGGCACGACGCCGTCGACGAGGCGCTGCGCCAGGCGCTGGTCAATCTCTCCTCCATTCCCGCCCCCGCGGGCGAGATGACCGTCGTGCTCGGGCCCGGCTGGCCCGGCGTGCTGCTGCACGAGGCGGTAGGCCACGGGCTCGAGGGCGATTTCAACCGCAAGAAAACGAGCGCGTTCGCGGGCCTGATGGGCGAACGCGTCGCGGCGCCTGGCGTGACCGTCGTCGACGACGGCACGATCGGCGGGCGGCGCGGCTCGCTCACCATCGACGACGAAGGCACGCCCTCCTCGCGCACGGTCCTGATCGAGGACGGCATCCTCAAGGGCTTCATGCAGGACCGCCAGAACGCGCGCCTCATGGGCGTGGCGCCCACGGGCAACGGGCGGCGGCAGTCCTATGCGAACTCCGTCATGCCGCGCATGACCAACACCTACATGCTGGGCGGCGACAAGGATCCGGGCGAGATCCTGGCCAGCGTGGACAAGGGCATCTACGCGACCAATTTCGGCGGCGGCCAGGTCGACATCACCAGCGGCAAGTTCGTCTTCTCCTGCACCGAGGCCTATCTGATCGAGAACGGCAGGATCGGTCCCGCCATCAAGGGCGCGACCTTGATCGGCAACGGCGCGGACGCGCTGATGCGCGTGACCATGATCGGCAACGACATGAAGCTCGATACCGGCATCGGAGTCTGCGGCAAGAACGGCCAGTCCGTCCCCGTCGGCGTCGGTCAGCCGACCCTGCGCCTGGACGGTCTGACCGTGGGCGGCACGGCGGCGTGACGCCTATCTTCAAGATCGTTCACGCCGCCGAATGGACACGGGTGGGTGATGCCTATGCAGGCTCCGAGAAAGACCGCGCCGACGGCTTCCTGCATTTCTCGACGGCCGCGCAACTCATGGGCACGCTGACGCGCTACTATGCGGACGCGGACGATCTATTGCTTGTCGCTGTCGACGGAGCCGCGCTCGGAGCCGCGCTCAAATACGAGCCGTCACGCGACGGCGCGTTGTTTCCGCATCTTCATGGAACGCTGCCGCGCGAAGCGGTGAGATGGGTGAAGCCCATCTCGCGCGACGCGCGGGGAGCGTTCGTGCTGCCCGACGGCGTCACGGCTTGAGGACGTAGACCGCGCCGTCGCCGCCCGCGCCGCCGAGCGTCGTGGTGCCGTAGAGCATCTTGCCGCGCTTGAGCGGTGCCGCGGACGGGCTCTGTCCATCGCCGGCGCCGAAGCTGTGCAGCACGGTTTCGCTCCAGGTGCCGCCGCCGGCGGGAGGCGTGATCTGGAACAGAGCGCCCTTCGCGTTCGCGCCGCCGCCATTCGCGGTGCCGTAGATCGTGCCGGTCTTGTCGATCGTCACCGCGCAGATCGATGCCGCGTTGGGATCGTTCGCCTGGTCGCCGAAATTGTAGAGCACCTTCTCGCTCGTGCCGTTCAGCGAATAGACCGCGCCGATGCCGTTCTTGCCCCAGGTCGCGCAGCCGTAGAGCGTGCCGTCGAGGCCGCGAACAAGTCCCGTGAACGGCCCGACCGCGTCGCCGAGCGCGCCGAAATCGTGCAGCACGGTCTCGCTCCACGCGGTCTGGTGCTTCCTGGGCGGCGTGAGCTGGAACGCGGTTCCGTCGCTCAGCGTGCCGCCGAGCTCGGTGGTGCCGGTGAGAACGCCTTGCTTGTCGACGGCGAGACGCCCGAGACCCGGGAACTGACCGTCATCGGTTCCGCCGAAGACATGCAGCAGCGCGTATTCGCTCGCATCGCCGCTCGGGCTGATGCTGAACACGGTGCCGTACATCGGATTCTGCTGCGCCTGCTGGCCGTCCTGGGGCTGCTGGCCCATCGTCGTGCCGTAGATGAGGCCGTCCTTGCCGAACACCAGCCCGGCGCTCGGATAGAAGCCGTCGCCGCCGGTGGGATTGAACGCGTGCAGCGTCGTGAGCGTCCAGGTCGCGCCGTTCGGATCGAGGCGCCACACCGTGCCGCTGGAGAACGAGCCGCCGAACTTGGTCGTACCGTACAACTCGCCCGACGGCCCGATGAGCACGCCGCCCTGCACGCCGCCCGTGAGGTTGGCCAGGGTTTCCACGGTCCAGGTCTTGCCGGTCTTGGTCAGGCGGAAGACCGTGCCGCCCCCCTGCGAGCCGCCCTCGAACGTCGTGCCGTAGAGGCGGCCGGCGCCGTCCGCCACCAGCTCGCTCGGCTGTTGTCCGTCGCTGACGCCGGCAAAATCGTGGAGCACCTTGTAGCTGCCGGCCGAGGCGGCAGATGTCATGAGAGCAAGCGCCAGGCTCCCCAAGCCCGCGCGGAGAAGATGCTTACGCTGTACGCCCAAGAACATGAAAACTCCAATACTTTCTTGTGGTTAGCGGTTCGATTACCGCGCTCCAGCGACCTAAAGCAAATGCAACCCGCCCGCAACGTTTCCTGGCAACGTTTCATTGATGCGCAGAGCGGATGCGCATAGGCTATGCGCATGGCAAAAGGCTTCTCCGATCCCCCACGCCGCTTCGCCCACGAAGAGCCGCGCAAGCACAACGGCCATATCGGCCCGGGTCCCAAGCCCGGACCGAAGCGCGCCGTGAACGTCTCCATAGACGCGGAGATTTTGAAAGTGGCGAAGGAAATGAAGATCAATCTCTCGCAAACCTTCGAAGACACCTTGCGCAAGCGCACCGAGGACGAGCGTGTGCGCCGCTGGCGTGAAGAGAATAAGGAAGCGATCGAATCCTATAACGCCTATATCGAGCGCAACGGCGTTTTCGGTGAGGAATTTTTGGACCTAGATGAGCCGTCAGTTTGACGTCTACCCCAACCCTTCAAGAACCGGACGAGAAGACCGTCCGTTCGTGATCGTCGTTCAACATCCTTTTTTCGATGACATGCCTACCCGCGTCGTCGCGCCGCTTGTCGTGACCAGGGCGATCCGCCCCAGGCTGCGCCTCAATCCCGCGGTAATCGTCGAGAAAAGAGACCTCTATTTCTCGCCTACCGAGATGTTCACGATCTCACTCAAATACCTGCGAAATCCCATCGCAAATCTCGAAGCCGATCGCGACCGCATCGTTGCCGCCATCGACTTGCTGCTCACCGGCATTTGAAGGAGACGCATATGATCGTCCTCGCAGGCAATCCGCACGATTTGGGCGATGGGTTCGTCGTCAACCGCATCCTGCCGCAGCCGGGACGCCGCACGATCGGCCCGTTCGTCTTCCTGGACTATTTCGGGCCGGCGGAGTTCGCGCCCGGCAAGGGCATCGACGTCCGCCCGCACCCGCACATCGGTCTTGCGACCGTGACCTATCTCTTCGAGGGCTCGCAGGTGCATCGCGACAGCCTGGGGTCCGTGCAGACCATCGAGCCCGGCGACGTGAACTGGATGACCGCCGGACGCGGCATCGTCCATTCCGAGCGCACGGGCGCGGAGGTGCGCGCCAAAGGCCACCGCATGCACGGCATCCAGAGCTGGGTCGGCCTGCCCCAGGCCGATGAAGAGACCGCGCCGTCGTTCCAGAACGTGCCGGTCCGCGACCTGCCTTCGCTCGCGCGCGAGGGAGTCGAGCTTCGTCTCGTCGCCGGCCGCGCCTTCGGGCTTTCGGCGCCCGTCAAGACGTTCTCGCCGATCTTCTATGCGGACGCGAAGCTCTCGGGCGGCGCCAGGCTTCGCATGACCGACGAACACGAGGAGCGCGCCGTGCTGGTCGTCGAGGGCAGCGTCGAGGTCGGCGGCGCGCGGCACGGAAGCGGCGCGATGATCCTGCTCGACAGGAACGAGCACGCGGTGCTGTCGGCTGAGCGGCCTGCGCGCGCGATGCTGCTCGGCGGCGCGCCGCTGGATGGGCCGCGTCACGTCTGGTGGAATTTCGTCGCGAGCTCGCGCGAGCGCCTCGAGAAGGCCAAGGAGGACTGGGCTGCGATGCGCTTCGGCGCCATCCCCGGCGACGACAAGGAGTTCATCCCGCTGCCGCCCGAGCGCCCCTCACCTGTGCCGCAGTTTCAATGAGACAATGACCAGCGACAATGCGCAGGAAATGCCGTTCGCCGCGATCAGCGGAGCGTCGCGCAGGATGATCCCGTAGACGAACCAGAGGAACGTCCCCAATGCCAGGACGGCGATCCAGCCCATCGACACATCCGCGGTGGACCGTGTCGTCCACGCCTTATGGACCTGCGGCACGAGGGCGAACGTCGTGCAGAACGCCGCGGTGAACCCGATGAAGGCCGTGATCGTCATCGCTCGTCATCCATGCCTTAGTTTTAGTCCCAGAATGATGCCCGAGAGCACGAAAGTCACGGCATTCGACGCGATCAACGGAATGTCGCCCAGCATCAGCCCATAGACGAGCCACAAGAGAATGCCCGTCACATAGGTGACGAACATGCCCAGCGAAATGTCGCTGGTCGAGCGCGTGCGCCAGGTGCGGATCACCTGCGGCAGGAAGGCGATGGTGGTGAGCACCGCGGCGACCATCCCCGTGAGCATGACAAGCGACATCGTTCCCCTCTTTTTTGACGCGGCACACAGCCACGCCTAGCATGTTTCCAGGAAAATCGGAGAGCGAAGATGAAATACAAGCAGCTGGGCAGCACAGGCATGTTCGTGTCGGAGATCTGCCTCGGGACGATGACGTTCGGCGGCGCCGGCTACTTCAAGATCGTCGGCGAGCTCGACCAGAAGAGCGCGACCGGCATCGTCGCGCGCGCGCTCGAGGCAGGCGTGAACTTCATCGACACCGCCGACGTCTATTCTTTCGGGGTGTCGGAGCAGATCACGGGCCAGGCGCTCAAGGACATCGGCGTCAAGCGCTCCGACGTCGTCATCGCGACCAAATGCTACGGCCGCATGGGACCGGGGCCGAACGACATCGGCGCCTCGCGCGGCCATATCATGGACTCGGTGTCGCGCAGCCTGGAGCGGCTTCAGACCGACCACATCGACCTCTACCAGATCCACGCCACCGACAGCGTGACACCGGTCGAGGAGACGATGCGCGCGCTCGACGACCTCGTCCGGCAGGGCATGGTGCGCTATGCGGGCGTCTCCAACTGGCAGGCGTGGAAGATCATGAAGGCGCAGGGGGCTGCGCACCACCGCGGCTGGGCCCGGTTCGAGACGCTGCAGGCCTACTACTCCATCGCCGGCCGCGACCTGGAGCGCGAGATCGTGCCGCTGCTCGACGACCAGAAGATGGGCCTGATGGTTTGGAGCCCGCTCGCCGGCGGCCTGCTCTCGGGCAAGTTCGGCCCGGGCAGCAACGGGCCCGAGGGCGCGCGCCGCGCCGCCTTCGACTTCCCGCCGGTCGACAAGGACCGCGCCTGGAAATGCGTCGACGCGATGCGCGAGATCGCGGGCGCGCATGGCGTCTCGGTCGCGCGCGTGGCGCTCGCTTACGTCCTCGCCAAGCCGTTCGTGATGTCGGTCATCATCGGCGCCAAGACGATGGAGCAGCTCGACGACAATCTGGATGCCGTGACGCTGGCGCTCTCCGCCGACGAGATGGACAAGCTCGACGGGGCCAGCGCGCTGCCGGGCGAATATCCCGGCTGGATGCTCGCCCGCCAGGGCGCCGAGCGCGTGCCGAAGCCGAAATGATGCTATGATCCCATTCCACAATGGCTGGAGGGGAAAAACATGGACGGCATCTATACGGTCATCCGCATCATATTGAACGTCATGGGCGTGCTGATGTTCCTGTCGGGCGTGCTTTGGGCGCTGCAGGGCGCGGGCATCGTCATGTGGCCGGCGAACAGCTTCATGCTCAAGGACCCGCACTGGATCTTCAACGGCATCCTGATGGCGAATTTCGGATTGCTGCAGATCTACGTCGCGCGCTCGCGGTAGCAGACACCTTCCCACTTCGTCATGGCCGGGCTTGTCCCGGCCATCCATACACTCGCTGCAACACCAGGGAGTATGGATGGCCGCCACAAGGACGGCCATGACGGTTGGAAAGTAGCGCGCAGTTACCCCCGCAGGAACTTCACGAACACCAGCTCCGGGTCGCCGGGGTCGAGGTTCAGGATCGTGCCGCTCGGCGTGTAGCCGCGCCGCGCGAGCAGCGCGCGCATCGCCGCGTTCGACTCGTTGGTCGAGGTGAACAGGCGGTCGGCGCGGCGCGCGCGCTCGATCGTCTCCAGGATCGCGTCGCCCACGCCCTTGCGGCGCTCGGCTTCGGCGACGAAGACGAGCTCGACGAAATCGCGCGCGAAGAAATTCGTCGTCAGCACGCCGTAGCCCGCCACGCCGCCCGCGCGCTCGACGACCCAGCAATGCCGCGCGGCGATGGCCGCGTCGATGAGCTCGCGGCGATGCAGATTGTCCGCGACGCCCGGATCGCACTCGGCGATCGCGCGCCGGTCGCGCGTCGCGGCCAATCTCACCTGCATGTCGCGCCTGGTCATGGACAACAGACTAGCCATCCGGGCCTTTACAAATGTTGCCAGTCAGAAAACGCGTTTGCGCGCGATTGGATCAATTCCCCTTAACCACGATATCGTCATGGATCGATCAGGGAGCGCGTGTCAGGATCGCGCGCGGCGGCAGATTCCCGGGGAGCGCGACATGGGCATTCGTCTCAATTTCATCAACCAGTCCAACGACGCGAACAACTCGCAGATCGTGATCTTCCAGCAAGACCCCGCGAGCGACACCGGCTCTCCCGCCGTCCCATGGAAGGTCATCCCGAACTGCGCGCCCGGCGACAGTCATTCTTTCACTTTTCCCAAAGCACTGGGGCCGACGATCTGGATCGGCGCAGCTCCGCAAGCCACCGAGGGAAGGCCGCCGCCGCCTGCGATCGTATCGTCGATCAACACCCAGCTTTCGCTGCTCAACGTTACCAGCGCCGACATCATAATGACGGGCGGTGGCCCCGGCCGGAGCCCAACCCCGTTCCAGTTTAACCTGGCCAACGTGGTGACGGCCTAGAGGAAGTTGTATTCCTTGAACAGCGGGGCCATGTCGCCCTTCCACTCCCCATGGAAACGCCGCAGCAGCTCCTCGGCGCGCGTGTAGCCGCGATCCACGAGCTCGCGCAGCGGGTGGAGGAAGCCGTCCTCGGTCATGCCGGCCGAGTCCTGCGCCGCGCGGCGGATGAGGCCGGCCGACGAGATGTCCAGCATGCGCTTGGCGAGCGCGCCGACATTGGTGTTGCGGAACGGCGTGCTGAAGCCCTGCACCGGCACGGCGCTGCGCATGGCCTGGCGCTCCTCCGCGCTCCAGTCCTTGACGAGATCCCACGCCGCGTCGAGCGCGGACTGGTCGTAGTAGATGCCCACCCAGAGCGCGGGCAATCCGCAGATGCGCCGCCAGCTTCCGCCGTCGGCGCCGCGCATCTCGAGGAACTTCTTGAGCCGCACCTCGGGGAAGATCGTCGTCAGATGATCGGCCCAATCGGCCATCGTCGGCTCGATGTCCTTCACCTCGGGAATCTTGCGCGCGAGGAAGTCACGGAAGCTCTTGCCCGCGACGTCGATGTATTTGCCGTCGCGGTAGACGAAGTACATCGGCACGTCGAGCGCGTAGTCGACATAGCGCTCGAACGACATGCCGTCCTCGAACACCCAGGGCAGCATCCCGGCGCGGTCGTTGTCGACGTCGGTCCAGACCTGGCTGCGGTAGGAGAGGAAGCCGCTCGGCTTGCCCTCGCGGAACGGCGAATTGGCGAACAAGGCGGTCGCGACCGGCTGCAGCGCCAGCCCAACGCGGAATTTCTTGACCATGTCGGCTTCCGACGAGAAGTCGAGGTTCACCTGCACCGTGCAGGTGCGGAACATCATCTCGTGGCCGTAGCCGCCGACCATCGGCATGTAGCGGCGCATGATCTTGTAGCGGCCCTTGGGCATCTGGTGGGTCTCGTCCATCGCCCAGTTGGGCGCGAAGCCCAGCCCGATCACGCCCGCGCCGATGTCGCCCGCGACCGCGCGCACCTGCTCGAGATGGGTGTTCACCTCGGCGCAGGTCTCGTGCACGGATTTCAGCGGCGCCCCGGACAGCTCGAACTGGCCGCCGGGCTCAAGGCTCAGCGATGCGGCGTCCTGGGCAAGGCCGATGATGTTCTCGCCTTCATTGACGTCCTGCCAGCCGAAGCGGCGCATGCCCTCGAGCAGGACGCGGATACCCGGCTTTCCCTCATAGGCAAGCGGCTTGCGGGTGCGCAGGTCGTAGACGAATTTCTCGTGCTCGGTGCCGATGCGCCACTGCTCCTTCGGCTTGGAGCCGTCGGAGAGATGGCGCACCAGATCGTCGCGCGAGTTTATCGGCCCGCCGGCGGATTGCGGTATCGACATTGCGAAGCGCCTCTCCTTGGAGCTGGCGGACGGCCCCCTCCCGGGGTGAATTTTGAACCGCCTGTTCAGCCGTCGGTTATGTAATGCCCGCGCCCGGTTCCGGCAAGGACGCGACTTTGTGATCGTGGGAAGGTCACCCCCGATGGCGTTCGATCCGGCTTATGCTATAATTTGTACAGTACAATCGAAGGAGACCGATATGCAGTTTTTGCGGACCGGCGCCGTCCTCGCGGCGCTCACGGGCACCCTGATGCTGGGGGGGACGAGTGCCTGCCTGGCGGATTCGCCCGCGAAGATCGATCAGAGCAAGGCGGCCCTCACCGCCGATTATCCGGGCGACGCTCAGCTCCAGGGCGAACAAGGCGACGTGCTTCTCGACGTCGAGGTCGCGCCCAACGGACGTCCGGCGCGCATCCGCCTCGACAAGTCGAGCGGCTATCCGGACCTGGACAACGCCGCCCTGCAAACGGCCGCGAACTTCCGCTATGTGCCGGCGGTCTCCGGTGGCGATACCGAGACGACCTGGAAAAAGATCGTTATCCGCTACCAGCTGCCGCAAACCGGCAAGTCTCAGTGACGGTTTAGGCAACGCGAAGGTGGCATGAGATGCGGCGGCTTGCGTTCGCGCTCCTACTGATGCTCGGCGGGATATCGCCCGGCCTCGCCGACACCATGGCGAAGATCGACCATGCCTATCCCTCGCCGCCGCCGGTCTATCCGGACGCGGCCCAGGACAGGGGCGAGCAGGGCGACGTGCTCGTCGAAGTCCAGGTGGGCGCGAACGGCAGGCCGCGCAAGATCAGGCTGAAGCAGTCCAGCGGCTTCGACGACCTCGACAGCGCGGCGATCGAATCGGCGGCCAATTGGCGCTACATCCCCGCCATCGTCGACGGCGACACGTCCACGAGCTGGATGACGGTCAGGATCCACTACGGGCCGCCGCCGCTGCCCGCTCCCCCGCCTCCGGCACCCGCGCACAAATAGCTACCCACGCTCTCCCACGAGCGCCTGCCAGATCGCGAGCGCCGCAAGCGCGGCCGTGTCGGCGCGCAGGATGCGCTCGCCCAGCGTGACGGGCACGACCTGGCGAAGCGCGCGCAGCCGGTCGCGCTCCACGGGATCGAAGCCGCCCTCCGGCCCGGTGAAGATCGCCCAGGGTCCCGGGGCGGCATCGCGCAGCGCCGTCGCGATGGCGGGCGCGTCGCCGACTTCGTCGCAGAACAGGATCTTGCGCTCCTCGGGCCACCCGCCGAGCAGGCGCTCGAGCTCGACCAGCTCGCGCGTCTCGGGCACGTCGGTGCGGCCGGATTGCTCGGCCGCCTCTATCGCATTGGCGCGCATGCGCTCGTGATTGACCCGCCGCGCGATGGTGCGACGGGTGAGCACCGGCTGCAGCACCCGCGCGCCGAGCTCGGTCGCCTTCTGCACGACATAATCGGCCGGCGTCTTCTTGATCGGCGCGAAGACGAGCCAGACGTCCGGCACGGCGCGCTGGGCAGCCGAGAGCGCCTCGCATTCGAGCACGCAGGCGCGCTTCTTCACCTCGACGATCCGCGCCCGCCATTCCCCGTCGCGCCCGTTGAACAGCGAGAGCCCGTCGCCCGCCTTCGCGCGCATCACGTTGACGAGATAATGCGCCTGCCCCTCATCCGCCTCGACGCGCAGGCCCGTGCCCAGCGACGCTTCGACATAGAGGCGCACGCCTCCACCGGGTTCCGTTAGCTCCTCGCCCATGACACACTTGATCCCGCATGAGCGCCGAACCGCAAGCCCTAAAGCCCGCCGACGCCGTGACCCATGACTGGGTCGCGCGGTTGCCGGCGCGCGTCCAGCCCTATCTGCGGCTCATGCGGCTCGACCGGCCGATCGGGACGTGGCTGCTGTTCTGGCCCTGCGCGCTGGGACTGCTGCTCGGCGCGACCGAGGGCGACAGGCCGTTCGAGGGCTTGCGCGACCTGTGGCTCCTTGTGCTCTTCGGCATCGGCAGCGTGGTGATGCGCGGCGCGGGCTGCACCTATAACGACATCGTCGACCGCGACATCGACGTCAAGGTCGCACGCACACGCGGACGGCCGATCCCCTCCGGCGCGGTGAGCGTGCGCGACGCGTGGCTGTTCCTGGGCGCGCAATGCCTCATCGGCCTGCTGGTCCTGGTGCAGCTCAATCTCTTCGCCATCGAGCTCGGCCTGGCGTCGCTCGTCCTGGTCGCGGCCTATCCCTTCATGAAGCGCATCACGTGGTGGCCGCAGGCGTGGCTGGGCCTGACCTTCAATTGGGGGGCGCTGCTGGGCTTCGCGGCCGGGACCGGGATGATCGATGCCGCCGACGCGATGCTCTATGCGGGGCTGTTCTTCTGGACGCTCGGCTACGACACGATCTACGCCCACCAGGACAAGGACGACGACGCGCTGATCGGCGTGAAGTCGACCGCGCTGCTGCTGGGCGAGCGGTCGCGGAACTGGATCCTGGGCTTCTACGCGGCCGCCTTCACGCTCGTGCTCGCCGCCGGTTTCACCGAGCATGCGGGCTGGCCGTTCGTGGTGCTGATGCTGGCCGCGGGCGCGCATATGCTCTGGCAGGTCCACGCGCTCGACATCGACAGCCCGGAGCGCTGCCTCAAGCTCTTCCGCGCCAACCGCGACACCGGCGCGCTCATGGCGCTCGCGTTCTTCGCGGCCGGCTTCTTGAGCTAGTCGTAGCCGAACGCCTCGTAGAACAGCCATTCGCGCTCGCGCACGCGCTGCCGCAACGCCGGCGCGACGTTGCCGGGGATGAGGCCTTCGATCTTGCGGCTGACGTTCTTCGCCGGAAGCGCCGCCATGAACGCGTCTTCCGCCGGCAGCGGAGCGCGAAAGCGCAGGCGATCCGCATGGCGCGCGAGGAAGGCGAACAGGTCGCGGCCGAGAGCTTCGATGCGCACATGCTCGCGCCAGATCCGCCGCCCGAACAGCGCGCGGATCGCGTCCCTCTCCTTGAACTTGTCGCGGCTCATCTTCTTGAGCGCGTTCGGCACGCTGATGTAAAGCAGGCGGAACGACAGCAGCCCGATGGTCTCGCACGGCGCGCAATCGACATAGCTGCGCTTGAGGGCAGCGGCGTTGCGCGGATCGAGCACGAATTCCAGCCAGCGCTCGAAGGCGGCGAGGCTCGGCGCGTAGAGGCTCTCGTGCCCGCTCCTGCATAGCCTGCCGTAGAGATTGCCTTCCTTCTCCATGGTGGCGAAATTGAACAGCGAGATGTAGAGCGACAAAGGCTCGCGCGCCGAGATGAAGGCGAGCTTGGAGCGGTCATAGCCCTCGCGCGGCCCGCCATGGGCGCTGCGGTCGACGAATTCCTCGTCGAGGATGTCCCTGAGCACCGCCTTGATCGTCGACGAGCCGGTCTTCTGGAGGTCGGCATAGGCGACGTTCTCGAATTCCTGCACGGCAAGCTCCCCCAGCTACGCCCGCAATATCGCTGTTCCCCTGGAAAAACGCGAGCTATCATGGCGCCATGAACGTCGAGCGCTTCGATCCGACGACCTGCTTCACGCCCGAGGAGATGGCGGCGGTGCGCGCGCGCTCGGACGTCACGGGACTGCTCTGCGTCGCCCATGGCTGGATCGTGATCGGCTGCGCGATGGCGCTCTATGCGCTGTGGCCCAATCCGCTGACGTTCCTGGCCGCGGTCGTCATCATCGGCAGCCGCCAGCTCGGCCTCGCCATCCTGATGCACGATGCGGCGCATGGCGTCTTGATGCGCACGCATTGGCTAAACGAATGGGTGAGCCAGTGGTTCTGCGCCTATCCCGTCGGCGCCGACACGATCTCCTACCGCCACTATCACCTGAAGCACCACCGCTCGACGCAGCAGCCGGACGATCCCGATCTCGGACTGTCTGCGCCGTTCCCGATCACGCGCGCGAGCTATCGCCGCAAGTTCATCCGCGACATCACCGGCCAGACCGGCTTCAAGCAGCGCAAGTTCCAGTTCCAGCGCGCCTGGGGCGAGAAGGGCCTGACCTTCGCGCAGCACGTCTCGAGCTTCTGGAACAAGCTCGGCGGTGTGTTGACCACGAATTTCATCCTGCTCGCGATCCTCACCGCGCTCGGCAAGCCGCACTACTACCTGATGTTCTGGCTGCTCCCGAACATGACCTGGCAGATGGTCATCACGCGCATCCGCAACATCGCCGAGCATGCCGTGGTGCCCGACAACAACGACGTGTTCCGCAACGCGCGCACGACCTATGCCTCATGGTGGGTGCGCGCGCTGATCGCGCCCTATTGGGTCAACTATCACGTCGACCATCACCTGCTGTTCTACGTGCCCTGCTACAACCTGCCCCGGCTGCACGGCATGCTGCTGGCCAAGGGTTTCGGCGAGCGCCTGGAGATCCGCGCGAACTACCGCGACGTTCTCACCCAGGCGATGTCGAAGCCGGAGCCGGCGCCTCAGCCGGCTTGACGCGTGCGCCGCCGCGCAGGAACGACGCGACCAGCAGCAGCGCCATCAATCCCAGAAGCGTGCGGAACAGGAACACGAAATGGGTGAAGAGCGCGCTGTGGGGATTGTTGGTGAGCGCGCCGATATGCCAGTCATAGACCTCCGGCGCGTCGAGCAGCACCGCGCCCGCGATCTGGTCGAGGGTGAAGAGCTCGACGTCGCTCATGCCGATCCCGGCATTGGTCCTGGACTGGAACATCTGCCCGTCGGGCACCGCGCGCGCGAAGCTGAGCGAGACGCCCGCGAAAGCGAGCACCAGGAACACCATGCCCGCGAACAGGATGATGCGCCCGGCGGCGATCTGGTACCGCGACGACTGCTCCTCTTCCCGCAGCGCGCTCAGCACGGACTCGCGCGACTCGTCGGAGAGGCCGGCGCGGTCAGCGAGGTGACGCGCCAGGCGCTTCTCGTCGACATGGCCGCCGTCGCGCATCGCGGGCAGCATCAGGATCAGGCCCGCCGCGAGCACGGTGAGCGCGTTCGCCAGCAGCACCAGCGCGAAGAACACCCAATAGCCCGACGAGTTCACGCCCGCGCCGAACTGGCCCGGCAGCACGCGCGCCAGCCACGGATGCTCGCTCGTCATCGAGGTGACGAGCATCAGGAACATCACCGTGTTGACCGCGACAAAGACGAGGAGAAGCTGTATCCCCGTGAAACGCCTGGACATGCCCCACCCCACCGCTTCTTTGCGGCCAGTATAGGACGGATTATGGCCGGATTGCATCCCGGGCCGAGATGAGCGCATGGAGCCCAAATCCTTCATCCTCGAAAACACCGCACTCACGGCACCACCGCTGGTGCCGGAGATCAGGCTGCATCTCGCCACCGAGGTCGTGCCCCTGTGGCGCAAGACCGAGGAGGAGCTCGAGGCCGAGGGTGTGCCGCCGCCCTATTGGGCCTTCGCCTGGGCGGGCGGCCAGGCGCTGGCGCGCTACGTGCTCGACCATCCCGATATCGTGCGCGGTAAAAACGTGCTCGATTTCGGCTCCGGCTCCGGACTGGTGGCCATCGCGGCGAAGCAAGCAGGCGCCGCGCGCGTGCTCGCCGCCGACATCGACGCCTTCGCCGCGGCGGCGATCGAACTCAACGCGCAGGCGAACGATGTCGCGATCGACGTCACGCGCGACGACGTGATCGGCCGCGCGGGCGCCTGGCAGAGCGTTCTCGTCGGCGACATGTGCTACGAGCGTCCGCTTGCCGAGCGTCTGATTGCCTGGCTCAAAGCGTTGGGCGCGCCCGTGCTTCTCGGCGATCCCGGCCGCTCCTATTTCCCGAAATCCGGCATCGAGAAGCTCGCGACCTTCCGCGTCCAGACCACGCGCGAGCTGGAGGACCGGGAAATCCGCGAGACCGGCGTCTACAGGTTGTGCTAGCCTGGCGGCGCTTTCCATCATGAGGGTGCGATGCGCGGCGGATATCGAAGCTGGATGAGAGGGGCCGGCGCGCTCGCGGCCTGTGCCGCTCTGACGTTCGCAAGCGGCGCATCCGCCTACACCATGAAAACGCTCTACAGCTTCTGTTCGCAAGACCGTTGCGCCGACGGTATCGCGCCCAACGCGCTGACGATGGATCAAGCGGGGAATCTCTACGGCTCCGCCTCCGAGGGCGGAGAGCGCGGGGGCAAAGGTGTGATCTTCGAGCTGATCCCCAATGCCGACAAAAGCGCGTGGACCTATGAGGTCCTGTACCGGTTCTGCAAGGGCTGCATATTCCGCCCCGGGGGCAAGCTCGTGCTCGACACCGCCGGCAATCTCTACGGCGCGACGCAGTGGGGTGGTCGCACGCAAGGCGCCGTCTTCGAACTGTCGCCGAATGCCGGGCGCACGAGTTGGACTCTCACGCAGCTGCATTCCTTCAAATTCTGCAGAAGATCCGGATGCGTGAACAATGGATATGAGAGCCAGGTAAACGCGTTGGCCTATGCGGGCTCGGCCACGGGCGCTCTTTATGACGGGACGTCGCCGCTTTATGGGACGACCGCTCTCGGCGGCAACAGCCAGGCCGGCTTCGTGTTCCAGCTCACGCCGAAGGACGGCCGGTTCCACTATCGCGACATATACGATTTCTGCCCGGCGCCCGGCTGCGATGGCGGCGGCGTATCCTATGCGCCCGTTTACGTCGATCCTCGCGGAAACCTGTTCGTCACCACGGTCGCCTACGGCGCGGGCAATGGCGGCGGCATCATCGAGCTTGCGCCTGGCCCGCATGGCACGTTCACCGCGACCACGCGTCATTCGTTCTGCACGCCGTTCGATTGCCCTGACGGAAAATATCCCACGGCGGATCCGATCCCCGATGCGCAGGGCAACCTCTACGGCACCACGGTGCTGGGCGGCTTCAACAACCAGGGCGTCGTCTACGAGCTCGCGCCCGACGGCGCGCAGTCGCAGTACACCATGCTGTACAGCTTCTGCCCGAACGACGTCTGCGATGACGGCCGCTGGCCCAGCGACGGTCGGCTTGCGGCGGATTCCGCGGGCAATCTTTTCGGCACGACGCGATGGGGCGGCATTCATCACAACGACCCCGTCGCCTCCGGCGGCGGGACCGTGTTCGAGTTCAACGGCACGCACCAGACGCTCTATAACTTCTGCGCCGCGACGGACTGCAGCGACGGCCAGGAACCGACCGGCGGCCTCGTGATGGGTGCGCAGGGCAATCTCTTCGGCACGACCCATTCCGGCGGCCGGAGGAACGCAAGGAAGGCGCCCGACGGAGCGGGCACGATCTTCGAACTGTCGCCATGAGGACGGCCGGCACGATCGATGTCGCGGACGCATGGCCCGTGATCCCGATCAGCGGCACCACGCGCGAGCGTGAAGACCGGGAAATCCGCGAGACCAGCGTCTATCGGCTGACAAGATTTCAGGGCGAAGAAGCCCTATAGTACAAGCGCGGATCTGCGGTGTTCTGGAAGGGATCGGACATGAATTCGTCGGCAATTCGAGCGGCACTACTCCTCGCCGCGCTGGTGTTTTCGGCGGCGGGCTTCGCGCCGGGCGAAGCTTCGGCCTACACGCTGAAGACGCTCTATTCGTTCTGTCCGGCGGGCGGGAGGTGCAAGGACGGCAACGGTCCCGGACCGCTGGTGTCCGACGCGTCCGGCAATCTGTTCGGCACGGCCGTTCAAGGCGGCAAGTACGGCGTCAGCGGGGTGGTGTTCGAGCTGGTCCCCAACGCCGACAAGAGCGCATGGACCTATGTGGTGCTCCACTTGTTCTGCCCCGCGCGCGGCTGTCCGGACGGGAAGAACCCGGTCGGCAAATTGGTCGTCGACACGCAAGGCAATCTGTACGGGGTGACGACCGCTGGCGGATCCGGTCACGGCACGGCGTTCAAGCTGAGTCCGGGGTCGCCGTGGCAGCTCACGACCATTCACAGCTTCTGCGGGCGCGCCGGTTGTGCCGATGGCGGGTTGCCGGATGCGGGCCTGACTTATGTCGGGGCGGCGTCCGGAGCGCTCTATGACGGCACCTCGCCGCTCTACGGCACGACGCTGCAGGGCGGCAACAGCAGGGGGCAAGGCACGATCTTCAAGCTGATCCCCAAACAGGGAAGATTTGTCGAGCGCGTCATCTACAAATTCTGCTCGCTGGCGAACTGTGCGGACGGATATCTTCCGACCGCGTCGTTGCTCGCCGATACGAGCGGCAATCTCTACGGCACGACGACCGCGGGCGGCACGGCCAACCGCGGAACCGTGTTCGAGCTAAGCCGGACTGCGAAGAAGCAGTGGAGCCAGACCGTGCTCTACAGTTTCTGCCTCCAGAACAACTGCACCGACGGCGCGGTCCCTGAGGCCGAATTGCTGATGGACTCGTCGGGCAACCTGTTCAGCACCACGGGGGCCGGCGGCTCCGGCACGAATTGTCCCAGTGATGAGGGCTGTGGCACAGCCTTCAAGATCGTGCCGAACGGCGCGGCCTCGACAGAGAGCGTGCTCTACAATTTCTGTTCCGCGAGCGACTGCGCCGACGGGAGCGAACCTTTTGCCGCCGGCTTGGTCGTGGACGGGTCCGGCAATCTGTTCAGCACCACGGTCCAGGGCGGCGGGAACGACGGCGACTTCGTCCGCGGCGGCGGCACGATCTATCAGCTGAACGGCACCACCGAGCAGGTGCTCTATGCGTTCTGCGCGCAGAGCGGATGCACCGACGGCTCGGGTCCGATTGGCAGCCTGATCCGTGACAGCTCCGGCAATCTCTTCGGCGTCACCTCTGAGGGCGGCAGCGGCAAGGGCGCGAACGGCGGCGCGGGAACCGTGTTCGAATTGAGCCCCTGAGTGCGGACGCGCGCCATTCCTCTTGCGATGCTCGCAGCCGCGCTGTGCGCGGCCGCATCGCCGGCTGGCGCGAAGCTGCATACGCTCTATTTCTTCTGCGCACAGAGCGGATGTGCCGACGGTCGGGAGCCCTCGGCCGGCGTCGAGAAGCTCGCGACCTTCCGCGTCCACACCACGCGCGAGCTCGAAGACCGCGACATCCGCGAGACGTCCGTATACAAGCTAGGCTGACAACGCGGAGCTTTTCCAAATATTCTGGAATCTCCAAACGAAAGGCCGCGATCATGCGCTCCTCCATCATCGCCCTCGCCGTCCTGCTTCTCGCCGCGACATCATCCTACGCGGAGGGATCGCTCACCCCGATCAAAACGTTTTGTTCGGAGGCGAATTGCACGGACGGTTCGTACGGGAACTACGGGAACTTGACGCAGGATGCGTCGGGCGTCCTGTACGGTGTGACGTTCAACGGCGGCACCACCGATAACGGCGTCGTGTTCTCGCTTGCACCCGACGCGGGCAAGACCGACTGGACCTATTCGGTACTCTACAATTTCTGCTCGCGCGCGCATTGCCGCGACGGCGAGATCCCCGTGGGCACGCTGGTGCTGGGCCCGGACGGCAGCCTCTACGGCGTCACGGAATTCGGCGGCGACGGGGAAGGCGTGATCTTCGAGCTCACGCCGAACGCGAAGCACACCAAATGGAAGGAAACGGTGCTCCATCGTTTCTGCAAGCGGACGAACTGCAAGGACGGCAACTCCCCGCGCGCCGGGCTGACCTATCTCGGCGCGGCATCGGGCGTTCCCTACGACGGCGTGTCGCCGCTTTACGGCACGACCTATCAAGGCGGCAAAAGCGGCGAAGGCGCCGTTTACGAGCTGTCGTTCGCGGACGGCGTCGCTTCCTACAACTTGATCTACGATTTCTGCAGGCGCGAGAACTGCCTCGATGGCGAGGGGCCGGTGTCGCCGGTCGTGGAGGACGCGAGCGGGAACCTGTACGGCAACACGTCAACCGGAGGCACCTCAAGAAACAACGGCCTGGTGTTCAAGCTTACGCCTCAAGGCGACGGCACATGGCACGAGAAAGTGCTTCACGATTTCTGCGGCGAGGCCAATTGCACCGACGGCGCGAGCCCGCAATCGGGGATGATCGTGGACGGCTCGGGCAACCTGTTCGGCACGACGGTGGCCGGTGGAACGCCGGGCAAAGGCATCCTCTTCAAGCTCCAGCCCAACAGCCACTACACGGTGCAGTACGAATTCTGCAGCCAGGCGGATTGCGCCGACGGCAACGGTCCGCGGGGCACCTTGCTGCTAGGCGCGGACGGCGCTCTGACGGGCATCGCGGCAGGCGGCGGCAAGGGCGGCGGCGTCATCTACCGCTTCCACCATGACCGCTATTCCGTGCTGCACGAATTCTGTACCGCGGAAGATTGTTCGGAGGGCAATGCGCCGTTGGATGGCGTGATCTCCGACAGTTCCGGCAATCTCTATGGCATGACGGGAGCGGGCGGCGCGAACGAGAAAGGCACCGTCTACGAACTCGTCCCCTGACAAGCGCCATGGCGCTCGGCCTTGACGAAAGGGGCGTGCGCGGCTTATATGAACAAAAAGGGAACGTAACCATGCCCGCGGACGGCTATCTCGACTACATCGAACTGCCTGGCGCCGATATCCCGGCGACCAAGAGGTTCTACGGCTCGGTCTTCGGCTGGAGCTTCACCGATTACGGTCCGGACTATGCAGCCTTCGACAGCGCCGGGCGCCAGGGCGGCTTCAACGCCGAGCGCAAGGTCGTGGCGCAGGGCGGGCCGCTCATCGTGCTCTATGCCGCCGACCTGGACGGGATGGAGGCCAAGGTGCGCGCGGCCGGCGCGGAGATCCTCTCGCGCGAGAGCTTCGAGGGCGGCCGCCGCTTCCACTTCCGCGACCCGAGCGGCAACGAGATCGCGGTGTGGACGAAGGCGGGCTGACCCGCGAGGTCCGCACAAAACTGTGATTGATCAAGGGATTGCCGTTGGTCTTTCGACGCTAGCCAGTTGGCGATGCCGTCAGGTCATGCAATGGTTGCCCCGCAGAATCCCCGGATCAACGGGGAAAGAGGGGGAATCCATGGCCGGTATTCCGGAAGATCCAGTCGCCGAACAGCACGACCTCAAGCGCGCGCTCGGCCCGGTGCATCTGATCGCGCTGGGCATCGGCGCCATCATCGGCGCGGGCATCTTCGTGCTGACCGGCCACGCGGCGGCGAGCTATGCCGGACCCGGCGTGGTGATCTCCTTCGCCATCGCCGGCACCGGCTGCCTCTTCGCAGGGCTCTGCTACGCCGAATACGCCGCGATGATCCCCGTCGCCGGCAGCGCCTACACCTACACCTACGCAACGATGGGCCGGCTCTGGGCCTGGATCATCGGCTGGAACCTGGTGCTCGAATATCTCGCCGCCGGATCGACGGTGGCGGTCGGCTGGTCGGGCTATTTCAGCGACCTGATGGCCAAGCAGTTCGGCATGCCGATCCCCGCGCAGTTCGACGGCGCGCCGTTCAAGCTCGAGGGCTTTCATCACCTCGTGGCGACGGGGGCCTATTTCAACCTTCCCGCCGTGGCCCTGGTGGCGCTGGTCACCTTCGTGCTGATCGTCGGCGTGAACATGAGTGCGAACTTCAACAACCTGATGGTCGGCATCAAGCTCGCCATCGTGATGGTCGTCATCTTCGTGGGCTTCAACCACATCGTCCCGGCCAACCACGTGCCCTTCATTCCGGACAACACCGGCACGTTCGGCCAGTTCGGCTGGACCGGCGTGTTCCGCGCCACGGGCGTGATCTTCTTCGCTTACATCGGCTTCGATGCGGTCAGCGTCGCCGCGCAAGAGGCGAAAAATCCGCAACGCGACATCCCGCTCGGCATCCTGGGGTCGCTGGCGATCTGCACCGTGCTTTACATGCTGATGTCGTGGGTGGTGACCGGCATCGCGCCGTACCAGTCGCTCAACGTCGCCCATCCGGTCAGCCAGGCGGTCGACGCCATTGCCGACACGCGCTGGCTGACGCCTTACGTCAATGCCGGCGCGGTGGTTGGCCTGGCCTCGGTGGTGCTGGTGCTGCTGCTCGGCCAGTCGCGCATCTTCTACGCGATGTCGAAGGACGGGATGATCTCCAAGATATTCAGCGACATCCATCCGCGCTTCAAGACGCCGTGGCGCGGCTCGCTGATCACCGGCGCGTTCTGCGCGCTGGGCGCGGGCGTGCTTCCGCTCGACATCCTGGGCGAGCTCGTCTCCATCGGCACATTGCTTGCCTTCGTGATCGTCTGCGCCGGCGTGATGGTGCTGCGCGTGCGCCGGCCCAACGTCAAGCGTCCGTTCCGCGCGCCGCTCGTCTGGTTCGTGGGGCCGGCCGGCATCTTCATGTGCCTCTTCATGATGGCGTTCCTGCCGCTCGACACTTGGCTGCGGCTCGCGGGCTGGACGGTGATCGGCCTGATCATCTACGCCCTCTATAGCGTGCGCCACGCCAAGCCGCCGCGCTTCAAGCTCGAGGATGCGCCGTAAGGATGACGACGATCTCCGAACAGCCCGACCCTGTCGTGGCTGAGGATCACGCGCTCAAGCGCACGCTTGGGCCCGTGCATCTGACGATGCTGGGTATCGGCGCCATCATCGGCGCCGGCATCTTCGTCTATACCGGACAGGTCGCGGGCGCCTATGCGGGGCCGGCGGTGCTGATCTCCTTCGTCATCGCGGCGCTGGGCTGCCTGTTCGCAGGGCTGTGCTATGCCGAGTTCGCCTCGATGATCCCGGTGTCGGGCAGCGCCTATACCTATGCCTATGCCACGATGGGCCGCTTCATGGCGTGGTTCATCGGCTGGAACCTGGTGCTCGAATACCTCGTCTCGTCCTCGGCGGTGGCGGTGGGCTGGTCGGGCTATTTCACCGAGCTGATGCAGATCCTGCACATCAACTTCCCCACCTCCCTCACCGGCGCGCCGCTCTGCGTGGTGGGCGATCCGCCGCCCTGCCCCACGCCCTGGGCTGCGACCGGTACGGGCTTCGCCTGGTTCATCCACCAGTTCGGCCTGACCGGCGCGATCATGAACCTGCCCGCGGTGCTGCTGATCCTGGCGCTGACCTTCGTGCTGGTCGTCGGCGTGAAGGAATCCGCCAACACCAACGCGCTGATGGTCGGCGTCAAGCTGATCGTGGTGCTGCTGGTGATCTTCTTCGGCGCGAGCTTCATCCACTGGAGCAATTTCACGCCCTTCCTGCCGCACAACACCGGCCAGTTCGGCCATTACGGCTGGAGCGGCGTGGCGATGGGATCGGCGATCATCTTCTTCGCCTATATCGGGTTCGATTCCGTCTCGGTCGCGGCGCAGGAATGCCGCAACCCGCAGCGCGACCTGCCCATCGGGATCATGGCGTCGCTATTCATCTGCACCGCGCTCTACATCGCGATCTCGATCGTGCTTTTGGGCGTGGCCAACTACAAGACGATGATCGACATCCCCAACCCGGTGTCGTTCGCGATCAGCAAGATCGCGAGCATCCACTGGCTGGTGCCGGTGATCGACGTCGGCGCGTCGGTGGGCCTGGCCTCGACGATCTTCGTGGGCCTCTACGGCCAGTCGCGCATCTTCTATTCGATGTCGCGCGACGGCTTCCTGCCCAAGATGTTCGCGGCGGTGCATCCGCGCTATCACACCCCGCATCGCGGCACGATCATCACCGGCGTCTTCGCCGCCGCGCTCGCCGCCGTGTTCCCGCTGAACCTGCTCGGCCAGCTCGTCTCGATCGGCACCCTGCTCGCCTTCGTGGTCGTGTGCCTGGGGACGATGATCCTGCGCGTCCAGGCGCCCAGGGCCAAGCGGCCGTTCCGCACGCCGCTGGTCTGGGTGACGGCGCCGCTCGGCATCCTGTTCTGCGCCGGCATGGCGCTCAGCCTGCCGATCGACACCTGGTTCCGGCTGGTGATCTGGACGGCGCTGGGGGTTGCGATCTTCCTCGCCTACGGCATCCGCCATGCGGCACCGTCGAAGTGGAAGGTCAAGAACGAAAGCTGATGCTTCGAGGCTCCCCCAGCTTTCGCTGGGGTCACACCTCAGCATGGCGCTATAATTCGCCCATGAGCTACCGCTCCCTTCGCGATTTTCTCGCCAAGCTCGAAACCGCGGGCGAGCTCGTGCGCGTGCGCGAGCCCGTCTCGACCGTGCTCGAGATGACCGAGATCCAGACGCGCCTCATCGCGCGCGAGGGCCCGGCGGTGATCTTCGAGAAGCCGGTGAAAGCCGACGGGGCGCCGTCCGACATCCCGGTGCTCGTCAACCTCTTCGGCACGGTCAAGCGCGTGGCGATGGGCGTGACGATGGGCGGCATCGAGCGCACCACCGCCGCGTCGCTGCGCGAGGTGGGCGAGCTGCTCGCGACCTTGCGCCAGCCCGAGCCGCCGCGCAGCTTCGGCGAGGCGCTCGACCTGCTCCCGCTCGCCAAGACGGTGATGGCGATGAAGCCCAAGACCGTCTCGCGCGCGCCGTGCCAGGAGATCGTGCTCAAAGGCGCCGACATCGACCTCTCGCGCTTGCCGATTCAGACCTGCTGGCCGGGCGAGCCCGCGCCGCTCATCACTTGGCCGCTGGTCGTGACCAAGGGCCCGTCGGACAGCCGCGAGGACAATTACAATCTCGGCATCTACCGCATGCAGGTGCTGAACCGCCATCAAACTATCATGCGATGGCTCCGCCATCGGGGGGGCGCGCAGCACCACGCGCGCTGGGCGAAGGAGAAGGCCGCACCGCTTCCCGCGGCGATCGTGCTCGGCGCCGATCCCGGCACGATCCTGGCAGCGGTGACGCCGATCCCCGACACGCTGTCGGAATATCAGTTCGCGGGGCTCTTGCGCGGCAACCGCGTCGAGCTCGTCGATTGCGTAAGCCAGCCGCTCAAGGTGCCCGCCGAGGCCGAGATCGTGATCGAGGGCGAGGTCTCGCTCACCGACTATCGCGACGAAGGCCCGTACGGCGACCACACCGGCTACTACAACTCGGTCGAGCAGTTCCCGGTCTTCACCGCGACCGCGATCACTATGCGCGCCAAGCCGATCTATCTTTCGACCTATACCGGCCGCCCGCCCGACGAGCCCTCGGTGCTCGGCGAGGCGCTCAACGAAGTCTTCGTGCCGCTGCTGAGGCAGCAATTCCCCGAGATCGTGGACTTCTGGCTGCCGCCCGAAGGCTGCTCCTACCGTATCGCCGTCGTGGCGATGAAGAAGGCCTATCCCGGCCACGCCAAGCGCGTGATGATGGCGGTGTGGTCCTATCTGCGCCAGTTCATGTACACCAAATGGGTGATCGTGGTCGACGGCGACGTCGATGCGCGGAACTGGAAGGACGTCATGTGGGCGATCTCCACCCGCATGGATCCGGCGCGCGACATCACCGTCATCGAGAACACGCCGATCGACTATCTCGACTTCGCCTCGCCCGAAAGCGGCCTCGGCTCCAAGATCGGGCTGGACGCGACCAACAAGCTTGCGCCCGAGACCAGGCGCGAATGGGGCCGCCTCATCCGCATGGACGAGGATGTGATCCGCACCGTCACCGAGAAATGGCCGCGCCTTGGGCTTCCCGGCGACGGCAAGCCCATTTGGCGTTAAGATTGCGGCCGGGTCCGGGAGGGGAAGCACCATGCGCAAGATCGGTTTGTTGGCCGGATTTCTCGTCGCGGCCGGCATGGCGTCGCGCGCCTTGGCGGACGATGCCTGTCCGCCGCTGACGATCTTGACGAGCCTCGACATGAAGATCGGGAGAAGTGGGCGTCCGTTCGTGCCCATGCAGATCAATGGCACCGAGGAGTACATGCTGGTCGACACCGGCGGCTTCTTCAGCGAGTTGACGGAGCCCGCGGTGAAGGCTCTGCAGTTGACCCCTCATCGCGCCCAGATCAGGATGCTCGGCGTCACGGGTCAAAAGATGGAGCTGTCGGTCAGCGCCCCCTTCACGCTCGGCCATCTGCATGCCGATTCCGCGGATTTCATGGTTTCGCAGAATGGATCAGAGCTCGACCGCGACCTTGCGGGCGCGGGCGGCGTGATCGCCCCGAACCTGCTCACGAGCTACGACGTGGATTTCGATTTCGCCGGCGGGAAGATCAACCTGCTTTCCCAGAAGCACTGCGACGGCAAGGTCGTGTACTGGCCCGCGGACGTCGTCTCCGTCGTTACGATGAGCATCACGAACGAGTTTCACATCAGGGTACCCGTCAAGCTCGACGGCCACGATTACCTGGCAACGCTCGATACCGGCGCGTCGACCACGACGCTGAACCAGAACTACGCGACGCGCGATTTCTCTCTCAAGCTCGGCGACGCCGACACGCCCGCGCACGGCAAGCTCAATTCCGGCCACGACGACATGGTCTACGTGCACCGCTTCCAGTCGCTCGCATTCGAAGGCATCGCCGTATCCAACCCGATGATCACGCTGTTGCCGGACGTCGTCACCAACAAGATGCAGCACCTGTCGGGGGACGCGATGCTCCGCCATGCGCGCCCGGCGGGCGACAATATCGAATCCGGGCTTCCCGACATGATCCTGGGCGCGGACATACTGCGCGGACTGCACCTCTATGTCGCCTACAAGGAAAAGAAGCTCTACATCACGCCGGCGAAACTCTCCGCCGTCCCCGCCCCGGCCCCGGCGCACTGACCCGCGCCGCTTGCCTTCACCGGGCCGCCGGTCCAAATACGGCCCATGACAAGACCAAATCCTGAGGAAATCCTGTCGCGCGTGCTCGAAGGCGCCAAGGCGGCCGGCGCCGACGCGGCGGACGCGCTGTTCGTGGAGAGCATCGCCGCCAGCGTCGCCTACCGGCTCGGCAAGCTCGAGGAAGTGGAGCGCGCGGAATCGACCGATCTGGGGCTTCGCGTCTTCGTCGGCCGGCGCGTGGCGTTCGTCTCCTCCACCGATTTCGCCGATGACGCGCTCGACGCGCTGCCCGGCCGCGCGGTGGCGATGGCCAGGCTTGCGCCCGAGGACAAATATGCCGGCCTCGCCCCCAAGGACCGTCTCGCGCGCGACATCCCCGATCTCGATCTCGCGGACGGCCGGGAACCCGCGGCCGAAACGCTGATCGAGCGCGCGCGCGCCGCCGAGGCCGCGGCGCTGGAGGTCAAGGGCGTGACGAACTCGGAAGGCGGCGGCGCGAATTTCCACCGCACGGGCGTGGCGCTCGCTACCAGCGAAGGCTTCTTCGGCCGCTATGCCGGCACCAGCCACGGCATCGGCGTCGCGGTGCTCGCGGGCGAAGGCACGGGCATGCAGATGGACCACGACAGCGCCAGCGCGCGTCACGCGTCCGATCTGGAGAAGCCGCAGACCGTGGGCCGACGCGCCGGCGAGCGCGCCGTCGCCAAGCTCGATCCGAGGAAGATCAAGTCGCAGCGGCTCTCGGTCGTCTACGATCCGCGCACGGCGAACGGGCTGCTCGGCCATTTTGCGGGCGCGATCTCAGGCAGTTCCATCGCTCGCGGCGTCAGCTTCCTCAAAGAGTCGATGGGCAAGGATATCTTCGCCAAGGGCATCAGCGTGATCGACGATCCGCATCGCCTGCGCGGCCATCGCTCCAAGCCGTTCGACGGCGAAGGCGTCGCCAATGCGCGGCGCGCGCTGATCGAGGACGGACGGCTCACGAGCTGGCTGCTCGATTGCGCGAGCGCCAGGCAGCTCGGCCTCGCCACCACCGGGCACGCCGCGCGCGGCACGGGCGGCCCGCCCTCGCCTTCCACGACCAATCTCTACATGGAGCCGGGCAACCTTTCGCCCGAGGCGATGATCGCCGACATCCGTGAGGGCCTCTACGTTACCGAGCTGATGGGCATGGGCGTCAACATGGTCACCGGCGACTACAGCCGCGGCGCCTCGGGCTTCTGGATCGAGAACGGCAGAATCGCCTATCCCGTCGCCGAGGTCACCATCGCTGGCAATCTGAAGGACATGTTCGCGAACCTGACCCCCGCGAGCGATCTCGAATTCCGCCACGGCACCAACGCGCCGACCCTGCGCGTCGAGGGCATGACCGTTGCCGGCGCCTGACGCCAAGGCCGATCTTGACCTGTTGAGCGTCGCCGTGCGCGAGGCGGGCGGCATCGCGCGCGGCTTCTTCGGCGGCAGCTACAAACGCTGGAGCAAGGCGCAAGGAAGCCCAGTGACCGAGGCCGACCTCGCCGTCGATGCGTTCCTGAAAGAGCGCCTCTGCGCCCAGCGCTCCGGCTATGGCTGGCTGTCGGAAGAGAGCGAGGACGATGCCGCGCGCCTCGATCACCGCACGGTCTTCATCGTCGATCCCATCGACGGCACGGTCGCGTTCCTGAAGGGCAAGCCGCATTTCACCATCTGCGCGGCGGTCGTCGAGGATGGACGCCCGGTCGCGGGCGTCGTCTACAATCCCATCAGCGAGGAATTCTTCGCCGCGCGCATCGGCCACGGAGCGACCTGCAACGGCGCGCCGATCCATGCGAGCACCCGCGGCGAGCTCGAAGGCTGCCGCATGCTGGGCGACAAGCAGATGCTCGCGCACCAGGCCTGGGAGACGCCACCGAACCGTCCCTGGCCGGCAATGGAGATCGAGACGCGCAGCTCCATCGCCTATCGCCTGGCGCTGGTCGCAAACGGCAGCTTCGATTGCATGCTGGCGCTTTCGGCCAAGCGCGACTGGGACCTCGCGGCGGCGGATATCGTGCTGAGCGAGGCCGGCGGGCGTGCCACCGCGCATGACGGCTCGGCGTTCGTCTACAATCGCTCTTCGGCGCTGCAGATCTCTGTCGTCGGCGCGGGCGCCGACCTCTACCCAAAGCTTCTCGAACGCGTGTCACACATGGATTTGCGACGATAGGACGGACGATGGCCGATCATTCCCCCCAACAGCTTCTCCACCTGGTCTTCGGCGGCGAGCTGACCAGTACCGGCGGTACCGAATTCAAGGACCTGACGAAACTCGACATCGTGGGCATGTACCCGGACTACGCCTCGGCGCTGAAGGCCTGGCGCGGCAAGGCGCAATCGACGGTCGACAACGCCCAGATGCGCTATTTCGTCGTCCATATTCACCGTCTGATGGAGCCGGACGAGGACTAGCCACCTCGCGACATCCCCCTCCCCGTGCTACACGACACTCCGATGACGACCAGCCCGGCCCGCACAGGCGCGATCGTGAAGCGGCTGTTCCGCGACTATGTCGCGGGGCAATGGCCGGTGCTTGTCGGCGCCATCGCCTGCATGGCGGTGACGGCGGCGGCGACGAGCGCGATCCCGCTCCTCATCAAGCTCACGACGCAGTACCTGTTCCAGGACAAGCGCGCGGACATGCTCCTGCCCATCACCTTCGGCGTGCTGGCGCTGATGCTCGTGCGGGCGGCAAGCTGGTTCGGCCAGAAGGTTCTGCTCGACACCGTAGGCGAGCGCGTCATCGCCGGGGCCCAGCGCGACATGTTCGACGCGCTGATGGCGCGCGACCTCGCCTCGCTCAATTCCGTGCATTCGGGCCAGTACGTCTCGAGCTTCCTGTTCGACGCCAACCTGATGCGCGACGCGGTGGCGCAAGGCGTCTCCGCCGTGGCGCTGCAGGCGCTGCTGCTGATCGCGCTCCTGGCGGTGATGCTCTATCAGGACTGGCAGCTCACCGTCGCCTCGGTCCTGGCGCTGCCGCTCGCCGCCTGGGCGATGGAGCGCATTGGAAGCTCCATGCGCCGCGCCACCAAGCGCAGCATGGAGCAGACCGGCGACCTCACCATCGCGCTCTCCGAGTTCCTGGACGGGCGGCGCATCGTCAAGGCCTATGGGCTGGAAGCGCACGCCTCGGAACGGGCGCATGCGCGCATCGCGAGCCGCCTGAAGACGCTGCTCAAGGTGATCCGCCGCCGCGCCGCCGCGGTGCCCACGACCGACGTCTTCGTCGGCGCAGTTCTCGCAGTGACGATCTTCGTCGCCGGCTACCAGACGCTGCACGGCCAGCTCGACATCAACCGCTTCGCCGCCTTCATCGCGGCGATGCTCCTGGCGCTCGATCCCGTTCGCAACATCAGCCAGTTCTGGCCGCTGCTCTCCAGCGGCACCGCCGCGGCGGCGCGCGTCTTCTCCGTCGTCGACGTGAGGCCCGCGATCGGCGACCACCCCGGCGCCGCCGTGCTCTCGGCGAAAGGCGCGGTCGCCTTCCGCGACGTGCGCTTCGCCTATCCGCAGGACACCTCGGCGCCGGCGATCTCCGACGTCAGCCTCGACATCGCGCCGGGCCAGAAGGTGGCGCTCGTCGGTCCGTCGGGCGCGGGCAAGTCGACGATCTTCAATCTTCTCTTGCGCTTCTACGAGACCGATGCCGGCCGCATCGAGGTCGACGGGCGCGACGTGCGCGACGTCACGCTGGCCTCGCTGCGCGCCAACATCGCGCTGGTGACGCAGGACCCGATCCTGTTCGACGAGAGCATCGCCGACAACATCGCGCTCGGGCGCCTCGGCGCCACACGCGCGGAGATCGAAGACGCCGCGCGCGACGCCGCCGCGCACGATTTCATCGCGGAGCTTCCGTCGGGCTATGACACGCGCGTCGGCGAAGGCGGCTTGAAGCTCTCCGGCGGCCAGCGCCAGCGCATCGCCATCGCGCGCGCGATGCTGCGCAACGCGCCGATCCTGCTTCTCGACGAGGCGACGAGCGCGCTCGACACCGAAAGCGAGCGTCAGGTGCAGGAGGCGCTCGCGCGGCTGATGAAGAACCGCACCACCATCGTCATCGCACACCGCCTTTCCACCGTGCTCGACGCCGACCGCATCTACGTGCTCGACCGCGGGCGCGTCGCGGAATCCGGCGGCCACGCGGAGCTGCTCGCGCGCGGCGGGCTCTATGCGCGGCTCTACAGTCAGGACCTCAACGACGGCGCCGCGGCGCCCGCAGCGCTCACGGGTTGAATGATGGCGCGGGGGCCGCTCGGATATCGCACCTATCGCGCCTTCACCATCGCGCTCGCGCCCATGGCGCCGCTGCTGCTGCGTAGGCGCGCCCGCCGCGACAAGGAAGACGTCGCGCGCGCGAACGAGCGGCTGGGCCGCGACCTGCCGCCGCGTCCCGCAGGCCAGCTCATCTGGGTGCACGGCGCCAGCGTCGGCGAATGCGTGGCGGCGCTTCCCCTGATCGACGCGCTGCTCCAGGACCCGGCTCGCCAAGTGCTCGTCACAAGCGGCACGGTGACCTCCGCCAAGATGATGAGCGAGCGGCTGCCCAAGCGCGCGCTGCACCAGTTCGTGCCGATCGACCTGCCCGCGGCGACGGCGCGTTTCCTGGACCATTGGCGGCCCGACGCCGGGCTGTTCGTGGATTCCGACATCTGGCCGAACCTCGTCTTCGGTGCGAAAGCGCGCGGCATCAAGCTCGCCCTCGTCAATGCGCGGATGTCGGAGCGTTCCTTCGCGAGCTGGCGCTGGGCGCGCAAGACCGCGGCGGCGCTGCTCTCCGCCTTCGACCTCTGCCTGGCGCAGGACGACGAGATCGCGCGCCGCTTCCGTGCCCTGGGCGCGCGCGACGTGCGCGCGATCGGAAGCCTGAAGGCCGATGCCCCGCCGCTGCCCGCCGATCCGCAAAAGCTCGAGACGCTTCGCGCGGCGGTCGCGGGCCGCCCGATCCTGCTCGCCGCCCAGACCCATCCCGGCGAGGACGAGACCATCCTGCCCGCGAGCGACGTTCTGCGCCGCACTATCCCGGACCTCCTCACCATCCTGGTCCCGCGTCATGTCGAGCGCGGGCCCGAGATCGCGATGCTGTGCGCGACGCGCGCGGCCAAGCGGCGCGCGCTGGACGAGCTGCCCGATGCGGACACGCTCGTCTACGTCGCCGACACGATGGGCGAGCTCGGGCTGTTCTATCGCCTGGCGAGCTTCGCTTTCGTGGGCGGCAGCCTGATCCGCCACGGCGGACAGAACCCGCTCGAGCCCGCGCGCCTGGACTGCGCCGTGCTAGCGGGTCAGCACACGTTCAACTTCACCAGCGCTTATGAGGCGATCTTCCGCGCGCAGGGAACGGGCCTCGTCCATTCCAGCGGCGAGATCGTCGAGATCGCGCGCCGTCTTCTCGAGGACAACGCCGAGGCGCAACGCCTGAGCCAGGCCGCAGCTGAGGCCGCCGGCACGCTCGGCGGCGCGGTCGGCAGGACCGTCACGGCCGTCGAACAGCTGCTCGCTTCCGATGCGCGCGCCTGAGTTCTGGGACCGCGACGACTGGCGCGCGCGGCTGCTGGCGCCGCTGAGCTGGGCCTATGGCACCAGCGTGGCGTGGAAGGAAGCGCATGCCGTCCCCTATCATTCCGCGGCCGCCGTCGTGTGCGTCGGCAACATCAGCGTCGGCGGCACCGGCAAGACGCCCATCGCCATCGAGATCGCGCACCGCCTCCGGGCGCGCGGACGCCGCCCCGTCTTCCTGTCGCGCGGCTATGGCGGCAGGCTGCGCGGCCCCGTCGAAGTGCACGAAGCGAACTCCGCCGCCGATGTCGGCGACGAGCCGCTTCTGCTGCGCCACACCGCCCCCGTCGTCGTCGCGCGTGACCGGGCGGAAGGCGCGCGCTTCGCCGAGCAGCTCGGCGACACCATCGTGATGGATGACGGGCATCAGAACTTCGCGCTCAGGAAGGACCTCGCGCTCGTCGTCGTGGACGGCGAGACCGGCTTCGGCAACGGCCGCGTCGTGCCGGCGGGGCCGTTGCGCGAGCCGGTCAGCCAAGGCCTCCACCGCGCCGACGCTGTGATCGTGACCGGCGACGGCGACGTGCCGCTGGCGGGCTTCGAGGGCGCCGTCCTGCGCTCACATCTCATCCAGCAAGGCGACAGCGTCGCCGGGCGCCGCGTCGTGGCGTTCGCCGGCATCGGGCGTCCCGACAAGTTCTTCCACGCGCTGGAGCATCAGGGCGCCGAGATCGCGGCCTCGATGCGTTATGCCGATCACCACACCTATACCCAGGCCGAGATCGCCCGCCTCAAATCCAAGGCGCGCGCGCTGGATGCGCTGCTGGTTACAACGGAGAAAGATTTCGTCCGGCTGACGCAGGCCGAGCGTGACGGAATCCTGCCTTTGCCCGTGCGCGCCGCCTTCGACGCGCCGCAGGCGCTGGACGCCTTGCTTGACAGACTGCCCCGCGAACCTATAGCGCGCGCACCAGCATGACGGACAGCGAAGCGCCGAAGCCCCTGCCGCTCACGGACATCCTGCGCTACGGCGCTGAGGCGGCGCCGTTCCATCTGTTCATGGGCATCTTCCGGCTGCTTGGGATCGATGCCGCGTCGGCGTTCGGCGGCTTCATCGGCCGCCACGTCTTCTATCGCCTGACGCCCGTGATCGACCGCGCGCGCGACAATCTCAAAGCCGCTTTTCCCGACATGGGACATGACGAGCGCGAGGCGATCATCCGCGAGATGTGCGACAATCTCGGCCGCACGGTCGCGGAATATCCCCACCTCGACAAGCTCAAGCTCACCGGCCCCGATCCCAGGCTCCAGATCACCGGCACCGAGCATGCGCAGGCCGCGATCGCGGCGGGCAAGGGGCTGATGTTCATCTCCGGCCACTTCGCCAATTGGGAGGCGATGCCGGTGACGGCGACGGCGCTCGGCTATGAAGGCGGGCTCGTCTACCGGCCGCCGAACAATCCTTACGTCGACCGCTACATCTCGCGCATGCGCGCCGCCGCCGGTCCCAAGGTCCAGATCAGCAAGGGCGCGCAGGGCACGCGCAAGATCTTCACGCTGCTGCGGCGCGGGCTTGCGATCCTCATGCTCGTCGACCAGAAGACGGAGCAAGGCGTGGCGGCGCCGTTCTTCGGCCGCGACGCGATGACGACGCCGGCGCCCGCGGCGCTCGCGCTCAAGCTCGGCTCGGCGCTGCTGCCGACCTCGAACGAGCGGCTCCAGGGCGCGCGCTTCCGCCTGCGCATCCGCGCGCCGATCGAATTCACGCCGAGCGGCGATCACGACGCCGACATCGCGGCGCTCACCGCCAGGATCAACGCCGCGATCGAGGAATGCGTGCGCGAGCGCCCCTCGCAATGGCTCTGGATCCACCGCCGCTGGACCACGCCGCGCGACGCGACCAAGAATTTGAAGAAGGGATAGGACGACTCGCGCTCACTCAAGGTGTCATCCCGGCCGAGCGTAGCGAGGGCCGGGACCCATTGAGCAGCTTGCACCCTGGGTCCCGGCACGGCGCGATGCTGACGCATCGCTTGGCCGGGATGACAGGTGGAGCACGCTGGACCGCTATTTCTTCTTCGCCACGTTCCTCGCCACTGCCGCCTTGACCAGCGCCTTGAACGCGCTCGCGTCGGGCTTCTCGCCTTCGCGGATGTCGATCGCGCGGCGCATGTTGCCTTCCAGGCTGGAATTGAAGAGGCGCTTCGGGTCGGCCAGGCTCGCCCCATTGGCGAAGGTGAGCTTCACGACGGCCTTGTAGCTCTCGCCGGTGCAGATGATCCCGTCATGCTCCCACACCGGGACCCCGCGCCATTTCCACGTCTCGACGACCTTGGGATCGGCCTCTCTGATGAGCGCCCGCATGCGGGCGAGCGTCTCGCCGCGCCAGTCGCCGAGCTCGGCGATCCTCGCATCGATCAGCTTGGAGGGATCGCCTGCCGCGCTCTTCGTCTGTTTCACTTGCTACCCCTTCTCGGGCATCGGCGTCGCGGTCGAGCGCGACGGATCCAGCCGCATCTGGAAACAGTTCATCGCCCAATGCAGATGCGGCCCCGTCGCGCGGCCCTTCATGCCGACAAGCCCGATGACGTCGCCGCGCTTGACCGTATCGCCCACCTTCACCTTGAGCGCGTCCTGATGGATGTAGGTCGTCGATACGCCATGGCCGTGGTCGAGCAGGGTCGTACCGCCGGTGAGATAGAAATCCGGCTCCGCCAGCGACACGATGCCGTCGGCGGGCGCATGGATCGGCGTGCCCTTGGGGGCAGCGATATCGACGCCGAAATGCGGCGCCATCGCCTTGCCGTTGTCGATGCGCTGGCTGCCGAACGTGCCGCTCATGATCCCCTTGGCGGGCCAGTCGAAGGGAGCAGCGAACGCGGTCGCATCGGTATCGCGCTTGCGCGCCTGGCCCACCAGCGCGTTCTCGCGCGCGATGCGCTCCAGCACCTCCTTCGGCGGCGAGACGTATTTCTCCGGCAGGCCGTTGACGTGCTGGACGTCGTATTTGCGCACGACCGGCACGACCGTCCGCTTGGTATCGGTTCCATCATCACCGTGCACGACGACCTCGACGGATTTCGTTCCATCCCAAGGCAGGCCGAATGCGAACAGGCCCGCGAACGAAATCCGCACCGGTATGTTGTCGACCTTCACCAGCGATGACCGCGAGCCGGCGTTGCCTACGACCAGGCTTCCCTGTTCCAGCGGCCCTCTGAGCTCGAAAGACGCCTCGTCCGGATCGGCGGCCCAAAGCCGGCTCGGAAGCGCGGTAAGCGCCGCCGCCGCTCCCAAGAACGCGCGCCGCGGGATCATTTGGGCGTCTGGCCCCGGTCCTGGAAGCGCTTGAGCGCCAGCGCGGGGGTCGCATAAGCCTCCTGGAGGTCGACGTTCCAGTAGCGCAGCGCCTCGAGCGGGATATGCATGCCGCTCATCGCGCAGACGACATAGGAGCCCGGCCTGACGACGCGGTACTCGCCGTCGAGATATTCGAGCACGGCCTGCCCCTGCGGGCGGAGGTCACGGTCCATCTTGTTCATGGGCGCAGTGTAGAGAATTCGTGTAGTGTTGGGTAGCGTTCCGCGGGGGAGTTAACGCGATGAAATGGACGGCATTGGTTCCAGCCTTGGCGGCCATGCCCATCCTCGCGACGCCGGCCACGGCGCAACTGGGCACGTCCAACAGTACGGCCGCCACGCTGCATTCCGCCGACGACACGGCCGGGTGCACAAACCGCCAGCATGCGCTCGAAGAACGCGTGAAGAGCTGCGAAACGACCATCAAGGAAGGGCATTTCAGTTTCGTTCTCCAGCTCGCCTCACTGCAGCGCATCGCGGGCCAGTACGACGCGTCGCTCGCCTCGATCGCCAGGTACACCGATCGGCTTGCGGACATCCCGACCACCTACGCCTCGACCAACTCGAAGGACTGGATAGTCGCGCTGCAAGTCCGCAGCGAGACCTACGCCCAGATGGGCAGGTTCGAAGACGCCCGCCGCGACGGCGAGGAGATCGCCGGCATCAGCGTCGACGGGGCAGGCGCCGACAACAGCCAATGCTGGCTCCGCGCCGTCGCGGGCAAGGAATTGGAGCAGGCGCTCGACTTCTGCAACAAGGCGGTCGCGCGCAAGCCCGAGATCGGCGCCTATCTCGACTCTCGCGGCCTCGTCTACTTCAAGATGGGCCGCTTCCAAGACGCGCTGAACGACTACAACGCGGCGATCGACAAGAACAGCGACGCCAACGCGTCGCGCTATGCGCGCGGCGTCGTGAAGCTCAGGCTGGGCGACAAGGATGGCGGGCAGAAGGACATCGACGACGCCAAGGAGCGCGACGTCATCGTCGCCCAGGAGATGGCGGGACGTGGGGTGGCGCCGTAGGGCTCGAACTCAATCGCGATCAGTATTTTCCATAACTTGTCATGGCCCGCGAATGCAGGCCACCCAGGTGACGTCTTCTACACTGAGTTTTTCAATGAAGTACGGACCCTAGAACAGATCCCCCTGTCCCTTCGAGGGCTTGTCGCGCGGTTTCGGCTTGGGCGCATGACCGGCCGCGACCGCGCCAACCTCACCGTCGACGAAGGTCAGCGACAACGCCTCGCCGCTGGTGACGTGTTCGGCGCGGCGCTTGATCGTGCCGTCGGTGCCGCGCACCAGCGCGAAGCCGCGCTCCAGGGCGCCGCGGTAGCTCACCCCTTCGAGCACGCGGGCGAGCGCGTCGAGATGACGGCGTGACTCGCCCAGGCGCGCGGCCTGCGCGCGCTGCAGGCGACGGCCCAGCATGTCCGTGCGTTCGCCGCAGACGCCGATATGGGTGCGGATAGGCTTGGGACGCAGCAGCGTTGCCGCTTCGGCGAAAGCCCGGCGATGTTTCTGCAGGTTGCCCAGCAGGGCCTTGGGCAGGCGCTCAGCAGCATTATCGAAGCGCTGGCGCGGCTGCGCAAAGAGCTGGTCGGCGCGCGGCAGGACGCGGGCGAGCTGGGCGAGATGACGCTTGCGATCCTCCATGCCTTTGTTGAAGCAGCGAAGCGTACGGCGCTGGAGCTCCATCGTCTGCGAGAGGAGCTCGCTGCGCACCGGCACCGCCATCTCGGCGGCGGCGGTGGGCGTCGGCGCGCGGCGGTCGGAGGCGAAATCGATCAGCGTCGTGTCGGTCTCGTGTCCGACGGCGGAGATCAGCGGGATCGTGCTCGCGGCCGCGGCGCGCACTACGGCCTCCTCGTTGAACGCCATCAGGTCCTCGATCGAGCCGCCGCCGCGTGCGACGATGAGGACGTCGGGCCGGTCCCGGGTGAAGGCGTTGAAGCCCGCGATCGCCGCCGCGATCTCGGACGCGGCCTTCTCGCCCTGCACCGCCACCGGCCACAGGAGCACCCGGCGCGGGAAGCGGTCGTTCAGCCGGTGCATGATGTCGCGCAGGACGGCGCCGGTCGGCGAGGTGATGACGCCGACGATCTCGGGCAGGAAGGGCAGCGCCTTCTTGCGCGCGGCGTCGAACAGCCCCTCGGCGGCGAGCTTCTTCTTGCGCTCCTCCAGCATCGCCATCAGCGCGCCGCGTCCGGCGAGCTCGAGCTGCTCGACGATGATCTGGTAGCGCGACGAGCCGGGATAGGTCGTGATCTTCCCCGTGGCGACGACCTCGAGCCCGGCCTCGGGCCGGACGCGCATCAGCCGCACGGTCGGCTTCCAGATGATCGCGTTCAGAACCGCCTTGTCGTCCTTGAGGTCGAAATAGACGTGGCCGGAGGTCGCGAATTTCAGCCCCGAGATCTCGCCGCGCACGCGCACGAAGGGGAAGCGGTCCTCGACCGTGCGTTTCAGGGCGCCGGCGATCTCGCTGACGCTGTATTCGGGAAGGTTGGGTTTGGGCGCGGCTTCGGACATGACTCACAGATGATATAGGAAGCAAAAAGGAATTCCCTCTCCCCCTTTTGAGGGAGAGGGTTAGGGTGAGGGGGTGATGTCGGAACTCAGACCTGGAAATCGGAATATGGTGCGACTACAGAGCGATTCCGGCTTCTGTTGTCTTGATTTCGGCAGCCCCCTCACCCCGGCCCTCTCCCCCTGCGAGGGAGAGGGAGAATGGAGCCACCTTTGAACGTCCTTCTCATCGGCTCCGGCGGGCGCGAGCATGCGCTGGCCTGGGCGCTGTCGGCGAGCCCCTTGCTGACCAAGCTTTACTGCGCGCCGGGCAATCCCGGGATCGCTGCGGTGGCCGAATGCGTGCCGATCTCGGCGATGGATTTCGATGGGCTGCTCGATTTCGCGCGCGGGAAGGCCATCGATTTCGTGGTCGTGGGTCCGGAGCAGCCGCTGGTCGCGGGGCTGTGGGACCGGTTCGAAGCCGCGAGCATCAAGGCGCTGGGCCCCAGCATGGCGGGCGCGGTGCTCGAAGGCTCCAAGGGCTTCGTGAAGGACCTGTGCGCCGGGAACGGCATCCCCACCGCCGCCTATCGCCGCTTCCGCGAGCCGGGTCCGGCTAAGGATTTCGCGCGCACGCTGGGCCTGCCCGTGGTGATCAAGGCGGACGGGCTCGCCGCCGGCAAGGGCGTCATCATCCCCGAGACCGAAGCCGACATGGTGAAAGCCGTCGATTTCATGTTCGAGGGCGGCTTCGGCGCCTCGGGCGCGGAGGTCGTCGTCGAGGAATTCATGGACGGCGAGGAGGCGAGCTTCTTCGTGCTCAGCGACGGCGAGAACGTGTTGCCGCTCGTGGGCGCCCAGGATCACAAGCGCGTCTTCGACGGCGACAAAGGTCCGAACACGGGCGGCATGGGTGCGTATTCACCGGCGCCGGTCTTCGACGACGTGGTGGCGCAGCGCACAATGGACAGGATCATCCGACCGACCGTCGCCGCGATGGCCGCGCGCGGCACGCCCTACATGGGCGTGCTGTTCGCGGGGCTGATGATCAAGGACGGCGAGCCCAAGCTGATCGAATACAATTGCCGCTTCGGCGATCCCGAATGCCAGGTGCTGATGACGCGGCTGAAGAGCGACCTGCTCACCGCGCTGATCGCCGCGCGCGACGGCCAGCTCGCCCATCTCGACCTGCGCTGGAGCGACGACGCGGCGCTGACCGTCGTGATGGCGGCGAACGGCTATCCGGGAGACTACGCCAAGGGCAGCGCGATCCGCGGCATCGACGCGGCCGAGACGGTCGAAGGCGTGAAGGTCTTCCATGCCGGCACCGCACTGAAGGACGGCCGGCTCGTCTCCAACGGCGGCCGCGTGCTGAACGTCACCGCGTCGGCGCCGAGCATCGCCGAGGCGCAACGGCGCGCGTACGAAGCGGTCGACAAGATCGACTGGCCGGAAGGCTTCTGCCGGCGGGATATCGGGTGGAGAGCTATCGACCGCTGACCCCCACTGTCATGGCCCGCGACTGCGGGCCACCCAGGTGACGTCTTCTCTTCTCCCGCAAAAAGATGTCATCGCCCACTTTATGCGGGCGACCCAATTTTTTTCTTGTTGCCAACTGGATCCCGGACCCTACGGGCCGAGGGATGACGTGTCTGGTTTGGAGAAAGCGTGCAGAACCCACCTGGGTGGCCCGCAGTCGCGGGCCATGACATCAAAAGCAAAACTGCTACGCCGTCCGCTCCTTGATCATCGCCATCTGCTTGACGATCGCGTCGGCCTGGCGGATCGAGGCGGCGTCTATGAGCACGCCGTTCAGCGCCACCGCACCCAGGCCTTTCGCCTGCGCGTCCTTCATCGCCGCGAGGATGGCTTGCGCGCGTTCGACCTCTTTCGCGGGCGGCGTGAAGATCTCGTTGGCGAGCGCCACCTGGCTCGGATGGATCGCCCATTTGCCTTCGCAGCCCAGGATCGCGGTGCGCATCGCCTGCGCACGGAAGCCGTCCGCGTCGCCATAGTCGCCGAACGGCCCGTCGATCGCCATCAGGCCGTGCGCGCGCGCCGCCTGCACCATCTTGAACAGCGGATAGTGCCAGAGGTCGTTCCAGTGCCGCGCGCGCTCGCCCGGCCCGTCGGTCAGCATCACATAGTCGGCATTGCCGCCGCCGATATTGGTCGTGCGCATGCGCTGCGAGGCGGCGTAATCGGCAGAGCCGAAATGCAGGCTCTCAAGCCGCTTCGAGGCGCCCGCGATCTCGTCGATGTTGGTGAGGCCCAGCACCGTCTCGATGATGACCTCGAGCCCGATGCGCTTCTTGCGGCCCACGAAATCGCCGGCCTGCGTCATCAGCATGTCGATGGCGTAGACGTCGGAGGCCGCACCCACTTTGGGGATCATGATCGCGTCGAGCCGCTCGCCGCCCTTCTCGACCAGCGCGATCACGTCGCGATAGCAGAAATTCGTGTCGAGGCCGTTGATGCGCACGGTGACGGTCTTGCCGCCCCAATCGACGCCGCCGAGCGCGGCGACGATGTTGTCGCGCGCGGCGTCCTTGTCGGACGGCGCGACCGCATCCTCGAGGTCGAGGCAGACGACGTCGGCCGCGCTCTTCGCCGCCTTCTCGAACAGCGCGGGGCGCGAGCCGGGCACGAACAGCTTGGAGCGGTACAGGCGCACCGGGGCATTGGAATCTATGGTCTTGAAGCTCATCTATTTGCAGCCCTGAATTAATTCGTCATGGCCGCCCTTGACGCGGCCATCCAGAGTCGTTTTCGCTCGCGCCGATACGCAGTCGCTATCGGCCTCGCTTTCTGGGTGGCCGGGGTCGTAGCGACAGCGTCACGACGCCCGGCCATGACGGTAGTGTAGCAAAACAAAATCAATTTGACTTCACCGTACGCTTGGCCAGCGGATGCGCGGCTTCCATGACCTGTGTCAACCTCTCGCTCGCGACATGGGTGTAGATCTGCGTCGTGGCGATGTCGGCATGGCCGAGCATCGTCTGCACGCTGCGCAGATCGGCGCCGCCCTCGACCAGATGCGTGGCGAAGGCGTGGCGCAGGACGTGGGGCGAGAGCTTGTCCGGATCGATGTTCGCGCGTAGCGCCAGTTCCTTGAGCATCTGGTGGCAGCGCCCGCGCGTCAGGTGCCCCTCCGCCGCGCGCGACGGAAAGAGATACCGCTCCGCGGCGCGGCCGCGCGTGCCTTCGGGCAAAAACGCGTCGCGCACGGCAAGATAGGTATCGACAGCCTCGCGCGCCGAAGGACCCAGCGGCGCCAGGCGCTCCTTGTTGCCCTTGCCGCGCACGAGCAGGAAACCGTTCTTCCCGCGCACGGCGGCGAGCGGGAGTTCCACCAATTCACTGACGCGCAAGCCCGCCGCGTAGAGCATCTCGACGATGCAGACGAGGCGCAGCCCTTCGGCGCCTTCTTTCGCGCGCGCGGTCTCGATCAACGCCTCGACATCGTCGCGCGACAAGATCTTGGGCAGCGGGCGCGTGCGCTTCGGCGCGTCGATGGCCGAGGTCGGATCGTCCTTGCGCATCCCCTCCGCGTAGAGGAAGCCGAAGAATTGCCGAAGCGACGACAGCTTGCGCGCCTGCGACGACGCCGACAGGCCCGACGACGCGAGCAAGGCGAGATAACGCTTCACCTCCTCGCGGCCGCAGCGCTTCAAGTCGTTCTTGACGGCGAAATCGAGCAGGTCGCGGCGATAGGCGGCGATCGTGTTGCGGCTCGCGCCGCGCTCGGCGCTCATCATGTCGAGGAAGGCCTCGATCAGGGTCGCGCGCGTCACGACGTGCCCGGGCGGTACAGCAGCAGAGCGTGGATCGCGAGCGCGCGGGCGGAGTCCTTCAGGCCCATGTCCTCAAGCGCGCGCAGGAACTCGACCGTCACGTCGGGCGCCAGATCGCGTGGGCCGGAGGGTCCGATGAACGCGAGCATGCGCAGAACCGCCTCGCCCTTGCGTTCGGGCGCCGACGCGGCGTCGAGGATCGTGCGCATGGCGGCATCGTCCGGACGCCGTCCGGGCCAATGGCGTCCTTCGATCGCCGATGCGGCCCCTTTGGCATCGGGCGGCATCGCGCGGCCGAGGACGTCATAGACGCCCAGCACCAGCGCGTCGAACCCGCGGCTCGGATCCTGGGCCTTGTCGACCCCGGTCGCGGTCACGGCGATGGAACTCAGATCGCCGGGCGACGCATCCTTGCCTGCGACGAGCGCCAGCACCGCGCGCGGCGCATCGCCCTCGCCCAGCCAGCGCTCTGCCGCCTCGTGCTTGCCCGCCATGAGCAGCGCCCAACCGATCAGCGGCCGCTTGTCGGGCGGCACCGTGTTGGGATCGAGCTTCTCCACGGCGTCGGCCTGAAGATGCGCGCCGATCTCGAACAGCTGGGCCTTGTCGCCGATGATGAGCGCCTGATGCACGAGCTGCGCTTTCTCGGCGGGCCGCGATTCCAGCAGCGCCGCGCGCCGCAGCGTCGCCTGCGCCAGAAGGAACGGCATCTTGGCGACATTGGCCTGCGCGCCGGGCGCGATGGTCTGCGCATCGAGCACGGCTTTGAGCTCCACCGTCGTCGCCGCACCCGTCTTCACCACGCGCTCGGCGGCGGCGAGACGCTGGTCGGGCGGCGTATGCGGATCGCGCATCACCAGCAGGCTCGCGCCCACGCCCAGATGCTTGGCGACGTCGGCAGGAATGGGAAGCCCCGCCTTGCGCAGCAGGAAGAGATGCAGCGCGGTGGGCTTGGGCATCGCGGGCGGCGGCTTCTTGGCCTTGGTCAGGGCGTCGTCGACCAGGACGTTGTAGGCGGCATCGCTCAAGCCCTTGGCATCGAGGATGCCGCGCGTGAGGTCGGCGGTCGCCGTGTCGCCCGACTGGGCCGCGCAATAGGCGCGCAGCTCCAGCCAGAACTGGCTGTCCTGATTCATGCGCGCCGCCGTCGCATCGCCGCAGGCGTCTCCCGCGCGCCCGGCGCTGAGGACCGCATTGGCCTGCACCTGCGCGAAATCGGCATCGCCCCTGACCGACGCGGACGCCGCGAGCGCGCCCGCCTCGTCGGTCAGCCCGGCATCCAGAAGCTTCTCGATGCGGATGGTGATGATCGCGCGCTTGATCGCGCCGGCCGGCGCGTCCGCCTTGGTCAGGATCAGCCGCCGCGACAAGGACTTGACCGCGCTGTCGGGCGAGGCGAGCGGGATGTGCGGCAGCAACGTCTCGATGTCGGCCCGGCCGGAACCGGTCCAGATGCTTTGGTCCATCCCGCCATTGCTTGGGTCCAGCAGCCCTTCGGCCGGGCCCTCGACGGTGCCCAGCGCCTCGACCTGAACCGTGGACTTGGGCGGCTCGGGCACCGGCAAAGGCTGGGCCTCGGAGGGCGCCACCTTGTCCGGCGGGGGCTGCTCGGGGACGTCGGATTTGAGGCCGCTGGTGTCGATGTCCCGGCCGCCGTCGCTGGTCGCGGGCGGCTGGTCCGGCTGAGGCGCGGACGGCTCCACGGGCGGCAACGGCTGGCCCAGGGTGCGCGGCGGCGCTGTCGCGCGGTCCGAATCACCCGTCTGCGCCCGCGCGCCGAGCGCGACCAGCGCCGCGGCAAGGACGGCGAGGCTAGTGCGGGAGATGGTCATCCGGCACGACCTGCTCGTAGTGCCGGGTGGGCGGATGGACCCGGCCGCCATAGACCCCCAAGCCGATCGCGCCGAACACGATCGCGCCCGCGACGGCGATCCCGAGCCACGCTCCCCAGCCCATGCCTTCCCGTCCCATGCTCTGCCTTGTCCGCATATGTGGATGCTGCCCCCCGTTTGTGGCGGAAATGGACAAAAACTCAAGGGCCCGCTAAGCGGAAAGCGCGATGACGGGACTGATCCGCACGGTGGCGCTGGTGGGCATGATGGGGTCCGGGAAAAGTTCCGTCGGCCGCAGGCTCGCGGCGCGGCTCGGCGTGCCCTTCAAGGATGCCGACAGCGAGATCGAGCGTGCCGCGGGCTGCCCGATCCCCGAGATCTTCGACCGCTTCGGCGAAGGCGCCTTCCGCGACGGCGAGCGCAAGGTGATCGCGCGCCTCCTCGGCGAGCCGCCGCACGTGCTGGCGACGGGCGGCGGCGCGTTCGTGGACGCCTCGACGCGCGAGCGGCTGAAGGAGAGCGCGGTGACGGTGTGGATCAAGGCGCCCGTCGAGGTGCTGCTGGCACGCGTCAAGCGGCGCGACAACCGCCCGCTGCTGCGCGGCGACGATCCGCGGGGGGTCCTGGAGCGGCTGCTTGCCGAGCGCACGCCGATCTATCAGCTCGCCGACGTCACGGTGGAGAGCGACGACGGTCCGCATTCGCAAGCCGTGGATCAGATCCTGACGGCGCTGAAGGCACGCGAGGTCCTGTGAGCGAGATCGTCAAGGTGGGCTTGGGCGCGCGCAGCTACGACATCCATGTCGGGCGCGGGCTGTTGGCGCAGGCGGGGGATCTTCTGAAGCCCTTTGCGCGCGGGACGGTGCCGGTGGTGACGGACGAGAACGTCGCGCGCATTCATCTGGCGGCGCTGTCGAATTCCGGCCTGGACGTGAAGCCGATCGTGCTCGCGCCCGGCGAAGGGACGAAGAGTTTCACAGGGCTCGAGAAGCTCAGCAGCGAATTGCTGCGCAGCGGCGTTGACCGCGGCGGGCTGATCGTGGCGCTGGGCGGCGGCGTGATCGGGGACCTGACGGGATTCGCGGCGGGCATCCTCAAGCGCGGCATCGCGTTCGCGCAGATTCCGACGACCTTGCTGGCGCAGGTGGATTCCTCCGTCGGCGGCAAGACCGCGATCAACACGGCGGAGGGCAAGAACCTCGTCGGCTTGTTCCACCAGCCGCGCATCGTGATCGCCGACATCGACGTCCTCTCGACGTTGCCCAAGCGCGAGCTGCTCTGCGGCTATGCGGAAGTTCTGAAATACGGCGCGCTGGGCGACCGCGCGTTCTTCGAATGGCTGGAGGCGAACGGCGCCAAGGCGCTAGGCGGCGATGCCGGCGCGATGGTCCATGCTGTCGCACATTCCTGCCGCATGAAGGCCGCGATCGTCGAGCGCGACGAGCGCGAGACGGGCGAGCGCGCGCTGCTCAATCTCGGCCACACTTTCGGTCACGCGCTCGAAGCGGCGACGGGTTTCTCGGACCGCCTGCTGCACGGCGAAGGCGTCGCCATCGGCATGGCGCTGGCGTTCCGGCTGTCGGTCAGGCTGGGCCTGTGCCCCGGCCAGGACGCGGAACGCTTCGTGCGGCATCTGAAGGCGATCGGCCTGCCCTCCTCCATCACCGACATCCCAGGCGAGCGCGCGAGCGCCGACGCGCTGATCGCGCACATGGCGCACGACAAGAAAGCCAAGGACGGCCGCCTGCGCTTCATCCTCGTCCGCGCCATCGGGGAAGCGTTCGAGACGGACGCGGTGCCGGTGGAGGCGTTGCGGACGGTTCTCTCGTCCTAACCCGCCAAAAATTGTCATGGCCCGCGAATGCGGGCCACCCAGGTGATGTCTTCCAATCTCTCTCAAGCAAAATCGTCATCGCCCGCTTTATGCGGGCGACCCTTTTTCTTCTCGTTGCCAAATTGGATCGTCCGGACCCTTACGCGCCGGGCGATGACGATTTTTTTGAGTGTGCAGAACCTACCTGGGTGGCCCGCAGTCGCGGGCCATGACAGTTAGGGCTTTCCCGCATCCCGCCTCTACGGCGTGCATTGCGGAAAGCGGAACTTGTATTTGTGCGGCGCGCGCATGAACTCCATGCGCATCCCGGCGGAGAATTTCAGCCAGCGCTTGCACGCGTCGCCGGTCAGCGACTCGTTGTGCTTGCCCGGGTCCTTGGAGACGAACATCACCAGGAAGCTTCCCGTCTTCTTGAGCCGCGTCATCGTGATCGTCGCGGTCTTGTGCGAGCTGAGCTCCCAGATCTCGTAGACCGCGTCGGGCGCCTTGCGGCCGGCGACGATCCTGGGATCGGATTCCGACAAGGGGAGGAACCCCGAATGCACCGCCGCCTCGCCGACCGCCGCGGCGTCGAGCTCGTCGGCCGGCACGGTGAAATCCACCGCGTTGAACGGATAATAAGGCTCGGCGCGCGCGCCGCCCGCGAGCAGCGCCGCGAGAGCGCCGGCCAGCCACAATGAATGCCGCATGAAGTCTCCTCTTGCGCGCCCAAGCCTACACAATTCGCCGCCTGCCCACCATCGGCTATAGTGGCGTGCGTTAGAGGATTCCCATGGACCCGTCATCGATATTCCTATGGATCGGCGCCATCGCCGTCCTGCTCGTCGTTTCGGCTTTCTTCGCGGGCTCCGAGACCGCGCTGACCGCGGTATCGCGCGGCAAGATGCACCAGCTCGAGAAGGACGGCGACCGCGCCGCGGCCAACATCAACCTGCTGGTCGTCGACCGCGAGCGGCTGATCGGCGCGCTGCTGCTCGGCAACACCTTCGTCAACATCCTGGCCTCATCGCTGGCGACGTGGATTCTCGAAACCAACCTGGGGCCGCGCGCCGTCGCCGCGGCGACGGTCATCATGACCTTCGTGATCCTCGTCTTCGGCGAGGTGCTGCCCAAGACGCTCGCCATCGCGCGCACCGACCGCTTCGCGCTCACCGTGGCATGGCCGGTGAAACAGGCGGTCGCCGTGCTCGGCCCCATCGTGAGCGCCGTGCAGTATCTCGTGTGGAAGGTGCTGGGCGTCTTCGGCGTGCGCCAGGCGCAGGAAGGCGACGAGGTGCTTCCGGCGCATGAGGAGATCCGCGGCACCGTCGAGCTGCATCACAAGGAAGGCGGCGTCGAGCGCGAGCATCGCGACATGATCGGCGGCATCCTCGACCTGCGCGAGCTGACCGTGGGCGACATGATGATCCACAGGAAGAACATCACCACCGTCGACGCCGATCTGGCCCCGGCCGAGCTGCTCGAGGCGGTGATGAAATCCGGCCACTCGCGCGTGCCCTTGTGGCGCGAGCAGCCCGAGAACATCGTGGGCGTCGTCCACATCAAGGCGATCGTGCAGGCGGCGCTGAAAAACAAGGGCTCGTTCGACGGCATCGACGTCGCCGCGCTGGCCACACCGCCCTGGTTCGTGCCCGACACGACCACGGCGGAGGAGCAGCTCGAGGCCTTCCGCACGAAGCGCGCGCGTTTCGCCCTCGTCGTCGACGAATACGGCGCGCTGCAGGGGCTGGTGACGGTCGAGGACATCTTCGACGAGATCTTCGGCGACATCCCCGACGAGCTCGAGGCCGCCCAGCGCCCCGACGTGCGCAAGCAGGCCGACGGATCCTATCTCGTCGACGGCAAGGTGCCGGTGCGCGAGCTGAACCGCGATCTCGACTGGAACCTGCCGGACGAGGAAGCCACGACCATCGCCGGCCTCGTCATCCACGAGGCGCGCACCATCCCCGAAGTCGGCCAGCGCTTCGCCTTCTTCGGCTTCAAGTTCGAGATCCTGCGGAGGCAGAGGAACCAGATCACTGCCCTGCGCGTGACCGCACCGAGCGAGAGCGCGGACACGGTACCGCCGGGGTAGGCTTACCCTCCCCTTGAGGGAGGGTCGACAATTTGCGAAGCGCAGCGAAGCAAATTTCGGGGAGGGGTACCTGCTCGAACGGAACCCCTCCCCGAAAAATGCTTCGCATTTTTCGACCCTCCCTCAAGGGGAGGGTTGAAGGGTCAATGCTCGTTCCACACCTCCGCCGGGGTCAGCGTGGTCAGCGACAGCGCGTGGATGCGCGTCTTGAGCTCTTCGGCCAGCGCGGCGTAGACGCGGCGCTGGCGCTCGACGCGGCTGATACCTTCGAACGCATTCGACACGATGCGCACGGCGAAATGCGTCTCGCCGCCCGGGCGCGCACCCGCGTGTCCCTCGTGACGCGCGCTCTCGTCGGTCACCTCGAGCGAAACCGGCGCGAAGTTTTGTGTCAATTTCTCGCGAATGGTGTCGGCCATCGTCATGGCCCAGCCATCGGCGCGATTTCGGCGCCTGTCAAGCGATACGTTTTCTTGTTTTTTCACCCCTCGACCCCATAATTCCGCGCATGGCGAAAGCGCGCGTCAATTCCAAGTTCCGCGAGAACATCCGCATCAAGCGCGATGAACCGATCGTGACCGCGGTCGATGTGCGTCCCTGCGCGCAGCCGGGCTGCAAGGAGGAAGGTGCCTTCCGCGTGCCCAAGAGCCGCGACGAGCTTTCCAGATATACCTGGCTTTGCCTCGCCCATGCCCGGGCGCACAACGAGTCCTGGGACTACTTCAAGGGCATGAGCGAGCGCGACATCGAAAGCTTCCGCAACGACGCGGTAACCGGCCATAGGCCCACCTGGCCGCTCGGAAAACGCGCGGCACGTCTGCACAATCCGCTCGGCGCCTTCCATTTCGACGAGCATTTCGGCGGCGAGCCCGGCGAGGCCCCGAAACCGCACCGTCCCGAGCGTCAGGTGACGCGGGTGCAGCTCACCGCCTTCGACACGCTCAACCTGGAGCCTTCCGCCACCTTGAACGAGATCAAGGCGCGGTATAAGGAACTCGTGAAGCGGTTCCATCCCGACGCCAACGGCGGCGACCGGGGTGCCGAGGAGCGTCTGAAGCAGGTTATCAAGGCCTATGGCGTGTTGCGCGCCTCCGGGCTGACCTAAGCGGCGCCTGACGCGCCCTTAGCCTTAAGCATCGGCTTCCCCGCCTGGAAATTTTGAGCCGGACCCAGACATCATGAGCGTTGAGCAAGAGGGCCTCGATCCCGCTTACAAGCCCGACACCGAGATCGACGTGAAGACGGTGTTCGGCTTCGAGGCGAAGATGAAGGTGCCCGCCTTCAAGGAGCCGAACGCCTACGTCCCCGACCGCGACGACGCCTATCGCTTCGACCGCGAGACGACGCTGGCGATCCTGGCCGGGTTCTGGAAGAACCGCCGCGTGATGATCCAGGGCTATCACGGCACCGGCAAGTCGACGCATATCGAGCAGGTCGCCTCGCGCCTCAACTGGCCGTGCATCCGCATCAACCTCGACAGCCACATCAGCCGCATCGACCTGATCGGCAAGGACGCGATCGTGCTGCGCGACGGCCAGCAGGTGACCGAGTTCCGCGAGGGGCTGTTGCCCTGGGCGCTGCAGCGTCCGGTGGCGCTGGTGTTCGACGAGTACGACGCCGGCCGCCCCGACGTGATGTTCGTGATCCAGCGCGTGCTCGAGGTCCAGGGCAAGCTCACCCTGCTCGACCAGAACAAGGTGATCCGCGCCCATCCCGGCTTCCGCCTGTTCTCGACGACGAACACGATCGGGCTCGGCGACACGACCGGCCTCTATCACGGCACGCAGCAGATCAACCAGGGCCAGATGGACCGCTGGAGCATCGTCGCCACGCTCAACTACCTGCCGCACGACGCCGAGGTCGATATCGTCCTATCGAAGGTGCCGTCCTATTCATCGCCGGAAAAGAAGAAGCAGATCTCGGCGATGGTGCGCGTCGCCGACATGACGCGCAATGCCTTCATGAATGGCGACCTGTCGACCGTGATGAGCCCGCGCACGGTGATCACCTGGGCGGAGAACGCCGAGATCTACAACGATATCGGCTTCGCCTTCCGGCTGACCTTCCTGAACAAATGCGACGAGCTGGAGCGCGCGTCCGTCGCCGAGTTCTACCAGCGCGCCTTCGGCGAGGAGCTGCCGGAGAGCGCGGCGAAGGTGCTGGTGGCGTGAGGACTGTCGCTCCTTCCTACCCTCCCCTTGAGGGAGGGTCGAAAAATCCGAAGGATTTTTCGGGGAGGGGTTCGTGCGCCGCTGAGACATACCCCTCCCCGAAATTTGCTTCGCAAATTTCGACCCTCCCTCAAGGGGAGGGTTGATTTCGGTGAAACCCGAGAACCCCGCCGAGCCGTTCAAGCGCGCGGTCGCCATCGCGGTGCGCTCGCTCGCGGGCGAGCCGGAGCTCGAGGTCAATTTCTCGGCCGAGCCGCCGACGCTGAAAGGGCTCAAGGCGAAGCTCCCCCTGCCCTCGCGCAACCTGCCGCCCAACGAGGTCGCGGTCGTGCGCGGCGCGGGCGACGCCTATGCGCTGCGCCGCGCCTATCACGAGGACAAGCTGCACGACCAGTACCGCCCGCAATCGCCGGAAGGTGCGGCGATGTTCGAGGCGGCCGAGCAGGCGCGCGTGGAAGCCATCGGCTCGCTCGCGATGAAGGGGGTTGCGAACAACCTGACCGCGGGGCTCGAGCAGCGCTTGAACGCGCGCGGCCTTGCGAAAGCGCGCGTGCGCGCCGACGTGCCGATCGCCGACGCGCTCGGCCTCATCGTGCGCGAGAAGCTGACAGGCCAGGCGCCGCCCGACTGCGCCAAGACCGCGGTCGATCTGTGGCGCGACTGGATCGAGAGCCGCGCGGGCAAGGACCTCGACAAGCTCGAAACCTCGCTGCGCGACCAGAAGGCCTTCGCCAAGCTCACGCGCACGATCCTCAAGGACCTGAATTTCGGCGACGATCTCGATTCCGAGGCCGACGACACGGGCGAGGACGCCGACGATTCGTCCGAGAACCAGGAAGGTGACGCCGAGGAAGACGCCAGCGCCGAAGGCGAGACCTCCGAAGCCGATCTGAAGGAAGCGGAGGGCGATGAGTCCCAGGACGCCGACGCCGAGATGCGCGCCGAGCAGACCGAGGAGATGGGCGACGCGACCGAGCCCGAGGACGCCATGAAGCCGTGGCGCCCGGAACTGCCCTTCGCCCATTCCGACGAGTGGGGCTACAAGATCCACACCACCCAATATGACGAGATCATCGAGGCGGCGGATCTCTGCGACGCCGAGGAGCTGGCGCGGCTGCGCGCCTTCCTCGACCAGCAGCTCGCCGCGATGCAGGGCGTCGTCTCGCGCCTCGCCAACAAGCTCCAGCGGCTGCTCATGGCGCAGCAGAACCGCACCTGGGAATACGACCTCGAAGAGGGCATGCTCGACACCTCGCGGCTGACGCGCATCATCATCGATCCGATGTATCCGCTCTCGTTCAAGCGCGAGAAGGACATGACCTTCCGCGACACGGTGGTGACGCTGCTGCTCGACAATTCCGGCTCGATGCGCGGGCGGCCGATCATGGTGGCTGCCATGTGCGCCGACATCCTGGCGCGCACCTTGGAGCGCTGCGCGGTCAAGACCGAGATCCTGGGCTTCACGACGCGCGCCTGGAAGGGCGGCCAGTCGCGCGAGAAATGGATCGCCGACGGCAAGCCGCCCCATCCCGGCCGCCTCAACGACCTGCGCCACATCGTCTACAAGGCCGCCGACGAGCCGTGGCGCCGCGCGCGGCGCAATCTCGGCCTGATGATGCGCGAGGGCCTGCTCAAGGAGAACATCGACGGCGAGGCCCTGATGTGGGCGCACAAACGCCTCGCCGGCCGGCCCGAGCAGCGCAAGATCCTCATGGTGATCAGCGACGGCGCGCCAGTGGACGATTCCACGCTCTCGGTCAACGCCGGCAACTATCTCGAGCGCCATCTGCGCCACGTCATCGAGGAGATCGAGGACAAGTCGAGCGTCGAGCTCAACGCCATCGGAATCGGCCACGACGTGACGCGCTATTACCGCAAGGCCGTGACCATCGTCGACGCCGAACAGCTCGGCGGCGCGATGACCGAGCAGCTCACCAGCCTCTTCGCCGAGGAAAAGGACCACGGCCGCCGCGGCACGCCCACGCGGCTCGCCCGCGTCCGCCACGAGCGCCACCCCCACGTCGCGGCGCGGTAGCCGGCCATTTACGCCATGCCCTGCGTCGGGAATACTGACGCCAGGGGGGAGACAATCATGGGTCGCGGTACGAAGATATTCCTCTGGCTGACGCTGCCGGTGCTGCTGCTTGTCGTCCTCGCGGTCGGCGCGGTGGCGTTCGTCGTGCTCACGCGGGAATACACCTATGTGGCATTCGGCTCGGATCAGTACAATTTCACGGTGCGGGGCACGACGACGTTCGGCATCAAATACGCGCTCATCCAGATCGACGATGGCGACGACGAGGCCTATGTCCTGCTCGAGGCCGGCGAACTGGATCATGCGCTGAGGATGTTCGAAACGGCGAAGACCCGGCAGTCGTCCGCCTGGCACGACGTCGAGGTGCTGTCGGAGTCGCACGAGCGCAATCCCGCGCGCCTGACGGTGAGCGCGGGTACCGGCGTGCGTTTCGCGATCCTGGATGACGGCGTCTGCCTGAGCTACGAGCTTGCGCCTGCGGATTTCGCGGCGTTCGAGCGCGCGGCGATGCGCGCGCGCAAGCATTTCGACAGCGACGAGCCCGACCGCGGGCTTCCCTACGGCAACCCCGTCAGCGACGCAGCACCTTTGAGCGCGTTCCCCAGCACGGAAAAGGCGATGTCCGAACCGGCGAAGCACACCAATCAAGGCTGCCGCTGATCAGTACCCCCCGAACCCCGGCAGCGGGCGCACGACGCGGCGCAGCGACCAGTACGGGATCAGGCTCAGCACCGCGATGGCGGTGAGAAGCTCCATGTGCAGGAGCATCTGGTGGGTGAAGGACGCCACCCCCGCATAGGCCGCGGGGTAATAGATCAGGGCGAAGAACACCACCGACGAGACCATGCCGAGCAGCGGCGCCAGCCACCAGCGCGGGCCGCGCGCGCCGTCGAAGACGATGATGGAGAGGAAGCTCGCGCCCAGGAACGCGCCGGCGAAGGCCAGCGCGACGCGCAGCTCGGGCACGATCTTGAACGGGACGTAGTCGGTCAGCCGGGGCGCCGCGAACATCACGAACGCGACGCAGACCGCCAGCGCCAGCACGACCTGCGCAAAAGCGGTCGACGGTCCATAGCGGCGGTTGGTCAGATGCACGCTGAAGAAGCAGACCGGCAGCAACAGATGTCCCACCGTGAGCCAGCTCGCGTCCCGGCCCAGGAACACGACCGGCGTGTCGAGATAGAGATAGACCGCGACGAACGACATCAGCAGCGTCGCCACCGGCAGGACCAAGCGCATCAGCGCACGGAACCCGCCGCCGACCCTGCCCAGAAATCCCTCGCGGCGGCCATAGGCCATCTGCGCCGGCCACGACGCATCGGCCGCGCCGCGCATCCGATAGGATGAACCTCCGAGGTTTCCTGCCGCCATCCGCGTCGGCGAGACGACTTCGCGTCCGCCCGCGGGATCCCCAAATCCAAACGCCCGCACGATCTGCCCCACTCCGCGCCGGCCGCGTTACCTCGCGACCTGACACATTTCGACACATTACGGCAAAACAGATGCAGGCGCCATGCCGAAAGCATGACGTTTTGAAGTAAATCGCGCGGTAACCAGTTAGGCGGCGGCCTTGGCGAGCTTCTTGGCGATGGCGCGCTTGAGCCTGAGTGCGCGGTCGGACAGGACGCCGTCTTTGGCCTTCAGCAGGAACGGGTCGAGGCCGCCCTGGTGGTCCAGGGTGCGCAGCGCGTTCATCGAGATCCGCAGCTTGTAGGAATTGCCCAGCGCCTCGCTCGCCAGCGATACCACTTGTAGGTTCGGGCGGTAGACACGCTTGGTCTTGTTGTTGGCGTGGCTGACGTTGTTGCCGACCAGCAGGCCTTTTCCGGTCAATTCACAGCGGCGCGACATGGCGATCTCTTGTGGCGGATTCGAAGGAGCGCTCTCATAAGGGCCCGGTCCGGCCGGGTCAAGCCGTCCGTCCCGAATAGCCCCAAATTTCCCAGGGAGATACCGTGAAATCCTTCAAAGCCAAGGTCCGGGCCAAGGGGCCGAACAAAGCCTGGTCCTTCGTCGACCTGCCCTTCGACGTGGAGAAGGAATTCGGCGCCAAAGGCCGGGTCTCGGTGAAGGCCAGCCTGGGCAGGGAAACGTTCCACACCTCGATCTTCCCGAACGGCGACGGCACGCATCACCTGATGTTCAACAAGGCGATGCAGAAGGCATCCGGAGCCGGCGACGGCGCCACGGTCGCGATCACGCTCGAGCGCGACAAGGGCGAAGAGCCGGACATTCCTGCGCCGCTGAAGGCCGCGCTCAAGGGGAACGCCGCGGCGGCTGCCAGGTTCAAGGCGCTGACGCCGTCATGCCGGCGGGAGTATTTGAACTGGATCCTGTCGGCCAAGCGCGACGAGACGCGAGTCGACCGCTCGGCGAAGACCGTGAAGATGGTCCTGGCAGGGAAGAAGCGACCGTCGGATTAGGACAACCCTCCCCTTGAGGGAGGGTCGAAATTTGCGCAGCAAATTTCGGGGAGGGGTCCTGCGCAGGTGTCGAACCCCTCCCAGAAAAATCCTTCGGATTTTTCGACCCTCCCTCAAGGGGAGGGTCGGGCTTTGTACATCCTCTCCACCAATTCCCGCGCCGCCGCATAGGGCAGCACCGTGCCGCGCGCGACGTCTTCCTCAAGCGTCGCCGCCTGCGCCGCCACCGCGTCGCCGATGAGCATCTGCACCTCGTTCCAGAACCAGCGGCGCATCTGGCCGGCGCGCAGCGCGGCGAGAGGAAGCGCGGCATGGATGCGCGCCATCTCTTCCCAGCTTTGCGCGATGCCGTGGCCTTCGATGGACGACACCGCCATCACCTTCGGCGCGAGGCCCGGATGCTTCGGGCGCATCAGGTGGAGCGCCGCGTGATAGTCCGCCACCGCGCGGCGCGCCGCGGGCAGCAGGTCGCCGTCGGCCTTGGTGACGAGGACGAGATCGGCGAGCTCCATCACGCCGCGCTTGATGCCCTGCAGGTCGTCGCCGCCTCCCGGGCTCGCCAGCAGCACGAAGAGATCGGTCATGTCGGCGACCGCCGTCTCGGACTGGCCGACGCCGACGGTCTCCACGATGACGACGTCGAAGCCCGCGGCTTCCGCGAGCAGCAGGCACTCGCGCGTGCGCCGCGCCACGCCGCCCAAGGTCGTGCCCGCGGGCGACGGGCGGATATAGGCGCTCGGGTCGCGTGACAGTTTCTCCATGCGCGTCTTGTCGCCCAGGATCGAGCCGCCGCCGCGCCGCGACGAGGGATCGATCGCGAACACCGCGACCTTCTTGCCCAGGCCCGTCAGGTGCAGCCCGAACGCCTCGATGAAGGTCGATTTGCCGACGCCCGGCGCGCCCGAGATGCCGATGCGCATCGCCCCACCCGTCCGGGGCAGGACGCTCGCGAGCAGTTCCTCCGCCCGCGCGCGATCTTCGGCGCGCGTGGATTCGACCAGCGTGATCGCCCGCGCCAGCGCGCGGCGGTCGCCCGGACCATTAACCGTGGACGGATGATCGTGTGACGCAGGTGCCATATTGGCACCATACTGGATCGCCGGATTGGCGCCCACTATGCTCAAGCCCTTCCATCGGAGCTTCCCATGAGATTGCGTTCCGCCCTGCTCGCGCTCCTCGCCATGCCCACGGCCGCGCTCGCCGCCGGCGGACAGAGCGCGGACGCGCCCACAGGCCCGGCCTCGCAGATCACCCTCGCCATGACGCTTTATGCCGGCGGCGTGACGCTGGGCAAGGTCGACATGGACGCGACGATCCGCGGCAACGACTACCACGTCGTCTCCAACCTGGAGACCGGCGGCATCGTCAACGCGTTCTGGCAGGCGCAGATCCAGGCGACCTCGAACGGCAAGATCGCGGACAGGACGCTCAAGCCCGCGCTCTACGACAGCTTCGACACCAACCATGCGGGCAAGAAGCAGGAAGTGTCGCTGACCTGGGAAGGCGACGCGCCGCCGCGCATGTACGCCAATCCGAGCTTCAAGGCCAACGGCTACGAGGTGAAGCCCGACCAGCAGAAGAACACCGTCGATCCCTTGAGCGGCGTGGTGCTGATCACCACCGGCGTCGGCGCGAGCGCGGACAACCCTTGCGGCGTCGTGGCGCCCATCTTCGACGGACGGCGCCGCTACAACATCGAGCTTACGAAGGTCAAGGACACGACCATCAAGATGGACAACGGCCTCTACAAGGGCAAAGGGTTCCTCTGCGAGATGAAGTACCGCCAGCTCGCGGGCTTCAAGCCGAAGATCATCAAGGACAATGAGAGCTTCCCGAAGATCAACGCCTGGGTCGCGACCTTCCCGAGCGCGATCCCCGGCCGCTTCTACGTCGTGCCGCTGCGGGTGTGGGCCGACACCCAATACGGCGTCGTTGCCGCGGTCGCGACGAGCCTGAAGGTGGACGGGCAGACGCCGAAGAGCTGAAGCGGCAAAAGATTTCCGCCGGGGGGATGGAATGAAGACCGTAGGACCGTTCAACCGCTTGCGCCTGTCATGCGCCGCGGCACTTGTGCTCGCAGGACTGAGTACACCCGCATCCGCCTACACCGCCGCGACGCTCTATTCCTTCTGCGACGACGGATCGTGCACCGGGGTCCAGCCGATCAACGTCATCCCCACGCCGTCGGGAACGCTGTACGGCGTGACGGAAGGTGGAGGAGACAAGAACTTCGGTACCGTCTTTGCCTTGGTGCCCAATGCCAAGCGGACGCAATGGACCTACAAGCAGGCCTGGAGTTTCTGCAGCCAGTCCGATTGCGCCGACGGCGGCGCACCCGACAGCGGACTGATCGCGGACAGCGAGGGCAACCTCTATGGCACCACGAGCCAAGGCGGCGGCCACGGCCACGGCACCGTGTTCCGGCTCACGCCCAAGAAGAAGAAATGGAAGCTCACGGTCCTGTACGATTTCTGCAGCCTGACCGGCTGCGCGGACGGTTCGCCCAATATCCGCCTGACCTATGCCGGCGCAGCCGCCGGCGCGCCTTTCGACGGCAAATCGCCTCTGTATGCTGGGGCCAACTATCCTGCATCGAGCCACGGCGCGCTGTTTTCGCTGACGCCTGGCGCCAAGAAGGACAAGTGGGGCGTGGCGCTTCTCTATACGTTCTGCCAGAAGAAGAACTGTCCGGACGGCGACCAGGTCGCCGCGCTCACGGCCGACGCTTCCGGCAATCTGTTCGGGACCACGTCATCCGGCGGGGCCAAGAATATGGGAACCGTCTTCGAATATTCCGGCGGGGTCCTGACGACGCTGCACAGCTTCTGCTCTTCCTGCACGAACGACGGCAGCTTCCCGCAGGGCCAGATCGCAGCCGATACGGCCGGCAATCTCTATGGCTTGACCTCGGGCGGCGGCGAGAATGGACACGGTATCATCTACAGGCTCGCGCCGAACGGCACCAAGTCGACACTGTCCATCCTCTACAGCTTCTGTCCCAACGGCGATTGCGACACTGACGGCTCGAACCCCATCACCGGCGTCGTCATGGATGCCGGCGGCAATCTGTTCGGCACGGAGGAAAGCGACGGGACCACCAAAGGCGGCACCGTTTTCGAATGGAATGGCGGTTTTCAGGTCCTGCATGCGTTCTGCGGCTGCGGAGGCGAAGGCGACTCTCCGATCAGCTTGAGCGTCGACGGCGCGGGCAATCTTTATGGAACCGATCTCTTCGGCGGCAACACGGACAACGGAACGGTCTTCGAGCTCGCGAAATAGACGCGACGCGCCTCGATTGGCAAGTTCGCGGTTAAGGCGATTCCGGTTTCATCGGCACGAGCCGCGCCCTAGGCGCGGTTTTCCGGCTCGGATAGATTCACCCGCAGTTGCAGTGGGGGACACGCGATGTCGCGAACATGGATCTGGCTCGGCGCGGCGGTGCTGCTCGCGCCATGCACTGCTGCTTCCGGTGCGACGCTGAACACGATCTACTCGTTTTGCCCGCAGAACGGCTGCAGCGACGGCGATTTTCCCGCCACCGGTCTGGTGCGCGATGCTTCCGGCAACCTCTACGGCGTGGCCGGCGCCGGCGGTGCGGGACAGAAAGGCGTGATCTTCGAGCTGAGCCCGCCCTCGACGCCGGAGGGCGCCTGGCAATATTCGGTGCTCTACAGCTTCTGCACGCAGACGGCCTGCGCCGACGGCGCGACGCCGGAACAGTCGCTGATCCTCGACACGGCGGGCAATCTCTACGGTACGACGAGCGAAGGCGGGGCCTCGCACGATGCCGGAATCGTCTTCGAGCTTGAAGCGCCTTCCGGACACGGGAGCCGCAAGCTGCGCGTGCTGCACAATTTCTGCACCTTCGTGAACTGCACCGACGGCGGAGGAACCTATGACGACCCCAGCAGCCTGACCTATGCCGGTGCCGCGTCCGGCGCGCTCTATGACGGCACATCGCCGCTCTATGGAACGACGATGTCCGGCGGCAGCCACGGCTCGGGCGTGGCCTATGCGCTTCAGCCGGAAACGACAGGCGGCAGGACGAAGTGGCGGCAGAAGGTCATCTACGATTTCTGCAAGCGCACGGGCTGTCCGGACGGCGCCAATCCTTTCGGTGCCCTGCTTGCCGACGCGTCGGGCAACCTCTTCGGAGTGGCGAACAATGGCGGAGTGGATTCGACGTCCGGCGTGGTCTTCGAGCTGTCGCGCCCCGATCTTCGTTGGAAGGAGCAGGTGCTGCACAAATTCTGCTCGTCGAAGGACTGCGCCGACGGCAAGACGCCTGTGGGCCCGCTGATCTTCGACGCCGCCGGCGACCTTCTCGGCGTCACGACGGGCGGCGGCAAGCCGGTGTTCGACGGGCGCAGCGGTTGGGGCGTCGCCTACAAGCTCGCCTTCGACGGCAGCGCCTGGCAGGAGAGCGTGCTGCACCAATTCTGCTCGCACACGGACTGCTCCGACGGATATGCTCCGCAAGCGCCGCTGGCGATGGATGCGGCCGGCAACCTGTTCGGCGCGACCGAGACCCACGGCGACAATTCATCGGACGACGGCGGCACGGTCTATCGGCTGAGCGGGTCCGGCTTCAAGACGATCTACACCTTCTGCGAAGGCGGCGGTTGCGTGGTCACGCAGCAGTATCCGCAAGGCGGGCTGCTTCTGGACGCTGACGGTCATCTGTTCGGGACCACCGGCGAAGGCGGCGCGAACCAGTTCGGCCAGATATTCGAACTCGTGCCCTAAGGCGTGCTCTGATAGATTCACATGGGGGATGTGCTTTGGGGGGACGCACCATGTCGCGGGCATGGATCGGGTTCGGCGCGGCGGTGCTGCTTGCGCTAGGCGCGCAGGCGGCGGCGGCCAATCCGCCGGCGGAGGCGTTCGGCAGCCTGCCGCTGGGATCGGAGCCGGTCCTTTCTCCCGACGGCAAGCATTTCGCGCTCATCCAGTCGCTGCGCGGACGGCCGGCGGCCGTCATCTACGACCTGACCGCGCCCACGGGCACCGATCCCAAGGTGATCTCCGACGACAAGGCGCTGATCGTGGGCATCCACTGGGCGAAGAACGACCGGCTGCTGATAACCCTCAACATGAACGTCAAGGCCGCGGGCGACATCAAGGTGCAGGCCTGGTACCGGCTCATCTCGGTCGATGCCGGCGGCCAGAACATGATGCTGATGTTCTCGAATTCCACCTGGCGCGATCTGAACTATGGGGCCGCCACCGTCGCCGACTATGATCTCGACGATCCCAAATACGTCTTCATGCCGCTGGCGGTGCCGAGCTTGGACGATTACGCGGTCAACCTCTATCGCGTCGACGTGACCACGGGTGCCGCGGAGCGTGTCGCCGCAGGCCGCCGCGGCACGGTTGAATGGATCATGGACGGACACGGCCATCCCGTCGCGCGGGTCGACGAGAGCCAGCGTCCGCTCGTCGACCACCTGATGGTCGCCGACAAGGACGAATGGAAGGAGATCGGAAAGTACGAAGCCACCGGCGGTCAGGGCGCCGGAGTCGCCGGGCTGAGCGAGGACGGCGGCGCCATCGTCCAGACAGGCACGAGCGACGTCAGCGGGACGCAGAGCGTCGCGCGGCTCGACATCGCCACCGCCAAGGAGAGCGGCGTCTATTCCAATCCGCGCTTCGACATCGGCGAGACCCTTTTCGATCCCTGGACCATGCGCGTCATCGGCGTGTCCTATGCCGACGACAAGACCGAGTATCAGTATTTCGATCCGTCCATGCAGGCGCTGCAGCGCGGATTGGAAGCGGCCTTCCCCGGGTTGTCGGTGCATGCGGTGTCGTGGGATCTGGCGAAGGACGAGCTGATCGTCTCCGCCGAAGGGCCGCGCCGGCCGAAGACCTACTACTTCGTCGACCGCAAGACCCACGAGGCGACGAAGCTCGCCGAGACTTATCCCGGGCTGAGCGAGGCCGATCTGGGCGAGATGAAGCCCTGGCCCTACAAGGCGCGCGACGGGCTCGACATCCCCGCCTATCTCACGCTGCCGCCGGGCAAGGCTGCGAAGAACCTGCCGGTCGTGATCATGCCGCATGGCGGGCCCGGCGCGCGCGACACCCTCGCTTTCGACTGGATGGCGCAGTTCCTCGTCAATCGCGGCTACGCGGTGCTGCAGCCGAATTTCCGCGGCTCCACCGGATACGGCGAGAAGTTCGAGCTGGCCGGCTACGGCCAATGGGGCCTCAAGATGCAGGACGATCTCAGCGACGGCGCGAAGAAGCTGATCGCCGACGGCATCGCCGATCCCAAGCGCATCTGCATCGTGGGCGCGAGCTACGGAGGCTATGCCGCGCTCGAGGGCGCCGTGTCGACACCCGATCTCTATGCCTGCGCGGTCAGCTTCGCCGGTCTGAGCGACCTGGGCAAGTTCCTGAGCAGCCGCGCCAGCGACTATGGCGACGATTCCTGGATGATCTCGACCTGGACCCGCTACATCGGCGACCGCTACGACGACCACGCCAAGCTCGACGCCGCCTCACCGGCCCTGAACGCCGACAGGATCAAGTGTCCGGTGCTCTTGATGCATGGCGCCGGCGACACGACGGTGCGCATCGACCAGAGCGAAAAGATGCGCGACGCGCTGCAGGAGAAAGGCAAGCCCGTCGAATTCGTCAAATTCGACTCCGACTCGCACTACATGCTGCTCGCCGACACGCGCATCCGCGTGCTGAAGGAGATGGAGACGTTCCTGGACAAGAACATCGGGCATTGAGGCGACGCGCCATCCTTCGAGGCTCGCTGCGCTCGCACCTCAGGATGACGCTACTGATGCAGTAGGCTCGTCACCCTGAGGTGCGAGCCGAAGGCGAGCCTCGAAGGGCGATGGGCCGCATGCTCGGACCTCAACGCAGCCGTCAAGCCGCCGCCCTCTTCCGTGTACGGATGAGCTTCAGCACCTCGCGGGCGGCTTCGGGGATGTTGGTGCCGGGGCCGAAGATGGCGGCGACGCCCGCCTTCTTCAGGAACGCGTAGTCCTGCGCGGGGATGACGCCGCCGACGACGACCAGGATGTCGGAAGCGTCGCGCGCCTTCAGCGCCGCGACGAGCTCGGGCACCAAGGTCTTGTGGCCGGCCGCCTGGCTCGACACGCCGATGACGTGCACGTCGGCGTCGACGGCGTCCTCAGCCACCTCGTCCGGCGTCTGGAACAGCGCGCCGATATCGACGTCGAAACCGAGATCGGCGAAGGCGGTGGCGATGATCTTGGCGCCGCGGTCGTGGCCGTCCTGGCCCATCTTGGCGACGAGCATGCGCGGGCGGCGGCCCTCGTCGCGCGCGAAGGCCTCGACGTCGCCGCGGATCGCCGCGAACTCGTTGTCGCCTTCATAGGCGCCGCCATAGACGCCGCTGATGGAGCGGATCTCGGCCCGGTGGCGGCCGAACGCCTTCTCCATCGCATCGGAGATCTCTCCCACCGTCGCGCGCGCGCGCGCCGCCTCGACCGCGAGCGCGAGCAGGTTGCCCTCGCCCGACGCGGCACCCTTCTCCAGCGCCGCGATCGCGGCGGCGAACGCCTTCGGGTCGCGCCTGGCGCGCACGTCCTTCAAGCGCACGATCTGCGACTCGCGCACCGCCGCGTTGTCGATGTCGCGGATCTCGACATTGTCGGCCAGCTCGGGCTGAAACTTGTTGACGCCGACGATGACGTCCTCGCCCCTGTCGACGCGGGCCTGGCGGCGCGCCGCGGCCTCCTCGATGCGCAGCTTCGGGATGCCGGCCTCCACGGCCTTCGTCATGCCGCCCATCGCCTCGACCTCGTCGATCACGGCCTGCGCGTGCCGGCCAAGCGCGTGCGTCAGCGCCTCGACGTAATACGAGCCGCCCAGCGGATCGACGACCTTCGTCACCTGCGTCTCGTTCTGGAGGATGAGCTGGGTGTTGCGCGCGATGCGGGCCGAGAACTCGGTCGGCAGCGCGATCGCCTCGTCGAACGAGTTGGTATGCAGCGACTGCGTGCCGCCGAGCACCGCGGCGAGCGCCTCATAGGCGGTGCGCACGATGTTGTTGTAGGGGTCCTGCTCCATCAGCGACACGCCCGAGGTCTGGCAATGGGTGCGCAGCATCAGGCTCTCCGGGTTCTTCGCGCCGAACCCGCTCATGATCCGCGACCAGAGCAGCCGCGCGGCGCGCAGCTTGGCGGCCTCCATGAAGAAGTTCATGCCGATGCCGAAGAAGAACGACAGGCGCGGCGCGAACGCGTCGACGTCGAGGCCCTTGGCGAGCGCCGCGCGCACATATTCGATGCCGTCGGCCAGCGTGTAGGCGAGCTCCTGCACCGCGGTCGCGCCGGCCTCGTGCATGTGATAGCCGCTGATCGAGATCGAGTTGAACTTCGGCATCTTCCTTGCCGTGTACTCGATGATGTCGGCGACGATGCGCATCGAGGGCGCGGGCGGATAGATATACGTGTTGCGCACCATGAATTCCTTGAGGATGTCGTTCTGGATCGTGCCCGACAGGCTCGAAGCCGCGACGCCCTGCTCCTCGCCCGCGACGATGAAGCTCGCCAGCACCGGGATCACCGCGCCGTTCATGGTCATCGACACGCTCATCTTGTCGAGCGGGATGCCGGCGAAGAGGATCTTCATGTCCTCGACGGAATCGATCGCGACGCCCGCCTTGCCGACGTCGCCCGCGACGCGCGGATGATCGCTGTCGTAGCCGCGATGGGTGGCGAGATCGAACGCGACCGACAGGCCCATCTGCCCCGCCGCCAGGTTCTTGCGGTAGAACGCATTGGACTCCTCCGCCGTCGAGAAGCCCGCATATTGGCGGATCGTCCAGGGCCGGCCCGCATACATCGTCGCGCGCACGCCGCGCAGATAGGGCGCCAGGCCGGGGAGCGAGCTGGCCTCCGCGATGCCTTCCAGATCGGACGCGGTATAGAGCGGCTTGACCGTGAACCCCTCGGGCGCGGCCCAATCGAGGCTCGCGAGCGGCCGGTCCTTGAGCTCCTTCGCCGCGAGCTTCGCCCAGTCCTTCGGCGTCTTGTCCGTCATCGCCCTACTCACGCAAAAGATCGGCCACCAGCCGATGCGGCTTGGCGGCAAAGGGATTGCACACCGTTATCCCATTCCACGCAAACCCGTCCTGGAAATCCTCGGACAGCAGCATGTCGCATCGCGCTTCCGCCGCGGCCGACAAGACAATCGCATCCCAGATCGTGAGCCGATGATGCGCGGCCAAATCCAACGCAACGTCCATGAGAGACTGGGTCGTCTGGACGACATGGAGCGTCTGCTTCCAGAACTGCGCACGCTCCTTTGCCTGTGCGCGCGGGATTCCGCGCCGGACGAGAACGTTGAACAGTTCGCCGGGCACCTGGATCGAAATCGAGAAGCGATCGCGCGGCACGCTGTTCAGGATACGCAACGCGCGCGCCTGACGCACCGGATCGTCCACGCCTTCCGCGTAGACGATGATGTTCGTGTCCAGCGCGATGCTCATAGATCGTCGTCGTAAGCCTCATCGCGGGACCAAGGTCCCGAATTCATCGCGGGCTGGCTCCGCAAACGCTCCAGAAGCTTTTTCCAGGCTTCGTCCCGGCGCTTCACCGCTTCTGCATCCTGCACAGGCGGCGTGATCCGCGCGACCGGTTCGCCATGGCTGGTCACGACATAGGTCGTCCCCCGCTCGCGCACCTCGCGCAGCACGCGCGAGAACTGGCGGTTGGCCTCGGCGGCGGAGATCGTCTTGTCCATGGCGCGCGCCCAAAAAGTAGTGATTATCACTACTCTTTGCGTCGGGGAGGCGCAAGCAGGCGGAGCTCCCGCAAGAGCGCTTTGGCCTCGGCGATGGCCACCCGCGCGCCGCGCAGCACTTGGCCCCGCCTTGCACGCTCGGCCAATGCTTCGCGTGTGAAGCGGCCATGTTTCAGGGCATGCCGGTTGCCCTTACGCGCACCGCGGACGTAGGGCAATTTTATTGCGTTTTTGAATTGCGGTTTTTCACGCCATCCAGACGGGCGATGGTGCCGGCAAGCTGTGTGTCCATGCGCAGGAGCTTCAGGAAGGTGTCGAAGCAGCCCGGATGGATGAAGCCGTCCTTCTCCAGAACCCGCGCCCGATAGCCGTCGGTTTCATTCATGCAGATATTGAACTGCGCCTCCAGCGACGCAGATATTCTCTCGGTGCGCTCTTTGCTCATGGCCTCTCCAGTAGGGATATTCCTAGTTGCATAGGAAAATACCTACAACCTTTGAGAAGTGTCAAGAGAGTGTCACGATCATCCGAGTACGGAGTATTCCGTGGATAACCCCGCGAGACTCCATGGCTCGACTTACCCCCAACATATGGTAACGCCGATACCTTGACAAACAGCCAGTAGTATGAGAACAAAGGCTGATATCGATTCGGTTAGTGATTCGACCCCGATTCGTTTCACTGATGTTCCGTCGAATTTATCGGCACGTGCGGTGGCCGCTCTTTGGGTATAAGCTTGCGGGCGATCGGCTCGCGGGGATGCTCCATGATCAAAGCAGGAATCGCATTGACGGTGGTGGGAGCCGCGAGTCTTGCTTTCATGACGTTGCCGGCCATTCACGCCGACCCCGACAACACCCGGCCCGTCAGGGTCGCCGAGACCGTCTGCTTTTTGCAGAAAGAGGAGACGTCCGGTTTCAACAAGATTTGTTATTATGATTGCGGTGCCGCGATCACCGTCAAATCGATGGAAACCTGTCCGATGACGATCAAGCGCTAGGCGAATCGCGCCTCCCAAGCCCGCGCCATTGCCTCCCATCACCCACCGACTAACATCCTCGTCAGCGGCCGGTTCGCGGCCGTCTCAGTCGGGGAGAATTCCATGCGCAACATCGTCAAGAAGGGTCTGGTCGCGGCGGGTCTGGCGGCGGTCCTTTCCACCGGCGTGATCGTCGGCCGGGCGACGGCCGACCAGCCGCACATGCACAACGCGCTCGACGCGCTCAAGCAGGCCCGGGCCGAGCTCGAGATGTCCGTCCCGGACAAGGGCGGCCACCGCGTCAACGCCATCGAGGCGACCGAGCGCGCCATCCGCGAGACCCGTGCGGGGATCGATTACGCGCGGTGAATCATCTTCCCCCGCTTTGCGGGGGAGGTGCCGAGCGATAGCGAGGCGGGGGAGGGCGCCGCCCCCCTCCACCGCTTCGCGGTCCCCCTTCCCCGCAAAGCGGGGAGGATGAATGGTTGATGCTTCCGCGCCGAAGCCCCATCTTCGGACGGTCATGAGCACCAGATCGCCGAACGCGACCGCCTCGCGCGTCACCGCCGTCCTTGGGCCGACCAACACCGGCAAGACCCATTTCGCCATCGAGCGCATGCTGGCGCACAAATCCGGCATGATCGGGCTGCCGCTGCGCCTGCTCGCGCGCGAGGTCTATGACAGGGTCGTAAGGCTGAAAGGCGCGAAGGCCGCGGCGCTCATCACCGGCGAGGAGAAGATCGTCCCGCCGGACGCCAAGTATTTCGTCTGCACGGTGGAGGCGATGCCGCTCGACCTCGGCACGGCGTTCCTCGCCATCGACGAGATCCAGCTTTGCGCCGACCCCGAGCGCGGCCACGTCTTCACCGACCGCCTGCTGCATGCGCGCGGCGAGGAGGAGACGGTGTTCCTGGGCGCCGACACGATGCGCGGCGCGATCCAGAAATTCGTGCCGCGCACCTATTTCATCTCCCGCGCGCGCTTCTCCGACCTCGCCTATACGGGACAGAAGAAGCTCACGCGCCTGCCCAGGCGCTCGGCCGTCGTCGGCTTCTCGGCCGAGGACGTCTACGGCATCGCGGAATTGGTCCGCCGCCAGCGCGGTGGTGCTGCGGTGGTGCTGGGCGCGCTGTCGCCGCGCACGCGCAACGCGCAGGTCGAGCTCTATCAGAACGGCGACGTCGACTTCCTGGTCGCGACCGACGCGATCGGCATGGGCATCAACATGGACGTCGACCACGTGGCGTTCGCGGCGCTGGACAAGTTCGACGGGGTGGGCATGCGTCCGCTCAGGCCGGAGGAGATCGGACAGATCGCGGGCCGCGCCGGGCGTCACATGAACGACGGCACGTTCGGCGTCACCGCCGAAGCCGAGCCGCTGGACGACGAGATCGTCAGCCGGGTGGAAGGCCATCGCTACGATCCGGTGCGTGTGCTGCAATGGCGCAATTCCGCGCTCGACTTCCATTCGCTCGACGGCTTGCTCGCGAGCCTGGAGGAGCCGCCGCCCTCGCGCGGCCTCGTCAGGGCCCGCGCGGCAAGCGACCTGGTGGCGCTGCGCCACCTCTCCCACATGGACGACGTGCGCGAGCTCGCGCGCGCGCGGGCGGGTGTCAGGCGTCTATGGGAGGTCTGCCAGCTCCCCGATTTCCGCAAGCTCAACGACGACGAGCACGCCAAGCTCGTCCACACGATCTTCCTGTTCCTGATGGGCGATGACGGCGTCCTGCCCGACGATTGGTTCGCGCGCCAGATCGCGCGCCTCGACGTGACCGACGGCGACGTCGCCACGCTGTCCGGGCGCCTGGCGCAGATCCGCACCTGGACCTATGCGACGCACCGCCCCGGCTGGCTGCGCGATGCGGGCCATTGGCAGGAGGTCACGCGCGCGGTGGAGGACCGCCTGTCCGACGCGCTGCACGAGCAGCTCACCCAGCGTTTCATCGACCGGCGCACCTCGGTACTGATGAAACGCCTGCGCGACGACGACACGATGGACCTCGTGCTCGACGATTCCGGCGGCGTCGTCATCGGCGGCGAGGCGATCGGCAAGCTCGACGGCTTCCGTTTCGCCCCCGATCCGCGCGCCGAAGGAATCCACGGCCGCACCTTGCGCGCCGCAGCGTTGCGCGGCCTGGAAGGCGAGTTCGTCTCGCGCGCGCGGCGCCTGTCGGAAGCGGACGACAAGGCGTTCTCCTTGAGCGAGCACGGCCGCATCTGGTGGGACGGCGCCATCGTCGCGCGCCTCGTCGCGGGCACCACGCCCCTCAGCCCCCAAGTCTCGCTCGTCGCCGACGAGCATCTGCGCGCCGATCTGCGCGAGAGCGTGCAGCAGCGCCTTAACGAATGGACCAGGACGCGCATCGCGGCCCGCCTCGAGCCGCTCCATAAGCTGCGCGCCGCCGCCGACGCCAAGCCCGGCGCCGCGGGCGCCCTGCCCGCTTTCGCGCGCGGCATCGCGCATCAGCTTTGCGAGAGCTTCGGCTCGCTCGACCGCGCGACGATCTCGCTGCCCGACAAGCTCGGCCCGCTCATCCGCGCGCTTGGCACCTTCGGCGTGTGGGTCGGAAAGCGCACGATCTATCTGCCCAAGCTCTTGCGCCCCGAAGCCGCGTCGCTGCTCGGCCTGCTCTGGGGGGTGCGCGAGAAGATGGAGCAGATCCCCGCGGCCCCGCAGGCTGGCCTCACCTCGTTCGAGATCGATAGCGGCGTGGCCCACGACTTCCTTGCCGCCTGCGGCTTCCGCGTCGTCGACGAACGCGCGATCCGCTTCGACATGCTGGAGCGTCTGGAAGACGAGCTCGAGAAGGGCGCGGCCAGCGGCGCCACCGCCGACGTGCTCATGCCCAAGCTCGTCTCGCTCTTGGGCTGCGGCAATGACGAGTTGCGCGATATCCTCGCGGCATTGGGCTGGCGCGTGCTCGAAGTCGCCGACGCCGGCGCGGGCGTCCGCAACGTCTGGCGCCGCGCGCCGGTGCGCCTGCGCAAGACCGCCGAGCGCCGCGTCCCCTCGCCGACAGCGCTGGCCGAACTGGCGGCCCGCTTCTCGCGCCGATGACCGACCGCATCCGGATCGACAAGTGGCTTTGGCACGCGCGGTTCTACAAGACGCGCGCGCTGGCGGCTGAGGCGGCGCAGTCGGGCCGCGTCCGGCGCAACGATGCGCGCGTCGGGAAGGCGGGGCTGGAGGTGAAGGTCGGCGACATCCTCACCCTCTCGCGCGGGCGCGAGGTGGTGGTGGTGCGCGTGCTGGGTTGCGGGGTACGGCGCGGGCCCGCGAGCGAGGCGCAGGGGCTGTATGAGGTGGTGCAATAACGCCCCGATTTGTGGGAAATTCGCGACGCCGCAGGCCCTTGCGCCTCCCCCAAGACCGTCCTAAGTGACTTGCGCCATCCGGAGCCGTCCATGACCTACGTCGTCGTCGAAGCCTGCATCAAGTGCAAGTACCTGGACTGCGTCGAGGTCTGCCCGGTGGACTGCTTCTATGAAGGCGAGAACATGCTCGTCATTCACCCCGACGAGTGCATCGATTGCGGCGTCTGCGAGCCGGAATGCCCCGCCGAGGCCATCAAGGCCGATACGGAGCCGGGGCTGGAGCGCTGGCTCGGCCTCAACGCCGAATATGCCAAGAAATGGCCGAACATCGCGGTCAAGGGGACCCCGCCGGCGGACGGCAAGCAGTTCGAGGGCGAGGAGAACAAGTTCGACAAGTACTTCAGCCCCAAGCCCGGCACCGGATCGTAGATTTCCGTTTCATACAGCGTCGATCTGTGAAATCTCCCTGCGCCCCGGCGCGGCCAGGGGAAATATCCTGACTTTCTCTCATACAATTTGAAATAAACGCCGACTTTTCAACGACTTGATGATTCGCTGCTTCCATTTGCCGGGAACGTATGTTATATAAATGACGATCTAAATTGGTTTGAAAGGCGCTCCCCCACCCGGATTGATGCCGATCCGGCCGGCGCAGCATTCTCATGAGTGCGACTATGCGACGGCCTCCTCCTGGGCAGGTTCCGGTTTAGGGCGCGTGGAACGGAAAATGGATATGACGGCAGCCAAGGCCCCCCTCGCAGTGCAGAAGAAAGTCCCCGCCAACTCCAACAGGAAGCTGGAGTTCAAGGCGAACGACCATGTCGTGTACCCCACCCACGGGGTCGGCAGGATCCTGAAGGTCGAAGAGCAGGAAGTCGCGGGCATGAAGCTCGAGCTCTTCGTCATCACCTTCGACAAGGACAAGATGACCCTTCGCGTCCCCACGATGAAGGCCAAGGCCGTGGGCATGCGCAAGCTCTCCTCGCCCGACACGGTGGCGACGGCGCTGAACACGCTCAAGGGCCGCGCCCGCATCAAGCGCACCATGTGGTCGCGCCGCGCGCAGGAGTACGAGGCGAAGATCAATTCGGGCGACCTGGTCTCGATCGCCGAGGTGGTGCGCGACCTGCACCGCGCCTCTGGCCAGCCGGAGCAGTCCTATTCCGAGCGCCAGCTTTACGAAGCCGCGCTCGCCCGCATGGCGCGCGAAGTGGCCGTCGTCGAGAAGACCGACGAGCCCACCGCCGTCAAGCGCGTCGAAGGCATGCTGCTGAAGAAGGCGGCGTAGGCGGTTCGCCTCGCGAATGACCAAAAGGCCCGGCAGCGATGCCGGGCCTCTTTCCTTTTTTCCTCTCCCCTTGTGGGAGAGGAAGAAAAATCATGGGCTTAGGCGGAGCGCAGCGAAGCCTAAGCCCATGATTTTTCAGGTGAGGGGTGAGTCGCCGGTGCCAAGTCTTGTTCCCCCTCACCAGCAAAATCTAACGCTTAGCTGCGCTGCGCTCCGCTAAGCATAAGATTTTGCGTCCTCTCCCACGAGGAGAGAGGAGGTGCGGTATACTGCTGCTTCAACATCATCGGACCAACCCATGCCCCTCGTCCGCTACCAGGTCGCCGTCAGCCTCGACGGGTTCATCGCGCCCGAGGACGGCAGCATCGACTGGCTGGAAGGCAGCGCGGGCAGCAGCGAGTTTGCCGCCTTCATCGAGACCATCGGCGGCATCGTGATGGGGCGCGCGAGCTTCGAGCTGAATCTGAGCTTCGGTCCCTGGAACTGGGAACAGCCCACCGTGGTGATGTCCTCGCGGCCCTTCGAAAAGCCTCTGCCCGAGGGTGTGACCGCCTGCAACGGCACGGCAGCTGAGGCGCTGGCGCTGCTCGAGCCGCGCATGAAAGGCGGCGACATCTGGCTGTTCGGCGGCGGCAAGACCGCCGCGCAGTTCCTCGATGCCGGCCTGATCGACCGCATCGAGCTCGCGGTGGTCCCGACCGCGCTGGGAAGCGGCCTGCCCCTGTTCGAAGGCGGCGCCTCACATGCGCGCGACTTCAAGATCCTGCGCGCCGAGCCGAAAGACGGCCTCGTCATGCTCGACTACGAGCGCCGCTGATCCCTATCTTCCCTTGCCCGGCGTGAAATCAGTGCGCGCCGTCTCGCGGATCGCGTCCGCGTCGATCGCGCCCTCCACCAGCTCGTAGCCCATCAGCGCCAGGATGCGGCCGCGCAGGAAGATCGGGCGCGCATTGCCGTACCAGTCGACGCAGGAGGCGGCACAGTCGTCGGGCACCGCGTCCTGCGGCCGCGAGCCCAGCTCGCCCAATCCGCGGAAGCGGCCGCCCTGATAGCGCAGGAACATCACCGCGGCCGCGTTCTCGATGAGCTGCCGCGCCCCCGCCCGTCCCGGACGTGCGATCGGAAGTCCGATCAGGCCGGAGTCCGCGCCCGCGTCCGGGCTGAAGAAGAAGCCGTGGCTGCGCGTCTCGGACTGCGCCGCGCCTTCGAGCACGTAGCGGTCGCCGAGCGACGGCCGGTCCTTCAGCGGCACGGCGGAGAAGTAAAGGTTCCTGTCGTCGCCTCCCACCACCACCGCGCCGGTTCCCATCACCTCGATCCGGTCGACGCCGTGGCCCAGCGCGAGCTCGGCCACCTCGCCGCCGCGCACGGGCGCCGCATACAGCGTCTCGGCGCCCTCCTTGGGCGCGCCCCAGCCATTGCCGATGCCGTAAAGGACGTAGTCGCCGACGAAGCGGTCGTGGAAATCGCGGCCGCCTTGCGGGCTGGGCAGCGTGCGATAGGCGTGCCGGTCGGCCTCGTGCATGCCGTCGCCGAACGACGTGAGCGGCAGGTTCAACAGCCCCACCACGCCTTCCTGCCTGGTCGACGACCACATCGCGTCGCCCGAGGTCTCGGAGCGGATGAGGACGTGCAACAGCGCGCCGTCCTCGCGGAACGAGAACTGGTCGACCGGCGCGCCGCGCACGCCGACGGCCTGCGGCGCCGAGCCGTCGAGCGGCAGGCGGTAGAGCAGCGAGGATGGGCGCCCGTTCGCGCCCCGCTCGAACCAATAGGGCGTGAGCCACACATAGACCGCGTGCTCGGAGACGTAGAAGGTGCGCCCGTCGGGGCCCAGCACGCTCGTCGCCTTGCAGCGCAGATCGGGCGCCGTGACGTCGCAGGAGACCACGGTGTGGATCGCGTCGATCTGCTCGTCCGGCAGGCCGGGCGGCAGATAGACCTCGCGCGCCGTGCCGATGCGCTCGAACGTGCCGCCGTCGCGGTTGCGCACCCAGCGGCGCAGGGCCGGCAGCGCCAGGCGCGGGGTGCCGAAATCGATGTAGCGCGGCGTGTAGAGGATCAGCGTGTGGCCGACGAGCCGCGAGGCGTAGTTGCGCGAGGAGTAATAGTCGTTCGAGCGCAGCTGGTGGGCGTCGACAAAGGAGAGATGCCCGTCGCGGCCGATATGGAAGCGGTTGATCTCGGTGCCGCCGCGCGCGTAGCTGTAGCCGATGACGACGATGAGGTCGCCGGAGACGAGCATCTCGTCGTACCAGTCGCCGTTCGCGTCCACGCCCGGCGGATAGGCGTCGATCCTGTCGATGGGCCGCATCGCGCCGCCCGCGAGCGACACGGTGAACAGCCTCCCGCGCCGGAGCACGACCATTGTGTCGCCGTGCATCTTCACGATGTCGCCCTCGTCGACATTGGCTTCCTGGTTGTTGGTGATCGAGGGCTGGGCCGCGTCCGCGTTCGGCGCCTTCGCGGCGGTCGTGACCACGGCTTCGAACCCGCCGACGGCCGGCGGCGGCGGCGCCGGAGGCTCGGGCCGCACGATCGCATGGAGGCGCTTCAGATAGGCATCGAGCTCCGCCTCGGAGCGGAAATGCGTCAGCGTCGACGCGACGGACGGCGCGGTCAGAAACGACACCGCCAAGGCTGCGATGAAAGCCCTAAAGAACATGTTCGGCCTCCCCCATTCGCGGGAGATGCTGTTCGAGGAAAGTGGCGCAAATTCGTTTGAATTGCGTCGAACACCCGCTCGAGCAACGCGCCATCCTTCGAGGCTCGCTTCGCTCGCACCTCAGGATGACGCTACTGCTAAAGTAGGTCCGTCACCCTGAGGTGCGAGCCGAAGGCGAGCCTCGAAGGGGTCGCGAGCGGCAGCGTAGCGACGGGCCGCGAGGCGAGGCATTCACAAGCTCTTCAGATACTCCACCAGATCCCAGCGCTGCTGCTCGGTGAGCGCGGGGAAGGCGACGTTGCCGTCCTTGTCCAGGATGGGCTTGCCGTTCTCGTCCTTGGCGTCGCGCGTGCCGTAGTCGTGGCCGGCGTTGGAATTGCCGAGCTTGTCGGTCAGGAACAGGAAGCCCTGATAGCCGTCCGTCTTGAAGCCGACATTGACCGGATCGAACTCGCGCGAGCCGATCATGAACTGCTTGGGCCGGTACTTCGTTCCCGGTGCATCGCCCGGCATCGGCGACGCCGGAAGCAAGAGGTCGTAGAGGTTCGGCACCGAGCCGTTGTGCAGGTAGGGCGCCGTCGCCCAGATGCCGTTCAGCGCGCGGCCCTTATACGCCATGATCGAGTTCAGCGGCTCGGCCGAAGTGTCGGGATCGTAGTTGCCGCTCTTCATCGACGCCTCGATGTTGTTGCTGCGCAGCGAGAAGATCACGTCGTAGAGCCATTCGGCGAGGCGCCGGCCCCACCATTTGTCGGCGTCGGGGGTGGCGACCACGCCCACCGTCGCCTTGGTGAGAAGGGCCGCGACCGGCGACTGCTTGTTGAGCAGGATCGGGCCGGGCCCCACCGTGACGTAGGTGTTGCGCAGGATGCCGCTATAGCCGGCATAGGCCGCGCTGTTCACCGCCATCTGCGGGTCCGTGCCGAGATCGCTCTGCGCCGACATGTGCGCCACGATGCGGCGCTGGTCGGACGTCCGGTTGATGTTGGCGTGGCAGGCGGCGCAGTACTTCTCGAACACGACGCCGCCGCGCGCGACCTTGGCCGGATCGAGCCTGGGCAGGAGGCCCTGCGGCCACACCGGCGAATGCAGGCTCTTCAGCTTGTCCTCGATGAGGGCGAGGTTGTGGACGTCGACCGACGAGCTGAAATCGATGGGGCTGGTGTTGAGGAGCCCCTGCCCGCTGAACACGCCCGCAAGCGTCCAATGATCGCTGCGCGACCAGTTCATCGTGCCGAAGACGCCGATGACCTCGCCGGTGTTGCGGCCGATGGGGCCGAGCCCCGCATTCGACGCGATGCCGTTCCACTGCACGTAATCGTGCTGCGGGATGTCCCACAGGAAGGGATAGCTCACCGGCGCGTTGGGCGCGTTGAACATCTTGTTGCGGAAATAGAGCACCTGCTTGAGGCTGAGATTGGTGATCAGCCGCTCCATCAGCTTGTCGCGGTCGGCGCCGTTCAGCACGCTCTTCTTGTCGAGCTCTTTCAGAACCGCCTTGATGGAATTGTCGCCGCCCTTGTCGATGTCGGCCTCGCTGATGCGGCCTTCCTGGATCAGCTCGCCCAGGATCGTCTCCACGTCCTGGACGTTGGCGACGTATTCGAGCACCTGGTTGTAGATGCGCCCGAACGCGTCCAGCCGCGCGAAGCCGTAATGGGTGTCGCTCTTGTTGATGACGCGATAGGCGGTCAGCCGCATCGCGTATGTGCCGAGGTCCTTCTCGACCGCGTCGGCACTGCTGTAGTCATCCTTGAGCGCGAGCACGTCCTTGACGAAGGCGTCGTGGACCGGGCCCGGCGTCTGCGCACGGCGCAGCGCGGTGCCCAGATCGGTCAGGAACGTGTCCATGTCCGACATCGCCGGCGCGCCGTCGATGCGGATGCCGATGCCGCCATAGTTGATCTGGTTGGTGTGGCAGGCCGAGCAGGAGAAGCCCATGAAGTTCCGGCCCTGATAATTGTCCTTCACCATGCCGATCGGCAGCCCGTCGGGATTGTTGTAGGTGGGCTTGCGCGCGAGATAGCGGTAGCGGTTGTTCATGTTCTCGTTGTCGCGGAACGGCTTGCCGTTCGCCTGGCGCACGACGAGAAAGAAATCGTAAGGCAGCAGGTCCGAGCCCTGCGTCACGTTGTCGAACCAGAGCGAGTCGCGCCTGCTCCAGCCCTGGCCGCGATCCGACTCGTTCGCATAGGCCAGATCCTTGTCGTCCAGATAGACGATCTTCGCGGCCTTGTCGCCGAACACGTCATTGGCGACGACGCTCGCCCCGCGATCCTTGTCGTCGTCCCAGAACGCGATGACGTCGGAGATCCAGTATCCCACCGCGACGCAGACGAACAGCGCGAAGCCCACGACGGCGAGCTGGATCAGCCAATGCCACCCGCGCAGCTTCCGCCAGCACCGGCGCAGCCAATCCATCAACGATTTGAACATCTTACCGCCCCACGATTCGACATCGTCGCGTTAACGATACCCGATCAAGGTAAGGTTGTGAACGTGTGGGAAGGAGCTGAGCTTTATTCATTTTAATCGTCATGGCCGCCCTTGGTCCGTAGCGGCAGCGTACGGACGCCATCCAGCGCGAGCGATAGCGAGCAAGTGACTCTGGATGGCCGGGTCAAGCCCGGCCATGACGATCGGAGGGATCGGAGACTCCTACTGCACCAACTCCACCTGCTTCGGGCTTGCGATCTCGATCTCCGGGCCGTTGAGCTGCTGGACGATGCCGCGCGCGCGGATGCGCTTGCCCTGGTAGTCGCGCGGGTCGACGCCGGCGTCGCGGAAATTCGCCATGTCGGCGGGCGCGATGGTGATCGTGAAATCGGTCTTGTAGTCGGGGCCGAAATCCAGATAGGCGCGGCCGTCCTTCACGTCGGCGCTGAGCACCTGTCCCTCCACGACCTGGAACGTGCCCGTGTCGCCGCCGAGGCCCTCGGGCGTGCGCAGCTGATAGGCGGGCACCGACCACAGCCCCAGATGCGCCGCGCGCGCCTGCGCCTCGGCGGCGTAGAGCTCGTCGGCGCATTCGCCGCGGTCGGGAGCGATGTCGACGCGCGCCAGCCCGCGCGCCAGCAGCGCGCGCTGCAGCCACGGCTCGGCGCTGTCGCCGTTGAAGATCTGGCCGCGCACGCGGTCGTAGCGGTCTTCCTTCGGATTGACGGCCGTCACCGTCAGCTCGCGGCCTTTGACGAACTTGTTCAGCGCGTCTAAGGCCTGGTCGGCGATCGCGGACGGCGCGTGGTCCTTGCCCCCGCGCGGCAGCACGATGCCTTCCATGTGGATCGCGCGCCCGTCGCGCAGCACGAGCACGTCGTTGGTGCGCTCGACGCGCAGGATGCGCACCGACTCGATCTCGATCGCGCCGGCACAATCCGGAATCGACGCCGCCTGCGCCGCGCCGCCCACGCCCAAGAACGACGCAACCCCCCACAGCCACACGCGTTTAAACATCCATAGGCCCCCAGCTCGAACCTGCATTCTGCACACAAACCATGGACCGCGCCACGACACGATGCCGGAGTTAACCAATTCATGAAATTGTCCGACGCAACCACGATGACGCAGAACGCGCTCGCCTCGCTCAACATCCTCGTCGTCAATGAGGGGCTCAGCGTGGTCGCGGGCACGCTGATCCTCGTCGTCGGCTGGGTCGTCGCGACCTGGGCCAAGCGGCTGACCGCGCGCGGGCTCGCGCATCTGCCGCTCGACCTGACGCTGAAGCCGCTGCTCGCCTCGCTCGTGCGCTACGCGATCCTGATCGTCACCTTCATCCTGGTGCTCGGCCAGTTCGGCGTGCAGACGACGAGCCTGATCGCGGTCCTGGGCGCGGCAGGCCTCGCGATCGGGCTGGCGCTGCAGGGCACGCTGTCGAACGTCGCGGCCGGCGTGATGCTTCTGTTGCTGCGCCCGTTCCGCGTCGGCCAGTTCATCCAGGCCGCCGGCGTCGCCGGCACGGTGCGCGAGATCGGCCTGTTCACGACGCTGCTGACGACGCGCGATCTCGTCTTCGTCTCCGTGCCCAATTCGGCGGTGTGGAGCGGCATCATCACCAACTACACGCGCGAGCCGCTGCGCCGCATCAACTTCACCCTGCCCATCGATTTCATGAACGACCTCGACAAGGTGGAAGCCACGATCATGGCCGCGCTGAAGGCGAACGCGCATGCCCTCAAGACGCCCGAGCCCTGGGTCGGCGTCGACTCCCTGGAAGAGTACGCCGTGGTGATGTTCGTGCGCTGCTACATCAAGAGCGACGACTATTGGAAGGCGCTGCCCTCGATCCAGAAGGACGTCAAAACCGCGATCGACAAGGCGGGAATCCTGATCGCGGTGCCGCGGCAGGCGGCGGCGGTCCGGAACGAATCCCCCGCTTCGCGCAACACCGGAGAACTCCGCAAAGCAGCCGAATAGCGCGTCGGCACGGCAGCCGTTAAGATCGGCGTATGAACGATATTCCGTACCGCCAGATCAGGGCGGTTTATGACGAGCGCACTATCCGTGTCTATCAGGCTTACAATCGCGAGATCGCGGACGCGGCGCTCGCGCGCGGGACCTTCGCGTCGCCGCCCTTCAAGATGGGGCGCATGACGTGGATCAAGCCGTCCTTTCTCTGGATGATGTATCGCGCTGGCTGGGGCTACAAGGATGAGGGCCAGGCGCGCATCCTGGCCATCGACATCGGCCGCGACGGCTTCGCATGGGCGCTCGCGAACGGCTGCCCCAGCCATCCGGAACCGCCGATGGACACGGCGGAATGGGAGCGCCTGAAGGCGCGCTCACCGATCCGCATTCAATGGGATCCCGAACGCGACCTGCATCTGGCGCCGCTCGCCCACCGCTCGATCCAGATCGGCCTGGGCGCGGACGCCGTGCGCCTTTATGTGGGCGAATGGATCAGGGCGATCAGCGACGTGACGGCGCTCGCGCACGATATCCACGCGCTCGTCGCGGAAGGCCGGCTCGAGAACGCGCGCGCCGCGCTTCCGCTTGAGCGCCCCTATCCTGCGGACTGAGGGCCCAGGCTCACGCCCTTCGGCGGCGGCATGGAATCGGGCACGAAGAAATCCGGCATCAGGTCCTTCGACGGGTCGACGCGGTACTTGTCGAAATCCGTGACGCCGTTCGCCGCCAGGAAGGTGTCGTCGATGAGGAAATTTCCGGTGAACTCCCGCGCGGGTTTGTTGAAGATCAGAAAGGCGGCGTCGGAGAGGATGTCGACGGTGCGGCAGTGCTTCATCCCTTCGTCGCCCGCGAGCGCGTTACGGATCGCGGCCGTGGCGATGCCGGTGCGCGGCCACAGCGCGTTGAAGGCGATCCCCTCGTCGGAGAACTCCGCGCTCATTCCCAGCACGCACATGCTCATGCCGTATTTCGCCATAGAATAGGCGGTGTGGCCACGGAACCATTTCGGGCTCATGTCGAGCGGCGGCGACAGCATCAGCACGTGCGGATTGGCGGCGCGCGCGAGATGCGGGATGCAGGTCCGCGAGGTCAGATAGGTGCCGCGCGCGTTGATCGCGTTCATCAGGTCGTAGCGCTTCATGTCGGTCTGCAGCGTGCCGGTGAGCGAGATGGCGCTGGCGTTGTTGACGCAGATGTCGATGCCGCCGAAGCGCGCGACGGTCTTGCCGACCGCGTCCGCGACCTGCTCCTCGAAGCGGATGTCGCAGACGATCGGCAGCGCCTGTCCACCCGCCTTCTCGATCTCCTCGGCCGCGGTGTAGATCGTGCCGGGAAGCTTGGGATTGGGCTCAGCCGTCTTCGCCGCGATGGCGACGTTGGCGCCGTCCCTGGCCGCGCGCAACGCGATCGCGAGCCCGATGCCGCGCGACGCGCCGGTGATGAAGAGGGTCTTGCCGGCGAGGGACATGTATAGCTCCTTGGCGAATGGCGAGTAGCGAGTAGCGAGTAGCGAATAGGGACTTCATTCGCTATTCGCTATTCGCCATTCGCTACTCACTTCGATACCACTCCACCGCTTCGGCATCCGGGCTCCGTCGCATCCGTCCCCGGAACCGCAGACAATTCAGATGCGCGATGCTCTCGCCCGTCGCCATGCCGTAGACGCCGGTGGTGATGCGCGAGCGGAACAGCGCCGGGAACACGTCGACCGCGCGCTTCGGCTCGGCGCAGAGCGCGACCAGCTTCTCCATGTTCTCCTCGTGGTCGTCGATCAGCTCCTGGAGCCTGAGCGGCGCGCCGCGGAACGGCTCGTTGTGCGCCGGTAGCACGAGCACGTCCGCGGGCAGGATCGATTTCAGCCGCGCGCAGCTGTCGAGCCAGTCCTGCAGCGGATTGGCCTCGGGCTCGGTCGGATGCACCGAGACGTTGGAGGAGATGCGCGGCAGGATCTGGTCGCCGGAGATCATCACGTTCGCTTCCGGACACCACAGGCAGGCGTGCTCCGGCGAATGGCCGTTGCCGACGACGACGCGCCAGCTGCGCCCGCCGATCTCGATCGCGTCGCCCTCGCGGATGCGGCGGAACGAATTGGGCAGCTTGTAGACGCCGTGGCCGAAGCCGCCGAAGCGCGCGCGGTAGTTCTCCAAGAGCTCCTCGGTGAAACCCGCGGCGCGGTAGAAGCGCACGCCCTCGCGCGGCGCCTCATGCCCGGTGTCGGCGACGAGGTTGCGACAGAGCAGGAACTCGGTGCGCGTGATCCACAGCTCGACGTCGAACTTGCGCGTGAGCCAGCCCGCAAGCCCGATATGATCGGGATGGAGATGGGTGACGATCACGCGCTTGACCGGGCGGCCGCCCATGGGCCCGGCGAAGAGCTTCTCCCACGCCTCCACGGTCTCGGAATTGCGGATGCCGCTGTCGACCACCGTCCAGCCGTCGCCGTCCTCCAATACCCACAGATTGATGTGGTTGAGCTGCATCGGAAGGCGCATGCGCACCCAATGCACGCCCGGCACGACCTCGATGGACTCGCCGAGCTCGGGCCGGGTTTGATACGGATAGTCGAGATTGCGGCCCGGCCGTGCCCGGACCTCTGTGTCACTCACTCTTGCGCCTTTCGGAAATGCGATGGCGTGACTATGTAAATGCGTCTCGCACGCGTCAAGCGGCCACAATTTGGTCGCGACGGGGCGGTATTTCCGCCGCGATTGGGCTAGGCTTCCCGCTCCCATATCGGAGGTGTCATGCGTAAAATCGTCGCCGCACTCGCGCTTCTGGCGCTCACCGGACCCGCGCTGGCGGGATCGAGCGATCCCAAACAGGCGCCCACCGGCTCCTATTCGCTGGAGACGCGCCACAGCCAGGTGCTGTTCGCGATCCCGCATCTGGGCATCACCGATTACTATGGCCGCTTCGACAAGCTGTCGGGCTCGCTGAGCTTCAATTCCGGCGCGCCGGAGAAAAGCTCCGTCAACATCACCATCGACATGACGAGCATCGACCTGCCGAGCCACGAGCTGATCGGCGAATTGATGGGCACGGGCGTGTTCAACGCGAGCGCGTTTCCGACCGCGACCTTCAAGTCGACTTCCGTCACGCGCACCGGCCCCAGCACCGGCACGATCACCGGCGACCTCACGCTGCACGGCGTGACCAAGCCGGTGACGCTCGACGTGACCTTTGGCGGCGTCACGGCCGATCCGTTCTTGAACGCCGACGACATCGGCTTCCGGGCGACGGCCACGGTCAAGCGCACCGATTTCGGCATCACCGGCATGGTGTGGGAGGGCATCGTCGGCGACGAGGTCAAGCTCACCATCGAGGCGATGTTCCAGCACAAGAAAGATTGAGAGATGGCGATACGAAATTCCGCGACGCATTACGGCAGCGTCGCGATGTTCCTGCATTGGACGATCGCCCTCCTCATCATCATCAACATCTGCCTGGGGCTCTTTCTTCCGGACCTCCATGGCGGCGCGAGCGCCAATCCGAACCTGTTCGCGCAGTGGCAGATCCACAAATCGATCGGGCTCACCGTGCTGAGCTTGAGCGTGCTGCGCGTGTTGTGGCGGCTGATCAATCCCGTGCCCCCGCTGCCTGCGACGATGAATGCGGGCCTCAAATTCCTGGCGCGCGCGACGCAGTTCATCCTCTACGTGCTGATCCTCGCGATCCCGCTGTCGGGCTGGACCATGGCGTCCGCCTCCCGGCTCGGCATCGCGACGCCGTACTTCTTCCTCTTCGACTGGCCGAACCTGCCGTTCTTCAACGGGATGGACGTGCATGCCCGTGTCGCCGCGCATGAGCAGTGGGAGAACATCCACGCGGCGCTCGCCTGGTCGGCGATCGTGCTCATACCGCTGCATGTCGCGGGCGCGCTCTATCACCAGTTCATCCGCCGCGACGATGTGATGAAACAGATGCTGCCGGGGTCCGCATGAGACACGCGCTCGCTCTCGCGGCCCTGCTCGCCGCCACCCCGGCTTCGGCCGCGCATTGGAACGTGGACGCGGGCAAGAGCAAGCTCGGCTTCACGGTCAGCTGGTCGGGCCAGCCCTACAACGCGACGTTCGGATCGTGGAAGGCGAACATCGATTTCGACCCGAACGACCTCGCCCATTCCAAGGCCGACGTGACCATTGACATCGCCAGCGAGACCTCCGGCGACGCCGAAACCGACGACGGCGTCAAGGGCGCGCAAGGCTTCCAGACCGCGCAATTCGCCACCGCGCGTTTCCAGACCACGAGCATCGCGCACAAGAGCGGCAACGATTACGTCGCGCAAGGCAGGCTCACCATCCGCGGCGTCGCCAAGCCCGTGACCCTGCCCTTCACCCTCGTCATCGCCGGCAACAGCGCGCATATGACGGGCAGCACGACGGTCTCGCGCATGGATTTCGGCGTCGGCCAGGGCGGCGATTTCTCCAAGCCCGCGCCGGTGGCCTATCAGGTAACCATCAAGATCGACCTGACGGCGACGAAATCGTAATATTGGGAATGAGCGTAACCCTCTTCAACCTACGCAGGGCGGACGCGGCTTCGGTCGCGGCCGCCGCCGCGATCCTGCGCCGGGGCGGGCTGGTCGCGTTTCCGACCGAGACCGTCTATGGGCTGGGCGCGGATGCCACGAATGGCGAGGCGGTGGCCGGCATCTTCGCCGCCAAGCGCCGGCCGCGCTTCAATCCGCTGATCGTGCATGTGCAGGATCGGGCGCAGGCGGAAACATTCGCCGAGTTTTCGCCCGAAGCGCGCGCGCTCGCCGACGCGTTCTGGCCCGGCGCGTTGACGCTGGTGCTGCCGCGCCGCGCGGACAGCGCGCTGTCGCTTCTGGTGAGCGCCGGGCTGGACACCGTGGCGTTGCGCGCGCCGTCGCATGCGCTGGCGCGGCAGTTGATCGCGCAGACGGGCAGGCCCATCGCCGCGCCGAGCGCCAACGCATCGGGCCGCGTCAGTCCGACGACGGCGGCACATGTCGCGGAGGAATTGACAGACGCGGTCGACCTGATCCTCGACGGCGGCCCGTCGCGGCTCGGCATCGAATCCACCGTGATCGGCTTCGAGGACGGCAGGCCCGTACTGCTGCGCCCGGGCGCGGTGGCGCGCGAAGAGATCGAGAAGACCGCCGGCCCGCTCGCCGCGCCGTCGAATGCCGCGATCATCGCGCCCGGCCAGCTCGAAAGCCACTACGCGCCGCGCGCATCGCTTCGCCTGGACGCGGGCGAGCCCGAGCCCGGCGAAGCGCTGCTTTCTTTCGGCGCGGCGCCGGGCGCGATGAATTTGAGTCCCACGGGCGATCTGAAGGAAGCCGCGGCCAATCTTTTCGCGATGCTGCGCAGGCTCGACGCTTCGGGTGCCGCACGCATCGCCGTGATGCCGGTCCCCGAGCACGGTCTCGGCGAGGCGATCAACGACAGGCTGCGGCGCGCCGCGGCGCCGCGCCCATGAGCGACGCGCTCTCGCGCCTCAAACAGGCGGTCGGGCCGAAAGGCTTCAGCGAGGATCCGCGCTACATCGCGCCGCTGCTCGAGGAATGGCGCGGCACGTATCACGGGCGCGCGTCGCTCCTCGTCATGCCCGCCACGACGGCAGAGGTTTCGCGCGTGCTCGCGATCTGCAACGAGACCGGCACCGCGGTCGTCCCGCAAGGCGGCAACACCGGCCTTGTCGGCGGCCAGATCCCGTTCGACGGCGAGGTGCTGCTCAGCACGCAGCGCCTGAACCGCATCCGCGCGCTCGACAAGGACGGCGGGCATGTCGTCGCCGAGGCGGGCGTCGTGCTCCACAACGTGCAGAGTGCGGCGGAGGAAGCCGGCCTGCTGTTCCCGCTCAGCCTCGCGGCGGAGGGTTCCTGCACCATCGGCGGGAACCTGTCGACGAATGCGGGCGGCGTGAACGTGCTGCGCTACGGCATGGCGCGCGATCTGGTGCTCGGTCTCGAGGTCGTCCTCGCGGACGGGCGCGTGCTCGACCTGCTGCGCACGCTGCGCAAGGACAATACGGGCTACGACCTCAAGCAGCTCTTCATCGGCGCCGAGGGCACGCTGGGCGTCATCACCGCCGCGGCGCTGAAGCTCTATCCGCGGCCGAGGCAGACGACGACGGCGCTGATCCCGCTCGCCGATCCCGATGCGGCCATCGCCCTGCTCGCGCATCTGCAGACGGCGACGGGCGGGCTCCTCACCGCCTTCGAGCTGATCCCGCGCGTCGGCATCGATCTGGTGCTCAAGCATACCGACTCGGTCGATCCGTTGCGCGCGCCCGCGCCGTGGTACGCGCTCGTCGAAGGGCCGCCGTTCGAGGACGCGCTCGGCGACGCCGAAGCGGTGATCGCGCAGACGCAGACGCAGCGTGCCGCGCTCTGGCACCTGCGCGACAGCCTGTCCGAAGAGCAGAAGCTGGAAGGCCCGTCGCTCAAGCACGATGTCTCGGTGCCCATAGCCGCGATCCCGGCCTTCATCGCGGAAGCGACCGCGGCGGTGCTTGCGGCGGTGCCGCAGGCGCGGCCCGTGACGTTCGGCCATGTCGGCGACGGCAATCTGCATTTCAATTTCAACGTCCCGGACACGTCGCGGCGCGCCGACGTCGCGCGCATCGTGCACGACACGGTCTACCGCTTCGGCGGCTCGATGAGCGCCGAGCATGGCATCGGCGTGATGAAGCGCGAGGAGCTGCTGCGCTACAAGAGCGCCGCCGAGATCGAAGTGATGCGCACGCTCAAGCACGCGCTGGACCCGAAGAACATCCTCAATCCGGGGAAGGTTATTTAACCTCCCCCTTGTGGGGAGGTCGGGGGCCGTCGTCCCGCACCGCTCCTCCCACCCGAAAAATCCTTCGGATTTTTCGACCTCCCCACAAGGGGGAGGTAAGATTCACGCCGCTTCTTTCAGTGCAGGTGGCACCGGTGCATCCGTGCTTACGGGTGGAGCGGCGCGCACCGCGTTGGAGGCAGCGCTGAGCGCGGCGGTCACTACGGTCGCGGCATAGGGCACGCTCTGCACCGCGAGCATCACCATCCACAAAAGCGCGGGCGGCTCGTCGAAGCCGTGGACGATTGCGACCGAGACGACCGCGGCGACGCAGAGCACGAACAGCGTCGTCTCCTGCCACACCACGCGCAGCGCCTGGCTGAGCAGCGCCGGATCCTCGCATTTGGGCGTGCGCAGGAACGGCTTGCCCGAGGTGAACAGCCCCGCGATCACGGCCTTGGCGACCGAGTGCGTCAGCGCCAGCCCCGCGACCGAGGCCATCAGCGCACCTCTGAATCCGGAACGCACCTTGGGCGGATAGAGCAGGAAGGTCTTGATGGTCTTGGCGCAGAACAGCGCCAGCGCCGCGACCGACAGCGCCGGCATCGGCGGATAGACGTGCTCGGGCGAGAAATACATCGCCGCCGTCCAGCCGAGCGCGATGAACGTCACCATCATGCCGAGCGCGTCGGAGATCCACGGCAGCCAGCCCGAGAGGAACTGATAGCGCTGCGCCCAACTGAGCCGCGTGCGTCCGAGGAAGATCGCGCCCGCGTGGCGTTTCATGATCTGCATCGCGCCATAGACCCAGCGGTAGCGCTGCGACTGGAACGCCTCGAGTGAATCCGGGATCAGCCCGCTGCCCATGCTCTGCGCCACATAGGCCGCGCCATGGCCGGCCTCGAAGAGCTTCAGCCCCAGCTCGGTGTCCTCGGTGATGCACCACGTGCTCCAGCCGTCCACTTCCTGAAGAGCGCGCTTGCGCACGATCGTCATCGTGCCGTGCTGGATGATCGCGTTGTGCTCGTTGCGCTCGATCATGCCGATATGGAAGAAGCCGCGATATTCCTCATAGGCCATCGCCTTGAACAGGCTGGCGCGCGCGTCGCGATAGTCCTGCGGGCCCTGCACCACCGCGATGCCCGGATCGGCGAAGAGCGGCAGCGTGCGGCGCAGCCACCACGGCTCGACCTGGTAGTCGCTGTCGATGACGGCTATGTATTGCGCCAGCGGATCGGTGAGCTTCAGCGCCTCGTTCAGCGCGCCCGCCTTGAAGCCCTTGACGCCGTCCATGTGGAAGAAGCGGAAGCGCGGGCCCAGCCGCGCGCAATGTGCCTCGACCGGGCGCCACACCGCCTCGTCCTGCGTGTTGTTGTCGAGGACGATGACCTCGAAATCGTCGTAGTCGAGCCGCGCCAGGTGATCGAGCGTCTCGATCACCATCTGCGGCGGCTCGTTGAAGCACGGCACGTGCACCGAGACGCGCGGCGCCACTTCGGGGATGGCGGACGGCACGTGCCGGCGCTCGACGCGCCACAGGCTCGCGGCCAGCTCCACGCCCTCGGTCAGGATAACCGCGCAGGCGAGCAGCACCAAGGGCGCCATCGCGCAGATCATCAGGAGATCGCCGCGGTCGATATATTCCAGCGTCGTGGCGTCGATCACCGCGAGCAGCCCCGTCGAGACCACCGCGATCAATCCGCCCATGACGAGATAGCCCGGCTGGCGCACGCGCGGCATGCGCCCGAGGATCAGAAGCCCCAGGATCAGCGTGATGACCGCCGCCAGCAGTGCATAGGTGCGCCATTCGGGGAACGCGCGCACCAGGCCGGTGAAATTGAACTTGGCGTTGCCGTTGGCGTCGTAAAGGCCCCAATAGGCGCCAACGTCGCCCTCGTTGTTGATCTTGATCGGCTGGTCGTAGGCCTCTTCCAGGTAATAGTCGTAGCCCTTCTCCATCGCGAGCTGCACGAAGCCGCGCACGAAATAGGCCTGGTTGGCGAGCGACGGCTCGGCGCCGCCCTTGGCGCGGCCTTCCGACGGCCAGCCGGCCTCGCCGATGATGACGGGCTTGTCGGGGAACTCCTGCTCGACGTCGGCATAGGCGCGCTGCAGGAAATCAAGCGAGCCGTGGACGTTGGCGCCCTCCCAATAGGGCAGAAGGTGCACCGAGACGACGTCGACATACTTGCCGATCTCGGGCGTCAGCAGCCAGGTCGACCACGGCTCGGCGGTGGTGATCTTGATGCGCGCCGGCAGCGCGGCGCGCACGCGCCGGATATAGGCGTTGAGCTGGTCGGGAGTGACGAAGCTGAACAGGATCGCCTCGTTGCCGACGAAGACGCGGTCGATGGAATCGCGGTTGGCGCGCGCCGTCCTGATGCCGAGCGCGATGTCCTTCTCGTTCTGCTCGAGGTCGGGCCCGATCCAGATGCCGAGCGAGACGGTCAGCCCGTGGCGCGCGGCGATCTCGGGCACCTTGTCCATGCCGTTCTCGACCGTATAGGTGCGCACGTGGCCGGTGATCTTGGCGAGCTGCGCCATGTCGCGGTCGATCTGCTCGGGCGGGATGTCCTTGGCGTCGCGCTCGCGGAAGATATGGCTCGGATTGTAGGCGATGCCGCGCACCTGCCCGTCCCACTCCGGCGCGATGACGCCGTAGTCGCGGCTCGACCAGAACAGCGCGCTGGCGGTGACGACGAGAACGAGCGCGATGGCGATGCGCAACGTTCCGCCGCGCTCGCCCCTCGGCAGGACACGGCGGAACCGCGCGAACATCCGCTCCATCGGCGCAGGCCGCCTAGTCTTCGCTGTTGCCGGTCGAGGTGTCGGGCTTCTTGTCGGGCTCCTTCGGCGTCGTCGTCGCGACGAGCGTGACCTCGAAGACCAGCGTCTGGTTGGGCGGGATGGCGCCCTGCCCTGCGCCGCGCGCGCCGTAACCCAGATGGGGCGGGATGACGAGATGCCACACATCCCCCTCGCGCATCAGGAGCAGCGCCTGCGTCCAGCCCGGGATCACGTCGGTGACCTTGAACTGGGCGGGCAGAGAGGCCTCCGTGCCGTCGAACATCGTGCCGTTGATGAGCCAGCCGGTGTAGTAGACGGTGACGAGGTCGGTGATCCCGGGACGCTTGCCGAAGCCGTTATGGAGAATGTTGTACTGGAGCCCGCTGGGCAGGACGACGACGCCTTTCTTCTTGGCGTTCGCCTGGAGATAGGCGGTATTGGCCTCGGCGCTCAGCGCCGAGTTCGCGGCCTGGGCGGCGGACGCGAAGCCCGCAACGACCAAGGCGGCCAGCACGGCCCGGAAAACTTTCATGGAAGGTGCTCCTTACCAACTACACTATCCTCCCCCGTCGTTACGGGGGAGGTGGCGCGAAGCGCCGGAGGGGGACTTCCCCCTCCGCCTCGCTGTCGCTCGGCGCCTCCCCCGTGAGAACGGGGGAGGACAGTCATGAATTACCGTCCGAACACGCGTCCGAGCAAGGACCTCTTGCGGACGGGCTTGCCGATCAGCACGCCGATGGGCTCGGCCTGGGCCTTGGCCCGGCCGCGCGGGGCCTTGGCCGGCTGGGCGGCAGGGGCGATCTCCACCGTCTGGGGAGCGGCCGTCTGGGTTTCCGGCACCGGCTGGAACCGGGGCAGAAGCAGCGCGCCCGCATCCGTCGGCCGGACCGTGCAGACCGGGCCGACGCACTGGATCATGTATTTGCGCGTCCAGGCTTCCTCGGGGCTGGAAACATAGGCTTCGTTCTCCGGCGCGCGGACACCGGACTGGGTGCGGGCGAGCTGCTGGTCCTTGACGATGCTCGCGACCCGGCCGAGCCGGTCGGCGGCGTCGGAGAACGCCGCGCTGCGCGGGCCCTCGGAGGCGAACTTGCCGGAGGCGACATTGAAAGCATCGGACATGGTCCTCACGCTCCATCCTGCTTGGTGAACCATTGAAAGCCGTTTTCGCGGCTGATCACGGCCACGTCGATTGCGCCCCCCACGGTCTGCTTCTGCGCCATGATGCGCTTCTTGAACACGTTCAGGCTGACCAGCTCCCGCGCCGTGTCCGCGAGCTCGCGGCGCGCCGCGATCTCGAGCACCCGAAGCACCGGGTTGATGTAGGCCTGCTGCTGATAATCGCCGATCATGCCGCGGAATGCATCAAGATATTGCGGCACCAGGTCGGACTTGAAGCGCTTGCGGACCTGATCGCGGCGGGCGGCGTCGGCGTCCGGGAACGCCTCGACCACTTCGTCGACCACGGCGTGGAGCATCATCCGCATGGTGCCGTAGACGCGCCGCTCCAGCCCGAAATCGATGCCGCGGATGAAGGCGTGCGTCACCTCGCTGTCGGCGAACATGCGGATCTTGGAGCGGATCTCGGTGTCGATCACGTCCACCGACGCCCGGCCGCGCTTGACGATACCGAGCACGATGGCCGACAGCAGATAGGTCACGCAGACGGGATAGCGGTCGTCCGTGCCGAAGCCCGCGAAGACGAGGCCGGTGACGTCCTCCAGGAACAGGTCCTTCACCACCGCGAAGACGGCGATCTCTTTCAGCTGCTGCACCGCGCTCGCGCCGAGGCCGAAGGGCGCGAAGCCGTAGCCGATGAGCTCGTCGATGATGAGCGCGTGCTCGCGCGCCACCTTGTCGGCGAAGCCCTGCGGGAAGCAGGCGAGATCGGGGCGCGGCGCGCCATCGTCGCGGAACTGGTAGTCGTGCCAGATGCGCGAGATCGCCTCGGCGAGGATCTGGCCGTCGCTGATCGTCTGGTCCTCGCCGGTCTCGCGCAGATACTGCGCGAGGTGGAAGATGTAGCGGTAGACCGAGGCGAGCAGCCGCTTGAAATCGTCCTTCTGGCGGTCGGGCGGGAAGAACTCTTTCAGATTGTCGAGCATGCCGGTGAAGCTCTGCGCGTAGTCGCCCAGATGCGCGAACTCCTTCGGCCGCACCTTCTTCTGATAGTGCTCGATGAGGTGTTCCCAGGGGTGGCCCATGATGTCGGCGACGCCGAAGAACATCACGCCCACCGCGCGACCCTCGACCAGGTTGTAGAGCTTGCGCTGGTCGTTGCGCACCACCACCGTGCCGCCGTCGATGAGCGTCACCGCGGAATCGGCCGCAAGCGCCACGGCACGCTGGTTCATCACCGCGATTTCGGATGTCATCCCTTGAACCTTAACCGCCCACCGGGGAAGAGCATGTCACAGACACGGCGTTGTTGGGAAGAAGCGCGAATTCATGGTTACTATGGCGGATCGATATAGGAGACGGACATGTACAAACCCTTCGATTTGAGCGGAAAAGTCGCGCTGGTGACCGGCGGCAACGGCGGCATCGGGCTCGGCATGGCGGACGCTTTGGCGCAGGCCGGCGCCGATGTCGTCGTCTGGGGTACCAACGAGGCCAAGAACGCCACTGCCGCGAAGTCGCTCGCGGCGCACGGCAAGCGCGTCTCGGTGCGCAAGGTCGACGTGTCGAGCGAGCAGCAGGTGACCCTTGGCATGAAGGCCGCGCTCGCCGAGATGGGCCGCCTCGACTGCGTCGTCGCCAATGCCGGCATCGGCGGCGGCGCGCCGATCACCGAGATGACGACGGAGCTTTTCCGCCGCGTGCATGCCGTGAACGAGGACGGCGTCTTCTGGACCTTCCGCGAGGCCGCGCGCCACATGGTCGACCGCGCGAAGTCCGGCGACGCGACCGGTTCGCTCGTCGTGGTGGCGTCGACCGCCGGCATCGAAGGTGCCGCGCGCAACGCCGCCTACGGCGCGAGCAAGGGCGCGGTGATGTCGATGGCCCGCGCGCTGGCGGTCGAGCTCGCCCGCTACGGCGTGCGCGTGAACTCCATCGCGCCGGGCTGGATCGCGACCGACATGACCAAAGGCGCGCAGGACAATCCGGTGTTCGCCGAAAAAGTGGTGCCGCGCATCCCCGCGCGACGCTGGGGCGAGCCGGAAGACTTCGGCGGCATCGCGGTGTATCTGGCGAGCGACGCGTCGGCGTATCACACCGGCGAGACGTTCGTGATCGATGGCGGGTATACGAAGTTTTGAGGCAGTGGAGCGGCGGCGCATCGCCCTTCGAGGCTCGCTACGCTCGCACCTCAGGGTGACGCGCCTACTGCAAGCAAATCGTCATCCTGAGGTGGCCGCGAAGCGGCCCTCGAAGGATGACGGCGCAGCTAGCTCCGCATCCTTACGTAGCTCCCCGGTGCGGGCTCGATGGGCTTGAGCTTGCCGCTGCCGACTTTGCGCGCCTTCATCTGCGCGCCGGAATGCGTATGCAGCCACTTCTCCCACGCGGGCCACCAGGAGCCTTCGTGCTTGGTCGCGCCGGCGAGCCATTCGTCCGCAGTCGGGGGCGTCTTGGCGTTCGTCCAATAGCCGTGCCTGTTCGCAACCGGCGAGCTCAGCGTGCCGGCGTTGTGGCCTGAGCCGCCGAGGATGAATCGCGCTTCGCCGCCGAAGAGATGCACGCCCCTGTACGTGCCCTGCCATTCCGCGACGTGGTCGTCCTTGAGCGACACCAGCGTGACCGGCGTCGTCACCTTCGCCAGATCCAGCGACACGCCGGCGATGGTCACGCCGCCCTTCTCGCGCAGCTTGTTGCCGTGGACGAAATTCTCGTTCACGTCGTTGAGCATGCGTTCGGGGATGCGCGCGCCGTCGGCGAACCAATAGAGGAGATCGGACGGCGCCGCCTCCTGGCCCATCAGGTAATGCGTGACCGCCGGCGACCAGATCTGGTCGTTGGCGCGCACGACGCTGAACAGGCGCGTGAGGTCGTCGGCGTCGACGAAGCCGCGCTTCTCCAGATATTTCCTCATCGCCGCGATATGGCCGTCGCTGACGAAGACCGAGAAATCGCCCATCGCGGTGAAGTCGAGCAGCGTGGCGATCATCGTCGCCGACGCGACGCGATCCTCCTCGCCCTTCGCCGCCAGCCAGGCGAGCGTCGCCGCCGTCAGCGTGCCGCCCATGCAGAACGAGACGATATTGACGCTGTCCTCGCCCGTCGCGTCGCGGATCGCGTTGATCGCCGCGAGCGGGCCGTCGGCCATGTACTGCTCGATGCCCATCTCGGCCAGGCTCTCGTCCGGGTTGACCCACGAGATCACGAAGACGGTATGGCCCTGGTCGACGAGCCATTTGAGGAAGCTCGTCTTCGGCGACAGGTCGAAATGATAGAACTTGTTGACGACCGGCGGCACGAACAGGATCGGCCGCTTGCAGACTTTATCCGTGGACGGATCGTATTGGATGAGCTGCATCAGCGCGTTCTGGAACACGACCGAGCCCGGGGTCGCGGCGATGTTCTTGCCGAGCTCGAAGCCCGCGGGGGCGCGATGCTTCACCAGCCCGTCGCCGCGTGCCAGATCGTCGAGCAGGTTCGAGAAGCCGGTGAGCAGGTTCAACCCGCCGGTCGCCAGCGTCTTGGCGATCACGTCGGGATTGGTCGAGGCGAAGTTCGCCGGCGAGACCGCGTTCACGTATTGGCGGACGAAGAAATCCACCTTGGCGCGCGAGGCCTCGTTCATGTCGGGGGTCGCTGCGACGAGGTCCTGAAGCTGACGGCCGACGGTGAGATAGGCCTGTTTGAGGAAATCGAAGGCGAGCTTGTCGCTCCACGCGTCGGAGCGGAACCTGCGGTCGTTCGCGGCCGGGCTGACGACGGGATCGACCTCCTCGCCCGCGACGCGGCGGAAGAACATGTTCCACAGGCCGAAATAGTCCTGCGCCCAGCGCGCGTTCAACTCGAGCAGGCGCTGCGGATTGGTCGCCCAGGCCTGGGTGAAGTCGAGGAAGGCGTGGCCGAAATCGGTGGGGTCGACAGGCAAGCCGGTGGGCGCGCGCCACATCTTCTGGATCGCGTTGCTCCAGGCCTGGCCGCCCTTGATCGCGACCTCGCCGAGCTGGCGGGAGACGTCGAGCGCATACCCCGCGGGGTTGCGCAGATATTCCGGCTTCTCAGCCAAGGAGCGCTTCGCTCTGGGTGACCATGAGATAGGCCATCGCCTTCTCCGGATTGGCCTCCGCCCAGTCGGCGGCGGCCGGCTCAGCCTGATCCCAAAGGCTGGTGCGGACAAGCGTCAGATGACGCGCGGCCATGACCTGGGTGTCGTCGGCGAGGTTCACTCTAACCTGGGCAAGCATGGCGGGCGCTCCGTCTTTCATGGGTGCACTTGCAAAACGCCGAGCACAACAAGATTATTAGCAAGTCCGTTGTGCATTTTTAGGTAGGCTATGGCCGAGCCCGATTGGAACGATCTGAAGGTGCTTTTGGCGGTCGGGCGCACAGGGAAGCTGAGCGCAGCCGCAATAAAGTTGCGCGCCGATCATGCGACCGTCTCCCGGCGGGTTTCGGCGCTCGAAGAAGTTTTGGGCGTCAAGCTGCTGGAGCGGCGCTCGACCGGCGTCGCCCTGACCGAACAGGGCCGCAAGCTCGTCCAGGCGGCGGAGGCGATGGAGAGCATCGCGCTGTCGAGCCTGTCGGAACTTCACGACGACGAACTGAAGATCTCGGGCGCCGTGCGGATCGGCGCGCCGGAGGGGTTCGGCAGCTACTTCCTCGCCCCGCGGCTCGGCGCCTTGTGCGACCGCCATCCCGATCTCGAGGTCGAGCTGGTCGCGATGGGCGCGGTGTTCAGCCTCTCCAAGCGCGAGGCCGATATCGCGGTCGGGCTCACGCGGCCGGAGCAAGGGCGACTGTTCTCGCGCCGCCTCACCGACTATCGCCTCGGCCTCTACGCCTCGAAGACCTATTTCGACACGCATCCGTCCGTCGCGCGCATCGCCGATCTCAAGCACCACCGCATCATCGGCTATATCGAGGACCTGATCTTCTCGAGCGAGCTGTCGAACATGTTCGCGCAGGCCGAGGTGCCGCAGCCGCGCCTGCGCAGCTCCAACCTGATCGCGCAGATGAAGGCCGCGGTGTCGGGCGCGGGCGTGTGCATGCTGCCGGCGTTCATCGCCCAGAACCATGCGCAGCTCCAGCCCGTGCTGAGCCATGAGATCGCGGTCAAGCGCACCTTCTGGCTGACGGTCCACGCCGACCTGCGCGACCTCGCCCGCGTGCGCGAGACGGCGAACTTCATCGAAGCAGAAGTCCGAATGGCACGCGATTTGTTTCTCTAGAAACACCACGTGTCATGGCCCGCGACTTGTTCAGTCTGGGGACATGACAATCTTTGTTTCCGATCATCCGTACACAAACGAAAAGGGACGCCCGCGTTTTTCGGGCATCCCAGTATCTGGCGCAAGCATAAGGCCGAAGAAACAGTCTGGCAAGATGGGTTTTATCGTAATAGATGACATCCCCTCTACGAACGACGGGGACAGACATGGCCGCCTGCGGTTTGGATTTCGGGACTTCGAATTCGGCGATCGGGATCGCGGCCGGGAACGGTGCCGTGCTCGCGCCGGTCGAGGGCGACGCGACGTTGGTTCCGAGCGCGGTGTTCTTCGACTACGAGACGCGCGGGCGCGTGTTGTTCGGCAAGCAAGCCATCGACACCTATATCGGCCAGACCGAGGGGCGGCTGATGCGGGCGCTGAAATCGATCCTCGCCTCGCCCCTGATCGACGAGAAGACCGCGCTCGGCACCCGCATGGTGGCGCTGACCGAGGTGGTGGAGATCTTCATCCGCCACCTGAAGGCCAAGGCGGAGACGTTCGCAGGTGCCGAGATCACCGCCGTCGTGCACGGCCGTCCCGTGCGCTTCGTCGAGGACGACGACGCGGCTGACGCCAAGGCGCAATCGGTCCTCGAAGCCATCGCGCGCACATGCGGCTTTCGCGACGTGAGCTTCGTCTACGAGCCCATCGCCGCGGCGTATCACTACGAAGAAACCGCGAGCGCGGAGGAGATCGTGCTGATCGCCGACATCGGCGGCGGCACGTCGGATTTCAGCGTCGTCCGCATCGGCCCCGGGCGGCGCGCGCGGCCCGACCGCGCGGACGACATCCTCGCCAATGCGGGCGCGCGCATCGGCGGCACCGATTTCGACAGCCTGCTCAGCCTCGACGCGGTGATGCCGATGCTGGGCATGGGGACGGAGCTGATCGCCAAGAACCTGCCGATGCCCAAGGCGCTCTATTACGAGCTCAGCGTCTGGTCGACGATCAACTTCACCTACACCTACCGCAACGCGCGCGAGGTCGCCGAGCTGCTCGCGGATTCGCGCGCGCCGGACAAGGTCGCGCGCCTGCTCAAGACGCTGAAGAACCGGCTGGGCCATCGCATCGCGTTCGCGGTGGAGGATGCCAAGATCGCGCTCAGCGACGGCGGCGCGGTGGAGATCGCGCTGCAATTCCTGGAGGCCGGTCTCGCCGCGACCGCGACACGCGCGGGCTTCGACACCGCGATCCGCGCCAGGACCGAACGGCTGACCGCGCTTGCCGCGCGCTGCATCGCCGATGCGGGTCTGACGCGCGATCAAATCTCGACGATCTTCTTCACCGGCGGCTCGAGCCGCGTGCCGGCGGTGCGAGAGGCGATTGCCGCAGCGGCACCTTCGGCGCGCGTGGCTGCGGGATCGGATTTTCTTTCCGTTGCGTTGGGGCTGACGCAGGAAGCGGGACGGAGGTATAAATGACCTCCCCCTTGTGGGGAGGTCGGAAAACTTCGAAGAAGTTTTCCGGGTGGGGGCAAGGTGCCCGCCGCCGCTCCCCCACCCGAAAAATGCTTCGCATTTTTCGACCTCCCCACAAGGGGGAGGTAAAAAAGGAATTGCCATGTCCCTGCGCACGCCCATCTGTGACATGCTCGGCATCGAGCATCCGATCCTGCTCGCCGGCATGGGCGGCGTGTCCTATGCGGAGCTCGCCGCGGCGGTATCGAACGCGGGCGGCTTCGGCACGCTCGGCATGGCGGGGCGCTCGCACAAGGAGATCGCCGACGAGATCAGGAAGACGCGCGACCTGACCGACAAGCCGTTCGGCGTCGACCTGCTCGCGGCCGTGCCGGAGTCGCTGGAGCGCACGGCCGATCTCATCATCGAGGGCGGCGCGAAGGCGTTCATCTCGGGGCTCGGCGTTCCTCCGCCGCATCTGGTGAAGAAATTTCACGACGCCGGCCTCAAAGTGATGAACGTCAACGGCACGGTGAAACACGCCAGATCGGCCGAGGCAGGCGGCCTCGACGCGGTCGTCGCCCAGGGCACCGAAGCTGGCGGCCACACCGGACGCGTCGCGGGCCTCGCCCTCATCCCGCAGATCGTGGACGCGGTGAAGATCCCCGTGATCGCGGCGGGCTCGATCGTCGACGGACGCGGGCTCGTGGCGGCGCTCGCGCTCGGCGCGCAGGGCGTGTGGATGGGCACGCGTTTCATCGCCTCGCGCGAGGCGCATGCGGGCGCGCTCTACAAGCAGGTGATCGTCGACGCGAACGACGAGGACACGATCGTGACGCGCTCCTATTCGGGAAAGCCGATGCGCGTGTTCAAGAACGAATGGACCGCCGATTGGGAGAAGCGCCCGCAGGACATCCAGGCGTTCCCGATGCAGGCGATGCTCTCGCATCAGGCGGGCGTGATGGGCGGCATCGGCGGGCAGATCGAAGGCTTGAGCCGCGAGCGCTCCGCGTTCGCGATGGGCCAGGGTGCGGGCGCGATCCACGACGTGAAATCGGCGGCCGAGATCATCCAAGAGATCGTCGCGGAAGCGGAAAGCATCATCGCGCGCCTGCCGAAGCTCGTTTCCGCCGCGGCATCATAAACAACAATTCACGTTCGCATCCGTCGGATCGTCCGACGCGTTACGTTCAAGATCAGACCCCGGACGTTTGGAGGGAATGAACCTCCAGGCCGAGACGTCCGGACGTCTCCGGGGTGCGCATCGCCACCTCCCCCCAAACCCGGTGCGCACCCCGGACGTACGAATACGTATTTCTTTCTTATGCTCCCCTGCTTAAGAGATTTGAGGCCGGACGTCTGGAGGGTTGAACCTCCTGGCCAAGACGACCGGCGCAAAAAAGAGGGCGCGCGCCCCGGCCCCCCGGCCGCGCGCCCTTGTTTTGCGCTTGTGCCCTAAATCATCTTCAGCGCGACGTGTCCCAGCACCAGCACGCCGAACAGGGCCACGAGAAGCCCCGTGCCGTGATTGATGATGCGCATCACGCGGTCGTCGATGCGCGCGTGCAGGGTTCCCACCACCATCGTCAAGGTCAGCCACCACAGCGTCGAGCCGAGGATGACGCCGCCGACCATGAACGCGGCGCTGAAGAAGCTCGGGTCGAGGCCGCCTAGGCCCGTGAACATCGCGGTGAAGCCGAGCAGCGTCGCCGGATTGGTCATGGTGAGCGCGAAGGTCGACGCCATCGCGCGCGCCAGCGAGGACTTGCCTTTCTCCTTCGGCTCGTCCTTGTCGGGCTTGGGCGGCTTGACGATGTAGGTGTAGAGCCCGAAGCAGACGAGCAGGATGCCGCCCGCGAGCTGCAGCGCCGTCGAAAGCCCCGAGATGAGCTGCGCGATCGCGGTGAGGCCGAAGCCGGTGATGCAGGCGAAGACGCCGTCGCCCAGCGCCGCGCCCAGCCCCGACACGAAGCCGTTGAGCGAGCCGTACTGGAGCGTGCGGCGGATGCAGATCAGGTTCACCGGGCCGATCGGCGCGGCGGCGATGAGCCCGAACACGATCCCGGGCCCGATCAGCACGACGTGACTGAATACGTTCATCGAATTTCCACGACGACGCGGCCGCGGATCTGGCCGGCGAGGATTTCCTCGCCCGCCTTGCGCAGGTCCGAAAACGCGATCGTGCGCGTCATCGCGTCGAGCTTGGCCGCGTCGAGGTCGCGCGCGAGGCGCTCCCACGCTTGGCGGCGGCGCGGCATCGGCATCTGCACCGAATCGATCCCCAGAAGCGAAACCCCGCGCAGGATGAACGGAGCCACGCTCGCGGGCAAATCCATCCCGCCGGCGAGCCCGCACGCCGCCACCGCGCCGCCATAGGACGTCGATGCCAGCACATTGGCGAGCGTCTTCGAGCCCACGCTGTCGACCGCGCCCGCCCAGCGTTCCTTGGCGAGCGGCTTGGGATCGCCGGAAAGCTCCGTACGCGGAATGATCTCCGCGGCGCCGAGGCTCTTGAGATAAGGTTCCTCCTGCGTGCGTCCGGTCGAGGCGATCACGCGGTAGCCGAGCTTGGCCAGCACCGCGACCGCAACCGATCCGACGCCGCCCGCGGCCCCCGTGACCACGACCGCGCCTTTTGCCGGCGTCACGCCTGCATCCTCGAGCGCGAGCACCGCGAGCATCGCAGTGTATCCGGCGGTGCCGATCGCCATCGCCTGCGCAGCGCTGAACGGTTTGGGCAGCGGCACCAGCCAGTCACCCTTCACGCGCGCAAGCTCGGCATAGCCGCCGTAATGCGTCTCGCTGAGGCCATAGCCGTTGAGCAGTACCGCGTCGCCGGGTTTGAAGCCGGGATGGGAGGACTCTTCCACCGTGCCCGCGAGGTCGATGCCCGGGATCATCGGCAGGCGCCGCACCACCGGCGAATTGCCGCGCAGCACCAACCCGTCCTTGTAGTTCACGGTCGAATGCGAGACCGCGACGGTGACGTCGCCATCCATCAGATCGGCGGGCGTGAGCTCGACGTCCTCGACCTTGTTCGCATTGCCGTCCTTGCTGATCAGGACGGCCTTGAAGCGGCTCTTCATCTGGCACTTTCCGGGGGAGACTGCTGACAGGGAACGGCAACTATGAGGTAACGGCGAGTCCGCCCAAGTCAAGCCTCGACGCAGGGCGAAGGCGGGCGCAAACTTTTCGGCAACCCGGGCGTGACAGTATGGCGCAAAACAAGAAGGGGCGTGCGATGAGTAGGTTCGAGTTGGCCTTGCGCGGCTATCGGCTCACGACGGCCGAGATCCTCTACCACCTGCCCGACCACCCGTCCGTGCTGCAGAGCTTCATCTGGCAGGAGCTCGACATGGCGCCGAAATACCCGGTGCTGACGAAGTTCCTGAAGTTCTGGGAGACGAGCCTGGACGGCAAGCTGCATTCCGTGCGCGTCGCGGCGCGGGAGGTGATCACGCCGGCGGAACTCAAGCTCTACGGCCACGAGTTCACGCTGCATTGAAATCGACCCTCCCCTTGAGGGAGGGTCGAAAAAATCGAGCGCAGCGAAGATTTTTTCGGGGAGGGGTGGGCAATCTGCGCCGGACCCCTCCCCGAAAAATGCTTCGCATTTTTCGACCCTCCCTCAAGGGGAGGGTTGGAGAGTTTCAATGAACCGCATCGCCTCGCCCTGCCCGGCCGCCGTCAGCGCGTGATCCCGCATCACCGTCCGTCCACGGATGATCGTCATCACCGGCCAGCCCGTGGTCTCCATGCCGTCGAACGGGGTCCAGCCGCAGCGCGATGCGATCCAGGAGTTCTCGATGCGGCGTTTCTTCTTGAGGTCCACAACCGTGAAATCGGCGTCGAAGCCCAGCGCGATGCGGCCCTTGCCCGCGATCCCGAAGAGGCGCGCGGCTCCGGCGCTGGTTAGGTCCACGAAACGTTCCAGGCTCATCCGCCCCGCATTCACGTGATCGAGCAGGATCGTCGCCAGGGTCTGCACGCCGGGCATGCCCGACGGCGTGTCGGGATAGGTCTTGTCTTTCTCCCCGCGCGTATGCGGCGCGTGGTCGGAGCCGATGACGTCGACGAGCCCCTCGTTCACCGCTTTCCACAGCGCCTCGCGGTGGCGCGACTCGCGGATCGGCGGGTTCATCTGCGCATAGGTGCCGAGACGCTCATAGCACTCCGGCGCGGCCAGGGTCAGGTGCTGCGGCGTCGTCTCCACCGTCGCATAGTCGCGCGCGGCGGCCAGCAGCGGCAATTCCTCTTCCGTCGTCACATGCAGCACGTGCAGCCGCCGTCCGGCCTCGCGCGCGAGGTTGAGCACGCGTTCGGTCGAGGCGCGCGCGGTTTCCACGTCGCGCCACAAGGGATGCGAGCGCGGATCGCCCGTCACCCGCAAATCCTTGCGCGCGTTGAGGCGGTCCTCGTCTTCCGAATGCACGGACATGCGGCGCGTGCCGCTCTTGAGCGCGGTGAGGATGTCGTGCGGATGGCTGAGCAGCAGCGTGCCGGTCGAGGAGCCCAGGAACGCCTTCACCCCGCACACGCCGGGCAGCCGTTCCAGCTCGCCCAGCGCGCCGGCGTTGGCAGGCGTCGCTCCCACATAGAACGCATAGTCGCAATGCATGCGGTTCTTCGCGCGCGCGAGCTTGTCCTCGATCGCGGCGCGCGTCGTGGTCGGCGGATTGGTGTTGGGCATCTCGAAGACCGCGGTGACGCCGCCGAGCACCGCCGCGCGGCTGCCGGTCTCGAGGTCTTCCTTGTGCTCGTTGCCGGGCTCGCGGAAATGGACCTGGGTGTCGATGATGCCCGGGAGCACGTGCAGGCCCTTGGCGTCGATGGTCTCGACCGCCTTGGCCGAGCCCAGCGCGCCGATGGCGGCGATACGGCCACCGCGCACGCCGATATCGGCCTCAGCGATCCCGTTGGGCGTCGCCGCGATGCCGTTCCTGATCAGGAGATCGAACGTTTCCGACATGAGAAAGAAGTAGGCCCCGCACGGCGCCTTGGCAATCGCCCAAAGAGAGGCTACTTCGGACCCATGACCGCGATCCTCCTGGAAGACCGCAGCATCGTCGCCCTTTCGGGGCCCGAGGCGCGCGGCTTCCTGCAAGGCCTGATCACCAACGACGTCGAGAAGGTAGGACCGGGCCGTGCGGTCTATGCGGCGCTGCTCACCCCGCAGGGCAAGATCCTGTTCGACTTCCTCATCGCCGAGGGCGACGGCGCGCTCCTGATCGACTGCGCCCGCGCCAGCCGCGACGCGCTCGTCAAGCGGCTGTCGATGTACCGGCTCCGCGCCAAGGTCGAGATCGAAGCGCGCGACCAGCTCTGCGTGCTCTCAGGCCTTGCGGGCCGGCCGGCGGAGCGCGGCATCACCTTCGAGGATCCCAGGCTCGGCAGCCTCGGCCATCGCAGCATCGGCGCCGCCGCCGAGATGCCCAAGACGGCGCTCGGGCCCGAGGCCTATCTCAAGCATCGCCTGGACCTCGGCGTGCCCGAGGCGGGGGATTTCGGCAGCGACAAGACCTTCGCTCTCGACGCGGGGCTCGACGAGCTGCACGCGGTCGACTTCGAGAAGGGCTGCTATGTCGGCCAGGAGCTGACGGCACGGATGAAGCATCGCGGCACGGCGCGCAAGCGGCTGCTGATGGTCGACGCGGGCGAAGAGCTGGCGGCAGGCGTTGAACTTCGCGCTCACGGGCATAGTATCGGCGAGGTCGTCTCGGTCTATGGCGGCCGCGGCTTCGCGCTGGTGCGTCTCGACCGGCTGGAGGAAGCGGCGGGCTCGCAGATCGATGCGGACGGCGTTCGCGTAACCGTCACAAAACAGGCGTGGCTTTCGGCTTGACGAGTCGAACACCCATTATCTGAGGAGACACACATGCTGCATCACGTTTCCGTCGGCGTCAGCGACGTCGAGCGCGCCGCGAAATTCTACGATCCGGTCCTCAAGGCGCTGGGCTACCGGCGCTTGATGGAGTTCCTGCCCTACGCCATCGGCTATGGCGAACGCGGCGGCGGTCCGCAGTTCTGGATCGGCCTGCCGCACAACCAGCAGGCGCCGACGTCCGGCAACGGCACGCATGTCGGCTTCCAGGCGCGCAACAAGGCGCAGGTGAACGCGTTCCATGCCGCGGCGCTGGCGCAAGGCGGCAGCAACAACGGCGAGCCCGGTCCGCGTCCCGACTACGGCCCCGCCTATTACGGCGCCTTCGTCTACGACCTCGACGGCAACAAGGTCGAGGCCCTGCTGAACCCGCCGCCGAAGGCCAGGCTTGGCGGACGTCCGCCCTGGTCAGCCGCGAAGAAGCCCGCCAAGAAGGCCAAGAAAACCAAGAAGGCAAAGAAGAAGAAAGCCAAGCGGCGGTGAGCGCACCGCTCGGTCGCTGCGCGTGGCCCGGCGAGGATCCGCTCTACGTCGCCTATCATGACGAAGAATGGGGTGTGCCCGAATACGATTCTCGCGCGCTCTACGAGAAGCTGGTCCTCGACGGATTCCAGGCGGGGCTTTCCTGGATCACGATCCTGCGCAAGCGCGAGAACTTCCGCAAAGCCTTCCACGGCTTCGACCCCGAGCGCGTCGCGCGCTACGGCAAGCGCGATTTCGAGCGCCTGATGAAGAACGACGGCATCATCCGCTCCAACGCCAAGATCAAGGCCGCGATCAAGGGCGCGCAGCTCTGGCTCGACATCGAGGAGAAGCAGCCGGGCGGGTTCGCTGAAATGATCTGGAAGCACGTGGACGGCAAACCGAAGGTCAACCGCTTCAAGACGATGAAGCAGGTCCCCGCGAAGACCGCGATGAGCGAGGGCTTGTCGAAGGAATTGAAGCAGCGCGGCTTCAACTTCGTCGGCCCCGTGATCGTCTACGCGTTTGCGCAAGCCGTCGGCATGGTCAACGACCACGTCGTGACGTGCCCCAGGCATGCGGCGTGCGAGAAGTTGGGACGCAAACGAGCCTAAGCCAGCAGCTCGAAGCCTGGCAGGCGGGAAGCTTTGCGATCGAAAGTAAGCGTGTGCGTGCAGCCGGCCCGGCGCGCCAACAGGCCGATCAAAGCATCCGAGAAATCGGCGTTATCATTGCGCAGCTGCATCATGGCGACGAAGACGTGCTGCTCATGCTCCACTTTGAGCATATCGGCACCGAGGATACGTTCGATTTCGTTGGCGATCTCATGAGACACCAGCGAATAGGAGCGCTCGAGAACCCAGGCGACCTCGGCCATGGTCACAGCCGTGACAAAGCCGGGGTTCTCTGGAGAAAGGCCGCGCTCCATCAGAGCCGTTGCTTTCGGCGATAGAATTGGATCGTCCTGAGTCAGATATCGGATGAGGATATTGGTATCTAGGCCAATCATCGATCGGTTGCCCGGAGATAACGCGCCACGGCGCCATCCCGAACGGCTTTGTCCATTTCTCCGATCGTGGGCGGGCGGCGACGTCGTGATTTGACGCTTCCCTTGAGCGCCGAGACCGGAATGACAGGCAGCAACACGACATGACCATCAGGCATGATGAATATCTTGACGCGATCACCGGCCTTAACATGCAGATAGTCACGAACCGGCTTGGGTAAAGTCATCTGCCCTTTGGCGGTGATCTTAGCTTCCATTGATGCGCCTCAACGTCCTTACTTTCTAACAAAAGTAATACCACATACCGATGGTAAGCGCAACGGCGCGCATCTGCGCCGCTAAACCACCTCGACCCGCTGCTCGATCCGGTCCTTGCCTTGGCCGCCGACATAGCTGCGTTCGGTGTAGGCGTAGCCGGCGATCACGCGGCGCCAGAAGGCGATCGCGCCGGCGTTGGCGGCGAACTCCGAGAGGATCCACACGCCCGGAAAGCGCTCCAGCAATTGGCGCGCGAAGCTCATGCCGATGCCGCTGCGGCGGAAGGCGGGGCGCACGTAGAACTCGGTCATCACCATCGCGCCGTCCTCGCGCCGGCGCAGCATCGCGAACCCGGCGCGCTCCGCATCCGCGAGCGCCCAGAACGCCGAGCGGTCCTGATCCACCCAATAGAGATCGAGGCCGGGATAGTCGTAGGCGTCGCCGACTTTCACAATGTCGACATAGGCGGTCATCTCTTGGATGTAGTCCTGCAGCTCGGCCGTCAGCGCGGACTTGTCCGCTTGCGCTATGGGCTCGATGTCGGCGCGCATCATCCGCGTCCGCGATAGGGCGCGACGCCGGGATCGGGGAGCCACACGCCTTTGGGCAGCTTCCCCGTCTGCCAGAAGACGTCGATGGGGATGCCGCCGCGCGGGTACCAGTAGCCGGCGATGCGCAGATATCGAGGCTTGACGGCGGCGGCGATGCGCTTGCCGATCATCAGCGTCGTGGCTTCGTGGAAGGCGGCGTGGTTGCGGAAGCTGCCTAAGAACAGCTTCAGCGATTTAGACTCCACGATCCTGCGCGCGGGCACGTAATCGATGACGAAATGCGCGAAGTCGGGCTGGCCGGTGACGGGACACAGGCAGGTGAACTCCGGCGCGGTGAAGCGCACGACGTAGGCCTCACCGGGCTCAGGGTTCGCGACCGCGTCGAGCACGGCCTTGTCGGGCGAGGCGGGGAGCGCCGCGGCGCGTCCGAGCTGGAGCTTCTTGCGCATCGCCCGGCTTTGGCAGGCACGGCGCGGCGCGTCAAGAGACGGCGGCCATCGGCGGCTGGACCTCGATCGCCGGCACGCGCGGCAGCTTCACGCGCACCCTGGTGCCCGCGCCCTTCTCGCTTTCGACCTTGAGCGAGCCGCCATGCAGCTCGACGAGCGAGCGCGCGAGCGGCAGGCCCAGCCCGGTGCCGTCGTATTTTCGCTCCAGCCTCGTGTCGACCTGGCCGAAAGGCGTGAGCGCGATCTGGATCTCGTCCGGCGTCATGCCGATGCCGGTGTCGGCGACGGTGATCTGGACGATATCCTCCCGCGCCGTGATCGTGACGCGCACGGCGCCGCCGGCGTCGGTGAATTTGAGCGCGTTGGAGAGCAGGTTCAGGAACACCTGGCGCAGTTTCGCCTTCTCGCCATAGACCATGACCGGTTGGTCCAGATCGTCGAGCGCGAAGGCGATCCGCCCCGCCTCGCATTGCTCGGCGATCATGCGGCCGCAATCGCGCAGCAGGTAGCGCAGGTCGAGCGTCTCGGCATTGAGGTTCTGCTTGCCCGCCTCGCTGCGCGAGATCTCCAGCACCGAATTGATGACGTCGAGCAGATGGCGTCCGCTGCGCGCGATGTCGGTGGCGTATTCGCCGTAGCGCGCGTCGCCGTGCGGGCCGAAGAGCTGGCCCGCGATGATCTCCGAGAAGCCGATGACGGCGTTCAGAGGCGTGCGCAGCTCGTGACTCATATTGGTGAGGAAGCGCGACTTGGCGGCGCTCGCGGCCTCGGCCGCCTTCTGGGCGCGGTGCGAATCCTCCTCGCGGTTCTTGATCGCGGTGAAGTCGCTGATGAAGAAGACGAAGCCGCCGTCGCTGGTGCGCGTGCCCTCGCTCCGGATCCAGCGGCCGTCCTTGAGCTGGCGCTCGGCGTGGCCGAGCGAGCGCGCGTGGCGCCCCATGCCCAGATCCTGCGGCGTCGGCAGGATCTCGTCGCCCATGATGTTCTCTTGCGCGATCAGCGAAGCCTCGCCGAAATCCATGCCGGCGAGGTCGCGGCCGGCGATGCTCGGGAAGAAATCCTTGACGGATTTGTTGGCGAGCAGCACACGCCCGTCCGGCCCGACCAGGATCACGCCCTCGCGCGTCGTCTCGATCGCCTGCGCCAGCCGCGTCTCGGCGGATTCCGCGCGCGCCTTCTCGCGATCCATCATGATGCGGATGTTGTCCTGCATCACGGTCATGGATTTGAGCAGGATGCCGGTCTCGTCCTTGCCCGCCTGCGGGATCGGCGTCTCGAACTCGCCCCCGGCGATGCGGTCGGCGGCGGCGACGGCCGAGCCCAGGGGATGCATGATGCGCCGCGCGAGAGCCGCCGTGATCAGCAGCGCCAGCAGGAGCGCCGTGGCGGTGAACCAGACGAGCGAGGACTTGAAGCTCAGGATCGACCATACCGCCTTCCTGCGTCCGACAAAGCTGTGGTCGGCGTTGAGCTCGATCAGCATGTCGAACCTGTCCATGATCTTGGCGTCGAGCGCGTCGATCTTGGGATCGGTCTTGGCGCGCTCGCTCTTGCGCCACTCGGCCTTCCATTGCGTGACGAGACCGCGGATGTCGGCCGCGACCTTGCGCTCGTCGCTCGCGGTGAGGCGCTGCCGCGCGACGTCGAGATCGTCGAAGAAGGTCGAGGTGAGCTCGTCGATCTTGCCGTCGAGCGCCGCGCGCGCAGCCGGCGCCGCGAGTTTGCGCTCGAGCACGCGCTGCTGCATCTGCACGAAATCGACGCTGGCGGCGCGCGCGTAGTTGATCGCCATCAACGGGCCGTCATAGGTGCCTGTGACCATGTCGCCCGCATGGCTGAGCACGCCATAGCCGTAGCCGCCGAGCGCGCCGATGAGCACGCCCATCGCCAGGAACGCGGCGAAGATCTTCGTACCGATCGAATGGCGCAGAGCGCGCGGACGCATGGGCGGACCTTTTGGCTCGCGCAATTGTCTGCGAATTGAGGTTGATGGAGATTTAACCGTATGGCTGAAAAGGCTTATTTCACGTGCACCGTGAGCAGCATCTTGGGATGGATGTGGCAGCGGATCGGAAAAGTTCCCGCATTCGGAAAGGTGATGTGCAGCGTCTCGCCCGGAGGTTGTTCCGCCGAGTCATAGGCGAAGCCGGGGCTGTCGACATAGATCTGATGCAGGAACTCGTCCTGATTGCTGAAATTCAACGTCGTGCCGGCCGCAACCGTGATCTCGGTGGGATGGAACGCGCGGCCGTTCTGCACGATCGTGTTCGCGTCGTCGGCGAGCGCGGCCGCGCAGGCGAGCAGCGCGGCGGCCGCGATCGACCACGCCGCGGCCGCGTCGCGGCTCATTTCGTCACGATGTCGTGCTGCATCGGCGCCAGGCGCGCGAGGAAACGGTTCTGGGTCGCAAAGCCGATGCCTTCCTTGTCCATCGCCTTCTGCAGGTCCTCGACCACCGCGTTGAAGTCGGCGTTGGTGAGATGCAGGCCCTTGTGCGTCTCTTTCATGGTGCGGCCAGTGTATTTGCAGTCGCCGCCCGCGACCTGACAGAACTGCTCGGCGAGCAGGACCTTGAAGCGGTCCATGTTAGTGTTGTCGAACGTGTCCTTGATGCGCGGATCGGCGAGGAAATTGTCCGCGGTGTCGTTGGCGACCTTGGTGATGACGTCCTTGCCGCCCATGTCGGCGAACAGCGTGTCGTCCGCATGGGCCGCGCCCGCGAGCAGGGATACGGCGAAAGCGAGAGCGATCTTCTTCATCGGTTGCTCCGGGATTAGAGGCCGACCTGCACGGACAGATAGGCGCCGTTCTGGTGGTCCTTGATGACGATGTTGCCGAGATCGACATAGGCCGCGGTCAGCGACACGTTCTTGGTGAGGAAATACGCGGCGAAAAGGTCCCACGCATTGTCCTCTCGCGCGATGCCGAGATTGTCGGGCTTGGTGCGGAACTCGGCACCGACGGCGAAGTTGCGGCTGAAGAGATAGGCGGCCGAGCCCTCGAACTCAGTCGAATAGCCGTTGTCCTTGTCGCCGCCGAAGCCGAGGATTCCGAACTGGTTGGCCTTGGTCTCGCGCACCGTCGCGTCGACGAGCAGGCTCTGCGCCAGGAACAGCTTGGTGAACGCGACGTAGTAGTCGGTGCCGTCGTCGGAGGCGCCGCCGATCGCCTTGATCAGCCAGCCGCGATCGTTGTGCTTGTATTGCACGCCGGCCGCGATCTGCGGCAGCCAGGAATCCTGGTCGTAGACCGCGTCGCCCACGACCTTGACCTTCGCGCCATAGATGTCCTGGTCGATGGTGAAACCTTGGCCGAGGCCGAGCAGCGCGCCGACATGCTGGGTGTCGAAGCTCTGATGTGCGTAGGAAAGCTCGACGCGGTCGAACAGGCCGATCGCGGCGCCGCCGCTCCACAGCGAATAGTCGCCGGTGCGGATATAGGTGCCGTGCGCGTTGAAGCCCACGCCGTCGCGCGAACCGTAGCCCGAGATCAGTGCCCAGGTCGCCAGACCGCCGCCGCCCGCGCCCTCGACATTGCTGACGCCGCCGGTGGCGAGCAGCTTGCCGGAGTCGAGTAGCCCCAAGCCCTTGTCGAGCATGGAGTCATCGGCAAAGGCGGGCGAAAGACCCGCCGAACAGATCAGGCCCAGAACAACGCCCTGCCAGCCTCGCATGAGGTCCCCGCGATATGTATGCGGGCGAACACTGCGCGAGGACTGGTTAAAAAAACCGTTCCAATGCGGCGCTTCGTTAACAGGTTGTGGGGCTACGGATTACAACCGATCAACACCACTTGTCATGGCCCGCGCATGCGGGCCACCCAGTTGGGTTCTGTAGGCCTGAGAGGATTCACGCGGAGACGCGGAGGACGCGGAAATTTTCCACTCCGTGAATTCCGCGTCTCCGCGTGCGATTTCTTCAAGAGCGCGGCTATATCACCCGGGCGGCCCGCATGCGCGGGCCATGACAGTTGGGGATGAAGTGAATTCAGCCCAGCCCCTACGGATGCGCGGCCTTCCACTTCTTCACGGCGTCCATCGCCATGTCGACATGCTTGTCCGGATTGAGGTCGGTATAGGTCATCAGGATCGTGTGGTCCGGCGCGATCACATAGGAGGTGCGGTCGGAATATTCCGGCTTCTGCTTGAGCACCGCGTCATAGGCCTTGATCACCTTCTGATCGGGATCGGCGGCGACGGCGAACTTGTTGCGGCACTCGACCGACGAGAACTCCGTCACGCGCGCCGCATTGCCCGAGGTCACGCCGATCACCGTTGCGCCCAGCGCCTTGAAGCCGTCCGTCGCTTCCGCGAACTCATGCGCTTCGACCGTGCATCCGGGCGTGAACGCCGCGGGGAAGAAATAGAGCACGACCGGGCCCTTCTTCAGCGCGTCGGCGAGCGAGAAGTCGAATTCCTTGCCGGCCTGCGCCGCCTTGACGTCGAAATCGGGCGCCTTGGCGCCCACCGCAAGCGCCGCATGCGCCGGCGCTGCCGCCAAGCCCGCCAGCACGACCGCGCCCGCCAAAATCCGTTTCATGAGTCTCTCCCGTTAAATCCTGACGAAACTTACACCAACCAAGCCTTGAATTGTAACCCGATCGTCCCAACCTCATCTTTTACGCGATAAATCGGCAGGGGGTTGTCTTGCTCGAAGATCTGAAGCGTCTGCTCTCCAAGGCCAACCTGAAGGCCGCATGGAACTGGCTGCGCGAGCCGGTCGTGGTGGCGGCGGTGATGCTGGTGGCGACCACCGCCATCGCGCAGCCCTTCTATGTGCCGTCCGGCTCGATGGAGCCGACGCTGCAGATCGGCGACGGATTGATCGCGTCGAAATACAACTACGGCTACAGCCGCTACTCGGTGCCCTTCGCGCTCGGCCCTTCGTCCGACACGCGCTTGTTCCAAAAGCTGCCCGCGCGCGGTGACGTGGTGCTGTTCCGCCTGCCGCGCGATCCCTCCAAGACGCTGATCAAGCGCCTCATCGGCCTTCCCGGCGACCGCATCCAGATGCGCGGCGGACATCTGTGGATCAACGGCGGCGAAGTGCCGCTTGCGCCCGCGGGCCACGGCGACGTCGAGACCGGCGACGGCGCGACGCACACCGCGATGAAGTTCGTCGAGACGCTGCCCGGCGGCGTCAAGCATCCGATCCTCAAGGAAGGCTGGACCGGACCCTACGACGACACCGATGTCTACGTCGTGCCGCCGGGCCATCTCTTCATGATGGGCGATAATCGCGACGACTCGCTCGACAGCCGTATCGCGGCCGCGGACGGCGGCGTCGGCTACGTGCCGGTCGAGAACCTGGTCGCCAAGGCGCAGATCGTCGTCGGCTCCTACGACTATCTCGGCATCGGCTCGCTGATCGACGTCGTGGCCAAGATCCGCGGCTCGCGCTTCTTCAGCGCGATCGATTAATCGGCCCAGCTCGAGCCGAAACGCGAGGTCTGCGGCAGTTCCAACGGTTTCGCCGCCGCGCGTATCTGCTCCTCCGCGATGATGCGGTCGACCATCTGCGCGATCTGGCGGCGGTCCAGCCTGCCGAACAGGTCGGTCGCCGCCGGCTCGGGCCAGAAGAACGCGCGGGCGACGAAATCCTCGATCTCCTTCGCCCAGCGCTCGGCGCCGTACTTCGCTTTCTTGTGCAGCAGGATCGCCATGTGCGGCTCGACCGCGACGTAGATCTCCTGATCGATCGCCGCGCGCGTCCCGAACGGCGCGCTGCCGAACAGCAGCGCCGCGACCTCGGCGAACGCGTCGCGGATGCTCCGCGCGACCCCGCTCGAGCTGTACGCCGGAAAAAGTGCCGTCCCCCGATCCATGCCGCAACCATGGCGCAGGCGGATTAACACGAGGTCGAAAAGCCTGGTTACGGAACCGTTCCGGAATGCAGGAGCGGCCAATTTATTGTAGTGCATTTATTCTTGACAGAGTTTAGATTATAGAATACATTTATGATCGAATTGGAATGGGACGAGACAAAACGCGCCGCGAACCTGAGAAAGCACGGCGTCGATTTTGCCGACATGAAAGATTTCGACTGGGAAACGGCGCTGTACGACCCGAACGAGAACGTGGAGTACGGCGAAGATCGATACGTCGCGCTCGGCCTGTTCCGCGCAGATGTTTACGTCGTCGTTTTCACTTTGCGTGAAGATACCACACGGATCATCAGCGTTCGAAAAGCAGATAAGAGAGAAATGCGCAGATATGAAAAGGAAGCGTTTTAATCCGAACGACTATCCCGAGCACGCGGTAGAAGACCCCGACAGTCCGCCGCTGACGGACGAGCAATTGCGCCGCATGCGTCCGCTGAGCGAGCTGGATCCGGAGTTCGTCGAAGCAATCAAGGAACTGCGCAAACGCGGCCGCCCGCCGCTGGAACATCCCAAGGTCCAAGTCACGCTTCGCCTCGACGAGAAGGTCCTCAATTCCTTCAAGGAGCACGGCCCCGGCTGGCAGGGGCGGATCAACGAGGAATTGAAGAAGACGGTGAAGCGGCGGCGCAAACGCTGACGTTGGGGCGCACACACCCGCGACATCCCGGACCTTGATAGATTGTTGCGCCGCACCCGCCCCCATGCTATCTGCCTCGCGCGGCGCGGCAGAGATTCGCCGCTCGAGTAAAATCATTGCGATTTCAATAAGTTAGGTAGGGCTCACGGCGCGACGCCGGAGGGTCTTCAGAGAGCGGAGCGCGCGTGGCCGACCAGGGACAAAATTCGACGATCGCCGGGCGCTATGCGACCGCGGTTTTCGAGCTGGCCGTAGACGAGGGAACGGTCGATGCCGTGGCCGCCGATCTTGGCCAGCTCAAGTCGATGATAAAGGCGAGCCCCGATCTCGCCCGCCTCGTGCGCGCCCCCGTCTTCAGCCATGACGACCAGAAGAAGGGCATGGCCGCGATCCTCTCCCGGATGAGCGCGAACCCGCTGACCACCCAGTTCGTCTTCCTGCTCGCCGCCAAGCGCCGCCTGTTCATCCTCGCCGACATCATCGCCGCGTTCGACGCGATGGTGGCGCGCCGCAAGGGCGAGATCCGGGCCGAGGTCACCTCCGCGCGGCCGCTCAGCGATGCCGAGCTCGCCAAGCTCAAGGATGTGCTCAAATCCAAGCTCGCGCGCGAGCCGCGCCTCGAGACCCATGTCGATCCCTCGCTGCTCGGCGGCCTGATCGTGAAGGTCGGCTCGCGCATGATCGACTCCTCCATCCGCACCAAGCTTGCCGGCCTGCGCACCGCGATGCGCGGCCACTGAGACTTAAGAAAAGGACGACGACCCATGGATATCCAGCCCGCCGAAATCTCCGCGATCCTCAAGCGCGAGATCCAGAACTTCGGCGCCGAGGCCGAGGTCAGCGAAGTCGGCCAGGTGCTCAGCGTCGGCGACGGCATCGCGCGCGTCTACGGCCTCGACAACGTCCAGGCCGGCGAGATGGTCGAGTTCCCGGGCGGCATCCGCGGCATGGCGCTGAACCTGGAAAGCGACAATGTCGGCGTCGTGATCTTCGGCAACGACTCGACGATCAAGGAAGGCGACACCGTCAAGCGCACCCGCGCCATCGTGGACGTGCCGGTGGGCAAGGGCCTGCTCGGCCGCGTCGTCGATCCGCTGGGCAATCCCATCGACGGGCTGGGCGATCTGACCAACGTCGCCGAGCGCCGCCGTGTCGACGTCAAGGCGCCCGGCATCATCCCGCGCAAGTCCGTGCACGAACCGGTGCAGACGGGCCTGAAGGCCATCGACACGCTGATCCCGATCGGCCGCGGCCAGCGCGAGCTGATCATCGGCGACCGCCAGACCGGCAAGACCGCGGTGGCCATCGACACCATCATCAACCAGAAGGCCATCAACGCCACCGGCGACGAGAAAGTGAAGCTTTATTGCATCTACGTCGCCATCGGGCAGAAGCGCTCGACGGTCGCGCAGATCGTGAAGACCTTGGCCGACGCCGGCGCGCTCGAATACACGATCATCGTGACGGCGACCGCCTCCGAGCCCGCGCCGCTGCAGTTCCTGGCGCCGTTCTCCGGCTGCGCGATGGGCGAGTGGTTCCGCGACAACGGCATGCACGCTTTGATCATCTACGACGATCTCTCCAAGCAGGCCGTCGCCTATCGCCAGATGTCGCTGCTGCTGCGCCGCCCGCCGGGCCGCGAGGCTTATCCGGGCGACGTGTTCTATCTGCACTCCCGCCTGCTCGAGCGCGCGGCGAAGCTGAACGAGGACAACGGCGCGGGCTCGCTCACCGCGCTGCCGATCATCGAGACGCAGGCGAACGACGTCTCCGCATACATCCCGACCAATGTGATCTCGATCACCGACGGCCAGATATTCCTCGAGACGGATCTGTTCTATCAGGGCATCCGTCCGGCCGTGAACGTCGGCATCTCGGTCTCCCGCGTGGGCTCCTCGGCGCAGATCAAGGCGATGAAGACCGTCGCCGGCCCGATCAAGGGCGAGCTCGCCCAGTACCGCGAGATGGCGGCGTTCGCGAAGTTCGGCTCCGATCTCGACGCCTCGACGCAGAAGATGCTGGCGCGCGGCGAGCGCCTGACCGAGCTCCTCAAGCAGCCGCAGTACAAGCCGTTCGCGGTCGAGGAGCAGGTGGCGGTGATCTATGCCGGCACGCGCGGCTATCTCGACCCGATCCCGACCAACAAGGTCGGCGCGTTCCAGACGGCGCTGCTGTCGAAGCTCAAGGGCAACTATCCGCAGTTCCTCGAAGGCATCCGCACGCAGAAGGCGCTGACGCCGGAGCTCGAGGGCATCCTAAAGCAGGCGCTGGACGACACGTCCAAGAGCTTCGCGGCTTAAAAAGCAGAGAGATCCGCCGTCATGGCAACCGTCAAGGAAATGCGCACACGGATCGGAAGCGTGAAGTCCACGCAGAAGATCACCAAGGCGCTGCAGATGGTGGCGGCGGCGAAGCTGCGCCGCTCGCAGCAGGCGGCCGAGGCCGCGCGTCCCTATGCGCAGCGCATGGCGGCAATGATCTCGAACCTCGCCGCGTCGGTCTCCGGACCGTCGGCGCCGCTGCTTCTCGCGGGCACCGGCAAGGACGACAGGCATCTGATCGTGGTCGCGACCGCCGACCGCGGCCTCGCCGGCGCGTTCAACTCCTCCATCGTGCGCGAGGCGCGCAAGAAGATCGCCGAGCTCACGTCGCAGGGCAAAAGCGTCAAGATCATCACCGTCGGCCGCAAGGCGCGCGACCAACTACGCCGCCAATACGGCGCGCTGTTCGTCGAGAGCTATGAGATCGGCCTGAAGACGCCGGGCCTCGCCTTGGTGCGCCCTGTCGCGAACAAGATCCTGGAGCTCTACACCGCGGGCGAGTTCGACGTCGTGACGCTGGTCTACAGCCGCTTCAAATCGGTCGTGACGCAGACGCCGACGCTCAAGCAACTCATCCCCGCCGTCGTCGAAGAGAATTCCGGCCCCGCGCCGTTCTACGAATACGAGCCCGACGAGGTCTCGATCCTGACCGAGTTGCTGCCGCAGAACATCTCGGTGCAGCTCCTCTCGGCGCTGCTCGACAACCAGGCGGGCTTCTTCGCGTCACAGATGACCGCGATGGACAACGCCACGCGCAACGCGGGCGATCTGATCGACGCTCTGACCATCAAGATGAACCGCACCCGTCAGGCCAAGATCACGACGGAGCTTATCGAGATCATCGCCGGCGCGGCCGCCGTGTGATGGGGTAAAGTTAGGCGTCAACCGCCCGTCACGTCCCGGCCCTAGCGTGTCACGGGGGCAAGGGGACAAGGGCGATGAATTGGCGGGGCGCCATCGGAAGGATCGCGAGGTTCTTCCGCGAGTTGTTCGGACGGAGCAGGCGCGTACCGGCGCTTCCCCCTCCGGCAGTGACGATCGACACGGTGTCCGTGGCGGTCGAGGGCACGAATGAAACACGGTTCGTGGTGCTGGCACCGCGGCCGACAGAAGAAGTAGAGGACATCGCCATGAACGCACCTGCGAATATCACGTCCAAGGGCCGCCTCACCCAGGTGATCGGCGCCGTCGTCGACGTCGAGTTCGAGGGCAACCTGCCCGCGATCCTGAACGCGCTGGAGACGACCAACACCGATCCGCGCAGCGGCGAGAAGATCCGCCTGGTGTTCGAGGTCGCCCAGCATCTGGGCGAGAACACGGTGCGCGCCATCGCGATGGACTCGACGGAAGGCCTCGTGCGCGGCCAGGACGTGGTCGACACCGGCGGCCCGATCCGCGTGCCCGTGGGTCCGGCGACGCTCGGGCGCATCATGAACGTCATCGGCGAGCCGATCGACGAGGCCGGCCCGATCAGCCACGACCACATGGCGGGCATCCACCGCGAGGCGCCGACCTTCTCCGAGCAGGCGGGCTCGGCCGAGATCCTCGTCACCGGCATCAAGGTCGTCGACCTGCTCTGCCCCTACACCAAGGGCGGCAAGATCGGCCTGTTCGGCGGCGCCGGCGTCGGCAAGACCGTGACCATGCAGGAGCTGATCAACAACATCGCCAAGGCCTATGGCGGCTATTCGGTGCTCGCCGGCGTCGGCGAGCGCACGCGCGAGGGCAACGACCTCTATCACGAGATGATCGAGTCCAAGGTCAACATCGATCCGAAGACGGGCTCGACCGAGGGCAGCAAATGCGCCCTCGTCTATGGCCAGATGAACGAGCCGCCGGGCGCGCGCGCCCGCGTGGCGCTCACCGGCCTCTCGGTTGCGGAGTATTTCCGCGACGTCGAGGGCAAGGACGTGCTGCTGTTCATCGACAACATCTTCCGCTTCACGCAGGCCGGCTCGGAAGTGTCCGCGCTTCTCGGCCGTATCCCGAGCGCGGTCGGCTATCAGCCGACGCTCGCCACCGAGATGGGCAATCTCCAGGAGCGCATCACGTCTACCACCAAGGGCTCGATCACCTCGGTGCAGGCGATTTACGTTCCGGCCGACGACCTGACCGACCCGGCGCCCGCGACGTCGTTCGCGCATCTGGACGCCACCACCGTTCTGTCGCGCGACATCGCCTCGCTCGGCATCTTCCCGGCCGTGGACCCGCTCGACTCGACCTCGCGCATCCTCGACCCGCAGGTGATCGGCGACGAGCACTACACCGTCGCGCGACGCGTGCAGGAAGTGCTGCAGCAGTATAAGGCGCTCAAGGACATCATCGCCATTCTCGGCATGGACGAGCTCTCGGAGGACGACAAGCTGGTCGTGGCGCGCGCGCGCAAGATCCAGCGCTTCCTGTCGCAACCCTTCCACGTCGCCGAGCAGTTCACCAACTCGCCCGGCAAGTTCGTGGAGCTGAAGGACACGATCCGCTCCTTCAAAGCGATCGTCGACGGCGAATGCGACGACATGCCCGAGCAGGCCTTCTTCATGGTCGGCGCCATCGAGGAAGCCCGCGCCAAGGCCGGGAAGATGGCGGCGGAAGCAGCGTAAGAAGCGAATAGCGAATAGGGAGTAGCGAACAGGGATGAGCGCGGCGATGATGGAGAATCCTTTCTTCCCTATTCGCCATTCGCTATTCGCCATTCGCTAAATTTTCGATGGACAAAATCTCGTTCGATCTGGTCAGCCCCGAGCGGCTTCTCGTTTCCGAGGACGCCGAGATGGTGACCATTCCCGGCTCCGAGGGCGAGATGGGCGTGATGGCGGGACACATGTCGCTGATCTCGACGCTCAAGCCCGGGATCATCGACGCCAAGATCGAGACCGGCAGCCACGACCGCTACTTCGTCACCGGCGGCTTCGCCGAGGTAACGGCGACGAAGGTGACCGTGCTCGCCGAAGAGGCGATCCCGGTCGCCTCGCTGACCGCGGCCGAGCTCGACATGCGCATCGTCGACGCGCAGGAGGACATCGCCACCGCCAAGACCGACGCCGAGATGACCAAGGCGACGGCGGCGCTCGACCATCTCAAGCGGATGCGCGCGGGGCTTTAGGTCTTACAGGCAAAGCCCGTCCAAACCTCAAGCTGGGTCGTCGGCGTCGATGAACCGTGCTTGCGCGGCTCGATTTTGGGTGAACCGACGCACGCGACCGCGAAATAGCCGTTGGCCAAGTCCGCAACCTGCTGTGCGAGCGCTTTGTCCTCAGGCCGGAAGTAGCGCACCTCGTTTGGTTGCCCTGCGTTGAGATGACGTTGATCGATCTGCTGTATGCCGGGCGCCGCAAACCCGCTGTTTTTCAGTTTCGCCTGCAAACCCGTCATCGCCGTACCGGTCTGCTTGTCCAGATATTCGAGATACACAAGCCTTCCGCTCACTGCGGCCGACGGAACCGAGATGGTGGTAGCGACGCGTGCAAGGGCGTTTTTTGCTGCCGGGTTCTGCAGGTTTTTTGCCTCGCTCTGCAACTTCGTTCGCGTCGCGGCCGACTGAGCCTCCAGCTGCGTCAAGGCGTTCTGCTTGGACGCGATTACGCTCTTGAGCGCGTTGGAATAGGCGATGCCGTTATCCACTTCCGCCCGTTCGGCGGCCAGCGTTTGATCCAGACCGTCTTTTGCCAGTGCAAGAGCCTTGGTTTGGGCGTCGAGATCCGCCTGCTTCTTGATGAGTTCGTCCGTTTTCTTGTTCGCCTCGTCCTTGCGCTCCTGCGCGTCGAGACTTTCTTTTTTGGCTTGATTGAGCTTCGCGTTCGCATCGACCACGCTCTCCTTGTAGCTCAGGGTCTGGTCGGCCGTCCTCAAGGCCGCTAGAGCGGAGATCAACGCCGACGATCCTCCGAGCGCTGTCAGAAGCATTGCGACCGTGGTGAAGACCGCGACCCAGTTCGCGTGAAAGAACCCCTGAGGCTTGGCCAGCGCAGCTGCCTCGGCTTCGGTCTTGCGTATTTCGGCTTCCTTCTGGCGCCTTTCGAGGTCCGCCGAAATGTCGTTGCCGCTTTCGCTCACATTCGCCCCCATTGAGATGCGATCTCGCGGAAAATATTCGCGCGAGCGGCCTTGCGCCGTGACGGCGGTCACGGCCGGCCGGCTCTTCGTCGTCGGACCGCCGCGTCGCGGGTTGGGGTCGCCAGACTCTGACCGAGACCTTTCCGCAAATTTAGCTTTTCACCCGCTTCTGGTGGAACTTTCCCGTGGGCAAACGGGTTCCCGCCCGGTATGGAAATTTGCTATGATCCCGGCGTCGTTGGGCAAATCGGAAATGAGCGCAAACAACATCTACAGCCAAGGCTGGTCGCTGGACGATGTCCGGTGGGACCTGTTCGATCCCTCCAAGATCGAGCCGTGGATGGTGACCGCCGTGAAGGCGGCCGCGCTCGTCGAGTTCAACGCCCCCGACTATGTGAGCTATCTCAAGCGCATCTTCCCCGATGCGGCCACCCAGGCCGCGATGGAGGAATGGGGCAAGGAGGAGTCGCAGCACGGCCGCGCGCTCGGGCGCTGGGCGGAAATGGCCGACCCCACCTTCAAGCTCGCCGACACTTTTGCGCGCTTCCGCGAGGGCTACCGGCCCGCGCAATTCCAGGGCGACGGCACGACCTCCATCCGCGGCAGCAAGCGCGGCGAGATGATCTCGCGCTGCGTGGTGGAGAGCGGCACCTCGTCCTACTACTCCGCCATCCGCGACGCGACGGACGAGCCGGTGTTGAAAGAGATCGCCGGACGCATCGCCGCCGACGAGTACCGCCACTACAGGCTCTTCTTCGAGACCTTGAATACGCAGGCCGAACCCGACCTGCCCTTCTGGCGCAAACTGATCGTGGCGGTGGGCCGCGTGAACGAGTCCGACGACGACGAGCTCGCCTTCGCCTATTACTGCGCCGCCGTGCCGAAGGCGCGCGAGGCCGCGCAGCCCTACGTGCGCGCGCAATGCGCCAAGGCGTCCTACGGCACGATCCTGCGCATCTACCGCCGCCGCCACGTGCAGAAGCTGGCGCAGATGGTGTCGAAAGCCATCGGCGCCGACCCGCAAGGCCGCATGACCAACCTCGCCGGAGCGCTGCTGTGGCGGATGCTCAGAGTTCGCGCTGGCCTGTCACGGGTGAGCGCCGCACAAGAGGCGTGAGGCGGACGGGCTCTTCTTCCTTTTTCTTCTTCCGCGAGAACACCCCGGAGAAGTAAAGCGGCAACCACAAGCCTACGACGATGCTCACCGTTTCCGCGGCGGCTATCGCCACGCCGCGCCCCGCGAATGCGTGGAAGTACGACGCGTGGCCCATCACCCAGCCGACGCCGGCAACCGCGCCGGCCAACAGTGCGAGCGAGATGGCAAGCGCCAAGGGGAACGCGACTATCCGTGTCATTCAGCGAATATAGCCCCAGAATCGGCTGCTTTCAAATTGAGCCACCACTGTCGTGGCCCGCGAATGCGGGCTACCCAGGTGACGCAGCCCAGCTTTCGCAGGACTATGCATGCTTCAACTGGGCGGCCCGCATTCGCGGGCCGTGACAATCTTCTTATGATTCCGATTGATCCGCTCTAGACGCTGCGCTTCACCAGCATCTGCTTGATCTCGCCGATGGCGCGCGCGGGGTTGAGGCCCTTGGGGCAGGTGTTGGCGCAGTTCATGATCGTGTGGCAGCGGTAGAGGCGGAACGGGTCCTCGAGGTTGTCGAGACGCTCGCCCGTGTTCTCGTCGCGCGAGTCGATCAGCCAGCGATAGGATTGCAGCAGCGCGGCCGGGCCCAGATAGCGCTCGGAATTCCACCAATAGCTCGGGCACGCGGTCGAGCAGCAGGCGCACAGGATGCACTCATACAGCCCGTCGAGCTTGGCGCGGTCTTCCGGCGACTGCTTCCATTCCTTCTCCGGCGCCGCCGTCTTGGTCTGCAGATAGGGCTGGATCGAGGCGTATTGGGCGTAGAAATTCGTCATGTCGGGGACGAGGTCCTTGACCACCGGCATGTGCGGCAGGGGATAGATCGCCACTGCGCCCGACACGTCGGCGATCGCCTTGGTGCAGGCCAGCGTGTTGGAGCCGGCGACGTTCATCGCGCACGACCCGCACACGCCCTCGCGGCAGGAGCGGCGGAAGGTCAGCGTCGGATCGATCTCGTTCTTGATCTTGATCAGCGCGTCCAGGACCATCGGGCCGCAGCTCTTCAAATCCACCGTATAGGTGTCGACGCGCGGGTTCTCGTCCTTGTCCGGGTCGTAGCGGTAGACCTTGAACTGCTTGGTGCCCTTGGCGCGCTTGCCGTTCTCTTCCTTCGGCACGGGCCATTCCTTGCCCTTCTTGGGAGACGAACCTTTGGGCAAGGTGAACTGGACCATGGCGCAATCCTAAAGCAGAACGGGGCTGCCTCGTGCTTAGCAAAGCAGCCCGCGTCATGCAAATCCGCTCAGGCCGTGGCGCCGGTCAGCGCATACCAGTCGATCTTGCGGGTCACGTACATCGTCGCGGCAAGCGCCATGAACAGCAGCATCGAGCCGATCAGCAGGGCGTCGTCCTCGGCGTTCAGGATCACGTAGAAAAGCCCGTAAAGGCCGCTCAGGACGGCGCACATGACGCCGGCGCGGACCCGGCTCGCCAGCACGCTGGCCGCGTAGAGTGACGTCAGCGCGACCGTCGCGGCCGCGGCCGTGAGGTAGGCGAGCGCGAACCCGACATGCTCCGAAAGCGACAGGAGCAGCAGGTAGAACAGCACCTGCGCCATGCCGGCGAGCGCATACTGCACGGCGTGCAGCCGCCGCGGCGACACGGTTTCCATGACGAAGAACACCAGGAACGCAAGTGCTATGAACAGGATCGCGTATTTCAGCGAGCGCCCGACGAGCTGATAATAGTCGACCGGCAGATAGAAGCGCGCGCCGAACGCGGGCTGCTCGAGCAGGTTCATCGCGCCGTCGGCCGCCTCGAAGCTCTGCCCGAAGCCGCGGGCGAGATAGGGCACCACCCAGGACGCCTTGAAGCCGTCATTGTTCACGACGCGGTCGACGGGAAGGAAGGGGCCGAAAAAGCTCGGCGAGCTCCACGGCGAAGCGATGCTCGCGGTCGTGCGCCGGCCGAGCGGGGCGATGGAGAATTCGCGCGAGCCGCGCAGGCTGAACTGCGTGTCGAGCGTCAGATCGGCGGGGCCGCCGAGGGAAAGCGGCGCCTGGATGCCGGAGAGCTTGAGCGGACCTCCGGCATCGACGCCGGCGCCGAACGCGATCTTCCGTCCGTTGGCGGTGAGAATGACGTTGTCGGCGAGCCCGTGCGCGTCCGACACCCGGACCGCCACGCTCACTTCGTCCCAGACGATCGTCGCATCCTGCGGCACCGCGCGCGCCAGCGCCGCCTTGTCGAACGTCGCATGCATCTTGATGTCCGCCCGGTAGACGGGAACGGCGAAAATGCCGCGCGAGCGCGTGCCCGATGACGCCTGGACGCGGACGTCGAGGTTCTCGGGCAGGACGAGCGCCGTCAGGTGCTGCGGGCTTCCGAGCTGCGTATAGGGGACGAGCAGCATGGGCCCGGCCACGACCTGCGACCCGCCCCAGCCGGCGGCGACATCCGTCGCGGCGCCCGACGCCGTCTGCTCGCGGTCGGACAGCAGGAGCTGGATGAAGAACAAAGGCACCGCCATCGCCACGGTCAGAAGCGCGATCAGCAGGAACTTGAAAGCGGGCGAGCGCAGCGTGCGCGCACCCGGGACGGGCTCGGCGATGGCCATGATTTCCCCTCGTTAGGCTCGCGCGAAAGCTCGGCCGCGATCGTGGCGCAATCGCGGCGCAGCGATGGCGCGGGAGAGGACGTATGAAGATCAATCCGCGGCGATCGCGTGCTCGCGCTCGTGCAGCGAGCGCCAGCCGGTGAGCCGCTCCTGCTCGGCCTCGGGCACGCCGTAGAAACCTCGAGCGATCTTCTTGAGCAGCGCGCGGTTCCTGATCGTGACCGCGCTGCGCTGGGTCTTGATCCCGCCCTCGGCCTGCATCTTGTGCAGGGCCAGGCTCACCGTCGGGCGCTGCACGCCCAGCATGATGGACAGCAATTCGTGGGTGAGCTTGAGCCTGTGGCTCTCCATGCGGTCATGCGCCATCAGAAGCCAGCGCGCCAGCCTCTGCTCCAGCGCGCCGCGTCCGTTGGCGAGCGCGGTGTGGGACGCCTGCACCGAGAACGCCTGCACGCCGGTGAGCATCGCGCGATGCAGCGAGCCGCTGTTCTGCATCGCCGCGCGCAGCACCTCGGTCCTGATGCGCAAGCCGGTGCCCGCGAGCTGGACGAAGGTCGAGTTGGTCGCGCGGTCCGTCCCCATCACGATCGCATGTCCCGACATCGCGTCGCGGCCGATGATGCCGACCTCGATGCTGTGCTCGCGCGGGCCGGTGGCGACCACCGATATGATGCCGTCCTGTGGAAAATAAACATAGGGGATCGGCTTGTTCGGCGTCTCGACCTGAAGGCGGAACGCGAGGTCGACCGGCTCGAGATGCGGCGCAAGCAGCGCCGCGTCGGATGGCTCAAGGGTTGCCAGCAGATGATTTCGCTTCATTCGAAATGCAAACGTCTCTGATATCGAAGAGATAACGCCCCAACGGCGGTATCGACTCGCTGTCGACGATAACAAACGGCGACTTCCGTCAAAGTCCTTGTTTTCACTTGTGTTCGATAGCGAACAAAGAATGGCGTCTTTGTGGCGGGGCCGATGGTTTAAAATTGCATCTGTCGAATTCGTTGCGGGGCCATGGGCGCAGAACGGGACTACGAGATCCGCTTCCTCAAGGCGGACGGCACGGTATCGCTGCTTTTCGTCACCAGCTGCATCAGCGACGCGCACGCGCTGGAGACGGCGAAGCGCATGATGCGCCCGCAATTCACCGCGTATGAAGTCTGGCGCGGCCAGACGCGCGTGGCGGCGGGGAAGTGAAGCCCTTCTTGTCATGGCCCGCGAATGCGGGCCACCCAGGTGCCACCTGCCTTACCTTGAAAAATCGCACGCGGAGACGCGGAGTGCGCGGAGAAGAAAAGGACCTCCGCGATCTCCGCGTCTCCGCGTGATTCACTTCCCGAATGTGCAGAACCTAGCTGGGTGGCCCGCATTCGCGGGCCATGACACTTTTTTCCTACTGATCTGCATGAAGCGCGCCGCTCAATCCCGCTCGATCTGCTCGAACACCCAGGCGATCTCGACCGGCTTGTCCGTCACCACGCCCGCGAGCACGAGCTGCTCGCAGCGCCTGAGCACGTCGCCGCCGAGATAGACGCTCTCCTCCACGGCGACGGGAACGTCGGCGCGGAAACGCCAGCCCTCGCCATTGGGAAGCTTGAGGATCACGTCGCCGCCCTGGCTCGGCGACATGCGCACATCGGGATGGATGTGGAAGCGCAGCGCGAAAGGCAGCTCCTGCCGCCTTGTCTTTCCCGCGGGCAGAAGGCGGTCGAGGCCCGTCAGCGCCAGGCCGCGCGTGCCCAGCATCACCTGCCGCTCGTGGCGCACGCCGAACGGCGCGACATAGCCGTCATGCCCGCCTTCGATCATCCAGCCGTCCGAGGTCTCGATGCGCTGCGTCTCGACCTGCGTCACGCCGCCGATGAGGCGCGGCCCCAGAAGCTTTCGCGCCCAGCCGCCGGCGAGGATCGCGCCCGTCGTCGTGTCGGCGAGCGTCATCGTCGAATGCGCGGCCGTGGCGCGCAACGCGCTGTCCCAGGTCGCGCGGCGCGCGTCGGCCGCAGCCCCGCAATTGACCACGATGCGATGGGTGCCCGAGCTGAACTCGAAGGCGAGGCAACCCGCATGCGCGGTGGTGGAGAACGGCCCCGGCGGCGGGGTGCCACAATCCATCATCATCACGCAGCGCCCGGCGGCGAGGCGCTGATAGCCGGAGTGCCGCGCATGCCCGAATGGCTGGCCGCGCACCTCGTCGCGCGCCAGAAGGCCTGCGATCATCCGCCCGTCGCATTCCTGGCCGCCGTTGAACAGCGCCAGCGCGCCGTCGCCGTGACGGAAGAAGCGCAGCATGGGCGCCATGCGATCACGCGCGCTGTGCATCTCATGGCTGACCGGATGCGAGATCGCGATCAGCGCGTCCATCACCATCGTGGCGAGACGATAGGCGTGCACCAGCGCCTCGGGCGAGCGGCTGATATGACCGCCGTCGGGAAGGATCTGGCGCGCGATCTCGGCTTCGAGGCGCGCGAGCCCCGCCTCGAGCCGCTTGGTGTCGGCGAGACAGGCGCCCGACAGCGCCACCGCGGCCGCGGCCTCATAGCGCGGCAGGCCCTCGGGCGCCTCCTCGCAGATGCGCGCCAGCAGCCGCGACTGCTCGCGCAGCGACACGAACACCTTCGAGCGCCACAGCATGTCGGAATTGGAGAGCACGATGCGGCCATGCGCGAAGATGTGGATCAGCCGCCGCGCCAGCACCTGCGCAGCTGACGCGGGCTCGTCGTAGCGCGCGTTGCGCTTCATCCACTGGCTGATGAGATTGGTGGCGAGCGTGCGCGCCGGATCGCCGCCCGCAGCCGAGAGCGGCGGCAGCCAGGCGAAGCCGTGCAATGCCTCTTCCCATGCCTGTGACGGCGCGGGCTTGTCGAAGACCGAGCCGTCCTTCACCTCGACCGTCTCGCCGCCGAAGCGGAACTTGCCGTGCAGCAGCGCGTCGGCATCGTCGAGACGGCGCGGCAGCGCGTCGTAGGGATGGAACACGACGCGGTCGCTGAGCGGCCCTTTCAGCAGGCGGCGATAGAACCAGCTCCGCCGCCAGAAGATGCGCGGGCCGGCGAGCGCGCGGCGCGCGGCCTCGCCTGCCATCTCGGGCAAGAGATTGAGCGGCATGCGCGACCGCCCGGGCACGGCCTCAACCCCGCAGGCTTGCGATATTGGCGGCGTAATGCGCCGCGCCGCCTTTGAACACCGAGGTCCCGGCGACAAGCACATTGGCGCCGGCCGCAACCGCCCGGCGCGCCGTCTCGGGCGTGATGCCGCCATCGACCTCGAGCGCGATGTCGCGGCCCGTCCTTTCGATGAGCTTCGCCGCCGCCTCGATCTTCTTCAACTGGCTGGTGATGAAGGACTGTCCGCCGAAGCCCGGATTGACGCTCATGATCAGGACCAGGTCGACGAGATCGATGAGGTTGTCGAGCGCGTCGATGGGCGTGCCCGGATTGAGCACCACGCCCGGCTTCTTGCCGAGCGAGCGGATGAACTGCAGCGTGCGGTGCACGTGCGGCCCAGCCTCGGGATGGACCGTCAGCCCGTCAGCCCCGGCGTCTGCGAAATCCTGGATGAAAGGGTCCACCGGCGAGATCATCAGATGCACGTCGAGCGGCTTCTTGGCATGCGGCTTTATCGCTTTGACGACACCAGGCCCAATGGTGATGTTGGGCACGAAATGACCGTCCATGACGTCGACATGGATCAGGTCGGCGCCGGCCTTCTCCACCGCCTCGATCTCGGCGCCCAGCCGCGAGAAATCGGCCGAAAGAATCGAAGGCGCGATGCGGACCGGGGCGGACATCGCCCATTAAGTGACGGATTCGAGCGCCTCCCGCAAGGGAAGGCTCTTCTTGGCGTCATGGCCCGAGAATGCGGGCCACCCAGTTGGGTTCTGCATGCTATTGAAGAATTCGCACGCGGAGACGCGGAGGCCGCGGAGTCGAGCTCATTCCCCGCGACTCCGCGTCTCCGCGTGATCCCTTTGGAATACTCGCGGGATGTTATCTGGGTGGCCCGCATTCGCGGGCCATGACAGCTAATGATTTCAACTGACTTGGTCAGTGCGATCCCGCAGGATCGGAATGCGCGGGCCCGCGATCAGGACCACGGCCAGCGCCGGCCACCACATCATGCGCGACTGGTAGCGGAAATGCGGCCCCGAAAAGACGCCGCAGATGAAGGCATTTCCCAGGAGCGCCAGGAGAATGAAGGCGGGAAGCGTCGCCTCGCGCCAATTGCCTTCGCGCGTTGCGCGGCGCAGGAGCCACCACAGAAGCCACACCGAGGCAAGCGCCACGGGCACGTGCAGGAGATTGAGCGGCAGGAACCAGAGATCGCCGCGCTGCTGATAGGCCTGGCTGTAGCCGTCCATCTGTTTGGGGATGGTGCGGCGGAACTCGGGGTCCAGCACCCATCCTTGGGGCACGATGCCGTCGCCGGTCGGGAAGGCGACGAACTGTCCGGCCGTGTCGAGCACCGCCCAGAACGCGTTGGTGAAGGGATAGCGCGAAAGGCTCTCATGCACGAGCCGCGCGGACTCAGGCCCCATCTTGGGGAATCCGCCCAGCCGGAAGAACGGGCTGACCGGCTCTTCCCACAGATAGGCGTCGGCGCGGGGCGGCAAGTCGTTCTTGTAGGGACAGAGCTTATAGGCGTGCGTCGCGCAATCCGCGTCCAGCACGGGCTTGATCAGGCCGTCCTGCATCATGCGCGCGGCGAGGAAGGTCGAGCCCGAGCGGCTGAAGAATATCTGCTTGGTGAAGGCGTAGTTGCAGCCGATCACCAGCGCCAGCGCGGCCGCGACGCCGGCCGCCGGCAGAAGAAGCCGCGGCCGCGGCAGGTCGCGCCAGACGAACGACACGGCTTTGAGGAGCATGAGCGCCAAGACCAATCCAGCCGCCAATCCCAGATGCGAGGAATGCGAGGCGGCGGCGAGCACCGCGCACAGCACGAGCAGAGCATTGCGCACGAAGCCGAGCTTGTGGAAGGCGAGCAGATAGATCGCGATGGGCGCGACCGCGACGAAGCAGTCCGGCTCGATCTGTGCCGCGTACCACGGAAGCCCCGTCGCCAGCGTCAGCACCAGCCCGATCAGCAGCAGCACCCAAAGCGACATGCGGGGCCTGAGCGCGCGCGCGAACTCGACGATCGCGAAGGAGACGACGGCGCATTGCACGAGCGCCACGTACCACAGGCTCTGCGGCCCGCCGGCATAGCGCAGGAAGAGCGAATAGACCGGCGAGCGCTCGGCGATGAAGATGCGCTCGAAGCCCTGCAGCACATAGGCGCCGGTGTCGTAGAAGATGATCGGAAAGCCGTTGACCGCGGCGGCCAGCATCAGGACCGGGATCAGCACCAGGACCGCGAGGAGCTCGTTGCGCGGGATGGCCAGCGGCATGTCGGGCAGCCAGGCGCCATAGCGCCGCCTCGGCGTCCCGTCCGCCTCCCCCGATTCGCGCATTTCCGAAGACATCCCCAAGTTTGGGTTCCCTTACCCACGATTCATGCCAACCGCAATCCCGGTAATCCTCCCCCGCCAAGCGGGGGAGGAAAAACCTACTGTTTTCGTTGACTTGAGGCCTCGCGAACCTACACTCCGGCCCGGTTCGCGTTTACCCCAAAAGGACAGCCATGGCGCCGCGTGCAAGGCCGCTTTCGCCGCATATGACGATCTATCGCTGGCCGGTCACCATGGCCACCTCGATCACCCACCGCCTGACCGGGATCGCGCTGTCGATGGGCACGCTGCTGCTCGCCTGGTGGCTGATCGCCGCGGCCAGCGGGCTGGAGGCGTATCAGACCTTCTCGCACGTCGCGGCGAGCTGGCCCGGACAGGTCGTGCTCTTCGGCTTCACCTGGTCGCTGGCCTTCCACCTGCTCAACGGCATCCGGCACTTGGCCTGGGACATGGGCTACGGCTTCGACGTGCCGACCGCGAACAGGACCGGCTGGCTGGTGATCGTGCTGTCGGTGCTTCTGGCGGCGGGCGCCTTCGCGCTCGCCTATGCCGGTCGCGGCGGGTTCAACGCATGAGCATGGAAACTCCGCTTCATCGCGTCCAGGGCCTCGGCGCCTCGCATTCCGGCGTCAAGCATTTCTGGCGCCAGCGCATGACGGCGGCGGCGCTGGTGCCGCTCTCGATCTGGTTCGCCTGGGCGGTGCTCGGCCTGGTGGGCGCGGGCGAGGCGCAGGTGCTGGGCTTCATCGCCCGCTCGCTGAACGGGCCGGTCGCGATCCCGCTGAACGCGATCCTGCTCGGCGCCTTCATCGTGATCCTGCTCTATCACATGGTGCTCGGCCTGCAGATGGTGGTCGACGACTATGTCCATCACAACGGCGGGAAGATCTTCCTGATGCTCTTCATCCGCGCGGGCACGTTCGCCGTCGGCGCGGTTTCGCTCTATGCCCTCCTCACGATCTGCCGGACCGTCTAGATGACCGCTGCTTATCCGATCACCGATCATACCTTCGACGTCGTCGTCGTCGGCGCTGGCGGCGCGGGCCTTCGCGCGACGCTGGAATGCGCGGCGCGCGGCCTCAAGACCGCCTGCATCACGAAAGTCTTCCCGACGCGCAGCCACACGGTGGCGGCGCAGGGCGGCATCTCGGCAGCCCTCGGCAACATGGGCGAGGACGACTGGCGCTGGCACATGTACGATACCGTCAAGGGCTCGGACTGGCTGGGCGACCAGGACGCGATCGAATATCTCTGCAAGAACGCGCCGGAGGCGGTCTACGAGCTTGAGCATTTCGGCGTGCCGTTCTCGCGCACGGCGGAAGGCAAGATCTACCAGCGCGCCTTCGGCGGCATGACCTCCCATTTCGGCAAGGGCATCGCGCAGCGCACCGCCGCCGCCGCCGACCGCACCGGGCATGCGATCCTGCACACGCTGTACGGCCAATGCGTCAAGCACGAGGTGAACTTCTTCGTCGAGTATTTCGCGCTCGACCTGATCGTCGAAGACGGCGCGGTGCGCGGATTGATGGCGTGGAACCTGGATGACGGTTCGATCCACCGCTTCCGCGCCCATCGCGTGATCCTGGCGACGGGCGGCTATGGCCGCATCTACGCATCGTGCACCGGCGCGCATACCCAGACCGGCGACGGCAACGCGATGGTGCTGCGCGCAGGGCTCCCCCTGCAGGACATGGAGTTCGTCCAGTTCCATCCGACCGGCATCTTCGGCGCGGGCGTGCTGATCACCGAAGGCGTGCGCGGCGAAGGCGGCTATCTCACCAACTCCGAGGGCGAGCGCTTCATGGAGCGCTATGCGCCGAACGCCAAGGACCTCGCCTCGCGCGACGTGGTCAGCCGCGCGATGACGATCGAGATCCGCGAAGGCCGCGGCGTCGGCCCGAACAAGGACCACATCCACCTGCATCTGTCGCATCTCGACCCCAAGGTGATCCACGAGCGCCTGCCCGGCATCTCGGAGAGCGCGCGCATCTTCGCCGGCGTCGACGTGACCAAGGAGCCGATCCCGGTGCTGCCGACGGTGCATTACAACATGGGCGGTATCCCGTGCGCCTATACCGGCGACGCGCTGACGCTCACGGACGGCAATCCCGATACCGTCGTGCACGGCTTGATGGCGGTGGGCGAAGCGGCCTGCGTGTCGGTGCATGGCGCCAACCGGTTGGGCTCCAACTCGCTCATCGACCTCGTCGTCTTCGGCAAGGCGGCTGGCATGCAGGCGGCGAAGTCGCTCGGCGAAGGCATGACGCAGCAGGACCTGCCCAAGGACGCGGGCGACGCTGCCCTGGCGCGCTTCGACCGCTTCCGCAACGCCAAGGGCGGTACTTCGACGGCGCAGATGCGCGCCACGATGCAGAAGGCGATGCAGGACGACGCGGCCGTGTTCCGCACCGGCGAGACGCTGCGCCAGGGCCAGAAGCGCATCCACGACCTCTACGCCACGCTCGGCGACGTCAAGGTCAGCGACCGCTCGCTGATCTGGAACTCAGACCTCGTCGAGACGCTGGAGTACCAGAACCTGATCCAGCAGGCGCTCGTCACCATCGACGGCGCCGTCAACCGCGAGGAAAGCCGCGGCGCCCACGCGCGCGAGGATTTCCCGAACCGCGACGATCAGACCTGGATGAAGCACACGCTCGCCTGGCTCGACCCGGATACGGGAAAAGTGCGCCTCGACTACCGCCCCGTGCACACCTACACGCTGACCAACGACGTCGAATACATCCCGCCCAAGGCGCGGACGTACTGATCTTCAATTGAGCCGCTTGATCCGTTCCGCCGGCGACGGCGTCAGAGGACTGTGCGCGCCGATATAGGCAACCACGGCGTCGAGATCGGGTCCGCCGGTCACGCGGTCTGTGCCTTCCTTCAGCACGCTCTGGCCATCGCCGCCGTTCGCCAAGAAGTCGGACACCGCCACGCGATAGGTCCCCGTCGGCATGATCGGCTGGCCATCGAGCATCAGGCTCTCCGTCATCACGCGCTTGCCGAGCGGCTTCGACGCGTCCCACGTGTAGGAGAAGCCCCTCGATACCTGAAGGATGCGCGGACGCGCCGGGTTCACCCATTGCAGCTCCAGCATCGTCTTGATCTGCGCCCCCGTGAGCGTCAGCGTCATTGCCGTGTTTGCGAAGGGCAGCACCGCGAACAGATCGGCATAGGTCACATCGCCCGTCTTCGCGATATCGGTGCGGATGCCCCCGATGTTCATCAGCGCGATCTGCGCGCCCTCGTTCTTCGCAGCGGCCAGCTTTGCATCCGCGATAAGATCGCCCAGCACGGTCTCTCCGCCGGCTGTCGGATCGTTCTTGATGGGCGCAGTCACTGAACCGACCACTCGACGTTCGACCGGTCCCGCGACGGCCTCGTACTGCGCGATCAACTTCGTCTGCGCCGGATCCGCGGCGAATAGATCGTCGCGTATGATGACGTTGTTCGCCTTGAGCGACACGAAATCGCGCGTGCGGCGGCTCAGCTTGGCATCGATCTCCGTCAACATCGTCCCGTAACGGTGCGCGCTCGTCACCAGCCGTCCGTCGATGATACAGTTGTAAGCTTGGTGCGTGTGCCCGCTCACCACCAGATCGACCTGCTTGTCGAACCGCTTCACGATGTCGACGATCGGCCCCGTGATGCCGGGGCATTCATTGTAGCCGCCGGTCGGCGTGCCGCCTTCGTGGATCAGCACGACGATCGCGTTGATGCCCTCGGCGCGCAGCTTCGGCACCAGCGCATTCACCGTGTCCGCTTCGTCGCGGAATTCGTATCCCGCGATGCCGGCCGGTAACACGATCTCCGGCACGCCCTTCAGCGCGAGCCCGATGAACGCCACCGGAATACCATCGAACCGCTTCACGACATAAGGCATGAATAACGGCTTGCCGGTCTTCGTGTCGATCGTGCTCGCAGCGAGATAGCGATACTTTGCGCCCGTGAACGGATGCGGCCCCTTGCAGCCGTCGACCGGATGACAGCCGCCGTTCTGCATCCGCAGCAGCTCGGTCACACCCTTGTCGAACTCATGATTGCCGACGGCCGACACCTCAAGTCCCATCAGCGACAGCGCCTCCACCGTCGGCTCGTCGTGAAACAAGCCGGACAACAGCGGACTGGCGCCGATCAAGTCGCCCGCGGCGACAAATATTGAATTGCGGTGTTTGGCGCGCAGCGCACGCACCAGTGTCGCCATGTTCGCCGCGCCACCAACCCTGGCCGTCCTGTCCGCGTCGCTCGCGCCGGGAATCGATGAACCATCGCCGGGTGCTTCCAGATTGCCATGAAAGTCGTTGATCGCCAGGATCGTCAGATCGACCGTTCGCGAGACGCGATGCTTCGGCGCGGCAGAGGCAGGCACCGCGACAACGCAAAATGCGAGCAGTACCGCGAAAATGCGCGAAACATTCATGGCCCCTCCACCGCGTGCGCGATCCGCCTGGCTGCGCGATTCACGCAGCAATATGATTGATTCTCGCGACGCCCCCAAAACAGGTGGGCCAACCCCCGCGCCCGTCGCGGGATAGGCGCCTTCTAACGTCGAATACATGCGAGGCGTCGCGGCGGCGGCGCTAGGCTTCGCGCATGAAGCGGCTGATCTTCGCGACATTGTGCGGCACGCTGGTCTCGGCTGTCAGTTTGACCGTGAACCTGCTGCTCACGGACGAGCAGGCGCTCGCGGCCGCCCGAACGCTCTACGGCGTGACGACCGCGCCGCAGGTCTTCGGGTTCGTGCTCGGCCTCCTCGTCGTTTTCGGCGCCCTGCCCGTCATTCTGATCGGGTTCGTGCTGAGGCTCTTCCGCCGGGCGTCGCCAGTCACGCTGGTGCTCACGCCTGCGATCCTGTTCCTGCTCACGCTCGTCGAGACCGCGCGCGAGATGTCCGACGACTCGCTGGCTTACGAATGCCTGCCGGCCATGGTCGTCGGCGGCGGCGTGATGTTCCGGCTGCTCGTCATTGCGAAGATTCCACAATCCGTTGAACCGGTGTTCGAGTGACGGGCGGTTGAAGTTTATAACCATCTATTGTGTTCCCGCCCCGTTGCGGTATTGTTCCTCAATGAGCGACGAACCCGACAGCCTCGTGCTTCGCTATCTGCGGCGTATCGATGAGCGTACCGCGCGGCTCGAAGACGACATGCAGACCGTGAAGGGCCGTCTGTCGTCGCTCGAAGCTCAGATGTCTCTCATGCGCGGCGACTTCGTGAGACTCGAGGGGCGGATCGCGGGCTGCGAGGTCAGACTGGATCGCATCGAGAAGCGGCTGGATCTGGTCAGCATCTGATCGGCCTTGCCCACACCCCTCCCACTCATTTTGTTGCCGTCCACGCGCTGTTTGCGCAAAGTTCCGTGGCTGGATCGCGCATCCGCGGCGGGCTAGATTCGCGCGGGGCTGTGTCAACAGAACATGGATGCATCATGAGCGACCTCGAAATCGCCCGCGCGGCGAAGCTTGCGCCGATCGAGGAGGTCGGCGCGCGGATCGGGCTTCCGGCCGGCGCGCTGTACCGCTACGGACCGCACAAGGCCAAGGTCTCGCTCGATCACATCGCCTCGCTCGGCGGGAAGAAGAGCGGAAAGCTGATCCTCGTCACCGCTATCAACCCGACGCCGGCGGGCGAAGGCAAGACGACGACCACGGTGGGCCTGGGCGACGCGCTCTGCGCGATCGGCAAGCGCGCGATGATCTGCCTGCGCGAGCCCTCGCTCGGGCCCTGCTTCGGCATGAAAGGGGGTGCTGCCGGCGGCGGCTATGCCCAGGTCGTGCCGATGGACGAGATCAACCTGCACTTCACCGGCGACTTCCACGCCATCACGGCGGCCAACAACCTGCTCGCGGCGCTGATCGACAACCAGGTCTATTGGGGCAATCCGCTCGGCATCGATCCGTCCAAGATCTCGTGGCGCCGGGTGATGGACATGAACGACCGCGCGCTGCGCGACATCGTGGTGGGGCTCGGCAACAACGGACAGGTGCGCGAGGACGGCTTCGACATCACCGTCGCCTCGGAGGTGATGGCGATCTTCTGCCTGGCCACCTCGCTCGCCGATCTCGAGGAGCGCATCGACCGCATCGTCGTGGCGCGCGATTTCGCCAAGAAGAACGTGACCGCGAAGCAGATCCAGGCGGCAGGCGCGATGAGCGTGCTGCTGCGCGACGCGATCCAGCCCAACCTCGTGCAGACGCTGGAGCATACGCCGGCCTTCGTGCATGGCGGGCCGTTCGCCAACATCGCCCATGGCTGCAATTCGGTGATCGCGACGCGCACCGCGCTCAAGCTCGCCGACTACGTCGTCACCGAGGCCGGCTTCGGCGCCGACCTGGGGGCGGAGAAGTTCTTCGACATCAAGTGCCGCCAGTCCGGGCTCACGCCTTCCGCCGCGGTGATCGTGGCGACCGTGCGCGCGCTCAAGATGCATGGCGGCGTCGACAAGAAGGAGCTGGGCCGCGAGAACGTCGATGCGGTGAAGGCGGGCACCGCGAACCTGCTGCGCCACATCGAGAACGTGCGCAAGTTCGGCGTGCCGGTGACCGTGGCGATCAACCATTTCACCGCCGACACCAAGGCCGAGACGGACGTCATCGCCGAGGCCTGCCGCCAAGCCGGCGTGCATGCCCATCTCTGCCGCCACTGGGCCGACGGCGGCAAGGGCGCCGAGGGCCTGGCGCACGAGGTCGTGCGGCTTTGCGAAGAGGGCAGCGCGTTCAAGCCGCTCTATCCCGACGACATGCCGCTCGTCGACAAGATCCGCACCATCGCGCGCGAGATCTATCGCGCCGCCGATATCGCGCTCTCGCCCGACGCCGCCAAGAAGCTCAAGCAATATGAGAGCGACGGCTTCGGACGGCTCCCCGTCTGCATGGCGAAGACGCAGTACAGCTTCACCGCCGAGCCGGACGTGCGCGGCGCGCCGTCGGGCTTCATCCTGCCGGTGCGCGACGTGCGGCTGTCGGCGGGCGCGGGCTTCGTCGTGGCGCTGTGCGGCGACCTGATGACCATGCCCGGCCTGCCGCGCGACCCCGCCGCCTACCGCATCCGCATCGACAAGGACGGCCAGATCGAGGGGTTGTTTTAGCCCCCGAGATGTCATCCCGGCCAAGCGATGCGCAAGCATCGCGCAGGGCCGGGACCCAGCGTGCCGCTGCTCCCTGGGTCCCTGGCCTCGGCTCGCGCTCGCCCGGGATGACATTTCTACGGAGGTTTATCCCCCCTTCCACATCGGCGCCCGCTTCTCGGCGAACGCTCGTGGACCTTCCTTGAAATCGTCGCTCCCGAACATCGCCGCGACCGCGGGATAGCGCATCTGGTTCTTGAGCGCGTCCTCGAGTGTCGGCTCAGCGAGGCCGCGATAGACTGCCTGCTTCGAGGCACGCACCGACATCGGGCTCGCTTCCATGATCACAGCCGCCCAGCGCCGCGCGGCCGCGAGCGCCTCGCCCGCGGGCACCACCTCGTTGACGAAACCGAGCGCCTTGCCCTCCTCGGCGCTCACGCGGCGGCCGGTGAGGATCATGCCGAGCGCCTGCTTCGCGCCGATCTCGCGCGGCAGGCGGTGCAGGCCGCCCGCAAGCGCCGCCAGCCCGACGCGCGGCTCGGGCAAGGCGAACACCGCGTTCTGCGCCGCCACGATGAGGTCGCATGCGAGCGCGATCTCGAAGCCGCCGCCAAAAGCGATCCCGTTCACGGCCGCGATCACCGGCTTGTCGAGGTCGAAACGCTGCGTCAGTCCCGCGAAGCCGCTCGCGGGCCAGGGCTTGCGCCCGCCCGCCGCGGTCACCTTCAGGTCGTTGCCGGCGCTGAACGCGCGCTCGCCGGCGCCGGTGACGATGGCGACCCATTGGCCGGGATCGGAGGCGAAATCGTCGAACACGCGCGCCAGCTCCTCATGCGCGTCGGCATGCAGCGCGTTCATCACCTCCGGCCGGTTCAGCGTGACGATGGTGAGCTTGTCCTCGCGCTCGAGCTTGCAGAATTCATAAGTCATTTACTTTTCCCCTTCGCATAACCCAAAGTTCACGCGTATTCGGCGCCGCCCGCAAGGGTTGGGTAACCATTCGCGCTTTAAATGGTCCCGATGTCGGACACATGGACCATCAGCGTCGCTGGACGCAGCTACGGCCCCTACACGGCCGCCCAGATGCAGGCTTTCGCCGCGGAAGGAAGGCTCGCGCCGCAATCGCTGGTCGCGCGCGGCGAGGAGAACCAGTATCGCGCGGCGTCGGACGACGCGACGCTCGCGGCGCTGTTCCGCCCCGCGCAGCCTGCGCCCGCGCCTGCGCAGCAGCCGCGCCAGTTCTTCACCGCAGACGGTAACCAGGACATCCAGGCGTTCGGCCGCCAGGAGGAAGAGCCGAGCGCCGGACAGCGCACGCATTTCGTCGTCGTCGCCGACATGAAGTCGCGCTCGATCTCGGGGCTGGAGGAAGAGATCTTCAATCTCGGCCCCGCGGTGCCGATCATGCCGCAGGCTTGGCTGCTCGCCTGCGACCAGCCGATCAACCAGATCCGCCAGACGCTGGTCCAGAAGCTCGGCAAGCTCGACATGCTCTTCATCGCCGACGCGACGCACGACAAGGCCGCCTGGTTCAATTTCGGCCCCGAAGCCGACAGCCGCATCCGCCGCATCTGGCAGAAGACGCCGGACATGACCGCGCTGAAGCGGACGGGGTAAGCCCCAAATCAAATCACCATGGCCGCCCTTGAGGCGGCCACCCAGCGCGCGCACGCCGGTGCGCGCAAGAGACCTATTTTCGCTCGCTGACGCTCGCGGGCTGGGTGGCCGGGTCAAGCCCGGCCATGGTGAGTGGGTTTAATGCCGCGCCTTCGCTCTCCCCGCACGCTCCGCCGCGCGCAACGACTTCCCTTCCGGACCTTCCAGCGCCTTCTCGGCGTCCTTGGCCATCTTGGAAATCCTGCCCTTGTTCTTGGCGATGAATTTCTCGGTGCCGCGGTCGTAATTGCGCGTCGCGGTGTAGCTGCCCTCGCCCTCCAGCTTGCTCGCGCGCTTCTTCGCCTTGGCTTTCTTCGCCGGCTTGGCAGCCTTCCTCTTTTTCGCCTTCATGCAAATCTCCTTTTGAATTTTCCTTTCCGGCAACGCGGGCTAGTCGAGAAAGTTCCGCGCGGCGGAACTGTATCGCCAATTGTCGCGAGCGTCATGTAGCGAACTGTTCTCGCCACGGGGTTGGGCTATCGTCCGCCGAATCAAAAACCAAAAACGGGGGAAGTGAATGAAACGTCTGATCTTGGCGGCCATGGCACTTTGCGCGATGACGGGCGCGGCAGGAGCGAAGTCCATCACCCTGGACGGCACCTGTGATCGCATCCTGCTCGTGCCCCAGTTCCGCCCGGTCTTCACGTTGACGGAATCGAAGAAATGCGGCGACGGCATGGACGGCATCGGCACCATCGTCAAGACCGAGGGCGGCAGGTTTCTCTCGGTAGGCGCGCGCGATGACGGCGATCCCAGCTCGCAACTCAGCTATCTCTTCCAATATCCCCTCGTCACCGGCGGCAGCTGGACCAGCTACAAGACCACCGACGGCAAGACGATCTTCGAATCGACTGGCGGCGGCACCTATTCGCTTGGGTCCGCCGCGCCGGGCAGCGGCCTCGCCAACGCGCCATCGCCGCCGCGCCTGCACGGCGCGCCCGCCCGCCTCGTCACCGCCACGATCCAGCTCGATCTTGGCTCCTGCTACGTCTACGACATCAAGGTCGTCGACAAGTTCTATGCCGGGATCGCGCCCGCCGCTGGCAACTGCGCCATGCCGTTCGTCGGAGAAGGCGTCGACGGGTTCATGTCGAACCATCACATGCTGGTGCTCGGCGCGCAGGCGGATGCAAGCACGACCGAGTACGCGATCGACATACAATATCCGCTCGTCTCCGGCGGCTTCTGGCAGGCCTATCAAACCAGCGACGGCCGCAACCTGCTGGGCGCCGGCGCGGGCTATTACACCATCGTCACCCCGGGCGCGGCGAAGAAGTAGTTCACATACTAAAGTGGATAAACTTCTCATCTAAAATGCGCTGAGCTCTGCGCATGAAGTGTGCGCAAGCCCGTCCGGCCGTGATCACGGCGCGTCAGCTCCGCGCGGCCCGCAAGCTGCTCGGCTGGTCTCAACGCGTCTTGGCCTGCAAGGCTCGCGTGGCGTTGAACACCATCAGGCGGCTGGAACGCAGCGATAGCGATCCGCGCTTCAGCACTTTGAACGCTATTGAAAAGACGTTCGCGAAGGCCGGTGTGGAGTTCATTCCCGCCGACGGCCAGCAGGGCGAAGGCGTCTGGATCAAGAGAGGAAGGTAGAGCAAGTCGTTTTCAGCCCAAGCAACCCGACCCGATGTCATGGCGCGCGAATGCGGGCCATGACAAGTTTGTGTGCGGAAACATCGTCAATCCAGCCGCTTCAGCCCGTCCCTGAATCGCTTGTGGTTCTCGACATAGACCTGCGCAGAGATCTTCAGGATCGCGAGTTCGCGCTCGCCAAGTTGGCGCAGGACGCGGCCGGGGCTGCCCAAGATCATCGAGCCGTCGGCGAATTCCTTGCCTTCCGCGACCAGCGTGTTGGCGCCGACCAAACAGTTGCTGCCGATCTTCGAGCGGTTGAGCAGGATCGAGCCCATGCCGACCAGCGAGCCGGGGCCTACCGTCGTCGAATGCAGGATGACGTTGTGGCCGACCGTCACGTCGGCGCCGACCGTCACCGGCTGCCCGGGATCGGTGTGGCAGACGGAATTGTCCTGCACGTTCGAGTTCTCGCCGATCTCGATCCAGTCGTTGTCGCCGCGCAGCACCGCGCCGAACCAAATGCTCGCGTTCTTCTTCAGACGCACGCGCCCGATCAGCACCGCGTTCGGCGCGATCCAGTACGAACCGTCGTCGGGAAGCTCAGGCCCGATGCCGTCGATGGAATAGAGTGGCATGCCGCCCTCGCTTGCGTTTCGCGCCATTGTGGCCGCGAAAAAGCGCGCCTGCAAATTTCGCTTAAGTGTCGCACGAAAAGCGTTACTCTCAATTCAGCCGACTGATTCGCGGCGGGGGCTTGATAGTGCAGCGTTATGCGTTGCCATTCCGAAGAGCCAAGGGCCAAAGGCCCTCAACCTCACGCACCCTTGCGCGCAACCTCTCTTCATCGTGTCTCATCGTGACCAGGGAGTCCCTATGGCCAAGCGTTCCGCGCGGCACAAAGCCCGCGAATTGCAGTATCACGAGCCGGCGACCGTTCATCCTCTCTTTCCTCCCGAGCGCGGCTGGAGTCCGCACGATCACGATCAGCATTCCCGCGACCGAAAGTATGTAAAGAACGTCCGGGCGATGAGCCCGACGCAGCAGCGCCTGATGGACGCGATCGACGAGCGCTCCGTCGTCGTGGCGCTGGGGCCGGCCGGAACAGGCAAGACCTATCTCGCCATCGCCAAGGCCGTCGAGGCGCTCGAAGCCGGGCGCGCTGGCCGCATTGTGTTGTCGCGACCCGCCGTCGAGGCGGGCGAGAGCCTGGGCTTCCTGCCCGGCGCGCTGGAGGAGAAGCTCGCGCCCTATCTGCGCCCGCTCTACGACTGCCTAACCGAGCGGCTCGGCACCAAGCGGCTGAAGGCGCTCGTCGCCGAGGGCACGATCGAGATCGCGCCCGTCGCCTACATGCGCGGGCGCACGCTCAACGACTGCTTCATCGTCATCGACGAGGCGCAGAACTGCACCTATGGCCAGCTCAAGATGCTGCTGACGCGATTGGGCTGGCGCTCGACGATGGTGCTCACCGGCGATCCCGACCAGACCGACCTGCTCAAGGGCATGTCGGGATTGGGCGACATCGCAGAGCGCCTCGAACGCGTGCCCGAGATCGGCGTGGTGCGCCTGGGCGATTCCGACATCGTGCGCCATCCCCTGGTCGCAGGGATGCTGACGGTTTTGTAGAGACGGCACGTCGCCCTTCGAGGTTCGCTGCGCTCGCACCTCAGGGTGACGTGCCTACTTCAACAAGCGCGTCATGCTGAGGTGCATCGCGAAGCGATGCCTCGAAGCATGACCCATCCGATTTGGCTCAAATTACCGCACCGCGATGTAGATGTTCAGCACGAACAGCCCGATCGCGAAGCTCCAATAGGCGCTGATCGCGGCGGCGAGCCAGAAGGCCCATCTGGAGCACGACTTCTCGCGCAGCTTGGCGGCGGCGTTCTCAAGCAGCACGTTCGGGCCCGCGATCACCATCACCGCGTAGTAGGCGCCGCGCGCGACGTTGTTGTCGGGCTTGCGCACGACTAGGCGGTAGAGGTTGGAGAGGATGCCCGAGACCGTGAACCCGGCCGTCGTCGCAAACAGCGCCACCATCAGATCCCTGCCCATGTCCCGCTCCCGCCTTGCAGGCTCAAGGTTGCAGGACGCGTGCCCGGTCCGGCCGCATGATCTCAATCCGCGCCGTGCCAAATCGGGTCGCCAGCGCCGACGCGGCCTGGTCGCCAAGGATATGCAGCCGGGCTTCGGGGCGGCTGGCCGCGATATCGGCTTTCACGGCCTGGAGCGCGGGCGGCATGACCCAGCCCTGCCCGTGCAGCAGCGTCAGGGCGACGGCGAATCCGAGGGCGGCGCGAAAGATCATGTCCCGGTTTGGTCCACTGATGCGTTCCAAACACGCTGTTGCAAAAAGCGGACAATCGCCGGAGCGGGCGGGGGCTATCGTTAAAAAGGGCGTGTTAGGTTCCAGGCGCGAGTCGCCATGTCCATGAGCCGAAGCAACGATGCCGTCGATACCGTCCGGAAGCGCTCCGGCTGGCTGATCCCGCTCGTCGTGTTCCTGGTGCTCCTGGCGCTGTCGGCGCTGTTCCTTCTCTACTACCTGGCGCCCACCGCGCCGCCGCTCTTCAGCGAGCAGCAATCGCCGACGTCGAGCACCGACGTCTCCGAGCTCGAAGTGGGGACCTTGAAATTCTGGATCCCGGCGAACTATCTGCAATATGACAGCGCGCGCAGGGGTGGGCGCCGTCACGAGGTCGCGCTCTTCGCCATCCTGCCCGACCTTTCGGGCTGGTCGAACTGGAACGCGAGCTCCTTCGCCGACAACGGCCCGAACTCGCGCATCGTGTATCTGACGATCCGCGACCAGCAGGTGAACCTGACCGAGACCGAACGGCTGCAGCGCATCTATCTCGGCTACGTCGCCGATCCCAAGGGGAGCGAGGGCCCGTTCGGCCTGCGCAAATATACCTTCACCGACATCTCCGGCTATCACGACCAGGACCTGTTCGTGGGCCAGGCCGAGCACGGCATCGTCCTGATGCGCTGCGAGCGGCTCGGCCCCAACGATCCGAGCCCGAATTGCTCGCGCGACATGCCGCTCAAGGGCGATGTCGGCGCGTCCTACCGCTTCAAGCGCTCGAAGCTGAGCCACTGGCACGAGATCGGCGACGCCGCCGATGCGCTGCTCGCGAGCCTGCGCAAGCCGCCGAAATAGTGAGCCGCTTGCCGAATTGGAAGCTGCATAGGCTCCGGCATCACGCCGCGTCTATGCGGGTGCCTGATGAAGACCAAACCGGATGCCACCCGGATCGCGGCAATTGACGAAGCGGCCGAACCCGGGCTCGTCGGTGGGCTCTTCCGCCTCGCCGCCGGCCGCTCTCACGCGTGCCGATGCCGCCTCAAGGTCTGAGACGTTGAAATAAACGTAGATTTGCGGCGACGAGGAATTGCCGTGCGTTCCGACCTTGATGGTGGGGGTCTGGAACCAGGCTTCGTCATGGCACGGCCAGCCGAACACCGCGCCGAAGAAAGTGCGCGTGGCGGCGACGTCTCCCGACCCGATTTCGAGGAAGCTCACCTGACCTTGCGTCGGGTCGGCCATGGATATCTCCTTCAAGAATTAAGCCGGAGAGCTTCACGAGGCTAGCTCGCTCGGGGAGGCACGCTCCCGCACAGAAGGGTCGCCTTGATCCCTCGGCAGTGTTCCAGGATTTGAGCGTTGTGCATCACGACCCCGCCGCCGTCTTCAATTGAGAACGCGGAGTATCCCTCCCGATTGAAGACGGCATAGGCACCGTCCATTGCGCTTGCGAGCGAACCGAACATCTCGGACTGCGCGAAAGACCCTCGCCTGTAGAAAAGCGTGTAAATCAGCGACATCCGCGGAGCCTCGGCAGATCGCGTCGCTCTCCCATTTCCGGGATTGGAGTGCGGCGCGACCAAGCGAACGCCCCAATAACTCTAAGCGGACACACCTTGAGCGCTGGGCGTTGCAAAAGCGAGGGAAATCGAAGGTCAGTGCTTGCCGAACACGTCCTCGACGCTGCGATAGCGCGGCAGGAGCCGATAGATCGTGTTGCCGAACGCGGGGAAGAACAGCAGCGCGGCGGCGAGACCTGCGATCGGCGTCACGAAATCACCGAAGGCGAGATCGCCCGCCAACGCGGCGCCCATGATCCCGGCGGCCATGAGGATGAGCAAGGCCGTCGCGGTGGCCGGCCCCTGCCCGCGCAACGTCATGGAGATGGCGGAAGCCGCAGGGTCGTCCCGGTTCACAAGCCGGCTCATCCGCAGGACGAAGACGGACATCACGGCCAGCTCCGGCAGCATGACGAACCACAAATCCAGACGGGTGAAGAGATCGGGCGCGACCCGCGCCCACGCCCACAACACAGGCAGCGTTGCAAGCGTCGCGGCCAGCGTGGCGGCGAGGGTCAAACGCCAATTGCGCGCAATCGCGGTAAACGAAGCCGCCAGCACGACACCCGAGCCGGCGTAGCCGGCCGCGGCCCGCCAGCCGATTTCGACATGGGAGCCGCGAATGCCGAACACGGCGATTGCCGCAAGGACGAGCGCTATGCCGCTGACGCTGAGCGACCAGCGCGGTTGCGCGATGCCCGACAAACCCTCGAACAAGCGCTCGCGCCGCTCGCGCGCGGCATTGGCGCGGGCGATGAAGTCCTCCGGATAGGGCAGCAGGATCGCGACCCCGCCGAGAGCGAGTGAAAAGGCGAAGGCGATCACGATGGCGACCGCGTCGCCGGCGCGCCGCGCCCAGGTCATCGTTTCCGGTCCGAGCACGAACAGCGCCAGCATGTAAGCGATGAGAACCGGTCCGACAGAAGCGGCAATCTCCTCGAGCGCCAAGGCGAAGGCGGCACGCGGCGTTCGACCGGTGCAGATCGACCGCGACATGCGGTCGAGGATCAGAAGCGTGCACATGGGCGCGAAGAACATCGCCAGCTGCACGTCCGGGCCTCGCCAGGCATAGGGCAGGAAAAACGCGCCCAGGACGCAGAACGGCGCAGCCACCGTCAACACGGCGAGGTAAACGTGCCTCAGAAGTGCGTAGGCAAGGACGGCCAGGACGCAGAGGAATCCGGCAACGGCCAGTGCCGGTCCGCCCATCAGCTGCGCGAAGCCGGGGCCTCCGGCAGGTCCATCTCGAGGATGGCCATGTTGAAGGCGTAGGAGGTCTCGCCGTCCTCGGTGTCGCGGAAGATGACGCCGATGAACTCGCCGCTGACGTGCACTTCGACGGAGTCATCCTGCTTGGGCCGCTCGACGATGGTGATGGTGTCGAGGCGGAACAGGTTGCGCAGATATTTCTCGAGGCGCCAGATTTCGCTGCGGGTCAACGGTGCTCTCCTGTCGGTGAGAATTGACGTGGCACGGGCCGGGCGCTCCGGTCAAGATGGCCCATGCCGCCCACGATTCCGCTCCAGGGATACTACGCCGCCAGCGCCCGTCCGGCGCCTGAGCGGCCGCGTTTCCAGGGCGCGCGCCGGGCCGATTTCTGCGTGATCGGCGGCGGCTATACGGGGCTTTGCGCCGCCCTGCACCTTGCCCAGGAAGGCGCCAAGGTCGTGCTTTTGGAGGCCGAGACCATCGGCTTCGCGGCCTCGGGCCGCAACGGCGGCCAGATCCATACCGGCCACCGCAAGGATCAGGCGGAGCTCGAGACTTGGCTCGGCCCTGTCCATGCCCGCGATCTGTGGACCCTCGCCGACGAGGCGAAGGCGGAGGTGCGCGGCCTGGTGCGCGCGCATGCCATCGACTGCGCGCTCAAGGACGGCCTCGTCATCGCCGCCCACAACGAGGCGATGGCGCGGGCGCTGGCCGAGGACACCGAGCATCTCGCGGGCACTTACGGCTACGGCCTCGCGCGCATGATGGACAAGGCGGAAGCCGAGCGGCAGCTCGGCACGAGCGTCTATCCCGCCGCGCGGATGGACATGGGCGGCGGACATCTGCATCCGCTGAACTATGCGCGCGGCCTGGCACAAGCCGCGCAAGATGCGGGCGCCGAGCTGTTCGAGCGGTCGCGCGTGCTCGCGCTCGACGAGGACAAGGCGGGCGTGAACATCCGGTGCGCGGACGGATTGGTGACCGCGGGGCGCGCGCTGCTCGCCTGCGACGCCTTCAGCGCCGCCATCGCGCCGGAGCTCGCGAAATATATCGGCCACGTCGAGAGCTTCATCATCGCCACCGCGCCGCTGGGCGAGGCGCTGAACCGCGAGATCCTGCCTTGCGACGCGGCGGTGGCCGACACGCGTCACGTGCTCGACTACTACCGCAAGAGCGCGGACGGCCGCATGCTGTTCGCGGGCCGCGAGAGCTATTGGAACGTGCCGAGCGACGTTCCCGCCCTGGTGCGCCCGCGCATGGCGCATGTGTTCCCGAAGCTCGCGGACGTGGCCGTGGAATACGGCTGGCACGGCACGGTCGGCATCACGCGCACGCGCATGCCGCATTTCGGGCGGCGCTCGGAGCGCCAGCTTTTCGCGCACGGCTATTCCGGGCAAGGCGTGGCGCTGGCGACGCTCGGCGGCAGGCTGATGGCGCAAGCGGCGCTGGGCCATCCCGAACGCTTCGACGTCATCGCGCGCGTGCCGGCGCAGCCTTTCCCCGGCGGCCAGCTCCTGCGCCGCCCGCTCGTCGCGGCGGCGCTAATGTGGTTCAAGCTGGTGGATTCGATCGGCTGAGCTATTTGCGGATTTCGTAGATGACGCCGTAATAGGTCGGGGCGAGACCGCTTCCGTAGAGATTTTGTTTGGCATCCTGCGTAACGCCGCCTATCGGGCCGGTGACGGAATCCTTGCGGAAAAGGTAGACCTGCGAATATGTCCCGTCATTCGCCACCTTGAAGAGAGTTCCGCATCCCTCGTTGTGACAATAGGCATAGCCGCCCCATTGCGTCGTTCCGTATAGATCGCCCATCTTGTCGATGAGCAGGTTGTCCCTCGGTAACTCGCCGTCGGACCCCGAAGCATTGCCGGCGAACGAGTGCAGCACGGTATGTGTGCCGTCCGGCGATAGCTTGAAGACAGTGCCGTATCCCTCGCTCGGCGAATCGCCGCCATACTCGGTCGTGCCGTAGAGATTGCCTGTCGCGTCCATCACGACGCCGGCCGCGGGCATGGAACCATCGGCTCCCTGGAACGCGTGGAGCACTGTCTCCGTGCCGTTGCGCGCGAGCTTGTAGACTGTGCCGTAACCCCCGCCGCTGCCGCCTAGATACGTGGTGCCGTAAAGATTGCCCGCCCGGTCCACGATCAGATTGGACCGCGGGGAGCCGCCGTCGGTGCCACCCTGGAAATTGTGGAGCACCGTATAGGTGCCGCCGGCGGCGATCTCGAATACCAGGCCGCAGGTCCCGCCGCAGCCGTAAGGCGTACCGCCGTACTGCGTCGTCCCATAGAGATTGCCGCGCTTGTCGAGCAACAACCCTCCAGACGGGAGATCGCCGTCGGTCCCGCCTTGAAAGGCATGAAGCGTCGTCACCGTCCCATCCGGCGCGAGCTTGTAGACGCTGCCGCAATCTTCACGGTTGAATATCTCGGTGCAATTGAGGGCGCCGCCCAGCGCCGCCTCGCCATAGAGATTGCCGGCGCCGTCCATCACCACGCCTCCAACAGGATGGGCGGGCTGGCCGATCACGTTGGCAAAATCGTGCAGCGTCGTCAGCACGCCCCCCGGCGAGAGTTCGAACACCGAGCCAATCGAGTTGCTTCCGCCGCCGAGGGACACGCCGTAAAGATCTCCCGCAGCATCACGCAGCAGCGGACCGGTCGAGCCCGTGTCGTATGCTACGTCCGTGAACGTGTAGAGGATCTGCGGGCCTCTCGCCTTGGCCGCTTCAGCCGCCGTAAGCGCGATCGCGAAGATGGCAATCGAAGCGCATGCGCTGGCAATACGTGTCAGGCCGGACATGTCATTCTCCGTCGAGGGACACCTCAACACGAAATGCCAAATTCGGCTATTCAATTCCGCCGAAGAGATTCGCTAGATCCCGCCGCCCGTTTCGTCGATGACCTGGTTCATCTCCTGCGACGGACGCTCGGCGCCGGCGCAATTTATGAGCCTGGCCGGCACGCCGACCGCGGTGCAGCCCGGCGGCACCGAGGTCAGCACCACGCTGCTCGCGCCGACACGCGAATATTCGCCGATCTCGATGTTGCCCAATACCTTCGCGCCCATCGACAGCAGAACGCCGCGGCGAACCTTGGGATGGCGGTCGCCGCCCTCCTTGCCGGTGCCGCCCAGCGTCACGCCGTGCATGATGGAGACGTCGTCCTCCACCACCGCGGTCTCGCCGATGACGACGCCGGTCGCGTGGTCGATCATGATGCCGCGGCCCATGCGCGCGCCGGGATGGATGTCGACGTCGAACAGCTCCGAGATGCGGCTCTGGAAGAACAGCGCCATGCCCTCGCGCCTCTGGCCCCACAGCCAATGCGCGACGCGGTGGCATTCGAGCGCGTGGAAGCCCTTGAAGAACAGGAACGCCTGCACGTGGCTGTGGCAGGCCGGATCGCGGTCGTAGACCGCCGCGAGGTCGGCGCGCACCGCCACCCCGATCTCCGGATCGGCGCCGATCGCCTGCACGAAGATCTCGCGCGCCAGCATCGGCGAGACGTCGTCGCCGCCGATCTTCTTGGCAAGGTGATAGGAGAGCGCGTCCTCGAGGCGGTCGTGGTTGAGGATCGTCGCGTGCACGAAGCTCGCGAGCGCGGGCTCCTGCGCGGCCAGGACCTTCGCCTCCTCGCGCATCGCCGACCAGATTGGATCGCAGGTCGCGACCTTTTCCTTGCTCACCGCCATGGAACGCTCCTCACTGAGTACCTATTGTACAAGATCGCGATGGCGCGCGCAAAAAACACCCTTTTGCGCATGTATATTGCGCGCGCCGCGTCCAGGTTAGATAAGAGCGAAACGGCAAACAGCAATATCCGCATAGGACCTTCATGGATCGCGCAACCCCCGCCCTCAACCGCCCCGCCCCGGACGCGATAGACCTTTTGCTCACCCGCCGCTCGGGCTCGGCCAAGGCGATGACGGGGCCGGGACCGGACGCGGACGATCTGCGCGCGATCCTGACCGCGGCCGCGCGCGTGCCCGATCACGGCAAGCTTTTCCCCTGGCGGTTCATCCTGTTCGAGGGCGAGGCCCGCGCGCGTTTCGGCGAGGTGCTCGCCGAATGCCTGCCGTCGGAGGAAGCGACGCCCGAGCGCCTCGCGATGGAACGCGCCCGCTTCCTGCGCGCGCCGGTGATCGTGGGCGTCATAAGCCGGGTGCGCGAAGGTATTCCGATTCCCGTGTGGGAACAGGAACTGTCCGCGGGCGCGGTATGCCAGACCATGCTGATCGCCGCGACCGCGTTTGGGTTTGTCGCGAACTGGCTGACCGAGTGGCCCGCGTACAACGCCAAGGTCGCGCAGCGCCTCGGCTTGCAGGACGGCGAGCGCATCGCGGGTTTCGTCTATATCGGCAAGTCCGCGCAGCCGCTCGATGAGCGCGTGCGGCCGGAACTCGACAAGATCGTGACGCGGTTTTAGGGCACTCCACATCATTTCTGGCTAAACAAGAGGTGTCATGGCCCGCGAATGCGGGCACCCAGTTGGGTTCTGCAAACTCAAAAAAGGAATCACGCGGAGGCGCGGAGAACACGGAGGTTCTCTTCTTCTCCGCGCACTCCGCGTCTCCGCGTGCAATTCTTCGGAACTGAAGCGATGTCACCTGGGTGGCCGGCATTCGCGGGCCATGACAATTGGGGTTTGAGGGCCTACCTGATCCCGATCATCTTGTGCGTCTGCAGGCTCAGCCGCCATTGCGGATGCGCCAGGCAATACTCCGTCGCCGCGCGCGTGTTGGCGTCGCGCTCGGCGTTGTCCATAGGCTGCAGGAAGAAGTGGTCGAAGGCGAGTCCTGCATAGTGCTCCGGCTCGGCGCCGTCTTGCGGATAGATCAGCTTGAGCTCGTTGCCGCGCGTCAGCTTCATCTCGGCATCGGCCTTGGGGCTGACGCAGATCCAGTCGATGCCGTCGGGCGGCGCAAGCGTGCCGTTGGTTTCGATGCCGATCTCGAAGCCTTGAGAATGCAGCGCCGCCACCAATGCGTCGTCGAGCTGCAGCAGCGGCTCGCCGCCGGTGCACACGACATAGGATTCGCCGCCGCCGGGCCATTTCTCCGCGACGGAGCGCGCAAGGTCGTCCGCGGTCACGAACTTGCCGCCGCCCACGCCGTTCGTGCCGACGAAATCAGTATCGCAGAATTTGCATACCGCCTCGTCGCGGTCGCGCTCGAGCCCGCTCCACAGATTGCAGCCGGCAAAGCGCAGGAACACCGCCGCGCGACCGGTGCGCGCGCCCTCGCCTTGCAGCGTGTAGTAAATCTCCTTGACCGAATACGTCATGGCGAGCGGTACTTCGCGAAGCCCTTGGCGCGCAGATCGCAGGCGGGGCATATGCCGCAGCCGAAGCCCCAATCATGGCGGTGCGCGCGGTCGCCTTCATAGCATGTGACGGTGTCCTCGACGATCAGCTCGACCAGCGCGGCACCACCGAGCGCTTCGGCAAGTTTCCAGGTTTCGGCTTTGGTCGCGCGCATCAACGGCGTGTGGATGCGCAAGCTCGCTTCCATGCCGAGATTGAGCGCCCGCTCCGTCGCGCGGATCGTGCTTTCGCGGCAATCGGGATAGCCCGAATAGTCCGTCTCGCACATGCCGCCGACGAGATCGGCGATGCCGCGGCGATACGCCAGCGCCGCCGCCGCGGTGAGGAAGAGGATGTTTCGTCCGGGAACGAAAGTGTTCGGCAACCCGTTCGCCCCCATCGCGATGGCGCGTTCATCGGTCAGCGCCGTACCGCCGATCGTCTTCAACACGTCGAGCGGCAACAGGTGATCCGCGCCCATCTTCGGCGCCCAGGCGGGGAACAGCGCGCGCATGCGCTCCAGGATACGCGGCCGGGCGGCGAGCTCGGCCATGTGGCGCTGGCCGTAGTCGAAGCCGACCGTCTCGACCTGATCGAACCGGTCGAGCGCCCAGGCCAGGCATGTCGTCGAATCCTGTCCGCCCGAGAAGAGGACCAGCGCGGCGCTCATGGCGCTCTCAGCGCCCATTCGAGGAAGTCGGCGGCTTGCGGATCGGCGCGCGCCGCTTCCTCGAACGCGTCCCAGTTCGCGGCGCGCTCCTGGTAGCGCGGCTCCTTGTCCTGGCGCAGGCCTTCGAAGATCTTGTGCGGGATCTTAACCTGCGGAAAGCCGAGCGGGGTGAGCAGCGGGACGATGCGCTCCAGCGACTCCTCGCCCGACAAGCCGTCGAGATGCTCCTCGAAACTGAGCCGCGCGAAGGGCGCACCGCGCGCCTTCAGCGCGGCATAGGCCCAGCGGTACCAGCGCCGCATCTTGTGCGCCCAGGCGATGAAATCGGCGACCTCGAGCTCCGGCTTGATCGCCGTGGTGTCGATCTTGCTGAACTTTTTCGACGTGCGCGTCTTGATGCCCGAGATGAAGCATTCGATCGGGCGGCGCCTCAAGACCGCGAACGCCATGTCGGTGCGCGGCAGGAATTCCTCCTCCATCATCGGCGGCTTGAGGTGGCTCGGGAACACCTTGAACACCACGAAGCGGCCATGCGCGCGATGCAGCGCGTCCAGCGTCTCGAACGCATGCCGCCTGCGCCACAGCGCGAACTGGCGCTTGTCGTCGAATGCGTCGCAACCGAGCGCCTCAAGCCCTGCCTTTTCCTTCGGCGAGATCAGGAACCCGGCATGGCCGTGGAACATCTCCGACTTGGAATTGAGCTCGCGGCAGCTGCGGAACAGCTTGTCGAGATGGCTGGAGCCGGTGCGCGGCATGGCGATGACACAGAGAAAGCGCAAGCGCGAGGCTCCGGCGATTGAGAGGAAGGAACTCCTAGAGGAGCGTGCCGCGCTTTGCAACAAACCGCGCCCTGCTTGCGTTTTCGCGCCGGCTGGACCAGATTTCCCCCGTCAAAACAAGGGGATGGGGCATGCCGGGATTGGCGTTGACGGGCACCGGCCTTTACACGCCGGAGCAATCCATCTCGAACGACGAGCTGGTCGCGTCGTTCAACGAATATGTCCGCCGCCACAACGAGGCCAACCACGCGGCCATCGCCGAGGGCACGGTCGCAGCACTCGCGCCGTCCTCGACCGAGTTCATCGTCAAGGCGTCGGGCATCAAGCAGCGCTATGTGATGGACAAGGCGGGCGTGCTCGATCCCGAGACCATGTGCCCGCGCATTCCCGAGCGCTCCAACGATCAGGTTTCCGTCCTCGCCGAGATCGCGGTCGCCGCCGCGCGCCAGGCGATGGCGCATGCCGGGCGCGACGCGTCCGACATCGACGGCGTCCTCGTCGGCGCCTCGAACATGCAGCGCGCCTATCCGGCGATGGCGGTGGAGGTGCAGGACGCGCTCGGCATCGACGGCTTCGGCTTCGACATGAACGTCGCGTGCTCGTCGGCCACCTTCGCGCTGCAGGCCGCCGCCGACATGGTCGCAAGCGGGCACGCGCGCGCGATCCTGGTGTGCAATCCGGAGATCTGCTCGGGCCACCTGAACTTCCGCGACCGCGACAGCCATTTCATCTTCGGCGACGTCGCGACCGCCTTCATCGTCGAGCAGGCCTCCACCGCGCGCAACGGCGGCTGGGAGATCGTCTCGACCAAGCTCAAGACCAAGTTCTCCAACAACATCCGCAACAATTTCGGGTTCCTGAACCGCACTGCGCCGCAGAGCATCGGAAAAGCCGACAAGCTGTTCGTCCAGGAAGGCCGCAAGGTGTTCAAGGACGTGGTGCCGATGGTGTCGGAGATGATCCTCGCCCATCTGGCCGAGAACGGCATCGAGGCGGCGCACCTCAAACGCATCTGGCTGCACCAGGCCAACCAGGGCATGAACGACATGATCGCGCGCCGCGTGCTGGGCCGCGACCCCGCGCCCGAGGAAGCGCCCAACATCCTGAACGAATACGCCAACACCTCCTCGGCCGGCTCGGTGATCGCGTTCCACAAATACAACGACGATCTGGGCGCGGGCGATCTTGGCCTTCTGTGCTCGTTCGGCGCGGGCTACTCGGTGGGCAGCGTGATCCTGCGCAAGCTCGCCCGTTAAGCAGCCGTCAACCTTTCGATCCCGATCGTCGACGCGCCGTTAACCCTGGACTGAATAAGATTTCGGTCCCAGGGGAGCGACGCGTGCGAGGGTTCTTTCGCGACATGCTGGCACGGGCGCGCGCCGCGCGGGCGAGCCCGAAGGCCAAGAGCTTCGCGGTCGTCGCCGTCATGTTCCCGGCGCTGCTGCTCTTGTCGCTGGCCGCGAGCTGGCAGGCCATCGAGCTCGTCAACGAGACCCGCGCCTATGCCGTCGGCGAAGGCCGCTATTCGAAGGCGCAGAAGATGGCGGTGCTCGACCTTTATCGCTACGCGCATTCGGAAAGCCCCGCCGACTTCCAGGCTTTCCTGGAAGACATCCGCATCCCCAGAGGCGACGAGGCAGCCCAGAGGGCGCTGTCGCGCTCGCCCGCCGATATCGAGGCAGCGCGGCGCGGACTGCTCGCGGGCAACAACCATCCCAGCGACATCGAGGGGCTGATCAGCCTCTACCGGCGCTTCTACTGGTGGCGGCCCTTCGCCGAAGCCGTCGACGATTGGCGCATCGCGGACAGCCAGGTCGAAGAGCTCGTCACGCAAGGTTTCCGCCTGCGCGCGCGCGTGAGCGCAGGCCGCCTCGACGAAACCACGCGGCGCGACGCGCTGCGCCGCATCGAGACGCTGGACGCCGCCATCACCGGGCGCGAGAACACCTTCTCCACGCATATGAGCGAGGCGTCGCGGCTCGCCACGACGCTGGTGGTGTGGGGCATCGGCGTCACCACCGTCCTGTTCTGGGCGATCGGCATCGCGTTCGCGGTGCGCATGCTGCGCCGTCAGATCGCGCTAGACGACCAGCTTTCGTCGAGCGAGCAGCGCTTCCGCGACTACGCCGAGGTCGCGTCCGACTGGTATTGGGAGACCGACGCCGCCAACAGGATCACCTACGTCTCGCTGCCGAACGGCGCCTTGGGCGCCGATGCGACGCAGCTCGTCCGCGCGCGGGCCGACAATGCGCGCCAAGGTGCGCAGACGCTGCGCGCGCTCGCCGAGCGCCGGCCGTTCCGCGGGCTTTCCCTGCGCTTCGAGCGGACCTACCAGGCGATCTCCGGCAAGCCGCGCTTCGCCGCCGACGGCACGTTCCTGGGCTATCGCGGCGTCGGCACCGACATCACGGCCCAGGTCGACGACGCGCACGCGCTGCGCGACGCCAAGGAGCGCGCCGACGCCGCCAACCGCGCCAAGTCGGAGTTCCTGGCCAATATGAGCCACGAGCTGCGCACGCCGATGAACGCGATCCTGGGCTTCTCCGACATCATCCGTGGACGGATGTTCGGGCCCGAGGTCTCGGAGCGCTACGCGGACTACGCCAACGACATCCACGAATCCGGATCGCACCTGCTCGCGATCATCAACGACATCCTCGACCTGTCGAAGATCGAAGCCGGACAGGAGACGCTCGCCGAAGAGGAGCGCACGCTGGATTCGCTGGTCGAAGAGGTGTGCACGCTCCTGGGCGAGACCGATCACGCCGAGTTCCTGACCGCGCTGCCCCAGCCCTCGCCGCTTCTGCGCGTCGACGGCCGCAAATTCCGTCAAATCCTCGTGAACCTGCTCTCCAACGCGTTCAAGTTCACCCCCGCCGGCGGCAGGGTCACGCTCGCGGCGGAGTTCACGCCGGCCGGCCTGTCGCTCAGCGTGCGCGACACCGGCATCGGCATCGCGCCCGAGGACATCGAGCATGTGCTGGCGCCCTTCGGCCAGGTCGAATCCGCCTTCAGCCGCCGCCATCACGGCACGGGGCTGGGCCTGCCGCTGGCGAAATCGCTCGCCGAGCTGCATGGCGGCACGCTAGCGGTCCAGAGCGTGCTGAACGAGGGAACGGTGGTGACCGTGCGCCTCCCGGCATGGCGGGTGCTGGCGGCGGCTGCGGCCTAGATTGCCCCCATCCGCTCGGCATGGTTCAACTGCGTGGGGCGCGGATTCTCAAGGGACATCGGATGCAGGCGGACAGGAAGAAGGACACGGCGTTCATCGGCCATCCGGTGGGCCTGGGCTGGTTGAGCGCCTCGGAGTTCTGGGAGCGCTTCTCCTATTACGGCATGCAGGCGCTGCTCGTGCTCTATCTGAACAACTGGCTGCTGCAGCCCGGCCATGTCGAGCACGTCTGGGGCATCGGCCCGTTCCGCGCCTTCATCGAGACGGTCTACGACGCGCATTCGACGCAGGCGCTCGCCATCGCGATCACCACGTTCTACGCCGCCTGGGTGTACGGCACGCCCCTCCTTGGCGGCATACTCGCCGACCAGCTCATCGGGCGCACGCGCACCGTCACGCTCGGCGCCTCGCTGATGGCGCTCGGCCAGTTCCTGATGATGTTCGACCAGACGTTCCTGGTGGCCATCTCCTGCCTCCTCATCGGCGTCGGCTGCTTCAAGGGCAACATCGCGAGCCAGGTGGGCGATCTCTATTCCCAGGACGACCCGCGCCGCGCCGACGGCTTCCAGATCTACTTTCTCGGCATCCAGGTGGCCGTGATCATCGCGCCCTTCGCGTGCAGCACGCTCGGCGAGCGCGTCGACTGGCGCCTGGGCTTCGCCGCGGCCGGGCTCGCCATGGTCGCAGGGCTGATCGTCTATCTGTCGGGCCGGAAGAATTTCCCGCCGGAGCCGGTACGGCGCGCGCGCGGCGCGGAACAGGTCAAGCGTCCGCCCTTCACCGGCCGCGACATCGCGGCCATCATCCTGCTGGTGGCGCTCCTGCCGGTGCTCGCGCTGTCGATCGTCGGCAACCAGCAGATCTTCGCCGCCTATCTCATCTGGGCGCAGAAGAACTACCAGACCGTCTTCTTCGGCCTTCACATGCCGATCGGCTGGATGCTGTCCATCGACGCCTTCGTCAGCACGATCCTGATGGCGGGCGTCATCGCGTTCTGGCGCTGGTGGGCGCGGCATTGGCGCGAGCCGGACGAGATCACCAAGATCGTCATCGGAACCGCGATCAGCGCCTGCGCGCCGTTGTGGCTGGCCTTCGCCTCGGCGCATGTCGCGGCGACCGGCCATCAGGTGACGCTGGCCTGGGCGATCCCGTTCCATGTCATCAACGATCTGGGTTTCGCCAACGTGCTGCCGGTGGGGCTGGCGCTTTATTCGCGCGCGGCACCCAAGGGTTTCGGCGGGATGATGATCGCGGTCTACTACCTGCACCTGCTCATCGGCAACATGGTCACCGGACGCATCGGCGCGCTGCTCGGCACCATGCCGGATCCGAAATTCTGGCTGATACACGTCGCGGCGATGGGGATATCGGCGGCGCTTCTTCTCTTCGTACGCTTCGCCTTCGGCAGTATCCTGGCGCCGTCCTACGCCGAGCCGAAAGAGGAAGCGGCGGCGACGTAAACATCCTCGCCCGCTTTAGCGGGGAGGATGATTATCAATGCACCAGGAACAACGGCATGTCCGCATGCGCGATGGCCTGGCGCGTGGTGCTGGTGACGAACAGCTCGCGCCAGCGGCTGTGGCCGTAGCCGCCGAGCACCAGAAGCCTCGCACCCGCCGCCGTCGCGCGCTCGCAGAGCACGTCGGCGACGGGACGTTCCCCGGCCTTGAACGTCTCCACCGCGCAGGCCACGCCGTGCAGCGAAAGATATCCGCTGAGCTCGCCGCAATCCGCGCAAGGCGCGTCGGGCCGCTCGACGGCGAGGACCGTCACGCTCTTGGCGCGCTCGAGCAGCGGAAGTGCTGCGCTCACGGCCTGCGCGCTTTCCACGCTTGCGTTCCAGCCGATGGCGATGTGCTCGTGGAAGCCTGGCGCGACCGGCTTGGCCGAGAGCAGCACCGGCCGGCGCGCCTCCAGCAGCACCGCCTCGATCGCTTCGCTCAGGCCCGCGCGCTCGTCGTCCTTGGGCGCGGAGAAGACGACGAGGTCGCAGAGCTTCGCCGCCTGCCGCACGCAATCGGCGAAATTGCCCATGACTTCGCGCAGCGAGATCGTCGGCGCGTCGCGCTTCTCGCAATGCTCTGTCATCGCGAGATCGGCGCCGCGCGCGACGGCGGCAAGCGCCGCCCGGGCCGCGCCCGCGGCGATGTCGCCGCTCTCCTTGGAGGCATCGACCACCTCCTGCACCACCAGCCCGGACATGGCCTCGCCGTAGAACGGCATGGCCAGCGCCGGATCGGCGCGGACGAAAAGCCCGCGCACATGGGCGCCGAACGGAAGAGCCATGGAAACCGCGCTGGTCAGCACCGCCGCGTCGCGCGGGGCCCCGGTCAGGGGCGCGAGAATCTTGACGAACGACACCCATTCCTCCCAAGTCACGTCAATCCATCACGGCTGAAACGCGGCAAATGCCCAAACAGATGCAGACACGAGCCTGGCAGAGGATGCTCAGCGGCCGCAGGCTCGACCTGCTCGATCCCTCGCCGCTGGACGTCGAGATCGAGGACATCGCGCACGGCCTTGCCCGCGTCGCGCGCTGGAACGGCCAGACCAAGGGCGCGCACGCCTTCTCGGTCGCGCAGCATTGCGTGCTGGTGGAGCGGCTGGCGGCGGAGCTGAAGCCGCGCCTGTCGCGCGAGGCAAGGCTGACGGCGCTGCTCCACGACGCGCCGGAATACGTCATCGGCGACCTGATCAGCCCGTTCAAGGCCGCGGTCGGGATCGACTACAAGGATTTCGAGCTTCGGCTGCTCAGCGCGATCCATCTGCGCTTCGGCCTTCCGGCGCGCGCGCCGGCCGAACTCCTCGCGCTCCTCAAGCAGGCCGACATCGCCTCGGCCTATTACGAGGCGACGCAGCTTGCCGGCTTCGAGGTGAGCGAGGCAAAGCGCTATTTCGGCACGCCCGCCAGGACGCTGCGCACGCCCAGGCTGGTGCCGCTGTCGCCGGCCGAGGCGCAGGCTCTGTTCCTGGAGCGGTTCAAACGGCTGACGGTGTGACTATGATAGACGGATCGCCATGCCGCTGATTCTGATCACGCCCCTTTCCGCCGTGCCCGGCGCGCTGAAGAGCCACGCGCCCTCGCACATGGTCACGCTCCTGTCCGAAGCCTACATGATCGACACGCCCGCGGGCTTCGCGCCCGAACGGCATCTGCGCCTCAGCGTGCACGACATCGAGGATCCGCAAGGCGACCAGGCGCCGGCGCGCGCCCATGTCGACCGGCTCATCGCGTTCGGGCGCGGCTGGGACGCGCGCGCGCCGATGCTGGTGCATTGCTGGGCGGGGGTGAGCCGCTCGACCGCGTCGGCCTACACGATCCTGTGCGACCGTTTGGGCCCCGGTGCCGAGCACGAGATCGCGCAGCGTCTGCGCGAGCGCGCGCCGCATGCCCAGCCCAACCGCCTGATCGTGCGGCTCGCCGACGAAGCGCTCGGCCGCGGCGGCGCGATGGTGCGCGCCGTCGACGCGATGGGCAGCGGCGTCATGGTGACGGAAGGCTATCCCGTCGAGATCCCGCTGGACCTCGCATGAGCGAAAGCGCCCTCGTCAGCATCGGGCTGTCCGCCGCGATCGTGTCGATGCTGGACGAGCGCCCGCGCGTGGTCGCGGTGCATCACGCGGGCGATGCCGACGACGCCCTGCCCTTCGGCCCGTTCGATCCGCTGCATCACCGCACCCTGGAGAGCGGGCTTCGAAGCTGGGTGAAGGAGCAGACCTATCTCGATCTCGGCTATGCCGAGCAGCTCTACACCTTCGGCGACCGCGGGCGGCATCTGGTGAAGGCCGGCGAAGGGGCGCGCGTCGTGAGCGTGGGTTATCTCGCGCTCACCCGCGCGGCGTCGGAACCGAAAGCGCCGGACACGCTGTGGCGCGACTGGTACGGCTTCTTCCCGTGGGAGGATTGGCGCAAGGAGAAGCCGCCGATCATCGACGACACCATCCTTCCCGCGCTTGGCCTCTTCGCCAAGGGCTCGGACCCGCGGCGCGAGCGCGTGCGGCTGTGCTTCGGCATCGAAGGCTCGGGCTGGGACGAAGAGCGCGTGCTCGAGCGCTACGAGCTGCTCTACGAAGCGGGCCTGCTGCAGGAGGCGGCGCGCGACGGCCGCGCCGATGCCAAGCCGGGTGCCGTGCTGGGCGCGGGCATGGTCTTCGACCACCGCCGCATCCTGGCGACCGCCATCGCGCGGCTGCGCGGCAAGATGAAATACCGTCCCGTCGTCTTCGAGCTGATGCCGTCCGCCTTCACGCTGCTCGAGCTGCAGCGCGCGGTCGAGGCGATCTCCGGCATCCGCCTGCACAAGCAGAATTTCCGCCGCCTTGTCGAGGCGCAGGGCCTTGTCGAGGGCACCGGAAAATCGGCAGCGCTCGCGCGCGGCCGCCCCGCCGAGCTCTTCCGCTTCCGCCGCGAAGTCCTGCGCGAGCGCCCCGCGCCCGGCGTGCGGCTTGGTGCGCGCGGCCGCGGGATGGGCTGATCGGCGCTATTGCGGCGGATTGTCGATCAGATAGGGATAGCCGTTGTTGATGTTCTCGTTGCGGTGCCAGACCGTCTTGTCGAATCCCGCGGGCAGAACGGATTTCAGCGTTTCGTCGCTCAAGCCCGTCACGCCGGTGCAGTCGCCGGTGCCGCACCCCACAGCGCTCTGCGACGTATCCATATCCCAATAATCGTCGGTGTCGGTGCCCAAACCGTATCCGAAAAAGCCGCCATCGTAACTGCCCGCCGGTGCGGCTCCCGTCGCATAAGAGTCCGTGACCGCGCTGCCCACGCCCGCAAATCCGCCGGCATAGGTGCCGCCGGTGCCGGTTCCCGTCGCATAGGAGTTGGCGATGTTGTTGCCTGCGCCGACAAGCCCGCCGGCCTGCGATCCATCCCCCTGCTGGTCCCACGTCGCGATGGCGTCGCCGGTCGCGAAGGATCGCGAGATGTGGTCGCCGGAACCTATCAAGCCGCCGGCGAATGCGGCCCCGGGAGCGTTTACGTCCCCCGTTGCCGAGGACAGGCCCACGTTGCTCGCCTCGCCCGCGAGCCCGCCGGCGACGGCTCCGGTCCGTTCATCGATCGACACAGGCATGGAGACGGACGCGCTGGAATGCGCATCGACGACGCTGCCCGACGCGGAGCTGGCGCCCACGACACCTCCCGCGACCGCGCCGTCCACGCAGTTGTGGGGCGATTTGGGCGTGATCTTGATCGCGCCGCTCACCCACACATTGGCGATTTTTCCGGAATTCAAGCCGGCAACGCCGCTGGCGTATCGAGGCTTGTTCGAAGAGATCGCGATATCGTCGAGGTGCAGGTCCCGCACGGTTCCGCCTTGGCCGATCCCGGAAAACAGCCCCTCGCCCACGAAATCGCAGGCCCTTTCGCGGATCGTCAGATTCGAGATCGTATGGCCGAGCCCGTCGAAAACGCCGTCCAAAGGAGTCAGGACCGGCGATGCACGATACGCGTTCGTGGCACCGCCCGTGTCAAAATCCGCAGCCAGCGCGAAGTCCCCTGCGGGCGTCGCGGCCACATCGCCGGCGAGCGTGGCAAGGTCGCTCACGAGCGTATAGCTGCTGCCGCCGATCACCAGGCTGCTCGTCAGGTCCCAGAAATCGAGCTTGCCCTCTTTAAAGAACGTCAGCGTGCCGCCGCTACCGCCATCGTTGGTGACGATCGTCAAAGCGCCGGGGCCCGCAACGGTCACAGGAGCTTGGAAACTCACATTCTGCGCGGCATCGAGGGTCAGACGGCTGGCGCTGGTCCAGCTGAACGATGCTGCGACCGTGATCGTGACCGCGCCGCTGCCGGTGACGACCTTGACGTCCGACGCGGCGAGCATCGCCGCGAGATCGCCCGCATTGAGAACCGCCTTCTTCGCCGTCGGTGCGCAGACGCCGGCGGAGCACTGCATGTTCTGCGTCGGCGCGCTGGAGATCTCGACGGAGGCGCGCGCGGCCGTCGCGGCGCAGACCGCGGCAATGCCGCTTAGAACAATGACCCGACGCGCGCGCATTCCGCTCATTTCATGATCGTCGCGAACGAGCTTAGCACGGCCCAAAAAACAACGCGCGCCCCTTTCGGAGCGCGCGTCGCTTCAAGCCAGTGATAACTGGAACTTAGTACTGGCTCCAGAACAGCGTCGACTGGCTGATGTAGCCCAGCGAGCCGTTGCGCTGACGGTCGACCAGCGTGCCGCCGCCCGAGCCGTTCAGATAGAGCTTCGCGCCGACGAAGAAGATGTCTTCGTTGCCGCCCAGGAAGCCGGCATCGACGTGCTGATAGCCGCCATAGACCGACACCGGGGTCGTCTGCGAGATCAGCCATTCGACGCGCGCCGTCTCGGAGGTGATGTGACCGCCGGAGATGCCCATGTAGTCGACCGAGCCGCTGAGCGACAGGTTCGGCATGATGTAGCCCTGCAGCATGCCGCCGGCATAGCCGCCGGAGGTGTTGCCGCTGAAGCCGCTGATGTCGACCGTCGTTCCGCCGCCCTTCAGCGCGACGGTGAAGCTCGGACCGGCATACCATTCGCCGCCGACGCCGTAGCTGGTGAAGTGGACGTCGCCGCCGCTGACGCTGATGTCGTCATAGTTGACGGTCGCCGCGAGACGGCCCTGCATGCCGGCCCAGAACAGGCTGCCGCCGATGTTCCAGATGTCGGCGCTCGCGCTGTCGAGATTGTGGTAGCCGCCGTCGACTTCCGCACCCCAGTTGCTGCCGAACATGCCCGTCAGGCTACCGTCGACGTTCCAGATGTTGTTGCCGCCGCCATTGGTGTCGTCGGCATAGCTGCCGCTCAGCGTGCCCGACACGCTGGCGGACGCGGCACCCGGAAGAGCCGCGCAGAGGGCAATCGCGCCAACCGACGCGAGAAGGATCTTTTTCATGTAAACCCCGTTGTTCGCCCCAGAATCGGGGCCTCTTCGTGACTGAAGAAATAGTGATGGGGGTCCGCACAGTCGAGCAAAACCAACAGTTTGGAGCGTGAATTCCCAGAGGGTGTCGCATCATTGTCACGCGACAATCAGAGAGAGAATCCAGTCTTTCCGGGACAAAATTGCGAAAATTCGGCCCCCTTGACGGGATTATGCTCATTGGTAGCATATCCGCCTCCCATCCGGCCTTGAAGGCCGGTCTTTTTGCCCCATATATATACTCAAATAGAGTATATATTTCCGAAAGGAAGTCCCATGGCAGCGATGGACCTGGCCTACACGCCCAAGGTCGCGGCAGCGACCGCCCCTCTCTACGGCAAGGTCGCGGCGGTGGTGCCGCAGATCGAGTGGCCCGTGCACGCGCCTTACGTCGAGGCGATCAACCGTCTCAAGCGCGAGAAGAACGCGGTCATCCTGGCGCACAACTACATGACGCCGGAGATCTTCCACTGCGTGGCGGATTTCGTCGGCGACAGCCTTGCGCTGGCGCGCGAGGCGGCGAAGACCGACGCCAAGGTGATCGTCCAGGCCGGCGTGCACTTCATGGCGGAGACCTCGAAGATCCTCTCGCCGCAGAAGACCGTCCTCATCCCCGACCTGCGCGCGGGCTGCTCGCTCGCGGCTTCCGTCACCGGCGCCGACGTGCGGCTGCTGAAGGAGAGATATCCGGGCCTGCCGGTCGTCACCTATGTGAACACCTCCGCGGACGTGAAAGCGCAGAGCGACGTCTGCTGCACCTCGTCGAACGCCAAGGCCGTCGTCGAGGACATCGCGCGCGAGCGCGGCACGGACACCGTGATCATGATCCCCGACGAGTACCTCGCGCAGAACGTCGCGCGCCAGACGGGCGTCAAGATCATCACCTGGAAAGGGCACTGCGAGGTGCATGAGCGCTTCAGCGCCGCCGATATCCGCGCCTATCGCGAGGGCAATCCGGGCGTGATCGTGCTCGCCCATCCCGAATGCCCGCCGGAGGTGATCGCGGAGGCCGATTTCGCGGGCTCGACGGCGGCGATGATCTCCTATGTCGGCGACAAGCGGCCGAAAAAGGTCGTGATGGTCACCGAATGCTCGATGAGCGACAACGTCGCCGCCGACTATCCCGACGTCGAGTTCGTGCGGCCGTGCAATCTCTGCCCCCACATGAAGCGCATCACGCTGCCCAATATCCTGCATTCGCTCCAGACGATGACCTACGAGGTGACCGTCGATCCCGCCATCGCCGTCCGCGCCAAGGCCGCAGTCGAGCGGATGCTGGCCGTCGGCAAGCCCAAGTCGGCGTGAAGGGATGCCGCCAATGACCCGGCAGATCGACAACGTCATCGAATGCGAGGGCGCGCTGATCCTGGGCGCGGGCGTGGCGGGACTGTTCACCGCGCTCAAGCTCGCGCCCTTCCCGTCGCTGATCCTGGCCGGCGCGCGGCCGGGCGTGTCGGGATCGAGCGCCTGGGCGCAGGGCGGCATCGCTGCCGCCGTGGGCAAGGGCGACACGTGGCAGTCGCACGCCGCGGACACGATCGCGGCGGGCGCGGGCATCTGCGAGCGCGAGATCGTCGAGCTTGTCGCGCGCGAGGCGCCCGAGCGCATCGAGGACCTCGTCGCCTTCGGCGCGCCGTTCGACCGCAATCCCGACGGCACGCTCGCGGTCGGCCGCGAGGCGGCGCATTCCGCCGCGCGCATCGTCCATGTGAAGGGCGACCGTGCCGGCGCGGAAGTGACCCTTGCGCTCGCCGAGCGCGCGCTCGCCTCGCCCGCGATCGAGGTGCTCGAAGGCTATCACGGCGTCGAGCTCGCGACGGAAGACGGACGCGTCACCGGCCTCTTCGCGCGCAGCGGCAGAGGCCCCCACGCGCGACTCGTGCTGTTCCGCGCGCGCGCGGTGATCTTCGCGACGGGAGGCTTGGGCGCGCTCTACGCGGTCACGACCAACCCGCCGGAATCGCGCGGCGAGGGGCTGGGCATGGCCGCGCGCGCGGGCGCGGTGATCGCCGATCCGGAATTCGTCCAGTTTCATCCGACCGCCTTGGCGACGGGACGCGATCCCGCAGCGCTCGCGACCGAAGCGCTGCGCGGCGAAGGCGCGATGCTCGTCGACGAGCGCGGCATGCGCTTCATGCCGGCAGTGCACAAGGACGCCGAGCTTGGCCCGCGCGATATCGTCGCGCGCGCGATCCATCGCGAGATCGCCGCCGGTCACAAGATCTATCTCGATTGCCGCGAGGCCGTCGGCGCCGAGTTCCCGGAACGCTTCCCGACCGTCTATGCCGCCTGCCGCGCCGCCGGCCTCGATCCGGTACGCGAGCCGATTCCGGTCGCGCCCGCGGCGCACTATCACATGGGCGGCATCGCGAGCGACGATCGCGGCCGTTCCTCGCTCCAGGGCCTGTGGGCCGTCGGCGAATGCGCTTCGACCGGGCTGCACGGTGCCAACAGGCTCGCCTCAAACTCTCTGCTCGAAGCGCTCGTGTTCGGCGCGCGCGCGGCTGACGACATCAAGAGCGCGTCGGTCCCGCGCGAGGGCCGCGGCACGCCGCCCGTGCCGGAGCGCTTCGCCGCGACGCCGCCGCCGCACGTGCTGCGCGATGCGATGACGAGACTCGTGGGCCTGGAGCGCGACGAGGCAGGCTTGCGCGAGGCGCTCGCAATCATCGCCCAGGTCGAACGCGCGGGCGGATCGGAGCCGGCGCTGCTCAACATGACCGCCACCGCCAAGCTCGTCGCCCATGCGGCGCTGGCGCGCCGCGAGAGCCGCGGCGGCCATTACCGCACCGACTATCCGTCCACGGACGAACCGCGAAGGACGTTCATCACGCTGGCGGAAGTGGAGGCTGGTATCGCCGCCTCGACCCTCCCCTTGAGGGAGGGTCGAAATGTTCGAGCGAAGCGAGAACATTTCGGGGAGGGGTGATTGCGCGGCTCTCCCCTCCCCGAATTGCTTCGCAATTCGACCCTCCCTCAAGGGGAGGGTTGAAGGATGCTGCGCCCGCCCCACCGCCTCTTGATCGAGCCCGTCGTGCGCCGTGCGCTGGAGGAGGATCTGGGGCGCGCGGGCGACGTCACCAGCGATCTCATCGTGCCCGCGGACACGCGCATTGAGGCCAAGCTCGTCGCGCGCAAGCCGGGCACCGTCGCCGGACTGATCGCCGCCGAATGCGCTTTCGCGCTCGTCGATCCGTCCCTGCGTTTCGAGATCGCGACGCCGGACGGTTCGCGCGTCGAGGGCGGCACGCTGCTTGCGGCCGTCGAAGGACCGGCGCGCGGCATCCTCACTGCCGAGCGCGTGGCGCTGAATTTCACCGGCCATCTATCTGGGGTCGCGACCGCGACGCGGGCTCTGGTCGACGCGGTCGCGGGGACGAAGGCGCGCATCGTCTGCACGCGCAAGACGATTCCGGGCCTGCGGGTACTTGAGAAATACGCCGTGCGCTGCGGCGGCGGCTTCAATCACCGTTTCGGCCTGGACGACGCGGTGCTCATCAAGGACAACCACCTCGTCGCCGCGGGCGGCATCGCGCCGGCCATAGAACGCGTCCGCAGCGGTCTCGGCCACATGGCCAAGATCGAGCTCGAAGTGGACTCGCTTGCCCAGCTCGAAGAGGCCCTGTCGCTCGGCGTCGACACGATCCTGCTCGACAACATGGAGCCGGACACGTTGAAGCGCGCCGTCGCGCTCACCAAGGGCCGCGCCGTGCTGGAGGCGTCCGGCAACGTCACGCTCGCCACCGTCCGCGCCATCGCCGAGACGGGCGTCGACTACATCTCTTCCGGCGCGATCACCCATTCCGCGCCGAACCTCGACATCGGATTGGACTTCTGAGCGATGCGGATGCGGGCGTTCCTGCTGGCCGCGGCGCTGTGCGCGACCCCGGCAGCGACCGCCGCGGGCGAAGCCAAGCAAGCGCCGGCGCTTCACATGCGCACCGACTGCACGGCCGGGGAATCCGTGCCGCTCGACTTCGACCGCTTCGTCGCCGATCCGGACAGCCAGATCGGACGCTGCGTCCATCTGCGCGGGCTGATCGTGGACAGCAGTCTCTATCGCGATCCGATGCAATTTTACGAATCGAGCAAGGAAGGCCGCCGGTCGGGCATCATACTCTACGGCTCCGACCAATCGGACCGGGACGATCGCACGCTGGCGGACGTCGTCGGCTTCACAATGAACTGCGACTATCTGTGGGGATGGGCCGAGGCCGAGGCGGACGCCGCAAACAAGGAGGCCGGCACCGTTACGACGCTCGCTTTCGTGGGCGGCCGCTGCCACTCCTTTATCGGCACGCCGCCGGTCCTCTACGTCTCGCATTGGACGCCGGTCGAGGGCGACACGCGTCTGCACGGCCACGGCACCTATCGGTACAGCGATCTCACGGAAACGAGCGACGTATGGGATCACCACGATGAGGTATCCGGCATCGTGCGCTCGGTGCTCGACGCCATCCGCCGCGGCGACGCCAAGCAGCTCGCCAAGGTGATGTCCGCCAACGGCCTCATGGAGGGCGACGCCAACGAGGACGCGGCGGAGATGACCGATCCGGCGAAATCCAGGGCCGCGTTCCTCATCGGCCGGCCGGACGCGCCCAGCATCGTCTATTTCCGTGGTCGCCGCCGCGCGGATGACCCGCCGCGCGCGTACAGCGCATATGGATGCGTCTGCAAAGTGTCCGACTGCGAGGGCGAGTGGCCGATCGCCGAAATCGACACCGGGACGAACAAGGCATGGCCCTATTTCTGCGTAGGCGTCGGCTGGGACGGCTCCGGCAAGTCGAAACCCTATCTGCTCGACGAACCGCGGTATCGCGAGTAGCGCATCTCGACCTCAGCCTCGATTTCTGATTGCATCGCGCCATGAAGGGGAGTTGGGGAACCCGTCTGGCGGCTCTTTGCACGCTCGCGTTCGCGGGCGGGTGCGCCGGCTTGCACCACGATCAGGCACCGGCGACGCAAGCGGCCGCGCCGCAGACGCAGGACTATTCCTGCACGCGCGCCGAAGCCAAGGCGGTCAGGCTCTCGACGCTGGAAGGGCATCGCGCGGACTTCGCCGATCAATGTGTCCGCGTCGCGCTGTTCACCGACGGGGTGAACTTCGCGGAGAATGCCGCCACCGTTCACGCAACGGCCGCAAAGGGGGGCGGATCGTTCGCTTTCGTATTCGAAGACCCCGCTCGCCAGCGCCCGCGCAATCCTTCCTTCGTAAGCATCGTCGGGCGAGTACGCCTTTGCGCGAGCGGCGCGCCGCAAACCTGCCGCGACGGCGTCTATATCTCGGATATCCGTCTGATTCCCACTGCGATGGACTGAGCGTCGCGAACGGTTAATCTGGCGGTCGGACAAAACCGGGAGACGACCATGGACCTTCATCTCAAGGGCAAGAACGCGGTCATATTGGGCGGCACGCGCGGCATTGGGCGGGCGATCGCCGAGACTTTCGCTGCGGAGGGCGCCAATGTCGCGGTGTGCGCGCGCAATGGCGATCAAGTGAACGAGGCGGTCGCCGCACTCAAGGACAAGGGCGTGCATGCGACCGGCGGCGCCGTCGACATCACCGACGGCGCGGCGCTGAAGGCGTGGGTGGCGAAGGCGGGTGACGAGCTCGGCGGCATCGACACGCTCGTCTCCAACGCGGGCGCGATGGCGCAGGGCGCCGATCCGGCCTCGTGGGAATCCAATTTCAAGCTCGACGTGCTGGGCGCGGTGAACGCGTTCGACGCGGCGCGGCCCTATCTGGAAAAGGCTGCGGAGAAGAACGGCGATGCGTCCTTCGTCATCATCGCCTCGGTGTCGGCGGCGGAGAGCGACAATGCGAGCTCCTATGGACCGATCAAGGCGGCGCTGATCCACTATGCCAAGGGGCTCGCGCGCCAGCATGCCAAGCGGCGCATCCGCACCAACGTCGTCTCGCCTGGCATGGTCTATTTCCCCGGCGGCGTGTGGAACATGGTCGAGCTGAGCAGCCCGGACTATTTCAAGCAGGCCATCGCGCGCAATCCCACCGGACGCGCGGCGACGCCGCAGGAGATCGCCAACGCCGCGGTGTTCCTGTCGAGCCCGGCCTCGTCCTACACCACGGGCATCAACATGCTCGTCGACGGATCGATCTCGCGCAGGGTCAACTTTTGACGAGCTATGTCGCGTTCCTGCGCGCGGTGAATGTCGGGGGGACGGCCAAGGTCGCAATGGCGGAGCTGAAGGCGCTGGCCGAAAAGATCGGGCTCGACGGGCCCAGAACGCTGCTGCAGTCGGGGAACCTGGTGTTCGATGCGAAGAGCACGTCCACCGCCGCGCTCGAGAAGCTGCTCGAGCGTGAGGTGGCAGGGCGCTTCGGCGTCACACCCGACGTCATGGTGCGCTCGGCGAAGGAACTCGATGCCGTCATCGCGCGCAATCCCTTCACCAAGGAAGCCAAGAGCGATCCCAGCCGTCTGCACGTCCATTTCCTGAAATCGCCCGCGAAGGCCGTGCAGGTCGCGGCGCTGAACGGGGCGGTCAAGGGACGCGAGGCCGTCAAAGGCGCGGGCGCCGAGGTCTTCATCTACTTTCCCGACGGTGCGGGCAATTCGAAGCTCACCGGAGCCATCATCGAACGCCACCTGGGCGCGCGCGGTACGGCGCGCAATTGGAACACGGTCATCAAACTTTCGGAGATGCTATGAGCGGCAGGGCGAACGGGCGCAAATCGATCTTCATCACGGGAGCGGCGAGCGGCATCGGGCGCGCGACGGCGGTGCTGTTCGCGGGGCGCGGCTGGTTCGTCGGCGCCTTCGACGTCAACGAGCAGGGGCTCGCGACGCTCACACAAGAGATCGGCGGCGACAGCTGCATCACCGGCCGTCTCGACGTGACGGCCAAGGAGAACTTCGAGGCCGCGGTGGCTGCGTTCGGCGCAGAAACCGGCGGCCGCATGGACGTGCTCTTCAACAATGCCGGCATCGGCGAGAGCGGCTGGTTCGAGGACGTGCCTTACGAATCCGCGCTGCGCGTGGTGCAGGTCAATCTCATAGGCGTGCTCACCGGCATCTACACCGCGCTGCCGCTCTTGAAAGCGACGAAGAATTCGCTCTGCTTCACGACCTCGTCGTCGTCGGCGACCTACGGCATGCCCAGGCTCGCGGTCTATTCGGCGACCAAGCACGCGGTGAAGGGCCTGACCGAGGCGCTGTCGATCGAGTTCGCCCGCCACGGCGTCCGCGCCGCCGACACGCTGCCCGGCCTGATCGACACCGCGATCCTGCGCAACACGCCCAACCGCTCCGACGGAAGCAGCGCGCAAGAGGCCGAGACCATGCTCGCCAACGCGCCGAAGAAAGGCCCGTTCCGCCTGATGCCGCCGAGCGCGGTGGCTGAAGCCGTGTGGGCGGCTTACGGCAGCGAGAAGCTCCACTGGTACGTCCCGCCCGAGATCGCCTGGATCGACCGCATCAAGGGCTTCTCGCCCGAGACGATCCGTAGGCGGATCAAGAAGCTGACGTCGGGGGTGATCAAGACGGATTAGAGTTGATTGTGTTCAACTGGAATCCCCAAAACTGTCATCCCGGCCAAGCGATGCGAAGCATCGCGCAGGGCCGGGACCCAGGGTGCGTGTTGCCCGCTGGGTCCCGGCCCTCGCTGCGCTCGGCCGGGATGACACTGATGGGCGTTTACAGCGACCGCTGGCGGTAGAAGATGTGGTTGCCGATCTGGGCGGTGCGCTCCATGCCGTTGTCGACGGCCCAATCGGGCGAGACCGAGGCGGCGTGGAAATGGGTCGCGTTGCCGGTCGTGTCGCCCAGCGCCGTCTGGCCGGTCAGGATGCGGGCAGCCAGGACCTCCGCGCTGCGCCAGGCGGAAGCGGATTTGTGCTGGGCGAGCTCGCCGTTGCAGGTGAACGAGAACTGGCATCCCGAATTGCCGGCGCCCTCATAGACGACCGCGCAGATCGAGTGGCCGTAGCGGCCGTGGCGCAGGCGGTGGAAGACGACCTCGGCGACCGCCATCTGGCCGTCCTGCCCCTCGCCGCGGGCCTCGTAATACATGACCTCGGACAGGCAGCGATGCTCGGCCAGGAGCTGCATCATCGCGGGATCGGACGCGGCGACCGCGCGCACGGGCTGCGCGGCCACGGGGGCCGAGGCGAGCGCGGGCGGCGCAACCGCCTTCACGACGGCGGGCTGTGCCACCGGCGCGGAGATGACGGCGGCGATTTTGTCCGTGTGCGGACGATTGACCGCGGCGGCGCCGACGGCGGCGCTCCCTGCGGCGAGCACCACGGCAAGCGCCACGACGAGCATGCGGTCGGAGCGCGCGAGAACGTCACTGGGTTTTTGGCTCATGTTGGCAATCGACTCGTTTCGGATTTCGGTTTGGCTTTTAAGCTTCGTCGTTAATTCCGAATGGTCCCGCCCCTCAGATCGAGGCGCGCTTCTGCCAGCGAAAAACCGAATCGTCAAATAAAAAACACATTAAACGTGACACTGCGTCATTCAGCATAGGAAAATCCAGGGTTTTCCTGTATCGTCCGTACACGGAATTAAAACGAATTAGGAACTTTCCTTAGGCCGCGCAAGGGCCGCCTGTGCCGCCGCGAGTCGTGCGATCGGCACGCGGAATGGTGAACACGAGACATAATCGAGTCCGGTTTCGTGACAGAAACGGATCGAATCCGGATCGCCGCCATGCTCGCCGCAGATGCCGAGCTTGATGTCGGCGCGCGCTTTTCGTCCGCGCTCGACGGCGATGCGCACGAGCTCGCCCACGCCGTCGCGGTCGATGGAGACGAAGGGATCGCGCGCGATCAGCCCCTTGGCGAGATACTCGGTGAGGAACGTTCCGGCATCGTCGCGGCTGACCCCCAGCGTCGTCTGCGTCAGGTCGTTGGTGCCGAAGGAGAAGAATTCCGCCTCCAGCGCGATCTCGCCCGCGCGCAGCGCCGCGCGTGGCAATTCGATCATCGTGCCGATGAGATAGGGCGGCACATTCCCGCGCTCCGCGCGCACGGCTTCGGCGACCGCGGCGATGCGCGCTTTCAGCATCGTGAATTCGCTCGCGAAACCGACCAGCGGGATCATGATCTCGACCGCGCCCGCGGCCTGGCCCGCGTTCAGCGCGGCCTCGAGGATGGCGCGCGCCTGCATCTCGTAGATCTCGGGGTAGGTGACGCCGAGCCTGCAGCCGCGATGGCCGAGCATCGGGTTCGATTCGTGCAGCGCGATCAGCCGCTGACGCAGCTTGGCGGGCGTCGAGCCCGCGGCGCGCGCGACCTCGACGATCTCCTCTTCCTTGTGCGGCAGGAATTCGTGCAGCGGCGGATCGAGCAGGCGGATGGTGACGGGCAGCCCCGCCATCGCCTCGAAGATCTTCTCGAAATCGCCGCGCTGCATGGGAAGCAGCTTGGCGAGCGCCGCGTCGCGCTCCTCCTTAGCGTCGGCCAGGATCATCTGGCGCACGGCCAGGATCCGCCCCGGCTCGAAGAACATGTGCTCGGTGCGGCACAGCCCGATGCCCTCGGCGCCGAAGCGGCGCGCGGCCGCGGCATCGGCCGGCGTGTCGGCGTTGGTGCGAACCTTCAGTGTACGGATGGAATCCGCCCAACCCATCAGGATCGCGAAATCGCCGGTGAGCTCCGGCTGGCGCATCTTCACCCTGCCCTTGAACACCTCGCCCGTCGTGCCGTCGATGGTGATGACCTCGCCGCGCCTGATCGTGACCGGTCCCGCCGTCATCACGCCCGCGGCCGCGTCGATCTTCAGCATCCCCGCGCCCGAGACGCAGGGCCGCCCCATGCCGCGCGCCACCACCGCCGCGTGGCTCGTCATGCCGCCGCGCGCGGTGAGGATGCCGCGCGCCGCATGCATGCCGTGGATGTCCTCCGGGCTCGTCTCGGTGCGCACCAGGATCACGTCGCGACGGTCGGCGGCGAGCTTCTCCGCCTCCTCCGCCGTGAACGCGGCCTCGCCGGTGGCCGCGCCCGGCGACGCGCCGAGGCCCGACGCGATGCGTTCCTTCGGCGCGTCGGGATCGAGCGTGGGATGCAGCAGCTGGTCCAGCGCCATGGGCTCGACGCGCGCGACCGCGTCCTCGCGGCCGATGAGCCCCTCGCCCACCATGTCGACGGCGACCTTCAGCGCCGCTTCCGCGGTGCGCTTGCCGGAGCGCGTCTGCAGCATGAAGAGCTTGCCTTCCTGCACCGTGAACTCGACGTCCTGCATGTCGCGATAGTGCTTCTCCAGCCGCTCGCCGATGCGCTTGAGCTCGGCGAAAGTCTCGGGCATCGCCTCTTCCATCGACGGCTTCTTGCCGCCCTGGCGCTCGCGCACCGCCTTGGAGATCGGCTGCGGCGTGCGGATACCGGCGACCACGTCCTCGCCCTGCGCGTTGATCAGGAACTCGCCGAACAGGATGTGCTCGCCCGTCGCGGGATCGCGCGTGAAGGCGACGCCCGTGGCCGAGGTGGGTCCGCGATTGCCGAACACCATCGCCTGCACGTTCACCGCCGTGCCCCAATCCTGCGCGATGTCGTGCAGGCGGCGATAGGTCTTCGCACGCGCCGATTGCCATGAGCCGAACACCGCGCCGATCGCGCCCCAGAGCTGTTCGTTCACGTCCTCGGGGAACGGCCTGCCCAGCTCCTTGGCGACGCGCGCCTTGAACAGCGCGGCGATGCGCTTGAGATCCTCGGCTTCGAGATCGGTGTCCATCTCGACGCCCTTGGCCTCTTTCTCCTCGTCGAGGATCTCCTCGAACACGGAATGTTCCACGCCGAGCACGACGTTGGAATACATCTGGATGAAGCGGCGATAGGAATCGTAGGCGAAGCGCGCGTCGCCCGCGAGCCGGGCCAGGCCTTCGACGGTTTGCGCGTTCAAGCCCAGATTGAGCACCGTGTCCATCATGCCCGGCATCGAGGCGCGCGCGCCCGAGCGCACCGAGACGAGCAGCGGCCGCGCCGCGTCGCCGAACCTGCCGTCCGCGAGATCGCCGACGCGCTTCAGCGCCAGCGCGACCTCGGCTTCGAGGCCTTGCGGATAGGTGCCGCCCTTCGTCGTGTGATGGGTGCAGACCTCGGTCGTGATCGTGAAGCCGGGCGGCACGGGCAGGCCCAGATTGCTCATCTCGGCCAGGTTCGCGCCCTTGCCGCCGAGGAGGTTCTTCATGGCGGCCTCGCCTTCCGCCTTCCCGTCGCCGAAAGAATAGACCCATTTGGACATGGCGCATTCCTGTTCGCTTGGGAAGCAATCTGTCACGCACGCGCCAAGCCTGCTAGCCTTCAACGCGCGAAACGAGGGGAACGACATGTCGCAGAACGCGATCTTCTGGCCGATGGGGGCGCTCGCGCTCCTGACCTTCATCGTCCTGACGCTGATCCCCTTTCGCCGCGTGGGCGCGGCGCGCGCGGGAGAGGTGCGGGCGGCGGACTTCAAATACGGCGAGTCGGCGAGCGTGCCGGGTTTCGTCTCGCTCGCCAACCGGAACTACATGAATCTCCTGGAGATGCCGGTCCTGTTCTATGTCATCTGCCTGATGGTCTATGTCAGCGCGCGGCTTGACGTGGTGTTCCTGTCGCTGGCCTGGGGCTATGTGGGCTTGCGCACAGTCCACAGCCTGGTGCATGTCAGCTATAACAACGTGATGCACCGGCTGGCGTTTTTCACCTTGAGCAATTTCGTCGTCGTCGCTATGTGGGTGTGGTTCTTCTTCGGGAGGTGAGCATGACAATGCGCAAATTCATCATCGAACGCGATATCCCCGCCGTCGGCTCCTTCGAGCGCGAGCAGCTCAAAGACGCCGCCGCGAAATCGAACGAGGTGCTGGCCAAGCTCGGACCCGACATCCAGTGGCAGGAAAGCTACGTCGCCGCCGACAAGACGTTCTGCGTCTATCTGGCGAAGGACGAGGCCGTCATCAAAAAGCACGCCGAGCTGAGCGGCTTCCCCGCGACCAAGATCACCGAAGTGCGCAAGATGATCGATCCGACGACGGAGAAGGACGGGGCGTAACCCGCACCGCCTGTCATGGCCCGCGACTGCGGGCCACCCAGGTGGCGTCTTCTGCGCGCTCTAAAAAAAAAATCGTCATGGCCCGGCTTGTCCGGGCCACCGACGGACGTTTCTCGGTCTCGCAAGATTGCCGTGGGTCGTCCGGACAAGCCGGACGATGACGGTGTTTGACATTGAAGGATCGTGCAGAACCCACTTGGGTGGCCCGCAGTCGCGGGCCATGACATTTGAGTTTTGGGGTGACTACCCCTCGATCTTCGAAAAATCCGCGACCTGATGCAGCGTCGCGCGCAGGCGCGCCAGCAGCTTGAGCCGGTTCTCGCGCAGCTTCGCGTCCTTGTCGTTGACCGTCACCTTGTCGAAGAACGCATCGACGGGCCCGCGCAGCCGCGCCATCACGCCCATCGCTTCGACGAAGCGCTCGCGCTCCACCTCCGCGCGGATCATCTCCGACGCGGTGGCGAGCTCGACATACAGCGCCTTCTCCTCCGGCGCCGTCAGCGCCTCCGGATCGGGCTCGCCATCGAACGTCGTCTTGTCCTTCTTCTCTTCGGCCTTGAGGATGTTCGCGGCGCGCTTGTAGCCCGCGAGCAGATTGACGCCCTCGTCCGTCTTCAAGAACGACTGCAGCGCCTCGACACGCGCGACTAGACGAACGAGGTCGTCTTCATTGCCGAGCGAGAACACCGCGTCGATCAGATCGTGCCGCGTACCTTTTTCGCGGAGGGCAACCTTTAGACGGTCAAAGATGAATGACAACAACTCAGGAACTACTTGACCATAAAACGGATTGCTGAATTCCTGAATTTGCTCAAAGACAAATTTGCCGCTGGCAGAGGGCCCAAATATCGATCCATGCGAACGGAAAGATTCGCGAATCTCATCAATGAAAACCATGGCTTCGGGATCATGACGGATGTCGAGTTTCGAGACTAACAACTCGAAGCCTGATGCCTCAATGGCATCGAAAAGATGTATTCGGGTCTGGTTTTCCAGAATAATTCTGACGATACCCAACGCCGCCCGGCGAAGAGCGTAGGGGTCGCCCGACCCTGAAGGCTTCTCCCCATTCACAAAAAAGCCCGTTAGCATATCGAGCTTATCTGCGAGAGCGACAGAGATGGTTATTTTGTTTGTTGGAACGGAATCGGTCGGTCCGAGCGGTTTATAGTGATCACGTACAGTGTCTGCGACAACCTGCTCATGACTGAAATGCATGACATAGTAACGTCCCATTACACCCTGTAGCTCAGGAAATTCACCAACAACGCCAGTAGTGAGATCAGCTTTGGCAAGCATCGCAGCACGCGAAGCTATGACAGCATCGACGTTAATTAGTCCAATTTCTTTTGCTATGAATTGCGATAAAGTAGCAACACGCTTTGCCCGTTGATATTGGGTGCCTAACCGCGCGTGGAAGACGATGCCTTTGAGGTCGTCAACGCGGCTCTCCAAGGTGCGCTTGCGGTCCTGGTCCCAGAAGAACTTCGCATCCGACAAACGCGCGCGCAGGACGCGTTCGTTGCCGGCGACGATCTCCTTGCCCGCGTCGCTCGCAACCGTCGCGGCGACGAGGGCGAAGCGGTTGGCCATCTTTCCGGTCTTCGGATCGCGCAGGGAGAAATATTTCTGATGCGTGCGCATCGAGGTCTGGAGGATCTCGGGCGGCACGTCCATGAACTGGTCCTCGATGGCGCCGATGAGCACCTGCGGATATTCCGCGAGGCCCGCGACCTCGTCGAGCAGGGCCTCGTCGGGGATCATCTCCAAGCCGTGCACGAACGCGGCCTGCTTGACGCCCTCGAAGATGATCGCCTTGCGCTCCTCGGCGTCGAGGACGACATGCGCCTTGCGCAGCGCGTCCACGTAATCGTCGAAGCGGCGCACCGTGATGGGGCCGCTCGACAGGAAGCGGTGGCCATGGGTGACGTTGCCGCTGGTCACGCCCGCGAATTCGAACGGCACGACCTCGCCGTCGAACGTCGCGACGATCGCATGCAGCGGTCGCACCCAGCGCACCGCGCTCCCCGGGAAGCGCATCGATTTCGGCCACGGGAGCTTGGCGAACGCTTCCGGCAGGATCTCGGCCAGCACCTGCGCCGTGTCGCGGCCCTTGCGCGCGATCACGGCGAGATAGACGTCGCCCTTCGGCGTCTTTTCGATCTTGAGCTGCTCTTTCGTCAGCCCCGTCTTGCGCAGGAAGCCGTCGAGGGCCGCCTGCGGCGCGTCGACTTTCGGGCCCTTGAGCTCTTCGCTCACGTCGGGCTGCTTCGCGGGAAGCCCCGCGATGGCGAGAGTCAAGCGCCGCGGGCCGAAGAACGCCTTGGCGCCTTCGAACAGCAGCCCGCGGTCTGACAGCGCGCCGACGACGAGGCGCTCCAAATCCTTCGCCGCCTGCGCCTGCATGCGCGCGGGGATTTCCTCGCTGAACAGCTCGAGAAGCAGATCGGCCATCACCCGAACCTCGGCGTGTAGGCGCCCATGGGCGTCTCGAGCCAGGCCTCGCAGCAGGCTTTCGCCAGCGCGCGGACGCGGCCGATATAGGCGGCGCGCTCGGTCGTGCTGATCACGCCGCGCGCGTCGAGCAGGTTGAAGGCATGGCTCGCCTTGATGCACTGGTCATAGGCGGGCAGCGCCATTTTGCGGTTGGGCTCCAGCAGCTCGCGGCACTGCTTCTCGGCGTCCTTGAAGTGCTGGAACAGGATATCGGTGTCGGCGAGCTCGAAATTGAACGTCGACTGCTCGATCTCGTTCTGGTGAAAGACCTCGCCGTAGCGGAAGTTCTCGTTATAGGCGAGGTCATAGACGAACTCGACGTTCTGCACATACATCGCCAGACGCTCGAGGCCGTAGGTGATCTCCGCCGACACCGGATCGCAATCGATGCCGCCGACCTGCTGGAAGTAGGTGAACTGGGTGATCTCCATCCCGTCGCACCACACTTCCCACCCCAAACCCCAGGCGCCCAGCGTCGGGCTCTCCCAATCGTCCTCGACGAAGCGGATGTCGTGCAGGTCGGGATCGAGCCCGATGGCGCGCACGCTGCCGAGATAGAGGTCGAGCACGTCCTTGGGCGCCGGCTTCAGCACGACCTGGAATTGATAATAATGCTGCAGCCGGTTCGGGTTCTCGCCGTAACGCCCGTCCTTCGGACGCCGCGAGGGCTGCACATAGGCTGCGCGCCACGGCCGCGGTCCCAGCGCGCGCAAGGTCGTCGCGGGATGGAACGTGCCCGCCCCCATCTCCAGATCGTAAGGCTGAAGGATGAGGCAGCCCTGCCCCGCCCAGTAGTTCTGGAGGGTGAGGATCAGGTCCTGAAATGTCTTCGCCTTGGCCACGTCTTTCGCCTGCCGGATGCGGGGCGAACCTATAGACGGCTATCGAATTCGACAAGAAGCCGCCTATAGTCCGGCCCGCGCGATGGAGGCTCTCATGAAACGGTATGCCGGTTTGGCGATTTCGACGGTTGCGTTGGCAGCGGCATGGACCGCGCAGGCGGGGCCGTCCGGCATCCACCTGCTGAAATCGGTCACGCTCGGAGGCGATACGTTCTGGGACTATGTCGCGGTGGATGCGGACCATCACCGCGTCTTCATCGCGCATGGAACCCACTACGTGGTCGTCGACAGCCGCAGCGGCGAGACGGTCGGCGACATCGCGGACATCAAGGGCGCCCACGGCGTCGCGGTCGCGGACCGGCTGGGGAAGGGCTTTGCGACCTCGGGCAACACCAACAGCGTCGTCGTGTTCGACGCGCAGACGCTGAAGACGACGGGCACGATCGCCGTGGGCACGCATCCCGACAGCATCGTCTTCGATCCCGTCTCGCGCCGGGTCTTCGTCTTCGACGGCGGAGCCAAGGACGCGACCGTCATCGACGTCGCCTCCGGCACGGTGGACGGCACGGTCCCGCTCGGCGGCAAGCCGGAAGCGGCGGTCGCGGACGGCAAGGGCCACATCTTCGACAACATCGAGGACACCTCCGAGATCGTCGAGATCGACACCAAGACGATGACGGTGACGAAGCGCTGGCCGCTCGCGCCCTGCACCGAGCCCTCCGGGCTGGCGATCGACGCCAAGCACGGCCGACTGTTTGCCGCTTGCGACAACGAGATGATGGCGGCGGTCGACACCGCGACCGGCAAGGTCGTCGCGACCGTGCCGACGGGCAAAGGCGCCGACGGCGCCGGGTTCGATCCGAAATCGGGTGACGTCATCATTCCGCAAGGCGGCGACGCGCGGCTGTCCGTCATCCACGAGGTGACGCCCAATTCCTACAAGCTCGTCGAGAATGTCGCGACCGAGCGCGGCGCGCGCACGATGGATATCGATCCCGCGACGGGACGCATCTACACCGTCACCGCGGACCTGACGCCCGACCCCGGCAAGCACCCGCCCTACAAGATGACGCCGGGCAGCTTCAGGGTGCTGATCTACGGACGTTAGGTCTGCGCCGCGCCGGGATGCTCGCCCGCCTTTTGCGGCAGGATGAGGATGAGCGCGAGGATGACCGCGGCCAGCACCGCCGAGGCGATCGGGCGGCTGAGCGCGAGGCCGCCGTGATCGTGCGGCTTGTCGAGGAAGTCGCCCACCGTCGCGCCCAGCGGCCTGGTCAAGATGAACGCGGCCCAGAACAGCAGCACGCGCGAGATGTTTGTCGAGAAATAGAGCACGGCGATGACCGCGAGCGCGGCACCGAAGACCAGCGCGCCGCCCAGGAAACCCACGCCCGCGTCGTCCGCCATCCAGTCGCCGAGCGCGGTGCCCAGCGTCTGCGAGAAGGTGATCGTCGCCCAATAGAACATCTCGACCCGGGGCGTGCTCACCGTGTCGACGGACACCGTGCCCTCGGACCAGTACCAGGCCGCGAGCACGGCGAGCACGCAGATAAGCAGGACAGAGGATCCACCCGCATAGCCGATGCCGAGCGAGCGATCGGCGAAATCGGCCATCGTGGTGCCGGCGGTGGTCGAGGAGATGATCGTCGCCCAATAGAGCAAGGGATGGAACTTGCGCGCGGCGATCTGCAGCACGACGAGGACGACGAGCAGCGTGAGGAAGATCGCGGTTCCCACGAGATAGCCGAGGTCCCACGTCATCGTGACCGTGTCGCCGCCGGTCTCGCCCAAGGTCGTCGCCAGGATCTTGATGATCCAGAAGCCGAGCGTGACGGCGGGGACTTTGCTCAGGATCGCTTTGTCGTTCACGAGAACCTCAAAAAGTGAAAAGCATCGCGGTGTACCACGAGTACCGGTCCGTTTGCGCCGCGTTTTCGATGCCGGGACCGATGGACGCCATCAGATGATAGTGATCGGAGAGATCGTAGACCGCGCCCGCGCCGAGACCCGTGGTCGCGCGGCCGCCGCGCGTGTCCGCGGTCTGATGATAGATCTCGGCGCCCAGATGCAGCTTTGGGCTAACCTCGCGCGTCACGGCCCAGCCGATCTGGCAATAGTCCTCGCCGCCATCGCCATTGTTCAGCGCGCAGCCGCCGCCGCCGAAGGTCGACCATGGGCCGAAATCCTTCCCCACCCACACGGGAAGCAGGAACGCGGCATGCCTGTCGCCGACATTGCCCGACGCGCTCGGCAGGAAAACGCGCGGGAACACCGCTATGTCCCAGCCGAAATCGTCCTGATGCAGGAAGCGATATTTCGCCGCGAGCTCGATATTGCCGATGCCGGTATCGCCCGTGCTCTCATATTCCAGCGGCACGACGGCGGTGAGCTGCAGATCCGGCGCCCCGCCATAGTTGAAATCGATGCCGCCCGCGCCGCTCGTCCCGTCGCGCGTCGCCGTCCCACTCGCGAAGGCATAGATCTCGAAATGGCCGAGATCCGTCGGCTCGGGGTCGTCGGTCACATAAGGCGGCCCGGCCATCGCCGCGCCGGACGCGAGCAGCGCAACCGCGAGCGCGGCATACCTCATGCGCGCCTCGCAAGCGGCAGCGCCGCGCCGTCGCGCAGAACGGCATCGGCTTCGCGCGTGTAGCGTCCATCCTCCTCGTGCAGCACCAAACCGCCAAGCAGCGCCAGCGGCGCGCGCGCGCCTTTCACGACCTGCACGATCACGCGCTTGGCTGGCTCGCCCGCGCGGGGCCAGAGCGGGAAGACCGCGATGCCCGCCGCGGGGAGCACGGTGAGCGCCTCGCCCAGCCGGTCGGCTCGGATGACCGTCGTGAACGTGCCGCCGCTGACAGTGCGCTTCAGGCCAAGGTCCATCCAATCGGCGAAGCGGCCGGTGTCGCGCAGCGCCCGGTCGCGTGCCGCATCGGGCGAGGCCTCGCCCTCGTGGAATGGCGGGTTGCAGAAGACGTGTTCGAACTCACGTTTCAGCTCCGGCGGCAGATCGAAGATATCCGCGCAGACCGTTTCGACCGCGGCGCGATTCGTCTGCGCGTTCCGGCGGATGAGGGCGGCAAGCTCCGTGTCGATCTCCACCGCCGTCACGCGGCAATCGGCGACGCGCGCGGCGAGGCACAGGCTCGCGGCCCCTGCCCCGGCACCCAGCTCCAACACATGATCGCCCGCGCGCCCCGGCACCGCCGCCGCCAGCATCACCGCGTCCAGGCCGGAGCGGAAACCGTGCCTGCGCTGACGGACGAGTACGCGCCCGCCTAGGAACCGGTCGTCCACGGCGCCTCGCTCGCGAACCCCTCCTTGAGCAGCGTTTCGGCGCGCGCGAAATCCTCGTCCGCGACCATTAGCCTGCGCGGCAAAATGCCTAGGGAGCCGTCGGTCACGCTCATCTGCTCGTCTAAACGGTAGCTCGCGATTCCGGCATCCTTTAGAAGGACTTCCGCGAAATCGAGCTGCACCGGATTGTTCGTTCGAAGGACGAGTTTCATGGGAGTGTCCTGCTTGACCGGTCGGGGCGGACGCTTAATGTCGCAGGGCCGGGCATCTCCGGCAAGGGACGCCGATGCTCAAGGAAGAAATCCGTCACGGGACAGCCGACATCTCTCCGGTCGAGCGGCTGCACGCCCTCGTGGCCGGCGACATGACGGCGACCGACAGGCTGATCCATGAGCGCATGGGCAGCGGCGTGGTCCTGATCCCCGACCTCGCGCGCCACCTGATCGATTCCGGCGGTAAACGGCTTCGGCCGCTGCTCACGCTCGCCTCCGCCAAGCTCGGCGGCTATGTGGGCGCGGGTCACATCAAGCTCGCCGCCGCGGTCGAGTTCATCCATACCGCGACGCTCCTGCACGACGACGTTGTGGACGAGAGCTCGCTCCGCCGCGGCAAGGTGTCGGCCAATATCGTCTGGGGCAACAAGCCCAGCGTGCTGGTCGGCGACTTCCTGTTCAGCCGCGCCTTCCAGCTCATGGTCGAGACCGGGAGCCTGCGCGTGCTCGACATCCTGTCCGGCGCCGCCGCCATCATCGCCGAGGGCGAGGTGCTGCAGCTCAAATCGGCGAACAACCTGGGCGTCACCGAAGAGGACTACCTGCGCGTCGTCAGCGCCAAGACCGCGGCGCTGTTCGCGGCCGCCGCCGAATCCGGCGCGGTCGTGGCCGCCCAGTCGCAGGCGCAGATCGCGGCGATGCGCGACTACGGCCAGAACCTCGGCATCGCGTTCCAGCTCGTCGACGACGCGCTCGACTATTCGGGGCGCCAGGCGCTGATGGGAAAATCCGTCGGCGACGATTTCCGCGAAGCCAAAGTGACGCTGCCGGTGATCCTGGCCTATGCGCGCGCGACCTCGGCGGCAGCCAAGTTCTGGAAGCGCGCCATCGAGACCGGTCCGCAGGGCGAAAGCGATCTCGACCGCGCCATCACGCTGGTCGAGGAGACCGGCGCGATCAGCGAGACCATGGCGCGGGCGCGCCGCTATGCCGACCTCGCGCGCGAAGCGCTGTCGCCCCTGCCCGCGGGCGAGATCCGCTCCGCGCTGGCCGACATCGCGGATTTCTGCGTCGAGCGGGCGTACTAACCACCATCACCATGGCCGGGCTTGACCCGGCCACCCAGCGCGCCCGCATTTGCGGGCGCAAGAGGACTCACGCGGAGTCGCGGAGGACGCGGAGAAGAAAAAGAACTCCGCGTCTCCGCGTGAGATATCCCTACTTCTCTTCGCTCGGGATGGCCGGGCTTGACCCGGCCATGGACGCTCGCTGGCTGGGTGGCCGCCTCAAGAGTGGCCATGGTGAGAGGTCTAAACAATCCTCGTCGCACACACCCACCAGTTGGGATGGGCGAGCGCGATCTTGGCAGCAGCCGCGTTCATCCGCTCGGCCTTGTCGAACAACCCGAAACACGTCGCCCCGCTTCCCGACATGCGCGCAAGAAGCGAACCCGGTTGCGCGTCGAGCTCGCCGAGCACGTCGGCGATCACGGGCTGGATCGCGAGCGCAGGCGCCTCCAGATCGTTTCCCGCCGCGCGCAGGAAAGCGAGGTCGATGGTCTTGGGGATCGCCATCGCCGTGCCGCGCCGCGACGTCAGCGCGCGGAACACGGCCGCGGTCGGCACCGCGACGCCGGGATTGACCAGCAGCATCGGCAGGCGCGGCACCTGGGCGATGGGGGTTAGGATCTCGCCGCGGCCCTCCATCCAGGCGGACCTGCTCAGCAGGCACACGGGCACGTCGGAGCCGAGCGAGGCGGCGATCTCCAGCAGACGGCCGTCGCCGCCTTTACCCAGCGCACGCAACGTCGCGGCCGCATCCGCCGAGCCGCCGCCGATGCCGGACGCCACGGGCAGGTTCTTGGTGAGCACGATCCGCGCCACGGCGTTCACGGCGCGCGCGGCTTTGAGAACCAGGTTGTCGCCCTCGTCCGAGAGGCCTTCGGCGAACCGCCCCCGCACCGACAGCGACAGTTCCTCCGCCGGATGGAACTCCAGCATGTCGCCCACATCCGCGAACACGGCGAGGCTCTGCAAAGGATGAAAGCCGTCGTCGCGCCGTTCGCCGGCGTGCAGGAAGAGATTGATCTTCGCCGCGGCCTTCGCCGTGATCACTGCGGGTCCGCTTGCAGCTTCTTCTCGATCGCCGATTTCTCGTCGGCTTCGGGCCCGAAGGTGAGCGCGTGGTCCCATTGGAAATGCGCGTCGAGCTTGCGGCCGACCTTGAACAGCGCGTCGCCGTAATGGTCGTTGATCGTGGGATCGCCGGGGACGAGCAGCACCGCGTCCTCGAGCGTCTTGGCGGCCTCGCCGTAGCGGCCGAGCTTGTAGTAAGCCCAGCCAACGCTGTCGATGATGTAGCCGTCATACGGCTTCAGGGCACGCGCGCGCTCCAGCATCTTCAGCGCCTCGGGGATGTTGCGGCCCTGGTCGACCCAGCTGTAGCCCAGATAATTCAGGATCTGCGGCTCGTCCGGCGCCAGCTCGCGCGCCTGCTCCAGATCGGCCTCGGCGGCCTTCCAGTCGTGCGAGCGGTCACGCGCCGCGGCGCGCGAGAAATACAGGATCCAGTCCTTCTTCTGCGGCGGTCCGACGAGCGCGATCGCCTTGTCGTAAGCGCCGGCGGCCTCGGGGAACTTGTTCGCGGCGCGATAGGCGTCGCCCAGCGCCGACCAGAGTTGGAGGTCGTTCGGATCGGACTCCGCGAGCGCCTTGAGGTCGCGGATCGCGTCGTCGTTCTTCTCCAGCCGCGCCTCGTCGGTGGCGATCTGGATCTGCGCGAGGCGGTGATAGGGCGAATCCTCGCCGACCTTGCGATAGACCTCGATCGCGTCGGCGACCTTCTCCAACGTCTCGAGCCGGTCGCCGAGCAGGATGTTGGCGAGGTCGAAATCGGGCTTCAGGTAGAGCGCGAGCCTCAGATACAGCACCGACACGTCGGCGCTGCTCTCGTCGGTCAGCGAGGCGGCGATGCCGAACAGCGCCTCGGCCACGCCGTCCTGCGGCTTGCGGATCAGCGCGTCCGGCTTTTGACCTTTGGCGATGCGCGCCTTGGCGGCGTCGGAGATGGGCGTCAGCGCCGCGTTGGCGGCGAGACCGTTGTAGAACGCGAGCGCTTCGCCCGGCTTGCCGTTGCGCTCCAGGAAGCGGCCATAGGCGTTGAGCAGGCGCGGCTGCGCCCCATCGGCCTTCACGGCGTCGCCATAGACCTGCTGCGCCTGCGCGTTGCGGCCGAGATATTCCAGGATCAGGCCGCGATGGAACGCGGTGACCGATTCGGCGCCCGCAAGCGTGCGCATCGCGTCGATGTCGGTCTGCACGGCCTTCTCGTCGTGCTGGCCGGCGGCGGCCCAGGCGTCGACGAGGGAGACGGTCAGCGTGACGGTGTCCGCCTTCCCCGACTTGCCGATCTCATCGCGCGCCGCGGCGTAGTCGCCGCGCCTCAAGGCCGCGACCGCGAGCACCAGCCGCGAGGCGCGGTCGTCCGGCGTCACCGCGACGAGGCGCTTGGCGAGATCAGTCGCACTGTCCACTTCGCCCGCCGAGGTCTCGTAGAAGAAGGAGAGCGCGAGCAGCGAGGGATCGGTGGGATCGCGGTCCAGGCTCTCGCGATAGAACTTCGCCGCGTTTGCCGCGTCGTGCTCGTCGGCGGCGACGCGCGCCGAGAGATAGGCGCCGTAGCTGAGCGCGTCGGCCTCTTCGCGCGCGAAGGCCGGGACGATGGCGCTGCCCAGGAGCAGCGCGGAAGCGAGGGCGATCGATCCGTAACGCAAAGCAGACACTCCTTACATGTTCGAGTAATTCGGCCCCCCGCCGCCCTCGGGCGTGACCCAGGTGATGTTCTGTTCCGGGTCCTTTATATCGCAAGTCTTGCAGTGGACACAGTTCTGCGCGTTGATCTGGAAACGCGGTCCCGCGGCATCCTGAACCACCTCATAGACGCCGGCGGGGCAATAACGCTGCGCCGGCTCGGCATATTCCGGCAGGTTTACCTTGATCGGGATGGACGGATCCTTAAGCACCAGATGGACCGGCTGGTCCTCTTCGTGGTTGGTGCTGGACAGGAACACCGAGGAAAGCTTGTCGAAGCTCAAGACGCCATCGGGCTTCGGGTAGGCGATCGGCTTGCAGTCTGACGCATGTTTAAGGGTCGCGTAATCCGGCTTGCCGTGATGCAGCGTGCCGAAGACGGTGAAGCCCAGCTGATTGGCCCACATGTCGATCGCGCCCAGCGGGATGCCCAGCACCGTCCCGAATCTGGACCACAGCGGCTTCACGTTGCGCACGCGCTTGAGGTCTTTATAGACGTGGCTCTCGCGATAGGCGTCCTCATAGCTCGCGAGCTCGTCGTTCGCGCGGCCTTCGCCGAGCGCCGCGAAAGCGGCCTCGGCGGCGAGCATGCCGGTCTTCATCGCGTTGTGGCTGCCCTTGATGCGCGGCAGGTTGACGAAGCCCGCGCTACAACCGATCAGCGCGCCACCGGGGAAGGTCAGCTTCGGCACCGACTGGAACCCGCCCTCGGTGATCGCGCGCGCGCCATAGCCGATGCGCTTGGCGCCCTTGAGCATGTCTGCGATCAGCGGATGATGCTTGACGCGCTGGAACTCGTCGAAGGGCGACGTGTACGGGTTCCAATAGTTCAGGTGGACGACGAAGCCGATGGAGCAGAACCGTTCCCCCCAATGATACATGAAGAGGCCGCCGCCGGTGCGGTTGTCGAGCGGCCAGCCCATCGTGTGCACCACCAGGCCCTTGCGATGCTGCTCGGGCGAAAGCTCCCAGAGCTCCTTGAGGCCGATGCCGAATTTCTGTGGGTCGCGGCCCTCATGCAGGCCGAACTTCGCGCCGAGCCGCTTTGAGAGCGAGCCGCGCGCGCCTTCCGCGAACAGCGTGTACTTGCCGAGCAGGTTCATGCCGGGCGTGTAGGAATCCTTGTGATGCCCGTCGCGCGCCACGCCCAGATCGCCGGTGACGACGCCCCTCACCTCGCCCTTCTCGCCATAGACGATGTCGGCGGCGGGGAAGCCCGGATAGATCTCGACACCCAGCGCCTCGGCCTGCGTCGCCAGCCAGCGGCAGAGGTTGCCCAGGCTCACGATGTAATTGCCGTGATTGCTCATCAGCGGCGGCATCGCGAAATTGGGAAGCCGCACCGCGCCCGCGGGACCCAGGAAATAGAACTTGTCGGCGGTGACCGGCGTGTCGACCGGCGCGCCTTTCTCCTTCCAGTCGGGGATCAGCTCGTTGAGCGCGATGGGATCGATGACCGCGCCGGAGAGGATATGGGCGCCGATCTCCGAGCCCTTCTCCAGCACGCAGACGCTGACCTCGCGCCCGCTCTGCGCGGCAAGCTGCTTGAGCCGGATGGCGGCAGCCAGCCCCGCCGGCCCGCCGCCCACGACCACGACGTCATATTCCATGCTCTCGCGTTCGGCCGGTTCGGACATGACAATCCCGTAAAATTCCGCTTCCCGCATGGTTTATGGGGCCGGGGATTTGCCCGATGCAATCCCCCTTGCCCCCGGCTAATGTGCACGGATGCAGGATAGTCTCAGCGCGCTCGCCTGGCTGGTCGAGGCCGGAGCCGACGAAGCCATCGGCGAGGTGGCGGTGGACCGGTTCGCGGCGAAAGCCAACCCTCCCCTTGAGGGAGGGTCGAAATCTGCGCAGCAGATTTCGGGGAGGGGTCCGGCGCCTCGACCGATCCCCACCCTCCCTCAAGGGGAGGGTGGGGATCCCATTGGAGATGCTCTCGCGCTCGCGAGAGCAGCCACCAATCTCGCCGAGTTGAAAGCCGCGCTCGAACGCTTTGACGGTTGCGCGCTCAAGAAAAGCGCCACCAACACCGTCTTCGCGGACGGCAATCCGCAAAGCCGCGTCCTCTTCATCGGCGAGGCGCCGGGGCGCGACGAGGACCGGCAGGGGCTGCCCTTCGTCGGCCGCGCCGGCAAGCTGCTGGACAAGATGCTCGCCGCGATCGGGCTGGACCGGACGTCCGCCTACATCACCAACGTGCTCAACTGGCGCCCGCCGGACAACCGCGAGCCCTCGCCGGAGGAAGCGGCGATGGCGCTGCCGTTCCTGCGCCGCCACATCGAGCTGGTCGACCCGCTGGTGATGATCCTGCTCGGCGGCACATCGGTGCGCCACGTGATGGGGCGCAGCGACGGAATCATGAAGACGCGCGGGCGCTGGCAGGACTATAACGTAGGCGGCCGCATGGTGCCGGTGATGCCGACATTGCATCCGGCCTATCTTCTGCGCCAGCCTGCGCATAAGAAGCTCGCCTGGCGCGATTTGCAGGCGGTGGAGCAGAAGATCGCAGCCGCCCGCGCCGGGAAACCCTAGGATTTCTTTCATGAGCTTGAGACGGATATTCGCCGCCTTGTTCCTCGCGTCCGGCTTCGCAGGCAGCGCGATCGCGCAGCAGCCGGTGCAGCCGCCCGTGCAGGCGATGTCGTCGGCCGATGCCGAACGCTATCGCGAGATCTTCGCCGACGAGCGCGCCGGCCGCTTCGACAAGGCGCAGGCGCGGTTCGCGGAGCTTTCCGACACCTCGCTGAAAGGCTATGTGCTGGCGGAGCATCTCCTCTCGCCGCACAGCAAGAAGGCGCCGGTGAGCGAGCTCGTCTCCTGGCTCGACACCTACCGCGAGCTTCCCGTCGCCGAGCGCATCTATCGCCTCGCGGTCAAGCGCTCGACCAAAAAGGTCAAGCGCAAGCACCACAAGACGATCCTGATGGCGGTGGTGACCAACATCCCGGCGCCCGCGGGGCTCCCGCGCCTGCGCGGCGGCGGCTATGAGGAGCCGAGCATCCCCGATCCGCCGATCTCTTCAGCCCAGGCGCGCGCGGCGTCCGAACAGATGACGGTCTATATCAAGGCCGACAATCCCGACGCGGCGATGGCCGTGCTGCAGGCGCTGATCGATAGCGGCGAGGTGCCCGCTTACGACATCGCGCGCCTGTCGCAGCGCATGGCGCAGTCCTATTTCACCGAAGGCATGGACGACAGGGCGCTCGACCTCGCCACGCGTGCGGCGGACGCGCCGGGCGGACGGGCGGCGGCGCCGCTGCTCGACTGGAACGCGGGGCTCGCCGCGTTCCGGCTGGGAAAATACGACGAAGCCGCCAAGCATTTCGAGATCCTGGCGCAGGTGGGCTCGGTGCAGAACGGCGTGCGCGCGGGTGCTGCGTTCTGGGCGGCGCGCTCGCATACGCGCGCGGGCGACCCCTCGCGCGTCGTCACGCTGCTCGCGGCCGCGGCGCGCGAGAAGCCGACTTTCTATGGTCTCATCGCCGAGCAGGTGCTGGGGCTGGACGCGCAGGCGGGCTTCACCGATCCGGTGCTGGATGCGGCGAGCCTCGAGCGGCTGATGCAGGTCGCGCCCGCGCACCGCGCCGCGGCGCTCTATCAGGTGGGCGAGCACGCCTATGTCGAGCGCGAGATGGAGCGCGCCTTCGGCGAGATCGATCCCAAGCTCGATCCCGCCTTCGCGGCCCTTGCGCGCCGCGTCGACGCGCCGAGCCTGGAGCTGCGCTCGAGCGAGACGGCCGCCTCGCGCGGCATCGTGCTCACAGGCCTTTTCCCCGTGCCGCAATACGAGCCCGACGGCGGCTATACCATCGACCCCTCGCTCGTGCTCGCGATCACGCGCGCCGAGAGCCGCTTCCATCCCGAAGCCGTCTCCGGCGCGGGCGCGCGCGGGCTGATGCAGGTGGAGCCGTACACCGCCGATCACATGGCGGGCGCGGGCGCGTCGGCGCATCTCACCAACCCCACCTACAACATGGCGATCGGCCAGCGCCTCGTCGCCAAGCTCCTCGACATGTACAATGGCAACCTCGTCGAGCTTTGCGCCGCCTACAATATCGGCGCGCTCAAGGTGTCCAACTGGATGGCGGTGCGCGAGGGCAAGGGCGACGACGCGCTGCTCTTCATCGAGAGCATGCACGCGCAGGAGACGCGCCTCTACGTGAAGCGCGTCCTGACTTATCATTGGATGTACCGGCGCAGGCTCGGCCTCGACCAGATCACGCTCGGCGAGGCCGCCGCGGGCGACTGGCCGATCTATCGCCCGCCGCATCAATCCGCGCCCCCGCCTCCGCCGGTCACGCCCAGCGACGAGGATGAGGACGGCGATGCCCCCACCACATCGGATTGACGAAGCGAAGACGTTCGTCCCCGTCCGCATCGCGGTGATGACGGTATCGGACACGCGCGACGCCTCCGACGACGAGTCCGGCGACACGCTCGCCAAGCGCATCGCCGATGCGGGCCACGTCCTTGCCGCGCGCACGCTGCTCAAGGACGACCAGGCCGCGATCGCAGCCCAGCTTCGCGCCTGGATCGCCGATCCGGGCATCGACGTCGTGATCTCGACCGGCGGCACGGGGCTGACCGGCCGCGACGTGACGGTCGAGGCGTTCAGATCCGTCTTCGAAAAGGAGATCGACGGCTTCTCGGTGATCTTCCACCAGATCTCCTACGAGAAGATCGGCACCTCGACTTTGCAGTCGCGCGCCTGCGCAGGGACAGCCGGCGGCACCTATCTCTTCGCCCTGCCCGGCTCGCCGGGTGCCGTGAAGGACGGCTGGGACGGCATCCTCAAATGGCAGCTCGACATCCGCCACCGCCCCTGCAACTTCGTCGAGATCATGCCGCGGCTGACGGAGAAGTGACGGCGCGGAAGCGCTGATATCAACCCAATTTCCGCGAATAGCTCTGTCGTCCACGCAAGGCGCCGCTTATACTGCGCAGGTTGGACCACGGAGCTTCACATGACCGTCTCTCTCGTCGTCGGCACGCCGAAGGGTGCCGCAATCCTCAAGAGCAAGGACCGCTCCAGCTGGAGCGAGGAGTTCGTCCTGCGCGGCTGGCCGGTGACGGCGAGCGTGCGCGACGAGCAAGGGCGCGTCTATGTCGCGGTGAACAGTCCGAACTACGGCGTCGCGATCTTCGCGAGCGACGATCTGGAGAAATGGGAGCAGCTGCCCGCGGCGCCGCGCTATCGGCCTGAGGACCGCGGCAATCCGGAACATCACCGCATCGTCTCGCAGATGGATTTCGGCGGCGTGCTGAAAGGCGGCGGACGCTTCGTCGACCAGATCTGGACGCTGCACGCGGCCCACGGCGCGCTGTTCGCGGGCGTCTCGGAAGCTGGCCTCTTCGTCAGCCGCGACCGGGGCCGGAGCTGGCAGCCGATCGACGGCTTCAACGAGCACCCCACGCGCGACTCGTGGGTGCCGGGTTTCGGCGGTCTCGGCGCGCATACGATCCTGACCGACGCGAAGAACCCGGATCGCATGTGGGTCGGCGTCTCGGCGGCAGGCTTCTTCCGCACCGACGACGGCGGCAGGACCTGGGCGCCCAAGAACCAGGGCGTCAACGCCGACACCGGCCAATGCGTGCACAGCGTGACGCACGATCCGGCCAACGCTCAGGTCCTCTTCCGCCAGGAACATCGCGGCGTGCATCGCAGCGACGACGGCGGCGACACCTGGACGGTGATCGAGGACGGCCTTCCCGTCGGCGAGCTGTCCGACGGCCATCGCTGCTCCTTCGGATTCTCCTCGGCGATGGACCGGCGCACGGGCAACGTCTTCGTCGTGCCGCTCGAAGGCGACAATTTCCGCTTCCCCCGCGACGGGCAGCTCGCGGTCTATCGAAGCGGTGACGGCCGCCGCTGGGAGGCGAAGACCACGGGCCTGCCCGCGAAATGCTTCACCGCGGTGCTGCGCGGCGCGATGGCGGCGGACCAGCTCGATCCCGGCGGCGTCTATTTCGGCACCGCGTCGGGCGCGGTGTTCGCCAGCAGCGATTGCGGCGACAGCTGGCGCGAGATCGCGTCCAGCCTGCCGCGCATCACCAGCGTCGCGGCATACCCCTCGTGAGCGTGCGCGTGCGGCTGCCGCCGGTGCTGCGCACAGCGATGGGCGGGCGGGGAGAGGTCGCGGGCGACGGCGCCACGATCGGCGAGGTGCTTGAAGCGCTGGCGCGCGAGCATCCCGGCCTCGGCCTGCACCTGTTCGACGAATCCGGCGAGCCGCGCCGCAACATCGTCTGCCTGCATCGCGGCGCGCTCGTCCGCGCACGCGAATTCGCCGCCCATGCCGTCGCGCCGGACGACGAGCTCGTCATGACCAACGCGCTGGCGGGCGGATAGTTCGCCGCTCTCACCCTTCGACAAGCTCGGGGTGAGGACTGCGCCCTAGAGAACCCTCCGCCGAGGGTGTATGCAAAGCGCATGTATGTGGGTTCCGCGAAAGTCATATTCGGGCTGGCCGCCGTCGCGGTGCCGGTCGCCGTCTTCGTGTTCGCCGCGATCGCGATGGTCGCGACAAGCTGGCGCGCTTGGTTCGGGCTCCAGAAGAAGGAAGAACCGCCGCCGAAGGCGGCCGCCAAGCCGCTATCCGCCAGACCGCTGCCCAGCAAACACTCACCGCCTCCGCCACGGCGACGGCGGCGCAGAAAATAACCTACTGCACCAGCGTCGCTTCGGTGGCGCTTGCGATCTGCTCGCGCGTCGTGCCCGGCGCGAGCTCGACGAGCTTGAGGCCGCCGGGCACGACGTCGAACATCGCGAGGTTGGTGATCACCCGCTGCACGCATCTGACGCCGGTGAGCGGCAGCGTGCATCTCTTCAGCAGCTTGGACTTTCCCGCCTTGTCGGTGTGGTCCATCACCACGACGCAGCGCTTGACGCCGGCGACGAGATCCATCGCGCCGCCCATGCCCTTGACGAGCTTTCCCGGCACCATCCAGTTCGCGAGGTCGCCTTCCTCCGACACTTCCATCGCGCCCAGGATCGACAGGTCGATATGCCCGCCGCGGATCATCGCGAAGCTATCGGCGGAGGAGAAGTAGGACGTGCGCGGCAGCGCGGTGACGGTCTGCTTGCCGGCATTGATGAGATCGGGATCGACCTCGTTCTCCATCGGGAACGGCCCCATGCCGAGCATGCCGTTCTCCGACTGCAGCGTCACGTCCATCCCGTCGGGGATGTAATTGGCGACGAGCGTGGGAATACCGATGCCGAGATTGACATAGAACCCATCGCGCAACTCCCGCGCCGCCACCCTCGCCATATCATCGCGCGTCCAGGGCATTGCTAAATCCTACATATGCGGTCTTGACGAACTAATTGCAGCTGCTTCTTTGCCGCGCATATCGGCCCCCAACGCGGTTTGCGCCTCGATCTCACCGCTGTCAAAGCGATCCATTGCCGAGTCAAACCGTATATTAGCAGCGGAAAATGTCCATCGCGCGTGAACCACATGAAACTGCGCGCCGTAGGCATTCTGACTCAAACTCGTATACTGTTTAGAAGGCTTTCCAAATTTTGCAGTAAGCTGGGCCAGCACGGTATCTTGCACATCAACTCCGGGAGTCAAAATCATAATATCTTGAATTTTTCTGTCGAATAACCAGACACTAATCTGACCTCCAGACAGAATATCAGGCGCATGGCCGATGACGTAGTGGATCTCCATCCACTGTCCTCCGAAGTCTCGCCCTGGCAGCGTAAACGATGGCATGACACAATCTGACGTGTTGCGCATCTCGTCATAGACTTCCATATCGCCCAATTTGTTTGTTACGCAGGACGGCATAGCGAGCGCTCCATCCAGCGCGATCCCGTATAATGAAACGCCCTCGGCTTGTGCCCCTTGCGTAAACAGGATCGCCACGCTCAATAGTAACAATATGCACGACTTCTTCAATGACACCTCCCGCGAAATAACTTCCTTCGTGAGTTACTGTCTTACCGTGCGCTTCTCGATGCGCTTTTCGTATTTCGCGCCGCCCGTGATGCGCTGGACGAAGATGCCCGGCGTGTGGATCAGGTCGGGGTCGAGCGAGCCGGTCGGCACCAGCTCCTCGACCTCGGCGACGGTCACCTTGCCGGCCATCGCCATCATCGGATTGAAGTTGCGCGCGGTCTTGCGGTAGACGAGGTTGCCTTCCGCGTCGCCCCTCCATGCCTTTACGATCGCGAGGTCGGCGCGCAGGCCGCGCTCCATCACATAGGTCTCGCCGTCGAAGACCTTCAGCTCCTTGTTTTCGGCTACGAGCGTGCCGACGCCGGTCTTGGTGTAGAACGCGGGGATCCCCGCGCCGCCCGCGCGGATGCGCTCCGCGAGCGTGCCTTGCGGATTGAATTCGAGATCGAGCTCGCCGCTCAGATATTGCCGCTCGAACGTCTCGTTCTCGCCGACATAGGAGCTCACCATCTTCTTGATCTGGCGGGTCTGCAGCAGCAGGCCGAGCCCGAAATCGTCGACGCCGGCATTGTTGGAGACGACGGTGAGGCCCTTCACCCCCGAATCGCGCAGCGCCAGGATCAGGGTCTCGGGGATGCCGCACAGCCCGAAACCGCCCGCCATCACCGTCATGCCGTCGGACAACAGGCCCTCGAGCGCGGCCGCGGCGTTGGGAAAGACTTTTTTCATGGCGCAATTATCGAGGATGCGCACGAGACGGGCAACATCTTCTTAAGTTTCGCATATCTTGCTCATGGCGCTCCGAAATGGAATGATCGTATCAAGGGGGCGCACTTCGCAAAGGAGTGACGCTATGAAGTCCGTTCTCGCCGCAGCCGCGATCTCCGTTCTTGCCGTCCATCCCGCCGCCGCCGGCCACAAGGTGCAGCCGCCGTGGCAGTACGGCTCGATGTCGGGCGCCGATCTCGGCGACAATGCCGACATGCACGGCGCGGTGCCGTTCCCGTCGGACAATGCGTGGAACACCGACATCTCCGGCTCCGACGTCGATCCGAACTCCGACAATTTGATCGCCTCGATCGGGCTGACCACCGGCCTGCATCCCGATTTCGGCAGCGGCACCTACAACGGCGCGATCATCGGCATCCCCTATGTCGTCGTCTCCGACGACCAGCCCTATGTGAAGATCAAGCTCAAGGCCTACAAGGACGAGAGCGACAAGGGCCCGTTCCCGGTGCCGCCCACCGCGCCGATCGAGGGCTACAAGACGAACGGCCACAAATTCGGCGGCGACCGGCACGTGATCGTGATCGACCGCGACACCAACCGCATGTACGAGATGTATCGCGCCTTCCCGATCCGCAACGACGCGTGGAAATGCGATGCGGGGGCGCTGTTCCATCTCGACTCCGACGATGTGCGCCCGACCGAGAAGCCCGGCTGGACGAGCGCCGACGCCGCGGGCCTGCCGATCTTCCCCGGGCTGGCGCGCTTCGATGAGGCGACGACGGGCACGATCCCGCACGCGCTGCGCTTCACCGTGCAGACCTCGCGCGAGGCCTATGTGCCGCCCGCGAACCATTGGGCGTCCAGCGACCAGAACCCGAACCTGCCGCCGATGGGCATGCGCGTGCGGCTGAAGGCGAGTTACGTCATCCCATCTGGCTTCAGCAAGGAGAGCAAGGCGATCCTCCAGGCGCTGAAGACCTACGGCATGATGGTCGCCGACAACGGCAGCAACTGGTACATCTCCGGCGCGCCCAATGACGGCTGGAACAACGACCATCTCGTGAGCGAGCTGCGCCAGGTGCAGGGCTCGAACTTCGAGGTCGTGAAGATGGTGGGGATCGTGACGCCGTAGTGAGATTTACCCTCACTCAAACCGCTTGCTCACCTCGATGCCGAAGGTCTGCGGGTTGTTGAAGATGCGGTAGCCCATGCCGATGCCGTCGTCCGTCGCCTGGATGACGTGGCGCTCGTTGGTGATGTTCTTGCCCCAGAGCGCGATCTCCCACTTGCCTTCGGTGGCGGCGACCGAGACGCGGCCGTTGAAATCCCAATAGGCATTCCCGAACAGATACGGCGTGTTGAGCGCTTCCATGTAGACGCTCGAGCCGTATTCCGCGCCGAACTGGATCGCGCCGGTATAGCCGTCGAACAGCGCGTGCTGGTAGCGCGCGGTGGCGTTGAAGGTCACGTCCGGCGCGTCGGGCAGCTTGTTGCCGGCGGGCACCGGCACGCCGACCGAGAACGCGCCGAGCCGCGAATGGATGAGGCCGAGCCCCGCGCGCAGGCTGAAATCGTCGACTGGCACCCAGGTCGCGTCGAGATCGAGGCCGTAGACGCTCGCGGTCGGGATGTTGCCGAGCTTGATCAGCGACACCGCGCCGACGCTGGTGAAGGTCTGCGCCTGCAGGTCGTGATAGTCGTAGTAGAACGCGCTGCTGTCGACGAACAGTCGATGATCGATCAGGCTCGACTTCACGCCGACCTCGAAATCGGTCAGCCGCTCGGGCTTGTAGGGCGCGAGCGCGAAGCTGTTCGTCGTGATGCCGTTGAAATAGCCGCCGCTCTTGGTGCCGCGCGAGATGCTGGCATAGAGCAGCGTGTCGTCCGTCGGGTTCCAGTTGAGCGCGGTGCGCCAGGACACGTTGTCGTCGGCGATGTGGTCGGGGATGCCCGGGATGTTGTTGGGGATGGACGACAGCGGATACGGCCCCGGCGTGCTGAACGGACAGCCCGGCGTGATGAAGCACAGGACGCTGAAGCCCGTCGGGTTCAGGTCCGTCGTACCGCCAGTGTAGTGGCGGCGCTCGTCGGTGAAGCGCAGGCCGCCGGTCACGTTGACCTTGTCGTTGATGTGGTACTTGACCTGGCCGAACGCGGCGGCCGATTTCGTCGTCTGATCGGCGGTGATCAGCACGTCGGTGCCGAAGCTGTCGGTCAAGAAGCCCGGCGTGTAGGTCTGCACGCGGTCCCAGGAATAGTAGACGCCGGCCAAGTAGTCGAAGCCGCCGCTCGTGCCCGCGAGCCGGAACTCCTGGCTGAACTGATGGACCTTGTCGTTCTGGTCGAACTCGGCATCGGTCGTCGGCCCCGCGTCGGCATCGGTGTAGAAGCCGCGCTTGAAGTCGATATAGCCGGTGACCGAGGTCAGCGTGCCGAAGCCGAACTCGTCGTCGATGCGCAAGGTCGTGTTCAGCTTGTCGGCGTCGTAGGGCGTGAGATGGTTCCAGTCGCCGCGGAACGGATCGGTCGTCGTATCGGTGTAGCCGTGCGCGTTGACGCAATGCGACGGGTCGCTGAAGTCGGGGCACGGTTCGCCATTGGTCGAGATCGTGCCGAAGAACTTGCCGACCGCGATCTCGGAATCGCTGTGCTCGCCTTCGACCTTGAGCAGCACGGAAAGCGCCTCAGTCGGCTTCCACAGCGCCTGGCCGCGGCCGCGAAAGACGTCCTGGCGGCCGAGGTCGCGGTTCAGGACGCGGCTGAACCAGTAGCCCTCGCCCTGCTGCTCGGTGCTGGCCGAGAAGCGCAGCGCGAAATCGGTGCCCAGGGGCACGTTCACCCAGGCCTGCGCGTCGAACGCCTCATAATCTCCGTAACCGAGATCGGCGTCGGCCGCGAAGCCGTCGAGGCTCGGCTTGGCCGAAAGGATGTTGATCGCGCCCGCCGTCGAGTTGCGGCCATAAAGCGTGCCTTGCGGGCCTTTCAGCACCTCGATGCGGTCGACGTCGAAGAAGTCGAAATCGTTCTCGGCGAAGGAGGCCAGGAACACGTCGTCGACATAGACGCCGACGCTGGAATTGTTGGTCGAGGAGAAATCGTCGAGCCCCACGCCGCGGATCGAGATGATCTGCTGGGCGCCGGGGATGTTGGTCTTGACGTTGACGTTGGGGATCTGGGTCGCGAGGTCCGTCGCGTCCTCGATGCGCGACGCTTTGATGTCCTCAGCCGACAGCGACGTCACGTTGATGCCGACATTGAGGACGCTTTCCGGCGTCTTCTCCGCCGTCACCGTGACCGTCTCGATCCCCTCGGCGCAGGCTTGCGATGCCAGCAGCGCCAGACCGAGCCCGAGCCCCAAACCTTTAAGCATCCTCCGCCCCCGCCTTATCGGTTTGACATTATGGTATGTAAGCATAACTACACGACAATGCGGCTTGTCAATCGATTTGACGTTGAAGTATGTTGCCGGAATGCTTCAGCCGCCCGCCCATGCCGCCAAGCACACCGCCCTGCTGGACGCGGCGGCGCAGGAATTCAACGCGCGCGGGCTGGCCGGCGCCTCGATCGGGCGCATCGCCCGCGCCATGGGGCTGACGCGGGCGGCGGTCTACTACTACGTGAAGGACCGCGAGGACCTCGCGGTGCAATGCTACCGGCGAACCTGCGAGATCATGGCGGCCGACCTCGCCGCGGCGCAATCGGCGCCTGGGCGCGGCCTCGACAGGCTCGTCGTCTTCCTGCGCAACGCGCTCGATCCCACGCGCACGCCGCCGGCGGTGCTGAGCGAGCTCGACTATCTCGACGGCCGCAAGCATGCCTTCCTGGTCGAGGCGCATGCGCGCAATGTCGAGACGTTGCGCGCGCTGGTGCGCGGCGGCATCGCCGACGGGAGCATCCGCGCCTGCGACGACGAGATCATCGCGCAGACGCTGATCGGCACCATCACCTGGATCCCGATCTCGGTGAGCTGGGTCGAGGCGACCGACGAGGCCTATCGCGCGCGCTCCGTCGACACGCTCACCGATTTCATCGTCAACGGCCAGGCGGCCGATCCCGATTACGTTTTCGAGCCGCGCGTATCGATCGCGGAATTCTTCGCCAAGCCGCCCTCGGCCTTCGACCGCAGAGGCGCGGTGGACGCGAAGATCGAGCAGCTCCTGATGACCGCGTCCGCGATGTTCAACCGCCGCGGCATAGACGGCACCTCGCTCGACGAGATCACCGCCGAGCTCGGCGCGACCAAGGGCACGCTCTACCACTATCTCGAGAACAAGACCGATCTCGTCGTGCGCTGCTACAAGCGCTCCTTCGCGCTCACCGAGCGCTTCGCCGACGCGGCCGAAGCACATGGCCGCAACGGTCTGGAGCGCGGTCTCATCGGCCTCTATCTGAACACGCAGGCGCATGCGTCCGGCCTGTCGCCGCTGACCTTGATGGTCGGCTCGGGCGCGCTTCCCGCCAACACGCGCCGCGAGGTGACGCGCCGCGCCCGCGCGCTGCAGCGCCGTTTTGAGGGCTTCGGCAGGCAAGGCCTTGCGCAAGGCTTCTATCGCGAGTTCGATTTCGGCACCGCGGCCCAGCTCGGCGCGGGCGCGTTCGAATGGCTGCCGAAATGGTTCTCAGCCGGCGATCCGCGTGCGTCCGGCGCGCTCGCTTCCGAGATCGTCACACTCTTCATCAAGGGGCTTCGCGCACGATGATCGAGATTTCAGGAACCGTGGCGCCCGGCTTCGAGCGCGCGCGCGAGGCGTTCGCCGCGAACTTCGCGCGCGAGGGCGCCTATCGCGAAGCGGGCGCGTCCTTCGCCGCGTTCCACAAGGGACAGCCCGTCGTCCATCTCTGGGGCGGATATCGCGACGCGGCACGCACGATCCCTTGGGCGGCCGACACGCTGGTGAACGTGTGGTCGAGCACCAAGGGCGTGACTGCAACCGCCTTGGCGCTTCTCGTCGATCGCGGGCTGATCAACTACGCCGACCTAGTCGTCAGGCATTGGCCGGAGTTCGGCGAGAACGGCAAGGACAAGATCACGGTCGCGCAATTGATGTCGCATCAGGCGGGCCTGCCCGGCTTCGCCGAGCCCACCACCGCCGACGATCTTCTCGACTGGGAAGGTTGTACCGCGAAGCTCGCGCGGCAGAAGCCCGTATGGGAGCCGGGCACGGCATCGTCCTATCACGCGCTGACCTATGGCTGGCTCGCGGGCGAGCTCATCCGCCGCGTCGCGAAGAAACAGATAAGCGAATTCGTGCGCGACGAGATCGCGAAGCCCTTGAGCGCCGACATCCATATCGGCCTGCCCGAAGCGCTCGAGCCGCGGGTCGCGCCGCTGCTCGCGCCGGTCGATCCGGCGCCGCTCCCGCCTCTGCCCGACGTCGCGATGATGGCGCTCATCAATCCGCAGCTTGTCCCCACCATGGCCAATTGGCGCGCCTGGCGCGCCGCCGAGATCCCCGCCGCGAACGGCCAGGCGAACGCGATGGGGCTGGCGCGGCTCTACAACGCGCTCGCGAACGGCGACCTTCTGGCGCGCCGCACGGTCACGCGCATGACGGCGCCCGCGACCTCGGATGGACGCAGGGACATGTTCCTGGGCTTCACCGACAGCTGGGGCATGGGCGTGGCGCTCAACACGCCGGGCATCTACGGCCCCAACAAGCGCGCCTTCGGCCATAGCGGCTGGGGCGGCTCCTTCGGCTGCGCCGACCCGGACGCGGGCGTGGCCATCGGCTATGTCTGCTCGCAGATGGGCCCCGAGCTGGTCGGCGATCCCAGGACCGCCGGGCTGTGCGGCGCGGTGTTCGCGGCCCTAGCTTAAGGCCTTCAATTTATGGCAGAATTCCCTTAGCTGGGGACGCGCGAGGCATTAGGCCCCGCGCCCGCTAAATTGGGACGCCATGGCAGCGCTGGAGAATTCGTCGGTCGCGGCCGGGCCAGCCGGTTTCGCCCAATATCTGCTCGACAAAGGCAAGGTCGCGCCGGATGCGCTGACGCGTGCCGAGCAAGTCGCGGGCGAGAGCGGCGAGCGGCTCGAGCATGTGCTGGCGCGGCTCGGCATGGTGTCGGACAAGGACCTCGCCGACGCGCTCGCGGATTATCTGGGCATCAAGCTCGCCACCGCGCGCGACCTGCCCGCGGAGCCCGTGCTCGAGGACAGGCTCAGGCGCGCCTTCCTGCGCGACAAGCAGCTTCTGCCGCTCGAGGATCGCGGCGACGCGGTCGTGGTGGCGATGGTCCATCCGCTCGACACTTACGCCTGCGACGCGGTGCGCTTCGCGACCGGCAAGCCCGTCATCCGCCAGGTCGTCTACCCGGCCGATTTCGAGGCGGCCTATGCGCGGCTCTACGGCGAAGGCAAGTCGGAGATCCGCCAGATCTTCGAGCAGGCCGCCGAGCGCGAAGGCGATCCCTTCGGCGACGACATCGACCGGCTGAAGGACGTCGCCAGCGAGGCGCCCGTCATCCGCCTCGTCAATCATCTCATCACCCGCGCGGTGGAGAGCCGCGCCTCCGACATCCATATCGAGCCGATGGAAAGCGAGCTGCGCATCCGCTACCGCGTCGACGGCGTGCTGCAGGCGGTGGAATCGCCGCCGCAGCACCTGGCCTCGCACGTCATCTCGCGCATCAAGATCATGGCCAAGCTCAACATCGCCGAGCGCAGGCTGGCGCAGGACGGGCGCATCTCCATCGCCGTGCGCGGCAAGGACATCGACATGCGCGTGGCGACGACGCCGACGATCCACGGCGAGAGCGTGGTGCTGCGCATCCTCGACCGCGGCGGGCTCGATCTCAGCTTCGCCACGCTCGGCTTCGACGACGAGCTGACGGCCGCGTTCCGCGCGCTGGTGGCCGAGCCGCACGGCATCGTGCTCGTCACCGGCCCGACCGGCAGCGGCAAGACGACCACGCTGTATACGGCGCTGATGGAGCTGAACTCACCGGAGAAGAAGATCCTCACCATCGAGGACCCGGTCGAATACCAGCTTCCCGGCATCAACCAGGTGCAGGTCAAGCCGCAGATCGGGCTGACTTTCGCGGGCGCGCTGCGCTCGTTCCTGCGCCACGATCCCGACATCATGATGATCGGCGAGATCCGCGACCTGGAGACGGCGCAGATCGCCGTCCAGGCCGCGCTCACCGGCCATCTCATCTTGTCGACGCTGCACACCAACGATGCCGCGAGCGCGGTGACGCGGTTGATGGACATGGGCGTGGAGGACTATCTTCTCACCTCCACCATCAACGGCGTCGCGGCGCAGCGCCTGGTGCGCACGCTCTGCCCGCATTGCCGCGAGGCCTATGAGCCGCCGGCGGAATTGATCGAGAAGCTGCAGCTGGGCCACGTCAAGACACTGTGGCGCGCGGTGGGCTGCGAGCGCTGCAGCCGCACCGGCTTCAAGGGACGCAGCTCCATCGTGGAAGTCCTGCCGCTGAACAACGAGATGCGGCGCGAGATCCTGAAAGAGAACGATTCCGAAGCGCTGCAGCGCATCGCGGTCGCGTCCGGCATGCAGACCATGCGCGCGCACGGCCTGCGCAAAGCCGCCGCGGGCCAGACCACGATCGAAGAAGTCCTTCGCGCGACGCGGTCGGTCTGACCATGGCGAACTTCCGCTACAAGGCCATGACCGAAGCCGGCGCCATCGTCCGCGGCACGCTCGACGCGGCGTCGGAAGCCGCCGCGATCCGGCAGTTGCGCGCGCAAGGCCACTATCCGCTCTCCGCCTCGCCCGAAGGTTCGGATGCTTGGAGCGAGCGCCTCACCGCGCTCATGCCCGGCAAGCGCAAGGTGTCGCTGCGCATCCTGGCCTTGGCGACGCAGGAGCTGGCCGAATTGCTCGGCGCGGGGCTCGAGCTCGACCGCGCGCTCGGCGTGCTGATCGGGCTGAAGAATCTCACGACGCTGAAAGACCATCTCATCGCGGTGCGGGCGCATGTGCGCGACGGCGCGGTGCTCGCCGACGCCTTGTCGCGCGAGAAGATCTTCCCGCGCTTCTATGTCGGCATGGTGCGCGCGGGCGAGATGGGCGGCGCGCTGGAGCCGGCGCTCAGGCGCCTTTCCTCCTATCTCGCGCGCACGCAGGCGATCCGCGATTCCATCACCTCGGCCCTAGTCTACCCCGCGATCCTGTCGGTGACCGCGGGCTTCTCGGTCTTCATCATCCTCGCTTTCGTGCTGCCGCAGTTCAAACCGCTTTTCGCGCAGGCGGGCGCGTCGCTGCCCTTGCCCAGCCGCATCGTGATGGCGTTCGGCGACGCGGTGCGCGGCTGGTGGTGGCTCGGCGCGCTGGTCGCGATCGGCGCCTGGCTGTGGCTTCGACGCGCCTTGCGGAACGCGGAATTCCGCCGCCGCCGTGACCGGTTCGTCCTGCGCCTGCCGATCATCGGCGAGCTGCTGAGCGCCATCGAGATCGAGCGCTTCAACCGCATGCTCGGCACCCTGCTCGCCAACGGCGTCGAACTGCCGATGGCGCTGGGCCTGGCGAAGGACGTGCTATGGAACACCGCGCTGTCCGACGCGGTGCGCGACACGGCGACGTCGCTGCGCGAGGGCCAGGGCTTCGCGCGGCTGCTGGCGCGCTCCGGCGTGTTCGGCGACGGCACGCTCGACCTCATCCAGATCGGCGAGGAGACCGGCAAGCTCGACGAGATGCTGATCCGCCAGGCCGATCTCGACGAGCAGCAGATCAAGCACAGGATCGACAGGCTTCTGGCGCTGCTGGTCCCTGCGCTTACCATCCTTCTGGGACTGGTGGTCGCGGGCCTGATCGGCTCGATGCTGATCGCGATCCTGAGCGTCAACGATTTGGCCCTGCAATGAGAGAGACCATGGACCGTTTCAGAACCGAACGCGGCTATACGCTGATGGAGCTCCTGGTCGTGCTCGCGATCCTGGGGCTGCTCACCGCGATCGCGACGCCCTACGTGCTGCATTATCTCGAGACCGCGAAGGTCAAGACCGCGCGCACCGAGATCTCCAACATCGGCGCCGGCCTCGACATGTTCAAATCCGACGTCGGGCGCTATCCCACGACCCAGGAGGGGCTGCAGGCGCTGCTCAAGGCGCCGCCGGACGCCGAGAACTGGGACGGCCCCTACATCAAGAAGCTCGACACCTTCAACGATCCGTGGGGGCATCCGTACAAATACATCTCGCCCGGCCAGCACAGCGAGTACGACATCTACAGCTACGGCCCCAACAAGCAGGCGACGCCGGGCGAGGCAAAGCCTCCCGTTGCGAATTGGTGAGCGGATGCGGCGCGAGGGCGGCTTCACGTTGCTGGAAGTGCTCGTCGCGCTGACGATCCTCGCCGTCGCGCTCACCACGCTGTTCGCGATCTTCGGCCACAGCCTGTCGCGCGCGCGCGAGGCGCAGTCGCGCATGGAGGCGCGCGCGCTGGCTGAGAGCCTGCTCGCGCAGGCTGAGACCGCCCCCACGGTCGCATTCGGCGAGACCTCGGGGCGCGTGCCGTCCGGCATGGAATGGCAATTCGACGTGCGCCCGTATGGCGACGACGGGGACACGCAAGCCTGGCCCGCCGCGGCGGCGCAGATGACCGCGACGGTGCGCTGGGGGGACAGGGGCAGCGGCCAGACCTTCGCGCTCACCACGCTGCGCCTAGTTCCCAAGGAGAATGGGCCGAAGGAGCACGGGCCGTGAGCGCGCGCGACGGCGGTTTCACTTTGCTCGAGCTGCTTGTGGCGATGACGCTGCTCGCGTTCCTGAGCCTGACGCTGTTCGCGGGGCTGCGCTACGGCACCAACATCTTCAGCAAGACGCAAGCCAAGGATACCGGCCTCAACGCCGCGCGCACGGCTGAGAGGATCATCGCCGGAAACCTCGCGCGCCTCTATCCCAAATACGTCACGGTGAGCCCGACCGAAGCCTATGTCGATTTCGACGGCACCGAGCACACGATGAGCTTCCTCACGACGGCTGAGCCGGACACGGGCTTCCTCATGCACGACACGCTCGAAGCGGTGCGCGACGGCGCGACGTTCTCGGTGCGCATCGGGACGACGCCGGAGCTTGCGCGCGGCGGCGGCACGACGCAGACGCTGCTCACGCACCTGTCTTCGGTCGAGTTCTCCTATTACGGCATTGCGGGCGACGCGAAGGCGCCGGCCTGGTACTCGAGCTGGCAGAAGCAAAGCCGGCCGCCTGAGCTCGTGCACATCCATGTCGCCGCGTCCGATCCCAGCGCGCCGCCGCTGCCCGACCTGATCCTGGCGCCCAGGATCGCCGCCGACGTGGGATGCCTCTTCGATCCCGTCACAAAATTCTGCCAGGGCCGCCGATGAGCACGGACGAATCCGCCAACGATCCGCGCGGCACGGCAGGCGAGATCCTTGCCGCATGGCGCGCGGAGCTCGGCGCGCTGGCGGGCCACGCGCTCCAGGGCGACCGCGACGAGCTCGTCGTGGAGTGCGCGGACGAGACGATCGTGCTGCTCTGGGCCGGGCACGAGCTCGGACGCGTCGCGCGCGACGGCGAGCAGACACCGCGCGCGATGCGCCAGCTCCTCGGCCAAGTGAAGCGCGACGACGCCGTGCTCAAGCTCGCGGCAAGCGACGTGCTCAGGCCGATGGTGCGCCTTCCTTACGCGTCCGAGCGCGTGCTGCGCAGCGCGTTGAAGTACGAGCTCGAGAAGCTGAGCCCCATTCCGCCGGACGACGTCTATTTCGATTTCAAGCTCCTGAGCCGCGACCGCGCCGAGAACACGGCCGAGATCGAGCTGCGCATCATCCGCCGCGACATCGTGGACGGCATGATCGAGCGCTGCCGCGCGGCGGGATTGAATGTGGCCGCGGTCCGCTTCGAGAACGACGCGCGCGACGCCGATCCGAACAGCTTCCCCGTGGACCGAATAGCGGCGCTGCGCGGCCAGTGGCGCAGGAGCAACGTCCTGGTCCTCGGCGCCGCCGTCATCGTGCTGGTGCTGGCGCTGGTCTTCGTCTCCTACATGCGCGGCTCCGAGACGCTCGACGCGCTCACCGACGAGATCGCGACCGAGAGCATTTCCGCCTCGCGCGTCGAGCAGCTCCAAAGCCGCATCGACCGCGCCACCAGGCAGCTCACCTTCCTCGGCCAGCAGAAACGCGCGCCCCTCTTCGCCCAGGTGCTCGCCGACGTGACGCACACGCTGCCCGACGGCACCTGGATCACCGAGTTCGACATGACGTCCGGCAGCAAGATCCGCATCGGCGGCTTCTCGCGCTCGGCCTCCGACCTCATCGCGATCTTCGACCGCTCGGGCAAGTTCGCCAACGCGCAGTTCGCGGCGCCGGTGACGCAAGGCGCGGGCCCGGGCATCGAGCGCTTCGATCTCACCTTCGACATCGTGGGAGGCGCGAAATGACGGCGCCGTTCCTCAAGACGCGCACGGCCGCGCTCGGCGCGCTGGCGGTGGGGCTCGCGCTGATCGCGCTCCTTGTCGTTGCACCCATCGCGGCCGCGTTCTCCGCGCAGGACGGCGAGATCGACGACGCGCTGCACCAGCTCGGCGTCTACCGCGCCGAGATCGCGTCCAAGCCCGCGCTGGAAGCGGAGCTGAACGACCTGAACCGCAAAGGCGCGTCGGTGCCCGGCGTCGTCGAGGGCGACAGCACGGCACTCGCGCAGGCCGCACTGCAGAGCCAGATCAAGTCGGTGATCGAGTCGAGCGGCGGCAGCCTGCGCAGCACGCAGAACCTTCCCGTGACGAGCCAGGCCGGCTTCGACGTCATCGCGATCCAGTGCGACCTGTCGATCCCGCAGGCGCGGCTCAAGGACCTTACCTACGCGATCGGCGCGCACGCGCCCTATCTCTTCGTCGACGAGGCGTCGATCACCGCGCCGCCCGCCGATCCCGACACCCCGCAGGTGCACGACGTCATGCTCGACATCCGCTGGACGATCCACGGCTATCGCTGGGGGCGGACGAAATGAAGCTCGAGCGGCAGACCGTTCTTTACGGCTTCTCGGGCGCGAGCGCGTTGCTCGCCTTGGCGCTCGTCTATCAGATCGCCGCACCCCTGCCCGACATCGATCCGCCCACGCTCCCGCTCAAGCCGCGCACGCAGCAGATCGCCGCCGTCATGCCCGTCTCCACGCCGCCGCCCGAGACCTTCGCCGAGATCGGCACGCGGCCGCTTTTCAGCCCAAACCGCAGAGGCGCGACCGCGCCCGCCGCGGCCGGCGCCGCCACGCTGCAGCCGCCGGACGTCACGCTGGTCGGCATCATGATCGACAGCCGGGACCGCATCGCGATGCTCAGGACGCCGTCGGCGCCGCTCGCGACCGCGTTCCATCTCGGCGCGACCGTGTCCGGCTGGCAGCTCAGCGAGATCGCGCCCGACCGCATCGTGCTGACAGCCGGCCCCGCGCGCGACGAGATCCGCCTGGATGCGAATAAGGCGCCAGCCAAACCGCCGGTGCCGCCGGCGGCCAATTCGCAGTAGAATAGAGGCGCGCAATCGTGCAAATAGACCGCGACCCGGCACAACAGAATTTGGGGCAGTTCGTGAAATTTCGTTCAGGGACGGCGCGATGGACGGCGTTCGCGGCACCTTTGTGCCTCGCGGCCGCGCTCGCCGCCTGTTCGACGGACAGCGAGCCCACGCCGCCGCCCGTGCCCCAGGCCGCGAACACGGCTCCTGCACCGCTTGAAGCCGCGCCGGCCGCGGACTCGACGGCGGCGACGCCCAACGCGGATTCCGGGGCCAAGGTCGAGATGTATCCCGGCACCGGCGCCTTCACCGGCGGCGGACGTGTTTCGGGCGCTGCCGCGATCGGCGGCGACGAGGACAACGGCATCACGCTCAACTTCGTCAACACCGACGTGAAGGACGTCGCCAAGGCGGTGCTCGGCGACTATCTCAAGCTCAACTACGAGATCGGCGCCAACGTCCAGGGCGCCGTGACGATCCAGACCAGCCAGCCGCTCAAGCGCAGCCAGGTCCTGCCCGCGCTCGAGCAGGCGCTGCGCCTCAACGGCATGACGGTGGTGGAGAGTCACGGCATCTATAAAGTCCTGCCGCTCACCGATGCGCCGCGCATGGCGCACATCGCAGGCCCGTCGCGCAAGGGCGGCGTCGATGTCGGCTACGGCATCGACATCGTGCCGGTGCATTATGTCGGCGCGGCGGAGATGCAGAAGCTGCTGGAGCCGCTTGCGCCCGCGCAGGGCATCATCCACGCCGACACCACGCGCAACGTGCTCCTGATCGAAGGCACGGCGGAGGAGCGCCAGACCTTGCGCGACGACATCGCGCTGTTCGACGCCGACTGGATGAGCGGCATGTCGTTCGCGCTCTTCACGCCGAGCTACACCGACGCCGACGAGCTGACCAAGGAGCTCAACCAAGTGATGGGCGGGCTGAACGGCCCGACGGGGCAGATGGTCCAGCTCGTCCCCATCCAGCGGCTCAACGCGGTGCTCGCGATCTCGCACCAGATGAAATATCTCGAGCACCTGCGCGCCTGGGTGAACCGCCTCGACCGGCCTGGCCAGGGCAGCGACAAGCGCATCTATGTCTACAGCGTGCAGAACGGCCGCGCCTCCGACCTCGCCAACACACTGGGCAAGCTGCTGTTCGGCAACGGCGTTTCGGGCGGAAGGGCCGGGTCCACGCCGGGCGGTTCCGCCGCGGCCACGCCGAGCTTCGAGCCCGGCCTGCCGAACGGCGGCGTGACGTCCAGCACGACCGCGTCGTCGTCCAGCACGCCGATCTCGGCGAGCGGCGGCGCCTCGTCCACATCGGCCCAGAACGATCAGGTCTCGGTCGCCGGCAACGCGCCGGGCATCGGCAGCATCTCCATCACTTCCGACGAGACCAACAACGCGCTCGCGATCCTGGCGACGCCGCAGCAATACGGCACGATCGAGCAGGCGCTGCGCAAGCTCGACACGCAGCCGCTGCAGGTTCTGCTGGAAGCGGCCATCGCCGAGGTGACGCTGACCAACAACACGCAATACGGCGTGCAGTATTTCTACCAGCCCAATTCGGCCAACCAGATCGTGCTCTCCGACAGCGGCACCTCGGCGATCGCCCAGTCGTTCCCGGGCTTCTCCTACATGTTCGCCAACGGCAACAACATCAAGGTGATCCTGGACGCGCTGGCGACCGTCACCCATGTCGAGGTCGTGTCGTCGCCGGAGGTGATGGTGCTCAACAACCAGACCGCCAATCTCCAGGTCGGCGACCGCGTGCCGATCATCACCCAGCAGGCCGTCTCGACCACGACCACCGACGCGCCCATCGTCAACAGCGTCGAGTACGAAGACACCGGCGTGATCCTGAAAGTCACCCCGCGCGTCAATCGCGGCGGCATGGTGATGCTCGACATCTCGCAGGAGGTGAGCGAGGTCGCCTCCGCCACGACCTCGGGCATCCAGTCTCCCACCATTCAGGAGCGCAAGATCAACTCCTCCGTCGCGGTGCAGGACAACGAGACCATCGTGCTCGGCGGCCTCATCAGCGACAGCCGCACGCAGACCCATACCGGCATCCCCTATCTCCAGGACGTGCCGGTGCTGGGCAACCTGTTCCGCGACACCGGCGACAATCGGACGAGGACCGAGCTGATGGTCCTCATCACGCCGCATGTGGTGGACGATCTCAGGAAGGCGCGAAAGGTCACCGATGAGCTTCGCCGCAAGCTGCCCGCGGTCCAGTCCGTCCTCGAGCGCGCGAAATAGCGAGAGCGGCTGGGCGCTGGTCTCGGTGCTCTGGGCGCTGACGATGCTCGCGCTGATGGCGGCCGCGGCCCAGGCGCTGACCGTCACCGCCTACAACAGCGAACGCCACGCCATGACCGACGCGCGGGCCGGCGCGGACCTCGATGCGGCCGTGGTGCGCGCGGTGCTGGGCATATGCGACCTGCGGCCCGAGCAGCGCTGGCGCACCGACGGCACGCCGCGCATCATCGCCTATGACGGCTTGCGCATCCGCGTGGCGGCGCAGGACGAGCTCGGACGCATCGACCTCAACGCCACAAGCGCCTCGACGATCCGCGCGCTGCTTCTGGGGCACGGCCTTTCGCCCGACGACGCGTCTGCGCTCGCCGACAGGATCGCCGATTGGCGCAGCCCGGCCGGCCCGGTGAGCCTGCACGGCGCGACCGACGCCGACTATCGCGCGGCGGGGCTTTCCTATGTCCCGCGTCACGGCCCGTTCCAGACCGTCGACGAGGCGCGGCTCGTGCTCGGCATGACGCCCGTGCTGTTCGCGCGCCTCAGGCCGGCGCTCACCGTCTACACCAAGCGGCCTTCCTTCGATCCTTCGCTCGCGCCGCGCGAGGCGCTGGTGGCGCTCTATCCCGACGACCCGGGCAAGATCGACGAGATCCTGCGCGCGCGTTCGGGAGACATCGGCCTGCCCGGCAATGCATCGGGCGCGGCGCCGCCGCTCAGCGTTCCGTTCGGCCGCGCCTACGAGATCTCGGCCGAGCTCGCGATCGGAAGGCGTACCTTCCGGCGCAGCGCGGTTGTGGAGCTGAGCGGCGGCGACAAGCGCGCCTATTTCGTGCTCGCGTGGAATTGAGCCGCGTTAAAACGCGTTCATGGCGTGGATTCCGCGGTTGCGCGAACAATCGTTCTATCACCCACGCGTTGTACGGGTGACGATAATCTGACACACTTCAGGCGTGCTCGTGGGGGGCTAGACGTTGGCGGAAGAAGCCGCAGGGGACAACGGTCGTTATTGGGCGTTCATCAGCTATTCTCATCGCGACGCCGCCTTTGGCCGGCGCCTGCATCGCAAACTGGAAACCTATGCGCTGCCGCGCCGCCTCGTCGGACGCAAGACGGCACAGGGCACGGTGCCCAAGAAGCTCGCGCCCATCTTCCGCGACCGCGAGGAGCTTGCCGCCGCGAATGATCTGAGCACGGAAGTCCGCGCGGCGCTGAAGGCGTCGCGCTGCCTCATCGTCGTGTGCTCGCCGGCCTCGGCCGCTTCGCACTGGGTCGGCCGCGAGATCGAAGTGTTCCGCGAGCTTCATCCCGACCGCCCGGTCCTCGCCGCCATGCGCGACGGCGAGCCGGCCGATTGCTTCCCGCCGGGGCTGCTCGGCAAGGACGCAACCGGCGCCGCGATCGAGCCGCTGGCCGCCGATTTCCGCCGCGGCCGCGACGGCGAGCATCTGGGCCTGCTCAAGCTGGTCGCCGGAATCCTCGGTCTCGGCCTGGACGAACTCGTCCAACGCGACGCGAGCCGCCGCAATCAGCGCGTGACCGCCGTCACGGCGGCGGCGCTCGCGGGGATGATCAGCATGGGCTTCCTGACAGCATTCGCGGTGAGCGCTCAACAGGAGGCTGAACGGCAGCGGGGCGAGGGAGAAGACCTGATAGGATTCATGAGCAAGAATTTACGGGAGAAGCTTAAGGGTGTCGGCCGGCTCGACATCATGCGCGCCGTCAATCTCCGAGCGCTTGAATATTACGACAAGCAAGCGAGTTCGCTCACGCCCGAGCGCCGAGGTCGCCGCGCCCTCGTTATGCTCAACTTGGCCGACGATGACGTGACCCAGGGTGACTACGGCTCGGCTCAAAGACGAATTCACGAAGCGTTCGCGGTAACGCGGGGTTTGATGGAAGCGGCCCCCCACAATCCTGCACTCGTATTCGACCACGCCCAGAGCGAGTACTACGTCGGAGACCTCGCCTATGCGCAAGGCCATGTGGCCGAGGCCAAAGCTGCTTTCCTTGCCTACAAACGCCTGGCAGACCGGCTTGTGACGCTGGCGCCCGGCAACCCAAGCTATCGGCTGGAAGTCGGATACGCCGACAGCAATCTCTGCACGATCGCGCTTGACAAGCCGGTGGATGGCCCGGCGGCGCTGCGCTACTGCGCCGACGCCCTGGCTCAGACCGCGTACGCCGCGAACCGCATGGCACCATCCGACGAGATCACGGAGGATTTGATAGACCGGCATGCCTGGCTGGCCGATGCCCACAGCGCCAACGGCGACATAGCTTCGGCTAAACGGGAGCGATTGATCGAAGAGAGGCTTCTCGCCCCCCAAATCGCCGCCGATCCGAAAAACATGGAACTCAAAGAGAGCTGGGTCGCGCTTCAAATCGCGCTCGCCCTGGTCGATGAAGCAAACCATAAGCCTGGAGACGCGGTGAAAAAGCTCAAGCTGGCAAACGACGTGATCGTGTCGATGACCGCTTTGGAGCCCGCTAACAGCGATTGGCAGTCTCAGAAAACGTGGATTGACAACGAGCTCTTGAAATTGAGGCAGCCGCCAATTTAGAGGAGAAAGACAATGCCGACGCCGTCAGTTCGATCGGGAAGATTTTGCGGTCCCGAATACCAGATCCAGCAATCGGCCGTGACCATGGGGGCCGAGCAAAGGATTCTATACCTTTATATCAACTATACGATCGATCAGAACGGCAAGATCCAGCCGTATTACGACGCCAGCGCGGGCAGCGGGACATACCTCATGGCGGGCGGAATCCAGTCGTTCATCGGCTACGCCTATGCCGGCAATATCGGCAATGCCAGCAATACCGGCGGCCCGCAGATTCCATGGGGTTCGCAATCGACCCCGGTCATCGATCATCCGACCTGGGTCGTTTTCGCGCTTCCGCAGACGCCCGTGGTCAGTTTCTACACCGATCCTCAAACCAACGCGGTTACGACGAGCGACGGGAAAAAAGGTTCGCTCTATTCTCCGGATTATTACAACGTGGTCCATATATTCGATAGCGGGGCAGCCTACAGTCCGCCCGACACGCAAGTTCCCGGCGGCCCTTGCCACTTGCTGTACTTCCAAGCCCCCTACAGCGGCGACGCCATGGTGCCGAGCATCGATTTCTTCAATCTGAACGTACTGCAAAACGGCGCTCGGGCTTACGTCGATCCCGCGATCAAGAACAAAGGTCATCCCCCGCCAGCGCATTTTGAAGCTCACAATAAATAGCCAGGCCAGCCGCCCGATAACGCGACGAGCGCATCTGCATGGGCGTGCCGGCTGCCGGCGGCGCCGCGAATTTCCGGCGTGACCGCGACGTGACGGCCGTCACGGCAACACGGCTCTTGGCACTGATAGACATTGGCGTGTTGATGTCCGGCTATGCGACATCAAGCAGCCGGGCATTGTTCACAGAGCGAGTATTGAAACCCTGAAAGACACGTCAACAAAAACAGGAGAACGACTATGCCAGACGCCACACATCCTATCCCAGCACCAGGCACGATAAGCGGGAGTTGGGTACCTCAGGAGATCGTGATCGTCTATTGGACGATCGACACGACCAATGGATGCTGCAAGATCGATACAGCGCAGTCGGGCGTCTATGACGCCTCATATTTCAGCAGCAAATATGCAAGCATCAAAGACTTCGCATTTGCCGTAAGCGATGGGACCATATCCGCGGGTCCGCCCGCACCTCTTTATCCCAATCTGGGGCCCTTTGCCCAGCCGTGGAACTTCGTGATCAAAAACAGCTGCTACATCGTCTATGTCCTCGAACAAGGGATGACGCAGTGGCAGTTCCTGCGCGGCTCGACGGCTCTCACGACTGTTGACGATGAGACCGGATGGTATCAGGACCTCAATCACGTCATTCCGCCACCCCAATCCTCACAGAATCCCCCAACGGTGGCGTCTACGGTAACGGGACCGAATTGCATGGTCGCCTATTTCTCGGCCTATGTGCAGCCGAACACGCAGACAGGGATCGACGCTTTTGCCCTTCATGTGGAGTACCTCCAGACCGGTCAATGGATCATCCTGCCAGACGATCCCGCGATCAAAAACAAGGGACACCCCCATGGCGTCAGGTCGAATCCGCTTAGTCTGAAATTGACGACGATCTTGCCGGATGCGTTGAAGCAGACGGCTTGAAGATCGCCGCGGCGTCCGCGTATGCGCTTCCGTCGACACTGTCTGACGGAGCCGCATACGTGAGACCGCGTCCATGCCGCGGAATCTGCGCTTTTCTAAACTGGCTGTTTCCATCATAGTGTAACAATGAGCGTGCCGTCCGCTTCATCCCTCCTCTCCATCACCGCCCACGCCCGCGCGGGCGCGCTCGAGCAGGCATGGGCGATGTTCCGCGCGGCCGGTCTTGAAAGCGTGAAAGACGACGCACCCGTGCTCAGCGTGCGCGGCCGCCTGCTCAAGGACAGCGCGCTCGCGGCCAAGGGCGCGGAGCGCCGCGCGCTCTATCTCAAATCCGCCGAGGCCTATGCCCGGGCGGCCGACATCTCGGGCACGCTCTATCCGCGCATCAACGCGGCCAGCCTGTCGCTGCTCGGCGGACGGCCCGACATGGCGCGCACGCTCGCGCGCCAGGTGATCGAGCGCGGACGGCGCGGCGAGGACGGACCGGAGACGCCCTATTGGCGCACCGCCACGCAGGCCGAGGCGCTGCTGCTGCTGGGCGAGATCCAGGAGGCGAAGAAGACGTTCGAGGGCGCCATCGCGCTCGCGCCCCGCGCCTATGAGGACCGCGCCTCGACGCTGCGCCAGTTCGGCCTGATCCTGGACGCGCTCGGCCAGGACAAGTCGTGGCTCGACGCGCATCGCCCGCCCAAGAGCGCGCATTTCGCGGGTCATATGGCGCTGGCGTCGCGCGGCGGCAAGGTCGAGCGCGAGATCCGCGACATCATCCGCGCCGAGCGTATCGGCTTCGGCTACGGCGCGCTCGCGGCCGGCGCCGACATCGTCATCGCCGAGGCGCTCCTGGAGACCGGCGCCGAGCTGCACCTCGTCCTGCCCGCGCCGGTGGCGCAGTTCCGCAAGGCCTCGGTGGTCCGGTTCGGAAGCTCCTGGGCGCGCCGCTTCGACGGCATCCTGGAAGACAAGGACAAGGTCAGCGTCCGCGCGATCACGCGCGGCTGCGACCCCTTGAGCACGCTTGCCGTCCGTCTCACCACCGAGATCGCCATGGGCAGCGCGGTCATGCATGCCGCGACGCTGATGAGCGAAGCCGTGCAGCTCCTCATCCTGGAAAGCTCGCCCAAGGGCGCGCGGATCTCGGGCGCGAGCGTCGCGGCGGGTGCCGCATGGCGCGCCGGCGGGCGCAGGCAACATGTCATCCAGGCGGCACGCGCGCGCAACGTGACGCCGCCGAAGCTCGAGCGCCCCTCGCGCGCGCATCTGGCCGCGCAGGTCAGGATCGATCCGGGCTGCGTCACGGCCGAAAGCGCCGCGGCGATCCTGCCCCGACTCGCCCGCGCGCTCGCGGCCTTGCCCGCGACCATCGTGAGCCCCCGCTGGACGGGCGAGGAAATCCTCCTCGCTTACGATACGGTCCCCAAGGCGGCCTCGGCCGTGCTCGCCGCGGCAAGGATCCTCAAAGCCTCGCCGGGCTCGCGGGTCGCGGGCCACTACGCCGTCTGCGAGAGCGTGGACGATCCTTTCGGGGGCGAAGCCGCGCTCGTCGGCAGCGCAGCCCCTGTGCTCAAGGAGATCCTGCAGACCACGCCGCCGCCGGCCGCTTATGTCAGCGAGGATTTCGCGGCCGCTCTCCATGTGGGTCCGGCCGAGGGCCTTGCGCGGGTGGAACTCGTGGGCGAGCTGCCGTCACAAGCCGGCGAAGAGCACCCGATGAAGCTCTATTCGCTTAGGCGGTAGAGCTCATACGATCATCTCTTCCAGCCTTTGCGGCGCGACGATGAAGAGCGCGTCGCCGTCGCGGCGGATGATGCCGCGGCGCTCGAGCGCGCTGATCGCGCGCGACACGGTCTCGCGCGTGCTCTGCACCCGTACCGCCAGCGCCGACAGCACGGGCGCGGGCCGCAGCGTGCGTCCGTCGCCGAGCCGCGCCAGGCGCAGCAGCTCGGCATGTACGCGGCCCGCGGCGGAGAGCGTCGAGCGCTCGAGCATCTTGGCGGAGGCCGCACGAAGCTGGCGCAGGAGCACCTTCGACACCACCAGCCCCACGCAGCCATAGGTCTCCATCAGGTTCAGGAAATCGAGCGCCAGGAACACCGCGGCGCGCACGTCCTCGACCGCGACGATCTCGGCTTCCTCCGGCGTCGGCTCGGTGACGGCTACGGCGCCGAAGAAATCGCCGGGCAGCAACTCGCGCAGCAGGACCATCTGCCCTCCGAAGCCATAGGTGCGCGCATGCGCCCTGCCCGTGACGAGAAGGAACGTCGCGCCCGCGCGGTCGCCCTGCTTGAGCAGCACCGCGCGGACGGGAAAACGCCGCTCCTGCGCGCGCTTGCCGATGCTTGCCGCGACGTCGGGCGAGCACAGGAAGACCTTCTGCAGGAACCGGTGGATATCTCCGTCGTAGGATGCCGCCGCCAACCCTTCCGCCCGCGCAAACGCCCGCGCGGAGATTGATGTGTTTTCGCCCGCTTGTCACGCAAGGCAAAAGGGCCGGTGCGGTTGCACCGGCCCTTTTCCGGAGATTCGTTCCAAGCGGCTTAGCCTTGCGGCGCGGCCGGAAGCGCCTGGATCTGATCGGCGCTGAGCTGCGCGACCACGACGTTGCGCGACTGGTCGTAGCTCAGCTGCGCGGCGTCGATCGCGACGATCTTGCTCTGCGCGCCGAGGAGCGCGACGTCGAGGGATTGCGCCTTGCCGTCGGTTCCGGTGACGACCTTCTGCACCGCGCCGACCGCCTGGCCGCTCGACGTCTCCACGCTTGCGTTCGCGAGTGTCTGCGGCGGATTGGCGATCGCGCTCAGCGCGACCGTGCCCGTCGGCGTGCCGGCCGCGCTGGACATCTGGCCGGCGGAGTTCGACTGCGCCGGGCTCGACGTGTTCGACGCCATCGTGCTCGAAGTCGCGGTCTGATCCGTCGACTGCGCCTGCTGCAGCGATTGCGCGTTCAGCTGATCGGTCTGCGCCATCTCCGCGGGCGTCGCGGGGTGATGGGTGTACGCGCTAGCGGGAACGCCGGCGAGTGCGAGCCCCACGATCGCCGCGCCTCCCAATGCGAATGATTTGAGCTTCATGATTCGTCTCCCTGTTTCTCGAGATGACCGTGGGTTAGCCGAGAGCTTCTCGTGGCGGTCGATGGGGAAACGTTTTCCGCAAGGCGTGGTTCCGGGGAAACACGTGAACAAAGAGGAACCTTTCCACGCTCCGCGGGTTGAAATTTCGGACACCGAACCTTCGTCCCCGCCGGCCCCGCGGAACGCATCAATTGAGGATGCGTTTCAAACTTATTGAGTCTTGTTGGTAGAGGCGATCCGATGGCTAAGACGAAATTGCTCGAGGACATCAAGGCGGACCCTTCCCGTTTCTATCCCTCGCCCACCGACGTGGTGCGCGACCGGCGGTTCTCGGACGCCGAGAGGCTGGAGATCCTGGAGGCCTGGGAGCGCGACGCGCGCGCGCTGTCCGTGGCCGACGACGAAGGCATGTCCGGCGGCGAGCCCAGCCGGCTCAAGACCGTGGTCAAGGCCCGCATGGAGATCCAGGAGCGCATGGCCGCCGAGCCCAAATACAGCGAGGCCAGCAAATTCGGCGGCGGCAAGGTCCAGTGACGCACCTAAGCCGCTGATTTCACCCGACAAATTGTGGGAAGGCAGGAGCGGGCACCCAATGCGGGGCTGTCGAAGGGGCTGGGGCGTACCGGATCAGACGCCCGCTCCGATGCTAAAAAAGCGCTTGAAACGGATTGGTTCCACGGCAGCCGAAAAAAATTTGCTCACCCCGGCCGCCGCCGTCCGAACCGCCCCATCGCCACGCTGACCACGAGCAAAACCAGGAAGATCGCGAACACGATCTTCGCCGCCGTCGCGGCCGCGCCTGCGAACGTGAAGAAGCCGAGATAGGCCGCCACCACCGCCAGCATGAAAAACGTGAGTGCCCACCCAAGCATGGAAATTCCTCCCCACCGCCGAACGCGGATTAGCGGGAGTGGTTCCGCGTCTTTCCTCTCCCCTCGTGGGAGAGGATGCAAAATCTTACGCTTAGCGTAACGCAGTGGAGCTAAGCGTTAGATTTTGCTGGTGAGGGGGAACCAGTCTTGGCGTCGGCGACTCACCCCTCATCTGAAAATCAAGGGCTTGGTCTTCGGCTCACGCTCAGCCCAAACCCATGATTTTACTTCCTCTCCCACAAGGGGAGAGGAAGTAACAGCAGACTACGCCGCCTGCTCCCTTTGCGGGTGGAAGAACAGCGCTTGTCCCACCGTCGCCTGGATCGTCTCGGGCAGGAACGGCTTGGCGATCAGATAGGCGGGCTCGGGACGCTCGCCGGTGAGCAGCTTCTCCGGATATGCCGTGACGAAGATCACCGGGATGTCGAAGCTGGTGAGGATCTCCGCGACCGCGTCGATGCCCGATCCGCCTTCGCCCAGATTGATGTCGGCGAGCACAAGGCCCGGCCGCTTGGCGCGCGCCATCGCCACGGCTTCGTCGCGCGTCGCGGCCTTCGCCACCACGTCGTGGCCGAGCTCGACGAGCAGGTTCTCCAGGTCCATCGCGATGATCGGCTCGTCCTCAATGATGAGCACGCGCGAGGCGAGCAGGCGGTCGATCACGTCCTGCGCCTCGACGATGGCGGCTTCGACCTGCTTGGGAGTCTGGTTCAAGATGTAGGCCGCCTCCTCCAGGCTGAACGCCTCGACCGAGGTCAGCAGCACCGCGGCGCGCTTCGGCCCCGACAGCGCCTTGAGCAGCCCTTCGGGACGCGAGACCCGCGAATCAGCGCCGGGCGCGTCGTCGCTTTCCGACCAGTCGTCCTGGAACGCCCGGTACAGACCGACGCGGGGCGACACGCCCTCACCCAGCGACTGCTTGCCGCCCAGGAGCGAGGCCAGCGTCGCGCGGACATGGGCATCGCCGCGTTCCTGGCTCCCCGACAGCGCCCTGGCATAGCGGCGCAGATAGGGCAGATGCGGCGCGAGCGCCTCTTTCATGCTCATAAATCCCGGCTCCTCGTTCGACAGACACACCAAAGCTGCAACATGGAACGCGCGCCAGAGGAAAAAGTTCCCCGTCCTGGAACCAGCCGCCGTCCGGCCGCGTTAGCGTACCTCGAGGGGTTCGAATGCCCGCCCTGGGGCGTTAGCAGCACGGCCGGGATTGCACCTCCGGTCGCCGCGTCGGAGAATGGCTTTGTCGACCCTGCAAACACATCGGACGGGAAACTTGTCCAAAGATGAAGAAGGAACCGGCGGGAAGTCGCGCGCCGTGCGCGCCCGCCAGCGTGCCATCGGACGCGAACTGCGCCGGATGTACGACGGGGTGGTGAACGAGCCCGTGCCCGACGAATTCCTCGACCTCCTGCGCCGCATCGACGAAGCGGACGCGGAAAAGAAGAAGCCGTCGTAATGACTCGCACCGAAAGTCACACCATGGAAGATCGCGAGCCCCAGGCGGCACCGGATTTCAAGACGGACCTCTTGGCGCTCGTCCCCTTCCTGCGCGCCTTCGCGCGCTCGCTCACCGGCAATTACGAAGCGGCCGACGATCTCGTCCAGGAGACGATGGTCAAGGCATGGCAGTCGCGCGACACGTTCGAGATGGGCACCAATCTCAAGGCGTGGCTGTTCACCATCCTGCGCAACCAGTTCTATTCCGACCGCAGGCGCGCCTGGCGCCAGGCACCGTGGGATCAGGACGCGGCCGAGCGCATGCCGGGCACGAGCCAGGACCAGAATTGGGCCGCGGATCTGAGCGACACGACGCGCGCCTTGAAGCTTCTTCCCGACGAGCAGCGCGAGGCGCTGATTCTCGTCGGCGCCGGCGGGTTCTCCTACATGGACGCCGCCGCGATCGTGAAATGCAATGTCGGAACCGTGAAGAGCCGCGTCGCGCGCGCGCGCAAGGCGCTGCTCGCAATTCTGGACAGGCAGGATAGTCTGCCAGCCCGCGAACGGCCGACCGAGGGAGAAGCGGCGCGTGATATCATGGCGCAACTCGACAGGCTGGCTCCTCCCCAACAGGCGGAGGGCGCAGCCAAGCGCCGAACCAAGGGACGCGTTGACTAGGCATCCCCAATCCCTTCGCACCCGCCTGTTCTGGTGGGTGACGCTGGCCCTGATCCCGATCGGCATCGTGAGCGTCCTGCAGGGGCTCGAGCGCGCCCGCGTCGACGTCGCGAACGTGCGCGAGCACCTGGTGCAGTCCGTGCGCATCGCCGCCTCCAACGAGGAGAACGTGCTGGGCTCGAGCGAGCAGCTCCTGCACGCGCTGGCCAACATGGACGACGTGCGCAACGTCACGCCGGAATGCGACCGGGCGCTCTCCGACGTGCTTCTCGGCGTGCATTTCTTCGCCAATCTGGCGCGCGCCGACCGCAACGGCGTCATCGTCTGTTCCGCGCTGCCGCAGGCCAAGGGGCGCACCTCGCGCACGGACATGTTCGCGGCGGCACGGCGCACGGGAAAGCTCGTCGTCAGCGGCCAGATCGTGAGCCCGATCACGCACAAGACGGTGATCGGCGCCATGCTGCCGATCATGAAGAACGGCCGCTTCGACGGCACGGTGAGCGTCGGCATCGACACGATATGGCTCGACCACATCCTGAAGGAGCGCGACCTGCCGCACGGCGCGGTGATCGCGGTGTTCGACCGCAAGGGCGACATCATCGCGGCCAACAACGCCGGTGTCGCGGCCGCGCTGTTCTCGAGGATGCCCGAGGCGCAAGCGCTGAACGGCGGGCTTCAGGCGGGCAACGACGCCAAGAACAATTCCTGGATCTTCGCGGCGGCGCCCCTGGTCGGCGACAATGTCTTCGTGGCGCTTGCGATGCGCCAGCAGAAGCTCTTCGTGCCGACCTATCTGCGCGTCGGCACCGATTTCCTGCTTCCGATCGTGATGCTGGGGCTGGCCTGGATCGCGATCTGGTTCGCGACCGAGCGGCAGATCACGCAATGGGTCAACTATCTGCGCCGGATCGCGGCCGCCTATCGCGGCGGGCACTACGGCGCGCGGCCCGCGCTCGACGGCGCGCCGGAGGAGTTCCGCCTGCTCGGCACCGCGATGGAGGAGATGGCCGAAAGCATCCAGGACCGCGACAAGCGGCTGCGCGACGCCGTCCAGCAGAAGACCATGCTGATCCGCGAGACGCATCACCGCGTCAAGAACAACCTCCAGATCGTGATGAGCCTGCTCAGCCTTCAGTCCAACCAGATGAAGGACGAGGCGGTGCGCGACGCGCTGAGCCAGGCTCAGGCGCGCATCGACGCGCTCGCCCTCGTCCACCGCCTGCTGCACGAAGTCGAGGACCAGACCACCGTCGACCTGCAGCGCCTGCTCGGCGAGCTCACCCACAAGATCGCCGAGAGCATGACCGTCGAGGACAGCCGCATCACGACCGATGTCGACAGCATGGAAATCCACGTCCCCGGGGAGATCGCGGTGCCCATCGCGCTGTTCACGGTCGAGGCGCTGATGAACATCTTCAAATACGCGTTCCCGAAAGACCGTCCCGACGGCGCGGTGAACGTCGTCCTCGCAAGGCTCGACGGCGGCAAGCTGTCGCTCACCATCCGCGATGACGGCATTGGCTATGCCGCGGAGCTGGCGAAGCCCGGCATCGGGAGCAGGTTGCTGGGCGTCTTCGCGCGCCAGGTGCACGGGACGGCTTCGTCGGTCTCGGCGCCCGACCGCGGAACGACGGTGACGCTGATCTTCAACGATCCGGCGCAGGCGGCGGTTTAGGGAGCCGCGAAGAAGAAATAGTAGGCCCCCGCCATGCCGGCGAGCGCCGCCAGCGTGCTGATGACGAGGACGTAACGCACGCCCATGCCGCTCACGGCCTGGCGGGCCTCGACCGTGGTGCGCGGCCGTTCGTGCGATTCGCCGTTCCAGACATTGCTCATGCAACGGAAACGGATGCGGTGCCAAAGGGTTGCATGGTTGTCAGGGAACCATGCGGGGAGGCATGCGTTATTTAGGCTGGCCGATGGGGGCGTTGAGAGAAAGCAGGAGATTTCGCATGTCAAAGACACTTCATCTGATGATCGGCGCCGCCGCAATCGGCGCGCTTGCTTTTGCGGCTCCGGCCGAAGCGGCTCCGGCCGGCGTCAAGGTCGGCACCTTGACCTGCCATGTTTCGAGCGGCTGGGGGTTCGTGTTCGGTTCCTCGAAGGACCTGCACTGCAACTTCCATCCCAACAACCGTATGGGCGAGCACTATGCCGGCACGGTCAACAAGTTCGGCGTTGACGTCGGCTATACCGACGGCGGCGAGCTGATCTGGGGCGTGTTCGCGCCGAGTTCCAACGTCCGCGCGGGCGCGCTCGAGGGTAACTATGCCGGCGCGACGGCAAGCGCCACGGTCGGCGTGGGCCTCGGTGCCAACGTGCTGGTCGGCGGCCTCGACAGATCCATCGCTCTGCAGCCGGTCAGCGTGGAAGGCAATACGGGCCTCAACGTCGCGGCCGGCATCGGCTCGATCGAGCTGAAATACGTGCCCAACGAGGCGAGCCGGTAACGGACGCAGAGTTTCGCGCGGACAGGCCCTCGCCGGAAACGGCGGGGGTTTGTCGTTTTGTCGTCATGGCCGCCCTTGAGGCGGCCACCCAGCGCGAGCGATAGCGAGCACGTGACTCTGGATGGCCGGGGTCAAGCACGGCCATGACGAGTGGGAGCGGGCTAAATCACCCCCAACCGCTTGCCCACCTTCTCGAACGACGCCAGGGCGAAGTCGATTTGCGCGTCGGTGAGGGTCGCGCAGGCCTGGATGCGCAGGCGGGCGGTGCCTTCGGGCACGACCGGATAGCCGAAGCCGGTGATGAAGATTCCCTCGCCAAGCAATTCCTTGCTCATGCGGATCGCGAACGCGGTGTCGCCGACGATGATCGGAACGATCGCGGACTCGCCGTCGAGCGGCTTGAAGCCGCGCGCCTTCAGGCCCTCGCGCAGCCGCTTGGTGATCGCGTGCAGGCGCGCGACGCGCTCGGGCTCGCGCTCCAGGATCTCCACCGCCTTCATCGCGCTCGCCGCGATCGTCGCCGGCAGCGCGTTGGAGAAGAGCTGCGGCCGCGAAACCTGCGAGAGGTACTCGATCAGCGTCTTGGAGCCCGCGACATAGCCGCCCGCGGCGCCGCCCAGCGCCTTGCCGAGCGTGCCGGTGATGATGTCGATCTTGCCCTCGACGCCGCAATGCTCGGCGGTGCCGCGGCCGTGGCGGCCCATCACGCCGGTGCCGTGCGAGTCGTCCAGGATGACGGAAGCGCCGTGCTTCTTGGCGACCGTCACGATGTCGCCGAGCGGGGCGATGTCGCCTTCCATGCTGAACACGCCGTCGGTGACGACGAAGATGCGCCGCGCGCCCTTGACTGTGTCGAGCTTGGCGTCGAGATCGGCCATGTCGGCGTGCTTGTAGACCAGGCGCCGCGCCTTGGACGCGCGGCAGCCGTCGATCAGCGAGGCGTGGTTGAGCTCGTCCGACACCAGCGCGTCGCCCTCGCCCGCGACCGCCGGGATCAGCCCGGTGTTCGCCGTCCAGCACGACACATAAGTCAGCGCCGCTTCGGTATGCGACAGCTTGGCGAGCGCCGCCTCGATCCGCTCATGGATCGAGAACGTGCCGCAGATGAAGCGCACCGACGCGGTGCCCGCGCCGAACTCCTCCAGCGCCGCCTGTCCCGCGGCGACCAGCTCGGGATGATCGGCGAGGCCCAGATAGTTGTTCGACGACAGCACGAGCACGGGACCGGATTTCTCCGCCATCGTGACCTGCGTATCCATCGGCCCGGTGATGTGGCGGAAGGTCTTGAGCGTGCCGGCCTTCTCCATCGCGCCGAGATCGGCGCGCAGGCTGTCGTCCAGGCTCACAGCTCGCTCCAGTCGAGGATGACCTTGCCCGAATTGCCCGAGCGCATCACGTCGAAGCCCTGCTGGAAATCCTTGTAGGAATAGCGGTGCGTGATCACGGGCTGGATGTCCATGCCGCTCTGGATCATCGAGGTCAGCTTGTACCAGGTCTCGCCGAACATGCGGCCGTAGATGCCGCGCAGGTTCAGCCCCTTGAACACCACCGCGTCCCAGTCGATGCCGGGCTGGCCGCTTTGGATGCCGAGCATCGCGATCTTGCCGCCATGCGCCATGGTGTCGATCATCTGGCGCAGGCCCGCCGGGTTGCCCGACATCTCGAGGCCCACGTCGAAGCCCTCCTGCATGCCGAGGTCCTTCATCACCACGCGCAGATCGTCCTTGGCGACGTTGACGACGGCGGTCGCGCCCATCTTCCTGGCGAGGTCGAGGCGATATTCGTTGACGTCGGTGACGACCACGTAGCGCGCGCCGGCCTTGAGCGCCATCGGCACCGCGCTCACCCCGATGGGGCCAGCGCCGGTGATCAGCACGTCCTCGCCCACGACGTCGTAGGAGAGCGCGGTGTGCGCCGCGTTGCCGAGCGGGTCGAAGATCGCATAGACCTCGAGCGGCACCTTGCTGTCGCAATGCCAGATGTTCGGCGCCGGCACCGCGACGTATTCGGCGAACGCGCCGTCGCGGTTGACGCCCACGCCCAGCGTGTTGGCGCAGAGATGGCGCCGTCCCGCGAGGCAGTTGCGGCAATGGCCGCAGACGATGTGGCCCTCGGCGCTGACGAGATCGCCGACCTTGTGGCCATGGACGTTCGAGCCGACCGCGACGATGCGGCCGACGAATTCGTGGCCCGCCACCGTGCCCGGCCGGATCGTCTTCTGCGCCCAGGAATCCCAGTTGTAGATGTGCACGTCGGTGCCGCAGATGCCCGTCTTGAGCACCTTGATGAGCACGTCGTCGATGCCGTAGCCGGGCTCGGGCACGTCCTCGAGCCAGATGCCTTCCCCGGGCTTGGATTTGACCAGCGCTTTCATGTGCACCTCTCGCCTAATGGAAGATGGCGGCGTGGTATAGCGTCGTCAGGAAATTTGTCCAGACTTTCCGGCGCCTAGCCTCTCCTCGCGCAGTTGCGAGCGGCGGACCTTGCCCGCGTCGTCGCGCAAGGGATGGGAGACGAATTCGATCGTGCGCGGGCGCTTGTAGCGCACCAGCTTTTCGGCCAGATGCGCTTCGAGCGCGTCCCGCGTCAGCCCCTCCTTGGGCTGGACGATGGCGTGGACACGCTGTCCCAGATCGTCGTCCGGGAAGCCGATCACGCAACTCGACTGCACCAGCGGATGCTCGTCGATCGCGCCTTCCACCTCGGCCGGATAGACGTTGGCGCCGCCGACCAGGATCATGTCGGTGCGGCGGTCGGCGAGATAGAGATAGCCTTGGGCGTCGAGCCAGCCGATATCGCCGATAGATTCCCAGCCGCCTTCGAGCCGGCGCGTCTCTGCGCCGATATAGCGGTAGGTCGAGGCGAGGCCCGGCTTCTGCCGCATGAAGATCTCGCCCACCTCACCGCGCGGCAGCATCGTGCCGTCGGCCGCGAACGCCTCGATCTCCGCGTTGGGCGTGGGAAGCCCGACGGAGCCTTTGTGCGCGAGCCATTCCCTGTCGCTTATGATCGTCGCGGCCACGCCTTCGGTTCCGCCATAGAGCTCCCAGACGACGTCGGGGCCCAGCCAATCGATCCACGCCTCCTTGAGCCAGGGCGGGCAAGGTGCCGCGAGATGCCACACGGTCCTGAGCGAGGAGACGTCGTAGCGCGCCCGCACCTCCTGCGGCAGACGCCAGATGCGCGCCATCATCGTCGGCACCAGATAGAGCCATGTGGCGCGATGCTTTTCGATCAGCGCCAGCGTCTCTTCCGCGTCGAATTTCGTCATCACCACGACCGGCGCGCCGACCATCAGCGCCGGAAACGCGGTCACGATCGGACCGTTGTGATAGAGCGGCCCGGGCATCAGGACGATATCGCCGGGCGTGATGCGCCAGCGCGCGGCCGCGCCCTCCATCACCACGCCGGGCTGGCCCGCGACGATGAGCTTCGGCCGTCCCGTCGAGCCGCCGGAGGTGGGCGCCTTCCACGACGGAGAGACGGCATCGGGCAGATCGCGGTCGTCGCCGCTCAGGAGATCGGCGACAGACATGACGGGCCGTCCGAGATCCAGCGCGCCGTCGCCGATGACGACGGGCGAATTCGCCAGATCGACGATCGCCCTCAGCTCTGCCAGGGGCAGGCGCCACGACACCGGCTGCGGCACGGCGCCGATCTTCCACGCGGCATAGAACGCCTCGATGAATCCGATGCCGTTCGGAAGGCCGATGGTGACGAAATCGCCTTGGCCTACGCCGCGCTCCAGCAGCCCGCGCGCGATCCTGTTCGAGCGAAGATGCAGATCGCGCCAGCTGCGGACGTCGTCTGCGCAGCGCACCGCCCAGCCGTCGCCCTTCGCCGCCGCCAGCGCGGCAAGCCCGCGGCCCAGCGACGGCGGTTGCGGGTCCGGCGTCATCGCCGCCAATGTCTCGAGGATGGAATTCATGGGCCCCGGTTTCGTTTCACCACCGTCCCGCAGCAAACCAGTCCGACCGAACGATTTCAACACGTTACCGTCCGGCGACGGTTTCGACGCAATTGCGCCTTGGCGGAGCCATAGTTAGGCGTCATCGAATCCTGCTAGACCGCAAGGGCTCGGGCAGGGAACGCCAATTGGTCAGCGTCTACGACCTCAAACCTCGATTTCAGAAACTCCTGCGCCCGTTCTGTGCGCGTCTCGCCGCTGCGGGCGTCACCGCCAATCAGGTCACGGTCTCGGCGGCGGCCGTCAGCGTCGCGCTCGGCGCCGCGGTTTGGGCGACGCGCGGCGCCGCCTGGACGTTGCTGCTGTTGCCGCCCGTGCTGTTCCTTCGCATGGCGCTCAATGCCATCGACGGCATGCTGGCGCGGGAGTTCGATCAGAAAAGCCGGCTCGGCGCCGTCCTGAACGAGCTCGGCGACGTCGTGTCGGACACGGCGCTCTATCTGCCGTTCGCGCGCATAGAAGGCATGGATGGGCTTCTCGTCGCGCTCCTGGTCGCCGTCGCGGTCATGACGGAAATGACGGGCGTGGTCGCCGTCCAGATCGGCGCGTCGCGGCGCTATGACGGGCCGTTCGGCAAAAGCGACCGCGCGGTCTTTTTCGGATGCCTGGCGGTCGCGCTGGGGCTCGGCCTTCCGCCCGGCCTTTGGACGGAGATCGTGCTCGCGCTCGCGGTCCTTGCCGGGTGCTTCACGATATTCAACCGCGCCCGCGCGGCGCTCAAGGAGAACGCATGAGCTGGATCGCCGGCTTCTTCTCGACACCGGTGCACAACGCCATCGGCGCGATCTACGGGCTTCTCGTCGTCGCCAGCCTGGTCAGCTTCGCGTTCCGCAAGCTGAGGCCCAGCGAGGCCGCGACGGAGCTGTCCAAGAGAGTGGTGTCGTGGTGGTGGATGATCACGGTCTTCACCATCGCGATCCTGACCAACCGCATCGTGTCCACGGTGTTCCTGGGCTTCATGGCCTTCCTGGCGCTCAAGGAATATTTCTCCCTCATTCCCACGCGCCGCGTCGATCGCGGGATATTGTTCTTCGCCTATCTCTCGATCCCGGTGCAGTTCTATCTCGCCCATATCGGCTCGTTCGGGATGTTCCTCGTCTTCATTCCGGTCTGGATGTTCCTGTTCATGCCGGCGGCGATCACGCTCAAGGGCGAGACCGAGGGCTTTCTGCGCGCCGTGGGCATGTTGAGCTGGGGGCTGATGATCACGGTCTTCGCGCTCAGCCACACCGCGATGCTGCTCACCTTCGGCGTGAAGCTCGGCTATGCCGCGGGCCCGCTCCTGTTCCTCGTCGCGCTGACCGAGGCCAACGACGTCGCCCAGTTCACCTGGGGCAAGCTCCTGGGCCGGCACAAGATCATCCCGAAGGTGAGCCCGAAGAAGACCTGGGAGGGCTTCATCGGCGGATTGATCACGACGGCCGCGGCCGCCGCCTTCGTCGGGCCGTATCTGACGCCGATGCCCATGGCGTGGTCGGCGGCGGCGGGCGCGCTGATCGCCGTCAGCGGCTATCTCGGCGACGTGACTATCTCCGCCTGCAAGCGCGACTTGGGCGTCAAGGACGCAAGCAACCTCATCCCCGGTCACGGCGGGATCCTCGATCGCGTCGACAGCCTGATCTATTCGGCGCCGATCTTCTATCATCTGCTGCACTACTCCTACGGCGTCTGGCCGGAGGGCGTCCTTTGAGCAGGCTGCTGCGCGGCGCGTTCTTCCTTCTCATCGTGCGGCCGGTCCTGACGATCGCGCTCGGCACGCATGTGCGAGGCCGCGATCATCTGCCGAAGAAAGGGCCGGCCATCGTCGTCGCCAACCACAACTCGCATCTCGACACGCTGACGATCCTGGCGATGTTCCCGATGCGCAACCTGCCGAGCCTCAGGCCTGTTGCCGCGATGGACTATTTCATGCGCAGCGGCCCGATGGCCTGGTTCGCGACGAACATCATCGGCATCATTCCGATCGTGCGCGGCGGCGGCGACAGGAACGCCGATCCGCTCGCGCCCTGCCGGGACGCGCTGGATCGCGGCGACATCCTGATCCTGTTCCCGGAAGGCTCCCGCGGCGAACCCGAGAAGCTCTCCGCCTTCAAGAAAGGCGTCGCCCATCTGGTGAAATCGCGTCCCGACACTCCGGTCCACCCGCTGTTCATGCACGGATTGGGCAAGGCGCTTCCGAAGGACAGCTTTCTGCTCGTGCCGTTCAATTGCGACGTGGTGGTGGGAGAGACACTGTCCTGGACCGGCAGCGTCGAGAGCTTCATGGAGACGCTGCAATCGGCCATGACCGGGCTCGCGGGACAGATCCACATGGTGCCATGGGACTGATCTGGATCGCGGCTGTGTCGGGCTGGGCCGTCGCGGAGGCGACGCTGTTCTTCGTCGTGCCCGACGTCCTGATCACCTTCGCGGTCATGCGTTTCGGCCTGAAAGCGGGCGTTCGGCTTTGCGTCGCCGCCGCCGCCATAGCCTCCGTCGCAGGCCTCGGCATGTGGGGCTGGGGTCACGCCGATCCGCAAGGCGCGCGCCACGCGATGCTGATGGTGCCGTTCATCGGCCCCGATCTTCTGGCGCGCGCCCATGCGGAGATCGCGGCGGGCTGGCCGCTCCATCTGGTGAGCGGCGCGATGACCGGCGTGCCCTACAAGCTCTACGCCGTCGAGGCGGGCGCGCGCGGAATCAACCCCGTGCTCTTCCTGCCGATGTCCTTCATCGCGCGGATCGCGCGCTTTGCGCTCACCGCCGTCGCGGCGCATGCCGGTCGCGAGGTCATGACCCGGCTGGGCAGGCCGGGGTGGCGCTACGCCTGCTGGATGGCGGCATGGATCGCGGTCTACGGATTCTACTGGACGAGCCGGGCGATGATGTGACGCTGACTGGGGTGGCGGCCGTGGTGCCCAGGGGCGGAATTGAACCACCGACACGCGGATTTTCAATCCGCTGCTCTACCAACTGAGCTACCTGGGCAAACCGCCGAAACCCGGGACACGCCCGGAAGGTCGGGCTTTTTAGTGGAGCCCTCGCCCCATGTCTAGCCGTCGCCCTCGGCGGCGTCAGATGGCCCATCCGGCCCCTCTTCCGCCGGGATGGCGTAGCGTTCGCCGAACCATTTGCCCAGATCGACATGGCGGCAACGCTTGGAGCAGAAGGGGCGGAATTCCGTCACCTGCGCCTTGCCGCAGACAGGGCATTTGGCCGCTTTAGCCGGTTGCGACATCGAAACCCTCGCGGGCATAGCCGTCATTGGCCTCGAAGCGCACGCGCGGCGCGCCGCGGCGGGCGAGCGCGCCCTTGACCTCCTCGCCGTGGTCGTCGAGCCAGCGCACGACCTCGGCCGAGGCGCGCACGACCACCGCCTTGCCCGGAGCGGCGGCGGCGGCGCGCTCGACGCGGCGCATGACCTCGAGCGCGATCGAGTCGCGCGTGCGCTTGCGCCCCTGTCCGGAGCAGGAGCGGCAGCATTCGCTCATCAGCTTGAACAACGGGTCGCGCACGCGCTTGCGCGTGATCTCGACCAGGCCGAACTCCGACATCGGCGAGATCTGCGTCGGCGTGTGGTCCTTCGAGATGCTCTGCGCCAGCACGTCGATCACCTCGGCGACATTGCGGGCTTCGGAGAGATGGATGAAATCGACGACGATCAGCCCGCCGATGCCGCGCAGGCGTACCTGGCGTCCGATCTCGTCGGCGGCTTCGATATTGACCTTGACGCTGGTCTCCTCCAGCCCCGTCGACGCGGTGAAGCTTCCCGAGTTCACGTCGACCGCGGTCAGCGCCTCGGTGGATTCGATCGTGATCCAGCCGCCGGAGGGCAGCGGCACGCGCGGCGAGGTGAGCCGGTCGATCTCCTCCTCCAGCTCATACATGTCGAAGAGCTGGCCGGGGCCGTCGAACAATTCGATGTGGCTTTCCGCTTCCGGCATGGCGCGGCGGCAATAGGCGCGCGCGGCCTCGACCGAGGCGGCGTCGTCGATCACCACGCGCACCGTGTCGGCGCGCACCATGTCGCGCAAGGTGCGCTCGACCGGATCGAGATCGTGATAGAGCGTCGCGGGCGCCGTCGCCGCCTGGCGCTTTGCGAGCACGGGCCGCCAGGCTTCGGCGAGACGCTCGGCGTCTTCCTTCAGGTCGTTCAGCGCCGCGTCGGTTGCGGCGGTGCGCAGGATATAGCCCGCGCCGGGCACGAGCCTGTCGCCGCCCTGCGCGATCATCTGCTCGCCCATCGCCATCATGCGCGCGCGCTCGTCGTCGCCCTCGATGCGCCGCGACAGCGCGATGCCGGGCTGGTTGGGAACGAGCACCGCGAGCCGTCCGGGGATCGTCACGTTCGCCGAAAGCCGCGCGCCCTTTTCGCCGATCGGATCCTTGACGACCTGGACCAGGATCTCCTCGCCCTCATGCACGCAGTCGCCGATCTTGGGCGTGCGCTCCTCCTCGAACCCGGGAAGATCGGCGAGACAGCGCGCCTCGCGCGCGCCGAGGAACCCGGCGCGATCGAGACCGACATCGACGAACGCGGCCTGCATGCCGGGCAGCACGCGCTGCACGCGGCCGAGAATGATATTTCCGACGATGCTATGTCCGCTGCGGCCCTGCGCGCGCGCGGCGCCGTCATCCAGCCCGATGGTGCGTTCGAGCGCGAGTTCCTGCAGCCGCCCGTCCTCGACCAGGGCGACGCGAATCTCCCCAGCCCCCACATTGATCAGGACTTCCTTCGGCATCCGGAACTCGGCAATAGCGACGGTTCGAGCCTAGCACGGGTACGCGCTGCCGCGAAGCAGCGCCACGGTTTCGGCGAGCGGCAATCCGACCACATTCGAATAGGAACCATTCAGTGTGCGTACGAAAGTTTCGGCGCGGCCCTGGATCGCATAGCCGCCCGCCTTGCCGACGCCTTCGCGCGAGTCCACATAAGTATCGATCTCGGCCGCGTCGAGCCTCTTGAACCGCACGCGCGTCAGCACGGTGCGGCGCGCGAGCGAGCCGTCCGCGCGCATGAGCGCGACCGCGGTGATCACCTGATGGCTGCGGCCGGAGAGAAGCTTGAGGCATGCGCGCACCTCGTCGTCGTTCTCGGCCTTGGGCAGGATGCGCCGCCCGCAGGCGACGACCGTGTCGGCGGCGAGCACCAGCGTCTCGCCAGCGGCGAGCCCAGGAGTCTTGCCGTCGGCGACCTTGCGCGCCTTGGCCTCGGCGAGGCGCTCGGCATAAACGCGCGGCAGTTCGGCTTTGAGCGGGGTCTCGTCGATGGCGGCCGCGCGGACCTGGTCGGGCACGATGCCTGCCTGGGCGAGAAGCGCCTTGCGCCGCGGGCTCTCGCTCGCGAGCACCAGCACGGGCGCGGGCTTATTTGAAGCGATAGGTGATGCGTCCCTTGGTGAGGTCGTAGGGCGTCATCTCGACCATCACCTTGTCGCCGGTCAGCACGCGGATGCGGTTCTTGCGCATCTTGCCGGCCGTGTGGGCGATGATCTCGTGGCCGTTCTGCAGCATGACGCGAAACGTCGCGTTGGGCAGAAGCTCGCTCACGGTGCCCTCGAATTCTAACAGTTCTTCCTTGGCCATTCGTCCTCGGACAGGGGTTGACGGCCGGGAGATTGCACCGAAACGAGCCAAAAGCAAGGGTTTGGTGAAACTCGGAGCCTGACGGCCCGTCGCCCTTCGAGGCTCGCCCTGCGGGCTCGCACCTCAGGGTGACGGGCCTACTTTAACAGTCGCGTCATCCTGAGGTGTGAGCGCAGCGAGCCTCGAAGGATGGCGCGCCGCTCTCAGGTATCCGCCGCCCGCCTCGTCTCGAAGCGCATCTGGATGCGGCGTTCCAGCTCGTCGCGGACGGCGCGGTAGGCGGCGAGCTGCTGGTCGCGGGAGCCTTCCACCGCGGTCGGGTCAAGGGTCGGCCAGTACTCGACCGTGGCGGCCGAGGTGCGCGTCAGCTCCATCGCCTTGTGATGCGCCTCGGGCGAGAGCGTGATGACGAGATCGAACGAGGTGTCCTCGAACTCGTCGAAGCTCTTGGGCTTGTGCTTGCCGATCTCGATGCCGATCTCCTCCATCGCCTCGACCGCGAGCGGGTCGAGTTCGCCGCGGCGCACGCCGACCGAATCCACATAGACGCCACGGCCGAAGAGATGCTGCATGATCGCCGCCGCCATCGGGCTGCGCACGGAATTGAAGGTGCAGGCGAACAGCACCGCGCCCGGAAGCTCCTCGCCATTGGGCCCCCGCATCGCGCGTCAGCCCTTCAGGTGCAGCACGCAGATCAAGGTGAAGAGCCGCCGCGCGGTGTCGAAATCGACCTCGATCTTGCCCTTGAGCCGTTCCTTGAGAAGCGTGGACGCGTCGTTGTGCGAGGCGCGCCGCGCCATGTCGAGCGCCTCGATCTGGGCGGCGGGCGCGTTGCGGATCGACTTGAAATAGCTGTCGCAGATGAGGAAGTAGTCCCGGATCACGCCGCGGAACGGGGTGAGCGAGAGCATCACCTTGCGGTGCGCGCCGCCGTCCTCGAGACGGATGTCGAAGACGAGGCGGTTCTCCTCCACTGCGAGCGTGAGCTTGTAGGGGCCGCCCGGCGAGCCCACCGGCGTGAAGCTGTTGGCTTCGAGCAGGTCGTAGATCGCGATCTCGCGCTCTTGCTCGATCTGGCGCGTGCGGTGCACGACCGTGCGCTCGTCGAGATCGACGGCGACGAGGCGGAAATCACTTGCCATCGAGCCGCACCGCGATGGAGCGCGCATGCGCCTGAAGGCCCTCGGCCTGCGCCAGCGTCACCGCTTTGGGGCCGAGGCTTGCGAGCGCGCGCGCGTCGAGCGAGAGAAGCGTCGTGCGCTTGAGGAAATCCAGCACCGAGAGCCCCGACGAGAACCGCGCCGTGCGCGAGGTGGGGAGCACGTGGTTGGGGCCCGCGATGTAGTCGCCCATCGCCTCGGGCGTGTGGCGGCCGAGGAAGATCGCGCCGGCATGGCGCACGCGCGCGGCAAGCTTCTGCGGATCGTCGGTCGCGATCTCCAGATGCTCCGGCGCGATGCGGTCGACCAACGCAGCCGCGTCGTCGAGCCTGGCCACGACGATGATGGCGCCGAAATCATGCCAGCTCGCCGACGCGATCTCACGGCGCGGCAAGGTTTCGAGCGCGCGCGCGGCGGCGGCTTCAACCTTGTCGGCGAACGCGGCGTCGTCGGTGATGAGGACGCATTGCGACGAGCGGTCGTGCTCGGCCTGTGACAGCAGATCGGCCGCGATCCAATCCGGGTCGCTCGCGCCGTCGCTGACGACCAAAATCTCCGATGGCCCGGCGATGGAATCGATGCCGACGCGGCCATAGACCTCGCGCTTGGCGGCGGCGACATAGGCGTTGCCGGGGCCGACGACCTTGTCGACCGCCGCGATGCTCTCGGTGCCATAGGCCAGCGCCGCGACCGCTTGCGCGCCGCCGATGCGGTAGATCTCACTGATCCCGGCGCGGCGCGCGGCGGCCAGCACCAGCGGATTGGCGCCGGGCGTCACCATCGCGACGCGCGCCACGCCGGCGACGCGCGCGGGAACGGCGTTCATCAGCACCGAGCTCGGATAGCTCGCCGTTCCCCCCGGCACGTAGAGGCCCACGCTGTCGAGCGGCGTCCAGCGCCAGCCCAGCGTCGCCCCTGTCTCGTCGACGAAGCTTTCGTCCTTGGGCAATTGCCGGCGGTGATAGGCCTCGATGCGGCGCGCCGCCGTGTCAAGTGCGTCCAGCGCGTCGCGCGGACATTGCGCCTCCGCGGCGGCGATCTCGTCTTCATCGAGACGCAGCGTGGTCAATTCGACCTTGTCGAAGCGGGCGGTGTAGTCCTTCACCGCCGCATCGCCGCGCGCGCGGACGTCGGCGACGATGGCGCGCACCGCCTGCGCCACGTCCTCGTCGCCCTCACGCTTGGCGTCGAGCAGGGTTTGGAAAGCGCTCTCGAAATCCGGGGCGCGCGCGTCGAGCCGCCGCACCATCTCAGCCGCCGTGAGCCGGACGGCCGCGCGCCGCCCAGTCGCCGCTCACATCGGTGAGCCCCGCATCGATGCATTCGACGGCGAGCTTCAACGTGCCGCCGGCGGAGAAGACGAGCTCGACCTCGCCACCGGGATCTTCACCGCCCTTGGGCGTGAAGCGGATCGCGAGCAGCGAGACGACGGCGTCGGGCGCGCCGCGTTTCAAGCCCCTGGATTTCACCGAAAGCACGCCGTCGAAATGCAGCAGCGAGCGCACGCGCAAATTCGCCGACCGGCGCTCGTCCTCCCATTTGAAGCGGTTGAACAAGGCCGCGAAGCGCCGCTTCTTCGGCAGATAGACGAGCTCCTTCAAGGGCGCGACCGCGTCCTGCAGGCGCGCGGAAATGACCTCGAGGTCCTCGGCGTCCTCGGCCGCCAATGTGAGCTCGGGTGCCTTCATGCCGATTGCCGCTCGATCTGCGCGCCGACGCGGCTGAGCTTCTCCTCCAGCCGCTCGAAGCCGCGGTCGAGGTGATAGACGCGGTTGATGATCGTCTCGCCCTCGGCGGCGAGGCCCGCGAGCACCAGGCTCGACGAGGCGCGCAGGTCGGTCGCCATCACCGGCGCGCCCTTGAGGCGCTCGACCCCGGTCACGATCGCGGTGTCGCCTTCGATGCGGATGTCGGCGCCCATGCGCAGCAGCTCGGGCACATGCATGAAGCGGTTTTCGAAGATCGTCTCGCGGATGCGCGAGGTGCCGTCGGCCGTCGTCATCAGCGCCATGAACTGCGCTTGAAGATCGGTCGGGAAGCCGGGGAACGGCGCGGTGTTCGCGTCGGCCGAGATCGGGCGCACGCCGTTGCGATGCACGCTGAGGCCGCGGTTGGTCTCCTTGATCTCGACGCCGACCTTCTCGAGCATCGGGATCACCGCGCCGATCAGCTCGGCCCGCGTGCCGGTCAGCTCCACCTCGCCGCCCGCGATGGCGACGGCGAAAGCATAGGTGCCGGTCTCGATGCGGTCGGGAAGCACGGCATGCTCGGCCGCATGCAGCGACGTCACGCCCTGCACGATGATGCGCGAGGTGCCCAGCCCCGAGATCTTCGCGCCCATCGCGATCAGGCAGCGGCCGAGATCGTCGATCTCCGGCTCGCGCGCCGCGTTCTCGATCACCGTCTCGCCCCGGGCGAGGACTGCGGCCATGAGCGTGTTCTCGGTCGCGCCGACCGAGACGATGGGGAACTCGATGCGTGCGCCTTTCAACCCCTTGGGCGCCGCGACGATGACGTAGCCTTCCTCGAGCACGACCTCGGCACCCAGCGCCTCCAGCGCCTTCAGATGCAGGTCCACCGGACGCGCGCCTATGGCGCAGCCTCCCGGCAGCGACACTTTCGCATGGCCCGCGCGCACGACCAGCGGCCCCGCGACCAGGAAGCTCGCGCGCATCTTGCGCACGATCTCATAGTCGGCGGTGGTGCCGGTCAGGTGCGCGGCCGTCAGCACGTAGCGTCCGCCCTCGCCCACCGTCCTGCCCGGCCGCCAGTCCGCCGAGACGCCGAGCTGGCCCAGGAGATCGGCCATCGAGACCACGTCGGCGAGCTTGGGGACGTTGGTGAGCGTCAGAGGCTCTTCGCTCAACAGGCACGCGGCCATCAGCGGCAGGGCCGCGTTCTTGGCGCCGCTGATGGGAATCTCGCCCTTGAGGGGCGCGCCTCCGCGAATGCTGATCCGGTCCATGGGAAAGCCTAACGTCCGAGACGCCGTTTGTAGCGCGGCGCAGTCCCCGAAAACAGCATGTCTAGCCGGGCTTCGCGGCTTTATTCTGGCGACCGGTCACGGGTTCGGGGGCGAGGGGCTTCTTAAGCATCCGGGTCCGCGATTTGCGCCGCTTGAGGTTCTCGCGCAGCGCCGCCGCCAGCCGCTCTTCCCGCTCGGACGATTTGACCTTCATGCCCCTTTGCCTGCGCCCCGTCTCTGGGTTATAGGACCCGCCCATCTGGGCCGCCGGCCCAGTACCACAGTGGTCGCCGCAGTAGCGTAGTGGTAGCGCAATCCCTTGGTAAGGGATAGGTCGTGAGTTCGATTCTCACCTGCGGCACCAGTCTTCGCTCCCGCTTCGCGGGAGCTACGCCTTGGCAAGCCAGCGGGAGCGAAGCCTGGTGCCGCCGCGGCGTAGCTGCGCAGCAGCGAAGCCGGGCTGGTTGCAACAAACTCCCTATCCTACCCTCCCCACACCGGCACCACCTTCAGATGCCGCTCGATCGCGTCCCGCAGCTTGGGCGGGACCGTTTCCGCCTCCTTCCATACCTCGCGGAAGCGCTCGACCGTGTCGCGGACGGTGTCGCGCGTCTGCTTTTCCGGGAGCCCGACCTTGTCGGCGAAGCGGGCGAACTGGTCGTGCGTCAGCGATGCGAAGGATTTCGATCCGGCGAAGCTGAGCGCGAGCTTGTCGTTCGGGATGTAAGCGATGGTCGACACGAAGTCGTAGGCCGGCGCCAGTTGCGCCTGGCGCCGGTCGGGATAGACGAGCGACCAGTTCTTGGCGTGCATGTCGCCATTGCCGATCAGGGCATTGAAGACGAACCGGCGCAGGAACTCCGCGATGCCCGCCTCGCCGGTCTCGATCCAGAGCACGTGCGCGATGTTGCCGTAGCTCGCCTTGCCGTATTTCTTTTCCGGATAAAGCCCGAAGACCTGCGCGAAATCCTCCATATGCACGGCCCCGCCTGCGGCGGTTCTATCGAATCGGCGGATGACGAAGGCGTTGACGCCGATGCTTTCCATTCCCTGCGGCAGTCCCGAAATCCGCGCGGCCGGCGTCAAGAAAGTCTCAGGCACATCGATGCCGACACTACGCGCCAGCTCCATCATCGCGAACTCGTTCTCAGGCACGTCGGGATAAACGGGCGACGGCAACTTGACGATCCAGGAGCCGCCAACGCCTTCCGCCGGAATCGTCAGGCCTCCCGAGGCTTCCTTGACTGCGGAGAATTTGAGCTGAACGCCGGCGAGCGAGAAGCGCAGGATGCCGTCTGCCTCCATGCCGCCGGGCGCCTCAGGAAGATCGTCATCGGAAGGCGGAAGAGATTCGCCGCCGAACGGCACGATTTTCAGAGCGCCCGGCAAATCATGTCCGAGTGCCCAGATCAGATGGAATTCACGAACCGGATTCACACCCGCGCGCGCCGCCAGATAGTCCCACATCGAGCCTTCGGGCAGCAGGTTGGAGAAAAACGGCGGAAGCCTAGTCTGCGTCGGCGCGACATCGGCGATCAGGCCGCCGAACGCATCCTTGAAGGAAAGGCTGAGCGTCGGGCGCTGCGCGTTCGCGATATAAGCCTCGTCGAAAGCAAATAGAGCCTTGTCTCCCGGCAGCCTGGTCAACATGCCGATCGATCGGTCGTAGAGACGAACGTCGAGGACCGACAGCTCAGGCATCGTCTTCGTCGATCCGATAGGCCGGGGTTTGAGCGGGCACGGCTTCGCGCTCCAAGGCTTGCACTGCGGGCAGCAGGCGGCGCGGCACGAGTTGGACTTCGAGGTCCAAGGCGCGCGCGAGTTCGATCAGGCTCGACGTTTGAAGATCGACGCCGCCGTTTTCGATCTTGGAGATATGGCTTTGCGGCACCCCGACCTTTTCGGAGAGCGCGCGCTGGCTCAACCGCTTGCTTTGGCGGGCCGATCTGAGGATTTCCGGTATGATGCCTAGCGACGAAGCCATGATGTGCTTTTCTATATTATCTAGCCTCTATTATATGCTGTAGAATATCACATATCAAGAGTTTGATGTTCTAAAGCATATTAATTATCACAATTGATGTATTTAAATACATCGCCTTGAACTCCTTGGGATGCGTATATAAAGCGAAAAACCCCGGCAGCCTTGCGGCCGCCGGGGTGTCCCCTCCGACAGTCTTGGGAAGGCGTCAGTTCGAAGGCGTCTCGAACTTCGCCATGAAGGCCTGGAGCAGGAGGTTGGCGACCTTGCTCAGCTCGGCGCCTTCCTGGTTCTCGACATAGGTCCAGGTGTCGGCCGCGGCCTCGCCCCAGCTCTTGCCCGCCTGGAGCGCGCCGGCGAACGTCGTCTGCGCGCCGTGGAAGATGTTGATCTCGTCGTCGGGCAATTCGCCGAGCAGCGTGTTGAAGGTCGCCGACACGCGCGACCAGATGGACAGGGCGTCCGCCTTGAGCATCGCCCAGATGCTTTCGAGGAAGTTCATGGAAGTCTCCTTGAGGGTAAGACGCGGGCAACGCCGCGCCGGGCGGCCATCCGAAAACGCTGCGGCGTCCCTGCTCACGGCCACCCTCAAGGGGACGGATGAGCACGCAGCGCTCCGGATGGCCTTCCGCCGGGGCGTTCCTTCACGGCGCACCCCGGCATGACGGACCCGTCGCCGGGCGCGTCATGCCGGGGGCTTTGCGGTTTCGCTACAGGGTGCCGTCGGCTGCCAATTGCCAGGCCGAGCCGTCGAAGATCGCGTCCACCCAGCCCGCGGTCCCGGACGCGATGGTCTTCAGCGTCGAGCCGCCGCCGTCCTTCACGGTCTCGGTGAAGGCGCCCAGCCCGGTTCGCGTGATGCGGAACCTGGCGCCCGTCTTGACCGTGGTGCCCTTGGCGTCGGTGTCGCTGAGCGTGACCGTGCGGTTGGCGCTGAGCGTCGCGGTCACGTTGATGCTGCCCGCGTCGGTGAGATAGAACGCGGCCTTGTCGGCGTCACCTTGCGTCTGATAGCCCGTCTCGCCGGTCCGGAACCAGTTGGTGCCGTCGCTTTGCAGCAGCCCGGCGCCGCCGCCGAGATCGGGGATGTAGTAGGTCTGCCCCTTGAAGCCGACGGCAGGCGGCAGATTGGCGACCGTTGCCGTCCGCGCGCCGACCTGGACGAGGAAATAGTCCGACAGGATCGCGCGAAGCTCTGCCAGGTCGGCCGTCGTGAGATGGCCGGCGAAAGCGAAGCTGACGGCCGCGGTCGAATACTCGGCCCCGGTCGCGTCGTTGGTCCCGAGGAACGCGATGCTGTTGACCGCATTCGCCTGGCTGGCGCGCGCGATGCCGGTCGAGGTCTCGTCGATCGATGCCGAGATGGTGCCGGTGGCCGCGGGATCGCGCAGCAGCGAGAACATCCCGGTGTACCGCGCGGGCGTATAGTTGTCGCTGGTCGCGTCGTTGAGGCGGACCGTCAGCACGCCCGAGGTCGCGGACTGCAGGTACATCCGTCGGCCCGTGCCGGGCGCGTTCTGGCCGATGACGGCCGCGGCGCTGGCGGAGGCGGCGTACACATAGGCGCCGACCGCGAAGTCGTCCTGCGATCCGCCGAGATCCGCTTCCTTGCAGCCCGTGTCGAGAAGCGCGCCGGACACGCCCGTGTAGCCGCGATTGGCGGTGAAGGTCGGCGAGCCGACGACCGTGATGGTACAGGTTCCGGGCTTCACCCAATTGAGCAGGGTGTCGTTCTGGTTCGGCAGCGCGAAGACCCACAGGCCGGTGAGGCAATGCGCGGTGCAGGTGCCGCTCACCAGAAGGCTGTTGTCCTTGAGCTTCTGATAGACCTGCTCGATCTCGCCCCGGAGCTGATCCGAAGCGCGATTGTTGAACCTCGCCAGAAGCCCGCGCGAGCCGACATTCGCGGTCGCGACCTGACCATCGCCGATGCGGCGCCAATTGGATTGATCGCCGAACACGATGGCGGGACCGCCGCCCTCGTCCGACGCTTGTTGCAATCCAGTCTTGATGACGGCAGGCAGGCTTGCCACGGGCGTGGCCGCGAGCACGGCGGGCGTATAGCCATTATATTGACTGACGACCTGCGAGACGTTGCCGCCGCCGTTGAGCGTGACGGTTCCCACCAGCGTCTGCCACGAGAGGCTGGGATTGACCTGGATGCCCATGACGGAATCCAGAGCCGGCGCGGTAGTCGAAGATCTGAGGGACGTGAACGCGCATTCCGTAGTGGCGGGAGGCCCGCCCATCACCCCCGAGTAGTTCCCCTCGGCTCCCGCATAGGTGACGTCGGACAATTCGATGTGCGTCGGATCGGAGCTGCTGAAGACAGTGTGCGGATCATCATAGACGTCGGCTGCGGATACGAAGAAATTGACGCAGGTGATGGCGTCGCCGGACTGGAAATTCACGCTGCTGCCGAACGCCAGGCACAGCGCGCCCGAGTCGGGGCACGAGGCGTTGCCGCCGCCGCCGGCCGAGGTTCCCGTGACGCCCGTGTCAGTGCTGCGACTTGCGTAGACGTAATAGGTGCTCCCGGCCGAGCCGATGGTGGAATCCAGAAGGAATTCGCAGGTGACCGGGACATAGGTCATCAGCCGGTTGATGACGAGCCCGCCGTCGGTGACGGGACACAATTGCAGCCGGGAGTTCGCGTCATCGTGGCTAAGCAGGACGCCGCCATTGTGCAGGTTCCGCTTCACGACCGAAGAGGTGAGCGGCGAGTCGAAGCTTTGATAGCCGATGCCGTGATTGACGTAGCGCAGGAGCAAGGCCTTGTGGCCGCCGTCATAGGGTATCCAAACCGGCGTGGCGATGCGATCGAAGTCATCGGACTTGATATAGTTCAAGGTATTCGTGTTGTTGGCGTTGTTCGGATCGAAGAAGATGTCGTTGCCGGTGAGATTGGCGTAGAGCGCGATAGCGCAATCCGTCGCGGGCGACGACGGGCCTCTAACCGTCAATGCCCCGGACACCCCCTCGGCGCTGACGACGTGACCGCAAGCCAGTTCGGTGCCCACGGCCGGGTACGGCGACGACGTCGGGTTGTCCCGCTGCCACAGCACGATCTGTGCTTCGTTGATCGTCGACGAACCCGTGATCGTCGCCCCGTCTATCGTCGACGGACCGGTCGTCATCGTCCCGGTGATCGTAGCCCCGTTGATCGTTGCCCCGTTGATCGTCTTGTTCGTCAGGGTCTCGGTGACGGCGCTGTAGTCGCCCGATTGGGGGGTTACGGCGCCCGTGCGGGTGGCGAAGCTCGTGACCTGCGACGCCGCGGGGCCGATGCAGGCCACGGACGCGAGCACGGCCAGGAGGATTGGGACAGCTTTGGACCTCATTTTCGTATGTCTCCTTTTGGAAAGCATGTTCGGATAGGACGTTGCGGTTGCTTCAGAACCACTCCACGATCTTGGCCGCGGTGCCGCCGGCGATCGCCGCGAGGGCGAGATAGAGCAGCACCCGCCAGACGAAACTGCTGGCGCGGCCGAGCACGCGGTCGTAGTGCTCGTTCTTGCGCTCGATGGCGTCGAGGCGCTGGCCGCATTTCTCGGCGTTCAGCGCCAGGACCTGCGCGGTCATCGACTGCACGGTCTGGGTCAAGCCCGCCACCGCGCCGCGCAACGCGCCGCCCACCTCGCGCCACTCCTTGATCGCGTCGCGGATCTCGGAGCGGTCCTCGGCGGCACGCTCCTGCGACTCCTCGACCCGGCCCAACTGACGCTGCACATCGTCCCATCTTTCGTCGGACGTTTTTCTCCGCGTCATGCGGACGCCTTCAGCGCGGCGCGGCGCAGGATTTCGCGTCGCCATAGTAGCGGCGCCAATCCAGCGCCATGCGCATGATGACGGAGTCCTCCGGCACGGGCGCGAGCGCCTTGCCCAGGGCTTTCAGATCCGCATCGCTCCAGGCGCGGAACGGCGGACAGACGGGTTGCGGCGCAGGCACCGGCGCGGGCGCCGTGCTGCAGCCGGCGAGCATGAGCGCCGCGCAGACGAGGATCGCGCGCGGCTTCATTTCGGCCCTCCCGCCTCGAGATCGGCGATGAGCGCGTCCTTGGTCTTGGGCGCGGCATCGTCCGCGCGGCCGAGGATCGCGCGAGCCACCGGCGCCGAGACGACCTGGCCCGTCTGCGCCGCGGCCTGCACCCGCACCTCGTTGTTGGCGCCGTTGAGCAGGCTCAAGCCGTAGCCGCTCGCGCCGATGATCAGCGCGCTGACCGCTTCGGCGATGCTCGCGGCGTCGCTCTGGCTCGCCTGATGGGCGACGAGCCAGGAGGCGATGGCACCCGCCGCCGCCGTCGCCATATGGCGCACTTCGCGCGTCGCGAAGGATTGGACGAAGCTGCTCGAAAGCAGCCATTTGAGGATGTTCATGGTCATGGCCCGGGTGGAGGTGGGGGGGGAACGTCATAGAAGAACGAGACGACGCAGGTCGCGCGGTTGTGCAGCCTGATGATGTTCTCCATCGCGGTCCGCGACGCGGCAGGCGTGGTGTTGAGCGCGTGGACCTCGAAGGCGAACAGCCCGGACCGGCACACCCGCGTCGCCGTTTCCGGCACGGCAAGATCGACGCCCACCGTCGCTGCGAGTGCCACGTAGTGGCCGGCGCTGAAGCCGCCCGGATCGGAGATCACCGACGTCAGGTTGATGCGCCGGTCCGCCTTGGAGCCGCCCGCGGTGACGCCGAACGCCTCCTCCCAATCCGGCAGCATGGCGTTGGCGGCGCCGGGATCGAGCTCGGTGACGAACAGATCGGTCAGCATCTGATGCGCGAGCCAGGCGACGTTCGCGATCGCGCTCATATGCTTGGCGAAGACGGTGTTGGTGTCGCGCGGCCAGGCGGGCCCGCTGGGAAGCAGCGCCTGGGTGGCGTCGAGATAGTCCGCTGAGGTCAGCGTCGAATAGGGCGCGCTCATTGATAAGCAATCGTTCCGAGAGTGAGGACGATGTGGGGGGTCGCTGCGATGTCGGTGAGAGGCTGGCTCAGGAACTTGGCCTTGATCTTGCCGGCCGCGACGATCACCGGGATGATCTGGGCCTGCACCGAAAGGCCCGCCCCGATCGCTAGCCCCGCATGCATCGCCGCCAGCGCCTGCGCGATGGCGGGGCGCACGCTGGTGGGCACCGAGGGCGAGAGCGTGTAGTTGACCGCTTGCGGCGTCGGCGCCAGGACGGTGAGCTGGTCGGTCACCGGCTTCTCCGCCTCGATGACCTCGCAGACGGTGTGGACGTCGGCAGAGCGCGGGATGAAGCCGTTCGGGTTGGCGTCCATCACGAAGCGCACCGTGACGGTGCCCGGACCGCTTTCGAGCGGGTTGGCGGTGGCGCGCGTGACGCCGGGCACGCTGAGCGCCCAGCGCTGGTAGTCGGAGACGGTGCCCGAGCCGCTCGGCGGGTTCTTGATTCGCTCGGCGATGCGCCCGCCGAAGGCCAGCGCCGTCTCCGCGTCGAGGCCGTCCGAGAGGCCAGAGCCGTCGACGGTCGCGGTTGCGCCGACGCCGGTGAGCGCGATCAGGAGCGTCAGCGGCGCGCCCGCGGGCAGATTGCCCGCCACGCCGCCCACGAGCGAGATGATGGGCACCGAAGTGTTGCCGGCGATCAGGGTGGCGTCGGCCGTGGTCTTGTATTGATTGCCGAGGCTGTCCTGCATCAGCGTATGGTGCGGGACCGACGCACCGACGCTGCCGGTGAACAGCGCGTTGCCGGCCGACTGCACCGGCGGCTTCGGCGTCAGGCCGAACAGCGCGCCCCAGCGCGAGAGGTAGTACCAGTCGTCCGCCGTGTTCGGCAGCGCCTGGCGCGCGAGCCAGTCTGCATAGCCGTAGAGGCCGTAGACCAGCGCCGCGATCACGTCCGACGACACGGTGATGTTGGATTTCGGCAGCGTGCCGTCGGCGCCCTTGAGCTTGGACGCAAAGAGCGCGCGCGCGCGCAGGCGCAGATCGCTCAACGTGGGACGTTGGAACGGCATGTTTGTCACCTATGAGAATGGAAAACGGGAACCGCCGGCGGCCGGCTGGTCAGAACGGGGTGCATTCACGCTGACGCAACAAGCTCCATTGTCATGGCCCGCGACTGCGGGCCACCCAGGTGACGCTTGCTCTTACCGCGGCAGGAACAATTCCGAGCAGACCTGGTCTCGATGTGCAGAACCCAACTGGGTGGCCCGCAGTCGCGGGCCATGACAGGTTTGTTTGTGGTTCCTACCGATCTCGACCGGCTCTATAGACGCGCGTCCGCGGTCCAGTGCACGCCCAGCCAATCGCCGGCGGAGCCGCCGCTGTTGCCGGTGCATGTGATCTCGAAGGAGCCGTCGTACACGTTCTGCGTCGCCGCCGCGGAGCAGTCCGCGTTCGTGGTTTCATTGTAGACTTGGCCGTTGATATTGACCGGATTGTATAAGGTGATGGCCGGGAACGAGCGCATCGGCGTGAAGAGCCTGATTTGCGTGCCTTCGGACGCGGTGCCCGATCCGAAGCGCCGCCAGCGCGCCTCGCCGGTCATCGTGCTGTTGCCCTGGAGGGGCGTGCTGGTAGCGAAGAACGACTTCTGATACCGCCGCTGGCAGCGCACGAACTCTCCTGCGAGATCCGGCTTGCGGTAGGGCGTCGCGATGTTGCCGAGCTCCATCTTGACGTTGCCGATCGTGAAGCTGTCGTCGAAGCCCGCGGTGCCCACGGGCGTCACGAAGAACACGAGCGCGAGCTCGGTGGCCGCGCCGGGTATGGCGAGCGGCCCCGTGACGATGCGCACCGTCGTTCCGGAGGCGCCGACCTGGCTGTTCAGCGAGCTGCTGAGCACGTTGGTGGGCGACGTCGCGAAGGCGGTCGAGCCGGCGTGAAGGTCGAGATCCTCGTCGACGCCGCCGCCGCAATAGATGCCGATGAACGGCCCGGTCGTCGGCGAATAGTTGGCGCCGGTCGTGTAGTCGAAGGAGACGGTGACGGTCTTGCCGCTGAGGTACATCGACTCCGTCTGGGCGAATTGCTGGGCCAGCCTTATCTTGGAGTTGTTGCTCTGGCCCGAGATGCGCTGGAGCTTGAGCGAGGAAGGACTGGTGACGCCTCCGACCTTGCTCGCCATGAAAGACGGGGTTCCCGACGCGCCCACCTTCCAGAAATCGGCGATGTGCGTTTTCGTGGCGGTGCCGCCGAAGGTCGAGGGCACCGGGGCCTGCCATACTTCGAACGCGGAGTTGACGAGCTCGTTCTCGCCTCTCACGTCGCATGCCTTGAAGGTGGAGCTCTGCCCGTCCCAGACCCAGCCCTGTCCCTGCCCCAGCGTGTCGGTGCTGATCGCCTGGCCGCCGATATTGGCTTTGGCGTAGGTCTGCACCGCCTTCTGCGAGGAGACGGCGCCGTCGGACGGCGAGCCGCCGCCGAGCGTCGTGTCGATCGACGGCGCGACGTTCAGCGTGCCGCCCGACCATGAGAGCATCGCGCCGAAGGTCACGCTCGACCAGGTGTCGGTGGCCGAGCGGTAGTAGACGTTGTTCGTGCCCGACAGGTTTTCGAGCGCGGCCAGGTCATTGGCGAGCGAGATGGTGGGATTGCCGCCGGCGCCGGTGGGATTGCTGATCGACATGCCCGCCGGCACCGCGATGGCGCGCGCGGCGTAGGTGTGGGTGCCGGTGCGCGCGACGAGACCGGTCGTGTTCAGCGTGGCGAGCCCGTCGAGTTCCGCGCTCCACGCCTCGCTGCCGCCGCTGCTGCCGATCACCGCCGAGAACTGCGAGCCCGAGAGCGACAATCCGCTGCCCGCCGTGTAGGTACCCGGACCGGCGAACTGCGTCCAGTTGATCGCCGTCGTTCCCATCGAACCGCTCTGGTCGGCGGTGCAGAGCCAGCCCGTGTCGCCGTTCACCGTGCCCTGCTCGACGAAGCAGAACGCGCCGGGCACCTGGCTCCAACTGTTCATGTCGGCGGCGCGGCTCCATATGCCGCTCGCCACGATCCAGATGCCTCTGAGCGAGCCGTTCGTGTTGTCCTTGTCCAGCACGCGGTCGCCCGCGACGCAGGCGACGCCGTCGATCGTCAACGTGCCCGAATGCGCGATGTTGGTCGTGCTTGCCGCCTTGACGCTCGGCTTGAGGTCGAGGCCCAGCACGTTCGTGTCGACATAGTTCTTGGTGGCCGCGTCCTGCGCGCTGCTCGGATCGGGAAGCCCCGTGATCGCGGCAGGCGAGGAGAAGGTCCCGCCCGTCACCGTCTTGGACGTGAAAGTGAGCGAACCGGGCAGGCCGATGGTCGGCGCGCCGCCGACGCCATCGCCGTTGGTGACGGCGATCTCGGCGCTCGTCCCCGTGATCGTGCGCGGGGTGTAGGCATGGGCGCCTGTGCGCGCGACGATGCCGGTCGTGCTCAGCCCGGCGAGCGCGTCGAGCTCCGCGCTCGAGGCCTCGTAGGCGCCCGGACCGGCGAACTGCGTCCAGTTGATCGACGTCGACCCCAGCGTGCCGCCCCCACCGGACGTGCAGAGCCAGCCCGTATTGGCGTTCACCGTGCCCTGCTCGACGAAACAGAACGAACCGGGGATCTCGCTCCAGCTGTCCATGTCCGTCGCGCGGATCCACGACCCGCTGGCCACGATCCAGATGCCGTTGGTCGCCTGGCTGATGTTGTTCTTGTCGAGCACGCGGTCGCCCGCGATGCAGGAGACGCCGTCGATGGTCTGCAGGCCCGAATGGGTGAGCGACGTGCCGACCGGGGTTGCCACCTTCACGCTGGGCTTGGCGTCGAGGCCTTGCGCGGTCGTGTCGACATAGTTCTTGGTGGCCGCATCCTGCGCGCCGCTCGGATCGGGAAGGCCGGTGATCGCGGCGGGCGAGGAGAACGTGCCGCCCGTCACCGTCTTGGACGTGAAGGTGAGCGCGCTGGGAAGGCCGATGGTCGGCGCGCCGCCGACGCCATCGCCGTTGGTGACGGCGATCTCGCCGCTGGTCCCCGCGATCGCGCGCTGCGTCCAGGTGTCGGCGGCCGTGCGCACGGCGATGCCGGTCGAACTCAATCCTTCGAGCGCCGCCAGATCGTTGGCGAGGAGGAGCGTGGGATTGCCCGACACGCCGTCCGGATTGTTGATCGTCATGCCCGCCGGCACGGTGATGGCGCGCGGGACATAGGTATGGGCGCCGGTGCGCGCGACGAGGCCGGTCGTGCTCAGCGCCGCGAGCGCGTCGAGCTCGGCGCTCGAAGCCTCGTAGGCGCCGGGACCGGCGAACTGCGTCCAGGTGATCGCCGTCGTCCCCAGCGTCCCGCCCTGATCGGCGGTACAGAGCCAGCCCGTGTCGGCATTCGCCGTGCCCTGCTCGACGAAGCAGAACGCGCCCGGGATCTCGCTCCAGCTGTCCATGTCGGCGGCGCGAGTCCACGCCACGCTCGCCACGACCCAGATGCCTCTGAGCGATGCGGTCGAATTGTCCTTGTCGAGCACGCGGTCGCCCGCCACGCAGGGGACGCCGTCGATGGTCTGCGCGCCGGTATGCGTCAGGCTGGTCGTGCTCGCCGCCTTCACGCTCGGCTTTGCGTCCTGGCCCTGGACCGCCGTGTCGACGTAGTTCTTGGTGGCGGCGTCCTGCGCGTTGGTCGGATCGGGAAGGCCCGTGATCGCCGTGGGCGAGGAGAAGGTCCCGCCCGTCACCGTCTTGGACGTGAAGGTGAGCGCGCTGGGAAGGCCGATGGTCGGCGCGCCGCTCACGCCATCGCCGTTGGTGACGGCGATCTCGGCGCTGGTCCCTGTGATCGCGCGCTGCGTCCAGACGTCGGTGCCGGTGCGCACGGCGATGCCGGTCGACGCCAGCCCTTCGAGCGCTGCCAGATCGTTGGCGAGGACGAGCGTGGGATTGCCCGAGACGCCGTCCGGATTGTTGATCGTCATGCCCGTCGGCACGGCGATGGCGCGCTGCGCCCAGCTGTCGACGCCGGTGCGCACCGCGATGCCGATCGATCCCAGCGCCTCGAGCGCCGCAAGGTCGTTGGCGAGCGCGAAAGTGGGATTGCCCGAGACGCCGTCCGGATTGGCGACCGTCAGGCCCGCGGTCGGCTGGGTCAGCGTGCGCTGCGTCCAGGTGTCGGTGGCCGTGCGCACCGCGATGCCGGTCGAGGTCAGCCCTTCCAGCGCCGCCAGATCGTTGGCGAGCGCGAAGGTGGGATTGCCCGCGACGCCGTCGGAATTGGTGAGCGTCAGGCCCGCCGCCGGCTGGGTCAGCGAACGCTGCGCCCAGGTATCCGCTGCCGTACGCACGGCGAGCCCGGTCGCGCTCAGCCCTTCGAGCGCGGAAAGATCGTTGGCGAGCGCAAAGGTGGGATTGCCGGAGACGCCGTCGGGATTGGTGATCGTCAGGCCCGCGGCCGGCGCGCTCATGCTGCGCGGATTGTAGGTGTGCGCGCCGGTGCGCGCGACGAGGCCCGTGGTGCTGAGCGCCGCGAGAGCGTCGAGCTCGGTGCTCCAAGCTTCGCTGCCGCCGCTGCTGCCGATCAACGCGGAGAACTGCGTCCCCACGAGCGACAGGCCCGAGCCGGCGGTGAAGGTGCCGACGCCCGCGAACTGCACCCACGGGATCGCCGTCGTCCCGAGCGTACCGCCCTGATCGGCGGTGCAGACCCAGCCCGCATTGCCGTTCACCGTGCCCTGCTCGACGAAGCAGAATGCGCCGGGGATCTCGCTCCAGCTGTCCATGTCGGCGGCGCGGGTCCACGACACGCTCGCCACGATCCAGATGCCGTTCAGCGCGGCGCTCGAATTGTTCTTGTCGAGCACGCGGTCGCCCGCGACGCAGGAGACGCCGTCGATGGTCTGCAGGCCTGAATGGGTGAGGCTTGTGGTGCTCGCGGCCTTGACGCTGGGCTTGACGTCCAGGCCCTGCGCCAGGGAGTCGACGTAGTTCTTGGTGGCGGCGTCCTGCGCGTTGGTCGGATCGGGAAGACCGGTGATCGCGGCCGGCGAGGAGAACGTGCCGCCCGTGATCGTCTTGGCCGTGAAGGTGAGCGAACTGGGAAGGCCGATCGTCGGCGCGCCGCTGACGCCATCGCCGTTGGTGACGCCGATCTCGCCGCTCGTCCCCGTGATCGCGCGCTGCGTCCAGGTGTCGGTCGTGGTGCGCACCGCGATGCCGGTCGATGCCAGCCCTTCGAGCGCGGCGAGGTCATTGGCGAGCGCGAAGGTGGGGTTGCCCGCGACGCCGCCGGAATTGCTGATCGTGAGCCCCGCGGCCGGCGCGGTCAGGGTGCGCTGCGCCCAGGTGTCGGTCGCCGTGCGCACCGCGATGCCGGTCGCGCTCAAGGCTTCGACCGCCGCCAGGTCGTTGGCGAGCGCGAAGGTGGGATTGCCGGCGCTGCCGTCGGCATTGCTGACCGTCAGGCCCGCCGCGGGCTGGGTCAGCGTGCGCTGCGCCCAGCTGTCCGCGCCGGTGCGCGCCGCGATGCCGGTCGAGGTCAATCCCTCCAGCGCCGCCAGATCGTTGGCGAGCCCGAAGGTGGGATTGCCCGAGACGCCGTCGGCGCTGGAGATCGTCAGGCCCGCGGCCGGCTGGCTCAGCGAGCGCTGCGCCCACGTGTCCGCCGCTATGCGTACCGCGATGCCGGTCGAGCCCAGTGCTTCCAGCGCCGCCAGGTCGTTGGCGAGGAGCAATGTGGGATTGCCCGACACGCCATCCGGATTGTTGATCGACATGCCTGCCGGCACGGCGATGGCGCGCGTGGCGTAGGTATGGGCGCCTGTGCGTGCGACAAGACCGGTCGTGCTCAGACCCGCCACCGCGTCGAGCTCCGCGCTCCACGCCTCGCTGCCGCCGCCGCTGCCGATCACCGCGGAGAACTGCATCCCGCTGAGCGACAGGCCGGAGCCCGCCGTGTAGGTGCCAGCGCCGGAGAATTGCGTCCAGGTGATCGCCGTCGTCTCGAGCGTGCCGCCCTGGTCGGAGGTGCAGGTCCAGCCCGTATTGCCGTTCACCGTGCCCTGCTCGACGAAGCAGAACGCGCCGGGGATCTCGCTCCAGCTGTCCATGTCGGCGGCGCGGGCCCACGAACCGCTCGCCACGATCCAGATGCCGTTCAGCGCCGGGGTCGAATTGTTCTTGTCGAGCACGCGGTCGCCCACGACGCAGGAGACGCCGTCGATGGTCTGCGCGCCGGAATGGGTGAGGCTCGACGTGCTCGCGGCCTTCACGCTCGGCTTGACGTCCAGGCCTTGTGCTACGCTGTCGACGTAGGTCTTCACCGCCTTCTGCGAAGGGACGTGCGTGTCGCTGTCGGCGGAAAGCGTCCCGTCGACGTCGAGCGACAGGCCGTCCTTGATGATCTTGCCGGTCGTGCCGTCGAACTGCGCGAAGTCCCCGTCGGCCGCCGAGGCGGGACCGGTCACCGCGCCGTCGATGTTGCCCTGCCCGATGGTCCAGTTCATGCCGACCGTGGCCTGGTCGCCCGCGGCCGAGCCGTCGACCAGGCAAAGCAGCGTGTCGCCGACATCGACGTCGTTGCCCGAAGCGCCGCCGATCTTGCCTGGGGAGCTGACGACGTAGAAATCTCCCTGATCGCCGTCGAGGTAGTTGGGATCGGCCGAGCAGTCGATGAGGCCCTTGTAGATGAGCGCGGCGGTGAGGTCGTCGCCCTCCGCCAGCCCGACCGGGTGGCTGAAGGTCATCACACCATTGCTGTCGAAGGCGTAGAGCGGCTTCCAATGCGATCCGAGATAGATGTTCAGCGTCGGGGGATCGGTGCTCTCGTCGATCCACAACTGGTACTGCGTGAGCCCGGCCGGCGGCTCCGTGCTCGCGATCGGGATGCCGAACGCGGCGGCCGAGACGCGCTTGTTGTCGCTGCCCTGGACGCAAGGCACGAGTTCGTTCGAAAGCGGAAGCGACGCCGGGTCCAGCGCGCTGATCGGAGAGTCGGTCATCTGTGTCTTCTCGAATGGTGTTTGCGCGGTCCGCGTCAGAGACGGCGGTCGGCGACGTAGTGCACGCCCAGCCAGTCGCCCGCCGCGCCGGTGCTGTTGCCCGTGCAGGTGATGCGGAAGCCGTGATCGCCGATGAAATCGGACGCGCTCACCGTGCAGTCGCCGCTATGGGTGTAGTTGTGGACCTGGCCTGTGCCCGCGCCGACCGGGTTGTAGAGCGTCACCGCCGGCGCGCCGTACATCCGGCAGGCGAGCGGCACGTAGACGCCCTCGGCCGCGGTCCCGGCTCCGAGACGGCGGAACATGAGCTCGCCGCGGTTGCTGCCCAGGCCGTCGGCCGGCGCGTCGCCGGAGAAGGTGGTCTGATAGCGCCGCTGGCAGCGCTGCAGCATGTCCGCGGCGTCGGGCCTGTGGAAGGGCGTGGCGACGGTGCCGACCTCCAGCTTCACGTCGCTGATCACGAACCTGTCGTCGACGCCGGATGCGCCGGTGTAGTCGCCGGAACTGATCTCGAACGCGAGCGCGGTGACGGCAACGGTCCTTGACGCTGTGGTCGGAATGGCGAACGGCCCGGCCACGATCCGCGAATGGGAATTGTACGGCGCCACCTGTGCGTCGAGGCTCGCGCTGGCGACGCTGCCGGGGACTTGAGGAAAGGCCGGCGCCGACAGGCGCAGATCGATATCCCCCATGGAACCGCCATTGGTGCCGCCCCAATAGAACGTCACGTAAGGGCCGCTCATCGGCGAATAGTTCGCGCCGACAAAGAAGTCGAACGATACCGTCACGGTGTTGCCGATGAGAGGCCCCAGCTCCTCGAATTGCTGCATGAGGCGGAACCGGCCGGCGTCGGTGAAACCCGCGGGCCGCTGGAACGACACCGCGTTCCCGGTGCCGGACCAGTTGTTGGCCCTGGAAACGATGCGCCCGTTCGACGATCCGGCGCTCGCCTTCCAGAAATCGGCGATGTGGGTCTTGGGCACGGTCCCGCTCAACGTATAGCTGGAGTTCTCCTGCCAGATATCGAACGAGGGATTGACGAGGAGATTGCGCCCTTCGCAATCGCCGGCGCGGAACGAAGCGCTAGGCACGTCCCATATCCAGACCTGGCCCTGTGCAAGTGTGTCGGTGGAGAGGCGCTTGCCGCCGATCTGGCTCCGCACCGCTTTCTGCGACGGGATTCGGCTGTCGCTGTCGGCGGCCATCCCCGCATCGATGTCGAGCGACAAGCCGCCGTCCTTCAGAAGCGTGCCGGAGGCTCCGTCGAACATCGCGAAGTCGCCGCTTACCGCCGTGCCCGGACCGGCCGCGGCGTTCTGGACCTTGCTCTGGACGATGACCCAGTTGAGGCCGGCGCCGCTCTGGCTGCCCGACGCCGTGTCGTTGACGCGGCACAGCAGCATGTCGCCGATGAGGACGTTGGCGCCCGACGTGCCGCCGATCTGGCCCGGATGGCTGACGACGTAGAGATCGCCCTGGTCGGCGTCGGGATAGTCGGGCGGCGGCGTGGTCGAGCAGTCGATCATGCCCCGGAAGATCAGCGCGCCGGGGGCCGTCGACACGCGGCCGTCGACATAGTGCTTGGTGGCGGCTTGCAGATCGCTGCTCGGATCGCCCGGCAACACGAGCGCGTTGGTGACGGTCAGCGTGCCGTCATCGGCGATCCGGTAGAGCTCCACCCAGGCCCCGTTGATGTACATCAGCAGCCGCGCCGGATCGTGGCTGTTGTCGATCCAGGTCTGGAACTCGGCCAGGGGCGTGGGCGTGCCGCCGCCCACGACCGGAATGCCGAAGGCCGCGGCCGGCGCCTGCTTGTTCGTTCCGCCCTGCACGCAGGGCACCGCTTCGCCGTTGAGCGGAAGCGTCGCCGCGACCATGGCGCTGATCGTGCTGTCACTCATGCGTCATCTCTCGAGTGGGAATGTCGTGGCCGCTTGCTTGGACCGGGCGCTCAGAGCCTGGCGTCCATCACGGCGTGCACGCCGAAAGTGTTGCCGGCCACGCTCGATGCGTTGCCGGTGGTGACGATCTCGAAGCTGCTCTCGACGATATTCTGCGCCAGCGTCGACGAGCAATCCAAGCCCGTCATGTCGTAGGCCTGCCCCGACGCGCCGCCGCCGTTCGGGTTGAACAGCGTGACCGTGGGCAGCGAGAGCATGGTCGGAAAGCGCAGCGTGCCCAGGCTCTGCGGATGCGCGCCCGAAAGGATCGCGGGCGCGCGGTGCTCGCCCGTTGCCGTTCCCGCGCCGTTCACCGGCGCCGTCGCCTGCGCGAAGGTCTTGTTGTAGCGCGTCTGGCAGCGCCTGAGCTCGTCGCTCGCATCGGATTTGAGATAGGCCGTGGCGATATTGCCGATCTCGAGCTTCACATTGGCGATGGTCAGGCTGTCGTCGCCGCTCGCCGAGCCGGTGGGATAGGTGCCGGTGCAGATGCCGAACGCCACCTGCGTGATGTACGGGTCGCCCGATATCGCGAGCGGCGCGCAGACGACGCGCGTCACCGACCCGAGCGTCGTCTGGCCCGACAGGTCCAGGGACACGGCCGAGCCGCCGCTGGTGGCGAAGCCCGGCGCCGAGGGGTTCGCGAACACGTCCTCGTTGGTGCCCTTGCCCCAGTAGATCACCGCATAGAGCGCAAGCGGGCTCGGCAGGTCGGCGCCGGGCTTGACGTCGAACGACACCGTGACCGTCTGCCCGATGAGGGCGAGCGATTCCCGCGTGCCGAACTGCTGCGCCAGGCAATAGGGATCGGTGTCGGTGGAACCGGAGACGCGCGCGAGCTTGAGGGCCCAAAGCGAGTTGCGGATTCCGGCGGTGCGGGAAATCGTCCTGGTGGCCGCGGTGCCGGCCGCCGACTTCCAGAAATCGGCGACGTGGGATTTTCCAACCGAGGTCGAGAGCGTGTAGCTCGTGTTCTCCTGCCAGATGTCGAAGGCGGAATTGACGAGCAGGTTCTGGCCTTCGCAGTCGCGCGCCCTGTAGCTCGCGCTGACGACGTCCCAGAACCAGCCCTGGCCCTGGCCGGGCGTGTCGGCGCTCAGCGGCCGGCCGCCGATCTGGCCCTTGACCGCCTTCTGCGACGGGATGCGGCTGTCGCTGTTGGCCGCCATCGTGCCGTCGGTATCGAGCGCCAGGCCGCCGTCCTTCACCAGCAATCCGCTGGTGCCGTCGAAGAGCACGAAATTGCCGGCGGTGGCGGTGGTGGGTCCGGACACCGCGTCGACGATGTTGCCCTGGCCGATGACCCAGTTGCCGCCCGCCGTGATCTGGTCGCCCGACGCCGTCCCGTTGACGAGGCAGAGCAGCGTGTCGCCCGTCTGGACGGCGACGCCGCCTGCGCCGCCGATCTTGCCGTCCGAGCTTACGACATAGAAGTCGCCCTGGTTGGCGTCAGGATAGTTGGGACTGCCGCTGCAGGGCTGCATGCCCTTGAAGACGATCGCGCCCGCCGCGGCGGGCCTGGTGTCGACATAGTGCTTGGTGGCGGCCTCGCTGTCCGCGGCCGGATCGGCCTGAAGCGTGAGCGGCTTCGCCATGGCGAGCGTGCCGTCGGGCGCGAAGGTGTAGAGCGGCACCCAGTTGCCGGCGATGTACATGTTCAGCGTCGGTCCGCCGTCATGGTCCTGGATCCAGGTCTGGAACTCCGCCAGCGCCATCGGCGCCGAGGTCGACATGACCGGAATCCCGAACGCCGCCGCGGGGGCCTGCACGTTGCTGCCGTTCTGCACGCAAGGCACGGCCTCGTTCTCGAGCGGCAGCGCCGCCGGCGGCATCGCGGTGATCGTACTGTCGGTCATTGCTTGTTCCTCGACTCCGCGTTTGGATTTCTCAAAGCCTGGCGTCGGCGACCCAGTGGATGCCGAGCGTGTTTCCGACCGCCGTCGCCGCGTTGCCGCCGGCCACGATCTCGAAGCCCTTTTCGGTGATCGCCTGCACCGCCGTGAAAGTGCAATTGCCGGCGGTCAGATCGCGCGCGAAGCCCGTCTGGTCGCCGGGATACGGGTTGTACAGCCACATCGTCGGCACCGCGCGCATCGGCGCGAAGCGGACCGTGCCCAGCGACTGCGTGCCGGTGCCCGCCACCACCGCGGGCGCGCGGTGCTCGCCCGTGTTGAGGCCGACGCCGACGCGCGGCTGCACGCCGCGCTGGAAGCTCTTGCGATAGCGGCGCTGGCAGCGCTCGTACTCCTCTTCGGGACACTCCCGCAGATAAGGCGTGGCGACGTGGCCGACCTCGAGCTTGACGTTGGTGATGGTGATGCTGTCGTCCGCGCCGGCCTGGCCCGAGAACGGACCGATATCGATCACCAGCGCGGCCTCGGTGACCGGTCCGGGCCACCAGTTGGTGGGGATGGTCAGAGACTGGTTGACCACCCGCGCCACCGAGCCGTGCGGCGGAAGCTGCGCGTTCAGCGTGTTGATATAGAGTTGTCCCAGCGAGTTCTCGCCCTGCGCATTGGGCAAGGTCGATCCGGAACCGGTGGGGAAGAAGTTCCCGCCCATCCTTATCTGCGAAAGGGTGAGATACTCGTCGATGCCGGTGCCGAAGGTCAGCCCGGCCTGCACGTTGCGCCCCGAGAAGTTCGCGCCGACCATGACGTCGAAAGACAAGGTGAGCGGCTTGCCCGGCAGGAACAGCGACTCTTCGTGGCCGAATTGCTGGCCCAGGCGAATGTTGTTGGTGTCGATGGTGCCGGGATAGCGTTGGAGCTGGATCGCGAAATGCGAGCCCGAAAATCCCACCACGCGCTTGGCCGACCGCCAGGAGCCGGTGCTGCCCATCCCGCCCACGTTCCAGAAATCGGCGACATGGACGTTGTCGAACGACATGCCGAAATTGTAGCTCGTGGCCTCTTCCCAGAGGTCGAAGGAGGAATTCACCAGCAGATTGCGCCCGCTGCCGCGTACGGCGCGGAAGCTCGCGCTCCTTGCGTCCCAGGCCAGGAGATTGCCCTGGCCCGGCGTGTCGCCGCCGAGCGGCTGGCCGCCGAGCGATTGCTTCACCGCGCTCTGCGCCGCCACGCGCTGGTCGCTGTTCGCGGCCATGGCCGGGCTCTTGTCGAGCGTGACGCCGCTGGATTCGATCTGCAGGCCCGAGCCCGTGTTGAACAGCGCCAGGCTCCCGTCCGTGGCGGAGAGCGGATCCTGCACCAGGTTGGGATTGTGCCCCTGCACGATCGTCCAGCACGCGCCGACGTCGGCTTGCGTGCCGGAGGCGGTGGCGTCGGCCATGCAGAGCAGCATCGCCGCGGTGCCGACATTGACGCCGGACGCGCCGCCGATCTTGCCGGGGAGGCCGACGATATAGACGTCGCCCTCGTTGGCGGCGGGATAGTCGGGCGCGCCGGAGCAATCGACGGTGCCGCGGAAGATCAAGCTGCCGATCGCGCCGGATCGCACGTCGACATAGTGCTTGGTCGCGATCTGCGGCGCCGCGGTGGGATCTGCGGGAAGCGCGAGCGCCGTGCATGCCGAGAGCGCGCCGTCGCCGCCCAGCGTGAAGAGCGCCGTCCACACGCGCTCGATATACATGCGCAGCGTCGGCGGCGACGTCGACTGGTCGATCCAGGTCTGGAACTGGCCGAGCGGCACCGGCGGCGCCACGCCCGCGCAGGGGATGGAGAACGCGGCGGCGGGCGCCTGGACGTTCTGCCCGTCCTGCGCGCAGGGCACGACGCAGGTCAGCTGATCGCTGGAGAGCGGCGTGTCCGCTCCCAAGAGGGTGCTGATGCTGATGGCGGCGTCGGTCATGGCCTATTCGTCGATCAGGAGGCTGTCGTCTTCCGTCGCCAGATACGCGGTCGTGCCCGACGTCTGCAGATGCGCCTCGAGCAGGATCGCGGACTCGGCGGCCGCCATCTGCGCCGGATCGCCCGCGGTCGCCATCGTCGGGCTCCACACATAGTCGTATTCGAACAGCTCGGGTTTTCCCTGGGCGCCGCGCTGCGCGATCGAGACATGCAGCGAGATCACGTCGTGCGCGCTCCACCAGGTCGCCACGTCGATGCTCTGCGCGATCTTCTCGTCGATCATCCACTGCAGCGCCTCGCGCGCGTCGAGCTCGATCTGGCGCACGGTCTTGTCGGTGGCGGGCCAGCCGGTGCGCAGCCAGAAGCGCGAGCCGGTCAAGGCCGACGGGCCTGTGGCCTGGGTCGGATCGGCGGGCGTGTCGCCCCACCAGCCGCGGCGGTCGGCCGGGCCCTTGCTCGCCGTCGGCGCGGCGCCGGGGATCGCGTCGTCGGCATCGGCGAGCCGGTCGGTGAACAGCGAGATGAGCACCGCGGTCGCGAGGCCCTCCTCGCTGAGCAGATCCGGCCCCTCCATGATCCAGTCGATATAGGAGGCGCCCGTCTTCGGGTCCTGGGTGATGAAGCTTGCGATGTCGGTCATTCTTTTGCATCCGGTGGCCCACCATTGGGATGGGTGTGCTTGTTGTACTGGCCGCGGTCATAGGCCATCGAATGTCCGGAACCGTCCGTGATGTCGCCGGTTGCGGTGATGTTGCCCGTGACGTGGAGATCACCCGTCAGTTGCCACGACGCCGCCGTACCGGTGACGTCGCCGGTGACGGTGATCTGCATCTTCAGCGGCGAGGTGATCTCGAGATGGTCCTGGCGGAAGACGACCTGCTGGCCGTTGGTGTCGCGATGGCCGAACTCGCCAGGCTGAAGGTCGGTGATGCGCAGCGCCGGGTTGTCGGCGAACAGCGCCACCAGGTGCGAGCGCGAGCCGCCGACCTGCAGCAGGATGAGATCCTCATTGCCGGTCGGATAGACGCTCATCCCCATCGGCATGAAGAGCTCGACCTGGGTCTTCTGCTCGTCGGCGAGGCCCGAGAGCTGGACCAGCGGGCGCTTGGGGTTGAGCGCGGCGCTCATCACGCGCCCGCGCGTTACCATGCTGCGGACCCTCGCAGCCATGCGGTCGAAGACGGCTTGCATGTTCAGAGCCCATCGTTCCATGTGCCGTCGGTGTCGCCCGTGCCGCCGCTGCCGCCGGGTTCCGGCGTGTAGGCGTTCTGCGGCGCGACCGTGACCACGGTGCGCCGTCCTCCCTGCTCGTCGAGCTGGAACTCGACCTTGCCGATGAGAAGCTGGCGGTCGAGCGCGAGGAACGGGCTGATCACCGGGACCAGCAGGTTGGTGTCCCAGAGCGCGCCGCCGGGATTGCCAGAGCCCTGCGCCTGGCGCCATCCCGGCACCGTCACGCACGCCTTGGTCGAGATCCCGAAATTGTGCTTGGCGCGCCATTTCGCGCGCGCATCCGCCTGCGGCTGCGTCGACGGATGCTCGGTCATCTCGGCGAAGCGGCGGTTGCCGCGCGGGCAGCCGGTATCGGTCGCGGTGCCCTTGATCTGGAGCTGCGCGTCGCTGCCGTCCTGGCTCACCGGCGTCTGGCTCAGGCAGACGTAATTGCTGAACCGCGCGTTGCCGGCCAGCGTCGCCTCGGCGGCGAGGATGTTCTGTCCCTGCACCAGCGCGCTCGCGCCGCCGTTGATCCCGGCCTGGGTGATCACCAGATTGCCCTGCGCGTCATCGGTCAGCAGCACCGAGCGCAGCCGCGCCAGCTTCTCGAGGAAGGAGAACGCCGTCTCGGTCTTCTCGATCGTGGCGTCCGGCAGGGGATCGCCGACCTCGCATTCGACGTTCAAGCCGATCCCGAAATAGCCGCAGACCGCGGCCGCGATGGCGTCGAGCTTGTAGCCGCTGAACTCTCCGGTGCCGATGTCGGGCATGCAATCGACGAGATCGCAGGTGAGCGAGCGGCCGGAGATCCGCACGCCGTGCTCGTTCGCGTCGAAGGACGGCATGTAGCTCTCGACATAGCCGGTGAGCACGATGTCGTCGTCGATATAGACCATCGCCTGGTCGAACGGCTTGATCTGCCACGCGCCGTCCGCCCCGGCCCAGCGCTCGCTCACCGCGATGTCGAAGCTCGACGCGCACTCCTTGAGCGAGCGCGAGATGCGGATCTCGTTCCAGCCGGTGTATTCCTGGCTGCCGATGATGAGACGGACCTCGTCGCTCATGAGGTCAGCGCCTGGACGACGGGCGGCACGAACAGGGGATGCGGCGCGTCGTTGCGCGCGACGAGCTCGTCGCCGCGCGACGGATCCTGATAGAGGCGCTGCGCCAAGGCCAGCGCCGGCATCGTGATGCCCATCGTGAAGGTGAGCGTCGACGGCGCCTGCTTGGCGCGCGTGGTCAGATCGTCGATCGCCGCCTGATAATAGGACTGCCACGACAGGAAGCCGCGGTCGTCGCCGCCGTCGGCGGCGGCGGTGGCGAGCCCGTCGATCAGCGAGGCGAGCTGGTCGCGCGCGCTGTCTGCGTCCTCCTGGGCCGCGAATTTGGTCTGCGCGTAGATGCGGCCGAGCGCGATGACGGCCGAGCCCGAGACCAGCGCCACGAGCGCCTGCTGGTTCAATCCGATCTGCGTGGCGTCGGGCGGCACAAGCTCGGCGCCCCAGCCGGCCATGCAGGCGAGCCCGCAGCTCGGATCGACGAGCGGCTGCGGCCCGCGCGAGGTCAGCGTCTGATCGGGCGCCACCTGGGCCGCGAGCGCGGCATCGGCATAGCCCGCGAAGAAGCCCGTGATCGCGGTCGCGACCGCCACCGCGTCCGTCGCCATGTCGGCGAGATCCGCCACGAGCGGCGCCAGCGCGTCGGTGTCGATGTCCGGCCAGGCGATCAGGGGCGCGAACGCCTCGTCGAGCTGGTCGAGCAGGTCCGACGCCGCCGCCACCGTGCCGCCGGCGCCCACGATCCAGTTGTCGTCGAAGGAAAGCACGATCTGGTCGAGCGAGTCGCCGGAGGCATCCAGGCTGTCGCCGGAGGTGAAGATGGCGGACAGCGGCGAAGGGTCGGAGCCCGTCTCGACGCAATCGATGTCGAAGCGCGCCATGCGCCCCTCGTCGCGCACCTCCTGGCTGATCCAGGTGCGGATATTGACCTTGAGCGCGCCGCGATAGGGATGGACGAGCGTGCCGTACTCGGCGCCGTCGAGCGCAGCCTCGAGCGACGCGCGCCGCTCGACGTAGTCGTCGCCGAGCACGTAGCCGGTGATGTGGTGCTCCTTCTTCTTGCGGCCGAGATCCTCGACATAGGGATCGTCGCGCTGCGGGAACTCGTGCTCGACGAGCCTGCGCCCGCCCTGGCGCTTGGTGTCTTCATAGAAGAAGGGCACCCCGCGAAAGGACGCAGGCAGCAAAGAGTCGTTCCAGGCCATCGCCTTTTCCGTTTCTTGAAGATGCGAATTGCGGGGTGTCGCCGTTGCGGCCGCGGGCGGCCGCCGATCAGATCTTGGCGTCGGTGTCGCTGTACATCTCGACCCGCTTGAGGGTCTTCACGACGGCCGGCCAACCGTTTGTCCATTCCGTCTTCATTTCAAACGTCATGCGCAGATGCCAACGCGCCCCGCCTTGCTCGCGGCGGGGAGAGAAATCGATGCGCTCGAACGCGTCGTCTCCGGGCCACTCGACCTGCGACACGGCGACGATCGACCGCAGGTCCAGACCCCGCAGGACGGCTCTCTGCGACGACGCATCCGCGCAAGGCGCGGGCTCGCCCCCGCAATTCACCGCCAGCGCAAAAGACAGAGGCGCCGAAGAAGCGGCGGATCCGACCGCGGATTGGATATCGTCGATCGCATCGCCGGCGACCGCCAGAGAGACGGCCTGAAAGAGATCGCGGTGGCCGACGGGCGCGGCGCAGGGGCCGTTGCCCTTGACGTAGTAGTACACACCCCCATGGAATTCCGCTACGTGCAGCTCGCCCTTTGTGTCCCAATCGAACGGAGAGAAGGTGACATGCGCGCCCGGCACCGCACAAAGCGTGCCGGCATCCACGGGTTTCGCGAACAAGTAAGCTCCGGGATTCCAGTCATGCTCGGAATCGGAGACGACCTCCGTATATGTTCCTCCGCCGGCCTTGCGAAGCATGTCTGCGGCCGCCTCGGGCGAAACATTCTTCAGCACACGAAGCGTGATCGGACCGTTCTCGGAGGCGCCCGCAACAGAGGGCAACAACAGGAAGATCGCAGCCCAAAGCCGCATCGGATTGCGCATCGGCATCCCAGCTCTGCACGTCTCTCGCAGAGCGGAGGCTACAGGAAATCCGTCACCGGCGCCACAACGGTCACTTCGCCGATTTGGCCTGCGCCTCCGCCTTCCGCGCTGCGTCGAATTTCACAAAGTAGTCGTAGACGTGCGGCCAATCCTTCTGAAACGTATCGTCTCCCTTATGATTGGCGTCCCTGAAATAATACCGCGCGAAACCTTCCGCGAAGGTTTCTTCGCGCCCGCTATATCCGCTCTGCAGATAGTACCTGTCGGTAGGATTCGTCGCGGTCGCCTCGTTGTCGGTGGTCATATTCGGCTTGTCCAGATCGTAGGCCTTCTTGAAATCGTCTTGATGTGAAGGAAAGCCGTTCAGATAGTCATACGCATGGCCGGTTTCGTGCTTCGTGACGTCGATGCTGCCGTCGCCCTCGGGAAGCCCGTGCCGCGTTCCTATGATGACCCACTTTCTTTGCGGATTGTATTGCGAGTCCGCGTCACCCCAGTCCAGCTTGCCATCGTTGGCGTTATTTTGGGCGTTGTTGGTCTCGCCGTCGTTCCATCCCCCCGGCTCATGCCTGAGCAGGTCTTGGTTGTCTCTATATTTTTTGTTGTCCTCGTCGGTGAAGGCCTGGTCGGGCGAATCCGGCACCACGACCCATTGGGCGCCGTTCTTCACCAGATTGCCGGTGATGTAGTCCGGAAGCTGTTGGACGGAGTTCGTGACTTCGTCGAGGTCGCCGATACGCGAGCCGCCGGTCTCGGACGGCAGCATCACCCGGAACTGCGTCTGTACGCCGTTGAGCGGGATCGTCTGGAAGCTGCTGGTTTCGCCGCTGTCGGCCTGCGTCGTGGCGCTGGGTCCTGAAGCGGAAGCGTGGGTCGAAGGTGGCGGCGGAGGCGGAGGAACGCCGCCCTCGCCGCGGCCGGCATCCGGCGCCCCCACGAGATTCATGTTCTTCAGCGCCCGCGTATCGGCGTCGATCTCCGCCGCGTCCCCGTACACGGCATGACCGATCTCGTGACGCAGATGCTCCTCCAGGTTTCGCGCAAGCGGCAGCGCGGTGGTGCGGGTCTGGCCGGCGTCGTCCTTGTAATCGATGGACACGGTGCCGTCCGTGTATCCCGGATCGATGGATCCGGCGAACAGCGTGGTCTTGTGCGAATTCAGTTTCGAATCCGCGCCGACCTCCTGATAGTGCTTGTCGCGATTGTTGTACAAGAAGGCCGTTTGCTCCTCCAACGACTTGAAATAATGCGCCGTCGACGGATCGAACTCGCTGCCCTTGTCCTTGGTGACCTTGGGTATGTCCACCACGTATCGATCGTCCAAGGTGATGGTGTCCTTGTCCAGGGTGTACGACCCGTCCGGATTCCCAGTCGCCCCCAGCGCCGTCATCTGGTCGTCGAGCGCTCTCTCGCGCGCTCCCGGCGTCATGCCGTGCACCTCCGCGCTCCCCTTGATCTTGTGCACGATGGTGTTGAGCGTGGGCCGCTGCGCGGCATGGGGCGGCGGATCGATCACCGTCGGTCCGGCGAGATTCAACTTCTCCAGCCCCCAGGTATCGGCCGCCTCCTCCGCCGCGTCCCCGTACACGGCATGGCCGATCTCGTGATAGATGTCCTCCGCCAGATTTTGTGAAAGCGGCAGCGCATAGGTGCCGATGTCGCCGGCGTCGTCCGTATAGTAGTTGAAACGCACGGTGCCGCTCGAGTATCCGGAATCGACGGACCCCGCATAGAGGGTGGTCTTGCGGGAATTGAGCGGCGACATCGCGCCGACCTCGCCGTAGCCGCTGTTCCTGGGATCGGCGAGGAACGCTCTTTCCTGTTCCAACGTGTCGAAATAATGCGCCGTGTCCGGATCCCATACGCTGCCGCCATGGGCGTCGATCTTCGGCTTGTCCAGCACATAGCGATTGTCGAAGGTGATGGTGTCGCGGTCCAGGCTGTACGTGCCGTCCATATTCCTGGCCGCCCCCAGCGCCGTCATCTGGGCGTCGAGGGTGTCGGCACGGCTGTCCTTGGACATGCCGTGCGTCTCCAGGGTCCCGACGATCTTGTGCGCGGCGGTATGGGCGGCACCGCTGACATGAAGCGTGGCGCCGCTGGCGCGGGTGCTGACGCGCGCGCCGGGCGGCATGTTGTGGAACTGCACGCTGATCTCGTCTTCGGCCTGGCCGGGGATGTCGTCGGCGCCGTGCTCCTGCACCGGCGACGCGCGCAGGGAAGGCGACGCGTGCAAAGGCGCGACGTCGGCCGGGCGGGCTTGCGAGATCTGATCGTACAAATTCCAGAGCACGACGCCCGGATCGAGCAGCGTGCGCAGGATGTTGCCGGGCAGGCTCGGCAGCGCTCTCGGAAGCGTCGCGTCGATGCCGGAAGCCATGGCGCATCCTTTCCCGTCCCGGTGTTGCTTGATTAGGCAGCAGCCCGCGCGGTCAATTGGGCGACGGTCGGGGTCTGTTCCGTTCCTCGAATTCCGCGCAGTCCCGGCCTTCGGATTCGCCCGATATTCTCGTCGTCGCGAAAGACAAGAGATCGCCGACCGCAAACACGTAGAACACCACGGGCCGCCCACCTAAGCAGGACGAATGGAAGGATCGTTTCGATCGAACCAACCCCGGGCATTCCCCGAAAAAACCAAGACGATCGCGGCCAGCCTCAAGATCGAGATCCCTCCCATGTAGATGAAGGCGTCTGTGATGTCGGCTTGTCGCGTGGCGTCGCGCAGTTCCGGCGGCAATCTCGCCATCATGGAAATATGGTGAGCGCTTGGAAACACGAGGAACCAGATCCCCGCCGAAACCATGAGCGCTGCGGTCCCGACGGTGAGCCACCAGAAGATTCGAATGCGAGACGGCGTCCCCGGCGATCCCTCGAAAAGCTCGCAGCAGGCATACCACACGCGACGTTCAGCCGCTATTGCTTGCGCTTGTTGGGAGGCACGTAAAAGTCTCCGTACCCTACATCGCGAAATAGCGCCTCCTCTTCGGTGTCCGTCGTTCCGTTCAAACCACTCCAAGGAACGAACGCGACGTTATACTCGTACTTGTCGAAATCTCTCCTCTCCTTGAAAAGCGAAGGGAAACTCAGGAAATACTTCCCTGTCGGAGAGGAGTGGAATTCGTCTATGGCGTCTCCGGCGCTCGGGGGGTTGTCGTCGTCCGGGGCGTGCAGGAAAGTACGCGTAGCTTTCGACCTGAAAAGCACGAAGTCTTCCTGCATTTGATGGAACGAGGGCTTGCGAATGCCTTCGGCGTCGGGTGGCCCCCACTGATCTTCCGGCGGCACTTGGTCAGCCGGATCGGTCGAGAAGTCGCCTTTCTTGAACTTTTCCCGATCCACCTTGATGACGGTTCCGTCGATGCGATTCACGATGACGACGGGACCGCTCGGGTCGCGCACAGGCAAAACGGAGCGCTGGAGATTCTTGAGCGCCTGCGGATCCTTTGTGACCGTGGTCGTGTAATCGTTCTTGAACAGCGCCCGATCCACCGTGAATTCGGTTTTGTGACCGTCAAAGTGGCTGACGACGGTGACCGGACCTTTCTGCTCCTGCACCGGCTCACTCGGCGCGACGGCACCTTGGAGCTTCTTGCGCCCCTCCGGAGTGATTTCGGTCGTGTAGCCGTCTTTTCGGCTCACGACGGCCAATTTGCCGTCCGGATCCACCCAACCGCTTCGAGCTTTGTCGAAGTGCAAGCCTGCCGGCGCGCTTGAAGGGCCGGAAGAACTTCTCGACGCGGAGGCGGAGACCGCGGCGGCGGCGGCGGGCGGCGGCTCATGGGAGAAGCTCGTCCCCCACAGCGCGCTCCCGGCATCGTCTCTGCCGGCATCGAGCTGGAACGCGGTGCCGCTGGCGCGGGTGCTGATGCGCGTGCCGGCCGGCGCGTTGTCGAAGCGCACGCTGATCTGCCCCTGCGGCTTTCTGGGGGCGGCTTGCTCATGCGGCGCCGGCGCGCGCACGGAAGGCTGTGCGTGCGCGGCGGGCGCCGGATTGGCTTTCGAGATTTGATCGAACGAATTCCACAGCGCGATGCTCTGGTCCAGGAACGTGCGCAGGAGGGCGTCGGGCAGGCTCGGCAGCGCCTTTACGGGCGTCTTGGCGGTGTCGAGAGCCATGTCGTTCCTCAGAACGCGAATTGCGCGCCGGTCTCGACTTGCGTGCCGATGCCGGTGGAGCGGGGGCCGATATGCGTGCCGGACGGCAGGTTGTCGAAACGCACGCGGATCTCGGCCTGGGTCTTGGTGGGGATGTTGGCGGCACCTTGCCGGCGCGGCTGCGGCGAGCGCCCGGCAGGCGGCGCGTGCAGGCGCACGGAGGACCGCGCGGGAGGCGCCGGGATATGCGGCCGCGAAGCTCTCGGTAGCGCCTTGCGCGCGTGCCACAGAGCGCTCGCCTGGTCGACGACTTCCCCCAGCTGATCGCCGATGACGGGCATCGCGCCGATGACATCGTTGCGCAAGATGTCCCAGCCGATTTGCTTCCAGGTCCTCGGCGGCGGCGGCTTCACGCCCGGAGGCAGCTCGACGCCGCGGATCTTGTTGATGGCATGACCCAGCTTCTCCACATCTTGATGCTCCGCGTCGCGGTCTTTCTGAAGCCTGTCCCAGCCGAGCCTGATCGCGGATGCGGTGAAGTCGGCCCAGGGATGCCAGCCTTTCGCCGTGTCGCCGCGCATCTCGGTTCGAACGGTGTGATAGAAGTCACTGGCTGCGTTGCCGATGTCGCGGAAGAACTTCTTTGTTTCCTTCGGATGGTAGTAGGCATAGGCGCTGCCGCCGATGAGGCCCGCCAGCGCCGCGCCTGCCCACACCCAGGGACCGCCTCTGGCGATGAGGCCCGGGCCGACTCTCTCCGCCTGCGCGATCGCAACCCGTTCGAGCCCCGCCTCTCCGGCCTCGACGGCGGCCCTTCCTCCGCCGCGGATACCGATCCTCTCGAGCCAGCCGGGGATTTTCTTCTCCAGCCAGGGAATTTTCTTTTCCGCCCACGGGAAGATGCGGTTTTCGACGAGGTCCAGCCCCTTCGTCGCGAGCGCCCTGCCCCAAGGAGTCTTGGTGAAGAACAATCTGGCGGCGGCGAGAACGGGCTTTCCGCCATAGGCATTCGCCGTGCTCCAGGCATCCCATGCCGCCTGGCCGAGATCGCCTCTGCCCTTCTTCCAGTCGCGGTTGCGGACATCGTTCCAAAGATTATAGCCATCGCCGAGGAGCATGAGCGGACTGATGAACTTGTCGGCCCGGCGCATGTACGTGTTCACTCTCTCGCCGACCTTCAGGACGGTGTTGAGGAACCGGGCTTGACGCGGATGGGTCTTCAGATAGGCCTGCGCCAGATCGATGCCGCCGATGGCCGCGGCCTTTCCCTTGGCCCACCATTGGTGAATGAACTGCGCCGATTTCAGGTATTTGCTGGCGTGAAGGAAGTCCTTGATCTGGCCGCGGTGCTCAACGGCGAAGTCCCAGGCGTTCTTCACCCACTTCCCGGGCTTCAGCCAAGCCTTGTAGTCCTTGTATCCGTGATAGGCGTCCCATGCGTGTCGGTCGAGCCAATTTCCTTTTTCCGGATACGGTCCGAGCACGACGTCGTGCAGATGCTGGCCCTCCCATCTGAGCGTGTGCGCGTCGCGATTGATCTCGCCGCCCACGAAGCGCGCGGCAGCGAGAGCGCGTTGCGCCCATTGGTGCTGCAACAGAGCGCCTTCGGCACCGCGGATCACGGCCCTGGGATGGTTGGCGAGAAAGCGCACGACCCGAAGCAGGTCGGCGCCTTTGTCTACGAACTGGCGTGTCGTATGCTTGACCTCGGACGCAACGCGCATGGCGCCCAGCGCCGGCGGCATCAGCCCTGCGTTGAGGTCTCCCGCCGTGATGCGGGCGCCGGTCAGCCGGTCGAAACGCGCGACCGCATTGCCGAGCATGTCGAAGACGCCGTCGAGCATGGAAGGCTGACGCCTGTTCGCCGGCGGCGCCATGACGGCGATAGCGGAAGCCATGTCAGCGACCTTCCTCGTTCCAGCGTTCCAGGATGCGGTTGATCACGGGAACGGCGCGTTCCACCTCGGCGAACGACCAGTCGAACACCGACAGGTCGTGATAGGTGAGCGCGAGCGCGTGGTAGCGCTCTAGGAGCTCGTTTCCGTCCCAGCTTTTTCCTGGGTCTTCGACTGTCCGAAAAAACCGTCGATCACTCCCACGCAGGCGAAGAAGTCCTCGGCGCAGAGCGCGTCGACCGAAGGCATCGGGATCTGCGCGCACTCGCTGACGTAGCGGGCGTAGGAGTCCATATCGAGCAGCATCACCGCCTCGCCGCTGTCGGCGCGCTGGATCTTGGTCGGCGCGCCGCAGCGGCGGATGGTGGCCCCGTTGGGCTTCTTGAAGTTGAGCGTGGTGAGGTCCCTGCCGTGCGCCGCGATGGGCTCGGCAAGGACAAGGGTGACGGTATCCATGGCTTTCTCCTTAAGTGGGACGCTGGCTTAGGGAAGAAGACCGTGTCAGCTCGACGGCTGCTCGATGACCCGCGTGAACTCGAGCTCGAGGGCGTATTTGCCCTCCTCGGTGCTCGAACTGACGAGGCCCTTGACCCATCCGTCGTAGCCGATGACGACCTTGCCGTTGGCGAGCGACAGCGTGGCCACCGAGACCTGGGACTGCTGCAGCGACTGGATCGAGATGCCGCCGAAATCCGACACCTCGCCCTTCATCGACGGCACCACGGGCCGCTCGATATAGCCGTGCACGCCGTCCTGTCCGGCGACGCCCGTGCGCGCGCTCAGGTTGGGCGTGTATTCCCAGCTCCCGCGCGCGGGATACTGGATGCCGTTGATCATGAGGAAAAGCGTACCGCCGATGCGTTGTCCGGCCATGTTTCACTCCTTGTCGGCGGACATTTCCGCCTTCTTGAAAAGATTGGTGGGAAGAAGCTTCGCTTACGCGTTGGCCTGCAGCGCGAAGTCGACCTTCATCGCGGTGACGCGCAAGCCCGACGCCAGCACGATCGGAAGCAGCGCGTCGAGACGCGTGGGATCCGACGAGTTGCGCTGCAGGATGAGACCGTTCCTGAACGAGTCGACATCCGTCAGCCACACCGACTGGGCGTTGCCGTTGGCCATGCGCGCGTAGGAAGCGGTGAGCACGGCCTTGCCGCTCTTGATCGTCACCACCGCCTGGTCGGGAAGGCCGGCGCTGAAGGCGCTGCCGGGCCCGAACGCCACGTCGTCGTCCAGGATCTTGGCGCGCGGGAAGGCCGCGCCCCAATCCTCCGTGAGCTGACGCACCACGGCCATGAGCGTGTAGAGCGTCTCGGTGTCGCGGTAGGCGATGTCCGGCGTGCCGTTCTCGTCGAGCTGATAGGTCGTGACCGCGCGCAGGATGTTGCAGGTGTAGTCGGGGTTGTAGTCCATCAGCGCCAGGCCCGTGCCGAGCAGCGTCTGGCGCGTCGCGTTGCTGAAGCGCTGGCTGCGGTGCGGCGCCAGGATGTCGACGACGCGAAGCGACTGCGTCGGCCGCGCCGGATCGACGCGCGAGCTCGCGGCGAACGCGCCGGCATAGGACGACACGACGTCATAGGCGGGCGCCGGCGAGCCGTTCTCGTAGCAGACGATCGTCATGTGGCGGTCGTTGCGGGTTGTGCCGAAGGACGTCGCGCTGGAGCCGTTGCCCGCGAAGGAGATGGCCGAGAAGGCGTGGCCGTAGACCTTGCGCAGCGGCGACCAGCGGCCCGTCGCGTCCGACATCAGCGTCTGGAAGTCGTTGAGCGCCGTCGTCGTCGTGTAGGGCTGGATGATGAAGTCGTACTGCGTGTCGCCGAGCACGCTGTCGAGGCTGCTGGTGAGCGGATCGAGCGCGCCGCCGCTCATCGCGGTGACGGCGATGCTCATGCCGGCCGGGATCTCCTGCTGGCCCGCGGTGCCGTAATAGTTGAGCTGGATGTCGATCGTGTTGCCGACATAGCCGACATGGTTGGCCGTCAGGGTCACCACGTTGTTGGTGCCGATGACGGAGGCGCTCGCCGTGACCGGCATCGACACGCCCAGGAAGTTGCGCTGCCTCGTCTTCAGGCCGAGGTCGTTGGCGTCGAAATAGCCGTTGATGGCGGAAGCGACCGCGCCGGCGATGGTTGCGACCGGCGTGCCCTTCGACACCGGTACGGCGACGAGCCGGCCGGCGATGTAGATATAGAGGACGCCGTCCTCGTTGGGCGTGTGGTTGTCGTTGCCGAAATTGATGGTGCCGGTCGCCTTCATCGTGTTGCCGGCGAAGCCCAGGACGACCGCATAGCTCGGATTGGTCGCCGTCGCGTTGGAGGGAACGAGGAGCGTCGCGGTACCGGCGAGCGCGTTGTAGTTCGACAGTATGGCGCTGGCGGGGAAGCCGGTGGCGGTGCTGGTGATGCTCATGCCGTTGGACAGGTTCGCCGGCAGGTTGGTGAGGTTGGGGCTTGTGGCCGTCGCGCCGACATTGGCGGCGCTGATCGTGCCGTTGATGGTGGTGGAGATGGGTCCCGTGGTTCCGGTGAAATTGGCGGGAACGACGAGCGTCGCGGTGCCGTTCGTGGCGTTGTAGCCCGCCAGCGTGGCGTTGTTGGCGATGGTGCTGCCGGCGCCGTTGATGGTCATGCCGTTGACGGTGTTGGTGGGCAGGCCGGTGACCGTGGGGCTGCCGCTCGTCACGCCGACGCTGACGTTCTGCGAGCCGAAATCCTGCAGCGGCAGGACCCAGAGCGTGCCGTTCGGGTCGGAGGCGAGATAGCGCTCCACCATCGAGCCGATCATGGAGCCCGCGCCGAAGCGGCGCACCGCGGCCGCGACCGAGCTGATCTTGATCGGGACCTGCGCCTGCGGCGTCAGGGTCTGGCCGATCAGCAGCGTCCATTGCGGCGGCTGGCCGGGGATGTCGCCCTCGACCTCGGGATAGATGCCCGGGACGCGCTGGTTGGCGGGAACGTAGTTGAAGCCGATATCTGTCATGTCGTTTCTCCTTAAGGGGTGGTGTCAATGTCGGCCACGATCTCGGGACGGCCGTCCGGTCCCGCCATGCGTGGCGCGGGCGCGACGGTGAACGGCTCCTGGCCTGTGAAGTCGCCGTTCGGGTCGAAGATGTTGATGCTGTCGAGGTAGAGGTTGATGCCGCCGAGCGATGGCCCGCGCGCCGGCTCGAAGATCTCGTACACGAAGCCGTTGATGCGGATGGTCGCCCGCGCCGTGAAGGTTGCGTGGCCAGCGTCGAAGCTGCGGGCGCGCGGGTAGGTGTCGACGCTCTCGATCCTCTCGAACAGCGCGACGAACGAGCCGACGTTGAAGAGATAGGTGCCGGTGGCGCCGCTGTAAGGCGCGCTCAGCGTCACCGTGCCGCCGGCGTTGACCGTCCTGATCGCCAGGAACGGATCGCGGGGGCTGATATTCGCGCCGCTCAGCATCATGCCGGGCGAGAGCCCGGTCGTGCTCTCCGGCGTCGCGGTGGCGCTGTTCTGCGTGCAGGCGATCGCGAGATCGCTGCCCTGCCCGCCCAGAAGCGCGTTCTCGGCGAGCTCGCACAGATCGTCGAGCTTGGCTTCCGCCAAAATGCGCGCGACGCTCTCGACCTCATCCGACGGCGTGCCGCCGGGAGCGGCGGCCTGGGCCGTGATCTCGATCTTGAACTCGCTGTGGGTGCGGAACTGCGGCGCGCTGCCGTAGTTGCCGCGCTTCCAGTCGCGCGACGTGATGACGAACCAGGATGCGTCGAGACCCGCGGCCGCAGCCGCGTTCGCCAGAAGCCCGCTTGCCGTGCCGCGCAACATCGCCCGCCAAAGCATCGCGGTTTCCTTTCAGCTCGAGATGGAGACGCGAGGTGAAGCGCCCGGCCGGAGAGCGAGGGCTGTGTCCGGCCGGGACCGGCGGGGAGACGCCGGCGCCACGCTTCGGTGCCCCGGGCGAAAGCCGGGCCTCGGGGGGAGACCGGCAAGCCGGGCCGTGCGCGGCCGCTTCGTTCGTGGAACTTTATTCCTGCTCGGCAGGCTCCTGATCGGAACCGGCATCCGGCTCCGGATCCGCGGGCTGTGCGGCCAGGTGCGCGAAGGAGTCGGCGTGGCTCTTGTGCATGCGCACGACGCTTCCCGCCGGATGGCCGGCGAAGCTGCGGCTCGGATAGATCGTGACGCCGTCGCGGGCGACGAAATCGACGTACTCTTCTTTCTTGGTCATGACGGGTTCTCCAGTTGGTTTGAGTCCCACGCGCGCTCGCGTGGCCCACGCGGGACTTCGCGACGAAACGAAAGAGGCGGAAGCGGTGGTGAAGGGTGGAAAAGAAAACGCCTCGCCGGACTTTCGTCCGCGAGGCGCATCTACTCACCATGACGAAAACACTACGCGGCGGGGGCCCCCCTGTCAATCGCGAAAATCGCGCCTGTCGTTTTTTCTCGACGACGATTTTAGACGAAGTTTTGGAGGAGATATGTTCTCGCCAATCGTTCACCAACCAAACTGTCATGGCCCGGATGCGGGCCACCCAGGTGGGTTCTGCGCGCTCTTGAAATGATTCACGCGGAGACGCGGAGTGCGCAGAGGTTATTTTCCACTCCGCGCACTCCGCGTCTCCGCGTGCGATTGTTCGAAGAGCGGAGCTATCATCTGGGTGGCCCGCAGTCGCGGGCCATGACATTGAGGGAATCGTTCAATCGAACTGCTGGAACGGATGGATCGGTTGCGCTTCGCCGCCGCGGATCCTGGCGCGGACGGCGTAGGCCAGGCCGTAATGCGCCGCGAGCGCGTCGAGCGCCACGCGCAGGGCCGGCAGCACCGCGTTGTCCTTCACGCTCATGAGCTGCGCGGTCTGCGTCAGCGTCATGTCATCGATGACGACGTGCTCGAGCAGGAACCGCGCCGACTGTCCCACCGCGCGCAGCGCCTTCTTCTTGCGGTCGGCCGCGTCGATCTTGATCTGGCTGATGTCGGTCGGGCCGTAGCTTGCGCCGCGCGGACCGAAATTGAGCGTGCCCGGGATCGACGACAGCCCCGCGAGCGAATGATCGTCCTGCAGCTTCTCGCCCGCCGCGTGGCGCACGCTGGCGAGCTTCAGATCGTCGCCCGCGCGGTCGCGCAGATGGCCCAGATGATGCAGGCGGCAGAGCGTGCAGTGGTTGGTGTTGCGGCGCACGACCTCGCGCGCCCTGGCGTCGGTCTGCGCGACGCCGTGGACGATCTCGAGCACCGGCGGGCGTCCGCCATAGCCGACCTGAAGGCCGCGCGATTCGGTTGCGGCATCTTGCTTGGACTTGCTCACGCGCCTGCTCTCCCGTTCACCACCACGCCACCGCGCCGATGCCCAGCACGAAACCGATCGCCAGCCCGGCGCACGAGCCGGCGAGAAACATCAGCGCGCGCGAGCGGCGCAGCAGCGCGAACAGCGTCGTGCGCTCGGCTGCCGGGCTTTCGAGCCCGGTCTCGCCGGCGTGCCGGACAAGCTTTCCCCACATCGTCGCCGCCCTCACGCCGCGCGCCCGCGCAACAGGCCCGGCTTGAGCGGGATGCCCATCTCGCGCAGGCGCACCAGCGCCTCGGTCAGATCGCGCGCGACCTCGACGCGCATGCCCGCGTCGCGCAGCGCGACCTGCGCCGCGCGCTCCGCGTCGCTCAATCCGTCGCCATGCGCCTTGAGCTCGAGCCCGAAGGCGCGACCGCCATGGATGAAGACGAGATCGGGCGCGCCCGCCATCGCACCTTGCGCGAATCCGGGCGCGTGCCGGTCGTCCTGCGGCAACGCGAAGAACGCCGTCTCCTTGGGGAGCGAGGCGCGCAACAGCCGCACCAGCGCCCCGCGCAGCGACGGCTCCACGCGCCGGGCACGGCGGCGGGCGAATTCGAGCGTGAACCCCGAACCGGACATCACGCCGCCTCTTTGGACAGGGCGGCTTCGGGGAGCGCGGCCGAGCCGGGCGCGAGCTGCTCGCCGCAATGCGGGCAGCGCTGGCGGATCACCGCGATGCCGCGGCGCGCGACCTTGCCGTCGGCCATGCGCAGCCGCTTGACCGCGCCGCGCTCCTCCAGCGAGCGCACCAGCGCCGAGGCGTAGGCCTTGGATTTGGGGCTGAGGCCCACGCCGGCGCAGATCTCCTGCATCGACGGCGAGACGCCGTTCTCCGCGACGCTGCGCTCGATGAATTGAAGGCAGTCCTGCATGCGCTGGGTGAAGGCGCTCATCGGCGGTCTCGCTTCCGTCTGGGTTGCATCGCGAGACTATGTAGGGTATTTCCTATTCTGTAAAGCGTATATTTCCTACTTTCGTCATAGGATGCTCCCTATTATGATGACGGACATGGCGAACGAATCTTTCCGTGATGACCCCGCGCGCCGCCTGGTGGCCGCGAAGATCAAGGAGCGCGGTCTGGACATGGCCGGGCTCTCGCGCGAGATCGGCATGAACCAGACCTATGTCCAGCAATATCTGACGAAGGGCAGCCCCAGGTTCCTGCCCGAGATCCAACGCCGCAAGCTCGCCCGCCTGCTCGATATCGACGAGCACATGCTCAGGCCCTGGGAGGACGGCGAGTTCCCCGAGAGCCGCACCATCCAGACCTCGCCGCTCTATCGCTCGATGAGTCCGTCGCTGTCCTACAGCGGTCCCGAGATGGTGCCGGTGAAAGGCACCGGCGCGGGCGGCAGCGACGGCGAGACCGACTGGAACGGCGAGACCGTCGACAACGTGGCCCGGCCGCAATCCCTGATCGGCGTGCCCAACGCCTATGCGGTCTACGTCTATGGCGACTCGATGGCGCCGCGCTATCGCCATGGCGAGCTCGTCTTCATGCATCCCGGCCGGCCGCCGAGCCGCGGCTGCTACGTTCTGGTCCAGCTCGGCGAGCGCAGCGAGCCCACCGGCTCGACCACGCGCGCGCTGATCAAGGAATATGTGCGCCAGACGGACAAGAAGCTCGTGCTGGCCCAACTCAACCCGCCCAAGACCTTCGAGATCGACATGTCGCTGGTCAAAGGCATCCACCGCATCGTCGCCAGCGGCGAGCCGTAGGTTCTGAAGCTCTTCCCGTCATGGCCCGCGAATGCGGGCCACCCAGTTGGGTTCTGCACGCCGCTGAAAAGGACTCATGCGGAGACGCGGAGGTTCTTTGCTTCTCCGCGGCTCCGCGTGCAGTTCTTTTGAGATCAAGCGGACGTCACCTGGGTGGCCCGCATTCGCGGGCCATGACAGTGGGCTAGTCTCCCTCTACGCGAACTAATAGGATTTTTCCTATTGACAGGATGTGGGAAACTTCCTACCATATTCGCGCAGAACGTGAAAGGCTGGAAACTGCCATGGACAGGATCGCGACGCCGCTGTCGCCGGCCTTGGAATATGGTGCGCTGCGGGGCGAGCGCGACACCCGCGCCATCCTCGCCGCCGATCTCTTCGAGGGCGCGCTGCAATGGGATGCCCGCGCCGAGCGCGCGGCGCGCGACGGCCACGACCTGCTGACCCAGACCTGCCGGCGCAACGCGGCGCTGTTGCGCGAGCGCGCGCATGTCCTGCTGGAGAAGTGCCCGTGAAGCCGCCGCGCGCCCGCCTTCTGCCGAAGGAGACGCGCGCGTGGCTCCTCGCCTTCGCCGCGGCGCTGTGCCTGGCGGCCGTCATCGTCCTGGGCGCGCGGGGCCATCCATGACGACGTTCGGGATGACCCGCGGCCAGCGCATCACCGCGCGCGACCGCATGGCGCTGCGCCGCGCCCGGCAGGCGCGCGAGCGCTTGCGCCTCTCGCCGGAAGAGATCGACCGGCGCATCGAGAACGCGATCCTGGAAGCGGCGATCTCGCGCGGCACGGTGAGCGAGGCCGACCTGCTGCGCGCCAACATCCCGCGCGCCGCCATCACCGAGGCGCGCTTCACCCGCTGCTTCGACAGCGCTCGCGCCCGCGACCCGGCGATCGGGTGCGTCGAGGGAGGGGTGTGATTCCCTAAGCTCGCCGCGCCTATGTCGTAAATCGCCGGACCGCCGTCCTTTGGGACATGCACCCGCGATGATAGGGTGCGTGCATGAAACAGATCCTCGCGGCGGCGGCGATGCTCGCCGGGCATTGGAGCGGGACGATGGTCGAGCAAGGCCAGCCGCTCAAGGTCGATTTCGATTTTGCGGGCACCGGCGGGCGGTTCACCTCGCTTACCCAGCGCGCGATGGACTATCCGCTCGACGAGGTCCACGCCAAGGACGGCGCCGTCGGCTTCACGCTCGGCGGCGGCATCGTGTTCCAGGCCAAGCTCGCGGGCGACACGCTCGCCGGGACTTTCAAGGACGGCGGCCCCGGCGGCACGTTCGTGCTGCAGCGTATGGCCGCCGCTCCCCTGCCCTACGACGTGCAGGACGTGACGTTCGCGAACGGCGGTGTCGATCTCAAAGGCACGCTCTGCCTGCCGCGGACGCCGGGCCGCCACGGCGCCGTCGTGCTCGTGCACGGCAGCGGCCCGGAGACGCGCTGGGGCACCAACCGCTACATCGCCGACCGGCTCGCGCGCGCAGGCACAGCCGCGCTGATCTACGACAAGCGCGGCTCGGGCGAGTCCAAGGGCGATTGGCGCACCGCGTCGTTCGAGGATCTGGCGCGCGACGCGCTCGCCGGCGTCGACCTGCTCAGGCAGCGCGCCGATATCGATCCGACCCGCGTCGGCATCCACGGCCACAGCCAGGGCGGCGTGATCGGCCCGCTCGCCGCCACGCTGGCGCCGGACAAGATCTCTTTTCTCGTCGCCGAGGACACCTTCGCGGGGCCGCAATATGCCCAGGACCTCTATCGCGTGGGCCATGCGATCAAGGAGCTGAACCTCAAGCCGGCGGACGAGGCGGATGCGATGCGCGTCTACCGCCTTTTCGTCGACGCCTCGCGCGGCGCCGCGACCTACGACGCGTTCGAGAAGGCGGCCGCGCCCTATCGAGGCACCGATTGGTACAAATGGATGGAGTTCCCGCCGCGCGACGGCTGGGTGTGGGGCTGGGCCGCCAAGACCGCGAATTTCGACACGCTGCCGGTCTGGCGCAAGGTGCGCGCGCCGGTGCTTCTGATCTATGGCGAGAAGGACGCGCTGGTGCCGCCGGACGAAAGCATCGCGGCGATCGGCGCGGAGCTGGGGCGCTCCGGCACGCCCTATGCCGCCTTCATCGTGCCCGGCGCGGTGCACAACCTCACCATCCAGCCGGATGCGAGCGGTCCCTTCTTCTGGTGGCACCAGGCTCCGGGTGTCGTCGATACGGTGGTGGATTGGGTCAGGGCGAGGGCGTCGGAGTAAAGCTTTCCTGTATTCTCCCAACTATCATGGCCGCCCTTGGTCCGAAGCGACAGCGTACGGACGCCATCCATAATCCCGGGTCTTGCAGCGATGGACGGCCGGGACAAGCCCAGCGATGACGTATTGTTGAATTGCGTCACGAAACGCACTTTCGCGCGTTAGTACGGCGGGACCAGCGAATTTGGAGACCGTCCGTGCTTGATATCGTCTATATCGGCCCCGTAGTGGCGCTGATCTTCGGCATTTTGATCCTGATGATCCCGCGCGCGCTCAACTACCTCGTCGCGATCTACCTGATCCTGGTCGGCATCATCGGCCTGTGGCCGCATCTGAGCCACGGCCTGCACTGAGCGGCCGTTACTCCGCCGCTTTCGCCGCAAGTCCGGCACCGCGCGCGATGCGTTCCTCGGCCATGCGGTCGGCGATGACGTTGGTGGGCTCGTGCTCGGCATCGGCGCGCTTGAAGATCGCGCTCAGCGTGTCGGCGATGCCGAACGCGCGGCGCTCGACCTCCGCCTCTTCCCAGTCGTAGATCTGGCCCGCGACGCGGATGATGCCGCCGCCGTTGATGACGTAATCGGGCGCATAGAGCACGCCGCGCTCCATCAGGATCCTGCCGTGCGGATCGCGCGCGAGCTGGTTGTTTGCGCCGCCGGCCACGACCTTGGCCTGGAGCGCCATGACCGTCTCGTCGTTCAGGATCGCGCCCAGCGCGTTGGGCGAGAACACGTCGCACGCGGTGGTGACGATGCTGTCGGTGGACGCGCGGCGCGCGCCGAAGGCGTCGACGGCGCGGCGCACGGCGTCCTCGCTGACATCGGCGACGATCAGCTTGGCGCCTTCCTCGTGCAGGCGCTTGGCCAGGCCCATGCCGACCTTGCCCAGGCCCTGGATCGCGACCGTCAGCCCCTTCGTCGTGTCGGCGCCGAATTTGTGCTTCACGCAGGCCCTGAGCCCGACGAATACGCCCAGCGCCGTCGTCGGACCGCTGTCGCCGCTCTTCTTTCCGGGCTGGTCGAAACCCGCGACGAATTTCGTATGGCGCGCGATGATGGGCATGTCCTTCGGACCCATGCCGACGTCCATCGCGGTGATGTAGCGGCCGCCGAGCGCGTTGACCGCGTCGGCATAGGCGGCGAAGCGCGCCTCGCTCTTGTCGGTCGCGGGGTTGCCCAGGATGACGGCCTTGCCGCCGCCGAGCGGCAGGTCGGCGATCGCGTTCTTGTAGCTCATGCCGCGCGACAGGCGCAGCACGTCGGTCAGCGCGTCGTCTGCCGTTGCGTAAGGATACATGCGCGTGCCGCCGCAGGCGGGGCCCAGGGCGGTCGAATGGACGGCGATGATCGCCTTGAGCCCGGTCTTCTTGTCGTCGAAGAACGCGACCTGCTCGTGATGGTCGAAATCGGCGGAATCGAAGACGTTCATGGCGGTCCCTGATGGTGCTCTGCGCGCACCCTACCCCGGGAAATACGAAATTGCTTTGCCATTTGCGGGCAGCCGCGCACCGGAAACTGCGCCGCATGGCGCAGGGAAGAAAGATTGCTGTGGGCATTTACCCCAACTGTCATGGCCCGCGAATGCGGGCCACCCAGGTCACGCCTGCTCGGCCACAAAAAGAATTGCACGCGGAGGCGCGGAGTCGCGAAAAAAGAACCTCCGCGTCCCCGCATGAATCATTTCAAGAGTAGACAGAACCCAACTGGGTGGCCCGCATTCGCGGGCCATGACAGTCAGGGTACGGATCACTCGCCGGTGCCGACCGCCTTCAACACCTCGTCCTGCGTCAATATCTGCGGCAGGACCTGCGCATCCGCCGCGTCCGGGGCGTAGTAGAGGTAGAGCGGCACGCCGTCGCGGCCGTGGGCTTCGAGGAGCTTGGTGATCTCGGCGTCGCGGCGCGTCCAGTCGGCGATCAGGCAGGCGACGTGATGCTTGTCGAACGCCTCGCGCACGGCACCGCTCGAGAACGCGACGCGCTCGTTCACCAGGCAGGTGATGCACCACGCCGCGGTCGCGTTGATGAAGACGGGGCGGTGCTGCGCGCGCAGCGCGGCCAGGCGCACCGCGGAATAAGGCTCGTGCGGGATGCCGTTCTCTTCCACGCGGGCGAGCGCGGGCGCGGGAGAGGCATGCAGCAGCATCGCCAGCGACGCGAGCGCGGCGACGAACGCGAGCAGCGTCGCGAAGGCGCCGAAGCCGCGTCCGCGCGGGCCGGCCGAGCGGCTCGCGCTCCAGATCCACACAGCCAATGCGAACATGACCATCGCGGCGAGAACGTAAGCCACGCCGTCGGCGCCGACCTCGTTCGCCAGCACCCACACCATCCACACGGCGGCGGCGTACATCGGGAATGCGAGCGCCTGCTTGAACCAGAGCATCCACGCACCCGGCTTCGGGATCATGCCAAGCAGGCGCGGCGAGAATCCGATGAGGATGAACGGCGCCGCGAAGCCCAGGCCCAGCACCGCGAACACGCCGAGCGCGACGGCCGCGGATTGCGTCAGCGCAAATCCAAGCGCTGCCGCCATGAACGGCGCGGTGCAGGGGGCTGCGACGGCGACCGCGAGCACGCCGGTGAAGAACGCGCCCGCCATCCCGCCCTGGCGCGCGAGCGCGTCGCCGCCGCCGAAGCCCGGAAGCTCGAAGACGCCGGAGAGATTGAGCCCGACCGCGAAGAGCAGCAGCGCGAAGCCCGCGACCGCGATCGGCTCCTGCAGCTGGAAGCCCCAGCCGACCGCCGACCCGCCCGCGCGCAGCGCGACGAGGATCGCCGCGAGACCGACGAAACTCAGGATCGCGCCCGCGCCATAGGCGAGACCTTCACGCGCGGCATGACGTCCGCCGCCGCCATGTCCCGCAAGCGCAAGCGCCTTCATCGCCAGGATCGGCAGCACGCACGGCATCAGGTTGAGGATCAAGCCGCCGAGGAACGCAAAGGCGAGCGCGAGCCACAGCGCCGTGCCGTCCGCGCCGCCGAAGTTCGCTTGCGGAACCGCACCCGGCATCGCGTCGACCTGCAGCGCCTGTCTGGAGCCGTCGGCAGAGGTCAGCACGAGCACGCCCTGCAGCGCGCCGCCGAACGGCTTCTTGCCCTTCTGCAGGCGCAGCACGATGCCGTCATCGGCGAAGCCCAGCGCCTGCGGCGCGATGCCGTTGATGCGTCCGGGCGCGAGCGGGAAGAACTCCGCCTTCGCGGGATGCGCGCTCGCGAGCGGCTCGGCCTGCACGAAGAGATCGAGCGCCGCTCCCGCCGCTATGCGCATCGGCCAGGGCGATTTCACCGGCAGCTTGGCGCGCGCGGCGGCGAAATCCACGTCGGGCGGCAGCGACGGCTTCCCGACGCCGAGCTGCAAGCGGACATTGGCATCCTCCGGCGCGCAGACCTCGGCGCAGACGAGCCAGCTCGCCTGCGCGTTCAACGTCACCGCGCCGGGGGCTGCGTCCTTGGGCGCGGCGATGTCGACGAGAAGCCAGGGCTTGCCCTCGTAGCCGTAATCCATCAGCGGCCCTACGGCCTCGGCCTGCGGCGCCGGCCACTGGATCGGACCCGCGCGCCATCCCGGCGGCAGGTTCCATTTGATCTCGGTCGGCGCGCCGGCGTCGCCGGGATTGATCCAATAGGTGTGCCAGCCGGGGCGCGTGGCGAGCTCCAGCGCGACGGTGACGGTGCCGCCGGGCTCGACGGATTCACGCTCGGCGATCAGCCGCGCATGCACCTTGGGCGCCGCGTCGATCTGCGCCAAGGCGGGCGCGAGCATCGCCGTCCAAAGGATCAAGACAAGGCGGATCATCCGGGACATGGATTGGGCTATAGCCTTCCCTGTAGACTGACGCAAAGCCATCCCCGAAGGAGCATAAATGCGTAACGCCAACCGCCAATGGATCCTGCGCAGGCGCCCGGTGGGCGAGATCAAGCCGGGCGACCTGGAGCTCGTCGAGCAGCCGATCCCCGTGCCCGGCCCCGGTCAGATTCTTCTGCGTACAGTGTATCTCTCGCTCGATCCCACCAACCGCATCTGGATGAGCGACATGGACCAGTACATGCCGCCGGTGGGGCTGGGTGAGGTGATGCGCGGCGGCACGCTGGCCGTCGTCGAGCAGTCGAACAATCCCGCCTACAAGCCGGGCGACATCGTGAGCGGCATCGGCGGCTGGCAGGAATACGCCGTCGCGGACGGCGCGATGCCGCTGCCCAAAAGCGGCGTGCCGCTCACCGCGTATATGAGCGTGCTCGGCATGACGGGCGCGACCGCCTATTTCGGCCTGCTCGATATCGGCAAGCCGAAAGCGGGTGAGACCGTCGTCGTCTCGGCGGCGGCGGGCGCGGTGGGCGGGGTCGTGGGCCAGATCGCCAAGCTGAAAGGCTGCCGCGTCGTGGGGCTCGCGGGCTCGGACGAGAAGTGCCGCCATGTGGTGAAGGATCTCGGCTTCGACGCCTGCATCAACTATCGCCGCGAGAACCTCACCGAAGCGCTCAAGCGCGAATGCCCGGGCGGCATCGACGTCGATTTCGAGAACGCGGGCGGCGCGATCCTCGACGCGGTGCTCGAGCGCATCAACCTGAAGGCGCGCATCGTGCTCTGCGGCATGATCTCGACCTACAACGAAACCGGTGCGCCGCGCGGCAACGTCCTGACCAATGTGCTGATGAAGCGTGCGCGCATCGAGGGCTTCATCATCATCGACTACTTCCCGCGCCTCCCCGAGTTCCAGGCCGAGATGGCGAAATGGCTCTCCGAGGGCAGGATCAAATACGACGTCCATGTGGTGGGCGGCATCGAGAACGCGCTGTCGGCGCTCGACCTGCTCTTCACCGGCGGCAACACGGGCAAGCTGCTGGTCAAGGTCTCGGACGAGCCATGAAGGCCGCGCTCGAGGACGATCCCGACGACAAGGTTCTCGCAGGCGTGACGGCGGGCCTGCGCGCGTTCAACCTGGCCGCGGTCCCCGATCTCCAATCGCACAAGATCGCCGCGGCGATCCGCGACGAGGCGGGCCACCTGCATGGCGGGGTGATCGGACGGCTCGCGGGCGACAGCGTCTACGTGGAAGTCGTGTGGACCGACGACGAAGCGCGCGGACAAAGGCTCGGCAGGCAGGCGATGCGTCTGGTCGAGGACGAGGCGAAGCGGCTCGGCGCGCGCGAGGCGTGGCTCTACACGATGAGCTTCCAGGCCAAGCCGTTCTACGAGAAGCTCGGCTACACCCAGTTCGCCGAGCTTTCGTGGCTGGACGGCCGCCACGCGCGCCATTTCATGCGGAAGGACCTGTGAGGATCGATTCATGAGAATCACGGGCGGCAGCATGCGCGGGCGCGCGCTGGTCGCGCCCGCCGACGCGCGCGTGCGGCCGACCTCCGACAAGGTGCGCCAGGCGGTGTTCAACATCCTCAACCACAACGATTTCGGCATCGGCTTTGCGCTTGACGGCGCGCGCGTGATCGATCTCTTCGCGGGAACAGGCGCGCTCGGCATCGAGGCGTTGTCGCATGGCGCCTCCTTCGCGCTGCTCATCGATGACGCGGCCGAGAGCCGCGCGCTGATCCGCACCAATGTCGAGGCTCTGGGCCTGACCGGCGCGACCAAGATCTGGCGGCGCGACGCGACCAGGCTCGGCCCCATGGCGGCCGGAAGCGGCGGGCCGTTCGAGCTCGCCGTCCTCGACCCGCCCTATCGCCAGGGGCTCGCGGCGGGCGCGCTCGCGGCGCTGAAGGACGGTGGCTGGCTCGCGCCGCATGCGCTCGTCGTGGCGGAGACGGCGGAGGACGAAGACGTTCCGTCTACGGATGGTTTCGTGCTCGCCGATGAGCGCGTCTATGGCGATACGCGGGTGTGGTTTTTGCATTTGAAATAATTTGTCATGGCCCGCGAATGCGGGCCACCCAACTTGGTTCTGCATACCGTTGGAAAAGATTCCCGCGGAGGCGCGGAGCCGCGGAGGTTCTTTTTCTTCTCGGCGACGCCGCGTCTCCGCGTGCAATTCCTTTTAGATCGAGCCGATGTCACCTGGGTGGCCCGCAGTCGCGGGCCATGACGCTAATTTCTAGTTGCGCGCCGTCTCTACAGCGGCATCCGGAACGTGAACCGCGTCTCCTCGGCCGTGGAATCGGCCGTCAGCACGCCGCCATGGGCCTTGGCGATCTGCGAGGCGATATAGAGGCCCAGCCCCAATCCCTGCGGCTGGCCGCTCTTCTTGCCGCGGACGAACGGCTCGAAGAGATGCGCCAGGATGTCGGCGGGAACGGGCGGGCCGGCATTGCTCACCGAAAGCTCGAAGACGCCGCCCTCGGTCGCCGCGCGCACCCTGACCGGCGCATCCGCCTCGCCGTGGATCAACGCGTTGCCGAGGAGATTGGAGAAAAGCTGGCCGATCCGCGCCGGGTCGGCGCGCACGGGCCGCGAGACGGCGAACTGCGCGTCGATCTCGGCCTTGGGATGGGCGGCGCTGAGCTCGCCCGCGACCTGGGTGAGCACGGGCACCAGGCTCGCCTCGCCGAACGTCGCCGCGAAGCCGCCGCCCAGACGGCCGCGCGCGAAATCGAGCACGTCGCCGATGAGCGCGTTCATCCGCTCCACGCTCTGCTGCATCATCTTGAGGATGGCGGAAGCCTTCTCGCTCTGCGGCTCCTTGCCCAACAGACGCACGCCGGCCTGGATGGAGGCGAGCGGGTTGCGCAGATCGTGGCCGAGCACCGCGATGAACTGCTCGCGGAGGTCCGCCGCCTTGCGCTCGCCGAGCAGGCTCGCTTCGCTCGCGGCCAGCCGCGTATCGGCCTGCAGGTGGAAGGCGATGAGATCGGCGAACAGGCGGAACGTGCCGACGATCTCGGGATTGTCGAGGCGCGCGGGCTTGGGGTCGATGGCGCAGAGCGTGCCGAAGAAGCTTCCGTCGCGCAGGAAGATCGGCATCGAGATGTAGCTCTGGAAGCCGTACATCGCGGGCGTGGGATGGCTGCACCAGCGCTCGTTGCCGGCGACGTGATCGATGACGACGGCCTCGCCCGATCGGCGGATCTCGTCGCAGATCGTGGTTGCGACCTCGAGCTCGCCGCCGGGCTCGAGGCCGAACGCGATGTCGTCGCGCACGCTGCACGCGATCCAGCGGTCGGAGGTCACGCGCGCGACGGCCGCGAAGCCCATGCCGGTCAGACGGCAGACGACGTCCAGGATGGTGGGCACGACGGAGACGGCATTGACGGCGTCGATATCGGCCTGAAAATCGCTCGCCAAGTCCAGCGGTCCTAAGGTTGAGCCGGCACATCTACGCGCTTGGGGAGCGCCACGCCACAACTCAGTTGGTCTGCTGACAAACCGTGACGAAATAGCGTCTCAATCGCAGGAACGCGGCCGGGGTGCCCAAGCCACACTGTCATCCCTGGCGAGCGTCGCCGACAGGCGATGCGAGGTTAAGGGGACCCAGGTAGCAAGACCGGGTCTGGTCCATCCACCTGGGTCCCCTTGACCTCAGCTCGCTCGCGATGCGAGCGAGTTTCGCCGGGGATGACAATTTCAGCTAAGCGATCAAGGCTTGTACTTCTTCGGCAGCGCATCCGCCTCCGCCTGGGTGAGCGGCGTCATCGTCTTGACGATGCAGTGCGAGGCGAGGCTTCCCATCGTGTCGTGCGCGACGGCGAGATCCCAGTCGACGTTCGAGCACACCAGGTCCGAGCCCGTCGTCTTGATGATGAGATGCGCGCCGGGCTCGGTCAGCATCGGGCATGCATTGCCGAGATCGAGGCGATAGTAGCGCGTCTGGCCGACGCGGATGTTGATCGTCTTGGCGTCCGGCGCGCGCCAGCCCTCGAACTCGCGGATCGAGAAGCATTTCGACTGCGCCAGCGCGGGCGATAGCGAGAGCGCGAGCAGAGCGGGAACGAGCAAGAGAGCGCGGTTCATCGTCGGACCTCCATCGGCGGCGGCACGAACATAGCGCGGAGCGTGCGGCTTGTCGCCCTTCCCTTGCCATATTCGAGAGGTGGTGATCTGCTTCACGGCAATGGGGGGTATTCGATGCGCAAGCCGCTTTGCTTGGCGTTCGCGATTTTCGCGGCCACCGGCCCCGCCGCCGCCTCGGTCGAAAGGCCGGTTCCGACGAACGATCCGCCGCATGTGTGCATGAACGACTATCCGGAAGCGGCGGTGTGGGATGGCGCCGAGGGAACGGCCATCGTCGCCTTCAGGATCGGAACGGACGGCAAGGTCAAGGACGTTACATTGTCGAAATCCACCGGCAATGACGACCTCGATGCCGCGACGCTCGGCTGCGTCGGCCGCTGGAGCTACAAACCCGCGATGCGGGACGGTATCCCCATCGAGGTGCCCTGGCGCGCTCAGGTCGAATGGAAGATGCACGGCAGCGTCGCCGACATGCATCCCTGCGCGCGCTATCACGCCGTGACGGCGTCGATGCTTTCCGGCATCGACGGCATCACGAAAGTATCCTTCCGCATCATGCCGGACGGCTCGGTCAAGAACGCCGAGATCGTGCGCTCCAGCGGCAATAGCGACCTCGACCAGGCGGCGCTGAAATGCGTCGGGGCGCGGCATTACAACACGGCGCGGGCCGTGCTGCCCGACAACGGCGCACAGAAGGACGCCCTGGTCGATTGGCGCAACGATCTGGGTCCGGCCAAATAACGCATGGAGGACGGACGATGATGCGGCGGTTGGTTTTTCTTCTGGCGATCCTGCCCGGCGCATCGCTCGCCGATCCGGACACCCAGACGCCGGCCGCGACGATCGTGCCTGTCGGCAGCGGTCGCCCGCACAGCTGCGTCGAGAACTATCCCGAAGCCGCGGTCAAGGCCGGGATCGAGGGAGCGACGACGCTGTCCTTCACGGTGACGGCCCAGGGCAAGGTCGCCGACGTCAAGGTATCCAAGTCCAGCGGCAATGCCGAGCTGGACGCCGCGGCGGTCGCCTGCGCCGGCCAGTGGACCTATCGTCCCGCGACACAGGATGGCGTCGCGATCGACCGTCCCTGGACGGCGAACGTGCAGTGGAAACTCCATGGCGACGATGCGGCGTCCCGCCTGACGCCGCTGTGCACGAGCTATCATCCGTTGACGGAGCAGTTGCTGTCCGGCATCGGCGGCGTGACGCGGCTGACGCTGCGCCTGATGCCGGACGGTAGCGTGACGCAAGCCGCGATCGTCGGATCGAGCGGCGACGCGACCCTCGACGACGCGGCCCAGCGATGCGCGGGCGCGCAGCGCGTCGATCTCGTGGGTGTCGCGCCGCCCCCTCCCGAAGGCGTTTTGCTGTCCACGGCGATCGACTGGCCGGCGCAGCTGCGCTCGTCCGTGCCGATCGCGCCGCCGTTTCCGGACGGTCTCACGCTGCCCCGCGCGATAGGCAGACACGGCCCCTGTTCGAGGGTCTTGGGGTTTCGACCGAACACGAACTCCGTAGGGCCGACAACCGTGCGTTTCACGGTAACGAATGAGGGAAACGTGCAGGACGGAGCGGTCCAGCAATCGAGCGGCAGCCACGAGTTGGACAAAGGCGCGTTGTCGTGCACTGCCGGATGGCACTATTGGCCCGCCTCGCGCAACGGAACGCCGCAGGCCGTTCAATGGGTCGCAAAGGTGGATTGGCACGAGCGGTAGAGTTCGAAGCTACCGCCGCCCAAACAGCCGCTCGATGTCGCTGAGCTTCAGCTCCACATAGGTCGGCCGGCCGTGGTTGCATTGGCCGGAATGGGGCGTGGCTTCCATCTCGCGCAGCAGCGCGTTCATCTCTTCCGCGTTGAGGCGGCGGCCGGCACGCACCGAAGTGTGGCAGGCGAGCGTGCCCGCCACCGCTTCCAGCCGCTCCTTCAAGGACAGCGCGGAACCCGTCTCGGCGATGTCGTCGGCGAGATCGCGCAGAAGGCCCTTGATGTCGAGCCGGCCCAGCATCGCCGGCACCTCGCGCACCACCACCGCGTCGGGGCCGAACGGCTCGACGACGAGGCCGAGCTCGGCGAGCTCGCCCGCGCGCGCCGCCACGCGCTCGACTTCCGCCGGATCCAGATCGACGACCTCGGGGATCAGCAGCGGCTGGCGCGCGATGCCGCCTTCCGCCATCGCGGTCTTCATCTTCTCGTAGACCAGACGCTCATGCGCCGCGTGCTGGTCGACGATGACGATGCCGTCGGCGGTCTGGGCGACGATGTAGGTCTCGTGCAGTTGCGCGCGCGCCGCGCCGAGCGGCGTCGAAGGCGCGGCCACGTCCGGCGGCGTCTCGACGCGAGCGGAGATCTCGGTCGTGAACATGGGGCTAAGGAACTCGCGCGCCGTCTCGAACATGCCGGGCCCGGGACGCGGCTCGCGCCAGACATAGGCTTCGGGCCTGAGCGCGCCGAGTGCGTCGCCCGCCACCGTCGTCGAGGCGCGGTGGCCGGCCTCGGCCAGAGCGCGCTTCAGCGAGGAGACGATCAGTCCACGGACCAATCCCGCGTCGCGGAAACGCACCTCGGTCTTGGCGGGATGGACGTTGACGTCGACGAAGGCCGGATCGCAGTCGAGGAACAGCGCCAGCGCGGGATGCCGCTCGCGTGCGAGGAAATCGGCATAGGCCCCGCGCACCGCGCCGATGAGCAGCTTGTCGCGCACTGGCCGCCCGTTGACGAACAGGAACTGCATCGCGCTGTTGGCGCGGTTGTAGGTGGGAAGCCCCGCGAAGCCCGCGAGCCGCACACCCTCGCGCTCGATCGCGACCGGCGCGGCATTGTCGCCGAAATCGCGGCCCATGATGCGCGCCAGCCTGTTCAACCGACCGCTGAAGAAGTCGGCCTCCGCCTCGAGATCGAGCGCGCGCCGTCCGTCGAGCGTCAGCGTGAACGCGACGTCGGGCCGCGCCATCGCGAGCCGCTTGACCACGTCGAGCGTCGCCAGGTCCTCCGACCGCGAAGATTTGAGGAATTTGAGCCGCGCCGGCGTCGCATAGAACAGCTCGCGCACCTCGACGCGCGTGCCGTGCTGGCCGCGCGCGCGGAAGCCGCAAGGCTTCGGCCCCGACACGCGCCCGCCATCGACGCCGATCTCGTGCGCCTCGCCCTGCGCGCCCCGGCTCTGGATCGTCAGCCGCGCGACCGCGCCGATGGACGGCAGCGCCTCGCCGCGGAAGCCCATCGTCTTGATGTCGGAGAGATCGTCATGGCCGAGCTTGGACGTCGCATGGCGCTCGACCGCGAGCGCCAGATCCTCCGCGCCCATGCCCTCGCCGTCGTCCTCGACGAGGATGAGATCGGCGCCGCCCGCCGACACCGCGACGTCGATGCGCAGCGCGCCCGCGTCGAGCGCGTTCTCGACCAATTCCTTCACCGCGCTCGCCGGCCGCTCGACGACTTCGCCCGCCGCGATGCGGTTGATCGTGCCTTCGGAGAGCCTGCGAATCTTCATAAGCGATCCTACCCTCCCCTTGAGGGAGGGTCGAAGCGCGAAGCGCTTCGGGGAGGGGTTTTCCACCGGTGCTGGAACCCCTATTTGGACTGAAGGTATTGCCTCGCCAGCACCTTGCCCTCTTCCACGCCGGGCTGGTCGAAGGGATCCACGCCCATGAGCTTGCCCATCAGGATCGTCTCGAGCATGAAATGCATCATCAGCGCGCCGATGCCTTGCGCGTCGATCTTGGGCAGGTGGATGCGGCGCACGGGGCGGCGGTTGCGGCCGAGCGTCTCGGCGGTCGCGCGCACCTCCGCGGCGACGAGATCGCCCATCGCCTTGCCCGCGAGATAGTCGAGGCCGAGCGCCTTCGCGCGCTCAACCGGCGCGACGAGGCCCTGGCCTTCGGTCGTGGTCGACAGCAGCGTGAAGAGCGACTTGCCGGGGCCGTCGCGGAAGAGCTGAAGCTGGCTGTGCTGGTCGACGGGGCCGAGCGCGCCGACGGGCGTCGAGCCCTTGCCGTCCTTGCCCAGACTTTCCGCCCACAATTGCCGCCACCAGGCGTGGAACGTGTTGAGACGATCGGCATAGGCCCAAAGCACCGTCTCGTTCAGCCTGCCCGCTTTCGACAGCGCGAAATGCAGCGCGGCGCCTTGCGCCGGCATAGACACATCGTCCGAGAGCGCGTGATCGAGCGCCATGCCCGCACCTTCGCGCAAGCCCGCGGCATCGATGCCCATGAGCAGCGCGGGCAAGAGGCCGCACACCGTCAGCACCGAATAGCGACCGCCGACATCCTTGGGATGATCGAGCACGGGCGAACCCAGATCGCCCGCGAATTTGCGCAGCACGCTGTCGCCCGGCTCGGTGATCGCGGCGAAATGATCCTTGAGATATTTGCCGCCGCCGGCTTTCTCGATCGCGTCGGCCGCGGTGACGGCCTGCATCAGCGTCTCGGCCGTGCCGCCGGATTTCGAGATCACCACGAAGCGCGTGGTCCTGAGGTCGAAGCGCGACAGGTGCTCGGCCCACGAAAAAGGATCGGGATTGTCGTGGAAGCTGACGCGCGGGCCCTCGCGGTGGTGGCTTTCGAGCGCGGCCTTCAGCGCCTGGCCGCCGAGGCTTGATCCGCCGATGCCGAGCACGGCGATCTCGCTGGTGTTCTCGGAGAGCTTCGCCGCCACGTCGCGCGCGGCATCGAGATCGTCGGTGCGCGCGGGGATGCCTAAGAGCTCCAGCGTCTTCTTCTCCCGCGCCTCGCGCAGCCATGCGACGTGCGGCGCGGTGGCAGCCAGCGCCGCGTCATAATCCGTGCGCGCGACGGCACCCTTGCCGGACAGCGCGAGATCGAGGGAGATCGTGAAGGGAAGCTGTTTCATCGGCGGGGCTCCAGCGCAGCACTGACAACGCGCACGCGGCGCTTAAGATGCTTGGAATCTCATTTTTTCTTTACCGTGCCCGCGACGACGATGGTCAGGCGGCTGGGATCGAAGACGCGTTTGGCGACGCGGCGCACGTCGTCGAGGGTGACGGCGTTGATCAGGTCGTTGCGGCGCGCGACGTATGCCACGTCCAGGCCCGCGCGCTGGAAGGCGCCGAGCTGGGACGCGGTCCCGGCGTTGGAGGCGAAGGCGAGCGGATAGGAGCCGGTGAGATAGGTCTTGGCGTCGGCCAGCTCCTGAACCGTCGGGCCGTCATTGGCGAACTTCGCCATCGTGTCGCGCACCGCCTGGATCGTGTCGCCCATCGCGTCGGCGCGCGTGGCGACGAGGCCCTGGACGACCGCGGCGCGGTGCATGTCAGACAGCTCGGTGGTGATGTCGTAGGTCAGGCCGCGCTTCTCGCGCACCTCGCCGGTCAAGCGCGAGGAAAAACCGCCGCCGCCCAGGATGTAGTTCGCGACATAGGCGGCAAGGAAGTCGCGGTCATTGCGCATCACGCCCGGGATGCCGAAGACGGCGTTGGGCTGCGGCACGTCCATCGCGACATTGTGCACGCCCGGCGCGCCGAGCTTGCCGACGCGCGGGAGCTGCGGCGGCGCCTTCGCGCTCAAGCCGCCGAAGGTCGATTTGATCTGGTCCGTGAGCGCGGCCGCGTCGATGTCGCCCGCGACGGCGATCTTGAGGCCGTTTCGCACCCAATGCACCGCCGCGAAGTTCTTCAAGTCCCCGCGCGTGACGGTATTGAGGCCGGCGCGCGTGCCTTCCACCGGGCGCGCGTAAGGGTGATAGGTGAAGAACAGCCGGTTGAACTCGCGCGCCGCGACCTCGGACGGATCCTCGTCCTGGTGGTCGAGGTTCTGCATCATCTGCGCGCGCACGCGCATGACGGCGTCGTTGTCGAAGCGCGGACGGGAGAGCGCAAGCGCGAGCAGCTTGAACGCGTCCTTGGCGTTGGCGCTCAAGGTCACCATCGTGACCACGGTCCAGTCGCGGTCGGGCTCGACGCTGAGCTGGATCGCCTTATCGGCGAGCGCGTCGTGGAACGCCTTGCCGTTCATGCCGCCCGCGCCCTCGTCGAGCATGTAGGCCGTGAAGGCGGCAAGGCCGGGCTTGGTCTGCGGATCGTAAGCCGAGCCCGCCGGGAACGAAGCGACGACGGCGATCATCGGCAGCGTGTGGTCCTCCGCGAACCAGACGTCCTCGCCGGGCGCGACATTGAGCGATTTCGCGCCGAAGGCGGAGGCGTGTGCGCTGGTCAGTGCGAGCGCCGCTACCACCAACAAAAAAACAAATTCCCTCGCCCCCGCGAAGCGGGGGAGAGGGTTAGGGTGAGGGGGTGGCTGCAGCGAGTCCGACTGCGCCACCCCCTCACCCCGGCCCTCTCCCCCACATTCGTGGGGGAGAGGGAGATTTTTTAAAATCATCATCTTCCCCCCAGTGTCAGCGTTGCGCTCACCGCCTCGCGCTTGATGAGGCAGTCGCGCGCGGCTTTGGCTACGGCGTCGGGCGTCACGGCCTGGATGCGGTCGGGCCACGCGCGCACGTCGAACGCCGTCAAGCCGATGGCGAGCGCCTGTCCGTAAGCGGAAGCCAGCGCGTATTGGCTGTCGCGGCGGTAGGTCGCGCCGGCGACGAGCTGGGTCTTCGCGCGCGCCAGCTCCTTGGCGTTCGCGGGCTTCGTATAGGCGCCGAGGATGTCGTCGACGGCGCGCTCCAATTGCGCGAAGGAGACGCCGGGGCGCGGCTGGGCATAGACCGTGAAGCCGGACGCGTCGCGTCTGTAGCCGTCATAATTCGCGCCTGCGCCCGTCGCCAGGCGCCGCTCGACGACGAGCTTGCGGTAGAGCGCCGAGCTGTAGTCGCCGCCCAGAACCTGCGCCAGCACCTCCAGCGCCTCGGCCTGGCCAGGCCCGGCCTCGGCATAGGACGGCACGCGGTACTCCCGCATGAACAGCGGCACTTTCGCGTCCGCGCGTACGACTGCCAGGCGCGTTTCGGACAGGCGCGGCGGCTCGGCGGCGGCGCTGCGGGCGACGAGCTCGCGCGCGGGGACTTTCGCGTAAGCCGCCTGCGCGTCGTTGCGCACGTCGTTGGGCGTCACGTCGCCCGCCACGATCAGGATCGCGTTGTTGGGCGCGTAGTGGTGATTGTAGAAATCCTGCGCCTCGATGCGGCCGATGCGGCGCACCTCCTCGGGCCAGCCGATCACCGGGCGGCCGTAAGGGTGCGAGAGATGCAGCGCCGCGTCGATCTGCTCGCCAAGCAGAGCCTGCGGGTCGTTGTCGATGCGCATGCGCCGCTCCTCCAGCACCACGTCGCGCTCGGTCGAAACGTTGCTGTCGGAGAGATCGAGATTGGCCATGCGGTCGGCCTCGAGCGCCATCGCCATGGGCAGCTTGTCCTTGGCGATCTGCTCGTAGAAGGCGGTGTAGTCGTGGGTGGTGAAGGCGTTGTCCTCGCCGCCGTTGCGCGCCAGGATCTGCGAGAACTGGTCGCCCGGCGTCTTCTTCGTGCCGCGGAACATCATGTGCTCGAAGAAATGGGCGAGGCCCGACAGCCCCGGCGGATCGTCGACGCCGCCGACCTTGAACCAGATCATCTGGGTGACGACGGGCGCGCGGTGGTCGGGGATGACGACGACCTGCATCCCGTTCTGCAACGCGAACTGGAAGGCCTGCGGCGTTTGCCCCTGCCCTTGCGCCAGGGCGGGAAACGCAAACAGAGCGGCGATCGCGAAGGCGAGCGCAGCTCTCATGAAGATTACTCCCTGGAATTGGACGCTTAAGACTATCCCGTCATGGCCGGGCTTGTCCCGGCCATCCATACACGCAGTGCAAGACCAGGGAGCATGGATGGCCGCCACAAGGGCGGCCATGACGACTGAAATACGTCAGAACGGCAGCCAGCTCCACGCGCCGGTGCGCTCCTTGGGCTTGTCGCCGTTGTCGCTGTCGTCGTCCGTGTCCTGGATGATGGCGGTGTCGCGCGGCGGCGCGGCGGGCTTGCCGGAGGCCTTCTGCGCCTGGATGCGCTTGTCCTCGGTTTCGGCGTCAACGTTGGTGCCGGGCACCGGCTTGTCCTGCCAGAAGAGCACCTGCTGGGTGAAGCTGTCGTCGGCCGGCTCCATCGCCCTGCCGTCCGACGCCACTTCCTGGCGGATCGAGGGATCGGGGTTGGCCGCGTTCGCCTGCGCGAGCAGGAGCTTCTCGGCCTGGCTGAAGTCGCCCTGGACCAGCTTCGCGGCCGCCGCCGGATCGGTGTCGAACAGCGCCGACTGCGCCGAGTCGGTCGGCTGGACCTGGTTGGTCGGCGGCGCGCCGTCGCGCGGCGGACGCAGATTGTACTCGGGCGGAATGACGAGCGGCTGCTTGGTGACGACCGCGAACTCGTCGGGGCCCTGCTTGCCCAGGCCCGCGGCGTCGCGGACCGACTGGCAGCCCATCAGAAGGGCCGCGGACGCACCCAGGATCGCAAACCGCATCCACGCACGCGAACGGTATTCCATTTGAACTCCAATCCTCAGGCGCTGTCGGCGCCGGCCTTGGCCTCTGGCTTCAGCAGCGCGTCGTACAACAGCGCGATGACGCCGAAGGTTATCGCGGCGTCGGCCACGTTGAACACATACCAGTCATAGCCATGGCCGTAAAAGTGGAAAAAATCGGCCACTTTCCCATAGACCACCCGGTCGATCAGGTTCCCGAGGGCGCCTCCGATCACCAGCCCCAGGCCGACCGTCAGCGTCGCGCGCCGCGAAATCCACAGCCAGAAGCCCAAAACCGCCACCACGGCCATGGTGAACAGCTCGAGCAGCGTGGGCCCCACCCACCACAGCCAGCCGTAGCTGACGCCCCGGTTCCACACCATGACTATATTAAAAAAAGGCAAGACGGGGATGACGTGGCTGTCGGACGGCTCGGCCGCGAAGCCCAGGCCGTAAAGCATGAAGATCTTCACCGTCTGGTCGAGGACGAGCGCCAGCGCCACCGCGAGGAAGCCCGCGTCGCGGGGCGAGAGCTTCCTCATTGAGCCCCCTGCGCCTTGGGCGCGCGGTCGAACAGCGAATCCGCGAGCAGAAGCACGACGCCGAGCGAGATCATCACATCGGCGAGATTGCAGACGAAGAAGTCGTGCCCGAAGGCATGCAGGTCGAAGAAATCGGCGACCCTTCCGTGGAAGATGCGGTCGAGCAGGTTGCCGAGCGCGCCGCCGATGACGAGGCCGAGCCCGATGGCGAGCGCGGGCCGCGTCGAGCGCCACAGCCATGCGCTCAAGCCGCCGATCGCCGCCACCGCGAAGAGCGCCAGCGCCCACACGCCGAGCCGGCTATGCGCCGAGAGCAGGCTGAAGCTCACGCCCGGATTCCACGCCATCACCAGATCGAGCACCGGCGAGGTGAAGACCCTTTCGCGCGGCGCAAGGTCCGCGAAACCGAACGTGTAGAGCAGCAGGAGCTTTGAGACCTGATCGGCGAGAAGCGCCCCGCTGGCTGCCAGCAGGCCCAGTTCGCGCGCGGCCAGGCCCCACTTCACGCGTCCACCGCCTCGGAGCAGCGGTTGCAGAGGTCGTCGTGCTTGGGGTTCTTGCCCACCTCTTCCAGCACCATCCAGCAGCGCGCGCATTTGTCGCCGCGCGCGTGCTCGAACCGGACCGCGACGCCCTCGACGTCGGGAAGGCGGAACGCGTCTTCGGGTGCTTCGACCTTGGCGATGTGCGCCGTCGAGGTGATCGCGATCTCGGCGAGCGGAAGGCCTTCGAGCAGCGCGCGATCCTCGTCCCGGACGTAGAGCAGGGGCGCCGCTTCGAGGCTGGCGCCGATCACCTTGTCGCGGCGCGCGATCTCGAGCGCGCCGGTGACGACGCGGCGGATGGCGCGCACCCGGTTCCATTTCTCGATGAGCTCCGGCGCGTTCCAGGCGGAAGGCGTCTCAGGGAAAACATGCAGGTGCACGCTGTCGTCCGGGAAGCGCAGCGTCCAAGCCTCTTCCATCGTGAAGCAGAGCACGGGCGCGAGCCAGGTCACGACGCGGCGGAAGGTCTCGTCCAGCACCGTGCGCGCGGCGCGGCGGCGTGTTGCGGTCTTGGCATCGCAATAGAGCGCGTCCTTGCGGATGTCGAAATAGAACGCCGACAGCTCGTTGGTGCAGAAATTGAACAGCGCCGCGAACACGCGGTTGAAGTCGAACGCCTCATAGCCCGCGCGTACCAGCGCATCGAGCTCGGCGAGCTTGGCCAGAATGTAGCGTTCCAGCTCCGGCATCTCGTGATGCGGCAGATGCTCGCTCTTGTCGAAGCCGTCGAGGTTCGCCAGCATGAAGCGGATCGTGTTGCGCAGGCGGCGATAGGCGTCGACGTTGGACTTGATGATGTCCTCGCCGATGCGCAGATCCTCGGTGAAATCGGAGCTCGCAGCCCACAGGCGCAGGATGTCGGCGCCGTTCTTGTCGGCGATGACCTGCGGCGCCAGCGTGTTGCCGAGCGACTTGGACATCTTGTAGCCCTTGTCGTCCATCACGAAGCCGTGGGTCAGCACGTTCCTGTACGGCGCGCGCCCGCGCGTGCCGCAGCTCTCCAAGAGCGAGGACTGGAACCAGCCGCGATGCTGGTCGGAGCCTTCCAGATACAGATCGGCCTGGTTCGCCTGCGGCCAATGCGGATCGATCGGCTGCTCGACCGCGAAGACGTGCGTCGAGCCGGAATCGAACCAGACGTCGAGGATGTCCGTCACCTGCTCGTAGTCGTCGGCGTTGTGGTTGCCCAGGAACCGCGACGGCGGCGAGGTGAACCACGCATCCGCGCCTTCCTTCTCGAACGCTTCCGAGATGCGCGCGTTGACGGCCGTATCGTGGAGCACCTTGCCCGTCTTCCTGTCGACGAAGATCGCCAGCGGCACGCCCCAGGCGCGCTGGCGCGACAGCACCCAATCGGGGCGGCTCTCCACCATCGAGCCGATGCGGTTGGCGCCCTGAGCCGGAAACCAGTTGGTGTCGGCGATGCCTTTCAGCGCCAGCGCGCGCAGCGTCCTGCCCTCGAACTCCGGCATCTTCTTGTCCATGGCGACGAACCATTGCGGCGTCGCGCGGTAGATCACCGGCGCCTTGGAGCGCCACGAATGCGGATAGGAATGGCGCAGCGTGCCTTTCGCCAGCAATGCGTCCGCCGCGATCAATTCGCGGATCACCGCGCCGTTCGCGTCGCCGTCCTTGCCTTCCGGCGTGAGGATGCGCTTGCCGGCGAACAGCGGCACTTCGGCATAGAACGAGCCGTCCTCGTCCACCGTGCGCGGGATCTCGAGCCTGTGGCGCTGGCCGAGCTCGAAATCCTCCTCGCCGTGGCCGGGCGCGGTGTGCACGAAGCCCGTGCCGGTATCCGCCGTGACGTGCTCGCCGGGCAGCAGCGGCACCTTGAAGTCGTAACCGTGGCCTGCGAGCGGATGGGCGCAGGTCGTGCCCAGCGGCACGAACACCGCGACGTGCTTGAGCGTGACCTTGGCGTGCTTGGCCGTCTGCTCGGCGAGCGCGTCGGCAAGCGCGAGCTTCTCGCCGACCTTCGCGAACGCGCCCTCCTGCACCTCGATCACCTCGTAGAGGCCGTAATCGAGCGTCTCGGAGAACGCGATGGCGCGGTTGCCGGGGATCGTCCACGGCGTCGTCGTCCAGATCACCACCGACGCGCCCTTGGCCGCGCCGTGCGCGACCTTGAACTTCACATAGATCGTGGGCGAGGACTTCTCGTGATACTCGACCTCGGCCTCGGCGAGCGCGGTCTTCTCGACCGGCGACCACATCACCGGACGGAAGCCGCGATAGAGCAGCCCGTTGGCGACGAATTTGTGCGCCTCGCGCGCGATGGCCGCTTCGGCGCGGAAATCCATCGTGGTGTAAGGCCGCTCCCAGTCGCCGCTGCAGCCCAGCCGCTTGATCTGCTCGCGCTGGATGGAAAGCCAATGTGTCGCAAACGCACGGCAATCGCGGCGCAGCTGGTCCTTGGGGATCTCGTCCTTGGACTTGCCCTCGCCGCGGTATTTCTCCTCGACCTTCCATTCGATCGGCAGGCCGTGGCAGTCCCAGCCGGGCACGTAAGGCGCGTCCTTGCCCAGCATCTGCTGCGAGCGGACGACGAAGTCCTTCAGGATATGGTTGAGGCCGGTGCCGGAATGGATGTCGCCATTGGCATAGATCGGCCCGTCATGCAGGACGAAAAGCGGCCGGCCCTTGGCCTGCGCGCGCTGCTTCTCATAGAGACCCATGCCCGCCCAATGCGCGAGCCATTTCGGCTCGGCCTGGGGCAGCCCGGCTTTCATCGGAAAGTCGGTCGCGGGCAGGAACAGGGTGGCGCGGTAGTCGCGTGCGCCGGTTTCGGTGTCGGGCTTGGTCATCGGTTCTGCCTTGGAAGTGCTTGAGAATTTGCGGACGGGCTCACCCGGTCTCCGCCGCGAAGGTCGTCATCCCTCCCGGCGCGGAGCCGGGCGGCGAATTCGCCTATGATTCCCAAAACCTGACATGGCTGGTATCTAACAGCGAAGGGGCAGGCCGTCCAGCCGAAAGGCCCCAGGGGTGAAGGGCGATGGACGGGAAAGGCGCGAAAATCCAGGTCACGGTCCGGCGGCGGTTCATGGACCATGTCTGGCTCCAGCTCTGGTCGCGCTGGTCGACCTTGCCCATGGCGGTGATGTTCTCCCTCTTCGCCGTGTTCGCTGGGATGACCATAGCCGGTTCGCGGAACCAGATCTCCTATCTCGACGTCGTGAATCGCATGGCGCAGAGTTGGTGGTTCGCGGCAGCCGTGGTGCTCATCGGCCTGGCGGCCGTCATCGCCTTGCAGCTGATGCCGCACCTCTTCACCTGGGTACTGGGACAGACGCCGCGCGAGGTGACGTTCACCTTCGACGATCCCGGCATCACCTATTCCGCCGGCGATGCCTCGCTCTTGATCCGCTGGCCGAGCGTCAAGCTATACGCCGAAAGCTCCGCCGCCCTCTTCATCACCACCAAGCGTGCCGCCTTCCGCCTGCCGAAACGGAGCTTCGAAAGCGGCAGCCTCGACGCCACGCGCGCGTTCCTGGCGAGCAAGAACATCCGCCGCGTCCCGGTGTGGCGGTTTATTTGAAAAACATCCGCCCCTGCGAAGCGGGGCGAGGATGGCTAATATGAGCAAGCGCCGCCTTAGCCGCCTCGGCATCTCTCGCGATCTGCGCCTTCAGCGCGTCCATGTCCGGCAAATTCATCTCCCCGCGCAGATAGGCGACGAGTTCCACGCTTAGGTGCTTGCCGTAGAGGTCGCCATCGAAATCGAACAGGAAGGTCTCGAGCAGCGGCGTGGGCGTCTCGAACATCGGGCGGATGCCGAAATTGGCGACGCCTTGATGGCGCGAGACGATGCGCTCGTCCTCGACCACGGACGCGCGCACGGCATAGACGCCGAAGGCGGGATGCAGGCAATCGGTCAAGCGCATGTTCGCCGTCGGCACGCCGATGGTGCGGCCGCGCTTGTCGCCATGCTCGACGCGCGCCTCCACCGTCCAGAAATGGCCGAGCAGGCGCGCCGCCTCGTCGGGCCTTCCCGCCTTCAGCGCCTCGCGGATCGCGGTGGAGGAGATCTTCTCCGCGCCGTCGGCGACCGGTTTGAAGATCTCGACGCCGAAGCCTTCCATGGCGCCCATATAGGCGAGCACCGTCGCGTTGCCCGCGCGGCCTCGGCCAAACTGGAAGTCCTCGCCGACCACGACGCAGCCGACCCCGAGCCCTTTGACCAGCACGTCGAGCACGAAATCCTGCGCGCTCTTGGCCGCCATCTGCGCGTCGAAAGGCAGCGCGAACATCGCGTCGACGCCGAGCCCCGCGAGCAGCCGCGCCTTCGTCCTGAACGGCGTCAGCCGGAAAGATTCCGCGCTGGGCCGGAAGAACTCCTGCGGATGCGGCTCGAAGGCGAGGATCGCGAGCGGCGCCCCGCGCTCGCGCGCATGGTGCTCGGCTTCCGCGATCAGCGCCTGATGCCCGCGATGGACGCCGTCGAAATTACCGACCGCCACCACCGCGCCCTGATAGGCGCCGGGGATATGCTCGTAGTGGCGGAAGATACGCATCAGCCCTTCGGCCGCGACGGCGCCATGACCATGGCTTCGCCTTCGACGACCGTGGTCTCGCCGACCTTGCAGACGCAGTCGAAGATGACGCGGCGCTTCTCGGCATTGACCTCGCGCGCGGTGCAGGTCGTCACCACCGTGTCGCCGATGCGCACCGGCGCCTTGAAGCGCGTCGTCAGGCTCATGAAGATCGTCCCCGGCCCCGGCATCTTCATGCCCAGAACGGTCGAGATGTAGCTCGCCGACAGCATGCCGTGCGCGATGCGGCCCTTGAACATCGTGGTCTTGGCGTATTCCTCGTCGAAATGGACGGGATTGACGTCGCCGCTGACCTCGCCGAAGAGCTCGATGTCGCGCTCGGTGATCGTCTTGGTGAAGCTCTCGGACATGCCGGGCTTGAGGTCGTCGATGTAGTAGGTCATGGAAGGTCCTTTACCATAGAAGGGAGCGCATCGCCGCGCGGGCCGTGACACCGGCTTTAGCAAAAAGCGCGGCCATATAGCCCTGCGTCATTTCGGCGACCTCCTCGCCATGGATGCCGTCGGCGATGAAGAGCGCGTCGAGCCCCACGGCGTTGGCGCCCTTGATGTCGGTATGCAGCCCGTCGCCGATGGCGAGCATGCGCCGGGCGCGGGGCGCCGCCGCGCGCACGAAATCGTAGATCGCGGGCATCGGCTTTCCGTAATAGACCACCGCGCCGCCGAGCTTCTCATACGCGTCGGCCAGCGCACCCGCACAATGGATGAGCCTGCCGCCGCGCTGCACCACCCAGTCGGGATTGGCGCAGAGCATCAGCAGACCCCGCGCCTTCATCTGCGCCAGGCGGTCGCGATAATCCTCGGGCGTCTCGACATCGTCGTCGAACAGGCCGCTGTTGAGCACGATCTCGGCATCGGCGATGCCGGTGAGCTCTATGTCGAGGCCTTCGAAGATGCCCCGGTCGCGCTCGGGTCCCAGATGGAACATGCGCCTGGGCCTGCGGCGCTCGAGATCGGCGCGCGTCGCGATGCCGGAGGTCACGATCTCGTCGTAGCAATCGAGCGCCACGCCCAGTCGCGCGAACATCGCCTCAACGTCGCGCTTGGGACGCGGCGCGTTGGAGAGCAGCACCACCCTGCCCTGGGTCTCGCGGAACCGCTTCAGTGCCGCGCAGGCGTCGGGCATCGCCACGCTTCCGTTGTGCAGCACGCCCCATACGTCGCAGACGAGCGCGTCGTAGTCGTGCGCGATCTCGGAAAGGCCGGTGAGGAGTTGGGGAAGAGGCATTTGATGCTTCACCTACCCTCCCCTTGAGGGAGGGTCGACAATTTGCGGAGCGAAGCGAAGCAAATTTCGGGGAGGGGTACCTGCACCGCACCCCTCCCCGAAAAACGCTTCGCGTTTTTCGACCCTCCCTCAAGGGGAGGGTTGAATCAAGCCGATTTCCGGAACGGCACCACCGGCGACACGGGCTCGGCCTTCTCCAGCGCCTTGATCGTGTCGTCGCGCACGGCGCGGGGTTCGCCGAAGAGGTAGCCCTGGGCGTAATCCACCGCGTAATCGAGAAGCTGGACGACCGTCTTCTCGTCCTCGACGCGCTCGACGATCAGGTTGAGGCCGTGACGCTCGAGAAGCTGCTTGAAGTCCTCAGGCCCCACCGCCGCGCGCGCGTTGCCCATGCCGGCGAGAAGCGTATCGGCGCGGAGCTTCAGGTGCTTGAAGCCGATCTTCTTCAGCCGCACGAAATCCAGCGCCAAGCTGTCCACGTGGTCCATCGACAGCGCGAAGCCCAGGCTCGAAAGGAAAGCGAGATTCTCCTCGCCCTTCGCGCCGGCCTTGGCGAGCGCGTCCTGGCCGAACTCGAACACGATCTGGCCCGCGAGGTCGCGGTTGTGTTTCATGTAGTCAAGGAATTGCGGGAAGAACTCCGCATCCGTCAGCGTATCGCCGGAGATGTTGCAGAACACGCCGATGTCGCGATGCTTCTGCGTCAGGCGGCGCACGATCTGCACGCAGCGGAAGAGCAGCAGATTGTCGACGACGCTCATCAGCCCCGCGGGGGCCGCGATCCTGATGTACTCCGCCGGCATGATGACGCGGCCGTTCTCGGCGCGCAGGCGCGACAGCGCCTCGTAATAGCGCAGCTTCCTCTGCGGCAGGCTGACGATGGGCTGGAGATAGAGGTCGACGCGGTTCTCCTCCAGGCTAGAACGGATGGTCTCGAGCAATTCGGGCTCACCGAGCGAGGCGATATAGGCCCCGGCGCCGTCCTGCGGCACGGGGGCGGGCATGTCGCTCTTGGATTTCTCCGAGATGCGCCCGGCGAATTCGCGCATCAGACTTTCCAGCACCTGAAGCTCGGCCACGATCTTGCGGCCCTGCGCGTCGGCGCGCGCCTCGATGGCCTTGGTGACCTCTTCCATCTTCTCGTGAGTCTCGTGCAGCGCGACCTCGATGGCCGCGTTGGCGCGATGGAGGTTGCCGATCTCGCGCGCGTGCACGCGGCGATGCTTGCGCGCGGCGACGGACGATTGGATCTGAAGTGCCGAGAGGAACAGCAATCCGCCCGCCGCGGCGCCTATGCCGAGGCCTTCGAACAATCCGATCGCGCCGCCGATCGCGGCCGCGCCGAAGAGATAGATCGCAACGATGAGCACTCTGGCCATGGCCCTGCCCGCTTGGGTTCAACGGGCAATAATTGCCGGTTGTGCGTTTCCAATTGCTTAACCACGGGATAAGGGCAATTCCGCGGACGGAAAGACTTAAGAATGTCTTTACGATGCCGGCGGGGGGCCTATCATCGGCGCACAAACAGGAGAGCCCCATGACCACCGCGCACGATTTCTCGTTCCGCTCCATCGACGGCGGCGCGTTGCCGATGACGCAGTTCAAGGGCAAGGCCGTGCTTGTCGTCAACGTCGCGAGCCAGTGCGGCCTCACCCCGCAATATGAGGGGCTGGAGAAGCTCTGGCGCGAGAAGCGCGACAAGGGACTGGTGGTGCTGGGGGTCCCCGCGAACGATTTCGGCGCGCAGGAGCCGGGCACGGAAAACGAGATCAAGACCTTCTGCGAGACGCGCTTCGCCGTCGACTTCCCGATGACGGCGAAGGAGCACGTCATCGGCGCGGGCGCCCATCCACTCTACAAATGGGTCACGCAGGAGCTCGGCGAAGGCGCAGCACCGAAATGGAACTTCCACAAATACCTGTTCAACAGGGACGGCACCATCGCCGGTACCTTCGGCTCGCGCACGGAGCCGGGCGACGCCGAGATGGGCGCTGCGATCGATGAGGCGCTAGGGTGAACGAGATCAGTGCCTTGTTCTATCCCGGATCAGGTCAAACGTCGCCTCCAGCTTTCGCCCCGGGAGGGGCAGCAGCTTCGCAGCTGCTTCGAAGCTGAAGGGCTCGTCGAAAGAATCGATCTCCGCGGACGGCGCGGGTTCAATGACTTCTACCCGCGTAGCGTCGTCGGTCGCGATAGGGGGGGGTGCAGTCTCGGGCGGAACTGCCGTATTCATCGAGCTACCGGGCTCGGTGAGAAGGATCTCGGCAGCGATCTTGCCTTTCGGACCATCGCCGGTGCGCACCCACACACGCTGACCCTGCACCAGATCGCGGATGCCATAACGCCGAAGTATCTCCATATGAACGAAGATGTCAGGCGTGTCCGGACCGCGCGACAAAAAGCCGTATCCCTTGCCGCGATTGTACCATTTGACCGTCGCATCGAATGATGGGCCTTTCGGCTCGGCTAGATGGCGCGCGGCGCGTTGCCCAGCCGACGAAGGTGCTGCTGTGTTGTCGTCAAGCGAGATCAAGCGCCGTGCCTGAAGCCCTCTCGGCCCCTGCACAACTTCGCATACGACCTTCGCACCTTCGTAGGCGGCCATGAACCCCGACTGTCGTACGCAGGTCATAGGCAGCAGGATATCGCCCTCGACATCGCCTGAGGGCTTAATGAAGCCATATCCCTTGCTCGGATCGAACCACTTGATCCTGCCCATCACTTCATGAACTGTTCCAGAGAAGAACACCGGCACCGCTTTGGCCTTGTCGATCATCGCCGGGCCTCCTCAGCAATACGCTGGGAGCGCTCTCTGCCGACTGGGGGCGGCGCGAAGAGATGAGAAAGAACCTCCATCCCCTCGACGCTCGCTCGCTCCATCACGGCAATTCCTTTCGCCGTTATGCGCAGATATTTCGGATGCGGCGCCTTCACCTTGTTTCTGTCGATCAGCCCCACATCGATCAGGTCATCCAGCCGATTGCAGATTGTGGATGTCGAGACCGCGCCCTGCATGATGGCGCAGATTGTCGTTTGATCAACCTTCGGAAAAACTTCTCTCACCTGATCGATACGCTCTGGCCCTATCAGATGGCTGAAATCGTCGAAGAAATGCTTCTGATTTTTGCTGAAAAACATCTCATGCGCATAGAGAAATGCCAGAATCAGCTTGGCTTCGTGCGACGCCACCTCTCGCGCGAAGCGAGAACGCCACACATCGTAGTTGCGTGAACCAGGTGACACCGCCTCCTGGCCGGATTTTATCTTGATGACCAAGTCGTGCGGAATGCTCTCCCGGATCGCTCTTTCGAACAGTCCCAAGACTGTGAATACTCTTGTAAAATAGGCGACGTTCAGGTGTGCAACTTGATCTGAATAGCAATCGCTGTCCGAGGTCATATAACCTCCTGTCACCCCCGCAGTTTAACCGGCAGCGCGCCTGACGCGTAGCGAAAAGAAGTGCTGTGTATTTCTTTTTTTTGGAAATGCGTCCTGTTCGTAAAAGATCGCGCGGAATTTAGTCCTTCAACCAACCGGTACAGATGGCTTGATACTCGCCGGGTCAACTTCAGCACGAGGGCTGCAATGCTCATCATTTTGCGTTTGACTATGGCGCTGGACCTCGCGCTGACAATTTCAAGGCATACATCCAGTGCGGCAGCCGCGTTCTTGCCTCTCGGGGGCGACGACCTGACACAGATAGGAATTTTGCTCGGCGCCGCCTTGATACTGTGCGAGATATGCGACTCGGCGCGCATTTCGTTTCTCAAATTGAATTTCCCGGACGAACGCGCGGATCGCCTAACGAGGTCGGACATCATCGAGCCCTAGCGACACGACCTCACACCTCCTTGCTATAGCTCTTCGTCCGCATCGTCACCAGTTCCTCGGCCGCGGTCGGGTGCAGCGCGACGGTGGCGTCGAAGTCCTGCTTGGTCGCGCCCATCTTGAGCGCCACGGCCGCGATCTGGACGATCTCGGCGGCGCCCCAGCCGAAGATGTGGCAGCCCAGCACCTTCTGCGTCTTGGCGTCGACGATCAGCTTGAACAGCGAGCGCTCCTCGCTGCCGGTCATGGTGTGCTTCAAGGGCCTGAACGTCGATTTGTAGACGTCGATGGCGTGGCCCGTGCCCAGCGCCTTCATCTCGCTCATGCCGACGGTGGCGAGCTCGGGTGTGGTGAAGACGGCGCTCGGCACCAGCTCGTGGTCGGGCGAGGTGGGCTTGTTCTCGAACACGGTCTTGACGAAGCACATCGCCTCGTGGATCGCCACCGGGGTGAGCTGGATGCGGTCGGTCACGTCGCCGATGGCGTAGATGTTCTCGGCCGAGGTGCGCGAATATTCGTCGACGACGATCTCGCCGCGCTTGCCGAGCTGCACGCCCGCCTTCCCGACATGCAGCGCCATCGTGTTGGGCATGCGGCCGATGGCGAGCATGACCTGGTCGCACTCGATCACCGCGCCCTTGTTGGTCTCGGCATGCAGGCAGTCGCCGCGCTTCTCGATGCCGGTGAACTCGCAGCCGAGCAGCACGTCGAGCCCCCGCCGCTGCATCGAGGTCATCAGCGCGTCGCGAAGGTCCTCGTCGAAGCCGCGCAAGGGCTTGTCGCCGCGATAGACGAGCGAGACTTTGCTGCCCAGCCCGTGGAAGATGTGCGCGAACTCCAGCGCGACATAGCCGCCGCCCGCGATCAGCACGCGCCCCGGCAGCTTGTCGAGATGGAACGCCTCGTTCGAGGTGATGCAGAGATCGGCGCCGGGCACGATATGGGTCGTGCCCATCTCGCGCGTCGGGCTGTTGCCGGTCGCGATCAATATCTTGTCGGCGGTGATGCGGCGGCCTTCGTTGAGGAGGAGCACGGTATGCGGGTCCTCGAACACCGCGCGGTCGCCGTAGATCGTCACGCCCGCGGCCTCGACGTTCTTGCGGTAGATGCCTTCGAGCCGGGCGATCTCCTTGTCCTTGTTGGCGATCAGCGCGGGCCAGTCGAACTTGATGTCGCCCACGCTCCAGCCGAAGCCCTGGGCGTCGTGGAAATCATCGGCGAAGTGGCTCGCATAGACGAAGAGCTTCTTGGGGATGCAGCCGCGGATGACGCAGGTCCCGCCCATGCGGTATTCCTCGGCCAGCGCCACGCGCGCGCCCGCCGCGGCCGCCATCCGGCTCGCCCTGACCCCGCCGGACCCGCCGCCGATGACGAAAAGATCGTAATCATATTTGGTCATTGTGGCCGCCTTGCTCTTGCGCGCCCTCGATTAGCCGAGGTTGGATGAGGCCACAATGACGGGGAAACGCCTCTTCGCGATTTTGACGGCGCTGGCGCTCAGCGGCTGCGTCGGCGACAAGGCCGAATACGTGCATTCGGTGTGGGCCCCGCCCGGCGCGAGCGACCAGGAGCGCAGCGTCTATTTCGCCACCGACCGCGCGGCCGACAAGGACTGGCAGGGCGGCTTCGGCAAGCATTGGGCGGACGAGCTTTCCTGCGGCAGCGTCGTGGCCGTCGTCCCGCCCGACGGCGAGGCGGGCGAACCCACCGGCCATCTCAAGCCCGGCTCGGCCGCGGCGATGTCCTGCGGCGGCGACGCGGCGGATTTCGCACGAGCCGTCGCGGCCGATGCGCGCGCGCGGGGTTGCAACGAGGTGCTGATCTACATCCACGGCTTCAACACGCTGTTCGAGGGCGCCGTGCTGCGTGCGGGCCAGCTCGCGCTCGACACGCGCTCGGGCTGCGTCGCGGCGCTGTTCAGCTGGAGCAGCGAAGGCGAGATCGGCCGTTACGTCGCCGACATCGAGCACAGCTCCTATGCGGTGCCGGAGCTGGAGGCGTTCCTGCGTGCGCTCGCGGCGCAGGGGATGCGCGTCGACATCGTAGCCCACAGCATCGGCACGCGCATCGCGCTCGCTTCGCTGTCGTCGATGGCGCGTCATCCCGATCCGCCGCCGGCGGGCTTCGTGGGCGAGATGATCCTGGCCGCCGCGGATGTCGGCGCCGATCCGGTGAACAACGACTTCGCGCATCTGCTCGCCGACGCGCGGCCGTTCGTGCGGCGCACGACCATCTACGCCTCGGGCGGCGACGCGGTGCTCGCGGTGTCGGCGGTCGCGCATGGCGACGTGCCGCGCGCGGGGCGCAGACCCCTGGGCGATCGCAAGCTCGCGACCGCGGGCATTGTCGACGTCATCGACGCAAGCGACGCGCCGGCGGAGCTTCTCGGCCATTCCTATTTCGGCATGTCGCGCGAGGCGGTGAGCGACATCGCCGCTACCCTGCGCGGCGCGACGGTGGAGAGCCGCATAAGCCCGCCTGCGACGCTCGTCTGCAAGCCGCCGAAGGACGCCGCTTCGTGCGATCCCGTGCTGCCGCACTATGTGCTGGACGTGGCGCCGGACCGCAGGCCGGATTTCTGGGTCAGGCTGGTCAGGAGCCTGGCGCCCCTGGTGCCGCGCATCGAGCTCGCGCCGCTCACGTCGGGCGGCGAATGACTTCCACCTCGCCCGGATGGGCGATCAGCAAGGTCGTCGCGATGCCGATGAACAGCCCGTGCTCGACGACGCCGGGGATCGCCGACAGCGCCGCGGCCAGCGCCGCCGCATCCTTGATCGCGCCGAAGGCGCAATCGTAGACGAGATTGCCGCTGTCGGTCTTGACCGGCGCGTCGCCGGCCATGCGCAGTTGGATGCTCATGTCCTCATAGCCGAGCGCGCGCGCCGCGTCCTTGATGCGCAGCGCCGTCGAGCCGCGCCCGAAGGCGACGACCTCGACCGGCAGCGGGAACTTGCCGAGCCTTGCCACCAGCTTTGTCTCGTCGGCGATCACCATCATCGCCCTGGACGACGCCGCCACGATCTTCTCGCGCAGCAGCGCGGCGCCGGCGCCCTTGATGAGATTGAGCGCGCGATCCGCCTCGTCCGCGCCGTCGATGGTGAGGTCGAGCGGGCACAGCGCGTCGAGCTCGCCCAGCGGTATGCCCAGAGCGCGCGCCTTCTGCGCCGTGCGCTCCGACGTCGCCGCGCAATCCACGTCAAGCCCGCCGCGCACGCGCGGCCCGAGCAGCTCGAGGAACGCCTCCGCCGTCGAGCCCGTGCCGAGCCCGAGCTTCATGCCGGACGTCACGAACTCCAGCGCCTTGGCCGCGGCCTCGCGCTTGAGCGAATCTTGGGTGGGCGTGGTCATGGAGGAAGAGGTAGAGGAATTTGGGTGAGATTGTCATCCCCGGCGAGCATCGCCATCAGGCGATGCGAGGTTAAGGGGACCCAGGTGGAGAGACCGGGCTTGCTCCAGCCGCCTGGGTCCCCTTGACCTCGGACCGCTCGCGTTGCGAGCGATCCTAGCCGGGGATGACAGGAAAATTTTTGCTCCCCAAAACTTACGTCTCTTGAAGCCCCTGCGTGGCAACACCAAATGGTTGAGGAAATGCAGATGAATGCACTACCGGTAGCACGAACGATCACCCGGAAACGCCCCTTCCGGGCGCGCAAACGCGTGTTGTCTGCGAGGCCGAATATCGAGCGAGATCAACCCCTTAAATTACCCCCGCCGGGGTTGAATTCAATTTTCTCAAAAAAGGAAAAGGGTGGCGCTCCTCCTGGCAACCGCAACGCCTACCGGCACGGCAAATACACAAGCGAGATCCGCGAATTCCGGGCGCTCATCCGCGACTATCTGCGCGAGATGCGTGCGGCCATCGCTTTCGCCAATGCGATCCCCGTGCGGCGCCTCAGGCTGACGGAATACGTCCAAAGCGGCATCGTCACCCGCTGCAAGGTCGTCACGCGGGTAGGAGAGGATTTTTGCGCGAAATCCGCCTACAAAGCACCTCGCACGCCTTCAAGGGACCCCCATGCCGATCTATCGCGCCCCCATCGACGAGTACAAATTCGTCCTCAACGAGCTTCTGGAGATCGACCAGCACCGCGACCTGCCGGGCTATGCGGACCTGACCCCGGACCTGCTCGACGACATCCTCACCAATGCGGGCAAGTTCTGCGAACAGGTCCTCCAGCCGATCAACCAGTCCGGCGACGAGGAAGGCGCGCATTTCGAGAACGGCGTGGTGCGCACGCCCAAGGGCTTCAAGGAAGCCTACAAGGCCTATTGCGACGCGGGCTGGGGGGCGCTTTCGGCGCCTGCGAAATTCGGCGGCGCGGGCCTGCCGATGCTCATCACCATGGCGGTGGCCGAGATGGCGCAGTCGGCGAACCAGTCCTTCGCGATGTATCCGGGCTTGACCGGCGCGGCGGCGGGCGCGCTGGGCGCGACCGGCGCGGACTGGATGAAGGAGTTCGTCGTGCCCAAGATGATCAGCGGCGAATGGGCCGGCACGATGTGCCTGACCGAGCCCGGCTGCGGCACCGATCTGCGCCTGATGAAGACGCGCGCCGTCGAGCAGCCGGACGGGACCTACAAGCTGACGGGCACCAAGATCTTCATCTCCGGCGGCGACCAGGACCTGACCGACAACATCGTCCACATGGTCATCGCCAAGATCCCCGACGAGAACGGCCACATCTTCGACGATCTCTCGACGGTGAACTTCTTCATGGTGCCGAAGTTCCTGGTGAGCGAAGACGGCAAGATGGGCACGCGCAACGCCGTCTCGACCGGCGGCATCGAGAAGAAGATGGGCATCAAGGCGCAGGCGACCTGCGTGCTCAATTTCGACGACGCGACGGCGTGGCGCCTGGGCCCGAAACCCACCCCGCCCAAGCCCGGCGAGAAGCGCTCGGCGTCGGCGGGCATGGCCGGCATGTTCGGGATGATGAACAACGCGCGTCTGGGCGTCGGCGTCCAAGGCATCTCCATCGGCGAGGTCGCGTGGCAGAACGGCATGGCCTATGCGCATGAGCGCCGCGTCGGCCACGCGCTCACCGGTCCCAAGGAGCCCGACAAATCGGCCGACATCGAGTTCGTCCATCCGGACGTCAGGCGCATGCTGCTGCACTGCAAGTCGTTCGTCGACGGCGCGCGGGCGGTGGCGATGTGGACGACGCTCAACATGGCGATCGCGGAGAGCGACAAGCCGGAAGCCGCCGCCGCCGGCTTCCTCGCCGACCTGATGACGCCGGTGATCAAGGCGTTCTTCACCGACATGGGCTTCGAGGCGGCAAATTTGGCGATGCAGTGCTATGGCGGCCACGGCTATATCCGCGACAACGGCGTGGAGCAGTTCGTGCGCGACGGCCGCATCAACCAGACCTATGAAGGCGCCAACGGCGTGCAGGCGATGGACCTGGTGGGGCGCAAGCTCGGCCGCAAGGGCGGCGCGGCGCCGATGGCACTGTTCGGGCTGCTCTCCGGCTGGGTGAGCGAGAACGAGAGCGACGCCGCGATGGCCGCGTTCGTCAAGCCGGTGAAGCGCGGCCTCGACACGCTGCAACAGGCGACGCTGTGGCTGGCGCAGCACGGCCTCGCCAATCCCAACGACGCGGGGGCTGCGGCGACCGACTATCTGCGCATGATGGGCATCGTCGTCGTGGGCTGGATGCACGCGCGCATGGCCAAGGTGGCCAACGCCAAGCTCGCCGCCAACCCGCCGAACGCCGACTTCTACAAGCAGAAGCTGGTGGCGGCGAAATACTGGATGGAGCGCCTGATCCCCGAATGCCCGATGCTCTTCGAGCGCATCCAGGTCGGCAGCGAGACGATCATGGCGTTCGAGCAGGTGTAGAGGTTTTCAGGATATTTCAAGCGGTTATGAAGTCTCACAGAAAATCGGAGGCAGAAGGCTCAGCGGTGAAGGACTTCAGAAAAGTTCTTCGCAGTCTACGCCTCGAAGTCCAAGAAGTATCAGCGTACTCCCTGGCCAAAGACGGCTTTTACAAGGTTGCCCTTCGCGGCGCGTTTGTGAAGGCATTTGAGTTTGCCGATCTTTCCTGGCGCATCAAGGGTAAACGAGGCGACGAGACTCCGTTCTTCATGGCCTCAACCCTTCGAGGAATTTGCGAAGATGTAATCGCGCTCAAATTTCTCCGCAAACTGAGTCGCCCAGAGCGAGACGAAACAATAAAAATTCTGATGGCGCTGCAAGTTCGAAAAGCCGCCACTGAACAATCTCTTTTCTTCAGCAAGGCGCGCCCTTTCCAGCCGGTTTTGACCCCCCCACCTACGACTGCCGAAGAGGCTCTGGAGAACCAGCGGCTCGACGAAATTGGCGCAACTTCTCGCCTATGGAAAACCAAGAAAGGAAAAATGCCCTCCATCGAAACCATGGCGATCGCCGTTGGGCTGAGAACGTTGTACGATTATTTTTATCGAGTTGCCTCAGCAACCGTGCACTTCAATCCGAGAATGATATTTCGCTCAGGTTGGGGGACTGAAGAAAAAGGAATGGTTGGCAGGCTAACCCCCAAGAACTACTCGCTTTACTATTGGGAGTTCAATCGTGTCTACAGCATCTATCTGTTGGCTCTATTTTGTAAAACGTTTCGCACAGACCTGAAGCTGTCAAAAGGCTTTTGGCTGCGCTTGAAGTCGCTCTCGGAAAAAATAGACAGCGTTCCGCGTTGGCCAGAAGCAGTTACGTTTGAAGAAATGAACCTTCGGTCTCCAGGTATAATAGAACGCGCGATTCTGATGGTTATGCATGATGAGAAGCGACGTAAGAAAATCTACGCAAGGCGGAAACAAGGAACCACGCCATGAACCGTCCCGTCCATTTTGAGATTCACGCGACCGACCCCGCGCAACTGTCGAAGTTTTATACCGACGCGTTCGGCTGGAAGGTCACGCATGTGCCTGAGTTCAACTATTGGCTGTTCGAGACCGGCGAAGGTCCCGGCTATAATGGCGGCATGATGAAGCGCATGGGCGCGGCGCCGCCGGGCGACGGGCCGGTGAACGCCTTCGTCGTGTCGCTCGGCGTCGGGTCCGTCGACGGCGCGCTGGCGAAGGCGCTCGCCGCGGGCGCGACCGTGGCGGTCCCTAAGATGGCCATCCCCGGCGTGGGCTGGCAGGCCTACATCAAGGACCCGGACAACAACATCGTCGGCCTGCACCAGCCGGACACGGGCGCGAAGTAGGACGCGATGAACGCAGCGCTGCTCCTTACGCCCAAGGGCCGCATCGCGCGCGGGCCGTTCTGGCTGGGCTTTTTGATCGTGATGGTGTTGAGCGCGCTGACCAACGCGATCCCGATCGTCGGCCAGATCGCGGGCCTCGTCCTTTTGTGGCCGCAGATCGTGATCCATGTGAAGCGGCTGCACGATTTCGGCTGGTCGGGCTGGCTGTTGCTGCTGCCCTTCTCGGTCAGCGCGCTGTGCACGGGGATGATGATGCTGAACGGCGGCACCGCGCTCATGACCAGCGCGCCCGAGCAGCTCCCCGCGCTCATCATGTCGCCCGCGATGCGCACGCCGCTGATCTATCTCGAGGTCGCCTTCGCGGTCGAGTTCGTCTTCCTGCTCTGGGTGGGCCTCACCAAGGGCGACGCCCAAGCCAACCGCTTCGGCCCGGCGCCTTGAAGCAAACGAATCGTTGCTTTGTAAACCACCCCATTGTCATGGCCCGCGAATGCGGGCCACCCAGGTGGCGCTCGCTGACATCGTCGACGGAAAAACTCCGAGCAAACTTGGCCACCATGTGCAGAACCCAGCTGGGTGGCCCGCATTCGCGGGCCATGACACTGAGGTTGGCTGCACCAACCGAAAGCACTTACTCAAGGTCGCGCCGCGTTCGCGCCTTTGGCGATGTCGTTCGTCGGCTCTGCGTTGAGGCCGGACTGGGTCATCACCACCTTGTAGGCCGCGCCGTCGGTCAGCGGCATGTAGGCGGCGGAGCCGAAGCGGCGCTGCTCGGTATAGGACTGGCCGACGAGCCAGTAGAGCCAGGAGTTCGGCACCCACTGGTCGACGGCCGGCGCGGGCCCGCGCAGGTCGCAGGCGGTGATCGGCCGGCCGTTGCCGCGCGACGCGTCGTAATACTTGTTGCTGACCTGATCGAGCGTGTAGGTCGTGTCGAGGCCGAGCACGTTCGCCCACGGCTTCCATTTCTGCACGCGCGCCGCCATTTCCCACTCGTCGCCCTGGAGGTCGCAGGTCAGGGTCTGCTGCGGGCCGTCGAGACGCTGGATCGTGACGCGATAGGTGTTCTTCGCAGCGTCGAGGCTCTTCACGCTCACATTGGCGACGTCGTTCTCATGCGTCAGCCGCGCGAAGCTCTGCGTGTTGAGCGCCACCAGCGCCACGCCGAGGCCGAGAAGCGCCAGCGGCGAGCCCACGACGAGATGGCCCGCGCCTCGCCCCGCATGCCCGCGGAAGACGTGGCCGAAGCCGCGCAGCAGCACGAAGACGCCGAGCCCGGCCGCCACCAGCGGCACGACGATCCAATACCAGCCCAACGACATGAACGAAAACATCGGCTTCTCCCCTTGGCCGCTCCCCGGCTCTTACCTTAACGCAATCGGTGCCCCGAAGTATCCTCGTTAGCGTTTGTGGTGAAAATGCGCCCGGACCTCTAGATTGACGCCATGAGCGACGGCAAAGGCCCCTGGCATCACCCGCCCAAGACGCCCTCCTGGACGCGCCACGCGCTGTGGTGGGCGCTGATCGCGGCCGGCGTCATGGCGGTCGGGCTGCTCTGGCACATGTTCCCGAACGCGCTGTCGAGCTATGCCGACCAGGGCCGATTCCTGCGTTTGAGCATCCTGCTCGTCCTGCTCGCGTCCGGCCTCGTCTACTCGCGCCGCTTCACAGCGCGCGAGAGCTTGCGCAACATCGCGCTGTGGTGCGCGATCCTGGCCGCGCTCGCGCTCGGCTACACCTTCTATCATCAGATCCGCGATGCCGCGTCCGACATGGGCAGCGAGCTCGTGCCCGGCTATCCTACGCAGATCGACGCCAACCGCATCGTGTTCAACGAGAACCAGGACGGCAATTTCGAGGCGATCGGCAAGGTGAACGGCACGCCGGTCGAGTTCCTCATCGACACCGGCGCCAGCGACATCGTGCTCAGCCCCGCCGACGCGCGGCGCGCGGGCATCGACATGTCGGCGCTGCAATACGGCCGCATCTACGAGACCGCCAACGGCGAAGGAAGCGGCGCGCCCGCCGCCGTGGCCGAGCTTGAGATCGGCCCGGTGAGGCTCGTCAACGTGGACGTCTCGGTCAACCAGGCGCCGATGCGTTCCTCGCTGCTCGGCATGGCGTTCCTCAAGCGCATGAAGTCGTTCGAGATGAAGGGCCGCAAGCTCACGGTGCAGTGGCGTTAAGCCGCTTCCGCCAGCTTCGCCAGTTGCGCAACCAGCGCCTGCGCGCCTTTGAGCCTGGCTTCCGGTGTCGGCCAGTCGCGCGTCACCACGACCTTCTGATCCGGGCGCACCTTCATCGTGCCCTGGTGCGCGCTGATGAGCTTCACCAGAGCCAGCGGATTGGGGAACTGGTTGCCGCGGAAGCTGATCGTCCCGCCCTTGGGGCCGGCCTCGATCTTCTCCACCTGCGCGATGCGGCAAAGCTGCTTGATCGCGACGATATCGAAGAGATGCTGCACTTCCTCGGGCAGCGGCCCGAAGCGGTCGATCAGCTCGGCGGCGAAGCGCTCGATCTCGGCGCGCGTCTCGATGGAGGCGAGGCGGCGATAGAGCGACATGCGCACGTTGAGGTCGGTGACGTAGCTCTCCGGGATCAGGACCGAGGCGCCGATGTTGATCTGCGGCGACCATTGGTCTGCGATCTCTTCCGCCGCCTGGCCGGCGCGCATCTGCGCGACCGCCTCCTCGAGCATCTCCTGATAGAGCTCGATGCCGACCTCGCGCACGTGCCCCGACTGCTCCTCGCCCAGCAGGTTGCCCGCGCCGCGGATGTCGAGATCGTGGCTCGCCACCGAAAAGCCGGCGCCGAGCTGGTCGAGCGATTGCAGCACCTGCAGGCGGCGCTCCGCCGTCTCGGTCAGCTTCCTGTCCGCGGGCGTGGTCAGATAGGCATAGGCGCGCTGCTTGCCGCGGCCGATGCGCCCGCGCAATTGATAGAGCTGCGACAGGCCGAACATGTCGGCGCGGTGCACGATCATCGTGTTGGCGGTCGGGATGTCGAGGCCGCTCTCGACGATGTTGGTGGAGACGAGCACGTCGACGCGCCGGTCATAGAACGCCGTCATGACGTCTTCCAGCGCCGTCGCCGCCATCTGACCGTGCGCGACGGCAGCCTTCACCTCCGGCACGGTGGTCTTCAGGAACGCCTCGGCGTCGCGCAGGTCGGCGATGCGCGGCGCGACGTAGAAGCTCTGCCCGCCGCGATAGTGCTCGCGCAGCAAGGCCTCGCGCACGGTCAGCGGATCGAACGGCGTGACGAAGGTGCGCACCGCGAGGCGGTCTATGGGCGCGGTCGCGATCAGCGACAGGTCGCGCACGCCAGAGAGGGCGAGCTGAAGCGTGCGCGGGATCGGCGTCGCGGTGAGCGTCAGCACATGCACATCGGCTTTCAGCGCCTTCAGCCGCTCCTTGTGGCCGACGCCGAAATGCTGCTCCTCGTCGACGATGACGAGGCCGAGATTGGCGAACTCCACGCTCTTGGCTAGCAGCGCATGCGTGCCGACGACGATTTCGACATCGCCGCTCGCGAGCGCGGCCTTGGTCTCGCGCGCCTCCTTCGCGTCGACGAAGCGCGAGAGCTGGCGCACCTTCACCGGAAAGCCGGCGAAGCGCTCGGCGAAGGTGCGGAAATGCTGGCGCGCGAGCAGCGTGGTCGGCACAACGACCGCGACCTGCTGCCCCGACATCGCCATCACGAAGGCGGCGCGCAGCGCGACCTCGGTCTTGCCGAAACCGACGTCGCCGCAGATCAACCGGTCCATCGGCCGTCCTCGGCCCAGATCCTCGACGGTGTCCGCGATCGCCTTCTCCTGGTCCTCCGTCTCCTGATACGGGAACTTGGCGCAGAACTCGTCATAGAGGCCCTGCGGCGGATCGGTCGCAGGCAGCGATTTCAGCTCGCGCGCGGCGGCGATGCGGATCAGCTCTGCCGCCATCTCGCGCACGCGCTCCTTCATGCGTGCCTTGCGCGTCTGCCAGCCCGCGCCGCCGAGGCGGTCGAGCGCCGCGTTGCCCTCGTCCGCGCCGTAGCGCGTCAGAAGCTCGATGTTCTCCACGGGCAGGAACAGCTTGCCGCCGTCATATTGCAGCTCCAGGCAGTCGTGCGGCGCGCCCGCGGCGTCGATGGTCTTGAGGCCGAGATAGCGCCCGACGCCGTGCTCGATATGGGTGACGAGATCGCCCTGCGCGAGCGTCGATGCTTCCTGGAGGAAGTTCTGCGCCCGGCGCTGGCGCGTGCTGCGCACCATGCGGTCGCCCAGGATGTCCTGCTCGGCGACGACGGCGAAATCGTCCGTCTCGAAGCCGTGCTCGATGCCCAGCACGCCGACACCGACCGCGCCTTGCGCGAGCTTGAGAGTATCGGGCCAGTTCGCGACGCGGCGGATCGCGCCGAGCCCGTGATCCGACAGCACGCCGCCCATGCGCTCCGCCGAGCCCTCGCTCCACGACGCGACGAGCACGCGCTTCTTGAGCGATGTGATGTGCTGCGCCGCCGCTTCGAAGACATTGGCGCCGCTCTTGCGCTCCGGCGCGAAGTCGCGGCCCGCGCGCGCGCCGGCATCCACCGCGCGCATCGACTCCGGCGCCTGGAACGGCGAGAGGTCGCGCACCTTGAAGCGCGCAAGCGCCGCGTCCCAATCCTTGGCGGTGAGGTACAGCGCGTCGGGCGGCAGCGGCTTGTAGGGCGGTGCCTTGATCGTGTGCTTGTCGGATTTGTCGCCGAGCAGGTCCTTGCGCGCGGCGTAGTAGTCCGCGATCAGCTCCAGCCGCGCGGCCTTGGATTCCTCGGCCTGATGTCCGAGCAGGATCAGCGCGCCGGGCACGAAGTCGAACACCGTGTCGAGCGAGGCATGGAACAGCGGCAGCCAGTGCTCCATGCCCTGCGCCTTGCGGCCTGCGCTCACCGCCTCGTAGAGTGGATCGTCGCCCGCGGGCCCGAAGCGCGCGACATAGCCGGCGCGGAAGCGGCTGATCGAGGCCGGATCGAGCGGCGCTTCGCTCGCGGGCAGAAGCTCGACGCTGTCCACCTTGTCGCGTGAAAGCTGCGTCTCGGGATCGAAGCGGCGGATCGCCTCCAGCGTCGCGCCGAAGAAATCGAGGCGCAGCGGCTGCTCGCTGCCCGGCGGCCACAGATCGATGATGCCGCCGCGCAGCGCGAAATCGCCCGGCTCGCGCACCGTGCTGGCGCTCGCATAGCCGTTGGCGGCGAGGAAGGCGGTGAGCTTGTCGTACGCGACCTGCGCGCCGGCCTTGGCCAGGAAGCTCGCCTCGACGATCGAAGCGCGCGGCGGCACGCGCTGCAGCAGTGCGTTGACGGTCGTGACGACGACGGCGGGGCCCGCATCCTTCCCGCGCGCGGCCAGCGTCGCGAGCGTAGCCAGCCTCTCGCTCTCCGTGTCCGATTTGGGCGACATGCGGTCGTAGGGAAGGCAGTCCCACGCCGGGAATGACAGCACCGCGACCTCGGGCGCGAAGAAGCGCACGCCGTCGGCGACCGTGGCCGCGTGCAGCTCCTCCGTCGCCACGAACACCACCAACCCGTCCGCACGCCGCGCCGCTTCCGCCGCCAGATACGCGTCGTAGCCCGACGGCGCGCCGGAGACCGAGAGCCTGCCCGGCTCGCGCGCGATATAGGTCAGACGTTCCATGTCGGGTTCTTGCGGGCGCAAAGCGCCTTCATGCGCTTGAAGACGGGCGTATCGTGTGAAACGGGCGGCTCGGCATGGCCACGCAGCCAGGCATAGACCTCCTGGTCGGGCACCGTCAGCAGCGCCTCGAACTGGTCGAGCTCGGCAGCACTCAGCCCCGCGAGCTCGGCATCGGCGAAGGTCCCGAAGATCAGATCGACCTCCTTGAAGCCGCGCCTGTGGGCGCGGAACAATAGCCGTTTGCGACGGGCCTCCGAAGAGCCGCCTGTTTCAGGTCCGGTCATGGGCGCGATATAAACCCGCCGGGGTTTGAGAACAACTCCGGCGCCCCATATTGTTTCCCCGTCATGCGGCCCGCGATTCTCTTTCCCCTGTTCGCCGAAACGCGCACGCTTTCCGGCGTCGGGCCGCGCATCGAGAAGCTGATCGCCAAGGTTGCGGGCACGCGCCTGCTCGACCTGATCTTCGATCTGCCCTGCGGCGTGATCGACCGCTCCTATCGCCCCACGCTTGCCGCCGCTGAGCCCGGACGCATCGCGACGGTGACGCTGAACGTGCTCGACCACGCGATGCCGCGCGACCGCAGGCAGCCCTATCGTGTGCGCTGCTCCGACGGCACGGCGGTGATCGATCTCGTCTTCTTCCACGGCCACGCGGACTATCTGCAGAAGACCTTGCCGCCCGGCAGCAAGCGCGTCGTCAGCGGACGCATCGAGCGTTACAAGGACAAGCTGCAGATGCCACATCCCGACTACGTCGTCGAGCCGGGACAGGAAAGCGAGCTGCCGCTGCATGAGCCCGTCTATGCGCTGACCGAGGGCCTGCCCGCGAAATCGCTGGCGAAAGCGGTTCGCGGCGCGCTGGAGAAAGTGCCGCCGATGCCGGAATGGCAGGACGCGGCGTTCCGCAAAGTGCAGGACTGGTCGAGCTTCACCGCAGCGCTGCTTGCCGCGCACGCGCCCGCGCACGACGCCGATCTTTCGCCCGACACAAAAGCGCGCCGCCGCGTCGCCTATGACGAATTGCTCGCCAACCAGCTTGCGCTCCTGATGATCCGCGCCAGCATGCGTGCCGCGAAGGGCCGCGTCATCGCAGCCAAGGGCGCACTGAAGGCGAAGGCCGTCGCCGCCCTGCCCTTCACGCTCACCGAGGGGCAGGGCCAAGCGCTCGCCGAGATCGAGGCCGACATGGCGTCGCCGACGCGCATGCTGCGGCTGCTTCAGGGCGACGTCGGCGCGGGCAAGACCGCTGTGGCGATGCTGGCGCTGCTCGACGCGGTCGAGGCGGGCTGCCAGGGCGCGCTGATGGCGCCGACGGAGATCCTCTGCCGGCAGCACATGGCCTCGCTCGCGCCGATGGCGGAGGCCGCGGGCGTCAGGATGGCGCTGCTTACGGGACGCGAGCGCGGGCCGTCGCGCGACCGCACGCTCGCCGCGCTCGCGGAGGGCGGGATCGACATCCTGGTCGGCACGCATGCGCTGTTCTCGGAGGACGTCACGTTCCGCGATCTCGGCCTCGCCGTCGTCGACGAGCAGCACCGCTTCGGCGTGCATCAGCGGATGAAATTGCAGGGCAAGGGCGAGCGCCCGGCCGACGTTCTGGTGATGACCGCGACGCCGATCCCGCGCACGCTGGCGCTCACGGCCTATGGCGACATGGACGTGTCGCGCATCCTCGGCCGCCCGCCGGGACGCAAGCCCGTGGCGACGCGCGTCATCTCCGACACGCGGCTGGATGAGGTCGTCGAGCATCTGCGCCGCGCCGGCGCGCGCGCCTATTGGGTGTGCCCGCTGGTGGAGGAGTCCGAGAAGATCGACCTCGCCGCCGCCGAGGAGCGCGCCGAAACGCTGCGCCGCACGCTGGGCCCCAAGGTCGGGCTCGTCCACGGCAAGATGAAGCCGGCCGAGCGCGACGCGGCGATGGAGAAATTCAAGAGCGGCGAGACGCAGATTCTCGTCGCCACCACGGTGATCGAGGTGGGTGTCGATGTGCCCGAGGCCACGATCATGGTTGTGGAGCACGCCGAGCGGTTCGGGCTGGCGCAGCTTCATCAATTGCGCGGGCGCGTCGGGCGCGGCTCGGCGAAATCAAGCTGCCTTCTTCTCTATCATGCCCCCTTGGGCGAAACCGCGAAGGCGCGGCTCAAGACGATGCGCGACACCGACGACGGCTTTGTTATCGCAGAGGAAGATTTGCGCCTGCGCGGCGCGGGCGAGCTGCTCGGCAAGCGCCAGAGCGGCCTGCCCGAGTTCCGCGTCGCCGACATCGCGGCCCATGCCGACCTGCTGGCGGTGGCGCGCGACGACGCGCAGCTGATCCTTGCCCGCGACCCAGAGCTCAAATCGGAGCGCGGCGAGGCGCTGCGCGTGTTGCTTTATCTCTTCGAACGGGATGAAGCTGTGCGCCTGTTGCGCACCGGGTGAGTTGGATGAAGAGGAAGTTCAACCCTCCCCTTGAGGGAGGGTCGAAAAAATCGAGCGTAGCGAGGATTTTTTCGGGGAGGGGTAAGCCGCCTGCGCCATACCCCTCCCCGAAAAATGCTTCGCATTTTCCGACCCTCCCTCAAGGGGAGGGTCGGTATGGAACCTGACTTTCTCGCTTCTCTCGAGCGCGCGCTAGGCCGGCGCGTGGAGAAGCTGACGCGGCTGTCGGGCGGCGCGAGCCAGGAGACGTGGTCGTTCGACGGCACGCGCGGCGGCGAGACGCTGCCCTTGATCCTGCGCCGCGCGCCGGGCGGCGTACGTGTCATCCCCGAGGGCTCGACCTCGGTGCCGCTCTCGACCGAGGCCGCGGTGATCGAAGCCTCGCGCGCGGCCGGGGTTGCTGCGCCGCGCGTGCGTTACGTGCTCAAGGACGAAGACGGCGCCGGCCAGGGCTATGTGATGGACCGCCTGCCGGGAGAGACCATCGCGCGCAAGATCCTGCGCGACGAGGCGTTCGCCGCGGTGCGCCCCAAGCTCGCGCGCCAATGCGGCGAGATCCTCGCGCGCATCCATGCCGTCGACATCGCGCCCATCCAGCATCTGCTGCCCGTCGTCGATGGGCCGACGCAGCTGCGCGCCTATCGCGACGTCTACGACGCGTTCGACTATCCCCACCCCGTGTTCGAGCTGGCGTTCCAATGGCTGGAGCCGCGCATGGCGGGGGCCGCGCGGCAGACGCTGGTGCATGGCGATTTCCGGCACGGCAACCTGCTGATCTCGCCCGCGCGCGTGGAAGCCGCGCTCGATTGGGAGCTGACCCATATCGGCGATCCGCTGGAGGACATCGGCTGGATCTGCACCAACTCCTGGCGTTTCGGCGCGGCGGAGAAAGTCGTCGGCGGCTTCGGCGATCTTCCCGATCTGCTTTGCGGGTATGAGGACGCCGGCGGCGGGCGCGTCGATCCGGAGCACGTGCGCACCTGGATCGTCTACGGCTCGCTCAAATGGGGCATCATGTGCATGAAGATGTACCACGGCTTCCTCGCCGACCGCTCGGTGGAGCGCGCCGCGATCGGCCGCAGGTCGTCGGAGACGGAGATCGATTTGATCAATTTGATCATTGGAGGGAAGCTATGATGGACGAGCCCTCGATGCGCGAGCTGGTGGAGGCCGTGCGCGACTTCATCGAGAACCGGGCGATGCCGGAGCTGAAAGGCCACACCGCGTTCCATGCGCGGGTCGCAGCGAACGCGCTCGGCATCGTCGCGCGCGAATTGGAGTTGGGGCCGCAATCGGCCGAAGCGGAAAGGAAGAGGTTGGCGGCCCTGCTCGGCCATGACGGGCCGCTGGAGGAGCTGAACCGCGAGCTCTGCCGGCGCATCCGTTCCGGGGATTTCACGCCCGCGACGCCCGGCCTCGCCGAGCATCTCGCCGTCACGACGCGGGAGAAGGTTGCGATCGACCAGCCGGGCTATTCCGGATTGAAGCGCGGCTGAGCGCGAGCACCGCGAGCGTCAATCCCTCGGCCCACGCGACCAGCGGCCCCAACCAGAGGGGCTGCGTCGGCTGCGGATAGAACAGCATCGACAGGCTCTCCCCGCCCAGGCCTTTCACGATCACCGGCGCCAGCACGTAGAGCGCGAACAAGGTGCCCAGCGCGGCGAAGTCTCCGCGCCGCCCCGGCACGCCGCGCATGAGGACGAAGATCGACACGTCGCGCGTCAGGAAGCCGAGCCCGGCCGCGATCTCCATCGCGTGGGTCGTATCCGCATGATGCAACTGTATCCAGGCGACGAGTCCCGCGCCGCACAGCAACGTCGCGACATACGCCATCATCCAGGCCTGCAACCCGCCGAAGAACGCGCCCAGCCGCGCGGAGGAAAGCTGGCTGCCGAGCCAGCGATAATGCACGCGGTCCTTGGGCTCGAGGAACACCATCAGATAGGTGAGCGACGCATAGACGCTCACCGCGAGACCGAGGCGCAGCGACACCGCGTCCAGTCCCTCGACCGACTTGTCTTTCGGGAGCCAGGCGTCGAAGCCCGCGGCATAGACGCCGATGAAGACGAGGAAGGCGAGCCATACCGACGGCCCGTTGCGCATCTGAAGCTCCAGCCGCATCTCGCGGTAGCAGCCAGCGAGCAGCCAGCCCGCGAACACCGCCAGCGACGCGAGCAGGAACAGCCGCGCATCGAGCTTCATGCCCCACCACGCGATCACGTCGGCGCCGACGACATGCGCCAGATGCATGGTCGCGGGATCGGCGATGCTCCACACGGAATTGACCGCGATCGCCGCCGCGATCCCCACCACCTGATAGATGAAGACGTCGAGACGCGAATGCGCCTGCCGGCGCCGCGCCGCGATCAGGCTGGCCAGGAACGACGCCGCCTGCGCGATCACGCCGATGGCGAGGTAGTAGACGATGTCGGCGAGCGCGGCCACGACGCCCTTGTGCGTCAGCGTGTCGAAGGTCAGCACGGCCAGGCAGATCGCGCCGCCGAACCAGTTGAAGCTCGTCGACCCGAACAGCTTGCCCCAGGTCATCTCGCCCGGCGTGAGCGAGGAAAGCCGCTGCATGTCCCAGGTACGGTCGCGGATCTCGCCCACCACCGCGGTGGCGGCGTTGCGCGTGCCCCACAACACGACGATGAGATAGAACAGCCACTGCGCCGCGCCGCCCACGGTGAAATCCGTGCCCCCAGCCAACGCCACGGCAAGGAAGGCGAGCGCGAGGAGCACGATCATCAGGACCATGCGCCGGGGCGTCAGCTCGAGCCAGAGGTTGCGCTGGAATTCCGGGTTCATGGCGCCGCTACCTGCGCGAAATAGGCGTCTTCGAGCGCCTTGGTGGATTCGCCGAAGCTCGACACCTCGAAGCCAGCGGCGATGAGGTCGCGGATCAGCTTGGCGCGCGCGCTCGGGTTGCGCGTGAAGGTGAAGAGCGCGTGATGCTGATCGACCTCGATCACGTCGAGGCCGGCACGCGCGGTGAGGAAGTCCTTCAGGTCGCTGCGCGCGGTCGCGATCTCGAGCAGATAGCGCGGGCGCTCGATGTCGCGCACCTTGACCGCCTTGCCGCCGGCGATGCGGCCGCCCTCGATGATGATCATCTCGGAGCAATAATCCTCGAGCTCGGCCAGGATGTGCGAGGAGACCACCAAGGTCATTCCGCCGTCCTTCAGCGCCACGAGCAGCGCGGAAAGATCGCGCCGCGCCTGCGGGTCGAGGCCCGCCGCCGGCTCGTCGAGGAGCAGCACCTTGGGCTCATGCACGATGGACTGGGCGATGGCGAGACGCTGGCGCAAGCCGCGCGAGAGCTGGCCCGCCGGCGTCTCCATGCGGTCGGCGAGGCCGACGCGCGAGGCGGCCTTCTCGCACGCCGCACCCGCGGCGCCGGGCGCGATGCCGTGGGCGCGCGCGGCGTGGACGAGCGAGCGGCGCACGCTGAGCTCGTCATAGAGGCCGTAGAAATCGGGAAGGTAGCCGAGCAGCGCGTGGATCTCGCGCGGCGAGGCGGCAGTATTCAGCCCCTCGATCGTCACCTGCCCGTCATAGGGCGTCTCCAGCGCCGCGAGGCATCGCAAAAGCGTCGTCTTGCCGGCACCGTTGGGACCGACCAGCGCGGTGATCGTCTGCGGCGCCACGCGCAGCGAGACGCCGTCGAGCGCCCTTTGCGTGGGATATTCGTAGACTAGATTGGAGACTTCGATCATGAGTCGGAATACGCCCCGTACCGGGATACTCTGATATCCGATTGGGGCACGATTGAGGAGGGGCGATTGCGCATCGCGATGATCGGGACGGGCTATGTGGGGCTGGTTTCCGGCGCCTGCCTGTCCGAATTCGGCCATTCGGTGACCTGCATCGACAAGGACGCGGCCAAGGTCGGCGCTTTACGCGGCGGCGCGATCCCGATCTTCGAGCCCGGCCTGGACGAGGTCGTCGCCGCCAACGTCCGCGCCGGGCGGTTGTCCTTCGCAACCGAGATGGCCGCGGCGGTCGCCGACGCCGAAGCCGTGTTCATCGCGGTCGGCACGCCCAGCCGCCGCGGCGACGGCCATGCCGATCTCTCCTACGTGTTCGCGGCCGCCGAGGAGCTGGCGGCGCACCTGACCGGCTATACCGTCGTCGTCACCAAATCGACCGTGCCCGTCGGCACCAGCCGCAAAGTGAAAGAGATCGTCGCGCGCGCGCGGCCGGATGCGGAATTCGACGTCTGCTCGAATCCGGAATTCCTCCGCGAGGGTTCGGCGATCGAGGATTTCCGCAGGCCCGACCGCGTCGTCGTCGGCTGCGACGGCGTGCGCGCACGCGAGGTGATGCGCGAGGTCTACCGCCCGCTTTTCCTGCACGAGACGCCGATCCTGTTCACCAGCCCGGAGAGCTCCGAGCTCATCAAATACGCGGCGAACGCGTTCCTCGCCACCAAGATCACCTTCATCAACGAGATGGCCGATCTCTGCGAGAAGCTCGGCGGCGACGTGCAGGACGTGGCGCGCGGCATCGGTCTCGACGGCCGCATCGGGTCGAAGTTCCTGCATGCGGGACCGGGCTTCGGCGGCTCGTGCTTCCCGAAGGATACGCTGGCGTTGCTCAAGACCTCGCAGGACAGCGGCGCGCCGACGCGCATCGTCGAGGCCGTCGTCGCCGTCAACGAGGCGCGCAAGGTGCGCATGGCCGAGAAGATCGAGCGCGCCTTCGGGGGCGTGCGCGGCAAGACGGTCGCGGTGCTCGGCCTCACCTTCAAACCCAACACCGACGACATGCGCGACGCGCCCAGCCTCGTCATCGTGCCGCGCCTTTTGAGCGCGGGCGCCGCGATCCGCGTCTACGACCCCGAAGGCGCGAAGGAAGCGGCCAAGCATCTGGGCGGCGTGACGTTCTGCGCCAGCGCCTATGACGCGCTCGAAGGCGCCGACGGCGTGGTGCTGCTGACGGAATGGAACGAGTTCCGCGCGCTGGATTTCGCGCGGATGAAAGCGCTGCTGAAGCGGCCGTTGATGATAGACCTTCGCAACATCTACCGGCCCGCGCAAATGGAAGCGGCGGGCTTCACCTATGTCAGCGTCGGACGCGCGACGGTGGGCGCGCCATGAGACGCGTGCTGCTCTGTGCCTTCGTCGCGGTCGTGGCGACTAAGGCGCATGCGTCGGCGCCATGCGAAGGCGTCGAGCGCGGGGAAGGCGCGCCGTCCCTCTCGGCCCGCGTCGCAGCCCAGCTCCACGATCCCAAGGCAAGGGCGCTTCGGACCTTCACCTATGACGGCTGGGAGATCGTGGAGGTCGCGTTCGGTGATGCGCAAAACGCGTTCGTCTTCTATTCCGCCGATCCGCTGAGCAGCGATACCGTCGCAGTGTGGCGCGGGGCCAAGGACCTCGACGGCGTGAGCCAAGCCAAGGAATGGACGGTGGAGAGCGCCCCGGGCATCCCCAACCAGCTCGCGCGATGTTTTGCGGTGCGCGTGACGGCGGCGCGGTAGAGAAAGGCGCTATCATCACAAGATGTCATCCCGGCCGAGCGCAGCGAGTGCCGGGACCCAGTGAGCAGCTCGCACCCTGGGTCCCGGCCCTGCGCGATGCTGACGCATCGCTTGGCCGGGATGACAGATCAGCTCTGCTTCACATCTGCGCATGCAGCCGCAGCGCCAGCACCGACACCGGGCCGCGGTCGCGGTTGTAGGCGGGGTTGACGATGAGCTGGTAGTCGGCGCCGGCGTTCAGCCAACTCGTGACGCTCGCGTTGTAATAGGTCTCCAGGATGTCCTCGGTGCCGTAATGCGGCAGGCGACCGTCACCGATGAGGATGCCGAGCCCGCCGGCGGCGAAATAGGCCTGCGCCGAATCCGAGATCGCGTTGACGACGGCGGCTGCGCCCACCGTGTCGTCCTTGCGGCCCCAATCGGCACCTTTGAGCGACAACCCGAGCGATATGGAACGGTTGATCTCGGTGAACTCGTAAGCCTCCTTGCTGCCGTCGTCGAGGCTCGCCCGCGAGAACAGACCGAGGTCGTCGCTCAGCGGCTGCTCGATGTCGATCGAGCCTCCGGGACGCGAGGCATAGCGGCGCACAAGCGCGGTGTCGGGCACGGTCCCCGTCGCCTCGCCGAGTGCTACCGCGTCGCGATAGCCGCCCATGCGCCCGCGGTTCACGAAAGCCAGCAGCTTGATCTTGCCTTCGCGGCCGAAGAGGTCATGGCGCGCCTCGCCCTCCACGGCGACCTCGAACTGGCTGAAATCCGTCTCGAGCTGCGTCGAGTTCGGCACGCGCGACAGGTCGAACAATCCGGTACGCAGGGTCCACCAGTCTTTCGTCAGCTCCGCCGTAACGCCGTAGCTGTAGCCCCAGGCATCGGCGGCGTAGTCGAACGCACCCGCGTCGATCAGCGACCAGTTGAGGAAATCGCCCTTGGGATCGTGCGAATAGCTGTTGGTGTCGAAGACGTCGGTGACCGACATCTTGCCCGCGGTGATGACGAGGTTGTCGGCCGAGCGCGCGCCCGCGACCTGGTTCTGGCCGTCATCGAGCTTCTGGCTGTCGCCGCCGAGATCGAAGCTCTGGCGGAAGAAGAGCCGCTGCAGGCGGAAATAGGGATCGACCTTGCCGACCTTGTACGCCTCGCCGCTCGGGAAGCCCGCCACGCCCAGCGTGTTGGAAAGGCCGAAGCCCTGATCGATCTCCGGATCGGCGTAGATCTCGCCGCCGTCCCACAGGCGCAGGCCGAGGAACGCCGTCGCGTCGAAGGTCTCATCGCCCACGCTCTTCGGCGACAGGCTGTTCCCGCCCTGATAAGGCGAGCGGAACGCAGGGTGATACTGGTCGACGAAGGTGAGCTGGCCGTGCACGGACCAGTCGAACGTGTCGGCTCCCGCAACACCCGCGGACAGCGCTACGATGAGGATCGAAGCAAGGACGGCGCGCATGGCTCCCCCGGGCAAGCGGCTCATGAGATAAGCGTTCACCCGCGCGAAGGTTCAAGGGGTTCATGAAAATTTAGCGCGGGAGAACGCCCTGTCGACACATTGAGCTTGCGGCACGTCGCCCTTCGAGGCTCGCCTTCGGCTCGCACCTCAGGGTAACGTGCCTAATGCAACAAGCGCGTCATCCTGAGGTGCGAGCGAAGCGAGCCTCGAAGGATGACCCATCCGATAAAAGCTCGGAACCGTGCTTCAGCGATTGAACCGGCGTCCCGGCCAAGTGCAAATCGGCGATCAGCTCGCGCCGGCGGCCCACGCCGCAGCGGGCGTCGCGGCCGCGTGCGGTTCGGGCACGCCGCACCGCGCCAGCACCGCGCGCAGGTCGCGGATCGCCGGAAACACCTCGTTGTTCCAGTCCGCACCCTGGGCGTCGTGCGCTTCCTGCTCGCGTTCGACGATCTCCTTGTCTTCCTTGAAGATGCGCTCGGTGAACCAGGTGATGAACGGCCACGCGGCCTCGATCAGCCCGGGAATCTTCGGCCGCTTGACCGAGAGATAGCCGAAGGTGCGATTGGTCCGCTGCTCCCGGTCGAGCGGCGTATAGGCGAGCCAGACGTCCAGCACCGGCTCGCCGCCGCCGACCCACACCCTCAGATTCTGATAGGGATAGCCGGTGCGTATCGTCATGAGATCGCGATTGGCGGCCTGGCTCCTGGTGCGCATCACGTTGAGGATCGCGGCCTCACCCACCGTGCCGCGGCCGGCGGTGCGCGAGAACGTGTAGTCCACCTCGCACCAATCCGGCCCCTGGCGCCGGCCCAGGCACGTCGCCTTGATCATGCCCATCTCCTTGCGATGCAGGAACTGATGGTTCATGTCGAACAGGTTCTCGTGCATGAACGTATAGTGGCAGGCCACTTCGCGATTGAGCTTGCGCGTCTTGTAGCGGCGGTCGCGCTTCGAGCCGAGCGCGGCCGGAGCGCGCTCCGCCGCCAGGGCCGGATCGCCCGGAAAGACGAAGATCAGCCCGTCGATCTCGCACGCGGGATACGATCGCACGCCGTTGGGCAGGCGCTCGCGGCCGAGATAGGGCACGTCGATGCATTTGCCCGCGCAATCGTACGCCCAGCCGTGATAGCCGCACTTCAGCGTCTCGCCCTGCACGACGCCCAGATGCAGCGGGACCTGGCGATGGGCGCAGCGGTCCTCCAGGGCGAAGACCGCCCCGCTCTTGCCGCGATAGACGACGATCGGATCGCCGGCGAAGCGGCAGCCGCGCGCCTTGCCGGGCTTCAGCTCGTCCGACCACAGGACCGGATACCAGAAATCCGGATGGGTCCCGATGCGCCGCAGATCCACGCTACGCTCCTGACGGGCCAGTTGATGCACGTGACGCTCCTTGAATTCAAAGCCCGAGACTCAAACGCAATCCGTCGACATTTTGCGCCACGCCGCCGGCCGGCGGGAGACCGGGAACGCAAAGATTCCGTCGCCGGGCCGAAATTTCTGTACAAAATTGCACACCTTTGGCGGCGAGTTCTAGCTGTTGAACCGGCGCTCCCAGGCGAGCGCGGAGCGGACGATCTCGTCCAGGTCGTCGCGCTGCGGCTGCCAGCCCAGCGTCGCCTTGATCCGGCCCGGATCGGCGATGAGCTCCGGCGGGTCGCCGGCGCGGCGCGGGCCCTCGCGGACAGGCAGCGGACGGCCGATCGCCTTCTCCACCGTGGCGATGACCTCGCGCACGCTGGCGCCATGGCCGTAGCCGCAATTGAAGGTCGAGGACGGCGCGCCGGCGCGCAGCGCGTCCAGCGCCAGGAGATGGGCGTCCACAAGGTCGCCGACATGGATGTAGTCGCGCACGCCGGTGCCGTCGCGCGTCGGATAGTCGGTGCCGAAGATGTCGAGATGCGGCACCCGGCCCAGCGCCGCCTGCGCGGCGCGCTTGATGAGATGCGTGGCGCGCGGCGAGGACTGCCCGGTGCGGCCTTTCGGATCGGCGCCCGCGACGTTGAAATAGCGCAGCACCATGTGGCTGAGATCGTGCGCGCGCGAGGCGTCCTCCAGCATCCATTCCGTCATCAGCTTGGAGCGTGCATAGGGGCTGATGGGATTCTTGGCCGCGTCCTCGCCGAGCGGCTGCGGCGCGTCGGCGTCGTAGACGGTCGCAGTCGAGGAGAAGATGAAATGCTTCACCCCGGCTTGGACGCAGGCCTCGATCAGCGCGCGCGACTTGACGGTGTTGTTGGCGTAGTAGCCGAGCGGATGGGCGACCGAATCCGGCACCACGATCGAGCCCGCGAAATGGATCGCCGCGTCGACGCCGTGCTCCTCGATGAGACGGCGCACGAGAGCTTCGTCGCCGGCGTCGCCCTCGACCAGCGAGGCCTGCTCGCTCACCAGAGAGCGGTTGCCGGTCGACAGGTCGTCGAGCACCACCACCTTCTCGCCGCGGTCGACGAGGGCGTAGGTCATGTGGCTGCCGATATAGCCGGCGCCGCCGGTGACGAGAACGCTCATGCGGTCGGCGTTTTCTCTGGCGCGCGGCCATAGGCGTCGTCGAAGCGGACGATGTCGTCCTCGCCGAGATAGCCGCCCGATTGAACCTCGATCAGGCGCAGCGGCACGTCGCCGGGGTTCTCCAGCCTGTGGCGCTCGCCCAGCGGGATGAAGGTCGACTCGTTCTCCTTGAGCAGCGATATCTTGTCGCCGACGGTGACGCGCGCGGTGCCCTGCACCACGACCCAGTGCTCGGCGCGGTGATGATGCATCTGCAGCGACAGCCGCCCGCCCGGCTTGACCATGATGTGCTTGACCTGGAAGCGGTCGCCGATGTCGACGGTCTCGTAGCTGCCCCAGGGGCGGAAGACGCGCTTGTGCTCGGTGTGCTCGCTGCGATTGTCGGATTTCAGGCGATCGACGACGGCCTTGACGTCCTGCGCCCGCGATTTGTCGGCGACGAGGACGGCGTCGTCGGTCGCGATCACCACGAGGTCGTGCACGCCGACCAGCGCGGTGAGCCTGCCGTCGCTGTGCACGTAGGAGCCGGTCGAGTCGTGCGCGATCACGTCGCCGAGCAGCACATTGCTCTGCGCGTCCCGGTCGCGGATGTCCCACAGCGCCGACCATGCGCCGACGTCGCTCCAGCCGATGTCGCAGGGCACGATCGCGGCGCGGTCGGTCTTCTCCATCAGCGCGTAGTCGATGGAGATGTTCGGCGCATTGGCGAAGGCCTCGGCGTCGAGGCGCACGAAGTCGAGGTCGCGCTGGGATTTCGCCAGCGCCTCGCGCGCGGCGGCGAGAACGTCGGGCGCATGCAGGCGCATGTCCTCGATCAGCACGTCGGCGCGGAACACGAACATGCCGCTGTTCCAGAAATAGCCGCCGTCGGCGATGTAGCCCCTGGCCGTCTCGGCGTCGGGCTTCTCGACGAAGCGCTGCACGCGATGGGCGCCGTCGAGCTTCTCAAGATGCGCTCCGCGATGGACATAGCCGTAGCCGGTCTCGGGGCCGGAGGGCGCCATGCCGAAGGTGACGATATGGCCCTCGCGCGCCGCCGCGGCCGCGATACCGACCGCCTCGCCGAACGCCTTGGCGTCGCGCACGACGTGGTCCGAGGGCAGCAGCACGATTACGCCATTGGCGTCTTCCTCCGCGGTCATGAGCGCCGCGACCGTGGCGGCGGGCGCGGTGTTGCGGCCCATGGGTTCGAGCACGATGGCGCGGGGCGCCACGCCGATCTCCTGCAACTGCTCGGCGACCAGGAAGCGGTGCGCGTCGGAGCACAGAAGCAGCGGGGCCGCGGCGCCGGGCAGTTGGGCCCGCAGCACCGTCTCCTGGATCATGGTGCGCTCGCCATGGAGCGCCAGAAGCTGCTTGGGCAGCGCCGCCCGCGACAACGGCCACAGCCGCGTGCCCGAGCCGCCGGAGAGGATGACGGGGTAGATTTGCTGCTCTTTCGTCATTGCTAGCCACCGCCAACTCAAAGCGACGCCGGTTCATAGACCCTAATTGTATCGCCAGGCGAGACAGAAAAGGCCCCTTTTGTCTCTGTGCGAGAGACATCCATTGACAATAGTCAAAATAGTCGTATATTTTGACTATCCCAGCGGAGGCCTCCCATGCGCGCATTTTCCACCGTCGAGCTCCTGCGCGATCTGAAGACAGTCACCCACGCGGCAACCCGTGCGCCGGTCACCATCACGCAGCACCGCAAGCCGCGCTTCGTCCTGATGGCGATCGAGGACTACGAGAAGCTGCACAATCCCCACCCCGATCCCCGCCGCGCTTATTTTACGAGTGAGACACCGCCGGAGTTGAAGGAGCTGCTCGGCAAGGAGCTTCAGAAAATCATCGACGGTGACGGCGACGAATAATTCCCCTCAAGCACCGTTGTCATCCCCGGCGAGCATCGCATGCGAAGCATGCAATGCGAGGGAAGGGGACCCAGGCGGTCAAGCGAACTCTAATTTCGAAATTTAGATGCAGGACTCTTCCGGCCGCACCGTCGGTGTTTGGCCACCTGGGTCCCCTTCCCCTCGCGCTCCTTCGGAGCGCTCGGCCGGGGATGACATCCGGGGCAAATTCGGAAGAGCTACGCCCCCTGCGCGCCGATGATGGCGACGGAGCAGACGTTCATCGCGGGCGCGCCGCCCAGATTGTGCGTCATGCCGATCCGGGGCGATTTGAGCTGGCGCGCGCCGGCGCGGCCCTGAAGCTGCAGGTACATCTCGTAGAGCATGCGCAGGCCCGAGGCGCCGATGGGATGACCGAAGCATTTCAAGCCGCCGTCGATCTGGCACGGCAGCTGGCCGTCGGCGTCGTAGAAGCCGTTCATGACGTCCTTCCAGCCCTGGCCCTCGGCGGAGATGTGCAGGTCCTCCATCGTCACCAGCTCGGTGATGGAGAAGCAGTCATGCACCTCCATCATCGAGACTTCCTCGCGCGGGTTCCTGATGCCGGCCTCGTCATAGGCGCGCTTGGCCGCGATGCGCGCGGTGTGGAAGTAGGAGCCGTCCCAGGAATTGTGCTGGCTCTCCAGCCCGTTCGACAGCGAAAGCTGCAATGCCTTGACGGTGATCAGGTCCTTCTTGCCCATCGCGCGCGCGATCTCGGGCGTCGTCACGATGGCGCAGGCGGCGCCGTCCGACACGCCGCAGCAGTCGAAGAGGCCGAGAGGCTCGGCGATCATCGGTGCGTTGAGGCACATCTCCTCGGTGATGGCTTTTTGCAGATGCGCCTTCGGGTTCTTCGTGCCGTTGGCGTGGCTCTTGACCGAGACATGGGCGATGGCGCGCTTCAGGTCTTCCTTCGACACGCCGTGCTTGGAGCGGTAGGCGGACGCAAGCTGCGCGAAATTGCCCGGCGCCGAGCCGTTCGCGGCCCAAAGCGGCGACAAGGTCGCGCCCTCGCGCTGCGGCAGGCCGCCATAGCCGGTGTCCTTCAGCTTCTCGACGCCGAGCGCGAGCGCGATGTCGGCCGCGCCCGCCGCGACCGCATAGACCGCGCCGCGGAACGCCTCCGAGCCGCTGGCGCAGAAATTCTCGACATGCGTCACGGGGATGTTGGGCAGGCGCAGCGCGACAGAGAGCGGCGTGCCGCCCTTGCCGACATGCTGCTCCTCGATCGCGGTGCCGAACCAGGCGGCGTCGATCTGGCTGGTCTCGACGCCCGCGTCCTGCATCGCCTCGAGATAGGCCTCGACCATCAGCTCCTCGGCGCCCATGTCCCAGCGCTCGCCGAACTTCGAGCAGCCCATGCCCAGAATCGCGACCTTGTCCTTGATGCCCGTGGCCATCACACACTCCCGAAATAGCGGCTCGGATCATCTAAGGCCGCGGGAGAAGCGGTGTAAAGCGGCCGGCCGTTCCGCTGGGTCAGGGAATCCGCAGGAAGAAGTCGTCCTTGGTGCCTTTCTTCCCCGCGAACTGCACGGCGCCGGCGGTCGTCCCACCATTGATGATGCGATAGGAAAAGGTGCTGTGCGACCCGGGCGCGCCGATCGCAAACGTCGTCACGCCGCCGCCGGCCTTGTAGACGAATCCTTGCGTGCTGCCGTCGTTCGAGAAGAACGCGCCCGTGATCTCGCGGTCGTTGTCGATGCTGGTCGTCAACGTGTCTCCCGAGCCGGCGCTGAAGAAGGTGAAGTTGCCCGCCGCGTCGCGGAAGAAGGCATGGCCGAATCGCGCCTCGCCGTCCGCCCGATAGGAGCCGGCCATCTCGCCATTGGCGTTGATCGCGTCGATGGTGGTGTCCTGAACGTCCGAGCCCGGCGCGTCGATCTGCGTGATCGTGCCGTCCGGCGTGCGCACATAGCCATGGGTGCGGTTCGACGCGTCGAAGAAATCTCCGGCAATGACGCCGCCCTTGTTCATGCCGCGCACCGCCGTGCCTTTCGCGCCCGCGGGATCGAAGAACGTCACCGTGCCGTCGGCGGCGCGTACGAAGCCGTGATCGGCGTGGCCGGCCGAATAGGTGCCCGCAATCACGCCGTCGTTGTCGATGCACGCGGGATTGAGGCCATCGAACGCCATCCCCAGGTCGAAGGCGGTCAGGCTGCCGTCCGCGGCGCGGATATAGCCGTGCTGGCTTTTGTCGGGGAGCGCGAAAACGCCGACGGCCACGCCGGCCGCGTTCATGTCGAGGCCATAGGTCCATCCGGCGCCCGGGTAGCGGAAGGTCGTGATCGCGCCGTCCGCCGTGCGGATGAAAGCTTCCCAATCCTTGGCGTGCCGCCCGTAGCGGTCGGATCCGATCACGGCGCCCTGCGTGTTCAGCGAGCCGAACATCATGAACTTGGCGCCCCGCACCGCGAACCTCACGACCGTGGCCGCCTGTGCCGCTTCGTCTGCGAAGACGGTGAGCGCGAGAAACGCCGCCGCCACCCGGGCAACTCTGCAAAGAACCATGGCCATCGCCGTCTCCGTGTCCGGAGATCACGATACCAGCTTCGCGGACGGGATGAAATTCCGCCGTCAGGCGCCGACGATGCGCGCGGCTCCGCGGTGGACGTTCTTGGTGGCGTTGCGGGTGTCGATCACCAGCCGCGACCACGAGACGAGCGAGGCATAGTCGACGTTGCTGTGGTCGGTGGTGATCAGCGCGGCGTCGAACTTGGAGACATGCGCCTCGTCGAAGGTCACGCTCTGCATGCCCTGGAGTGCCGCGTGCTCGCGCGTGGGCAGGATCTCGGGGATGTAGGGGTCGTGGTATGACACGATGCCGCCGCGCTCCTGGATGATCTCCATGATCTCGAGCGCCGGGCTCTCGCGCAGATCGTCGACGTTCTTCTTGTAGGCGACGCCCATGATGAGGACCTTGGCGCCCTTGAGCTGCTTGCCCTCTTCCTTGAGCGAGTCCGACAGCGTGTCGACGACGAGATGCGGCATGGCGCGGTTGACGACGCCGGCGAGCTCGATGAAATGGGTATCGACGTTGAACTGCTTGGCGCGCCAGGAGAGATAGAACGGATCGATCGGGATGCAGTGCCCGCCGAGGCCGGGCCCGGGATAGAACGGCATGAAGCCGAACGGCTTGGTCTTTGCCGCGTCGATCACGTCCCAGACGTTGATGCCCATCTTGGTGTAGGCGATCTTGAGCTCGTTCACGAGCGCGATGTTCACGGCGCGGAAGATGTTCTCGGTGATCTTCACGGCTTCCGCGGTCTGGGTGTCGCGCACGCGGTGCACCTCTGCGAAGGCGAGCGCGTAGAGCTGCTCGGCACAGACGCCGGAGCGCTCGTCGACGCCGCCCACGATCTTGGGGATCTTGCGCGTCTCGTAGCCGCTGCCGGGATCCTCGCGCTCGGGCGAGAAGGCGAGGAGCACGTCCCTGCCCACCTTGAGGCCGCTGGTCTCCAGGATCGGGCCGACCTCCTCGGTCGTGGTGCCGGGATAGGTCGTGGATTCGAGGACGACGAGCATGTCCTCGTGCAGGTTCGCCGCGATCGCCTTCGTCGTCGTGACGACGTAGCTGAGATCGGGCTCGCGCTGGGCGTTGAGCGGCGTCGGCACGCAGATGAGCACCGCGTCGACATCGCGCAAATCCGCGAAATCGGCGGTCGCCTTGAAGCGGCCCGAGGCGTTCATCGCGCGCACGTTCTCCGACGCGAAATGCTTGATGTAGGTCTCGCCCTTCTCGATCTTCTCGATCTTGCCCGGATCGATGTCGAAGCCGACCGTGCGCAGGCCCGCCTGCCAGAACGCATGCACCAGCGGCAGGCCGACATAGCCCAGCCCGATGACGCCGACGCGGACGGTCTTGTCGTTCAGTTTGCTTTCGAAGGATGCCATGACCGTCTCTTACGCGAAGCCTGTTTAAGGAAGCGGTAACGCTGCACCCAGTGCCCTCAGCCCAGTCCCCTGGGTCCCCTTCCCTCGCGACGCATGCTTCGCATGCGCTGCTCGCCGGGAATGACATTGGAAGGACGAGTGGAGCACGTCAGACACACTTCATGCTAGAAATTATAGCTCAGCGCCGCCTCGAGGGCGCCGGTGGCGCCTTTGTCGGGGCGCGGCTGGTCGTCCTGCACGCGCGCGGCCAGCTCAAGCTTCCATTTGTGCAGCGGGATGCCAAGCCGCGCCTCGGCAAGGTTCACGATCACGGGCGCGGTCGTCACCACGTTGCCCGTCGTGTTGTTCGGGTTCGAGATCACCGCGTGGTGCAGCGACAGCTCGTACGTCCAGTCGTTGCCGTCGGCCCACGCCGCCTGGAGCGAGAGCAGCCGCGAGTCGCTGTCCAGGCTGAAGCCCAGCGTGCGGCCGCGGTAGCGCATGCCGTCGACGTACTGGAAATTGTTGTAGGCCGCGCCGTGATCGACGTCGCCGAAGCTGAAGATGTCGACCGTCGGCACCGTGTCGGTGTATTCGAGCGTGACGCGCATCGCGTTGCGCGTCATGGGCAGCCACACGCTCGCGCCGAAGAGATGGCTGGTCACCGAATGGATGATCGGGTTGGAGTCCTCGTTCATCTCCTGGGTGTATATCTCCCAGGGCACGCCGTTCGTCTGGTTGGCGTAGTGGATGTCGATCACGCCTTCGTCGTTGGTGCGGTTGACGCTGTTGGCCTGGTTGGTGAACTGGAAATACTCCGCGATCGGCACGCAAGGATGGCCCTCGCCGCACAGTTCCTCGGTGCGCGCGAGCCCGATCTGCAGGCCGGGCAGCGGATTGAAGGTGAAGCGCAACCCGTTATAGGCCGTGTTCATCGACACGCGCTCATCGTCGAGCCAGCCGACGAGGAACTGCATCTGCCACGGCCCCATCCAGGAGAGCAGCGGCGTGCGGAACGGCGCGGTGCTCATCCGCTCGATGCCGACCTGCGGAAACGGGCGCGCGTTGTTGGAGAGCGACAGCGCCGAGATCCATCCCGGTCCCCACCATTGCGAGATATAGCCCGCATAGACCACCGCGCCGCCGATGCGCTGGGCGATGTAGGAGCCGTCGGGATCGTAATGGGTCGAGCGGCCGGTGTAATCGGTCCACGCGCCGACCGAGATGCGCAGCGCCGTGTCCTCGTTCATGTATTCGATCGAGGCCTGGTTCTCGCCCTTGTTGCGGCCGAGCCCGTCGAAGCCGCGGACCACGCCCACATCGTTGGTGAAGTCCCAGGTGACGTTGCCGGCGAAGGTGTTCCTGTGCATCTGCGACTTCGCATAGGCCATCACGCGCCGCGCCGCTTCCTGCACGAAGGGCGGCTCGGCGGCGAGCGTGATCTGCCCGCGCAGCCGGCCCAGCACGCCCGCCCACGGGATCGGCCACTGGGTCGTGATGTCGTCGATGATGCCGGCCTGGGCCAGGATCTGGATGTCGGAGCGCAGCTGCGAGTCGCCGACCTCGGCCCAGGGCGAAGCGTTGGCCGCCGCAAGCCCCAGCCACAGCGCCGCAACGCAGCCGATCACGACCCTGAAAATTCCCACGCCCGACGCCGCCTTGCCTTAGAGGCCGCAACCCTATGCGATCGTTGGAAGATTGGAAATGGTCCCGGGCGCGAAATTCGGTGGGCTTTTCAGCCCAGGCGCCCGAGCCGGAACGGAGCGGGACCGTCGGTGTCGTCCAGCGCCATCCCCGCCAGTATCTCGCCGATGGCGGGGGAATGCTTGAAGCCATGTCCCGAACAGGCCGAGGCCACGATCACGCGCTCCGCACCCGGCAGACGGTCGATGACGAACTGCCGGTCCGGCGTCGCGGTATAGAGGCATGTGACGGCCTTGAGACAGAGAGCGCCCACGCCGGGCAGATGCGGCGCGACAAGCCGGCGCATCGCGTCGATCTCGTCCGCCGAAACCTCCCTGATCGCCGCATCGGGCGCCACGTCGTCGATGAACTGCTCGGTTGCGACCTTCAGTCCGCCGCCGGGCGACAGGACCGGAAAGCCATAGATGCCGTCATGCGAATCCGGCAGCTCCCAGATGAAGATCGGCAAGTGCCCCGGCCGGAACGCCGCCTCGTCGCCGTCGACGGCGAACCAGGTGAGGACCTGGCGATAGACTTTCAACAAAGGCGCGAATTGGGGACAAAGCTCCGGCAACCAGGCGCCCAGCGTCATGACCGCCTTGCCGGCGCGATAGGTGCCGCGATCGGTCACGATCTCGACGCCGTCCGCACGGCTGCGAATCGCTGTGACGCGCTCTCCGGTACGGACCTCGCCGCCGAGCCCGCGCGCGAGACCGAGTTGCGCGCGCACGCAGGCTTCGGGGCGCACGAAGCCCATCTCCGGCTCGAAATAGCCGCGCTCGCCGTCGCGCACGGCGAATTGCGGGAAGCGCGCGCGGATGTCGCTTGCGCTCAGCAGTTCATGCGCGACGCCGTTGGCGCGCGCGTTGGCTATCGTGTTCTCGAAGAAGCCTTCGACATGGACCGAGGCCTTGCTCGCGCCGGAGATGACGAGCCCGCCGCATTGGGTGAGCAGGCTCTCGCCGGTCTCGGCCTCGATCTCGCGCCAGATCTCGTGGCTGCGGCGCACGAAGCCGGTGAAGAGCGCGTTCTCGCCGTTGGCAAGCCGCGTGATGCGCGTCTCGCCATGCGTCGAGCCCATCTCGTGCGGCGGCGCGAAGCGGTCGATGCCCAGCACGCGCGCGCCGCGCTTGGCGAGCTGATAAAGCGCGGCGCTGCCATACGCGCCGAGCCCAAGCACGATGACGTCGTACGTCACCTCAGGCGGCGGCGCGCGACGCCGGACGGCGCAGCTCGGGTGCGAGGCCATCGCCCATCAGGTCGATGAAATTGTCGCAGAAGAAGCGTTCGACGGCTCGTGCCGGCGTGTCGGCGAGGCTGTCGTTGAAGCGCTTCAAGGGATTGCGCCCGCCCTCGACATGCGGGAAGTCCGAGGAGAACAGGCACACCTCCTCGCCGGAATTGGCGATGATCCAGCCCGAATCCTCGTGGCAATAGGGCGTGACCCGCACCTGACGGCGCACGATCTCGGACGGACGCGCGGAGAGCTTCTGCAGCCGCTCCTCGTTCTTGATGAAGGCTTGCGCGGCCGAATCCATGTTGCGCATCCAGCCGGGCAGCCACGAGGCGCCGAGCTCGATGGCGCCGAATTTCAGCCCCCGGTGACGGTCGAGCACGCCGTCGAAGATCAGCGCGGCCAAGCTCGTCATCACCGAATGCGCGATCGGCATGTAGCTGACCGAGGTGAAGTTCTCCTCGCCGCCGTGGAAGTCCTTCACGCGCGGCAGGCCGTTGTTGAAGTAGTCGGGGTTGAGCTTCTCCTCGCCGCCGACATGGAAGACGACCGGCAGCCTCGCCTCCTCAGCCATCGCCCAGAGCGGCTCGAACGCGATATGGCTCGGCGAATGGCCCTTGGGGCAGCGCGACGGGATGAGCAGCGCTTTCAGGCCCAGCGCGATCGCGTCGCGCGCCGTCTCTATCGTGCGCGTGGCGTCCGCGAGCGGAATGTAAGCGGTGCCGAGGAAGCGGCGATCCACCGAGCAGAAATCCGCCATCATGCGGTTTGTGCGCCTGCGCGGTCGCGTAGGCGAGCTCGGGGTTGCCGTCGTCGAGCCCGAAATTGCCCAGGCACCAGGTCGTGAAGATGAGCTGGCTCGAGAAGCCGAGCAGATCGAGCGCGCGCGGGCGATCCTCGCGGCGGAACGCGCCCAGCGCCTCGTAGTTCTTGCGCAGCAGGATGTTCGCATCCGCCCCGGCACGGAACGCGGGATCGTCGTGCTGCTTGTTCGCCCAGGTGGAGAGCTTGCCGTCGCGCGGCCAGGCCTTCAGCTTCGGCAGCTCATCATAGGCCGCGCGGAACTTGGGATCGAGCCAGGCGTCCAGACAGTCGCTCAATTCCATCAGATGGGAATCGGCATCGTGGACGACGCGGTTCTCGACATAGGGCATGACGGTCTCCCGGTCCTAGAATCCCCAATCCGGCTCGATGTCTTCCGGCTTGCGCAGGCGCAGGCGGCCGATGCGCAGCTCGCCGATGTCCAGCCGCTCGAACCGCGCACGCCGTACGAACAGCCAGTTCACCGCGACGAAGCCGAGCGCCAACGCGCCGACCGCCAATGCTCCCAGCGCCACGGCGCCGAGGGCCGTGGTGGCGGGATCGTTCCTTCGTCTGGGCGTAAGCGCGTGCAACATGACGTTTCCTCAGGCGGCTCTGTTCTTTTGCAGCACGCTAGCAGCCTCTTATCCTCCCCCGCAACGCGGGGGGAGGTGGCGCGAAGCGCCGGAGGGGGACTTCCCCCTCCGCCTCGCTATCGCTCGGCACCTCCCCCGTAAGAACGGGGGAGGATGACTACACCGGCACCGCTTTCCAGAAATAGCGCACGAAGCCGCGGCGCTCGTCGCGGTCCTTGACGCGGAAGGACATGCGCACCTTGGTGCCGGTGTCGACCTGGCCCTGCTCGACATCGGTGATGTCGGTCATGAAGCGGCCGCCCTCGGGGAAGGTGATCATGCCGTAGTGGTTCGGCGGGTCCATCGAAAAGGTGAGGAAGTCGGCCGACCACGACAACACCGTGCCCTCGCGCTCCGAGAAGCCGTAGTCATCCTGGCTGTCGACCGCCTTGCAGTTCGGGCCGACGCAGATGCGGCTCTTGGGGAACTGCGCCGTGCCGCAGACGCGGCACTTGCCGCCGACGAGGCCGAGCAGCATGTCGTTCTTGCGGTAGAGCACCGACAGCGCCGTGCGCTTGTCGACCTCGGCGCGCATGCCCTTCTCGAGCTCGATGAGACTGTTGAAGCCCAGATATTTGAGATAGTTCGTCTCTTCCTTGCGCCGCGCGAGCGAGCCGGTGACGCCCAGCCGCTTGGGCAGAAGCTCGATCGCATCGGTCGCCTCGAACAGCAGCGCCTCGCAGCCCTGGCCGAATTGCGCGACGAGGATCTTCTCGCTGGGACGCGCGCTTTCGAGCACGTGCGCGAGCATCAAGAGCGCGTGCGTCGAGCCGCTGTCGCCGACGGTGCCCGCGAGATTGTCGCGCGTCTTCGCCGGATCGATGCCGCATTGCTTGGCGATGGTCTGGTCGAGCTTAGCGAAGGGGCACGGAAGGATGAAATGCGCGACATCGGCCCCGGCGACGCCTGTCTTGTCGAGCAGCGCCTTGACGGTCGCGGGCACGATCTTGGTGTAGCCCTCGTCGCGGATCCAGCGCTCTTCCCAGCCATAGTCGAAATCCTCGCCCTCGCCGCGGAAGTGATCGACGAAATCGAGCGTCTGCGACGTGCTGCCCAGATATTTCGCGATGACGTCATGGCCGCCGACCGTGAACGCCGCCCCCGCGTCGCCGTAGGCCAGCTCTTGCGGAGACGCCGCGCGGGCTTTGCGCCTTTCGCCCGCGACGACGAGCGGCGCCGTCACGCGCCCGCCCGCCACCGCGTCGAGCGCCGCGGTCAGCGCCGAAAGCCCCGCGCGCTGCGACGAGGTCACGTCGGTGGAGGAGATGTTGCGCTCGAGTTGAAGCGCCGCCGCGACCACGCCCGCGTTCTGGCGGTCCGAGAACGGCATCGAGGTCGAGGCGAAATAGATCGCGTCCACCCGGCCGCGCTCGCCGGGCAGGCAGTCGCGCCCCGCCTCGACGGCGAGCGTCACCGCGTCCTCGTCGTAATTCGCCATCGCGCGCTCGCCCTTGGCGCCGCCGACGAGACCGGGCGCGAACCATTTGTTCGCCTCCGCCACCGCTTTGCGCTGCAGCCTGCGGCGCGGGATATAGGCGCCATACGCCGTGATGCCGATCATTTGGGAACTCCGCAGGATAGGGATGGCGCTATCTGGAACCGAGATGCCGCGCTTGGTCAATGCACCACGATGCAGTCGATGCTCTTGGCCCTGAGCTGCGCGCAGATCGCGGCCGCTCCTGCTGCGTCAACGGGCCCGCCGCGCAGGCGCCAGAGCCTGCCCTTGCGCGGCACCTTCACTGGGCTGATCTCGGGCTTGAGGCCGTCGAGCACGCCGCCCGCGCGGGCCGCAATGGCGATCCAGCTATGGGCGGCCTCGGCTTCGCTGTGCTCGGCGCCGAGCTGGAACAAATAGCCCTCGCCCATGCCGGGGCGAAGCGCCGGATCGGCCGCGTGCGAGGGTCCGACGGCGAACAGAAGCAAGATCGGCAGCCAGCGCATGAGAGGTTTCGCGACTCAACCCAAGTGGACGACCCTCAAGCTATTATGCCATGAAATCCCGCCCGACCTACGAAGCACCCTCATGGCCAAGATCAGACCCGTCCGCAAAGCCGTCTTCCCCGTCGCCGGCATGGGCACGCGATTCCTTCCCGCGACCAAGGCGGTGCCGAAGGAGATGCTGCCCGTCGTCGACAAGCCGGTGATCCAATACGCCGTCGAGGAGGCGAAGGAAGCCGGCATCGAGCAGTTCATCTTCGTCACCGGCCGCGGCAAGCACGTCATCGAGGACCATTTCGACCACGCCTACGAGCTCGAGAGCCTGCTGTCGGCGCGCGACAAGACGAAAGAGTTGGATTCGCTGCTCGAGGGCCTGCCGGTCACCGGCTCGGTCAGCTTCACGCGCCAGCAGAAGCCGCTCGGCCTGGGTCACGCGGTGTGGTGCGCGCGCCATCTCGTCGGCGACGAGCCGTTCGCGGTGCTGCTGCCCGACGACCTGCTGTTCGGCAAGCCCGGCGCGCTCAAGCAGATGATCCAGGCTTACGAGAAGACCGGCGGCGCGATCGTCGCCGCCGAGAACAAGCCGCGCGAGGAGACCAAGCGCTACGGCGTCATCGATCCCGGAAGGAAGAGCGGCAACGTCACCGAGGTGAAGGCCGTCGTCGAGAAGCCGAACCCCGCGAAAGCGCCGTCGACGCTGTGCGTCATCGGCCGCTACATCCTGCAGCCCGAGATCTTCGTCGAGCTCGACAAGCGCGAGAAGGGCGCGGGCGGCGAGATCCAGCTCACCGACGCCATGGCCAAGCTCATCGGCCGCATGCCGTTCCACGCGGTCGAGACGAGCTGCGCGCGCTACGATTGCGGCGACAAGGTAGGCTTCCTGCACGCCAACATCGCCGTCGGCCTCGCCCGCCCCGACATTGCGCCGGCTTTGAGGCCGCTGCTGAAGGCGATGAAGCTTTAAGCCCCCTTCACCATGGCCGGGCTTGACCCAGCCACCCAGCGCGCCCGCATCTGCGGGCGCAAAAGAGTCTTTTCGCTCGCTGACGCTCGCTAGCTGGGTGGCCGCCTCAAGGGCGGCCATGGTGAATAGATGAGTGACGTATTTCGCAACAATTAGTGTCGCTTAGCGCGTTGTGGCATTGGAGCCGGACCACTAGAACCCCAACTCCCCCAAGCATCCGGAGTGCCCATGTCCGAGCCCATCGCGCTGATCGATCTGCAGGCCCAACGCCGCCGCCTCGGCGCGCCGCTGGAGCGCGCGATCCTGGATGCCGTGCAGGGCGGCCAGTGGGTCATGGGGCCGCAAGTGGCTCAACTCGAGAAACAACTCGCCGAATTCGCGGGCGTGAAGCACTGCATCGCCTGCGCCAACGGCACCGACGCGCTGCTCATCGTGCTGCGCGCCTGGGACGTGGGTCCGGGCGACGCGGTGTTCGTCCCCGCCTTCACGTTTGCGGCCTCGGCGGAGGTCGTGGCGCTGGTCGGCGCGACGCCGGTCTTCGTCGACGTCTACGAGGACACCTACAATCTCGATCCCGCGAGCCTCGAAGCGGCGATCGCGCTCGTCAAGCGCGAAGGCAAGCTCAAGCCCCGCGTCGTGATGCCGGTCGATCTCTTCGGGCAGCCCGCCGACTACCGCGCCATCGAGCCGCTGGTGAAGCGCGAGGGGCTGAAGCTTCTCTGTGATGCCGCACAGGGCTTCGGCGCGCTCATCGACGGCCGCCGCGCCGGCGGCATCGGCGACGCGGCGTCGACGAGCTTCTTCCCCGCCAAGCCGCTCGGCTGCTACGGCGACGGGGGTGCTGCCTTCACCAATGACGATGCGCTCGACACCTTGCTGCGCTCGATCCGCGTGCACGGCCAGGGCAGTGACAAGTACGAGAACGTCCGCATCGGCGTGAACTCGCGCCTCGACACCATCCAGGCCGCGGTGCTGATCGAGAAGATGAAGATCTTCCCCGAGGAGATCGAGCTGCGCGAGCAGATCGCGCAGCGCTATTCGAAAGCGTTCCGCGCATCGAACCGCATCGTGGTGCCGCGCGTGATCGATGGGGCGCAATCGACCTGGGCGCAATACACGATCCAGGTCCCCGACCGCGACAAGATGCAGGCGGCGCTGAAAGCCAAGGGCATCCCGAGCGCGGTCTATTACCCGATCCCGCTTTCCAGGCAGAAGGGCTACCACCACTTCCCCTCCGCGCCGACGCCGGTGAGCGAGAAGATCAGCAAGACGGTCGTCAGCCTGCCGATGCATCCCTATCTCGACAGCGCGACGCAGGACCGCGTCATCGCGGCGGTGCTGGAGGCGGTGTGAAAATCTTCCTCGCCGCCATGGTCCTCGCCTGCTGCGCAACGGCGGCGGACGCCGCACCGTGCGCGAAAGACGGCGCGCCGGAAATCAAGGCGGTCTACGACCATTGGCTGGCGGCCTATCGCGCCCACGATCTCGACGGCACCATGGCGATCTTCGCGCCCGACGTGGTGTTCCAGTTCCAGGGCGCACCCGATGCGGGGTGGTCCGACCTCAAAGCGAGCTACGCGCAGGAGTTCGCGGGCCATGCCTCGGGCGCGTGGTCGCCGGAATTCCGCTCCATCGAAGTCTCGGACGACCTCGCGGCGGCGTTCTCCGAATGGAAGCTTGTGCAGGACGGAGCCGTGAAGGCGCACAACAACAGCATCGACCTGTTCCGGCGCGACGCGGTCTGCCATTGGCATATCGTCCGCTCACTGAATTACCCTTTGAAGGACAAGTGACCCATTCACCCTCCCCGTCCTTTTCCCCACCCTTTTGGCGGGAAATGGGCTAAAGGGGCGGGAGATGTGGCGGGTGGCGGCCGGACGGAAGCGGAATGCTTAGCGGTTTCAACGGGATGGAGATCGGGGGCGTGCTGGCGTCGCTGGCGCTCGCGCTCGGGCTTCTGAGCGTGGCGCAGCCCTTGAGCGCCCGGCTCGGCGTCATCGACCACCCCGACGAACGGCGCAAGCTGCATGCCCGCCCGACCCCGCTGGTCGGCGGCATCGCGATGATGGTGCCGCTTTTGATCTGGACGGCGCTCGGCCTCATCTGGCCCGCGCTGTCCGACGGCGCATCGATCCCGCTTGCCGTGCTCGTCTGCGGCGGCGGCGCGGCGCTGGTGGGCTTCCTCGACGACCGCGCGCCCTATTCGCCGACCATCCGCTTCATGGCGCTTCTGCTGTTGAGTGCGCTGGCGCTGTTCCTGAGCCCGCAACTGCTGCCCACGGAGTTCCATTGGGGGCATCTGGCGCCCAGTCCCGTCGCGCCGTGGATGTCCGTCATCCTCGTCGCCATCGGCACGACGGGCTTCGTCAATTCGGTCAACATGGCGGACGGCCAGGACGGATGCGTCGCGGGCATGTTCGTCATCTGGGCGGCCTGCATCATCTTGGCCGGCGGCGACGGCGCGGCCGACATCGCAGCGGTCCTGCTGGTGACCGGACTTGCCGTGCTCGGATTCAATCTCGCGGGCAAGGTGTTCCTAGGGGGAGCCGGCGCTTATGGCGTGACGTTCGTCTTCGGACTTCTCATCCTCGATCTTCACAACGCTTGGGGCGTTACGGCGGAGACGATCATCGTGTGGCTGTTCCTGCCCATCGCCGATTGCCTGAGGCTGCTCATCTCGCGACCGCTGCACGGACGCTCGCCGTTCCAGGGCGACCGCAACCATTTCCACCATCGCCTGCACGACCGCTTCGGGAAAGGCGCAGGCCTTGCGATCTATCTCGGCCTCGTCGCCCTGCCCGCGTTCACGGCCACCGTGAAGCCCGATCTCGCGCCCGACTGCTTGGGCGTGCTCGCGCTCGCTTATGCCGGGCTCATGTGGCTGACGAGCACCGCCGCCATCCATGCGCGTCGACCGGTTTGATTTCGACCTCCCCGAAGAGCTGATCGCGCTTCGGCCCGCAAGCCCGCGCGACAGCGCCCGCATGCTCGTCGTGCACGAAGACGGGCGCCTCACCCACGCCCATGTGCGCGACCTGCCCGCGTTCCTCGAGAGCGGCGACGCCCTCGTCCTCAACGACACGAAGGTCTTCCCCGCGCGCCTGCGCGGGCGGCGCCTGCGCGACACCGAAGCGAAGATCGAGGTCACGCTGCACAAGCGCCTCGCGCCCGACCGCTTCCTCGCCTTCGCCAAGCCCGCACGCAAGCTCGCGGCGGGCGACCGCGTCGTGCTCGGCGCGATCGACGCAGAGGTCGTCCTGCGCGACGGCGGCGAGGTCGAGCTTCGCTTCGCGCTTTCGGGCACGGCGCTCGACGCGGCGATCGCGGCCGAGGGCGAGATGCCGCTTCCGCCCTATATCGCCGGCAAGCGCAAGACCGACGCGCGCGACATATCGGACTATCAGACCGTGTTCGCGAGGGATCCGCGATCGGTTGCGGCACCCACGGCGGGACTCCATTTCACGCCCGAGTTGTTCGCGGCGCTCGATGCCAAAGGCGTCACGCGCGAGACCGTCACCCTGCATGTCGGCGCCGGCACGTTCCTGCCCGTCTCGGCCGACGACACGAACGGCCACAAGATGCATTCGGAATGGGCGAGCCTTTCCGCCGATGCCGCCGCGCGCCTCGTCCGGGCCAGGCGCATCGCCGCCGTCGGCACGACCTCGCTGCGCACGCTGGAGAGCGCCGCGCGCGGCGGCGCGCTTGGCGCCTTCGAGGGCGAGACCGACATCTTCATCACGCCCGGCTACGAATTCCGCACGGCGCAGATCCTGCTCACCAATTTCCACCTGCCGCGCTCGACCCTGTTCATGCTGGTGAGCGCGTTCTCAGGCCTGGACACCATGCGGGCCGCCTATGCGGAAGCGATCCACGAACGCTATCGCTTCTATTCCTATGGCGACGCCTGCCTGCTATTGCGGCGCCCATGTTGAGCACCCACGCGACCGACGGCGCGGCACGGACCGGCGTCCTCGAACTTCCACGCGGCGAGATCCGCCTGCCTGCCTTCATGCCGCTCGGCACCGCGGGATCGGTGAAGGCGATGATGCCGGAGAACGTGGCAAGCACCGGCGCCGACATCATCCTGGGCAACACCTATCACCTGATGCTCAGGCCCGGCGCGGAGCGCGTCGCGCGTCTCGGCGGGCTGCACAAATTCATGAACTGGGAGCGGCCGATCCTGACCGACAGCGGCGGCTTCCAGGTGATGTCGCTCGCCAAGCTGCTCAAGCTCGACGAGGACGGCGTCACGTTCCGTTCGCACATCGACGGCTCCGAGCATTTCCTCTCACCCGAGCGCGCGATGGAGATCCAGCGCCTGCTCGGCTCCGACATCCAGATGGTGCTGGACGAATGCCCCGCCTATCCCGCGGCGCGCGCCGACATCGAGACATCGCTTGCGCTCACCACGCGCTGGGCCAGGCGCTCGAAGGCCGCGTTCTCAGGCGTCGCCTGCTTCGGCATCGTGCAGGGCGGCGTCTTCGCGGATTTGCGCGCGCGCTCCGCGGGCGAGCTGATCGAGATCGGCTTCGACGGCTATGCGGTCGGCGGGCTCGCGGTCGGCGAGACGCAAGGCGCGATGTTCGAGACGCTCGACGCCGTCGTGCCGCTGCTGCCCAAGGACAAGCCGCGCTATCTGATGGGCGTCGGCAAGCCCGACGACATCGCGGGCGCGGTGCTGCGCGGCATCGACATGTTCGACTGCGTGATCCCGACGCGCTCGGGCCGCAACGCGCAGGCCTATACGCGCATCGGCACGCTCAACCTGCGCAACGCGCGCCATGCCGAGGACGCAGGCCCGCTCGACGCGCAATGCGCCTGTCCCGCCTGCACGCGCTTCAGCCGCGCCTATCTGCATCACGTCGTCAAGGCGAACGAGATCATCGCCTCGATGCTCATCACCTGGCACAACCTCACCTACTATCAGGATCTGATGCAGAGCCTGCGCGCGGCGATCGCGCAAGGCCGCCTCGCCGCCGTCGCGGCCGAGATCGCGCGGGTCTATGCGCGCGCCGGCGAGGCCGAATCGGCCTGAATTGACGTTCCCCACCGCCGCCTCTATGTTCCGCGCCCCTTGTGGGCCCGTAGCTCAGTGGTAGAGCATTTGACTTTTAATCAAAGGGTCGATGGTTCGAACCCATCCGGGCTCACCAGCACTTACGCCACCGCCAGAGTGCATTAGTCTCGCTATAGTCTCAACCAACAAATGGGGGTGAGTCAGCGTGACTCAGCGATCGAAAGCGGCGCCGCTCCGGCCCGCGCCCACGGCTCGGTGAGAAGCTGAGGCAGGGGCCGTGTAAGGCCCCCTCGTTCCGAGACAGCCTTGAATAAGAACGCGGGGCCCACCCCGTCCTCGCCTGCCCGCTTAAGCATTGCGGCAAGACGGCTCTCGCCCGTGGTGACGGTGAGGACGAGCAAGTTGGGTACGCCCCAATGGGTCTTGTGGACGTGCCGGGCGATGATCTCGCCATAGGTGGCAAGCTTCCCCAGGTATGAGGTCTGCCTGGGATTGGACCGAGCTATCGGCATGGTCCCTCGATCCGCTTCGAGCGCGAAGAAGCGATAGGATTTGGTACAGTCCGTTCGATACTCGATCCCAAACACGCCATCGGGCACCAGATAGCCGTCCGAAGGCACGGGAAGCCGGAAGGGCGTCGTGGAGGCACGGACAGCTTCGGGCGCCCGCGCCAATATCTCGGGCCACGGAATGAACCGCAGCCGAGCATCGGCGCGTAGCTAGCAGACCGCGCTCAAGTCAACCGTGCGGGGAAGCGCGCCAGCCCGACAAGACGAAACCAAGCGGTCGGGGCGCATTCGAACGAGCGATACTGACAGCCTGCCTTCGCGCGGGCTGTCCTTTTGTCCGGTGGTCGATATTCGGAAAGTTCCCGCACGGAGGAGGCGCGGTGTAATCAGTATGCCAAAAGCGCGATGCTCGCCTTAGTTCGGAGGTTGACCAGCGAGATAAGGGTAGCCGCCGTTTATAGTTGCATTCTGCTTCCAGACCGACGGGTCGAAGCCCGCCGGCAGACCCGAGGTGAACTGCGTCGTCGTCAGACCAGTGATCCCTGGATCGTTAGCGATATTGCCCGCGCCGCGGCTGGGGTCGCTGACGCCGCTGGTGTCGAGGTTCCAATAAGCGTCGGTGCTGACAGTCCCTGCGGTATCCGATCCCATGAACCCTCCCACGGTCGCGCTTGTCCCGCCGCTGACCGCGCCCGTGGAGTAGGACGACAGGATCGTCGCGATGGATTGCGGCGGGCTTGGGTTCATATTCGTTCCCACGAAGCCGCCAACGAAAGAGTCGTTTCCGCCGGTCACAGAGCCCGTTGCATAGGTGTTCGAGAATTCGTTTCCGACACTTTCGCCGACAAGACCGCCCACCGACGAATTGTCCCCTGCCGAAACCGATCCCGTGGCATAGCTATTCGAGATGATATCGCAAGTGCATTCATCTTCGGCTACGCCGACAAGACCTCCCACAAGGGAGCCGGTGCCGGTATTGGAGATATCAACGCCAGCATGGGAGTTTTCGATTGCCGACAGTTGATTGGAGCCGACGAGCCCGCCTATTGCGGAGTTGTCGCCGCTCGACGAGATCGTCCCTGTCGCATAGGCGTTCTTGACCGTGCCGAATTCCATCAATCCCACGAGCGCGCCGATGGATTGGACGGACGATGTGACGGATATGTTGACCCCGGTCAGGCCGATGTCGCGGATGGCGTTGCCCGGAAACCCTTCCGTGTCGTACTGCCGAAAAAAGCCCACGTAACTTTGAGACCCGGTTGCCTGGATCGAAAGACCCGAGATCGTATTCCCCAGCCCTTCAAAATTGCCCTCGAAATTGGCGTTGATCGGAGACTGGGCATAAGCGTGGGCGGGGGCGCGAACATTTTTCATTAATGCGACACTGACGCCTGGGCCGCGCCTCACGGCTTGGTCGATCTGATGGATCGACTTGACCAGCATGTATGACGTTCCGTTGATGACAAGGCTGCTGCTCGCATCCCAGAACTCGACATGGCCTTTACTTGAGAAAGCGAAATCTCCATCTGTCCCGCCGTCGTTCGTTGTGATGGTCATGGCGCCCGTGCCCGCCACAACAATGGGCTTTTCGAACGAGATCGAACGGTAGGAATCCAGCGTCAGGCGGCTCGCACTGACCCAACTCAGCTTCGCCTTGACCACGATGTCCTTCGCAACGTTTCCGCTGGCAATCGTCACGTCATCACTGCTGAGCATATTCGCAAGATCGGAGATGTTCAGCACTGCCTTTTTGGCGGTCGCGGAGCACGCCCCCGCCGAGCAGGTCACGTTGTGCGTGGGAGTGGATGCAATCTCAAGCGCGGCTTTCGCCGGACGCGGAAGGAATGAGAGCGCAACCGCAAGTACGGCAATTGACATGGACGCAAAACAACGCCCGCTCGTTTCCGCCATCGAAATAGTCCCTTAGCTGAAAAGGCGTGAGCCATCTTAGTCTCAATTGCACGTTGAGTCGAGCCGGCATGGCATCAGCATCGAAAAGTGGATTTCCCGGGGAAACCCGCACAATCGAGGGTTTCAATCAGAGCTTGGAATGTGTCAAGCTTCAACCTACTGCACGCGAGTCGTGGGGGAATAATGCGCAATACGATATTAGCGCTTTTTGCGTTCTTGATGGCGACCTGCACGGCAATCCCCGCTCGAGCCGCGATCGATGGGAACGCTGTCTTACAAGTCACTTCGGTTTACGAACTCAGTCAGAATCCTCTGAGTAACTATTCTTCTGCCTATGTAGGAGCCTACTACTGCACCGCGGCCCCTTGTCCAGCCGACGGCGGGCAGGGCCTCTTTCAGAGAGTGCCGGGAACCTGCACAACTATAGACAACGGTCGAACGATACAGGATATCGAGACGCACCCCGCCTGCTGGTATCGGCAAAACCTAAACGGCGATCTGCGGCAATGGGGTATCACGACTAACTCGATATACGACGCCGCAAACACATCTCTGAGCAGCCTGCAGCCGGCCGATTCCATTGTCGCGAAAGCCGTCACCGCCTTCACCGCTGCCGGAATCAAGACGATCCATACCGGACAGGTAAGCATTTTGCTGAGGAGCACGCTGACCCTGGGGTCAGGGTGGTCGCTTACCTGCGATACGCCACGGGTGATAGCACCACAGACCTCCGCTGGTGTGGCGACCTTGGACTTCTCGACGTTGCCTGGCTCGATTGTTCTCGGCCGCGCTTCCGGTACCGGTCCCGGCCTTGGCGTGGTGCTCGACGCCTCCACAAATAACAACGTTGAGATCCACGACTGTGCCGCTATCATTCCGGAGTGGTATAAGAATCCGAGTTCCACAGTCGCGTCGGTCTTTGGCGGCTATTCGAGGGCCGCTGCGGCACCCGCCGCCTTCACCGACCTCGAAGCTATCCGCGCCAACATGGTGCTTGCGAGCGATGTCGCCATCACCGCAGGCACTGGAGCGAATATCCACGATCTTTCCATCCTTGGCTTCGACAACTGCCTCTTTCTGAGTCACGGCCCCGGCTTTATCGCCAAGAACCTGTCGCTCGACTGCTCAATCGGAGCGTACCTTTCGAACGAGAACGGCGGCATGACCATAAAGGACATCATCAACAACGACTATCTTGCAAAGGGGGCGAACGCGCTGCCTTCGCCTTTCCCAGACGAGCAATATTGGACCATCACGAGCATCGCGCCGGATGGTTCCGGCGAATGCGAACTGTCGATCGTACCGGTCGACGATCCAAACCATCCTGGCAATCCGCTGTTTACGGTCCAGGAATTGAAAAACCTCTACAATAGTTCCAGCTCACATTCGAGCGGAACGAACGCCTCGCGATCTCGTCGTCGCCGTCTGATGGGAACTCGGTCATCGTGCCGCCTGTGACCTTGGTCTGGCGTCGTCCCAGCGGATCGAAGGCGTAGATCGCTGAAACCGAGCCGCTGACCAGGACCAGACGGTTCTTCGGGTCGTAGGCCAGGTTCATCGCCCCGTCGCCGATCAAGTTCCCGTTCGGATCGTAGCTGAGTGCCTGCGCCGTGCCGCCCGCGGGCGTCATGCTGGGGTATTGGTTCAGATTGTTGATCGTGCCGTAGTTGTCGGTGCCGGCGCCGGGTGCGTAGCGATAGGCGCTCTTGAAGATCGTCTCGCTGGCGAGCTGGTGGGCGTCGTTGCAGCCGAGTGTGTAGACGACGTTCTTGTTGGTCGTGACGAAGCCGTTCGTCAGCGAGGTCAGGTCGCCCGCGTCGGAGTACGCATAGGCCATGGACGCGGCGTTGCCGTAAGCCAGGTTCGTACGCCGCGACATCGCATCATAGGTGTAAGTCGCCAGCTTGGTCGACGCGGAGTCAGTCGCGATCGACGGCATGAAATGTGAGAGGCCGTAACAGTCGTAGGAAGCGGCAAACCTCACGGGCGGATTTCTATTCCTGGCTCGGTAATTGAGATGGGGCTAAAGAGTCCGTCCTGTTGCTTCGGAGTCTCGCATCGGTAGCCTTCCTTTTCCCAACGGCAAAGTTGCGTAGAATAATGCCTCGTATCAGCCACGGCAGCTTGATAGTTACCCAGAGACGACCAGATTTTTGCAAGCCATGGCTTATCTCTGAAAACTACGACCTTACCGGCCTCTGTTAGAGGCAATGTGTGCAAAGAAAACTCGGACGCCGAGAATCGTAAAACTGCAAATCCTTGCGGCTGTATACTGGCAAAGCCGTCTGCATAATTACAAACCAACATGGTCTCGTGATTGCGAGCTGGAACAAAAGCCACGTGCACAAGGGACAGAGCCTGATGACTAATCAGGTCACCTACGTCATAGGTTTCCGCCGCTCGCCCACGGCGTTTGACCACAATTGTCGAGTTTACAAAATATCGAGCGTCTTTTGGTTCTTCATAGAAGGAAACCTCCGTGTTATTATCGATTAATATTCGACCTCTAAGTAGCTTTTTACGCTCTCTAATTGCATTGTCATATTCATCAAAACCAGGCCGGCTATACGTCATCACAAGCGGGCCGACTCGATTCGACAGATTCACCGTGGACTGAGCTCCCTGGTGCTTTTGTATTTCGGTCGCAAGGGAAAGAGGCCCACGTGCCGAAAAGACAGCCCATAGGAAAGCGACGACCGATATCCTCGCACACCGCGCAAACATTGCGATCCGACCGTCACTGATGATGCGTCTCGTTGATCGAGCCATATACTCCGTCCCAATTTGCCATCGTGTTAGGGCTACCGTCGCTATAACCTTCGTACGTACTGCGCGGGTCGAAACTGCTGCGCCCGGCAAAATACCGGAGCACGGTAAGGGCCCCATGAATGTTGTGATCAATATTCCTATTTTCGCGTCCGCCAACGAGTTGCATCGGGTTGACCGAAGGTGCATTCACTGCGCGGCCGGTGTTGCGAGCAGTTCCAAGTACGGTTTCAACTATTCCTACCGCTGTCACCATCTGTGTGGTATTGCCGCCCAACCCTCGATTCACGGCAGCCTGCTGTATTTTTCCTGCGATTGTACCCATGCGCGATAGCTGACGCCCAGAATACTGATGTCCAGACACATTCTCGACCGTCGATGACGCCGAGACGGCCGTTCTTCTCCCATTCGCTGAAATGGTGAAATTTGTCGTGACCCTGACCGTTGAATCGACGACCGTCCGGCCACCGCTCTGATGCACAATATTGACTGTCTGCACAACGGTCTCGTGGCAAGTCGGTTGCCCGGCACAGTCTGCTGCAACGTTTGTCATCCCCGTTGGATCTGTCTTATCCGTCGGATCATCGGCGACGTAGGTATATAAATCGACATCGTCTTTGTACCCGACCGGATCGGTCTGCAGGAAGCGGCCCAACATGGCGGCGTAAGAGCGAGCCCGGTCGTAGTAGAGCCCTGTCTCGGTGTCGAGATACATGCCGACATAGCGGAAGGGCTGGCCGCCGGTGCTCAGGTTCGGATTGTTGCCGTAGGCGTCGTACGTGTACTGACTTTCGGCCGTGACTGGGTTGCCAGTCGAGCCGGACATGGCGATGACGCCACCATGGTGGTCGATATGGTAGTACTCGGTGACCACGCCCGTGCCCGTGGCGCCGGAGCAGTTGGGCGCGGTCGCGCCAGTGCAGTTCTCGTAGGCGATGGGCGAGTTGATCGCTGGCCCTGGAATGAAGCGCCGCTGGACGTTGCCGGTCGCTCCATCGTACTCGGCGATCTCGTTGTCGCCATCATGGAGGAACTCTGTGATCGCGCCGCCGAACGTTTTTGTCTGTCTGCGTCCCAAGGGATCGAAGGCATAAGTCGCCGCCACGCTGCCGCTAACCAGAACCAGACGGTTCTCCGGATCATAGGCCAGGTTCATGGCCCCGTCGCCGGTGAGGTTGCCGTCGGCGTCGTAGCTCAGCGTCTGCGCCGTGCCGCCGGCGGGCGTCATGCTGGCGTACTGGTTGAGCGTGTTGATCGTGCCGTAGCTGTCGGTGCCGGCACTCGGCGCGTAGCGGTAGGCGCTCTTGGAGTTCTGCTCGCTGGCAAGCTGATGGGCATCGGTGTAACCGAGCGTATAGACGACGTTCTTGTTGGTGGTGACGAAGCCATTGGTCAGCGAGATCAGGTCGCCCGCGTCGGAGTAGGCGTAGGCCACGGACGCGGCATTGCCATAGGCCAGGTTCGTGCGCCGCGACATCGCATCGTAAGTGTAGGTCGCCAGCACTGTCGACGCCGAATCCGTCGCCGTCGTCATCTGGTTCAGCGTGTCGTAGGCGTAGTTGACCTGGTAGCCATCGGGCCATTGCAGCTGGGTGCGGTTGCCATTCGGATCGAGCTGATACTGTGCGGTCTTGGTGCCCGACAGTCCCACGATGGTCGTTGCCGTCGAGGTCGGTCGTCCTGCCGTGTCGTAGCCGGTAACCATGCTGTTCGCGAGGCTGTCGCTCACCGATTGCAACCGGCCGCCCAGATCATACTGGTGGGTGATGGTGTTGGACGGCACCGGCGTGTTCCCCGGCGGGGTGTAGGACGGAATCGTCTGCGTCGAGAGGCGATTCAACACGTCGTAGGTCATGTTGAAGACCTTAGTGCTGCGCGTAATATGCTGCAGGATGTTGCCGTTGGCGTCGTAGCCGCCGGTCAGTGGGATCGTCTCGGTCGTGCTGTCGGGGAAGGTGGTCTGGTACGGGCGGTTGAAGCCGTCATAGGCATATTGCGTGATATGCGTGGCGCCGTCGGCATCCTGGACCGACGTCTTCTCGCCGTCGCTGCCATAGGTATAGGTCGCGTAGGTGATCTGCGCGGGCGAGCCGAGGCCGTGGATCTCCTGTAAGACATTGCCGGCGGCATCGTAGACGAGCTCGGTCTGGCGCTGCACCGGGTCGGTCGTCACGAACTTGCGATCCGCCGCGTCGTAGGTGAACGACGTGACGCTGCCGTCGGCGTCGGTGACGGTGGCTTCCTTCGAGGTCGGCGTGAAGGTCGTGGTCTTCGTGGCCACCCAGGTCGCCACGCTCGAGCCCGAGTTCGGACAGCCGCTGCCGTTGAAGCACTTGGCCACCTCGTCCTCGTAGTCGCGGCCCAGCGCGTCGTACAGGGTCTGCGACGCGGCGTTCAGCGTGCCGGTATAGGTCCCGATGTGGTGGTAGGTGTAGGTCATGCGGCGGTCGGCGTCGTATTGGAACAGCGTCGTGCCGCCGTTGTGCGCCGCGCTGTTCTGGTTGGGGTCGGTCGTGTACCAGATGTTGCCGAACGCGTCGTAGGTATTGGTGGTCACCAAGTTCTTGCCGCTCGGATCGACCGCCGTCTGGATCAGGTTCTCCGTCGTGGCGCTGTCATAGGTGTTCTGCGTCAGGATGCTGTGCGTCGCGTCGATGGGATCGGTCGCGGTAAGCGTCTTCCCCGCCGTGTCGTAGGTGAAGTCGTATTCCGAACGCACCCCGTTGACCGCCGGGCGCTTGGCCCATTGCATCTCGGACGCGCCGTTGACGCCAGCTCCGAAGTACTGGAAGTCGGTCTCGTTCTGGTTGGCATCGATCAGCGTCAGCAGCTTGTTCCAGGTTTGGTCCCAGGTCGCCTGGATCGTGATGTTGGCGGGGCATGTCGGATTGCACATCGACGGCTTGGGCGTCTTGGTGATGCTCGTCGCGTTGCCGTGGTCGTCGTATTGCAGCAGCTCGCCGTCGCCTTCGGGGAAGGTGTGGCTCACCACCTGCCCGCGGCCGTCGAAGCTCGCCAGGGTCACGTTGCCGAGCTCATCCGTATACTTCATCGGGTGGCCGTAGGTGTCGTAGTCCACGGTCCAGGCGTTACCCAGCGGATCGTCGCGCTCGCCCCGCGTGCCGTCGCCGATGCGGAACTGCCATGGCGCCCGGTCGCCCACTTGTAGCGCCTCCGCGTCCTTGATCTGGGCGATCCGGCCCAGCGTGTCGTAGTCGTACTCCGTGTTCGGCAGGGCCGGCGCGTCCGGCGTGTAGATCTGGAACAGCTGGTACCAGGGCAAGGGCCGCGTCGTCGCGCTCGTCGACGCCCCCGGCAGGAAGCTGTAGGTCGTCGTGTTGCCCTTCGGATCGGTGAAGCTGTCGGCGAAGATGTCCAGCCCGAAGTTCCACAGGACCTGCCGCCCGTTGCCGTCGTCGATCGACGAGAACCCCGCAGACCCGATCGGCGTGAAGTTCAGAACCCGCGCCGGCGTGGCGCTGGTGCCGAAGGTGGTGGTGACCTGGGTCAGCTGCTCGAAGCCGGTGCCCGGCATGCCGTTGAAGCCCCACGGCGCGCCGTAGAGCACGTTGATCGTCACCCCTTGCGGGAACGTCCACTTCGTCAGCCGAAAGCCCTGCGCATAGCCGCAATTGTCGAAGTCGTTCGTCGCGTAGTGGTTCGACCACGTGTCGAAGGTCTGCACGTCGCCGCCCGCGTTGGTCACCTTGAACTCCACGGGATTGGTGCCGCCATCGGCCGTATCCGTGTAGTCCCACCCCCGCGACACCGCGTAGGGCTCGACGGGGTTCACCGTCGTGCAGATCTGCTCATAGGCGAGGCGGGTGTTGGTCGATCGGCGGCGACGGTGAGGAAAGGAACGGCTAGAGGTAGGGGCTCGCCGGGCGGTCCTCACAGAGCGGCGTGAGAAAGATCGGAGATAGCTCAGAAAAAAAAACTCATGCAACCGAGCGACGGTTGGTAGATTGCAGGAATTTTGTCTCCCAAGAGAATTCAAGCGTACGTTCCAAGGCCTAGGTTCCCAAACCATCTCCTTGCACAAACTACATTTGCATGCTCACTCGCGCGAAGCGCCATGTTGCACCAGAAAGTCCAGAAAGGCCTCCAATCGAGCCGGCGCAAAAAGATACTTCACCAAATATCCCTTAGGCCCACGATTTCCCTGCTGCAATATGAATGCCGGAAGGAGCGGCAAATCTCCACCATACCCCTCTCGAATAGTCGAATGAGATACCTCGACTCTCCAGACACGCCAAAAAAGCCGGCGCATCTCGACATATTTGTCTCCGGCAACAACACGCACACTGGCAATGCCGTACAACCAGATGACCAACGCTAGGCCCAACAATCCTGACCCCACCGCCAATTCCATAAACCGCCAAATGTCCCACAAACCAGCGGCCCAAAGCGGCGAAAGAACCAATGCCATCAATACAATGTTGAGGCCACGCGGGCGCAATGTCATCGCTCTTCACCGACTAAGGACATTTTGCACCCGAGCATTGTACCATGTGCTCCAAGTGCTTCTCCCCGACGGTTGCGGGCGCAGCGGCGGTCGTTGTCCCAGCAATAAGTTTAGCTGCCGTTTTTGGCGAGACTTTGCCGATCTGTCCTTTCGCCAGCCTTCCCATTACCATATTAGTCATCTTTTCGTTGCGTGCGACAGCGTTTGTTCCCATCGCTCCAGGCCCCGACGCACCAACGAATTTGGCAACCTTGCCTAATACCCCTCCGACCAACGTATCTTTTGCGATCGCACCAAAATCGCTCGCGCTCAAATGGCCCTTGGTTTCAATTAGCCGCTCAGTAGCTGTTGAAACGCCTCCCGACGCAGCGCCGGCGGCAACAGCGTTGCCGCCCGAAAGAACGAACGTAGCGCCACCGACAGCGCCACCGACACCAGCTCCAACATAGGTCGCTGATGACGAAAGGTGACCATTTGACAAATCTATAAGTCCTTGCGTTATCAGGCCAGTGGCTGCGCCAATGCCCGCCGCAGCGACGGTTGCACTAGCTACTGCTGCTGCGCCCTCTCCGACGCATCCGTCTTCCACACAATTTCCACTTGGATCAAGCTTATCTGTCGGATCGTCTGCAACATAGGTATACAGATCGACGTCGTCTTTATACCCGACTGGATCGGTCTGGCAGAACCTTCCAAAACTCGGGATATAGCAGCGCGCGCGGTCGTGATAGATACCGGTCTCGAAGTCGAGGTACATGCCCACATAGCGGAACGGCTGGCCAGTCAAGGGCAGGCTCGGATTGTTGCCATAGGAATCGTACGTGTACTGACTTTCTGCTACGACCGGATTGCCGGTCGAGCCGGACATGGCGATCACCGAGCCATGGTGGTCGAGGTGGTAATACTCGGTCACAACACCGGTGCCGGCGGCGCCGGAGCAGTTCGGCGCGGTCGCGCCTGAGCAGTTCTCGTAGGCGATGGGATCGTTGATGGCCGGTCCCGGCACGAAGCGTCTCAAGACATTCCCGGTCGTGCCGTCGTACTCGGCGATCTCGTCGTCGCCGTCGCTGAGGAACTCGGTGAGGGTGGTACCGACGGTCTTGGTCTGGCGCCTACCCAGCGGATCGAAGGCATAGGTCGCCGCGACGCTGCCGCTGACCAGGATGAGATGGTTCTCCGGGTCGTAGGCGAGGTTCATGGCGCCGTCGCCGATCAAGTTCCCGTTCGGATCGTAGCTGAGCGCCTGCGCCGTGCCGCCGGCAGGTGTCATGCTGGCGTATTGGTTCAACGCGTTGATGGTGCCGTAGGCGTCGGTTCCCGCTGACGGCGTATATTTGTAAGCGCTCTTCGAGTTCAGCTCACTCGCGAGTTGGTGCGCGGGCGTGTAGCCCAGCGTGTAGACGACGTTCTTGCTGTTGGTCGTGAAGTCATTCGTCAGCGAGGTCAGGTCGCCGGCATCAGAGTACGCATAGGCCAGCGAGGCCGTGTTGCCGTAGGCGAGATTCGTCCGCCGTGACATGGCGTCGTAGGCATACGTCGCCAGCACCGTCGACGCGGAGTCCGTCGCCGTGGTCATGCGGTTCGAGGTGTCGTAGGCGTAGTTGACCTGGTAACCGTCGGGCCATTGCAGCTGGGTGCGGTTGCCGTTCGGGTCGAGCTGGTATTGCGCGGTCTTGGTGCCCGACAGGCCCACGATCGTCGTCGCGGTGGAGGTGGCCCGTCCGGCGCTGTCGTAACCGGTGGCCACACTGTTGGTGAGGCTGTCGCTGGTCGACTGCAGGCGCCCGCCCAGATCGTAGTGGTAGGTGATCGTGTTGGCCGCCACCGGCGAGCTTCCCGGCGGGGTGTAGGTGGGTATGACCTTGGTGCTCAGCCGATTGAGCACGTCGTAGGTCATGTTGAAGATCTTGGTGTTGCGTGTGATCCTTTGCAGGATGTTGCCGTTGGCGTCATAGCCGCCGGTCAGCGGGATCGTCTCGGTCGTCGTGTCCGGGAACGTCGTCTGGTAGAGACGGTTGAAGCCGTCATAGGCGTATTGCGTGACGTGGGTGGCGCCGTCGGCGTCCTGCACGGAGGTCTTCTCGCCGTCGGCACCATAGGTGTAGGTCGCATAGGTGATCTGCGCGGGCGAGCCGAGGCCACGGATCTCCTGCAGCACGTTGCCCGCGGCGTCGTAGACGAGCTCGGTCTGGCGCTGGACGGGGTCTGTCGTCACGAACTTGCGGTCGACGGCATCATAGCTGAACGACGTGACGCTGCCGTCGGCATCGGTGACGGTCGCCTCCTTCGAGGTCGGCGTGAAGGTGGTCGCTTTCGAGGCGATCCAGGTGGCCACGCTGGAGCCGGAGTTCGGGCAGCCCGTGCCGTTGAAGCACTTGGCCGTGTCGTCCTCGTAGTCCCGTCCCAGCGCGTCGTACAGCGTCCGCGCCGCCGCGTTCAACGTACCGGTATAGGCGCCGATATGGTGGTCGGTCTCGGTCTTCTGGCGGTTGGCGTCGTATTGGAACAGCGTCGTGCCGCCGTTGTGGGCCGCGCTGTTCTGGTTGGGATCGGTCGTGTACGACAGGTTGCCGATCGCGTCGTAGGCGTTGGTGGTGACCAGGTTCTTGCCCGTTGGATCGACGGCCACCTGGATCAAGTTCTCCATAGTGGCGCTGTCGTAGGTGTTCTGCGTCAGAATGTTATGCGTCGCGTCGATGGGATCGGTCGCGGTGAGCGTCTTGCCCGCCGTGTCGTAGGTGAAGTCGTATTCCGGGCGCACGCCGTTCACCGCCGGACGCTTTGCCCATTGCATCTCGGAAGCGCCGTTCACACCAGCTCCGAAGTACTGGAAGTCGGTCTCGTTCAGGTTGGCGTCGATCAGCGTCAGCAGCTTGTTCCAGGTCTGGTCCCAGGTCGCGCTGATCGTGATGTTGGCGGGGCATGTCGGATTGCACATCGACGGCTTGGGCGTCTTGGTGATGCTCGTCGCGTTGCCGTGGTCGTCGTATTGCAGCAGCTCGCCGTCGCCTTCCGGGAAGGTGCGGCTCACCACCTGCCCCCGCCCGTCGAAGCTGGCCAGCGTCACGTTGCCCAATTCATCCGTGTACTTCATCGGGTGGCCGTAGGTGTCGTAGTCCACGGTCCAGGCGTTGCCCAAGGGATCGTCGCGCTCGCCGCGCGTGCCATCGCCGATCAGGAACTGATACGGCGCGCGGTCGCCGACCTGCAGATTCTCCGCGTCCTTGATCTGGGCGATCCTTCCCAGCGTGTCGTAGTCGTACTCGGTGTTCGGCACGTTCGGCGCGTCCGGCGTGTAGATCTGGAACAGCTGCTCCCACGGGACGGGACGCGTCGTCGTGCTCGTCGACGCCCCGGGCAGGAAGCTGTAGGTCGTCGTGTTGCCCTTCGGATCGGTGAAGCTGTCGG